>Ga0102589_1000002_pt1 | contig 1757185 bp, 1645 predicted proteins | sample AraplaMF_Col_mLB_FD_76858 | JGI IMG/M metagenome (GOLD analysis project Ga0102589, IMG submission 76858) | Arabidopsis root microbial communities from the University of North Carolina, USA - plate scrape MF_Col_mLB | ecosystem: Host-associated > Plants > Roots > Endosphere | place: USA... | reverse complement strand
CAACCCACGACGCCAAAGGCCGCAAAAGTTGACGCGGGGTGGAGCAGCCCGGTAGCTCGTCAGGCTCATAACCTGAAGGTCGTCAGTTCAAATCTGGCCCCCGCAACCAATCAAAAACCCCGTCGCACCAGCGGCGGGGTTTTTGCGTTCAAAGCCCTGGCTGCTGACCGCGCCAAATCGCCGGGGAAGGGATGAGACCCAGCGGAGCCAAGGCCCACGCGTGGCCACAATCCGCTCAAGTATTGAGCGGAGCGCCTCCATCCTTCACCGTCACGCAAATCCGGATCGGCCAGAAGGCTCTCCAGCTCCCCACACGCCGCAGATACGCCTTGGCCAAGTCGGGATGGACCGACCGGGGAGAGCTCCTTGGCCACCGCGACCTGGCAGTCAGCACCCGCTTTTCGCCCTCAAGATCGGCCAAGACACTGCCCCATCGAAGGCTGATAGAGCCCGTCCTCGATCGCGCTCATGATGCCGGCGATCTCGCGCTGGACGGTTGCCACGGAGATCCGCCAACGGGTTGCCTCGTTGAGCTCATCGGCCAATTGGCTGGTGTCCGCTTGTCGGCGTTGAGCCAATGTCTGGTTGTGGCGCAGCACGGGCAATCTCAGCAGGATCTCAGAACGGAATGCGAGACCCGTCCCAGGCGAGCAGATATCCGGATTGTTCAGGGATGGCAGCGTCGATGACGGCAAGAAGATGGGCCGCCGCCTCGTGCGGCCGGAAGGTCCCGGGCTTGCCCGCTTCGCCGCGATAGGGCTTCGATAGTCCTGTGATGACAGTGCCGGGATGCAGGGCCAGCGCGATGGCCTCTGGCCGTGTCCGTTTCAGCTCGATCGCGAGGGTGCGGATCAGCTGATTGAGCGCGGCCTTGGAGGCCCTGTATGCGTACCATCCGCCCAGGCGATTGTCCTCGATCGATCCGACCCGCGCCGAGAGCGCGGCAAAGACCGAGCGCCCGTGCTTTGGCAGCAGCGGGGCGAAATATTTGGCGATCAGGGCTGGACCGATGGCGTTGACGGCGAACAGCGTGGCGAGCGCTGTCGGATCGATCGCCCTCAAAGACTTTTCGGGCGTCACGCCGGAGCCATGGAGCATGCCGCTGGCGACGACCACAAGGCTGACGGGCGGGCCGGCGGCGATCACACCGGCAACCCGCTGAACGCTTTGCTCTTCAGTAATGTCGGCCACGTGTGCAGAGATATTCCCGCTGCCCCGATAGGGCACCCGGGACATCGCATGCACGGCAGAGAACTTGCCGGATGCGGCGATAGCCTCCACCAGCGCAGAGCCGATGCCACCCGTCGCCCCAACGATGACGGCCGCTTGCTCCATCACTCTCCTCGTTTCGTCAAAGCCGGAGAGCCGGAAACGGCCGCGTGAAGCGACGGCGGGAGGGGAGCCCAGCGACCATGTCCGGATGGCTTCGCCGGGATGACCTCATATCGTGTCGGTGTCGGAGTTGCTCAGTGATCTCGGCTGGCTCGCAGGCGCGCTCGCGCCGAGAACCTGCAGCAAGCTGTGTTCCCCGTAAGGCTTGACGAGGATCGACGCGCGCTCGTCCTTCGCGACGGTGGACGCGTCGCCGGTCGCGAACACGACCACGACCTGCGGCCGAAGCTCCCGTGCACGAGCGGCAAGCTCGGTCCCCGATGCGCCCGGGAGGTTGATGTCGGTCACCAGGATGTCGACGGGAGCCGTCTGCAGCGCGGCCATCGCCTCTTCGGCGCTTCCGGCATCGACGACGACGAAGCCAGCCTCCTCAATGATTTCGGCCGTGTTCATGCGGATCAGCGCATCGTCCTCGACCAGGAGCACGGTGCGCCGCGCATTGGCGGCGGCCGGCGGCGCTGGCACGGCGGCGATCTCCGGCTCCCTGCGTTGCGATGCGCCGGCATTCCGCTGCTGCTGGTTTGCCAGGACGTGCCTGAACTTTCGCGCCAGCGCTTCCCGCGTGTAGGGCTTCGAGAGCAGCTCGACGCCCGCATCCAGCTTGCCGCCATGCACGATGGAGTTCTCTGTATAGCCCGAGGTGAACAGCACGGCGATGTTCGGGAGGCGCTCGCGTGCCTTGCGGGCCAGCTCCGGGCTCTTCAGCGTGCCCGGCATCACGACGTCCGTGAAGAGCATGTCGATCGGAACGCCGCTCTCGATCACGTTCAGTGCGCTTGCGGCATCGACGGCCTTGAGCACGCGGTAGCCGAGATCGGCCAGCAGCTCGACGACCGTCGCGCGAACCTCCTCGTCGTCCTCGACCACCAGCACAGTTTCGGTCCCGCCCGCGACGGGGCCGGTATCGACCGCGACCTCGACATCCTCGCTCTCCAGCGCGCGGGGCAGATAGAGCTTGATCGTGGTGCCGTGCCCGACCTCGGAATAGATCTTCACATGGCCGCCCGACTGCTTCACGAAGCCATAGACCATGGAGAGGCCGAGGCCCGAGCCCTTGCCCTCGCCCTTCGTCGAGAAGAACGGCTCGAACACCTTGTCGATGATCTCGGGCGCCATGCCGCTGCCCGTGTCGGTGACGGCGAGCATGACATACTGCCCTGCCGTGACCTCGTCATGGGCGCGGACATAGGCATCATCCAGCATGGTGTTGGAGAGTTCGATGGTGAGCTTGCCCTGGCCCTCCATCGCGTCACGGGCATTGATCGCGAGATTGAGCAAGGCGTTCTCGATCTGGGCGGGGTCGATGAACGTGTTCCACAAGCCGCCGCCGACCACGGTCTCGATCTCGATCGCCTCGCCCAGCGCGCGGCGCAGCATGTCGTCCATGCCGCGCACGAAGCGGCTGACATTGACGACCTTGGGTTCGAGCGCCTGGCGGCGGCCGAAGGCGAGAAGCTGCGAGGCGAGCTTCGACCCGCGGGAGACGCCGGCCATCGCGTTGGTGACGCGCCTTTCGGCGCGCTCGTTGCCGGCGATGTCCTTGGCCAGAAGCTGCAAGTTACCCGCCACGACCTGAAGCAGATTGTTGAAGTCGTGCGCGACGCCGCCTGTCAGCTTGCCCACCGTCTCCATCTTCTGAGCCTGTGCGAGCTTGGCTTCGGCCAGACGCCGTTCGTCGATTTCGGCGATGACGCGAGCCTCGAGCGTGTCGTTGAGCTGCCGCAGTTGCGCCTCGGCCCGCTCGCGATGCCGGACCTGCCGGGCAAGGTCCTCGGCCTGCGCGCGAAGGGCGGCTTCGGCGGCGCGTTGATGGGTGATGTCGGTGTGCACGCCGACCCATTCGACGATCTCCCCGTCCGGGTCGAGTACGGGCAAGGCCCGGATCGCGAAGGTGCGCCAGCTGCCGTTGCAATGGCGCACGCGATGCTCGTGGACGAACATGCTCTTTGCCGCGACCGCCGCGTTCCAGGTCTCGACCGACGCGGATTTATCATCGGGGTGGACTGCATCGGCCCAGCCGAAACCCTGATACTCGTCGTGGGTCTGCCCGGTCAGGGCAGCCCAGCCCGGCTGCTCGCCTTCCATCCGGCCGTCGGGGCTGTTGGTCCACAGCACCCCATGCACGGCGTCCATCGCAGTCCTAAACCGGCTGTTGCTCCGTGCCAGCGCAGCCTCGCGCATAGCGCGCTCCTGCACATCGATGCCAAGGATATAGACACCGGGAATCGACCCGTCCGGCTCCGTGCGCGGCACATAGCGAACCTCGAGTCGGCGCGCGATGCCGTCGCGATGCGGCATGGTCGTTTCGGCGGTAAAGCGCTCGCCGGCGAGGCCCCGGTCGATGTCGGCGCGGCGGTCCAGATAGGCTGCATCGCCGATGACATCCCTGACGGGGCGGCCGATCATGCTTGCGGGAGCAACGCCGAACCAGGTCTCATAGGCGATGTTGGCGAAGCGGTAGACATGCTCCCGGTCGACATAGGAGACCAGCATCGGCAGGGCGTCGGTGACCCTGAGCAGTTCGGTCTCGCTGACGGCGACGCGACGTTCCGCTTCGACCCGTGCGCTGTTGTCGACGATCGTGCACATGACGCCGCCGACATGGCCGCCCGCCTCGTAGACCGGGGTGTAGAACAGATCGAGATAAAGCGTCGTCGGCCCGTCGGGCCGCTCAAATGCGATGGGCTGGTCGCGATAGGAGATGGTCTCGCCGCGCAGGCCGGCTTCGAGAATCGGTCGATTCCAATCCCAGACGTCCGGAAAGGCGGTGGCGACCGGGCTGCCCAAGGCAGCCGGATGCCGCTCGCCGGCGATGGCCCTGTAGGCATCGTTGTAGAGCATGATGTGGTCGGGTCCCCACATCAGCACCTTGGCGACCGGGGAGTTCACGATATTGGCGATCGTCGCGCGCATTTCGACGGGCCAGGTGTCGACTGCGCCGAGGCTGGTCGTCGCCCAGTCCCGATTGCGGATCAACGCACCGCATTCTCCGCCGGCCACCGGCCAGGCCGAGCGCTCCTGTGCCGTCCAGGGGCGCGGCCGATCGCGCAAGGCCCTCAAGGCGGCGCGAACGACCTCGCTCGCATTGGCATAGTCACCAGAACCGAGCCGTTCGGATATGAAGGCCTCGAGCTCGGGCGTCAGGGAAACGTTGCGCGATTGACGTGTCATCATGGGCGCTGGCATCTGCCCACGGCCGGCCTGTGTCAATAGATGCTTAGGGCCAAATTGGTTGGAGACGGCGATCTATGCCGCACTTTTCGGCGCGCCGACGCTGCGGGCCGCGAAGCCTATCCCACATATGCGAGGAGCGTCCGGTTTTGGCGCCAAACGCCTGCCCATCGAAACCTCGCTCCCTCGCCGATTGCACCTCAGTCTTCTCCGGTAAACGCCCCGCATCCTTGGTGGGTCCGACACCGAACGCCTTGAAGCCTGCTTGCCCGATCGATCGCAGGTAAGGAGTGTCCGCGGCGCCATGCGATCGGGTTCTCCCTGCGGGAGATCGCCGCGAGCACCGGGATCGCCTCTCTCAATCCGGTCGCGATCATACATAAACCTCGGCGTGCGGGCGTCCGCGCGACGCATCTCGTCGCATTTCAGCGAAGTGCAAAGTCGCTCCGCTCGGCGGTTGACGGTGCACCTTTCTTAATATACGAAAAGATATATGAAGAGGCCGAGGGCGGCCGCTTCCGCCGGTTATGGAGGTTGTCGATGTACTATTTCGCCTACTGCACCTGGCTCGACCCGGTGGAGATGAAGCGCTACGAGCCCGATGCGAAGGTCGTCGCCAAGGGTTATGCCGCCAATCATGCCATCCGCTTCCATGCGGCGGCCGACCGGGCCGATCGCGGCTGGTGCCATTTCCTCAACACGGCCGAAGCCGCCGGCAACAAGTGCCTCGGCGTGGTCTTCGAGCTCTCGCCCGAGCGCTTCACTGAGGATTACGACGATTTCGAACGCTGCTGCGTCACCGTCTACGGCGACGATGGGAAGATGTACGATTGCTGGACCTATCGCCTGATCCGTCCGGGCGTCGCGATGCGCCCGCCGAACTTCTACTGGCACCATATCCCCACCGGCATGAAGCATTTCGGCTTCCCGCAGGACTATATCGACAAGGTTGTGGCGACTTACGAGGCCGCGGCGCCTTGCCCGCGCGCCGACCGGCCGAACCCATCCGCCATTCCCGGCAAGGGTGCGGATTCACGCTGAAGACGCCATCGAGCATTCATAACAAGGAGGGGGCCATGAAGGCAGTTGCAGGAATTTCGACACTTGTTCTTTCCGTCGCCCTCTCCTTGGGCGGCGGGAATGCCTCCGCGCAGACGGCGGAGGCGCTCGTGCCGGCGGCGGTCAAAGCCAAGGGCGTTCTGACCGTCGGATCGCAGCAGACCTTTCCGCCGGTCGAATTCCGCGAGCCCGGCAAGCAGATGGTGACCGGCGCCTCGGCCGATCTGCTTGAAGAGGTCGCCAAGCGGCTGAAGCTCAAGCTCGAATATGTTCAGGCCGAGTATTCCGCGCTCATTCCCGGGATCGAGGCCAATCGCTTCGCCGTCGCCTCCGGCGGCATCTCCGATACGGAAGAGCGCGAGAAGACGCTCGATTTCGTCAATTACATGCGCTCCGGTGGCGCGATGCTGGCGCTCGCGGCCACGGCCTCGCAATACAAGGCGATCGACGATTTCTGCGGCAAGTCCGTCGCGACGCTGCTCGGTTCGCGCGTGATCATGGAGAAGGTCGAGGCGGCATCCGCAGCCTGCGCCGCCGCGGGCAAGCCGGCGATCCGGGCCGAACAATTGCCGTCCGCCCCTGACGCGCGCATGCAGCTCGATCTCAAGCGTGTCGATGCCTATCTCGGCGACCTGCCGGCGCTGGCCTATCTCGGCAGCCAGTTTCCGGGCAAGTACGGCATCGTGGGCGGCAACTACATCATGACGCCCTACATCACCTCCTGGGGCTTCAGCAAAAAGGAGACGGGCCTGCGGGATGCGGTCAAGGTGGCGCTCGACGAGATGCTGGCCGATGGCAGCTATCGGAAGATCATGACGAAGTGGGGCCTTGAAGGCGGTCTGCTCGACAAGATCACCATCAACCTGCCAGCCAGCAAGCGCTGAGGAGCGACGATGACCGTTGCCGGGCCAGCAGCCCCAGTCCTCGCCGCTGCCGCGCTGCCGATCGTGGCTCAGCGTCGCTGGGGCGGCTGGGTCGTCGGGGGGATCGTGGTGGCGTTCGTCGCCGCGATCGTCTGGGGTAGCATCCGCTCGCGCATCCTAGATCTCGCGATTATCGGCGAGTATCTGTTCCATCCGGCGATCGTGGCCGGGGCCTTGAACGCCCTGATCCTCGGCACGTTGGCGCTTGGAATCTCCAGCGTCATCGGGCTGATCTCGGCGTTGATGCGCCTGTCCGGCAACCCGATCCTGTCTGGCCTCTCCGCGGTCTATGTCTACCTCTTCCGCGGCACGCCGATGCTGATCCAGCTCGTCTTCTGGTTCAACGCCGTGCCGACGATGTTCCCGACGATCACGATCTCCCTGCCGTTTCTGCCGGGGCCGTTGTTCGAAACGCCGACCACGGTCGTGGTGACGCCGTTCCTCGCCGCGCTGGCTGGCCTGTCCCTCGCCGAAGGCGCTTACATGAGCGAGATCATGCGCGCGGGTATCATGGCGATCGACAACGGCCAGCGATCGGCTGCGACCGCGCTCGGCATGACTCAGAGGCAGGTCTTCACTCATGTCGTCGCGCCGCAAGCGGGGCGCATCATCGTACCGGCCTGCGGCAACCAGTACATCATGCTGCTGAAATCGACCTCGCTCGCCTCGACGATCGGCTATCCCGAGATGCTGCGCGTCGTGACCGATATCTACTCGTCGAATTTCCGCGTCGTCGAACTGCTGACGGTCGCCGCGATCTGGTATCTCGCGCTCACCGCGCTGGCGACGGTCGTCCAAACCGGGCTCGAGAAGAGGTTTCCGCCGAGATGACCGACAACCTTCCCGCGGTCTCGTTTCATGGCGTCGGCAAGTCCTGGGGGCCGGTGGTCGCGTTCGAGAACGTGAGCTTCGACGTGCCGCGCGGCCAGGTTGTCGCGTTGCTTGGTCCCTCCGGCGCCGGAAAATCGACCCTTCTGCGCTGCATCAACCGCCTCGAAGGCATCTCGGCGGGCCGAGTCTATGCCTACGGCGAATTGATCGGCTATCGCGAGACCGACACCGCCCTGCATGAACTGCCCGATGCGCAGGTCTCGTTGCAGCGCCGGCAGATCGGCATGGTCTTTCAGCATTTCAATCTGTTGCGCCACATGTCGGCGCTCGAGAATGTCATGAGCGGGCCACGGATCGTCCTCGGCCTGCCCAAGGCGGATGCCAGGGCACGGGCGGAAGCCTTGCTCGCGAAGGTCGGCCTGACCGCGCGCAAGGATGCCTACCCCGCCCAGCTCTCGGGTGGCCAACAGCAGCGCGTCGCGATCGCCCGGGCGCTCGCGATGGAACCGCGCGTCCTGCTGCTCGACGAGCCGACCTCCGCGTTGGATCCAGAGCTCGTACAGGAGGTCGTCGCCACAATCCGCGCGCTGGCGGAGGACGGGCAGACGATGATGATCGCCACCCACGACATGGCGATCGCCCGCGACGTCGCCGACCGGGTGATCTTCATGGAAGGTGGTGCCGTCGTCGAGGACAGCGCGCCTGCAGCGTTCTTCACCAGTCCGCGCAGCGACCGGGCGCGTCAGTTCCTGGCCCGGCTTCTGAAAGATGGACAGGCAGCGCCACCCCAGTCGCCCGCGCAGCAGGATGCACGATCATGAGGCCGACCGAGACCGCTATTTCGACGGATGTGCGCACAAGGCTGCGCAGCATGATCCTGGGCGGTGAACTCTCTCCCGGGGAACGCATCGTCGAGGACGAGCTGTGCGAACGGCTCGGCGCCGGGCGAACCCCGGTGCGGGAGGCCCTGCTGCTGATGCAGGGGGAAGGCTATCTCACGCGCAAGCGCGGCTGGGTCGTGGAGCAGGTCGTCCGCTCGCAGATCGGCGCGATCTTCGAAAGCCGGGCCGCCGTCGAGGGCGCGACCGCGCGCCTGGCCGCCCGCCGCATCACCAAGGCCGAGCTTGCCAGGCTGGCGGCGTTGATAGAGCAGATGCAGCCCGCCGACAGCCTGACCCGGCACGAGCTCAACCGCCTCAATGGCATCTTCCATCAGAGCATCGTCGACACCGCGGCCAACCCGCTGCTCGCCCAGTTCCACGAGCGCACGCAGTTCCAGTACTGGATGCTGCGGGTACCCGTGCTGTTCGCCGAGCATGAGCTACGGCAGTCGAACGAGCAGCACCAGCTCATCCTCGCGGCGCTGACGGCCCGCGACGAGGACGGCGCCGAGCGGGCGGCCCGGCAGCATGTCGAGACGACACGCGCCATCGTCGAGCCCGCCCTCCATCTCTGAACACCCGTCCCATTCCCTTCGAGTCCGCAGGTCTCAGCAGGTCGCCATGTCAGCTCTGTTCCGCAAACTCCATCATATCTGCGTCGTGGTGCATGATCTCGAACGCGCCGAGGCCTATTACAGCCGTCTCGGCTTCGGCCCCTTCTACGACTATCCAAAGAAGGGTCCTTATGCCGAGTTCGAGGTGCCCAACCTCACAGCGTCAGCCGCGATGAAGTATCGCTGCGCCGATCTCGACAACGTGCAGCTCCAGCTCTGCATGCCCGGCGAGCTCGATAGTCCGCAGCGTCGATTCCTCATCGAGCATGGGGAGAGCATCTATCATCTCGGTTTCGAGGTGCCCGACATCGATGCAGGCGTCCAGGCCGGCCTCGACGCGGGCCTCGGCATCATCGCGCGCGGCAAGCGCGTTGACGGCGGCGGCTTCTGCTATTTCGACACGCGGGCTCATGCCGGTACCGTCCTCGAGATCCGCACCACCTGAGCGATGAGACCTCTCTGAGGCGAGTGGGCCGGGCTCCGTTCCCGCGTCATATGGCAAGCCACTCACCCCGTCGTCACGCGCGCCTTGATGCGCCAGCACCCAGCTCCGCTGCCGGGTTCGAGACGCCAGGTCTTGATCTCGATCTGCGTCCCGCTCGCCGTACGGTAGCTGGGCACCGTCAGCAGGGTCACTCCGTTGGTCGTCTCAAGTTCCCCAAGCACGATGGTGCCGTCGCTGAATTCGACGAGTGCGAAGGGATTTTGGCCGCGTTCCTCGATCCGGACCCGGCATCCCGGGTAGCAATGCGTCGCCGCGACGATAACCTTCATGAAATCGTCCTGCCCTACCGCCGCGCGTTGGAGACCGAGCGGACGATCGCCAGGCCGGGCGACCGGTCGCCATTCGTACGGCAGCCGTTGCGGCTTTCACGCACTGAATGTCGACCTTGGTTCACAAGCTTTGCCTGTTGCAGGCCTCCAATCGCTGGAGCGCCTCGCCGATCCCCATCTCGCAGTCGACCGAGGCGGCGGACATCGGCGAGCGCGGCAGCCCAGAGCTCACGCCCTGCAACGTCTGGGCAGCTTTCACGCGCGCCGGCAGATTCGGCGCAGCGAGAGAGCGCCAGAGACTGCACAGCTCACGATTGAGCGCCTTGGCCTGCTCACGGCGATGGTCGCGCAAGGCTTTCCAGAGGGATACGTTCGGGCCGGGAGCCGCGCTTGCGATCGCGGCAATCGATCCCGCAGCGCCGAGATCGTAGCAACTCATCAGAGAGCCATCGATCGCGCCGAAGACACGCTCCCCTCCGACGGCGAGGGTGAGATCGGCGAAGGCGCCGAGGTCCTTGTCGCTCTGCTTGACGGCACGGACCTGCGGAACGTCGTCCATGATTCGCACGGCGAGCTCCGGCCGGACATTGGCCCAGGAAATGACGTTGTAGATGACGATCGGGAAGTCCGCGGCGCCGGCGACCCGACGGTAGAACTCGACAAGCCCGTCGTCATCGGGAGCGAAGATATAATGCGGTGGCGCGACCTGGAGCCCGGTCAACGGCAGTTCGGAGAGTTGGCGCGCGCGCGCCACGGCGGCCCGACTGCTATCGGCCATGATGCTGGTCATGACCGGCACCCGACCGGCGACCACCTCCAAGGCACGCTGCGATAGCGCGAAGACCTCTTCCTCGTCGAGGGTGAACCCCTCGCCGGTGCTGCCGCCCACGACCACGCCATCGACACCTTCGGCCAGCATCCATTCGATCTGCCGGGAAAAAGCCTCGTAATCGATCGAATCGTCGGCGGCGAACGGCGTCGTCAGGGGAACGATGACCCCTCCCAGCTCCATCGGGCCCGTCACTTCGCCTTCCTCGCCTTGTCCGTTGCCTGTCCGGGCGGCTCGTAGCCGAGCTGCCGCGAGAGTTGATTGGCCGTCGCCATCACGAGCTCGGCGAGCGCGGGGACGCGTTCGCGCGTGACGCGGTCCATCGGTCCGGTCACGCTGACGGCCGCGAAAACGCGACCCGACGTATTCCGGATCGGCGCCGCGACGCAGCGCACGGTGGCCTGATGCTCCCCTTCGTCGATCGAGTACCCGCGCTTGCGCGTCTCGGCGAGGTCGGCGCGCAGCGCGTCGGGGTCGGTGATCGTCGTGGAGGTGTAGGGGAGCAGGCCCTGTCCGATCACCCGCTCGATCGTCGCCGGCTCCTGGAAGGCCAGCGCGGCCTTGCCCACTCCGGTGCAGTACGAGGGCGAAAGCGAAAGGGTCGTCGTCCAGTTGACGCTGCTTCCCCCAGGCTCGCGGTGCTCGATGATCACCATGTTGGTGCCGTCGAAGACGCACAGATGGGCCGACTCGCCGCTGATGTCGCCAAGGCGCTCCACCAGAGCGCGGGCTTCGCGATGAAGGTCGAGATTGGCCAATACAATGCTGCCCAACTCGAACAAGCGAATGCCCATCCGGTAGCGATCCCGGCCCTTGTCTTGCTCCAGCAGCTTGGCCTCGCGCAGGCTGGTGACGAGCCGGTGCACCGTCGTTTTTGGCATTTTGCAGCGCTCGGAGATCTCGGCGAGACTCAGCGAACGGTCATATCGCGAGAAGCAATCGAGCACCGCCATCAACTTCTGCATCGATTTGAGCGAGCCGCGCTGATCCGGACTTTCGGCCGACTCTGTGCCGCCGGGAATCCGTTCTTTGTCTGCGACTTTTCCCGCCATACGGTGCTGTCTCCCACTCAATCCGTCTCTCGGTGCGGCCCGTGATGCGCCGGCACCATATCCATTCGCTCGTCATATTAAAATTGGAATTGACATCCGCATTCCGGAATAGCTAGATCGCATCAAATTCCGGAATACGGAATGACGATCCGAATTTGGAAACGACCTGAGCGGTGGAATGATGAGCGAGCTCGCTTCGGCGGCGTGCGTCGGCGCGCCTCGACGCTTCGGAGATAATCGTCTCCCGGGGCGCCCTGCATGACCGCGGTTCTTTGCGTCGGCGTCGCCGTCTACGACGAGATATTCGCGCTGCCGGCTTTCCCGACCCGGCCCACGAAGATATTCGCCTCCGATTTTGCTTCGGCTGCCGGGGGGCCGGCAACCAACGCAGCGATCACGATTGCGCGGCAGGGTGGCGATGCCGCTCTTTGGGCGCGCATCGGCAACGACATGCAGGGAGACCGAATCGTCGCCGATCTCCAGCGCAGCAAGGTCGATGTGTCGCGGGTCCGGCGGGTCGAGGAGGCACGCTCGGGCATCTCAGCAGTCGGCGTCACGGGCGACGGAGAGCGCATGCTCCTCGTTTTTGCCGATCCCAATTTGGATACGGATGCCTCCTGGCTTCCGCTCGACGATATCGCCGCGTTCGATACCGTCCTGGCGGATGTGCGTTGGCCGGTGGCTTCTCGCGCGGTGCTCGCTCGGGCCCGTGCCCTCGGCAAACCGACGGTGCTCGACGCGGACCTGACCTCGGACCCGGCCGCGCTTGGTGCCCTCGTTCCCATGGCGTCGCACGTCGTCTTCTCCGAGCCTGCGCTGGTGCAGTTTGCCGGCGAAGCGGGAAGTGTCGAGGAGCGGTTGCGGCGCGTCCATGATGGCGGAGCCCATGAGCTCGTCGGCGTGACGATGGGCGACCAGGGTGCCTTCTGGGTCGATGGCTCCGGCTTTCACCACGAGCCGGCCGTTTCGATCCGCGCGGTCGATACCCTCGCCGCCGGTGACGTCTTCCACGGCGCCTTCGCGCTTGCCGTAGCGCGTGGCCTGCCGGCGCGGGACGCCATGCGCTTCGCCAATGTCGTCGCCGCCGTGAAATGCACGCGATGGGGCGGCGGTTCCACCATCCCGACGGCCGAAGAAGTCGATGCGTTTCTCGCGCGGCCGCCTGCCGCGCTCTCACCCACCAAGGATTTCGTATGACCAGCTCTCTCTCGGCGGGCAAATTCCGCGCACTCCGCCGCCTTTCCGATGCGCAAGGCCGCTTCAAGATGATGGCGGCCGATCAGCGGCCGCCGATCATCAAGGCGATCGACCAGAAGCTCGGCGCCGGCTTCGCGACCTATGAGCGCGTCGGCGCGGTCAAGCGGGCGCTCGTCCAAGCGCTGGCGCCGCAGAGCACGGCCGTGCTGATCGATCCGGATTACGGCTACAGCCTCGCCTTCGACGCCCTGCCGGCCCATCCCGGCCTGCTGCTGACATTGGAGAACTTCGCCTTCGAGGAAAGCGCCGGCGGCCGCAAGACCTATGCGATGAAGGATTGGGGCGTCGACAAGATCAAGCGCGCGGGCGCCGAAGGCGTGAAGCTGCTGCTCTGGTACCGGCCGGACTGCTCGGCCCACGTCCGCGAGCACCAGCACCGGCTGGTGCGCGAGGTCGGTGCCGCCTGCAAGGCCTATGACCTCGCCTTCCTTCTTGAGCTGCTGGTCTTCCCCTTCGCGGGCGCAAGCGACCACACCACCGATTACATCGAGCACAAGGACAAGCGCCCCGAGCTCGTGCTGCAGAGCGTGCGCGACTTCGCCTCGCCTGAGTATGGCGTGGATATCTACAAGCTCGAAAGCCCGCTGGCTGCGAACCATTTGCCTGACCCCTCGGGGACCGGTCCCGCGGTCGCCGAGGCGCAGGGCTGGTTCGACGAGATGGGCAAGCTGATCGACAAGCCCTGGGTGATGCTCTCCGCCGGCGCCGGCATGGAAGAGTTCCGGCGCGTGCTGCACTACGCCTTCAAGGCCGGTGCCAGCGGCTTCCTCGCCGGCCGCGCCATCTGGTGGAAGGCCTTCCAGGAGCACTACCCGGACATCGCTGCCATGGAAGCGGCGCTGGCCTCGGAGGGTGCGGGCTACCTCGCCGAGATCAACCGCATGACCGATGCGATGGCGCGGCCGTGGGCTGCGTCTCCCGTGTTCGCCGCGGGCCTGGCCCTGGACGACGCCGGCCAGACATTCCCCAGCCGCTACCCCGCCTTCGCCTGATGCGCGGGAAGGAGACAAGCATGATCGAAGACCTGAAGGGCAAGCGCATCCTGGTGACGGGGTCGAGCACCGGCATCGGCGCCGCCGTCGCGAAAGCCTATGCGGCCAACGGCGCTGTCGTGGCCGTGCACTACAATGCGAGCAAGGAACCTGCCGAGGCTCTTGTGGCCGAGATCGCTCACGCCAGGGGCAAGGCGATCCTGGTCGGCGGCGACGTCTCGAAGTCGCGGGAGGCAATCCGGATCGTCGACGAAGCGGCGGCCGGGCTCGGCGGGCTCGACGTGCTCGTCAACAATGCCGGTGCCCTGGTGAAGCGCGCGCCGCTCGACGAGCTGGACGACGAGATCTACGACCGCGTGCTCGATCTCAACGTCCGCTCGGTGGTGTTCGCCTCGCAGGCGGCGGCGCGCCATATGCGCAAGGCCGGCAAGGGCAGCATCATCAACACGAGTTCCGTCGCGGCCCGCAATGGCGGCGGCCCTGGTGCGTTGCTCTACGCAAGCGCCAAGGCCTTCGTTCTCAACGCGACGCGCAATCTCGCCAAGGAGCTGGCCGGGGCGCATATCCGCGTCAATGGCGTTTCCCCCGGTGTGATCGCGACCCCGTTCCACGAGCGTTACTCCACGCCCGAGATTCTCGAAGGGATGCGCAAGACCATTCCGATGGGCGTGATCGGAACGCCCGAGGATTGCACGGGTGCCTACCTGTTCTTCGCCTCGGACACGCTCAGCGGCTACATCACTGGCCAGGTTCTCGAAGTGAACGGTGGGCAGTTCATGGCCTGACGACGTCTCTGCGGGAGGAAACACCAAGACAGAGGGCAAAGCCCCGAATGGACTATAGCTTCGATTTCTCCTTTCTGTGGGACTATTGGCCGATGCTGGCGGATGGGCTCTGGCTCACCGTCCAGCTTTCGCTGATGGCAACGGTGGCGGGCTTTCTGCTCGGCACCGCCTGCGCGGTCGCCAGCACCAGCCGCTCGCGCATCCTGCGCGGGCTCGTCGGCTTGTATGTCGAACTGATCCGCAACACGCCGCTGCTCGTCCAGCTCTTCGTCGTTTATTTCGGCCTTGCGTCGCTGGGCCTGAAATTCTCTGCGACGACATCCGCCGTGATCGGCCTCACCATCAATATCGGCGCCTATTCCAGCGAGATCATCCGCGCTGGCATCGAGTCGATTCACAAGGGCCAGATCGAGGCCGGAGATTGCCTCGCGCTGTCGCGTTGGCAGGTGGTGGCGGCGATCGTGCTGCCGACCGCGATCGAGAAGGTCTATCCGGCGCTGGCCAGCCAGTATGTGCTGCTGATGCTCGGAACGAGCATCGCTTCGCAGATATCGGCGGAGGAAATGACCGCCGCCGCGAGCCGCATCCAGTCGGACACCTTCCGTCCGTTCGAGGTCTTCCTGGTGATCGCGGCGTTGTACCTGCTGCTGTCCTTCGGCATGCGGGGATTGTTCTGGGCGGTCGGCCAGTTCGCATTCGTGCGGCGCCGTAAGCTGGGGACGATGCTATGATCCCCTCCCTCCTCGGGATTTCGCCGGCGCATTGGGCGGCCCTGCTGGCCGGGTTGAAGTGGACGGTGTTTCTGTCGGCGGTCGGCTTTCTCGCCGGCGGCCTCGTCGGCTTCGCCGTCGCTCTCTCGCGCATCTCCGACAGCTTGATCATCCGGGGGCTGGCGGCTGTCTACGTCAACCTGATCCAGGGCACGCCGCTGCTCGTCCTGATGTTCGTGCTGTATTTCGGCCTGCCCGTCTTTGGCTTCGACATGCCGCCGCTCGCGGCAGCCTGCATCGCCATGACGCTGTTCTCCGCGGCCTATCTCGGCGAAATCTGGCGCGGATGCCTGCAATCCGTCCCACGTACGCAGTGGGAGGCAGCCGATTGCCTCGCGCTGGCGCGATGGGAGCGCATGCTGCTGGTGATCCTGCCCCAGGCACTGCGCATCGCCGTGCCGCCGACCGTCGGGTTCATGGTGCAGATCGTCAAGAACACGTCGGTCGCTTCCGTGATCGGCATGGCCGAGATGACCTACATCGGCAAGCTCATCAACAACGCAACCTTCCAGCCCTTCCGGATCTACCTGATCATCGCCGGCCTCTATTTCCTGTTGTGCTACCCGCTTTCGTGGCTCAGCCGCCGTCTTGAGAGAAAACTCAATGTCGCCCATCGTTAGCTTTCGCGACGTTCACAAGAGCTTCGGTGCCGTGCCCGTGCTCAAGGGCTTGAGCTTCGAAGTCCAGAAGGGCGAGGTCGTCGCCCTGATCGGCCGCTCCGGCTCGGGCAAGAGTACCGCGCTGCGCTGCGTCGACCGGCTGGAGACCGTGGACAAGGGCGAAATCATCGTCTGCGGCCACCGTGTCAGCGATCCCAAGATCGAGCTACGCAAGCTCCGGCAGGATGTCGGTATCGTCTTCCAGAGCTACAATCTCTTTCCGCATCTGACCGTCGAGCAGAACATCACGCTCGCACCGCGCTGGGTGAAGAAGGCGGACAAGGCGAGCGCCCGCGCTTTGGCGCAGGAGGTTCTCGCCCAAGTCGGGCTCTCCGAAAAGATTGATGCCTATCCTGAGCAGCTCTCCGGCGGTCAACAGCAGCGCGTCGCGATTGCTCGCTCGCTGGCTATGCGCCCGCAGGTCATGCTGTTCGACGAAGTCACCTCCGCGCTCGATCCGCAACTGACTGAGGAGGTCCTGAAGGTCATCGAGGAACTCGCCCGACAGGGCATGACCATGCTGCTGGTGACCCACGAGATGGCCTTCGCGGCGAGGATCGCGGATCGCGTCATCTTCATGCACGAAGGCCTGATCCACGAAACCGGCTCGCGCGACATTTTGCGCAACCCCAGCACTCCGGAACTCAAAAGCTTTGTCGGCGTCGGCCTCTAACGGCCGCTGCCCAAGGTCGCGCGACGACGACCGCATCAGAACGAAATCCATCTCACGTGAGGAAACGACACATGAACCGCCGCTCGACTCTTACTTTCCTGTCCAGCCTGATTGGCCTCGGACTTGTCGGCCTGTCGGCTATCCCGGCCTCCGCCGACACGCTCGACGAGATCATGGCCCGCAAGAAGATCCTGGTTGCGATCGATCTCGGCAATCCGCCGCACGGCATGATGGATGCAGCCTTCAAGCCGACCGGTTCGGACGTTGAAACCGCTCAACTGCTGGCGAAGGATCTCGGCGTCGAACTCGAGATCGTCCAGGTCTCGACGCCCAACCGCGTGCAGTACCTGATGGCGAAGAAGGCCGACGTGGTCATCTCCGCACTCTCGATCACGGACGAACGCAAGAAGGTGATCGATTTCTCGACCGCCTATGCAGAGCTGCAATGCGTCGTCGCGGCGCCCAAGGCGATGCAGGTCTCCTCCTATGCCGATCTCGGTGGCAAGGGCGGTATCTCGGTGACACGCGGCACCGTCAACGACCAGGAGCTCACCCGCGGCACCGCCAATGTGAAGGACGTCACGATCACGCGCTTCGAGGACGATCCGACGTCGACGACGGCGATCACCTCCGGGCAGCTCAAGATCTATGCGACCTCGCTGCCGCTGCTGAACCAGCTGCGCAAGGACAACCCCCAGCTCGACCTTGACACCAAATTCGTCATGAAGGGCTTTCCGCTCGGCGTCGCGCTGCGCAAGAACGAGCCCAAGCTCAAGGCCAAGCTGGACGAGTGGGTGACCGCCAATCTCAAGAACGGCAAGCTGGTCGACATCTACCAGCGCTATCATGGCGTGAAGCTCGTGCCGGAGGAGCTCGCGGCGAAGTCTTCCTAACCTGCCCGCCAGCAGCGGACGAAAAACGACCACGGCAAGGGCGGCTTCTCGCCGCCTTTGCGACCTGCGTGCCGCGTTTGCCGCGCGCTCGGCGCGCCCTGCAGAGAATTTGCGATCGACCCGTGCACTGGAAGAGTGAGCCGGTCCGCCAATGAATGCCTGCTCCCGGGGTGCCCCGCCAATTCGGCTCTTGGCGCACTGCACACGGACCAGCGCTCGGCACTCCCGTAGAGCGACGGGTCACATATGCGTGAATCGCTCGTTGCCGATCAGACGCTTTCCAGTGCCGCGTTGCAGGCCAAAAGCTAAGAAATTCGTCTGAATCGACGGCCCCCGCAGGCATGTGTCAGGTTTCGGCGACTGATCATGAAGCGTGATCGGCCGACGAAGGCCGTTGGCTCCATCCAGCTTCTGAGTTTCAATCCGTTCCAATTCAAACTGGTCCGGTTCGCCATGCGGGTGCGCCGGAGCTTCCGGCGAGGCGCGTGGGCTCTCTCGCCGTCCTGATTGAACCGAACCGGGAGGGTTTACGGTGACGAAGCTGAATGTGAACGGCCGGGCGCTCGACGTCACGGTCGACGGCGACACGCCTCTGCTCTGGGTCATTCGCGAACAGATCGGCCTTACGGGCACGAAATACGGCTGCGGCGTCGCTCAGTGCGGTGCGTGCACGGTCCATATCGACGGCGTCGCCACGCGCTCCTGCGTCTTGCCCGTCAGCGCCGTGACGGAAGACCAGAAGATCGTCACCATCGAGGGGCTCTCGCCGGACGGCACGCATCCGATCCAGCAGGCCTGGATCAAGCATGACGTGCCGCAATGCGGCTTCTGCCAGAGCGGCATGATCATGACCGCGGCGGCGCTGCTGCAGGCCAATCCGAAGCCGACCGAGGCCGATATCGCCAGCGAGATGACCAATATCTGCCGCTGCGGCACCTATGTCCGCGTCAAGGCGGCGATCCTTGATGTCGCCGCCGGCGGCCAGCTCGGCCGCGGTTGAGGGGGGATCGATCATGACCATCTCGACGCAATCCCGCGACTTCCGTCCCTCGCGCCGCCATATCCTTGCCGGCTCCGCCGCGGCCGCCGGCGTCTTCAGCTTCGGCTTCTCGATCCCGGCCCTGGCGCAGAAGGCCGGCGTTCCCGAGATCAACGCCTGGGTCGTGGTTCATCCCGACGACAAGGTGGTGATCCGCATCGCGCGCTCGGAAATGGGGCAGGGCACCTTGACCGGCCTCGCCCAGCTCGTCGCCGAGGAGCTGAATTGCGACTGGGCGAAGGTCACGACGGAGTATCCGACGCCCGGCCAGAACGTCGCCCGCAACCGGGTCTGGGGTAATTTCTCGACCGGCGGCAGCCGCGGCATCCGCGAGTCGCATGATTATGTCCGCAAGGGCGGCGCGGCGGCACGCATGATGCTGATCCAGGCGGCGGCGAACGAATGGAAGGTGCCGGCCGCCGAATGCAGCGCCGAGAAGAGCGTGATCACGCACAAGACCTCGGGGCGCTCCGTCCGCTATGGCGAGGTCGCCGCGGCGGCTGCGAAGCTGGACGCGCCGAAGGACGTCCCGCTCAAAGACCCGAAGGACTGGACGATCGCCGGCAAGGCGCTGCCGCGGCTCGACACGGCCGACAAGACCAACGGCAAGAAAATCTACGGCATGGATTTCAAGCTGCCGGGGATGCTCAATGCCGCGATCAAGGACTGCCCCGTCTTCGGCGGCAAGGTGAAGAGCTTCGATGCGGCCAAGGTCAAGGGCATGCCGGGCGTCAGGCATGTTCTGCCGGTCGGCGACAGCGCCGTTACGGTGGTGGCCGAGACCTGGTGGCAGGCCAAGACCGCTCTCGACGCCCTGCCGATCGAGTGGGACGAGGGGCCGCATGCGCAGGTTTCCAGCGAAAGCATTGCAGCCTGGCTGAAGGAAGGGCTCGATGCGCCCGAGGCCGTGGTCGGCAACCAGAACGGCGACGCCAAGGCGGCATTGGCCGGCGCGGCGCGTGTCTATGAGGCGACCTACAGCTACCCGTTCCAGAACCATGCCTGCATGGAGGTGATGAACGCGACGGCGCTCTACACCCCGGAGAAATGCGAGGTCTGGACGCCGACGCAGAACGGCGAGGCGGCGCTGGCCGCCACGGCGGAGGCCTCGGGCCTGCCGCTGGCCAAATGCGAGGCCTACAAGATCGATCTCGGCGGCGGCTTCGGCCGGCGCGGCGCGGTGCATGACTGGGTCCGGCAGGTCGTCGCGATCGCCAAGCAGATCCCCGGCACGCCGGTGAAGCTGATCTGGTCGCGCGAGGAGGACATGCTGCACGGGCGCTTCCACCCGATCACCCAGTGCAAGATGAAGGCGGCGCTCGACAAGGACGGCAACGTCACCGGACTGCACATGCGCATCTCCGGCCAGTCGATCGTCGCGGGCATCTTCCCGCAGACCATCCAGAATGGGCGTGACCCGGCCGTCTTCCAGGGCCTGAACGCTCCCGGCCCCGAAGCCTCGATCGGCTATTCGTTCCCGAACCTGCTGATCGACCATGCCATGCGCAATCCGCATGTGCCGCCGGGCTTCTGGCGCGGGGTCAATCTCAACCAGAACACGGTCTATCTGGAGAGCTTCATCGACGAGATCGCGCATGAGACGGGCAAGGATCCGCTCGAATTCCGCCGCTCGCTGATGAAGAACCACCCCAAGCACCTCGCCGTGCTCAACGCGGCAGCCGAGCGGGCGGGCTGGGGCAAGCCCCTTCCGGACGGCGTCTTCCGCGGCATCTGCCAGACCATGGGCTTCGGTTCCTACGTCGCGGCGGTGGCCGAGGTCTCCGTCAGCGCCGATGGCAAGCTCACCATTCACCGCATCGTCGCTGCGACGGATCCCGGCCACGCCGTCAATCCCGCGCAGATCGAGCGGCAGGTCGAAGGCTCTTTCGTCTATGGCCTCTCGGCTGCGCTCTATGGCGAGATCACGATCAAGGGCGGTCGCGTCGAGCAGGAGAACTTCGACACCTACGAGGTCATGCGCCTCGAGGCGATGCCGAAGGTCGAGACGGTGATCGTGCCGTCCGGCGGCTTCTGGGGCGGCGTCGGCGAACCGACCATCGCGGTGGCGGCGCCCGCGGTGTTGAACGCGATCTTCGCGGCGACGGGCAAGCGCATCCGCTCGCTGCCGCTGAAAAATAGCGATCTGAAGAAGGCGTGATCTCGGCTCGGTCGTCACCATCCCTCCATTCGCCCTGGAGGGTTGCCGGCGCCACCGGGCTGGCGCTTCTGGTGGCTGCTTCGCCGGCGCTGGCGCTGGAGCCGTATCGCATCGTCGCCGACGCCATTCCGGAGGCGCTCGGCGGGAAGATCGGCGATGCGTCCCGTGGCGCAGCGCTCGTCAGGGATCGCGAGCGCGGCAATTGCCTGATCTGCCACCAGGGCGACGATCCGTCGGAGCCCTTTCAGGGCTCGATCGGACCGTCGCTCAAGGGCGTGGGAGCAAGGCTCGAAGCGGGTCGGATCCGTCTGCGGTTGGTCGACATGTCGCGTCTGGATCCGCAAACGGTGATGCCGCCCTATTTCCGCATCGAGAACATGCGAGATGTGGCGCCGGCCTATCGCGGCCAGCCCGCGCTCTCGGCACAGGAGATCGAGGATGTCGTTTCCTATCTCGCCTCACTCAAGACGGAATGAGATGCCCAGCCGCCGGGATCTGGTGGCTCTGGCGGCGGCAGGTCTGGCGCTGGCTGCCTATCCTGTGTCGGCCGGTGCTGCGGAGAACGAGACGCTCGATGAACTCGTGCGGCGCGTCACGGATGGGGCGGCCCCGGCCGAAACCGGCGTGACGCTCGACATTCCCGCACTGGTCGAGAACGGCAATTCCGTCGATGTCCGCATCGCCGTCGACAGCCCGATGACCGAGGCGGCCCATGTGCGCTGGATCCACCTGATCGCCGACCGGAACCCGTTCCCCGACATGGCGCGCATCCATCTGTCGCCGCGCGCTGGCTTGGCGGAGGTCGCGACGACCTTGCGCCTCGCCCAGTCGCAAACGGTGGCTGCCGTCGTCGCCCATAGCGACGGGCGCTATGCCATCGCCAAGGCGCCGGTGGTGGTGACGCTCAGCGCCTGTATCGATGGAGGCTGAGCGATGTTCAACGCCCGCATCACCGTGCCGCCGCAGGCCAAGGTCGGCGATATCGTCGAGATCAAGGTGTTGATGCGTCATCCGATGGACCGCGGCGGCCAGTCCGACGGCGAGGGCGGCACCGTGCCGCGCAAGATCCTGAACCGCATGACCGCGACCTATGCAGGGGCGGAAATCATCCGCTTCGACATGCATACCGGGGTCGCCGCCAATCCTTTCATCTCGTTCAGGACACGCGCGGTCGAGACCGGCGACATCGTTTTCGAATGGCGCGAGGATGGCGGCGCGACCTATACGCGCTCGGCGCGCCTGACGGTGGTCTGAGCGAACGCCTTGCGTGTTCCCGCCCTCCTTCTCGCCTTGCTGAGCGTTCTGGCCCCGGCAAGCGCTGATGAGATCGCATCCGGCAGCACCTTCCTCTCACCGGAGCTGCGGCGCCGGCAGGATGATCCGAACCGCAATGCGGCCTGGTTCTGGGTCGACCAGGGCAAAGAGCTTTTCGCCGAGAGGCCTGCGGCCGGGCAGGCCTGCCTCGGCTGCCATGCCGATCCGGCGGCGAGCCTGCGCGGCGCTGCGACGCACTACCCGCAGGTCGACCGGCCGAGCGGCAAGCTGCTTAATCTCGAGGGCCGGATCGAGCAGTGCCGGGTCGAACGTCAGCAGCAGCCCGCTTTCGGTTACGAGAGTGCAGAACTCCTGTCGCTCACGGCCTATGTCGCTTCGCTCTCGCGCGGGCTTCCGATGAGCGTGCGGACCGATGGGCCCGCGCGCCCCTTCTACGAGGCCGGCCAAGCCTTCTTCGAGCGCCGGCAGGGGCAGCTCAATCTCTCCTGCAAGCAGTGTCATGACGGACTGGTCGGGCAGAAGCTGCGCGGCGACACGATCAGTCACGGCGCCGGCACGGGTTACCCCGCCTACCGCCTGGAATGGAACACGGTCGGCTCGCTGCACCGCCGGCTGCGGGCCTGCTCGCTGGGTGTTCGGGCGACGCAATTCGACTACGGCTCGCCCGAATATCTCGCGCTCGAACTCTACCTCGCGGGCAGGGCCGAGGGACTGCCGGTCGAGACGCCCGCCATAAGGCGCTAAGCCCGGCTAGAGCTTCTTGCCGTCCGCGCCGAACTGCTTGAGATAGGCGGCCAGATCGGCGATTTCCTTGTCGTTCTTGATGCCGGCGAAGACCATCTTCGTGCCCGGCATCTTCGCCTTCGGGTCCTTGATGTACTCGGCGAAGCTGGCATCGTCCCAGGTGATGCCGGCATTCTTGTTGGCCGGCGAATAGCTATAGCCCTCGACAGTGCCGGATTGACGGCCGAAAAGCCCGTTCAGGGCCGGCCCGATCACGTTCTTCGCGGTTTCGCCGACCTGATGGCAGGCCCGGCATTTCGCGAAGGACTTCTCGCCCGCGGCGGCATCCTGGGCGCTGGCCGATGTCGCGCCGAGCCATGTCGCAGCGAGCAGGGCGGCGGTTGCCGCGATCGTCTTCATCATCCGTCTCTCTCCAGTTCCGATAATGGAAAAACTCGGCCGGGCGCGCCTGCGCCGCTTGTGGCGATGGCGGAGCTTTCAAGTGAAGATGTCGGCGCTGATCGCCTCGTACCATGCGAGGTTCTCGGCCTGTGTCTGGCGGCGGACCTCGTCGCTTTCGCCTGGCTGCGAGATGAAGGTCTCGGTTGCGGCGATGCGCCCGTCCCTGGGCTCGTAGCGACCGCCCACCTTGATCGCGTCGTCGGGTGCGACGAGGCTCCAGCAGGTGTTGAAATAGCGCGCTGGAAAAGCTGGCCCGCCCGCCAGTTCGGAGCATACGACCATCGCCGCGACCTTGGCCTGGTTATTCGCCGAGAAGGCGGATTTAGGCATGTCGCCGGCGATGCAGGCATCGCCGAGCACGAAGACGGCCGGATCGACCGTCGATTTCATCGTCGCCGGGTCGATGGCGCAGTAGCCGCCGGCAGGTGCCAGCCCTGCCTCGCGCGCAACCGCTCCCGCCATCTGTGCCGGGATGACGTTGACGAAGGCGCAGTTCTCGTAGGTCTCGAAACCCGTGACGACAGTGCCCTTCGCAGGATCGACCGACTTGATGCCGTCATGCACCCGCGGACCGAGCCATTCGATCATCGTGCCGTAGCGCTTCTCCCAATCCGGCATGAAGACGCCCTGCTTGGAGAAGCTGTCCTTTGGATCCAGGATCACGACCCTCGCTTTCGTGCGGCCCGTCGACTTGAGGACATGGGCGAACATCGACGCGCGCTCGTAGGGCCCCGGCGGGCAGCGATAGGGATTCGGCGGAGCGATCATCACGATCGTTCCGCCATCGGGCACGGCATCGAGCTTCTCGCGTATCAGCAGCGTCTGCCGGCCTGGCTTCCAGCCATGCGGCATGACTTCCTCGGCGTCCTGCGACCACCCGGGAACGGAATCGTATTTCAGGTCGATGCCGGGCGAGAGGACGAGGCGGTCGTACGGAAGGCGCGTGCCGTCGGCGAGCACCACGTTCTTTCGGTCGCGCTCGATCCGCGCGGCGCGCTGGCGCGCCAGCGTGATGCCGTAGGCGGCTGTCAGCGCATCGTAGCGATGCAGGAGCTGCTCATAGCTCTTGAAGCCGCCGATATAGAGGTTGGAGTGAAAGCAGCTTTGATACACCTCGTGTTCCTCGACGAGGGTTACGGCGATCCTGCCGCCGCCGTCGCGGGCGATGTATTTGGCGGCGGTCGCACCGCCCGGCCCGCCGCCGACCACGACCACGCGGGCTTTTGCTTGGCCGAGGACCGCAGTCATGCCCAATGTCGCGGCGGCTAGAACGACCCCCGAGGCAGCAACCAGATCACGACGTGTCGGTGTCATCCGCGGCCTCCGCACAGTCATGGCTTCGGCGAAACTGCGCCGAAATAGGCGGCGAGCGCCGTCATGTCGTCAGGGCTGAGTTTCGCAGTGATGGCCTGCATAACCTGGCCGCCGCGCTCCTTGCGGCCATAGGAGGCCAGAACGGCAGCGAACTGGTCTTCCGGCCAGCCGATAATGGGGGGAATGCCGCCGACGCTCTTTCCCGAAAGCTGATGGCAGGCTGTGCATTCAGCAGAGAGATGGCGCCCGAGCACCTCGTTCCCGGCCGCCTTAGCCGGCATCCAGCCGAGCATCAGCGTTACGCATGCCAGGGCAGAGACGCGCAAGCCATGGCATGCGCCCGGCCGGCCATACGTGCCTGCGGCATGCGCACCGTTGCAGTCGGGGGCGGTCTGCTTCGACATCGGTCGCAGAGTTTCAGAAGCGCCACGCGGGAGCTAGACGGTCATTGGACAAATTCCGATCAAGGCCGCCTCACGATCGCGTCAACGCGAAATATCGGCTTTCCGGACGGTCGCCAATGTCGGCTTGTGGCGCAATTGGAACGGCTTCCAATGCGGCATCCCTGCTAAAAACCCGTCATGGGCTCGCAGCCGGCACCTGCTCGCCCTCGCTCGGGACTTTTCGGCTTCTCAGCGTCGTGAAGATCTGCCAGCCGATGAACAGCGTCAGCAGCGACAGCAGCACCGCGCTGATCGGATGCTCGAAGAAGGTCAGGAAGCTGCCGCGGCTCAGCAGCATCGAGCGCCTGAAATACTCTTCGAGCATCGGTCCCAGGATGAAGCCGAGCATCAGCGGCGCCGGGTCGAAGGCGAGCCGCATCATGACGTAGCCGATCAGGCCGAAAGCCGCCGTCGTGTAGATATCGTGCAGGCTGTTGTTGATGCTGAAGGTGCCGACGCAGCAGAAGAACAGGATCGACGGGAACAGCACGTTGTAGGGGATCTTGAAGACCGAGAGCCAGAACCGGACCAGCGGCACGTTGAGCAGCAGCAGGAAGCAGTTACCGACCCACATGCTCGCGACCAGCCCCCAGAACAAGTCCGGGTGCTTGGCGATCATGTTCGGGCCGGGCTGGATGCCCTTGATGATGAAGGCCGCCATCATCAGCGCCATGACGGCGTTCTCGGGGATGCCGATGCTCATCAGCGGAATGAAGCTGGTCCGCGCAGCCGCTTCGTCGGCCGCGGCCTGGCCGGCGACGCCCTCGATCGCGCCCTGGCCGATTTCGTCCCTGTATTTGCTAACCTTCTTGTCGAGGCCATAGGCGGCGAATTGCGCGATCACGGGGCCACCGCCGGGCAGGATGCCGAGGATGGAACCGACGACGCTGCCCCGCAACGCGCTCGGGATGATGCGCTTGAACTCCGGCCAGGTCGGCATCAGCTTGATCTTGCCGTTGAACGGCGTGCGTTCCTCTTTCGCGTCGAGATTCTTGGTGATCTCGGCGATACCGAAGCAGCCGAGCGCCAGGCTCACCAGGCTGACCCCGTCGATCAGCGACGGCAGCCCCATGGTGAAGCGCTCCATGCCGGTTTCGAGGTCGGTGCCGACCTGCCCGAGCAGCACGCCGAGCAGGCACATCGCCAGGCCGTTGAGCAGGCTGCCGGTGGTGACGAAGCTGACGCAGACGAAGCCGAACAGCATCAGGGCGCAGTAGTCGGTCGGGCCGAATTTCAGTGCGATGCTGCCCAGCAGCGGCGCCAGCGAGGCCAGGACCACGATCGCAACCGTGCCGCCGATGAAGCTGGAGACGCCGGCGGTAAAGAGCGCGAGGCCCGTCTTGCCCTTCAGCGTCATCTGGTAGCCGTCGATGCAGGCGACGATGCTGGAGGCATGCGGGATCTTCATGGTGATCGCGCTGACGCTGTCGCCGTATTGGGCGCCGTAATAGATGCCAGCGAGCATGATCAGCGCGCCCCCGGTCGGGATCGAATAGGTCAGCGGCAGGAGCAGGCTGATCGTCGCCAGCGGACCCAGGCCCGGCAGCAGGCCGACCAGCGTGCCGACGACGCAGCCGATGGCGCAGTAGAGCAGGTTTTCGGGCGTGAGGGCGTGGCTGAACCCAAAGGCGAGGTTCTGGAGGACTTCCATCAGATCAGCCTCAGGTTCAGGCCGAGAAAGCGCTGAAAGACATAAGCCACCACGATCAGCCCGAGTGCGATCTTGATGTTGCGCACCCAGGAATAGCTCGTCCCGGCAAAGCCCGCGATGAAGACCAGGACGATGATCCCGGCAATCGCGTTCAGGTATTCCGAAGCGAGCACGAAGCCGACGAGGCTCGCCATGATCAGGACGATGTTCTTCGGGTTGAATTGCAGGGGCACCGGCGCGGTGAGGCGCGCCTGCCAGATGACCGCTCCGGCGATGATCAGCAGCGGCACGCAGATCAGGAGCGGAAACAGGCCCGGGCCTGCATGAGCCAAGTCGCCGATCGGATAACGCAGTGCGTTGGAGGCGAAGAACAGCGCCACAGCAGCGAGGAAGGCGCCTCGCGCGACATTCTGATTGAGCATCGTTTCCCCGCCCAAGAATTTTATTTCGTTTGATTGTTAAATCAAAGGCATCATTCCGGGAATATGAATAATCGGGGAGATCAAAAATACGCCGATGTGCCCGCTGACGAGAAATGCCCCGCGCAGGGCGTCGTCAGGACGATGACCTATCAGCGGAAGGCAAGCAGCGCCGCGTGACCGTCATCCGGAAGGCGGCATACCTGCTCAGCCGGTGCTCGGCAGCAGGAAGGCCGGCCCCTTCACCGACACGAAAACGACGTCGCCGATCTGCGGCTGCTCGACGCTCGGAACCTGCGCGGTGAAGCGGGTTTCCGCACCGCCCTGCTTCGCCAGCAAGGTCACGACGCATTGCGCGCCGCGAAAGTCGATGTCCTCGATGCCGGCTTCCAGCCCCGGGCCGACCGGCGAGAGCCGGAATTGCTCGGGCCGAAGCATGATCGTGCCGCTGCCGCTTCGGCCGCCCGTTTCGGCCGCGAGCCGGCCCAGCACGCAGGAGACGCCCACCGTCTCGATCCTGGCGTCGAACAGCACGGCATTGCCCAGGAACAGCGCCGTCTCGATATCCGCCGGCCGCCAGTAGAGCTCGTAGGGGCTGCCGGTCTGAACCAGCTTTCCCTCGCGCATCACCGCGAGCTGGTCGGCAAAGGACAGGGCCTCGCCCTGGTCGTGCGTGACCAGGATGGTCGTGATGCCGGCCCGGGTCAGGACACGCGCCACCGCCTGCCGGACGCTCTCGCGCAGGCCGGTGTCGAGCGCGGAGAACGGCTCGTCGAGCAGCATCAGGGCGGGCTTGCGGGCCAGCGCCCGCGCCAGCGCGACGCGTTGCTGCTGTCCGCCCGAGAGCTCATGCGGCTTGCGCGTCAGCATGGCCGGATCGAGCTCGACCAGCTCCATCAGTTCGCGCAAGCGCCGTGCGCGGTCCGGTTCGCTCCCGTCGAGGCCGAAGCCGAGATTGCCGGCGACGTCGAGATGCGGGAACAGCGCCCCGTCCTGGGTGACCGACCCGATCCGGCGCAGATGGGCGGGGGCGATCGCCGGCCCATCGGCCAGAACCAGTCCGTCCAGCACGACGGTCCCGGCATCGGGCGCCTCGAAGCCGGCGATGACGCGTAGCAAGGTGGTCTTGCCCGAGCCCGACGGGCCGACGATCGCGACGCGGCTGCCGGACTCGACCGTCAGCGAGACGCGATCCAGCGCCGTGGTTGTGCCGTAGCGCTTCGAGACATCGGAGATGACGAGCTGGGTCATGCGTTAAGGGATCGGCGTGCCTGGGCGTGCAGCAGCGCGGTCATCGGCAGCGAGAGAAGGATCATCAGCACGGCATAGGGTGCCGCCTTCGCATAGTCGAGTTCGCTGGTCAGCGCCCAGAATTCCGTGGCCAATGTCTGCGTGCCGTTGGGCGCGAGCAGGAGCGTCGCGGTCAGCTCGGTCGCCACGCCCATCGCGACCAGCGCCATAGCCGCCGCGACGCCGGGCGCTGCGAGCGGCAGCGTCACGGCCAGCAAGGTCCGGGCCGGGTTGCGGCCGAGCGAGGCGGACGCGCGCTCCAGCTCGACCGGAACCTGCGCGATGCCGGCGCGCAGGCCCACCAGCGCGCGCGGCAGGAACATCAGGACATAGGCCAGGATCACCGTCGCCACCGTCTGGTAGAGCGGCAGGGCGATGCGTACCGTCACCGTGACGAGCGCCAGGGCTACGACAACGCCGGGCAGGGCACCGGGATAGCTGTGGCAGCTTTCGAGGAAACGCGTCGCCCGGTTGGGCGCGCGCACCGACAGCCAGGCCATCGGCAGGGCCGCCGCGACAGCCGCGAGAGCGCCGGCCGCGGCATAGCCGAGCGTCGTCGCCAGCGATGCCACCAGCGCGCCCTGCCGCCAGATGGCGTCGCCATCGGCCATGAGCCAGCGCGACAGGGTCAGCGCGGGCACGCCAAGCCCGAGCAGGGCAAGCGCGATCGGCAACGTCACGGCAGACCAGCGCCATGCGCCGAGCCTCCGGCGCGGGGCCGGGCGTGGTGCGCCGGAGCCGATCCGGGCATAGCGGGCGCCGCCGCGCAGCAGCCATTCCAGCCCGATCACGCCGAAGCAGCTCAAGACCAGCACGCCGGCCAGCATATTGGCGGCCGGGCCGTTATAGCTCGACTGGAACTGGTCGATGATCGCGGTGGTGAAGGTGTCGAAGCGGATCATGGCGTAGAGCCCGTATTCCGCGAGCAGGTGCAGGCCGACCAGCAGGCTGCCGCCGCAGATCGCGAGCCGCAATTGCGGCAGCACGACCCGCAGGAAAATCCGCCTCGGGGATTGCCCCAGCGAAGCCGCCGCATGCTCGAGCTCGGGGTCGAGCCGGCGCATCTGCGCAGCGACCGGCAGGTAGAGGAACGGGAGATAGGCGAGGACAGAGACCAGCGCTGCCGCCGGCAGCCCGTGGAAGCGCGGGAACAGGCTGACCCAGGCATAGGATTGGACGAAGGCCGGCACTGCGAGCGGCGCGACGGCAAGCCAGGACAGGAACTTGGCGCCGGGCATGTCGCTGCGCTCGGTCAGCCAGGCCAGCGCGAGCGCGAACCCGATTGCGGGCGGTAGCGTGCAGAGTTCGAGCAGCAGCGTATTGGCGAGCAATTCGCCGACGCGCGGCCGCCAGATCAGCGCGAGCGCCGTCTGCCAGCCGGTCTCGATCGCGATCCAGAGGATGAAGCCGAGCGGCAGCAGGGCGCAGAGTGCCACGCCGCTCGCGAGCAGCAGCATCGCCCGGCCAGCGAGATTGCGCTGCCGCCTGAGGGGCAAGGCCGGCAGGGCCGGCGCATCGAGGGACAGCGATACGGTCATGGGAGACAATGCGTGCGAGGGCCTCTCGCACGCATGCGGAGCCGGCGCAACCGGTTCAGAGCAGGCCGGCGGCCGTCATCAGCTCGGTGACCTTCTTGCTGTCGAGCTGCGAGGGCTCGACCTTCGGTGCGTCGAGCTTGGCGATCGGCTCCAGCTTCGGGTTCGAGGCTTCACCGTTGCCGATGGCGTATTCGAAGGAATCGCCCTCGCGCAGCACGGCCTGGCCGTGCTTGCCGCTCATCCATTTCACGAAGGCCTCCGCCTCCTTCTTGTGCTTGCTGGATTCCAGCACGCCTGCGCCGGAGGTGCTGAGGAAGGCGCCGGGGTCCTGATGGCGGAAATAGTGCAGCCCGACATTGCCGCTGTTCTCGCCCGTCTTCGCCTGGTCGCCGAAATAGTAATAGTGGTAGATCACCGCGCCTTCGACCTCGCCGGCATTGACCGCTTTCATGGCGACGCTGTTGCCGCGATAGGCGCTGGAATTCGCCTTCATCGCCTTGAGCCAATCGGCGGTCGCCGGCTCGCCCTTGAGGACCAGCAGTGCCCCGACGATCGCCTGGAAATCGGCACCGGAGGGCGAGGCGGCCCAGCGGCCCTTCCATTTGGCGTCGGCAAGGTCGAGCATCGACTTCGGCAGGTCGGCCTCCTTCAGCTTGCGCTTGTCATAGGCGAAGACGGTGCTGCGCGCGGCGACGCCCATCCACTTGCCGCTCGCCGGGCGGAACTGGGCTGGCACCTGATCGAGCACGTCCTTGGGCAGCGTTGCGAACAGCCCGGCCTTCTCGACCAGCACCATGGCCGGCGAGTTCTCGGTGACGAAGACGTCGGCGGGGGAGGAGGCGCCTTCCTGGGCGATCTGGTTGGCGAGTTCGGTGTCCGAACCCTTGCGGATCGTCACCTTGATTCCTGTCTCCTTGGTGAAGCCGTCGGCCCAGGCCTGCGTCAGGCTGGCGTGCTGGGCATTGTAGACGGTGATCCCGTCCTGAGCCCGAACCGTGCCCGCCATGGCGAGCGTGAAGGCGAGCACGCCGATCCGCAATGCAAGCGACGAGTATGACGTCATGGCGACCTTCTCCTGCCAGCGCAGTTCACAAGATGAGGCCGCGGTTAGATGCCCACGCGTCAAAGCTGTCAATTATTATCGCGTAGTTTATAATCATTTGAAACAATGCTGGCGTCGGCACGAATTGGCTGTCTAGCCTCCGCCGATCAGTCTTCGCGGCGCATGGGATCGCGTCGCAGCGCCAGGGCGACACCGCCGATGGTCAGCACGATCGCGATCAATTCCCGGCCGCCAAGCGTTTCTCCCAGCAAGGGCACCGCCGTCAGCGTGCCCACAACCGGCACGATCAGCATGCTGGTCGCCGCGACGGCGGTCGGCAGTCGCTTCAGCGCGCCGAACCAGGTCAGGTAGCACAGCGCCATCGGGCCGACGGCCATATAGGCCAAGCCCAAAGCCCCTCGCGGCGACAAGGCCGTGATATGCGGGTGCTCCAGCGCAAGGCCCAGTATCACCATGGGCAGGCAGCCGAGGGCGACCTGCCAGGCGGCGACGGTGGGGCCGGGCATGGCGAGGGGCTTCCGCGCCTTGACCGTGCCGAGCGCGAACAGCACGGCCGCCGCGAAGGCGAAGAGCACGCCGGGCAGCTTGGCCATCGTGAAGGCGGGGCCGCCCATCAGAACGACCATGCCCGTGATGCTCAGGCCTAGCGCGACGAGGCTGCGCCGGGTCGGGCGCGCACCGAGCAGGGGCCAGGCGAGCATCATCGCCCAGATCGGCATCGAATAGGCGATCAAGGCCCCCTCCGAGACCTTGAGCCAGTTCAGTGCGAGCGCGGTGAAGCCCATCCAGGCGAAGACGTTGATCGCCGCCGCAATCATGAGCGGCCCGCGGGCTTCCCGTGGCACGGCGAGACTGTCGCCGCGCGCCTTGGCCAGCAAGGCGAGGCAGAGCGCGCCAAGCAGACCCGCCGTCCCCCGCGCGAAGAGCGGCGGCCAATCTTGCAGGACGAATTTCAGGACCGTCCAGTTGAGGCCCCAGCCGAAGGCCGTGACCATCAGGAGGGCTTTGCCGACCGTCTGGCTGGCCGGCATGGAGGCGGAGCCTGTCACGGTCATGGCAAGTGCCTTACGCGCGATGCCCGGCCTTCAGCGCCTGGTCGAGATCGGCATAGAGGTCGTCGATATCCTCGATGCCGGTCGAGAGGCGCAGCAGGTCGGTCGGGCAGGGCGAGCCGGCGCCCTCGATCGAGGCGCGGTGCTCGATCAGGCTCTCGACGCCGCCGAGCGAGGTCGCGCGCTTGTACAGCTCGACATGGGCCGCCGTGGCGACCGCCGCCGCCTCGCCGCCGGTGACCTGGACCGAGAGCATGAAGCCGAAGCCGTTCTCCATCTGCCGGGCCGCGATGTCGTGGCCGGGATGCTGCGGCAGGCCGGGATAGAGCACGCGCGCCACCAGCGGATGGGCCGAGAGCCGCTGCGCCAGCGCCATCGCGGACGCGGCCTGCCGCTCCTGCCTGACATGGAGCGTGCGCATGCCGCGCATCAGCAGGTAGGCCTCGAACGGGCCGAGGATGCCGCCCTGGCCCTTCCGCACCGTCTTGACCCGGTTCCAGAACTCGTCGTCCTCGCTGGCGCAGAGCGCGCCGGCGACCACGTCGGAATGGCCGTTCAGCACCTTCGTCGCCGCATGCATCACGATATCGGCGCCGAGCGTCAGCGGGCGAGTATGGACCGGCGAAGCGCAGGTCGAGTCGACCGCGAGCTTGGCGCCGGCCTTGTGCGCGATTTCCCCCGCACCGGCGATGTCCGTGATGGTCCAGAGCGGGTTCGACGGCGTCTCGATCCAGACGAGCTTGGTTTCGCCGGGCTTCACCGCCGCCTTCAACGCGGCGAGATCGTCGGTCTCGACGAAATCGACCTTGATGCCCCAGCGCGTCGCCTCGTTGAGCAGCCAGGCGCGCAGCGCCCAGTACATCACCTTGGAGGCGACGACATGGTCGCCGGGCGAGAGTGCCTGGAACACGGCGGTCGCCGCAGCCATGCCCGAGCCGAACAGCAGCGCGCCGGCCTTGGCCTCCTCCAGCATGGCGAGCACGGCCTGCGCCTCATGCACCGTCTCGTTATCCGGCCGGCCATAGATGAAGCCGGTCGAATAGCCGTTATCCTCGTCGCGGATATAGGTCGTCGAGACATGGATCGGCGGCACGACGCCCTTGGTGGTCGGGTCGATCTTGCCCATGGCCTGCGCGGCAAGGCTTCTCTTGGTCCACTTCGTCGCAGTCATGACCCGTTTCCCGTTTCTGAACCGCCGGCAGGGTCGGCATCTCCAGCAGATCATGCCGCCGAGCGCTTGGCGATAGTCGCCTATTTTTGCTATCGAGTGACGAATTTCGCCGATCATGAAGGTTTCGATGGCCAAAACAGTCGACCTCGACAGGTTCGATTACGCCCTGCTGAGAGAGATGCAGGCCGATAATCAGACGCCGGCGCGCGTGCTGGCGGAGCGTGTGGGCCTGTCCCAGAGCGCAGTCTTGCGGCGATTGAGGCGCCTGCGGGCCGAAAAGATCATCACGGCCGATGTCTCGGTCGTCAGTCCGGAGATCATGGGCGTGCCGGTGACGGTGCATGTCACCGTCTCGATCATCCAGGGCTCGCGCACCTATGGCGATTTTGCTCGGAAGCTCCAGGCGCGGCCCGAGGTCAAGCATGCCTCCTATGTGACGGGCGATGCCGATTTCGTGCTGCACCTGCAGGTCGAGAGCATGGCCGCCTATGCCGCCTTCACCCGCGAGGTCTTTCACGACGATCCGAATGTCGCGGAATACCACAGCTATATCGCCATGCGCGAAGTCGTCGGCCGCGGCGCGCGATAGCGCTCTGCGCTAGGCGATGTGGACGCGCACCTCGGCTATGCTATCGGCTGGAAGCCATCATGGCGCGGCGAGAAGCTCTGCCATCGCCCGTTCTTTCCTCACCGAGGATATCCCCCCGATGAAGCGTGAAGAAGCCCCGAAGAGCGCCAGCGATCTGCCTTCGAAGGCGTGGCTCAGGGAAATCCTCATTCCGGCCTGGATCGACCGCGCTGTCCGGCCCGGCCGTGCCGGCTTCGTCGAGATGTTCGATCCGGCCGATCCCCTGCGCGATCCCGGATCGCTCCGGACGACGCTCGTTACGGCCCGCCTGACCTATGTCTTCAGCCATGCCCATCTGCTCGATCCAAAGAGCGAGACGCTCCCCGCTGCCCGCCATGGCTTCGCCTTCCTGCGCGATGCCTGCCGCGAGGGCGGGCGAGGGCGCTTCCTGCATTCCGTCCGCGAGGACGGCACGCCGGTGGATGCTCGCACCGACCTCTATGACCTCGCCTTCGTCCTCTTCGCCATGGCCTGGTACTATCGCGCGACGCAGGATGAGGCGGCGCTCGCCATCGCCGACGAGGTGATCGGCTTCATCGAAAGCGAGATGGCGCATCCGCTGGGCGGCTTCGCCGAGGATACGCTGGGCACGCTGCCCCGGCGGCAGAACCCGCATATGCATCTGCTCGAAGCCTTCCACGCGCTGGCCGAAGCAACCGGCGAGCAACGCTGGCTCGACCATGCCGGCGCGATCGTCCGGCTGGCGCGCGAGCACATGGTCGATACGGAGACCGGCACGCTCGGCGAGTATTTCACCGACGACTGGAAGCCGGCTGCCGGCGCGGCCGGGATGGTCTGCGAGCCCGGCCATCATTTCGAATGGACCTGGCTGCTGCTGCATCACTGGCGCCTGACAGGCGATACACAGGCGCGCGATCTGGCGGAGAGGCTCTACGGCTTCGCCATCCGGTATGGCGTCGATGATGGCGGAACAGGGCCGCTCGCTGCCTTCGACGTGTTCGATCGCACCGGCCATGTGACGGCCTCGACCAAGCTGCTCTGGCCACAGACCGAGGCGATCAAGGCCTTCCTCGCCCGGATCGAATTCCTGGAGGATGCCGATGCGGCCGCGCGCCTCGGCAGGCATCTCGCCAGCCTGTTCCGCTGGTTCGTCGCGCCCGAGACGGGCCTCTGGTTCAACCAGCTCCCGAAAGATGGAACGCCCACCCAGACCGTGATCCCGGTCCGGGTGCTCTACCATCTCCTGCTCGCGCTGGCGGAATGGGAGCGCGTCCGCGGCTAGCCGCGTCCTAGGCTTGTCGATTTCTCGGGGGAACCAAGCCGTCATCCCGGACAAGCTGCGAAGCAGCGCCGATCCGGGATCCATTATGGAGCGCTGGAGCCCTTCGATGGATCCCGGGGCAAGCCCGGGATGACGACGTGATTCTGAGAAAGCCCGAAAGCCTCCTACTGACGCCCGACATGGACGCAGGCTGCCTCGGTTCCCGTGTCGCCAGCGGCGAGCGGAAAACGCTCCTCGGCGCAGACCGCGATCCGCTCGGGGCAGCGCGTCACGAAGGGGCAGCCGACCGGCGGCGAAAGCGGGCTCGGCAGGTCGCCGCTCAGGATGATCTTCTCGCGATGGCGCTGGGCGCGCGGGTCCGGCAGCGGGATCGCGGAGAGCAGCGCCTTCGTATAGGGATGCTGCGGCCGCTCGAAGATCGCATCGACCGGGCCTTGCTCGGCGACCGTGCCGAGATAGAGCACCATCGCCTCGTCGGCGATATGCCGGACGACCGAGAGGTCATGCGAGATGAAGAGATAGGACAGGCCGAGATCGCGCTGCAATTCGAGCAGCAGATTCAGCACCTGCGAGCGGATCGAGACGTCGAGCGCCGAGACCGGCTCGTCGAGCACGAGCAGGCGTGGTGACAAGGCGAGCGCCCGCGCGATGACGACACGCTGGCGCTGCCCGCCCGAAAGCGCGCTCGGCAGGCGCTCGGCCAGCGCCGCTGGCAGGCCGACGCGATCCAGCAATTCGGTGACGCGGGCCTTGCGCTCAGTACGGCTGCGGCCGGCGATGGCGAGCGGCTCGCTGATGCTGTCCGCGATGGTCATCTTGGGATCGAGCGCCGAGGACGGGTCCTGGAAGACGATCTGGATATCCTGCGCCAGCGCCGCCCGCTCGCGCCCCTTGAGCGCGGTGATGTCGCGCCCGTCGAAGCGGATCGTGCCGGACGTCGCCCGCTCCAGCCCGACCACCGCATAGGCCGTCGTCGACTTGCCGCAGCCGGATTCGCCGACCAGCGCCAGCGTCTTTCCGGGCTGAAGGTCGAGGGAGATGCCGTCGACCGCCTTGACCACGCCGCCCGGCGTGCCGATGCCGCCGCGCAGCGGGAAATGCACCTTGAGGTCGCGGATTTCCAGCAGGGGCGCGCTCATGCCATCGCCTCCAGCCGGTCGACATGCCAGCAGGCGGCGCGGTGGGAGGCGCCGACAACGACGGCAGGCGGAACCTGTTCGCAGGCCTCGTCGGCGAGCGGGCAGCGCGTGCGGAAGCGGCAGCCTTCGGGCCAGGCGCCGGCCGGCGGCACCATGCCCTCGATCGTGCGCAGCACCGTCTTGCGTGCGCCGTCGAGCTTCGGGATCGTGCCCAGCAGCAGGCGGGTATAGGGGTGGCTCGGCTCAGTGAAGATGGCATCGACCGGGCCGCTCTCGACGATCCGGCCGCCATACATCACGCAGACATCGTCGGCGAGATCGGCGACCACGCCCATGTCATGGGTGATCAAAACGACCGCGCTGCCGACCTCGTCGCGCAAACGGCGCATCAGCTCGAGGATTTGCGCCTGGATGGTGACGTCGAGCGCCGTGGTCGGCTCGTCGGCGATCAGCAGCGAGGGCCGGCAGATCAGGGCCGAGGCGATCATGATGCGCTGGCACATGCCGCCGGAGAGCTCGAACGGATACTGTCGGGCGCGCCTCGCGGGATCGGGGATGCCGACGCGCGCCATGATCGCGATGGCTTCCTTCCGCGCGGCGGCGTGCGACAGGCCGCGATGCAGAAGCAGCGCCTCTTCGACCTGCTCGCCGACCCGCATCAACGGATTCAGCGAGGCGACCGGCTCCTGGAAGATGATCGCCGCGTCGTTGCCACGGACTTGCGACAGCTCCGCTTCCGAAAGCCCGGTCAATTCGCGGCCATCAAGCCGGATCGAGCCTCCGGCAACCCGTGCGGCGCCCGGCAGCAGGCCGAGCACTGACAGCGCCGTCAGGCTCTTGCCGCAGCCGGATTCGCCGACGATCGCCAGGATGCGGCCGGTCTCGACGCTAAGCGAGACGCCATCGACGATGCGGTTGCCGTCGATCTCGATCGTGAGGCCCTCGATCGCCAGCATCGGGTCGGCGCGCTCGCTCATGCGGACGCTGCCGCGACCGCGGCCCAGGGGCTGGTCGGATGCGCCATGCCGAGGAAGCCGCCATCCTCCGCCCGCATCACGGCCGAAGGCACGGAGAAGTTCACGGGGTAGAGCGTGTCTTCGACGATCTCGACCGGGAAGGCGCCGGCGATCCGCGCCGCTACATCCGGCTCTGCCCTGGCATCGACCTTGATGCGCGGGGTCGAGGCGTCGATGCGTGGCCGGTGGAAGACATCCTCCAGCGAGAGGCCGAAATCGGCGACGCCGGAGATCATCTGCAGCAGCGTCGGAAAGATCGTGCGGCCGCCGGCGGCGCCGATCGCGAGCCAGGGCTTGCCGTCGCGGCTCAGCACCAGCGGGCACATGTTCGCGAGCGGCTTGGCGCCTGCCGCGATGCTGTTGGGCTGGCCGGGGCGCGGATCGAACCACATCATGCCGTTGTTCATGATGATGCCGGCTTGCGGCAGAGCCACCCGCGCGCCGAAGCGCGAAAGTAGCGTGTTGGTCAGCGAGACCATGTTGCCGTCGCGATCGACGACGCTGACATGCGAGGTGCAGCCCGCTTGCGGCGTCGCGGCATGGCCCAGGCTGTTGAGCCTCACCGCATAGGCCTCGCGGATTGCCGTTGCATAGGCCAGGGCCGCATCGGCCTCGGAGCTGCCCTGACCAAGGCCGTGGGCTTCCACGCGTCGCGCGGCGTCGAAGAAGGTCGGGCCGCCGCTGAGACCGGGAATGGCGGCGATGTCGAGATCGCGATAGCGGCCCTTCAAAGCCGGCGACCAGACGGCCTGATAGTCGGTGAGATCGTCGGCACGGATGGCCGAGCCGCCGGCTTCGAGATCACCGGCGATCAGCCTTGCAGCCTCGCCTTCGTAGAAATCGCGGGCTCCCGCGTTTGCCAGCCGTTTCAACAGCTCGGCCTTGGCCGTCATCGGCTTGAAACGGCGTGTATCGGCCCCGGCTTTGGGCGGCTGGCCATTATCGAGCAGCAGCGCCGAGATTGCAGGGTCACGCGATAGGCCGGCGACCTCGACCGCGATGCAGAGCGCCGCGTACCAGTCGATCTCCAGCCCGCGCTCGGCATGCTCGATCGCCGGCTGCAGCGCCTCGCTCCACGAGATCGTGCCGTAGCGCTCCAGCGCGGCGGCGAAGCCGGCGATGGCGCCGGGCACGCAGATCGCACTGTAGCCGGCTACATTCCTGTCTCCGACCACGGCAGGCCAGGCGAACCAGTTGCCCGAGCCCGCATCGGTCAATGGATAACCCGCGGGATCGAGCCCGCGCGGCGCGCGCACGTTGAAGTCGAGCGTATCGAGCGCGCCGGTCTTGCCGTCGGCATGAACAAGGAAGCCGCCGCCGCCCACGCCCGAAAGCCAGGGCTCGACGATGCTCAGCACCAGCGCGGTGACGATCGCCGCATCCATCGCGTTGCCGCCGCGCGCGAGCACGGCGGCGCCGGCCTCGGCCGCGTGGCGGTTCTGCGCGGCGACGAGCCCGTGCGGCGAGCGGACGGCCGGGCGGCGGATGCTGAAGGTCTGCATCAGGCTTTGGCCCGGAAGCGCAGCGGCGCGCTTGGCTGCGGCAGGCGCAGGGGTACGCTGAAGCGCTGCGCATTGGCGCTCGCCGCGTGATGCGCCGCGAGTTCACCGACGGTCGCGATCCAGACGCCGGGCGAGGCGGTGACGACGTCCAGCAGCTTCTCCAGCATGCGCACGCGCCCGGCGCGGCCGGAGATCCAGTCGTGGACGGTGAGCATCATCATCCGCCCTTCGCGATGCAGCACCTCCCACTCGTCGAGCCATGCATCGAGGATCCCGTTCTGCGGCGAAGGCGGAGCGCGGTCCTGCGCGCTGCCGGTGAAGCGGAAATAGACGGCGTCGTCGACGGCCCAGAGCACCGGGACCTGTGTGACACCGTCGATCGTATAGGGATGGTCGAAGCCCATCAGCGAGGAATCGTAGAGCCCGCGCCGCTTCACCTCCTCCAGCATGAAGGGCGTCATCTCCCAGGCCGGCGAGCGGAAGCCTTTTGGCACGACACCAGCCTGGCTTTTGAACAGCGCCAGCGACTCGTCCATCGCCCGCGCGAATTCCTCCGGCCCGGCCTCGGTCGCGAGCTCGTGGAAATAGCCGTGCAGGCCGATCTCATGGCCGCGCGCGACGAAGGTCGGCAGCAGCTCCGGATGGTTCTTCGCGACGAGCCCCGGCACGAACAGCGTCGCCTTGATGCCGTAGCGATCGAGCAGGTCGAGCAGGCGCCAGATGCCGACGCGCGGGCCGAACAGGCGCTGTTCGATCTGGCCGAGCGCGACCGGTGCGCTTTCCGGCAGGCTCCACTGATAGGGGCTCTCCGCATCGACATCGATGGTGAAGCAGAAGGCGCTCGACTTGCCTTCCGGCCACTCATAGGCGGGGCGGGCGGTGTTCGGGGCCGTCATGAGCGTTGCTCCCTCAGAGCGCCTGCTTCTTGTCCTGGTGGACGGCGAGCGAGCCGATCGAGTTGCCGCCATCGACCGTCAAGGTCGCACCGGTGACATAGGCCGAGGCGTCGCTGGCGAGATAGAGCAGGGCGTTGCCGACATCCGCGCGCGAGGAGGCCCGGCCGAGCGGGATCTGTGCGACGGTGTTCTGGATATGCGCGTCGGTCAGCGCGCTGACCGTGCTGCCGGCGGCGAAGCCCGGCTCCAGCGCGTTGGAGCGGATGCCGTATTCGGCGAGCTCGACGCCGAAACCCTTGGTGAGCCGGTCGAGCGCCGTCTTCGACATCGAGTAGGCGCAGGCCGTGCGGCGCATCTTGCGCGAGGCGCCCGACGAGATGTTGATGATCGAGCCCTTCACGCCCTTGCGCACCATCTGCGTCGCGAGCTCGCGGGTCAGGATGAATGGCGCCCGCAGATTGATCCCGAGGATGCGGTCGAACTCGGCGGTCGGCGTGTCCAGCAGAAAGGCGCTCGGATAGATGCCGGCATTGTTGACGAGGATTTCGGCAGCACCCCAGCGCTTCCCGATCTCCGTTGCGAGCGCCACGATCGAGGCCTCGTCGGTCAGGTCGGCCGGCATGACGAAGCTCTCGTCCGAAAGGCCCATTTCCTTAGCCAGAGCCTCCAGGTCCCCGGCGCGCGCATCGGTCAAGCAGAGCGTGGCGCCGGCCTCGTGCAGCACTTCGGCGATCCAGCGGCCGATGACCCCGCAGGCGCCGGTGACGACGGCGCGCTTCCCCTTGATGTCCTCGAACATGGGCTTCTTCCTTCAGCGATGGCGGGGGTCGAGGCGGTCGCGCACGGCGTCGCCGGTGAGATTGACGGCGAGCACCAGCACGAACAGGCAGGCACCGGGGAGCGTCGCGACCCACCAGGCGGTCGCGACATAGTTCCGCCCGGTCGAGAGCATCGCGCCCCAGCTCGCGGTCGGCGGCTGGACGCCGAGGCCGAGGAAGGAGAGCCCTGCCTCGAACAGGATCATCAGCCCGAATTCGAGCGTCGCGACGACGCTGACGGCGCCGACGATATTGGGCAGGACATGGCGGAAGAGCACGCGCGGCGCTCCGGCCCCCATCAAGGCCGCGAGCCGGACATAGGGCATGTTGGCGACCGACAGCGTCTGGCTGTAGGCGATGCGGGCGTAGCGCGGCCAGCGCGTCAGCGCGAGCACCATGATGACGTTGACGATGCCGGGGCCGAGTACCGCGACCGTGATGATCGCAAGCAGGATCGCCGGGATCGACAGGAAGACGTCGACGACGCGCATCACCGCGATCTCGACCCAGCCGCGGCGATAGCCGGCGATCATGCCGAGCGTCGTGCCGACCACGCCGGAGAGGATGACCGAGGCGAAGGCGACGATCAGCGAGATGCGGGCGCCATGGATGACGCGGCTGAGCAGGTCGCGGCCGAGCTCGTCGCTGCCGAGCCAGTAATGGAAGCTGCGCGAGACCGTGCCGGGCGGTTTCAATCGGCCGAGCAGGTTCTGCTGGTTGGGATCATAAGGCGCGAGCCAGGGCGCGAAGATCGCGACGAGAACGACGAGCGCGATGATGCCGACCGGCCACCAGCGCCACAGGCCGTTTCTCTTGCGGCGCGGCACGGAGGTTGTGGCTGCGACGCTCACCGCGCGCCCTCCAGCACGATGCGCGGATCGACCAGGCTGTAGAGCAGGTCCGACATGAGGTTGAGCAGCACGGTGACGAAGGCGCCGAGCAGCACCACGCCCTGCACGATCATGAAGTCGCGCGCCAGGATCGCCTGCACCGTCACCTGCCCGAGGCCGGGCCAGGCGAAGACGGTCTCGACGATGACGGCGCCGGCAAGCAGGTTCGAGATTTCAAGCGCGGCGACGGTGATCACCGGGATCGAGGCGTTGCGCGCGAGATGGCGGACGAGCAGCCGCCCGCTGCGGACGCCGCGCGAGCGGGCGGTGCGGACATAGTCCTTCGAGAGTTCGTCGAGCAGGGCCGAGCGGGTGATCCGCGCGAAGGTCGCCATGCTCAACAGGCCGAGCGCGAAGGAGGGCATGACGAGATTCGAGAGATCGCCGGTCGAGGAGGGCGGCAGCCAGCCGAGCAGCACCGAGAACACCAGGATCATCAGGATGCCGCTCCAGAAGGTCGGCATGCTCTGGGCGGCCAGCACGAAGCCGGCAGCCGCCTTCGCCGCGGCCGAGTTGCGGAAGATCGCGAGCAGGATGCCGATCGGCACGCCAATGCCGCAGGCGACGAGAAGGGCGCCGGCCGCCAGCATCAGCGTATAGGGCAGGCGCGAGGCGATGATCGTGGTCACCGGCACGCGCTGGACCACCGACTGGCCGAGATCGAAGCGGGCGAGCTCGCCAAGGAAGTCGAGATATTGCACCGGGAGCGGCCGGTCGAAGCCGAGCTGATGGCGCAAGGCCGCGATATCGGCCTGCGTCGCCGTCTCCGGTACCAGCAGGTAGGTCGGGTCTCCGGTCAGGCGCTGGACGAAGAAGATCAGCGTCACCACCCCGAGGATGGTGACGAGCGCCTGGCCCAGCCGGCGAAGCAGGAAACCCGGCACCGCGGCTCAGTCCTTCCAGCTCATCCGGTTGATGAATAGGCTCTCGTTCGGTGTCGGCTGGAAGGTCAGGTTCTTCGCCGCGCCATAGATCACCACGGCCTGGTAGAGCGGCACGACCGGGACATCAGTGGCGACGATCTCGTGCACCTGCTTGTAGGCGGCGAGGCGCTTGCCGGTGTCGAGCGTCGCGCGGGCTTCTTCGAGCAGGGCGTCCATCTTCGGATTGCGATAGGCAGACCAGCCGCTGCTCTTGTGCAGCAGCGGGAAGAGCACGCCGTCGGCATCCTGGCAGGCGCAGGACCAGCGGCCGAAGCTGAGCAGAGAGGTCGTCTCCGGCCCGGCCTGGGCGCGCTTGAGATAGGTCGCCATGTCCGACATCGCGATCTTCACGTTGAAGCCGGCTTCGGTGAGCATCTGCTGGATCGCCTGGACGATGCGCTGGTCGAAGACCGGCGCGGTCGAGAGGTCGATCTCGGCCTTCGCGGCCGGGCCCGCCTCGGCGATCAGCGCCTTCGCCTTGGCGAGGTCGTGTTCCGGCGCCTTGATGCCGTCGACCCAGCCGAAGATGGCGGGCGTCAGCAGTTCGGGGACCTGCTTGTCGTAGCCGCCGAGCAGGCCGTCGATCATCGCCTGCTTGTCGATCGCATAGGCGGCGGCGAGGCGGAGCTTGGGATTGTCGAAGGGCGGCTTGGTCGTGTTGAGCCGGACATAGGCGACGCGCTCGGTCAGGCCGATCAGGGCCTGGGCCTTCGGCGCGGACTTGAGCTGGGCGGCCTGGTCGGCATCGAGCGTGACGACGAGGTCGCTCGCGCCGGCCTGCAGATTGGCGAGACGGGTCGCCGCGTCGGGAACCGCGCGGAAGATCACCGTCGGAAACGGCGCCTTGGTCCCCCAATAGGCATCGTTGCGGGTGAGCTGGACGTTCACGCCGCGCTGCCAGGACTCGAACTTGTAGGGGCCGCTGCCGACGGGCTTCAGGTTGAACGCGTCCTTGCCGACTGCCTCGACCACGGCCTTGGGCACGATCGAGAGCTTGACGAGCTGCGCCAGCAGCGCCGGGTAGGGGCCGGCGGTGACGAGCTTCACCTTGGTCGGCGAGAGCGCGATCGCGTCGGTGATCTTGTCGAACTGGCCGAGTTGGGGGCTGGCGAATTTCGGATCGGTGATGCGCTTGACGCTGTAGACGACGTCGTCGGCCGTCAGCTTCGAGCCGTCATGGAAGGCGATGTCGCTGCGCAGGTCGAACTCGATCTCGGTGTCCGAGACCTGCTTCCAGGCGGTCGCGACCTGCGGGATGATCTCGCCCTTGTCGTCGCGGGTGACGAGATTGTCGAAGATGTTGCGGTAGACATAGTAGCTGTCCGGGTTCCACTGCACCTGCGGATCGAGCGAAGAGGGCTCGTTGACGAGATCGACGACGAAGCGGTCCTTGGCGGCCAGCGCCGGCCCGGCCGCGAGGCCGAGCGCGGTGGCGACGAGGAAGGCGGCTGCGGCTTTAGAAACACGGCTCATCGCGATTTCTCCTCGGACAGGGTGGGGGACGGCTTGCGGTCGTTCGTGCTCTGGCGCGGCCGGCGGCTGCGCACGGAAACGGGCTCGTTCTGCGGAATCAGGCGTGCGGCGGCGAGGAAGCCGTGCGCGATCGCGTCAGTGAAGCGCTTCTGCTCTGCCTGGAGCGCCAACAGCGCAGCATCGCGATCACCGCGCAGGAGGGCGTCGAGCAATGGACGCGGGTCGATTGCAGGCGGCGTAACGCCGGCGAGTTCGAGCGCGCGCGTCAGGCGCTCGGTGTGATCCCAGAGATTGCGCAGCCAGACCGCGATGAAACCGCCGGCTTGTTGAGCCAGGAGGTCGAGCGCCTGCCGACAGAGCTGCTGCGCCATGGTCCGGGCGGAAGGGTCGTCCCGCCCGATCACCGCGTCGATCGCGCCGCGCAGGCTGCCGAGCAGGGTGACACTGCGCTTATCGAGCTGCTTCTCGACCAGAGCAGGTTCGATCCGTTCTCGCGCCTCGATGATCGCGTTGGCCAGCGCGCCATCGACCGCCGCGACGCGCCAGCCCTGCCGCGCATGCCGGGCGACGAAGCCGGCGGTCGCCAGTTCAGTCAGCGCGACGCGGACGGCTGCGCGCCCCAGCCCGAAGCGCTGCGCGAGATCGCCTTCATGGACATAGGTGCCGGGAACGAGCTCGCAGCGGATAAGCGCCTGCCGCAGGCGCCGGCTCGCAAAAGTGATGTCGCTCTCCGCCGTTGGCGGCCTGGGAAGGGAGAAGGGCGACTGATCGAGCATGAGCCATGCTGGCTCAGTTTCTGACATCTGACAATAGCTTTGTGAGATGTCAGAAACGCATGATCAGGCGCGATTGAGCCCCTCCATGCATGGCGGGGCCTATGGCCTCGACCCTGTCTGAACGCCAGCCGACAGCTTGTACTGCCGGAAGCCTATTGCTCGGCCGCAAGTGTGCGCGCGGCGGGTGCGCCTTGCGCCAGGAAGAAGAACGCCAGCGCGGCGCACCAGACGATCAGGCCGAACACCGCGGCCCCTGCCAGCACCAGCCCGAACCCGCCCTGCGCATGCAAGACGGCCAGCATCGGCACGACGAAGCCGCTGACCGTGAAGCCGAGGAAATAGCGTACGCTGAACGCCTTGGCGCGGTGCTGCGCCGGCACATAGCGGGCAACCATTGCGTCGTTGACGACGACCTGCCCGTAGATCGCGGCCATGGTCAGGACGAGGCCGAGCAGCAGCGGCACGCCGGTCGTCGTTGCTGCCAGCGCCAGCCCGATCGGCTGGAATAGGGCTAGCCCGACGAACAGGGCGGGCAGCGTGAACCGATCCACCAGCCGGCCCATCAGCCATTGCGTAGCGGCGCCGAAGACGAAGACGAGCGTCGCCAGCGAGCCGGTGAGCGCCAGCGGCAGGTCGAGACCCAGCCGTTCGTCGATGACCTTCGGTAGCGCGATCGTGGTGATATTGAAGGTCATGCCCCCGGCGATGACCGCGACGGCGAAGACGGCGAGCAGCGCCATCGGCCGGCTGACCGGGATCAACTCGGCCTTGCCGGAACGATGCGCGGACGGGTTGCCGTCGCCGGGCACGAACGCGACGAAGGCGACGCCCAGCACGAGGCAGACGAGGCCGGGAATGACGAAGGCGAAGCGCCAGCCGAGGCTCGCGGCGATCAGCGCTGTGACACCCGCGGCCGCAGCCGCACCGAGATTGCCCCAGACGGCGTTGACGCCGAGATCGCGGCCGAGCTGGCGGGCATGGCTGACCAGCATGGTCGAGCCGACAGGGTGATAGATCGCCGACGCGACGCCGAGCACGAGCAGCCAGCCGGCGAATGCCGCGGGCCGGTCGGCGCTGGCGACGCCGAGGCAGGACAAGCCGTAGCCGATGAAGAACACGGCGAGCATGTTGCGCCGGCCGAACCGATCCGAGAGCCAGCCCATCGGCAGGGAGCACAGGCCGAAGGCGACGAAGGCGCCGGTGGCGAGGCCGATCAGCTCGGCATAGCTGAGGCTGCTCTGCGCGGCGATGGCGATCACCGCCGTCGGGTAGATCAGCAGCACGAAATGGTCGAGCGCGTGGGCGGCATTGACGAAAAGAAGGGTGCGCTTGGACAGCGTCTCGGGGCTCATGGGCGATCTCGCGGCAATAATGACTAAGCTTAGCTTGACCCGTTAGGCCTGTCGGGCCGTAATTCGACGGGGTCGGGCCAAAGAGGGGAAGCGATGCGCCGCGAGAGCGAGGCCTATCAAACGGTGCCGCGCGCGGTCGCCGTGATGCCCAGGAGCTATGAGGCCGGCGCGAGTACGGGCTGGCACAGCCATCCGCGCGCGCAGTTGCTCTATGCAACGGCCGGCCTGACGCTGGTGCGGGCGGAGGACGGCACCTGGGTGCTGCCGGCCCGGCACGCGCTCTGGATTCCGCCGCGCCTTTCGCACGAGGTCAGGATGCATGGCGCGGTCTCGATGTGCTCGGCCTATATCGCGCCCGAGGCGGTGGGTGTGCTGCCGACAGGGTGCCGCGTGCTGGAGGTCTCGAGCCTGCTGGCTTCGGCGCTGGAGGCGCTGTCAGTCGAGCCGATGCTCTATGACGAAGCCGGGCGCGGCGGGCATCTCGCCGCGCTGATCCTCGACGAGATCGCGCGGGCACCCGGGACGGCTCTGACCCTGCCCTTGCCGCGCGACCCGCGCCTGCGGCGGATCTGCGATGCGCTGCTCAAGGACCCCGCCCTCGACGTCGATCTCGACGGCTGGGCCGAGCGTGCCGGCGCGAGCCGGCGCACCCTCACGCGCGGCTTCCGGGCGGAGACCGGCCTGAGCTTCGGCGATTGGCGGGCGCGGCTGCGGGTGCTCAGGGCCATGACGATGGCGAGCGACGGCGCTTCGCCGCAGCAGATCGTCAAGGCGGTCGGCTATGCCGACCAGCGCGCGCTGCGGTCGGCGGCCCGGCGTGTCCTCGGCCGGGCCGATCTGTCGTGACGGGGCCGGTCAGCGCGTTTGCAGCGTCGGGTCGAGCCGGTCCCTGATCCAGTCGCCGACGATCGAGATCGACATCGTCGTCAGGAAGATCGCCAGTCCCGGCAGCACCGCGATCCACCAGGCACTGGTCAGGTAGGCGCGGCCCGCGCCCAGCATCTGGCCGAGGCTGGTCAGGGGCGGGCGGATGCCGAGGCCAAGGAAGCTGAGCGAGGTCTCCAGCAGGATCACCTGCGGAAAATTCAGCGTGAACTGGACGATCAGCACGCTCAGGATGTTGGGCAGGACATGCCGGAGATAGACATGGCGGGCCGGCGCGCCGAGCGCGGTCACGGCCGTCGCATAGCCCTGTGTATTGGCGGCGATGACGACGCCGCGCGTCAATCGCGCGAACACCTCCCAGCCGTAGAAGCCCATGATCGCGACGAACAGGAAGAAGCCGCCGCCGAACAGGCCGATCAGCGCCAGCGCGATCATCATGAAAGGCAATGACGCCTGCACATCGGCCAGCATCATGATCGCTTCCTCGGCGATGCCACGGAAATGCGCCGCGATGAAGCCGAGCGTGGTGCCGATGAAGGCGCCGATCAGCGTGCCGCCGAGCGCGACGAGCACGCTGAAGCGGATGGCATAGATCAGGCGGCTGAGGACGTCGCGCCCGAGCTCGTCGGTGCCGAGCAGGTGCTCCGGCAACCCGCCGAGGAAGCTCGGCGGCTTCAGGCGCTTCAGCAGCGATTGCGTGCGGTAGTCGTAAGGCGCCAGCCAGTCGGCGAAGAGGAAGATCACGAGGATCAGGCCGAGCAGGACGAGCGCCATGACGACGAGGGCGGGATAGCGCGCCTCGGCGCGGACCGGCGCATCGTCCTTGCGGCGGAACAGGGTCGTAAGCGCCATCTCAGCTCTCCGAGCGGGCGGCGCGCATGCGCGGGTCGATCATGGCATAGATCGCATCGACGGCGAGATTGGCCAGCACCATCGTGATCGAGGTCATGATAAGGATCGCCTGCACCAGCGCGAAATCGCGCGAGGTCACCGCATTGACCAGCAAACGGCCGACACCTGGCACCGCGAAGACGGTCTCGACGATGATCGAGCCGGCGACGAGATCGCCGAGCTTGAGGCCGATGATGGTGATGATCGGGATCGCGGCATTGGGCAGGGCGTGCCAGAGCACCCGGCGCGGCCGCGGCACGCCCTTGGCCCGGGCAGCGACAACATATTGCTTGTTCAGGACCTCGAGCATGGCCGAGCGCGTGAAGCGGGCGAAGGTGCCCGCGAAATGCGTGCCGAGCGTCACCGCCGGCAGGATCAGGTGCCAGATCGTCTGGTCGCCCGAGCTCGGCAGCAGGCGCCAGTGCAGCGAGAACAGCAGGATCAGCAGGATGCCCAGGAAGAAATTCGGCAGGCTGAAGCCGAGCACCGCGAAGCTCATCACGAAGCGGTCGATCGGCCGGTTGCGGTTGAGTGCCGCAACGATGCCGAGCCCGACGCCGAGCAGGAGGCCTAGCACGAAGGCGGTGAGCCCGAGCCGAAGCGTGCGCGGCAGCGCCGCCGCAATGAGTTCGATCGCCGGCCGCTGGTCCGAGAGCGACAGCCCGAAATCGCCCTGGGCGATCCCCCCGACATAGGAGACGTATTGCTGCCAGAGCGGCCGGTCGAGCCCGAATTTCTCGCGGTAATGCGCGATGACCTCGGCGGGAGCCTGGTCGCCGACCAGCGCCTCGATCGGATCGCCGGAGAGATTGAGGGCGACGAAGGTCAGCGTCACGATCAGCCACACGGTCAGGAGGCCGCGCGCGAGTTTCGTTAGGAAAAGCCGGCCCGGCATCACGAGGCCATGCGGCTTTGCAGGACGGCCAGAAGGTCGGGGTCGTTGAGCAGAACGGCCTGCGGCGCATGCGTGAGGATGGCGCGAAGGCCATCGCCATCGACATCGCCGACGATCCGGCCGGTGCCGTTGCCGCCTGCCGTGACCCAGACCGGCAGGCGCCCCAGCAGCCGTGCCGCGACCGGGCCATCGAGAGCGCCTTCCCAGATGCGGAAAGCGCTCGCGCCGGCGGCGGCATAGTGATCCGGATTGGCCTTGTCAGGCAGGAAGGCAAGGACACGCAGGCCAGGGATCGCCAGCGTTGCATGTGCGACCTGAAGGACTTCGCGCGCGCCGACCCAGACCCGGTCGGCGACGCCGAGTTCACGGATCACCGCGAGCACCGCGTCGATGATGGCGAGATCTTTGGTCTTGATGTCGATCAGCGCCTGACGATGCGGGCAGATCGCAGTGAGCGCCTCGGCGAGCGTCGCAAGCTGAACGCCGCCGGAGCGGGCGATGACCTTGAGGTCTTCGTGAGACGCCTCCGCGATGGCGGCATTGTGGCCGGCGACGCGGACGAGATCGGGATCATGCGAGGCGATGACGACGCCATCGGCGCTGAGGCGTGCATCGGTCTCGACGAGATCGGCGCCGGATGCGATCGCGGCGCGATAGGCCTCGAGTGTGTTCTCGGGATAGCGCGCCGAGTGGCCGCGATGGGCGATGACGAGCGGCCGGGTCATGACGCAACTCCCAGTTCACCAGCAAAATGACAGCGGACGCTGCGGCCTCCGCCGAGCGGGCGCAGAACCGGCATTTCGGCCGAGCAGCGCGGGCGGGCAAACGGGCAGCGCGTGTGGAAATGGCAGCCGGCCGGCGGATTGGCCGGTGAGGGCGGATCGCCTGCAAGCCGCACGGGCCGGGCCGCGCGCGAGGTCGATAGGTCCGGGATCGCGGCGAGCAGCGCCATCGTGTAGGGGTGCATCGGCTGGCGATAGACCGGGTCTGTCGGGCCTTCCTCGACGATCTGGCCGAGATACATCACGGCGATCCGGTGCGAGAGCTTCTTCACCACGCGCAGGTCGTGCGAGATGAAGAGATAGGCGATGTCGAAGCGCTCCTGCAGCTCCTGCAAGAGCTCGGTGACCGTCGCCTGCACGGAGACGTCGAGCGCCGAGACCGGCTCGTCGCAGACGATCAGGCTCGGTTTCATCGCCAGCGCCCGCGCGATCACCACGCGCTGCGCCTGCCCGCCGCTGATCTGGTGCGGAAAGCGGTCGGCCATCTCCGGCGCCAATGCTACGGCCCGCATCAGGCGCAGGACTTCCGTATCGCGCCCGCTGCGCTCGCCGATCTCGTGCAGGTCGAGTGGTTCGCGGATCTGCCGGGCGATGCTGAGCCGCGGATCCAGCGCCGATTGCGGGTTCTGAAAGATCATCTGGATGTCGCGGCGCTGCCGTTGCCAGTCCTTCGGCGTCAGGCTCGTGAGATCGCGGCCCTTGAACAGGATTTCGCCGCCGTTCGGCCGTTCGAGCCCGACGATCATCCGGCCGGTGGTGGACTTGCCGCAGCCGGATTCGCCGACAAGCCCGAGCGTCTCGCCGATCCGCAAGGTCAGCGACACGTCCTCGACGGCGCGGATCGTCCGCTGCGTCCGCAGGAAGGTGCGGCCGCCGCCGAAATGACGCCGCAAGCCTGAGACGCGCAGCAGGGGTTCGGTCGCGGCGCTCATGATGCGGCCCGTTCGCGATAAATGGGCGCGGCGACGTCGAGGCGCGGCATCGCGGCGAGGAGCTCGCGCGTGTAGGGCGCTTGCGGAGCCGTCAGCAGGCTTTCCGCCGGACCGGCTTCGACGACGCGGCCATGGCGCATCACCACGATATCGTCCGCCATCTCGGCGACGACGCCGAGATCGTGGGTGACGAACAGGATCGCCATGCCGAGCTCGGCCTTGAGCTTGTTCAGCAGGTCGAGGATCTGCGCCTGGATGGTGACGTCGAGCGCGGTCGTCGGCTCGTCGGCGATCAGCAGGCGCGGCTCGCAGGCGAGTGCCATCGCGATCATCACGCGCTGCGCCATGCCGCCGGAGAACTGGTGGACATAGGATGCGAGCCGCTGCTCCGGCTCGGGGATACCGACCAGACTCAAGAGCTCCAGCGCGCGAGCCTGGCGCTGCGGCTCGGAGAGCGTGGTGTGCAGCCGCAAGGTCTCGCGCAGTTGCGTTCCCACCGTGTGCAGCGGGTTGAGCGATCCGAGCGGGTCCTGGAAGACCATGCCGATGCCGCGGCCGCGAACTTTCTCGAGTTCGGCCTCGCTGGCGGCGGCGAGGTCGCGCCCCTCGAACAGGATGCGCCCTGCCGTCCGGCGCCCGTTCCCGGGCAGCAGGCCGAGCACCGCCTGGCAGGAAACGCTCTTGCCGCTGCCGCTCTCGCCGACGATGCAGGTCGTCGTGCCCGGCCGCACCGCGAATGAAACCGCATGCAGGATGTCGGCATAACCCTTCGCGGTGCGGAAGCCGACGGTCAGGCCCTCGACGGAGAGCAGCGGCTCGCTGCCCCCGTCGGTGCCGGTCCTGCGCGCGCTCACCCTCACTTCGCGGCCAGCGAGAAGTTCGAGGGGCGGAAGTCCATGTAGTACTGGCTGTAGGGCGTCCACTCGATGCCCTTCTTCACGCCATAGCCGGTGACGGGGTTGTAGAGCATCGTCATCGGCATATCGTCCTCGAAGGCCGTGAGCAGCCTGGCGAAGGCGGCGCGGCGCTTGGCCTCGTCGGTCTCGGCCGCCAGCTCCTTGGCGGCGTCGTTGAAGGCCGGGCTCGCGCCATAGAGCTTCCAGGTCTTCTGGTTCTCGCTGTCGGGGCCCCAGAGCGTGAGGATCGCGCCGGACGGATCGGGCACGCGATAGGTGTTCGACCAGGCGAAGACCTGGGCGCCCGGCTTGCGCACCTCCTTGAAGCTGTCGACGAAGTCGATGCGGGCGTTGATGCCGACGGCACGCCACATCTCCTGGATCACCTGCGCCGCCTCGACATTGTAGAGATAGTAGTTCGGGATCAGCCGGTAGGAGATTTCCTGGCCCTTGTAGTTGCTCTCCGCGAGCAGCTTCTTGGCAAGCGCCGGATCGTAGGCGTAGCCCTTGTTCTCCTTGATATAGATCGGGCCGAAGCTCGGGAGCTGGTGGCCGTTGGGCGTATAGGTCTGGCCCTTCCAGAGCGCGTCGATCAGCGCCTTGCGGTCGATCGACAGGCTCATCGCATGGCGCAGCTTCTTGTCGGCGAGCACGGGGTCGTTGGTGTTGAACTGGAGCACATGGCTGTTCTCCAGCGGCTCGGTTTTAAGCGAGACGTCCTTGTAACGCTTCAAGCCGTCCCACTGGTCCGGCGGCAATTCGACGGCGATGTCGAAATCGCCCGCAACGAGCCCGGCGACGCGGGCCGCGACCTCGGGAACCGAGCGGAAGGTGATGGTCTTGGCCGCAGGCGCCCCGCCGAAATAGCGGTCGAACGCGGCGAGCGTGATCTTGTCGTTCTTCTGGTAGTCGACGAAGCTGTAGGGGCCGGTGCCGACCGGCTTCCAGCGCAGGGCCTTGGCGGCCTGGTCCATCCAGACCTTGGAATCGACGCCCTCCTTGCGGAAGGCGTTCCAGGGTTCGTCGCAGAGAATGAAGGACATGTAGCTCGACAGGCGATGCTCCATGATCGGGTCATGCTGCGCCGTCGTGATCCGGACGGTGAAGTCGTCGAGCTTCTCGACATTGGTGAAATTGCCGAAATAGACGCGGCCTTCGGGATAATAGGCTTTCGGCCCCCAGAGCCGGTCGGGCGAGAAGGTCGCCATCACGTCATTGGCGTCGAACGGGCTGCCATCGTGGCAGGTGACGCCGCGGCGCAGCTTCAGGTCGAAGGTGGTCGGCGTCGTCCAGGCCCAGCTCTCGGCGAGGCCGGGCACGAGATTGGCGCCGCCATCGGCCTTCGGCTTGGCGAAATCGCGTCGGATCAGCGTGTCGAAGATCGAGTAGTAGATCCGGATATCGACATTGCCGGTGTTCTCGCCGGGGTCGAGCGAGCGCGCGAGCTCGTTCACCGCCACGGTCAGGTCAGGCCTGTTCTGCGCCATGGCGCCTGAGCAAGCCAGGGCCGCGAGCCCCGCCCCCAGCGCGATCCCCGGGATGGCCTTGCCGATGGTCGAGATCTTCATCGCATTCTCCAGGGAAACAGGGCTTTGTCGGTGATTGGGTGCAGCGTGCTGCGGCCGCCTATCCGGACTTGCGGAACAGGCGTTGCAAGGTCTCGACCCTCGCCAGCGTCTCCAGCGAGCGGCCGTCATCGGTGCGCGACAGTTCCAGGATCAGCGTGTTGCAGATCGCCATCGGCACGGTCAGCGAGTGGAATTCGCCCTGCTCGCCGCGCGCGGCGACGAGCTGGACGTCGCAGGCGGGAACGCCGGTGCGCCGGTCGGTGATCAGCAGCGTCTTCGCGCCGATCTCGCGGGCGCAGGCGACGAGGCGCGTCATCGCCGGGCTTTCATGGCGGAAGATCAGCGCGATCACGACATCGCCGGTGGCGAGGCCGAGTAGCTGGTCGGCCGCCTGCCAGTCGGCATGGGCGATGGCGGTGGCGCGATAGCCGGACCGGACGAGGCGCCGCACGAACAGGTCGGCGAGGCTGCTGGCATGGCCTTCGCCGGCGACAAGAATGCGCCCCGCCTGCCGCAGCATCCCGGCTGCGGCGATGATGTCCGCATCCGATATCTGACTGACCAGGGCACCCAGCGCACGGATTTCGCCCTCGACGACGGAGCCGAGCAGGGACTCGCCGCGGACCCGGTCGAGCCGGCGCCGCACGCGCACCGATGCATCGAGATCGGCGACGACGGTATCCTGCAAGGCGCCGCGCATCTCGCGATAGGAGGCGAAGCCGAGCTTGCGGGCGAGGCGCCCGGCGGTCGAGGCATGCACGCCCGCCTGCTCGGCGACCTTGTGCGAGGGCAGGAAGCTGCCCGCCGTGCGGTTGGCCAGGAGAACCTCGACCAGCCGGCGATCCGACTCGGTCAGCTCGTCCTGCCGCGCCGCGATGATCTCCGTCAGGTTCATCGTTTCTTCCATGCCGGACACGGTAACGGAGCCTTGCAGAGCTCTGCAAGTTAAATTGCAGACTCGCCTATCAGCAACTTATGTTGCATACGCAGCCATCGCTCCGCATGGTTACAGAGATATGACGGACATCGCTTCTCATCGCGGCGGGGCCAAAATCTGGCCCGAGAACAGCCGCCTCGCCTTCCGCAATTCTGCGCTCCTCCCAGTGGATTTCATCGAGTTCGATGTCCATCGCAGCCGCGACAGCGTGCTGGTCGTCCATCACGATGCGCTGCTCGGCCGCACGGCGGCGGGCGAAGGCGCGGTCGGCGATATGAACTGGGCCGCGCTGCAAGCGATGGAGCTGATCGGCACGGATGGCGAGACCATCCCGAATTTCGACGAGGTCTTGGACATCCTCGCGCCGAGCGGCATCAGGCTGCGCATCGAACTGAAGACGCGACAGGGTGGCGAGCGCTATCCGGGGATCGAGGCGCAGGTCGTTGCGCGCTTGCGCGAAAGGCGCCTGCTCGACCGAACGACCTTCACCGCCTTCGACCTGCCGACGCTCGCGGAACTCCTGCGCCTCGCGCCGGACGCCCCGACGATCTGGCTGATCGCCGACAAGTTGCTGGCACCGCCTGCGCGCGATCTGCCGGCGCTATGCCGCGAGGCGAGCGCGGCCGGTGTGCGGGAGATCGCGCTGCGTATCAATCAGGCGCAGGACGGCGATGGCGAGATCTGCCGCCGCGAGGCTGTGACGCTCGGCTATTACGGCGCGCATGACGAGCCCGCGATCCGGAAGGCCTTCGCCGATGGCGTCAGCGCCTTCACGACCGATCGGCCGGATATCGCCGTTGCCGTCAGGAGGGAGATGGGCGCTTCCGCCTGACTTCAGGCCGCGCCCTCGTCGCGCCGTGCGATCGTCTCGACGAGAGCAACCGCCAGGGCCCGGTCGCGCTGGGAGCGAATCCGCCCGAATGCCGCATCGAGCTTGTCGGATTGAGGGGGTCTCTCGACCTTCGCTTCATAGTCCACGCCGTCTTCGGCCATTCCCGGGCCGGAGGGCGCAAGGCCCTCGAAGAAGGTCGCCGGGCTCGTCCCGAGAAATCGTGACAACATGAAGAGGGCGCCCGCGCTGAGCCGGTCCTTGCCCTTCTCGTAATTGCCCATCTGCTGGAAGGAGACGCCGAGAACTGCCCCAAGGTCGGCCTGGCTCAGGTCGCGCTTCTTGCGGAGAATGCGCAGCCGATCTCCGATATGGCGGTTGATCGCCTCAGCTTCCGTGCGCATTGCGCTTCCCCCCGGCGCTTTGGGGCGGAAGCGCAGCCCGATTTCATGACCGCGGTTCCGTCCGTCCGATCTCGAATATTAGCCGAGAATTGTCCGGATTGCATTGTGTTTGAACAAACGGGCCGCCGGATTCTTGCCGGCAGGTGCGCGCAAGCGAGCGAACTCAACGGCAGATCGGCGCGGCGAATGCCGCGCCGGACAGGCCGTCGCGCGGCCTGTCCGCTGGACGTGTCACGCGGAAGTCACGCAGCCTTGGCGAGAAAGTCCTCGGCATAGTGGCAGGCGACCATCCGGCCATCGATCTCGCGCTTTTCCGGGCGCTCGACGCGGCAGCGATCGGTGACATGAGGGCAACGGGTCGAGAACACGCAGCCCTTGGGCGGGTTGAGCGGGGAGGGCAATTCGCCGCGCAGGATGATGCGCTCGCGCTTGCCGGCATCGACACGCGGCGTCGAGGCAAGCAAAGCCTGCGTATAGGGATGCAGCGGGCGCGCGTAGATGCGCTCCTTCGGCCCGTGCTCGATCGCATTGCCGAGATACATCACCATCACGTCATGGGCGATGTGCCGGACGACGCTGAGATCATGCGAGATGAAGAGATAGGCGAGCTTCAGCTCGTCCTGCAGATCGGCGAGCAGGTTCAGCACCTGTGCCTGGATCGAGATGTCCAATGCCGAGACCGGCTCGTCCGCGACCACGACCTTGGGCGAGAGGATCAGCGCGCGCGCGATCGCGATGCGCTGGCGCTGGCCGCCCGAGAACATATGCGGGTAGCGGGCATAGTGCTCGGGGCGCAGGCCGACCTTGGCCATCATCGCGCGCGCCTTCTCGGTGCGCTCGGCCGGGGAGAGGTCGGTGTTGATCTTGAGCGGCTCCTCCAGGATCGTCCCGATCTTCTTGCGCGGATTGAGCGAGCCGTAAGGGTTCTGGAACACGAACTGCACGGTGCGGCGCAGATGCCGGCGCTTGTCGGCCGGCGGGTTGATCGCGTCCAGCCCGTCCAGCGTCAGCGCGCCCGAAGTCGGCGTCTCGATCAGCGTCGCCATGCGCGCCAGGGTCGATTTTCCGCAGCCGGACTCGCCGACGACGGCGAGCGTGCGCCCGGCCTCGACCGCGAAGGAGACCTTGTTTACCGCCTGCAACTGAGCCGGCGCGCGGAAGAAGCCCTGCTTGACCGGATAGATCTGGGTCAGCTCGCGCGCTTCGATCACGGGATTGCTCATCGCACGGCCTCCTTCGCCTGGCCGGCTTCGTCGCGGGCACGCTCGGCGTCCCGGTTCGCATCGCCGAGCGCATAGTGACAGCGCACGCTGCCGTCGGCCCAGTTCCGCAGTTCCGGCTGGACGTTGCGGGAGTGATCGGTCGCATAGGCGCAGCGCGGCGAGAACAGGCAGCCCTTCGGCCGGTCGTTCAGGCCCGGCACCATGCCGGGAATGGTGGCGAGCCGCGTCGCATGCTCGCTGCGCTCCGGCAGGGCCGCGAGCAGGGCGGCGGAATAGGGATGCTGCGGGTCCTTGAAGAGCGCGTCGACCTTGCGCTCCTCCATGATCTGCCCGGCATACATTACCATGATGCGCTGCGCGGTCTCGGCGACGACGCCCATATTGTGGGTGATCAGCACGAGCGCCATGTTGCGTTCGCGCTGCAGGGTCATCAGCAGGTCGAGGATCTGCGCCTGGATGGTGACGTCGAGCGCCGTCGTCGGCTCGTCGGCGATCAGCAGGCGCGGATTGCAGGCGATCGCCATCGCGATCATCACTCGCTGGTTCATGCCGCCGGACATCTGGTGCGGGAAAGCCTTGAGGCGGCTCTCCGGCGCGGGAATGCCGACCTGCTCGAGCAATTCGATCGAGCGGCGCTTTGCCGCCTTGCCGTCCATGCCCTCGTGCTTCCTGAGCGTCTCGGCGAGCTGGAAGCCGATGGTGAAGCAGGGGTTCAGGCTGGTGCTCGGCTCCTGGAAGATCATCGCCACGTCCTTGCCGGTGAGCTGGCGGCGCTCGCGGGCGGACATGGTCAGGAGATCGCGGCCGTCGAAGCGCAGCTTGTCGGCGCGGACGCGGCCGGGATAGCCGACGAGGCCCATCAGCGCGAGCATGGTCACGCTCTTGCCGGAGCCGGATTCGCCGACGACGCCGAGCACCTCGCCCTCCTCGAGGGTGAGGTCGATGCGGTCGACGGCGCGCAGCGTTCCCTGGGAGGTCGGGAATTCGACGCTGAGGTTTTCGATTTCGAGCAGGGGCATGGGATCAGCGCTTCAGCTTGGGGTCGAGCGCATCGCGCAGGCCATCACCGAGAAGGTTGAAGGCGAGCACGGTGATGAGGATGGCGAGGCCCGGGAAGGTGACGACCCACCAGGCGCGCAGCACGAATTCGCGCGCGTCGGCGAGCATCGTGCCCCATTCCGGTGTCGGCGGCTGGGCGCCCAAGCCCAGGAAGCCGAGCGCGGCGGCATCGAGGATCGCGGTCGAGACGCCGAGCGTGGCCTGCACGATCAAGGGCGCGGCGCAGTTCGGCAGGATCTCGGAGAACATCACCCGGATCGTCTGCGCGCCGCTGACCTTGGCGGCGATCACATAATCCTTCGACGTCTCGGCGATCACCGCAGCGCGGGTGATGCGGACATAATGCGGCAGCACGACGATGGCGACGGCCAGCATCGCGTTCATCAGGCCGGGGCCGAGTATCGCGACGATGACGATGGCGAGCAGCAGGCTCGGCATCGTCATCAGGATGTCCATCAGACGCATGATCGCGATATCGGCGATGCCCTTGAAATAGCCGGCGATCAGGCCGAGCACGATGCCGACGACGATGGCCAGCGCCACGACCGCGATACCGATCACCAGCGAGAGCCGCGCGCCGTAGAGCAGGCGCGAGAGGATGTCGCGGCCGATCGCGTCGGTGCCGAGCGGATAGGAGAGCGAGCCGCCCTCCTGCCAGAACGGCGGCTTCAGGAAGACCGCGTTGTTGGTCAGGTTGGGCTCATGCGGCGCGATCAGCGGTGCGAACAGCGCGCAGAGCAGCACGAGGACGATGACGACGAGGCCGGCGACGGCGCCGCGATTGGCGCTGAAGTAATTCCAGAACTCGCGGATGGGGTGCGGCGGCGCGACGCTTGGCGCCGCAGCCGGGACTTTGAGGGTTTCGGTGCTCATGAGGCGAGGCTCCGATGGGAGCGAAGGGGAAACGATGGGTTCATCGGGCGTGCCTGATGCGCGGGTTGATCAGGCCGTAGAGCAGGTCGACGATCAGGTTGACGCTCATCACCACGACGCCGAGCAGCAGCGTGCCGCCCTGAAGGACCGGATAGTCGCGCCGGCTGATCGCCTCGATCAGCCATTTGCCGACGCCGGGCCAGGAGAAGATCGTCTCGGTCAGGATCGCGCCGGTGAAGAGCGCGCCGACCTGCAGGCCGATGACGGTGACGATCGGGATCAGGGCGTTGCGCAGCGCGTGCAGCGCGACGACGCGGAGCGGGGCCATGCCCTTGGCGCGGGCGGTGCGGATATAGTCCTCGCCGAGCACTTCCAGCATCGCCGAGCGGGTCATGCGGGCGATGACCGCGAGCGGCACGGTGCCGAGCACGATCGCCGGCAGGACGAGATGCGACAGAGCCGACCAGAAGGCGTCGATATCGCCAGCGAGCAGGCTGTCGATGGTCAGGAAGCCGGTCACCGGCTCGATGAAATACTGCACCGCGATCCGGCCGGAGACCGGCGTGATGCCGAGCTGGACCGAGAACAGCAGGATCAGCAGCAGGCCCCACCAGAAGATCGGCATCGAATAGCCGGTGAGCGAGATGCCCATCACGCCGTGGTCGAAGATCGAGTTTCGCTTCACCGCCGCGATGATGCCGGCCGGGAGCCCGACGATCAGCGCGATCAGGATGGCGCAGATCGCGAGCTCGATCGTCGCCGGGAAGAGCTGGCCGAACTCGGTCAGCACGTTCTCGCGGGTGACGATCGACTTGCCGAGATCGCCCTGCACGACACGCTCGATATATTTGCCATACTGGACCAGCAGCGGCCGGTCGAGGCCGTACTCGGTCAGGAGCTGGGCGTGGCGGGCGGCGTCGATGCCGCGTTCGCCGGCCATGGTCTCGATCGGGTCGCCGGGGACGAGGCGGACGAGGAAGAAGGCCAGCAGCGTGATGCCGATGAAGGTCGGGACGACCAGGCTCAGCCGTGTGAAGATGAAGCGCAGCATGGTTCTGCCAATGTTTTTGGCCGGCGTGAGGGGGATCGTCGCACGCCGGCGGGTCGTTTGGATTTATTGCAATGTCGAGCTGTAGCCCAGCGCAAACACCAAAAAGCGCTGGAGATCAAGGATGTCGTCCGCGATATAGCGGATTGTAAACGCATCGATCCGTTCCACGGCCTTCAGCATGGCGAGATATTCGACCGGCTGGCGGAACAGGAAATTGACCTCGAGCGTGATCGGGCCGGCGATCCGGTAGGGCTTGATCGAGGCGCGCCGCGCGATGGCGCTTTTCACGCCCGCCGCAATCAGCTCATAGGAGGCTTCCGGCATCAGCGTGCGCGCGGATTGGCGGCTATGCGCCCATTTCACCGTCACGCCCTCGATATCGGGCAGGAACTCCTTGGTCTCGGCGATGGTGGCGTCGTCGCCGCTGACGAGCAGCACCGGCACGTCGAAATGCCCGGCTATGGCGGCGTTGATGCCGGCCTCCGGCACGGAGATGCCGTTGACCCTGACCTCTCGCAGGCAGGCGCTGCGGAAGGTATGGGCGAGCACGCCCTCGGGATTGGTCGCGCCGGTATGGTAGCCGATGAAGAGCGCGCCGTCATAGGCGCCGCTCTCGACGCCCTGCATCATCGAGAGCGGTCGCGGATGGGCTCGCACGAGCTGGACCTCGCGGGGTAGCCGCTCCAGCAGCAGGTTCTGCGCCCGGCCATGGCTGTCGGCGATGACGACCTCGCTGGCGCCGCTGTCATAGGCGGCTTGCGCCGCGGCGGTGACGCTGTCGGTCATCCAGACGCGGGCCGCCTGGTATTCGAAACCCTCGACCAGCGTCTGGTCGCGGGTGACGACGCCGGCGATGCCTTCGATATCGGCGGAGATGTAGATGCGCATGGCGAGGGAGCTCCGGGGAAGCGCCGCGCGGCCCGAATGTCCGCGCAGAAAGGAGACCGCGGCAGCGATGGCTGCCGCGGTGAAGTCGTCCTGGGAATTACTTGGCGATCGAGACGCCGTAGAAGGGCTGCCCGCCGAAGAAGTGGATCTTGTAGTCCTTCACCTCCTTGCGCACCGGCGTGAAGGCCTGCGCATTGGCGAAGAGCAGGCCCGCCACATCCTCGTGGAACAGCTCCTGGAAGCGCTTGTAGAGCTTAGCGCGCTCGCCCTGGTCGGTGATGGTGCTCGCCTTGGCGAGCGCGTCGGAAGCCTCCTGGTTGCACCAGCGGGCGCGGTTGGCGCCGCTCTTCACGCCCTCGCAGGTCCAGCCCGAGAGCAGGATCTGGCTCGGATCGGGATAATCCCAGGTATAGCCGAACATGCCGACCTCATGGTCGCCGGCACGGCCGCGCTTGAGATACTCGCCCCATTCGAAGGTCTGGATCGTCGCCTTGACGCCGATCTTGGCCCAGTCGGCCTGGATCAGCTCGGCCGCGCGCCGGCCGTTCGGCATATAGGCGCGCACCACCGGAATGGCCCAGAGCGTCGTCTCGAAGCCGTTCTCCAGACCGGCTTCCTTGAGGAGCGCCTTGGCCTTTTCGGGGTCGTAGGGGCGCGGCTTGAGATCGGCGTCATGGGACCAGAGCGAGGGCGGCACCGCCGCGGCGGCGATCTTGCCGGTGCCCTGATAGACCGCGTCGATGATCGCCGGGATGTTGGTCGCATAGGCCAGCGCCTCGCGCACCCGCTTGTCGCCGAAGGGCTTCTTCTGCTGGTTGAAGGCGAGGAAGCTCTGGTCGGCGATGCTGCCCTGCAGGAGGTTGATCGCCGGTTCGGTCCTCATCGCCGGCAGGTCGCCGGGGTTGGGATAGCGCGCGATCTGGCATTCGCCCGAGCGCACCTTGGCGAAGCGCACGGCGGCGTCGGGCGTGATCACGAAGATCAGGTCGCTGACCAGCGCCATGCGGTCGCGGTTGCCGACGGCCTTGGTCCAGTGGTCCGGCACCGCCTTGAAACGGATCACGGCGTCCTTCTGGTAGGAGACGAGCGAGAACGGCCCGGTGCCGATCGGCGCGAAATCGATCTGCTCGGGCGTGCCCGCCTTCAGCATCGCAGCCGCGTATTCGGCGGAAAGGATCGACATCGGCTCGACCGAAAGCGCCGAGAGCAATGGCGAGTTCGGCTTGGTCAGGGTCAGCTTGACCGTATAGTCGTCGACCTTCTCGATCGACTTGAAGCTCGGCTGCACGATCTCGGCGAAGAAACCGAAATTGCCGCTGCCGACCTTGTTGAACGGGTTGCTCGGGTCGAACATGCGCCCGAACGAGAAGATCACGTCATCGGCGTTGAAGTCCCGCGTCGGCGTGAAGGTCTTGCTGGCGTGCCATTTCACGCCCTTGCGCAGCTTGAACGTGTAGGTCAGCGCATCGTCGGAAATCGTCCAGGACTCGGCCAGGCTCGGGATGATCTGCGAGCCGCCGCGTTCCGTCGCGGTCAGCCGCTCGTAGATCTGCGCAGCGACGTCATAGGCGGTGTTCTGGCCGCTGAATTGCGGGTTCAGATAGTCGGGGCTGGCCTCTGAGCAGACGACGAGCGCCTGGGCGCTGGCGATGGCGGGCAGCATCAGGGCACTGAGCCCCAGCGTGAGGGCAAGGGATCGGGCGCGAACGGACATGGGCGGTTCTCTCGGGAGAGGCAGGGGAGACGGATCGGGCGCGGGGCATCGTGCCCCATCGTCTCCGCCTCCCGAAACGCGGCCCCGGCGGGGCCGCGTCGTTTGGCATGCATCAGCCGCGCCAGGACCGGGCGCGGCCGGTAGCGCGGCTCACTTGCCGATATCGACGCCGTAGAAGGTGTGGCGGCCGAACGGCGAGAGCTTGAAGTCCTTCACCTCCTTGCGGACGGGCTTCAACTGCACCGCATGCGCGATGGTGAACCAGGGCGACTGCTCCTTGAAGATCACCTGCGCCTGCCGGTAGAGCTTCTCGCGCTCGGCCTGATTGGTGACGGTCTTCGCCTTCACCACCAGATCCTCGAACGGCTGGTAGCAGAACTTGGCGACGTTCGAGCCGTTGGTCTTGGCGGACTCGCAGCCCAGCAGCGTGTGCAGGAAGTTGTCCGGGTCGCCGTTGTCGCCGGTCCAGCCGAGCATGCCCGTCTGATGCTCGCCCGCCTGCATGCGCTTGCGGTACTCGCCCCATTCGAAGCTCTTGATCTCGGCCTTCACGCCGACCTTGGCGAGATCCGCCTGCATCAATTCGGCGATGCGCTTGGCGTTCGGGTTGTAGGGGCGCTGCACCGGCATGGCCCAGAGGTCGATCTCGAGGCCGTTCGGATAGCCGGCCGCGGCCAGCTCCTTCTTGGCCGCCTCCGGATCGTAGGGGTCGTCCTTGATGGTCTCGTTATAGGACCACATCGACGGCGGGATCGGATTGGTCGCCGCGACGCCGCTGGAGAGATAGACCGCGTCGATGATCGCCTTCTTGTTGATCGCCTTGTTGACGGCGCGGCGAACCTTGACGTCGTCGAAGGGCTTCTTGGTGGTGTTGTAGGCGAGATAGCCGATGTTCAGGCCGGGCTGCTCCAGGATCTGGACATTGGCGTCCTTCTTGATCGCGTCGAGATCGGCCGGGTTCGGATAGGGCATGACATGGCATTCGCCCTTCTGGAGCTTGGCCCAGCGCACCGAGGCGTCCGGCGTGATCGCGAAGATCAGGTCGTCGATCTTGGCCTTGCCGGCCCAATAGTCGGGATTGGCCTTGTAGCGGATGATCGCGTCCTTCTGGTACTGCACCAGGGAGAACGGGCCGGTGCCGACCGGGTCCTGGTCGAGCTTCTCCGGGGTGCCAGCCTTCAGCATGGCATCGGCATATTCCTTCGACTGCACGCTGGCATACTGCATGGCGAGGTCGGCGAGGAACGGCGCTTCCGGCTGGTTCAGCGTGATCTTGACCGTGTAGTCATCGACCTTCTCGACGGATTTCAGCAACTTGGGCATGCCCATGTCATTGAAATAGGAGTGGTTCGAGCTGGTCACCTTGAAGAACGGGTGATCTTCCTTCCACTGCCGCTCGATCATGAAGATGATGTCGTCGGCATTGAAGTTGCGCGTCGGCTTGAAGTTCTTGTTGGACTGCCACTTGACGTTTTTGCGCAGGTGGAAGGTGTAGGTGAGGCCATCCGCCGAGATGTCCCATTTCTCCGCCAGCGCCGGCTCGACCTTGGTGCCGCCGCGCTCGAACTGCACGATCGTGTCGTAGATCTGGGTGTTCGCATCGAAGGACGTGCCGGTGGTGTTGACGCTCGGCGCGAAATTCTCGGGGCTGCCCTCCGAGCAATAAACCAGCGTCTTCGCCATCAGCGGCTGCGCCGCCATCAGCGCGGAGGCCGACAGCGTCGCCAACAGAATTTTCTTCATGGATGTCTCCTTGAACGCCTCATCCGCCCTCGTCAGGCGATGAACGGCCCCGTTGTATCGGAAGCTCCTGGGGCGAAAGTCCCCGGGCTGCCTTGTCTACAGCTTATTGAAAGAAGACCGGCGCGGATAGTCGTCTCCCGGGGCTCCGCGGCAGCGTCCGGTGCGAGGGTAAACGGCTGACAGGGAACGGATTCCGGGTGGCGCGGACAGGCTCTCGCCGGGCGCGCCCAGCCTAGTCGAAAGTCTAGGGGCGCCCGGGCGGGAAGGGGGCCGGACAGGTCCTCAGAGGACGTCGCGCACTCGGACCAGCGTGGTGTCCATATGGCGGCCGATCGCCTCGGACAGGGCCTCCGCGTCGCGCTTGAGCAGGGCCGCGATCATGTCCTCGTGCTCGGCGACCGCGCCCGCCCATTTTTCCGGGCCTTCATTGCCGACGAAGCGCAGGCGCTTGATCCGCGCCTGCAGGGTGGTGTGCATCTCGGCGAGGACCGCATTGCCGGACGCGGCGACGATCGCGCTGTGGATCGCCTGGTTCAGCTTGAAATAGTCGAGCCGGTCGCGCGTCTCGTAGAGCGCGAGCATGTCCTTGTGCAGCTGGTGGATCGTCTCGATGGTCGCGTTGCTGGCCTGCGCGCAGGCGATCCGGCCGCCGAGCTGCTCCAGGCTCTTGATGACCTCGAGGATGTCGGCGAGGTCGCGCGCCGTGAACTTGCGGACGATCGCGCCCTTGGCCGGCAGGATCTCGACCAGCCCTTCGCTGGCGAGCGTCTTGATCGCCTCGCGCAAAGGTGTCCGCGAGACGCCGAGCTGGGCGCCGACCTGGCCCTCGTTGATGCGCTGGCCGGGTGCGAGCCGCCCCTCGATGATCATGTCGCGCAGGCGCTCCAGCACCTCGTCATGGAGGGTCCGCCGCATGATCGGGGTATAGTCGGCCGCCGTCTCGCTCATCGTTGCTCCACTGTTCCCGGCCGCTCCGTTACGACATGCGGCTTCCGCGCTGTCAAACGGACGCGCCGTTCTCGGCCGCAAACAGCGCATCCTGCCGCTGGCGCATCGCCAGCAATCCGGAATCCGCGGGGATTGCGACATCGCCGAGGCGGATCGCCTCGCCAGCCTTGACGGCCCGGACCAGCGTCCGGTCGGCGACGAGATAGAACGGCGCGGGGCGATCGTCCGCCAGCGCTGCCGCTGGCCTCACCTCCGCATCGACGCCGTCGATGCTGTGGTGATGCCCGCCCATCGTTAGGATCGTTCCGGCCGCGAGATCGCGCTGCGCCACCGCGACGAGGTCCTGCCTTGGCCGGTAATCGTCGCCATAGCCCGAGCGGCCGAGGCCGGCGGCGTCGAGGATCGAGGTCGCGACCTCGACGCCGAGCAGATGGCGCGGCAGGTAGAGCGCCGCCGTCTTGCCGCTGCGGCTGACGACATGGCCCTTGCCGGCCAGCATCTCCCAGGTCTCGGCATTGTCTGAACGCACGACGATGAAGACGCCCCCGGCGAAGCTCGCTTCCTCGGCCAGCCGCAGATGGTGGAACACGTCGATCCGGCGCGTGCCGCGCATCAATCCGCCTCCGTGGCGCTCGGCGAAGAGATCGGCCAGCTCCGGCACGCGGGCCGGCGGCGCGTGGAAGCCGGCGGCATCGGCCGAGAAGCCGAGCGCATTGGCGACGAGCGTCATCTCGCAGAGATCGGGCACGGCCCTCAAGGGGAAGGCCTCGCCGAGGATGCGGGCGCGCTCCGCCGCGGTGGCGACGATGGAACGCGAGCCCGGCAGCCAATACTCGCGCAGCGCCGGCAGCGAGCGGGTGACGCCGTTGCAGGTGACATTGCCGGTCGCGGCATCGAGAACGAAATCGTACTCGCTCGACTTGCCGGCGGCGATGATCTCGAGGCCGATGACTTCGGCCCAGCTCGCCAGCGCGATCAGCAGGCTCGGCTGGTCGCCGTCGACGGGCGTCACCACGACGCCCTTGTCGCGGGCGAGCCGCGCCAGCCCGGGCCCGACGACGCTGTCGGCCTCCTTCGAGACCAGCGCGACATGGCGCTTGGCATCGATCGCGGCGAGGCTGTGCCGCGTCGCGGCTTCCGGGCTGCCGGTCGCTTCGACGAGCAGCGCGAAGGGTAGCTCCATGACGATGTCGAGGCTCGCCGCAGCGACGCAGCGCCCGGCATTCCAGGCAACCTTCGCCTCGGCACCGGTCGCGCACAGCGCGATTTCGGCAGGCGCGAAGCCGGCCGCGGCGAAGGCCTTGCCGGCGGCTTCGTCTGTCACGTCCACCGCGATGCGCGCATTGACCAGCCGCGTCCGGCGCGATTGCGCGAGATAGCTGCGCCCGAAGCTGCCGCTGCCGACGAGGCAGGTTTCCACCGGTTCGCCGATCCCGGCGTAATGCGCATGAAAATTCATCGGCCCTCCTTCGGCGCGGCAAATCCGCAGCTCGCGCCTGCCAAATGACTACATCGGTTTTAATATGCTGCATACAGCATACTTGAGCGAGCGAGCCGCCTGTGTTAGCCAACAGGGCCAGGAATGACAGGCAGCGGAGTGGCGGCCATGAATGAGCGGACGAATGACGCCTTGCCGGTGATCGCCGTGGCGATGGGCGATCCCTCCGGCATCAGCCCCGAGCTGACGGCCCGCATCCTGTCGGAAGCCGATCTGCGCGGCGCTGCCCGCTATGTCGTGTTCGGCGACAAGCGTCTGCTCGATCTCGGCATCAAGGACGGCGGCGCCGATCCGCAGGTTCAGGTCGTCGGGGATGGCGACACGCTGCCGCTTGGCGACAGGCCCGTCTTCGTCGATCTCGCCAACCACGATCCCGCCGACCTCAAGCGCGGTACAGCGACACTGGCCGGCGGCAAGGCCGCGACCGAGAATTTCCGTCGCGCGCTGCAATTCGCGGCGTCGGGCCAGGCCGATGCGGTGTTCTTCACGCCCTTCAACAAGGCGGCGATGCGCTTTGCCTATCCCGGCTATGATGACGAGATCCGCTTCGTGCGCGACGCCATCGGCTTCGAGGGCGCGGCGAGCGAGTTCAACATCCTCGACAAGCTCTGGAACGCCCGCGTCACCTCGCATATCCCACTGTCCGAGGTCGCGCAGAACATCACGCAAGAGCGCATCCTGCGGGCGCTGACGCTGGCCGACGCCAATCTGCGCGCCGCCGGCTTCAACCCGCCGCGCATCGCGGTCGCCGGCATCAATCCCCATGCCGGTGACGGCGGCAATTTCGGCCGCGACGAGATCGAGACGATCGAGCCGGCGGTGAAGGCGGCGAAGGCCAAGGGCTTTACGGTCGAGGGGCCGTTCCCGTCGGATACCGTCTTCCTGCGCGCCAAGAACGGCGATTTCGACGCCGTGCTGACGATGTATCACGACCAGGGCCAGATCGCGATGAAGCTGATCGGCTTCGACCGCGGCGTCACCCTGATCGGCGGCTTCCCCTTCCCGATCTGCACGCCGGCCCATGGCACGGCTTATGAGATCGCCGGCAAGGGCATCGCCAATCTCGGCGCGACCCGCGCCGCGCTCGCGCTCGCGATCAAGATGGCTCAGGACGGGAAGGCCAAGGCCCGCGCCGCGGCCTGATTTTCAAAGCGTTTCGACAAAGCCGCCGGCAAGAGCGGCCTTGCAAGATCAAACCCTAGGGAGAGAAACCATGAAGACCATTGCCATTTCGGCTGCGCTCACTGGGGCGCTCGCGCTTGGCGGCATCGGTGCCGCCCAGGCCTGGGAGCCGACCAAGCCGATCGAGTTCGTCGTGACCTCCGGCGCCGGCGGCGGCACCGACAATTTCGCCCGGATCATCCAGTCGATCATCACCAAGCATAAGTTCACCGAGCAGCCGATCGTGGTGGTGAACAAGGGTGGCGGCTCCGGCGCCGAAGGCTATGTCTACGGCAAGGGCGGCAAGGGCGATCCGAACCGCGTCATCTTCGGCACCAACAACGCCTACCTGCTGCCTTACGTCGCCAAGCTCGGCTACAAGGTCTCGGACCTGACGCCGGTTGCGGCGCTGGCGCTCGACGAGTTCCTGCTCTGGGTCAAGGGCGATGCCCCCTACGCCGACGCCAAGAGCTATATCGAGGCGGTCAAGGCGAAGCCCATGGGCTTCAAGATGGGCGGCAGCCAGTCCAAGGACACCGACCAGACGCTGACCTCGATGATCCAGGATGCCACCGGCGTGAAATGGATCTATGTGCCGTTCCAGGGCGGCAGCGCCGCGGCCGTGCAGCTCGCCGGCGGCCATATCGACTCCAACGTCAACAATCCCAACGAGAATATCGGCCAGTGGAAGGCCGGGCAGGTGAAGCCGCTCTGCGTCTTCTCGCCGGTGCGGCTCGCCAAGAGCGACGCGGTCTTCGAGGGCAAGGGCTGGGGCGACATCCCGACCTGCAAGGAAGCCGGCCTGCCGCTCGAGACCTTCCAGATGCCGCGCACCGTCTGGCTGCCGGCCGACGTCCCGGCCGACGCCGTGACCTATTATGCCGGCCTGCTGGAGAAGGTCTCCAAGACCCCGGAATGGCAGGAATTCGTGCAGCGTACCGCCCAGACCGCCAAGTTCATGAAGGGCGCGGAGCTCGCCGATTTCGTCGCCAAGGACGAGGCGGCGAACAAGAAGGTCTTCGAGAACGAAGGCTGGGTCGCGAAGTAAGCGCCCGAGCCGATAGGATACCGAACCTGTACGTCATCCCGGGCGGCCATCGGCCGACCCGGGATCCATCGAAGGGCGCGGCGTTCTCCGGTGGATTCCGGATCTGCGCTTCGCTTCGTCGGGGATGACCAGCCTCTCCTTAAAGCCGTGCCTTCCCGCCGCTCCCGCAAGGAGGAATCCACCGCATGATCACCCGCTTCTGGGCAGAGATCGGGACCGCGATCCTGACGCTCGTCTTCGGGCTCGTCATCGTGAAGGGCTCGCTCGAATTCGGCATCGGCTGGGATACGTCCGGCCCGCAGCCCGGCGCCTTTCCCTTCTATGCGGGGGCGCTGATCGCGCTGGCGAGCCTGGGCACGCTTACCATGACGCTCAGTCAGCGCGTCGCCGGCAAGGCTGCGCTCGCGGAGGCCTTCCTCGACGCCGAGCGCGGCAAGCGCGTGCTGTCCTTCCTGCTGCCGCTCGTCGCCTTCGTCGTGCTGAGCGTGACGCTCGGCATGTATGTCGCGACCATCCTCTACCTCGTCTTCGCGATGCGCTTCCAGGGCGGCTATGGCTGGCTGCCCAGCCTCGTTACGGCTCTCCTGACGGCCGCCTTCTTCTATTTCGCGCTCGAGAAATTCTTCCAGATCGGCCTGCTCAAGGGCCCGATCGAGCCGCTCATCGGCCTTTAGAAAGCGGCGGGGATATCAGCATGGACAACATCGCCAACCTGATGCACGGCTTCTCGGTCGCGCTCACCACGCATCATCTCCTGCTGATGATGGCGGGCGTGCTGCTCGGCGTGCTCGTCGGCGTGCTGCCGGGGCTCGGTGCGCCCAACGGCGTCTCGCTGCTCCTGCCGCTGACCTTCTCGATGGACCCGGTCTCGGCGATCATCTTGCTGACTTCGCTCTACTGGGGCGCGCTCTTCGGCGGCTCCACCACCTCGATCCTGTTCAACATCCCCGGCGAACCCTCGTCGGTGGCGACGACCTTCGACGGCCACCCCATGGCCAAGCAGGGCAAGGCGACCGAGGCGCTCTCCTTCGCCTTCCTCTCGGCCGGCTTCGGTGCACTCGCTGGCGTCATCCTGATCACGCTGCTCTCCGGCTGGGTCGCGAAATTCGCGCTGCGCTTCTCTTCGCCCGAATATTTCGCCGTCTATTTCATGACCTTCGCGAGCTTCATCGGGCTCGGCGGCGCCTCGCCCTTCAAGACCGTCGTCTCGATGGCGATGGGTTTCGCCTTGGCGACCATCGGCATGGACTCGGTCTCCGGCAATGTCCGCCTCACCTTCGAGTTCGACGTGCTGCTCGCCGGCGTCAGCTTCCTGATCGCGGTGATCGGCCTGTTCGGCATCGGCGAATTGCTGCTGACGATGGAGGAGGGGCTGAAATTCGAGGGCGTCGCCGCCAAGGTGCGTATCAGCGATGTGCTGCGAACCGCCGCGAAACTGCCGCGCTACTGGCTCGCCCTGCTGCGCTCCTCGCTGATCGGCATCTGGATGGGCATCACGCCGGGCGGGCCGACGGCCGCCTCCTTCATGAGCTACGCCATGGCCAAGCGCTCCTCGCGCAACCCCGCCAAGTTCGGCAAGGGCGAGCCCGAGGGCGTGATCGCGCCGGAGACAGCGGACCATGCCGCTGGCTCCGCCGCCATGCTGCCGATGCTGGCCCTCGGCATTCCCGGCTCGGCGACGGCCGCGGTGATGATGGGCGGCCTGATGATCTGGGGGCTCAATCCCGGCCCGACGCTCTTCACCGATCGGCCGGATTTCGTCTGGGGCCTGATCGCCTCGATGTATCTCGGCAATGTCGTCGCGGTCGTAGTCGTGCTGGCGACGGTGCCGCTCTTCGCCTCGATCCTGCGCATCCCCTTCTCGATCATCGGGCCGATCATCGTGGTGATCTGCTTCATCGGCGCCTTCACCGCCGCCAGCAAGGAATTCGATATCTGGCTGGCACTGGTCTTCGGGCTCGTCGGCTATCTCTTCAAGAAGCTCGACTATCCCATCGCGCCGCTGGTGCTCGCCATGGTCATCGGCGACAAGGCCGAGGATGCCTTCCGTCAGTCGATGATCTTCAGCCAGGGCTCGCTTTCGATCTTCTGGTCGAACCCGCTGGTCTCGACGCTGATGGCGATCGGCCTCGCGCTGCTGGTCATGCCGGTCATCGGCTCGCTCGCCCGCCGCTTGCGCGGCACCAAGGCCACAAGCACTGTCTGAATCCCGCCTAAGTCCGCCCCCGACGAGATGACGCCATGACCGAACCCTACAAGGGCATCCTGCCGATCGCGCCGACCATCTTCCACCAGAATGGCGACCTCGATGTCGAGGGCAACAAGCGCGTCATGGACCTGATGGTCGACCAAGGCGTCGACGGTATCTGCATCCTCGCCAACTTCTCGGAGCAGTTCCTGCTCACCGATGAGGAGCGCGACCAAGTCATGCGGCTGTCGTTGGAGCAGGTCGCCGGCCGCGTGCCTGTGATCGTCACGACCTCGCATTTCTCGACGCGCATCGCCGCCCAGCGCGCCAAGGCCGCCGCCGATGCGGGCGCGAAGATGCTGATGATGATGCCGCCCTATCACGGCGCGCTGCTCAGGGCCGACGAGCAGGGCATGATCGAGCATTTCAAGGCGGTGGCCGATGCCTGCGGTATCCCGATCATCCTGCAGGATGCGCCGCTCTCGGGCGTGACCATGACGGTGCCCTTCATGATCCGGCTGGCGCAGGAGGTCCCGCTCGTCCGATATTTCAAGATCGAGGTGCCCGGCACCGCGAACAAGCTGCGGGCGCTGATCGAGGCCGGCGGCGATGCCGTGGCCGGTCCCTTCGACGGCGAGGAGGCGATCACGCTGATGGCCGATCTCGATGCTGGTGCGACCGGCACGATGATCTCGGCGATGATCCCCGACCTTATCAAGCCGATCCTCGCGGCCCATGCTGCGGGCGACCGCCAGCAGGCGGCGGCGCTCTATGCCCGCGTCCTGCCGATCATCAATTACGAGAACCGCCAATGCGGCCTGCGCTCGGCCAAGGCGGTGATGAAGGAGGGCGGCGTGATCAAATCGGAGGCCGTGCGCCATCCGCTGACGCCGCTGCACCCGAAGACCCGCGAGGGCCTGATCGAGCTGGCGCGCGAGCTCGATCCGCTGGCGTTGCGCTGGGGCAAATAGGCGACATCCCGACGGGCAGGGGCGGGTTGCGTTTTTCGCCGATCGCTTCGTCTTTACAAACCGGGGCGGATCGCGGGAACCTCTCCCTTGCCTGCCGCCCGGCGGGGAGCCACGGACGTCGGAAGGTGAACGCATGCCCAGTCTCAAGCCGGAAACCCGCGAGAAGCTGCGCACGGTCTCCGTCGCCACGCTCTGCACGGCACTGTTCAAGCGCGGCCTGCGCAACCAGTTCATCCAGGATGTCCGCCCGCTCAATCCCGGCGCCGGCACCATGGTCGGCGAGGCCTTCACCCTCCGCTACATCCCGGCGCGCGAGGACCTGAACCCGCTTTCCGTCTTCCAGGACCGCGCCCATCCGCAGCGCAAGGCGGTCGAGGATTGCCCGCCCGGCGCCGTGATGGTGATCGACAGCCGCAAGGACCCCCGCGCGGCTTCGGCCGGCGGCATCCTCGTCTCGCGCCTGATGAGGCGCGGCGTTGCCGGCGTCGTCACCGATGGTGGCTTCCGCGACTCCTACGAGATCGCGGGGTTGCCGTTCCCGAGCTATCACAACCGCCCGTCCTCCCCGACGAACCTGACCCTGCATCAGGCGATCGACATCAACGTTCCGATCGGCTGCGGCGATGTTGCGGTCTTCCCGGGCGATGTCGTGGTCGGCGATGCCGAGGGCGTCATCGTCATCCCCGCCCATCTCGCCGACGAGGTCGCGACTGAGGCGGTCGAGATGACCGCCTTCGAGGATTTCGTCACCGAGGAGGTCCTAAAGGGCCGCTCGATCCTCGGCCTCTACCCGCCGACGGAAGAGCAGAGCAAGGTCGATTTCGTGGCTTGGCGGAAGGCCAACGGCCGCTGAGTGGGACTGCCTCTCGGTTTGAGGCAGGTCAATTGGGGGCTGGCGGCGCCAGTTGCGCCCGGCCCAGCACCATCATCCGGTCGACCTGGAAGCCCGAGCGCTGGAGCGCGTCATGGTCCTGTGGCCAGGCGGCCGAGCGCTCCAGCGAGATCGCGATCCGGGGCAGGTCGAGCTCGACCGCGAGCTGGTTGGCGAAGCGCAGCAGCGCGTTGACGAGATGCGTGCCCGGCAGCCGGAGCATCGCGAGTTCCGAAATTTCCAGAGCCGCCCCGCCCGCGATCGTCTGCGCGACGCGGAAGGTGAACACGGCATGCGGCATGGCGCGCGCGTCGCGCAGCGCGAAGACGCCGCGAGGCCTGGCGCCGTCCTGCGAATGGTCGCGCACGAACTCGGCCCAGCCCTCCGGCGTCACCTCCGGATGCAGCATCGCGACGAGGCCGAAGACCGTGTCGGCGCCGGCCGGCGCGATGCGCGCGACCTCGAAGATATCATCGCCCGTCACCAGTGACCTCTCCCGATTCAGGGCCGCACGGTGGTTGCGTGGGGCATGCCGTCGCATTGATCTGGATCAATTTCGCCGGCTGCGGCGGCAAGCGCGCTTTGTGACCCTGTCCGCCTCGGCTATGATCGCGTCGACAAGCGGGAAGATGCGATCGTGAACTGTCACCCCTCGGCCTGTAGCGCCGCACATCGCGGCGAAGGCAATTGCCGCAGCTGCATGGTTCGCCTGGTCAGCGTCTGCGCGTCGCTCTCCGACGATGAGCTCGCGCTGCTGGAATCGCTGGCGCATCCCACGCATTTCGCCTCGGGCGAGACGCTGTTCACGCAAGGGCGCGAGGCGCATTCGGTCTACAACGTCACGGCCGGCGTCGTGCGGCTCTACAAGCTTCTCTCCGATGGTCGCCGTCAGGTCGTCGGCTTTGCGCTCCCGGGCGATTTCCTCGGCCTTGCCATGCGCGACGCTTACGGCTTCTCGGCCGATGCGATCGGCGAGGTCGCGGCCTGCGCCTTCTCGCGCGGCGCCTATACCGCGCTGGTCGACGCCAAGCCGCATCTGCTGAAGCGCCTGCACGAGTTCGCGACGCATGAGCTGACGCTTGCCCATGAGCAGATGATGCTGCTGGGCCGGCGTACCGCCGAGGAGAAGCTGATCTGCTTCCTGCTCGGCATGCAGCAGCGCTGGGCCAGGCTCGGCAAGCCCTCGGTCACCGTGCCGCTGCCGATGACGCGGCAGGACATCGCCGACTTCCTCGGCCTGACCATCGAGACGGTGAGCCGCACCTTCACCCGCCTCGCCAAGGACAAGACGATTCTGATCGTCCCCGGCGGCGTGCGCGTGATGAACCCAGAGCGCATGAGCGCCGTCGCGGCCTGAGGGTTTGGGGTTCGATACGGAACCTCCCCGTCATTCCGGGCCCGCCGCTGCGCGTCGCCCCGGAATGACGGGGAGCCAATGGCTGCGCGGCCGCGCCGCACCCTGCACGGCGCCGCTATTGACCTGAATCAACGCCCCTCCAGCCCCCGCTCGCTAAGTCTCACGCGATTGGCGCGCTCATGCGCCGGCGACGAAGCGGGGTTCGAAGGTGACGGCAACGGCAAGCCCTGTCAGGCAGGCAACTGTCGGCGAAATGATCGGCATGCTGATCGCGGCGGCCTGCGTGCTGCCGCTCATCATCATCGCGGCGCTCACCGAAAACGCCGGTTACGCCTTCCACGCCATGCTCGGCGTCCTGGCATCGGCGACGACCATCGTCCTGATCGCCAATCGCTGCTTCGACGGCACCGTCCCGGTCGAGCCGCAGGAGATCGACGGCAAGCCCAATTACAACATGGAGCCGGTCAAGTTCGCGACCGTGGCCGCCATGGTCTGGGGCATCGCCGGCTTCGCGGTCGGCCTGCTCATCGCCTCGCAGCTCGCTTTCCCGGCGCTGAATTTCGATCTGCCCTGGATCAATTTCGGCCGGATGCGGCCGCTGCACACCTCGGCGGTGATCTTCGCCTTCGGCGGCAACGTGCTGATCGGCACGTCCTTCTACGTCGTGCAGCGCACCTGCCGGGCGCGACTGGCTGGTATCCTGTCGCCCTGGTTCGTCGTGCTCGGCTACAACTTCTTCATCGTCATCGCCGGCACCGGCTACCTGCTGGGCATCACCCAGGGCAAGGAATACGCCGAGCCGGAATGGTATGCCGATCTCTGGCTGACCATCGTCTGGGTCGTCTACCTCTTGGTCTTCCTGGGCACCGTGATGAAGCGCCGGGAGCCGCATATCTATGTGGCGAACTGGTTCTATCTCGGCTTCATCCTGACCATCGCCGTCCTGCATGTCGGCAACAACGTCGCCGTGCCGGTCTCGGTGCTGTCGCCGCGCTCCTACGGTCTGTGGTCGGGCGTGCAGGATGCGATGTTCCAGTGGTGGTACGGCCATAACGCGGTCGGCTTCTTCCTCACCGCCGGCTTCCTCGCGATCATGTACTATTTCGTGCCCAAGCGCGCGGAGCGGCCGATCTACAGCTACCGGCTCTCGATCATCCATTTCTGGGCCCTGATCTTCATCTATATCTGGGCAGGCCCCCACCATCTCCACTACACCGCGCTGCCCGACTGGGCGCAGACGCTCGGCATGACCTTCTCGATCATGCTGTGGATGCCCTCCTGGGGCGGCATGATCAACGGCATCATGACCCTGTCCGGCGCCTGGGACCGGCTGCGCACCGACCCGGTGCTGCGGATGATGGTGGTCTCGCTCGCCTTCTACGGCATGGCCACCTTCGAGGGGCCGCTGATGTCGATCAAGGCGGTCAACGGCCTGTCGCACTACACCGATTGGACCATCGGCCATGTCCATGCCGGCGCTCTCGGCTGGGTCGCCTATATCTCCTTCGGCGCGATCTACTGCCTCGTGCCCTGGCTCTGGAACCGCAAGGGGCTCTACTCGCTCAGGCTGGTGAGCTGGCATTTCTGGATCTCGACGCTCGGGATCGTCTTCTACATCTGCGCGATGTGGGTGTCCGGCATCCTCCAGGGCCTGATGTGGCGCGCCTACACCGCGCTCGGCTTCCTCGAATATTCCTTCATCGAGACCGTCGCGGCGATGCACCCCTTCTACGTGATCCGCGCATTGGGCGGCGCCCTGTTCCTGGTCGGCGCGCTGATCATGGCCTTCAACCTCTGGATGACCGTGCGCTCCGAGAGCGCGGCCGAGATGCCGCGCGTGGATGAGGCGCCGGCGCCGCTGGCCATGGCCGTCTGAAGGAGTTCCGGCAATGACGAGCATCGAACACAAGCCCGCGCGCAAGTCGCTCTGGGCCAAGCACAAGATCCTCGAGACCAACTCGATCATCCTGCTCATCGGCGTCCTGTTGGTGATCTCGATCGGCGGCCTCGTCGAGATCGCGCCACTCTTCTACTTGAAGAACACGATCGAGACGGTGCAGGGCATGCGCCCCTATACGCCGCTCGAGATCGCCGGCCGCGCGATCTATGTCCGCGAAGGCTGCTATCTCTGCCATAGCCAGATGATCCGGCCGCTGCGCGACGAGGTCGAGCGCTACGGGCACTATTCGCTCGCGGCCGAGAGCCTGTACGACAAGCCTTTCCAGTGGGGCTCCAAGCGCATCGGGCCGGACCTCGCCCGTGTCGGCAGCAAGTATTCCGACGAATGGCATCGCCTGCATCTGATGGACCCGCGGCTGATCGTGCCGCAGTCGATCATGCCGGGCTATCCCTTCCTGGCGAAGACCGAGCTGAACTATAGCGACATCGCCGACGATCTGCGCGCCAACCGCGCCGGCGGGGTGCCCTATACCGACGAGATGATCGCACAGGCGCAGAGCGACCTGAAGGCGCAGGCGACCCCGGACCATCCCGGCCAGGCCGCGCTGGAGAAGCGTTACCCCAAGGCGCAGTCGCGCGATTTCGACGGCGACCCGCAGCGCATCACCGAGGCCGACGCCCTGATCGCCTATCTCCAGGCGCTCGGCACGCTCGTCGACTTCAAGCTCTACGACGACAAGGCCAACATCCGCTGAGCGAGGCTGCCATGCAAACGACCTATCACTGGCTCGCCGGCTTCGCCCAGTCCGCCGGCCTTCTCTACTTCGTCGCCGTCTTCCTCGGCGTCTGCGTCTACGCCTTCTGGCCGAAAAACCGCGCCCGCTTCGAGCAAGCCGCGCTCAATCCGCTGCGCGAGGACTGACCGATGGACCCGCATCACGAAGCCCCGCATATCGACCCTCACACCGGCATCGCCACCACCGGCCATGAATGGGACGGCATCCGCGAGCTCAACACGCCGCTGCCGCGCTGGTGGCTCGGGATGTTCTACGCCTGCATTGTCTGGGCCTTCGGCTACTGGATCGTCTATCCCGCCTGGCCGCTCCTGACCGACACCACCAAGGGTGTGATCGGCTATGCCAGCCGCGCCGATATCAGCGCCGACATGGCGCAGTTGAAGGCCCAACGCGCCGTCCAGGCCGCCGGCATGGCCGACGCCACGCCTGCGCAGATCAAGGCCGACCCCACCCTGTTCCAGATCGCGATGGCGCAGGGCAAGGCCGCCTTCGGCGACAATTGCGCCGGCTGCCACGGCGTCGGCGGCGCCGGTGCCAAGGGCTATCCGAACCTCAACGACGACGACTGGCTCTGGGGCGGCTCGCTCGACGCGATCCGGCAGACCATCACCCATGGCATCCGCGTCGCCGGCAACGACGAGACGCGGGTGAGCCAGATGCCGGCCTTCGGCCGCGACGGCCTGCTCAAGCGCGACGAGATCGTCGCCGTCGCCAACCATGTCCGCGAACTCGCCGGCCTTTCGACCGAGCCCAAGGCCGATCTCGCGCTCGGCCGCAAGCTCTTCGCCGACAATTGCGCCGCCTGCCATGGCGAAGCCGGCAAGGGCAATCAGGAGATGGGCGCGCCCAACCTGACCGATGCGATCACCCTCTACGGCATGGACATGGTCTCACTGACCGAGACCATCACCAACAGCCGAGGCGGCGTGATGCCGGCCTGGGGCGGGCGGCTCGACGCGACGACGATCAAGGCCTTGACCGTCTATGTCCACTCATTGGGGGGAGGGTAGTAGCGTGAGCACGGCCGGGGCCGATCCCGACGACATCCCGCTTTTCGCTGCGTCGGCGAAGGTCTATCCGCAAAGTGTGTCCGGCCCGTTCCGGCGCGCGAAATGGGTGATCCTGTTCCTGTGTCTCGGCATCTACTACCTGCTGCCGTTCCTGCGCTGGGACCGCGGCCCGCATCTGCCTGACCAGGCGGTGCTGGCCGATATCGCCAATGGACGCTTCTACTTCTTCTTCATCGAGATCTGGCCGCAGGAGGTCTATTACTTCACCGGCCTGCTGATCCTGGCCGCCTTCGCGCTCTTCCTGATGAATGCCGTCGCGGGCCGGGTCTGGTGCGGCTATCTCTGCCCGCAGACTGTCTGGACCGATCTCTTCCTCGTCGTCGAACGCTTCTTCGAGGGTGATCGCCGCGAACGCATGCGGCTGGACCCGGCGCCCTGGAGCCTCGACAAGCTCTGGCGCAAGATCGCCAAGCACGCGGTCTGGATCGTCATCGCCTGGTGGACCGGTGGTGCCTGGGTGCTCTATTTCGCCGATGCGCCGACGCTGGTACGACAGCTCGCGACCTTCACCGCGCCGGTCTCGGCCTATGTCTGGATCGCGATCCTGACCTTCACGACCTATTCGCTCGCCGGCATCATGCGCGAGCAGGTCTGCAAATTCATGTGCCCCTGGCCGCGCATACAGGCGGCCTTGACCGACGACGAGGCGCTCAACGTCACCTATCGATACGATCGCGGCGAACCCCGGGTCTCGGTCAAGCACGCCCTTAAGCTCAAGGCGCAGGGCGCGCCGGCCGGCGACTGCATCGACTGCCACCAATGCGTCGCCGTCTGCCCGGTCGGCATCGATATCCGTGATGGCTCCCAGCTCGATTGCATCCAGTGCGGGCTCTGCATCGACGCCTGCGACACCGTCATGGCCAAGGTCGACCGCCCGAAACGCTTGATCGGCTATGACACCGAGAGCAACGTCAAGCGGCGGATGGCCGGGCAGCCCGCCATCTACCGTCCGTTCCGGGCGCGCACGGCAATCTATGCGGTGCTGATCGTCGTGGTCGGCGGCGCCATGCTCTGGCAGCTCGCGACGCGCCGCACGGCAGAAATTTCGGTTCTGCACGAGCGGGCGCCGCTCTTCGTGACGCTGAGCGACGGCTCGATCCGCAATGCCTACGCGGTCCGCTTGCTCAACAAGCGCCCGGAACCGCGCCCCTTCGCGCTGACCGTCGACGGGTTGGCGGGCATCCGCATCGAAGCGGTCGGCGTCGCGCCGACGGCCGATCTCAGGCCCGTGGTGACCGTCGATCCCGATACCTCGCGCGAGGTGCGCGTGCTCGTCACCGTGCCGGCCGGCGTGCCGCTGGAGGCGTCGCAGGCCATCACCATCACGGCCTCGGATCTCTTCGCCGGGGAGACCGTGCGCGCGACCGACCATTTCATGGCGCCCGGAGTCAAACCATGAGCTGCTGCGGAGTTTTCCTGATGTCCTGCGACACCCCCGCCGCCCCGCGCCCGCGCCGCCCCTTCAAGCTGACCGGCGGAATGGTCGCAGCGATGCTCGTGCTGTTCTTCGGCGTCATCGTCTCGGTCAATGCGACGATCCTGACGGTCGCGCTGCGCACCATGCCGGGTGTCGAGACAGGCAGCGCCTACGAGGATAGCCAGCACTTCAACGAGGAGATCACCCGCCAGCACGCGCGCGATGCCCGTGGCTGGAAGGCGAGCGCCACCTTCGCAAGGCAAGGCGAAGGCGCGACGTTGGGCGTGACGCTGGCCGATCGCCTCGGCACGCCGCTCTCCGGCTTCACGACGACGGCGCGGTTGCGGCATCCCGCCACCGCTGCGCGAGACCTCGCCGTCGCTTTGAACGAGCGCGAGCCCGGTCGTTACGACGCCGTCGTCGACAGGATCGAAGACGGCCGCTGGATCCTCGAGTTGCAGGCGCGGCGTGGCGAGGAGGTCGTGTTCGTCTCGCGCAGCCGCATCACCCTGCCGGAGAAGTGACATGCTGGCGCAGGATCCGTCGACGCGGGATCTCTCGATCTTCGTCCGCCGTCGCGACGGCGGCATCGCCAGCATGGAGCTGGCGGTCGACGGCATCCGCTGCGCTGGCTGCATGCAGGCGATCGAGAGCGGGCTCGGCCGCGAACCCGCCATCCTCGGCGCTCGCGTCAATCTCGCGCTGAAGCGCGTCTCGGTCGAATGGCGCGAGGCACTAATGCGACCGGAGGCGGTCGTCGACAAGCTCGGTGCGCTCGGCTTCAAGGCCTATCCCTTCGTGGCCGAACGTCAGGAGGATAGCGCCGCCATCGAGGAACGCAGCCTGATGCGCCGCCTCGGCGTCGCCGGCTTCGCCTCGATGAACATCATGCTGCTCTCGGTCGCGGTCTGGTCCGGCAATAGCGGCGACATCGACCCGACGACGCGCGATTTCTTCCACTGGCTCTCGGCGCTGATCGCCCTGCCGACGGCGGCTTATGCCGGCCGGCCCTTCTTCGAGAGCGCGCTGCGTGCCCTCAAGGCCGGCGCCGTCAACATGGACGTGCCGGTCACCATCGGCATCGTGCTGGCGCTCGTCATGTCGGTCGCTGAAACCTGGACCCATGGCCGCCACGCCTATTTCGACGGCGTGGTGATGCTGCTCTTCTTCCTGCTGATCGGGCGCTATCTCGACCAGCTCATGCGCCGCCGCACCCGCGACCTCGCCGGCAATCTCGCCGCCCTCAAGGCCGAGACCGCGACACGTCTCGCGGATGATGGCAGCTGGACGGTCACGCCGATCGCCGCGATCGCACCCGGCGACCGCGTCCTCGTGCGCCCGGGCGAGCGCGTCTCGGTCGACGGCATCGTCGAGACCGGCCATTCCGAGCTCGACCAAAGCCTCGTCACCGGCGAAACCGCGCCTGCCGCGATCGGCGCAGGCGAGCGCCTCCATGCCGGCACGCTCAACCTGACGGGCGCCTTGACCATCCGCGTCGAAGCCGCCGGCCAAGGCACGCTGCTCGACGAGATCGACCGGCTGATGAGTGAGGCCGTCGGCAGCCGCTCGCGTTATGTCCGCCTTTCGGACCGGGCCGCGCGGCTCTACGCGCCGGTGGTCCATACGCTGGCGGCGGCGACCTTCCTCGGCTGGCTCGCCTGGGGGCTGAGCTGGCCCGAGGCGCTGATGATCGCGGTGACGGTCCTCATCATCACGTGCCCCTGCGCGCTCGGCCTTGCGATCCCCGCCGTGCAGGTCGTCGCGGCCTCCGCCTTGTTCAAGCGCAAGATCATGCTCAAGGAGGGCGACGCACTGGAGCGTCTCGCCGAGGCCGATATCGCCGTCTTCGACAAGACGGGCACGTTGACCCTGCCAGAGCCTGAGATCCTCAATCCCGAGGCGTTGCCGGCCGAGCGGCGCGCCGAGATCGGAGGGCTGGCAGCAGCCAGCACCCACCCGCTGGCGCAGGCTCTGGCCCGCGCCCTCGGCGCCACTTCTCCGCGGACGGATACCCATGAGGAGCACGGGCACGGCCTGTCGGCCGGCGAGGGCAACGACGAGCAGCGCCTCGGCAGTCTCACCTTCTGCGATGCCGCAGCGGAAGCCGCCCCGGTCAAGGCACAACACCCGGGCGCCTCGCTGATCGCCTATCGAGATGGCTCCTATCGCATCGTGCTGGCGCTCGGGCAGAGCCTGCGGCCGAATGCGCGCGCGACGATTGACGCCCTGCGCGCGGCAGGGCTGGAGATCGCGATCCTCTCCGGCGACCGACCGGAAGCCGTCGCGCCGATCGCCGCCGCGCTCGGCATAGCGCATGTGGAGGCCGGGCTTCTGCCCGCCGACAAGCTCAATCTGCTCGACAGCATGGCGGCGAACGGCCGCAAGGTCCTGATGGTCGGCGATGGGCTGAACGATGCGCCGGCGCTCGCGGGCGCGCATGTCTCGCTCTCGCCGGTCAGCGCCACCCATCTTGCGCAGGCGGCCGCCGACATCGTCTTCCTCGGCGACAGTCTCGCGCCCGCCGCGGCCGGGCTGGATATCGCACGGAAGGCCCGCGGGTTGATGCTGCAGAACCTGTGGTTCGCGGTGCTCTACAATGCGGTCGCGGTGCCGATCGCCATCGCCGGGCTCGCGACGCCGCTGGTCGCAGCCGTCGCGATGTCGGGCTCGTCACTGGTCGTGACCATCAATGCCTTGCGCGCGCGCAGTGCTTAAGTCTTCGGAGGTCGGGGCATGAACATCATCGTCATCCTGTTTCCCCTTGCGCTGGGGCTCGGCCTGCTGGGCCTGGGCGCCTTCTTCTGGTGCATGCGATCAGGCCAGTTCGCCGATCTCGAAGGCGCCGCCTGGCGCGTGCTCCAGGACGACGATGCTGCCGCATCGCCCGTGGAAAAGCAGGCGCGCTGACGCTCGCGGCTGGGTCGAGCGCGCCAGCTTCGGACACCGAAAAGGAGACTGCCGGAACGGTCTCTTAACCCTGCCGGGCTAGGACTGGGTCTCAGGTTAACGAAGCGTAGTGTTCGCCTAAGCCCATGCAAAAACTGGATCGTCTCCGCCGCGCAAACGTCGTCGTTTCCGAGGATAATCCCCTCGTTCAACCACAGCAGACCGCACTGCCCGCAACCCCGGAAACCTCTGCCGCGGACCCGCTTCGCAGCGAGTCGGCACCGAGCAGCTCCTGGCCGGCCTATGTCCGCCCGTCGCGTTCGGGCGACGCCCAGCGCAAGCTGGCGCAAGCCGAGCGGGAGCTCTCCGCCTCGCCGGTCCTCGGGCCGCGATTCGACATCAGCCTGTCCCCGAACGCGCCCACACCGGGCGAGAGCCGCGTCCGCTTCTGGCGCACGCCGGATCACCTGATCCGGCAGGTCTGGGGCGCGCCCGGCTCCGAGCCGGCGCCCGAACCCGCGATGGACGAGGCGGTCGATGTCGAGCTGACCTTCGACGCGGACGAGAACGCTTTCGTCGATGAGATGCAGCCCATCGAGGCGGGCTTCGGACCTCCCGTAACGGCCGGCGCCTACCCTGAACAGGACGTCGCCACGCCGCTCGATTTCATCTCGGATCACGCCTTCTGGGAATGCGTGCCCGAGGCTGAGCGCGACGACGCCGATTTCGCGTTCGATCCCGCCGCGCCGTCGATGATCGCCGACGCGATGGCCTATGCTCCGGCCGTCGCTTTTGAAGAGCCGCCGGTCGCGATGCGCGAAACTGCGCCGATCGCGCTCGCAGCCCCGGTCGTCGCGCCCTCCTGGTCCGGTTTCGGCTGGGGGCAGAGCTATCAGGTCAGCTTCCAGATCGCGACGCCGTCCTGGTCGATGCCGGTCACACAGGCGCCCTTGGTCGAGGATGAGCTTCCGATTCCGGTCGAGCCCATGGTCGCGGCGAAACCCGGCGTGCCGCTGGGGCGCAGCACGCGGCCTGCGGTCGAGCCCAAGCCGGTTCAGCCCAAGCAGGTCCAGCCCGCGCTGGCTCAGCCCGCGCCCGCTCCGCCCGAACCCGTTCGTCCGGAGCCGGTCGCGACCGAGTCGGCCAAGGTCACCCCGTTCCGGGCCAAGCTCCGCCTTGTCGAACTGCCCGTCGTACAGGATGCAGGGTTCCAGCTCCCGCCGATCGAGTTCCTGGCCGAGCCGCCGCAGGCGCAGGTCGAGGCCATGCCGGTCGAGATGCTCCAGCAGAATGCCGGCTTGCTCGAAGGCGTGCTGGAGGATTTCAACATCCGGGGCGAGATCGTCCAGGCCTGCCCCGGCCCGGTCGTAACCTTGTACGAGCTGGAGCCCGCCCCCGGCATCAAGAGCTCCCGCGTGATTTCCCTCGCGGACGACATCGCGCGTTCGATGAGCGCGGTGTCGGCGCGCGTGGCGGTGGTTCAGGGCAAGAACGCGATCGGCATCGAGTTGCCCAACGCCCGCCGCGAGACCGTCTTCCTGCGCGAATTGCTCGCCAGCCAGGATTTCGAATCGACCAAGCACAAGCTCGCGCTCTGCCTCGGCAAGACCATCGGCGGCGAGCCCGTCATCGCGGACTTGGCGCGCATGCCGCATCTGCTCGTGGCGGGCACCACCGGCTCGGGCAAGTCGGTCGCGATCAACACCATGATCCTGTCGATCCTCTACCGGCTGAAGCCGGAGGAATGCCGCCTGATCATGGTCGATCCCAAGATGCTCGAACTCTCCGTCTATGACGGCATCCCGCATCTGCTCACCCCCGTCGTCACCGATCCCAAGAAGGCGGTCGTCGCCTTGAAATGGGCGGTGCGCGAGATGGAGGAGCGCTACAAGAAGATGTCGAAGCTCTCGGTGCGCAACATCGACGGCTTCAACGCCAGGGTCGGCGAGGCCAAGGCCGCCGGCGAGGTCATCACGCGGACCGTCCAGACCGGCTTCGACAAGCATTCGGGCGAGGCGATCTACGAGGAGGAGGTCATGGACCTCGAGCCTCTGCCCTATATCGTCGTCATCGTCGACGAGATGGCCGACCTGATGATGGTCGCCGGCAAGGAGATCGAGGGCACGATCCAGCGCCTCGCCCAGATGGCGCGCGCCGCCGGCATCCATGTCGTGCTCGCCACACAGCGCCCCTCGGTCGACGTCATCACCGGCACGATCAAGGCGAATTTCCCGACCCGGATCTCCTTCCAGGTCACCAGCAAGATCGACTCGCGCACGATCCTGGGCGAGATGGGCGCCGAGCAGCTTCTGGGCCAGGGCGACATGCTCTACATGGCCGGCGGCGGGCGCATCACCCGCGTCCACGGCCCCTTCGTCTCGGACAACGAGGTCGAGAAGGTCGTCGCCCATCTCAAGACCCAAGGCCGGCCGCAATATCTCGACGCCGTCACCTCCGAGGAGGAGGAAGCGGGCGAGGACGAGGACGGCGCCGTCTTCGACAAGACCGGCATGGGCTCCGCCGACTCGGACGATCCCTACGAGCAGGCGGTCGCGGTCGTGCTGCGCGACAAGAAGGCCTCGACCTCCTATATCCAGCGCCGTCTCCAGATCGGCTACAACCGCGCCGCCTCCATCATGGAGCGCATGGAGAACGAGGGCATCGTCGGACCCGCAAACCACGCCGGGAAACGAGAGATCCTCGGGGAAGGTCCGCGTCAGCGCGACGACGAGGACTGAACTGGGCCGGGGCTTTGTCTCGCGAACCAATCCGTCATTCCGGGGCAGGCCGCAGGCCTGAGCCCGGAACCCAGAACCGATCCACTCACAAATGAGGGTGGTGGTCCGGCCGCGCCTTTCCGGAACCATCATCGGTTCTGGGTTCCGGGCTCTTCGCTTCGCGAAGCCCCGGAATGACGCCGGAGATTCCGCCGAAGACCGATCCCGCTCAATCCAGCAGGATTGACCTGATCTCCTGCCAGCTCGCCTCGTTGGGCGCGCAGAGCAGGCCGGCCGGGCGCTCGGTCGGCGAATAGGGCCGGCCGTCGAGCAGGTGCGCATGGCCGCCGGCTTCGCTGTAGAGCAACACGCCCGGCGCATGATCCCAGGGGTTGAGCACGCCATAGAGCAGGAATTGCAGGCGTCCTGCCGCCGCCAGCCGGTATTCCTGCCCGCAGCAGCGCAGCGAGCCGACTTCGAGGAAGGCCGGGAAGCGCCCGGGAAGCGTGCTGCGCAGCGGCTCGGGAAAGTATTGCCAGCTCGCCATGCCGTTCATCTGCCGCGGTGCGACGGCCGGCACCACGCGCAAATCACGGCTCGTGCCGTCCGCCGAGGCCATCCAGGCGCCTTCGCCGCGCAGCGCCATGGCACTGTCATCGGCCGTCGGGTCATGGATCACGGCGGCGACGGTCTCGCCCCGGACGACGACAGCCGCCATCACGGCAAAAAGCGAGAGGTCGCTGGCATAGTTCAGCGTGCCGTCTATCGGGTCGATGACGAAAGTAAGCTCGGCTTGGGAAAGCTTCGAGAAGAGCGAGGGGTCTTTTGTTACCGCCTCCTCGCCGATCAGCGCCGCGCCCGGAAAGACCTTGGCCAGCTCATCACAGATGAAGCGCTCGGCCGCCTCGTCGGCTTCGGTCACGACATCGACCGGGTTCTGCTTGGCGCGGATATCGCCGGCTGCCAACCGGCGGAAACGCGGCATCACCTCGCGGCGGGCGGCCTCGCGCAGGATGGCGTCGAGCTGTTCATGGTCCTGCCGGGTAAAGATCATCCGAGGTCGAATTCGACGAGGATCGGTTGGTGGTCCGAGGCCCGCGTCTCGATGTCGTAGGTGATCGAGCGCGCCCGCTCGGCGATATCAGGCGTCGCCAGCACATAGTCGAGGCAGCCCGGCGGGCCGTAGGTCTGGTCGCAGATGAAGGCGGAGGGTGGATGCGCCTCTTTGCCCTTTAAGACCGGCCAGAGATCGACCAGCGGCGGCACGTCGCCGGCGAATGGCGCGAGCAGTTGCGCCATCCCGGTATCGTCCGGGCGCATGTTGAAATCGCCGGTGAGGATCGCGCTCGCGGCGTTCGGCGTCGGCGCATAGGTGTGGGGGCCGGGCTGGCGCGGCGTCGCCTGTCGCGCGGCCGCCATGCGGTGGATCTGCCGGATGCCCTCGACCTGTGCGGCACGCAGCACGGGCGACGAATATTCCAGATGGGTCGTCATCACCCGGATCGGGCCGAACGGCGTCTCGATCATCGCCTCGACCAGTACGCGCGGCATGTTGCGCGTCTCAGCCGCTTCCCAGGGCAGGATATGGCGCAGCGCCTGCGCCACCGGCAGCCGCGACAGGATGAGGTTGCCGAAACGCTTGCGCCCACCGGCCCCATCCGGGATATCGACGCCAACAGCCTCGATCGGGGTGAAGCCCGGCAGCAAGTCGCTGAACAGGGCGAACTGGTCGGTGCGGTCATTGCCGTCGAGGTCGGGGAAATTGGCCGCGACTTCCTGCAGGCAGAGCACGTCGAAATCCGCCATCTGCCGGGCATGGTCGATGATGCGGCGCGGATCGACCTTGTCGTCGACGCCGCGGGCCCATTGGATGTTCCAGGTGATCAGCTTCATGCGCGCCTACTTGATGCCGGCGCGCATGAAGCTCTGCACGAACTGGCGCTGGAACAGCAGGAAGCCGACGAGCAGCGGCGCCGAGGTCATCAAGGTCGCCGCGCAGATCACCGCCCAGTCGATGCCCTGGTCGGCCGAGGAGAAGACCTGCAAGCCGACCGTTAATGGCCGCGACTCCACCGAGTTCGTGACGAGCAGCGGCCAGAGGAAGTTGTTCCAGTGATAGCTCACCGAGACGAGGCCATAGGCGACATAGGTCGGCTTCGCCAGCGGCACATAGACCCGCATCAGCACCTGCAATGGGCTCGCGCCCTCGACGCGGGCGGCGTCGTCAAGTTCCTTCGGCACGGTCTTGAAGGTCTGCCGCAGCAGGAAGATGCCGAAGGCCGAGGCGATATAGGGCAAGGCGATCGCGGGAATCGTGTCGATCAGGTTGAGTTTGGCGAGCGTGCGGTAGTTCTCGACGATCAGCGCGTCCGGCATGATCATGAGCTGCGCCAGGATCAGCACGAAGGCGACGTCGCGGCCCCAGAAATCCTGCCGCGCCAGCGCATAGGCGGCCAGCGTCCCCAGCACGATCTGGAAGACGAGGATCAGCGTGACCAGGATGAAGGTGTTGAGGAAATAGCGGGCGAAGGGCGCCGCCGCCCAGGCCCGCGTGAAATTGTCGAGCGTCAAGGGCGCGGTCAGCACGAAGCGCGTGGTGTATTCGGCCGGGTGGAACGCCGCCCAGACGGCATAGGCGAGCGGCAGCACCCAGATGAGCGCGAGCAGGATCGCACCGGTGGATTCCAGCGTGAGCGCGAGGCCCTTGGGCGCGTAAGGGTCGCTGCGCGTCGCGGCGGGTGCGGGTTGGGGCGCGGCGCTCACTGATAATGCGTCCTGCGTTCGAGCCAGCCGTACTGGACGAAGGCGACGAGCGCGAGCAGCGCCAGCAGCACGCAGGTCAGCGTCGCCGCGTAGGCCGTGTCCCAGAAGCCGAAGCCGACCTGGTAGATGTAGTAGAGCAGCAGCGTCGTGGCATTGTCCGGCCCGCCGCGCGTCATCACCACGATATGGTCGACCATGCGGAAGGCGTTGATCACCGCGTTGATCAGTACGAACAGCGTCGTCGGCATCAGCAGCGGGAACTGGATGCGCCGGAAGAAGGTCCAGCGCGAGGCGCCCTCGATTGCCGCAGCCTCGCCCAGGCTGGGCGGGATCGCCTGCAGCGCCGCGAGGTAGAAGATCATGAAGAAGCCGGCTTCCTTCCAGATCGCGACGATGGTGATGGCGTAGAGCGCGGTATCCTGCGAGCCCAGCCAGTTGGTCGAGCGCGCGCCGAACAGGCCGGTGATCTGCTCCAGCAGGCCGTATTGTGGCGTGTAGAAGAACAGCCAGATATTGGCGACCGCAATCATCGGCAGGATCGTCGGCGTGAAATAGGCCATGCGCACCAGCGTTCGCCCTGCGATCCGGTCGTTGACCCAGACCGCCATCAGCAGCGCCAGCGCGATCGAGGTCGGGATGGTGCCGAGCGCGAACCAGAGATTGTTGCTCAGCGCCTTCCAGAAGATCGGGTCGGCCAGCATCTGCTGGTAGTTGTCGAGCCCGATGAAGCGCGCCGGGCGGCGCGCCTTCGGTGTCGAATAGAAGCTCTCGATGAAGCTCGCGACCGCGGGCCAATGCGTGAACAGGGCCAGGCAAGCCATGGCCGGCAGCAGGAGCAGCCAGCCATGGATCGTCGCGGTCGCACGGTTCGTCATACGCTTGTGTCCTGCATCATCTCGATGCCGATCATGACGGTTTCGCACGGAACCACCGCCGTCATCCCGGGCTTGACCCGGGATCCATCATGGAACGGCGACGGCGCTCCACGATTGATCCCGGATCGGCGCGGCTTTGCCGCTTGTCCGGGATGACGGCGTGGGTCCATGCAAAACCTCGGATCTTACCGATAGGCCTTGAGGATGCGCTCGGCCTCGGCCTGCGCCTCCTCCATGGCCTTCTGGGGCGCCTTTGTGCCGGTCAACGCCGCCTGCAACCCGTCGTTCAGCGCCTTGGTGACGCGCTGGTTCTCGTGGGTCGAGAGCTCGGCCACGGCACTCGAGAGCTGGTCGCGCGCGACGATCGCCTGCGGGAAGTCGGCGACGTATTTCTTCATCGCCTCGGTCTCGTAGGCGGCCGGCGTCACGCCGACATAGCCGGTATCGGCGCTCCACTGCGCGGCGCGCTCGGGCGTGGTGATCCAGCGCACGAACTTGAAGGCGGCTTCCTGCTCGGCCTTGGTGGCCTTCTTCGAGAGGTAGAAATTGCCGCCGCCGGTCGGGCTGCCCGGCTTCTTGCCGGCCGGCAGAACCCCGACGCCGAAGGGGAACTTGGCGTTGGCGCGGACATTGGTCAGGTTGCCGGTCGTGGTCCACATCATCGCGACCTTCTTCTCGAAGAAGTCGCGCGGCGTGGTGCCCCATTCAACGATGCCGGGCGGATGAACCTTGTATTTCTGCGCGAGGTCGACCCAGTACTGCAGCGCCTCGACGACGCCCGGATTGGCATAATCGGTCTTGTCGCCGGCGGCATTGGCGAGGATCGCGCCGGCCTGGGTCGAGAGGCCCTGGAACAGCCAGTAGGGGAAGCCGGAGGAGGGGATCTGGATGCCCCATTGCGTGGTGTTGCCGGCGGCGTCGCGCTTGGTCAGCTTCTGCGCGAACTCGACCTGCTCGGCCCAGGTCTTCGGCGGCTTCTCGGGGTCGAGCCCGGCTTCCTTGAAGAGGTCCTTGTTCCAGTAGAGCACCACGGTGGAGCGCTGGAACGGGATGCCCCAGGTCTTGCCGCCGGTCTGGCTGTTCTCCATGAAGCCGGGATAGAAGCTGGCCAGCCACTTCTTGTCCTCGTCGGTCTTGACGAAGTCGTCGAAGGGCACGATGGCCTCTTCGTCGATCAGCGTGAACATGTCGGTCGAGAGCAGCACCGAGAGAACCGGCGGCGTGCCGCTCTTATGCGCGGTCAGCGCCTTGACGATGGTTTCCTGATAGGTGCCGGCGTAGATCGGCTTCAGCTTGACCGACGGATTGTCCTTCTCGAAGCCGGCGGCGTAGTTGTCGATCAGCTTGGTGATCGGCCCGCCGACGGCGACGGGATAGAAGAACGAGAGCTCGGTGCTCTGCGCCCGGACGATGCCGGGGAGTGCGGTCGCGCCCGCAAGGGCGGCCGTGCCGCCAAGAAATTCACGCCTGTCCATAATATCCTCTCTCCCTTGCTGGGATGGTCCGCACGTCCGACGCTTCGGTCGGTTCAGTTGCGAACCACCTTCCGTTCGGACGCCAGATCGAACCAGTGCAGCGCCGATTGTGACAACGTGATGTAGATCTGTTCGCCGGCTGTAGCCCGCACTTTTCCGGGCCGCTTGACGATGAAGGAATGGCCGTCGATGCGGGTTTCGAGCAGCGTGTCGGAGCCGAGATATTCGACCGCGACGACATCGGCGGCGACGCCGCTTTCGCCGATTTCGACCATCTCGGGGCGGATGCCGGCCGCGAGGCTCGCGGGGTCGAGACCATCGGGAGCCGTGATCGCGCCGCCGCGCGCCTGCACGGTCGCCAATGGCAGCACGTTCATCGGCGGCGTGCCGACGAAGCGGGCCGCGAAGATCGTCGCCGGGTTCTCGTAGAGCACGTCCGGCGGAGCGTCCTGCTCGATCCGGCCGTTGCGCATCAGCACGACCTGGTCGGCCATGGTCATGGCCTCGACCTGATCATGCGTGACATAGACCATGGTCATGCCGAGCCGCTGCTGCAATTCGCGGATCTCGCGGCGCATCTCGACGCGCAACTGGGCGTCGAGATTGGAGAGCGGCTCGTCCATCAGGCAGACCGGCGCCTCGGCGACGATGGCGCGGCCGAGCGCGACGCGCTGCTGCTGTCCGCCGGAGAGTTGCGAGGGCTTGCGTTCGAGCAGGGCGGAGAGGCCCAGGATCGAGGCGGCGCGCGCGAGGCGTTCGTCGCGCTCGGCACGCCCGACCTTGCGCACCTTGAGCCCGAACAGGATGTTCTCGGCGACGCTCAGATGCGGGAACAGCGCATAGTTCTGGAAGACCATGGCGATGCCGCGCTGCGAGGGCGAGGCATGGGTGACGTTGCGCCCGCCGATCTCGATGGTGCCGCTGCTGGTGTCCTCCAACCCGGCGATCAGCCGCAGCGTGGTGGACTTGCCGCAGCCGGAGGGGCCGAGCAGCGCGACGAGATTGCCGCCTTCGACGGTGAAGCTGATGGCATCGACCGCGGCGGCGCCGCCCCAGGTCTTCGAAACCGTCTTCAGCGCTACAGAAACCATTCGCGATCCGGTGAGCCGAGGTCATGGTGAGCCGGCACAGCAGAAGCGCTGCGCCGGCATGGCGTGAGCGGGACCATGACGCCAAATTTCTCGCCCGCACAAGAGGCCGCAGGCCGTGCCTGTGGTTTGCTGGTTCGAGCCTATGTGTCGCGGATTTCTCGATGCGGGTTCAGCCGGCCGTCCCGCCATGGCGCCTGACGAAGGCAAGGGCCGCCTCCCAGGCGCCGGCATTGGCCTCGGCATTGGCGGCGGGCGTGCCGCCCATCGTCGTCGCGATGCCGCTGACCGGGTGCCGGTGGGCGATGCGGGTCGCAGGCGTATAGGGAAACAGGATGGAGTGGCCGGCGGCTGGCCAGTTCTTCCAGAGAACCTCGTGCGGATGCCCGGCTGCGAGCAGGCTCGACTGCACGATCAGGGAATAGAGATCGGAAGGCCAGGCGCCGTCGTCGCCACCCGAGACCAGCAGGACCGGCCCGGCGATCCGCTCCACCGGGATGCGGGCGCGGGCCATGGCGGCGGGGTCACCGAGGGCGGTGCGCATCGCATTGGCATTGCGGCGCGTATCTGTCGCCTCGTCATAGGGCTTCCAGCTCGCCGTGGCGTTGTCCTGCCATTGATGGACGAGCGGCTTGCCGTCCAAGGTCCAGCAGGGACCGTCGCGCCCGAGCCCCGCAGCGGGATCGGCTGCCGCTTGGCCGCCATGCACGAAGGCGCTCGGCACATAGCCCAGCACGGCCGAAACCTTGTCGGGGAAGGTCGCGCCGAGCAGGAGCGCAAGCTCGCCGCCGCGCGACTGTCCGGCGACCGCGACGAAATCGTTCTTCGGGCGAACGCGGGCGCGCAGCCAGTCGATCCCCCGCGCAAAATATTCGAGAGGGGTGTTCGAGATGTATCGCGGCAGGCCGGGAGCGCCGAAATAGCCAAGCGCCAGCGCCGCGACCCCGCGCGAGGCCCAGAGCGCGGCGCGCGGCTCGTTGATGCCGCCGCCCGAACCGTTGAGGATCATGATCGCCGGATGCGGACCTTCGCCGGCCGGCAGGAACAGCGTTCCGACGAGCCCATCCTCCGCGAGCGGATGCCGCGTCACGCCCTCAGCCATCAGGACCTGGCTGAAGCGGCCCGACGCCACAGGCTCGCCACCGATCAGGGCGGTGAGCGTGGTCTCCAGCGGCTGGGTCATGTCGGCATGGAACAGTTCGCCCTCGCCGTCCTGCGCGCAGATCAGCCCCATCCCGGCGACGCCTTCGTAGTCGCCCCGTAGCGGCGCGTCGCGCCCGAGATCGACGGTTCCGGCGGCATCGGCCGCGAACACGGCTTGCGCACGCCAGGGACGGCCGCCGCGCGGCGTTTCCGCGGCGACGGTCACCTCCGCGCCCGCCGGCAGCCCGGTCAGGACGATCCGGCGTGGCACGTCGATCAGGTCGACCGCGGGGCTGATCGAGAAGGCGGGCGGCATTGCAGTCTCAGGCTCCCTTGCGTTCGGATCGTGCTATGGGCTCCCACAGAACAACTCCGCGAGCCCTCATCCCGAGGAGCCATTTCTTGAGAAATGGCGTCTCGAAGGATGGTTCAGGAGGCTCCGGAGACAGCTGGAGCATCCTTAGAGACGCCGCTACGCGGCTCCTCAGGATGAGGGCTCACGGTAACAGTCGGATGCCCCGTTTGAGGGCCGACCTCGCAGATCAGGCTCCCGTCACTTAACCTTGCTGACCTGCATGGCGACGGTGCGGTCGCTGTTCCAGGGCACGACCTTGAGGTCCGGCCGGCTCGCCCAGATGTTCTTGTAATGGTAGAGCGGGATGATCCCGACATCGTCCATCACGACCTTGACGGCATCCTTGATGATCGCCTCGCGCTTGGGATCGTCGAACTCGGCGCCGGCCTTGGCGAGGGCCTCGTCCAGCTTCGGATTGCTGTAGCGGCCCCAGTTCGAGGCGCCGAGCCCCCGAGCATTGTCGTTCGTCGCGAGGATCGAGGTCATTGCATAGGTGCCTTCGCCGGTGCCGTTGCCCCAGCCGATCACGCTCATCGCGTAGTCGTTCTTGTTCGCGCCGGTGACATAGACCGAGAAGGGCACCACCTCGACCTGGGTCTCGACGCCGATGCGGGTCCAGAACTGGGCGACGGCCTGCGCGGTCTCCGGTGCCAGCGGATAGCGCTCGCCCGGCACATGCATGGTCAGCTTGAAGCCGTCGGGATAGCCGGCCTCGGCCAGCAGCGCCTTGGCCTTGGTCGGATCGACCGCGATCTTGGCGTAGTCGGGATTGTAGCCGAAGGTGTCGGCCGGCATCCATTGCGTCGCGACGGTGACGCCCCCGCGCGCGACACGGTCGGCAATGGCCTCGCGGTTGATCGCCATGTTGAGCGCCCGGCGCACGCGCACGTCGAGCAGCGGGTTCTTGTCGAGCGGCTTGCCGGCCTTGTCGGTAATGAACTTCGACGGCGCCGGGTTGAAGCTCGGCTGCAGGATCAGCGCGCGCAGGCCGGGATAGGACCAGACCTTGACCTTGGGGTTCTTCTCCAGCTTCTCGATATCGGAGAAGGAGACCTTGTCGATCATGTCGACATCGCCCGAAAGCAGCGCCGCGGTCCGCGCCGCCGGATTGGCGATGTAGCGATAGCTCACCTTGTCCCACTCGGCCTTCTCGCCCCAGTAGGTGTCGTTGCGCTTCATCTCGATGCGGTCGCCCGGCGTGTAGCTGACGAAGGCATAGGGGCCGTCGACGACCATCGCCTTGCCGCTGTTGTAGTCGTCGGTGGTCGCGGTGTGGCCGACATGCTTGCTGACGATATAGATGCTGGAGATATTGATCGGCAGCAGCGGATCGGGCCCCTTGGTGGTGATCACCAGCGTCTGCGGGTCCTTGACCTCGACCTTGGAGACGCTGCGCAGGAAGCTCTTGAAGCTGGCGACCGAGCCCGGCACGTTCTGGGCGCGCTCATAGGAAAAGGCGATGTCCTCGGCCGTCACCGGCTTGCCGTCGGTCCAGACCGCCTTGTCGCGGATCTTGAATTCCCAGGTCGTCGGCGAGGTGTTCTTCCAGGCGATGGCGAGGCCGGGAGCCATGCCGCCGATCGTCTTCTGCGCGACGATCGCGGGGAAGAAATGCTGCGAGACCGAATGGTCGCCGGCATAGTTGTTGAGCTGCGGATCGATCGCGGAGACCGGGTCGGCGAAGCCGATGCGCAGGTCTTCCGCCGCGGCGGCGCCCGCGAAGGCGATCAGCGCCGCGGACAGGGCAAGCGTGCTCAGTTTGGTCATGCGATCTCTCCTGTTTGCGCGCGGGCTGGAGCCGCGGACGCGTCGTTGAGGTGGCAGGCGGAACGATGGCCCGGCGCGATTTCGCGCAGGGCGGGTCTCTCGGCGCGGCAGCGGTCGAAGGCGGCCGGGCAGCGCGGATGGAAATGGCAGCCGGGCGGCGGGGCGGCCGGGCTCGGAATCTCGCCCTTGACCGGCGCATAGACGCGCCGCCGCTGCTTGAGGTCGGGAATCTCCGCCAGCAGCCCCTGCGTATAGGGGTGGTTCGGATGGGCGAAGAACCGGGCCGCCGGCGCATCCTCGACGATGCGGCCGAGATACATGATGACGACGCGGTCGGCGATGTGCTGGACGACGCGCAGGTCGTGGCTGATGAAGAGATAGGTGAGATCCAGCTCGCGCCGGAGCTGCATGAACAGGTTGAGGATCTGCGCCTGGATCGAGACATCGAGCGAGGCGACAGACTCGTCGCAAACCAGGAAGCGCGGCTGCATGGCGAGCGCACGGGCGATCGAGATGCGCTGGCGCTGGCCGCCGGAGAACTGGTGCGGAAAGCGCTGGCGATAGGCGGGGTCGAGCCCGGCCCGGCGCATCTGCGCGCAGACATAGTCGTCGATCTCGGACCGTCCTGCGATGCCATGGACCAGCGGCGCCTCGCCGATCGCTTCCGCGACCCGCATCCGCGGGTTGAGGCTGGCTTGCGGGTCCTGGAAGATCAGTTGGACGTCACGATGCACCGAGCGGTCGCCCTGCGGCGAGCGCCCGAAGACTTCGACCTCGCCCGTGCTCGGCGGCAGGAGGCCTGCGGCGATGCGCCCGAGCGTCGACTTGCCGGAGCCGGATTCGCCGACGAGCCCGATGAATTCCCCTGTCGGGATGGTCAGGTCGATGCCGTCGAGCGCGTGGATGATCGGCTGGCGCTTCGCCAGATGCAGCTTGACCGCGAGCCCGGCGGCGCGGCCGAAATGCCGGGTCAGCTTGCGCGTCTCGAGCGCGGGGGCGGAGGGTGTGGCGGTCACGGTCATGCCGACACCTCGGCGGTCGAGGCGGGGCCGGACAGCGGATGGAAGCAGCGCAAGCGATGCGCGCTTTCCGTGAAGGCGGGCTGGCGCTCGCAAGCGTCGTCGCGGCGCGAACAGCGCGGGCCGAAGGCGCAGCCCTGGGGCGGATCGACCATGTCGGGCGTCGTGCCGGGAATCTGGACCAGCATCGAGCCCGGCGTGCTCGCCCCCGGCAGGCTGCCGATCAGCCCGGCCGTATAGGGGTGGCTCGGCTGGTCGAGCACGGCATCGACGCTGCCCTGCTCGACGATTCGGCCGGCATACATCACCGCGATCTCGTCGGCGATTCCTGCGATCACCGAGAGGTCATGCGTGATCCAGAGCAGGGCGGTGCCGCTCTCGCGGGTCAATTGCTGCACTTCGGCCAGGATCTGCGCCTGGATCGAGACGTCGAGCGCCGTGGTCGGCTCGTCCGCGATGATCAGGTCGGGCTTATTGATCAGCGCGATCGCAATGGCGACGCGCTGGCGCATGCCGCCGGAGAGCTGGTGCGGATAGGCGTCGAGCCGGGCTTCCGGGCTTGGGATGCCCATGGCGCCGAGCAGGTCGCGCGCCCGGACGCGCGCCGTGGCCTCGTCGACGCTCTCATGCGCGCGGACCGTCTCGATCATCTGCGTGCTGATCCGGAGCACCGGATTCAGCGTCATCATCGGATCCTGGAAGACCATGGCGATGCGGTTGCCCCGCAGGCGGCGCATGGCTTCCTCGTCGAGCTTGGTCAGATCCTGCCCCCGGAACAGGATCTCGCCGCTGAGGATCCGGCCGGGCGGGTCGATCAGCCCCATGATCGAGAAGCCGGTGACCGATTTGCCCGATCCGCTCTCGCCGACGAGGCCGAGCGTTTCGCCGGCCCGCAAGGTGAAGGAGACGTTGCGCACGGCGTCGAGATCGCCGCGATCGGTGCGGAAGCGCGTGCGAAGGTTGCGGACTTCCAGGAGAGGCGCGGTCATTTCAGCGCCCTCGGGTCGAGCACCTCGCGCAGGCGGTCGCCGACGAGGTTGATCGCGACGATGGCCGCGAGCAGCGTCAGGCCCGGGAAGAAGCTGATCCAGTATTCGCCCGACAGCATGAACTGGAAGCCGTTGGCGATCAGCAGGCCGAGCGAGGGCTGCGTCACCGGCGCGCCCAGCCCGAGGAAGGACAGCGTCGCCTCCAGCGTGATGGCGCGGGCGACCTGTAGTGCGGCGATGACCAATAGCGGCGGCAGGCAGTTGGGCAGGACATGGCGCAGCAGGATGCGCGAGGTCGGCAGGCCGAGACCGCGCGCGGCCTCAAAATAATCGCGCTTGCGCTCGACCAGCGCCTGGGCGCGGGCGGTGCGAGCGTAATAGGCCCATTCCAGCAGCACCAGCGTCAGCACGACATTGCCGATGCCCCTGCCGAGCAGCGCCAGCATCAGGAGCGCGACCAGGATCGAGGGCAGCGACATGATGAGGTCGACGAGGCGCATGATCAGCGCATCGATGAAGCCGCCGCTCCAGGCCGCGATCAGCCCGAGCAGGATGCCGATCAGGCCGGCGAGCAGAGCCGAGCCGACGCCGACGGTGAGGCTGGTCCTGAGCCCATAGAGGATCGCCGAGAACAGGTCGCGGCCCTGTCCGTCCGTTCCCAGGAGATAGGTGATGTCGGTGCCCATCGAGGCGGAGCCCGGCGGCAGGCGCGCGTCGAGCACGTCGATGGCGGCGAGGTCGAACGGGTTCTGCGGCGCGATCTGCGGCGCGAACACGGCGCCGATGACGAGCAGCGCCAGCAGGCCGAGCCCGATCAGGGCGGAGGGCGCGCGCAGGAAGTGGCGCAGCGCGCTGACTGCCGGACGGTGGGCGGACGCGGCGGCTGGAACCGTGGTCATGCCGAGGCCTCCTCGCGGACGCGCGGATCGAGGAAGCGGTAGAGAATGTCGACGACGAGATTGATGATGACGAACAGCGTCACCACCACCAGCAGATAGGCTGTCACCACCGGTCGATCGAGCGCGTTGATGCTGTCGAGGATGAGCTTGCCCGAGCCCGGCCAGGCGAAGATGCTCTCGGTCACCACCGCGAATGCGATGGTCGAGCCGAGCTCTAGGCCGAGCACCGTCACCAGCGGGATCATGATGTTGCGCAGGATGTGCATCACCACGATCCGGCCGCGGCGCAGGCCCTTGGCGCGGGCGAAGCGGACATAGTCGAGCGGCAGCACCTCGCGCACGCCGGCCCGCGTCAGCCGGATCACCAGAGAAACCTTGAACAGCGACAGGTTGATCGCCGGCAGCAGCAGGTGGCGCCAGCCGTTCAGCGTCAGGAACGACCATTCGACGCCGAAGACGCGCACCGTCGCGCCGCGTCCGCTCGCCGGCAGCCAGCCCAGCGAGACGCTGAAGGTCATGATCAGCAAAAGCCCCACCCAGAAGGTCGGCAGCGAGAAGCCGAGGATGCTGCCGGTCTGGATCAGCTTCGAGAAGGTGCGCTCGGGATAGAGCCCGGCATAGAGCCCGAGCGGCACGCCCAGGATGATCGCGAAGATCGTCGCGGCGAAGGCGAGCTCCAGCGTCGCCGGCAGGCGCTGCAGGATCAGCGTCACCGCCGGCACGTTATAGACGAAGCTGCGGCCGAGATCGCCCTGCAGGGCGCTGCGCGCGAAGTTCAGATATTGCTCCCAGAGCGGCCGGTCGAGGCCGAGCCGCGCTATGAGTTCCGCCCGTTCGATCTGCGTCGCGTCCGGCGCCAGCAGGAGATCGGCGGGGTTGCCGACGGCATGCAGCCCGAGGAAGACCACGAGCGACATGGCGAAGATGACGAGGAGCGCCTGCGCGACGCGCTGGAGCAGCCACCCGAGCATCAGGCCGACACCTTCGCCGGCTCGGGCAGGATCGGCACCCATTCGTCGCCGAAGATCTCGGGCTCGGAATAAGCCTGGCCGCGCTGGAAATGTTCCTCGATATCCTCGCGGAAGAGGCTCGACGCAATCGCCTGCGACAGCCGCTCGGCGCCGTCGCTGATCGCCGGAATGTCGCCGGAGACCGTTCCATGCGACATCATCGCGGGATAGCAGAAGCAATGGATGCGCTCGAGCCCGGGGCAGGTGCCGGGCACCTTGGGCTGGAACTCGAAAGCCGGCCCGAGATCGGGCATGGCGCCGAGGCTTGGCTCGGCATCGTCGGGCACGCCGCGGTCGACCCAGTTGCGGGCGCAGGCCGCGATCTCCTCGAGGAAGGGCCGGCTGCCCCAGTCGACCTTGAAGCCGGTCGAGAAGATCATGAAGTCGAAGCGCATCGCCCCGGCGCTGGTCTCGACCACGATCTCGTCGCCGTCCATCCGGGCCGAGATCAGCGCCGTGCCCTGCCGGAAGAAGGCGTTGGGATGGCGCGAGACGCGCAGCACGCTGGCGCGCGGCGGCGGCACCTGTTCGCGGGCGACATAGCTGTTGATCCGCCATTTCCAGGCGTCGGGCAGGTGGCGATAGCCGGCGATCGAGCCGGGATGGCCCATGCCCTTGCCGCGATTGATCCGGGGGATGTCGCGGCGGCGGATCAGCAGGTCGACGCTGGCCGCGCCGGCTTCGAGCGCCGTGCCGGCGCTGTCCATCGCCGAGGCGCCGGCGCCGATCACCGCGACCCGCTTGCCGCGCAGCAAGGCATAGTCGTTATTGTCCGAGGAATGGGCCCAGCGCTCGCGCGGCAGGCTCTCCGCGATCTCCGGCACGGCCGGGCCGCCGAGCCCGTCGCGGCCGGTCGCGAGCACGACATGGCGCGCCAGCACGCGCTGGCGGCCTGCGGGCGCATCGATCTCCAGGGTCGCATGCTCGGGGCCGAGATGGATCATCGCGATCTCGTGGCCGTTGCGGATATCGAGCGCGAGAACCTCGCGGAACCAGCGCAGATAGTCCATCCACATCAGGCGCGGTATCTTGTCGAGCGCTTCCCAGTCCGCGGCGTCGAACTGCGCTTCGAACCATGCCCGGAAGGTCAGCGAGGGGATGCCGAGCGCCGGCCCCGTCAGGGTCTTCGGCGAGCGCAGCGTCTCCATCCGGGCCGTGGTCGCCCAGGGACCTTCGAAGCCCTGCTGGCGCCGGTCGAAATTGACCGCGCGCAGGCCGATATTGCGAAAGGCTGCGGCAGCGGCGAGCCCGGCCATGCCGGCACCGATGATTGCGACGTCGAGCACCGGCTCGCCCGCGACGCTGCTCTCCGGCACCCAGGGGGCGGCCGGCAGGGTCAGCAGTTCGAGTTCGCGGGCGACGCGCCGATTCAGCGCCTCCAGCCCTTCCGGTGCCCCGGCCCGTTTCTCGGTCACAGCCGCGTCTCCTGTTTGGTCAGCGAGGCGAGGAGCGCATGGTGCTCTTCGGGCGGGATCAGGTTGAAATCCGCGAGCCGCCTTTCGGCGCTGGTCTTGAGCGCGGCGATCAGGTCGCGGGCCTTGTCGGAGATGGTGACGCCGCGCGCGGTGACGACGCCGAAGCAATAGGGGATCGAGGTCGCCAGCGGCTTGATGCGGATGCCCGGCGTCGGGTTTCCGGTCAGCGTCAACGGCTCGACGATGGCAATGCCGGCGCCGGCCCGGATGAAGGACAGCACGTTCATGGTCGAGGTCGTGCGGATCCGGACCCGGACATCGACATTGGCCGCGTGGAGCGCTGCGCGAATGCGCGCCGGAAAGCCGCGGCGCAGCGACATGCCGACGAGGTCTCGCCCGGACAGGGCATGAAGATCGATCGGCCCTTCGATTTGGGCGAGCGGATCGTTCTCCGGCACCGCGAGCACGCAAGGTGCCGTGCCCAGCCATTCGAGCACGAGGTCCCGGTGCAGCAGCGGCGCGCTGGTCGCGCCGAACTGCGCGTCGCCGGAAATCACGGCGTTCTGCACGCGATCGGGATTCTCGACCTCGATCGCGAGCCGCGGCGCATCCGCCCCGTTCCAGGCATCGGTCAGCAGGCCGAAGGCGAGCGACGATACCGCCGATATCCGGATCGGCGGCTCGGCCTCGCCGATCACCTCGCGGGCGCGCTCCCATAGGTTGACGAAGCCGGCCAGCGCCCGCTCGACATCGTCGCGCAGCACCATGCCCTTCTGCGTCAGCACGAGACGCTGGCCGACGCGCTCGAACAGCGGCTGGCCGAGATCGCGCTCCAGCTCCTGGATCATGCGGCTGACCGAAGGCTGGGACACGCCCAGATGCTTCGCCGCCGCCGTGACGCTGCCGAGCGAGGCGACCTGCAGATAGGCCTCGAGGATCTTGAGGCGGCTCATATCATCCGTCTTTGCGGACCGGATCGCCGAGGATGTGCATCAATCGGTTGGCCCAGCCGAACAGCGCCGTGGACAGGATGAGATCGACGATCTCGGCCTCGTCCAGCCCGGCCTCGCGCAGGCGGGCCGTATCGGCCTCGGTGACGGCCGGCGGCGATTGCGAGAGCTTGACCGAATAGTCGAAGATCGCCTGGTCGCGCGGCCCAAGCTTGGCCTTCTCGCCATTGGCGAACAATTCGTCGGTGACGGCGGTGTCCTTGCTGAGCTGCGCATGGCGGGTGGCATGGACGGCAGCGCAGTAGATGCAGCGGTTGACCACGGAGGCCCCGATCGCCCCGAGCTCGCGCTCGGCCCGGCTCAGGCCGCCCGGATCGTACATGATGCCGTTGAACAGCGGCGAGCGCACGGCGAGCGTCTCCGGATCATGCGCCAGCACCAGCACATAGTCCGAGACCTTGGTGTTGGACGGCGTGACCTTCAGCGCGTCGAGCTGCTCGGGGCTCGCCTTGGCGAGATCTACGGGCGTCACCCGCGGCTGCCAGTCCGGCACGTTGCGGGTGAAGCGATGCACGACCCGGCTCATGCGGAAGTTCCCTTGAGGGCCGCGAGCCCGGCGAGGACGCGGCACTGATAGCTCATGAAGGCGTTGAGTTCGCAGAGCCGAACGATATCGGCCTCGGCCACGCCGGCCGCCTTGAGCCCCTCGATCTCCTCGGCCTGCACCGCCCGCGGCTGGGTCGCGACCCGGTCCATGAAGGTGATGACGCTGCGCTCACGGGCGTCGCGCCCGGCCTCGGCCGGATCGGCGAGGTCGCGCAACGCCGGCTCGGTCACGCCGGCGAGATAATGCGCGGCCAACGCCGGCAACGCGTTCAAGGTCGCGATCCGGGCCGCGACGGCGCGGCGCCACGCCGAAGGGAAAGCGCCGGCATCGCGCGGATCGATGACCGCGCTTTCGGCCTGCCGGCTCATCTCGAAAATGGCGCTGCGGGATTGCGCGGCGGCCGATGCGGCGGCGCCGATCCAGGGAGAGGCCTCAGGGGTGGCGGGGTGAGCCATGGCAATCCCTTTCGTGCATCAACTTCAATGCTTGATGCTTTAAACGAATGAAGCAACGAATTTGCCCTGCGTCAAGGCGCTTTGGCGGCGCCGTGATAAACTGAGCGCCATGGGCGGTTTGCTGCGGGGTTCATCCGAGCGACCGCAGGAGCAAAAGCAGCCCGGCAGCGGACATTCCGGCGCCTGTCGCCTGGGCGATACGCATCTCCGGCGGCAGCAGGCGTTCGGCGGTGACGGCAAGCGTCACGCAAAGCATCAAGGGCAAATCCATCAGCCCGCCGGCGATCAGGATCGCCATCGGGCCGGCGCAGGACAGGCAGCAGCGCAGGCCGAGAGCGGCGCCGGCTCGAAGGACTGCCAGGGTGTCGAGAGGGGTCTGCGACTGTTGGCGTGACGCGGAGCAACCTGCCAGCCGTCGGGCCTTCCAGCGCGAAAATTGCGAGAGCCCGGCCATCAGCACGACGAAGGCGCAGACTGCGGGAACGAGGCGGCTAAGCGCCGGAAACTGCAAGGCGATCTGTGCCAGGGCGGCGCCGACGAGGAAGACCGGAAGACCCAGGCCGGTCCAGACGGTGCAATAACCAACGCCAGCCAGCGCGGCGAGCCCGCCGGGCCGGCTCGCTCCGGCTTTGAACGCGGCCTCCCGGTAGCGCCACAGCACCGGGGTCAGGGACGGCAGCATCATGGCGACCATCATCACGCACCACATGCCGAGGAAGCAGCCGGCGGTTTCGAGCCATGACTGGCCGCAGAGCGGCAGCCAGATGCCCGAGAGCAGCCAGCCGCCGGCCATCGGCACCGCGCCCATCGTATCCATCGCCGCGCCGGACAGGATCGTGACCGCCGCGGCAGCGGCGAAGAGCAGGGCGGCCGTTCCGAAGAAGACGAGCGCAGCCCCGCGCCCGGTCGCTCGACCGAACGCAGGGCCCGTCTCGCAACCTGTCCGGGTCGCGTTCACGACACGGCTTGGCGGGCGTCGTAGCGGTCGCGATGGAGCCACCACGGCCCGTCTGCCTCGTTGCGGCCCTTGGGCGCCCGGTCGAGCCAGGCATACATGCCCCAGACGCCGTCCACGCCGCGCGAATAGCTGGAATAGGTGTGGTAGATCGCGCCGTCCTCGCGGATGAAGGCGCTCAGCCCCGGCCGGTCGCGGTGATAGGTCGGCACGTCCACGCCGGCCATCGTTGCGAAGGAGCGTTCGAATTCGTTTCCGGGGCCGCGCCATTCGAATTTCGGCTGGTGGCGGAAATTGTAGTCGATGCCCTGCGTCCGCTCCTGCATTTCGGTGAAGGAGACGTTGTAGTCGAAATTGAAGTCGCTCTCGCCGGACGAGGCCCAGGGGAAGCTCCAGCCCATTCGCTCGCGGAAGGCGAGGAGCTTGTCGATCGGCGCCCGCGAGATCGCCCAGAGCATCACGTCGTGGTTGGCGAGATGGGTGGCCGAGCCGTTGAAACCGTCGGCGATCGCCGAGCAGGACGGGCAGCCGGCTTTGTAGTCCGGCCCGAACATGAAATGGTAGACGAGGAGCTGCGAGCGCCCCTTGAAGAGGTCGGCGAGCGACGCGTCGCCCTGCTCGGTCTGGAAGCGATAGTCCTTCTCGACCTTGACCCAGGGCAGCGCCTGCCGCCGCTCGGCCAGCGCATCGCCCTGCCGCGTATATGCCTTCTCGGCCTCCAGCAGTTCGAGCCGGGCGGCGAGCCATTCCTCGCGTGTTCCGATCGCATGACGGGTCATGATGTCTCCCTCCTGTCGCCAGATGTCCGCGCCGCCTCGACACTCGATGCGGCGTCGCGATCGGTGGTAAGGCGGAGGCGGCAGACGGTGGGAGTGACAAGTTTGGCGGGATTCCGATGGACTCGCTGATCACGGCGGCGGCGCAGGCCTTGGCGAAGGGCGATCCGCTGGGTGCGCTGAACCGTGTCGCCTTGCGCGACGATGCGCCCGCCCTGGCGCTGCGCGGCATCGCGATGGCGCAGCTCGGCGATTTTGCCCGCGCCAAGGTGCTGCTGCGCCGCGCCGGCCGTGCTTTTGGCGAGAAGGAAGCCGTCGCGCGTGCCCGCTGCACCGTTGCCGAGGCGGAGATTGCCCTGGCGGCGCGCGATCTCGGCTGGCCGCCCGGCAGGCTCGACGAAGCCGGCGCAGTGCTCGAGGCCCATGGCGATCGCGCGAACGCGGCCCATGCGCGCCTGCTCGATATTCGCCGGCTGCTGCTGATCGGCCGGCTCGACCATGCGGGCGAGCGGCTCGCCGGCATCGATCCAGCGCAACTGCCCGCCACGCTTCGGGCCGTCCACGGATTGGCGAGGGCCGGCATCGCGCTGCGCCGGATGAAGGCGCGGACCGGGAGAGCCGCCCTGGCGGAAGCAGGCGAGGCTGCCGGCCGGGCCAGGATCCCGGCGCTGATCGCCGAGGTCGAAGCCGCAAGCCGCCTACTCGACGAGCCGGCCGCACGCCTGATCGCCGATGGCGTCGAGCGCCCCCTGCTGCTCGACGAGGTCGAGGACCTGCAAGCCTCGGAAGCTCTGATCGTCGATGCCTGCCGCAATGCCGTGCGCGACCGTAACAACGCAGTTTCGCTGGCGACGCGCCCCGTGCTCTTCGCGCTGCTACGGGTGCTGGCCGAGGCCTGGCCGATGGATGCGCCGCGCGATGTCCTGATCGCCGGCGCCTTCGGTTCGCGGTTTACCGATGAGTCGCACCGGGCGCGGTTGCGCGTCGAGATCGGCCGCCTGCGCGAGGCGCTGCGGCCGCTGGCGCGGATCAGCGCGACGGAGCGCGGCTTCGTAATCGCGCCGCGCGCTGCGGCCGGGATCGCCGTGCTGGCGCGCCCGGTGGAGGAAAAGCATGCCACGGTGCTCGCGCTCATGGCCGATGGCGAGACATGGTCGAGCTCCGCGCTGGCGCTGGCGCTCGGATCGAGCCAGCGCAGCGTTCAGCGTGCGCTCGATGCCCTCGCCGAGACCGGCAAGGTCCAGTCCTGCGGGCAGGCGCGGGCGCGCCGCTGGCTGATGCCGCCGACGCCGGGTTTCGCGACGAGTTTGTTACTCCCGGCCTCCTGGCCGGATGGCTAGGGTCCGGCATCACAACAAGCGCTGGAGCAACGCCATGACCATTACCAATGCCGAAATCACCCGCACCTACGGCCCGTTTCCGGGCGTCGAGAAGGTCCATGGCGTCAGCTTCGACGGCGCCAATGTCTGGTTCGCCTCCGGCGACCGGCTGAACCAGTTCGACACCGCCAGGGGCGAGGTCATCAGAACCATCGATGTGCCCGCCCATGCCGGCACGGCCTTCGACGGCACGCATCTCTTCCAGATCGCCGAGGACCGAATCCAGAAGATCGATCCGCGGACCGGCTCGGTGCTGGGCACGATCCCTGCGCCCGGCAAGGGCGGCGATTCCGGCCTCGCCTGGGCCGAAGGCTCGCTCTGGGTCGGCCATTACCGCGAGCGCAGGATCCACCAGATCGACCCGGCCACGGGCAAGGTGCTGCGCAGCATCGAGACAAACCGCTTCGTCACCGGCGTCACCTGGGTCGAGGGCGAGCTGTGGCACGGCACCTGGGAAGACGGCGAAAGCGAGTTGCGCCGGATCGACCCCGCGACCGGCAAGGGGCTGGATGCGCTCGCCATGCCCTCCGGCGTCGGCTTGTCCGGCCTGGAATCGGACGGGGCAAACCTGTTCTATTGCGGCGATGGCGGCAAAAGCACGCTGCGGGCCGTGCGCCGGCCGAAGCGCGCCTGAATGGTGAAGCATGAGCCTGTTCGACAGCCGTTACGGCGAGAGCAGGCTCATCTCTACGCCGGTGGGCGTAGGGTTTGATTCCAAACATCAGGGGATATTCGCGAGGTCCTTTCTCGGAGCGCCGCGCTGGAAGGAATTGCTTCTCGCGCGGCGGGAGCTCAGTTGGCGCCCAGCCTGTGCCTGACGATAGCGGCGTGGAACCGGGCGCCGTGGATCAGGCCGCGATCGTCGAAATCATAGGACGCGTTGTGCAGCGGGGCCGAGCCCTCGCCATTGCCGATATAGGCGAAGCAGCCGGGCACATGGTCGAGGAAGCGGGCGAAATCCTCCGAGCCCGTCATCGGCTCGGATGCGGTCGCGACATTGTCCTCGCCGAGCACGGTTCGGGCGGCGGCGAGCGCTTCCTGCGAAAGCGCCGCGTCGTTCACCAGCGGCACGAACTCGCGCGTATAGGTGATCTCGCAGCTCAGATTGTAGCTCTCGGCGGTGCCGCGCGCGATGATGCCCATCTGGCGCTCGATCTCGGCGCTGACGTCGGGGCGGAAGCTGCGGGCGTCACCGAGGATGCGCGCCGTCCCCGGCAGCACGTTGCGGGTGCCGTCCGTCAGCAGTTCGGTGACGGAGACGACCGCGATATCGGCCGGGCTCAGCCGGCGCGAGACGATGGTCTGGAGCTGCAAGACGAGCGAGCAGGCGGCGACGAGCACCTCGCTGCCGGCATGGGGCTTCGCGGCATGGCCGCCGACGCCCTTCAGCACGATCTCGAAATTATCCTCGGCCGACATGAAGGAGCCGGCGCGCGTCTGGAATTGCCCGACGGCAAGACCCGGCATGTTGTGCAGGCCGTAGATCTCCTCGAAGGGGAAGCGTTCCATCAGCCTGTCGTCGAGCATGGCGAGCGCGCCGCGGCCCCATTCCTCGGCCGGCTGGAACAGGAAGCGCACGGTGCCGTCGAAACCGCCTTCCTCGGCCAGCAACTTCGCCGCACCGAGCAGCATGCTGGTATGGCCGTCATGGCCGCAGGCATGCATCACGCCGGGCGTTTGCGAGCGATAGGGCCGCTCCCCCTGCTCGGTGATGCGCAGCGCATCCATGTCGGCGCGCAAGGCGATGGCGCGGTTGCCGCTGCCGCGCTTGAGCGTGCCGACGACGCCGGTGCCGCCGATGCCTTCGACGACCTCGTCCAGGCCGAATTCGCGCAGCTTCCGGGCGACGAAGGCCGCCGTCCGCTTCTCCTCGAAGCCGAATTCAGGATGAGCATGCAGGTGGCGCCGCCACGCGGTCATCTCGGATTGCAGGGCGTCGGGATCGAGCTTGGGCATCGGTGCGGCCTCGCTTCACGGGATTGCGAAGGGATAGTGCAGATGCATCGAAAGAAGCGCTGCAATCCGGTCGGCCGGATGCAAATTTGTTGCGCATGGCGATGGGCAGGCCGGCGCCAGGGCGGGTTCGTCACGGCCCGGCTGGAATGCTAGGAAGATCGCCGGATTAGCGTCAGTCGATGCAGGAGGTTGGAATGGCAGTGGACAAGGTCGCCCTGGTCACGGCGGGGGGAAGCGGCATGGGGGCCGCGGCGGCGAAGCGCCTCGCACAGGACGGCTTCGCCGTCGGCATCCTCTCCTCCTCGGGCAAGGGCGAGGCGCTGGCCGCCGAGCTCGGCGGCATCGGCGTCACGGGTTCCAACCAGTCGAACGACGACCTGAAGCGTCTCGTCGACCTCGCCATGGCGCGCTGGGGCCGCGTCGACGTGCTCGTCAACAGCGCCGGCCACGGGCCGCGCGCGCCGATCCTCGATATCACCGACGAGGACTGGCATCGCGGCATGGACACCTACCTGCTCAACGCGATCCGGCCGACGCGGCTGGTGACGCCGATCATGCAGAAGCAGAAGGCCGGCGCGATCATCAATATCTCGACCGCCTGGGCCTTCGAGCCGAGTTCGATGTTCCCGACCTCGGCGGTGTTCCGGGCGGGTCTCGCCTCCTTCACCAAGATCTTCGCCGACACCTATGCGGCCGACAATATCCGCATGAACAACGTACTGCCCGGCTGGATCGACAGCCTGCCGGCGACGGAGGAACGGCGCCAGGGCGTGCCGATGCAGCGCTATGGCACCAGCGACGAGATCGCCGGCACCATCGCCTTCCTCGCCTCGAAGGATGCGGCCTATATCACCGGCCAGAACCTGCGCGTCGACGGCGGCATCACCCGCGCGATCTGAGGCATCCTCCGGGCGCCGCCAGGCGCCCGGTTTCCCGGAACCATGCCTGAGCGCCGGTTCCGGATGAGCAGCGCGCCCACGATGGCCTCTGCCGGCAGCCAGGCCGTGCTGTCTGCCGATCCGCACAGCACAAGCTTTCCGAACCCTCGGACGCCGCGCGCGGCCGGGGAAACTGCGTCCTGCCATGCTTTGAATGAAAATTGATTGTCGACAATTTTTTGGTGAAACGGCATTTGTGCTTGTCATCAGCGCCATCATATGCAGTTTATGTCGACAATAAATGCTGATGCGCCGCGAAAAGCGCCCGGCGGATGCGAGGGAACGGCCTGGTATGGCGACATTCAACAACAATGAGCGTCCGGCTCCGGACGGCGTGCTGGTCGACATCGCCGACTATGTGCTGAATTATCGCGTCGACAGCGCGCTCGCCTACGAGACCGCCCGCAACTGCCTGATCGACACCATGGGCTGCGGCATGGAGGCGCTCGAATACCCCGCCTGCACCAAGCTGCTCGGCCCCGTCGTTCCCGGCACGATCGTTCCGAACGGAGCCCGTGTGCCGGGCACGGCCTATCAGCTTGATCCGATCCAGGCGGCCTTCAATTTCGGGACGATGATCCGCTGGCTGGATTTCAACGATTGCTGGCTCGCGGCCGAATGGGGCCATCCGTCCGACAATCTCGGCGGCATCCTCGCCGTCGCCGACTGGCTGTCGCGGACCGCGGTCGCGGCCGGAAAGGCGCCATTGACGATGCGCGATGTGCTGACCGCGATGATCAAGGCGCACGAGATCCAGGGCTGCCTCGCGCTGGAGAACGCCTTCAACAAGGTCGGCATCGACCATGTCATCCTGGTCAAGGTCGCCTCGACCGCGGTGGTCGCCGGCATGCTCGGGCTCGACCGCGACGAGATCGTCAATGCGCTCTCGCTCGCCTTCGTCGACGGCCAGGCGCTGCGCACCTATCGCCACGCCCCCAATGCCGGTTCGCGCAAGAGCTGGGCGGCGGGCGATGCCACCAGCCGGGCCGTCAGGCTCGCCCTGATCGCCCGCACCGGCGAGATGGGCTATCCTTCCGCGCTGTCGGCCAAGACCTGGGGCTTCTACGATGCCTCGTTCCGCGGCCAGAGCTTCAAGTTCCAGCGCCCCTACGGCTCCTATGTCATGGAGCATGTGCTGTTCAAGATTTCCTACCCGGCCGAGTTCCACTCGCAGACCGCGGTCGAGGCCGCGATGACGCTCCACGACCAGCTCAAGGCGATGGGCCGCAGCAGCGACGACATCGCCTCGATCAGGATCAGGACGCACGAGGCCTGCATCCGCATCATCGACAAGCGCGGGCCGCTGCATAACCCGGCCGATCGCGACCACACCATCCAGTACATGGTCGCCGTGCCCTTCATCTTCGGTCGCCTCACCGCAGCCGATTACGAGGACGATGTCGCCGCCGATCCGCGCATCGATGCGCTCCGCGACAAGATCGAATGCGTCGAGGACCCGGCCTTCACCCGCGATTACCACGACCCCGAGAAGCGCTCGATCGCCAACGGCATGACGGTGACGCTGAACGACGGCACGGTGCTGCCCGAGCTCGTGGTCGAATACCCGATCGGCCACAAGCGCCGCCGCGCCGACGGCATCCCGCTGCTCGAAGCCAAGTTCCGCACCAATCTCGCCCGCCGCTTCGTCGAGAAGCGTCAGCGCGAGATCCTCGATGTCTCACTGGATCAGGCCAGGCTCGAAGCGATGTCGGTCAACGACTACGTCGATCTCTACTGCAACTGAGCACCCATGCCCTATCTCGTCGCCTCCGATCTCCCGTCCGAGCCGGCCGGCCAGCGCTTCCGGGCGCTGGTCGAGCGCGGCGGCATCGCCCGGCTTCCCGGCGCCCATAACGGGATGGCCGGGATTCAGGCCAGGGCGGCCGGCTTCGAGGGTCTCTACCTGTCGGGCGCGGCGATGACCGCCTCGATGGGCATCCCCGATCTCGGCATGATCACGATCGACGAGGTCGCCTTCTTCATCCGCCAGATCGCGCGGGCCTCGGGCCTGCCGCTGCTTGTCGACGGCGATACCGGTTATGGCGAGGCGCTCAACGTCATGCACATGGTCCGCGTCTTCGAGGAGGCCGGCGCCGGCGCCGTCCATATCGAGGACCAGCTCCTGCCGAAGAAATGCGGCCATCTGAACGACAAGAAGCTCGCCGATGCCCATGACATGGCGGCCAAGGTCGCCGCCGCCGCCAGGGCGCGCCGCCACCTCTACGTCATCGCCCGCACCGATGCCGCCGCGAGCGAGGGCATCGATGGCGCGGTCGCCCGTGCCAGGCTCTATCTGGAAGCCGGCGCCGACGCGATCTTCCCGGAAGCGCTGACCACGGCCGAGATGTTCCGTGAGTTCGCCCGCCGCATGCCGGGCGTGCCGCTGCTCGCCAACATGACCGAGTTCGGCCGCACGCCCTTCTTCACCGCCGACGAGTTCGAGGCGATGGGCTACCGCATGGTGATCTGGCCGGTCTCCTCGCTGCGCGTCGCCAACAAGGCGCAGGAGAAGCTCTATGCGGCGCTCGCCCGCGACGGCGGCACCCATGCCATGGTCGAGCAGATGCAGACGCGGGCCGAGCTCTACAAGACGATCGGGCTTGCCGATTACGAGGCCCTCGACGCCTCGATCGTCGCGACGATCACGCCGGAAGGCATGCCGCAGCGCGAGCGCAGCGCATGAGGACATCACGGCGCCGGAACGGTCCGGTGCCGAAACCGCAGACGCGGCAAGAGAACGACCAGCCGAAAACGGCGGCGTAACGACAACGGGAGGAAATGGAGATGCTGAAGCGTTTGACGATGGCCGGCTTCCTGGCTCTGGGGCTCGGCACCGGCGCGGCCCTGGCTGAACCGGCGAAGGTGATGATCCCCGCTAATCCCGGCGGCGGCTGGGACGGGGCCGGGCGCCACACCATGGCGGCCTTCGCCCAGTCCAAGGTCTTCACGGACGGCGCGTCCTTCACCAACAAGGGTGGCGCCGCCGGCACGATCGGCCTTGCCGAATTCGTCCGCACCGCCAAGGGCGACGACAACGCCCTGCTGGTCACCGGCGTCATCATGGTCGGCGGCGTCATCACCAACCAGACGCCGGTCTCGCTCAAGGACACGACGCCGCTGCTGCGCTTGACCAACGAGTACAACGCCATCGCCGTGCCCGCGAACTCGCCGATCAAGACGCCTGCGGACTTCATCTCCGCGCTCAAGGCCGATCCCGGCGCGGTCTCCGTCGGCGGCGGCTCGGCCGGCGGTGCCGATCATGTCATGCTGGCGCTTCTCGCCAAGCATGCCGGCGCACCGGTCGCCAAGATCAACTTCGTCGCCTTCTCGGGCGGCGAGATCCTGGCCGCGCTGGGCGGGGGCAAGATCAAGGCCGCGATCTCCGGCGCCTCCGAATTCCGCCCCTTCGCCGAATCCGGCCGGATCCGCATCATCGCGGTCTCCGGTCCGACGCGGGTCGAAGGCCTGAATGCCCCGACGCTGAAGGAAGCCGGCATCCCCGTCGAGATCGGCAACTGGCGCGGCTTCGTCGGCGCACCCGGCATGAGCGACGGCGCCAAGAAGACCTGGCTCGACCGCTTCGCCAAGCTCCACGCCACCAAGGAGTGGAAGGAGACGCTGAAGACGCAGGGCTGGGAAGACGCCTATCTGCCGGGCGAGGCCTTCGACGCCTTCCTCAAGAGCGAGGAGGCGAACTGGACGAGCGCGCTCAAGGACGTCGGCATCCTGAAATAGCCTCCGTCGAAGTCGGGCGGCGCGCTCGGGCGCTCCGCCTCAGAAATCCCGGGAAGGGGCAGGGCGATGTCGTCGATGAAGAACGATCCCGTTGCGGCCGGTGGCGGGCGGCCCTGGTGGCTCGGGCTGGCCATCCTGGTGATGGGCGCGGTCTGGCTCAATGGCGCGCGCGGCATCGCCTCAACGACCAACTATGTCGGCGTCGGGCCGGCCGCCATCGTGCTCGTGGTCGGGCTCGTGCTTGTCCTGCTCGGCTTCCTGCTGACGGTGCAGGCCTTGCGCGGACAGTTGGTGCCTTCCGATGACGATGAGGAAGCGCCGTTCTCGCGCCCGGCTTTCCTGACGGCGCTCGCCGGTATCTGCGTGCCGCTCCTGACGATCCGCTGGCTCGGCTTTCCGCTCAGCGCGATGCTGGCCTTCACGCTGGTAACCCATGCCTTCGGCTCGCGCCGCACAGCGCTCGATCTCGCCATCGGTGCAGCGCTTGCGAGCCTCTCATGGCTCGGCTTCTCCCGCCTCGGCATCAGCCTGGGCCCGTTCCTGCCGCTGCTGGGTTGAACGATGGACATCCTGAACCAGTTGCTCGGCGGGTTCGCGGTTGCCCTGCAGCCGATGAACCTGTTCTGGGCCTTCATCGGTTGCGGGCTCGGCACGGCGGTCGGCGTCCTGCCCGGCATCGGCCCGGCGCTCACCATCGCGCTGCTCTTGCCGGTCACGGCCCAGATCAACCCGGCCTCGGCCTTCATCATGTTCGCCGGCATCCTCTACGGCGCGCTCTATGGCGGCTCGACCACCTCGATCCTGCTGAACACGCCGGGCGAGAGCGGCTCGGTGATGACCGCGCTCGAAGGCAACCGCATGGCCCGTCGCGGTCGCGGTGCCGCGGCGCTGGCGACGGCCGCGATCGGCTCCTTCGTCGCCGGCACGATCGGCACGCTGGCGCTCACCTTCCTCGCGCCGGCCATTGCCGAACTCGCCTTCGTCTTCGGCCCGGAGGATTACTTCGCGCTGATGATGCTGTCCTTCACCTCGGTCGCCGTGGTGATGGGGCGCTCGATGCTGCGCGGCTTCATCGCCCTGTTCTTCGGCCTGGCGCTCGGCACCATCGGCATCGACACCCAGACCGGCCAGACCCGCATGGTTTTCGGCTCGCTCGAACTGCTCGACGGCATCTCCTTTACCGTCGTTCTGGTCTCGCTCTTCGCGATCGGCGAGACGCTCTATGTCGCGAGCCGGCATGGCACGGCCCCGGCAGCGGTCAACCCGCTCTCCGGCGGGAGCTGGATGACGAAGGCCGACTGGGCGCGCTCCTGGAAGCCCTGGCTGCGCGGCAGCGTCATCGGCTTCCCGATCGGGGCCTTGCCGGCCGGCGGCACGGAGATCCCGACCTTCCTGTCCTATGCGCTTGAGCGCCGCCTGACGCCGCATCCCGAAGAGTTCGGCCAGGGCGCGATCGAGGGCGTCGCCGGCCCGGAGGCCGCCAACAACGCGGCGGCGGCCGGCATCCTCGTGCCGCTCCTGACGCTCGGCCTGCCTTCGACCGCCACGGCCGCCGTATTGCTCGCCGCCTTCCAGAATTACGGGCTGCAGCCCGGCCCGCTGCTCTTCGCGACCAATCCCGATCTGCTCTGGGGCCTGATCGCCTCGCTCTATATCGGCAACGTCATCCTGCTGATCCTCAACCTGCCGCTGGTCGGCATCTGGGTCCGTCTGCTGCTGATCCCCCGGCAATACATCTATGGCGGCATCGTCGTCTTCGCGATGGTCGGCGTCTGGGGCCTGTCGACCTCCTGGATGGATCTCGCGTTGATGTGCGGGCTCGGCGTGATCGGCTATGTCGCGCGCGTCCATGATTTCCCGATCGCGCCCGCCCTGATCGGGTTGATCCTCGGTCCGCAGGCGGAAATCCAGCTCCGGCGCGCGCTCGCCGTCAGCCAGAACGACTGGAGCGTGCTGGTCGGCACGCCGATCGCGGCGACCCTGCTCGGGATCGCGGGGCTGGTGCTGATCGTGCCGCCCGTGCTCGCGCGCCTGCGCCGCCGGGCCAATGCGGAAGGCGAGCCGGCCGCTTCCGCAGGCTGAGACGCTAGGTATCGGACCGAAAAGTGGAATCCACTTTTCGGAAAAATCCGATGCCGAACAATCAGCTAGATCGCGACATTGCGTCCGAAAGGACGCGCGGCGAGCTAGCGCTTCGCGCCGTTCCGCCGCTTGCCCGGCTTGGCGCTTTCGCTTGCGGCCAGCGCCGCCTGAAGTGCCGCGCGCGCGGCGCGGATATGGCGTCGCATCAGGATCTCGGCCAGTTCGCCGTCGCGATGGCTGATCGCCTCGGTGATCCGCATATGCTCGCCCCAGGCCTCGCGGCCCCGGCCCGGCACGGTGGAGTGCAGGCGCCGGCACAGGCGCAGCCGCGGATAGAACTGCTCGCAGAGCAGCTCGGCCAGGATCGGGTTGCCGCTGCCCTTGGCGATCCGGCGATGGAAATCCGCCTCGGGCTCGTCCTGGAGATAGGCGCCTGTCGGATTGCGCTCGATCTCGTCGCGATGGCCGGCGACCAGCGCCTCCAGAGCTACGATTTCGGCCTCGCTCATGCTTTCGGCGGCGAGGCGGGCGGCCATGCCCTCGGTCGCCTCGCGCACGTCGAGCAGGGCGAGGAACTCGGCCGCGCTCGGTTCGGCGACGCGGGCGCCCTGGTTGGCGACATAGGTCACGAGCCCCCGCTCCTGCAGGCGCCGGATCGCCTCGCGCACCGGCGCGCGGCTGACGCCGAAGCGGCGCGCGATCGCCGGCTCGCTCAGCTTGGCGCCGGGCGCGATCTCCCCCGAGACGATGGCGAAGGATAGATCGTCGTAGAGTTTGACGGTGACGCCCACGCTCGCGGGGGGCAATGTCTCGGCCAGCATCGAGCGGGTGCCTATCTGCTTCTGTTCGGCGGAGTATAGCGCAGCTGCCGCGATTGCCGAGCCTGTTCATGGCTTGGGTCTCGCCGCGGCAGCCGTTTGACCTTGCCACTTTTTCGCCCTAGTCGTGAATGCGACGGTTCCCTCACGGGATCAAAAGGGAACGCGGTGCGGGTGGCGAGCCACCCCATGCCGCGGCTGCCCCCGCAACTGTAAGCGGCGAGCCTTTCGCCACACGCCACTGGGGCCTCGGACCTGGGAAGGCGGCGAAGGGCAATGACCCGCGAGCCAGGAGACCTGCCGTCAGCCGTGGTCACACGCGGACACGTTCGGCCGGGGTGCGCCGATCGCTGATTCGACTGTTCGCCGTCTTTCGCACGGCTGATGGGAGATCGCGTTCGCGGTGACGTGCCACTGACGTCAACGCCCGAGGTCTCCATCGTGAACGTTCTCTTCCCGGCCGCCGGACGCGGCCGCTTGCTGTTGTCCGCTTCCTGCCTTGCCATCCTGGCCTCCGCTGCCCCGGCCCTTGCCCAGAACGCACCCGCCACCCTGGCGCTCGACGAGATCGTCGTCAGCGCGACGGGCACGCCGACCCCGGCGCGCGAGATCGCCAGTTCCGTCACCGTGATCACCGCCAAGGAGATCGAAGAGCAGCAGCGCCGCACCCTGCCGCAGGCGCTCGCCGCCGTGCCCGGCCTCAACATCGTCCAGATCGGCGGGCCGGGCGGCCAGACCTCGGTCTTCATGCGCGGCACCAATTCCAACCACGTCAAGGTGCTGATCGACGGCATCGAGGCCAATGACCCCTCGACGCCGAACCGCTCCTTCGATTTCGGCTCGATGCTGACGGACGATATCGAGCGCATCGAGGTGCTGCGCGGCCCGCAGAGCGGCCTCTACGGCGCCAATGCGATCGGCGGCGTGATCTCGATCACGACGAAGCGCGGCGAGGGCCCGCCGAGAGCGACCGCGCGCGTCGAGGCCGGATCGCACGGCACCTTCAACCAATCCTTGGGGTTGAGCGGCGGGGACAACCGCTTCAACTACGCCTTCAACGTGGCCCATACGCGCTCGGATTCGACCGACTCGGTCCCGCCGAGCCTGATCGTGCCGGGCAGGCGGGTGAGGCCGAACGCCTATGATTCCTACACCTATTCCAGCCGGATCGGCGTCGCGCTCTCGGATACGCTGAGCCTCAACTGGGTCGGCCGCTATACCGACGGCAGGTTCCTGTCGGCCTATGATTCAGGTTTCCCGAGCCGCCCGACCGCCTATCGCTCCAGCCAGAACTATGCCCAGGCCTTCACCCGCGGCGAGATCGTCTGGGATCCGCTCGGCGGCCGTTTCGTCAACACCTTCGGCGTCTCCTATTCCAACCAGGACCGGTCGTCGCGTACGCCTTCGATGACTGGCCTGCTCGGATTGCCGACCGAGTATCTCGGCGAGCGCACCAAGCTGGATTGGCGCGGCAATCTCGAACTCGCCAAGGGCCATAACGTCATCATGGGCCTGCAATACGAGCGCGAGCGGCTGGATACGACGAGCCTCGTCGCCTCCAACGGCAACAAGGCCGGCTTCCTCGAATATCAGGGCAATCTGCAGGACCGCTATTTCCTCGCGGCCAATATCCGCCACGACGTCGACGAGGCCTATGGCGGCCATACGACCTGGCGCGTCGCGCCGGCCATGATCGTGCCAGGCAGCGAGACCAAGCTGAAGGCCAGCTACGGCACCGGTTTCAAGGCACCGACCCTGAACGAGCTCTTCGTCGATTATCGTCCGGGCTTCAATTTCCACGGGAATCCCGAACTCAAGCCCGAGCAGAGCCGCGGCTGGGATGTCGGCCTGGAGCAGCCGCTCTTCGACAAGCGCCTGCTGGTCGGCGCCACCTGGTTCCAGAACGACATCGACAACCTGATCGTCACCAATGCCAGGGGCGATTCCTACGCCAATGTCGGCAAGGCACGGACCAAGGGTGTCGAGGCCTTCGCGGCGCTGGAGATCTCGCCGCAGTTCCGCATCCGCGGCGATTATACCTTCACCCTCGCCAGGGACGAGATCGCCCGGCAGGAACTGCTGCGCCGGCCCCGCCACAAGGCGAGCCTGACCGCGACCTGGTCGCCGATCGACAAGCTCAGCCTCTCGGCGACGCTGATCCATGTCGGCTCCTGGGTGGACGGCAATCGCGACTTCTCGGTGCGCCGCTTGAACGCGAAGGGGGCGACGCTGGTCAATCTTGCGGCCGAGTACAAGGCAACCGACAAGGTGACGGTGTTCGGGCGGATCGATAACCTCTTCGACAAGCGCTGGGAGAATCCGGTCGGTTTCCTCGCGCCGGGCCTCGGCGCTTTCGGCGGTGTCAAGGTGGCCTTCGGCGCATGACGTTTGCCCTCATCCTGCGGCGCCTGCGCCGCGCTGGTCTGATCATCGCCGCGCTCTCCGGCGCGGCGATGTCGACTGCGCTTGCTCTCGAGCGGCCGGCCCGCATCGTCTCGCTCAACTTGTGCACGGACGAACTCGTGCTGCGCCTGGCCGATCCCGCGCGCATCGCCTCGGTGACCTGGCTGTCGCAGGATTCGCGCAACGCAAACATGGCTGAAGTCGCTCGCGGGATCCCGGCCAATCACGGCCTTGCCGAAGAGGTGCTAGGCTTCAAACCCGATCTCGTCGTCGCGGGTGCTTACACGACGCGGACGACGGTTTCGCTGCTCGGGCGCGTCGGCGTTGGCGTTAGGGAATTCGGCGTTCCCCGCAATCTTGCGGAGATGAAGGCGCAGATCACGGAGATGGCCGATCTGCTCGGCGAGCCCGCGCGCGGGCAGGCGCTGCTCGCCGAAATCGAACAACGCCTTCAGGCGCTCGCGGCGCGCCGCGTCGGCAGGCCGTTGCGGGCGATCGTGCTGCGCCCCAGCGGCTTCACGGTTGGGCGCGGCTCGCTCGTCGACGAAATCCTGACCCGCGCCGGGCTCGTCAATATCGCCGCCGAGCTCGGCGTCGAGAGCTATGGCCAGATCTCGCTCGAAACCGTGGCACTCGGCGGCGCCGAGATCCTGATCCTGAATGAGACGCCGGACAGCCCGCCGTCGCTGGCGCACGAGATCCTGCATCATCCGGTGATCGATCGGCTCGGTGATCGCCTGAAGCTCGTCGCGCTGCCGTCGCGGCTCTGGACCTGCGCCGGACCGAGCGTGCTCGACGCGATCGAATTGCTGGTGCGCGCCGTCGAGGAGAAGCCATGACGCCGGAAGCTTCGCCGGGCATTAGGCCGGCCCCGCTGTTGGGCCTGCTTGCCCTCGCTACTCTGGCGATGACCGCGATCTCCATCGCCGTCGGCTATGCGCCTTTACCGCTTGGCCAGGCGGTGTCGGATCTCATCGCCGGGCAGAAGAGCCTGCCGGCGCTGGTGCTCTACGAATTGCGCCTGCCGCGTGCCCTGCTCGGCGCCCTCGTCGGTTTCAGCCTCGGCATGGCCGGCGCGGCGATGCAAGGGCTGCTCCGCAATCCGCTGGCCGAGCCCGGCGTGATCGGCATCTCCAGCGCCGCCGCCTTCGGCGCAGTCCTCGCCTTCTATAGCGGGCTCTCCGCCAGCCTCGCGCTCGCCCTGCCGCTCGGCGGCATCGCGGGAGCGCTCGTGGCGACCGTGATCCTCTTCATCCTGCTCGGCCGCGGCGCGAGCACGACCACGCTGATCCTCGCAGGCGTGGCGCTGAACAGCTTCGCGGGAGCGGCGACCGCGCTCGCGCTGAACCTCGCGCCCAACCCCTATGCGGCGCTGGAGATCGTGTTCTGGCTGATGGGCTCGCTCGCCGACCGGAGCATGAACCACGTCGCCCTCGTCCTGCCCTTGATGCTGCTCGGCTGGGTCCTGCTCGCTTCGACGGCGCCGGCGCTCGATGCGCTCGGCCTCGGCGAGGATACGGCGGCGAGCCTCGGCTTCGATCTCGTCTGGCTGCGGGCGCGCTTGATCGGTGGGGCGGCGCTTGCGGTCGGCAGCGCGGTTGCCGTGACCGGCGCGATCGGCTTCGTCGGGCTCGTCGTCCCGCATCTGCTGCGCCCGCTCGTCGGCCACCGGCCGGGCCGTTTGCTGATCGCCAGCGGCTTCGGCGGCGCCATTCTCGTGCTTGCTGCCGATATCGGCGTGCGGCTCATGCCCATCCGGCCGGAGCTCAAGCTCGGCGTGGTGACCGCGCTGATCGGCGCGCCCTTCCTCTTCGCGCTGGTGCAGCGCCTGCGCCGGGAGGCCTTGTGATGGCGATCACGGCGTCCGGCATCACGGTTTCTCTCGGCGGCAAGTCGATCCTGCAAGAGGTCGATGCCCAGATCAGGCCGGGCGAAATGCTAGGCCTGATCGGCCCCAACGGCGCCGGCAAGACGACCCTGCTGCGGGTGTTTGCGGCGCTGCTCGCGCCGGACCGTGGCAGCGTCGACTATGCCGGCGCCTCGGCGCGTGCTCTGGGGCGGGGCACGCTTGCGCGCCGCGTCGCCTTTCTGGCCCAGGGTGACGAAGCGCCATCGGCTCTCTCCGTCGAGGCTTTAGTCGGCCTCGGCCGCTTGCCGCAGCGTCGCCCCTTCGCCGAGGCCGGTGATGCCGACCGGGAGGCGATCACACGGGCGCTCACGCTCTGCGATGTCGCCGGCTTCGCCGGCCGCGCGGTCGGGACGCTTTCGGGTGGCGAGCGCCGTCGCGTCCTGCTGGCACGAGCGCTCGCGGTCGAGGCGCCCTATCTCCTCGCGGACGAGCCCCTGGCCGGCCTCGATCCGCAGCATCAGCTCGACACGCTGCAACTGCTACGCCGGATCAGCGGCGAAGGCACCGGCGTGGTCGTCGTGCTGCACGATCTGACGCTCGCCACCCGCTTCTGCGACCGCCTCCTGCTGCTCGATCACGGTCGGCGGATCGCCGACGGGCCGCCCGCCGAAGTTCTCGACGATGTCAGGCTCGCGCAGGTCTTCGGCATCCAGGCCCTGCGCGGCTCCCATGCCGGCGAGCCCTTCCTTCTGCCCTGGCGCACCCTCGACAACGAAAAGACCGCTTCATGACCGGAACCGATACGGTGCGCAGGCTTCTGCGCGATCATCTGCTGGACACCGGCAGCCAGTGGAATCTCGGCACCTTCGGCGCCATCGCGGAATTCATGCGCGATCCCTGCGAGCCGTTCGAGATCGCCGATGAACCCGGCCGGCTCTCGGCGGCGACAGCGCGCGGCGGCATCGGCTTCAGCGCGCTCGACGGCGTCCGCCTGTACGCATCCGAAAGCGCCGTCGGCAGCGGCTGGAACCACCGCGTCGCGCTCTGTCTGCCCGAGCAGGCCTGCGCGATGAACCGGCGCGCTGTCCTGACCGAGCTCGGCCCTGATGCAGGCGCGCTGCGTCCGCAGGATGCTGCGAGCATCCTGTTCGACATGGGGCTCGGTACGCTCCAGGTGGATATCTGCATCCGCACCGCCGATCCGGCCTTGATCGCCGCGTTGCGGGCGGAGGCCGGGCGTTCCCTGTTCGAGCCCGGCAACGGCGCCATGGGCGCGATCGTCGCGGCCGGCCCGCACCGGGTCTTCATCGCGCGCTTCGGGCGCTGTGAGGTCTACCAGCCGATCCCGCCGGCCGATGGCCGCAGCCCGGAAGGTCCGCATACCCATGTGCTGCCCCAACTCCTGCGCAGCGGCCGCACCCATGCCGCGACCGAGCCGGTGCCGGAAGGCTTCGTGCCTTGCGCCCATCTCGTTCCGGCTCACCCGCTCAAGGATGGATTGGGAAGACCGCATGCCTTCGATCGCGGGGTCTTCAAGTTGTTCGAAGCACTTCACGACCGCTTCGGCGATCCCGCGCTGATCGCGCTGAAGCGAAGTGCGCGCGAGGCCATCGCCGCCGACCATGCTCCGGATGTCTTCGAGGCGCCGCGCAGTCGTTTCGGGCGACAGGCACTGCGCGTCTTCCTCAGGCAGGCGGCTTTCGACGGCAGCGACAAGAAGCAGCTAAACGCGTGGTCCGCCGCGTTCGATCCGCGCGATGCCGACACCGAGGACGGCACGGCGCCGGATCCCTATGGACACTGAGGACGGGAAGCCTTTGTCCCCGGCTGTTCTAGCCGCTGCCCTTGCGTCGGCCTGCCGCCGATATCGACAGGGCTCGAAACAGGCGCTACCTCGTCTAGGCGGCTAACCGGGGCGGGATCGTAGGATGCGTGGGGCAGGGGCAAGTCTGGCTGGCGCGCTCATTCTCTTCTTCGCCCGCTTCATCACGGCTGTGCGTGGCCGTTGGGCGGGCGTAGCGCCCAGCGACGAGCAGCGCATCTATTTCGCCAACCATGCCAGCCATGGCGATTTCGTCCTGATCTGGACGGTGCTGCCGCGGCGCCTGCGTTTCACGACGCGGCCGGTTGCCGGCAGCGACTACTGGCTGAAAGGCGGATTGCGCCGCTTCATCGGCCGCGACGTCTTCAATGCGGTCCTGATCGATCGCGATCGCGAGAGCCGCACCAGCGACCCGATCGCCCAGATGACCGAGGCGCTCGACGCCGGCTCCTCGCTGATCGTCTTCCCCGAGGGCACGCGCAACACCACCGATGCCCGCCTGCTGCCGTTCAAGAGCGGCCTGTTTCATCTGGCGCAGGCACGGCCGAACGTGGCCTTGGTGCCGGCCTGGATCGACAACCTCAACCGCGTCATGCCGAAGGGCGAGTTCGTGCCGATCCCGCTGATCTGCACGGTGACCTTCGGCGCGCCGCTTCGCCTGAGCGAAGGCGAGACCAAGCAGGATTTCCTGGCGCGGACTGAGGCCGCGCTGCTCGCCCTGTCCCCTAAGGCGAACGCGTCATGACGATGCCGCATCCCGATCTGGTGGCCGTGCTCGCCGGCATCCTCGGCGTTCTCGTCCTCGCCTCGACCATCGGCTTCGTGCTGCAGCGCAAGCTCTCGCCCGATGGCTCCAATGCCGTGGTCGAGAACCTGAACGACCGCATCCGGGCCTGGTGGGTCATGGTCGTGCTGATGGGGTTGGCGCTGATCGGCGGCAAGACCGGCGTGACCTTGCTCTTCGGCTTCTGCTCCTTCGCGGCCTTGCGCGAGTTCATCACGCTGACAGACACGCGCCGCGCCGATCACTGGGCGCTGGCAGCGGCCTTCTTCGTCGTGCTGCCGGTGCAGTACTATCTGATCTGGATCGAGTGGTATGGGCTCTATTCGATCTTCATCCCCGTCTACGCCTTCCTGCTGATGCCGATCATCGCGGCGGCGCGCGGCGATACCGAGCATTTCCTCGTCCGCATCGCCGAAGTGCAATGGGCACTGATGATCTGCGTCTTCGCCACCTCGCATGTGCCGGCTTTGCTCAGCCTCGAGATCGCCGGCTACGAGGGCCGCAATGTCCTGCTGATCGCCTTCCTTGTCATCGTCGTGCAGATCAGCGACGTCCTGCAATATGTCTGGGGCAAGCTCCTGGGCCGCACCAAGATCGCGCCGAAGCTCTCGCCCTCGAAGACGGTCGAGGGCTTCGTCGGGGGCGCGCTGAGCGCCACCGCCGTGGGCGCCGGCCTGTCCTGGATGACGCCGTTCAAAGCGCTCCAGGCGGCTTTCCTCGCGCTGGTCATCGTCCTCATGGGCTTCTTTGGCGGGCTCGTCATGTCGGCGATCAAGCGCGACCGCGGCGTCAAGGATTGGGGCTACCTGATCGCCGGCCATGGCGGCTTCATCGACCGGCTCGACTCCGTCGTATTCTCCGCCCCGATCTTCTTCCACCTCGTCCGCTATGGCTGGTCGGCCGTATGAGAGCGCCCCTCGCGCGCCTGATGCGCAGCAGCATCGTCCATATCGGCTTCGCCTTCCTGGCGATGGGGAGCTGGGCGGCCTTCGCCAACCGCGCCCATCCCATGCCGGCGCCACTCCAGGCCGGGCTGCTGCAGGGCGCGATCTCGGCGACGATCACGCTGGTCCTGAAACGCGCGATCGAATATCTCGCCAGCCGCTTCTCCGGTCTCGCTGCCCTGCTCGCGCCGCCCGTGATCGCCGGCCTCGTCTCGGCAAGCCTGCTGACCCTCCTGCACACGCTCAGTGGCACGCCCGAAATCGCCAGGACCATCGCTGTGCCGCTCGTGGTCGCGACGAGCTACGCCGCGCTCTACAATTATTCGCTCTGGCGCATCCGAAAGGCCTGACCCATGGCGCAGGACGAGAACCGCCGCCCGCTCGCCAGCCGCGATTCCGGCTGGGCCCGCGCCATCGCCCGCAAGCTGAGCACGGCTTCCGTAACGCCGAACCAGATCTCGATGGCGAGCATGGTCATGGCGGCGGTCGCCGGCGTCGCCTTCTGGCAGGCGGGGACGGCCACGGGCGAGTCCCGCGTTGCCTTGCTGCTCGTCGCCGCGCTGTTCTGCCAGTTCCGGCTGCTCTGCAATCTCTTCGACGGGATGGTGGCGATCGAGGGCGGCAAGCAGGCGCCGGACGGGCCCTTCTGGAACGAATTCCCGGACCGCGTCGCCGATATCCTGATCCTCGCCGGTGCCGGCTATAGTGTGGGGGTGCCGACGCTAGGCTGGGCAGCGGCGGCCTTCGCCGTGCTGACCGCCTATACCCGCGAGCTCGGCCGCAATTGCGGATTGCCGGCGGATTTCTCGGGGCCGATGGCCAAGCAGCACCGCATGGCCACGATCACGGCCGCGGCCCTGCTGTCGCTGGCAGAGCCGCTCTGGAACGGCCACAATCAAGTCTTGGTCATGGCGCTCTGGCTCATCGCTGCCGGTGCCGCGATCACCGCTATCCGGCGCGCTGCGAACATCGTCCGCAAATTGCGCGCCGGCCGGTAGTATCCGCCACTCTCAGATCGACTCGATCAGCAGTTTCCGCGCCGCATCGACCGTAAGCTCCACCGGATTGCCGCCGGTCGAGGGATCGGCCACGGCGGCCTCGGCCAGTTCGTCGATACGGTCGGTACCGACGCCGAGCGCTCCGAGCTTGTCGGGAATGCCGAGATCGGAGCGCAGCTTCAGCACGAAATCATAGAAGCCGTCGAAGCCCCCGGCGATGCCGAGATAGGCGGCGGCAGCCGCGATCTTTTCCTCGATCGCCGGGCGGTTGAAGCGCAGCACCGGCGGCATCACCACCGCGTTCGTGGTGCCGTGATGCGTGTGATAGACCGCGCCGACCGGGTGGGAGAGCGAATGGATCGCGCCCAGCCCCTTCTGGAAGGCGACGGCGCCCATCGCGGCTGCCGCCATCATCTGCGTGCGCGCCTCAATATCCCCGCCATCGGCATAGGCGCGCGGCAGATAGGTCTTCACCAGCCGCATGCCTTCGAGCGCGATGCCCTGGCTCATCGGATGGAAGAACGGCGAGGAATAGGCCTCCAGGCAATGCGCGAAGGCGTCCATGCCGGTACCGGCGGTGATCGCCTTGGGCATGCCGACGGTCAGTTCGGGGTCGCAGATCGTCACGCCCGGCAGGAATTTCGGGTGGAAAATGATCTTCTTGGTATGGGTCTGCGAATTGGTGATCACCGAGGCACGCCCGACCTCGGAGCCGGTTCCGGCCGTGGTCGGCACCGCCACGATCGGCGCAATGCCCTCGACCGAGGCGCGCGTCCACCAGTCGCCGACATCCTCGAAATCCCAGACGGGCCGCGTCTGGCCGGCCATGAAGGCCACGCATTTGCCGAGATCGAGGCCCGAGCCGCCGCCGAAGGCGACGACGCCGTCATGCCCGCCCGCCTTGAAGGCGCGGACGCCGTCGTCGAGATTGCGGTCGTTCGGGTTGGGGTCGACATCGGCGAAGATCGCCCGGCCGAGCTCGCCGGCTTCGAGGATGTCGAGCGCGTTGGCGGTGATCGCCATGCTCGCCAGCCCGCGATCGGTGACCAGCAGCGGCCGCTTCATGCCGAGCGCCTTGCAGTGATCGGCCAGTTCCCTGATCCGCCCGGCGCCCAGCTTGACGGCGGTCGGATAGCTCCAGTTCGCGGTGATCGGCATCAGCCAGCTCTCTTCAGGTGGTAGGATTTCGGACGGGTGAGGTTATGGAAGCCGATGACCGAGAGCGAGCCGCCGCGGCCGGTCTCCTTGACGCCGGTCCAGCACAGGGCCGGGTCGAGATAATCGGCGCGGTTCATGAAGACGGTGCCGGTTTCGATCTCCGCACCCAAACGGGCGGCGCGCTCGGCATCGCCGGTCCAGAGCGAAGCGGTGAGGCCGTATTTGGAATCGTTCATCAGCGCGAGAGCCTCGGCGTTATCGCGCACCTTCATGATGCCGACCGCCGGGCCGAAGGTCTCCTCGCGCATGATCGTCATGGAATGATCGACATCGACCAGGATCTGCGGCGCGAGATAGGCGCCGCCATCGTCCTGCGGGAAGAGTTTTGGGTCGACCAGCGCCCGCGCGCCCTTCGCGGTCGCCTCCGCGATCTGCTCGCGGACGACCTGGGCGAAGCGCTTATGGGCCATCGGCCCGAGCGAGGTTTCGGGGTCGAGCGGGTCGCCGAGCCGGTAGTTCGAGACCCAGGCGACCGACTTCTCGACGAAGGCGTCGTAGAGGCTCTCGTGGACATAGATGCGCTCGATGCCGCAGCAGCATTGCCCGGAATTGAAGGTCGCGCCGTCCATCAGCGTGTCGACCGCCTTGTCGAGATCGGCGTCATCCATGACATAGCCGGGGTCCTTGCCGCCGAGCTCCAGCCCGATCCCGGTGAAGGTGCCGGCGGCGGCGCGCTCGATCGCCTGCCCGCCCGCGACCGAGCCGGTGAAGTTGATGAAGTCGAACTGCTTCTCGGCGATCAGGCGCGACGAGGTCTCATGGTCGAGGAAGACATTGGCGAAGACCTCTTCCGGCACGCCAGCCTCGTGGAAGGCCCGCGCCAGCCGCTCGCCGGTGAGCAATGTCTGGCTGGCATGCTTGAGGATGACCGCATTGCCGGCGATCAGCGCCGGCGCGACCGAGTTGATCGCGGTCATGTAGGGATAGTTCCAAGGCGCGATCACGAAGACGACCCCATGCGGCTCCCGCGCGATGAAGCGCTTGAAGGCGGCGCTGTCCTCGATGACGAGGGGCGCCAGCGCCTCGCCAGCGATCGAGGCCATATAGTTCGAGCGCTCGTTGAAGCCCTTGAACTCGCCGCCATATTTCACCGGCCGGCCCATCTGCCAGGCGAGCTCGGTGACGACCTCCTGCCCCATCTCGTTGAGCCGCGCGACGCCCTTGAGCACCAGCGCGATGCGCTCGTCGAGCGGGCGCTTCGCCCAGGCCTTTTGGGCCTTGCGGGCGCGCGCGACCACGGCCTTGGCCTCGTCGAGGCTCAGGGCCGGCCGCTCGGCATAGACCGAGCCGTCAACCGGCGACACGCATCGGATCATCGTCATCATCGTTATCCGTTTGACTGAAAGGGAGTTCTGAAGAGGAAGGCCGGATCAGGCGCGTTCGAAGCCGCGCTTCACTTCCCAATCGGTGATCCGGCGATCGTATTCCTCCTGCTCCCATTCGGCAGCGCGGACATAATGGTCGATCACGTCGTCGCCGAAGGCCTTGCGCAGCATCGCCGAGCCCTTCAGCGCGACGGTCGCGTCGCGCAGGGTCTTGGGGATTTCGCGGACGTTCCGGTCGCCATAGGCATCGCCGACGAAGGCCTCTTCCAGCTCCATCTTCTTCTCGATGCCGTCGAGGCCGGCGGCGAGCAGCGCCGCCATGGCGAGATAGGGATTGAGGTCGGAGCCGCCGACCCTGCATTCGATGCGGATGCCCTTGGTGCCGGCGCCGCAGAGCCGGTAGCCGGCGGTGCGGTTGTCGGCGCTCCAGACCGCCTTGGTCGGTGCGAAGGTGCCGGCGACGAAGCGCTTGTAGGAGTTGATATAGGGCGCGAGGAAGCCGGTGATGTCGGAGGCGTGCGCCAGCAACCCCGCCACATAGTTCCGCATCAACGGCGACATGCCGTGCGGCGCCTGTGCATCGAGGAACTGAGGCGTCTTGCCGTCGGCGCTCCAGAGCGACTGGTGGATATGCGAGGAGGAGCCGGCATGGGCGTTGCTCCACTTGGCCAGGAAGGTGATCGATTTGCCCTGCGCCCAGGCGATCTCCTTGCAGGCGTTCTTGATGATCGCGTGCCGGTCCGCCATCGTCAGCGCGTCGGCATAGCGGACATTGATCTCCTCCTGCCCGGCCGAAGCCTCGCCCTTGGAGTTCTCGACCGGGATGCCGGCGCCCTGCAAACCGTTGCGGATCGCCCGCATCACCGCCTCTTCCTTGGTCGTCTGGAAGATGTGGTAGTCCTCGTTGTAGCTGCTTGCGGTCTTCAGGTCGCGATAGCCGCTGGCGCAGGCGTTCTCGTAGCTCTGGTCGAACAGGAAGAATTCGAGCTCGGTCGCCATATAGGCCTTGAGACCCATGGCCTCGAGCCGCTTGACCTGCTTCTTCAACACCGCGCGGGGCGAGTGCGGGATGTCATGGCCGTGATGGTCGAGCACGTCGCACAGCACGAGCGCGGTGCCTTCGAGCCAGGGCACGCGGCACAAGGTCGAAAGGTCCGGCTTCATCGTGTAGTCGCCATAGCCCGCAGCCCAGCTCGTTGCCGCATAGCCGGCTACGGTTTCCATCTCCATGTCGGTGGCGAGCAGGTAATTGCAGCTATGCGTCTCGTGGTGCCCGCTTTCGAGGAAGAAGGCTGCATGGAAGCGCTTGCCCATCAGGCGCCCCTGCATGTCGACGAGGCAGGCGAGTACGGTATCGATCCGGCCGGCCGTGACATCCTCTCTCAGGGCGTCGAGCGTGTAGGCTTGCGTCATGCCGGTCATCCATCTGCGATGTGCGATCTTCACACGGTAATGCGTCCGGCGGAATAGCCGGCTCGCATGCCGTCCTGCGGTTTTATGCACGGAACGGACCAGTGCCGGGACCTTGGGGCCAGGATGCTCTCGGCCATTGATGTCACGGGTCTCTCGCGAGGCCGCGGCACGCCAGCCGCACCAGGCCTTCGATCTGTCGGTCCAGTTCGCGGCGGGGCACCGCGATCAGCTTCTCTTCCAGCCCGATCGCGACGACGCCATGGACCGCCGAGAACAGCGTCCGGCCGAGCAGGTTTCTGTCCTCCTCGCTGCGCTCCGGCACCAGTATGCCCAGCGGCTGGAGGATATGCCGGAACATCGTCATCTGTTCCGAGACCGCCCAATCGGGCACCACCGAGCCCTCGGCCATCCGATGCTCGAACAACATCCGCCAGAGCTGCAGGTTGTCGCGGGCGAAGGCGCAATAGGCGAGGGCGACGGCAACAAGTGCATCGGTAGCCTGTTCCTGTGACGAAGCGGGCGGCGATGCCGCGCTGAGCACGGCATCGAGCCGGGCCAGCGTGCGCGAGCCGACGCGCAGGACGAGCTCGTCCATATCCGCGACGAGGTTGTAGATCGCACCCAGCGAACAGCCGATCTCCTGCGCGAGCTCGCGCGCCTTCAGGCCCGCAAGGCCCTTAGCGGCAATCGCTCGCTCCGCTGCATCGATCAATTGCTCGCGCTGCCGCTCCCGTCGCGCTGCCGTGGTGGTCATGCCGTCGCTCTCGTTCCGCGTGGTGCTGCTCTGACTTTGAACGATGTTCAAAATATGTCTTGAACATCGTTCACGGATGCGCTACGCCTTGTCTCGTGAACGATGTTCATAGCAGGGGAAAGCCAATGCTCAAGATGTTTCTCACCTTCGTTCGCGGCGGCGCCGCCATTGCCGAGGAACGCTTCGCCGACCGCAACGCGCTTCTCATTCTCGACCAGCAGATGCGCGATGCCGCCGCCGCTTTCGATCGGGCCAAGAAGGCGCTGGCGATCGCGATCGCGCAGGACCGGCAGGAGACCGAGCGCCTCGCCGCCGGCAATGCTCGCATCGCCGATCTGGAAACCCGCGTCGCGGGAGCACTCGCGGCCGGCGACGAAAGCCTTGCCCGCGAAGGTGCCGAGGCGATTGCCGCCCTGGAGGCTGATCGCGATGCCGCGTCGAGCGCGCAGGCGCTGTTCGCGGCGGAGATCCTCCGCCTGCGCCGCCATGTCGCCCAGGCCCAGGCGCGCATCGCCGAGCTCGACCGTGGCCGGCGCCTCGCCCGCGCTTCGGAAGCCGTGCGCCAGATGCGGCAGGGCCGGATCGAGCCCGGTCCCACCCATGAGGCGACGCTGACCGAGGCGGAGCAGACGCTGAAGCGGCTGCGCGAGCGTCAGGTCGAGGCGGAAGCTGCCGAAACCGCGCTCGACGAACTCGATGGTGCGGCTGCGGCCTCCGTCACCGAGAAGCTTGCCGCCAAGGGTTTCGGCCCGCGGCTGCGGACGACGGCCGAAGACGTGATGGAGCGCCTGCGCAGCCGCGCCGTGGCGCCTGCCAACTGATCCAACGACAACCACATTTCAAACCGGGAGATCGTCATCATGAACCAGAACGTACAGCCTCATAGCGGCGCCTGGGTGAGCTTCACCTACGCCTCCTTCTTCGCCGCCGCCGTGATGGTCGGCTCGGGCATCATGTTCCTGCCGCTGGACTGGTGGGCGAAGGGCTATCTCGCCATGGGCTGCGTCATGCTCGTCCAGTCCTGCATCACCATGACCAAGACGGTGCGTGACGTGCACGAGGCCGCCAGGCTGGTGAACCGCATCGAGGATGCCCGCACCGAGCGCCTGCTGATAGATGCCGGCAAGCCGGCTCTGTGAGCTTTGCGCTAGGCCGGCAAGTCGCGCTTAACCGCAAACCGAGATCGGCCGGCGCAGGCAAGAGTTGTTTAGCCCTGCCGATGCAACCTCACCGTCCTTTTCCGTGAGCCCGCCATGATCGACACCTTGATGCTGAAGCGGCGCTTCGCGCCGTTGTTCTGGGCGCAGTTCTTCTCCGCCTTCAACGACAATTTCCTCAAGAACGCGCTGGTCTTCATCATCCTCTACCGGCTGACCGGTTCGCATGGCGAGGCGCTGGTTACCCTGGCGGGCGGGCTCTTCATCCTGCCCTTCTTCCTGCTCTCCGGCATCGGCGGGCAGATGGCCGACCGTTTCGACAAGGCGATGATGGCACAGCGCCTGAAGCTCGCCGAGATCGGGGCGGCCGCCGTCGCGGCGCTCGGCTTCACGCTCCATTCCGTGCCGATGCTGTTTGCCGCGCTCTTTCTGTTCGGCGTCATCGCGGCCCTGTTCGGGCCGATCAAATACGGCATCCTGCCGGATCACTTGAAGCCAGAGGAACTGCCGGCCGGCAACGCGCTGATCGAGGGCGCGACCTTCATCGCGATCCTGCTCGGCACCATCGCCGGCGGCCTGACGGCGCGGGAAGGCGGCGATGCCGCGCAGCTCAGCCTGCTGATCATGGTCTTCGCGCTCGCCTGCTGGGTCTCGACGCTGTTCATTCCGAAGACTGGCCCGGCCGCGCCCGATCTCGTGATCGACCGCAACATCCTGCGCTCGACCCGCGATCTCCTGAAAGACCTCTGGGCCGATGCCCGGCTCTGGCGCACCGGCGTCATGGTCTCGCTCTTCTGGCTGATCGGCGCCGTCGTGATGGCTCTGCTGCCCGCGCTGGTGAAGAATGGCATGGGTGGCACGGAGATGGTCGTCTCGGCCTATCTCGCCACCTTCGCCATCGCCATCGCGATCGGTTCCGGCATCGGCTCCTTCCTGGCCAGCGGGCGCATCGTGCTGCTGCCCGTCCCGGTTGCCGGCATCGTGATGGGCCTGTTCGCGCTCGATCTCGGCTGGGCCGTGTCCGGCCTCGTCGCGCATCAGCCGGCGCAGGATCTCGACGCCTTCTTCGCCACTTCGTCCGCCTGGCGCGTCGGCATCGACCTTGCCGGCCTCGCCATCGCCGGCGGCATCTTCATCGTGCCCTCCTTCGCGGCGACCCAGGCCTGGGCGCCGGCCGAGAAGCGCGCCCGCATCGTCGCCGCCGTCAACGTGCTCTCGGCCGCCTTCATGGTCGCCGGCGCGGCGGTCGTCGCCCTGCTGCAGGCGGCGGGCCTGACGCTCAGCCATCTCTTCATGCTGATCGGCGCCATGACCATCGCGGCTTCGATCTGGATCTTCCGGACGCTGCCCACCAATCCGCTCAGCGATTTCCTCTCGATCCTGTTCCGCGCCTTCTACCGCGTCGAGGTCACCGGCCGCGAGAACATCGCCAAGGCCGGCGATAACGCCATCATCGCGCTGAACCACGTTTCCTTCCTCGATGCGGCGCTGGCGCTCTCGATCCTCGACAAGGAGCCGGTCTTCGCCATCGATCACGGCATCGCCCAGCGCTGGTGGGTAAAACCCTTCCTGAAGCTGACGCGGGCCATGCCGCTCGATCCCTCCCGCCCACTGGCGACGCGCTCGCTGATCAACGCGGTCAAGAGCGGCGAGAGCCTGGTGATCTTCCCGGAAGGGCGCCTCACCGTCACCGGCAGCCTGATGAAGGTCTATGACGGCGTCGGCATGATCGCCGAAAAGTCGGGCGTGCCGATCGTCCCCGTCCGCATCGAGGGGCTGGAGGCGACGATCTTTTCGCGCCTGACCCGCGAGCAGGTCCGCCGGCGCTGGTTCCCCAAGGTGCACGTCACCGTGCTCGATCCGGTCTCGCTCACCGTGCCCGACGAATTGAAGGGCAAGCCGCGCCGCCAGGCGGCGGGCGCGGCGCTCTACCAGATCATGTCGGACCTGATCTTCAAGACCACCGATATCGACCGCAGCGTCTTCGAGGCCGTGGCGGAAGCCGCCAAGCGCAACGGTGAGGGCCGCATCGCGGTCGAGGATCCGATTACGGGGACGCTGACCTACAAGCGCCTGCTGATCGGCGCCGAGGTGCTCGGCCGCAAGCTGATGCCGCTGGCGGCCAGGGGCGAGGCGATCGGCGTGATGCTGCCCAACGCCAATGGCGCGGCGGTGACGCTGCTCGGCCTGATGTCGGCGGCACGCGTCCCGGCGATGATCAATTTCACCGCCGGCGCCGGCAACATCGCCGCCGCTTGCAAGGCGGCTGAAGTGAAGACCATCGTCACCTCGCGCGCCTTCGTCGAGAAGGGCCGGATGGGGCTGCTGATCGAGGCGCTCTCGGCCGAGGTGAAGATCGTCTATCTCGAAGACGTCCGCGCCACCGTCTCGACCGGCGACAAGCTCTGGGCGCTCTGGCGCCATGGCCAGGCGATCGAGTCCGCGAAAGGATCGGACCGCGCGGCGATCCTGTTCACCTCGGGCTCGGAGGGCGCGCCCAAGGGCGTCGTGCTCAGCCATTCCAACATGCTGGCCAATGCGGCGCAGGCGGCGGCGCGGATCGATTTCGGCCGGCGCGACAAGGTCTTCAACGTGCTGCCGGTCTTCCACTCCTTCGGTCTGACGGCAGGGCTGATCCTGCCGTTGGTCTCGGGCGTTCCGGTCTACCTCTATCCCTCGCCGCTGCACTACCGGATGGTGCCGGAGCTGGTCTACGGCTCGAACGCGACGATCCTGTTCGGCACCGACACCTTCCTGACCAGCTATGCCCGCGCCGCGCACCCCTACGACCTGCGCTCGCTGCGCTACATCGTGGCCGGCGCCGAGCCGGTGAAGGACACGACGCGGCGGACCTATGCCGAGAAATTCGGCCTGCGCATCCTCGAAGGCTATGGCGTCACCGAGACCGCGCCGGTGCTGGCGCTGAACACGCCGATGTTCAACCGCTTCGGCACGGTCGGCCGGATCATGCCGGGCATGGAGGCCAGGCTCGAACCGATGCCGGGCGTCGAGGAAGGCGGCCGTCTGCATGTCCGCGGCCCCAATATCATGCTGGGTTATCTCAAGTCGGAGAATCCCGGCGTGCTCGAACCGCCGCCCGAGGGTTGGCACGATACCGGCGACATCGTCGCGATCGACAAGGACGGTTTCGTCACGATCAAGGGCCGGGCCAAGCGCTTCGCCAAGATCGCGGGCGAAATGGTCTCGCTCGCCGCGGTCGAGGCGCTCGCCGCCGAATGCTGGCCGGGCGTGCTCTCCGGCGTCGCCAGCCTCCCCGATGCCCGCAAGGGCGAGCGGCTGGTGCTGGTGACCCAGCAGAAGGACGCGACCCGCGCCGCCTTCCAGGCCTTCGCCAAGGGCAGGGGCGCGTCCGATCTGATGATCCCCGCGGAGGTGGTGGTCGTGCCGGCCGTGCCGGTGCTCGGCTCCGGCAAGCTCGACTTCGCCGGCATCACCAGGCTGGTCAAGGAGCGGGCCGCGGCGCCTGCCCCGGTGGAGGCCTGATGCTCGGCTTCAATCCCGCTGCCGTCGGGCGCGGAAGCGATCGAGCATCCCGAGGCACCACAATGCGAAACGCGCCATCGGCCGCTGCAGGACGGGCAGGTCGGCTGCGAGCAGGAGCAGGCCGAGCGGCAGCATCCAGAAGCCCAGCAAAGGCAGGAACGAGAACACGCCGCCCGCGATCAGCAGGAGCCCCGCGGGGATTCGGATGAGCCGCGAGCGGGGATGGCGCAGCCATCGCAGACCGGCCGCCATCCGGGCCGGCAATTCCTGCTCGATGCGCCGGAAGGCGCGGCGCAGCTCCTGTTTGGCCGATTGAGGTTGCATAAGCTCGTTCATCGCTTCCGCAGGGAGCGGAGGCGGCGCTGGTCAGGGGAGGCTATCGGACGACGTAGCCATGCCTGCGCCCGCTTTTCGAGACGCGGCAGGAGCAGTCGTCACCCAGGGCAGCGGGCCTCGCCAGCGTGCATTGCCTTGACGACGTCCGGCAATGGCGCCCGAATCCGTTCGTCCGGTCCGCCCTACGGGAGAAACGCGTCGAAGACGGCTCGTAGAAGCCCGGACGATTGGCTCCGGAACCGACGGCCGGGCCGGCACCGGGAATGCCGCCCTGGCTCGAATGCAGCCGGATATCCGGGACATTGTCGGTGATCGACGGCGGCCCCAGGCCTTGCCGCGGCCCGCCCGGCACCAGCGGCCCGTTACCCGGCGTCGCGTCGAACTGCGCGCTGGCAGGCAGCGACATCAGCATGGCCAGCAGAGCGGCCATCGCCGGGATGAGATTGCGCATCATGCTGTCCCCCGTGTCATGCGCGGCTCATTACCACGCTTCCGAGGCCCAGGCACCGGTGCGACTCCCATCGTTGATGCCAGCGGCTGCGTCTACCGATCAATCTTCCCCGGCCGAGATGTAGAAACCGAAAGCCGAAGCGCAGGCCAGAACCATGCTGATTTCGAGCAAGCCCATGATTGCCTCCATCCTTGCGATGGAGCGGAAACTGCCATGGGCTCGCCATTGTTCCGCCGCGTGTGAGGCTGCTTCGAAGCGGCGGCCTCCGGCGCGCCGGAGGGGCTCCGTCAGCGGACGGGCGGGGCGTATTGCAGGCCGCCTTTCGACCAGAGATTATTGGCGCCGCGCGGGATGCCCAGAGGCGAGGACGGCCCGAGATATTTATCGTAGCTCTCGCCGTAATTGCCGACCTGCTTGACGATTCGGTAGGCCCAGTCCTTGGTCAACCCGAGGCCCTCGCCGAGATTGCCGTCGACGCCCAGGAAGCGCTTGATCTCGGGATTGGCCGATTTCAGCTGCTCGTCGACATTGGCGGAGGTGAGGCCGAGCTCCTCCGCATTGACCATCGCGTAATGCGTCCAGCGGACGATATTGGCCCAGGCTTCGTCGCCGCGGCGCACCGCCGGTCCGAGCGGCTCCTTCGAGATCAGCTCCGGCAGGATCGCGAAATCCTGTCCGTTGGCGACCTTCAGGCGATAGGCATAGAGGGCGGACGCATCGGTCGTGAAGACGTCGCAGCGGCCGGTCTCGAAGGCCTTGATCGCCTCGTCGCCCGAGGCGAAACTCACCGGCTCGTATTTCAGCCCGTTCTTCTGGAAGAAATCGGCGATGTTCAGTTCGGTCGTCGTGCCTCCCTGGACGCAGACCGTCGCGCCGCCGAGGTCCTTCGCGGATTTGATGCCCAGCGACTTTTTGACCATCAGCGCCTGGCCGTCGAAATAGGTGATCGCCGAGAAGGACAGGCCGAGCGTGGTGTCGCGCGACAGCGACCAGGTGGTCTGGCGCGAGAGCACGTCGACCTCGCCGGATTGCACGACCGCGAAGCGATCCTTGGGGTTCAGGGAGATGTATTTGACCTTCTTGGCATCGCCCAGGACCGTCGCAGCGACGGCGCGGCAGAGATCGACATCAAGCCCGCCCCATTGCCCCTGCGCATTCGGCAGCGAGAACCCGGGAACGCCCGGACTCGTCCCGCAGATCAGCTCGCCGCGCTCCTTGACCTTTTCGAGCGTGCCGGCCTGTGCGGACACGGCCGACGCCACGAGCGCCGCTGCCGCGAAAGCAGCATGGAATGCCTTCATCGTTTCCTCCCGATTATTCTTAAAAGTACATAAGACTAGCCTATTGATGCAAGGCGCCGTCGTCAACCGCTGCCGATCTCTCGCCTTTGGCGGCTCTGTCTGCGCGTGGCCGATTGGTTTGATGATATGGCCAGCCACCGCTGTTGCCGGTTTGATGCGCCATCGTGCTCGACAGCTCCGCACGAGATTGTTATAGGCCATAAAACTAAACTAATGAGCTCGTGCCGATCGAGCCGGGAGCGCGCAATGGGCGATATGACACTTCACTGGTCGCCTCGATCGCCCTTCGTGCGGAAGGTGATGGTCGCCGCGCATGAATTGGGGCTGCCCGATCGACTGACGCTGCGTCGCACGGTCGTCCAGATGACGAAGCCGAACCCGGACCTGCTGCCCGACAATCCGCTGAGCAAGATTCCGACGCTGGTGCTGGCCGACGGCTCGGCGCTGATCGATTCCGGGGTGATCTGCGAATATCTGGATTCACTCGCCGGCGGCGGGGTCATCATCCCCGCTACGGGGCCGGAGCGCTGGAACGAACTCAGCCGTCATGCGCTGGCAACCGGCTTTCTCGACTTGCTGATCCTCTGGCGCAACGAACGCAACAAGCCCTCGGAAAAGCAGACGGCGGAATGGCTGTCGAGCTTCGCTGTCAAGGCATCGGCCTCTCTGGCGCGCTTTGAGAGCGAAGCTGGGCCGATCGCGCCGGGGCCGCTGCCGCTTTCGGGGATCACGCTGGGCTGCTGCCTGTCCTATCTCGATTTCCGCTTCCCCGATATCGACTGGCGGGCAGGCCACCCCCGGCTAGCGCAATGGCACGATGCGTTCCGCCAGCGTCCGTCGGCCATCGGCACGGAGGTCCGCGACGATGGCTGACATCCGGCGCCAGGGCCCTCTCAGCCATGTCCGGGTCCTCGATCTCAGCCGGATCATGGCCGGCCCATGGGCGACGCAGATCCTCGCCGATCTCGGCGCCGACGTGATCAAGGTCGAGCGCCCGGAAGCCGGCGATGACACCCGCGCCTGGGGGCCACCCTATCTCAAGGATGAGGCCGGCAACCCGACCAGCGAGGCCGGCTATTATCTCTCCGTCAATCGCGGGAAGCGCTCGATCACCGTCGATATCACCAGCCCGAAAGGGCAGGACATCATCCGCCGTCTCGCGGCCAAAAGCGACATCGTCGTCGAGAACTACAAGGTCGGGACGCTCAGGCGCTATGGCCTCGACTACGAGGCGCTGAAGGCGATCAATCCGCGCCTGATCTTCGCCTCGGTGACGGGATTCGGGCAGAACGGCCCACGCAAATCCGCCGCGGCCTATGATTTCGCGATCCAGGCCATGGGCGGCCTGATGAGCGTCACCGGCGAGCGCGACGGCATGCCCGGCGCCGGCCCGCAGAAGGTCGGCGTTCCCATCGTCGACATCATGACCGGGATGTATACGGCGGTCGGCGTGCTCGCCGCGCTGGTTCGGCGCAACGAGACCGGAAAGGGCGACAATATCGACCTCGCCATGCTGGATGTTCAGACTGGCTTCCTCGCCAACCAGGCGATGAACTGGCTGGTCTCGGGCCGCGCTCCGGTGCGCGGCGGCAACCGCCATCCCAATATCCAGCCTCAGGACGTCTTCCCCTGCGCCGACGGCTTCATCGTGCTGGCGGTCGGCAATGACGGGCAGTTCGCCAAGCTCTGCGAAGTCCTGGGCGAACCGCAATGGGCGCAGGACCCGCGCTTCGCGACCAATCCGGCGCGCGTGACCAATCACGGCTTGCTCGATCCGCTGCTGCGGGCGGCTTTCGGCCGGCTCAACCGCGACACGCTCATCGCAGCGCTCGATGCAGCCGGCGTTCCCTGCGCACCGATCAACACGGTGCCGGAGGTGTTCGACGATCGCCAGGTCAGGCACCGGGGCATGCTGCGCCAGTTGCCGCATCCGCTGGCCGGCAAGGTTCCGCAGATCGTCAGCCCGCTGAATTTCGAGAACGAGCCGCTCTCGTTCGATCGGCCCCCGCCCTTGCTCGGACAGCATACCGACGAGATCCTCCGCGATATCGGCCTGGCCGAACAAGCCTGATGGAACGCAGAATGGGGCGCCTCCACCTCCCGACCGTCGACGAGATGACCGCCGATCAGCGCAAGCTCTATGACGAGGTCGTCTCCGGGCCGCGCGGGCGATTGGTCGGGCCGCTCCGGGCCGTGATCCATAGCCCGGAACTCGCCACGCGCTGGTCCCGGCTCGGCGAGTTCCTGCGCTATTCGACGCTGCTGCCGGCCAGGCTCAACGAGCTCGCCATCATCGTCGTCGGGCGTCACTGGAACAGCCAGCTGGAGTTCCATATCCATGCGGAAGCCGCGAAGGTCGCAGGCCTGGGCGCGGATTGCATCGAGGCCATCCGGCTGGGCAAGGCGCCGGTCTTCGCGGACGACGAAGAGCGCGAGATCTACGACTATGCCCGCCTGCTCGTGCAGACCGGCACCGTTCCCGACGACGTGCATGCGGCGATCGTCGCGCGCTGGGGCGAGCGCGGCGCCGTCGAGCTCACCGGCGTGATCGGCTACTACACGATGGTGTCGATGACGCTGAACGCGCACGGAATTCCGCTGCCGGACGGCGCGGCGCCACCCCTTCCCAGGTTGCAGGATGGGCCGACGCGCCTGCCGGCGGCCGTGCAATCGTCCGAGGAAACCCGCCGTGACTGAGACGGTCGCCCCGCGATCGCATAGGGCGCCCGGCTGGGGGCTGCCGGCCGGGGCCTGCGATTGCCATGCCCATGTTTTCGGTCCCTACGATCGCTTCCCCGTTTCGCATCCCATGCATTACGTCGCGCCCCTGGCTCCGGCGGCAGCGCATCGCGACATGCTGGAGCGTATCGGCCTGACCCATGGTGTGCTCGTCCAGCCAGGCGCTTATGGCGAGGACCCGTCCCCGATCCTCGACGCCTTGGCGCAAGCTGGCGGGCGCTTGTGCGGCATCGCGGCCGCAAGCGAGCGGATTCCGCAGGCCGATCTCGATGCCTGGCATGCGGCGGGCATTCGCGGCCTGCGCTTCAACGATATGACCGTGCCCGGAGGCACCGGCCCCTTTCCCGGCTCGGTCGGTACGGAAGCTCTTGCGGCGATGGCTCCCGGCATGCGGGACAGGGGCTGGCACGTGGAAATCTGGGCCGGAATCGATCGGCATGTCGCGAATCTGCCGCTCTACCGCGCCAGCGGCCTGCCGATCGTGCTGGACCATATGGCCGGCCTGCAGATCGCGCGCGGTCTGAACGATCCGTCGTTCAAGGCGATCCTCGAGGCGCTGCGGGAGGGCTGGCTCTGGATCAAGCTCGTGCTCTGCCGCTGCTCGCAGGACATTCCGGATTATGCCGATGCCCGGCCGTTCCATGATGCCCTGATCGCGGCCAATCCCGACCGCGTGCTCTGGGGTTCGGACTGGCCGCATCTGCGCCTTGCCGAGCGGGCTCCCGATATCGGGCATCTGCTCGATCTCTTCGCGGAATGGGTTCCGGATATGGCGCTTCGGCGCCGGATTCTCGTCGACAATCCCCGCAAGCTCTACGGGTTCTGATGCCGCCTCGCGGCCGCGTTCGATACGGAGTTTCAGATGGCCAACGCTCTTGAATGCCTGACAGTCGAGGTCAGCGATTTCGTCGCGACGGTGACGATCGATCGCCCCCCGGTCAACGCGCAGAACCGTGAGTTCCGGGAGGAGATCGTCGCGGTCTTCGACATGCTGAGCGACCGCGCCGATGTGCGGGCGATCGTGCTGACCGGCGCCGGCAAGACGTTCTCGGCCGGCGCTGACCTGAAGGAGCGGCCCGGCCTGGCGCAGGAGCCGGGCGCCTATCCGCGCCATAATCGCCTCGTGCGCGCCTCCTTCGACACGGTGATGGAATGCGCCAAGCCGGTCATCGCCGCGGTCAATGGCGCCGCGATCGGCGCCGGCTGCGTGCTCGCCCTGTGCTGCGACATCATCCTCGTGGCGGAGGAGGCCTTCTTCGCGATGACCGAGGTCGATGTCGGGCTGGCCGGTGGCGTCAGCCATGTCAGGCGCTTCTTCCGGGAATCGGATGCGCGGATGCTGATCTACACGGCGCGCCGGGTGCGCGGCGCCGAGCTCTATCGGATGGGCGTCGCCTCGGATTGCGTGCCGGCCGAGCGCCTGCTCGGACTGGCGCAAGAGATCGCGCGCGAGATCGCTGCGAAGAGCCCGTCGGCGGTGCAGGCCGCCAAGCGTTCGTTCAACGTCACCGAGGGTCTCGAATTGCGCGACGGCTACCGTTTCGAGCAGTCGCAGACCGTGGCGCTCGCCTCCTCCGACGATACCAAGGAGGCGCAGCGCGCCTTCGCCGAGAAGCGCAAGCCGGTTTTCGGAGGCCGCTAGATGAGCGCGCCCGAAATCGTCGCGGTCCATCATCCGTCTGATGGTGTCGCCGTCGTCACGCTGAACCGGCCTGAGCGTCGCAACGCTCTAAACCTCGACATCAAGAGACGCATCGCCGACGCCGTCCTGACGCTCGAGGGCGACAGCAACGTGCGCGTCATCGTGCTGACCGGCGCAGGCGGCTATTTCATTGCCGGCACGGATATCGCCGAGATGGAATCGATGAGTCCCGCCCGGCATCAGGCACTCGCGACCGACCGAATGTTCACGGTGCTGAGGCGCTGCCCGAAGATCCTGATCGCGGCCGTGGAGGGCTACGCGCTCGGCGGCGGCTGCGAGACGGCCCTGTGCTGCGACATGATCGTCGCCGGCGAAGGCGCCCGCTTCGGCCAGCCGGAAATCCGCGTCGGCGTCATGCCGGGCGCCGGCGGCACGCAGCGCCTGCTGCGCACCATCGGCAAGTACCGCACCATGATGCTCGCCTTGACCGGAGAGCCTCTGACCGCGAGCGAGGCCTTCCAGGCAGGACTACTCTCGGCAATCGTGCCCGATAGTAGCGCGCTCGACCGCGCCCTCGCCATCGCCAAAACCGTGGCCGCGATGCCGCCGCTCGCCGTGCAGGCGATCAAGGAGGTGGTGCGGCTCGGGCAGGACGTGCCGCTGGAGACGGCGCTTGCGCTGGAGCGCAAGGCGTTCGTCCAACTCTTCGACACGCAGGACCAGAAAGAGGGAATGCGTGCCTTTCTGGAGAAGCGTCCGCCGCAATTCGAGGGGCGGTGATGTCTAGCGCAGCTTCACGTCGAACTTCACGACATCGCCGCGATAGATGCCCTTGGCATCGAGCACCAGCATCCCGTCCTGGTCCAGCGCCTGCCGGTGGACAAAGGCGACCGGCGAATCCAGGGAAATCGCCAGCGCCTCGCTGGTCTCGATATCCGCGGTGCCGATCGTCAGCGTCTGGCGCGCATCGATGATCTCGACGCCCTCGACCTCCGAGATCAGGCGCAGGGCCGTCTTGGATTCCAGGTCGCGCGGGGTGATGCGGTCGCGCAGCCGCTCGTCGATATGGAGGTCGGCCAGGAGGAAGGGCTGTCCATGCCGCCAGTGACGACGCCGGACATGGCGATAGAGCGGGGCCAGCGTGCCGATCTGCTCCTCGAAAGCGTGGAGGACCACATCCGGCTCGTCATGCAGTATCTCGATCGTCGCGTCGTAGTTCGGGCGCAGCAGACCCGACCAGTCGGTGCCGACGGCGCACCACAGGTTCTCCGCCGGCCGCCGGCGCACGAAGGTGCCGCGCGCGCGGAAGCGTTCGATCAATTGCTCGTCTTCGAGCAGGTCGAGCGCCTGGCGGATCGTCGCCCGCGCCACCCCGCATTCCAGCGCAAGCTCGTCGACGGTCGGAATCTGCGCGCCGACCTGCCATTGCCCGGCCTCGATCCGGCGGCGGAACAGCGTCGCGAGCTGATGATAGCGGGAAATGCCGGTTCGTTTGAAATCCAGCGGCTTCGACGAAACGCTGCGGACGATCATGCGGCTCCCAATGCGATGTGCGACAAGCGGCAGGCTACCGCAACGGCCGGCGATTGACGAGCAGGGGTCGCGATATTAATCCAATGAACTAGCTTATTGTCCTTTTATATGGCCATGGCGGCGCGCTCCGCAAAGCCTTGGACCACCGATTGTCGCCAAGCTGCTCGGACGTATCATCATGCAGGACATCGTCGAGATCACTGGCCGGACCCTGGACCCGGCAGGGATCACCTGCGTCTCCCGGTTCGGGGCCAAGGTTGCTCTCGCGCGCGAGGCGATCGACCGCATGGGCCGCGCCCGCGAGGTCGTCGACGAGGTCGTCCGCAAGGGCGAGAAGATCTACGGCGTCACCAGCAGCGTCGGCGCGAAGACCGGCACCATGCTCGCGCCGGATCGCATCCCCGAATTCAACCGCCGCCTGCTTTTGACCCACAATATGGGGCACGGCCCGCTCGCCTCGCATGAGACGGTGCGGGCGATGATGGTCGTGCTGCTCAACAGCATGGCGACCGGCTATCTCGGCGTCAGGCCAGTCATGGCGGAGATGCTGGTCGAGGCCCTGAACACGGATCGCCGGATCGCGGTCCATCTCTGGGGCTCGATGGGCCAGAGCGACATGTCGCCCATCGCCGATCTCGCGCTCGAACTCTACAAGGATCATGAATTCGCCGCCGGCGAGGCGCTTGCCCTCTTGAACTCCAGCGCGCTGTCGATCGGCACCGCCGCTCTGGCGTTCCACGATCTCGCGCGCATGCTCGATTTTGCGACGCTCGCCGGCGCCTTCAGCATGGAAGGCTTCGCGGCCAATCCGTCGATCGTTTCTGAAGCGGCGCTGAATTCGCGCCCCTTCGACGGCGTGCTTCGCCATGGCCGCGCCATCCGGAACTACTTGACCGGCAGCTACCTGATGCAGCCCGGCGGGCCGCGCCATCTCCAGGACCCGCTGAGCTTCCGCTCGCTGCCGCTGATCCACGGCAACGCCGCCGACAGCCTCGCCTTCGCCGGCAAACAGCTCGCCATCGAGCTGAGCGCGAGCCAGAACAACCCGATCGTGGCGATCGAGCAGCGCCAACTGGTCTCCGTCGCCAATTTCGACATGGTCGCGCTCGCGATGGCGCTCGATACCGCCCGGCTCGCCATGGTGCCCGTCGTCACCAGCTCGACGGAGCGGCTGGCCAAGCAGGCCGATTCATTCTGGTCGGGCTTGAGCGTCGGCCTGATCGAGGAGGACGGCGTCGGCCTGCCGGGCTTCAACGGGCTCGCGCAGTTCCACAAGTCGATCACCTCGGAGGCGCGGCTTCTCGGCGCCCCGGTCGTCGGCGAACTCGCGAGCTCCAGCCATTCCAACGGCAATCTCGACCGCGCCAGCATGGCCGGCCTCGCTGCGCGCCGCACGGCGGAGCTCGCCGCGTTGTGCCGCTCGATCTTCGGGATGGAGCTGATGGTGGCGGCGCAGGCCGTCGAGATGCGCAAGGCCAAGCCGCTCGGCGCCGTCACCGGGCAGCTCTTCGCCTTCGTGCGGCAGCTCGTTCCCTATGCCGGCCCAGGACAGCGCGTGCCTCACGCCGGAGCCTTCATCGACCATCTCGCCGCCAACGAGGCCGAGATCGATCGCCTGATCGAAGCCGGCGCGGGCTCCCGCCCGTAGACCGCGCCGGTACTATCGATCCCACCGGATCAGCGCGCGTCCGCTGGTGAGATCGGTCACCAGCCGGGTCACGCCGTCGATCTCGCTCTTCGGCGCGGAGATCGTCAGGACCGCGCCTGTATCGGTGAAGGCCTGCTCCCGCATCTGCACGCCCGCCAGCGCGGCAAGCCGCGCCTGGACGCGAGTGAGATCGCTGAAAGGGCAGGCGATCGAAGCCGTAGCCGTCTCGACGAGCTCGACCTTGCCGGCCTCGCGCAGGCACAGGGCAGCCGTGCCGCCATAAGCGCGGATCAGGCCGCCGCTGCCGAGCAGGATGCCGCCGAACCAGCGGGAGACCACGACGGCGATGCCGTCGAGCGCCTGCCCGTCGATCGCTGCGAGGATCGGCTTGCCGGCAGTGCCGCTCGGCTCCCCGTCATCGTTGAAGCGATAGCTCTGCCCGAACCGCCAGGCCCAGCAATTGTGGTTGGCTTCCGGATCGGACTGCGCGGCGATGAAATCCTTGGCCGCAGCCTCGTCGGCGACGGGAGCGGCGGCCGCGATGAAGCGGCTCTTCTTGATGTCCTGTCGGGCGATAGCGGGTTCGACGAGGGTGAAGCGCGCGGCCATGGCGTGGCCTTAGCATGGCAGCTTCCCGGCAAACCAGAGCCGCGCCTTACAGCACGTAGACCTCCGCGAGCGACAGCGGTTCGGTCGCCATTCCGGAACGATCTCGAGCCGACGCTCGATGGCCTGCTCGGATCGGCTGCGTCGGGCGTGCAATCGACCGCCTGAGAGGGGCTCGCGACCGCCCCGTCAGCGCCCGGGCCCCGCTCCGCCGGGGCCGCCCCCGCCCGGCCCGCCACCTCCCGGCCCGCCGCCGTGGCCGCCAGATCCGGCGCCGCCCGGGCCCATTCCGCCGGGGCCGCCGAATCCGCCGCGGCCGCCCATCTCGCCCCGCCCGCCGGGGCCAAAGCCACCCGGTCCACCGGTCAGGCCACCATGGCCGAAGCCACCGGGACCGAACGATGGCCCTCCGGCCGGGCCGCCGCCATTGCCGCCACCATCGCCATCGGGCCGCGCCAGGCGCAGATTGTCGATGCTCGGCATGCCGTTGAGGCCGATGCGCCCCTCCAGAACGGCCCGGACATCCAGCCAGGGCGAAAGGTCGTAACCGAAGGCTTCGCTGCGCAGCGAAAGTCCGGAGCCCAACAGCAATTCCCCTTCGCCGCCGCGAAGATAGCTCTCGACCGAGAAGGTGCCGGTCGCCGGCAGCGCGGAGGCGGGTGCGACGGCGCTCGCCCGGAAGCCGCCCCGCGCGATGTGTCCGGTGACGGCCACGCGCCGCCCGACGAAGCTCTCGTCGACATCCAGCAGCTTGAGCCCGCCGATCCAGAGCCCGTCACCATCCTTCTCGACGACGCCGACGACATGCGCCGTTTCCTGGCGGGAGCGTTCGACAAGGCTGGCGACGATCGTCCCGTCCAGCCGTCGCAGGCCGCTCACGGCGACAGAATCGCCCTTGTGCCAGCCCCTGGATTGCTGGCCGGGCCGGGTTTGAACGGGCTGCCCGAGGACGTCGATCCCATCGCGATAGACGGCGGTGATCGGCCCGACCACCTCCCGCTCGACGGCAATGCTGTTGGTGACGAGTCCGCTCCCGTCAGGCCGCGCGACCACGCGCACGACATGGCCGATGCGCAGGTCGCGGGCGCTGCGGACCAGCCCGTCGATGGTGACCGGCACCTCCTGCGGATAGGCGATGCGGCTGTCGTTGACGATGATGCTGCCGAAGCGCTGGATCGTGCCGACGAAACCGGTGCCGCCGATGCCGCGGTCGGAGCCGGCATTGCCTTCCGGCGCGAAGCCGGTGCCGCCGATCCCGACATCGCGCGGCCGTTCCGGCGCGGCAAGGGCCGGGCCCCAGGCCAGGGCGGTGCCGAGGGAGGCCAGCAGCGCCCGGCGCGTCAATGCGGGGCGCTTGCTCATCCCCGGCCAGCCCCGGTGCCGTCTTCGCCGGGCTCCTCCTGGCGGAAGACATAGACGCCGCAATTCCAGCGGTGATCGCCGCCGGCATCGTTCTCGCAGGCGGCATTTGCCTCGCGGTTGAGCTGCTGCAGCATCTCCAGCGCAAGCTCCCGCGAGCGCGCTTCGAGCCGTTCGGCCAACTCGGCCGAGAGCCCGTCATAATGCACCGAGCGCTCGACGAAGGGCGGCTTGGCGGCGAGCACGTTGGCGACCGAGGCCGCCAGGTGGTCGTGCAGGTTTCGGCCGAAATAGTACAATTTGTCGTCGTCGCCGTGCTGGGGGATGAAGGCCGCTTCGGCCAGCGCGATCCGGTCTTCGGCGTCGATTGTGACAATTCGGCGGTCGACCCATTCGTCGAGCACGGCGCGTGGGCGCAGGTCGCGCGTCACCGAGGCCACGAGTTCCTCGAAGGAGAGCTGTCCGGCGTCCGCCGTGCGCGGCAAGGGGAGGGGGGCGCCGGCGGCATCGCAATAGCGCGGCGAGGCGATCCAGCGCGCGATGATCGCGCCCGTGCGCGAGACCGAAGCCGGCACCGCGTTCACCGGTGCCCCGGCGCCGCGCAAACGGCTGACCTCCTTGCGGTGGATCCCGGTCAGCAGGCTGACGCGGCTGTCGGTCTGTTCCTTGCCGGGCAAGGCGAAGTCGTATTCGGCGACGTTGACGTAAAGCTCCCTGAGCAACTGGCACAGCGCCGGGAACGTCATCCCGGCGCGAATGCACAGCCGCACGAGCGGGCGCAGCAGCCGCGCCAGCGGCGGATAGAGCTTCTCGGCGGTGGGATCCTGGGCTGCGTCCGACATGTGGCGATAATTAGGCCTTTCTAATGTGGGATACAATCCCACAAAAATTCTGGGAGCCTCTTGTGTGGCCGATGGGAAACAGTTAAGTGGGAATAATTCCCACTTATTTGTGATCCTGCAATGTCGCCCTCTCACTCCTCTTCACGCTGGTCCCGTATCAGCCTGTCGCTACGCCGCTCCGAACTCGCGGCTGCGACGACGCGCGCCGCTTGCTGTCTGATCGCGTTCTCGGTGCCCTATGTCCTGTTCGTGCTCGAGAGCGCGTTGCACCCATGAGCGGTACGCCCCATTCGGCAAGCGCCTCGCCTCTGTCTGGATCGCACCTCGCGGCAAGATCCCGAGCGCGATCCACGCGCATTCCGCGCCTTGCCGGGCGCTTCCTGCTGGCCGCAATGGCGTTGGGCATCGCCTGGCTGCTGGTGTCCGCGGAAGTTGCGCGGGAGAGCGGGATCGACTGCCATTCTCGCGGCTATCGCGACCCCGTGACCGGGCAGCAGGTGCAGCGGCCTTGCTAGCGGACATGCGCTGCCCGGATTGCCGATGGGCCAGCGCTAGATCTCGATCTCGACGCCGACCTCGACGACCTGCTTGGCGGGAATATGGAAATGGGCCGCCGAGCGCTCGGCATTGCGCTGCATGAAGGCGAAGAGATGCTCGCGCCAGACCGCCATGCCCGCGATTTCCTCCCGCGGGATGATGGTTTCGCGGCCGATATAATAGGAGAGCTCGTCGAGCTGGATGCCGGGCAGGAGGCCGCATTCGACGCCGCAGCGCAGCCCGTTGGGAATGCGCGGCGTTTCCATGAAGCCGAAATGCAGGACGACCCGCGTCATGCCGGGTGCCAGTTCGACGATCTCCATGCGATCGGCGTCCGCGACGCGCGGCACCTCCTCCGGCTTGCCGGTGACGAGCAGGATATGCTCGTGCAGCGCGTGGTTGTGGCGCACAAAATGGGATAGCGACAGCGGGACGCCGCGCGCGGCCGAGGCCAGGAAAGCCGCCGTGCCCGGTAGGCGCATCGGCGGCTTCGTCGCCAGCATCGCCAGAAAGTCCTTCTCGGATTCGCGCTGGCGGTTGCGTGCGGCTTCGACCAGGGCGAGGCCGCGCCGCCAGGTCAGCATGATGACGGTGAGCACCAGCGCCATCAACAGCGGGTACCAGCCGCCATCCGCCAGCTTCACGAGATTGGCGGAAAAGAAGACGAGGTCGATCAGCAGGAAGAAGCCGTTCACGGCGAGGACCGCCGGCAGGCTGTAGCCCCATTTCAGTGCGATCAGCGCGGCGAGGCAGGTGGTGATGGCCATCAGCAGCGAGACGGCCACGCCATAGGCACCGGCCAGCGCATCGGACGAGCGGAACGCGAAGACCGAGATCAGGGTCGCCACGCAGAGCATCCAGTTGACGATCGGGATGTAGATCTGCCCCTTCTGGTCGTCCGCCGTGTGCCTGACATGGACGGAGGGGAACAGCCCGAGCTGCATCGCCTGCTGGGTCAGCGAGAAGGCCCCGGTGATGACCGATTGCGCGGCGATCACGGCAGCGGCGGTCGCGAAGACGATCAACGGGTAATGCGCCCAGTCCGGCGCGAGCTGGTAGAAGGGGCTGTCGATGGCAGCGGGGTCGGTCAGGAGCAGTCCGCCCTGGCCGAAATAGTTCAGCATCAACGCGGGCAGAACGACGCTGAACCAGGCGAAGCGGATCGGCTGCGGCCCGAAATGACCCATATCGGCATACATCGCCTCGCCGCCGGTGACGGCCAGGAAGGTCGCGCCGAGCACGACGAAGCCGACGAACGGCGAGGTATGCGTGATGAAATAGAGCGCGGCGAAGGGATTGATCGCGGCGAGGATGCCGGGCGCCATCAGGATGCCCCTGATGCCCAAGAGGGCGAGCGCGATGAACCACAGCAGCATGATCGGCCCGAACAGCTGGCCGATGAAGCGCGTGCCTTTCCGCTGGACGAGGAAGATGCCGAGGAGGATCACGGTGGTGATCGGTACCACGGCCGACGCCAGGAAAGGCGCGTCGATCTTGAGGCCCTCCACCGCCGAGAGGACCGTGATCGCCGGGGTGATGGCGCCGTCGCCGTACAACAGGGCGGCGCCGACGAGCCCGAGCACCAGCACATGCGCCCGCAGCGTCCCCGGCTTGGCGTGGCGCGCCCTGAGCAGGGCGAGCATCGCCATGATCCCGCCTTCGCCGCGGTTGCCGGCGCGCATGATCAGCAGCGCGTATTTGATGGAGATGATGAGGATCAGCGCCCAGAGGATCATCGACACGCAGCCGATGATCGCCCGCGGATCCGGCGCGCCATGCGTGCTGGCCGCGCGGACCGCCTCCTTCAGCGCATAAAGCGGGCTCGTACCGATATCGCCGTAGACGACGCCGAGCGCCCCCAGCATGGCGATGCCGATCGGGGAGCGATGGCCGCTATGCGCTTCCGGCCCCCCATGGGCCTGTGCGGCTGCTGGCTTGGACAAAGGCCGCCCCCCTTTTTCTTCTCTTTGTTTCCCTTGGGGTAAGCCATGTCGGACGGTGGCCGCAAGTGCCCCCGAAAGAACGCCCGTTCCCGCGGCGATGCTGCCTCGGCGAACGCAACGGCAGGCTCGCCTGTCGGGCAAAGTCGGCGTTGACGCATCGCAACATGAATTTTATATAGATGCTTATGATCAGCACGCCTAAGAAACCGTCGCCGACGGTCGGTTTCCTGCTCCATGATGTCGCTCGTCTCCTGCGCAAGCGCTTCGAGCAGCATGCGCGCGATTCCGGGCTGACGCGTTCGCAGTGGCAGGTGCTCGCCTATCTCGACCAGAATGCCGGCATCCAGCAGGGTGCCCTGGCCGAACTGTTGGAGGTGGAGCCGATCACGGTCGGGCGCATCCTCGACAAGCTCGAAAGCTGCGGCCTGGCCGAGCGCCGCCCGCACGCGAGCGACCGGCGCATCTGGCAGCTCCACCTCACCGAGAAGGCCCGGCCGAAGCTGACGGAGCTGCGCGCGCTCGGCGACGTCACGCGGGCGGAAGCCTTCGACGACATTCCGCTGGCCGAACGCGAGCAGCTTCTCGCGACGCTCGGGCGGATGAAAGAAAATCTCACGGCCGCCTGCCAGATGCCGGTGGCCGAAAGGCAGGTCCAAAATGGATGACGCAGCCAGGAATACGGAATCGACGGCCCGTGAAGAGGCCGAGCCCAGCTCTTCAGGCGGCGGGGCGGAGATCCGGCAATTCGAGCCGAAGGCTCGCACCGAGACGACCGCGAAGGAGGCGCCGGAGACAAAGCCGGAGTTGCCCCCGAAGACCATGCCCGGCTCAACGCCGCAGCATCGGCGCAATCGCACGCGTCTCGTGCTCTTCGCGCTGCTGCCGATCGCGCTGGTCGTCGGAGGATATTACTACGTCACCGGCGGGCAGGTGATGTCGACCGACAACGCCTATGTCCAGGCTGACATTCTCGGCATCTCGACGGACGTCGCCGGCATCGTCGGCGAGATCGATGTCCGCGACAATCAGGTGGTTAAGGCCGGCGACGTGCTGTTCCGGCTCGACGATCGGCAGTTCCGCTTCGCGCTGGAGCGGACCGACGCCCAGATCGGCATCGTCCATAACGATCTCGAAGCCTTGAAGGCCAGCTACAAGGGCATGCAGAGCCAGATCGAGCAGGCCCATACCGATATCGCTTTCTACGAGACCAGCTTCAAGCGCCAGCAGGACCTCGCGACCAAATCGGTCGCCTCGCAGGCGACCTTCGATCAGGCCAAGCATGATCTCGACGGCGCAAGGCTCAAGCTCGCGCAGCTCGAAAGCCAGCTCGCCGGCATCGCCGCCAACCTGAACGGCAAGCCCGATGCGCCGGTCGAGGACCATCCGCGCTACAAGGATGCGGTCGCGGCCCGGGCCGAGGCGCAACGCCAGCTCGACCATACGACGGTGCGCGCGCCGATGAACGGCGTCGTCACCAATGTGCCCGCGCTGCAGAAGGGCCAGTATCTGGAGGCGGCGACCAATGCCTTCAGCCTGGTCTCGACCGACCATGTCTGGATCCAGGCCAACCCCAAGGAGACGGAGCTCACCTGGGTGAAGCCCGGCCAGGAGGCGGAGGTCTATGTCGACACCTATCCGGGCGCCGTCTGGAAGGGCTCGGTCGACAGCATCAGCCCGGCCTCGGCCGCGAGCTTCTCGCTGCTGCCGGCGCAGAACACCAGCGGCAACTGGGTCAAGGTTGTTCAGCGTATCGCCATGCGCGTGAAGATCGAGACGCCGCCGGACCAGCCGCGCTTGCGCGCCGGCATGAGCGTGACGCTCGACGTCGACACGGGCCATGCCCGCGGCCTGCCGAGTTTCGTCAGCGAAGCCGTCGGCAAGGTCAGCAAGTAACGAAGAGGCCTGCCATGGCCAACACTGCCACTCCGGCTGCCGCGCCCGTCGCCAATCGCGGCGCCATCACGGCTTGCGTGATCCTCGCGGTCATCATGCAGGCGCTCGACACCACCATCGCCAATGTCGCGCTGCCCTATATCCAAGGCAGCGTCTCGGCGAGCGCGGACCAGATCAACTGGGTCCTGACCTCCTATATCGTGGCGGCGGCGATCATGACGCCGCCTTCCGGCTTCCTCGCGGCGCGCTTCGGCCGCAAGCGCGTGCTCTCAGCGGCGATCATCGGCTTCGTCGTCGCCTCGATCCTGTGCGGCGCGGCGCAGTCGCTGACGCAGATCGTCGGTTTCCGGCTATTGCAAGGCTTCTTCGGAGCCTCGCTCGTGCCGCTCTCGCAGAGCATCCTGCTCGACATCTACACGCCCGAGGAGCGCGGCTCCGCCATGGCGCTGTTCGGCATCTCCGTGATGGTCGGGCCGGTGCTCGGCCCCGTTCTCGGCGGGTGGCTGACCGAGAATATCTCCTGGCGTTGGGTCTTCTACATCAACCTCCCGCTCGGCGTCCTGGCGCTGGCGGGTGTCTCGATCTTCGTCTCCGAGACCAAGGCGAGCGCGCTGGCCAAGCTCGACTGGACCGGTTTCGGCGCGCTCAGCATCGCGATCGGCGCGTTGCAGCTCTTCCTCGATCGCGGTGCCCAGCTCGACTGGTTCGACTCGCTGGAGATCATCGTCGAGGCGGCGGTCTGCGTCGGCGCGCTCTATGTCCTCGTCGTGCACACCTTCACGGCCGAGAACTCCTTCATCAAGCCGCGGCTGTTCCTCGACCGGAACTTCAATGTCGGCCTGATCTTCATCTTCATCGTCGGCATCTGCTACCTCGCCTCGCTCGCGCTGCTGACGCCCTTCCTGCAGACGCTGCTGGGCTATCCCGTCGTGACGGCCGGCATCGTCATGGGCCCGCGGGGCCTCGGCACCATGGCCTGCATGTTCGTGGTCGGCCGGCTGATCGGCAAGGTCGACACCCGCCTTCTGCTCGGCGCCGGCTTCCTGGTCAGCGCCTGGGCGATGTACGACATGGCCGGCTGGACGCCTGATGTCTCGCAGCAGCGGATCATGCTGACCGGCTTCGTCCAGGGCGGCGGGCTCGGCCTGCTCTTCGTGCCGCTGACGACCATTACCTTCGCGACGCTGCCGGCGGAATATCGCGGTGACGGCACCGGCCTCTACAACCTCTCGCGCAATATCGGCTCCAGCGTCGGCATCTCGCTGGTCAGCTACCTCCTGACCCGCAACCTGCAGGTCAACCATGCCGAGATCGCCAATTACGTGACGCCCTTCAACCGCATCTTCGAGATGCCGGCGATCAAGCATGCCTGGGACCCGACGACGCCGGCCGGGCGTGCCGCGCTCGACGAGGTCATCACGCGCCAGGCGACGATCATCGCCTATATCGACGACTTCAAGCTCTTGATGATTCTGTGCCTCGCGGCCTTGCCCTTCCTCGCCCTGCTGCGGACGCCGCGCCGGGAGGCGGCTGCGCCGGCCGATGATCACGCAATGGTCATGGAATGACCGTCTCCTGCGGCGAGAGTTCGCGCGATCCCGATTGTTTATGTATCGAGCTGAGTGCTTCGAGCAGATGCGGTGTGAGCGGCCTGCCATTCGGCGCCGCTACGCGAGGAGCTTATCGGCCATTGCGGGCAGACCTCGGACGCGCGTATTTGATTGCGCCGAACGGCATGCAAGCCGGTGAATACGGTAAGTAATTGATTTTTATGGCGCGCCCGACACGATTCGAACGTGTGACCTTTGCCTTCGGAGGGCAACGCTCTATCCAGCTGAGCTACGGGCGCTAACCGTGAAGGCTGGATAGCCGATCCCCGCTGCTTCGGCAATGCGGGATTTTGGATGAGGCGCAGTTCTCCGGCGGCAATGGACGCGCGCTCCGATCGTGTCGGCGTGGCGCGCTTGCGGCTGGAGATCTGGAAGCCCCGCTTCGGCGCCGCGACAGCCTGCGTGGTCGGCACCGTCTCGACCCAGACACGTGCGACGCGCCCGAGCGGTTCGACCACCGTCCCCTTATCCTCGGCGAAGCGGTCGGCAACTCGCTTTGCTGAGGCTCCAGCAGGGTTCGATTTTCCCAGCGCATGAGGACCTGGCAAAGGACCTCGCGGACGATGACCTCGCAGAAGACCTGCGGTGACGATGTCGCCCCGGCTCAGAACATGGGCCGTTTTGCGGATATCGTGAACGCCACCAGCCGCGACCGATCTCCCTGCCACGATCCGGTTCGGGATCGCTTCAGTCGAAGAGCCGGCGCACGACGGCGGTGGTCACACCCAATGTCGCGACCTGCGCAAAGGCTTTGACATAGTTGCCGGCATAGAAGCCGCGGATCATCTCGATGCGCGTCTTCAGCTCCTCGTCGAATTTGATCGCGAAACCATCCGCCAGCTTGCGCACGATCGTGCCGCGGACCGCACGTCCGCCGATCGTGCAGATGATGGGCGTGCCCAGAGGCGCCGGCGGTTCGCCGCGCAGCCCAGCCCCGGTGATGGAGATATCCGTCAGTCGCAGGATCAGGCTTTCCCCGGCACATTCGAGCATGACCGCTTCATCGGTCGCGAAGCGCTCCGCCTTGCGACGCCGCGGCTGTTCGATGCAGACGAAGCAGACGATGATGAGGACGATCAGGTTATACCAGCTCCAGGCGAAGGCGAGGCCGCCCGACGTCAGGCTGTCGCCGCGCACATGGATCGCGAAGGCATAGACCAGCCCGGCCAGGGTGAGGAGGATGATGCTGCCGTAGATCTTCACGAGCGGCCATTCGATGAAGCGCTGGCCCCGATCGCCACCCTTGGCGGTGACCTTGAATTTCTGGTTCCGCGGCCGCAGCAACCCGGTGAAAACCGCCTTCAGGATCGCCGGTGCCGCGATGAACTGCGACACGTCGGTCATGAAGACCAGCGAACGACCGCGCGAGATCCAGCTCATCGTGACCGAGTGCCACAGGAAGAACGGCAGGAAATAGCCCAGCAGGTCGTAGAGATCGGCATCGACGGTATGGACGCCGAACAGCAGGTAGCCGATCGGCACGAGCAGCCCGAGCAGCTTCGCGATGTAGACAGCGGTCCAGTTGAGGAAGGTGTCCACCAGGGACAGGCGGTCGATGAAGGTGAGGCTGGAGCTGCGCGAGAACGGCCCGCTGCGCCCGCGCGTGATCTGCATGAAGCCGAGGCACCAGCGCCCGCGCTGCGTAATGTATTCCTTGAGCCCCTCCGGGGCGAGCCCCAGCGTGAGCGGCTCGTTCAGATAGGCGGTGGTGAAGCCGGTCTCCTTCAGCCGCAACGTCAGGAGATAGTCTTCCGTGACGGAATCGGTCGGGAAGCCGCCGATCGTCATCAGCGGCGCGAAGCGGATGACCGAGGAGGTGCCGCAGCAGAACGCCGCGCCCCAGGCATCCTTCGCGGCGAGCACGACATCGAAGAAGAAGCGCTGCTCGTCCGGCCAGACATGGGCGGCGGCGAGATTGGTCTGGATCGGGTCGGGATTGATGAAGTGTTGCGGCGTCTGCACCAGGCCGACACCGGGGTCCCGGAACAGGCACAGCGCCCGCGGCAGGAAATCCGGGAGCGGGACGAAATCCGCGTCCAGGATCGAGATGAACGCCGGTGGATCCGGCAGGGTCGCCAGATGCGCCAGGGCATGATTGATGTTGCCGGCCTTGGCATGGCTGTTGTCCGGCCGGGTCAGATAGCGACAGCCCAGGCGCTGCGACAGCTCTTCGAGCCAGGGGCGGCGACCATCGTCGAGCACCCACACGCGGTAATTGCCGTGGTTCATCCCGGTCGCGCCGATCATCGTGCGCTCGAGGATGGCCTCTTCCTCGTTATAGGTGCAGATCAGGACGTCGACCAACGGCGGCTCGAGGCTTGCGAGCCACGCCTTGTTCGCCTCGACCTCGGGCGAGCGGTTGCGCGTCCGACACAGGAAGATGGAGGCCAGGATGGCCGCCGACAGCGACGCCGTCTCCGCGACCAGGAAAATGCTGCCCGCCGCGAAATCGGCCGTCCAGCCGACCGGCGGCAGCGTCGACGTCACCCGCCACTGGAAATAGCGCAGCAGCAGCAGCAGGCCGACGCCGACCATCAGCATGCGCGCGGGCGTCCGGTCATGCCTCAGCAGCGGGGTGAGCATGACGGCAAGCCCGGCGGCGGCGAGACCCGGCGCCAGCGCGGTCAGGAGATCATGCGTCACGGCGTGGAGGCCTGCTCGCCGAATACGACGCGGCCCGTGCGACCGACGGCACAGGTCTGCCCGGCGCCCAGGTCCGGCACCGAAACCGTAACCCGGTAAGGCTCTTTGCTCAGCGCGGCGGGCTCGATCGCGAGGTTTGCCGCTGCAGTGGCGCGGCCGGTCAGGTTGACCACCTTCCCTTGCAGGTCATTGCCGCCATCGGCCGGCACGAAGCGGGCGGGGCTGCCGACCGAGAGGCGATTATAGACGGACTCCGTGACATTCGCCGTCACGACCGCCGTCGAGCAGTCGATCAACCGGGCGAGATCCTGGCCGACGCGGACCTGCTCGCCGGGAGAGACCATCGCCTCCCAGATGCGCCCGGTCACCGGAAGCGTCATCGCGACGTCGGACTGGGCCTGGTGGCGTGTGCGCGCATCGGCGAGCGCGGCTTCCAGCTGTTTCGTTTCCGCGTCGATGCCGGCCAGTTCCGAGCCGAGATCGGCGATGCGCTGGCGCATCTCGTCGCCGCGCTGCACCGAGCTCGGCCGGTCGTTGTAGCTGTCGCCGAGGAAGATCCGGTTGCGCGCCGCTGCAAGTTCGACGGTCGCGGCCGCGAGCCGATGGCGCGTCGAGGCTTCGGTTCCCGTCGCGATCGTGACCTCGCGCGACAGGCGGTCGAACTCCGCGGCCGTGACGTTCCCGGTCCGCGCCAATGCCTCGGCGCGGCGATAAGCGGCGGTCGCTTCCTCGCGCCTGGCGACGGCGACGCCGATCTGGCTTTCGAGCTCAGCCATGCGGGCGGTCAACTGCTCGACCCTGCCCAGCCTGAACGCCTCGGCCTGACGGTCGAGATCGGTTTCCGCGGCCTGCGCGCTCGCGAGCTTGCTGCTCAACGTCGCCCGCTGGCTGGCCAGCTTGCCGAGGGCTTGCTCCAGCTCGTCGAGCCGTCCGCGATCGGCTCGCGGATTGACGATGCGGAGCAAGGTCGAGCCTTGCGCGAGAGTGTCGGAGGTAGCCAGCGTCGTCGTCGACGCGACGACCTCACCCGCGATGGGCGAGCGCAGCGTCATCAGCCTTGCGTTGACGACGGCCTCGACGCTGGAGGTCTGGAGCAGCGTGCGCAACGGCGCCAACCCAAAGACGGCGACAACGGCCGCCCCGAGCAAAACCTTGGCCGCCCGCCGTATGGCTGGCGTCATCATGGGTTGCTTGGCTGGCTGCGGTGCAGTGCCTGCGGCCTCGGGCTTGGGTTCGCCGCCATCGACGTATTGTTTCAGCCGGCTCTGCAGGGCACGCGCGTCCTGAGGCTCCCGGCCACTGGCGGAGGCGGCCGGAGAGGCCGCCTCGCGAAGCGCAGCCGAAGCCTGATCCGGCTTGGCGTCGCCGGCTTCCAAGCCTACGGATTTCTTGGATTGCAGAGCTTGATGGGCCATTTTTGCGTCCCTGTTATCGAACGGAACGATTGGGCAGCGCGCTTTCCCAAATCTTAAAGCCGCGCCGTTCGCCAAATGAACGCAAGAACGGCGGAAACAAGAGATGAAGCGGACGCTTCGCAATCGTTGAAGATGTTATTAACCTCGTGCGGATCGACGAGCTTGCTCGGCCTTCTCGACCGGTCCGCGGCATCGAAGACGCCGGGCGTCCGCATCGCGAAGTCGTAGGATAATGGGTGCGACGCGCTCCCTGATCTCAAGGAGAGCATGATATCCGACGCTGTCTGGCTCTGTCGGCGTTGCGCGATCGTGCGGACAATCGATCGCTTGCTGCTTCACACAACGAAATGTCGAGTAATAAATTGCATTCCATAGGGTTTTTGGGGTGCGCCTTGTGGCGAGTCCCTGCTTCGGAGGGACTCGCGCTGTTGCGCAGGAGGCGCGGGCGGTGACAATGAAGCGCGATGCCGATTCTCAGCGACATCCCTCCGGACATCCGGCGCGCAGCCTGCGCCTTTCACGAGGCCGGCCATATCGTCGTCGGCTGGGAGCATCGGCGCCACATCACCCATGCCTGGCTGCGGCCGCCCTACGGTTTCTCGGGCGAGACCTGCTTCGAGCCTTATGAGCGGGGCTTTCGTGGTGACAGTGCGGTCGACCGCAGGCGTGCGGAGATCGAGATCGTCATCCTGTCCGCCGGCCATTGTGGCGAGATGGTCTATTGGAACAAGGACGGGCTGAAATGGTATCCGGGCGCGATCGCCTCGCATGAGGACGATCTCCGGCAGATGGAGCCCTATCTCGCGCTTCTGCGACCACCTGACGAGGCTGCGCTGCGTACCCGTTGTGCCAACGCCGCGACGGCCATTCTCTACCGGCCGGCCATGCTCGCGGCTCAGGCCGCCATCGCCCGGCGATTGGCCGACCGGCGTCGCATCGATCGCGACGAGGTCGATGAAATCATAGGGCGCACGGCGGGTTGATGGCCGCCGTACGCCCTATCGAATGTCCAGCGGTTACGCCGCCTTCTTGCCGGCATCGAACGGGACCTCGATATCGACCGCGAGGGTCGAGACCTGGGCGCCGCGTTCCATCCGGACGCTGACCTTGTCGTCGTCGATCTGCATGTGCTTGGAGATCGCGCGCAGGATTTCATCGCGCAGCTTGCCGAGCAGGTCGGCATCGCCGCCGGTCGCGGCGCGCTCATGGGCGAGCAGCACCTGCAGCCTTTCCCGGGCGGCGGGGGCCGAACGGGGGCGGGAGAAGAGACGAAGCAGGTTCATGCCGCCTTCCTTCCGAAGAACTTGCCGAAGAAGCCGCGCTTCTCGCCGGGGACCGTGACCGGGAGCTGCTCGCCCTTGAGGCGGCGTACGGCATCGAAATAGGCGATGGCAGGCGCGCTGCCCTGGTCGGCCAGCGTCACGGGCGAGCCGATATTGGAGGCGCGCAGCACATCCATGCTCTCGGGGATGATGCCGAGCAGCGGGATCGACAGGATCTCCAGCACGTCGTCGACCTTCAGCATGTCGCCGCGCTCGGCCCGGAGAGGGTCGTAACGGGTGAGCAGCAGGTGCTTCTCCATGCGCTCGCCGTTCTCGGCCTTGAGCGTCTTGGAATCGAGCAGGCCGATAATCCGGTCGGAATCGCGCACCGAGGAGACTTCCGGATTGGTCACGACGATCGCGATATCTGCATGGCGCATCGCCAGCGTCGCGCCGCGCTCGATGCCGGCCGGGCTGTCGCAGATCACCCAGTCGAAATTCGCTTTCAGCGCGCCGATGACGGCAGCGACGCCCTCGGTCGTCAGGTTGTCCTTGTCGCGGGTCTGCGAAGCCGGCAGCAGGTAGAGCGTCTCGACCCGCTTGTCGCGGATCAGCGCCTGGGTGAGCTTGGCCTCGCCCTGGATGACGTTGACGAGGTCGTAGACCACGCGCCGCTCGGCGCCCATCACCAGGTCGAGATTGCGCAGGCCGACGTCGAAATCGACGACCACGACCTTGTCCCCGCCCTGGGCGAGCGCGGCGCCGAGCGCGGCCGACGACGTCGTCTTGCCGACGCCGCCCTTGCCCGATGTGACGACGATGACCTTGCCCATTGACCGCTCCTTCTGAACGTTGAGTTATGTGTGCGCCTCAGGCGAGCGCTTCGACCTTGAACGTTTCGCCGTCGAGCCAGATCTGCACCGGCTTGCCTCGGAATTCCGGGCCCATGTCCTCGGCCGTCTTGTAGTAGCCGTCGATCGCGATCAGCTCGGCCTCGAGCTTGCGGCAGAAGATGCGTGCCGCAGCATTGCCCATCGTGCCGGCCATCGCCCGTCCGCGCAGGGTGCCGTAGACATGGATCGAGCCGCCCGCGACGATCTCGGCCCCGGATGCGACCGAGCCGACGACGGTGACGTCGCCTTCGAGGAAGACCAGTGACTGGCCCGAGCGCACCGGCTGCGTCACGATGATCGACGGAACCGCCTTGGGCAGATCGGGTGCGACCGGCTCCGCGACCGTCACGGTCTCGACGGCCTCGGCCGCGGCCGGAGGTTCGAAATCGGGGGTGGGGCGCCCGTCGGCCATGGCCGGCGGCAGATCGGAGCCGAGCAGGGCGGGCGAGGCGCCCTCTATTCCCATGATCCGCACCTGGCGCGAGCCGAGCTGGCTGACGAAGGTGCGAAGCTGCGCCCGGTCGATATCCAGCCCGGTGATGTCGAGCACCACGGGGCGCCGCAGGAAGAAGCCGGCGGAGCGCGAGGCGAGATCGTCGAGCCGCGCGAGCCAATCCTCGAAAGGCAGCTCCGGGGTCAGCGTCAGCGCAAGATAGGACCGCCCCTTGAGGCGGATGGGCCGGGGTTGAGTTAACACGTCGGTTATCTTGGTAAATTTTCGGTTGCTTCGGTGTATCGAGGGAATGGTTAACAGAGGGTAAACCGGAGCCTCGGATGGGCTCTCTCGATAGGGTCAGAGGGAAGCTGTCCACATCTCCGTTGTGGACCCGGAATGAGGGTGCCACAGGCCGTCATGCTCGGGCTTGACCCGAGCATCTCTGGAAGGACAAGTGCCTATTCTTGCTAGAGATTCTCGGGTCTTCGCTACGCTTCGCCCGAGAATGACGCTCTGTTGCGCGGGCGCGTCTACCCCTGAAAAACCTCCGGATAGGCATAGAGCCCCGGCGCACCGCCGGTATGCCAGAACACGACGGTCTCGTCGGGGCCGATGGCGCCGCTTCTGACCAATGCGATCAGCCCGGCCATCGCCTTGCCGGTATAGACGGGGTCGAGCAGGATGCCTTCGGTCCGCGCGACCAGTTCGACGGCCTCGATCATCGCGGGCGTCGGCTGGCCATAGCCGGGGCCGACCTGCGAATCATCGATCTCGAGCGCGACCTGCTCGCCTCGCTGCCGGCCCTCCAGCGCGTAGATGTCGTTCACAAGCCCGGAAACGATGGTGCCAGCCTGCTCGGACGAGCGCGAGACGCTGACGCCCTGCACACGGCAATCGAGCCCGGCATCCTCGACGCCGGCCAGAATGCCGGCATGGGTGCCGCCGCTGCCCGTCGGGACGACGATATGATCGATGCGCACACCCTCGGCCTCCGCCTGCCCGGCCAATTCCAGAAGGGCGTCGCGATAGGCGAGGCTGCCCAGTGCGTTGGAGCCGCCGACCGGGATGAAATAGGGGTGCTTGCCCTGGGCCTTCAACCCGGCCACAGCCTCGTCCGCGATGGCGATCGCATCGCTGCCGGCAGGGAGCAGGCGAATTTCCGCGCCAAAAATCCGATCGAGCAGCCAGTTGCCGCTGGTCCGGTAGGATTCGCTGCGATTCGGCACCGAATCGGTGAGGAGCAGGGTGCAGGCCAGCCCGTTGCGCGCGGCGGCGGCGGCCGTCTGGCGGGCATGGTTCGACTGGATCGCCCCCATCGTGACCAGCGTATCGGCGCCCTGCTTCAGGGCTTCCGCAATGAGGTATTCGAGCTTGCGCACCTTGTTGCCGCCGCCGGCAAAGCCCGTGCAGTCGTCGCGCTTCATCCAGATGGAAGGGCCGACGCCATTGCGCGCCAGTGCCTCCGACAGGCGGGGCAACGGCTCGAACGGCGTCGGCAGCAGGGCCAGTCGGATCGTCTCGCGTCGGGTCATACCGGCAGGCTCCCAGCTTCGTGTCGCCATCGATGGCGAGGCCAGCATAGCGCGGCGCCGGAGATTCGCCGGGCGCGCGAATGCATGCCCGGCGTGCAGTCCGAGCTTACGCCTACAGCCGCCGCGACAGGCGCGGATCGAGCCGGTCCCGCAGGCCGTCGCCGAGCAGGTTCACCGCCAGCACGACCAGCGCGAGCGCGATCGCCGGGCAGAAGATCGTCCAGGGCGCGCGGGCGAGGTAGAGCCGGCTCGACGCGATCATGTTGCCCCAGCTCGGCACTTCCGGAGGCACGCCGGCGCCAAGGAAGGACAGTGAGGCCTCCACGAGGATCGCCGACGCGCAGATATAGGTTGCCTGCACGATCAGCGGCGCGATCGTGCTCGGCATGATGTGCCGGAACAGAATGCGCGGCGTCTTCGCGCCGCAGGCGCGCGCGGCCTCGACGAAGGGCAGTTCCTTGACGCTGAGCACGATCGAGCGGACGAGCCGGACGACGCGCGGCAGTTCCGGGATCGAGATCGCGGCGATGACGATGCCGATGCTGCCCTGGTTCAGGGAGACCATGGCGATCGCGAGCAGGATGGCGGGGATTGCCATCAGCCCGTCCATCAATCGCATGACGATGGCGTCGAAGCGTCGGTAATAGCCGGCGAAGAGGCCGATCGTCAGGCCGATCAGGATCGAGATCGTCGCGACGCTGAAGCCGACGATCAGCGAGACGCGGGCGCCATAGACGGTGCGCGCGAAGACATCCTGGCCGAGCTGGTCTGTGCCGAACCGCAATGCGGGGGAGGGCGGCTGCAGGCGCCGGGTCGGCAGCTTCAGCATGGGATCGCCGGCGATCAGGGGCGCGACGATGGCGACGCCGATGAAGAAGATCAGGATGGCGGCGCCGAGCAGCATGGTGGGATTGCGGCGCGCGAAGCGGCCGAACCGGGCGAGACGGTTGCCGGTGGCGGGAGCGGGAACGGCGGGGACGTCGATCGTGGTCATCGCGCGCGCCTCCTCAATGCCGGATGCGGGGGTCGATGAGCGAATAGGACAGATCGACCGCGAGGTTGATCAGCACATAGATGCCCGAGAAGACGAGGATTACGCCCTGGATGATCGGATAGTCGCGCTTCGAGATCGCATCGACCACCAGGCGGCCGACGCCGGGAATGTTGAACACGGTCTCGGTGATCACGACGCCGCCGATCAGGAGGGCGACGCCGATGCCGATCACGGTGATGATCGGCACGCCGGCATTCTTCAGCGCGTGCTTCATCAGCATGGTGCGCGCCGAGACGCCCTTGGCATTGGCGGTGCGGATGTAATCCTCCTCCAGCACCTCCTGCATCGAAGCCCGCGTCATCCGCGCGATCAGCGCGACATAGGCGAGGCCGAGCGTGATGGTCGGCAGGATGAGATGGAGGAACCAGGGGCCGATGCCGTCCAGGATCGGGCGGTAGCCCTGCACCGGCAGCCAGCGCAGCTCGATCGCGAAGATATAGATCAGGCCGTAGCCGACCACGAAGGTCGGCATCGAGAAGCCGAGCACGGAAAAGCCCATCAGCAGCCGGTCGATCGGCCGGCCGGTCTTCCAGGCGGCGAGCACGCCGAGCGTCACCGCGATCGAGACGGCGAAGATCATGGTCAGCACGGCGACGGAGATCGTCGGCTCCAGGCGCTGCAGGATCAGGGTCGAGACCGGGGTATTGGAGAAGATCGAGACGCCAAGATCGCCCTGGATCACGCGCAGGCCCCAGCGCCCGAACTGGACGAGCAGGGGATCGTCGAGGCCGAGCCGCTGGCGGATGGCTTCGATCTGCTGCGGCGTGGCGTAGTCGCCGGCGATGATGGCGGCGGGGTCACCCGCGGAGAGATGAAGCAAGAGGAAGACGAAGATGCCCACCAGCGTCATCACCAGGATGGTCGATGCCAGGCGCTGTACGAGATAACTCAGCATTGCGTCGTTCGTCCTCCGTCGGCTGGTTCATTCGGGGCGGGGCTGGTGCGCCCGCTCGCACGCGCGCCCTCACGCCGCCGGCACGCCCGCCTGAAGACGGTCGGACGGGCGGAGTCCGCCGAGGGGCGGACTCCACGAAGCGCGTCACGATCAGGCTGAAATCAGCCCTTTCTGACATTCCAGAAAGGGATCAGCTCGGGCATGCCGATCAGCCCCGTCAGGTTGCGTAGCGCGGCCGGCTGGAACCATTGGCCGAAATAGGCATGCGGCACGAAATCCCAGGCGTTCTGCTGGATGTCCCGGGCGATCTGCTTGCGCTCGGCATCGGTCGAGGCGCCGGCCCATTTGTCGCGGAGCTGCTCGTGCAGCTCGTTGGTCGGCCAGCCGAACCAGCCCTTCTCGCCATTGGCGGCATGGCCGCTGAGCGAGACCGGATTGCCGAAGGCGTTGACCGAGCCGGAGGTGAAGAACACGTTCCAGCCGCCCTGGTCCGGCGCGGCCTTGACGGCGCGGCGGGTGACGACGGCGCCCCAGTCGGAAGCCTGCAGCGAGACGTTGAAGCCGGCCTGGCGCATCCACTGCGCGATCAGGTTCGCCGCGTTGTTCATATAGGCGATGTTGGTCGCCTGCAGCACGACGACCGGGCGCCCGTCATAGCCGGACTCTTTCACGAGCTGCTTCGCCTTCTCGATGTTCGGCGCGGTCTTGAACCAGTCGATATTGGCGTCGTTCTCCATCGGCGTGCCCATGCCGAACAGCGAGGAGCAGCCACGGAAATACTTCTCGTCGCCGAAGGTCGCCTTCATCACCTCGGTCGGGTGGATCAGGTGCAGCATGGCCTGGCGGGCCTTGACGTTGTTGAACGGCGGATGGAGCCAGTTCACCCGCGCCCAGCCGAGCTGGCCCTGCTTGTTCAGGACCTCGAGCTTGATGTCCTTCTCGCCGGACAGCGAGTCGAGCAGGTCGACATTGGGATATTCGATCATGTCGATCTCGCCGGCCCGGATCGCGGCGATCGCGGTCGCCTCGTCGGCAATGTTCTCGTAGACGACGCGGTCGACATTCACGACCTTGCCGCCGGAGGTCATCACCGCCGGTTCCGAGCGCGGCACATAGTTCGGGTTCTTGTCGTAGACATAGCGCTGGCCCTGGACGACCGCGCCCTCGTTGAAGACGAAGGGGCCCGAGCCGAGGATCGTGCTGATCTGCTGGTTGGGATCGGTCCCGGCTTCCTTCTCGCGCATGATATAGCAGACATTGGTCGCGGCCTTGGCGAGCCATTCGACCACGAGCCCATAGGGCTCCTTCATCACGATCTGGAAGGTCTTGTCGTCCTTGATCGGCGTGTCGGCGAGGCGCGCCATCATATGCTGGCCGCCGCCGTCGCGGGCGCCCCAGCGCCGGATCGAGGCGACGCAGTCCCTGGCGGTGACCGGCGTGCCGTCCGTGAAGCGCAGCCCGTCGCGCAGCTCGAACGTATAGGTCTTGCGGTCGTCCGAGAGCGACCATTTCGAGACCATCTGCGGCTGCGGCTCGAACTTGTCGTTCACGCCGAACAGCGTGTCGTAGACCATGCCTGCGTGGTACGAGGTCATGTTCGCCGTCGTCCAGATCGGATCGAAGACGCGCAGATCGCCGTGCAGGACGGCCTTGAGTGTACGGGCGGCGGAAGGCGTGGTTTGGGCCCGGATCGTGGCTGGCGCGGCGACGAGCGCGCCGGTTGCCAATCCGCCCTGAACGAAGCGTCTGCGTGTCGTGGTCATGTCGTTCTCCTCCGCGTTGCAACAGAGGACCGCGGGCATTCGCCTCGTCTGGCCCTCATCGGGTCATGCTTGAACTCTCCTGTTCCGTTCGGGTGCGGGGGCGTCAGACGACGAGCCGGCCCGGCGGGAGCGGATCATGCGGCCAGAGCGGTCGGTTGATCTTGCGATAGGGATATTTCCGCACGTCGAGATGCGAGGGGCCGCCGCCATCGGTGTAGATCACCTCGCTGGCGATCGGGCCGTAGGCCGCATGGAAATGGTTGGTCGACTTGACGCTGACGATGCGTTTCTGCGTCGGGTCGATGCCGACGCTGGTGAAGATCTCCAGCCCCAGCGCCTGCGTCCGGTGCGAGAGCAGCGATACATCGATGCCGTCGATGCGGATGCCGACCGCATCGCCGATCGGCACCTTGGCGGTGCCGAAGCTTTGCGTCCCGTTTCTGATGGCGCCGAGAACCGTCACCTCGCCGTCGACGGGCGTGCCGGAGGTCGCGGCCGCCTTGCCGCCGAAGCGCAACGGAATCGTCGCACCCACGCCGGCCGTCAGGCAGAACGCGACCGCGACGGGGTCCCAGACCGGACCGACCGCCGCGTCGCCGATGCCGCGCTCGCGCAGGCGGTGGATGATGTTGGTGTTGTCGGAGGCCGCGCCGCCGCCGGCATTGTCGGTGGAATCGGCGATGACGCGCGGGCCGTTGGCGGCCCCGCCGAGCGCGCGGTCGAGCGCCTCGTCGAGCGGGGTCACCGGCGGAGCGAACTGGCCCTTGAGCGAGCGGAATTCTTCGCCGAGTTTTGCCGCGAGCGCATCGCCCTTCGCCTTGTCGTTATCGGTGATGACGAGGAGGCGGGTGCCGATCTCCGGCACGTCGCCCTGCTGGAAGCCATGCGCCAGCGAGACCGAGAGGATGCCGTCCTTGCCTTCGAGCGCGCTCATCCGGTCGACGAAGGAGCGGCCGGGCTCGCGCGTCGTCGGCACCAGCTCGATCATCCGGCAATCGTAGAGCGACATCACGGGTTTGATCGTGCCGCGGATCGTCCCGAGGATGATGTCGACCAGTTCCTCGGCCCGCTCGACGAAGTCGATATGCGGATATTCCTTGTAGAGGATGATCGCATCGGCGAGGCGCACGCGTTTCTCGGTCAGGTGGCAATGCGGATCGAGCTCGACGCCGATCGGCACGGCGGGGCCGACGATGGCGCGGACATGGTCGAGGATGTCGCCTTCGCAATCGTCATAGCCATGCGCGACCATGGCGCCGTGAAGGCCGAGCAGCACGCCATCAACCGGCAGTGCCGCCTTGAGTTGGACGAGGATTTCGTCGCGCATCTCCTCGTAATCCGCCTTGGCGCAGGTGCCCGACGGCTCGGCCCAGAAACAGGAGCCCTCGATCAATTCAAAGCCGTCGCGCTTGGCGCGCTGCCGCGCGACATAGAGTGGGGCGGTGGTGTGGGTCGCCCGGTCGGGATGCCGGCCCGCCGGGAAATAGGCGGAAGCCTCGAAATTGGCCCGGGAAGTCGGGATGGGAGAGAAGGTGTTCGTTTCGGTTGCGAGCGACGCGGCAAACAGGCGCATAAGCTACCTTTCCGAAAGGATGAACCCCATGTTCGGTTGGCCGTGAAGCCCATGTCAAGCTGCAGCGCGAGCATGGGATATTGCAGCCGCAGCATCGGTCGGTATTTCACGAAATGCAAATCATAATCGTTTTCATTTGCAATAATGACGCTGCGCGCTGCGGCTTTCACAAACACGATGAAGAACGCTGCGCGCCGCTCGATTGCGGCCTGTCTCTGGCCCTCCAGAATCTTCGCTCGCGGAGGCGTCGGCACGGATGGCTGCCTGCCGGGTTGGAGTCTGCCGATTTGACGCCGAAGCACCAAGTCATCCCGCGCTCGTCCCGGGCTCCATCGCAGGGCTCCGGAGTTCTACGAGCGATCCCGGATCGGCGTGGCTTCGCGGCTTGTCCGGGATGACGCCGTGATTCCGTGAAAACGAAGCATGTTCTAGGCGCGCGCCGCGTCGTTGAAGAAGCCGGGTGGACCCATCTGCCCGCCCTTCAGCACGATTTCGAGCCCGTCGAGACGAGCGTCGTCGGAATGCGCACGGCAGAGCGGCGCACCGGGCACGCAAGGCCGGAGATAGGAGAGGCCACAGAGCGGCAGCGATCGGATCGCCATGGTCGAGGTGTCGCCGCCCGCGACGACCAGCCGCCCGAGATCGGTTTCGGTGATGACCGAGGCCAGCAATGCTCCCGTCGCTTCTGCAACCGCGCCGGCCGCTGTCGGAGCGCCTTCAGGCTGTTCCGTCACCAGCATCACGTCGCCTTGAGACAGCCTGGATAGAGCGTTCGCGCGCAGCTCCGCGGCATAGCCTGTATCGGCAAGCAACCGCGCGGCATCCACGGGCAACATCGCGTAGCCGCGCGCCGCTTCGACCTGCGCGCGCGTCACCGGAGACAGGCTACCGACGAGGGCGAGCACCGGCCCGGTACCGCGGTGCTGCGCTTCTGGAGCGCGAGGCCCAATCACGGCCTTGTCATGTCCGGCTGCGAAGGCACGGGCAACCGAGCTCGCGCCCACCGCCAGCATCGGACCATTCCCCAGCGAGCTGGCGAGCACCCGGCCGATCACCGCGAGATCGGCTTCGGTCGCAACATCGAACAGAACCGCGGCCTTCTCGCTTGGCATCGCAGCCGAACCGCCGGCATAGGCGCGGTAATCGACGAGCCCGATATCTGCAAGCCCCTGCGCCGCAAGATGCCAGCGCAGATCGGCTTCCGCCATTGGCGTTACGGGATGCCGGCTCATCGTCGGGTGACGGTCGATACGGTGGACCGTGCCGTCGCCGCCGGCCGCGAACAGGTTCCCGAACAGGCAGAAGCGCCCGAGATTGGGCTGGCCGCCGAGGATCGGCACGAGCGGGTTCGGGAAGAAGGGCTTCAATGCCGCGACGGCCGCGCCGATGCTGCCGATATGAGGCGCGCTGTCGAAGGTCGAGCAGCATTTGTAATGCATCAGCTCGACGCCTTGCCCGGCGAAGAACCGCCCGATCCCGGTCAGCTCCTCCGCCATCGCCGCTGGGGCCATGGCCCGGCTCGCGCCTGCGATGCCGATCGCATCGAGCGGGCCGGCCGCCGCGAGTTGCGCCTCGCTCGGCTGGCGCAGGAAGACCAGGGCGCGAAAACCCCGCTCGGCCAGCGTCGCCAGCGTATCGGTCGAGCCGGTGAAATCGTCGCCGTACCAGCCGTAGAGGGGCATGCGCTTCGCGGTCACGGCGCGTTAGCCCGTCTTGCCGCCGAAGGTGTCGAGCGCCTGCTGCAACTCGGGATGCGAGCGGGCCGCTTCGGCAATGGGAGTGCCTTCGGCCACGGCAGCCCAGGCCTGCCGGATGCTGGCGACGCCGGCCCTTGGCCCGCCGGGATGGGCGAGGATGCCGCCGCCGGCCATGAACAGCAGGTCGTCATGGCCGATCGCGTCCCAGGTCGCCTGTGCCGTGCCGGCCCATTGCCCGGATGAGAAGGCCGGCATCACCCGGTCGTCGGCACCATCGGTCAGGGGCGTGACGCAATCCCTGGCGGAGGTCACGACCTCCTCGTCCTCCTGCGCGAATTTACCCTGCAGGCCATGGACATGCATGTGGTCGACGCCGGCCAGTCGCCACAGCACCTGATAGGCCTGGAAGCCGATGCCGAGCAGCGGATGGCGCGAGAAGGCGCCATAGCCGTTGCGGTGACCGTGCAGGGCGAGATCGGTCGAGCGGCGCAGGGTTTCGATCGCGGAGAAACCGCACCAGTTGAGGCTCGCCATGACGCAGGAGCCGCCCTCGCGCTGGACGAGATCGGCATGGCGGCGCATCGCATCGGTCTCGTCGGTGATGTTGAAGGCGACCATGACGGGCTTGCCGGTCTTGTCCTGATGCCGGCGCACCGCCGCCATCACGGCCGGAATGCGTTCGGCCAGAGGCGCATGCACGGGATCGGCGGAGATCTCGTCATCCTTGATGAAGTCGAGCCCGGCCTCGCACAGGCTGGCGACGAGCTCGGCCGTCTGCGCAGAGCTGAGGCCCACATTCGGCTTGATGATCGAGCCGACCAGCGGCCCTTTCGCCGCGCCGGTCAGGCGACGCGTGCCGGCGATGCCTTGGGCCGGCAGCGGGAAACGCCGCCGGTATGACCAGGGCAGGGCGATGCTTTCGAGCCGTAAGCCAGTGACCTCGCCGAGATCGTAGAGATTGCCGGCGACGACCGCCGCCAGCGTCGCGAGATTGGCGCCGACATTGTCGACCGGGAAGGAGATCGTGACCCGCGCCCGCCGCCATGGCCCGCCGATGCCCTTCCGGGTAAGCCAGGCATTCGGCAGGCTGGGCTCCGTTGCGGGCTCCAGCTCCTCGATCCGCGTGACGACGGCGCGGGCCTGCTCGCGCAATTCGTCGGTCTCCCCGGCGACACGGGCGAAGGTGCCGCAGGATTGCTCGCCCGCCATCACCTCAGCGACCTTGGCCGGGTCGAGTGGCGTTTCGATGAGATAGGTCGCTTCGAAGCGGTTCTGCGAAGATGTCATGAGAAATCGTACTCCCGGGTCATCCCGGACAAGCCGCGTGAGCGGCGCCGATCCGGGATCCATGCCTGAACGGTTCCGGCATGGATCCCGGGTCTCCCTGCGGTCGCCCGGGATGACCCGGACGAGGCAACTTCACGCCGCCGCGGCGGCGAGCTTGCTCAGGTCGGGAAAGGGCCGCACCGGGTCCTTGCCGTCCCAGGTCTCCGACGCCTCGCGGATCAGGCGGAACATCTCGCCCTTGGGGCCGGCGACCTCCGAGAGTTCGATCACTGTGCCCGGATGGTAATGCGTGTCGAAATAGACGAAGCGCCCGCGCTCGCCGACCTCGCCCGACATCACCGGCTTGAAGCCCTCGGCGATCAGCCGCTCCAGATCTGCGTCGTAATCCGAAGTCCAGTAGGCGACATGCTGCAGGCCGGTCAGCCCCGCATCGGTGAAGTCCTTGTACATGGACGGCACGGCGTTGCGGCACTGGATCAGCTCGATCTGGAGCGGGCCGGAATTGGCCAGCGCCACCGAATTGTGCGGCTCGTAGGCCTCGCCCTTGTAGCGGTAGTTCTTGATCGGAACCTTCGGGTTGTAGAAGAACGGCCCGACGCCCAGCACGCGGCTCCAGTAATCCATCGCCGCCTCGATATCCGGGACGACATAGCCGGCCTGACGGATCTGGCCAAAGAAGCGGCTCATGGGCGTTGCTTTCTGAATATCAGGTTCTGAGGAAGCCGATGGAGATCCACGGCACGGCAGCGACGACGACGAGGCCGATGAGCAGGGCGAGGATGTAGCCCCAGATGTATTTCAGGCCTTCGTCGGGATTGATCTTGCTGATCGCGCAGGCACCGTAATAGCCGACGCCGAAGGGCGGGGCGAAAAGGCCGATGCCCATCGCGAAGATCACGACCATCGCGTAGTGCACCTCGTGCACGCCGACCTGCTTGGCGATCGGGAACACCAGCGGGCCGAACAGCACGATCGCCGGGATGCCCTCGAGCACGCTGCCGAGGATGGTGAAGGCGACGATCGAGATCGCGAGGAAGCCCCAGGCACCGCCCGGCACGGCCGCCATCGCCTGGGCGAGATCGCGCGAGAAGCCGGATTGCGTCAGGCCCCAGGCCATGGCGGTGGCGCAGCCGATGATGAAGATGATCGCGCCGGTCAGCGAGGCCGTCTCGACCAGCATGCGCGGCAGGCGGCGCCAGTCGAACTGGCGGTAGAGCAGGATGCCGGCGAGCACCGCATAGGCGATGCCGATGGTCGAAACCTCCGTCGCGGTCGCGACACCCTCGACCACCGCGGCGCGGATGACGAAGGGCAGCGCGATCGCGGGCAATGCGACCAGCGCGAGCTTGCCGATCTCGCGCCGGGAGAAGCGCTTGACGTTGCTGAGGTCCTCGCCGCGACAGCGCCACCAGACGACGAAGCAGAGCGCGACGCCCAGCACCACGGCGGGCAGCATGCCGCCGGTGAAGAGGGCCGCGATCGAGACGCCAGTGACCGAGCCGATGGTGATCAGCACGATCGAGGGGGGGATCGTCTCGGTCTGCGCGCCGGTCGCCGAGAGCAGCGCGACGAGATCGCCGGGCTTGGCGCCGCGCTTCTGCATCTCCGGGAAGAGCACGGGCGCGATCGCCGCCATGTCGGCGATCTTCGAGCCCGAGATGCCCGAGACCAGATACATCGCGCCGACCAGCACATAGGAGAGGCCGCCGCGGACATGGCCGAGCAGGCTCGCCAGGAACTGGATCATGGCGCGCGCCATGCCGGTCATCTCGATCAGCGCGCCCAGGAAGATGAAGAGCGGCACGGCGAGCAGGATGAGATGGCTCATGCCCTCGTCGAGCCGCCCGACCATGACCAGCATCGGCGTCGACGTCGTGCAGGCGAGATAGCCGAAGGTCGCGAGCGCGAAGGAGAAGGCGATCGGCACGCCGGAGAAGACGTTGAGCGCGACGACGCCGACGAAGAAGACGATAAGGTTGAGCTTGCCGAGCGGCTTCAGCGCCGGACCCACGAGCCAGAACAGCAGCACGAACAGCGCGGTGATCCCGATCGCGAGCAGGGCGGGCTTCAGCGTCGAAAAGCGCAGCAGGCGGCAGCCGGCCGCGATCAGCATCAGGCCGACGCCGACCGGAATCGCCGCCGCGCGCCAGGCATTGCTGATCTCCAGCGCCGGCGTGACGATGAAGTTCTCTTCCTCGGCATATTCGAGCGCATGCGGGATGATCAGGAGGAGGAAGGCGATCGAGGCGGTGATCGCGACCGCCTCCAGCAGCGCCCGCGTCTGCGGCGAGACGCGGGAGACGAGCCCGGTCATCCGCATATGCTCGCCGCGACGGAGCGCCACGACGGCGCCGAGCATCGAGAGCCAGAGGAACAGGATCGAGGCAAGCTCGTCGGACCAGACCAGCGGGGCGTGGAAGACATAGCGCGCCATGACGCCGGCGCCCAAGATGATGATCTCGACCAGCACCAGCACGGCTGCCACTGTCTCGACCAGCCCGCCGAGGGCACGGTCGAGATGGCCGGCGAAGCGGCCGAGCCCGTTTGCGGGCATGGCGGCAGCGGGAAGTGTCGCGCTATGGGCATCCATCGGGGGCGTTTCCTGTCTTGTGCTTTTGGGCCTTATAGGCCCGCCCGCACCCCTCAGGCCAGCTTGCCGACGGCGTCTTCGAGCAGGCTCCAGGCCTCCTTGCCGAAGCGCTCCTGCCACTCCTTGTAGAAGCCGGCCTCGCGCAGCTTGGCGCGGAAGGAATCCGGGTCGGTCTTGTTGAAGGCGAGGCCCTTGGATTGCAGGTCCGCCTGCACGGTCTCGTTGAGCTTCTTGATGTCGCCGCGCTGGGCGACCCCGGCATCGTTGATCGCATTGGCGACGATCGTCTGGACATCGGGCTGCAGGCCGCGCCAGGCGCGCCCGTTGGCGATGAACCAGAACCCGTCCCAGATATGGTTGGACACGGCGCAGCTCTTCTGGACTTCGTAGAGCTTGGCGACCTGGATGATCGGCAGCGGGTTCTCCTGCGCGTCGACGACCTTGGTCTGCAGCGCGGTATAGACCTCGGAGAATTGCAGGCTGGCCGGGGCGGCGTCGAGCGCCTTGAACATCGAGATCGAGAGCGGGCTCACGGGCACGCGGATCTTGAGGCCGGCCATCTCCTTGGCGGTCTCGATCGCCTTGCCCGAGGTGGTCATCTGGCGAAAGCCGTTGTCCCACATCTTCTCGAAGGCATAGAGGTTCACCTTGGAGATGGCCTCGCGGACGTGGGCGCCGAGCTTGCCGTCCATCGCCTTCCAGACCTGGTCGTAATCGGCGAAGGCGAAGCCGACGGCGTTGATCGCCGCGACCGGCACCAGCGTCGCGATGACGAGCGCGGACGGCGTGAAGAAGGTGATGCCGCCATTGCGCACCTGGCTGAGCATGTCGGTATCGCCGCCGAGCTGATTGTTCGGGAAGATCTTGATCTCGACCCGGCCGTTCGTCTCCTTCGCGACACGCTCGGCCGCCTCCTGGGCGCGGATGTTGAGTGGGTGGCTGAGGGGCAGGTTGTTGCCGTATTTCAGCTCGATCTCGGCGGCGCGCGCGATATGCGGCATGGCGATGAACGAGGCGGCAGGCGCAGCGGCGAGCGTACGCAGCACCGTGCGGCGCGTGAAGTTCGTCATGGTGATCCTCCCGGTATCGCTGATGCGATTTGATTGATTGCGGTCTTCTTGTCCTCAGATTAGGAAGCTGGGATGATGGTGGTCAAACTCAAATAATGATGGTTTTTGATGTGATCCTATGACGGGTCCGTTGGAGAAAAACGGCGGCGGCGAAAGCCTGCAGCGCCGCCGGATGGCCCGCATCGCCGATGTTGCGGCGCTCTCCGGCGCTTCGACCGCAACCGTCGACCGGGTGCTGAACCAGCGCCCCGGCGTGCGCGCCGCCACCGTCCAGCGCGTGCTCAAGGCTGCGAGCGAGCTGGGCTATGTCCTCGATCCCGCCCTGCCGGCGCAGGCCTTCACGCCGATGCGGCTGGCTTTCCTGCTGCCGGCCGGGAGCAACCGCTTCCTCGCGATGCTCGGGCGCCATATCGCGGAGGCGCAGGAGCAGCTCGCCTCCTTCAACATGCGGGCACGCGTCGAGTTCATCGAGAGCTTCAAGCCGGAACTCCTCGCTCAGCAGCTCAGGCAGGTCGGGCGCGACGTCGACGGCATCGCCTTCATGGCGCTGGAGCATCCGGCCGTGCGCGAGGCGGTGAACGGCCTCGCCGAGCGCGGCGTGCCGGCCGTGACCCTGATCTCCGACATCGCCAATGCGCGCCGTGCCGCCTATGTCGGGCTCGACAACCGCTCCACCGGGCGCACGGCAGGCTATCTCGTCGCCCGCTTCATCGGCAGGCGCCCGGCCAAGGTCGCGATGATCGCCGGCAGCCTGAGCTATCGCGCCCATGAGGAGCGCGAGATGGGCTTCCTGCATCTCTTCGAGGAGATGTTCCCGCAAATCGAGGTCGTCGGCCTGCGCGAGGGGCTCGACGACGAGGGCCGCAACTATCGCCAGGCCAAGGCGCTGCTCGCCCGGCATCCCGACCTCGCCGGCATCTACAATATCGGCGGCGGGCCGGAGGGGATCGCGCGCGCCTTGAAGGAGGCCGGCCGCCAGCAGGAGGTGGTCTTCGTCGGCCATGGCCTGACGCCGGCGACGCGGGCCCTCTTGCTCGACGGCACGATGGACGCGGTCATCACCCAGCACCCCCATGCGGCCCTGATGAGCTGCATCGCGATCTTCGCCAACCTGCGCGCTGGCCGCCCGGCTCTGGAGGGCACGGCGCCGCCCAGCATCGAGATCATCCTGCGCGAGAATTTGCCTTAGACACGCTGAGTTTCCCAAAGAAGCGCGGGTCATCCCGGACGCAGCGAAGCGGAGATCCGGCATCCATTCCGGGGTCTGCCCGATCTGCGCTCCGGCATGGATCCCGGGTCTCCCTCCGGTCGCCCGGGATGACGACGTGGTTTTCTGGATAATCAGACAGCAGTGGATCGTTGAGCAGGCTTGCATTCCCGGAAACAAAGAGGGAACATACGCCAATGTCCCTTCCGGATTCCGTCCTGAACCCGCCGCCGGCGCGGCCCGATATCACGCGCATCGTCTGCCGCGGCGCTGGCCGCCATCTGCGCGAGCGCGGCTATGCCATCGTCAAGGAGATGACCTTCGCCAATGGCCGGCGCGGCGACATCGTCGCGCTCTCGCCCTCGGGCGAGCTCTGGGTCGTCGAGGTCAAATCCGGCATCGCGGATTATCGCGTCGACGGCAAATGGCCGGATTACCGCGATTATTGCGACGGCTTCCTGTTCGCCGTCGCGCCGGACTTCCCGCGCGAGATCCTGCCCGACGATGTCGGTCTGATCGTCGCCGACGCATATGGCGGCGAATTGCTGCGCGAGCCGCCGCGCCATCCCTTGAGCGCGGCGCGGCGCAAGATGCTGACGATCGCGCTGGCGCGGCTGGCCTCGAGCCGGCTCGCGCTGATCGAGGATCCCGAAGGCCTGGCCTGAGCCCTGCCCGTCAGCGCGGCGCGCGCTTGGCGAGGATGCGCTGCAGCGTGCGGCGATGCATGCCGAGGCGGCGCGCCGTCTCCGAGACATTGCGGCTGCACAATTCATAGACGCGCTGGATATGTTCCCAGCGCACCCGGTCGGCCGACATCGGGTTTTCCGGCGGCTGCGGGCGGGCATCGCGCTGGGCGGCGAGGGCTGCATGGATCTCGTCGGCATCGGCGGGCTTGGCGAGGAAGTCGAAGGCGCCGAGCTTCACGGCGCTGACGGCGGTCGCGATATTGCCGTAGCCGGTCAGCACGACGCCGCGCGCATCGGGGCGGCGCTCCTTCAGGCGGGCGATGACATCGAGCCCGTTGCCGTCGCCGAGGCGCAGGTCGATCACGGCGAAAGCCGGGGCGGCTTCTTCCACGGCGGCGATGCCCGCCGCGACGCTGTCGGCGATGCGGACCGCATAGCCGCGGCCTTCCATGGCGCGGGCGAGACGGGTCAGGAACGGCTTGTCGTCATCGACTAGCAGAAGGGACATGTCGACGGCCGGGTCGGGCCTGTCGGTTTCGCTCGCTGCGTCCTGCATCGTCTTCTCCTTGCCGCTTCTCCACGCGCTGCGGCTTTGCGCGTATTCGGGTTTCGCTTCGCCGGCAGGCGCCCTGTGGAGCCTGCTCAGCCAGGTTCATGTAAGGCCGATGCGCCCGCCTGGGTACCCCCATCGACAGGTAGATCGGCTTCGAAATCGTCGCGGGACCAGCTGATCCGGATCGAGGCGCCGCTGGCAGGGGCCGGCCGGTTCGAGAATTCCAGCGTGGCGCCGCCCCGCTCGAGCAGCGTCTTGGCGATGAACAGCCCGAGGCCGAGGCCACCGCCGGCGCGGCCTTCGCCGGAGCCGCGCGAGAGATAAGGGTCGCCGGCCCGCATCAGCACGTCCGGCGGGAAGCCCGGCCCGTCATCGGCGATCATCAGAACGACCTGGCTGTGATTCCATTCTCCCGCAATCGTCACGGTCGAATGTGCGAAATCGACCGCATTGTCTACGATATTGCCGAGGCCGTAGATCATGCCGGGATTGCGACGGCAGACCGGCTCCGGCTTCTCGCCGGTCATCGTAATCTCGAAGGGCACGCCAAAGGGCCGCTGCGGCCCGGCTGTCTCCTCGATCAGCAGGCGAAGGGTGAGCTGGCCGAGCGGGCCCGCATCCTCGTCCTGCAGGCTGGAGAGCTTGCCGAGAATGCCCCGGCAACGCTCGACTTGCTCGCGCAGCAGCGCGATATCCTCGGCCATCTCGCCATCCGGCGGGGCGAGGCGGGTCAGTTCGCGCGCGACGAGTGCGATCGTGCCGAGCGGCGTGCCGAGCTCATGCGCTGCGGCGGCGGCGAGCCCATCGAGCTGCGAGAGATGCTGCTCGCGCGCCAGCACGAGTTCGGTCGCGGCGAGCGCGTCGGACAGATCGCGCGCCTCCTTGGCGACGCGCCAGGCATAGATGCCGGTGAAGGCGAGGCCGAGCACGAGCGCGACCCAGTTGCCAAGTTGATAGAAGGCCGGCAGCACCGGTCGATCGTCTCCGGCCCAGGGCAAGGGCAGGTGGTAGCGGCTGAGCAGGGTGGCGAGCCCCATCGCCAGCAGGCCCAGTACCAGGGTGCGCTGCGGCGGAAGCGCCGTCGCCGAGATCATCACCGGCGCGAGGAACAGGATCGCGAACGGGTTCTGCAGCCCGCCGGTCATGAACAGCAGGGCGGCGAGCTGGGCGATGTCGAAGCCGAGCAACGCGGTCGCGGCCCTGTCGTTGAGGCGGTGGCTCAGCGGAAAGCGGATGCGCAGGGCGATATTGAGCCAGGCGGAGACCGCGATGACGCTGAAGCACCAGCCGAAGGGCAGGGGAAAGCCGAGGCCGAAATGCACGCCGGCGACCGCGAGGCTCTGCCCGGCGATGGCGAGCCAGCGCAGCCGGACCAGCGTATCGAGGCGCAGATGGCGGCTTGAACGCGCCAGAACCGGGGCGGAAAGGTCCGGAAAGCTCACGTTTCGAGGGTCTCCTGCCTGCCGCCAGCCGTTGGTTTTCCGGCTTCGTCCACACTGGCATCGAACGGAAAAGGGGAAACCACGTTTCGGATCAATTCGATGCAATGCCAACGAGATAGATCATCGTTACCGCGTCCGATAGGACGCGCGATGATCACCGCAGGAAAATCTTAGCCTTTAGCCGGGTTGAATGAGAACAAAATCAACGTAAGGTGCTATGCTGCGTCGCATCATTGCATGTTGCGATGCCGGAAGGACGATTGATCGTATGTACGGGGCTGCCATGTCGTTTGCCTACCATGCCTACGAAGCGGTTCACATGATGGTGAGCCCGTTGCGCGGGGTTTCGGATGCGATGCATCTGGCCTTCAAGAACCCGGCGAATCCGCTGACCTACACGCCCTTTGGCCGCAGCGTCGCGGCGTCCTGCGAATTGTTCGAGCGCATGACGCGCCGCTACGGCAAGCCGGCATTCGGTCTCGACGAGACCACGATCAACGGCGTCAAGGTCGCCGTCGAGGAGCGGGTCGTCTGGGAGCGTCCCTTCTGCAAGCTGGTCTATTTCGACCGCAAGATCCAGGCGAGCCGCCGCAAGCCGCAGCCGAAGGTGCTGCTGGTCGCGCCGATGTCCGGCCATTACGCCACGCTACTGCGCGGCACGGTCGAGGCCTTCCTGCCCGGCCACGAGGTCTACATCACCGATTGGGTCGATGCCCGCCTCGTGCCGCTCTCCGAGGGCCGTTTCGACCTCGACGATTACATCGACTATGTCATCGGCATGCTGCAGATGCTGGGGCCGGACACCCATGTCATGGCGATCTGCCAACCCTCCGTGCCGGTCATCGCCGCGATCGCCCGCATGGAAGCCGATCGCGACCCCTGCGCGCCGCGCTCGATGACGTTGATGGGCGGCCCTATCGATACCCGCCGCTCGCCGACCGCCGTCAACCAGCTCGCGATGGAGCGCGGCACGGACTGGTTCCGCCGCAACTGCATCACCGTCGTGCCCTTCCCGAGCCTCGGCGCCTTCCGGCAGGTCTATCCCGGCTTCATGCAGCTCTCGGGCTTCATGGCGATGAATATCGACCGCCACGTCACCGCCCATTACGACATGTTCAAGCATCTCGTCAGCGGCGACGGCGATTCCGCCGAGAAGCATCGCGACTTCTATGACGAGTACCTCGCGGTGATGGACCTGACCGCGGAGTTCTATCTCCAGACCGTCGACACCGTCTTCGTTCAGCACGCTTTGCCGAAGGGCGAGATGATGCATCGTGACAAGCCGGTCGATCTCACCGCCATCCGCCGCGTCGCGCTGATGACGGTCGAGGGCGAGATGGACGACATCTCCGGCGTCGGCCAGACACAGGCCGCGCATGATCTCTGCGTCAACATCCCCGACGACAAGCGCGTGCATTATCTCCAGCCGAAGGTCGGCCATTACGGCGTCTTCAACGGCTCGCGCTTCCGGTCCGAGATCCAGCCGCGCATCTCCGATTTCATGGTCAGCCTCGACATGGAAGCGGCCAAGGAGCGTCGCGACGACAGCGCCAAGGAACAGCGCAAGGCGCTCAAGATCGCGGGCTGAAGCCCCGCTCTTCCCCATCGCCCGCGAATCCCGCACAATCGCGGGCGATGCGCATCTCCCTGTTCAGGCGCCAGCCGGACCCCGACCGGATCGAGGTCGTGTATGCCGGCACGCGCTATGCCGTTCTGGTCAAGCGCCGCGCCGCTGCGCGCCGGATGACCTTGCGCGTCTCGCAGGCGACCGGCGAGATCACCCTGACCCTGCCCGAGCGCGCCGATTTCGCGGCAGGCCGCACCTTCGCCGAAAACCATGGCGGCTGGATCGCGGCGCGCATGGCCAAGCGCCCGCGCGCCGTGCCCTTCGAACCCGGTCAGAGCATTCCCTTGCGCGGCGTGCCGCATCGCATCGTCCACTGGTCGAAGGCGCGCGGGCTGACGCAGGCGACGCGCGATGCCGACGGCGCGCCTGTCATCGCGGTCGCCGGAGACGCCGCCCATGTCTCGCGCCGGGTCAAGGATTTCCTGCGGAAGCTCGCGCTCGATGACCTCGAGAAGGCGGTGCGCGGCCACACGGCGAAGCTCGGCATCCCCGCCCGCAAGATCACCATCCGCGACACGACCAGCCGCTGGGGTTCCTGCTCCTCGCAGGGACATCTCAGCTTCTCATGGCGGCTGATCCTGGCGCCGTCCCCGGTGCTCGACTATCTCGCGGCCCATGAGGTGGCGCATCTCAAGGAGATGAACCACTCGCATCGCTTCTGGGCGCTGACCCACAAGCTCTGCCCCGGCACCGAGGAGGCGGAGGCCTGGCTGAAGCGTCATGGCGCCAGCCTGCACGGCTATGGTTAAGTCGGCAGCCCTGCCGCAATTCCGCCGTTAACCACTTTCTGAAACCTGCGCCCGCACACTGAAGGCCGATTCGCTTTCAGCGTGAGTATGCCTATGGGTCAGGTCATTGCGTTCCGTGTGCCGCAACAGCCGGCTGCCGCTGCCGAGCCGGTGCTCGGTTTGATGTCGGCCGTCGATTTCGCCCTGCGCGATCTCGCCGAGATACTTCCACACATTGCGCTGGATTCCGCGCGCCAGCAGGCGGAAGCCTGCCGCGCCATGCTGGCGCAGGCCTTCGACGCCGAGGTCGAGGCCGAGCTCGGGAACTGATCCTGCGCTCGCGCATGCCGCCCCCGGCACTGGCGCGGGTTGCCGAAGCGGCTGAATTGTCGATCCTCTCAAGGCAAGAGCCGGTGATCCGCCGGCCGGCATAGTGCTTGGGAGGCTTCACCCGTGTTCCTGACCAACAGCGATATGGTCGATCTTGTCGATCTCCGGCATCGGCTGCATCGCCGCCCCGAAATCTCGGGCGAGGAACGCGAGACCGCCGCGACCATCGTCGATTTCCTGAAGCCGACCGGTCCGAACCACATCGTCACCGAACTCGGCGGCCATGGCGTCGCGGCGATCTACGAGGGCGCCGAGCCTGGCCCGACCGTGCTGATCCGCGCCGAGCTCGATGCGCTGCCGATCGAGGAACTCTCCGACAGCGACCATCGCTCTGAAATCCCCGGCAAGGGCCATCTCTGTGGCCATGACGGCCATATGACGATCCTCGCCGGCCTCGCCCGCGGCCTGCAGCGCAACCCGCCGCAGAAGGGGCGCGCCATCCTCCTCTTCCAGCCGGCCGAGGAGACCGGTGCGGGCGCCGCTGCCGTGATGGCCGATCCGAAATTCGAGGAGATCGTGCCGGATTACGCCTTCTCCCTGCATAACCGCCCGGGCGTGCCTGTGGGCCATGCCCGCATCTCGGAAGGCGCCGCCAATTGCGCCTCGCGCGGCATCAAGATCATCCTGACCGGAGAAACCTCGCATGCCTCGACGCCGGAGCACGGCCGGTCGCCGGCGCCTGCGATCGCGACGCTGATCCCGGCCCTGACCGCGCTCGGGCCGGGCGGCCCGCTCGATGCCGATTTCCGGCTGGTCACGGTGACCCATGTCGAGATCGGCGAGCAGGCCTTCGGCATCGCGCCGGGCCATGGCGAACTCTGGGCGACCTTGCGCACCGTCAACGACGCGCAGATGGGCGCGCTCTGCGAAGCGGCCGAAAAGCTGGCGCGCGAGGCGGCCGAGGCCGGCCGGCTCACCGTCGAGATCAGCTATCACGACATCTTCCACCATTGCGAGAACGAGCCCGAGGCCGTGGCGATGCTGCGCCGGGCGATGGACGAGGAGAAGGTGCCGCATGGCCCGACGCCGCCCTCGCGCGGCTCGGAGGATTTCGGCCTGTTCGGGCGCCGCTCCAAATCGGCGATGTTCCTGCTCGGCTCGGGCGAGACGGCGCATCTGCACAATCCCGATTTCGATTTCCCCGATGATGCGATCGGCCCCGGCGCGCGCGTCTTCATGCGAGCCTTGCGCAATCTGCTCGGCGAAGCCCGGCCGCAGGGTTGAGGGAGCAGGACATGGCTCTGGATTGGACCCGCGGCGCAGCCCGCGCGCAGGAAATCGCCGCCAACTGGCAACAGGCGGCGGGGCCGGGCGGCGCCGTCGTGCTCTTCGATCGCGACGGCGTGCGCGAGGCCTTTGCCGGCGGCTTCGCCAGCATCGACTATGGCGTGCCCTTCACGCCGCAGACGCCGAACCGTCTGGCATCGATCAGCAAGCATGTCCTGGCGGTCGCGCTGTTGAAGGCCGGTGTGCCGCTCGACGCGCCGCTCGGCCATTGGCTGAAGGACTTGCCGGCGCCGCTCGCCGAAGTCGCATTCGGCCGCGCGCTCGACATGACCGGCGCGCTGCCGGACATGATGGAGGTGTTCTGGCAGCAGGGCGTGCCCTACACCGCGACGCTGAGCGCTGATGAAATCTTCGCGCTGGCCTGCCGCTTCCCGTCGCTCAGCGCCGAGCCTGGCACCGAGATGGCCTATTCCAATACCGGCTGGCGGCTCGGCCAGCGCATCCTGGAGCAGGTCACCGGCAAGCCCTACAGCCAGACCGTCGTGGACCTTTCCGGCGAACTCGGCCTGTCCTTCCACTTGCCCTACGATTCCTCGGAAATCGTACCCGGCCTCGCCACCGGCTATTGGAACGATGGCGCGGCCTGGCGGCGCGGCCATTACGGGTTCCATTTCTCCGCCTCCGGCGGCATCGCCGGCTCCGCCGCCGATCTCGCCGGCTGGGCTTCGGCCCTGCTCGCCGGGCGTGGCCCGCTCGCCGGCATGCTGGAGCGCCTGACCGCGCCGCGGCATTTCAAGGATGGCAGCGAGAGCGTCTATCGGTTGGGCCTGGTCTGCAGCCGGCTCGGCGAGACCGCGATCGTCGGCCATGGCGGTTCGCTGACCGGCTATCGCAACCATTTCTGGATGTCGCCCGCTCATGGCGTCGGCGTCGTCGTGCTGACCAATCGCGAGGAAGAGGCGCTCTGGCCGGCCCTGAGCGTGCTGGCGGCGCTGCTCGGGCAGGAGCTCCCCACGATCGCGGACGCGCCTGCCGGCCTGTTCGCCAGCGACGAAGGGCCGTTCTGGGCCGAGCTTACGGCGGATTCGATCAGCTTCATGGGTGGCTACGAGCGCCTCGTCACCGATGGCGACGGCGGCCTGCGCAGTCTGCCGGCCTATCTGGATATCCGGCTCAAGCGCGATGGCGAGGACCGCCTCACCGGCATGATCGGCGGCGTGCAGCGTTCGCTTCGGCGCGTGCCGGCCGATACGCCGCTGGATCAGCGGCTGATCGGGCGCTGGCAGGAGCCGCGCTTCGGCACGGAGATCGAGATCCGGGCCGATGGCACCGCGCTGATGCCCTGGCCCTCGGGTGGGACCGTGTCGCAACTGACGCCGCTGCCGAACGGGCGGGCGCTCGCCGATCTCCTGCATGGTCCGTGGCGGGCGCGGCCCTGCCTCTGGCTCGATGCGGAAGGCGGCTTGCGGGTTGCCGGACACAGGGCAAGAATCTTGCAACTGAAGCGCGCCGGCTGAGGCGGCTCCGCAGAGGGGCGGTGCCGCAGGGCTGGTGACGAAGGAGGAGAACGCCTGATGCAACTGTCCCGTTTCACTGCCGCGCTGCTGCTCTCGGCAGCAGCGTTCCTGCCGCTGCCGGCATCGGCGCAGTCGCAACCGGCCTCGAACCGCATTCTGCGCGTCGCGCCGCATGCGGATCTCAAGACGCTCGACCCGGTCGCCGCCTCCATCGTCATCACCCGCATGCACGGGCTGATGATCTACGAGACGCTTTTCGCCTGGGATTCCAACCTCCAGCCGAAGCCGCAGATGGTCGAGAGCTTCGAGACCTCGCCGGACAAGCTGACCTGGACCTTCAAGCTGCGCCCCGGCCTGAAATTCCATGACGGCCAGCCGGTAACGACCAAGGACGTCATCGCCTCGCTCGAACGCTGGATGAAGCGCGACACGATCGGCGGAAAGCTCGCCGAATATACCGAGGGCATGGAGGCGGTCGACAATGCCACCTTCAAGCTCAAGCTGAAGCGCCCGCTGGCGCTGGTGCCCTTCGCGCTCGGCTCCGCCGTCGGCCAGATCCCCGTCATCATGCGCGAGATCGACGCCAAGTCCGACCCGATGAAGCCCATCACCGAGACGATCGGCTCCGGCCCGTTCAAGTTCAATCGCCAGGAATGGCGCAGCGGCTCGAAGGTCGTCTACGACCGCAATCCCTACTATGTCCCGCGCACCGAGCCGGCCGACGGGCTAGCCGGTGGGCGCGTCGTCAAGGTCGACCGCGTCGAATGGCAGATCATGCCGGATGCCGCGACCGCAGCCGCCGCGCTCCAGACCGGCGAGATCGATATCTGGGAACAGCCGAGCCAGGACCTGATTCCGGTGATCTCGGCCAACAGCCAGGTCAAGGTCGACCGCTATGCCAATCTCTCCAACCAGGCGATGCTGCGGCCGAACCATCTCCACCCGCCCTTCGACAACCCGAAGGCCCGGCTCGCTTTGGCCTATGCCACGGACCAGGCCGATTTCCTCTCGGCCGGCTTCGGCGATGAGGAATGGTGGAAGCGTTGCGCCTCCTATTTCATCTGCGGCGGTCCCAACGGCACGGAAGCCGGCACCGGAAGCTACGCCAAGCCCGATCTCGACAAGGCGCGGGCGCTGCTGAAGGAGAGTGGCTACAAGGGCGAGAAGCTGGTGCTTTCGACCAGCAATGATATCGCGCCGATCGGCCGCATGGCTGAGGTCGCGGCCTCATCGCTCAGGAAGGTCGGGTTCAATATCGATCTCCAGGTCGCCGATTGGGGCACCGTCACCACGCGCCAGCAGAACAAGGGCACGTCCGAGCAGGGCGGTTGGAACCTCTTCGTCACGACGGCGTCGGGCGCGACCATGCAGTCGCCATTGACCAATATCGGCACCAACATGGCCTGCGAGCGCGCCTGGTCGGGCTGGCCCTGCGATGCCGAAGCCGAGAAGCTGCGCGGCGCCTTCATCGATGCGCCCGACGACGCCGGCCGCAAGCTCGCACTGGACGCCTTGCACACGCGCCTCGCCGAGATGCAGCCCTATCGCGTGCTGGGCCAGTACGATCAGCCCTATGCCCGGCGCACCAATGTCGCCGGCGTGCTGGCGGCGCCGGTCATGCTGTTCTGGAACATCGAGAAGAAGTGAAGGGCTAAAGAGTAGCCCGCCAGACGAAATCGCGGCTCTCGCCCGGCGCCAGCTTGAGGATGCCGGGTTTGTCCGCGATTTCGCCTTGCCAGCCGGCCGGGCTCGCCATGCTGTACCAGGGCTCGATGCACAGGAACGGCGCGCCAGATGGCTTCGACCAGATACCCAGGTCCTTGTAGCCTTCCCAACTGACGGTCAGCGCGCGCTTCTCGCGCCCTGACGCGTCGAGTGCGGCGAAGCGCACCGAGCGATTGGCGGTCTCCGGGATCACGATCGCATCGTTGACGAAGAGGCTCTCTTCGAGAGCGAGGTCCTTGCCCTCGAAGGGCAGCGGGATCGGCCCGCTGAGCAATCCGGCGTCGACGCCGCGGCCCTGGCCCGGTTCAGCTTGCGGGAAGGTCAGGCGATGCGCTTCCTTCGCGACGCCCTCGGTCAGCGGCCAGAGAAAGGCCGGATGCGCGCCGACGCCGCAGATCAGGGGCACATCGGCCGGATTGCTCACCCGCGCGGTCACGCTCAGCGTATCGCCGACGACCGCGTAGATCATCCGCAGCACGAACCGGAACGGATAGATCGCGAGCGTCTCCGGGCTCTCCCGCAATTCCAGCACGGCCCGCTCCGCGCTGCGTTCGACCCAACTGAACAGGCTGTCGCGCGCGAAGCCGTGCTGGGTGAGCCGATAGGAACGCCCCTCATGGATCAGCCTGTCCTCGGTCAGCCGCCCGACGATCGGGAACAGCACCGGCGCATGCCGTGGCCAGTCCGGCCCGCCATTCCAGAGGACCGGACCCGTACCATCGGCAAGCGCGATCAATTCGCCGCCCTGCGCGCGAACTGTGGCGCGTAAGCGGTCGGAGGCAATCTCGTGGGTCTCGCTCATCATCGTCTCCGTCGGCAGCCCCTGCGGGGATAGCCGATCCGTCGCGGGGAAATCCACCGCCTCTGAAGCGGGTTCGGTATGATATGCGCCTCACGCAAGAGTGATGGCGTTTGGTGATCTCGTCATGCAATGGGCGTATTCTCTCTTGATGTGTGCGACCGGTAGCAAGGCTTTGCAGAAACGGGTCTTTCTAGGGAATTTCCGTTCCTTGACGGGGCTGACTGCGATGCCGATCCTGCCGATGACCTCAAGGGAATAGCGCCTCCGCGGCTCTTCCCCGCCACCGCCCACCTGTCCAGGACCACCGATGACCAAGACTGCCAATCATCGCACCGCCGACCATGCGATCGACCCGCTCTTCCTCGAGCGCTGGTCCCCGCGCGCCTTCACCGACGAGATCATTGCCGAGGGCGAGCTGAAGGCCCTGTTCGAGGCCGCGCGCTGGGCGCCCTCCTCCTATAATTCCCAGCCCTGGCGCTTCGTCTATGCCCGGCGCGGCACGGCTCATTGGCCGGCGCTGCTCGGCCTGCTCAACGAGTTCAACCAGTCCTGGGCAAAGAATGCGGCCGCGCTCATCTTCGTCGTCTCCAAGGAGACGATGGCGGTGCCGGGCAAGACCGAGGAAGTGCCGTCGCACAGCCATTCCTTCGATGCTGGCGCCGCCTGGGCCAATCTCGCCTTGCAGGCCGTGCGGCTCGGATGGCAGGCGCATGGCATGGTCGGCTTCGATCTCGCGCAGGCGCCGCAGGTGCTGAAGCTTCCCGCGGGCTATCGCGTCGAGGCGGCCGTTGCCATCGGCAAGCCCGGCGACAAGGCGCAATTGCCGGAAGCCCTTCAGGCCCGCGAGACGCCGAGCCAGCGCAACCCGATCAGCGCGACCGCCTTCGAAGGCGTCTTTGCCGCCTGAATGCGGTGGCCTCTTGCGGCGGGACGCGTTTCGCGCGATCCCGCTGCACGAGTCGAAGGAGGCACGCCTTGCTGATCACCCGCCGCCAGTTCGCCGCCGGCTCGCTCGCCGCGCCCGCCATCCTGGGGAACGGGCAGGCCTTCGCTGCCGGTCGGACCATGACCGTGGCGTCGCTGATGGGTGAGGACAAGCCGGAGACGAAAGTCTGGCGGCGGATCACCGAGATTCTCGGCCGCACCGCGCCCGGCCGTTTCGACCTGCGCATCGTGCCGAATGCCGCGCTCGGCGGCGAGAAGGAAGTGGCCGAAGGCCTGCGCCTCGGCTCGATCCAGGCGGCGCTCTCGACCGTGTCGTCGCTGTCCGGCTGGGTTCCGGCCGGGCAGATCCTGGATCTGCCCTTCCTGTTCCGCGATCGCGGCCATCTCGCCCGGGTGCTGGCCGGGCCGCTGGGGACGGCGCTGAAGGACCTCTATCAGGCGCAGGGCTTCGTCGTGCCCGGCTTCATCAATTACGGCGCCCGAAACCTCCTGGCGAAGGAGCCGCTGACCACGCCGGCTTCCGTCAAGGGCAAGCGCATCCGCGTGATCCAGAGCCCGTTGCACACCGCGCTTTGGTCGGGATTCGGCGCCTTTCCGACGCCGATCCCGATCCCGGAGACCTATAACGCGCTGAAAAGCGGCGTGGTCGACTGCATGGACCTGACCAAATCCGCCTATGCCGGTTTCCGCCTTTACGAGGTCGTGCCGGTCGTGGTCGAGACCGGCCATATCTGGGCGAGCGGCGTGATGATCTTCGCCGCGCCGTTCTGGAAGGCGTTGGCGCCGCAGGATCGCGACGCGCTGACGGCAGCCGTTACCGAGGGCATCGCCTATTTCGACGAGTTGATGCGCGCCGACGAGGAGGCCTCGATGGCGCAGGCCAAGGCTGGGGGCGCCAGGACCGTGCCGGCCGAGGATCGCGCCGGCTGGCAGGCGGGCGGGCGCAAGGTATGGGAAAGCTTCGCGACGCAATTCGGCGGCATGGCGGGAATCGAAGCGATCGCCGATAGTCCCTGACATCAGCGCCGCCAGGACGAGAACTATGCCGCTTTCGATCGACCATATCGTCATCGCCGTCACCGATCTCGACGCCTCCATCCGCGACTATGCGGCGCTCGGCTTCACCGTGCTGCCCGGCGGCGAGCATCCGCGCGGCTCGCGCAACGCGCTGGTCGTGTTCGCGGACGGCGCCTATCTCGAGATCATCGCCTTTCCGCGTCCGGTGCCCGATTTCCGTTGGTGGCAGGTGCTGGATCGTGCCGGGCCCGGCCTCGTCGACTACGCCGTGCTACCGGACGATCTCGATGCCGATCTCGCCCGCGCCCGCGCCGCCGGCATCGTCATGGACGGCCCGATCGACGGCGGCCGGGTCCAGCCCGACGGCACCAGCATCGCCTGGCGCTCGGCCCGCCCGCCCGAGCCCGATATCCCCTTCCTCTGCACCGATGTCACGGCCCGCAGCCTGCGCGTTCTCGAAGGACCGGGCCGCCGCCACGCCAATGGTGTGACCGGGGTGGCCGGCGTCACCGTGGCGGTGCAGGATCTCGCGACCTCGGTCGCCCGCTACCGCGCCCTGCTCGGGTGTGAGCCGGTCGCCATCGGCGGCGTCCCCGGCCTCGGCTTCGGGCTCGCGCAGTTCCGCATCGGCCGGCAGACCTTGTCGCTGGCGGAGCCGCGGGGCCCGGCCGCCGCCAGCCTCGGCGAGCATCTGATCCGGCGCGGGCAGGGCGCCTACGCCATTTCCTTCTATGGCCCCGACGATGCCCGGCTCGATGGCGGGCTGACCCATGGTGCCCGCCTGGAAATCGTCCGCGACCTCTAGGCGCAGGGCGCCGTCACGATGCGGTCACGCTTGCGGGCGAAAGTGGTCCGTTACCTTAAAATAGTTCTATTTATGTAGTGATAACAAGAGCTTGCATCGAATCGGCGGCGCGCCTATCTCTCCATCGCGATCAGTGAATCAGCCGACGGAGGGACGGAAATGGGTGGCGTCACCGAGGTCGATGTCGCGGCCGCGATCGGCCGCATCGACGAGATCATCATCCGCGAGATCGTCCGCACCGGCGCGAGCCGGCCGGAGCTGCGCCGGGCGCTTGCGCTGGCCAAGGGGCCGGGCGATCTCGACGCCGATGCGGCCTTGCCGCCGCGCATGCAGCGCCTCGTCGATCTGCTTGCGGTGACCTTGCCTGAGCAGGGACCCAAGCCCCCGCAGGGACCTGAACTCCCGCAGGGGCCCAAGCCCCTGCAAGGGCGACAGCGTCGCCTCCATGCCGCCATCAAAGGCATCGAACGTGCAGCCTGATCAGGGGAGCGCGGAATCGCTGGAGACCGCCCGGGCCGACATCCGGGAAGCGGTCATGACAGCTTTTTGCGCCGCGCTCCGCGATACTCGCCTGCCGCCTCTCGCCCTGATCGAGTTGGCGGCGGCAGCGGTCGGTTCTGTCTACAGAGAGGTGGCGGATGCTCATTGCGGTGACCGCCATGCCCTTGCGGCTGGCATCCGCGCCTCCGTGAGGATCTGGAGGCGCTTCAGGCGGCGGTCGCGCTGAGCGCGACGCCGGTTCCTCAGGGCGATCTCGCCCGCATGTCGGTGCTCGGCCGGGCCTGATCTCGCATCTCGAGCGCAGGCCGTGCTAAGCCGCCACGAACCGGCGGAGCGGCATGCGCAACATCCTCATCATCGGCATCGGGGCCGGCAATCCCGACCATATGACGGTCGAGGCGATCGAGGCGCTGAACCGCGCCGATATCCTGTTCATTCCCGACAAGGGCGAGGAGAAGGCTGCCCTGCGCGCCCTGCGCGAGGCGATCTGCGCCAGCTTCATCCGCAAGCCCGGATACCGCACGGTTCCGGTCGAGATCCCGCGCCGCGCCGAGGCGGGCAATGACTATCACGGCGTCGTCGACGACTGGCACGAACGCATCGCCGCCCGCTACCGCGCCCTGTTCGAAGCGGAATTGCAGGACGGGCAGACCGGCGCGCTGCTGGTCTGGGGCGATCCGGCGCTCTACGATTCCACCCTGCGCATCATGGAGCGCGTCGCCGCCACCGGCCTCGGGATCGACTGGCAGGTCTATCCCGGCATCAGCAGCGTCCAGGTGCTGGCCGCGCGCCACCGCATCCCCCTCAACACGATCGGTGCGCCGATCCTGATCACCACGGGCCGCCGCCTGGCGGCTGGCTTTCCGGCCGATCAGGACAGCGTCGTCGTCATGCTCGACGGCGAGCAGACCTTCGGCAAGATCGATCCGGCCGGGGTTGATATCTTTTGGGGCGCCTATCTCGGCACGCCCGACGAGATCTTGCGCGCCGGCCCGCTCGCGGAGCTCGCGGCCGAGATCGCCGAGGTGAGGGCGCAGGCCCGCGCGCGGCATGGCTGGATCATGGATACCTATCTGCTGCGCCGCCGTCCGGCTTGACGCAGGCGCCTGCATCCGCCATCGCTCGCGCCGATCTTTCTGGAAGCGCCGGAGCCGCCCGATGTCCCACGCCGATCTCGCTGCCACCATCGACGCCGCCTGGGAAAACCGGGCCGAGATCGGCGTCCAGACCAAAGGCGCCGTGCGCGAGGCGGTCGAGCAGGCGATCGAGATGCTCGATGCCGGCCAGGCCCGCGTCGCCGAAAAGCAGGGCACTGAGTGGGTCGTGCATCAGTGGCTGAAGAAGGCGGTGCTGCTCTCCTTCCGCCTCACCGACAACGTCATCATGGCTAATGGCCCGGGCGAGGGCGTGTTCTGGGACAAGGTGCCCTCCAAGTTCGAAGGCTGGGGCGAGAACCGTTTCCGCGCCGCCGGCTTCCGCGTCGTGCCGCCGGCCGCCGCGCGCAAGGGCTCCTTCATCGCGTCCGGCGTCGTGCTGATGCCGTCCTTCGTCAATATCGGCGCCTATGTCGATAGCGGCACCATGGTCGATACCTGGGCGACGGTCGGCTCCTGCGCCCAGATCGGCAAGAACGTGCATCTCTCGGGCGGCGTCGGCATCGGCGGCGTGCTCGAGCCGCTGCAGGCCAACCCGACCATCATCGAGGACAATTGCTTCATCGGCGCCCGCTCCGAGGTCGTCGAGGGCGTGATCGTCGGCGAGGGCTCGGTGCTCTCGATGGGCGTCTTCATCTCGGCCTCGACCAAGATCGTCGATCGCGCCACCGGCCAGGTCCATGTCGGCAAGGTGCCGCCCTATTCGGTGGTGGTGCCGGGCTCGCTGCCGGGCAAGCCGTTCCCGGACGGCACGCCGGGCCCGTCGCTCTCCTGCGCCGTCATCGTCAAGACGGTCGACGCGCAGACCCGCTCCAAGACCGGCATCAACGAACTGCTGCGCGACTGAGCGGAGCAGCCGCCAGGGCCCCGGAATAGCTTTATTTTTCTCGGAAACTCGGCGTCATCCCGGACAAGCTGCAAAGCAGCGCCGATCCGGGATCCATCGTAGAGCTGCGGAGCCCTTCGATGGATCCCGGGTCAAGCCCGGGATGACGGCGTGTGTTTCGGGGCAAGAGCGAATCTCGCGAAGGCTCACCCCACCGGCGAAGGCGCGCCCGTGCCTTGCGGATAGGGCTCCGGCGGGTTCTGCGTCGCCGGTTCCGTGCTATGCGCATCGGCCAGCGCGTCACGCAGCTTCTGCTCCTGCGAGCGGTCGAGCGAGGTCTTGAGCACGGTGCCGCCGGTGCCGCGGATCGCTTCCAGAACCTTGTCGCCGGTCACCTTGTTGATCAGCACGAACAGCGCCGCATTGCCGGGCTGTAGACTGCCGGCGAGATCCTTCATGAACTTATCGTCGACGCCGTAATCGGTCAGCGCGCCACCGAGCGCACCTGAGGCGGCGCCGAGCGCCGCGCCGAAGATCGGCATCAGGAAGATCGCGCCGATCAGCAGCCCCCAGAACGAGCCGGAGACCGCGCCGAGCGCGGTCGTGTTCAGGAGCTGGTTGAGCTTCACCTTGCCGCCCTCGTGCATCACCGCGATGGCGGCGTCGCCGATCTCGATCAGGTATTCCTTCTGCAGGCCGATCAGCTTCTGGCGCATCTCCTCGGCGCGGGCCTCGGTCGGATAGACGATGACGACGAGATCGGACATGGCGGGGAACTCCTGCTGCGGATCCCGGCATGCTGGTCCGCGCGGGTGACGGGATCATGGCAACGTACCGCCGGTCCCGCCTGTTCCAGTCCCGCCTATTCGCCGCCGATCGCCTTGGCCGCCTCGACCGCCCGGCCGCGCAAGGGCCGTTCTTCCATGCGCGCAAGCGAGATGAGCGCGAAGGCGAAGCCAAGGCCGGCCGCGCCGAAGACATAGCGGAACAGGATCACCATCGTCTCGCGGTCGACGGTGCCGAGCTTCAGAGCCTCGGGCGAGAGCTTCGCGCCCGCCCCGCCGACGCCGCCGAGCACGATCGCGCCGAACACCGCAACGATCAGCGCCCCGCCGATCTGGCGGAAGAAATTGGCGACCGCCGTCACCGTGCCGAGCTGGTGCGGCTGCACGGCATTCTGGATCGACACGGTCGCGACGGGGAGCAGCGTGCCGAAGCCGACGCTGACCACGGCGAGGATGATGCAGAAGGGCAGGAGCGGGATCTGGCCTGAGAAGGCCGCCAGGATTGCGGTGCCGATCATCGCGACGGAGAGACCGGTCAGCGGCACGCGCTTGTAATGGGTGAGATGCGACATCGCCCGGCCGGAGCTGGTGGCGCCGACGACCGTGCCGCAGGTCAGCGGCAGCAGGCCGAGTCCGGAATGGGTCGCGCTCATCCCCATCACCGTCTCGAAATAGAGCGGCAGATAGATGGTGAGGCCGATGAAGGTGCCCATGCCGAAGCCGGCCGCCACCGTGCCGCGCCGCACGACCCCGTTGCCGAAGACGTCGAGCGGGATCAGCGGCTCGGCCGCCCGGCGCAGGCGCCAGGCGAACAGGCCCCAGAAGGCGAGCGAGGCGGCGACGAGACCTGCGATCTCCAGCGAGCGCCAAGGATAGGCCGTGCCGCCCCAGGACAGGGCGAGCAGCAGCGACACCGTCGCCAAAGTCATCAACAGCGCGCCGAGCACGTCGAGCGAATGGCGCCGCTCATGGCGCGGCAGACGCTTCAGCGCTTCGCTCGACATCCAGTAGGCGCCGATCCCCAGCGGCAGGTTGATCCAGAAGATCACCGACCAGTGCAGCTTTTCCGCAAGAAAACCGCCCAGCACCGGGCCGAGCAGCGAGGAGGACATGAAGACGCTGGCGAAATAGACCTGATAGCGCCCGCGCTCCTTGGGCGGCACCATGTCGCCGACGATGGTCTGGGCGAGCGCGATCAATCCGCCGCCGCCGAGCCCCTGCACGAAGCGCGCGACGACGAGCAGCCAGAGCGAGGGCGCGAGCGCGCAGGCGATCGAGCCGATCACGAAGACGATGATGCCGGCGAGCATCGTCACCCGCCGCCCGTGGATATCGGCGAGCTTGCCGTAGAGCGGCGTCACCGCGGTCGAGGCGAGCAGGTAGATCGTGACGATCCAGGAGAGATGCGTGACGTCGTTGAGCTCGCGCCCCATCGTCGGCAGCGCGGTGGCGACGATGGTCTGGTCGAGCGCGGCGAGGAACATCGCCAGCATGACCCCGATCAGAACCGAACGGATATCCGCAGGCGTCATCGCTGCGGCCTGGGCTGGATTGTCGAGCCGCTTGTCCATGGAATGCGATCTTGCTTGCGTCTGGAGAATGGCTTGAGGGTAACGAGACCGGAAGCCATGCGCCAGAGTCCTATTGGCGGGACGGCTCTGCGGAGCGGGCGGGACAGGCCATCCGGGCATTTTCGAGGGAGTGGGCCTCGGTTCGCGTGAAGGAAACGCGATAAAACCAAGACCGAGAGCAATGTCGCGGTTCTGGAATTGCTCTCGGCTTCAGCCCAGGCTGCGCAGCGCGTCCCGCAGCATGTCCGGCGCGGCATCGGGCATGGCCGCCTCGATGATCTCATGCGTCCGCTGCCAGATCGGCACCGCCGAGGCGAGCAGCGCCAGCCCGTCGGGTGTCAGCGTCAGCAAGCGGCCACGGCGATCGGCAGGATCGACCGCGATATCGACGAGACCGCGCCGCCGGAGCGGCTTCAGCGCGGCGGTCAGCGTCGTGCGGTCCATAGCCAGCAGCTCCGCCACAGGGCCGAACGAGGCGGGCACCGGGCGGTTCAGGGCCATCATCAGCGAGAACTGGCCGTTGGTCAGCCCGACAGGGCGCAACGCTTCGTCGAAACGGCGCGCCAGCGTCCGCGCCGCGCGCTGCACATGCAGGCACAGGCAATGGTCGCGCACATACAGCGTCGTCGCGAAGGGAACGATCGGTTTGCCGTCCATCGCATCTGCATGTTGACTGCCGTTAGGCAAGTCAAGCGAAGCTCGGTCGCAGGGTCTCGCTGCCGGCTGACGATGGCGACACCCTGGAGCGCAATGAAATCCTCGGACGGTGCGAAGGAGGAATGCCGATCATGCCGCTGCTGTCAGCGAAGAATGCCATGCTGGTGGTCATCGACGTTCAGGCGAAGCTGATGCCTGCGATCCATGACGGCAAGACGGTGCTGCAGAATGCCGGGCGCCTCGCCGAGGCGGCGCGTCTGCTCGACGTGGCCGCGGTTCTGACCGAGCAATATCCGCGCGGTCTTGGCCCGACGGTGCCGGCGCTGATGGAGGCCGGCCCGCCCGTGACCAAGATGAGCTTCGACGCTTGCGCGGAGCCAGCCTTCCTCGAGGCCGTGGCCGGGGATCGCGAGCTGGTGGTCTGCGGCTGCGAAGCGCATGTCTGCGTCGGCCAGACCGTGTTGACGCTGCTGGAGCATCGCCGCCGCGTCGTCGTGGTCGCCGATGCGATCGGGTCGCGTGCGCCGCAGTCGCGCGAGATCGCATTGAACCGCATGGCGGGCCACGGGGCCGAGATCGTGACCACCGAGATGGTGTTGTTCGAATGGCTGCGGAGCGCCGATCACCCGCAGTTCCGGACGGTGTCGAAGCTGATCCGCTAGAAGCCGTCGATCAGAGCGGCTTCTTGATCGCCTTCGCGATGACGCCGACGATGCCTTCGCGGAACAGCAGGACACAGGCGACGAAGATCACGCCCTGAACCACCGTGACCCAGGCGCCGAGTGTGGCGAGGTAGTTCTGCATCGCGACGATGACGAGCGCGCCGACGATCGGTCCGAACACGGTGCCGAGGCCTCCGACCAGCGTCATCAGCACGACCTCGCCCGACATCGTCCAGTAGACGTCGGTCAGCGAGGCCAGCTGGAAAACGATCGCCTTGGTCGCGCCGGCCAGCCCCGCGAGCGTGGCCGAAAGCACGAAGACGGCGAGCTTGTACTGGTTGGCGCGGTAGCCGAGCGAGATCGCGCGGGGCTCGTTGTCGCGGATCGCCTTGCAGACCTGGCCGAAGGGCGAGTGGATGATGCGGTAGATCAACAGCAGCCCGCCCATGAAGATGGCGGCGACGAGCCAGTAGAGCGCGCGGTCGTCGGCGAGGCTCACGAGGCCGAGGAACTTGCCGCGCGGCACGGCCTGGATGCCGTCCTCGCCGCCGGTGAAGCGCGGCGTCTGCAGCGAGAAGAAGAACACCATCTGCGCCAGCGCCAGCGTGATCATGGCGAAATAGATGCCTTGTCGCCGGATGGCGAGCGCGCCGAAGACGAGGCCCAGAACGGCGCCGACCGCGGTGCCGAACAGGATCGCGAGTTCGGGCGTCAGGCCCCAGTTCTTGGCGGTGTAGGCGCAGACATAGCTCGCCATGCCAAAATAGGCGGCGTGGCCGAAGGAGAGCAGGCCGCCATAGCCGAGCAGGAGGTTGAAGGCGAGCGCGAACAGCGCGAAGCACAGCACCTTCATCACGAAGACGGGATAGGCGACGAAGGGCGCGACCACGAGCACCGCGGCGATCGCGATGAACAGGTTGCGGTGCAGGCGCGCGGTGCTGTCGTCGGTCTCGCTGAGGGCGACGCCGGCGGCTTCCGTGGAGGCAAGGTCGGTCATGTCGTTGTCCTTGCTTGCGTCAGGCCGTGCGGCCGAACAGGCCGGCGGGCTTCACCAGGAGCACCAGCACCATGATGACGAAGATCACGGTGGCCGCGCCTTCCGGGTAGAACACCTTGGTCAGGCCCTCGATCAGGCCGAGCGAGAAGCCGGTGACGATCGCGCCCATGATCGAGCCCATGCCGCCGATGACGACGACGGCGAAGACGACGATGATAAGGTCGCCGCCCATGTTCGGATTGACCGAGTAGATCGGCGCGGCAAGCACCCCGGCGAAGGCGGCGAGCGCCACGCCGAAGCCGTAGGTCAGCGTCACCAGCAGCGGCACGTTGATGCCGAAGGCCTGGGTCAGGGTCGGGTTCTCGGTCGCAGCCCGCAGATAGGCGCCGAGCTTGGTCTTCTCGATCAGGAACCAGGTGCCGAGGCAGACGACGAGCGAGGCGGCGATCACCCAGGCCCGGTAGTTCGGCAGGAACATGAAGCCGAGATTCTGGCCGCCGGAGAGTTGCGGCGGAATGGCATAGGGCAGGCCGGAAGAACCGTATTGGTTGCGGAACAGGCCCTGGATAATCAGCGCCAGGCCGAAGGTCAGCAGCAGGCCGTAGAGATGGTCGAGATGGGCGATGCGCTTGAGCAGCAATCGTTCGATCGCGACGCCGGTGGCGCCGACGACGATCGGCGCCAGCAGCAGTGCTGCCCAGTAGTTGATGCCGAGATAGTTCAGGCACATCCAGGCGACGAAGGCGCCCATCATGTACTGCGCGCCATGGCTGAAATTGATGATGTTGAGCAGCCCGAAGATCACCGCCAGCCCGAGGCTGAGGATGGCGTAGAACGAGCCGTTGATCAGGCCGAGAAGGACCTGGCCGAACAGCGCCTGTGGCGGGACTCCGAGAAGCTCGAACATGATGGCTCAGATCATCTTATGGGGCGGGCTCTCGAACCTCTTCGTCATTCCGGCCAAGCGAAGCGCCGGGCCGGGATCCATCGTAGAGTTCCGGAGCCCTCCGATGGATCCCGGGTCGACCTGCGGTCGCCCGGGATGACGGCGGAGGACGTCTAGGCGGCGTTCAGCCGCGGCTCACTTGACGAGCGAGCAGCCCGTCTCGGCCAGCGGCTGGAAGGCCTGTTCCGCCGGCAGGACCGAGACCTGCTTGTAGTAGTCCCAGGGTCCCTTGGACTCCGAGGGCTTCTTGACCTCGTAGAGATACATGTCGTGCATCTTGCGGCCGTTGGGGCGGATCGAGCCCTTGCCGAACAGCGGATCGTCCGTCGGCATTTCCTTCATCTTGGCGACGACGGTGGCCGAATCCTTGCTCTTGGTCGCCTCGACTGCTTTCAGGTAGTGCAGCAGCCCGGAATAGACGCCGGCCTGCACCATGGTCGGCTTCTTGCCGCCGTTGAGCTTGGCGAAGCGCTCCGACCAGGCGCGGGTGCCGTCGTCGCGATCCCAATAGAACGACTCGGTCAGCACCAGGCCCTGCGCCGCCTGCAGGCCGAGTGCATGGACGTCGCTGATGAAGACCAGGAGCCCTGCGAGCTTCTGGCCGCCGGCGACGATGCCGAACTCGCCCGCCTGCTTGATCGCGTTGGTGGTGTCGCTGCCGGCATTGGCGAGCCCGATGACCTTGGCCTTGGAGGCCTGCGCCTGCAGCAGGAAGGACGAGAAATCGGTGCCCGGGAACGGGGTCTTCACCGAACCCACCACCTTGCCGCCGGCCTTGGTGATGATGGCCGTCGCGTCGCGCTCCAGCGCATGGCCGAAGGCGTAGTCGGCGGTCAGGAAGAACCAGCTGTCGCCGCCGGCCTTCACCATCGCGCCGCCGGTGCCCTGCGCCAGTGCGTAGGTGTCATAGGTCCAGTGGATGGTGTTGGCGTTGCAGGCCTTGCCGGTGAGGTCCGACGAGCCGGCGCCCGAGTTGATGTTGACCTTGTTCTTCTCCTTGGTGATCTGGCTGACCGCCAGCGCGACCGAGGAGGTCGGCACGTCGAGGATTAGGTCGACCCCGTCCTGGTCGTACCACTGCCGGGCGATGGTCGAGCCGACATCGGGCTTGTTCTGGTGGTCGGCCGAGACGATCTCGACCTTGATGCCCTTGTCGGCCGCCTTGAAGTCCTCGACTGCCATGCGCGCGGCGACGACGGAGCCTTCGCCGGCAAGGTCGGCATAGATTCCGGAGCGGTCGTTCAATACGCCGGCCTTGATCGAGATCTGCTGGGCGAGCGCCGGGGACGCCATCAGGGCGGCAAGCGCGGTGGTCGCGAGAATCGTCTTCAGCTTCATGGTCGTTCTCCCTCTGTCGATACCGGGCGAGCCGGCGTTGTTCTCGTGGATCGCGCTGCTTCAGACGCCAAGATAGCGATGCAGCTTGTCGATATTGGCGTCGAGCTCGGCATTCGGGATCATGTCGATCACCTTGCCTTGCTCGACCACATAGTGCCGGTCGGCCACCGTCTGGGCGAAGCGGAAGTTCTGCTCGACCAGGATGATGGTGAAGCCGTCCTGCTTCAGCTTCGCGATGGTGCGGCCGATCTGCTCGATGATGACGGGGGCGAGGCCCTCGGTCGGCTCGTCCAGCAGGAGCAGATGCGCGCCGGTGCGCAGGATGCGGCCGATCGCCAGCATCTGCTGCTCGCCGCCGGAGAGCTTGGTGCCCTGGCTCTTCAGCCGCTCCTTGATGTTGGGGAACAGCGTGAAGATCGCGTCGAGGGAGAGCCCGCCGGGGCGCACCTGCGGCGGCAGCATCAGGTTCTCCTCGACCGAGAGCGAGGCATAGATGCCGCGCTCCTCCGGCACGAAGCCGATGCCAAGCCGGGCGATGGCGCGCGAGGGCAGGCCGATCGTCTCCTTGCCCTCCAGCACGACCGAGCCCTTGCGCTTGCCGATCACGCCCATGATCGATTTCAGCGTCGTGGTCTTGCCGGCGCCGTTGCGGCCGAGCAGCGTCACCACCTCGCCGGGCGCGACATCGAAATCGATCCCGTGCAGGACATGGCTCTCGCCATACCAGGCCTCGAGCCCGCGCACCTTGAGCAGCGGGGCGGTGCCGGCCGCCGCGGTTGGCGTCTTCAGCGCTTCAGTGGTGGCCATGTCCGCCTCCCGAGCCGATATAGGCCTCGACCACGCGCGGATCCTTCGAGACGGTGGCGTAGTCGCCCTCCGCCAGCACCTGTCCGCGCGCCAGCACGGTGATGCGGTCCGAGAGCGAGGCGACGACCGAGAGATTGTGCTCGACCATCAGGATGGTGCGCTTGGCGGAGATCTTGCGGATCAGCGCCGCGATGCGGTCGACATCCTCGCGGCCCATGCCGGCCATCGGCTCATCGAGCAGCAGCATTTCCGGATCGAGCGCCAGCGTCGTCGCGATCTCCAGCGCCCGCTTGCGGCCGTAGCTGAGCTCGCCGGCGGTCAGTCCGAGGAAGGGCGTCAGGCCGACGGCCTCGACCAGGGCGGCGGCCTCGGCGTCGAGCGCCTTCAGCGACCGCTCGGAGCGCCAGAAATCGAACGAATCGCCGCGCTTGCGCCGCTGCAGGGCGATGCGGACATTGGTCAGCACCGAGAGCTGCGGGAACACCGCCGAAATCTGGAAGGAGCGGACGAGGCCGAGCCTTGCGATCTCCGCCGGCTTCTCGCGGGTGATGTCGCGGCCGTTATAGACGATCGATCCGCGTGTCGGCGCGAGAAACTTGGTCAACAGGTTGAAGCATGTCGTCTTGCCGGCGCCGTTCGGGCCGATCAAAGCGTGAATAGAGCCACGGCGGACATTGAGGTCAACGCCGTTCACAGCTGTAAAGCCGGCAAATTCTTTTGTAAGACCTGATGTCGAAAGAATAGTATCCTCAGACATGCCGGTTGCCAGCCTTCATCAGCTTTATCTTTCTTGTTTAAGCGGTTCCCCTTGCATGTCATGCTGCACCGCGCTCCGGGCATAAGTCAACGCTGGCGGGTTTCAAAGCGGTCTTGGCAGACGCGCTCTCATCCCTTCGTCTGGTGCCGCGTGTTTCATGCGAATGGAGGATGCGGACGCGCTCGTCATGCGCCACTGCTCGCGCTCGGACGTGCGATCGCGGGAAAAGATTTGAACCCGCATTGCTGCTCGCGCGACGAAGAGACGTTCCGGTTTACCATCGGAGCGTGTTGCGGTAAAAAAGACGGCCATCTTTCGTCCATATTGCCGCCGTGTTTCTGAATGTGCGCTGCGCCGACCGTTGCGGACGGGCAGCCGATTGCCGAATTGGGGAGGTTGTCGTGAACTTCGCGTCTCTGGTTCCAGGGTTCCGTGCCCGAATGGCTGTCGCCTTTGCGCTGGTGCTCTCAGCGGTGGCGCTGGCCTCGCCTTCGTCCGCGGCCGTGCCCGAGCGGCGCGTCGCGCTCGTCATCGGCAACAGCGCCTATACGGCGGTGCCGCCGCTCGCCAATCCGCAGCGCGACGCCAAGGGCATCTCGGCTGCGCTGAAGCGCCTCGGCTTCGACGTGGTCGAGGGCTACGACCTCAAGATGGACGAGATGACGGGCATCGTGCGCGAGTTCGCGCTGAAGCTCGACGGCGCCAAGGCCGGCCTCGTCTACTACGCCGGCCACGGCATCGCCGTCGGCGACGAGAACTACCTGATCCCCGTCGATGCCTCGCTGCGTTCGGAAGCCGATCTCGATTTCCGGGCGGTGAACATCCAGCTCGTGCTGCGCCAGATGCAGCGCGACGAGCGCGTCAACATCGTCATCCTCGATGCCTGCCGCGACAATCCCTTCGCCGCCCAGCTCGCGGCAAAGTCGCGCGCCGTTACCCGCGGCCTGACCGCCATCGAGACGCAGTCGGCCTCCGGTATCCTGATCGCCTTCGCGACCGACCCGCGCGCGACGGCACTGGACGGCGAGCGCGACGGCAACAGCCCCTTCACCAGCGCGCTGCTCAAGCATATCGAGACGCCGGAGGTGTCGATCACCACGGTGATGGACCGCGTGCGCGCCGACGTCTGGGAAGCGACCGGCAAGAAGCAGAAGCCCTGGACCAATTCCTCGATCATCGGCGAGTTCAAGCTCAACCCGACGCTGAAGCTCGCTTCCGTCGATCCGGGCGTGGCCGCGACCAAGACCATCGACGCCGCCGTGCCGATGCCGGCCATGCCGGCCGCTCCGTCGCTCGACCGTGCCCAGCTCGACGTCAAGACCTGGGAAGTCGCCGAGCGCGGCAATTCCGCCGCCGATTACCGCGCCTATCTCGACGCCTTCCCGTCGGGCCAGTTCGCCACCTTCGCCCGTAACCGTCTCGCCAGCCTCGAAGCGGCGAAGCCGGCGGCCGGCTTCCTCGCGACGCCTCCCGGCGTCACCGAGGAAGCGCTTAAGAAGGAGATCGGCACGGCGCAGACCGAGACCGCGATGAAGCTGGAGGCCAAGGATCGGCGCGAGGTGCAGACCCGCCTGCGCGTCAGCGGCTTCCAGCCCGGCAAGGCTGCCGCGACCTTCGGCCCGAGCCAGCGCAAGGCGATCCAGGCCTGGCAGAAGTCGCGCAGCATCCCGGAGACGGGCTTCCTGACCGCGATGCAGGTCAGCGCGCTGCGCGTCCAGAGCGAGACCGCCTATCAGGCCGTGCTCACCGAGGAGAAGGCCGCGACCGAGAAGAAGCGTAGCGCCAAGCCGGCCGGAGAGGGGAAGGCTGCCACCCGCAACGTCGGCTCCTATGAGGGCGACGAGATGTACAAGCGCGATCTCGCTCGCGAGCGCGGCGAAGCCTATCGGGGCCCGGCCACAGCGGGCCGCGGCACGACCAGCACCGGCTATCAGGGCCGTGTCCGGACGCGTGACAGCAATACGGGCGACACGGCCGGCGCGGCCGCCTTCGGCTCGATTCTCGGCGGCGTGGTCGGCGGGGTGATCGGCGGCGGCTTCCGTCGCTAAGGCGCCGTCCCCGTTCCTAAGATGCGGAAAGCCGGCCCTGAAGGGGCCGGCTTTTTCGTTTCCCGGTGCTTTCTGAGAATGAAGTTGCGGCAATCGCGGCCGGCGAGGATCAGCCGCTCTCCCAGCCGGCCCTGACGAGCTCGGGCTCGTCGCAGTTCTCTTCCGGCCAGCCGACGCAGAGATAGGCGACGAGCTTCCACGCCGGTGGGGTGCCGAGGACCTTGGCGATCTCGGCGGGGTCGAGGATCGAGACCCAGCCGACGCCGAGCCCATGGATACGCGCCGAGAGCCAGAACTGCGTGATCGCCGCGACCACCGAGTAATCCAGCATTTCCGGCATGGTCCGCCGGCCGAGGCCATGGCCGCGCGCTGTGCCGTGGTCGCAGAACACGGCGAACTGCACCGGCGCCTCCCGCAATCCTTCGAGCTTCAGGCGGGCATAGAGCGCCGCCCGCTCGCCCTCATAGGATGCGAGCGCGTCCGCATTGCAGCGGCTGAAGCTCTCCTGCACGGCAGCGCGCTGCGCCGGCTCCGCGACGCGCATCCAGCGCCAGGGCTGAGCATGCCCGACGGAAGGAGAGAGGCTGGTCTGCGCCAGCAGCATCTCGATCAGTTCGGCCGGGACCGCGTCGCGCTTGAATCGCCGGACATCGCGCCGCCAGCGCAGCAGCTCTTCGAACTGCCGGGCAAAGCCTTCGTCGAAGACCGGCGGCTCGCTCACGCCGACCCCGCCGTGGCGATGGCGTGGAAGAACGAGCCTGTGACCAGTCCGCGCCGGCTGCCGGCTGGCACAGGCGCCGACCCATGCGGATCGGTCACCACGGCGAAAGCCGGGTCTTCGCCCTGCGCGACGATGCTGGCAAAGTGGAATTCATGCCCGGTCAGCGCCGATCCAGCCGGTCCGAGCGGGCCATCCGCCTCCAGAACCGCCCGGCGATAACCGAGATTCATCTTCCGTTTGGCGAAGGAGGTCTCGACCGAGAGCAGGCCGGCCATCTGGTGTGCGACGCCGTCGGCATCGGTCAGGCTGCGCCCCAGCACCATGTAGCCGCCGCACTCGCCATGCACCGGCCGGGTCTCAGAGAAGCCGCGCAAACCTTCCAGGAATTGGCTAGCAGCCGCGATCGTACCGGCATGCAATTCGGGATAGCCGCCCGGCAGCCAACAGGCGTCGCAAGCCTCCGGTGGGGCCTCGTCCTTCAGCGGCGAGAACGGCACCAGTTCGGCGCCCGCCGCGCGCCAGCCCGCTTCGACATGCGGATAGACGAAGGAGAAGGCGGCATCGCGGGCGATGGCGATCCGCCGTCCGGGCGCGGGCAGGGGCGGGGTCGCATCGCCAACCGTTGCCGGAAGCATCGTGGCACCGGCTGCGGCCATGACGGCATCGAGATCGATGGCATTGGAAACGGCCTCGGCCAGTGCATCGAGCCTTGCATACAGATTGGCGGTCTCGCCGGCCTGGACCAGCCCGAGATGCCGCTCGGGCAGGATCAGGCTCGCTTCGCGCGGCAAGGCGCCCAGCACGGGCAGGCCGATGCGCTCCATGCCTTGCCGCACCAGACGGTCATGCCGGGCGCTGGCGACCTTGTTGAGGATCACGCCCACGACCCGGATGCGCGGATCGTAGAGCTTGCAGCCGAGCGCCACCGCAGCCACCGATTGGGCAGCGCCTGATACATCGATGACCAGCACGACCGGCCAGCCCGTCAGCGCCGCGATATCGGCACCCGCACCGGTATGTCCCTCCGGTCCCGGCACGGCGTCGAACAGCCCCATCGAGCCCTCGGCGATGACGATGTCGGCTGCGTCAGCGGCTTCGCCGGCGATCCGGCCGAGCAACCCGTCAGTCATCGCGTAGCTGTCGAGGTTGGCGCTGGGCGCCCCCGTCGCAGCGGCATGGAAGGCAGGATCGATATAATCCGGCCCGCATTTCAGGCCGCGCACGGTCAACCCGCGCTGCACCAGCGCGCGCTGCAATCCGAGCGTGATCGTGGTCTTGCCGGAGCCGGAGCGCGGCGCGGCGATGAGCAGCCCGCGCGCGCTCATGACCCGCCCCGCGGCCGGAAGCGGCGGTCATAGTCGATCGAATAGAGCGCGCTTTCGCCGAAATCATCGGCCGCCAATGCCGGCCCGACGAGGATCAGCGCCGTGCGTTCGAGTTCGCTGGCCCGAACCTTTGCGGCGATATCGGCGAGCCTGCCCTGCAGCACGGTCTCGTCAGGCCATGTCGCGCGGAACACGACCGCGACCGGGCAACCGGCGCCGTAGAACGGCGTCAATTCCGCCACGACCTGCTCGACGACATGGATCGAGAGATGGATGGCGAGGGTCGCGCCGGAAGCGGCGAAGGTCGCGAGCTTTTCGGTCTCGGGCATGGCCGAGGCGCGGCCGGAGGTGCGCGTCAGCACGAGCGATTGCGCCACGCCCGGCAAGGTGAGTTCGCGCTTCAGCACTGCGGCGGCAGCAGCGAAGGCCGGCACGCCCGGCGTCACCGTATAGGGGATGCCTGCCCGGTCGAGCCGGCGCATCTGTTCGCCGCAGGCGCTCCAGATCGAAAGGTCGCCGGAATGCAGCCGCGCGACATCCTGCCCGGCGCGATGCGCAGCCTCCATCTCGGCGATGATCGCGTCGAGATCGAGCGGGGCGGTGTCGACGATGCGCGCGCCCGGCGGGCACCAGTCGAGCATCGCCTTGGGGATCAGCGACCCCGCATAAAGGCACACAGGCGAAGCGGCGATCAGGTCGCGTCCGCGCAGCGTGATGAGATCGGGCGCGCCGGGGCCGGCGCCGATGAAATGGATGGTCATGCGAGGCTTCTGGCGAGCGCGCAGGTGACGCGCGCGGTTGCGATGCGGGGCTGCACCAGTTCGCCGCCCGGACCCGCCGCAGCCAGCGCCGCGGCCTCCGCCACCGAGCCGACGCCATAGAGCGAGGCGATCCGGGTCGAGCGCGTCGCGCATGCCGCCTCGAACCCCTTCAGGGCCTCGTCGGGTATGGCAACGAGCTCGGCCGCGCGCTCTTGAGCGGCCGCGATCATGCCGGCTTCCGCGAAGCGGCTCGCCAGCGTAGCGAAGCGCGGCGTCGGCGCGCCGGCAAGCCCGGCGCTCGCCAGAGCCTGGTCGAGGCAGGCGAGGATATCGGTGGCCTCTGTGCCGGGCCGGATGCCGATGCCGGCGACGAGGCGGCCGGCGCTCAAGGCTTCTCGACCCGCCATTGGGTCACCGGCATGGCCGGGCGCCAGCCATGCTTGCCGCCGACAGGCGCAAGCCGGTCGATCGAAATGCGGCGCAGCGAGCCGCCATGCTCGGCATGGAGCGCGGCGAGCTTCGCCTCGCCCTCGATCGTCACGACATTGGCGACGAGGCGCCCGCCCGGCTTCAGCGCGGCCCAGGCGGTGTCGAACAGGCCTTCCTCGGTCAGCCCGCCGCCGATGAAGACCGCATCCGGCGCCTCGCGCCCGACGAAGCCGGCCGGCGCCTCGCCGGTGACCTCGACGGAAAGCCCGCCGAGTTCCAGCTTGTTGCGCCTGATCCGCTCGGCCCTTTCGGGCTTGGCCTCGAAGGCGATGGCACGGTTACGCAGATGGCGCTGGCACCATTCGACCGCGACCGAGCCGGAGCCCGCCCCGACATCCCAGAGCAATTCGCCGCCGCGCGGGGCGAGCGCCGAGATCGTGATCGCGCGGATTTCCGACTTGGTGATCTGCCCGTCATGGGCGAACCATTCCTCGTCGAGCCCAGGCGCCAGCGGCAGGATGCGGGAGTCGCGAGTGGAAGCGACTTCGACCGCGATCAGGTTGAGCGGCACGATGTCGTTCAGGTCGAACGCATCGGCGCGGCATTCGCGGATGCGCTCCTGCGGCCCGCCGAGCGATTCCATCACGGTGATGCGGCTCGCGCCCATGCCCCGCGCTGTCAACAGTTCGGCGACGGCGCGGGGCGTCGTCTCGTCCCAGGACAGGGCGAGGATGCGGGCCTCGGGCTGGAGATGCGGCACGATCCGATAGAGCGTGCGGCCATGAAGCGAGACCAGCGCGCATTCCTCCTGCGGCCAGCGCATCCGCGTGCAGGCTATCGAGAAGGAGGAGAGCTGCGGAATGATCCGCATTTCCTCGGCCGGGATCGCCCGGCTGATGCTGTTGCCGATGCCGTAATGGAACGGATCGCTCGTCGCGAGCACGCAGACCTTGCGGCCGCGCTCCCTCAGGATCTGCGGCAAGGCGTTGCGAAAGGGTTGCGGCCAGGGGCGCAATTCGCCCGGAACGGTCCCAACCAGCGCGATATGCCGCTCGCCGCCGAAGACGATCTCGGCTTCGTTCAGAGCAGCCAGCGCCTCCCGGCAGAGGCCAAAGGATCCATCCTCGCCGAGGCCGATCAGCGAAAGCCAGGGCGTAGGCGTCTCTTGGCTCGACAGAGCCTCCGTTTCACGCGAAACTGTGGCCATGACCGTCCTCATCCTCGGCGGAACGACTGAAGCTGCTGCGCTTGACCAGCACCTGGCTGATCAGGCTCCCGATATCCGCGCCATTATCTCGCTGGCGGGCCACACCGTCGACCCCCGCCCGACCAATCTGCCGGTCCGCACCGGCGGCTTCGGTGGCGTCGAGGGCTTGAGGCGCTATCTGGTCGAGGAAGGCATCGTCGCTGTCGTAGATGCGACCCATCCCTTCGCCGCGATCATGCCCTTCCATGCCGAACATGCCTGCAAGGCGGAAGGCGTGCCGCTGCTGGCGATCCGCCGCGATTCCTGGAAGCCGCGTGCCGGCGATCGCTGGAAATCCGTGCCCGATATCGAGGCCGCCGCGCAGGCGCTGGGCGACGAGCCGCGGCGCGTCTTCCTGACGGTCGGGCGCCTTGAGCTGCCGGCCTTCGCCGACGCTCCCCAGCATCGCTATCTCGTGCGGGCGATCGAGCCGATCGGCGACCGTTTGCCGGTGCCGCATGTCGATGTCATCCAGCAGCGCGGCCCCTTCGATGCCGATGACGAGGAGGATCTGATGCGCCGCGAGGGCGTCGAGATCCTTGTCAGCAAGAATTCCGGCGGGCCGGCGACAGTCGGCAAGCTTGTGGCAGCGCGCCGGCTTTCCCTGCCGGTGGTGATGGTGGAACGCCCGCCCAAGCCCGCTGTCGAGACCGTCGACCATATCGATCAGGTCCTGCCCTGGCTGGTGGCGCAAGGGCTCTTCGCCACCGAACGCGGCGTGTAGACGTAAGGCGCCGCGCCGTCGCGCGCGATCAGGCGCGTGCTCGAAGCCCCGATCATCACCAGCGTCGCCATGTCGGCAGAGCTCGCTGCGACTATGGCTTCGGCCAGCGTCAGTATGCGCAGGTTCTCGTCCGGCCGCCCGACCGCGCGGGCGAAGAGCACCGGCGTCGTTGCGTCGCGCTGCTTGGCCGCCAGCTCCAGCGCCTTGCCGAGCTGCCAGGGCCGGGCCTTGGAGATCGGATTGTAGAGGCAGATCACCAGATCGGCGGCGAGCACCGCTTCGAGCCGCGCGGTCACGACGTCCCAGGGCTTGAGATTATCCGAGAGTGAGATCGCGCAGAAATCCCCGCCAAGCGGGGCGCCGGCCCGCGCCGCCGCCGCCAGCATTGCGGTGATGCCGGGCTCGACCGTGATCGGAAACGCACGCCATTCCATCGGCCCGGCTTCCAGCGCCTCGAACACCGCGGCCGCCATCGCGAAGACGCCGGGATCGCCGCCCGACACCACGGCGACCGTTCGGCCCTCCGCCGCCAATTGCAGCGCATGGGAGGCGCGCTCGACCTCGACGCGATTGTCCGAGGCGTGCTTGGTCAGCCCAGCCCGCTCGGGAACCCGGTCGACATAGGGGCCATAGCCGACGATATCGCTTGCGGCATCGAGCGCCGCCTGTGCGGCCGGCGTGATCCACTCCGCCGTGCCCGGTCCGAGTCCGACGATGGTGAGCGAGCCCGTCACAGGCGCCGCCCCTCTCCGGGCACCAGCACCATCGCGAAATAGGGCGCCTCGTCATCGGCCTTGTCGGCAAGTCGCGCCACGACCTGCCGCGCCATGGTCGCGCGCTCGACATAGATCGCGCGCCCTTCCAATCCGGCAGCCACGAGCGCCCGGCGCACCTTTGGCAGGTTGCGGCCGAGCTTCATGATCACGGCCGCGTCGGTATCCGCCAAGCGGCGCGTCAGCTCCGCCTCGGGCAGCGTGCCGGGCAGCACGGTCATGACGTCGTCGCCCCAGGTGATCGGCGCGCCGGCCTCGCCCCAGGCGCCGGTCATGCCGGTGACACCGGGCACGACCTCGGTCGGAAAGCGCTGCGAGAGCCGCCGCCACAGATGCATGAAGGAGCCGTAGAAGAACGGATCGCCGTCGCAGAGCACGGCGAGCGTCCGCCCGGCCTGCATCTCCACGGCCAGTCGCTCGGCCGCCTCCTCATAGAAGGCCGCGATCGGCCCGTCATAATCGGGCTCGCCGACGCTGGCCTCCACCGTCACCGGGAAGGCGAGCTCGATCTCGCGGGCCGGATCGGGCGCGATGATCGCGTCCGCCGTACCGCGGGCATTGCCGCGCCGGCCGCGCTTGCAGAAATGCACCAGCCTATCGGCCGTGGTGATGATCTCCCGCGCCCTGACCGTCATCAGGTCCGGCGCGCCGGGGCCGAGGCCGACGCCGTAGAGCAGGGTCTTCTGCGTCCCGCTCATCGCCTATTCCTTGTCCTGCGCCAGCGCATTGACGGCCGCCGCCGCCATGGCCGAGCCGCCGCGCCGCCCATGCACCACGACGAAGGGCACGCGCCCGTCTTTCGCCAGCGCTTCCTTCGATTCCGCCGCGCCGACGAAGCCGACGGGGATGCCGATCACGGCGGCCGGCTTGGGCGCGCCGGCATCGAGCATTTCGAGCAGGCGGAACAGCGATGTCGGCGCATTGCCGATCACGATGATGGCGCCGGAGAGCCAGGGCTTCCAGAGCTCCATCGCGGCGGCGGAACGCGTCGTGCCCATCTGCGCCGCCAGCGCCGGAACCTGCGGATCGTCCAGCGTGCAGATCACCTCGTTCTGGGCGGGCAGGCGGGCGCGGGTCACACCATTGGCGACCATCTTGGCATCGCAGAGGATCGGCGCGCCGGCCTTCAGCGCGGCCTGCGCGGTATCGGCAAAGCCGGGGGACATCTCCACATCCCTGGGCAGGTCGGTCATGCCGCAGGCATGGATCATGCGCACGACGACGCGCTCGGCCGCGCCGCTGAACTCGGTGAGATCGGCCTCGGCGCGGATGATGGCGAAGGAGCGCTCATAGATCGCCGCGCCGTCCTGGATATAATCGTATGTCTTGCTCAACCCTGCGATCCCGTCGAACGCACGGCCTTGGCCAGTTGCGCGTGAATGTCCTGTCCGGGCTGCAATCGCGTGAGCAGCGCCGAAAGGTCAAGCGTCGCGACCGATTTGTCCCGCGTCGTTCCGCCCATGACGACGTCGTAGCGTCCGTCCCGCCCGATCAGCGTGAGATCCGCGGCGGCAGGATGAGCGCAGGCCTTGACGCAGCCGGAGACATGCAGCGTCACGCCCTGCGCGAGTAGGCCGGCGGCAGCTTCGGCGAGTACGGCCGCATCAGCCATGGCCGGCGCCTCGGCGCGCGAACAGGCGGGGCTGCCCGCACAGGCCTGAACGGACAGGCGTGGGTCGTCGTCGCGCGTGATCAGGCCGAGATCGGCGGCGAGCGCAAGCAGTGCTTCGGTCTGGGCACGGTCGAGATTGCGGAAGGCGAGCCCGCGCCAGGGCGACAGCCGGATATCGGCTCCGCTCGTCTCGGCGCTGGTGCAGAGCTTGTCGAGCGTCGCCGCATCGCAACGCCCGAAAGGCAGGCCTGTAAGCGCGGCGAAACGGTCATTGTTCAGCGCAAATAGCCCAACGCGCCGTGGTGGCTTGCGTGGTGTCGGAGGGGCGGCTACCGGCAGGGAGGTCAGGCCCGCCAAGGCTTCGGGTGACAGGTCGCGCAGGCGGCGGATGCGATCGGGCGCGGCTTTGCGCAAGGTCGCGAAACCGCGCAAGGCTGTTTCGACCGCCGCAGCGGCTTCCGCCTCGGCAACCGGGCCACGCCAGAGGCGATCGCCGAGGCACAAGGCCGCATGCCCGGCCGTGATGCCGACGAGTCGGATGTCGCAGGGGAATTCATCCAATGCCTGCGCGCCGCCGTGATCCACGACGACGCCAAGCTTGGCCGGCAGGCCGGCGATGGCGCGGGCTCTTCGTTCGATGTCATCCGCAAGGGCAACGGCATCGACCAGGCCATCCATGCCGTCATTCTCGGGCGGCGCAGGGCGCCGACCCGAGAAGCTCTTGCCGAAAGGGGCGCCTGCTCGTCCCGAGATGCTCGGGTCGAGGGCAGATAACGGCGAGACCAGCGTCACGCGTTGAGGCCCGTCGCCATCATGCTCGTCGACGAGACGCTCCGTCAGAAGCTGTTCGACCAGAACCGGATGGCTTTCGGCCGTGACGCCGCGGAGCTGAAGATTGGCGCGGGCGGAAATCTCGATCAGCCCATTGCCATGCTCGGCCGCCAATGCGGCTATCCGCCTTAGCTGCGCGGGCGTCAGTCTGGCGCCAGGCGGATGCAGGCGCACGAGCCAGCCGTCGCCGGTTTCCATCGGCCGCAGCGTGCTCGGGCACCAGCCGCGCCGCAAAGCCTCTTTGGGAAGGGCGCTCAATCCGCCGCCTCCTGCGCGAGGAAGGCGCCGATGGAGTTGCGCCGGCTGGTCCAGAGCCCACGACGGGCTGCGTCCGTCAGCCGCGAGCGGATCGAGGCGGCAGCGGGCGCATTGGCCGCTTCCAGTGCCGCCCAGACCTGTGGATCGGCGCAATAGGCCTGGAAGACTGCATCGAAGAGCCCGTTCGCGACGGCATCCGTGCTCGCCGCGAAGACGAAGAGCGTATCGACCGCTTCGGCCAGTTCCGCCGCGCCGCGCCAGCCATGGGCGATCTGGCCGGCGATCCAGCGCGGATGCGTCAGGCGGCCATGGACTATGCGGGCGATATCCTCCGCCAGCGTGCGCGCCTTCGGCGCGTCCGGGTTCGAACTGTCGAGGCTGTAGAGCGCGGGATCAGCGCCGAGCGCCTTCGCCGCTGCCGCAAGCCCGCCGATGACATCCGCGGCGCTGCTGGCTTCGAGGATGTCGCGCCCGGCGGTGTCGCTGACATGGATGAACGCGTCGGAAGCCTTGATGCGCACGGCAAAGCCGGCATTGGCTGTGGCCGCGCCTTCCGGCCCGCCATAGGCATGGTCGGAGGCCGCGAGATAGGCGGCGCCGAGCTCTGCTCGCTCGGTCCAGTCGCCGTCGAGCGCGCGGTCGGCCATCGCCGCGCCATAGCGGCCGGGCGCGGCGCCGAAGATGCGGGCGCCATGCTCGCCGCGGCGGCGGGCGGCTGCCGGCTCGTTCCAGTCGTCCGGCTCGTCCAGCGCAGCGACGGCGCGTGCCGCCTGTTCGATCAGCGCGATCTGGCCGGGAAACGTGTCGCGGAAGGTGCCGGAGATGCGCACGGTCACATCGAGGCGCGGATAGGCGAGCTTTGGCTGCGGGATGATGCTGAAGCCGGTGACGCGGGTCGAGGCGCTGTCCCAGAGTGGTTCCACGCCCATCAGCGCCAGGGCATGGGCGATATCCTCGCCGCCCGAGCGCAGCGTCGGCGAAGCCCAGAGATCCATGACGATCCGGCGGGGATAATCGCCGTGATCCTGCAGATGGCGCGAGACCACGGCCTGCGCCGCGAGCTTGCCGAGCCGGGTGGCAGCGCGCGTCGGGATCGCGCGCGGGTCGAGCGTCGAGAGATTGCGCCCGGTCGGCAGCACATCCGGCCGGCCGCGATGCGGTGCTCCGGCGGGGCCGGGCGGCACGAAGCGGCCGTCGAGTGCGCGCAGCAGGTTCTCGAGCTCGTTGCGGGCGGAGACAGGGTCGATCTTGGACTGGCCGAAGATGTGCAACCCGTCGCGGAATGGCAGTTCGGCGATGTCGCAGAGATGCGCATCGAGCCGCGTCAGCGCCTCGTTCATCTCGGTGTCGGCTGCAACTCCGCAGGAGGCGGCGAGCCCGCTCGCCTCGGCGCGGGCACGGATTTCGTCGGCGACGATGTCGGCGCGGCGCGGATCGAGCACCTGCGCCTGCGAGAATTCCTCGACGAGGTCGCGCAGCAGGGCGGTCTCGCCGGCGGCTTCCGTCTCGGCCAAAGGCGGCGGCAGATGGCCGAGCGTGACGGCCGAGAGCCGCCGCTTGGCCGGCGCCGCCTCGCCGGGATCGTCGACGACATAGGGGTAGATCACCGGCAGCCCGCCGACAGCGAGACGCGGCCAGCAGCCGGCCGAGAGCGCGACTGCCTTGCCGGGGAGCCATTCGGTCGTGCCGTGCGTGCCGAGATGGATCAGCGCGTCGATGGCCTCCGTCTCACGCAGCGCGAGGTAGAAGGCGAGATAGCCATGGCCGGGCGGAGCATCGGGGTCGTGATAGCGGGCCTTGCGGTCCGGCGTTGCATCGCGCGGCGGCTGCAGGGCGATGGTGAGATGGCCGTAGCGCACTGCGCGGAAGTGGAACGCGCCCTCGCGGTAGGCCGGGTCGGCTGCGGGTGCGCCATGGGCGACGAGCAGGGCCTCGCGGGCGGCAGCGGGGATAGCGGCAAGCCAGCCGCGATAGGCCGAAAGCGGGATGCTGAGGCTTGTCGGTCCTGCGGTGAGGGAAGCCATCAGCAAGGCCCCCTCTGTCATCCCCTCATCGTCATCCCGGACAAGCCGCGTCAGCGGCGCCGATCCGGGATCCATGCCGGAACGCCGCTCGGAAAGGTTCAGGCATGGATCCCGGGTCTCCCGTTGGTCGCCCGGGATGACCGGCGAGAAGGTGTCGGTGGAGGCGCCGACCTCATACCCCGCCTCCGCCAGTAATTCGCGGATCGCCGTCACGCTCGCGGGCGTATCGAGCCCGACGGCGAAGCCGGCGCGGCCGCCACGGGCGGGATAATCCGACATGACCAGCGCGAGGCGGAGCTCGGCCACGGGCTTCCGCGCCAGCGTTATCCAGCCCTCCGCCAGGTCGGCGAGCGCATTGATCCCCTCGGGATCGGGCACCAGTCGACGTATGGAAAGGCCGGTAGCCGGATCGGTCTCGTCCGCCTTGAAAGCCACGGGAACGGCGCCGATCCGTCCATCGAATTCCGGCAGGGCGACCTGCATGGCGAGATCGGCGGCGGAGAGGCCGCGCGGCGAGGCTTCCCAGGCCTGGCGCGGGCTGCCGACCGGTACCGCCTGCAGGATCGGGCAGTCGGCGCCGTCGAGGACGAAACCCGCGCCCTCGCGGGCGGAGAAGGCAGTGCTGGTGACGATCAGCGCCGGCTTGCGCGTCGCGATCAGCGCGGCGAGCTCGGCCGTAACGGCGGGGTCCTTGAGGCTGGTCAACGCGAGCGGGAGCGAGGCGAGGCCGCGCGCGGTCAGCGCGGCGGCAACCGCCTCGCCCATGGCGGTATCGCCAGCCGCGACACTGGAGCGATAAAGCAGCATCGGGACGAGCGGCAGGTCGGCGGGAAGCGTTGCGAGGGCTTCGCGCCACGGCAGGGGTGTGCCGTTATCGCTGATCGCGAAAAAGGGCGGGAGAGGCAGGGGAGCAAGGTCGGCAGCGTCGCACGACGCTTGCAGATATCCGTCGATCCGCCGCAGCAGCCGGCGCATGTTCTCCGCTCCGCCGCCGGCCCGGAAATAGGCCAGCAGTTCCGTCGCGAGTTCCGTTGGCACGCTCGCATGCTCGCCGAGCCGAGGATCGTCGCGCTCGTCGCCGGGCAGGATCGCGAGCGGAATGCTCCGTTCGCGGCAGGCGATGCCGAGCTGCTCGATGCCGTAGCGCCAGTAGTCGAGCCCGCCGAGGCAGCGAACCAGGACGAAGCGGCACTGCGCCACCGTCTTCTCGATCAGGAAATCGACCGAGAGCGGATGCTTCAACCGTCGGAGCGGCGCGAGGCGGACGGATAGGCTCCGTCCGTCATGCTCGCCCTTGTGGCGAGCATCCACGCCTTGAACATCGTCCTCGCCGAAAGGAGACGGGGATGGTCGGGACGAGCCCGACCATGACGGTGATGGTTCAGCACAGACGCCCGCCGCCACTGCCAGCGCCGTAAGGTCGCTGTCGGTGAAGGACAGGACGAGCACATCTCCCGGCGGCAGGGCGAGATCGACGGCGTTCTCGCCGTCGTCGAGCCTGATCTCGCTGGTTGGGAGAAGGTGCATCGGCCGATGTTACGCCCCCGCGAGAGCCGCTTCCACGGCCTTGAGATCGAAGCCCTTGAGGCCGATCACGGTGAGGCGGCCGTCGCGCGGCTCGCTCGCGCCCCAGGCCCGGTCGAAATGATGGCCGACGCGTCGGCCGACGCCCTGCACAACGAGCCGCATCGGCTTGCCCGGCACGGCGGTGAAGCCCTTCAGTCGCAGCACGCCCTCGGCTTCGGCCGCCTTCGCGACGCGCGCCGTGAGCTCCTCCGGCGAAAGCCCCGCCGGCAGCGGCACGGCGACCGAGTCGAAATCGTCATGGTCGTGATCATGCTCGCCCTCGCCGTGATGCGAGGGGCGGGCGGCGAGATCGCTCTCGGCAGCGGCACCGAGGCCCACGATCAGCGCCGGCTCGACCTTGCCATGGGAGGTCTCGACGATCTTGATCGCCTTGGGCAGATGCTCGGCGATCTCGGCCTTGACGCGGGCACGGCCGGCCTCGTCGACGAGATCGCTCTTGTTGAGCAGGATCAGGTCGGCACAGAGGATCTGGTCCTCGAACACCTCTTCCAGCGGGTTGTCGTGATCGACCGAGGCGTCGGCAGCCTTCTGCGCGGCAAGCGCCTCGGGATCATCGGCGAACTGGCCCTCGGCCACGGCCGGGCCGTCAATCACGGCAATAACGCCGTCGACGGTGACCCGCGAGCGGATCGCCGGCCAGTTGAAGGCCTGGACCAGCGGCTTCGGCAGGGCGAGGCCGGAGGTCTCGATCAGGATATGCTCGGGCGGATTGGGCCGGTTGAGCAGCTTCTCCAGCGCCGGCACGAAATCATCGGCGACGGTGCAGCAGATGCAGCCGTTCGGCAGCTCGACCACGTCCTCGTCGCTGCAGCCAGCGATGCCGCAGCCCTTCAGGAATTCGCCGTCGAAGCCGAGATCGCCGAATTCGTTGACGAGCACGGCGAGCTTCTTGCCCTGCGCATTCTCGAGGAGATGGCGCACCAGCGTCGTCTTCCCGGCGCCGAGGAAGCCGGTGATGATGGTGCAAGGGACCTTGCCCAGGTTCGTATTCTGCGGAGCGTTCATGATGTCATCCTTGCTGGCGCGCCGGCAAAGGCGGCACGCGCGCGACCACGCCCTTGCGGAAGGACTGCGGCCGCTCTTTCCAGGGAACGATGCCGTTGGCGCTGGCGGCATAGGCCTCCGCCGCGCCGACGATCTCGTCGAGATGGGTGTCGGTGTCGAGATCCCCGATCAGATAGGTCCATTTGCCATCGGCGCTGAGCGCGATGGTGCAGGGCCGCTTGCAGACGCAGAGGCATTCGACGGGCAGCACGGGGATCGTGCTGCCCTTGGCTTTAAGCTGCGCGGCGAGGCGCTCGGCCAGTGCCAGTCCCGGCTGGTCGTAACCATCCGGGAGATCGGCGCGGGCGCGGCGGCAGGCCGTGCAGACATGGATCGTGAGGTCGCCCTCGGACATTGGCTTGCCTTCAGGCTTCTGCGGCCCGGCGGCTTGCACGAGGCCAGAGCACGCCGACCATGAAGGCGGTGACGAGCCAGAGCGCGGCCTGGATGCCGAGCGAGAGCGACGCGAAATGCGCGGCGACCTCGGCCGGAACCTTGCTCTCCGGCGCAGCCGGATGCGGGGCGCCGATCGCATGCGGCAGCACGATCACGACAACGGCCAGGAGCTTCAGCCAGGGCTGCTCGAAGCGCAGGAACAGGAACAGCCCGGCCGCGGTGGCGACCACCGTCGCAAGCCACCAGAGCTGGCGCTGCTCCAATGCGGCCGAGGCTGCGCCCGGCAACTCGGGCGCAAGACCCATCGCCGGCGCAAGCCCGAGCGCGAGGAAGCCGCAAGCACCCCAGACGAGCGCGCTGCGCTGGTCGATGGTGTCGCCGGCCGCGATCATGCCGGCGAGCAGCAGCGCGGCGAAGCCGATCGCGGTCGCGACTGTCACCGCGCTGGTGAAGAGCGTGCGCTGGAGGCCGTCCTGCGGCTTCCATTCGGCATGGTCGTGGCCGGGCGCATCGCCGGCCGGGCCATGCGCGAGGATGAGTTTCGCCTCGCCGTCGAAAGCGGCGAGCGACGGCGCTTTCAGCGCGAGCGCCGCATCATAGGTCTCGGCCTTGAGGATCAGCGGGGTGGTGGTGACATGCTGCAGGGCGGCGACGATCAAGCCAGCCAGAAGCCCGGCCAGGATGCTGACCGTGAGAACACGCGTGACCATGGTTGCTTGCCCTCAGTGGCAGGGAAAGGCGAGGCCGTGGCGGGTGTCGTGCGCGGCGTTGTGGACACTGGTCGAGGCCGCGAAGCCGGTCGTGTAGATCAGCGCGATGCCAATCACGAGCGCAGCAGTGACTGCCTTGACGCGTTCCGAAACGCTGAGTGTGGGGGTGGAAACCGAAACGGTGTTCATATGCGTTCTCCGTGACCGCCCCGCCGGCAGCCGGTTGGATCTCTGCGGGTTGACGGCAGGTCTCCTGGCTCGCGGATTTAACGCCCCCTGCCGCCTTCCCGGAGCGAACGCTCCAGTGGCCGATGGCGAAGGACATCCGCTTACAGTTGCGGGGGCAGCCGCGGCATTGGGCAAAGCAAGCCCGCACCGCGTTCCCTTTTCACCTCCTCGCGGAGGCACCGTCAGCGACGATCATTAGCCTTCGTCGTGCTGCTGTGCAATGCAGAGGCTCTACTCCTTGTGAACCTTCATCTCGGAGAGCCGCTTAGCGGCGCTTCGCTCGATGGGGCTCGTGAACATGGCGAATGTTATGCCTCGCGAAATGCGTCATCTCACCCTCGTCCTGGGCGGCGCGCGCTCGGGCAAGAGCCGTTATGCCGAAGGGCTGGTCGAAACGCTGCCCGCGCCCTGGGCCTATATCGCCACCGCTCAGGCCTATGACCACGAGATGCGGGAGCGGATCGCCACGCACCGCGCGCGCCGGCCGTCCGGCTGGGATACGGTCGATGCTCCGCTCGACCTTCCCGAGGCGATCGCCGCGATGCCCGCCGGTCGGCCGGTTCTCGTCGATTGCCTGACGCTCTGGCTGACCAACCTCATCCTGGCCGAGCGTGACATCGTCGCTGCGACGACGGCTCTCATCTCGACCTGCGAGCGGGTTTTTGGCCCGCTCGTGCTGGTCGGCAACGAGGTCGGCCTCGGCATCGTGCCGGATAATGCGCTCGCCCGCCGCTTCCGCGACGAGGCCGGACGATTGCATCAGGCGCTTGCCGCGCGCGCCGGCCGCGTGGTCTTCATGGTCGCCGGATTGCCGATGCAAGTAAAATGACACGGACGAAGTGATGACCGATACGGACGAAGCCGCGCGCCACAAGGCGAAGATGGAGAAGCGCAAGGCGGTGCAGGACGCCGAAGTCGCCTCCAAGACGGTTGAAAAGGGCCTTCTCATCGTCAATACCGGCCCCGGCAAGGGCAAGTCGACGGCGGCCTTCGGGTTGGTCCTGCGCGCGCTCGGCCATGGCTGGCGCATCGGCGTGGTGCAGTTCATCAAGGGCGCCTGGTCGACCGGCGAGCGCCGGGCGCTCGAAGCCTTCGGCGATCAGGTGAGCTGGCACAGCATGGGCGAGGGCTTCACCTGGGAGACGCAGGACAAGGCCCGCGACATCGCCGCCGCCGAGCGCGCCTTCGCCAAGGCAAAGGAGCTGATGGTCGATCCGGAGATAAGGCTCCTGGTGCTGGACGAGCTCAACATCGCCCTGCGCTACGATTACCTGCCGCTCGCCGAGGTCGTCGCGACGCTGGCCACGCGCCGGCCGGACCTGCACATCGTCGTCACTGGCCGCAACGCCAAGCCGGAGCTGATCGAGGCGGCCGATCTCGTCACCGAGATGACGCTGGTGAAGCACCATTTCGTGGCGGGCGTGAAGGCGCAGGAAGGCATCGAGTTCTGACGAACGTGCCGGGTGGCAAGGCGCGTCATGCTCGGGCTTGACCCGAGCATCTTTTGACGGAAAGGCTCCCGCGCCTCCTCCGACAAGAGATTCTCGGGTCTGCGCTGCGCTCCGCCCGAGAATGACGAGCGCTTTATGGGCGCTAGACCCCTATCGCCAGCGCTCCCAGCAGCGCCAGCGCCCAGAGCAACCCGCAGGAACGCTTGTAGAGCTCGAGCGCCCGGCGGATATCGGCCGCATTGGCCTCAGGCCTGCCATCGCCCATCCAGTGGTCCTCGACGCGGGTCTCGCCATAAACGCGCGGCCCGGCGAGGCGCAGGCCCAGCGCCCCGGCCATGGCGGCCTCGGGCCAGCCGGCATTGGGCGAGCGATGCTTGCCGGCATCGCGCTTGACGGCCTGCCAGGCCCCCTTGGCATTTGCTGACCGGTCGAACGCGGCGGAGACGATCAGCAGCAGCGCCGTCAATCGCGAGGCCGGCAGGTTGACGAGATCGTCGAGCCGGGCTGAGGCCCAGCCGAAGGCGAGATGGCGCGGCGTCCGGTGGCCGATCATCGAATCGGCAGTGTTGATCGCCTTGTAGGCGGCGATGCCCGGCAAACCGCCGACACCCAACCAGAAGGCAGGTGCGACGATGCCGTCCGAGAAATTCTCCGCGAGGCTTTCGATCGCCGCGCGCGACACGCCGGCTTCGTCCAGCGTCTGCGGATTGCGCCCGACGATCATCGAGACGGCCTTTCGCCCGCCTTCGAGTCCATCCCGCTCCAACCCCTCCGCGACGCGGGCGACGTGTTCGTAGAGGCTCCGTTGGGCGATCAGCGTCGAGGCGAGGAAGGCGAGCGGGACGAGACCGAGCGGCCAGAAGGAGAGGCACAGGCGTTGGACCGCCACGGACAGCGCAAGGATGACGGCGAGCATGAGTGAGAGCGCCAGCACACCCATCGCCTTGCGCGTGATGAAGGAGGCGGCTTCCCGGTTCAGCACGCGATCGAGTAGGCCGATCAGGCGGCCGATCCAGGTGACGGGATGGCCCATCACGGCATAGAAGCGCTGCGGATAGCCGAATGCCGCCTCGATGGTCAGCGCGAGCACGAGCAGCGGCAGGCTGGCGGAGAGATTCATGCGGGGCGCGGACAGGGTCGTGGCTGAGGACGGTATCTGGCATGGCGGCGATCTCGCCACGGCCCGCGCGCTCTTTCCGGAAGCGCCCTGGCCCTGGGTCGATCTCTCCACCGGGATCAACCCGATCCCCTATCCGCTTCCGGCGCTGCCGTTAAGTCTCTGGACGCGCCTGCCGGGCGCCGATGACGAGGCCGCGCTGATCGTCGCCGCCCGCGCCGCTTATCGCGTGCCCCCTTACGCAGACGTCGTCGCTGCGCCAGGCACGCAGATCCTGATCGAATTGATGCCGCGGCTGGCGCCCGCCGGCCCCGTCACGATCCTCGGCCCGACCTATGCCGAGCATGGCCATGCCTGGCTCAAGGCCGGCTTTTTGGTCGACGAGGCGGTGGTGCCGGCCGCGCAGGCTGCGACCATTATCGTCGTCAATCCCAACAATCCCGACGGACGCGTGCTGCCGCTAAAAGACCTCGCCGGCCTGGCCGCGCGTTGCGTCGCCCGCGGCGGCCTCCTCGTCGTCGACGAGGCCTTTGCCGATTTCACGCCCGAAACCAGCATCGTCCCCGACATCCCGCCCGGTACGATCGTGCTGCGTTCTTTCGGCAAGACCTATGGGCTGGCCGGCCTGCGGCTCGGTTTCGCGATCGGAGCGCCCGAATTGGTGATGAAGCTCAAGGCGGCGCTCGGGCCATGGTCGGTCGCGGGCCCGGCGCTTCACGTCGGCGCGCAGGCCCTGTCGGATGCCGATTGGCTGGCCAGTGCCGGCCGGGACAGGGGACGCGACGCGGCTCGCCTCGATGCATTGCTAGCCCCTCATGGCCGCATCGTCGGCGGAACCGCCCTGTTCCGCCTGCTCGAAGCGCCCGCAGCGGCAGCACTCTTCGCCCGCCTTGGGCACCACGGCATCTATGTCCGCCGCTTCCAGAACGCGCCGGATCGCCTGCGCTTCGGCCTGCCGGGCGACGAGGCCGGTTGGTCGCGCCTGCGCGCGGCGCTAACCCTCGATGTCCGGGAAGCATCGCCATCAGCGTGAAGCTTGCATGCGGCGGATGCGGGGACAGGAGCCGGCGGGCCGGATAACCTCCCTGAACAAGGATTCGGGGAGAGACGACGCATGGCATTCCTGCCGCCGGAAGGCGACCTGACGATCGGCTTCGCCCATGCCGCCTATCAGCTTCGCGACGAATTCCTGACGCGTGGCCGCGCCGCCAAAAGCTTCGAGGTCCGCAGCCTCGACGATCTCCGCGAGCGTGCGCCGGAGGCCGATGTCCTCGTCGTCTCCGGCCTCTGGCGCAACGACCTGCTGCCGCGCCTGCCGAAGCTGCGTTTCATCCAGTCGATCAGCGCCGGCACCGACCAGTTCGACAAGCCCGCGATCGGCACGGCCGGCATCCGGCTCGCCAGCGCCCAAAGCGTCAACGAGCGCGCGGTTGCCGAGCACGCGATGTCGCTGATCCTGGCACTGACCCGCCAGATCCATTTCTCCAGGGACAATCAGACGAAGCAGTCCTGGCGCCCGATGATCGGCGATCGTGCCCTGCGCGAGGATGAGCTCGGCGGCAAGACGCTGGTCATCGTCGGGCTCGGCCGCATCGGCCTGAGACTGGCGAAGCTCGCGAGCGCCTTCGACATGCGCGTCATCGGCGTGCGCCGCAGCGCCGAGCCGCAGCCGCATGTCGAGGCCGTCATCCATCCCAGCAAGCTCGCCGAGGCCGTAGCTAAAGCCGATTTCGTCGCCCTGACCTGCCCGCTGACGCCCGAGACGGAAGGGCTCATCGATGCCCGCATCCTCGGCGTGATGAAGCCCTCGGCTTATCTGATCAACGTCGCGCGCGGCCGCGTCGTCGACGAGATGGCCCTGCTCGATGCGCTCGGCAACAGTGTCATCGCCGGCGCAGGGCTCGACTGCTTCCACGAGGAGCCTTTGCCGTCGATCTCGCCCTTCTGGCGCATGCCGCAGGTCATCATCACCCCGCATAGCGCCGGCGAGACCCGCGCCTACGAAGGCAACGTGGTCGATATACTCCTCGACAATCTGGATCGCCTCGGACGTGGCGAAGCGGATTTGCGCAACCAGATCATCTGAGCGGGGCGGGTGGCGGCCATGGCTTCGCCGAGATTCTTCCGGGCCGGCGGATCGTCGCTGATCCCTGCGCTCGGCATCACCCAGGTCTTCGGCTATGGCACGCTCTATTATGCCTTCACCGTGCTGGCGCCGCGCATCACCGCCGATTTCGGCTGGGCGCCGGAATGGACCTTCGGCGGTTTCGCGATCGGCCTTCTCTTGGGCGGCGCGGTCGCGCCCGTCACCGGCAGCCTGATCGACCGCCACGGCCCGCGGCTGGTGATGACGATCGGTTCGGCGCTGGCCGGCCTCTCGCTCCTGGCCTTGGCCGAGGCACGCGGCATCGTCAGCTACATCCTTGCGATGGTCGCCCTGCAGGCCGTCACCACCGCCGTGTTCTATGACGCTGCCTTCGCGGCCTTGACGCAAGCGCGCGGCGGCCAGGCGCGCCGCGCGATCAGCCAACTCACCCTGATCGGCGGCTTCGCCTCGACCCTGTTCTGGCCGCTGACCTCGAGCCTGCTCGCGGTTCTCGACTGGCGCGGCGTCTATCGGCTCTACGGGCTGGCGCAGATCCTGGTCTGCCTGCCCCTGCACCTCCTGTTCCTGCCGGGGCGCGTGAAACGGCCGGTCGCCGCTGCCGCGGCAAGCGCACCTTCCACGATGACACCGGAGCCGGAAGCGGCCTATCTCGTGGGCGATGCCCGCCGCCGCGCCTTCCTGCTGCTGGCGCTGGCTTTTTCGCTGCAGGGTTTCGTCGTCTCGGCCATGGCCGTGCATATGCTGGCGCTGCTGCAGGGCTTCGGGCTCAGCGCCGCCGTCGCCGTCGGGATCGGGGCGATGCTCGGGCCGTCGCAGGTCGCCGGGCGCCTGACCGAAATGCTGTTCGGCCGGGGCGTCTCCCCGGTCACCACGGCCTGGGTCTCCGCCTGGCTGATGCCGTTCGGCCTCGCCCTGCTGCTGATCGGCGGATCGTTCCCGGTCGTCGCCGGGCTCTTCGCCATCGCCTTCGGCATCAGCATGGGGCTGAGCTCGATCGTGCGCGGCACCGTCCCCTTGCAGCTCTTCGGCCCGGTCGGCTTCGGCGCGACCATGGGCAAGCTCTCGGCGCCCGGCCTCGTCATCAAGGCGGCGGCGCCGCTCGCCTTCGCGATCTCGCTGGAGCGCGGCGGCGTGATGCTCTCGACGCTGCTGCTGATCGCGGTCTCCGCGTCGGCTGCCGGGGCGCTCGTGGTGCTGGCGCGCCGCCCTGCGCCTCGATGATCAGGCCTGCATCGTCCGCCACCAGTTGCGAACGGCATCGCGCGTCCGCATCGCCAGGCCATAGGCAGGGGTGCCCCTGACCCAGCCGAGCACGCTGTCGCGCACGCGCACGATCTGCCCCATGATCCAGGCGAACCAGCGATAGCTCATGAGTTTCTCGCGGCCGGCATGGTAGATGCGCTCGACGAAGACGAAGCTCATCAGATGCGCGAAGGCGGTGACCACGAGCCCGGCCCAGAACTGCCCGCGCGCGAAGAGCAGCAGGCCGAAGAGCTTCAGGGGCTCGGCAATGGCGAAAGGGATCGCCAGCGCCAGCAGGACGAGCGGCGGCGGCAAGGCGGCGACGATGTCCTCCAGCCGGCGCATGACCCGCAATTCGGCGAGCCGGCGCAGCAGCGGCCGGTAGAGCGGCCGCAGGAGTTCGTCGAGGATGATGAAGACGGTGATGATGGCGCGCAGAACCGCGAGCAGTCCGCGAACGAGCGGGCCGCGTTCCGGCGCGGGCGAGGGCGGAAGATCGTCGGTCATCCCAGCCAATTCATAAGCCCGTATTTGCGGCAATTCCATGCCGCTTCACACCCGCCGCGCGAGCTTCGCCTAGCGACGTGCATCGTCCTTCAGCATCGCCACGCCCTTTTCGGCGATCATCATCGTCGGGTTTGCGGTGTTGCCGGAGGTGATCGTCGGCATCACCGAGGCGTCGATGACGCGAAGGCCCGAGACGCCGCGCACCCTGAGCCGCCCGTCGAGAACCGCGCCGGGATCGTCGTCGCCTCCCATCCGCACCGTGCCGACCGGATGGAAGATCGTGGTGCCGAGCTCGGCGGCCGCTTTCAGCAGCGCCTCGTCGGACTGGGCAGCCTCGCCCGGCAGGTATTCCTCAGGCCGAAAGCGGGCGAGCGGCGCCTGGGCCACGATCCGACGCGTCAGCTTCATCGCATCGACCGCGACCTGCCGGTCTTCCTCTGTATCGAAATAGTTCGGCGAGATCACTGGCGTGTCATGCACATCTGCGGAGCGCAGATGCACGCTGCCCCGGCTCGTCGGCCTGAGATTGCAGACACTGGCCGTGAAGGCGTCGAACGGATGCAGGCCCGAGCCCCAGCTGTCGAGCGAGAGCGGCTGGAAATGATATTGCAGGTTCGCCGTCGCGTATTGCGGCGAGGACTTCGCGAAGGCCCCGACCTGCGAGGGCGCCATGGTCAGCGGTCCCGTGCGCAGCGCCGCCCATTGCAGCGCCATCAGAGGCCGGCGCCACAACCTGGCATAGTCGCTGTTCAGCGTCTTCACGCCCTGGACCTTGTAGACCGGCCGGATCTGGAGATGATCCTGCAGGTTCTCGCCGACGCCGGGCGCATCGACAAGCGTCTCGATGCCGAGGCCCTGCAAGCGCGCCCCGCTGCCGATGCCCGAGCGTTCGAGCAGGAGCGGGGAGGCGACAGCGCCTGCCGACAGCACGACTTCGCCGCCGACCTCGACCCGAAGCTTCTCCTCGCTCGGCGTGCCCAGCCCATGGGTGAATTCGACGGCCTTCGCGCGTCCCTCCTCGAAGACGATGCGCTCGACATGGACGCGGGTCTCCAGGCGGAGATTGCGGCGTTCCTTCTCGCGCAGCAGCGGTTTCAGGAAAGCGCCATAGGCGCTCAGGCGCCGCCCGCGCCGCTGGTTGACCTGGAAATAGGAGGAGCCCCCGTTGTCGCCGGTGTTGAAGTCCGGGATCTTGGCGATGCCGGCCGCTTCCGCGGCGTCGCGGATCGCATCGAGGATCGCCCAGCGCACGCGCGGATGCTCGACGCGCCATTCCCCGCCGGCCTTGTGCAGCCCCCCGGGCGGCGGCGCGATGTGATCCTCATGCTTCAGGAAATAGGGCAGCACGTCGTCCCAGCCCCAGCCGGTGAGGCCGCGTTGGCGCCAGCCGTCATAGTCGGCGGCCTGGCCGCGCATATAGACCATGGCATTGATCGCCGAGGACCCGCCGACGACCTTGCCGCGCGGATAGGCCAGCGCCCGCCCGCCGAGCCCGGCCTGCGGCTCGGTCCGGAACAGCCAGTCGGCACGGGGATTACCGATGGCGAAGAGATAGCCGACCGGGATGTGGAACCAGATCCAGTCGTCCATGCCGCCGGCTTCGAGCACGAGGACCTTGGTCTGCGCATCGGCCGCCAGCCGGTTTGCGACGACGCAGCCGGCCGAGCCCGCGCCGATCACGACATAGTCGAAGCTCCCGATCAGGCGACGGTCGGTGGAGGCGTGGTCGGGCATGGCATTTCCGGTAGCACGATCAAGAGGCCATCTATCGTCGCGGCCGACAGGCAATCTGGCATAGCTCGGCATGGGGCGACAGCGCGCGGAACTGCACCCTTCGTTGGTGCCCACCATCGCTTCGAAATTCCCTGCTAGCAGGGAATTTTCGGGGAGTTTCGGACGGAGAGAGGGCTTGGGTAGGGCCGGTTTTCGGCTTAAGTGCTTGTTTGCGTGCGATATTTGCTAGTAGCTCGGAACTGTGAAGCAGGGAGTTTCCCGCTATCGAGCAGGGAATTCGCCTGCGACGAGCAGGGAATGGGGATCGCTCAATCAGCGATGTCGTTCCGGCTGAAAAGCTGCGATTGATGCCGATTTGACGGCGAGCTGTTCGTGGCGGTGGCTGAACTGGCGAAGCCACTTTATGCCCGTAAGCCGCTCAAGCTATTTGGGTAACGACGGCAGGCGAGATCGTCGCTGGGCATGGTCGCTACGAAGCGGCGAACCTGCTCGGCATGACCCGAACTGGCCTGTCCGCGGGCGAGAGCGGTGACAAAGAATCATCGGGCTCGACCGATCGTGGTGCTGACAATATAAGGCAGCGCAAGATTGTTTGTGCTGGCGGAAGAGATTGCTCGAAGCCGCAGCGAAGAGGCTGGCGCATGTGTGGCATTTTTGGGTCGATCGGTTTCGAGCCCGATCCGCAACGGATTGATATTGTTGCGCACCGTGGACCGGATGGTCGCGGCTGGGAGACCTATGTGAGCCCCAAAGGCCCCGTGGCTCTCGGTCATCGCCGTCTCGCCATTATCGATGTTTCCGACGCCGGCCTGCAGCCGATGGGTGACGCTTCGGGCCGGTACCAGCTCGTCTTTAACGGCGAAATCTACAATTACATCGAATTGCGCGAGGAGATGCGGGCGAAGGGTGAGGTCTTCGTCTCGGAATCGGATTCCGAAGTTTTGCTTCGCGCCTACATGCTTTGGGGCGAAGAGATGTTGCCGCGGCTGCGCGGCATGTTTGCTTTCCTGATCTGGGATGATCGCGACAAGCGGCTCTTCGCCGCTCGCGATCGCTACGGCATCAAGCCGCTCTATATTGTTGCGCATCCGCGCGGGGTGGCGTTCGGCTCGGAAATCAAACAGTTGCTCGGACTTCCAGGAATTACGGGCCGGATGAACGTCGCTCGCGTTCATGACTTCCTGGCATCTGGCATCTCCGACCACACGTCAGAGACGATGTTCGAGGGCGTGTTTCAGCTGCGTGGCGGCGAATGTGTCACGATCGATGCGAGCCGCGACGACGCTTTGGAGGCGCAGCCGCGGCGCTGGTACCCGGCGACGGCCGGCGATATCTCCCTGTCTGAAAGCGAAGCCGCCGCGCGTTTCCGCGAACTTCTGACTGAATCGGTCCAGTTGCATCTCCGCTCGGACGTCCCGGTCGGCTCCTGCCTGTCGGGAGGTCTCGATTCATCCTCCATCGTCTGCCTGATGGCCGAGATGATGGAATCCGGTAGCGGCGGAGCGAAGGTAAATACCGTCTCGGCCTGCTATGCCGAAAAGAGCGTCGACGAGAAGCCGTTCATGGAGGCGGTCGTCGCCCACGCTCACACTGAGCCGCACTATATCTTCCCGAAGGCCGAGGACGTCTTCCAGCGTGCCTCAGATATCACTTGGCATCAGGACGAACCATTCGGCTCGACTTCGATCTTCGCCCAATGGTGCGTGTTCGAGGAGGCGAGGCGCGTCGGCGTCAAGGTGATGTTGGACGGGCAGGGGGCCGACGAGCAACTCGCCGGATACCATGGTGGCTTCTCCTATTATATGGCCGATCTGACGCGTCGGCGGCAGCTTAAGCAATTGCTGACGACTATATTGGAGAGGAATCGCTACCACGGCACGTCGATCGCCGATCAGATTAAGCACCATATCGTGCCACTGCTCCCTCGGGGCCTTGCAGGGTTGCTGCGGCGTCAGCATCGCGCGCTTACCCAGCATGACTGGTTGGGGACTGATTTGCTGCGCGCGAAGGGTAATCCTCGGACGGCGCTCGAATTGGCCAGCGACGAGCTCGGCCTGCCGCCCGTCGCTGACCTGCGGACGCTGTGTTTGACGCTGACCTATGGATCCAACCTGGCCATGCTGCTGCATTGGGAGGATCGCAACTCGATGGCGCATTCGATCGAGGCGCGCGTGCCCTTCCTTGATCATCCGCTGGTCGAGTTCGACCTGGCTCTCGGCAATGACCACAAGATCGTCGGCGGCGACACCAAGCGTGTCCTCCGCAAAGGCATGGCGCACGTCCTGCCGGAGAGCGTGCGCGAGCGGCGCGACAAGCTCGGCTTTGCGACGCCAGAGCAGATATGGTTCCGCGGGCCGCTGCGCGGCCAGGTCGAGGACGGCATCGAGAAGACGCTCGCGCGCTATCCGGGATTGATGAATGCGGATGGCGTGCGTGCTCTGGCGAAAGAGATGCTGGACGGAGAGCGGCCGCTCGATTTCACGCTGTGGCGGATCATCAATCTTGGGATGTGGGGCGAACGTGTTGGCGTATCTCTCTAATGGTGGTTTGCGGTTCCGGGCGGCATGATAATATTCCACCCGCCTGTTAAGACCGCCGCTGCGCTTGAGGATCGAGGTGGTGAGCTCCATGGCGTCGACCGCCGCTCAGGCCTCCAGAGATCAGAAAGTTTGTCATGTGTGGAATCGCAGGAGCGGTCTCGCTGACGCATCAGCCTATCGCGAAGCTCGGAAATGCGCTCGCGGTAATGAACGAACTGATCGCGCATCGCGGCCCCGATGGGCAAGGCGCTTGGGTCGCGCCAGGTAATGTCTGCGGCCTTGCCCATCGCCGCCTCGCCATCATCGATCTCTCGCCTGCAGGCCATCAGCCGATGGTCGGCAATAGCGGCACCGTCATCAGCTTCAATGGCGAGATCTACAACTATGTCGAACTGATGGACGAGCTGAAGGACGGCTGGTCCTTCCGCTCGTCTTCCGACACCGAGACCGTGCTCGCTGCCTATGCCAAATGGGGCGTCGACTGCTTGAACCACCTACGCGGCATGTTCGCTTTCGCCCTCTGGGATGGGGACCGCTTCTTCGCGGCGCGCGACCGCTTCGGCATCAAGCCGTTCTATTATGCGGTCGTCGAGGGCGTGCTCTATTTTGCTTCAGAAATGAAGGCGCTGCTGCCGGTGTTGCCGGAGATCGCGACCGATCCGGACGCGCTCGCCGAGTACATGACCTTCCAGTACACGATCGGCGAAAACACCCTCTTCAAGCATGTCCAGACGCTGCTCCCCGGCCATGCGCTGACGGTGGAGAATGGCGAGGTCAAGGTCTTCCGCTACTGGGATGTCCATTACGACATCGACTGGGACCACACACCGCGCTGGTTCGGCGAGGAGATGCGTGGCCGCCTGACCGATTCCATCAAGGTGCATCTGCGCTCCGACGTGCCTGTGGGGGCCTATATCTCCGGCGGCATCGATTCCAGCCTGATCGGCATCCTCGCCGGCCGCGAGGAGGCTTCCGGCCGGATCGGCTTCCACGGCAAGTTCACCGAGTTCGAAGGCTACGACGAAAGCGTCTATGCCGAGGCGGCCTGCCGCGACGGCGGCATCGAGCTGCATCAGATCGACATCACGGCGAGCGACTTCCGTAACAATATCGAGAAGGTGCTCTATCATCTCGACACGCCGGTCGGCGGACCGGGCTCCTTCCCGCAATACATGGTCTCCGAGCTCGCGGCCCGGCACGTCAAGGTCGTCCTAGGCGGCCAGGGCGGCGATGAGATTTTCGGCGGCTATGCCCGCTACCTGATCGCCTATCTCGAGCAGGCGCTCAAAGCCTCGATCGACGGCACCCAGCGCAACGGCAATTTCGTTGTGACGCCGGAATCGATCATCCCACATCTGACGGTGCTGCAGGAATACAAGCCGCTGATCCGCCAGCTCTTCTCCAAGGGTCTGTTCGGGCCCCTGGACGAGCGCTATTTCCGCCTCATCGACCGCTCAGCCGATATGGAGAACGAGGTCGACTGGTCGTCTCTCGACCGCGCCGGCGTGTTCGCGCGCTTCCAGGCCATCTTCAATTCCGAGCGGAATGTGAAGAAGGAAGCCTATTTCGATTCGATGACGCATTTCGACTTCAAGTGCCTCCTCCCCGCCCTGCTCCAGGTCGAGGACCGGATGTCGATGGCGCATGGACTCGAATCGCGCGTGCCGCTGCTCGACCACTCTGTAGTCGAGTTCGCCGCGACCATCCCCGCGGACCTGAAGTTCAAGGGCGGCCAGATGAAGCACTTCATCAAGTCGACCTTCTCCGGTGATCTGCCGCAGGAACTGGCGCAGCGCCGCGACAAGATGGGCTTCCCCGTCCCGCTGAAGGAGTGGTTCTCGGGCGAGCTCAAGGAGATGGTCGCCGACATCTTCGCGACGCAGAAGAACCGTCGCCGCGAGTTCTTCAATTCTGACGCGATCCTCGCCAATTTCGACAAGGCCGAGCGCTTCTCGCGCAAGACCTGGGGCTTGCTCAGCCTCGAGCTCTGGCAACAGATCTTCCACGACCGCGCCGCCTCCTACCGGCGCATGCTCGACGAGGTCGAGCCTGCTCAGGTCGCGGCCCAGTAACTCCAGCATTTACGGGAACCAGACGATGAAGGTCTTCATTACGGGCGGCTCCGGCCAGGTCGGCTCGACGGCGGCGGACATGTTCCTGGCACGGGGCGATACCGTGATGTCGCTCGAGAATTTCTCGACCGGCCGGCGCGACAACCTGCTCGACCAGGAGAACCTGACCCAGGTCGAGGGCTCGATCACCGACTGGAAGCTGGTCGACCAGCTGTTTTCCGATTTCAAGCCAGATGTCGTCGTGCATACCGCCGCATCCTATAAGGACCCGGAGGATTGGGAGACCGACGCCCTGGTCAACGCGGTCGGCGGCGCCAACATCGCCAAGGGCTGCAAGCTGCACAAGGTCGGGCGCCTGATCTATTTCCAGACCGCGCTCTGCTATGGCACCAAGCCCCTGCAGCAGCCGATCACGCTCGATCATCCGATCGATCCGGTGAATTCGAGCTATGCGATCTCGAAGACAGCCGGCGAGCACTATGTGCAGTTCTCGGGCGTCGACTGGGTGACCTTCCGCCTCGCCAACGTCATCGGCCCGCGCAACGTCTCCGGCCCGCTGCCGATCTTCTACGGCCGCCTCGCCGAGGGGAAGAAATGCTTCGTCACGCCGGCCCGCCGCGACTTCTGCTATGCCGGCGACCTCGCCAAGGTTGTCGTCCAGGCTGCCAACGGCAAGGGCAACGGCACCTATCACTTCTCGTCCGGCAAGGATGTGGCGATCAAGGAGCTCTATGACGCCGTCGTGAAGGCGATGAAGCTTAACGACTATCCCGAGCCCGAGGTGAAGCCGCTCGGCCCGGACGACGCCGCCTCGATCCTGCTCGACCCTTCGCGCACCTTCGCCGATTTCGGCGATATCGAGTTCACGCCACTTGACGAGATCGCGCGGCTCTCCGTCGAGCGCTGGGAGAAGGAAGGCGTGGTCGGCGGCTACACCCATCTCAAGGAAGCGCGCGCCGACATCAAGACCGCGGCCAAGGGCTGAGGCGGACATGCGGATCCTGATCACCGGCGGCGCCGGCTGCCTCGGCTCGAACCTGACCGAGCGTTATCTCGAAGCCGGGCACCAGGTGCTCATCCTCGACAATTTTGCCACGGGCCATCGCGGCTCGCTGCCGGAGACGCATCCGGGGCTGACGATCGTCGAGGGCAAGATCCAGGATCGCACCCTCGTCGACAATCTATTCGCCGAATTCAAGCCGAGCCACGTCGTCCATTCGGCCGCCGCCTACAAGGACCCCGACGACTGGCTCGAGGATACGCGCACCAATGTCGAGGGCACGATCCATGTCGTCGAGGCGGCCAAGGCCGCTGGCGTGCTGCGCTTCGTCAATTTCCACACCGCGCTCGGCTACGGCCGGCCGGAGGCGCTGCCGATCCCGGCCGATGCCCCGGCCCGGCCCTTCACCAGCTACGGCATCTCGAAACAGGCCGGCGAGAATTACCTCGCGGTCTCCGGCCTGCCCTTCGTCTCGCTCAGGCTCGCCAATGTGACCGGCCCGCGCCTCGCAATCGGGCCGATCCCGACCTTCTACACGCGCCTGAAGGCCGGCAAGGGCTGCTTCTGCTCCAAGACCGTGCGCGACTTCATCGACATGGACGATTTCTTCTCGGTGATGGACGCCGTCATGGCCGAGGGCGCGCCGAGCGGCGTGTTCAATGTCTCCACCGGCACCGGCCATACGATCAAGGAAATCTTCGACATCGTCGTCGACCATCTCGGCATCACGCTCAAAGAGCCCGTTCCGGAAGTCGAGCCGGGCGCCGACGATGTTCCGGCCGTCGTGCTCGATCCCTCGAAGACGATCGAGACCTTCGGTTGGCGGCCGCGCTACTCCTTCGAGCAGACGATCCGGCGCATGCTGGCTTGGTACGACATCCACGGCGTGACCGCGATCTACAGCCATCTCAAGGCGCCGCCGGCCAAGGCCTGACGGATCTCTCCCCTTCTCCCGGACGGATATTCCCCATGACCGAAAGTTTTGCTGGCAAGAACGTGCTGGTGGTCGGCGGCGCCGGCTTCGTCGGCTCCAATCTGGTCAAGCAGATCCTGCGCGAAAAGCCGCGCAAGCTGACGATCGTCGACAATTTCCTTTCGGCCGATCCGGTCAATGTCCCGGACGATCCGGCGGTGAAGCTCGTGTCGGGACCGATCACCAGCGATCGCATCCTGGCCGGGCTCGACGACGATCTGGACTACGCCTACCACCTCGCCTGTTTCCACGGGAACCAGTCGTCGATCCATGACCCGCTGATGGATCACGACAATAACACCCTGACCACGCTGAAGCTCTTCGAGCGGCTGAAGGACATCAAGTCGCTGAAGAAGGTGATCTACTCCGCCGCTGGCTGCGCCGTGGCCGCCAAGACCTTCGACGGCGCCACGGCGACGACCGAAGAGGCGCCAGTCTCGCTATTCCACGACAGCCCGTATTCGATCTCGAAGCTGATCGGCGAGATGTACGGGAATTACTACTTCACCCGGCATGGCTTGCCTTTCGTCAAGGCTCGCTTCCAGAACGTCTACGGCCCCGGCGAAATCCTGGGTGCCGGCCGCTGGCGCGGGACCCCGGCAACGGTCTGGCGCAATGTGACGCCGACCTTCATCTGGAAATCGCTGCACGGCGAGGCCCTGCCGGTCGAGAACGGTGGCATCGCCACCCGCGACTTCATCTTCGTCGAGGACATGGCGCGGGGCCTGATGGCCTGCGGACTGAAGGGCGAGGCGGGCGAGATCTACAATCTCGGCTCCGGCGCCGAGATATCGATCCGCGAGTTGGCGGAGCGCATCAATGCCGCGACCGGCAACGCGACGCCGATCGCCCTGACCCCGGCCCGCGATTGGGACCGCTCGGGCCAGCGCTTCGCCTCGACCGACAAAGCCCGCGAGAAGCTCGGTTTCGTCGCGCAGGTGCCGCACGAAGAGGGTGTTCGCCGCACGGTAGAATGGACGAAAGAAAACAGCGCTACAGTGCTGCGTTGCATGACACAGCATATGCATTTCGTGCCGGACGTGCGGAAATACGCCGGCTGAGGAGGGGGGCTCGGCGTTATCCTGTCACGTTGCGGCGGCCCGCCTTAGCGAGCAGGGTATCGTAACAGCTCCGCCCTGCCTGCGCTCGGCCCATGATCGCCCGGTCGATGCGCTCGGAGGGGGGCATCGCTTCGGGTGTCCACCATTCCGGATGGGTCAAGAGATGCAGCCGCGTGTGGCCGCCCGCGATTACTTCCGCCATGGGTTGAAAGCGCCAGTAACCGTTGGAATCCGAGCCATAGACATAGTCCCGGCGCAGCGTCGCGCCATAGGCGCTTACGAGTCCGCCGATCAAGTCGGCATCGAAGGTGAGCAAGTTCGACATGTCCGGATTGTGCCAGCTTACGGACCGAATCGGCTGGTCGAGTATCAGTTCCAGGATAGCGCGCTCGCGCGCGAGCGCGCCTTCAAGCTCAGGAAGCGTCCAGTTCTCGACGCCATAGGCGGCCGCATCAAAATGCAGTCCAATCTCATGGCCGAGATTCCGTATTCTACCGAGCAGCCGCTGGATCTCAGGCTCTAACAAACTGTAGAAGACACAGCGCGGATTGACGAAGTAAGTTGAGCTAGCCTCCTCTTCCGCCTCGATGGCAGCGAGCCTAGCGGCCCGATGCATCGAATTATCGACATCGTGTCGCCAGATGACATGGCGGCCTTCAACCTCCTCGCCATAGCGAGCGAAGCGGTAACCTCCGGCCTTCAGTTGCCGGAGAAGGCTACGAAAGCCAGTCTCGGTGAATTCCGCGAACTCCTCATGATCAGGCGCAGCACGCGCCGTCTTGTCGATACGGAAGAGCTCTCCGTGAAGCTCCAACGTCAGGTTATCGAACGCGCCGCCATCGAACGCTGCGTAACGGCGCGAAAACTCGTCAGCTTGGATGAGCGGTGTTATGCGACAGAGCTGTTGGAAATCGCTCCGGCGCGTTTTGATGGGTCCCCATGCCAGGCCGGGTATCGATTTGGGCGGCTCCGCATCCAGAAGCCGCGGCCCCCATTTCTCGATCAGCCGCAGGCCTGCCTCATTCGCCTGCGCCAGGAGCTTGGACGGGGTGCTGCCGGGCGGCACTGCGAAATTCTCAACGGCGATGATCGGACCATCGTCCACGCGCGGCGTCATGACGTGCAGCGTCGCCCCGTAAGTTGGGGCCTTGCGGTAGATCGCATGGTGATGGGGATCTCGGCCGGGGAAGTCGGGCGACGCCGCATGAAGGTTGTATGCCGGTCGGCGGAGCATCGACAGGATGTCCGGCGGCACGATCACGCCGGATCCAAAGCTGAGCAACGTCGTTGCCTCGTTTATCTCCGCAGCCCTAAGTGCCGCCAAGTCGGAAATGACCGTGGCGCCGGCCAGCTCTCGGAAAGCCGCCACGAGACGCTCCAGAGCGGCGCCGTCCAGCGACGTCAGCAGCAGAAGGCGCGGTTTCGTCAAGGCGATGCTCCCAAAGGCCTGCCGTCATGCATCAGGTAGTCGATGACCGACAGCCCGGGTAGGAAGAAAGATGGGTCGCCATAGGGCGCGGGAACGAAGCCCTGTAACACCAACTCGACACCGCGCTCGGCGAATGCCTCGTCCTGCTGGTATCCTCCAGCGCCTCCACCGGCGAGATATGCATCGCCGCCCACGGCCCGAACGAGCGAGATCAAGAGATCGGTCGCCCTGCCTTCACCGGTCAAGCTGGATTGTCGTATGAAGCGCGTCTTTATGCCGAGATGTTCTGCGATCGCCTGGATCGCGGCGATGTTGTAGGTTGCCAGATTGTTCTCTGAGGAGACGATCAAGGGTTCGAGCAGCGCTATTGCTTGGCGGTAGTGCGCCGCTTTGCGGTAATTGGCATCGAGGGTCCGCAGGAGCTTTGCCCGCCAAGGCTGGTCGTCATCGATCGTGATGGCGTTGATCGGCGTGCCGAGAATCGCGCGCTTCAATGGGCAGGTGACCCAGCGCGCCTCGTCCTGAATGTTCACTCGCACCCTGTTGCACCAGGAGCCCATGCCGCCGGAGCCGGAGCGCGGATAATCGACCGCGTCGAGGAAGACGAATACGTCAGCCAGCCGAATCTTGTCGAAATAGCCCATCCAGGGGAAGAAATTGGGCTGATGGATCGCGACGAGCATCGGCATTGCTGTCGTCACAGCCTTGTGTCGAAGAAGGATTTCAGGCGCCGGAACCACCAGAGCCCGCCTGCGATCAACGCTGCCGAAAATACCGCGAGATAGGCCAACATCCAGATGGGCGGGACGTTGCCGGCGAGCAGAGGTGCACGATAGCATTCGGCAAGCACGTAGAATGGGTTGAAGATCAGCACCGCGCGGATCGCCGACGGGTACGCTGACAGCGGGTAAAAGATCGGAGATGCGAAAAGCAGTATGGTGAGCACGCTCGGCAACGCAAGCGCCGTATCGCGCACAAATACGTTGAGTGCCGAGAGGAACAGCCCGAGGCCTGATACGAAGAGGAGCTGCAGTGCTATGACGACCGGCACGGCGATCACTGTCCAGTTTAGGCCCTCGCCCGAGATCAGCTTGAGGACGACGACCAGGCCGAGACCGACGCTCAGCGGCACCAGTCCGAGCATGGCGCCGACCACCGGCAGGAGCTCCGATTTGAAGGCGATGTTCTTGACGATGCCTGCATTGCTCGTGACCGAGGTCGTCGCCGAACTTAGCCCTTCGCTGATGCCGAGCCACGGCCCATAGCCGCTGATCAGCCAGATGACGAAGGGCAGAGCACCATCGCGCCCGGGCAGCCGGCTCGGAAACACGAAGGTGAAGACGAAGACGAAGATGCCCATCAGCATGAGGGGTGCGAGTACGGCCCAGATTAGGCCGAGCGCCGAGCCGAGAAAACGGTCGCCCAACGCCATCCGGAAGAGGCTGAGCAGCATGCCGAGATCGCGCCGGTCGAACCCAGCGAGCGTCATGTGGTTTCTCCCAGCGGTTTTGACGTGATGATGGGCGGATAATAGAGCAATGGCACGCCGCCGAACTGCCCTTCTTCGTCGACGACTTCGACAACCCGGTGCACCGCGTCGATCAGTCCCTGGGCATCGTGCAGTGCGAGGTCGAAGCGGTAGAGCCCGGCTCCCAGGATCATCGGATCGAGGGTGACCGAAAGTGTAAAGGGCCCGCTGGAGGGCAGCGCTTGGCCAGCCTCGGAGAGGCGTCTGTTGAGGATGCGGCGCCCGTCCACTCTGAGGATGGAGAGAGTTGCGTCCGCGGTTCCCTCGGTCCGTTCGAGCCGGCCCGAGACCGTGAGGCTCAAAGGAACGAAGGCTCTTGCGCTCGCCGTTAGGACAGCGCTGTGCTGCGCGAGCGAGATGCCGTCGAGGCGTCCGATCTCTGGGCGGTGGGGCATCGGCTCACCGCTGCCGAACTTGGCCGCGAGCTCGGCTTCGTCGGCCTGTTCGACGGCGCGCTCATAGGCCGCGGTCACGTCCTGCGCCGGGCCGTCCATGACGAGCTTGCCATGGTCGAGCCAAAGGCAGCGGTCGCAGATCTCGTTGATGACCGCGAGAGCATGGCTGACAACGATGACGATGCGTCCTTGTGCGGTGATCTCTTTCATCCGCCGGCTCGCCTTCTCGGCGAAAAAGACGTCGCCGACGGACAAGGTCTCATCGATGATCAGCACGTCGGGTTCGATGAAGGCGCCCATGGAAAAGGCTAGGCGGGCCTTCATGCCGGAAGAATAGGTGCGAACTGGCCGGTCGATGAACTCGCGGAGTCCCGAGAAGGCGATGACCTCCTCGACATGAGCCGCGATCTCGGCATGGCTTTTCCCGTGCACCGCCCCGTCGAGATAGATGTTCTCGCGCCCGCTCACCTCGTCGCGCAGGACAGCGCCGATGGTGAGCATGGCATGGACCTCGCCCTCGATCGCTATCGAGCCTGCCGTGGGCTCGCTAATTCCGGCGAGCATGGACAACAGGGTGGTCTTCCCGGCGCCGTTGCGGCCGATGATGCCGACGCGCTCGCCCTGGCGAATGTCGAAGGACACGTTCTGCAGCGCGCATACCTTGCGCTGTGTCGCCTGCCGCCGTCCGGTGCGCAGCGCGGCCCGCAGCGAGACCGGTCCGCTGCCCATCTCGGACAGCGCAAAGGTCTTGACCACATTCCGGACATGGATCGAGGCGCTCATTCCTCGCCGGCTCCCGGGGCCGTCAGGGTCCAGGCGAGGGGCAACGACATGCCGTGTTCGCTGTTGCCCGTAACGTCGAGGGCAAGACCGTTGCCGTCGAGCCAGGTCCAGCCGTCGAGCAGGATGCGGCGGCGCGCCTCGTCCGGGTCGGGCGCGAAGAGATGGAGGCTGATCTGGTAGGAGCCGGGATCGAGCGGCAGCGCCGGGATACTCAGATCAAGCGCGTGGCGGCCCACCCGCTCGCCAACGCCGACGGGTTTGCGCGTCATCAGGGAGGTTTCCCATCCAAACCCGGGCTGCAGCCGTTCAATGGCGCATGTGCAGGCGATTTCGGCTGGCTGAATGATTTCGATGACCAGCGGCAGACGGAGGTCTTCGCCCGTAGGTATGCTGATCGGCGTCGCAGGGCGCGAGGCGAACCGCGCAATGCCTCCCACATAGTTCTGCTGCGCGTCATCGCCATAGAGATAGATGCGGGAAGCGCGCTCCGCGGGGCCGCCAAAGATTATCTTGCCCTGGTCGAGGACATAGGCGGTCTCGCACATCCGCATGATGGCGGCCCAGTCATGCGTCACCAGCACGCCGGAGGCGCCCTGCGAAATGCGGGAGCGGAGTCTGCGCCAGCATTTGGCCTGGAAATGTTGGTCTCCAACCGAGAGAATCTCGTCGAGCAGGTAAACGTCGTAGCTTCCCGCCGTCGCTGTCGAAAAGAACAGGCGCGCTGTCATCCCGGCTGAATAAGTCAAGACCGGATCCTCGAAGCGGTCGCCGAGTTCGGAGAACTCGTGGATGTCGAGAATCATCTGGGCTCGTTCGCGAGCGGGGAAGCCGTGTACGGTGAGCAGCCTGTCGGCATAGGAACGGCCGGTCAGTTCGGGGTTTCCGACGAGCCCCAGCTCGTAGATGGCGGACATGGCGCCACTGATGGCGACATGCCCGGTATCGTTGGCGTAGACGCCGCCCAGTACGCGCAGCAGCGTCGACTTACCGGCGCCGTTGCGGCCGAGAATGCCGACAAACTGTCCCTTGGGTACCTCAAAGCTGACATCCTGCAAGGCTTGGTAGACGGGTACGTTCCTGCCTGAGGCGAAGGCGAGCCGCCACGCATTACCGCCGTCGACGAGCGCGAAGCGCTTCGATAAGCCTTGGCAGGTGATGGCTATGGCTTCTGGCATCGGCAAAACCGCTTGAAACGGATCATGAATTGAAGCGTTTGTGTGTCGAACGCAGCAGATTGTCGAGCTGATCGGCTCCGGTCTCGTCCGAGGCCTCAACGATTCGCAGCAATCCGTCGCCGGTCACCACGCAAGGCCCGGCGATCTCGGGCAGCTTAGCGATCTGACCGGGCATGCCAAAAACCTGCGGCTGCGGCAGCGGAATATCGGTGGCCCAGATGCGCATTGCCGTGCCACCTAGGCGGGTGGAGGCGCCGGGATATGGGCGGCCGACGGCCCGCACCAGCCGGTCGATCGCCGTCGCTCCGGCGCGCCAGTCGATCATCCCGTCTTCCGGGATGCGCTGCAAACCGTAACTGGGCACGCCTTCCTGCGCCGTGCCTTGGGCCGCGCCGGCCATCAGGGCGAGAAGGTGACGTTTGGTTAGGGTTGCGCAAGCCTGCCGCGCTTCGACTGCCAACTCCGAAATGGTCGCACGCGACGCGATCGGGAAGCGCTCTTGGCCGAAGACGATGCCGTCATCGACGCCATCAGCCATTTCGAACAAGGTGACCCCCGTCTCGACCATGCCGGACAAGATCGCCCAGTTGAGCGGTGCCCCGCCGCGCAGCTGTGGCAGCAGCGATGCGTGAAAGCCGTAGCAGCCCCGCGCAAACAGCTCGCGGAAGCGCCGCGGCACCATATGGTACCAGCCGGCGACGAGGCAAAGCGGCGGGATACCCCCTGATAAGTGTGTCAGAAGATCGTCATAGGTCGTGAAGGGGATCAGGGGCACGTTGTTCCGCTGCGTCCAACCCTGCAGGTCGACGGAGCGCGCATTCCTGATGCGTGTTTCGCTGTACGAGATCGAAAAGCTCTCGCCGACCGCAACGATACCGGCCAGGGCGATGCCGCAACCCATAGCCGCTTCGGCAACAGCGAGCGTCACGTCGGTTCCGCCGAGGAGCAGCAGATTATCCGACATGGGAATGGTTTCCATTCAAAAACACCCGGCACCATTGCTCGAAGGATAGGAAGGACCAGATCAGCAGCCGATGGTTCTTCTGGCCGGACATGTGTTCTTCAACGGTCTCGCGAATGAAGTCGGCATCCAGGTAGGCGCTTGAGACAAGATCCGAGCCAAGCAGCATCTCGCGGACATAGTCGGCATTCTCGCCGCGATACCAGGAGGCCTCGGGCGAGGAAAAGCCCTGCTTGCGCCGCTCCATGATCTCGGGGGGCAGGACATGTGCCATCGCCTGCCGCAGGCAGCTCTTGCCGCCGGAGAAGCCATCCTCGGCAAGCAATTTTTTGCGCACGGCGTCCTCGTCGATGGTGAGCATGTGCTGGAGATCGGCGAGCTTGTGCTGGGCCGGCAGGCGCATTGCGAAATCGACGAGCGCATTGTCGAGGAAGGGAAAGCGCTCCTCAAGCCCGCTCGCCATGGCGAGCTTGTCGCCCACGAGCAGGAGGCCGGACAGGAAGGTGCGGCATTCGAAATACAGGGCGGCGGAGATATGGTCCTCCGGCGTCTCGAACGACTGGCCGGGCGCTGCGGCATAGACCGAACGGAAGACGTCGAACATCTCAGCCTCGTCGTCGGCCGAGGCGCCGAAGAGCCGCCTGCGCTCCTGCGCCGTGGTCAGGCGCTGCCAGAACCCGTAATAGTTCGAGAGATAGTCGTCGCGGCCGAGCGAGCGGAAGACCCGGTAGTAGCGCCAAGGGTAGCCGCCGAAGAGCTCGTCTCCGCCAGCTCCGGATAGGCAGACCTTGACGAATTTCGAAGCCAGCCGCGCAATGTAATAATTCGGATAGCTCATACCGAGCCGCAGGTCTTCGAGGTGCCAAACGACGCGCGGTAACGACCAGCGGATGTCGCCGGCGTTGATGACCTGTTCGTAGTGCTCGGTCTTGTAGCTGTAGGCCATCAGCTCGGCATCACGACGCTCGTCGAACCCGGCCTCCGTGCCGCGGACCCGGCTCATCTCGAAGCCGGCCGTGAAGGTCTGCATGCGCGGAATGTGCTGGGCTGCCAGCGCCACCAGCGTACCGGAATCCATGCCGCCCGAGAGATAGGCTCCGACGGGGACATCGGAGACGAGCTGACGCTCCACGGCCCGGCCCATCAGCGTCTCCAGTTCCGCGACGGCCTCCTCGGGGCCGATCGCGACGGGTTTGGAGAAGTCGTAGTCCCAATAGGTCTCCCGCCGCTCGCCGGCATTGTCGACGATGAGGATCGTCGCCGGCGGCAGTTGCTCAACGCCTTCGAACATTGTGTGCGGGCGAAACAGGTTCTGGAAGGTGAAATATTCCCGCAACGCCGCTTCGTTGACCAGGACCTTGAACCCGGGATGCGGCAGAAAGGCCTTTATCTCGGAGGCGAAGGCGAGACGGCGCTCCGTGCGCCAGAGATACAGCGGCTTCACGCCGTAGCGGTCGCGAACCAGGAAAAGGCGCCGTTCGACCGCGTCCCATAGAGCAAAGGCGGCCATGCCGTCGATCCGACGCGCAAGTTCGTGGACGCCCCAGATTTCCGCGCCGGCGAGCAAGACTTCAGTGTCGGACCGAGTTCGAAAACGCCAGCCCTCGCGTTCGAGCTCTCGCCTCAGCTCGCGGAAATTATAGATCTCGCCGTTGAATATGATCGTCCAGCGCCCGTCCGGCGAATGCATCGGCTGGCTCGCCACCGTGCGCAAGTCGATGATCGAGAGCCGGCGGTGTCCGAGCCCCAGCGGCCCGTCCAGATGCAATCCCTTCCCGTCCGGCCCGCGATGCGCGATCGCGTCGCGCATCGCGGCGACGATCTTGCCGTCGGCCGGCGCACCGTCGCGATTGAGATAGCCGGCGATGCCGCACATGGCCGCAGTCCTAACCCGCGGGCCGGCGCGCGACGACGGTGATGCCGGCTTCTTCCTTGCGCAGCGTCTCGATGACGAGCCCGGCCGCCTCGCACCAACTCCGAACTTCGTCGGGAGTTTGGCGGTGCGAGTATATCGGCGTGAACCAGTCAAAATTGATGTGGTTCATCTCGTCGAGCGTAAGGTCTGGTCGGTAAAAAGTCTTGCAGATATGCCAATAGAATAGGCGTTGGAGATTGATCTTGCCGCGGGGAATGCCGAGTACCTCAACATCTTCGGGGACGTCGATCTGGATATCGAGCTCTCCCAACGCCTGGCCCAGCTTCGTCAATGGCATCAACCGATCCCAGGCAGCTTGGCCGTCGAGACCGGAGACGAGTCCCCGGATATAGTCGTCCGTGAACTCGCGCACAGGCGACTTTTTGGCATAGACATAGATCGCATAGAGGCCGCCTGGCCGCACAAGCCTGGCCGTCGCCAGGATCGCGTCGCGCGTCGATGGCGTGTGATGCAGGACGCCTTCCGAGATGACGATGTCGAACAGGCCGTTCTCGAACGGCAGGGCCATCAGGTCAGCCTGTAGGAAGGCACATTCCGATGTGGCCGCCGCGATGGTTTCGCGCGCGATATCCACGGCGGTTGAAATATCGACGCCGACATAGCGGATGTCCCGCCAGCGCGCAGCGAACAGCAGCGATGCTGCATTTCCGGCACCACAGCCCGCATCCAGGACAACGGCCGGACGACCGCCATTCTCGCCGAGTTTCGCAATAAGGTCGCCGTAGCGCTCGGCGAGCCATGCGCCGATCGCTACGCGCATTGCCTCCGACTGATATGTATCGCGTCGGCTCCATTTGAACGCAAAGGCATCGCGCGTCTGCGCCTGCCCGGAATCGGCGACCGCGAGATCACGCAACAGCCCCTCCGACATGCGTAGCGTGCGTCCTCGGCGGAGCAGGGTTCCTCCCTCGATCGGCATGGGTTCGCCGAGCAGGGTGTCGATCCATGCCGATGTCACGTCAGAGATCCGAGAGCAGCGACGACCCGGTCGATATCCACTGCCGTCATGTGGTTGTGCAGCGGCAGCGCGATGCTGCAGGCTTCGGTCCGGGTCGCGACGGGGAAATCGGCGGGATCGGTCTTGAAGGTCTTGCGATAGGCCTCGAGCCCGACGATCGAATGTGTTCCCGGCCGGCCGGCGATGCCCACAGCCTGGAAATGCGCGAGTACGGCGTTGCGGCTGGCGGGCGCCCTGTCTTCGTCAACGAGGGCGACATAAGCCTGCAGGGCGTGAGGTTGGTCGGCAGGCCGCGCGGGCGCGGTGATCCAGTCGAATTGCTGCAGGCGTGCATCGTAGAGTTCGGCCAGCGCGCGCCGCTCGGCGATGAAGCGGTCGAGCTTGCCGAGTTGGACCGTGGCGATCGCTGCCTGGACGTCGGTAAGGCGGTAGTTGAAGCCGAACACCTTGAATTCCGGCAATTCGTAGGGCTTTGGTCCGCGATGGCGCACTTCTTCCGAAATGCTGGCGCCATGATTGCGGTAGGTATCGACGATCGCGGCGAGCCGATCGTCATCGGTCGTGACCACGCCGCCTTCGCCGCAGGTGATGGATTTGCGGGGATGCAGCGAGAAGCAGGCGAGTGCGCCGAGCCCCCCTGCCGGCTTGCCGTGATAGTCGGCGCCTGCCGCACAGGCCGCGTCCTCGACGATCGCGACATGCTCCGGCAGGACGGCGCGCAGGCCGTCCATATCGGCCGTCAGGCCGAAGAGATGCACAGCGATGACGGCCTTGGTGCGTGGAGTCAGCGCCCTGGCGACGGCGGTGGGGTCCAGATTGTAGCTGGTCGCGTCGATGTCGACGAAGACTGGCGTGGCGCCGCAATGCACCACGACATTGGCCGTCGCGACCCAGGTGAAGGCGGGGACGATGACCTCGTCGCCCGGCCCGATGCCGAGGGCGACGAGCGCGAGATGCAGAGCCGTCGTGCAGGAGGTCACGGCGAGCGCGTGCTTGACACCGTGACGCTTCGCGAATTCCTCCTCGAAGCGACGGACCCAGGGGCCCTGTGTCAGCCAGCCGGATTCGAGGACGGTCCGCACGGCCTCGATCTCCTCCTCGCCCATAACAGGCTTGGCGATCGGTAGGAACGGAGCGGTCATCGTGCTCTCCGGTTGCGCCGCGAAAGGGCGGGATGGTCAGGAAGCGCCCTCGTTAGGCCGGACATCTCGCGGGTGCAAGCACCTACTTCATGCCGAAAGGTCATGAATGGATCGCCGGATAGAGATCCGGCGCATCGGCCGGCAGGCCGGCACGGACGCGCTCGACGACCCGTTCGTATCGCTCGGCGGCGGCGTCCTGACCGTGCCAGGCAACGGCAAAGGCGCGGCTACGTCGCCCGAGTTCAAGCCTACGCTCGGGCGCGAGGACGAGCGCGCGCAACACCTCCGTGACCGAGGTTTCGTCGGCGTTGACGAGAGGCGTCTCCAGAATCGCGCGCAGTGGCGGAAGCGGGGATGCCTGTGCCGGATTGAGGTGGCAGATGGCCGGCTTCCCCAGCATCATCGCCTCACGCGCATTCGCGCCATAGCGGCCGTAGTTCAACTGGTCGACGACGATGTCCGCCTGCACCTGCAGGAATCGGACCTGCGTGCTTGGTACGTCATGCGCGAAGACCAGCCGGACCGGGAGGCCCTCGGCCCTGAGCCGGTCGATGGCTGCCAGGATGGCGCCGGTGCCCTTGATGTCGCGCTCGGCGTCGCGCCGGAGCGCATAGTTGCCGACGGCGTGATAGATCAGAATCTCACCGGGGGCGCGTTCCATCCTCATCGCCTCGGGGATCTCGATCCCGGAATGCCAGCGTTCCGGGTCGAGCGCCGTCACGACGGGGCCGTAGACGGTTTTCGAGCCGACGCGCTCCGGCGTGGCATGATCACCTTCTAGCCCGACCCAGTCGCACAGTAGTGCGAGTTTTCTGTTCCAAGCGAAGTTCTTGGCGTCGTTGCACACGTCAGGGCGCCGTTCCCAGACGCAGCGGCCACAGACATTCTCGGCCTGCCTGCGGATCGAGGACTGCAACCCGCCATCCAAGCAGCCGCTCGGCATATAGCCAATCACGATGCGGTGGCGGCGCAACTCCAGGAAGTCCCACGGGATCAGCCGTGGCTCAGCGGTATTCTCGAAGAAGGCCGGGAATAAGCTTGGCAGGCCCTGACCATAGAAGTGCAGAGAACCGTAGCGTTCGGGTACCGATCGGAAAAATTCCCGCGTCTTGCGTAGCATGATCGCGGGGTCAGGATCGAACAGGTTCAGGTCTTCGCCATGATAGAACTGGCGCTGCGAACTCTCGGGCGATTCCAGCGAAACGGTGATGACGTCCCACCCGCGCTGGCGCAGTCCGGCAGCTAGGCAATTGTAGTGATAGTAGTTGTTATGCAGCAGGAGTGTGGATTTGCGAACGGGCTCAGCCCAAAGCAGGGGTTGAAGCAGGGCGGGTTCATCGAAGGGTATGATGGGAGCAATGTCCGCCTGCGGCATGTTGGCCGCGCCCAATGCATGAAAATCCAGCCGATCGAGATCATCCAGCGCGCATTCAAGCCGGGTGAAATAGTCAGATTCCTTGATCGGCGTCGGGCGATTAGGCGGCGCTTTCCTCGCTTCCGCCCAGCTTAGGAAGCCTATTGCCATTTCGCGGGTTGCGACGAGGAACAGATCGTCCCGGAACATGACAGGGCGCCCCGCGCCGTCCGGCACGATGACGATTGCCTCATGCAAAGAACCGTCCGCCACGGCCGCGACCGCCGACACCGGGTCGAGCCCGTCGAGATGGCAGGCGCAAGCCTCGTTCGCGTTGAGGAAGAGAACGAGAAGAGCGGTGCCACGCCGGCTCAGCAGCACCCGGTACGCCGTGTCGAGGGACGCGACCCTTTCCGGAAGACGCTTCAAGAGCGGATCGACTGCGGTTTGCCGGAAGGCAACGCCTTCCTGCCGCGCTGCGATCGCCTGGCGCAACGCCAGACGATCGAGCTTCGCCGACAGGGAGTCCAGAGTGGACTGCAGCACAGCAGCGTGATTGGCACCGACCGAGCCCTCCGCCTGCAATTTCGCGACGTCCTGCCGGGTTCGGGACAATTCCGATACAGCAGCTCCGAGCGTCTGCTCGATATAGGCTTTCCAAGCCTTCCCACGTTGCAGGAGCTGAAACGGTTTCAGTGTCACGGCTCAGGCGTTCCGGCTCTCTCGGGTGCCAACATTCTATCGCGGCATTTGGCCGCTCACCGTTGTGTCTTCAGGTAGACTTTTCGCCGCCCGCTTTATCCGCCTTGCGCCAGGCGATCAGCCGACGCAGGCCCTCATCAAGATCGACCTCGGCGGTGAAGCCGATTTCTTCTGCCGCGCGTTTAGGGCTGCCGATCCGATTCCTGACCAGCGTCGCCTGGCTGCGGGGGGCATAGTTGATAGGCTGATTACAGCCGGTCAGATGGCAGATTCGTTCCGCGAGCTCCTTCAGCGACGTGCGCATACCGGTGCCGACATTGTAGAATCGGTCGACGGTCTCGGCGCGCATGGCGCAAAGATTCGCCCTGGCGCAATCCTCGACAGCGACGAAGTCGAACGCTTCCGAGCCGTCGCCAAGAATGGTCGGACCGTCACCGCTGTCGATGGCGTCGAGCATCTTCATGATTACGGCGATATAGGCGCCGCGATAATCCTGCCGAGGGCCGTAGACGTTCATATAACGGAGGCCAACGAGATTGAGGCCGTATCGGTGGTGGAAGGCTCGTGCCATGGCCTCCCCCGCTATTTTGGTCGCGCCGTAGAAATTCCTGTTGTTGAACGGATGGTCTTCGGTCATCGGCTCCTCGACAGCATCGCCGTAAACCGAGGCGGAAGACGAGTACACCAATCTCTTTATGCCTTTGGCAACACAGGCCTCAAGCACGTTAAACGTGCCACGAATATTGACGTCGAAGGCCGAGCGCGGAAAGTCATGGCACTGCAGCAGCCAAAGCGCCGCGAAGTGAAAGACGCCGTCCATTCCGTCCAACGCCGCCTCTAGAACGTCCGTCTGCAGGATGTCGCCACCGACATCGTAAATCTTGACACGCGGGTCCTTGAGCGCGCTGGCGAGGTTCGTGGCTTGTCCTCGCACAAAATTGTCGTAGACGAGGATCTCGGCCACGTCGGTTCGAGTCAATTGATCGACCGTATGCGAACCGATCAGGCCTGCACCACCAATCACGACAACTTTCTTGCCGGTAAGATCCATTCCATATCTCTTTGCTGTTGCTGCGGGGTCTTCTGGATGAAACGTCGGTCGTTCCGCCTCAAACCGCTTGACGCAGAAGACCTGCGATCGCTACGGCGGATGTGCCGTTGCCGTAGTCAGGAATCTCGCGGCGGTGGGAGTAGTTGGGAACTGTCCAGAGGCGATTCCATCCGGCGTCTACCGTTTCCACCCATTCGGTCTCGTCCCGCAGCGTGACGCAGGGCACCCGGTTGAAATAGGCCTCCTTCTGCAGGCCGCCTGAATCCGTGAACACCGCGGCAGACTGGTTCACAAGCCAAGCCATGTCGATATAGCCGATGGGGTCGATTAGAGTTAGGCCCGCCGGCGGGGCCGTGCGCTGCGTCAGGAGCTTGCGGGTGCGGGGATGCACAGGCATGACGATGGGCGTGGAGCGCGCCGCATCCTCCAGCCACGCTACGACGCGGCTGAAACGCTCCGGATCATCAGTGTTCTCCGCCCGATGGACCGTCGCAACGCAATAGCTCCGGGGCTGCAGCTTCAGGTCTTCGAGGATCGTCGAGCGATTCCTGGCGCGCTCTACGGCCGCGATCGTGGTGTCGAACATAACGTCGCCTGTTGCATGCACGCCATTGACGATGCCTTCTTGCGCCAGGTTCCGCACGGCTGTCTGCGTGGGGCAGAACAGCATGGCGCTGACATGGTCGGTTACGACACGGTTGATCTCCTCCGGCATCCTGCGGTTGAAAGAGCGGAGGCCCGCCTCGACATGGGCGACCGGGATGTGCAGCTTCGCAGCCGCCAGCGCTCCTGCAATCGTCGAGTTGGTGTCGCCATAGACCAGAACCATATCTGGCTTTTCGGCCAGCATGGCCTCTTCTAGCTTCTCCAGCATTCGGCCTGTCATTGCGCCGTGACCGAGGTTGTTGATCTCCAGATTATAGCGGGGTTCGAGAATCGCTAACTCATCGAAGAATACATCCGACATCAAGGCGTCGAAGTGCTGGCCGGTATGGGCGATGACTTCGGTCATACCGGCTTCGGCGATCGCCCGGCTGACGGGGGCAGCTTTGATAAATTGCGGTCGGGCTCCGAGCACTGTGAAAAGTTGGGGCATGTTTGTTCCGCTGCCGAAGCATGATGATATGTCCGGCCGTCGCGCTGCGAATAGATTATAGCCGTTCGCAAAGCAATTCCGGCATGCTTGCAGCGGCGCATCTCGATGTCGCTGGCGGCAGCGTGTGACCCGATTGCCGAATCGGCGAACGGCTTCTCTCGGCGGGCGCTTGACCACCGCTCTCGCTTCCACGTATCTCGCCGCACGGCAAAGAAAAGGATCTGCATTTGTCGAGCGTTCACCGCGCGCTGGTAGCTTATTCTATGTCTGGAATGCATGTTCAGACGACTCGCGACTATCTGACCGCATTCAAGAGGTTCAGCGGCTTCGAAACGGAATACGTTCATGTCACCCAAGATGCCCTTATAGGCGTCGATTTTGGCCCCTATGACGTTGTTTTTCACAGCTATTGTGCTCCGCTCTGCTTCGAAGGCTTTGTCTCCAAATCCTATCGGGACAGGCTGCGTGCCTTCCGGGGCGTCAAGGTGCTCGCCGTTCAGGATGAATACGACCGAACCGACACGCTGAAGGCAGCGATCAAGGATCTGGGGTTCGACATCGTCCTGACCTGCGTGCCTCAGGACGTCCTCGAATACGTCTATCCGCGATCCGAGTTTCCCGACGTTTCGTTCATTACGGTGCTCACCGGTTACGTCCCAGAGAGCCTTGCGGCCGGGTCGGCACCGCGTCCGTTGGCGGAGCGGCCGATCTTCATCGGCTATCGCGGACGCGATATCGGCGGCCGCTACGGCCGGCTCGGCTTCGACAAGTTCGAGATCGGCCGGCGGATGAAGGATATCTGCGATCAGAAGGGCATTGCGACCGATATCGCGATGGACGAGGGCAGCCGAATTTACGGTACGGCATGGTTCGATTTCATCGGAGACTGCCGCGCCATGCTTGGCTCCGAATCCGGATCGAATGTCTTCGACTTCGACGGCAGTATCGAAGCGCGGTTCAAGGAAATGACGGCAGCCAGTGGCGGGAAACCGCCCAGCTACGCTGATTTTCTGCCGATCGTCGCCGACAGGGACCAAGAGATCAATATGGGGCAGATCTCCCCCCGCGTGTTCGAATGCGCTCTGATGCATACGCCGATGATTCTGTTCACAGGCAGATATTCGGATGCCATTGCGCCCGATGAGCATTACATCGCGTTGGAGAAGGACTTCTCCAACGTCGACGAGGTATTGAAGCGCCTGACGGATATTCCAGCGCTGGAGACCATGGCCCGCCGTGCCTTCGATCATCTCGTGGGTTCGGGCCGCTTCACTTATCGTGCATTTTACGCAGACGTCGCTTCGGCGATCAAAGAGCGGCTGGGACAGCGGATACCGGCTGGGGAGCGGATCGCGCCGCCGGTCCCGTCGCCGCACCCGGCCCTTGATGCCTCTGGTGCGATCATCGAGCGTCCGACACCCGAGCCGCTGGGGGGGGGGCATTACGCGCTTCGCCTGGACGGCCGGGAGGCTGTCGTCTTCGCGCGTGAGCGGATTGCCTTGGTCGAGGAATTTGCAAGGTTGCGGTCACTGTTCGTCGCCGAGATCGATCGCCAGATCGGCAGCTACGAGGTGGTTCTGAATCGCCTCCATACAACGATCGGACGCGAGAACGCGCGTCGAGATCCATGGAGTGCAGCGAAGTCCGATTTGCACGACTTGTCGGTGGCCTTTGACGCCGAGCAGGTGCTGATGTCGCATGAAAGGGACGCGGCGCGCGCGGCTCTTGCCACAGCGCTGGCCGAAGGTATCGAGAAGGCGAGTGCATCCGCCATGCAGCATCTCCTGCTACTCGAAAAAGGCGATTATGCCCGCGGTGTCGAATGGATACGGCGTCTGAACGAGGCATATCAGGCGAGCGGGGCCCGGTTGGAGCCCACCTTCCATGAGCAGCTTGCAGCTTTCCGTGCCGACTTGCTGCCGCGGCTCCCTTTGCGGGAACAGGTGAGCGCCTGGAATGTGCTGATCGGCTCGCGGCTGCGGGACCTGAAGCTTCAATTATCGTCGCGCCTTGCCGCCGCTTCGATCATACCCGTGATAGCGAAACGCGTGGGTCGCCTGCTGAGACGCCAGGGGCCAACCTGACGAGCGGGCGTCACCAGCCGGCAACTCGACCTTGCCGCAGGCGCATTTTCGGGCGAAGTGGGCTCCAGTGCGCAAGAAGAGGCGCGGTCAGGCAAAGTTCGGCGGAAAAGTTATGTCCAGTCCCAACGCGGAGGAGTTTTCTCCCATCATGACGAGCCCGGCGATGCGCACGCCGCGCATTGGACTCATTTGTTTCTCGGCAATCGCCGACGACCCGCGAGTCAGGCGACAGGGAGATCTGTTCTCGGAGCGCGGCTGGAAGGTCCTGGCGTTCGGTCTGCCGGGAGCGCGCTCGCGGGCTCCCGAATGGCAGATTCTGGAGATCGAGCCTGAGGGTGTTGGTTCCATCGATGAGGTGTCTTTGACCGCGGGTACAGCCTCGGCGGATGAAAGACGAAATACGAGGGATATTCTAAGGAAATTGCCCCGGTGGCTTTATTGGCGCGGTGTTCGCCCCGTCTTGGTGGCGGGAAAGCACGCCTTGCGGTCGGTCCTCCCTGACACGGTGGTCCGTACGGGGAGCCGCACGGCGCGGAGGGCGTTGAGGGCCATCGATGTGTTACGTGTTCACGTCGTTCCTTCGCATGCGCACGCGAGCTACTGGACCCTGAACGACCGCTTTCGCAAGCTCTATGATCTCGCCGCGCAACACCGCGTTGACATCTGGCTAGCCAACGACTGGACCGCGCTGCCGATCGCACGGCGGCTCGCAGCCGAACAGGGCGTGCGATATGCCTACGACACACATGAGCTTGCGGTCGATGAGTACGCTCAACACCTCGTCTGGCGACTGACCCAGCGTCCCGTCATTGCTGCGGTTGAGCGAGATGGCATCGCAGGTTCCGCCGTGACGAGCTGTGTGTCGCAGGGTATCGCCGACCGCCTGCATGAGCTTTACCGGCTGCCGGATAAGCCGCTGTTGATCCGCAACATGCCGCGCTATGAGGCGCATCCCTACAGGCCCTGCGGCGAGAGGATCGAGGTGCTCTATCATGGCGTCGTCAACGTGGGGCGCGGGCTTGAGGCCTGCATCGACAGTGTCGTGCTCTGGCGCCCGGAGTTCCGGCTGACGATCCGTGGGCCCGGCCCGGCGGACTATCTTGAAGCGCTGGCTGCTCGCATCAAGACAGCGGGCTTGAGTGACCGCGTCACGTTGGCTCCGGCGGTCCCGATGATTGATCTGGTCAGGGAGGCCGCTCGTTTCGATATCGGGCTGTTCGCCCTGCCTGGCCATTCCAAGCAGAACGTCCATGTCCTGCCGAACAAGTTTTTCGAGTACACGATGGCGGGCTTGGCGCTCTGCGTTTCCGATTTGCCGGAGATGACGGCGTTGCTGCGGCAGCACGACCTTGGCCGCTCCATTCCTGATGTTACGCCGCAAGCGATCGCCATGGCGATCAATGATTTCGACCGTGCCTCGGTCGACATTTACAAACGACACGCGCTAGAGGCGTCGAAGCTGTTGAATTGGGAAGCGGAAGCGGATCGCCTCTTTGCGGCGATCGAGCAGGTGGTGGTCGGCGGCGGGCAGGCTCAGCGGCTTGGCGCCTGATGAAGCTTGTTCGCAGCCGGTACGGTTAGGGCAGGTGAGCGCGTGCGAGACGGGCGACCAGCGTGAGCAGTTTGCCACCTTCGGCCTCGAAGTTGATATCCTGTGCGCGTGCGAGGGCAGCACGCTTGCAAGCATCGATCCCAGAGGTATCTAGGCCGGCCAGGCAGGTCGCAATGCCCTCTGGGGAATCATCCGAGAGCAGCATGCCGCACCCTGCAGCCTCGATTGCCCTGCGGATCTCCGGCAAATCGCTGCTGATTACCATCAGCCCTGCCTGCATGTATTCGAAGATCTTGTTGGGCATCGCGAAGCGCGCATGCGTTGTGCTGTTCGACAACAGGAAGATGCCGATATCGGCTTGCGCTGCGGTGGATATCAGTTGATCGGGCGGAACCGGAGGCTCGAGGGCAATGCGCTCGCCGAACGGGCCGGCGAGATTGCGAAGATGCTGGTCGAAGCCACCCTGGGCGGGGCCGCGGATCACCAGTCTGAACGCGTCAGGCCACGATGCGACGCTCTCGATCAGGATTTCCAGGCCGCGCCGGGGCACCACTGCGCCGTGATAAAGTACCGTGATGGGCCGTGTCGTCGGGCGGAAGGCCGTCTCCTGCCAGGCAGGCGTATTTGAAATCACGGTCGGTCGCACCAGGCCGTAGCGCTGGGCGAGCGCATCGGCAATGCCGTCGCTGACCGTCGCGACGGCATTGGCTTCGCGGATATAGCGATCTTCGATCCTGACGACATGCTGGCGGGCGAGAACCCGCCAGCGCCAGCTATCCGCGAACTCTTCCGGAGCGAATTCGTGACTGTCGTAGATGATGCGGGCGCCGCAACCGCGTTTGGCCGCGACGGCGAGCGGGAGGGCTCGCCAATCGTTGGCGATGACGAGGTTGGGGTTGAAGCGGAGCAGGTCCCCGCGCGCTGTCAGCCGGCTCTGCGAAAGCCAGTAGAGGAGGTCCGCGCTGACGGGCAAGAGGGAGGCGGGCGCCTGACGGAGCACCATTCCGAGGCGGACGCGTGTGTCGCTGCCCGGGCCGGGGATTACGGTGACTGGTGCGGGCGGCACTGCGGGCAAGGGAGCTTGCGCGAAGATGCGCACGTCGTAACCCGCCCCGACGAGCAGCGCGGCATGACGCAGCACGCGTGAATCGTGCTGCAGAGGCGATACGCAGACGAGTGCAATCCGTGTCATGGCTGGGACCGGGCCCATTCGGTCGAAGGGGCCGGCATCGGAGTGAGGGCGATCATGTCGGCGCAGCCGTTCCCTCGGTCCACTGTTCTGACGTTCTTGAGCAAGGTCCGTTGGCGCTATCAGGTCCGGGGCGCAATGCAATCCTGATCCGCAGAATAGTGGTCGAAGTTGGACAATGTCTCAAGAAATCCACATCCTGCACGGACCGGGTCGCGCTCGCGAATTATTGCGAGACGACCGAGCGCAGAATACGGTCGATCTCTTGACCGCGATGGTGCCAACTTGCCTCGCGGGCGACATAGGCTGCGCCATTGCGGCCTAGCTGCCGGGCTCCTTCAAGGTCGTCGGCGAGGCTTTTCACGGCCGATGCGATGGCTGGTGCCGCCGCAGGCGGCACGATCAACCCGGCGTCGGCATTTCGGACGAGATCGGCCTGGAACGGCAGGTCGCTCGCGATGACGGGAACGCCGCAGGCCATGGCCTCGAACAGTTTCAGCGGCGCCACGCCCGAAGCTGAGCGCCCGTCCTGATTCTCGATGACGCAAAGGGACGCCAGAGCGCCGCGCACGATGGCTGGAACGGCATCATAAGGCTGGCGGCCCAACCAAAGCAGCCGCCGATCGGAGAGCGCCTGCTCAACCTTGCCGCGCTCGATACCATCGCCGACGATGACCAGCCGCAAATCAGCCGGCCAGTCCGGCTCCTTGAGAGCCGCCAGCATGGTGTCGATGCCATGCCAGGCGACGAGACCGCCGACGAAGACCACATATCGCCCTTCGATGGGGCTCTCCGGGCCGTCCGGCTTGAAAAGATCGGTATTGGCGCCATTCGAGACGAGGCTGACGCGACCATGGCCGGCAAAGGTCTTGGCCCATTCCACGAGCCCGGACGTTACACCAACTAGATACGCAGCTTGCCGATATTGCTTGCGATAAAGCCACGAGAACAGCGGAGAGAACGGCTTCAGCCAACGATAGGTCACGCCCACATCGGCGGGGGTTCCATTGATCTCATGGATCACGGGAACGCCCCGCCAGCGCGCCCACAGTGTCAGCGGCAGCGCCATGAAGTGCGATCGGATGAAGACCGCATCGAATTCTCGCAGTCGTGTGCCGAGGGCGATCTGCGTTCCCCCATAGCCGATCAGCCGGCGGAGGAACGACGAGCGCGTGCTGGCACCGCCGCTGTTCGTCGCAAACAGCTCGACCTGCCAGCCGGCGCCGCGTAGGCCCGCGATGATCTCGTCGATATGGGTCTGTGACGCCTGGCCCGGCCGTGGCGTCTCGAGGGAGAGATAAGCCAGCCGCAACGGCCGGCTCATGCCACCGCGGCCGCCGGAGCAGCCAAAGCCTCGAGCACCTGCGCGATGATATAGTCCTGCGTCTCTTCGTCGAGATAGGGATGCATCGGCAGCGCCACGACCTCCTGCGCGACGCGCTCCGAGATCGGCAGGCCGTTCCCGGCCACGGGATAATGCTTGTAGGCGGTCTGCTGGTGCAGCGGCTTCGGGTAGTAGACTGTGGTCGGTACGCCCTTGGCCTTCAGCGCCGCCTGGAAGGCGTCACGGCGATCGGCGGCGACGCGGATCGTGTACTGGGCCCAGGTCGAGACGCAATCCGCCATGACATGGGGCGTCACGACGACGTCCTTGAGCGCCGCGGTGTAGCGGGCCGCCACGACCTGCCGCTTCTCGATCTCCTCGGCATAGACCTTGAGCTTCTCGATCAGGACGGCCGCCTGAATCGTGTCGAGCCGCGAGTTCACGCCGACACGGACATTGTCGTATTTGTACGAGCCCTTGCCGTGGAAGCGCAGCGACATCAGCAGCGCCGCATGCTCGTCATTATCGGTGAGAATAGCGCCGCCATCGCCATAGCAACCCAGCGGCTTGGCCGGGAAGAAGCTCGTGGTCGCGAAATCCCCGATCGCGCCGGCGACGCGGCCCTTGTAGCGCGCGCCATAGCCCTGCGCCGAATCCGAGATCAGAACGAGGCCGTTCTGCTTGCAGAAGGCTTCGATCGGCTCGTAGTCGCAAGCCTGGCCGAACAAGTCGACGCTGATCAGGGCGCGCGGGTTGAGCTTGTGCTGCTTCGCCGTCTCGAGCGCGGCGCCGAGGCTCTTCGGGTCGATATTGTAGGTCGCTTCGTCGATCTCGGCGAAAACCGGCGTCGCGCCCATCCAGGCGACGACCTCGGCGGTCGCGGCGAAGGTGAAGCTCGGGCAGATCACGGCATCGCCGGGGCCGATGCCGAGCGCTTCGAGCACGAGGATCAGCGCGTCGGTGCCATTGGCGACGCCGATCGCATGCTTCGCCCCGCAGAAGGCGGCGAGCCCGGTCTCGAACTCCTGGACCTGCTGGCCGAGAATGTAGTTGCCGTCATGGACGACCTTGAGGATCGCCTCGTCCATCGCCTTGCCGATATGCTGGCGCTGGGCCTTGAGGTCGATGAACTCGATCACGGGACGCTCGCTCATCAGGCCATCTCCTCAAGCTGTTCCGGGCCCACTTCCCGATAGCGCGTTCCGGTCAGCGGGCAGATCAGGTCAGACCCGAGCCTCTCGCCCGCCTTGCTCATCCAGCCGATCCGGCGTGCCGGCACGCCCGCCATCAGAGCGTAGTCCGGCACGTCCTTCGTCACCACCGCACCGGCCGCAATGAAGCAATACGCCCCGAGCGTGTGTCCGCAGACGATTGTCGCATTGGCGCCGATGCTCGCGCCCTGTTTGACCAGGGTACGGCGGAACTCGGCCTTGCGGTTCATGAAGGCGCGCGGATTGTTGACGTTGGTGAAGACGCATGACGGGCCGCAGAACACGTCCGCTTCCAGCTCGACGCCGTCATAGAGGGCGACGTTGTTCTGGATCTTGCAGCCGTCGCCGATCGTCACGCGCGGCCCGGCCATCACGTTCTGGCCGAGCACACAATCCTTGCCGACCCTGGTCTGGCCCAGCACATGCACGAAATGCCAGATTCTGGTGCCGGCGCCGAGCGTCGCGCCCTCGTCGACATAGGCGCTCTCATGGACGAGCGCGCCGGGAAAGCGCGGGTCTTCCCGCATCTGCGACGCGCCGGCCACGGTTCAGCCCTTGAGATATTTGGCGACGAAGGGATGCGTATCGCCGCCGGTCACCACCGGCGCATTGCGGAACTGCGAGACGACCTCGATCGAGAAGCGGACATCCTCGAGGCCATAGCCCTTGCCGGCGAGGATCTCCTCGTAGCTGCGGGTATGCAGGTCGGTGAAGCCCTCGGAGAACTCGACCTCCTCGCCGTCCATGGTGATCGAGCGATAGGTCGTCTTCTGGCCCTTGACGCTGTCGGGCAGGTCGTTGGCATCGACCGAGAGGAACCAGCGCACATCGGCCTTCTCGTAGGAGAGCAGGCCGCCGGCGCGCTCGCCCTCGCGCAGGTTCGCGGTCTGCGACTGCAGCGGCCCGAAGACATAGGCGAGCATGTCGAAGAAATGGACGCCGATATTGGTGGCTACGCCGCCGGACTTGGCATCGTCGCCCTTCCACGAGGCGTGATACCAGCGTCCGCGGGAGGTGATATAGGTCAGGTCGACCGAATGGCGCTCGTTGGAGGTGGCGATGCGCTCCTTGAGCGCCTGGATCGCCGGATGCAGGCGCAATTGCAGGATCGTGTTGACCTTGCGGCCGGAGTCCCGCTCGATCTCGATCAGCCCGTCGATGTTCCAGGGATTGAGGACGAGCGGCTTCTCGCAGATCACGTCGCTGCCGGCGCGCAGGCCGAAGCGGATATGAGCGTCATGCAGGTAGTTCGGCGAGCAGATCGCGACATAATCGATGCGCTCGTCGCGGCGGCGCAGCTTGTCGACATGGCGGTCGAAACGCTCGAACTCGGTGAAGAAATGGGCCTGCGGGAAATGGCTGTCGATGATCCCGACGGAATCGTTGGGATCGAACGCGACCTTGAGATCGCCGCCAACGGCCTTGATGGCCTTCATATGGCGCGGCGCGATATAGCCGGCGGCACCGATCAGGGCGAATGACGTCATGATGCGTTCTCTGGCGTTTCCCGGGGCGTCTCGGCTCAGGCCTTGACGATGTTGTCGCCGGTCAGGCCGGCCTTGGCGCAGGCATTGCGCGTATCGACGACGAGGCGGGCAGCCGTGACGAGTGCGTTGTAGTCGACCGCGTCGTGGTCCGTCGCGATCAGTACGGCGTCATAGCCCTTGATCGTCTCAGGTGAAAGCGCGGCCGAGCTGCGGCCCGTCAGGTTGGCATGCTCGCGGGTGGGTGGGATCACCGGTACATGCGGGTCGTGATAATCGGCCTTGGCACCGCGCTCTTCCAGCAGTTCGATCAGACGTAGCGAGGGGCTCTCGCGCATGTCGTCGATGTTCTTCTTGTAGGCGATGCCCATCACCAGGATTTTCGCCTTGCTCAGGCCACGGCCTTGCTGGCGGTCCAGCGCTTCGGCGATGCGATCGACCACCCAGTGTGGCATGGCTGTGTTGATCTGCCCGGCGAGCTCGATGAAGCGGGTGGTGACGTCGAACTCGCGCGCCTTCCAGGTCAGGTAGAACGGATCGATCGGGATGCAGTGCCCGCCGAGGCCGGGGCCCGGATAGAACGGCATGAAGCCGAAGGGCTTGGTCTTGGCGGCGTCGATCACCTCCCAGACATCGATGCCCATCTTGCCGTAGATCACCTTGAGCTCGTTCACGAGCGCGATGTTGACGGCGCGGAAGATGTTCTCGGTCAGCTTGACGGCTTCGGCCGTGGCCGAGGACGAGACCGGCACGGTCTTGACCACAAGCGCGCCATAGACCGCGTTGGCCAGCTCCAGTGCGTCCGCGCCGTCGCCGCCGACGACCTTCGGGATGGTCGATGTGCCGAAATCCGGATTGCCGGGGTCCTCGCGCTCCGGCGAGAAGGCGAGATAGAAATCGACGCCGCTCTTCAGGCCGGTCTTCTCGAAGATCGGGCGCATGACCTCGTCGGTCGTGCCGGGCCAGGTGGTCGATTCCAGCACCACGAGATGGCCCTTGCGCAGCCGCGGCGCGATAGCCCGTGCCGTGGCCTCGACATAGCTGAGATCGGGCTCGCGATGCTTGGTCAGGGGCGTCGGCACGGCGATGATGATGGCGTCGACGTCGCGCAGCTCTTCGAAATCGGTGGTGGCGCGGAAGCGTCCTTCCTGGCGAGCCGCGGCGATGGCCTCGGTCGGGATATGCTTGATGAAGCTCTCGCCGCGGTTGATCTGGTCCACGCGCTTGGCATCGATGTCGAAACCGACGACCTTGAAGCCGGCCTTGCAGGCCGTCAGAGCCAGCGGGATGCCGACATAGCCGAGACCGATAATGCCGATCCGGTAGTTCTTGGCGGCAATGCGCGCGAGCTGCTCGGTCAGCTTCTCAGTCCCGTCGGAAACGGGCGACGCAATCGGCGATGAAGACATGACCGGCTTTCTGAGTGGGATGGCGCCTTGGAGCGCGGCAGGCAGAGTTTGCCGGTGGCTTTGCCGCTGCCTTAGAAAGATGTCAACCAGCGACGACCAGCCGATCGGGCCAAGCAACGTAGACGTAGCTGAAAGATGGGCACAGTTTCAGCAGCCTATGGTCGCCTACCAGACATCCACAGTTCGGCCCGATGCGGGCTGAACAGTGGATCGCTAGAGAAGGTCGCCGGTATGCTTGTGACTACCAGCGCGACCCACGGGCAGGCCGGAGAGGGCGGCAGCCGCGGCGGTTGCACGTGCTTTCCCAGACGCGCCCGTTTCCGTCGATGCAACGGCTCGGGTTGCAATCGAAACCCTCTCCGCCGCCGTTATAGCCGCCACCATAACCGCCGCCGCCCCACTGGCGGGGTGGGGGCGGTGGCGGAGCACCGTAACCTGGGACGCCGCCGTAACCGGGGCTGCCGCCGCCAAGGCGGCCGACAGGGCCACTGCTTGGACGGCAGCCATAGCGGTCGCAGGTCGACTGCGTGTAAACTCCGGTTCGCGGATCGATGCAGCTCGCGGTCGTGCACTGCAGCTGAACTTCAGTAATGCCGGAGCCGGCCTGAATAGCAGGGATCGGCAGCGCATTCGCTTGAGACGTCCATATAGCGAACCCCGCGAGGATGATGTTCCGCAGAAAAGATCGCATCGATATGACTCCTTCAGAACCGAAGATACGCGTGCGAATCTGAACGGTTCCTTGCTGGCGGTCGATGACGCTCCATATGCGGAATGTTGGTTCCGCCAAGAGGGCGGGAGGATTCGTTGCGACGAACTCCCGCCCGTTATCTGAACGCGAATTTCCCGGCAGACCCCCGCAAGCCACCCGCAACGACGGAGCCTGTTGAGTAGATTGAATTGGACGGTATAAAATCTAGCGTTCGTAACATGCCCCTTTTAGACTACGTGATCAATTTGGCATGCGAGAGAAAGCGCGTGAGATACACGAAGCAAATTGGAGCCGCATTGCTCTGCTTGGGCGTCGTGTTTGGTGCGTATTCGGCCGTCCGATGGGGGGCGCGCTTGCGAGATAGGCAGGCGCGCATCGATGAGACAATTCTCTCGGCGCTCGCGCAAATGGACAATCGCCTGCTTGAGATCGAAGCAACTTCTAAGCGATTAATGACCGCCTCCCTCGTGCGGGACGCCGATCCCGAGGCAGCCTCGCTGGTTCGCAATCCTGATCTCACGCCTGAGCAAGATCGTCTGTTCCGCGAAGTGCAGAACCTAAAAACCGATCGGGTGGGCGCGGTAAAAAGTTTAGCTGCGTGGATAGCATCATCGATCGCGGGCCCGAGTTCGGACGAGTCGTTCGACGAGAGGACGACGCTGACCACGCTTCAGGGGGCCTGCGGGGCAAAGGACATCGTTTTGACGCGCGTAGCGCAGGCGATGGAAATCCCTGTTCGACGGATTGGTTTTTACGGCAACCCGATATTTGGCGCACACACGGCCACCGAGGTGTTCATCGAGGGGAGATGGCGCTTTATCGACTCGACATTCGGGATCTATTTTACGCGGACTGATAGCGACGAGATGTTGAGCATCGCGGAAGCCCGAGCATTATTTCCGGAAATTTCAATCTGGCGTGCTGATGTACCGCTCTGGACAGGAAACTGGCAACGGATGCAGCCGTTCAGCTATAGTAAGGAAGTGCGCGCTTTCCTGCTTGGGCAAGACGGTCCCCTTGCGGACGTTGAGCGAACATATTTTGCCTCGAAGATGGTCGGCGCCGCCGAGCAGCCTGTGATATTCAGCAATATCGTCTGGGATCTCCGGAGAACGAATTTCATTAGAATTGGTGCTCGGGACGGCTCTGCTGGCGACATGGATAATTTAATGGGCGGAAACGTCCTTCCGCTCCTCGAGAGGGTGGGGCGTTTTACGAATATTCAGGCAGGGAGCCGCTTTCGCATTCTGACTGACGTGCCAGCCGAGGTGTCGGTACGTGTAGCAATGCTCAATAAGCAGGGGCATCTTCTCGTCGATCTGGATCACAGGGGTAACCTATTTTCCCTTGAACAAACGAAAGTGGACCGCTCCGAGGATGACAATTCACTCACCGTCAACTTTAAAGTTTTTCCTCCGTATTCCACGCTGTCCCTATGGAGTCAGGGGGCGGCTTTTGGTATCGTTGATAACTACGAAACCCAAGTCTTGCGCAAAGACTAGAGTTTTCTAGGTTCCGGGGATAAAGCTTGACCTGAGACTCGCAGATTGATTCAAGGCTTCTGTTTTGGAGAGAGCCTTGAGATCGGCAAGCTTTACCTTGTCGCGTGATTGCGCGCGTTTTGCGCGTTGAGGCTCAGAGCAGGCACGCGATGCCGGGCAGCATATCCTCGCGGTCAAGCAAACTTGCCCGGCAGGTGCCGTCTGCGCGATAAGCGATGCGCCGCGGCTGCGGCATGCGGCCTAACGGAGTCTCGATGAGTTTCCGCAACATCCACGCCCACGGCCTTGTCCGGATCGCCTGTGCCGCGCCGCGGCTCAAGGTGGCCGATCCGGCCTTCAACGTCGCCGAGACCGTCGCCATGCTCAGGCGCGCGAATGAAGGCGGCGCCTCGCTCTGCCTGTTCCCGGAGCTCGGCATCAGCGCCTATGCGATCGACGATCTGCTGCAGCAGAACGCCTTGCTGGATGCCGTGAAGGATGCGCTGGCCCGGCTCGTCGCCGAAAGCCGCAGCCTGCATTGCGTCGCCGTGGTCGGAGCGCCCTTGCGGGTCGAGGGGCGGCTGTTCAACTGCGCCGTCGCGATCCATCGCGGCCGCATTCTCGCTGCCGTGCCGAAAACCTATCTGCCGAACTATCGCGAGTTCTACGAGCGCCGGCAATTCGCTTCGGGCGAGCGGGCGAGCGCCCTCTATATCGAGCTCTGCGGGCAGGAGGTTCCTTTCGGCACGGATATCCTGCTGACCGCGACCGATATCCCCGATCTCACCGTCCATATGGAGATCTGCGAGGATGTCTGGACGCCGATCCCGCCCTCGTCCTATGCCGCGCTCGCCGGCGCGACGCTGCTCCTCAACCTTTCGGCCTCCAACGTCACGATCGGCAAGTCGGACTGGCGCCATGCGCTCTGCAAGGCTCATTCCGGCCGCTGCATCGCTGTCTATGCCTATTCCGCCGCGGGCACGGGCGAATCGACCACCGATCTCGCCTGGGACGGGCAGGCGATGATCTACGAGAACGGCGCGCTCCTGGCCGAGGCCGAGCGCTTCGCCGCCGAGCCGCAGCTCATCCTCGCCGATATCGACCTCGAACGGCTGGCGATGGACCGCATCCGCCAAAACACCTTCGGCGACAGTGCCGACCTCAACCGCGACCGGCTCGGCTTCCGCCGCATCGAATTCGCGCTGGAGCCGGACCGCGACAGCGATCTCGGCCTCGCCCGCGAGGTCGAGCGCTTCCCCTTCGTTCCCAACGACGATGCGAGGCTGAACGAACTCTGCTTCGAGGCCTACAACATTCAGTCGCACGGCCTGCGCAAGCGGCTGGAGAGCACGCGGCTCGACAAGGTCGTGATCGGCGTCTCCGGCGGCCTCGATTCGACGCAGGCGCTGATCGTCGCCGCACACACCTTCGACGCGCTCGGCCTGCCCCGCGAGAACATTCTCGCCTATACGCTGCCGGCCTTCGCCACGAGCAAGGACACCAAGGACAATGCCTGGCGATTGATGCGGGCGCTCGGCGTCAGCGCCGAGGAGATCGACATGACGCCGGCCTGCCGGCAGATGCTGGTCGATATCGGTCATCCCTTCGCGCAGGGCGAGCCCGTCTACGACATCACCTTCGAGAACGTGCAGGCCGGCGCGCGCACCTCGGTGCTGTTCCGTCTCGCCAACCGGCACAACGCGCTGGTGATGGGCACCGGCGACCTCTCGGAGCTGGCGCTCGGCTGGTGCACCTATGGCGTCGGCGATCACATGTCGCATTACAACGTCAACGGCTCCGTGCCGAAGACGCTGATCCAGCACCTGATCCGTTGGGTCGCCCAGTCCGGTCGCTTCGGATCGGAGGCCTCGGACGTGATGCTCGACATCCTCGCGACCGCGATCTCGCCGGAGCTGGTGCCGGGCGACGGCGACAAACCAGCCCAGAAGACCGAGGATTTCGTCGGCCCGTATGCGCTGCAGGACTTCAACCTGTTCTACACGACGCGCTACGGTTTTCGGCCAAGCAAGATCGCCTTCCTCTCCGAGCATGCCTGGCGCGATGCCGCAGCCGGCGACTGGCCGCCGAACATGGAGGCGGGGAAGCGCGTCGCCTATGACCTGCCCGTGATCAAGCGCTGGCTCGGCGTCTTCATCCGCCGCTTCTTCGAGACCAGCCAGTTCAAGCGCTCGGCCGTGCCGAACGGCCCGAAGGTGTCGTCGGGCGGTTCGCTCTCGCCGCGCGGCGACTGGCGCGCCCCGAGCGACGCTTCCGCCGCGCCCTGGCTCAAGGATTGGGAGCGAATCCCGGACTGAGGGCCGAGGGCGGCCGGGTTCCCCGGCGCCACGCAGGCCGAGGTCAGGCGATGCCGAGCAGGCGGATGAGGCCGAGGCTGACGGCCGCCAGGAGGATCAGGGACAGGGTCACCGCGGCGGTGACGCGCCCACCCGCGCGGGCGACGACGCGGATATCGACCCCGAGACCCAGCGCTGCCATCGAGATGATGGTCAGGATCGTCGCTGTCTTGGCGATGGCGGGAAGCGCCGCCTCCGGAATGAGGCCGTGACTGCGCAGCGCCGCCATGCCCAGGAAGGCGATGATGAACCAGGGCACGAGCTTGTTGACGGCCAGGCGCCGTGCCGCCGGCCTAGCGCCGCCCTCGTTCGTATCCTCCCGCAACGCCTGCCCGAAGATGGAGAGCGCAAGCACGATGGGGCCCAGCATGAGGACGCGGACGAGCTTGACGAGCGTGCCGATCTGGACGCTGGCCGCCGCGACGGGAGCGGTCGCCGCAAGGACCTGCGGCACGGCATAGACGGTCAGCCCGGCGAGCACGCCATATTGCGTCTCGCTCATGCTCAGCAGCGGGACGAGAAGGGGCAGTCCCAGCACGACCAGCACGCCCAGGACTGCTGTGAACGCGATGGAGGAGGCGACATCCCTGCCGTCGGCGCCGATCACCGGCGCGACGGCGGCGATGGCGGAATTGCCGCAGATCGAGTTGCCGCAGGCGACCAGAACCGCCATGCGCTTGGGCAACCCGAGTGCCCGGCCGAGCAGGAAGCTGGAGACGAGCGCCACCGCCACGACTGCCACGATTCCGGCAAGCAAAGCCGGTCCGGCCGCGACGATCATCGCCGCGTTCAGCGAGGCACCGAGCAGCACGATGGCGATCTCCAGGACCATTTTCGCCGAGAAGGCGATACCCGGGCGCCAGCTCTCGGAAGGCGTCCAGACCGAGCGGAGGGCCGTTCCGAGCAGGATCGCCAGCACCAGGGCCTCGAGCCAGGCGCGACCCGTGGCGAGGGCTTCGAGATGCTCCAGCGCGAAGGCCAAGGCGCTGATGCCCGCGCAGAGGGCGAGGCCGGGTAGAATGCGCCCCGCGCTCCGCAGAAGGGAGTTGGACGGTGTGGGCAACGGGGTGCGGGCGTGCGTGGTCATAGGAGAACCTTCTTCTCCATTGACCTAGTCGGAGAAGGATTATGCTGTCTATCGCATTGTTCTGATGGCTCTGTTCGGTCCGGTCGAACAGTCCAGGCCTTGCTTGGGGGCCTGATGAACTTTTGGGAGCCCAGAGTGTGTTTACGCCAAAGCAGCGAGCAGGGAGTTTCGCCGACGACCTGTTGCAGCCCCTGACTACATCTGCCGTCGACCCGATGCGTCGGTATGCCGGAACAGGCGCTCGTGACCAGCTATGCTGGTCGGAGTATCCATCGCAGGAACTGCTCCCGAAGCTGGTTCACCATCCGCAGCATCGGGTCATTTTCAATAATCGGACCGCCGCTGAAGTCGAAGCTCGGCCCACCGCCCACCCCCGTTACCAACGTGCGGGGGTATGAGACCAACACCTGTCCAGAGCGAGCGTCGATGACGTCGATATGGGCGAGGAGTGTATTCTGGTTTCCGGATTGCCCGGCGACGAGCATCGCCAAAAAGCGGCGCCCGGGATCCAATATCTGGGCCTGGTGCATCGTCACGACAATTTTCACCGGGCGTTTGCTGGCGAACTCGTGCTGCAGCTTTGCGGTGAAGGACTGTTTCACCCGTTCGGAAAACTGGGCAGCGACGTAAGCGCGATACTGTTCGCGCGGCAGCTCCGCTTCGATGACACGCGTAGGAGTGTCCCGGTCAGCACCCTGAATGACCTTGTCCTCAAGCCCTTTGGCTTTCATGAAATCGTATTTGACTGACATCCAGGCTGACGAAGCAACCAGCGCCAGGGCGCCCTCAACCGAGACGACCTTCCAGGTTCTTGCTTCGTCGACGGAAATGGGCGGGGGAGTGGTAACGCAGCCAGCCATTGCAACTGCAAACGCGAAACCTAGAGCGATGCGTTTCGCCCAGCCTGATCCCAACATTCTGCCCCAGCCCTTCGCCTCGGTCGGCCGCCTCAATCCGAGAGCTTCTCGCCGACAATTACAAGGCAGGGTGGCTGATTTGGATTGTGCCGAACAAGGCAGACTTTAGCCTACCGTTTCGCGTTGCTGTGCTCCGCCGGCGGGTGCAACGGCTCTTTGAGTGGACCGCTTCCGAACCGCTTTCGACGCCGGATGGGCCACATCAGCCGGCAAATGCGCTCTGGAGCAGGCTGACGGCCAGGACAGCCATCATCAGGGCGATTAGCAGATCGAGCATCCGCCAGGTGACCGGCTGGGCGAAGAACGGGGCGAGCAGGCGGGCTCCGAAGCCGAGCGAGGTAAACCAGGCGAAGCTGGCCGATGCCGCGCCTGTCACGAACCAGGGCCGCTCGCCCACCGGCATGCTGCTCCCGATCGTGCCCATGAGCATGACCGTATCGATATAGACATGAGGGTTGAGGAAGGTGAACGCGGCCGTGCTGCCAAGTGCGGTCGTCAGAGAGATGCCGGCGTGGCGATCGACGATCAGGCTCGACGGGGTCATCGATCGGCGCAGGGCGCCATAGCCGTACCAGATCAGGAAGGCCGCCCCGCCGAGGCTCAACCCCGTCGCGAGACCGGGCACGGCCGAAAGCAAGGCGCCCAGCCCGTTGACGCCGGCGACGATCAGCATCGCGTCGGCTGCCGCGCAGAACAGCACGATCGGCCAGACATGCTCGCGCTTGAGCCCTTGCCTGAGCACGAACATGTTTTGCGCCCCGATGGCCATGATCAAGCCCGCCGAGAGCATGAAGCCCTTGATGAAGGCCGGGAGGAAAGCTGTGTCCATGGCCGCTTGATGCGCCCGCGCAGGAGAGTAGTCTAACTAAAATACCTAAATCGGAATTAGGATTGCTAATGCTCGATTATCTGGCGCTCACCGCCGTCGCTGCGGTCCTGCGCGAGGGCAGTTTCGACAAGGCGGCGGCCGTTCTCGGGGTCACGCCCTCGGCGGTCTCCCAGCGTGTGAAGGGGCTGGAGGAGCGGCTCGGGGTTGCGTTGGTCACGCGTGGAGCGCCCTGTCTTGCAACCCCTATCGGCGCCAGGCTTTGCGCCCATGTCGAGCGCGTCAGGCTGCTGGAGGCCGATATCTCGGGCGAGTTGCAGGGCTTGGCGGGGCAGAGGGATGACAGGCCGACGCTGCGGGTCGCGGTCAATTCCGACAGCCTCGCCACCTGGTTCCCGCTCGCCGCCGCGCAATTCACCGCTGCAAGCGGCGCATTGCTCGAACTGGTGCTGGACGATGAAGCACACACGGCCGAAAGGTTGCGCACCGGCGAGGTGATGGCGGCCGTCAGCGCCGATCCCGCACCGGTCGCCGGCTGCAAGATCCATCCGCTGGGCGCTTTGGACTACGCTGCCGTGGCAAGTCCGGCCTTCAATGCCGCCCATTTTGCGGACGGAGCCGCTGGCCCGAATCTACGATCGGCGCCCATGTTGCGGTTCGATCGGCGCGACGAATTGCAGTTCCGCTGGATGCGCGAAGCCTGTGGCGAGGCCGTCTTGCCGCCGACGCATTGGGCTCCCTCGACCCATGGAATGCTCGAACTGACGCTCGCAGGCCTCGGCTGGTCGATGGCGCCGGTCAGCATGGCCGCGCCATGGCTCGCGCAGGGGCGCCTGGTCGAACTGGAGCCCCTGCATCGGATCGCGGTACCTTTGAACTGGCAGCGCACGCGGCTGAACACGCAATTGCTCGAGGTGATGACGAGGGCTGTCAGGCAGGTGGCGGCGCAGCGGCTTCGGCCTCTCGCAGCCCCAGCGGCGCCCGAGTCAAATTCGGCGTGAGGGGCACGGCTCGCGGGGGGGAGCCCTTCGCCCTTAAGCCGTAATAGGCCCTCGCCGACAGCCAACAAAAAGCCCGCGGCTTGCGCCGCGGGCCGATCGTTTCGGGCCTCCGGAAGGATCAGGCTGCGATCGCGGCCGGGTCCTTCTTCTCCCATTCCTCGCCCCAGATCATCACGGCATGGCCCGGCGAGACCTCGCGGTACTGGCGCACCGGCGGCACGTAGTCGGGCGCCCGCACGGGGCTCTTGATCTCGTCGTTCGAGACCGGGCGCTTCTCCAGGCGCCGGGCCGGATCGGCGATCGGCACCGCCGCCAGCAGGCGCTTGGTGTAGGGGTGCTGCGGGTTCTGGAAGATCTGCTCGCGCGGGCCGATCTCGACGATCTCGCCGAGATACATCACCGCGACGCGATGGCTGACGCGCTCCACCACCGCCATGTCGTGCGAGATGAAGAGATAGCCCAGGCCCATGCGCGCCTGCAGGTCGAGCATCAGGTTGACCACCTGCGCCTTCACCGAGACGTCGAGCGCCGAGACCGCTTCGTCCGCCACGATCAGGCGCGGCTCGACGGCGAGCGCGCGCGCGATGCAGATGCGCTGGCGCTGGCCGCCCGAGAACTCGTGCGGGAAGCGGTTGGCCATCTCCGGCAGCAGGCCGACGCGCTTCAACAGGTCGGCGACCTTGTCGCGCGCTTCCGAACGGGTGGCGAGGTTGTTGATCAGCAGCGGCTCGGCCACCGCCGTGCCGACGTTCATGCGCGGGTTCAGCGAGGCGAAAGGGTCCTGGAAGATCATCTGCATGCGCTTGCGCTGCTCGCGCAGGCCATGCTGGCTGAGCTTCAGCACGTCGACGCCGTCGAGCAGCACGGAGCCCGCGAGCGGCTCGATCAGGCGCATGACCGAGCGGCCGGTCGTCGACTTGCCGCAGCCGGATTCGCCGACCAGCGCCAGCGTCTCGCCGGCCTTCAGGCTGAAGGAGACGTTCTCGACCGCATGCACCCGGCCCTTGACCGAGGAGAGCAGCCCGCCGCGGATCTCGAAGCGGGTGGTGAGGCCGGAAACCTCGAGCACCGGGCGCTCGGCCGCCTGGACGGTGTCCGGCGTCTCGGTCGGCACGTCAGATTCGCCGGTATTGCGATCGACCACCGGGAAGCGCATCGGGCGCCGTCTGCCGATCATCGAGCCGAGCTTCGGCACGGCCGAGATCAGCGACTTGGTATAGGGCTTCTGCGGGTTGGCGAAGATGTCCTCGGTCGCCCCGGTCTCGATCTCGTCGCCGTTATACATCACGACCGTACGGTCGGCGATTTCGGCGACGACGCCCATGTCGTGGGTGATGAAGAGGACGGACATGCCCTCCTCGTCCTGCAGCGTCTTGATCAGCTCCAGCGTCTGCGCCTGGATCGTCACGTCGAGCGCCGTGGTCGGCTCGTCGGCGATCAGGAGTTTGGGCTTGCAGGCCAGCGCCATCGCGATCATCACGCGCTGGCGCATGCCGCCCGAGAAGCGGTGCGGATACTCGTGGAAGCGCGACTTCGCCGCGGGGATGCGGACCTTCTCCAGCAGGCGGATCGTCTCGGCCTCGGCCTCCGAGCGCGACAGGCCGCGATGCAGGATCAGCGCTTCCGCGATCTGGAAGCCGATGGTCAGCACCGGGTTCAGCGAGGTCATCGGCTCCTGGAAGATCATCGCGATCTCGTTGCCGCGGATATGGCGCATTTCCGCGTCGGGCAGGGTCAGGAGCTCCTTGCCGTTGAGCTTGATCGAGCCCTCGATCTTGCTCGACTGCGGCGGGGTCAGGCGCATGATCGACAGCGCGGTCACGCTCTTGCCGGAGCCGGATTCGCCGACGACGGCCAGCGTCTCCTTCGGCTTGATGTCGAAGGAGATGTTGCGGACGACCGACTTCCACTTGCCCTCGACCCGGAACGAGGTCGTGAGGTTCGAAACGGTCAGGATCGGTGAGGTCATGTCTAGCCCTTCCCTGGGATCAGATGACGCGACGCGGGTCGAGCGCATCGCGCAGGCCGTCGCCGATGAAGTTGATCGAGAGCACGGTAAGGAAGATCGCGGCGCCTGGGAACATCGCCCAGTGCGGAGCGGTGTCTAGCTGGTCCTTGGCGTCGAACAGCAGGCGTCCCCAGGTCGGGATGTCCGGCGGGAAGCCGAGGCCGAGGAAGGAGAGCGTCGATTCGGCGATGATCGCCGAGGACACCTCGATCGTCGAGGCGACGATGACCGGCCCCAGCGCGTTCGGCAGGATGTGCCTCATCATCTGGCGCATCTTGGTCGCGCCCTGGGCCCGGGCGGCTTCGACGAATTCCTTCTCGCGCAGCGACAGGAACTGCGCGCGCACCAGGCGGGCGACTGGCATCCAGCGGAGGCCGCCGATGACGACGACGATCAGCACGAAGACGCCGCCCTCGACGCCGAACAGGGCCTTCAGCTGCTCGCGGAACAGGTAGATGATCAGGAGCAGCAGCGGCAGTTGCGGCAGCGACAGGAACAGGTCCGTCACCCACATCAGGACCGGATCGGCATATTTGCGCGACATGCCGGCAAACGCACCGATGAGGACGCCGACGATCGTCGCCACCACCATCGCCGCGAGGCCGACCGCGAGCGAGATCCGCCCGCCATACATCATGCGTGCCAGGATATCCTGGCCGAGATCGTCGGTCCCGAACGGGTGCTTCCAGGACGGGCCCTGGAGCTGCGCCGAGAAGTCGATGTCGTTGATCGCCACCGGCCAGAGCCAGGGGCCGACGATGACGCCGATGACCAGCAGGCCGAGCACGACGGTGCTCGCCATGGCGAGGCGGTGGCGGCGGAAGCGGCGCCAGGTGTCGCGCCCCGGCGAGACGGGTGCCTGGCTCACGGCAGCGCCCGCAGCCGGATCAGCTGAAGGAGATGCGAGGGTCGAGCCAGCCATAAAGAATATCCGCGATGAGATTGAACAGGACGACCAGGCAGGAGAAGACGAAAGTCACGGCCATGATCACAGGGGTATCGTTGGCGAGGATCGCGTCGATCAGAAGCGACCCGATGCCCGGAACGCGAAAGATCTGCTCGGTGACGAGCGCGCCGCCGAACACGGCAGGCATCTGCAGCGCGACCAGCGTCACGACCGGGATCAACGCATTGCGTGTGATGTGCCGGAGCGTGACCCTGCGCTCGCTCAGGCCCTTGGCGCGGGCCGTCGTGACGTAGTCGAGCCGGATGACGTCGAGCACGGACGAGCGGACATAGCGCGTGTAGGAGGCCGCCTGGAACAGGCCGAGCACGGTGATCGGCATGATCGCCTGGCGGAACATCTCCCAGTACCAGCGCCAGCCGGTCGCAGCGATGTCGGAGCGATAGACGAAGGGGAACCAGTCGAGAGTGACCGAAAACACCAGGATGAAGAGCAGGCCGGTGAAGAAGGTCGGCAGCGAGAAGCCGACGAAGGCCAGCGTGTTGGCGATCTGGTCGAAGACCGAATAGGGGCGCGTCGCGGCGTAGATGCCGACGGGCAGCGCGACGCACAGGGCCAGGATCTGCGACGAACCGACGACGAACAGCGTCGTGGGCAGGCGCTGCAGGATCAGCTTGTCGACATTGATGCGGCTGGCGAAGGAGAAGCCCCAGTCGCCCTGCGCCATGTTCGAGAGCCAGCGCAGATAGCGCACCATGATCGGATCGTTCAGGCCGAAGCTGGCGCGGATGGCTTCGCGCACCTCGGGCGGCACGTTCGGATTGGTCGCCATTTCCGAGAACGGATCGCCCGGTGCCAGCGCCAGGATCGTGAACAGGATCACGCTGATGCCGAGCAAACTTGGAATGGCGATGAGCAGCCGCCTGATGAGATATGTCGCCATGAAATAGTCTCTGTACGCACGGCTGGGCCGCGGACTGGTGTTGATGACGGCCGGCCCGCCCTATGGCTGTTGAAGCCGCAGAGCGGGCCGGCACGTTAGCCCTCACGCCGCGCCAGCCGGAGCTGCCGCGGTGAAGGAATCGGGGGCCTTAGCTACGATACCAGGCCGCGATGTTCCAGGTGTCGACGTCCCAGCCCGAATGATCGTGCGAGATATTGTTCAGCGCGGCGGCGACGCGCGTGCGCGAAAGCAGCGGCAGGATGACGTTGGCCTCGCAGAAGATCTCGTTGACCTTGATCAGGAACGCGGCGCGCTTGACCGGGTCGAGCTCCTTCTGGGCGGCCTTGTAGGCCTCGTCCGCAGCCGGGTCGGAGTAGCGCGAAACGTTGCGGCCCAGCCACTTGTTCTCCTTGGTGGCGATCTCCCAGGAGACGAACTGGTTGAGGAACCGCTCCGGGTCGGGCTGCGGCTGCGTCGTCGTGTACATCTCGATGTCGACATACAGCTTGGTGTAGGTGTCGGGGTTGGCCACGTCCGACGAGAAGAACACCGAGGCCGTGACCGACTTCAGCTCGAGATCGATGCCGGCGCGCTGGCAGGCCTGCTTGATGATGGCCTGGGTCTTCTGGCGCGGGGCGTTGATCGAGGTCTGGTAGACGTATTTGAGCTTTTTGCCGTCCTTCTCGCGAATGCCGTCCGAGCCCTTCTTCCAGCCGGCGTCGTCGAGGATCTTGTTGGCCTTGTCGATGTTGAACTCGTATTTGAGCTTGGTCGACTTGAACTGCTTGGGCTCGTTCACGAAGCTCGCCGTCGCGATGCCGCCACGGCCGTAGATGAACTTCTGGACGGAGTCGCGGTCGATCAGCAGGTTGATCGCCTCGCGCACCTTCGGGTCCGACAGCGTCGGGTGCTTGGTCTTGATGCTGGAGCGCTCGCCGTCGACCTCGGTCCACGGATCGGTCGTGTTCAGGATGATGAACTCGATATCGCCCGAGGGAACCGCGCTGATCTTGCCGCGGCCGCCGGTCTCCATGCGCTTGAGGACCTCGTCCTCGACCTGCAGGTTCCAGGCGTAGTCGTATTCGCCGGTCTGCAGCACGGCGCGCGCCGCCGAGACCGCGTCGCCGCCGCCCTTGCACTCGATCGTGTCGAAATGCGGCTGGTTCTTGATATGGTAATCGACGAAGCGCTCGCCGGTCAGGACGTCGCCCGGCTTGAAGTCGACGAACTTGTAGGGGCCGGTGCCGATGGGCTTCAGGTTGTCCGGAGCCTCGCGCGACTTGGCGCCGACATAGTCGCCGAAGCGATGCTTCGGCAGGATCTGGCCGGAAACGCCGACGAAGGGATCGGCCCAGAACGGCGTCGGTTGCTGGAAGATCACCTTGACCGTGAGGTCGTCGACTTTCTCGACCTTGATATTGCTGTAGGAGCCCGTGGTGTAGGCGGCGGTCGCCGGGTCCTTGGCATATTCCCAGGTGAAGACGACGTCGTCCGCGGTCAACGGCTTGCCGTCATGCCATTTCACGCCGGGCTTCAGCTTCCAGGTGACGCTCAGGCCGTCGGCCGAGAGGCCGCCATTGGCCTTGGTCGGGACCTCGGCGGCGAGGCAGGGGATCAGGTTGCCTTCCTTGTCCCAGCCGGCGAGCGGCTCGTAGAAGATGCGCGAGGCGATCTGGTCCTTGGTGCCGGACGCGAAATGCGGGTTCAGCAGCGTCGGTGCCTGCCAGAGCAGGATCTTGAGCGGACCGCCGCCGCCAGCCTTGGTCGGCTTGTATTGCAGCGTGGCATTGGCCATCGCCACGTCGTTCCAGATCAGGATCTGGGTTGCGAGCGGCGCGGCAATGCCCACCGCCGCCATTCTCTGCATGAAGGAGCGTCGCGAAAGCGTGCCTTCCTTCACATCCGCGACCATGCCGCGGATTTCCTGCTCGTTCATCGGTAGCCTCCACCTCAAAGACAAATTCATCCCCGGCACCTTCGCGCCGTGTTCTTGTTGATGGCCCAGCAAGGCATGTGCCAACGAAAGCGTCAACTGTGCAGCGCAGAGCAGATGCGCGTCTGCCGCGAGGAGCGGCGTCAAGCGCGGCCGTCATTGCATGAATGTGCGGCATCTCATTCGAATGGCGCAATATTATGCTGATTACCCCATAAAGACGACAGCTTTCTTTCCGTTGAGAATGCTGCCCATCTCCAAAAAATGGAGGATAGCCGCGGCGGGCCGACCGGCGGATGTCGTGGTGTCGCAAACGCGCCGTAGAGGCGGTTGCCGTATGCACGCGAGGCGAGCGCCGCTTTCTCCGGCCATTGACCGGCGCGTCTTGACTTGGACATGCCGAAAATGGAATGTTTATTCCAACTAGCGGGATATCTAAAAAATTCCTGCCGTTTTGCCGTGGGAGGCAGGCCTTGTCGCAAGCCGGTTCGTTCGGCCGTGATCTCCACGGCAAGGTTGCCATCGTCACCGGCGGCAGCCAGGGGCTGGGCGAGGCGGTCGCACGCGAATTCGCCGAGCGCGGCGCGCGCGGGCTCCTGCTGACCGGGCGCAACGCGGCGCGCGGCGAGGCCGTGGCGGAAAGCCTGCGGGCTTCGGGCTGTGATGCCCGCTTTCATCAGGTCGATCTGGCCGATCTCGACGCGGTCCGGTTGGTCGTGCCGGCGGCCGAGCAGTCCTTCGGCCATCTCGACATCCTCGTGAATGCGGCCGGCGACACCGACCGCGGCACCATCTTCGACACTTCGCCTGAGCTCTACGAGCGCATCATGGCGGTGAACCTGCGCGCGCCTTTCTTCCTGATCCAGGACGCCGCCAGCCTGATGCGCCGGCAGGACATTCCCGGCGCCGTGGTCAATATCCAGTCGATGTCGGCCCATGGCGGCCAGCCCTTCCTCTCCGCCTACAGCGTCTCGAAGGCTGCGCTCGCCGCGCTGACCAAAAATGCGGCTTATGGCCTGCTGAAGCACCGCATCCGCGTCAACGGCCTCAATATCGGCTGGATGGCGACGCCGGGGGAGGACGCGATCATGAAGTTGCGCCATGACGCCAAGGACGATTGGCTCGACGAGGCGAATGCCTCGCAGCCCTTCGGCCGCCTGATCGATCCGCGCGAGGTCGCCCAGGCGGTCGCTTATCTCGCTTCGGCGGAATCCGGCCTGATGACCGGATCCAATATCGATTTCGACCAGAGCATTCTGGGCGCGCATGACTAACTGCGGCATCCGCGCTGGCTCATGAGAGCCGCAGCAGCATCCTTCTGAGAGACGCGACGACGGGAATGACGAAGACCATGAAGATCGGATTGCTGGGCGCCGGCCGTATCGGGCGCATCCATGGGCTCAACGTCGCCGCGCGCGGCGATGCCGAGCTCGTCGCCGTCACCGACGCGATGCCTGAGGCTGCCGCCTCGCTCGCCGCCGCCACGGGCGGCAAGGCGACCACGACCGAGGCGATCCTCGCCGACGCCGCGATCGACGCCGTGCTGATCTGCACGCCGACCGATACCCATGCCGACCTGATCGAGCGGGCGGTCTCGGCCGGCAAGGCCGTGTTCTGCGAGAAGCCCGTCGATCTCGACGCGGCCCGCATCCGCCGCTGCCTCGCCACGGTCGAGACGTCCGGCAAGCCGCTGATGATCGGCTTCAACCGCCGCTTCGACCCGAATTTCGCCGCGCTGGAGAAGCGGCTGCGCGCGGGCGAAGCCGGCGCGATCGAGATCGTCACCGTGATCTCACGCGATCCCTCGCCGCCGCCGGTCGAGTATGTGAAGCGCTCTGGCGGGCTCTTCCGCGACATGATGATCCATGATTTCGACATGGCGCGCTTCCTCCTGGCCGAGGAGCCGGTCGAGGTCTTCGCGCTCGGCTCCGCCCTCGTCGACAAGGCGATCGGCGATGCCGGCGATGTCGACACCGCCGCCGTGATCATGAAGACGGCCTCTGGCCGCATCGCTCAGATCTCCAACTCCCGCCGCGCCACCTATGGCTACGACCAGCGCATCGAGGTTCACGGCTCCAAGGGCATGCTGCGGGCGGGCAATATCCACGAGACGACGGTCGAGATCGCGACCGGGCAGGGCTTCCGGGCCGATCCCGTGCAAAACTTCTTCCTGGAGCGTTATGCGGCGGCCTATCGCGCCGAACTGGACGCCTTCATCGCGGCCTGCAACGGCAAGGCTACGGCCTCGCCGACCGGCCTCGACGGCCTGAAGGCGCAGATTCTGGCCGATGCCGCGACTGAATCCGCGCAGACCGGCAAGCCCGTCCGCGTCGATTTGGGGGACAAGTGATGACCCCCGCGGAGCGCGACCTGCGCTATTACGCAGCGCTTGGCCTCGCGACCGAGGCGAGCCATCTGGCGCTGGGTTATTTCACCAGGCGTGAATCGCTCGGTATCACCATGAAAGGTGCGCAGGACTGGCTGACCGTCGCCGACGGCAAGGTTGAGGATTTCCTGCGCCAGCGGCTCTCGGAGCTCTTCCCGAACGACACCGTCATCGGCGAGGAGGGCGGCGGCGAGGTTTCCGATGCGGTCTGGATTCTCGATCCGATCGACGGCACCGCGAATTTCGCCCATGGCGACCGCAACTGGTGCATCTCGATCGGCTTTCTGGTGAACCGCAGGCCGGAGATCGGCGTCGTCGCGGCCCCGGCTCTGGGCGAGGTCTATGCGGCGCGACGCGGCGCGGGCGCGTCGCTGAACGGCGATCCGATCAAGGTCTCCGGAGCGGCCGATATCGCCCGGTCCTCGGTCGAGCTCGGCTGGTCGACTCGCGTGCCGGCCGCGAACTATCTCAAGGTGATCGAGCGCGGTTACACGGCGGGCGCCGCGATGAAGCGCGGCGGCTCCGGCACGCTCGGCCTCTGCCATGTCGCCAATGGCTCGAGCGACGCCTATGCCGAACTGCACATCAATGCCTGGGACGTCGCCGCCGGCATCGCCATCGCGACCGAGGCAGGCGCCCATATCAACGACTTCTTTGCCGGCGAGGGGATTGCCAAGGGCAATCCGATCCTGTGCTGCACCCCGAAATTGGCTCCGGTGCTGACGGAAATCACCGGAATCGGTTAGCCGGCACGATACACCATTGATCTTTGGCGATCCTTCGCCTCAGTTTCACGACAATCACGAGAACCGGGCGCAGAAACCGGGCCATCCAATTCAGGGAGGTTCAGATGCAGTCGACATCCTGGCTCAAGGCGGGGCTCTTCGCCGCGCTTGCCACCGCGGCCTTCGCCGCCACGCCGGCCCGCGCTCAAGGGGCGCTCGTCATGTATTGCGGCGTCCAGGAGGAATGGTGCCGCGCCATGTCGAACGCCTTCGAGAAGGAAACCGGCATCAAGGTCGCGATGACCCGCAAGTCGGCGGGCGAGATCTACGCCCAGCTCAAGGCCGAATCCTCCAATCCGCGCGGCGATATCTGGTGGGGCGGCACGGGCGACCCGCATCTCCAGGCGGCGGAGGAGGGACTGACCCTCGAATATGAATCGCCGAAAAACAAGGAATTGCATCCCTGGGCGCTCGACCAGTGGAAGGCCGCCAAGCAGCGCTCGATCGGCATCTATGCCGGCGCGCTCGGCTTCGGCTTCAACACCGACCAGATCAAGGCCAAGGGCATCCCTGAGCCCAAATGCTGGGCAGACCTGCTCAACGCCAAGCTGAAGGACGACGTTCAGGTCGCCGACCCTAATTCCTCGGGCACGGCCTACAACCTGCTTGCCACGGTCGTGCAGTTGATGGGCGAGGACAAGGGCTTCGAGTACCTCAAGGCCCTCCACAAGAACGTCAGCCAGTACACCAAGTCGGGCGCCGCCCCGGCCAAGGCGGCGAGCCTCGGCGAGACCGCCGTCGGCATCGTCTTCATCCATGACGCGGTGGTCTTCGCCGTGCAGGGCGACCCGATCAAGCCGGTCGCGCCTTGCGAGGGCACGGGCTACGAAATCGGCTCGATGTCGATCGTCAAGGGCGCGCGCAACCTCGACAACGCCAAGAAGTTCTACGACTGGGCCCTGACCCCGGCCGCGCAGGCGCTCGCCGCCCCCGCCAAGTCCTATCAGGTCCCCTCGAACAAGGCCTCGCCGGTGCCGGCGCAGTCACCGAAAATGGATCAGATGAAGCTGATCAACTACGACTTCGTGAAATACGGCTCCTCGGCAGAGCGCAACCGCCTGCTCGCTAAGTGGGACAAGGAAGTCAAGGCGCTGCCGAAGTAAGGAACTTCGACGGTTTTCTCCTGAACCACCGCCGTCATCCCGGACGCAGCGCAGCGGAGATCCGGGATCCATCGAAGGGCGCAAGCGCTCTAGGATGGATCCCGGGCCAAGCCCGGGATGACGGCGCGGTTCCATCTCGAAACAAGTTTCGCGGCGCCCAGAACCGAGAGAATCGGTCGGTCGCATCAAGGCAGGGAACAGGGCAACCATGGCGCCAGCGACGAGACTCGTGCTGCTGATCGGCTGGCTCGGCTATGCGCTGATGCCCTGGTATCTCGTCGAGGGCATGAGCCTGACGAACTGGGCCTGGCTCGCCGAGTATCCGTTCGGCAAGGCGGGCAGCGCGCTGGCGCTGGCGCTCTCGGGGCGGGCGCCCTGGCTCCTGCCGATCGGCGTCGCGCTGGCGGCCGCGACCCTGTTCTGGGGCAGTGCCAACCGTCAGCGCACGGCGACCGTGCTGCTCTGGGCCGGCCTGCTCGGCATGGTCCTGTTCTTCGCGCAGGCCTTCTCGATCGTGCTGAAGGACCAGGGCATTGCCTGGCTTGCCACGCTGCTCGGCGGCGCGGGGGCTTCGCAGGGCGGCATCGGCGGCGGCGCCTTCCTGACGCTGCTCGCGCTGCTCTTCCTGCTCTGCCACGGCCTGGCCTATCGCGGCGTCTGCCGCGGCGATCTCTTCACGGTCTCGACGATCGGGCTCGTCGTCCTGCTGATCGGCATCTTCATCTTCTTCCCGGTCGCGATCATCCTGAAGAGCGCGCTGGTCGACCAGAACGGCGCCTTCGCGCCCGCGGCCTTCATCGAGCGCTTCCTCGATTCCTCGATCTGGGGGCTGGGCTGCCTCAGCGCCAACGTCAATTGCGGCGTCGCCTGGAACACGCTGATCCTGGCCGTGCTCTGCGGCGTCATCACGACCTTGCTCGGCCTCGCCTGCGCCTTGCTCATCTTGCGCACCGGCATGCCGGGCAAGTGCATCATGCGGGCGCTGACGGTGCTGCCGATCATCACCCCGCCCTTCGTCATCGGCCTCGCGCTGATCCTGCTTTTCGGCCGCGCCGGCGCCATCTCGACCGTCCTCTACGAGTGGTTCGACATTCCCCGCTCGCGCTGGCTCTACGGCCTGCCCGGCGTGCTGCTGGCGCAGGTCCTGGCCTTCGCGCCGATCGCCTTCCTCGTCCTGATCGGCGTGGTGCAGGGCATTTCTCCGAGCCTCGAGGAAGCCTCGCAGACGCTCGGCGCCAAGCGCTGGCAGACGTTCCGCACCGTGACCTGGCCGCTGCTCAAGCCCGGCATCGCCAATGCGTTCCTGCTCGGCTTCGTCGAGAGCATGGCCGATTTCGGCAACCCGCTGGTGCTCGGCGGCAATTTCGAGGTGCTCTCGACCAAGATCTTCTTCGCGGTCGTGGGCGCGTCTTACAATCAGGGGCAGGCGGCGGTGCTCGCCATCGTGCTGCTCGCCTTCACGCTCGGCGCCTTCTGGGTGCAGCAGCGCTGGCTCGGCGGGAAGTCCTACACGACTGTCACCGGCAAGGGCGATGCCGGCCTGCCGACGCCGCTGCCGCGCCGCATCACCTGGCTGTCGATTGCGGTGATCGTGCCCTGGGTGGCGCTGACGCTGGTGATCTACCTCGTCATCCTCGTCGGCGGCTTCGTCCGCAACATGGGCCGCGACTACACGCCGACCCTGCAGCACTACATCACCGGCTTCGCCATCGACTTCAGCAACGGCCTTTATTTCCAGGGCTCGGCCTGGTCGTCCTTCTTCACGACCATCAAGGTCGCCGCGATCTCGGCGCCATTGACGGCGGTGATCGGCCTGCTCACCGCCTATCTGCTGACGCGCCAGCGCTTCCGTGGCCGATCCGGGCTGGAATTTGCGACGATGCTCTCCTTCGCCATTCCCGGCACCGTGCTCGGCGTCGCCTATATCCTTGCCTTCAACGTGCCGCCGGTGGAGATCACCGGCACCGGCCTGATCCTCATCATCGCCTTCGTCTTCCGCAACATGCCGGTCGGCGTGCGCTCCGGCATCGCCGGCCTGTCGCAGATCGACAAGAGCCTGGACGAGGCCTCGACCACCTTGCGCGCCCGCAGCTTCACCACGCTCTGGCGCGTGGTGCTGCCGCTGCTCAAGCCGGCCCTGGTCTCGGCACTGGTCTATAGCTTCGTGCGCTCGATGACGGCGGTCAGCGCCGTGATCTTCCTGGTCTCGGCCGAATACAACCTTTCCACCGCCTATATCGTCGGGCGCGTCGAGGCCGGCGAATTCGGCCTCGCCATCGCCTATTCCTCGGTGCTGATCGTCTTCATGGGGCTCGGCATCGCCCTCATCCAGTTCCTCGTCGGCGAGCGCAAGCTCGGCCGGCGCAAGGTCGTGGCACTCTCAAGCTCGGTCTCCGACCCCATCACCCAGGGAGCAACAAGTTGACGAAGGCCGGACCCGCTTCCGTCGAGTTCCGCAACGTCTCCATGCGCTATGGCGCGGTGACGGCGGTCGACAACATCAATTTCACCATAGAGGCCGGCAAGCTCGTGACCCTGCTCGGCCCCTCCGGCTGCGGCAAGACCACGACCTTGCGCATGATCGCAGGGCTCGAGATCGCCAGCGACGGCCAGATCCTGATCGGCGGCAAGGACGTCACCAAGCTCTCGGCCGCCGACCGCGACGTCTCGATGGTGTTCCAGTCCTACGCGCTCTTTCCCCATATGAGCGTGCTGGAGAACGCGGCCTACGGCCCGACGGTGAAGGGTCTGGGCAAGGACGAGGCCAAGCAGATGGCGCTGGAGAAGCTGGCGCTCGTCGGCCTCAAGGGCTTCGAGAACCGCTACCCCTCGGAGCTCTCGGGCGGCCAGCAGCAGCGCGTCGCGGTCGCGCGCGCCCTCGTGCTGGAGCCGCAGGTGCTGCTCTTCGACGAGCCGCTCTCCAATCTCGACGCCAAGCTGCGCCGCCGCGTCCGCGAGGAAATCCGCGAATTGCAGCAGAACCTCAATCTGACGGTGGCCTATGTCACCCATGACCAGGAGGAGGCGCTCGCCGTCTCCGACCGCATCATCGTGATGTCGAATGCCCGGATCGCGCAGGAAGGCGCACCGCGCGATCTCTACGAGCAGCCCTCCAACGCCTTCGTCGCCGACTTCATCGGCGACGCCAATCTGGTTGATGTCACCGTCAGCGCGGTGGCGGACGGCCGCGCTGAGGTCGCGATCGGCTCCGCCACGATCAGCCTGCTGGCCCGCGGTCTCGGTGTCGGCCCAGCCAAGGTCGCGATCCGGCCGGAGGCGCTGCTGTTGGGCGAGGCGGGGCAGGCAGGGGCGCTGCCCGGCAGGATCCGCAAATGCGCTTATCTCGGTAATCACCTCGACATCATGGTTGAGACCGAGGTCGGCGAGCTCTTCGTAGTGCAATATGGCGGGCGCGAGATGCTGGAGCCCGGCAGCCCGGTCTCGGTGTCCTTCGCGAACAAGGGCGTGACGCTCATTCCGCCGGCTTGAGAGCCGGCCCGAAAAGACTGCGAGCCTTCATCTGGAGCAGCCATTTCGTCAGAAATGGCGTCTCGAAGGATGCTCCGGGAGGCTCGTGGGCCATCTGAACATCCTTTGAGAGGCCGCTGGCGCGGCGACTCAGGATGGGGCTCCGATATCTGCCTATGTCGAGCGTGAGGGCTGCCTAATTATCAGCACTTTCACTGCGTATTTCTGTTGAGTTGGCTAATCAAAAATTGGTAGATTCAGCCGAAGATCGTCACCCGAAACGGGGAAAGACCGCACGAAAATGGCCACGGGCGAGAGCGCAACCAACATCCTGATCCACCTCGTCGGCGGCGTCGCGCTGCTGATCTGGGCGGTCAGGCTGGTTCGAACCGGCGCGATGCGCGCCTTCGGCTCGCAGCTCAGGCAGGCTCTTCAGAGTTTCACGCGCAATCGCTTCGCCGCCTTCGGCAGCGGCGTCGCCGTGACCATGGTGCTGCAGAGTTCGACGGCCACCACGCTGCTGGTCTCCTCCTTCGCCGGGCAGGCGCTCATCGTCCCGGCCATGGCGCTGGCCGTGCTGCTCGGGGCCAATCTCGGCACCTCGCTCGCGGCTTTCGTCATCTCGATGGATTTGGGCTGGCTCTGGGGGCTCTGCGTCGCCATCGGCGTGGCCATGTACCTCTCCAGCGAGGCGATGGAGCGCCCGCGCAATATCGGCCGCGTTCTGGTCGGCATCGGCCTGATCCTGCTCTCGCTGATCGAGCTCAACACGGCCGCCGCCCCGCTGGCGCAGTCGCCGACCTTCCGTACGGTCCTTGCCGCCATGGGCTCGGAGCCGCTGCTCGGCATCCTCGCCGCCATTGCCGCGACCTGGCTCGTGCATTCCTCGATCGCGATCATCCTGCTCGTCGCGACCTTCGCTGCGTCGGGCCTGTTCCCGCCGGCCACCGCCCTGACGCTGGTCATCGGCGCCAATCTCGGCAATGCGCTGATCCCGGTGCTTGATCAGCTCGGGGCGCCGGCTGCCCAGCGCCGCGCCGCCATCGGCAATCTCGCGACGCGCCTGATCCTGGCGCTGGCCGTGCTGCCTTTCGTCGGCCCGCTCTCGGCCTGGCTCGTCAGCCTGTCCCCGTCGGATGGCCGGCTCGCCATCGAATTCCACGTCATGCTGAATGTCGTGGGCGCGCTGGTCTTCCTGCCTTTCGTCGGGCCGGTCTCGGCGCTGGTCGAGCGCTTCATGCCCGGCAGGGAGGACAAGGCCGAGGCGGTGACGCCGCGCTATCTCGACCCGAACGCGCTCGACAGCCCGACCGAGGCGCTGGCCGGCGCGATGCGCGAGGCCCTGCGCCTCGGCGATCGCGTCGAGGGCATGCTGCGCGATACCATGACGCTGCTGGAGAAGGACGAGCTCAAGCTTTCCCGTGCCATCGCCCAGGCGGATGACGGCGTCGACACCATCCACGAGTCGATCAAGCTCTATCTGGTCAAGGTCTCCCGCAACGAGCTCTCCGAGGAGGAGAGCCGGCGCCTGTTCGAGATCATCACCCTGATCACCAATCTCGAGCATATCGGCGACATCATCGACAAGAACCTGCGCGAACTCGCCGAGAAGAAGATCCGCAAGCGCTATGCCTTCTCGCCGGAGGGACTGGCCGAGATCCGCGATTTCCACCATCGCGTCGCCTCGGCGCTGGCGCTGGCGCTCAACGTCTTCGCGACGCGCGATCTCGTGCTCGCCCGCCAGCTCTTCGCCGACAAGGCGGCGATGCGCGATGCCGAGCGGCGCGCCACCGACAGCCATTTCCAGCGCCTGCGCTCCGGCCGGCCGGAATCGATCGAGACCAGCGCGATCCATCTCGACATCATCCGCGATCTCAAGCGCATCCACGGCCATATCGTCTCGATCGCCTATCCCATCCTGGAGAGCGCCAACGAGTTGCGCGAAAGCCGCCTGCGCGAGACCAAGGCCGCCGCCGCGCAGCGCGAGATGCCGTCCGTACTCATCCCCGCCGCGCATTCGGGCGGCTAAGGCTTCCGAGCGCCTGTTCCCCGTCATTGTCGTGCCTGCCACGACCATCCACGTCTTCCTTCATGCGACGTGGTGTCCAAGACGTGGATGCTCGCCACAAGGGCGAGCATGACGGCAGTGCCCTAGACGGCGGAAGAGCTGGTTTTACCGCGGCGCCGCCAGGATGATCGCGGCGCCGGCAAGGCAGATGGCGCCGCCGGTCAGGTCCCAGCGATCCAGCCTGACACCCTCGACAGCCCAGAGCCAGCCGAGCGAGGCGGCGATATAGACCCCGCCATAGGCGGCGAAGGCGCGCCCTGCCGCCGCGCTCTCGACCAGCGTCAGCAGCCAGGCGAAGAGCCCGAGCGAGACCAGCCCCGGCAAAAGCCACCAGACCGGCTTCCCGAGCCGGAACCAGCCCCAGAAGGCGAAGCACCCGGCGATCTCGAAGAGCGCGGCGCCGATATAGGCGGCGATGGTCGGCATCAATAGGTCCTAGGCTGTTTCCGCTCCGGGGCGAGCAGGGTAATGCAAGGGGGCGAATGAAACACATCGTCATTCCGGACAAGCCGCGATCGCGGCGCCGATCCGGAAACCATCGAAGGGTGTCGCGCTCTACGATGGATTCCGGGTCTCCGCTTCGCGGCGCCCGGAATGACGGCATCGGGCTTGGAGAGTATCGTGCAACCGCGTGAAATCGCTATCATCGGCGCAGGCCCCGCAGGCCTGATCGCTGCCGAGCGGCTGGCCGGCTCCGGGCATCGCGTCACGATCTACGAGCGCATGGCCTCGCCGGCCCGCAAGTTCCTGCTCGCCGGGCGCGGCGGCCTGAATCTGACGCATTCCGAGCCATTCGACGCCTTTCTGCGCCGCTATCGCGAAGCGAGCGGCTGGCTCGAACCGGCGCTGCGTGCCTTCCCGCCGCAGGCCCTGCGCGATTGGGCCGACGGGCTCGGCGCCGACACCTTCGTCGGCTCCAGCGGCCGCGTCTTCCCCCGCGACATGAAGGCCTCGCCGCTGCTGCGTGCCTCGCTCGGCCGGCTCGACGGGCTGGGGGTGAAGCTGGCATCGGGCCGGCTCTGGACCGGCTGGGACGCCGCAGGCGCCCTGACATTCCGCCTCGCGGCGGGCGAAACCGAAACCATCCGCCCGGATGCCACGTTGCTGGCGCTTGGCGGCGCGAGTTGGCCGCGCCTTGGTTCGGATGGCGGCTGGGCGCCGTTGCTGGCCGCGCGTGGCGTCGCGATCTCGCCGCTCCGGCCCGCCAATGGCGGCTTCACGGTCGCCTGGTCGGCGCAGATGAAGGAGCGCTTCGCCGGCCAGCCGCTCAAGCGCATCGCGATCCGCTGCGGCGGCGAACAGGTTGCCGGCGAGGCGATGATCGATGCCGAGGGCATCGAAGGCGGCGCGATCTACGCGCTGTCAGCGCCGATCCGCGAGGCGATCGCGCGCGACGGAATTGCCACGATCCGCATCGACCTGCGGCCCGATCTACCCGCGCCGGACCTCGCCGCCCGGCTCGCGAAGCGGCGCAAGGGCGAGACGCTGAGCAATCACCTGCGCAAGGCGGCGGGCCTTGCCCCCGTCGCGATCGCCCTGCTGCGCGATGCGGCCGGAGCGCGGCTTCCTGAAGAGCCGGACGCGCTGGCCGCCCTGATCAAGGCAGCGCCGCTGCGGCTCGAAGCCGCCATGCCGATCGCGCGCGCCATCTCGACTGCAGGGGGCATCAGGCGCGACGAATGCGACGCCGGCTTCATGCTAACGCGCCTGCCGGGCGTCTTTGCCGCCGGCGAGATGCTCGACTGGGAGGCGCCGACGGGCGGCTATCTGCTGCAGGCGAGTTTCGCGACCGGCGTCGCGGCGGCAGCCGGCATCCAGACATGGCTCGCTGCGCGAGCGTGAACTCGCGTCGGCCTGCTACGTTGTCTTCCTACCCACTGGAACGGAGCGCAGAGATGGCCGAGCCGCTGAAGCCCGGAACCGATGTGACATGGCGCTGGGGCGCGCATCACGCGCGTGGCCGCGTCGAGCAGGTCTTCACCGAACCGGTCAGCCGCACCATCAAGGGCACGCGCGTGCACCGCAACGCCTCCGAGACGAACCCGGCCTATCTGGTGACGCAGGCCAATGGCGGCTACGCGCTCAAATCCCATACGGAGCTCGAGCCCCTGTAGCGGGTCGTGGCGTCCCGGCTTCGGCCTGTTCCGGTTACCCCGTGCCGGTCAGCCGGCGTGCGAAGCTGCGGCCGCCATCCACCGTCGAGATTTCGCCGACCCGCGCCAGCGAGATCAGGATGGCGCGGATGGCCCGCTCGACCTTGAGCCCCTGACGGAAGCGCGCCGCGATCGCCCGTGCATCGATCGGCGTGGGAGCCTCGGCGAGCGCCGCGAGCACGGCCGCGACCCGCCCGACGGCTTCGGTGGGAAAGGCCGGCCTGCCGGCCGCGACCGGAATCGGCTCCGGCAGGATGGCCTCGATCTGCTCGCCGGCTCGCCCGGGCGTGCCGAAGCGCGGGCGTTGATAGTCCGGCCGGAGCCAATGGACGATGCCGCGGGCCTCCTCCTGTGCACGCAGCCGGTTCAGCGCGACGAGGCGGGCGAGAACCTCCTCCTCGGCCAGCTCGACCGGCCAGCCATAGGCCGCGGCGACGGCGGCATCGATGGCCTGGTGGTGCTCGTCGAGGATCAAGGCCAATCCGCGGTCGCGGACACTGCACTCCCCGGCACTGAGCGCGCTGCGCGCGCGGATCGTCTCCCGGACATTGTAGAGCTTGGTGAGAGTCAGGTCCGGATGCGCGTCGAGAACCTGCTTGCGCAGCGCGTCCAGCGCTTCGGCAGAGCGCCGAATGGCCTGTTTCTGCGCTTCGCTGGCATCCGGGAACGGAAACGGGTCGAAACAGCGGGATTTCGAGTAGCGGGGGTCGTTGCCGACCCCGAGCCTGCCGCCGGCGCGCAAGGCCCAGATGGTGTGGATGCGGGACGACAAGACGCCGAGATGGAACGCATCTGACAAAGCGACCGCGACCAGCATGTTGTCGGGCAGGATCGCGGCGTCGAGGAACTGGAAGACGCGATGCTTGGCGGTCTCGACGGTCACGATATAGCGCTGGAGCGGGGCGAGGGCAGATCGTAGTTGCTGCCGAGGTTTGCCGAAGAGCCACCAGTGTTCGAGATATTCGGCAGCGTCCTTCGTCGGGGAACGTCGAAACTGGGCCTCGCGTTCTGTTCGCACCGTCAATTTCAAGTGCTGGTAGATCTCGGGAAACCGCTCCCGTGCCGCTTCGGCGGTAAGCCCGAACAGGTCGATGGCCATCACGTCGCGTGCTCTCGCGGTCAGGTCGCGCCCGTTGCGATAGAGCCGGAGATGGGCCTCCCATCCTGGCCGCCGGTGAAGGCCGAGCGCTCCGGCTTCCGCCGCCGTTATGAGGAAGCCGCTGCCATGCAGTTTCACGCCCGGCGAGCATAAGCCGTCATTGGCACGAAGAGCTGTCGCGGCGGTCGCGTCGACGCCGATCGTCAGATCGGCATTGATCCGGCCATGCCGCTCGCGCAGTTCGATTTGCGGTTGATCCGTGTCGAGGCCGGCTTCGGTGGTGACCTTGCCGACACGCCCATCATGTTGGCCTGCCGCAGCCACCGTCATGGCGATCCGCACGGCGGCGGATGCCCGGCTGGCTTTGGTCCAAGGATGGTCGGCTATGGCAAATAGAAGTGACAGCGGGCGCTGTGCCGTCAGATGCCGTTCGACGACGCGCCGCTGGAAGAGCTGAGTGATCGAATTGGTGGTGACGAAGCCGAAGCGGCGCAGGCGCGTTCCCGGGCGGACTGCCTCCGCCGCCGCCCGATCCCACCAGTACATCGAGAAATCGGCGCTCTCGTTGATATGCGGATAGCTGCGGCGCAGGCCAGCGGCATAACCCTCGCCCAGCCGGCGACGCAGGTCCTTGCCACCGATGAAAGGCGGGTTGCCGACAATGAAATCGACCTCCGGCCAAGGCGATGTATGGACATCTGGCGGACCGACCTCGCGGCCGGCCATGATCGTGGGAATCGGCCATTGCGCCCATGAGATCAGGGCGTCGCAAGCGCGGATCTGCTTGAGCTTCCTCAGGATCGGTTCCTGTGGGGCATAGGCCCTGGTCCGCAGATGCCATTGCAGGTAGCCGATCCACAGCATGAGGTCGGCAATGGCGGCGGCACGGGAATTCGCATCGAGCCCGAAGAACTGCCAGGGACCGACACCGGCGGCACCGAACCCGCCGAGATGTTCCGCAGCGCCAAGCTCGGCCGCCGCCTCCAGCACCTCGCCCTCCAACCGCTTCATCAGATCCTGAGCGACGTGCAGGAAATTGCCGGTTCCGCAGGCGGGATCGAGCACGCGAACCTCGCAAAGCCGACGGTGGAAAGCCTCCACATGGCGCAGCGCAATCGTGTTCTGGCCGGCATCGCGCGCCTGCTGCGCGGCTCCGATCACGGCTCGCCATTCCTCGCGCAAAGGCACGATGATGGTCTCGACCACCAGCGTCTCGACATGGCTGCGCGGTGTGAAATGCGCGCCGAGCTTTGCTCTTTCCGTCGGATCGAGCGCCTGCTCGAACAAGCCGCCGAAGATCGCCGGCTCGACCAGGCTCCAGTCGCGCTCCGCAGCGGCCAGCAATTCCGCAATACCGTCGCGGCCCAGCCCGAAGACTTGCGGGTCGGCGAACATGCTCCCGTTGAACTGCTTGATATCGGCGCGGACGGCCGATGAAAATCCGCCACGATCCATCGTGCGCCAGAGGTCTTCCAGGAGGGGTTGGAAGGTCTTGGGCGCATCCAGACATTCGCGTAGCAAACGCTTGAAGCTGTCGTGGGGGATGAGCCCGACATCCTCGGCAAACATGGTGAAGATGCAGCGCATCAGGAAAAGCGCGACATATTCCGGGTCATGCTGGCGTTCCAGGGCTTTGGACACCACCGCGAGCCGCTCGGCAATCTGTCGGCTTGCGGCGGCCGCCCGCCGCGCCGGGTCCAGCGAGAGCGGGTCCTCCCAGACTCGTCTCAGGCGATCCCGGATATCGGGGTCCCGCAGGTCTTCCAGATAGATGCGGAAGCGGTGTCGGTCCGGGAATTGCGCGTAGTTCTTCCCCAGTCCGGAGAAGTCGGCGTAGAGCTCGAAGCAATGGCCGACATCGCAGACGATCAGGAAGGGCGGCCAGCCATGGGTGGCCGGAACGGCCTTGGCGTAGCGCTCGCCCTGATTGCGGGCGTTGAGCATGAAGAGGTCACGTCCGATTTCAGCGCCTCGCCGGCCCCGCACGCTGGCGGAGAACCCTTGGCACCTTGCTCGTGCTCGGCCAGTAACAACGCCTTGGGCCTGCCTTTCAGGCGGCTCTGCTTGGCCTCCAGGACGAAGGCGCCCTTCTTGTAGAGGTCGATCCGGCCGGTCGTGTGTCCGCCCTGGCCGTCGGGAAATCGCACGGGATATTCGAAGCGATAGGTCACGGCATCGGTATCGCTGGTGGGCGGCAGCGGCCGCTCGACGCCGATCAACCGGCACAATTCGCTCAGGAACTGCGCATAAGCCGCGCGTTCCGCGCCTTCCGACACGCGCCACCGCGTGATGAAGGCCTCGACCTCATCCTCCACAGGCTCGGCCCCGCCCCGAAACATCTTACGGCTCCATGATTGTGGTCGCCGCATCTATGCAACTATAGGTTGTTGTTTCCTATCCTGTCAACTCCTGTCACCATCGACACCGGCTCGGCGCCATGCCCCCTCGCATCCGCAGCGGTTCCGCCCCATATTGCGGCCATGCCGAAAAGCTCCGACACCACCGCGACCAAGCCGAAGCCGGCGAAGAAGCCCGCTTCGGCCCGCACGCCGAATTCCAAGGCGACCAAGCCCGAGCTGAAGCCGCTCGAAGGCTATCTCGCCGACCTCTTGAACCCCGCGATCAACCGCGGCACGGCGGTGCCGGGCGGCGCCTCCGGTTTCAGCGACAAGCCGCAGGCCGGCTACGAGGCGAAGCCGAGCTATGCCACGGAGCGGCCGGGCGGCGAGGAGAGGCCCAAGCGCAAGCTGACGAAGAAGGCCGATTCCGCCTTCATCGGAGCCGAGGGCGCGGCGGCCGCGACGGCGACCTCGCTGCAGGCGCTGCTGGAGACCGGCAGCCCCTTCATCCAGCCCGGCAAGCCCTGGACGCCGCACCGGCCGCAGCGCCCCGAGAAATCGGAAGGCGGCATCCGCTTCCAGATGAAGTCGGAGTTCTCCCCCTCGGGCGACCAGCCGACCGCGATCGCCGATCTCGTCGACGGCATCCGCCGGCAGGAGCGCGACCAGGTGCTGCTCGGCGTCACCGGCTCGGGTAAGACCTTCACCATGGCCAAGGTGATCGAGGAGACGCAGCGCCCGGCCCTGATCCTCGCACCGAACAAGACCCTGGCCGCCCAGCTTTACGGGGAATTCAAGAGCTTCTTCCCCGACAACGCGGTCGAGTACTTCGTCTCGTATTACGACTATTACCAGCCGGAGGCCTATGTCCCGCGCTCGGACACCTATATCGAGAAGGAATCCTCGATCAACGAGCAGATCGACCGCATGCGCCACTCGGCGACGCGCTCCCTGCTCGAACGCGACGACGTGATCATCGTCGCCTCGGTCTCCTGCATCTACGGTATCGGCTCGGTCGAGACCTATACGGCGATGACCTTCTCGGTGAAGCTCGGTGAGCGCATCGAGCAGCGCCAGCTCATCGCCGATCTCGTCGCGCTCCAGTACAAGCGCACCCAGCACGACTTCGCCCGCGGCACCTTCCGCGTGCGCGGCGACGTGATCGAGCTCTACCCGGCGCACTATGAGGACCGGGCCTGGCGCATCGGCCTGTTCGGCGACGAGGTCGAGAGCATCAGCGAATTCGACCCGCTGACCGGCCAGAAGACCGGCGAGCTCGAATTCATCAAGGTCTACGGCAATTCGCACTACACCACGCCGCGCCCGACGCTGAACCAGGCGGTGAAGTCGATCAAGGAGGAGCTCAAGGCCCGCCTCGACGAGCTCAACCGCATGGGCCGCTTCCTGGAGGCGCAACGGCTCGACCAGCGCTGCACCTTCGACATCGAGATGATCGAGGCCACCGGCTCCTGCAACGGCATCGAGAACTATTCGCGCTATCTCACCGGCCGCAAGCCGGGCGAGCCGCCGCCGACGCTGTTCGAATACCTGCCCGACAACGCGCTCGTCTTCACCGACGAGAGCCACGTCACCGTGCCGCAGATCGGCGGCATGTACCGGGGCGACTTCCGCCGCAAGGCGACGCTGGCCGAATACGGCTTCCGCCTGCCCTCCTGCATGGACAACCGGCCGCTGCGCTTCGAGGAATGGGACGCGATGCGGCCCCAGTCGGTGCATGTCTCGGCCACGCCGGGCGGCTGGGAGATGGAGCAGACCGGCGGCGTCTTCACCGAGCAGGTCATCCGCCCGACCGGCCTGATCGACCCGCCGGTCGAAATCAGGCCCGCCAAGCATCAGGTCGCGGACCTCCTGGACGAGATCAAGGAGGTCACCGAGAAGGGCTACCGCACCCTCGTCACCGTGCTGACCAAGCGCATGGCCGAGGACCTGACCGAATACCTGCACGAGAACGGCGTGCGCGTGCGCTACATGCACTCGGACATCGACACGATCGAGCGCATCGAGATCCTCAGAGACCTCAGGCTCGGCACCTTCGACGTGCTGGTCGGCATCAACCTGCTGCGCGAGGGCCTCGACATCCCGGAATGCGGCTTCGTCGCCATTCTCGACGCGGACAAGGAGGGCTTCCTGCGCTCCGAGACCTCGCTGATCCAGACCATCGGCCGCGCCGCCCGAAACGTCGACGGCAAGGTGATCCTCTATGCCGACCACGTCACCGGCTCGATGGAGCGGGCGCTGGCCGAGACCAACCGCCGCCGCGAGAAGCAGCTCGCCTATAATGCCGAGCACGGCATCACGCCGCAGACGATCAAGCGCGCCATCGGCGACATCCTCGGCTCGGTCTATGAGCGCGACCATGTCACGGTCGACAAGGGGCTGGTGGCGCCGGCCTCGGGCCACAACCTCAAGGCCGCGATCGCCGATCTCGAAAAGCGCATGCGCGAGGCCGCGGCCGATCTCGAATTCGAGACGGCGGCCCGCCTGCGCGACGAGATCAAGCGCCTGCAGGCGACGGAGCTGGCGATCTCGGACGATCCGCTCGCCCGGCAGGGCGATGTTGAGGCCTCCGCCGGCAAGTACAAGGGCGAGCGCAGCTACGGCTCCAGCGCCAACCTGCCGCCGACCCGCGCCCGGAAACCCACGGACGCGGATATGGGTCCGCATAATCTCGGTGGCGGCGAGGGCAAGCCGAAAGCCGGCGACAAGCCGAACCCGCTGCTGACGGGCACCTCACGGGTGCGGAAGCCGACCCTGGACGAGATGGGCCCGGTGCCGGAATCGCGGCCGAAGGGGGCGGCGGAGAGGCGGAGGAGGAGATAGTTATTTCAAGCCATAAATCTCATTCGCCCAAGCACGTACCGCTTCAGGGGTATTTGTTTCAATGTCTTCCAGATAGCTTATATAACTATCGCCAGTTTTGGTACTGAACGCTTTTGATGATAGGCCAAGCTCCGTCTTGAGCGGTTCTTCATTCAGGAGATTGGCGCATTCATTGTCTAAAAACATAGCGTCTACATATGGGGCATAAGTCGATATCGCTCGGAAGTCGTTAAATATGCTAATCCTTGGCCTGTTTCGCTGGCCTGAAGAGATTCTTCTGGCAAGTGCTGCAAAAAGATATGATGATATTTTATTGTGCGGTAAGTTATAGTTGCCTTTCCAACTCCAGAAATCAAAAACTTTCAATGCAGATTCGGATTTTGGGATTCCAAATTGCTCAATGTGGAATCTAAGCGTAATAAACTGCCTGTATATGCGTTTCGATCTCTCTTTCATCGCCGCGTTGAAATCGCCACGCTCAATTGCGCTTGCTAATTCACTCGCAGCCAACTGCAATGCCCTCTTATTTTCAATCCCATAGCCTTCCAACTCGACATGCAGGGCTTCTCTAAAGGTGGGACGCCGCTCTTCCCAGTGCTTCAGCAGGCCGTCATATGCGGGGCTGATTGCATCGCGATCAGCTCGAATTTCTTCTGCAAAAACAGAAAAATCCATACTGGCTGTGATGTGAAGATCGGAGATCCATTTGTCTTTAATCCCAGTGATTGCATCCTCGGGATCAAAGTTCACTGAGGGGGATGACTCCCCAGAAAGGAATTTTTCAAGGAAATCTATTGTCTGAGCCGTTATGATTGCCTCAGAATTGACAAATGAGATATCGCCTCCCAACATTTCATGGGTCAGGTTGAGAGCCTCCGCATGTAGATAAACTAGCGTCTCGTCTCGGTGTATGTCCGACAGAGGAAATACGGCTTGTTGCAGGAGGAAAATTTTTCTAGAAAGTTCAGATACTTTTCGCCAGAAAAAATCTCTGTTTCCTATTTTTGGTGTCTTTGATGATGAGACATTAAAGATATTGCTGATGGCATTCTGATCTAAGTATATTATTTTCTTTCTAGGCTTAGGTAATTCATAATATACTTTATTTCCACAATTTTTGCATCTCCTAGTTAGTGAGGTTCCGCCAACCCACAGCGTTCCTAATGCGTTATCGGCGGAGCATTTCGGGCATAGCTTAAAAGGCGCTCGCTCAAACACGGCTATCTCACCATCGTCGAATCCTAGAATAGTAGTGCGCTGTGTGATGAAAGTGGAATGGCCCGACTCGGGGCTCCTTCTCGACGCAGCGCAAACCCGACCATGACCATGGCGCCGCTATCTTCTATCCTCCCGCCATGACCGTCCCCTCCACCTTCTTCCATGCCTCGCGCGATTTCGAACGCTTCCTGCTCGATGCGCGCGATGAGCTTGGGCTCGGCACCACGCATCAGAGCTATGCGGCGGTGCTGGCCGTGCTCGTCACCTTCCGGGCGCGATTGACGCCGGCGGAAGGCGTGGCCTTCGCGAACGCCCTGCCGCCGCTGCTCGGCGCCATGTTTCTGCAGGGCTGGGACACGGCGCAGCCGCCAAAACCCTTCGCCGAGCGCGCGGCGCTGACGCGGGAGGCGATCGGCCACCGCCACGACCATACGCTCCTCCCTAAAACCGGCATCGCCGATGTCGCCCGCGCCCTGCGCCGGCATGTCGAGGCGCAAGCCTTCGAGCGCACGCTGGACAAGCTGCCGCCGGGCGCGCGGGCGTTCTGGGCGGTCTGACACCCTAAGCCCTCATCCTGAGGAGCTGCGAAGCAGCGTCTCGAAGGATGCTCCAGAAGGCGCGGGAACCGGACCATCCTGCGGGACGCTAGTCCCAGGCGAATGGCGCCTCGGGGCGAGGGCTGAGCGGAGGTCGGGATTGTCGGGGGAAGGCAGGGTGCCGTTCCCTGCCATGATCATTGTCTAACCCGAGCCGGGGCTTGCGGCAAGCCGGGGTCCCTGGTCCATGAAGGCTGCCCCCGATTCACCGCAAGGGAGCAAGCCGATGCCGACCACCGACACCACCCAGCCCCAGCGCCTCTACCATGGCACCCGCGCCGATCTGAAACCCGGAGACCTGATCGCCGTCGGCCATGAATCCAACTTTCGGGAGGGCAAGCCGCTCTCCTGGGTCTATTGCTCGGGCACGCTCGATGCCGCGATCTGGGGCGCTGAACTCGCCCGCGGCGAGGGGCGGCAGCGCATCTACATCGTCGAGCCGACCGGCGCGATCGTCGACGACCCCAACCTGACCGACAAGAAATTCCCCGGCAATCCGACGCGCTCCTATCGCTCGCAACAGCCGCTGCGGGTCGTCGGCGAGGTGACGGCTTGGGAGGGCCATCCGCCCGAGGTGCTGCGCCAGATGAAGGAGAATGTCGCGCGGCTCGCGGCGGAGGGCGCGGAGATCATCGACTGAGCCGGCGGGTTCCGCGGCGCCCCCTCTCCCCTTGCGGGAGAGGGATGGGGTGAGGGGTCGCGCGACGTTCGCCGGACTGCGCCTCTTGAAGAACGAAGCGGAAGGAGCGGCGCGACCCCTCATCCGTCAGCGCTGTCGCGCTGCCACCTTCTCCCGCAAGGGGAGAAGGGAAGCCCCGTCGCGCATCGCGACGAACTTATCCCCGCCCGTGCAACCCGCCCCTATCCTCGGCCCACCTCATCCCGAGGGGCGGCCATCCGGAGGCATGCTGCATGGCGGGGCGGGGGCGGCGCCTGCGGCCGGGTTTGCACCCCGGCCCCGGGAGGCTTCGGGGCACCGCCCTGGGGATACTACGATCCCTGTGCGAGGAGCTCGCTGGAAGGTTCGGGAAATCCAGGACCGAATGCGGAACGGGTGACGAGGCGATGAGCCGAACTGATCCGGGAAGCGGCCGACCTCTGGAACTCCGACCGTATAAGCGCGGCCCGGAGACTGAAATCGCCGGCAAGCGGAGCGCCACGGGGCGTGCGGATGGTGGCTCAATCCATCCGCGCCGCATCCTGGCTCAACGGAAGCGGCTTGGATCACCCGCGCCTCGCGGCGCTCCGCTCGCCCCTCCACATGCAAACGCCCGCGCGATGGCGCGGGCGGCGAAGACGCTTGTCGGGACGTGGCCGCCCGCTTAGGCCGCGACGGCGACCCGCGTGTCGAGCTTGCGGATGGCGGTGCTGAGCTCGGGCTCGTCGACGATGTCGGCGGCGTCGGCCAGCTTGAACCAGTGCAGGTCGCGCTGGTGCTGCTCGGCCCAGCTATCGAGCTGCCGCTCGACCTGAAGCAGGTAGAGCTTGACCTCGCAGAGCGCGAAATGGTCGCTCATCCGCTTCCAGTAGGTATAGCGCCCGGCCGGCTTCTCGCTGACGCGGCCGACGACGCCGGCCTCCTCATAGGCCTCGCGCGCCGCGGCGTCGCGGTCCTTCAGCCCCTTCATCGGCCAGCCCTTGGGCACGATCCAGCGGCGCGTGGTGCGCGACGTGACGAGCAGGATCTCGGTCGAGCCGTCGGCGGCGTGGCGGATCGGCATCGCGGCGATCTGCGACCGCTTCTCTCCCGGTTTCCGCTTGGCCTTCTTCATCGACGCTGGAAGCCCTTTCCTGGCTTGCATTCGTCCGGCTCCGAATCACGATGATCGCCGGAGCGAATAAATATTGCATCGATTCACAGAAATGGAAGAGGCGTTCCGCGAATTCGCATCAGCTCTTCGATTCGCGCATGGCCTGGTTGTGGACATCTTCCGGTTGCGCCAGCCGCAGCAGCAGCCAGCCGCCGAGGCCGGAGAGCAGCGAACCGGCGAGCACCCCGATCTTGGTCTGGTCCTGCAGGGCTTCCGAAGCCGGAAAGGCCAGCAGCCCGATGAACAGGCTCATGGTGAAGCCGATGCCGCAGAGCAGGGCGATGCCGTAGAACTGCGCCCAGGAGGCCTTCGCCGGCAGATCGGCGAGCCCGGCGCGGATCGCCAGCCAGCCGAAGCCGAAGACGCCGATCTGCTTGCCCAGGAACAGCCCGAGCATGATGCCGAGCGGCACGGCCTGGCCGAGCGTCGAAAGACCGAGCCCGGCGAAGGAGACGCCGGCATTGGCGAAGCCGAAGATCGGGATGATCAGGAAGGCGACCCATGGGTGCAGCCCGTGTTCCAGCCGGTGCAGCGGCGAAGAGGCGCTGTCAGGCTTCGCGGGCGAGGGCGTGAGCGGGATGGTCAGCGCCAGCGCGACGCCGGCCAGCGTCGCATGCACGCCGGATTTCAGGGTGAAGTACCACAGCGCCGCGCCGAGTAGCAGATAGGGGGCAAGCCTGGCCACGCCGAGCCTATTCAGCGCGATCAGGGCCGCGAGCGTCGCGGCGGCGAGGCCGAGATGCAGGCCGGAGAGCTCGGCGGTGTAGAAGATCGCGATGATGATGACCGCGCCGAGGTCGTCTAGGATGGCCAGCGCGGTCAGGAAAATCTTCAGCGAGGCCGGCACGCGCGAGCCCAGGAGCGAGAGCACGCCGAGCGCGAAGGCGATGTCGGTGGCGGCAGGAATGGCCCAGCCGCGCAGCGTCTCGGGCGAGCCGAGATTGAAGCCGACATACACCAGTGCCGGCGCGATCATACCGCCGAGCGCGGCGAAGCCCGGCAGCGCCCGGCGCGCCCAGCTCGACAATTGCCCGTCCAGCATCTCGCGCTTGATCTCGAGCCCGACGAGCAGGAAGAACACCGCCATCAGCGCGTCGTTGATCCAGTGCAGGACCGAAAGCCCGAGCACATAGCTCTTCAAAACGCCGAAATAGAGCGGCGCCGCCGGCGAATTGGCGACGACGAGCGCAAGCGCCGCGACGACCATCAGGACGATGCCGCCGGCCGCTTCGCCATGCAGGAATTCCCGCAAGGCGGAAAGGGGTTTCGTCCGGGTCGCAGGGGCGGCCATCAAGCTCTCCTTCGTCGATCAGACGCAGAGAGATACGACAGGCCGCCGCCGATGACCAAGCTTGCCGGTGACGCAGCCCGGATTCAGAGCTTCTTGCCGTCCTTGTCGAACTGCTTGAGGAAGGCGGTGAGGTCCTTGATCTCCTTCTCGCCCTTGATGCCGGCGAAGATCATCTTGGTGCCCGGGATCTTGGCCTTCGGATCCTTGATGTATTCGGCGAAGGTCGCCTCGTCCCAGGTCAGGCCGGAATTCTTGTTGGCGGCCGAGTAGCTATAGCCCTCGACGGCGCCGGAATGCCGGCCGATCAGGCCGTTGAGCTCGGGGCCGACGAGATTGCGCGCGCCTTCGCCGATCTGGTGGCAGGCGCGGCATTTGGCGAAGGAGCGCTCGCCCGCGGCAGCGTCCTGCGCCGCGGCGGGCTGGGAGAGGAGAGGCAGGAGAAGGACAAGGCCGAAGAGAATGGCTCGCATGATCACGTCTTTCGACTTGGAGGCATTCTTGTTTAGCCCTGAGTCGCGCGACGATGGCATGAGCCATTTCGCCGCGCGGTGTGATTGTCAGAGTTCGCCGATCCACTCCGCCACGGTCGCGGTGAAGGCGTCCGGCCGGGAGATCGGGAAGAGGTGCCCGCCGGTTTCCATGATCGCGCGGCGGCAGCCGGGCAGGGCGGCGGCGAGCGCCTCCTGGTGGTAGACGGGGACGACCATGTCGTCGCGCGTGCCGAGGATCAGGACCGGCATCATCAGCGAGTCGATATCGGCCGTGCCGTCGAAGGCTAGAAGCGCGTCGAGGCGCTCGCGCGCGATCGTCCGGGCGTGCTCGCTCACCGGCGCGGCCTCGATCGCGGCGTCGTAGATGTGCCAGTTCGCCTCGATCCAGCGCGGCTGGTAGCCGCTGAGCACAGAGGTCGCGGCATAGGCATAGGGGTCGCAGCCGAGGATCGCGCGCCGCGCGCCGAAGACGGCGTTGAGATAGCGGCCGGATTTCAGCCAGCTCGCGCTCAGGATCAGGCCGTCGAGACGGCCGGGCGCGAGCTTGGCGAGCGTCTGCGCGATGCAGCCGCCGGTCGAGTGACCGAGCACCACCGCCCGCGCGACGCCGGCCGCGTCGAGCACCGCGAGGCTGTCCTGTGCCAGCGTTTCGATGGTGCAGGGGGCGTCGCCGCGCGTGCTCGCGCCGATGCCGCGCTGGTCGAAGCGGATGACCTGGAAGGAGCGTGAGAGCGTCGCGGCGATCTCGCTCCAGAAGGCGGCGCTGCCGCTGAGCCCGCTGACGAGCAGCAGCGGCTGGCCGTGCCCTTCCTTGAAGGCGTGCAGTACCGCGCCATCCGGTGTTTCGATCTGGAAATCGACGATATCCGTGGTGGCCGTCATGCGTCACCTTGCGGATGGAAATGCCGAATGCTGCGCCACCGACGCATGATCTTGCACATCGCCCATCCTCCCTGGCCTTGGGTCGTCCACCCGGATCGCTCGGTCTTGATTGGCCGATAGGATCGCTTCGTGTCAGGATGGCGTATCGGGCCCGCCCCCGCCATGGCTTGCGTGCAGGGGGCGCAATGTTCTTGACGCAGATCAAATAGACCAAAGACTAATTGGCCTGCGTCTGGCGCATGTCTTTGTGTGCGTCATCCGCGCAGGAACGGGGGATGCTTCAGCGGCGGCGCCGATTGGCGGCTCCGGGATCGGTTTCCCAAGTCGGCACCGACATGGTCGGTAGGTCGAAATAGTCGCGCGTCGTTGCATAGCCGTGCCCGCCCATGCGGCCGATGGCATCAAGGGCCGCCGGATCGACGTAGAGCTTCTGGGGATCGATCGTGTCGGCGCGGAAGTGGGCGTAGACGACCTCTCCGAGAATGATCTCGCGTGAGTTGCCGATGCCGAGCGTGGTGTGGTGGCGGCATTCGAACGCCGCCGGCGCCTGGCCGATCCACGGGCAGGGGACCCTCACGCCGGGCATCGCGGTCAGGCCGGCGGCCGCGAGTTCGTCCATGCCCGGCTCGAATGGGACGGCGCAGACATTCATGCCCTCCAGTAGCGCATCGGACACGATATTAACGGTGAAACCCAGCGTCTGCCGGACATTGCGGCCGGTATCCTTCTGCGCACCGCTCGGCCTGTACTCGACGCCGAGCGCCAGGATCGCAGGATCGGCCGAGAGGCAATTGAAGAAGGAAAAGGGCGCGGCGTTCACCGTGCCGTTTTCGTCGACGGTGGTGACCAGGGCGATCGGTCGCGGCACGACCGCGCCGATCAGCAGCTTGTAGCGCTCGCGCGGCGTCAGTGCCGCAAAATCGAAGGTGACTATGCCCGGCGGGCTCTGAGACCCGGGCTGTTCTGTCGGATGCGCGGTCATGACGGTGTCAGTCCTTCGCTGAGGGCGTAGGGGGCGAGCACATCGCGGATGTCGCGCTCGACGCGCGGCGTCAGCAGCGCGCGGGTGACGACGGCCCGCAGGTGGTGGTCCATCAGGTCGGCGGCGCGGGCGGCGTCGCCGGCGCGGAGAGCGTCGATCAACTGGCGATGCTCGGAGACGGCGCATTCGCTCGAATGCGGGCGGCCATAGATCGCCAGGATCAGCGAACAGCGCGAGGAGGCCTCCTGCACATAGCGCAGGAGCAGGGCGTTTCCGGTCATGGTCGCGAGTTTGATGTGGAATTCGCCGGACAGGCGGATCGACTCCGGCCCATCCTGCTCATGCGCCCGTTCTTCCTGCTCGACATGGGCCTCGAGCTCCGCAGCCTGCGCGACCGTCAACCGCCCGGCGAGATTTTCTGCGACGAGCCGCTCCAGGCCGCGCCTGACCTCGAACACGTCGCGCGCCTCTTCCAGCGTCGGATAGGCGACCGAGGCGCCGCGATTGGGCTTGAGCTCGACGAGGCCTTCGACCGCGAGCCTGCCGAAGGCCTCGCGCACCAGGGTCCGGCTGACGCCGAGCTGCTCGCCGATCGAATCCTCGGGCAGCTTCATGCCGGGCTTCAGGGCCTGCTCGATGATGGCCCGCCGCAGGGCTCTGTAGACGGATTCTGCTCGCAGGACCGGTGTGCGCCGCTCGCCCATGTCGGTTTCTCCTCGTTCCGTTCCGATCGCGTCAGGCGGCGTCAATGTCACGATCGCAGGCTCCGATCCAGTTTCCGCTTGTGTTCAATAATCGCATACAATACGATCTGTCTATCGTATGCAAGATTGATCAGTAATCGCACACAGAATGGCGCTGAAATCGCCACGGTGCACAATCGAGCGTCACGGGATTCACGGCCTGCGTATGCGGGCGTTGAACGAAAAGGGGAGAAGTCGATGAAGAAGGCCTGGTTGCTGGCGGCCGTTGCCGCCTTCGCGCTCACCGGTGCGGCGGAAGCCAAGACGCTGAAATGGGGCGCGTCGCGCGAAATCGCCTCGCTCGATCCCTATTCCTACGGCGAGACCTTCACGCTATCGGTTCTGAACCACGTCTATGAGGGGCTGGTGCGCTATACCGGCGACCTCAAGATCGAGCCGGCGCTGGCCGAGTCCTGGGAGACGGTGTCGCCGACGGTCTGGCGCTTCAAGCTGCGCAAGGGAGTGAAGTTCCACAACGGCAACCCCTTCTCGGCCGACGACGTCATCGCCTCGCTGACGCGCGTCATGCACCCCGATTCCCCGCTCAAGGGCAATCTACCGGCCTACAAGAGCGCGAAGAAGATCGACGACTACACCGTCGAGATCGAGGTCAACGGGCCCTATCCGCTGCTGCTCAACGATCTCACCAACATCTTCATCTTCAACAAGGCCTGGCTGGAAGCGAACAATTCGCTGCTCCCCACCGATTCCGGCAAGGGCGTGAAGGGCTACGCCACCGACAATGCCAACGGCACCGGCCCGTTCAAGGTCGAGAGCCGCCGCGCCGATGCCAAGACGGTCTTCGTCAAGAATGCCGACTGGTGGGACAAGCCGCAGCATAATATCGACGTGATCGAGTTCACCCCGATCACATCGTCCTCGACCCGCGTCGCGGCGCTGCTCTCCGGCGAGATCGACTTCACCAATGTCGCCCCGCTGCAGGACCTGCCGCGCCTCTCGGCTTCGCCGGACGTCAAGGTGCTGCAGACCAACGAATTGCGCTCGGTCTTCTTCGCCCTGAACCTCGGCGACAAGCTGGTCGAGAGCGACGTCAAGGACAAGAACCCCTTCAAGGACATCCGGGTCCGCGAGGCGCTCTATCGCGCCATCGACATCGATGCGGTGCAGAAGCGGGCGATGCGCGGCCTGTCGCGCAATACCGGTGCGCTGGTCGCCCCGGCGATCCCCGGCTACGACCCCTCGCAGGACGAGCGCCTGCCCTTCGACCTGAACGGCGCCAAGAAGCTCTTGGGGGATGCCGGCTACCCCAACGGCTTCTCCTTCCAGATCAACTGCCAGAGCGACTCGCTCGTCAACGAGGAGGAGTTCTGCCAGGCGGTCGCGGCGATGTGGTCGCGCGCCGGCTTCAAGCCGAACCTCAGCATGGCCCCGCGCAGCCAGCAGACGCCGAAGCGCGTCAAGGGCGATTTCGACGTCATCTCCTTCGGCTGGGCCAACGAGCCGATGATCGACGCCTATTCCCTGCTGGTACAGGTGCTGCATTCCAAGGGCGGCACCAGCGGCGTCTTCAACTGGGGCAATTGGGGCGATCCGCGCATCGACGCACTGGTCGACAAGGCCGGCGTCGAACTCGATACGCCCAAGCGCATCGAGATGATGAAGGAGGCGCTCAAGATCGCCAAGCAGGAGCAGCTCTTCATCCCGCTGCACCAGCAGCCGATGGCCTGGGCGATGCGTTCGACCGTCGTCTCGACCGTGCAGGCCTCGGACAACAAGCCGCGTCTCTGGCTGACCATGATGAAGTGAGCGGTTCCAACTCGGGGCGCTTGCTGAATCCATCCACGCCTCCATCCCGGCCGCAGCGCAGCGGAGCGCCGGGATCCATCCTAGAGCGCCACGCCCTTCGATGGATCCCGGATCGGCGCGGCTTCGCCGCTTGTCCGGGATGACGGGTGGGGGTTCGGATGCCCTGCGAGATCGCTGACGGCGCGTTGCCACGATCGGAGCTGTCCAGATGCCGGCCTTTCTCCTGAAGCGACTGCTCAACGCCGCCGGCGTCATGCTGGCGGTGGCGTTTCTCGCCTTCCTGATCTTCCGCTTCGTCGGCGACCCCGTGGAGCTGATGCTCAACGAGCAGGCGAGCCAGCAGCAGCGCGACGAACTGCGCGTCCGTCTCGGCCTCGACAAGGGTTTCGTGCTGCAATACGCGACCTTCGTCGGCAATGCCGTGCGCGGCGATTTCGGCATCTCCTACCGCAACCAGCAGGACGTCTTCACGCTGATCTCGGAGCGCTTCCCGGCGACCTTCGAGCTGGTGCTGGTCGCGACCTTCCTGTCGCTCGCAATCGGTGTCCCGCTGGGCGTCTACACCGCCATCCGACGAGACAGTTTCCTCGCCAAGACCCTGCAATTCGTTTCGGTGCTCGGGGTCTCCCTGCCGAGCTTCGCGCTGGGCATCCTCTTCATCCTGCTCTTCTCGGTGACGCTGCAATGGCTGCCGGCCTTCGGGCGCGGCGAGGTCGTGCAGATCGGCTGGTGGAGCACCGGCTTCCTGACCGCCTCCGGGCGCAAGGCGCTGATCCTGCCCAGTATCACGCTCTCGCTCTTCCAGATCACGCTGGTGATGCGCCTCGTCCGCGCCGAGATGCTGGAGACCATGCGCACCGACTTTATCCGCTTCGCCCGGGCGCGAGGCCTGCCGTCCCGTGCGGTCCATTTCGGCCATGCGCTGCGCAATTGCCTGATGCCGGTCATCACCGTCACCGGCCTGCAGATCGGCAATCTCATCGCCTTCGCGCTGGTCACCGAGACGGTGTTCCAGTGGCCGGGCATGGGCATGCTCTTCGTCCAGGCCGTGACCTTCGTCGATATCCCGGTGATGGCGGCCTATCTGATCGTCGTCTCCTTCATCTTCGTCACGCTCAACACGCTGGTCGACCTGACCTATGCCTGGGTCGACCCGCGCCTGCGCGAGGACGCGCTGACGGGAGGCGCGAATGCCCGCTGACACCGTGAAGAAATCCGGCCGCCTGCGCCGTTTCCTCGACAGCGATATCGGCTGGAGCTTCTGCCACACGCCGGTCGCCTGGCTCTCGGCGGTGGTGCTGGTGCTGCTCGTCCTGACCGCGCTCTTCGCCCCGCTGATCGCGCCACAGAACCCCTACGATCTCGCCCAGGTCTTCATCGACAAGGCCGAGATCCCGCCGATCTGGCAATCCGGCGGCGAGTGGCCCTTCCTGCTCGGCACCGATCCGCAAGGGCGCGACGTGCTCTCGGCCATCCTCTACGGCTCACGCATCTCGCTGATCATCGGTTTTTCCGCCGTCGTCGTCTCGATGCTGATCGGCGTCTCGATCGGGCTCACCGCCGGCTTCTATGGCGGGCGCGTCGACAACCTGCTGATGCGGCTCGGCGACACCGTGCTTTCGATCCCGACGCTGCTGATGGCGATCCTGGTTTCGGCGATCTTCCGCGAGATGCTGCCGCCGGCCCTGCGCGAGCCTTTCTCCGCCGTGGTGCTGGTGCTCTCGATCGCGCTGACGAGCTGGGTGCAATATGCCCGTACCGTGCGCGCGCTGACGATGGTCGAGCGCCGCAAGGAATACGTGCTCGCCGCCCGCATCATCAAGGTGCCCGCCGTGCGGATCATGGGCCGCCACATCCTGCCCAACACGATGACGCCGGTGCTGGTTTCGGCGACGCTGAGTCTCGGCCTCGCCATTCTCTCCGAGGCGACGCTGTCCTTCCTCGGCGTCGGCATGCCGATCACCCAGCCCTCCCTGGGAACGCTGATCCGCATCGGCAACCAGTACCTGTTCTCCGGCTCCTGGTGGCTCGTCGTCTTCCCCTCGCTGCAGCTCGGGCTGATCGTGCTCTCGGTCAACCTGCTCGGCGATTGGCTGCGCGACGCGCTGAACCCGAAGCTGCGCTGACCATCATAAGAAACCACGAGGATACGCCTGCGATGACTGCCTCTCTCCTCATCCGCAATGTCAGGCCGAATGCGGGGCCCGCTCTCGATATCCTCCTCGAGAATGGCCGCATCGCCCGGATGGCCAAGGACATCGCGGCGCCCGCAGGCGTGACGGTCGAGGATGGCCGCGGCGACATCGCCATTCCCGGCCTCGTCGAGGCCCACGCCCATCTCGATAAGAGCCTCTGGGGCATGCCCTGGTACGTCAACGAGGTCGGCCCGAAGCTGCTCGACAAGATCGACAACGAGCGCGAGAGCAAGAAGCGCCTCGATCTCGACCCGGCCCGCCAGTCGGCCCGCCAGACCGTCCAGTCCTCGATGATGGGCTCGACCCATACCCGCAGCCATGTCGATGTCGACACCGACCACGGCCTCTGGGGCGTCGAGGGCATCATGAAGACCCGCGAGGATTACGCGGACATCATGGACATCGAGCTCGTCGCCTTCCCGCAATCCGGGTTGCTGCGCCGGCCGGGCACGCTGGAATTGATGCATGAGGCGATGAAGGCCGGCTGCGAGATCGTCGGCGGTCTCGATCCCTGCGCGATCGATCGCGACCCCAAGGGGCATCTCGATGCGATCTTCGGGCTCTGCCAGACCTATGGCCGGCCGCTCGACATCCATCTGCACGAGCCCGGCGAGATGGGCCTGTTCTCGCTCGACCTGATCATCGAGCGCACCCGCGCGCTCGGCATGAAGGGCAAGGTCACCGTCAGCCACGCCTTCTGCCTCGGCGTCGATCCGCAACTGGTCGACCCCGTAATCCCGCAGCTCGCCGAACTCGACATCGCGATCATGACGACGGCGCCCGCCCGCAACACCGCGCCGGCCGTCAAGAAGCTGCTCGATGCCGGCATCCGAGTCTGCTCGGGCTCGGACGGCATCCGCGACACCTGGGGGCCCTATGGCAATGCCGACATGGTCGAGCGCGCCATGTTCATCGGCCTGCGCAACAATTTCCGCCGCGACGACGAGGTCGAGCTCGGCCTCCATGTCTGCACGACCGGCGGTGCCCAGGTGATGGAAATCGCCGATTACGGCCTGGCCGAGGGCAAGATCGCCGATCTCGTGATCATGCCCGGCCAGAGCCTGACGGATATCGTCGTCACCCGTTCGCCCAAGCGCCGCGTGATCAAGCGCGGCAGGATCGTCGCCCGCGACGGCGTTTCGGTGAGGACCGCCCCGTGAGCCTGCAAGCCAAGAAGCGGCCCGAAGGCCGCATCCTGATGACCGCGCGCTGGGTGGTCGGCCACAAGGACGGCCGCCATCGCCTCTACGAGTACGGCGAAGTGGTTTTCGAGAATGGCGAAATCGTCTTCGTCGGTCACGGTTTCTCGGGCGAGGTCAGCAGACGCATCGACTACGGCCACGCCCTGATCGGGCCGGGTTTCGTCGATTGCGATGCGCTCTCCGACCTCGACACCACCATCCTCGGCTATGACAACCAGCCGGCCTGGAAGAAGGGCCGCGTCTGGCCGCGCAGCTATCTCGAAGCCGGCCCTTACGAGATGTACACCCGCGAGGAGCTGGCCTTCCAGAAGCGCTATGCCTTCTCCCAGTTGATCCGCAACGGCATCACCACCGCGCTGCCGATCGCCTCGCTGTTCTACCGCGCCTGGGGCGAGACGGTGCAGGAATTCGAGGATGCGGCCGAAGCCGCCGCCGATCTCGGCATGCGCGCCTATCTCGGCCCGGCCTATCGCACCGGCAACCAGGTCGTCGAAAGCGACGGGCGCGTCGTCACCTATTACGAGGAGGAGCGCGGCCTCGCCGAGCTCGACGCCGCGATCGATTTCGCCAGGCGGCATGAGGGCACCGCCGGCGGCCTGATCCGCGCGATGTTCGCGCCGGACCGCATCGAGACCTCGACGGCCGAGCTCCTGCGCCGCACGGCAGCCGCCTCGCGCGAGCTCGACATCCCGGTCCGGCTACATTGCTGCCAGTCGAAGATCGAATACGACCTCGTCCTCGCCCAGCACGGCATGAGCCCGCCCGAATGGCTGGAGAGCCTCGGCTTCCTCAACGAGCGCTGCCTGCTGCCGCACGGCACCGTCGTCTCCGGCAGCCGCCTCATCGACCGCCCCGGCCGCGATCTCGAAATCATCCGCGATTCCGGCGCCAGCATCGTGCATTGCCCGCTGGTCTCGGGCCGGCACGGCAACAGCATCAACCATTTCGGCAGCTACCGCGCGATGGGCCTCAACATCGCCATGGGCACCGATACCGCCCCGCCGGACATGGTGTTGAACATGCAGACCGGCATGATCCTCTCCCGCACCATGGCCGGCAATGTCGGCGCCGTGCGCTCCGAGGACTATTACGACGCGGCGACCATCGGCGGCGCCGATGCTTTGCAGCGCCCCGATCTCGGCCGCCTCCAGCCGGGCTCACGCGCCGATATCACCGTCTTCGAATTCGACCGGCCGCATAGCGGGCAGGTCATCGATCCCATCCAGACGATGATGCTGACTGGCCATGGCCGCGACTTCGCGACCGTGGTGATCGACGGCCGCTTCGTCATGGAGAACCGGGCGATCCCCGGCCAGGACGAGGCCGCCGACAACGCCCGCGCCCAGAAGCAGTTCGAGGGCGTGATGGCGCGCTATCCCGAGCGCACGCTCGGCCACCCGCCGATGAGCGAGATCTTCTCGTCGAGCTACCCGATCGAACACAGCGAGGCCTCTGCATGACCGCGCCCGCCGCCCAGCCTCTCCTGTCCGTCCGCGACCTGCGCATCGTCTTCGATGGCCGCCACGGCCCGTTGACCGCGCTGGACGGCGTCTCCTTCGACATCGCACCGGGGGAAATCCTCGGCGTGGTCGGCGAATCCGGGGCGGGCAAGTCCCTGACCGGCACGGCGGTGATCGGCCTGCTCGATCCGCCCGGCCGCGTCGCCGGCGGCGAGATCCATCTCGCCGGCCAGCGCATCGACAACCTGCCGGCGGAGCCGATGCGCAGGCTGCGCGGCCGGCGGATCGGCGCGATCTTCCAGGACCCGCTGACCTCATTGCACCCGCTGCTCAGGGTCGGCGACCAGCTCGTCGAGACCATCCTGACGCATCTGCCGGTCAGCCGTGCGGAGGCCCGCAAGCGTGCGCTCGACCTGCTCAAGGAGGTCGGCATCCCCGCGGCCGAGTCGCGCATCGACGCCTACCCGCACCAGTTCTCGGGCGGCATGCGCCAGCGCGTCGTCATCGCGCTGGCGCTCTGCGCCGAGCCCTCGCTGATCATCGCCGACGAGCCTACGACGGCGCTCGACGTCTCGATCCAGGCCCAGATCACCACCTTGCTGAAGCGGCTTTGCCGCGAGCACGGCACGGCGATCATGCTGGTTACCCACGATATGGGCGTCATCGCCGAGACCGCCGACCGGGTCGCGGTGATGTATGCCGGTCGCATCGTCGAGATCGGCCCGGTCGAGGAGGTGACGCGCCGGCCGAGCCACCCCTACACCGCCGGCCTGATGGCCTCGATCCCGAGCGTCCATGTCCGCCACGAGCATCTCCACCAGATCGACGGCGCCATGCCGCGCCTCAACGCCATCCCGCCGGGCTGCGCCTTCAATCCGCGCTGCGGAAAGGCTGAGGATTTCTGCCGCAAGCACAAGCCCGGCCTGCCTCTCTCGGGGCATGCCGCAGCCTGCCATTTCCCCCTGAAGGAGGCGGCACATGCTTGAGCAGGCTTCGACGCTCGCCCCCGCCAAGGCCGCTGGTGACGACATCATCCTCGATGTCGAGGCGGCCTGCTGCCGCTTCGATGTCTCGGCTCCGGCCCTGTCGCGGCTGTTCTCGAAGGAACCGCGGCGCATCCTGCGCGCGGTCGAGAACGTCTCCTTCACAGTCAGGCGCGGCACCACCTACAGCATCGTCGGCGAATCCGGCTGCGGAAAATCGACGCTGGCGCGCATGGTCGTCGGCCTCCAGCGGCCGACCGAGGGCAAGCTGACCTTCCGCGACATCCGCCGCGCCGACGGCACGATCGGCCCGCCGCGTGTGCAGATGATCTTCCAGGACCCTTACGCCTCGCTCAACCCGCGCTGGCGCGTCGGCGACATCATCGCCGAGCCGATCCGCGAATTGAAGCTCAGGTCGGACGAGGCGGCGGTCCAGCAGCGCGTCGGCGACCTGCTGGAGGTTGTCGGCCTCTCGCGCACCGATGCCAGCCGCTATCCGCATGCCTTCTCCGGCGGCCAGCGCCAGCGCATCTCGATCGCCCGTGCGCTCGCGACCGAGGCCGATTTCCTCGTCTGCGACGAGCCGACCTCGGCGCTGGACGTTTCCGTGCAGGCGCAGATCCTCAACCTGATGGTCCGGCTGCAGAAGGAATTCGGGCTGACCTATCTCTTCATCAGCCACAATCTCTCGGTCGTCCGCCACATGTCGGACGATCTCGCGATCATGTATCTCGGCCGCTTCGCCGAGGCGGGCCCGGCCGAGCAGGTCTTCACCCGGCCGCAGCACCCCTATACGCGCCTGCTGCTCGACACGATCCCCGATGTCGAGCGGCCGAACCGGGAGCGCCGGCCGATGTCGGGCGAAGTGCCGAGCCCGATCAATCCGCCGGCCGGCTGCACCTTCAACCCGCGCTGCATCCAGGCGGTCGATCGCTGCCGCGTCGAGCGGCCGGAGCTGCGGCAACTGGGTGGCGTCGAGGTGTCCTGCCACTTCGCCTGAGGCGTGAGTGGCTCAACCGCTCTCAGAACCTCTTCCGTAATCCCGGCCTTGAGCCGGGATCCATCGGAGGGCGCCGTAGCTCTACGATGGATCCCGGATCTACGCTGCTGCGCAGCTTGTCCGGGATGACGCGGCGTGGCTGTTTGCGATCAGCGCGTCTAGCTGGCCAGCGTCGCCTCCAGCGTAATCGGCGCCTTGAACAGCTTCGAGACCGGGCAGCCGGCCTTGGCCTTGTCGGCCAGCGACTGGAAGGTCGCCTGGTCGGTGCCGGGCACCTTGCCCTTGAGCGTCAGGTGGATCGCGGTGATCGCGTAGCCGTCGTCGAGCTTGTCGAGCGTCACGCGCGCCGTGGTGTCGAGCGCATCGGCCTTGAGATTGGCCTCGCCCAGGATCAGCGAGAGCGCCATGGTGAAGCAGGCGGCATGCGCCGCGCCGATCAGTTCCTCGGGATTGCTGCCGGGCTTGCCCTCGAAGCGACTGGCGAAGCCGTAGGGATAGGCGTCGAGCGCCTTGGTCTCGGTCGAGATCGTGCCCTTGCCGTCCTTGATGCCGCCTTCCCAATGGGCCGCGCCGGTCTTGTTGATCGCCATGATGCTGTCTCCTGTTGGCTTGGGTTGCTTGCGGCGCCTGAACGCAGCCAGTCCTGCGGTAACGGCCGAGTGCGCGTGTGGTTCGTCCGCGCGATGGCCGGGCGGAGCGTAACAGCACTTCATGACAGCGAAAGGCCCGCGCCGGTTTTCCGGCGCGGGCCTCACGGGTTGCTCTTGCGTGCCGCCTAACGGAACAGCGCCAGCGACTTCGACAGCGTGATCCAGACGCCCCAGGCGATCGGCAGGCCGACCACGGCCCAGGCGAGCAGGGCCGGGCCGTTGAAGCCGCCCTTGCCGATGCCGTGGGAGCCGTAATGCGCGGTCGCGCCGGCATTGGCCGTGCGGGCCTGCAGCGCCGCGACCTCGGCATCCTTCATGAACCACTTCGCCGCGACCGGGCGGATCAGCAGGTTGCAGAGGAAGCCCAGCACCAGCATGCCGGCGAGGATGTACATGGTGCGGTCATAGACCTGCGCGCGCGGCACGCCGGCATTGATCTGCGCCTCGCGGATATAGTTCACCACGACAGGGCCGATGATGCCGGCGGTCGACCACGCCGTCAGCAGGCGGCCATGGATGGCGCCGACGAACTGCGTGCCGAACATATCGGCGAGATAGGCCGGCACCGTCGCGAAGCCGCCGCCATACATCGACAGGATGATGCAGAAGAAGCCGACGAAGAGCGCCAGCGACCCTGCATGCGCCGCCCAGGGCGAAAGCGCATAGAGCAGGATGCCGAGCCCGAAGAAGGTGGCATAGGTCAGCTTGCGGCCCAGCTTGTCGGAGAGGGAGGCCCAGAAGAAGCGCCCGACGATGTTGAACAGCGAGAGCAGGCCGACGAAGGCCGCCGCGATCGTGGCGATCTGCGTCTTCTGCCCGGCGTCGAGCGCGGCGAAGCCGATCTCCGGCTTGCCGATGAGCTTGCCCGCGAAGATCTCCTGCAACATCGGCGAGGCCATGCCGAGCACGCCGATACCCGCGGAGACGTTGAGGCAGAGCACGGCCCAGATCAGCCAGAACTGCGGCGTCTTGTGCGCGTTCTGGAGATGGACATGGCCCGAGGTGATCATCGCGTTCTGCGTCGCCGGCGGGGTCCAGCCGTCGGGGCGCCAGTTCGCCGGCGGCACGCGATAGCCGAAAGTGCCGGCCATCATGAAGACGAAATAGATCGCGGCCATCGCGACGAAGGTCTGCCAGACGCCGACCGAGGCGGGCGTCTTGAAAGAGTTCATCAGCATGTCGGCCAGCGGCGAGCCGATCATCGCGCCGCCGCCGAAGCCCATGATCGCCATGCCGGTGGCCATGCCGCGCCGGTCCGGGAACCATTTCACCAGGGTCGAGACCGGCGAGATATAGCCGAGGCCGAGCCCGATGCCGCCGATCACGCCGGAGCCCACCCACATCAGCCAGAGCTGGTGCCAGTAGATGCCGAGCGCCGAGATCAAGAGGCCGCCGCACCAGCACAAGGTCGAGACGAAGGCCGCCTTGCGCGGGCCGACGCGCTCCAGCCAGCCGCCCCAGATCGCGGCGGAGGAACCGAGGAAGACGAAGAACAGCGTGTACATCCAGCCGAGATCGGCGACCTTCCAGTCGCAGGCGGTGGTGAACAGCGAGCCGATCAGCCCGACATCCGCGGCGCAGGCGACGGGCTTGGTGATGCCGATCGCCTGGCTCAGCGGCAGCCAGAACACCGAGAAGCCATAGGCCATGCCGATGCACAGATGGATGCAGAGCGCAGCCGGCGGCACCAGCCAGCGGTTGAAGCCGGCCTTGGCGATGGTCCGTTCGCGGTCGAGCAGGCCGACGCCGCCCCCGACCTGTCCGATATCCTGTGCGACACTCATTCCCCGGTTCCTTTCCCCAAAGCTTCGCCGTTCGGGCCGGGTAGGGTCCCAGCTCGCTTGTGTGTTCTCATCGCCGGCAGAACCGGCGTCTGGCTGCTAACCTCCGCGCCCCGGCCTGATCAGCGGCATGGCATGCCGCAGCAGGGGCGTGAGGTCTTCCGGCCGGTTGGCGAAAGCGGCGAGGAAATCCCCACGCATGCGTCCGGTCCAGAACTGGTTGATATGGTCGGCAACGGAGCGGGCGGCTTCCGCCTCCGGATAGGCCTTGAAGAAATCGGCGATCTGCCCGGCCATGCGCCGGAGCTTCTCGACGTTTTCGGCGTGGTGATCGGTGGTCAGGCCGGCCTCCGTCATTGGGCGATCGTCTCAGGCTTCGGCGCGAGCGCACCCGTGAAGACGATGCAGCCGTCGCGCCGTGCGACCGCGGCGAGCGTCAGGCCGAGATGCCGGGCGCGCTCGATCGCGAGCGAGGTCGGCGCGGAGATCGCGACCAGCGTTCCCGCGCCGAAGATCGCGGCCTTCTCGACCATCTCGAAGGAGGCGCGGCTGGTGACGAGCAGGAAGCCTTCGTTGGCAGCGGCCCCAGCCCGGAGCCGCGCGCCGATCAGCTTGTCGAGCGCGTTGTGGCGGCCGACATCCTCGCGCACGGCCTGGATCGTGCCCGAGGCATCGCACCAGGCGGCACCATGGACGGCGCGGGTGAGCTGGTTCAGCGGCTGATGCTTGTCGAGTGCGGCGAGCGCGGCCTCGATCGCCGCGGCCGATACGGCGCGGGAAGCCCGCGTCGCCGCATCGGCCATCGGGATCTCCTCGATGGTCTCGACGCCGCAGAGCCCGCAGGAGGTCCGGCCCGAGAGATTGCGCCGCCGCGCCAGATGCTCGCGGAAGCGGCCCGGCGCGAGCTCGACGGTGACGATCACGCCTTCGTCCTTCGGCTCGACCGCGATGCTGCGGATCTCGTCCGCGCCGCGCACGATGCCCTCGGTCAGGCTGAAGCCGGTGACGAAATCCTCGAGATCGGACGGGCTCGCCATCATCACCGCATAGGGCATGTTGCCGTAGACGATGTTGATGGGCGTCTCGACCGCAACCTCGATCTCGCGCGCATCGTCCTGCGCCGCGCCGAAGCGCAGCGGCCGAGCCGTGACGGCGGCCGAGGCCGGCGGCTGGGCGTGCGGGTTATTCCGCGGCATCGGGCAGGCGCTCCGCGATCCGGCGCAAGGTCACGTCCTCCTCGAAATTCTTCTCCTGCCAGGCGGAATAAGCGTTCGTGCGCCGGACGTCGACGGCGGTGACCTTGTATTCCGGGCAGTTCGTCGCCCAGTCCGAATAATCGGTGGTGATGACGTTGGCGCCGGTCTTGGCATGGTGGAAGGTCGTATAGACCACGCCCGGCTGCATCCGCTCGGAAATCACCGCCCTGAGCGCGATATCGCCCGAGCGGCTGGCGAGCGCGACGAGGTCGCCGTCGCGGATGCCGCGGCTTTCGGCGTCGAAGGGATGGATCTCCAGCACGTCCTCGTCATGCCAGGCGCCGTTCTCGGTGCGCCGGGTCTGCGCGCCGACATTGTATTGCGAGAGGATGCGGCCCGTAGTGAGCAGCAGCGGGAAGCGCGGCCCCGTCCGCTCGTCGGTCGGGACGTATTCGGTGATCATGAACTTGCCCTTGCCGCGCACGAAGCGGTCGACATGCATCAGCGGCGTGCCGGTCGGGGCCTTGTCGTTGCAGGGCCACTGCACCGAGCCGAGCTTGTCCAGCTTGTCATAGGAGACGCCGGCGAAGCTCGGGGTGAGCCGCGCGATCTCGTCCATGATCTCGCTGGGATGGCCATAGGCCATCTCGTAGCCCAGCGCCCGCGCCAGATCGATCGTCACCTGCCACTCGTCCTTGCCGGCAAGCGGCGCCATCACCTGCCGCACGCGGTTGATGCGCCGTTCGGCATTGGTGAAGGTGCCGTCCTTCTCCAGGAAGGAGGCGCCCGGCAGGAAGACATGGGCGTATTTCGCCGTCTCGTTCAGGAAGATGTCCTGGATGACGACGCATTCCATCGAGGCGAGGCCCGCCGTGACATGCTTGGTGTTCGGGTCCGACTGGGCGATGTCCTCGCCCTGGACGTAGAGGCCCTTGAAGGTGCCCTCGACCGCCTCGTCCAGCATGTTGTTGATGCGCAGGCCCTGTTCGGGGTCGAGCGGCACGCCCCAGAGCATCTCGAAGACCTGCCGGGTCGAATCGTCGGAGACGTGGCGATAGCCCGAAAATTCGTGCGGAAAGGAGCCCATGTCGCAGGAGCCCTGGACATTGTTCTGCCCGCGCAGCGGATTGATGCCGACGCCGTCGCGCCCGATATTGCCGGTCGCCATGGCCAGGTTCGCCATCGCCATCACCGTGGTCGAGCCCTGGCTGTGCTCGGTGACGCCGAGCCCGTAATAGATCGCGCCATTGCCGCCGGTGGCATAGAGCCGCGCCGCGGCGCGGACATCCGCTGCGGGCACGCCGGTATAGGTCTCGCTCGCTTCCGGCGAGTTCTCCTCGCGGGCGACGAAGCGGGCCCAATGCTCGAAATCGCCGAGGTCGCAGCGCTCGCGCACATAGGCCTCGTCGATCAGCCCCTCGGTGACCACGACATGGCTCAGCGCATTGAGCAGCGCAACATTGGTGCCGGGGCGAAGCGGCAGGTGGTAGTCCGCCTTCACATGCGGCGACTGTACCATGTCGATCCGGCGGGGATCGGCGACGATCAGTTTTGCGCCCTGGCGGATGCGCTTCTTCATCCGCGAGGCGAAGACCGGGTGTCCGTCGGTCGGATTGGCGCCGATGACCAGGATGACGTCGGACTTGGCGACGGACTTGAAATCCTGCGTGCCGGCCGAGGTGCCGAGCGTCGTCCTGAGGCCGTAGCCGGTCGGCGAGTGGCAGACGCGGGCGCAGGTATCGACATTGTTGTTGCGGAAGGCGGCGCGCACCAGCTTCTGGACGAGGAAGACCTCCTCGTTGGTGCAGCGCGAGGAGGTGATGGCGCCGACCGATTCACGGCCGTATTGGGCCTGGATGCGCTTGAACTCGGAGGCCGCGTAATTGATCGCCTCTTCCCATGACACTTCGCGCCACGGGTCGGTGATCTTCTCCCGGATCATCGGCTTGGTCATGCGGTCGGTATGGGTCGCATAGCCCCAGGCGAAGCGGCCCTTGACGCAGGAATGGCCCTCGTTCGCCTTGCCGTCCTTGTAGGGCACCATGCGGATGACGCGGTCGCCCTGCATCTCCGCCTTGAAAGAGCAGCCGACGCCGCAATAGGCGCAGGTCGTGACCACCGAATGCTCGGGCTGGCCGTGCTCGATGACCTTGTTTTCCATCAGCGTCGCTGTCGGGCAGGCCTGCACGCAGGCGCCGCAGGAGACGCATTCCGATCCCAGGAAATCGGTCGGCCCCGCCGCGACGCGTGAGTCGAAGCCGCGCCCGGTGATCGTCAGCGCGAAGGTGCCCTGGACCTCCTCGCAAGCCCGCACGCAGCGATTGCAGACGATGCATTTCGACGGGTCGTAGGTGAAATACGGGTTGGAGGTGTCCTTCGCGAGCCAGTTCTCGTTGACCGCGCCGTCCTTGCCCTTGGCGAAGACGTGGTTCTCGCCCTCATAGCCATAGCGCACCTCGCGCAGGCCCACGGCGCCCGCCATGTCCTGCAATTCGCAATCGCCATTGGCGGAACAGGTCAGGCAGTCCAGCGGGTGGTCGGAGATGTAGAGCTCCATCACCCCCTTGCGCAGGCCGGAGAGGTTCTCCGACTGGGTGCGGACGACCATGCCCTCTTCGGCCGGTGTGGTGCAGGAGGCCGGCGTGCCGCGCCGCCCCTCGATCTCGACGAGGCAGAGCCGGCAGGAGCCGAAGGGTTCGAGCGAGTCGGTGGCGCAGAGCTTGGGGATTTTGGTGCCGAGGCTCATCGCCGCCGCCATCACCGAAGTGCCGGCCGGCACCGTGATGCTTTGACCGTCGATGGTCAGCGTCACCGTCTTCTCGGAGAGCCGGATCGGCGTGCCGTAGTCGATTTCCTTGATCAGGCTCATCGTGGCCTCCTCACTCGGCTGCCAGCGGCAGCGGAGGACGGTCGAAATCCTCGGGGAAATGGTTGAGCGTGCTCAGCACCGGCATCGGGGTCAGGCCGCCCATGGCGCAGAGCGAGGCGTCGGTCATCAGCTTCGAGAGATCGCGCAGCACGGCGATGTTCTTGGGAACCTCGGTGCCGGCGATGATGCGGTCCATCGTCTCGACGCCGCGGGTCGCGCCGATGCGGCAGGGTGTGCACTTGCCGCAGGATTCCTTGGCGCAGAATTCGAAGGCGAAGCGCGCCTGCTTGGCCATGTCGACGCTGTCGTCGAACACGACGATGCCGCCATGGCCGAGCATCGCGCGCATCGCAGCGAGCGCCTCGTAATCCATCTGCACGTCGAGCTGACCGGCCGTGAGATAGGCGCCGAGTGGCCCGCCGACCTGCACGGCCCGGATCGGCCGGCCCGACAGCGTGCCGCCGCCCATATCCTCGATGATCTCGCGCAAGCTGATGCCGAAGGCGAGCTCGATCAGCCCACCGCGCCTGACATTGCCGCCGAGCTGGATCGGCAGCGTGCCGCGCGAGCGACCCATGCCGTAATCCGCATAGGCCTGCGCGCCATGGTCCATGATCCACGGCACGGCGGCGAAGGAGAGCACGTTGTTGACGATGGTCGGCTTGCCGAACAGGCCCTGCAGCGCGGGCAGCGGCGGCTTGGCCCGGACGATGGCGCGCTTGCCTTCGAGGCTTTCGAGCAGCGAGGTCTCCTCGCCGCAGATATAGGCGCCGGCGCCGAGCCGCACTTCGAGATGGAAGGCATGCTCCGAGCCCAGAACCGAGGCGCCGATCAGTCCGGCGGCTTCAGCCTTCAGAATCGCGCGCTGGAGCATGCGATGGGCATGCGGATATTCCGAGCGCAGATAGATATAGCCGCGCGTGGCCCCGACCGCGATCGCGGCGATCGCCATGCCCTCGATCACGAGATAGGGGTCGCCCTCGAACAGCATCCGGTCGGCAAAGGTGCCGCTGTCGCCCTCGTCGGCATTGCAGACGATGTATTTCTGCTCCGCCTTGGCGTCGTGGACGGTCTTCCACTTGATGCCGGTCGGGAAGCCGGCGCCGCCGCGGCCGCGCAGGCCGGAGGCCTTCACCGCCTCGACGATCTCGCCGCCGGTGAGCGCCAGCGCCTTCTCCAGCCCCTTGAAGCCGCCATGGGCGCGGTAATCCGCGATCGAAAGCGGGTCGATGACGCCGACGCGCTCGAAGGTGAGGCGCTGCTGGCGCTTCATCCAGTCCAGCTCCTCGGTCTTGCCGAGGCGCAAGACGTGGGCGCCGCCCGAAGCGAAGCCGGCATCGAACAGCGACGCGATGTCCCTGGCCGCGACCGGCCCGTAGGCGATGCGTCCCTCGGTCGTCTCGACCTCGACCAGCGGCTCCAGCCAGAGCATCCCGCGCGAGCCGTTGCGGACGATCTCGACGGAAAGCCCGCGCTTCGTCGCTTCGCTGGCGATGGCCTGCGCGACGGCTTCCGCGCCGACCGACAGGGCGGCGGCGTCGATGGGAACGAAGATGCGGACCGGTGCGGCGCTCATGAATGCGCCCTTCCGTGCTGGCAGAGCCCGGCGATGCGGGCGGCATCGACGCGCCCGATCAACTCGCCATCGATCAGGGCCGAGGGCCCGAGCGCGCAATTGCCGAGACAATACACCGTTTCGACGATGGCGTCGCCGGCATGGTGGTCGTCGACCGCGATGCCATGGTTGCGGGCGAGCTCGTCGACCACGCTCTCGCAGCCCAAAGCCTGGCAGGCCTCGGCCCGGCAGAGCTTGATGACGCGGGCCGGCTGCGGGGCGGTCTTGAAGTCGTGATAGAAGGAGATCGCGCCATGGACCTCGGCGCGCGACAGGTTCAGCGCTTCCGCGATCAGCGGCACGGCCTGCGGATCGACATAGCCAAACTCGTCCTGAAGGGCGTGCAGCATCGGCAGCGTGGCGCCTTCCAGATGCGCCAGCCCCGCCACGATCATGCGCGCGCTGTCCTGATTCCAGGCCGGATAACCCGCCATTTTTCCTCCATAGGCCCGGTTCGCCGGGCGCTCGTTAAGGGGAGGGTGGTTGAAATTGGAATGATTTCAAATCGTTTCTTTCGAATGTGTGATAGTTTGTAACTATCAATATGCGCGATATGGGCGTGCATCCGCCATGCGGCGGGTTTGGGTGGCTCCAAAAATTCTTCCGGAGGGCCGTTTTGCGCTGCACAATGCTGCGCTGCTTCTAAGACGATAGGCGAAGACTATCGAACAATGGGGCGGCGAGGCAGGCCCGCATCGGTGACCGGCTTCGTCATCATCAGGAGGTTGCGCGCGAGCGGCGCCACCGGCTGCCGGTCCGCCACGATCAGCCCGATCGTGCGCTGCGCTTCCGGCTCGACCAGCGACAGCGCCCGCGTGCCGAGCGGCACGCCGAAGAATTCCAGCAACTGCAGCGAGACGATGCTGGCGATGCCCTGGATGCCGGCATGCGAGCAGAGGTTGAAGATCGAGTTGGTCTCGATCATCGGGCGCGGCGCCGTGCCGACCGAGCGGAAGATGCCGTCGATGATGCGCCTGTTCTGCATGTCGCCGGTCAGCAGGCAGAGCTTCTGCTCGGCCGCTTCCGCCCAGGTGATCGTGTCGCGTGCCCCGAAAGGCCCGTCCTCGCGGGTCAGCAGCACATAGGATTCCTGGTAGATCGGCTTCGAGATCACCCGGTCGAGCGGCTCGTTGTCGAGATAGGTCAGCCCGACATCGAGCTCGAAATCATCGATGCCCTGCTGGATCTCCTGCGAGGTCAGCGACAGCACGGTGAGCGACACCGCCGGATAGCGCTCCGAGAAGGGCGCGGTGATATGGGCGATCATCGGCAGCGCGGTCGGGATCGCGCCGAGCCTGATCCGGCCGGAGACGCCCTCGCGCAGCTCCGCGATCGAATCCTTCATCACCTCGGCCTCGGCCAGGATGCGCCGGGCATGGGCGAGCACGACCTCGCCCTCCTTGGTGAAGCCCTGGAAGCGCCGCCCGCGCTCGACGATCATCACGCCGAGCTCTTCCTCGAGCTGCACGATCGCGGCCGAAAGCGTCGGCTGCGAGACATGGCAGGCCTCGGCCGCGCGGCGGAAATGTTTTTCGCGCGCAAGCGCGTCGAGATAGACCAACTGGCGAATGATCATGGCGTCTGTTCAATTGCGGCGGAGTGCGCCGCGCGCCCGAGCATCGGCAGCTTGCGCGGGCGATGCAAGCGCGGCGGTTGCATTCCTGCAAACAGGCTGTTGCTGACCGGGCAACGGCCCAAGAATTGCGCTGAGGCAATCCCGACCCTAACTGCGGGAGGCCGGGATGGCCGGCAGGCAAAGGGTCGCGTCGCGGCCTCGGGATGATCATGGCACAGGACCTGGAATTCGGACTCGACACCTTCGGCGACGTCACCAACGGGGCGGACGGCAAGCCGCTGCCGCATGCGCAGGTGATCCGCAATCTCGTCGACGAAGCCGTCCTGGCCGACGAGATCGGCATCGATTTCATCGGCGTCGGCGAGCATCACCGTGCCGATTTCGCTGTGTCCTCGCCGGAGACGGTGCTGGCCGGCATGGCTACGCGCACCAGCCGGATCAAGCTCGGCTCGGCCGTCACGGTGCTGAGCTCGGACGATCCGATCCGCGTCTTCCAGCGCTTCGCGACGGTCGATGCGCTCTCGAACGGGCGCGCCGAGGTGATCCTGGGGCGCGGCTCCTTCACCGAGTCCTTCCCGCTCTTCGGGCTCGACCTGCGCGATTACGAGAAGCTGTTCGAGGAGAAGCTCGATCTCTTCGCCGGCCTGCTGCCGCAGGAGCCGTTGACCTGGCAGGGCTCGATCCGGCCGCCGTTGAAGGACCAGCTCGTCTATCCGCCGGTCGAGAACGGCCCGCTCAAGACCTGGATCGGCGTCGGCGGCAGCCCGGAATCGGTGGTGCGCGCGGTGCGCTATGATCTGCCGCTGATGCTCGCCATCATCGGCGGCGATCCGCTGCGCTTCAAGCCGTTCGTGGACTTGTACCATCGCGCCTATGGCCAGATCGGCAAGCCGGCAAAGCCCGTCGGCGTGCACTCGCCGGGCTATATCGCCGCGACCGACGAGCAGGCCAAGGAGGAGTTCTTCCCGGCCTACAAGCAGATGCGCGACCGCATCGGCGCCGAGCGCGGCTGGCCGCCGATGGGCCGCGACGAGTTCGAGCAGGAGGTCGCGCGCGGCTCGCTCTATCTCGGCTCGCCCGAGACGGTCGCCCGCAAGATCACCGCTACCGCCAAGGGGCTGGGCATCGCCCGGTTCCAGCTCAAGTACAGCGCCGGTCCGCTTGCGCATGAGAAGGCGATGGAGTGCATTCGGCTCTACGGCGAGACGGTCGTGCCGCTGGTGCGGGAGATGCTGGCCTGAGGACCTGACGCCGTCATTCCGGACAAGCGGCGAAGCCGCGCCGATCCGGAATCCATCGAAGGGCGTCGCGCTCTATGATGGATTCCGGGTCTCCGCTTCGCTGCGCCCGGAATGACGGCGTTTGAATGCTTACCCCACCACCTTCAGCGGATCGACCGACAGCGTCCGCTTCAGCGCCCGCAACCCGAAGGTCGTCCGCGTCTGGCGCACGCCGGGAATGCGGTAGATCGTTCCGCGCAGGAAGCGCTCGTAATGGTCGGTGCCGCTGACCACGACCTTGGCGAGATAGTCGTATTCGCCGGTGACGAGATGCGCCTCGACCACCTCCGGCGCGCGGCTCAGCGCCTCGCCGCACTGGTCGAGCACTTGGTCGTCATGCTTGTCGAGCGTGATCTCGACGAAGACGATGTTGTTGTAGCCGAGCGCCTTGTGATCGAGCAGCGCGACATATTTCTCGATCGCGCCGGATTCCTCCAGCCGCTTCACCCGCGTCCAGCAGGGCGAGGGCGAAAGCCCGACCTTTTCGGCCAGGGCCTGCGTCGTCAGTCGCCCGTCATCCCGCAACGCAGCGAGAATCTTGCGATCGATCAGATCGAGAGCAGGACCGTTCTGGCTCTTTTTGTTCATCGGATGATCATTCTGAGATTTGGCGGTATAACAGACGTTTCTTCTGCCTGATTTCGCCGTTTCCGGCAAATTCGGAATGAACCTCCGAACCGTCCCCGCTAGCGTTGGTTGCAAGGGGAACGATTGCCGGCCGGCTGTGCGTCCCGCCGCATCTCTGAAGAGCGCCACAGGCGCTTGCGGGATGCGCGCGAAGGCGGAATGCTGGCGGCGTTAGGGATGGAGGCGCTCATGAGCAGCGACAAGGCAGGCCAGGCGCCGGCAGCAACCCAGCCACTGCAGTTCCATGTCCCCAAACCGGCGAGCCGCCCCGGCGAGAAGCCGGACTTCTCCCATGTCGTGATCCCGAAGGCCGGCTCCGTGGCGCGCCCGCCGGTCGATGTCGATCCCAAGGATATCCGCGACCTCGCCTATTCGATCATCCGCGTGCTCGATCGCGAGGGCGAGGCGGTCGGCCCCTGGGTGCCCGATCTCTCGCATGAGGACCTGATCCGCGGCCTGCGCCACATGATGACGCTGCGCACCTTCGACGGGCGCATGCAGATGGCGCAGCGACAGGGCAAGACCTCGTTCTACATGCAGCACACCGGCGAGGAGGCGGTGAGCTGCGCCTTCCGCATCGCGCTCCAGCCCGGCGACATGAACTTCCCGACCTATCGCCAGGCCGGCCTGCTGATCGCGAACGATTATCCGCTCGTCGACATGATGAACCAGATCTACTCGAACGAGCGCGACCCGATGAAGGGCCGGCAATTGCCGGTGATGTACTCCTCCAAGGAGCACGGCTTCTTCTCGATCTCGGGGAATCTCGCGACGCAATATGTCCAGGCGGTCGGCTGGGCGATGGCCTCGGCGATCAAGAACGACACCCGCATCGCCGCCGCCTGGATCGGCGACGGCTCGACGGCGGAATCGGATTTCCACGCTGCGCTCGTCTTCGCCTCGACCTACAAGGCCCCCGTCGTCCTCAACGTCGTCAACAACCAGTGGGCGATCTCGACCTTCCAGGGCATCGCGCGCGGCGGCTCCGGTACGTTTGCCGCAAGGGGCCTCGGTTTCGGCATCCCGGCGCTGCGCGTCGACGGCAACGACTACCTCGCGGTCTATGCGGTCGCGCAATGGGCGGTCGAGCGCGCCCGCCGCAATCTCGGGCCGACGCTGGTCGAATACGTCACCTACCGCGCCGGCGCTCATTCCACCTCGGACGACCCCTCCGCCTATCGCCCCAAGCACGAATCCGACGACTGGCCGCTCGGCGATCCGCTGATCCGGCTGAAGCAGCATCTGATCGCGGTCGGTGCCTGGTCGGAAGAGCGCCACAAGCAGGCGGAGGCCGAGATCCTCGCCACCGTCATCGCCGCGCAGAAGGAGGCCGAGAGCTTCGGCACGCTGCATTCCGGCGGCAAGCCCTCGGCCCGCGACATCTTCGAGGACGTCTATGCCGAGCTGCCGCCGCATCTGCGCCGCCAGCGCCAGCAGATCGGAGTCTGACGCGATGGCACGCATGACGATGATCGAGGCGATCCGCTCCGCCATGGACGTCTCCATGGGCCGCGACGACGATGTCGTGGTCTTCGGGGAGGATGTCGGCTTCTTCGGCGGCGTCTTCCGCTGCACCCACGGTTTGCAGCAGAAATACGGGGTGTCGCGCTGCTTCGACGCGCCGATCAGCGAGGCCGGCATCGTCGGCACCGCGATCGGCATGGCCTCCTATGGCCTCAAGCCCTGCATCGAGATCCAGTTCGCCGACTACATGTACCCGGCCTATGACCAGATCGTCTCGGAGGCTGCGCGCCTGCGCTACCGCTCGGCTGGGGACTTCACCTGCCCGATGGTGATCCGCATGCCGACCGGCGGCGGCATCTTCGGCGGCCAGACCCATAGCCAGAGCCCGGAAGCGCTCTTCACCCACGTCTCGGGCCTGAAGACGATCGTCCCATCCAACCCTTACGACGCCAAGGGCCTGCTGATCGCGGCGATCGAGGACCCCGACCCGGTGATCTTCCTGGAGCCGAAGCGGCTCTATAACGGCCCCTTCGACGGCCATCACGAGCGCCCGGTGACGGCCTGGTCGAAGCATGAACTCGCCGAGGTTCCCGAGGGGCATTACACCGTTCCGCTCGGCAAGGCGGTGACGCGCCGCGATGGTTCGGCCGTCACCATCCTCGCCTATGGCACCATGGTCCATGTCGCGCTGGCGGCGGCCGAGGACACCGGCATCGACGCCGAGGTCATCGACCTGCGGACCCTCGTCCCGCTCGACCTCGAAGCGATCGTCGCCTCGGTCCAGAAGACGGGCCGCTGCATCGTGCTGCACGAGGCGACGCTCACCTCCGGCTTCGGCGGGGAACTTACGGCGCTGGTGCAGGAGCATTGCTTCTACCATCTGGAGGCGCCGGTCATGCGCGTCACCGGTTGGGACACGCCCTATCCGCATGCGCAGGAATGGGACTATTTCCCCGGCCCCGCCCGCCTCGGACAGGCGCTGCGCGATATCATGGAGGCACGCTGATGGCCGAGCGCATCATCAAGCTGCCGGATGTCGGCGAGGGCATCGCCGAGGCCGAACTCGTCGAGTGGCACGTCAAGGTCGGCGACATCGTCCGCGAGGACGACCTGCTTGCCGCCGTCATGACCGACAAGGCGACGGTCGAGATTCCCTCGCCGGTCGAGGGCGAGGTCACCTGGGTCGGCGCCGAGGTCGGCGATACCGTCGCGATCGGCTCGGCCATCGTGAAGCTGAAGGTCGCAGGGGAGGGGGCGAGCGACCAGTCGGGCGACGATCTCGCAGGGAACCAGTCCGTCATTCCGGGGCAGGCCGAAGGCCTGAGCCCGAAACCCAGAACCGATGCGCCTGATCGCAAGGGCACCGGTGGTGCAGAGCCCGTTTCGGAAAAGTCATCGGTTCTGGGTTCCGGGCCCTTCGCTGACGCGAAGTCCCGGAATGACGGCAGTGGTTCCGCCGCCAAGCCGGCAGCACCGCCGCCGCCGCCGAAGCCCATGCGCGCTGACGCCGCCCCCATCCAGCGCCGTGCGCCGGGCGAGAAGCCTCTGGCCTCGCCGGCCGTGCGCCTGAAGGCGCGCGAGGCTGGGGTCGATCTGCGTCAGGTCCAGGGCACGGGTCCGGCCGGCCGCATCACCCATCAGGATATCGACGCCTTCCTGCTGCGCGGCCCGGAGCCTGCACGTGGCGGCGGGCTCGTCGAGCAGAGCGCCGTCACCGAGGTGAAGGTCGTCGGCCTGCGCCGCCGCATCGCAGAGAAGATGGCGCTGTCGAAATCGCGCATTCCGCACATCACCATCGTCGAGGAGGTCAATGTCTCGCCGCTGGAGGACCTGCGCGCCACGCTCAACAAGAAGCCGACGCCGGAGCGGCCGAAGCTGACGCTGCTGCCCTTCCTGATGCGGGCTATGGTCAAGGCGCTCGCCGAGCAGCCGGCGCTCAACGCGCTCTATGACGACGATGCCGGCATCGTGCGCCAGCATGCCGCGATCAATATCGGCATCGCCACGCAGACGCCGACCGGCCTGATCGTGCCGGTGGTGAAACATGCCGAGGCGCGCGATCTCTGGGGCTGCGGCATCGAGCTTGCTCGCCTTGCCGAGCGCGGCCGGCAGGGCACCGCGACTCGCGACGAGCTCACCGGCTCGACCATCACCATCACGTCGCTCGGTGCGCTTGGCGGCATCGCGACCACCCCGGTGATCAACTATCCGGAAGTCGCCATCGTCGGCGTCAACAAGATGGTCGTGCGCCCGGTCTGGGACGGCACCACCTTCGTGCCCCGCAAGATGATGAACCTCTCCTCCAGCTTCGACCATCGCGTGATCGACGGCTGGGACGCCGCGGTCTTCGTGCAGCGGCTGAAGGAGCTGCTGGAGAACCCGGCCACGCTCTTCGTGGATCTGTGACGTGATGAAGCTCGGAAACACCGCGTCATCCCGGACAAGCCGCGTCAGCGGCGCAGATCCGGGATCCATCGGGGGGCTTAGCGCTCTGCGATGGATCCCGGCGTTCCGCTTCGCTCCAGCCGGGATGACGGCGAGGTTCCACCGCATGATTCCGAACCGTTGTGGCGAGGACCGCGCATGACCGAGATCACCTGCAAGCTCCTCGTTATCGGCGCCGGCCCCGGCGGCTATGTCTGCGCCATCCGCGCTGGCCAGCTCGGCATCGACACCGTCATCGTCGAGAGCACCAAGCTCGGCGGCTCCTGCCTCAACGTCGGCTGCATTCCTTCCAAGGCGATGATCCATGTCGCCGAGGAGTTCGAGAAGGCGGCGGAAGCCGCCGCCGGCAAGACGCCCTTCGGCCTGACTGCGGCCGAGCCGAAGCTCGACCTGAAGCAGGCCGTTGCCTGGAAGGACGGCATCGTCCAGCGCCTCAACAACGGCGTCGCGGCGCTGCTGCGCAAGGCCAAGGTCAAGATCGTCCATGGCCGCGCCCATTTCCGCGACGGCAAGACGGTCGTCGTCGAGACCGAGACCGGCCCGAAGACGATCCAGGCCGAGACCATCGTCATCGCGACAGGCTCGGCCCCGGTCGAACTGCCCTTCCTGCCCTTCGGGGGCAACACCATCTCCTCGACCGGCGCGCTGGCGCTGACCGAGGTGCCGAAGCGCCTCGTCGTGGTCGGCGGCGGCTATATCGGGCTGGAACTGGGCACCGCCTTCGCCAAGCTCGGCGCCAAGGTCACGGTCGTCGAGGCGCAGGACAAGATCCTGCCGCTCTATGATGCGGAGTTGACCGGCCCCATCTCCAAGCGCCTGACCGCGCTCGGCGTCGAGGTGCTGACGGGCACCAAGGCGCTCGGCCCTACGCCCAAGGGCGACGGCCTGCGCATCGAGACCGCGGACGGCAAGGAGCGCGCGCTGCCGGCGGACAAGATCCTTGTGACGGTCGGCCGCAAGCCGGTCACGGATCGCCTTGGCCTCGAAAACCTCGTGCTCGATATGGATGGCCGCTTCATCCGCATTGGCGAGCGCTGCGAGACGGCGATGCGCGGCATCTACGCCATCGGCGACGTCACCGGCGAGCCGATGCTGGCGCATCGCGCGATGGCGCAGGGCGAGATGGTGGCGGAGATCGTCGCTGGTCTGCCGCGTGCCTGGGACAAGCGCGGCATCGCGGCGATCTGCTTCACCGATCCCGAGATCGTCTCGGTCGGCCTCTCGCCCGACGAGGCGAAGCGCGCCGGCCACGAGCTCAAGATCGGCCAGTTCCCCTTCGCCGCGAATGGCAGGGCCATGACCCGCCATGGCGAGGCCGGCTTCGTCCGCGTCGTCGCGCAGGCCGGCAGCGATCTCGTGCTCGGCATCCAGGCGGTGGGGCAGGGCGTCTCGGAACTCTCGGCCGCCTTCGGGCTCGCGATCGAGATGGGCGCGACGCTTCAGGACATCGCCGGCACGATCCACGCTCATCCGACGCTGGGCGAAGCCTTCCCGGAAGCCGCGATGAAGGCGCTGGGCCACGCGCTGCATATCTGAGCGCTGCCCGGCACAGAATTCCGAGCCCGCTCATAGTCTGCGGAACCACCGCGTCATCCCGGGCTTGTCCCGGGATCCATCGTCAAGCTCCACGCCCTCCGATGGATCCCGGATCGGCGCGGCTTCGCCGCTTGTCCGGGATGACGGTGCGCTTCCGTGCAGTCTCCGTGGGGATGTCATCCAAAGCCCCGCGACCGATCCGCGCAGGCAGCCGGCTCAGATGCATACAATCTTGACATTGTCTGTATCGAGCGCGATCTGAAGGGCGACGCCGAACGAACGGCGCCGTCCTGAGGAGACATTCCATGTCCGGCGAGCACTGGCCGCCACTCTCTCCGCTCAAGACCGGCCTGCGCGGCCGCTGCCCGCGCTGCGGGCAGGGCAAGATGTTCGAGGGCTTCCTGAAGCTGAAGCCGAAATGCGAGAATTGCGGCCTGGATTATTCCTTCGCCGATCCCGCCGACGGCCCGGCCTTCTTCGTGATGATGTTCGTCTGCATTCCGGCCGCGGCCTTCCCGCTCTGGCTGGAGCTGAATTACAATCCGCCGACCTGGGTGCATCTGGTCACGACGCTGCCGCTGATCCTGCTGACCTGCATCCCGCCCTTGCAGCCACTCAAGGGCTGGCTCGTCGCCTCGCAATATTTTCACAAGGCCGAGGAAGGCCGGCTCGCCCGCCCGGTGCCGCAAGAGAAGCCGGTCGTTTCGAACTGACGCTGTCGGGCGCGTCTAGCGTCCGTCGCGGATCAATCCGGCGAGCAGGCCGAGCGCTTCCGCCAATCGCGCCCGCTCGGGGATCGCGCCGAGCGCGATCCGGATCGCGTCCGGCGCCACGCCGCCCGTGCTGAACGCATCGGCCGCCATCACGCCGAGCCCGGCCTCGCGGGCGCGTTCCATCAAACTGTCGCGCGCCCAATGCGCGGGCAGGGGCTGCCAGACATGCAGCGCATAGGGATGTCCCTGCATGGTTGCAGGCAGGATGCCCCGCGCCAGCGATTGCCGCTCCGCCGCCTCGCGTCGCACGCCCTCAAGCAAATCCTTGGCGGCCCCGATCCTGATCCAATGCGTGGCCAGCGCCGTCATCAGGGGAGCGGGCATGAGCGCGGCTGCACGCAGGGCCGCAAGGAAGGCAGCGCCGTCGGTGCCTTCCGGCATGACGACGAAGGCCGTGCGCAGGCCGGGCGTCAGCACCTTCGACAGGGTCGCTACATGCCAGGTCCGCTCCGGCGCCAGCGCCGCCAGAGGCGGGGGCGCATCGCCGGCCAGCAGGCTGTAGGGATCGTCTTCGATCAGGATGAGGTCGCGCCGCCGGGCGACCGCGACGAGGTCCTGCCGGCGCCGCTCCGGAATGGTGATGCAGGTCGGGTTCTGCAATGTCGGCGTCAACGCGAACAGCTTCGCGGTGTGCCGGTTGGCGGCTTCGTCGAGCGCGTCGGGCAGCGGGCCGTCGGCATCGCTGGCAACAGGAACCATCGAAAGCCCACGTTGCCGCGCTGCGCCGATGAGGCCGGGATAGGTCAGCGGCTCCGTCAGAATCGCGTCGCCGGGGCGGGCCAGCAGCGAGAGCAGGGCGTTGAGCCCGGTCTGGGCACCGGGCACCACGGCAATGCGCTGCGGCTGGACCACACCCATCAGAGGCGCGAGCCAGGCCGCACCGGCTGCGCGTTCGGCGAGCGAACCCGCGCCGCCGTGATAGTTCATCAACTGGTCGGCATCGCTGCGCGCGAGAAGCTCGGCGATGCCGCGCTGCATCAACTCGCCGAGCCGCAGGCCCTTCGGCGCCGGCGGGATCGTCATGCTGAGGTCGAGCGGCGGCCCTGCCTGCTCCTGCCGCGCCGAGATGAAGGAACCACGCCCGGTCACGGCATCGATCAGACCGCGCTCGCGCGCCTCGCCGAAAGCGCGCGTCACCGTGGTGAGGTCGACCGCGAGATGCTCGGCCAATCGGCGCTGCGGCGGCAGGCGGTCACCCGGCCGCAGCATCCCGGTCGCGACGGCCCGTTCGAGCTGCGCGACGATCTGGAGGTAGCGCGGGCCTGCCGCCGGATCGAGCCGGCTGGTCCAGGTGAGCGCCGCGTCGCTGTCGACCATCGCCAAATGCAATTCCATACATTCATTGGATTGTAGGTATCGCATAGCGCGGCCTGGCTCTCCGCGCCAGTGCCATGCCGTCGCTGCCATGCGCTTTCGCGGAGATGCCGGTGGTGGCAACCGATCGCTCCTGTCATAGAGCGATTTCAGCCGGGACCGGAGACAAGGCATGGCACGCCTGCGCCTCGATGCGCTCGACCGCAAGATCATTGGAGAACTGCAGATCAATTCGCGCCTGTCGGTGCAGGATCTGGCCGAGCGCGTGGGCCTCTCCGCCTCGCCCTGCGCGCGGCGCATCCGCATCCTGGAGGAAGCCGGCGTCATCACCGGTTATGCCGCGATCATCGACCAGACCAAGGTCGGCCTGCCGATCAGCGTCTTCGTCTCGATCAAGCTGGAGCGCCAGCGCGAGGACGAGCTCGACCGCTTCTCGCAGGCTGTGGCGCGCTGGCCCGAGGTGGTCGATTGCTACCTGATGACCGGCCAGCGCGATTATCTCATGCGCATCGTCGTGCGCGACCTGCCGGCCTATGAGCGCTTCCTCAAGGACAAGCTCACGCGCCTCGACGGCGTCGCCTCGATCGAGTCGAGCTTTGCGCTCGGGCAAGTGAAACGCTCCAGCGCCCTGCCGATCGCGGCGGCGCCGGAGGAGGATTGAGCGGATCCGCCTTCGAGCGGAACCGGCCCGTCATGCTCGCCCTTGTGGCGAGCATCCACGTCTCGAACACCGCATTATATCAATGAAGACGTGGATGGTCGGGACAAGCCCGACCATGACGGAAGCGTCCTTGTTCAACGACGGTGGCGCGATGCCTCACGCCGCGGCGTAGCCGACCGTGCCCTTGATCTCGAGGAATTCCTCGAGGCCGAAATCGGCATATTCGCGGCCGTTGCCGGACTGCTTGTAGCCGCCGAAGGGCGCGCCGGCGTCCCACGCCGGGTAGTTGATGTAGACATTGCCCGAGCGCATCTGCGCGGCGATCTTGCGCGCCCGCTCCTGCGAGCCGGACTGGACATAGGACGCCAGGCCATAGGGCGTGTCGTTGGCGCGCGAGACGACTTCGTCGTCGCTCTTGTAGGGCAGGATCGACAGCACGGGGCCGAAGATCTCCTCGCGGGCGATGGTCATCTCGTCGGTCACGCCGCCGAACACGGTCGGGCGGACATAGTAGCCGCGATTGAGGCCCTCCGGGCGGCCCGTGCCGCCGGTGACCAGCGTCGCGCCTTCCTTGATGCCCGCCTCGATCAGGCGCTGGATCTTTTCGTACTGGACCTCGCTGACGACCGGGCCGAGGAAGACGCCGTCCGCGGAGGGAGCGCCGACCTTGAGCGGCTCGGCCACCTGCTTGGCGATGGCGAGGGCCTCCTCATGCAGCTTCTCGGGCACGAACATCCGGGTCGGCGCGTTGCAGGACTGGCCGGAATTGCGCATCACGCTCTCGACGCCGAGCTTCACCGACTTCTTCAGGTCGGCATCGTCGAGGATGATGTTGGCCGACTTGCCGCCGAGCTCCTGGTGCACGCGCTTGACGGTGTCCGCCGCCGCCTTGGCGACGAGGATGCCGGCCCGCGTCGAGCCGGTGAAGGAGACCATGTCGACGCCCGGATGGCGCGAGATCGCTTCGCCGACCGTCGGGCCGTCGCCGTTGACGAGGTTGAACACGCCCTTCGGCACGCCGGCCTCTTCCATCGCTTCCGCGAAGATGATCGCGTTGAGCGGCGCGATCTCGGAGGGCTTTAGCACCATCGTGCAGCCGGCGGCGAGCGCGGGCGCGACCTTGCACATGATCTGGTTGAGCGGCCAGTTCCACGGCGTGATCATGCCGACGACGCCGATCGGCTCCTTGGCGATCAGGGTGGTGCCGCGCAGCTCCTCGAACTCGAAGTTCTCGAGGGTCTCGATCATCTTGGCGAGATGGGCGGTGCCCATCGCGGCCTGCGCGCGGTGTGCCAGCTCTTTCGGCGCGCCCATCTCGCGCGACAGGATGTCGGCAATGGCGTCGTAGCGCTTCTTGTAGGCCTCGGCGAGGCGGCGCATCAGCGCGAGGCGCTCGGCCTTGGAGGTCGCGGCGAAGGCGGGGAAGGCGGCGCGGGCGGCAGCGACAGCCTTGTCGACATCGGCCTGTTCGCCGAGCGCGATCGTGGCGAAGACCTCCTCGTTCGACGGATCGATCACACCGAGCGTGCGGTTGCCCGAGGGCTTAACCCACTGGCCGTCGATGTAGAATTCGAGCTCATGCGCCATGGTCTGGTCTCCTGCCTGTCTTGCCCAAGACGCGAATAGCCGGCCGGAAAGCAACCGGTGATCCGCGCTCCGGGCGGGAACTGTGGGTGTCCGACGCGAACGGGCGGCCTCGTGCGATCATGCATCGCCGGCCGCCACCAACGCTGTATCTGACGGGACACAACGTTAGGGGGCGGAGGCGCGCCTGTCACGGGGCGCCGCGCCGCATTTGCGGATGGCCGCCATGCAGCGACGCTTCTTGTGGGGGGCTCGCTGGGTGGTCCGGCGGTCGCCGAACCCTCCGCGTCATCCCGGACAAGCCGCGTCAGCGGCGCCGATCCGGGATCGATCGTAGAGTGCGGGGCCCTACGATGGATCCCGGGTCTGCGCTTCGCTTCGCCCGGGATGACGGTGGAGGATGAGTTTGCTCAGAGCCGCGCTTTGACGCTGCGCGGTGTCGCCAGCAGCAGGCTGGTCTCGCTGTTGGTGACGCCGGGGATCATGCGGATGCGCCGGAGCACCTGGTCGAAGGCGATCAGGTCGGAGGTGCCGAGCTCGACCACCAGGTCCCAATTGCCGTTGGTGGTGTGGATGCTGGAAACCTCGGTGAAGCCGGAGAGCGCGTCGATCACCGTATCTGCCGCCTGGCCGGCGATCTCGATCATGGTGATGCCACGCACCGGCAGGTCGATCGCGTCCGAGCGCAGGATCACGGTGAAGCCGATGATCTCGCCCGATTGCTCCAGCTTCTCCAGCCGCGCGCGCACCGTCGCCCGCGTCAGGCCGAGATCGGCGGCGAGGTCCGAGATGCTGCGGCGCCCGTCATGGCGCAGCAGGGTGATGAGCTTGCGGTCGAGATCGTCCATTGCCCGAAATGGATAGACGGCTTTGCCGGATCGATCAATCTTGGCGCCGATCTGGTCGTTTTGGCTTCTTTCGCCTGCCGCCGAAAACAGGGACAATCGTTCCTTCAACGAGAACAGTGCGGGGACCCATGATTCAGCAGCTCAACGTCGTGCCTTTCGTCAGCGTCGACCACATGATGAAGCTGGTCCATGCGATCGGCATCGAGCGGATGCTGTCCGATATCGCCGCCTATATCGAGGATGATTTCCGGCGCTGGGAGATCTTCGACAAGACGCCGCGCATCGCCTCGCACAGCCTCGAAGGCGTGATCGAGCTGATGCCGACCAGCGACGGCAAGCTCTATGGCTTCAAATATGTCAACGGCCATCCGAAGAACATGAAGGCCGGCCTGCAGACGGTCACCGCCTTCGGCCTGCTCTCGGATGTCGCGACCGGCTATCCCGTCCTGCTCTCGGAAATGACGATCCTGACCGCCTTGCGTACCGCGGCGATGTCGGCGGTGGCGGCCAGGCACCTGGCGCCGAAACACGCCGCGACCATGGCGATCATCGGCAACGGCGCGCAGTCCGAATTCCAGGCCTTCGCCTTCCGCGCGATCCTCGGCATCGAGAACCTCCGGCTCTACGACGTCGACCCGGCCGCGACCGAGAAATGCGCCCGCAACCTCGCGCGCCACGGCTTCAGGATCACCCGCTGCGCGACCGCGATGGAAGCGGTCGAGGGCGCCGAGATCGTCACCACCGTCACGGCCGACAAGCAATATGCGACGATCCTGACCGATAACATGGTCGGCGCCGGCATCCATATCAACGCGGTCGGCGGCGACTGCCCCGGCAAGACCGAGATCCATCGCGACGTGCTGCTGCGCTCCTCGATCTTCGTCGAGTATCCCCCGCAGACCCGCATCGAGGGCGATATCCAGCAGCTCGACGCCGATCATCCCGTCGAGGAACTCTGGAAGGTCATCACTGGCACGGCTGCGGGCCGCACCGACGCACGCCAGATCACGCTATTCGACTCGGTCGGCTTCGCGATCGAGGATTTTTCGGCGCTGCGCTATGTCTATGAGCGCATCCGCGAGGCCGGCACCTATGTCGATCTCGACCTCATCGCCGACCCCGACGATTCCCGCGATCTCTTCGGCATGCTGATGCGCGCTGCGCCGGGCGCCGCCGCCGCGGCCTGATCGTCAGCCAGCCTGGCTGAGTGTGAGGAACGCCGTCGCCGCCTTGGCGAGGTAGCGTTCCTTGTGGCGCAAGGCGAGGAAGCGACGCTTCGGCAATGGCAACGCCACGGTGGCGAGCCGCCCGGCCGCGATGGCGTTCGCGGCGACGAGCCGCGAGATCGCGGTCGCTCCCGCGCCCGCCGAGACTGCCGCGCAAATCGCTTCGTTGGACGGCAATTCCAGCGCCACGGTGAGATCGTCCGCGCGGAGACCGAACGCCGGCAGCGCCGCCTCGAACATCGCCCGCGTCCCCGATCCCGCCTCGCGCAGGACCCAGGCGCCTTGCGACAGCTCTTTGGTCGAAGGGGTGTTTTCCGCCCAGGGATGGCCGGTCGGCACGACGATGACGAGCTCGTCTTCGTCGAGAGCCGTCATCGCCAGCGCCGGGTCGTCGATCTCGCCCTCGATGAAGCCGAGATCGGCCGCGCCGTCATGGATGGCGGCGCTGACCGTCTCGGTGTTCCCGATCGCGAGCGAGACGGTGATGCCGGGATGCTCCCGGCGAAAGCGCTGGATCAGCGGCGGCAGCCAGTAATTCGCGACGGTCTGGCTCGCCATCAGCGCAAGCGAGCCCCGCGCCAGCCCCGAGAGATCGGAGAGCACCGCTTCGGCCGCCGCAGCTCGCGCCAGCACGGCGCGCGCCTCGACCAGGAAGAGCTTGCCGGCGTCGGTCAGGGCGATCCGCCGGCCGATCCGGTCGAACAGCTTCGTCGCGTAGCGCGCCTCCAGCGTCGTGATCGCGGAGCTCACCGCCGATTGCGTGAGGTTGAGCACGCGCGCGCCTTGCGTCAGGTGCTCGCGTTCGGCGACGGCGACGAAGATGCGAAGCTGGTCGAGCGTCATGCTTCCATCCTATCCCGCTTTTCGATGAAAGCGCGCCGTCATTCCGGGCTAGCAAAGCGCAGATCCGGAATCCATCGGAGGACTCCGTCGCCCTTCGATAGATTCCGGATCGGCGCCGCTTTGCGGCTTGCCCAGAATGACGGGGAGGAACACGGAACCAGGCACGGGCTGGCCGTGGCTTAAACGGCGCTCGGCATCTCCGCCAGGAAGGACAGATAGGCCGGGTTGTCGCTTTCGCTCCAATAGGGATAGCCGAGCGCGTCGAGCCGCTTCGCGAGTTGCCCGCGCTGGGCCGGCGGGATCTGGATGCCGGCGAGGATGCGGCCGTAATCTGCGCCATGGTTGCGGTAATGGAACAGCGAGATGTTCCAGTCGGCCGAGAGGCTGTTGAGGAACTTGAGCAGCGCGCCGGGCCGCTCCGGGAACTGGAAGCGGAAGATCAGTTCGTCGCCGAGCCCCGGCGCCTTGCCGCCGACCATGTAGCGGATATGCAGCTTGGCGAGCTCGTTGTCGCTCATGTCGAGCACGCGATAGCCGCGCTCGGAGAGCATCGCGATGATCTGGCGCTTTTCGGCATCGCCCTCCGAGAGCTGCACGCCGACAAAGATACGCGCAGCCTTCGGATCGGAATAGCGATAATTGAACTCGGTGATCGCGCGCCGGCCGAGCAGTTCGATGAAAGCGCGATAGGCGCCCGGTTTTTCGGGGATCGTCACCGCCAGCAGGGCCTCGCGGTGCTCGCCGATCTCGGCCCGCTCGGCGATATGGCGCAACCGGTCGAAATTCATGTTGGCGCCGCTGTTGATCGCGATCAGCGCGCCGATGCGCTTGGCCTCGCGCGCCGCATAGGCCTTCAAGCCCGCGAGGCTGACGGCGCCCGAAGGCTCGGCGATGGCGCGGGTATCCTCGAAGATATCCTTCACCGCCGCGCAGATCTCGTCGGTCGAGACGGTGATGACCGCGTCGAGCAACTCGCGGCAGAGCCGGAACGTCTCCTCGCCCGCCTGCCGCACCGCGACGCCATCGGCGAAGAGCCCGACCTGGTCGAGCACGATGCGCTCGCCCGCCGCGATGGCGCCGGCCATGGAGGCGGCATCCTCCGGCTCGACGCCGATCACCTTGATCTCGGGCCGCAGGAACTTGGCGTAAACCGCGACACCGGCCACGAGTCCGCCGCCGCCGATCGGCACGAAGATCGCTTCGATCGGATCGGAATGCTGGCGCAGGATTTCCATGCCGACCGTGCCCTGGCCGGCGATGACGTCGGGATCGTCATAGGGGTGGACGAAGGTCAGCCCCTTCTCGGCTTCGAGCTTGCGGGCATGGCCGTAGGCCTCGTCGAAATTCTCGCCATGGAGCACGACGCGCCCGCCCATGCTGCGCACTGCCTGCACCTTGATGTCCGGCGTGGTGCGCGGCATCACGATGGTCGCCTTGATGCCGAGCTTCTTCGCGGCCAGCGCCACGCCCTGCGCATGGTTGCCGGCCGAGGCGCAGATCACGCCGCGCTCGGCCTCGACCGCGGTGAGGCCGGCGATCTTGTTGTAGGCGCCGCGCAGCTTGAACGAGAAGACGGGCTGCAGGTCCTCGCGCTTCAGCAGGGCGCTGCCGCCGAGCCGTGCAGACAGGCGCGGCAGCGGATCGAGCGGGCTTTCGATCGCGACATCGTAGACGCGCGCCCCGATGATCTTGCGGATGTAGTCTTGCATGGCCGGCCCGTCCTTCGGACGCGGCGATAGTCCTCCATGCCGGGATGTCAACCGCCACAGTTGCGTGCGGCGAGGGACGGGCGATGTCGGCCATGCGCCGGGCGGGATTGCCAAGCCCCCGGCCGCCGCGCCAAAGCGGTGAGTGAAACAAGGTGCCGCGCAGCGATGGCGCCGCAGAGGTGGAGACGAGGCATGAGCTGGGGCAATCGCGATTTCATGGTGCCGGGCCGTCCGGTTGCGGTCGGTGATCGCGGCATGGCGGCGACCTCGCACCCTGCCTCGACGCTGGCTGCCGTCGAAATCCTGCGCAACGGCGGCAACGCCATTGACGCCGCCATAGCGGCCGTCGCCGTCCAGGCGGTGGTCGACCCGCATATGACCGGCATCGGCGGCGACTGCTTCGCGATCTACGCCCCGGCCAACGGCAGGATGGTCGCCATCAACGGTTCGGGCCGTTCCGCCGCCAAGGCCGAGCTCGGTTGGTTCCTCGGCCAGGGCATGACGGCGATCGCAGCGGATTCGCCCCATGCGGTTACCGTGCCCGGCGCGATCGACACCTGGTGCCGGCTCGTCGCAGACCATGGCAGCAAGAGCCTCGACGAGATCTTCTCAGCCGCGATCCGCGCAGCGGAAGAAGGCTTCGTTGTGACGCCGCGCGTCGCGCTCGACTGGGCCAAGGCCCGCGGTCGCGTCGAGAAGCATGGCCTCGGCAATGCCGTCTACCTGCCGGGCGGCAACCCACCGGCGGTCGGCGACAAGATGGTCCACCCCGCGCTCGGCAACATGCTGCGCCGCGTCGCCCGCGAGGGCCGCTCCGCCTTCTACGAGGGCGAACTCGCTGAGGATATGGTCTCCGTGCTGAACGCGGCCGGCAGCCTGATCAGCCTCGAGGATTTCGCGGCCTCGAAGCCGGACTATGTCGACCCGATCGGCGCCGATTATCGCGGCCATCGCCTCTGGGAATGCCCGCCGAACGGCCAGGGCATCGCGGCGCTCCTGATCGCGCGCATCCTCGAAGGCTTCGACATGACGGACGGGAAGCTGAGCGAGGCCGACCGCATCCATCTCCTCGCCGAGGCCAGCAAGGCCGCCTATCGCCAGCGCGACGCGCTGGTTGCCGATCCCGCGGTGAGCCCCTTCGACACCGAGGCCTTCCTGTCCGACCAGTTCGTCGGTCGCATCCGTCAGCAGATCAACCTGGAAAAGGCGGCGGCGCCCGAAGCCTTCGACATGCCCCTGCACAAGGACACGATCTATCTCTGCGTCGTCGACGGCCAGGGCAATATGGTCTCCTTCATCAACTCGCTGTTCTCCGCCTTCGGCAGCGGCATCTATGCGGCCAAGGCCGGCGTCATGCTGCAGAACCGCGGCTCGGGCTTCCGCTTGATCGAGGGGCATCCCAACGCCATTGCGCCGCGCAAGCGCCCCTTCCACACGATCATTCCGGGCATGCTGGCCAAGGATGGCAAGCCGATCATGCCGTTCGGCGTGATGGGTGGCCAGTATCAGTCGACCGGCCATGTCCATTTCCTCTCCGGCATCCTCGACCGCGGTTTCGACCCGCAGCAGGCCTCGGATGCGCCGCGCAGCTTCGCCTATGACGGCAAGCTCTCGCTGGAGACCACGATCCCCGCGAGCATCGCCGCCGACCTGAAGGCGCGCGGCCACGACGTCGTCTGGTCCGAGGAGCCGCTCGGCGGCTGCCAGGCGATCTGGGTCGATCACAAGCGCGGCGTGATGTTCGGCGCCTCCGACCACCGCAAGGACGGTTTCGCGCTCGCCGTCTGAGGAACCCGCCCTTAACGCCCCTCCGCTATCGCTCGTCGCCAGCGAGGGAGGGGCGCTTGACGCAGGACAGACCATTCGGCTGGGGGGTCATGGGCACCGGTGCCATCGCCGGGCTCTTCGCCGCCGATCTCGGCCTGCTGCCGCAGGCGCGCCTCGCCGCCGTGCAGTCGCGCTCGCTGGAAAAGGCGCAGGGCTTTGCCGCGCGCTTCGGCGGGGCGACGGCCTATGATGACGAAGCCGCCTTCCTCGCAGACCCGGCCATCGAGGCGGTCTATATCGCGACGCCCAACCATCTACATGCCGCGCAGGCTTTGAAGGCCATCGCGGCCGGCAAACCGGTCCTGATCGAGAAACCGATCGCGCTGGCGAGCGTCGATGTCGAAAAGATCGCGCAGGCGGCAAGCGAGCGCGGCGTCTTCGCGATGGAAGCCCTGTGGAGCCGCTTCCTGCCGGCGGTACGCCGGGCGCGCGAGCAGATCGCCGCCAGCCGCATCGGCAAGGTCAGGTGCATCCGCGCCGATCTCTCCTATCTCCATCCCGAAGAGCCCGGCAGCCGCTTCTTCGATCCGGCTCTTGGCGGAGGAGCTGCTTTCGACCTTGGCGTCTATCCGCTCTCGCTGGTGCTGTATCTGCTGGGCGAGCCGCTGGCCGTGAGCGGGAGCTGGCTCGCCGCCGGAACCGCGGTCGACCGGCGCAGCTTCTTCCGGCTGGACTATCCGGCGGCCGTCGCCGAACTCTCCTGCGGCTTCGACCGCAACGGGGCGAACCGGCTGCTGGTTGAGGGCGAGCGCGGCGGGCTGATCTTCGAGGGGCCGTTCCTGAAGGTGCAGCGATTGAGTTGGCATGCCGACACCAGTCGCGCCGTTGCAGCTTATGAACGCCGAGCTGGTGGCGTGGCGCGCCTGCTCGATAGCCTGCCTCAGTCCGGCCGGATCAGCGAAAACTTCGCTTTCTCAGGCAGCGGCCTTCAGTTCCAGGCGGAGGCCGCGATGGCGGCGATTCGGGCGGGGAAGAGCGCTTGCCCGGAGATGCCGCTCGGCGAAAGCGCAGCCGTCCTGCGGATCATCAAAGCGGTGCGGGCGCAGCCGGCTACAGCGCCCTGACCAACCTGATCAGTGGCGGGTGCCGCAGGTGAAGGCGCCGCAGCGGACCTTGTCGGCCAGCGTCTCGGCGAAGGTCGCGGTCGCGTCCTCGCCATAGGTCTCGACCAGCGTGCGCAAGGCCGCGAACAGGGCGGCATGCGCCATGGCGTCGGGATCGAGCCCGTCCTGCTGCGCCTCGTTGAAGGCGTCCTCGACATAGCCATAGGCCACGCGACGGACGTCACCGTGGTCGTCCTCGGCGAGATTCGGGTCGAGCATCGTGTCGTCTGGCTGGATCGGCATCGAAACGGGACTCTTGAGCCTTCTGTCTGACGCGAATCGCGGCGCTTCTGCTCCGGATCGCGACGTTTGGGCGATGCTCAAGACATAAGCCGTGCCAGAGCGGCACGCTACCGTGGCCTTTAAGAAAGGTTAACGCGACCGGGAAAATCCGGTGGAAGAAGCCTTACGGCAACAGCTGTTTCCTATCCGCCATAGCGCCCGGCGAGCGCCCGCGAAAGCACCTCACCCTCCGCGGCAAGCCTGGAGGAGGCTTCCTGGCTGGCTTCGGTACAGGAGCGATGCGTCAGGGAATAGGCCTTGAAGCCGCGATTGAAGGCTGCGGTTAACCTGTCGCGCCGCTGCGGCGTCCGGCCCTCGGCCTCGATCAGCGCGGCCATCCGCGCCCGCCAGTCCTGCGCCTCCCGGCCGCCGCACAGCGTCCTGAGATAGGCGAGCGAGCCCATGATCTCGGAGAGCTGCAGGAGCTGCGGCTCATAGGGCGGGCCGGCCGGCTCCGTGGCAGGCTGCTCGGCAGGCTTGGCTGCCGGAGGTTTCGCGGCCGGCTGGGGCCTCTGCTGCGCATCCGCCGCCATCGGCAGCAGTATGAGCGCGATCAGAAGCGCCGGATGGCGAAGCCTCACCGTCATGCGGGTACACCCGCCGTGACGATCTGATGGGCACGGCGCAGCACGTCGCCGAGTTCGCGCGTGGTCGCGAGCCCGCCGAGCTTCAGCGGATCGGCCCACATCACAGCGCCCGCTTCCGGCCCCGTCCGCGGCTCGCCGGAGAGCCATTCGCCGACGAAGGAGGCGACGACGAAATGATGGGTCACGGCGCCCTTGGCGTCGCGCCCGAAGATTTCGACATGGCGGTTGAAGCCGAGGATGCGGGCGGCGACGCCGACCTCTTCCTCCAGCTCGCGCAGGGCCGCTTCCTCGAGCGTTTCGCCGGCCTCGACCTTGCCGCCCGGCAGCGACCAGAGCTGGTCGGCCGGCGGCTTCGTCCGTGTCGCCAGCAGCACCTTGCCGTCGCGGAACACCGCGACGGAGGCGGCCAGCACCGGCCGCGCCGCGGCCCGGCCGGGCGTCGGAAAACGGATGACCTGGCCGCCGTCCTCGCTCATCTTGCCGACGCGCGGGTCAAACGTGCTGCCCGCCATTGATGTGCAGTTCCGAGCCGGTGACGTAGCTCGAAGCGTCCGTGCAGAGGAAATAGATCGCCTTGGCGACTTCGTCGGTCTTGCCCAGGCGCTTCATCGGCAGGGTCGCGACGATCTTCTCGGTGCCGGGCGAGAGGATGGCGGTATCGATCTCGCCCGGCGAAATCGAGTTCACGCGGATGCCGAACGGCCCGAAATCGGCCGCCATCTCGCGCGTCAGGCTGGCGAGCGCCGCCTTCGAGGTCGCATAGGCCGCCCCGGCGAAGGGGTGGACGCGCGAACCGGCGATCGAGGTGACGTTGACGATCGCGCCCTTTGCTACGGTGAGCTCGTCGAGCAGGCCGCGCGCCAGCATGATCGGCGCGAAGAAATTGACCTGGAAGACCTTGTGCCAGTCGTTGAACGAGGTCGTGGCGGCGCCGAGACGCTCGCCTTTAGGTCCCTTCGGCGAGATGCCGGCATTGTTGACCAGCGCATTGAGCTTGCCGCCTTCGACGGCGAGCCGCTTCTTGATCTCGGCGATGCCGCGCATCGTGTCCTCGGGGTCGCCGAGATCGATCTGGACATGGTCGTCGGCGCCCGACGGCCAGGGGCACTTGTCGGAAAAGGCCTGGCGCGAGCAGGACAGGATGCGCCAGCCCGCCATGGCGAACTGCATCACCGTGGCGTGGCCGATGCCGCGGCTCGCCCCAGTCAGCAGCATGACCGGGCGCTTGCCCGCCTCGGTCTTCGGGAAATCAAATGTGGGCATCGCCATGGGCAGGTGTCCTCAGGGGTAAAAGCGCGTCTTCGCCCAGGATGTCTCGGTCGAGTCCCGGCGGAAGATGATGCGGTCATGCAAGCGGAAAGCGCCGTCGCGCCAGAACTCGATATAAGTCGGCGTGATGCGAAAGCCGCGCCAGTAGGCAGGACGCGGAATCTCGCCGATGCCGAATTTCAGCGTATAGCTCGCCACTGCCTTTTCCAGCGCGAAGCGGCTCTCCAGCGGGCGCGACTGCTGCGAGGCCCAGGCGCCGATCCGGCTGTCGCGCGGGCGGGAGTGGAAATAGGCATCCGATTCGGCGTCGCTGACGAGCGCGACCGTGCCGCGGATGCGGATCTGCCGGCGCAGGCTCTTCCAGTGGAACAGGGCGGCGGCCTTGGGCTGGCCGATGAGCTCCTGGCCCTTCTGGCTCTCGGTATTGGTGTAGAACACGAAACCGTCGGGCCCATGGCCCTTCAGCAGCACCATGCGGCTGTTCGGCATGCCCTCGGCGTCGACGGTCGAGAGCGCCATGCCGGTCGGGTCGTTCGGCTCGGATTTCGTCGCCTCGTCCAACCACTTCTGGAACAACGCGAAAGGCTCGTTTTCCTCGGTGAAGTCACCGCTCGTTAACGGTTGCACGTTCTAATCCTCGGTCAGTGGAAATGGGCGTTGGGCGAGCGCAGAAGTGATCCGGGTTCGGTCGGTCGGTTTATATAGGGCAGGGGCAGGGGCGTTCCAAAGCCTCAACCGTTGCGCAGCCCCCATGCGCCCGCTGGCTGCCGCCGCGCTGCTGGCCGTGCTCAGCGCGGGTTGCTCGGTTTCCTTCCCGATTCTCGGCCTGTCCAGCAAGAGCGAGGATGAGATCGCCGCGACCTCGGCGATGACGACCTCCTCGGTCCTGCCGGCACGGGGTGGCGATCGCTCCGGTCCCTTCCAAGGCCTGGCATCCGAGCTCGGGCCCGAGGATATGCGCCGGGCCGACGGCGCGATGGGCGTCGCGCTCGATCCTCAGGGCAATGGCGCCGCCGTCTCCTGGGACAATCCCCAGAGCGGCATCAAGGGCTCCTTCATCCCGGTCGGCGGCCCCTTCCTGCGTTCCGACGAGATCTGCCGGGCCTTCATCGCCAGCGTCCAGACGCAAACCCAGCCGATCAAGCTGCAGGGCACCGCCTGCCGTCCCTCGGGCGGCGATTGGGTGGTCAAGGATATGGGCCCCTGGAAGGGTCTGGGCTAGGGCCCTTCCACGCCGCTTGCCTTGCCGTGAAGCCGCGTGCAGAACGGCCCCGAAGAGGTGTTGCGCACACGCCACACCGCCCCCACATAGGGTGAGACGGACGGACGGCGGCTTCGGCGCTGGCCGTTTGGTTTTGCGTGGAAACGAGGTTTTGGATGCGCGATCCCTATCAGGTTCTGGGCATCGCCCGCGGCGCGAGCGATGCGGAAATCAAGAAGGCTTTCCGCAAGCGCGCCAAGGAGCTGCACCCGGACCGCAACCGCGACGATCCTAAGGCCCAGGACAGGTTCTCCGAGCTCAACGCCGCCTATGAGATCGTCGGCGACGAGACCAAGCGCAAGCAGTTCGACCGCGGCGAGATCGATGCCGAGGGCAAGCCGCGCTTCCAGGGCTTCGAGGGCATGGGCGCCGGCCGCGGCGGGCGCAGCGGCGGCTTCGAGTTCAATTTCGGCCAGGGCGGCGGCCATCCCTTCGGCGGCCGGGCCGGCCCGGGCGGCGATGCCGGCTTCGACGCCTCCGACATCTTCTCCTCGCTCTTCGGCGAGGCCGGCCGGCGCGCCCGCGGCAAGCCCGAGCCGCAGAAGCCGCCGGAGCAGAGTTTCACGCTCGAGGTCTCGCTGGCGCAGGCCGCGACCGGTGGCACGCGCCGGATCAAGCTGCCGGGCGGTCGCGAGGTCGAGATCACCATCCCCGAAGGCGTCACCGACGGCAAGGTTATGCGCCTGCGCGGGCTCGGGCAGACCGATCCCTTCTCCGGTGAGACCGGCGACGTGATGATGTCCATCAAGGTCAAGCCGGATTCCCGCTTCACGGTCGACGGCAACGATCTGCGCACCCGCGTCGCTGTGCCGCTCGCCAAGGCGGTGCTCGGCGGGCCGTTGCATGTCCCCACGCTCACCGGCGCCGTCGAGATGAACATCCCGCCGCTGACCGGCACGGCCCGGCAGTTCCGCCTGCGCGGCAAGGGTCTCAAGGGCGAGAAGGGCGCGCTCGGCGATCTCTTCGTCGCCATCGATATCGAGATGCCGGCGAGCGATGCCGAGCTGACGGCGCTGATGAAGGCGCGGGACGAAGCGAAGTAAGCCGGCTCAGGCGCCCGCACGGCCGAAAATCGGGTCGTGCAGGCTGCCGATGGCGCTTCCATGCGTGATTCTGCCGTGGAGGCGGGCATCAAAGCGGTTCCCGTTTCCCTGCGACTGTTCTAAGAGACCTGCTCGTCATTCATCTGCGGGTCTCCCATGCCTGATTCCAACGCCGTTTCGCCGACCGCCAATCTCCTCAAGGGCAAGCGCGGCCTCGTGATGGGCGTCGCGAACAACCGGTCCATCGCCTGGGGCATCGCCAAGGCGGCAGCGGACGCGGGCGCAGAACTCGCCTTCACCTATCAGGGCGACGCGCTGAAGAAGCGGGTCGAGCCGCTCGCCAAGGAGCTCGGCGGCCATGTCGTCGGCCATTGCGACGTCACCGACGGCGCCACGATCGACGCGGTCTTTGCCGAGGTCGAGAAGCTCTGGGGAAAGCTGGATTTCGTCGTCCACTGCATCGCCTTCTCGGACAAGGACGAACTGACCGGCCGCTATGTTGAGACCACCGAGGCGAACTTCTCCAAGTCGCTGCTGATCTCCTGCTATTCCTTCACGGCCATCACCCAGCGTGCCGAGAAGCTGATGCCGGATGGCGGCTCGCTTTTGACGCTGACCTATTACGGCGCCGAGAAGTGGATGCCGCATTACAACGTCATGGGTATCGCCAAGGCCGCGCTGGAATCGAGCGTGCAGTATCTTGCCGCCGATCTCGGACCCTCGAAGATCCGCGTCAACGCGATCTCGGCCGGCCCCATCAAGACGCTGGCGGCCTCCGGCATCGGCGATTTCCGCTACATCCTGCGCTGGAACGAGTACAACTCGCCGCTGCGCCGCACGGTGACCATCGAGGAGGTCGGCGAGACCGCGGTCTTCCTCGTCTCCGACATGTCGCGCGGCATCACCGGCGAGATCATGCATGTCGATGCCGGCTACCACGTCGTCGGCATGAAGGTGCCGACCGCGCCGGACATCTCCCTCGACAAGGGCGAGTGAGGCGCTGGGCAGCTCACCTGCAAAGCCGCCACGCTTGGTTTGGGCCGAAGACTCCACACGTCTCGCCAACGAGCAGGAAGACGGTCTGGTTTGGCCCGAATTCGCCAACGACGAGGATTCTCTCCTGACTTGGGAGGGGCTGGACCCGCCCATGGCAACGGAAATCGGTCTCGGGGCTCGGCGAAGCGCTGACTGAAGGGCCGTTATGAGGCCCGGCCGGTTCCTGATAAACGCGACGTCATCCCGGGCTTGACCCGGGATCCACCGGAGGCCTCCGGAGCTCTACGATGGATCCCGGATCGGCGCGGCTGCGCCGCTTGTCCGGGATGACGCCCTGTTTCTGCCGGAACAGCATGCTTGGGCCCTGATGAAACTCAGGCGAGCAAATCCCTCAACCGATCCGTCGCGGCATCGTCGCGGCGGATCGTTTCGTCTGTGGCGGCCGTCAGCAGATCGGCGACGCTGCGGCCGCCGATCCGGCGCTGCGGCATGATCTCGGCCAGCGGCGTCAACACGAAGGCGCGTTCGGGAATGCGCGGATGCGGGATCTGCAAGCGGGCCTGGTCGATGATCGCGTCGCCATAGGTCAGGATGTCGATATCGAGCGTGCGCGGCCCCCAGCGTTCGCGGCGCTCGCGGCCGCCGGCGCGCTCCAGATCGAGACAGAAGGCGAGCAGGTCCGCCGGTTGCAGCGAGGTCTCGATCAGCGCGGCCATGTTGAGGAATTCCGGCTGGTCGGTCTTGCCCCAGGGCGGCGTGCGATAGATCGAGGACAGGCGGCCGAGCGCGACGTTCGGATGCGCGCGCAGGCCCTTCAGCGCCGCGGCGAAGGCCGCGACGGGGTCGCCGATATTGCCGCCGAAGGCGAGTGCGGCCTCAACTTTCACGCTGAAACCTCAATTGGATACCAACCGAGCCGAGCGTCGCCGGGATCGGCGGCGCGGGCTTGCGCAGCGTGACCTCGACGCTCGTGATCGGAGGGAAGGCGTCGAAAAGCGCGAGCGCGACGGCCCGCGCAGCGCCTTCCAGCAGATGATACCGGCTGGCCGTGAAGACCTCCGCGACGATCGCGACGGCGCGGCCGTAATCGACCGTGTCGGCCAGTCGGTCGCTGGCGGCGGCGGCGCGCAGGTCGGCGTCGAGCACGAGGTCGAGCACGAAGCGCTGGCCGAGCCGCTCCTCTTCCGAGAAGAAGCCGTGATAGGCGTAGATATCGAGTTTCTCGATCAGGATGCGGCCGGTTTCGCTCACGGGTCTGCTTTCATGCTGTCTTCGATGGCCGCCCAGGTCTTCAGCGCGTCGATATGCGGGGCGACGTCATGGGCGCGGATGATGGCGGCGCCGCGGCTCGCGCCATAGAGATGCGCGGCGATGCTGGCGGCGAGCCGCTCGGCCGGAACCTCCCGGCCGGTGATGCGCCCGAGCGTCGATTTGCGGGAAGCGCCGAGCAGGACTGGGCAGCCGAGCACGGCGAACCGGTCGAGATGCCGGATCAGGTCGAGATTCTGCCTGATCGTCTTGCCGAAGCCGATGCCGGGGTCGACGACGATCTGGCTTCGCGCCATGCCGGCCGCGGTCGCGATCGCGATCGAGCGTTCGAGGAAGCGGAGCACCTCGTCGAAGATGTCGATAGAGGCATCGATGCTCTCGCGGTTATGCATCAGGATGATCGGTGCGCCGGCCCGCGCTGCGACCTCCGCGATGCGGGGATCGCGCTGAGCGCCCCAGACGTCGTTGACGATCGCGGCGCCGGCCGCGAGCGCCGCTTCCGCCACCTCGGCCTTGTAGCTGTCGATCGAGATCGGCGTATCGAGTTTTGCCGTTAGCCCGGTGATAACCGGCAGCACGCGGCCCATCTCGGTCGCGGCATCGACGGCGGCGTGGCCGGGCCTGGTCGATTCACCACCGATATCGACGATGGCCGCGCCCTCGGCCGCGAGGCGTGCGCCATGCGCGACGGCGGCCTCGGCGTTCTTCAGAAGCCCCCCATCCGAGAACGAATCGGGCGTGACATTGACGATGCCCATGACGAGCGGCGTCGCGGAAAGCGCGAGGCTGCGGCCGTCTGGCAAGGTGAGGGCAGGGGGCATGGGGTTCCGCCGGTGATCGAGCAAGGGCGCTATACACAGCCCGTGTGGAATCGGCCACAGAAAGCGGCTGATTGTCGCCATCGCCGGAAAGCGCCCGGAAGGGCTTTGACCCTGCCGGTGCCGGCGTGCAGAAGCGGGCCATGGTCCCGCTCTCGCTGCCTCACCGTCTCATCCTCGTCCGCCATGGCGAAACCGACTGGAATCGGGAGGGCCGGCTGCAGGGCGGGCAGGATATCCCGCTTAACGATCTCGGCCGCCGTCAGGCCGCCGAAGCCGCCGGCCGGCTGAAGATGCTCGAGCCGGCCTATGCCGATCTCGCCTATATCTGCTCGCCGATGCAGCGGGCGCGCGAGACCATGGACATCCTCCGGCGCGAGCTCGCCTTGCCCGAGGGCGCCTACACGGTCGACGATCGGTTGCGCGAACTCACCTTCGGCGAGTGGGAAGGTTTCACCTGGCGCGACATCCGCAAGGCCGAGCGCGAGCAGGCGCATCTGCGCGAACGCGACAAATGGGGTTTCGTGCCGCCGGGTGGAGAGAGCTACCGCATGCTGGCGGAGCGCGTCCGGCCGGTGCTCGAAGCGCTCACGCGCGAGACGGTGATCGTCAGCCATGGCGGCGTGGCCCGCGCGGTGCTGGCACTGATCGGCGCGGTGGCGCCGCGCGAGGCCTCGATGGTCGAGATCTGGCAGGGCAAGCTGCTCGTCGTCACCGGGAACAAGGCGGACTGGCTCTGAGTTGGCCTGGGTGCCGGCGGCATTCATCGCCGGTTCACGGGTGATCTTGCAGGGAGAATATGCTAGCGAGATTGCGTGATGCGGCGGCCTGCCCGGCCGGGGGGCTCACGCGGATGTCGCGACGCTGGAGCGGCTATTCCGGTTTTATTCACGAGGTGCGTGATAAGGCGCCATACGGCCGGAGGCAGGCTCTGCCGCGGTATCGGCGGCGGGCCTTTCAACGCAGCGGGGCGCGATGAACGATATGACGAAGCTGCCGGCGGCGTCTGATGCGGCTGGCGCCAACCCTCTCGCCATGTTGGCCGGCGAGAAGCGTCCCGATTTGATTCGCGACGAGGTCCTGGCCGAGATTTTCGCGGCGACCGTCGCTGCTCGCCCCGGTCATCCGGCGCTCATCGATCCCGAACATCGCCTGAGCTATGCCGAGGTCTGGGCCAGGGCCGGGCGCCAGGCGCGCGGTCTCCAGCTGGCAGGCGTCGGCCCCGGCGACATGGTCGGCCTGTGGATGCCGCGCGGCATCGACCTGCTGGTCGCGCAGATCGCGATCACCCGTGCGGGCGCGGCCTGGGTCCCCTTCGACGCTGAGGCGCCGGTCGAGCGGATCGCGACCTGCTTGAACGATGCGGATGCCAAGGGCATCGTCACCTGCTCCGGCTGGACCGTGCGCGCCGAGGATACCGGCCGCAAGGTCTGGACGCCGGACACGCTTGCTGCCGGTGCGGACGAAACCGAGCCGCCGGCGCGTGCCGTCGGGCTGACCAAGGATCACCCGGCCTATCTGATCTACACCTCCGGCTCGACGGGCACGCCTAAGGCGATCGTCATCAGCCATCGCAACATCTGCCATTTCCTGCGCTCCGGGAACGCGGTCTACGGCTTCGGGCCGAACGATGTCGCGTTCCAGGGCGCCTCCGTCGCCTTCGACCTGTCGATGGAGGAGATCTGGACGCCCTATCTCGTCGGCGCGACGCTGTTCGTCGCCTCGCCCGAGATGATGGGCGATGCCGAGAAGCTGCCGGCCATCCTCAACGAGGCCGGCGTCACTATCATCGACACCGTGCCGACGCTGCTCGGCATCCTCCCGGCCGATGTGCCCTCGCTGAAGCTGATCCTGCTCGGCGGCGAGGCGCTGCCGCCTGCGATCGTGCAGAAATGGTCGAAGCCGGGCCGGCGCATCCTCAATACCTATGGGCCCACCGAGGCGACCGTGGTTGCGACCGCCGCCGAGGTCGTTCCCGGCGAGATCGTGACCATCGGCAAGCCGATCCCGAACTACACGGCCTATGTCGTCGGCGAGGACATGCGCCTCGTTCATCCGGGCGAGCAGGGCGAATTGCTGATCGGCGGGCCCGGCGTCGCCAAGGGCTACCACGGCCGGCCGGAGCTGACGGCCGAGAAGTTCATCGCCAATCCCTTCGCCGGCGTCGCCGGCGGGGACGATCCGATCCTCTACCGCTCGGGCGACGCGGTCAGCCTCGATGCGAACGGCTATATCGTCTTTCACGGCCGCATCGACGACCAGATCAAGATCCGCGGCTTCCGCGTCGAACTCGGCGAGATCGAATCCAAGCTCGCCGACGAGCCGGGCGTCGCCCAGGCGGCGGTGGTGCTGCGCAGCGATGACGGCATCGAGCGGCTCGTCGCCTTCGTCGTGCCCGAGCCCGGCGTCGCCGTCGACGGCCCGGTGCTGAGGGCGGCTTTGCGCGAGAAGCTGCCGCCCTACATGGTCCCGGCGCATTTCGAGGCGGTGGGCTCGCTGCCGCGCATGGTCTCCGGCAAGGTCGACCGCAAGATGCTCAAGGCGGCGCCATTGACGGCGCCGAGCGCCGAGGGCGAGCAGGAGCCGCCGCGCAACGCGACGGAAGCCGCGCTGCTGGAAGCGGCCAAGCGCGTGCTCGGCACGGCAAGCCTGCCGCTGGAGGCGGATTTCTTCGTCGATCTCGGCGGCCATTCCTTGCTGGCGGCCCGCTTCATCTCGATCGTGCGCGAGACCCCGGCCTATGCCGGCATCACGCTGCAGGACGTCTATGCCGCGCGCACGCTGCGGGCGATGGCGGCACTCCTCGACGAGCGCGGCGTCGCCGTTGCCGAGGACCTGTCCTTCACGCCGCCGCCCCTGCTGCGCCGCTTCCTCTGCGGTCTCGCCCAGGCGATCGCGCTGCCGGTCATCATCGGCCTGGCGACGGCGCAATGGCTCGGCGTCTTCGTCACTTACATGATCCTCTCGGGCGAGGACCTCTCGCTGCCGGGCCAGATCGCCGCGCTGCTCGGCGTCTATGTCGCGATCATCGTCGTCACCGGCCTGATCGGCATCGCGCTGAAATGGCTGGTGCTGGGCCGGACCAAGCCCGGCGTCTATCCGCTCTGGGGCGTCTATTACTTCCGCTGGTGGTTTGCCGCCCGCGTCGCCGGCCTCGTCCATATCAAGTGGCTGCAGGGCACGCCGGTGATGCGCTTCTACTGGCGCCTGCTCGGCGCCAAGGTCGGTCGTGACGTCATCATCTCCGATTACGAGGCCGGCGCGATCGACCTGATCGAGATCGGCGACTTCACGACCTTCGGCTCCAAGACCACCTTCGCCAATGGCGAGGCGATCGGCAACAAGCTGGTGATCGGCCGCATCACCATCGGCAAGGACGTCTCTGCCGGCGCCTCCGTCGTGCTCGGTCATGGCGCGGTGATCGGCGACCACGCCGAAATCGGCGACCTCACCGCGATTCCTCCCGGCGTCCATGTCGGCGATGCCGAGATCTGGGACGGCACGCCCGGCCGCAAGATCGGCACGGTCGATCTCGCGGCCCTGCCGCCGCAGGCCGAGGCTTCGCCGGGCCGGCGCGCGCTGATGACCTGCTTCTACATCCTGATGCTGGTGGTGCTGCCGCCGGTCAGCCTGCTGCCGATCTTCCCGGCCTTCTGGCTGTTCGACAAGATCGACTACTTCATCGCCGGCTGGACCGACATCAGCTATCTCTGGTTCCTGCCGCTCCTGACCTGGCCGACCTCGATCGGCCTGATCGCCTTCACCGTGCTGCTGATGGCCGCCTTGCGCTGGGCGATCCTGCCGCGCGTGACCTCCGGCTCCTGGTCGATCCATTCCGGCTTCTACGCGCGCAAATGGACGGTGGCGCTGGCGACCGAAGTCACGCTGGAAACGCTCTCATCGCTCTTCGCGACCATCTACATGCGCGCCTGGTACAGGCTGATGGGCGCCAGCATCGGCAAGGGCGCAGAGATCTCCACCAACCTCTCCGGCCGCTACGACCTCACCGGCATCGGCGCCGGCAACTTCATCGCCGACGAGGTCGTCTTCGGCGACGAGGACATGCGGCGCGGCTATATGCGCCTCGATGCGACGCGCACCGGCGATCAGGTCTTCGTCGGCAACGATGCCGTCGTGCCGCCCGGCGCCGTCATTCCCGACCGCGTGCTGATCGGCATCAAGTCGAAGCCGCCTGCCAACGACCGCATGCAGCCGGGCGACACCTGGTTCGGCTCGCCGCCGATCCGCCTGCCGACGCGGCAGAAGGTCGATCTCGGCGCCGACTGGACCTACAAGCCCTCCTTCGCCAAGCAGTTCGGGCGCGGTGTCTTCGAGGCGCTGCACACCTCCTTCCCGGCGATGCTGTTCATCACCTTCGGCACTGTCGCGGTCGACATGGTGCTGCAGCAGAAGATCAACGACGGCGACTGGACCGGGCTCGTCCTCTCCTTCATGGCTGTCGCCATGGCGATCGCCATCGTGCAGGCGCTGATCTGCGCCGCCGTGAAATGGCTGATGATGGGCGTCTACAAGCCCGTGATGAAGCCGATGTGGTCGTGGTGGGCGATGCGCACCGAGGCGGTGGCGGTGATGTACTGGGGCCTCGGCGGCAAGGTGCTGTTCGACTATCTGCGCGGCACGCCGTTCCTGCCCTGGTTCCTGATGCTGTTCGGCGCGAAATACGGCAAGGGCGTCTGGCTCGACTCGACGGATATCACCGAGTTCGACTGCATCCGCGTCGGCGATTTCTGCACGGTCAACGCCCATTCGGCGCTGCAGACCCATCTCTACGAGGATCGGGTGATGAAGGTCGGCCGCGTGCGCCTGGGCAAGGGCGTCTGCGTCGGCGCGGGCGCGACCGTACTCTACGACACCCATGTCGGCGACTACGCCCAGATCGGCCAGCTCACCGTGATCATGAAGGGCGAGAACCTGCCGGCGCATACGCGCTGGGAAGGCGCTCCCGCGGCGCCCGCGAAGCGGCCGGCGCACTAGGGCGGCAGCAGGCGAATCGTCTCAACCAATCCGATCGACCTATTGTTTTCTGCGCCTGCCGCCTCTAAATGACCAGAGTAGTCATATTGGGGGGCGGCAATGCGGGAAATCCAACTCAAGGACGCGAAGGCGACTCTGTCGGCGGTGGTTGATCAGGCGATTCGTGGAACACCTTCCGTCATCACCCGTCATGGCCGGAAGGACGCTGTCGTCCTTTCCTTCGAGGAGTATGAGCGGCTCTCGCGCATTCCGAGTTTCGGGCGTTTGCTGGCTGCCTTTCCGGGAGAGCCGGAGGATATCCCCGAGCGCGGCAGAAAGCCCGGTCGGCCCGTCGATCTCTGATGTTCCTGCTCGACACCAACGTGATCTCCGCGCTCGCTCCTTCGAAGCGGGCAACGGCAGCGGAGCTGGCGAATTGGCTCGATCGGGCGAGCCCTTACCTGTTCCTTTCGGTAGTCACCGCAGCGGAGGTGGTGGCGGGAATGGAAAAGGCCGAACGCGAGGGCGCCATGACGAAGATGCGGGCGCTTCGCGAGTGGTGGCACGCCGTCGAGCACTATTATGGGCCGAGAGTGCTGCCTTTCGATCTGCGCTGTGCCCATCTTGCCGGGCGGATGCTCGACGGGGTGCGTGCGCATCAGTCGGGGTTCGAAGACATCGCCATAGCGGCAACGGCGGAGGCGCATGGATTGACCGTGCTGACGAGAAACCTTCGCCATTTCGTTCCGCTGGGAGTTTCGGCCCACGATCCGTTTCAGGGGCTGCCGTTGCTGCCGGAAACCGAGTAAGAAGCCTGCGCTTCAGCCAGTCAGGTCTCCATGTCGCATAACAGTTTCGGCCATCTCTTCCGCGTCACCACCTTCGGCGAGAGCCATGGCCCGGCCATCGGCTGCGTCGTCGACGGCTGCCCGCCGCTGCTTCCGTTGACCGAGGCCGACATCCAGGGCGATCTCGACCGGCGCCGGCCGGGCCAGTCGCGCTTCACCACGCAGCGCCAGGAGCCGGACCAGGTCCGCATCGTCTCCGGCGTCTTCGGCCGCGAGAGCGACGGCGTGCAGGTCACGACCGGCACCTCGATCGGGCTCATGATCGACAATGTCGACCAGCGCTCGAAGGACTATTCCGACATCAAGGACAAGTACCGGCCCGGCCATGCCGACTACACCTATGATGTGAAATACGGCATCCGCGACTATCGCGGCGGCGGCCGCTCCTCGGCGCGCGAGACGGCGATGCGCGTCGCCGCCGGCGCCATCGCCCGCAAGGTCGTGCCCGGCATGATCGTGCGCGGCGCCCTCGTCCAGATGGGGCCGCACAAGATCGACCGCGCCAACTGGGACTGGGAGGAGGTTGGCCGCAACCCGTTCTTCTGCCCGGATGCCAAGGCTGCCGCCTTCTTCGAGGGTTATCTCGACGGCATCAGGAAGTCCGGCTCCTCGATCGGCGCCGTGCTTGAGATCGTCGCAGAGGGTGTACCGGCGGGCCTGGGCGCGCCGATCTACGCCAAGCTCGATTCCGAGATCGCCGCGGCGCTGATGAGCATCAACGCGGTCAAGGGCGTCGAGATCGGCGAGGGCTTCGGCGCCGCCGGGCTTTCGGGCGAGGAGAATGCCGACGAGATGCGCGCCGGCAATGACGGCAAGCCGCTCTTCCTCTCCAACCATGCCGGCGGCATTCTCGGCGGCATCTCGACCGGCCAGCCGATCGTCGCGCGTTTCGCGGTGAAGCCGACTTCCTCGATCCTGGCCACGCGCGCGACCGTGACGCGCACCGGCGGCGAGGCGGAAATGTTCACCAAGGGCCGCCACGACCCTTGCGTCGGCATCCGCGCCGTGCCGGTCGGCGAGGCGATGGTCGCCTGCGTGCTGGCCGACCAGTATCTGCGCCATCGCGCGCAGGTCGGCGTCGTCGAGCCGCGCTGGCCGTTCCAGGAGTGACATCGCCGTCATTCTCGGGCGAAGCGAAGCGCAGACCCGAGAATCCCTGGCCGGAATGGGCTCTGGCACGAGAGCCTTCCTCGTCATGAGATGCTCGGGGCAAACCCGAGCATGACGCGCCAAAGAGCTTGCATTTCAGCAATACTGAAAATGCATCGCTCATTCATTGCGGATGAAGCGACGGTGTATTAGCTTGCCGGCATGAAGCTCGATGTCTGGATCCGGCAGAACAAGATCGCACGCAGCGCCTTCGCGAAACAGGTCGGCCTCTCGCCGGCCAGCGTGACCGCCTTGTGCAACGATCCGGCCGCCTGGATCTCCCGCGAAAGCGCCGAGCGCATCACCGCCGCCACTGGCGGCGCCGTCACCCCCAATGATTTCCTCGGCCTGTCCGGGCCACGCGAGGCTGCCATGTCCAACAATGTCGCCGAGACCATCGAAGCCTTCGCCCGCGGCGAGATCGTCATCGTCACCGATGACGACGATCGCGAGAACGAGGGCGATCTCATCGTCGCCGCCTCGCTCTGCACGCCGGAGAAGATGGCCTTCATCATCCGCAACACCTGCGGCATCGTCTGCGCGCCGCTGACCGCGAGCGAGGCCAGGCGCCTGCGCCTCGATCCGATGGTCTCCTCGAACGATGCCCCGCTCGGTACGGCTTTCACCATCACGGTCGACGTCAAACACGGGCTGACCACCGGTATCTCGGCCGAGCAGCGCACCAACACGGTCCGCGCGCTCGCCAACGGCAATATGGGCGCCGCCGATTTCGTCCGCCCCGGCCATGTCTTCCCGCTCATCGCCAAGGATGGCGGCGTGCTGATGCGCTCCGGCCATACCGAGGCGGCGGTCGACCTGTGCAAGCTCGCCGAATTGCCGCCGGTCGGCGTCATCTGCGAGCTCGCCAATGACGACGGCACGGTGATGAAGGGCGCGCAGATCACCGCCTTCGCCGAGAAGCATGGCCTCAAGCAGATCACGGTCGCGGACCTGATCGCCTATCGCCAGCTGCGCGAGAAGCTGGTCGAGCGCGTGCATTCCTTCCCGGTCAAGACCGCGTTCGGCGACGTCACCGGCCATGTCTATGTCACGCCCTTCGACAGCACCCAGCACTTCGCCTTCGTGATGGGCAAGCTCGGTGACGGCGACAAGGTGCCGGCCCGCCTGCACCGCGCCGATGTGGTCGCCGACGTGCTCGGTGGCGCCAGCTCGATCCAGTGCGCGCTGCGCCGTTTCCAGCAGGAAGGCAAGGGCGTGCTGATCTATCTGCGCGACGGCAGTGCCGGCGTGCCGATCAAGCCTGTCGACGACGAGAACTCCGACGCTCTGCGCAGCCAGCAATGGCGCGAGGTTGGCCTGGGCGCACAGATTCTGCGCGATCTCGGCGTCCGCTCGATCATTAATCTCGCCTCCTCGCCGCGCTCCTTCGTCGGGCTTAGCGGCTTCGGCATCGAGATCGCCGAGACGGCGCCGCTGGAATAGGCGAGCAACAAGCGGGCCGTCATGCTCGGGCTTGACCCGAGCATCTCATGACAAGAAAGCCCGCGTGCCGGTGCCTCCTTCGGCGTGAGATTCTCGGGTCCGCTTTGCGGCCCGAGAATGACGCTTGGGGCAGGCCGATTTGGAAAGGCCTTCCTCAGCCTTCCATCAGCGCCGCGACATGGGCGGCTGTCGATTTCGCGAGAGCGTCGAGGTCGTAGCCTCCCTCCAGCACCGAGACGATGCGGCCGCCAGCATGGCGGTCGGCCAGCTCCATGAGCTTTTGCGTCGCCCAGGCGAAATCGGCCTCGCGCAGGTTGAGGCTGGCGAGCGGGTCGCGCCAATGCGCGTCGAACCCGGCCGAGATCACCACGAGATCGGGGCGGAAGGCATCGAGCCGCGGCAGGATGGTAGTCTCGAAAGCGTCGCGAAACGCGTCCGATCCCGCTCCGGACTGCAAGGGCACATTGACGATCGTGCCTTGCGTGCCGCGCTCCGAGGCCGCGCCGGTGCCCGGATAGAGCGGCATCTCGTGGGTCGAGGCGTAGAGCACGCTCGCATCGTCCCAGAAGATGTCCTGCGTGCCGTTGCCGTGATGCACGTCCCAGTCGACGATGGCGACGCGCGCGGCCCCATGCGCCTTCTGCGCGTGTCGTGCGGCGATCGCGGCATGATTGAAGAAGCAGAAGCCCATGGCGCGCTCGTGTTCGGCATGGTGGCCGGGCGGGCGCATCGCGACGAAGGCGTTGCGCGCCTTGCCGGCCATCACCTCATCCACGGCGGCGACTGCTCCGCCGACGCCCCTCAGCGCCGCTTCGATCGTGCCGGGCGACATCAGCGTGTCGGCATCGACCTGGACGAAGCCGCTCGCGGGCGCGGAAGCGATCAGCGCCTGCGCATAGGATTCGGGATGGCAGAGCGCCACCTGTTGGAGCGTGCCGAGCGGCGCCTCCAGCCGAATCAGGGCCGCGAAACGCTCGGCTTCCAGCGCCTGATCGACCGCCTTGATCCTGTCCGCGCATTCGGGGTGGCCCGGCGGCATCGCATGTGCGAGGCTGGCCGGGTGGGTGAAGAGCAAGGTCGTCAAGGCCGGTTATCCCCGTATCCGTGGCCGGTTTGCCACGCCAGACGGCCTTCTGGCGCTCATTTTGGGAACCGGATTGCACCATGGCCGTTTGAGGCCTAGTGCTTCGCCGGACCGCCGCTTTTGGGGAAGCGCGCGGGCGATACGAAGCCTTAACGTTCGATTCATCATAAAGGCTGCCTTCGGGTCGGCTGGGGTGGGGCTATGAAGAAGACCGTTTTCGTTGCGCTGGCGCTGTCCGCCCTCCTGGGCGCCTGCCAGTATAAGAGCGTGGCCGCTCCGGAGCTGTCAGCCCGTGACGCGGAATATATCGCGCTCGTCCCCAAGTTCGACACCTACCTGCCTTACCTGCCCTACGAGATCGCCGATCCGACCGGTCAGCCGCCGGGCACGATCTATATCGATACCAAGGCGAAGTTCCTCTACCTCGTCCTGCCGAACAAAAAGGCGATCCGCTACGGTGTCGCGACCGGCGAGGAGGCCTATGGCTGGACCGGCGAGGCCGTGATCCAGCGCAAGGCGGAATGGCCGCGCTGGACGCCGCCGGCCGAGATGATCAAGCGCTGGCCGCATCTGAAGCCGGTCGCCGGCGGCCTCGCGGGCGGCCCGGACAACCCGCTCGGCGCGCGCGCGCTCTATCTCTACCAGAACGGCCAGGACACGCTCTATCGCATCCACGGCACCAACGAGCCGGAGACGATCGGCCGCTCGGCCTCCTCGGGCTGCATCCGCATGCGCAATATCGACGTGATCGACCTGTTCAACCGCGTTCCCGCGGGCGCGAAGGTCATCGTCGTCTGATCGGACGCACGATCCGGAGAATTCAGCGGGCGACCTTCGGGCCGCCCGTTTTCGTTTTGGGGCTTCGATTGAAGCACGCCGTCATTCCGGGCTTCGCGTTAGCGAAGAGCCCGGAATGACGACGAGCCTCATGGAAATTGTGTGCCGGCTTGCGCTCTGAGCCGCCCAAGAAAAAGGCCGGTGGGAGCAAGCTCCGCACCGGCCAAGTCATGGGTCTCGAAGGGAAGGTCTCAGTCGAAGAAACCGTGGCGGAGAACACCGGGCAACTCGGCCTTGCGTTCTTCGTGCTGGTTCAACGCGGGTGGTACCTGTCGGGTTCCTGCGGCGACCGCGCGAATTGCGATCGGGCGGAAGCGGGAGGCATAGGTCGCCCGCGCCGTGGCGTCGTGGAAACCCTTGCGGGCCGGTGCCGGGGAATGGGCGTCGCGTTGAAGCATGGTTCCTGACTCGTCTGAAGCGACCTCGCGCCGGCGGCTCGCGCCTGCCGACCTGATCTGTCTGACGGCGGATCGGGACCGCGCCGGGGCGCCTCTGTGATCTGTTCGTGGCGTTTTCGGGCGTCCTGGGGCTTTCGCCATATTGCTGAACAGAAAAAGGCCGGGCGTCGCCGCCCGGCCTTTCGTGGTTTCGTGGTTCCGCCGTGCCGGCGATGTCAGGCCAGCAGGCCTTCGGCCTTGGCCCAGTTCAGGGTCTTGTCGAGGGCGCGTTCGCAGCGGTTGAACATTTCCTCGATCTCGGCCTCGTTGATCACGAGCGGCGGGCAGAAGGCGAGGCGATCGCCCATGGCGCGGGTGATGAAGCCCTCTTCCAGCGCATAGGCCACGGCCTTGGCGCCGACGCCCTTCTTGGTCTCGAAGGAGGCCTTGGTCTGCTTGTCCTTGACCAGCTCGGCGCCGCCGATCAGGCCGACGCCCTTGGCCTCGCCGACCAGCGGGTGCTCGTTCAGCTTGGTCAGGCGGCGCAGGAAGGTCGGCGAGACCTTCTGGACGTGCTCGACGATCTTGTCGCGCTGGTAGATCTCCAGCGTCTTCACCGCGACGGCGCAGCCGACCGGATGGCCGGCATAGGTGTTGCCGTGGCCGAAGGTACCGATCTTGCGGCTCTGGTCGACCAGAACGTCATAGATCTTGTCGTTCATCATCACGGCGCTAAGCGGGAAATAGGCCGAGGTGATCTGCTTGGCGAGCGAGATCGAATCGGCGGCGAGCCCGTAGGTCTCGGTGCCGAACATCTTGCCGGTGCGGCCGAAGCCGGTGATGACCTCGTCCGAGATGAACAGGATGTCGTACTTGGCGAGCACGGCATTGATCTTCTCGAAATAGCCCTCCGGCGGGATGATCGCGCCGCCAGCGCCCATCACCGGCTCGGCGATGAAGGCGGCGACCGTGTCCGGCCCCTCGCGCAGGATCATCTCTTCCAGCTCCGCGGCAAGCCGCGAGGAGAAGTCCTGCTCGCTCTCGCCCGGCTCGGCGAAGCGGTAGTGGTGCGGGCAGGAGGTGTGCAGGATGCCCGGCAGCGGCAGGTCGAAATCGATATGGTTGTTCGGCAGGCCGGTCAGCGAAGCCGAGGCGACGGTGACGCCGTGATAGCCCTTCAGCCGCGAGATGATCTTCTTCTTCTGCGGGCGGCCGAGCGCGTTGTTGAGATACCAGACGATCTTGACCTGGGTGTCGTTCGCGTCGGAGCCGGAAGCGCCGTAGAACACCTTGGAGATCGGAACCGGGGCGATCTCCTTCAGCTTCTCCGCCAGCTCGATCGCCGGGTCATGGCTGCGCCCGCCGAAGATATGGGTGAAGGGCAGCTTCTTCATCTGCTCATAGGCGGTCTCGACCAGTTCCTGGTTCGAGTAGCCGAGCGAGGTGCACCAGAGCCCGGCCATGCCCTCGATATATTCCTTGCCGGCGGCATCGTAGACATAGATGCCCTTGCCGCTTTCCAGCACGAGCGGGCCCGTCTGCCGATGCGTGGCGAGGTTGGTATAGGGATGGACGAGGGTCTCTATATCCCTGACGGCGACATTCGACAGCATGGTGGGCTCCCGGTTCTGTTTAATATTCTTGCCAGTGTAAGCTGAAGTGACCGCAAATGTTGAGCGATTTTGGCGCAGGGGACGGTAGACTCTGCCGCAGGGCGAGCGAAACGGAAAGGGTTCGCGCGGAGCGGGCGGAGCGGCCCTTCCGGGCTGTTGGATTTTCGTGAGAACAGGCGTCATCCGGACGAAGCGAAGCGGAGATCCGGGATCCATCGTAGAGTGCGACACCCTCCGATGGATCCCGGGGCAAGCCCGAGATGACGGCGTCTTTCCGCGCGAAGTTACCAACGCGCGACTGGCGGCGGCGCGAAACGTCCGCCCAGCTCTTCCAGCATCGCGCCGACGGCGACGGCGGTCCGGTCCTCGCCGAAGGGCGCGATGATCTGGACGCCGAGCGGCAGGCCCTCGCGCGACCGCATGACCGGCGCCGACAGCGCCGACAGCGCCGGCAGGTCGGCACCCGTCGCGAGCGAGGCCCAGAGCAGGAAATCGAGATAGGGCCGCGGCTCGCCGTTCACGATCAGGCGCCGCGCATGGATATCCGGGCCATGGTCATGCGGGATCGCGGCGACGGGTGCGGGCGGGCAGAGCACCACGTCGTAACGCGCAAAGAAACTGGCCCATTGCCGCTTCTGGGTGCGGCGGCGCTGGTCGATCTGCTGGTAGAGGCCGGGCGTCATCCGGGCGCCGCGCGCCTGCAAGGCCTGATGCGACAGGTCGTTGGGGCTGAAGCGCGAGGCCTGCGCCTGGATGCGGGCGCGCACCTTCGGCGGCAGGCCGTAGGCGACGACGGCGTGGTTCAGCAGCGCATAGACTTCGAAGGCATCGGCGAAGCGAACCGAAGGACGCGCCGTCTCGTCGACGATCGCGCCGGCTTCGGCCAATCGGCGGGCCGCCTCGCGCACCGCATCGGCGACCTCTCGATCGACCGGCGCAAAGGGGTCGTCGGCCCAGAGCGCGACGCGCAGGCCCTTGGAATCGATCCGGCGCGGTTCCGCCAACGGCGAGGCGGGCAGGGCGGTGTCGCGCGGCCCGGCGATCACCGGCAGGATCAGGTCGAGGTCCTCAGTCGCGCGGGTGATGGGACCGGCGACCATCAGGTCGACATTGCGGAGCGTGCGCCGCTCCGGCGGCGGCGGGATCGCACCCCAGGTCGAGACCAGCCCCCAGCTCGTCTTGAGCCCGAATACGCCACAGGCATGGGCCGGCCAGCGGATCGAACTGCCGAGATCGGAGCCGAGCTCGAAGGTGCTCATGCCCGTTGCGACCGCGACCGCGGCGCCGCCCGAGGAGCCGCCGGGCGAGCGCGTCTCGTCCCAGGGATTGTTGGTCACGCCATGGGCGGGGTTGTAGCTCTGGAAATCGCCGGAGAAGACCGGGACATTGGTCTTCCCGACGATCACCGCGCCGGCCGCCCGCAGCCTGGCGACGGCCGCGGCGTCCTCGGTCGGCACGCGCTCGCGATAGGCCGGCAAGCCTCCGGAAGAGGGCAGGCCGGCAACGTCGAAGGCATCCTTGATCGTGATCGGCAGCCCTTCGAGCGGGCGGGCGGCGCCATTGGCGATGCGCGCGTCCGAAGCTTTCGCCATCGCACGGGCGGCCTCGCGGTCCTCAGCCACGATGGCGTTGAGGCGCGGGTTCAGCGCATCGATACGGGCGAAGGTCGCTTCGAGCAGGTCGGTCGCGCTGAAGCGGCGGGCCAACAACCCCGCGCGCAAGGCGGTGGCGGAGGCGGTCAGGTCGATGCCGTCAGCCATGCCCGCTCACTCGGCATCGGCGGCGCGGGCGAGATCGCGCCAGGCCAGCACGAGCCGGTCGAGTTCGGCGAGATCATCCGGCCCGAGCTTGCCGAGCGTGCTGGCGACGAATTCGCGCTGGGCTGCGATGCCGGCTTCGGCGAGACGGCGGCCTTCCGGCGTCAGGTGCATCGCATAGGAGCGCCGGTCCCCGGCGATGGCGCGGCGCTCGACCAGCCCGGCCTGCACCAGCCGGTCGACCAGCCCGGAGACATTGCCCTTGGTGACATAGAGCCGCTCGGCGAGCTCGCTCTGGCTGATGCCTTCCTGCTCGGTCAGGGTCGAGAGCAGGTCGAATTGCGGGATCGAGAGGCCAAGCGTCCGGATGCGTCCCGTCATCTGCATCAGCATGCGCTGGTGCAATCGCATGAAGCGGAACCAGACCCGGTCCGGCTCGGTTGCGGCGTGCGGTACGATCTTCGGTGCGGACATGGCGTTTCCCCCGCTCTTGAATGATCAGACCTAAACCATCTCGCGCGCGCAGGCGAGCCTTCGATGGGATGACTTCCCTTTCGCGGAAACCCGCCGCTATCCTCCGTGATAAAACGATCTCGGGAGGATAAGCGCATGCTCGGCCTGATGCAGGACTGGCCCCTTCTGCTCCACCGCATCATCGACCACGCCGCCGTCCAGCACGGTACCCGCGAGGTGGTGAGTCGCGCCGTCGAGGATGGCGCGCTCAGACGACGCAGCTATGTCGAGATCCGCAGCCGCGCGCTGAAGGTGGCGAAGCGCCTGCAGCGCGAGGGTGTCGCACTAGGCGACAGGGTCGCGACGCTCGCCTGGAATACCGACCGCCATCTCGAGCTCTGGTACGGCATCAGCGGCATCGGCGCGATCACGCATACGGTCAATCCGCGGCTGTTCCCGGAGCAGATCGCCTGGATCGTCAACCACGCCGAAGACCGCCTGCTCTTCCTCGACCTGACCTTCGTGCCGATGATCCAGGCGATCCAGGACAAGCTGCCGACGATCGAGCGCTACGTCATCCTGACCGATGCCGCGCATCTCCAGCCATGCGGCCTGAAGAACGCCATCGCCTATGAGGATTGGCTGGCGGAGGTGGACGACGATTTCGCCTGGGGCCGCTTCGACGAGAACACCGCGGCGGGGCTGTGCTACACCTCGGGCACGACTGGCGGGCCCAAGGGCGTGCTCTATTCGCATCGCTCGAACGTGCTGCATGCGCTCGCCTGCGCCGCGCCGGATTTCATGGGCCTGTCGTCGCGCGACACGGTGCTGCCGGTGGTCCCTCTCTTCCACGCCAATAGCTGGTCGCTGGCCTATTCGGCGCCGATGACCGGCGCCAAGCTGGTCATGCCCGGCGCCAAGCTCGACGGCCCCTCGCTGCACCAGTTGCTTGAGGAGGAGGGCGTGACCATGACAGCGGCGGTGCCGACCGTCTGGCTGGGTCTCCTGCAGCATCTCGAGGCGACGAACGGCACGCTCTCGACGCTGAAGCGCGTCGTCATCGGCGGCTCGGCCTGCCCGCGCGCGATGACCGAGGTCTTCGAACGCAAATACGGCGTTGACGTCGCCCATGCCTGGGGCATGACCGAGATGAGCCCGCTCGGCTCCTTCTGCTCGATGAAGCCGGTCTATTACGGGCTGGAGGGCGATGCGCTCTACGATCTCAAGGTGAAGCAGGGCCATCCACCCTTCACGGTCGAGTTCCGCCTCACCGACGATGCCGGCGCGGACCTGCCCTGGGACGGCAAGACCTTCGGCCGGCTCAAGGTGCGCGGGCCGGCTGTCGCAGGCGCCTATTACCGCAGCGAGGACGACATCCTCGACGATCACGGCTTCTTCGACACCGGCGACGTCGCGACCATCGATCCAGCCGGCTACATGCAGATCACCGACCGCTCGAAGGACGTGATCAAGTCCGGCGGCGAATGGATCTCCTCGATCGATCTCGAAAATCTCGCCGTCGGCCATCCCGATGTCGCGGAAGCCGCGGTGATCGGCGTCGCCCATCCGAAATGGGACGAGCGGCCGCTGCTGGTGATCGTGCCGAAACCCGGCCGCACGCCGGGCAAGGACGAGATGCTCGCCTTCATGACCGGCAAGATCGCGAAATGGTGGCTGCCGGACGATGTCGTGCTGGTCGAGGCGATCCCGCATACGGCAACCGGCAAGATCCAGAAGACCAAGCTGCGTGAGATGTTCAGGGACTATCGGCTGCCGGGCTGAGGCAGGGATAGAGGCTCTCTCAAGGTTCCAGAAAGACCCACGTCATCCCGGACGGAGCGCAGCGGAGATACGGGATCCATCGGAGCGCGCGCCGTCTTACGATGGATCCCGGGTCAAGCCCGGTATGACGGCGGTGTTTCGCAGTGAAATCGACGAGCCCTGGCCGACGCCTGAAACGAAAGGCGGCGCCCTTTCGGGCGCCGCGCCTGCCTTGATCGAGGACGGTTCGGAAGCCGTACCGCCTCAGAACTCCTCCCATCCGGAATCGCTGGCCCGGCCGCCGCCGCCATTGGCGACCTTGCGCGGGGCGGGCATGGCCTTGGACTGGACGAAGGCGGCCTCGGCGAGCTGGCGCAGGCGCGCCGGTTCGCCGGCGGGAGCCGCCCGCATCGGCGCCTTGACCGCGCGCGGTGCCGTCGCGGCCGGCTGGGCGTAAACCCCCTGGCCGGCAGGCTCGCGCCGGGTCTTGAAGGCCGCGACCAGTGCATTGAGCTGCTCGATCCGGCCCGACAGCGAATTGGCTGAGGCCGCGCTCTGCTCGGACAAGGCCGCGTTCTGCTGGGTCATCTCGTCGAGATGGGCGACGGCCTGGCTCATCTCGTCGATGCCGTTGGCCTGCTCGCCCGACGCCGCCGAGATATCGGCGATCGTCGCCGCGACCTTCTGCGAGGCCGCAAGGATGCGGGCGAGCTGGTCGCCGGCCTGCCGCACCAGCTTCACGCCGTCGCCGACCTCGACATTGGACGAGGAGATCAGCCCGGAGATGTCCTTGGCCGCCGCGCTCGAACGCTGCGCCAGCGTGCGGACTTCCGAGGCGACGACGGCAAAGCCCTTGCCGGCGTCGCCCGCGCGGGCCGCCTCGACCGCGGCGTTGAGCGCCAGCAGGTTGGTCTGGAAGGCGATGTCGTCGATCACCCGGATGATGTCGGAGATCTTCTGCGAGGCGGTCTCGATGCGGGCCATGGCATCGACCGCCTGGCCGGCGATCGCGCCGCCGTTCTCGGCCGCCTGCATCGCCTCGTCGGCGATCCGGGCTGCATCCTTCGAGGCCTGGGCCGAGGCCTTGACCGAGGCTGCGAGCTCCTCGGTCGTGGCGGCGGTCTCCTCCAGCGAGGAGGCCTGTTCCTCGGTTCGCTTCGACAGGTCGTCGGCGCCCATGTTGATCTCGCGCGCGGCCAGCCCGACATCGGCCGAGGTGGTCTGGATCGTCGCGACCGTGTCGGAGAGGCGATCGACCGTCTCGTTGATCGCGCCCTTCAAATCGGCGAAGCGGCCGCGATAGGCCGTCTCGACCCGGCTCGTCAGGTCCCCGCCCGCGATCCCCTGCAGGATCTCCGCGAACTCCGTCGTCGCCCCGTCGACAACCGCGTTGATCTCGTTGATGCCCTCGACGAGCTCCTTCAGCGGGCCTTCCATGCCGCCGACCTGAGCCTTGCCCGAGAAATTGCCCTCGCGCGCATCGGCGACGATATTGGCCACCTCGCCGAGCAGCTTCTGGACATGGGCGGCCTGCTCGGCATCGGCGAGCATCGCGAGCTCGCGGTCGCGCCGGTTCTGTTCGAGCGCGAGCGCGTTCTCGCGATAGATCTCGAGCGCGCCGCTGAGCGAGCCGATCTCGTCCGGCGAGGGAGCGGCGGGGATGGCACGGGTGAAATCACCCTTCTGCATCTCGTCCAGCGCCGATTTCAGCGAGACCAGCGGCCGCGCGACCCGGCGCTGCACGCCGCGCCAGCTCATCACGCAGATGACCAGCAGGGCGGCCAGCAGCGCGCTGACGATGCCGAGCTTCACCCAGGCGGCGTTGAGCTTCTTGTCCGTCCGAACGACCATGTCGTCGAGCGACTGGGTGACGGCGGAGACGATGGCCGTGAACGGCCCGTTGCACTGCTTGGTCCATTCCTCCGCCGCGATGACGGGGCCGGCGCCCTGGCCGAGCTTGCCGATCAGCTCGTCCATCTTGCGATTCGCGGCTTCGACCTCGGCCGACATCACGCCGACCTTCTGGACGAGCTCGCTGCCGACGCCCGGGCGCGAGGCGAGCTGCTTCAGCGTGTCGCCGGCGGCGTTGGAAACGCCGCGCAATTCGCCGAGCTTGCGGATCTGGGCGGCGTCCAGCGCCTTGCCCGAGCCGAAGACCGGGCGCAGCACCGAGCATTGCGTGCCGTAATTCGAACGGACGTCCCAGCCGGACGACTTGAAGCTCTGCAGGTCGGCGAGGATCGGGTCGGCGAGGCGGGCCGCGTTGGAGGTCTCGTCCGATGCCTTGACGATCGCGCCTTCGATCGCGCCGATGCCGTTATACCAGGGCATGGTGGCGGCGAGGCTGCGCTGCGCCTTCGGCTTGGCGGCCTCGGCATAGAGATCGGCTATCCTGGCGTCGGTCTGCTTCTGCTGCTGCTGGATGCCGGCGATCAGCTCCTTGCGGCCGGGAAGGTCGGTCTCGCCGAGCTGCGCGATCGCCTCGTTGATGCGGCTGCGATTGCTTTCCTCGATCTGCTTCAGCACGGGGGCCGGATCGTCCGCGACCTGGATGCTGGTCTGCGCCTGTCCGCGCGCGGTGCGGATCGCGTTGCCGGCGAGCAGCAGGGCCTTGTCGGCCTGGACCAGCTCGGCCAGCTGCATGTTGCTGCGCACTTCCATGATGGACTGCTCCGCCATGTAGCCGAGCGCGCCGATGCCGGGCACGCACAGGCAGGCCATGGTGGCGACGAGGTAGTTCTGGATCGACGAGGGGAAGAATTTCACGGCGGGACTCGAGCCTGACATGCGGCAATAAGACGGTGGCGAAGGCCGCGAGGCAGGCTGCGGCCAAACCTCGTCATGCCCTTTTATTGCCGATTTAATTAACATTGCGCTTAACCCAGTCCGCGGCTTGCCTTCCGGCGCGGCGGGAGGCACGAAAGGGCGATGCACCGCCGTCTCGTCTTCGAGGAACCGGTTTCGCGCGCGGCCGTCTGGAGCCGGCGGCTGGCCTGGTTTTCCTGCGCGGTCCTGCTGCTCTCGCTGCTGCTGGTCCGCTTGCGGGAGCCGAGCATCGAGGGGCTCGCGCCGGTCGCGGGGGCTTATGTCCTCGTGCTCGCGGCGCTCGGCCTCGCCATCCTCGCCTTCATCCGCATCTGGCAGTCGGGCCATCGCGGCGTCGGCATGGCCGCGGGCGCGATGCTGCTCTCGCTCGTCCTGCTCGCACCCGCCGGCTACGTCGCGCTGAAGCTCGTGACCCAGCCGGCGCTTGCCGATGTCTCGACCGATATCGACGATCCGCCCGCCTTCAGCCGCTCGCAGGCTGCCTTGACGGCGCGCGCCGGCCGGGTCCCGCCCGATGTGCCGGCTGAGCGGCGGCGCCTGCAGCGGCAGGCCTATCCCAAGGCGGTGCCGATCCTGCTGGAACTGCCGGCGGACGCCGCATTCGACCTCGCCAGGCGCGCTGCGCTCGGCCTCGGCTGGCAGGTGCTGGAGACGACGCGGCCGGGCGGGCGCAGTGGGGCAGGGCGGGTCGAGGCCGTCGCGCGCGGTCGGATCCTACGCTTTTCCGAGGATATTACCATCCGCATCAGGCCGCGCGTCGACGGCAGCCGCATCGATATCCGCTCGGCCTCGCGGCTCGGCAGCCACGATCTCGGCGCCAATGCGGAGCGCGTCGCGGCCTTCGCCGACGAGATCGAGCTGCTGATGGACAATCGCTGACGACGCGCGTCAGGCGAGCCTGTAGCGGCTGGCGAGCGCCGGAATGGCGTCGCTGGCTTGCACAGTTCCGCGCAGGACGAGGTCCTCGAGCTGGGCCAGCACCGAGAGCGCGGCCGCCCCGTGCAGGGCGGGGGCCAGACCCTGGTAGATCACCGGCACCATCGCGGCGATCGTCTCGTCGCCCGCGCCGAGCCGGTTCAGGATCGCGGCCTCTCGCTGGCGGCGATGCTGGACGAGCCCGCGCAGGAAGCGCTGCGGCTCGGTGACCGGGCCGCCATGGCCCGGCCAGTAGCGGGCATGCTCCAGCCCGCGCAGCTTCTCGATCGAGGCCATATAGGCGGCCATCGACCCGTCCGGCGGCGCGACCACCGAGGTCGACCAGGCCATGACATGGTCGCCGGAGAACAGCGTGGCTTCCTCGGCCAGCGTGAAGGCGAGGTGGTTGGCGGTATGGCCGGGCGTCTCCACGGCGGCGAGGCTCCAGCCCGGCCCGGCGACGGTATCGCCGTCGCGCATTTCGTGCTCCGGCTTGAAATCGGTATCGGCGGCGGCATCCAGCACGCGGCCTTCGCCCGGCCCGAGCTCGCGCGAGGGGCGGTGCGGCCCGCAGCCCACAACGGTCGCGCCGGTCGCAGCTTTCAGCGCCGGCACGGCAGGGGAATGGTCGCGATGGGTATGCGTCACGAAGATATGGCTGACGGTCTCGCCGCGGACCGCCGCCAGCAGGCGCTCGACATGGTCGGGATCGTCCGGGCCGGGGTCGATGATCGCGACCGTGCCGCGGCCGACGATATAGGAACAGGTGCCGGTAAAGGTCATCGGGCCGCTATTGCCGGCGATAATCCGGCGCACCAGCGGCGACAGCGTCGCGACGGTGCCGGCCTCGGTCGTCGCGCTTCTGTCGAACTCGATCTCGTCAGCCATCTCTTTGTCTCGGTCGGTCTGCGCCGTTGCCGCGCCCTTCCACCCCCGCGGAGGTCGCGCCGACTGGATCTGGCGGCGCCGCGCTCTAGTTCGCCGATTTGCCGCCGCAGCTCTTCGTGTCCAGGCCGAAGAGCGGGCCGAAATTGCCGCATTTGTCGCAACCGGACAGGAACACGGCCAATCCGAGGATGCCGGCAACGAGGGTGATGCGCTTCATGGCCCGACCGTTCGATTCGATGAGGCGGCACTGTAGTCGCTGATCGAGGCGGATGACAGGGGCAGCCCGGCAGGGCGCTGCGCTCAGAGGCCGAGATCGGCGAGCCAGCCCAGGATGCAGATCGCCGAAAGCGCGATCAGGGCGAGGGTGGCTTTCGCGTCGGTCGGGCAGTCGCGCAGCATGGTCGTCTCCGTTGCGGGAGGCGACGCAATAGTCGTGCCGTTTGACGGTTGGGTGACGATGTCCCGCAAGGCGGATTGGAAAAGGGCGCAGACGTCGGTCCGCACACAGCCCAAAACGAAAAAAGGCCCGTGAGGGCCGTTTTTCTAGCTTATTCGAATAACGCGGGAAATTTTGGTCGGAGTGGCAGGATTTGAACCTGCGACCCCCTCGTCCCGAACGAGGTGCTCTACCAGGCTGAGCCACACTCCGATCCGCTGGTGGCCGGCTTATAGCCAGCACGCGGCCCGGGCGCAACAGGCTCTTTGCAGGTTGTGGAGGAAATCTTGCGGTGCAGGCGAGGGCGAGGCGGCTTGACGGTTGCGTGCCGCGCCGCCTCGTTCTAGAAGGCGCCCCACATTGGGGCGTCGCCAAGCGGTAAGGCAGCGGTTTTTGGTACCGCCATGCGGAGGTTCGAATCCTCCCGCCCCAGCCAAAACATCCGGTGCCGATTTGGCGTGCGCTGGTCTGCAACGACCCATAGCGGACAATCCAGAATTCACCGATCTGAGGCGCTCGCAGCGACAAGGCCGAGGCCAGGAATGACCAAAATTCCTCGAGCCCCGGTATCAGTGTAAAAGCTGCCGGGGCGCTTCAATGCGTCCTCGATCGCAGATGGCCAGAGCCAAGAATGCTGTTTGCCGCAATGGAGATTCATCAAGGTGCCGCGTTCCATGGCTTCGGCGGAGATCGGTGTCTCGCGCCATTTTTCATTTGAGAAGTAATGTCGAGCCGGGCCGTTCTGCTCGCTGCGAATGTCGTCGAAATAATCGATGCCCTGCTTTTTGAGCATGTCGACGGTGTCCTGCTGTAAACTAAAAGCGAACGCGCCCTGGTAGCTCAAGAATGTGTTGCAGCTGCCCTCTGCGTAAAACCACCCGATCTTGAGTTTCGCGGGAAGGGACTCGCGCTGCAAATTGCGATTCATGAGCGTGCATCCCCCATAAGAGACGGCAGCAACTTAAAGCGCGATCAGCGCGACTTTAACGCGAGTGCTCGCCATTCACCGCTCCCCGATGAGTCCGATTTTTCTTCAATGGATCTCACTCTGGCCGGTAAGGCGTGCCGTCCTTACGAAGGAATCGGCCGTCCGCATTCGTGCTCATCATATCCACATCGGAGCAGGTCGTGACGTCGCCGGGATGCCGCGAACCGATCTCGAGGTAAACCGCATCGCCTTGCGAGCGGTTGATCATATGGTGGCCGTTTCCGGTTCCCTTCGGAAACGCGGCCGCATCGCCGGCGCGGAGCGTCGTCTCTCCATCGTCCTCGACGAGGACGAGCTCGCCTTCCAGCACATACACGAACTCGTCCTCGTGGGAGTGCCAATGGCGCTGGCTCGACCACTCGCCCGCGGGGAGGCGCGTGAGATTGACGCCAAAGTCGACCAGGCCGCCGGCATCGCCCAGGCGCCGGCGTGAACGATGCGCGGTGAGCGCCGCGAAGGGCTCGGGGTAGCCGACCCCGATGCGCTCGGTGACCGCCGCGATGTCGATTTTCGGCATGTCCGCCTCTCGATGGATAAGGGATGCTCTGGTGCTGTCGCCTGCATTCACTCTCGATAGCCGGCGAGCAGCAAGCCTTTAGCGGCCTAACCCACCTCCTTTGGGCGTTCAAACGGCGTGGGCGCAGGTCGCAGTTCGCCCCCACGTCCCCGCAATCGCGCGGCAATCGCAGCTTGATGAATGCAAGCCGACAGCGCGGTTCATGAACCGTTCGTTCTTTCGCGCGTTTAATGCTGTCAGTTGAAGGAGAAGACGATGCGAAAATTTCTCATGCTTGCCGCGCTTGGCGTCGGTGTCGCGCTGGCTGCCCCGGCAAGCGCCTCGGAAGAACTGCCGGCTGCAATGGCCCAACGCCTGGACAAGCAGGCGACGGAATATACCTGGTCCGCAGCTGCCGAGCGGCGCCATATGATCATGCGCGAGACGCAGCGCCAGCAGCGCTACGGGCGTGGCGGATACGGCCCACGCCGTGGCTACTATGGCCCTCGCGGCGGCGGCTATTACGGTCCGCGCGGTGGTCGCCAGTACATGGGGACCCCGGGCTACGGTGGCCCGCCGGTCTATCGGTAAGCCATCGTCCCCATCCGTTAGTTCCTAAATCGGCGGCCCGGAAACGGGCCGCTTTTTTCGTGATCCGGCCGTAGGTCTGCAATCGGGCGGCGGCCACTGGCTCGCGCTGTTCCGGGGGGCGGTTCAGGTCGGCTGGCTGGGGCTGCTGCTATGGGTCAACTGCCAGATCATCGGCGCGATCTGATCCCGGCCGGGCAACGGTCCGCGGCAGCCAGGCGTCCTTGCCGAGACGGCGCAGGATGTCGTGCTCCTGGCGGACGATCTCGCCGACCTGCAGGAAATGCTCGGCCAGCGGGTTCGTCTTGCGCCAGACCAGGCCGATGCTGCGCCTGGGCTGCGGGGCGGCGAGCCGGGCGATGCTGACCTCGACGGCGGAGGTTTCCGCTCCGACCGCCATTTCCGGGATCAGCGTCACGCCCATGCCGGCGCCGACCATGCGCACCAAGGTCGCCAGCGAGCTGCCCTCCATCGGGTCCTGCGCCAGGCCAGGCGCGATGTTGCAGAAGGCCAGGGCCTGATCGCGGAAGCAATGACCCTCCTCGAGTAGGAGCAGGCGCATTGCGCGCAGGCTTTCGACACCCGGCGGCGGCTTGCCGCGATCGGCCAAGGGCCGGACCAGCACGAATTCCTCCTCGAACAGCGGATGATCCTGCAATAGCGGCTGCGATACGGGCAAGGCCATCACCGCGACATCGAGGCCGCCGGTGATCAGGTCCTCCGTGAGCTTCCCGGTCACCGCCTCGCGGGGGCGCAGGTCGACTGCCGGGAACCGCTCCGCCAGCCGACGGATCACTGCGGGCAGGAGATAGGGCGCGACGGTCGGGATCATGCCGATGCGCAGCCGCCCTCCCAGCGAGGGGCTCGAAGCCCGCGCCAGATCGGCCAGCTCGTCAACCGAGCGCAGGATCGTCTGCGCCCTCCCGGCGAAGGCCTCGCCGAGGCTGGTCAGGCGGATTTGCCGGCGATCGCGCTCGACCAGTTGCGCACCGAGAAGCTCCTCCAAGTCCTTGATCTGCAGCGACAGAGCCGGCTGGCTGATGGCGCAGGCATCGGCCGCCCGGCCGAAATGGCGATGCTGCGCCAGGGCCGCGAAATAGCGGAGATGCTTGATTGATATCATTTGAAAAAACTATCGTCCTGATTTGAAAATTCAAGTTCTCATTATCAAAGCTTTTCCCTAGAACCGTTCGAATGGAACGGTGCCGCGTCTGCCTTTTGGGGGCGGATGCGGCATGCGTCGCCTCCAGCGCGAGGCGTCACGTCTTCCGGAAACGACCCGATTTAGCAGGCTCCCAAGGGGGGATATCATGAGCAGTGGTGACGTGAAGACGGCCGGCAAATGCCCGGTCATGCATGGCGGGATGACCCAGTCCGGGGGCTCCGTCACCAGCTGGTGGCCGAATGCGCTGAACCTCGACATCCTCCATCAGCAGGACAGCAAGACCAATCCGCTTGGCAGGGCCTTCAATTACCGCGAGGAGCTGAAGAAGCTCGACGTCGCGGCGCTGAAGAACGACCTGCGCGCCCTGATGACCGACAGCCAGGACTGGTGGCCGGCCGATTGGGGCAGCTATGTCGGTACCATGGCCCGCATGACCTGGCATGCCGCCGGCACCTACCGCATCTCCGACGGCCGCGGCGGCGCCGGCACCGGCAACCAGCGCTTCGCCCCGCTGAATTCCTGGCCGGACAATGCCAATACCGACAAGCCGCGCCGCCTGCTCTGGCCGATCAAGAAGAAATACGGCAACCGCGTCAGTTGGGCCGACCTGATCGCGCTTGCCGGCACGATCGCCTATGAGGTCGCGGGCCTGAAGACCTTCGGCTTCGCCTTCGGCCGCGAGGATATCTGGCACCCCGAGAAGGACATCTACTGGGGTGAGGAGAAGGAGTGGCTGGCGCCGAGCGACAACCGCTATGGCGACGTCTCCGATGCCAAGACGCTGGCGAACCCGCTGGCGGCCGTGCAGATGGGCCTCATCTACGTCAATCCGGAAGGCGTGAACGGCAAGCCGGACCCGCTCAAGACCGCCGCGATGATGCGCGAGACCTTCGCGCGCATGGCGATGGACGACGAGGAAACCGTCGCTCTGACCGCCGGCGGCCACACCATCGGCAAGAGCCACGGCAATGGCGATGCGGCCAATCTCAGCCCGGCGCCGGAAGGCGGCTCGATCGAGGACCAGGGCCTCGGCTGGATGAACCGCAAGGGCCGCGGCATCGGCCGCGACCAGGTCGTCAGCGGCATCGAGGGCGCCTGGACCACCCATCCCACGCGCTGGGACAACGGCTTCTTCGAGATGCTGCTCGGCCATGACTGGGAGCTGCGCAAGTCGCCGGCCGGCGCCTGGCAATACGAGCCGGTCACGATCGCCGACGCGGACAAGCCGGCCGACGTGGAGGACGCCTCGATCCGCCACAATCCGATGATGACCGATGCCGATATGGCCCTGAAGGTCGATCCGGCGTACCGGGCGATCTCGGAGCGCTTCCTCAACGATTTCGACGCGTTCTCGGATGCCTTCGCCCGCGCCTGGTTCAAGCTGACCCATCGCGATCTCGGCCCCAAGTCGCGCTATTTCGGTCCGGACGTTCCGGCCGAGGATCTGATCTGGCAGGACCCGGTTCCGGCCGGCCGCGTCGGCTACGACGTTGCCGCCGTCAAGGCGAAGATCGCCGAAAGCGGCCTCTCGATCGCCGATCTCGTCTCGACCGCCTGGGACAGCGCCCGCACCTTCCGTGGCTCGGACAAGCGCGGCGGCGCCAACGGCGCCCGCATCCGCCTCGCCCCCCAGAAGGACTGGGCCGGCAACGAGCCGGCGCGCCTGGCCAAGGTTCTCGCCATCCTCGAGCCGATCGCGGCGGCGAGCGGTGCGAGCCTCGCCGACGTCATCGTGCTCGCCGGCAATGTCGGCGTCGAGAAGGCGGCCAAGGCTGCCGGTTTCGACGTGACCGTTCCCTTCGCGCCGGGCCGCGGCGACGCCACCGCTGCGCAGACGGATGTGGAGTCCTTCGCGGTGCTGGAGCCGCTCGCCGACGGTTTCCGCAACTGGCAGAAGGAAGCCTATGTCGTCACCGGCGAGGAAATGCTGCTCGACCGGGCCCAGTTGCTCGGCCTGACGGCGGCGGAGATGACGGTGCTGCTCGGCGGCATGCGCGTGCTCGGCACCAACCATGGCGGCACGAAGCATGGCGTGTTTACCGACCGAGTCGGCGCGCTGACCAGCGACTTCTTCGTCAACCTCACCGACATGCACTACAGCTGCGTGCCGACCGCTGGTGGGCTCTACGAGATCCGCGACCGCAAGACCGGCGCGGTGAAATGGACTGCGACCCGCGTCGACCTCGTCTTCGGCTCGAACTCGGTGCTGCGCGCCTATGCCGAGGTCTATGCCCAGGACGACAACGCCCGGAAATTCGTCGACGACTTCGTCGCGGCCTGGGCCAAGGTGATGAACGCCGATCGCGCCGATCTGGTCTGATCCGGTCCATCGCGAGCATCGCTCCGCCATCGACCCCGCCGGCCCTGCCGGCGGGGTTTTCCGTTGAGCCCGCGATGACGGTTCAGTCGGGCTGGAAGCTACGCTGGACAGTGCGTCGCAGGCCTGTTGGCCGACTCGATCCGTGCTCGCGGCCGGCCAGACAGCGCTTTAAGGGGCCTGCTCAGGCCATCACCAGTCCGCCATCAACATGCAGGAGCTGGCCGGTGACGAAGCGGCTCCAGTCGCAGGCGAGGAACAGCACGGGCCCCGCGACATCCTCCGGCGTCGCGATGCGGCGCAGGGGCGTCTGCGCGATCAGCATCTCGCGGACTTCTTCCGGCGTCTCCGCGCTCGCCTGCGTCGGGTAGACCAATCCCGGCGCGACGCAGTTCACGCGGATGCCGAGCGGGCCAAGCTCGGCCGCGAGATTGCGGCTGAAGCCCACCAAGGCTGCCTTGGCGGTGGTGTAGTCGTGATAGGGAATGCTCGGCCGCGTCACCAGATCGCTGGCGAGGTTGACGATGGCCGCGCCGCTGCGGCGCTGGAGCAGCGGCAGCATCGCGCGGCTGACCGTATAGGCCGCCTTCACCGCGCCCTCGAATTGCTGCTCGTAGGCCTCCCAGGGCGTCTCCCAGAAGCGGGCGCGATTGTCCGGATCGAAGCGATAGGGCGCGAAGGCGTTGTTGACGACGACATCGAGCCGGCCGACTTCTTCCGCGATGCGCGTCGCCATGGCAGCGACAGCCTCGGGCGAGGTGACGTCGGCTGCGATGGTCAGCGCCTCGCCGCCGAGCGCGCGGCACTCGGCAGCGACCGCCTCGGCCGCAGCCTCGTTCGCCCGATAGTTGACGATGACGATCCCGCCCTCGTTGGCGAAGGCCTTCGCGATCGCGGCGCCGATGCCGCGGCTTGCGCCGGTGACGAGGATGGCCCGGTCGCGGAACGTCACGGCGCGCCGTCCTTCGCGGGGATCAGGTCGCTCTTCACGATTGCCTTCATGTCGATCTGGCGGGCAATCAGCCCGAGGCTGCGGAAGGTATCGGCGCCCTTCTGCAGCGCGTCGAGATCGAAGCGGCCGAGGCCTTCGCGCTCCGTCGTCTGCGAGATGCTGGACGCGTTGCGCAGCTTGATGATCTCGAGATTCACCGCCTCGTCGCGGCCGTTGATGGCGCGGGTGACGGCGATACGCGCGGCTTCTTCGTCTCTAGCGATCATCCACGCGGCGGAATCGCGATAGGCGGCGAGAAAGCGCTTCAGCAGCGGTTTGTTCTGCTCGTAATAGCTTTCCTTCACGACGAAGATGTCGCTCGGCAGGTTGAGCTGGTCGCGGACCTCGATGACGGTGGACTCGCCCAGCCCCTTGGCGCGGGCGACGAGCAGGCCGGTATCGGTCGCGGCGGTGGCATCGACCTGCCCCTGCATCAGCGGCGCGAAATTGAGCAGGCCGGTCGGCTGGATCGTGACGTCCTTCTCGCCAAGACCAACCTGGTGCAGCAGCACCAGCAGGTTCTGGTAGGTGCCGCTGGCGAGGCTGTAGACGCCGATGCGCTTGCCCTTGAGATCGGCGGCTGTGCGGATGCCGCTGCTCTTCAGCGCGACCACGTTGAAGACGTTCTGCGGATAGATGTTGTAGATCGCGACGAGCTTCTCGCCCTTGTCGAGCGCGAGATAGAGCGCGGCCGGATCGGTGAAGGCGATATCGGCCTGCCCCGCGATCAACGTCTGCAAGGCCGCGCCGCCGCCATTGCCGGGCACATAGTCGAGCGCGATGCCCTTGGCCTTGAAGAAGCCCTTGTCCGGCTCGGCCAGGAGGTTGGTGATCTCGCTGATCGGCTGGCTCCAGCCGGCGACGGTGACCTTGTCGAGCGTCTGCGCCGCGGCAGGCGCCGCGACGAAGCAGGAGAGGGTGAGCATAAGGAGGGCGCGCAATGCGGACATAGCTGTCTAGCCTTTCGAGAAGCGATGCAGGACGCCGCGCTCGATCAGGCGCACGGCCTCGTAGAGCAGCATTCCAAGGGCGGTGATCACGATGAACAGCGCGAAGATCAGGCTCGAATCCATCACGCTCTGTGCCGCGATGATCGAGGCGCCGAGCCCGATCCGGCCGCCGATGAACTCGCCGACGACGGCTCCAACCAGCGCCAGCACGACGGCGACGCGTAGCCCCGCCATGATGACGGGCAGCGCCGCCGGCAGCTTCAAACGCAGCAGCGTCTTGAGGCGGCCGGCGCCGAGCATGCGGAAGAGCTCGCGGCGGGAGGGGTCGACCTCGCTGATCCCGGTCAGCGTGTTCTCCATCAGCGGGAAGAAGCAGATCAGCGCGGTGATGACGACGGTCGGCGTCATGCCGAAGCCGAACCATATGATGAAGAGCGGCCCGAGCGCGAGCTTGGGCACGAGCTGGCTCGCCAGCACATAGGGCCGCAGCAACCGGCTGAGCGCCGGGAATTCCGCCAGCAGGATGCCGGTGCCGAGCCCGACGACGGCGCCGATGCCGAGGCCCAGCGCCATTTCCGAGGCCGTCATCGCCAGATGCGGCCAGAGCCGCCCAGTTGCGATCTCGCTCCACAGCGTCGCGAACACGGTGGAAGGCGCAGGCAGGACGAGCGGCGAGAGCCCGCCCAGCCGGCACCAGGCCTCCCAGCCGGCGAGCAGGGCGACCAATAGCAGCAGCGAGGGCAGGCGCGCGATCATGCCGCCGGCCTCCGGCTGGCCGCGGCGGCGCCATCCATCGCGTCCCGCAGGCCGCGGCAGGCGGCGATGAAGCCGGGCGCATAGCGCATGTCGCGGTGGCGCGGGCGAACCAATTCGATCCGGCGGACATGCGTCACGCGGCCGGCCTCCATCACCGCAACTTTGTCGGCGAGATAGACGGCCTCGCCGATATCATGGGTGACGAAGAGCGCGGTCGTGCCGTTGAGCGCGCAGAGCCGCAGCAGGTCGTCCTGCAGTTCCTCGCGCGTCAGGGCGTCGAGCGCGGCGAAGGGTTCGTCGAGGAGGAGCAGATCGGGATTGCAGATGAGCGCGCGCGCAACCGCGACGCGGCTCTGCTGGCCGCCGGAGAGCTCGGCCGGTCGGCGCGTTGCAAAATCCGCGAGGCCGACACGCTCCAGCAGGTCGAGCGCGGCATCCTTGTCGGCGATGGTGGGGCGGCGCTTCAGCGAGACCGGCAGCAGGACGTTGTCGAGCGCGCTCAGCCAGTCGAGCAGGGTCGGCGCCTGGAAGACGAAGCCGGCGCGCGGGCTCGGGCCGGTCAGCGCTTCCCCGCCGATGCGGATTGCGCCTTCGCTCGGCATCAGCAGCCCGGCGGCGAGCTTGAGCAAGGTGGTCTTGCCGCAGCCGCTGCGGCCGAGCAGGCAATGGATCTCGCCGCGCGGGATCGTCCAGTCGACCGCGTCGACCACGGCTGGGCCGGTTGTATCGTAGCGGTAACTGGCGCGCTCGATCGCGACGAAACCGGTTTTGGCGGAATCAGTCGACATAGGGCGCGAACCCTTCTGCCGCGGCTTCGGCCGATTGCTCGATCTCGGTGAAGCTGACGAGGTCGAGCAGGCTGAAGCGCCCGTCATGATGCCAGCCGGCTTCCGGCGCGGTCATGCGGCCGAGAGGGGCGATGCGGCTGACGCCGACCGCGCCAAGCTGCTCCGCAAGCCGGAACAGCCGCTCGGGGGATGCGGCGATGCCGGCCGTTTGCAGGAAGTTGCGATAGGGCGCGACGAGGTCAGGGACCGCGTCGAGGTTTTCGACGGCGACGAGCTTGAGCGTGCGGTTGAGCCCCGTCGGGCTGAGGGCTTCCGGCGCCTCGACATGGACGACGCTCCAGGCATCGGCGGGCTCGCCGAGAAGCTCCGCGGCGCCGTCCATCGCGCGGGTTTCCTGCGCACCGCGCCATGATGCGATCGAGGCGGCCTCGCCTTGTGAAAGCGCGCGCCGCGGATGGCGCGAGGCGAAGGCGGCGAGTTCCTGCGCGACGTAACGGGAGAACTCCGAAGGGCTGACCTTTCCGCCGTTTTCGACGAAGAGCATCTGCGGCGAGTAGCAGCCTTGCTGCTCGTAACGCACGACATCATGGGTCGCGAGCCGGGCCAGCGCCGGGGCTTTGCGGCTGTCGAGCGCTTCACGCGCCACAACACCGAAGCCGATCTTGTGGCCATGCGGCAGGAAGCGCGTGGTGATCGGCAGCTTGGCGCGCAACGCAGCCAGCGTCTCGTTACCGCCATAGGCCATCACCGTGTCGGCCTCGCGAAGGAAGACCGGCTCTGCCGCGGCTTCGCCGCCCTTCCACCAGGTGATGGCGAGGCCTTCGCCTATCTCGGGATCGATCTCGGCGAGCAGGCTTGCGAACCATCCCGCCATCAGCGGCTCTGCCGAAGCGAGCTTGCCGATGCTGCCGGCCTTGACCAACAATCCGCAGATCAGGCTCCAGAGCGATAGCGCAGGCACGTTGCCCGCCCAGATATGGAGCAGAAGCTCGGGGCCATGGGCGCGCAGATAGCCGCCCTTGGGCGTCGGCTGGAAACCGTCGAGCAGGCCGGGATTGGCGAAATCCTCGGCCAGGAAACGCAGGAGCTGCGGCTTACGGAAGGTCTTGAGATAGCCGGTCAGGCCGAGGCGGACGGTCTCGCGGTCATAGCCGGTGACGATCGGCAGGAGATGCTCGGCCTTGCGTCGCAGCGGGTGCTGGCGGTCGAGCAGGCGCGCGATGGCGCCGTCGATCGCGGCGACGATGCGCGCGGTCTCCATCCGCTTCAGCCGGGCGCGGGCATTATCGCGCACATGCGCTGAGAGTGCCGCCGCCTGCGTCGCGTCGAGCTCCGGCAGCGCGATCGTGGTGCTCTCGCCCCAGGCGCTATGGCCGATCTCGCGCCAGCGCAAAGCCTCGCGGTTCAGGCCCGGCAGATGGCCCGCATGCTCGATCACGGCGGTCAGCCTCGCGCCGCTGCGAGGAATTCGGCGACCGCGACCGAGCAGCCCTTGGAAGCCTCGCCATCGACGCGGCCGAGCAGCTTGAAACCACCAGGCACGATCTCGCCGGCATCCTCGGTGAGGATCGCCGCGACGCAGTTGAAATGGGCGAGGTCGTGATGGACGATCACCCCGCGCTGGCCTTCCAGCAGATCGACGCCGGTCAGCGGATCGACGACACGGCTGCGAATCCAGTGCGGCCCGGATTTGACGGATGGGCAGACGGCATTGCCGTCGTCATAGAGCTGTGAGCTCAGCTCGGTCATTCCGTACATGTTGATGCAGGCCGAGCGCGGCACGCCGAAGGCGCTGCTGAGCCCGTCATAGAACTCGTCGGGTGCGAGCTCGCGCGACTGGCCCTTGAAACCGCCGGTATCGAGGATGCGGCTGCCTTCCGGGAGCGTGAACTTCCGCCCGCTCGCGGCGAGGGCATCCAGCACGGGCACGAAGGAATAGCTCGCGCCGAGCAGGGCATAGGGCTCGCCGCGTGTCTCCGCCTGCTCCAGAGCCGACAGAAGGCCGTCCAGGTCGAGGCCGGCCGCGTTGATGAAGGTCTCGGAATCCGGCGTGCCGCACTCCTGCTTGGCGAGTGAGAGGTAGGTGGCGAGCGAGGAATTCGGCAGTTCCGTCACGTCCGGGAACAGGATGCCCATGCGGATACGCTTGGCGCCCTGCATGAAGCGCGCCCGGAAATTGACCAGCATCGAGTGCTTCCAGACATCGAGCGTCGGATGGTAGCTGCGGCCGCGGATGCCTTGCGTGGTGCCGCTGGTCATGAAGACGCGTTGCGCCTGCTCGGGCGGGATGCAGCTCAGCGTCAGGTCCTTGAAGGCGGTGATCGGCACGGCCGGAATATCGCGCCAGCGCTTCACCGAGAGCGGCGTGCGGCCGCGCTGCAGGCAGAAGCGCTTGTAGGGCTCGTTGTTGCGGAACTGATAGGCGAAGACCTTGAGCGCCATCGCCTCGAATTCGGCGTCCGACGCGTCGGGAAGCGCGATGAATGCCAGGAGCGCCGCGATGATCTCGGCTTGCGTCACTTAAACTCACTCCGTTCGGACGCTGACGGGCAAGCCGAGGCGTCGATCGCTGGAGGATCACGAGCGCAAGCTGGAATCAGGGCCGTACTGGCCGCATGTCCCGCATCCCTACGCCGGTATGATCCGGATCAGGTTCGGAGGGTCACCGCGTTGCCGAGCTTTGCAGCCCAGCCGGCGGAATCTCAGCCTCCTAGCGAGGCCCCCCTGGGAACGGGAGCAGATGACGAGCGGCGGGCCTCGCTGTCAAGCGATAACGGGGCGGGGCATTGTGGCGTCAGCTTCTGACGAAAATCTTGCCGGTCAGAAGCGATTACGTTTGGAGGCCTCGGCCCGCTGTCAGACAGCTTTAGTAGATCGCCGTCCGAAGTCCGAGCCGAATTCACCATGTTTTTCCAAGCCGCCGAGCTGCGGTCAGGCTCGGCAATTCCCTGGTAGCAGCCCTGGTAGCAGGGAATTATCAGGGATGTTCGAGGGGAAAAGAGGTTGAGGCGCGGCTCTGTTGCGGTTCAAGTGCTTGTTTGCATGGGGATATTGGTCGGGCGCTGCATTTTGCAGCAGGGATTTTGCTGGCGGAAAGCAGGGAATGTCCGCCAAACAAGCAGGGATTGCGTACAGCTTGAGCAAGGATGCTGGGGGAGCAGCGTTTAAGCGTTGAATCTTGACCCATATCTGCCTCGCAAGCTCGGACCGTAGGGGTCAAGCGTACGAAGACACCCTATGTTCCTTAGGAATATAGTCTTGACGACGGCGTGCTGAACGGATAGCTGATTCGTTGCTCGCGAATCGTCGCGCGCATTTTCGAGAGGTCGTCGTTTCGCACTCTAACCAAGGTTGAAAGAGCTCGTCGGGGGATTGGTGCTTTCAACTGCTCTCAGGGGCCTGGCGTGCGTATTTGCGCCATGAGCGGGTTGTGTTTGGTTCGGTTGTCCTCCTTCACGAGAAGGACGTCAGATTATGGAATCCCCCGATCACACCCGTACGGGACCGGTGCGTGTTCGCCGCCGCGTCCAGCCTACCATCAAAGACCCCGAGCTCGCACGCGCAATGGCGACTTTCGCGCCGCAGGTGAGCGAGCGTGTTTTGACGGATCTGGTGCCGTCGGTGCGCAATGCGCGCAGGCACTCGAAAAAGCAGATTCATTTGATCGCCGAGAGCATCAAGGCATTCAGCTTCACGACGCCGATCCTCATCACGACTGATGGAGAGATCGTCGCGGGTCATGGCCGCTACGAGGCAGCGAAGCTGCTTGGTATGAAAACGGTGCCGGTGATCTGCATCAATCACCTCGGTCCGCAGCAGATCCGGGCGTTGAGGATTGCGGACAATAAGTTGGGCGAACTTTCCACCTGGGACGACGAGATCCTCAATGTGGAATTAAGCGAGCTGATCGGGTTCGACGTCGAGGTTGAAGTGCTCGGCTTCGATACGCCGGAACTCGATGGAAGGCTTTATCCCGTCGCTCCGGTCGCGGCGAAGGCCGATCCGGCGGACGTGTTGCCGGCGCTGCAGGATGTCGCGGTGACCGTGCGGGGCGATCTCTGGCTGCTGGGCGAACACCGCATCCTGTGCGGCGATGCGCGCGAGCGGAGCGATTATCAGAAGCTGATGGGTGGCGAGCTTGCCCAGATGGTGTTCGTTGATCCGCCGTACAACGTCCGGGTCGACGGCCATGTCAGCGGTCTGGGCCGGACCAAACATCGCGAGTTCGCGATGGCCTCGGGCGAAATGAGCAAGCTCGAGTTCACCGGGTTCCTGCATGCGGTGTTCGCTGAGATCGCCGAAGCATCGCAGGATGGCGCGCTGATCTATAGCTGCATCGACGGTCCGCACCTGCACGAGATGCTGAATGCCGGCTATGGCGTTTTCGACGAGCTGAAGTCGGTGATCACCTGGGCCAAGGCCAATGCCGGGATGGGTTCGCTCTATCGCAGCCAGACCGAGCTGATCACGCTGTGGAAGACGGGCAAGGCGCCGCACATCAACAATATCGAGCTCGGCAAGCACGGCCGCTATCGCACCACGCTGTGGAGCTATGCGGGGGTCAACGGCTTCCGTAAGGGCCGGATGGCGGAGCTGGCGAGCCACCCCACGGTGAAGCCCTGCGCGATGGTGATGGACGCGATCAAGGATTGCTCCAAGCCCAAGGGCATCATCCTCGACAGCTTCAGCGGCTCCGGCACCACCCTGATTGCGGCGGCGAAGACCAAGCGCCGCGGCTACGTCATGGAGCTCGATCCGCCCTATGTCGATGGTGCGATCCGGCGCTGGGAGGCGCTGTTCAAGGATGAGGCGCGCCACGCCGAGACCGGGCTGACCTTCGCGGAGATGGCGGCGCAGCGCGGGCGCGATGCCAACGCCCGCACGGTGCCCGACGAGAGCGTTGGAGGGGGCCATGTCGCGTGAGGATACTCCCCCCGCCGTAGGCTATAAAAAGCCGCCCGAGCATACGCGCTTCCGCAAAGGACAGAGCGGTAATCCGTCCGGGCGCCGCAAGGCGGCGCCCGCGTTGGATATGATGACCTTGTTCGACAATGTGCTCGCGGAACGGATCATGGTGACCCGCAAGGGTCGTTCTCAGGCGGTGACGAAGCTTGAGGTGCTGATCCGTCAAACCGTCGATGGTGCCTTGAAGGGAGAAGCCTCTGCCAAACGCGAGCTCTTCAAATATCTGGAGGTCAGGGAGCGCGCCCGCGCGGCCGCCCCGCCGACCGAGGAGGACATTGGCGAGCACGAAGCGGACTTGAAGGAGCGGTTCCGTGCTCGGGAGCGGGAGCTGGCAGAGGGAGGCGGCAATGACTGAGGCTGCCTCCCTGTCTGATATCCTGCGCCGCGATCTGGCGAGCTTCATCGAGCAGAGCTTCGTGACGCTGGAGCCAGGTACGGCCTATCAGCACAACTGGCATATCGAGGCGATCGCCTATCAGCTGATGCGGGTCTGGAGCGGCGCGTGCAAGCGGCTGATCATCAATGTGCCGCCGCGCTCGGCCAAGTCGATCTGCGTCACGATCGCCTTCACGGCCTGGCTGATGGGCCATAATCCTCGCAAGCGCATCATGGCGATCAGCTACGCGCAGGAACTCTCGCTGACCCACGCTGCGGCCTTCCGCAGCGTGGTGACCTCCGATTGGTATCGTCGCGCCTTCCCGGCCTTCGCGATCAAGGCCAATCGGGGCCAGGAAATCCGCACGACCGAGCACGGCTATCGGTATGCCTCCTCGATTGGCGGTTCGGTGTTGGGGCGTGGCGCCGATCTGATCGTCATCGACGATCCGATCAACGGGCTTGAAGCCGCCTTGTCGGCTGCTGCCCGGCGTCGTGTTCAGACGTTTTATGACGGTACGCTCTACTCCCGGCTGAACGATCGTCAGAATGGCGCCATCGTCATCGTGATGCAGCGCCTGCACGAGGATGATCTGGTCGGGCATGTCCTGGAGAAGGAGGATTGGGAGCTTCTCTCGATCCCCGCTATCGCGCCGGAAGATTGCTGCTACCGCATCGGCCAAGGACGGGAGGCGCTCTATCGGCGCCGCCAGGGTGAGATCATGCATGTCGGCCGTGATACTTTTGCCGATCTCGAGGCGATCAAGCGCAATCTCGGCGCCTTGAATTTCTCGGCGCAGTATCAGCAGAACCCGTTGCCGGCCGAAGGGCAGATCATCAAGCGCGATTGGCTGCACTCTTACGACGAGCGGCCGGCCGCGTTCGATCTGAAGGTTGCGTCCTGGGACACGGCTTCGACCCAGGCCGAGCATTCCGACTGGTCGGTCGGGATGGTCTGGGGGGCGATCGGGCAGAGCTATTACCTGATCGACCTTGTCAGGGGGCGCTGGGAAGCGCCGGAGCTGCGCCGCAAGATGATCGAGCTCTCGCGGAATCATGCGGTTGACGCGACGCTGGTCGAGGAGACCGAGCTCGGTCGGGCGCTGTCGCAGGACCTGCGGCGTACCGGTGCGCTGCATCCGCTGCTGCAGCAGTCGCGGATCGATAAGCAGGCCAGGCTGATGGCGCAGGCCGCGCGCTTCGAGGCGGGGCAGGTGTTCCTGCCGCGCGAGACTAGCTGGCTCGCCGATTATCTAGGTGAGCTCCTGGCCTTCCCGCTGGCGCGCAACGATGATCAGGTCGATGCGACCAGTCAGGCTCTCAAGTACCTGACCGCGAAGACGCCGACGATCCGTGAGCGTCCGCAGCGGATCATACGTCCGCAGCGTCGTGTTCGGCCGTGAGGTGGACACGACGCTCCTGGTGCTAGGGCTGCACCGTCACGACGGTCATGCTGTAGCCTCGACCGGCCATGCAGCCGACCATGATCTGGCTCAGCGCCTGGTTGCGCTGGCCTTCCAGCATGCCGGCCTCCATCGCATCGGCGAGACTACGGCCCATATAGATCGGAGCCGCCATGGCCTGGGCCTTGGCGGCTTCGCCCTTGCAGATGGCGTCATCCTGCTGGAACTGTGCGACCGCGCTGGCATCGCTGCGTCCGTCGTAGCGATCGAAGCGCATGGCGGTACGCGGGACGCACGCGCTGGCGGCACTGGCCAGCATCATGGCGATGGCGAAGACCCGCCAGCGGCTGCGCTGCGGTAGATAGGACGTTGTCGAAGACACGGATGTGAACTCCATCGTGCAAAGGGTCATTGATCGTCGCGGCGCCAGGCCGCAGGCTTGGCGAGGGGGCGGGAGGCTCTCATCTGGGGCGACGGTCTCTGGAACCCGCGCGACATGAGTGGCCGGATGCCGAGATGGCGGGCTTCGCGCCGCTTGGCTTCGGCGATCGCGGCCAGATCCCGAGCAGTCTTCCCTCCGGGGGCGCGATGACAGCAGTCACGGCCGAGAACGCGCCCGTCCTCGATCGAAAGCTCTCTGGTCTTGTCGAGGATCAGCGCTTCCGGGACGACATGGTCGAACTCGACGACCTTGCCGGAGACATTGAGGCCGCAGCCTTCGCAGCGGATGCAGCCGCGCTCATCCATGGCTCGCTTGAGCATGGCAATCTTCTGGCTGCGGGTGAACTCGCGGCGCCCACCCATCAGGCTGCCTCCAGCCGCCCGTAAGCGGCGACCTGCGTAACGATCCGATCGAGCTCCTCGTTGAACTGTGTGACGGCTGTTCTGAGCTCGGTGATGAAGGCTTCGTCGCGATGGGCTCGGGTGATCATGATCGGCAGGCCCGGCCAATAGATTGCCAGGTCGATCCAATCGCGCTCGGCGATCCAGAGCTGTCCCTGGCACTGCGCCTTGTGCTCAGGCGGGAACTCGCCCTTGAGCAGAGCCTCGATCAGGAGATGCGGCAGCTTGGTCTTGATCTCGAGCAGGCCGTGCTTGCCGATCAGCGCATCGGGCGAGGCGCCGGCTCGCCCGCGCCGCAGAAACCCAACGGTCTCGCAATCCAGGCCGGTGACGAAACTATAGGCGCTGCGGGCTTCCTCCTCCATCAGCTTGCCGCGCTCCATATGTGGAGAGGTGAAGCCCTCCATCACCTCACCGGTCAGGCGTTCGCCAGCGAGCTTGTAGAGATAGGTCTGCCGGGTCCGGCTCTCGGCACCGCCACGTCCCTTGGTCAGGATCGAGGCGAACTCGGACGCGGTCGGGATGCCCAGGCGCGCTTGCGCCCAGTCGGATGAGCCTTGTGTGCAGTTGATGATCTCGAGCATGATCAGCCCCGTCCCTTCCTGGCATTGAGCATCACCAGCGCTTGCCGGAAGCGGCGCGCCGGCAGTTCGGCAAAAGCCTTGATCTTGAAGAAGCGCAGCAGGGCCTCGCGCTCGCCGCCGACCTCGTCGATCAGCGCAAGAAGCTCCCGGGTCTGCTGGCGGGTGATGGTCTCGGCCGTGCTGGCGGCCTTGCCGTCATCGTCCTCGGCGGCTGCGAGCCCCAACGCTGCCTTCAGCGTCATCCGCTGCAGATAGGTCAGCGTCGATCCGATCGCTTGGATCGCGTTCTTCTCGCCGCTATGATCGGCGCCGGCGCTAAGACTGTTCTCCTCGCTATGGCCATCGCGGTGCGAGATCACGCAAGTGATGCTCACTCTCTCGCCGTCACTGTTGGAGCGGAAGCGGTAGGCCAGCCCGTGACGCGCCAGGATTGGCCCGATCGCGCGGGCGATCTCGGCCAGATCCTCATGGCGGTAGTGTTTGCTCCCGATACTGGCGATCTGGGTCTTCGCGATCACCGGGAGCTCGGCCTTGGCAGCCGTCAGGGCTGTCTCAAAGGCTCGGCGTGCCTCATCCGCCAGGCTGCGCTCGTGCAGGCTGATCAGCTGAGACAGCACCTGTTCGTCGACACCGCGATCGAGCGCGGAACTCAACAGGCTCAGCGGGGTGATCGTGGGGGCAGTGGCCCGACCGGCTAGCCGAATGGTGGCGGCTGAGCGCCGGTAACGCGCTGCGCTGGTCATCGCCTGGCCCCCCGGCTGAGAGGGGAGCAAGGCGCGGCGCGACGCGGTCCGAACCACCAGGCTCGATAGGCCTGGGCAAGTTCGGCCGGGCTGAGCCGGGAGGTCGAAGACAGGGGCTCCAGGAGCACCTCGTAGGGGAGCCGTTGTGAAGCTACGACGAGCGGAAGAGGCAAACTGCGGTGCATCGCGACCCCCTCAGTGAAACTGCTGACGGGCAAGCGCGGTCGCGGGAGCCGTGCTCGGAGAGGTGATCGCCGCCCCCGTGCTGACATGGTCGCGAAGCAGCCCGGCGCGGCCTGGCGGCATGAGGGCCTGCAGCCGTTGAAGCGCTGCGAGCTCGGCTCTGGCCTCCGCCCATCCGCGCTTGAGGGACTGAGACAGCAACTGGCGCCGTTGCGCCCGGCTTTGCAGCCCTGAAACCTGAGGGCCGGCCTGTCGCATGGCGTAGCGCAGGATGCCCGGCTTGTAGAAAATGAGCTTGTGCTTGAACTCCAGGATCAGGGTCATCATCGTCCTCCAGCGACGAAAATCGTCGGTGACGGACGGTTCCCTTCCTATGGCGGCACCAGTCAACTGGAATAGTCGATACTCGACGAAAAGCGTTGATCAAGCTATGCCGGAACCATGATCACACCCGCCCAATGCCGCGCCGCCCGTGCACTCCTCGACTGGAGCCAGCAGGACCTCGCCAAGGCCGCGCATCTTAGCCTCTCCACCATCCGCGACTTTGAAAAGGGCAGGCGCGTGCCGACCCACAACAACACGCGTGGGATCAAACTCGCGCTCGAAGAGGGAGGGGTGGTTATTGGAGAGGTGAACTCAAGCGTAGCGATGAAACAGGAGGAAAGTGGGAATTAAGGCCGGCCTTAAATCTGTAGCGATCGATAAAATGGCCGCGATGTAACAACACGTAAAGCGTGTGAACTATTCCGCGATATCGCCTGCGATGCGTAAGAGATACTGGCCGTAATCGCCCTTGGCGAGCTTCTCTCCCAGCCGGGTCAATTGCGCGCTCGATATCCAACCTTGTCGAGCGGCGATCTCCTCCGGGCAGGCGATGCGCAGGCCCTGCCGGCTTTCCAGCGTGCGCACGAACTCGCCGGCTTCCAGCAGGCTGTCGGGCGTGCCAGTATCGAGCCAGGCGAAGCCTCTGCCCATCGATTCCACCGAGAGCGCGCCACGTTCGAGATAGATCCGGTTGACGTCGGTGATTTCGAGCTCGCCGCGCGCCGAAGGCTTCAGTGAACGCGCGATCTCGACGACCTCGGCATCGTAGAAATACAGGCCCGTGACCGCCCAGTTCGATTGGGGAAGCTTCGGCTTCTCCTCGATCGAGACGGCCTTGCCGGTCCGGTCGAAGGCGACGACGCCGTAACGCTCGGGGTCGCGGACATGATAGGCGAAGACGGTGGCACCGCTGCTGCGGGCCGTCGCGCGCGCCATCATCTCCGGCAGGCTGTGCCCGTAATAGAGATTGTCGCCGAGGATCAGGGCGGATGGTTCGCCGGCGACGAAATCGGCGCCGATCAGGTAGGCCTGTGCCAGCCCGCCCGGATGCGGCTGCTCGGCATAGGTCAGGTTCATGCCCCAGTCGGAGCCGTCGCTGAGCAGGCGCTTGAAATGGGGCAGGTCGTGCGGCGTCGAAATGATCAGCACCTCGCGGATGCCGGCCAGCATCAGCGTCGACAGCGGATAGTAGATCATCGGCTTGTCGTAGACGGGCAGGAGCTGCTTCGACATCGCCAGCGTCATCGGGTGGAGCCGCGTGCCGGAGCCGCCGGCCAGGATGATGCCCTTCATCGTTACCTCTGGTCCTTGCCTTGGTCCTGGAGAAGCCGCGCGATGCAAGGCCGCAGCGAGCTTTGCCACTCAGGTAACCGCACTTCGTGGGCAAGCGCGAGCTTGCTGCAATCGAGCCGGGAATTGGCCGGCCGGCGCGCCGGCGTCGGATAGTCGACCGTGGCGATGCGTCTGACGCCGACAGGCTTGCCGCCCTGCCGCTCGCGCTCGGCGAAGATCGCCTCCGCGACATCGGCCCAGACCGCCTCGCCCGCCGCGCTCATGTGGAAGACGCCGCGCAAGCTTGCATCGCTCTTCCGGGCGGTCAGGTTGCGCGCGATGGTGAAGATCGCATCGGCGATGTCGAGCGCGCTGGTCGGAGATCCCGCCTGGTCGGCGACGACACCGATCTCGTCGCGCGTCTCGGCGAGGTGGAGCATGGTCTTGACGAAGTTCTTGCCGAAGGGGCTGTAGATCCAGGCCGTGCGCAGGATGGCATGGTTGTCCGTTGCCGCCGCGACCGCCCGCTCGCCGGCAAGCTTGCTGGCGCCATAAGCCGAGATCGGACCGGTCGGATCGTCCTCGCGATAGGGCCGCTCGAGCGCGCCGTCGAAGACATAGTCGGTCGAGAGCTGGATCATGGGAATGCCGAGGGCCGCCGCCGCCCGCGCCGCTTCGCCAGCCGCCTCGCCATTGACGCGCATGGCCAGTTCCGGCTCGCTCTCGGCCTGGTCCACGGCTGTATAGGCGGCGGTGTTGACGATCACGTCGGGCCTCGCCGAACGCAGGGCCGGAGCGACCGTCTTCGGCTGGGCGAGATCAAGCTCCGGCCGGCGCAGCGCGATGACCTCGACGCCGGCGGGCACGCGCTCCAGCATGGCGCAGACGACTTGGCCGGTCCAACCGGTGACGGCGATGCGCAAGGTCATCAGTCGAAATAACGCAGCATCTCGGCGAGGCGCGGATGCTTGCGGTCCTTGTCTGAGAGGGTGAGGCCCGGGAGCGGCAGGCGCCAGTCGATGCCGAGCGCCGGGTCGTCGAAGGCGAGCCCGTGGTCGTTCTCGGGCGCGTAGGGAGCGGTGACCTTGTAGATGACCTCGGTATCCGGCTCCAGCGTCACGAAGCCATGGGCGAAGCCGGCGGGCACCAGCAACTGCTTCCAGTTCTCGGCGGAAAGCTCGACCGCGACATGCTTGCTGAAACTCGGGGACGAGGCGCGGATATCGACGGCGACATCGAGGATGCGGCCGCGCGTGACCCGCACCAGCTTGTCCTGCGCGAAGGGCGGCGACTGGAAATGCAGGCCGCGCAGCGTCCCGACCGGCGCCGACAGCGACTGGTTGTCCTGAACGAAATCGAGATCGAGCCCGGCCTCGGCAAATGCTTTGCGGCTCCAAGTCTCCGAGAAGAAGCCGCGATGGTCGCCGAACTTCTTCGGCGTGACGATCTTGACGGCGGGGATCGCCGTGTCTTCGACGCTCAGCATGCTCAACTCTCTCCTCAGGCCGCGCCGAGGCGTTCGCCGCGATAGACGCCGGAACGGATATCGCCCCACCATGCAGGATTGGCGAGATACCATTCGACGGTGCGGCGCAGGCCCGTCTCGAAGGTCTCCTTCGGCACCCAGCCGAGTTCGCGGCCGATCTTGCCGGCATCGATCGCATAGCGTGCGTCATGGCCCGGCCGGTCGGTGACATAGCTGATCAGGCGTTCGCGGGAGCCTTTTGGGTCGGGCCGGAGCTCATCGAGGAGGGCGCAGATGGTCTTCACCACCTCGATATTGGTCTTCTCGTTATGCCCGCCGATATTGTAGCTTTCGCCGAGCTTGCCGGTGGTCGCGACGGTGATCAGCGCATCGGCATGGTCGTCGACATAGAGCCAGTCGCGCACATTGAGCCCGTTGCCGTAGACCGGCAGCGGTTTGCCCTCCAGCGCATTGATGATCATCAGCGGGATCAGCTTTTCCGGGAAGTGATACGGCCCGTAATTGTTGGAGCAGTTGGTCATCACCACCGGCAGGCCATAGGTGTGGTGCCAGGCGCGCACGAGATGGTCCGAGGCGGCTTTCGAGGCCGAATAGGGTGAGTTCGGCTGATAGGCGGTGTCCTCGCGGAAGAAGCCGTCGCTACCTAGCGAGCCGAAGACCTCGTCGGTCGAGATATGGTGGAAGCGGAAGCGCGCCTTGCTGTCGTCCGGCAGCCCCCGGAAATGCCGTAGCGCCTCCTGCAGCAGCGTGAACGTGCCGACGATATTGGTCTCGATGAAGGCGGCCGGGCCGTCGATCGAGCGATCGACATGGCTTTCGGCGGCGAGATGCATGACGATATCGGGCTGGAAATTGGCGAAGATCGCCTTCATCCGCGCGGCATCGCCGATATCGGCCTGCTCGAAGCGATAGCGGTTGCTGCCGGATACCGGCGCGAGCGAGGCGAGGTTGCCGGCATAGGTCAGCTTGTCGACGACGCAGACCTCATGCTCCGTCTCGCCGATCAGCTTGCGCACCACCGCCGAGCCGATGAAGCCGGCGCCGCCGGTCATGAGAAATTTCAGAGGCATGAGGGGCAATCCTGAGACGGGGCAGGGTCAAGACCGGGATAGGAAGCGAGCAAGGCGAGCAATCCTCCACGAACGGCAGCACGAAGGCTCGGATCGCTCAACATCACTAGCGGCGTCAACTTGTTTCACTTGTTTACCTTACGACGCTCGCCACCGAGCATTGCCGCATTACAGCAGAACGACCGAACCGGGCAGGATAAAGGCCGATCGTCCTGCGAACCATGACGGCGGTCAGGCGCGTTCGAGCGCGACCGCGATGCCCTGACCGACGCCGATGCACATCGTCGCCAGCGCGCGCTTCTTGCCGGAGAGCGAGAGTTCGAGCGCCGCAGTACCGCTGATGCGGGCACCGGACATGCCAAGCGGATGGCCGAGCGCGATCGCGCCGCCATTCGGGTTCACGAAATCCCCATCCTCGGCGATGCCGAGCTCGCGCAGCACCGCGATGCCCTGCGAGGCGAAGGCCTCGTTCAGCTCGACGACGTCGAAATCGGTCGGCTTGAGGCCTAGGCGCTCGCAGAGCTTGCGCGTCGCCGGGATCGGGCCGAGACCCATGACGCGCGGTGCGATGCCGCCGGTCGCGCCGCCGTGAATGCGCGCGATCGGAGTCAGCCCGTATTTCGCCGCGGCCTTCTCGGAAGCGATGATCAGCGCCGCGGCGCCATCGTTGACGCCGGACGCATTGCCGGCTGTGACGGTGCCGCCTTCCTTGCGGAAGGGCGTGCCGAGCTTGGCGAGCTTCTCCAGCGTGGTGTCGCCGCGCGGATGCTCGTCGATCTCGACGCGGATGGGGTCGCCCTTGCGCTGCGGGATCAGGACCGGGACGATCTCCTTGGCGAGGCGGCCGTTCTGCTGGGCGGCGACCGCCTTGAGCTGCGAGCGCAGGGCGAAGGCGTCCTGGTCGGCCCGGCTGATATGGCAGTCGGCGGCGACGTTCTCGCCGGTCTCCGGCATGGAGTCGATGCCGTATTGCGCCTTCATCAGCGGGTTGACGAAGCGCCAGCCGATGGTGGTGTCGTGGATTTCGGCATGGCGGGAGAAGGCGCTGTCGGCCTTGGGCAGGACGAAGGGCGCGCGCGACATGCTCTCGACGCCGCCGGCGATCATCAGCTCGGCCTCGCCCGCCTTGATCGCGCGCGCGGCGGCGATGACCGCATCCATGCCCGAGCCGCAGAGCCGGTTGATCGTGGTGCCGGGCACCTCCTTGGGCAGGCCTGCGAGTAGCAGCGACATGCGCGCGACGTTGCGGTTGTCCTCGCCCGCCTGATTGGCGCAACCATAGATTACGTCGTCGACCGCGCCGAAATCCACGCCAGGATTCTGCTCGACCAAGGCCTTCAGCGGCACGGCGCCGAGATCGTCGGCCCGGACCGAGGACAGCGAGCCGCCGAAACGGCCGATCGGGGTGCGGACATAGGCACAGATGAAAGCTTCGGTCATATCGCGGGTCCTGCGGTCTTGAAGGCGGTGCGGATCGTCTCAGATACGGTAGAATTCCCGATACCATGCGACGAAGCGAGCGATTCCCGTCTTGATCGGCATGTCCGGGCGGAAATCGACGCTGGCGGCCAGGTCCGCCACATCGGCATAAGTCGCGGGGACATCGCCGGGCTGGGCGGGCAAGTGGCGCTTGATCGCCTTGCGGCCGCAGGCTTCTTCGATCGCGGCGATGAAACGGTCGAGCCGGACCGGCGTATGGTTCCCGATATTGTAGAGGCGCCACGGAGCTGTCGACGTTGCCGGGTCGGCCGACGCGTCTGCGCTTGCCCGAGGAGGTTTCCCGGCCAGCCTGACGATCGCTTCGCGGATATCGTCGACATAGGTGAAGTCGCGGCTCATCGCGGCTTCGTCATAGACATCGATCGGCCGGCCTTCGAGGATGGCCTTCGTGAACTTGAAATAGGCCATGTCCGGCCGCCCCCAGGGGCCGTAGACCGTAAAGAAGCGCAGGCCCGTCGCAGGGATTCCGTAGAGATGGGAATAGGAATGCGCCATCAATTCGTTGGCGCGCTTGGTCGCGGCATAGAGCGAGACCGGATGATCGGCTGCGTCATGCTCGCCGAACGGTACTTTGGCATTGGCGCCGTAGACGGAACTCGACGAGGCATAGACCAGATGGTCGACCGGGTTGTGCCGGCAGGCCTCGAGAATTGAGAGGAAGCCGTCGAGATTGGAGGCGGCATAGGCGCGCGGATTGTCCAGCGAGTAGCGCACGCCGGCCTGGGCCGCGAGATGGATCACCACTTGCGGGCGGAAGGTGGCGAAAGCGCCCTGCACGGTATCGTAGTCGGCGATATCGGTCCGCTCGAAGGAGAAGCCGTTGCGCGAGATCAGGCGATCAAGACGCGCCTGCTTAAGGGCAGGGTCATAATAAGGAGTCAGATTGTCGATGCCGAGTACCTGCACGCCCTTATCGAGAAGGGCCTGCGTCACATGGAAGCCGACGAAACCGGCGGCGCCGGTCAGGATGGCACGCTCGAACGAAGGGGCTGGGTCCACTGGCATCCCTGCTGAAACCGACGGCGGATCACGGACGCCGCGACATCGCATTGCTGTGTCGGCTCAGCGAGCCGATCGTGAAACTGGTTTAGCGCGTTTGCGCCGCTGCGAAAGCGAGATTTTCCGCAAGCAGCGCTTCAGCCGCTTCCTGCGTCGGCGCCTCGACATAGACGCGCAATTCCGGCGCATTGCCCGAGGCCCGGAAATGGACGGTCGCGCCGTTGCCCAGCGTCAGGCGCAATCCGTCCCGGCGGTCTCGCGCGGTGACGCCGCCATGGGCGGCGAAGGCCGTCTCACGAAAGCTGCTGTCCTCGACGTCGAGCCGGGTGATCAGCGCGGCGGTCCTGTCCTGTGGAACGTCCTGCAGGCGATTTGACAGAGCGATTGCGAAACGCGCTTCCGCCGCGAGCGTGCTCAAGCGTTTACCCGCGCCATGCGCCAGCGCTAACGTCGCCAAGATCGGCGTCAGGGCGTCGCGCGTGGGCAGAGCCGAGAGGCGCTTTTCGTCCCGGGTGACATCTGAACCCAGCAGAACGCCGCCATTGGCCTCGAAACCGATGATGGTATCAGCTCCTGCGACCTTAGCTTCCGCCATGCCGGCGATGACATAGGGTGAGCCCACGCGGGTGCGGACCACCGTCTCGAACAGGCCGGGGCGGTCAAGCGCGGAATTCGATGTCACGGGGGTAACGATCGCGTCTGCGCCAAGGAAGCGTGCGGTGAGCGCACCAACCAGGTCGCCGCGCAGGAAACGGCCGGCTTCGTTGGCGACCAGCGGGCGGTCCGCATCGCCATCGGTCGAGACGATGGCGTCGAGCTTGCGCTCGCCGGCCCAGCGCCGCGCCAGAACTTCGTCCTCCGGTCGCAGGGCCTCGGTATCGACGGGGATGAAGACATTGCTGCGCCCCAGGGAGACAGGCGTGGCTCCGAGCGCGGCTAGCACCTCGCAGATGATGTCGCGGCCGACGGAGGAATGCTGGTAAACGCCGATGGTGAGCCCTTCCAGCGCACGGCCGAAGAAGTCGACATATCGCGCGCGGTAGCTGGTGAGCACGTCGCGAGACCTTAGCGCCACCGAGATCTTGGGGGCCGTGGTCAGGGCTAGAGCTCGATGTTGTGCGAGGATGCGGACTTCGTCGGCTTTGTCGATTTCCCCGCTAGCCCGATAGAATTTCAAGCCGTTCCGATCGTCCGGGATATGGCTGCCGGTGACCATTATGGCAGGCTTTCCCTCAGCCATAGCGGAATGGGCCAGCGCCGGTGTCGGCACTGCGCCGCAATCCACCGGCACGAGCCCGGCATCGGCGACGGCCTGCGAACATTGTGCGGCGATGAGCGGGCTCGACGAACGAAGGTCACGGCCGATCAGGACTTCGCCACGCGGTCCGGAGGCAGTGTCCTCCAGCAACATGGCGCAGAAGGCGCGCGCATACGCGTAGGTCGGGAGGCCGGCAAGCTCCATTACGAGGCCGCGCAGGCCGGATGTACCAAATTTGAGACTACTCACAGGACAACTTTTCAAGATAAATCAGATCACTCACGCTGAACATTCCGGTAGCTTGAAAACTGTGCCCGCAATCCCATTGGAGTGGCGTACCAGATCCGTTTCCCAAATACCTATTCGATAAAACATATTAAGCATAGGCGGAATCAGCTATTCCACAAAAATTCGTAAGAGCAGCGTAATGTTGCATGGGTTGCGTCGATCGGCGAGCAATTTGGCCCATCGCAATAAATTTCGCGAAAAGTCAACTCAAATTAGAGCGTTTGTCGATTTATTTATTGTGTGAGCGCAAAGCAAAAAGGACTTTATCGCAAAGCGGGTCGAAATTCACAAGGTAATAATAGTTGATAAAACCCATTTCAAGACGATAATCGAAAATCGCTCATGATATAATAATAAAATTTATTCACAGAAAGAACAGTGAAAATATTTTAATTCGATCCAAAGCCTTCGACTCGTGTTTTCGCACTCTCAACATGGTCTGGAGGCTTTGTGCATGATCATAAACTACGGCTCGCTTGCGACCCGCTGCTGCGCCAAATCGCCGATGTCAAGAAGATTGGGCTCCGCAGGAAAATTAATTGTTATCGTACTCGGCCGCCAATTTTTCGAATTAATGGTTGATTAACCAAGCGGCATGCTTTTTAATGTTCCCCAGCGTCATACGGGGCCGTGATGGACATAGTAGTTTAGTAAAATGAGTATCATCAATCAAAATATAGAATCAATTCGCGGCACCGCGCCACGTTCAGTGCGGGTGAGCTGGAGTATTCATTATAAAATAATCGATTTATTGGCTGCCACATCGGATGTATTGATTTTAATATTAGCAAGTATAATATTTCAATTGATATTTTCCGTAAATGGAAATGTGCTCGAAATTGACAAAGTGGGGCACGTCGTTTTTATGGCGTCTATCTTGGTAGTGACGTTGAAAGCGGGTGGTCTTTATCGCGCTAAGGAGCTTTTGTCTGTTCGTAAGCAATTATGGGGCGTAACAAGAGCCTGGGTGCTAGCAATAGTTTTGCATGCCGGAGTGGTTTGGCTTCTCGATATTCGTCATGGAGTACCATTCGGAATATATCCTTTCGCGTTTATTGTCCTGCTCGCAATGATGGTTGAGCGCTTTGCCATCAAGTACGTCTTGTCTCGGTGGCTATCTACTGGGCGAATTAAACTTAGTAAAGTAGTTCTTGTCGCACAGGATGCCAATTCAGCAGACGTAATTACGGGGCCTATGCTAGAGACCTTGGGCTTTTGTGTGATACAGAAATTTATCCTGCCTCGTTCTGAGGTTTCATGCGCTGAGATTGAGCAGTTAAGCACGCATATCATAACCGTGGGCCGCAATTCTGATATTGATAAGATTGTAATTGAGGCCGATCCAAATATCTGGCCTGCGCTGCGCCGTCTTGTTCAGGCTCTGCGTGTCACGCCAGTTCCCATTGTATTCTTGCCAGCGGGTGACGCTGCGGAGTTTTTGTCGCGCCCATCGCGTGAGCTTGGAGCTACTTTCTGTTTTGAACTACAGCGCGCGCCGTTAGATTGGGGTCAGCGAGCGACAAAGCGAGCGCTTGACATAGCTGTGGCAGGGTTTTTGCTTTTGCTGCTTGCACCTCTTTTAATAATAGTCGCAATTGCAATCAAATTCGACTCGGCGGGCCCGGTAGTATTCAGGCAGCGCCGCTGCGGCTTTAACGGACGTTGCTTCGTAATTAGAAAATTTCGGACTATGACCGTTATGGAAGACGGGGCTTCGCTGGCTCAGGCTCAGCGCCTGGACAATAGAGTCACAGGCCTTGGTCGGTTGCTGCGTACAACCAGCATTGATGAGCTGCCCCAATTGTTAAACGTGCTCGATGGAAGCATGTCACTCGTTGGGCCACGCCCGCACGCCATCGCGCACGAGACTCATTTCGAAAAGGCCGCCAGCAACTACGTCTTTCGGCGCCGGGTAAAGCCGGGGCTGACTGGATGGGCGCAGGTAAATGGGTGCCGCGGCCCGACTCCTGATATATCCGTGATTGAGCGTCGCGTCGAACACGATCTTTGGTATGCCGACAATTGGAGTTTGTGGCTGGATCTCGTGATACTTCTTCGTACACCATTCGAGGTGTTGCGCGCGCGAAACGCATTTTGAGCTGATAGTTCATTATCGCCCATCGACGTCTCGCCGGTAAGCAAAAACCTATCGCGAGTGTAGCAGTTTTGGTCGACATTGCTAGGTCTATACATATGCGAGATGACCGCAAAATCAACGAAAATCGAGGATCGCGCAATATTTGTTAGAAATATGGCTTAACAATCCGCCATTCCATTAAAATCGCAGTCTTAATGATTGCACATCAGATAAATCGTCGTTAGTTTGACAAAGAGCGTCAGCGACATGCTTTAAAATTGTAGCGTCAAATTGAGCTTTTAACGACTCAATGTGAGGAATATCCTCACTAATATTTTTTTTACCCAGGGAAGTCGCCGAAACAATATCATCGAGCTCAGTTTTAACCTGGATCCAATCTCGCTCTACCATTGCCCGCTCCTTTGTAAGTGCATTTCATATTAGCATGATTTCAACAATGAATTGATTAAGAAGCGTTTATTGGTGTATGGAGCGTGTATGCGCGGCCGAGATCGGCGGCGCGGTCATATTATGGTGCCATGAACCTCATCGAGGCCGTGGTAAAGCTCCCGCGTGTCATTGTTCTAATGTTAACTAAATGATCCACTCGGCACTCCGACGACTGAAGAAGCCAAAACAGGCAAAGATCCCATCTGTTCCGGACCATCTGCGGGTTTACGCCATAGGTGATATACACGGCCGCCTCGACCTTCTTAGGGAGATGGGACACAAAATATCGAGAGATCTTCGCGGTAGCGCGTGTGAAGCAATCGCGGTATTGCTTGGAGATTACGTGGATCGAGGGCCGCAATCTGCTGCCGTTATCGAGGATTTGGTGCAAGGTGTTTTCCCGGTGCCGATTATTGCTTTGCGCGGAAACCACGAAGAGATGCTGCTTAGATTCCTCGATGACGAGGGCACGCTTGATACATGGCGCAAATTCGGTGGCCTCGAGACGTTGAAATCATACGGGGTTTCGGTAGTTGATCCCATGCGGGGCAAGGGATATGAAATCGCTGCCACGTCTTTCCGGTGCGTGCTCCCAGAGAAGCATGTCCAATTCCTTAAGAGGACTTCGCTAAACATTTCGTTTGGAGATTATTTTTTTTGCCATGCTGGGGTTAAGCCTGGAGTTGCGCTGGGCGAGCAAAACATAAATGATTTGCTATGGATCAGGGATGAATTTCTTGTTTACACGGGTTCATTTGAAAAGATCATCGTCCATGGTCACACACCTTCACTAGAGCCTCAGCAGTTTTCAAATCGTATCAACGTCGATACTGGAGCTTATGCTACCTCGAAGTTAACCGCTCTTGTTTTAGAAGGCGAGCACCGCCGCTTCCTTTGGACTGGCAGTAAGTGAAAATCGCCCACCTTTAGCCATCTATGCGAGGTGCAACGCATTTGGCGTGGCGGCTGGTGTAAGGAGGGCGTAAGGTGCGTTGCGCTGCGGTGAAGGATTTACCTTCTTTTATGTTTTGGCGCCCTGGGGTAGAGCTGAAGTAATAATTGTATAAGTGTAGATTATTTTGACTGCACGATCTAAGCAATATATTGGACGGAAGCGATCGTATTGATAATTTATTTCCTCAATCCGCAAATTAAAAAATAATTATACTCCGTCTAAACGAATGACCAAAACGAAATATGTCGAAATATACTAGGGCGTTTCCGGCCTTGATTGAATCGATTGTGAAGTGACGTGGGCCTGGCTGCCTGATTCAACGTGATCGTTGATGAGGTGAGGCATGGCACGAGCACTGAGCGACGATCTACGTGAGCGGGTTTTGCAGGCTTCGACGGACGGACTTTCGGCACGGCAAGCGGCGGCGCGGTTCGAGGTCGGTGTCTCGACGGCGATCCGCTGGATAGCGAGAGCCAAGGTCGGGGAGCGAACGGCGCGGTTGCAAGGCCGTCGGCGGGTTTCGCGCCTCGATGCGCATGAAGCGTTCATCGTGGCGCTGATCGAGGAGCGCAAAGACATCACGCTGAACGAGATGGTAGCGCGGCTCGTCGCCGAGCGGGCGGTCGCCATCGGCCACTGCGCGCTGAGCTCCTGGCTTCGGGCGCGGGGCTGGACGTTCAAAAAAAGTCCGCCCATGCACTGGAGCAGGAGCGTCCCGATGTCGTGAAGCGGCGCCGGGACTGGTTCGAAGCCCAACCCGAGCTCGACGCGGAGCGCCTCGTCTTCATCGACGAAACTGGCCTGTCCACCAAGATGGCCCGCCTGCGCGGCCGCGCCCTCCGTGGCGAGCGCTGCCGGGCTGGTGTGCCGCACGGGCATTGGAAGACGACGACCTTCGCCGGCGGCATGCGCCTCGGCGGCATGACCGCACCCTTCGTCTACGATGGTGCCATGAACGGCATAGTCTTCCTTGCTTACGTCGAGCAGGTCCTGGTGCCGACGTTGAAGCCCGGAGATATCGTCATCATGGACAATCTGCCCGCCCACAAGCCGGCCGGCATCCGCGAGGCCATCGAACGCGCTGGCGCGACACTGTCCTTCCTGCCGCCCTACAGCCCCGACTTCAACCCGATCGAGAACGCATTCGCCAAACTCAAGGCGCTCCTGCGCGCCAGGGCAGAGAGGACGATCCCAGCCCTCTGGAACGCCGTCGGAGTGATCGTCGACCTCTTCACGCCAGCCGAATTCGCAAACTTCTTCAAAGCCGCAGGATATGAACCAGATTAAACCGGAAATGCTCTAATTCATTGAAGGGTCTCTGAGTAGTTGGTTCAGATGGCAGTCTGGCCAGGAGCGTAATGATCGATTTGTTATATTGATTTTTTGTGCGCTGATACTACAACAAGCTGAAATTTGGGTACTATTGTCGAGAGTAGGGCCGTTCGGCAGAGCCGTTAATTCTGAATTTGCCCAAACGGCGATCGTTTCTTGAGTTCGATACAAACTAAAATTCGAAAATTTACCTTGTAATGTACAATCGAGAAATGTCACAATCAAGAGTTTGCTTTCTAGTGAACGTGTGCATATGAAAGTAAGCAAATTAGGACCGAAACTAGAAAATTTAGAATATTCTCATATATTTATCGATCAGAAATTTAATTCATATAAAATTCGCCGCATTGCAAGATAAAGCGGGTGATGTTGAGTATTTTAGCGATCACGCAGCGCGCGTTCTGCTTGATCCCATAAGGGTTTTGTTAGATAGGAGAGCGCGGTCCGCGCAGGCGTTTTTATAAAGACGTCTACAGGCATTCCGGGCATTAGTTTCGCCTGCCCAAAGCGGACGATTTCTTCGTGCTTGAGGGTAATTCGCGCAGTGTAATAGTTGGTGCCGGAGCGCTGATCCTGCGTTAGGTCGGCGGACACCATGATGATTTCTCCATCAATCTCCGGGGTTGTATTCTGACTGAACGCAGCAAATCGCATCGTCGCAGTCTGCCCAACATAAATATGATCTATATCGCGGGGAGCGACTTTGACCTCGACGACCAACGCGTCCGAATCAGGGACTATGATCATGATCTGCTCGCCGGCTGCGATCACCCCGCCGACGGTGTGGACCGAGAGCTGGTGGACGCGGCCCGACTGGGGCGCGCGGATGTCGATCCGGTTGAGCTGATCGACAGCCGCGGTCTTGCGCTCCGTCAGTTCGGAAAGTTTGGAGCGCGTCTCGATTAGGTCCTTGCCGACTTCGCTCCGCAGGTCCTGGTCAATCTGGATGATCTGCAGAGCGATTTCGGCGATCTTGCCGCGTGCCTGCGCGATTAACCCCGTCAACTGGCTGCGTTCACCTTCAACTCGGGCAGCCTCGCGCTCCAACTGGTTCACCCGCGTGACTGGGACGAGGTTTTTCTGGAGGAGCGATCGGACACCGATCAGCTCCTTGCTGATCAAGTCGACTTCCTTCTGCTTTGCGTCGAGCTGGCCGAGATAGCCCTTGGTTTCGTCTTGGAATTGGGCGCTGCGCTCCTTAAGTTGGGCTTTCTGGCCGTTCCTAGCCCTGACCCGGAGGTCGAACAGCACGCGCTCCGCCGTGATGGCCCGCCCCGCCTCCGAGATCGAATCCTGCATGCGATCGAGCAGTGCCTTTGGAAAAACGATCTCATTGGCATTGTCGCGCTCGGCCTCAAGGCGAGCCTGGCGCGCAAGCAGCTCATCCATGCCTTTCGTCACAATCGTGGCGCTGGCCAGAGTCTGCGTCGCATCGAGACGGATCAAGATGTCGCCGGCGTTAACACGGTCGCCGTCGCGGACGCGCAATTCGCCCACGATCCCGCCGGTTGCGTGCTGCACCTTCTTGACGCTCGAATCGACCACGACCGAGCCTTGCCCGATGATCGCGCCCGCAAGCTGCGCTGTGGTGGCCCAACCGCCGATCCCAAACGTCACCACGCCGAACATCGCTATGCCGACGACCATGTAGCGTTGGATCGAATGCAGCGCCGAGTTGCCCGTGCGGTCCATCGTGTGCCTCCTAGCCGGCCGCGACGTTGTGTGGGGTCGGCATCTGCAGCACTTTCCTCAGGACTTCCTGCTTCGGTCCGAAGGATTGCAGCCGTCCATCGCCAATGACCAGCACATGGTCGACACCCTCCAGGGCCTTCGGGCGGTGGGCTATTATGACGACCACTCCGCCACGCTGGCGCACGCTGAGAATCGCATGGGTCAACGCCTCTTCGCCCTCGCCGTCGAGATTAGAAGACGGTTCATCAAGCACGACCAGGAACGGGTTGCCGTACAGGGCGCGAGCTAGGCCGATCCTCTGCCGCTGCCCCATCGACAGCGTCACTCCGCCTTCACCAACCTTCGTACCATAGCCCTCAGGAAGAGACAGGATCATGTCATGGACGCCGGCGACACGTGTCGCCTCGAGCACCGAGGCTGGTGTAGCGTCCGGATCGAAGCGGGCGATATTAACAGCGATGCTGCCGTCGAACAGCTCAACATCCTGAGGCAGGTAGCCGATATATTTGCCGAGGGCCTCCGCCGGCCATTGGTCCAGTGAGGCGTTGTCGAGCTTGATTCGGCCTCGAACGCGCGGCCAGACGCCTACGAGCGCTCGCGCCAGCGTGGATTTGCCTGCTCCGCTGGGGCCGATGATCCCGATGCCCTGGCCGGCGCTCGCTTTGAAAGAGACGTCGGCCAAGAGTTGCCGATCGCAACCCGGTGCCGCAACATAAAGCTCTTCAACCAACACCGCGCTAGTCGGCGCCCGCAACGCCAGTAGCTCAGGCTCCTTGGGCAGGAGCTGTAGCAGCTGGTCGAGGCGCTGACGCGACTGGCGCGCATCCACGAAGCCCTTCCAGTTCGCGATCGCAATGTCAACAGGCGCCAGCGCGCGGGCCGTCAGAATCGACCCGGCGATGATGATGCCCGCAGTCGATTCATGATTGATAACCAGATAGGCGCCAACAGCGAGCACGCCTGACTGGAGGATCGACCGGAATACCTTCGAGATACCGCCGAGCCCGGTTGTGATGTCGCTAGCCCTCTCATGAGCGGCCAGATATTTGGCGTTCACCTCCTGCCAGCGCAGCGTCGCCTGCCGGCGCATGCCCATAGCCTGTAGGACCTCGGCATTTCGTCTGCTTTCACCGGCCAGCGCCGCGCGAGAAGCGCTCAAGCGCGAATACGCCTTTGCCGGCCCCTGCGTCCGAAACTCGGTCAGGACGGTCACGCCGACCAATACCATGGCGCCAACCAGAGCCGTGACGCCAATCCAAAAATGGAGCAGAAAGCACACTGCCAGATAGATCGGAATCCACGGCAGGTCAAACAGTGCCATCGGCCCACCACCAGCCAGGAAGTTGCGGAGCTGATCGAGGTCGCGCAACGGCTGCATGCCGTCGCCGTCGCCGCGGGTCTTGAGCGGCATGCGGACCACGGCGTCGAACACGCGCGAACCCAATTGCTCGTCGAAATAGCGCCCGATGCGAACGCCGATCCGGCTGCGGATGAGATCCAGCCCTCCTTGGAAGGCGTACAGTAGAATCGCCAGCGCCAGAAGCGCCAGCAAGGTCGGCACGCTCCGGCTCGGCAGGACTCGATCGTAGACTTGAAGCATGAAGAACGAGCCGGTCAACATCAGCAGGTTGCTGAGGCCGCTGAAGGCGGCAAGCCCCCAGAAGATTCGGCGACACGCCTTCAGGAAGGTCGCGATCTCGGACTGATGCTCGTCGTAATCGTTCGCAGCTTCTGGCGAAACGGATCGCTCGGCCTGAACCGGCTGCGCGGCTGTCGAGATCAGTTTGGCCGCACCATCGCGCCCCCGCTGCGCAAAAGCGCCAAAAGACGCCAGGCGCGATGGTCCAGCATTTCCCACTTTCAGCAGAGGTATGACCCTCCGTCGGCCGAACTGAGGGATTTCTCGCCGCTGTTCGAGGTCAGCCATAACATTTTGCCTCTGAACCGAGCCTTCGGCGAGGCGAATCCCCCAAGGCTATTTGACCGATGACTCCGTGCTGCCAGCTACTACTACGCAAAATGGAAGTCGTTCGAGCTAAGCGAGGACAACTTCACGTTCTTCAGCGTCAGGGTATCCTGACCGGACGCAATCACTACATCCTGACCGACCTGTGAGGCGTGGGACAGCACGCTGGCAAAGCTATCGAACACGTTCGAACTAAACTGGATCGTGTCGTGACCCCGTCCGATCGGGTTGAAATCCTTGATGACGTCGTTCCCGAAATTAGGAGAGAATACAAATGTATCGGCACTGCCGTTTCCGAAGAGATAATCGTCGCCCGAAGTGCCTGTCAACACGTTGGCCTTGCTAGAGCCTAGAATTGCCTGGCCCCCACTCGTAGCTAGCACCTTGCCCGAACCGTCTACCGCTTGAGCAGTGAAGGTGTGCACCTGATCCGACAGACCCCGAGTCCAGAAAGTCCAGGAACCGTCCGAGCCCGCGGTCGCCGTCCCGACCAAAGCATTGCCGTCGTACAGCTTGAGATTGCTTCCCGGGTCGGCCGTTCCCTTGATCATGGCGTAGTTCCATGATTCGGAGACGCTGGTGAAATCGATCGGCCCCGCCGTCGGCGCCGGTGCCTTTATGCTCACGGTCTCCGTCGTCGAAGCCATGCTGGCGTTGCCCGCTACGTCGGTCGCGGTAGCGGTGAAGTTGTGGGCGCCGGCGCTTAGATTGTCGACATTCAGGCTCCACGCGCCGCTGCTGTTCACAACGGCCGTTCCGATTTGCCTGACGCCGTCGAACACCTTGATCGTGCTGTTGGCCTCGCCCGTTCCCTTAAGCATGAAGTCGTCTAGGCTGGTAGTGCCGCCGATCCCACCGCCTGACTGCGAGTAGACCCCCATTGTTGGGATGATTGGCGCCTTCGTGTCGATGGTTACGGCGAGGGCGCTCGAACTGCCGCTGGTCACGCCGGAGGCATTAGTTGCCGTAGCCGTGAAGTTATGGCCGCCGTCGTTAAGGGCCGAGGTGTTCAGCGTCCACTGGCCGTTGGCATTTGCCGTCGCCTTCCCGACCTGCGTCGAGCCGTCGAATACCTTGATGATGCTGTTGGCGGCGGCGGTTCCGGTTAGCGTCAGCTGATTATCGTTGGTAATACGGTCGCCTGCAACGCCGCTGTCGTTCGAAAACGTCGCGATTGTGGGCGTGATTGGAGCCGTGGGAGTGCCAGGGACCTGCACCTTCACGGCCACCGCGGCCGAGACTGAGCTGATGTTACCAGCCACGTCCGTCGCCTTTGCGGTGAAGCTATGGCTGCCGGTGGCGAGCGTGCCGCTGGTCCAGGCCCAAGCGCCGCTGCCGCTGGCGGTCACCGTGCCGACCTTGGTCGCGCCGTCATAGACGTCGATCTTGCTGTTGGCTTCGGCCGTGCCGGCGAACTGGGCTACCTTCGTGCTGGCGAGCGCCGTAGCTGAGGTCGAGATCGTCAGCGTCGGCGCAGTTGGCGCGACGGTGTCGATCGTGAGCGCCAGCGCAGTGGAGGTTGGGCTGGTGGTGCTGCCACTCGTCGCGGTGGCGGTCAGGCTGTGTTTGCCCTCGGCCAGCGCCTTGCTGGTGAAGGACCAGGCCCCGCTGGCGTCCGCCGTCGCCGTGCCGATTTGCATCGTGCCGTCGAACACCTTCACGCTGCTATTGGCGGCCGCCTTGCCAGTCAGCGTGATCGTGTTGTCGTTGGTGATACCGTCTCCGACCGTCCCGCTGTCGTTAGAGAACGTCGTGATCGTCGGGGCGCTTGGAGCCGTGGGAGCCGGCACGTTGACGACCACTGGGGCCGAGGCCGAGCTGATGTTGCCGGCCGCATCAACGGACTTGGCTGTAAAGCTGTGGTTGCCGGTGGTGAGCGTGTCGCTGGTCCAGGCCCAGGCGCCGCTGCTGTTGGCGGTTACAGTGGCGACCTTGGTCGCGCCGTCATAGACGTCCACCTTGCTGTTGGCTTCGGCCGTGCCGGCGAGCTGAGCAATGTTTGTCGCGGCGAACGCCTTGGCGGCGGTTACCGACGTAGCCATCGTCGGCGCGGTTGGCGCGACGGTGTCGATCGTGAGTGCTAGCGCAGTGGAGGCTGGGCTGGTGGTGCTGCCACTGGTCGCGGTGGCGGTCAGGCTGTGTTTGCCCTCGGTCAGCGCCTTGCTGGTGAAGGACCAGGCCCCGCTGGCGTCCGCCGTCGTCGTACCGATCTGTATCGCGCCGTCGAACACCTTAAGGGTGCTGTTCGCGGCCGCCCTGCCGGTCAGCGTGATAGTGTTGTCGTTGGTGATGCCGTCTCCGATCGTACCGCTGTCGTTAGAGAACGTCGTGATTGTCGGGGCGGTCACAGGCTGCGGGCCGGAACCGCCAACGTTGAAGATGGCGGGCTCTGAAAGCGCGCCGCTATTGGTAAACGCGTCGGTGGCCCTGGCCGTGAAGACGTGCTCGCCGCTGATGAGGTTCGACGTCGTGAAAGTCCAGGTGCCGTTGGCGGCGACCTTGGTGGTGCCGATAAACACGCCCTTGTCGTACACATCGACCAGCAGGCCGGCTTGTGCCGTACCATCCAGCTTGACCTGGGTGGAGCTGGCCGCCGTCTCAGTGGTAATCACCGGAGCGGCCGGGGGCTTGGCCGGCACGCCCGTGGAGCGGTTCTCATATTGCCCAGACAGCAGCGGCTTGCCCGTGGTCATGTCAATATTGTTGTACGTAACCGGATTGATGACGCCTGTCTTGTCCTGCAGGTAGGTCGATACGATCGAGTACCGCACGCCCGTGGGATTGATGAAGTTGTCGTGGATCGACGGGTTCACCAGCGTGCCGGCACCGCCGGAACCCCACTGAAATACCCCCGAGGTCGGCGCCCCGCTGCTCGGCATAACGATGGTGTTGTAGGCCGCCACCGGGTTGTGGACCACGTGGCCTTGCTGATCGCCGATGCGGAAAAAGGCGTTGATCTCGTCAGGTCCCGTCCAGTTCGGAGGCTGATACATCGTGTTGTATTGAACGACGATGCTTTGGATGTCGCTGAAGTAGGTCTGGATCGCATCGCTATGGTAGGCGCCTGTTCCCATCGTATCGAACAGATTGTACTGGATCGTGTAGTTGCCGTCGTGCGTGATATCGATGGCGTCGTTCGGGAATTTGGTGAATCGGTTGTACTCAACCACCGCGCCGGCACCGGTATAGAACATCGAATTGACGGTCGAGCCCGTATCGGCGCCGCCTTCGAAAGTGTTGTGCAGAACGTTGACAGATCCGCCACGGTCGGCGTCGATCGGCATCAGGTTGTTGGAACCAACTTTGAAGTAACTATTCTGAATCGTAACGTTATTCGCGTTATTGATAACGCTAACTTGCCATCCGCCGTTCAGTGAAAAATCGTAACCATCGAGAGTTACGTTGGAGCTGCTCACAGTGATCGTGTGCGTTCCTGTGTTTACAGAGACGCCCGACATCTTGATTGTCGACGGATCCTTCAGCTTCGTTCCACTAGGAGTGCCGACATCGTAATCAACGCCGGCAACCTGCCACGTCGGACGGACGGCATAACTATCGAGCAAACCCGAGAATACAGCCATTTCGATCCCCTTGATTCAATGAACTCAGATCCGGGCATTTTCCCGGCGTTCTATAACAGGCAAAAGTAGGCGGCAGCTTAAAAGTTATCTGAGATATTTTAACTGTTGTCGCATTCGATGCTTAGCCTGCGTTCTAATTGACCGATCGCGAAAATCTGTGGTCGCTTTGAGGCGAATTTGTAACCACTTGTCGGCAGGACCGAAAATCCTCCCATATCTGACCCCAGATTTCAGAGACGCAAGGCAGCGATCCATGAGGCTGCCCGTCCGGTGTGCCCGCCTTAACGGCTGCGCAACAGCCATCGGCCACATTGCCGGTGCAGGAACGCAACGCTGACAATCATGTTGGGAGCATTCTGCGGGGCTGATCAAAGATTTCGATCAACGTCCAGCCTTCCTGGCAGACGCCCCTCAACTATGCGGACGGACTCTTGCGCAGCTGTCTTGAAGCCTGACCACAGCCGCGAATCGTGCCCGACATTTGATCCAATACCTGCTGGCGCCGCCGTTTGGCAACGTCGCGCCAGCTGAAGGCGTTTGCGTGCTCCCCGGCCGCGTCGGCCATTTCCTGGCGCTGGGCCGGGTTTTCGGCGAGCGCTTGCAGCGCCGCGATCCAGCTGTCGCCGTCGTATGGATCCAGAACGAGGCCCTCGCGGCTGTGCCGCGTTATTCGGCCCGCTCCCATCGGCGTCGTGATGGCGGGCAGGCCGCAGCCGCCGGCCTCGTATGTCACCTGCGGCCCACCTTCCTCCAATGTCGGGAAAGCGAAGACATCGGCGGATCGGTACAGCGCGCCGATGTCGTCGACATAGTTGAGCACCTTTACGTCGTCACGCGCCAGCAAGGCGCTCCACCTCTCTCGAATGCACGGTTCCATGGCGCCGGCGAGCACCAGCCGGCCCCGCACCTTGCTGCGCGCCCAATAGTCGAGAAGCAGATGCGCGCCCTTCCGGATGCAGATCGTACCCGCGAACACGACCGTGAGCCCATCATTCGGGGGCAGCAACTTGCTGCTCCCCTGGAAGCGGGTCGGGTCCCAGCCATAGCTCGCGGGAAGGTGCTTATGCTCGCCGATAGAGTGCTCGAGCAGAGAGCTTTCCGTGCAGGCATTGGCACAGAAGATGTGGTCGACCGCTTCGAGGATGCGCTGCTCGTTCTCGATCGAAGCATCGTCGATGCCGTGGTTCGGAGGCAGGCCGGCCCGTCCATAGGCCTCGTCCAGAATTCTCTTGGCGGTGCCTCTGTGCCCGTTGATCATCTCCCGGAAAACCTTGACGCCGGCGTCACGCAGCGCTTTGACGGTTTCCAGCGACGTATCGGGCCAGACATAGGCACAGTGCACCCGCTGCTTCCTGTCCGTAAAGCTCTCGATAAAGTCGCGCTCGGTCTTGCCGCAGCCATAGCTCTGGATGAAACGGTAGGGGATGTAACGGGCCATGGCCGGCATAGATTCCTGCAGCCGGGCAGGAGCCACGCTGAAACCGCGAGCTCGCGGCACGAAGACGCCGACGGACAGCTCCGGATTCACCATAAAGCGGGAGAGCATGCCGCATGTGTAACTTGGACCGCGTCCGGTCAAGGGAACGGGCAGCAGGACATTCATCTGTACGCCCAACAACAGCCCTCCATATGCCCTAGCCAGGCTATCATCAGGTAGTCACGCCTCTTATTTATCAGTCCGACGAACCCGACGCTGCCCCAACCGGGGCAATGTCTCCGCTTCGTCCTCATTTGTCAGACGGCATCCAGACTTCCAGCCGACAGATACCTCTGCGTTCCAAGACCCGCAGTCCCACCATTTACCTAATTGACAATCTATCCTCCGGAAGTGTGAAAAAACATTATACTGCTTTGATTACTTTAAGCGGAATTACGGAATTTGTGTGGTGAAGCTAGACCTCTGCTCGCGGTTTCTCCGCCTATCACTCGACGGTCGGGCCCTAGCCAGTGGCGTCCGCGCGACCGCTAGCGAGGCCGGATCTCGCGATAGCGAGCCTGGCAGGCCGGCATAGCCACCTTTAAGGCATTGATAGAGAACGCCTCGAGAACCCGTATTGTATTGCCTTTAAGTCAGCGCGTGCTTCGCCAATAGCGGATATGGAATAACGAGTGGATAAAGTGCGCAACAGCGATAAGGAGATCGCACCGGTGCAAGCCGTCCAGTCTGGGACACCCCTTCCGGGTGTTGGAACAGGGGTTGCTGCCGCTTCGGCCGAGCGCAGCGAGGCTGTGGCGGTTGTCGTCATCACCTATAACAGCGCCCCCTTGCTGCCTGACCTGATTAGCTCGCTCCCCGCGGGCATGGGGCGGGTCCCGTGGCATCTCATCGTCGTTGACAACGACTCGGCCGATGACAGTATCGCCCAGGCTCGGAAATTGGCGCCCCACGCGACCGTTGTCGAGATGGGTCGGAACGGCGGCTACGCCGCTGGCATCAATGCCGGCGTGGCGGCTGCCCCTCCGCATGGCTATGTTCTAATTCTCAACCCGGATGTGCGACTCCTCCCGCGCTGCGTTTCGGAACTGATCGCTGCGGTGGGCAAGCCGGGGACCGGCGTTGCCGCGCCGAAGCTGGTCGATAGCGAGGGCGTACGGATCGACTCGCAGCGCCGCGAGCCGTCAATCCTGCGAACACTCGCCGACGCATTTCTGGGCGCACGATTGGCGGGTCGGATCGGCAACATTGGCGAAATGGTCACCGATGAAGACAGTTACCGGTGCGAAATGCTTATCGATTGGGCCGAAGGCTCGACATTGCTGGTCAGCAAGTCCTGCTGGGACGCCTGCGCCCCGTGGGACGAGTCCTTCTTCCTCTATTCCGAGGAAACCGATTTTGCGCTAAGGGCGCGCGATGCCGGTTTCGCGACGCGCTACACGCCGTCTGCTCACGCAATCCATCTGGAAGGCGATTCCGGCCAGTCGCCCAGGCTCTGGGCGCTTCTCAATATCAATCGCGTGCGCCTGTATCGCAGGCGCCACGGCGTTGCTCTCGCGATGCTGTATTGGACTGCACTGGTGCTGCGGGAAGGCAGCCGCGCCCTGATGGGGCGGAGGGTCAGCCGCGCGGCGATCGGAGCTCTGCTCAGCCCCACGAAGATGCGCGCGAAAGCCGGCCCCGATTTGGTCCGCACTCTAGGTTAGGGCTATACGAATGGCGCTCGCCACTGTTCGTCCCATTCTGCGCGGTGATATGCCGGCTGTCGGCGCGTTCCTACACGCCCATCTCAACCCGCGGATCAGCGCCGAGGCCTGGGCCGCCGCGCCGGTCGTTCCGTGGCAGGTCTCGGCGCCCAATCACGGCTTCTTGCTTGCTGACGGAGACAAGATCGTCGGAGCCTATCTCGCTTTCTACTCGACCCGCTCGATCGACGGGGCCGAGGAGCAATTCTGCAATCTGGGAGCCTGGTGCGTCCGCGACGAATACCGGCAGCACAGCATCCGCCTGCTGATGGCCATATTTGGCCAGAAGGGCTACACTCTCACCGATCTCTCGCCGAGTGGGGCGGTCATTCCGCTGAACGAGCGGCTTGGCTTCCAGCATCTCGATACGCAGATGGCACTCGTTCCCGCGATCCCGGTGCCGATCCGGCCCCGCGGCATCCGTGTTTCGGCGGATCGGGCCAAGATCGAGCGCGCGCTGGCCGGCACGGAATTGCAGCTGTATAGCGACCATGCGCACGCGGCGGCGTCGTGCCATCTGCTGCTGACCAGGGGACACGAGACGTGCTACGTCATCTATCGCCGCGAAAGGCGAAAGCGTCTTCCAATTTTCGCATCGATCCTCTACGTCAGTAATCCAGATCTATTCCGTTCAGCTTCGCTCGACGTTGCTCGCTATCTCCTGTTTAGGCATGGGATATTGGCGGTGCTCGCTGAATTGCGGACGGTGATATTCAGGCCGCGATGCTCCGTTATGCTTTCTTCTTCGAAAAAGAAGATGTTTAAGAGCGATAGGCTTGAAGCAAGTCAAATCGACGATCTCTATAGCGAGCTTACCTGCGTAGCGTGGTAGCGTTCATGAAGCCTGTGGCGGAAAACTGATGCCGTATCATCTGCATGACCTGGTGAAGCAATCGGCCCGCGAGGGCGGCGTAGCTCCGGCGCTGACATATGGCGCGACGACGCTGAACTATGAGGATCTCTGGCGGCAGGTCAAAGCGGTCGGGGCGGGCCTGCAGCGGCTTGGTCTGAAGCGAGGTGACCGGGTCGGCATCTTCCTGGACAAGCGCATCGAGACGGTCGCCGCCGTTTTCGGCACCTCGGCCGCCAGCGGCGTGTTCGTGCCCGTTAACCCGCTGCTGCGCTCGCGGCAGGTCACATACATTCTCGGCGATTGCGACGTTCGCGTTCTCGTCACGAACAAGGAGCGTTACGACCTGCTGCGGGAGGATCTCGCCAGGCTTCCGGCGCTCGAGCACGTCGTGCTGATCAACGGTATCTCGGCAACGGAGGCCGACGGGGCCGTTCAGCTCCATGCCTGGGCGGATCTGATCGCCGAAACCGCGGTCGAGCCGAGCGAAACCGGCGTGATCGACGTCGACATGGCGGCGATATTTTACACCTCCGGCAGCACGGGCAACCCCAAGGGCGTGGTCATCAGCCACCGCAACCTGACCTCCGGCGCCGAGAGCGTCGCGAGCTACCTGTTCAACAATCCCACGGACGTCATCCTGGCGGCCCTGCCGTTGAGCTTCGATGCCGGCTTCAGCCAGCTGACGACCGGTTTCCGGTCGCGTGCGCACATCGTACTGATCAATTATCTGCTACCGTCCGACATCTTGAAGGCTTGCGCCAAGCACGGCGTCACCGGCCTGACCTGCGTGCCGCCTCTCTGGATCCAGATCGCGGAGCTCAAGTGGCCGGAAGAGGTCGCGCAGAAGCTGCGCTATTTCGCCAACACCGGCGGCCGGATGCCGCGGGCCACGCTGGACAAGTTGCGCGCGATCTTCACCAAGGCCTCGCCCTATCTGATGTACGGGCTGACGGAGGCTTTTCGCTCGACCTATCTCGATCCGTCGGAGGTCGATCGCCGTCCGACTTCGATCGGCAAAGCCATCCCCAATGCGGAGATCCTCGTACTGCGCCCGGACGGCTCGGTCTGCGACGCGAACGAGGAAGGGGAGCTGGTGCACCGCGGCGCATTGGTCTCGCTCGGTTACTGGAACGATCCCGAGCGCACGGCGGAACGCTTCCGGCCGATGCCAGGCCGGGCCAAGGAGATCAACGCGCCCGAGCTGGCGGTTTTCTCCGGAGATGCTGTGGTTCGGGACGACGAGGGTTTTCTCTATTTCGTCGGCCGGAAGGACGAGATGATCAAGACATCCGGCTACCGCGTCAGCCCGGCAGAGATCGAAGAAGTCCTTTATGATACCGGGATGGTGCGCGATGCCGTCGCCTTCGGCGTCGAGGATGCCACGATTGGCCAGTTTATCGTGATCGCGGTCAGCCCGCTGCAGCACAGGCCGCTCGACGAAGCGATCCTGCTCGCCGAGCTCCGCAAGCAATTACCGCTCTACATGGTTCCAAGGCGTGTGGTCATTCGCGACGAGCTTCCCCGCTCGCCGAACGGCAAGTTCGATCGGACCCTGCTGCGTTCGGAGATACGCGCGTGATGGCACGAGACACCATCGCGGCCTTCGATGTCCTCGACGGCAAGCTCGTCGTTAACGGTGTGCCGCTCGACGTCCTGGCGGCCCGGATCGGCAGCACGCCCTTCTTCGCCTATGACCGGCGGCTGTTGACGCAGCGTATCGCCTTACTGCGCAAGACGCTGCCGAGCCGGATCAATCTGAGCTATGCGATCAAGGCGAACCCGATGCCGGCCGTAGTGCAGCATCTGAGTTCCCTCGTCGATTCCTTCGACGTGGCCTCGACGGGCGAGATGAAGATTGCCCTGGACACACCGATGCCATCCGATCACATCAGCTTCGCCGGGCCGGCGAAGACGGTCGCCGAGCTCACCCAGGCCGTCGCCGCCGGCGTGACGATCGAGCTCGAATCGATCAACGAGGCTCGCCGCGTCAAGGCGGTTGGCGAGAAGCTCGGTATCCGCCCCCGGGTTGCGATCCGCGTGAACCCCGACTTCGCGATCAAGGGCTCTGGAATGCGGATGGGCGGGGGGCCGCAGCAATTCGGCATCGATGCGGAAGTCGTACCAGAGCTCCTCCGCGAATTGCTCGAGGCCGATCTCGACGTGCTCGGCTTCCACGTCTTCGGCGGCTCGCAGAATCTCCGTGCCGAGATCATTTGCGAAGCGCAGCGCCAGACGGTGGATCTGCTGATCCAGATCGCGTCGTCGATGCCGATGCCTGTCCGATATCTAAATCTCGGCGGCGGCTTTGGCATTCCCTATTTCGACAAGGATGAGCCGCTGGACCTGGCGATGATCGGCGCCAATCTGCAGAACATTGTCGACGGCGCGATAAGCCAGCACTTTCCCGAGGCCCGCCTGGTCATCGAGCTGGGCCGCTACATCGTCGGGGAATGCGGCGTCTACGTTACCCGCGTGGTCGACTGCAAGGGGTCCCGCGGCAAGCAGTTCGTCATGGTCGATGGTGGTCTCCATCACCAGTTGGCGGCATCCGGAAACTTCGGCCAGGTCATTCGCCGGAACTACCCTCTGGCGATCGGGAACCGGATGGCCGAGGCGGCGACGGAGACCGTCAACGTGGTCGGATGCCTGTGCACGCCGCTCGATCTCCTCGGCGACGGCGTCAGCATTCCGAAAGTCGAGATTGACGATCTCATCGTGTTGTTCATGGCCGGCGCTTATGGCAAGAGCGCGAGCCCGAGCGAATTTCTCGGCCATCCGCCGGCCATCGAGGTCTTGGTATGATCCGGATACATCCGGTCGCGCCGCTGCCTGACAAGGAACCCCAATGACGAGCACGTTGCTGTTGGACGAGGTGAAGGACGTGGTTGCGACCAGCCTGGGCATTCAGGATCGCATCGCCACGGTCGAGGCGTCGACACCGCTCCTCGGGAGCATTCCAGAACTGGATTCGATGGCTGTAATCGAATTGGTCATGGCGATCGAGAAGCGCTTCGATCTGACCTTCGAGGACGAGGACATGACCGGCGACGTCTTCGATACATTTGGCAGCCTGGCGCATTTCGTGGCCGAGAGGGCGGCTTAGGCCACTGGCGCCTGATAGGTGCTCCGGATCGGCGGCTGACGCGGCCCGAAAGTGGGTCGTCGGTAGGGCGATGCGTGCTCGTGTTCGGACGGCCCGCGCGGAGCGTGATGGCTCAGCCTGTCGGCCAGCGCGAAAATCCGGATCGCCTGAAGAGCGCCCCGTCAGCCCGGCTCTGTGTACTTGCCGGCTCTTATGCGGCATCTGCCGGACTCGTCCCATTCGCGCATCGGGCGGGACGAACATGTTCGTGCGAACCGGGCACTGGTCCACATGGCGAAACGCCCGAAAAACAAGACATTGGATTGTTTCCGCGTTTCGGAGAAGCGCGGAAATACTCTAGGGCTTGCGGAAATAGATGCAGTCCTGATCCGAATGGTGCATCTCCGGCCCGACTCCTGTGGTGGCCAAGAAGTCGTCGACCGCGCGCCGGCAACCAGAGAAGGTGCCGTAATCGTCGATGATGATGAACCCGTTTGGCACGACCTTTTCATAGAGGTTGTCGAGACACACCTTGGTCGAGCTGTACCAGTCGCCGTCGATCCGCAGCAGCGCGATCTTGTCGATCGAGGCCTTCGCTCGCGGCACCGTCTCTTCGAACCAGCCGACGTGAAAGACGAACTGATCGCGCGGCAGACCGAGCTGCTCGACCAGGAACCGCTCGACGGCAGGTTGCGAAATGCCGGCGCAGGCGCCGATCGCAACCAGCTCGCCCTCGGAATTGATCGAAGGATTCTGTGCGGAAAAGCCCTCGATGACCTCCTTGTCGTGAGGGGAAGGCTGGGGCAGCCCCTCGAATGAATCGAACAGGTGGAATTTGCGCTGCGGCCCCGGACTCTTCCGGTCCGAGATCGCCATGATGCCAACGCATCCGCCGTTCCAGACGCCGCATTCCACCACATCGCCTGGAATCTGTTCCAGATTGATCCGGGCGACGGCCTCATAGGCGTCGAACAGCCGTGGCATCGGCAGCATCGTATTGGGGATGACCTTGTAGACGGCGTGTATACGCGCCGGATGCAGGAGCATGCTCGCCGGGATATTTCGCGCATCGCGCAAAATCTTGAAGGTGCGATGAAGTGAGATCGACTTCTTCGCCAGGGTTTTTGCTTGGGAGAGCATCCTACTCCTCATTGCAGAGTGTATTCAAGGAAAGATACGTTACGTAGTTCTTCTTCTCACACCGCTTTGAAATTCGGTAAAATCTATGCTTCTCGTGTCATCTCAGTCTCGATGCCGAAGGATCGTCGACGTCCTGATGTGGCAGTCGTTCGATCTAGGCCTTGGTCTTACGGCGCCGGCTCCTCATTGCCCTGAGAATGAGGGCCGGGTCTGGCCGCTCATTGCCAGGTACTTCCGGCGCAGCAACCGCGCGCTCAGGCCTCCGGCTGTGCCAATCGTGTCCTTCAGCCGCACGAGCGGCGGGCACGGTTCCTGTACGGCGAAGACGTATTCCCGCTCCAGCAGCTTCGCGGCCCGATGAAGGCTGAACTGGTCGATCACCAATTGGCGCGACGAAGCACTCAGTTCGCGCCGCAGTTCGGGTGAGGCGATCAGGCGCTCGAGGGCGGTGCAGAGCGCCTGCGTTCCGGCGCCTTCCGACCCGGCGCCCCGGCCGTACCAGCCTTCGTGGAGGAAGCGAGGCAGGGTCGCCGGCGTCAGGAGTTCGCTGAAGCCGTCTTCGCCGATGACGACCAGCGGCTTGCGGAAGGCGAGCCCGCGAAGGGCCGATCCACCCATGCCGATGACGATGTCCGCAGCTGCATAGGCCGTGCGCGGATCGTACATCTCGCCAGCGAGGGATACGACATGCCTGCCGGCCGCGGCATTCGCCTTAGCCGCCTGGGCTGCGACCCGCTCGTGCTCGGGCCCGCCGCCGACGATCGCGAACCTGATCCGACGGCCGGCCTGCGCCAGTTCGCCGACTGCGTCGCAGGCCCGCAGCAATCCTTCCAACTTCAGGACGGAAGCCAGCCGCGAGACCATCACCACCAGCAGCTCGTCGTCAGCGACGCCGTGCTCCAGGCGGAACGCTCGGCTGTCGACGTTCGCCGGGTCGTCCTCGCTTGTATCGACCGGCGGCTCGAGCAGGGTCACCCGGCGGTGCCCGGCCGCAACCGCATCGGCGCGCATCTCCTCGGTTCCCACGATCAGCGGGACCGTTCTCGGAAAGAACCAGACGACTGACATCGACATCACCGTGCCGATCAAGGGCGTCCGGTCGCGTAGCGTGGTGCCGAAAAACCCCTCCAGTACCGGGGCCCATTCATAGCCGTGGACGACATCGATCTTGCGCTCGCGTACCAGTCTGACGAGGTTCCGACACACGGAAGCCGAGGGAAAGCCGCGGGCGACGGGAATCTCGATATGCTCTAGGCCGAGCTTGTGGACCATGTCGACGACGGGGCCCTGCTCGGACATGACGATTACCTCATGCCCAAGGTCACGCACGGCGCCGGCGAGCTGGGTGGCGTTCAGCTGCGACCCGCCGATCTCCATAGTATGCGGATAGACAAGTATCCTCATGGCAGCAGTCTCAGCGCCCTCGCCATTCGTTTTGCGCATCGCGCGCCTTTTTTTATATCATTTATCCCGTTAAAAAATAAAAAATCTGATTCCTTGATTAAAATTAAATTTTCCGCGCAAAGCAATATTGTTGCGCGAGTGGGTTGTGGTCTTGGCGGCGATAATCCATAGTCGGACGCTGTATTGACGGCCAACAATCGTGGCGGCTCGTTCTGCGGCCCCAACATAAAATGCTGGGGGTAATCTTAAGACGGGCTTGGCCTTGGCGTCGCGATTGGGCAGTTCTGATGCTAACTTGATGCGGCGCTCGCAGTTGCAGCCATGAACGACATCCACAAAGCGATTTTTTTCTCTGCCCTCGAGAAGTATGGCAGCTTTATTTTCTTCATTATCGCGACCGCGATTCTGGCCAGACTGCTGACGCCCGAGGAGTTCGGGATCTATGCGCTAGTCAATGCGATTACGACTATAGCGGCATCGTATTTCCATGAGTTCGGGGGGGCCAATTATCTTATCCAAAAGGATGATATTTCCGAGCGTAATATTCGAACCGCTTTTACCGTAACTTTTATCACATCGGCCTTCGTCGCCCTGCTGCTCATGCTATTTCGCGATGTTGCAGCGCATTTCTTCTCTCAGGACGGCTTGCGCCTAGGCTTGGCCGTGTGCGCACTGAATTTCCTGCTGGTTCCGATTTCGGTTGTCATCTCCGCATTGCTGCGCCGCGATTTGGCGTTCGGCGCGCTGGGGCGGTGCAACATCCTTTCCAACGTTGCCAATTCGCTAAGCTCGATCGCGCTCGCCGCTGCCGGCTATAGCTATATGGCGCCAATCTTCGGCATGCTGATCGGAACGATCGTGCTCACCATCCTGTTGCTCGTGCATGCCGGCAGCGTTCGTATGCTCAGGCCCAGCCTCGAAGGCTACCGCGACGTGCTGGAGTTCGGCGCCTATTCCGGCACGGTTGTGATCATCAACGTGTTGTACCAGTGGTCGCCTCAGCTCTTCCTGGGGCGCCTGATGGATTTTGCGACCGTCGGCCTCTACACGCGGGCCGTCAGCATTACCCAGGTGTTCGACAGGCTCGTGTTCCAGGTGCTGAATCCCATCATCATGCCGGCGGTCTTCTCGCAGACTCGCACCGGCGTCAAACTGCGCGATACGTTCCTCTCTGCTATCGAGCTGTTGAGCGTGCTTCAGTGGCCGTTCCTGCTCTTTCTGGCGATCATGTCACACACGATCATTCTTCTGTGGCTGGGGCCGACTTGGATCGAGGTCGTGCCGCTCGTGCAGTTCTTGAGCATCGCATCGCTGTCGCTGGTCGCGGCACCGTTGACATATCCTGTCCTAGTGGGCGTCGGGCGTATCAAGGACACCGTTGCCGCGTCCCTGATTTCATTGCCTCCCTCCTTCATCGTTGTATTCCTGGCAGCCAACTACGGGGCGACGGCTGTGGCGGCTTCGGCGCTTATCACATTCCCGTTCCAAGCGCTTGTCGCGCTCTATTTCGTTGGCAGGCGGGTCGGCATCGACGCGATGGACATGGTGAAGGCGGTGTCTCGAAGCGCAGCCGTGGCGGCGACGAGCTCCGTTGCCGTGCTCGCCTTTTTGGCCCTATCCAGTAGCATGAATGCGGGCCCGATCGTGACCTTGGTCCTCGCCAGCGTATCGGCGGCCGCAAGCTGGATCGCGGCGCTCTACGCGACGAATCACGAACTTCTCAATCAATTCAAACTTGTCGTGCGACGCCTTACGCAGCGCAGGGTCGCGTCCTCAGCCACCAAGTGAGTGCACATCGGCGCGGGGTTCGTCGGTCAGTCCATCGGGGATCCACGTGATCGGCCTCATTCCGAGCCGTGCCCGGTCGCGTGCATAGCGCCTTCTGGATGCTTCGCGCGCGGATGCAGGCCGGCTAGAGGATGCTCATTTTACGCGGAAACATTTGGCAGCCTCGGGCTTGACCTGGGTACCATTCCAGAACTGCATCAATACAGCGCTCCGTTCCGACTTTCGGATCCGCGGCGTTTGCCTTTGGACCAATGGAAGATCACACTTATCGGCCTCTTCGGGATGCGTCTGATTTCAATCCAACCGAGCAGGCTTCAATCGGCGCTGCAGCTATCTCGCAGCCCCATTTTGGAGGCCTAAATTGCTCTGAATAGCTGGTCCGACTATGTCGAGGAGTCGTCACACATAGACGCGACGCTGCCGGTTTCGATGAACGTGCGGATTGTGAATAGCAGGCGGGGCGAGGTTTCGATGCCAAGTCTTTCGGCCCCGGCGACGAGAGGGACCTGATCTAATTTCTCGATAAGTTCCGCTTCGGTGAAGGCGACCAGTATGCGGCCTTGCTCGGCGAACCGCTTGGCGGTGGCGAGCTGATGGTCATTGCGATGTTCGCCCAAGCTCGCCTTGCGAGGCATGACTATGATCTGCTTTCCCAGCTCGAGAGCGGTGATAATCGAGCCCATGCCGGCATGTGAGATCACGAGATTGGCCGCTTCGACCTGCCGGCGGAACTCTGCCGGATCGATGAATTTTTCAGTCCGGATATGATCGGCGCGATACCCCGAGGGACCGGTCTGCGCGAACACGTCCGACCGGCCGCGCAGGCCTGCCCAGGTATCGATCGTGCGGATCAAGCGGTCGAACTGCCCTTGCGTTCCGACGGTCGCGAAGATCATAGAACCGCGCCGCCGTAGCGGGGCCCGGCAGGACTTGCCAGATGGGGCCATTGAGTCAGCCAGAGGTCCGCGAACCGGCCTATTCGATCTCCCGATACGGAAAGCCGCTCGACATTGGCGATGCTATCGAGCCAGATGGTGCGCGCTCTGATCATGCGTCCGAAGCGCAGGGCGAAATACCCCGGAGCGGCACCGGTCGAAACCACGACGTCGGGCTTCTCTTTCCAGATAATCCAGGCAATCCGGATAGCCGCCTTCAACAGCTCGACTTTGGTCTGGAGGTTGGCGTCGTTGACAACGTGGAACCGATGCCCGGGCACTTGCGCCGCGTAGGACTCATGGACAGTGACAAACGCGACGTCGCAGCCCTCGAAGGCGGGCTTGATCCGCAGCAATTGGACCCAGTGCCCGCCGCCAGACGAGACCGCCAACACCTTCGGCTTAGCGTTGCGTGATGAAGCCAAATACCTATCCTTTAACGCTCCACGAGAAAAACGGCAGATGTCCCGGCCCACCGTCGATCAGCGTACAACGGCGCTATCGAATACATGGGCCTTCTACAATAAGGTCGGCTGTCCACTATAAATGTGGATTACTTGGAATCAAGGTATTTCTGTAGAGGCCCCTGCCGCTCTCACCCGTGCGACGATCCTAACGGTAGCCTTTAGGCCTGAATTCAAGGGGTTGCGGGCGGCACCGGCCGTCATTGGGCGGAGCTATCCGAGCGCGATATCCGGGACGTCTCGTCGCGCTGCCAGCGACGCGTTCCTCTTCGGAAACCGACGGCCGCCTTGCGTCGAGCCATGAGATTGACGCAGCAGTAAACCAGTAACCCTGCCCAAGATCCGGGCTCGTTGAACAGGGCAAGGAGCGTCCGGTCGTTCACGTCCGCATTATTCCCGCGCAGTTGCGGGAAGTGCTGTCGCAGCTCGAGCGTACCCATATGGGCGCGAGTCCTGATCGCAAGCAGCCGCTGGATCGTCCTCGGCGGAAACACCGTCGACTTGAAGGCGGTCAGTGTTTCGCGCTCGTCCTGCTTGAAATGGAGGCGGACAAAGGTGTCGTCGGCGATCACGTCGGGGAACCGATCGAAGCGTCGGCGCCCCGCATCGGACAATGCGTAGACGCCCGAGCCGCCGATCCCTTCACGCGCCGACGGCAGCCGGGAGCGGATGTCGTAGTACTTGCGCACCAGCCACGAGCAACCGTCCAAATTGATGTTGGCTATGGGGGCAGCCGCCAAGACGTCCCCTCGCTCGAGCCGGCTTGCCAGCGCGCGAACGGTTTCGATCGGCACGACGATGTCGGCATCAATGTATATGCGCGGGAACGTGGCGGATGCCTGGTCACCGAGATTCAAGGCGTTGGTCTTGCTCGGCACGGTTGTTTCGATGACCTGGACGGCCGGGTGGACGTTTCGCGCGACCTGCGCCGTATCGTCGGAACAGCCATTGCAGACCACGACCACACTGATTTCATGCGCGCTGAGGCTGGCAAGCCAGGGCCGCAATGTCCGTGCGAGGACCGTGCCCTCGTTGTGAGCAGGGACGACGATCGAAATCATGACCGACCGAGCCGGAGTAGATCAAGTTGAGGCATCGTCCCATCCCGATCGATTAATCAAGGTCGTGCAATCTAATGCAGCTACCGCGTAAATTAAATCGAAATGCGGCATGCCGTGCTACGGCTCTCTGGTGCACTCACCTTCGATAGCGCCGGCGGCCGCAAGGTGCGGAACTGTTCCGACATTGCTCCCAAAGCGGCCGCAGGACGGCCGGTGAGAGCGTAGGCCTAGCCTGCGTCGAGCCGATCGGGCGCCAGATCAGGCTCGCATTCTGAAGCGGTTTCTGATCCATTGTCGGCGAAGAGCCGGGGCAGGTATCGATCTCCATTTTGTTTTGACGAGTCGATACTAGAGAGCCGCAGATGAAATGTGGGTGCGAAGAAATGATCGTGTGCATAACGGAAGATCGCGCCTCTTTCTCTGTGCCTATCAAGCTCCTGCTTTTAAGTCTCGCCAAGCATTGTCGGGATCTGCCCGTGGAGCTCTTCTTTCCGGCAGCTGATGCTGAATTTATCTCGTTCTTGAAGGGTCTGCCGCAGGTTTCGCTAAACCCCACTCCGCTGGCGCGCTCGACCGGATGGAACGTGAAGCCGGAGGCGATTTCCATGCTGCTGCATGATGGCCATGACGACGTGCTCTGGATCGATTCAGATATTATCGTCACCCGCGATTTCCGCCTCGAATTCGTGGGCCTGGATCCCGCGGTATTGGTGGCGACCGAGGAAGCGCTCTGGGGCAACTATTCCGACGCCGATTCCTGGCGGGCGCGGGCCTGGGGCTTCGAGGCCGGGCGGAATCTTCCATTCACGGTTAATACGGGTGTCCTAAGGATGACCCGGTCGCACCTGCCGCTGCTGGCAAAATGGCGGGCGCTCATGGAGGGCGATGCCTACAGGCAGGCCCAGAAGCTCTCGACCGAAGAGCGACCCATGCACATGTTCGGCGACCAGGACGTGTTGACCGCCTTGCTCTCGAGCGCCGAATTCTCCGACGTGCCGCTGAAATTTCTGAAGCGCGGCGCGGGTATCGTCCAGTATTTCGGACTTTCCGGCTACACCTGCGCCGAGCGGCTGCACAATTTGCTGCACGGGCCACCGTATTTCGTTCACTCGCAGGTTTTCAAGCCCTGGGTGAAATTCGCCGAGAAGCGCCAGATCGAGGGTTCGCGCGACCTGGTCGACGCACTTTACCTGGATTTGTCTCCCTACACCCTGGCGGCGCGAGCCTATGAGCGGAGCATTTCCGAGTCGTGCCATTGGATGCGCCCTCAATCCACGGCGGCGTCCTTGCTGCGCGCTGCCGGCTTCTGGTACGCGCCGTTGACCGGTCTGCCGATCGCGGCCCTGGCCGACCTAGTCAGGACGACGAACCTATCCTTCTTGAAACGCTGTTATTTCAAGCAGAATTCCTTGCGCGATCCCGCCGCGCCGCAGCGCCCTGCCGAAAGTCCGCGACAGGAAAGCGCCTGACCCGTTCTCAACGACGCGGGCGTTCGGTGCGCGTGCTCCAGGGCGTGCGAGTTGGCCGGGGCGAAAGGCCCGCCTCGGCCGGCCGCCAAATGGTGGGCCGATATCAGTCGGCGAGCCGCTTCAACCGTCGCATCGTCGATCCGAGCAGTGACGCCTTGAGCCGGAGCCGGGCTTCGTTCCGTAGCCGGCTGGTGATGCTGCCGGCCTGCGCCATCGCGGCTAGTTGCTCGGGCTGGATGCCTTCACTGACGGAGTAGCGCGGGATCGGCCACGTGGTCGAAAGACGAGCCCCGCCGTCGCTCGAATAGACATGCCGGTAGCCGGACCGTCCGAGCGCCGAAAGGACGCGGCGGTCGTAGCGGCCGAAGGGGATTGCCGCCGCCGTCACCGGCTGGCCGATGACGCCTTCGAGGATCGACCTGGACTCAGATAGCTCGCGGGCGAGCTCGTCGGCCTCGATGCCGCTCCAGTCCACGTGATTCAGCCCGTGGGATCCGACGCCGAACCCCTGCGCGACCAGGTCTCTCAGCTCGTGGCGCGTCAGGTAGCCCGGAACATCGAGCTTGCCGGCGAGCACGAAGAAGATAGCGTGCAATCCGCGTTGGCGAAGCTCCGGCGCGGCAATTCCGCAGTCGGAGCTGTTCCCGTCGTCGAACGTCAGCTGGAAGTCCACCGCCTCCGATTTTGACTGAACCAGATCGAGTATATCGGTAAACTCTTGCCGGCTGATCCAGAAAGGCTGCTCGCCTGGCTCATAGGGGCGCGAGGCGTCGCCGATGCCGTGAAAATTAATGATGAAGGCCGATTTTTGCACCTGCGGCATTGGTCTCGTTCAATTAGACGGTTGGCTTTCAAATTAGCATAATCGACGGTGCGTCAACGACATAGCCCTATGTGTACGTTCATGGTGCTTCTCGTGTCCGTGCCTGACGGCGCCGGTTCCCCGGTCGTCGTCGACCATGCGCAGTTTGATTATCTCGGAGAGCAGACTAGAAATGGTGACACTTCGGTCGCTCGGCACGAACAGGGCCATGTCGCAGCTTCTCATCCGCTCGCAGCACCGGAGGCCCTTTCCGCAGGCAGGACGGCCGGGCGGCGTCCGCGCCCCGGCCGCGCGCAAGAGCTTTGTGCCCACGCTGATTTGCCTGGCGATCGTGCTGCCGTTCAGCGCCGCAGTGTATTTCGGGGCCGCCAAGCTGACGCTCATCAAGATCCTGCTGGTGATATTCACCGGCCCCGCCGTTACGAAGATTATCGCGAGTCCTATGCGATATCCCCGGCGTTTGATGATATCAGATCTATTCGCTCTGATCTCGTCGTTGATCATCTTGGTCGTGCCGATAATCGCATACGGCGGTGAAACGATCGTTCAATCCGTGTCGCAATTCATCGAGTTGTTCGGCAGTTACATTATTGGTCGGGCGTATTTTTACTCGGACGATGCGCTTGAAGATTTTGTAAAGGCGATCAAGTTCATAACGATCGTCATCGTCGGACTGGGCGTCGCCGACATCGTTCTGCAGCAATATCTAGCACACGAGATCGCGGAGGCCATTTTCCGGGCCGATGCGCCGACCGTCGATGCGGCCGACCCCCACTTTCATCGGCTGATCCTCGGTCGGTACAGCCTTAGGGCAGCATCGACCTTCGACCATCCGATCCTGTTTGGCACGTTCTGCGCGCTGCTGATCCCGATACACCTCTATGCCCAGGAAAGTGCGAATGCCCGGCTGTTCTATGTTCTGGTGTGTGCGGTGGGCTGTGTCGTGGCGCTTTCATCCGCGCCACTGCTCGCCTTGACCGCCGCGATCGGCATCTATTGCTACGACGCTGTGATGTATAGCTATCGCGGACGGTGGAAAGTCATGATTTTTTCGCTGCTGTTCGGCGTCGCTGCGCTTTTCGTCCTCGCCGAAAACCCGTTGAGCTGGGTGTTCCGCAACCTCACTCTCGATCCGCAGACGTCCTACTACCGGCTGCTAATCTGGAATGCCGGCATCGAACAGGTCAGCAACAATTTCTGGATCGGGATCGGGCCCAATCAGACTGGCGACTCCATTCTCGACACCTCGGTCGACAGCCTCTGGCTCGGAAAGGCCATCGTCTACGGCGTACCCATGATTGTCGCTCTTTTTCTGATGGGGTTTGCCGCGGTGCTGTCCTTCCCAGGGCAAGCCGGGGTCCGGCGCGCTGATCCGTTTCTCGACCGGATGTGCACCGCATTTTCGCTGCTGATTGCTCTCCTGTTTTTCGTCTCGTTCACCGTATATTTCTGGAATGCCGCCTGGATTTTCGCGGCACTCTGCGTCGGCATCCGGGTATCGCTAAAGGAGCGCTGCCTTGCGGCACACAGGCAGCGTCGGCAGTTGGGATAGCCTCGAGACGGGACGGCGAGGCTGGCGCGGACGGCCGTAGTTCGCAGGAGACAAACATGCGCCTACTCGAGAGGCGACAGGCGCCGAAGAGGTGCTGGCCTTCCCGAAGAGTCAGTGGCACATTGCCGCAATTGGCTGTGTTTTGGCCAGATGATAGGTTCAATTAAACATATTTAATTTGGACAGGTGCACTTTAAACCAGTACGCTTATTTTGGCTGGAGCGACGGTCTTGGCCGACGCATATTTCGGGCTGCGCCATTCGAGCGGCGTGCTGACTGGACGGAATCGCGTTAGCCGCAGGCGGGACTTGAATGCTTCATAACAACATTCCGCAGATCGACAGGGGCCATGCCGCCGTATACCAGGTTCAGGGGGAGGGTGGCGGCGAAGGCGGGATCGGCGCGTTGGTGGTCGCGGCGCTGGGTCTTGTGCGCCGCCAGTACACCACCGTTCTTTTCGCGATGGCTATTGCTCTGGGCGCGTGCATCATCTACCTGCGCATCACGCCGCCGACCTATACCGCGCAGGTCAAGATCCTGATCGCCAACCCCAAGGCTCAGTTTCTGCAGCAGCAGTCCTTGCTCACAGAGCCGGTTTTCGACCTCAATCAATTCGAGACGCAGCTCCAGATCATTCGGTCCAATGCGATCGCTTCGTCCGTCATCAAGCAGTTCCAGCTCGACAACGATCCGGACTTCACCCGCCAGGCGTTCTCGGTAGGGGCGATCGTGCAGCGGATTCGCGAAAAGGTTGCGCCGCGTGCCGCGGCGGCGGATGCTAAATCGCCGGAGCAGATGACGGAGAGTCTGATCAAGGCGTTCCAGAGCCGCCTTCAGGCAGGCAGGGCCGGGGCCAGTAATGTCATCGAGATCGGTTTCAGTTCGAGCAACGCCGCACGCGCCGCAGAAATCGCCAATGCGATCGCCAACGCCTACATCAACGATCAATTGAATGCGCGGTTCGAGGCCCATCGCAGTGCGACCACCTGGCTGCAGGAGAGGCTGCGTGATCTCAGCGACCAGGCCCTGACGGCCGAGCGGGCTGTCGATGCCTATCGGATCCAGAACAATATCGTCCCGAGCGGCGGCACGCCGATCGATGAGCAGAAGATCACGGACCTCACCAGCCGCCTGGTCGCAGCGCGCGCGCAGACATCCGATGCGCAGACGCGGTTGAACGGCTACACAACAGTGCTGCATGCCGGCTCGGACAATGCGAACTCGCTTGGCGCGCTTGGCGCCGCCGGGCCGGAGAGCCTGAATAGCGCAATCATCAGTAATCTCCGCCAGCAATATCTCGAGCTCGTCCGGCGCGAGAGCGAATGGTCCGCCCGATTTGGCCAAAACCACCTCGCAGTCATCAACCTTCGCACGCGCATGCGTGACCTTCGTGGCTCGATTCTCGACGAGGTCCGCCGTCTAGCTGAAGTCAGCCGCAGTGACTACGAACTCGCGAAGCAGCGGCAAGTCGAGATAGAGAAGCAGCTTAACGAGGCGGTGTCCCGATCCCGGACGACCAATACGGCCGAGATCACCCTACGCGAGCTGGAAACCCGGGCGAAGAACTATCGCAGCCTCTACGATACGTTCCTGCAGCGCTACACGGGCTCGATCCAGCAGGAATCGTTCCCGATCTCGGATGCCCGCGTGATCTATCCTGCGATCGCGCCGGACAGCAAAAGCAAGCCCAGGACATCGCTGATCCTGGCTCTGGGAATGTTCGGCGGCCTCGGCCTCGGTATCGGCCTCGGGCTGTTGCGCGATGCGATGGACAGGGTGTTCCGTACCTCCGGGCAACTCGAGTCGGTCCTCCATTTACCGTGCCTATCCCTCGTGCCGCGCTGGCGACAGCCCAAGGGACAGCGGGCGGTTGAGGCACGCCGGTCGGACGGGGACACGCAGCAAAGAATCCTATCGCCCCAAGCATCGGTTGACTGGGCCGTGATCGACATGCCCCTGTCGCGCTTCGCCGAGTCGATCCGTTCCATCAAGCTAGCGATTGATCTTAACTCCGGCGATACGACAGGCAAGGTCATCGGCCTCACTTCGGCTTTGCCGAACGAGGGCAAGACTACTTTGGCCGCCTCGCTAGCCCAGCTCATCGGCCACGGTGGCAAGAGCGTAATCGTTGTGGATTGCGACCTGAGAAATCCTTCACTGTCGGCCAATCTGGCCCCGAACGCTACGGTTGGTATCGTCGAGGTGATTAACGGCAAGCGGTCGCTTGAAGAGGTCGTTTGGCGCCATCCTACGACCGGTCTCATCTTCCTGCCGGCCGTTCGCCGCGGCTCGCTGCTTCATACGAGCGAGATCCTCTCGGCCGATGCGATGCAGAAGCTGTTCGCTCGCCTACGGACGTCCTACGACTATGTCATCGTCGACTTACCGCCTCTTTCGCCGGTGGTGGATGTGCGCGTTACTGGAGCGCTGATCGACGGATTCATTATGGTGGTTGAGTGGGGCCGTACAAATATAAACGTTGTTCAACATGCGCTGCACACTGCGCCCAACATCTACGAGAGCATGATTGGCGCGGTATTGAACAAGACCGATATCAAAGCGATGGGGCGCTACCATTCCTATCTTAACGAGTATTACAGTGACAGCCATTATGCCCGCTATGGCGAGATCGACTCCGCCAGGGGTCGTGCCGGCTGAAATGGGCGAGGCGAGTTGTGGCAAATTCAGCACACCCGACCATTGTCCTTACCATGACGGCAGAATTCGCTGGTCTAACTCTGGTTAGGATGCGAATGGGGCTTTATCTGTCGGATTCTATCTGGGGTGGACTGTTCTGATTCCCGCGTCACGAAATTGGGCACGGATCACGGTAAGCGCTCTGGCATTAGCCTGCGCCGGCTGTGAGACTATGCCGAGCAGCGGCCCTTCTCAAAAGAATGTGCGCGCTGCCGATGCCGAATCCGTTGCGCTGCCTTATGCGCTGGTTCCTCTGACGCCAGAGATCAGCCGCAACCTGGCGCGCCAGTCGACAAAGTTGTCGTCGGCCTTTGCCAATAAGGCGCCGCCGAAAGCTTTCCGTTTCGGTGTCGGCGATATCGTTAGCGTCACAATCTTCGAGGCTGCTGCAGGAGGGTTATTCACCTCCGACACCGGCGTCCGGGCCGGCAATTTCGTCACCGTCCCGAACCAGGCCGTCGACGAACGCGGTGACATCACAATTCCCTATGCGGGTGCCATTGTGGCCAAAGGTCGGACACCGTCCGACATTCAACAGACGATCACGGATCGGCTCAAGGCCCGTGCTCTCGAGCCGCAGGTTGTTGTATCACTCGCGCAGCAGAACACCTCGCTGATCAGCGTCTTGGGCGACGTGCGTACCGCCGGCCGTTTCCCGGCCAGCCCGTCGGGTGAGCGCGTTCTCGACGCTATCGCGCGTGCCGGCGGCCCGGGAAATCAGGGCTACGACATGTGGGTCTCACTCGAGCGGGCGGGCCACCGGGCCACGGTCCCGTTCGGGGCCCTCCTATATGAGCCCAGCAACAACATCTATGTGCTGCCGAACGACGTCATCTATCTATACAGCCAGCCGCAAACCTTCGTCGCATTCGGTGCTGTCGGGACGCAGGGCCAGTTCAAGTTCGACGCTTGGCGAATCTCCCTCGCCGAGGCCGTCGGAAAGCAGGGCGGCCTCGCCGACTCGCTGGCCGATCCGGGTGCCGTATTCCTCTACCGGGGTGAGACGCGAGAAGTGGCTACTCAGTTGGGTGTTGATGTCAAGCGGTTCGAAGGTCCAATCATTCCAATCGTCTACGCCGTGAACCTGCGTGATCCATCTGGCTATTTTCTTGCGCAGAATTTTGAAATTCGAAACAAGGACGTTATTTACACCTCAAACGCCGACTCGGTCGAAGTCACGAAGTTCTTGAACTTCCTGCGAACTATTATGGCCACCGCGAACGATCCGATCATCTACGCAACGAACGGATACGCGCTCAGGGCCGCGATCAGAGGAACTGGTGTGGGCTCGACGATAGTGAACACGCCTGCGCCCATCACGAGCGCGAACTAGAGCCGCGGGCCGGAGAGTGGATTGCGCTTTCCGGGATTCGAGATACTGAAACGATGAGTTGGATCGTCATCTCGCGCCTGAAAGAGTACGGCGATCCCATTTCTAGGGTTATGATGGACCCGCGCCGCTCGGCGCCTGACCGAGAGTTTGCTCAGGCCAGCCGCGCTGCAGATTTAATGCGAGTCCGTTATCCTAGGGCAGGCTGCCGGACCAGCTGGGTCAAGCGGCGCGAGCGTCGGTTTAATTTGCCGCCCGTCCCTTTAAAACTAAGGTGTGGATTAAACGAGCTATCCTGGGCTCGCGGCAGACAGGTCCGCCCAATCGCCCGGGTTGAAGCCAGATGACGATTTCGCTCCTCGCGCTCACCTTCTTGACCGCTCTCGTTGCCGCTCTGGGACTGGTCGATACGTTGGCAGCGATCGGCGCGATCCTGGCAATCCTCGCAGTCGCATTGGGCATCGCGGTCTTTGTCATGCCCACCCTCAATGTCACCCGCTTCTCCCGCCTAATGCAGCCGGTTCTGATCACGGTTCTCGCGACACCGGCGCTGTGGATGCTGATGCAGGTTCTGCCGATGCCGGTCCAGGCACTCAGCAACCAGATATGGGCGACCGCGGCGATGGCGCTCCACCAGCCTCTGACCGGCGCGATAACGATCGATCGCGGCGCGACCGTGGTCTCGCTCGCCCATTATTGCATGGTCGTGGCCGCGTTCATGATCGCAACCGCGCACGCGCTAGATACGCAGCGAGCCACCGACCTGCTCTACCTGTTAATCGCGTTCACGGCCGTTGCTGCGATAGCGCTTTTTGGGATCGAACTCGGGTTGCTGGATCCGGGGCAGGCCGGTTCACAAGAACTCGCCTTCATCGCCATATTGGGAACGGTGGTGTCCGGCGCCGGCATCATTTGTCTTTATGATAAATTGCCGCGCGCGGGTCGGCCACGACGAGGCGTTGCGTCGTCCAACTGGCTTCTCGGGGTAATTTGCGGTGCTTTCGCACTGAGCTTCGGGACGATTCTGATCCGGGAAGAAGCCCGCCATGTCTTCGGTATCTTGAGCGGTGTGGGGACGCTGGGAGCCATTTTCGCCATTCGCCGCTGGTCGCTCGGCGCTTGGGGCAAAGCGGGTTTAGCCGTCTTGGCGCTAGCACTTGTGCTCGGCGCCGCTGCGGTCTTCCCCGTGGAACTAGATATTGCCGGGCAGCGGCATAATCAAGCCGCGGCGGATCGCATGATTGCCGACGTTCCTCTCACGGGCTCCGGCGCCGGTGCCTACGAGGCTCTGCTATCGATTTATCGCGAAATCGACGCGGGGACCGACCTGCCGACTACAGCGGCCAAGATTAGCATCGAAATGGGCCGCTTTTTTTTTATCGGAGTCACGATAGCGATTGTTAGTTTCGCCTGGATGCTGTTTAGCCGGGCGTTGAAGCGGCGGCAGAATTATGCATTCTCTAGCGCAGGCGCCGCGATGCTCATAGGTATCGCGCTTCTGCTTTTTTTCAATAGCGGGTTGCTCGGAGTAGCAGCATCGCTCCTTGTCGGCATTTTGGCCGGCGTTGCCCTTGGACAAAGTTTGAGTGCTAGCGATGTGGTGGGTGTGTCCTCGCACGTTGTTTTGGAGGACGGCATCCAGCTGGGTCAAACGCCCTCCTCGCTTCGACCTCGCGCTGTGCTCGGTTTGCTATCCATTGTTCTCGTTGTGCAGGCTGTCTGGATCCTGGGTGCAGAGCGCTGTAGGTTTGGCGGGTATCTCCTCATTCTACAGAACGCTGCAACTTGTGCGAGGCCTGAAGAGCTGCGCAAGATTGCCTCCTTCGCCGTCATCCGTGGCGATCTTTGGGCGGCAAGCGCCCGGGCACAGATCGCACGCCGCGGCGCCGAAGCTGTCACGGGGGGGGAATCTGCTTCGGCATTGGCGCTTGCGGATCTAGAAAGCGCGCTGCGCCACGCTCCACACCGCAGTGACGCCTGGCTCATGCTCGCCCTTCTAGTCGAGCGCGATAATCTTGCTGGATTCGATGTCGGCAGCCTGCTGAAGATGTCTTATTACACGGCCCCCAACGATACTGCTCTGTTGTTCGAGCGGCTGAAGGCCGCTTTGAGGGTCGAGGCTAAGGCGCCTGACGCCGAGATCGAGGATATGATCCGGCACGACGTGACCCTTGCTGTCAAGCGCCAGCCCCAGCTTCGGCCCCTGCTTGCCGCTGCGTATCGCTCCGCTTCGCCGCCGCAAAAATCGGTAGCCGAGCGCTTTATCTTGGAAGTTGACCCCGAGTATATGAGGAGTATCCGCTCACCTTAGGAACAGTGGACTTCTGCGATCACCATGGGCGCTGATGCATGATCAAAGCAGTCTTTCGGAGGTATCCAGGAACGTTATAGGCCGCCTAGGGAAAATTAATGAGAGCTGACATCGCCCCGCAAAGTCGGCGATGGGCAGACCTGTGGTTCGTTTAGGCGCGATAAGTTAATATGTGTCCAAGCGGTTTTCTGGAGCGTGCTATCCGGCTCGCCTTGGCATGCTCAGCCGGAAGTTTTCGGCGACTGAAACAGAGTCCTTCGGCGCTTCAGCCGGGGCCGCTACTGCAGTAAGTGGACATTTTTGCGGAGAGGTCGGACTGGCCTGTCCGTAGAGAAGCTCGATACTCCCGATCGTTGAAGCTCTGCGGCCTCATCTGGTTGCGCGTTAGAGCAAGTTCGGCGTCTGCTCCGAGAGGATCGCACCCCATATTCCTATGGCCACCCGAGCAGTGGAATGCTGGGCCGGACCCGCCATAAGTCGGCAACCTAAGACATCAGGTGAATCTTGCCAGCCCTTCTACTCCACGAGGCGAGTAGCCCTGTCATCGCGGATCGATTGCCGATATCGAGGTTGGTCAACCTCGTCAGAATTGGAATTTTTGCGTTGCCGGCTCAAGCGCTCCGGCCATCGCCTATGTGCCCATCGTTGTCTTAACGCTATGTTAAATTAGCGCATAAAGGCCTTGCTATGAAATACGGTGAGGCATTACTTATCCCGTACTAGTGTCGAGACGTCTGGCGGATGATCATAAAGCCGACTGCCGTCCCGCCAGCTCAGAGGCGCCGACTGTACCTCATGCGTGCTGTATACAGCAAGAGGTGCTGATGTGGACACTGGCGCCCGAGTTTGATCGTTTTTGGCAGTGTGCGAGGATAAGCGGATGCGTAGCAATCAGTTGGGCATTGGCGTCGTGGGCTATGGCTATTGGGGCCCGAACCTCGTGCGCAATTTCGCGGGTAGCTCGGAAGCGAAGGTCGTTGCCGTGAGCGATCTCAATGCGTCGAGGCTCGCCGCGAGTCAGCATGCCCATCACGGCATGGAGGTAACGCAGCGGTATCAGGATCTCTTGGAGAATCCGGCGATCGAGGCGATTGCAATCGCTACACCTGTGCATACCCACTATGACATGGCGATCGCTGCGCTGAAAGCCGGCAAGCACGTGCTGGTGGAGAAGCCGCTGGCACCGAGTTCTGAGCAGGTTCGGAAACTGATCGGCGAGGCGGAGAGACGGCATCTTACGTTGATGGTTGATCACACCTTTCTTTATACGCCAGCTGTCCAAAAGATTAAAGAATTGATAAATGAAGGCGGCATTGGAGATATTTATTATTATGACAGCATGCGTGTAAGTTTGGGTTTGTTTCAAAGCGATGTTAGCGTCATGTGGGACCTTGCTGTTCATGATTTAGCCATCATCGAACACATTATCAATGAGAGGCCGATTGCTGTGTCGGCCACGGCTTGCAGCCATGTTGTCGGAGCCCCAGAAAACATGGCTCATCTAACTCTGTTCTTCCAGAACAACTGCGTTGCCCATGTCAATGTCAATTGGCTCTCACCGGTCAAGGTCCGCCAGACCTTTGTTGGCGGAAGCAAGAAAATGATTGTCTATAACGACTTGGAACCCACGGAGAAGATAAAAGTTTACGATAGAGGCATCACGATCGACGACGGCACGTCGGAGAGCGCCCTCCAGGCCCGCATTGGCTACAGGGCAGGTGACATGTGGGCTCCGCATATCTCGGCTAAGGAGGCGCTTCGAACCGAGGTCGAGCACTTCGTCGATTGCGTTCGCAATGGGACGCAGCCTCTCTCCGATGGCATGTCCGGCCTACGAGTCGTCGAGATCCTCGAAGCGGCCTCGCTGTCCATCGCAGCTAAGGGCAAGCCGGTTCCGCTTATGCAGCCGACTCGAGTTCGTACTGCGACTACGGTGTGACGGCCTTCAGTTGGGCTTTGCGGATTCCGCCACGGCGGTCGCTCGGGGGCCATTACTTTGTCTCAAGATGGAGCGGGCCTATAGCGATTTGGCCCTTTTTTCTTGTATGCTTTGAGCTCAGAAGGCTGTGACAATGCCCCCTCTCCAATTGAGGAAAAGCCGTTATGCCGATCGCAGATAATGTACAGCTTGGTCGTGACGTGAAAATATTCCAACCTGACCTCGTTAACCTTTACGGTTGTCGGGTCGGCAACGAGAGCCGCATCGGCGCTTTTGTCGAGATTCAGGCTGGTGCCGAGGTCGGTGCTCGCTGCAAGATTTCGTCACACAGCTTCATCTGCGAAGGTGTAACCATTGAGGATGAAGTCTTCATTGGTCACGGGGTGATTTTCACGAACGACCGGCGGCCGCGTGCTACGACCATTGACGGTGAACTCCAGGGGCCCGACGATTGGGTGATTGAAGCCACGCGCGTGTGCAAAGGCGCGTCGATTGGTTCGAACGCCACAATTCTGTGCGGTCTCGTCATCGGCGCCGGATCCATCGTCGGCGCGGGTGCTGTTGTAACGAGGGATGTGCCTGTGGGCGCCGTAGTGGCGGGGGTGCCGGCACGCGTTTTGCCAACTATGGAAGCCGGCAGTCTGCGAGATTGATCGGTCAGTTAGCGGGGGACGCAGAATTTACCAAAGAATCAGCCGCAATCGTCATTGAGGACGATATTGTTGCTTATCTTCGAGAGGTGATTTAGTCTTAAGGTGCGATTTAAATGCATCGTGGACACTAGGTAGGCGTAGGGAGCAGGCCTTGATACCGTTTCTCGATTTGAAGGCCCAATACTTGGAAATCAAACCGGAGGTCGATGCCGCGATCATCCGCGTGGTGGAAAGTGGGCATTACGTTCTCGGGCCAGATGTCGCGGCCTTCGAGGAGCGCTTCGCGGACTATTGCAGTATCGGCTATTGCCGAACGCTCAACAGTGGTACCTCAGCGTTGCATCTTGCGCTGCTGGCCGCCGGCATCGGCTCCGGCGACGAGGTCATCACGGTTTCGATGACATTTGTCGCGACAACAGCTGCGATTATCTACAGCGGTGCGCGTCCGGTATTCGTTGATGTCGATCCGGTCTCCTGGACGATGGACCCGGATGCGATCGAAGCCGCGATCACCCCACGAACGAAGGCGATTATGCCCGTCCATCTGCACGGGCTGATGGCAGACATGGATCCGATCATGGAGATCGCGCGTCGCCGCGGGCTTCTTGTCATCGAGGATGCAGCGCAGGCCCACGGTTCGGAGTACAAGGGCCGCCGTGCTGGATCTATCGGTGATATCGGCTGTTTCAGCTTCTATCCTGGCAAAAACCTCGGGGCCTTTGGCGAGGGTGGCGCGGTGGTGACCGCAGACGCGGCGCTGGCCCGCCGTATCTCGCTGCTTAGAGACTGGGGCCAAGAAGCCAAGTATCACCATGTGATACCGGGGTTTAATTTTCGGCTGGATAGTATCCAGGCGGCTGTACTGAACGTAAAAATGAACTACATCGAGAAATGGACGGAAGGTCGGCGCGCCGTTGCACGATTGTACGACGAGATGCTGGCATCGTCTGGATTGCGTGGGCCGACCTCTCCTGACCAAAGCCGGCATGTATACCACGTCTACGCCATCCAGCACCCACAGCGCGACGCGGCAGTGAAGGCGCTACAAATGGCAGGTATCGCCACTGGCATCCATTATCCTATCCCAGTTCACATGCAGAAGGCCTATGCCGATCTGGGATACAAACCTGGGGATTTCCCCGTGACAGAGAGATTGGCGGAAACATTTTTATCGTTGCCGATCTATCCTGAACTACGCGAAGAGCATGTCGCCAATGTTGTACGCGAGTTGAAAAACTTGAGTCTGCTGGAAGTCGCCTAGAGAAAGTGTTCGAGAAGCGTGATGCTTCCTCGAGATCTAGGTTGAGTAATAAGCTCGAGTACCGCGTTGCGTCTAGATGGACATGACGAGATCGAAAAAAAATTTGCAGTGGATCGTGCCTATAAGGGCAGGAGGGGCGTTGTGGCGGAATTAAAGGGCAAGCGGGTTCTCGTGACGGGTGGCGCTGGGTTCATAGGGTCGCACATCATTGATCTCTTATGCGACGAGGGTTGCGCCGAGATCGTCGCAGTCGATAACATGGTGCGTGGCCAGCCGGAGAACCTGAAGCGTGCCCTGACGCTTGGTCCCGTTCGCATCGTTGATGGCGATATTCGTGACAGCAAGGTGATGGCGCCGCTGATCCGGACGGCTGATATAGTTTTCCACCAGGCTGCTCTACGCATCACTCATTGCGCCGCCGAGCCGCGGCACGCGATGGAGGTGATGGTGCAGGCCACCTTTGATTTACTTGAGCTATGCGCGCAGCACAAAGTCGAAAAGGTTGTTGCCGCGTCTTCGGCTTCGGTCTACGGCATGGCGGAGGAATTCCCGACCTCCGAGGAGCAGAACGCCTATAACAATCGTACTCTTTATGGTGCTGCGAAGGCGTTTAACGAAGGTCTGCTCCGGACCTTTAACGATATGCACGGGCTCGATTATGTCGCGTTTCGCTACTTCAATGCCTATGGCGATCGGATGGATATTCATGGCCGCTACACGGAAGTTCTGATTCGCTGGATGGAGCGGCTGGAGGCCGGCCTGCCGCCGATTATTTTTGGCGATGGCCTGCAGACCATGGACTTCGTCCACGTACGCGACATCGCCGAGGCCAACATCTTAGGCGCAAAGTCGGATGTAAGCGATGAGGTCTTCAATATTGCCAGTGGAACGGAGACAAGCCTTCTTCAGCTCGCAAAGGCGCTAGCCTCGGTCATGAACAGGTCTGACCTCGCACCGCAGTACGAAGCCGAGCGTTTGGTCAACCCAGTTCCGCGCCGCCTGGCGTCAATCGGCAAGGCGGAGCGCATGCTCGGGTTCCGCTCCACAATAACGTTGGAAAAAGGACTTCTGGATCTCGTTAAGTGGTGGCGAGCCGAGCGTGCAAGAGACGCATCCTCCGTCAAGCGGCAAGAGATGGCATCATGATACCTATAGCGTTGCCGCTTCTTGCGGATGAAGAAGCTGAAGCAGCACACGCCGCTGTGCTATCGGGCTGGGTGTCGCAAGGTCCTCAGGTCGCGGCGTTCGAGCGTGAATTTGCGGAAGCGGTCGGCGCCCCTCATGCATGCGCAGTTTCGAATTGCACGACAGCGTTGCATTTGGCTTTGGTGGCGCTTGATATCGGGCCGGGCGACGAGGTTATTACCACTAGCCATTCGTTTATCGCTACGGCTAACTGCGTCCGGTATTGCGGGGCTACGCCGGTCTTCGTTGATATTGAGGCGCAAACCTATAATATCGATCCGCAGCTCGTCGCTGAAGCGATTACACCTCGCACGCGTGCTATTATTGTAGTCCATCAGATGGGCATGCCCTGCGATCTTCGCGCGCTGTCTGCACTAGCGAAACATCATGGCATAGTTGTTATCGAGGACGCTGCCTGCGCCGCAGGCAGCGAGATTTGGCTAGACGGAGGCTGGGAGCCAATCGGGAAGCCACGCGGTACGGTCGCGTGCTTCTCTTTTCATCCGCGGAAAGTTATCACAACAGGTGAGGGCGGTATGCTGACCACCTCTGATTCAGAACTCGACCGCAAATTCCGGCTCTTACGCCAACACGGAATGAGTGTCCCGGATACCGTCCGTCACAGTTCGAGTGAGGTGGTATTTGAGGAGTACACGATAATCGGATTTAACTATCGCATGACCGATGTACAGGCAGCGATCGGCCGCAAGCAACTATTAAGGTTGCCAGACCTCATCTCGCGTCGACGTGCGCTCGCTGCTCGGTACATGGAGCTGCTCGGAAACCTAAAGGGCTTACGGATGCCTTTTGAGCCGGAGTGGGCTCGGTCCAACTGGCAGAGTTTTTGCGTGCGCTTGCCAGAGAGTGTTGATCAAAAAACTGTTATGCAGTCCTTACTTAACAAAGGTATCGCAACGCGTCGCGGTATTATGTGTTCGCACCGAGAGGCCCCATATAAGAGTATGGACAATGGCCATTTGCTAGTAGAATCTGAGCGTGCTCAAGATAATTCCATTTTGCTGCCGATCTACGCTCAGATGACTGCAGTTGACCAAGAGGCGGTCGCTTCCGCTTTGCAATATGAGATTAGGCGTTAAGATTGTTTATCAAGCGTTTATCACGACATTTCAGGCAACGCAACTTGGGCTATGATTTCCATAAACTCGAAGCGCTAAGTTGTGTCTGAAGATTTCTGCTAAATGGAAGAACCTGATCGGCAATCAGTGACGTAGGGACGGATGCGAAATGGTGGTAGAGCGGGCCCTTTGCAGCCGTGCATCAGGTGAGTGCCTTAGCGCATAGACGATCCGCAAGCCGCGGAATTGTCAAAATGCTTAAAATCGGCGCGCGCCAGAGAATCTTACGCGGGCTAAAGTTTGGCTTGATTTCCCATGCTCGCGAACGGCGGCCTCGAGTGCCTCGCCTAGAGCGACAAGGGTATGAAGGTAATAATATTACCAATCGCTTCCTGACTATTAATATTTTTTTATTGATAAAGGTTGCTGCAGTATATTTGAGTTGATCTGTTAGGAGATCTGATTTTTTCTACCCTGGATTTCCCGCCTCGGAGGTTGCTTCCCGCCCAAGACATAGCTGCAATTTCATCCGTATTCGTTTTGACCGCGATTAGCGTTTCCCACGAGCCGCGTGGAATCTGAACGTATATCTTCGGATATTTTTTGCGGACAATGTAATTACCCTCGGCCGAGCACACCTCGGTAACAACAAGTCCTTTTAGATCCAGAGCCTGCCGAAGCCGCCAGCAAGTTACGCCGCCATAGCGACGCTGATCCGCGAGCCCGATGAGCCGGTCTTTAGCGAGGCTATTGATGATCGGCGTCGGATTCGGGGCGCTTCGACAGCCAAGTTCACGCAATAGAGCCTGCCTCAACGCGTTGGTCTTGGCCAAGGTCGGTTGAGCAATCATTAAGGCCAAGCTGATCAGCACAATTTTCAACGGGGCTTCCTCTCTGATGAACCCTGCCATTGCCGATTGGTCGGTGGAGGTTGAGGTCTCGCCCGAAACGCTGCCCTCGTTCTCGTCAAAAAATCGAATAACCTTGGCCAGTCGGGCTCAATTAGAAATCAGGGACGCGACCATGTAAGTTTTCGCGCCGTCGAAATGGACTTATCAGCATAGCTGTAACGGGACGGGAACGCCCCGTCAATTTGGTCCAGCGTTCGTCGAACTAATGCGATCCACGCGTAGCTAAGATGAAGCGGTCGCCAACACGCTACCATTTTATCGCTATGGCTGGCGATTGTTTTCATTCTCTCATACTGCGCCGTGCAATGTCCGGGATTAATCGTGATACAAAGCCAGTGCGACCAAAGGGAACCGAACTTAATGTACTGATAAAACGGGCACGCCGTAAGGGAAATTAAGGAATAAATAACTTACGGCTTGCTCTGCAAATTAACAAAGTGTTAATTCGCCCTGAGGGCAGCGATACTCGATTGCCCCATTATGGGACGGCAGGGAAGCATGCAATGAAAAAAATGACTATTCTGACGCTCGCGCTCGTGAGCTCGACCTCGTTCGCCTACGCTGCCAGCAATGAGTCGCTTGTCGGCCAGATCGGCGCCGAGAATGGAGCGGTTGTCGGCCAGGTCGGTGGGAACAACAAGCAGGGAACGCTGCAGGCCGGATATAAGAATTATGCGGTCACTTCGCAGACTGCCGCCGGTTCCAGGACGAACGAATCGTCTGTCGGGCAGATCGGCGCCCGCAATGTCGCGGAAGTCGGCCAGACCGGCGGCAATAACCGTCAGGGCACATTGCAGGTCGGCAATCGTAACTTCGCCTCGACGTCCCAGACCGGCGTGAGCACGGCTGGCCGTCTGAACAACTCGGGCACTGCCCAGTTTGGCTCCAGGAACGCCTCGGTTGTCGGCCAAAATGGAGGCAAGAACGACCAGAACACTCTGCAGATCGGCGCCCGCAACCGCTCTGTGACGGGCCAGGACACCAATTCGCGCAGCGGCACCAATGGCGCTGCTACGGTTCAGGTGGGCTCGGATAATAGCGCGACGACCTCGCAGGTGTCGACGGGCGCTTCTGGCAGTGGCATCGGCGGAAATGAAGGCAAGGGCGGCGCCAACAATGCCACCACGGCCCAGTTCGGCCGCGGCAACGTTGCTTTGACCGGGCAGTCCTCGGCGGGAACCGGCAGCAACTTCTTCCTGCTTCCAGGCTCCAATGGCGTTGACAACAATGCGGCGACGCTGCAGGCCGGTCGCAACAACTACGCTTCCACGTCTCAGACCGGGGCGCGCCCCGTTCCCACCGGCACGCTTTCCAACGACTCGTTCGTTGGTCAGTTTGGCGTCAGCAATGCCGCCGTCGTCGGCCAGACGAACGGCCTCAATGCTCAGGCGACCATTCAGGCGGGCCGTGGCAACGGAGCGGCCACCTCTCAGTCGAATGCCGTGACCTCGTTGAACCAGAATGCTGCGGCAACCCTGCAGATCGGCGCCCGTAACAGCGCGACGACCAGCCAGATCGCCAATCCGCTGGCTTTCGGCATCAATGGCTCGTTGGTCGCACAGATCGGCGCTGACAACGTTGCGGCGGTCGGCCAGACCGGCCTCCAGGGCATGATCGGCGCCAACCTGCAGCAGACGGTTCAGGTCGGTGCCGGCAACTATGCCTCGACCTCGCAGACCGGCACTTCGAATGTGAGCAACTCGTCGGTCACGGCGCAGTTCGGCTACAAGAACGCGGCCATCGTCTCGCAGAAGTAAGTCAACTGGACGCGGCGGGCTGTTCGGCCCGCTGCGTCATCCTTGTTCTTGCCCCTAGCGGAACGCGGCCATGCGGTTTGGACCATTTCCTCCGGCCTCAACCGGATCGGCGGCAGTACTCAGCGCCTGTCTCGCCTCTTTCCCATGCCTTGGTGCTCCGATGAACCCTTTGCCGCCGACTGAAACGCCGCTGCAATGCCTGATCCGCGCCGAGGATACCGGTTCGGTGCTTCGGCTGCAGGCGATCGCGCGCGCCCATTCGCCGGTTTCCGGGCAATATCGCCTTTCCATTCTCAAGCAGAGTAGCAGCGGCACGAGCCAGAACATGCAGAGCGGCAACTTCTCAATCGGCTCCGGCCAGGAGAGCGTGCTGACCACAGTCCTGCTCGAGCAAGCCGCCATTGGCCACTACAAGGCCTCTCTGTCGCTCGAATCCAATCGCGGGAGCGTCTCATGCATTTCGCCCTGACCGCGCGACTCTCGCGCGGCCTTCTGGCTGCTGCGGCAGTCCTGGCTGCGCTGGCGTTCGCGCCGGCACCCGTTGCGGCCGAGTCTGCTTATGTTGCGCAGAGCCAGGCAGGAGCTCTTCTCCCCATACAGGCCGGCCCCATGTCCTATGGAGTTTCCGCGCCGCTTCCCACCGGACGCCCCGCAGTGGTCGCGCCGCGTCTTGCCCCAGAGGCAGCCGCTTCAGGGGGCCGTAGTTTTGCGCAAACGATACAGATTGGTAACTATAACCAGGTTGCTCAAATGCAAAATGGCGCGAACAATCTCTCGTCAGTTGGTATCATCGCAGGAAATTACAATAACGTTGGAGTGCTGCAAGCCGGCAACAGCCTTAAGTCTAATCTTGTGTTATTGGGGACGCAAGGTCTATCCGTCGGCGTGATACAGCCTAATGGATCGACTCCGATCAACATGCTGATTGCGCGGTTGCCGAATGGCGGCCTCTTGATCAAGCGTTGAGATAAAAAAGTATAATGTTTGTAAGGGGTAACGTTTCATGGCATTGCGAAATGTGGCGACCATTACGGTTCTGACGTTCTGGTTCGGGATTGTGTCTGCCTCCGCCGGGGAGCAGATTTATCGTCCGACGAATCCCACTTTCGGCGGTAATTCGCTCAACGGGACCTTCCTGCTGTCTACAGCGCAGGCTCAAGGCAAAGGGGCGAAATCCGGCCAGCAGTCTCCCGATCTTTCCGGATTGACGAGCGCTTTGAGTGGTATCGGCAGTGGCGCGAGTCAGGCTCCGATCGTTGTGATCGGCGGCAACGGTCTCCCAGTCGTCCCGGCATCACCCTGAAATTCATGGCGCTTAGGCAGGCAACATTCTGCTGATTTGGGTATAGGTCATGAATCGAATTTACTCGCAGATCGCGGGCGCTCTGACACTTGCGCTTGTCACTGGTGGATGCGTTGTATCAGGTACAAATAGCGACCCGATCACGCAACCTGCAACACTGGTTCCCGATACCAAAACCGGTGTTGTTCTAGATCGGTTGCCGCCCCCCGCTCAGAAGCTGGACGTAGCCGTCTATAGCTTTCCGGATTTAACCGGGCAGAACAAGCCCAACGACAATTTCGCCGAGTTTTCTCGTGCCGTCACACAGGGCGGGAGCGCAATACTTTCCGATGTTTTGACAAAGGCCGGCAATGGCGCTTGGTTCAACGTTATCGAGCGTAATGACCTTCAACCTCTTCTGCAAGAACGCCAGATAATTCAGAACACGAGGACAGCGGTCGAAGGCAAGCGCGCTCAGGGACTGCCGGCGCTGCGTTTCGCCGGAATCCTGCTGCAAGGCGGCCTGATTGGCTACGATACGAACGAAACAACAGGCGGAATTGGCGCCAATTATCTAGGAATTGGCGGAAATACTCAATATCGCCAAGACGTTGTAACAGTCGCGCTCCGAGCCGTTAGTGTTCAGACCGGACGCGTAGTTGCATCGGTGACCACCACCAAAACAATATATTCGGTGCTTGTCCAGGGCAGCGCTTTTAAATTCGCAAAGGTCGATCACATTCTGCAGATGGAAGCGGGCTTCACCAAGAACTCCCCTGCCACGCTGGCCGTGCGCGAGGGTATACAGCTCGCGGTGTATTCGCTCATCTTCGAAGGCGTCAAAGCAAAGCTTTGGGATTTTGCCGATGCGGCGGCTGGCGCTGCCTTCATGCGCGGGCTCGACGAGCAGAGAAAGGCCGTCAATTTCGATATGGTTACGGAAACGCAGTCGGTAGCGGCCCCATTGCCGTCGCTCGTGCCAGCCAAAAGCGCAATGTGATCGGATCGGATTGACCACGGTCTTTTGTATCTTTGCGAGGTTTCCATCGGGGCATGCCGCCCGGCATCTTCCGTCCGCGGTGTGATTGGAGTCCTCACGCGGTTGGGGGTTGCTTGGACGGAGAAAAGAGTAGATCGCTTAGCGTGTCGGCGGACGAAATTGCTGGGTTGCCGTGTGACAGGCCACATCGGTCATATTCTGCTGGCCGCAGGTCAGTGGGCGGCTGGCCGATCCGATTGCCGCTGTGCTGGAAACAACCGGCTTGATTTTGCTACGCGACACAGCCTCGTCGGATATGAACACGCGGCCTTGCGTTTGGCCTACCCTTGCTTCACCCGCTCGGCTGTTCTGAATGGCATGGGTCCCGGTGATACGAGCGGGCTGGACGGCGTTAGATTGAACGCAGCCGGCGAGCAAAAAGCTGATAGACATAGCCAGTCCGAGCCTTGTCGCTTGCATTGAGTCGTTCCTATAGTTGATCCGTGAGACCAATATCCGAATACGTGAAGGCGTGATAGGACGACTTCACACAATTTGCACAACCGGAATATACCGGAGCTGAGCGTTGGCGCCAGTGTGATTGCGATGTTCTTTTTTGATAACGTCAGCGAGCTTTGCATGTGAAGCCGCGCGCTTAACGAAAGAGACCATATCGATTAAAGCCCTTTAAACATTTCGATGCTAAACCGCATCCATGTGGGAGCGCGAGTATGGCTGTGAAAAAAATCGGGATGTCGCTGGTCGTTGCATGGGGGGGCGTGGTTTCATCTGCCAGCTTGGCTAGCGAGACTTTTGTAGCCCAATTCGCGGCCGACGTTGCGCAAAGCCGGCTATCGTCAGCACGTTCCGCCGCGTCAGCGCTCTTGAGCACGCCGATTCCCTTGAAACACTTCACGGGTGTGCCGGCCGCTAGCCCTGGACAGAGCGGCCCCGGCACAGGGAATTATTCTTACGTATCACAAGTCGGGGCGTCGAACTTCGCCTCGATCACACAGCAAGGTAATGGAAGCCACTCCGTGGTCGCGCAACAGGGTCAGAATAATGTCGCGCATGTCCAGCAGGTACGTTAACGAAGGCCTCTCAAGCTAGCTGCAGCGAGCTGATGGTGACGATGGTCGCCGCATCATGCCATCAGGAGGATGAGCGGCCGGCACCGCCATCTAAGGGGTGAGCCTGTTAGATCGAGGTGCTAGCCCGCGGTGTGCCGACTTTGACCACGTCAGCCTAGCGCTCGGATCATCCCAGGCGCCTCGTCTGTCAGGCGCGTAAAAATCGGCCTATCGCGTGATATATGGATTTGGGCAGTGCTACTAACCTGAAACGTTCGCCAATCAGCCGATGCCGCTTTGACTCGGCCAGAGCATTGATTCTTTCGGTGCTGAACGGCACATCCTGCTCGGAAAAATGCAATCGGAGACAGCATCGGCGTGAATGGGCGGGGGCAGGCGATTGGATCCACAAATGATCAAATAAACTCGATATTGTGATATAAAGTTGGTCTGCACCCTGAAGATTGGCTCTGTAAGAAGTGCGCTTAAGACCATAAGAGGAGGCATCTGATGTAGTTAAAGAAGTACAAATCTGGAAGGATTGGGCGCGAAGGTGAAACAGGCCGACGTGCTGCCGTTCCAGGGGAGGGGCGGCGGAGGTGATCGAAATTTTCGTCGTGACATCGTTCACATTCTGCATGAGTATGGCGAATACCTAGCGCGACCCGCCATATGAAAAACCTTCATATTCAATTTTTGGATGCGGAATCAGAAATGAGATCAAAATCTGCTTCTAGCTCTGGACTAGAGGACGCTGACGACTGGCTGAGCCAAATCAGGCGCATGCTCAGTATACTAGCTGACCGCAAAAAGCAGCAGTTTGGACGACGCGTCTCGGTCGGCGACCTTCTTACCGAAGGTTCTGAAAATGCTGCAGCATATGGCTTTGGCCAAAATACAACAATGTACGATAATGTTCTTGTCCTTGGCAAAGTTAATGTTGGGCGCAATTGCTGGATAGGACCTGGATGTATACTAGACGGATCTGGCGGCGGCCTTGAGATAGGCGACTGGTGCGACATTTCTGCTGGTGTGCAAATCTACACACATCATACGGTCAACCGCTCGACCTCATTAGGGAAGCTACCAGTCGATTATGCTCCGACAATGATTGGCAATGGTGTCTACATCGGCCCTAACGCAGTGATCCAGATGGGAGTAACGATCGGCGATCAAGCTGTCATAGGAGCCAACTCTCTCGTCAATCGCAGCGTTCCAGCGGGTGCAAAAGCTTTTGGTTCCCCCGCGCGAATTCATTAAATTGGGAAGGCTGATAATCAACTCATTGGCGCCATATTGATCAATAAGGACCTGGCTCAAACATCCACGGAGATACTGAAGGCATGCGCGTTTTGGTCGACGTAGGGTCGTTTTGCCTCGGGCCCCAGAGCGGAAATGTTTGCGCCGGACTGACTATAATAGCGCCGTGCAATGGTGGTCGAATAATCTCCAGCCGATAGGCCGAAACGCGAAACTCGCGACCGGGCAGGCCATCTGGTTCGGTCGCGGTGATCCCTTAGGGGCAGGTGGCCAATGCCGTCCTTCGGGCGCCAGCTCTGCTTAGCCGAAATTCGCGGAAGGCCGAGCTCTCGAGCTTTTCGGGCAAGGGCTGAATGTCCGGGGCGGGCATTGTGCGCTCTTGATCGGCCTCGGCGCTTTACTCATGATACCAGCGCGGGAATAAGCTCGTCAGAGCAAGTTCGGGGTAGCGCACGAGTGTGGCGCCCTGCGCGCTGGCTTTCTCCAGCAGCGCGATCCCCCTGACGACATGCTTGAGATTGTTGGTCCACTGCAGGCAACCCAGTTGAGCGACGGCGCCTCTGAAGAGTTAGGAAATCGGTAATATGATGACATAGCCTGTGATCTAATTTTCTCTGCGGATGGCCTCGCGGCCTGTTCCAGCGACAAGCTCTTGGGGCCCGCCTTCATTGTTCCCATGTATTACTCGAGATCAGGCCTAGTCTAGTGTCATCGGGATTTGGAGCTTCGCCGTCACGCCGGTGGCGGGCGTCGGAGATGCCAGCTCGCGAAGGCGCCGAAGACCGCGAGTTGCCCCGCGACCAGTAGGAACGGCCAGTCGAAGCTGCCGGTTCTGTTCCCGATCACCGGGAAAGCGAGTGGCCCGCAGATCGAGCCAACAAAGCCGAACAGGCTCGCACTCGAGGTCACGTCGCCGATGAGCGCGGGCGGCGAGACCCGCGCAAGCTCCGCCATGTGGACGCCGTTCCAGCCCATCGAGGTCGATCCGACCAGGGCCATGCAGAGATAGATCAGCCAGGGATTGGTCCCGGCCGTGCCGATCAGCAGGGCGATGGTCGCGCCCGCAGCCAGCGCCAGCAGGCAGAGCAATGTCAGGCCGCTTCCCATCCGGTCTGCCAGCCAGCCGAAGAAGATGCGCGCGATCGTGCTCGCCACGAGCAGGATCGCGACGAGATGCCCGGCTTCGGCCAGGGTCTTGCCGTGCCGGGTCACCATATAGGTCGCGGTGAAGGCGGTGATGCAGGCCTGCGTGATCGAGAACGACACGCCGAGCGCCGCCAGCATCGGCAGCGAAGCATGCGAGTTCAGCACGCGGGCCGATCGCGAAAGCGAGGAGGGCGACAGGAACATGCGTGCCCAGGCCCGGTTCTGCGTGCCCTTTTCCGCATCGAGGCTCCGGCGGAAGGGTTGCACCAGCAGCGCGCTCAACAGGACGATCGCGATCATGGCTTGGATCGCGCCGGTGAAGCCGAAGCTCAGAACCATCGGCGCCACGGCAAAGCCCGCGATGGCGCCGCCGAGCGGCACGCCGGCCTGCTTGATCGAGAAGACGAGCGTCCGGTGATCGGCAGGCGCCGTGCGCATCAGGATCTGGCTGCCGGCCGGCGTGTTGGGTGCAAGCCCGAGCCCCAGCAGCAGGGCGCCGACAAGGCCGACCCATGCGAAGGGTTGCGAGAGCAGCAGCAGGCCCGCCGCGACGAAGGCGAGGCCGATCTGCAGCGCCCGCACCGGCCCGTGATGGTCGAGCATCGGATTGCCGCAGGCCAGGAACCAGCAAATGCCGGTCGAGACCACCGCCGAGACATAGCCGATGCTCTCGGGCGCGAGGCCCCAGCGCAGTGTCAGAAGCGGGCCGAGAAGCGGGGTGGCAGCCGCGGCGAACGAGCTCACGACCTGGACGAGGAGCGTGGCGCTGAGCGCGCTTCCCCACAAAGGCAGCTTCAAGGCGGTTCCCCGATCCCGTCGCCGCACCTGTCCCGCTTCTGGAAGGCGAGCGGTTGAGAGCGGCGGCATCGGACACGTTCTTCCGGCACGGGCCGCGAACGGTCGAGATGGATTGATGGGCTGGCAGGCTTGCGCCAGGAGCATGCGGCCCGTCAGGCGACGGGCGGATCGATCAGCACGAGCCTCTTGCCGGCCTGGACCGTGTCGCCCGGCCGGCAGGCGATATCGGCGACCACGCCGCCGATACCGGCCGGGAGCGAGGTGAAGAGCTTCATCGATTCCAGCACGACGACGACCTGCCCGGCTTCGACCGTGTCGCCCGGCGCGACGCGGACCTCGGCCACCACCCCCGGCATCGGCGCGAGGATCGCCCCGGAGCCGGCTCCACCGCTGCCGGCTGCCACCGCGGGCCGTGCCTCGCTGCCGATGCCGATGACGAAGGTCTCGCCCTCGAGCGTCAGCCGGATGCGCTCGCCGGTCGTGGCATGGCTGCCGCGCAGGAGCCTGTCCGCGAAGGTCAGTTCGAAGGTCTCGGCGCCCGCGCGCAAGGCCAGTTCGATCTCGCCGTCCGGGTCCAGAACGATCCGTCGGCCATCCGGCAGCAACCGGACCTCCAGCTTGGTCGTGCCATCCTCTTCCTCGGCGATCAGGCGGCTTGTCGCCACGCCGCCAGCGGGCGCCAGCAGGCGGAAACCTGCGAGGCTGCTCCAGGCATCGATGCTCGGTCGCGCCTTCCCTTGCTGCTCCACCCAGAGCAGGGCTGCGACGACGCGCGCCAGACGCTGCGCTGGCCGCTTCGCGACCCAGCCATCGGGGAAAGCGTCCTCGATGAAGCGCGTCGTGGCCTTGCCTTCGGCAAAGAGCGGATGCTCGACCGCGTCGATCAGGAAGGGCAGGGTTGTCGCGGGGCCGAGAATGGCGAAATCGCGCAAGCCTGCCGCCAGCCGCGCGCAGGCGGTGGCGCGATCCAGTCCCGCGGCAATCGCCTTGGCCAGCAGCGAGTCGTAGAACAGCGTCACCTCGGAGCCCGTCCGAACGCCGCTGTCGACGCGGATCGAGGCCGGTTCGGCATAACCCTCGATCCGGCCGGTATCCGGCCGGAAACCCTGGTCGGCGCGCTCGGCAGTGATTCGAGCCTCGATCGCGTGCCCGCTCTCGCGGATCTCGGACTGCAAGGCCGGCAGCCTCTCGCCCGCGGCAATCCGGATCTGCCATTCGACGAGGTCGTAGCCGGTGATCGCCTCGGTGACGGGATGCTCGACCTGGAGGCGCGTGTTCATTTCGAGGAACCACGGCTCGTCGAAACCGTCCTCCAGGATGAACTCGACCGTGCCGAGATTGTCGTAGCCGATGGCCCGGGCGAGCGCGACGCCGCGCTCCAGCAGCTTCGCTCGGATCGCGGGCGCGAGATTGGGGGCGGGCGCCTCCTCCAGCACCTTCTGGTTGTTGCGCTGGACCGAGCAGTCGCGCTCGAACAGGTGCACGACATTGCCGTGCCTGTCCCCGGCCACCTGCACTTCGAGATGGCGCGGCCGCATCACGAGTTTCTCGATCAGCAGGGCGGGATCGCCGAAGGCGGCCTGCGCCTCGGCACGCGCCATTTCGAGCGCCGGCACCAGTTCATCGGCCGTGAAGACGCGGCGCATGCCCTTGCCGCCACCGCCGGCCGATGCCTTGATCATCACAGGATAGCCGATCCGCGCCGCGGCATCCGTAAGCGCGGCATTCGACTGGTCCGCGCCGGCATAGCCGGGCACGCTCGGCACGCCGGCCTTCTCGGCGATCAGCTTCGAGCCGATCTTCGGCCCCATCGCGGTGATGCATTCGGCGGATGGGCCGACGAAGATGCGCCCCGCCTGCCGGCAGAGCAGCGGCAGGTCCGGCTTCTCGGAGAGGAAGCCGTAGCCCGGATGGATCGCGTCCGCACCGCTGCGCGCGGCGGCCTCCATGATCGCTTCCGCCCGCAGATAGCTGTCGCGTGCGGGGGCAGGGCCGATGCGCACGGCCTCGTCGGCGAAGGCGACATGCTGCGCATCGCGATCGGCATCGGAAAAGACGGCGATGGTGCGGATGCCGAGGCGCCGGCAGGTCCGCATGATCCGCACGGCGATTTCGCCGCGATTGGCAACCAGGAGAGAGCCGATCATCGGGGTCACATCCGGTAGACGGGGCGATGCCCGGGCAGGTCGATCTCGCGGGCGGCGAGCGAGAGGCACAGGCCGATCACGTCGCGGGTTTGGGCCGGCTCGATGATGCCGTCGTCCCAGAGCCGGGCCGTCGCGTAATAAGGCGTGCTCTGCTCCTCGAACTGGCGGCGCGTCTCGCGGTCGAGTTTTTCGATATCCGCCTCGTTGACGCTACCGCGCGTCAGGCTCGAACGGCGCAACTCGGTCACCACGGTCGCGGCCACTTCCGGCGACATCGTCGCGATGCGCGCATTCGGCCAGGCGAAGAGGAAGCGCGGTTGGAAGCCCCGGCCGCACATACCGTAATTGCCGGCGCCGTAGGAGCCGCCGATGATCACGGTGTAGCGCGGCACGCGTGCATTCGAGACGGCATAGACCAGCTTGGCCGAATGCTTGGCGATGCCGCCGCGCTCAGCCTCGGTGCCGACCATGAAGCCGGTGATGTTCTGCAGGAACAGCAGCGGAATGCGGCGCTGGTCGCAGAGCTCGATGAAATGCGCGCCCTTCAGCGCGCTGTCGGAGAACAGCACGCCGTTATTGGCGATGATGCCGACCGGCTGGCCGTGGATATGGGCGAAGCCGGTGACCAGCGTCGCGCCGAAATCCGGCTTGAAGGCATCGAAGACGCTGCCGTCGACCATGCGGGCGATGACCTCTCGCACGTCGAAGGGCTGTTTCAGGTCGGTGCCGACGATGGCGTCGATCTCGGCGGGGTCGTAGAGCGGCGCAGTGGCCGGTCGAGCGGGGCCACGCGGCGGCGCCGGCCAGTTGAGCGCGCCGACAATGTCGCGAACCTTCGCGATCGCCTCATGCTCATCCTCGGCGAGGTAGTCGCTGACGCCTGAGACCTGCGTATGCATCTCGGCGCCGCCCAGCGTCTCGCCATCGACGATCTCGTTGATCGCGGCCTTCACGATCGGCGGGCCGCCGAGATGGATGCGACCGGTGCCGCGCACCATCACGACCTCGTCGGAGAGCGCGGGGATATAGGCGCCGCCAGCCGTGCAGCCGCCGAATACCGCCGAGATCTGCGGCAGCCCGGCCGCCGACATCCGGCATTGCTGCAGGAACGCCCCGCCGAAATGGTCGCGGTCGGGGAAGACGCGGTCCTGCTCCGGCAGGAAGGCGCCGCCGCAATCGACGAGATAGAGGCAAGGCAAACGGTTCTCGAAGGCGATCTCCTGCGCACGCAGGTGCTTCTTGACCGTTTCGTGGAAGAAGGAGCCGCCCTTCACCGTCGCGTCATTGGCGATGATCATGCAGTGCGTGCCGTGGACCACACCGATGCCAGTGACGATGCCGGCGCCCGGCACATCGTTGCCATAGAGCTCCCAGGCCGCGAGCGGGGAGAGTTCGAGGAAGGGCGAGAGCGGGTCGACCAGGAGGTCGATGCGCTCGCGCACCGGGATCTTGCCGCGCTCGCGATGGCGCGCCTGCAGCTTCTCGCCGCCGCCGGCCAGCACGCGCGCATGGCGCTCCCGCAAGGTCTGGATCAGCGCCTCGTAGGCGGTCCGCTTCTGCTGCTGCTCGGCTCCCATGCCGACCCTGCTTTCGATGACCGGCATGCGTGGCGAACCTCCCGGACTTGCCCGCGGTTGGTCCGCCGGCAGGGCGTTGATGATTACCTACCTGCCGGTAGGCAGTTGAGCAAGGAGAATCGATCCGGCCTGCGCGGGAGCGGCTTCGGAGGCCGAATGGGCTGCCGTCAGAGCGCCATGATCCGCGGATCAGTATGGGCGTCCGCGGCGCTTCAGGCGCGTGCTTGCACGAGCCGGCTTTCGTCATCCTGACATGTGCGTGTCGATTGATTGATATCAAGCCATTCAAGGGGCGCCACGCTCCTTGGCCTCGCCAGAGGGCGCCGAAGCCCCATTGCAAAGGAGACGACCATGAAGATTGTGACCAGCCTGAGTTTCCGGGGGGACTGCCGGGCGGCATTCGAGTTCTACGCCAAGGTCCTCGGCGGCAAGATCACCGCCGCCATGCCTTATGGCGACGCGCCGCCCGGCATGCCGATCACCGACGAGAAGTACAAGACCTGGCTGATGCATTGCTGGCTGGAGGTCGGCGACCAGGCCCTGATGGGCGCCGACATGGATACTCCCTGGGCCTCGAATATCGACAAGCCCAAGAACGGCTTCGACGTCACCCTGCATACCAACGACAAGGCCCAGGGCCAGCGCTGGTACGATCAGTTGTCCGAAGGCGGGCGGGCCGCGATGCCGTTCGGCGAGACCTTCTGGTCGCCCGGCTTCGGCTCGCTCGTCGACAAGTTCGGCATTCCCTGGATGATCAACACCATTCCCACTGCCGACTGGAAGCCGGCGCAAGGCTGAGCCGCCGGGGCAAACCGTGAAAGGCGCTTCGCAGCGCCTCTCACACGCGCTTGTAGATATCCTGGAGGCGCACGATGTCGTCTTCACCCAGATAGGAGCCGACCTGAACCTCGATCAGCTCGAGCGGGATCTTGCCGGGATTAGCCATGCGATGCACGCAGCCGATCGGCAGATAGATCGACTCCGTCTCGTGCACGATGATGGTCTCGTCGTTGCGGGTCACTTCGGCCGTGCCGCGCACCACGACCCAGTGCTCGGCGCGATGGTAGTGCTTCTGCAGCGAGAGGACGCCGCCCGGCTTCACGGTGATGCGCTTGACCTGATAGCGCGCGCCCAAGTCGACCGAGAGATATTTCCCCCAGGGGCGCTGGATCTCGCGATGGGCGCCGGCTTCCGACTCGCCATGGGCCGTGATCAGCGCCACCATCTGCTTGACCTTGTCGGATTGCTCCCGCGGTGTCACCAGAACGGCGTCGCGCGTCGAGATGACCGCGATGTCGTCGAGCCCGATCACGGCGACGAGCGCATCCTCCGACCGCACGAGATTGTTCGCGCCGTTGAGAACGTAGCCGCGCCCCTCGATGGCGTTGCCGTCCGCGTCCTTCTCGGAAAGATCCCATACCGCAGACCAGCCGCCGACATCCGACCAGCCGAAATTGCCGGCGACGACGGCGGCCTTCTGCGTGCGCTCCATCACCGCATAGTCGATCGAGATGGTCTTGGCCCGGCTGAAGGCCGTGGGCTCAAGACGCAGGAAATCGAGATCGGGTTCCGCCTTGGCCACGGCCTCCGAGACCGGTGCCAGGACGTCCGGCTCGAAGGCGCCGAGCTCCGTCCGCATGGTGGCCGCGTCGAAAATGAAATTGCCGGAATTCCAGAAATAGCCGTCGAGCAGATACTGTGCCGCGCGCGCGGCGTCGGGCTTCTCGACGAAGGCGGCGATCTGGCGGGCGCCGTCGCCGATCTCGTCGCCGGGCCGGATATAGCCGTAGCCCGTGGCCGGCGCTGTCGGGGGAATGCCGATCGTGACGATGCGGCCTTGCTGCGCGACGATCCCGGCCTGGCGGCAGGTTTCGACGAAGAGCGTCCCGTTCTGGACGACGTGATCGGCGGCGAAAACGCCGACGACTGCGCCCGGGTCGCGCGCAAGAGCGAGTTCGGTCGCGGCTGCCACCGCTGCCGCCGAATCCCGCCGCACTGGCTCGAGCACGATCTGGGCGCTCACGCCGCAGGCTTGAAGCTGCTCCTGAACCGTGAAGCGATACTCGACATTGGTGATGACGATCGCGGGCGCGAAGACCTCGGCGTCCGAAAGGAGCTTGATGGCGCGCTGGAAGGTGGAGGCGCCGCCGAACAGGGAAATGAACTGCTTCGGCATCGTGTCGCGGGATACCGGCCAAAGGCGGGTTCCGGCACCGCCGCACATCACGATCGGGATGATCTTCGAAGGCATGGGCGATAAACCTGCGCAGCTCTTTGTGGCGAACGTTCAATTAAAGCATATCGCGCGACCGCTCCATGACAAAAGGCCCGTGCTGGTCCGTCTTTTCAGGATCAGGCCTAACGATGCCGGAAGCAGCGTCCTCCGCGATGCTACGCGATAGGACGGCCATGACGAAGCTGTACGGGGCATTCCGGATCAGGCGGAGCAGATCGCATGAAAATCCCGGCATGGTGGCCCATGCCGGGATTTCATCTCGGACGGCGGCGCCATCGCGTCAGACGAGCAGGAAGGACTGCTCCAACACGTCGCGGGAATCGAGGCCGAGCTGGACGTCGAACTGGCCGCTCTCGACCACTTCCTTCAGGTCGCCATTGACGAACTTGAGCTGGTCGGGACCGATCTCGAAGCGCACGACCCTGGCTTCGCCCGGCTTCAGCGTCACCTTCTGGAAGCCCTCGAGTTCCTTCACCGGCCGCGCGATCGAGGCGTAGGGGTCGGCGATATAGAGCTGCACGACATTGGCGCCCGCGAAGCTGCCGGTATTGGTCAGCGTCGCCTCGGCCGTCAGCTTCTCGCCGCGCTTGATGCGGCTGGCGGAGAGCTTGAGGTCGGTCAGCGTGAACGTGCTGAAGCTGAGCCCGAAGCCGAACGGATAGAGCGCGCCTTGCTCTTCCTCGAAATATTGCGAGGTGTAGTTGCCGGGCTTGCCCGGCGTGTAGGGGCGCCCGATCCGCAATGCGTTGTAATAGGTCGGAATCTGGCCGGCCGAGCGCGGGAAGCTGATCGGCAGCTTGGCCCCGGGGTTGTGGTCGCCGAACAGGATGTCGGCGATGGCGTTGCCGCCCTCCGTGCCGGCATACCAGGTCTCCAGCAGTGCGTCGGCATTGTCCTTTTCCCAGCCGATCGCGAGCGGGCGGCCGTTCATCAGGAGGACGACGAGCGGTTTGCCGGTCGCCTTCAGCGCCTGCAGCAGCTTGCGCTGCGAGCCCGGCATCTCGATCGTGACGCGGCTGGACGACTCGTGCGACATGCCGCGCACCTCGCCGACGACGGCGATCACCACATCGGCCTGGTTGGCGGCGGCGACGGCCTCCTCGATCATAACATCGAGCGGACGCGGGTCCTGGATGACCTCGGGCTTGTCCCAGTTCAGGAAGTTCAGGTAGTCGACGATCTTCTGGTCATCGAGCACGTTGCAGCCGCGCGCGACGATGAGCTTGGCCTTGTCGCCGATCGCCTTCTCGATGCCGGCCTTCACCGTGACGGCCTGCTCGGCGACGCCCTGCGCCGACCAGCTCCCGAGGATGTCGAGCCCGGAATCGGCGAGCGGCCCGACGAGCGCGATCGTGCCCTGCTTCTTCAGCGGCAGGGTCTGGTTGCGGTTCTCCAGCAGCACGATGCTGTCGCGCGCGATTTCGCGGGCGGGCTCGCGATGCAGCCGGTCGTTGGAACGGACGTCGACCGGATCGTCCTCAGCCTTGCCCATGCGAACGAAGGGATTGGCGAACAGGCCCATGTCGTATTTGGCGCCGAGCACCTCGCGCACGCAGGCGTCGAGCTCGGCCATCTTGATCTCGCCGGAAGCGATCAGGCTGGGCACCTCGGCAAGGTAGACCTGATCGGCCATGCTGAGGTCGATGCCGGCTTTGATGGCGAGCTTGGCGGCTTCGCGATTGTCGCGGGCGACGCCGTGGCGCGTCAGCTCCGTGATCGCGCCATGGTCGCTGACGGTGACGCCCTTGAAGCCCCATTGCTTGCGCAAGAGGTCCTGCATCAGCCAGGTATTGGAGGTCGCCGGCACGCCGTTGACCGAATTCAGCGCGACCATGACGCCGCCCGAGCCGGCATCGATCGCGGCCTTGTAGGGCGGCAGATAGACCTGGTGCATGCGCAGCGGGCTCATGTCGACCGTGTTGTAGTCGCGCCCGCCCTCGACCGCGCCGTAGAGCGCGAAATGCTTGACCGCCGCCATGATGGTGTCGGGCTGGTCGGGCGAGGTGCCCTGGAAGCCGCGCACACTGGCCCGGGCGCATTCGCTGACGAGATAGGGGTCCTCGCCGAAGCCCTCGGAGGTGCGCCCCCAGCGCGGGTCGCGGCTGATGTCGACCATCGGCGCGAAGGTCATGTCGACGCCGTCATTGCAGGCCTCGACCGCCGAGACGCGAGCCATGCGCTCGATCACGGCCATGTCGAAGCTCGAGGCTAGGCCGAGCGGGATCGGGAAGGTGGTGCGGTGGCCGTGCACCACGTCATAGGCGAAGAACAGCGGGATCTTCAGGCGCGAGCGCTTGACGGCGGCTTCCTGCATCGGCCGGTTGTCGCGCCGGACGACCGTGTTGAAAGAGCCGGCGATGCGCCCCGCCGCGATCTCCTCGACGATCTTCGCGAAGGGCATCTCCGGGCCGATGCTGATCAAGCGCAACTGCCCGACCTTCTCGTCCACGGTCATCTGCGCGATCAGCTTGTCGACGAAGCCTTTCTTCGTAGCGGCCGGAGCGGCGGCGGCCGCCGGCTTCGTCTTGGCCGTGGCCGGAAGCGCCGCCATTCCGGCGACGACGGCGGCCGAGGCCATGGCGCCCAGCGCCTGCCGGCGGGACAGGCCTGCAGCGGCGCCTTCAGGGCACACCGTCTCCGGTCCTTCGACGACCGGCGCAGCGTTCTTATGATCCATGCTGAGTTCGTTCACTTGAGATAGAGAGGAAGGCTGGATGGTGGGCGGCGAAGGGTCGCGCGGGAGCCGTCCGTGGAGAACGCGCTCATTCCTTGACCCTCGTGGCGATGATGGGCATTTGTGCTCGAGTGCGCCGCTGCCGATGTAGGACGGGCGCGCTCGTCCCGCGACGCCAACCTTTAAGGAGCTCGTTTGAACTTGTCGACCCGTTCCGCTGGCGGGGGCCCCATCGCGGCCCGGCTTTCCTCCCAGACCCAGGGCCTTATGGCGCGGGTCCTGGCCAGCTGTGGAATAGACCGGGGCAGGCCCGGCTTGGCGCGGCTCGGCCTGATGCTCGGCTGGCTCGTCGCGGCGGCATTGGCCGCGCCGCCGGCCTTAGCGCAGCAGCGTCCTCAATTCGGGCTCGACGACGTGGTCGCCAAGGCGAAGGCGCTGGCGGATGCGGCTTACGTCGCGCCGGTCAGCAATCTGCCCGACGTCTTCAGCAAGATGCAGTTCGCGGACTACCAGAAGATGCAGCCGAAGCGCGAGCGCTTCGCCTGGATGGAATACAAGACGCCGTTCAAGCTGGCCTTCTACCACCAGGGCATGCAGTTCAACACGCCGGTGAAGATCAGCGAGATCGTCGACGGCGCCGCTCACGAAATCCCCTACGACGCCGGCCGCTTCGACTTCGCCGACCTGCATTTCGATCGCGAGGCGACCAGCAAGCTCGGCTGGGCCGGCTTCCGGGTGGTCTATCCGATCAACCAGGCCGGCAAGCTCGACGAGATCATGAGCGTGCTCGGCGCGAGCTATTTCCGCGTCATCGGCAAGAACCAGATCTACGGCTTGTCAGGGCGCGGGCTGGCGATCGATACCGGCCTGCCGATCGCCGAGGAATTCCCCGCTTTCCGCGAATTCTGGCTGCGCCGTCCCAAGCCCAAGGACAAGCACCTGACCTTCTACGCGCTGATGGATTCGGCGCGCGCCTCCGGTGCCTACGAGTTCACGTTGACGCCGGGCTCGGATGCCGTTCTCAGCGTCAAGGCCCGCGTCTTCCTGCGCCAGGGTGCCTCGCCGACGACGCTCGGCATCGCGCCCTTGACCAGCATGTTCCTCTACGGCCCGCAGCAGCCGTCGCCGACCCCGAATTTCCGCCCCGCGATCCATGATTCGAACGGCCTCGCCGTCCGCGGCGGCAATGGCGAATGGATCTGGCGCCCCCTGGTCAACCCGTCCATGGTCGCGATCAGCGACATTCCGGCGGAGAACCCGAAGGGCTTCGGCCTGCTCCAGCGCGGGCGCGACTTCTCGCGCTACGAGGACCTGAAGGACCGCTACGACCTGCGCCCGAGCGCCTGGATCGAGCCGACCAACGACTGGGGCAAGGGCAATGTCCGCCTCGTCGAGATCCCGACCGCCGACGAGACCAACGACAACATCGTCACGCTCTGGGTGCCCGACAGCAGGCCGCCCTTCGGCGAGCCGATACGCTTCGACTATCGCATGCACTGGACCATGGACGAGCCGGCGCTGATGAAGGGCGACGTCTCCCATGTCTGGCAGACGATGCGCGCGTCCGGCGAGATCTACCAGTCCAACCTGATCCGCGCCGGCGACGGCACGCTGGCCTTCCTGGTCGATTTCAAAGGCCCCTCGCTGCGCAAGCTGCCGAAGGATGCACGCCCCACCGCTGTGGTCTCGGCCAACGACAATGTCGAGATCGTCGGCACCGAATTGCAGCCCAACCCGGCCATCCAGGGCTGGCGCCTGATCTACCGGATCAAGGTCAGCAACCCGGCCGTCTCGTCCGATCTCGACGCGGTGCTCAAGCTCGGCGACCGCACGCTGACCGAGACCTGGAAGTTCCGGCTGCCGCCGACCCAGACGGCGACGGACAAGGAGACCTATCTCAATCGCTTCAAGGCGATGGAATAGCCGGCTGAAAAGTCGCGGCGCGGTGATCGCGAGTGTCATTGATAACTCCATAGATCGCAGATTGGGCTACCTCCCGGTCAATGGAGCCATGTCGCGGGCACAGGCGCAAATCCGCGCGAGCACGCCTATGATCGTTGCAGCCGGCACCGCCTTCCAAAAGATGGCGGCACCGGAGCAGGGCCGACGCGTTCCTTGCTGATCCGCTCAGGGTCACCCGCTTCGGCCTTCATGCGACTATGGTGCCTCGCGATGAACATGCATGTTTCCCAGGCCGATCGCCCGGCAGGACGCGCCGCCGGAATCGGCCAGTCGATTCCCCGCAAGGAGGACGCGATCCTCGTCCGCGGCGAAGGGCTTTATACCGACGATCTCTCGCTCGATGGCCAGCTTTATGCCGCCTTCGTCCGCAGCCCCTATGCGCATGGCATTATCCGCGGCATCGATACGACCGATGCCAAAGCGATGAAGGGCGTCGTCGCGATCTACACGGCCGGTGACCTCGATAGGCACGGCTATGGCGCGCTGAAATGCGTGATGGACCTGCCGAATCGTGACGGAAGCGCGATGAAGAAGCCGGTCCGGCATGCGCTGACGGCCGACAAGGTGCGTTTCGTTGGCGATGCCGTAGCCATGGTCGTTGCCCGGACAGTGCAGCAGGCGCGCGACGCCGCCGAGGCGGTGTCGCTCGATATCGACGTCCTGCCCGCCGTCACCACCGCCGAGGCGGCGCTCGCGCCCGGCGCGCCAGAGCTTTTCGACGACGTCCCCGGCAATCTGATCCTCGACTATCATTTTGGCGAAGCCGACAAGGTCGCGGCGGCCTTTGCCGAGGCGGCCCATGTCACCAAAGTCCGGATCGTCAACAACCGTATCATCGTGAACCCGATCGAGCCGCGCGCCGCGATCGGCACCTATGACCGCAAGACGCAGCGCTACACGCTCCATGCTCCGAGCCAGGGCGCCTTCGGCATGCGCAACAACCTCGCCGCGGCGATGGGTGTGCCGCAAGACAAGATGCACCTCATCACCGGCCATGTCGGCGGTTCCTTCGGCATGAAATCGGCGGTGTTCCCGGAATATGTCGTGCTGCTCCACGCGGCACGGCTGCTGAAGAAGCCGGTGAAATGGGCCGACCAGCGCTCCGAGAGCTTCGTCTCCGATCATCACGGCCGCGACATGGTGTTCGAGGCCGAGCTTGCGCTCGATGCACGCGGCCACTTCCTCGCCACGCGCTTCACCGGCTTCGGCAACATGGGCGGCTATCTCTCGCCGCCCGGCCCGCTGATGGCGACGCTGAACATCGGCAAGAACAGTGTCGGCATGTATCGCACGCCGCTGGTCGAGGTACAGACGCGCTGCGCCGTCACCAACACCGTGCCTATCGCGGCCTATCGCGGCGCCGGGCGCCCCGAGGGCAATTATTTCATGGAGCGGCTGATCGACACCGCCGCCCGCGAGATGGGAATCGATCGTGCCGTCATCCGCAGCCGCAACCTGATCGCGCCCAAGCAATTGCCTTGGAAGACCCCGATCGGCACTGTCTATGACTGCGGCGACTTCCCGGTGCTGTTTACGAAGGCGTTGGAAGCGGCCGACTGGAAGGGCTACCGGGCGCGCGAGCGCGCCAGCCGCAAGGCCGGCAAGCTGCGCGGCCGCGGCATCGGTTGTTATCTCGAGGTCACCGCCCCGCCGAGCAACGAGATGGGCGGCATCCATTTCGAGCCGGACGGGACGGTCACCATCGTCACCGGCACGCTCGACTACGGGCAAGGCCACTGGACGCCCTTCGCCCAGGTGCTGACCAGCCAGCTCGGCGTGCCCTTCGACAAGATCAAGATCGTGCAGGGTGACAGCGACCGCCTGATCGCGGGCGGCGGCACCGGCGGCTCGAAATCGATCATGGCGAGCGGCTCGGCGATCATCGAGGCGAGCGAACGCGTCATCGAGAAGGGCAAGCTCCTTAGTGCGCATGTGCTCGAGGCGGCCGTCGCCGATATCGAGTTCACCGACGGCCGCTTCGGTATCGCCGGAACTGACCGCTCGATCGGAATCATGGATCTCGCCCGGAAGCTACAGGCGGGCCTGTCATTGCCGGACGACCTGCCCAAGACGCTCGATGTCGATCACGTCTTCAAGGAGGCTCCCTCGGCTTATCCCAATGGCTGCCATATCGCCGAGGTCGAGATCGATCCGGATACCGGCCATGTCGAGATCGTCGGCTATGTCATGGTCAATGATTTCGGGGTGCTGGTGAACCCGATGATCGTCGAGGGGCAGCTCCATGGCGGCGTCGTCCAGGGCATCGGCCAGGCGATCTGCGAGATGACCTCCTATGACGAGGATGGCCAGCTCAGGACCGGCTCCTATATGGACTACGCGATGCCGCGCGCCGCGGACGTGCCCTTCTTCACCTTCATCAGCGAGGGCGTGCCGACCCGGACCAACCCGGTCGGCGCCAAGGGCTGCGGCGAGGCCGGCTGCGCCGGCTCGCTGCCTTCAGTGATGAACGCGATCGTCGATGCCCTCTTGCCGCATGGGGTGCGCCATATCGACATGCCGGCGACGCCGCTGGCGATCTGGAGGGCGATCCACGCGAAGGCCTGACAGCGCGCCGGCACGGGCGCAGGGTCATAACAATCCAGCGATAACGGGGAGGAAATCATGCGCGTCGGTGTGCCCAGGGAGATCAAGGTTCACGAATACCGGGTCGGGCTGACTCCAGAGGCCGTGCGCGAATATGCGGCGGCAGGCCACGAAATCCTCGTCGAGAGCGGCGCGGGGGCCGGCATTTCCGCCTCGGACGCCGCCTATGAGGCCGCAGGCGCGAAGATCGTCGCGAGTGCCGCGGAGGTCTTCGCCAGGGCCGAGCTGGTCGTGAAGGTCAAGGAGCCGCAGCCCCAGGAATGGGTGCAGCTTCGCGAGGGCCAGATCCTCTTCACCTATCTCCATCTCGCGCCCGATCCGGAGCAGACGGCTGGGCTTCTCAAGTCCGGGGTCACGGCGGTCGCCTACGAGACCGTGACCGACAAGGCGGGCGGCCTGCCTCTGCTCGCCCCGATGAGCGAAGTCGCCGGGCGGCTCGCGATCGAGGCTGCCGGGCGCTGCCTGCAGCGCCATGCCGGCGGGCGCGGCGTGCTGATCGGCGGCGTGCCCGGCGTGCCGCCGGCGCGTATCGCCGTCATCGGCGGCGGCGTCGTCGGCACCCATGCTGCCCGGATGGCGACAGGGCTTGGCGCCGATGTCGTGACCATCGATCGCTCCCTGCCACGGCTGCGGCAGCTCGACGAGCATTTCGCGGGAAGGGTGCGGACGCGCTTCTCCACGCTCCATGCGATCGAGGAGGAGATCCTCGCGGCCGATGTCGTGATCGGCGCCGTGCTCATCCCCGGCGCGGCGGCGCCCCGCCTCGTGTCACGCGCGCAGCTCTCCCGGATGAAGCGCGGCGCGGTGCTCGTCGATGTCGCCATCGACCAGGGCGGCTGTTTCGAAACCTCCCATCCGACGACCCATGCCGACCCGACCTTCGAGGTCGACGGCGTGATCCATTACTGCGTCGCCAATATGCCGGGTGCCGTTCCGCTGACCTCCAGTTACGCGCTGAACAACGCCACGCTGCCCTTCGGGCTGGCGCTCGCTGCCGGCGGCCTGGATGCGATCCGCAAGGACCCGCATCTCGCCGCGGGGTTGAACATCCATCGCGGCCAGATCACCAATGTGCAGGTCGCGGAAAGCCTGCACCAGCCATACAAGCCGGCAGAGGCGGTGCTGGCTGCCTGACGCCTGCCGCTTCACTCGGCCCTGAGGCCGGAGAGCACGGGAGCCCGGTAGGACGCCAGGGCGGGGAGGGCGGCCAGAGCGCTGCCCACCAGGCACAGCAACGCTGCCTGCGAGAGTTCGCCGATTCCCACGCTCGGCGAGAGCGCAAGCCCTGTGCGCGCGGCGACCAGACCGGACACCGCATTGGTTGCGGCCAAGCTGAGGGCGAGCCCGAGCACGCAGCCGGCCGCGATCAGAAGCGCCGCGCCGAGCCAGGTCACCAGCAGGACATAGGAGCGCGGAGCGCCTAGCGCCCGCAAGGTCGCATAGCGCCGCCGCCGCAAGCCGTTGACCGCGATCAGGAGCAGGATGACGCTTAGCAGGATCAGCACGGTATTGGCGGCCGAGGCGACGACCAGCACCGAGCGGATGTCGCCGAGCGCACCATAGAGCGAAACCAGCACCTCGGCCGGGAAGAACGCCATCGTCCCGCCCTGCCGGTATTGGGCGCGCAATGCATAGGCGCCGGCCACGCTCTTCGGCTTGATCACGATGGCCGGCACGCCGGGCACGCGCTTGCCGTCGAAGGGCGGCCCGATGCGCTCTGCAGCTTCGGGGGGAGCACCTGCCTTCGCCGCCCCAGCCTGCCAGAACGGCGCATCGCTCGTCGCCGTCTCGGGGGCATGGCCGTTGCCGAGGCCATGGATCTCCCAAACGCTTTCGATCGGGACGAGGATGGCGCGGTCCCAGGGCGAGCCGAGCTTCGGCAAGCGGCCGACGACCGTATAGCTGTGACCTTCATGGCGGTGAGCCTGCTCTTCCGGATTGTCCTCGCCATGACGGCCCTGATTGCCGGCCGTGCCGTGCGAGGGCGCGATCATGTCGCCGAGGCGATAATTGACGTCGGCGCCGATCACGGCCTGGCCTTCCGCCGCGAAGAGGCGTCCTTCGCTGGGCGCAATCCTGCCCCAGCGAGCGGCGAAGGCGGCCGTGGTGCCGATGACGGGATAGCCGCGGCTGACATCGCCGAAGCCGAGGGGCGCGGAAGCGGCCACGCGCTCGTCCTGCGCCAGCGCCTGCAGGATGCGGCCGTCGAGCAGGGGCAGGGCATCGGGCTGCAGATAGACCGCGGACATCACCAGTTGCGTCTGGCTTCCCGGCGCGCCGACGATCAGGTCGAAATCATCGGCGGCTCTCGCCGATCCCTGGCGCAGCGCCCGTTCCTGCGCACCGATGGCGATGCCGCTGGCGATCGCGATCGCGACGAGCAACACGATGGCCGGCGCGGTCCAGCGCAGCGCACGCAAATCCGCCAGGAGCATCGGGAACGGGTTCATGCGGCGTGTCCTGCGGCCACAGGCGCGAGGTCCAGGCGCCGGTCCATCCGCGCCAGCAGCACGGCGTCATGCGAGGCGCAGATCAGGCTGGCGCCGCAGCGTGCCGCGGCCTCCACCAGCAAAGCGCCGATGGCATCGCCTCGCGCGGCATCGAGGCTCGCGGTCGGCTCGTCGGCGAGAAGGAGGGCGGGTTCGCCGAAGAGCGCGCGGGCGATGGCGACACGCTGCTGCTCGCCGCGCGACAGAAGGGCGGCCCGTCGGCGCGGATCGGCAAGCCCCATCTGCTCCGCGAGATCGAGCGCACGGCGCTTGCCCGCCGCATCGAGCCGCCAGGACGAGAAGCTGGCTGGAAGCGCAATATTCGCGGCGACGTCAAGCTCGGGGACGAGATGGAAGTCCTGGAACACGAAGCCGATGGTGCGCCGCCGCCAGCGGTCCCGCTCGCTCTCGCCCAATGCGGAGATCACGGTATCGCCCCAGGACACACGCCCGGCGCTCGGCGTGATCAGACCCGCGACGAGATGCAGGAGCGAGCTCTTGCCGCTGCCGGAAGGACCGCTGACGCCGAGGCTCGTCCCGGGTTCGAGCGTCAAGGCGGGAAGCGCGAGGATGCTGAAGGAACGCCCGTCACCATCCTTGCGATCGAGCGCCAGCCGATCGAGGACCAGCGTCTCGGCGCGCCGGTCAGGCAAGGGCGAAGGCGGCATGCGTGACCCGGATCTGGCTGACGAAGCCGGTCTCGGCATCGGTCGCGGAGCCGATCTCGAGCCGGCCGGTCACGACGACCTTGCGCCCGGCGCTGACCATCGCCGTTTCATTCTGCATGAACACGACGACGATATCGACCGGCCAATCGGCATCAGACTGGCAGAACGGGCAGATCGCGAGCGGTTCGCGCGTCAGCACGAAGAAATGGCTCTCCGGCTTCAGCGGCGGCGCCATATACCCGACGATACGCACGTCCTTGCCGCGCAGCGCAGTCACCCTGTCGGAGAATTCAAAGCCGAGCACGCCGAAGGATTTGTAGAGGCCGTCGAAGCCGATGGTTTCCGTCTCCGCTGCGGTCGCGGCACGGGCGAAAAGGCTCGCCGCCGCGAGGCCGAAGACGGCTCCACGGCGGGTCAAGGTCGCAAGGGGGCGCTGCCGGCGCATCGATGCCTCCGTCGCCCCGATCATCGGCTCATTGGCCGCCGAGCGCCAGCGCTTCGGTCATCACGCGGAACACGAAGGTGTTCGGCTTGTGGCCGCGGAACTTCTCCGCGCCCGGGCCCATAGCCGTCAGGATGACGTCGTCGGCGGCATGCACGCCGCTATTGGCGTCGAAGGGCAGGTTGCCGGTCTTGCGCGCGGCGAGCGGACCCGAGCAATCCTTCTCGTTGGCGATGTTGGTCTTGCCGTCCGGACCTTTCACGGCCGGGACGCGCTCGCCGTCCATCGCGGGGCGGCCGGTGTCGCAGGTGTCGGGATAGGAACCGTAGACCACGGCGAGGCGGCGCGAGGTATTCACGTCGGTGGGATAGCCCTCGGCGTCGAGCGGGCCGTAATTCGGCGGGAGCGACTCGTTGTAGACGCCGAGCTTGTCGCGCAGGAGCTGGCCGGGGCGGCTGTCGTCATAGGTGCCGATGATCGACATCGGGTGGGAATGGTCCGGCACGACGATGATCAGCGTATCGTTGCGCTCGCCGGCGAAGTCCTTGGCGACCTTGACGGCGTTGTCGAGCATGATCGTGTCGAAGACCGAGCGTTCCCAGTCGAGCGAGTGGCTGTACTTGTCGATGCGGGCGGATTCGACCATCAGCAGGAAGCCTTCAGGGTTGCCCTTGAGCATCTCGATCGCGGCCTTGGTCTGCTCGACGACGTCGGGCTGGTCCGGGAATTTCGAGATCGTGCCCTTCTTGGCCAGGCGCAGGTCGAAGGCGCCGTCGATATTGCCGGTGTTGTAGAGGCCGAGCAGCTTCTTGGTGCCGCCGGAAACCGCGGCGTTCATCTCGGTCTTGCTGGTGGCGAGCGTGTAGCCGGCCTCCTTGAACTTGGCGATGAAGTCCTGCTCGTCGGTGCGCTTCGAGCCCGGGGTCGTCTTGCTCAGGAAGTTCGGCGAGCCGCCGCCCATGATCACGTCCGGCTTCACCGCGTAGAACATCTCGACGATGTCGTTGTAGTCCGAGCGGCGGCGGGTATGGGCGACCATCGAGGCCGGGGTCGCATCCTCGATCTCGGAATTGGTGACGACGCCGACCGCCATGCCGGTCTTGCGCTTCACCACCTCGGCGATGGTCTCGACCTTGGGATGGTCGAGGGTCAGCGCGTTCTTGGCGCAGTAGACGCCGAGCGCGTTGACGCAGGACTTGTGGCCGGTGGTGTAGGCATGCGCCGCATTGGCGCTGTCGGTGACGATCGAGTCGGTGCCGGAGGTCGAGATCAGCGCCATATTGGACATGTCGTCCATGGCGAGCTCGCCGTCATATTTGCCCTCCTTCCAGCCTTTGGAGAGGATGCGGGCGGCAGTGCGATTGGCGACCGTCATGCCGTCGCCGATGAAGAGGATGACGTTCTTGGCGCGGCGCGGCTGGGCGGTGGCGAAGACGTCCCAGTTGACGACCGCCTTGTTGCCGCCCTGCGTCGCTTCCACCACATAGCGGCCGGCCGGGAGCGAGGCGCCGCGCCGCCACAGCGCCGAATGCTTCTGTCCTTCCTCGCTCTGGATGAAGTTGGTCGGGCGGCCGAGCACCTCGGCGGCGGGCTTGCCGTTGATGGTGACGTTCACCTCGGCCGAGGTCGGCGCGTTCGCGAACTCGACCTTGAAATCGAAGCGCGAGCCTTCGAGGATTTCGGCCCGGTCGATCGGGTAGATCGTCTGGGCGATCGCCGAGCCGCCCATGAGGCTCGTGGTCAGGGCAGCAGCCAGCAAGCAAGGTGCGCGCATGTCATTCTCCGGATGTGCCCTCGGGCCGTTCGCGGCAGCCCTTAGAATTCGCGGGTGACAGTTTCATTAAACAAAAGAGCATTGCTTAGTTAGCTGAAATCGGGACGATCGGCCGTACGGGGCCATCGGGAACAAGCCACCGATCATGCTTCAAAATGCCGGCGGGACGCCCAGCTAGCCGCGTGATGAAAGGCCGGAAACTCCAACCTCCGGCCGTCCAGCAAACGGTCTCGGATCAATGAAACCCAGGACTCTCTATCAGACCGGAGGAGAAAAGGGTCTCAGGTCAATTCCCTTAATGCGCGGCTCTAGCGCAGTGGGGATTCTAGGCGTTGAGATGCGACCGGCAGTAAGTTCAACGTGGCGCTTGTGAGCATGCACATTCCCCTCGGTAGCCACTCCGCTACCTTCCCGCTGATAGACGAGCACGACCGGCACCCGCAATCTGCGGTCGTATCCATGAAGTGCTGCGAATGTGAAATCGGCGCCCCCACCTCATTCACTTGGATGAGGGGGCTGCCGTACTTCTATGGGCATAGGGCATCAACCTTACGTTAACCAAACTCGAAGTAAATTTATGAGATTGGACCATCTGCGAGCATCCTGGCGGTACTAGCAATCGACCGCTTCCCTTGAGCGGTCGATTGCTGCCCTGATCTCGATTATTTCTTGTGTAAAGCCGTTAATCGTGAAGACCCGATAAGATAATCAGCGCATGTTCCCATGTTTCGCAATCGGTGAGCCCGAATGCTTCGTAAAATTCGATTGGCCGCGTTCGGTGCAATTCTGGCAACGGTCGCTACAGCCGGGGAGGCGCCGCCCTTCGGGACTTACGCGAATTATGCCGACTGGCTGAATACCGAAGCAGCCGCGCGCCAGGATCGCTTTTACGAGCGCAGCGAGCGCATTGCGAAGGCGGCTATCACCAGTATCTGCACCGGATGCCTCGAGCTCCGACACCAACGACAGGAGCCATCAACGCCCATCGATACGACTCAATTCGTGGCAGTAAATTTGCAAGTGAAGGCGAGACAAACAACCACTCCGAAAAAGCAAGCTTCTATCCGAGCGATATTGATTGCTGGATTAATCCGGGATTAAGCTCGATAGAGATCGAGCGCGCGGCCTAGCGGAGGGCCCCGTCGGATCGTTATCCTGCTCGGCTCCAGCTTTAAAAGGAGACTTATTAGTCGCATGGCAATAACCACTGATCAGCAATCGCTAGGAAGACATTGAGGCAAAGCAGCCACAGGACGAGAATGCCCAACATCGACTTAGCTGCATGGAATATGGGGCATGGTTCGGCTTTGCCCGTTAGCGGCCACAATGCTTAATTCCGGTCGCTTCCCAGGGCTAGGTTATCTCGATATACGAACTTCCTATCCGATGCCCGGTGACCGGCCTTCCTGTTCGTACAGGCGAGATAACTGCACAGAAAGCTCCTCTCTCCTCGATCGCACGAAGAATTCTTTCCAAGTGCCCCGCCTGCAACGGATCGCACCGCACGTTTGGCAAATCCGAGAAACGTGGCCGATCCGGGCAACAGAGGTCGGCGCTGAAAACAGCGACACTGAACTGCTTTAAGCACGAGTTACAGTGAGATAAGGCGCTGCTCTGAATTATTTGAATGGGGCGGCGCGGAACGCCCGTCCTTTAATGCTCGGGGGCGTTTTCAGCGAGCTATAGAAATAGCGAGGCAGGGAGGGCGATTGCGGCGATAGTTTCCGCCGGGCTGGGCGGCCTCTGTCTAGCCGCTCTTTTGAGTTTTCCACAGCCATCGACGTATTATAGGCCTTGGCATGCGAACTGGTACGGAAGGATCTGCGAGTACGCGTGGTATTTTCGTGGATTAGTCAGAGTTCCGTTGCGACACATGCGGGTCGCCGCACGTTTCGATCCCGGACAATCTTAGTTCGGAGAGGGAAGTTCGCTGTGGTCGGTGCAACTCGTTCATCGCTACCTGGTCGGACTACGGGCAGGCAATCGCCTTGATTATCTCCTGCAACGGCGGGATCACCGCCGATCAGCTCCCGCTGTCTCAATCGCCGCATTTATCGATCCGGGGCGAAGCTCAATGGTAGGGCCGACTGCACGCAACGTTCTGGTTGCAACCTCGAGTCTCGCCGCCAGCCTGCTGCACCTCACTTCACGATTTCGAACACGTCCGCTGCGTACTCGTCTTCGCGCAGGCCCTTGAACGAAGCATGCCGCAACTTGCCATCGTGGGTCCAAGCTCGGAACGCGACCTATGCGATCAGATCGGGCTTGAGCCAAAGCGCTTCCTTGCGTCTTCCGAACCCGGTAGCGGCCGGCTTGTCGGTGACGAGCTTTGCATCTGCTTGCGCAGCACGATTCCACTGGCCGCTGTGAAGCCGGCTCCGACGCCACCAACGTAGACCAGCGCCCAGTCCTTCATCGCGCGGCAAGCTGGCCAACATCATAGGCGGGCATTTTCGAAAGACATTGCGTCTGCTCACCGCGCGTGGTTCGCCTAGCCAAGATCCCCCGCATGGTGAGGCGAGTTCGAGTCAAATGAGGATCAGTGCTAACTCCCACGGGATTGCCATTCGGCTGGTCCTCATTTTGATCGCGATGGCGCTTATCGTAGTTCTGGTGCCGGTGCTTATCCGCCGATGGTGTCTTGAATGACCGCCTAGGTCAATACGCTAGAATGGGTGATAGGTTGGCATGAGGTCTGCGACTGCTTCTTCTGGCTGCCCGCAGGATCGTCAAAATGACACAGGCCAGTTTCGAAGTGACCCGATTTTCAACAGGATTTAGGATTTCTGATCGCACATTAGGGCGCCTTGTACTGACATTACTCGTCGTCAGCCAGGTTGCGTGGATTGGGTTTCTAGGCTTAGCCGCGTGGCATATGCTGTCCAGCTAGCGTTCAATCGTGCCAGTCCAGCTCCGGTGCGCTTGCGGCCATGTCCAAGAATACGGCCAAGCCGGCGAGATGCAGGTTCAGGATCCAGAGCCAGGTCATGCGCGCAGCTTTCAGCCATTAAATCAACGCATACGCTAAGTGCCATTTCTAAACGTCCGGTTTATTGCGCCGCAGATGCGGCGAGTAAAAGTGTTGGGCCCAATCTAGGGCAGTGGCTCCGTCCGCCATCTCCAGAAGGACCGCGAGGCGGGCGGGCCAGCGTGATGCGTCGGATTTGTTCATGTTGACGCCGGCGAATCGTCGACGCCTTTCGAGGCGAAGCCGATTAAAAGCATCGCAGCTTGCGCCTAGCGAGATTTCACGGCGGTGCTCCTGCAAAGAAAAGCCGCACGGGCCATCGAAGTTGGCCCCGGAGCAAGACGGCGCTACAAGCGCTCGAATGCTAGAGGTGAAATTACACGCGGCCGCTGACGCATTGAATTGACTGCGACGGAACGCTCGTCGGCACATTTCCGAGCTATGCGGGTGCGTGGGCACATGGTTTCCAGCCTTTTGGACAGACCATGAAGCGAGTCTTGAATCTGGCACGACCTGGTCATTCCGAGCATGCGTTTGACGTTGCCCCCAGTTTTTATCCAGCGCTGAGTTCGTTTCTGGCGGGTTTGTCGCCCGTTCGGGCAGGTTCGGTGTCAGCGCCCGCGCAGGAGGATCGCCCCCGGCAGGTGCGCCAATTCTTGGGATACGAGACGATTGCCGGTAATCGAAACCAAGATTCCGCTAGGTAATTTGTCGACATCGATCGGCTTAATAAAATATGACCGATTGAATTGAACAAAATTTTATGATTGCCTCACGGTCAATATCTTTATCTGTTGATATCCACTTTGCAGTTTCGAGTATCCCTACTCCTGCTCCAAAATGTTCGCCATAGTGGGGCGTCCCAAGAAGGAGACGGGCAGATGTCCGAGAATAATGAAACGTTCGCGGCCCTGACTGCGGACATCGTTGCGGCCTACGTGTCGCATAACTCAATTCCGCAAGCTGAGTTGGCGGGATTAATTACGAGCACGTATGCGGCAGTCGCCGGCCTTCAGGCGACGGAGACTCCCCAAATAGAAGAGAAGCCCGTTCCCGCCGTCTCGGTGCGGAAGTCGATTGCCGCCGCCTATTTGATCTGCCTCGAGGATGGAAAGAAGTTCAAATCCTTGAAAAGACATCTACGGACTGCGTTCAACATGACGCCAGAGCAATATCGAGAGAAGTGGAATTTGCCGCCTGACTATCCGATGGTCGCCCCCGCTTACGCCGAGGCGCGCTCTCAGCTCGCGAAGAAGATGGGTTTGGGGCAACAGCGTCGAAAGGGCCTCCGCACCCGACGGAGCGCTGCTTAAATCCATTGCAGTTTTGAAGCCTTGGCCGCCGGCGCTGGGCGCGGTGGCCAAGGTCGTCCCGGCTGCACTTGATTGCGCTGACGGACGCACATCCGATTCACTAGAACGTTCCGGCTGCCTGCCGCATAGTTTTTCGACCGGGCGGCGTCCTCACCAATTTGCATGTTCCTCCGCCCGGCTCCGGTTCAATGACGCCGGCCACACTCGTGCAACGGCACTCCGAGCACCTTTCGCTGCGCCTGCATCTGCCGAGCTCGACGTTGGTTCCCATGTGGGCTGGCCCAATATCCAGTAAGCGCTGGGCCGCGAGTCGCGCTGTTCCGCAGGTAACATACGGCGTTTAGTTGCATCACTCGCGCTGCCTCTGCGTTGCTTGCAGACCCGAAGGGTCTGAAGGAGAAGCTCGATCCGCGTATCACTCTGATCAACAAGAAGGCCGCTCCGGGTGCATCATCATGACGAGGACCTCTAAAAGGCACTTATTTCCGGCGTTAAGTCGAGCTTTTACCTCCTCGCTTGGGAGGTTTGAACAATCACATCAAAAACCTCGATCAAGGCCAACGAGAACAGCGCCACTAGGCCGCCTAAAAATGTGATCGCCAATCCCATCAGTCCCAGCCGCCAGAGCCAGAGGCTAAGCTTCGATTGGCGAAATCGAGCGTCAATCAACGGCACAGTGCGAAGGTTCATTGGAGAAACTGGAGAGGGAGGCTCTCGTCGGCGAGAGGGTCGGCGACAATCCGGCTATGAACGTGGTCGGCACGGATCGTCAGCGTTATCGCACGGCGATACTCAGCCCATGTGCTAATACGTCTCCAGCACTTTCCACAAAGCACCTCGGCCTCTGCGGTCAAGATGTCCGGTAAAGACACATGCGGTGAGCCGCATGTTTCGCAACGGAACTCTGATTGGTCCACGACGCTACCCCGTGTGTTGGTTAGCACCCTTTAAATCAAAATACATGCCGCGAACTAAGGCTATCCTAGGCGCACGTCAGAAAGGCCGCGCGAATTTATCGCTATGCGCGCGCCGACGATGCCTTGGCATGACCGATTAGAAGAAGAGTTTGGCTCTTATCAAGCCCAGACCGCCGAGGTACGCGATCTCGACGAGCAAAGACGTTGTTCGAGCAACGTATGCCATACCTATACCCAGTGATATTTATCGCCACTCTGACCTTATAGAAGCGCCAAATCCCGGCGGCGGCTCATTCATTCGAATGACGCTGGGTTGCTTACCCACACTCGGGGAAGCTCGTGAGCCAGTGCTCGACGAAAGCTGGCGACCTAAACTGGGGATCGCAATCGAGCGCTCGAGGGGCAAGCGGCCGACTGCTAGTCTCACCAGAAAGGCTCGCAGATGTTCGAGCGATATCACCCTGCGCGATTCTGGTTAATCTCAGGTTGCCATGCTTTGGCCTACCAAGATGCCCGCACGTTCGATCGAACAGCGCCGGAGTTGGAACGGCTAGCTCCCTCCGTTCGATTGAAAGGGTTCGAGGCGAAAAGTGCCGTGTTCAGGTTTGTTCGTCCACTTCATCTTTTTTGGGATGAGCTGTTGTTGATACCAGTCTGGGTCTCGCCCGGAGCCTCTCGATCCTTATGATCACGGTCCCTGTCTAACGCGCGCTTGAGCTGTTGCCGCTTTGCGGCGAGAGACAATCTCCTCTTATTCTTCATGTTCGTTTCCTGGCGCCGCAGGCTAAAAACATTGGATGCCTTGAATTGTTGCATCCTCCCTTTGGAGGAGCTGATAGCGGCGAGACCAGCGGTTTGGCTTGGCATTTGCCCGTTATTGACCGACACGATCGCTTCTTCGATCTGGACCGTGCCTGCCGGCCTGACGCAGGGGTTGACCTCGGTCGCCGGCACCAAGGTTGTCATCTGGCTCTCAGGCGGCAAGATCGACCAGACCCACTACGTGCAGAACCGGATCACGACCGTCGGCGGTCGGACGATGGATCAGACCGTTCCGCTCTCAATCAAGGCGAAATGAACCATCGGTAGTCTCGCCGGTTAACGAATTCGTAAGCATCCAAGTCCGCCAATGGAGGCAGCGCGATTCGCTGAAATCGCCCCGGGAGTTCGAAATGATCTATTTCGCTATTTTCTGGCTGGCCTGCCTTCTTGCGTTTTTACAATTCGTGCAGGACGCGCCTTATCTGCCCTGGCACGACTGAACCTAGCTCGCGATCAGCCCGACCAGCTTGAGCGCCACCCAGATCAAAAATGCGATCCACGCGGCCGTTGCAAGAACGCCTCCCGCAAAGACCAGCTTCGCGACAACCGGCCCGACAACACGTCTAGCGAATTCTTTCGAGTTTGGACTCTGATCAACCATCTTCGACACGCTTGATCTACTGTGGATTTGGCCGCCCAATTTGCGGGCCGGTGGTCAGCAAGGCTGTCTGTCGAGTGACAGACCGATGTCCCAAACCCGGGCGATATCTGTCCCAGGCCCGGCGACACCCGCTCCATAGCTGTTTTGTCGGCGCAAGCTTCGTTCCAGTTCTACGTGATAGCGATCTCGTCGATGGCCATTGGACTTGCGGCGCTTGCGCTACCGCCGCATCAGTAGCGGCACGACAAAGACGACTAGCGCCATCGCGATCAAGATGAGGGTCAGCCGAACGGCGATCCCGCGTGAACTTGCTCTGATCTTCATCGGCCTGTGCTTCGCGTCTCGTTAGAACAGCCGAAGCACGCGCGTAGGCCAGCGGCAACATCATTTGACATTGAGGTAACGCCCGCCTCTTCGGCATGCGCTGGCCGGCGACCTATTCCAATCCGCGACGCGCCGGGTATGGGTGAGTACGTCGGGGGTGCCTCTGTCTACGAACGAGGCTTAGCTTTTCAGATATCTAAAGAGCGCGAACGCGGCAAATGCCAAGCCGATCCCGATCACGCCTAGCCATAATCCCTGAACGATCAGAACAGCTCTCAAGAACGTTCGGTCGCTGATCTGAACCCGTCCGACTTGTGCCGAGACTGTCTCATTCGTAGTCAAAACAGGCGTCTCCAATACGTTTGCTGGCTGCGTTCAATAACCGGACCAACCGCCGCTTACCATAGCAAATCGATGAATGGTTTGACATAGCGTCTGCTGATATCTTTCGAGCCAAAAGTGTTTAGGAGGAACGTTGGATGCATCAAGCCAGTCATCGAGGTCCGCGACCAGGCGTACGCGCATGACCGAGTGGACTATCTCGTTCCAAGCTTCATGTTGGTAGGGCTGGCTGAAGAAGATCTGATCGAGCGGCTTGGGGAGCACTATCGGCAGCACTGAAATTAAGGACTGAATCTAAAGCAGTTCAGCGTTTTCGTCAGGCTCAACGTCGCGTTTTGTCTCAGGTATCATCCAGGCGTCACGATGCTGCCAGATATGAGATCGGCCGCAGGCTGGGCAATTGGCCATGATCCGGCGCTGAGATGACCGGGGGAGCACACGCTCGTTCGTCACCTCCCCCGTAGCCACAGGCATACCTGTCGCTGGGCAGCGGATAGCGAGTTCCTGCTTGGGCATAGTGGGCTGTCAACGGCTCAGCCAAGCCATGGGCAGGACAAAACCGGCTAGCAGCACCCCAACAATCACCGATCGAGCCCAAACGCCTACAACCCGATTGCTGGTCAGCATCGCCCGATCCTTTGCTTGATATTGTGATGTTGACCCAGCGTCAGGCGTTGGCGCAACAAGCGATAATGGATTGTTCACAGGTGGGATGGCGCCAGTCCGAACTACTGTCGCGCGAGCACAGAAACGGAGGCAGGCTGCGCCATATGAAATTGACGCAGCCTGCAGCACTCGGGTCAGTCTCTATGCACGTGTGGCATCACCGCTTTGAATTGGAGACGCAATCTCTCGACCTTCGACGGCGCAGTCGTTGTCATTATCCGGGCCGCCATCTTCAGAACGCTTTTGTGCAAGCCTTAGGTCAGCCTCCAGCTTCGCCAACCGCCGCTTCGCCTTGACGCGTTCGGTAATCGCCAGAAACCGTCGCGCTCGTATTCGAAATGACACTTTCCCCACTCCCTCTGGCACGTTGTTGTCGCGTTATGATCAGCCCCCGCCGTATTGCTGCATAGTTCGGCAAGCGTCGTGCCATTACGTCATTTAATGGAAGGAGCGGAACACCTGTTTGGCGCATGTCGACGAAAAGGTCGCGCTCAGGCCGTTTCCGACGCGCCGGTCCCTTGATGAGATCAGCCGCAGGCCCGGCCCTGAGAACCCGACGGGCACACTTAACGCAACTCCGCAACGCAACTCCGCAACGCAAAGAGTCGCGAACGGGTGGCAGTCGGAAACGTTCCGAGCGGAACACGCTGGCCTGCTGCCGGTTTCGTGGACGGTCAGTTAAGCTAACCCGACCTTCTTTTCGAACTCTACCGGGCTGATGTAGCCGATGGTCGAGTGCCTGCGAACGGCATTGTAGAAGCGCTCTATGTAATCGAACACGTCGGCACGAGCATCGTCACGTGTCCGGTAGACCCTGCCTCTGATCCGCTCGGTCTTCAGCGACGAGACCCGAAGGGCCGCGCGAAGCAGCGAATAAGCTCTCCATCGCGGCGTTGTCCCAGACATTGCCAGAGCGGCTCATCGAGCAGGTGACGCTGTTGTCGGCCATGAGCTTCTGGAACTGCTCGCTGGCATACTGGCTGCCCAGGTCCGAATGGTGCAGCAGGGCATCCGGCTTTCCCAGACGCCAGATCGCCATCATCAGGGCATCGGTCACGAGCCCGGCGGTCATCTCGGCCTTCATCGACCAGCCCACCACACGGCGGGAGAAGAGGTCGATGACGGCGGCAACGTACAGCCAACCTTCTGCGGTCCAGATATAGGTGAGCCGAAGGCCCGCGAAGCGAATTCGGCGATCCATCGCTGGTTCGGACGCTCGGCATGGAACTCCCGGCCGAGCGTATTCGGCGCGATGGTCGACCGCGGGCCCTCATCCCTGGGCAGGCTTCGCCGGCGCGGCCTGGCACGCAAAGCCTGGGCACGCATCAGCCTCTCGATGCGATGCAGGCCGCAATCGATGCCTTCCGCCAGCACGTCCCGCCAGACACGTCTGGCACCATAGGTCCGATCCGAACCAAGGAAGCTTGCCCGGACCCTGTTGCCGATTTCCTCGTCGTCGCGTGCTCGACGGCTCGGTGATCGGTTGAGCCAGGCATGGAAGCCCGAGCGCGACACATCCAGCGCTTCGCAAAGCCATGCCACCGGCCAGATTCCCCGGTGCTTCGCAATGAACGTGAACCTCATGTCACGTCCTTCGCGAAGTAGGCCGCGGCCCTTTTTAGAATATCGCGCTCCGCCTTGAGCTTGGCCACCTCGCGCCGCAGCTTCTCGATCTCAAGCTGCTCCGGCTTCATCTGGCCATGGCCGGGAAAGGCCTGCGCAGGGTCGGCCGAAAAGAGCTTCACCCATTTGCGAAGCTGGTTCTCATGGACATCCAGATCCCGAGACGCCTGCGCCACACTCACTCCGCGGTCCTTGATCAGGCGGACCGCCTCGATCTTGAACTCACGCCCAAATTGCCTTCGTCGCATACCCCACCTCCGGTTTCATGAAACACCCAATCTCGGTGTCCACGAAACCGGCAGCAAGCCAGTTTGCCGAGCTTGATCGTGATGCCAGTCGCCGGGTTACTGGTTAGGCGGCGATTGCTGACGGCCCACCCGAAGAGGGGCTTGAGGGCCGATAGGTCGCTGTCCTTCACCGTCTTTGCGGAGATGGGCTTCTTGGTCCTGGGATTGATTGAGGACAGCCGGTGATCCTTGAAGCCGACCACTTGGTCGGGGGCGACGTGCGCTGCGTCGTCGTGCCCGAGGAACGCGACAAAGCCGGTCACGGTGTTGCTGTAGCTCTCATAAGTGCTGGGCTTGCGACCGGTGGCCTGAGCCTCCTTCCACCAGCCCGCGAGGATGCCAGTGAGACCGGTCTTGCCGCCGGTGGGCGCGAGGGCCTCGGGTGCCTCCTTAGGCTTCCATTCCGGGAAACGAATGGCGGCGGGGTCCGGGCTGTAGTCGCCGGCTGCGTTCCTCCTGAGGTGTTCCCCAGCCTGCCGGGCAGCGGCGCTGATGGCCTCCAGAAGTCGGTTGAGGGACGGCTGGTCGATATGCAGGCCCCGCTTACGTAAGAGCCCAACGACCGCCTCTCCGTACCACTGCTCCAGCTTGCCGGCCTCGCGGGCTTCTTGGTCCAGTCGAAGCCAGTGTTGCCAGACCGACTCAGCGCCGGGCTCATCGGTCATCTGCTTGGTGAGTTCGGAATAGAAAATACCGGCGAGGGCGGTCACCTCACGATTGTTGAGGACCTGCGCCGGTGAGCGTAGCGCCTTCCAGTGAGCTTCCACTTCGGCGGCGATGGAGGTGTGGACCTCGCGGGCCTTGACGGGGTCTTTCGTCCGCAATGTGCGGAGTTCCTCGCGCTTCCCGAGGAACCCCTGAAGGTCTTTCGGGACGGCTTACGGAACCAGTAAACGCCGGTCTTGGGATGCTTGTGGGGACGCGTCATACTCAGGACCATATGGATCACCCGTCTGTATCACTCGGGTGTCCATAAGTCGTTAATTTTCGCTAAGTACTTGAGGTTGGTAGTCCTCAAGAAATGTTGGTGCCCAGGAGAGGACTCGAACCTCCACGCCCTTGCAGGCGCCAGCACCTGAAGCTGGTGCGTCTACCAATTCCGCCACCTGGGCAACGGCGGTTCGTTTACGGGGGCCGAGTCGTCCTGTCAACGGCCCTGTCGCGGCGAAATGAATTTGTTTTCGGGGAGCCTGTGGAAACCCCATTCGAACAGCTCGCGCCGATCGGCCGATTATCCGGCGGGGCCGGTTAGCCGGCATGGCCCGTTCCGGGGCTTCGCTTCTGGACAAGGCGCAACGCCGCAGGGCGTGAGGCGCGGGCGGGCCCAGCCGCAAAAGGCATTTCACTTTGGCGGAACATGATCTAGGAGGGCAGAAGCATTCTAAACGGAGCTTTCGCAATGGCTTCCCAGGCCCCGGCCCAGCAACTCGTCACGGTCTTCGGCGGCTCCGGTTTCGTCGGCCGCCATGTCGTGCGCGCGCTCGTCAAGCGCGGCTACCGGGTGCGCGTCGCCGTGCGCCGGCCGGACCTCGCAAATTTCCTCCAGCCGATCGGCACCGTCGGCCAGATCCACGCCGTGCAGGCGAATCTGCGCTATCCCGCCTCGGTCACGGGGGCGGTTAAGGGCGCCGATGCCGTGGTCAATCTGGTCGGCATCCTGCAGGAGCAGGGCCGCCAGAACTTCTCGGCCGTGCAGGCGAACGGCGCCCGCGCCGTCGCCCAGGCCTGTGCCACCGTCGGTATCAAGCGGCTGGTCCATGTCTCGGCGCTCGGCGCCTCCGCCGAATCGGCTTCCGTCTATGCCCGTTCCAAGGCCGAGGGCGAGGCCGCCGTGTTCGCCTCCGTGCCGGGCGCGATCGTGCTGCGGCCGTCGGTGATGTTCGGGCCGGAAGACACTTTCTTCAACCGTTTCGCCTCGCTGGCCCGAATGCTGCCGGTGCTGCCGCTGGTCGGCGACGGCGCGACGAAGTTCCAGCCGGCTTTCGTCGGCGATGTCGCCGAGATCGTCGCGCGCGCCGTCGACGGCACGGTCCAGGGCGGCCGCGTCTACGAGCTCGGCGGGCCGGAGGTGCAGAGCCTGCGCGAGATCGTCGCGGAGGTCTGCAAGGTGACCGGCCGCAAGCGCCTGCTCGCGCCGTTGCCCTTTCCGCTGGCGCGGCTCATGGGCAGCGTCCTCCAGGTCCTCGATACGCTGACGCTCGGCCTGATCCCGGACGAGCTGATCATGACCCGCGATCAGGTCACGCTGCTTGCGAGCGACAATGTCGTCTCGCCGGAAGCCAAGGCCGAGGGCCGCGATTTCGCCGGGCTCGGGCTGGCGCCGACCTCGTCCGAGGCGGTGATCTCGTCCTATCTCTGGCGCTTCCGCAAGACCGGCCAGTTCGACACGCTCCAGGCCCGCTGAGCGACGGACGGAGCTGGCCTCGTGTCGTTCGACCTCGTCATCTACGATTGCGACGGCACGCTGATCGACACCGAGACGCTCTATGGCGAGATCAGCCTCGCCATCTGCCGGGAGATCGGCCTGAGCCACTGGACGCTCGACCATTATGTCGAGCAGCTGGTCGGCATTCCTTGGGCCGACGGCATGAAGATCATCGAAGCGGCGCTCGGACGGCCTCTTCCGGCCGATTTCGAGACGCGTATCGAGGATGCCGTCGCGTCGCGGCTGGAAAGCGAATTGCGCGCGCTTCCCGGCGTGCGGGAAGCGATCTACGCCATGCCGGAGCGCCGCTGCGTCGCATCCTCGACGGTGCTGGAGCCGCTGCGCCGCAATCTCGCGCTGGCGGGCTTGAGCGACCTGTTCGAGCCTCATGTCTTCTCGGCCTCGCAGGTGGCGCGCGGCAAGCCGGCGCCGGACGTCTTCCTGTTCGCGGCGTCGCAGATGGGTGCGGAAGCCGGGCGCTGCCTTGTGCTGGAGGATTCCGTTCCGGGCGTGCTGGCGGCGCGTGCGGCCGGCATGAAGGTCGCCGGCTTCACCGGCGCGTCCCACGACAAACGGCGCATGCGCGAAAGGCTGCTGGCCGCCGGCGCGGCCGCCGTCGTCGACGACTACAGGGATTGGCCTGGAGAAGCGGCGCGCCTCGCGGACCTGCGCGCCGCCTGAGCGTCCCGCCTCAGAGCATGCTGGGCAGCACGCGGTCCGGCGGCTTGTGCCCGTCCATGAAGGTCTTGATGTTGACGATGACCTTCTCGCCCATGTCGGCGCGGCCTTCATGCGTGGCCGAGCCCATATGCGGGAGCACCACGACCTTGTGCTGGCGTGCGAGCTTGAGCAGGCGCGGGTTGACCGCCGGCTCGCTCTCGAACACGTCGAGGCCGGCGCCGGCGAGCTCGCCTGCTTCCAGCATGCGGGCGAGCGCCGTCTCGTCGACGACCTCGCCGCGGGCGGTGTTCACCAGGATCGCGTCCGGCTTCATCAGCTTGAGGCGGCGCGCCGAGAGCAGATGATAGGTCGCCGGCGTATGCGGGCAGTTGACCGAGACGATGTCCATCCGCGCCAGCATCTGGTCGAGCGAATCCCAATAGGTCGCGTCGAGCTTCTCCTCGATGCGCGGGTCGACCCGGCGGCGGTTATGATAGTGGATCGACAGGCCGAAGGCCGCGGCGCGCTTCGCCAGCGCCTGGCCGATGCGGCCCATGCCGACGATGCCGAGGCGCTTGCCGGTGATGCGCCGGCCGAGCATCCAGGTCGGCGACCAGCCGGCCCAGTCGTCATCCGGAATGACACGGGCGCCCTCGGCGATGCGGCGCGCGACGGCGAGGATCAGCGCGATCGTCATGTCGGCGGTATCGTCGGTAAGCACGCCCGGGGTGTTGGTCACGGTGATGCCGCGCTGCACCGCGCTGGCGACGTCGATATTGTCGACGCCGTTGCCGAAATTGGCGATCAGGCGCAATTGGTCGCCGGCCTGCGCGATGATCGCGGCGTCGATCTTGTCGGTGACGGTCGGAACGAGCACGTCGGCGGTCTTCACGGCCTCGACGAGTGCGGCCTGCGACATCGGCTTGTCGTCGACGTTGAGCTGGGCGTCGAACAATTCGCGCATCCGGGTTTCCACCACGGCGGGCAGTTTGCGCGTCACCACCACCAAAGGCTTCTTCTTCGACATGGCGGTCACACCTCCGTCATTGGCCGTATCGGCCTGATATCCTCAACCCGCCATTAACCCTGGTGGCCCAGGAATGGGAATTGTTGCGCGGCACCATATGCGTGTCTAGGCGGCGGCGCGGCGGATGACAACTTGCCCCTTCGCCGGGGGGCGAGCGGAATACGAAGGAGAATGGCGCCATGAAGGTCCCGTCGATGCGCTGCCTGGCCCTGGCTGCATTGGCCCTCATCGGCTTGCCCGCGATCGCGTCGGCCCAGGATATGCAGGCCGGGTCGGTCACCGGCCTGCCGGTGCCGCGTTATGTCAGCCTGAAGACCGACCGCGTGAACCTGCGCGAAGGCCCTTCGAAGGAGCACCGCACGCGCTGGGTCTATCAGCGCGCCGGCTTGCCGATGGAGGTCACCGCGGAATTCGAGACCTGGCGGCGCGTGCGCGATGCCGACGGGACCGAGGGCTGGGTGCTGCACAGCCTGCTGTCCGGCCGCCGCACTGCGCTCGTCGCGCCCTGGTCGAAGAAGAAGGACGAGATATTCCCTATGCGCAGCGCCGCGAACGAGGAGGCGGCCGTCGTCGCCCGGCTGCAGCCCGGCGTCGTCGCCAGCGTCGCATCCTGCACCAACATGTGGTGCCGCGTCAGCGTCGGCAACGTCAACGGCTTCATCCGTCAGGAGCGCCTCTGGGGCGTCTATCCCAACGAGAAGGTCGACTGAGTAGTTCTACTGCCGCGCCAGCACCATGACCGGCCGGCCGCGCCCGTCGAGCAGGGCGAGCAGGCCGGAGCCGCGATGGTTATCCCAGCGGCGGACCTTGCCGAGCCCGTCGAGGAAGCTGCGCTCCTGCGCCATGATGTCCGGCGCACAGGCCATCATCGTCGAGACCATGCGCGAGAACCGGATCGCCCGGCCTTTGAGCGTGGCGTTGCCGCCGAAGCCGTTGCAGCCGCCGCGGCCTGACACCTTGCCGTCTGCCGCGATCTCCAGGGTCGTGGTGATCGAGGCGGGCACATCCTTGCTGCCGAGGCTGGCGAGGCGCCAGCTTCCCATGGGGGAGGGCGCTGCCGCAGGCGACTGATCCTGCCCGCCGACGCGCTCGACCAGGATCTCCGTATCGTCGGGGCCGCCGGCCAGGACCGTATGCTGGGTCGTGTTGATGAACAGCAATTGGCCGCCATCGGTGATCCGGGCCTGGAGCGCGTAGCGGTTTCGCGGCACGATCCGGCGATCATCGAAGCGCAAGGTCCAGCGCGCCGGGATGCGGCGGCCGGAAACGCGCGTCCTGGCAATGGCGCGCGAGGGCGCATCTGCCAGCGAGATGTCGAGGAGCGCGACCTCGATCACCGCTGTGGGTGGCAGCGCCATGCGCTCGCGATAGAAGACGGTGCCGCGCATCACCCGAGGCGCGGCCAGCGCCGGCGTGGCGGGAGCGGCGGCTGCGAGCAGAAGGCCTGCAAGCGCACGGCGCGAGATCGGCGAGTCGGTGAAGCGCATGGACATCGTCTCCGGGAGCGGAGGAGAGGCGGTCAGCCGTCGATCTTGCGCAGCCGCACCACGACGTCGACCCGCGCGATCTCGTAGCCCTCGGGCGGGACCGGCAGGGTCGCGACGTCGATCTCGTCGGCGGGGATGTCGATCACCCGGTTCTCGCCGTCGACCACGAAATGGTGGTGGTCGTGATCGGCCGTGTCGAAATAGGCCTTGGCGCCGTCGAGGGTGAGCTCGCGCAGCAGGCCGGCCTCGGTGAACTGGCGCAGGGTGTTGTAGATCGTCGCGAGCGAGACCGGAATCCGTTCCTTCATCGCCTCTTCGAACAGCATCTCGGCGCTGACATGGCGCTGACCCTTGGCGAACAGCACCCAGCCGAGCGAGACCCGCTGGCGGGTCGGCCGCAATCCGACACGCCGGAGCTTCTGGCGGATATCGTGAAAGGGGCAACCCTGCCGCGCCGGCATCCCGTAGCCTTGGTCCTGGGAGGTCAGGTCGCTCATGCCGTGTTCTTGCCCCTTGTGCACAACGAGATTCGGATGCTCCGCCAGTCGAGTGGATCTTCCTAGGATAGATGTAAGGTCTCGGTTCCGGCGTCGCAAGCGCGGAACGCCGCGGCGCTCCTGACGACCCCTGTCCGGCAAGGCTCCCATAACGCTGAACCTGTCGCAGGAGGATTTTGAGCGTCCATCTCGTGGAAGCGCGCCTGCGCCCTTTCGTTTCCGGCTGACGCTGTGTTAGCACGGCAGGCGAGACACAGGCCGAATCCGGCCGGTGCCAGGGAGCCGTACGGGAATGCAGCGTCAGTCGTCTTTCAGCTATGAGGAGATCCTCGCCTGTGGTCGTGGGGAACTGTTCGGGCCGGGCAATGCGCAGTTGCCGCTGCCGCCGATGCTGATGTTCGACCGGATCGTCGCGATCGCCGAAGAGGGCGGCGAGCACGGCAAGGGCATGGTCCGCGCCGAGTTCGACATCAAGCCCGACCTCTGGTTCTTCGATTGCCACTTCAAGGGTGACCCGGTGATGCCGGGCTGCCTCGGGCTCGATGCGCTCTGGCAGCTCACCGGCTTCTTCCTCGGTTGGCTCGGCCTGCCCGGCCGCGGCCGCGCGCTCGGCGTGGGCGAGGTCAAGTTCGCCGATCAGGTCCTGCCGACCGTCAAGAAGGTCGTCTACGGCGTCGACTTCAAGCGCGTCTTCAAGTCGAAGCTCGTCCTCGGCATCGCCGATGGGTGGCTGGAGGCCGACGGCAAGCGCATCTATACGGTCAGCGACATGCGCGTCGGCCTGTTCAAGCCGGAAGCGGCCTGAGGAAAAACGTAAGCCGGCCTTGCGTGCAGCTGCCGCTCGGTCCATTTGCGCGATAGGAATCCAGAAGCGGCGGGGCTTGGTCCCGCCGCGTGCTGACAGCTGGAGTAGCGAGCATGAGACGCGTCGTGGTCACCGGGATGGGCATCGTCTCATCCATCGGCAACAACACGCAGGAGGTCCTGGCCTCGCTGCATTCGGCGAAATCGGGCATCTCCCATGTCACCGACTTCGCCGAGCACGGCTTCCGCAGCCAGGTTGCCGGCGTGCCTTCGCTCGATCCCGCGACGGTGCTCGACCGGCGCGCCATGCGCTTCCATGGCGGCGGCTCGGCCTGGAACCAGGTCGCGATGGAGCAGGCGATCGTCGATGCGGGCTTGGAGCCGGCCGAGATCAGCAACGAGCGCACCGGCATCATCATGGGCTCCGGCGGTCCCTCGACCCGTGCCCTGATCGACGCCTATGACAAGGCGCGCGAGAGCGGTTCCTCGAAGAAGGTCGGCCCCTTCGCCGTGCCCAAGGGCATGTCCTCGACCGCCTCGGCGACGCTGGCGACTTGGTTCAAGATCAAGGGCGTCAACTATTCGATCTCCTCGGCCTGCGCGACCTCGAACCACTGCATCGGCAATGCCTATGAATTGATCCAGTGGGGCAAGCAGGACGTGATCTTCGCCGGCGGCTGCGAGGAGCTGGACTGGACGCTCTCCGTCCTCTTCGACGCGATGGGCGCGATGTCCTCCGACTTCAATGCGACCCCGGCTCGCGCCTCGCGCGCCTATGACGTCGCCCGCGACGGCTTCGTCATCGCCGGCGGCGCCGGCGTCGTCGTGCTGGAGGAACTGGAGCACGCCAAGGCCCGCGGCGCCAAGATCTATGGCGAGATCGTCGGCTATGGCGCCACCTCTGATGGCTACGACATGGTCGCTCCGTCCGGCGAGGGCGCGGTGCGCTGCATGCGCATGGCGCTGGAAGGCGTGAAGTCCAAGGTCGACTACATCAACCCGCATGGCACCTCGACCCCGGTCGGCGACGCCAAGGAGATCGAGGCGATCCGCGAGGTCTTCGGCGCCGGCGACAAGGCGCCGCCGATCTCGGCGACCAAGTCGCTGACCGGCCATTCGCTCGGCGCCACCGGCGTGCAGGAGGCGATCTATTCGCTGCTCATGCTCAACAACGACTTCATCTGCGAGAGCGCCCATATCGACGAGCTCGACCCGGCCTTCGCCGACATGCCGATCGTGCGCAAGCGCATCGACAATGCCGGCCTCGGCACCGTGCTCTCGAACTCCTTCGGTTTCGGCGGCACCAACGCCACCATCGTGATGAAGCGGCTGGAGGTCTGAGAAGCGCCATGCTCTTCATGGTGATCGAGCATTTCGATCAGGCCCGCGTGAAGGATGTCTACGCCCGCTTCCAGCATAGCGGGCGGATGACTCCGGCCGGGCTGCGCTATGTCGATAGCTGGGTCTCGGCCGATCTCGGCCGCTGCTTCCAGATCATGGAATGCGACGATATCGCCCTGCTGCAGGAATGGGTTCGGCAGTGGAACGACCTCGTGCGTTTCGAGATCGTGCCGGTTTCCACTTCGAAGGCCGCCGCTGCCGCGATCAACAAGACTGACTAGCTGTTTCCCGCACCGGCAATGGCCGGGCAATGCGGATATGCCGTTCAGAGTTAGACCGACCAGACCAGCCGACTGTCCCTCCGTTCTCCCGCCTTCGGGTCAGATCCTGAAGCCGCTTCCGAGTTTGCCATGCTCCCGCTGATGCACAACAAGCGCGGCCTCATCATGGGCGTCGCCAATCAGAATTCCATCGCCTGGGGCATTGCCCGCACCCTGCACGCCCATGGCGCCGAGATCTCCTTCACCTATCAGGGCGACGCGCTCGGCAAGCGCGTCCGGCCGCTGGCGGAGAGCATCGGCTCGAAGCTGGTCGTGCCTTGCGATGTCGAGGACGCCGCCTCGGTCGATGCCACCTTCGCGGCGCTGGACGAGGCCTGGGGCGGCGATCCCGAGCGCAACACGCTCGATTTCATCGTTCATGCCATCGGCTTCTCCGACAAGAACGAGCTCAAGGGCCTCTATGCCGACACCACCCGCGAGAATTTCTCGCGGACCATGGTGATCTCCTGCTTCTCCTTCACCGAGATCGCCAGGCGCGCGGCGGAGCGCATGCCCAAGGGCGGTAGCATGATCACGCTGACCTATGGCGGCTCGACCCGGATCATGCCGAACTACAACGTCATGGGCGTCGCCAAGGCGGCGCTGGAGGCGAGCGTGCGCTATCTCGCCGGCGATTACGGCCCGCGCGGCATCCGCGTGAACGCGCTCTCGCCCGGGCCGGTTCGGACGCTGGCCGGCGCCGGCATCTCGGATGCGCGCGCCATGCTGTCCTGGCAGCGTGCCAATTCGCCCTTGCGCAAGTCGGTTTCGCTTGAAGAGATCGGCGGCTCGGCGCTCTATTACCTCTCGGATCTCTCCGGCGGGGTCACCGGCGATATCCATCATGTCGATGCCGGCTATCACATCACCTCGATGCCGGTGCTGGATTCACTGCGCGCGGCCGATAGCGGCAACGGTGATTAGCCGGAACCCGCAGGCCGGAGCGCGGTTTTCCTTTGATCGAAAGGAAGGTGCGCGATGGTCATGGTCAAATATGAGGTGGTCGAGCACGACGGCGGCTGGGCCTACAAGGCCGGCGGCGCGCTGTCGGAAACCTTTCCGACGCATGACGCGGCCTTGAAGGCGGCGACACGCGCCGCCGCGCGCCAGACGGTGGCGGGGAACACCGACGGGATCGTCTACCAGGACCAGAGCGGCCGCTGGCATGAAGAACTGGCGGATGGCCATGACCGGCCCGCGACCCGCGTGGTCGACGGGGGCTGAGCGGCGCTTCGCTGTTGTGACCGGCGCGCCGACGGGGGCCTCAGCGCGCGGTGAAGAAGGTCAGAAGCACCTTGTTCTTTTCGCCGAGCAGGCAAAGGAAGCGGCGTGGCTTGTCCGAACGGTCGGTCCGCAGATAGGCCTCGCTCATGACGATCCGCGTGACCGGAATGTCCTCGATCTTCGATTCCGAGACCGCGACCGTGGCGCCGTCCTCGTCGATATAGATGTCCTTGATCTCCGGCTCCTTGGCGTGGAGCGTCTGCAACGCGGCCGCCTTGCAGGTCGCGACTTCCGGCGTCGCCGGCTTTTCGCTCTTGGGCGGGACTTCTTGGGCGAATGCCGCGAGGGGCGCGTAGAGGGCGACGTAGATCAGGGCAGTGGCGAAGATGCGCGACATGCGGGAGCACTCGGGTTGATCGGTGAGTGCTGAACGCGCGAGCAAGCCAGCGGTTCATAAAGCAGCTTGCGGCGGTCCCAGAAGCGACAATTGCTGAAGCGTGTCTTCCCGTGCGCGCTGCGGCGCGCAGTGACGCTGCGCAGACACGGGACCGTGTGCCGGATTAAGCTCCGTTTCTCGAGATCGGAGCCGACATGACCACCCGCATCTACGCCGTCTACATCCTCGCGACACGCAAGGACGCGCCGCTTTACATCGGCATCACCAACGATCTCGAGCGCCGGGTTTCCGAGCACAAGTCTCATACGATCAAGGGCCACCCGGCGAAGTACAACATCGACCGGCTCGTCTATGTTGAGACCTTCGATGACCCCAACCAGGCGATCGAGCGCGAGAAGGTTCTGAAGAAGTGGCGCCGTGATTGGAAGGTCGCGCTGATCGAAAAGGAAAACCCGGCGTGGTCTAACCTCGCCGGGTGAGTGGAGTTCTTATCGGGGGGCGATCCCGCATCTGCGCCGCAGCACTCCGTGCTGCAACGCGTGCGGGATGACACCCGGAGGCGGCGCGTCGCAGCGCGCCAGGCGCGCTGCGATAGTCGGCGTCAGAGCCCCAGCTTCTTCTTGCGCTGCCCGAGCGTGCGCAGGCGCAGCGCGTTGAGCTTGATGAAGCCGGCCGCGTCGCGGTGGTCGTAGGCCACGGCGCCTTCCTCGAAGGTAACGAGGTCCTGGTCGTAGAGCGAGTAGTCGCTGGAACGGCCGATGACATGCACGCCGCCCTTGTAGAGCTTGAGGCGCACGTCGCCGGTGACGAACTCCTGGCTCTTGTCGATCAGGGCCTGCAGCATCTCGCGCTCCGGCGAGAACCAGAAGCCGTTATAGATCAGCTCGGCATATTGCGGCATGATCTGGTCCTTGAGGTGGGCCGCGCCGCGGTCGAGCGTGATCGACTCGATGGCGCGATGCGCCGCATGCAGGATCGTGCCGCCGGGCGTCTCGTACATGCCGCGCGACTTCATGCCGACGAAGCGGTTCTCGACGAGGTCGAGCCGGCCGATGCCATTGTCGCGGCCGAGATCGTTGAGCTTGGCGAGCAGCGTCGCCGGCGAGAGCTTCTCGCCATCGATCGCGACCGCGTCACCCTTCTCGAACGAAACTGTGACGATCGTCGGCTTGTCCGGCGCGTCTTCCGGCGAGATCGTGCGCGAATAGACGTAATCGGGAACCTCGACCGCCGGATCCTCCAGCACGCGGCCTTCCGAGGAGGCGTGCAGCAGGTTGGCGTCGACCGAGAACGGCGCTTCGCCGCGCTTGTTCTTGGCGATCGGGATCTGGTGCTGCTCGGCGAAGGCGATGAGCTGCTCGCGCGAGCGCAGATCCCATTCGCGCCAGGGCGCGATCACGACCACGTCGGGCTTGAGCGCATAGGCGGTCAGCTCGAAGCGGACCTGATCGTTGCCCTTGCCGGTTGCGCCATGGGAGACGGCATCGGCGCCGGTCTTCTCGGCGATCTCGATCAGCTTCTTGGCGATCAGCGGCCGCGCGATCGAGGTGCCCAGCAGATAGACGCCCTCATAGGCGGCGTTCGCGCGGAACATCGGGAAGACGTAATCGCGCACGAATTCCTCGCGCAGGTCCTCGATATAGATGTTCTCCGGCTTGATGCCGAGCAGCAGCGCCTTGTCGCGCGCCGGCCCGAGCTCCTCGCCCTGGCCGAGATCGGCGGTGAAGGTCACGACCTCGCATCGATAGGTGGTCTGCAGCCATTTGAGGATGATCGAGGTGTCGAGACCGCCGGAATAGGCGAGGACGACCTTTTTCACGCTGCTGTCAGCCATCTGTTCATTTTCCTGCTAGAGCGTTTTCAAGCGAAGTGGATGCCGGTTCGCATGAAGAAAATGCGACAAAACAACGACCTAGAGCATCTCCGCGGTTCGGAGAAACGCGAAGATGCGTCAACAGCCCCCATGGGCCGCGTTTCGGACGCAATGGCGCACTATCGCAGCACTCGGGGCGAAGCAATCGGAACCTTCTGATCGATCCCGCGTCGTCCATTGATGGATCGGCGCCGGCGGGTGCGTCGTCCCTCCATTCCACAGGCACCAATTTGCGGTGCTTGCGGTCGCGTTGCGAAGAGCGCAGGCTCGATCGGGCGCGACACGACATGACGACCTGTTCGGAGGCTGAATGCCGAATCGTCCCGTTCTGGACTTCTGGTATGAGTTCGCGTCGCCCTATTCCTGCCTGAGTGCCCTCAGAATCGAGAAGCTGGCCGGGGATGCCGGTGTCACCCTGCGCTGGCGCCCTTTTCTGCTGGGTCCGATCTTCGCGGCGCAGGGCTGGAACACCTCGCCCTTCGCGCTCTACCCCAGCAAGGGCCGTTATATGTGGCGCGACACCGCGCGCCGTGCCCGGCGGCAGGGGCTGAGCTTCGTCAAGCCGGAGAACTTTCCCCAGAATTCCTTGACTGCGACGCGTTTGGCTCTGGCCGGGCGAGACGGCGGCTGGACGCCAGCTTTTTCGCAGGCCTTGTTCCGGGCGCAGTTCTCCGAAGGAAAGAACATCTCCGAGGAGGCGGTGCTGGCAGCGGCGTTGAAGGAGGCTGGCAGCGAGCCGAACGTCGCTATGCCGCTTGCGCGCAGCGAGGAGGTCAAGGGCCGGCTGCGGGCCGAGATCGAGTACGCCAAGTCGATCGGCATCTTCGGGGCGCCCTTCTTCGTGGCCGGCGACGGCGAGCTCTTCTGGGGCGACGATCGTCTCGAGGAAGCGCTCGAATGGGCGCAGGACGGGCGTTGACATCATGATCCTGGACCGGCGTCGCATGCTGATGGCGGGAGCCGGCCTGTGCTTCGCGTCTGCAGCGCGGGCGCGCCCGCCCTTGCCCGGCGATGCGCCGGCCTATGATGCGCGCGAACTCACGGACGTGCCCAATGCCCCGGCGATCGGCCGTCGCTACTGGTCGCCCGGCCTGAACGAGGGCTATGTCCCGCAAGGCCTGACGGTCTTCGGCGACGAGGTCCTGATCGCCTGTTATCGCAGCACCGAGCGTGACCAGGATACCGGCCCGGCACGGGTGTTCCGGCTTGCGCGCCGGGACGGGCGCCTGCTCGGCAGTTTCGCGCTGCCGGCGACCTACGGCCATCCCGGCGGCCTCGCCACGGCCCGCGACACGCTGTTCGTCGCCAATTCCGGCCGGCTGCTGGCGCTGGATTTCAGGGAATCCTGCCGCACCGGCGAATGCGCGCCCTTGAAGGAGATGCGCGTCGACAAGCAGATGGGGCCATCTTTCCTCGCCGCCTCCGGGGATGCGCTCTGGTTCGGCCCCTATCGCCGCGAGGGCGCGCCGAACCTGCACGCCGTCCCGGTCGATCGCATCCTGGCCGGCGGCGAGGCGCCGATCGGCCTGGGCGACAGCCGTTCCATCCTGCCGCTGCCGCTCTTCGCGCAGGGCGCGGCCTTCGACAGGGCGGGCAAGGTCTGGATCTCGCAGAGTTCCGGCAACCGGCCTGCCTTCCTGTCGCAGCTCGATTCCGCGACGGGCGGAGTGCTCGCGCGTTATCCCGTGCCCGGCGGCATCGAGGATCTCGGCCTCGCCTCCGATGGCAAGCTCTGGGCCGTCAGCGAAGCCGGTACGCAGCGCTGGAACCGCTGGAGCACCTTCTATCCCGTGGTCTTCGAGATCGACCTGGCGAAGCTGGTCGCTTGAACTTTATTGCGAGCCTGGCCCCTGCGGGGACCGGGCCCATGGCCCTCGCGCCGCGGTTTCCTCGACCATCGTCGGCAGGTCCTGGCGCTCGCCGATCTTCGGTGGATGGGGCGGCATCGCCGGCATCCGCCCGCCCGCGGTCTCGATCAGCGCCTGCACCCGCTTGGTGACGGAGGGGTGGGTCGAGAACAGGTCGGCGAAATCGTCCGGGTCGTTCTCGAAGCACATGTCCATCACGCCCGACGGCACGCCCTCGATATCGGCCCGGCCGGAGATTTTGAGCAAAGCGGAGATCATCGCATCCGGGTTCTTGGTCAGTTCGACCGCGCCGGCATCGGCGAGATATTCGCGCGAGCGCGACAGCGAGAGGCGGATCAGCACGGCCAGGAACCAGGAAATCGCGATCACCGCGATACCGACGACGATGGCAAGTCCGTTGCCCTTCTTGGCATCGTCGGAGGACACCCTGATCCGGCTGCGCCCGAAGCCGCGGAAAACGAGTTCTCCCACGAACGAGACCACGCCGGCGATCACCACGGCGATCACCATCAGCCTGACGTCGCCATTGCGGATATGGGTCAGTTCATGCGCCAGCACCGCCTCGACCTCGGCGTCGTTGAGCTGGGCCAGCAGCCCGGTCGTCACGCTGACCGTGAACTGGCTGTCGTTGACGCCGCTGGCGAAGGCGTTGAGTGCCTCGCTCTCGACGATGGCGAGCTTCGGCATCGGCAGCCCGCGCGAGATGCAGAGGTTTTCCAGCATCCGGTAGAGCTTGGGATTGTCCTCGCGGGCGAGCCCCTTCGACCCCGTGACCGCGTTGATCATCGCGACATTCATGCGGAAACCGACGAAGACCCAGAGCATCGCCGCCGCGGTGATGAAGGGGAACCAGGAGCGGAAGACGCGGCCCGCCTCGCCGAAGGCGGTGCGGCCGCGTGGCACCCCGCCATAGCCGAAGGCGACGAGCAGCAGGCCCCAGGCGGTGAGGTAGACCAGCAGGAAGAGGCCGGCGATCAGGAGGTTCGACCTGATCCGGTTGTTGCGCTGGTGGGTGTAGAGCCCGAAGGCCTGGGCCATCGCAGCCGCTCCCGCTGCCTCGAAGGACGCGCCGTCAGAACTTCACGCTGGGCGCGACCTCGATCTGCGCCCTGGTCTCGGGGCCGACATCGAAGAATTCGCGCTGGGTGAAGCCCATCTGCGGGGCGAACAGCACGGCCGGGAAGGCCTGGATCGCGGCATTGAACTCGCCGACCGCATTGTTGAAGAAGCGCCGCGCCGCCGCGAGCTTGTCCTCGACATTGCCGAGATCGACCTGGAGCTGCTGGAAATTGGCTGATGCCTTGAGGTCTGGATAGGCTTCGCCTAGCGCGAGCAGCCGGCCGACGGCGCCGGAAAGCTGCTGCTCGGCGGCGGCCTTGTCATGGACGCTGCTCGCCCCTTGCGCCGCGTTGCGGGCGGCGATCACCGCGTCGAGGGTCGATTTCTCGTGGGTCGCATAGCCCTTCACCGTCTCGACCAGGTTCGGGATCAGGTCGTGGCGCTGCTTCAACTGGACGTCGATATCGGCGAAGGCCTGGTTGACGCGCTGCCGCATCGCGACGAGCCCGTTATAGGTCATGATCAGATAGACGACGAGGACGACGATCAGCCCCAGAATGGCCCAGCCCATGGCACCCCTCCCAAATCGCGGACGAAATCCGCCCTTAGCCTTGCATGAAGCATGAGACCGGGGAAGCTACGCGATATCGGGCGGTGCGGGCTCCCTCGAATAGGGGATGCCGCATGATGCGGCCTCGTGCAGGCGGAATGGGGCGATATTGCTGCTCCGGGCTGGGCTTCGGCCTTGCTCCGGCGCCCGGCTTGCAGTACATCGCCCTTGTCCGAAGGGCCGTGATCGATCATGCGCCGGGGGCGGTCTCCACGACCTGCTCCCGTTTCGTGTTTGAGCCGGGCCTGCCGGATACGGATCGAGCCGCTGGTCCAGGCGCCTTCGCCGCCCCCGTCTGAAGGGGAGGCGGATACCTCCGAGAGGAGGTGCCGACGGTCACGGTCCGGAACGCAGCACCAACCACGGCGCCCATGCCGGACATCCGCGGGATACGCGGCCGGCTCCCAGGAGATTACATGTCTGCAGTTGAAAGCTACAGCGCGGGTCGCGAGGATTTCGCCGCCCTGCTCGAAGAGTCCTTCACCCGGAACGAGGCCCTCGAAGGCTCCGTCATCAAGGGCAAGGTCGTCGCCATCGAGAAGGATATGGCGATCATCGACGTCGGTCTGAAGACCGAAGGTCGCGTCGCGCTCAAGGAATTCACCGGCCCCGGCCGTGAGCAGGAACTGAACGTCGGCGACGAGGTCGAGGTCTATCTGGACCGGATCGAGAACGCGCTCGGCGAAGCCGTCATCTCGCGCGACAAGGCTCGCCGCGAAGAGAGCTGGGTCAAGCTCGAGAAGGCCTTCGAGGCCCGCGAGAAGGTCACCGGCATGATCTTCAACACCGTCAAGGGCGGCTACACCGTCGATCTCGACGGCGCCGTGGCCTTCCTGCCGCGCTCGCAGGTCGACATCCGCCCGATCCGCGACGTCGGCCCGCTGATGGGCCAGCCGCAGCCCTTCGAGATCCTCAAGATGGATCGCCGCCGCGGCAACATCGTCGTGTCGCGCCGCACCGTCCTCGAAGAGACCCGCGCCGAGGCTCGTTCCGAGCTGGTCGCCTCGCTCGAAGAGGGCCAGGTCATCGACGGCGTCGTCAAGAACATCACCGAATACGGTGCGTTCGTTGACCTCGGCGGCATCGACGGCCTGCTGCACGTCACCGACATGGCGTGGCGCCGCGTGAACCACCCGTCCGAGGTCGTGACCATCGGCCAGACGGTCAAGGTCAAGATCATCAAGATCAACCAGGACACGCACCGCATCTCGCTCGGCATCAAGCAGTTGCTGGCCGATCCGTGGGATGGCATCGCCGAGCGTTACCCGGTCGGCACCCGTCTCAAGGGCCGCGTGACCAACATCACGGACTACGGCGCGTTCGTCGAAGTGGAGCCGGGCATCGAAGGCCTCATCCACGTCTCCGAGATGTCCTGGACCAAGAAGAACGTCCACCCCGGCAAGATCGTCTCGACCTCGCAGGAAGTCGACGTCGCGATCCTCGAGGTCGATCCGGTCAAGCGCCGCATCTCGCTCGGCCTCAAGCAGACCCTGCGCAACCCGTGGGAGCTTTTCGCGGAGCAGCACCCGGCCGGTTCGACGGTCGAGGGCGAAGTCAAGAACAAGACCGAGTTCGGCCTGTTCCTGGGTCTCGAAGGCGATATCGACGGCATGATCCATCTCTCGGATCTCGACTGGAACCGTCCGGGCGAGCAGGTCATCGAGGAATACAAGAAGGGCGACGTCCTGCAGGCCGTCGTTCTCGATGTGGACGTCGAGAAGGAGCGTATCTCGCTCGGCCTGAAGCAGCTCGGCGGCGATCCCTTCGTGGATGCCGGCGAGTTCAAGAAGGGTCAGATCGTCACCTGTGAGGTGGTCGAGGTGAAGGAGTCCGGTCTCGACGTGAAGATCGCCGACACCGACATGATGACCTTCATCAAGCGCGCCGAGCTGGCCCGCGATCGCTCCGAGCAGCGCCCCGAGCGCTTCGCGGCCGGCGAGCGCATCGACGCCCGCGTCGTGCTCTTCGACAAGAAGGCCCGCAAGATCCAGGTCTCGGTCAAGGCTCTCGAGATGGCCGAGGAGAAGGAAGCGATGGCCCAGTACGGCTCCGCCGATTCCGGTGCCTCGCTCGGCGACATCCTGGGCGCGGCCCTCAAGAAGGCCACGACCACCGACAAGAAGTGAGGTTTCGGCTGCGTCAGCAGCCGGACATCCAAGACAGCCCGCGCGGAGCGATCCGCGCGGGCTTTTGTTTCGAAATACGTTGTCATTCCGGGGCGGCCCGCAGGGCCGAACCCGGAATCCACGACTGGGCGAGCCCTGGCCACCGCGGCGGGGAACCTCGCCCAGTCGTGGGTTCCGGGTTCTTCGCTGATGCGAAGCCCCGGAATGACAATGCGCTCATTGCAAAAAGGAGCTCGCCATGCCCCCCGCCGCCATCGGCATCGACTTCGGCACCACCAACAGCGTCGTCGCGCTGGCGGGGCCGGACGGATCGGTCATGACGCGCTCCTTCGCCACCAAGCAGGGCGCGGTCGATGCCTATCGCTCGGCGCTGATGTTCTGGCGCGAAGGGCGTCCCCCTGAGACCCGCATCACCCATGTCAGCGGCCCTGATGCCCTCGACATGGCCTTGGGCATGACGACCGAGCATCGCTTCCTGCAATCGCTCAAGACCCATCTCTCCAGCCGCGCCTTCCAGGAGACCCGGCTCTTCGGCAAGCTCTTCCGGCTGGAGGACCTGATCGGCGTTTTCTTGTCCGATCTCACGACCGGCCTCTCCGGCCATGACACGCTGCCGCTGGTCTCCGGCCGCCCGGTCGTCTTCGCCGGCGAGCGTCCGGACGAGGAACTGGCGGTCGGCCGCCTGAAGGGCTCCTATGGCAAGGCCGGCATGAACCAGGTCGATTTCGCCTATGAGCCGCTCGGCGCCGCCTATTGGTACGCCCGCGATCTCAAGACGCCGCAGACCATGCTGGTCGCCGATTTCGGCGGCGGCACCAGCGACTTCTCGGTGATGCGCTTCGAGCCCGGCAAGCGCGGCGGCCTGGAAGCGATCCCGCTCTCCCATGCCGGTGTCGGCGTCGCCGGAGATACCTTCGACTACCGCATCATCGAGCATGCGGTCTCTCCGGCGCTGGGCAAGGGCACGGAATACCGGTCGTTCGATAAGCTCCTGCCGGTACCGGCGCATTATCACGCCGCCTTCGCGCAATGGCACAAGCTCTCCCTTATGAAGAGCCGCGAGACCATGGCCGAGCTGAACGCCCTGATCCGCGAGGCGGTCGAGCCCGGCAAGCTCGAGGATCTGCTGACGGTCATCGAATACGATCTCGGCTACGAGCTCTATCGTGCCGTCTCGGCCACAAAGGTCGCGCTCTCCGACAAGGAGGCGACGACGCTGAGATTCAATCAGATGGGCGTCACCATCGAGAAGCCGATCCGCCGGACCGACTTCGAACGCTGGATCGCCGACGACGTCGGCGCGATCGAGAGCGCGCTCGACCGCGCGCTGGCCGAGGCCGGGCTCGGTGGCGACCGCATCGAGGCGGTCTTCATGACCGGCGGCACCTCCTATGTCCCGGCCGTGCGCAGCCTGTTCGACCGTCGCTTCGGCGCGGGCAAGGTGCATATCGGCGACGCCTTCCGTTCCGTGGCGAGCGGCCTCGCGCTGCTCGCGCTCGACCGGGCGCGCGCCTCGGTCGCGGCCTGAGGCGGCGCCTGGCGCCTTGCCCGGCCGGCCCGGCGGGTCTACATCACGGACCCAGTCCCAGGAGCCTTCCGATGTCATCCGATGCCGATCTGCTCGCAGACCGTCGCAGCCTGCGCCGCAAGCTGACGCTCTGGCGCGTCCTCGCCGTGCTCGGCGTCATCGCCGCGGCGGTGATCGGCGGCTTCGCCTGGAAGGGAGACAGCCTGTCCGGCCTGTCGAGCCCCCATATTGCACGCATCACGATTTCCGGCTTCATCTCCGGTGACCGCCGCACGCTCGACCTGATCAAGTCGGTCGAGGACAGCAAGGCCGTCTCCGCCGTCGTCCTGCGCGTCGACAGCCCCGGCGGCACCACGTCCGGATCCGAGGCGCTGCATATCGCCCTGCGCCAGCTCGCCGCGAAGAAGCCGATGGTTGCGGTCGTCGACGGGCTTGCGGCTTCGGGCGGCTACATCGCCGCGATGGGCGCCGACCGCATCGTCGCGCGCCAGACCTCGCTCGTCGGCTCGATCGGCGTGCTCTTCCAGTTCCCGAACGTCTCGCAATTGCTCGACACCGTCGGCGTCAAGGTCGAGTCGATCAAGTCGAGCCCGCTCAAGGCCGCGCCGAGCGGCTTCGAGCCGACCTCGCCGGAAGCGCGCGAGGCCCTGCAGCGCGTCGTCAACGACAACTACACCTGGTTCAAGGACATGGTGCGCGACCGTCGCCATCTCGCCGAGGGCGAGGTGGCGACCGCCTCGGACGGGCGGGTCTATTCCGGCCGCCAGGCCCTGGGCCTGAAGCTCGTCGACCAGATCGGCGGCGAGCAGGACGCCATCGCCTGGCTGGAGCGCGAGAAGAGCGTCGCGAAGGATCTGAAGGTCCGCGACTGGCGCCGGCGCAGCGAATCCTCGTCCTACGGCCTGTGGAGTCTCGCCGAGGCGATGGCGCGTGGCGCAGGCCTCGATGCGCTCGCGGCGACGATCGCGCGGGCGGCCGACCAGCCGGTCGGCTTACGGCTTGACGCGCCCTTGGCGCTCTGGCAGCCTGCCGCTGAAAAGTGATGTTGATACAAATGGTTATACTCCAGCGATGATTAAATCCGAACTCGTTCAGCGGATCGCGGACCGCAACACCCACCTCTACCAGCGCGACATCGAGAACATCGTCTCGGCCATCCTGGACGAGATCGTGAAGGCGCTGGCGCGGGGTGACCGGGTGGAGCTGCGCGGCTTCGGGGCCTTCTCGCGCAAGGGCCGCTCGGCCCGCATCGGCCGCAACCCGCGCACGGGCGACGCGGTGGAGGTCGAGGAGAAGTTCGTCCCCGTCTTCAAGACGGGCAAGGAGCTGCGCCTGCGCCTGAACGGCAAGGATTGAGCGCAGGCGCCTTTCAGGGCTGGTTCCATCTCCAGCCCTCGTCCGAGGAGCCGCGACGGCGACGCCTCGCAGGATGATGCGGGACGCTCCGGTGGCATCCGGAGCATCCCCTCGAGACACAAGCCTCCGGCTTGCTCCTCAGGATGAGGGCTCGCACATGCAAAGGGCACAAACCCGATGAAGGCCTTTTTCAAGGCACTGGTGCTGGTTCCCGTCGCGCTGGTGATCGTGCTGTTCTCGGTCGCCAATCGCGGGGCGGTGCGTGTTTCGCTCGACCCCTTCAGCCGCGACCTGCCGGTGCTGTCCTACGAAGTGCCGCTTTTCGTGGTGGTGCTGGCGGCCATCGCCGTCGGCGTCCTCGTCGGCGGCCTGGCCTCCTGGATCGCGCAGGGCAAGCACCGCAAGGCGGCGCGCCGCAACCGCCGCGAGGCCGAGGCGCTGCGCTCCGAAACCCAGGCGCTGCGCTCAGCCGTGCCCGACTCGGCGCTGCCGGCACTGACCAACGGACGGAATTGATGCGACTTTTCGATGTGGCCGAGATCGACGCGGCCCTGAGCTATCCCGGCCTGATCGACATTCTCGACGACGCCTTCCGCAGCGAGGTCATCGCACCCAAGCGCGGCCAATACGCGATCCAGCGGCCGGATGAGACCGACGCCATCCTGCTGACCATGCCGGCCTGGAGCGGGCCCGACGTCGCCAATCCCTATATCGGCACCAAGATCGTCTCGGTCTTCTTCGGCAACGGCAAGCGCAACCTGCCGGGCGTCATGGGGGCATATGTCCTGATGGACGGCGCGACCGGCAAGCCGCTCGCGGTGATGGACGGCAACCGGCTGACGACCTGGCGCACGGCGGCCGCCTCCGCGCTGGCCTCGCGCTACATGTCGAACCCCGCGGCCAGCCGCATGCTGATGGTCGGGGCCGGCGCGCTCGCGCCCTTCATCATCAAGGCGCATCGCTCCGTCCGCCCGCTGACGGAGATCGCGGTCTGGGCTAGGCGCCCCGAAGCCGCGGAGGCGACCGTCGCCGAACTGGCGAACGACGGCATCGAAGCCCGCGCCACTACCGATCTTGAAGGCGAGGCCCGCACCGCCGACATCATCTCCTGCGCAACCAACGCGACCGAGCCCTTGATCCACGGCCACTGGCTGAAGCGTGAGGCGCATCTCGACCTGATCGGCGGCTTCACCATGCAGATGCGCGAGGCGGATGCCGATGCGCTGCATCGCGCGCGGGTCATCGTCGATTCCAGCAAGGCGATCGACGAGGGCGGCGATGTCGCCGTCGCGATCGCTGAAGGCAGCTACAGCGCCGACAAGGTGGCGGGCACGCTGGCCGATCTCTGCCATGGCCGGATCGCCGGGCCGGTCGAGGGCGGTGGTATCACGCTGTTCAAGTCGGTCGGCGTCGCGCTGGAAGATCTGGCGGCTGCCGTCGCCGTCTGGGAGAATCGTTCCTGAAGCCTGGGGCGACCGGGCCGTGGGAAATCCCGCCGTCCCGATCGCCAGGTCTTTCGTGCAGCCTGGCTGGCGGTTCGCCCGTCAAGCTCAGGCGATGCGTGCACCGCCAATGGCGCCGAGCAGCCACAGGATCAGGACGATCACGATCACGAGGCCCAGCACACCGCCGAGCCCTGCCGTTCCATAGCTGCGATGACCGTAATAGCCGCCGCCGCCCAGAAGCAGGATCAGCAGCACGATGATGAGCAGGGTGGACATGGCGAACTCCCGTTTGGAAGGCGCCCCGTTTCGGGCGCGGTCCAGCGGGAAACGCCGGCTAGGAACCCGCGGTTCCCCTAGATCATCGCGCGACCGATAGGGCGCGATAACGATGATCTATCGATGCTTCAGCGTCGCCGTCACTCGGCCTTGATGCCGGCCTCCTTGATCAGGTCGCCCCATTTCTTCAGCTCCGAGCGCAGGAAGGCGGCGAGCTCTTCCTGTGTCCAGCCGCCGGGCTCGGCCGCCAGCGCGTCCATCTTCGCCCGCAGCGCGGGATCGGCGACGCCGGCCTTGGTGTCGGTCTGGATCTTGGCGATGATCGCGGGCGGTGTCTTGGCCGGCGCGAACAGGGCGAACCATGAGGAGACGTCGAAGCCCGGCACGGTCTCCGCGATCGGCGGGAATTCCGGCGCTGTCGGTGCGCGCTTCGCCGTGGTCACGCCGAGTCCCCGGATCGCGCCGGCCTTCGCCTGCGGCAGCGCCGAGGTGATGTTGTCGAAGATCAGGTCGACGCGCCCGCCCATCAGGTCCTGGATCGCCTGGGCCGAGCCGCGATAGGGGACATGGACCATCTTCGTGCCCGTCAGCTTCTGGAACAGCTCCCCGGAGAGATGCAGCGAGGTGCCGACGCCGGAGGAGGCATAGGTTAGCTTGCCCGGATTGGCCTTGGCATAGGCGATGAGCTCGGCGACATCCTTCACCGGCAGGTCGTTGCGGACCACCAGCAGATTGGGCACCAGCGCGACCATGGTGATCGGCGCGAAATCCTTGATCGGGTCGTAATTGACCTTGGCGTAGAGATACTGGTTCGTCGCAAGCCCGACCGAGACGATCAGCAGCGTCTCGCCATTGGGCTCGGCCTTGGCCACGGCTTCCGTCCCGATATTGCTGCCGGCGCCGGGCCGGTTCTCGACGATGACGCTCGTGCCCCATGTCTGGCCGAGCTTGTCCGCGATCAGGCGGCCGAGCACGTCGGTCGCGCCGCCGGGCGTGAACGGCACGACGAGTTTGATGACCCGTCCTTGCGGCCAGGGCTGCTGACCGAGGCCCGCGGAGGGGGCGGCGAGCAGGGCGCTGGTGCCGGCGAGAAGTGCGCGGCGGTCGATCGTGACGGTCATTGATGGTCCTCCCGGAGCGGCGCGCTGCGTCGCCTTTCGCGCAAGGCTGCAATTCGCCGCGGCGCTTGTCCAGCCATCGCGCTTGACCGCCATGGATGGTCGCGGCGATTCTCCCGTCATGCGCACCATCGCCCGAATCGCAGGTTCTCTCGCCGCGCTCGCCCTCCTGCCGTCAGCTGCGCTCGCCCAGTCGACCGCCGACCAGGAGGCGAAGACCCGCGCCGCCAACATCGCGGCCTGGCCCGACGCGGCCCGCTCGCTCTTCGGCCAGAAGACGGAGCCTGCGAGCATGCAGGCCCGCGCCATCGGCTCCTATGCCCGCGGCTGCCTTGCCGGCGCCGAGGCTTTGCCGGTCGACGGGCCGAGCTGGCAGGTCATGCGGCTCAACCGCAACCGCAACTGGGGTCATCCCGCCCTGATCGATTATCTGGAGAAGCTCGCCCGCGACGTGCCGCGCATCACCGGTTGGGCGGGCCTGCTCGTCGGTGACATGTCGCAGCCGCGCGGCGGGCCGATGCTGACCGGCCATGCCTCGCACCAGATCGGGCTCGATGCCGATGTCTGGCTGACGCCGATGCCGCGCGGCCGTCTCGACCGCGAGCAGCGCGAGAACATGTCGGCGATCAACATGGCCCGCTCGGACTGGCGCGATGTCGATCCCCGCAACTGGACCCCGGCCCATACCCGGCTGATCCGTGCCGTGGCCGCCGAGCCCAAGGTCGAGCGCATCTTCGTCAATCCGGCGATCAAGGTCGCGCTCTGCCGCGAGGCTGGGGCTGACAAGGGCTGGCTGGACAAGGTGCGGCCGATCTGGGGCCACAACTACCATTTCCACATCCGCCTGGCCTGTCCGGCGGGCATGGCGAGCTGCCAGGGCCAGGAGCCGCCGAATTTCGGCGATGGCTGCGGCGCCGAGCTGAGCGGCTGGGTCGAGCGCCAGCACGACGCCATCTTCAACCCGCCGAAGCCTAAGCCCGGACCTAAGCCTAAGCCGAAGCCGCCGATGTCGCTCGATGCCCTCCCGCCGGAATGCCGTCAGGTGCTGGTCTCGCGCTGAGAGATCAGTTCGATCTTCGTGTTGTTCTGAATCACGTGTCATTCCGGGCTTGACCCGGAATCCATCGGAGGGAACTGCGCCTTACGATGGATTCCGGATCGGCGCCGCTGACGCGGCTTGTCCGGAATGACGGACAGGGTGTCGTTCGTGCTCGTCAGCGCCGCGGCGGCACGCGCGCCGAACTATAGGCGAAGGGGTCGCGCTCGGGGCTGATCGGCAGCGCTTCCTCCGAGCCCTGCTGGTCGACGAAGCCGGAGCTGCCGCCATCGCCGAACGCGGTTTCCTCCTCCGAGGGCTCGACGGCGCCGGGCAGGGAAAGCGGCCCGCGCCGCTCGCTCGGCAGAGGCTGCGGCTGGTAGTGCCCCTGTTGCTGACGCGCGTCGTATTGCTGCAGGAAGCGCTGCTGCGCGTCGAGGCTGTTGTCCTGGCCGCGTCCGTTGTTGGCGACCGGATAGCCGCCCTGCACGGCGCCGGGCGGGCGCAGGCCGCCGCTCGGCTGGCGCAGCATCGGCTCGCCGGCATAGGCGGTGGCGTTCTGGCTGTTGCCGCGCTGGGATTGAGGCGCGGGAGCGCCCTGCGCCGAGATATAGGGGCGTGCCGGGTCCGGCGGCGGCAGGTTGTAGTTCGGCGTGTATTTGATGATCGGCTTGCAGATGTGCCGGCCCTTGGAATGTCGGGCGAGGTCGATATGGAGATGGTCGTAATGCATCGGGTCGGCGCCCGGGCCGAGCACCGTGCCGAAATAGGTGCAGGCGCCGACGAATATCTCGCGCAGGAAGTTCTGCTCCTCGGGCGAGCCGCGCCAGCCCTCCTTGACCGTGACGACGCGGTTGTCGTTCAGCCGGAAGGAGAACACGTCGACGGCATTGCCGAAGGCATGCTCGGAGGTGCGGGTCGTCGCCGTGCCGTTGTTCATGGCGCGGCAGGAATAGGAGCCGGACCGGATTTCGATCACCTGCGCGCCGAAGATGTTCATCGCCGCAGGCTGCACGACCTCCGCGAACCACTGATCGGTGGTCGCCACGACCGGACAGGCCAGCAGGGCAGGGCTCGTCAGGCTGACGTTGCCGTTCTGCAGGGCCGTGACCTTCAGGGGCTGCTGCATGCCGCAGGTCCCCGGCCCGTCGATCGGCTTGCCGCGTAGGCTGACATAGGAGGAGAGCTGCACTTGGCGGGACGACATGCAGGCGGCTTCCGCCTGGTCGCGCCAGGCGGCGCGCTGGGGTTTCTGGAATTTGCCGCAACCCGCCAGGCCGGTTGCGCCGGCGATGCCGAGTGCGATGAGGGCGAGATGTGCGCGTCGCATGACCATTCAAATGCGAAGCGCTTGGTGAACGGTTTCTCAACCGACTGCGTCCAGGCCGCCACAGGCGCATTAACTTTGGCGCTGTGGTGAACGGGGCCTTAATCGCGCGTTTTCGGCCTTAACCAAGGCGGTTTTCCTGGCGCGGAGCCATCTCGGCGATGTCGACAAGATCAGCGCCGGGAGGGCCGAGGTTAATCATGGCGCAACCGTGGCGAAGCGCCCGACAGCGCTCGCGGCGAAATCGCGCAGCCAGAAATATCCCCAAATCTAATCAACGATTTAACCCTTGATTAAGGGTGATCTACCCTGCATCCCGGCCCTGCCACGATGTCGCCCCCTTGCGGCCTCCGTCAGTTCTGCTAGCTTCCACGACAGGTCAATGACACAGGAGGGTGTGATGAGTGTCACGCTACGTCTCGACCGATTGATCATGGGTGCGGCTTTCGTTTTCATGATGGCGATCGTTCTGGGAGCGTTCTGACAACGGGTCAGGCTCGAAGTCGCTAGGACCACAAGAGCAATAAAAGCAGCGCCGCCGGGTAATCCCGGCGGCGCTTTCGTTTGTGGCTGGGACGTCGGAGGCGGAAGCGCTCAGCTTTCCGGACAGGCCGTTTCCGACACGTCCCAGGACATCATGTTGACCACCCGCCCGCAGGTCGCGACCCGGGGGCCTTGCGTGGTCCTGATGCAGGACTTCAAGCCCTCGGCGATCTTGCGGCCCCCGTTCCAGCAGAAGCAGAGCGGCTCAGGCGCCTGGGCGAGGCGCGGCTTGTCGAGCGCGACGGCGGCATCGCCGGCTGCCGCCGCTTCGCTGAACAGGAGGATGACAGCGAATGCGAGCATGCAGCTCAGCACGCGATGTCGGTGAGGCCTCGGTCCGGATCCGGTCATGGCTCTCTCCCTGCGCCTCGCATGGCGAGACTGCCCGGAGCTTAACATATAGGCCCGTTCGCAACGAATGATTATGTACTGGTTTGAAATAGTAAGGCATTTCAGTCTGTTAGCCGTATGGGGCCTTGCGCGGGATGCAGGCTCTCTCCATATTGTGTGCCGGTGGGCCCATTGTGGGCCCCGGGAGGAACAATGTCTCTGATTTCGCTCGCCCGCCGTGGACGTGCCGTCGCCCTGATCACCGGGGCCCTGTTGCTCGTGCCGCTCGTTGCCGAAGCCCGTCCGGGCGGCGGCCGCAGCTCCGGCAGCCGCGGGTCGTTCACCAATAGCGCGCCGCCGTCGACCAATACGACGCCGGGCGGCGCCCAGACGTTCCAGCGCTCCGCGCCGTCCTCGCCCGCTTCGCCGTCCATGGCAGGCCCCTCGGCCGCCGGCGCGGCTGCGCAGGCCGCCCGTCCGTCCTTTGCGCGCAATATGATGATGGGCATCGGCGCGGGCCTGCTCGGCGCCGGCCTGTTCGGCATGCTCTCGGGCTCCGGCTTCTTCGGCGGCCTGGCTTCGCTTGCCGGCATGCTCGGCTTCCTGCTGCAGATCGGCCTGATCGCCGGCATCATCATGCTCGTGATCCGCTTCTTCCGCCGCCGTTCCGAGCCGCAGCTCGCCGGCGCGGGCGCGCCCTATGCCCGTCAGGGCTATGACGCGCCGCAGCCCCAGCAGACTGCTGCCCGCATGGGTGGTTTCGGCGGCGGTGCCGCCGCTGCCGCCGTGCAGCCCCAGCCGATCGAGCTCTCGGGGGATGATTTCAACGCCTTCGAGCGCCTGCTCGGCGAAATCAACGCCGCCTATTCGAGCGAGGATGAGGCTGGCCTCCGCCAGCGCACGACGCCCGAGATGTTCGGCTATTTCGACGAGGATCTCAGCGACAACGCCCGCCGCGGCGTCGCCGACCGCGTCTCGGACGTCAAGCTGCTGCAGGGCGACCTGTCGCAGGCCTGGCGCGAGGGCGATCTCGACTACGCGACCGTCGCGATGCGCTTCAGCCTGATCAACGCGGCCTATGACCGCAAGACCGGCAAGATCGTCGACGGCAGCTCGACGCAGCCTCAGGAGGTCAGCGAGTACTGGACCTTCGTGCGCGAGCGTGGCGGCGCCTGGAAGCTCTCGGGCATCCAGCAGGCGGCCTGAGCGCCGACAGCGTGAGGAACACGAAGCGGCCGGGGCAACCCGGCCGTTTTGCTATAGGCGGCTTTCGGGTGTTCCGCTGGCGAAGCCCGGCCTATTGCGCTACTGGCGAAGACATCTGCCCTCGCAGAGCCAGACCGGAGCCCGCCTTCCATGAGTGATATGCGTCTCGTCGTCGTCGGGGCCGCCGGGCGGATGGGCCGGATGCTGATCCGTGCCATCGATCAGGCGCAAGGCTGCACCCTCGTGGCCGCCATCGAGCGCCCGGGCTCTGCCGTGCTGGGCGAGGATGCCGGGATTCTCGCCGGCCTGCCGGCCTCCGGCGTCAAGGTGACGAGCGATGCCGCCGCTGCCTTTGCTTCCGCCGATGGCGTGCTCGACTTCACCGCGCCGGATGCGACCGTCGCCTTCGCCAGGCTGGCGGCTGACGCCGGCATCCTGCATGTCGTCGGCACGACCGGGCTCGAGCCCAAGCATCTGGCTGAGCTGGCCGAGGCGGCCAGGCGCACGCCGATCGTCCGCTCCGGCAATATGAGCCTCGGCGTCAACCTGCTGGCGGCGCTGGTGCGCAAGGTCGCCGCGACGCTCGGCACCGACTGGGACATCGAGATCGTCGAGATGCATCACCGCATGAAGGTCGATGCGCCCTCCGGCACGGCCGTCCTGCTCGGCGAGGCGGCGGCGGAAGGCCGCGCCGTCGATCTCGCGCAGACACGCGTCGCCGGCCGCGACGGCATCACCGGCGCGCGCGAACCCGGCACGATCGGCTTCGCGGCGCTCCGCGGCGGCACCGTCGTCGGCGATCACAAGGTCATCTTCGCTGGCGCCGGCGAGCGGATCGAGCTCGCCCATGTCGCGGAGGATCGCAGCCTCTTCGCGCAGGGCGCGATCAAGGCCGCGCTCTGGGGCAGGGGCCGGGAGCCGAAGCTCTATTCCATGGCCGACGTGCTCGGCCTCGACGCGTTCTGACCATGACCCGCGTCACCGTCGCGCCGGGCGTCGTCCACTGGCCGGGCAAGCTGGCGCCGGAGGAGCAGGCCGCCCTGGTCGCGGAACTGCGCGCGGTCGCGCGCAAGGCGCCGTTCTTCCAGCCGCGCATGCCCAAGAGCGGCACGCCCTTCTCGGTGCGCATGACCAATTGCGGCTCGCTCGGCTGGGTCTCCGATATCGACGGCTATCGCTATCAGGCGGAGCATCCCGAGACCGGCGAGCCCTGGCCGATCATGCCGGCGCCACTGCTCGATCTCTGGCGGGAATTGGCGGATTATCCGCATCCGCCGGAGGCCTGCCTCGTCAATTTCTATGCCGGGGGCGCCAAGATGGGCCTGCATCAGGACCGCGACGAGCAGGATTTCGACGCACCGGTCCTGTCGGTCTCGCTCGGCGACGCCGCGCTCTTCCGCATCGGCGGCACGACGCGGGGCGGCAAGACCACCTCGCTCAAGCTCGCCTCGGGCGATGTGCTGCTCTTCGGTGGAGAAGCACGGCTGGCCTATCACGGCATCGACCGCATCCTCTCGGGTTCGTCGACGCTGCTGTCGGAGGGCGGACGCATCAACCTCACGCTGCGGCGCGTGACGAAGCCGAAGCCCTAATCGGCCGATTTGCGCGGCAGGTTCGGGAAGGACCAGCCGAACAGCAGCGATCCCGCCCTGAGGCCGAAGCAGGCCGCAAGGCCGCCAAGCATTACGAGCGGGCCGGAGAGGCCGAGGCCGGTGAGCAGGGCCGTCATGGCGGCGCCTGCCGTGGCGGCAGTGACATAGAAATCGCGGCTCCACAGCACCATCGGCCGGTCGCCGGCGAGGATGTCGCGCAGGATGCCGCCGAAGGTCGCGGTCATCGCGCCGAGCGCGACGGCCGAAAGCACCGGCACGGCCGCATCGAGACCCTTGAGCGTGCCGATGACGGCGAAGAGGGAGAGGCCGGCGGCGTCGGCCCAGATCAGGAGCTTGCGGCCGCCCCAGCCTTCGAGCACGCCGGGGCGGAGATAGGCCAGCAGCCAGCAGGCGAGCGCGACGACGGTGCAGGTGATGACGTCGCTGGGGTCGCGCACCCAGAAGATGCCGCGCCCGAGCAGGACGTCGCGCAAGGTGCCGCCCCCGACGCCGGTCACGACCGCCAGCAGGATGAAGCCAAACGGGTCCATGCCCTTGCGGGCGGCGACGAGGGCGCCGGTCAGCGCGAAGATGGCGACGCCGGCGACCTCGAACACGGCGTCAGTGCTGGGTCGGTTCGCCGGCCGGCGCTTCCGGAGCCTTGGGCGCCCCGGCGGAGACGCCGACGAGCGCCGGGCGCAGCACGCGCTCGCCGATCTTGTAGCCGATCTGCACGACCTTCGAGACCAGCCCCTTGGCGATCGTGGCGTCGGGCGCCTCGAACATGGCCTGGTGCAGGTTGGGGTCGAATTTCTCGCCCTGCGGATCGATGCGGCGGACGCCGTGGCGCTCCAGCGTCTTGAGCAATTCGCGCTCGGTCAGCTCGACGCCTTCGTGCAGCGCCTTCACGGCTGCATCGGCCGTCTTCATGGCATCCGCCGGCAGGCTTTCCAGCGCCCGGCGCAGATTGTCGGCGGAGCCGAGCATGTCGCGGGCGAAGCTCGTCGCCGCATAGGCCTTGGCATCGGCGATCTCGCGCTCAGTACGGCGGCGCAGGTTCTCCATCTCGGCGAGCGTGCGCAGCAGCTTGTCCTTGAGGTCGTCGCGTTCGGCCTCGATCTTGGCGAGCTGCGCCGCGAGGCCTGCCTCGGCGGTGGCCGCCTGCTCGGGCGCTTCCGCGCCGGCTTCGAGGTTGGGGTCTTCCGTCGCAGGGTTCTGCGTCATTTTATCGTCACGTCCCTTTCCTGGCTGGCTGCATCGCCCCTCGCGGGGCCGCAGCCGCGTTCGTGCCGGATATCGGCCTTATGGCCGGTTAAATCAAGCGCGGGCCGGCATTTTCGCCTTCGCCGGGGCCGGCTTCTCTGCCTCGAACTTGAACACGTCGATGAGCGCCTTACGGATCGTCAGTTGCCGGCCGGTCGAGACGATCTTCGCATGGGTCAGGTCGGTGACATAGAACACGTCGACCGCCTTCTCGCCGAAGGTCGCGATATGGGCCGAGGCGATGTTGAGGTTGAGCTTCCCGATCGCGGTGGTGAGGTCGTAGAGCAGGCCCGGCCGGTCGAGGCCCGAGACCTCCAGCACGGTGTGGCGGGCCGAGAGCACGTTGTCGATCACGACCTCGGGCTCGACCTGGAAGGTCTGCCCGCGCGGCGGCGGCGCACGCCGCTGCGCCACCAGATCGGCGATCTTGATCTCGCCCTTCAGCGCCCGCTCGATGGCGGCGGCGATGCGCTCGGCCCGGCGCAATTCGTCGTCGTCGCGGTCGAAGGCGCGCGAGACCGAGATCGTGTCGAGCACGAGCCCGTCGCTGGTCGTGAAGATCTGTGCGTCGACGATGTTGCCGCCGGCCGCGGCGCAGGCGCCGGTGACGATCGCGAGCAGGCGCGGATGGTCCGGCGCCAGCACGGTGAGTTCGGTCACGCCGCGGAACTTGTCGGTCTCAACGATGGTCGCCGTGGTGCGCCCGGCAGCTTCGGCATCGCGCAGGAAGCGGGCGTGCTTCTCCTGCTGCTCGGGATCGACCTTGATCCAGTAGGCCGGGTAGTGACGCGCCACATAGGCGTCGCGTTCCGCCTCGTCCCAATCGGCGAGGCGCCGGCGCAACTCGTCCTGCTTCATGGCGATGCGCGCCTTGCGCTCGACACCAGAATGGCCTCCGGTGAGCACGAGCTCGGTCTCGTAATAGAGCGTGCGCAGCAACTGCCCCTTCCAGCCATTCCAGACGCCGGGGCCGACCGCCTTGATGTCGGCGACGGTGAGGACGAGCAGGAGCTTCAGGCGTTCCAGCGTCTGGACGGTCGCGGCGAAGCTCTCGATCGTCTTGGGGTCGCCGAGATCGCGGCTCTGCGCCACCGTCGACATGTCCAGATGATGCTCGACCAGCCAGGCCACGGTCTCCGTCTGCGCCGGGGTCAGGCCGAGGCGCGGACCGAGCTTGCGGGCGATCCGCGCGCCGGCGATCGAATGGTCCTCCGGCCGGCCCTTGGCGACGTCGTGCAGGAACAGCGCGACATACAGGGCCCGCCGGTTGGCGATGGTCGGCATGATCTCGTTGGCCAGCGGATGCTCGGCCTCCAGCACGCCGGCATCGATCTCGGCCAGCACGCCCATGGCGCGGATCAGGTGCTCGTCCACCGTATAGTGGTGGTACATGTTGAACTGCATCATCGCGACGATGCGGCCGAAATCCGGCACGAAGCGGCCGAGCAGGCCGGATTCGTTCATGCGCCGCAGCACCACCTCCGGCGAGCGCCGGCCGGTCAGGATCTCCAGGAAAATGCGGTTGGCTTCCGGCTCGTTGCGCAGGCCTGGCGTCACCAGCCGGAGCGACTGCGTGACCAGCCGGCTGGCATCGGGGTGGATGGCGAGGTCCTCGCGGCTGGCGATGGCGTAGAGCCGGAGCAGGTTGACCGGGTCGCGCTCGAAGGCGCTGTCGTCGACGACATTGAGGCGCTGGCTGGTCAGCTTGAAATCGGGATGGCCGAGCGAGCGCTCGCGCTTGCGCTTGGCGAGCGAGTCGAACAGCCGCGAGAGCGTCGCGCGCGGCTTCTGCTGGCGCGCCTCCAGGGCGGCGCAGACGATTGCCGTGAGGTCCCCGACATCCTTGGCGATCAGGAAATAGGCCTTCATGAAGCGCTCGACCGGCGCCTGCCCGCTGCGCCCGGCATAGCCGATCTCGGCCGCGACCTGCCTTTGCAGGTCGAAGGACAAGCGCTCCTCCGCCCGGCCGGTGATGAAATGCAGCCAGCAGCGCACGCGCCAGAGGAATTCCTCCGAGCGCTGGAACATCTGCAATTCCTGCTGGTCGAACAGCCCGGCTTCGACCAGCTCGCGCACGTCATGGACGCGGTAGGCGTATTTGGCGATCCAGAACAGCGTGTTGAGGTCGCGCAATCCGCCCTTGCCGTCCTTGACGTTCGGCTCGACCAGATAGCGCGAGGCGCCGGCCCGCTGCACCCTGAGCTCGCGCTCGGCGAGCTTCGCCTCGGTGAAGGCCTGGGCCGTGCCCTCGACCACCTCCGCATCGAAGCGGCCGACCATCTCGTCGAAGAGCGCGCGGTCGCCCACCAGGAAGCGCGCTTCCAGCAGGGCGGTGCGGATCGTCATGTCGGCGCGGGCCTCGCGCACGCAATCGTCGATCGAACGCACGGAATGGCCGGTCTTCAGCTTCAGGTCCCAGAGCGGATAGAGCATGGATTCGACCACGCTCTCGCCCCAGGCGGTCTGCTTGTGCGGGAACAGGAAGAGCAGATCGACGTCGGAGCCCGGCCCCAGCGTGCCGCGCCCGTAGCCGCCGACGGCGACGACCGCGATCCGCTCCGACTGCGATGGATTGTCGGCCGGATAGAAATAGGTGATCGCGGCGCTGTGCAGCGCCCGCACCACGGCATCCATCACCGCCGAGAGGCGGTGCGCGCAGGCCAACCCGCCGCGCGGGCCGGCCAGGATCGCCCGGGCCGAGGCATGCCCGTCGTCCAGCACCTGCCTGAGCCCGGCGATCAGTGCCTGCCGCATCCTGGCCTTGTCGCGCCGGTTTATCCCTTCGAACAGCCGCGCGACGCCTGCGTCGGGATTGTGCAGCATCTCGGCGAGCGGCAGGGCAGGCTTGGCGTGAGGCGCGGTCACGAAGGCTCCGTTCCGGCAGACATCGCCCTTCGTAACATGGAGGAGAGGGGAGGGAGAGGGCAAATTTAAACATCATATAAATGTGAAATATCGATAAAAACGCCTTTCGATGTGTTGTTTGACAAGCCGAACGATTGGACCTAAAAATCGGATACGCGCCGATTTGAGCCACCAGCTTGCGGGCGCGAAACAAGTGCAGCTAAAGCGTGGGGCCAGGGACGCCACCCGTCCCGATCCCTCGCACCATCGATGGAGGGACTATCTCATGGCCAGCATCACGCGCCGCTTCGCGCTCGCTTTCATCGCCGCCGCCGGTCTTGCCGCGCCGGCCTTCGCGCAGGCGCTCAAGGAAATCCGGCTCGACTACGCCACCTACAACCCCGTCAGCCTCCTGCTGAAGGAGCGCGGCCTCCTCGAGAAGGCGCTGGAGGCCGACGGCATCAAGGTGCGCTGGGTCCTGTCCGCCGGATCGAACAAAGCGCTCGAATTTCTCAATGCCGGCTCGATCGATTTCGGTTCGACGGCCGGCGCCGCGGCGCTGATCGGCAAGATCAACGGCAATCCGATCAAGTCGATCTATGTCTATTCCCGGCCGGAATGGACGGCGCTGGTCACCGGCGCCAAGAGCGAGATCGCCAAGGTCGCCGATCTCAAGGGCAAGCGCGTCGCCGTCACCCGCGGCACCGATCCGCATATCTTCCTCGTCCGGGCGCTGGCCGATGCCAAGCTGACCGAAAAGGACGTCAAGCTCGTCCTGCTCCAGCATGCCGATGGCCGTCTGGCGCTGGAGCGCGGCGATGTCGATGCCTGGGCCGGGCTCGACCCGCTGATGGCGGCTGCCGAGGTCGAGAGCGGGGCCAGGCTGTTCTATCGCAAGGCTGAGGACAACACTTGGGGCATCCTCAATGTCCGCGAGGCCTTCGCCAACGAAAACCCGGCGCTGGTGAAGAAGGTGCTGGCGGCCTACGAGGAGGCTCGCGCCCAGGCGCTCGCCAATCCGGCCGAGCTCAAGAAGATCCTGGTCGAATACACCAAGCTCTCCGAGCCGGTGATCGAGCGTCAGCTCAGCCGCACCGAACTGACCCATTCGGCGATCTGCCAGGCGCAGGTCGATACCATCACCGCCGCCGGGCTCGCGCTCAAGGAAGCGGGCGTCCTGCCGGCCACGACCGATGTGAAGGCCGCCGTCGACAGCCTGGTCGATCGGCGCTTCATCGCCACCAACTGACAGGGCAGCCTCAAGGGATGAGCGTTCTGGAGATCGCATCAGCCGTGGACGAGTCGGAGCGGCGCCCCGCCGCCCCGCGCCGCTCCTATGGGCTCGCGGTCGCCGGTTTCGTCCTGCCAGTCGTGCTGGCCATCCTCTGGGAAGGGCTCGTCGCGACCGGCATCGCCAATGGCCGCCTGATGCCGCCGCCCAGCGTCGTCGGGCGCACGCTCTGGGGCCTCGCGGCGTCCGGCGAGCTTCCGACCCATGCCGGGGCGACGCTCTGGCGGGTCGCTGCGGGCTTCGGCCTCGGCGCGCTCGCCGGAACGGTGCTTGGCGCCTTGACGGGGGCTTTGCCGGTTGCCCGCAGCCTGCTCGACCCGACCTTGCAGGCCTTGCGCGCGATCCCCTCGATTGCCTGGGTACCGCTCTTCATCCTCTGGCTCGGCATCTTCGAGGCCTCCAAGGTGGCGCTGATCGCGGTCGGCGTGTTCTTTCCGGTCTATCTCGGCGTTGCCGCCGCGATTCAGGGTATCGACCGCAAGATCGTCGAGGTCGGCCGGGTCTTCCGCCTCTCGCGTCTCGCCATGGTCCGCCGCGTCCTGCTGCCGGCGATCCTGCCGGCCTGGGTCACGGCTTTGCGCTCCGGCCTCGGCCTCGGCTTCATGTTCGTGGTCGCGGCCGAGATCATGGGGGCCAGCGAAGGGCTGGGCTACCTGCTCGTGGACGGCCAGCAGCTCGGCCGCCCCGACACCATCATCGCGGCCATCATCAGCTTCGCCGTGCTCGGCAAGCTGGCGGACGGTCTGCTCGTCGCCCTCACGCGGCCCTTCCTCGCCTGGCAGGATACGGCGCGTGACAAGCTCTGAAGGCTCAAGCTCTTGCTGAGTTTCGACCGGCTCTCCAAGACCTATGCCGACGGCACGCGCGCCCTGTCGGCGATCACGCACGATGTCGGGCGCGGCGAGATCGTCGCGCTGCTCGGCGGCTCCGGCTGCGGCAAGACCACCTTGCTGCGCCTCGTCGCCGGGCTCGACCGGCCGAGCGAGGGTAAAATCCGCCTCGACGGCGAGGCGATCGCCGAGCCGCGCGCGGATGTCGGCGTCATCTTCCAGGAGCCGCGGCTCTTCCCCTGGCTCAGCGTCGCCGAGAACGTCGGCTTCGGCCTCTCGCATCTCTCCGCCGCGGAGCGGGAAGGGCTGGTAAGCAATGCGCTGGTTCGCGTCGGCCTCGCCGGTCATGAGAAGCGCTGGCCGCGCGAACTCTCCGGCGGGCAGCAGCAGCGCGTCGCGATCGCGCGTGCCCTGGTCACGAAGCCGAAGCTCCTGCTGATGGACGAGCCCTTCTCGGCGCTGGACGCGACGACGCGGGCGAGCCTGCACGACCATCTCCTGGGGCTCTGGCAGGAAAGCCGCCCGACCGTGGTCATGGTCACGCATGATGTCGAGGAAGCCGTGACGCTGGCCGACCGCATCATCGTGATGCAGCCCAAGCCCGGCCGGATCTTCGACGAGCTCGACAACCCGCTCGCCCGCCCGCGCGACCGGCTCTCGCCGGCCTTCGAGGCGACGAAGCGCGAGGCCTTGCGCGCGCTCGATCGCTCGCTGCGCGATGAGGCTCCGCATCAACAGAAGGCGGCCGAGACGGCTGGGATGTGGTGGTGAACGGCGTTTGACAAAACGGACATACGGACCTTAGAAGAGGACACGCGCCGATTTGAGCCTCAGCTTGCGGGCGCGAAACAAATGCAGCTAAAGCGCGGGACGACGGGACGGCGCGATGCCGTCGGCGCTCCTTCCGCCTTGTCCATGGATGGAGCCAGCGATGCCGGCAGTTCTTCACGATTTCTCCCGTGCTCTCGAGAATAGTCCGGCGCGTCCAACGGCCGGCGAGGTCGTCGCCCTGCTTGGTCCGGCCGAGGCGCGGAGCGCGGCGTTGCGGGCCTTCGCCGCCGTGAGCGCCGACGAGGGAGCGATCCCGACGGCGGAGATCGGCCTGCTCTGCGCCAGGCCGCGCTTCTTTCCCTGGCTCGACCTCACCGAAAACCTGGCTTTCGTCCTGCCGAAGGCGACGCCGTTCGAGCGCGAGGGCCTGATCGCCAATGTGCTGGTTCGCCTCGGTCTCGCCGGGCGGGCGACGCAGCGCCTGGCCGAACTCTCGCCGGAGGGGCTGCTGCGGCTCGCCATCGCCCGCCTGCTGCTGGTCAGGCCGAGGCTGCTGCTGATCGATGAGCCCTTCGCGGCGCTCGATGGCGAGGCGCGGGCCCGGCTCGCCGCCTTCCTGCCGGAGCTTTGTACGCAAGGCCGTCCGGCCGTCGTCATCGCCACCGGCTCGGTCGAAGAGGCCTTGCGCCTAGCCGATCGCATCCAGGTCCTGCCGCGGGAGGCGGGGCCGGCCGCCTTCAGTCTCGACAATCTCTTGCCGCGTCCGCGCGAGGAAAGCTCCGTCGGTTTCGTCACCCTGCGCCGTGAATTGCGCCGGGCGCTCGAAAAGGAAAGCCTGCCTGTCGCGCCGGCGGTGGAGGCCGCGGCCTGAAGCGGCTACAAGCCGGGTAACCGCTTAGGAGGATCACGATCATGGACGTCACCGCGCTGCGCGCCTTGCAGGCCCCGCTCAAGGACGAATACCGCACCAATCCCGAGGCGGCGGTCATCACGCTGAAGGCCCATGGCGAGCTCGACGACCAGCATATCGCCTGCAAGGTCGAGACCGGACGCGCCATTGCGCTCGCCGGCCTGCATCCCGCCACGGGCGGCTCGGGCGCCGAACTCTGCTCCGGCGACATGCTGCTGGAGGCGCTGGTCGCCTGCGCCGGCGTGACGCTGAAAGCGGTCGCGACCGCGCTCGAGATCGAATTGAAGAAGGGCGTGGTCCGCGCCGAGGGCGACCTCGATTTCCGCGGCACGCTTGGCGTCGCCAAGGATGCGGCGGTCGGCTTCAAGGCGATCCGCCTGTTCTTCGACGTCGAGAGCAATGCGCCTCAGGACAAGCTCGACACGCTGCTCAAGCTCACCGAGCGCTATTGCGTGGTCTTCCAGACGCTGAACGTGAAGCCGGAACTGTCGGCAACCCTGCAAAGCAACGCCTCCTGACACGGGTCAGGAGGCGTCTTGGAGGTGTAAACGGGAAGAGGGAGGAACAGCTAGAACTCTTCCCAGCCCGTGCTGCCGTTGCGGGCATTGACCGCGCGCTTGGCGGGCACCGGCTTGACCTCGGCTGTCCTGGCTTCCGCCGCGGCCGGGCGCCGCGACTGATGGAAGGCGGCTTCGGCGAGCTGGCGCAGGCGCTCCGGCTCAGAGCCGGTCGAGACCAGCGCGCGCGTCGAAGCGCCCTGGCCCTGATTGGTGCGGAAGGTCGCGACCAGGGCATTGAGCTGCTCGATCCGGCCGGACAGCGAATTGGCCGAGGCCGCGCTCTGCTCGGAGAGGGCCGCATTCTGCTGCGTCATCTCGTCGAGATGCGCGACGGCCTGGCTCATCTCGTCGATGCCGTTGGCCTGCTCGCCGGACGCCGCCGAGATATCGGCGATGGTCGATGCCACCTTTTGCGAGGCCGCCAGGATCTGCGTCAGCGCTTCGCCTGCCTTGCGCACCAGCTTCACGCCCTCGCCGACCTCGACATTGGACGAGGAGATCAAGGTCGAGATGTCCTTGGCGGCTTCGCTCGAACGCTGCGCCAGCGTGCGCACTTCCGAGGCGACGACGGCAAAACCCTTGCCGGCATCGCCGGCACGGGCTGCTTCGACCGCCGCGTTGAGCGCCAGCAGGTTGGTCTGGAAGGCGATGTCGTCGATCACCCGGATGATGTCGGAGATCTTCTGCGAGGCGTTTTCGATGCGGGCCATCGCGTCGACCGCCTGGCCGGCAATGGTGCCGCCCGACCGGGCCGCACTCGCGGCCTCGTCCGCTGCCGTCGCCGCCGCGCGGGAGGCCTGGGCGGAGGCCTTCACGGACGCGGCGAGCTCCTCCGTCGTCGCGGCGGTCTGCTCCAGCGAGGAGGCCTGTTCCTCGGTGCGCTTCGACAGGTCGTCGGCGCCCATGCTGATCTCGCGCGCGGCCAGCCCGACATCGGCCGAGGTCGTCTGGATCGTCGCGACCGTCGCGGAGAGGCGGTCAACCGTCTCGTTGATCGCATTCTTGAGATCGGCGAAGCGGCCGCGATAGCCGGTGCCGATCTGGCGGGTCAGGTCGCCGCCCGCGATAGACTGGAGGATATCGGCGAATTCGGTCGTCGCACCATCCACAACCGCGTTGATCTCGTTGATGCCGGCCACCAGCCGCTGCATCTGCTCGTCGCTGTCGTCGATCTGGAGGCGGGCCGAGAAATCGCCGGCCGCGGCTGCGGCGACGACTTCACTGACATCGGAGACGACCGCTTCCATCGACTGCGCCCGGGCGAGGCGCGCGGCAGCGGCGGCACGCTCCTGCTCCTCCAGCGCGCGGACCCGCGCCGCGTTCTCCTGGAAGATCTGCAAGGCTCCGGCCATGTCGCCGATTTCATCGCGCCGGCCGACGCTGGGCACCGTGACGTCCTGCTCGCCCTGGGCCAGGCGCTTCATCGCATCGGTCATGCCGCCGAGCGGGCGCACGACGCCGCTGATCACGAAGGCCAGAGCCAGCGCGCCCATCAGCAGAGCGCCGCCGGCGACGGCCAGCAGCAGGATGGTGGCGGAACTGGCGGTCGAGCGGGCTTCCATGCCCTGGTCGCGGGCCTGCGCCAGCTGCAGCGCGGTCAGCTCGCCGAGCTTTGAGGAGATCGGATCGATCGCCTTGTAGAGCTCGTCGGTGGCGAACATGCGCAGGGCGCTCTCGTCGCGCTCCTTCAGGATACCGATCAGCTTGCTGACGGCGGCATCCCCACTCTTCATCAGGCTCGACGCCTGGTCGGAAAGCCGCTTCTCCTCGGCATCTGCGACGCTGGGCAGATAGGCCTTCCAGCCCTTGTCGATGTTCACCACTGCATCCTGGACGCTCTTCAGCGCATTCGTCCAGGTGATCTGGTTGCTCTGGGCCTTCCAGATCGTATCAACGATATTGACCGCATACATGTCGCTGACGATGCGCAGTTGCTCCATCGGGAAGACGTTGTTCTGGACGACCTCGTCGATTCGGTGCGTGACGGCGCGAAGGGCGAAGAATCCGCAGGCGCCGACGGTGAATACGCACAGGGTCAGCGCGACGAGCGCGCCCGCCAGCTTTGTCTTGATGCTCAGGGCCATGGGAATTTTCCGGGAGAGGCGGGCAATGAGAGGAGAGGCGGTGAAGATGTGTTCGGGTGCCTATTGTCTAGGCGATCGTCGCGCTCGGCCGGGATGTTTCATGATGGCGACTGTATTCGGTCTGTGATGTCTCCCGACGTTTTCAGAGAATGCTTAAGGCCGCTCTAACGGAATGGTGCGGAGCAACGATCGTAAAGGTTGCAAGCCACCGAAAACGCAGGAGAATTCTCTTAAGGGTTGTGTTTCTCGCCATGGGACAACCGCGCCCACCTGCTTGCAAGGTTGATATCCCGACGGGGTGAAAGGCGCGCGACTATTCGGCGGCGCGCTTCAGCTCCAAACCCTTGGCGAAGGGCAGCTTCGGTTCGCTCTTCTCGTCGTCGAAATCGAGCGCGCCGATCCTCTCGGCGCGGCTCGTCACCTTGCCGGCAGAGGTCTTGATCTGGCCGACATCGTCCTGCGCTTGCCGGAAATGGTTGTCGAGCTTGTCGACGCGCTCGCCGAGGCGCCTGACATCGTCAAGCAGCTTGCCGACCTCGGTCTGGATGACCTGCGCTTCCTCCCGCATCCGCGCATCGCGCACCAGCGACTGCATGAGCTGGATCGCCAGCGCAAGCAGCGAAGGCGAGACGATCATGATGCGCGCGCGATGCGCCCTCTGCACGACATCGTCGAAATGCTCGTGCAGATCGGCATAGATCGACTCGGACGGCACGAAGAGCAGCGCGATGTCCTGCGTCTCGCCCGGCAGGAAATAGCGCTCGGCGATATCCTTAACATGCACGCCGACATCGCTGCGCACGCGTTGGCCGGCAGCTTTCCTGGCGTCGTCGCCGCGCGCCTCGCGCAGCAGCGTGAAGCTCTCCAACGGGAACTTGGCATCGATGACAAGGCCGCGCCCGTCGCCGGGCAGGGTGACGAGGCAGTCCGGCCGTTTGCCGTTCGAGAGTTGCGGCTGGAAGGCGAAGAAGGCGGGGGGCAGGCCGTCGCGGATGATCGCCTCCATCCGGCCCTGACCATAGGCGCCGCGCGCCTGCTTGTTGGCGAGCACGTCGCGCAGCGTCACGACTTCGGAGGTGAGATCGGTCAGGTTCTTCTGGGCGTTGTCGATCACCGCCAGCCGCTCCTGCAGCTTACCGAGGCTCTCGGTGGTCTGCTGGACGTTCCGCTCTAGCCCTTGCCCGACCTTGTGGCTCAGGCCGTCCATCCGCTCGGCAACGAGCCGCGCGAGATCGCCCTGCCGGGTCGAGAGGATTTCGGCCATGGACTGCATCCGGCCGGCAAGCTCGGCCTGCTGGCGGTTCATCTCTGCGACCTTGTCGTCCATCTCGCGGGCGCGTTCGGTCGCCATCGCGGCCTCGATCGCCCGGCTCCGGCCGCCGCGCCAGCCGACGATCACCGCCATCAGCAGCAGGGCGAGGCTCAGTGCCCCGAAGCCGATGATGGCTTCGGCCCAGGTCACCGGGCGTTCCAACAACGTGAAGGCGATCTCGTTCATGCGCGGAAGCCTAGCCGATTCGGCGGGAGATTGCGAACGAAAGCGGAACAGTTTGACCGTTCTCCCACAAATGCTTATGTCCCCGGTTCAACAGCCCTTTTCTCCTGGAATCCCATGTCCGTTCGCCCGCTCGTCATCCTGCCCGACGCCCAGCTTCGTCTCGTCTCGAAGCCGGTCGAGGCCGTCACGCCGGAGATCAAGACCCTGATCGCGGACATGTTCGAGACGATGTACGACGCGCCCGGCATCGGCCTTGCGGCGATCCAGATCGGCGTGCCGCTGCGCGTCGTGACGATCGACCTGTCGAAGCCGGAAGCGAAGGAGGGCGAGGAGCCCGAGCCCCGGAAGCCGCAGGTCTTCATCAATCCGGAGGTCACCTGGTCCTCGGACGAGTTCAGCGCCTATGAGGAGGGCTGCCTCTCGATCCCCGAATATTACGAGGAGGTCGAGCGCCCCGCAGAGGTCAAGGTCCGCTACATGGATCTCGACGGCAAGATGCATGAGATCGCGGCCGACGGCCTGCTCGCCACCTGCCTGCAGCACGAGATCGACCATCTCGACGGCGTGCTTTTCATCGATCATCTATCGCGGCTGAAGCGCGAGCGCGTCACCAAGAAATTCGCCAAGGCGGCCAAGCGCTCGGCGGCCTGAGGTTTTCCAATCCGCGCCCCGTCCTCCCGGACGGAGCGAAGCGCAGATTTGGAATTCATGCCGGGGCGCCGGTAGGAGAGGTTCCGGAATGGATTCCGGTAATTCCTGCGGTCGCCCGGGATGACTGCTATTACGGAGACAGTGTGAGCGTATGAGTTTGCGCGTCATCTTCATGGGTACGCCGGATTTCGCCGTGCCGGTGCTGACCGAGATCGTCGGCCAGGGGCATGAGGTCGTCTCCTGCTACACCCGCGCCCCGGCGCAGGCCGGCCGCGGCCTCGAACTGAAGCCCTCGCCGGTGCATCGCGCGGCCGAACGCTTCGGTATCCCGGTCTTCACGCCCGCAACGCTCAAGACGCCGGAACAGGCCGAGATCATCGCCTCGCATCAGGCCGATGTCGCGGTCGTCGTCGCCTATGGCATGATCCTGCCCCAGGCGATCCTCGACCTGCCCGAGCTCGGCTGCCTCAACCTTCACGCCTCGCTGCTGCCGCGCTGGCGTGGCGCTGCCCCGATCCAGCGGGCGATCATGGCCGGCGATGCCGAGAGCGGCGTCTGCGTGATGAAGATGGAGGCCGGCCTCGACACCGGCCCCGTCGCCATGGTCGAGAGCCTCGCGATCGGCCCGGACATGACAGCCGGCGAATTGCATGACCGGCTGAGCCCTCTCGGCGCCGACCTGATGGTGCGCGCGCTGGCGGCGCTCGGCCGCGGCGGCTTGCAGTTCACGCCGCAGCCGGAAGAGGGCGTGACCTATGCCAGCAAGATCACCAATGCCGAGGCCAAGCTGAGCTGGGCGCTGCCGGCGCAGCAGGTCCATGACCTCGTGCGCGGCCTCTCGCCCTTCCCGGGCGCCTTCGCCGAGATCGATCTCGGCAAGGGGCCGGAGCGTCTCAAGATTCTGCGCACGGCCCGCGCCGGTGGTGCGGCCGAGCCCGGCACGCTGCTCGACGACGAGGGCACGGTCGCCTGTGCTGTCGGCGCGGTGAAGCTGCTGCAGGTCCAGCGCGCCGGCAAGGCGCCGATGAGCGGGGCCGAATTCCTGCGCGGCGCCCGGCTCGGAGCCGGCGGCAAGCTCTGATGCCGCGCTACAAGCTCGTCATCGAATATGACGGCACGCCGTTCTCGGGCTGGCAGCGCCAGCTCAACGGCCCGTCCGTGCAGCAGAGCGTCGAGGAAGCGGTCGAGGCCTTCTGCGGCCATCCCGTCCGGCTGCATTGCGCCGGCCGGACCGATGCCGGCGTCCATGCCACCCATCAGGTCGCCCATGTCGATATCGACAGGGAATGGCGCACCGATGTCGTGCGCGACGCGACCAATGCGCGCCTCAAGCGGATTCCGGTCGCCGTTCTCAGCGCCGAATTGGTGCCGGGTGATTTCGACGCCCGCATCTCGGCGCGCCGCCGCTATTACGTCTACCGCATCCTCGATCGCCGGGCCCAGCCTGCACTGGAGCGCGAGCGGGTCTGGCATGTGCCGGTCAAGCTCGATCACGAGGCGATGGACCGCGCCGCCAAGGCGCTGCTCGGCCAGCACGACTTCACCACCTTCCGCGCCGCCGAATGCCAGGCGAACAGCCCGATCCGCACGCTCGATCGTTGCGATGTCCGCCGCGAGGGTTCCGAGGTCGTCGTCTATGTCCATGCCCGATCCTTCCTGCACCATCAGGTCCGCTCGATCGTCGGCTGCCTGAAGATGGTGGGGATGGGGCGCTGGCCGGAGAACAAGGTCGGCAAGGTCCTGGCCGCGCGCGACCGCTCGCAATGTGCGGCTCTGGCGCCGTCCTGCGGGCTCTATCTTGCCGGGGTCGACTATGTGGAGCCGGCGGCCTGAGGCCGAAAGACCTCAGAACAGGCCGAACAACCGGGTGACGCCGTAGTCGAGCACGAGGCTGGCCGCGACCAGCGGCAGGGCGATGCCGCGAAGCTCCGGTCCGAACACCGCGCGCGCCACGCAATAGCGCAGGCGGAGCACGATCGCCGCGAAGAACAACGACTGCACGACGGCGAGCGTCGGCGGGGCCCAGCCGATCGCGAACACCGCGGCCGGAACCGCCATCAGGCTGGCCGAGACGATGCCGGCCCAGTTCCAGGCGATGACGAAGCTGGTGAAGCGCGGCGTCTGCACGAGGGCAGGGCGCAAGGCGATCAGCAGGGCCGGCACGGCGAGAATCGTCAGTGCCAGCGCCGCGATCACCGACAGGACGAGCGCCGGCGCGGTGAACAATCCGGCGCTGTTCGGCATGCCAGCCGTCAATCGCACCGCCGCGAGAATGGCGATCGTCGCCGGCAGCATCAGCGCGAAGGCGAGGAAGGAGCGCCAGAACCCGTCCCGCGTGAGGTCGAGCTCGGGCAAGGCCTCGGCCCCGCGGGTCATCAGGTGCCAGGAGCCGCGCAGCGAACGCGCGACGTCATCGGCTGCCAGCCTCATCACGGTCTCCATCATCTGCGATCTTAGACTTTCGTCTAACCGCGATAATTGAGCCGTGGTTCCCGCGCGTCAAGCCTGATGCTGCGCTGCAAAATAGCTGGCGAGTAAACGATGCGTGATCCGCTCGAGCGACACGAGGTCGGCGACCGCGACGCATTCGTCGATCTGGTGCATGGTCTTGCCGACGACGCCGTATTCGACGACGGGGCAGTAGTTCTTGATGAAGCGCGCGTCGGAGGTTCCGCCCGTGGTCGAGAGCGCCGGGCGCTTGCCGGTCTCGGCCTCGACCGCCTCAGTGACGAGCGCGACGAAGGGGCCGGGTTCGGTGAGAAAGGCGACCGCATTGGTCGGCTGGACCTCGAGCGTGTAACGCACCTGGTTGCCGGCCGCCTCGCGCAGGCGCCGCTCCAGCTCGGCGGCGAGCGTCTCCGGCGTCCAGGTGTCGTTGAAGCGGATGTTGAAGGCCGCCTTCGCCTGCGCCGGGATGACGTTCGTCGCGGGGTTGCCGACATCGAGCGTCGTCACTTCGAGATTGCTCGGGTCGAAATGGCCAGTGCCGCCGTCGAGCGGCGTGGCGTCGAGAGCCGCCAGCAGGCGCACCATGCCGCGGATCGGGTTGTCGGCGAGATGCGGATAGCCGACATGGCCCTGCGTGCCCTGCACCGTGAGCTTGCCGGTCAGCGAGCCGCGCCGGCCGATCTTGATCATGTCGCTCATCGTCGCGGGGTTGGTCGGCTCGCCGAGAAGGCAATGGTCGAAGCGCTCGCCGCGCTCGTGCGCCCAGGCGAGCAGCTTGACCGTGCCGTTGACCGAAGGACCTTCCTCGTCGCCCGTGACCAGGAAGGCGATCGAGCCGGGTTCATCGGGGTTGTCGCGGCGATAGCGGATCGCGGCCGCGACCATGGCGGCGAGCCCGCCCTTCATGTCGCAGGCGCCGCGCCCGTAGAGCGTGCCGTTCTGGATCGTCCCGCCGAAGGGCTGGCGCGTCCAGGCGGCCGCGTCGCCGACAGGCACGACATCGGTATGGCCGGCGATCACGAAGACGGGAGCGGTGTCGCCGATGCGCGCGTAGAGATTCTCGACATCGGGCGTGCCCGGCTCGCTAAAGACCGGCCGCTCGACGGTGTAGCCCTCCGCCGACAGCACGGCGTCGAGCAGCGCGAGCGCGCCGCCTTCCTCGGGCGTGACGGAAGGACAGCGGACCAGCGCCTGCGTCAGGGCCACCGGATCGGTCGGGTCGAAGGGCAGGGCAGGGGCGGAGGAGGTCGTTGCGGCGCTCATTCCGCCGCTTTAGCACCCACCGGCGCTGCCGCAACCCCATCCTCTGTCGAGGCAGCCGGCATCAGGCCGAGATCGATGAAGGCGACGACCCAGGCCATGGTCGAGATCGCCTCCAGGGAAGGGCGCCAGCCGATCGAAAGCAGGGGGCGCAACTGCTCCGGCAGCACGATCGCGCAGATCAGCAGGATGCCGAAGATCGGCGTGCTGCCGCGGTCGGTCGCGCGCTTCGCCGCCAGAGCGGCCCAGGGGAACAGGGCGAAGGCTTTGACGAAGACGATGATCATGGCCGCGTCCCGGTGCCCGGCGAGAAGCGGTGCGGTGCGTTGGATGGCGAGCAGCGCCAGCGCGATCGCGATGCTGCCGAGCCAGAACGGGCGCAGCCCGATACGGCCATCGAAATCGCTGAAAAGGCGGACCAGGGACATGCGGCGAACTCCGATGGGCCGTTGTCGCATGGTCAGCTTCGGAGTTGAAGCGCATGGTGAATAAAGGGTTAATGAGGCGCCTAAGACTTTATCTCGGCTCAGAAAGGGCTTGAACGGGGCGGAGCTGGCCGCTAGCTCCGGAACGCGCGTCGCTTTTCGGCACGCGGCCTGCCGTTCCCCATTTTGTGAAGTGCAGTCGAAGGGCGCGTCCGCGCGGCCCAGTGAGGTGTCGAGCATGACCATCCGCTTCCATCGCGGCGACCTGCCGGACGGCTACGACGCCGGATCGAGCGTCGCGATCGACACCGAGACGCTCGGCCTCAATCCGCATCGCGACCGGCTCTGCGTCGTCCAGCTCTCGCGCGGCGACGGCACGGCGGATGTCGTGCAGATCCCGAAGGATGGCGAGCGGCCGAAGAACCTGATCCGCCTGCTGGAGGACCCGGCGGTGCTGAAGCTCTTCCACTTCGCCCGGTTCGACGTCGCCGTGCTCAAGCATGCCTTCGGCGTGGTCACCGCGCCGGTCTATTGCACCAAGATCGCCTCGAAGCTGACCCGCACCTATACCGACCGGCACGGCCTCAAGGATCTCGTGCGCGAATTGCTCGGCGTCGAATTGTCGAAGCAGCAGCAGTCCTCCGACTGGGGCGCGGATACGTTGAGCGAGGCACAGTTGGCCTATGCCGCGTCCGATGTCCTGCATCTCCATGCGCTGCACGAGAAGCTGGAGACGATGCTGGCCCGCGAAGGGCGCTTGCATCTCGCCCAGGCCTGTTTCCAGTTCCTGCCCTATCGGGCCGAGCTCGATCTCGCCGGCTGGGACGAGACGGACATCTTCGCGCACACTTGACAATTTCTAAGGCTTCTTGCGTCAGTCTGCGCGCAGGCCGGGCGCGCGGAAAGGCGCTCGGTCCCGCTGGACGAGCCGCGCGGGGGCGCGATGTGGCCAGTCCTGTGACACGAAAATGCCGTGAGCGGCTGCCATTGCGCGGGGCATGACTTTGGCAATGACCTTCAACGACCCGGCGGCGGGGCTGTCCGCGCAGGCGCTTCGCCGGCGTGCGGCCTTCGGCGCGGCCCGGCGCCATACCCGGCTCGTGCATGTCCTGCGCGGGGTGATTCCCGTCATGGCCGTCGTGCTCGTGCTGGCCCTGGTGGTGATTCCCTTCCTCGCGCCGCTGGGCGGGAAGCTGGCCAATGTCTCGGTCAGTTCGGTCGGCATCACCGGCGGCAAGGTCCGGATGGAGACGCCGAAACTCGCAGGCTATCGCAAGGACAACCGGCCCTATCAGGTCACGGCGATCAACGCCTACCAGGAGATCAAGAACCCGACTCAGATCGAGCTGCAGACCCTGACGGCGCGGATCCAGATGGAGCGCGAGGGCTGGGTGACGGTCAATGCGAAAACGGGTTTGTTCGACACGCAGAAGGAGAAGCTGCGCCTCGTCGACGACGTCAAGATCCGCACCGAGACCGGCCATGACATGCAGATGCGGGTCGCCGATGTCGACTTCAAATCCGGCACGGTGGTCTCCAAGGAGCCGGTCAAGGTCAGCCTCGGTGAAACGACGGTGGACGCTGACACTCTTGACGTGAAGAACAATGGCGAGTTGATCGTCTTCGAGGGGCGGGTGCGCGCCTTCATTCGCAATGCGCCGGCCGGCACGATCGCCGGCCCCGAGCGCGAGGGCAGCAAGCCGATGCCGGAACTGCTGAACGCGAATCGGGTTGCGCCTGCAGAAGCCGCGCCGGCAGGCGACGCCGGGAATGGGAAGAGACAGTGATATGACCGGGATTGGCCAGATGCTCCGTTTCGCGCATGCCCGCGACGCCGCGCTGCTTCTCGCTGCGGCCTTTGCCCTGTTCGGCGCGCCGCAGGAGGCCTTCGCTCAGGCGCAGGGCAAGCCCGCGCGCGGCGGCAATGCATCCTCGCCGCTCGGCGGCCTCGGCGGCGACAGCAAGGAGCCGATCAAGATCGATGCCGACAAGCTCGACGTGCTCGACAAGGAGAACAAGGCGATCTTCTCCGGCAATGTCGTGGCCGTGCAAGGCGAGACGACGGTCCGCTGCACCGTGATGACCGTGCTCTACGAAGGCCGTGGTGGCCCCGGTGGCCGCGGGGCGACTCCGGCTCCGGCGGCATCTCCGGCTCCGGCCCCTGCGGCTGCAGGCGCAGCTGGTGCGCCGGGCAATGACAGCTCGATCAAGCGCATCCTGTGCAAGGGGCCGGTCACTGTGGTCTCGAAGACGCAGGCGGCGAGCTCGGACAATGCCGAGTTCGACCGGGCGAACAATCTCGTCATCATGACCGGCAATGTCGCCCTGAATGACGGGCCGAATATCACCCGCGGCGAGAAGCTAACCTACAACACGACCACCGGTGTCGCGAATGTCGAGACGGGGAAGGGGGGGCGCGTGCAGGGCCTCTTCGTCCCGAATTCGGCCGACGCCAACAAGAAGGATGCGGGCACACCCGGCGCCAAGCCGGCCCAGCCTGCGCCGAAGCCCACCAACTGATCGTGCTGCAGTGACCGTTTCCGAAGCGCCTCGTCCCACGGCCGCGCCGGCGCGGCCGGCTCCGCGCCCGCAACCGCCGGGCGTATTCGGCCGGCTGCGCGGGCTTTTCGGCAATCGCGACAAGCAGGAGCCGCGTCAGGCGCCGTCCAGGATCGCTGCCCTCGGCGGCCCGGGCGTCCTCGCGGTCGCCGGCCTGCGCAAGAGCTATGGCGGGCGCGCCGTCGTCTCGGACGCCAGTCTCTCGCTGCGCCAGGGCGAGGCGGTCGGCCTGCTCGGCCCCAACGGTGCCGGCAAGACCACGATCTTCTACATGATTACCGGTCTCGTCGCCGCCGATGCCGGCATCATCTCGCTCGAAGGCAACGACATCACCGCCTTGCCGATGTACCAGCGCGCGCGCCTCGGGATCGGCTACTTGCCGCAGGAAGCCTCGATCTTCCGGGGCCTCTCGGTCGAGGACAATATCCGCTCGGTGCTGGAGGTGGTAGAGCCCGACCGAAAGGCGCGCGAGCGCCAGCTCGACCAGTTGCTCGAGGAATTCACCATCTCCCGCCTGCGCAAGGCCCCATCGATCGCGCTCTCGGGCGGCGAGCGGCGGCGCTGTGAGATCGCGCGCGCGCTGGCGGGCAAGCCCTCCTTCGTCCTGCTCGACGAGCCCTTCGCCGGCATCGATCCGATTGCCGTCGGCGACATCCAGGCGCTGGTGCGGCAATTGACCGATCGCGGCATCGGCGTGCTGATCACCGACCACAATGTCCGCGAGACGCTCGGCCTCGTCGATCGCGCCTATATCATCCATTCCGGGCGCGTTCTGACCGAGGGCTCGCCGGCCGAGATCATCGCCAATCCGGATGTCCGGCGCGTCTATCTGGGCGAGGATTTCCGCCTCTAGGCAGCGGGCACGCTCTTGCTGCGACGCAGCATTTTTCTGCGCGCAGGCATGGCTGAGCCTTTGACGCGGCGGTAAGCCGGCGCTAGTGTCCTTTTCGAAAGCAAGAAGCGTGCCGTTGGCGCGCGAGCGAGAAGGGCCTTTCGCGCATGGCGATGATGCCGCGCATGGAGCTGCGCCAGGGACAGTCCCTGGTGATGACGCCGCAGCTGCTGCAGGCGATCAAGCTCCTGCAGCTCTCCCATCTCGAACTCCAGAATTTCGTCGAGGGCGAGCTCGAGCGCAATCCGCTGCTCGAGCGCGACGAGGCGACCGATGGGCCGGCGCGCCTGGACGAGGCCGACAGCCCTCATGCGGCCGATGCCGAGAGCTTCGCCAAGGCCGAGAGTCTGCACACCCAGGAGGGCATGGAAGGCCGGCTGGGCACCGGCCTGGACAATGTCTTCCAGAACGAGCAGCCGACCGCGGCCCGCAGCGAGGCGGCCGGCGCCGACAGCCTGCCCATCGTCGGCGGCGCCTATGGCGCGACGGGAGGCTCCTTCGACGGCGATCCCGAGGGCTTCGAGAGCGGCCTGACGGCCGAAGCCTCGCTGCACGAGCATCTGATCGCGCAGCTCGATCTCGCCGTCGTCGCGCCGGCCGAGCGCATCATCGGCCGGCACATCATCGATGCCGTCGACGATAGCGGCTATCTCGGCGAGCCTCTTGTGGAGATTGCCGAGCGCCTCGGTATCGCCATCGAGAAGGTCGAGGCCGTTCTGCGCGTCGTCCAGACCTTCGATCCTTCCGGCGTTGCGGCGCGAGATGTTGCCGAATGCCTGGCGATCCAGCTCCGCGACCGCAATCGTTTCGATCCGGCGATGCAGGCGCTGGTCGCAAACCTGCCTCTGGTCGCCAAGCGGGATTTCGCCGCGCTGAAGCGCATCTGCGGCGTCGACGACGAGGATATCGCCGACATGGTCGGAGAGATCCGCCGTCTCGACCCCAAGCCCGGCCGCGCCTTCGGCGGCTCGGCCGCCGAGACCGTGGTGCCGGACGTCTTCATTCGCGCCGCGCCCGACGGCTCCTGGCTGATCGACCTCAACCCCGACACGCTGCCGCGCCTGCTGGTCAACCAGACCTATCACGCGCGCGTCTCCAGGGCGGCCCGCAGCGACGTGGACAAGGCCTTCATCGCCGAATGCCTGCAGACGGCGAACTGGCTGACCCGCTCGCTGGAGCAGCGCGCCCGGACGATCCTGAAGGTCGCGAGCGAGATCGTGCGCCAGCAGGACGGCTTCTTCGCCCATGGCGTCGAGCATCTGCGCCCGCTCAACCTCAAGACCGTGGCGGATGCGATCGGCATGCACGAATCGACCGTCTCGCGCGTGACCTCGAACAAGTACCTGACCTGCTCGCGCGGGGTCTTCGAGATGAAGTATTTCTTCTCGGCCGCCATCGCCGCGACGGGCTATGGCGAGGCGCATTCGGCGGAAGCCGTGCGCTTCCGGATCAAGCAGATGATCGACGAGGAGAGGCCGTCCGCGGTTCTCTCGGACGATGCCATCGTCACCCGGCTGAAGGATGGCGGCATCGACATCGCCCGGCGCACCGTGGCGAAATATCGCGAATCCCTGAGAATCCCGTCCTCCATGGAGCGGCGGCGCGAGAAAGTCGCCATGGCGGCGGCCGAGCGCTGAGCGAATTTGTTCCAAAGCGTCCGCGCATGCGACCCATGACTGCGCCGGCTCATTGACAACCCCGACTCCCGGTTCTTAGCTCCTAGGGATGGCCGAACACGGTCATGGCTGAAACCAAGGGGAAGCACTCCATGAGCTTGCGAATCTCCGGCAAGAATCTCGATGTCGGCGAGGCCCTCCGCGGCCAGGCCGAGGAGCGGGTCGCTGCGGCGGTCAGCAAATATTACGAGGGTGGCTATCAGGGCCACGTCACGGTCGACAAGGACGGCTCCGCCTTCCGGACCGACGGCGTCCTGCACCTCTCCTCCGGGATCACGCTGGAAGCCTCCGCCACCGCCCACGATCCCTATGCCAGCCTCGACAAGATGGCTGAGCGCATCGAGAAGCGGCTGCGACGCTACAAGCGCCGGCTTAAGGACCGTTCCAGCGCCAATGGCCGCGATGTGGGAATCGAAATCCCCAGCTATGTGATCGCCGCTCCCGACGATGATATCGAGGATTTCGATGGGGTTGCGGCCGGGGATAACCCGGTGATCGTCGCGGAATCGACCAAATCCCTGCATGTCCGGACGGTCGGCGACGCCGTGGCCGAGCTTGATCTGACCGGCGCGCCGGTCGTCGTCTTCCGGCACGCTGGCAATGGCCGCATGAACATCGTATATCGCCGCGGCGACGGCAATATCGGTTGGATCGACCCACCGGCATCGCTGTCCTGAGGCCGGCGGGCGATCCGCTCCGGCCGTCAAACCTGACCCGTGCCGACGGCTTTTCGGCCGGCACGGGTCATGCATGGACGGGCGAATGACGCTGACCGATCTCCTGAGCCCCGCCGCGGTGATCTCGCCGCTGCGCGCCAACGGCAAGAAGCAGGCTCTGCAGGAGCTTGCCCAGCATGCCGCCACCCTGACCGGCCTGCCGGACCGGGAGCTGTTCGAAGCCCTGCTCCAGCGCGAGCGTCTGGGCTCCACCGGCATCGGTGAGGGCATCGCGATCCCCCATGGCCGGATGCCCGGCATCGACCGTCTTGTCGGGCTCTTCGCACGCACCGAGAAGCCGATCGATTTCGACGCGCTCGACGGCCAGCCGGTGGACATCATCTTCGTGCTGATCGCGCCCGAGGGCGCCGGCGCCGACCATCTCAAGGCGCTCGCCCGCGTCGCGCGCGTGCTGCGCAACCAGTCCGTTCTGGAACAGGTCCGCAAGGTGCGCGATCCCGCCGCGATCTACGCGATCCTCGCCGAATCGGCGGCGCAGGCCGCTTAGGGCCTTTCCTCAGCTTCATCGCATTAAAGACTGCTTGGACGACGCCAGGCGACGGGCTATGACGCCGGCTGGATCGGCGCCGCGTCTTTCCATGTCCTGATCGCGGCGCAGCTTGTTTCGGAGCCGCTGGCCATGGCCTATACGCATGTCGATCTCTTCCCGCTCGGCGAGGATACGACGCCCTATCGCAAGCTCGGCAGCGAGGGCGTCAGCGTCGAGAAGATCGGCGATCGCGAGGTCCTGAGCGTCTCGCGCGAGGCGATCCGCCAGCTCTCCGAGCAGGCCTTCATCGACATCAATCACCTGCTGCGCCCCGGCCATCTCGCCCAGCTCGGCAAGATCCTGGATGATCCCGAGGCGACTTCGAACGACAAGTTCGTCGCCTACGACCTGCTGAAGAACGCCAATATCGCGGCCGGCGGCGTGCTGCCGATGTGCCAGGACACCGGCACGGCCATCATCATGGGCAAGAAGGGCCGCAAGGTCTGGACCGATGGCGAGGACGAGGCCGCGCTCGGCGAGGGCGTGGCGGACGCCTATTTCAAGCGCAACCTGCGCTATTCGCAGCTCGCGCCGCTCTCGATGTTCGAGGAAAAGAACACCGCGACCAACCTGCCGGCGCAGATCGACATCTACGCCGAAGGCGAGGACGCGTACAAATTCCTCTTCGTCTGCAAGGGCGGCGGCTCGGCCAACAAGACCTTTCTCTATCAGGCGACGCCTTCGCTCCTGACCAAGGACCGCATGATGGCGTTCCTGAAGGAGAAGATTCTGACGCTCGGCACCGCCGCCTGCCCGCCCTATCACCTCGCCATCGTCATCGGCGGCACCTCGGCCGAGCAGAACCTCAAGACGGTGAAGCTCGCCTCGACCAAATATCTCGACGCACTGCCGACGCAGGGTTCGCCCTCCGGCCATGCCTTCCGCGACATCGAGATGGAGGAAGAGGTCCATAAGATGACGCAGGCGCTCGGCGTCGGTGCGCAGTTCGGCGGAAAGTATTTCTGCCATGACGTGCGCGTCATCCGCCTGCCGCGCCACGGCGCCTCGCTGCCGATCGGGCTCGGCGTTTCTTGCTCGGCCGACCGCCAGGCCAAGGGCAAGATCACCAAAGACGGCATCTTCCTGGAGGCGCTGGAGACAGATCCCTCGAAGTACCTGCCGGATGTCGATGAAGCGAAGCTCGGCGACGACGTCGTCAGGATCGACCTCAACCAGCCGATGAGCGCGATCCTCGCCACGCTGTCGAACCATCCGGTCAAGACGCGCCTCTCGCTGACCGGCACGATCGTCGTTGCCCGTGATCTCGCCCATGCCAAGATCCGCGAGCGGCTGGAGCGCGGCGAGGGCATGCCCGACTATTTCAAGAACCACCCGGTCTACTATGCCGGCCCGGCCAAGACGCCGGAGGGTTTCGCCTCGGGCTCCTTCGGCCCGACTACGGCCGGCCGCATGGATTCCTTCGTCGACCAGTTCCAGTCCTTCGGCGGCTCGATGGTGATGCTGGCCAAGGGCAACCGCTCGGCGGCCGTGCGCGAGGCCTGCAAGGCCCATGGTGGCTTCTATCTCGGCTCGATCGGCGGCCCGGCGGCGCGTCTCGCGCAGGACTGCATCCGCAAGGTCGAGGTTCTCGAATATCCCGAGCTCGGCATGGAAGCGGTCTGGCGGATCGAGGTCGAGGATTTCCCGGCCTTCATCGTCATCGACGACAAGGGCAACGACTTCTTCAAGGAGCTGAACCTCGGATGAGGTTCGCACTGACCTTGGGGCTGCTCCTGCTGGCCGGCCCGGCGCTGGCCCAGCAGCCGCGCCCGGCGACCTGCTCGCGCGATCTCTTCCAGAACGAGGCCGGTTTCCGCCTGCAGCAGACGCGGCTTGCGGCAGTCGCTACGGCCGACCAGGCGACCCAGTGCCGGACCTTTCGCGACCATGTCGCCTATCTCCAGAAGGCGCGCTCGGTTTTCGCCGCCTGCCAAAGCGGGGCGGAGCGCGAGCGCAATGTCGCGGAGATGGATTCCGAGCTGGTGAACTACCGCGCCCTGATCGCCAATCGCTGCGGCGGGCGGTAGCTGTTTTCGGTTGGCGACGGCACCGCGCGTCATTCCGGGCTTGACCCGGAATCCATCGTAGGGCGGAGTTCGATGATGGATGCCGGATCGGCGGCGCTTCGCGGCCTGTCCGGAATAACGGCCATCGTCGCATATCCAGCCTATTTCGAGCGCTGCCTGCTCGTCCTGATACGAAAGCAATCGCATGACCGACCAGCAGCCGCCGCTCCAGATCGCCATCGTGCCGGTGACGCCGTTCCAGCAGAACTGCGCGATCGTCTGGGAGCCCAAGTCCAAGGAGGCCGCGATCGTCGATCCCGGCGGCGACGTGCCGAAACTGCAGGCCGCCATCAAGGAACTGGGCGTCACCCCGGTCGCGATCTGGCTGACCCATGGCCATCTCGACCATGCCGGTGGCGCGACCGAATTGGCTGAGGCGCTGTCGATTCCGATCATCGGGCCGCATGAGGGCGACAAGCCCCTGCTCGACGCCTTGCCGGAGCAGGGCCTGCGCTTCGATATCCCCGGCATGAAGGCCGTCGTGCCGACGCGCTGGCTGAACGAGGGCGACACGGTCTCGCTGGGCGATCTGACCTTCGCGGTCGCGCATGTGCCCGGCCATTCGCCGGGCCATGTCACCTTCTTCCAGAAGGACCTGCGCTTCCTGCTGGCGGGCGACACCGTCTTCGCCGGCTCCGTCGGTCGCACCGATTTCCCCTATGGCGACCACGAGGCGCTGATCTCGGGGATCAAGACCAAGCTCCTGCCGCTCGGCGACGACGTCCAGTTCCTGCCCGGTCATGGCCCCGCGAGCACGCTGGGCGAAGAGCGGCAGAACAATCCGTTCCTGCAAGGTTGAGAGAAGCCGCTACGTCATGCTCGCCCTTTTGGCGAGCATCCACGTCTTGAGCGCAGACCTCGACCACCGAAGATGTGATGGGCGTGACCGAACCGGCCGAGGCTGACGCTGAAACGAAAAGACCCGCAGCGGATGTCCGCTACGGGCCTCGGAATGAATCAACGGCCATGTCCTGAACGGGTGCGCGTACATCCGGCGTCAAACGTTCGGCTCATGGCCGTCTTCAACGGCGCTGGAGAGCTGTGGAACGCTCTCGACATCGCCGTGAGCCTGAAGTGGGAACGCTGGCTTCGGTTTACAAGGGCTCGCCTGAAAAGGATCGACGCCACTCGTACAAGGCATCCGGCTCGCCCTCTTCATTGCGCTCGCCGTCGTTGAGGTCGACGAGGCGGAAGCCATGGCGCTCGTAGAAGGCACGCGCGGCCGTGTTCCGCTGGAACGTGAACAGGTGGAGCCGCTCGGGGCTAAGCTCCCTGGCCTTCGCCAGCAGCAGCGAGCCGATACCGCGCCTGAACTGGCCCGGCAGCAGATAGAGCTGGTCGAGATCCTCGCCGTCGAGGCAGAGGAAGCCGAGGATGCGCCCGGCCTCCCGCGCGACCCAGGTCTCGCCGCTGGCGAGCCTGATGGTCGCAATCCAGTCCCGCACCTCGTCGTCGCTATGGACGCGACGCAGCCAGGGCAGGGCCTCCGCGCGCGACGCCAGATAGAGCGCTGCGATCTCGCCGGCATCCCGGGGAGAAGCGCGTTCGATCGTGATGGCAGGCGTCGCGCTCATGCCTGTCGGCCGGCTCAGGCGTCGAAGACGCCGAGCAGGAAGTCCTGCTTGCCGATCTGGAAGCCGTTCTGGCGCAGGATGTCGTAGGCCGTCGTGGCGTGGAAATAGAAATTCGGGATGGCGAAGCGGGTGAGATAGGCCTCGCCTGTCATGGTCACGGTCGCCGACGGGCCGCGCGGGAAGGTGACCTCGCGGCCAAGCCCGGCATCGAGCGTGGCGCCATCGGCCGCGGCGATGAAGGCGAGCGTCTTGGCGATGCGCTCCTTCAGTTCCGGGAAGCTCTTCTCCTCGTCGGGGAAGCGCGGGTTCTCGCCGCCCGACAGACGCGCGACCGCGTTCTTGGCGAAATCGCAGCAGAGCTGAATCTGGCGGGTGAAGGCCAGCATGTCCGGCGCGAGCCGGGCGGAGAGGAGCACCTCCGGCTGGATCTTGCGGGTCTCGGCCTGGTCGACGGCCTTGTCGAGAATGGCGTCCAGCGCCTTGAGCGTCTGCACGAAGCCGGAAAGGGCGGCGGCCTTGACTGTGAGCGTCATGATGTCCTCGGAAAACGACAACGGGCCCGGAAAGGGCCCGCTGCGTAAACCTATAGAGGAGAATTTTCCCCGGCGCTCTGCGCCGGCAGATCAATCCTTCGCGCGCTCGACATACGACCCGTCGGCCGTCATCACGACGACGCGGGTGCCGACGCCGACATGCGGCGGCACGGCGCTGCGCACGCCGTTCGAGAGGATCGCCGGCTTGTAGGAGGATGAGGCCGTCTGGCCCTTGGTCACCGGCTCGGTCTCGACGACCTCGAGCGTGACGCGCTGCGGCAATTCGATCGCGACGGCCTTGTCCTCGAACACCGAGAGCGAGACCTTCATGTTCTCCTGGAGATAGGGCGCGGCATCGCCGACCACATCCTTGTCGACCGGGATCTGGTCGTAGGTCTCCGGGTTCATGAAGACGTACTGCTCGCCATCCTGGTAGAGATAGGTGAAGTCGCGATCCTCGACATAGGCGCGCTCGACCTGCTCGGTCGTCTTGTAGCGCTGGGTCATCTTGGTGCCGTCGGAGATGCGGCGCATGTCGATCTGCGTCGTCGGCGTGCCCTTGCCCGGGAAGAAGCTCTCGGCCGAGATGACCGTGCAGAGATGTCCGTCGAGCTCGAGGACGTTGCCCTTGCGGACGGAAGAGGCGATGACCTTGACCACGTGAATGTCCTTGCTGGTGCGCGGCGTTGTCGCGCGCTATGCGAATTCTGTCGCCGCGCAACTACCGCATTCGCGCGCGAAACGAAAGCTTTCCGACGCATTCGATGCGAGTTTCGATGAGTTCGTCCCCGACGCCGTTCTGGCGGTCCGATGTCCATGCCGACCGCCGCCCGGCCCTGCTGGCGCGCGGGCGGATCAAGGCCGCATTGCGCCGCTGGTTCGAGGCCCGCGACTTCACTGAGGTCGACGCGGCGATCCTGCAGCTCTCGCCCGGCAACGAGACGCATCTGCACGGCTTCGGCACGACTCTGATCGACAACGCTGCGCGGCCCCATCCCTATTATCTGCACACCTCGCCGGAATTCGCGGCCAAGAAGCTGCTCGCGGCCGGCGAGAGGCGCATCTTCGATTTCGCCCGCGTCTTCCGCAATCGCGAGCGCACGGCCCTGCATCATCCGGAATTCACGATGCTGGAATGGTATCGTGTCGGCGAGGATTATGACGCGCTCATGCAGGATTGCGCGGCGCTGATGGCTGAGGCTGCGCGCGCTGCCGGGACGACGACGTTGCGCTGGCGCGGCATCGAGGCCGATCCCTTCGCCGAGCCCGAGCGGCTGACCTTGCAGGACGCCTTCAAGCGCCATGCCGGGATCGACCTGCTGCGCACTGTCACGGCCGATCAGGAGGTCGATCGCGGCGGGCTCGCTGCCGACGCGATCGAGGCCGGCATTCGCGTCACGGACGACGATACATGGTCCGACATCTTCAGCCGCATCCTTTCCGAGCGCATCGAACCGCATCTCGGCCGCGGCCGTGCCACGATCCTCTGCGAATACCCGATCAGCGAGGCGGCACTGGCCCGGCCGAAGCCCGGCGATCCGCGCGTGGCCGAGCGTTTCGAGCTCTATGCCTGCGGCGTCGAGCTTGCGAACGCCTTTGGCGAGCTCACCGATCCGGCGGAGCAGCGCCGCCGCTTCGAGGCCGATATGGACGAGAAGGAGCGCATCTATGGCGAGCGCTATCCTGTCGACGAGGATTTCCTGGAGGCGCTGGCGCTGATGCCGGCAGCATCCGGCATCGCGCTCGGCTTTGACCGGCTGGTCATGCTCTGCGTCGGCGCGCGCCGGATCGAGGATGTGCTCTGGACGCCGGTCGCGGAACCGGGCAGGGGAGGGGCATGACCGTTCACCAGCCCCCCGGCGGCCAGCCTTTGCGCAGCATCGACGCGCTCGTCGAGGCCGGCCTTGCCGCACCTTCGCGCCGCGATGCCTTGCAGAAGGTGGCTGAACGCTATGCCGTTTCGGTCACGTCGGCCGTCGCGGGCTTGATCGATCCGAACGATTCTGCCGATCCGATCGCGCGCCAGTTCATCCCCGACGCCGCCGAGCTCACGACGCTGCCTCAGGAACTCGCCGATCCGATCGGCGACGACGCCCATTCCCCGGTCGAAGGCGTGGTCCATCGCTACCCTGACCGCGCGCTGCTCAAGCTCGTCCATGCCTGCCCGGTCTATTGCCGCTTTTGCTTCCGGCGCGAAATGGTCGGCCCCGGCGGCGATGCGCTGACTAGTCATAAGCTCGACGCCGCGCTCGCCTATCTCGCCTCCCGTCCCGAAATCTGGGAGGTGATCATGACCGGCGGCGACCCCTTCATCCTCTCCGCCCGCCGCGTCCGCGAGGTCGCCAAGCGCCTGGCCGGCATCCCGCATATCAAGGTCGCGCGCTGGCACACCCGTGTGCCCGTCGTCGATCCCGGCCGGATCACGCCGGACTATGCCAGGGCGCTGCGCATCCCCGGCAAGGCGAGCTATATCGCGATCCACGCCAACCACCCGCGCGAATTCACCGACGATGCCCGCGCCGCGATCGCGACGCTGGCCGATGCCGGCCATGTCCTGCTCAGCCAGTCCGTGCTGCTCAAGGGCGTCAATGCCGATATCGAGACGCTTGGCGCCCTGATGCGCGCCTTCGTCGAGAACCGCATCAAGCCCTATTACCTGCACCATCCCGATCTGGCGCCTGGCACCTCGCATTTCCGCCTGACGCTGGAAGAGGGGCAGGCGCTGGTCAAAAGCCTGCGCGGGAACCTTTCCGGGCTGTGCCAGCCGACCTATATCCTCGATATTCCCGGCGGTGCCGGCAAGATTCCGGTCGGCCCCGCCTTCCTGTCCGGTTGCGAGACGCCGGGCGCGGAAGCGGTCGCCGAAGACCGTCACGGCGGGCAGCATCGCTACCCGCCCGCCTGAGACCTGAGGATATCGACATGCAGGACAAGCTGCCGCTCGCGATCGTCTCCGACATCGCCTGCCCCTGGTGCTTCATCGGCAAGGCCCGGCTGGAAACGGCTCTGGAGCGCTACGGCGTGGCCGAGCGCTTCGCCATCACCTGGCTGCCTTATGAGCTGAACCCGGACATGCCCGAGGAGGGCATGGATCGCACCCAATACCTCGAAAGCAAGTTCGGCCCGGGCAAGCGCAAAGAGATCGAGGTCCGGCTCTCGGAGGCGGCGCTGGAGAGCGGCGTGACCTTCAACTGGGCGAAGGTGACCAAGAGCGTCAACACCCGCATGGCCCATATGCTGGTTGCAGCCGCTTCGACGGTTCAGCGCGGCGGGGACATGAAGGCCGCCCTGTTCAAGGCCTATTGGCAGGACGGGCGCGATATCGGCGACGTCGAGACGCTGGTCCAGATCGCGGTGGAGCAGGGTTTCGACGAGCAGGCCGCCCGCGAAGAGCTCGCCAATGACGAGCTGCGCGAGACGGTGATCGGTCTGGAGGATCACGCCCGCAAGGTCGGCGTCACCGGCGTGCCCTTCTTCATCGTCGACGGCAAGCTCGCCGTCTCCGGCGCCCAGCCGCCGGAGGTCTGGGCGCAGGTCTTCCAGCAGGTCTTCGCCGCGCAGGCTCCGCAGGAAGCTCAGTTCTAGGGCAGCGGGCTTTCATCGAGTCTCACCGTCATTCCGGGGCTTCGCGTTAGCGAAGAGCCCGGAAACCAGAACCGATGCCGCTTCCAGGAAAGGTGCGGTCAGGCAGTCGCATCAATTGATGACGGCATCGGTTCTGGGTTCCGGGCTCAGGCCTTTGGCCTGCCCCGGAATGACAGTCTGTTTCCTCGCAAGGCCGGCAGTGTTCACAACCCGAGCATGTGCATGACGGCCGGCGCGCCGAGCGAGACGCCCGACAGGAACAGCAGCAGGAACACGATCTGCCGCATGGCGGCCTGGGTCAGCGGCGGCGGGTAGCGCCGCGCCACATGCGTCGCCGCCATCACGACCGGGATGGCGAAAAGGCCCGTCAGCGTCGAGGCATGGGGAATCTGGCCCGACGTCGCGACCAGGCCCGTGCGGAACAGCGCGTTCAGCGCGAAGATCGTCACCAGCGTTTCCCTGACCACGATGAGCGGCATCGGCTGGCGATAGAAATGGTAGACCAGCGGCGGGCCGCCGGTGGAGAACATTCCGCTCATCAATCCCGCGATGCTGCCGAAGAACAGGTAGCTGGGCGCTCCGGATGGCTGCTTGAGTGGTTCGGGCTTCCGCGCCAGTTGCAGGCTGGAGACGATGATGACCAAACCCAGCGCCAGCCGAAGAAGGTCGGCGCGGCTCGCGGCGAGCCATTCCAACAAGTGGAAGCCGATGAAGACGAAGGGCCAGCTCGCTACCATCACCAGCCCGAACTTGCGCCAATCGACGTCGCGCCAGCCTTTGAGCAGCATCTGCGTCGCATTGACCAGCGTGAGCGCGCTGACCAGCATGGCCGCATCCGGCAGCGAAAGCAGCCCGGTGAGCCCGACGCCGCCCATCGCGATCAGACCGAAGGCGAAGCCGGTCAGCGTCTGCACATAGGCGGCAACGCCGGTCAGCAGCAGGAACCCGATCAGGGCGGCCAGGGACATGGTCGGCGTCTCCGAGGAAGCGGAACGCGACGCCTAGAGCATCGCCACGGCGGCCGGAATTCATTTTCCGGCAAAGCTGATGCGCGTTGAGGGCTCGCGGATCGCTTTGTCATGGCATTGTCGTGCTGCCGTTGCCCCCGAGCCACGCCGGTGACGCTTCTGCCTGCCAGGGTGGCTGTCGAAGGTTGACTTGGCTGGGGCGGAGTGGGCACGATCTTCGTGCTCGCGATCAATCCACAGCAGGAGCGGCCAAGATGCTGTCGATCCCGAACCGCGCAGCCGTTTGCTTGTTCGGCTTTGCGCTTTCCGGCTGCATGCAGTCGATGCCGACCGCGGAGACGATCACGCGGCCGACCATGGAAGCCTTCACCCGGCTGAGTTCCTGGACGCCGTGGCGCTCGTCTCCCGAGCAGCCGCCGCAGCCGGTCGTCGTGCAGAATGCGCCTCCGGTGATCGAAGCCGTCGAGCACCCACCGGCGCCGCCTGTCGCGCAGCGTCCGGTGAGGCCCCAACCGATCGCCCGCCCGGCGCCGCAACTGGCTTCGTCGCGGACACGGCCCGTGCTTCCGGTCGCGACCCCGGTCGCCGCCCCCGCTGCTGCCGTAATACCGGTTTCCGCGACCAGCCCGGCAGCTGCGGCGGCGTCGCCGTTGCTGCCGGCCAAGGTCGTCTGCCAGACGGCGAGCCAGCCGGGCGAGCGTGTGCGGATGGAGTGCACGCCGGTCGAATGACCGTCTGATCGATCGAGCCTCCCAGCCGTCGACCCGATGAATGCGGGGCTCGCGTGCTCTTGCATCATCATTCGAATCATGCGCCTTCCCTCGAAACTCAGGGAAATACGCGATGCAAAAGATCAACGATGTCCGCGACCGCCTGATCGTCGCCCTCGATGTGCCGACCGTGTGGGACGCCTATCGGCTCGTCTCGACGCTGGGCGACGGCGTGACCTTCTACAAGATCGGCTATCGCCTCGCCTTCGCCGGCGGGCTCGACCTCGCCCGCCAGCTCGTCGCCGAGGGCAAGAAGGTCTTCCTCGATCTCAAGCTGCACGACATCGGCAACACCGTGACCGAGGGCGTGGACTCGCTGACCAAGCTCGGCGTGACCTTCCTCACCGTCCATGCCTATCCGCAGACCATGCGCGGCGCGGTCGAAGGGCGCGGCGATGCCGCGCTCAAGCTGCTCGCGGTCACCGCGCTGACCTCCTATGACGATGGCGACCTGCGCGATGCCGGCTATGGCCTCGCGGTGCGCGATCTCGTGCGCCTGCGCGCCGAGCAGGCCCGCACGGCCGGCATCGACGGCATCGTCTGCTCGGCCGCCGAGGCGGAGATCGTGCGCGAGGTCATCGGCAAGGACATGGTCATCGTGACGCCGGGCATCCGCCCCTCCGGCAGCGCGGCGGGCGACCAGAAGCGCACGCTCACGCCGGCCGAGGCGATCCGCATCGGCGCCGACCATATCGTGGTCGGGCGTCCCATCATCCGCGCGGCAGACCCGCGTGCGGCGGCGGGTGCGGTCATGGACGAGATCGTCGCGGCTTCGTAAACTTCGGCATCGACCCGATTCAAGCAACGGACAAGACCATGCCCAAGGGATATGTCATCGGCCGCGCCAAGGTCACCGACGCGACCAAATGGGCCGGCTATGCCGCCAAGGCTTCCGAGGTCATGAAGATCTATGGCGGCACACCGATCGTGCGCGGCGGCCAGATGACGGTGGGCGAGGGCGAAGGTCGCGCCCGCAATATCATCATCGAGTTCAACGATTTCGCCTCGGCGCGTGCCTATCTGTTCTCGCCGGAATATGCCGAGGCGCGGAAGCTGCGCGAGGGCGCCGGCGAGATCGATCTCGTCGCGGTCGAAGGAGCCTGAGCCGTGGCCAAGGGCTATTGGATCGCGCGCGTCGACGTCGAGAACGCCGAGGCCTATGCGAAATATCGTGCGCTCAACGCCGTGGCCTTCGCCAAATACGGGGCGAAGTTCCTGGTCCGCGGCGGCGAGTACAAGCTCGCCCGCGGCGAGGGCCGCAAGCACAACGTCGTCATCGAGTTCAAGGACGAGGAGACCGCCCGCGCCTGCTACGCCTCGCCCGAATATCAGGAGGCGGTGAAGCATCTCAGCAGCGCCGGCCAGTCCGATCTCGTCATCATCGGCGGCTATGACGGTCCGCAGCCGGGCGAGTGAGCATCCAAATTACGCCATCGTCACCCCGGGTCACCCGGGGACACGCTTCCCGGCGTGCGGCTTCTGACCGCCGATTGGCCGTCATCGCCTTTGCCAGCCAACTTTATCGCTCTGCCGAATTTGTCTCCGTCATTTGGATGACGAAAGCGGCGCGGGAGCTGCTCTAGCCTCACCTTCATGGCCTGACGGGGATATCGGGCATGCGAGCCGGGAGAGGCTCGCCGGCGCGTCCGATACGGCCTCGATGACGATGTTTCAGCGCGGACGCAGGGGGAGCGCCGCGCTGCGCAGCAGTGAAACGAGCTGACTTTGCTGGCGCGTGTTCGTCTTCTGGAAGATGCGCGCCAGATGGGTGCGCGCGGTCGAAATCCGGACGCCCTGGGCTTCGGCCGCCTCGGTCAGGGATGACCCGCTTGCGAGCGCGGACGCGAATTTGGCTTCGGTATCGGTGAGGTCGAAGAGCTGGCGTGCGCAGGCGACGAGATTGGTCGCCGTTTCCAGCCGCCGCAGCGCGATCAGGACCCTGCCGGCCGTGTGAGCCTGTGTGACGGAGGGGGGCGCTGGCATGGCGCAGGCGGAAAGCGAATGAGAACCGTCCTCGCCATGCAGGATCATGCTGGCCTGATGGTGGGCGAGAGGGTCCTGCGCCGTCCGCAAGGTGCCTTCGATCAATTGCTTGAGCTGGCGCTGGTCGGCCGGCTGGCGCGCGAAGAGGCGGCCTTGGCGCAGGCCGAGCGCGCTGTCCGGATCGGCCAGGATCTCGTCGGCGCCCTCGTTGGTGTAGGCGATCCGCATGTCCTGATCGAGGATCGCGATGCCCATTTCGATCCTGTCGAGCGCGCCGCGCGCCTCGTCTCGCTGGATGGTCACCCGGCCGATATGGCGCCGCAATTCGATCACGCGCCGCAGCACCGGATAGAGCTTCGCGAGCAGGGCGGCCTCCTCGCCGTCGAACCCCTCCTGCTGCCCGCCGCGCTGCACGTCGAAGAACCAGAAGGCCTGGCCATTCTTGGCGAGCCGGCAGGCGATGCCGCCATACATGTCCTGCGGCCGCATCCATTCCTGCCAGACGCGGGAGTTGCGCAGGACCTCCGCGCCGAACACGTCATGGTCGTGGTAGACCTCGCCCAGCGGGATGTCGCGCAGCGCGCCGCCCAATTCGATGAAGTCGGGCGCGAGCTCGCCGAAGCAGCGCTCCTGCAGCGCGGGGTCCGGATTGGTCGCATAGGACGCCCAGTCCTCGGGACTGGGGCCGAAGCCGGCGAAGCAGGCTTTCGAGCCGTTGAACAATTGCCGCATCGCTTCCGCTGCGGCCGGCATCTGGTCCTCGTCCATCGCCCCGACCAGCAACTGGTCGATCGCGGACATGACGGTATCGACATCGGGGCGCGGCATGAGGAATCCCGGCTGGCCACGGAGAGCGCGCGTAGTGCGCCTGTCCCGGAAGCTAGCAGCATGGATTGCTCAGGAAAAGTCCAAAAACAATCCAAACATTTTTACCGGTCGATGTGGGACTTATCCGCCACTCATGGCCGCGATCGCGGCAAGCGTCGGCAATGCGTCGAACACGCCGTGGCGCGTGGTGGTCAGCGCGCCTGCCGCTGCGGCATCGCGCAGCGCCTCCGGCACGGGCCGCCCCGCCGCCAGCCGGACGCCGAGCGTCGCGGCGAAGGCATCGCCCGCGCCGAGCGAATCGATCGCCGCGACCGGAAAGCCAGCCTGCGCGATGGCCGGCGCCCCTGCAGCCACCGCCAGGGCCCCGGCCGCGCCGCGGGTCAGCACGACGAGATCAGGCCCTTGCTCCAGCAAGGCCGGCCCGAGTTCTCTGACGAAATCCTGGCCGAGGGTGGCCGCGTCCATCTCTCGGCCGAGCGCGGCCGAAAGGCTCCGCGCCTCGGTCTCGTTGACGATCAGGATCGAGGTCCGTGCCAGGATCGCGGCGGTAATCGGCCGGAACGGCGAGGGGTTGAGCAAGGTCGCGACGCCGGCTTCTCGCGCCAGCCGGAAAGCCGCTTCGATCGGCGCATCGCCGATCTCGAACTGGGCGGTCACCAGCCCGGCATCGGCTATGGCCTGCGCCCGGTCGCCGACATGATCGGCCGTGAGGGCGAGGTTGGCGCCCGGCGCCACGGCAAGGCAGGTCTCGCCGCGGGCATCCGTGAAGCCGATGCCGCTGCCGGTGCTGCCCTTGAGCCGGATCAGCATCGACGGCGGCAGGCCGGCGCGCTCGAGCGCCGGCGCGGCGAAGGTTGCGGCAAGATCGTCGCCGACGGCGAGCAGGCCGTCGACCGCGGCGCCGAGCCGGCGCGCCATGATCGCCTGGTTCAACCCCTTGCCGCCGGGCTCGATCGTCACGGTCTCGGCGGCCAGCGATTCACCCGGGCGCGGGAAACGGGAGACCTTCGCCGAACAGGCGACGACGAAACTTCCGAGCACGAAAACGGCTTTGCCGGCCATGACAGTCTCCGGGGATTTGATTTTCCCATTCACGAACTGCTACGCGGGTTGTGTCACGCTCATGCAAACGATGACAGTGCCTAAACCGCCTTTCCCAAAGCCGCCCTTCCAGAATCTGCTGGAACTGCGCAGCGATACCGCCAAGCCGCTCTACCAGCAGCTTGAAGACCAGTTGTCGCAACTGATCGGCGACGGCACCTTGCCGCCGGGCACGACGCTTCCCGCCGAGCGCCAGCTCGCGGAGCGGCTCAGCATCAGCCGCGCCACCGTGCAGCGTTCCTATAACGCCTTGCGCGAGCGCAAGTTGCTGAGCGCTCAAGGCCGGCTGGGCTCGATCGTCCAGGGCACGGGGCCGCGGCTGCATTCCGGCATGGACCGGCTGAAGGGCTTCACCGAGGAGATGCAGGAGCTCGGCCGCGTGCCGTCCTCCCGCATCGTCGAGCGCGCCGTGGTCACCGACCGTTCGATCGCCTCGATCTTCGGTCTTTCGTCGCATGCGCGCTTCCTCAAGCTGGTCCGCGTTCGCTCGGGCGACGGCATCCCGATGTCGCGCGAGGTCGCTTGGTACAATCTGGAGCGCGCGCCCGAGCTGGCCGAGAGCGATCTGTCCGGTTCGGTCTACGCCCGGCTCGCCGAGCTCGGCCTGCCCTTGACGCGGTGCGACCAGACCATCGAGGCGGCGGCGCCGACCCCTGAGGAATGCGCCATTTTCGGCTTCGAGACGCCCGCGCCCTGCCTGCTGATCAAGCGGCGCAGCTATGGCGCGGACGGCGACATGCTCGAATATGTCGAGGGCCTGTTCCGCGGCGATACCTATACCTACAAGCTGACGCTGAACGCCTGACGGCCGACGCCGCGGCGCATCGCCGCTGATATCCCCGTCGGTATCCAATAACAGTCCAAAATCCGAAGGAGGCTTTGAACCTGTCCGCGGCTCGCTGCGACCAAGGGAAACGGAGCTGCATCCGGCCGGCTTTATTCTCCGGCGACACGGTGCGGCGATCCGCGGATTGCAGGGATGGATATTGCAATGTCGCTTCACGTCTCGATGGTTGGCAGGACGAGCTACACCCCGTTTCCGCCCCGCCACGACATGCCCCCCGATGGCTTCGGCAAGGCGTCCCGACCGGTTTTCGTGATCGACGCCGAACTGAACCAGCGCTTCGGCAACCGCGGCGCGGAAGCGCTGGCCCGTGACGGCCTGGGCGGCCTCGACCGGTTCACCGCCAGCGACAAGGATTTCATGGCGCGGCTGCAGGTCTGGCTGAAGCGTTGTCGCAGCGGCAGCACGGCCGGCGAGACGCGGCTGCCGCTGGTGCTGCGCAACGGGCGGCAGATCGCGGTCGATGCCGTCCATCTCGCCAGCATCGAATTGTTCGTGCTGACGGTGGACGATCCCGAGAGCGCGATCGACCGCAACATCGCCCGGGTCAGCGAGGCTTGCGGCCTGACGCCGACCGAGGAGCGCATGCTGGCCCTGATGGTCGAGGGGCTCGACACGATCATCGCCGCCAAGCGGCTGGGCATCGCGCCGACCACGGCCCGTACCCATCTTCAGCGCCTCTTCGCCAAGACCGGCACGGCACGGCAGAGCGAGCTCGTCCGCTTCGTCGCGACCTATGTCGAGGAGCTCCGCTGATCGCACGGCCCCGGCAGCGCCGATCGCTGCCAGCCCTGTTGACAGCGCCGGTCATCGCACGCCCATCTGGATCGGCATGCGGAAGCACCGCATCCGTCCGGAGCGATCGCGACCATGGCCGAGACGCTGGCAGCCTTCATTTTCTGCGCGCTGATGAGCGGCAGCGCCATCTTCGGAATCAAGCTGCGGGGCTGGCTCTCGGAGGAACATCTTTCCGAGCACACCCTTGAGGCGATCAGGCTGGTGACGAGCCTGCTCGTGACCTTCGCCGCGCTCGTCCTCAGCCTGCAGCTCTCCAGCGTCAAAGGGGCTTTCGACAAGGCCTATCGCGACCGCAATGCCGATGCGGCCGGGCTCGCGCAGCTCGACGAATGTCTCCGCAGTTACGGGGCGGAGGTGGGGCCGATCCGTCTCGACCTGCGCAGCTATGCTGCCGGCGTCATCGCCAGCACCTGGCCCGGTGAGCCGAAGCCCGCAGGCGTCTCCTATCCCGACACGACCGCGATGGCGCGCGAGGGCGCCGACCCGTCGCTCGGTGCCCTCATGCTCCGCATTGGCCGGGCCATCAATGGATTGGCGCCGGCCGATACGTTTCACGCCAACCTCGCTGCCGAATGCCGGGCGCTCTACCTGCGGGTGCAAGAACGGCGCTGGGCTGTGATCGAGGATGTGCGCGGCCCTGTCTCGTCGCTGTTCACCAGTGTCATGACCTTCTGGCTGATGCTGGTCTTCCTGAGTTTCGGCTTGCAGATCCCGCGCCGGCGCCTGGCCGCGATCGTTCTGGCGATCGGCATCGTCTCGATCTCGACCGTGATGTTCGTAATCGCCGATCTCGAGACGCATTACGGCGGCCTGTTCGGCATCTCCAGCGCTTCGATGCGCGATGTTCTCGCGAGCATGGCCCGCTGACGCATCCGCGCGGTTGGCGCGGCGCTTGCCAAGAGACGCGTGATCGGGTGCGATGGCCTCCGACGATCCGAACGGGTCCGCTTCAAACGATATGATCTCGATACGAGGCAGGGGAATAGGCTGATGGTGCGTGGGATGACGGGATTGCGGTTGAGTCTGGCGCTGGCGGCGTCGATTCTGGCGTTCGGCGTGGCACAGGCCCAGGAGCCGAAGAAGGGCGGCACGGTCCATGTCGTCGTCCAGCCCGAGCCGCCGATGCTGATGCAGGGCCTCAACCAGAACGGGCCGACCAACATGGTCGCCGGCAACATCTACGAGTCGCTGCTGCGCTATAACGAGAAGCTCGAGCCGCAGCCCTCGCTCGCCAAGAGCTGGGAGATCTCGCCGGACGCGAAGGTCTACACCTTCCACTTGCAGGAAGGCGTGAAATGGCATGACGGCAAGCCGTTCACGGCCGACGATGTCGTCTTCACCCTCGACAAGTTCCTGCGCGAGGTGCATCCGCGCTGGCGCCCGATCGTCAACGCGCAGGTCGAGAAGATCGAGAAGGTCGACGACCTCACCGTGAATATCACGCTGAAGCAGCCCTTCGGCCCGATGATCATGACGCAGGAGGTCGCCTCCGCGCCGATGATCCCGAAGCATATCTATGACGGCACGGATTACCGCGCGAACCCCGCCAACAACACGCCGATCGGCACCGGACCCTTCAAGCTCAAGGAGTGGAAGAAGGGCTCCTATATCCACCTCGTCAAGAACGAGGACTACTGGCTGAAGGGCAAGCCGAACCTCGACGAGATCTACTGGCAGATCATTCCCGATGCAGCCGCCCGCGCCGTTGCCTACGAGACGGGCAAGGTCGACGTGCTGACCGGCGGCTCGGTCGACGTCTACGACGTCGCGCGGCTGTCGAAGCTGCCCAATACCTGCATGACGACCAAGGGCTGGGAGATGTTCGCCCCCCATGCCTGGCTCACGCCCAACGTGCGCAACGGCATCCTCGGCAACAAGCAGTTCCGCCAGGGGCTGATGTACGCGATCGACCGCGAATTCGGGAAGGACGTGGTCTGGGGCGGCCTCGGCAAGCTGCCGACCGGGCCGATCTCGTCCAAGACCAAATTCTATTCGGACGACGTGCCGAAATACACCTACGATCCCGCCAAGGCGAAGGAGCTGATCAAGGCCTCCGGCTACAAGGGCGAGACGATCAAGCTGCTCAACCTGCCCTATGGCGAGACCTGGAGCCGCTGGTCCGAGGCGATCAAGCAGAATCTCGAGGATGTCGGCGTCAAGGTGCAGATCGAGAACACCGACGTGCCCGGCTGGACGCAGAAGGCGTCGAACTGGGACTTCGACCTGAACTTCAACTTCCTCTACCAGCTCGGCGACCCCGCCATGGGCGTGGCGCGCTCCTACATTTCCTCCAACATCGCCAAGGGCAATCCCTTCGCCAATGTCGGCGGCTACTCCAATCCGGAGGTCGACAAGCTCTTCGCCGATGCCGCGATCGCGCCGACCGACAAGGAGCGGCAGGAGCTCTACACCAAGATCCAGAAGGTCCTGGCCGACGAACTGCCGGTGCTCTGGCTGCTGGAGATGGACTTCCCAACCATCTACCGCTGCAACGTCAAGAACCTCGTCACCACCGGCATCGGCGTCGACGACGGCTTCCGCGACGCCTGGAAGGAGTGAGACGGGCGCAAAAGGCCGCGTCATCCCGGACGCCGCGTAGCGGCGATCCGGGATCGTATCGGGGTTAGCCTTTGGGCGCCCCATCCTGATGACGGTCCCGCGTCTGCGCAGCGGCACTTCGCGCCGCGGCGCGCGCGGGATGACAGGCTTCACGAAAGTCCTGAATGAACCTCGCGCAATTCCTCGCCGGCCGGCTCGTGAAGGGGATCATCGTCCTCTTCGCCATCGCCGTGCTGAACTTCCTGCTGATCCGGGCCGCGCCCGGCGATCCCGCGCAGGTGCTCGCCGGCGAGGCCGGCGCGGCCGATGCGCAGCTCCTTGAGCAACTGCGCGCCCGCTTCGGCCTCGATCAGCCCTTCCTGACCCAGCTCTGGATCTATCTGAAGGGCTATCTCACCTTCGATCTCGGCTTCAGCTATCGCCAGCAGCAGCCGGTGCTGAGCCTGATCATGGAGCGCCTGCCGGCGACGCTGCTGCTGACGGGCGCGGCCTTCATCGTCTCGCTCGTCGTCGGCACGGCGATGGGCGCGCTCGCGGCGCGGCGGGCCGGCAAATGGTCGGACAGCCTGATCACCACGCTGGCGCTGGCCTTCTACGCGACGCCGCTGTTCTGGATCGCGCTGATGAGCCAGATCGTTTTCGCGCTGAAGCTCGGGCTCGTGCCCAATGTCGGCTACGAGACCATCGGCGCGAACTATACCGGTCTCGCCCGCGCGCTCGATATCGGCCAGCACCTTGTCCTGCCATCGCTGACGCTCGGCCTCTTCTTCACCGCGCTCTATGCGCGGATGATGCGCGCCTCGATGCTGGAGGTCGCTGGCGCCGATTTCGTCAAGACGGCCCGCGCCAAGGGCGTTTCGCAGTCCAGAGTCTGGCGCCGGCACGTTGCCCGCAACGCCATCCTGCCGGTGGTGACGCTGGCGGGATTGCAGGCGGGCCAGCTCGTCGGCGGCGCCGTCCTGACCGAAACCGTCTTCGCCTGGCCCGGCATCGGCCGGCTGATGTTCGATGCGCTGGTCCAGCGCGACTATTCCGTCCTGCTCGGCGTCTTCTTCGTCTCCTCGGCGATGGTCGTCTGCTTCAACATCGCGACCGATCTGGTCTACCGGATCGTCGATCCGCGCATCGAGGCGCATGCATGAACTTCCTCAAGCGCTTCGCCCGCAATCGCGGCGCCGTCATCGGCATCCTCATCCTGCTCGCCGTCATCGCCTTCGCGCTTCTCGCGCCGACGCTCTATCCGCAATCGCCCTGGCGCCCGGTGGCGCGGCCCTTCCTCGCGCCCTTCGTCAACGAGCGTTTTCCGCTCGGTACCGACACGCTCGGCCGCAATCTCGCTTCCGGCCTCGTCCATGGCGCCCGTGTCTCGCTGATGATCGGCGTGGTCTCGACGCTGGTCGCGCTGGTCATCGGCGTGCCGCTTGGTGCGATGGCGGGCTATGCCGGCGGCTTCGTCGATGATGCCCTGATGCGCTTCACCGAGTTCTTCCAGACCATTCCCTCCTTTGCGCTCGCCATCGTGCTGGTCGCGATCCTGCAGCCGCAGCTCGGTTCGATCGTGCTCGCGATCGGGGTGGTCAGTTGGCCCCCCGTGGCGCGATTGGTGCGAGGGGAGGTGCTCTCATTGCGAAGTCGCGAATATGTCCAGGCGGCGGTCACCATCGGCCAGTCGACGCCGCGGATCATCTTCAGCCAGGTCCTGCCCAACACCATCGCGCCGATCATCGTCATGGGCTCGCTGATGATCGGCTCGGCGATCCTGCTGGAATCCTCGCTGTCCTTCCTCGGCCTCGGCGATCCCAACCTGATGAGCTGGGGCTACATGGTCGGCGCCGGCCGCACGCGCCTGCTCGACGCCTGGTGGATCTCGTTCTTCCCCGGGTTCGCCATCTTCCTGACTGTGCTCGCGCTCAACCTCGCCGGCGAGGGGCTGAACGATGCCCTGAATCCGCGTCTGGCCCGGGGGCGCGAATGACCGCCACTCCCGCGCTCTCCATCGAAGGGCTGACGCTGGCATTGCCGGCGATGGCCGATCGCGCCAACGCGGTCGAAAAGGTCACGCTCGCCATCCAGCCCGGTGAGACGCTCTGCGTCGTCGGCGAATCCGGCTCCGGCAAGTCGATGATCGCCCACGCTGTCATGGGCCTTTTGCCGAAGGCGGTGAAACCGGTCGCCGGCGCGATCAGGCTCGCCGGTCGCGACATTCTCGCCCTCGACGAAGAGGCGATGCAGGATGTGCGCGGCCGCGAGGTCGGCATGATCTTCCAGGAGCCGATGACCTCGCTCAACCCGGTCATGCGCATCTCCGACCAGATCGTCGAGACCTTCGAGGCCCATGGCCTGCATGACAGAGCGACGCGGCGCGCCCGCGCCATCGACCTCCTGACCGAGGTCGGCCTGCCCGATCCGCCGCGTCTCGCCAAAGCCTACCCGCACGAGCTCTCGGGCGGGCAGCGCCAGCGCGTCATGATCGCGATGGCGCTGGCGCTCGAACCCAAGCTCCTGATCGCCGACGAACCGACCACCGCGCTCGACGTCACTACGCAGGCGCAGATCCTCAAGCTCATCGACAATCTGCGCCATCGCCACGGCACGGCGGTGCTCTTCATCACCCATGACATGGGCGTGGTCGCCGAGATCGCCGACCGCATCGCCGTGCTCGAGAAGGGCGTTCTGGTCGAGGAGGGCACGGCCGATCAGGTGCTGGGCTCGCCCGCCCATTCCTATACGCAGAAGTTGCTCGCCGCCGTGCCCTCGCTGACGCCGGCCGTTCTGCCGCCGCTGCCGGATACCGCGCCGGTGATCAGCGTCGAGGGCCTCGGCAAGACCTATCGCAAGCGCTCGCTGTTCGGCGTCGCCCGCGAGGTCAAGGCGGCCGACGATATCTCCTTCGCGCTCGTCCGCGGCGAGACGCTCGGCCTCGTCGGCGAATCCGGCTCGGGCAAGTCGACGGTCGGGCGCTGCTGCCTGCGCCTGATCGAGCCCGACCGCGGCCGCATCGCGCTCGGTGATCTCGTGCTCTCCGAACTGAAGCCGGCCGAACTGCGCCGCCAGCGCAAGCGCATCCAGATGGTCTTCCAGGACCCCTTCGCCTCGCTCAACCCGCGCCAGACCGTCGGCCGCATCATCTCCGACGGCCCCGTCGCGCATGGCACGCCGCGCAAGGAGGCGCTGGCGCGGGCGAAGGAGCTGCTGGAACTCGTCGGCCTCTCCGCCAACGCCATCGACCGCTACCCGCATGAATTCTCCGGCGGCCAGCGCCAGCGCGTCGGCATTGCAAGGGCGCTCGCGCTCGAACCGGACGTGCTGGTCGCGGATGAGGCGGTCTCGGCGCTCGACGTTTCCGTGCAGGCCCAGATCCTCAAGCTGATCAAGGATATCCAGGCCCGGCTCGGCCTCGCGATCCTCTTCGTCACGCATGATCTGCGCGTCGCCGCGCAGATCTGCGACCGCATCGCCGTGATGCAGCGTGGGCGCATCGTCGAGACCGGGCCCACGGCGGCGATCTTCGCCGACCCGCAGCACGCGTATACGCGGCAGCTGCTGGCGGCGGTGCCGGGTGGCGGGCGCTTCGGGCACTAATGGAGCGAAACACGCTCTCGTCATGGTCGGGCTTGTCCCGACCATCCACGTCTTTCCCTTCACCCATGTCGCAAGGCGTGGATGCTCGGCACAAGGCCGAGCATGACGGATTTGGCCTAAAGGAGACCTCGCCCATGCCTCTCGACGCCGCTCTTCGCGAAAAAATCCTCGCCGCCGTCGAGGCGGGCTTCGACGAGCAGGTCGCTTACACTCAGGAGCTGGTCCGTTTCGCCTCGACACGCGGGCAGGAGCACACGGTCCAGGATTTCATCTTCCGGGCGATGAAGCAGCGCGGCTTCACCATGGACCGCTTCGCCATGGACAAGGAGGCGATCGCCGCCCATCCCGGCGGCGCGCCCTTCTCCGACACGCATTCCGACGCGCCCATCGTCGTCGGCATCCACCATCCCCGCGAGGAGAAGGGCCGCTCGCTCATCCTGCAGGCCCATGTCGATGTCGTCCCGACGGGCCCCGTCGATCAGTGGAAACATGCACCCTTCGATCCCGTGATCGAGGGCGACTGGATGTACGGCCGCGGCAGCGCCGACATGAAGGCCGGCGCTGCCGCCAATCTCTTCTGCCTCGATGCGCTCCGCCGCATCGGCATGCAGCCGGCGGCGACGGTCTATGTCGAATCCGTCGTCGAGGAGGAATCGACCGGCAACGGCGCGCTGATGACCCATTTGCGCGGCTATCGCGCCGAGGCCGCGCTGATCCCCGAGCCGGAATACGAGATGCTGGCCCGCGCCAATGCCGGCGTGCTCTGGTTCCAGTTCGAGGTGCGCGGCATCCCGGCCCATGTCCGCGAGATGGGCACCGGCGCCAATGCGATCGACGCCGCCTATCGCGTCGTCGCCGCGCTCCGCAAGCTCGAGGAGCAGTTCAATATCGAGAAGGCCGGCCGCGAGCATTTCGAGAGTGATCCCCATCCGATCAACCTGAATATCGGCAAGATCGAGGGCGGCGACTGGGCCTCCTCCGTGCCGTGCTGGTGCCGGGTCGATTGCCGCGTCGGGCTCTATCCCAGCGTCACCGCCAAGGAGACGGCACAGCGCATCGAGGACTGCATCCGCGACGCCGCACGGGGCGATTCCTTCCTCGCGAACAACCCGCCGAAGGTGACGTTCAACGGCTTCTGGGCCGAAGGCTATGTGCTGGAGCCCGGCAGCGAGGCCGAGGCCGTGCTCGCCCGCGCCCATGAGGCGGCGCTCGGCAAGCCGCTGAAGAGCTTCATGACGGCGGCCTATCTCGATACCCGCGTCCACGCGCTCTACGACAAGATTCCGGCGCTCTGCTACGGCCCGATGGGCGAGAATATCCACGCCTTCGACGAGCGCGTCAGCCTCGCTTCGGTGAAGCGCATCACCGGCGCCATGGCGCTCTTCGTCGCCGAATGGTGCGGGCTCGAAAGCATCGCGGGGTGAGAGAGGGCAAGCCGGGCAGGGCGCTGCTGCTCGTCCCGCTGCTCGGGCTGCTCTGGGGCTTCAACTGGCCGGCGGTGCGGATCTCGTTGACCGAGATCGCGCCCTGGACCTTGCGCGCCGCAGGCATGAGCTTCGCCGGGCTTGTCCTCGTCGCCGTCGCTTTGGCGCGCGGTGTTCCGCTCGCGGTGCCGCGCTCACAGTGGCCGCGGCTGGTCGTCGCCGGTTTCCTCTCGATCGCGGCCTTCAACGTGCTGCTAGCCTTCGCGCAATTGGCGGCGCCGACCTCGCGTGCCGCGATCCTGACCTTCACCATGCCGATCTGGGCGACGCTGCTTGCCCGCTTCGTGCTCGGAGAGGCTTTCGATGGTCGGCGTCTCGCCGGGCTCGCGCTCGGCATTGCCGGCCTCGTCTGCCTCGGCCTGCCATTGATATTCGCCGGGCAGCTCTCCTTCGGCCTGATGCTGGCGCTGTGCGCGGCGGTGAGCTGGGCTTTCGGCACGATCGTGACAAAGCGCTGGCCGGTCTCGGCTCCGGCGCTGACCATCGCGGCCTGGCAATTGCTGATCGGCGGCGTGGTAGCCGGTATCGGCATGCTCGTCTTCGAGGGCCTGCCGGTGCCGAAGCTGCTCTCGCCGCGCGTGCTGACAGCGCTGAGCTTCCACATCGTCGGCGCGCAGGCGCTCGCCTATTTCCTCTGGTTCACCGTGGTCTCGCGCCTGCCGGCCGGCATTGCCAGCCTTGGCACGCTGATGGTACCGGCAATCGGCGTACTCGGCTCGGTACTGTTGCTCGGCGAGCGCCCCACGCCGACCGATTGGCTCGGCCTTTGCCTCGTGATTGCCGCTTCCGGCGCGATCCTGATCCCGGCCCGTCGGGGCTGAGCGCTGGTTGATCTCATGCAAGAAGCGACGGCGTATGGGCGAACAGATCGTCATCGGTCTCACGACGAATAAAGGGAGGGCAGGGTTGACCCGATTTTCGCCGATCCTTGCCTTCGTTCTCCTCCTGCTGGCTTTCGGCCCGCAGCTAGCCTTCGGACAAGCCATGACCGACACCAGATTGCATGCGGCTGCGGCCAAGGACGATGTCGCCACGATCAAGCGGCTTCTCGCCGAGGGCACCGCCGTCGATGGGCGCGACAGCCGCGCGCAGACAGCCTTGCTGGTTGCGACCCATGAGAACCGCGTCGACGCCGCCCGGGCCCTGATCGCGGCCGGTGCCGACGTCAACGCCAAGGACGCCATCAACGACAGCCCCTATCTCTATGCCGGCGCGCGCGGCCACCTCGCCATCCTCAAGCTCACGCTGGAGCACGGCGCCGACCTGGAGAGCACTAACCGCTATGGCGGCACGGCGCTGATCCCGGCCTGCGAGCGCGGCCATGTCGATACGGTCCGCACCCTGATCGCGGCAGGCGTCAAGGTCGATCATATCAACAATCTCGGCTGGACCGGCCTGCTGGAGGCGATCATCCTGAGCGATGGCGGCGAGAGGCATCAGCAGATCGCCCAGGACCTGCTCGCGGCCGGCGCCGATGTGAACCTCGCCGATCGCGATGGCGTCACTCCCTTGCAGCATGCCCGCAGCCGCGGCCAGGCGAAGATGCAGCAGATCCTGCTTGCTTCCGGTGGGCGCTGAAGGGGAAGCGAGCCGGAGCGCTCTCGGCCCTGATGCAGGGCGGCGGCTTCCTGATCTCCGCCATCCCGCCCTGCATCGTCGCATTGCTGCGGGATGCCGGCGGCAGCTTCACCGCCGGCTGGCTGATGCATCTGGCTTGCACCATTCTGGCCGGATGGATGGCGCTGCGTTCACGCCGCGCCGCTATGCCCGCGCGATGCGGCTGGCATCGGCCGACGATCAGGCCTTGTCGCCGAGATAAGCCGTCGCGTCGATCTCGACGAGGCAGTTCGGCGAGCCCAGGCCGTTGACGATGCAGGACACGCGGTGCGGCGTCGCCTCGGCGAAATTGGCAAAATAGACCTCGTTCATCGGCTCCCAATAGGCGCGATCGGTGACATAGACCGTGCATTTCAAGACATCGTCGAGGCTGCCGCCCGCCTCCTCGAGCAGCGCCTTGATGTTGTCGATGCATTGCTGGGTCTGCGCCTTGGGATCGCCGATGGCGAGCTTGCCCTCCTCGTCGGTCCCGACGCAGCAGACGAACATGAAGCCGCCGGCGACGGTGGCCTGGGCGAAGGGCAGGCGGCCCTTGTGGATGCGGTCCGAGGTGATGGTGCGCTTGGGCATGGCAGGCTCCGTCAGTGACCGCCCACCCTAGAGGCCGGCCCGGCTGAGCGAAATGCGGGCCATCGGCAAAGGAGTGCTGCCGTCAGCGAAGGCTGCTGGACCAAGCGCCGAACCTCGCACATCCCGATTTTACAACAGGGGTCGGCACCAAGCTCGACAGATGAGGGAATCCGGCCTTCGTTCAGTTGATCCTCAGAGGCCTTGGGACGGAGAGCTTATCTTGGGCTCTCCGTCCGGCGCGCTAACGCGTGCCGATCCGCAGGCCGAATATCTTCGGGATCGCGGCAGCCCCGCGCATCATGACGCCTGCCTGAACACCACGCTCCTCTGCCTCCTCGCAACCGATAATACCCCAGCGCACGAGTCTGCCGCCAACAGCCCTGAAGGGTTCCGGCGGCAATTTCGGGACGTCGCGCGTGCACAGCGGCAGCGTCGACCATTCATCCTTCACGCCCAGGACAAGCGAGGCCAGACATTGTCCGCCCATGTACGTCGGATTGACGCCGTGGCCGGAGTAGCCGGCTCCATAGTGGATGCGTTTACCCGCGACGGTGCGGAAGAAAGGCAAGCGGTCGGACGAAACGTCGATGCCGCCGCCCCACACCTTTTCGACAGGCACATCGGCAAATCCAGGCAGCAGCCTGCGCAGCCCCTTCTCGGCCCGCGCCGCAGATGCACGGTCGGTGGTCAGTGCGGGATTCTTCGTGTTTCCAGCGAAGCTGATCGGCCCGGAACCGGATCCCATGAGGATGCGGCCATCCACCGTCTTGCGGAAGTAGTGGACGAACATGCGTAGATCCGCGAGCCCCTGGTCGCGGTTCCAGCCCATGGTAGCCAGCTTCTCGGGCGCCGGAGCGGTCATCAACGCGTAGGACGAGAACACGCTGACATGCGGACTGACCTCTGGGCGCTTCGCCAATTCGATATTCGTCGCCAGGACGACGTCGCGAGCGATGATCTCGCCGGCCAGTGTTGCGATCCGATTTGGCGAACCGGGGTTGAGCCCGGTCATCGGCGTATTCTCGTAGATGCTGACGCCGGCTTCTATGGCAGCTTTCCGCAGCGCCCGCGCCAACCGAGCAGGATGCACGTTTGCGCCTTCCGGCAGGTACAGGCCGCCGCGGAATACCGGCGAGCGGCAATAGTCCGCGACCTGCTCCGGTGTCAGAGCTTGCGCGCTGTCGGGCACGCCGAGGCGCTTCGCCGTTTCGACATAGAGCTGGATCTTCGCATCCTGCGCACGAGCAGCCGACACGCGAACGTTGCCGGACTCGCGCCACCAGACATCGCGGCCAGGCGCTGTGGCGAAGGCCCGTATCGCGTCCTGGGCGCGCGTGCCCGCCCGCGCTACGGCGAGCGCGCCGTCAGCGCCGATATTGGCAGCCATGCCGGCAAGCGAGGCCCAATATCCGTGGACCTTGCCGCCATTCTTGCCGCTCGCTCCCGAGCCGCAGAGAGAGGCCTCGATCAGCGCGATCGAGAGCTGAGGCGCGCGCTCGCGCAAAGCCAGAGCCGTCCAAAGCCCGGTGAACCCTCCGCCCACGATTGCGACGTCGACCGTGATCTGGCCGGAAAGCGAGGGCGAGGGCTTCTCGCCGCCCTCGGCGCGAAGCGCGTCGCTGAACCACCAGGAAGGATCACCGGGGGAAACCGATGGATAGACGGATGGCTGCGACATGGCTGTGCACCGGATGGCGAGGCGAATTGAAGCGGAAGGTCGATGCCCTCCGCCGTCCTGCACGGCGAAGGGCCAGCGATCTCAGACGAGAGCCTGAACCTGGATTTCGACGAGGATGTCGTCGGCGGCCAGCTTCGACTCCACCGTGGCGCGAGCCGGGGGCTGCTTGGGGTCGACCCAGGCTTCCCAGGCTGCGTTCATTTCGTTGAAGGTGCTGACGTCCTTGAGCCAGATGTTGCCGACAACGATGCGGGTTTTGTCGGTGCCGGCCATCGCCAGGTAGTTGTCGATCTGGGCGAGGATGTCAGCGGTCTGCTCCTTGACGCCGCCGCTGCGGTCCTTCGCGGTCAGGCCGGACAGGAAAGCGAACCCGTTCGCAACCAGCACCTTGCTGAGGCGGCCGGTGACTTCGTGACGCGTAATCATGATTCCTCGTGACAGTTTAGAAGAATGGGCAGCCTCACGCGGCCCGACGCTATCGCCCTAAAGGTGCGATTCTCGGATGTTGATGATCCAGATCAGCCTGGCCTCACTGCCCGAGCGGTTGGTGAGGTAGTGCGGAATCGTGCTCGGAAACTGGAAGCTGTCGCCTTCCGCGAGCGGAAAGACCTCGTCTCCCACCGTCAAATCGACGTTGCCCGACGTGACATAGCCGGCCTTGTCGCCCGGCCCCGTGAGCACATCCATGCTCTGGGCTCCGGGCGGCACGGTGAGGATCATGAAGCGGAGCTGATTGTTGTCGCGGGGCGAGAGCAGTTCCTTGGTGAAATGGCTGCCGCCAACGACGATCTTCGGCCTCTCGCCGGGATGTCGAACGTAGGGGTTCTCGCGCGGAGCCTCCGCCTCGTTCTCGAGGAATGACCACAGCGTCACGCCGAGCGCGGCACGAAGCTTCTGCAGGGTGCTGATCGAGGGATTGGTCGCCCCGCGCTCGATCTGGCTGATACTGCCTGCCGACACTCCAGCCTTTGCCGCCATCTCAAGAATCGTCATGCCGCGCTCCGTGCGCAGAGCGCGAAGGCGGCGGCCGATCCTTTGGTTTTCCAACTGCTCTTCGGTCTCGGGCTCGAGGCTTTCGGCAGTCTGAGTGGCGTCCGACATGGGGGCTCCCGGCTAGGAATGATCGGAAGACGATATGATGAGGAATGAACGGAGGCAACCATTATACTGAAATTGTCGCTCACGCGACGAAAAGCGTTCCATATCAGATATTTATGGGGACGTTCATTACGAGATGGCTGCGGTTGGACCCAGAATGTGCTTGACGACAGCCGGCTATGATGAAAATTTTCGTCTAAAGTGAACGGGCCTGAGAATGTGACTGGCCGGTATGTTCAATATTCTGATGCTCGATCATCAGCCGGAAGCGCCCGCCGGGCGCTTTGGAAGGGGAGATATCACCATGACGATCAATCGCGCGGGCTGGCCGCTTGACCTCAACCGCCGTGATCTGTTCGGGCTCGGAGCCGGGGCGCTCGCTGCTGCCACCAGCGTCGGCGCGCAAGCTCAGACTGCTGGCAAGCCCAACGCGCCGCCTCCCGCGAAGCCGAAAGGCGTGGTCGTCGTCGGCCTTTCGCAGGAGCCGGTCGCGTTCAATCCCCTGATGCCGGGCGTCGAAGTCGACGAGGTCGTCTGGACGAGCGTGTTCAACTCGCTTTGGGTCGCGGAGCCGGATGGCAGTCTGAAGCCGGATCTCGCGACGGAGGTTCCCAGCGAAGCCAATGGCGGTATCTCCGAGGGCGGTCTCGCCTGGACGGTGAAGCTACGCAATGACGTCAAATGGCACGATGGCACGCTGTTTACGGCCGAGGACGTCAAGTACTCGCTCGAACTGATCAACACGCCCGGCTTCAAGGCCCGCACGCGTGTCGGCCACGCCTTCCTCAAGGATATCGTGGTCAAGGGACCGCACGAGATATCCTGGCGGATGGAGAAGGCCTACGCGCGCGAACGAGAGTTATCACGGCGACGGCCCCTATCTGGAAAAGGCCGTTCTCAAATACGTGCCGGACATGACGGCGCTCTACGCCCAGTTCCGCACCGGGCAGGTCGACCTGGTCATCATCTCGGGCATACCTGCCAACTTCTACCAGGAAGCGGTCAAGCTTCCGGGGAGGAAGGTGGCGGTCGCGCCCAGCGGCAACCTCGAAATCATCATGCCGAACCTCGGCAACAAGGCCTTTGCCGAGAAAGCGGTGCGCCAGGCGCTCTACGCTGCGATGGACAAGCAGGCCATCATCGACGCGATCTATTACGGCGTTCCGAAGCCGACGGAGTCCTTCGCGCCGCGGGAGTCCTGGGCTTTCAACCCGAACCTGCCGGCTCAGAAGCGCGACCTCGACAAGGCCAACAAGCTTCTTGATGACGCGGGCTGGAAACGTTCCGGCGCGGGCACGCGGATGAAGAATGGCGTGCCACTCGAATTCGCCGTCTCGACGACGACGGGCAATCAGCTCCGTGAACAGTGCCAGCAGCTCATGCAGCAGGATTGGCAGCAGATCGGCGCCAAGATGACGATCAACAACATGCCTGCGGCCGTCATCTGGGGCGAGTTCTACGTTCGATCGAAGTTCGAGTCCTTGCTGGTCGGGACGACCTTCCGGACGGGCGTCGATCCCGACCCGGCCTCGCGCTTCGCTTCCGACGCCATCCCGGTAAAGGGCGGTAGCGGCGGCAACTACATGCAGTGGGAGAACGCCGAGGCCGATGCGCTGATGAAGCAGGGCCAGGAAACCTTCGATCAAGAGAAGCGCAAAGCAATCTACCTGAAGCTTCAGGAGATCGTCCGCGAGGAGCTGCCGATCCTGCCGATCTTCCAGTACGCGCCGATCGAAGGCGTCAAGGAGGGCCTCATCGGCTATCGCCCCAACATCAACCAACGCCAGAACGCCTGGAACATGAGCAGCTGGTACTGGGCGAAATGACCTGATGAGCCAAGCTGGGAGAGCGGTGTCTTGATCGGGTTCCTCATCCGTCGCCTGGGCCAATCGCTATTGCTGCTGCTCATCGTCTCGATGATCGGCTTCGCAATCTTGCATCTGGCGCCCGGTGGCCCGCTGTCCCAGTTCGCCGCAGGCGGCGAGATGACCCAGGCCGACCTCGACCGCATCGCGGAACAGCTCGGCCTGAACCGCCCTCTGCCGGTTCAATATGCGGAATGGCTATGGCGCATGCTGAGTGGCGATTGGGGGCGCTCCTACCGCGATCAGCAATCCGTGCTCTATGTGATCACCTCCCACCTGGGCGCGACGCTCGAATTGATGCTGACGTCAACGTTGCTCGCGATGGCGATCGGGACCTGGGTCGGCATCCTCGGAGCGATCAAGCGCTATTCGTTGTTCGACGCACTGGCGACAGTCGGCGCGATGGTGGCCCTTTCCATCCCGACCTTCTGGTTCGGCCTCGTCGTGATCTACGTCTTCTCCGTTGGGCTCGGCTGGCTACCGGCCGGCAACCGCTACACGGTCGGTGACGGCTCCCTGCTCAACCAACTGCATCACCTGATCGGGCCCTGCATCGTGCTGGCTCTGGTTTCGACCGCGGTCTGGAGCCGGTACATGCGCTCCTCGATGCTGGATGTCGTCAACCAGGACTACATCCGCACGGCTCGTGCCAAAGGCGTTCCCGAGCGTCAAATCCTGCTGCGGCATGCGCTTCGCAACGCGCTCTTGCCGATGATCACCATCACCGGTCTGCACGTTCCAACGCTGCTCTCAGGAGCGTTGGTGACGGAAACCGTCTTCGCCTGGCCTGGCATGGGGCGCCTCTTCCTCGATTCCATCAGCTATCGCGACTACCCCGTCGTAATGGGCATTCTGATGTTCTCAGCAGTTCTGGTGCTCATGGGCTCATTGATCGCCGATCTGCTTTACGGGGTCGCTGACCCCCGTATTTCCGGGAGCCGGTGATGAGCGGCGCGCCATTCGTGAGCGAGGTTTCGCTCGGCCCGGCCCCGGGTTTCTGGACCAGCCCTGGTTTCCGGCGGTTCCGTCGTCACAAGCTGGCCGTCTTCGGTACCGTCACGATCGTCTTGCTGACGCTCGCCTGCGTGTTCGGTCCCATGCTGCTGCCTTACACGGATACGTTCATCGACATTCGCTCGCGCTTCGCAGTTCCCTTCTCCGGCCCCCATATTCTGGGAACCGACCCGCTCGGCCGCGACATTCTCGCCCGTCTCCTGATGGCAGGCCGCATCTCCCTCGCGGTCGGCTTCTCCGCCATGCTCATCGCAATGGGCATCGGGATCGTCGTCGGGATGGTCGCCGGCTTCTATGAGGGGGCGGTCGGCGCCGTCCTCATGCGCTTCGTCGACGCGATGCTGTGCTTTCCGTCGATCTTCCTGCTGCTGGCGATTTCGGCGCTGGTCTCGCCTTCCGTGCCGTCGATCGTGCTCCTGATCGCCATGACATCCTGGATGGAGGTCGCGCGCGTCGTCGAGGCTCAGATCCGATCCCTCAAGACCCGCGAGTTCGCCCAGGCTGCGGTCTCCTTCGGCGCCAGCAGCCGGCGCATCATGCTGCGGGAGTTGTTGCCCAATGCCGTGGCGCCCATCGTCGTCGCAGCCACGCTGAACGTCGCACACGCGATCCTGGCCGAGAGCTATATCTCGTTTCTGGGATTCGGCATCCAGCCGCCGACCCCAAGTTGGGGCAACATGCTGGAAAGCGCACAGAGCTATCTGACCAGCGCCCCTTGGCTCGCGATCATCCCCGGTGCCGCAATCACGCTCGCGGTGACGTCGTTCAACTTCATTGGCGACGGGCTGCGGGACGCTTTGGATCCGAAACTTTAAGTCCGAACTCGCAGGGTCTGCCGACGCGGCCAATGTCCGCTTTCCAGCGTCAGCCCAATATCCGCAAGTAGCGCTTCCTGCGGGGGCGAACCTGAGTAGATTCAGGTTGCCCCTCCGCAGGGGCAATTTCCAAATCCGGTCTGCGTGACGCAACTTGGATGCGTCGCGCAAGATCGACGGGTCACCCGATGGGTCGTCAGGCGAGCGACCGCACGGCTCTCCTGATCGTGTCGAAGATGCGATCGACCTCGCTCTCCGAAATGATCAGCGGCGGGGACAGCACAAGCGCGTCGCCGGCCGTGCGCAACAAGACGCCGTTCTCGAAGCAGAAATTGCCTGCAGGCACGCTGCGGCTCATCGGCTCGTCCTTCGGCGCGATCTCGATCGCCGCCAGCAATCCGATATTGCGGATGTCGACGATATGGGGCTCTCCCTTCAGAGAATGAGCCTGCTCCTCCCAATAAACCGCCATTTTGGCAGCGCGAGCGAAGATGTCCTGCTCCTCGTAGACATCGATCGAAGCAAGCGCCGCTGCACAGGCGAGGGGATGGCCCGAATAGGTATAGCCATGCATCAGCTCGATCGCGCTTTCGGGCCCGTTCATGAAGCCATCATAGACTTTGCGCGATGCAATCACGCCGCCCATGGGCACCGCGCCGTTGGTCATGCCCTTCGCGCAGGTGATCATGTCAGGCGTGACACCCAGGGCGGTCGATCCGAAGGCCGTGCCCAGGCGGCCATAGCCTGTAATGACCTCGTCGAAAATCAGCAGGATGCCGTGCTTCTCCGTGATGGCACGCAGTTTTTCGAGATAGCTCTTGGGCGGAGGCAGGACGCCGCCCGATCCCGTGACGGGCTCCACGATCACCGCGGCAATCGTTGACGCGTCGTAGATCTGAACCATGGCTTCGAGTTCATCGGCGAGATGGGCTCCCCATTCCGGCTGCCCCTTAGAGAAAGCCTGCTCCTCCCGGTTGTAGGTATGGGAAAGATGGGCCACCCCCGCCAATAGCGGCCCGAAATCGCGCTTCTGCCTGCCGATGCCGCCGACCGCGAGCCCGCCAAAGCCCATCCCATGATAGCCTTTGGCACGACCGATCAGCATGGTGCGATGGGCTTCGCCGCGAGCCCGGTGATAGGCGCGCGCGATCTTGAGCGCCGTGTCGACGGCTTCCGAGCCGGAGTTGGTGAAGAATACCCGGTCCATTCCGGGCGGAGTCAGCGTCGCTATGCGCTCGGCAGCCTTGAATGCGAGTGGATGGCTCATCTGAAACGAGGAGACATAGTCGAGATGGCCGGCCTGTTCGCGGATCGCCGCCGTGATGCGCTCTTGGCCATGGCCCGCGTTCACACACCAGAGCCCGGCCATCCCGTCCAGAATCTCGCGACCATCCGCTGCTGTGTAGTACATCCCCTTGCCGGCGACGAAGAGGCGCGGGTTGGTTTTGAAGCTACGGTTCGGCGTGAAGGGCAGCCAGTACGGATCGAGCCCTTCGCGGCTGAGATTCATCTGCGGAACGATCGTCATGACATTCTCCCAAGCCCTGCGCGCTGATGTTCGAGGTCAGCGCGTTTTGGGATTATGTCATCATAAAATACATTTCACAATTGGCTCAACAATTGCGCTCTCGAGGCGAAAGGCTGACCTCCTGGGCGCGATCAAGATGGCGTCGCAGGAGGGCGGCTGCGATATCGCGTTCGCCTTCCTGCAGGCGTTCGATGATGTCGATGTGCTCACGACACGAGACCACGACACGCTCGGGGCCATAGCGCCACGAGTAGTTCGAGTACCGCCGCAGGCGGCTCTGCTGCTGGAGCGCGAGCACGAGAAAGCGGTTGCCGCTGGCGGCCATCAGACCTTCGTGGAATTCGCAATTCATCTCGAAGAGCGCGACGCTGTCGTTTTCGTTCCAGGGGCGCATCAGTGTCGCTTCATGGCGGCGGTGCATGTCCGCGAGCCAGGCAGGGTCAGGGGCGAAAGATGCCTCGAGAACCGCCGCCGGCTCGATGATGCGACGGAAAGCATAGCCCTCGATGATCGCTGCGTTGTCGTTAAGCGGGGAAAAAAGCCACCCATGACCCGGCCGGCGCTCGACCATCCCGACCTCGGCCAATTTATTCAGGACGCGCAACAAGAGCGGTCGCCCGATCTCATAGCGCCTCATCATGTCTGCTTCAGAGGCTTGAGAGGGCAGGGTGCCGGCAACGCGATCCTTGGCGACGCGGACGCAATAGGCGTCGAGCTCCGACGAGCCGCTGCTGTACTCGCTGTCGGAAATCTCGTCGGCCGGCCGCGATAGCGCATAGCCGCCATTGGGAAGGGGGACGACAAGGCCGCGCTCGGCGAGGTGTCGCAGCGCTGCTCTTATGGGCGTGCGGGAGACCTGCAGGCGCCGCGCCAGCGAAGCCTCGGGCAGGCGGTGCCCCGGTGGTAGAGCGTCGTGTCGAATTGCCTCGAGGATGCGCGGCAGCAGGTCCCGCTGCAATTTGCTCGGAGGATCGAAGGTCGGCGCTGTCGGTGTCGCCTTCTCGTGTTTCATGGTTTGACAAAATACATATTGTTGGCCTCCATAGGAAGACGCGCAGTCGGAGCCTATGATGTCCTCGAGCCAGACTACAGCGATGTCCCCGATCGGGGGATCAGCCGATGAGGCTTTGTGGCGGCTCGACGCCTCGGAGCTTGCGCGGCTGATCGCTCAGGGCGAGGTCTCAAGCCGTGAAGCTGTCACCTCCTGTCTCGCTCGCATGGATGCAGTCAACGGCACGCTGAACGCCGTCGTGCGCCGCTTCGATGCGGAGGCGCTGGCCGCTGCCGACGCCGCTGATGCAATGAGGGCGCGCGGTGAGGCACTCGCCCCGCTTCACGGCGTCCCCATCACGGTCAAATGCAATATCGACCAGAAGGGCCACCCCACCGATGGCGGTGTCGGGGCCTATCGGGATCTCGTCGCCGACAGCGACAACCCGGTCGTCTCCAACCTTCGCGCAGCCGGCGCCGTGATCATCGGCCGTACGAACACGCCATCCTATTCGATGCGCTGGCACACCGAAAACGCGCTCCATGGCGCAACGCTGAACCCTTGGCGCGCCGACATTACGCCCGGCGGATCGAGCGGAGGTGCAGCGGCCGCCGTAGCTGCGGGAATCGGGCCGATCGCGCATGGCAACGACATTGCCGGCTCCGTGCGCTATCCGGCTTATTGCTGTGGGCTCGTCGGCCTGCGCCCAAGCTACGGGCGGGTGCCATCGAGCAACGCGACAGCCAAGGGGCTTGCCTCGATTTCTTCGCAGCTCATGGCGGTTCAGGGGCCGCTGACCCGCAATGTGCGCGATTGCGAACTTGCTTTCGACGCGATGGCGCGGCCGAGCGTGCGTGACCCACGTTGCGTGGTGCCGGCGCCATTTCCAGCCGACTCGGGGCCCTTGCGCGTCGCCTTGGTGAGCAAGCCCGGGAATGCCGTCGTCGATCATGGCGTGACGGCGGCCGTGATCAGCGCGGGCCGCGCGCTCGAGGCCGCCGGCGTCATTGTCGAAGAGGTCGAGCCGCCCGATCTTGCCGCTGTCGGCGATCTTTGGAGCAAGCTCGCCGTAGCCGATGTCATTGCAGGGCTGCAGCCGCTGATCGCGGAAAATGGCGATGATGGGATACGGCGGGCGGTCGCGCTCTGGGCTGAGGTCTTCCCGCGCTACAGCGCTGCAGACACTTTGACGGCGCTTGGCGAGCGTTTGCTTGCGCTGCGCAACTGGCAGGTCTTCTTCGAGACCTATCCGGTCGTGGTCATGCCCTGTTCGTATGCGCTGCCGCTTCTCGTCGGCTTCGACGTGCAGAACGCCGCCGAGACCGCCCGTGTGCTGGCCGCGCAAAGTCCGCTCATGGCGATTTCGGTGCTGGGCCTGCCGGGCCTGGCGGTGCCGACAGCGCCGCATGACGGCATACCATCGGGCGTTCAGGTCGTTTCCGGTCGTTTCCGCGAGGATCTCTGCTTCCGGGTCGGGGCGATCATCGAAGCCAGTTTCGACCGAGCAACCCCGCTCGATCCGCGCCCGACAGGAGCATATTGATGGCCCTCATCCGCCGTCACGGCGTCAAGCTTTCGGCATATGACTTCGGACGTACGACGATCCATGCCTGTCAGGCCGATCCGCGCTTCTCTTGGTGCGCCTATGTGCCGGAGGATTACGACGAGGCCGGCTCCGAACAATATCGGCTGCTGGTCGCGGTCCATGGCACGATGCGCGACATGGTCGCTTATCGCGACGATTTTATACCTTACGCCGAGCAGACCCGGAGCATCGTGCTGGCGCCATTGTTTCCCGCTGGCATCACCAGCCCCGGCGAGCTCTCGTCATACAAGCTGATGACGCCGTCGGCGGTGCCCTATGATACCATCCTGCTGTCGATGGTCGACGAGGTCAGGGCGCGCTATCGGATCGCTGGCGACCGGTTCGCGCTCTATGGCTTCTCCGGCGGCGGGCATTTCGCACACCGCTTCCTCTATCTCCATCCCAAGCGGCTGTCCGCGGTCTCGATCGGCGCTCCGGGCATCGTGACGCTGCTCGATTTCGAGCATGATTACTGGGTCGGCGTGCGCGATTTCGAAACGGTGATGGGCAGGGCGATCGACCTGGAAGCGATGCGTCAGGTCGCGGTCCAGATGGTCATCGGGGGCGATGATACCGAGACCTGGGAGATCACGCTGGCGAAGAACTCGCCGCTGTGGCGCGAAGACTGCGCGATCGCAGGTGTCGACCGGCCCGAGCGCCTGCGCAGCCTCAAATCGAGCTTCGAGAACCACGGCATAGCCGTTCGTCACGACACCGTGCCGGGCATTGCTCACCGCCACGCGGGGCTGGTCCCGGCGGTCAGCGACTTTCTGGTTCAAGCGGTGCCTCGCCCGTAATGCGCGCCTTTCCCCCGAATTCCTGATGGAGACCGACCATGCGACGTAGCATCTGCCTTGCCGTTCTCGTCGCATTGGTCACGGGATCGGCCCTGGCCCAATCTGCTCCCACGGCCGGGCGGCTGGCGATCGCGCTGAACGCGGATATCCGCAGCCTCGAGCCAGGGGTGAACCGCGACACCAATACCGACACGGTCATTCACCAGCTGTTCGAGGGCCTCGTCGCCTACAAGACGGATCTCGATGTCGGGCCCGCGCTCGCCGAGAGCTGGACGCTGACCAACGACGGCAGGACTTATTCCTTCAAGCTTCGTCCAGCCCTTTTCCATAATGGCAAGCCCGTAACATCGGCCGAGATCAAGTGGTCGTGGGATCGTCTCAACCAGTCGTCCGCCTGGACCTGCCGGCCGGTCTTCAACGGTCAGTCGGGCGCCAAGGTTGTGTCGGTCGAGACGCCGGACCCGCAGACGATCGTGTTCAACCTCGATCGGGCGAGTGCGATTTTTCTGAAGCAGTTGGCCAATATCCAGTGTCACGTGCTGGCGATGCACCCCGAAAGCGTCGACACGGAAGGCAAATGGACCAAACCGATCGGTTCCGGCCCCCTCAAGCTGCGAGAATGGCGCCGGGCGGAGTACATCCTGCTCGACCGGTTTGAGGACTATCGCGGCAGCACGGCACCCGCCAACGGCTTCTCCGGCGCGCGTGACATGAAAGTGGACCAAGTCATCTTTCAGGTCATTCCCGATACCAGCGCACGCGAAGCCGCCCTGGTGACCGGTGCCGTCGACATCCTCCACGATATCGAGCCCGAACAGATGGGTGCGATGAAGCAGCGCGGCATGCGTGTTCTCAGCACCCCTGGGCTCGGATGGTCGACACTGCTGATGCAGACGGACGATCCGGTGCTGTCGAACGTCAAGATTCGCCAGGCCGTGGCGCATGCGATCGACATCAAGCAGATCGCGGAAGCCCGGACGCTTGGCATGGCCCCTGCGAATGCCTCTGCGGTCAGCAGCTCCACCGCCTTTTACAACGAAGGTTTCGCTGCGTGGCCTGCCTATGACCCTGCTCGCGCCAAGGCGCTCCTGAAGGAGGCCGGCTACAAGGGCGAGCCGCTGCGCATACAGACCAACAAGCAGTATCAAGCCATGTACCAGAATTCGGTGATGATCGAGCAGATGCTCACCGAGGCTGGATTTTCAGTGAAGCTCGACGTCATCGACTGGGCCACGCAGCTATCGAACTACCTCAATGGCCGGTTCCAGATGCAATCCTTCGGATTTTCGGGCCGTTTCGATCCGGCGCTGATGTATGCCGCCTTTGTGGGCGACAAGACGAAGTTCAAGACGGCGCAATATGGCGACCCTGCGGCGGTCGAGCTCCTCGGTCAACTCGACACCACCGGCGACCCCGCGGTTCGGGGCAAGCTCCTGGCAGCCCTCCACGCCAAGGTTCAGGCCGATGTGCCCATCGTTGGCTTGTACTTCGCGCCGATCATCGAAGCGGTGCATCCCCGCATCGAGGGGTATGTCTCATGGCCGGCCAATCGCCCGATCACCTGGGGCGTCTCCAAGCGCTAGGAGCCACGGCATCGCGTTGAGCGGGCTTGGAAGGCTTCGACGAAAGATGTCGGAGGCGCTCACACAGACTGCTGAATGGCGCGGCGAAGCGCTTTTCAGGACGCCGCCGACTTCGGCTCCTGGCTCTTAGCCTATGGCCGGAACGTCAGGTTTCGGCCAATCGACGGTTGTGACATCGAGGCGCCGGCTGGCGGCATGGGCGGTCACAACTCAGAGTGTTTCGTGGTGATTGAACACAGGCGGCTTGGCAATCGAAACTTCCGTTGCAGCAAGGGCATAGGCTGCCCTTAGACAAAGATGTTCGCGCCATGGTGCGCCGATCAGCTGAACGCCGATCGGCAAGTCCGATGCAAAGACGGGAACGGTGACCACTGGCAGTCCGATGCAGGAAATCGGTTGGGTGAAAATGCCGATATTCGGCCTCAATGGCACGGTCTCACCCCGCAGGGCCACGCTCTTCTGGCCGAGTTCGGGCGCGGTGCAGGGTGTTGCTGGTGCGATGATCAGATCGACGGTCTCGAACAGCCGCATCATCTGATTTTGAAACCAGCGCCGCGCCCGCTGCGCCTGCAGGTACCAAGCTGTTGGCTGCATCGCGCCGGCGAGAAAGCGGTCGCGTGTCTCAGGATCGAAATCGTCCGCGCGCTGCCTCAGCCGCTCCAGATGGAAAGCAGAACTCTCGCCGTTGGTGATCAGGAAAGCCGCCGCGCGGGCGATATCCGCCCCTGGGATATCCACCACCTGCGTGGCGCCCAGCGCACGGGCGACCACGGCAACGGCTTTGTCCGCCTCAGGCATCCCTATCGTGGAGAAATAGCCTCCGGCGACGGCGATGCGAAGACCGGAGACTCCGGTCTTCAACGAGGGCAGTGTCGGCTCGATGGGTCGCGGCGCACAGGCAGGGTCATGCGGATCAGGGCCCTGCATCAGGTCATAGGCCATCGCGAGGTCGTTGACGTCGCGCGCGAAGGGCCCGAGATGATCGAGCGAGTCGCAGAACGGGAAGCTGCGCGTTCGCGGGAGCCGGCCATAGGTCGGCTTCAGGCCGAAGAGGCCGCAGAACGAACTCGGCACCCGGATCGAGCCATTGGTGTCCGAGCCGAGCGACAAGGGTGCTAGTCCTGCCGCTGTGGCAGCAGCGGAACCGGACGAGGAACCGCCCGCCATGCGGGTGAGATCATGCGGATTGCGGCACGGACCGTCATGGGCGTTCTCTCCCGTGAAGTCATAGGCGTATTCGCCCATGTTGAGGCCGCCGAGCAGGATCGCATCCGCCCGGGTCAAGCGCTCGATCAGAACCGCATCGCGGCGGGCAGATGAGGCCTCCCGGTTGATCTTGGAGCCGGCGCGGGTGGGCAGGCCCGCAATGTCGAACAGGTTCTTGGCAGCGAACGGCACGCCCGCCAGTGCGCCGACCTCGTGGCCCGCGGCGAGGCGCGCGTCGATCTCCGCAGCCTGATCGAGCGCGCGCGCGGCGGTGATGTCGGTAAAGGCATTGATGGCCGGGTTGAGCGCTGCGATGCGCTCCAGAAAACCGCGGACGACCTCCTGTGCGCTCATCGCCCCTTCACGAATATCGGCGGCGATCCGGTGCGCCGGTGCGAAAGCGTCGAAACTCACGCGGCTCCTCCCTCGTCATTCCTGCCGGCGCGGAACACGGCTGCCGGCTCGAAGACGGTGGCGTCGAGCGGGGCGAGGAAGACGGTCGCCGCCATGCGCTCAGCGATCGCCAGGAACTGGAGAACCGCCGGCCGCTGCTCTTGCGTGATGGTCAGGTCGAGCGTTGCCGCCATCGCGTCGCAATGGCGGGCGGCATCGAAAGGGAGTTGATCATGGCTCATCGAGTGTCCTCCGATGTCGTGCGGGTTTTGGGTGCGATGGCCGCATCGCTCGTCGGGAATCGGTGGCGCTTCAGGCGCCTTGCCGCTTGCGCGGCCAGCACCGGCAGCACCTCTTCCGTCGTCGAAACCCAGCCGAAGATGCCGCCTTGGGCTGCGATCATCCGCAGGCCCACCTCATGGAACTCAGGAAAATACGAGGCGCAGGCGTCCGCGAGCACGAGGCAGCGATAGCCGCGGTCATTGGCCTCGCGCACGGTGGTGTGAACGCAAACCTCGGTCGTGACGCCGCAGACCAGCAGGGTCTCGACATGGCCGTTGCGCAGCATGAGGTCGAGATCGGTCTGATAGAACGCACCCTTGCCGGGCTTGTCCAGCACGGGCTCGCCGGGCAACGGCGCCAGGGCCGGGACGATATCGTGCCCGGCCTCGCCGCGAATGAGGATGCGGCCCATCGGTCCCTCGGTGCCGATGCGCTTGTCGGCCGGCCCGCGCTGAATCTTGGCTGGCGGCGCATCGGACAGATCGGGCCTGTGCCCTTCACGCGTGTGGATGACGAGCAGCCCGGCGGCGCGCGCGGCGTCGAGGACCCGCCGGCAGGGCGCGATCGCCCTGGCGAGCAGCGACACGTCATTGCCCAGAACCGCGCCGAAGCCGCCGGGCTCCAGAAAATCCCGCTGCATGTCGATGATGATCAGCGCCGAGCGGGCCAAATCGAGGCTCAGCGCGCCCGGTTCTGCGGTCACCACGACAACTGGCAAAGGGCGCCCCTCTCAAGAGTATGGCACCGTCTCTGCAAGGCCCGTGCCTGCAATGCCGACGCGCGGCGGGGTGACGCTCAACGAACGAGGCAAGGGGCGATGGCCTGACTTGGTGACGCAACGAGAAGCCCCGACATCGTGCGCGACTTCGATGGACAGGCGGCTGCCAGCGGTGTTCTGGCGCGCCTGGTCTTTCGCATGATCCTTGCATGCAAGCCGGGCGGAAATGATCGTTTTGTGATCACCCGCATGGCTGGTGACAACGGAAGGCGAGCCACGTGCACACTCTCGGGGAACTTCTGGCGGCCCATATCGATGGCCAGCGCGGCATCGCGGACACTGTCGTCGCCAGCTATGCCCGGCTGGGCGCAGTGAACGACCCCGCCATCTTCATCGCACTCAAGCCTGAGGCCGAAGCGCTGGCCGAGGCTGCGCGCCTGCAGGCGGAAGGGCATCGCGGACGAGCGCTCTGGGGCATTCCCGTTGCCGTTAAGGACAACATCGATGTCATGGGCCTGCCGACGACGGCGGCCTGCCCGGGCTTCCTCTACATGCCCACGCAGGATGCGGCTGCGGTGGCCCGCCTCAGGGCGGCCGGGGCTATCATCGTCGGCAAGACCAATCTCGACCAGTTCGCGACCGGGCTCAACGGCACGCGCTCCCCTTACGGAACGCCGCGCAATGCACTGAGGCCCGACCTCGTCCCCGGCGGCTCCAGCTCGGGCTCGGCGAGTGCGGTCGCTGCCGGCATCGTCCCCGTGGCGCTGGGCACGGATACCGCCGGATCGGGACGCGTGCCCGCCGGGCTGCAGAACCTCGTCGGCCTGAAGCCGAGCCTCGGCCTCGTATCGACGGCCGGTGTCGTGCCGGCCTGCCGCACGCTCGATTGCGTCTCGGTCTTCGCGCTGACGGTCGACGACGCGACCGCCGTGCTGGATGTGATCGCAGGTCCCGAGCCGACCGATCCGTTCTCCAGGTCGGTGAAGCGCGGCAGGCTCGGCACATTGACGCCACATCAGCGCATTGCCGTCCCCCGCCCAAGCGATCTCGACTTCGACGGGAATCGCGCTGCCGAGGCGAGCTTCGCCTTGGCGATCGAACGCGCCCGATCGCTGGACGCCACGATCGTTCCTCTCGATATGACGCCTTTCTACGAGACGGCCCGGCTGCTTTATGACGGGCCCTGGGTGGCCGAGCGCTTTCTGACGATCCGCGACCTGCTCGCCCGCGATCCGGAGACGATCCTGCCCGTCATCAGGGAGGTGGTCGCCGGCCGGCCGCTGTCCGACGCGGCCGAGGCCTTTGCGGCGCAGTACCGGCTCGCGGAGCTCGCGCTCGCTGCCAGAACGGCGCTGAAGGGCATCGATGCGATGATGGTGCCGACGGCCCCGCGGCCGGTGACGCTGGCCGAGATCGCGGCCGATCCGATCGGCAAGAATTCGCTGCTCGGTCGCTACACCAATTTCGTCAACCTGCTCGACATGTGCGCACTCGCCGTGCCCGTGAGCCTGGCGACCGACGGCACCGCCGCGGGCGTCACCTTCATCGCGCCATCCGGCAGGGATGCCGCGCTGGCGACACTCGGTCGCGCCTTTCATCAAGCTTCCGCCCTCAGCCTCGGTGGCACGGGCGCGGCCCTGCCGCCGCTGCCGCCCTCCGAGACAGTCGTGGCCGCCGGCACGATCGAGATCGCCGTGGTGGGCGCGCATCTCTCGGGCATGCCGCTCAACGGCGAGCTCACCGCGCTCGGGGCCGTTTTCGTGCGGGCAACGACCACGGCGCCGCGCTACCGGCTCTACGCGCTGCCGGGCGGCCCGCCGGCCCGCCCCGGCTTGATCCGCGTCGGCAATGGCGGGGCAGCCATCGCGCTGGAGATATGGTCCTTGCCGGCCGAAGGCTTCGGCCGCTTCGTCGCCGGCATTCCCTCGCCATTGGGCATCGGCACGCTTGACCTGGCCGACGGCACGCAGGTCAAGGGCTTCCTCTGCGAGACGATCGCGACGGAGGGCGCGCGCGACGTCACCAGCTTCGGCGGCTGGCGGGCCTTCGTCGCAAGCCAGACCCAGCCTCAGGGCGTTCCCGCGTAGCTCCTGAACGCATCGCGCACGATCCCGATATGGGCGCGCATCGCCTCCATCGCGGCGAGGCGGTCCCCGCGCAGGATCGCCTGCACGACATGGTCATGCTCCTGATAGGAGCTCGCCAGGCGGCTCGGCACGCGGAACTGCGCACGGCGGAACGGCGCGACGCGCATGCGCGTCAACAGGGTCAGTTCGGCAAGATAGCCGTTATGGGAGCCAGCATAGATCGCGGCGTGAAAAGCCTCGTTGGCCTCGTGATAACGCAGGGGATCGCCCTCGTGCACGAGCACGCGCAGGGCCTCGTGCTGCGCTTCCAGGTCGCGGCGTTCCGGCACCGTCATGTTGCGGGCGGCGAGGCCTGCGCAAAGCGCCTCCAGCTCGGCCATCGCCTCGAACATGTCGTCGAGCTGGGCCGGGCTCGGCAGCGCGACGACGGCGCCGCGATGCGGCCGGACATCGACGAGGCCGGAAGCCGAAAGCTGCCGTATCGCTTCGCGGACAGGCGTGCGCGAGACGCCGAAGCGCGACGCCAGCTCCTGCTCGTCGAGGGAGGTTCCCGGTTCCAGCGCTCCCGAGATGATCTCGTCGGCGATCTGCAGGCGCAAGGCCTCGGTCCGCGTCCGCGGCGGCAGCGCGGGCTTCGATGGAGTCGCAAAGGCGACGTGGCGCGGCGGCATGGTCAAAGTCGGAAGGAAACCGGATGGCGCGCTCATTCCGGAATGATGCTGACATGGGCGCTGACGACCCGCCAGCCTTCCGCAAACTTGATCCAGGTCTGGCTCTGGCGGCCCACCTTGCCGACCAAACTGTCGCGTCGAAACAGCGTGTTTGCCGTGGCGGTCGTGGCGCCATAGGTCGTGATCACGGTGCGCTCGATCCTTCGCATCAAGTCCGTGGCTGGACGGGCTGACCGGAAAGCGGCGATTTCGTCGTAGCCGTAGAGGTTTTCGCCAACGCCGTAGCGTAGCGTCTGCGGGCTGTCCTTGAAGAGCTTGTCCAAAGTCGCGACGTCATTGCTGACGAGCGCCGTCTCGTACGCGGAAAAGGCGGCTGTCACCTCGGCCAGGACCGCGGGGTCGTTGATCTTCATGGTCGGCCTCCGGGACGGGCACGATTGACCGCTCACAGCGGCGGATGCGGAATCGCCGTCAGCAGTTCCTTGGTATAGGCGGCCTTGGGGGCGCCGAGCACCTCCTCCGCCGTGCCTTCCTCGACGATCGAGCCGGACTTCATCACGATCACCCGGTCGCAGAGCAGCCGCACCACGTTGAGGTCGTGCGAGACGAAGAGATAGCTCATGCCGAGCCGGCCCTTCAGCTCCTCGAGCAGGTTCAGCACCACGGCCTGGACGGAGACGTCGAGCGCGGCGGTCGGCTCGTCCAGGATGACGAGGTCCGGGTCGAGCGCGATGGCGCGGGCGATCCCGACGCGCGCCTTCTGCCCGCCCGAAAGCTGGTGTGGAAACCGGTCGATCAACTCGACCGGCAGGCCAACGAGCCGCGCCAACTCCTCGCAGCGCGCCCGCAGCGCGTCGCGGCCCCTGATCGCGCCCATCCGGAGGATCGGATCGGCGATGGCGCGCTCGGCCGTGAAACGCGGGTTGAGGCTGTCCGTCGGGTCCTGGAACACCATCTGGATGCGCCGGCGATGGGCGGAGGCGGCGAACCGCTTGGCGGGGATCGCGCCGATATCGGTCCCGTCGAAGACGATCCGGCCGCCGCTCGGATCGATCAGCCGCGTGATCATCATCGAGGTCGTCGATTTGCCGCAGCCGGACTCGCCGACGAGGCCCAGCGTCTCGCCCCTGGCGATGTCGAAGCTGATGCCGTCGACCGCTCGGAAGGGCGCCGGCGGCTCGGCCGCGTTCCGCCCCAGGAGCTTGCCGAAGATGCTGCCGGCAGCCGGGCGCGGATACTCCTTGAGCAGGTTCTCGACCTGCATGAGCGGGCCGGCCCCCGCCGCGGGTTTCGGGGCCACGCTCGGGGCTGCCTCGGCCGGAACCGTCTTCGGTATCTCGGGCAGCAGATCCGCAAGGCTCATCCCGAGGCGCGGCGTCGCCTGCATGAGCTTGCGCGTATAGGGATGCCGGGGGTTCCGGAAAATCTCGGCGGCTGGCGCGGTTTCGACGACCTTGCCCTTCTCCATCACGACGACCTTGTCGCAATAGGCCGCCGCCAGACCAAGATCATGGGTGATCAGGATGGTCGACATGCCGCGCTCCCGCGTCAGCTCGACGATCAGGTCCATCACGGCCTTCTGGGTGGTGACGTCGAGACCGGTGGTCGGTTCGTCGGCGATCAGCAATTGCGGCTGGCAGGCCAGCGCGAGCGCGATGACGACCCGCTGGCACATGCCGCCCGACATTTCGAAGGGATAGGCGTCGTAGCGCTCCTCCGGCCGCGCGATCCGGACGCGGGTCAGAGCCTCGATCGCCTTCTCCTTTGCGGTCGCGCGCGTGGCCTGTACATGCTGCAGCAGCACGTCCTCGATCTGCTTTCCGACTTTTCGGATGGGGTTCAGCGCCGCCCGCGGGTTCTGGAAGATCATCGAGATCTCCCTGCCGCGCAGGTCGCGCATCTGGGCTTCATCGGCAGCGACCAGATCGATGCCGGAGAAGGCGATCGACCCTTCCGCAACCTTGCCGGCTCGGTCGAGGATGCGAACCACGGCGTAGGACGTCACGGACTTGCCGGAGCCGGACTCGCCGACGATAGCCACCGTCTCGCCCTTGGCGACGCTGATGTCGATTGACTTGACCGCTTGCACAGGTCCGCGCCGCGTCGCGAATTCGACGGTAAGGTTTTTGATGTCGAGCAGGGGCGAGCTGGTCATCCTCAGTTCCTCCGCTGGGGATCGACGAGGTCGCGCACGCCGTCGCCGAGGAGGTTGAAGCAGAAGACCGCGATCATCAGCGCCAGCCCCGGAAACAACGCGATCCACCATTCGCCCGAGACGATGAAGCTCGCGCCTTCCGCGACCATGATGCCCCATTCCGGCGTCGGCGGCCGCACGCCGAGCCCGATGAAGGACAGCCCGGCCGCGTTCAGGATCGCATAGCCCATGGTCAGCGACATCTGGACCGCCATGATCGGCATGATGTTAGGCACGATCTGCGTCAGCAGCAGGCGCCAGTCGGAATTGCCCGAAAGCCGTGCCGCCTGCACGAAGCCGGCCTCGCGCCGCACATTGGCCTCGGCGCGGGCGACGCGGGCATAAAGCGGGAAATTGATGATCGCGGTCGCGATCACGATGTTGGTGACGCTGTTGCCGAGCGCCGCGACGATGCCCATCGCCAGCACGAAGAGCGGGAAGGCCATGATCGTATCGGCGATGCGCCCGACGACCTTGTCGACCCAGCCGCCATAGAAGCCCGCGCTGACGCCGGCGAGCCCGCCAAGCAGGAAGACGAGCGCGACGGAGGCGATCGCGATGGTGAAATCGAGCCGGGTCGCGACGACGACGCGGCTGAAGATGTCGCGTCCGAGCTGGTCCGTGCCGAACCAATGCGCCGCGCTCGGCGCCTGCAGCGCCGCGTTGGTGTTGCTCGCGAGCGGATCGTAGGGAACGAGCGACGGGCCGAAAAGCGCCCCGAGCACGATCAGCGCGAACAGGCCGAAGGCGAGCCCGGTGACGGGATTTTCGGCGACGATGTGCCTGGCATGGGACCAGAGGCTGGTCGAGGGCGGCGCGTCGAAGCGCAGCGCCGGCACGACCTCGGCCGGCGCCTGATCGGCTTTCGTCATGTCGTTCACGGTCAGCCCTCCAGTCTCACGCGGGGGTCGATGACGCCGTAGAGCACGTCGATCATCAGGTTCAGCGCGACGTAAAGGATCGCCATGGTCAGCACGAAGCCCTGGATCGGCGCGTAATCCGAAGCGATCAGCGCCTCGACCGCATAGGACCCGACGCCCGGCCAGGCGAAGACTTTCTCGACCAGGACATTGGCGCCGAGCAGGAAGGAGAAGACCATGCCAAGCGTCGTGATCACCGGCAGCATTGCGTTGCGGAAAGCATAGGTTCCGATGACCTTCCGGCTCGTCAGCCCGGCCGCCCTGGCGGTGCGGACGAAATCGGCCCCAAGCACCGCGAGCATCGAGGCCCGCGTCATGCGCGTGATCGGCGCGAGCGAGAAGATCGCGAGCGTTACCGCCGGCAGGATGATCTGCGACAGAGCCGCGCGAAACGTCTCGATATTGCCGGAGATCAGGCTGTCCGCCAGGAAGAGCCCGGTGATGCGCGGCGGCTCGGATGCGAAGACATCGAGCCGCCCCAGCGGCGCCGGAGACCAGCCGAGCTGGAAATAGAACACGTAGACCAAGAGCAGCCCGGTGAAGAAGACCGGCAGGGACACGCCGGCCGTGGCAACGACGCGGCAGAGATGGTCGATCCATGAGCCCTGCCGTACCGCCGCGAGAACCCCGAGCGGCAGCGCGACGGCCATGGCGAGCAGCAGGCCGGCGAGCGTCAGCTCGGCCGAGGCCGGCAGCCGCGCCGCGAGATCGGCGGTCACCGGCTGGCCGGTCGTCAGCGATTGCCCGAGATCACCCCTGACCAGCGCCCCGACATAGGAGATGAACTGCACTGGCAGCGGCTGGTCGAGACCGAGCTTGCTGCGGATCTCGGCGATCGCCTGTGGCGTCGCCGCGGGGCCCGCGAAATAGGCCGCCGTGTCGCCGGGCAGCACCCGCGTCAGCAGGAAGGTGACGATGATGACCCCGATGACGGACGGAATCGCCGTCATCAGGCGCTGGCCGATCATGCGCAACATCGCTGTGCCTCCTCGTCAACGCGTGACGTCATCCCGGACAAGCCGCCGCAGGGCGGGGCCGATCCGAGATCAATGCCTGAACTGTTCCGGCATGGGTCCCGGTTCTCCGCTTCGCTGCGTCCGGGACGACGGAGCGGTTTCACACGGTTCCGGATTCCTTAGGCCTTGGTCAGGTAGCGGAAGTCCGGCTCGCGGCAGGGCTGGAACTGGTAGCCGCCGATCGATTTCTGCAGCGCGACGTCATGGGTCGGCTGGTTGATCGGCACCATCGGCACCTCGCTTTCCACCAGCTTGATGAAGTCGATGACGTTGGAATCGTAGGAGGCCTTGTCGGGCGCGAAGCGGGCAGCATCGACGAGCTTGTCCAGCGCCGGGTTTTGATAGGCGGCGATGTTGAAGATCGAGTTGTTGCCGTGCATCGTCCAGAACAGATAGTAATCGGGATAGTCGAGCCAGCCGGCGAAGCGGTTGAGCACCATCGGGTTGGTCTTCTTGGCGATCTCGGTGCGGAAATTGGCGCCCGGCACCTTGTTGATCTCGACCGTGATGCCGATCGTCGCCAGCGCCTCCTTGATCAGCACGGCCATCGGCTCGGCCACGGTCGCGTTGCCCGCGTCGAAATAGAGCGTCGTGGAGAAGGGGCCGCCGGCCGCGTCGACCAGGGCCTTCGCCTTGGCCGTGTCGGAGGTGTAGGGGAAGGGCTGCGGCCAGGCGACCTTCGGCGCGCCGCCGCCGGCCATCGAGACGCCGCGGCCGAACAGCGAAGCCTGCAGGATCTTGTCGTAGGGCATCACCCAGGCGACCGCCTGGCGCAGGCGCACGTCCTTGAAGGGGCCGACCTGCGTGTTGAGATAGCAGCCCCAGACCCCGTTCGGGATCGGCACGCCGACGACGTTGACCTTGCCCGCATCGAGAAGGTCCTTGAAGTCCTTCGGCGGCAGGCCGTAGGAGACGTCGGCATCCCCGCGCTCCATCAGGGCGCGCCGCGTCGAGGGCGAGGCGATGTCGCGCGCAATGATCCGGCGCAGTTGCGGCAGCTTTCCGCAGGCCCAATCGTCGTTGCGGACATAGATCGTCTCCACGCCGGGCTTCCAGCTCTCGACCTTGTAGGCGCCGGAGCCGGCGATGTTGTTCTTCAGCCATTCCTTGGCATGCGGGTCGCCGCCGGAATTCTTGATGGCGAGCTCGGAGTCGAAGACGAAGGGGATGGTCACGGCCAGGTTCGGCAGCGTCATCTTGTCTTTGCGCACGAAATCGACGCGGAACGTCTTGTCGTCGACGACGACGAACTGCTCGGGCTTCTCCAGTGAGCCGGCATTCATCTGCGTGGTCGCGAAGCCGCCGATCGTGCAGGCGCGGTCGAGCGACCACTTTACGTCCTTGGCGGTGACCGGACGGCCCGAATGGAACTTGGCATCGCGCAGCTTGAAGGTGCAGCTCATGCCGTCCGAGGCGACTTGCCAGCTTTCGGCCAGCTCGCCCTCCAGCTCGCCCATGCTGATCGTATTGCCGCCGCCGCCAGGGATGGGCACAGGCTTGAAGCGCAGCAGGCGGTCATAGCAGTTCAACGCGACGCCGTTGACGGGCTGCGACGAGCCAATGCCCTGCATATCGAGGCTGTTGGGCCCATACTCCTGGACGAGCAGCAGCGTTTCGGCCCGGCTTGCGCTCTGCGCTTGCGCCTGGGTTCGCGCTACGAACGGCGCTGTGAGGCCAGCGACAATGGCCGTGCGGCGTGTGAGCATGAGCTGGATATCTCCGGTTTTGCCAATCGGATGTCGCGAAGCCCAGGCTGGTCGAAGCCTCTGCAAGGCCAGACGATCCCGGGAGTTCGGCACAATGTGCGAGCAGCGCGCATGCCTTGCTCGAAGCATGTACCGTGCCAGCGACTATCCTGCTGATTTTACGAGGAGATTTCGATTGTGCGCGCGAGGCGGAGCACTCTTGCATGCAGGATGCAAGAATCTGCTCACAAAAAAGGCTTATTCAAGCATGGCGCCGATTTAGGCTGTCCATCGCGATTTGAACGCCCATTTCAGCCGAATCGAGGATCTTCGACGACCAGGCTGGCGGTGCTCCCAACCGCGCTGCAAAGCCCGGGAGATTGGTGCTCCAGATCACGACCGTATCGAGCGACGATCGGGTTGCCAGATTTTCGATCCGCGCAAGAAGCTCGTCAGGGTCGAAATGAGCGGCATCGAGATTATCGACGATACCAAGCCAGCTCTGAGCCACGACATCGACCCCTTCCGACCGGAAGCGCTGGCAAACTTCGGCGGCTTCGGCTTCATCGCCTTGCGTGATGAAGCCGATTCTGTCCCCGCGCCTGTTTCCGAGAAGCGCCAGGGTCCCGATGGCCGTGGTGGCCGCCGCAATTCCGGTCCGATGCTCGAGGCGTTGGCAAAGCTCACGATCGGGGGCAAAGCCAAGGATCGCTCCCCGCGTCGCATTCCAGCAAATCACATCGACGCCGGCATCAGCGAGAAGATCGGCCGCAGTATCGAAGGCTTCCAGCCGGTACCGGGGACATGCGTCATCTTCGACGATGCCGGCATAAGGCACGCGAGCGACACAAAGATCGATCTCCGGACGCGTCGCCAACATCTGCGTCGCCACGCGCTCCACAACGCGATTTGAAGATGGAACGATCATGCCGATGGCGCGGCGCTTGGGTTCTCGCGGGGACATCTGCTCACGCGTCGAAGGATGTAACCTCCACAGACAATAAGCAGGCAATGCAGTGGGTTGCCAGTCGTGTCAGCTCGCAGACATAGCCATTTAGCGAGGCAGCAGCGTGGCTTCCGCCATGATCGACGTGTCCAGGCAGAGACTAGGATATCATTTCCATATCTGCGCGTAGGTCGACGTTATGAACTTGGTGACCTGATGGCGCATCGTTGAACTCGGATTTATCGGCGAGCGATGTCCGCTTCCGGGCGATGCTCTCATGTCGGCTTGTGGTGCGGACAGGCCACCTCTGGTCAGCGGTTTGTCAGCATCATCTTGCCGAGTGCGCTGGCCACCAAGGCTTGCTCGGCTGGGAGAAGCATCGCGACAAGGCGTCGCTCCGTCTCGGCATGGTCGCGCATCGCGGGCTCGACCAGAAGCTGGCCCTTCTCCGTAAGCTCGACGATGACGCCGCGCCCGTCGGTCTCGTCTGCCATGCGGCGGACATGGCCGGCCTTTTCCAGGCGCCGCAGCAGGTTCGACAAGCCACCCGAGGTCAGGATCAGCGTGTCGAGCAGCACCTTGGGCGACATGCGGTAGGGCGCGCCCTGCACGCGCAGCGTCGCGAGTACCGCGAAGCTCGGATATTTGAGCCTGTGCCGCGCGAGCGTCCGGTTGATCGCGGTCTGGAACACCTCGTTAAGGTGAAGAAGCCGGCCGACGATCGCCTTGCCCGAGCAATCGACATCCGGAAACTCTCGCCGCCAACGCTGCATGCCGGCGCCGACGCGGTCGTTCTGCCAGAGTGCGTCGGGCGTTTCGAACGTCAGGTTTCGCGCGGCCTCGTTGCGCATTGAAGTCCTCCAGAACCGCCCTTTCCGACCACGCCGAGGCGCAGGATGCAAGCGTGCCTCACCATCGCCGCTACATCGAGATATCTTTTATTTATCTTTCTTGAAAGGAAAATCGAGCCGTGCCATGCTCCCCTTCGGCCGATGGGAGGGGAATTCCGTCGACCTAGGGAAACCGCGCCAACAGCGGTGTGCCGCAGGCCAACAGACGGGAACCAGCAACCATGCGTCAGATGCTTCGTCATGCGACCGCCGCCGCCGTCCTCGGCGCGGCGCTTACCTCAACCGCACGGGCCGAGGAGCTCGTCGTGGGCGCCTTCGGCGGCTCCTTCGCGGATAACGTCAAGGCCTGCCACGTCGCAGCCTTTGAAAAGGCGACGGGCGCGACCGTCTCGTTGAAGCTCGGCAATTCCTCCCAATTCGCCGCGGCTTTGCGCGCTACTGCCGGCAAGCCGGACATGGATATCGTCTATATCGACAACTCGCTGGCAGCCCAGACCGCCAACGAGAAGCTCAATGACAAGATCGATCGCGCGAAGCTCAAGAACGCAGCAGACGTGATCCCGACCGCCTGGGGCAAGGACGACGCTTACGTCGTCGCGATGGTGAGCGCGACGACTCTGGTCTACAATCCCAAGCTGGTGAAGGCGCCGCCGACCTCCTGGCTCGACCTGGCCGATCCGGCCTATGCCGGGAAATACGCCATCGGCGATATCAGCGGCACCTCCGGGCTGCAGTTCCTGCTGGCGCTGAACAAGCTCAAGGGCGGCACGCTCGACAATATCGATCCCGGCATCGAGGCGATCAAGCCGATCGCGAAGGGCTCGGCCGTGCTCTATACCCAGGCCGACCAGCTCCTGTCGCTGTTCGAGCGCGGCGAGATCGCGATCGCGCCCTGGTATCCGGACCGCGCCGGCGTCGCCATGGACAAGGGCCTTTCGCTCGCCGTCGCCTATCCGAAGGAAGGCGCCGTCGGCATCCTGCCGGCGGTCGTCCTGCCCAAGGGCTCGACCAAGACCGAACTCGCCTACAAGTTCCTCGACCAAGTGCTCTCGGCCGAGGGGCAGGGCTGCTTCTCCGAGCGGGCCTATATCGGCGCGGTCAACACCAAGGTGAAGCTCTCCGACAAGCTCAAGAGCATCGTTCCGAACGGAGAGAGCCTGGAGAGGGCCTGGTTCATCGACCCGGACGTGATCGCGAAGAACAGCGCGACCTGGACACGCCGCTGGCAGCGCGAAGTCGCGCGCTGAGCCGCGCCGCGACGGGAGACGGGCAATGGGTTCGCTGACCTTCGAGGGGCTGGGCAAGTCCTATGGCGAGGTCGAGGTCGTCAGGGACGTCTCCCTGACGATCGCCGAGGGGGAATTCGTCTCGCTGCTCGGTCCTTCCGGCTGCGGCAAGACCACGATCCTGCGCATGGTCGCTGGCTTGGTCGAGCCGAGCCGCGGCCGCATCCTGATCGGGCGTGACGACGTCACCACCTTGCCCCCGAACAAGCGTGGCCTTGGCCTCGTCTTCCAGTCCTATGCGCTGTTCCCGCATATGACGGTGTTCGAGAACGTCGCCTTCGGCCTGCGTCGCCGCAAGGTCGTGGGCGCCGAACTCGATAGGCGCGTCAAGGAAGCGCTCGGCATGGTCCGGCTCGCCGCCTTCGGCGAGCGCTATCCGCGCCAGCTCTCGGGCGGGCAACAGCAACGCGTCGCGATCGCCCGGGCGCTCGCTCCGCATCCGCGCGTGCTGCTCTTCGACGAGCCGCTCTCCAATCTGGATGCCCAATTGCGCGACGAGATGCAGATCGAATTGAAGCGCTTGCAGCGCAATCTCGGCATCACCACGCTCTTCGTCACCCATGACCAGGGCGAGGCTCTCTCGATGTCCGACCGCGTCGGCGTGATGGCGAAGGGCGTGATGCAGCAATTCGCCACGCCCGAGGACATCTACCACCGCCCTGCCACCGGCTTCGTCGCGAGCTTCATCGGCAAGCCGAACCGTCTCGCCGGCTCCGTCGCGATGCGGGAAGGCCCGGGCGGCCGGCTTGCCGTCGGCGCCGTCGAAGTCCCGGCCGCGCGCATCGACCAGCCGGCCGGCGCGAAGGTCGATATCGTCATCCGGCAGGAAGCGGTCGCGATCCGCAGCGGCTTAGCCCAGCCCGGCGAAATTGCCGGCGAGGTCGCGCTGCGCTCCTTCAGCGGCGCGCGCGTGCAATATGTCGTGCGGCTGGCGGAAGGCGTCGAGATCGTCGCGGAAACCGCCTCGCACGGAGCGGAAGCTGCTCTCACGGCGGGTGCGCCGGTCGCGCTCGCCATCGACCCGGCCGCCGTCTTCGCGATGCTACCCGAAGGCGCCACGGCATGATGTCGCGGCGGCAAGGGCTCCTGCTGGTCGCGCCGCTGCTTCTGGTGCTGGCGGGTTTCTTCCTCGTACCGGTGCTGATGCTGCTGCCGACGAGCTTCGGCGTCTACGAGCCGGGCGCGGGGCTCGTCAAAGGTGCCTGGTCGCTGAAGAACTACAGCCAGATCGTCACCGACGACTATTATCGCGAGGTGATCTGGCGCACGCTGGGCCTCGGCTTTTCCGTCACGCTGATCTGCCTGCTGCTCGGCTACCCGCTGGCCTATCTCATCGCGCGCGGACCGGAGCGCTGGCGCGTGCCGCTGATCCTGCTCGTCATCTTCCCGATGCTGCTCAATCTCGTCGTGCGTTCCTTCGGCTGGATCGCGCTGCTGGCCAATCGCGGCCTGATCAACAACCTGCTGATGCAGCTCGGCCTGATCGCCGCCCCGGTGAAGCTGCTGTTCAACTTCGTCGGCCTCTTCATCGGGCTGACCCATATCTACCTGCCCTTCATGGTGCTGATGCTGGTCGCGGCGATCCGCAACGTGCCGCGCGACGTTGAATCCGCCGCCGCGACGCTCGGCTCCAGCCGCGCCCATGTCTTCATGGCGGTGACGCTGCCGCTCTCGGCGCCGGGTATCCTCGCCGGCTCGATCCTCGTCTTCGTGCTGACGATCAGCGCGCTGGTGACGCCGCGCATGCTGGGCGGGCCGACCTATCAGGTCATGGCGACGCTGATCTACGACGAATACATGCAGCTTCTCGACTGGCCGAGCGGCTCAGCGCTCTCCTTCGCACTGACCTTCATGGCGGTCGCGATCATCTGGCTGTCGAGTCGATTGACCAGGCGCTGGGCGGGCATGGCATGAGCGACATGAGCGAGAACCGCCCCGGCTGGGGCCTGACCGCCACGGCCTTCACAGTCGTCGCCTTCCTGCAATTGCCGGTGATCGTCGTCGTGCTGGCGGCGTTCTCGACCACCTCCTACCTCACCATTCCGCCGCAGGGGCTGACGCTCGCTTGGTTCGGCAAGGTCTTGAGCGACCCGACCTATCTCTCCGCCATCCGCATGAGCCTGATCCTGGCCTGCGGCTCGACACTGATCTCGCTCGTGCTCGGCGTGGCCGCCGCCTACGCGCTGTTCCGCAAGGTGCTGCCGGGCTCGGAGGCCGTCACCTCCTTCCTGATGGCGCCGCTGGTGATGCCGGCAGTGGTCGTCGGCGTCGCGCTGCTACAGTTCTACAGCATGACGGGCCTGCGCGGCTCGCTCGTCGGGCTGCTGCTCGCCCATGTCGTGATCACCGTGCCCTATGTCGTGCGCTCGGCGCTGGCGAGCCTGACGGGGCTCGACCTTGCCGTCGAGGAAGCGGCACGGGTGCTCGGCGCCAGCGGCTTCGAGGCGTTCCGCCTCGTCATGCTGCCCTTGATCGCGCCGGGGCTGGTGGCGGGCGGCCTGTTCTCCTTCATCACCTCGCTCGACAATGTGCCGGTCACGATATTCCTGATCAGCGCCAGCCAGACCACCCTGCCGGTGCTGATCTTCTCCTCGGTGGAGATGGGCATCGACCCCAGCGTCGCAGCCGTCTCGACACTGCTCATCCTCGCCACAGGCATCGTGCTCCTCATCGCCGAGCGCCGCTTCGGCTTCCACCGCTTCGTCTGAACGGAATCGCCATGCCGCTGACCTCCAAGGGTTTCCCGCTCTTCCTCACCTTCGACCTCGACGCGGAGACGATGTGGACCGGCCGCGACCCGGCCTATGCCGAGCGGCCGATCCTGATGTCGCAGGGCGCCTATGGCTGGAAGGTCGGTACCGGCCGCGTGCTCGATCTGCTCGATCGCTATGGCATCAAGGCGACCTTCTTCGTGCCCGGCCTGATCATCGACCAGCGCGAGGGGCTGATGGAGGAAATCCTGAAGCGCGGCCACGAGCTTGCCCATCACAGCTACAGCCACACCTGGATCCTCAACCTCTCGCCAGAGGAGGAGCGCGAGGAGATGGAGAAGGGCTTCCAGTCGATCAAGCGGGTCAGCGGCCGCGCGCCGCGCGGCTGGCGTTCGCCGGCGGCCGAGATCAGCCCGGTCACCATGCCGATGCTGGTCGAATACGGCTTCGACTATTCCTCGAACTTCTTCGACGACGACTCGCCCTATCTCCACACCGTCGCGGGCGAGGAGACCAAGATCGTCGAGCTGCCCTTCCGCTGGGTGCTCGATGACGCGCCCTTCTTCCAGTACTCGATCGTGCTGCCCGGCCGCACCATGCAGGCCCCCTCGGCCGTGCTCGAAGCGTGGAAGGGCGAGTTCGACGTGCTCTATGCCGAGGACCGGATGATGATGGTCGGCATGCACCCCGAGATGATCGGCCAGCCCTCGCGCATCAAGGCGTTGGAAGGGCTGATCGAGCACGCGCTGAAGCACCCCAATGTCTGGATCGGCCGCTGCGACGAGATGGTCGACGACATGCGCCCCCGCCTGGAGACCGCCCGCGCGGAGGCGAAGCGGTGAGCGGGGCGCTCGCCGACCGGCGCGTCCTGATCACCGGCGCTGCCAAGGGCATCGGGCTCGCAACTGTGGAACGCTTCGTCAAGGAGGGCGCGCGGATCGCAGCGCTCGATCGCGATGGGGAGACGCTGTCGGCACTGGCCGGGCGTTTCGGTGCGAGCGAGTTCGTGCCCTTCAGGGTCGATGTATCGGATCCAGCTTCCGTCGAGACCGCCGTATCCGATGCCGCCACCGCGCTCGGCGGGCTCGACGGTGTCGTAAGCTCGGCAGGCATCGATCTCATCGCCGATATCGCGAGCATGGCATTGGCCGACTGGAACCGCATCATCGCGGTCAACCTGACCGGCCCGATGCTGGTGGCGCAGGCATCCTATCCGCATCTCAAGGCGGCCGGCGGCGGCACCATCGTCAACGTCTCGTCCGGCGCCGGCCTCTCGCCGCTGAAGCACCGCATCGCCTACTGCGCCTCCAAGGCCGGCCTGCAGATGGCCGCCAAAGCGCTCGCGATGGAGGCCGCCGAGTTCGGAATCCGCGTCAACACGGTCTGCCCCGGCGCGGTCGAGACGGAACTGTTCCGCACGAGTATCGACACCGCTCCCGACCCCATAGCCGCCTATGAAGCGGTACGCGCCCGCTATGCGCTCCAGCGCGTCGCCGCGCCCGAGGAAATCGCCGCCGCAATCCTGTGGCTGACCAGCGCGGAATCCTCCTATGTCACCGGCACCGCCATCGCCGTCGATGGCGGCCGGACCTTCCATTAGCGCGTTTGGGGAGCCGGCGATGACCAGCGGACGCTTCACGGCTAAGACCGTCGCCATCACCGGCGCGGCCCATGGCATCGGCGCTGCCACGGCGCGCCGCTTTCTCGACGAGGGCGCACGGGTCGCCGTGATCGACCGCGAGGCCGACGGTTTTGCGGAAAGCTTCGCCGGCCAGCCGGTCGACCGCCTGCTGACCATGGCCGGGGACTGCACCGACGCCGCCGTTCTCGCCGATTTCCATGGCCGCACCATCGCGGCTTTCGGCCCGGTCGACATCCTCTTCAACAATGTCGGGCAGAGCGGCCGCGAGCGCGCAGCGCTATTCCACGAGTCGCGGGAAGAGGTCTGGCGCTTCGTGCTGGAAGTCTCGCTGTTCACGGCCATGCGGATGAGCCATCTCGTCGTACCCGCGATGCGCCAGCGCGGCGGCCGGATCGTCAACATGTCGAGCGACGCCGCGCTCGTCGGCGATGCCGGCCTCGCCGATTATGCCGCCGCCAAGATGGGCATCATCGGCTTTACCCGCTCGCTGGCGCGCGAGCTGGCGCCGCATCGCGTCACCGTCAATGCGGTCGCGCCCGGCGCCATCCGCACGCGCGCCCATGACCGGCTTACACCCGCCGTCATCGAGAGGATCAAGGCGACGACGCCGGCCGTCTTCATCGCCGAGCCGGAGGATGTCGCCGGCTGCGTCGCCTTTCTCGCCAGCGAGGACGCCCGCTATGTCACCGGCCAGACGCTGCTGATCGATGGCGGACGCTGGATGATCTGAGGACAGCCATGACCGATATCGCCGATCTTTCCGCCGTCGACCTCGCTGCTGCGATCCGCGCGAAAACCGTCTCGCCGGTCGAGGCCGTGGAAGCCGCTTTCGCCCGCATCGATGAGAAGGCCGAGTTCAACGCTTTCATGGCGGTCTGCGCCGAGCGTGCCCGCGCCGAGGCGAAGGAAGCCGAGGCCAAGGTGATGCGCGGCGAGGCGCTTGGCGCCCTCCACGGCATTCCGTTCTCGGTCAAGGACCTCACCAACACCGAAGGCGTCGCGACCACGCAGGGCTCGGCGCTCTTTGCCGATAACATCCCGAAGGCCGATGCCGTCGCAGTCGCCCGCGCACGGGCTGCCGGCGCGATCCTGATCGGCAAGACGACGACGCCGGAATTCGGCCACAAGCCCTTCACCGAGGGCGCGTTCTTCGGCCGCACGCTCAATCCGCATAGTCATGCCCATACCTGCGGCGGCTCCTCGGGCGGCGCGGCGGTCGCGGTCGCGGCGGGCATGGGGCAGCTCGCGCTCGGCACCGATGGCGGCGGTTCGATCCGCATCCCCGCCGCCTGCTGCGGCGTCGTCGGCTTGAAGGCGACGCTGGGCGCGATCCCGAACCTGCAGGCCCCGGACCTCTTCGGCGCCAATTCCTTCGTCGGACCGATGGCGCGCGATGTCGCCGATACCGCGCTGCTGTTCGAGGCACTTGTCGGCCCCGATCGGCGCGATCCTTACGGCCAGGTTCCGGCCTTCCCGGAACGCCGGCTCGGCGAAAGCGACAAGCCGCGGATTGGCTTCCTCCTGCGCTGCGGCAACATCCTCGATCCCGATGTCGAGTCGGCCGTCGTCGCCGCGATGAGGCAGGCTGAAGCTTTGGGCTGGATCGTCGAGCCGATCGAGCTCGACCTCGTTTCGCTGGAACCGCATTTTCTCGTCTTCCTGCGCTCGCTTCTGCTGGCACGACTGCGGAGCCATGCCGAGAGAGCGCCGGGGAATCTCGATCCGACCCTGCTCGCCACGATCGAGGCTGGGCGCGGCTATAGCGCCGCCGATCTCTGCCAGGCGCAGTTCGCGCGGACGGATTGCTTTGCCAAAGTGCAGGATATTCTAGCTCGCTTCGATCTGATCGCCTCACCGACCTTGTCGGCGCCAGCCTTGCCGGTCGATCTCGATCCGCTCGGACAGATCAACATTGCCGGTAAGCCCGCCGGAACAATCCGCGGTGCGTGGTATCCTTACACCTTCCCGTTCAACCTCACGGGGCACCCGGCTCTGTCTCTCCCATGCGGACAGAGTCCCAAGGGATTGCCGATTGGCCTTCAGCTCGTTGCTAGCTGGCACGCCGATAGATACCTTCTCAGTGTTGCAGCGCAATTGCGTGCAGCGTTGCTCGCGTAGACGGCTGGTGCGGACTGCCACTTTGGTTATGTCTCGCGACGCCTTGCTCGGCCTGCTGTTCGCGGGCGCGAATCACCATGATGGCCAGCGCGTCATGGTCCGCAAGAAACTCGGCGTGGACTCGGCGTCGAAACTCGAGGGCGCTTCTGTGTGCACCCAACAAGGCACGACCACCGAACTCAGCCTGGCGGAGTTCTTCCGCGCTCGGAACATGAAATCAAGGGCTTTGGGGCTGGTGCTGCGAGGGAGGATCGAGCTCTCCATGCGCTGCCGAAACCCCCCATTTTGCTGTCGCCCGAGCCTGCTGCCGGCTAGAGGTCGGTGCTCTGTGGCAGGATCACGAGATCACGGATCGTGACGTTGCGCGGGCGGGTCAGCATGAAATGCACCGCTTCCGCCACTTCTTCGGCCTCGATCAGACCGCCGCGGGCGCGCTCGGCGTCGAGTTTCTCCTGTGGCCAGTCTGCAATCAGCGCCGTCACGACGGGGCCGGGTAGAACGGCGCCGACGCGAAGGCCATGCGGAATGACCTGACGCCGCAAGGTGTGAACGAAGGCCTGAACGGCATGTTTTGACGCCGTATAGACGGGCTCCCAAACTACCGGCACGACGCCGGCCACCGAACTGGTGACGAGGATGTCGCCGGTCTTGCGGGCGATCATATCCGGCAGCACGGCATGGATGCTGCGGAAGACCGCATTGATGTTGAGGTTGAGCATGCGGTCCCAGGCGTCGGGATCGCCTTCGCTGACGGGGCCGCCGACATAGGAACCGGCATTGGCATGGAAGATGTCGAGCGGTCCGGCCTTGTCGAGGATCGCAGGCAGCATGCCGGCGACGGAGCCAGGGTCGGTGAGATCGACGACCTGCGGAATGGCATTGGTCCCGAGCGGCTCGCAGGCACGCGCCAGCGCTCCCCTGTCGCGATCGATGAGGACGACACGGGCGCCGGCGGCCAGCAGCCGCTTGGCGCAGGCGAGGCCGATCCCCGAGGCCGCTCCGGTAATCGCGGCGGTCTTTCCCGTCAGATCCTGGGTCAAGTCGAGGTCTCCAATAGCGCTCGATGGCGCGCGGGTCGCATGAGCTCGCGGGCTGTGCGGGCGGCCGCCTGCAGCATTTCGAATGCAGCGAAGCGGCGTGCATGACGTTCGGCGATCTTGCCGCCGGCCGGGGTGAACACGGTCGCGGCGGGCGCCATACCGGTCATGGCCTCGCCGAGGCTGGGGAACGTTCTTGCGGCGGCTGCTGCGAGCATCGCCGAGCCCAACAGGACGGGGTCGACAGCATCCGGCGCCAGCAATGGCAGCCCGCAACAATCGGCCAGCACTTGCCGCACCAGCGGATGGCGGCCGGCACCACCGCTGAGCACGATCGCCTCGATGTCCGTGCCCTTGGCACGGCTGGCCTCGATAATCTGGCGCAGGCCGTAGCCGATGCCGGTGAGGCCGGCGACATAGAGTGCGACGAGATGGTCGAGGTCCCGCTCCATCCCGAGCCCCGCGATTACAGCACGGGCCTGCGGGTCGGCATGGGGCGAACGGTTGCCGAGAAAGTCGGGCACGACGATGATGCCTTCGGCGAGATGCACGGCCTCCGAAGGGTTGGCGGAATGTTGTTCAACGCGGGCAGCGAGCCAATCGGGGAGGGAGCTCCCTTGCGTCTCGGCCCAGCCTCGTGCGTCCGGCGTGGCAGGGTGAAAATCGATGAGCTGCTCGATTGCGGCGCCGGCGCCGGATTGTCCGCCTTCGCTGAGCCAGAGGCCCGGCGCCATCGCCGAGAAATAGGGTCCCCAGATGCCGGGGATGAAGATCGGCTCGGCGCTGCTCGCCATCGTGCAGGCCGAGGTCCCGAAAACATAAGCCATGCGCGTCAGCGCCGTGCCGTGGGAGGAGCGCACACCGACCGAGCCGACGCCGCCCGCATGGGCGTCGATCAGCGCCGCGGCGACCGCGGTGCCCGGCTTCAGACCGAGCTCGGCGGCGGCCTGTTCCGTCAGGCCTTGTGCGAGAGCCGTGCCGCCCGGAACGATCTCGATGCCGATGCGGGCAAAACCTTCGTCGGCGAGATCGCCTAGTCCGATCTGGTGGAAATAGCTTGGGTCCCAGCGCTCTTCATGGGCGAGATAGGTCCATTTGCAGGTGACCGTGCAGATCGAACGCGCCCGCGAGCCGGTCGCACGCCAGGTCAGGAAATCCGGCAGGTCGAAGAATTGCCAGGCGGCGTCGTAGGTCGTCGGCAGGTTCTCCCGCAGCCAGAGCAGCTTGGGCGTTTCCATCTCAGGCGAGATCGTGCCGCCGACATAGGCGAGGACCGGATGGCGCGTAGCGTTGATGCGTTCGGACTGCTCGATGGCGCGGTGATCCATCCAGACGATGATGTCGCGAGTGGCATCGCCATGCGGGCCAACCGGGAGCGGCTTCCCCCTCGGCCCGAGCACGACCAGCGAACAGGTCGCGTCGAAGCCGATGCCGGCGATGTCGCCCGGCGCGAACCCGGCATGAGCCATCGCTTCGCGCACACTGGCGCAGACCGCTTGCCAGATATCCGCGCTCGATTGCTCGGCGATATCCGGGCCGTCGCGATAGAGCGCAATGTCGCGCTTCGCCGTCGCGAGCATGCGCCCTTGCTCGTCGAAGATGCCGGCCCGGGCGCTGCCGGTGCCGACATCGATGCCGATGAAATGCCCGGGCATATCAGGCGGCGGCGCGGTTCGGCGGCCCGGCGCGCGTGCCGTCGGGATTGCGCAGATAGACGCCTCGCTCAAGCTGTTGGCGGCGCAGTTCTCCGACATCGATATCGGCCGGCGGGCGGTTACCGCGCACGGAGATCTTGGCGGCGCGGCCGGCAGCCTCCCCCATCGCCATGCAGGTTGCCATGACGCGGATCGCGCCCATCGCTTCGTGCGTCGCTGAGATGCTGCGGCCGGCCACCAGCAGGTTGCCGATCTTCTGCGGCACCAGCGAGCGATAGGGGATGTCGTAGCAGTCGCCGCACCAGATCAGGGTGCATCCATCGTCCGATGGGCGATGGATGTCGATCGGATAGCTCGCGACCGCGATCGCGTCGTCGAAATGCGTGCAGGCGAGCACGTCCTCCTGCGTCATCACATATTGGCCGAGGATGCGGCGCGTCTCACGGATGCCGAGGAAGGGCGCGGTCTTGGTGAAATAGGCCTTCTCGAAGCCCGGCACATAGTTGACGAGATAGGTGACGATGTCGTCGATCTGGGCGCGGCCCTCGATCTCGCCCTTGGTCAGGCTGCGGGCGTCCGTGCCATCCGTGCCCTTGACGCGGGTCATGTTGATCCAGACCTCGCCCTTCTTCAGGCCGGTGATGATGATGGTGCGCTCGTTCGGGATCTGCAGATTGCGCTCGGCCTTGGCCTTGGCCATGAGTTCGCGCATGCCGACGACGATGAACTGGTGGTTCTGCCCGAAATATTCCGCCGGGATGAAATCGGTGAGATAGGTGCGCGCCGCCGGCGGTGCATTGGCAATGGAAAGTCTCAAGGCATCGGTATCGACACCGGCGAGGCAGAACATCAGCGTCGGCGGCTGCATGCCGCCCTCGGCATTGCCCTTCTCGGTGGGCACGCCGGCGCTGTAGGCGACGTCGGCATCGCCGCTGCAATCGATCACGACCTTGGCGAGGATCGCGGTGCGGCCGCTCTTGCTCTCGGTGATGACGCCGCGGATCGTGTCGTTCTCGACCAGGGCGCCGGCGAAGAAGGTGTAGAACAGCACGTCGACGCCGGCCTCGGTCAGCATCTCCAGCGCGACCGTCTTCACCGCCTCGGGCTCGACCAGCGTGATGCCCATGTGGAGCGGGCAGGGGCGGTGCTCGCTCGCACCCTGGCGTTCCCGGCGCAGCCGCTCGATGAATTTCTGCGGCAGGCCGTCGATGATCTGGTTCCCCTTCTGGCCGAGGAAGCCGAGCACCGGCAGGCCGATCGTCATGTTGCCGCCGACGAAGCTGCGGCTCTCGATCAGCCCGACCCGCAGGCCGTCCTCGGCCGCTGCCAGCGCAGCGGTGAGGCCCGATGGGCCGCCGCCGACGACGAGCACGTCATATTCGGCGGAGACGGGGATGGAGCGGGCCGGCTCCTCGATGAAGCGGGTCGCGGCGGTCGACATGGCTAGGTTCCTTCAGGGTGAAACGGATTGAGCGAGGGCCGGCGGGGCGGCGTAGCCCCGCAGGCAGGACGAGCGGTCAGGCCGGCATCATCGGCTTGACGCGCTCGATGATCGCGGAGACGGCATCCTTGACCGGCTTGCGGCCGAGCACGGCGAGTTGGACCTCCTCGAGGAAGGTCGCCTGGGCGCGGGCGGCTTCCGGGAAGGGCGGGAAGGCGCCGCGCGCCGTCGCCAGAACCTTGACCTCGACCGCGGCGAGCGCGTTCCCGGCCTTCAGCTTCTCGTCGGCATAGGTCGAGACGCGCACCGGGCCGTTGCCGTTGAGCGCCATGCCGAGCGTCACGCGCTTGCTGGAAACCTCCTTGATGAAGCTCCAGGCCAGCGCCTTGTCCTTGGCGTTCTTCGGGATCGACATTGCCCAGGCCTCGACGACGGAAGCCATCGGCATCTTGCCCTGGATCGCCTTGGAGCCGGGGAAGGGAACGGCCTTGATCTTGCCCGGGAATTTGCTCTGCTCGGCATTGTTGAGCTGCGCGCCCCGCGCGAAGGGCAGCACGGTGAAGGCGGCGCGGCCCTGCTGCAGCCAGGTGACCTGATCGTCGTTCTTGGTCGTGGCGTAGCTGCGCGGCAGGCTGCCGCTTTCGAACATGCCCCGCAGCGCCGCCAACCCCTGCTCCAGCGCCTCGCGGTTCGGCACCAGCTTGAGTTCGGGGCTGATGAAATCGCCGCCATAGGCGCGGGCGAACATCACGGGAAAGACGGCGAGATCGCTCGCCAGCACCATGCCGGTAACAGGCGTGCCGGCCTTGGAGGTGAAGGTCGTCTTCTTCGCCTGCTCGATCAGCTCTTCCAGAGTCGTCGGCGGGGCGGAGATGCCGGCCTCCTCCAGCAGCGCCTCGTTGTAGAACAGGCCTTGCGTCGCATGGCGGACCGGGATGCCGATCAGCTTGCCGTCGACCGTCATGCCCTGCACGAGGCCGGACGCGATGTCGCCGAAATCCTCGATCGCGTCCTTGTCCTGATAGGGGCCGAGCGGTTCGAACAGCGCGGCGATCTGGGATGTCGGCCGGTTGTCGATGAGATAGCCGACGCCATACTCGGTCTCCTTCAGGCTGGCCTCGCGGAAAAGCCGGTCCTGCAGCGGGTTCGAGTCGAAGGTGGTGAAGGCGATCTCGGCGTCATTGGCCTTGCGCCAGGCGGCCATCAGGTCGCCGTCGCCGCTGCCGAGCACGGTCTGGTGGACCTTGTGGCTGAGCACGTTCAGCGTCTTGCCCGCGGCGAGCGCTGGTCCGGCCGCGAGCGCGGCGGCTGCGCCTGTGGCTCCGGCGACGAAGGCACGGCGGGTGAGCTTGGTTTCCGGCTTGTTCGACATTTTTTCCTCCCTCTTTGTAGTTGGCTACCCCTTCGTCGAACCGGCGGTGAGGCCGGCCACGAGGTAGCGGTTCATGAAGACGACGAAGATGAGGACGGGCACGAGCTGCACCGTCGCGGCGGCGAAGAGGATCCCCCAGTCGACGCCGTCGATGGAGCCGATCATCTCGGAGATCACGAGCGGGGCGGTCTTGGCCTTGGTCGCGGTAAAGATGAAGGCGAAGAGGAACTCGTTCCATGAGAACACGATCACGAAGACCGCGACCGCCAGCACACCGGGCATCGCCAGCGGCGCGATGACCTTGCGCAGGATGGTCATGCGGCTGGCGCCGTCCATCGCGGCGGCTTCGTCCAGCTCGCGCGGGATCTGGTCCATGAAGGTGCGCATCAGCACCGTGCCCAGCGAGACGAAGAAGGTCGCGTAGAGCAGGATCAGCACGAGATGGGTGTCGCTGAGCCCGAGCCAGTTGACGATCGGGAAGAGCGGCAGTGTCACCACGATCGGCGGGATCAGCCGGACGATGATGAGCCCGAGCAGGCTCGCGCCGAGCCAGCGCCCGGAATTGCGCGAATAGACATAGCCGGCACAGGCGCTGGCGACGATGGCGAGCAGCGTCGCGCCGACCGTGATCAGCAGGCTGTTGAGCAGCCCTTCGAAGAACACGCCCCACGAGCGCCAGAGCTCGGCGTAGTGCTTGAAGGTCGGGGTGAACAGCCATTTCGGCGGCACCGCGAAGATGTCCTGGCCGGGCTTCAGCGAGGATATCGCGATGAACAGGATCGGGAACAGCGACCAGAACAGGATCGCCGCGACCGCGACCGCTTTGCCCAGCCCGATCAGGAGGCGCTCAGTGCGCATGGGCGACGCCTCCGCGCCTGAGCAGGAAGACATAGGCGCCGGCGAGCAGCAGCGAGGCCAGCACCATGATCCAGGCGGTCGCTGCGGCCGGGCCGAACGCGTTGAAGCTGAAGGCCTCCTGATAGAGATAGATCGCCACGACCTCGGTCGAACGGGCCGGGCCGCCCTTGGTCAGAAGCCAGGCCTCCGAGAACAGGCGGAAGGCGAAGATGTAACGGAAGAGCAGGGCGATCAGCATGGCCGGCGCCAGCAGCGGCAGCGTCACCTGCCGGAAAGCCTGCCAGCGCGTTGCACCATCGATCCGGGCGGCCTCGTACAGCTCCGCGGGTATGGCGAGGCGCGCGGCATAGACGATGACGAAGGTGAAGGGCAGGTGCAGCCAGATCGTCAAAAGGCCGATCAGGATCATCGCGTGCGAAGGCTCGAAGGACCAATCGAGCGTCGGCAGGTGGAGCGCCCGGAGAGCCAGCGTGATCGGTCCGGCATCGGGATCGAACAGGAAGCGCCACATCACCACGGCCGTGACCTCGCTGACCGCGTAGGGCGCGAGCACGGCGACGAGCAGGAAACGCCGGAAGGGCAGGCCGCTCGCGAAGAGCAGGGCCATGCCGAGGCCGACGGCGAGTTCCAGATGCACGGCTATGACGACGAGGACGACGGTGTTCCAGAGCGCACTGTGGAAGGCGGGATCGCTCAGGACGCGCCAATAGTTCCGCAGGCCGACGAAGCTTGGCGCCTGGCCGAAGCTCGACGTGTTCAGGCTCAGCCATACGACATAGAGCGACGGCAGCACGATCACGCTCAGGATGAGCAGGTGCACCGGCGCAAGCAGCGGCAATAGCCGTGCCGTTCGTTGAAGTTGCACGCGTTTCCTCCGGGGCTTCTTCGCTCCGGGCTCTGTCGGCCCGGTGGCTCGGACGCTTGGGCGTCCGCAGGCTGTCTTCGTCAGTGCACCGCCTTGGCTGAGGCGGTCGGCATGTCCAGATTGGGATGCGGATCGTGGCTGTTGGCGTGCTCCGCCATGACGGCCTGATCGCGCACGGAATCGCGGACCTGCAGGCTGGCCTGCAGCACGGAATGGGTGGGAGGCGCCGGGTCGCCGGCCATGCGGGCGCGCAGGCGCGTCCAGGCGGCTTCGGCCATCTCGGCGATCGGTTGGCGGATGGCTGTGAGGCCGGTCTTGCGAGCGCTCATCCAGGGGTAATCGTCGAAGCCGATCACCGAGATCGGGTCGGGGATGTCGATCCGCATCCGGGCCAGCGCAGAGAGCGTGCTCAGCGTCGTGACGTTGGTCAGCGCGATCACGGCGCTCGGTTGCGGATGGCGTTCGAGCCAGTGCAGGAAAGCCGCGGCGCCGCGGTCGGCATTGGAGCCGAGTTCGATCACGGTCGGCTTGCGGCCGAGCGTGCGGCGGATCAATTCGCAGGCGCCGCCGATGCGCTCGCGGATCGGCGAGATCGCGAGGCTCGAGGCGGCAACAAGGATGTCGCGATGACCCTTGGCGAGCAGGTGCCGGGCTGCGATCTCGCCGGCCTCGCGGTTGTCGATCGCGACGGTGTCGACAATCGAGCCTTCCGGCGGGACGCGGTCGGCGAAGACGATCGGCAAGCGGCCGATCTCGCCGCGCAGGGCATCGGGAACCGCGTCGGAGCAGGGCACAGCGATCAAGCCGGACGGGCGCCAGGCCAGCAAGGTGCGTAGTCGTGACTGCTCCAGCCCGAGATCGTCGCGGGAGCTGGCGACGAGGATATCGTAGCCATCCTTCTGCGCGAGCACTTCGAGTTGCGAGACCAGGGACGTGAAGAAGACGTCGTCGAGATCGGGTACGAGGACGCCGACCACGCGGGCCTGGCCCGAGCGCAGTTGCGATGCGGCCCGGTCGACCTGATAGGCGAGCGCTTCGGCAGCCTTCAGCACGCGCTCGCGCAGATCGGCATTCACCGGCTTGTTGCCGCTGAAGACGTTCGAGACGGTCGCGATCGACACCCGCGCGCGGGCTGCGACCTCCCGAATTGTCACGCGTCCACTATCCATTCGGAGGCCTGTTAAACGTTTTACAGAAAAACGTTTAACAGGCTGAATTATGCGAGGCAAGAGCGGTTCGGTTTTCGGAGCTCGAGTGCCTGCGCGCTTCGGGAGCTCGTCCTCAGGTCCGCGCCGGAACCCGGAACAGTGAGGACGCGCTCCGGCGACCGTCACAGGCAGCGCGCCAACCGCCCGAACGGATCTCCAAATCCCTTGTGGCTACTGCGCGGCTGTCCGCAGTTCCCGAACGCCGCGGCCCAGCCGCTTCCGCAACAGCGACCGCAAGGTTGCGGCATCGGCATAGCCGACTTCGTCGGCAACCTCCTCGAGGTTGCTCCCGATCGAGATCAGGTGCCGGGCGTGTTCGACACGCATGTCCTGAAAAAACGCGAGGGGCGATCTGCCGAGCACCGCTTCGGTGCGGCGCTGGAGCGTGCGGGGTGTGACAGACAGTGAGTGAGCAGCCCCCTGCAGTGAGAAACCCTCGGCGAGGTTGGCGCGCGCCCAGCGCTCGAAGCGCTCGATCAGCGGGTCGGCATGCGCGAGGAAGTCCGGAATGATGTACTGGGCTTGCGATGGACGCTTGTCGACCAGGAGGAAGCGAGCAACCAGCGCGGCCATCTCGGGGCTGGCCTGTCGCATGATCCACAAGGCGAGATCCAGATGCCCCATCGCCGCTCCGGCGGTGACCACCCGCCCTGATGGGACGACCATGCGGGTATCGTCCAGCCTGACGCCCGGATAGCGCTGACGGAACAGGGGCGCGAGCGACCAAGTCGTCGTCGCCTCGCATCCGTCCAGGATTCCCGCTTCGGCAAGCTGGAAGGTCCCGATGCAGGCTGCGGCGATGCCGACGCCATCCGCATGGAGCGTACGCAGTTGCGCCCTTGCGGCGGCCACGTCATCTCGTCCGAGCGACTCGACAAGTCGTGACGGCTGCTTTGTGTTGAGCGCAGGTACGACCAGCCAGTCGGGCCGCTGCATCGCGGCGATGGGAGCAACGACGGTGCTCAGCCCCATTGCCGTACGGATCTGCGGGCGCACCCCGACCAGATCGATTTCGAACGGCGGCTTTGCCGCACCCTGGCGAGCCGCGAGCTCGTTTGCGCTGGCGAATGTATCCAGGAAGACGGAGAGCCCGGTGTCGAAGACACCATCCAAAGCGAGGATCGCCAGTCTCATGTCGTGAATGGCATCAAGAATGTCATAAGCGACGATATCGTGTTCAAATGCCCGCGTCTAGATTTCGTCCAGAGGTGCTGATGAACGGCGCCCGCAGGCCACCAGGATGCGCGTGACGTGATCGAACCGACTCCCGAATTGCCGGCGCTCGCTCTGATCTTCACGGCAATTGCGCTGACGCGGGTTCCCCACGCGCTGGCCCGGGTCGCGAGGCCTCGCCCCATGGCTTCGCTCGCAAATCCTGCGTCTTCGCATCCGGCCGATCCGGCATGGGCGGAGCAAGCGGCGCGCCCATTCGAACGCGGTCGAGAACCTGACCGTGTTCGCATCCTCGTCGTCATGGCCGCGATGCTGTCGATGAGCACTCCGGCGACCGTTTTCGCCGCTGCCATCCTCGACATCGGCCGCTAGCCGCCAATCGATCGTGACAGGCAGATCCAGAGATGCAGCGAGGCCAGGAATGAACACCCCTGCGATCGACACACCCGCGATGATGCGCTGGCTCGACAGACCTGTCTGGGCTGCTCTCACCGGAGGGAATGCTCCGTTTGCGCAAGGCAATGCGCTGGCGCTGCGCTATCCCGCGGACATCGCGCCTTTTGCCGCCCTCGCCGACGAGACGGCGGAGTGCTTCGAGGCCTTGGCCGCGCTGGCGGTTCCTGGGAGCCGGGTCGCTCTCGTCGGGCCAGATGCCGTTGCGGCTCTGAACGGCTTCGCCATCGAACGGCATGCACCGATCGTCCAGATGATCCTCTCCGGGCCCGTGCCAGTCGACGCGCCGGCCGGGCCTGATCACGTCCCTCTCGGCCAGGGCGACGTGACCGAGATGCTCGACCTCGCCGGACGGACACGGCCAGGCCCCTTCGGCGCCAGGACGATCGAGCTCGGCGACTATCTCGGCATCCGTGTCGATGGGGAGCTTGTGGCAATGGCGGGAGAGCGGATGCGGTTCGACCGCTTTGTCGAGATCAGTGCGGTCTGTGTCGATCCCGCCCATCGGGGAAAAGGCTATGCCGCTGTCCTGATCATGCAGCTCGCGCGACGCATGCAGGCTCGCGGGCAGACGCCGATACTCCACGTTTTCGAGGACAATCACGGCGCGATCGCTCTGTACCGGAGGCTGGGCTTCCGTGCCCGGCGCACGCTGAGCCTGACCGTGCTCGCGCGGGAATAGCCTTCGCCAGAAGAGACACCGCCTGGCACCGGCCGACCATTTTCCCCGCACCAGTGATGGAACGAAGCATGAGCGCGATCACTCTGTCCGTCCAACGGCCATCGCCCCTGACGGAACGCATGCTGATCGGCCCGATCCTGCCGACGCTCCTGTGGATGGCTTGGCCCAATGTTCTCGTCATGCTGCTGCAGAGCGCCGTCGGCCTGATCGAGACCTATTTCGTCGGGCAGCTCGGGACCTCCGCCCTGGCCGGGGTCTCCCTCGTCTTCCCGATGACGATGCTGATGACCATGATGTCGGCCGGAGCGCTCGGCGGCGGCATCTCCTCCTCGATCGCCCGGGCACTGGGCGCCGGCGATGCCGTCTCGGCCGAACGCTTCGCCGGCCATGCGATCATCGTGTCGCTGCTGGTGGGGTGCGCCTTTCGCCTGCTGCTCCTCGGCTTGGGCCGTCCGCTCTATCGCCTGATGGGAGGGACCGGCGCGGCCCTGGACGCGGCCATCACCTATTCCCACTGGGTATTCCTCGGAATGCCGCTGGTCTGGCTGTTCAACGGCCTCGCCAGCATCCTGCGGGGCACGGGCAACATGATCATTCCGTCGCTGGTGATCTGCCTCGGTACGGCCGTCCTGCTGCCGCTATCGGCCCTGCTGATTTTCGGATGGGGGCCGGTGCCGGGCTTCGGTGTCGCCGGCGGGGGCATGGCGGTGGTGATCTACTACGCACTCGGCTGCGCAGCGCTGTTCGCCTATTTCGCGGCTGGGCGCCCAGTGGTGCGGCCGCGCTTCTCGCGCCTGCAATGGCGCTACATGCGGGATATGCTGCGTGTCGGCGGTATCGGCGCGCTGAATACGCTGCAGACCAACGGAACGACGGCGGTCCTGACAGCGCTGTTCGCAGCCTTCGGAGCCGCGGGCATCGCCGGATATGGCGTCAGCTCCCGGATCGAATATGTCCTCATCCCGTTCGGATTCGGCTTTGGAGCACCTCTGGTCGCCATCGTCGGCACCAATCTCGGCGCCGGCAACGCTGATCGGGCCTACAGGGCGGCGTGGGTCGGCGCGGGCATCGCCTTCGCGGTCGCGGAGACGGTCGGCCTCCTGGCCGCGACCTTCCCCGCGCGGTGGATCGGCCTGTTCGACACCGACCCGCAGGTCATCGCGGCCGGTTCCATCTATCTGCAGCATGTCGGCCCGTTCTATGGCCTGTTCGGCGCGGCCATCGTGCTGAATCTCGCCTCGCAGGGAGCCCAGCGCGTGATATGGCCATTCCTCGCGGGAACCGCCCGCCTCCTCGTCGCCGCCGGCTGCGGTTCGCTGGCGGTCGCATGGTTCGGCGCCTCCCTCGAAGCGGTCAGCCTGCTCGTGGCGATCGGCGTGATCCTGTTCGGCGGTATCAACATCGCCGCTGTCTGGGCTCGGACATGGACGAAGGCGGCAACCCGACGCTTATAGCCGAGCATTCGCTGTCTCGCCGTCCATGTCTGCTTTCGGGCAGGCCGCCGATGACGGCTATCGGCGCGAAGCGTCGTTCCTACTGCCCTTCGAATACGTAGACGCCTTCGGCCAGTCCGCGCCCACAGCCATCGATCGCGAAGACACCGCCCGAGAGCGGCGCCTCCGACAGTTGCTGGGCGGACAGACGGATGCGCGCCGAAGTCACATAGAGCGTCTCGCGATTTGGCCCGCCGAAGGTGCAACTCGTCGGGCGTGGCACAGGCAGGCTGATGGTCTGGTCGATCCGCCCGTCCGGATCGAAGCGGATGAGCTGCCAGCCATCCCATTGCGCGCTCCAGACATGGCCCTCGGCATCGACGGTGAGGCCGTCGGGAACGCCCATATGGTCGAGCGTCTGGGCGAAGACGCGGCGGTTGGCGATCGTCCCGCTCTCGGCGTCGAAATCGTAGACGAAGATCGTCCGGGCCAGCGAGTCGGTGAAATACATGCGGCGGTCGTCGGGGCTCCAGCCCAGGCCGTTGGAGATGCCGATGCCGCGCTCCAGGCAATGCGCCGAGCCGTCGCGGTCGAGCCGGTAGAGGCTACCCGCCCCCGGAGCGACGCCCATATCCATGGTTCCCGCCCAGAAGCGGCCGCGCGAGTCGCATTTTCCGTCGTTGAAGCGGTTGTTCGGCTTGTCGGCTTCGGGGTCGGTCAACGCCCTGGTCAGGCGGGTTTCCGGGTCGAAGAGAACGAAGCCCGATTGCGCAGCGAGCACCAGGCCGCCGGTCGAGCAATGAGCGAATGCGCCGACCAGCTCGCCGAGCTCGACGACATGGTCTGCCCCAGTTTCCGGATGCGAGCGGTGCAGGGCCGGAGCGAGGATATCGACCCAGTCGAGCCGCTTCTCCGCCTCGTTCCAGACCGGCCCCTCGCCGAGGAAGGCCTGGGTCTCGACCACGCAGCGCGCTCTCGTCGTCGTCATCGCAGAACGTCTCGTTTCCGGTTGTGAGAAGGCGGCTTGGCCGGTGATGCGCGCTGCCGCTTTGAGCAGATCGGCGCCGATCTCGTGCAGGCGCTCGGTCGTCAGGCGGAAGGCGGGCGCGACGACCGCCAGCGCCCCGATCGCGCGCCCGCCATGGTCGAGGATCGGCGCGGCGACCGAGCGCTGCCCCATGGCGAACTCTTCATCCTCGACGGCGTAGCGACGCGCCTTGGCGACATCGAGCTGGGCGTCCAGCAGGGGCAGGTCGGTCAGGCTGCGCGCGGTGTACGGAACAAGCTTGAGCCGGGCCAGCATGGCAGGCCGCAGCGCCCGTTCGGCGAAGGCGAGGATCGCCTTGCCTGCGGCGGTGCAGGAGGCCGGGAGGATGCTCCCCTCCGCGACGGCGATGCCGCCGATCGCGCGCGTCTCCAGCACCTTCGAGCAGACGATGTCGGGCCCGTGCGGCAGCGCGACGAAGGCCGTCTCGCCGGTCTGGACCTGCAGGCGGACGAGCTCCGGCTCGATCAGCGTCGGCAGGTCGAGGTCGGCCTGGGCGAAGCGGGCGAATTCGAGCAGCTTCCAACCGAAGCGGTACCGGTCGTCGCGCCGTTCGAAGCGGATGAGCCCTCGTTCCAGCAGGGCGGCGAGAATGCGATGCGCGGTCGCCTTCGGGAGACCCGAGGCCCGCACGAGCTCGCTGAAGCTGGCGGCGCCGCCGGCCTCCGACAACGCTTCGAGCAGGCCGATGCCCTTTTGCAGCGCCGCGGTGCCGCGCGCGGGGTCGCCGTCCCGCGATGCCTCGTCTGCAACGTCGATCATCGCTTGCTTGACCTCCCAGGATCGCGCTTCTACGATGTTCTACATAATAAAACAAGTTCTACATTGTAGAACAATCAGGGAGAGCGAGATGACGATGTTCGATCGCCGCGTCGTTCTGGCAGGGCTGGCTGCGGCCGCAGCCATGCCTGCAGCCGCCGATGCGCAGGCGCCGACCAAGATCACCTATTGGGCCTGGACAGAGCATGTTGCGGCCGCCAACGCGGTGAAGGGCGAGTTCGAGAAGCAGAACCCCGGCATCACCGTCGAGGTCGTGAACCTCAATCCCTTCGACCTGCAGGACAAGTTCCTGGTCGCGCTCGCGGCTGGGACCGGCGGCCCGGATGTCGCCCTGATCCTGCAGCGCCGCTTCGATGGCTATCTGCCGACGGGCGGGCTGCTCGATACGACCTCGGCCATGGCGCCGCTCAAGGAGAGCTTTCCGGCCAGCGTCTATGCCACGCTCGGCACCGGCGGCAAGACCTTCGCCGTTCCCTACGACCAGAACCCCGCCGTCTATTTCTACCGGGCGGACATCTTCGAGGCGAACGGCATCAAGGCGCCGCTCGAAACCTGGGATGACGTGGTCGCCGCCGGGCGCATCCTGGCCGCCAAGGGTATCTTCATCGGCCATGTCTCGAGCCCGAGCGGCGTGCCGGGCGTCGCCAATCTCGTGCAGTACCTGCAATCGCGGGACGCGCAGATCTTCACGGCGGACGGCAAGCTGATCCGCGACAACAGGCTCGCGCGCGAGACGCTGCAATTCTATTTCGATCTCGCCCGCAAGGAGAAGATCGTCTTCGAGGCGCGCAACAACGCGCCCGAGTTCTTCCAGGCGATCAAGGACAGCAGGATTGCCGGCTATGCCGTGCCGGCCTGGGCGGTCTTCCGCCTGCAGAAGGAGGCGCCGGAGCACGCTGGCAAATGGCGCGTCATGCCCTGGCCGAAATGGGGCAAGGACCGGCCCGCGACGACCGGCGCCTGGGGCGGCAACGTGCTCGCCATTCCGAAATCCTCCCGCAACAAGGGGGCCGCGCTGAAATGGGCGATATTCATCGGCGCCAATGAGCTGACGCAGGTGAAGATCTGGCAAGAGGGCCATCTCGTTCCCGCCTTCGCGCCGGCGCTGCGCTCGCCCGAGCTCCTGAAGGGCGAGGCCTATCTCGGCGGCCAGTCGATCTATGAGGCCGGCCTCAAGGATCGCACGCTCAATGGGTTCAACTATTTCGACTGGGCCAAGGCCGAGGTGATCATCGGCAACCAGCTCGACCTGATGTTCGGCGGCAAGATCTCGCCATCCGAGGCCTGGGCCGAAATCGAGAAGCAGCTCGCCGGCCAGCTCGGCCGCTGACCGGTGAGCCGCCGATGAGCACGCCGACGTCGATGAAAACGGGGGGAGCGGCCTTCGGGCCGCGGCTGCGCCGCGGGCTCACGCCCTATCTCTTCCTCGCGCCCTTCTTCCTGACCTTTATCGCCTTCTGGCTCGGGCCGATCATCGCCTCGCTGATCTATTCCTTCACCGACTGGCGCGGCTTCGCCTCGCCGCGTTTCATCGGCCTGGGCAACTACAGCAAGCTGTTCGCCGATCCGCGTTTCTGGGTGGCACTGAAGAACACGCTGTTCTACGGGCTCGCCTATGTCACGATCCTGAACGTCTCGGCCCTGGCGCTGGCGCTTTGCCTCGACAGCGCGTGGCTGCGCTTCAAGAACGCGGTCAAGGTCGGCTTCTTCCTGCCGGTGACGATCAGCCTCGTCGTCGCGGCCGTGATCTTCGAGATGATCTTCGCCAAGGGCGTCGGCCTCCTGAACATCGTGCAGAAGGGGCTCGGGCTGGGCGAGATCGACTGGCTCGGCGACCCGCGCTTCTCGATCTGGGCGATCATCATCCTGCGTGTCTGGCGGGCGCTCGGCTACTACGCCGTGATCTATTTCGCCGGTCTCCAGGGCATTCCCGGAGACGTCAAGGAGGCGGCACGCCTCGACGGCTGCAGCCCCTGGCAGGTGACGCGCCATGTCACCTTGCCGCTGCTCAAGCCGGTCATCCTCTTCGGCGTGATCATGTCGACGATCTGGGCCCTCGAACTCTTCGACGAACCCTGGGTGCTGACCAAGGGCGGGCCGGCCGACAGCACGCTGACCATCGTGATCTACCTCTATCAAGCCGGCTTCCAATATGTCGAACTCGGCTATGCGGCAGCGGTCTCCTATGTGCTCACGCTGATGATCGTCGCGATCGCGATCGTCCAGAAGCTCCTCTCCCGGCGGGAGGTCGCATGAGCGAGCCATCCCGGACGGACGCGCCCACGCCGGGCCTTGCCGCCTATCTCGGCACGCTCGTCGTGCTGGCCCTGCTCGCGCTGGTGCTGACGCCAGTGCTGTGGGCGGTGCTCTCCGCCTTCAAGTCGCGCGCCGACATCTTCGCCGGCGATGTCTGGCCGCGCCGCTGGTCGCTGGAGAATTTCGACGAGCTCCTTGCGAAGACCTTCTACCTGCGCTGGATGGTCAACAGTCTCGTGGTGGCGCTGGCCAGCACGGCGCTCGGGCTGCTGTTCTGTTCGCTCGGCGGCTACGCCTTCGCCAAGTTCGACTTCCCCGGCAAGACGGTGATGTTCTGGGTGGTGATCGCCTCGGTCTCGATCCCCGCGTTCACCACGGTGATCCCGCTCTTCGGCTGGCTCGCCAAACTCGGCCTGCTCGATACCTATATCGTGCTGATCCTGCCCTTCGCCGCCAATGCCTTCGGCATCTTCCTGATGCGGCAATATGCGATGGCGGTCCCCAACGAGTTGCTCGATGCCGGCCGCATCGACGGGGCGGGCGAGTTTCGCCTCTACTGGAGCGTCGTCTTGCCCTTGTTGCGTCCCGCGCTCGGCACGGTCGGCGTGCTGATCTTCATCGCGTCCTGGAACAGCTACATCTGGCCGCTGGTGATGATGCGCAGCGACGAGATGCTGACCCTGCCGGTCGGCGTCGCGACGCTGAAGGGCGACCAGTTGCCCGAATACGGGATGCTGATGGCGGCGTCCGTGCTGTCGAGCGTGCCGATCGTCATCGCCTTCCTGATCATGCAGCGCCAGTTCATCGCCGGCCTGACGCAGGGCGCGGTCAAGTAGCCAGGGAGAGAGGGTCGATGGATCTGGGATTGAACGGCAAGGTCGTGCTGGTGACGGGCGCGGCACGCGGCATCGGGCTGACCAGCGCGCGCCGCTTCGCCGCCGAGGGCGCCCTGGTGATGCTTGCCGACCGCGACGCCGTCACGCTGGCCGAGGCGGCGGCTTCCGTGCCGGGCTCGCGAATGATCGCAGCCGATCTCACGGAGGAAGGCGCCGCCGACCGTGTGCTGGATCAGACGCTCTCCGCCTTCGGGCGCCTCGACATGCTCGTCAACAATGCCGGCATCAGCGAGCCGGCGCCGATCGCCGCAACCACCCCCGAATCCTGGCGCCGGGTGCTCGCCGTCAATCTCGACGCCGTCTACCTGCTGTCGCGGGCGGCGATGCCGGCGCTCGCCCAGAGCAAGGGCGCGATCGTCTCGCTCGCCTCCTTCGCCGGCAAGCGCGGCACGCTGTTCGGCGACAACACCTCCTATTCGACCTCCAAGGCGGGCGTCATCGGCTTCACCCGGGCGCTAGCCATCGAGGCGGCCAAGGTCGGCGTGCGCGTCAATGCCGTCGCGCCCGGCCCGGTCGCGACCGAGCTGATCAAGGCGCTCACGCCCGAGCAACTCAAGCGCGTCACCGATTTCGTTCCTCTCGGCCGCATGGCCGAGACCGACGAGATCGCCGATCTCCTGCTTTTCCTGTCGTCTTCGCGTTCGAGCTACATCACCGGCGAGGTGGTGAACGTGAACGGCGGGCTCTACATGGATTAAGGGCCGCCATGGCACTCCCCGACGACCCGCTCACCATCACCGCGACCCGCCACTGGCTGGTCTACATCCCCTTCGACAGCCCGATCGTCTGGGGCTCGGGCAAGCGTGCCGGCTCGACCCGGCTCATCGTCGAGGTGACGACTGTCTCCGGCATCAAGGGCTATGGCGAGACGATCGCCTTGCTCGATTTCGTCCCGGTCGTGCTGGAGAAGGTCGTTCTGCCGCTGGCGCTCGGCCGCAGCGTCGCCGATGTCGAGCGCTTGCATCGGCATGTGCTCGGTGCCGGCTATTACCATCACGAGCGGGCCGTGGTGATGGCGCTTGCCGCGGTCGAGATGGCGATGTGGGACGCGTTAGGCAAGCACGCCCGCCTGCCGCTGCATGCCTTGCTCGGCGGCGCCTATCGCCGCGAGATCGAGCTCGCCGCCTACCTCTTCGTCGCCGATCCCAAGCCCTGCGCCGAGACGGCCGCCCGCTTCCGCGACGACGGCTACACTACCTTCAAGGTCAAGATCGGACATGGCGAGAAGAGCGACATCGCCCTGATGGAGACGGTGCGTCGGGTCGTCGGCGCCGCGCCGCTGCGGGCCGACGTCAACGGCGCCTGGTCGCCCGGCACGGCACGCCGCCAACTGGAGAAGCTGAAAGGGCTCGATCTCGCTTATGTCGAGCAGCCGCTCGTCCTGCACGACATCGCCGGCCATGCCGAATTGCGCCAGGTGCAGACGGTGCCGATCGCGATCGACGAAGGGGCCTATACGCTCGGCGATGTCGGCAATGTCGTGCGCGCAGCCGCCGCAGACGTGATCCTGCTCGATCCCCACGAAGAGGGCGGCATCTGGCAATGCGTCAAGGCGGCCGGCGTGGCCGAGGCTGCCGGCATCCCGGTGACGCTGCATTCCGGCGGCGAGCTCGGCCTGTCGCAGGCCGCCTATCTCCACCTCGCCGCCTCGATCCCCAACATGAACATCGCGATCGACACCGAATATTACTATCACAGCGTCGACATCGTCACCGAAGCCTTCACGATCAGGAACGGGCGCCTCGACGTCCCCCAGGAGCCGGGCCTCGGTGTGCTGCCTGATCTCGACGCACTCGAACGCTTCCGCTCCAGCAAGGTGATCGGCGCCTATCTCGACCCCGACCGGCCCGGCTGGTTCGCCGAGAAGCCGAAATACTGAAAGCGGCCACCATGCGCTTCCGCGATCGCGAGGTCGTCGTCACCGGGGCCGGGCGTGGTATCGGACTGGCCATCGTCGAGCGCTTCCTCGCGGAAGGCGCCCGCGTCGCTGCGATCGATCTGGAGCTGCCGGCCGGCCGCGTCGATTGCCAGCGCCTCTCCTGGCACGCCTTCGACATCACCGAGGAAGGCGCCGTCACGGCCTTCTTCGCCGGGCGCAATCGCTGCGATGTGCTGGTCAACAATGCCGGCATTCCCGGCGAAGGCGCCCTCGCTTCATTGACCACGAACCATTGGAACCGCGTCTTCGCCGTGAACGTCACGGCGCAGATGGTGATGGCTCAGGCGGCTATGCCGTTGATGCCGGCCGGATCCAGCATCGTCAATCTGTCGTCCGTCGCCGCGCATCTCGGCTTTGCCGAACGCGCGGCCTATTGCGCGTCGAAGGCGGCCGTGCTCGGCCTGACGCGCGCGTTGGCCATCGAATTTGCAGGGGCGGTGCGGGTCAATTGCCTCTGCCCCGGCACCATCGACACGCCTTGGATCGCCCGCCTCGCGGGCGACGGCACTGATCGCGACGAACGTATGGCGGCAATGGCCAACCGCCAGGCGATAGGCCGCCTCGGCACGCCCGAGGAAATCGCCGCGGCAGTCGCTTTCCTGGCGTCCGATGACGCAAGTTTCATGACCGGCGCGATCCTCACAGCCGACGGCGGCATGACGATCGCTCCACGTTGATGCGATCGGGATGCCGGCATCGTGGTGTGCGCGCTTTCGGGCAGCGTGCCGGAGGCCGCTTCTGGCGCTCACGAGCCGATCGGCTTCGCACCAGGCAATTTTCATAACCGGATTGCCGCCGAAGGCATCGCTCGATCGGCCTTCAAGGCCTCAGGATCGTGTCCCATCCCGCAGCCTGAAGTCCAGCACGTCACCCGTTGCGCTGAGCCGCTGCCCTTGCAGAGCCGTTGCCCGCGCTGCGTTGAAGGCCGCGTTCAGGCGCTCTTCATCATCGGCATTGCGAAAGAACCATGGCCCGGCGTTTTTGAGAGGGCTCCAGCCGGGCTGCAGGCGCTGTATCTCGCCATAGGCGCGGCAGGCTTCCTCCGTGAGGCCGCTTTCATGCGCTGCCATCAGGATGGAATGGTGGCATCCGGCATAGTCCGGCAGGCGGGCCGCGCAAATTCGCAATTCCGGTAGGGCCTCCTGCGGCCGTCCCGCCATCAGCAGAGCGCGGCCGAGAACGGAATAGACGGTCGGCCCGGCATAAGGGTCGACCCGCAAGGTGCGCCGCATCACCTCCACGGCTTCCTCCGGATGTCCGCCCTGCGCAAGGACCTCGCTGCAGGTGACGCATTCGCTGACACCGGCAGTCCAGGCACCGGTCAGCGCCATGTGGGCGGTAAGGATGGCCTCGTCCCAGCGGCCGCACAGATAGAGGCAATAGGCCAGCCGGGCGAGGCAGAGAGGCGAGTCCGGTGCGAGCACCGCGCCGTGGCGGGCGAGGGCCAGCGCCCGGTCCCGTGCGGCCTCGCCCTTGAGCGCCCCCCAGCCATAGGTGAGCCCGCGCTGCACGGCATAGGCCTGCCAGGCGTAAGCCGGCGCATAGTCGGGATCGAGGGCGATGGCTCGGTCCAGCAAGGCGAGAGCGGTGGCGGTGTCGACCTCCGTGCCGCGCTGGTGGTGATCGCCGGCCAGCAGGCAGAGCTCCCGCGCATTCAGGGAGGCAGGAGATTTATGCCTGGCGCGCCTGCGCGACTCCGAAACCGCCTGCCGCGTAAGACGGTGAGCAAGCGGAATGATCACCCGCTCGGTCGTCGCGGCCCTGTCGCCGATCGGCTCGTCGATCTGCTCGGTCCAGACCACCACGCCCGTCTCCGCATCCTCCAGCAGCACCGAGGCGCGAACATGCCCGTCCAGCACGCGCGCATCGCAACGGACGCGATAGCCCTCGGCGCCGGGGCCCGCATCGCCCCTGACCACCCGAAGATCCTTGAAGCGGGCGAGCCGCAGAAACAGCTCGTTCCAGATGCCGTTGAGCAGCTCCATGTCGTCCTGCGACGCCGGAAGACGCTCCATCACCAGAAGCTCATCGCGGCTCGAGCGAGAATCGCTCCCGAAGGAAGCGGGCGGCGCGGCCGGGCGTGGCGCCGGCGCGGGCTCGACGGCATCCTTCTCGACCTCGACGCCAAGCATGTAGCCACGCCGCGGCACGGTCCTGAGGACGTCGTTTGCGCGGTCGCCAAGCGCACGCCTGAGGTCGCTGACGCATTGGGTCAGGCTGTCGTCGCTGACGGTCAGCCCCGGCCACAGGGCCTCTAACAGATCGTCGCGGGAGAGCAGCCGGTCCGGATTGTCGAGCAGGTATTGCAGCAGCAGGAACGCCTTGGGGCGCAAGGCGAGATCGGCTCCGTCCGGTCCGCGCAGGGCGCCTCGTCCCAGGTCCAGGCAGAACTGGTCGAACCAGTAGATCGTCCTCGCCCGCTGCGGTTCCGACATCGTGCGAGCCTTCTCCCCTCGTGCAAGCGATGGCTGCGAACAATTTCCGAACGATTTCCGAAGAGGCAGGCTGGCACACTTTCGGGAACAATTCACGCCCGTTTCAGGACCTCGTCCCGCCCTGAGCGCATAAGGCTGTTCATCCGCGGCGAACATCTGCGGATCGGTTCGCCTGGATCCGGTTTTCGGGGCACCACCCCACGCAACGGGCCCTGGCCGAACACGCCCTCAGCAGCTTCGCAGACCATCTTCGCCAAGGAATCGTATCATGAATGAGATCATTGCTTCCCGCCGCAACCTCCTGCGTCTTGCCGGCGGCGCCGTCGCCGCTTCCGCCGCACTCTCCGCCAACGACGCGTTTGCCTATCAGGGCAACATGGAGCGCGCGCTCTCGTCCCTCTACAGCTCGCTCGGCTCCCTGCGCGAGGCGACCTCCGACAAGGGCGGCCATAAGGCCAAGGCTGCCAAGCTGATCCAGGAGGCGATCGGCGAGGTCCAGGCCGGCATCGATTACGCCGCCGAGAAGTTCGGCGACTGATCGCCCAAGCGCGGCGCCTCGACCGCGCCGCTCGCCTCTCCGGACCGAAAACAGTCCCCCCGCTCGCCATCGCGATCCTCACCTGCCATCCGGCGGCGTGGATCGTCATGTCATGCGAGTGATCAAACGCCATCTTGGCGGCGCCGATGCCGCCGCAACCAGAAAGCGAGACCCGCCATGAAGACCATCGCCCTCATTCTCGCCAGCTTCGGCCTGGCCGCTGCGCTTTCGGCTCCGGCCGGCGCGGCTTCGATCCCCGGCAGCTCGGCCATCGCCGCCGCGGCGACAAGCGACATCGTCACCGTTTCCGGCGGCTGCGGCCCCTATGGCTGGCGCGGTCCGTGGGGCCATTGCCGTGATACGCCCTATTCCGGCCCGCTGCCGGGCGGCGGCTGGGCCGGTGGCCCGCAGCCGGCGGCCGATTATTTCGGCAATGGCTGCCCTCCCGGCTACTGGCACGGCCCGTGGGGTCATTGCCGCAACACCCCGTATCACGGCCGCCTGCCCGATGGCGGTTGGAAGTGAGCCGTCGACACGCCCGACCTGACCGCCATCGGAGACATCTCATGTTCAAGAACACGCTTTCGGCCGCCGCCATCACGGTGGCGGTGCTCGGCCTCGGGTTCGGCCCCGCCGCGGCCCAGACCGTACAGCCCACCCCGGCGCAGCCCGATCAGATCCAAATCATCGATCTCCACACGGCCGAAGACGCAGCCGCCGTGCTCGAAGCCCGGCTCGCCGCCCTCAAGACCGTGATCGGCATGTCGGCCGAGCAGGACAAGCTCTGGGCTCCCGTCGAAGCCGCCATCCGGCAGGTGGCCAAGAACTCGGCGGAGCGCCGCGCACAACGCGCCAAGGCTGAGCAGCCCAAGGATTTCGTCGAGATCCTGGCGCGCAGCGCCGACGCCGAGACCGCTCGCGCCGCCGATCTGAAGACGGTCACCGGCGCCCTGAAGCCGCTCGTCGCGGCATTGCCCGAGGCGCAGCGCCGCCGTATCCCGGCCTTCCTTGGGTTGCGCGAGGGCCGCTACGGCCAGCCGCAGCCGATTGCCGAGCTCTGGCTTTTCGAGGAAGAGAACTGAGCTGGACGATCGTGGCTGGGCGAGCGGTTGACATTCGCCCGGCCGCCGGAACGGGAGGCGTCGGAACGTATATGGCCGTCGTTCCGACGACGAGGCGCGATGCCAGGCAGCAAGATTGGAAACGCAACCATGTCCCAAGCCATCAAGTTCGGCCTCCTTGTCTTTCCGCGTATCACGCAGCTCGACATGACCGGCCCATTGCAGGTCTTTTCCAGCCTGCCAGCCGCCGAAGTCCACCTTGTCTGGAAGGACCTCGAGCCGGTTTCAAGCGATACCGTGCTCACCATTGCTCCGACGACGACCTTCGCGGGCTGCCCGCAGCTCGACGTAATCTGCGTTCCCGGCGGCTATGGCGTCGACGACCTGCTCGCCGATGACGAGGTCATCGCGTTTCTGCGCCAACAGGCCAAGGCGGCGCGCTTTGTCACATCGGTCTGCACGGGCTCGCTCCTGCTCGGCGCGGCCGGGCTGCTTGAAGGATTTCGCGCAGCCACACATTGGAGCGCCGTCGATGCCCTGCCCATGCTCGGAGCGGTGATCTCGCACGAGCGGGTTTGTATCGATCGAAACCGGATCACGGGCGGCGGAGTGACGGCAGGCATCGATCTCGCTCTCACGGTCATCGCCGCGTTGGTCGACCGCGAGGCTGCCGAGGCCATCCAGTTGCGGTTGGAATACAACCCAGCCCCACCATTCAGCGCCGGCAGTCCCGACAGCGCACCCGCGGATCTGCTGGCGCGGATCACCGAGACGATCGAGCCTGCGCGAAGGCGGCGGATGTCGCTCGTGGCGGCCGCCGCCGGCAGGCTGCGGCGAAGCGGCTAGGACGTGCCGATGCCGCGGCTGCAAATCAAACCAAAAGGGCGGCGTCTGCGGCTGCACTCTCGCTGCCGTTCGGGTGAACGGATCGGCTCCGGATAGGGCCGCCCCGGCGGCCTTCCGGCCGCCCAATCCACAATTGGCCCGACGGCCTTTCGCCTCAAGGTCGGCTGGTTCCGTCCCGCAGCCTGAAGCTCAGCACCTCGCCTGCCGTCCCATCGTGCCGGGCCCGCCAGGTCGCTTGCGCCGCGTCGAAGGCGGATTGCAGACGTTCGAAATCCGCCGGGTCACGAAACATCCAGGGCCCGCCGCTTTCGGTGGGCCGCCAGCCGGGCTGGAGGCGCTGGATATCTTCATAGGCGCGGCAAGCCTCTTCGGCCTGACCGGTCTCGTGTGCAGCCATCAGGATGGAGTGGTGGCACCCTGCATAATCCGGCAGGCGGGCCGCGCAAAATCGAAGCTCCGGCAACGCTTCCGCCGGCCGTCCCGCCATCAGCAATGCCCGGCCCAGAACGGAGTACGTGGTCGGCGGAGCATAGGGATCGAGCCGCAAGACGCGCCGCATCACCTCGATAGCCTGCTCGGCATGACAGGTTTGCGCCAGCACCTGGCTGCAGGTGACCCATTCGTCGATGCTGGCGATCCAGGTTCCGTTCAGGGCGAGATGCGCTGTTGCGATAGCCTCGTCCCACTGGTGGCCGAGATAGAGGCAATGGGACAGGCGGGCGAGGCAGAGCGGGGAATAGGGTGCCAGCACCGCGCCGTGGCGTGCCAGCGCCAGTGCCTTTTCGCGAGCAGCATCGCCCTTGTCGGGTCCCCAACCGTAGATCAGTCCGCGCTGCACGACATAGGCCTGCCAGGCATAGGCCGGAGCGTAGTCCGGATCGATGGCGATGGCGCGGTCCAGCAGCGCCCGAGCGGTGGCCGTGTCTGACTCGGTGCCACGCTTGTGGTGATCGCCGGCCAGGAGGCAGAGTTCACGCGCACTCAAGGAGGCAGATGGCTTCTGCCTGGCGCGCCGCCGGCTCTCCGAGGCCGCTTGGTAAGCGATATGATGGGCAAGCGGGACGATCGCCCGTTCGGTCAGAGCGGCCCGATCGCCGATCGGCTCGTCGATCTGTTCCGTCCAGATCGCGGCGCCTGTCTCCCCATCCTCCAGAAGGACGGAGGCGCGAAGGTACCCGTTCGATAGGCTGACATCGCTGCGGACGCGATAGCCATCAACGCCGGGGCCGCCATTGCCCCTGACCACCCGCAGGTCCTCGAAACGGGCGACCTGCAAAAACAGCTCGTTCCATACCTCATGGAGCAGTTCGTCACCCTCACGCGGTAGCTGAGCGCGCTCGACCAGGATCAATTGGCGGCGGCTCGCCTCGGGATCGCTCGCGGACATGACCGGCTGGCCGAGCAGGCGTAGCGGGACGCCGGCTTCACTGTCCTGCTTCTCGACGCCGGCATTCAGTATGTAGCCGCGCCGGGGAACCGTTTTGAGGATCTGGCTCGCCCGGTCCCCGAACACGCGCCTGAGGTCGCTGATGCACTGGGTCAGGCTGTCGTCGCTCACGATCACGCCCGGCCACAAGGTGCCTAACAGGTCTTCGCGGGAGTGCAGCCGGTCCGGGTTGTCCAGCAGGTATTGCAGCAGCGCGAACGCCTTGGGGCGCAAGGCGAGATCGCTTCCATCGGGGCCGCTGAGGGTACCGCGGCCCAGGTCCAGACAGAACTGGTCGAACCGGTAGATGATCTTCGACTGCCGCGATCTCGCCATGCAAGCCCTTGCGTTCCAGCGCCAACGACCGCTGCAAACGACTTCCGAACGATTTCCGAAACGGAAGGCTGGCACAGTTTCGGGAACAATTCACGCCTGTTTCAGGACGTCGCCCTGCCGGAGGCGCATAAGGCCATCCAGGGCGCCAGGGCGCTGAGCCGCCCTGCATTCGGCAGCCGCGTCGTATCGGAGGACACGCCCATGAAGATGCCTACATTGCTTCTGCCGGGCGCGATCGCAGCCCTGACATTGACGGTCGTCGATGCCGCCTTCGCGACTTCGGCAACCTATAAATGCACCGAAGGCGTGTCGCTGACGGCGCGCTTTTCGCCGCCGAGCTCTGCGACGGGCCAGGTCGTGCTGACCTTCGGCAATGGCCGGTCCCTGACGCTGCCGCAGGTCGTCTCGGCCGACGGAGGGCGTTACGCCGCTGGCGGTGTCGAATTCTGGATCAAGGGCAATGGCGCGACGCTTAAACGCGGTACAGCGACCCAGTCCTGCTCGACCCGCTGACGGGAGGCGCCGATGTCCGGATTCAGCCAGATCCATGGTGTTCGCTCCCTCGCCGCAGCCAGCGTGCTGGTCTCCACGGCCAGCCTGCTTTCGCCGCAGGCGCAGGCGGCGTCTTTCGATTGCCGCCAGGCAGCGTTGACCGCCGAGAAGGCGATCTGCTCGGACGCCAATCTCGGCGGCCTCGATGAGAGGACGGCCGGAATGTACTTCCTGATCGTCGGCAGCGGCGCGCCCGCTGCCACGGTCGCGCGCGTCAAGCAGATGCAGAGCCGGTTCGTCGCGAGACGCAACGCCTGCGGCGGAAACACCGACTGTCTCGTCGACGCCTATACCGACCAGATGATGTTCCTGAGGAACGAGAAGAGCAATCTCGGCCTCTGACGACCACACGCAAACCTTTGGTCGTCATGCTGCGCCTCCGCTCGCGGCCGTACTTTCAACAGAGCTGATCGCCGGCGCCCGCAGGATAACAGGAGACACGAAATGCGGCTCATTGCGTTGATGGTTTCGCTGCTTCTTGGCTCGGCGGTTCACGCGCAGCAGCCCGATCGGTTCTATGATCCGGCGGGCCTCGCCTTGAGCCGCCGCCCCGGGGCGCTGCTCCGCGTCGAGACGATGCCGGGCGCGCCGGCGGGCGCGACCGCATACAGGATCGTCTACAGCTCGACAGGTCTGGACGGAAAGCCACTTCTGGTGTCCGGCGTCGTCGTGGTTCCGCCTGAGGCGCCACCGCCAGGAGGCCGCCCCGCCATCGCCTGGGCTCACCCGACTTCGGGTGTCGAAACACGATGCGCTCCATCGCAGGCGCGCGGCTTCTTCGGTTCGGTCCAGGGCCTCGAAACCATGCTGAGGGCCGGCTACGTCGTCGTCGCCACGGATTATCCGGGCCTCGGAATGCAGGGACCGCACCCCTATCTCGTCGGGGTCAGCGAAGGCCGGTCGGTGCTCGACTCGGTCAGGGCGGCGCAAGCGCTGCCGCAGGCTCATGTGGGGCGGCGCTTCGCGGTCTGGGGGCATTCGCAAGGCGGGCAGGCGGCGCTGTTCACCGGGCTGCTCGCGAAGAGCTACGCGCCCGATCTCGCGCTCATGGGCGTGGCGGCCGCTGCTCCGGCGACCGAGCTCTCGGCCTTGCTCGCCGACGACATCGCGACCTCGGGCGGGCGCAATCTCACGGCGATGACGCTCTGGTCCTGGCAGCGGGTCTATGGCGCGCCGACCGACGCCGTCGTCGTCCCGCAAGCCCGGCCGGCCATGGACGCCCTGGCGGGCGACTGCATCGAAAGCGTGTTCGACATTGTCGCGCGGCTGCGTCCGACGGAGGCGCTGGCGAAGGCTTTCCTGCGCTCGGAGACATTTTATCGGCAGCCGCCCTGGGCCGCGCTGCTGGCGCGCAACACGCCCGGCGTGATGCCGGGCGGCGTACCGCTGTTCCTCGCACAGGGCACGGCCGACGATCTCGTGCGACCGCAGGTGACGCAGGATTATGCCGATCGCAACTGCCGGGCAGGCCGCGCGGTCAGGATGCTGTGGCTGCCGGGCGTCGGACATCTCTTTGCCGCCCGGGACGGCGCCGACGCGGCGATCTCCTGGATCGGCGAGCGCTTCGCGGGCACGGCCGCGCCGACCGATTGCTCGGCCTTGCCTGCCAATCGACATTGAAGGGGTCATAGACGTCATGCAGTTGCTTCTCTCGTTCCTGCCTTTCCTCGCCTTCGCGGTGAGGATTTCAGAGCTTGGCTCGATCGCGGCGCTGTTGCTCGGCGCACTGGCCTCGGCGATTCTGGTCGGACATGGCCTTGCGAGCGGGCGATCCGCGAAGCTTCTGGAAGTGGGCTCCATTGCCCTCTTCGCCGCTCTCGCCGCGTTCGAATATGTCAGCGGAACCCGTCTCTCGCTGATCGGCGCGAAATTCGCTGTCGACTTCGGCCTGCTCCTGATCGTGGTATTCTCGGTCGTCATCGGGCGGCCGTTCACGCTTCAGTACGCGAAGGAGAGCGTGTCGCCTGCCATCTGGTCGAGCCCCGCGTTCAAACGGAAGAACGACATGATCTCCCTTGTCTGGGCGGCGGCTTTCCTGGCGATGGTCGGCGCCGAGCTTGCCATGCTGGTCTGGCCGACGCTTTCACATCGGCTGCCGGTGCTGGTGATCGTGCTCGCCCTGGTCGGGGCGTTCAAGTTTACGCAAAGCCAACGCAAGGCCGGCGCCGCCGGTTCGATCGAACACTCCTGAGAGGCGGTCATGGCTTCGAGCATCCTCATCGTTGGAGCGGGCCCGGTCGGGCAGGCATTGGCGCTCGGTCTCGCGGTTCGCGGCGTGCGGGCCGACATCATCGACACCGCGCTCGCACCTTCTCCCTATTGCCGCGCCATCGGCGTCAGCCCGCGCACGCTCGAACAGCTCGATGCGCTCGGCATCGCCCGGGAATTCATCGCCGAGGGGCTGCGGATCGGCATGCGCCGCGCCATTCTGCATCGCGGCAACGAGACGGTCGTCCATGATGAAACGGTTGCGTTCCCGGAGCTGCCCTTCGAGCATTTCGCGATACCGCAGGACCGGACCGAGGCTGTACTCTGCGCGTCTCTGCAACGGGCCGGCATCGCGATCGAGCGCGGAACGAAGCTGCTCGGTCTCGATCAGGATGCAGATGGCTGCACGGTCGCGTTGCAGTGCAGCGAGCGTATCGAGCGACGGCGCTACGACTACGTTGTCGGCTGCGACGGCGCCCATAGCGCTGTGCGAAAGGCACTGGGCATAGCCTTCGACGGCGATGCCTTTCCCTATGATTTCATGCTGGGCGACGTCCGTATCGATCTGGACCTGCCCCGCGGCACGACCCTGCAGGTCATCCGCCCGGGAACCGACGGCCCTCCCGATTTCTTCGTTGCGATTCCATTGCCCGGGCGCGGGCGATACCGCGTTTCGATGATGGCGCCGGCGACGCCGGGCGGGAACAGGGACAGCGCTGCCCTCGGACACGGCATCCAGTCGGAACGGCCGGGTCCGACCCTTGCTCAATTGCAGGAAGTCGCCGACCGCTTGGTGCCCGGAAAGCCACCGCTGACAGACCTGCGCTGGTCCTCCATTTTCAGAATCAGCATGCGGTTGGCCGAGCGCTATCGGCAAGGCAACGTCTTCATCGCCGGCGATGCCTGCCACATCCATCCGCCGACCGGCGGCCAGGGCATGAATACCGGCATTCAGGATGCCTGCAACCTGGCGTGGAAACTCGCGCTGGTCGCGCGTGGGGAGGCCGGCGCCGCTCTGCTGGGCAGCTACGAGCAGGAGCGGCAGCCCATCGCTCTCGGCGTGATCAAAGACACGGTCCAGCGCAGCCTCAACTTCGGAAGGCCGTCTGCTCCGCAGAATCCGTTGCACGATACCCAGGTTCTCGTCAGCTATGCTGGCGGGCCTCTGTCGAGCGGAGCGGCGTCAGGAGCGATGAGCCCCGGAGACAGGCTGCCCGATGCGCGCGGCCTCTATCAGCCAGGCATCGGATTCCCATTGCGCCTGCACGAACTAGCGAAAGGCCCCTGGTTCACCCTGCTGGCCGCGCCTGCGGCGCATCAGCTCGTGGAACTGGAGGATCTCGCCGCCCGGCTGCAGACTAATTGGCCCGGACTGGTCTCCGTGGTCGCGCTGAAGGCGGCGGATGCGGCATGGGATGCGCCGCCGCATATCACACTCGTCACGGATCCCGATGGCAGCGTGACAGCGGCGTTCGGCGGGGCGCCATCTGCGCTGACACTGATCCGGCCGGACGGCCATATCGGATTTACCGGAGCGATCGCCTTCGAGCCGATCAGCGATTATCTTTCCGACGTCCTGAAGCTGGATCGGCGCGCTCACTCGTAGTGGCGCGTTGCCTTTCCGCCGGTCGTCGACGCAGGTGCCACTCGGGCGATATGGAGCCTCAGCGGCTGCCCTGGCTGGCTCTGTCCGGAGACGCGCATCTCAGATGTCTGCTTTCGCGCCAGCACCGAAGTCAGCAATTGGCGCTACCCGGACGTTTATTCGGGGCGCGGGGGCGAAACTCCAGATCGCTTGGGAGCAATGAATCGCTGGCGCGAAAGGCTGAAAGCGAAAACCTATTCAAACTTGCACAACGATAAGCCATCAACGACGCGTCTATAAGCACGTCATCGCGCGCCGCTTTCAACCGCCCCCGCATCCCCGGGGGACGCGTTTGCGATCGTAATAGACGCCCGTCTTCGGATGCTTCCAAGGATTGGCCATGCGAAGCATCATGCGTACCACGCGGTGGTCGCCAAGCCCTTGCTGGGGCAGCGCTATTCCGCAAAATCAAGGGTTGGGGCTGGTGCTGCGAGAGAGGATTGAACTCTCCAGGCACCCTCCGAAACCCCCTATATTACTGGGGTTTTCGCTGTCCGATGCTGAGGGCTTGTGTACCACCTTCGAGTCCCACACTAGCCAGTCCTCAAGGAATGGAAAAGCGGGAACAGAGGATTGGTGTGCGATTCCTTATTGGGTTGCCAAGCTTCTCAACGAAAGTGTTTCTCAAGCTGCATGTGCCGCGGCTTCGGGCGGTATGCCGTTGCTGGCGGCCATTCATCAGGCGGCAACGTCAGCAGCGATGAAGGAGGGCGCCTAAAGCTCGCAGTTGGCCCTATTGCGGACTCTGGCAATGTCTGGATTCGGGTGTTTCAAATTGCCGATCTCCCGCGCAGATGCAGCCAACTGCATCTAATAACCGCGTCACAGAGCCTTGCTTCTCTAACGAGAGATCTGCATGGCGATCATCCGCTGCCCCGCTGCTGGGGCGCGAGGGCGAAGAGCAACTGAAGGCCAAAAGCATGACATCTGTCTGCTGATTATCTGCCTTCGCGGAAATATCGTAGAACAGATTCCGGTATCCAATGTAACGGTACCGCCTAAGCACCATTATCCGCGTACGCGATTGTTGTCTGAGATCTGCAGAGCGCGCCGATCGTGCGACAGAGATCTGCCGAGATATCAGCCCGCGGGCAGGAATTCATTCGCGATCGTGCGCAAGCTCAGGTTTTTTCTACAACCGGAATATATTTGATAGCGAGAAAAGAAGGCGCGCGCCTTTCTTAGTCTCGAACGGCGAGTTCACCATGATCGGCTTGGCGATGCCGATCGAGAGGTGGAGATCGTCCGTCAGGAACAGGCGCGCACCCGCGCCCACCGACGCGAAACTCTGGTCGAGGTCGCGACCCGGGAGCTTGATCCGCGCGGCCCCGGCTTCGACGAATGTGAACAGCTGGTAGCCCTTGAGGAACTTGAGCGACAGAGATTGGTCGTAACGCAGTTCGGCCGAGCCTGCGATTGCGTCGTCGCCGGAGATCCAGCCCGCGTCGAAGCCGCGGCCGAACGAAAGCCCGCCTAAGGCATATTGCTGCGACGTCAGGAGAGGGCCCGACGCCAATTGCCCCCCTGCCGTTAGCTTGATCGACCAGTTCTCGCTGAAATTCTCATAATGCGTCAGCAAGCCATTGATCAGCGCAAAATGCGGAGAAGCATCATGGCGGGACAGCCAGTCGGCGCTATCGGCCTGCCCGTCGATGAGGCCGAGCCCCTTGCGAACCGTCGCAGAAACATAGGTCCAGCTGCTGGCGCGCAGGTGCAGCTTGTAGTCAGCCGTGAAGCTAGCGATGCCGATCCGGTCGGCGAAGATCGGCCCGATGAAATCCCGCTCGGACGCACGCGTCACGCCGAGCGAAGCCGTGAGCCATAGCGACTGCATCTGGCTGAGAATCGGCGCGTAGGAAATCCTCGCTTCGACCGTGTCTGCCTGCGAGCGGTTCCTTAGATACCGGCGAAGATCGCCCGGCCAGTTCTCGCTATGCGATGCCGAGACGCCGATGCGCCAGCTGTCGGAACCGAGCGGCAGATCATAGGCGATCCGGCCATAGCGCATCTCGCGCGGCGAGCCGGGGACGAAGGACCCGCTGACCGTTAGGCTGTCGCCCGGCATCAGCATGGAATTGAGCGCGACGCTGCCCGATGCCTGCCAAGGCCCCGATGACGCGGAGCCCATATTGTCGATGGCTGCGGCTCCGTAAAGGCGCCAGCTCTCGGTCTTGACGCCGAGGCGGAAGCGGCCTGAACCGGGCGATGTCTCGTCGAGCGTCGTGTCGACGACCTTGATGCCGGGCCGTTCATTAAGGAGCAGGAGCTGGCGTTCCAGGGTGGTGAGGCGCGACGGCCGCTCCTCGGTGAGCGGCGCGAGCAGGCGCTCCAGTCCGAAGGCGGCATCCGCCCCCGAGACGCTGACTTGCTCGATCGCGCCCTCGACGACGGTGACCCTCAGCGCACCCGAGCGCATGTCCTGGGGCGGGATCAGGGCCCGGCTGAGATGAAAACCCGCGGCACGGTAGCGCGCGGTGATGGCGGCGGCGATCGCGGCCAGATTCTGCGCAGAAAGCTCGCGATCAAGATAGGACTGATAGGTAGATGCCAACTCGGCTGCAGACAGGGCCGTGGCGCCTTGCAGTTCTACCTTCTTGAGTCGAAATAGCGGCGTCTGATCTTCGAGCTCAGCCCCCGAGCCGATCGCCGGAAGCGTGACGGGATTGCGACGCTCTTCCGCCTCGCGCCGCTCCGTCTGGGTTTCGGCACCTAACGGAGCCGGCCGCAGCGGGTTCGCAGGGGGTGCTGATTGCGCCCAGGCCGGCACGGCGATGAGCTGCCCCAGGACGATAGCTGCAGCCGTCCTGCTCTTGAAGCCCCAGCCCTTAGCCATCCGCAAACGCCCGCCTGCCTGATTTTATTCTTTAAAGAGACGTGAACGGAAAGGGTTAATAAAGTGTAAGTGTTAAGGATTGCGATGCGGGTGGCGGCTAAGTATCTCTTCATGGGTTCATGCTTAGGTGACGGCCACAACGCTTCCAGTATGGAAGCTTTCCGCCTCAAGGAACGAGTGCATGACGGGCCGTTTCGCATTCTGGCTCGCGGTCGCAGCCGCATGGTGTTGCACCTGCAGCCTGCACGCCGTCGCGCAGGACAATGTCTGGATGGTCGCGAAGAGTTCCGGAGAGGCTTGGGTCGGCTCGGCAAGTCATCCGGCTTCGCTGACGCAGAAGACGGAGTTGCAGCCAGGCGATTCCATCCGGACGGGGCGCACCGGACGCGTTCTGCTAGTCCGGGGCCAGGAAACGATATTGGTCTCGCCAAACTCCGCGATCAGCTTGCCCGAAGCCGGGCGGTCCGGCCTATCGACCGTCATCCAACAGGCTGGCACCATCCTGCTGGATGTTGAAAAGCGGAACGTGCAGCATTTTGAAGTCGAGACGCCCTATCTCGCAGCGGTGGTGAAGGGGACGCGTTTCCGCGTTTCGGTTACCGGCGGCCAAGCGAAAGTTGATGTCGTGCGCGGCCAGGTGCAGGTCACCGATTTCCGCTCCGGCGACTATACGCTGGTGAACCCGCAGCAATTTGCGAAATCCTCCGGCGACAGGACGCCCGGCCTGAGGGTGGGTGGCAGCGGCGAGCTCGGCACCATCTTGCGCGGACCTGCTCAGGCCCCGCGCGTGCAGCCTATGGCCGTCCCGGCCGGCGGCTTGAAGCCGGACACTGGCGCGGTACCCTTGCGCAATGCGCAGCCCACGACCTCGGCACGCACTGCTGGCCCCAATCAGCCGATCATCGCCCGGACATCGGCGGGCGGCGCGCGCATCGTTGCTCCGATCGGAGAGCTCCATCTCAATATCCAAGAAGTCACGAAGGGTATGGCGCGCAACGACAGCGCCGGCAACGAGAAGAGCAAGGGCTGGTCGGCCCGCCTCCAGCCGGGCAACGGCGGCAACAGCATCCGTCCGGACAACAGTGGATCGGCCGGGGCAAACGGCAACGACTCTCGGTCCAGTTCATCAGCGAGCTTGACCGTAAGCACTGCGCCGGTCGGCAACGGGGTGATTTCGAATGCTGCGACGAATGCCTTCGACGGCCCTGACGGCGGCAAGGGGGGTAAGGGGAGTGGCAAGGGCGGTGGTAAGAGCGGCGGCCCTGGGGGACTTTCAGATCTGATTGGGAAGATCTCTTCTGGCATAGACGCTCTCATCGAAAATCGCGGGCGCGGCAACGCCTACGGTCTAAATGGGGGTAACGGCCACGGGAAAGCGAACGGGTTGGGCAAGAAGCGTTGAAATTGGCTGCGCAAAGGCGCCGACTGGCGGGTCGGGGTTGGAAGGCCAGGGCTGTAGGGCTGCTGATACCATCCCGGTCCTTTCTGTTCGCCCTACTATCCGTGGCGCTCCTCGTTCTGGCCGGCGTCCATGACCGCCTCCGGGAGACGGTGCTGGACGCGCGCTTCAACCTGATCAAGCGGGCACCATCCGGCACCATCGCCATGGTCGAGATCGATCCACAATCGATTGCGGCGATTGGGCGCTGGCCCTGGCCCAGGTCGCTTCATGCCGAGCTGATCGGCAAGCTCGCCGAACTGGGCGTGACCGATATCGCCTTCGACGTGGATTTCAGCGCCCGCTCCGTCGCTGCGGAGGACGTGCGGTTCTCGGAGGCGCTCAAGGGCGCGGGTGGCAGCGTCATCCTGCCGGTCTTCAGGCAGGTCGCCTCTGATGCCGGCGGTGGGCGACAAGGCTATGTGAACCGCCCGCTCGCTATGTTCGAGGCGGATGCCTGGCTCGGCGTGGTCAACGTCGCGCCGGACCGGGACGGTGTGACACGCGATTTCAGCTTCGGCGCCACGATCGATGGTCAGTTCATTCCCTCGATCGCTTCGCTCCTTGCCGGATTGCACCAACCCGCCGCCCCGGAGTTCCGGATCGATTTCGGAATCGATGGCCGCGGGGTGCGCGGCGTGCCCTATATCGACATTCTACGAGGGAATGGGGATTTGGGAGCCGTCCTGCGCGGCAAGAAGGTTATCGTCGCCGGCACGGCCGCGGAACTCGGCGACCGATTCGTGATCCCTGGCGGGCAGATCATCCCCGGTGCCTTGCTGCAGGTTCTCGCCGCGGAATCGATGCTGCAGGGTCGAACCTTGCGAACGACCACGCTCGCGCTTTCCACCGCGCTGCTGTTCGGGCCGCTTCTGACCGCATTTGTGCTAAGGCGACGCCGGACACGGCATCGGATACTCGCCGTGATCTCCGCGGCTATCGCAGCCGAAGCGGGCGCGGTCGCGATCCAGTTTGTCTATCCGATCGCGATCGATACATCCCTCCTTCACGTCGCGGCCGTCGCTTATGCCCTGATTGCACTCGTCGAGGAGGTCGATCTCCGCGGCCTGCTCCGGCTTGCCGCGGAAAAGCGTTTCAACAACGTCGCCATGTCGCTGTCGGACGGGCTCGTTTGCGTCGACCGGGAGGGGCGCATCTCGATGTCGAACGCGGCAGCGAGCCGGATTTTCGGCTTCGATGCCGCGCTGATGAGAAACCTGCAGTTCGCCCAGTTGCTGGCCGGTGGCCACGCCAGCGCGCCTTCGACAACCAATGGCCAAGTTCGCGAAGAGACGGGAAAGCGCGCGAACGGCGAGCTTTTTCCGCTCGAATGCAGTTGGTCGGTCTGGGAGACACCCTCCGGCCGACAATACGGCGTCGTGCTGCGCGACATCTCCGAACGCCGGCGGCAGCAGGAGCGTATTCGCTATCTCGCGGAAACGGACCCCGTCTCGGATCTCCCGAACGGCAACAGCCTGATCGCCGCCTTGAGCGATGCCCTGGGGCGGGAAGAGCCGCACCGCCTCATACTGGCAAACCTCTGGCATTTCCGGCGGATACGGGATCTCGAAGGCCAGACCTTCGCCGACGCGCTTATCCGCGCCGCAGCGGCAAGGCTGAAATCCAGGATTGGCCAGGGAATGATCCTGTCGCGGAGCGACAGCGATGAATTCGCGATTCTGCTGCCGGCAAGCCAGGATGTCGATCGTCTCGCATCATCGCTCATCGAAACGTTCCGCAACGAGCCGCTCGAAGCGGAAGGCCGCGCGGTCCGCGTGCCGGTCGTCCTCGGCCATGCCGCTTCCGAGGACGCCGCTGATCCCGAAATCTGGCTGGGCAATGCCCGCTTCGCGCTCGCCTCGGCCCAGCGGCAGGAGGCGGAGATCGCCATCGGCTTCGCGCCCGAGATGCGCGAGGAGGTCGAGCAGCGGATGAGTCTAGAAAACCGGCTCCGCGAGGCGCTGGCAGCCGGAGAATTCGAGCTCTTCTATCAGCCTCAGGTGGATCTCCAGACCCGCTTGATCGTCGGTGCCGAGGCCCTGATCCGCTGGCGGCACCCCGAACGTGGTTATGTCTCGCCCGGCGAGTTCATGCCGGTGATCAATGGCAGCTCGCTTGCGGACGGGGTTTCGGCCTGGGTTCTCGAAACCGCGATTCGCCAGGCTGCCATCTGGCAGCACCAGGGAACGCCGCTGCGTGTCGGGATCAATCTCGCGCAGTCCCAGTTTACGGCTGGGACGCTCGCGGCGGAGGTCGCGCGTCTTCTGGACGCCACCCGGCTCGATCCCGCCTGGCTCGAACTCGAAGTGACGGAAGACATCATTCTCGACGACATCAGCCGCGTCAGGGCGATCCTCGGATCGCTGCGCTCGCTCGGTGTTCACATCGCATTCGACGATTTCGGAACGGGCTACGGCAGCTTGACCTCGCTGCGGGACTTCCCACTCGATACCATCAAGGTCGACCAGACCTTCGTTCGGAACCTCGAGCCGGGAAGCGAGAATGCCGCGATCGTCACGGCCACCATCGATCTGGGAAAAGCCTTGGGGAAATCGATCATCGCCGAGGGCATCGAAACCGAAGCGGCCGCCGCGCTCTTGACCGCACTGGGCTGCCGGGAGGGTCAAGGTTACCTCTTCGCGCGCCCCATGCCTGCTCGTGAACTTGAAAATGCTTGGCTACGTTGGGCAGCCTAAAGCTCTATGGCGTCGGCTGAGAGCCTGCTCAACTGTGGTGAACAGAAGTCACCTCATCCCAAAACTCGTTCTGCAGATGCTGAGCATTTCTCTATGGCCTCGTCGGGACATAGGCGCGACAGCTTAGACGGTGAGTCTCAATCGAAAGTCTAGCAACACATGTGCTTCCAACTAACCTCCGTGTACGGGAAGCCGGCGATCCCTCCGTCTGCTTTGCAGGGCTCTCTCACGTTTATATAGCCTGCTTTAAGAAAGACCATTTTCCGGCGGGTAAAACAATCGTTTCGAAGGAATGCGGCCGTTTATCCGAAAATTTCATCGAGCGTCTTGGGTCTACCTAGAAGATAGCCTTGTCCGCTATAAAAGCCGAGCTCGCAAAGCACATCAAGTTCCGCCTGCGTTTCGATTCCTTCAGCGATGATCATCGTGCCGACGCGCTGAGCGAATACGCCGAGTGCCGCGGCGAGAGCTTTACGTATGGGATCCCGATCGACGTTACGGGTGAGGCTGATATCGAATTTGATTATATCCGGACGCAGGTCAAGGATATGCCGCATGCTTGAATAGCCGGCGCCTGCGTCATCGATCGCTATGCGGATTCCTTGAGCCCTCAGCGGGGCGAGTGCGTCTATGATCGATTGATAGTCAGCGACGGGAAGGTGCTCTGTTATTTCGATTACGAGACGGTGTGGGTCAAAGCCGGAAAGCGCTTGGGAGAGGGGACCTTGTTGGAGAAGCGTGTTGGGCGAGATGTTGATGCTCAGACTGGCGGGGGCGGGCAAATGGGCGCAAGATGAGATAGCCTTTCGCGCAACCAATAGCTCAAGCTCGGCCCCCAAACCTACTCGATGAGCTTCAGCGAACCATTCGTTTGGCGGCCGTGCGGGCTCAGTCGCAAATCTCGAAAGGCATTCGACGCCGAGTATGGAGCCGTCGTTCAGCGCCCTGATCGGCTGAAATACAAGGTTCGGATCCCCGCTCCTTATCGCCGAACCGATTCTTTCCACGGCGGCGCGGCGGGCACGGTTTTCGCTTACATCGGCCGCTATGTCAGCTGCGAGCAAGAGACTGAAGGTTTTCAGTAGATCAAGGTCGCGCTCGCCCAACTCGGGTTGAGGTTCGTGACTAAAGCAACAAAATGTCCCGAAAATGCGCTCATCGTCGACTTTGATTGGAACGCTCAAATGTGCACCAATAGGAATGGACGCCGTCTCCGCAATAGACATCGCTAATTCGACCACAGAAGTGTCGGCAATCAATTGCGGTAAGGCCCCGGAAGCAACGTGTTTGCAGTAGCCGGCTGCAAGTGGAATTACGTCGCCTGCCTTGTAAGGCCCATCCGCATCATCGCAGTTTACATGTTTTAGAATCCGATTTGTACCTAAAAATTCTGACACAAACGCCACATCCATTCGAAAATGCGTTCTTATGGCTGTAAGGACGCGGTCAATATTTTGAGAGACGTGCGGTGAAAGCACCGTTGGAATACTGTTCAAATCGGATGCGTCGGCCAACATCAGATTGCCTTGAGTCGATCAACAGTTGAATTTCAATCCTACGGTGCAGGGGTGAATTGTTTCTAACAGAGCCTGCAGCGTACGCCGCGTACAATCGGTGGAATCAAGACCGCCCCTGTCCGTTCGCCGGCAAGCTCTGAGCATTTCAATTCCCCTTCGCGAGCAAGCAACAACAGAATTCTGAGCAAAACAGCCTTGGGAATCAGGCGAAGCGAACCTCAAGTTCCCCGCCTGCCTTACCGGCGATCTCGCAAGTCTTGGAGAATCCATCTGCAGCTATTGCGAGCTTGAAGCGCTCTGGAACGCCTGCGGTGCTCATGATGGCAATGCTCGCGCCCTGTTCGGAAAGCCGCTTTACAGTGCAGTCAATCACTGAGCGACCAGAGTTGAAAACGATCTGCCCGGCCTTAAGTACGCGTCGGCCGAGGCTACTTTCGACCTCAGCCACCGCAGCGGTGACACAGCGGTCGCGCCCTTGCTCCTTAGCGGCGTAGAGCGCTTGGTCGGCTCGCTGTAGCATTGTGTCCAGATCAGCCATCGCTGGGTTGAAAGTTGACAAGCCGCAGCTCGCTGTAATGGAGAACGAGCGCCCGGCCGCGGCGAAGTGCTGGGCAGCGACGGCGCTGCGCAGCTTCTCTGCGACGCCCAACGCGGCCGCTAGCCCGGTATGCGGCAGCATAACCGCGAACTCTTCACCGCCTATGCGGCCGATAAGGTCGCTCTCACGAAGCAGGCTGCGGCAGGTTGCAATGCTCTCGGCCAGCACCTTGTCGCCCGTCGCATGGCCGTAGCTGTCATTGACTGCTTTGAAATGATCGAGGTCCAGCAATAAGCAACTGGCCTCGTGTCTATGGCGCTTCGCCAGCGAGAGCTGGCGCGTGGCCGCCTCTCGGAAGGCTCGACGCGAGAGCGCTCCCGTCAGTCCGTCCACGCTTGCGAGTTGGCGCAATTCCAGCGCGTCCATGACCACAGCGGCAAGGTCTTGCAGGATAGCGATCTCGTCTGCCGTGATCGAGCGGGGGGCCGGCGACATAGCGCAAAGCGTGCCGATATTCTGCCCCTCGGCGCTCCGCAGCGGGAAGCCTGCGTAAAACCGCACATGGGGTGGACCGGTTACGAACGGGTTTTCGGAGAAGCGACCGTCCCGAAGCGTGTCGGTGATGATGAGAGGCTCGGCCCGGCCGATTGTGAAATTACATATTGCGGGCCCTCGCGCGGTCTCGCAGGCGTCGATACCCTGGCGCGCCTTGAACCACTGTCTATGACCATCCAGAAAGGCCACCGTTGCCATCGGAACTTCTAGGATACGGCTAACTAAACGTGCGACGCGCTCAAAAGCTTCCTCCTCCGGGCTATCCAGGATGTCAAAACGAGCGAGAGCGTCTAGCCGTTCCTGTTCAATTGCCCAATCAGCGTGGAGCATGCTGCACCTCTTGTGGAGCCTGCACCACAAAAGATCCGAGACGCTAACGACAAGTTAATGCGATATTGCTCAGCGGCTCAGCAGTGAAGTCTGGCCAGCGAGGAGTTGGGCCAGCGGCGCGCTAGCGGCTCCCGCGCTTGCGGAGGTTCTCGGTGAGGCCCTACTTCTGGCAGTACTGCCAGAATAGCAGGTGTCCGGTTTCTGGCATTCGGTCGATGTCTGCATATGGCGCGACACGCTGCTTACTCCGGCATCCGTTTCAGGCAACGGCTGGATCGGCGACGTGCAGGAATGACTGAAGCCACTCAAGCCGCATCCGGCATCCGCGCCAGCAGTTTGTCGAGTGTGAGCGGATAGTTGCGCACGCGCACGCCGGTCGCGTTGTAGACGGCGTTGGCCACGGCAGCGCCAACCCCGCAGATGCCGAGCTCGCCAACCCCCTTCGCCTTCATCGGCGAGGACATCGGGTCCGTTTCGTCGAGGAAGACCACCTCCTGATGCGGGATGTCGGCATGTACCGGCACCTCGTAGGAGGCCAGATCGTGGTTGACGAAGAAGCCTCGGCGCTTGTCGATCGCCAGTTCCTCCATCAGCGCCGCGCCCACCCCCATGGTCATCGCGCCGATGACCTGGCTGCGCGCGGTCTTCGGGTTGAGGATGCGCCCGGCCGCGCAAACCGCCAGCATGCGCCTGACCCGCGTCTCGGCCGTCGCCGCGTCGACGCCGACCTCCACGAAATGCGCGCCGAAGGTGGATTGCTGGTGCGTCTCGTCGAGGTCGCCATATTCGATGGTGTCCTCGACCGTCAGCGGCCCGGCCTCGGCCGCGCTCGCCAGCGAAAGACTGCGATTTCCTGCCTTAACCTCGCCGCCCGCGAAGACGGCCTCGTAAGAGTTGATGCCGAGCTTCTGCGCGACGGCCTCGCGCAGCTTCACGCAAGCGGCATAGACGCCGGCCGTCGAGCTGTTGCCGCCCCATTGCCCGCCGGAGCCGGCCGAGACGGGGAAGGCGGAATCTCCCAACTTCACCACCACCTTGTCGAGATCGACACCGAGCATCTCGGCGGCTGTCTGGCCGAGGATGGTGTAGCTGCCGGTGCCGATGTCGGTCATGTCGGTCTCGACGGTGACGATCCCCTTGGAATCGAGGCTGACGCGCGCCCCCGATTTCATCACGAGGTTGTTGCGGAAGGCGGCGGCAACCCCGAGGCCGATCAGCCAGTTGCCCTCGCGCATGCGGCCGGGCTGCGCCGAGCGCCGCGACCAACCAAAACGCTCCGCGCCAACCCTGAAACACTCGTCGAAGCGCCGCATCGAGAAGGGCCGCTTCGGCTTCTCCGGGTCAACCTGCGTGTCGTTCAGCAGCCGGAAGGCAATCGGATCCATCCCGAGCTTTTCTGCCATTTCGTCCATCGCCATTTCCAGCGCCATCAGGCCCGGTGCCTCGCCGGGCGCGCGCATGGCGTTGCCTTCCGGCAGGTCGAGTTCGGCGAGACGCATCGCCGTCATCCGGTTGGCGCCGGCATAGAGCAGCCGCGTCTGCTGCACGGCGACCTCCGGCCCGCCGCCCTTGAGGTCGCCCGACCAGCTCTCATGGCCGATCGCGGTGATCTTGCCCTCCTGCGTCGCACCCAGCCGGATGCGCTGGATCGTCGCCGGCCTGTGCGTCGTGTTGTTGATCATCAGCGGGCGCGTCAGCGCGACCTTGACCGGCCGCTTCGCCAGGCGCGCGCCCAGCGCCGCCAGCAGCACGTCGGCACGCAGGAACAGCTTGCCGCCGAAGCCGCCGCCGATGAAGGGCGAGACGATCCGAATGTTCTGCTTAGGGATGCCGAGCGTCGTCGCCATGTCAGTGACGCCCCAGGCGACCATCTGGTTGGCGGTCCAGAGCGTCAGCTTATCGCCTTCCCAGGCGGCCAGCGTCGCATGCGGCTCCATCATCGCATGGCTTTCGTCGGGCGTCGTATAGGTCTCGTCGAGGCTGACCGGCGCGCTCGCGAAGGCGCCCGCGAAATCTCCGACATGGGTGTCGTCGAGGCTGGGATCGTCGCCCTCGGGCTTCGCGGCCTTGTCCTTCGCCGCCTTGAGGTCGAAGGCTCCCTGGGCTGCCGCATACTCAACCTTAATCAGGCTGGCCGCCGCCCGCGCCTGCTCGAAACTCTCGGCCACCACCAGCGCGACAGCTTGGTGATAATGCTCTACCTCCGGCCCTGCGAGCAGGCGGGCGGTGTTGCGGGGGCCCTTCTTCAAAGTGCCGGCCTCCTTGGCCGTCACCACCGCAAGCACGCCCGGCGCCTTTCGCGCGGCGTCGAGCTCGATCGAAGCGATGCGCCCCTTCGCGATGCCCGCGCCGAGCACATAGCCATAGGCCTGGTTCGCCACGACATCGTGTTGCTCATAGGCGTAGCGGGCCGCGCCGGTGACCTTGCGGGCGCCATCGATGCGATCATGCGGCTGTCCGATCACCTGCAGGCGGTCGATCGGGTTGTCGGTTGCCGGCTTGTCGAATTTCATGGCTCAGCCCCTCGCTTGCGTCAGCACCGCGCCGAGCGTGCGCTCGACCAGCGGCAGCTTGAATGCGTTCTCATGGGTCGGCTTGGCGTCGGCGAGAATGGCCTCAGCAGTGGCCTTCGCTCCGCGGCGCAGCTCCGCCTCCGCCGTCTCGACGCGCCAGGGCTTGGGCGCCACGCCGCCGAGCGCGATCCGGCCGCTCCCGTCGTGCTGCACAATCGCCGCGACCGAGATCAGCGCGAAGGCGTAGGACGCGCGGTCCCGCACCTTGCGGTAGATCTGCGTGCCGCCGACAGGTTTAGGCAGCGTCACCGCCGTGATGAGCTCGCCGTTGTCCAGCACGGTCTCGACATGCGGGGTCTTGCCCGGCAGCCGATGCAGCTCGGAGACAGGGATCGAGCGGGTCGATCGATCGGGCTTCACCGTCTCGACCTTGGCGTCGAGCACCCGCATCGCGACCGCCATGTCGGAGGGGTGCGTCGCGATGCAGGCATCGCTCACGCCGATCACGCCGAGCTGGCGCGAGAACCCGCCGAGAGCCGAGCAGCCGCTGCCGGGCTGGCGTTTGTTGCAGGGTTGCGCGGTGTCGTAAAAATACGGGCAGCGCGTCCGCTGCAGCAGGTTGCCGGCTGTGGTGGCGCGGTTGCGCAACTGGCCGGACGCCCCCGCTAGGAGCGCCCGCGACAGCACCGCATAATCGCGCCGGACGCGCTCATCCGCGGCGAGCGCGGTATTGCGAACCAGTGCCCCGATGCGCAGCCCGCCATCCGAGGTCGCCTCGATCTTGTCGAGGCCGAGTCCATTGACGTCGATCAGATGCGTCGGCGCCTCGATCTGCAACTTCATCAGGTCGAGCAGGTTGGTTCCGCCGGCGATGAATTTCGCGTCGGGGCTCCTGGCCGCGGCGGCCGCGGCCTCGACCGGCGAAGCCGCCTTTTCATAGGAAAATGCTCTCATCCCTGCCTCCCCGCCACCTCGGTCATCGCCTCGACGATGTTGGAATAGGCGCCGCAGCGGCAGATGTTGCCGCTCATGCGCTCGCGGATCTCGGCCTCGCTCGGCGCCATGGCGCCGGTGAGGTCGGCGCTGACATGGCTCGGGATGCCAGCCTTGATCTCGTCCAGAACGGCCACTCCGGAGCAGATCTGTCCGGGCGTGCAATAACCGCACTGGAAGCCGTCATGCTTCACGAAGGCCGCCTGCATCGGGTGGAGGTTGTCGACGCCGCCCAACCCTTCGATCGTGGTGATCTCCGCGCCCGCATTCATGATCGCCAGGGTCAGGCAGGAATTGATCCGCTGCCCGTCGACCAGAACCGTGCAGGCGCCGCACTGGCCATGATCGCAGCCCTTCTTGGTGCCGGTCAGATGAAGCTGCTCGCGCAGCGCGTCCAGCAAGGTCGTGCGCGTATCAAGTTCGAGCTTGTGGCTGCGCCCGTTCACGCTGAACGAGACCTCGCTCAGCACCGGCTTTCCGACGGGCGCCGGCTGGGCGCGCGCGCCCGCTGCCGTCGTGGAAAAGGCGGCGCAGGCGCCGGCGACGACCATCAGGTCACGCCGATTCATTTCCAGTTCTCTGGGAGTTGGCATATCCGCCTCCGATTTCGACAAGTCGCAGCCGGTAACTCGCTCCCGAGCCGGCTGCATTTGCGAAGGAGAACGGCGGAAGCGGCGGCTAGTTCATTCTCATTCTAAAATGCCGCACACACGAGATCGTCAGCGCGCTTGGGAAAAGCGGGGGGCTCGGCCCGTCGTGAAGGTCCGCTGTCCGGCGACGCTCGAATGTCAGCTTTTGGCGCACCGCACGAGCGGCCGAAGCCTTCGCCGCCGCCTCCCTCGGGGGGCGGCTGCAGCTGCAACGAGTGCTGGCCGGCAGAGGACACCAATGCGGTCCGTCATTTCCCTAGAAGGAATGACGGATGGCGGGGCTTTTTGGGTGCAAATGGCTTCTCAACGCAGGTGGAACTGAGCCGGTCCTTCGACGTTGTCCCCACACTTGGGGGGCTTCCTAAGGAGATCGACCGATGAAAAAGCTGATGATCATCGCAGCCATCACGATGGCTCCGGCGCTTGCCTTCGCGCAAAATCCTGAAGGTGCTCGTGGTGGTGCTGCCGCCGGCGCAGCGACTGGCGCGGTCGGCGGCGCGATCGTGGGCGGGCCTGTCGGGGCTGTCGTAGGCGGCGTTGGGGGTGCTGTGGTGGGCGGAATCGCCGGCGATGCCACTCCGCGTTTCAAGACTTATGTCGAGGCGCATGAGGTGCCGTCGTATCGATATCGCGAAGAGGTCCGTGTCGGCGCTGTGCTGCCGGATAGCGGCGTAACCTACCGCGAGGTGCCGGCCGAATTCGGCGCGAAGGGCTATCGCTACACCGTGGTCAATGACAGGACCGTCATCGTTGAACCTAAGACGCGTCGAGTTATTCAAGTGATCGAATAGCTGCCTAACAGGTCATCTTTCGGATAGCTAATCTTCCTGTAGCCCGGCCCGCTCGTGCGGTGCCGGGCTATTTCGCTTTTCGACTGCTCTTGCCACATGGAGCGCATCGTCTAAATTTTAAGCTGATCGTGGCATCGCTAAGGAGGGCGACATGCCATTTTCATCGCTCAGCGATCCCGCCGATTTGGCACGGGCGCAACGGGCTCTCGATGCGACGTGGGAGCGCATCCAGCCGTTGGTCGATGAGGCCGATCAGCAGAAAGAACGCGCTCGGCTCGCCTATATTGTCGCTGCGTTCACGCTGGTTGCGTTCGATGAAGAAGACTTAGCCGAGCGAGCGTGGAATCGCTTTTGGGAGAAAAAGCGGGCGGGCTGCGGCGCTGCTTCACAGATCTGAATCAGCATTTCGCCGGATGGCGTTGGGACTAAAATAAATCCGTCAGCGCTTTCGCCACCGGGCGAAACGCCAGGCTAACCCGCGGAAGCCGAACCGCGGTGGGATCTGCATTTCGGCGTGATCAAGTTGGGCGTCTTTTGCCGACCGATAGTGCTGTTCGGCATCGCCAATAAATTCGATACGACCGCCCAGGCGATTAGCCATTCGCTCGGCGGCTTCCACAACGTAAATTATGTCTTCGGATTGCGCATAGTGCGCGCCAGTAACATCTCGAAAGCCCCACTCAGACCCAATTCTGCAAACCGACAAGACTTGTGCCATTGGTGTTCTCAAGCAGGACGGCGGACAACCATGTCCCGTACTAGTTGTTCCGCCACGGCTCCATCGACGTCTATCACGAAGAGGTTACCCGACTGACAATAATCCCTTGTGAGCGACCGATGCCTCCCTCGATGCAATCAATCGCGCATACGAAGGCGAAAATGCGTCGGATCACTTTCCTCTCAGCACGGGTGTCAGGAACGATTCCCCGTCCGCATTGACCTGGGTCCAGGTCACCGCGCATCGAGACGGTCGCGCCGGGACGCGCTCGTGCCGGAAGCGCAGCTACAGTGGTCGCCATGCGATCGTTGTGCAGATAATCGAGGAATATCCTCCCTTCAACGCTGCCGTCGAGGCGATGAGCACGGACCTGCGGCTGTCGCTGGTGGCGCGGGGCCTCGGCATCGGGGTCGTCACGCCGGCCGCGGTGGCCGGCAGCCCGTGGCGGAATGCGGTCGAGATCGTCAGGGTCAAGGGCTTCTCGCCGGTAGTGCGCTGCTGGGCGGTCCACAGGCCGCCCGCAGGGCGGCTTCCCGTCCGATCGCGACCTTCGCGGCCGCCGTCCGGGACGAGCTTGCAGCGACGGCAAAGTGAGCACGACCGAACCGGGGCTCTCGGGCCGACTTCTCGGGCGCCTCTCTAAATCGGCATTTGGCCGGCTGGTCGACCATATGTTGCTCGGCGGGCCACGGGCGGCCAAACCGCTCGCTGAAGATGCTCTGAATTCACAAGCGGCGCCTGAGTGCACCTCGCATGCGTCTGTCATCACCAAATCCGCATTAGTCGGCTATGCGCTTGATGTCCGGGCTGCGGTTCGACGCCCGTCTGCGCCATCGCGACGCAGGCCTGAGCGCGCACTCGGCATGAACTGCTCAACAGTTACCGCCTGCCCATGACGCCGATCGCCAGTAACAGGTCGGGGCGGTCCAGTAGCGATCGCATGCCCGTTAAGGCTCATGCAAAGGGAGCCTGTCACTTTCGTCCCAAAGCAGTACGGCAGACGGGATGCTAGATCACCCCGATGGCGTCGCGTGCGTCGTCTTCTGCCATTAGGGCTTGGACCCCGCCTCGCTGCGTTAACGTGGCTCTCCGGTGATCCACCATCTCATTTCACATACGCCAGAAATCTAGGATGACTTGGCGCAGGAAACCATTCCGCTCGTCCTTGGTTTACCCGAACGAAATATAGCAACAAGAAGGTGGCGGCGTGTCTTCTGCTATTGCCGCTGAACAGTCGCGTGAGGCCTCCGGCCCACGTTAGGATGAGGCCTGCGTATGGATTGCTCATCCGATCGACGGCCGGAAGATGTCGACAGTAGCTGGAGGTGGATGTGGTCAAGCCATTAGATGAGCCAGCACTGACAGGCGTCACCGGGTTGGATGACGTTCTCGGGGGCGGATTGGAGCGGCGCCGCCTATTTCTTCTCGAAGGCAACCCCGGAACGGGCAAGACCACAATTTCGATGCAGTTCCTGTCGGCGGGAGCCCTGGCGGGCGAACGCACGCTCTACATCACCTTGTCCGAAACCGAGGAGGAGTTGCGCGCCGGTGCGGCCTCGCATGGCTTGGACATGGCGGGCATTGAGGTCTTTGAACTCGTTCCCCCTGAACTCCTTCTCGACGAGGATCAGCAGCAGAGCCTGCTCTATTCGTCGGACCTGGAACTTGGGGAGACAACCAAGCGCATCTTCGAGGCGTTTGAACGGATACAGCCCGACCGCATCGTCTTGGACAGCCTGTCGGAAATCCGGCTTCTCGCCCAAGGCTCATTGCGCTACCGGCGCCAGATCCTGGCGCTCAAGCATTACTTCGCGAAAAGGGGCGCGACGGTGCTGATGCTCGACGACCTGACGACGGACGTCAACGACAAGACGGTGCATAGCGTCGCCCACGGCGTGATCCGGCTGGAGGAGATGTCGCGGGAATATGGCGCCGACCGTCGTCGCCTTCGCGTTATAAAGTATCGTGCCCGACGCTATCGCGGGGGCTATCACGACTTCTCCATCCTAACCGGTGGCGTGCGCGTGTTTCCCCGTCTCGTCTCCGCTGAGCACAAAACACAGTTCGTGCGCGACGTTCTGAAGAGCGATTCCTCCGAATTGGATGCGCTGTTGGGAGGTGGCGTCGAGCGCGGATCAAGTGTGTTGGTACTTGGCCCGGCGGGCACTGGCAAGTCACTGCTTGGCCTCACCTTCATCGAAGGTGCCATCTCACGGGGCGAGAGCGCCGGCTTGTTCGTCTTCGACGAAGAGCTTGGCCTGCTCTTCGATCGAGCCAAGAAACTGGGCATCGATCTCCAAGCAATGGTCGACGAAGGTAAGCTTTTCGTCGAGCAGGTCGACGCCGCCGAGTTAAGCCCCGGCGAGTTCTCCGAGCGGGTGCGTCATTGCGTCGAGAAACACGGCGTCAAGACGGTGATAATTGATAGCCTGAATGGTTACCAGGCCGCCATGCCGCACGAGCAAGCGCTAGTGCTGCACATCCACGAGCTGCTGCAGTATCTGAACAGGCAAGGCGCCACCACTTTCCTCACCGTCGCGCAGCATGGGCTCGTCGGAGACATGAAGACGCCGGTGGACGTCACCTACCTCGCGGACACGGTCATACTGCTTCGTTACTTCGAGGCTCTCGGCAGAGTACGGCGCGCGATTTCTGTCGTGAAGAAGCGCACGGGCGAGCATGAGGAGACCATCCGCGAGTACCAAATCGGCGTGCGCGGGATCATGCTCGGCGAGCCACTCGTCAACTTCCAAGGCGTTCTGAGGGGCGTGCCGACGCTGGTCGGCGACGGTCATCAGCTCATGCAGGCGCACGACGCGTGAAACGCTCTACGTTTTCGGAACGAGCACTGGTCCTTGCACCCCATGGACGAGATGCGTCGATCGCAGTAGCCATGCTGGGCGAGGCCGGCACGGTCTCCGACGCCTGCCCATCGCTTCCTGCCCTCATCGCGGAACTTGATCTTGGCGCAGGTGTCGTGGTGGTCACGGAGGAGGCGCTGGCGACCGCTGACCTGAGCCCTTTGGCCGCCTGGATCGCGGACCAGCAGGAATGGTCGGACCTGCCATTTGTGCTGTTGACGGGCCACGGTGGAGGGCTTGAGCGCAATCCGGCCGCACGCCGTTACCTAGACGTGCTCGGCAACACGACCTTCCTCGAACGTCCTTTTCATCCCACGACCTTGGTGAGCCTGGTTCGCGCCGCACTACGCGGTCGGAGACGGCAGTATGAGGCGCGCGCGCGCGTCGAGGAGCTGCGCTTCCTCAGTGAGCTTGACGAGGCCATAAGAGGGGCAGGCGATGCGCCGGCCGCAATGCTGACAGCAGCCACTCTTCTTGCAAACCGCTTGGGCGCATCCCGCTGCGCCTATGCTGATGTCGACGCCGACAACGATCGCTTCTTCATTCGCAACGATTACGCCGCGCCTGGGATCGCAAGTTCGGCGGGCACCTACAGCCTCAGCTTGTTCGGTCCCCGTGCGGCGGCTGACATGCGGGGCGGGCAGACCCTGATCGTCCGCGACGTTGCCGCCGAACTTGCTTCCGGCGAGGGACGCGAGATGTTTCTGGCGATCGACATCTCCGCGATCGTGTGCTGTCCCCTGGTGAAGGATGGGCATCTGGTCGCGATGATGGCGCTCCATCAGAATGTGGCTCGTGACTGGCAGCCAAGCGAACTGGCGCTGGTGATGACGGTCGTCGAGCGCTGCTGGTCGCATATCGAGCGGGTCGGCGCTGAGGCCCGGCTCCGCGAGAGCGAGGAGCGCCTCCGACTTGCCACGCAGCATGCCGATATCGGCTTCTGGGACGTGGACCCCATCCACGACCAGCTCGTTTGGCCAGCTCGCGTCAAGGCCATGTTCGGAATCTCCGCCGACATTCCGGTGTCGATGCAGGATTTTTACGATGGCCTGCACCCGGACGATCGAGAGGCGACGGGAGCAGCCTATGCCGCCGCCGCGGACCCGGCGCAAAGAGCTCTCTACGATGTGGAGTATCGAACCATCGGTAAGGAGGATGGGGTGTTGCGATGGGTAGCAGCGAAGGGCCGCGGCGTCTTCGAAGGTGACCGTTGCGTACGACTCCTTGGCACGGCCATCGACGTGACCGCGCGCAAAAAGATCGAGGAGCAGCTTCGCGAACTCAACGATACGCTTGAGCGCAGGGTGGTGGATGAGGTCGCCGAGCGGACCAAGGCCGAGGACGCGCTGCGCCAGGCGCAGAAGATGGAGGCAGTCGGTCAGCTCACCGGTGGCGTCGCCCACGACTTCAACAACTTGCTAACCATTATAAAGAGCTCCACGGAGCTGATGCGTCGACCCAACCTTCCGGAGGAACGTCGGCGCCGATACGTGGAAGCCATCTCAGACACGGTGGACCGGGCGGCCAAGCTCACCAGCCACCTTCTTGCCTTCGCACGCCGTCAGTCGCTGAAGCCGGAGGTATTTGACCCCGCCACCCGCATCCGCGCCATCGCCGAGATGCTGCGCACCATTATGGGATCGCGCGTCAAAATCATCACCGATATCCTTGCGGAGGACTGCTTCGTCGAGGCCGACGTCAGTCAATTCGAGACGGCCCTTGTTAACATGGCCGTGAACGCGCGCGACGCGATGGAAGGCGAGGGCACCCTGACGATCACGGTCGAGGACCTTGCGCCGATGCCGCCGATCCTTGGCCACGCCGGCGGCGCAGGGCCGTTCATCGCGGTGTCGCTCGCCGATAGCGGCATGGGCATTCCACGAGAAAAACTCTCTCAGATCTTCGAGCCGTTTTACACAACGAAAGAGGTCGGCAAGGGAACGGGCCTCGGCCTTTCGCAGGTCTTTGGCTTCGCCAAACAGTCGGGCGGCGACGTCGACGTCGACAGCACGCTAGGGGTCGGAACCCGGTTCACCCTTTACTTGCCGCGGGTGGAACGTCGGCCGGAAGCGGAAAGCGATTATGGCAACGTACGGCCTACCGGCATAAGCGGCGGAAGCGGCCAGCGCGTGCTTGTCGTTGAGGACAATGTGGACGTGGGGACTTTCTCCACGCAGCTCTTGAGCGATCTGGGCTATGAGACGACATGGGCTGCCGATGGCGACGAGGCGCTCAAGATACTCGCCGAAGCGGACGGTTTCGACGCAGTGTTTTCCGATGTCGTCATGCCTGGCATGAGCGGCGTGGAGCTTGGTGTGGAGATCCGGAAGCGCTATCCGGGCCTCCCAGTCGTGCTAACTTCAGGGTACAGCAACGTCCTTGCCGAGGAAGGTCGGCACGGCTTCGAACTGTTGAAAAAGCCTTACGCCGTCGAGGACCTGTCTCGGATATTGAGCTCAGCTACCCAAGCCAGGCCGAAGAATAGGCAAGACGGTACGTGAACGCCAACGCGTTACAGCTCGCGGGAGCGTTAGTCGGGCAGACAGGCCCGCAGCACCTGTTCGATGTGTAGAAGCGTGTAAGGCTTCGCCAGCACGCGGCATCCATTCGGCAGATCGGACGCGTCGCCGCCGTAACCCGTCGCGACGATTACGGGGACGCCCTTTTCGACGAGCGCTTCGACCACGGGATGAGCCATAGTCCCATTCAGGTTCAGGTCGACAATGGCGGCATCGCACGCGCTCGTCCCGACCAGGTTTTGGGCTTGGGCCAGGTTGAGGGCCGGTCCGATGACGCTGCAGCCCAAATCGGTAAGAAGGTCATCGAGCATCATGGCGATCATCGGCTCGTCTTCGACGACCAGGATCGCCTTACCTTCCAACATCGATTGCCTCCAAGTCCCTCGGCGAGCGTTTCCGCTTTCCGGCTTCAACCGCGGTCCTGGGATTTTCGCATAAAGCCCGCTACCACGTCCACTTGACGACCTGCGGCTACTGAGTGGTGCAGACTCCAAGATGGGTAAAAAGCACGCGCTAACCGCGAGGCGGGTAAATCAGCCGGCTAAAGTGCGCCGCCTCTGAATGCGGTCGCAACGCAAGGCACCTTTTAGCGACTCTCATTCGTGCCTGGTCACTTGGCAAGCACCGGTTTTTCTTTTTTACCTCATCTTGATGGCCGCATTACCTTGCTGACCGGGCTTCTGATCCCTGAAACACGCGCTCTCGATCTCGACCGGCCAGATATCGAGCGACTATCGAACTCTTCTGTAGCTACTTAATTCCGCGTCCGCCCGGTCAAGCCTGGGCAGGCCTGAAAAATCGGCTCCAGGCACCACCAAAGACTAAGCGCCTCGGCCATCTCTCGGCTCTGAAGGTCCGCTTCCTGGCGTAGTGTCAATGCGCGATTCTACGGGTGCTCTAGCTTTCCCCGACTACGCCTGCATTTCCGCTGTCTCAACTGCAAAGCCCATTCGGCATAGGCGGTGTTTTTGACGAGGTAGCGATTGAGGTCCGGCGCGCCATCGGTCCACCAAGCGGGGCCTCGTTCGCCAAGTTTCGTCTTGGCAGAGTTGACGCGAGCGCGGGCAGCTTTCAGTTCACCATGTCCGCGCTTGGCATCTTTGACGGCTCGCCGAGCATCCATGAGTTCGGCGACAAGCTGATGACGATGCTCTTCCGGAAGCGCTGGATTAGTGGCGCGCCAGAGCCGGCCCCCGACCAGAAAGTAACGGCCGTCAGGTGTTGTCGGATAGGCGGACCTATCTGTCATGGCGGGCGTCGACCACCACCTCGAAATGCGTCACGAACTCGGGCCTCGTGAGCAGAAAGCGATCGTCCTCGGGGTAGTAGTGGGCCTTCTTATAATCCTCGCCGGCGAATGCGATGATGGCTTCGACGGAGGCCCACCAGCTCAGAGTCTCGATCTCAGTGGTTCCGTCCGGCACATCCCGAAGCAGCATCTGGAAGCCCAAATTGCCCGGTGTGCCGCTGTAGTCATCTCCCCCGGTCGAGCGGACATAATCGACATAGGCGGCACGATCCTCGGTGCGGATTTTAGACCCCCAACGTCTAAGGATGGTCGGTCCAATCAATCTGCATCTCCCATCCCAGCTGCGGACGCCGACTTAACGAACGGCCTCGGCAAGAGTTCACACAGAGATCGAAGCGGCCGGCGTCGAGCCAGAAAAAGGCCGGCATCCCAGAGGGAGCCGGCCAAGGGGAAGCCTAGGCAATACGCCAAAAGCCTCGAGGGGAACGGATGCAGCCAGACACCGGCGGGAGGGGGCCGGAGCGGCCAGCGAACCGTTCACTGGATATGGAGCGCGCAGCCACAATCGGAATCCGCCATTTGGATGACCAGCCCATGCAGTGAGCGCGGGCCGAGAAGGCCTTCCTGTCCCAAAACCCTGGCGATGGAGCTGCAACGAAAGCCGCGCTCTCGCAATTGCACCCTGGTCGGATTGCCTTGAAACTCTGACCCGAGCCTTTTTGCGGCAACGGGGGAACGAACAAAGCAAGCTGGCAGCGCTCCAGCAGATGAGCCGCCAGGCTTTGAGCCTCCCTCCTTGTCGGCCATCGTCCGGCACGCCGCGGTGGCATCTTGCCGCTAACCGCCCGCCCCCTCAGAACATCTGCATCACCAATGGTACAAGCGCTTATCTGGCGCCGATGCGGCAGCAGGCTCAGTCGAGGATGCTGGCACCCCCGCGGAAAGGCGGGCGAGCCCCTCTTTCATGTCACGGAGAGCGTTCCCAAAAATGAGAACATAAGTAGAACGCTAGCCACCCGATTCCTGTCAATCTGGAATCTCTTTGGTGCCCAGAAATCCATTCGAAGGGACGAATTCGAGGCAGGATTCGCACCTGTTTGAATAGCAGGTAGCAAGTCTGGGTACTCGCTACCTGCTAAGGCACTTTTGTGCGCGTAGCGCAAACGATTAAGTCCGCCGTTGAGGGAACGGCGGGCCTCTGACATCTGTCAGGACTAGGCGGCTCCGACGATCGCCGGGAAACTGGCTATGCCCTCCCGTCGGTTGCGGCCGGTACATCCGCGGCAACGCATCCAACCGGAGAGCAGGCAGGCGCATGTAGCGCCGCGCGGACAACGAGATAAGCGCTGCTTTGGTTCCCGCAAGTGTATCGGTTTGGTTCCCGCAAGCCTACGGGCGGCGATCTTCGTCCGCTGAGGAACGGCAGCGGCTGGGCAGCGTTCATCCTCCGCGCAGACACTTGATGGAGGCACCCATGGCGAATGATCCGAGCCCGGCAGTCGAAAGCCTCCGTAGGGAGCAAAAGTCTCAGGAGAAAGCCGAGCGGGAGCTGACCCCCGATCAGAAGCTCGAAAGGGCACTCAAGGATACCTTTCCCGCGAGCGATCCGATTGCCGAGCAGGTGCCGATGACGCCGGGAGCCGCGGAGGAGCAGAAATGATCCGCGCCGCAGTCTTTAGCCTGGCCGGCGCCTGGGTCGCTGGGAAAGTGGGGCGGGGCGAAATCCCTGAGCGGCTTGCGGTTCCTCTGACGCTTCTGGCGACACGGCTTCCAACGCCACTCATCCTCGCTGGCGCCATTGGCTACGCCTGGTACCGCTTGAGCCAGGAGACGCGAGCGACGGCGACGGAGGATGAGCAGCCTGAACGTCCGGCCCGGTCAGGCCCAGCGCGAAAGAGCACGCCGCGGTCTCGAAAGCCCTCACCTGAGGGGGCTGCCGATGTTTAAGGTCTGGCGGGAGATGTCGATGTTAGCATTCGAGGCGCAGCAGGCCATCTGGCTCCGAAGCATGAAAATGCCCCCGGCGGTCGCGCTGCACATCGTGAGCCAAGATTGATGGTGACCGAGAAGGTCTCCGCCGCTCAGACTGCTGTCTTGCAGGCCGCCATCGGAACGGGGCCCGCCAGTATTGCCCGGGGCTATCGACGCAAGGTCCGAGCCAAGTCAGGCGCTTGTCCAAGGAATCCGCCGTGAGCTGGATCGCCCTGGCCGGCACTCTCGCTGCGCTATGCTCGACTATCAGCTTCGTTCCCCAGGCGTGGCGGATCGTCAGGACACGCGATACCGACGCGATCTCTCCGTTGACCTACAGTTTGACCGTGACCGGCTTCGCTCTGTGGACGGCCTATGGAATCGGCTTGGGCGAGTGGCCGCTGATCGTCACGAACAGCATCTGCTTCGTGCTGTCTGCCTTCATCCTCATGATGACGCTGTTGCCCCATGCTAAGAAGGAGGCAGTGGCCGACACTGTCGATCCACGGTCCTGATGTCGGACAATCGGCTGAGGCGAGATCGGCCGCGCCAAGTCGGTGCAGAAAGCGGCCTATGTGTCCGAGGGTAGCGCGACGAGATCGTCGCCGATATCGGCGCCTCCACCTTGAATGATCCGCGCTGTGATACCGCCGAGACCCCGCACGGCATTGTATCCGCCAACGCCGAGTATCTCTTCCATTCGAGAGCACGGATGACATTCGCCCGTCGTCTCCAAGATGGCGGAGCCCAGCTTGAAGCGCTTCTCCTTGAGAGCGACCAGGTTGATACCCCTAGTAACGATATTGCGCCGCAAATCTGCGGGCAGTATCTGATCGCGGCCCAAATGACTGGCGATAGCCGCCAAGTGCTCAGCCTGGATCAAAGTGACCTGCCGGCTGCCGGCGGGGCGAATGTAACGATCGCCGACGACCCCTCTCTCAACATCGAGGTTTGCGGTCTCGATTGCCAGCATGGGCTCTCGGCGGCCGGGGCGGACACCAAGCCAAACAACCTGTCCCGATCTCACCTGTGCGTTCAAAAGCTTCGTGAGCGAGGATGAGGGGTTAAAGGGCACGGATTCTGGCCAATTTGCTGAACGGGCGGTTAGTCGCTGAAAGATATCCCTGGCTACCCCCAATACGCGTTCACGGAGTTCAGGGCGAGTTGCGAGCATCCACCCAGCCGCGCCAGCCAAGACTAATCTGATCTCAAACCTCTTCAAGTTGCGCGTCGCGGCGCATCCCCGGGGAGTTTTTAACGCTCCTCGGCCGCGTTGGTACTCTGCTCGGTCGGGCGCGCCGGTTCGGGGTGGCGGAGTCCGACGCCGACGCTCCCACAATTGCCCGGGTCTGGCTCGGCTGCCACTTTCGCCGCCCGGACATAGAACCTAAATTCGGGTCCCTCATCGCCTGAAGCTACCGGGGACCGCACCAATTACGGGGCGACTACTGAGCACCGCAGTTTCGAAGCCGACATCTCCCGCCTCCTGCGCATGATGGGTGCATTCGAATCTCGGCGAGGGATAGCGGTAGATGGAATGCTCAACGCGGAGCGCACCGTCGTGATCGTCGTGGAACGGTCGCCGGAACCGCAGACGGCTCACACTTGTTCGGTGAGTATTCTCCTGTCCCACCCCGACAGATCGAACTTACCCGTCAGCGTCAGTGCTGGCGGGTTTTTGTTACTCGATGTTTTCATCAGGAACATTGGCGTCCGGGCTCGGTTGTGGATCATCGACGGCTGAGCCCCTCGCTGCCCAGCGTGTGCTCGCCTCGGTGAAGCCCGGCCCTTGCCAATAGGGCCGGGCTTTCGCGCCTTGACGGTCTGCTTTCTGCTGAGAGCCTTTCAAGTGATGAAACTCTGGCGCACCAAGGCTAGGGCGGCAGAAGCTCAATCATAACCGGTGCATGGTCGCTGGCGTGCTCCCAGCCTCGCGGCGACCGTCGGACCTCCGCGGATTTTAACCGCGGCGCCAGGGTGGGACTGAGCAGGAGGTGGTCGAGGCGAAGGCCGGCGTCGCGTTCGAACGAGTTCCGCCAGTACTTCCAGAACGTGTAGATGCGCTCTCTCGGATGAAGGTGCCTAATGGCGTCCGTCCAACCCTGATTGACCAGGTCGGCATAAGCTTTTCGGACCTCCGGACGAAAGAGGGCGTCATCTCGCCATCGCTCGGGTGCGTAGACATCGAGCTCCGTCGGCATGACGTTAAAGTCGCCTACGAGTGCAATCGGGACATCGTGGGAGAGAAGCTCGTCTGCATAGCTCAGCAATCGGTCGAACCAGCGGAGCTTATACTCGAATTTGGGGCCGGGGGCGGGATTCCCGTTGGGGAGATAAAGACACCCAATCAGCACCCCGTTAACCGCCGCCTCGATGTAACGGCTATGGATGTCGTCAGGATCCCCCGGCAAACCTCGGCGCGTGAGGACCGGCGGTCCGCCCTTTGCGAGGATCGCGACACCATTCCAGCTCTTCTGACCGTGCCAGACCGCCGCGTAGCCGGCTTCCTGCAGTTCGCGCTCGGGAAAGCGGTCGTCTGAGCATTTGAGCTCTTGCAGGCACAGGACATCAGGATGGTCCTGCTTCAGCCACCGGAGCAGAACGGGCAACCGGCCATTGATGCCGTTCACATTATAGGTCGCGATCTTCAACGAAGGCTCCTCCAACACGATCGTCAGAGGTGCTCGCGTAGGAATGCTTGTGTCCTCGCGATCGCATCGGGCCAGCTCGCTAGAGACAGGCCATGTCCTTCGCCGGGATAGATATGGCTCTGGACAGAGCCCCCATTGCTCCCGACCAGTCTCTCGATGGCTTCGGCGTTGGACACCGGCACCACTCGGTCTGCATCCCCATGCAGAATAAGCGTAGGGGGCAGCGAAGTTCGCTCCAGGCCTGGCGGCAGAAATCCGAAGAAGTCGACGACGGCTTTGATCCTGCGATCGCGCGCCGCAAGAGCCAAGGCCAATGCGCCGCCAAGCGAAAAGCCGACAACGGCGAAACGCGCCTGTCGAGCGCCCGTGATCGTCTCGATCGCTTCCAGCCAGATCGGAAACTTGCTTTTGATTTCGCCGTAACGGGCCCGCTGATCGCCGGTGGCCTCGAAGTACCGTGGTAGCAGGACATTGTAGCCAGCCCCCGCGATCATGTTCGCGGCGAACTGATATCGGCCACTATTCGTCAGACCGTCCGAACCATAGAGGAGGATGACGCTGCCTACAGAGGCGCTTGGACCGAAGCGCTCCACTGCGACGCTCGCCTGAGCGGGCCCAGCGACGATGGTCGCGCCGGCTCCAGCAACGAAATGGCGTCGGTCCATTATTCGGTCGCCTCCGACCATCTCTCTTTGGCTTCAGCCGCCGGGACGATCAGCTTGATCGTATCGTCTTCGAGGGCAACGACGAGCGCCAGGTCGAGGTAATGATGGACTCCTCCCGACTCGGGATCATTCTTCTTCAGCTTGATGAGCTGGCCACTCAGAGAATCGACGGTTCCGACATGCGCTCCATCCGAGCCGATGACGAGCTGGCCTTCCTTGATTTGCTCTACGAACATCATCGCTTGCTCTCCTTGAGGAATCTGTCCGAAAGCCAACCGAGCGTTGGATACTGAAGTTCCACCACCCATCGGAGCGGTCACCGTGCGGCCGGATCCCGGTGTGGCAACTGCGGCGCCCCCGTTCGGCTGCAAAGGGCAGCTTTGGCACATCTGAAGTGAACTCGCCCAAACAACAGCTGCCACGACCGATTTGTGATCAGATGTCCTCACGTCGTTCTCGTCGGTGATCAGGCCGTCAGTAGTTTGTCGACGGTCATCGGCAGGCTCCGCAGGCGCTTGCCGGTCGCGTGGTGGATCGCGTTTGCAATGGCCGCGGCGGTGCCGACGATGCCGATTTCACCGAGCCCCTTGACGCCGATCGGGCTGGCCTTGTCGTCGTGCTCGTCCACGAACAGCACATCGATGTCGTAGATGTCGGCGTTTGCAGGGACATGGTACTCGGCGAGCGAATGGTTCACGATGCGACCCAGGCGGTGGTCGGTGAGCGTTTCCTCGTGCAGCGCCATGCCGATGCCCCAAACCACCCCGCCGATGATCTGGCTGCGCGCCGTCTTGGGATTGAGGATCCGTCCGGCCGCGACCGCGTTGACGATGCGCGTGACGCGAATCTGCCCGAGCTCCTCATCGACCCGCACTTCGGCGAACACGGCGGAGTGGGTGTAGGCCGCATAGCGCATCGGCCCGATCAGGCCGGGGCTCGCGCTCTTCTCGGCTTCCAGCTTGGCTTCACCCGATGCGGCAAGCGCTTCGGCGACCGACACGGATTTCGCGGGATTGGTGCGTAGCAGGATCTGGCCATTGGCAAAGGCGATGTCATCAATGCTCGCCTCGGCCAGCGGCGAACCGTCGATCTTCCGCGCCAGCTTGAAGAGCTGCTCCTGCAACTCCCGGCAGGCGGCCATCACGGCGCTGCCGGCGGAGGCCGCTGTCCACGACCCGCCCTGCACCGGCGAGGCAGGCAAGGTGGAGTCCGCCAATCTAACGGTGACCTGCTCCATCTCAAGTCCGAGCGCTTCTGCGCCGATCTGGCTCAGGATAGTGTAAGTGCCGGTTCCGATGTCGGATGTGGCACAAGACAGTTCGAGACGACCGTTGGCGAAGAGTTCTGCCCGCGCCGCCGTCTTCATCATGCCAGCTTCCCAGACGCCGCCGGCCATCCCCCAGCCTATCAGTTCGCGACCATCGCGCATCCTGCCCGCCTGGGCGCTACGCCTGCTCCAGCCGAACCGTGCGGCGCCCTCGCGATAGCAGGCGCGCAGCTCCTTCGAGGTGAAGGCCTTTCCATTGTTCTCGTCGTGATCGGTATAGTTTCGAAGGCGCAGATCGATCGGGTCGATGTTCGCCGCGACCGCCAGTTCGTCCATCGCGCTTTCAAGGGCGAACAAGCCGAGAGGCGCTCCAGGCGCGCGCATGTCGCCGGGTGAGGAAATGTCCAGTTTGGCCAGCTCGTAGCCCAGCTCGACATTCGGGGCGTGGTAGAGCAGGCCGGACCAGTTGACGACGTTTTCCTGGTGGTCCTCGTACTGCGAGGTCGCGGCAACGGCGTGATGCTGGATCGAGACGAGCTTGCCGCCGGCGTCGGCCGCCAATGCCACGGCATTGATGGTCTCGGGGCGATGCACATGGCTGAACATCTGCTGCCGCGTCAGCTCGACGCGCACGGAGCGCTCCAGCGCGAGAGCCGCCATCACCGCTAGGAACAGCTGATGCTGCGGGCGCAGGCCCGAGCCGAAGCCGCCACCGACATACGGCGCTATGACTCGAACGTTGTCACTCGACAGACCGAACACACTGGCGACGTAGGCCTGGCTATTCTGAACGCCCTGCGTCTTGTCGTGGACGGTGATCCTGCCGTTGCCTTCCCAGATCACCGTCGTGGCGTGGAGCTCCATCGGATTGTGATGCTCGGGAGCGATGGTGTATTCCGCGCTTACGCGAAAGGGCGCCGCGCTGAAAGCCGTCACCGAGTCGCCTCGCGGATCGGGAGGCGGCGCGATGCCCATGCGCTTCTTCGGCGGCTCGTAGGCATCCTTTCGAGCGATACGCAGATCGGTGAGATGAGGCATTTGCTCATATGAAACCGATATGAGCGCGGCCGCGTCCCGGGCTGCGTCGAAGCTTGTCGCGACGACCAATGCGATGGGCTGCCCGCTGAACTGAATCTCGTCGCTGTAGAGGGGGCGGAAAGGCGATCCCGGAGGTCCGACCTGATCGCGGTACTTGTAGGTGAACCAGGCCGTACGCGGCCTGTTTTCGTGCGTGAAGACCTTGATCACGCCAGGTGCCGCTTCTGCCGCGCTGACATCGATGGTCTCGATGCGTCCGCGCGCGATCGCGCTCTCCAAGATGTAGCCATAGCCAAGGTCGCTCGCGGCAAACTCCGCTGCGTAGGTTGCGGTGCCCGTGACCTTGGCCGGCCCGTCGACGCGGTTGCGCGGCGAGCCGATATGGAGATCGTTTCTCAACATGGCGCTCTCCTCACGCGATCCGCTTGTCGGCAAGGGACTGCGGCGTGCCAGCCGCCGCCTGTGACAGCGCGCGAACGATTGCGCGGCGTGCCAAATCGATCTTGAAGGCATTGTGCTCGTGGGGCCGCGCGACTTCGAGCAGGATATCGGCTGCACGGGAGAAAGCTGTCTCGTCGGCGGGCAGGCCGACAAGCGCTTCCTCGGCTTCCTGCCTTCGCCAGGGCTTGTGCGCGACGCCTCCGAGCGCCAGTCGCGCCGCGGTAATGCGTCCGCCATCGAGCTGCAGCGCAGACGCCACAGATACGAGGGCGAAGGCATAAGAGAGGCGATCGCGCAGCTTCAGGTAGGTGTAGTTCGCCGCGAAGGCTGCAGCCTCGCGCGGCAGGATCACCGCGAGGACGATCTCGCCCTCGCGCAGGGTATTGTCCCGTTGCGGCTCGTCGCCGGGAAGGCGGTGATAATCCGCGAAGGCGATGCGACGTTCACCGGCGGGTCCGGCGACCTCGACGGTGGCATCGAGCGCCGCAAGCCCGACGCACATATCCGAGGGGTGCGTCGCGATGCAGTGTTCGCTCGCACCCAGGATGGCATGGATGCGGTTCACGCCGCCGATGGCGCTGCAGCCCGAACCGGGCTCGCGCTTGTTGCAGGGTGTCGCGACGTCGTTGAAGTAGTAGCAACGGGTGCGCTGATTGAGGTTGCCGCCGGTCGTCGCGGCGTTCCGCAATTGTGGCGTCGCGCCTGCAAGGAGGGCACGGGCGAGCAACGGGAAGCGCGCATCGATGCGCTCGTCATAGGCGACATCGCTGTTCGGCGCGAGGGCGCCGATGCGCAGGCCGCCGTCCGGCATCTCTGAGATGCCGCTCAATTCCTCAAGGCGCGTGACATCGACGAGTTCGGCCGGGCGCTCGACCTCATACTTCATGAGATCCACGAGGTTCGTTCCACCGGCGATGATGGCTGCAGACGGGTTTCCCTGGAGATGCGCGATCGCGTCGGCGAGCGTCACGGGGCGATGATACGAGATACGGTTCATTCCGCGGCCTCCCGGGCGACGCCTGAGCGCTTCACCAGCACGTCCTCGATCGCGTCGACGATGTTTGGATAAGCGCCGCAGCGACAGATGTTGCCGCTCATCAGCTCGCGAATCTCGTCTCGCGTGACGGCATGCCCTTCTTCGATCAGCGCGATGCCGGAGCAGATTTGTCCGGGCGTGCAATAGCCACACTGGAAGGCATCGCGATCGATGAAAGCCTGTTGCAACGGATGCAGTTCGCCGCCGCCTCCGATCCCCTCGATCGTCGTGATCTCCTTGCCATCCTGCATCACGGCGAGCTGGAGACAGGAATTGATGCGGCGGCCGTCGATCAGGACGGTACATGCGCCGCACTGTCCGTGATCGCAGCCCTTCTTGGTGCCCGTCAGGTCCAGATCGTGCCGCAGCAGGTCGAGCAGCGTGGTCGTGGACTGCACCTCGATGCGGTGCGGCTCGCCATTGAGCGTGATCTGGATCGGAATAGCGGGCGAGCCCGTCTGGGTCTGGGACATCCGAAGCGCTCCGATCCGATGTAATGACCCCCCGGCCTGATATGGTCCCAACAGGAAGGTGCGAACGAAGTTCCGTGGAATTGGAATGGTTCGCGATAGGATCGGTTCGAGGCCGCTCAGGCAGGCAGATCGACGTCGTCCAGCTTCCGCGGCTGGTGCATGGGGCAGCCGCTGTGCTCCGAGCGGAACCGGGCCGAGCTACCATAGGCAGCCTTGCGCAGCCGCATGATGGAGCCGAGCGGGCGATGCGCCGCAAGCCCATGCCAAGGGCTGAACGACTGGCCGTCGTCGATGGCGCGCGACTTTTCCGCATCCCACGCGATCTGCGCGGGCGCGCTGATGGTCGCGATTGTCCGATAGGGGCTGATATCCTGCGGCCACTCGACGCTCGCGTCCTCGATCGGCATCACTTCTAAATCAGTGCAGAGCTGAACACGCAGCTTGGCGGGCACCGTGGATAACGTCATGTATGCGTTCTTCCGCGATCGACTGATGACGGCTCCACTGGAAGGCATCGTCGTGATCGAGCTCAGTACTCTCGGCGGCGACCCCGAAGTAGCGCGCATGATGGGAGAGGACATTCGGTTCCACAGCGAGCAAGAGCCGAACCGTCGTTTCGTCTTCCTCGGCAAGGCGGCAATCTACTCTGCCGGCGCGACCTTCATGAGCTTTTTCGCTCGACCGAACCGCTACCTGACACGGGGCACCCGCCTCATGATTCACGAACGCAAGTTGCAGGCCAATGTCCTCCTAGACGGACCGCTGACCATGTGCATCGCGAATCTCAAGGCGAAGCTGAACGAGATCGAGCACTCCATTCAAATCCAGAACGAGGGCTTTCAGAACCTCATCGCGGGCTCGTCCGTCACTATGGAGCAGGTGCTGCGGTTAGCATGGCGGGTTCATGAAATCATGTGACTGCAATGGCCGGAAGAGATCGGAATGGGCTTCGTTCGAGTTCGATGGGAGGCTCATAGAGGGACCTTAAATGCTAGGGTGCCTGGAAACTCGATTTCTCGTGCTTCTGTTCCGCTGGGTGGGCTGAGCAGCGCCAGCGGGAGTAGCGGCTGGCACGGAACACATCCTCGAAAGGCAGCGTTCGCTTCGATAACCTGGAGCGAAGGCATGAAGCTTAATCTGATAGTCACCGTTGCGCTCGTCTTGGCCAACAGCGCGATTGCTCAGACGCAGTCCATCCATCCAACGACGAAGGAAGGGGCTGGGGCGAAGCCGGATTCTGCTGAATCGCAGAGCGAGCGTATGGCGAAGCCTCCAGACGCAAACCGTCCAGAGGCCCGGGGCGGCGCCGACTCGCAGCAGAACCGGGATTACGGAAAAGAGACCCAGCCTACGGGCAAAAGCCTACATGAAGGTCAGCCTGATACTCGCAAGCCGTAAGGCGGCTCCGTTAGACAATTATTGATGAGCGCGATGCTCAGCGTTTCGTTTCCGAGTTTCCGCTGCCTTCTTCGCGGATGCGGAGCGCTCAGCTGCCGTCCTGGACCCGGACGCCTCACCGCCCTTTTCCCCACCCTTATGCGCCGCTGGATGGCCCGTGTTGTTACCTCGGCCAGAGCCGCCGGCGTTCTTGCCTCCGCCATCGTCCTTGTTGACGGTCGCCCAAGCGCGCCGCTCAGCCTCCTTTTCTGAGACTCCACGCTTTTCGTAGCCCTCGGCGATATGGTCCGCCTTGCGCTCTTGCTTTTCCGTATATTTCGATTTGTCACCGCGAGGCATTGAATAACTCCTCTCATTCACCCAGCCGGCCTAAGCGCATGAGCCCGAAACCTCGATCGGCTCGCTGAGTTCCTCGGCTGCCAGCAGCGTATGCCCGAACAGGCTAGGCGGTCAGGAGCCGGGCGGCCAAAATCAGGCGGAACTGACAGCCAAGCACCCCGTTCAACCAAATGGGGGCAGCAATGGAGGTTTCGATGCGTGATGGACAGGGCAATAAGCTTTCCCCCGAAGAGCAGCAGAAGGTTCGATCAATCCAAGGTGCGCCCGATCGGGATTCATTGAGCGGCGTCTCGATCGACCCCAACGGCGGCAAGGACACTGGTGACGCTGACAAGTCGCCGCCGCCAGTGAAGCCGGGTGAGAAGCCCGCGGCGGGTCCCGGCGAATGACAAGGAGGCTCCCATGAGCATTGCCAACCATGATGAGTATCAAGCCGCCGTCCATCGGGCAGCCGCACTGAGCGACGCCCTACCCGATTCAGAGCAAGGCCGGGAACATCAGCGCCTGGTCGGCGAAATCAGAGAATGGGATGAGGCCCACAAGGGGCAGAAGGCTCATGGCCCTGAGGAGGACGATGGCTTTCTAACGGGAGATGACATGGCGTTGACAGGTTTGCCGGGGAATTTGGGGAAGCTCAGGAAGGAGTAACGGCAGTCTGAAGCGATCTATCCTCTGCCCGAGTTCGGTTTTGGCCGCCGAGAAAGGAGGAATGCTGCTAACTGCCAACAGATATGTCCAGAGGATCCGCTACCACCACCATGCCCAAGCCAGCGCGACAGCGATGGCGGGTGCCGCCGCGATAAACACGACGATCATGATTAGCCGCGCGATGGAGCGAGCTTTGCGTTGGATTTCTGGGCTGCCGTGGTCATGTGACATCGCGCTTATCCTCGACATCGCAACGAGCCCGAACCGCTATTGGTTCAATTCGAATATCGAGTTCTCGTCGGCATCTTCACGCAGGCCCTTGTAAGATGCATGCCGTAGTTTGGCGTCATCGGTCCAGGCGCGTAGAGAGATTTCGGCCACGAGGTCGGGCCTGATCCAGCGGTAGCCTTTCTTGCGCACCGGCATCGTGATGGCGGGCTTGTCGATGATGAGCTTATCCATTTGCTTGCGGAGTGCGGTGCCGCTGGCCTGGGTGAAGCCCGTGCCGACGCCTCCCACATAGACGAGACCGTCGCCTTTCCGGGCGGCCAGCAGCAGCCGACCGATTCCGCCCAGCGCAATGGCTGACGGCTCATAGCCGATTATGGCGAAGCTCTCCGACTGGATGCATTTGATTTTGATCCAGTCGCCGCTCCGGCCAGAGCGATAGGGCGCCGAGCGTCGCTTCGCGATGATGCCCTCAAGACCAAGCTCGCACGCCCGTCTTAGAAATCGAGCGCCGTCCGCATCGATCTCCTCGCTAAGCCCGATCGATCCATGCGGCTGGGAATCCAGCGCGTCCGCCAGCATGTTCCGCCGGTCGGTGAGCGGCAAGGAGCGCAGATCGTGCCCATTGAGATAGAGCAGATCGAAGGCGTAGAGCCTGGCTTCCGCCGCGAAGCGCTTGCCACCACGTCCGCCAAGCGCCTTCTGCAGCGCGCCGAAGTCGGATGCTCCGCGCTTGTCGAGCACGACGGCCTCGCCATCGAGGATCGCGCTATCAACGCCGAGCTCCAGCGCGTCATGAGCAATCGTCGGGAACCGGGGCGTCCAATCATGTCCGCCTCTGGTGATGATCCGGACCTGCTTGCCGGCGATATGGACCGCAAGGCGATAGCCGTCCCACTTCACCTCGAAGGCCCAATCGTCCCCGATCGGCGCCTTGCCCTGGAGCTGCGCCAGGCAAGGCTCGACCCGATCGGGCATCGGGTCGACGAAGAGGTCGCGCTCAAGCCGCTTGCGACGCGCCGGCCCTTTGAGGGTATCGACGCCCAGCCCGGCTCTGAGAACCCGACGCGCACACATAGAACGCAACTCCGCAACGCAACGAGTCGCGAACGGGCGGCGGGCGGGATCGTTCCGCACACCCGATTGAGGGCCGTGTGCTGAGAGGGAAGTGATCCGACGCAATTTCGCCTTCGTGCGCGCGATTGATTGTATCGGATAAGCAATTGGTCGCTCAGGAAGGGGGCATTGTCAGCCGGGTAACCTCTTCGTGATAGACGGAAGTCGGAGCCGTGGCGGAACAACTAATACGGGGCAGGGTTGTCCGCCGTCTCGCTTAGGAACACCAATGGCACAAGTCTTCTCTGTTTACAGAATCGGGTCTGAGTGGGGCTTTCGAGATGTTACCGGCGCGCGCTATGCGCAATCCGAAGACATAATTTACGTCGTGGAAGCCGCCGAGCGAATGGCGAATCGCTTGGGCGGTCGTGTCGAATTGCTCGGTGATGCCGAACATCACTACCGGTCGGCAAAAGACGCCCAACTTAATCACGCCGAAATGCAGATTCCGCCCCGATTTGGCTTCCGCGGGTTAGGTTGGCGTTTCGCCCGGTGGCGAAAACGCTGATGGACTTATTTTGATCGCAACGCCATCCGGCGAAACGCTAACTCAGAACTGTGAAGCAGTGCCCGTCCACTCTTTCTCCCAAAAGCGCTTCCACCCTCGCTCGGCCAAGTCATCTTCATTGAGCGCAACCAGCGCGAAGGCAGCGACAATATAGGCGAGTCGAGCGCGTTCTTGCTACTGATCGGCCTCATCGACCAACGGCCTGATGCGTTCCCAAGCGGCATCGAGAGCCCGTTGTGCCCGTGCCAAATCGGCGGGGTCGGTGAGCGATGAAAATGGCATATCGCCCTCCTTCGAGATGCCACGATCAGCCTAAAATTTAGACGATGCACTCGATGTGACAAGAGCGAGGAACGAAGACCCGCTGACGTGCGTCCGCATGCGCTATACGGTGCGTATGGAATCGATGGAGGCCGATTTGCCCAAGGAAGAATTCGATATCTTCGAGGTCAGTGCCTGGGAGGCAGGCCACCACGAGCCGACCAATAAGATTGTAGTGGTGTTCCGATATAACGATCGAGAACCGATTGCCTTCGGTTGCGACCCAGCCATCGCAGAAGAACTTGGCAAAGGCCTACTTGCCTTGGCGGCCGAGGCTCGTATCCGCAAGCATTGATTTGAAATAACAAGGGATGGCCCCGCACAAAAGCAATCGCGGTGCACTAGCGAATAAGCACCGTTCTCAGCGCAGATGCTGTGCACTCGTAGATTACGCTTTTGATATTTCGCTCTCGCCCCTTCCGAGTCAGAGTCACGCGGTAAATCCGGTTCCAGACCGTGTCGATCTGCGCCACGAAACACTGACAGAATGCTACGGGCGGCACTTCCGGTTGCAACTGCGGCGCGGCCTCGCATTGGCGCAGAGTCTTGGCCCGATCTTGTCCCTGAAAAAGCAGCCAGGCGGCAAAAATGGCCGCGCTCGACACCACTCCCAGAACCAATAGGCTTAAAACTGCCCGCATCGAACCACTGACGTGTCTTGGCCGGCCGAAGCGGCCAGAGACGAACCAAGCATGTGATTAATAATGAGGCAACTCGTTGTGCGTCTCCGAACCATTCGGCACGACTAAGCAAATGGTCGAATTGAAACGAAAAGGGCCCCACCAGCCGAAGCTGAAGGGGCCGAGTATTCCGTGTTTGCCGGAGGAGTAACGCGACGGTTCGGCGGCGGTTCCCTGCTCAGTAGGCCGGCGCGACCGAGCATCTTGCACCGGCTTCAGATAGGGCTGATATTGCGTAAGAACCCTCTATCAATGCGATTAAGGACGCATGCCGACAGACGACCGAGGCGAACGCCTTCAGATAATGCTCTCCCAAGATGAGCTGCGCGCTATCGAGAATTGGCGTTTCGCCAAACGCATGCCAAGTCGCGCAGCTGCCGTGCGTGAACTGCTGCGGCGCGGTTTGACGGCTGAAGGCTTTGATCTCGCGGGAGAGGGTGTCCAATCCAGGCAGTTCGGCATCCTCGACACGGGCGGCTCGGCCGCCTCATCTGACGAAAAGCCTGCGTAAAGCGTGATGGCCTCGACGCGGGCGGTTCGAGAACTGTTGCGGGAAAGTTTGGTACCAGCGCGTTTTGGTGCTCTGCCGGCGGGTCGGTCAACGCGCCGCCGACAGTCGCCTACTGCGCACCTACAGATCGTGGGTCGCGATGTTAGCTATCGACGGATTGTAATCAGACGAAAAAGGCCCGTCAGCCTAGGCTAACGGGCCAGTGCGAGGATTCTGTCTGGCAAGACAGGCCAATGGAACGCGCCTACTTTTCAGCGGTTCCCGCGCGTCGAGGTCGGCTATTGGCGTTATGCAGTAACGGCTGGATGAGCCTATCCTTGCGCCCTGAGCTGCTCTTGCCGCGGGTCATGAATGTTATGTAAGCGGCAAGCGCCGGGTCGCTTCATGGACGAGGGAGCTCGATGCCCGGAAAACGCGTTGTCTCAACCAGCGGCGCATTGGCTCTATTGGTATCGGCAGCAGTAACACAGGCACAGACCCCAGCCGACCTGTCGTCTTGCGCTGACGAGCGGGTGAAGACGGCGATGCTGCAGCCCGCTCAGCTGGCAGCGGCCGAAGCGGCCTGCAGCCGCGTTCTCGCCGGCGGAGCCGCGGCAGCGGATCAGCAGAAGGCCTCGTTCTACCGCGGGCTGATGCGCTTCTTGCAGGTCGTGCAGAAGGGCATGGCGTCGAGCGGAAAGGCTGATGGTTCGGTTGCATATGCGCCACCGACCCTGGCGCAGGTGCAGTTGGCTCTCGTCGATGTCGAGGCGGCGATCGGGCTCGATGGCCCCATGAAAGGCGATGCGCTGACGCTACGGGCGACGATCAACCAGACGATCGGGCGCAGCGCGGAGGCGCGGGCTGATGTTGCGGAAGCCATGCGGGCCGCTCCTGGGAACGCCACGCCTCTCGTGCAGCGCGCGCTCGAACATGAGCGAAACGGCGACGTGAATGCCGCGATGATCGACCTCGGCCAGGCGCTGAAGCTCGATCCGAAGGCCGGCACGGCCCTGTCGGCGCGCGGTGACCTGTTGCGGCGCCTCGGCTACCTGCAGCGGGCTCGGACCGACCTGGAGGGGGCGGCCGCGCTGGGGCCGCCATTCCGGCGGTTGGCACTGATGCGCAAGTCCGAGCTCGAACTGCGCGCCGGCGACTTGCGCGCGGCCTATGACGATCTCGTCGCGGCCTCGCGCGAGACGGGCGACATGCCGAAGGCGGATGCGGCTCTCGCGAGCGCCGATCTCTTCCTCCAGGCGGGTGCTATGGCGCTCGACAAGCTCAAGGACACCGAGACGGCCGAAAAACTCTATCGCGAGGCCGAGAAGCTCGCTCCGAGGAGCTGGTCCGCGGCGCTCGGCCTGGCGCGGGTCGCGGAGGTCAAGGGCGAGCGCGCGAAGGCTGAGGCGATCTACAAGCGCATCCTGGCGGGCACCCGATTCACGCCGAAGCTGCTCGAACGGATCCTCGCGTCCTGGCGCCTCAGGCAGCTTTCGCAGCCCGCCTTCCGCCGCACCGGGCCGTTCCGCAGCGGATTTGATTCCGGTGTCGCTCCTGTCAAGGCTTCGCCGGACGGGCTAAAACGCATCGCCTTCGTGATCGGCTCCAGCGATTATGCCGAATTGTCGAGTCTGCCGAATGCGCGGCGCGATGCTGCGGTGATGGCCAATGCTTTGGCCGACATGGGCTTCGATGCGATCGAGATCGCGGAGAATGTCGGGAAGGCCGATCTGCGTCGGATTCCGGCCCTCATCGCCGAGCAGGCCGCGGAAGCGGATGTGGTGCTGGTGTTCTATGCCGGTCACGGTGTCGAGACAGGGAGGATCAACTATCTCGTGCCGACCGATGCGACGCTCGACAGCGACAAGGCCCTGCAGAGAGACGCGCTCGCCCTGCATGACCTGACGGCGGCGGCGGCCAGTGCGCGGCGCGGCTCGCTCGTCATCGTCGATGCCTGTCGTGACGATCCCTTCGCAGAGGCGCAGGCCGTCGCGGCCTCGCGCGGGGCGGACGGGCGACAGCTCGCGTCCCTGCCGGATCGCATCCATGGCGGACTTGCCGCCGCGCCGCAGCCAGCGCCCAACAATGTCGTTCTGCACTCGACGCAGCCGGGCAAGACCGCCTCGGACGGTGACGGTCTCGACAGCCCCTTCGTGCGTGCCTTGCTGGAGACGCTGTCCTCGCCCGGCAAGACGCTGGATGCGGTCGTGCAGGAGACGGCGACGCGTGTCTCCGAGAAGACCGCGGGGCGCCAGGTTCCGGCGGCCTATGGCGCAGCGCCGGCCGTCGCGCTGCTGCCGAAGAAGGTCGCCCGCTAGCCTACTTCGCCTCTGCGACTGTCAACGTCATCTGGCTGCGGCCGATGCGGCCTTCCTTGTCGGTCGCTTCGATAACGATGACATGCTTGCCGGGCGGCACGATCACGGCGGGAGCCTCGATACCAGTTGCCGTGACGAAGGGCTTGAGGCGCGCCGTTAGGTCAATCTCGGGCTGGCGCCGATACGTGACGCGCACGCTCTCAGGATCGATCGCGACGCTGTTGCGCGGCTTGAAGCGGACGGCCAACCGAAAGGTGCCGCTCACCCCGATTGGGGGCGGCGCGACAGCGTCGATGCCGGGACCACGTGTCAGGTTACGCTCCTGCGCCGCGCTCGGATCGGCGGAGGGCAGCCGCGCCTCTTCGGGGGTAATGAGGCGCACGGGTTCGGCAGAGAACGCCAAAGAACCGCTCGCGATCAAAAGCAACGCAGAAATTGCCGCTCTACCTTTGCGAACGCGCAGCATGATGTCCCTCGGATTGAACGTGCTCGCTTCGATGATTTCGGGATGACGCCTGCGCGTCAACATTCGGCTCGAAACGATCAGCTATTTCTTATGTAGGGGGGAGCTGTATGCTCGTGCGCCTCTTCCGCCTCATATGTCCGGTTCCAGGCAGAGCCCCAAGGTCGGAAGATGGCGCAGCGCGGTAGGAGCGACACTTAAGAAATCCCCGATATGCGCTCGTGGTTTGGTTGGGGCGAAAATGGATCGCTGGGATAGCGAATATGGGCGTCCCGCGATGCCGGAACCATGTCGTTGCCGAGCCTGTTCTCATCGAACAATCAGGAGGCTCTCATGTTCGTGGTGATGGGTGCGACGGGTCACATTGGCTCGGGGATCGTCGCGGACCTACTTGCCAGGAAGGAAGCCGTCTTAGCTCTGGTCCATTCCCCGGAGAAAGGAGCTCACCTGGAGAGTAAGGGAGCGAAGACCTTCGTCGTCGACGCACGCGATCCCTATGCTCTGAGGGCGGCATTCAAGCGCGGCCGCCGCGCTTTCCTACTCAACCCGCCAGCTGCTCCCTCGACGGACACAGACGCGGAGGAGACAGCGACCGTTCGAGCCATCTTGGAGGCCCTGCACGGTTCGGGATTGGAGAAAGTCGTCGCGGCTTCGACGTTGGGCGCCGCTGCGGGCCCGGCGCTCCAGCCTCGCACCGGCGATTCCAGCGTGCTGTACGAATTCGAACAGGGGCTGACCTCCCAGCCGATCCCCGCTGCAATTAATCGCGGTGCCTATTACCTGTCGAATTTCGAGATGCAGATTGATCAAGTGCGCGCGACCGGCAAACTTCAAACAATGTTCCCCGCGGACTTCCGGTTACCGATGGTGGCGCCCGAAGATCTCGGCAAAGTCGCCTTGCGCCGCCTGACTTCCGGCTTGGAGGACATCGGCATTGTCTCGATCGAAGGCCCCACACGCCCCACCTTCGGCGATGTCGCAAACGCCTTCGCCGACGTCCTAGGGTCCGACGTCCTCGTTGCGACCACTCCGCGAGACAAATGGGCGGAGGCCTTCAAGTCCCAAGGCTTCTCTGCACCCGCCGCCGATGCCTATGCTCGTATGACGGCGGCAGCAATTGATGGCCCGGCTACGCCAGAAGGCGAAACGGAGAAGGGCCGCACTTCGTTGAAGGCGTACATCCGTTCCCTCGTCTGATAGTCCCGACGACGGAAAGATCGTGAAGGTCATACGGCAGGTCTCGGCGTCAGAGGCGAAGGTTAATATTGCAACCGCTGCACGTCGCGCCAGCGGCACAGAAAGCTAGAAGGTCGACCCAGAGCGGGAGGTCCCCAATTGAAGGCGCCCCAGGAGTTACGGAGGTGATTCCGCCTAGGGCAGGGCGGCATCAGCTCAAGAGCTTCGTGCTGCTTTATGGCCTGATGTACGCCGCGTTTGGCGGGGCGTCGCCGTTCTGGCCACGTTTTTTCGAGGAGCGTGGCGTGACCCCGACGGAACTGGGTTTGCTGCTGGCGATGGGCACGGCCGCCCGTTTGGTTTCCGGTCCCATCACCGGCGGCATAGCCGACAGGTTCGATGCGCGGGTGAGGACGCTCGCGATCTGCATAGGGCTGTCGGCGCTGTTCGCGTTGGGCTTGTTACGGACACATGGGTTTCTACTGCTACTCGCGGTGAGCCTCGGACAGGCAGCCGTGCTGGCGCCCGTGACGACTCTGGCCGATGCGCTGGCATCTCGCCGCGGGACCAAAGCGGCCGGGCCATTGGCTGGCGGCTTCGAGTATGGCTGGGTGCGCGGCGCCGGCTCGGCGGCGTTCGTCGTCGGAACCTTGATCGCCGGACAAGTGGTCAGCGCCACGGGGCTTGCATCCGCCGTATTGCTTCATTCCGGGCTACTCCTTGCCGCTGCCCTGGTAACGTCGCTTTCTATCAAGGACGGAACGGAACTTGAGGAGGGTGCCGAGCCGGCGACGGCAGCCGCCGCGGATTATCGCGTGCTGCTGCACCTGCCGTTGTTTCGCCGCCTGCTTTTGGTCGCGGCGCTGGTGCTCGGTAGCCATGCGATGCACGACGCCTTCGCCGTCATCCGCTGGAACGCAGCCGGCATTGGCCCCGGCCTGGCAAGCGTTCTTTGGTCCCTCTCGGTCGCGTCAGAGGTGGTCGTCTTCTGGCTGATAGGGCCGCAGCTGCTGGCCCGTTCGGGGCCAGCCGGCGCTGCAGCCATCGCCGCGGCAGCGGGCGCCCTTCGCTGGATCGTCATGGCGATCAGCGCCGACCCGTTGGCGCTCGCTGTCGTGCAGCCGTTGCACGGTTTGACCTTCGCGCTGCTCCATCTCGCCTGCATGCGACTTCTGGTCCGGGTCGTACCCGCCCATCTGGCGGCTACCGGCCAGGCGATCTATGCATTCGCCGCAGCTTCGGCGACCGGCCTTACGACGTTGGCGTCCGGCTCCCTCTTTGCGCATTTCGGCGCTCACGCGTTTTTCGCGATGGCCGGGCTCTGCGCCGCTGCGTTGCCTTTGACAGCTGGGTTGCGGGAACGCGAACGGGTCTGACCGAAGGGCGAGACGATGCCCCCTGGGTTCATTGAACCGAAGCGGCTCCGGGCGCGTTGCCATCTCGAGGCGATTTACCCTGGTTCGGGTCATTCAAAGGACGACAGGCGATGCGGATTGCTCAGGTGGCTCCCTTGGCGGAGGCCGTGCCGCCGCGGCTATATGGCGGAACGGAACGGGTTGTATCTTGGCTGACGGAGGAACTCGTCCGGCAAAGGCAGGATGTGACCCTTTTTGCGAGCGGCGATTCCCGCAGCAGCGCCAGGCTGGTTCGGGCCGTGCCGGAAGCACTGCGCCTCGCGGGCATTCGGGACCACACGGCCAGTACGCTGGTGATGCTGGAGGAGGTTCTACGGCGGGCTGACGAATTCGACGTCATCCATTTCCATGTCGACCTGCTGCAATTCCCGCTCTTCAAAAGCCTTTTTCCCAAATGCGTCACCACCTTGCACGGGCGCCTCGACCTGCCGGACTTTCATCCGATCTATCGAGCCTTCCCCGATATGCCGCTGGTTTCGATTTCGGACGATCAGAGGCGGCCCATGCCGCCGGTGAATTGGGTATCCACCATCCACCATGGCTTGCCCGAGCAGCTTCATCGCTTCAGGCGCGAGCGCGGCGCATACCTTGCTTTTCTGGGTCGCATTTCGCCGGAGAAGCGGCCGGACCGGGCGATCGAAATCGCCAAGCGCAGCGGCATCCCGTTGAAGATCGCGGCCAAGGTCGACGCGATTGACCGCGATTATTTCGATTGCACGATCCGGCCGTTGCTCGACCATCCCTTGGTCGAATTCATCGGCGAGATTGACGACATGCGGAAGGATGACTTTCTCGGGGGAGCATCGGCGCTGCTGTTTCCGATCGACTGGCCGGAGCCTTTCGGACTGGTCATGATCGAGGCGATGGCGATTGGAACGCCGGTGATCGCCTGGGCGGAAGGGTCCGTCCCGGAGGTGATTGATCAAGGCGTTTCCGGGGTCATCGTGAACTCGATCGATGAAGCAGTCGAAGCAGCAAGCCGGATCGGCAGGCTGGATCGCCGGGCCGTGCGGGAATGCTTCGAAACGCGCTTTACGGCCGCGCGCATGGCAGCCGACTACATCGAAACCTTTGATGCGCTGTGCCGCCTCCCCGTGGCGAAGCCAGGGTCCGCCTCGGCCGCCATCCTTGCGCTAGGCGGTGACCTCCCTGGCTCGGAGGGCAGCGTGGGACTGTTGCAGTTGCAGTCCCCATGAACCGAGGCAGGCGCCATGTCTGAGACCATCCGTAAGATCGGGCAGCCGATGCCTGGGCCGAGCAGTCCGAATCTCTGGTCAGAGTATGAGATCGAGGCCTCGACCTCGCTGACGGACCGGGCCCTGCGCAATCTTAAACACGGCGATGCCTTTGCCGTGTTGGATGCGCATGGCGATATCGGGACTCTAAGAGATACCGCCGAGGGCCTGTATTTCCGCGACACTCGTTTCCTGTCCCGCCTCGAACTGCGCGTAGAAGGCAAGCGGCCGCTTCTGCTCGGCTCTGCCGTCCATGAAGATAAGGCAGCACTTTCGGTTGAGCTCGCGAACCCGGATCTCCGGATCGGCGAGGAAAAGCTGCCGCGGGACACAATCTTCCTGCATCGCACCAAGTTTCTCTGGCGGGCGATTTGCTACGAACGCATCAGTATCCGGAATTACGGCGCCGCCCGTCGACGTCTCCGGATCGATTTGCTCTTCGATGCGGATTTCCGCGACATGTTCGAAGTCCGGGGAACGCGGCGTCTTCGGCGTGGAACGAGCACCATCGAGGTGGTGGCGCCGGATCGGGTCGAGTTTCGCTATGTCGGCCTCGACCGGGTCGAACGATGCACGGTAGTCGAGATGACACCGACGCCCGTGGCAATCGATCGCCAGCGCATGACGGTGGAGGTCGAACTTGGCCCCTACGAGCAACGCTCGCTGTTTCTGACCATTTCTTGCCAGGATCAGGCGGTCGCGGCAGAGCCTCCGATGAACTTTCTCGGCGCCTATCGCGATACCCGCCGCGCACGCCGCGCCGCGACCGCTCGGATCGCTAACGTTTCGAGTTCGAGCAGCCTTTTTGACGCAACCCTCGGCCGGGCCGTATCCGACGTCTATACGCTCGTGACGCACAGCGAGCTCGGCCCTTATCCCTATGCCGGCATTCCCTGGTTCAACACCGTTTTCGGTCGCGACGGCATTATCACGGCGATGATGATGCTGTGGGTGGATCCCGAGATCGCCCGCGGCGTACTGCGGACGCTCGCCGCGACGCAGTCGCAGGCGATCGATCCCGAGGCCGACTCCCAGCCCGGCAAGATCCTGCACGAATTGCGGCATGGTGAGATGGCAAGGCTGCGCGAGGTTCCCTTCGGCCGCTATTACGGTACGATCGATGCAACCCCGCTTTTCGTCATGCTGGCGGGGCTCTATCTGCGGCGCACGGGCGATGTCGGGACCATTGAATCAATCTGGCCCAATATCTGCGCCGCGCTGCGCTGGATGGACGAGTATGGCGATCGCGACGGCGACGGCTTCATCGAATATGCACGTGCGCGGGAGAGCGGGCTGGCCAACCAGGGCTGGAAGGATTCGCACGACGCGATTTTTCATGCCGACGGTTCTGATCCTGTCGGTCCGATCGCCCTGTGCGAAGTGCAGGCTTATGCCTATGCGGCGAAACTGCAGGCTGCCGCCATTGCGCGCAGGCTTGGGCACGAGGACCTGGCATCAACGCTGACCGCTGAGGCAGAGCGCCTGCGCGTTGCCTTCGAAGACTCCTTCTGGTGCGAGGAGCTGGGGACCTACGCGATCGCGCTTGACGGAGAGAAGCGCCCCTGCCGTGTTCCGTCGTCCAATGCGGGCCACGCTCTCTTTGCCGGGATCGCAGCACCAGAGCGCGCACGCAGCGTCGGTGCGAGCCTTCTCAAGCCCGAGGGCTTCAGTGGCTGGGGCATTCGGACGCTTCCGGCGGGCCAGCCCCGCTACAATCCGATGTCCTATCACAACGGCTCTGTCTGGCCGCACGACAACGCGCTGATCGCCATCGGAATGTCCCGCTATGGCCTGAAGGCCGAGGCGAGCCGCGTGTTCTCCGCGATCTTCGAAGCGGGACGACATCAAGATATGTCCCGCCTGCCGGAACTGTTCTGCGGCTTCAACCGACGCCCTCATCGTGCGCCGACACCCTATCCGGTCGCCTGCGCGCCGCAGGCCTGGTCCGCCGCCTCGATTTTCGGCCTGCTCGGCGCCTGCCTGGGCTTGAGTCTCGATCACGAGCGGGACGAGATTCAGCTCCACGAGCCAGTGCTGCCGGATTTTGTCGACGAGATCGTCATCCGAAACCTGCGTCTCGGCTCCTCGCAAACCGATATTCGGCTCCACCGATACGGCGCGGATGTCACGGCAAATGTCTTGGCCCGAGCCGGAAGCGCGCGGATAATCGTGTCCAAGTAAACGAAACCTCGTGGTGGGCGGCTCGTATCCGGTCTGCTTGGGGCGGAGCCGGAATGTCCTGACACAATGTCCACCGAGCGGTTAACGTGCCTGTGTCACGTCAATTTATCGAGCGTGATGGGTAGGTCGCGGACGCGCTTGCCGGCGGCGTTGAATACGGCGTTGGCGACGGCCGCGCCGGTGGCTGTGATTCCGATCTCGCCGACGCCGCGCGCGCCCATGGGGGTATTCGGGTCGGGAATGTCGGTCCAGATGACGTCGATTTCCGGCACGTCGAGATGCACCGGGATGTGGTATTCGGCGAGGCTCGCGTTCATGATGCGTCCGTTGCGCTCGTCGAACTGAGTCTCCTCCATCAGCGCAAGGCCAAGGCCCATGATGATGCCGCCGCGGAACTGGCTGGCGGCCGTCTTGGGATTGAGGATGCGACCGCAGTCGAAGGAGCCTAGAAAGCGCGAGACGCGCGGCTCGCCCGTGACGACGTTCAGGCCCGACCCTGCTAGTTGGGGTCGGGCTTTTGCTGTCTTTGCATGGCTCGATTCGAGTGTAGCTGCCGCTGCTCGCCCCACCGAAAACGCAAGCGAACGCCGCATGAAAAGGGCGAGCCCCGAAGGACCCGCCCACCCAATTCGCACTCAACGAAGCGCGCTAGTTGCTATGACTGACCGCCCTTGCGGCCGACTTCGGAGGCGCGCTCCCGATCGTTGGCGAAATTGCCCGACCCGCCGCGTTGATTGTTATCCGAGCCCGACTGGGACCGGTCCGACGACTGCTGCGACTGCTGGCCACGGTGGCTGTTTTCGCCGCCCTTCTTGCCAGCCTCCGAGGCCTTCTTCGGATCGTCTGCAAAATTGTTGGTAGCCATATCTCTCTCCATAGGTGGCTCTCCGGATGGCCGGAGAATCTCGGGTTGAGGTTTGGAAGACCGGCTCCGCCGATCACGGGACCAACCGACTCTAGCGAAGCAGGTTCCCCGATGTGGAAATCTGAGCGGAAGCGAACATTGGCAACATTCCTACGGAACTAACTCGCGCAAGGATGGTTGCGGCTGCGCGTGGCCCCTTCAGTGTCGCGCCTGAAGCCGCGCGGGAGGGGACATATGCCCGGATATCGCTTCACCACAGACAACGGCAGTAAAATCGATAAGGACGACGAGCCCCTGCGGTTCAAGGACGATAAGGCGGCCGCTGACGCCGCACAGGAAGCTCTGGCCGATATGGCGAAAGAACAGCTTCCAGATGGCAATCGGCTCGATCTCGCTGCCTCTGTCGATAAGGAGGACGGCGAGCACGTGTATCACGCGTCGCTCACGTTCAAAGGTGAGACTGCGGATCAGGCGCGGGCAGCCGAAGCTGAGGATCGCGCTGCTGCGGATGAGGCGACCGAGAAAATCATTCGTGCGCTGAGTAAGTGAGCAGGCCGACTAGGACGCGAGCATCCCTTTATCCAGCAAGATCGAAATCACCAGCCCGGTATGCTGCCAGTCGCGCGCAACTGTTGCGCCTAACGCTGCGCACAAGCCTTGTTCCAGCCGGCTGCCGAAACCCGCTGCTTTCCCGGCTATAGGTGGTGGCCCGCCGGCTTCGCTCCAGACAAGGTGCACGCGGTCTTCAGCCGAGATGATCTCGATATGGATGCGGCCCTCGTCGACCGAAAGGGCCCCATGTTTAGCGGCGTTCGTTGCAATTTCGTGGAGCAGCAGCGCAAGATTCGTCACCGCCTTGCCACCAACTTCGCAATCGTCGCCGCCAATTCTAATCCGGTCGGCTACGGCATAAGGCGCAAGTACCGTCTGGAGGAGCGCGATCAGATGGAGGCGCTCGGCATCGACTCCTCGTGAACGGTCGGAAAGAATCAGCTCGTGCGCTCGCGCTAGGGACGAGAGCCTGGCCTGGATGTCGGTGATAACATCCGTCTCGCCTCGTCGAGATTTGGCGCTGAGCGAGACGATTGCCTTGGCCAGCGCAAACAGGTTCTTCACCCGGTGGTGCATTTCGCCGATCAGGAGCTGCTGCTCATCTTGAGCTCGCAGTCGGTCGGTAATGTCACGAGCAATTTTAGAAGCACCGATGATCGTGCCCTGCGCATTGCGGATCGGTGAGATGGTCAGCGAGATATCGAGCAGCGAGCCATCTTTGCGCCGCCGCTTCGTTTCGAAGTGATCGACGCGCTGGCCCGCTTGGATGCGATCCAGAATCATCGGTTCTTCATTGAGCCGATCCGGAGGGATCAGGATAGTCACGGATTTCCCAACGACTTCGTCAGGCGTGTAGCCGAATAGCCGCGTGGCCCCGCCATTCCAGCTCTGGATAATACCGCAGAGGTTCTTGCTGACGATGGCGTCGTCGGACCCATCGATAATGGCGGCGAGCCAGTCGCGCGGATCAGGTCCCTCGCTGTCATGGACGCGCGCGAACGAAACCGACGAATTCCTCTGATCGAACCGTTGCACTTCCCAGCCGCCTTCGCCGAACGAAGCGCGCTAGAAATGCAAAGGCGCGCGCCCCAGGGGCGCCATTAGTGATGTGGTGTTCCGCCAAGTCAACGCTGCTGTGAGCTGTAGCCGCGCGAAAGATGGCTTTCCGCCTCAGCCGAGAATGTCAGGTGCGCACCCGTGCGGTGGGCCATTTGCTGCGCCGCTTCATAGGTGTGTTGAATGTCACGGGAGCGTCAATCTCTCCGGTAACGTCGCGGAAAGCCCGGTCTGAACAAGCTTAATCGATCGTCAGAACTTGCATGCTGGAATTTGCTCCCCGGCGCCGCAGACCCGAAAAATTATTCCGTCGACCTTCTGTCCAGCAACATTTGCGGGCCATTACGTCATTTAAGGGCCAGCGGTTTGACCCATGCTCTCAAAGCCCATTTACGAGGCAGTCCGATCCGATTTCTATCGCTGTACCACTGTAATCGAAATGCCAGGATGGAAGCGCGAGTTGCAGATTCGGGCCTTTAAGCGCCTTTGGAACATCGGCGCTTGAACGCCCAGCCTCCCTTTGGCCGCGCGGCGCCATTTCGATTGTCCTAGCGTAAGAAGGGGCGCATACCAGCGCCATCATGCCCTTCTCGTGCCTCACCGATCCTGCCGACCTGGCACGCGCTCAAGGCGCTCTCGACGCCGCGTGGCAGCGAATCAGGCCGTTGATTGCAGAGGACGATCACGAGCGGGAGCGGCTTCGGCTCGCGTACATCATCGCCTCCTATGCGCTGGTCGCGCTTGATGAGGACGACTTGGCTGAGCGCGCCTGGAAGCGCTTCTGGCAGCAGTAACGGTGCTGCCTCCAAAGGGGCCAGCCCTTGAATTCGCCAGTTGCCTTACGGCTCCGGGCTTACTCACGCTCGGAAGCAGGCCAAACTGCCAACTCAGCCTCGGGCAGAAAGAGCTGATGGTCCCGCCTGAACACGCCCCGTAACCGCTAGATATCTGTCACCGGAGTGCATGACGGCGACAACCAGCTCCGAGCCATCGTCGCAGAACACCTTTAGTCGATCATACAGCATCGCCGGATCGACACTGGTGATGTCTCCCAGAAGATATCCCGCACGCGTCTCATCGTAGGCGCTACCGAATTGATAGGTGAGTTCCAACCTGCGACCGTCGCGCAAGACTAAAAAGCCTTTACCCGCATGCATGACACAACTCCACGCGCCGGCTGTCAGCTTGGAGCTGACTCCTACGTCACCACACTATTCCTCTGCCCTCGCCCGTCTATGTCTTTTGATAGACCTCTTCGGAGGTGAATGAGAGGCGCGCTCGATAGACGATGCGACCTTCCTCTTCGACCGACATTGCCAAGTCTAGCCGGTCATTATCGCAAAGTGTTTTGTACGGCTTCCGGTGTGCTCAAAGTCCAGCGAAAGGGGCGGCGCCTGCTGCCCGTCGCTCGACAAGGCCGCGGCGGCGAAGCGACGGCACTCCCCGAGATGGACTGGCTAGTTCCGGCAGATGGCTGTCAGGGATGTGCTAGGTGTCGGAATTGGCAGCACCGCATTCGCCACGGGGCGGCATGTCGGTCACAGCAGGCGGAACCGTAGGTCCAGCAAGGGCGTTCTTCGCCGCGAAGACGCCTGGGACCAAACCGATGAACCACGACACAGATCACGCCGAGATTCGCAAGTTGGCTTACCAAATTTGGTTGAGGGAGGGGCAGCCAGACGGGCGAGACCGAGAGCACTGGGCCGCAGCCAAAGCTGCGTGGGCCATGCAGAGGCACGGGCTGCACAGTGTAAGCGAGCAGCAGGCCGCCGCCGACCCTGAAAAGCCCATTCGCAAGCCGCGTACGAAAAGGATGTGAGACGCCAGCTGGTGCCGCGCATCGCACTGCCAGTGTCTGAGATGGATCGCGCAATCACGCGAGCTGTCCGTCTGCGTTTGTCGGTTGCGCGTGTCGCGTTCTCTTTCGGATGGCTAGCCGATGCGCGCGTGCTGCTGGGAGGGGGCGCACTTTGGCTTTTGGCGACGTCCGGCCAAAGCGCTGCCCGCAGAGATGCGGTTCGCTTTCTGTCGACCATTGCGGCCACGACCGCCTTGCACCACGCCCTCAAGCGCGTGGTCGATCAGGTTAGGCCTGACCGCGTGTTTGGGTTTAGGGAATTGAAGACCGGCCGAGCGCTCGACGCAATGCCTTCGGGGCACGCAATGCATGCCGGTGCAGTAGCGGCCCTCTTCAGTGACCGCGTGGCTTATCCCGCGGCCCTCTGGTCGGCTGCTTTTGGGTTGGCGGCAGCCCGGGTGGCCATGCTCGCGCATTGGCCCTCGGGGGTAGCGCTGGGGTTCATCGGCGGCGTGGCCGTCGAGCGTTGCACCAGGTGGGTTACGCACTCTCACTCTCAGAAGCCATAACGGCGACGACACAAGTCGCTGCGATTATAAGCCACGCCAGATCGCCGACCCAAGGAGCGCGCATAGCGGGGGATGCCAGGACCGAGGTGATGCCTACTACGGTGAACAGCGCCAAAAGAAACGAAAGACGCAACATTTTCGCCTCCACTTTGAGCGCATGAACGCGGCCGGAAAACGCTGGTTCCCGGAGCCCGTCAAGGATTTTCGAGCCGCGGCGGACGCTCCTGGCGGGCGAGGGGAACTCTGACTGAGGCGGCCGGTTGTGATCTGTCAGCCTTCGAGGTCTCCGCATGAAATCGCTTCTTCTTCTCGCCGCTTTCTCCATGGGCTGGAGTTCGTTCGCCCATGCAGCCGCGCCTCAAGGCGAGGCCGAGGTTCCTATCCTCCGGGCAGCCGCAATTCCCCTCAAGGTGTGCGCGACCCCGGTGGCGATGAATCCGCCGATTGAACATCCGCTCGGGTCGCACTCCATGCCGACCAGGGAAATCAACCAGCTCCGTATCGAAACACCTTTGGCTGATTGAAGCCGCGAGCTGGCTGCTCATTCGACGTGTGATCGCCGTCGCTTCTCGCGCCGCCACTGAAATAGCGAAGCAGTCCCTCAGCATCGAATTCATCCCAGCCGGCTAGGTCCGGCGGGACTTCGTCGTTCGGGCTGCTGAGGCCTTCCGCCCTTTGCAAGTTTGCCCGCGCGGGTCAGCGCCGCCTTTCCCGCGGCACGCCGCCTGTTTTCCGCTGCCGCGGCGATATCCTCTTCCCGCCAGATTTCTGTCAGTCCGCTGTCAAGGACATGCTCAATGAAGCGAGGCTCGAATACGTGGAATGTGACAGCCTTGGCGCGGCCACGCAGCTTCACCGTTTTGGTTCCCGCGCTCTGAAGGCGACCGTCGTCGAGCCATTTGTGGCGCTCGCTAGAATGTCCTCAGCTTCGCTCGGGAGGACAGGTAACGCAGCGATGCTGGCCAATGTCTCGCCGACGATTGCTGAAAGCGCGTCGAATTCCGCCGCGTCGGCGCCCGGCGCATCGAGTGTCACCTCTACCTTCAGGCATTCCTCCATGCCCAAGGCAGTCGACGCTTGATTTCGCGTTCGATCCCCTTGGCGCGAACCGATGATCCCAAGGTGACGAACGAAGGAAGAGGCCACTCGGACAGCTGAATTGCGGTGCGTCACAGATGCTCGGCTCAGGCTTGCTTAATGCGGTTCGATCGCCCGGGTCGGCCTCGATGGAGCGAAGCTCTGCCCTTGGCGCCGGCAACCGAAGGCTGGGGATTCGGACACGGCAGCTGAGGGGCCGCAAGCTCGCCGCGCTGGCGGAAGCGGTCAGACCGCGACCTCTCCCTCATCTTCGCCGTCCCAGTAGTGCACGCGCGACGCGTGAACCTGAACCAGGACGATGCCCGGGGTCTCAATGCCCTGCGGGAACCAGCGCTCCATATCGTCGACCCAGTGCTCTTCGAGAGCGCCCCGGTCTTTGGTCAAGCTGGCCTTGCCCTCGATGCCGATGAAGATGCCTGGCGTGCCGAGCACGCTCTTGTTGCCCGAGAAGGTAAGGCCGACCTGATCAGCGGTTTGGATGTCCTGGATGAACCGCGCATCATCATACGCGAAGAACCAGGAATCCCCATTGTACTCGACATCGCGGTTGTTGCTCATGGGCCGGCTGGAAAGCTTGCCGCCCTCCGTCACGGTCGTGAGCATGCAGAAATCGATGTCCTTCATCTTCTCCGCGATGTCGCTAAGTGTGAGTTCGCCCATGGTATCCTCCAGCCTGGTGACCGCTTTCGATGGAGATCGAACCGGCTGGCTAAGGTCGTGTTCCCTTCGGTGCGATCCTCTCCGGCTAGCGACGGACCTCGCGGCTTGTCAGTGAGCGCGCGAACCGACGAGGGCCACCTCGTCGATTCACCCTGACCAACTTCGGTCATGCTTGAAGTTCCAGCCTCTATTGCAGTTCGCTCGGCCACGGTGGCAAATGCCAGCTAGCCGACTGAGCGGACCGAGACCGTAGTGCTCGCCATTGAGAAGATCGGCACCCCCGAATGTGTACGCACTGTGACAGAAGCTCGGGACGAGCGCCCCGAGCAGATCATCTCACGCACAAGATCACCTAATCCCCGAGTGGCCTCTGCGATCGCTTGGTCGTCGTCCGGAAAATCCAGCCCTTCGGTGTCGACGACCGTCATCTCTTCATCGCTGGAATCGAAATAATAGAGGGGCATGACGGCTATACGCGCGCTACCCCCGGTCGGTTCAGGTTCAGGTAGCTCGGTTCGAAACCGCACATTTCCTGGAGGCGATTGTCGGGGATCGTCACCCTTGATCCTTCCCAGGCGACCAAGCCCGAGCGCCGCAGCGATTGGATGCTCCGGTTCATGTGAACTGGCGATAGCCCGATCACATCGCCGAGAACGACTTGCGAGATCGGCAGCTCGAAGGAGCGATCGGCCGCCAGTCCCAGAGCCCGCATCCGCGCAAATTGCTCGCACAGAAAATGAGCCAACCTTTGCGCGGCGGGCCGTCTCGCCATTGATGCCAGCCAGCATCGTTGGATTGCCGCGTCGATTGCCACGAAGCGCCACAGCAAGCGGTTGATGGTAGGCCGGACAAGTAGATCGCTAATTTCCCTATGCGAAACGAATGCCATGGTGGCATCGGTCAGAGCGAGAACGTCATGGTCTAGCCAGTCGAGGAGATAGGCGTGGAGATCGATGAAATCGCCGCGGATATAAATGCCAACGAACTGGCGCGCCCCTCGTGGCAGAATCATTTCTCTCGTGGCAAGTCCTCCTAGGACAAAACAACTCTCGCTGGGTTTCACGCCACCTCTGACAGCTGTGTCCCCGCGATTAAACCTTCCAATGCGATATTTCAGACCGCGAACAGCCGCTTCGTCGGCCGCATCCAATGCGCCATGAAGACGAAAGGACGAAAGAAGAATCTCTGCCGGATCCGGCGCCTGCATAGCGTTCTTTCGCTGATCTAACTGGGGTCCGTATCACGATGTTGGAACGTGTAGTGAGTGATACGAGCCAATCAGAGACAACGGGTTCGCCGCCTGTCCGTTCCGTGTTCCGCGCCATGGTTCGACGGCCGCGGTCGTTCACCGACCCGCCATCTGTTTCCTCCTTTCGGGCGAGCTTCACGACATGTCTCAAGTTAATGCGGGTTGGTGGGCGGCAGGAGAAGTTAGGCTGCGTGAGGAGAAGCCGATGGAAGGTCACTACCGGGAAGGGGCTGATAGCCATCTTCCTTCACCTGCGTCCCAAAATCTCTGCAAGCTCGTGGAGGGGGTGGCGAGACGCCGAAGCTTCGAGGCCGGCGCCGAACTTCCGCTCAACGAGAGCGTCTGCTTTCCGATAGATGGCGTGACTGCCCTCGCACTACATCGCGGTCGAACCAGATTTCACGTCGGCTTCTGCAGTCGTGGGGATGCCATTGGCATCCAGGGAATATTGGTTCCCAGTTTCCCGGATCTCACGGCGATGGTGCTCAAATCCGGCAGTTTCATATGCGTGCCGCCGCAAACACTGAACGGCCTCCTCCGCAAGAACAGCGAACTGCGCGAAAGGGTCACGCGACATGCACTGTTCAGCGCGGGACGATATCTTGAAGAGGCGGCTCGCGTGATTGCGATGTCGGTCGAGCGCCGAGTCGCGCATTGGATATCGCGCTGCGGACAAGCCTTGAAAAGCGACGTCATCGCGATCACCCATCATGACCTTGCGAATGTGCTCGGCGTACGCCGGTCGGGTGTGACTGTTGCGCTTCAGGTTCTAGAAGGTGAGAAACTCATTCGTTCTCGGCGATCCCGCATCGAGGTGGTCGACTGCACCGGCTTGATTGCTTTCTCCGGAGCATGAGTCTCGTTCGTAGCGGTTCGTTCGGGATCATCCCTTCTCGATCTCGTGGGCAGATCGCCTCTCCAGCCCAATAAGCGTGTCCTTCGCATCCGAATGTATCTTTATCAGTTCATCAAGTTTCGCGTGAAGGGCGGAGCTGTCTAGGTTCTGGGTTGCCTGGAGAATTGGAAGCAAAAGAAGCGTCACCGCGCTGATGGCAGGGCTCGCGCCAGCAAGCATGTGATCGTCCCCGTGAAGAAACGCCGCGCAGCCGATTCCGCAGAGTGCGACGGCTATCCCCAGCATCCCCGGTCTACCAGCAATGGTAGCCAGGGTTCGTGAAAACCGGTCGTAGTCGGGGCTTCATGGTTCTAGATCGAGCCTGAATGTCGCTGTCGCAGCATTGGGCTCGTCGCCTACGCGTCATTAACAAATGAGGGTGTGGCGATGCCTCGGGACATGGTCCGCTATGCCGGAACTCGCACAGCTGCAGGAAGTTGGGTCGCCAGCCAACAACGGAGGATTCCATGGCCGCTCAAGAAAAGACACTGGACGATCTGTTCCTGGATACCCTGAAGGACATCTATTACGCCGAGAAGCAGATCCTGAAGACGCTGCCGAAAATGGCGAAGGCAGCGCAGTCGCCCGACCTCAAGAAGGCCTTCGAGACGCACCGCGACGAGACCGAAGGGCACGTGGAGCGCCTCACAGAGGTCTTTGAGCTCATCGGCAAGGCTCCGCGCGGCAAGACCTGCGATGCCATCCTTGGCATCATCGAAGAGGGCAAGGCGATCATCGAAGAATTCGAGGGTAGCCCGGCGCTTGATGCGGGTCTTGTCGCTGCAGCACAGGCCGTCGAGCACTACGAGATGGCTCGGTATGGCACGCTCAAGGCATGGGCGCAGCAGCTCGGCCACAAGGACGCCGTGGCGCTGCTGGACCAGACGCTCGGCGAGGAGACCAAGACCGACAAGCTGCTCTCACAGCTTGGCGTTGCTTCGACCAACAGGAAGGCCGCCTGAGCCGGAAGCGCCGCGCAAAGCGCGGCGCTTCCCATCGGGGACACAGCCCATGACCACAAACTACGATCACCTTCCGAGCAAGAACGCTCGCGCGTCGCTCTTCACCCGGTTAGCTCAAGCGGTTGCAACCTGGACGGGGAAGCCCGTCACTTTTTTTGCAGCCGTGGCCATTATCGTCGTGTGGGCGATTTCGGGCCCATTCTTCGGCTTCAACGATACCTGGCAGCTGGTCATCAACACCTCGACGACGATCATCACCTTCCTGATGGTTTTCATCATCCAGAACAGCCAGAACCGCGATACGGCGGCGATGCAGATCAAGCTGGACGAGTTGATCATCCGGCTAGAAGGAGCGCGCGAGGAACTGCTGGACCTCGAGGAACTTGATGAGAAGGACCTGGCACTGATCCGCAAGGATTTTTGCGAGCGAGCTTCGAGGGCTCGCACCAAGGCTCAATAGTCATCAGATGGCGAAGCGAGCCATGAAACACTCGATCTGGACGCGTTACGGCTTCGCGTGGGTAACCGGCGGCTTTTTCGTCGTTAGCCTGGTCGGACACTGGGTATTCGGGTGGTTCGCATACGCCAATGAGCAAAGCGCTCACGCGCAGGCCGTGACGTTCTCCGGCTACGCGATCGAGATGATGCGCGACACGCTCGAAAACTGGCAGTCGGAATTTCTTCAACTGCTCTGGCAGGTCGCCGGACTCGCTATCCTCCTGCATGTCGGATCGCCCCAGTCGAAAGAGGGAGGTGACCGCATGGAAGCGAAGCTCGATGCGATTTTGCGGAAAGTCGATCCAGATGAAGCCGACGAGCTCATAAACGAGATCGACAAGGACTACATGGGCCGTCACACGGATCACCGATATGTCCGAGAGCGCCAGCATTGATCGAGAATATCTCTCCAGGCTCGGAAGTGCCGAGCAACTCGCTGAGCGCCTTGTTACGCTGTGCCTCGCTCGCAATCAGCATATCGCCACTGCCGAGTCGTGCACGGCGGGTTTGCTCGGTCATACCCTCTCGTGTTGCTTCGGGGCAGCTACGGCGTTCGAGGGAGGTTTCCTGACCTATACCAAGGCAGCCAAAACTCAGATGTTGGGCGTTCCCACCGATCTGCTGAAGACCTGCACCGCAGTTCATGAACGGGTCGCCCTCGCTATGGCCGAAGGTGCTCTCGCTAGAAGCCCTGCTACGATTGCGCTCGCGATCACAGGCGTTACCGGTGATGCGCCAGATGAGGACAGAAACCCGATTGGCAGGGTGGTGATAGGCTGTGCAACGACTGGGGCGAGCCGAGTGTTTCGCTGTGAATTTGGAAACCTGGCGTCGCCTGCGCTCAATCAGCTGGCTGTCGCTGCTGCAGTGGCTTTGGGCCTGCACCATCTCGGTGACGAAAGCGCCTGTCTCGCGCTTTAGATCTCTGTGCCATCCCGATTGCCTACGAATTGTTTCGTTCCAGGCAGCGGGGACAACCAATGTTCTCGCCGGGGCACCCACAGTTCGTACTGGGGAGAAAGCATGCTCGGGGCGTTGTCGAGCGAGCCGATCCGGATCTCGACTTCGTTGCTATCGTCGCTGGTCGCGAAGAGTGTGGATCCGCAGCTCGGGCAAAATGCCCGATGATCGGTCGAACTCGTCCATTGCCGAGTCTCGCCTTCGATCTTAACCGCGTCCCGCGGCCATACAGCAAAGGCCATGAACGCAGACCCGGTCTCACGCCGGCATGTCTGGCAATGACAGATGCCTGTCCTCATCGGAGCGCCCGTGATGCGATAGCCCACAGCCCCGCAATTGCACCGCCCGCCCAGTTCGTTCACGGAGCCTCCTTGGGCTTCTTGACTGGGCGGCTCGGATCGATGGGGCTCCACGAAGCAGAAGGCTTACGGTCACTGGCCTCCGCCGGCCGAGACGCCCATGCGGGGTCGTCGGGCTTTCCCTGCGGCGTTCCCGAGCCGGGGCGCGGCCGGCTGTCAGTGGCGCGCCTCGGTTGGCCGGCCGTATCGTCCTCAGGCTTTGGCATGGCAAATCTCCACTTGGCGATTGAGAACACGGCACCGCTCCTTCCGGTTCCGCGGTTGGAGGGAAGGCCTCCTCGTGATCCGGTTATCGGTTGCCTGATCCGGGTTCGGCCATCTTGCGATGCTGCTGCGCCAGCACAGCGGAGGGCGTGACGTTCGCGATCGATGACTGAATTTTGTTTCTCCAGCCGCTCACGACATCGCCCTCACCATCCAGCATCGCTTGATAACCAGCTTTCGCGACGTCGGCGGGATCGTCCTTTTCATCCTGGCCGATCTTTGTGTCGAGGAGGCCGGCACGCTCGAAGAAACGAGTTTCGGTCGCGCCCGGCATCAGACAAGTGATCGTCACGCCTGTGTCCCGAAGCTCTTCCCGCAAGGCAAAGGAGAACGAGTCGATGAAGGCCTTCGTCCCATTATACACGGCTTGGAAGGTTCCCGGCATGAACCCGGCAATCGATCCCGTGATCAGGATACTCCCCTGGCCTCGATCGCGCATGTCGCGGCCGATCTTCTTGATGAGCTGCAGCGTCCCGACGATATTCGTGTCGATGACGCGAAGCCATTCGGCATCATCCTGGTCGAGGAAGCCGTGCCCAAGCCCGCGCCCCGCGTTGGCGAATAGAATATCGACCGGCCGGCCTGCCTCCGTGATCGCCGCATAAAGCTCGCCGACGCCTTCCTCTCCTGAAAGGTCGGCTACGAGGGAGACGACCTTGCCCCCTTTCGCACGGAGCTGCTCGGCAGCATCGTGGATGTCCGTTTCATCCGCCGCGATGATGAGGTCGAAACCGTCGGCAATTGCTAGCTTGGCGAGTTCGAAGCCGATGCCGCTTGATGCCCCGGTTACGACGGCGATTTTTTGCTGAACAGTTTCCAAGGCTGCCTCCTCAGGGCTTGAGGACGACTTTGATGCAGCCGTCCTCCTTGTCCCGGAACGTCTGATAGAGGCCCGGTCCATCCTCGAGGCCTGCCGTATGCGTGATCACGAAGGACGGATCGATCTCCCCTGAAGTGACCTTTTCGAGCAGCGGAGCCAGATAGCGGTGGGTGTGCGTCTGACCCGTCTTGAGTGTCAGGCCCTTGTTCATGAAGGCACCCATCGGGATCTTATCGAGATAGCCGAAATACACGCCGGGCATTGAGATCGTGCCACCCTTGCGGCAGCACATGATCGCCTCGCGGAGCGCATGGGGCCGATCCGTCGCGAGGTAGGTCGCAGCCTTGATCTTGTCGATGACGGCGTCGAACGAGCCGCTGCCATGAGCTTCGGCTCCGACGGCATCGATGCAGCGATCCGGCCCGCGGCCGCCCGTCATCTCCATCAACGTGTCGTAGACCGGGCCGTCATCGAAATTGATCGTCTCAGCCCGGCCGCTGCTCGCCGCGAGCGCAAGCCGCTCAGGGACGTTGTCGATCGCAATCACCCGCCCGGCGCCGAACATCCAGGCTGATTGGATGGCGAACTGGCCAACGGGTCCGCAGCCCCAGATGGCAACCGTGTCGCCTTCCTCGATCTCGGCGTTCTCCGCCGCCATGTAGCCGGTCGGGAAGATGTCCGAGAGAAACAGGACCTGCTCATCGGGGATCCCGTCGGGAACCTTTATCGGGCCCACATCTGCATAGGGTACCCGCAGATATTCCGCTTGCCCACCTGGAAAGCCTCCGAGCATGTGAGAGTAGCCAAACAGACCGGAAGGCGACTGGCCCATTGCCTTCTTCGCTTGGTCAGCATTGGGATTGGAGCGGTCACACAACGAGAAAAGCCGCTTCTTGCAGAAGAAGCATGAGCCGCAGGCGATGTTGAAGGGGACGACGACCCGATCGCCAACCTTCAGGTTTCGAACCTCCCGCCCTACCTCGACGACCTCACCCATTGTCTCGTGGCCCAACACATCGCCGGCTTCCATGGTTGGGGTGTAGCCGTCGTAGACATGGAGGTCAGAGCCGCAGATAGCGCAGGATGTCACCTTGATAACGACATCGCCGCCGTCCTGGATTTGCGGGTCGGGTACGGTCTCGCAGCGGATGTCGCCTTTTCCGTGCCAGCACAAAGCTTTCATCGTGATCTCCGGAGGTCCCCGCCTGGAGATCGAACGAGATCTGGCTAATGGCGTTCCACGTCACAGTCGTTCACAGCCCGAATGTGCGCTAACGTACGAAACTGCTCACGGTGGCTGGCGCGGTCGCGCGTGTACGGCGCCGCACGAAGCAGCTTCGTTCGGAACAGGCTTCTTCAGCGTTTGGTTCAGCTCCCATTCGTACCCGGTTGGGGCACCTCAACGTCGAAGGATCAATTTCTATGTTCATGCGAGTCGACAGGTTGCAGGTCGAGCTGCCCGCTCCCCTCAGACAGAACCCGAATGCCGCGGCCGCGCTGCAGGAGCTGCTCGGTGGAAAATACGGGGAGATGTCCACCCTCGGGAATTACATGTTCCAGAGCTTCAACTTCAGATCGAAAAGCAAGCTGAGGCCCTTCTACAGCCTCGTCGCCGCGATAACGGCCGAGGAACTCGGGCACGTCGAACTCGTCAGCAATGGTGTGGCCATGTTGGCGAATGGTCCGGACGAACCAGATGCGGACGCGGGGGACGGCGGGGATATTTCATCGGCGCCATTTGAGGCAATGAAGGATGTGCGGCTGGCCGGCGCCTTCTACGCCAATGGCGGAGGGGCGATGCCAGTTAATAGCAACGCAATGTCATGGAACGCCGACATGGTGACTACGACCGGCAACGTCGTGGTCGACCTGCTTCATAATTTCCATCTCGAATGCGGCGCCCGCCTGCACAAGCTGCGGGTCTACGAGAGCCTGACGGACCCGACCGGCCGCGAAGTCTGCGGCTATTTGCTGGTGCGCGGTTCCGTTCATGCCCACGCCTATGCATTGGCCCTCAAGAAAATCACCGGCGTAGAGCTGGAGAGGTTCCTGCCGACACCGAACATTCCGCTGGACCGGATACCGGAATGCCAGAAGTACTTGGCCGAAGGAGCGCATCGTCGCCTCTACACCTTCAGCGCCGACGATTACACCGAGATGGCCGGCATCTGGGGGAATGGTGAAGTCGCGCTTCCGGACGATCCGCCGGGCGAGCTTGAGATCGTGGAAGGCATGCCGGACGGCGGCAAGATCCACGACCTCGTCGGAACTCCTTCGGCATTTACCCCCGACTATGCTCCAGAAGAAATGTTCGAGATCGCGCAGAAGCTGTACAAAAGGTCTCGGTGAGAGGGCCGGCGGCCGCGCGAGCATTTCAGGCTTGCTCCGGTAACGTCGGGAGATCGCCTGTGATCGCCCGAGAGTGCTAAGTGGAGTTCCGCATCTCCGCCCCACTGCTCGATCGGCTTTCTTATGGACGACGATTTTCGCTGGTCTCCCGGCCTTCGCGTTCGCGAGTTGGCTTGCCGATTGGTAGGCTGGGGCAGTGAGACCGGCTCGGAAGGCGAGGCGAAATTTGGAGAACGCCTGGTCGGTCTCCTCCGAGAGATACCCTATTTCCGGGATCGTCCCGAGCACGTGCGCCTTGTCGAAAGCCACGGCGACCCGGCTCGGCAGAATGTCGTTGCCATCGTTCGCGGCCGCGGGAGGCGAACGATAGCCTTGGCGGGGCACTACGACGTTGTCTCGATCGAGAACTATCGTGAGCTCGCGCCTTTGGCGTTCAAGCCCGACGAGCTCCTCGCCGCGTTGATCGCCGATTTGGAAAGTCGGGCGCTCAACGCGAACGAGCAGCGCGCCCTCGATGATTTCAGAAGCGGTGATTTCCTCCCGGGTCGAGGCTTGCTCGATATGAAGAGCGGTATTGCCGCTGGCATCGCAGTTCTCGAAGCTTTCGCTGCGGATGCGAGCCGCGAAGGCAATCTAGTCCTGATCGCTACTCCGGACGAGGAGCGCGGTTCGCGTGGCATGCGGAGTATGCGGAACGCGCTGCCGAGGCTTGTCGACGAATTCGGGCTGGAAATCGCGGCAGGCATCAACCTCGACGCGACGAGCGACCAGGGCGATGGCGCCGAAGGCCGAGCAATCTATCGGGGAACGATCGGGAAAGCGTTGCCCTTTGCGCTCGCAATCGGCCACTCCTCACACGCCAGCTATCCATTCGATGGTATCAGTGCGCAGCTGATCGCCGCAGGAATCACCAGAGCAATCGAAGGGAATCCCGATCTCTGTGATCGTGGCGAAGGCCAACTCTCTCCGCCTCCGATTTGCCTGGAAGCGAAGGACCTTCGTGGCGGTTATGAAGTCACGACGCCCGAGCGCGTTTGGGTCGCCTTCAACTGGCTATCTCATCACTGGACCGCCTCGGAAGTCCTCCATCTTTTCGAGAAGACGATTGCAACCGCGACGGCCTCCGCGATCGCCGAGTTCAACGATCGATCGCGCAGCTACGCCGAAATTTCCGGGGCCGCGCCATCAGCTCTCGTCGCCGATGCCGAGTTCATTTCGATCGAAAATTTGCGAGCCCGCGTCCGAGAGGTCGGAGGAGAAGGAGCGCTTGCCCGCATACAAATCCTCGAGGAGGGTCTGAAGCACTGCGATGACCCGCTGAAGCTCACCCGAACGATAGCAAATGCCATGGTCTCGGAGGCCGGGATAATAGGGCCGGCCGTCGTGTTCGGCTTCAGCAGCCTCGTCTATCCAGCGACGCACCTAAACAACACCCAGGCTGATAAGGACTTCGCCGAGGCGATTGAAGCCGCCCGCCTTCAACATGAGGTGGCTGGAGGCAGCCCGCTCCAATATCGGGAGTATTTCACCGGGATATCCGACATGAGCTTTTTTGGACATCGACCGTCCGATAGCGAAAGCGCATCAGTGGCTGCAAACACGCCAGCCCAGGCACTTATCGATATTGCGCCGGCCGGCGCCCTAGTGTTCCCAGTCGTCAATATCGGCCCCTGGGGCCGCGAGTATCATCAAAGGCTTGAGCGAATTCATACTCCTTTCGGATTCGTGGACTTGCCTGGCTTTCTGCTCCTGATCGTCGAGCACTTCCTGAAGCGGCGCATCCACACTTAATGCGGGTGTCCCACCTGTTGGACCGCCGTCAGGCGGCCACTCGTATGAGGCTTCGCTCCGAATATGGAATGTCGGGGCGAGTGGAACAGTTAGAACGGGAAATCGAACCTCGGCGTCGTGGTCCTAGCCGTGGTTCCAAACGTCCGGAACCCGGCTTCAACCGCTCGCTATGATAGCGGTCCCCCGAAAATTGCCCATTGGAACTCATATCTCGTTTCGCTGGCGAATGGGGAACAAGCGGCCCGCCGGTAGCTCCGCCTACAGTCACGCGCCGTAAAACGCTCCGTATTCGACGCGGCAGCTCTTTGTCGGCCTCGGGGGCGCTGCCGCGGTTTGCGGCGTGTTGTCGGCTATGACATCCCGCAAACTGCGATATCGGCTCCGGGCAAAAATGACACTGTAACCGCTGAGGGCGTGGCGGTTGACGTTGCGAACAGGCCGCGATTGCAGTCCGCAGCTTGACCGTGTCGATCAACGCGTTCTAGGCAACCTCGATCGAGACGCATATCAGTCCTTGCCTATGTATTAGCGTCCTGGGACTGCCCCGCCCACTGCGGGCGTGTGTCTCCGCCTCGACAGGATAGGGCTAGAGATTCGCAATGTTGGACAAGCGGGAAACCCCTAGGGTCATCGGCGTTCTAGGTGGGGGACAACTCGCCCGAATGATCGCTCAGGCAGCGGCCGATTACGGCATCCATTGCCACGTTTTCACCCCGGAGGCGGATAGTCCAGCATCCCACGTCTCAGCGCGGACAGTTGTGGGCGCCTACGACGACGAAATCGCGTTGGCAGCGTTCGCCCAGGACATCGACGTCGTTACCTACGAGTTCGAGAACGTTCCCGCGGCGACCGCTCAATTCTTCGAAGACCGAGGAATGCTCCGCCCCGGCTCACGAGCATTGGCGATCACCCAGGATCGTCTGCTTGAAAAGGACTTTCTCGTTTCGCTTGGCCTTGCCGTGGCCCCGTACCGCAAAGTTGACTCGGTCCAGGATCTTCTGAACGCCGTCTCTGAATTGGGTTTGCCGTCGATCCTCAAAACCCGCCGGTTTGGCTACGACGGGAAGGGCCAGATCAAGATTTCCTCCCAGGAGGAGGTCCTCCCGGCCTTTACAGCCCTTGGACAGGCACCAGCCATTCTGGAGGGCGTCGTGTCCTTCAGCGTCGAGGCTTCGGTGATAGCGGCGCGGGCCTTGGACGGGGAGACATCCATTTTCGACGTTTGCGAGAACGAACATGCAAATCATATTCTCGACGTAACGCGTGTTCCCGCGCGGATCTCCGCCGGCGCCTCGGTTCAAGCGACAAACGCCGCTCGGCTCGTGGCCGCCGAACTTGAGTACGTGGGCGTGGTTACCGTGGAGGTATTCATCGTTCGAGACGATAACGGCGACCGTGTCTTCGTGAACGAGATCGCACCGCGAGTTCACAACTCTGGACATTGGACGATCGAAGGCGCAGAGACGTCCCAGTTCCACCAGCATGTACGCGCGATTTGCGGTCTCCCCATGGGCTCCACGACCCGGCGCGGTGCGATCGAGATGAGGAACCTCGTAGGCGACGACGTCGAAAATTGGCGCGACGTGTTGGCTCAAGCAGGCGCCTATCTCCATCTTTATGGAAAGACCGAAGCTCGCCCCGGCCGCAAGATGGGTCATGTGACGCGAGTAACTTCGGACGCTTGAAGATCAACCCTCAGGGATCGTCGAACGCGCGGTCTTTTCCCTGTCGATCGGCTTCGGCCTGCAACGCGTTCGCAAAGAAGTCGGTCAGGGAGGGGAATTCCGCCTCGACTTCTTCCGGTGCAATACCTTGGTGGAGTGCGGCCACAATGCACCTTCGCGCCAAATCCGATGCGGTTACCGTGGTGAACGCCAATTCGGTTTCCTGAACGGTCTGATCCGCCCAACTCACGACAAAAGCCGCGGCTCGCCTGCTCATGATGGTGTCACAACTGTTTCCGGGCCGGAGACTGGCCTTAGCCCTCGGCCAACCACGTCGCTTCCTCAAGGTTCCGAATTGTACGGTCACAGCATTTTCGGAAAGCCATGGAAACTCATTGGCTGCCGAAATCGTTGACCGGTCGCCTACGACCCGGGACACGACATGCGCCGATCTCACCATATGCCCTTCGGCCCCCGCGCTCTGCTGAACGGGATAGAATTCCGCCTTTGGGCGCCGTCCGCTCCCAAGGTGCGCCTTTGGACGCCGCAGGGCGAGTTCGAAATGGAGCAAGCCGAGGGAGGTTGGCATCGGCATATCCTCCAAGATGCCGCGGCAGGCCAGCGATATCGATTTCGCGTGCGGGAGGATTTGCTCGTGCCCGACCCGGCATCGCGGTTCCAGCCCGAAGATGTCGAGGGCCCGAGCCTGGTTGTCGATCCGGAGGCCTACGCCTGGGCGGACGGTAATTGGAAAGGGCGCGCCTGGGAAGGGGCGGTCATCTACGAAGCTCACGTGGGCAGCGTTACGCCCGAAGGAACCTTCGCCGCGTTTGCCGAAAAGCTCGAACAGTTGCGCGATGTTGGGTTTACCGCGATCGAGCTGATGCCGCTCGCGGATTTCCCGGGCAAGCGAAACTGGGGTTACGACGGCGTGCTCCATTTCGCGCCGGATCACGCTTACGGAACGCCGGACGATCTCAAGGCGCTGGTGGACCGGGCCCATGGTCTGGGGCTCATGATGATCCTCGATGTTGTCTACAACCACTTCGGACCGTCCGGAAACTACCTCCCGGCCTATGCTGGCGCATTTTTTACGGACAGCCACAAGACGCTTTGGGGCGCCGGCATCAACTATGACGGCCCCGGCGCAGAGACCGTGCGCGATTTTTTCGTCCACAACGCGCTCTACTGGCTGGAGGAGTACCATTTCGATGGCCTCCGCTTCGACGCCGTGCATGCCATAGCCGATGACAGCAGCCGGCATTTTATCGCCGAACTTGCGGAGAGGGTAAGGTTGGCTTCAGGCCAACGGCAGGTTCATCTCATCCTGGAGAACGCCGATAACAAGGCCAGATGGCTGGGCCGCGCCAGGGGGGTGCCGAGCCTGCACACCGCGCAGTGGGCCGACGACGTGCACCACGCTTGGCATCGCCTGCTCACCGGCGAGGAGGACGGATATTATGCCGACTATGCCGATCCGATTGCTCATTTGGGACGCTGCCTCGCGGAAGGCTTTGCGTATCAGGGCGAGATGTCGGCCCATGAGGGCAAGCCGCGCGGCGAGCCGTCCGCCCACCTCCCTCCATCGGCCTTCGTCGCGTTTCTCCAGAATCACGACCAGATCGGCAATCGGGCCCTCGGTGAGAGACTGAGCCATATCGCCGAGCCCAACAAACTGGCATTAGCGCGTGCCGGCTTGCTGCTTAGCCCGCAGATCCCCCTTCTGTTCATGGGCGAGGAGTGGGGTGCGAGCGCTCCCTTCCAATATTTCGTGGACTTCCCGGACGAGGACCTTTCCAAGGCAGTGCGAGAGGGGCGCCGGCGCGAGTTCGGAAGCTTCGGCCGATTCAAGGACGAGGCTGAACAGGCTCGCATTCCGGACCCGACAGCATCTGAGTCCTTTACAACCTCGTCTCTTGACTGGAGCGAGGCTTCGCGCGCCCCGCACGACCAGGTCTTGGCTGAAACGCGGCAGCTCCTGCGTATCCGCCGCGAGAAGGTCGTGCCACTCACGAAAGGCGCTTTCGAAGGCGCGCGATGGTCCAGGCTCGCACCGGACGTGCTTGAGGTGAACTGGCATTTCGTAGGCGGCAGTCTGCGGTTCATCGCGAATTTCGGGAGTGGTTCCTTCGCATGCGACGTTGCGCAGGGTGAGCATCCGATCTGGCCGGACGAAAACGCGCATCATGCGGGGGCTGTCGCACTGCCGCCCTGGACCGGGGTGATGCTGGCGAGGCTGCCATGAGTTCATACGAGGCGAGAGTTGCGAATCTGGCTGATCTGGCCGGCATCGCAGCATCCTACATCGACGCCGCGGGCGCTCGTGTCGAGACCCCACTAGAGGTGCGCCGGGCGGTGCTGCATGGTCTCGGCATCCAAGTCGATACGGAAGCGCGAGCCCGCGAAGCCCTGGCCTGCTTCGAGCGACGCCGGGCGTCACCCTTGTCACCGTTTTGCGTGGTGAGCACCGGCCTAACCGCGCGGGTGCCGTGGTTTGGCCCGCAGGTGCCGGATACGATCGATTTCGTGCTGACCGACGAGACTGGCGGCGCGCGCTCGGGCAGGGGACGCATCCAGTCAGATCGCTCCGGCCGGCATCTGGTCCTGCCGGCGTTGCCGACCGGCTATTGGCAATTGCGTGTCGCTTGGGGTGCCACCGTATACGAGAGCCTGCTCATCAGCGCGCCGCCGCGGTGCTACGAGTCCGCATCGATGAGCGGCGGGGCGAGGCGATGGGGTGTGACGGCGCAGGTGTATTCGCTCCGCTCGCCGGACAATTTCGGGATCGGCGGCTACGGCGACCTCTCCGACCTAGCGGAGGGTGCGGCAGAACTGGGCGCCGATTTTCTGGGGTTGAATCCCGTCCATGCGTTGTTCACTGCGGACCTCACGAAAATCTCTCCTTACTCCCCGTCCTCGCGACGCTTCCTCGACGCACAACTTCTGGATCCCATTCGTCTCCTCAGGTTTGCCGAAAGTGGGGCGCCGGCTCTGCTGGACGGAGCCGACGCGCAGGCCTCACTCGCCGCGCCGCGGGACGCCGTGCTCGTTGACCGGGCGGGCAGCTGGCGGGCCAAGCTGCCTCTGCTGGAAGCGGCTTGGGAAGCATCGCGCGGCGATGACGAACGCGACTTCGCTGAGTTCCGGGCCGCTGCCGGAAAAGACCTTATGATGCACGCAACCTTCGAGGCGCTGTCGGAGCATTTCGCCGCTGCTGGGGCGACCTGGGTCGGCGAATGGCCCGACGCCTTCCGCGACGCGGAGAGCGAAGCCGTCGACCAATTCACGAAAGCCCATCGCGAGAGGATCGATTTCCATGCCTGGCTGCAATGGCAGGCGGACCGCCAGCTCGGCGACGCCCACCGTGCGGCCCGGAAAGCGGGGATGGAAATCGGGCTGTTCCGCGACCTAGCCGTTGGCGTCGACCCCGCTGGCTCGGATATCTGGTCGAACCCCGGACATTTCGCGACGGGGCTGTCGATCGGCGCACCGCCTGACCTTCTTGGTCCCGAAGGACAGAACTGGGGCCTGCCGCCTTTCGACCCGCTGGTCATGGAGAAGACAGGTCTGGCGGTGTTCCGCGAGATGGTAGCCGCGAACATGCGCCACGCGGGAGCGGTACGCATCGACCACGCCTTCCAGCTGCAGCGACTCTATCTCATCCCCGAAGGCGCCCCCGCCGCCGATGGTGCCTATGTCTCGATGCCGTTCGACGCGCTGATGGCGGTTCTCAGGTTGGAGAGCCACCGCGCGCGCTGCATGGTGATCGCGGAGGATCTGGGTACGAGCCCGAAGGGTTTCTCCGACGCCATCATGGCGTCGGGGCTCTACAGCTACCGCGTTCTGCCCTTTGAACGCGAGGAGAGCGGGCACTTTAAGCCGCCGGAGGCCTATCCCGAACGCGCGCTGGCTGTTCTGACAACGCACGATCTGCCTACCTTCAGAGGCTGGTGGCGCGGCCTCGACCTCGACATGCGACACGCGACCGGACGCGTGTCGGCATCGGAGGCGGTAAGGGCGCATGAGGAGCGCGTCCTAGACCGCGCGAGGCTGACCCAGGCGCTCGTCTCCCAATCCCTGCTCCCGGCGGGCGACCCGCCGGTCGATCCTCCGGTGGAAGCGGCGACCCTTTATCTCGGGCGCGCCCGGTCGGCCCTGACGGGAGTCCAGCTGGAAGATGCGGCCGGTGAGCTCAACCAGGCCAATCTCCCCGGCCCAAGCTCGGGGCACCCGAACTGGCAACGTAAGCTCTCGCTCGACGTCCGGGAGCTTGTCGCACCAGGCGGCAGCCTGGCTCGGATTGGCGCGCTGCTTGCGGACGAAGGCCGCAGCGGTCGACGACATGGCGGAATGGCGCTGGCGGCGCCGCCCCCGCGGGCCACATACCGGCTGCAGTTCCATGCCGGTTTCACCTTCGACGACGCGATGCCGATCCTGCCCTACCTGGATCAACTGGGGATCAGCCATGTCTATGCGTCCCCGATCCAGAAAGCCCGTCCCGGCTCGACGCATGGCTACGACATCGTCGATCACACCGAGATTAACCCCGAACTGGGCGGCATGGACGGCTTTCTACGCTTTTCCGATGCGCTGAAGAGCCGTGGCCTCGGTCTATTGCTCGATATCGTCCCCAACCACATGGGAATCGGCGGCGACGATAATGCGTGGTGGCTCTCGGTGATCGAATGGGGCCGCCTCTCGCCCCACGCGATGGCCTTCGACATCGACTGGGACCGGCTGGGAGCTGACGGAAAGCTGATCCTGCCCTTCCTTGGCAAACGCTATGGCGAAGCCCTGGAGGAAGGGGAGCTGGGACTGAAGTTCGATGCCGTGGAAGGCGGCTTCAGCATACGTCATTTCGAGCATCGCTTCCCCGTCAATCCGCTGAACTATCCCATGGTCCTGGACCGCATTCTCATGGTCGCCGACGCATCGGAACCTTGCTTCCGCGAGGTCTTGGCGATTTCGGCGCGGCTCAGGGTCCTGTCCGAGGGCGGACCTGCGATGCCGCCGGAATCCCTAGTCGACGAGTGCGAAGCTCTCAAACGCCGCCTTTCGGCAGCGTTCACCGCATCCGAGGCGTTCGGCAAGGCAGCCGATAGAGCTGTGGAACTGATCAATGGGACCCGGGGCATTGCGGATAGCTTCGACACGCTGCACCGGCTGCTGGAGATGCAGAGTTACCGGTTGGCGTATTGGCGGGTCGCGTCCAGCGAGATCAACTACCGACGCTTCTTCGACATTAACACGCTGGCCGGTCTGCGCGTCGAGGAGCCTGCGGTCTTCGACAAGACGCACGGCCTGATCCTCGACCTCGTCAAGGCCGGTCGCGTGCAGGGTCTGCGTATCGACCACATCGATGGGCTGGCCGATCCCGAGGGCTACCTGCGCGCGCTGCAGGCGCGGGTAGGGCCGGGCTTCTATGTCATCGCCGAGAAGATCCTGGGACATGGCGAAAGCCTGCGAAGGTGGCCGATGTCGGGCACGACCGGCTACGACGCGCTCAATCTGCTTGACGGCATCCTACTCGACCGCTCCGCCGCAACGGCGATGGACGAGGCCTATGCGCAAGCCGCGGGGCCCCAGGAGGAATACGACGACGCCCTGCGGCGGGCAAAGCGCGAGGTGTTGGAGGGCAGCTTCGCCAGCGAGCTCGAAGTTGTGGTTTCGGACCTCGCCCGGATCGCCGCGGCCGACAGGCGCACGCGGGATTACACAATCAACGCCATGCGCCGGGCGCTCACGGAGATCATCGTGGCGTTTCCGGTCTATCGCAGCTATGTCGGGGAGGAAGCCTCGCCCGAGGACAGGGCGTTGATCGAGGCGACCGTCGCGGCCTCTGTGGCCCGCAGCTCGCTCCCCGACCATACCGTGCATGCCTTCATCGCCGAGACGCTTCTCGGCGACCGTCAAGTCGAGGCGGAAAGCGTCCTTGCCGACCATATCGGCCGGTTCCGGCGCCGCTTCCAACAGCTGACCGGGCCAGTGACCGCCAAAAGCGTCGAGGACACGCTTTTCTATCGCCATGGCCCGCTTCTCGCGCTGAACGAGGTCGGCGGCGAACCCAGCGCCTTTGGCCTTTCCATCGAAGCGTTTCACGCCGCAAATGTCGAACGCGGGAGGTCATGGCCGCATGCGATGATCGCCACCTCGACGCATGACACCAAGCGGGGCGAGGATGCGCGCGCGCGTTTGCTGGCACTGAGCGAGATGCCAGCCGAGTGGGCGCTGGCGGCCAAGGACTGGCAGTCGCTCAGTACCCAACTTAGTGCGGCGGCCAGCCCAGACCCGAACGATCGACACCTGATCCTACAACAGACGCTCGCGGCATGGCCGGTGGAGGTGCTGGATCGGGATGTCCCGGACGAACTCGACGCGTTTCGAGATCGGATGCAGGGGTGGGTAGAGAAGGCGCTTCGCGAGTCGAAGCGCCATACGAGCTGGACCAATCCGCGAGCGGAATACGAAGAGGCCGCGAAGGGACTGATCCGCGCCGCACTGGCCCCGGGCAGCGAGTTCCTTCGACGTTTTCGCCCCTTGGCGCGGGAGATGGCGTCACGTGGAATGGTGAAGAGCCTCGCCCGGACCGTTCTGAAGCTGACCCTGCCCGGCGTACCGGATTTTTACCAGGGGACCGAGTTCTGGGATCTTTCGCTCGTGGATCCCGATAATCGCCGTCCGGTCGATTACGCGGCGGCGCGAAGCGCGGTCGCCGACAGCGGTAACCTGCGGGATCTGATGGCGGCTTGGCAGGACGGTCGTGTGAAGCAGCGTGTTGTCGGAGCGCTGCTGGCCGATCGCCGCGCGGCACCGCGACTTTACGCCGAGGGCGAGTATCGACCGCTCGCTACCGAGAAACCCGGCGGACCGGCGGTCCTGGCATTTGAGCGGCGCCTCGGGCAACAGCGCCTCATCGTCATGGTGACGCGGCTTGGCGGCAAAGAGTCCGATGGCTCACCACGCGGACAGTTGAGCGCGATGTCGCTGGCGAACCTGGAGGGACGATGGCGCGACGTTCTAGGGGGCGGCGAACTCACCTTCCATCGCGATAGCGCGACGCTCGGCGATCCTCTCGGCGCGCTGCCCGTCGCGGTCCTGCGTCGCGGGTGACGGACGGCCTTGATCCTCGGATCGCTCTCGATCCTGATCACTCGGCGTCGTCGTTAACGAGGATCAGCGCCGCCAGCGGCGGCAGGACAAGTTCCATAGAGGCCGTTTCGCCCCCGAACGGGATGTCCTGCGCATCGACGCTTCCGCCGTTCCCGAGGCCGGATCCGCCATACTCGCCGGCGTCGCTGTTGAGAACCTCCCGCCAACGGCCGCCATAAGGCACCCCGACGCGGTACTGCCGACGAGGCAGGGGCGTCATGTTGACCGCGACAAGGACCAATCGGCTCCCTGGTTTGCTGCGGACGAAAGCATAGACGCTGTTCTCGGAATCGTCCTGGATCACCCATCGAAATCCCCCCGGCTTCGCGTCGGTCGCGTGCAGTGCCGGGAGCTCCCGATAAATTCGGTTGAGGTCCGCGACGAGCATCTGAACGCCACGGTGTCGCGGATCGTTCAGGAGGTCCCAATCGATTTCGCCGTCATGGTTCCATTCGCGGCGCTGCGCGATCTCGCCGCCCATGAACAGAAGTTTCTTGCCGGGATGGGTCCACATGAACGCCAGATAGGCCCGCAGCCCGGCGAATTTCTGCCAGTCGTCGCCAGGCATCTTGCCCAGCAGCGATCCCTTCCCATGGACGACCTCGTCATGAGAGAGCGGCAGCACGAACTGCTCGGAAAAGGCATAGACCAGGCCGAAGGTCATCTCATGATGGTGATGACGGCGATGGATCGGGTCTCGCTCCAGATAGTGCAGCGTGTCGTGCATCCAGCCCATGTTCCACTTGAACGCAAATCCAAGACCGCCTTCGGAAATCGGCCGGGTGACCCCTGGCCAGGCGGTCGATTCTTCGGCGATGACGACCGCGCCAGGCTGGCGCTCGGCGATCACAGCGTTGAGATGGCGCAGGAAGTCGACCGCCTCGAGGTTTTCCCGGCCTCCGTATCTGTTAGGCACCCATTCGCCAGGCAGGCGGCTGTAGTCGCGGTAGAGCATCGACGCCACCGCATCGACCCGCAGACCGTCGACGTGGAAATGTTCGAGCCAATACAGGGCGCTGGCGATCAGGAAATTCGCGACCTCCCGCCGTCCGAAATTGTAGATCAGCGTGTTCCAGTCCTTGTGGAATCCCTCGCGCGGATCTTCGTGTTCGTAGAGCGCGGAGCCGTCGAAGCGTGCGAGGCCGTGGGCGTCGGAGGGGAAGTGCGCCGGAACCCAGTCGACGATCACGCCGATACCTTCGGCATGGCAGGCATCGACGAAGATGGCGAAGTCCTCTGGTTCGCCGAAGCGCCTTGTCGGGGCGAACTGGCCCAGCGGCTGATAGCCCCAGGAACCCGCAAACGGATGCTCGGCGACGGGGAGCAATTCTACATGCGTGAAGCCCATCGCCTTGGCATAAGGCACCAGCCGGTCCGCCAGGCCTCGCCAGTCCAGAGTCTCGCCATCCGCCGCCCGAACCCACGACCCCGCATGGAGCTCATAGATCGAGATAGGAGCCGACGCGGCCTGGCGCTCCCCGCGTTGCGCCATCCAGGCACCGTCGCTCCAGACATGCGACGGGTTGCGGGGGACGATCGATGCCGTGCCGGGCGGCAATTCGGCTGCGCGCGCGACGGGGTCGGCCTTCTGCGGTAGCACGCGGCCGCCCCGGTCGAGGATCTCGTATTTGTAAAGCTCCCCATGGGTGAGCCGCGGTACGAACAGCTCCCAGATCCCACTCTCACCGCGGCGTCGCATCATGTGCCGGCGCCCATCCCAGGCGTTGAAGTGTCCGACGACCGATACGCGGCTCGCATTGGGCGCCCAGACGGCAAACCGAACGCCTGATACGCCGTCCCGCTCGTCTAGATTGGCGCCCAGCGCCCGCGCCAGCTCGAAATGGCGACCCTCTCCGATGAGATGGAGATCAAGGTCGCCGAGGAGGGGACCAAACCCGTAGGGGTCCTCGGTGATCTGCTCGCCGCCTGGCCAGGATATCCTGAGCCGGTACGACCCGGCATCGATGTCGCCGACGAACAGGCCGACCGGCTCCGCAGCGCGCAACCGGACCGTTCCCGATCCTGTTTCGGCCTCGACCGCGTTCGCACCGGGAACAAAGACACGCAGGAAGCGTCCCCGCGAGCCTTGATGGGGGCCGAGGATCGCGAAGGGATCCTGCAGGTGCCCGGTTTGCAGCGCTATCGCTGTCTCGCCATCGAGCGGCGGGACGCGATCGATTGAGGCCTCAGTCATCCTGTGTTCCCGATCTCGGTGGCTCTGGGCTCGACGTTTCCTGCATTTGCAGGCGTTCGAGGAGCGCGGTCAGCCCTGCAAGGGGAACGCCCAGCCAATCCGGCCGGTTGCCGGCCTCGTAATTGATTTCGTAAGCGGCCTTCTCGATCATGAAGAGATCGAGCAACTCTTCCTCCCCGTCTGAGAGCGAACTATCGGAAATCGCCTCCCGGTAGCCCTCCAGGAGCGCTGCGGGCATCGCCTCGCGAAAGGCGGAAGCCATCTTCTCGTACCGCTCCTCCTGCCCTGCGGCGGCACCTTGGCGTCGCCCAGCCGCCAAGGCGTAATCGAGCGAGCGCAGGATGCCGGCCACGTCGCGCCAGCCGCTGTCCTTCGCCCGTCTCTCGGCAAGCGGTTGCGCCGGTTCGCCTTCGAAATCGATGATCATCACATCGCCGCTCGCGACCAAGACCTGGCCGAGATGAAAATCCCCGTGCACGCGGTGAAGCAGCGCACCCACGCCGGCTTCGCAGGCATTCCTCACGAAGGCGAGCAGGTCGTCGCGCGCCGCCAAGACGGTTTCCGCGAAGGTGCGATCAGCTTCCGGCAGGGTGTCGAGGCGAAGTGCGAGATTGTCGCAAGCCGCTTCCACGCGAGCGCCCACGCGGTTTATCCAACGCGAGACCTGGCCGGCATCTGAGCGGACGGGTGTGAACGCCTCGTCCTCGCTCGGCTGCGCCAACACGACATGCATCTCGCCGAGGCGCTGCCCCAACGTCCGCGCGAAGGCCTCGTAAGGAGCCAGAAGCTCGCCCAGGTCGGCGTCCTCGCGTGACATCTCGTCCAGGACGCGATGGATCAAGGACGCCGTCCATTCCCAGGCGTCGCCTTCGCCCGGGATATAGGCCTGGACGACGACCATCGATTCCTCTTCGCCTTCCGAGGGGTGATGCACGATCTCGCCGAGCAACGTCGGAGCATTCGCGAAGCCGCGCTCCGTCAGTGCGCGCGACATTTCCGCCTCGGGATGTCGCCCCGGCGCCAGCCGGCGAAAAAGCTTCAGCATCAGCTTGTGATCGACGATCACCGATGAATTCGACTGCTCGGCCGAAAGCCAGCGTATCGGATCCTCGGGCGAGAGTGCGACGTCGTCGAAAGCCGGCGTCGGCCGGAAGCTTATCTCACCTACGCTGGTCTTCACCGAAGCCCCCGCTTTGAGCAGCGAAAGCAGCTCATGGATAAAGCCGGGAAGTGTGAAGGCGTCTGTCAGGAAGCCGGTGCGGCGCCCGCGCCGGACGCGTGCAAGAGCAAGCTGCTGGGGCAGTGCGGTCGCGACCTCGTCATCCCAACCGATACCGATCGGAAGAAGGTATCGCTCGCTGCCCTTGCCGTGCACGGCTTCGATCGCCACCAGCGCAACCTCGCGCCCCGCACCGAACCGAGCCGTATAGGCGATGGAAGCGCTTTGCAGTTTCTGGTCCTTGGCCGCGAACCAGCGACGCTTGACTAGATAGGGCGGCAGGATGTTCGTCTCGAACTCCCGCCGGTACTGCGGGGTGATCATCTCGTCAGGCCCGCCGCGCAGCACGAAGGTCAGATAATCCGGCATGGGTTCTGGAGCCTGGGTGTGCCATGAAGGCGCCTGAGCGTCCTTGGCCAGCACGAACCAGTAGAAGCCGTAGGGCGGCAGGGTTAGCAGGTAGGTCAGCTGGCCGATGGCCGGGAAAATCGAGTTGCCCAGCATCTCGACGGGGTGGCGACCGGCGAATTCCGCGAGGTCGAGTTCGAAGGCCTGCGCCGAACGCGACAGATTGGCGACGCACAGGATGGTCTCGCCGTCATATTCGCGCAGATAGGCGAAGGCCTTGCGGTTCTTCGGATAAAGGAAGCGCAGTGTCCCTTGACCGAAGGCCTTGTGCTCCTTGCGCACCGCCAGGATCCGCCGCGTCCAGTTGAGCAGGGAATGGACGTCGCGCGTCTGAGCCTCGACGTTCACGGCATCGAAGCCGTAGAGCGGATCCATGATGGGAGGCAGGACGAGACTCGCGGGGTCCGCTTTGGAAAAACCGCCGTTGCGATCGGGTGTCCACTGCATCGGGGTGCGCACACCGTCCCGGTCACCGAGGAAGATGTTGTCGCCCATGCCGATCTCGTCGCCATAATAGATGACAGGCGTACCCGGCATCGAGAGCAGCAGGCTGTTCATCAACTCGATGCGGCGGCGGTCGCGCTCTAGGAGGGGCGCTAGCCTGCGGCGTATGCCGAGGTTGATCCGGGCGCGCCGGTCGGTCGCGTAGGTGTTCCAGAGGTAGTCACGCTCCTTGTCCGTGACCATTTCCAGCGTGAGCTCGTCATGGTTGCGTAGAAAGATCGCCCACTGGCAGCTTGCCGGAATGTCGGGCGTCTGGCGCATGATGTCGGTGATCGGGAAGCGATCTTCCTGCGCGATCGCCATGTACATGCGCGGCATCAGGGGAAAGTGGAACGCCATGTGACATTCGTCGCCATCGCCGAAATAGGCCTGGGTATCCTCGGGCCACATATTGGCTTCGGCGAGCAGCATTCGGTCCGAGTAGGTCCGGTCGAGCTCGGCGCGGATTTTCTTCAGGACCGCGTGGGTCTCGGGCAAGTTCTCGTTCGACGTGCCGTCCCGCTCGATGAGGTAGGGGATCGCGTCGAGCCGCAAGCCGTCGACGCCCATTTCCAGCCAAAAATGCATCACGCCAAGCACGGCCTTGAGCACCGCCGGATTGTCGAAGTTGAGGTCGGGCTGGTGGGAGTAGAAGCGATGCCAGTAGTAGGCGCCCGCCGTGGCGTCCCATGTCCAGTTCGAGCGCTCGGTGTCGAGGAAAATGATGCGTGTGCCGGAATACAGCTGGTCGTTGTCCGACCAAACATAGAAGTTGCGATGAGCCGATCCGGGCTTGGCCAGCCGCGCCCGTTGGAACCATGGGTGCTGGTCGGAGGTGTGGTTGATGACGAGTTCGGTGACGACCTTCAGACCCCGCTCATGGGCGGCCCTGATGAAACGCTTGACGTCCGCGACCGTCCCGTAATCGGGATGCACCGCCTTGTAGGCCGAGATGTCATAACCGTCGTCGAGGCGAGGCGAAGGATAGAACGGGAGCAGCCAGAGGACGTTGACGCCGAGGCTGACGACATAGTCGAGCTTGGAAAGCAGGCCCGCGAAATCTCCGATGCCGTCTCCGTTTCCGTCGAAGAACGACTTCACGTGGAGCTGATAGATGATCGCATCCTTGTACCATTGCGGATCACGGTCATGAGGACGCGCCGCAGCGGAGAGTTCGGATGGCTGTTCCGACGGGAAGGGCGCGTTCACGAACTTTCTCCCTTAAAAGGCGTGATGCGCCAGATCGCGAACGGCAGGGCATGCGGGTCCAAGTGAATCTGCTGGGTCTTGCCCTGCCAGGCGAAACGGTGCCCCTGCATCAGATCCTCCACCGAAACCGCGGCGTCGTCCGGCAGCCCGAATTCCCAGAAGGGCACTTCGATCTGTGCCGATCGGGCGTTGTGTGGATCGAGATTGACCGCGACCAAAATGATCTCGTCGGCCTCGCCGGCCCGCTTGCCGAAGTACAGGACGTCGTCGTTGAAGGCGTTGTAGAAGGTCAGGCCGAGATGGCTTTGCAACGCGGGATGGTTGCGCCTGATCCGGTTGAGGGCGGTGATCTCCGCGATGATGTTGCCCTGACTTTGCCAGTCGCGCGGCTTAATCTCGTATTTCTCGCTGTCGAGATATTCTTCCTTGCCGGGGATCGCGGCGCTCTCGCACAGCTCGAAGCCGGAATAGACGCCCCATAAACCCGAGAGCGTAGCCGCGAGAGCCGCGCGTATCAGGAAACCCGGCCGTCCCGACGTATGCAGGAAGACGGGGTTGATGTCCGGGGTGTTTACGAAGAAGTGGGGACGGTAGACATCACGGGCTGGCGCCTCGTTGAGTTCGGTGAGATACTCGGTGAGTTCTGCCTTCGTGTTCCGCCACGTGAAGTAAGTGTACGACTGGGAGAAGCCGACCTTGCCCAGTCGATACATCACCTTGGGCCGGGTGAAGGCCTCGGCGAGGAACAGAACCCGCGGATCGCGAGCCCGTATATCCGCGATCAACCATTCCCAGAACGGGAAAGGCTTAGTGTGGGGGTTGTCGACGCGGAAGATGCGCACGCCACGGTCGACCCAGAACTGAACCGCGTCGCGCAAGGCGAGCCAAAGGTCGGGGATCGCTCTGGAGGCATAGAAATCGACGTTGACGATATCCTGATACTTCTTGGGCGGGTTCTCGGCGTACCGCATCGAACCGTCTGGGCGCCAGTTGAACCAGTCCGGATGGTCGCGTAGCCACGGATGGTCGGGGGAGCACTGGATGGCGAAGTCGAGCGCGATCTCAAGACCGTGAGCCGCCGCTTCCCCAATCAGTCGTTCGAAATCCTCGAGGGTGCCGAGCAGCGGATGGATCGCATCGTGGCCGCCTTCCGCCGAACCGATCGCGTAAGGGCTTCCCGGATCGTCCGGACCCGGCGTCAGCGTGTTGTTTCGACCCTTACGGTTTGTTCGCCCAATGGGGTGGATGGGCGGAAAGTAGAGTACGTCGAAGCCCATGTCCCGGATGGCCGGCAGCCGTCCGATGACGTCCTGAAACGTCCCGTGGCGGGCGGCGCTATCCGTGATCGACCGGGGAAACAATTCATACCAGCTCGCGAAGGTAGCGCCTTCGCGGTCGGCCTCGATCTCGTAGATCTGGCTGCTCCCCGTCGCATGGGGCCTGGGATCCGCCGCGGCCATCGCATGGGCCAAGACGTCTGATAGGAGGACGTCAATGCACTCATCCTGGTCAGCGCCAAGACAGTCGACGTGACTCTCGATCACCCGCCGCGCCTCGGATGTGGCTGAGCGAGCGAACTTTTCGAGAAGAAGTCGCCCCTCCTGGATTTCCAGCGTAAGATCCAGGCCCGCTTCGCGCTTCTTGGCGAAGTCGCGCCGAAACGTGCCGAACTCGCTCCACCATGCCTCGACGGCAAACGCGTGCCGCCCCATGACGAGGATCGGGGATGTCGCCTGCCATCGGTCGTTCGAAAGATGCCGCATCGGGCGGCGCTCCCATTCGACTCTCCCCGGGGGGCGCCAGAGCAGCTCGACCTCGATAACGTCGTGACCGTCGCAGAATACGTCCGCCGAGACTGCGACGAGGTCCCCGGCGCTACGCTTCACCGGGAACCTGCCCTCGGCGGCGACGGGCGCCACGTTCTCGATAGCGATGCGCCCCGAGACGAGATCGTTCCGGTCCGGAAGGGGTACCATGTCCGGCTTTGCGGACGCGGACGGTCTCACATCTGTGACACGGCCCGACGCCGGCGCGATCGCATCGGTCTCCCGCTCGGTCCAAGATCGATCAGAAAGTCTCGCGATGTACGGAGACGATCGAGAGGCAACGTACTCCACTAGGTCGCGGTTTATCTCGACCAGACGTGTGCCCGTCCCAAAACGGCGAAGGATGATGGTTGACCTTGAGCCCAACGAGAGCGGGCGCATCGAACGATTTGCCGTGCCGTTCTCGCCGAATGCCTCCGCCTGCTCATTCACCGATTGGATCGAGGCTTCCAAGTTCAACGGTTGCACTCTGGCGATCGAGTAGTCCTCGCTTTTTGCTGCTGCGAAAGAGGCATCCATGCCGTACTCGTAGCCCATCGGTAAAATCCATCCGTCGGCGAGCAGCGCCGCATCCGCTACTCGCCTTGCGTTTTGTCTCGCGTCATCGACCGCGCCGCCCCGGGCAGGCAGCCGACTGGCGAAAGGGTCGGCGGGAAACCCGATCAAACGGCCGTTGCCCGCGATCGTATTGTACTCGTCGATGAGCCAGGTCTCTGTACCGGTCCACCAAGACGTCGAAGACGGTACGAAATCGAAGACGCGACAAGCGTCGGCCTTCGCTTGCCAAGACGCTTCAGGAAGCCAACCGAACGACTGGAAGCACGGGTCTTTGACCCTCGCGCCGCTAAGAATTTGGTCCCAGACTTCAAGCGGGATGGCCGAGGCATTGTGGCAGCGTACTCCGGAGACCCCTAGCGACTGCCAGTCACCGAGCGCCCTTTGCCAAAAATGCGCAAAATCTGGATGATCAGTCTCCGCGAAGAGCTGGTCGGACGTGTTGATGGTCCTTGGATCTAGAAATTGACGCTCGGCCTGCCGGTACAATTCGGGGGCACAGGAAGCGAGTTTGCCGCCCCCAGCGATGCGATCTAGCGAGAGGTCAACCCAAAGACGCATCCCTCGGGTGGCGCATTGTCCAGCCAGCAGCTGGAGTGCTTCGTTGACTTGTACACCTGCAGCTACATTCAATTGCCGGGTTCCAAAAAGATCGGTGTCGATCCCAAAAGGCCACCCGAGCAGAATGTGCGTAAAGCCTAGCGATGACGCGCGATCAACCGTCGCTGGCCAGCAAGCGGCGTCCTCCAGCCACGGATGCAGGTAATAAATCCGGGGAAAACGCGACGAGAAACGGTGCGGATATGGATCGATAGGCGCACCGGTTTTCATGGCAAGCTATACCTCGAACTTTCAGGCGTTCGTACAATCAACCGGCGTCGGTTAGCCTAGTTCCGCGTGATCGTTGACTGTGGTCGCTTCTGAACCTCCCCAACGATCGCCAGGGAAAGCACATCGGAACTCGAAGCATTGCTGTCGATTGATCGTGAAACGGGAGCGGCCAATGGCAGACGACAAGGCAAATCGAGGTCCTCAGGATCGCCGGCGGATCAATTTGAGCGAGGACTACGAAGTTCGCTGTTGGACCTGCAACAGACCCGGGGCGCCAGCATCGGTGCCACCGCACTGAAGGGCGATCCGATGGAACTCGTCCACCATGGCCCTATCACCGGCCGCGAAAGCAATGTGCACGCCGTTCCCAGCCGAGGCTAATGCCCCATCGACAGGTGTCTCGATGCTGAAAATCACGGATGACACCCCGTAATCTGCGGATTTGTTCGAGGCCTTAAGCAGACGCAGTCCGAGCACCGCGAGCACATCGTCGTAGAAGGCCCGGCTGCGCGCTACGTCATTCGTTCCTAGCGAAACGTGGTGGATCATCGGAGCCTCCTCGGAAGAGACTCTTTCAACAGAAGGTGGATGCGTAGGTTCCTTCATCGGCGCGCCATTGGAAGGCGGAACGAACCTCTCCGAGAACGGTTGGCTAGCATTCAGCGAGAGGCGCACATGAAGAACTTCATCGCCACCTACGACATCGAGCCTTTGCCAGGTGAGCCGCAGCAGCGCTTCTTAGAGGCGGCGCGGGAGCGCGGATGGAGCGCCCACCTCGATGTTGCTGGACAGTCGGAGCCGCTGCCGGCGAATACCATCATCGGGGCGTTCCGTAACCTTGACGACGCCCATCGCGCATTCGACGAGGCGATCGAGGCAGCCTCGAAGATGGCCGCACCGGGCAAAGTGTCCATCGACCGGCGTTTCATCGTCCAGCGAATGCAGGCAGGACGACTCCAGGCCTTGAGAAGGCGATGGGTGCAAACCAATGTCGCGCGACTGAGCAAGCTTTTGCGTCCAAAGAGCTGAGGCAGGAGGTCGCCCGGCTTGTGCCGAGCGTGGCAGACGATACAGACCAGAGAATCCGAGATGTTCGAAGGTTTTGAGTTGAGGACGGTAGACGTCGACAGCGGCCCCATCCGAGTTCGAACGGGCGGGAGCGGGCCTCCGCTTCTGCTTCTGCACGGACATCCGCGCACCCACACCACATGGCATCGCGTCGCTTCGCACCTGTGCGACCGGTACACCACCGTCTGTCCAGATCTCCCCGGGTTCGGGCGATCATTCCAACCCGTAGACGCGGCGGGGCACGTGAATTCGTCCAAACGGGCAAAGGCACGGGCCTTGGTCGAGCTTATGTCAGGGCTCGGGCATCGGACATTTTACGTCGCGGGTCATGATCGAGGCTCATACACGGCGTTTCGTATGGCAATGGATCACCCGAGCCGTGTTCTCAAGCTCGCTGTCCTCGACGGCGTGCCTATCATCGAGGCGTTGGAGCGTTGCCGTTCCGAGTTCGCGACGCGATGGTGGCACTGGTTCTTTTATGCACAACCGGAGAAGCCGGAGCGTGCCATAAACGCGGATCCATTGGCTTGGTACGGCGGTTCGCCTGTAGAGATGGGCGAAGAGAATTTCATTGATTTCCTCGCGGCTATCTCTGATCCGGAAACCGTCCACGGCATGCTTGAGGACTACCGTGCAGGCTTGGGCATCGATGCCGATCATGATCATGAAGATCGGGACGCGGGACGAAAAATTACGTGCCCAGTCTTTGCGGTGTGGTCGCAAAATGATGACCTGCCCGATCTCTATGGCGATGTGGTCGCAGTGTGGAAGGGGTGGGCTACGAACGTCCGCGGTACGTCAATCCCAAGCGGCCACCATATGGCAGAGGATGCGCCGCAGGAGTTGGCTGCCGCGCTGCACGGATTTTTCGATGAGGCGCGTTGACATGCGAGCCGGCCGTCCATTGCGCGACTATGACCGGCGATGTCGTGCAGGCATAATGGACGACCGCAGCTCGAAGACGAGCGGCGGCGCGCGTCAGGCGAGGCGAACATCCGCTGCCCAGGGCCGCAGCACTGGACCATCCTCTCCGACGACGGGATCACGCAGGGAAGCCACTGCGACATCCGCTAGACGCTTTCGCGCTCCCAAGGCCCTATGTACGCCAAATAAAAAACGGCCCCGGTCGCTCGAGGCCGTTGCTCAATATACGCGTGCGGTCAGATCACCGTAGGTGGAACTCGCCCCGACACCGTGGCATCCCGAACATAAGGATCGGCGTTTTCGTCGAAGCGCGACCAGCCGCCGGCACGATAGTCAGCCTCGCGGGTCGCGCGGTCGATCGGGGTGGCGCCGTCGAGGATAGCTTGGACGGTGGCCTCGTGCTCGGGTTCGGTGCGGACGGATACGACCGATCCGCCACGGCGAACCGTCTCGGCGTAGTAGTTCGCCTCGTCCTCATCGTGGCCTTCCTTCACGAAGGAGCCGACCAGACCTCCGGCGGCGGCACCCGCGACGGCGCCTGCGGCGGTGGCGGCGAGCCAGCCCGCGGCAACAACCGGGCCGACGCCTGGGATTGCCATAATGCCAAGGCCGGTCAGCAGGCCGGCGGCGCCGCCGACACCGGCGCCGATTCCGGCGCCCTCGGCGGCGTTGGTCTCATCAGTCTTGCCGTCGCTGCCAACAATGCTGATGGCGCTGCTGGAAACGCCGGCAGCCTCAAGCTGGTCCACAACCGCGCGGGCGGTGGCGTGGCTATCGTAGGATCGGGTCAGGGTGCGGGTCATGCTGTTCTCCAGTTTTCGCGGTGCGAGGGGCACGGATCAGTTGCGGGTGATGTTGCCGCGATAGTCGACGGACACGTTGACCTGCGCGCCCGAGTGGGTCGCGGTGCCCTTCCAGATGCCGTTGTCGTCCTTCTTCAACGCTCCAACGTTTGAATAACCGTTAGCCTCGAGGCGGCTCTTGGCCTGGCCTTCGGTGAAGCTGTTGGCGCCGGGCAGCGGGGCGTTCTTGTCGGCGTCAGCCTTTGGGGCGGGCATCGGCGACGTGGTCGACGTCTGAGCGATGGCACCAAAGGATGTCGCGGAGGCGATCAAGGTGGCAATGAGCAGCTTCTTCATGATGGTCTCCCGTGGGCGTGCGGCCGATGCCGCGATGCACAATCCAACGGCAGATTGCCCCCGAAAGTTCCAGCGGAGCGGAATGGAATACGGGCTCTCAGGGTTCGTTCTGCAGCCATCGACCACCCATATCGCTGGAGGAAGACATGGCGACCGAACCGAAGCCGCTCGACGACCTGTTCCACGACATGCTCAAGGACGTCTATTACGCGGAGAAGCAGATTCTGAAGGCGCTGCCGAAGATGGCGAAGGCGGCCAAGTCGCCCGAGCTCAAAAAGGCTTTCGAGACCCATCGCGAAGAGACCGAAGGCCATGTCGAGCGCCTGGCTGAAGTCTTCGAGCTGATCGGCAAGGCGCCACGCGGCAAGACCTGTGACGCAATCCTCGGCATCATAGAGGAAGGCAAAGCGGTCATCGAGGACTACGGCGACAGCCCCGCGATCGTCGCGGGCTTGGTGGCCTCCGCTCAGGCCGTCGAACACTACGAGATGGCGGATATGGTACCCTCAAGGCTTGGTCCCAGCAGCTCGGCCACAAGGATGCGGTCAAGCTGCTCGACGCGACGCTCGCCGAGGAAACGAAGACCGACAAGGCTCTCACGCAGCTCGGTGGACCTGCCAACTCAGCGGCTGTCGCGAAGGCAGCTTAGCCCTTTCCGCTGATCCGCCCGGCAGTACTCCTGCCGGGCTTTTCATTGGCCTTTCTCAGCGGCCGGCTGGATTATGAATTCACAGCGGGGACTAAGGAGGCGGTCCTTTCAGCGTACCCTAATCGCAACCTGCGTTTCCCAGCTTGCTTGATCCGGTTCCGCTTTCATGTACGTCAAAAGCGTCTCAACGCGGCCGACGAAGGCCTCCCCGTCCTCGGTCTTCACGCTATCAATCGCGTCGCTCTGTCTGCTGATCTACGCGATCAAGCGCTTGTTGGCCGCTATCCCGTTCTCCACCCCGATAAACAACAATGTGCCATACCGGCCGGGAGCGTACCCCTCACTATTGAACGATCGATCTCTGGCAGTTGGTCGACGGGAACCTCAACGTTCGGCGGACAGACTGCTTCGGACGGGTCGGCGGCGAAGAGTTTGTTATCGTCATGCCCCGGACTTCATCTGCCGAGGCACCTCTCCTTCTGGAACGCATCCTCGTATTGGTTCGGTCCCTTACGCCCTGCCAAGCCGTCCCGATTTCAACTGCACCTTCTCGGTAGGGTTGCTCAGATCGAAAGCGAGGACGTCGCCCTAAGCTTGTATGCTCGTGCCGACAAGGCGCTGTATGCGGCCAAGGGCCTTGGGTGAAATCGGATTGTCTCGTTCGATAGCTTGGATCAGCGAGCAGTTGTGTAGGCTGCGGCTAAGGAAGCGGCCCGCCGCTCGGTGGCGACGGGCCTGTGCAATGGGGCTGCAGCCCTGACGTTATTCGGCTTTGAGGTTTTCCGCGGACTGCTTGCCTGACCTCTTGTCGGCAACGAGCTCGTAAGAGACCTTCTGCCCGTCGTTAAGGCCGCGAAGACCAGCACGCTCAACCGCGCTGATGTGAACGAAAACGTCGTTCCCGCCGCCATCTGGCGTTATGAAGCCATACCCCTTGGTCTCGTTGAACCATTTCACAGTGCCGCTAGCCATAGTCGTCTCCAAAGTGGGCCGGCAGCATGACCCATCGTCAGTTTAACGACAAGTTATCGAAGGAAACTTCCAGAACCCACCGCAGTCTCCCTAGAGCAGATACAACGTGGAGCTGCTCGTTGCCCAACGGCCAGAACCCGATATTCGCGACGTCAACGCCCGAGCCGAAAGGCAAACGGAAAGCCTGGAGGCGGGGTTGTCGAACCGATGCGACCAGATCGTCATTCGACGACCGATCCGGCGGTAGAAACCCCCGTCGAAGGTCATCAAGGATTTCTCGGGCAGCCCGTGCTGGCGGTGCTGGTCGGGGGCCTGTTGTTGGCTGGCGTTGCTTGGATCTTCGTCCACTACATGGCGCGCTGACGACTGGATTAAGCCGCTGAATGACGCAGCGCTTTTGGCGGGCATGAGGAACGATCGGATAATTCGGCGGTTGGGCGTTCATGGCTCGCTTCATTATCCGCGACGAAGATGAACTGAACGCCGCGCTGGATCGGGCGATCTATCTCGCTGGGTCCGCAACGGGTGGCGAGGAAGAGCGCCAACTTGGCGAGATCAACGCCGCTGTGGAGCTATACGAACAGTCACTGGCGGTTGAGACCGCAGCCAGCCGAAGCACTCGGCGAACAAGGGACGATGTGCCCAGCGGAACCGGAGCGGAGTGAACGGATGGCTGTCGCTAAGCCACCATCACCCCACAAGGCCAAGAAGGTCGCCATCGGTGTGGTGGCCATCGTCGCCTTCATCATCGTGGCGATCTTCGTCGGCTTCAATATCAACCATCTGCAGACGCAGCGTGAGCTGCAATCCGGTCAGGTGGATTCAAGAGACGCCCCCAAAAGCCCGACGGATCTGCAGGCGCCGCGTCCGCCGCCGAAGTAGCAGTCGACGTGTCGCATCCCTCGGAACCAGCAGCCTGGCCCGCTCGTTTAGCGGGGAAGCCCTTTTGGTAAAATGCCGTGGTTGCGATCTGGAAATCTGACGGCCCGAACAAGCGACCGACGCAAGTACGGCGCGCACTCCACACTGAGCACTGCCGCGACAACGACGGCAAACGCTACAAGGTCGTCGTCTGGCGAGAATGGCCCGGCCTGTCGCTGACGTCCTACACGCTCGAAGATGGCACTCCCGTGCACTATGAGGACGAGTGCTATTTCACGCTGCCGTCCGGGAAAATGCTTACCCGTTGTGAGGATGAATGAGCGATATCGAAGATGGCGAGGTCATCGTGATGCTGCGGCAGGAGGTGAAGCGCGGCGGCGAACTCATGGCTACCTACCAAATGGAGTATCCGGACCTGGCTGCGGCCCTTCGCCAAATCGATGCCGATCTGAAAGCTGGTCGGGTTGAAGCGATGACGATTGCCGGACGGCAGTTGAGCCCCGAGGAGATCACCGCTCTAACGAGTTAGGCGGTTTCTCGTGACCGCTGGAAAGCAGCTCAAGATGCTCTGCTACCACTTCACCGACGCTGGCCGATCCGTTTTCTAAGACGCGGGCCGTGATTCCGCCGTGGCCGCGAACGGCATTGTATCCTCCAACGCCGAGGATTTCCTCCATCCGGGAGCAGGGGTGACACTCCCCCGTGGTTTCGAGGATCGCGGAACCGATTCTGAAGCGCTTATCCTTCAGCGCGAGCAGATTGATGCCGCGGGTGACGACATTCCGACGAAGCTCGTCCAAGGATACCCGTGAGCGACTAAGGTAGCTGGCGATGGCTGCGAGATGCTCGCTCTGGATTAGAGTCACTTGACGCTTGCCCCCGGCGCGGGTGTAGCGATCGCCGGTAAGCCCTTCCGAGACGTCAAAATCGGCGCGTTGGAGCGCGACCATTGGTTCGGAGCGTCCCGGTCGAACACCCAGCCACACAACCTCTTCATGGGGGCGTTGAGGAGCCGCGCAATCGGGGAGGTAGGGTTCAGAGGCATTGTCTTTCTCAGCCCTGTGCTGCTCCCGGTGCTTAGGGAACGCTCGCATCAGCCCATAGGCGGAGCATTGGGCCGTCGTCTCCCACGACCGGATCCCGCGGCGGCAAGCTCAAGATCGCGATCCTCTGGATCATTGCCGACGTGGCTTCTTCACGTACGATGTCGCCGGTTTGGCCGGGCGGGTATGCGCCGATGACGAGGAAATCGTCAGATTGGCTGAGACCGCGGTGACCCGTTCCGGCTGGAAGGACAACGACGTTCCCGGCTGTCACATCGACCTCCCGGCCGGTATCGCCACCCAGCATCAGTTTCGCGTGCCCTGCAGCGATCCCGAGCACTTCATGACCCCGTGAGTGATAGTGATCGAAATCGTAGATTCCATCACGCCATTGCGGCGGCCATCCATTTTCGGAGAACCGATTTTCCATGAGCGTCGCCAAGTCGGCAGCATCGGGACCGAACGCCCCCTCATAGATCAGCGCGGGTAGCCTGGGATTGTTGGGGACGAAGCTCCAGGGCTCGAAACGCAGGGCGGTCACGGTGGTCTGCATAAACGGACATCTCCAAAGGACGATCCTTGAACGCCGCCGCCGCGTGGCCGTTCCTCGTGGCAAGCTGCTTTGATTCCGAGAACGCACCGCGGGAAACCTACGCGACAGGCGCCCGCCGTTTCCAAAAGTGGCCAACCAGCGAATGGCGCCCATTTGCTATCAGTCCCTGCTATGATCGAGTATCGGGTGCCTTTATGAGGACGTAATGAGCAACGATCGAACGCGCCGCCCAACCAGCGCTCGCGACAAGGCGGAAGCCCTTTTCGCCGCGCCGAAGGTGGCGCCACCCGCGCCAATCGAGAAGCGTACCCTTCTGCCAGGCGCCAAGGAGATGGTCACTCTTCGGATCGACAGCGAGGTACTGGCGCACTTTCAGGATGGCGGCCCTGGCTGGCAGGACCGGATCAACGACACACTCAGAAAGGCGATGCCTGCAGCCCTCGATGAGGGGCTGAGGCCGGACGAGCTTAACTCTTCGAACGACGGATGATAATTGGCGGGTGAGCCCCGTTTTGATGACCGTGCAGTACCGGCTGATAGTGTCCGGATGGAGCCGCGAGACGCGATACGGGCCTGGCGGGCTGCGCCGCGACGCCGTGGCACACCGGACACACGAGAGGACAGAGTGGCGGATCGCTTTTCATAGCGTTTGCATCGCGGGGCGTTGGGTCCGAAGCTGAGTTCGAGGGAGGCGAAGTTATGCGTAGGCCTGACAGCTCAGAAGCCTCTATGGATCGGATCAACGGCATCCTCATTCGCGGTGCCATCGTCGTGGCGATCGCTGCGGCGACCGTGCTCCCACTGATACGGTAAAAGTCCGGGCTGCAGCCGCGCTTCCAAGTTCGCGCCATCTGAGAAGCTTGCGTTGACGGAATGCCTTTGAATCTGACCGAGCTAAAAGCTTTGGACGCTCTGGAGCTTGCTCCGCGACTGATTGGTATGAAGCTGTTCGTCGAGGGCGTCGGAGGAACGATCGTCGAAACCGAGGCCTATCTCGCCGACGATCCAGCTTCGCACAGCTTCCGAGGCCCGACACCTCGAAATGCCGCCATGTTCGGGCCTTGCTGGCATGCCTACGTCTATCGATCCTACGGACTTCACTGGTGCTTGAATATCGTTTCTAAAGGCGCCGGTGCGGTTTTGATCAGAGCCATCGAACCCACCAATGGATTGGATGAAATGCAGGCGCGCCGCCGCAGCCTGATCAACCTCTGCAATGGGCCAGGGCGCGTGGGCCAGGCGCTCGGGATAACAAGAGCTCATGATGGATTGAGTTTGGAACGTGGCCCTTTCTCGCTCGTCGACCGAACACTTGCGCCGGAGATTTCCCACGGCACCCGGATTGGGATTTCCAAAGCCGTTGAGCAACCTTGGCGATATGGCCTTGCCGGCTCGCGCTTTGTGAGCAAGCCGTTCCCAAACCCGGCCGATAGCTCTGGTGGCCAGCTGAGTGGCTCATAGTCAATGTTTGTGAAGTTTCCCGAGATCGCCGGGAAGCCGGGGCGGGCGGCATACCTCACCGAAGCAGACCTTCGGCCTCAAACTCCTCCCACCCCTCGAGGCCGGTTTCCCGTTCGTCCGGGTCGGGCGCTGCCTTACGGGATTCGGCCGCACGCTTTCCCGCGCGCGTCCGAGCTGCTTTCCCTGCTGCGCGCCGCCGGTTCTCTGCTGTCGTCGTGATATCCTCTTCTCGCCAGATTTCTGGAAATCCGCTGTCGAGGACATGTTCGATGAAACTTGGGGTGAACACATGGAAAGTGACCGCCTTGGCCCGTCCGCGCAGCTTGACCGTCTTTGTCCCCGCGCTCTGGAGCCGGCCGTCGTCGAGCCACTTGTGGCGCTCGCGAGATGAGATGGAGAGAATGTCCTCTGCCTCGCTGGGCAGGATGGGCAACTGGGCAATCTCGGCCAGCATGTCCGCTACGATCGCAGACAGAGCGTCAAATTCAGCAGCATCGGCGTCCGGCATGTGAAGGATCGCTTTGCCGGTTTCGACCGTGAGGTGCTTCCGCTTCGACCAAGGAAGCCTTCGCCTGATTTCCCGCTCGATTCCCTTGGCGCGGACCGACGACCCAAGGGTGACCGTTGATGGAAGAGGCCATTCGGCGAGCTGCGTTGAGGTGCGCTTCACATGATGCTCTGCTCAGGATTGCGGGTCCGGGATTAATCGCACGGATCGAGCACGTGTTCCCCGCTTCTACGTTCCTGGTGGCTGCGGCACATACGTTGCTCCTCAGGCGTCCTGAAGGTTGTCGATCCTCTGTGGGGAATCAGTTAGCTCCCGACTTCAGCCACTCTTTTCGGATCGTCTGTCGATCGAGCCGTGCTTCACCGAGCTCGTCGCGAAGGCGCTCGTTCACTCCTTCCAATTCGGCGCGCAAGGCTCCTCGATCCAGTTCGGCAGGCATGGCCTCGCTGTTGACTGTCTGATCGAGAATATCCGCCAGCACAGTATGAAGGAACTGGGAGCACTCCTCCTCGTTCTCTGGCGCTGGAACCAGGATCTGCGCCAGAAGGGCTAGCGCTAGTCCTCGCCAAGCGACGACCTCGTAGGACTGTTGAACGATTTCGGTTGGATCGTCGGACACATTGGTACTCCTGCTTGAAGGTGGAGGCTGTGCCTCGGCAACCTCCCGTCGCGTCGCTATGTTCCGGCCAAAACACGGAGCTTGACTCTAACCCTCGCGCTGAGAACATAAGAGGAACATCAGGCATCGTTCTAGCAGGTCAAGCCCGTTGCGGCCACAGCCGATATTTCAGTCGCTCCGCGAACAGATCGAGCGGATCGAGGGCCGAGGCGCCCGCGGTCGCAGTGTGTTGCCGTTCGGAATCGCGACGCTCGATTCGCGCTTGCCTGGTGGAGGCCTCGCGCTAGGGGCCCTGCATGAGGTCGCTGGTGGCGGCAATGGGGCGATTGACGGTGCAGCGGCGGCTTTGTTCAGCGCCGGGGTTGCCGCCAGAAGTCGTGGCAAGGTGCTCTGGTGCCTCACCCGAGCCGATCTGTTCGCGCCGGCGATGGCGCAGGCGGGGCTGATCCCCGACCGCGTGATCTATGTCGAGGCCGGCGACGACAAGACGGTGCTCGCCTGCATGGAAGAGGGCCTGCGCCATGGGGGGCTAGGTTCCGTTGTCGGCGAGGTCGCCCGCTTGTCCATGACGGCATCGCGTCGCCTTCAGCTGGCCGCGGAGGGGACGGGTGCTATCGGCATCGCACTGCGACGATGGCGACGCGAGGTCGATGCCTCCGATTTCGGGCAGCCGACGGCGGCGATGACCCGATGGCGGGTATCGGTTCTGCCATCGACGGCATTGCCGGTACCCGGGGTGGGACGGTCCCGCTGGCTGGTTGAACTGATCAGGGCCCGGGCGGGCGAGAGTGCGGATTTCGAGTTGGAGGCATGCGATGACACGGGTCGTCTCTGTCTTCCTCCCGAACTGGTCCATCGATCGGTTCCGGCGGATGGCTGGCGACGCGGCGCCTCCGCCTGAGGTCCCGCTCGTCCTTATCGCTCGTGACGGAAGCAGGAGGTTGGTGCAGGCAGCGAATGCCGCTGCTCTGGCTGCCGGGCTTCGCGTCGGCATGCCGGCCACCAAGGCGCAGGCGCTCGTGCTTGGCCTGCTGGTCGAGGAAGCGGACACAGCCGCCGACGCACAAGAGCTTGAGCGGCTGGCGATCTGGCTGCACCAGCGCGTCGCTCCGATCGTCGCGCCAGATCCGCCCGATGGCATCGTCATCGACACGACGGGTGCAGACCATCTCCATGGCGGAGAAGCCAACATGCTGGACGCGATCGTTGGGCGCTTGGCTATGTCCGGCGTCGAGGCCAGGGCTGCGATCGCTGACAGCTGGGGGACGGCCCATGCTCTCGCTCGATACACCTCTCTGGCAACGATCTTGACGCCGGTCGGGCACGAAGCGCAGCCGCTATTGCCGCTGCCGCTGGAGTGTCTGCGTCTGCCCCAGCAGATATTAGCCGATCTGCGCGTTCTGGGTTTCGAGACAGCCGGCGATATCATCGCCCAGCCTCGCTCGCCGCTTACGCTTCGCTTCGGACCGGAGATCGCCCGCCGCTTGGCCCAGGCCCTTGGGGAGATCGCAGAGCCGATCATCGCCATCCGTCCGCCTGACCTTATCGAGGTTCGTCGCGCCTTTGCCGAGCCGATTGGCGCGCCGGAGACAATCGCACGCTACATCGGCAAGCTGGTCGCCCATCTTTGTGAGCGCCTCGAGCCGCGTGGTCTCGGCGCTCGCAGGCTCGATCTCATCTGCCACCGTGTCGATCGCGGCCTCCAGACGGTCCGAGTAGGCCTCGCCAGACCGGTTTGCGAGACCAAACGACTGACACGACTGCTCTGCGAGAAGATCGAGGCGATCGAGCCTGGCTTTGGCATCGAGATCATGACGCTGTCGGCGACGCTGGCTGAGCCCCTCGAACGGAAGCAGGTTGTCAGCTCCCTGATTGAGGAAACCAGCGCGGACGTGTCTGGCCTCATCGACATCCTCGCCAATCGTGTCGGTGAGCGGGCGGTCTATCGCATGGCCCCGGTTGCTAGCGATGTACCCGAGCGTTCTGTGCGCCGTGTCGCGGCGCTGACTGAGGAGACCGGAGCGGTCTGGCCAGGCCACTGGCCCCGCCCGGCGAGGCTGCTGCCGAGACCCGAACCGGTCGAGACCATGGCGCTGCTGCCGGACCATCCACCGGCCTGGTTTAGCTGGCGCGGGATCCGCCGCCGGGTCCGGCGCGCAGATGGCCCAGAGCGCGTGTTCGGTGAGTGGTGGAAGCGCGACACGGAGATGGTCGCCGTGCGCGATTACTTCCGGGTCGAGGATGATGCCGGCGAGCGCTACTGGCTCTATCGCGCAGGCGACGGCGAAGACGTCGCCACGGGGTCGCATCGCTGGTTCCTGCATGGCGTGTTCGGATGAGCGCGCGCTACGCCGAGCTCCAGGTCACCAGCCATTTCAGCTTCCTGCGCGGCGCCTCCTCGGCCGACGAGCTGTTCGCCCAAGCGGCGCTGCTCGGCATCGAGGCGCTCGCTGTCACCGACCGTAATTCGCTGGCCGGGATCGTCCGGGCACATGAGGCGGCGAAGACAACCGGCGTCAGGCTGATCGTCGGCTGCCGGCTCGATCTCGCCGACGGCATGTCGCTGCTAGCTTATCCGACGGATAAGCCATCGTACTCGCGCCTATGCCGGCTGCTCTCCATCGGCAAGAAGCGCGGCGGAAAGGCACGATGTCATCTCGAATGGTCGGACGTCGCTGCGCACGCGGAAGGGTTGGTCGCGGTACTCGTGCCGGATCTGGCCGACGAAGACTGCGCCTTTCGCCTGCGACGGCTTCGGGAAGGATTTGGCGATCGCGCCTATCTCGCCCTGTCGCTGCGGCGCCGGCCGAATGACCATCTCCGCCTGTATGAGCTATCGAACCTCGCGACCCGGATGCGTGTGCCCACGGTCGTGACCAACGATGTCCTCTTCCACGAGCCGGCACGGCGGATCCTGCAGGACGTCGTCACCTGCATCCGCCACAACGTCACGATCGACGCCCTCGGCGAACGCCGCGAGCGCCACGCCGACCGCTATCTGAAGCCGCCGGAGGAGATGCATCGGCTGTTCACGCGCTACCCTGAGGCCTTGGCCCGGACGCTGCAGATTGCCGATCGATGCCGGTTCTCGCTTGACGAACTCGCCTATCAGTACCCGGAGGAGCGCGACGATGCCACGCTGACACCACAGCAGACCCTGGCGAAGTTGACCTGGGAGGGCGCTGCGCAACGCTATCCCGAGGGTCTGTCCGAAAGCGTCAAGGCAAGCCTAAACCACGAGCTGACACTGATCGAGAGGCTCGGCTACGCGCCGTACTTCCTGACGGTGAACGCGATCGTCCGCTTCGCCCGCTCACGCGACATCCTCTGCCAAGGTCGCGGCTCGGCGGCGAACTCGGCAGTCTGTTTCGTACTCGGCATTACCTCGATCGATCCCAGCATCAACGATCTCCTGTTCGAGCGCTTCGTCTCCGAGGAGCGCCGGGAACCGCCCGACATCGATGTCGACTTCGAGCATGAGCGGCGTGAGATCGTCATGCAGTGGGTGTTCGACACCTATGGCCGAGATCACGCGGCCCTGTGCTCGACCGTCATTCGCTACCGGACCAAGGGAGCCTTGCGCGATGTTGGCAAGGCATTGGGGCTGCCCGAGGATTTGATCGGCACATTATCGTCGCAGGTCTGGGCCTGGTCGGAGGAGGGCGTCGAGAAGCGGCACGTCGAGGAACTGAACCTCAACTTGGGTGACCGCCGACTGCGCCTGGCCCTCGATCTCGCCCGGCAGCTTCATGGCACTCCGCGGCACCTCTCGCAACATCCCGGCGGCTTCGTCCTCACCCATGACCGCCTCGACGACCTGGTCCCGATTGAGCCGGCAGCGATGGCCGATCGTCAGGTCATCGAATGGGACAAGGACGATATCGACGCGCTGAAGTTCATGAAGGTCGATGTCCTCGCCCTGGGCATGCTGACTTGCATGAAGCGAGGCCTGGACATGCTCGCGGACCATAAGGGTATCGCGCTCGACCTGGCTTCGATCCCGCCGGAAGATCCTCGGACCTATGCGATGATCCGCAAGGCCGACACGCTCGGCACATTCCAGATTGAGAGCCGCGCGCAGATGTCGATGCTGCCCCGGCTCAAGCCCCGCACCTACTATGACCTCGTTGTGCAGGTCGCGATTGTGCGGCCCGGCCCGATCCAGGGCGACATGGTCCATCCCTATCTCCGCCGGCGTGAGGGCCGCGAGCCTGTCCACTACCCCAAGCCCGAGCTGGAGAAGGTTCTGGGCAAGACGTTGGGCGTGCCGCTCTTCCAGGAGCAGGCGATGCGCGTCGCGATCGAATGCGCCGGCTTCACGCCCGGCGAAGCCGATATGCTGCGGAAGAGCATGGCGACCTTCAAGTTCACCGGCGGCGTGTCGAAGTTCAAGGAGAAACTCGTCGCCGGCATGGTGGCCAACGGTTACGAGGCCGAGTTCGCCGAGCAGACCTTCCGGCAGCTTGAAGGCTTCGGCTCCTACGGTTTCCCCGAAAGCCACGCGGCCTCCTTTGCTCTGATCGCCTACGCCTCCGCCTGGCTGAAATGCTGGCATCCGGACGTGTTCTGCGCTGCACTCCTGAACAGCCAGCCCATGGGCTTCTACGCGCCGGCCCAGATCGTCCGAGATGCTCGCGATCACGGCGTCGAGGTTCGACCTGTCTGCGTCAATGCCTCTCGCTGGGACTGCACGTTGGAGCCGACTGGAGACGAGGCGCGATTCGCAGTTCGCTTGGGGCTTCGGATGGTAAAGGGTCTCGCCAACGCCCATGCTGCTGCGATCATCACGGCCCGCGCCCGCCTGCCGTTCGAGTCGATCGAGGATCTCTGGCGCCGGGCTCGGGTGCCGGCGGCAGCATTGGCGCAGATCGCCGAGGCTGACGGGTTCCAGCCCAGCCTCGGCCTTGCGCGGCGCGAGGCAATTTGGGCGATCCGCGTCCTGCGCGACGAACCGCTGCCCCTGTTTGCCGCGGCTGCGGATAAGCACGCCGATGAAACGCCTGAGCCTGCCATCGCGCTCCGGCCGATGGCGACCGGAGGAGATGTGGTTGAGGACTATCGCCATGTCGGGCTGTCGCTTCGCGATCATCCGGTCTCCTTCCTGCGCGAGGATCTTCGGCGCAGGGGCATCGTCACCTGTCAGGCCGCCATGGACGCGCGCGACGGACGCTGGCTCGAAGCCGCCGGCATCGTGCTGGTGAGGCAGCGGCCGGGCTCGGCTAAGGGTGTGATGTTCATCACCCTCGAGGACGAGAGCGGGATCGCTAACCTCGTGGTTTGGCCGAAGGTGTTCGAGCGCTTTCGCCGGACGATCCTGTCGGCCGGGATGATCGCCGTGCGCGGGCGAATCCAGCGTGAGGGGGAGGTCGTGCATCTGGTGGCACAGAGGCTCACGGACCTATCTGCCGACCTCGCCGGCGTCGGCAAACGGGATCAGCCATTCCCGCTGCCTCATGGAAGGGGTGACGAGTTTCACCATGGCTCGTCCACGCCTGATCCGCGCGAATTGCCGCCGAAAGGAATGCGAACGCGCGACATCTATATCCCGGACCTGCACATCGACACGATCAAGGTGAAGACGCGGGATTTTCGATAAGCGCAACCGTCGGTTCGAAGGCCGCAAGGCTCCTGCCTTGTATCGACCGGCGGAAATGCTGATCTCTAACTCATGTTCAATAAACGCGTTCGGGTCATCGATCTTGAGACGGCTGGCGACGGCCCACACGATGTCTGTGAAATCGGTTGGCAGGACGTCTCGCTAAGAGCCGATGGACGATGGGAGGTGACGGAGGAACGCGGCGCGCTTCTCGTCAATCCGGGTCGAGCCATCTCCGCCGATACGATGGCGGTGCATCATATTCGGGATGAGGACGTTGCTGGCGCGCCGTATTGGAAAGACGTCGCACCTTCGGTTCTGAAGCCGGAGGGCGGAGTATTGGCTTTGGCGGCGCACCGAGCGGCGTTCGAACAGCGATACTGCCGGCCGCGGCTGAGCGCGGGAGCTCAATGGATCTGCACTTGGAAATGCGCCTTGCGCCTGTGGCCGGAACTGCCTCGGTTCTCAAACCAGATGCTACGGTATCAACGGAAGCCTGAGGGGCTTGTTCACGAGATTGGCTTGCCCGCTCATCGCGCGATGCCCGATGCGTACGTGACCGCGCACCATCTCCGCGACATGTTGAATGAGGCTTCGATCGACCAATTGCTTGCGTGGAGCACAGAGCCCGGCTTGTTGCCTCGCGTCCCGAACGGCCCTGATCGCGGCAAGACATGGGATCAGTTGAGTGCGCCAGAGCTGGCCGGGCTCGCAGCTAGTCGTGATGCCGATCTTCGATTCAGTGCTCAAACCGAGATGAGACGTCGGCGGATAGATTCTACAATCGAACCTGAACCTGCTCAAAAGACGTTGCTTTAGCTAGGGCTCGGATCTCCACGGAGGAAAATCCGAGGCCATCCGCCTTCGCACGTGCCAGATAAGGCAGAGACGGGACGATCAAATTTGGCCCAAAGCCGACATCCGGCGAGTCTGCTTTCGGGCAGGCGCGCTTAGGGATATACCTAGTCGCAGCGCAACGCGCGAAAGGCGTCGATGCTGGCGCAGGTCTGCTCATTCGCTTTGTGACGCCTGAGCCCTTTACCGGATAGAGGTCTGTGCTCTGCGGACGTTGCGCAGGCGGTCAGCATGAAATGCACGGCTTCCGCCACCTCTTCGGCCTCGATCAGACCGCCACGGGCGCGCTCGGCGTCGAGTTTCTCCCGTGGCCAGTCTGCAATAAGCGCCGTCACGACGGGGCCGGGGAGAACGGCGCCGACGCGAAGGACATGGGAATGACCTGACGGCGCAAGGTGTGGACGAAGGCCTGAACTGCATGGTTTGACGCCGCATAGACGGGCTCCCAAACCACCGGCACGACGCCGACCACCTAACTAGTGACGAGTATGTCGCCTGTCTTGCGGACGATCATATCCGGCAGCACGGCATGGATGCTGCGGAACACCGCATGACCATTTCAGCAGATGGCATCGTCACCCTGGCAAACGGGGTTCCAAGCGGAACGATTCTCGCGTGCCCCGGTTTGCTAAGTGGCCGCGGCAGAGATTGGTGGATGCGAGTGGATAAGCATGAGCAAGACGCCAAGCAACCAGTCGAAAAGGGTACGAATGACGACGGGGGGCAGGCATCATCCTTAGCTCCGTCGAGCCTAGCGCCGTTCCGCGGCATGTTGAAATTGCTTGTTCGCGCGAGCTCGTCGCGCTCGATCCCAGGACGGCTTGCAGCCTTGCTCATCCTAATCGTGGCGCTTTTGGCATTTGGCTTCCTCGGATATTTCTTACCAGCGCTTATCTCGTTCGGAAGCCGATCGTAATCACGTGACGATCCGCCTTTCGTCCATCCGCGACGGCGCCACCAGGGCCCGCGCGAAGATGTACACAAGGCTTACGTATACAAAAATAGCGGGGCGGCTCGTAGTTGTTCTAAAACGGAACATTATGATGACCCATTGCGGCGTCCGAGAGGCGCGACCCATCGCTGCTAATGGCAACCCATCGATTGTGGCAATTCCCGCCACTGCGATAGCCGCCTGATCCTGCTGGGGATAGACCCATTCAGACGCAGGTCTAACATCGCGCTCGTGGGCAAATAGGGACATTTAGGAACGCTCTCGCCAGCATGGCTTCCCATGGAGAGGATAAAGCGCGGCCCGAGGGGTTACCTGACGCGATTCCGGTCTTTGACCGAGGCAATCTACCTCCAAGCGTCTCGGAAATTCGGTGCTGGCCGGTTCAAAGAGAACTTCCGACGTTAGGGCTTTGGGGCTGTGTGCAGGCCTTCTTGGAGGTTTTTGCCCTCCGGCTGCGTTTCTTTCCCGTAATCGCGGTTCTGCTGAGAATCGGCCCCGCCCTGCGCCTCTGGCCGAGTTGCGGGGCTCTCTGGCATTTGCCCACGCTGCGATTCAGCCGAATCCGGCTTCGCACCAAAACCCTCCTTCGTGGGGGGATGAAGTCCCTGGGCAGAGGCCGCGCCTGCCAAAGCTATAGCGAGGGGGATTGCAACGAGAAATTGTTTCATAGGACGCTCCGCTTGCTAAGTCGCGAACGCATCCAGTCGATGCAGTGTTCCTGAGACCTATCGCCGGGTGCTTCCTGACGCCGATCTCCCTTTGATCCGCAGCCAACTGCCCGGAGCGCAAGCAGCTCCCATCGCAATATTCGCGCGTAGCGTCAGGAATTCAAAGCTTGGTTGAGCAGCTTCGGGAGATGGATCCTCTGACGAGGAATGCGCACCCTTGCTTGGGGAACAACCGCGGGGTTTCGCCGTTCCGAGCAAACCAGGAGGAAGTCGCCATGGCTAAAGATCAACCTGAGGCTCTCGCCACCTTCGCCGCAAGTGCTCGAAATGACGGAAAGAAGCCCGAGGACATCGGCCTTAGGGCAACGGCTGAAACCAACGCGTTGCCCACCGATCCGAAGCGAAAGGCTGACGCAGCCACAAAAGTGCTGCGCGAGGGGGTGCTCCATAAGGATCAAGGAGCAGAAGAAGCGATCGATGCGTTGCCGGATCGGACGCGAGATACCAAGAAGCGGCTCTGACCCCGCCGGGCAGCTTTCACGACAAAGTCGCGGTATCACCATCTAACGTCAGGTTTGCGCAGTAGACTTGCATTCCTGATTCATCACGCACCACGACCCGTAGCCCAACCCGATCGGCGATCGGCACTTTCTCGCCAATCATAACGGCTAAAATTGTCTGCGCCGCGCCGCGAGCCGCTTGGAGATCGGGAAACTCCACACCCTCGTCGTCCGTATCCGAGACGGTGCCGTCATCCGTGTCGAAATAAAAGCGTGCCATATCAGCAGAATGCCGCTCGTCAGACCGAGTTCCTTCGAGAAAATTTATATCTGCATCAATCATCGAATGGCCGCAAATGCAGATAGTTCGGATCGAAATCGGCCCGCATGCAAAGCGCCTGCCAATCGAAAACCCGAATACGATTCCCCCGGATTTCAAATAGCCCTTCTCGTCGCAGCTCCCTCAACTTCTTGTTGATATGGACGGTCGATAGCCCCAGAGCGTCTCCGATATCAGGTTGGTTCATCGGAAGATGGGAGGTCACCCCGTCCGATAGGCCGATCGCGGCCATGCGCGTGATGTACTCACAGATAAAATGCGCAATGCGTTCGGGAGCGCTCCGCTTTCCGATGCTGACGGTCCAGCCTCGGAGGATCGAAGCCTCGACGAGTACCTCCAACCAAAATGCCTTTGAAACGGAGTAGGATTGCTGAAGAGCATTCGTTATCGCGGAATGCGGGATAAACCCTACAACAGCCGGCGACAGTGTCCCTACGGTATGGTCCATCGTATCGATATGGATCGATTGGAGGTCCGGAATATCCCCCGGCATATGCAGGGAAAGGATCTGCCTGCCGCCGTTCTGAACAACTTTGTACCGGCACAACAAGCCTTCCAGCACGACGCAGCACTGATTATTGTGCAGGCCTTCTAGGATGATGTCTCGCCGGGCCTCGTAACGCCTTGTGGTGACGGGCAGCGCTAGCAGGATTTTCTTGTCGTCGGCCGAGAGCCTGGATCGCGTCGCCAATTTCCGGACCAGTACATCCAACTGCGAGAGAGGCCGCATCAGCACGCCTCGCAAATGGACGTGGCCTCATCAGGATTCGACCGGAGCGCACGCGCGTAGGGCTTCGGGAAGGTGAAAGTCGCCGCAGACATCGCGCCTTGGTAGCCGCCGTCAAAGTCGCGCGGGATGTCATTTGACAGACTGAGGACGCGAATTTCTGCCGAATGATCCTAAACGTGGTGCGTTCAACCGCATCAAGTTCGGGAAGAGACAGTAATAATCAATTTGTGGAAGGGACGGGATATGATGCTAAGGCTGTTCGCTGGCATAGCCGCAGGGATCTTGGTCGGCTTGGAGCGAACGAACAAGCAGCGGATCGCTGGCATTCCTGACTAACCGTTGACCACCGTACCGCCATTCGGATGCAGGACTTGCCCCGACATGTAACTGGAATCCTCGCACGCGAGGAATAAGAAGCTCGGAGCAACTTCATTAGGCTGACCTGGTCGCTTCATCGGCGTGGTTTCGCCGAAATGCTTCAGCTTTTCCGGGCTTGCGCCACCCATGGGATTGAGGGGCGTCCAGATCGGCCCGGGAGCCACGGCATTCACGCGGATGCCATCGCCGATCAGGTTCTCAGAAAGGGCGCGCGTGAACGATGTGATAGCGCCCTTCGTCGAGCTGTAGTCCAGCAGCTCTTTCGAACCTTGATAGCTCGTAATCGATGTACAATTAATTATGGCGGAGCCGCTCTTTAGATGCGGCCTGGCCGCTTGGGTCATGAAGAACATTCCGAAAATATTTGTCTGAAAGGTTCGTCGAAGCTGTTCTTCTGTAATGTCGGTGATGTCTTTGTCCGGGTGTTGCTCGCCGGCATTGTTGACCAGCACATCCAGGCGACCGAACGCCTTCAGCACTTCGGCGACGGTGCTCTCGCAAAATTGCTTGTCGCCGACGTCCCCGGCGATAGCGAGCGCTCTACGGCCCTCCTCCTCGACCATGCCGACTGTGTCGCGGGCATCGTCGTGCTCGGAGAGATAGACAATGACGATGTCGGCACCTTCCCGAGCAAAAAGGGCGGCAACAGCGCGACCAATGCCGCTGTCGCCTCCCGTTATGAGCGCGACCTTCCCATCCAGACGCCCCGATCCGGCATAGCGAGGCCTCCAATCGGGTTTTGGCTCCAGGATTGATTCATGACCAGGAAGACCATCTTCGTGAATCATTGCGTCGGTGGCGGGCATGGGATCTCCCTGAAGCGCTGTCGAGATGCGTGAGGCGACGTTCTCAAGCGGCTCTGCGATTGATGACGGTGGTCGCGAGCTTCGTCAGCTTCTCGTCGGTCGCGGCCTCCTCATCGAGATTTTGCTTCAAGAGCGCGGCGCAATCCTCGCGACCAAGCTGCTTCGCCCATGCGACCAGCGTGCCGTACCGGGTGATCTCGTAATGCTCGACAGCCTGGGCCGCTGCGATGAGTGCTGCATCCAGCACCTTCTTGTCGGCCACATCGCCGGCAATGTCGCTGGCTTCGGAGAGAATGCCGTCGATGGCAGGGCAGGTCACGCCCTTCTCCTCCGCGCCGTGCTGTTTGAAGACCTGTTTCAAGCGTTCGATGTGGCCGTTGGTCTGGTGAAGATGCTGTTCGAATCCGCTTTTGAGCTCCGGACTCGTCGCCTTATCGATCATATCTGGCAGCGATTTCCGGATTTGATTCTCGGCGTAATAGATGTCCTGGAGAGTATGGACGAATAGGTCGTCCATCGTTTCGATGTCTTTGGTGAACCATCCCATTGGGACCTCCTGATGTGAGGGGACCCCAGCCTTAGACCCCGTCAACCTACGCCAGCGTCCGATGTTCCGTGCACATGGAGCGAATCGAGGGCCGGTTCCAGGCCATTCCCGCCTTAATCAGTTAGCCGAATAATTTTCTCATCGTCACTTCCGGCATGTCGGGACCGCTCTGGAACAGAATCACGCTCGGCGCTGTTCGATCTTCACTTGGCGGCCTCGGCCGCTTCTCATCAGGAGTGTCGGACAATGAAGAGAACCATCCTCGTTACACTTATGGCGGCCGGCGTTTCGTTTGGCGCGTTGGCCCAGACGAGCACCACGTCTCCGATGCCCGCGCCCAAGGCCGATGCCGACAAGAACGCGCCCCTACCCGGCGCCAACAGCTTCACCGAAGGTCAGGCCAAGAGCCGCCTGGAGGCCAACGGCTACTCGAATGTCGGGGCGTTGAAAAAGGACGACGCGGGCGTCTGGAAAGGCACGGCGACGCATTCCGGCGCCAAGGTGAATATCTCCGTGGACTACCGCGGCAACATAACCCGCAACTGATCCGCTTAAGCCGAACTTTTGGAGCCAGACATGACCCGTACCCTGACCCGCACCTATGACAATTATGAAACGGCCCGCTCGGTCGTCGAGCAGCTAGAGGCTGCTGGCGTTTCCAGCAGCGATATCAGTGTGGTCGGACGCACCGGCACGACGGACGACACGAACGCAGCCGAGGGTGCCAGCATCGGCGCAGGTATCGGCGGCGCGGCGGGCCTTCTCGCCGGCATCGGCATGCTCGCTATCCCCGGCATCGGCCCCGTGGTGGCAGCTGGCTGGCTTGCCTCGACCGCAGCGGGCGCCGTGGCCGGTGCTGCGGCCGGCGGTCTCGTGGGCTCCTTTGTGAAGGAAGGCCACGACAAGGACGAAGCTGAATATTACGCCGAGACGGTTCGCCGAGGCGGGTCCGTCGTGTCTGTCCGCACCGAGCCGGAGCATGAGGCGACGGTTGAGGCCATCCTCGACGGAGCAACGCCGATCGACCGCACGGCGCGCGAGGCGCAGTACCGTGCAGGGGGCTGGGAGCGCTTCGACGAAAGCGCCGGTCCCTATCGCCCACCGGTCGTCTGATTGAGTTTTTATCTGCTCTGGATAGCCCCGCCAGCTCCGGCTGGCGGGGCTATTTTTCTTTCTCCCGCCGTCCAGGTAGAGCGACCCTTGCCGCCGCTGCGCGAAAATTTGTTCGCTGCCTGCATGGTGCAGCGTGCGGAACGAAGCTCCACCCTGCCGAGTATTATGCAAATGCCACTGCATTGGTTCTCATCGCCGGTCTATGTCGCGACACCGAAGGGTGGCGAGCGCTTCGCCGTGTTCAACGTCGAGAGAGCGGCTGAATTTCTCCTGTCCTGGAAAGGTCATGGAGGCGACCAGACGTGGCGAAGCGCCGTGCTCTCGTGCATGGCCGCGATGAAGGGGCAAGGGTCAACGGCAGACGCGCGGTCAGCATTCGAGACCGCGGCCGAATCCAGCGGGATGCTCTTGAGATAATTCGGCCATCGGAACGAGGCGTACTTCATGACGATCGAGACAGAGGATCAGTACCAGCAGGCCGTAGCTCGATTGACAGCGCTTGCGGACGTTCCCGATGACGAGCGGGACGAAACTGAGTTCCTGGACCTCTCGGCGGCGATGGTGGCCTACGAAGCGAGTGTCGCAACGCCAGCGCAAGGATAGGAGGCGCGCATGTTCTCATTCCTGTCGCCACGCCGCTCAATCGAACCGGACCCCAAGCGTGCAATCGTCAGGTGCGTCGACGACTTTGAGAGAGCAACTCAGCGCGTGATGGAGCTTGGCAATCCGCCGGCAGATTCTCCCGAGGAATTTGAGCTGATCGGGCTCATCGAGGCGATCGAGAAATGGGAAGCTCGTCATGATGACCAAGACGGCTGGGAGTGAGCTGAAGGTCAGGTAGGTGAACTAGGCCGAGGACGGCAGCTGGCAAGGTGAAACGTGGGTCTAAATTTGTGATCGAGCCAGACTGGACACCCAATCCGAGACCTTCTGACCCGTCGAGCGGCCTTGCCAATCCGAGAAGGTGTAAGGTTTCGAGGCCGCCGCATCCTTGTCGAACAGGGCGGTCTGGGCGCGGGCGAATTCCCGATCGAACAGATTGATATTGGCCTCGTCATTGAGTCTGAGAGCGCGATCGTCGATGTTCGTCGACCCGACCGAAGTCCAGATGTCGTCGACGATGACTAGCTTGCAGTGGAAGAAGGTCGGCTGATATTCGCTGATCTTCACGCCGGCCTGGAGGAGATCCCCCCAAAGGTGCCGTGACGCCTTCCTGACGATGCGCGCATCGGTCTGTGATCCAGGGACGATGATTTGGATGTCGACGCCGCGCTGGCGGGCTTCAAGAAGCTGCCTGCGAGTGAGCTCGTCGGGCACGAAATAAGGCGTCGCGATCCGGATATTCTTTTGCGCAGCGGCAAGCGCCGTCATGAGCATGAGATGCATGACGTTGCGTTGATGTGTGGAGCTTATAACCACCTGCGTACCGCGCTCGCCGGTTGAGCTTATTTTGGGGAAAAAGCGGTCCCCCAATAGCAATTCGCCGGTCGCCTCGATCCAGTGCTCCGCGAACGCCGCCTGAAACTCCGCCGCTGCGGGCCCCTCCACGCGGTAGTGATTGTCGCGCCACTCACTCGGCGAACGAGCATCGCCATTCCACTCGTCGGCTATACCGACACCGCCCGTAAAGCCGATGCGGCCATCGATGATCAGCAGCTTTCGGTGAGTCCGATTGTTAACCCGGTCCAGCGTGTACCAGGTGACCGGGCGGAACCGGACGACCTCAACGCCTGCATCCCGCATCCGCTGGATGAGGCGCTCGTCCATCGGCAGGCTGCCGACCCAATCGAGCAGCACCTTTACGCTGAGGCCCTCCCGGGCCTTGATCGACAGGGCATCGGCAAACTCTTCGGCGATGGCGCCGCGCCAATAGATATAAGTCTCGAAGCTGATCGTCTGCCGTGCTTCGCGGATGGCGCGCAGCATCGCTGGGAAAATCTGAATGCCGTTGGCCAGCGTGTCGACCCGATTGCCGGGGATGTAACTCGACCCGAAGAGAGCCCCCATCGATGTTCTGAGCTGTTCATCCGAGGAAGCTAGGTGATGAGGAAGCGGTTGTCTCAGCTCCTGCGGCTCCGGGAGAAGCGTGAAGGCCGCCAGGCATCCCAACGCTCCGAGCGCAGCCGATATCATCGCAACCCAAAGAGGGTGTCTTCGCCACTTCACGACCACCTCGTAGAAATACCGTCCAGCGCGGCAATTGAGGCGAACATCCTCGCTCTCAGATTATGCCGCATCATGTTTCGTGGCCAAGGTCAGGCAGGCTCGGCAGACTCCTCGCAAGGATGTTTCCACCGTGTCGCCCGGGGCTTGAAGATCCGACGCGAGACGCGAGTCTACCGAGAACTGCCCCAGCACGAGCGCCGCGGTCGGGACCCGGCGCCGCAGGCGCCTGACGGCATACTTGATGTGGGCCGCCCCCTGCGGGCCGATGAAGCAAACGCAGATCAGAGCGGGGCTTTGCTTGGCGAGACGTTCGAGACCTGTGGTCAACAGAGTGGTTGGAGGTAGCGCATCCGCAGCTAATCCATGCTTGCCTAGTATCTGGCTCAACATCAGCGCGGCAGCCTCATCGAGCTGCGACCTCGCGCCTATGCAGACGACACGATCGCTACCCTGGAATGCCTCTCTAAGGTCAGTCGCGCCGAGCACCGGCAAGTCCGAGGTTCCTTCGCTTTCGTCGGTCTGCTCGACGGCCGCCTCGGTCTCGGGATCGGACGTCGCATCTGTCAATTCTGGGCGGCGATCCTCATGATCGGACAGATCCTCCACGACCTCCCGAATGCTCGCGAGGATCTGGTTTCGCCGAGACGCGTCGAGGACACCACGGGCCTCGTCCGCGGCGGCCAGGCGCAGTCCTTCGAGCGCCACCTCGTCGTAATAGGCGGATAGCGAGCGCTCTTTGAGCACCTCCTCAGCCTTGTCGGCTGCTTCCGCGGGGTCTCCAGCCAGAATTCGCTGATAGAAAATCTCTGGAGCCGAGAGGGCAGGTCGATCTCCCAGCATCACGTCCAGAAATTCCAGTCTTTCGACATGCCGGCCAAGGACGACGAGGCAAACGGTCAAGGGGGTCGCCAAAACCAGCCCGATGGGTCCCCATAGCCAGGTCCAGAATGTCGCCGCGACCACGATGGCGACGGGCGAGAGCCCGGTGGAGCGGCCATAGGCCAGAGGCTCGATCACATGCCCGGCGAGGGGCTCGGCGATCACGAACAAGGCCGCCGTCAACGCGAGCATCGTCCAACCGGGATCGACTGATGCGGCGATCACCATCGGAAAAACGGCAGAGAGGACGGCGCCAAGATAGGGAATGAACCGTAGGATCGCCGCCAGAATTCCCCAGAGCAGAGCGCTGGGAACGCCGATGGCGGCAAGGCCGCAACCGATCACCACACCGAACCCGGCGTTGACGATAAGCTGTGTGAGAAACAGGCGGCTGAGGCGCTTGCCGGCATCATCGAACGCGGCCGTCGTCTTCTGCAGGTCGTAGGTGCCGGTCAATCGGATGAACCGGTTCCGAAGGTCTTCGCGCTTCAAGAGGATGAAGACCACGAAGATGAGCACGATTCCGGTTGTCGTCAGAGGGTGGATTAGCGGAGCCAGAAAGGCCTGCAGCGTTTGGATAGCGCCGGGCTCCGGCTGATGCACTTCGACCGGGATCGGGCGTCCGTCCCGCGCGGGGCCTGGGGTTCCACTGGAGGCCGGAGCTTCTGCCTTGGGACGGTCGAGCTCCTTACCCAAGTCTTGCAGGACATCCGCGGCCCGGCTCAAAACCCCGCTTCCAGCGCCCGAGCCTTTCAAGGCGGCAATCTTGGCGCGGATGGTGCTCTGGTACGTCGGGAGCTCACTCGCCAATTGCGTCGCCTGGCCAACCATAGCCATCGTCAAAGCTGCCAACGTTGCAAACGCAATCAGGACGACGACAAAAACGGCCAGCGCTCGTGGCACATGCAGCTTCTGCAGACCTTTGACCAGCGGAGCCAAGACAAAGCTGAACAGGATCGCGAGCGCCACCGGGACGAAAACCTCGCGGCCGAAATAAAGCGCAGCGACGATAAATGCCCCGATGGCTACGTTCGAGACGACGTCAGCAGGGGATCTTGCCGATGGAGCCGCAACGGTAGGAGTAACCTCAATCGCGGGCATCGATGGTTTCCTTCATTCTGGACGCCGGCATGAAGCGGTCGACGGGGCGGCGGCCGTCCGGAGAACCTATTTCTTCGACGATTGCAGCCCGGCGGCGTCGCCGGGAGGCACCGCCCAGGTCGCGGTCCAGGTCTCGCTCAAGGTTCGATTGCGCGCCCTGAGAAACATGCGAAGCTCGGCCGACTGGCCGTCCGGCAACGTCGCGTCGACGATGGCACGCGCCCCCTTCAAGGGGGCATTGAAGGTCAGGATCTTCGTGGTGATCGCGCCGGCCGTCGTCGTCGCGACGAGCTCGAGGCGATCGGGTTCGTTCTGATAGTAAGCGAGGTCGCCGCCGGCGAAATCGACTATGAAGCGCTTCGTGCCCTTGCCTTCGGCAACGCCGTCCTCGATATCTGAGCCGTTGAAGCTCTGCTGCACCTGCGCGTAGGGGTGCAGGTGCCAGGTCGTCGACAGCGCCGAGACGCGGTAGCTGAATTCGGTAGCCTGACCAACGCGCAGCGGAGTCTTTGGCGTCCAGCAAGCGACGATGTTGTCGAAAGCCTCGTTCACCGTCGGGATTTCGATGAGGTCGATGCGACCTTCGCCCCAGTCGCCTTGCGGCTGGACCCAGTAGCCGGGCCGGGCATCGTAACGCGCCTCCAGATCCTGATAGCTGCCGAAGTCGCGGTCGCGTTGCATCAGCCCGAAACCGCGCGGATTCTTGTCGCCGAAGCTCGATATCCGCAGCTCTTTGGGATTGCGAACGGGCCGCCAGATCCATTCTCCACTGCCGGATTGCAGCATCAGCCCGTCGGAATCGTGGATTTCGGGGCGGAAATCGGTGCGCTTGGCGAGATCGCCTTCGCCAGCCTGGAACATCGAGGTCAGCGGCGCGATACCGATGCGCTCGATCTCCCGTCGCGGAATGATCGTCGCGGTGACGTCCATATGGGTGTCGCGGCCCGGGCGGACGATATAACGGAAGGCGCCGGCGACCGACGGAGAGTCAAGCAGGGCGTATATGACGAGTTCGGTCGTGTCGCGCGACGGCTCCTCCACCCACAGGGCCCGCATGAACGGAAATTCCTCGGGACCCTCGCCGCCGACATTCAAGGCCAGCGAACGCGCCGAAAGCCCGTAACGGTGCCCCCGGCCGATCAAGCGGAAATAGCTCGCGCCCAGGAATGAGATGACCTCATCCTGCACTTTCGGGTCGTTAAGGTTGGTCGTGACAGCGAACCCCGCGAAGCCGAGCGCCGGGGACAGGTTCTTGGGCACAGGAACCTTGCCGTATTCGAACAGGCCGGTCGTGAACGGGATCGGGATCGCGTTGCCGTGGTTGATGATGTGAACCTGGACCGGCTTGTTGTGCAGAAAGCCGAGATGGAAGGGTAGCAGGCGGAAATCGGAGCCATTCTCGCGCCAGAAGGCCTTGTCGCGACGAAACCGGATTTCGCGATAGCTGTCATAGGTGAGCTTCGACAACTCGTCGGGAATCTTCGCGCTCTCGGCATCGAAGGGCTGCTTCGCTAACGTGATCGCCTCCTGGACGACATTCTCGTAGCCGAAGCCCTTCGCCGCTCCCGTTGGCCCTTGGGCGTGCACGACATTGCGGCCAGCCAGCAAGGAGGCGCTGGACAGCAAGGCCAGCAATGCGCGGCGAGACGGTGAATACAAGAATGATCCCCCAGAATTTCCAACCCTGATCGTTCGGTCGACCCTAGAACGCTACTAAAGAACGGGAGTTCCGGAACGTGCCCACCCTTGCTCGGCTTAGCGCCAATTTGCTCCCGCCCGTCTATTGCGGGATGCGATAAACCACCCTCACTTTGCGATCTTGCTGACGTGCCTAGCCGGCTCAACCTGGCGGCGGCCGGCAGGTTGAGCTAGCTCGACAATGACGTAAGCCGCGCCGTTCCTGTGCTCGGCAATATTTTGCTGTCACCCTATGTCGGCACGGCCTGGAGCGGACGGGTTCAGGCCAGCGCTGCGCTCGCCAGTTGGGGCGGCTTGACGCTCTCGCCGCTGATGGCCCTGCAGGCGGTGACCATGCGCAGCCCGACCTTCAGTGAGCGGACGGGGTTCGGTGCCAACGCGGCCGCTCTCTTCGTCGCCCGCAACAACGCGACGACGAGCCGCTCCGAGTTCGGCGCTCAGCTCGATGCTGAGGCGCCGGTCGGCGGGGTACCGCTCACCCCTTCATGCGGGCCTCCTGGGCACGCTATTTCCAGCGGGATGCCGAGATCACCGCGGGCCTCGTGGCCAGACGTCAATGCCGCTCTGTTAGCCGCCGGGCTCGACGCCGCCCTCAGCGAGCGTGTCACTCTCGGGGTCCGTCTCGAAAGCGAACTCTCGGCCAATACGAGACGCCTCGGCGGAGTTGCCCAGATGAAGATCAGCTTCTGAAGCTTCAGCCTCCATGCCAACCGATGAGGCGCTCGAATCTGAAGAGCCCTTTTACTTGACTGAGGTCCGCTTGCCGGCGCCCTTGCTATGTCCGCTCCTGGCGCATTTCTTCACCTGACCGCTCCCGGCCGCGGACCGTCTCGGCCGAAAATTAGCGTCATTGCGATCGAGAGCATCACCAGTCCCAGTACGCCCTCCTGCAGGCGCAGAAACCATGCGTTTCTCGCAATCCAGCCTCTGATCTTCGATGCGCCACCAGCGAGCGCCAGGCTGACGATGAAGCCGAGGCTCTTCGAGATCGAGGCGAGGATCAGAAGTTGGAGCCAGATCGGACCGATCGCGGGGTCCGCGAATTGCGGCAAAAACGCCGTCATGAAGAGAAAGACCTTGGGATTGAGCAGGTTGGTGAAGAAGCCCTGCCAAAAGATGGCCTTCGGAGACGAATCTTTCGGCGGCGCCGTTGGATTCGGCGGACGATAGCAGCGCCATAAGGCCCGGCCACCAAGGTATCCGAGGTAAATCGCTCCGGCGAACTTCACGGCAATGAAGAGCATCGGGGAATGCTGGAAGACCGCCGCTAGGCCGAGCACGACGATCGGGATCTGAACTAGTCCCGAAGCCCAGCTTCCCGCCACGCTAAGGGCCGCGGCGCGGAACCCTTGTGTGATGCCGCGCGTCAGCGTGAGGGCCATGTCCGGCCCTGGAGTCATGATGAGTGCCAGGGACGCGAGGACAAACAGGATTAGCACTGAGGTCTCGGGCATATTGGTCATCCTGGTACGAATTTGAGTCTCGCCCGAGCGTCGAGCGAGCAGAGCCGAACGCCAATGAGCTAGTCAACTTGAGAGCTTCAGTCCTGCGATCCCGACCGCGGTGACGCCGACGAAGAACAGCCGCGCCGTCGTTGTCGGTTCTCCCAAGAAGAGAATGCCCACGGCTAGCGAACCGATTGCCCCTATGCCGGTCCATACGGCGTAGGCTGTCCCAAGCGGAAGGACCTCCAGCGCTTTCGCCAACATGCCGATAAAGAGCGCCAGCAGGACGAGCGAGACCGCGCTCCAGGTGATGTCCGTGAAGCCATTCGAATTCTAGTGCTTGGTTGGCGCAAACCGGCCCCGTCAGTGAAATCGCAGCCAGCTCTGCGATATCGCGAGCGTCGATAAAACTGACCGGAGCATCCCCGCAAGGAAGTCGCACCAGGCCAGTCCGCATTGTAGGCAGATAATATGTCACAAAATTCTGCATGAACGCGCTAGGCCGCAAAAACGTCCAACTGCATCCTGAACTCTCTATCGTTCGTTCGACGGTGCGATGAACCCTCCCAATTTCGCTCGCTTCTTCGGTAGCGCGGAAAGCGGACAGCTTCGTGATGTGCCGCACCCCTGATCGTTTGGCGGCTTCAACGATGGCGATCTCGACGCTAGCTTGCTCATCCATGTCAGGAGTTGCCAGAAACAGGGCGTCAATGCCCCCGAGTGCCTCCTCCAGTCCGTTTAGGTCACGCAGATCGATCGTGGTCGCTTCCACCCCGGCAGGAAGCACTGCTGCTTTGCGGGCAGCTGCGCGCAAAGGACATCCTCGCTCGCGCAGCCTGTCCACGACAAGACGACCGACCGTTCCTGTCGCGTTCAAAACGAGAATCTTTGGTTTGGTGTTGTCATTCATCGCGGCCAGTCCTTTGAGAACATATGTGCCGCCCACTTCCATCTTTGTAGGGCCGGCAAAAGCGGTGCATCCCAGTGGCAGAGCGCCAGTGGACTGATAACGGTTGCCACGATGGCCGACGCGATGCTCATGATTCATTGCACTCTGCCATACGACGGCCCGATAGGGGGTGCCTCGAAGCGGAGCATCGGATAGATTAAAATCTGTAGCGGGTAGAATGCTTTCACATAGTTTAGCGCCATACGGGCCTAACAACCGGCTCCCATCGCTCGTCTTATCCCTCCGCGGATGGCGTACAGCATCGCTCAAAGCTTCCGGTCTTAAGCCTCAAGAAATAGGCGATCTCAAATTTCCTGAACCTCCGCCATCAGGCAGATTAATTTATCTCAGTTGTAAAACTATATTTTATAGTGGCAGTTTGGGCCATGACCTCAGTGCGATTTCGCGCATTGTTTCGAGTTCGTCGCGCGTTGCGCCGTCAACAGCCTGAACAGCCATCCCTTGCGCAACTAGCGAAAGAAAGCGCGCTAGGGCGAGCGTGTCGGTTTCGGATGGCAGTTCGCCATCGCGACGCGCGCTCTCGAAGCGCTCGGCGAGCGCGTTGAGCGCGGCCTTGCGGCGCGCAATCAGCCGTGAGCGGATAGGTTCGGCCTCGCTGCTGCATGCCAGCGCGGCCTGCATTTCGAGGCACCCCCGCGGATAAGCAGGATTCGTCTGCGCAGCGGCGGCGGCCGTTAGCAAATAAATTGCAGCGCCGAGTGCAGTAGGCTGCGCCAGCGCATCGCGGACATAGGCGGTATGATCGAGGCTGTAGCGTTCGATCACCGCAAGGAAGAGATCCTGCTTACTGCCGAAGGTCGCATATAGGCTCGACCTGCTGATACCCATGGCCTCGGTCAAATCGGAAATCGAGGCGCCATCATATCCCCTTTCCCAAAACCGCCGTAGGGCACCATCGATCGCATCATCCATCTCGAACTCGCGGGGTCTCGTCATTCTGAAACTCGCATTTTGACATTATGAACCGATTGGTTCAGAACCGATCGGTCCAGAATCTATTGTCGCTGGAGAGGCTGATGACAACAACAGCGCGTGAAATTCATTTGAAAAGCCGACCAAAGGGAATGCCTGAGCGAGCTAACTTCCAGATTGTCGAAACCCCTATGTCAGCCCTCAGGAAAGAGGAGCTTCGTGTCCGCAATCTGTGGATGTCGGTTGATCCATATATGCGGGGCCGCATGAATGCGGGATCTAGCTACATCGATCCCTTCCGGCTCGACGCTCCCCTCGAGGGAGCAGCGATTGGTATCGTCGAAGAATCAGAATGCCCTGCGTTTGCGCCGGGCGATCTCGTTAGTCATTTCAAGGGGTGGCGCACGCATGCAATCGTCGATGCGGCGACCACTGTCCGGATCGACGCTGATCAGATCGCACCGCAAACCTATCTTGGGCCACTCGGCGTACCTGGATTTACTGCCTATGTCGGGCTCACACGAATTGGCCAGGTGCGGGTCGGCGACAGCGTGTTCATTTCCGCGGCCAGTGGAGCGGTCGGTTCGATCGCATGCCAGATCGCCAAGATCAAAGGCGCGCGCGTCGCTGGATCGGCCGGATCGGATGCTAAGTTAGCCTGGCTGCGTGATGAACTCGGCATAGATGCAGCGATAGGCTATCGCGCGGACGATTTCGCGCAAACGCTTGCAGAGGCATGTCCCGACGGAATCGATCTTTATTTCGACAATGTCGGCGGGGGGCAGCTCGAAGCAGCGCTGGTGGTTGCCAATGATCATGCGCGCTTCACCCTGTGCGGGATGATTGCCCGGCACAATGACGTAGAGCCGGCGCCGGGACCTTCAAACATTTTTCTCGCGGTCACCAAGCGGCTGAACCTACGCGGCTTCATAATTACTGATCATGATGACCTTGCCGCTGAATTTCAGAACCTGATGCGCGCCTGGATAGCCCAAGGGCAGATCAAGTGGCGCGAGACGATATTCGAAGGTTTGGAGCGTGCGCCTGATGCTCTTCTTGGTCTGTTTCATGGCGCGAACGTCGGCAAGATGTTGGTCAGGCTAGAGGCATAACCGAATGAAAATAGGCTCTCCACGTAACGCGGGGCGTATCGCGCTCGCAGCGTTTCTATTTGCGGCCGGGGGAATCCACCGTCACGCCGCCGCGGGTGACGAGGCAGCGCAGGCCGCGCAGTTGCGTAACGCGGCTGCCGATCCAAAGACCGTTTCGGACAAGCTCTTTGTTCTTTGGGAGTATGCCGGCGCGGTGCGAGAACGAGCATTGGCCAAAGTTGTGCTCGAACATACGCAGGATGCGGAAATCCGCGCTCTCGCTGCGCTCGTTCGCGACGGACACGAGGCAGGAATGAACGCGATGGTCCCAATCGCGAGCGATCTTGGGATCGCGCTTCCCGATAACCCCACCGAAATCGAGCGTGCGGGAATTAGTGCGGTGCGGGCGATGCCCGCCGCCGAAATCGATCGCTTCTTCCTTCTTCGTCAACGTGCGATGCATGCTTGGGACATCACGAGTTTTGACGCATTCGGCGCAACGGCCAATAACGCGAAACTACGGCGGTATATCGAAGCAACGCGAAAGCCGCTACGCGAGCACGCGCAACTCGTTGGCCGTCTGTCCATAGCGCGCGGCATTCCCGGCGATATCGCCGTTTTCGAGGCCAAGGCTGATCGCCCGAAATGAGCGATGTGTCCCCAGCGGAATTGGCGCAACGCGCTCAATTGACCGGCGCCTGGCAAAAGGTGCTCACATGGAGGGAGCATATCTCAGCCTTCGATGCCGCACGTCACAATCCAGTCACGTCGAGATCCACTGTCTGAAGCTCAACCAGGCTCTCGCGGCGGCCCGGCCTGATGCCGAGCCAGATTACACGTCCGGCATTCAGAGGGGCGTTCAACAGCTGCGCGAGCGAGGATGATGGGTTGAGAGGCATGGGTCCGACGCCAGCTGTCCTAGCGCGCTGAGAGACGCTGGAAGATATCTCGGGCAACGCCAACCACGCGCTCCCGCAACTGAGGGCGCGTTGCGAGCATCCATCCAGCCGCGCCTGCCAGTATCAACCTGATCATCGTCTTGTCCTTCGATTGGAGCATCGGGCGCGTCGTCGTTGTGCCTCAAACGAACTTCCGCGGGATCGGTTCTCAGGCCACCGCCTGTCGCGACGAAACCGCCATTGAAACCTGTCCGATTTCGGGAACCTGTCATTGACCAGACTGTTCGATGACTAAGGCCTGGGGGCAGATTGGCTGAAGGCGCGACGCGCCACGGTCTATTTCCAGGGATTGTTCGATGTCCTCCAAGGAGCCCATGATCCATGAAGACGGTCTACCAGGCCACGAGTCTGCGCTGACGCCGAAGCCGGAATGGGAGCCCCGTTATCCTGGGAGCGGCCGCCTGGACGGGAAAGTCGCGCTGATCACCGGGGCAGATAGTGGCATCGGTCGCGCTGTTGCCGCGCTTTACGCGCGCGAAGGCGCGGACGTCGCCATTGTTTACCTAAGCGAGCACGACGATGCCAAAGCGACGGTGAGCATCGTCGAGCGGGAAGGGCGTCGTGCTATCGCTATCGCAGGAGATGTCGGCGACAAGGCATTCTGCGCCGATGCCGTCGCCCGGACGGTCCAAAAGTTTGGGAAGATCGATATCCTCGTCAACAACGCTGGCGAGCAGCATCCGGATAAAGACATTACGGACATCACCGAAGAGCAGCTTCGCAGGACGTTTCAGACTAACATCTTTGGCATGTTTTTCATGACGCAAGCCGCGCGACCGCACCTCCGAAGTGGCGCCGTTATCGTCAACTGCACGTCCGTGACGAGCTACCAAGGTTCCAGCGAGCTGCTCGACTACAGCTCGACAAAAGGCGCGATCACCGCATTCACGCGGGCCCTTTCCGAGAATCTGATCGAGCAGGGAATACGTGTAAATGCTGTGGCGCCCGGCCCGATCTGGACGCCGCTTAACCCGATGGGCGGAGCAAGCCCCGAGAAGCTCAAGCACTTTGGTGAGAGCACACCGATGAAGCGGCCCGGGCAGCCGAACGAGGTCGCGCCTAGCTTTCTGTTCCTGGCATGTGAGGATTCCAGCTACATGTCCGGCCAGGTGCTTCACCCGAACGGCGGAACGGTTGTGAACGGGTAGGGAGCGGAACGGGACGAGCTTCAATCACCGATCCAGCTAAGACGAAGGAATGCCTCGCTGGACCGGGCGATTTACCCGCCGGACACGCGACGGCCGGGGAGAAGCGCAGCTCGGCGCAGCTCATTGGCCGCCACCTCTGCGAGTAATGAGCGACACCGCACGCAGCCGGCAGTCAGCTGCGCTTTTGATGATAGGCCTATTGCCCATTACCAGCGACAAACCTATTGCAGTCGTGGGTACGGCAACGAGCTTGGTTTTGAAAATCTGGTACGCCTGCTATGCGCCTGGTCCGCGGCTTGAATAATGCAGTCTCTCACCGTGCGGGCATTCGCGCAGGGGCGCGGCAACTGCAGGCCGATGCACCATTTCTGAAGCTCTTTGGCGCATCCTCTACGGACCGGCTTGTTAGTCAGCTCCAGCCTGACCGAGCACTTTTTCGCCTCCACCACAGTCATGGAGGCCGCCGATCGATGCGGTCCAGGTCCGCGAGCATGTTGTTCAGCATCGTGACTGGGGCCAGCAGCAGCCTCTTCGCGGCCACGAAGGATTGCGAGGCAGTCAGCTCCTTTCACCAGATAGCGGCAGCGCGGCCGGGGCAGGTTCTGCGTTGTTCGCTCACCCACCTCATGAAAAGCGGTGAGCCGTATACGCACGATTAACGAAATCGGCCTACCGTTGAGATGTGTCGCAATGCCTTCCCGGGCATTTTCCGCGTCCCCTCCCAAAATTGCCGGCGTTCCCTTCGAAATCCAAACCCTGGATATCCTCGTCGCACTCTTCGCGACTCGACGCTCCGCTTGCAGCCGGCCTTCTCAAGGGTCTCCCATGAAAACGACCGAGGATTCAGTCGGTTCGCCAATACTTGACTTGCTCCGAATCCTCGCCGCAAGCGAGGCGCGCCGGCTGATACACGAGGCTATCAAGCCATTCAATAAACCAATCCACCAAGTATTTTGTGATGAAATTGAAGTGGTGGATGCAAAAAAGTACGGAAAAAAGACGAGTCAATAGCTTGTATTACTTTTTTGCATTTCTAAATGGGCTGCACCGGAGAGGGGCGTAGATCCTTAACCGAGCTGTTAGTTGCCATTTGCGCGGGAGTTGCCGTTGAGTCTTCAGACAAAGTACACCATGCCGCCTGACCGCTTCGAGCGCTTTGTAAGAGCGCTAGAGGGTGCGGATGAACAGCGGCGCGCCAGGGTGCTGGCGCACTTGTCGCGCCCCCGCAACGTGAAGTCCGAGCCGCATCGCTTCGCGATCTACTGCCGCGATATGAGCGGCTGCTACGAACGGCAGTATGAGCGCTATGAAACCTGCTCGGCATTCATATCGTCGCGCTTCCGCGAGGCGGAAGTCGAGGCATTCGTGGATCACGGCATGCCGGGCGAGGCCCTGCTAGAGCTCGGGCGTCGCGTTGTCGACTGTCGGTTCGATGCGATCGTCGTTACCCATCTCGATCAGATTTCGACCTACCGACCTCAGCTCATCGGTGTTTTGGCTCGAATTTACTCCCGGCGTGTGCGGCTCTACCTCGCAGGCACTGGTGTCGAGCACCTGGAGACGGAGGAGATCAGGAAGTTTTACGAAACGGACTGGGGGCTTGAGCACGGCCCTGAGCATGTTCTCAGCGATTGGTGGGGCGCGCACGTTTAGCGCGACCTTGTCCTTTCGGGGGGGCGTCCCCCGAGCTCCTCTTAACTCTCGCGAATTCGTTTTCGGCGCTCGGCAGTCGCTCTCGCGGCGCGAGTGATTGATGACGCTTGCTTCAAAGGATGCACCATGCCGGCCGACAACCTATTCGATGCAGCCAGCCGCGGCGCCACTTCGGCCCATTTCTCGGCACGCTTTCTTGAACAGGCGGAAAGGCGAGCAGCGCTGGGGCCGCAACTTCTCGTCGTTGAAGATGAGGTCGCGGTATACTGCCGTCGATCTAAGGAGAAGGATAATTATTCCATCCCTCGACAGATGGAGCGTGGTGCTGAATATTCCGGGCGTCGTCTAAAGAAAGACCCCAAATACTATTATGAAGACGAGGGTTACACTGGAGAGACGGACGATCGTCCCGGGTTTATAAGAATGATGACCGACGTGAGCCGAGGTCTCATCAAGTACATAATTATGGAAGATTTCGATCGATTCGGTCGAAATTTTGGAGTTGTTGGCAAGCCTTGGGAGTTAATCAAAGAGCTTCAGATTGAGGTTTACTCGATATTTCAGGATAAGCTGCTTGATGACTCAGATGTTGCGTTGTTGACCTTAGCGGCCACGAAGCACCAGCAGTCCTTGAAAAGTAGGTCGAAAGACGGTGTAAACCAAGCCTTTGAGGACGGCAAAGTCGTTTCGGCTCTGCCTTGGGGATTTGTTCGGGACCCATACAAAAAAGGTGTGTATGTCGTAGATGAAACACTTCGAGACGCTATTGTTTGGATGTTTAAAGCGCGTTCGCTAGGAATGAGCGTCCCTAATATTGCGAGGGAACTTCCTAGTAAGACGGAAAATCCCGGTCGGCTGCCCAAGAGCAATGGAGCTATTGCTAGCGCACTGAAAAAGTCCATTTACAAAGGAGTATATGTATTCCGCAAAACCGAATCTCGCCTTAAGCTTGGTAAAAAAACAAGGCGTGTGCGATACCCCTCCGAGTGGCAAACAAAATTTCTGCCGGAACTTCAAATTGTCGGCGACGAAGTTTGGGAGGCGGCAGGAGCAAGTTTCAAGGGGCGAAGTAAACGAGCCGCCGGATTTCGATTTCTGAGTTGCAAGATCCGTTGCGCGCTCTGTGGCCAGAGCTTCCACATGGTATCTCGCAACGATAATGAAAAGGAACCCGTCTCTTATGGCTGGTGTGATTATGAGAATCGCCAGCGCAAAGATGGCAGTACGCCCGTATGCAAAGCGCGTATGGTTAGTTTCAATGCGGCAAACAAGGTCGTTCTCGACGCGATCCGCGAAGTGTTGGCGGTTGATGGCATGGAGGAGGAGTATGAGGCGCTTCTCAACCAGGAGATGGACCGTCAGCGAGATGCAATAACGAAGCGCGAAACGTACCTCAAACGACGAGTGGGCGAGCTGAAAATTGAAATTCTGGAATGGGAGGCAAAATTAAACGGTCGAAGCCGCGTCGCGCGGGAACTAATTGATGAAGAGATCGCCGAGAAATCCGATGAATGGAGAAAGGCGCGGTCTGAGCTAAGCGGCCTGCCTCGACTTGCCGATCGGATTGTCATTGAGGCAACGCGACGGGCATCACTTCTTGAGGTATTCGATCGCGTGACAAAAAACATCGACCTCCACGACCGTGACTTGACGGCAAGTGAGATAGCGGAGAGAGCTGTTTTTCGTCATCTTGTCGACGAAGTGTCTATCTCGCCTATTGTAGGTACTCGTACGGTCAAGGCCGTGGTGAAACTGAGTTTGGCGTCTATTCTTGGAGTTGAGCTACCTGCAGGATTGGCGATCTCGCCGACCGTCGAATCGACTTACTATCTTCACAACCATCGCAACCAGAGCAAGGAGGAGGTCCTAACGGCTTACGAGGCAAAATCGCATGAGCTTAGTGACGAAGAGTGGACGGCGACGGAAGAGAGGTTTGGATCCCGTCTCGGCGCTCTTAAAAATGCTCACGATTTCGGCTCACGAAAGCTCGTTAATCTACTCGTCTTTGCCGCTTCGATGTCAATCCGTCGAAAGGATCTTTCTAGCTTTGGCGTCGAGAATACTATTAGGGGATTTAAGTTGATGAGGCAGTCTTACAATTCCGGGCTGTGGGACGATCTCAGGGCTTTCCTTGAAGAAATGTCGCCTCACCGGCGAAGAACCTTTAATCCCGCTTACCCCGCTGTTTTCTTGACCTGGTATTGACGTAAGCGCCGCCCATCTGGGCGGCGCATCTCTATTAACTGGGGTAGCGGTACGGGCAAAAGGGATCACGCCAACGGCTGCTGTGGCGCTGGGACGTTCCGCTGGCCTGTTCGGGTTCGATTGCGATGCGCCTATCGACGAGCGCTTCAGCGCCGCCAAGTCTCATCGCGCAGGCATTGGCACCAGACGGCAGTGCCTGGGTTCTTCAATACGACGCGGTAACCGGAGCCTACGGCGCCTTCCTGATCTTGGCTGTACTGAATGTCATGCTCTGCGTCGTACTTTGGACCTCTCACCGATCGGGCCGCGCCGGCAAGGAGCCATGAGATTAGCCCCCTTAACACAACGAAACATCCACCCTTCGGGGCGGATTCTATTGACTTTTGCGGTGCATCAACCGACATTTTGGGCGAGGCCACCATGCAAGTCGAACGCTCATATAGCGTCGCAGAACGACGTGAAGCCAAGCGCGCCTCGCGAGAGCGAGATGCCGAGCGGCTGCGCAATGGCGAAATCAGCGCCTCCGAGTTGAATGAGCGCAATGGCTTCTTCTCGGCGCTCGATCGCTCCAAGGCCAGTGTCGTCGTCTGGCGAGGCCGCGTCACACTTGATGGCAAGTGACGCCGACGAGCCGCGATTTGGGGCTGAGGATGTCATTCTGGTGGCGTCGAAGCTGACGCTAGATGACGCGACTTTTGTGGTTGGTGGACAAGCTACCAATCTTTGGGCTTGGTGGTATCAGGGGCGCGATCCAGCGTTAAATCCCAACGATCCACTGACAAGTCGCGATATTGATTTCTTCGGATCGTTCAAGGCCGCCCAGGCATTTGCCAAGGCTTTAGGTGGCGCGGTCAGTTCGCCAGATTCACACACGATGAACAGCCCGAGCACGGCGCTCGTCGTCGCCGATCTAGACGGCAGGCGTTTGGAGATCGATTTCCTCAACGGCGTGCTTGGAGTCTCGAAGCGCGAGCTCGAACGCGGTGTCGCCATCATCCGCGCGGCGGCCGTTATCGACGGATCGCAGTTCGAAGTCCACGTCCCGGTGATGCACCCGATTTTATGCTTGAAGAGCCGGGGCGCGAATATGCTGTCGCCAGCAACGCTTCGGCGCGACACGACCGCTTGGGCTCAGCTCCATGCAGCGATAGCCGTCACGAACGCTCACATTGATGATGCGCTCAGCGAGACGCGGAACCGGAACGCCAGTGGTTGCTTCACTGCTGCCCGTCTCGATCCGCATTGATCGCAGGCTGAAGGCGATCGACGTAATCGACGTGCGGACCTGTTCCTCCTGCGCGGCGTGCGCGAGCATGTTCGCTCAAAACGGGCCGGGATCTTTCGCCACGGCCGTGCAGGAGTGGATTGGCGGGGTTGGCGCGAAGACCGCCAACATCGGACCCGGAAGCCCCTTTGGGACCGGCTTCATCGAGTCGTTCCATGCCCGGTTGCGCGATGAACTCCTTGACGCGGCATTTTCTACACCCTCGCGAAGGCAAAGATCGTCGTCGAAAGCTGGCGGCGGCACTTCAACACGCTACGCCCGCACGGCTCCGCTAGACCCTCGCAGTTTAGACCATCCCCGCGAGCATCGCCGCCATGAATTCGAAGTGCCTTCCTGCCGAAGCAACGGAGGTCAGGTCGCAAACTTGACCGATCTCTTGGCGGTCGTGAGGTCATAGCCAGGTGGAAGCTCCCTCCCTTCCGGCCAGAAAGAGCCGTCCAAACTCATCAGTGTTCCCGCGACCACTCGGTTATAGAGGAAGCGGTATAGGGTCTCAGTCGGAATAATGGCTCTTTGCGAGTGCGCCTTGTTAATCTCAGGCGCGGACATGGGCTTTCCAGCCGTGATGATCATTTGAACCGCTTCCTCGACCGCCCGCTTATTATAGGCGCGGCTGTGATACGGCTTCTCTCCCTCGTACGATGGCGAGAAAGTGGGCACGCCTTGAGGTTCTTCCCCGGCGGATGTCCTCGAACTGGCCTCACCTGTCAGGCGGGCCAGATAGCCCGCAACCTGTACTCGCTCCGCCTTCAAATCGGCCAAGCGGCGATCAATTTCTTCAAGCTCTGCGCGTGCGTACGAAATGGCAGATTTCTTGTCTGTGTCATTAACCATGCGCAACCTTAATGAGCCTCCGAAGGCCTCATAGCCAATTGAGTCGGTGGACGAGGGTATGCCCTCAACGTGCCATGAGGCGCAGCGCAGAGGACAATCGATTCATCCGTAATTACTCGGTGAATCGCATGGCTAATTCTCTCTCGTTTTCGCTTTCTTCCTCCACCGCCCCGTCGATCCAGGCAGTCCTGGATCCTGTGGGTTTGGCCGCAACATTCGCGCTGACGCCATTGATGCGAGAGCTCATTGCAAATGGGGGTGCAGCGTCTCTCGCTACCGTAATCGAGATTATGGAGCCCCAGCGGAAGGCGGCAAAAAAGGCTGCCGCACTCCACTTCGATATCCTGGGCGCCAAGGCTGCCCACTTCGATACGATCAGCCGCACAATGACGGTCTTCGATCGAACGGATGCTGCCTACATGCGCGCGCGATGGGAGCTGATGCGCAATCCAGCTGTTGGCAGCCTCATAGCTGAGGATAGGTCCTGGATTCCGTCCGCTTACGCCGCTGCTGCGGCGATCAAGCACAACTGCGTCATTGTCGGCAACAGCCGGTTTTTCAAGAGACTCGCTGAACGCGTTGTGATCCCCGGCGGTGTCCGGCACCCCATCACCGGGGACTGGTTGGTCCCGCCACGCATCTGATCGCGGCCGCGGTATGATGCTGGACAAGGCGCTGCGACGTAGCTCGCGGCGCCTTTTCTTTTGCTCAGAACTCATAGTTCGAGGCGTCTTCGCCGGACGCGGTGAGCCAAAGACGAATAAGGCGCTCACAGTCCTCTTCAGAGGCTTGCCGGAATGTGACGCTGCCATCGGATTCGCGGACCGTATCCTTCTCAAGCACGGCCGCCATTTCGCCGGCGTAAAGAGCAAAATCGCGCTCATCCACCATTTTGACTGACTGTTTCATCGGAACCTCGCCTTGCGCCCGTCACCAAAACATATAGTCGTTTCCCATTTGCTGTAAAGTAGTCGTAAGATGAATTGGTGGATAAGAAATTGGGATTTTCACTGGGTTGGTGAATGCCAGCCTGGGATTATACGCACCAGCCCAATAAATCATCATAGAACCTAAGTATCTGATATTAACGATATTTTCGATGAATTTCGGCTTATGGTCGCTTGTCGGAGCGCCCTTCGGCGGGCGTTTTGCGGCACAAGAAATTGATTCCGCCACGGTGTCAACATGCCACGTTTCACAGAAATCGTCCGATTTACTTCAAAAGGCAAGCCAATACGCAGATGGTCCAACTTTCTGTTACGTTCCGAGTTATTACGGGTTTTTATTTCTCGGGAAAGGAGGAGCGTTGCTCAAATATAGTGAATAATATTGTGGCGAATACGGCGCTATAACTGCAGAGAAACCTGCCGTTTGCATGTTGCTCAATTGCGCATCGAAATGATCGAGTCGCGGCGTGCAGGCGGGCCCTGCGGCGTGCTTGGGCGCAGGTTCTAGCTGCCATGAGCAATTCAGATTTCTCGTGAATGAGGCGCGTCTGAGCCTGCGCGGCGAAGCTTCGGGCGAACCAGAATGATCGTCAGGAGACCCGCGATGGCATGCCAACGGACGTTGCGCGCGGACACTTCCTGGATGCTCAGATCGCGGCGTGAAAAGATATGCACCTCGGTTGATCGTCGGGCGGCGGAAGCGATTACGTCAGGGCGTCGGCCGCTAGCGTCGCGTTCCACGCTTCGATGAGGGCGTCTGCATTTTGAAGGAAGCGCTCTCCATGCTCTGAGAGTTTCGCGGTGCGTTTTCGGCCCGTTATGAAGAAGGGACGACCGCCCATGGAGGCTTCAACGCGGTCTAGTGCTTTTTGAACGATTGAAGCAGGGGCGCCGTAATTTGAGGCGATCAAGCTTATCGGTCCGCCGCTGCCGGTACTCGCAGTTCGGCAGACCATCCAGGCCAACGTCAGGTCGAGATGGCTAATTCTGACCGCTTGCCAGTCGGGGGTAGGTTTCATGGCGCCTCGCTTGCGTGCGCGGTTATTTAGCGAATCTCGTTAAAAAATGAATGAGACCGGGTCATTCGCTCCAAGATTTGCTGATCTTCGCAAGACCGCCGCGGCCCCGGCGCCAATTCGAGAGAGCATGATTTTGCGAAGATCGCGAAATCGACGCGATTAGATATCTGACCCGGGTTCTCGGCACTCGCGGTTAAAGATCGTCATTGGGGCGGAGACAAAGCGTGTAACGCAATCGCGTCGGCTCGCGGGATTGAGAATCCCGCCCACTTCCTTATGAAACTTCGGACAGCTGCTGAAACTCCAGAGGCGCTTGTGACGACGTTCAACCGGGCGACAGATGCACCTGAGTTTCTTTTTGGGGGAGGTGAGGCTGGGGCGCTGATGCGCCGGTTGAACTGGCATGACACGCCTTTCGGAAAGCCTGAAACCTAGCCCCAGAGTTTGCGCTCAGCCGTCAGCAGCTGTCTGGGCACAAATTCCCCGATAGCGATATATTGGGGCCTGACCTCGCGGTGCTTTACAACGATGCATGGAGCGAAATTCCTGGTGAGAAGCACCCGTGGGCTATGGGACGCTCAGGCCGCCAGGTCTGGCCGGAAATCTGGGACGCGATCGGACCACTGTTCGATCGAGTTCAGTCGACGGGGGAGGAGGTATGGCAGGAAGACCAGCTCTTTCCGATGCATCGTCGGAGCTATACCGAGGAGTGCTATTTCAACTTCACCTTTACCCCGATCCGCGGCGAGAATGGCGCCGTAGAAGGGATCTTCAATGCAGTGTTGGAAACCACCTTCCGCGTCATTGAGGAGCCCCGGGCGCGAGCGCTTCGCGACCTCGCCGAGCGCGTTGCTGCCGCTCGGTCTGAGGAGGATGTCATCACGGCGGAATTTGAATCCTTACAGACAAAGCCTCAAGACCTGCCCTTCTGTCTTCTATACGCGGTTGACGACGCCTCACTGAGGGGGGCGTTCAGGGTTTCGAGCTGAGCCACATTGCCTCAGCATGGGAGCGTGAGATCAAAATACCCTCGCATGGAGGTTCCGGCCAACGCAGCGGAACCATCACTCCCCCGGCGAAGTTCGCTGCGGCGGTATGGCCAGTCAGGATTAGTCGTCATGGTTGCGGACGGATTTCGGTGCGATAGCTGCGGCTCACCCAGCATTGCTGTTCCTTACGATCTCCGGCCCACCAGCGATGTATGTTGCGGCGGGTGCTCTCGCCGTTTGACGACATGGTCGGATTATCGCGCCTTCGTGACGACGGCCGTTCGGACGGAAGCGAACGGCCGCCAGCCTATCGCCGCTGATCCGCTTTCGGACGGCCGCGCATCGCTTCCCTGGCGCTCGAAATTTCCGGTGAATGCCTGACATCGGCGAGCTTCCTCCCCAGGCATGTTTTGTGACGGACGGCAGTGGGGAGCGTTCGAGACGCCCCTACAATTACCGAGGGATGAAACCGAGCTGCTATGTCGAAGCGCATCAAGCTATTGAGCTCGCGAATACGCGCTCCGAACAGCCCCCACAGACCTATTCAGCGGCGGGCGAAACTTCTGCCTGCGCTAGCGCAGAGCGGCTGTAGCGTTCCCGTAGCTGTATCGGCGTGCCCTGATCAGCGAGTGAAGGCTGCGGGCAGGGGAGGTATGCGCAGTGGCCAAGAACGATCGCGTGGTGACTGCGGTCGGCGCCAGGGGGCGGAGCCTGAAGCTCGGCGAATAGGGAACCCCTACAATGGGTCCTCGTTGATTTTCTAAGGTTGGATCGCGAGGCGCCCTTGGTCGCAATCTGGAAATCTGATGGACCGAACAAGCGACCGACGCAGGTGCGGCGCGCGCTCCATACGGAGCACTGTCGTGACAAGGATGGCAATCGCTACAAGGTCGTCGTCTGGCGCGAGTGGCCGGGCCTCTCACTGACGTCATACACGCGAAGACGGCACCCCCGTGCATTACGAGAACGCGTGCCATTTCACGCTTCCCTCTGGAAAAATGCTGACGCGCTGGGAGGATGAATGAACTTTTATACCCCTTAGCAGCGGTACCAGTCGCTACCACGGTTATTGCGGCTCGCCCGCGGCACCAGCACATTGGTAGGGACAATGTTTTAGCCCCTACCTACCATACCAGCGCTTATGCCTAAGGTTGCTTCTGGGGGCTCGCGGGAACATGCTTTCGCCCAGCGAGCCAAGTCCGGAGGTTTGCCGGCGTGGGATCAAGCTGCTTGCCGATCCAGTTCTGGACATCGACAGGATGCGCGACCACGATCTCGTGCCCGTCGCTCCTCGTCAGGATCTGACTGGTTAGAATCCGCTCGGTTCCATCGGTCAGCCGCATGGTCGACGTCTGGAAGCACTCGCATACAGCTGGCATGAAATCGGCCAGGTTGTCGGTGACGAGCAAGTGGGCGCGGGCAGCGAACGCTGTCGCGAGCACTCCGCCATCCTCAGGATCCTTGAGCGACAGATCCGGACTGCCACCCAGGATCACATAGGGTCTCAACTCTTCAGGCCCCCGCGCCATCATATCGATCACGGTCCGGGCGACATCATCAGCAACGTCATCTGCTACCGACAGCCGCTGGAGGACCTGCGAGAGCGTGTCGATCATCTGGAACGACGTCACAAGCTGTACCGGCCGCCCGGAGATCCAGCCGGACGCGATGGCGGCAAAGATGCGTTGAACGGCGGTATTGGATCGCTTCTGGAGACTGGCTTTGGTCAGGCGGACGAAGAAGTTGATATCGAGGACGACCCGAAGCGGGGACGTCACGGATAGCTCTCTGTGATGACCGCGTCGTCATAGTCTTCGGGGTCCGGGTCGATCTTCATCTGGCCGGCCGCCTTCTCGATAGCCTCGTCGAAACGCTGCACGGCATCCTGATACATGATCCGCCGGCCGATCTCGGCCAGACGCTTGCGACCCTTGCCGGCATCCGAGCTCGCATCAAGGAGAACGTCCCGAACCTCCTTGGGCAGGAGGGTGAACGCCTTCACTGCACTCTCGATAACGTTCGCCTGTGACCGGTTCTCGCGATGCGCGATCATTTTGACGCGCATCGCGACGTCGCTAGTCAGCGATGTTGAAAACGCCTTCTCTCTTACTGCGGTCATCGAAACCTCCCGAGAGGACAGCATATCATTTGGAATGCATGAATTCACATAAATTATGGGGTGGCCGGCCGCGGCTGATCAAGCCGAGTGAGATACGCCGACCGCGGAGCTGCGGAAATCGCTCAGGCCGGCTCCGCCAACCTATATCGCCGCAGCTTCGCGAGTATCTCGTCCGGGCTCCAAACCAGCCATCGCGGCCGTGAGGAGCATCTTGTCGCTGAGCGGTGAACCGTCCGGGCAGACGTGGACCTCGATATGGCGTTGCAGGGCAGAACCGCTCGAAGGCGGCTTGCATCTTCCTCAGCGGGTGGCCCGCAGGGTCGCGCTCGGGGCAAGACGCTGTGAGGGCCGCTGGCCCTCATGGGTATTGTGCGCAGGCGCTCAGATAGGACTGAAGGCGCAGGAGGGCGTCGAGATCGCCCGAGCCCAGCATGTTCAGCGGGCTTTGGCCAAAGACATCGTTCGCCTTGTTCATCCATTCGTAGCCGCGCTTGCCCTTGCCGATGACTGCGGCGAGCTGAACATGGATATTGAGCAGCAGTATGAGACGCAGCTTGAGATCATCGTCCATCTCGGCGAGGCAGCCAGACTTCCAGGCGGCGTAGAGCTCGGGCTTCATAGCCAGGATGCGGGCTCCGATCTCGGCATCGACGCGCCAGCGATCGAACAGGTTTGCGATAGCCCGATCGAGGGCGGCTACTTCCTCGGGCGTCATGCGAAGAGCTTCCGCAGTTCGTTGCCGGTTAGCGCGCGCCGGTTGAAGAGCGCATCCGCTATCGCCTGGAGTTGAGGGAGGTGCTTCGTCAGAAGGTCCCTGCATCGGGCGTCGAGAGTTCGAAGCTCGGTTTCCACCAACTCCCGGAAGCTACGGTCGATCAGGCCATCCCTGGCATCGCCGATCGGCGCGCGTTGGACGATATCGGCGCCTAGTCCAAGTGATCCATGGATGGAGCAGACCAGGTTAGTTGCAGCCTCGAGGTCGGCGTGGGACCCGGACGAGCCTTCGCCGAGCACGAGCGTCTCGGCTGCTCTGCCCGCGAGCAGGATGACGACTTGATCCTCGATGCGCGTACGTGTGCCGATGTTGCCGATGGCCTCAGCCAAGACGCCCCCGCCGCGTTTGCCGACCGAGACGGTGGATGCATGTTCGACGCGGCGTCCGAGCGCCATCGCCGCGACGGCGTGGCCGGCTTCGTGGGTCGCTATGCGGCGTAGGGTCTCGTCATCGTCGTCCTTGCTGCGGAACTGGGAGGCGACGTCATCGAACGTCAGCTCTCGTCCGACGCGGCGCGCTTCAGCGATCGCGTTCTTGGTTCGGAAAGCGACGTCCGCGCCTGTCGCGCCACAGGCGAGGTCTGCCAGGGAGATGAGCTGGGCGGAGGACAGCCTGTCGCCGAGATAGTGATGGAATACGTCCACGAGTTCAGTCGCGGAGGGGGGCGTGATCTCGAAGTGAAGTTCGATGCGCCCGGCGCGCGTGATCGCGGGATCGATGCGGCTGTAGAGGTTGGTCGCGGCGATAACGACCACGCCCTGGCGTTCGTCGTCGAGCAGTTTCAGCAGGCGCGTGACGACCACATTGAAGTAGGCATCGTGGCGGTCGTCATGACGGGCAGTACGGCTGGGGAGGGCGTCGATCTCATCGATGAAAAGCACGCAGGGTGCCTTTGCACGGGCCTCATTAAACGCCTGATCGAGAGCCTTTACGACGGAGTTGAGGTATCCGTCGGTCGTCGCGAAAAGCTTCCCGATCGAGGTGGAGACGATCGGCATCTTGCACTGTCGGGCGAGCGCAGAGGCAAAGAGCGTCTTACCGGTGCCGGGTTCGCCATGCAGCAGTGCGGCGCTGCTGAGCTCTGCCCAGGCCAGCTCACCGGCGCGATAGGATTGGATGTCGCGAGCAAGCGCCAGGCCCCACTCTTTGGCCGCGCCATATCCCGAGAGATCCGATAGCGAAGGTCCATCCGCCAGGCCGGAGGCGCAGGAGAGGCGCTGGTCGAGTGCGCGCAGACGAGCAACAGCGCGGCCGGCGAATTCCGAGGGTCTGATGGCGGCGAACAAAGCGCTGGCGGGGGCGATCGAACCGATCACGGGAGGAAGCTTTCCAATTCGGCCATTGCCGTAGACGGCGCGCAAGGTTGAGGCGATCTGCGAGTTGGCCGGGTGGGGGACCTTGAACCGGTAATCAGCGCAAGCGAGGATCGCGGGCGACGCCTGTGCCTCGGCGTCCATCACAATCAGAACGACGGATTGCCCGGCTTCCATGGCGGCGCGCAGCGAGGTGTCCTGGAAGGCGTTGTTGGCATCGCCGGATTTCTTCTCGATGGCGATGAAGTTGGCCGGGCGGAGGCGAGCCCGGGCTGCCTGGTGGATCATGTCGAACCAGTCGCGAGACGGTGCTTCGATGATCGCGATGAAGTTGCGCCGGCGGTTCGCGTCCTTGATCAGCCTGCGTGGCATCGCGTCGTCCAGCATCAACAAGGGCAGGTGGACGCTGGCGCGGACGGCGGTTTCCTTGTCGTCTTCGATGAGAAGCTCATCTGGGAGTTGGGCGTTGATGTTCATCGTGCGACCTCGGTACGCGACACGGCCGTGATGGCCTTGAGGCTGGGGAGCGAATGCGCCTGAGGCGCTTGCCCAGCCTGGTGACGGGCTAGGGCGTCGATCGGCGCGGAAGCCGTTTGGGACCGGATAGAGGCCGCGGGCTTGAGCGTTGCCTTGAGGGGACTTCGCCCGCGAATGCCGAATTCTACGGGGGTTTTGCGATCGGAGCGTAGCGATTGTCGGGCGAGAAAAGCGCCTGCCAGATGGCGAGTCGTCGACTCGGTGTCCGCTGGTACCGGGTAGCGTTACCAGCTACCTCCTACCATTGATGCTTAGATGCATTCAGGTGCCGAGATTAGACGCTTGCTGTGAATTTTGGGCGTGCTGAAAACGGTGCCTGGTAGCGCTACCCGCTACCTCTTACCGTTCATATGGTAAGGGGCTGCATCCACGGGATGGTGGAAGCTGGCGCGTGGGGCTGGAGGCGCACCTGGCTGCAAAGTGAGAGCGGCTCGGCAGCGTTGTAGTGGAGAACGCCGGACGAGACGAGCTTGAGGGCGGCATCGCAGCTGTCATGGCTGGCCTCGCATCTCTTGGCGCACTCGATCAGCGGGGCATGGCCGACGTCGCCGAGGAAGTCGATGACGCGAGCTTCGTCGAGGGCGTCGACTTCTACATGTGCGCAGCGGGCCACCTGCTGGGCGTTTGACCAGAACGGCTCGGACTGAAGCGCTGAGCTCGTGGTTGAGAATAGCCAGATATTGCGGCTGGCGAGGATACGGTCGGCCTCATGCCAGCACTCGCGGAGGAGGGGCGTGCTGACGAAGTCGTGGGCTTTGACGGCGATGACGAAGACCCCGACCTCGTGGCGTAGCAGATAGGCGTAGAGCCGTTCGAAGGCGTCCGCTTTTGCCGGCGGCAGGATGGAATGGAAGTCGAAGCTGCCGAAGGAGTGGGCGAGGGGATCGGCTTCCATATGGATGATCAGTTCCAGGCTGCCGTAGCTCTGTAGATCGAAGGATCCTGCGGCCTTGGTGGCTTTCAGCTTCATGACGCGGCCCTCTGACGGAGGGAGCTTATCGGCACGGCGCCGTTATCAAGCCGGTAGAAGCGCGAAAAGGTCCGAGCCCACTTGCCGTTCGAATCCACGCAGAAGAGCTGTGAGGTGGTGATCATCCTGGTGCCTAGGCGTGGATGATTTTCCGCCCAGCCGACCAGGCACGGAACCTGATGCTGGCCGATCATGAAGTCGCGGAGGACCACGGCGCTCTCCAGGTCCTGCGGGGTGGGGCGGGTGCCGGCGATGATATCGGTCAGATCGTCGGTAAGGCACTGGAGGAGGCGGATCCTCTCCAGAGCGCCGGCGCGTGCCTGCGGGTCGTCGAACATCAACGCGTTCTCCATAGGGGCGGGAAGATGGATTGGTCGCAGTGAGCGCGAGGCTCGGACACACGCGACGAAACAAGGATTGAGCTACACCAAATCGGTGCAATCCATTGCCCGATCGTGAATTGGCGCCGGCGGAGCAAGGATTGAGCTCAACGCCTCATTAACTACGCGACTTGCACTGTCCGAAGAGAAGTGGTGATCGTGCCGGCACAAGGATTGGCTGGCCGACTCACACTGCTGCTAGACGCAACAGGACGCAGATGGACGGAGCTGCCTTCAAGGAAGCGTTGGCGAAGTTGGGCCACACGCAATCCAGCTTTGCGCGCGAGAACCGTCTGCCTGTACGCACCATCCAGAATTGGGCTCGGAGCGGCCCTCCCGAGCACATGGTGCTCATCTTGAGCTCCATGCTGCGTCAGAAGATCGACCCACCACCTACTCTCGAATTCGGGTCGGACGATGCCGGTACCGACGATGCTGCCCGCGCCCTGGACCACACGCTCCGGTCAGTGCTCCAGCGCGCTACTCGGGCCGGCTGGCCCAAGGAAGTTGCCGCGGCTGGTGCCATCACCTGGTTCGCAAGGCAGTTGGCGAGCAAGCGCTAGTTATTTCGTATCTCCACCATAAATGCTCGATCGTTACCAAAGAGTTAATCCCCCGACGGATCTTCGAGAGGTCGCCAGTGAAAGTCCGGGACTGGTCTCCAGCCCCGGAACTCTTGTCAGAATGTCAGCCTGCAGGCTTGGCGGATGGCGATCTGAACTGGCGATGGCGGCAGCGACGGATCAAACTCCGCCCGCGGCAACAGCGGAGGCTGGGCCATGAATCGCGGCTCGCGACCTCGATGAGGCTGCGCTGAATGGACCAGGAACGGATGGCAGAGATAAACCGTCCCCGCCGCGCCGACCGCAAGATCGATGTGGCAATCGGCGGTCGACGCGTATCCGTCGGCCGATAACTCCCGCAATGACGCGCCTCGTTCACCGTAAGGCAGCAGTTCTCTAGCGATTGTCGCGTGGGATTCTCTTCGAATACGCGTGGGGGCATCGTCGGCCCCGACATCCGATAGCAGGAAGAGCATGAGCAGCGCTCGCCCGCTGCTTTTGACGTTCGCTCGCCATTCCATGAAGTCGGGATTTTCCAGCCCGAAGCTCACATCGACGTGCCAGCCGTCATAACCCGGTGCTTCCGATGAGGGAAACCGGATGGGAAACGTCCCCAGTCCGGTAGGGGAGATCCACCGGTCCTCACCGACGAGCTGGTTGAAGGCAGCGTGCAGGCGATCGGTATTCGCGGCCTGCACGAAGGCGGGCGTGGATTTCGATGCCACCCGAACGATCGGTTTGGTCCAGGTGTGAGGCTCGTCCGGCGAAAGGCCGATCTCCGCCCATAATTCTCTGCGACACTGGCTCGCGAGATCGCCGCTAAAGGCGTGATCCAACTTGACGTAGCCGTTGTCGATAAAGGCCTGCACCTGACTGTCAGTCAGGCCGTGAACGTGTTCAATGCCCATGTCACATGTCTCCGCTCGGCGATCGCTGAAGCGACGCCGGTTTGATCTGATTGGCGCTACCGCGCCTCGCTGCGTCAGCGGGTCAGATCAGCGGGAAGAATGTGGAGGCGAACATCATCATGACGGGCAGGAGTATCATGAGGCCGGCCACGTCCTCAAGCTCATGGCCTGCTGGTCAGCGCAGCCGCGCCCGATCACGAAGGATTAACGGCGAATTCCTTTACGCCGATCCTTGCGATCGTCCTTTGGCGCCTCTTCACATTTTGCCGGTTAGCTCTCCTCCGACGAGGAGAAGCCTATGCCGTCGGAAGCAGAAGTCTGGAAGGCCGCAGACGCCCTGAGAGATAGGGGCGAGAAGGTCTCGATCGAGTCTGTTCGCGGCGAGCTAACCAACGGCGGGTCCAATCGCGATGTTGGGCCTCACGTGGCGGCATGGAAAGCACAGCGGCGCTATCTGCCTGTCGTCGAGATGGCGAACCTGCCGGACGCGATGCAGACCGAGCTGACACGAGCTGCCAGCAAGATCTGGTCTGCCGCGCTGCAGGAGGCCACTCGGACGTTCAACGTCGAACGCGTGAACAATGAAACGGCCGTCCAGGTTGAGCGTGAGCATCGCGACGAGGCTCTCTCGACGATCGATGTCATGGAGGAAAGGCTGAAACTGGCGCATTCGGAGATAGGGCGCCTGTCAGCCGAGCTCGCCTTGGCCCGCGAACAGGTTTCAGGCTTTTACGAAAAACTGAAAAGGCTGCGCTCCAAGAGGGCCATCACGGAGGAAACCCTCCGAGAGGAGGCGGAGAACCTGCGGAAGTTCTGGGACTTTTCGATGCAGGAGATCTACGCGATGATGCCTGCTGCGGACACGGACAATCCGGGATGGACCGTTGCGGAGATTCTGGCGCGGCTGCCCGAAACGGTTCGCCTCGAGGCCAATAGGGATGCCGTCCTTGTCGACCTTCCGACACTAAGCAAGCGGATGGCCGAGCGCGCTCTTAGGGGCCGATATTTCGAGCGGACGGCTACCGATCGCTACCGCCGTCTGCTTGGGTGGGAAGCTGCTCAAGCCGATCAAGCCGCCTGAAGCTTATGCTGCCCTGGCTGCTTGAGAAGGCAACACGATCGTGGGTAAATTTGCAATCTCTGGCCCCAAGGTCCTCGGAGGATACTCGCCGTATTTTCGACCTTCAGTCATTGGCACGTGTCCCGTAATCGCATCGATCATGGCGTCGTCGATGAATTTCCGACCGTCGGTCTTGAAGCGATGGCGCCAACCGTGATTGGGAGCGACGTCCTCGTCCTTGATGCCCAAGTCGCGGACCCACTTGGCAAGATGGGCGCCCACAAGCTCAGAAGGTGATGTCTTCCCCTTGGTGCGCTTCAAAGCGAACAGAGGCTCCTTTCCTTTCTTGGACTGCGCAAACGATAGAAAGCCTTGTTGGATGAGATGTTCGTGCAGCGGGACGAGCCACTTCTGCTGGGATTTCTGCGTTCCCGCCTCCGGTGTGATCAGCAAGCACCAGAAATTGTCCACGAATTGTATGTCGCAACCGCGCGCCTGAGTAATCTCGTTCACGCGGGCGCCGGTATAGGCGCAGAGCCAGGGTACCCATCGGCGCGCAAATGCATAGTGTTTCTGGAGCTTCTCCGGCGGAGGTAGCAGGGAGGCCTCGAGGATTTTGATAGCTTCCTGATCATGGAAGCCTCGCATCTTCCGACCTTTGTCTCGACGGCCGAGGTCCACCATCACGTCAGCGGCGGGGTTGGTGGAGATTTTTTTCGCCTTCTTAAGTTTGTTGAAGAAGCTTTTTACTGCCGCGAGATTGTTCCTGGAGAAGCTGCGCGGTGTGACCGCGTCGCTTCGCAGGGTAATCTCCATCCACAATTCCACATCCTCGCTCGTAACCGCACGAAGATCGGTTTTCTTCGCCGTGGCCATGAGAGCATCAAGGATGGGCCGGAAGCGCTTGCGAGTGGCTGCCGCGTATTTCTCGGAGATCGTGACCCAGACCTCGTCGAGCAACAGCTCGTCAGGCTTCTTGCCGTCCTTAGATGGTGGAGCTTCCCACGTTGGAAAGCGGTCAGCATCGGGATCAGGTCGCCAATCGCCTTCCATCTGCTGGAAGTAGAGCTGACACGCCTGCTTCAGCGACCTGTTGGTGGCGACTCGCAGCCTATGCATGGTGTCCGCATCGACCTGGACGCTCTTCTCCTCCAGCTTTGCAGAGAGGACAAAATCGCAGTGGCTAAGCGCTTCTTCCCGCGTTTTGCCGTGGAGGGGCGCCGTGCCATCGGCCGCATCGCAGGCGAGAGACAAGAAGGCCCAGTGACCGTTCGGAATTGCCATTGTCCTGACTTTTCCGAACCTGGCCAGGTACTGGGCATAAATTTCGCCGGCGATCGCTTCGACCTGCGCGTCGTCGAGGTATATCGGGCCATTTCGAATGCCGTTGCGAAGGGCCGCCCACCGCGCTTCGACCTTCAGGTCCCTTTCGCGGAACAGGGCTCTCGCCTCAGCCGGGTCCTTCGTCCCCAGCGAGGATTTCACCATCATGGAGCCAACCGCCTCCACAAGGTCCTTGGGGACGCGCTTGCGGTGGTAATAGACGCCGGTTTTTGGGTGTTTCCAAGGATTGGCCATGCGAAGTACCATGTGTACCACCCGTGTGTACCACTCGGTGGTTGCCAAGCCCTTGCTAGGGCAGCGTTATTCCGCAAAATCAGGGGGTTGGGGCTGGTGCTGCGAGAGAGGATTGAACTCTCGACCTCTCCATTACCAATGGAGTGCTCTACCACTGAGCTACCGCAGCAGGTCCGGCGGCCGGGGCGTTCGCGGTTGCTCTGAGGCGGTTGCGGGCGCTGGCGTCGTTCCGAAGCGGCGCCCTGATGCCACATGCGCGCGGCGGACGCAACCCGCTCGATCAATCCGGCAGCAATAACCGTGGATCGATGCGGAAGAGGCGGCCGTCGCCGAGCAGATGCGCGCTCAATCCCGCACGGAAGAGGGGCCGGAAAGCGGCGTCGCGCAGGTTGAGCCCGCCGGCATAGGCGCCCATAGCTGGCATGACGCAGCGCTGCGCCGACAGAGCGAAACAGCGCCGCCGGATCGCGCGCCCGCGCATCCTGACCTTGGCGGCGGGATGCAGGTGCCCGGCGATCTCGTATCCGTCTTCGCAAGCGGACGGCTCGTGGCGCAGGATCACGCCGGCGAGCGTGAGGCTGTCCAGGCTCTCGCCGCCCATGGCGCGGCTGATGGCGGGGTCATGGTTGCCGGTGATCCAGAGCCAGTCGCGTCCCTGCTGCAGGGCGGCCAGCGCGGCGTGCATCTCGGGCGCGAGGCGGTTTTCGGCGTCGCGATCATGGAAGGAATCGCCTAGCGCGATCACGCGGGCGGGCCGATGGCGCCGGATCGCGGCGGCAAGCGCGGCAAGCGTCGCGGTCGAATCATAGGGCGGCAGCATCACGCCGCGCGACGCATAGGCCGAGCCCTTCTCCAGGTGCAGGTCCGCGACGACGAGCGTGCGCTCCTCCGGCAGCCAGAGCGCGCCCGAGAGATCGGGCACGAGCGCGAGCCGGCCCAGCATGAAGGCCTCGTTCGTCTCTCCCGATCCTTTGGCCTGCATTGCCGCTACCGTCACGCCATCGCCTCTTCCGTCAGCATCGCCTCTGCTTCCGCCAGGATCTCGTCCGCCGCCTCGCCATAAACCGCCTCGCGCCCGATCTCGAGCATCACGGAGACGCCGAGCGGCGAGACATGGTCGAGCGGCTGATGCACGATTCGGCCGCTGATCCGTGTCAGCATCTCACCAAGCCTGCGAATGTCGAGCAGGCCCGTCGCCGCATCGGCGCGGGCCGCCTTGAGCAGGATATGGTCGGGCTCGTGCCGCCGCAGCACGTCGTAGACGAGATCGGTCGAGATCGTCACCTGCCGGCCGCTTTTCTCCTGGCCGGGGAAGCGCCGCTCGATCAGCCCGCCGATGATGGCGCAGGAGCGGAAGGTGCGCTTCATCAGCGCCGATTCCGCCATCCAGTCTTCGAGGTCGTCGCCGAGCATGTCCTGCGCGAACAGGTCGTCGAGATCGAGCGCGCCGCGCGCGATCGCCGCCGTCATGTCGCCGAGCGCCCAGCAGGCCATGCCGTAATCGTTGCAGACGAAGCCGAGCGGGCGCATGCGGGCGCGCTCCAAGCGGCGCGTCAACAGCATGCCGAGCGTCTGGTGGGCGAGGCGGCCCTCGAACGGATAGGCGACGAGATAGAAGCGCCCGCCGCGTGGAAAAGTCTCGACCAGCAATTCGCCCGGCTGTGGCAGTCGCGAGACCCGCTTCTGCGCGTGGAGCCAGGCCGAGACCTCCTCCGGCAGCGTGCGCCAGAGGCTGGGCGAAGCCAGGATGGCGCGCACACGCGCGGCAAGGAAGGTCGAGAGCGGGAATTTGCCGCCGTCATAGGAGGGGATCTTCGGATCGGTGCCGGGCGAGGCGCGCGAGCAGACCGCTTCGTTCTCGACGATGCCCTCGAAGCGTAGCACCTCGCCGGCGAAGATGAAGGTGTCGCCGGAGACCATCGTCTCGGCGAAATACTCCTCGATCTCGCCGAGCACGCGCCCGCCGCGGGTGATCATGCCGGGCTGCCCGGGCTTTCCGGCCCGCGCCCGGCCGAGCCGGACTTTCAGCATCGTCGCCTCGACGATCGTGCCGACATTCATGCGGTATTGCTGGATGACGCGGGCATGGCTGGCCCGCCAGAGGCCGGCCTTGTCCTGCCTGAGCTTGGCGAAGCGCTCATAGCTCTTCAGCGCATAGCCGCCGGTCGCGACGAAATTCACGACGGCGTCGAAATCTTCGCGGGTCAAATCGGCATAAGGCGAGGCGGTGCAGACCTCCTCATAGAGCGCATCAGCCTGGAAGCCGTCCGAGCAGGCGACGCCGAGGACATGCTGGGCGAGCACGTCGAGTGCGCCGATGCGGGGCGGCGGCGTGTCCTGCGCGGCCTCGTGTACGGCTTCGAGCGCGGCGCGGCATTCCAGCAATTCGAAACGGTTGGAAGGCACCAGCAGCGCCTCGGAAGGCTCGTCCATGCGGTGGTTGGAGCGGCCGATGCGCTGGATCAGCCGGCTCGCGCCTTTGGGTGCGCCGAGATTGACGACGAGGTCGACATCGCCCCAGTCGATGCCGAGATCGAGCGTGGCGGTGCAGACCACGGCCTTGAGCCGCCCGTCCGCCATCGCGGCCTCGACCTTGCGACGCTGCTGAGCGTCGAGCGAGCCGTGATGCAGCGCTATCGGCAGGTTGTCGTCGTTCAGGTTCCACAAGGCCTGTAAGGCGAATTCCGCCTGCATGCGCGTGTTGACGAAGACCAGCGTCAGCTTGTGCGTGCGGATCGCCTGATAGACCTCGGCCATCGCATGCTGGGTGGTATGCCCGGCGATCGGCAGGTTGCGCTCCGTGTCGAGGATGCCGATGCGCGGCTTGGCGCCGCCCGCGACGGTGACGAGCCCGGCCGGCGTCTCGGCGCCGCCGAGATAGCGTTGCAGGTCGGCCGGTTCGCGCACCGTCGCCGAGAGGCCGACGGCCGAGACCTGTGGCGCCAGCGCCTTCAGCCGCGCGAGATCGAGCGCCAGCAGGTCGCCGCGCTTGGAGGTGACCAGCGCATGCAACTCGTCGAGCACGATGCGGCGCAGGGATGAGAAGAACGGCGCGGCGTCGCGATGCGAGACCAGCAGCGCGAGCTGCTCCGGCGTCGTCAGCAGGATATCGGGCGGACGCTGGATCTGCCGCGTGCGCTTGGCTGCGGAGGTGTCCCCGGTGCGGGTCTCGATCGTGATGGGCAGTCCCATCTCGCGCACGGGCGCTTCGAGATTGCGGGCGATGTCGACGGCGAGTGCCTTCAGCGGCGAGATATAGAGCGTATGCAAACCGTCATGCTTGCCTTGGCGCTCGGCCAGCTCGACCAGCGAAGGCAGGAAGCCGGCGAGCGTCTTGCCGGCGCCGGTCGGTGCGACCAATAGCGTCGAGCGTCCGGCGTGAGCCTCCTCCAGCAGCGCGAGCTGATGCGGCCGCACGCCCCAGCCGCGCCCAGTGAACCAGGCCTCGAAAGCGGGAGGGAGCGGGGAGGAAGCGGCCATGCCGGCCGAAGATAGGGGGTATGGGAGGAGAACGAAAGGGGAATGACGCCCTGCTGCGGTCGATATGCCTAAAGATCAAAAAGCCGATCTTGCCACGCATCCAAACGCGCAGTGGCGACGTAGACGCCATGAGGTCTGGCCCCGCCTCAAAGCCGCATCTGGGGCTGACCCGGTCGCTGACCCCCTCCGCGACCGGGTCTCTTGCCGCCGCTATCGGTATGGCTGGCTTTCAGCGCCGCTCCGCGACGACCAACAGCCCCGGCACGGGCGCGCCGCGATCCTGCCGCGTGCTGGCGGGCTCGACGAGTATCGGTGTAAGGCCGGCTTCGGCCAGCCGCTCCCTCAGCCAGCTTTCCGCATGCGCGAACCGCCGATCTTCCCCCACGACAACGCCGTCGCCGTCATGGCTCTGCACCGTGAAGGCCAGCAGCCCGTCCGGTTCCAGCACGCGCGCGCTCTGGGCGAAGCAGGGTGCGAGCTCGCCGAGATAGACGAAGACATCGGCCGCGACGACGAGATCGGCGGAGGCGTCCGGCCGGCTGGCGAGGAAGGCCGTGAGCCCGGCAACGGCGAGCTTGTCGTAGAGCGGCGTGCCATCCGGGGCGAGCTTGGTCCGCGCCCGCTCGATCATGCGCGGCGAGAGATCGCAGCCGGCGATGAAGCCGCTCTGCTCGTGGATAGCCTCGCCCATCAGGCCGGTGCCGCAGCCGAGATCGTAGACCACGTCGAACCGGAAGGGCCGGCCGGCGTTGCTGCAGCAACGGACGAGCGCTGCCTTCAGCAGATCGGGCGCGTTGTATTGCAGGGTTTGCGTGAGATGGCTGTCGAAACGGTCGGCATAGGCGTCGAACAGCGCGCCGGAGAAATTCTCCGAGGTCGCCTGCTCGGCCGACATCGCGCCGATGCGGGCGAGATCGAGCCGCGCGCCGAAATGGTCGTTGGGGTCGAGGTCGAGACATTGCCGCCAGGCGGTGGCCGCGTCCTCTCGGTGGCCGAGCGCCTCCTGCGCCAGCCCGTAGAGATGCCAGGCCGCCGTGAAGTGATAGGCCTGCGACAGCGTCTGGTCGAGGATATCGACAGCCGCTTGCGCGTCCCCGTCCTTCAGCGCAGCTTCGGCCCAGCCATAGCGGCGGTCGAGCACGGGGTCGCCGGACGAGGCGAAATGCGTGGTCGAGCCTGTATCGGTCATACCGACCGATCTAGCCCAGGAGTGTGACGCTGGCCAGACAAAGCGCCCGCTGGCGCCCTTCCGAATTGCTGCTGCCGACGCCGGCCGGGCTCTATTGCCCGCCCGCCGACATTCATATCGATCCCGTGCGGCCAGTGGCACGCGCGCTGATCACGCACGGCCATTCCGACCATGCACGCGCCGGTCATGGCGCCGTGCTGGCGACGCGGGAGACGCTGGCGATCATGGCCCTGCGCTATGGCGAGGGCTTTACCGGCTCGCAGCAGGTCGCGGTGCCCGGCGAGAGCGTGCGCATCGGCGAGGTCGATTTCACCTTCGTGCCCGCCGGCCATGTCCTCGGCTCCGCCCAGATCGCGGTCGAGAGCCGTGGATTGCGGATCGTCGCCTCCGGCGACTACAAGCGCGAGCGCGACCCGACCTGCGCCGGTTTCGAGCCGGTGCCCTGCGATATCTTCATCACCGAGGCGACCTTTGGCCTGCCGGTCTTCCGCCATCCGCCGGCGGCGGGGGAGGTGGCCAAGCTCCTGGAATCCGTCAGGCTCTTCCCGGAGCGGACGCATATCGTCGGCGCCTATTCGCTGGGCAAGGCGCAGCGCGTCATGGCCCTGATCCGCGAGGCCGGCTACGAGCGGCCGATCTATATTCATGGCGCCGTCGAGAAGATCACGGCCTTCTATGAGGCCGAGGGCATCCCGCTCGGCGAGGTCAGGCTGGTCTCGGAGACCGATCGCAAGACGCTGGGCGGCGAGATCGTCATCTGCCCGCCGAGCGCGACGCAGGATCTCTGGGCACGCCGCTTCCCCGACCCGGTCACTGCCTTCGCTTCGGGCTGGATGCGGATCAGGGCCCGCGCACGCCAGAAGGGCGTCGAGCTCCCGCTCGTCATCTCCGACCATGCCGATTGGGACGACCTGCTCGCGACGATCAAGGAGGTTCAGGCCGGCGAGATCTGGGTGACCCATGGCGAGGCCGAGGCGCTCGTCCATTGGTGCGGAACGGCGGGGCTTAAAGCCAAGCCGCTGCATCTCGTCGGCTATGGCGACGAGGGCGAGGCCGATCCGGTCGAGGAGGCGGCCGATGCGGCGGTTTGATGATCCCAGTCCTCATCCTGAGGAGCCGCGCAGCGGCGTCTCGAAGGATGCTCCAGGAGGCTCCGGAGATCGCTGGAACATCCTTCGAGACGCGCTTCTGCGAAGCGCTCCTCAGGATGAGGGCTTGAGGGATGGCTTACCGGGACGCCGCGACGACCGGGCGCGATGGGGCGGTCATGCCGACCATGGCATTGGCCATGTCGCGGGCGAGGCAGTCATAGCCCGCATCGCTCATGTGGAAGCCGTCGGTCCAGAGCGCGGTCTTGAAGGCCTCGGCATCGCTGCGGTGCCATTCGCGCATCGCGTCGTAGCGGCCGAAGACCGGCACGGCCTCGCGACGGGCGACCTCGCCGACCGCCTCGACATATTGGCCGTAGCGCTGCGGATCGCGCACCGACGGGAAATACTGCGGATCAAGGATGGCGAGCGCCGGGCCGGCCTCGCGCACCAGCGAAATGCCTTCGCCGACCATCGCCTTGAAGGCGTCGAGATCGCCGCCCTTGACGGCGTCATTGGTGCCGACCTGCCAGATCACGAGGTCGTAGGGACGCGCCGCCAGCGCGGCCTTCATGCGCGCGAGCGTCTGAGGAGCGGTCTCGCCGCCGATGCCGGCATTGACGATCTCGACCTTGGACTTCGGCCAGGCCTTGCCGAGCAGCGCCTGGAGGCGGGCGGGATAGGTCTTGTCCTTGGCGCTGGCGCCGATGCCTTCGGTCGAGGACGAGCCGATGGCGAGGATCGTCAGGGTCTGGCCCTGCGCCACCTTGTTCGAAAGGGGAGCCAGTGTCGCATTTGCGCGCACGATCGGCGTCTCGCGGCAGGAGAAGCTCGCCGCTTGCGCGGGGGCTCCGGCCGACAGCATTGCAGCGATGACAGGCAAGGCAAGGAACCGCATCGCGGCACGCATCGGCGTCTCTCTCCTGGCTACTCCGCTGCCGTTAAGGTTTCTTTCATGAACGGTATCTGAACGATGCGCTGCAACACGAACGAAGCGGCCTGGTGTGGCGCGAGGGCGACAGCATGAATCGCTTCGCCTGGCTGCTCGACCGCCTCGCCTATGAACCGCGCCGCAACGCCAAGATCGCGCTGATTGCGGACTATCTGCGCACGACTCCCGATCCCGATCGCGGCTATGCGCTGGCGGCGATGACCGGCGGCCTCGTCTTCCGCAACGCCAAGGCAGGGCTGATCCGCGCGCTGATCGCCGAGCGCACCAACCCCGTGCTCTTCGCGCTGTCCTATGACTATGTCGGTGATCTCTCGGAGACGGTCGCGCTGATGTGGCCGGCCCGGCACGGCGCCAATGCGGTGCCGCATCTGCCGGAGGTGGTCGAGAGCCTGCGCGAAGCCGGCAAGACCGATCTGCCGCGCCTCGTCGCCGGCTGGCTCGACGCGCTCGACGAGACCGGCCGCTGGGCCTTGCTCAAGCTCATCACCGGGTCCTTGCGCATCGGCGTCTCGGCCCGGCTCGCCAAGACGGCGGCCGCCAGTATCGGCGGAGTGCCGGCCGACGAGGTCGAGCAGGTCTGGCACGGGCTGGAGCCGCCTTATGCCGAGCTCTTCGCCTGGCTGGAGGGGAGGGGCGCCCGGCCCGAGGCGCGCGATCCCGCGCCCTTCCGCCCTGTCATGCTCTCGCATCCGATCGAGGACGGCGATTTCGACAAGCTCGATCCGGCCGAATTCTCCGCCGAATGGAAATGGGACGGTATCCGCGTCCAGGCGGTGAGCGGCCGCAAGGCCGACGGCACCCGCGTGACTAGGCTTTATTCCCGCACTGGCGAGGACATCGCGGGCGCCTTCCCCGATCTCGTCGAGCAACTGACGATCGACGGCGCGCTCGACGGCGAATTGCTGGTGATGCGTGAGAGCGCCGTCCAGAGCTTCAATACGCTTCAGCAGCGGCTCAACCGTAAGACCGTCACCGCGAAGATGCTGGGCGAATTTCCCGCCCATATCCGCGTCTACGACCTGCTCGTCGACGGCGAGGAGGATATCCGGCATCTGCCGCTGGAAGAGCGGCGCCGGCGACTTGAGGGCTTCCTGTCACGGCTGTCCAGCATCCGCTTCGATCTCTCGCCGGTGATCCCCTTCGCCTCCTGGGACGAATTGACGGCCGCGCGCGCCGACCCGGCCGGGGCCGGGGCGGGCGCAGATGCGGAAGCGGTCGAGGGCTGCATGATCAAGCGCCGCGATTCGCCCTATCTGCCCGGCCGCCCCAAGGGCTATTGGTGGAAATGGAAGCGCGATGCCCGGCTGGTCGACTGCGTGCTGATGTATGCCCAGCGCGGCCACGGCAAGCGCTCCTCCTTCTATTCCGATTACACCTTCGGTGTCTGGCGCGTGGCGGAGGATGGCGGGCAGGAACTCGTCCCGGTCGGCAAGGCCTATTTCGGCTTCACCGACGAGGAACTGATCGAGATCGACAAATATGTCCGCAAGAACACGCTGAACCGCTTCGGCCCGGTACGCGAGGTCACGCATGACGCGCAATCCGGCCTGGTCTTCGAAGTCGCCTTCGAGGGTTTGCAGCGCTCGACGCGGCATAAATCCGGCCTCGCCATGCGTTTCCCCCGGATCAACCGCATCCGCTGGGACAAGCCGCCACGCGAGGCCGACCATATCGAAGTCCTGGAAGCGCTGTTGCCGACCAATGGTTGAACCGGAATGGGTTGCAGCCTTGCGCTTGCAATGCTTGTGATGCGCGGTCGGCCTGAGGCAAAATGTCCGGGTGGGACGAATGCATCGGCTCGAAGCGGGTAGCCCGGCTTCGGGCGGGGGCGATGCAGGCTTTAAGGAGTGGGGCGATGAGCAAGCAGCCTTCGACGCGGATCGTCATCGCGGACGATCATCCGCTGTTTCGCGGCGCGCTTCGCCAGGCCGTGTCGAGCGCGCTCGGCGGGGCCGATGTCAGCGAAGTCGGCTCGCTGGAAGCCCTGACCGAGGCTCTGGCCAGCGGCGGCGATGCCGATCTCGTCCTGCTCGATCTGACCATGCCGGGCGTCCAGGGCTTTTCTGGCCTGCTCTTCCTGCGCGCCGACCATCCGGAAATTCCGGTCATCGTCGTCTCCGCCAATGACGATCCGGCGGTGATTCGCCGCTGCATCGAGTTCGGCGCGCTTGGCTTCCTGCCGAAGACTGCGGATGTCGCGCAGATGGGCGAGGCGATCCGCGCCGTGCTCGACGGCGGTGTCTGGACCCCGCCCGGCGTCGACCTCTCCGCTCCGGTCGATGCCGAGATCGCCGACATGGTCCGCCGCATGTCGACGCTGACGCCGCAGCAGGTGCGTGTGCTGATGATGCTGTCCGAGGGGCTTCTCAACAAGCAGATCGCCTATGAGCTCGGCGTCTCCGAGGCGACGGTGAAGGCCCATGTCTCGGCGATCCTGACCAAGCTCGACGTCGACAGCCGCACGCAGGCCGTGATCGCCGCCTCCAAGATCGCCGGCACCGCCTGGGCGACGGCGGGGGCATCGGCGACGGCCTGACATCGATCGTTCAGTCCCCGTTCAAGCGCAGTCTGTTTCGGGTTAAGACAGTGCGGAAGCGCCCCGGGTCGGCATGGGGCGCAACAGGATGGCTATCGCTTCCATGGAACGGTTTCTCGGCGGCTCGCCCCTCAGCGTCCTCGTCCGCCTGATCTTCATTTCGCTGCTCGTCGGCGCAGCCATGGCTTTCCTCGGCCTGTCCCCGCAGAGCCTCTACGAGGCCGCGGCGCGCTTCCTGCGCTCGATCACCGGGCTCGGTTTCGGCGCGATCCGCGAAGTCGGGCAATGGCTCATCGCCGGCGCCCTGATCGTCGTGCCGCTCTGGCTCCTGATGCGGCTCTTCGCGGCGCGGAAATAAGCGCTACAGCCGTTCGCCGCGCGCGATCGCCGCCGCGTCGCGCCCGATCAGGGCTGTCAGGCGCGTCAGCCCGGCGCGGCGCGCCCGCGTGGCGAGGCCCGTTTTGATCTCCTTGGCGAGACCCGGCCCCTTGAACACCATCGCCGAATAGAACTGCACCAGCGTCGCGCCGGCACGGATCTTGGCGAAGGCGGCTTCAGCCGAATCGACGCCGCCGACGCCGATCAGCGGGAACTGCCCTTCGACGCGCAGGAAGGCCTCGGCCAGCATGCGGGTCGAGGCGGTGAAGAGCGGCTTGCCGGAGAGCCCGCCGGTTTCGCCCTTGCTGGCGCTGCGCAGGCTGTCCGGACGCGCGATCGTGGTGTTGGAGACGATCAGCCCGTCGATCTCCCGCTTGCGCGCAACCGCGATCATGCCGTCGAGTTCGGGCAAGGTCAGGTCCGGCGCGATCTTGATCAGGACCGGCGTGCGCTTGCCGCCGGCTGCGACCGCGTCCCGTGCGGCAAGCGTGCGCGCTACCAGATCGTCGAGTGCGCTTTCCGCCTGCAGGTCGCGCAGACCCGGCGTGTTCGGGGAGGAGACGTTGATCGTCAGGAAATCCGCGAGTGGGGCGAGCCGCCGCGCCAGCGTCGCGTAATCGGCGGCACGGTCGGCCGATTCCTTGTTGGCGCCGAGATTGACGCCGACGAGCCCGTTGCGGGCCCGGCGCGCTTCGAGGCGCTTGGCCACGGCTTCCATGCCCTCGCTGTTGAGGCCGTAGCGGTTGATGACGGCCTCGTCCTCCAGCAGGCGGAAGACGCGCGGGCGCGGATTGCCGGGTTGCGGCAGCGGCGTGACGCCGCCGACCTCGACGAAGCCGAAGCCGAGGCCCAGCGCGCCGTCGACGGCCTCCGCATTCTTGTCGAAGCCGGCTGCGAGCCCGACCGGATTGGGGAAGGACAATCCGAACGCCTCGGTCGCGAGCACGGGATCGTCCGCACCCGGTTTCAGCGCCGGCGCCGTCGCCAGCGCCGTGACGCTCAGGCGATGCGCCGTCTCCGCATCCATGCGGTGGATCAGCGGCCGGGCGAGGTTGAACAGACCGCCGATCATGCGAGCTCCTCCGGCAGGGCGTGGTGGCCGTCGCTCTTCAACGGCATGGGGACGATCCAGCGCGCCGCTTTCGGATCGAGCGGGGCGTATAGATGCGGGAACAGGGCGCCGCCGCGCGAAGGCTCGTAGCGCAGGGCCGGGCCGAGGCGCCCGTCGTCGATCGCGATGAGCAGGAGCCCGTCCTGCCCGGCGAAATGCTTCGCCGCGGTCTCGGCGACCTGCGCAGCCGTGGAGAAATGGATATAGCCGTCGGCGAGATCGACCGGGGCACCGTCGAAGCGGCCCTTGGCCTCGGCTTCCGACCAGAGCGCGGCAGGGCATATCTTGTAGATCAAGGGCACCGGCAATCTCGCATACGCATCTCGGGCACCGGCTTAATCACTGGCAGGAGGATTCCGCAAGCCGTTGTCCGATTATGGCGAGATTTGGATTGAAATCTTATATGATAGGGGATATTTCCTATCTTCTATCCCCGCCCTACGGCAAGAGCGAAGCGAGGCCTGCGCGATGCTGTCACATGACCAGATCTGGGGGGCGATCGACACGCTGGCCCAGCGCTACGGTTTCACCGCCTCGGGGCTGGCGCGCAAGGCCGGGCTCGACGCCACCACGTTCAATCGCTCCAAGCGCGTTGCCCCCGACGGGCGCGAGCGCTGGCCCTCAACCGAATCGATCTCCAAGATTCTGGTCGCGACCGGCGCCTCTTTCGACGAGTTCATGAGCGTGGTGCTGCGGCGCGAGCCGGCGCCGGCGCGCACGATTCCCTTGATCGGCTTCGCCCAGGCGGGTTCCGGCGGCTTCTTCGACGATGGCGGGTTTCCGGTCGGCACGGGTTGGGAGGAGGTCGCCTTTCCCGGCGTCGCCGACGAGAAGGCCTATGCGCTGGAGATCTCAGGCGATTCCATGTTGCCGCTCTATCGCGACGGCGACACCATCATCGTCTCGCCGACCGGGACGGTCCGGCGCGGCGACCGGGTCGTGGTCAAGACGGTGGAGGGCGAGGTGCTGGCCAAGCAGCTCAAGCGTCAGACCGCCAAGACGGTCGAGCTCGCCTCGCTCAATCCCGAGCATGCCGACCGCGTGCTGAACAATGCCGAGATCGCCTTCATGGCGCGGGTCATCTGGGCGAGCCAGTAGGGCGGTCCGATCGGCGGCTATGGGCTGCAGGTGTGTGAAGCTGATCGGAGAAACGCGCCGTCGTCCCGGACAAGCCGCGAAGCGGCGCCGATCCGGGATCCATCATAGAGCACTGGCGCCCTTCGATGGATCCTGGGGCAAGCCCGAGATGACGACGCGGTTCCACTGAAAGCGACGGGGGCTTTAATGCCCGTTGGCGCGCCGCGCAGGCAGCATGACCGCAAAGACGGCACCGGTCTCCGAGGGTTCGAGCGCGATCGATCCGCCATGCAGGCGGACCAGTTCGGCGGCGATCGCCAGCCCAAGGCCGGTGCCGCCGGGCGTCACCGAGCCGCGGAAGGCCTGGAACAGGTTGGCTCGCGCCCGCTCCGGCACGCCGGGGCCATTGTCGATGATGCGCAACGTCACCGAGCCATTTTCCGGTCCGCCCGTCACCGTCAGCACCGGTTGGTCGCCGGGGTCCGCACCGGCCCGCGTCAGCGCCTGGATCGCGTTGCGCATCAGGTTGGTCAGCACGCGCGCCATCTGGTCGGGATCGCAGGGCGCTGACAGCTCGGACGGAATCCGGTTCTCGAAACGCGGTTGCTTGCCCTCGCCGAGGCCGAGCATCTCCGCCTGCTCGGCGACGAGCTGGCGCAACGGCACGTCGCGGATGGCGGGCGTCGCCTCGGCGGCGCGGCCATAGGCGAGGGTCGCCTGGCAGAAATCGATGGCGCGGCCGAGCGTCGCGATCAGGCGCGGCGCGAAGCGGCGGATCTTGGCGTCACGGGTCTCGATCAACTGGTCGGACATGAGCTGCGCCGCCGCCAGCATGTTGCGCAGGTCGTGGTTGATCTTGGAGACGGCGAGGCCGAGCTCGGCGAGATGCTTCTTGGTGCGCAGTTCGTCGGCGAGCGTCCCCTGCATGCGGGCGAGCGCGCGCTCCGCCTCGCCGATCTCGTCGGCGCGCAGCGAGGGCTCGATGATCCGCCGCGGATTCTCCGGGTCGGCCTCGAACTCCATGACATTGGCCGCCAGATGCCGTATCGGCCCGATGATCAGCGCATTGAGCGCGATATAGACCGCAAGCGCGGTCAGGCCGGTGAGCAGCAGCGAGATCAGCAGCAGGCTCCAGGAGAATTTCAGCATCGCCCGGTGCAGCGGCGCCTCGTCGATGACGATCTCGACGAAATCGGCGCCGCCGACCGCCTCGCCGACGACGCGGATCGGCATCGTCGCGGGCGCGACGAGCATCGTGACGGCCTCGTTGATCGCCTGCAGCCAGTCGAGATTGCGCAGGTCGATCGAGCGGGCGACCTCCGGCGGCGGCATCGAATCCAGGCTGAGCAGGCGCCGCGCCCCGCCGACGCGCGCCGCGATCGCGCGGGCGCCGACACCCATCAGCAGACGGTTCTCGCTGCCCTCGGGCAGGCCGTCCTCCGGCGCGCCTTCCAGCACCAGTGCGGCGACCTGCGCGGCGGCGATCCGGTCATGCAGCCAGTTGCGCCGGAAATTCGCGATCGAGGGCAGATAGATCAGCACCTCCGCCAGCATGACGAAGAGCACGGTCACGAGCAGCAGCTTGGCCGACAGGCCGAGGCGCGTGAGTCCGCGCGGCTGGCTGACCGACAAGGCTGGCTTGGGTGCATGCATCGTCGGGGAGCTTAACCGAAACGCCGCAAAAAGCCGATGAGGCGGCGCAGGGCCGGCCGCGTGGTCAATGTCGCATGGAAGGAGAGCGCGGCACGGCGTGAGGCATCGGAGCGGGCGATGCCGGGTAACGGCATGCCGGAAACGACGTCGACGCCGAGCCCGGCGCGCATCGCCATGCACCAGGGGGCGATCTGCTCGCCCGCGTCTTCGCCGACGATGGTGACGCCGAGGATCTGGCCCTTGCGGTCGACGATCGCCTTGACGAAGCCCTCGGTCTCGCCGGCAGCCTGGGCCGCCGCATTCTCGGAATAAGGCCAGCGCAGCACCCGGATCTGGCCGGCCCTGGCGCGAGCCTCCGTCTCCGACGCTCCGACCGATGCGACCTGTGGCCTGGTCAAGGCGACGCGCGGCTCGCTTGCCGGATCGATCCTGATCCGCTGGCGGAACAGGATGCTGCGCAGCAGGAGCCCGATCTGGTCGTCGCCGGCACGATCCGATGCAGCGGTCGCGGCGCCACCGGCACAGGCTCCCAAAGCGTAGAAGCGGCGGTTGCTCGTCCGCAGGCTCTTGTCGACCGTGATGCCCGAGGCGTCCCAGCGGATGCCGGCGAAATCGAGGTCGAGGCCGGCGATTTCGGCGCGGCGCGGGCCGCAGATGACGAGATGCGAGCCCTCGATGGTCGTTTCGCCCGAGGGCGTGGCGAGGACGAGGCGAAGACCGGACCGGCTGCGCTCCGCCCGCAAGGCCGAGCCATTCTCGTGGAGCTCCAGCCCCTCCCGTAGCAGCCGCCGGCGCAGGATCGTCGCGGCTTCGTCGTCATGGCCTGCCAGCAGCCCCTCCGGCGCGACGAGCGACACGGCAGATCCGAGCCGGCGCAGGGCCTGGGCCAGGGCAGCCCCAGGGGCCCCGAGAACGATCGGGCGTTCGGGCAGCCGCGTCAGGCCGGCGAGATCCGATTCTTGGAGAGCGGGCACGGCATCGAGCCCGGCTATCGCGGGCGGTACGGCGCGCGCGCCGGTGGCGATCACGAAGCGGCGGGCCTTGATCGCGCGCCCGTCGACAGTGACCGTGCTGCGGCTCGTGAAATGCGCTTCGCCGCGGATGACGGTGATGCCGAGAGCGGCCAGGCGCTCGGCGGAATGATTGGCCCTGCCGGCTGCCAGGGCGCGCTGGATATGGTCGTGGATCTGCGCCGGGTTCGGCTGCGGCTCCGCCGCTGCCAGGCCGAGGCGCCCGGCATCGCGCAGCGCCTGCGCCCGGGCGGCGCTCGCGATCAGGGCCTGGATGGCGAGCGGCCCCGGATCGCCGCCCATGGCGCCGCGCTCGATCAGGACGACGGGGACGCCGAAACTCGCTGCGGCGATCGCGAGCGCGATGCCGTTTGCGCCCGCGCCGATGACGCAGATATCGGGTGTCAACGCGGCGGGTTTCGCCGCCTTGGCCGTGCCGTCGCTCACCGGATGTCCCGTTCCGCTCGCTCTCACCATCGCTGATGCGTTGCCGGGCCGGCGGAATCAAGGCCGCCGTGCGGATGCTCCGGAAAAAGAGCCGCCCCTGCCTGTTCAGGCCACGCTGCGATTGCCGTTCTGGCCCTTGATGCTGGCCAGCGCCTCGGGGCGGCCGAACAGGAAGCCCTGGGCGCGATGGGCGCCGAGCAGTTGCACGGCGATGCGCTGCTGCTCCGTCTCTATGCCTTCGACCACGACGTTCATTTGCAGGCGGCGCGCCAATTGGCAGACCGCTTCGATGACGGCCTTCGAGGCTTCGTTGGTATGGACCTCGCGCGTGAAGCTCTGGTCGATCTTCACCTGCGCGAACGGGTAGGTCGAGAGATAGGCGAGCGAGGAATAGCCCGTGCCGAAATCGTCGAGCGCGAAGGTCACGCCCAGCGCCCGCAATTCGTCGAGGACCGAAAGCGCCAGCTTCTCGTCCTCGATCAGCAGCGATTCGGTGACTTCCAGCATCAGGCGCCGCGATTCGAGATGCGAGGCGAGGAGCGCGCTCTTCACCGTCTCGACGATGCGGCGCGGCTCCCGGAACTGCAGCGGCGAGACGTTGACGGAGACGCCGATGCCCGGCTCCCAGCTCGCGGCATCGCGGCAGGCCTGGCGGATCGCCCAGTCGCCCATGCCGGCGATCAGGCCGGACTGCTCGGCGATCGGGATGAAGACGCCGGGCGGCACCATGCCGCGGGTGGGGTGGCGCCAGCGCATCAGCGCCTCGCGCGAGACGACCTTCTGGGTCTTCAGGTCGATGATAGGCTGGTAATAGAGTTCGAGCGTGCCGTCATTGCAGGCCTTGCGCAGGTCGACCTCGATCTCGTGCCGCTCCATCATCTCCTCGGCCATGGCCGGGTTGAAGAACATCATCATGTTCCGGCCGGCCGACTTCGCCTTGTAGAGGGCCGTATCGGCATGGCGCAGCAGGTCGGCCGGATTGGCGCCGTCGAGCGGTGCCATCGCGATGCCGATGCTGGCCGTCACGTAGACGGTCTTGCCGTCGACGTCGAAAGACCGGGACATCGCGTCGATCATGCGCTGGGCGATGGCGGTGACGACGAGATGGTCCGAGGACGGCAGGATCAGCAGAAACTCGTCGCCGCCGAAGCGGGCGAGCTGGTCGTTGCTGCGGACCGCGCTGCGCAGGCGGCTCGCGGTCTCCATCAGCACATGGTCGCCGATATCGTGGCCGAGGCTGTCATTGACCTGCTTGAAGCCGTCGAGATCGAGATAGAGCAGCGCGAAACCGTCGCCGGTGCGCTCCAGCTTGGCGAAGGCCTCGGTGATCTGCGCGGTGTACTCGAAGCGGTTCGCGAGCCCGGTCAATTCGTCGAACCGCGCCATCTGCTCGATGCGCGCCTCCGTCGCCTTGCGCTGGGTGGCATCCTCGGTGAGCATCAGGATGCCGCCCTCGGCGGCGGGCGCCAGCGTTACGACCAGGACGAGCCCGCTGCGCGTCACCAGTTCGCGGCTGGTCGCCACCTGGGTCGTCTGCACCTCGGTCAGCGCCGCGCGGATGTCGCGCAACTGCTCCTGGCTGATCACCTGACGCTCGACCAGGAAGCGCGCGATCGCCGTCAGCGGCGTGCCGGGCAGGGCGAGCGTCTCGGGCAGGCCGTAGAGCGTGCTGTGGGGCGCGTTGCTGACCGCGAGCTTGAGGCTGCGGTCGAACATCGCCAGCCCGTCGATCATCGTGTTCAGCGCGGCGTCGAGCGTCAGGTTCTGCGAGTGCAGCGCGGAGGCCAGCGCCTTCGACTGCTTGTTGGCGTCGCTGAGCGCCAGCAGGTTGCGGTGCAGGGAGTTGGTGATCGCGATATTGGCCGCCACGTAGAGGAAGGCGAAATAGCCGATATAGCGGTAATAGGGGTTTTGCGCGGCGATCAGGCCGATCGCCATCGGGATGCAGAAGGTCAGGAGCTGCACCGCGACGAATTTCGGCCGGCCGGCATTGCGCGCGACATAGCCGGAGGCCAGCGCGATGGTCGATGCGACCGAGGTGATATGCGCGGCCGGATCGTTGGTCTGGACCAGCGCGACATAGCAGCTATAGCCGAGCACTGCGCTGAACACCGTGGCGCCCAGGAAATAGTCGCGGTCCCAGCGCCGGGTCTCCGCATAGCTGTCCTGAGCGTGGTTGTGCCGGCGATAGGCGATCACCGTCATGATGCGCAGGATGACGATGAGCGTCACCAGGATGGTGAGGCTCATGAAGATGTCCATGCCGGTGGAGAGCCAGCACAGGAACGGCGTCAGGATGCCGGCTATGCCGCCGGGGATGATCGAGGCCGGCGACGAGAACAGCGAACTGACCAGCAGCGTATAGCCGGTCAGGTCGATGTTCTCGCCCTGCTCGCGCTCGCCGGCCGCCATCAGTCGCTTGAGAGCGCCTGCCATCTACTCCTGCCTCTGCCGCCCCGCGCGGTAGGACGCGCGGATTCCGCACGTCGCGCATCATGCCAGAGGGTTGTACGAGAGCAGAGGTAAATGCTTCGTGTGGTTTTCCGGGGCCGCTTCTCCGGATTTGCCGCGCGGCCCCTGGTGCGCCTTGGATTTCCGCCCGTCAGACCGGGGCGAGGTGGCGCTGGTAGACGCGCGCCAGCATCCGGTCCTGCGTCTGGGCGATGCGCTGCAGCTTCGAGATCGCGCTCGGGCTGAGGCGCAGCATGCAGTCCGTCCAGATCTGGCCGAGATGGCCGAGCTCCTCGCGCAGATCACCATGGCGCCGGTTGAAGGCCGAGAACAGCGCGGTCTTGGCGGCGTGGATCGGCAGGGAATCGGCGCAATATTTGCGGATCCAGTTCTCGCCCGTGCCGGTCGGCACCACGGCCTCGAGCCCGCCGGCCGCCATGAAGTCCTGCGCGCTCATCTCCTCGCCGGAGAGCAGCATCTGCTCGGCCGCGCGCTGGCCCATGCGCCGCGACAGGATCGCCACCGCGGTGATCGGGAAGTGGTTGAACTTGATCTCGGGATAGACGAACGAGGCCTGTTCCTCGGCGATCATCACATTGCAGGAGCGGGGCGCGTCGATGCCGCCGCCGATCGCCTTGGCGTGGATCGTCGAGAGCGTCACCACGAGGCCGTTGAGGCCGCCTGAATTCCAGATCGCGCCTTCGGCCGAAAGCCTGGCGTATTCCGCGAGCGCGGCGCGGTCGTTCTTGGCCAGGCAGTCCAGATAGAAATCGAGATCGCCGCCGAGCGTGAAGAACGGGCCCGTGCCGCGGAAGGCGAGGAAGCGCACCGGCGCGCGGTGATACTGGTCCGGCGCGCCCCAGAGCGCCACGATCGCGCTCTGGATCTTCACCAGGCTGTCGAGCAGCTGCAGCGTGAAGACGGGCTTCAGCTCCGGTCGGATCGTGACCCAGAGCGTCTTGATATCCGGCTCATAGGCGATCTCCACCTCCGGCAGGAAGCCCGCCTTGTAGCGGATCGCATCGATGACCTCGCAGCTTTCCAGCACGGTCGGCGCGCGGCTGCCTGAACTGATCTTCAAGGACTGCAACATGACGCTACCCCACGAACTCCTTGATGCCGGCAGCGTAAACGAGCTTAACGAAGTGTAAACGAATTCTCCCGGAAATGGTTAATAGCATTAAGGATTTTCACTTTACCAGGCGTCAGGTCGGGCGCCGCCTGGCTTGCCCTTGCTCGGGCGAGGCAAGAGCCGCGCCGCAGCGATGCGAACGAAAATGTCGTCGGGAGCCCGGTGGACGATGCAAATGGTCGGTGTCGCCGCGCTGCGGCAGAAGGATCGTGCTCCAGCCGAAATACACGCTGCCGGCTGGCTCGCTCCGGCACGGCGCTGGTCTATTCTGGGGCGAGGCGGGGACGACCCTCGCGGCGCTTGTCCGCCGCCGGCCCAGGGGCTAACGATACCGCCGCGAATTCGCCGCGTTCCCGCGTTCAAACACCCCGAGCTGATGCCGTGACCCGCCAGACAGCCGAAGACGAGAAGCAGGCGCGCCTTGCCGCCGCGCTCCGCGAGAACCTGAAGCGCCGCAAGGCGCAGGCTCGCGCTCGCCGCTCGGACGAGGCGCAAGCGCGTGAGCCGGAGCCGCCCTCTCAGGCCGACACCTCCCGGACCTGAATTTCCTTAATCTCCCACGCGCTGCCGGCTTTTCGCCCGGCCGGCCGAGCAGGACCCGACGATGGACAAGATCCGCATCACCGGCGGCCAGCGCCTCAATGGCGCCATTCCGATTTCCGGCGCGAAGAACGCCGCCTTGCCGCTGATGATCGCGAGCCTGCTGACCGACGAGACGCTGACGTTGACCAACGTCCCGCGTCTGTCGGACGTGACCGCGCTCTCGCGTATCCTCTCCAACCAGGGCGTCGACCGCACCGTCGCCGGCAAGCGCATCGGCCAGTCCACCGAGACGGGTCAGACCATCTCGCTGACCGCGCGCCAGATCGTCGATACCTGCGCGCCCTATGAATTGGTCTCGACCATGCGCGCGAGCTTCTGGGTGATCGCGCCGATCCTCGCCCGCATGGGCGAGGCCAAGGTCTCGCTGCCCGGCGGCTGCGCCATCGGCACGCGCCCGGTCGACCTGCTGCTCATGGCGCTGGAAAAGCTGGGCGCCGAGATCACCATCGAGAACGGCTACGCGCTGGCCCGCGCGCCGAAGGGGCTGAAGGGCGGCGAGATCGTCTTCCCGAAGGTCACGGTCGGCGGCACCCATACCGCGCTGATGGGCGCGGTGCTCGCCCAGGGCACCACCGTGATCGAGAACGCGGCCTGCGAGCCGGAGGTCACCGACCTCGCGGCCTGCCTCGTCAAGATGGGCGCCAAGATCGAGGGCGCCGGCACGCCGCGCATCGTGGTGACGGGCGTGGCGCGCCTCGGCGGCGCACATCATGCCGTGCTGCCCGACCGCATCGAGGCCGGCACCTATGCGATGGCCGTGGCGATGACCGGCGGCGACGTGATGCTGGAAGGCGCGCGGCCGGAGCTGCTGCAATCGGCCCTCGACGTGCTCACCAGGGCCGGCGTCGAGATCGACTCGACCAATGAAGGCATCCGCGTGCGCCGCAACGGCCGCGGCCTTGAGGCAGTCGATGTCGACACCGATCCCTTCCCGGGCTTCCCGACCGATCTGCAGGCGCAGTTCATGGCGCTGATGACCCGTGCCAAGGGCACCTCGCGCATCCGCGAGACCATCTTCGAGAACCGCTTCATGCATGTGCAGGAACTCGCCCGCCTCGGCGCGAAGATCCGGCTGGACGGCGATGTCGCCCATGTCGAGGGCGTCGAGAAGCTGACCGGCGCGCCGGTGATGGCGACGGATCTGCGCGCCTCGGTCTCGCTGGTCATCGGTGGTCTCGCCGCCGAAGGCGACACCACGATCAACCGCGTCTACCATCTCGATCGCGGCTTCGAGGCGCTGGAGGCGAAGCTCAGCCGCTGCGGCGCGCTGGTGGAACGCATCAGCAGTTGATTCTCTGCTGTTGATTTTCCGGGGGCGGCTCGTCAGAACAAAACCATGTCAGACGATGCCGCCGACCCCCTGAAGCTCATCGCCCTCGATGCCGATGACCTCGCGATTGTCTCAGCCCATCTTCAGGATGCGGTGCTGAAGGCGGCCGACCTCGTTTATCTCCCGCGCGAGCAGCGCTTCGCGCTCGCGCTGCGCCGCTTCGACTGGGAGGGTGCCCAGCACGGCCAGCGCCGGCGCCGCTTGACGGCGCTGCATTTCGACCGCGTCCAGTCCGTGCGCAGCGCCAAGCTCGACAAGAACGACCCCGACAAGGTCCTGAACCTCCTCGCCGTCACCTTCGACACGGGCGAAGACCCGGCCGGCGACGTGACCCTGCATTTCTCGGAAGGCGCGGCGATCCGCCTCTCGGTCGAGTGCATCGAGGCGCAGATGAAGGATCTCGGCCCGGTCTGGGAAGCGGCGGCGACGCCCGGCCATCCCGACGGCGCCTAAAGGCTGCTGGCGCCTCGCCGCTTTTCGGCCAGTCACCGCTTCAACCTTCGGCACCCTTCGTCTAAGAACGCGCCGTCATCCCGGACAAGCCGCAAAGCGGCGCCGATCCGGGATCCATCGAAGGGCGCTGCGCTCCATGATGGATTCCGGGTCTTCGCTGCGCTACGCCCGGAATGACGACCGAGGGTTCGGATTTCCTGAGGATACCCATGCCGATTAGGCTCGACGACAGGGATGCCGGCTTCGCCGCGGGCTTCGCGGCGCTGCTCTCCGCCAAGCGCGAGGTCTCCGAGGAGGTCGATCGCATCGCCGCCGATATCATCGCGGATGTCCGCGAGAAGGGCGACGCGGCGCTGATCGGCTACACCTCCCGCTTCGACGCGCTCGACCTGACGCCTGAGACCCTGCGTGTCTCCGAGGCCGAGATCGACGCGGCCGTCGCCGCCTGCTCGCCCGAACTGCTGGCGGCGCTGGAGACGGCGCGCGAGCGCATCGAGACCTATCACCGCCGCCAGAAGCCGGCCGATTCCTGGGTCGAGGATGCCGCTGGCGTCGGCGCCGGCTGGCGCTGGAGCGCGATCGAGGCGGTCGGGCTCTATGTGCCCGGCGGGACGGCGAGCTATCCCTCTTCGGTCCTGATGAACGCCATCCCCGCGAAGGTCGCCGGCGTGCCGCGCATCGTCATGGTCGCACCGACGCCGCGCGGCGATACCAATCCGCTCGTCCTCGCCGCCGCCCGGCTCGCCGGCGTCGACGAGGTCTATCGCATCGGCGGCGCGCAGGCCGTCGCAGCGCTGGCCTACGGCACCGCCGCGATCGCGCCGGTCGCCAAGATCGTCGGTCCCGGCAATGCCTATGTCGCCGCCGCCAAGCGCCGCGTCTTCGGCCAGGTCGGCATCGACATGATCGCCGGCCCCTCCGAGGTGCTGGTCATCGCCGACCGCAGCGCCAATCCCGACTGGATCGCGGCCGACCTGCTGGCGCAGGCCGAGCATGACGTCTCCGCGCAGTCGATCCTAATGACCGACGATGCCGCGCTCGCCGCCGAGGTCGAGAAGGCGGTCGCTACCCAGCTCGCGACGCTGCCGCGCGCAGAGATCGCCGGCAGGAGCTGGCAGGACTTCGGCGCGATCCTGCTCGTCGCCGATCTCGAAGCCGCCGTGCCGCTGGTCGACCGGCTCGCGCCCGAGCATCTCGAGATCATGACGGCCGATCCAGAGCGCCTCGCGGGGCTGATCCGCAATGCCGGCGCGATCTTCCTCGGCGGTCATACGCCGGAAGCGATCGGCGACTATGTCGGCGGCCCCAACCACGTCCTGCCGACGGCCCGCTCGGCCCGCTTCTCGTCGGGTCTCGGCGTCGGCGATTTCATGAAGCGAACCTCGCTCCTGAAATGCGGCCCCGAAGGCCTTCGCAATCTGGCTTCCGCCGCCACGCAATTGGCCGAAGCGGAGGGCTTGCAGGCGCACGGCCGATCCGTGACGATCAGACTCAATCTTTGAGCGTTGTCCGACGGACGGCGCCACGGCCGGAGGAGCGATGTCCGACGTCTCGACAGCCACCAATCAGCGTCTGGTCGGCCTGACCCTCGACGAGAACTCGCTCGGCCGCGGCACGCCCGACCAGGAGCACGAGCGCGCCGTCGCGATCTACGACCTGATCGAGCGCAACAGCTTCGTCATCCCCGAGCATGACGGCGGCCCCTATATGGCGCATCTCGCCATGGTCGAGCGGCGCCTCGTCTTCGAGATCAAGCAGGCCGACGGTGCACCGGTGGTGACGCATCATCTCTCGCTCAGTCCGTTCCGGCGCATCATCAAGGACTACGAGCTGGTCTGCGACAGCTATTACGCGGCGATCCGGACCTCGACGCCATCCCAGATCGAGGCGATCGACATGGGCCGGCGCGGCCTGCACGACGAGGCTGCGGGCATCCTGGCGGAGCGGCTGGCCAACAAGGTCGAGGTCGATTTCGATACGGCCCGCCGTCTCTTCACGCTGATCTACGCGCTGCACTGGAAGGGCTGACGCGCTTGGAGCCCCCGCGCAAGGTCCAAAGCGTGCTCTTCATGTGCGCGATGAACGCCGTGCGTTCGCCGATGGCAGAGGCTCTCGCCAAGCATTTCTTCGGCAAGTCGATCTACGTCCAGTCGGCTGGCGCCCGGAAGGGCGAGGTCGATGGTTTCGTGCAGACGGTGCTCGACGAGATCGGCATCGACCTTAGCCGCCACAAACCGAAATCGGTCGAGGAGCTCGAGGAGTGGGAAGGGCTCAATTTCGACCTGATCATCACGCTCTCGCCGGAAGCGCATCACAAGGCCCTCGACCTGACGCGGACCCACGCCGCCGACGTGGAATACTGGCCGACCGTCGATCCCACCGTGTTCCAGGGCTCGCGCGAGCAAAAGCTCGACGCCTATCGCGATGTCCGGGACGGCCTGATCAAGCGGATCAAGCAGAGGCTGCAGAGTTAAAGTGCTCCATCGTCATGGTCGGGCTTGTCCCAGCCATCCGCGCCTTTGCCGGTCGAAGGCCGCGTTCAAGACGTGGATGCTCGCCACAATGGCGAGCATGACGGCCGGTTCCCGGCATCGATGTCCCGGCCACGCTCACCGTACCAGCACTGCCCCGCCGCAGCGCACGCCCGTGACCCAGCTATCGGCCTGGCCGAGTCCGATGCCGAGCGTGCCGAGCACGCCGTTGAGGACCTGGTCGAGCGGCGTCGCCGCACCGGCGATGACGCCGCTGACCAGCCCGTCCAGTCCAGGCAGGCCGATGCCCAGCCCCAGGGCTTCCACCCGCAGCTCCAGATCGCCGACGAGCCGTCCCAGCAGGGTTGCGACGAAATTCTGGGTCGAGGTGGTCTTCTTGTCGCCGCGCTGAATCTCCGGATAGCTGAAGCTGACCGTAGCCTCCGAAAGATTGGTCATCGTCACATGGGCGCGGCCGCTGACCTTGGCGAGCCCGGCGACGTTGAGAAGCGTCGCAGCGGGCGGATTCGGCGCCCGGCTGAAATTGTTGAACTCCGCCATCGAGACCTGCCCGATCCAGGCATCGACCAGGGCCGGCGTCACGCCGAGCGTGACCCGCGAGGTCGAGACGTCGCCGGGCGAGCATTGGATGCCGGTGAGCCGGGCCGTCGCGGCGGCGAGTTCGAGATAGAGCGGCAGCCTGACCAGCGAGGCCGCGCCCGAGCCGACGAGATCGACCGTCAGCAGGAGCCGCGTCTGGGCGGTATGGACGCTGGCCCCGGCCCGGCCGACCCGGACCATGCTGGTGCCGACGGGCCGCTCGCCGATGCCGAGCTTGAGCGAGGCGGCCGCTATGCCCGGCAGGTTGAGCGCGAGGCCGACATCGATCTGCCGGTTGCCATTGGCGATCTGCGCGACCGCAGAGACGATGTCGAGCGCCGTCAGCGAGGCCGCGAGCGGCTTCGGCCCGGAGAGCGGCTTGTCGCCGGCCGGTCCGAAGGAGATGAGCGAGGCCAGATTGACCGGCAGGTTGCTCGCCGACGCGCCGGCGATCCGGCCCAGCGCCGCGGTGGCGGTGCTGCTGCGCGTATCGTGGTCGCGGGAGGCGTCGACGACGGCGGCCAGCACGTCGCCGAGGCGGGCATCGGCCTTCAGCACGTCGTCATAGGTCGCCGCCGTCAGGTTGAGACGGGTGGCGAGGCGCTTGGAGAAGTCGAACAGATCGACCCGCGCCTTGATCAGGGCGTCGTAATCCATGACGGAGAGCGACACGCCGCCGCCGAGCAGCCCGCCAAGCAGGCTGTTGAGCAGCCCGCCATCGAGCTTGAGCAGGCGCGAGCCGACGGCGAAGGAAGCCTGGGCATCCTGGAAGGCGATGGCGCTGGAGCCGATCGGCACATCGCCTCCGCTGAGGCTCGCCACGGGCGTGCCGCCGGCGGGGCGCGGGGGCGTGCCCGGCGTGTGCGAGGTGGTGGAGGATGACGCCAGGACCCGCCCGAGCAGGAGCGGCGTCGTGGTCCGCATGTCGATCCTGACGGCGTTTGCGACGGTGGGCGAGCTCGGGACGAAACGCGCCCCCGGCGCCTTCTTCGGGTCCGGCGTATACACGCCGGTCTGCAGGGCCTGGATCGTGCTGCCGGTAAAGCCGTTCTGGCCGGCGCTGGCCTGGGCCGCGGCCTGCGCCCGGGGCAGGTCGCTCGCAGCCGCCAGCGCGGCCAGATCGTTCGCGGTCTGCAGCTTGCGCTTCTCGTAGAAGAAGTTGCCGACATCGACCGCCATCGCGCCGAAGCCGATCAGCACCGTCGCGGAGACCGCGAAGAGGATGGCGGCGCCACCCTTCTGGTTCCGGGTGAAGTCCTTGAGCCTGAGCATGGATGCCCTCCTGGCTTCGAGTTCGCGAAAATGTGCTCAGTATCCGCCGCGCTGGACGATCGCCCGGCGCTCAATCATGGGCTGTGGCAGCGAGACCATGCGGCTGAGGCTGTCATAGATCGAACCGCTCATGTCGTAGGCGACGGCGACCTCGAAGCTCTGCAATTGCGGGCCGGTCTGGCCGGTGCGGACCCGGATCTTCGTCGGGTCGATGAAGGCGTAGGAGCCGGCATGCGCGGTGATGAAGTCGCGCGCGATCTGGGAGCGCTCGGTGTCGCTCAAGCCCGATACGGACGAGCGTGCCGCCTCTGCCGCGATCTGCTGGATGCTGTGGTAGATGCCGAAGACGTAGCCGTATCCCATGATGCCGACGAGCAGCAGCAGCAGGACGGGCGCGACGAAGGCGAACTCGATGGCGCTCGTCGCGCGCTGGTTTCGGGAGAACCGGGACAGGGCAGGCAGCATGGCCGTTCCTCAGGAAGTAGATACAACTAAAAGTTGTAAATCTCGCTCCTTGACGAAAGGTAAATGCGTTCCGGGACCGGCAGTTAACGTTCGGCAAGGGTGTATGGCTTAAGTAAAATTTTACATGGCTGCGCTTGCTTGGCCGGCACGCCGCGGCCGCCCCGAGGGATCTCCCGTCAATGCCTTCGATATCTCCAGCGGACCCTTGCCCGGCTTGCGCGGAGCGCCTGTCACGCGGGGGGCGCCTGTTCGTTGGGCTGTTTTGCCTGCTGGTCAGCTTCGGCGCTCTTGCCAGCCTGCCGCGCGCGACCGATGGCACCGTGCCGGTCGCGATCGTCTTCCCGCCCTGGATCGACGGCACCGAGGCCGTCGCGCGGAGCTTCGCAGCCGGCCATCGCGTCCTCCGCAGCGGCCGCTTGGCCGCGATCGTCGTGGTGGCGCCGGCACCGAACGGGCAGGCGCCGTCATTGCCGGAAGGCGCGTGGTTCTCCCTTGTCCTGGCCGGTCTTGCCGGATGCCTCGACGTCCCCGGTCGAACGGAAGCTCTGTCATGATCTGGTCCCTGTCGGCAGTGCGCCACCGGGTCACGCAGGCCCTGCTCGCGCTCGGACTGCTCCATGTGCCGCTATTGGCCTTGGCCTTCTGGGCCCATGGCGCGTCGGGCACCGTTCCGGTGGCGTTGGCGGCGCTGACCGTCCTTCTGGCCATCGCGAGTTATCGCCTCGCCGGCCCGGCCATCGTGACGCGGCTCATCATCGCCGCCATGCTGATCGGGCAGGTCTCGATCCTGGTGTTCAGCTTCGCCGGCCATCCCTGGCAGCCGGACATCCACATGTACTATTTCGCGGTGCTGGCACTGCTCGCCGGCTTCTGCGACTGGCGGCCGATCCTGATGGGCGCGGTGCTGACGGCGGCGCATCATCTCGTGCTTCAATATGCCTTGCCGGCCGCCGTCTTCTACCAGGGCGGCAACCTGTGGCGCGTGATGCTCCATGCGGTGATCGTCATCATCGAGACGGCCTTCCTCGCGGTCTTCGCGGTCGTGCTGCAGCGCATGTTCGCCGTGAACGAGCAGAATCTGGCGCGGGCGCAGGAAGTGGCCGAGCGCGAGCGCATCGCCGGTGACAAGGAGCGCAATCTCGCCGAGGAGCTGGGGCGGCGCGCCGAGATGCTGCGCGATGTCGTGGCAGGCTTTCGCGCCCAGATGGAGCAGGCCATGGCCGTGCTCGACCATTCTGCCGCGGCGATGAAGACTGAGGCCGGCGCGCTGACCGACACGTCAGACCATGTCCGGCGCCAGACGGCGATGGTCTCCGATTCAGCCGCCGGCACCATGGACAGCATCGATCATCTCTCGGCCGCGAGCACCGAGCTCGTCGCCTCCATCGGCGAGATCGGCCGCAATGCCGGTCAATCGGCCGATGGTTCCAAGGTCGCCGCAGACCTGGCCCGCCGCGCCAGCGCCGAGATCGAGCATCTCGCCCAGAGCAGCGAGAATGTCGGCGCCGTCGTCGAGATCATCCGCGGCATCGCCGCCCAGACCAGCATGCTCGCGCTCAACGCTACGATCGAAGCCGCGCGTGCCGGCGAGATGGGGCGCGGCTTCGCCGTCGTCGCCAGCGAGGTCAAGACGCTCTCGGCCCAGACCGCCAAGGCGACCGACGAGGTCTCGCAGCAGATCGGCACGATGCAGCAGGCCTCGCAGCGCTCGCTCAAGGCGATCCGCGACATCGTCGAGGCGATCGGCGATGTCGAGAGCGTCGCGAATGCGATCGCGCTCTCCGTCGACGAGCAGAGCCGCGCCACGGCCGAGATCGCCCATCAGGTCCGCTTGTCCTTCGAGGGCGCGCAGCGCAGCGCCGATGTCGCGGGCGGCTTCGAGGTCATGACCCGCCAGACCCATGGCGCCGCCCAGCAACTGCAGAGCGCCGCCAGCGCGCTCGCGCAGCAGGCGCAGGACATCCGCCACGAGGTCGCGAGCTTCTGCGGCCGGGTGGCTGCGGCCTAGAGCATTTTGGCGCGAAGCGGATACCGGGGCGCGTGAAGACCCCAAGGACCGCGTCAGCGACTATGCGTTAGAGCCAAAAGCCTACCAGGGGCGGCCGGGGCCGATCGGCCCGATCCCCAGGAACGTTCCCAGGCTCGCCGCGATATCGGCGAAGCTGCCGCGACGTCCGAGCGGTTCGGCGCCGATGGCGGGGCCGAAGGCGAGGATCGGCACATGCTCGCGGGTATGGTCGGTGCCGGGCCAGCTCGGATCGTTGCCGTGATCCGCCGTGACGACGGCGATGTCGCCGGGTCGCAGCGCCGCTTCGATATGCGGCAGGCGGCGGTCGAAAGCTTCCAGCGCCGCCGCATAGCCGGGAATGTCGCGCCGGTGGCCGAATTCGGTGTCGAAATCGACGAGATTGACGAAGCAGAACCCGCCATCCGGCAGGCCGTCCCAAGCTTCCAGCGCCGCATCGAGCATCGCCGCATTGCCGAAAGGCTTGATCTCGGTGCCGGTGGCACGATGGGCGAAGATGTCGCCGATCTTGCCGACGGTGACGACCGTGCGCCCCTGCGCCGTCAACCGGTCGAGGATCGTCTCGTCCGGCGGCGGGATCGCGAAATCCTTGCGGTTGCCGGTGCGGGTGAAACCTTCCTCCGGCGATCCGATGAAGGGCCGCGCGATGACGCGGCCGATCCGCAAGGGATCGACCAGACCGCGCACCACCTTGCAGAGCGCATAGAGCCGGTCGAGCCCGAAATGCTCCTCATGCGCCGCGATCTGCAGCACGGAATCGACCGAGGTGTAGCAGATCGGCTTGCCCGTTCGGATATGCTCAGGCCCGAGCTCGTCGATGATCGCGGTGCCCGAGGCATGCTTGTTGCCGAGGATTCCGGGCAGGGCGCCTTGCGCGACGATGCCGGCGACAAGCTCCGCAGGGAACGAATTCTCCAGATCGGTGAAATAGCCCCACTGGAACGGCACCGGGCAGCCGGCGATCTCCCAATGGCCGGATGGCGTGTCCTTGCCCTGGCTGACCTCGACGCCATAGCCCCAGCGCCCCTCGGGCTTGGCCGGCTTTGCGACGCCGGCCAGCGGGCGGCCGGTCGAGGCCTCGCAGGCATGGGCGAGGCCGAGCCGCACGAGGTTCGGTAGCTGAAGCGGCCCGCTGCGCAGGCTCTCGCGATCGCCGCGCCCATCCGCGCAGGCTTCCGCGATATGGCCGAGCGTGTCGGAGCCGGCATTGCCATAGGCGGCTGCATCGGCCGCCCCGCCGCAGCCGACCGAATCCAGCACGATCAGGAGCGCGCGCGCCATGCTCAGTCCCTCACCGCAGCAGCGCTGGGCGTGTCGAGGTTGAGCGCCGCCGCCAGCAGCGCCTGGGTATAGGCCTCGCGCGGCGATGCGAAGATAGCCTCCGCCGGGCCTTCCTCGACCACCTTGCCGTTCTGCATCACCACCACCCGATGCGACAGCGCCCTGACCACCTTGAGATCATGGCTGATGAAGAGATAGCCCAGCTTACGCTTGCTTTGCAGGCCGCGCAGCAATTCGACGATCTGCGCCTGCACGGACATGTCGAGCGCCGAGGTCGGCTCGTCCAGCACGACGAATTTCGGATCGAGCGCCATGGCGCGCGCGATCGCGATGCGCTGGCGCTGGCCGCCCGAGAATTCATGCGGGTAGCGATCCATCGCCGCGGGATCGAGCCCGACATCGACGAGCGCCTGCGCCACGATCTCGCGGCGCTGCTGATAGGTCAGGTTCGGCTGCTGGATCGCGAGCCCCTCGGCCACGATCTCGGCCACCGACATGCGCGGCGAGAGCGAGCCATAGGGGTCCTGGAAGACCACCTGCAGATCCCGGCGCTTCGGCCTGACCTGCTTGCTGGAGAGCCCATCGATCCGGTCGCCGAGGAAGACGATCGGCCCTTCCGACGCGATCAGCCGGAGGATGGCGAGGCCGAGCGTGGTCTTGCCCGAGCCGGACTCGCCGACGACGCCGAGCGTCTCGCCCTCGCGGACCTTGACCGAGATGCCGTCCACCGCCTTCACATGGCCGCTGACGCGGCGCAGCAGGCCGGACTTGATCGGGAACCAGACCTTGACCGGCCCGGCCTCCAGCAGCGTCGCGGCATCGGCCGGAACGGGGGCTGGGCGGCCCTTCGGCTCGGCTGCGAGCAGGCGCTTGGTGTAGTCGTGCTGCGGGTTGGCGAAGATCTCGGCGACGGGGCCGTGCTCGACGATTCTGCCCTGGAGCATCACGCAGACCCGGTCGGCGATGCGCCGGACGATGCCGAGGTCGTGGGTGATGAACAGCATGGCCATGCCGAGCCGGCCCTGAAGCTCCTTGAGGAGCTTCAGGATCTGCGCCTGCACGGTGACGTCGAGCGCGGTCGTCGGTTCGTCCGCGACCAGCAGTTCCGGCTCGTTGGCGAGCGCCATCGCGATCATCACGCGCTGGCGCTGTCCGCCGGACAACTGGTGCGGATAGGCGTCGAGCCGGCTCGCGGCATCGCGGATACCGACGAGGTCGAGCAGCTCCAGCGTACGGGCGCGCGCCTTTTCGCCCCGCAGGCCCTTGTGCAGCTCGAGGATCTCGCCGATCTGCCGCTCGATCGGGTGCAGCGGGTTGAGCGAGGTCATCGGCTCCTGGAACACCATGGTGATGTCGTTGCCGCGCACCTTGCGCATCGCGTCCTCGTCGGCGGCGATCAGGTCCTGCCCGTTGAACATGACCTTGCCGGACGGGTGATGCGCCGCCGGATAGTTCAGCAGCTTCAGGATCGACAGCGCCGAGACCGACTTGCCCGAGCCGGATTCGCCGACCAGCGCGAGCGTCTCGCCCTTGGCGATCGAGAAGGAGACATGGTCGACCGCGAGCGTGTCCCGCCCTCCCTGGCGGAAGGCGACGGAGAGGTCTTCGACGGAAAGCAGCGGAGCGGTCATGCGAAGGTCTTCCGCGGGTCGAAGGCGTCGCGCACGGCCTCGCCGATGAAGATCAGCAGCGACAGCATCAGGGCGATCACGAAGAAGCCGGAGAGGCCGAGCCAGGGCGCCTGGAGGTTCGCCTTGCCCTGCGCCAGCAACTCGCCGAGCGACGGCGAGCCGGGCGGCAGGCCGAAGCCGAGGAAGTCGAGCGAGGTCAGCGTGGTGATCGATCCGTTCAGGATGAAGGGAAGGAAGGTCAGTGTCGCCACCATCGCGTTCGGCAGCAGGTGGCGCCACATGATCGTGCGGTTGGAGAGGCCGAGCGCCCGCGCCGCCCGCACATATTCGAAATTGCGCGCGCGCAGGAACTCGGCACGGACGACCCCGACCAATGCGACCCAGGAGAACAGCAGCAGGATGCCGAGCAGCACGAAGAAGCCGGGCGTGATGATCGCAGCGACGATGATCAGCAGGTAGAGCGCCGGGATCGAGGTCCAGATCTCGATCAGGCGCTGGAAGATCAGGTCGGTCCAGCCGCCGAAATAGCCCTGGATCGCGCCGGCGGCGATGCCGATCACCGACGAGAAGGCGCACAGGATCAGCCCGAACAGCACGGAGATGCGGAAGCCGTAGATCAGGCGCGCGACCACGTCGCGGCCCTGGTCGTCGGTGCCGAGCCAGTTCCATTCGAGATCGCGGCAGGTCGTGCCGCCATTGCGCTCCGCGATCGGCTTGCATTGCTCGTCCTTGAGCAGCCAGGTCGGTGGGGCCGGGGCAGGGACGGGCAGGTCGAGATTATGCGTGCGGTAGGAGTAACGGACCGGCGGCCAGATCGCGAAGCCGTTAGCCGCGATCTCCTTGGCGATGACCGGGTCGCGATAATCGGTCGTCGCGAGGAAGCCGCCAAACTTCTCTTCCGGATAGTTCACCGCGACCGGGAACAGCCACTCGTCCTTGTAGCGCACAACCAACGGCCGGTCGTTGGCGATCAACTCGGCGAAGAGCGTCAGCACGAACAGGGCAAGGAAGAGCCAAAGCGACCACCAGCCGCGCTTGTTGGCCTTGAAGTTGTTGAGCCGGCGGCGGTTGATCGGCGAGAGCCTGAGCCAGCCCTGCTTGGCCTCGGCCGGCGCGAGCGGGATGTCGCTGCGTAGCGCTGGCGGGGGAGCGTCGATCAGCGTGTCCATGCTCACGCCTCCCGGCTCTCGAAATCGATGCGGGGATCGACCCAGCTATAGGTCAGGTCGGTTATGAGATGCACGACGAGGCCGATCAGCGAGAAGATGTAGAGATTGGCGAAGACCACGGGGTAGTCGCGGTTGACGATCGCCTCGAAGGAGAGGAGCCCGAGCCCGTCGAGCGAGAAGATCGTCTCGATCAGGAGCGACCCCGCGAAGAGCGCATGCACGAAGGCGCCGGGGAAGCCGGCGATGACGATCAGCATCGCGTTGCGGAAGACATGGCCGTAGAGCACGCGCCGCTCGCTCAGCCCCTTCATCCGCGCGGTCAGCACGTATTGCTTGCGGATCTCGTCGAGGAAGGAGTTCTTGGTCAGCAACGTTGAGGTCGCGAAGGCGCCGAGCGCCATCGCAAGCACCGGCAGGGCGATGTGCCAGAGATAGTCCGTCGCCTTGCCGATGAGGCTGAGCTCCGCCCAGTTGTCGGAGGTCAGGCCTCGCAGCGGGAAGATCTGCCAGAACGAGCCGCCGGCGAAGAGCACGATTAGCAGGATCGCGAACAGGAAGCTCGGGATGGCATAGCCGACGATGACGACGGCGCTCGTCCAGGTGTCGAAGCGCGAGCCCTCCTTCATCGCCTTGCGGATGCCGAGCGGGATCGAGATCGCATAGGAGATCAAGGTCATCCACAGGCCCAGCGTGATCGAGACCGGCAGTTTTTCCTTGATCAGTTGGAGCACCGGCGCGTCGCGGAAATAGCTGCGGCCGAAATCGAAGCGGGCATAGTCGCCGAGCATTTTCAGGAAACGCTCATGCGCGGGCTTGTCGAAGCCGAATTGCTTCTCCAGCTCCTTGATGAAGGCGGGGTCGAGACCCTGCGCGCCGCGGTAGGCGCTGGCCTCGCCCTGCGCCCCGGCATCGCCGCCCTGGCCGCCGCCGACGCGGTCGGACGCGCCGCTATTGGGGTTCTGGAGCTGCGAGATCACGCGCTCCACCGGCCCGCCCGGCGCGAACTGCACGATGACGAAGGAGACGAACAGGATGCCGAACAGCGTCGGCACCATCAGCGCGAGGCGCCGGGCGATATAGCTCAGCATGCCCGGGTCACGCCTTTCCGATCCGCTTGGCCTTCTCGGCGTCGTACCACCAGATGGCCGGCGCGCCGGAGGAGAACTTGGGCTTGGTCGCCGGCCGGTCGTACATATCCCAATAGGCCAGCCATTCCTCGTCGTTCCACCACATCGGGATCCAGTAGCGGCCGGCGCGCAGCAGGCGGTCGAGGCATTTCGCGGCGACGATGCAGTCGGCATAGCTCTTGGCCTGGCCGATCGTCTCGATCATCGCGTCGATGGCGGGGTCGCTGATGCCGGCGGCGTTGCGCGAACCCTTGGTCTTCGCGGCTTCCGAGCCATAGACGATGCGCAGCGAATCGCTCGGGATCGCGCCGCCCGAGAGCGCCATGCTCATGATGTCGAAATCGAATTCCTGAAGGCGGCGCTGGTACTGCGCGGGGTCGACCAGCCGCGAGGTGGCGTTGATGCCGAGCCGCTTCAGATTGGCCTGGAAGGGCTGGGTATGCGGTTGCAGGGCGGGGCTGGAATCGAGGAACTCGATCTCGAAAGGCTGGCCGTTCGGCAGCTTCAGTACGTTGCCGTCGCGCTTGCAGCCGGCCGCGCGCAGCATCTCGTCGGCCTTGCGCAACAGGGCACGGTCGCTGCCGGAGCCGTCCGAGACCGGCGGCAGGAAAGGCTCGCCGAAAACCTCGTCCGGCACCTTGCCGCGCCAGGGCTCGAGCAGCTTGAGCTCTTCCGGCGAGGGCTTGCCGACCGCCTTCGAATCCGAATTCTCGAAATAGGAGGTCATGCGCTCATAGGAGCCGAACATGATGGTCTTGCGCGTCCATTCGAAATCGAAGGCCAGACCCAGTGCCTCGCGGATGCGCGGATCGGCGAATTTGTTGCGCCTGAGATTGTAGATCCAGCCCTGGGAACCCACCGGCTCGGTCTTGGGCAGGCTCTCCTTCTTGACCTTGCCCTCGTGCACGGCTGGGAAATCGTAGCCCGTCGCCCAGATGCGCGAGGTGAACTCCTCCTGGAAGGTGATGGCGCCGCCCTTGAAGGCCTCGAACGCCACCTGCCGGTCGCGGAAATACTCCCAGCGCACCCGGTCGAAATTATTGGTGCCGATATTCACCGGCAGATCCTTGGCCCAGTAGTCCGGCACGCGCTCGAACTCGATGAAGCGGCCCTGCTCGAAGCGCCCGACCTTGTAGGCCCCGGAGCCGAGCGGCGGCTCCAGCGTCGAGGCGGTGAAGTCGCGCGTCGACCAGTACTTTTCCGAGAAAACCGGCAGGCCGGCAATGACCAGATGCAGGTCGCGCCCGCGCTTCGGCGAGAGCTTCACCACGAGGATGTCGTCGCCCTCGGCTTCCGACGAGACGAGCTCGTTGAGCAGCAGACGGTAGGAGGGATGCCCCTTCGCCTTCAGGATGTTCATCGAGAAGGCGGCGTCGCGCGCCGTGACGCGCGAGCCGTCATGGAACTTGGCCTCGGGTCGCAGGCGGAAGCGGTAGGTCAGCTTGTCCGCGGAAACGGCGACGCTCGTGGCCAGCAGGCCGTAGAGCGAGCCGGGCTCGTCGCCGGAGCCGGTCATCAGGCTGTCGAAACAGGCATCCATGCCCGCCGCGCCATCGCCTTGCAGCACGAAGGTGTTGAGCGTGTTGAAGGTGTCGAAGCTCTGGTTGCCGCCAGCCCGCTTGATCTGGACGGTGATGGAGCCGCCCTTCGGTGCCTTCGGGTTCACATAGGCGAAATGCGGGAAATCAGGCGGCAGCGCGAGTTCGCCGAAGGTCGAGAGCCCGTGCGATTCGGCCTCTTGCGCCAGCGCCGCGCCGGGAAGTCCGGGCAGGGCACACGCGACGGTCGCGGCTCCTCCCGCTTCCAGCAACCTGCGGCGTGTGATGCGCATCGCCATCGTTTCGCGTCTCCGTCTGATTCGCCGTTGTCCTGTGTCGCCCGAGCGGCGGGTTACGGCAATGGCTGGAAAGGACGGGATTGTGCCGGCAAGCCGAAGGCGGGAGCAAGGCGCAGCCAAACAAAAAGCCGGGCGAAAGCCCGGCTTGTCGTCGCGCATGGTCGCAGGCGGTGAAGATCAGGGCTTCGGCAGCGGCTTCGGCGCTTCGGAGAGGGAGTTGAGATAGGCCACCACGTCGGCGCGGGTCTCGGGCTTGGCGATGCCGGCGAAGGCCATCGCGGTGCCCGGCACATAGGCCTTCGGGTTTTTCAGGAAGTGGTCGAGACCCTCGGCGTCCCAGCTCTTGTCGTTGCGGGCCTTCATCGCGGCCGAATAGCCGAAGCCGGCGACCGAGCCCTCGCTGCGGCCATAGACGTCGTAGAGATGCGGGCCGACCTTGTTGGGGCCGCCCTTCTCGAAGGTGTGGCAGGCCTTGCAGGCGCCGGTGGCCTTCTCGCCCTTGGCCGGGTCGGCCTTGGCGAGGCGAACCGCGATCGGCTCTTCGGCTGCAGGCGCAGCGGCGGCGCCACCAGCAGCAGCCGGCTCTTCGCTCGGCAGGTCGAAGCCGGTCACAGCCGGCTTCTTCGGTGCGAAGACGATGCCGGCCGTCATGTTGAGGCCCATCACGACGAGCAGCGTGGAAAGAACCGCGCCGGCAATCTTGTTGGCTTCGATGTTCATCGTATCCGAACCCTGGTGCCCTCCGCGGCCCAAGGCGCGGGAGACGAGATAGCGCTTGGCCGGAGTCTCGAAAGGCTCCAGCTTCCGCCGTTGCTTAACCGCTTTGCGCGCTTCATTGCAACTCGTATAAGCACGCACCGTTTGAGACTTTTTGCCGCCTGAGCCGAGTACGCCCCGAAAATGGCCCGTCCGCTGATCCTGATCCCCGCCCGCATGCAGGCCACGCGCCTGCCCGGCAAGCCGCTCGCCGACATCCATGGCGAGCCGATGATCGTCCATGTCTGGCGCCGCGCGGTCCAGTCCGGGGCCGGAGACGTCGCGGTTGCGACCGATACGCCGGAAATCGTCGCCGCGATCGAGGCGGCCGGCGGCAAGGCGGTGATGACCAGCGCCAGCCACCAGACCGGCTCGGACCGGATCAAGGAGGCCGCCGACATTCTCGACCCCGACAGGCGCTACGACATCATCGTCAACGTGCAGGGCGATTTCCCGACGCTGGCGCCCTCCGCCATCGCCGCCGCGGTGAAGCCGCTGGCCGATCCCGCTGTGGATATCGCGACGCTCGCGGGCGTCATCGATGACGAGGAAGAGAAGACGGCGCCGAGCGTCGTGAAGCTCGTCGGCAGCGAGATCGCGCCCGGCCATATGCGCGCGCTCTATTTCACCCGGGCGACGGCGCCGTATGGCGAGGGGCCGCTCTATCACCATGTCGGCCTCTACGCCTATCGCCGCGCCGCGCTCGACCGTTTCGTCAGCCTGCCGCAATCGCCGCTGGAACTGCGCGAGAAGCTCGAGCAGCTCCGCGCGCTGGAAGCCGGCATGCGCATCGACGCCATGGTCATCGACCATGTGCCGCGCGGCGTCGACACCCCGCCCGATCTCGACCGCGCCCGCGCGATCCTGACATCCCGCTAAAGCCGTTCCGGCGCGGCCGCCCGGTGGCCCCGCGTTCGGAAAGGCGGATAACAAGAAGCCGAGGAGCCTGAAGTCGTCCCATGTCCTTCGTCGTGTCTTATCAGGGTGAGCCCGGTGCCTTCTCCTCGCAGGCGGCCCTTCAGGTGTTTCCGGACTGCGAGCTTCTGCCCTGCGCCACCTTCGAGGACGCGCTCTCGGCCGTCAGCGACGGCACGGCCCGCTACGGGATGATCCCGATCGACAATTCGATCGCCGGCCGCGTCGCCGATATCCATCATCTGCTGCCGCGCTCGGGGCTGCACATCATCGGCGAGCATTTCCTGCCGATCCGCTTCCATCTCATGGGCGTGGAAGGCGCGACGCTGGCGACGGTGAAGACCGTGCAGAGCCACATCCATGCGCTCGGCCAATGCCGCAAGATCATCCGCAAGCTCGGTCTCAAGGCCGAGGTCGCGGCCGATACGGCAGGCTCCGCCCGCCAGGTCGCCGAGGCCGGGGACCCGACGCGCGCCGCCATCGCCCCGCGCATCGCGGCCGATGTCTACGGCCTCAACATCCTGATGGAGGATATCGAGGACGAGAAGCACAACACCACCCGCTTCGTCGTTCTCTCGAAATATCCGGAATATGCCCGCCAGGGCGGGGCCAAGACCGTGACCACGCTCATGTTCCGCGTCCGCAACATCCCGGCCGCGCTCTACAAGGCGATGGGCGGTTTCGCGACGAATGGCATCAACATGACCAAGCTGGAAAGCTACATGGTCGACGGCCATTTCTCGGCAACGATGTTCTATGCCGATGTCGAGGGCCATCCCGACGACCCGGCACTGCGGCGCGCGCTGGACGAACTCTCCTACTTCTCGAAGGAGATGAAGATCATGGGCGTCTACACCGCCAGTGACTTCCGCTCGACCATCGAGGAACCCGGCGAATAAGGCGCGCCCGGCGCATTTCGCTTCGCTAGGCAGGGTTCCCCGAAACACGCCGTCATCCCGGGCTTGCCCCGGGATCCATCGTCGAGCGCTGAGCCCTACGATGGATCCCGGATCTGCGCTGCTACGCAGCTTGTCCGGGATGACGGGGTGGTTCCGCGGGTGAAATGGGAGCCTCGGATAGCCGCTCTCAGTCGTTGACGTCTTCCCGCCCTTCGATCGCCATCAGGGTCGCGGTCAGCAAGGCGACGAGCTTCTCCTGGCCGCCGGACTCGGCGAAGACCTTGGCCTGCGCCAGCGTCAGCGTCCGGCCGGCCTTCACGACCTCGCCACGCGCGATGATCCGATCGCCCGCGGCAGGCGCGACGAGGTTGATCTTGAACTCCGTCGTCAGCACGCCCCGGCCGGGCGGCATCAGGCTCAAGGCCGCATAGCCCGCAGCAGAATCGGCGATGGCGCTGACGGCGCCGGCATGGACGAAGCCGTGCTGCTGCGAAACGGCCGGGCCCGGTATCAGGATGATCTCGACCTTGCCCGGTGCGACGGCACCCAGGCTGGCACCCAGCGTCGCCATCAGGCCCTGCTTGGCGAAGCTCGCTGCGATGCGTTCCGCAGCGGCATGTTGCTCGGAGGTCATGTCCGGCTCTCCAGCGAAGGCTCGGGCGGGTTAGATCCGCTCGCCTTCGAGCGCCCAGGCCCGCACCAGCGTGTTGGCGATCGCGATATGCTGCGGGCAGGCGAGGCCGTCGGGATGCTTGCCTTCCAGCATCTGCAGCACCTCTTCGCGCGGAAACCAGCGGCCTTCCTCAAGCTCGGTCATGTCGAGCGTGATTTCGTCGCCGAGCGCCTCGGCTATGCAGCCCATCATGATCGAGGAGGGGAAAGGCCAGGGCTGCGAGGCGAGGTAGCGCACATTGCCGACCCTGAGGCCGGCCTCTTCCCAGCTCTCGCGCCTGACCGCGTCCTCGATCGTCTCGCCCGGCTCGACGAAGCCGGCGATGCAGGAATACATGCCCGGCGCGAACCGGGCCTGGCGCGCCAGCAGGCAGGCATCGCCGCGCGTCACTAGCATGATCACGACCGGATCGGTGCGCGGGAAATGCAGCGCGCCGCAATTGGTGCATTCGCGCCGCCAGCCGGAGGCGCCGGCGACCGTCTTGCCGCCGCACTGGGCGCAGAAACGATGGCGGGCGTGCCAGTCGAGCACTGCCTTGGCCTCGCCGAGCGGCCCGACCTCGTCCTCGGGCACGAGGCGCTTCAGCGCGACCGAGCGCAGGTCGGTCACGAACAGCTCGGCCCGCTCCTTCAGCGGCTCGGCCAGGGCCTTGTCGAGCAGGCGGGCGAAGCGCGGCGTCCCGTCCTCCGCCATGCCCATGAAGATCTCTTCGGCGGCCGGGCCGAGCATCTCGGTCTCGCCATGGCTGAACCAGACCGTGAGCGCTTCGCCGTCGAGGCGCTTCAGGATCGGCGTTTCGCCGGCGACTACCGCGATCCGCGTATCCGAGCGGTGGCGGAGCGCCGTCACCGCATCGGGCTTGTTGCGCAGGTCTTCGCGCCGGTCGAGCCGGTTGATCGCGAAGCCGGTGAGGGAGGAGCGTTCGCGGCGGGGCAGGGCGTCGTTCATGCCTTGGGTCTAGACCCGCTCAGCCCTGCCGCGCAAGCGCGTCTCACGCTTCCCCACGCCCGCGCAGGAGGTGGATGATGCCGGAGAAATCCGTGCCGCCTTCGCCCCAGGCATTGTGCAGCCCGAAGAGCTGCGCTGCCGCCGCGCCGAGCGGGGTCGAGGCGCCCGCCGCCTGGGCTGCTTCCTGCGCCAGCTTCAGGTCCTTCAGCATCAGGGCCGAGGCGAAGCCCGGCTTGTACTCGTTATTGGCGGGCGAGGTCGGCACCGGGCCGGGCACCGGGCAATAGGTGGTCAGCGACCAGCATTGGCCGGACGAGGTCGAGGCGACGTCGAACAGCGCCTGGTGCGACAGCCCGAGCTTCTCGCCGAGCACGAAGGCCTCGGAGACGCCGATCATCGAGATGCCCAGGATCATGTTGTTGCAGATCTTGGCGGCCTGGCCGTTGCCGGCGCCGCCGCAATGCACGATCTTGCGGCCCATCCTGGCGAGGATCGGCTCGCCCTTGCCGAAGGCATCCTCCGTGCCGCCGACCATGAAGGTCAGCGTCGCGCCCTTGGCGCCGCCGGTGCCGCCGGAGACGGGAGCGTCGAGCGAGAGGCAGCCGCGCTCGGCCGCCAGCGCATGGGCCTTGCGGGCGCTCTCGACGTCGATGGTCGAGGAATCGATCAGCAGCGTGCCCGGCTTCACCGCCGGCAGGATGTCGGCCCAGACCGCGAGGACATGCTTGCCGGCAGGCAGCATCGTCACGACGACTTCCGCATCCGCGACGGCCTCTTTGGCCGAGCCGGCGATACCGACGCCCATCTCGGCCGCAGCGTCCTTCGATGCCTGCACGAGGTCGAAGGCTTTGACGGCATGCCCCGCCTTGACGAGGTTCCCGGCCATCGGGCCGCCCATATTACCGAGGCCGATGAAGGCGATGTTGGTCATGCTGCGTTTCCTTTCATTCTTCTTGACGGAATACTCTTTGCGGAATACCTTGGCATCCGATGATCCGATCCTTCACGCAGCGCGATGCCGAGCTGCTCTTCAACGACAGGCCGGTCCGGCGCTTCGCGGCGATCGAGCGTATCATCCGCCGCAAGCTTCTGCTGCTTCATGCCGCCGCCAGATTGGATGACCTGCGCATTCCGCCCGGCAACAGGTTGGAGGCCTTGCGCGGCGATCGGGCGGGGCAGCATTCGATCCGCGTCAACGATCAATGGCGGATCTGTTTCATCTGGAAGGACGGGGAGGCGCATGATGTCGAAATCGTCGACTATCACTGATCCGCACGGCGAAACGGCGCTCGCTCCGGTTCCGCCCGGCGAAATCCTGCTGGAAGAGTTCATGAAGCCGCTCGGCATCACCCAGAACCGCCTGGCACGCGACATCGACGTACCGGTCAGCCGCATCGCCGGCGTGGTCAAGGGCGACCGGGCGATCACGGCCGACACGGCGCTGCGCCTCGCGCAGTTCTTCGCGACCTCGCCGGAAATGTGGATGACCCTGCAGAGCGACTACGACCTGCGCATCGCCCGGTTGGCATCCGGCCGCGAGATCGAGAGCCGGGTGAGGCCGCTCGCCGCATAGGCGTCAATTCCCCTTCGCCCGCCCCACCAGCCCGCGCGCGACGATCATGCGCATCACCTCGTTGGTCCCTTCGAGGATCTGGTGGACGCGCAGGTCGCGGACGATCTTCTCGATGCCGTAATCGGCGAGATAGCCGTAGCCGCCATGGATCTGCAGGGCGTGGTTGGCGACTTCGAAACCGGTATCGGTGGCGATGCGCTTGGCCATGGCGCAGAGCTTGGTCGCATCCGGCGTCTTGGCGTCGAGGGCCGCCGCCGCGCGCCAGAGCAGGCTGCGGGCCGCCTCGAGCTCGGTGGCCATGTCGGCGAGCTTGAACTGCAGGGCCTGGAAATCGGCGATGGCCGAGCCGAAGGCTTTCCGCTCCTTGGCATAGGCGAGCGAGCGGTCGAGCGCGCCCTGCGCGCCGCCGAGCGAGCAGGCGCCGATATTGAGCCGGCCGCCGTCGAGCCCGGCCATGGCGATCTTGAAGCCGATGCCCTCCGGGCCGAGGCGGTTGGCCACCGGCACGCGGCAGTTCTCGAAGATCACCGCCCGCGTCGGCTGGGCGTTCCAGCCCATCTTCTTTTCGTTGGCACCAAAGGAGAGGCCGGGCGTGTCCTTCTCGACCACGATGGTCGAGATGCCTCCGGGACCGGCCTCGCCGGTGCGCGCCATCACGACATAGATGTCCGAGACGCCGGCGCCTGAGATGAACTGCTTCTGCCCGTCGAGGATGTAGTGGTCGCCGTCGAGCACTGCCCTGGTCTTAAGCGCGGCGGCGTCGGAGCCTGCGCCGGGCTCGGTCAGGCAGTAGCTCGCCAGATGCTCCATGGTGCAGAGCTTCGGCAGGAAGCGCTGCCGCTGCTCGTCCGAACCGTAGCGATCGATCATCCAGGCGCACATGTTGTGGATCGAGATATAGGCCGCGACCGTCGGGCAGCCCGTCGACAGCGCCTCGAAGATCAGCGCCGCATCGAGCCGGGTCAGGCCGGAGCCTCCGACATCGTCGCGGATATAGATGCCGCCCATGCCGAGCGCGGCTGCGGCGCGCATCTCCTCGACCGGGAAATGCTTCTCCTCGTCCCAGCGCGCGGCGTGGGGCGCCAGTGTCTCGGCAGCGAAATCCTGCGCCATGTCGCGGATGGCGATCTGGTCCTCGGTCAAGGAAAACGGGCTCAAGGCTTGCGCTCCTGGGGCTTGAGGGCGGGCCGCGGCGTCGCGGCTTGCGGGCGTGGAGGCTGCGGATAGGCCCCCTCATAAGGCTTGGCGTGGCCGCGATGCGGCGACCGGGCGGAGTCGAGGGCGACGAAATCCTCGGGCCTCGCCGGCTCGCCGGCCTTGCCGACGAAGACGCGCGGCCCCCTGTCGGTCACCACCACGTCGCCATAGGCGAGGTCGCCGCCAAGAAATGTCTCGACGGTCACGGGCGGAGGCGGGGGCGGCGGCAGGCTGGCTTCCAGCTCCCGCCGCAGCCGGTTCTCCTCGATGATGCGCGCCGCATGCGCCTTGCTGCGCCGGCGGGTTTCCTCGATCCGGCTTTGCCAGAGCCGGCGGCAATGGCTGTGCTGGGCGTCGTCGAGCGTCAGATGCTCGACGACGCCCGTTTCGCACAAGGCATCGTCGGGAGAGGCAGCGGGCAGAGCGTCCTGCGCGGCCGCCGCCACCGTCAGGCAGCAGAGGAGCGCGAGCGACGATGCGATGGTCCGCAGCGGTCGCTCCATGGCCTCCTCCGTCGGTGGCGCCTCAGTTCATCGTCGGGATGACGAAGCTCGCACCATCCTTGATACCGCTCGGCCAGCGCGCCGTCACCGTCTTGGTCTTGGTGTAGAAGCGGATCGAGTCCGGGCCGTGCTGGTTGAGGTCGCCGAAGGACGAGCGCTTCCAGCCGCCGAAGGTGTAATAGGCCAGCGGAACCGGGATCGGCAGGTTGATGCCGACCATGCCGACCTGGACCTTCGAGGCGAAGTCGCGCGCCGCGTCGCCGTCGCGGGTGAAGATCGCGGTGCCGTTGCCGTATTCGTGGTCGTTGGTGAGCTTCAGCGCCTCTTCATAGGTGTCGGCGCGCAGCACCGAGAGCACCGGCCCGAAGATCTCCTCCTTGTAGATGCGCATGTCCTTGGTGACGTTGTCGAACAGGCAGCCGCCGACATAGAAGCCGTTCTCGTAGCCCTGCATCTTGAAGTCGCGGCCGTCGACCAGAAGCTTGGCGCCTTCCTGGACGCCGATATCGACGTATTGCTTGATCTTCTCCATCGCCGCCTTGGTCACGACCGGGCCGTAATCGGCGTTGACGTCGGTCGAGGGGCCGATCTTGAGGCTCTCGACGCGCGGAATCAGGCGCTTGACCAGCTCGTCGGCGGTGCTCTTGCCGACGGGGACCGCGACCGAGATCGCCATGCAGCGCTCGCCGGCCGAGCCGTAGCCGGCGCCGATCAGGGCATCGACCGTCTGGTCCATGTCGGCGTCCGGCATGATGATCATGTGGTTCTTGGCGCCGCCGAAGCACTGCACGCGCTTACCGTTGGCGCAGCCGCGGCTGTAGATGTACTCCGCGATCGGGGTCGAGCCGACGAAGCCGACGGCCTTGATCTCGGGATTGTCGAGGATGGCGTCGACCGATTCCTTGTCGCCGTTGACGACGTTGAGGATGCCCGGAGGGCCGCCAGCCTCGATGAAGAGTTCGGCCAGGCGCATCGGCACGCCCGGATCGCGCTCGGAGGGCTTCAGGATGAAGGCGTTGCCGCAAGCGATCGCGGGGCCGAGCTTCCAGAGCGGGATCATCGCCGGGAAGTTGAACGGCGTGATTCCGGCGCAGACGCCGAGCGGCTGGCGCATCGAGTAGATGTCGATACCGGGGCCGGCGCCGTCGGTGTACTCGCCCTTCATCAGGCCGGGAACGCCGAGCGAATATTCGATCACCTCGACGCCGCGCTGGATGTCGCCCTTGGCGTCGGGAATGGTCTTGCCGTGCTCGCGGGCGAGCAGCTCGGCGAGCTCGTCGTTGTTCTGCGCGATCAGGTCGAGGAACTTCATCAGCACGCGGGCGCGGCGCTGCGGATTGGTCGCAGCCCATTTCGGCTGCGCCTCGGCAGCATTCTGCACGGCGGCGTCGAGTTCGGCGGTCGAGGCGAGGGCGACCTTGCCGATGATCGTGCCGTCCATCGGCTGGTAGATGTCGGCCGTGCGGCCCGAGGTGCCCGCGACATGCTTGCCGCCGATGAAATGCCCAACCTGACGCATCGCGCCCTCCCTACGAACTGATGGTGCGTTGATCTTCTCACCTCCCTACCATTCTCGTTTGCGCACGGCTATAGCGACAGTGAAACGCCGGTCGTGCGAAAACACGAATATGGGAGAGAGCCTTGGAGCGCTTCGACTGGGACGACCTCCGCTTCTTTCTGGCCGTGGCGCGCTCGGGCCGGCTCACCGCCGCCGCGCGCCGCCTCGGCGCCGACCACGCCACCGTCTCGCGCCGCATCACTTCGCTGGAGGCGGCGCTGAAGGCCAAGCTCTTCGAGCGCCGCCCGCAGGGCTACACGCTGACGGCCCATGGTGAGCGCCTGCTCGCCAAGGCCGAGAGCATGGAGACCGACGCGCTGGCGATCCAGAGCGATATCGGCGGTGCCGACATGGCGCTCTCCGGCACGGTCAGGATCGGCGCGCCTGACGGCTTCGGCACCTCGTTCCTGGCGCCGCGCCTGGCATTGTTCGGCAAGTCCTATCCGGGGCTCGAAATCCAGCTCATCGCCATGCCGCGCCTGCTTTCGTTGTCGAAGCGCGAGGCCGATGTCGCGATCACGCTGGCCCCGCCGAAGGAGGGCAAGGTCGTCGCCCGCAAGCTCTCCGACTACCGCCTCGGGCTCTATGCTTCGCCGGAATATCTGGCGTCGATGCCGCCGGTGGCGAAGCCCGAGGATCTCTTCGAGCACCGCATCATCGGCTATATCGACGACCTCATCTTCTCGCCCGAGCTCGACTATCTCGACGAGGTCGCCAAGGGCCTGCGCGCCCATTGCCAGAGTTCGAGCGTCATCGCCCAGATGAATGCGGTGACGGCGGGCGCCGGCATCGGCGTGATCCATCATTTCATGGCGGAAGGGGAAAAGCGGCTCGTGCCCGTCCTGCCCGAGACGGTCTCGATCACGCGCTCCTTCTGGCTGCTCGTCCATGCCGACCTGAAGGACGTCGCGCGGGTTCGCGCCATCGTCGATTTCGTCGTCCGCGAGGTGAAGGCCTCGCGCGCCTTGCTGATGGGCGATGCGCTTCAAGCCGCTATACGCGCCGCAGCGGAATAGCGATCCCGATCAGTCGCCTTCCATCGCGCGGCCGCTGCGATAGGCATCGAGAAAACGTTCGGAAGCGATCATGTCGGCCAGGACCCGCAATCCCTCCGCGACGTCCGGGCCAAGCGTTTTTTCCACCCGGCCATTGATCTGCGCCCAACGCGAGGCAGCCTGTCGCAGGAGATTCAGGCCCGCCGGCGTCAGGGCCGCCCGCTTGCTGCGCCTGTCTTCCGGATCGGGATGCAGTTCGACCAGCCCTTCGCGGACCAGGGGCCGCAACGCATGGGTGAGCGCGGAAATCTGGATGAGCTGACGCGCCGCGATCTCGTTGAGCGTCGGCTCTGTGCCGGCCTCGGTGAGGCTGCTTATGGCGGCGAGCAGACCAAATTGCGTAGCCTTCAGGTCCAGCGGCGCCATAGCCTCGTCATAGAGCTGGCCAAGCCGTCGGGTGGCGCGACGTAGCGCCATATTGGTGCAGGCTAGATTGAGCGACGCTTCTCGCTCGTTGCCCTCCAGGGCTGCGCTCTCGGCAGGCCTCGCATTCGACTTCTTGCTCATTCTCCTAAAATGGTTGAGCCCCACACTATTGAAAAGGGCCGGGTGCTTTCCATTTGATTGAGTGCTCAACAATAAAGTTGAGCGCTCAATGAATGATGGACCTTCTCCCATGAGCACGCCTTCCCTTCGCAAGCTCGCCGTCGTCACCGGCGCTTCCTCCGGGATCGGAGCTGTCTACGCCGACAGGCTGGCCGCCCGCGGATATGATGTCCTGCTGATCGCGCGTCGCCGCGATCGTCTCGAGGACGTCGCCGCCAGGATCGTTTCAAGCCATGGCCGCAAGGCCGAGATCCTGGTCGCCGATCTCGCCGACCCGGCAGATCTTTCGCGCGTCGCCGACGACCTTGGCGGCCGCGAGGATATCGAGATTCTCGTCAACAATGCCGGCATCGCGCGCTTCTCGCCGATCGCCAAGGGTGATTTCGAAGATTCGGCGGCGCAGATCGCGCTGAACATCACGGCGCTTACGCGCCTGACCCATGCCGTGCTGCCTGGGCTGGTTGCGAAGGACCGGGGCACGATCATCAATCTGGCCTCGGTGCTTAGCGTCTTCTCCTTGCCTCACAGTGCCGTCTACAGCGGAACCAAAGCCTTCGTCATGGTCTTCTCGCGCGGTCTCCAGGAGGAGCTTGCCGGTACGAACGTGAAGGTGCAGTCGCTTCATCCGGCGATCACGGCCACCAAGATATGGGAACAGGCCGGCGTTCCGATCGATGGTTTCGATGCAGCGAAGGTGATGAAGACGGAGACCATGGTCGACGCTGCGCTCGTGGGCCTCGACAAGGGCGAGACGTATACCTGGCCGTCCGTCGCCGACGAGGCACTCTGGAATACCTTCGCAGCGACCGGCGATGCGCTGTTCGCGGCCGGCGAGACCGGCACCCCGGCCCCACGTTATCGGGTGGCTTGACGCTGGCTTCGGCAGGCCGCGCGTTCTCGGGCGGCTTGCCCTGGCTCAGGCAGCGGCGGTGCGAACCTTGTCGCGCCCGTCCTGCTTGGCGACATAGAGCGCCTCGTCCGCCTGGCCGAGGCAGGTTTCGAGCATGGCGTCGGGCGCGAGCGCGGCGACGCCGATCGAGACCGTGAGCGGCAACGTTTCCCCGTTGATGACGAGCGGCGTGCCGGCGATGGTCGCCCGGATGTCGCCGCACAGGCGCTCGGCCTCGGCGAGATCGGCGCCGGGGAAGATGATGGCGAATTCCTCGCCGCCGATCCGGGCGAGCAGGTTGAAACCGCGCTCCGCCGTGGCACCGAGTATCCTTGCGACGGCCGTCAGCGCCTTGTCGCCGCCGTCATGGCCGTGGCGGTCGTTGAGCCGCTTGAAATGATCGATGTCGAGAATGGCGACCGAGATCGGCAGGCCCATCTCGCGGGCCTCGCAGACGAGCTGCCGGCCGCGTGCGAAGAAATGGCGGCGGTTGAACAGGCCGGTGAGGAAGTCCCGCGCCGCGAGATCCTGCAATTGCCGGAGCTGGTCGAGCACCTCGACATTGGAGGCGATGCGGCATTGCAACTCCTCCAGCACGAAGGGGCGCGAGACGAAATCATGCGCGCCGGCCTTGAGGAAGCCGGCCGAGGTCTGCCGGTCGGTCGAGGAGGAGATGCCGAGGACGCGCACGGCCGGATGATGCCGGCGGATGCGCCGCGCCAACTCGAACCCGTCCATGTCGGGCATGTAATAGTCGCTGACGACGAGCTGGATATCGGGGTTGCTCTCCAGGATCGCGAGCGCCTCCTGCCCGGACCCGGCCTCGACCACGGCATATTGCTGGATCGACAGCATCCGCGCGAGGACCTTGCGGGTCGTACGGGTGTCGTCGACCACGAGGATGCGGGTGTTGCGGTTGTTCAGCGCCCGCTTGACCGTGCCCACGATATTGGGAAGCGCGAACTCGTTGTCCTTGAGGACATAGTCGATGACCTCCCGCTCCATGATCCGCCCGCGGGTGGCGAAATCGAAGGTCGCGGTGAAGACGACCGAGGGGATGCCGTGCGTCACGGTCCAGTCGAGCGCCTCGCCGCGCGGCGCGTCGGGCAGGTTGAGGTCGACCACGGCGATGGCATAGGCGCCGGGCGCCGCGACGATGAGATCGCTGACCTCTTTCAACGAAGCGCAGGTCGTGACGGGCAGCCCGGTCTCGGCCTGGAGGAGCTGCCGCAGCGCGAGCGAGAAGGTTCGGGAATCCTCGATGACGAGGATCTTGCGGTCGTCCGGTACGGGCTCCGGCCGGGCCTGTAATGTCTGATGGGCACCCATGCTCCATCTAGGGCGCCCGCAAGTTTAATTTTTCGTCACATCTGCCCGGCAGACCCGCGCCGGGGCCGTCAAATCTGCCAGGGCAGGATGTTGTGCTGCCGGTTGCGGCCGATCAGGTCGAGCGCCAGCATGACGACGAGGATGACGGCGCAGGCGCTGATCGCAACGGCCGCAGCCTCGCCCGCGAGGCCCGCTTCCTTGAGGCTGAACAGCACGACGCCGAGCGTCTCCGTGCCGGAGGACCAGAGCAGGGCGGAGACGGTGAGCTCGTTGAAGGCGACGAGGAAGACCATCAGCGCCGAGACGGCCGCCGCAGGCGCCAGGATCGGCGCGATGACGAAGCGCAGCATCTGCATGAGGCTGGCGCCGTCGAGCTTCGCGGCATCCTCGTGATGCGCTTCGATCTGCTCCATGGCGGCGACCGGCGCCTTCAGCGCCAGCGGCAGGAAGCGGGCGAGATAGGCGAAGAGGATGATGAAGGGCGTGCCGTAGATGCTGATGCCGATCAGCGGCAGCGGCTTCAGGAAGATCAGGATGCAGGCGATGGCCAGCACGATGCCCGGCAAGGCATAGGGCAATTCGATCATCAGCTCGACGGCGCGCCTGATCTTGCCGAGCCGCCGTTCCAGTCCGTAGGCGAAGACGATCGCGACGACGGCGAGGATCAGGGCGGCGCTGCCGGCGAAGAGCAGCGAGTTGCGGAAGGCGCGTATCGTCGCGGCCTGGCGCAGCAAAACCTCGCTGAACTTGTCGAAGGTCAGCGTCTGCCAGGAGAGCGGCACGCCGAGCGCCGGTGTCAGTGCTTCGCTCAACAGGGCGAGCAGCGGCAGCCCGAGCTTCAGGACGAGGAGCAGCCACAGGCCGGCGGCGACGAAGGGGCGGGCCGGGCCGAGCAGCCAATAGGCCTCCAGCGGCCGTTCGATCTCGACCTTGCCGCGCTGCCCCCGGGCGGCGAGAGCGCTCGCGGCGACGCCGAGCGCGGCGACGGCACCGACCAGCACGGCGAGCGCCGCGGTTTCGCCGAGGCTCGACGGCCCGAAGCTCGAGAGCCGGCGATAGATCAGCGTCGGCAGCGTCAGGTAGTTGACCGGCAGGCCGAGCAGCGCGGGGATGCCGAAATTGCCGACGCCCGCGACGAAGGCGATCAGGCCTGCGGCGATGATCTGCGGCCTCAGGACCGGAATGATGATCCGGGCGGTGATGGTCATCGGCGCGGCGCCCTCCATCTGGGCCGCCTCGACCAGCGATTGCGGGATGCTGCGCAGGCCGGTCCAGAGCGTGATCGCGACCAGCGGCGCATGGTGCATCGCCATGACGAGGATGATGCCGCCGCGGCCCAGAAGCGGGTTCGGCGTGCCAGGCGGCGGCGCGAGGCCGATCAGCGCGAGGATCTGCGAGTTCGGCGCGAGCAGGCTCAGGAAGGCCAGCGCCGCGATTTGCGGCGCGATCATCATCGAGAAGACGAAGGCGAAGGCGAGGGCGCGCTTGCCTCTGACATCGGTGACGCCGAGCGCCAGCGCGACGATGCCGCCGACGAGGAGCGCGCCGAGGGCCGAGAGGCTCGCGGTTTCCAGCGTATGCCAGCTCGCGGTGAGGGCCGCCCGGCTCGTCATCTCGGTGAAGGCTTCGCCCGGCGCGAACCGCCAGCCGGGTGCGAAGGCGGCCACGACCAGCCGGAAGAGGGGCAGGCCGCCGAGGATGAGCGCGACCGCGACGACGAGCGCCGGCAGGCCCCAGCCGTCCGGCAGCCGTAGCGGGGGCAGGGGCGGGGCGGCCGGGGTGGGCTCCCGCTTCACGTTTCGGTCGATGGCCAGCGTCATTGCGCTGGCGCGCTTAGCATGGAAGCGGCCTTGGAGCCTCCAACAAAACCCATCGGGACCTCCGGGTTTTTTTTAGGAGCTCTTACTCGAAGATCGCACTGAAGCGCTTGCGGGCGGTGGTTTCCTCGGCGAGCGCCTTGGCGGCGTCGAAGGCCATCAGCTTGATCGCGCTGCGGGCGGGATAGCCGGCGGGCAGGGCGACGTCGGGATGGGCGGCGACATAGCCCTGCTTCAGCGCGAGTGCCTGGCCCTCGGCCGAGAGCAGGAAATCGATGAAGGCCTTGGCAGCGTCCGGATTCCGGGTGGTCTTCAGGATGGCGACGGGCTCGCTGACGGCGGAGACGCCCTCGCTCGGGAAGACGAACTCGACCGGCGCGCCCTTGGCTTTTTCGCGGATCGGCATGAAGTCGACGATCATGCCATAGAGCTTCTCGCCCGTGGCGACCTGGCGCAGGATGTCGCCATTGGCGCCGGCGGCGAGCGTGCCGTTCTCCTTGAGCTTCTCGTAGAAGCCCCAGCCGTCGCCGAGATTGCTGGTGAGCGTGATCGTGTGGATCAGCGCGGCGCCCGAGTTCAGCGGGCTCGGCATCGCCAACTGGTTCTTGGCTTCCGGCTTGGTGAGGTCGGCCCAGCTCGCGGGCTTCATCGCCGCCCGGGTGTTGTAGACGATGCCGGTGGTGATCAGCTTGGTCGCGAACCACATCTTCTGGGGATCGTGGATGCCGGCCGGATAGGCGCCGACATCCGCCTTGTCATGGGCGAGCAGGCGGCCCTCCTTCTTGAGGCCCTCCATCGTCACCGCATCGGCGATCAGCAGCACATCGGCCTGCGGGGCACCGGCCTCGAACTCGGCTTTCAGCTTCGCCATCACCCGCGGCGTGCCGTCGCGCACGAAGGAGACATCGACCTTGGGATATTTCGCCTTGAAGGCGTCGATCGTCTGCTGGGCGTCGGTATTGGGCTGGCTGGTATAGAGCACCAGCTTGCCTTCGACGGCGAAGGCCTGCGGCGCAGCCGCGAGGCCGGCGGCAATGATGAAGGCGCTCAGGGCCGTGCGCTGCATCTGAAAACTCCGTCTCGTGATCGCGGCTGCGAGTTGGCGCTGCCGGTAGTCCTGTCACATGACAGTTCCATGAAACCGGCCTTCATTTCCACGCTGTGGGCGCGTTGCATACCCTGGAATTAAAAATTCGATTTGATGGGTTTCCCGCCCGCTTGTTTCGAGCGGGACTATCCATGTCTTGAACACGAGCTCCGATGGGTACAGACGTGGATGGTCGGGACGAGGCCGACCATGACGCGAACCGAACTGCATGGCTGGATTGCTTCATCGCTCTCGCAATGGCGATGAACAGGCGTCACACTTGATGCGTTACGACAAGAAGAATTGCCGAGGATAGACCGATGACCGCCTCCAAGCTCGATCAGCTCCGCCAGATGACCACCGTCGTCGCCGACACCGGCGATATCGAGGCCGTGCGCCGCCTGAAGCCTGTCGACTGCACGACGAACCCGACCCTGATCCTGAAGGCGGTGGAGACGCCGGCCTACAGCGATCTCGTCGACGAGGCGATCGGCTGGGGCAAGAAGCAGGGCGGCGGCGAGAAGGCGGTCCATGCCGTCTGCGACCGCCTCGCGGTGAATTTCGGGACGGAACTGACCAAGATCGTTCCCGGCCGCGTCTCGACCGAGGTCGATGCCGATCTCTCCTTCGACACGTCAGCGACCATCGAGAAGGCGCGCGCCGTCATCGCCGCCTACAAGGAACGCGGCGTCGAGAAGGACCGCATCCTCATCAAGATCGCCTCGACCTGGGAAGGCCTGCAGGCCGCCAAGGTACTGCAGGGCGAGGGCATCGACTGCAACCTGACGCTGCTCTTCGCGCTGCCGCAGGCGGTCGCGGCGGCCGAGGCGAACGCTTTCCTGATCTCGCCCTTCGTCGGCCGCATCCTCGACTGGCACGTCAAGGCCGGCGGCGGCCCCTACACCGCCGAAACGGATCCCGGCGTCGTCTCGGTCAAGAGCATCTACGCCTATTACAAGGCCTTCGGCATCAAGACGGTCGTGATGGGCGCGTCCTTCCGCAATACCGGCGAGATCGAGGCGCTGGCCGGCTGCGACCGCCTGACCATCGGGCCGAGCCTGCTCGACGAGCTCGCCGCCGCGACCGGCGACCTGCCGCGCCGCCTCTCGCCGGCCTTGTCGCCGCAAATGGAGGGGGGCGTCAGCAGGAAGCTCGGCTTCGACGAGAAGGCCTTCCGCTTCGCCATGAACGAGGACGCGATGGGGACCGAGAAGCTGGCGGAGGGCATCCGCGGCTTCGTCAAGGACCTGCGCGGCCTGCGCAAGCTCGTCGCCGCGAAGCTGGGCTGAGGCGATTTCCGGCTGAGCGGCAGCGTGGCCTGGTCTGCCGCTTTGCGGCAGATCATTGACGCGGGCCTCGGGCAGGCCTCTGATGGATGGATGTTCTGACGAGGCCGCCCCGGCTGTCGCGGCCCGCCCAACCGGAGTCGGTCATGACCACGCCTGCAGAAACCTCGCCCCGCCATGGCTCCTCGCTCGCCACGCATCTCGTCCCGCTCCGCCGCAATTCCGGTTGGCTGATGGCGGCGGGCATCGCCCTGGTCATTCTCGGCATTCTCGGCCTTGGCGCAGTCACGATGCTCAGCCTCGCCAGCGCGATCTGGTTCGGCGCCATGATCCTAGTCGGCGGCATCGTCGTGCTGGTCGATGCCTTCCGGCATCAAGGCTGGAAGAGCCGCCTGCTGCATATCCTCATAGGCCTGCTCTATGTCGCAATCGGCCTGATGACCTTTGCCAACCCGCTGCTCGCCACAGCCTCGCTGACATTGCTCGCGGGGGCGGCACTGGTCGCGACCGGGGTGCTGCGCCTCGTCGTCGCCTTCCAGAACCGGGAATTGCCTGCCTGGGGCTGGATCGCCTTTTCCGGCGCGCTATCGCTGCTGCTCGGCGGCATGATCTTGGCGCAATGGCCGGCGTCCAGCCTGTGGGTGCTCGGCACCTTCCTGGCGATCGAGCTGATCTTCCAGGGCTGGGCGGCGATCGCGCTGGCACGCGCGATCCGCTCGACCTTCGATGGGGTCAAACCGCGCTGAGGTCCCGCTTTACTCGACGGCTTCGGCCGTCACGGCTGCCTTGGCGGGCGTGCTGAGGTTGTTGAAGCGGGCGCGCCCGCCGGCGGCCGCCGTCTGCAATTGCTGCTTCCAGCCCTTGGAATCGCTGCCGCCGAGCGCGACGAAATCGGCCGGGCGCGCGGCATCGGCGTCACGGCCCTGATAGACCAGCACGCCGCCGGCGGTGACGACGATGTCGCCGCGCCGCAGCGTCGGATCCTTGAGATACCACTGCTTGTCGCTCTGGGGATCGAGCTGGACCACGGGCGGCTTGGGCTTCGAGGAAGCCTCCGGCGCCCTGGCACGCGGCGCGCGCACGCGCGGCTCGTCGTCATATTCGTAGATTGGGGAGGCCCGCAGGCGCGGCCCGCCGCCGAAGAAGGCGCGGGCGAGATCGTCGAAGAAGCCGGCAGCCTGGGCGCTTGGCGCAGCCGCGCAGGCAAGCGCTGCGGCCACCGCCCATCGCATCATTCCTGCCCGCGTCATCGCCTTGCCTCCATCTCGTCGCCTTACCAACGACGAGTGGTCGCGAAAGGTTCGATCCGGGTTCACGAAAGCGGTTAAGAATCTTTCGCGCGATCCTCCGACATCCTCACAACTGCGTGTCCGCCCCTGCCGGCGACCGGGCCTCTCGGCCTAGGATGCCGGTGATCCGGCTGCCGAGGAGCCATGCCATGACGATGCGTGCGCTGCTTGTCGCGGCCCTCCTGGGGCTGCTCCCCGTTTCGGCTTTCGCGCAGGACAACTGGTCGTTGTCGAAGGGGGGCGGGGAGGTCTCCTTCATCGCCCGCCATTTCGGTATCCAGACCGCGAGCGGCCGTTTCGGCGCTGTCGACGGTACCGTCACGCTCGATTTCGACCGGCCCGAGCGCAGCCGGATCCGTATGACGATCCAGACCGCGTCGCTGCGCACCGGTGCCGACCTCATCGACAGCTTCATCAAGGGGCAGACGATGCTGGATGTCGCGCGCTATCCCGTCGCCAGCTTCGTGTCGCAGCAGGTCTCGCGCACCGGCGAACGCAGCCTCTCGATCGCGGGCGAACTCACCATCCGCGGGGCATCGCAGCCCGTGACCGTCAACGCCGTGGCCGAAGGCGATCCCGCAGCGCTGCGAGCGGGCGGCAATCTCCCCTTCCATGCCAATGCCAGCTTCTCCCGCGCGGCCTTCGGGATCGGCCGCGAGGTCAATATCGTCGACGATCAGGTCGAGATTGCCATCAAGGGCGTGATTGCGCGCTAGCGTACCGATGATGCGCCCCCGCAATTGGCATCCGCTTCTGGTCCTGCTGCATTGGCTGACGGTGGTGTTGATAGCCGTGCAATACGGGCTCTCCCGCCTGATGGGCGACGAGACGCGCGACCTGCTCTCCCGCTTCGCGCTTTACCAGTGGCACAAGTCGTTCGGCCTGACGCTCGCCGGGCTCGTCCTGTTGCGCCTCGCGGTTCGGCGCCTGTTGCCGGCGCCCGCGCCGCTCCCGATGCCGCGCTGGCAGCGGATCGCGGCCGAAACCGTCCAAGGCGGGCTTTATCTCTGCCTGCTGGCGTTGCCGGTCACAGGCTTCCTGATGGCGGCAGCTGCGCCGATCCAGATCCCGACGCTGTTCTTCGGGCTGTTTTCCGTGCCGCATCCGATCGGCCCGGATCAGGCCGTCTATGACGCGATGCTGCGGGCGCATGCGACGCTGTTCGACATCATGGCCGCACTCGCCTTCATCCATGCCGGCGCCGCCCTGCTGCACCAGTTCGTCCTCAGGGACGGGCTGATGCAGCGGATGTGGTTCGGCAGGCCTTAGGGCAGGGCGATGCGTAATAGAAACGCGGCGTCATCCCGGACAAGCTGCGGAGCCACGCAGATCCGGGATCCATCATGGAGCTCCGGAGCCCTCCGATGGATCCCGGGTCAAGCCCGGGATGACGGCGAGGTTCCGAGGGAATCCGGTGCCCCTCAGTCTTTTTTCTGCGCCGCGAAAGCCTCGGCGCGGATCGTCGAGAGCGACTTCGCCGGGGTGATCGCCTCGGGGTCGAGCAGGCAATGGATGATCGCGGGCTTGCCGCTCTTTACCGCACGCTCGAAGGCCGGCGCGAACTCTTCGGTCTTCTCGACGCGCTCGCCATGGCCGCCGAAGGCCTTGGCATAGGCCGCGAAATCCGGGTTCTTCAGCGTCGTCGCCGAGACGCGTCCGGGATATTCGCGCTCCTGATGCATGCGGATCGTGCCGTACATGCCGTTATCGACCACGACGACGATGACGGGCAGGTCGTATTGCACGGCCGTCGCAAAATCCTGGCCGTTCATCAGGAAGCAGCCGTCGCCCGCAAAGGCAATGACGGTGCGCTCCGGGAAGAGCCGCTTGGCGCCGATCGCGGCCGGCACGCCATAGCCCATCGAGCCGCAGGTCGGGGCGAGCTGCGTCGCGAACTTGTTGAAGCGGTGGAAGCGGTGCACCCAGGTCGCGTAATTGCCGGCGCCATTGCACAGGATCGCGTCGTCGGGGAGCTGGCTGCGCAGCCAGCGCACCATCTCGCCGGGATGGAATTCGCCGGGCACGGGTGCCGGCTGCTCGCTCCAGGCGATATAGGCCTCATGGGCGGCCGCGCCGGCGCCCTTCCAGGCGGGAGTCTTCGGCGGCTCGATCGTCTTGAGCGTGGCGCAGAAGCCGGCCGGCGAAGCGTTGATCGCGAGCGTCGGCCGATAGACCCGGCCGAGCTCTTCCGGATCAGCATGGACATGCACCAGCGGCCGGCCCGGGTTCGGGATGCCGAACAGGGTATAGGACTGGCTCGGCATCTCCGAGAGACGCCCGCCGACCAACAGGACGAGGTCGCTCTCCTTGATCCGGGCGAGCAGCTTCGGGTTGGGGCCGATGCCGAGATCGCCGGCGAAATTCGGATGGTCGGCCGGGAACAGCATCTGCCGGCGGAACGAGACCGCGACCGGCAGGTCGAAACGCTCGGCGAAGGCCTGGAAATCGGCGATCGCCTCCGGGCTCCAGCGCGAGCCACCGAGGATCGCGATCGGCGACTTGGCATCAGCGAAGCGCCTGGCGAGATCGGCCATCTGCGCCGGGGCGGTGTGCTGCTCGGTGACCTGATAGGGCTCGGCATCGGCGACATCCGCGAGGTCCGTCAGCACGTCCTCGGGCAGCGCGATCACGACCGGGCCGGGGCGGCCGGAGGTCGCGACATGGAAGGCGCGGCTGATGATCTCAGGGATGCGCGCGGCAGCGTCGATCTCGGTCGCCCATTTGGTCATCGTGCCGAAGACGGCGCGGTAGTCGAGCTCCTGGAAGGCCTCGCGCTCGCGCATGCTGCCGTCGATCTGGCCGACGAAGAGGATCAGCGGGGTCGAATCCTGGTCGGCGATATGGACGCCGGGCGAGGCATTGGTGGCGCCGGGGCCGCGCGTCACGAAGCAGATGCCGGGCTTGCCGGTGAGCTTGCCAGCGGCTTCCGCCATCATGCAGGCGCCGCCCTCGGCCCGGCAGATGGTGACCTTCATCGAGGCGTCGTGCAGCGCGTCGAGCACGGCGAGATAGCTCTCGCCCGGCACGCAGAAGGCGTCGGTGGCGCCGTGGATCAGAAGCTGGTCGACGAGGATCTGCCCGCCAGTGCGATTAGCCATGCTGCGGCCCTCCCCAGGCCGGGTCGTTCAAGATGTCGTCGGCATGTTCGCCGAGCCTTGGGCTCGGACGTCCCGCCACCTGCCGCTCGCCGTTCATCACGATGGGCGAGGCGACGGTCGGAATGCTGCCCGCCTTCGCCGCTGCGCTCGGCAGGTTGACCCTGACGCCGCGCGCGACGATCTGCGGATCGGCGAAGACCTCGGCGATATCGTTGATCGGGCCGGCGGGCACGCCGACCTTCTCCAGCGCGGCTAGTAGATCGAGCTTGGCATAGCGCTGGCAGAGCAGGTGCAGACGCTCCGTCAGCGCGACGCGGTTCTTCACCCGCGACTTGTTGTCGAGATAGTCGGGATGGTCGGCCAGTGCCGGCTCGCCCAGCACCTCGCAGAGCTTGCGCCACTGCCCGTCATTGCCGGTCGCGATGATGATATGGCCGTCCGCGACAGGGAACACGTCATAGGGCACGATGTTCGGATGGGCGTTGCCGAGCCGCGGCGGCGGATTGCCGCCGACCAGATAGTTCATCGCCTGGTTGCCGAGCACGGCGACCTGCGAGTCGAGCAGGGCGAGATCGAGCGTCGCGCCTTCGCCGGTGGCGTCGCGCTGGCGCAAGGCCGAGAGAATGCCGACCGTGGCATAGAGCCCGGTATAGATGTCGGCGACCGCATAGCCGGCCTTCATCGGCGCGCCCGCGGGCTCGCCGGTGATCGACATCGCCCCGCCCATGCCCTGGACGAGGAAGTCGTAGCCGGCGCGCGGCGCATAAGGCCCGTCCTGCCCGAAGCCGGTGACCGAGCAATAGACGAGGCGCGGGAACTCTTTGCGCAGCGAGGCCGCATCAAGCCCGTATTTCGAGAGGCCGCCGACCTTGAAGTTCTCGATCACGACATCGGCATGGGCGGCGAGCCGCCGGACCAGTGCCTGCCCCTCCGGCGTACGGAAATCGGCGGTGATCGAACGCTTGCCGCGATTGGCTGCGTGGAAATAGGCGGCTGAGAGATGCTCGTCGCCGGTGCCCTCGACGAAGGGCGGGCCCCATTTGCGGGTGTCGTCGCCCTCGGGCGCCTCGACCTTGACGACATCGGCGCCGAGATCGGCCAGGAGCTGGCCGATCCAGGGACCTGCAAGGATGCGCGCCAGTTCGAGGACACGCAGGCCGGCGAGGGGAGGGGCGGAGGGCATGGGGAGGGGCATGGAGACAGCCTGAACGCCGTCATCCCGGGCTTGCCCCGGGATCCATCGAAGGGCGAATCCCTTACTGGGATTTAGCTCTACGATGGATCCCGGCGCTCCGCTTCGCTGCGGCCGGGATGACGGCTGGATTTCAGAAGAACGCCTGCAGGCCGGTGATCGCCCGGCCGAGGATCAGCGCGTGGACGTCATGCGTGCCCTCGTAGGTGTTCACCGTCTCGAGGTTCGCGGCGTGACGCATCACCTGATACTCGATCTGGATGCCGTTGCCGCCATGCATGTCGCGGGCCTGGCGGGCGATGTCGAGCGCCTTGCCGCAATTGTTGCGCTTCACCAGCGAGATCATCTCCGGCGCCATCTTGCCGTCGTCGAGCAGGCGCCCGACGCGAAGCGAGCCCTGCAGGCCGAGCGTGATCTCGGTTAGCATGTCCGCGAGCTTCTTCTGGTAAAGCTGCGTCTGGGCCAGCGGCTTGTTGAACTGCTTGCGGTCGAGCCCATACTGGCGGGCGCGGTGGAAGCAATCCTCGGCGGCGCCCATCACGCCCCAGGAGATGCCGTAGCGGGCGCGGTTGAGGCAGCCGAACGGGCCCGACAGGCCCGAGACGTTCGGCAGCAGGTTCTCTTGGGGAACGATGACGCCGTCCATGACGACCTCGCCGGTGATCGAGGCGCGGAGCGAAAGCTTGCCGCCGATCTTCGGCGCGGACAGGCCCTTCATGCCCTTTTCGAGGATGAAGCCGCGGATCTGGTTGTCGTGCGCCGATGATTTCGCCCAGACCACGAAGACGTCGGCGATCGGCGAGTTCGAGATCCACATCTTGGAGCCGGTCAGCTTATAGCCGTCGGCGACCTTCTCGGCGCGGGTCTTCATGCCGCCGGGGTCGGAGCCGGCATCCGGCTCGGTCAGGCCGAAGCAGCCGACCCATTCGCCCGAGCCCAGCTTGGGCAGGTACTTCTTGCGCTGCTCCTCGCTGCCATACGCATAGATCGGGAACATCACGAGCGAGGACTGCACCGACATCATCGAGCGATAGCCCGAGTCGATGCGCTCGACCTCGCGGGCGACGAGCCCGTAGGAGACGTAATTGGCGCCGGCGCAGCCGTACTCCTCGGGGACGGTGACGCCGAGCAGGCCGAGCTCGCCCATTTCGTTGAAGATCGAGCGGTCGGTCTTCTCGTCGAGATAGGCGTCATGGATACGCGGAGCGAGCTTCTCCTGCGCATAGGCGCGGGCCGTGTCGCGGATCAGCCGCTCGTCCTCGTTCAACTGCTCGTCGAGCAGATAGGCATCGTCCCAGGTGAACTTCGCGAGCTTGTGGCTGCCGGCCATGATGTTCGTCTCCCTTGATCTTATCCAGACACTCGTCATCCCGGACAAGCCACGCAAGTGGCGCCGATCCGGGATCCATCGAAGGGCGCTGCGCTCTACGATGGATTCCGGGTCTACGCTTCGCTTCGCCCGGAATGACGCGTGTCAGCGTCGAAAATCACGCATCCACGTCGAAGCTGACACCCTGCGCCAGCGGCAGCGTGGTGCCGTAGTTCACGGTGTTGGTGGCGCGGCGCATATAGGCCTTCCAGGCGTCCGAGCCGGCCTCGCGGCCGCCGCCTGTCTCCTTCTCGCCGCCGAACGCCCCGCCGATCTCGGCGCCCGAGGGGCCGATATTGACGTTGGCGATGCCGCAATCGGAACCCTCGTCGGAAACGAAGAGCTCGGCCTCGCGCATGTTCAGCGTGAAGATCGATGAGGACAGGCCGGCGCCGACGGCGTTCTGGATCGAGATCGCTTCGTCGATGGACTTGTACTTCATCACGTAGAGGATCGGCGCGAAGGTCTCGCGCTCGACCGGGCCGCACTGCTTGGGCATCTCGACCAGCGCCGGACGGACATAGAAGCCGCCCGCGCCGACATCGACCTTCTCGCCGCCATGGACCTTGCCGCCCTCGGCCTTGGCCTCGGAGAGCGCCTTCTGCATGCCCTGATAGGCGGCCTCGTCGACCAGCGGGCCGACCAGGACGCCGGCCTCGCGCGGATCCCCGATCTTCACCGAGCCGTAGACCTTGGCGAGCTTCGGCACGAGCGCGTCATAGACGCTTTCATGCACGATCAGGCGGCGCAACGTGGTGCAGCGCTGGCCGGCGGTTCCCATCGCCGCGAAGGCGATGCCGCGCAGCGCGATGTCGAGATCGGCCGAGGGAGCGACGATCGCGGCATTGTTGCCGCCGAGCTCGAGGATGGCGCGGGCGAAGCGCGCGGCAAGCTTCTGGCCGACTTCCTTGCCCATGCGGGTCGAGCCGGTGGCCGACACGACCGGCACGCGATGATCCTGGACCAGGATGTCGCCGAGCTCGCGGCCGCCGATCAGGACTTCGGAAAGGCCGATCGGAGCTTCCGGGCCGAAGCGCTTCATCGTCTTCTCGACGATGGCCTGCACGGCCAGCGCGGTGAGCGGGGTCTTCTCGGAGGGCTTCCAGACGACGCTGTCGCCGCAGACGAAGGCGAGCGCTGCATTCCACGACCAGACCGCGACCGGGAAGTTGAAGGCCGAGATCACGCCGCAGATGCCGATCGGGTGCCAGGTCTCCATCATGCGATGGTTCGGGCGCTCGGTCGCGACGGTCAGGCCGTAGAGCTGGCGCGACAGGCCGACGGCGAAGTCGCAGATGTCGATCATCTCCTGGACCTCGCCGAGGCCCTCGGAGGTGACCTTGCCGGCTTCGAGCGTCACCAGCAGGCCGAGATCGGTCTTGGCGGCGCGCAGCTCCTCGCCGAGCAGGCGGACGAATTCGCCGCGGCGCGGCGCCGGCACCTTGCGCCAGGCGAGATAGGCGGATTGGGCCCGGCCGATCGCGGCCTCTGCTTCGCCCGGAGTGGTCTCGCGCAGCGTGGTCACGGTCTCGCCGGTGATCGGCGAGCGGGCCGAAAGGCCGGCATCGGCATAGGCGCTCTCGGAGACGCCGAGGCGCTTGAGCAGGGCGAGCGTGTCTTTCGGCAGGGATGTGGCCATCTTTGTCTTCCAGCGGTCGCGAGCGGGTGCCCAAGGGCGCATGACGTAAAGGCGCGGGAACCGGAGGCCGCCGCGCTTGAGGCCGGCAGAATGCCCTCTTTCATGGCGCGACGGCAACCGATATGTTCTCACCACTTGATGAGATTTTATCATGGATGATGCCCTCGTTCCCGGCCGCTTGTCGGTACCTTCGCTCTCCGCGCTTGCCGCCTTCGAGGCGGCGGCCCGGCATGGCAGCTTCACGCGCGCCGCGGAGGAACTGAATCTGACGCAGGGCGCGGTCAGCCGGCAGGTCGCGCATCTCGAAAAGGGGCTGGGCGTCAGCCTGTTCGAGCGCGTCAAGAAGCGCGTCAGCCTGACGGCGGCGGGCGCAGCCTACGCCAACGACATTCGCGACGGCCTGTCCCGGCTCGCGGCGGCAACCGTCTCCGCCATGGCCTTTCGCGGCGCGGCCGGCGTGCTCAATCTCGCGACCTTGCCGACCTTCGGCACGCGCTGGCTGATCCCGCGCCTGCCGCGCTTCACCGAGGCGCATCCCGGCATTACCATCAATTTCACGACGCGGCTGGTGCCGTTCGATTTCGCCCGCGAGCAGGTCGATGCCGCCGTGCATTTCGGTGCGGAGAACTGGCCGGGCGCGCGGCTCCATCGCCTGATGGGCGAGGAGGTCGTACCCGTGGCCGCGCCCTCCCTGCTGGCGCGCATCGGCATCACGGAAGCGGCCGATATGCTGCGCGCGCCGCTGTTGCAGCAATCGACCCGGCCGCGCGCCTGGGCGAGCTGGTTGGAGCAGCAGGGTTTGGCGCCGGAGCGGGCCCTGATGGGGCCGCGCTTCGAGCAATTCGCCATGATCGCGCAGGCGGCGGTGGCGGGGCTCGGGCTCGCCATCGTGCCGCGCTTCCTGGTCGAGGAGGAATTGCGCTCCGGCTCGCTGGTCATCCCGATCGACCGGCCGGTGACGGGCAAGGACGGCTATTATCTCGTCTATCCCGAGGAGAAGGCCAATCTGCCGACGGTCATCGCCTTCCGCGACTGGCTGCTCGAGGAATGCGCACCGGCGAACTGAGGCGCCTCTCGACAAGCGCTTCGTGCTCGTTCATTCATGCGCGAAATTCACCAACCCGGCTTTCCCAGCGAAGCCGGCTGCGCGAGGCCTGCCATGCCGCCCGTCTCCGAAAGCGCCGATGTCGTGATCTGCGGGGGCGCCGCGATCGGCTCCTCAGTCGCCTATCATCTCGCCGCCGATCCCGGCTTCACCGGCAAGGTCGTGGTGATCGAGAAGGACCCGACTTATCGCTTTTCGGCCTCGGCGCTCTCGGCCGCCTCGATCCGCCAGCAGTTTTCGAGCGCGGTGAATATCCGCATCTCGCTCTTCGGCGTCGATTTCCTGCGCAATATCGGCCAGCACCTCGCGGTCGATGGCGACGTGCCCGCTATCGATCTGCACGAGGGCGGCTATCTCTATCTCGCCAGCGAAGCCGGCGCGCCGATCCTCGAAGCCAATCAGAAACTCCAGGCAGCCGAGGGCGCAGACATCGCCCTCTACGATCCCGCCGCGCTGAAACAGCGCTTCCCCTGGCTCAATACCGAGGACCTCGCCTGCGGTACCTTCGGCGTCAGCGGCGAGGGCTGGTTCGACGGCTGGGCGCTGCTCCAGGCTTTCCGCAAGAAGGCGCGCAGCCTCGGCGTCGAATACCGGCAGGGCGAGGTCGCAGCTTACGTCACCGAGCGCGGCCGGGTCACGGCGGTCGAACTCGCCGATGGCAGCCGCATCGCCTGCGGTGCCGTGGTCAATGCCAGCGGCACCCATGGCGCGAAACTCGCCGCGACGGCGGGGATCGAAATCCCGGTGAAGTCGATGAAGCGCTATGTCTTCACCTTCACCTGCAAGGGCGATGTCGATGGCTGCCCGCTCCTGATCGACACGACCGGCGTCTGGTGCCGGCAGGAGGGCAAGCGCACGGCGGAGGGCCAGCTCTTCATCGGCAGTTGCTCGCCCCTGACGCCGGAGCAGGATGTCGAGTGGATCGAGACCGATCCCGCGGCCGAGGATGTCGACTGGGGCTTCTTCGAGGAGGTGGTCTGGCCCTCGCTCGCCACCCGCATCCCGGCCTTCGAGCAGATCAAGCCCGGCCGGGCCTGGGCCGGCCCCTACGACATGTGCGGGCTCGACCATAACGCCATCATCGGCCCGGCGGTCGGCCTGCCCAATCTCTATCTCGCCAACGGCTTCTCCGGCCACGGCCTGCAGCAGGCGCCGGCCGTGGGGCGTGGCCTCGCCGAGCATATCGCGCATGGCCGTTATCGCACGCTCGACCTTGCCGATCTCGGCCACGAGCGCATCGTTGCGGGCCGGCCGCTCAAGGAGGCCAACGTCATCTGACGAGGAGGCCGCCATGGTCGATCCCGCTTTCGTCCAGACCATGGCCCGCTACAATGCCTGGCAGAACCGCAGCCTGATGGCGGCGGCGGACGGCTTGACCGACGAGGCGCGCAAGCTCGATCGCGGCGCCTTCTTCAAGTCGATCCACGGCACCTTCAACCATGTGCTCTGGGCCGACGAGACCTGGCTCAGCCGCCTCGCCGGCAGCGAGAAGCCCTCCGTCGGCGGGCGCGATTCGGCTGTGTATTTCGAGGGCTGGGCGCAATTCTGCGCGCGCCGGCGCCAGCGCGACCAGTTCATTCTCGATTGGGCGGACAAGGTCACGGCCGATTGGCTGCGCGGCACGCTGATCTGGTATTCGGGCGCGGCCGGCCGCGAGATGGGCAGGCCGCGCGGCTTCGTGATCGCGCATTTCTTCAATCACCAGACCCATCACCGCGGCCAGATCCATGCCATGCTCACGGCGGCGGGCGCGAAGCCTGACGATACCGACCTCTTCCTGGTCGATGAGCTGCGGTGACCCTTCCCTTCTCCCCTTGCGGCAGAAGGTGGCCCGAAGGCCGGATGAGGGGTCGCACAGGTCGGAATCGAGGGCGAACGGCTAGCGACGAATGTCGCGCGACCCCTCACCTAGCCCTCTCCCGCAAGGGGAGAGGGGATACCCGCGCGACGTTTTGGGCGATCCTTATTCTTCTGCTCACCCTCATCGCTTTCATCCCGATCCGGCGGCACGGCCGCCGTCGCGTTCTGGCTGAGCTTCTGGAACAGCCCGAGCCCGACCAGCGCCAGCACCGCGAGCAGCATCAGCAGGCCGGGATAGACGACGTCGCCCATCGTATCGCGCGAGGTCTTGGCGATCAGCACGAGCGATTCCAGCGAGAGCGCCACGATCATGATCGACATGAACTTGGTCAGTGATCCCCGCGCCTCCGCCGGGCGCCGCATCTCGCGATCGGCGACGACCTCCTCCTCGAACAGGAACTTGCCGACGTCGGCTACCGCGACCGCGATGATCACGAGCCCGATCGCGTCCAGCATCGTGTCGAGCGCGCCGTCGCCGGTCCAGAATCCCTGCGAAGTACGCCAGACCGCGACGCCGATCAGCGCGATCGAGGCGCCAAGCAACGCGACGGATATGATGGTGTAGAGCAGCCGGCTGAACAGCGTCATGTTTTCCCCCCCCAATGCGCTTGCAGGCGACAACCGCCTGTGGGCCGGTGGGTTCCGTGACGGCGAATCCGGCGCTCTCGGAATAGCGGGCTTTGCATGGCCGCTCCCATGGCGCAGCCGATTGCCGGTTCTCGCGATCCATGGTCCAAGCGCTGAGTTCCGCCGGAGCGCTTCGCATGCCCGAGACGACGACCCTCATCACCTTCTCGCTGATCGCGCTCGGCATGGTGCTGACGCCCGGCCCCAACATGATCTACCTGATCTCGCGCTCGATCGCGCAGGGCAGGAGCGCCGGCCTGATCTCGCTCGGCGGCGTGATCCTCGGCTTCTTCGTCTACATGTTCTGCGCGGCCTTCGGAATCACGGCGCTGCTTTTCGCGGTGCCCTACGCCTATGACGTGCTCCGGCTCGGCGGCGCGGCCTATCTGCTCTGGCTCGCCTGGCAGGCGGTGCGGCCGGGCGGACGCTCACCCTTCCATGTCCGCGACTTGCCCCATGACGGGCCGCGCAAGCTCTTCGCCATGGGCTTCCTGACCAGCCTGCTCAACCCGAAGATCGCGATGCTCTATCTGGCGCTCCTGCCCCAGTTCATCGATCCGGCCGCCGGCAACGTGCTGGGCCAATCGATCGTCCTCGGCTTCGTCCAGATCGCGATCAGCGGCAGCGTCAACGCCCTGATCGCGACGGTGGCCGGCAGCATTGCGTTCTTCCTGAAGACGCGGCCCTTGTGGTCGCTGGTCCAGCGCTGGCTGATGGGTACGGTGCTTGCCGGTTTCGCGCTGCGCATGGCGATGGAAGCACGGCGCTAGCCGATCCGGATGTCGACGCTCGAAACCGCATCGGAAGCGCCCCGGCCGAGCCTGCCGGACCTGTTCACCGGCTTCCTCAAGATCGGGCTGATGGGCTTCGGCGGCGTCGGGCCGGTGGCGCGCCACATCATCGTCGCCGAGCGCAACTGGCTCGACGATCGCGCCTATGCCGAACTGATGGGCATCTGCCAGGCCTTGCCCGGCGCCAACACGGTCAACGCCGCGGTGATGCTGGGCGATCGCTTCCGCGGCGGAATCGGCGCGCTGACCTGCGTCTTCGCGCTGATGGCGATGCCGCTGCTCTGTCTTGTCGCGCTGGCCAATGGCTATGACGCGGTCTCCGGCCACCCGCTGGCGCAGATCGCCCTGACTGGCGCGGCCGCCAGCGCCGCCGGCCTGATCCTTGGCACCGCCCTGCGGCTTCTGACAAAGGCCGGCCTTGCGCGCTGGGCCTGGCTGATGGCCGCTGCTGCCTTCGTTGCGGTCGGCTTGCTGCGCCTGCCCATGCTGCCGACCTTGCTTGTGCTCGTGCCGCTCGGCCTCGTCGCCGCAACATTGGGAGCGCGGCGGGTCTGATGGAACGCGGCGTCTTCTTCCAGTTGGTCGTCACCTTCGGCACGATCTCACTGATGGCGATCGGCGGCGCCAATGCCGTCGTCCCGGAGATCCACCGGCAGGTCGTCGACATCCTCGGCTGGATGGATGCGCCGACCTTCGCCCGCCTCTTCGCCATCGCGCAGACGGCGCCCGGCCCCAACATCATGCTCGGCAGCATCATCGGCTGGCATGTCGCCGGTGTGGCCGGCCTGTTGGTCGCGACGATAGCGCTTCTGCTGCCCTCATGCCTCCTGGCGCTGGCCTCCAGCCGCGGCCTGCAGCGCTATGGCGGCAGCCGCACGGTCCGGATCGTCACGCTCGCGCTGGTGCCGATCGCGCTCGGCCTTATGCTGGCGAGCGGGGTGGTCGCGACGCTCGCCGCCGATGCCGGGCTCGTCGGCTATGCGATCACGGCGGCGACCGCGGTCGTAACCTATCGCTCGAAGGTCAACCCGCTCGTGCCGATGGCGATCGGCACATTGGCCTATGTCCTCGCCTGGTCCGTCGGCATCGCCTGATATCCGGGGAAAGCTAGCGTCGCGCCGAGGCCATGCGCGGCATGAATGCCCTGGCCGTCGCATCCCGCCATTGCCGCCGGTCGCAATGGCGATAAGCTCCCCGCATTGTCCCATCCGGAACGAATGCGAGCGAGCCCATGAGCGCCCCAGGCCAAAGCGCCCTGACCCCCGAGGAGAAGAAGGTCACCGAGTGGCTGGCGAGCCGCAAGGAGGGCATGGTCGCGCTGCTGCGCGAGCTCGTCGACACGGATTCCGGCTCCTACGACAAGGCCGGCGTCGACCGGGCGGGCGATGTCGTCGCGCGCTTCCACAAGGCGAACGGACTCGAGGTCGAGATCGTGCCGGATAGCCGCTTCGGCGATGCGGTCCGGGCGCGCCTTCCGAACCCGACGGCCAACGACCAGCGCCCGGTCATGCTGCTCGGTCATCGCGACACCGTCTTCCCGCAGGGCGAGCCGACGCGCCGGCCCTTCACCATCAAGGGCTCCCGCGCCTACGGGCCGGGCGTCGCCGACATGAAGGCCGGCGTGATGATCTCGGCCTTCGTCGCGGCCGCCTTCGCCGAATGCGGCGGGCTGGCCGCGCCCCTGCTGATGCTGACGACCAGCGACGAGGAGATCGGCTCGCCGTCCTCGCGGCCGGTCATCGAGGCTGCCGCGCGCGAGTCGCGCTGCGTCTTCAATGCCGAGCCCAGCCGCCTGCCGGCCGGCACCGAGTTCGCCAGGGATCACCGGCAGTCCGTCACCAGCGGCCGCAAGGGCGGCGTCTTCATGCGTGCCGAGTTCACCGGCAAGCCGGCCCATTCCGGCGCGAATTACGAGAAGGGCGCCTCGGCCATCGTCGACCTCGGCCACAAGATCCCGAAGCTCCAGGGCCTCACCGATCTGGAGAAGGGCATCACCGTCAATGTCGGCCTGATCGGCGGCGGGCAGACCGTCAACACAATCGCGCCCAGCGCCTGGTGCGAGATCGATCTGCGCTATGTCACCGCCGCCCAGCGCGACGAGATGGTCGACAAGATCAAGGCGATCATCGAGACGCCCGAGGTTGCCGGCACCAGCGCCGTGCTATCGATCAAGGGCGAGTTCCTGCCGCTGGAGCGCTCCTCGGACTCGGCCGCGCTCTACGACACCTATCGCGAGGCGGCCGCCGCCTTCGGCATCGGCGTCACCGCGGAATTCACCGGCGGCTGCGCCGATTCCGGCTTCACGGCCGCGCAGGGCACCCCGACCTTGTGCAGCGTCGGCCCGATCGGCGGCATGGCCCATACTCCGGACGAATTCCTGGAGGTCGAGAGCATCGTCCCGGCCGCGCAGGTCCTGGCGCTCGCGGTGATGCGCGCTGCCGCAAAGGTGGAGTGACGACGAGCAACCGTTTTTTGCTCGGACCTGATCCGAGCATCTCAGGCGGGACGAAGCGCTTCCAGTCGCAGGAAACTCGTCACGAGATGGCCGGGCCAAGCCCGGCCATGACGCCTCCTGAACCTTAGAACGCTTCTTCCCAATCCCGGCTGAGGCGCATCGCGCAGTTGATCAGGCCAACATGTGAATAGGTCTGCGGGAAATTGCCCCAGAGCTCGCCGGTCTTCAGGTCGGCATCTTCCGAGAGCAGGCCGAAGCTGTTGCGGCGTTTCAGGACGCGCTCGAACAGCTCCTTCGCCTCGTCCCGGCGGCCGATCGCGTTCAGCGCATCGACGTACCAGAAGGCGCAGATCAGGAAGCCGGTGTGCATGTAGCCGAAATCGTCCTGCGTGGCGTAGCGCAGCAGCAGGTCGCCGCGCTTGAGATCGCGGCCGATCGCCTCGACGGTGGCGACGAAGCGGGCGTCGTCCGGCTTGACGAAGCCGAGCTCGGCCAGAAGCAGCAAGGTGGCGTCGAGGTCCTCGCCGCCGAAGGTCGAGACGAAATGGCCCTTGGCCTCGTTCCAGATCTGCTCGGCGATGGTGCTCTTCAGGCGCTTGGCCTCGCCTTTCCAGAATTCCTTGCGGTCGGCGCGCCCGAGCGTGCCGGCGATGCGGGCGAGCCTATCACAGGCCGCCCAGCACATCACGCTGGAGAAGGAATGTACTGCCTCCTTCTCGCGCAGCTCCCAGGGACCGGCATCGGGCTTGTCGAAATAGGCGATGGCGAGCTCGCCCATGCGTTCGAGCTGTCCGAACAAGGCCTCCTTGCCCGGCTGGATCAGGCGCCGGTCGAAGAAGGAATGCGTCGCCGCCAGCACCACGGCTCCGTAGCCATCGTTCTGGATCTGCGTCGCCGCGCCGTTGCCGAACCGCACCGGCTTGTGCCCGCGATAGCCTGAAAGGTTGCCGGCCTCGAACTCGTCCAGCGTGCCGCCGCGCGTGATCGGATAGAGCGGCGGCAGATGCTCGGCGCCGCTTTCGGTGAAGGTATCGACGATATTGGTGATGAAGCCGAGATAATCCTCCATCGTCCGCGTCGTGCCGAGCCGGTTCAGCGCGTGTACGACGAAATAGGCGTCGCGCAGCCAGCAATAGCGATAGTCCCAATTGCGCTGCGTGCCCGGTGCCTCCGGAATCGAGGTCGTCAGGGCGGCGACGATCGCGCCGGTTTCCTCGAAGGAGCAGAGCTTCAGCGTGATCGCGGCCCGGATCACCTCCCGCTGATATTCGAAGGGCACCGAGAGCGAGCGCACCCAGTCGCGCCAGTAGTCGGTGGTCTTGTCGAGGAATTCGCGCGAGGTCGTCTCGATCTCGGCGCGCAGCGCCTCGTCCGAGCCGATGAAGAAGGAATAGGCCTGGTCCACCGCGAAGGGCGTGCCCTCCACGACATAGGAAAGCGGCGCATTGGTCGTCAGGCGAATGGTCTGGTCGGCGCCGACGAAGCGGACATGGTTGGAGCCGCGGGTCATCTCGTCGGGCTCCTCGCCGATGCCGAGGCAGGGCTTGACCAGCACCCGGATGCGCGGCCGCCCGGAGACCCGCCGGACCCGCCGAACGAGCTGCGGCGGCCGGAAGAAGCGCTCATAGCGCACGAAGCGCGGCGCGAAATCGAGGATCTCGATCGCATTGCCCTGGTCGTCGGAGAGCACCGAGGACAGGATCGCGGTGTTGTCGAGATAGCCCTGCTCGCAGCGCGTCATGCCGACGAGCTCGATCGCGAAGAAACCCTTGTCCGGGTCGGCATCGCCGGCCTCGGCGTGGTTGTCGATCAGCGAGCAGAACACGGGATCGCGGTCGAACCGCGGGAAGCAGCCCCAAACGATGCGGGCGCGGCGGTCGATGAGGGCGGCGATCGAGCAATTGCCGATCACGCCGAGGTCGAGCGAGGCGGAGTGCTGCCCCGCAGCCGAAGTCGTCACGGTCATGGTCGGTCAGTCCTGCTTGAAGCTGGCAGCGAAAAGATGGCCGCTTTCGGCGGCTTCGAGAAGGATGCGCCTGAGTGCGGTGGGCGAGGGCAGGCGGCAAGTGGCATGGCTCTCACGGTCCGCGCCGATGCGCACGGAGACGCCGCCCATGGCGTTGATGGCCTCGAAGCCGTCCTCGTCGGTGATGTCGTCGCCGACGAAGACCGGCTGGCGGCCGGCATAGGTCGGGGTTGCCATCAGCCAGGCGATGGCGTTGCCCTTGCTGGCGCCGGCCGGAACGAGTTCCGCGACGGACTTGCCTTCCTGCAGGCGCATGCCCGGCCCCATTCGCTTGGCGACGGCGCGCATCAGCGCGAGCGCCTCGTCCTCCAGCGCGGGCGCGAGGCGCCAGTGCAGGGCGACGGAAATGCGCTTGTCCTCGACGATGATGCCGACGTGGCTGTTTGCGAAGCGGACGAGGTCGCGCAACGCCTCTCGCATGCCGTCATGCGGGTCGGCCTGCGAACGAATCTCGTCGTTGACGCGGATCTGCGCGCCATGCAGCCCGGCGATGTCGAAGCGATGCGGCGCCAAGACGCCATCGAGGAAGGCGATCGGCCGGCCCGAGACCAGCGCGAGCGCGCCGCCGAGTTGCGTGCGCAGCGCGCTCAGCGCCGGCGCCACCCGCCTGTCGAGGTGAACGTCGTTCGGCGAGGGAGCGATCTCCACCAGTGTCCCGTCGAAATCGAGAAACAGCGCGATTTCGCGATCTGCGGGAGCGATCTCGTGAGAGCCTGCGGCGCTATCGGGTTCGATCAATGTCGTCATTGTCTCGTATCTGGGCAGAGAAGGCGGCAGAAGAGCGGCCGTACAGCCAAGGATATCCTTTTCTGTCTTATCGACCGGCTGCGGCCCTGTCGAAAATAGCGTGCGAGGGGTTGCCTCGATCTGTCGAAAGCCTACCATGGCGCCGCGATTTCACCGCACGGCTGCCACAGCGCGGCCATGTGACCGCGTCCGCACCACGGAAACATTACGCTTTCGGAAGCGTTCTGTTCCTGCCGCCGATGGCGAAATGCGGGCGGCCCTGCCGGAGAATGCTCGTCCATGCGTCTTGTCATCGTTTCCAACCGGGTCACGATTCCCGATCGCCATGAAAAGGTGATGGCAGGAGGGCTGGCGGTCGCCCTGCGCGAGGCGCTGGAGCAGCGCGGCGGCTTGTGGTTCGGCTGGAGCGGGGCGGTCAGCGAGGGGACGCCGGCGCAAATCCGCCAGGTCGAGCGCGGCAATGTCACCTATGCCGTGACCGATCTCAGCGAGCACGAGCGCCAGAGCTACTATCTCGGTTTCTCGAACCGGGCGCTCTGGCCGCTGATGCATTACCGGCTCGGCCTCACCGAGTTCCAGCGCAGCGACTACATGGGCTATCTCGGCGTCAACCGCCGTTTCGCCCGCGCGCTCGCCGGGCTGATCAAGCCCGACGATCTCATCTGGATCCACGATTACCATCTGATCCCTCTGGCGGCGGAGCTGCGCCGGCGCGGCGTCACCAACCGCATCGGCTATTTCCATCACATCCCCTGGCCGGCGGCCGAGGTCATCGGCGCCTTGCCCTTCAGCGCGACCTTGATCCGCACCATGGCGGCCTATGATCTCGTCGGCATGCAGACGGAGGTCGACGCCCGCAATCTGATCGGCGGGCTGGTCTCGCTCTGCGGTGCCCGCTCGGACGGCAGGCGCGTCCGTCTGGGCGCCCGCGAGACGGCAATCCAGGCCTTCCCGATCGGCATCGATGTCGAGGGTTTCCGGAAGCTCGCCGCCGCGTCCGTCCGCAAGGCGACGACGCCTTTGCGGGCGACGCAGGAATCGCTCGGCGAACGCAAGCTCGTCATCGGCGTCGACCGGCTCGATTATTCGAAGGGCATCGTGCAGCGGCTGGAGGCCTTCGGCGAGTTCCTGCGCAATCATCCCGATGAGCGGGGCCGGGTGAGCCTTCTCCAGATCGCGCCGCCCTCGCGCAGCGATGTGCCGGAATATGCTGAGCTCGATCGCCAGTCCGACGAGGTCGCCGGGCGCCTCAACGCCCAGCTCGGCGAATTCGACTGGACGCCGATTCGCGTGGTCAAGAAGGCTTATTCGCGCAAGGCGCTGGCCGGCTTCTACCGCCGCGCCCAGGTCGGGTTGGTGACGCCGATGCGCGACGGCATGAACCTCGTCGCCAAGGAATATATCGCGGCGCAGGACCCTGCCGACCCCGGCGTGCTCGTGCTCTCGCGCTTTGCCGGTGCCGCGCAGCAGATGGGCGAGGCGCTGATCGTCAATCCCTTCGATTCCCATGAGGTGGCGGAGGCGATCCGCACGGCGCTGGCCATGCCCAAGACGGAGCGCATCCGCCGCTTCGAGAAGCTCTATGCGGTGATTGCCGGCACCGATATCGACTGGTGGACGCGCCAGTATCTTGCGGCGCTGGCGGGAGAGGGGGCTGCCAAGGACATTTCGGCCGCAGGCGAACCGCATGGCGAGCAGCGCCGGGGCGCGCGACGGCCCGGGCGGGGCGAGGCATCGGCCGCGTCATCGGCGACCGCGGACGTCGCTGTACGCAAGATGTCGGCAGGAACCCGCGGCAAGCGGAGCGCTGGCAAGGCATCTCATCTCGCCCTGGTGCGACCTTGAGACTTTGCACTTAGGTCAGGAAAATGGCCGAAATCTTGAGGGGATGCTGCCTGCCCCCTTCGCGGCCCTTGCCGAATAAGGTCTTTGGTCGCTAGAAGGCAGCATGACCGGAGTGGGCGACTCAGGGTCTGGACAGGCATCGTATCATCGATGGCTGAGGAGGCGGGCGGAGGGCTGAGATCGATGCGAGGCGCTCTCGGAGGACCGGGCGTTCTGTTGCGCCGTCTCCGCGAGGTTATGGCGGCATCGATCAGCCCGCAGGAGCGGCTGGATCGCCTCGTCGTCCTGATCGCCGGTAATCTGGTCGCCGAGGTCTGCTCCGTCTACGTCCTGCGCGAGGACGGCTCGCTCGAACTCTACGCCACCGAAGGCCTCAACCGCGAGGCCGTCCACCTCACGACCATGCGGGCGGGCGAGGGTCTCGTCGGCCTGATCGCGAGCGAGGCCGAGCCGCTGGCCCTGTCGGACGCGCAGGCGCATCCCTCCTTCTCCTATCGTCCGGAAACGGGCGAAGAGGTCTACCGCTCCTTCCTCGGCGTGCCGATCCTGCGCGGCGGCGCCGTCATGGGCGTGCTGGTCATCCAGAACCGCGCGTCGCGGCTCTATTCCGAGGAAGAGGTCGAGAGCCTCCAGACCACCGCCATGCTGATGGCGGAGATGATCGCGGCCGGCGGACTGAAATCCCTGGCGGCGCCAGGGGCCTCGATCGGCCTCGACCGGCCGATCCATGGCGTCGGCGTGGCGCTGGCGGATGGCGTCGGCCTCGGCCATGCCGTGCTGCACGAGCCGCGCGTCGCGATCACCAATCTCATCGCCGAGAATCCGGCTGCCGAGGTCGGTCGGCTGGAGGCGGCGATCGGCGAGATGCGCGCCTCGATCGACGAACTGGTCGAGCGCGGCGACGTCGCCCATACCGGCGAGCATCGCGACGTGCTCGAGACCTTCCGCATGTTCGCCCATGACCAGGGCTGGCTGCGCCGCATGCGCGAGGTCGTGATGACCGGCCTCACCGCCGAGGCGGCGGTCGAGCGGGTCCAGTCCGACACTCGCGCCAAGATGCTGCGCCAGACCGACCCTTATCTGCGAGAGCGGCTGCATGATCTCGACGATCTCGCCAACCGGCTGCTGCGCACGCTGGTCGGCAAGGCCAATGGCGTCGCCCGCGAGAACCTGCCGGAGAATGCCATCCTCGTCGCCCGCTCGATGGGGCCGGCGGCGCTGCTCGACTATGACCGCGCCCATCTGCGCGGGCTCGTGCTGGAGGAAGGCGGGCCGACCAGCCATATCGCCATCGTCGCCCGTGCGCTCGGCATCCCCGCCGTTGGCGAGGTCGTCAACGCCACCGCGCTGATCGAGGGGGGCGATGCCATCATCGTCGATGGCCAGGCGGGCGAGGTGCAGATCCGCCCGCAGCCCGATGTCGAGAACGCCTACAAGGACAAGGCGCGGCTGCGCGCCCGCAAGCAGAAGCAATATCAGAAGCTCAAGGAACTTCCGGCCGTCACCCGCGACGGCGTCGATATCACCCTCCAGATCAATGCCGGCCTGATCGTCGACATGCCGAATATCGAGGCGACCGCTGCCGCGGGCATCGGCCTGTTCCGGACTGAATTGCAGTTCATGGTGGCGCAGCACATGCCCACCACCGCCGAGCAGCAGGCGCTCTACGCAGCCGTGCTGGAAGCGGCCGCGGAATTGCCGGTGACCTTCCGCACGCTCGATATCGGCGGCGACAAGGTGCTGCCCTATATGGAGCGGGTCGAGGAGGAGAACCCGGCGCTCGGCTGGCGCGCGATCCGCATCGGCCTCGACAAGCCGCGGCTGCTTCGGGCGCAGGTGCGCGCGATGCTGCGGGCGGGCGCCGGCCGCGACCTCAAGATCATGCTGCCGATGGTCGCGACCACCGAGGAGTTCCGCCGCGCCCGCATGATCATCCGCCGCGAGCAGGTCATGCTGGAGAAGCAGGGCGTGACGCCGCCGCGCGACTTGCGCGTCGGCGTGATGGTCGAGGTGCCCTCGCTGCTCTTCGAACTGCCGGAGATCGCGCGCGAGGCCGATTTCCTCTCGATCGGCACCAACGATCTCATGCAGTTTCTCTTCGCCGCCGATCGCGAGAACAAGCGCGTCGCGGACCGCTTCGATCCGCTCGGCGTCGGTGCGCTCCGGGCGCTCCGCCGCATCGTCGAGGCGGCGGCCGAAACCGGCTGCCCGGTCACCGTCTGCGGCGAGATGGGCGGCAAGCCGCTGGAGACCATGGCCCTGATCGGGCTGGGCTATCGCGGCTTCTCGATGTCGGCGGCTTCGATCGGGCCGGTCAAGGCGATGCTGCGGGCGCTCGACGCCGGCAAATTGCGCGAGCGGATGGACTGGATGCTGGCCTCGCCGGAAGGCGGCACCAATCTGCGCCCGCAACTCGCGGCCTTCGCGACCGAGTTCAAGGTCCCGGTCTAGCGACGCTGCCTCCGCATCCGCTGCCGCTTTTCCTGTCGTTTCACGAGTTCACTGAATGTCTCTCCAGCTTCCCCAGGATCGTCTCGACGTCATCGTGGCGCGCCATGCCGCGGCGACCGACGAGATCAACCATGCGACGGAGGCGGCGCGCACGGTCGAGCTCGCCAAGGAACTGGCCGAGCTCGATCCCGTGGTCGCGGCGATCGCCTCCTGGCGTCAGGCGCAGGTCTCGCTGGAGGAAGCCGAGGCGCTGATCGCCGATCCCGCGACCGATGCCGAGTTCCGCGACCTCGCCTATGAGGAGCGCGATGCCGCCCGCGCCGAGATCGAAGCGCGTGCCCGCGAGATCCTGATCGCCCTGCTGCCGAAGGACGCCGCCGACGAGCGCGGCGTCATCCTCGAAATCAGGGCCGGCACCGGCGGCGACGAGGCCTCGCTCTTCGCCGGCGATCTCCTGCGCATGTATCAGCGCCACGCCGCCCAGAAGGGCTGGAGCGTCGATATCCTCTCCGAAAGCGAGGGGACGATGGGGGGGTACAAGGAGGTTGTCGCCGAGATCAACGGCCGCGGCGTCTATGCCCGCCTCAAGTTCGAATCCGGCGTCCATCGCGTCCAGCGCGTGCCGGATACCGAGGCCAGCGGGCGCATCCATACCTCCGCGGCGACGGTAGCGACATTGCCGCTCGCGACCGATGTCGATGTCGTCCTCAACGAGGCTGATATCCGCACCGACACGCTGCGCTCGGGCGGCGCCGGCGGCCAGCACGTCAACAAGACCGAATCGGCGGTGCGCCTCACCCATATCCCGACCAATACCGTCGTGCTGGTCCAGGACGAGCGCTCCCAGCACAAGAACAAGGCGCGGGCCTACGAATTGCTGCGCGCGAAACTCTTCGACATGGAGCGCCTGCGCATCGATGCCGAGCGCTCGGCGGACCGGCGTTCGCAGGTCGGTTCGGGCGATCGCTCGGAGCGCATCCGCACCTATAATTTTCCGCAGGGGCGCGTCACGGATCACCGCATCAACCTGACCCTCTACAAGCTCGACGAGATGATGCAGGGCCTCGTTCTCGATGAGATCATCGATGCGCTGACCGCCGAGCATCAGGCAAAACTGCTGTCGGACCAGAGCATTGCCTGAGATGAAACCAAATCGCATCCTGAGCGTTGGTGACGTATCGACACCAGATAAAGGGGGGCTCTCCCATGATGAAGCTGTTTTCTGCTCTTGCAGTGGCCGGCCTGATGACCACCGCCATGACGGCGCCGTCGCAGGCTCAGGAAAGCAAGGTCTTCCGCAGGATGACCGCCGGTCAGCCGGCGGCGCTGCAGAATGCTATGACCGAATCTCAGGCTCGCAGAGCGTGCCGCATGGAAATGCGCGGCGCCCGCGAGAGCAAGAGCTCGATCAACATCAAGATGCGCGGCTGCATGGACCGCAAGATGCAGGGCTCGGGCCGGAACTGATTTCCGGTCGGCGGTCGGGGCCTGGCGCCTCGTCGACGGAGCTATTTGGCCAAAGCGCCGTGCCGACCGTGAGGGAGGCGCGGCGCTTTGCCGTTCAGGCCTTGCGCCAGGCCGGCATCGAGACCGCGGGGCTCGATGCGCGCCTGCTGCTCGAAGGCGCTCTGAACACACGCGATCTCGATCCAGATCATATGCTCGATGCGAACGTCGCCGCGATCTTCGACGGCTTTCTGCGTCGCCGTCTCGCTGGCGAGCCGGTCTGGCGCATTCTCGGCGAGCGCGAATTCTGGGGACTGACCTTCCACTTGTCCCCGGCGACGCTGGAGCCGCGCCCGGACAGCGAGACGATCGTCGAGGCTGCCCTCGCTCAGTTTGCCGGGCGCCGTGAGGAGAAGCTGGCGCTGCTGGATCTGGGAACCGGAACCGGCTGCCTCCTGCTCGCGCTGCTCAGCGAACTGCCGCAAGCGAATGGGCTCGGGGTCGACCTGTCCGACGAGGCGTGCCGGACTGCCGCCGGCAATGCCGTGCTCAACGGCCTGGAGGGCCGGGCGACATTCCAGCAGGGGAGCTGGACCGAGGGGCTCGCCGGCGAGTTCGACCTCATCGTCTCGAACCCGCCCTATATCCCCTCGGCCGAGATAACGACGCTCTCCGTCGAGGTGCGCGAGCACGATCCCATGCTCGCGCTCGATGGCGGCGCAGACGGGCTCGGGCCCTACCGGCTCTTCGCATCGTCGCTGCCGCCCTTGATGGCGCCGGGCGGCGCCATCGTCCTGGAGATCGGGGCGGGGCAGGGACCGGATGTCGTCGCGCTGATGCGGGCGGGAGGCCTTGAATTCCGCGGCAGCCGCAATGATCTTGGAGGCCACGAGCGGGCGTTGATCTTCACGCTCGCTTGATAATGCACAGGCTTTTGGTCGATTTCGCTTGGAGAAGCAGCCAAAAGCAGCTATGCAGCATCCAGCCGAAGCTGGTGGCGTCAGAGCCGGGCCTCTGGGCAATTCCCGATCGTACAGGATTTGCTCGAGTTCGGTATCGTTTGCGGGCGTGTTCCCGAGACGGTGCAACTGATAAGCCGGATGGAGCCCCGAAGGCGCGCGGCGCCGATCGGCTCATGGGGTTGAAACCCCTTTTTTGGAAAAGAGCGCGTGAAGACCAGGAACGGCGTATCGCCCCTTCAGGTCACCATAGTCCGACACAGCGTCGCAACCCGCTGTGCTTCGCAACGCGCATGACGGCGCCACGGTTGCTTTGAACACAGAAGCGCGAGACAGACGCGAATGAGACCAGGTCAGAACCGGCGTATGCGCGGCCGTAACAATAACGGCGGCGGCAACAACAACGGCAATCGCAAATCTCCCAATCCGTTGCAGCGTAGCTACGAATCCAACGGCCCGGATGTAAAGGTTCGCGGTACGGCGCAGAATGTAGCCGAGAAGTACCTGCAGCTTGCGCGCGATGCCCAGTCTTCGGGCGACACTGTTGCTGCCGAGAGCTATTTCCAATACGCCGAGCACTATTATCGCATCCTGCTCGCGGCACAGGAGCAGATGGCTCAGCAGTTCGGCCATTCCTTCCCGCCGAATCGCGCCTTCGTCGAAGACGCGGACGACGGAGAGGAAGAGGGCGACGAGGAAGGCCAGTCCTTCCAGCCCGGCACCGGCCCGCAGCCGGATATGCGCTCCAACGGCAACGGCTATGGCAACCCCAATGGCTATAACGGCCATGGCGGCGGCCAGCGCGCCGAGGGCGAGGGCGGCGAGGGCCAGCAGCAGGGCGGCCAGCGTTTCGACCGCCCGAATCGTCGCGAGCGTTTCAACAACGACCGCAATAACAACAGCAATAACGGCAACAACGAGCGTCGCTTCGATCGCCCCGAGCGTGGAGAGCGCCGTTTCGACCGCAACGCCGAAGGCGGCCAGGGGGCTCCCGGCGGCTATGCGCCGCGTCCCGATGCGCCGCGTTCCGACATCCCGGTCAGCGAAGGCGGTGCCGTCGAGGCTGTGCCGGAGCAGGCCCAGGGCGAACAGCGCCGTTTCGAGCGTCCTGAGCGGAGCGAGCGTCCCCAGCGTGAGCGTCGTCCGCGCCGCGAGCGCGAGGTCGAGGCCGATGCGGGCGATGATGTCGCCGCCGCGCTGCCGTCCTTCCTGACCAACCCCGTGCGTGTCCCCGCGCCGGAGCCGGTCGAGGCTCCCGCCGCCGAGCCGGTTACCGCCGCAGCGCCCGCCGAGGAGGCCACGGAAGCGGCACCGAAGCGCACCCGCCGTCGCCGCTCGCCGCGCGAGGTCATGGATGCGCTGGGCTCGGAGACGGAAGGTTCGGCCGAGTAAGCCGTTTCCGGATCGCAGATCTGATATGAAAAGGGCCCTTTCGGGCCCTTTTTCTTTGCCTGAAGAGTATCAGGCTAGGCCGAGCTCGGCCGGCGCGTCCGAGACCGTCAGGCTGTCGCCTTCGACCAGCGTGCCCTCGGCAAGGACGCGGCAATAGATGCCGCAATCGACATGGCCGTAATTCTTCATCAGCGCCTTCGGGATCTGCATGTCGCGTGCGCCGGTCTCGGGGTCGACATTGGTCGCGGCGCAGCGCTCGATCCGCTTGATCACCTGCAGGCGCAGGCCGCCGGGGCCGGTCAACTCGCGGTCGACGAGTTCGTTCTCGGCCCATGGCGCGAGACCGTTGACCATCAGGTTGCCGCGGAAGCGCAAGGGATCGACCGACTGTCCGAGGCGCCCTTCGAGATCGGCGACGCTGGCGAGGTTGATGATCGAGACGAAGCCGGAACGGGAATCGGTGAAGCGATAGGTCGGCGGTGCCGTCAGCAGCTTGGGCTCGCCGCGCAACTCCTCGGGCATGAAGCCGGTGAAGAAGCGCGCGATCGCAGCATGGCCCTCGTCATTGCCGGTCGCCGCGCGCAGGACTTCCTGCCCGTTCTCATGGATGACGAGATCGCCGCTGGCATCGTCGTAGCGGGTCTTCAGCCGGGCGAGCGACTCGTTGCGCATCAGCATCAGGTACTTGATCTTGGGTTGATGCACGGGCTCGGCCGCATCGAAGCCGGAGGGTCCGTTCTCGATGGCGAAGAGCCGGTCGCCGGGGAAATAGCCCCCGGCCGGCAGCGCGGCGCGCTCGAGCCGTTCCGGCGAGAGCCCCTTCACGGGATAGCGGTAGAGCGTTTCGATGCGCATGGTCGGGTCCGTTCAGGCGGGTCGCGGACCATAGCCTTGTCGGCCGGCCCTGACAGATCAAATCTTGTATCTGTTTCGATCAATCGGACGCGTCGTCCTCGCCATCGCTGACCGAGCGCTGGCAGCCCCAGCCGGCGAGCACGGCGTCGGTGTCGTCGGCGACGAAGAAGCGGGCGGCGTCGCGGTCGTAGCCCTCGCCGAGCAGGCGCTCGTAATCGGTATGGACGTGGCGGACATGGCTGCCGAGCGCGAGCCAGAGTGCGGTCGAGGGCGGCAGGTCCTTCATGTGACGCCGCTCCGCCAGCGCCACCACGGCTTCGGCGTCCGACAGCGGGATACCGGGCGCCAGCGCTCTCAACGCCCGACGAATCGCCTGCTGTCGCTTGGTCCCGGCCATGCTCGATCTGCGCCTGCCGCTTGCGCTAGGTCAATTCTGGGTCGGCCCTCTTCCGTTGCGTGAAAGCCACACTATCTTGAGAGGCGAAGGGCGGCCCATCGTGGCGCCCTATCCTGATGAAAGGCAGCGGGTTCGCGTCGCTACGGGGCGCGGCCTGTGGGCGGAGATATCTGCATGAACATTGAAAAATATACGGATCGGGCAAAGGGCTTCCTCCAGGCGGCACAGACGATCGCCTTGCGCGAGGGGAACCAGCAGTTCACCCCCGAGCATCTTCTGAAGGCCTTGCTCGACGACAACGAGGGCATGGCGGCCGGTCTGATCGACCGGGCCGGCGGCCAGTCGCGCGTCGCCTTGCAAACTGTGAATCAGGCGCTGGCCAAGCTCCCGAAGGTCTCGGGCGGCTCGGGCGGCCTTAACCTGACGCCCGGCCTCGCCCGCGTTTTCGATACCGCCGAGAAGGCGGCTGAGAAGGCAGGCGACTCGTTCGTCACGGTCGAGCGGCTGCTGCTTGCGCTGGCGATCGAGAAGGACAGCGAGGCCGGCAAGGCTCTCTCCAAGGCCGGCGTGACGCCGCAGGCGCTGAACGCCGCGATCGAGGCGATCCGCAAGGGCCGCACCGCCGATTCCGCGTCCGCCGAGCAGGCTTATGACGCGCTGAAGAAATATTCCCGTGACCTAACAGCCGCGGCGCGCGAGGGCAAGCTCGACCCGGTCATCGGCCGCGACGAAGAGATCCGCCGCACCATCCAGGTGCTGTCACGCCGGACCAAGAACAATCCCGTCCTCATTGGCGAGCCCGGCGTCGGCAAGACCGCCATCGCCGAGGGCCTCGCGCTGCGCATCGTCAATGGCGACGTGCCCGAGAGCCTGAAGGACAAGGAGCTGCTCGCGCTCGATATGGGCTCGCTGATCGCCGGTGCGAAATATCGCGGCGAGTTCGAGGAGCGGCTAAAGGCCGTGCTGACCGAGGTCTCCTCCTCGGATGGCGGCGTTATCCTGTTCATCGACGAGATGCATACCCTGGTTGGCGCCGGCAAGACTGATGGGGCGATGGATGCGTCGAACCTTCTGAAGCCTGCCCTCGCGCGTGGTGAACTGCACTGCGTCGGCGCGACCACGCTCGACGAGTACCGCAAGTATGTCGAGAAGGACGCTGCCTTGGCGCGGCGCTTCCAGCCGGTCTTCGTCGACGAGCCGACGGTCGAGGACACCGTCTCGATCCTGCGCGGCCTGAAGGAGAAGTACGAGCAGCATCACCGCGTCCGCATCACGGATTCGGCGCTGGTCTCGGCCGCGACCCTGTCGAACCGCTACATCACCGACCGCTTCCTGCCGGACAAGGCGATCGATCTTGTCGACGAGGCTTCGGCCCGCCTGCGCATGCAGGTCGATTCCAAGCCGGAAGAGCTGGACTCGATCGACCGCGAGATCGTCCGTCTCAAGATCGAGCAGGAGGCGCTCAAGAAGGAGAGCGACGCCGGCTCGAAGGAGCGGCTGAAGCGGCTCGAATCCGAGCTGGCCGACCTGGAGTCGCGCTCGGCCATCATCACCGCCAAGTGGAAGGCGGAGAAGGACAAGCTGGGCGCCGCCGCGGAGATCAAGACCAAGCTCGACAACGCCCGCAACGAACTGGCCCAGGCGCAGCGCAAGGGCGAGTACCAGCGCGCGGGCGAGCTCGCTTATGGCGAGATCCCGCAGCTCGAGAAGCGTCTGGCCGAGATCGAGGAGAAGGGCGACAGCGCCGGCATGGTCGAGGAGGCCGTGACGCCGGACCATGTCGCGCAGGTCGTCAGCCGCTGGACCGGCGTGCCGGTCGACCGGATGCTACAGGGCGAGAAGGAGAAGCTGCTTCGCATGGAGGAGGTCCTGGCCTCCCGCGTCGTTGGGCAGCGCGAGGCGGTGGAGGCGGTCTCGACTGCGGTCCGTCGCGCCCGCGCCGGCCTACAGGACCCGAACCGCCCGATCGGCTCCTTCATGTTCCTCGGCCCCACCGGCGTCGGCAAGACCGAGCTGACCAAGGCGCTCGCCTCGTTCCTGTTCGACGACGATACGGCGCTCGTGCGCATCGACATGTCCGAATACATGGAGAAGCACTCGGTCGCCCGGCTGATCGGCGCGCCTCCCGGCTATGTCGGCTATGAGGAGGGCGGCGCCCTGACGGAAGCCGTGCGGCGCCGGCCCTATCAGGTCGTGCTGTTCGACGAAGTCGAGAAGGCGCATCCGGACGTGTTCAACGTCCTGCTGCAGGTGCTCGACGACGGCCGCCTGACCGATGGTCAGGGCCGCACCGTCGATTTCCGCAACGTGCTGATCATCATGACCTCGAATCTCGGTTCGGAATTCCTGGTGAACCAGCCCGAGGGGCAGGACAGTGACGCGGTCCGCGACGAGGTCATGGGCGTGGTCCGCCACGCCTTCCGGCCCGAGTTCCTGAACCGGATCGACGACATCATCCTGTTCCATCGCCTGAGGCGGAAGGACATGGACGCGATCGTCGATATCCAGATGGCCCGGTTGGCGAAGCTGCTGACCGATCGCAAGATCACGCTTGAGCTCTCGAAGGAGGCGCGCGAGTGGCTGGCCGACAAGGGCTACGACCCCGCCTATGGCGCGCGCCCGCTGAAGCGCGTGATCCAGAAATCGGTGCAGGACCCCCTCGCGGAAGCGATCCTCGCGGGCGAGATCGTCGACGGCGAAGACGTGCCGATCACCGTCGGGCCGGGCTCGCTGATGCTGGGCAAGGTCGCCGCCGTGAAGGAAAAGCGGCCGGCCGGCGTTGCGCTGAACTGAGGCGACCGGCGTCCTTCTCCCCTCGGGGGAGAAGGTGTCTGCGAAGCAGACGGATGAGGGAAGGGTCGCGCAAGCGGCCCTTTCTTTCGATCGAAGCGCTGCCACCTTCTCCCCCGAGGGGAGAAGGCTTCCGCGGCGACTTAGCCCCGCTTCAACAGAAACACCGCCTGCGCACCGAACAGGTTCCAGAACCACCAGGGCGCATTGACGCCGACGCGGCCGCCGGCCGCGTCGAGCGCGACGGCGCGCTCCTTGCGGGCGCCGATCTGGTCGCAAAGCGTGACGAAGTCCCGGATCGTGCAGAAATGGATGTTGGGCGTGTCCCACCAGGCATAGGGCAGGGAATCCGTCACCGGCATCCGCCCCTGGAAGAAGACCTGGCTGCGCATCCGCCAATGCCCGAAATTCGGGAAGGAGACGATGGCGTGCCGGCCGATGCGCAGCATCTGCTCCAGCACGAGCCGGGGGTTGCGCGTCGCCTGGATTGTCTGGGAGAGGATCACGTAGTCGAAGCTGTCGTCCGGATAGTCGGCGAGATCGGTATCGGCGTCGCCCTGGATCACCGAGAGCCCGCGCGCGACGCAATCGGCGACGCCCTCGCGCGACAATTCGATGCCGCGCGCGTCGACCTGGCGGCTCTCCGCCAGCAGCGCGAGCAGGGCGCCGTCGCCGCAGCCGACATCGAGCACGCGCGTGCCGGGCTGCACCATCTCGGCGACGAGCTTGAGATCGATGCGGTTGGTCTGGTTGTCCGGGAAGGTCATGGCAGGCGGTTCCGTTCGCAAGACCTTTTGTCATTCCGGGGCGGCCCGGAGGGCCGAACCCGGAACCCACGACAGGGTGAGCCCGGTCGAGCCGGAGCGACATTCGGTCGAGCCCGATCGTGGGTTCCGGGTTCTTCGCTGCACGAAGCCCCGGAATGACAAAAGACGTCGCGCATCAAAGCCCCCGTGCCCGCGCCGCGGCGCCGATGAAGCCGCGCGTCGTGGCGAAGAGATTGGGCTCTTCCAGCAGGAAGGCGTCGTGGCCCTTGTCGCTTTCCAGCTCGACGAAGGAGACCGAGGCGCCTGCCGCGTTCAGCGCATGCACGATAGCGCGCGAGTCGGTGGTCGGGAACAGCCAGTCGGAGGTGAAGGACGCCACGCAGAAGCGCGTCTTCGTGCCGGCGAAGGCCCGCGCCAGAACGCCGTCATGATCGGCGGCGAGGTCGAAATAATCCATCGCCCGCGTCACATAGAGATAGGAATTGGCGTCGAAGCGCTCGACGAAGCTCAGCCCCTGGTGGCGCAGATAGCTTTCGACCTGGAAGTCCGCGTCGAAGGAGAAGGTCGGCGCCTCCCGGTCCTGCAATTTGCGGCCGAACTTGCGGTGCAGCGCCTGCTCCGAGAGATAGGTGATATGCGCGCCCATCCGCGCGACCGACAGCCCTTTGGCCGGGCGCGTGCCCTCTTCGAGATAGCGACCGCGCCGCCATTCCGGATCGGCCATCACCGCCTGCCGGCCGACCTCGTGGAAGGCGATGTTCTGGGCCGAGTGCTTGGCTCCCGTCGCCAGCGGCAGCGCCGAGAACACGCGGTTGGGATAGCTCGCCGCCCATTGCAGCACCTGCATCCCGCCCATCGAGCCGCCGGCGACGCAGAACAGCGTCTCGATGCCGAGCGAGTCGACCAGCGCTGCCTGCGCGCGCACCATGTCGCGGATGGTGACGACCGGGAAGGACAGGCCCCACGGCTTGCCCGTCGCCGGATCGGTCGAGGCCGGTCCGGTCGTGCCCGTGCAGCCGCCGATGACATTGGCGCAGATCACGAAGAAGCGGTCGGTATCGATAGGCTTGCCCGGCCCGATCATCGCCGTCCACCAGCCGCCCTTGCCGGTGATCGGGTTTCGGCTCGCGACATATTGGTCGCCGGTCAGGGCGTGGCAGACGAGAATGGCGTTCGATTTCTCGGCGTTCAACGTGCCATAGGTCTGGTAGGCGATCTGCCAGTGGTCCAGCACCACGCCGCAATCCATCAGCAAGGGCGTATCGGGCCCGAAGCGCGCGACCGGGCTGGACGGCTCGTTCGCCTCCTTCTGCGGATCGGCCAGGCTGGGGGAGAGATCGCTCATGTCGTCCGCTTCGGCAGTAGGATTTGTCTTGCCGGTCCAGGCGTTCGGAAAATCGAACTCTAGCGATGCCGCGTCGAGGCGTCGCTGTCAACGCGGGACTGCGCAGCCGGCTTTGCCAAGGCGCGGCGGGAGCGCTAAGGAGCGTGGCCTTGCCGGAAAGCGCGTTGCCATGACCGAAGCCGCCCCGACCACCCTTGCCGATCTCCGCGGTGAAATCGACCGCCTCGACAGCGCGATGCATGCGCTGCTGATGGAGCGCTCGCAGGTCATCGAGACGCTGATCTCGATCAAGAAGACGCAGGCCTCCGGCTCCGCCTTCCGCCCCGGCCGCGAGGCCGACATCATGAAGCGGCTGGCGCTGAGCCATAAGGGCCTTTTGCCGCTCGACACGGTCGAGAGCGTCTGGCGCATCATCATCGCCACCTTCACCTATGTGCAGGCGAATTATTCGGTTCATGCTGACGTCTCCGGCGGTGACCCGGCGATGCGCGATTCCGCCCGGTTCCATTTCGGCTTCACCGTCCCCTTCGTGCCGCATGAGGACGCCCGCGCCGTCATCCGCGCCGTCGCGGAATCGGCTGGCGATCTCGGCATCTTCCGCATGGACCAGGGCGCCAGCGCCGGCATCTGGTGGCGTGACCTGATCGGCGCCGATGCGCCGAAGATCATCGCGCGGCTGCCTTTCGTCGAGCGCCCGAACCACCCTGCGGGAACGCCGGTCTACTGCATCGCCAAGCCGCTGGCGGATGCCGCCGTGCGCGAGATCGTGCTCTACGCCGCCCGCGTCGAGCGCTGGTCGGAAGCGTTGCGACACGGCCTTGCCGAGCATCTGGCCGAGGTCTCGGCCTCGGCCGCAGATGGCTCGCATCTGTCGCTGCTGGTCGCAGCCTCCGGCGAGGTCGATCAGGCCGCGATCCGGCAAGCCCTCGTGCCGGCGGGCCTCAGCGATTTCGCCGAGATCGGCAGCCACGCCGCCCGCTTCTCCGTCAAATCCGCCCGTTTGTGAACGCTCTCACGTATCGCCTCTGATCCGCCTTCGTCATCCCGGGCAAGCGCAGCGCAGACCCGGGATCCATCGTAGAGTGCATCGCCCTCCGATGGATTCCGGGTCTCCCTCCGGTCGCCCGGAATGACGGGGAAGGGTCGAACCGAAAGACCGATAGATGACCACTTCCCGTCCCGTTCCCCGTCCCGGCGTCCTCCATATCGAGGCCTATGTTCCCGGCAAATCCGCCGCGCCTGCCGGCGTGAAGCTGCACAAGCTTTCCTCCAACGAAACCCCGCTCGGGCCGAGCCCGAAGGCGATCGCAGCCTTCGAGGGCCTTGCCGTCAAGCTGGAGCTTTATCCCGACGGCACGTCGACCAAGCTCAAGCAGGCGATCGCCGGCCGCTACGGTCTCGATCCCCAGCGGATCATCTGCGGCAACGGCTCGGATGAACTGCTGGAGCTCGTCACCAAGGCCTATCTCGGCGCAGGCGACGAGGGCATCTACAGCCAGTACGGCTTCCTGGTGTATCGCATCGCCATTCTCGCCATGGGCGGCAAGCCGGTCATCGTGCCCGAGAAGAACTACACGGCCGATGTCGACGGCATCCTGGCGGCGGTGACGCCGAAGACAAAGATCGTCTTCCTCGCCAATCCCAACAACCCGACCGGCACCTATCTGCCCTTCGACGAGGTCAAGCGCTTGCAGGCCGGCCTGCCGCCGCATGTCCTGCTCGTGCTCGACGCGGCCTATGCCGAATACGTTCGCCGCAACGACTACGCCTCCGGCATCGAGCTCGTCGCCGAGAGCGAGAATGTCGTGATGACCCGCACCTTCTCGAAGATCTACGGCCTCGCAAACTTACGCATCGGCTGGATGTATGCTCCGGCCCATATCATCGATGCGCTCGAGCGGATCCGCGGCCCCTTCAACGTCAACGGCGCCGCGATCGAGGCTGGTGCCGCTGCGGTCGCCGACGAGGCGCACGTTGCTGCCGCGCTTGAGCACAACGAGAAGTGGTTGGCATGGACGACGGCCGAGCTGGAGAAGCTCGGCCTGACAGTCACGCCCTCGGTCGGCAATTTCGTGCTGATCCATTTCACCAGAACGCCCGGCAAGACCGCCAAGGACGCCGACGCCTTCCTGACCCAGCGCGGCCTCATCCTGCGCGCGGTCGGCGGCTACGGGCTGCCGGACGCGCTGCGCATGACCATCGGCAGCGAAGAGGCGAACCGCCTCGTCGTCGCCGCGCTCGCCGATTTCCTCAAGGCATGAGCGAGATGGCGGAAAGCTTCGCGCCGCGCCGGCCCACGCCGGTCTTCGGCCGCCTCGCCATCATCGGCATCGGGCTGATCGGCTCCTCGATTGCGCGCGCGGCGAAGGAGCTGAATCTCGCCGGCACGATCGTGCTGGCGGACCGCGACGAAGCCGTCCGCCAGCGGGCGCGCGAGCTGGGTCTCGGGGACACGGTCACGGATACGACAGCGGAGGCGGCTCGCGACGCCGATCACATCATCCTCTGCGTCCCGGTGGGTGCCTGCGGGCCGGTCGCGGCCGAGATCGCGCCGGAGCTGAAGCCGGGCGCGATCGTCTCCGATGTCGGCTCGGTCAAGGGCTCGGTCGTCGACGCCGTCCTGCCGCATCTGCCCGAGGGTGTCGCCTTCGTGCCGGCCCACCCGGTGGCGGGGACCGAGAATTCCGGCCCCGATGCCGGCTTCCCCAGCCTCTTTCTCAACCGCTGGTGCATCCTGACGCCGCCGGAGGGCACCGACGCGGCGGCCATCGCCAGGACGCGCCAGTTCTGGGAGGGGATGGGGGCGCTGGTCGAGGTGATGAGCGCGCAGCACCATGACCTCGTGCTCGCCGTGACCAGCCACCTGCCGCACTTGATCGCCTACAACATCGTCGGTACGGCCGAAGACCTGGAGGCAGTAACTCAATCCGAGGTGATCAAGTTCTCGGCCGGCGGCTTCCGCGATTTCACCCGCATCGCAGCCTCCGACCCGACGATGTGGCGCGACGTCTTCCTGCACAACAAGGAAGCGGTGCTGGAGATGCTCGGCCGCTTCAACGAGGACCTCGCCCTGCTCACCCGCGCCATCCGCTACGGCGACGGCGAGACGCTGCACAAGCACTTCACTCGCACCCGCGCGATCCGCCGCGGCATCGTCGCGCTCGGCCAGGAGAAGCCGGAGACGGAGAAGCTGCGCAAGGATTGAGGTCTGCCGCACAAAGCCGTGCGGAGGCACTGTGCATGACGTCGAGATTGGCTTGCCAAGCTCGGCGCCTGCTGTTACAGCGCCACCCGTTGCCGCTTTAGCTCAGCTGGTAGAGCACCTCATTCGTAATGAGGGGGTCGGGGGTTCGAATCCCTCAAGCGGCACCATTTTCATGCGCTGCCTGCTGCAGTCTTGCTTCCAAGAATGTCCTGACCACGGTTCCGCTTCGTCCGCGGCGTGAACGTCGGCAACGCGTCACCCGATCGCGGTCAGGTTCGGGGCAACGTCTTACTCTCAGCCAGATTTGGTCACGGCGCCGAGACACCGAGCGTCGTTCCGGGCGACGCTAGGAACGAGGCGCGGATTGGAATCGTCCCCGGTTTCCGCTTGACGATGATGAGGCCTCGCGACAGTGTCGCGGCCCATGCTCAGGAACTGGACCCTTTGTGATCGACGCCGACGTCGCTGCATCCAAGCGGCGGCTCTTCCGGCTGCGCGTCGATCAGCGTCCTTCCGCGGGTGATGACCTCGTCATAGGTCCCCCGGAACGGCCCGACCCGCGTTCCTGAACCCCCGCAGCCCTCGGCTTCGGGGGTTTTCTTTTGCCTGAACCCAAGAATTTGCCTGAACCCAGGAAGGACACTCCCATGAGCATTCGCGTCGGCATTGTCGGCATCAGCGGTTTCGGCGGCGGCGAGGCGATGCGCCTGATCGCCGGCCACCCCTCTTTCGAACTCGTCTACGCCGCGGGCGAGGGCAGCGCCGGCAGCCGTCTGGTGGACCGCTTTCCGGGTGTACCGGCCAAGCTCGCCGGCCTGGTGATCGAGAAATGGGATCCTGTGGCCCTGCCGAAGCTCGACCTGCTGTTCGCGTCGCTGCCCACGGGTACATCGGCCGAGGCGCTGGCGCGCGTCCCCAAGGACGTGAAGATCGTCGATATCGGCGGCGACCACCGCTATGTCGAGGGCTGGGCCTATGGTCTGGCGGATGTCTGGCCCGCCGAGATCGCAGGGCAGACCCGTATCGCCAATCCCGGCTGTTTCCCGGCCGCGACGCTGACGGCTCTGGCGCCGCTCCTGGCCAACGGGCTGATCGAGCCCGGCAACATCGTCATCGACGCGAAAACCGGCATCTCGGGCGCCGGCCGGGGCGGTGGCGACAGCAAGTTCGGCTATGCCGAGAGCAACGAGAACCTGGTGCCCTACGGGCTGCTCAAGCATGTCCACATGCCCGAGATGGCCAGGACGATCGAGCGGCTGAGCAGTGGCAGCGCGACTGGGCTGGTGTTCACGCCGCATCTGGTGCCAATGACCCGCGGCCTGCTCGCTACGATATACTGCCGCGGCCGCGCCACGACGGAGCAGTGCCTGGACGCGGCGCGGCGCTTCTATGCCGGGCGGGCTTTCGTCCGCGTGACCGACAAGCCGCCGCAGACCAAATGGGCTGCTGGCTCGAACCTCTCGTTCGTCAGCTACGCGGCCGATCCGGAGCGCAATCTCGTGATCGCGATGGGCGTGGTCGACAATCTCGGCAAGGGAGCAGCCGGGCAGGCTGTGCAGAATGCGAACCTGATCTGCGGACTGCCGGAAGCCGCGGGGCTGGAGGGCGCGCCGATCTGGCCTTGACGAGGGCAGGGCCCCGGCAGCGCGCAATCCCGCCTACTTCAGCTGGCTGTCTTTGCTGCCGCGCCGGTTGTAGCTGGATTGCGCCGCCGAGCGGTCATGGCCGGACTGGCAGGCAACACAAAGGCGGGCGCCGGGCATCGCGAGGCGCCGCGCTTCGGGGATTTCATCGCCGCATTCCCTGCAATGGATCTCGCCCGGACCGCTCGGCAGCCGCGAGCGCGCGAGACGCACCGCATCCGTGATCGAGCCGTCGATCTGGTCCTGAACCGCTCCGTCGGGAGCCCACCCGCTTGCCATGACGCAACCTCCGATAGCCATAAGATGGCCTTGGCAGGTGCGGAATCCAAGAGGTCTGGCCTGGCGCGGGGCAGCCGCGTTCAGGCGAAGCGCTTCGCCCCGGCCACGCAAAGCACGACCACGGCGGTTGCCGCGATCATCGTCCAGGCGATCGGCTCGCCGAGCAGCCAGCCCGCCAGAATCAGCCCGAAGAACGGTTGCAGCAACTGAAGCTGGCCGACGCTGGCGATGCCGCCGAGCGCCAGGCCCCGATACCAGAACACGAAGCCGACCAGCATGCTGAAGACCGAGACGTAAGCGAGGCCGATCCAGGCCGGCGTGCCGATGCCTTGCCAGGTCGGAGGCCAGAACAGCAGGGCGATCACGGCCATCGCCGGCAATGACAGCAAGAGCGCCCAGGAGATCACCTGCCAGCCGCCGAGCCGGCGCGACAGCGTCGCGCCTTCGGCATAGCCGAGCCCGCAGAGCAGGACGGCCGCGACCATCAGCAGGTCGCCGGTGAGCGAGCCGCTGTCGCTGTTGGCGAGCGCGAAGCCCGCGACGGTGGCGCTGCCGATCCCCGAGAACAGCCAAAACACCGGCTTCGGGCGCTCGCCGCCGCGCAGCACGCCGAACAGCGCCGTCGCGAGCGGCAGGAGGCCGATGAAGACGATCGAGCGCGCCGAGGGGATATGCTGCAAGGCAAGCGCCGTCAGCAGCGGGAAGCCAAGCACGACGCCGATGGCGACGATCGCAAGGGGGCGGATCTCAGCCCGACTTGGCCATTTCTGGCGCAGCAGCATGAGGCAGGCCGCACCCAGCAGGGCCGCGATCGCGGCGCGGGCGCCGGTCAGGAACAGCGGCGAGAAGCCGGCCACGGCGACGCGCGTTGCCGGCAGCGAGCCGCTGAAGATCAGCACGCCTATGAGCCCGCTGCCCCAGCCCTTGCTGCCCCAATCCTTCATCATGTGACCTGTCCTGCCCTTTCGCGGGAAGCCGTGCTCTAGGCGCCGGGACCTGACGAAGCCAGCGACAGACCGATACATTCATGGCAAACTGTATGGCTATGGATGACCATACACTCTTTGAAGGCGGAGCCGCATCGACGCGCACCGACGCTGTGATGGCCGCGATCCGCGGCCGGTTGGCGGCACGGGCGCTGGCGCCGGGTGATCGCTTGCCCTCGATCCGCCGCTTCGCCACCACGATGAAGGTCTCGCCCTCCACCGTCGTCGAGGCCTATGACCGTCTCGCCGCCGAGGGGCTGATCCGCGCGCGCCAGGGCTCGGGCTTCTATGTCACCGGCGGTGGCCTGCCGCCATTGGCGCTGACGCAGCCCGCTTCGCCGCAGGAACTCGCCGTCGATCCGTTCTGGGTCTCGCGCCAATCGCTCGATGCCGAACCCGGTGCGCTGAAGCCCGGCTGTGGCTGGCTCCCGGCCGACTGGATGCCGGAGGATGCGCTGCGCCGCGGCTTCCGGGCGCTGGCCCGTGCCGATGGCGCGATCCTCACCGATTACGGCGGCACGCGCGGCGCTTCCGTGCTGCGCCGGCTCCTGCTCGGGCGCTTCGCCGAGGGTGGGCTCGCGGTTTCGCCGGAACAGCTCATGCTGACCGGCTCGGGCACGCAGGCGCTCGACCTGATCTGCCGCTTCCTGCTGCGGCCGGGCGACGCCGTCCTCGTCGACGACCCCTGCTACTTCAACTTCCAGGCGTTGCTGCGGGCGCATCAGGTGCGGGTGCTGAGTGTGCCCTACACGCCCGCCGGCCCCGATATTGCGGCGTTCGAGGCGGTGGTCGCGGCCGAGCGCCCGCGCCTCTACCTGACCAATTCCGGATTGCATAATCCGACCGGCGCCGGCCTGTCGCCGCAGGCCGCCTACCGTGTGCTGAGCACGGCTGCGACCAACGACATGATTATCGTCGAGGACGACATCTTCGCCGATTTCGAGCCCGAGCCGTCATCGCGGCTGGCGGCGCTCGACGGGCTGGAGCGCGTCATCCGGATCGGCAGCTTCTCGAAGACGCTCTCGGCCGCCGTCCGCTGCGGCTATATCGCTGCGCGTGCCGACTGGGTCGAAGGGCTCGTCGACCTGCAGGTCGCGACCAATTTCGGTGGGCCGAGCCCGGTCTCCACTGAGCTTCTGGCGGGCGTCCTCGCCGGCGGCAGCTATCGCAAGCATATGGAAGAGCTGCACCGCCGCCTGGCCCAGGCACGGCGGGAGGTCGCCGCAAGGCTTGAGACGCTCGGGATTCGCCCCTGGCTGATGCCGCGTGGTGGCTTTTATCTCTGGTGCCGTTTGCCTGAAGGCATCGATTCCGCCGAACTGGCGCAACTCGCCGTGATGCAGGGCGTGGTGCTGGCGCCGGGCAATGTCTTCAGCGTCGCCCAGACGGCCGGCAGCTTCATGCGCTTCAACGTCGCCCAGTCGCGTGACCCGCGCGTCTTCGAGGTGCTGAGGCAGGCGATGGCGACGATGCGGCAGCAGGGCAGGCCGGCAGCCGCCCGCGATTGATCCAGCGCAGCTTGGGCTTGCGCCGCACTCGTCAGCCCGGCGCCCCCCTGTTATAGACCGCCGCAATAACCGGCCCGGCCGGACAGGACCCGAAAGTTTTGAGATCATGCATCTGAGGATCGGCACGCGCCGCAGCCCGCTGGCGATGGCCCAGACCAACCACGTCATGGGCCTGATCCGGGAGAAGTTTCCGCAGGCGGAATTCACCCTTTGCCAGATCGCCACGATCGCCGATCGCGACCGGGTTTCCGAGTTCCATCAGTTCGGCATGGTCGGCGTCTTCGCCGTCGAGCACGAGCAGCAATTGGTGAAGCGCGAGGTCGATTTCGTCGTCCATTCGCTGAAGGACCTGCCGACCACCTTGCATGAGGGCCTCGTGCTCGCCTCGGTGCCGCCGCGCGAGGACCCGCGCGATGCGCTCTGCGGCGCGACCATGGACTCGCTGCGCCAGGGCGCGCGCGTCGGCACGGGCTCGCTGCGCCGCCGCGCCCAGATCCTGAACCTGCGGCCGGACGTCACCGTCGTCCCGATCCGCGGCAATGTCGGGCCGCGCCTCGCCAAGATCGGTGGCGAGGATGCGCTCGACGCCGTCATTCTCGCCCATGCCGGCCTGCGCCGGCTCGGCATGGACGGCGCATCCTCGGAAGTGCTCGCGCCTTCGCTCTTCCCCTATGCGGTGGGACAGGGCGCGCTCGGGCTCGAAGCCCGCGCCGAGGATACGGCGGTGATCGAGGTGCTGAAGGCGATCGAATGTCCGAAAGCCCGCGCCGAGGCCGAGGCCGAGCGCGAGATGATGCATGCGCTGGGCGCCGGCTGCAGCCTGCCGGTGGGCGCCTGCGCGACATGGCAGGACGGTCGCCTGACGCTGCACGCGCAGGTGACCTCGATCGAAGGCACGGAGCGCGTCATCGCCGATCAGAGCGCGCCGCCGGATCAGGCGCGCGAGCTCGGCCTCTCTGTCGCGCAGACTCTGAAGGAACGGGGCGGCGTCGCGATCCTTGAGAAGAGCTATCGCAGCCACTATCCGAGCTTCAAGTCGCTCTGACGATAAGAAGCCCGGCCTCCGCAGGGAGGGCCGGGCCTCGTGATAGCCACCGTCGCATGCAGGCGAGTGGCCGCTTCCGAAATTGTCTCAGAGCCGGACGGCGACGTCGCGATGGCGGGTCGCGAACAGGGCCGCCTCGCGGCGAAACAGCATCCAGGCGGGCTGCGGCGTCTCGTGGCCCGGCTCCCGCATCGACATCGTGTAGGGGCCGGCATTGCCGGCCGGCTTGTCGGGGTCGAGCCGTGCCGCCCGGCACATCGCCCGCGCGATCCGCGTGATCCTCTCTTCGTCCATATCCGCCTCCGCCGCGAAGATTCAGCGGCGACGGAACGCCGAATCGGGCCTCCCGGTTCCCGGATAAAAGTCGAAAAAGGAAAAGCCGAACGATGTGAATTTCTTGCGTGGTAGTAATGGGGTCGGCCGGGCTGCAGCGGCTCCGCCCACGGCTAGATGGGATCGTGCGGATCGTCGGCACCAGGCTTGTCGAGCATGGCGCCTCCCGCATAGCGCGAGCGCGCCCACACCGTCGATAGTACGATCCCGATCGGCACGCCGATCAGGAGGATCCAGACGACGAAACCCCAATCGCCAGTCATCGGGCTGCCTTCCCCGGGCTCAGATCTTCGGCGGCAGGGAGCCGCGATCGAAAACCGGGATCGACTCGGTCTTTCCGCGCAGCGGCCGGCCCACCGGCACATCCTCGGCCGCCTGTCGTACGGCCTCTTCCGATTCCGTCAGCCCGTCGGGCGTGTCGTTGGCGTCGCTGCCGGCATCATGGACATTGGTACGGTCGCTGACGCGATGGCTCTCGGCGGGGTCGGCTTCGAGGACGCTCTGGCCGGCATGGATAGGCGTCGGCACGTCTTCGAGCCGTGCGGGATTTTCGCTCTTTTTGTCGATCTGGGCCACAGCGGCTCTCCTTTGAAGGGTTTCAGGAGCAAGCTCTCAGCGGCGGCATTGTTCCCGCGGCGTCAGGCTGCCAGCAGCCCCAGCGCGCGCTCGATGCGCGAACAGCCGGGCTTGGCGCGCGCCTTCGCATAGGTCTTCTGCAGGCGGCCGCTGGCATAGGCGTCGATGACGATCGCGTGGACATAGCTCTTGCGGACGACAGCCGGCGTGTTGACCAGCTTCTCCGAGATCGAGCGCATGATGTCGGCGAGCTGGCGCTTGCGTCCGGCTTCGCTCGCCACCGCCTCGCCGGCGAGCAGCAGTTCGGCTGCGGCTGCATTGGCGGCGAGCATGCGCAGGTCCTTGCTGCTGACCGGCAAGCCGCAGGCGCGCTTGAGATAGGCGTTGATCTCGGACGCATGGATTGGCGCGACGGAGCCGTCTTCGCTCCGATGCTGCAGCAGGCGCCGGCCGGGCAGGGTGGTGATCCGCGCGATCGCACGCGCCAGCGGCGCATCGTCGATCACGCAGGAAATCTCCTTGCCGCTCTTGCCGCGGAAATGCAGCGCGACCCGCGTGCCCGTCAGCGAGACATGGCGCTTGAGCAGGGTCGAGGTGCCGTGGCTGCCATTCTTCCTGGCATAGGTTTCATTGCCGACGCGCAGATGGCCGCGGTCGATGATGGCCGCCGCGCAGGCCAGCGCCTTGTCGCGTGATAGCGTTCGCGCCTTGACGTCGGCAGCGATGCGGGCGCGCAGCTTCGGCAAGGCCTCGATCAGGCGGGCGAGCCGCTTGAGCTTGCGCCGCTCGCGCACCTTCTCCCAATCGGGATGGTAGCGATGCTGGATGCGGCCGGCCTCGTCATGGCCGATGGCTTGCAGATGGGCGCGCGGATCTGCTGCGATACGGACGTCCTGATAGGCCGGCGGGATCGCCAGCGAGCGGATGCGGGCCAGCGTCTCCTCGTCTGTGATCTTGCCGCCTTCCGCATCGCGATAGCCGAAGGAGCGGCCGTGGCGGATGCGGCGTATCGTGAGTTCGTCCGACGAAACGCGGCGCAGTCGCGTCGTCGAGGCAGGGCGTTTAGCGTCGGAGGAAACCGGCATGGGCGGCGCTCGCAGGGGTCCGCTGCGGAAACGGCGCCATCGTCCAATTGGTTCCGTTCAGTCGAGCATATTCACCACGCTTCGACAAGCGCGCCGGCTTCTGGGGACGTATGCGCGAAAATCAGTGGCCAGATCACAGGTGGCTCGCCCAAACTGTCAAAAAAATTGAACGATTTATTTGGGGAGACGACGGTGCCGCGCGTTTTGATCGCCGAGTTCATGCATGAGACGAACACCTTCAGTGTTCAGCTCACGGACGAGGCCACCTTCAGGGCGCATGGCGCTTTCAGTGACAACGAGATCCCCGGCGCCTTCCGTGGCACGCGCACTTCGATGGGTGCAGCGTTCGAGGCCGCCGACAAGTTCGGTTGGAGCCTCGTCCATCCGCTGGTGACCGGCGCCAACCCGTCCGGCCGCGTGACAGATGCCGCCTTCGATCTCTTCGCCGGCCAGATCGTCGATGCCGCCTCGGGCGTCGACGGCGTGCTGCTGCATCTTCACGGCGCCATGGCGACGGAAAGCTCGGATGACGGCGAGGGCGAATTGCTGGCGCGCCTACGCAAGCGCATCGGCCCGGACGTGCCTGTCGTCGCGGTGCTCGATCTGCACGCCACGGTCACGCAGCTCATGGCCGACAATGCCAATGCGCTGATCTCCTACCGCACCTATCCGCATATCGACCAATACGAGCGGACCTGGCAGGCCGCCGAACTGCTGCAACGCGCGATGAAGGGCGAGATCAAGCCGAAGGTCGCGCTCGCCCGGCGCCCGATCCTCTACGCGCTCGATGGCGGGCGCACGACCTCGCCGCCCTTCCTCGAATTGCTGCGCCGTGGCGATGTGCTGGAAGCCTCCGGCGATGCGCTCGTCGTCAGTGTCCAGGCTGGCTTCTCCTCGGCCGACGTCCACGATATCGGCCCCTCGATCGCGGTTACCGCCGATGATCGCGGCAAGGCTCAGACGATCGCCGAAGAGCTGATGGACTATGCCTGGGAGCAGCGCCGCTTCTCCTCGATCCATTTCACGCCGCTGGCCGAGGCCATGGCCCGCGCCAAGGCCGGCGAGGCCGATACGGGCAAGCCCGGCTACAAGCCGGTCGTGATCTCGGACTATTCAGACAATCCCGGCTCCGGCGCCTATGGCGATGCGACCAACCTGCTGCGCGCGGTGCTCGATGCCGGCCTGAAGAATGTCGGCTTCCACGCGATCAACGACCCTGAGGCCGTGCTGGCCGCGCAGGCGATCGGTGTCGGCAAGCGCGGCCGGATCAAGCTCGGTGGCAAGGTCGATCCGAGCATGGGCGGCGGCCCGCTCGATCTCGACGCCCATGTCGTCGCCATCACGGACGGCTATTTCCTCTGCCATGGCCCGATGGCCGGCGGCGTCTGGCGCAATTACGGGCTCTCGGCCCTGCTGCGCGTCGACGATGTCGAGATCATCGTCATCACCCATAACGGCCAGGCGACGGACCTCGCGCAGTTCACCTCGCTCGGCGTCGATCCGACCCGGAAATCGACGGTGATCGTCAAGTCGATGCAGCATTTCCGTGCCGCGTTCGAGCCGATCGCGCGCGAGGTGCTGGAGGTCGATACCGGCGCGCTCTCGACGCGCAACTTCAAGGAGCGCCCCTACAAGAAGGTGCGCCGCCCCATCTTCCCGCTCGACGATATCTGACCGCCGCTCTCAGGAGCCGCGACGACTGGACTTGAGGAGAACACCATGGCGATTCAGGCCGATATCGTATTGCGCAACGGGCCGATCTGGTGCGGGCGCGAGGAGGGCGTCGTCGAGGCGTTGGCGATCTTCCGCGACAAGGTGCTGGCTGCCGGCAGCGATGCCGAGATCAAGCCGCTGATCGGGCCGAAGACCCGTGTCATCGACCTGAAGGGCCGGCTGGCGACGCCGGGCCTGAACGATTCCCATCTGCATCTGGTCTCGCTCGGCATGACCATGGGCTGGGTCGATTCCAGGCCGGAGAGCGCACCGACGCTCGAAGGGCTGCTCGGCGCCATTTCGGCCCGCGCCGCACAGTCGAAGCCCGGCGAATGGATTCTCTCGCGCGGCTACGACCAGACCAAGCTCGATACCGGCCGCCATCCCTACCGCGAGGAGCTCGACCGCGCCGCGCCGAACAATCCGGTGATGCTGGTGCGCGCCTGCGGCCATATCGCGATCTGCAATTCCGAGGCGCTGCGCCTTGGCGGCATCGACGAGCAATCGCCGACGCCGCAGGGTGGCCTGATCGAGCAGCAGAACGGCCGCCTCACCGGCTTGCTCGCCGAGAACGCACGCGCGCCGGTCCAGGCGGCCATTCCCGCCGCGACCGAAGAAGACATCATCGCCGGCATCGAGCGCGGCGGGCAGTATCTGCTTTCGCTCGGCATCACCAGTTGCATGGATGCTGCCGTCGGCCAGAAGGGCGGCTTCCGCGAGATCGCGGCCTATCATCGCGCCAAGCGCGACGGGCGCCTGCCGGTCCGCACCTGGCTGACGTTGCTCGGCGATGACGGCCGCTCGATCGTGCCGCAATGCTATGACGCCGGCCTGATCTCCGGCACCGGCGACGAGATGCTGATGATCGGCGGCGTCAAGCTCTTCCTCGACGGCTCGGCGGGTGGCCGTACCGCCTGGATGACGGAACCCTATCTTGGCGAGGACAAGACCACCGGCGTCTGGATGTGGGAGGACGCCGAGCTTGAGCGCATGGTGCTGGATGCCCACAAGAAGGGCTACCAGCTCGTCTGCCACGCGATCGGCGACGCCGCGATCGAGCAGTTGATCACGGCCTATGAGAAGGCGCTCGCCGCCTATCCCGATCCGGATCGGCGCCACCGCATCGAGCATTGCGGCTTCTCGACCCCGGCCCAGCACGAGCGCATGGTCAAGGCCGGCATCTATCCCTGCCCGCAGCAGGTCTTCATCCATGATTTCGGCGATGCCTATGTGAAGGTGCTGGGCCCCGAGCGCGCTCTGCCGAGCTATCCGTTCCGCACCTGGTTCGACCTCGGCCTGAAGCCGGCGACGGGCAGCGACGCGCCGGTCTGCGACCCCAACCCCTTCCCGAATTTCCACACCATGCTGACGCGCGAGACCTGGAAGGGCACGGTGATGGATGCGGCCCAGCGCGTCTCGATCGAGGAGGCGTTGCAGGCCTATACCGAGTTCGGCGCCTTCTCGCAGAAGCAGGAAAAGGTGAAGGGCAAGCTCGCGCCGGGCTTCCTGGCGGATGTCGCGGTGTTCTCGCGCGACCTGCTGACCGCCGCGCCGGCCGATATCCTCAAGGACACAAGCTGCGATCTCACCATCCTCGGCGGGGAGGTCGTCTACGAGCGGGCTTGAGCGAGGACGTTTTCGAGCGGAGACGATCGGTTTTCGTCAAGAAAATGCGAAAAAAATTCGGAGCAGACCCGCGCCCTTCTGAATTGCGGAGCTGCTCTGGAGATTTGACGGTGTGGGGGAAGACAAGCGCGGCAAAGCCGTTATGGTTTCACTTGAAAGCAAACAGCTCCGGATCAGCCGGAGCGGATAAATGGGAGGAATGATCGTGTTGTTGAAGAAATTAGCTTTTGCCACCGCGTTGACGCTGGCGGCCTTTACCATCTCGGCGCAGGCCCAGGAGCCGCGCCGCGGCGGGACGATCCGCTTCACGGCGCCCTATGGCGCGTCCTTCGTCAGCAATGACAGCCATGTCTCGAACCAGATCCAGGACGAGATTTACGGCTATGCGCTGCACAGCATGCTCTACAAATGGGATGCGCAGGCCGGCAAGCCGGCGCTGGATCTCGCCAAGAGCGTGACGGTCTCGCCCGACGGCAAGACCTATACCTACAAGCTGCGTGACGACGCGCTCTTCCATAACGGCCGCAAGATGACGGCCGACGACATCATCTGGTCCTATACGCGCCTGATGGACGGCGCGAAGAACTATCCCGGCGCGCGCTATATCGCCCGCGTCGTCGGCGCGACCGATGTCCAGAAGGGCCAGGCCAAGGAAATCTCCGGTCTCAAGAAGATCGACGATTACACCCTTGAGATGACGCTGACCGACAAGGCCGACCCTGGCTACTTCCTGTTCAGCGCGACCACCGCGATCATGCCGGCCAAGGAGGCGCAGGCGCCGGACTTCTTCAACAAGCCGATCGGCCTCGGCCCGTTCAAGTTCGTCGAGCACGTCCCCGGCTCGCGCATGGTCTTCGAGCGCTGGGAGAAATATTATCAGGCCGGCAAGCCCTATGCCGACAAGCTGGTGATCTCGCCGATGGGCGAGGCTGCGGCGCGCGACGTCGCCTTCCGCAACAAGGAGATCGACGTCTCGATCCTGGGCTCGACCCAGTATGTCGCCTACAAGGCGGACGCGAATCTCGCGAAGGGCATCCTCGAAGTCGCCGAGGTCTTCACCCGCAACATGGGCATGAACCCGTCGTTCAAGCCCTTTTCCGACAAGCGCGTCCGCCAGGCGATCAACTATGCGATCGACAGTGAGCTGATCATCAAGCGCCTCGTCCGCGACAAGGCCTATCGCGCGGTGAGCTGGCTGCCGCTCTCCTCGCCGGCTTTCGACAAGGACGCCAAGCCCTACGCCTTCGATCCCGAGAAGGCCAAGAAGCTCCTGGCCGAGGCCGGCTATCCCGACGGCTTCGAGTTCGAATGGACGGCCACCCCCAACGAGAGCTGGGGCGTTCCGATCGTCGAGGCGACGATCCCGATGCTCGCCAAGGTCGGCATCAAGGTGAAGGTCAAGCCGGTCGAGACCTCGGCGCTCGGCGGCGTCGTCGTGGGCGGTGACTTCCAGTCCTATATCTGGTCGAACACCTCGGGCCCCGACTCCCTGACGGCGCTGAAATGCTTCCACTCCTCGACGCCGCGTTCGTCCTGCAACTACACCACCTTCAAGAACGCGGCGTTCGACAAGCTGATCGACGACGCTTCGGCCGAGACCGATGCCGCCAAGCAGCTCGACCTGCTTAAGAAGGCCAACAACCTGCTGCAGGAAGAAGCCCCCGTCTGGTTCTTCAACTACAACAAGGCGGTCCTGGCCTATCAGCCCTGGCTGCACGGCCTGCAGCCGAACGCGACCGAGCTCGCGCTGCAGCGCTACGAGGACCTCTGGGTCGACGCTTCCTCGCCCGCGGCGAAGTAAGCGCGGTTGAATCTTGCCATCCGGGTTATCGGCCCGGATGGCGGAAGCATCTCCGTTATTCCGGACAAGCCGCGTCAGCGGCGCTGATCCAGAATCCGTCGTGGGGCGTCGCGCTCTGCGATGGATTCCGGGTCAAGCCCGGAATGACGATCCGGTTTTCCGCGGTCACCATGTGTCATGGGTCGGGTTTGATCCGCTTTTCGGCGTCTGCCGGGATCAACAGCGCCCCGCACAGCGGCGGTCAGGAGTTCTCGCCATGTTGCCCTATGTCTTGCGCCGCCTGCTGCAGGCGATACCGATCCTGCTGGCGGTCGCGGCGCTGATCTTCGTGATGTTCAGCGTCATTCCCGGCAATTTCGCCACCAGCCAGATGGCTGACGGGCGCAGCAATATCGACGCGGCGACGATCGCGCGCATGAACGAGCAGTTCGGGCTGAACGACCCGCTGCCGCTGCGCTTCGCCAAATATGTCGGCGGCCTCGCGACCTTCGACCTCGGCGATTCCTTCCGCACCCGCCAGCCGGTGACCCACCTGATCGGCGAGCGGCTCTGGCCGAGCCTTCAGCTCGCGCTGGCTGCCATGCTCTTCGCCATCGTCATCGGCGTGCCGCTCGGCTTCTTCGCGGCGCTGAAGCCAGGCAGTTGGGTCGACATGCTCTCGATGGTCTTCGCGGTCTCGGGCCTGTCGCTGCCGATGTTCTGGCTCGGCCTCCTGCTGATGTACGCCTTTGCCCTGACGCTCGGCTGGTTCCCCAGCTTCGGCTATGGCGACGGCAACCCGCGCTACATCGTGCTGCCGGCGATCGCGCTTGGCGTTTCGCCGCTGGCCTTGCTGGCGCGCACCTCGCGTGCCGCGGTCCTCGAGATCATGCATGCCGATTTCGTCCGGACCGCGCGCGCCAAGGGGGCAAGCGGCTATCGCGTCATGCGCTGGCATGTCGCCCGCAACGCGCTCGTCATCATCCTGACCACGCTCGGCCTGCAATTCGGCTCGGTGCTCGGCCAGGCGGTGGTCGTCGAGAAGCTCTTCGCCTGGCCGGGCCTCGGCTCGCTTCTGGTCGACAGCGTCACCTGGCGCGACATCCCGGTGGTGCAGGGCTGCATCCTGACGATCGTGCTCTTCTTCCTCGTCGTGAACATCGCCGTCGACGTGCTCTGCGCGATCGTCGATCCGCGCATCAAGTACAGCTGAGAGGCACGCGCCCATGAAGTTCCGTGCCAATCTCTGGATCGGCGGTGCCTGCTTCGCGCTCGTCGTCGCCGGCGGCGTCTTCGCGCCCTGGCTTGCCCACACCGACCCGGTCATGGATGCTAACCTGATGAATGCCGAGATCCCGCCCGGCTCGGAATTCTGGTTCGGCACCGATGCGCAGGGCCGCGACATCTATAGTCGCGTGCTCTACGGCGCGCGCATCTCGCTGACGGTCGGCATCGTCTCGCAATTGATCAACACCTGCATCGGCGTGGCGCTCGGCCTCTCGGCCGCCTATTGGGGTGGCTGGTGGGACGATTTCGTCAACGGCCTCACCAACATGATGCTCGCCATTCCCTCGCTGGTCTTCGCGCTGGCGATCATGGCGATCCTCAATCCCGGTCTCACCAGCTTGCTGATCGCGCTCGGGCTGACCAACTGGTCCTTCACCTGCCGCCTGACCCGTGCCGCGACGCTCTCGGTCAAGCAGCTCGGCTATGTCGAGGCGGCGCGCTCGCTCGGCTACGGCACCTTTCGCATCATGCTGACGCAGATCCTGCCCAATATCGCCGGCCCGATCATCGTCATCGGCACGCTTGGCATGGGCGGCGCCGTGCTGGCGGAGGCCTCGCTTTCCTTCCTCGGCCTCGGCATCCGCCCGCCTTTCCCGAGCTGGGGCTCGATGCTCTCCGACGCGCGCGACCAGATCTCGACCGCGCCCTGGATTTCGATCTTCCCTGGGCTTGCGATCTTCCTCACCGTGCTCGGCCTCAACCTGCTGGGTGACGGCCTGCGCGATATCCTCGACCCTCACTCCCAGCTCCGCAAAGCCTGACAGACAGACCGATGACGACCCAAGAAACGCCCGAAGACCTGATCGATCCGCCGCTCGAAACCATTCGCTTCCACGGCTTGAAGGCGGGGCCGAAGCTCCTCGTCTCCGGCGCCGTCCATGGCAACGAGACCTGCGGCCCGAACGCCATCGCCCGCGTGATCGAGGATTGCCGCGCCGGCCGCGTCGTGGTCCAGCGCGGGGAGGTCACCTTCCTGCCCGTCGCCAATCCCAAGGCCTACAGGCAGAACACCCGCGAGGGCGACCGCAACCTCAACCGCGACCTGCGCGAGCGGCCGCAGCCAGAGGACAACGAGGACCGGATCGGCAACCGCCTCTCCGCCATCCTGCGCCAGCACGACATGCTGCTCGACGTCCACTCCTTCACCGGGGAGGGTGTGCCCTTCGTCTTCTTCGGCCCGGACGATAATCGCGGCACGCTCGAACCCTTCCGCCATGGCGCGGCCGAGGCCGCCTTCGCCGCCTGCCTCGGCGTCGACCTGATGATCCATGGCTGGCTCGACATCTATGTTCGGCTGATCGCGGCGCGCGAACGCTTGAACCTGCCGCGGCTCGCCGTCACCGAAGGTTTCGGCACGACGGAATTCATGCGCTTCGCCGGCGGCTATGGCGTGACGCTCGAATGCGGCCGCCACGAGGACCCGGCTTCCGTCGATGTCGGCTACAAGGCGATCCGCAACGTGCTCGCCCATCTCGGGCTGACCGACGAGGCGCCACCGGCTCCCGAGAAGCGCGTCGTCGTCCACATGGACGATCTCGTCATCTGCGAGGCCGAGGGCGACCGCGTCGAGGGCACTTGGAAGACCGGCGACCGCGTCGCCAAGGGCACGCCGATCGCCCGCCGCGCGGATGGCACGGTCGTGGCGATGCCGCGCGACGGCTTCATCATCTTCCCCAATCCCAAGGCCAAGCCCGGCGAGGGCATCTGCTATCTCGGGACGGAGAGCACGCGCCGCTAATGAGGCGGAGCGGTCTACCCGCCGCTCTTCTCCGACTTGCCGATGCGGCTCAAGTCAAGCTGCTTCTGCAGGCCGAGCATGACGCTGAACGAGGTCACGGGGGTGAGCCCGGTCTCCTTGGTCTTGCGCCAAGCGCCGGCCGCCGTGGCGGTGAAGCCCTTGCCCAGGTTGCGCTGGTAGTCGATCCCGATGCCCTTCTGGTCTGAGCGGGCATCGAGCCCGACATAGTCGTCGGTCTTGCGGCGAGCGGAAAGGCTGATGGCGTTGTCGTCGTCGATCCGGGCAGTCAGCTTGGCCTCATGCGCCGTCGTCAGGTTGACGACGGAGAAGGGCAGGGTGGTGTATTCCACCGTGCGGGCCGAGCCGAAATCGAGCGTGAAGCGCTCATAGGGCAGGCGCAGCTTCGCCGTGTAGAGCAGGCTCTCGACCGCATCGAATTCCTTCTCCGGGAAATAGGCCCGGAACGGCGAGAGCGAGCCTTCGATCGCAGCCCCGCCCAGCACCGTCGAGAAGAACAGGTTGGGCTGCAGTCGGTTATGGTCGCGGCGAAAGCCGAGATAGTCGACGCCTTCGATGTAATGCACCCGCGAGGCGCTGAAGGAGAGGCCGATCTCGGTCTCGCCCGAGCGCCAGGCCGCGCCGGCCGTCAGCCCGAGCGTGCCGAAATTCTCGTCGCGTGGCAGGAAGTCGCCGAGATTGAAGACATTGCGCTCGTTCAGCGCGGTGATGCGCGCTTCCCCGCTAGCGAAGAGGCGGAACGGGCCGATGCCATGGTCGAGGCGCTCGCGCCAGGCCAGGCTGCTCTTCCGGCGCGACCAGCTCTGCTCGTTATTGACTGACAAGGAGGATTGGATCGCGCTCGCGTCGCCGAGGCTGAAACCGTGCTTCAGCGTCAGCGAATGGGCGCGGGCCGAGGCGAGCACGCGCGGATCGTACTGCGTCTCGACCAGCGAGAGGTTCAGCCCGTAGCCGTCCTGCAACGTCCCGTGAAGATAATCCCAGGTTGCATAGGTCGTGACGACGGGAGTGCCCTTTGCGCCCTGGATGCCGGCCGGATTGCTGTCGAAGCCGCCGCGAAGCCCGATGACGGCGATCGAATTTTCTCTCTCTTCGCCGGATGTCTCGGTCGCCAGTGTAGATGGCGAATGCAGGGCCAGGGCTGAAAGGATGATGATGCGCGTCGCTATCGCCATGATCTCACCGATGCTGTCGTGATCATGCGGTGATGTTGGTTAATGAATCGAAAATTGTTTGGTTATTACTGGGAAGTGTATTTGGTATTATTCATTTTTCTTCTGATTGAATTCACCGAATTGCTGCAAGTATGCCCCGAGATGCGGGTTAACTTTACCTGGTATGGTTAATGTTGAGAAAAGATTGTCTATGTCAGTTGTTGCAACTTATACGTGTATTATCGCTTCCAGCCCGGAGTCGAAGACAGGGAGAAGCAAGATGAAATACGTGATTGTTCTCGCTACGGTTGCAGCTTTCGCCGTTTCTCCGGCCATGGCCGGTGGGCGTGGCGGCTCGCTGATCGGCGGTATCGTCGCCCCGGTGACCACAGCGGTGTCGGGCGTCAAGATCAATGCGCTCAACAATGTCAGCGTCCTCAGCGGCAACGGCATCGCCAACGGCAACAAGATCGGCATCGTCGCGCCGGTGAAGGCGATCGTCAGCAAGAACGGCCTCGTCGGCGGCCTGCTTGGCGGGCTCGGCCACGGCTGCGGCTGCAACTGACCGCCGCGCTTCCGACATCCCCACCTGAAACTTTGAACGGGGCTGGCACGCGCCGGCCCCTCTTTCATATGGGGTATCGCATCGCGCGCCGGGCGATCCCTAAAATGCCCGGGATCGGGCTGACGGGTTCTTAGAGCCTCGCGCGTAGAGCCATGCGCCATGCATCTGCTGATGAGGCCCCGCAAACGCGCCGCGCAGTTGCCCGCGGATATCGAGATCGAGATCATCTCGCGTCTCTTCGCGGCCCTGCCTCAGATTCTCTGCATCGCGGCCGGGCTGATCGTCGGCTCCGCCATCATGGCCGTGCAGACGGGCGAGGCGGTCTTCTGGTGGCTGACGGGAGCCGGCGTCGCGACGACGCTGGCGCGCATTGCCAATATCGTCGGCTTCAAGCGGCGCGACCCGGCGCGCAAGCTCACGCTTGCCGAGGCCCGGCGCTGGGAGGCGGGCTACGCCTATACCGCCTTCGCCTTCACGCTCGTCATCGCCGCGCTGACTCTGACCGCCGCGGCCGTGGACCATGCCGGCGGCTTCGTGCTCAGCCTCGGACTGACCATGGCGCTGACGGCCGGATCCTATCTGCGCACCTTGCGCTACTGGATCTGCGCCGTGCTCTCGACGATCGCGATCGGCACGCTGGTCGTCGCCTTCCTCGTCTCGGGCGATCCGCTCTATCAGGCGCTCAGCGTGCTTCTCCTCGTCTATCTCTATTCGATCTACGAGAGTTCCGATCACATCATCGGCCAGTTCGAGGAGTTGCTGATGGTGCGCCGGGAGCTCGATTTCGCCGCGAGTCACGATCCCCTGACCGGCCTCGTGAATCGGCGCGGCCTTGACCGCGTGCTGCGGGAAGCCGGTGGCACCGGCGAGCCGCTCGGCCTCCTGCTGCTCGATCTCGACGGCTTCAAGCTGGTCAACGATCGCCATGGCCACCAGGCCGGCGACGAACTGCTGCAACAGGTCGCGATGCGGCTGAAGGGCGTCGTCCGGCCCAGCGACAGCGTGGCGCGGCTCGGCGGCGACGAGTTCGCTCTTGTCGTGCGCGGCGTTGCCGATGCGGTCGCGCTCTCGGAGGTTGCCGAACGGGCGGTCTCGGTCGTCAAGGCGCCGTTCATGCTGGCGGGTCAACTGGTCACGGTCGGCGCCAGCGTCGGGATCTCCGTCAAGTCGGAGCAGGATGCCGGGCATTGGACGGTCGAGGTGCTCACGCGCGCCGCCGACCAGGCGCTCTATGGCGCCAAGCGCGCCGGCAAGGGCCGCAGCATGGTCGCGCATTGGGATGACGTCGCCTGACATCGCCTGGGAATACCGCTAGCTTGATCTCGGCATCTCGTTCACCTACCGTCCGGCAGGTAGCCGCGCGGTGATGCGATGCAGGAACGGGAGAGGGCGATGTCATCAGGCGGAAAGCTTGTCGCGGAGGGCGCGCGCCGTTCGCCTTACTTCACCGAGGAGCATGAGGCGCTGCGCGACCAGGTCCGCCGCTTCGTCGAGACCGAGATCAAGCCGCATGCCCTGCAATGGGAGGAGGATGGTTTCGTCCCGCGCGCCGTGCTGCGCAGGATGGGCGAGCTCGGCTTCTTCGGCATCCGCTATCCCGCCGACTACGGCGGCTCCGAGATGGATACGATGGCGACCGTCGTGCTGGCCGAGGAACTGGGCCGCTCGACCTTCTCCGGCGTCGCGATCACCGCGCTGGTCCATACCGACATGGCCTCGGTCCATATCGCCAATGCCGGCAATCAGGCGCAGAAGGACAAGTACCTGCCCGGCATTATCGCCGGCGAGAAGATCGTCGCGGTCGCCGTCACCGAGCCCGATGCCGGCTCGGACGTGAAGGGCATCCGCACCACGGCGCGGCGCGAGGGCGACTATTACGTCCTCAACGGCGCCAAGATGTTCATCACCAACGGCGTCCATGCCGATCTCTACTGCGTCGCCGCCAAGACCGACCCGCAGGGGCGACCCTCACAATCAGTCTCGATCTTCGTCGTCGAGAAGGGCACGCCGGGCTTCTCGGTCTCGCGCGCGCTCGACAAGCATGGCTGGCGCTCGTCCGATACGGCCGAGCTCTCCTTCGTCGATTGCAAGGTGCCGGCCGAAAACCTGCTCGGGCAGGAGGGTCGCGGCTTCTACGCGATCATGAGCAACTTCCAGAACGAGCGCACCGTGATCGGCGCCATGGCGATGGGCGAGGCGCAGGTCGCGATCGACCTGACGCTGGACTATGTGAAGACGCGAAAAGCCTTCGGCGCGCCGCTCTGGGAAAAGCAGGCGATCCGCCAGCGCCTGGCCGAGCTTGCGGGCAAGGTCGAGGCCGGGCGCCAGCTCGTCTACCACGCCGCCTGGCTCGACGCGCAGGGCTTCGACGCCACCCGCGAGGTCTCGATGGCCAAGGCCTATTGCGGCGAGCTGGTCAACGAAGTGATGTACGACTGCCTGCAGTTCCATGGCGGCATGGGCTACATGCGCGAGAGCGCAATCGAGCGCATGACCCGCGACGCCCGCGTCCAGTCGATCGGCGGCGGCGCCACCGAGGTCATGCTAGAGGAAGTGGCGAAGCGGCTGTGAGTAACGCGCGTCATCCCGCACGCGCTGCAGCATGCAATGCTGCTGCGCAGATGCGGGACCGTTCTCCGGAGAAGGCGCCTTCTCGTCGCACGGTCCCGTGTCTGCGCAGCGGCACTGCATGCTGCAGCGCGCACGGGATGACACCCTATGAGTGATGCTTCAACCACTACCCGGCCAGCCGCCGAAGGCGGCTCGCGCCGGCTGATCCTCGACCATGCCGCGCGGCTGCTGCGCGGCGGCGGCTATCATCAAACCACCTTGCGCGAGATCGCCGAGGCGGTCGGCATCCGCAAGGCGAGCCTCTATTACCATTTCGGCTCGAAGGAGGAGATCGTCGAGGCGGTCGTCAATGACGGCGTGCGCTTCGTCCATGAGGCGGTCGTCGCGGCGCTCGCCGCGGAGGAGGATGCCTTGCCGCGCGTGCGGCTGGAGGCGGCGATCCGCGCGCATCTCTCCGCCCTGCACGGCCATGGCGACTACACCTCGGCCAGCATCAAGGTTTTCACTTTTGGCGCGACACCGGTGCCGGAGAGCGTGCGTGCCGTGCGCCGCGCCTATGAGGATGTCTGGCGCCGCCTGATCGCCGAATGGCAGGAGGCCGGCGGCATGCCGGCCGGCAATTCGCCGGACGTGCTGCGCCTCTTCCTGCTCGGGGCGCTCAACGGCTCGACCGACTGGTACCGGCCGGAGCGCCATGCGATCGATGCGCTGGCGCGCGAATTCGTGGCGCTGCTCTCGCCGCATTGAGGCCTGCCCTGCACGCAGAGGCGGGCGGCATCGCCATGGCTGACCGATGCTCCGGCGGTTGCTAGCATCCCTGACGCGGGGCTGACGGTCGCCTCGCAATCTGACGAGGATCCTTCGCCTGATGCGCGCCTTCTATCACCCCGACCAAGCCCTTCACGATCCCCAGCAATACATGCGCTTCGGCAAGGTCGTGGCCCCCAAAGACCTGCCGGAGCGGACGGAACGCCTGCTCGGTGCGCTCGGGAAGCACGGTATCGCGCCGGAGAAGCCGGCGGCGCATGGCAAGGAGCCGGTCCTGGCGATCCACGATTCCGGCTTCGTCACATTCCTCGAAACCGCCTGGGCGCGCTGGCAGGACCTGCCGGCCGAGCGCGGCCCGGAGGTCTGGCCGAGCACCTTCCCGTATTGGAGCGGGCGCCCGGACGAGGATGTCCGCCCGCCCTGCCGCCCGACCGGCTTCATCGGCCAGCTCGGCTGGTATCTCGGTGATCTCTCGGTGCCGATCGGCGAGCATTGCTGGCACTCGACGTTGCGCTCGTCGGAGACGGCGGTCTCCGCAGCCGATGCGATTCTGGCTGGCGATCGCGCCGTCTACTCGCTCTGCCGCCCGTCCGGCCACCATGCCCGCGCCGATCGCGCCACCGGCTTCTGCTATCTCAACAACACCGCGATCGCGGCCCAGCGCCTGCGCTCGAAATTCGGCAAGGTCGCGATCCTCGACGTCGATGCCCATCACGGCGACGGCACGCAGCAGATCTTCTATCGCCGCAACGACGTGCTGACGATCTCGGTCCATGCCGACCCCGCGAACTACTACCCGTTCTTCACCGGCTATGCCGACGAGCGCGGCAACGGCCCGGGCGAGGGCTTCAACCTCAACCTGCCGCTGGCCCATGGCGCGGGCGGTGCGGCGATGGAGGCCGCCGTCTTCGAGGCCGGCAAGGCGATCCGCGATTTCGGCGCCGAGGTCGTGGTGATCGCGCTCGGCTACGACGCGCACAAGGACGATCCGATCGGCGTCTTGAAGCTGGAGGCTTCTGATTTTGGCACGATTGGCCGGCAGGTGAAGAGCTTCGGCCTGCCGACGCTGGTGGTGCAGGAGGGTGGCTACGCGATCGAGGCGATCGGCGATTGCCTCGACGCCTTCCTGGGCGGGTTCAAGGGATAACGCGCCGGCGTCACGTTTCCAGGTAGTCGTGCAGCACCCGGCCGTAGGGCAGGGTGAAGTCGACGACCTGGTGGCGGGCGCTCACGATCCTGCGCACGGGGAAATCGGCGACCCGGCAATTGACGTGAGGGATGAGGTGCAGCCTTGCCTCGCCCTCCCAGGCGCCATGCACCGTGATGTCGGTGAGGTTATAGCCGACGAGCTGCGCGACCTTCGGCGAGCCATCGACGTCCGGCAGCAACTTCAGGTTGACGTTCAGGCCGCCGATTCCGTCGCGGACCTTGTCGAGCTGGTCCCCGAGGCTGCGATGCTTGTAGGTCATCGTGCCCATCGCCACGCGCTCCCCGTCGTAATGCAGCGTGCCGGTCAGCGTGTCCTTCATGACCTTGAGCCGCGGTACGCCGTATTTCTTGGGAAAGCCCCAGATCTCGCGTCCGCCCGTGATCGGCGGCTCGTCGTCGAGATACATCTGGACGGAGAAATTGCAGGGCTCGCCGTCGTAGATCGCGCGGATGCCGGTGCCGCTTTCCTCGTAGTCGCCGAAGCCGGAGGAATCCGGCATCTTCATCCATTCGTAGAAGACGAGATTGCCCGGTGCCGGTTCGAGCGGCTCCGGCAGCGCGGCGCGGATGACCTCGGGGTCGGTCTCGTAGGTGATGATCAGGTATTCGCGCTTGATGAAGCGGTTCGGCGGATGCGGGTAGCTCGGGCTGAAGACGGGCATTGACGGCGCCTTGAGGATCTCGTCCCGGTTCATGCTGGTCGCTCCTTCTCGAAATCAGCCGCAATTCTGGCAGGGGCTCTGCGACAGATTGATGGTGACCGGGCGAATAGAAAAGCGTCTCCTCACTGCGCGCGCAAAGATCGCCCTCCACCCTCAGGCGTTTTGCCGGGGGGGAGGGCGTTTTTCTCGAACGGACTCTTAGATCGCCGCTTCGATCAGGAACGGCCCCTTGCGGCCGAGGGCCGCCTTGAACAGGCTGGTGAACTCCTCGGCCGTGGTGGCGCGCGCCGCTTCGACGCCCATGCCCTTGGCCATCATCACCCAGTCCAGCGCCGGCTCGTCGATGTTCAGCATCAGCGTGGCGTTGCGGCCGAAATCGTTGACGCCGACGGCGCGCATCTCGCCATGCAGGATCTGGTAGGTCCGGTTGGCGAAGACGACGGTGACGATGTCGAGGTTCTCGCGCGCCTGCGTCCACAGGCCCTGCACCGTGTACATGCCCGAGCCGTCGGCCTGCATGCCGATGACCTTGCGGTCGGGGCAGGCGACGGCCGCGCCGATAGCGAGCGGGATGCCTTCGCCGATCGCACCGCCGGTGAGCTGGATATAGTCGTGCTGCGGCGCGCTGTGGCAGTCATAGTAGAAGCTGCGGCCGGACGAGACCGACTCGTCGCAGACGATGCAGTTCTCCGGCAGCAGCGCCGAGACGATGGCGCAGGCCTTGTCGGCATCGAGCTTGCCGGTCGGTAGGCCGGGCTGCTCCTTGCGCGCCGGGGCGATGTAGAGCGGCGCGGTCTTCGTCGCGCCCATCTCCTCGGCGAGCCCGGTGATCGCGGCCGGCAGGTCGTCGCCGGGGATCGCGAGCTTGGCGACCTCGCAGCCGTCATGGATCAGGCGGCCGGGCTTGCCGGGATAGGCGAAGAAGCCGACCGGAACCTGCGCGCCGACCAGCACGAGATAATCGACGTCCTTGAGCTGCTCGAGCGCCTTGTCGATCGGGTAGAACACCTTCGGCATCGCGACGCGGCCGGCGCCGCGCTGGATGCGCCCGTTCGACATCTGGCTGAAGATCTGGGCGCCGGTCACGGCGCAGATGCGGGCGGCCATCTCCATCGGCTTCTCGCGCAGCGCGAGGCCCGTCAGCATGATCGCAGCCCGCTTGCCATGCTTGCGCAGGCCGGCAGCGACCTCGCGGATCGTGGCGCTATCGACGTTCTTCAGCGCCGGCAGCTCGGTCGGCTTCAGCGTGGCGGGCTCGACGCTGCCCCAGGCGCAGTCCGCGGGCAGGATCACGGTGGTGACGCCGGGCAGGGTCAGCGAGGCGACATAGGCTTCCCCGATCGCCGGGCCGACATCCTCCGGCGTCGCGATGCGGCGGACGAAATGCGACATCGGCTCGGCCAGGCTCTCGATATCGCTGGTCAGCGGCGCGTCATGCTGGAGGTGATAGGTCGCGTGATCGCCGACGACATTGATCATCGGCGTGCGGGCGCGCCGGGCATTGTGCATGTTGGCAAGCGCGTTCGCCATGCCCGGACCGCAATGCAGCAGCGTCGCCGCCGGCTTGTCGGCCATGCGGGCATAGCCGTCGGCGGCGCCGGTCACCACGCCCTCGAACAGGCCGAGCACGCAGCGCATCTCCGGCTTGCGGTCGAGCGCCGCGACGAAATGCATCTCGGAGGTTCCGGGATTGGCGAAGCAGGTATCGACGCCATTGATCAGAAGCGTGTCGCAAAGGCGGTCGGCGCCGTTCATCGGAAAACCTCGACTCGAAAGAAATAAGGGCGTCTACGCGCCGGCGGGCGGAAGAGGAGGAAATTCCCTCTGCCCTGTCAAACGAGAGAATGTCATGACTTCCCCAAGCGGCGCTGATCGGCCGCTTGACGTGTTTGCATATGCAATTAGGTTGTCTTGGAACGAAGGTTGCATCGCAGCATGAATGACGTCTAGGCGTCGCAGTGAGGCGTCAGCCCAAAAGCAGGGGAAGGGTTTCAATCATGGCAGTTTTCAAGCGCGCCGGCGCGGCGGTCGGTTTTGGCCTCGCGGCGCTCATTGCGGCGGGCGGCGCCCAGGCGCAGACCAAGGTCAATATCGGTATTTCCGGCTGGACCGGCTTCGCGCCGCTCGTCCTTGCCAAGGAGGCCGGCATCTTCGCCAAGAACGGCCTCGACGTCACCATCAAGAAAATCCCGCAGAAAGACCGCCACCTCGCCATCGCTTCGGGCGACGTCCAGTGCGCCGCGACCACGGTTGAGACCTGGCTGGTCTGGGATGCTGCCGGCGTCAAGACCAAGCAGATCTTCCAGCTCGACAAGAGCTACGGCGCCGACGGCATGGTCGTGCGCAAGGACATCGCCTCGATCAAGGATCTGAAGGGCAAGACGGTTGCGGCTTCCGCGCCCGGCACCTCGCCCTATTTCGCCCTGGCCTGGATGCTCAAGGAGAACGGCCTCTCGGTGAAGGACGTCAAGGTCGTCAACATGGAGCCCGGCCCGGCCGCGCAGGCCTTCATCGCCGGCCAGAACGACGCAGCGCTGACCTACGAGCCCTATCTCTCGACGGTCCGCGAGAAGCCGGATGCCGGCAAGATCATCGCCACCACCCTCGACTACCCGATGGTGATGGACACCTTCGGCTGCACGCCCGCCTTCCTCGTCGACGAGAAGGCGGCGGCTGCGCTGACCAAGAGCTATTTCGACGCGCTCGCCATGATCAAGGCGGAGCAGGCCAAGGCCTATGAGATCATGGGCGCCGACGTGAAGCAGACCGGGGAGCAGTTCGGCAAGTCGGCCGGCTATCTGCGCTGGTCGGATGCCGAGGGCAACAAGACCTTCTTCTCCGGCGAGTGGCAGGCCTTCAACGCCAAGGCGGCCGATGTGCTACTGGAGGTCGGCCTGATCAAGGCGAAGCCCGATTTCGCTTCGCTGGTCGATACGCGCTTCGTCGCTGGCAAGTGAACGCCGGCAAGTAAAAGCCGCTGCGTGAACGGCGACATCCTCCCGGATGTTCTGGAGCCCGGTCTGCGCGTCGTCTTCTGCGGCACGCAGGCCGGCGCCGCCTCGGCCAGGCTCGGCGCCTATTATGCCGGACCGGGCAACAAGTTCTGGCCGGTGCTTCATGAGATCGGGCTCGTCCCGGAAAGGCTTCGGCCGGAGAAGTTCCGGACCATCCTGCGCTATGGCATCGGCCTGACCGATGTCGCCAAGCGCAGCTCGGGCCCGGATTCCGCGCTGCGCGGCGGCCATTTCGATGTGGCCGGCTTCACCGCGCGGATCGCTGAGAACCGGCCCCGCATCCTCGCCTTCAACGGCAAGCGCGCGGCCCAGGTCGCCCTCGGCATCCGCGAGGGGCGGCTCGCCTACGGCCCGCAGGCGCACAGACTGGCCGATGCCGACATCTACATCCTGCCCTCGACCTCCGGCGCCGCTGCCGGCTTCTGGTCGATCGAACCCTGGAGGCAACTGGCCATGGCCGTGACCGGAATCCAATCGCGATGAGACCCTTGCAACCCGTCTCGGCCTCGGCCCGTATCGGCTATGGCCTGGCCTTCTTCGCGCTCTTCGTCGCGCTCTGGTCGGTCGCGACCTTCGGCGGCTATGTCCAGCGCCTCTTCCTGGCCGATCCGCTGACCATGGTCGGCGAGGGCTATAACCTGATGGTCCGATACGGCTTCAGCTTCGACATTCTGATGACGATCTGGCGCGTCGTCGGCGGCTTCGTCATCGCCGTCATCGTCGCCCTGCCGATCGGCATCCTGATGGGCGCCTACAAGCCGGTCGAGGCCTTCCTGGAGCCCTTCGTCTCCTTCGCGCGCTATCTGCCAGCCTCGGCCTTCATCCCGCTGCTGATCCTCTGGGCCGGCATCGGCGAGACGCAGAAGCTGCTCGTCATCTTCATCGGCTCGGTCTTCCAGCTCATCCTGATGATTGCGGTCTCGGTCGGCTCGATCCGGCGCGACCTCGTCGACGCCGCCTATACGCTTGGCGCGACCGACAGCTCCGTGGTGCGCCGCGTCATGCTGCCCAATGCTGCGCCGGAGATCGCCGAGATCTTCCGCCTCGTGCTCGGCTGGGCCTGGACCTATGTCATCGTCGCCGAGCTGATCGGTTCGTCCTCCGGCATCGGGCACATGATCACCGACAGCCAGGCGCTGCTGAACACCGGGCAGATCATCTTCGGCATCATCGTCATCGGCCTGATCGGCCTCGTCTCCGATTTCCTCTTCAAGGCGGTCAACCAGCGCCTGTTTCCGTGGGCGCGCGCATGAGCAAGCTTGTCATCGAGAATGTCGGCAAGGTCTTCGCAGGGCAGCGCGGGGCTGAGCCGACGCGCGCCCTGATGCCGACCTCGCTCAATGTCGCCGACAACGACTTCATCACCATCCTCGGCCCCTCCGGCTGCGGCAAGTCGACCTTGCTGCGCATCATCGGCGGGCTGGAGACGGCGAGCGAGGGCCGCGTCCTGCTCGACGGCTCTGCCGTCGCGGGGCCTGGCGCCGATCGCGGCTTCGTCTTCCAGAGCTACACGCTCTTCCCCTGGCTGACGGTGCAGCAGAACATCGCCTTCGGCCTGCGCGAGAAGGGCGTGCCGGAAGCAGAGCGCCTGAAGATCGCCCGCGACTGGGCGGTGCGGGTCGGTCTCGGCAGCTTCGTCGACCATTTCCCGAAACAGCTTTCCGGCGGCATGCAGCAGCGCACGGCGATCGCGCGTGCGCTGGCCAACGACCCGAAGATCCTGCTGCTCGACGAGCCCTTCGGCGCACTCGACAACCAGACCCGCGCCTTGATGCAGGAAATGCTGCTCGGCATCTGGGAGCGCGAGCAGAAGACCGTGCTCTTCGTCACCCATGATATCGAAGAGGCGATCTTCGTCGGCTCCCGCGTCGTGGTGATGAGCAAGCGCCCGGGGCGGATCAAGGCCGATATCGCGGTCGACCTGCCGCATCCGCGGCCCTACACCATCAAGACGACCCCGGAATTCGTCGCCCTGAAGGAGCGGCTGGTCGAGGAGATCCGCGCGGAGGTGATCGCGGCGGATCACTAGCGACGGTTGAAGCCTCCTGAGCCCTCATCCTGAGGAGCCGCGTGAACGGCGTCTCGAAGGATGCTCCAGGAGGCTCCCGAACCATCTGGACCATCCTTCGAGACGCGCCTTTGGCGCTCCTCAGGATGAGGGCTGCGGTTCCAGCGCGGTTCTGCGCGTTGCCGTTCTGCGGTCCGCCATGCTTCCGTGGCGGAACCGGGTGACCTTGCCTGCGTTGTCATGTCGCAGGCGAAGGGCTGCCTTGCGCGTAAGGGCCGTTACGGCTGCGTGGCAAATTGCCATCTTGAGCGAAAGGGGCGCTGCCGAAGGTGGGGCCAATGCATTCGCTGATTGCCAGGATGTTGTCTCGGCTCGCGATCGAGCCACGTATCGATGTCGTATTTCCCGACGGGACATTGCAATCCGTCGGGCAGGGTGCTGCGCCGCGCTTGCGCATGCGCATCGTCGATTCCCCGACGGAATTGAAACTCGCACTCAATCCCGAGCTAGCCCTGGGTGAGGCCGTGATGGACGGCCGCGTCGTCGTCGAGCAAGGCTCGCTCTACGACCTGCTCGACGCCCTCGTTGCCGCCGTGCATCGCGCCCGTCCCCAAGGCTGGGGCAAGGTCCTGGAGGGCCTGCGCACCGCGGTGCGGCGCTTCCACCAGCACAACACGCCGGCGCTCGCCCGGCGCAATGTCGCGCATCACTACGATCTCAAGAGTGACTTCTTCCGGCTCTTTCTCGATCCGGACATGCAGTATTCCTGCGCCTATTTCGCGCAGTCCGATATGACGCTGGCCGAAGCACAGGTCGCCAAGAAGCGCCACATCATGGGCAAGCTCGATCTGCGGCCCGGCCAGCGCGTGCTCGATATCGGCTGCGGCTGGGGCGGCATGGCGCTCTCGATCGCCGGCGAGACCGGCGCCTCGGTCACGGGCATTACGCTCTCCGAGGAGCAGCTCGCCATCGCCAAGCAGCGCGGCGCCGAATCCGGCCTGCCGGTCGAATTCCGCCTGCAGGACTATCGCCACCTCAACGAGCCCTTCGACCGTATCGTCTCGGTCGGCATGTTCGAGCATGTCGGCGTCGGCTATTACCGCGACTATTTCCGCAAGATCCGGGAATTGCTGAGCGACGACGGCGTCGCGCTGGTCCATACGATCGGCCGCTCGACACCGCCCGGCGCGACCAATCCCTTCATCGCCAAGTACATCTTCCCTGGCGGCTATATCCCCGCCATGTCCGAGGTCTCGGCCGCGATCGAGAAGGAAGGGCTCGTCATCACCGATGTCGAGGTTCTGCGCCTGCATTATGCCGAGACGCTGAAGGTGTGGCGCGAGAACTTCCTCGCCCGGCGCGACGAGGCGGTGGCGATGTATGACGAGCGCTTCGCCCGGATGTGGGAGTTCTATCTCGCCGCCTGCGAGGCGAGCTTCCGGCATGACGATCTGGTGGTGTTCCAGTTCCAGCTCGCCAAGAAGCTCGACGGCCTGCCGATCACGCGCAGCTATATCGCGGAGCGCGAGGCCGAGCTCGGGCGGAAGGCGACGCAGGCGAAGGTCGCCGAGCCGGCTTAGATGGCGGCTTCTAACAACACCATCTTTGTCATTCCGGGGCGCGCCGTAGGTGCGAACCCGGAACCAACGACTGGGTGGGACATTTGATGCCGGGTTGTAAGCCGCTCACCCGGTCGTGGTTTCCGGGTTCTTCGCTCCGCGAAGCCCCGGAATGACAAAGTTTTCGAGCTGGCCTTAAGCCGGCTCCGGCCCGACATAGCGGGCGCGAGGCCGGATCAGGCGTCCGGTCTCGCCCTGCTCCAGCGCATGCGCAATCCAGCCGGCGCAGCGCGCCGCGGCGAAGAGTTGGAACGGCACATCCGGTGCAAGCCCGAGTTCAGTCGCGATCGCCGTCAGCACGAAATCGATGTTCGGCTCCTCGCCGGTCAGCGCCGTGACGGCCCGGCGTGTCTCCTCATAGGCCGGCGGCAGCGTAAACGCGGTCAGCAAGGCGCGAGCCCGCGCATCGCCATCGGGGTAAAGAGGATGGCCGAAGCCAGGCAGGGGCATGCCGGTCGCCAGCCGGGCAGAGACCGCCATTTCCACGCCCTCGCTGGCGATCTCGCGCATCAGCCCGAGCACGCGCGGCGTCATCCCACCATGCAGCGGCCCCGACAGCGTCGCGAGCCCGGCCAGGATGCAGGCCGCGAGCGAGGCGCGTGTCGAGGCCGCGACGCGCACCGCGAAGGTCGAGGCGTTGAGCTCATGGTCGGCCAGCAGCACCAGCGCGCGGCGGATCAGGTCGGCTCCATCAGCGTCGCAGCCCCAGGCCTGTGCCAGCCGGTGATGGATCGGCCCCTGGCCCGGTCGGCCGGCGATGGCATCGACGAGCGAGTCGATGACGGACGCGGCCTCCAGGTAGAGCGCTTTCTTCGTGCGCCCGGCCATGGCCGGGTCGCTGGCGGCGCGCGCCGCGATCACCGCGAACATGCGCTGCCTTGCCGGGGCCTCCGGCACGATGGTGAACAGCGGCGGAAAGCGCTGCGAGCCGCAATCCCAGAGCAGCCTTGCGACATCCTCCAGCTTCGCCGTTTCGGCCAGCTTTTCGGCATCCTGCCCGCGATACCAGAGCTTGCCGCGCTGGATCGTCGCGATGCCCGAGGCCAGGATCGGCTCGCCGAAGGCGATCGCATCTTCTGCGATGGCGGCGGGCCTGCGCCCCCGTGCCTTGCGACGCTCCAGCCGCGCCACGTCCTCGGCCCGGTAGAGCCGGCGGCGCGAGTCGCCCGCATCGCCGCGCGCCTCGATCAGCCCGCGGCTGACATAGGCATAGAGCGTCTGCGGCTTCAGTCCGAGCCGCTGCATCACCTGTTGCGCCGTCAGCCAGTCGGTCATCGGAAAATACATTGATTATATTGTTCAAGATTGATTCTACGGGTGAAGCTATCAATCTTCAAGGCCTCAGATGTTGAGGAGAACCGCCATGTCCGATGGCCTTGAAGATGTCGTTGCCGCCCATACCGTGCTCTCGGAAGTCGATGGAGCGGCGGGCCGGCTGGTGATGCGCGGCCACAGCCTCGACGAGCTCGCGGGCCATACCTCCTTCGAGGAGATGGCCGCGCTGATGCTCGACGGCTTCGTGCCCGACCTGCCGGCCATGAAGGACTTAGCCGCAGCGCTCGGCGCGGCGCGGCAGGAGCTGTTCGAGACGGTCGTGCGGAAAGCTGTCGTCCCTCTCACGCTCGGCCCGGTCGAGATGATCCGGGCGATGACGGCACTGATCCCAGATGGCGAGGATGCCGGCACGGTCCTGCGGCTGCTGGCGGCGCCGGCCGTGTTCACGGCTGCGTCCCTGCGTCTTCGGCAAGGTCTGGCGCCGATCGCGCCTGATCCGTCGCTGTCGCAGGCGGCCGACACATTGCGCATGCTGACGGGCAAGGCGCCGACGAAGCAGCAGGCGGCGGCGCTCGACACCTATCTCGTCACGGTCGCCGATCACGGCCTCAACGCCTCGACCTTCGCGTCGCGCGTCGTCGCTTCCACCCGCGCCGGGCTGGTCTCGGCCGTGCTCGCCGGCATCGGCGCGCTCAAAGGCCCGCTTCATGGCGGCGCGCCCGGTCCGGTCATCGAGATGCTCGATGCGATCGGCTCGCCCGCTAATGCCCGGACCTGGCTGGAGACGGCGCTCGATCGCGGCGATCGCCTTATGGGCTTCGGCCACCGCATCTATCGTGTCCGCGATCCGCGCGCGGATGCGTTGAAGGGCGCCATCCGCCGGCTTGGCGCCGATAGCGGGCGGCTTGCCCTAGCCGAGGCGGTCGAGCAGGCGGCGCTCGCCATCCTGCGCGAGCGCAAGCCCAACCGGACGCTCGAGACCAATGTCGAGTTCTACACGGCGCTGCTGCTGGAGGCGCTCGGTTTCACGCCGGATTCCTTCACCTGCGTCTTCGCGCTGGGGCGGACGACGGGCTGGCTCGCCCATGCCAAGGAGCAGATCGCCGGAGGCCGCCTGATCCGCCCGCAATCGGTCTATGTCGGCCCGGAGCCGCGGCAGGCGGCTTGAGCCGCCAACTCGCGCGTCATTCCGGGCGACCAAAGGGAGACCCGGAATCCATCGAAGGGCGATGTGCTCTACGATGGATTCCGGCTCTGCGCCGCTGGCGCGGCTTGGCCGGAATGACGGAGTTCAGGCTTGCGAGGTTAGCTTCACGACGAACAGCTCGCCGCCGTTCGCGGCAGCGAGTTTTGCGGTGACGGGCGCTTCAAGCACTGCGCTGTCCCCAGCCGCCAGAGCCGCTCCATTCACCTGCCACTCTCCATGCCGAGCCACCAGGACCAGCACGCCACGCTCAACCGCGATCTCATGTGATCCGCCGCTCAGGCGCTCGACGCTATGGCTCCACGCCCCGCGCCGGCTCATCACGTTGAGATCGTCGATCGCACCATCCACCAGAACGCCGTCGACCGCCCGGTCGGCCGCGAAGAAGAACGGTGCGGTGGTGCAGTCGAGCGAAACCGTCTCGCCGTCTCCGAAGGCCAGCCGGATGCCGTTGCCGGTCAGCACCGACAGCGTCCGGTCGATGCCGGGGAAGGAGGAGAACGGTCCATCCTGCCCGACATGGGCCATCGATATCCGCCAGTCGAAATCGCCGAGCGAGGCGCCTTCAGGCGCGACTGCGATTTCGGTCGTGGTGCCGCCGCCGTTCTTCCACGGCATGACCTTGCAATCGGCGGCGCGGATGATGCGCATGGAACGGTCCTTCGAATTCATGCCTAACCCTTGTCATTCCGGGGCGCCCGAAGGGCGAACCCGGAACCCACGACTGGGTAGAATTTCGTGGTGGACAAGGCTCGCCTGGTAGTGGGCTCCGGGTTCTCCGCTGACGCGGAGCCCCGGAATAACACGAGGCCTCAGCCCAGAATCCCCGGCAGGTTGAGCCCCTTCTCGCGGGCGCAGTCCAGCGCGATGTCGTAGCCGGCATCGGCGTGGCGCATCACGCCGGTGGCCGGGTCGTTCCAGAGCACGCGCGAGAGGCGGGCGGCCGCATCGTCGGTGCCGTCGGCGCAGATCACGACGCCCGCATGCTGCGAGAAGCCCATGCCCACGCCGCCGCCATGGTGCAGCGAGACCCAGGTCGCGCCCGAGGCCGTGTTGAGCAGGGCGTTGAGCAGCGGCCAGTCGGAGACCGCGTCCGAGCCGTCCTTCATCGCTTCCGTCTCGCGGTTCGGCGAGGCGACCGAGCCGGAATCGAGATGGTCGCGGCCGATCACGACCGGCGCCTTGAGCTCGCCGGTCCTGACCATCTCGTTGAAGGCGAGGCCCAGCCGATGGCGATCGCCGAGGCCGACCCAGCAGATGCGCGCCGGCACGCCCTGGAAGGCGATGCGCTCGCGCGCCATGTCGAGCCAGTTGTGCAGATGCGTGTTGCCGGGCGTGAGCTCCTTCACCTTGGCGTCGGTCTTGTAGATATCCTCCGGATCGCCGGACAGCGCGGCCCAGCGGAACGGCCCGATGCCGCGGCAGAACAGCGGGCGGATATAGGCCGGTACGAAGCCGGGGAAGGCGAAGGCGTTCTCCAGCCCCTCGTCCTTGGCGACCTGGCGGATGTTGTTGCCGTAGTCGAAGGTCGGAATGCCCATGTCCTGGAAGGCGATCATCGCCTCGACATGCTCGCGCATCGAGGCGCGGGCGGCGGTCTCGACGGATTTCGGATTGGCCTCGCGCGCCTGCTTCCACTGGCCCATGGTCCAGCCCTTCGGCAGGTAGCCGTTGATCGGGTCATGCGCCGAGGTCTGGTCGGTGACCATGTCCGGGCGGATGCCGCGGCGGACCATCTCGGGCAGGATCTCGGCGCAGTTGCCGAGCAGGCCGACCGACTTCGCCTCGCCGTTCTTGGTCCAGCGCGCGATCATCTCCAGCGCTTCGTCGAGCGTCTCGGCCTTCTCGTCGAGATAGCGGGTGCGCAGGCGGAAATCGATCGAGTCCGGGTTGCACTCGACGGCGAGGCAGGAGGCGCCGGCCATCACCGCGGCGAGCGGCTGGGCGCCGCCCATGCCGCCGAGGCCGCCGGTCAGCACCCATTTGCCCTTGAGGCTGCCGCCATAATGCTGGCGCCCGGCCTCGACGAAGGTTTCGTAGGTGCCCTGCACGATGCCTTGCGTGCCGATATAGATCCAGGAGCCGGCCGTCATCTGGCCGTACATCGCGAGCCCCTTCTTATCGAGCTCGTTGAAATGGTCCCAGGTCGCCCAATGTGGCACGAGGTTCGAGTTCGCGATCAGCACGCGGGGCGCATCCTTGTGGGTGCGGAACACGCCGACCGGCTTGCCGGACTGGACGAGCAGCGTCTCGTCGGCTTCGAGCTCGCGCAACGCCGCGACGATGCGGTCGAAATCCTCCCAGGAGCGGGCGGCGCGGCCGATGCCGCCATAGACCACGAGCTCCTGCGGATTCTCGGCGACGTCGGGATGCAGGTTGTTCATCAGCATGCGCAGCGGCGCTTCCGTCAGCCAGCTCTTGGCGCTGAGCTCGGTGCCGGTGGCGGGGCGGATGACGCGGGTATTGTCGAGGCGGGTCATGAACGGCTCCGTTCGAGTTCCTTGGCCGCGTCGAGGGCGGCGGCGATGGTGGCGGACAAGGCGGTTTGCAAGGCGGCGGCCTTCGGCGTGTCGAAGGCCCAGGGCGCGGTCTCGTCGGTCAGGTAGGCCGAGAGCGCGATCTCCATCTGGAGCGCATGCACTTGGCTTGAGGGGCGCCCGTAATGGCGCGTGATCCAGCCGCCTTTGAAACGGCCATTGGCGATCTGGGTAAAGGGATGCCCGGCCATCGCCGCGACGGCAGCAGCCTCGATACTCGGCGCGCAACTCTCGCCGGAATTGGTGCCGAGGTTCAGTGTCGGCAGCGTGCCCTCGAACAGGCGCGGGATCACCGACTTGATCGAGTGGCAGTCCCACAGCACGCAATAGCCGTGCTCGGCCTTCACCCGTTCGATCTCGGCGGCCAGCGCCGTGTGATAGGGCTGGAAATAAGCTGCCTTGCGCCGCTCGATCTCGTTCGCGTCCGGAGCCTTCTGCCAGATCGGCGCGCCGTCGAAGGTCGTGCTCGGAACGAGCTCGGTCGTCGCCTGGCCCGGATAGAGCGAGACGCCGGCCGGATCGCGGTTGAGGTCGATGACGAAGCGCGAGAGCTGCGCCTCGACGATGCTCGGGGCGAACGGCGCGGCGAAGCCGTAGAGCTGGCGCATATGCCAGTCGGTATCCTCGACCAGCTTTCCGCGTTCGTTGAGCTGCGCCGCGACTTCCGGCGGAAGGCCGGTGCCGGGATGCGGCATCGAGAGGATCAGCGGGGAGGAGCCCCGCGTCACGGTGACGGTCTCGGCGCTCATGCGCTGCACTCGGCGAAGCTGTCGAGACCCGCCGCCTTGCCGACGGCGCCGGAGAGCACGAACTCGGTCGCGGCGGCGAGGTCGGGGGCGAGATAGCGGTCCTCGGTCAGCGGCGCGATCTTGCCGCGCAGCAGGGCGAGCACCGGCTCCAGACGCGGGCTGGTCTTGAGCGGGCGGTGATGCTCGATCGCTTCCGCCGCCGCCATCAGTTCGACGCCGATGATGCTCGCCGCGTTCTTCGCCATGTCGATCAAGCGGAAGGCGCCATGCGTCGCCATCGAGACATGGTCTTCCTGGTTGGCCGAGGTCGGGATGGTATCGACCGAAGCCGGATAGGCCTTCTGCTTGTTCTCGGAGGCGAGCGCTGCAGCGGTGACCTGCGCGATCATGAAGCCCGAGTTCAGGCCGGCGTCGCGGGCGAGGAAGGGCGGCAGGCCGCTCATCACGGGGTCGACCAGCAGCGCCATGCGGCGCTCGGAGAGATTGCCGATCTCGCAGACGGCCATCGCCAGGATGTCGGCTGCGAAGGCGATCGGCTCGGCGTGGAAATTGCCGCCCGAGACGATCTCGCCGGGGCCGAGCACCAGCGGGTTGTCGGTGACGGCATTGGCCTCGATGGAGAGTGTCGCGGCGACATTCGCCAGCAGCCCGTGGACTGCGCCCATCACCTGCGGCTGGCAGCGCAGAGAGTAGGGATCCTGCACCTTGCTGTCGCCATGGCGATGGCTCTCGCGGATCGCGCTGCCGGCGATCAGGTCGAGCAGGATCTTGGCGACCTTGATCTGGCCGGGCTGGCCACGGAGCGTCTGGATGCGCGGATCGAACGGGGTATCGGAACCCTTGAGCGCATCGACCGAGAGCGCGCCCGCGACGAGCGCGGCGTCGAAGACGCGGGCGATCGCGGCAAGGCCGGTCAGCGCCAGCGTGGTCGAGACCTGCGTGCCGTTGATCAGCGCGAGGCCTTCCTTGGCGCCGAGCGCCAGCGTGGCGAGGCCGGCGCGCTTGAGGGCATCTGCCGCCGGCAGGGTCTCGCCCTTCAGGCGGATCTCGCCGTAGCCCATCAGGGCTGCGGTCATATGGGCGAGCGGGGCGAGATCGCCGGAGGCGCCGACCGAGCCCTTCGCAGGAATGACGGGCAGGGCATCGGCCTTGAGCGCATTGGTCAAGGCCTCGATCACGACGGGGCGCACGCCCGAGGCGCCGCGCGCCAGGCTCGCCGCCTTCATCGCCAGCAGCAGGCGCACCACGCCGTCGGGCAGGGCAGGGCCGGTGCCGACCGCATGCGAGACGATCAGGTTGCTCTGGAGCTTGGCGAGGTCGGCATCGGCGATGCGGACGCTGGCGAGCTTTCCGAAGCCGGTATTGACGCCATAGGTCACGGTGCCGGCGGCGACGATCTCCTCGACGATCTTCTGGCCGGAGGCGATGTTCTTTGCGCTCTCACCACTGAGCGAGGCCACCGCGCCGTCGAGGATCGCGCGCCAATCCGTGAGATGGGCTGCGCCCGGGTTCAGCGAAACCGTGGTCATTGTCCGTTCCAGATGCGGGTGTGAAGGGGATTGAAACCGATGCGGTAGGCGAGCTCGGCCGGGCGCTCGATATCCCAGATCGCGAGATCGCAACGCTTGCCGGATTCGAGCGTGCCGATTTCGTCGTGAAGGCCGAGCGCGGTCGCGGCATGGCGGGTGAGGCCCGCCAGCGCCTCTTCCGGCGTCATGCGGAAGAGCGTGCAGGCCATGTTGAGCACCAGCAGCGGCGAGGTCAGCGGCGAGGAGCCGGGATTGGCGTCCGTCGCGAGTGCGATGGCGGCGCCATGCTTGCGCATCAGTTCGATCGGCGGCTTCTGCGTCTCGCGCAGGAAGTAGAAGGCGCCCGGCAGCACGACCGCGACCGTCCCGGCCTTGGCCATGGCGATCACGCCGTCCTCGTCGAGATGTTCGAGATGGTCGGCGGAAAGCGCGCCCATCTCTGCCGCGAGCTTGGCGCCATGCAGGTTAGAGAGCTGCTCGGCATGGATCTTGATCGCGAGGCCCCTGGCCTTGGCGGCCTCGAACACGGCCTTGGTTTCCTCGGGCGAGAAGGCGATCCCTTCGCAGAAGACGTCGACCGCATCCGCCAGACTCTCAGTCGCGACGGCATCGAGCAGAGGCCCGGCGACCAGCGCGATGTAATCGCCCGAGCGGCCCTTGTATTCCGGTGGCACGGCATGGGCGCCGAGGAAGGTGGTGCGGACGGTGACGGGGCGCTCGCGGCCGATGCGGCGGGCGACGCGCAATTGCTTGAGCTCCGCCTGCTGCTCCAGTCCATAGCCGGACTTGATCTCGACGCTGGTGACGCCCTCGGCCATCAGCGCCGCGAGGCGCCGGTCGGCGGAAGCGAAGAGTGCATCCTCGCTTGCCTCGCGCGTCGCCTTGACGGTGGAGAGGATGCCGCCGCCGGCCCGCGCGATCTCCTCATAGGTCGCGCCCTGCAGACGCAGTTCGAACTCATGCGCCCGGTCGCCGCCATAGACGAGATGGGTGTGGCAATCGATCAGCCCAGGGGTGATCCAGCGGCCTTCGCAATCGATCGAAACGGCGGCTTCAAAAACCGGTGCCTCGCTACGCGGCCCGACGAAGACGATGCGTCCGTCGCGGGCGGCAATGACGCCGTCCTCGATCGCGCCATAGGGCGCATCGACCGCAGCCGACATCGTCGCCAGCCGCGCATTCGTCCAGAGCTTGTCGCAGACAATCGCTTCACCAGGCGCTTTCGCCACCGTGCGTCCTCCCGCTACTCTTTGATATCAGGCCATGCTATCCAATTGCATATGCAATTGGCAAGTGGTATTTGCATATGCAATTGAGCGCCAGCGAGCGACGGAGCGAAACGGTGACCGAGACCCTGCATCTGGCCGAGGCGCTTTTGCCGGAAGGCTTTGCCAGCGATGTGAAGCTGACCATCGTCGAGGGCACGATCGCGTCCGTCGAAGCAGGGGTGAAGCCGACCGGGGATGCTGGCCGCTTCTCAGGCATCGCTCTGCCAGGCATGCCGAACCTGCACAGCCATGCCTTCCAGCGTGGCATGGCCGGCCTGTCCGAGCGCCGCGGCGCGCCGGAGGATTCCTTCTGGACCTGGCGCGAGGTGATGTACCGCTTCCTCGACCGGCTCGATCCCGATGACGTGCAGGCGATCGCCGCGCAAGCATTCGTCGAGATGCTGGAAGGCGGCTTCACCGCGCTCGCCGAGTTCCACTACCTGCACCACGACAAGGACGGGCGCGCCTACGCCAATATCGCGACGATGGGGCAGGCGATCGCCTCGGCCGCGCAGGAAACCGGCCTCGGCCTTACGCTTCTGCCGGTGCTCTATCGCTTCGGCAATTTCGGGCAGGCGCCCTCGGTCCACGGCCAGCGCCGCTTCGTCAACGAGCGCGACGCCTATCAGCGCCTGCTCGAAGGCAGCGCCGCCGCGATCCGCGACCTGCCGGACGTGCGGCTCGGCGTCGCCCCGCATTCATTGCGCGCGGTCGCGCTCGACGATCTCGGCTGGGTCTCGTCGCTGCGTCCGACTGATCCCGTCCATATCCATGTCGCCGAGCAGGTGCCGGAGGTCGATGCCAGCCTCAAGATCACCGGCAGGCGCCCGGTCGAACTGCTGATGGACACGATCCCGCTCGACAGGCGCTGGTGCCTGATCCACGCGACGCATCTGACCGATGCCGAGCGGGACGGCATCGCGCGCAGCGGTGCGGTGGCCGGGCTTTGCCCGATCACGGAGTCGAGCCTCGGCGACGGCATCTTCGACGGCATCCGCTATGCACAAGCGGGCGGCGCCTATGGGGTCGGCAGCGATTCCAACATCCAGATCGATGCGGGCTCGGAGCTGCGCCAGCTCGAATACTCGCAGCGCCTGCGCGACCGTCGCCGCGCGCTTTTCGCGGAAGAGAAGGCCTCGACCGGCCTCGCACTCTGGCAGGCCGCCTGCGCCGGTGGTGCCCGCGCTTGCGGCCGCGCCATCGGCGCCATCGCGCCCGGCCACCGCGCCGATTTCATCACGCTCGACACCGATCATCCGGCCCTCGTCGGCCGCTCCGGCGCCGAGGCCATCGACAGCGCGATCTTCGCCGCCAACGCCATGCCTTTGCGCGATGTCGTCGTCGGTGGCAGGAGGGTGGTGGCCGAGGGGCGGCATGCCGCGCGCGATTCGGTGCGCGCGCGCTTCGCCGGCGTGATGCGGCGCCTGCTCGCAGCGGACTGACCAGGGACGACGATGACCGACACCCGGCTCGATGCGGTGAAACTGGACGGCGCCGGGCCGGTCTATGACCAGATCCGGCGGGCGATCCGCGATCTCGTCGTCAGCGGGGAATGGCCGCCGGGCACGAGCGTGCCGCCCGAGCATGCGCTGATGGAGCAGCTCGGCGCCTCGCGCATGACCGTGCATCGCGCCCTCGTCCAGCTTGCCCGCGAGGGGCTGATCACGCGCCGCCGCCGCTCGGGCACCGTGGTCGCGACGCCGCCGGCGAGCCACGCCATGCTCGACATCCTCTCGATCCCGGAGGAGGTGCGCCAGCTCGGCCAGACTTACGCCTATGAGGTGCTGGCGCGCACCGATGGCCGGCCTTCGCCGGAGGTCGCCGAGCTGTTCGGCCTGAAGCGCTCCGACAAGGTGGCGCATCTCATCGTGCTGCACCGGGCCGACGGCAAGCCGCATGTCCTGGAGGAGCGCGTCATCCATGCTGCAGGCGTGACCGGCCTCGCGGACGAGGATTTCGCCGAGACCCCGCCGGGCGACTGGCTGCTGCAGCACAGCCTCTGGTCGCAGGCCGAGCATGCGATCAGTGCGATCGGGGCAGGGGAGGAGCAGGCGGCATTGCTCGACATCGCAGTCGGCGAGCCCTGCCTGCTGGTCGAGCGGCGGACCTGGAACCAGTCGCATCCGGTGACGGCGGTGCGCCTGCTCTATCCCGGCTTCCGCCACCGCTTCGTCGGGCGCTTCGGTCCATATGGTGCCGCCTGAGGGCAAGGGCTCTCGCTTCCGCACAAAAGAAAAGGCCCGCCGGTCAGGCGGGCCTTCGTTTTGGGTGATGCTGGCTCAGCAGTCGTAGACGTAGCGGCGGCCCCATTCGTCGCGCCCGTAGCAGCGTTGCGGCGTCGCCGCGCTGCCGATGATCGCGCCGCTGGCGCCGCCGATCGCGGCACCGGCCAGAGCACCGCCGGCGCGCCCCGTGGCCGCGCCGCCGATGATGGCGCCGGCGCCCGCGCCGACCAGCGCGCCCGTGCCGGCATTCTGTTCGCGGGCGGTACAGGCGCCGAGAGCGGCACCCAACGCTGCGACGAGCACTAGCTTCTTGATGATCATGACCTCTCCTCCTCCATGAGATAACGAGTCGCTCGAAGCACCAAACAGCCCCCGACGGCTTAAGTTCCGCCATGGGGCGGGAGACCATCGCCGCTTTTGCTCGGTCATCATTTCGGAGGTGGACATTGTGTCGGCACGAGGGCCGCGAAAATTCGCGGGCCTGCCGGAACCTATCGCCGCAGCGTCGGTTGAAGAGGCAAGTCCCGCCGGAGGGCGCTTTCTCCGGCATCCCATTGCGACACAAGGGGGAAGACGATGACAGATGTTCCCATGACTGCCAGCTCGACAGCCGCTGCTGCGACCGCCAATCCGCTGATTGCGGGTGCCCGCGTCGCCGGTACCGATGTCTACAATGCGGGCGGCGATCATCTCGGCGAGATCTACGACGTGATGCTCGACAAGCTGACGGGCAAGGTCGCCTACGCGATCATGTCCTTCGGCGGTTTCCTCGGGCTGGGCGAGAAGTATCATCCGATCCCGTGGAGCGTGCTCGACTACGACACGCAGCGCGGCGGCTATGTCGTTCCGCTGACCAAGGAACAGCTCGAGGCCGCGCCGATGTACGACAGCGAAGGCGAGCCGGACTGGGAGGACAAGGCTTACGGCAAGCGTGTCCACGATTATTACGGCACGATGCCCTACTGGATGATGTAGCTGCGGTGCGTTTCCGGGCGTAGCGGATATCGGTTCGCGACACGAGCCCAAACTCCTCGCCAGCGAAGACGCGACGAATCTGGATTTGAATCGATTCCGCTTTTTTGAGGAAAGGCGGATCGATCCGGGCGCAGGTCGCGGCGGTTGCTATCCCCCCAGCCGAACCGTCGTGGCGGCGGGATGCGGGCCGAAAGGCCCGCATCTTCTTTTTGGGGTCCTTAGCCAAAACCCCGGACTTTGCGGCGGATCGCGTATTTTTCGCCGCCCGCCGGGAACAGCAGCACCTCTTCGCGCGTCTAGCCGCTGGGGGGAAGACGACGCCCGATGATCCGCAGCAGCCCCTGAGCGAAGCGGTCCGGCCCTCAATCAGGAGAAAGCGAGATGCGCATCCGTTACGGCTATCGGATCGAGTTGGTCTGCGCCCATGACATGCCGTTGATCACGCTGCTCGATGTTCACCCGTCGCGCCGCCACGATCTGACGACGCCGGATGAGATGAAGCTGACCGCGCTCGCCGATCCCTCCTTGCCGATCGCGATGACGCAGGATCTCGACGCTTTCGGCAACATTCGCCGCCGCATGGTCGCGCCCCCTGGTGGCATCCGCCTGGAGTCGCAGGGCATCGTCCACGATTCCGGCGAGCCCGATGTCGTCAATCCGGCGGCCCGCGAAATATCGCCGTCGCGTCTCCCCGATGCGGCCCTCATGTATCTGCTCGGCAGCCGCTATTGCGAAACGGACAAGCTCTATGACCAGGCCTGGAGCCTGTTCGGGCTGGTTCAGCCGGGTTGGCCGCGCGTGCAGGCGATCGTCGACTTCGTCCACAATCACCTGACCTTCGGCTATCATTTCGCCCGCAATACCCGCACGGCCGCCGAGGCTTTCGAGGAGCGCATCGGCGTCTGCCGCGACTTCGCGCATCTCGCCGTCGCGCTCTGCCGCTGCATGAACATCCCGGCGCGCTACTGCAACGGCTATCTCGGCGATATCGGCGTGGCGCCCGATCCGGCGCCGATGGATTTCAACGCATGGTTCGAGGTCTTCCTCGGTGGGCGCTGGTACACCTTCGACGCCCGCCATAACGAGCCGCGCATCGGCCGCGTCGTCATCGCCCGCGGCCGCGACGCCACCGATGTCGCCATGATCAGTTCCTTCGGTACCCACACGCTGCAGCGTTTCGAGGTCGTTACCGAGGAGGTGGAGGACGTGTCGATGCCTCTCATGCCGGCTATGTCGGAACAGTTCGACGCCCGCCCGGCCGCCGCGTAAGCGCCCTTGCGCGTGGTCGAACGCCACCCATCTACTCCAGCACCATGCGCTACACGATCGTCGTCAATGCCCGCGCCGGAACGGTCCTCGAAGCCGGCGCGGATGCTTTCGCCGCGCGGCTTAAAGCAGCTTTCGCCAACCATGGCTGCGGCACGGAGATCCGCCTCGTGCCTCCGCGCGAGATCGACGATGCGCTTTCGCTGGCGATCTCGGATCGCCACGCGATTCCGGTCCTTGCTGGCGGCGACGGCACGATCAACGGCGCCTTGCCGGTCCTGATCCAGGCTGACCGTCCGATCGGTATCCTTCCGATGGGCACGGTGAACGTGCTCGGCCGCGACCTCGGAATCTCCGGCACTCTGGAGCAGCAGATCGCGGCGCTCTGCCGGGGCGAGCCGGTGGAGATGGATGTCGGCCGCGTCAACGACCGGCTGTTCCACTCGCTTTCCGGCATGGGCTTCTTCAGCCTGATGGCGCGCGAGCGCGAATATGCGCGCCGGCGCTTTCCCTTCAGCCGAGGCGCCGCGTTCAGTGTCGCCGCGACGCGCTCGATCCTGTTCACCCGGCCGGTGACGCTCGACATCAAGGTCGGCACGGAACATAGCATCGTCGAGGCCGATGCCGTGCTCGTCACGGTCAATCGCTTCGAGGGCGCCGACTGGCGGCGGCCCCGGCTCGACGACGGCATTTTCGAGGTCCATGTCCTCAATGCCGGCGGTCTCTACTCGCGCAGCAAGGCGGCCCTGTCGGTGGTCTCGGGCCGTTGGCGCGACTCGCACAACCTGACTTCCTTCACCGGTGATGCGGTGACGCTGATGCGGCGCGACAAGCGGCGCGGGCACATCACCTTCGATGGCGAGGTCGAGCGCAAGGTGGGGCCGTTGAGCTACGGCCTGCTGCCCAAGGCGCTGCGGGTGATTTCCGCCCGCCCGGCGCAGGCCTGACAGTCGGTGCCGCAGGGAGCGGCAGAACGCCGTCTGTTCGACATCGCCTGCCGTCCGCTAACCTCAAGCTCGATACCTGTCGGAGATCGCCCTCGTTGCCCGAGCCTCGCATCCTGGTTCCCGCCGCCGCCCTGGTCTTCCTGGGCCTCGCGCTGCTGATCGTCTCGGGGCACAAATTCTCCTTCGACACGACGCTGATCATGCTGCTCCGCGATGCCGCCAATCCCGCGGTTCCGCTCGGGCCGGCCTGGTTCCACGAAGCCGTCCGCGACATGACCGCGCTCGGCAGCTTCGTCGGCCTGTTCTTCATGGCGCTGACGGCGACGCTGGCGCTCTGGCTCTGCGGCTATCGCCATCTGGCGATCGGGCTCGTCGTCAGCCTCGTCGCCGCCTTCCTGGCGAGCACCGCCCTGAAAATCACCATCGCCCGGCAACGGCCCGATATCGTCGAGCACGCGGCCTTGACCTTCACGGCGAGCTTCCCCAGCGGCCATGCCTTCCTTTCGGCCGCGACGCTGCTGACCATCGCGAGCTTCGTCGGCCTCGCCTCGCGCCGAACCGATATTGCCCGCTTCTGCATGGCGATGGCCGTGATCTTGACCGGCCTGATCGGCCTCAGCCGCATCTATCTCGGCGTGCACTGGCCGACCGACGTCCTCGGCGGCTGGTGCCTCGGCATCGTATGGTCGGGCGTCGCGACGGCCTGGCTCGGCCGCAGGATGGTGGCTTCCGACCCGGCGTGACCGGGCTCAGCGCATGTCGATGGTGGCGTTGACGCCGAGATCGGGCGTGCGGCCGAGGATCTTGGCCGTCGCCAGCTTGAAGGCGACGAGCACGCTGCTCGACGGGCCGTCCCAGATCTCGGCCGAGGTCGGCGTGAGCGCGAGCAGGGTCGCGTCGGGATCGTCGGGTCCGTTCGGGAACCAGGCGCTCGCCATCGGCGTCCAGACGGCGCGCAGCGTCTCGCGGCCGGGCACCTCGGAGGCCGAGCAGGAAATCGCGGCGTAGAAATTGCGGTCCTCATGGCTGATCGCCACGTTGACCGAGGGCGAACGCAGCGCCGCGCCGATGATGCCGGTATGCCGGTGCGTGATGAAGAGCAGGCGGTGGTGGTCGCGGTCGAGCTGGCCCGACATCGGCCGGGTCTTGATGTCGCCGTCGGCGACGAGCGAGACCATGTAGACGGGATGGGCGGCGAGGGCTGACCAGATGCGCTCCTGCAGTTCGGTGTCGGGCATGGCAACCTCCTGCCGGTGCGATCCTGTCACGGCCAAGCCTCGCATGGAACCGATCCGGGCGCCATGCCAACGCCGAGCGGCCTGCATCGTTCCCGGCGCGCGGCGGAACATCGCCGCCCGGTCGGCGTTGAGATCGGGCTCGCGGTTCGTCCGCCTTCGACAAGGACACTTCATGCTCGCTTCGCGCAATCTTCTGGTCGTGCTCGTCCTCATCCTCGTCGCCGCCCTCGCGGTGACCGGCTATTCGCTCTACCAGGAGAAGAAGCAGCCCGACGGCGTCGAGATCTCGGTCGGCAAGAACGGGTTGTCGATCAAGGAAAAATAGCGCCGCCGCGGCTTGCGATGCTCTCGCGGGGGAGCCGGCTGCCCGTAGGGCATTGGCCTTGCCGGCCCAAAGGCGCTAACACCCGAACCACGAACCTGTGTCGTGGGAGAACCAGATGAACGCGCCCTTCAAGAACCTGATCGCCGGCGAATGGGCCGGCGGGTCCAATGCCTCGCGCAACATCAACCCCTCGAACACGAACGACGTGGTCGGCGAGTACACGCAAGGCTCGGTCGAGGACCTGAACAACGCGGTCGCCGCCGCCAAGGCCGCTTTCCCGGCCTGGAGCCGCTCCACCCCGCAGGAGCGCTACGACATCCTGAAGAAGGCCTCCGACGAGATTCTCGCCCGCAAGGACGAGCTCGGCCGCCTGCTCTCGCGCGAGGAGGGCAAGACGCTGGCCGAAGGCATCGGCGAGGCGACCCGCGCCGGCCAGGTCTTCGCCTTCTTCGCCGGTGAGTGCCTGCGCCTCGGCGGCGAGATGGTTCCGTCGGTGCGTCCCGGCGTCGGCGTCGAGATCACCCGCGAGGCGGTCGGCATCGTCGGCATGATCACGCCCTGGAATTTCCCGATCGCGATCCCGGCCTGGAAGATCGCGCCGGCGCTGGCCTGGGGCAATTGCGTCGTCATCAAGCCGGCCGATCTCGTGCCGGGCTCGGCCTGGGCGCTGGTCGACATCCTCCAGCGTGCCGGCCTGCCCAAGGGCGCGCTCAATCTCGTCATGGGCCGCGGCTCGGTCGTCGGCCAGGCGCTGCTGGAGCACAAGGACGTCACCGCCATCTCCTTCACCGGCTCGGTCGGGACCGGCCGCAAGGTCGCGGCCGCCTGCATCGCCGGCAATCCGATGAAGAAGGTCCAGCTCGAGATGGGCGGCAAGAACCCGCTCGTCGTGCTGGACGATGCCGACCTCAAGGTCGCCGTCGAAGTCGCCGTCAACGGCGCCTTCTTCTCGACCGGCCAGCGCTGCACGGCCTCCTCGCGCCTGATCGTCCAGGCCGGCATCCACGACAAATTCGTCGAGGCCTGCATCGAGCGCCTCAAGAGCGTCGTCGTCGACGATGCGCTGAAGGCCGGCACGCATATCGGCCCGGTCGTCGACCAGAGCCAACTCGACCAGGACCTGAAATACATCCAGATCGCCAAGGACGAGGGCGGCAAGCTGGTCTTCGGCGGCGAACTCCTGAAGCGCGACACTCCCGGCTTCTACCTCCAGCCGGCGCTCTTCACCGAGACCACCAATGCCATGCGCATCTCGCGCGAGGAGGTCTTCGGCCCGGTCGCCAACATCGTCCGCGTCAAGGACTATGACGAGGCGCTGGCCGTCGCCAACGACACCGAGTTCGGCCTCTCCTCGGGCATCTGCACGACCTCGCTGAAGCATGCGACGCATTTCAAGCGCAACAGCGAGGCCGGCATGGTGATGGTCAACCTGCCGACGGCAGGCGTCGACTATCACGTGCCGTTCGGCGGCCGAAAGGGCTCCAGCTACGGCCCGCGCGAGCAGGGCGCCTACGCCAAGGAGTTCTACACCACGGTCAAGACGGCCTACACGCTGGCCTGATCGGTTCGGAACCGATGACGATTCGAGGGCCGCGCCGCGAGGCGCGGCCCTTTTCGTTCAGAAGCCTTCCAGCACGATCTTGCCCTTGGCGCGGTTGCTCTCGATCAGGGCGTGCGCCCGCTTGAGATTGGCGGCATTGATCGAACCGAAATGCTCGGCCAGCGTCGTGCGGATCTGGCCGGCATCGACAAGCCGCGAGACCTCCGCCAGCAGCTTGCCCTGCTCGCCCATGTCCGCCGTCTTGAACAGCGAGCGCGTGAACATCAGCTCCCAGTGAAGCGACAGGCTCTTGGGCTTCAGCGGATTGGCATCGAGTGTCTTCGGGTCGTCGATCAAGCCGAACCGCCCCTGCGGCGCCATCAGTTCGATGATGCCCTCCAGATGAGTGTCGCTATGCGTCGTCGAGAACACGAAGGCCGGCGCGCCGATGCCGAGCGCCGCGATCTGCGCCGGCAGCGGCTTGGTATGGTCGATCACATGATGCGCGCCGAGTTCCTGCGCCCAGGCACGGGTCTCGGGCCGTGAGGCGGTGGCGATCACCGTGACATCGGTGAGCTGGCGCGCGAGCTGGATCGCGATCGAGCCGACGCCGCCCGCGCCGCCGATGATGAGCAGGGCATGCGCCGCGCCGGGCACGGGCTTGCGGATGTCGAGCCGGTCGAACAGCATTTCCCAGGCGGTGATCGCGGTCAGCGGCAGGGCGGTGGCTTCGGCGAAGCCGAGGCTCTTCGGCTTTGGCCCGACGATGCGCTCGTCGACGAGATGGAATTCCGCATTCGAGCCCGGCCGGTCGATCGCCCCGGCATAGAACACCGCATCGCCCGGCTTGAAGCCGGTCACCTCCGGCCCCACCGCCTTGACGATGCCTGCCGCATCCCAGCCGAGCACGCTGGTCTGGCCTTCCGCCGGCTGGCTGCGGACGCGGACCTTGGTGTCGACCGGGTTGACCGAGACCGCCTTGACCTCGACCAAGAGGTCGCGCCCGGCCGCCTTCGGCTCGGGCAGGTCGAGATCGATCAGGCTGGTCTCGGCGGCGATGGGTTGCGATTGGCGATATCCGACGGCGCGCATGGCGTCCCTCCTGCATTGCGATACAGCCGAGATGCGCATAACATCGGAAATACGCAAGAACGCACAATTTCAGCCTATAGTGTCGAAAAGGATACTGTCATGCCGCCGCGTTTCAAGGAGCCCTATTGCTCGGCCGGTTGCCCCGTCGAGGCGGCGCTCGGCCTGATCGGCGGCAAGTGGAAGGGCATCGCGCTCTATCATCTGATGGGCGGCACCTTGCGCTTCAACGAGATCCGCCGGCGCATTCCCGGCGTCACCCAGCGCATGCTGACGACGCAACTGCGCGAGCTGGAGGCGGACGGCCTGATCGTGCGCGTCGTCTATCCCGAGGTGCCGCCGCGGGTGGAATACAGCCTCTCAGTCAAGGGCCGGACGCTGGAGCCGGTGATCATGGCGCTGAAGAGCTGGGGCGAGGCGCATGCCCGCTCGCCGCAGCCGCAGGCGGCCGAAGCGGCGGCTTGAAGGCTCAGCCGACCGGGACCACGTCCACGGCGACGCCGACCTTCTGCGTGCCCGGCCCGATCACCACGCCGTCGAGGGGGGCGACATCGGCATAGTCGCGGCCGAAGGCGGTGACGATATGGTCGTCGGCGACGATCAGGTCGTTGGTCGGATCGAGCCCGACCCAGCCGATCTCCGGCCCGCACCACAGCATCGCCCAGGCATGGCTGGCATCGGCGCCTTCGAGCCGCTTCTGGCCCGGCGGCGGGATGGTGCGGATATAGCCGGAGACATAGGCCGCCGGCAGGCCGAGGCCGCGCAGGCCGGCGATCATGATATGCGCGAAATCCTGGCAGACGCCGTGGCGTTGCTCGAAGGCCTCGGCCAGCGGCGTCGTCACCTCCGTCGCCTCGGGGTCATAGGTGAAATCGCGCCTGATCCGGGCCATCAGTTCGCAGGCCGCTTCCAGCACGGGGCGTCCCGCCTCGAAGCTCGACCGTGCGTAGTCGACCACGACCGGAACCTGCGGCACGAGCCGGCTGGGATAGAGGTGATGGGCCGGCGAATCCGGCGCGAGGCTACGGGAATCGAGCGCCAGCGCGGCGACATCCTCCCAGTTCCGCGTCAGCCCGGCATGGGGCGGCAGCGGCCGATCGACCTCGATCCGCGCCCGCATCTCGAGCTTCAGCTCGCGATGCGGCTTGGTGATGGTGATCGTGGTCATCTGGTTGCCGAAGAAGCAGATGCCGTTGTTGCGCTCGGCCGGGCGGGGCGTGATCAGCAACTCGCTCTTCAGCACGCGCTGCCCGCCGCCGTCGCGCGGCAGCAATCGCAGGATGCAGCGCGAAAAAGGCACCGGCCGGCTGTAGCCGTAGGTTGTGACGTGGCGCAGCTCGTAGATCACGCGATGCTCGTCATCCGCGAGCCTTCGGGGCCGCTGTTCTGCAGGAAATAGCGGTCGGCGATCGCGCCCGAGAGCCCCATGAGCAATTGCTCGAACAGCAGGATGCTGGTCCGGTCGAGCCGGCTCGCCTCCATCGTCCGGCAATCGGCCGCGAGCCGCAGCACCAGCCGGCGCGGGGCCTCCAGCATGCCGTCATCGGCAAGCGCCGGCAGGTTCGCGATCTCGGTGTCGAGCCGCTCGACCTGGAAGGCGACGGAGCGCGGATTGTAAGGGTCCAGCATCACGAGATCGAGCACCGGCTGCAGGCTGGCGCCGAGGAGGTAGCGCGAGCGGTAGGTGATCTGCGAATCCGTCAGGTCGAGCAAGGCGTCCAGGTTGTCGCCGGAGGCGTTGCTGTCGGCGAGTTGCCGGGCGAAGCGGCAGGTCGCGATGCCGCGCTCCAGGCGCCGGCCGATATCGAGGAAGCGCCAGCCATTGCCGCGCACCATGTTCTCCTGGCCGAGGCCGGAAAAGGCGGCGAGCGATTTCAGCGCCCGGTCGGCGATCTCATAGGTCTCGCCCTCGCTCGGCCTGCGGCCGTCCTCGGGATCGAGCTGGTGCTGGAGATCGCCGAACAGCCGCCAGGCATCGACAGAGAGGCGCTCGCGGATGACCGACGCCGTGCGCCGGGCTTCGCGCAACGAAGCGGCGGCCGAGCCGTAATCGTCCAGGCTGTAGATCGCGGCATAGGCCTGCGCTGCCGGTGTGCGCTTCTCCTGCCCGCCGGGGGCGGCCCCGGAAGCGACGAGCATGCCCGCGAGTTGGCGCACCGTGTCGTTGCGCCCAGGCGCCGGATCGGGATCGATCTGCCGGCCGAGCAGCGCACGCACGAGACGCAAGGTCGCCTCGCCGCGCTCCAGATAGCGCCCGAGCCAGAACAGGTTGTCGGCGGCCCGGCTCGGCAGCGTGCCGGTGACGCGGCGGATGCTGACCCGGTCCGGCGTCGGCAGCAGGCTGACCTGGGCGACGGGCTCCTCCGAGGTGACCCAGACATCGCTGGAACGCACGCCGTTGCGCATGCTGACGGCGCGGGCATCGGGCTCGTCGGAGATGCGGCAGAACCCGCCCGGCATCACCTTCCAGCCGTCCGGCGTCGCGGCGGCGAAGACGCGCAGCGTCATCGGATGCGGTTCGAGCCGGCCGTTCTGGAAGACCGGCATGGTCGAGAGCCGGACGACCTCCTGCCCGACATAGTCCATGCCGCGCGCCTCGATGCGTTCCCGCAGGGCCGCGCGCTCCGTCTCCGGCAATTCGCCGGCGACGACCTGCGTCGAATCCGCGCCGTTGCCGGCGCCGCGGAAGGCCGGCGCGATGCTCATCTCGCCGAGCCGGTCGAGCACGGTCCGGCGTTCCCGTGGCTGCCCGCACCACCAGGTCGCGATATTCGGCAAGATCAGGTCCCGGCCCAGCACATGCCGGGCGAGCGCCGGCAGGAAGCCCATCAGGGCGCGTGCCTCGACGACGCCGGAGCCGAGCCCGTTGGCGACACGGACCTGGCCCTGCCTGACGGCCTCGACCAGCCCGGCGACGCCGAGCGCCGAGCGCGCGTTGAGCTCCAGCGGATCGGCGAAATCGCCGTCGATGCGCCGCCAGATCACGTCGGCCCGTTTCAGGCCGGCGATGGTGCGCACATGCAGCCGGCCGTCGCGCATCAGCAGGTCGCCGCCCTCGACCAGCAGGAAGCCGAGATAGCGCGCGAGATAGGCCTGCTCGAAATAGCTTTCGTTGAGCGCACCCGGCGTCAGCAGCGCGATGCGCGGCTCGACGCGCTTGGAGCGCGCGACCAGCCCGGCCCGGAAGCTCTGGAAGAATGCCGCCAGCCGCTCGATATTCATGCTGCGGAACATGTCCGGAAAGGCGCGCGCCAGCGCCAGGCGGTTCTCCAGCGCATAGCCGGTGCCGGACGGCGCTTGTGTGCGATCCTGCAGCACCCACCAGCGCCCGTCCGGGCCGCGGCCGAGATCGGCGGCGTAGAGCTGGAGCGTGCCGCCACCCGCGATGCCGTGAAGCGGGCGCAGATAGTCCGGGCTGCCGGCGACGACGGCGGCCGGCAAATGGCCTTCCGCGATCAACTCGCCCGGCCCGTAGATGTCGTCGAGCACGGTGGAGAGCAGTTCGGCGCGCTGCGTCACGCCGGCCGCGATCACCTGCCATTCCGCCTCGGGTATGACGAGCGGCACATGCGAGAGCGGCCAGGCCCGTTCGCCGACGCCGGGATCGCGCTCGTCGATATCGCCATGGACGCGATAGGAGACGCCGGTATCGCGGACATGCCGGTCGGCGAGCCCGAAGCGCTGGGTCAATTCGGAGGGCGACAACGCGCACCATCCCGACAGGAACGGCTCCCAATGCGGGCGCACATTGCCGCTGCCGTCGATGAACTCGTCGAACACGCCGGGCAGCGGGCGATAGCCGGCGAGCAGCGCCGCGCGTCGCTCGGCCCTGCTGCGTCCCGATCGGGTGCGGCCCTGCACCGGCATGCTTCGCTCTAAATCCCTGTCGGGCGCCTCAAGTCCAGCGTGAGCGGGAATTCGGCGCTGCGTTCCTCCGGCGGAATCGCCAGAGGGCCGGGACTATGACCGATCGACTCGAAACGTGCGAGCCGTCTTGCCTCCGCCTCGTAGGAATTGACCGGGGGTGTCTCGTAATTGCGACCCCCGGGATGGGCGACATGATAGACGCAGCCGCCGAGCGAGCGGCCGGACCAGAGATCGACGATGTCGAAGGTCAGGGGCGCGTGGACCGGGATGGTCGGATGCAGGCCGGACGCCGGCTGCCACGCCTTGAAGCGCACCGCCGCGACCGCCTCGCCGGATGTGCCGGTCTCCGTCATCGGCAGGCGCCGGCCGTTGCAGGTGACGAGATGGCGGCCCGGCACCAGGCCGGTCGCCTTGACCTGCAGGCGTTCGATCGAGCTGTCGACATAGCGCACCGTGCCGCCGATCGCGCCTTCCTCGCCCATGACATGCCAGGGTTCGAGCGCCTGCCGGATCTCGATCTCGACGCCGCCATGCGCAACCTTGCCGAAGAAGGGAAAGCGGAACTCGGCCTGCGCCTCGAACCAGACGGGATCGAAAGCGTAGCCGGCGCGCTGGAGATCGCCGAGCACGTCCTTGAAATCCTGCCAGACCATCTCCGGCAGCATGAAGCGGTCATGCAGGGCGGTGCCCCACCGGACCAGCTTGCCCTCCAGCGGCTCGCGCCAGAACCAGGCGATCAGCGCGCGCAGCAACAATTGCTGGGCGAGCGACATCCGCGCATCCGGCGGCATCTCGAAGCCGCGGAACTCGACGAGCCCGAGCCGACCGGTCGGCCCGTCAGGCGAATAAAGCTTGTCGATACAGATCTCGGTGCGGTGCGTATTGCCGGAGACGTCGACCAGGAGGTTGCGGAACAGGCGATCGACCAGCCAGAGCGGGATCGGCTTCTCGCCGGGCTTCGGCACCTGCGCCAGCGCGATCTCCAGTTCGTAGAGCCCATCCTGCCGGGCTTCGTCGATGCGCGGTGCCTGGCTGGTCGGGCCGATGAACAGCCCGGAGAACAGGTAGGACAGCGACGGGTGCCGATTCCAGTAGAGGATGATGCTCTTCAGCAGGTCCGGCCGGCGCAGGAAGGGCGAGTCGGCCGGCGTCACGCCGCCGAGCACGACATGGTTGCCGCCGCCGGTGCCGGTATGGCGACCGTCGACCATGAACTTCTCGGCGCAGAGCCGCGCCAGCCGCGCCTCCTCATAGACGCCCTGCGTGATGGCCGCAGCCTCGCGCCAGTCGGTCGCCGGATGGATATTGACCTCGATCACGCCGGGATCGGGCGTCACCTTGATGACGTCGAGGCGCGGGTCGAACGGCGGCGCATAACCCTCGATATGCACGGGCTGGCCGAGCTCTTCCGCCACGGCTTCGACGGAGGCGACAAGGTCGAGATAATCCTCCAGCCGTTCGACCGGCGGCAGGAAGACGCAGAGCACGTTGTCGCGGATTTCGAGGCTGAGCGCGGTGCGGACATGATCGCCGCCGATCTCCTGCTCGCGCCGGTCCTGGACGGGGCCTGACGCGGCCGAGGCTCCGATGCTCATCTGCGCCGGGCCTTGCCGCTCTTCCGTGGAAGTCGGCTCTGCCGGCCGCGCTTCGGGATGATCGGTCCAGCTGGCTCCCGCCGGCCCAGCCGCCGCCAATGGCGGGCGCGGCTCCAGCGGGTCCTGGGGATGGATATGCGGATACTCGGCCTTGGGCACGACCGGCAGCGAGCCCAACGGCAGGCGGTAGCCGACCGGTGAATCGCCCGGCACGAGGAAGAGCTTGCCGCGACGCAGCTTCCATTTCTCCGAACGCCAGCGGCGGTCGCTCGCGCCGGCCTGCCAGCGCTGCACCGGAATGACATAGCCGCGCGGATTGCCGAGACCGAGCTCGAACACCCGCGCCATCCGCGAACGCTCCTCCGGGTCAGAAAGGCGCGAATCGAGCGGGTCGACATTGTCGGGAAGCTGCGCCTCCTTGAGCAGCCAGACGCCGGTATCTTCATAGGCCGGCACGACATAATCGGCGCCGAGGCCGAGCTTCTCGGACAGCCCCTGCGCCAGGGCCTCGGCATCGCGGATGGTCGCGGCGATCTCCAGCTCGCGGTCGCCGCCGGTCTGGGCTTCCGGCTCGCGGGCGATGAGATCGGCATTACGCCAGATCGGCTGGCCGTCGCGGCGCCAGTACAAGGCGAAGGCCCAGCGCGGCAGGGTTTCGCCCGGATACCATTTGCCCTGGCCGTAATGCAGCATCCCGCCCGGCGCGAAGCGCTGGCGCAGCCGCCGGATCAGCGTGTCGGCGCGCTGGCGCTTGGTCGGTCCGACGGCGGCGATGTTCCATTCCGCCCCGGTCTGGTCGTCGATCGAGACGAAGGTCGGCTCGCCGCCCATGGTGAGGCGGACATCCTGCGCCTTCAGATCGGCCTCGACCGTCTCGCCGAGCGCATCGAGCTCGGCCCAGGACGCATCGGAGAAGGGCAGGGTGATGCGCGGCACCTCGTGCACGCGCGCCACGCTCATCTGGAAGTCGAACGTCGTCTCGGCATAGCTCGCCACGCCCGATACCGGCGCGGCCGCGCGGTAATGCGCCGTTGCCGCCAGCGGCAGGTGGCCCTCGCCGGTAAGCAGGCCCGAGGTCGGATCGAGCCCGACCCAGCCGGCGCCCGGGATATAGACCTCGGCCCAGGCATGCAGGTCGGTGAAGTCCTTGTCCGTGCCGCGCGGGCCTTCGAGCGGATCGATATCCGCCTTCATCTGGATCAGGTAGCCGGAGACGAAGCGCGCGGCGAGGCCGAGATGCCGGAGCGCCTGGACCAGCAGCCAGCTCGTGTCGCGGCAGGAGCCCGACCCGATCGAAAGCGTATGCTCCGGCTCCTGCACGCCGGGCTCCATGCGGATGCCGTAGGCGATCCGCTGCTGCAGGCGGGCGTTGAGATCGACGATGAAGTTGACCGTGTTCATCGGCTCGCGCGGCAATTCGGCGAGGAAGGCTTCGAGCAACGGCCCGGCCGGCTCCTTCGCCAGATAGGGCGCGAGCTCCTCGGTCTGCTCCGGCGTATAGGCGAAGGGGAAGGTATCGGCCTGCGCCTCCACGAAGAAGTCGAAGGGGTTGATGATCGACAATTCGGTGACGACGTCGACCTCGATGCGGAATTCGGTCACCGGCTCGGGGAAGACAAAGCGCGCCAGCCAGTTGCCGGCCGGGTCCTGCTGCCAGTTCACGAAATGCTGCGCCGGCGTCACCTTCAGCGAATAGCTCTGGATCGCGGCGCGGCAATGCGGCGCCGGCCGCAGGCGCACGATCTGCGGCCCGAGCGTGACCGGCCGGTCGTAGCGGTAATGGGTGAGATGGTTCAGCGCGGCGATGATGGCCAAGTTTCGTCATCCCTTTTCGCCGGCGGAAGCCGCCGGAACGTCAGGTTAGCGGGGCGGCCGGCATGCGCAAGGCGCCGTCAGGGCCCCGACGGTGCCGGACGGGGCAGCTCTGCTCAAGAGATGTGCAAAATGCACCGTTGCGCCCTTTCCATCGCCGTTGGTCGACTGGACAGCCAAGGCCGAGTGGTTGCAGATAGCGCCCAACGGGCGGCTAGCGTCCGCGAAACACCAACAATGGGGAAATCGATGCGTCACGTAGCCAAGTTGATGGCGGTTTCGGCCTTTGCGGCCTTGATGTCGACCACCGCCGCCTTCGCGCAGACGCCGAAGGACACGATCGTGATGGCCAAGCAGATCGACGACATCATCACGCTCGATCCGGCCGAGGCTTTCGAATTTTCCGGCGTCGAGGTCGGCGCCAATGTCTACGACAAGCTGATCAACGTCGATATCGCCAAGAACAACGAGCTGATCCCGGATCTTGCCGAGAGCTGGAGCGTCGGCTCCGACGGCCTGACCTACACCTTCAAGCTGCGCAAGGGCGTCAAGTTCCACTCTGGCAACCCGCTGACCGCGGCCGACGTGGTCTATTCCTTCCAGCGCGCCGTCACCCTCAACAAGTCGCCGGGCTTCATCCTGCGCCAGTTCGGCTTCGTCGCCGAGAACGTGCTCGACAAGGTCAAGGCGGTCGACGAGAACACCGTCCAGATCACGGTTTCCAAGCCCTACGCCCCGACCTTCTTCTATAACTGCCTGACCTCCGGCGTCGCCGCGATCGTCGACTCCAAGCTGGTCAAGGCCAATGAGAAGGATGGCGACTGGGGCAATGGCTGGCTGAAGCTGAACTCGGCCGGCTCCGGCGCCTACAAGGTCCGCAGCTACCGTCCGAACGAGCAGTACACGCTCGACGCCAACGAAAACTGGTACAAGGGCGCGCCGAAGAGCAAGCGCATCGTCGTGCGCCATGTCGCGGAGCCCGCTTCGCAGCGCCTCCTCGTCGAGAAGGGCGACGTCGACATCGCCCGCAACCTCTCGAAGGACCAGCTCGAGGCCGTCAAGAAGAACGACGCGATCAAGATCGTCCAGGGCGACAAGGGCTACATCCTCTATCTCGGCCTGAACCAGAAGAACCCGAACCTCGCCAAGCCCGAAGTCCGCGAGGCGCTGAAGCTGCTGGTCGATTACGGCTCGATCGAGAAGAACATCCTCGAGGGCACCTACAAGGGTCACGAGGCCTTCCTGCCGCAGGGCTTCCTCGGCGCGATCTCGGACAAGCCCTATGCGCTCAACGTCGCCAAGGCGAAGGAACTGCTCGCCAAGGCCGGTCTCGCCAACGGCTTCACCGTCACCATGGACACCCGCTCGGTCGCGCCGATCACCGACATCGCGCAGGCGATCCAGGCGACCTGGGCCCAGGCCGGCGTCAAGCTGGAGATCATCCCCGGCGACGGCAAGCAGACCCTGACCAAGTACCGCGCCCGCACCCACGACATCTATATCGGCCAGTGGGGCCCGGACTATCTCGACCCGCACACCAACGCCGAAACCTTCGCCATCAACGAGGACAACGGCGAGGACGCCAAGTCGAAGACGCTGGCCTGGCGCAACGCCTGGGACATCCCGGACATGACCAAGGTCACCCAGAGCGCCGTGCTGGAATCCGACGCCAACAAGCGCAAGACCACTTATGAGGCCCTGCAGCGCGATCACCAGAAGGTCTCGCCCTTCGTGATCATGTTCCAGCAGATCGAGGTCTCGGCCGAGCGCAAGAACGTCGACGGCTGGGTCATCGGACCGAGCTCGGACACCAACCGCTACGCCACCATCGTCAAGAACTGAGCCTCCGGCTCAAGCGCCCGCCATGGCAATGCAAGCTGTGGCGGGCTTCCCTCATTGCGATAGATCGTCATTCCGGGCTTGGCCCGGAATCCATCGTAGAGCGCTTAAGCCTTATGATGGATTCCGGATCGGCGCCGCTTTCGCGGCTTGTCCGGAACGACGCAAGATTGGTCCGCCTGAACGTCAGGCCAAAGAAACGGAGGCGGGTCATGACAGCCGTGACACAAGCTCCCCCAGCCAAGGCGGCGTCGCCGGGAAGGCTCGGCCGCTGGGGCCGTGCGCTCTCGCGCGAATTGACGACCGTGGTCATCACCATGTTCGGCCTGCTGCTGGTCACCTTCTTCATCGCCCGTGTCATCCCGATCGACCCGGTGCTCGCCGTCGTCGGCGACAATGCCAAGCCCGAGACCTATGAGGCGGCGCGCATCGAGCTCGGTCTCGACAAGCCGCTCTGGCAGCAATTCGCCATCTATATCGGCAAGGTTTTCACCGGGAATCTCGGCACCTCCGTGCTGACCTCGAACCCGGTCGTCGAGGACATCAAGCGCGTCTTCCCGGCGACGCTGGAGCTCGCCACGCTCGGCACGCTGATCGGCGTCCTCATCGGCGTGCCGCTCGGCATCCTCGCCGCCGTCAACCAGGGCCGCTGGCAGGACCAGGTCGCCCGCGTCGTCGGCCTCGTCGGCTATTCCGTCCCGGTCTTCTGGATCGGCCTGATGGCGCTGCTGCTGTTCTACGCCAAGCTCGGCTGGGTCTCAGGCCCTGGCCGCATCTCGGTCGTCTGGCAGGACATCGTCACCACCCGCACGGGCATCATCATGATCGACGCCGCGCTGGAGGGCGAATGGAAGGCGTTCTGGGACGCCTTCTCGCATCTGATCTTGCCGGCGCTGGTGCTTGGCCTGCTCTCGGTCGCCTATATCAGCCGCATGACGCGCAGCTTCATGATCACCGAGCTGCAGCAGCAATATGTCATCGCCGCGCGCGTGAAGGGCGTCTCCGAGACCGCCGTGATCTGGCGCCACGCCTTGCGCAACGCCGGCGTGCCGCTCTTCACCGTGATCGCGCTCTCCTACATGCATCTGCTGGAGGGCTCGGTGCTGACCGAGACGATCTTCGCCTGGCCGGGGCTTGGCCGCTATCTCACCAATGCGCTGCTCAATGCCGACATGAATGCGGTGCTCGGCGGCACGCTGGTGGTCGGCGTCGTCTTCATCGCGGTCAATCTCCTGACCGACATCATCGGCCGCCTGGCCGATCCGCGCGTCCGCTGAGGAGATGGATTTATGAGCGATACCTCCTCCGCCGGCCTGCATGCCTGGCTGATCAGCGACACGCCCGAGTCGCGCCGCCAAGCCCGCCTCGGCCAGCTCTACCGGCAATGGCTCGCCTTCAAGCGCAACCCGATGGCGGTGGCGGGCCTCGCCATCATCGTCCTGCTGCTGCTGATCGCCGCCTTCGCGCCTCTGATCGCGCCCTTCGACCCGCTCGCCCAGGCGCTCGACAAGCGGCTTCTGCCGCCGTCTTCGACCAACTGGTTCGGCACCGACGCGCTCGGTCGCGACATCTTCAGCCGCATCGTCTTCGGCACGCGGATCACGCTGGTGATCGTGTTGCTGGTGGTTGTCACCGTCGGCCCTTTCGGCCTGCTGATCGGCGCGATCTCCGGCTATTACGGCGGCTGGGTCGACCGGCTGCTGATGCGCATCACCGACGTCTTCCTCGCCTTCCCGCGCCTCGTGCTGGCGCTGGCCTTCGTCGCGGCGCTCGGCCCCGGCATCGTCAACGCCATCATTGCCATCGCGATCACGACCTGGCCGCCCTATGCCCGCGTCGCCCGCGCCGAGACCATGGTGATCCGCAACCAGGATTACATCGCCGCCATGCGCCTGCAGGGTGCCTCGCAGGCGCGCATCATCTGGAAGCATGTCGTGCCGATGTGCATGTCCTCGCTGATCGTGCGCACCACCTTCGACATGGCCGGCATCATCCTCACCGCCGCCGGCCTCGGCTTCCTCGGGCTGGGCGCCCAGCCGCCGATGCCGGAATGGGGCGCGATGATCTCGGCCGGCCGCGAGCAGATCTTCGACCAGTGGTGGGTCGCGACCTTCCCCGGCGTCGCGATCTGCATCGTCGCGCTCGGCTTCAATCTGCTCGGCGACGGGCTCCGCGACGTCATGGATGCGAGGTGAGCCGATGACGAGCGAACAGCCTCTTCTCGAGATCGACAATCTCAAGGTCGATTTTCACACGCCGACCGGCATCGTCCGCGCCGTGCGCGGCCTCTCCTTCACGCTCGGCCGCGAGCGGCTCGGCATCGTCGGCGAGTCCGGCTCGGGCAAGTCGATGACCGGCCGCGCCATTCTCGACCTGATCCCGCATCCGGGCGTCGTCAGCGCCGACCGCATGCGCTTTCGCGGCCAGGACCTGACGGCCATGGACAAGGGCGCGCGCCGCAAGCTTCGCGGCCGCCATATCTCCATGGTGATGCAGGACCCGAAATTCTCGCTGAACCCGGTCGAGACCGTCGGCAGCCAGATCGCCGAGGCCTATCGCATCCACCGCAAGGCCGGCACCCGCGAGGCGCGCGAGCGCAGCCTCGCCATGCTGGAGCAGGTGCAGATCCGCGAGCCCGCCCGCGTCTACGACCTCTATCCGCACGAGGTCTCCGGCGGCATGGGCCAGCGCGTCATGATCGCGATGATGCTGATCGCCGAGCCCGAGGTCCTGATCGCCGACGAGCCGACCTCGGCGCTGGACGTCACCGTGCAGCTCCAGATCCTCAAGATCCTCGACGATCTCGTCACCGAACGCGGCATGGGGCTGATCTTCATCAGCCACGACCTGCATCTGGTGCAGTCCTTCTGCGACCGCGTCATCGTCATGTATGGCGGCAAGGTCATGGAGACGCTGCCGGCGGCCGAGCTCGCCGATCCGGCTGCGCGCAGCCGCCGCCATCCCTATACGCTCGGTCTGCTGGAATGCCTGCCGGACCTCGACCATCCCCGGGCGAAGCTCGCCACCCTCAACCGTGACCCGGCGTGGCTGGCATGACGAACGCAGCGATCTCCGTCGACAAGCTCAACGTCTCCTTCGGCGATTCCCATGTCGTGAAGGATCTCTCCTTCGACGTCCGCAAGGGCGAGAGCTACGGCCTCGTCGGCGAGTCCGGCTCGGGCAAGTCGACCGTCTTGCGCGTGCTCTCCGGCCTCAACCGGGAATGGAGCGGCAATGTCGCGATCGAGGGCGCGGTGCAGCCCAAGGTCCGCGACAAGGCCTTCTATCGCAATGTCCAGATGGTCTTCCAGGACCCCTATGGCTCGCTGCATCCCAAGAAGACGGTCGACGACACGCTGGCCGAACCGCTCGCCATCCACGGCATCGGCGACGCCGAGGCCCGGATCGGCAAGGCGCTTTCCGATGTCGGCCTGCCGGCCTCCTTCCGCTTCCGCTATCCGCACCAGCTCTCCGGCGGCCAGCGCCAGCGCGTCGCGATCGCGCGTGCTCTCGTGCTCGAACCGTCGATCCTGCTGTTGGACGAGCCGACATCGGCGCTCGACGTCTCGATTCAGGCGGAGGTGCTGAACCTGCTGGCGGCCCTTCGACAGGAGCGCAAGCTGACCTATATCCTCGTCAGCCACGACCTTTCGGTCGTCGGCCATATGTGCGAGCGCCTGCTGGTCATGCAGTTCGGCCGCGCCGTCGAGGAAATGACGGTCGAGACCCTGGCCGCCCGCCAGCCGCAGACGGCCTATGCCCAGCAATTGCTGACCGCGAGCGCCGGCTTCCGCCGCGCGGGCTGATCAATGAGGGCAGCGGCCCTGCGCCGCGCCCTCTTTGCAGCGCGGCAAATCCGTCTCACTCTGGTCGCAGCCTTGCGCTAGCTGCTTCGTGTCCGGCTGGCGAGGTTTCGCGCCGGTCCAGCGAACCGGCACTGCCTGACGGAGTTACAGGACCTATGGACGCCATCGTGGACAACGTGCTTCGGCCCGAGACCATTCCCGAGCGGACGCCGGTCCCGCCCTTCGATCTCGTGATCTTCGGCGCGGGCGGCGATCTCGCCCTGCGCAAGCTCTTTCCGGCGCTGGCCCAGCGCAACCGCGAGGGCGTGCTGCCCGGCGAGAGCCGCATCCTCGCCATCGTCCGCAAGGAGGAGGATGTCGAGGGCCTGCCGAAGCAGATCGCCAAGCGCCTCGACGAGGAGGGCATCCCGAAGGACCAGGTCGAGCCTTTCCTGCGCAGGCTGACCATGGTGCTGCTCGATGCACTGAAGCCCGAGACCTACAAGACCCTGAAGAAGGCGCTGGGAGAGAGCGACCGCGTCCGCTCCTTCTATCTCTCGACGCCGCCGGACCTCTTCATCCCGATCTGCGAGAACCTCGCCAAGGCCGATATCCTGACGCCGACATCGCGCGTCATCCTGGAGAAGCCGCTCGGGCGCGATCTCGCCTCGGCCCGGGCGATCAACGATGCCGTCGCGCGCATCCTGCCGGAAAGCCGGACCTACCGGATCGACCATTACCTCGGCAAGGAGACGGTGCAGAACCTGCTCGTCTTGCGCTTCGCCAACACGCTGTTCGAGCGGACATGGTCGAGCCGCGACATCGATCATGTCCAGATCACCGTGGCCGAGACGGTCGGCCTGGAGCAGCGCGCCGGCTATTACGACAAGTCCGGGCATATGCGCGACATGGTCCAGAACCATCTCATGCAGTTGCTCACCCTCTTCGCCATCGAGCCGCCGAACATGCTGGAAGCGGGCGCCGTCCGCGATGAGAAGATCAAGGTCTTGAAGGCGCTTCGCCCGATCGTCGGGCCGGATGTCCAGCGCTATACCGTGCGCGGGCAGTACGGACCCGGCCAGATCGACGGACAGCGCGTCAAGGGCTATGCCGACGAGCTCGGCCACGCCTCGAACACTGAGACCTTCGTCGCCATCCGCTGCGAGGTCGACAACTGGCGCTGGGCCGGCGTGCCGATTTACCTGCGCACCGGCAAGCGCATGGCGCAGCGCTATTCCGAGATCGCCGTCACCTTCAAGCCGGTGCCGCATTCGATCTTCGGCAATGGCGGCGGAGACCGGCTCGACGCCAACCGCCTCTTCATCCGCCTGCAGCCGAACGACGGCGTGCAGCTCCAGTTGATGATGAAGGTGCCGGGCTCCGGCCGGCTCAAGATCGTGCCGCGCCAGCTCGACCTGCGCTATTCCACCGCCTTCGACGAGCGCACGCCGGACGCCTACGAGCGTCTGCTGACCGACGTGATCCGCGGCGACCAGACCCTTTTCATGCATCGCGACGAGGTCGAGCAGGCCTGGACCTGGGTCGATCCGATCATCGCCGGCTGGCAGGATTACTACCCGCATCCGCATCGCTATGCCGCCGGCTCCTGGGGCCCTTCGCAGGCGATCGGCTTGATCGAGCGCGACGGCCGTTCCTGGGCCGATCCGGATCTGGTCTGATGGCCGGCCCGCTCGCCTGGCACCGCTTCGCCGCGCTGGCCGATGCCTCCGAGGCGCTGGCAGAGGCCGTCGCAGTGCGCTTGAAGGCGTTGCTCGACGGGCAGGGCAGGGCGCTTCTCGCCGTGCCCGGCGGCTCGACACCGGCAGGTTTCCTCGCTGCGCTCGGACAGCATGATCTAGCCTGGGAACAGGTCACGCTCCTGCCGACCGACGAGCGTTTCGTCGCGCCCGATGATGCCGCCTCGAACGAGCGCATGATCCGCGCGCAGTTCGCACCGCTGGCCGATGGGCGCGCCGCCTTCCTGTCCTTCCACGATCACGGCAGCGACATCGAGGCTGCCGCCGCCGTGCTTGGCGCGAAGCTGGCCGAGCTGCCCGAGATCGACCTGCTCGTCAGCGGCATGGGCGCGGATGGGCATATCGCCTCGCTCTTTCCCGGTGCCGAGGCAGCCTTCAACGCGGTGCCGGATAGCGGCATCGTCGTCGCCCGCCCGCCGGGCCTGCCGCCGCGCTTGTCGCTCTCGCCGGCTCGCCTGCTCGGCGCGGGCTGGGCGAGCCTGCTTGTCTCCGGCGCCGCCAAGGAAGCCGTGCTCAAGACCGCTCCGGAGCGAGAACGGCAGCCGCTGCCTGTCGATCTTCTGCTCGGCAGCGCGCGAGGGCTCGACGTCTACTGGGCGAAGGAGTAGAGCCCGGTTTCCAGTTCAAATCGATTGAAAGACGAGACCATGGACGAGACTGCCGCGATTGCCCGGTTGAAGAGCTGCGGCGTGATCCCCGTCGTGGTGATCGAGGACGCCTCGCGCGCAGTCGATCTCGCCCATGCGCTGGTCGCCGGCGGCATCGATGTCGTCGAGGTCACGCTGCGCCGTCCCGCTGCGATGGAAGCCCTCGCGGCCATCGCGAAATCGGTGCCGAAGGCACTTGCCGTGGCTGGTACGGTGGTCACACCCGCCCAGGCCCAGCAGGTCAAGGATGCCGGTGCGCAGGCCGTGGTCAGCCCCGGCTTCAGCGAGAGCGTCGATGAAGCCCTGCGCAAGGCTGGCCTGCCCTGGCTGCCGGGCGTCGCGACCGCCTCCGACTGCATGCGCGCCGTCGCGGCCGGCCGCACGACCGCGAAGTTCTTCCCGGCCGAGCAGGCCGGTGGGCCGCCGGCCCTGAAGGCGCTCTCCGGCCCGTTCCCGCAGATGACCTTCTGCCCCACCGGCGGCGTTGGCCTGAAGAACCTCGGTGATTATCTCGCCCTGCCGCAGGTCATCTGCGTCGGCGGTTCCTGGCTGGTCCCGGCCGATGCGATCGCCGCGGGCGACTGGAAGCGGATCGAGACGCTGGCCCGTGAGGCGAAGGAAGCGTTCGTGAAGGCGCGTGGGTAAGCGCCGAAAAATAAGCGAGGCGCGAGGGCGGAAGAGTGTCATCCCGTGCGCGCTGCGGCATGTGAATGCCGCTGCGCAGACACGGGATCGTTCTCAGAAAGAGGCGCCTTCTCATCACGCGGTCCCGTGTCTGCGCCGCAGCGTTTCACGCTGCAGCGCGCACGGGATGACACCCTATGACAGCTTCTCGCGCACCATCTCGGCGATCGCCAGCGAACTGGTCAGCCCCGGGCTCTCGATGCCCAGCAGATTGACCAGCTCCGCCACGCCATGTACCTCCGGTCCGTCGATGCGGAAATCCGGCATAGGCTCGGTCGGCCCGTGCAGCTTCGGCCTGATGCCGGCGTAATCCGCGACCAAAGCTCCATCCGCCAGCCCCGGCCAGTAGGTCCGGATCGCCGCGTAGAACTTCTCCGCCCGCGCCGGGTCGACCACCAGATCCTGATCGCTCTCGACCCATTCGACATCTGGGCCGAACTTCACCCGCCCGCCCATGTCGATCGTGGCGTGGATGCCGAGACCCGCCGCTTCCGGCACAGGGTAGACCAGATGGCTGAACGGCTGCTTGCCGGTCAGCGCAAAGTAGTTGCCCTTGGCATAATGCTGCACCGGCACATGCTCAGCCGGAAAGCCGTCGAGCAGGCCGAGCAGCTTCGGCGCACCGTGTCCGGCCGAATTGACCACGGTCCGCACCGAATAGGTCGCGGGATCGTCGCCGCCGAAATCGACGCTGAATCCGTCCGCCTCGCGCCGCCAGCCGGTGATCGGCGTGTTGAGCGCCAACGAGCCGCCGGCCGCCTCGCATTCGCCGAGCAGCGACAGCATCAGCGCATGGCTGTCGACCACGCCGGTCTCGGGCGAGAGCAGGGCGATCTCGCAGCGCACCTCCGGCTCCATCGCCTTCGCCTCGGCGCCGGAGAGCCAGCGCAGCGAGTCGACGCCCGAGGCCTTGGCGCGGGCCATGATCGTCTCCAGCGCCGGCTTCTGGGCTTCGGAGGTGGCGACGATCAGCTTGCCGCAAGCCTTGTGCGGCAAGCCGCGCTCGCCAAGATAGCGGTAGAGTAGCTTGCGGCCCGCGACGCAGACGCGGGCCTTCAGCGAGCCGGGCGGATAATAGATCCCGGCATGGATGACCTCGGAATTGCGCGCCGAGGTCTGGGTGCCGATGCCCTCGGCCGCCTCGGTGATGACGACCTCGCGTCCGGCCAGCGCCAATTCGCGGGCAACCGCGAGGCCGACCACGCCGGCCCCGATCACCAGACAATCGATGTCGCTCATCGCCTGAGCCGTCAGCCGCGCTGCGGCATCGCGATCTCGATGAGGCTCGCCCAGTAGTTCACGCCTACCGGAATCGCCGCATCGTTGAACTCGTAGGCCGGGTTGTGCAGGCCGGCCGAGTCGCCGTTGCCGATATTGATGAAGGCGCCGGGGCGCTCCTCCAGCATGTAGGAGAAATCCTCCGAGCCCATGGTCGGCGGCACCTCGGTATTGATCGCGTCCGAGCCGAAGGCCTCCTTCGTCACGCTGGTGGCGAAATCGGTCTGGCCGGCATGGTTGAAGGTCACCGGATAGCCGCGGCGATAATTGAGCTGGTACTTCATGCCGAAGGCCTTCATCACGCCCTCGACGATCTCGGCGATGCGCTTCTCGGCGAGGTCGCGGGTCTCCGGCGTCAGCGTGCGCACCGAGCCCTTGATCTCCGCGGTCTGCGGAATGACGTTGAAGGCCTCGCCGGCATTGAGCGCGGTCACCGAGACGACGATCGAGTCGAGCGGATCGGCATTGCGCGAGGCGACCGTCTGCAGCGCCGAGACCAGCGCGCATGAGGCGACGATCGGGTCGTTGACGCGATGCGGCGCGGCCGCATGGCCGCCGAGACCCTCGATCTTGATGTGGAGCTGGTCGGCCGCGGCCATCGCGGGACCCTTGCGGATCTCGAACTTGCCGACGGGCACGCCCGGCTTGTTGTGCATGCCGTAGACTTCCTGGATGCCGAAGCGGGTGATCAGCCCGTCGTCGATCATCGCCTTGGCGCCGGCGCCGCCCTCTTCGGCCGGCTGGAAGATCAGCACGGCGGTGCCGTCGAAATCGCGGGTCTCGCTCAGGTACTTGGCGGCGCCGAGCAGCATGGCGGTATGGCCGTCATGGCCGCAGGCATGCATCTTGCCGGGCACGGTCGAGCGGTGCGGGAGATTGGTCTCCTCGTGGATCGGCAGCGCGTCCATGTCGGCGCGCATGGCGATGACGCGGCCGGAATCCTGGCCCTTGCCCTTGATGACGCCGACCACGCCGGTTTGGCCCACGCCGGTGGCGACTTCGTCGACGCCCCATTCCCGGAGCTTGTCGGCGACGAGGCCGGCGGTCCGGTGCACGTCGTACATCAGCTCGGGGTGGCGATGGATGTCGCGGCGGATCGCGGTGATTTCGGGGGTGAGCGCCGCGATGATGTCGGTCTTGGGCATCGTATCCTCTGAGATGGTATGGGGCGACCACGCAGAAAGCGGGTGCCGTCGCGCAGGCTAGCCCAGCCGCACCCCGCCTGTCCAAGCCGGTGGCGCGCAGGGGATGGGCCTTCGCGGAATGACGGGGCTCTCCACCGGGTCATCCCGTGCGCGCTGCGGCATGGAATGCCGCTGCGCAGACACGGGATCGTTCTCCGGAGAGGGTGCCTTCTCGGAGGTCGCGAGGATAGGCGCCTTCTCGTTACGCGGTCCCGTGTCTGCGGCGCACCGCTGCGCGCTGCACCGCGCACGGGAAGACAGCGTTTCCCCCACCGATCTCGCCTGTATCATCGCGTCATGACCAAGGGCCATGAGCGATCAGGATGACGCGCCCGAAATAATCTGGAAAGGCCGCAGCCATGATTTGGCCTTGCTTCACGATTAGCGGAGGCGGCATCCGCTCGGGCCATCGAGATTATCTGGCCTGATCCTTTCCAATTTCCCTTACATGTTTGGTAGATGATGCGTCGCTTGTCGTTGCTTGCGTTACTGTGCGGTTTCTTGCCTGCCGCCGCCCTCGCTGATGTCACGCCTGAAAAAATCTCCTTTCAGCCCCAGGTCAAAGGCCTGGGCTGCCTCAAGCCCGAGACGAAGGCGATGATCGCCGAACTCGTCGCGAAGATCGGCCCGATCCAGATCACCTCGACCTGCGGCGGCCGCCATGCCCGCCACTCGCAGCACTACAGCGGCAAGGCGATCGATTTCCGGCCGATGGCGACCTCGCCGCGCAAGGCGGCGGCTGCCGCCCGCGCGCTCGCCAGCGTCGGCGGCGTGGGTTCCTACTCGAACGGCCTGGTGCATGCCGATATCGGCGAGCGCGAGCTCTCCTGGTACGGCCACAAGCGCAGCCGTTACGCTTCGGCCAGCAAGCGCAGCCGCTATGCCCGGCTTGCCCGCTACGGCAATTGACGAAGGCGGGCGCGCTCTTTAGCGGGGCGCGTTCGCGAGCCTGTGCCGATAGACCAGGTCGTCCGGATCGGGTCTGTCGGCCAACGGGTCACGGACGGCACCAAGTCGCTCGGCCAGGGCGATCGAAGCCGCGTTGTTCGGCGCGATATAGCTGACCAGCTCGCGCAGCCCGAGAGTCTGCGCGGCCCAGTCGTGCAAGGCGCGGGCTGCCTCGGCCGCGTAGCCTTGTCCTTCGTGGCCCTCGTAGAGCAGCCAGCCCAGCTCCTTCTCCGGGAAGAGCGGGCCGTGGCTGATGCCGACTTGGCCGACGCAGGTGCCGTCCGCGCGGCGGTCGATCATCAGCGCGCCGTGGCCGAACAAGCTCCAGCAGGCGATGTCATGGCAGAACAGGCCCCAGGCCTGCCGCTGCGACAGCGGGCCGCCGAGCCCAGCCGCGCGCGGCGAGGCCAGGAAGTCCGCATAGGCAGGAAAATCGGCCTCCACCATGGGACGCAGCACGAGGCGCTGCGTCTGCAGCGTCGGGATCGATCGGTCGTTCATCGCCGGCTTCTGGATGCTGTTCGGGGCGATTTAGACGCCGAAGCTCTGGCGCCAGCCCTCGATATCCTCGAGCGCGACATTCGAGCCGCAGAGCACGAGGCAGACCCGCTCGTCGGGCCTGAAGCTGTCCTTGCGCGCCAAGGCCGCGGCCACCACGCAGGCCGCCGCCGGCTCCAGCAGCACCCGCCCGTTCTGGAGCACCCAGACGATTTCGCGGACGGCGTCCGCATCGGGCACGACGACGATCTCCTCGAGGAACTGCCGCGCCGCCGCCATGGTGCGCCTGGTCGCGAAGGGGGCGCCGAGCGTGCGTGCGATCGAGGTCGGGCGGATCGCCACCGGCTCGCCGGCGGCGAGCGCCTGCGTCATCGTCGTCGCGCCCTCGGTCTCGACGCCGTGCAGGCGCACGGCCGGGTCGAGCCCCTTCAGCGCCGCCCCGACGCCGGCCGAGAAGCCGCCGCCGCCGACCGAGATGAAGACATGGTCGAGCCGTCCGCCGGCATCGGCCGCCATTTCGAGGCCGAGCGTGCCGTGGCCGGCGATGATGGCCGGGTCGTCATAGGAATGGACATGGGTCATGCCCTGCGCGGCGTAGGTCTCGGCCTTGGCGAAGGCGGCGACGGAATCCTCGCAGAGCTCGACCTGCCCGCCGGCCTGCTCCGTCAGGCGGATATTCAGCGCCGGCGTCGCCTTCGGCATCAGCACCAGGGCCCGCGTGCCGACCGCTCGCGCGACGAGGGAAACGGCGATCGCATGGTTTCCGCCCGATACGGTGACGACGCCGCGCTGCAGCTCCGCCTCGCTCAGCCCCATCATCTTGTTGTAGCAGCCGCGGACCTTGAACGAGCCGCCAAGCTGCAGGCTCTCGACCTTCACCCAGGTTTCGACGCCGAGCCGCGCGGACAGCCCCGCGCTGTGAAAGGTCGGCGTGCGGCGCACCTTGCCGGCGATGCGCGCCGCGGCGGCCTGGACATCGGCAAGGGTGACGTCGAATGCGGTGACGTCGAATGACATGGTGCGCTTATCCTCTACCGCGGCGATTCTGATCCGCGGCACGAGAGCGCGCCGGATACCGGGGCGTCAAGCGCCGGCATTTTTTAGGGAGCAGGCGGCTGCCCGGCCTTGGGGCGCGTATGATTGGGGGTGCGTGTCGGCAGGGGCACGGCCGGGCGATCGGTCCTGTACTGGCCGCGCGCGATGGCGCCGAAGAGCAGCATCACGGCGGTCAAGGTCATCAGCCACCAGGGCAGCAGCGGCGCGAAGCCGAAGACGCTGAGCGCGAAGGCCGTGGTGAAGGCGGCGACGCCGCCGGCGGCGAGCGCGCCGGTCATGCGCCCGGCGGCGCGGATCGCGAAATACAGGCAGGCGGCCCCAGCCGCGGCCCCGACCAGCCCGAGCTCGTACCAGGTTTCGAACAGCAGCGTCGCCGGGGCGGGCTGAGGCAGCATGCCATTCATCTGGCCGCGCACCACGGTATCGAGGCCATGTCCGGTGATCAGCTCGATCGGCGATTGCCGGATCACGTCGGCCCAGATCGAGAGCATCTGCGCGAAATCATCGGCGCTGTCGGGCAGGATCGGCACGAGCGGCGCCATCAGGAAGGGCAGGATCGGCGCGAACAGCATCAGCCCGGCGACGATCGCCGCGATGATCTTCGTGGCGCGCTCGGGATTGGCGGTGACCGCACCGAAGGCGACGGCGCCGAAGATCATGGCGAGCGTCTCGCCGTCCTCGAACCGCGTCAGGGCCAGCAGCGTCACCACGACGGCGAGGCCCAGCGCGCTCAGGCCGCGTTCGCGCGAGAGCAGCCAGGCCAGGGCCGGCCAGGCCATGATGAGCACGATCGACACGCCGCGTTCGACGGCGCCGGGCGGCGTCTCGGCATGGCGCAGCGCCGCCACCGCAATCAGCCCGAGCGCGAAGATGCCGGCGCTGCCGGTGCCGAGCGCGACGAGATTGAGGTTCGACGAGCGCATCCGCTCGGGCAGCGCGGAGAGCCCGACGAAGCCGAGAATGGCGGCGAGCATGAGATTGCTGGCCTTCTCCACGGCTGCGGCCGGATAGGGACTCCAGACCAGCGACAGGAAAGCCCAGGCGATCAGGCCGATCAGGATCAGGCCGGGACGGCTGACCAGAAGTGCCCGCAGGGTCGCCACGAATTTGCGCGGTTCCTGGACCAGCGTCGCGATGATCAGCAGGGCGACGCCGATCGGCACCAGCACGACGGCGGCGCGGCGCGAGACCAGCGCGGCGAGCGGCAGGACGAGCGCCAGCGTGCCGAAGCCGATGCGACGCAGCAGCAGCGCGGCGTCGGTCGCCGGATCGAGCGGTGTTTGGGCGTTGTTGCGGATCATGCGTTCCGGCGGGTCCTGACAGCCTCTCGGCCTGCCCGGCCGCCCGGGATGAGCCGCTGCCACCCTAGCGGGCGCGAGCGCGCTCGACTGTAGGTGCGGCGCAACAGTGGGAGGCTGTTTTGATGGCATCTGATGGGCCTGCTGCGTGCCAGCTCCGCACAGGCGCTTGCTGCTGCCCTACGACGCGTGCGGCACCACGGCTCTGGCGAAGCGCCGGTGTTCGTGAGAGAAACCGGCATGACCATGCTGGCAGCCATCCCCTTTGCGAGCGGCTTTGCAATCGATGCCGTGATGCACGTCCTCGTCGACAGGCTGAAGCGGCGGGGCCTGCGCCTGGCCGGCGTGGTCCAGCATAATGACGGCGGCTGCGACGACCGCTGCATGGCGATGTCGCTGGAGGATGTCGCGACCGGCCGGCGTTTCCCGATCAGCCAGGATCTCGGCTCCGGCGCCGCCGGCTGCCACCTCGATGCGGCCGGGCTCGCCGCCGCGGCAACGGCGTTCTCCGAGGCAGCGGCCGGGCGCGTCGATCTCGTGATCGTCAACCGCTTCGGCAAGCAGGAGGCCCTGGGCGAGGGGCTGCGCCAGGAAATCGCCGGCGCGCTGCTCGCGGGCCTGCCGCTGCTGATCGCGGTGCGCAGCGACTTCCTGCCGGCCTGGCGCGATTTCGCCGGCGACGATTGGCTGGAGTTGCCGCCCGATGAGGACGCGGTCGAGCGCTGGGCGCTGGCCGTGACCGCCGTCGCGGCCTGAGGCCGATCTGGGAATGACGCAGCCGCCGACCATCGGCCTGATCCTCGCGGGCGGTCTTGCCCGGCGGATGGGCGGCGGCGACAAGGCGCTGAAGCCGCTCGCCGGGCGGCCGATCCTGAGCCATGTCGTCAAGCGCCTGCAGGGTCAGTGCGACGACCTCCTGCTCAATGCCAATGGCGATCCCGCGCGCCTCGCCGGGTTTGGCCTGCCGGTCGTCGCCGATAGCGTGCCGGATTTCGCGGGGCCGCTCGCGGGCATCCTCGCAGGGCTCGACTGGATCGCGGCGCATCGGCCGCAGATCGATTGGCTGCTCAGCGTCGCCGCCGATACGCCCTTCATTCCGGATGATCTCGCCTCCCGCCTGCATCAGGCGCGCGTCGCGGCGGGGACGCCGCTTGCCTGCGCCGCCTCGGGAGGACGGCAGCACCACGCCATCGGTCTTTGGCCTCTCGCGCTGCGGCAGGATCTGCGCCGGGCCTTGGCCGCGGGCGAACGAAAGCTCGGCCGCTGGACGGAAGACCACGGCGTTGTGGTCGCGGAATGGCCGACCGAGCCGATCGACCCCTTCTTCAACGTCAACACGCCCGAGGACCTCGCCGAAGCGGAGCGGCTGGCGGCGGGTCGTACCTGACCGGCGCCTTACCCCTCCAGAAGTGCCTTCAGCGCCGCGAGGTCTCGGCTGACCATGGCCGCGTCCCGCGCCATCTCGTCGTCGGACATGCCGTCGCGCTGGAACAGCGTGAAGACGACCTCGGCCCCATCGCCATTGGCGAAGACGCGCATCGGGTTATGCATCGCCGGTCCATGCTCGGGGATCACGGCATGGTCGAGCACGCCGTGATTGTTGGGCTCGCTGAACAGGATGCGCATCGGCCCCATCGGCGTCTCCGCCCGCCAGGTCATGCCTTCGACCGGCACGAAGCTATGGCCGAGGCCCTCTGCCCAGCGCAGGAAATTCGCGGGCTCTGCGAGGAAGGAATAGACCTCCTCTGCCGGGCGGTCGATGCCGATCCCGATATGGCGGGCGCGATGGACGGCCATGGCTGCATCCTTCTTTCGTTTAGAACAAAAGAAGAACAAAATCTTGAGCGTGTCAAGCAGCCGGCACCTTGCGCCCTATTCGATGACGATGCGCGGAGCAGCCCGTGTGGCGCCGCCGAGGCCGGCCTGCACCTGCCGGGCCAGCGCGACATAAGCCTTGGCATGCGCGCTTTGCGGATCGCTCGCGACGATCGGCCGGCCGCCGTCCGAGGTCTCGCGGATCGGCATGGCGAGCGGGATTTCGCCGAGGAAGGGGATGCCGAGTCGCTCGGCCTCGTGCCGGGCGCCGCCATGGGCGAAGATGTCGGAGCGATGCCCGCAGGCCGGGCAGGTGAAATAGCTCATGTTCTCGACGAGGCCGAGGATCGGCACCGCGACCTTCCGGAACATCGCGACGCCGCGGCGCGCATCGAGCAAGGCGAGGTCCTGCGGCGTCGAGACGATGACGGCCCCGGCAAGCGGCACCTGCTGGGCCATGGTGAGCTGGGCGTCGCCGGTGCCGGGCGGCATGTCGACGACGAGCACGTCGAGCTCGCCCCAGGCGACCTCGCGCAGCATCTGGGTGATCGCCGAGATGACCATCGGCCCGCGCCAGATCATCGGCGTTTCCTCGTCGACGAGGAAGCCGATCGACATGACCTTGAGCCCATAGGCCTCCATCGGCGCCAGCGTCCGGCCCGAGACGATCTGCGGCTTGCCGGTGATGCCGAAGATCTTCGGCATGGACGGCCCGTAGATGTCGGAATCGAGCACGCCGACCTTGAGGCCGAGCGTCGAGAGCGCCACGGCGAGATTGGCCGCGGTCGTCGACTTGCCGACGCCGCCCTTGCCGCTGGCGACGGCGATGATCTGCTTCACGCCCGGCACGCCAGCCGGCCTAGGCGCGCCGCCCGGTCCGGGGCGCTGCGCCTGCTGGCGCGCCTGCATCCCGGCCGATGGGCCGGCCTTGTCCGCGGTCAGCCCGACCAGCACCTGCGTCACGCCCGGCAGGCCGCCGACGGCGCTCTCGGCCGCCTTGCGCACCGGCTCCATCGCCGCCGCTTCGGTCGCATCGATGCGGATCGCGAAGATCACCTTGCCGCCATCGACGAGGATATCCCCGATCCGGCCGGAGGCGGCGAGCGATTGCCCGCTCGCCGGCAGCTTCACCAGTTCGAGCGCCCGCAGGACATCGGCTTGGGATACGGTCACGTCGCTGGACTCCGTTGGCTCGCGGTCTCAGGCCGCCTTGCGGATATGGAAGACGAGGGCGCCATCCGCATCCCCCTGCCGCTCGATGCTGTCGCCGGTTTCCCGCGCGAGGTTGGGCAGGTCGATCGCCGCCATCGGGTCGGTGCATTGCACGATGATGAGGCTACCGGCGGGCGCGGCGATCAGGGCCTTGCGGACGCGCAGCACCGGGAGCGGGCATTTAAGCCCGCGCAGATCGAGCGGGATCGTAGCGAGGGTCGTGCCCGCCGGGGCCATCATCGTCATGCTGCTTCATAGGACGGCTGTTCGGGGCGCTGCAACCGCTGCCTTGCCGCAGCATGCTTGACCCCATCTGCGGCGGCGACGATGAAGAACCATCGATCGGGAGGAAGCGGGCGGCGATGCGATCAAGCGGCCGAAACAGGCGAGGGGCGTGATGGCGCGGTTAGGCGATGGCCGCACCGATTCCGGGCTCGTCACGCTCGACGAGGCGGCCGCCGACGCGGTTTCGCGCGTGACCCCCGTCGCAGAGACCTTGAAATTGCCTCTCGCCGCAGCCGACGGCCATGTCCTGGCGGAGGCGGTTGTTGCCAGGCTTGACCTGCCTCCCTTCGCCAATTCCGCGGTGGACGGCTACGCCATCCGCTTCGCCGATCTCGCCGCCGTCGGGTCGACCAGCCTGCCGGTCCAGGGTCGAACGCTGGCCGGCGAGGCCCCGGCCAGCCTGGGGCAGGGCGCCTGGCGCATCTTCACCGGCGCACCGGTCCCCGAGGGGGCGGACACCATCGTGATGCAGGAGGATGTCGTCGCGAGCGGCGGCATGGTCACTATGCCGGCAGGCCTCCGACGCGGCGCCAATCTGCGCCTGGCCGGCGAGGATGTCGCGTGCGGGCAGGAGGCCCTCCCGGCCGGGAGGCGCCTGCGCCCGCCGGACCTCGGCCTGCTGGCCGCGCTCGGATTGGCTGAGGTCGCCGTGCGCCGCCGCCCGCGTGTGGCGCTGTTCTCGACCGGCGACGAGCTCACCGAGCCCGGCCGGCCGCTCGGCCCCGGCGCGATCTACGATGCCAACCGGGCGATGCTGCGCGCCATGCTGGTGCGTGCCGGCGCAGAGATCGTCGACCTCGGCATCCTGCGCGACGATGCCGAAGGCCTGGAGCAACGGCTGCGCGAGGCCGCGGCAGGTTGCGATCTCGTCCTGACCTCGGGCGGCGTTTCGGTCGGCGAGGCCGATCATGTCAGGGACGCGGTAATGGCCTGTGGCGGGCTCGATCTCTGGCGCGTGGCGATCAAGCCCGGCAAGCCGATCGCGATCGGCAGCGTCGCGGGCACGCCTTTCGTCGGCTTGCCCGGCAATCCGGTCGCGGTCTTCGTCGGGTTCGCCTTCGTCGCCCGTCCGCTGATCGCCCGGCTGGCGGGTGAAACCTATGTTCCGCCGGCCGCTTGGCCGGTCAGGCTGGGCTTCACGCACGCCCGGAAGCCAGGCCGTCGCGAGTTCCTGCGCGTCTCGCTGGAGCGGGAGGCCGGGGGCGCCTTCGTCGCCCGCAGGCATCCCGGCGAGGGGGCAGGCTCGCTCGCCTCGCTGGCGCAATCCGACGGGCTCGTCGTGCTGGCCGAGGATGTCGCGCAGGCTGAGGCGGGCGATTTCGCGCCCTTCCTGCCCTACGCGGAACTTCTCTAGGTCTTTGTTTTATTGCGTTTTCTTCACGCGAGCCGGTGCCCAATTCGCTCGAAAATGCTCTAGTCGCGCCGGAAGATCACACTCGCGCCCCAGCCGAGGAAGAGCGCCAGCAGCACCGTGGCGAGGCCGTACAGCACGGCCCAGTCATAGGCGCCCGAGGCCAGCCGTTGCTCGATCCCGGACTTGATCACCTCGAAATTCGTCTGCTGCCGCGCCAATGGCACGCCGCCGGAATAGAGCACGATGTCGACGGTGTAGGATCCGGTCGGCGCCGTCGCGGGGATGTCGACCGGCGCGCTGAATAGCGCGCTCGACAGGAAGGTGACGCCGCGCTCCTCATAGCCATAGAGGTCCTTGGCCTGCATGATGCGGACGAGGCTGTCGCGGAAGCGGCGCGCGCCGGGATCGAGATCGACCCAGGTGCCGGCGGGCCGCTCGGCATTGGCGAGGCCGATGCGCTCGCGCTGCGCCGTCTCGTTCGACATCATCTCCGCGATCGGCCGGTTGCTGGCGACATGCAGGAAGACCGGGTTGTCCGGGAAACGCCGCTGCGTCCGGTTGATCCAGATCGGGCCGAGCCGCTCCTTCTCGCGCACCAGCAGCATGCGGCGCGGCCCGCGCACGGTGACGATGATGTCGTAGGGATCGCCGCGCGCGACCGTCCGGCCGTCGCGCTCGACCAGCCCGAACACGGTGAGCTGGCTGCCGGTATAGTTCGAGGTGATCTGGATCTGGTGGCTCGACATCGCCGCGATCAGGGTCTCGGCCCGCGCGGCCGCAGCTGTAAGCCCGATCGCGAGAGCGGCGAGGATCGCGGCGAGCCGTCTCATCGCGAGCTCTCCGGCAGGACGACCGAGAAGGGCTCGCTGGGCGGAATGAAGAGCTCGATGGCGAAGCGCAGGCCCACAGACAGGATCAGCAAGGCCAGCAGCAGGCGGAAGGATTCGACATTGAGGTTGCGCGCCGCCCGCCCGCCGAACTGCGCGCCGATCACGCCGCCGACCAGCAGCAGCACGGCGAGCACGATATCGACCGACTGGTTGGTGACGGCATGCAGCAGCGTGGCACCCGTCATCGTCACCAGGATCTGGAACAGCGAGGTGCCCACCACGACGGCCGGCGGAATCCGGAAGAAGTAGATCAGGCCCGGCACGAGGATGAAGCCGCCGCCGACGCCGAGCACGGCGCCGATGAAGCCGATGATCACCGCGAGCAGCGCGATGGGAATGACGCTGCAATACAGGCCGGAGCGGTAGAAGCGCACGCGGAAGGGCAGGCCCATCCACGCGGGATGCATGCCGCCGCGCCGCTTCAATCGCGCCGGCTTGCCGGCCCGGACGCGCAGCATGGCCCGCAGCGCATCGTAGAGCATCAGCCCGCCGATGATCGAGAACAGGGTGACATAGGACAGCGTGATCACGAGCTCGAGCTGGCCGAGCCGCTTCATCGTGTTGAAGAACAGCACGCCCAGCACGGTGCCGAGGATGCCTCCGCTGACCAGCACGCCGCCGAGCTTGAGGTCGAGCGCCCTGCGCCGGAGATAGGTCAGTACGCCGGTCATCGAGGAGCCCGCGACCTGTGCCGCGACGGTCGCGACCGCCACGGCCGGCGGAATGTCGAGGAAGATCAGCAGCGGCGTCAGCAGGAAGCCGCCGCCGACGCCGAACAGGCCGGAGATGAAGCCCACCGCACCACTCAGGCCGAGAACCATCAGCACGCTGATCGGCAGCTCGGCGATCGGCAGGTAGATCTGCACGCTTACCCCTCGCAAGGCGGGCGCTTGGCCGCTGGCCTGCGCCTGATGGGTCCCAGACTAGGCTGTCCGGGTTAAGAGCCTCTGCCAAAACCCGGAGGGGTCTCGACGCCGGCAATTCGTCCGCTCCGCCAGGAGCGGGGTGAAGCCGATACCGTTGGTATCGGCAAGCGCCGCGACGCCGTGGACGGTCGAATTCCCGGCGCCGGAGGTGGGCTTTGGTGGGCCGCCTGCGGCGTCGGACCGACTTGCCGATATCGAAGGATGTCGGCTGCGCGCTCCTCTTGGCATGCGGCTCCTCCAAAGCCCATCGAGATCCCTCCGGGTTTTGGCAGAGGCTCTTGGACAAGGTCCTGAAAAGGCAGGTTCCTGAAAAGGAAAGACGGGCCGCTTCCGGCCCGCCTAGGAAACGATTGTTCTTGGTCTCGCGTCAACACGTCGAAAGCATGACGTCGCGCAATGCCGCTCAGCTTCGGGTCTGCTTGGCGGGCTTCGCCACCGCTGCGGTCGGCTGCGGGTCCCAGCCCTTGGCGGGCGGGGTCACCTCGTTTGCGGCGGCGTCGAGCGTCTTCGGCTTCCAGTTGGCCGCCAGCCCCTTGGCGGCGGCGAGCTCTTCCGGCTTCAGGCGCTGGGCCACCTCGTCGCGCTTGCGGCCGGCATCCTCGTCGCCCTGGATCGCCGCGACCGAGAACCAGACGAAGGACTGGGCGAGGTCGGTCGGCGCACCGAGGCCGCGTCCGAGCAGCACGGCGAGGTTGTACTGGCTGTCGCGAACGCCGAACTCGGCGGCGCGGCGGAACCACTCCGTCGCCAGGGCGTAGTCCGGCTTGCCGGAGACCCCCTCGGCATGGAGCACAGCGAGGTTGTGCATCGCCTTGGCATTGCCGCGCTCGGCCGCGCGCTGGTACCAGATCCGGGCGAGGCCGAGGTCGCGCTGCGTGCCGATGCCCTTCTCGAACATGTTGCCGACGCGGAACTGGGCCGGCGCGAGGCCCGCGACCGCGGCACGCTCGAACAGGCGCAGCGCCAGCTTGGGGTCGCGCTGGTTGGCCGGGCCGTCGGCAGCCTTGCTTGCCAGCTCGTAGACCGCGCGCGCATCGCCGTCCTGGGCCGCCTTGCGCAGCCCGGCGCTGCCGAACCCGGCCGGCAGGTCACCGATCCCGGTCACGACCTGGACCTGCTCCGCCGGAGCGGCCGGCGCCGCGACAGGAGTGGCTTCGGCAGCAGGCGGGGCCGTGGGGGCGGCCGCCGCGGTGACGGAGCGTTCGGGCGCGGCATTGCTCGCCGCCGGTTGGACGGGGGTGTCCTGCGGGGCGGCGGGCAACGCCGAGGACTGGTCCTTGGCGGGGGCCTGCACCGGTGCGGCCGGCGTTTCGGGCTGGGCGGCGGGCGGCGCGATCAGGCTGCGCGCCTCGTTATTGGCGGCCTTGTTGCCGTCGCCGCGCAGCGAGGTCGTGACGAGATGCGCGGTGCCCATGGCGAGGATCAGCGCGGCAAGACCGAGCAGCAGCGGGCGCTTGCGCTTCTCCAGGATCTCCTTGATCCGGCCCGGGCTCTTGGTCGCGGGCTCCGCCGTGGGGGAGGGCGCGGAGGCGGCGGCTTCGCTGGCGGCCTTGGCCGAGCGGCGCGCGGCGGCGATCAGGCTCTGGCGGACCGATTGCGCATCCTGGCCGGCAGTGGCGGCAGCCTCCGGACGCGGACGGCCGGAGCCGGGCTCCAGCGGCATGTCGAAGGCCGTGCTGGCCGAGAGGCTCGGCTCGGTGCGGGGGGGCTCCCCGGCCGATCCGGCGAAACGATCCTGCGCGGCGGCACCGACCGACAGGCCGGGGATCTCGCGCGTGGAGGCAGGCACGGCGCCGGCACGCGGGGCTTCGCCGCGCATGGCTGCAGCCAGGGTGCCGGCCGGAGGGCGGCGCTCGCCCTGCAGTTCGGCCTCGAGGCTCGCGAGCCGCGACATGATCAGATCGAGCGAGCCGTGGACGGCGCCGATGGCATCGCGCGTCTGGCTGTCCGAGGAGACATGCGTGTCGCGCAGACCGGTGACCAGGCTCGACAGCTCGGCGATGCCCTTGCCGGACGCCGCCGTGTTCGCCGCCTGGACGAGGGCGGCGCGCTCAGCGGCCGTCTCCTCGCGCATCGAGCGCAGGTGCACGACGAGGTCCTGCAGCGTGCGCTCCATGCCGTTCTCGGCCGAGCGGGTCGCGGACGCCTCGTCGAGGCGGCTGGCGATGCCGGAGATCTGCCGTTCGAGGGCATCGAAGGATTCGGCGTTCGCACCGGGCGCGCCGGCTTCGTCGATCTTCTCGGCGAGATGCTTCAGCATCTGCTCGATCGGGTTGAGATCGATCGGCGCAGCGCCTTCGCTGACCATCCGGGTCAACTGGCTCGAAGCGGCGAGGCTTTCGATCCGGTCGGACAGGGCCTCGATCTGGCGCGTGACGGCGGACGGCCCCTGCTCGGCAAGCAGATCGATGCGCTGTTGCAGCGAGTCGATGCGGCTGGCGAGGTAGTCGCTCTGCCGGGAGGCGTTGCCCTCGTCCAGCTTCTGGGTGGCGACCTCGTCGAACTTGCGCGTCAGCGCGTCGATCTGGCCCGAAAGCGAGGTCAGCAGGTCCGCGCCGGGGAACTCGCCGCGCTGCGACAGCACCACGCTGCGCACGTCGTCGATCGCGTTCGCCAAGCTGCGCATCTCGCCCATGTCGGGGCGGACGTCGCGTAGCCGGCCGATCTCGAAACCGAGCGTCGCGACCTGCTGGGAAAGATCGTCGAGCTTGTGGTCCTGGCCGCCGGCGCCGAGGATGTCGCGGAGTTCCGCGATATCGCGCCGAATCGGATCAAGGTTGGTGACCTGGCCGCCACGGGTCGCCAGCGCGTCGACCTTGGCTGCGAGATGCGCGATCTCGAGCTGGAAGCGCTGGTAGCTCTCGCCGGCCCGGTCCTGCGACAGCCGCGAGACCTCCGCCTCGATCCGGGTGAGTGGCTTCAGCAGGGGTTCGAACTGGTCGCGCCGGTCCAATTGGTCGAGGCGCTCGGCCAGGAGGCCGATCTTGGCCTCGATCGCGCTCGTGTCGACGCGCATCGGGGCGGCCGGCCGCTGCGGCGGGGTGGGCCGGCGGGTTTCATGGGAGAGGCGGGAGCCGATCTCGCGCAGGTCCTCGCGCAGCGCCGAAATGCGCTCCGGCGCGACCGCAGCCGGCCGGGCGGCCATGGCCTCGTCGGTATCGAGAAAGCGCTGGCGCGTGCGGATATCCGTGACGGCGGCGGCGAGGCCCTCGCGGCTGAAGGCGAGGCGGGGCGCCTGTTCCGCGCGGGGCTGCTGCGCCTCGAGGTTGCGGCGCTCGATTTCGGCGATGCGCTCACCCATCGTCTTGATCGCGTCGGCGATGACGTTGGTCGCGCGCTCCTGACGCTCGGCGGAGCCGCGCTCGGTCGACGACAGACGGTCTTCCGTCTTCTCGATCCAGCGGGTGATCGAATCCAGGGCACCTGCTGTGCGGGCATTGGCTTCGCGGGTCAGGCTTTCGAGGGCGGCCGCGTGGCTCACGAGGCCGTCGATCGCTTCGCGCGACGGGCCCGGCCCCGGCTGACGCGGCGCGGTGTCGGTTCGGCCTTGGGACAAGCGGGCGAGCCGCTCGGACAGCGCGGCGATGTCGAGCTGTTCCGGCGCCTCCGGGGCGGCGCGCTCGTCGCTCTCGTCGCGGATCTTGTGGTCGAGCCATTCGCCCAGCGTCATGCCCGCCCGGCGGGCCGCTGCCTTCGCCGCATCGCGTGTCCGGGGGTCGACGCCCTTCACGCTCCAGGGCAAGCTATTGGCCATGATCTCGCTCGCCTAAGGGGAACCTTGTCAGCGGCAAGCGAGGCCCCCTGATGCCGTCGCCTTCCGCGCGAACCTTGGCAGATCGTGAAAATACCGTTGACGAAGCCACGACGCCGATGCGCGTTCCCGACATTTGGCCGGCATGGTAAACAGCGGGTTAACAACCGCGGCCGGATCGTTAATTTTCTCCGAATGCCGTTTGGGCAGCCGTCTTTTCCGGGCATGTAACGGTAACTTACCCGGCCGAGGCCACGTATTACCTGACGCAGCGGGAGCTGCGACCCTATCACTGGGTCTCGATCGGTGCCGCCATATGGGCCGGCGATTCGATCCAATCGCAAGGATTGCAGCTTTCATGTCACGCCAAAGCTTGGCTATGGCGGGTTCCTCGATTCATGAAACCCGCTCCCCCGCCGACTCCGCCGATGCCGATCAGACCGGCGATTTCACCATCAGCGATCTCGCCCGCGACTTCGGCGTGACGCTGCGCACGCTCCGCTTCTACGAGTCGCGGGGCCTGATCGCGCCGAGCCGTTCCGGCATGACGCGCATCTATTCGGCGCGTGACCGCGCTCGCCTCGCCCTGATCCTCAAGGGCAAGCAGCTTGGTTTCACGCTCGTCGAAATCCGCGCCATGCTGGCCAACGAGGACAAGAAGGGGACGGCCGGCGACACGGCCGCTTCCGTCGGCGGCCTCCAGCTCAGCCGCGAGCAGATCGTCGAGCAGCTTGACCTGCTGCGCAGCCAGCGCAGCGAGATCGAGGGCGCGATCGCCGAGCTCGAAGCTTCGCTTTCCCGTCTCGGCAAGGCCTGAATCGCCTCATTTTGGAGCGTGCTCAAAGTGTCATCCCGCACGCGCCGCAGCGTGAAACGCTGCTGCGCAGATGCGGGATCGCATGACGAGAGGGCCTCTTTCTGAGGACGGTCCCGCGTCTGCGCAGCGGCACTGCGCGCCGCAGCGCGCACGGGACGACACCAGCATCCCCAAAGCCCCGGCTCCGCCGGGGCTTTTTTATGGTCGCGTCACGCTCCCGCCATCCGGCCGACGACAAAATCGCATCGTCACAGTTGCAACTTCGTGGAGATTGTTTATATGTGAACTATCTTGGTGCGGCGACAGCGATCAGGCGCCGCCTTTGCGACGAGAGGGAGGATCAGATGCCGGTCTACAAGGCACCCGTCGACGACACGCTTTTCCTGCTCAACGACGTCTTCAACATCGAGCGCTACAACAACCTGCCGGGTTTCGCCGACGCGTCCGCGGACGTGATCGAGGCCGTGCTCGGCGAGGGTGCCAGGCTCTGCGAGGAAGTCCTTCAGCCGATCAACCGGTCCGGCGACCAGGAAGGCTGCACCCGCCATCCGGATGGTCGCGTCACCACGCCGAAGGGCTTCAAGGAGGCCTATGAGGCTTATGCCGGCGGCGGCTGGATCGGCCTTGCCATGGATCCGGAATATGGCGGCCAGGGCCTCCCCTATACGCTCGGCGCCGTGATGAACGAATACGCCTCGGCCGCGAACATGGCCTTCGCCATGTATCCGGGCCTGACCATGGGCGCGATCGCCGCGCTCTATGTCCACGGCTCGGACGAGATCAAGCGCACCTATCTGCCGAAGATGATCGACGGCACCTGGTCGGGCACCATGAACCTGACCGAACCGCATTGCGGCACCGATCTCGGCCTGCTCAAGACCAAGGCCGTGCCGAACGGCGACGGCTCCTACGCCATCTCCGGCACCAAAATCTTCATCTCCGCCGGTGAACAGGACATCACCGAGAACATCGTCCATCTCGTGCTGGCCCGTATCGAGGGCGCCCCGGCCGGCGTGAAGGGCATCTCGCTCTTCGTCGTGCCCAGAAACAAGCTGGGCGCGGACGGCTCGGTCGGTGCCAATAACGGCGTGTCCTGCGGCTCGATCGAGCACAAGATGGGCATCCACGGCAACGCCACCTGCGTCATGAACTATGACGGGGCGCAGGGCTGGCTGGTCGGGGCCGAGAACAAGGGCCTCAACGCCATGTTCGTGATGATGAACGAGGCCCGCCTCGGCGTCGCGATCCAGGGGCTCGCCCAGTCCGAGGTCGCCTATCAGAACGCCGTCGCCTACGCCAAGGAGCGCCTGCAGGGCCGCGCGCTGACCGGCGCCAAGGAGCCCGCCAAGCCGGCCGATCCGATCATCGTCCATCCCGACGTGCGCCGCACGCTGATGTCGATCAAGGCCTTCAACGAGGCGGCCCGCGCCTTCGTGCTCTGGAACGCGCTGAAGTCGGACATCGCCCATCGCTCCGGCGACGCGGCCGAGCGCCAAGCCGCCGACGACCAGCTCGGCCTGATGACCCCGGTACTCAAGGGCGTGCTCACCGATATCGGCTTCGACAACGCCGTGAAGGCGCAGCAGATGTTCGGCGGCCACGGCTATATCGCCGAGACCGGCGTCGAGCAGTTCGTCCGCGATGCCCGCATCGCCATGATTTACGAGGGCGCCAACGGCGTGCAGGCGATGGACCTCGTCGGCCGCAAGCTTGGCCGCGATGGCGGCCGCGGTATCATGGCCTTCTTCAATGAGGTCGGCGGCTTCCTGAAGGAGAATGCCGAGGACGAGGCGCTGAAGCCGCTGCTCGGGCCTTTGCAGGTTTCATTGGGCCATCTCCAGCAGGCGGCGATGTGGTTCATGAACAACGCGCTCGCCAAGCCCGACAACGCCGGCGCCGGCGCCAGCGACTTCATGCATCTGCTCGGCCTCGTCTCGCTCGGCTACATGTGGGTGAAGATGGCCAAGGCCGCGCAGGAGAAGCTCAAGGCCGGTGCCGACGAGCGGATGAGCGGCAAGCTCGTCACGGCCCGTTTCTTCATGGAGCGCACCTTGCCGGAAACCGCCGCCCATCTGGCGCGCATCACCTCCGGCGCCGATACCACCATGGCGCTGAGCGTCGAGCAGTTCTGACGAAAACCAGACGGGGCCCGTCATCCCGGACAAGCCGCGTAGCGGCGCCGATCCGGGATCCATCATAGAGATTCGGCGCCCTTCGATGGATCCCGGATCTCCGCTTCGCTCCGTCCGGGATGACGGCGCGTTTCTTTCAATTACTCTCGGCTCGATCCGGCGTAGCCTGACGCCGAAATGACGAGCCGAAAACGACCGGCCACTCCGGGAGGAGCACCATGGCAGACGCATTCATCTACGACCACGTCCGGACGCCGCGCGGCAAGGGCAAGGCCGACGGCTCGCTTCACGAAGTCACGGCGATCGAGCTCGGTACCCAGGCGCTCCGCGCGATCAAGGACCGCAACGATCTCGATCCGCTCCTCATCGAGGACGTGGTGATGGGCTGCGTCGATCCGGTCGGCGAGGCCGGCGCCGATATCGCCCGCACCGTCGCGCTCAAGGCCGGCTACGGCAAGGAAGTGCCGGGCGTGCAGATCAACCGCTTCTGTGCCTCGGGCCTCGATGCGGTGAACCTCGCCGCGGCGCAGGTCATGTCCGGCCAGAAGGAGATGGCGATCGGCGGCGGCGTGGAGTCGATGTCGCGCGTCGGCATGGGCGCCTCGGGCTTCGGCATCGCGGTCGATCCATCGGTCGCCATCGACACCTACTTCATGCCGCAGGGCGTCGCGGCCGACCTGATCGCGACCAAGTACGGCTTCTCGCGCGACGATGTCGACGCCTTCGCCGTGCGCTCGCACCAGCGTGCCGCCAAGGCCTGGGCCGAAGGGCGCTTCAAGAACTCGGTGATCCCCGTCACCGACGTGAACGGCCTCGTCATCCTCGACCGCGACGAGACGATCCGGCCCGGCACCGACATGCAGGCGCTGGCCGCTCTGAAGGCCTCCTTCGTGCAGATGGGCGAGATGGGCGGCTTCGATGCCGTCGCGACCTCGGCGCATCCCGATGTCGAGTTCGTCAACCACGTCCACCACGCCGGCAACTCGTCCGGCATCGTCGATGGCGCAGCCGTCGTGCTCGTCGGTTCGAAGAAGGCCGGCAAGGCGGCGGGCTTGAAGCCGCGCGCCCGCATCAAGGCCTTCGCCACGGTCGGCTCCGATCTCGCGCTGATGCTGACCGGCCCGGTCGATGTCACCGAACGCGTGCTGAAGAAGGCCGGCATGTCCATCAAGGACATCGACCTGTTCGAACTGAACGAGGCCTTCTCCTCGGTCGTGCTGCGCTACCAGCAGGCGCTCGACATCGACGACGCCATCCTGAACGTCAATGGCGGCGCCATCGCCATGGGCCATCCGCTCGGCGCAACCGGCGCGATGGTGCTGGGCACCGTGCTCGACGAGCTGGAGCGGCAGGACAAGCAGGTCGCGCTGGTGACGCTCTGCGTCGCCGTTGGTATGGGCGTCGCCACCATCATCGAGCGGGTCTAGCGCCGTCATCTCGTGCGCGCTGCGGCATGCAATGCCGCTGCGCAGACACGGGACCGCGTGGCGAGAGAACACCCGAACACCGCCTTTTCCTGATGACGATCCCGGATCGCCGTGTGGCGGTGTCCGGGATGACCCGACCCACCGGAGGGACCGTCCATGAACCTCACCAATTTCCGCTTCGAGACCGACGCCGACGGCATCGCTGTCGCGACCTGGGACATGCCGGGCCGCTCGATGAACGTCATCACCCCCGAGGTGATGGAAGAGCTCAACCAGATCGTCGACAAGGTCGCGGGCGACGAGGCCATCAAGGGCTGCGTCATCACCTCCGGCAAGGAGAGCTTCTCCGGCGGCGCCGACCTCACCATGCTGCAAGGCTTGCGCGATCTCTATGTGAAGCTCGCCAAGGAGAAGGGCGAGGCGGTCGCGATGCAGAGCTTCTTCGACGAGAGCCGCAAGCTCTCGCTGCTCTATCGCAAGCTCGAAACCTGCGGGAAGCCCTTCGCCGCGGCGATCCACGGGGTCTGCCTCGGCGGCGCCTTCGAACTCTCGCTCTCCTGCCAGTACCGCGTCGTCTCGGACGATGCGGCGACTCGCGTCGGCCTGCCCGAGATCAAGGTCGGGCTGTTTCCGGGCGCCGGTGGCACCCAGCGCGTTTCGCGCCTGATGCAGACCGGCGACGCGCTCCAGATGATGTTCAAGGGCGAGCAGGTGAAGGCGCTGCCGGCGCGCAATTCCGGCCTCGTCCATACCGTCGCGGCCCGCGCCGACATCGTCCAGAACGCCAAGGACTGGCTCAAGGCCAACCCGCAGGCGACGCAACCCTGGGACCAGAAGGGCTTCAAGCTGCCCTCCAACAAAGTGCATTCGCCCGCCGGCATGCAGATCTGGCCGCCGGCCAGCGCGATCTATCGCCGCGAGACCAACGACAATTACCCCGCCGCCCGCGCCATCCTCTCGGCTGTCTATGAGGGCTTGCAGCTCCCGATCGATCTCGGCCTCAAGGTCGAGAGCCGCTACTTCGCCAAGATCCTCCGGACGAAGGAGGCGGCCTCGATGATCCGCTCGCTCTTCGTCTCGATGCAGGAGCTGAACAAGGGCGCCCGCCGCCCGGTCGACGTGCCACCGTCCAAGCTCAAGAAGGTCGGCGTCATCGGCGCGGGCTTCATGGGCGCCGGCATCGCCTATGTCACGGCGCAGGCAGGCCTGGAGGTCGTGCTCGTCGATCGTGACATCGAGGCGGCCGAGAAGGGCAAGGCCTATTCGCACAAGCTGGTCTCCGACCAGATCATGAAGGGCCGCGCCAAGACCGCCGATCGCGACGCGCTGCTCGCTCGGATCAAGGCCTCGGCCGATTATGCCGATCTCAAGGGCTGCGACCTGATCGTCGAGGCCGTGTTCGAGGACCCGAAGGTCAAGGCCGAGGTCATCGCCAAGGTCGAGGCCGTCGTCGGCCCGCGCACCATCTTCGGCTCGAACACCTCGACGCTGCCGATCACGGGCCTCGCCGAGTCGAGCCAACGGCCGAAGAACTTCATCGGCATCCATTTCTTCTCGCCGGTCGAGAAGATGCTGCTGGTCGAGGTCATCATGGCCAAGAAGACCGGCAAGAAGGCGCTCGCGATGGCGCTGGACTTCGTCCGCGCCATCAAGAAAACACCGATCGTCGTCAACGATGTCAGAGGCTTCTACGCCAATCGCTGCGTCGGCAACTACATCCGCGAAGGCCATCTGATGCTGATGGAAGGCGTGCCGCCGGCAATGATCGAGGCCGCCGGCAAGCAGGCCGGCATGCCGGTCGGGCCGCTCTCGCTCAATGACGAGGTCGCGGTCGATCTCGCCTACAAGGTGCTGAAGGCGACCAAGGCGCAGCTCGGCGAGGGCGCGGTCGATCCGGCACAGGAGAAGCTGCTCGCCGACATGGTCGAGAAGCATGGGCGGCTGGGCCGCAAGAACCGCAAGGGCTTCTACGACTATCCGGAAGCCGGTCCGAAGCGGCTCTGGCCGGGCCTCGCCGATCTCGTCGGCAAGAGGCTCGATCCCGACAGCGTCGACATGGAGGAGCTGAAGCACCGCCTCCTGGTGACGCAGGCTCTGGAAGCCGCCAAGACCTATGAGGAAGGCGTCGTCACCGATCCGCGCGAGGCCGATGTCGGCTCGATCATCGGCTTCGGCTTCGCGCCTTTCACCGGCGGCACGCTCTCCTATATCGACAACATGGGCGCGGCCGCCTTCGTGAAGCTCTGCGAGAAGCTGGCCAAGGCCCATGGCGAGCGCTTCAAGCCGAACCGCCTGCTGAAGCGCATGGCCAAGACCGGCGAGAGCTTCTACGGCACGGCCGAGAAGAAGTCGGCGGCCTGAGCGGGGGCTCCGGTTCTCGTTCCGGTTTTTCTGGAGCCCTCATCCTGAGGAGCCGCGTCAGCGGCGTCTCGAAGGATGCTCCAGGTGCCTCCGGAACTTCCTGAAGCATCCTTCGAGACGCCATTCCCAGGGGAATGGCTCCTCAGGATGAGGGCTGTAGAGCAGAATATCAGCCCTCAGTTCGCCAGCAGCGTGCGCAGCAGGCGATATCCACCTCCGCGCTGCTGACCGTGACGCGACCGGGCATGGCGCGGTCACACGATCCTGGTGGATGGCGGCTACGCCACGAAGCGGGCTTGCCGCCGGCGCACGGGCAGGCCTACGCAGCAGATGTCGTCGTTCGATCGAATGATGTGTTCATCGGCTGCATCGGCAAGCGGTGTGCCGGTGGGGGCCGGTTTCGACGACCGGAAGCGAGGCCATAAGCACGGGGTCGGAACAAGTCCATGTCATCAAGGCCGATTCTGAGCTTTCCCGACCCGCGTCTGCGCGTGGCGGCTGCATCCGTCACGCGTTTCGATGCCGATCTACGGGAACTGGCGGCCGATCTGCTCGACACGATGCGGGAAGCGCCCGGCATCGGCATCACCGCGCCGCATGTCGGCGTGTCGTTGCGGCTGGTGGTGCTGGAGCTGGTGCCGGGCGACGTCCGCACCTACGTCAATCCGGTCCTGGACGGCGTCTCGCGCGAGACGCTTCGCCATGTCGAGGGCAGCATCGCGATGCCGGGCGTCACCGACGAGCTGGAGCGTCACGCGCATGTCCGGGTGCGCTACCGGGATCTCGACGGGGCGGAGCATGTGGAGGAGGCGGACGGCCTGCTGGCCGTCTGCCATCAGCACGAGATCGACCAGCTCGACGGCATCTTCTGGATCGACCGCCTGTCGCGGCTCAAGCGCGACAGGCTGATCGCCCGCTACAACAAGCTGCGGCGCAGATGAGCGCAGGCGAGCTTTGCCTGCCTACGCCCGGCTGGCGTCCGGGCATCGCGAGATCGTACCATTTGGTCGCGACGATTCGACGGTGAGGAGCGTGCCTATGCATATGGCGATGGTGATCGGCGGCGGCGTGGTGCTGCTGGGCCTGTTCCTGCTGTTCGGCAAGCTATGGGGCGGGGCTCAGCGGGATTATGCGCTCGCCGCCAAGTTTTTCGTGCCGGTCTGGCTGGCCGTGACGTTGGTCAACATGTGGGTCGGCGTGACCAAGGCTGGCTATTCCGTGCGCGAGGAACTGCCGATCCTCGTTCTGGTCTTCGCCGTGCCGGCCTTGCTGGCTCTGCTGATCGCCTGGCGCGTCGCGCGCTGACAAATGCGCGAAAGCCGCCTCCCGGAAGGAGGCGGCTTTCGGTCTTAGGGCGCCGGGAAGATCCGCGCCCTTATCCGGCTAGTTCGCGACCGCCCGGATCACCCGGCGCAGCTTGCCGATCAGGTCGTCGACCTGCGATTCCGTGATGATAAGCGGCGGCGAGAAGGCGATCGTGTCGGCGGCGGTGCGGATCATCAGCCCTTCCTCGTGGAAGGCGCGCTCGATCGCCTCGTAGCCGCGTTTGCCCGGGCCTTCCGCCCGCGGCGCGAGATCGACGGCGCCGACCATGCCGAGCGTGCGGATGTCGACCACGTTCGGCTCAGCCCTCAGGCTCATCACCGCATCGGCCCAGGCGTTTTCCATGGCGCGGGCGCGCTCGAACAGCCCTTCCTCGCGATAGATGTCGAGCGAGGCCAGCGCTGCGGCCGCGGCCAGCGGATGGCCCGAATAGGTATAGCCGTGGAACAGCTCGATGACGTTGTCCGGGCCGCCCATGAAGGCGTCGTAGATATGCTTGCGCACGATCACGCCGCCCATCGGCACGGTGCCGGAGGTCACGCCCTTGGCGAAGGTGATCATGTCCGGGATCACGCCGTAGCGCTCGGCCGCGAAGGCGAAGCCCAGCCGTCCGAAGCCGGTGATGACCTCGTCGAAGATCAGGAGGATACCGTGCTTGTCGCAGATCTCACGCAGGCGCTTGAGATAGCCTTTCGGCGGCGGCAGCGCGCCGGTCGAGCCCGCCATCGGCTCGACGATCACGGCGGCGATGGTCGAGGCGTCGTGCAGCGCGACGATGCGTTCGAGATCGTCGGCGAAATGCGCGCCGTAATCCGGCTCGCCCTTGCTGAAGGCCTGCTTCTCGCGGTCGTAGGTGTGGGCGAGGTGGTCGACGCCGCTGAGCAGCGAGCCGAAGAATTTGCGGTTGTTCGACATGCCGCCGACCGAGATGCCGCCGAAGCCGACGCCGTGATAGCCGCGCTCGCGCCCGATCAGGCGGGTCTTGGCGGCCTTGCCCGAGACGTTCCAGTAGGCCAGCGCGATCTTGAGGGCCGAGTCGGCCGCTTCCGACCCCGAGCCGGCGAAGAAGACATGGTCGAGGTCGCCCGGCGCCAGCGCCGCGATGCGGGCGGCGGCGGCGAAGACCTTGGGATGGCCGTACTGGAAGGACGGGGCGTAGTCGAGGTCGCGCGCCTGGGCCTGTATCGCCTGGATGATCGGCTCGCGCGCATGGCCGGCATTGCAGCACCACAGGCCGGCGGTGCCGTCCATGACCGGCTTGTTCTCCGGGGTGTAGTAGAACATGCCCTCGGCGCGCGCGACCATGCGCGGGTTCTTCTTGAACGACCGGTTGGCCGTGAACGGCATCCAGTAGGCTTCGAGGTCGTTCGGCGTGGCGATGGCGGAGGATGCGGACGTCATTCGAAGGCCCCTGTGGATTAACCTTGGTGAAAGCTAGCAGGAGCCACCGGCCTGTAAATCGCCATCATGGCAACGGATGGCTGCGCCCCGCGGATGGCGGCCCGAACCCGCTCGCGGGTGACGTTAGGTCGTGGATGGCGTAAACTCCCCGCTTGAGGGGCGAAGGGCAGAACGGACCCCGATGGCAGAAAGTGCTGATGATCCTGGACGGCTGGACGTCAGAGCCGCGGCGATCATTCGCGCGGGTCTCGACCGTGTCCTCGTCTCGGACGCCTTTCGCGCCGCGCCCCAGCTCTCCGCCTTCCTGAGCTTCATCGTCGAGCGCACGGTCGAGGGCCGCGCGGCCGAGTTGAAGGGTTACACGATCGCGGTCGAGGGTCTCGGCCGGCCGGCCGATTTCAACCCGCAGCTCGATCCGATCGTTCGCGTCGAGGCCGGGCGGCTGAGGCGGGCGCTGGCGCAGTACTATGCCGGGGACGGCCGCGGCGATCCCGTGCAGATCTCGATGCCGGTCGGCGGTTATGTCCCGGTCTTCACTTGGTTCGGCGGGGAGGGGAGCCGGGCCCCGGCCGACGCCTTGGACGAGGCGCAGGAGCCGGACAGGCGGACGGCCCGCCGCTGGGCCGGCCTGACCCTCGCCGCGTTGGCGCTGGGCCTGCTCGCGCTCGGCTGGTGGTATCTGGCGCCGGCGCGCGGGCCGGTCCCGTCCGAAGAGGTGAAGCCCGCGGCGGTCGAGCAGAGCGCAGGCGCAGCCCGCGAGACGGCTGCGATGCCGCTGCTCCTGCGCGTCGCGATCGTCATTCCCAACCCACCATCCGATCCCAAGCTGGCCGCCGTCCTGCGCCGCTTCTCGGCGCTGCTTGTCGACGCCATGGCGCGTTTCGATGACATCGTGACCATCAAGGCGCCGCCCCCTGGCTCGTCCGGGGAGGAGGACGTGGACTATGCCATCGAGATCGACGTTCAGGGGCTCGACGCTGGAGCCGTGGGGCTCGCCCGCCTGCGCGCAGTCCGGGACGGCCGCATCGTCTGGACGACCTCGTCGAGCCGGGCGTCGATCGCTGCGCTCCAGGAGAACGACATTGCCGAGATGGCGCGGCGGCTGGCGACGCGATTGACCGAGCCCTTCGGCATCATCCCCGCCGATGCGCGCCAGGGCGCGACGTCCCCCGCCATACGCTGCATCCTGAAGGCGTTCGAGGCGCGCCGCTCGATGCAGCCCGAGATGCATCTGGCGGCCCGGACCTGCCTGGTTCAGCTCGTCGAGCAGGAGCCCGGCTTTTATCCGGGCTGGGCCCATCTTGCGATCATGACGCTGGGCGAGCATGCCGGCCCGGGCCAGCAAGGCGGCGCCTCACAGGACGACGCAGACAACAGACGCCCGCCGCTCGACCGCTCCCTCGTGGCCGCGCTGACGGCGATCCGCCTGGCGCCGTCGGGCGCGCGGGCCTACCAGGCGCTGATGAAGGTGCTGCTGTTGCGCGGCGCGACCGACGAGGCGATCCAGATGGGCCGGGAGGCGCTGACGCGCAATCCCTACGACCCTGAAATCCTTGCCGATGTCGGCGCGCTCTATGTTCGGCTCGATCGCGCGGCAGAGGGTTTGCCTCTTCTGGAAAAGGCGATCTCCCTCAGCGTTGCTCGGCCGGCGCGCTACGATTTCTATGCGTTCCTCGGCGCCTATCTGGTCGGCTCGGGCAAGGCGTCCGACAATTATGCTGCGATGCTCGCCGGCGATTCCAGCCCGCTCAGCCTGCTCGGCCAGGCTCTCGACGCCGCAGCCGACGCCGATGCCGAAAGGCGGGCCAAGGCACTGGCGCAATTGCGGGAGAAATCTCCGGCCTTCGCGCTAAACCCGCGCGCTTTTCTCGAAAAGCGCGGTTTCGCCGGCTCGGTGATCGATCGGATCCTGACGGCGCTCGATCCGAACAAGCCGTAAGCCCCGGCCGGCGCATGTGGCGAAACTGGGGCGGATCGCTCGCAAAACCGCGCCGGCAAGGTTAATCTGCGGTTTGAGACCGTGATTCGTTCCCCCATTCCGATTCCTTGACGTAGCGCGAACGCTGCCGTGGCACCCGCCCGCTTGAAAGCTCTGCATCCTCTCGCTGGCGCCGTGACCGGCCTGTCGGCCGGCGCTGTGGTTGCGATCCTGCTGCCGGGCGGGCTCGGCTCGGCGCTTGGCCTGTTGGCCTCCGGTGCAGGGGCGATGTTGGCGATGCGGGCCTTCGAGCAGCGTGGCCTGGCCCGGCATGAGCAGGCCATGGCCGGGCTCGGCGAGGTCAAGGTCAGGCTCGCCACCAATGCCATTCGCCTCGATGCCCTCTCCCAGCGCGTCGAGCAGATGCCGATGCGCGATGCCGATGCCGCGCCGGCGCGTGCTGCGATCCATGAACTGACCGCCGAGGTCGGCCTGCTCGGCGACCTGATCCATCAGGTCGCGACGACACTGGCCGACCATGAGACCGTCCTGGCGCGCCTGCCCGAACCGGCTCCGGCCGCCGCGCCCGCGCCGATACCCGAGGTGGTGCTCGATCCGGAAGCGGCCCGCCGTGCACGGGCCGAGAAGCTCGCCGCCGAGCGCGCTGCGGCAGCCGCCGCGGCGCGGGAGGAAGCGGAGGCCGAACGGGCGGCCCTGATCGGCAAGGCCCTCAGCGAAGGCCGGCTCGAAGTCCATCTGCAGCCGATCGTCTCGCTGCCCCAGCGCCGGACCTGCGGCTACGAGGCGCTGGCGCGCCTGCGGCTCGACGAGAACACCCTGCTGCTGCCCCACGAATTCATCGAGACCGTCGAGACGCGCGGCTTCGGGCCGACCCTGGACGCTCTCGTCCTGACGCGGGCGCTGGCGATCGCCCGCCATCTCGGCTCGAAGGACGGCGGCATCTTCGTCTCCTGCAATTTCAGCCACGCGACCTGGAGCTCGTCGCGGGCGCTGGCCACCCTGACCCGCATTCTCGACAAGTATCGCGACCATACCGCCCATCTCGTCATCGAGATGCCGCAGGCGGTGTTCCGCGAGCTCGATCCGACCAGTCTCGGCCTGCTCGGCGCGATGTCGGCGAACGGCGTGCGTTTCGCGCTCGACCAGCTGGTGGACCTGCGTCTCGATCCGCGCGCCCTGTTCGATCGTGGCATCCGTTATGTGAAGGCGCCGGCTGCCCTGCTGCAGGCCCATGTGGAGGGGCGCGTCCAGAGCGATATCGATGCCGGCGATCTCGCCGCCTTGCTGGCTCGCATGTCGGTCACCCTCGTGGCCGATCAAGTCGAGGACAATCCGGCTGCGGCCGACATGATCGATCTCGGCGCCACGATGGGGCAGGGGCTGGCCTTCTCGCCGCCGCGCCCGGTCAAGCCCGAGGTCTTCGCCGAGCCCGAGCCTGCGCCCGCTGCGCCCGCTGCAGTCGCCGCCGTCGCGCCGCCTACGGCACCGCTGCCCGAGGCTGCACGGCCGCCGCAGAACATCGTCGACCGGTTGCTTGGCCAGGACAGGCGTATGCCGGCCTCACCTGCGCTTCCGGAAGCCGCGCCGCAGGAAACGCGGCCCGAACGACTGCCCTTCCGGGCCGTCCTGCGCCGCGCCAGCGCCTGACGCGCGGCTGCCCGCCGCGGTCTCCGGTTCCGCTCCCGGCGAATCCCGTCTAGATCAGGCCTTGTCGAGGGGCGAAGCCCGCCTCCCTCATTCAACCGCCGGAGATCGAGACAGTGTCGTCATCGGGGATCGCTTCCACCCTTCCGCTTGCGGGCTTTTCCGACGTCGCGGATCGTTTCGATCTCTGCCTGTGCGATGTCTGGGGCGTGGTCCATAACGGCGTCGCCGCCTATCGCGACGCGGTCGCCGCGCTGATGCGGATGCGCCAGCATGGCATCAGCGTCGTCCTCGTCACCAACGCGCCGCGCCCGGCAGAGGTCATCGTGGGCCAACTCGATGGTTTCGCCGTGCCGCGCGAGGCCTGGGACGCGATCGTCACCTCGGGAGATGTCTGCCGCTCTCTGATCCGCGAGCGGGCCGGCCAGCCGGTGTACCGGCTCGGTCCCGACCGCGATCTGCCGCTGATCGCCGGGCTCGACGTGCGCGAGACCTCCGCCGACGAGGCGGCCTACGTGCTCTGCACCGGTCTGTTCGACGACGAGAAGGACACGGCGGCGACCTATGCCGATCTGCTCGCCGGTTTCGCCGCGCGCAATTTGCCTCTGATCTGCGCCAATCCCGACCTCGTCGTCGAGCGTGGCGGCCGCATCATCCCCTGCGCCGGCTCGGTTGCGCTGGCCTATGAGGAGATCGGCGGCAAGGTGATCTATGCCGGCAAGCCGCATCGGCCGATCTACGAGGCGGCGGTTGCGGCGGCCGAGAAGGCGCGTGGCACCTCGATCGCCCGTGACAGGATCTGTGCGGTGGGCGATGCGATCCGAACCGACATCGCCGGGGCGGACGCGTTCGGTGCGGCCGGCATCATGGTGCTGGCCGGCATCCATGCCCAGGATCTGATGGAAGCGTCATGGGAGGAGCGTCACGGCTGGTTCGGCCGGCAGACGCATCGCCCGGCCTATGCGATGCCGCATTTGGCCTGGTGAGGAAGCAGGAGCACCGCCGTCATTCTCGGGCGGAGCGAAGCGCAGACCCGGGAAGCTTCTTCAGGATAGGGCGCTCTCTCGTCCTGGGATGCTCGGTGCAGGCCCGAGCAGGCGGTCCTTACGCTGCGGCGCAGACCGATTCGATCTTGGTCTTCAGCGTCTGGGCGTTGAACGGCTTGACAATGTAGTTGCTGACGCCGGCCTTCTTGGCCGCGACGACGTTCTCGGTCTTCGATTCGGCGGTGACGATGATGAACGGCGTCTCCGCCAGCGCCGTCTCTTCGCGCACCTTCTGGAGCAGTTCGAAGCCGCTCATCGGCTCCATGTTCCAGTCGGAAATCACGAGGCCGTATTTCTTGTCGCGCATCTTCGAAATGGCCGCCGAGCCGTCCGAGGCGTCGTCGACATTCTCGAAGCCGAGCTGCTTCAGCAGGTTGCGGATGATGCGGACCATCGTCTGGTAATCGTCGACGACGAGGATCGGCATGGATGGGTCGAGAGCCATTCTGATGCTCCAGGCATGACGGTTGCGGTGCTGGGAGATGCCAGCGCCGTGCCGCTCGCTTGCGTTGATAGCCGGCCCGCCTTGCGAACCGGTTAATCCGATGCCGAAGTGACGCAAGGGTAGGGGTGTGCGCCGCACCAAAGTCCAATTGCGCTCATGTTGCGGTTGCGAGATGCTTAACCGGATTGCAGACAGGAGGGCGCAGGCTCGCGGGCCGCGCGTGATCCATGGCCGTTCAGCCGATGCCCGGCGGGCTCTATACCGTTCATGCCTTCGAGGATCTGGCCGTCGGGCAGAGCGAAAGCCTGATGCGGACGGTGATGGAGCGGGACGTCGCCCTTTTCGCCGAGCTCTCGGGTGACGCCAACCCGATCCATCTCTGCGATCATTTCGCCGCGAACACGAAGTTCGGCCAGCGCATCGCCCATGGCATGCTGACGGCGAGCCTGGTTTCCGCCTTGCTCGGCACGCGTTTGCCGGGACCCGGCGCGGTCTATCTCTCGCAGACGCTGACCTTTCTGGCCCCGGTCAAGATCGGCGATGTCGTCATGGCCCGGGTCGAGGTCGTCGAGCTCGTCGCGGAGCGCCGCAGGGTCCGGTTCTTCTGCGAGTGCCTCGTCGACGGCAAGGCCGTGATGGAGGGCGAGGCCTGGGTCGCGATGCCGCCGAAGCCGCGCGGCTGAAGGGCGCAACCGGCTCGCGGCCTTGACGCCCCGCAGGGCTTCGCCGCAAAGACGGTCATCGCCCTGTTTGCTGGGGCAGGTGGACGTTTCCGATCGATGCCATCCCAAGCCGATGCGCCGCAGCCCCCCGAGCCGACGGCCGTGGTCCTCGACCTCGACAAGCCCATCCCCGAAGCGCTGCGCGGTGCCGTCCTGGCGCTCGGCAATTTCGACGGCGTCCATCGCGGCCATGCCGAGCTGGCGCACCGCGCCGCATCCCTCGCTGCCGAGCTTGGCAGCAGGCCCGCCGCCTTTACCTTCGAGCCGCATCCGCGCAGCGTCTTTCGGCCGGAGGAGCCGGTCTTCCGGCTGACCTCGCCGCAGCTCAAGCTGGAACTGCTGGCGGAGGCCGGCTTGCGCCAGGTCTTCGTCCTGCCTTTCGATCGCGAGATCGCGGCGCTTCCGGCGGAGCAATTCGTCGACGACCTGCTGATCGGGCGGCTCGGCGCCGCCGGCCTGGTCTGCGGCTACGACTTCCATTTCGGCAAGGGCCGGACCGGATCGCCGGAAATGCTGCAGGCCCATGGCCTTGCCATAGGCGTGCCCGTTTCGGTCGTCGCGCCCTATTCCTGGCAGGGCGAGCCGGTTTCCTCGACCTTGATCCGTACCGCGCTGGAAGCCGGCGACGTGGCGCGCGCCGCGACCTTCCTCGGCCGGCCCTGGCTGGTGCGCGGGCTCGTCGCCCATGGCGACAAGCGCGGGCGCGAGCTCGGCTACCCCACCGCCAACATGCAGCTTTCCCGCGACTGCAAGCTGCGCCACGGCATCTATGCCGTCCGCATGAAGATCGACGGTATCTGGCGTGACGGCGTCGCGAGCTTCGGCCGCCGCCCGACCTTCGACGATGGCGCACCGCGGCTCGAGACCTTCGTCTTCGATTTCTCCGGGGATCTCTACGGCCAGCGCGTCGATGTCGCCTTCGTCGACTGGCTGCGCGGCGAGGAGAAGTTCGATTCGCTGGAGGCTCTGATCGTCCAGATGGATGCCGACAGCGCCCGCGCACGCGACATCCTGGCGGGAACGCCGCCCTTCCTTCCGTAGGCCGCGCCTGCTAGAAGCCCTTCATGCCCGCAGAACGCGCCATGCTGATCGATCTTTCCCGGCGAATTACGGGCCCGGCTGCCGCCTCGCGCTAGATTGGCGCGGGCGCTTGCGCAGTCCGGGTTGAAGACCGCTTTTCCCGTTTTACGCGTGGATGCCCGAGGCCTCGACCGGCCCGCCGTCCCGACTGTCCGAGCCGGATGATGACTGACAAGACCAGCACCGCCAAAGCCGCCGAGACCGCTGCCGACGGCGTCGACTATTCGCAGACGCTCTTCCTGCCCCAGACCGAGTTCCCGATGCGCGCCGGCCTGCCGCAGCGCGAGCCGGAACTGCTCGCCCGCTGGGCGAAGATGGACCTCTATCGCAAGCTGCGCGAAGCGGGGCAGGGGCGCGACAGGTTCGTGCTCCACGACGGCCCTCCCTATGCCAACGGCAATATCCATATCGGCCATGCGCTGAACAAGGTGCTGAAGGACCTCGTCACGCGCTCGCAGCAGATGCTCGGCTACGATTCCAACTATGTGCCGGGCTGGGACTGCCACGGCCTGCCGATCGAGTGGAAGATCGAGGAGCAGTATCGCGCCAAGGGGCTGAACAAGGACGACGTTCCGGTCGTCGAGTTCCGCAAGGAATGCCGCGCCTTCGCCGAACACTGGGTCGATGTCCAGCGCGAGGAGTTCAAGCGCCTCGGCGTCGAGGGCGACTGGGCCCATCCCTATCTGACCATGGCCTATCCCGCAGAGGCGCAGATCGCCCGCGAGATCATGAAATTCGCCGAGACCGGCCAGCTCTATCGCGGCTCCAAGCCGGTGATGTGGTCGGTGGTCGAGAAGACCGCGCTGGCCGAGGCCGAGGTCGAGTACGAGGAGCATACGAGCGACACGATCTATGTCGCGTTTCCGATCATCGATGTCGAGCAGGCTCCCGTGATTTACGAGTTCGGCGAGCCGCCGGAAGACCCAAGTGTGCTAGAAGCGCAGCTTGAGGACGTGAATGCGCTGATCGATTGCTCGGTCGTCATCTGGACGACGACGCCTTGGACCATTCCCGGTAACCGGGCGATCGCCTACTCCTCCAAGCTGTCCTATGGCATCTATCGCGTTGACGAGGCACCCGATGGAAATTGGGCCAAGCCCGGAGCCAAGTACGTTTTGGCCGACAAGCTCGCTGAATCGGTATTAAAGGCGGCCAAGGCCACCCGCTCTCACCGCATCAGGTCTGTCACCAGCAGTGAGCTGGCGACGATGATCTGCGCGCATCCACTCCGAGCCCGGCCGGCCAAGTATGCCAAGGACCGCTCCTACGGGGTGTATCGCGTCACGCAAGGCCCCCACAGCTTCGAATTGCCGATGTCTGATGAAGAGGCAAAGGTTGACCTTGCGCAGGCAGGTTACGAGCGCGTCGAACGGGTAAGCGATTTCGATCCGGGAGAGCTGACCGAAGGTTTCCAGCTTGCCGGAGCTGATGTCGATGCTTACGGATTCGACGTCCCCCTCCTCGATGGCGACCATGTCACGGATGATGCCGGCACCGGCTTCGTCCACACCGCACCGAGCCACGGCCGCGAGGACTTCGACGTCTGGACCGCCAACGGCCGTCAGCTCACCGAGCGCGGCATCGAGACCCGCATCCCCTACACCGTCGACGCCGATGGCCGCTTCACCAAGGAGGCGCCGGGCTTCGAGGGCGCGCAGGTCATCACCGACAAGGGCGACAAGGGCAATGCGAACGACGTCGTCATCAAGGCGCTGGTCGAGGCCGGCAACATCATCGCGCGCGGCCGCCTGAAGCATCAGTATCCGCATAGCTGGCGCTCGAAGAAGCCGGTGATCTTCCGCAATACGCCGCAATGGTTCATCGCCATGGACAAGCCGATCGGCGAGGCCGGGGCGCCGGACGCGGCCGATCCGCAGCCGGTAGCGGGCGGTAACTCTGACACGCTGCGCAACCGCGCGCTGAAGGCGATCAAGGAGACGGAATGGGTTCCCGCCGCCGGCGAGAACCGCATCACCGGCATGATCGCCAACCGCCCGGATTGGGTGGTCTCGCGCCAGCGCGCCTGGGGCGTGCCGATCACCGTCTTCGTCGAGAAGGAGACCAAGGACATCCTCGTCGATGCCCGGGTCAACGCTGCGATCGCCGAGGCCTTCGAGGCGGAAGGTGCGGATGCCTGGTTCACCGATACGGATGGCGCCCGCTTCCTCAAGCCCTTCGGCTATGATCCCGCGCAGTACGAGCGCGTCACCGACGTGCTCGACGTCTGGTTCGATTCGGGCTCGACCCATGCCTTCACGCTGGAGAAGCGGGCCGACCTGCGCGCCCGTCGCCGCGGCGATGGCGGCAAGGACCGTGTGATGTATCTCGAAGGCTCGGACCAGCATCGCGGCTGGTTCCATTCGAGCCTGCTCGAAAGCTGCGGCACGCGCGGCCGGGCGCCCTACGATATCGTCCTGACCCATGGCTTCTGCCTGGACGAGAAGGGCGAGAAGATGTCGAAGTCGAAGGGCAACGTCACCGCGCCCCAGACCGTCATCCAGGATTCCGGCGCCGACATCCTGCGCCTCTGGGTCGCGGCAGCCGACTATTCGGACGACCTGCGCATCGGCAAGGAGATCCTCAAGACCTTCGTCGAGACCTATCGCAAGCTGCGCAACACGATGCGCTGGATGCTCGGCACGCTCGCCCATTTTAGCGAGGATGTCCGCGTCTCTGATCCGCAGACCATGCCGGAGCTGGAGCGGCTGATGCTGCACCGCCTCGCCGAGCTGGGGCCGCAGGTCGAGGAAGCCTATCGCACCTATGACTACAAGAAGGTCGTGTTCCTGCTCTCGCAGTTCATGAACACCGAGCTCTCGGCTTTCTATTTCGACGTGCGCAAGGACGCGCTCTACTGCGACCCGCTGTCGAGCCATGTCCGCAAGAGCGCGCTCACCGTCGTCGACCATCTCTTCCGCTGCCTCACGACCTGGCTCGCGCCGATCCTGGTCTTCACCGCCGAGGAAGCCTGGCTCGACCGCTATCCCGATCAGAAGGCGGGCGAGGGCTCGGTCCATCTCGAGCGCTTCGCGGAAGCGAAGGCGGGCTGGCTCGATCCCGAGCTGGCCGAGCGCTGGAGCAAGATCCGTCGCGTGCGCCGCGTCGTCACCGGCGCGCTGGAGCTTGAGCGCGCGGCCAAGCGCCTCGGCTCCTCGCTCGAGGCCGCCCCGCAGGTCTTCGTCTCCGATCCGGACCTTTACGCGGCCCTGTCGGGGATCGACTTGGCCGAGGTCGCCATCACCTCCGGTATCGTGGTCGAGAGCGGCGAGGGGCCAGTCGAGGCGTTCCGCCTAGCCGACGTGCCCGGCGTGGCCGTCGTTCCGCATCGCGCGTCCGGGATCAAATGCGCCCGCTCGTGGAAGTATTTCGATCCGGCGAGCGCCGACAAGGCCTATCCGCAGGTGACACCGCGCGATGCCAAGGCCCTGAAGGAGCTGGGAGTGCGCGCCTGATGACGCCTGCCCGTCGTTTCGGCCTCGCCACGGTGCTGATCGTCTTCATTGCCGATCAGCTCCTGAAATGCTGGCTGCTCTACGGCGTCGGGCTGGCGCAGAACGGGCCGTTCGATCTGGCCCCGTTCCTGACGATCGTCCTCGCCTGGAACCGTGGCATCTCCTACGGCCTGTTCCAGCAGGGCACCGATCTCGGCCGCTGGTTCCTGGTCGTCATCTCCTTCGTCGCGGCGATCTGGCTCTGGCGCTGGATGTGGCGCGAGCAGCGGCGTTTCACGGTGTTCAGCCTCGCGCTGATCATCGGCGGGGCGCTCGGCAATGGACTCGACCGTGCCGTCTATGGTGCGGTCGTCGACTTCGTCCATGTCCACTGGGGCAGCTTTAGCTGGTATATCTTCAACATCGCCGATGTCGCGATCGTTGTCGGAGTGCTCGGCCTGCTATATGAGTCCTTCCGCCCGAGCGCGGAAAACACAGCTTAACGACGGCCTCGCCATTGTTTTGCCGTTCGTCTGGGTTCTAGAGCATCGGCCCGAAAAGTTGAGCGCGGTTTTCGGGCAAAGCCGATGCGAAATCACCGGGCGAGATCGTCCGAAGGGAGATTTGACATGGCCGAACGCATTCGCGTGGCTCATCTGCTCATCGCCGGCGGGCTTCTGCTCGGGGCGTCGCCCGCCTTTGCGCAGGACGGCATGCTGTTCAAGAACCTGCTGGAAGGCACGTTCGGCAAGAGCAGTCCCGATATCGACTATCGCGAGCGGGCTCCGCTGGTCGTGCCGCCGAACTCGACCCTGCCGCCGCCGCAGCCATCCGCCAGCGCGCGCAATGCCGCCTGGCCGAAGGATCCGGATGTGGAGCGTCGCAAGGAAGATCGGGAGCGCCGCTACGTTCCGGCCGACGGCGTGCGCGACAATCCGATGCTCTCCCCCCAGGAAATCCGCCGCGGCCGCACGACCACCGCGGCGCAGAGGCCTGCCGCGCCCGCGCGCGGCGACAACGACCTCTACCGCGATGTCATCGAGCCGATCCGCATCGGCAAGGAACAGGCCGCGCACTACAACGAAGAGGCCGAGAAGCAGTTGACTTTCGGCTCCGAGCCGCCGCGCCGCACCCTCATCGAGCCGCCGACCGGCTATCGCCGCCCGGCTGGCACCGCTGCGCTCGGCCCGGGCCGGAGCGGTCCGGTCGAGGACACGCAGGCTGTCGGCGAGCGGGAGTTCGCGACTGGCCAGAAGCCGATGACGGGCCGGTGATCCGACTGCATGGCGGCCTCGCCGCCTCTTGCCGAAACGCGATGGCTTGACCAAGTTGATTATAAGGGGGCGGGCGCATCGTGCCCGCCCTTTCTTGTCTGAGCGTGGAGACGACCCGAGGTGAACAGTCATGCGCACCGGATCGACCTGGCGGAGCCGGTCGAAGCGTTCCGGTTGGCCAACGGCCTCGATGTCGTGGTGGTGAAGGACCGGCGCGCGCCGGTCGTCACGCACATGGTCTGGTATCGCAACGGCTCGGCCGATGATCCCGCCGGCAAGTCGGGCATCGCTCATTTCCTCGAGCACCTGATGTTCAAGGGCACGGAGCGCTGGCCGGCCGGCGAGTTCTCGAAGATCGTCGCAGGCTTCGGCGGCCAGGAGAACGCCTTCACCTCCTTCGACTACACCGCCTATTTCCAGCGCGTGCCGAAAGAGCATCTGCGCGCGATGATGGATTACGAGGCCGACCGGATGACCGGCCTCTCCTTCGACGAGGGCGTGGTCGCCCCCGAGCGCGACGTGGTGCTGGAGGAGCGGCGGATGCGCGTCGATTCCGACCCCGCTGCCCAGCTCGGCGAGGAGTTTTCCGCGACGCTGTTCTTCCATCATCCCTACGGCACGCCGATCATCGGCTGGGAGCACGAGATCGAGCGCCTGAGCCGGGACGACGCCTTCGCCTATTACCAGCGCTTCTACACGCCGGAGAACGCGATCCTCGTCGTCGCCGGCGACACCGATGCCGCCGAGGTGCGCCGTCTTGCCGAAGAGACCTATGGCAGGATCGCGGCGCGCGGCGCGGCGCCCGTCCGCTCCCGCCCGATCGAGCCGGAACCGCGCGCCTCGCGCCGCGTGCAGCTCAACGATCCGCGCGTGCAGCAGCCCTCGCTGCGCCGCGGCTGGCTGACCCCGACCTATACGACCGGCGAGCGCGACGAGGTGCTCGCGCTCGAACTCGTCGCCGAGATCCTCGGCGGCGGCACCACGTCGCGGCTTTATCGCAGGCTCTGCGTCGAGGACGAACTGGCCGCCGGCGCCAGCGCCTATTTCATGGGCTCGATGGTCGATCGCGCCGCGCTCCAGCTTTCGGCCAGCCCGCGCCCCGGCGTCGAGATGGCGGCAATGGAAGCGGGGCTCGATGCGGCGCTCGCCGCCTTCCTGGCGGACGGGCCAAGCGAGCTCGAACTCGCCCGCGCCCGCACGCGGCTGGTGGCGGAGACCGTCTTCGCCCGCGACAACCAGTCCTCGCTCGCCCGCATCTTCGGCTCGGCGCTGGCCGTGGGCGAGACGGTCGAGGACGTGCTCGCCTGGCCCCAGCGGATCGAGGCCATCGGACGCGACGCCGTGATCGAGGCGGCGCGCCGCTATCTCAAGCCTGATCGCAGCGTCACCGGCTTGCTGCTGCCGGCCTGACGCCGCCGTCCCGTGTTCGAACGGGCGGGGCCTTTGCGTCCCGCCGACAGGAAGCGCCATGAACGCCCCCATTCCGACGCCCAAGCTCAACACGGCCGGCCCCGCCATCGCCGTCCAGACCGTCCGCTCGCCTGGCGGCGTCGAGGCCTGGCTGGTCGAAGAGCACAGCCTGCCGCTGATCGCTGTCGATTTCGCCTTCGACGGCGGCGCCAGCCGCGACCCCGACAACGCCGCCGGCAGCGCCTATCTGATCTCCGGCCTGCTCGACGAGGGCGCCGGCGATCTCGATGCCGAGGCCTTTCAGGGCCGCATGGCCGACCATGCCATCAGCCTCGGCTTCGATGCCCGTCGCGACGATTTCCACGGCTACCTCCAGACGCTATCGACGCATCGCGACACAGCCTTCGAGCTGCTCGGCCTGGCGCTGAACCATCCGCGCTTCGACGCCGATGCCGTCGCCCGCGTCCGCGCCCAGATCATCGCCGGCCTGCAGCGCCAGGCGAAGAATCCCGAGGTGATGTGCCGGAACGCGCTTTATGCCGCGGCTTTCCCGGGGCATGCCTACAGCCGGCCCGAGAAGGGCGATATCGACAGCGTCTCCAGGCTGGAGGCGCCCGCGCTAAGGGCGCTGCGGCCGGCGCTGCTCGATCGCGCCGGGCTCAAGATCGTCGTCGTCGGCGACATCACCGCGGCCGAGCTCGCCGGGCGGCTCGATGCGCTTTTCGGTGGCTTGCCGCAGGGCGAGGCGCGGCCCCGCCCGGCTGAAGCTTGGCCGATCCAAGGGCTCGGCCAGACCCATGTCATCGATCTCGACGTGCCGCAGACCGTTTTGCGCTTTGTCGGGCCGGGCATGATGTGGGACGATCCGGACTTCATCGCCGCGAGCGTGCTGAACCATATCCTCGGCGGCTCCGCCTTCACCTCGCGCCTGTTCATGGAAGTCCGCGAGAAGCGCGGCCTCGCCTATGGCGTCTCCTCCAGCCTGATGCCCCTGCGCGAGAGCGCCATGCTGGTCGGCGGTACCGCCACCCGCAACGACCGCGCCGCCGAATCGATGAAGGTCATTCGCGAGGAGATGCTGAAGCTCGCCGAGGAAGGCCCGACCGAGCACGAGGTCGAGGAGGCCAAGCGCTACATCATCGGCTCCTATCCGCTGCGCTTCGACACCTCGCCGAAGATCGCCGGCGAATTGCTGGCGCTTGCGCTTCGCGGCGACACGCCGGGTTTCCTCGCCCGCCGCAACGGCCTCTTCGCCGCCGTCACGCTCGCCGACGTCAAGCGCGCCGCGCAACGCCTGTTCGGCAACCCCGACCTGCTCGTGCAGGCGGTTGGCAAGCCCGTCGGGCTGGTCTGAAATGGGGCATCGGCCCGAAAAGTGGATCGCGGTTTTCGGATAGGCCGATGCGGAATTGAAAATGGAGCATGGGGCTCAATATGATGTTCAGCTCCACGCTCCGCTCGTCTTCTCGTCGATACGGATAGGTTCATGCTTCAGCAAAGCTTCGATCTCGCGCTCGAATCCAAGGTCGGCAAAGGGGGCATCCCCGATGCGGCCTTCGAGACGGCGCTGGCCGATCTCAAGCCCGCGCTGGCGAAGCTGCAGGCACAGGCGAAGGACGGCTCGCTCCCGCTGCTGAAGCTGCCGAGCGACACCGCCGATCTCGGCCCGGTCAAGGCCGCGGCCCATCGGCTGAAATCGGGCGGTACCACCGATGTGCTGGTGCTCGGCACCGGCGGCTCCAGCCTCGGCGGCCAGACCCTGGCGCAGCTCACCGGCTACGGCATCGCCGGCCTCTCGCAGTTCACCTCCGGCGTGCGCGTCCATTTCATCGACAATCTCGACCCGGCGACCTATGCGGCACTGCTGGCCAAGCTCCCGCTCAAGACAACGAAATTCGTCGCCATCTCGAAATCGGGCGGCACCGGCGAGACGCTGCTGCAGTCGATCGCGGCGATCGAGGCTTTGCGCGGCGCGCATCTGACCGACCAGGAGATCGGCACGCATTTCGAGGGCCTGTCCGAGCCGGCCAAACCCGGCAAGCTGCATCCCTTGCGCGCGCTGCTGGAGCCTTTCGGCACGCCTTTCCTCGAACACCACACCGATGTCGGCGGCCGCTATTCCGTCCTGACCAATTGCGGCCTGCTTCCCGCCGCCGTGCTGGGCCTCGATATCGAGGCGCTCAGGCTCGGCGCCGGCCGCGCGGTGGCGCCGCTTTTCGCCGGCAAGGATGTCCGCGAGACGCCGGCCGCCATCGGCGCCGCGCTGCATCTCGCCGCGATGCGCTCGGGCAAGAACATCGCCGTGCTGATGCCCTATGCCGACAAGCTCGCGCTGCTCACGCGCTGGTGGATGCAGCTCTGGGCCGAAAGCCTCGGCAAGGACGGGCAGGGTACGCAGCCCGTCGGCGCGCTCGGCCCGGTCGACCAGCACTCGCAGCAGCAGCTCTATCTCGCCGGCCCCAAGGACAAGTTCTTCACGGTCATCACCACCAGCGTGAAGGGCAAGGGCCCGCAGATCGACGCCGCTTTGGCCGAGAAGATCGGGCAGGCCGATTTCGCCGGCAAGACCATCGGCGACCTCGTCGCGGCTCAAGGGGTCGCCATGATCGACACCTTCGCCAAGAACGGCTGCGCGGTCCGGCGTTTCCATGTCGAGCATATCGACGAGACCAGCCATGGCGAGATGCTGATGCATTTCATGCTGGAAACGATCCTGACCGGCTACGCCATGGGTGTGGACCCGTTCGACCAGCCGGCGGTGGAAGAGGCAAAGCTCCTCGCCAAGCGCTATCTTGCCGAAGGGCGGGCCTGAGTCGTTGGGCGGGCGTCATGCTCGGGCTTGACCCGAGCATCTCGTGACACGAAGGCTCGGGAGCCTCTTTCGGAAGGAGATTCTCGGGTCTGCGCTTCGGTCCGCCCGAGAATGACGAACCCTGTTTCCCAATGATCGCCAAAATTCGATGACTGTCCGCCGCCTCGATCCCGTTCTGGTCGATCGCATCGCCGCCGGCGAGGTGATCGAGCGGCCGGCTGCGGCCGTCAAGGAGCTGGTCGAGAACGCGATCGATGCAGGCGCGCGCGCCATCGCCGTCACCATCACCGGCGGCGGGCGCGAACTGATCCGCGTTGTCGATGACGGCGCCGGCATGACGCCGGACGATCTCGAACTCGCCGTCGACCGCCACGCCACCTCGAAGCTCCCCGACGGCGACCTTTTCGCCATCGACACGCTCGGCTTCCGCGGGGAGGCCTTGCCTTCGATCGGCTCGGTCGCCCGGCTCTCGATCGCGACGCGCCGGCGCGATGCAGCGCAAGGCTGCGGTCTCGTCGTCGAGGCCGGCGAGAAGGGTGTCGTCCGTCCTGTCGCCGCCGCATTCGGCACGCGCATCGAGGTCAGCGACCTCTTCATCTTCACCCCGGCCCGCCTGAAATTCCTGAAGAGCGACCGGGCCGAGGCGCAGGCCGTCTCCGAGATGCTGCGGCGTCTCGCCATCGCCCACCCCGAAATCCGCTTCTCGCTCGAAGGCGAGCATATCAGCGCCTTCGACTGGCCGGCCGAGCCGATCGGCGAGGAGGGCCTGCTGCGCCGCCTTGGCCGGGCGCTCGGGCGCGACTTCCCCGAGAATGCGCTGCGCATCGAGGCCGAGCGCGAGGGCTTCGGCATCTCCGGCTTCGCCGGCCTGCCGACCTTCCATCGCGGCACCTCGGCCGGCGTGCATCTCGCGGTCAATGGCCGCCCGGTCCGCGACAAGCTGCTGCTCTCGGCCGTGCGCGGCGCTTATGCCGATGTCGTGCCCTCCGACCGGCATCCGGTGCTTTTCCTCGATATCGGCTGCGATCCGCGCTCGGTCGACGTCAACGTCCACCCTGCCAAGAGCGAGGTGCGCTTTCGCGATCCCGCGCTGGTGCGCGGCCTCGTCGTCTCCGGCCTGAAGGCGGCGCTCGCCGCCGCCGGCCATCGCGCGACCACGACCGGCGGCGCCCGCACGCTCGATGCCTTCCGCGCCGTGCTCTCGATGGGCGGTAGCGGCAACGCGATCCCGCGTCCTTCCTTCCCGCAGGCGCCGGGCTGGAACGCGCCGGCCTCGTTCCCGTCGAACGCTCCCCAATCCCAATCCGGCTTCTCCGATTTCGGCGCGCCTTCGGCCGACGCCCGCGCTCATCTCGCAGAACCGTCCGCCGATGCGCTCGATCGGCCGCTCGGCGCCGCCCGTGCTCAGGTCCACGAGACCTATATCGTCGCCCAGACCCGCGAGGGCGTCGTCATCGTCGACCAGCACGCCGCCCATGAGCGGCTGGTCTATGAGCGCCTCAAGGCCGAGCGCGCCCGCAACGGCATCGCCCGCCAGCCCCTGCTCTTGCCGGAAGTGGTCGAGCTCGACCCGGTCGATGCCGACCGCCTGATCGCGGCGGGCAGCGAGCTCGAAAGCCTCGGCCTCGTCCTCGAATCCTTCGGCCCCGGCGCGGTGCTGGTGCGCGAGGCGCCGAGCCAGCTCGCCGGCGGCAATCTCCAGCGCCTCGTCCGCGATGTCGCCGATGCGCTGGCGGAGCACGGCACGGCCGGCTCGCTGGAGCGCCGGCTCGACCATGTCCTGGCGACGATGGCTTGCCACAACTCGGTCCGCGCCGGCCGCCGCATGCGCCCCGAGGAGATGGATGCGCTGCTGCGCGAAATGGAGATCACGCCCAATTCCGGCCAGTGCAACCACGGCCGGCCGACCTATGTCGAACTGAAGCTCTCGGATATCGAGCGACTGTTCGGGCGGCGGTAAGCGCGTATAAGGCCCTGGCACAGCGATCGGGGAGACAGGGGATGGCGGACCAAATGATCGTTCAGGCGGCCTGTCACTGCGAAAGCGTCCGCTTCGAAGCGACCCTGGTCGATGGCATGAACACGGCGCGCCGCTGCGATTGCTCGTTCTGCCGCATGCGGGGCGCGGTTGTCGTATCGGCGAGCGACGTCCGGATCGTCTCGGGCGAGCACAAGCTCGGCGAATATCAGTTCAACACCCGGACGGCGAAGCACTATTTCTGCCTGGGCTGCGGCATCTACACCCATCACCAGCGGCGTTCGAATCCCGGTCAGCTCGGGGTGAACGTGGCCTGCATCGAAGGTGCCAGCCCGTTCGACTTCCGGGAGCTGCAGGTCAATGACGGCATCAACCATCCCAGCGATAGGCCCGCCGGGGGAAAGGCGGGGATAGCCGGCATCCTACGCTACGAGCCGAGCCAGGAGTGAGGTCTGCGAGAAGGAGCGTCGCCGGGGCTTAGGACTTCGCCCGCAGCACCAGCACCTGCGTCTCGCCATAGCCCCGCCGCTCCAGCTCCTCGAAGCCCTCCGGCAGGCTGATCTCGGCATCGGCTGCCTCTTCCAGCACGATCAGCGCGTCCGGCGCGAGCCAGCCGCCTTCGCGGGCGGAGACCAGCGCCTTCTCGCCAAGCCCCTTGCGATAGGGCGGGTCGCAGAACACGAGGCCGAAGGGTGCCATGCCGGTGATCGGGCCGAGCTTGGTCGCGTCGCGGCGGAAGATGCGGCTGAAGCCGGCGAGGCCCAAAGCCATCTGGTTCTCGCGGATGATGCCGCGCGCCTCGGTGCCGTCATCGACCAGGAGCGCAAAGCCCGCGCCGCGCGACAAGGCCTCGAAGCCGAGCGCGCCGGTGCCGGCGAAGAGATCGAGCACGCGTGCGCCCTCGACCGTGTCGCCATAGGCATGGACGAGCACGTTGAACAGGGATTCGCGCAGGCGGTCCGAGGTCGGCCGAATGCTGCCGATCCCCGGTTTCGGGCCGGCCATAGGCCGGCCGCCCAGGCGTCCGCCGACGATCCGCATCGCTTAATCGCGGCTGCCGCCACCGGGACGGGGGCCTCTGCCACCGCCGCCGGGGCGCGGACCCTTGCCGCCACCCGGTCGCCCACCGCCCGGCTTGCCGCCGAAGGGCCGCCCGCCGCCGGCGGGACGATCCGAGGAACGGCCTCCGAAGCTCTTGCCGCCCGGCTTGTCACTGAGGCTGCGGCCACGGGGCCGATCATCGCCCGAGCGCTCCGAAGAACGAGCGCCGAAGCTCTTGCCCCCAAAGCCCTTGCCGGCTGGCTTGTCGCCAAAGCTGCGGCCACGCGGCCGGTCTTCGGACGAACGCTCGCGGAAAGCGTGGGCAGGGCGCTCGGCGCCGTCGCGCGGGGCGCGATCAGGACGCTCGCCACGCGGCGCGCGGTCCTCCCACGGGCGATCGCCGCCGCGGTCGCGTTCGCCGGCATCGCTGCGCGGGCGCCGCGCCGGCCGCTCATCGCCGCCGGTGCGGGAGAGGGGACGCGACGTGCGCGCCTCATCTCCGCCACGCTCTTCGCGGCCACGCTCCTGGCGCGGTAAGCGGTCGGGCCTGCGCTTGCTCTCGCGTTCGGGAGCAGCGCGCTCTTCCGAAACGGGGGCGCGGACGCGCTCGACCAGCACGCGCCGGCCCTTCGGGTCTGCGATCGGCGTGTCGCGGCGGCGCTTGACGTCGCCAGTGGCCTCGCGCTCCTGCCGCTCCAGCTTCGGGTCGGCGCCGCGGCGCGGCGGGGCCTTGCGCTCGCGCTGCGGCTCGGTCTCGGCATCGCGCCAGACGGTGCGGGTCCAGGGCTTGTCACCGCGGAGCGGCGCGCGGGCTGGCTCGTCATCGCGGCCGGCTTCGTCGCGGCGGCGGCGCGGGCGATCCTCGCCGGCAGGCGCGGGGCGCGGCGCGGCGGGCAGGGCGTCACGGCGCGGCGATTCGAAATCGGCGCCGGCCTTGGCCGCGAGCTCGGTGCCGAGCTGGTCCTGCAGCACGCGCGAGCGAATCTCGTCGGCCTCGCCCTCCTCGAGCTCGCCGAGCTGGAACGGGCCGAAGGAGATGCGGATCAGGCGGTTCACCGTCAGCCCGAGATGCTCGAGCACGGTCTTGACCTCGCGGTTCTTGCCTTCGCGCAGATCGACCGTCAGCCAGGTGTTGAAGCCCTGCTGGCGCTCGAAGCGGGCGATCACCGGCCCGTAATGGACGTCATCGATGGTGACACCGTCCTTGACCGTGTCGAGCCTGTCCTGCGTCACCTCGCCGAAGGCACGCACGCGGTAGCGACGCAGCCAGCCGGTCTCCGGCAGCTCCAGCACGCGCGCCAGCCCGCCGTCATTGGTCAGCAGCAGCAGTCCTTCGGTGTTGATGTCGAGGCGGCCGATGGTCAGCACGCGCGGCAGGTCCTCCGGCAGCACGTCGAAGACGGTGGGGCGGCCTTCCGGATCGAAATTGGTCGTCACCACGCCACGGGGCTTGTGGTAGAGCCAGAGCCGCGTGCGCTCGCGGGCCGGCAAGGGCTCGCCGTCGATCAGCACGATATCGGTCGGCTTCACGTCGAGGGCCGGGCTGTCCAGCACCGTGCCATTCACGCTGACGCGGCCTTCCACGATCATCGCCTCGCTGTCGCGGCGCGAGGCGACACCGGCGCGCGCCATCACCTTGGCGATGCGCTCCGGCTCCTCCGCCGTGATCAGCTTGCGCTCGGGCGCATCCTCGCGCGGGCGGCGCGGACGATCGTCCTGGCCCTCGAAGCGCGGCGCGCGCGGACGCGAAAAACGCTTCTCGCCATCGCGGCTCTCGCCACGCGGCGGCCGGTCACCCTGGGGCCGGCCGCGGCCGGCGAAGGGACGGTCGCCCGTGCGGCGCGGACGCTCATCGCCCGAGCGCTCGCGGAAGCCGCGGCCTTCGCCCTCTGCCCTGGCGCGGACCGGCCGGTCGCCGTCGAAGCGGCGCGGACGCGGAGCCTCGCCCTCAGTGCCGGCAGGGCGCTCGAAGCGGCGGGCCGGGCGTTCGTCGCCGGCCGAATGGCCGCGGAAGGGCTTACGCTCGCCGTCGCGGGCCGGGCGGTCATCGCCGGCCGGGCGGCTGCGGAACGGCTTGCGCTCGCCATCGCGCGCGGGGCCGCGACCTTCGCCACTGGGGCGGCTGCCGAAGCTCTTGCCACCGAAGCCTTTGCCACCGGAGCCGGGTCCACGGCCGCCGGCGCCGCCACCCTTGCGCGGGCCGCGGCCTCTGTTGTTGTCGTCGTCTTTCATGGTTGCTCCTGAGCCGGCCGAGCACAACCGCTTTGCGGGAAAGGCCTGGCTCGCTTATTCGCTATAGCCGGCGCTTGTAGCAGAGGCTTTCCCTTGCTGCGAGCGTGAAAACTGGGGTTCTTGATGTCGAAACCGCAATCACCCGCTGCGTTGGACGCGATGGCGCTCGCCTTCGACGAGGCGAAGGCGGCCGCGTTGCGTGGCGAGGTGCCGGTCGGCGCGGTCGTGGTGCGTGACGGAACGATGCTGGCGAGCGCCGGCAACCGCACCTTGGAATTGAAGGATCCGACGGCCCATGCCGAGATGCTGGCGCTGAGGCTGGCCTGCGAGGCGATCGGCAGCGAGCGGCTGACCGGCTGCGATCTCTATGTGACGCTGGAGCCCTGCCCGATGTGCGCGGCTGCGATCTCGTTCTCGCGCATCCGGCGGCTCTATTTCGGGGCTGGGGACCCGAAGGGCGGGGCGGTCGAGAACGGCGTCAGGCTCTATGAGAGCCCGACCTGCCACCATGCGCCGGAGGTCTATGGCGGCCTGCGCGAGAGCGAAGCTGCGGCACTGCTGCGGGATTTCTTCCGCGAACGGCGTTAGCTACCGCCATCATTCTCGGGCGCAGCGGAGCGGAGACCCGAGAATCTCATGACGAAAAGGCGCTGGTTTCCGAGATGCTCGGGTCAAGCCCGAGCATGACGGCTGGAGCCTCACGTATCCGACGAAGCGATGCCCAATTTCGCCGCGAGCTGCGCGCGGTCCATGCAGGAGACGTCATAGGTCACCTGCCGGCCCTTGAACTCCGGGCGCTTGCCGAACTCCCGGGTCATCGAACGAAGGACGTCGTCGACCCGTGCCTCGCAGGCTTGCACGGTGGAGAAGTCCATCTCGCTGACGCGGCTGGTGGCGCAATGCGTCTCGCCGGCGACGCAGGCCATGACGACCATGGTGAAGGCATCCATGCGAGGCGCTCCCGTTGCTGCGGTCGAGGCTGCGCCCGTATGGTTAGCGCTTGGTTAAGCCTGCGAACGCGGTCCAGCTTCGCTAAGCAAGGGCCGGACCATCAAGCCAGGCCCCGCCAGCAGAGATAGGCGCCAAGCGCCAGCAACCCGGCAAAGAAGCAGATCTTGAAGGTCGCGGGCGAGATGCGGCTGCGGATGAACTGGCCGCCGCCCATGCCGATCAGGGCCGGAACCAGCGCCAGCAGCGACTGCCAGGCGACGGTGCCGTTGAGCGCTCCAGTGCCGATCAGCCCGAAGGAGAGCGCCAGCGTCGAGACGATGAAGGAGATGCCGAGCGCCTGCACCAGCTCGTCCTTGTCGAAGCCGAGCGCCTGCAGATAGGGCACGGCCGGCAGCACGAAGACACCGGTGGCCGCCGTGACGACGCCCGTGGTGAAGCCGATGAAAGGTCCGAGCCAGCTTTCCCAGCCGGCCGGAACGCGCAGCTTCGCCGCCTTCAAGCCGACGAGCGCATAGAGAATGAGCGCGGCGCCGAGCCAGAGCGTGGCGCTGCCGTCCTTCTGCTGCTGCAAGAGCCCGGCGCCGGCCCAGGTGCCCAGGCAGATCGTCGCGAGCATCGGCCAGAGCCGCTTCAGCGTGGCCCCGAGCTTCGGCCCGGTCGCGATCTGCCAGCCATTGGTCACGAGATTGGGTACGACCAGCAGCGCAGCCGCCTGGGCCGGCGCCATGACCACGCCGAGGATGCCGACCGCGATGGTCGGCAAGCCCAGTCCGATGACGCCCTTGACGAAGCCTGCGAGCACGAAGGTCGCGGTGACGAAGAGGAGGAGAGCCGTGTTGTCCATGTTTCGCTTGTGGCACCGCTCACGGCGGCTGTCGCGGCCCGACGCTACGGCCGTCGCCGTAGTGTTCCCGCTTGCGATGCGGCGGCGATGGCGCATCATGCCGGCATGAGCACGCAAGGCCCCTACCTCGCGGAGATCGCCCATCTGATGGGCGATCCGGCCCGCGCCAACATGCTGCACGCGCTGATGGACGGGCGCGCGCTGACGGCGAAGGAACTCGCCTGGATCGCCGGCGTCGCGCCGCAGACCGCGAGCGGCCACCTCGCCAAGTTGATGCAGGGTAGTCTGATCGACGTCGCCGTGCAGGGGCGCCACCGCTATTACCGGCTGGCCGGGCCCGAGGTTGCGACGGCGCTGGAAGGGCTGATGGTGCTGGCCAATCTCGACGGCACCGGCCGGCGCCTGCCCTCCCGGGTCGGAGCCGAACTGAGCCAGGCTCGCACTTGCTACGACCATTTTGCCGGAAGGCTCGGCATCGGCATCCACGATGCCCTGATGGCCGGCGGCCATCTCGCTGCCAGCGAGGGCGGCTATGCGTTGACGACTTCGGGCAAGGCGATCTTCCGGGCGCTCGGGCTCGATCCCGACGCTAGCGCCAGGAGCCGCCGCGCCGCCTTGCGTCCCTGCCTGGACTGGAGCGAGCGCCGGCCGCATCTCGCCGGTCATCTCGCGGCTTCGCTTGCCTGCCGCTGCTTCGAGATGGACTGGGTGCGCCGCCGCAAGGATAGCCGCGCCGTGATCCTGACCGAGGAGGGGCGAGGGGTCTTGGAGGCCGCGCTTCCAGGCTTTCGCTGCGATGCGCCTGAGCCGGTCAGCCCCGCGATTCGAGAGCCCGCCCCAGCGCTCGCTTGACCTCGTCCTTGATCGGCTCGGCGGCCGCGAGGATCGCTTTCGCCTTGAAGAAATCGAGCCCGCCGACGCCATCGGCACCGGCCCGGATCAGGATGTCCGGCGGCTCCTGCTCGATCTGGCGCTGCACCAGCGTGCGCGTCAGGATCTGCGAGGCGCCGACCAGCGCCTCCATCGCGCCGGGAATGCGCGGCTCGCCGGGCTCGGTCATCGGCGCGCTGACATCGACCGCAAGGACAATGCGGCCGGGCGCTAGCCAATCCCGATAGGGCAGGGGATCGATTGCGCCGCCATCGATCAGCACGCGCCCGCCGAGAGCGACAGGCCGCACCAGCCCGGGAATCGCCAGTGAAGCGGCGACGGCCGGCGTCAGCGGTCCGTCGTGCAGCGCAAGTGCGGCATGGCGGTGGTAATCGGTCGCGATCGCCGTGAACGGGATCGTCAGCTCCTCGAAACGGTCGGGCACGGCCTCCGGCCAGAACAGGTCGAGCAGGCGTTCGCCGTCGATCAGGACGGGATTGCCGAGCTCGCGCACAAGATCGGCGAGCTTGCCGACGCGGCAGTCGAGCAGGCGCGCGATCACCCGCGCCCGGTCGCGGAAAGTTGCCAGCACATGCTCGCGCAGCTCGCTGCCGGAGAGCCCGGCGGCGAAGGCTGCGCCGATGATGGCGCCGATCGAGCAGCCGGCGATGCGCGCGGGCTTCAGGCCGAGTTCGTCGAAAGCCTCCAGAACGGCGATGTGGCTGAGGCCGCGCGCTCCGCCGGCCCCGAGCACGAGCGCGATCTCGCTCAAGCCGCCGCCCGCGCCAGGAAAGGCTTCAGCGCCGCAAGCGTCGCATGCGGGTTCTCCTCCGGCAGGAAATGGCCACTGTCGATCGCCTGGCCCTCGGCCTGCGGCGCGAAGGTCTCGCGCCAGATAGCGATCGGGCTTGCGCCCTTGGCCGGAATCCCGGCCTCGCCCCAGAGCACCTGCACAGGGCAGAGAATGCGCTTGCCTTCCGCGACATCGGCCCTGTCGTGTTCGATATCGGTGGTGGCGCCGGCGCGATAATCCTCGCAGGCCGCATGGCTCCGCGACGGATCGCTGAAGGATTCCGCATAGGATCGCATCGCCAGCGGGTCGAACAGATCGAGATTCTTCGCCCGGCTCCAGCTCGCGATGGTGCGGTCGAGCCAGCCGACCGGATCGGCCTTGAGCAGGTTTTCGGGGATCGGCTCGGGCTGGGCCAGGAAAGTCCAGTGATAGACCTGCATGGCGCGGGCCGCGTCCATGCCCTCCCACATCGAGACGGTCGGCAGGATGTCGAGCAGGACGAGCCGCTCGACGCGGCCGGGATGGTCGAGCGCGAGGCGATAGGCGACGCGCGCCCCGCGATCATGGCCGATCACGCCGAAGCGGATATGGCCGAGCGCCTCCATCGCGGCGACGATGTCCTCGCCCATGCCGCGCTTGGTGTAGGTCTGCTTGCCGCCATCGCCGTGCGGTGCGGCCGACCAGCCATAGCCGCGCAGGTCGGGACAGACCACGGTATGGGTCTTGGCCAGCTCCGGCGCCAGTCGATGCCATTCGGCATGGGTCTGTGGGAAGCCGTGGATCAGCACAAGCGGCGGGCCTTCGCCGCCGACGCGCGCGAAGATCTTGCCGACCGGCCCGTCGATCCAATGCGCCTTGAAGCCAGGGAAGAGACTGTCGATGTTCGCCATGGCCGGGAGCATAACCCCCGTCACAGCGCCCTGTCAGCCTTGCTCGCGCTTGATCGCCTGCCAGCCGATATCGCGGCGGCAGAAGCCGCCGGGCCAATCGATCTTGTCGACGGCCGCATAGGCGCGCGCCTGCGCCTCGCCAACGGTCTTGCCAAGCGCGACCACGTTGAGCACGCGCCCGCCATTGGCCACGAGATCACCGTTCGAAAGCTTCGTGCCGGCATGGAAGACGAGGACGTCGTCCAGCGCCTCGGCCTTCTCGACGTCGCGGATCACGCTGCCCGTCTCCGGCTTGGCGGGATAGCCCTTGGCCGCGAGCACGACCGTCAGCGCCGCCTCGTCGCGCCAGCGCAGGTCGACCCGGTCGAGCACGCCGTCGCAGGCGGCGAGCAGCGCCGGCACGATGTCGCTCTTCAGGCGCGGCATCAGCACCTCGCATTCGGGATCGCCGAAACGGGTATTGTATTCGATGAGCTTCGGCCCCTGCGCCGTGATCATCAGGCCGGCGAAGAGCACGCCCTGGAACGGCGTGCCGCGCTTGGCCATGCCGGCGAGCGTCGGCCGGATGATCTCGGCCATAACGCGCTCGGTCAGGGCAGGCGTCATCACGGGGGCGGGCGAATAGGCGCCCATGCCACCGGTATTCGGGCCGGTATCGCCGTCGCCGACGCGCTTGTGGTCCTGCGCCGAGGCCAGCGCCAGCGCATGCGTGCCGTCGCAGAGCGCGAAGAAGCTCGCTTCCTCGCCGATCATCCATTCCTCGACCACGACCTCGGCGCCGGCCGCGCCGAAGCCGCCCGAGAACATCATGTCGATGGCCTCGTTCGCCTCGTCCAGCGTCTCCGCCATGATCACGCCCTTGCCGGCGGCGAGTCCATCGGCCTTGATCACGATCGGCGCGCCCTGCTTGGCGACATAGGCCTTGGCGGAAGCGGCATTGTCGAAGCGGCCGAAGCCGGCGGTCGGGATGTCGAACTCGGCGCAGAGCTCCTTGGTGAAGCCCTTTGAGCCTTCGAGCTGGGCAGCGGCCTTCGACGGGCCGAAGACCTTGATGCCGGCAGCGCGGAGGTCGTCGGCGATGCCGGCGACCAAGGGACCCTCCGGTCCGACGACGACGAGGCCGACGCTCATCAGCCTGCAAAAGGCGACCACGGCGGAGTGGTCGGCGATATCGATCACGACATTCTCGCCGCAATGGGCGGTGCCGGGATTGCCCGGCGCGATGAACAGGGTGTCGCAGAGCGGCGAGGCCGAAATCGCCCAGGCGAGCGCATGCTCGCGGCCGCCCGAACCGATCAGAAGAATTTTCATCGCCATCTCCGCTCCGTCACGGGGCGCAATAGCGGCACAGCGCCTCGCGGGCAACGCTTCTGCTGTATCGTCGGTCCGGTTATGGTCCGAGCATGAGCAGCGAATCGCAGCAGACGACCGGCAATGCGCCCGAATGGAGCGTCTCTGACCTCTCGGGAGCGCTGAAGCGCACGATCGAGGATAATTTCGGCTTCGTGCGCGTGCGCGGCGAGATTTCCGGCTATCGCGGCCCGGTCGCCTCCGGCCATGTCTATTTCTCGCTGAAGGACACCAACGCCAAGATCGACGCGGTGATCTGGAAGGGCGTCTTCGGCCGGCTGAAAACGCGTCCGCAGGAGGGGCTGGAGGTCGTCGCCACCGGCAAGATCACCACCTTCGCCGGCAAGTCGAGCTACCAGATCGTCGTCGATTCGCTGGAACTGGCCGGTGCCGGCGCGCTGATGGCGCTGCTGGAGGAGCGCCGCAAGCGCCTTGCCGCAGAGGGGCTCTTCGCCGAGGAGCGCAAGCAGCTCATCCCCTACCTGCCCTCGGTGATCGGCGTCGTGACCTCGCCGACCGGCGCGGTCATCCGCGACATCCTGCACCGGTTGGAGGACCGTTTTCCGCGCCATGTCCTGGTCTGGCCGGTGCGCGTGCAGGGCGAGACCAGCGCCGCCGAGGTCGCCAATGCCATTGCCGGCTTCAATGCGCTGCCGGCAGGCGGGCGCATCCCGCGTCCCGACGTCATCATCGTCGCGCGCGGCGGCGGCTCGCTCGAAGACCTGATGAGCTTCAACGAGGAGATCGTCGTCCGCGCCGCGGCGGCTTCCGGGATTCCGCTGGTCTCCGCCGTCGGCCACGAGACCGACTGGACCTTGATCGACCACGCCGCGGACCTGCGCGCGCCGACGCCGACCGGCGCGGCCGAGAAGGTCGTGCCGGTGCGGGCGGAGCTGATGGGTTTCGTCGCCGATCTCGCGCGCCGTCATGCCGGGGCGATGCTGCGCCTCTCGGATCGCCGGCGCAGCGATCTCAGGGCGCTCGCCCGCGCCTTGCCCGGCCCTGAGGCCGTTCTCTCTGGCCCGCGCCAGCGGCTCGATCTCGCGGCGACGCGGCTGGCGCCTGCGCTGGCGCGCAATGCGCGCACGCATGAGCAGCAATTGCAGGCCTTGTCTCGCCGGCTGGAGGCGCGCTCGCCCCGGCTCGCGCTCGTTCGCTTGCGGACGCAGCTCGACGGCTTCGGGCGTGCGCTCGCTGCCGCCAGGGGCAATGCCGTGGCCGGCGAGCGCACCCGGATCGCCAATGCCCGCGACCGACTCGCGACGCTGGAGACGCGGGCGCGCAATGCCTTCGGCCAGAGCCTGATCCTGCGCCGCGAGCGCGGCACCATATTGTCCCAGCGTATCGAACGCGCCTTCGGCCAGGCGCTGCATCGTCGTGCCGACCGGCTCGCATCGCTCTGGGCGCTGATCCGCTCGCTCGGGCCGGAAGCGGTGCTCTCCCGCGGCTATGCCCTGATCCGCGACGAAGCCGGCGCCTTGGTCCGCAGCGTCGAGGCCGCCCAGCCGGGCAGGGCGCTTTCGGTCCAGCTCGCCGATGGCAGCTTCGGCGTCACGGTCTCGGGCGGCGAAGGCGGGGGAGCAAAGCCGTCCGCGCCGCGCTCTGTCCGCAAGGCATCGACGCCAGGATTGCAAGGCGATCTGTTCTAGAGCCTGTCTATTTTCTGCGGAAACACGCCGTCATCCCGGGCTTGACCCGGGATCCATGCCGGAGCGCTCCCGGTTGAGGTTCAGGCAGGGATCCCGGCTCTCCGCTTCGCTGCGTCCGGGATGACCCGCGTCTTCGTGAGAAAGCGTCTATCTACCTCAAGGCGCGGTCAGGAAGGCCTTCACCCGCTTCAGCGCGTCCTCGCGCGCCGCCATATTGGTGCCGACCGTGGCCTTGCCGGTGCCGCTGGCGGAATAGGCGATGTTCTCGCGTTCTTTCACCTCGAGGCGCGGATGGTCGAAATCATGCAGCGCGCCCGGATAGAGCACGAGCCCGACCTGCTCGCCGCGCGCCTGCGCCGCCTTGGCGAGATAGCTGCAGGGCGCGGCCGGGGTCCAGTCATCGGCATCGCCAATCAAGATCAGGAGCGGGATGCGGGCGGAGAAGCTCGGCGATTCCGACTGGCTCCGGCAGGCAGGGTAGAAGGCGGCGGCGCGCTTGAAATCGGGCTTGCCGTCGGTCGGGGTCTGCTCCTTGCGGATCGCCGTCAGCACGGTCAGGCCGCCGCTGGACCAGCCGAGCAGGGAGATGGCATCGCGTTTGATATTGTTGCGCTGCTGCAGCCAGATTCGCGCTGCGGCGGCATCGGCGACGCGCTCGCGGCCGGCTCGGACCGTCAGGTCCTTCACGCCGCATTGCGAGCCGAGCCCGCGCGAGCCGTAGCTGTCTGGCATCAGCACGGCGAAGCCGGCGGCGGCGAGCCGCTCGCCCCAATCGGCATGCCGCATCGAGAGTTGGCCATGCTCGCGCCACAAGCCGCCGCAACCATGCAAGGCGATCACGGCCGGGAAAGGCCCCGCGCCGGCCGGCAGGTAGAAGACGCCGGTCAGCGGCCCCTGCTCGCTGGGAATGGCGACGCGCTCGTAGCCGCCTGCACGGGCGGCAGGCGCTGCCGCGAGCAGCGCAAGGCTCATCAGGAACGCCATGAGGCGCTGAAGACTGGACATCGCCGACCAGAAGGTTATCACAAACTCCGGAGTATCCCGGCTTTCCGTTTCCCGATCAATGATTTGATGCAATTTTGATGAATATCAGCGAGCGCCTTCCGCCTCACGGCCCTGAAGCCGTCGTCGATTACGGCCCCGGCGAGTTCCGCGTCGTCAAGCCTGGTGCCTTCGTGCGCTGCGCTGTGACCGGCGCGCCGATCCGCCTCGACGATCTCCGCTACTGGTCGATCGAATGGCAGGAGGCCTATGCCTCCTCTGAAGCCGCGCTGCTGAGATTGCGCCGCGCCGGCCGGGCCTGAGGGAAGGCCGCTCTCAGACCGCTTTGGCCAGAGTGTCCAGGAAGCCGGCGATCGCCTCGGGCTCCGCGAAAACGAGCGAGACCGGCACCACGACCAGCAATCCCAGCGCTTCCTCGGGCCAGAGCGGCGCGAGCTTGGTCCAGTCCTTCTCCGTCGTCGCGATCAGGGCGCCATGTTCGCGCGCCGCTGCGAGCGCCGCCGCGACATCGCCCTGTCCATAGGCGTGGTGATCGCCATGGGCTTGTTCGGCGACGACGGTCGCTCCAGCGTCGCGCAGCGTCGCCGTGAATTTCTCGGGGCGGCCGATCCCCGACAGCGCCACGATCTTCTGCGCGCGCAACTGCGCGACGGCGGCGTCCGCTGGTTTCAGGATGGCAGCAAGAACCGGCTTCTTCTGCGCCCCCGCAATGGCGGCGACGCGTTCGCCTGCGCGCCCCGATCCGATCACGACGATGGCGTCGGTTTCGCTCATCTGCTCGGCAAGCGGGGCCCGCAAAGGGCCGGCCGGCAGGCATAATCCATTGCCGGCGCCGCTTGCCCCGTCGACCACCGCAAGCCTGAGATGCTTCACCAGCGCCGGGTTCTGCAGCCCGTCATCCATCACCACGACGCTGGCGCCGAGGCCGCGCGCCAGCCTTGCGCCCGCCGCCCGGTCGCGGGCGATGACGGTGCGGGCATGGCGGGCCATCAGCAGCGGCTCGTCGCCGACATCGGCCGCGCGATGCCGGTCGGGATCGACCTCGACGGGCCCAGCGAGCCGGCCGCCATAGCCGCGCATCAGCACGAACGGCTTTTCCCCCCGTTCTTCCAGCAGGCGTGCCAGCGCGATCGCCGTCGGCGTCTTGCCGGCGCCGCCGGCGATGAAATTGCCGACGCAGATAATGGGAAGGCCGGCTTCGACACCAGGCTGCCGCATCCGGCGCAAGGTGATCAGGCCATAGAGGACGCCGAACGGCTGGAGCAGCCGGGCGAGCAGCGTGGGCTTGTCCCGCAACCAGAAGCGCGGGGCACGCAGCATCAGGGGGCGCTCTCGCGCTGGCCGATGGCGACCCGCATCAGCAAGGGCTCGATGGCGTGGAGCGTGCGGTTCAGCGCGCCGCCCAGTTCGGTGGCCGTCTGCGCAGCGGCGCGGGCCGCCTGCCGGGCCTCGGCCGGATTGTTCAGCCAGCGATGGACCGCGCCGGCCAGCGCCTGCGCATCCGCGACCTCGCGCGAGCCGCCGTCGCGGTCGAAGGCGGCGAAGCTCTCGACGGCATTATGGACATACGGCCCGTGCAGCAGGGCGCAGCCGAGCTTGGCCGGCTCGATCGGATTGTGCCCGCCGATCCCCTCGACCAGCGAGCCGCCGAGGAAGGCGACCTGCGAGAGCCGGTAGAACAGGCCGAGCTCGTTGACGGTATCGGCGACATAGAGATCGACATTCCGTTCCGGGCTGCCGCCGGCCGCGCGGCGCGAGACGGCGACATCGTTCGCTTCCGCCAGCGCCTCGATCTCCGGGCCGCGCTGCGGATGGCGCGGGGCGATGATGGTCAGCAGTTTCGGCAGATAGGGCTTGATGGCGAGATGGGCGGCGAGCACCAGCTCGTCCTCGCCCGGATGCGTGCTCGCGGCGATCCAGACCGGCCGGCCGGTCGTCTGGCCGTCGAGGATCGCGAGCGTGTCGGGATCGGCCGGCGGCGCGGGCACGTCGAATTTCAGGTTGCCGGCGACGCTGACTCGCGGGGCGCCGAGCTGGGCCAGCCGCTCGGCATCGCCTTGCGATTGCGCGAGGCACGCTTCGAAGCAGGAGAGCAGGAAGCGCGAGGTCTTCGGCATCTTGTACCAGCGCGCGAAGGAGCGCTCCGACATCCGGCCATTGACCATCACGACGGGAAGGTTGCGTCGCTGGGCCTCGATCAGCAGGTTCGGCCAGATCTCGGATTCGCAGATCAGGCACAAGTCAGGCTGCCAGTGATCCATGAACCGGCGCATATAGCGCGGCACATCGAGCGGGATGTATTGATGAATCACGCCGCCGGGTAGGCGCGCCGCCATCAGCTTGGCGGAGGTCACGGTGCCGGAGGTCACCAGCACGCCGAAGCCGCGCTTCTGCAGCTTGGCGATCAGCGGCAGCAGCGTCACGGTCTCGCCGACGCTGGCGCCGTGCAACCAGACCAGCGGCTTGTTCGGCCGCTTGACGCTGGCATGGCCACGACGCTCGGCGAGGCGCTCGGGATCTTCCTTGCCGCGCCGCCGGCGCCAGAGCAGGAGCCCCGCGGCCGCGGGCTCCAGCAGCCTTGTCGCGTAGCGATAGCTGCGGAGGATCGCGCCCTTGCCGCTCATGCCGGCGCTCCGGCCGCGGCTTGCTGCTTGTCGCGCAGGCCGGCGCCCGGGTCGCGGCTGCCGACGAGCGCGTAGCCGCGGGCATGAACGTCGTCGAGGCTGGCCTGGAGCGCGAGGCGCGCCGCTTCCTGGGTCGCCTCGTCGGCGTCGCGCGCGACATAGATGGGCTCGCCGACCACGATGGCGCAGCGCCCGAAGGGCAGGCCGATCGAGGCGCGGTCCCAACTGTTGAAATCGATGCGCCGGCTCGTCACCACCGCGACCGCGCGGATCGGCCGGCCGGAGGCGCGCGCCAGCGAGATGATGCCGGGGCCGACAATGCGGGCTCGCTTCGGTACGTCGGCTGTCAGCACCATGGTGTCGCCGGCCGCAAGCCGCCGGACCATGGCGAGGAAGGCGCTGGCGCCGCCCTTTTCGCGGATCTTCTTGCCGAGTGCGCCAGAGCCGCGGATCGCGCCGATGCCGAGCTCGCGCAGTGCCACCGCATTGAAGCCGCCATCGCCATGGCGCGAGACCAGCGAGCAGGCCGGCATCCAGTCCGGCCGCGCGAAAGGGATCATGATGTGCTGGCCGTGCCACATCGCGAAGATCAGCGGCAGTTCCGGCCGGACATGGTCGTAGATATCGGCGGGCTCGAAGACGATCCGGTTCGTGCGTTGCACGAGGCGCAGATAGCCGGCCAGCATCCGGCCGAGCGTTTCCTGCGCCACGCGCGTCTTGAGGATCGAAAAACCCATAGGTCCTGTCGTCGGGTCCTGTCTTGCGAAAGCCGCTTCGGCTCAGGCCTTGGCGGTCTCGGGGTCGAGCAGGCGGTGGAGATGGACGATGAAATAGCGCGTCTGCGCCTGGTCGACGGTCTGCTGCGCCTTCGCCTTCCAGGCCGTGTGGGCGGTGGCGTAGTTCGGGAAGACGCCGACGATGTCGAGCTTCGACAGGTCCTTGAAGGTGATGCCGTCGAGCGATGCGAGCTCGCCGCCCAGCACGAGGTGAAGAAGCTGTTTCTGTTCAGGCTCGGTGCTCATCGAACTCTCCTGCGAGGGCTGTGGCGCCCCCATAAGCCATCCCGGCCGCCCATGCGAGCGGGCCGCGCCTGGAGCGTTGAAAAAAATCGTCAGGCGGGCTGCGTCCGTCCGTCGCGCAGCCGCTCGATCGCCGCCTGCAAGGGCGTTGCCAGCTTGCCGTTGCTCGCCGCGAGCATGCCATGGACGGGCACCTCGCGGTTATAGACGACGGGCCGGCCCTCGCCGTCGGTCAGCCGCCCGCCGGCCTCGCTCAGCACGAGATCGGCCGCCGCCAGATCCCAGTCGCGGGCATCGGGCGAGATCAGCCCGGCATCGATCGTGCCGTCGGCGATGCGCGTGAGACGCAACGCCAGCGACGGAATGCGGCCGACGGCTTCGAAGCTCTCGAACTGCGCGAGCGCATCGAGCATCGGCTTGGGGCCGGCGATGCGCGCGCCGGCCAGGCTGTCCGCGGAAGAGGCGCGAATGGTTTCGCCATTGAGCGTCGCGCCCCCGCTCGCGAGCGCGCGATAGGTGGCGTTGCAGGCCGGCGCATGGACGATGCCCAGGATCGGTGCGCCCTGGTCGAGCAGCGCGACGCAGACGGCCCAGTCCGGCGAGCCCTGCATGAAGGCGCGCGTGCCGTCGATGGGATCAACCACCCAGACATAGCGATGCGACAGGCGCTGGGCGTCGTCGACCGTCTCCTCCGAGAGCCAGGCGGCCTCCGGCAGCAATTCGGACAGGCGGATACGCAGGAAGGTATCGACACCGATATCGGCCTCGGTGACGGGCGAGCCGCCGCTCTTCGACCAGGTCCGCGCGGCCGTTGCCGCACCGGGCCGGAAGAGGTCCACAGCGATCGCGCCGGCTTCGAGACAGCTTTCGCCGACGGCCTTCAGCAGCTCGGCTGCGATCGGTAGCGTGGTGGCGTTCATGGCTTTCCTATCGGCCGTGAAAGTCGCTGTTTCAAGCCGAAAATGCGGCTGCGGATCGAAAGATTCCGTCAAGCATCCGGCGGGAAAGCGCTCGGTTGGGGGGCGATTGGGGCGGAATCACCTTCCTTTAACCCAACCCCTTAAGCGCTCGGACACGGCTGGCGGCCATCCTCGCAGCGCAAGCACGAGAGCCCCGGCATCGACAGAGGGCTCCGTAGCAGCAGGGATTATAGAGAGGCGTTACAACCGATGGCCAGCGTCACGCCGGCCGCCGGAGAGAGCGGTTTTGTGCCTGTTCTCTCCGGCGGTCCGACAACCCCCGCGATCGTTTCCCGCAACCCGATGCCGGATCGTCCGTTCGCCCCGGCGATCGAGCGCGTCGGCTCCGTGCGGATCCTGCGCGGCACCGCCAACTGGCGTGGCGTCGCGCTTCGCCTGGCCAATCCGGCCGGCGACGACGAGCGTTTCGAACTGGCCCTGACGGCCGGCGACGGCCGCTCCATCGTAGTGGCGTCAGTCGCTCAGGAGGATGCGGTCGCGCTCTGGCGCGATTTCGGCCGGACCAGTGGCCTGCCGCTCTTGCTCGAAGGCGCCGATGGCGTGGTGAGCGAGCCCTATCCGCAACTCGGCCGGGTCGCGCTCGGCGCGGTTCGCATCCGCCGCCGCCACGGCCTGCTCAACGGCCGCCGCCCGCGCTTCCTGACCCGCCGCAAGACCGGCCGCCTCGCCGAATTGCCGGTGATCGTCAGCGGCGACCGGATGACGGACTGAAGCATCGGCCCGAAAAGTGGACTGCGGTTTTCGAGCAAAGCCGATGCGGAACGAGAACGCTAGAACCAGCCGCGGCTCATCGCATCGAGCGCGAGCCCGGCTGCCAGAAGCAGGCCGGCATCGCGGTTAGACCGGAAAATCCGGAGCGCTTCGGGTGCGGTCGCGCCGTTGATGCGCGTCACTTGCCGCCCGAGATGGATGGCGAAGGCGGCAAAGCCCAGCCACGCGAAAGCCCCGCCGCCGACCAGCCAGATCGCGGTGCCCGTCAGCACCGCCGCCAGCGCGAAGCAAAGCGCCACCGCCTCGCGTGTATGGTCGCCGAAATAGCGCGCGCTCGAGCGGATGCCGGCGATGACGTCGTCTTCCAGATCCTGCATCGCGTAGATCGTATCGTAGCCGACGGTCCAGGCGATCGAGGCGGCATAGATCAGATAGGCCGGCGGATCGAGCCGGCCGAACACGGCGCTCCAGCCCATCAGCCCGCCCCATGAGAAGGCCAGGCCCAGCACGAACTGCGGCATGTTCGTGATCCGCTTCATGAACGGATAGATCGCGACGATCACGAGCGACGCGAGGCCGAGGATGATCGTAAAGCGGTTGAACTGCAGGAGCACGACGAGCCCGGCCAGTGCCTGCGCGACCATGAACAGCGCCGCGGCCTTGGCCGTGACCTGTCCGGAGGGTAGCGGCCGGCCGCGTGTGCGCGCAACCTCGGCGTCGAGCTTGCGGTCGATGATATCGTTGAAGGTGCAGCCCGCCCCGCGCATCAGGACTGCGCCGGCGAAGAAGAGCAGGCAATGCCAGGGATCGGGATAGGGTTGGCCGGCTGCAATGGCGGCAAGCCCCGCCGCCCACCAGCACGGCATGAGCAGAAGCCACCAGCCGATCGGCCGCTCGATCCGGGCGAGCTTCAGGAAAGGCCTTGTCGCATGGGGAGCCCGCGTGTCGACCCAGTGCCCCTTGAGCGCATCGGGTAAAGGCGCGCCGGAGAGGGGGGCATCACGCCCCGGGATCGTTCCCGGAGAGGCCGGATCGGGCATGGCGCGGGGCGCCGGTTAGAGCGCGCCTTGCGGGACGCGCATCCCGCCGCCGGCGCCGCTGGTGACGGAATCGGCGCCGCCGAACGGGCTGCCGCCCCGCGCCTGCTGCTGCTGGGCGCGGCGCTGCATCTCGGCCTGCTGCTTCACCGCGTTGCAGGCCTGCGCGCGGAAGCCGGCCACCTTCTTGTTGTCGGCCTGCATGCCTTCGATGAAGGACGGCGGAATCTGGCACCAGTCCTGATTGGCGCTGGCGAACTTGATCGCGGCGTCGCCGTTGTTGGAGAGACGGCCGAAGGTGCCGCAGGCCTCCTGCGGCGTCATCTTCTTCTTGGCCTTCTGGGCGGCGGCGAGCCGCGCGACGATCGACTGGCGCTCGGTGATCAGCTTCTGGAGCTGCTCGCAGCCCGAGGCCTGCGCATATGCGGGGGCAGCCGCCAGGAACGGAGCCGCCGCAAGGCCGAGCACCGCGAAAACGCCTGAAGCCATCCAACGCCGCATGGTGTCCTTACTCCGGATTGCCGGTCCGCCTGGCCGGTCCTTGAACATGTCCTTAACAGCAGGCGCTGTTAACGCCAACGACCCTTGCGAGTCTATGGGTAGCCTTTTGGGAACGGCCCGCTACTAAAGCAGGATTGTGGCGTTTTTCCACAGCGCGCGACGCTGTCATCGATTTCCGGAGGCGCCTGCGCCCATGTCCGTTCCCGATTTTGCCCGGCACCGGCTCTTCGTCGATCAAGCCTTCGCTCCGGCGGCGATTCTTCCCCTGGAGCGCGAGCAGGCCAATTACCTCCTGAACGTGCTGCGGTTGCGGCTCGACGGCGCGGTGCTCGTCTTCAACGGGCGCGACGGCGAATGGCTGGCCCGCCTCGTGCCGGAAGGACGCAAGCAGGCCAATCTCGAGCTGGTCCGACAGACGAAGCCGCAGCCGCCGGCCTCCGACCTGCATTACCTGTTCGCGCCGCTGAAGCATGCGCGGCTCGACTACATGGCGCAGAAGGCGGTCGAGATGGGCGCCGGCCTCCTCCAGCCCGTGCTGACCCGGCGCACCCAGGTTTCGCGGCTGAACCTCGATCGCCTGCGCGCCAATGCCGTCGAAGCGGCCGAGCAATGCGGTATCCTGAACCTGCCGGCGATCGAGGCCGAGCGGCCGCTCGAAGCCGCGCTCTCCGGCCTGGCGCCGGAGCGGTTGCTGATCTTCTGCGACGAGGACATGGCGCAGGAAAGCCCGGTTGCCGCCTTGGCGGCGCATGGACCTGCGCCTCTGGCCGTGCTGATCGGCCCCGAGGGCGGCTTCGACGAGGCCGAGCGGAAGCTGATCCGCTCGCGGCCCAACACGCTGCCGATCTCGCTCGGCCCGCGCATCCTGCGGGCGGATACCGCGGTGGTCGCCGCTCTGGCCCTGGTCCAGGCGGTTCTCGGAGACTGGCCGAGAGCCTGAGCAGAGGGCGGGCAGGCGTGCCGCCAGCGCCGGTCGCCTTTGCGCGAATGCACGATCCCGGTCGTTGTCGAGCGCCCGGCGCTCGCCTATGTCTGTGCATCCTCTGCCGGCTTCCGCTGCGCCATCCGCGCGGCGGGCCGGCTGTCTTGTCTCATCTACCGGAGCGCCCATGGCTCGCGACGTGTCCGATTCGACCCCGATCGGTTCCAAGGCCGAACTGATTGCGTGGATCGCCGCCGGCGAGAAACCGGCCTCGTCGTTCCGTATCGGGACCGAGCACGAGAAATTCCCGTTCTACAGGAGCGATCTCGCTCCCGTTCCCTATGAGGGCCGCGGCGGTGCGGGCGGCATCCGCGCCCTGCTCGAAGGCATGCAGCAGCGGCTCGGCTGGGAGCCGATCGTCGATGCCGGCCATATCATCGGGCTGGCCGGGCCGGATGGCGGCGGGGCGATCTCGCTGGAGCCGGGCGGGCAGTTCGAATTGTCGGGTGCGCCGCTGGAGACGCTGCACGAGACGGACGCCGAGCTGCAGGCCCATCTCGCCGACGTCAAGGCGGTGGCCGCCCCGCACGATATCGGCTTCGTCGCCCTGGGAGCTTCGCCGCTCTGGACCCGCGCCGAGACGCCGGTGATGCCGAAGGGCCGCTACAAGATCATGGCCAACTACATGCCGAAGGTCGGCACGATGGGCCTCGACATGATGTTCCGGACCTGCACCGTGCAGGTCAATCTCGACTTCGCCAGCGAGGCGGACATGGTCCGCAAGCTCCGGGTCTCGCTGGCGCTGCAGCCCCTCTCCACGGCCCTGTTCGCCTCCTCGCCCTTCCTGGAGCGCAAGCTCAACGGCTTCCAGTCGATGCGCTCCGAGATCTGGCGCGACACCGACAAGGCGCGCTCCGGCATGTTGGCCTTCGCCTTCGACGAGGGCATGTCCTACGAGGGCTATGTCGACTGGGCGCTCGACGTGCCCATGTATTTCGTCAAGCGCGGCGATACCTATCACGACGTCGCCGGTGCCTCCTTCCGCGACCTGCTGGCTGGCCGCCTGCCGCAATTGCCGGGCGAGCGGGCGACGATGTCCGATTGGGCCAACCACCTCTCGACGCTGTTCCCGGAAGTCCGGCTCAAGCGCTTCCTGGAGATGCGCGGCTGCGATGCCGGGCCAGCCGACATGCTGGCCGCGATGCCCGCCTTCTGGGTCGGGCTGCTCTACGACGCGACTTCGCTCGATGCGGCCTGGCAGCTCGTCAAGGGCTGGAGCGCGGCGGAGCGTCAGGCGCTGCGCGACGCGGTTCCCACACAAGGGCTTGCGGCTACGATCGGCGGGCGCAAGCTCGCGGAGATCGCCGCCGAGGTCGTGGAGCTTTCGCGTGCCGGCCTTGCGCGCCGCGGTTTGAAGAACGCCGCCGGAGAGGACGAGACCCGTTTCTTGGCGCCGTTGCACGGCATTCTGGAGCGCGGCCAAAGCCTGGCCCAGGTGCTGGAAGCGCGCTATCGCGATGCCTGGCACGGCAAGGTCGAGCCCGTCATGACCGAGATGGCGCTCTGAATTTGCCGCAATCCACTTGAAAATCGTCGTTTCCAGCGGATTGCGCTGCGGAAATTAACCAGTTGGATGAAGCTTGCCGCTAACGTTGCGGCATGAGACGGATTCGATCGAGCTTTTCCGAGTTCATTCGCGACGAGCGTGGCGTGACCGCGATCGAATACGGTCTCGTCGCCAGCATCATCTCGATCACGATCATTGGGTCGCTCACCTATTTCGGCGAGCGGGTCAATACGTTCCTGGCGTCCGCGGCAGCCCCGCTAAAGGGCCCGTAATCTGTCTTATTCCGCCGCTGTCTTGAAGCTCGCCAGGTTGTCGAGGCTCTGGATGATGTGCTCGGCCAGCGCGTTCGACAGAACGGAGGGGTCGAAGCGGGTCCGCAACAGGCCGATCTTGCAGGACGGCAAGGTTGCGAAGCCTTCGGACGGGCCGAGGATGCGCATGCCCGGCCTGACGGCGCTCTCCGGCAGCACCGAAATCGCGAGCCCGGCCAGCACCGCAGCGCCGACCGCGGTCGAATTCCAGCTCGCATAAAGCACGCGGAAGCGCCGCCCCTTCGATTCCAGCGCATCGACCGCAGCCTGCCGCCAATTGCAGGTCGGCCGCCCCAGCGCCAGCGGCAGCGGGTCCTCCTCATGCACGCTATGGCGTGCCGAGGTGACCCAGAGCAGCGGCTCGATGCGGATGATCTCGCCCTGCCCGCGGCTTTCGACATGGGTGATGATCGCAAGGTCGATATCGCCGGTCGCGATCCGCTCCGCCAGCATCGGCGTCGGCTCGCAGACCACCGTGACCTCGGCGCGCGGATTCGAATGGGCGAAGCGCGCCAGGATCTCCGGCAGGTAGCGGTCGGCATAGTCGTCGGGCACGCCGAGGCGGATGCGGCCCTTGAGATCCGCATCGGCGAAGGAGGCGACGCATTCGAGATTGAGCCGCACGATCCGGCGGGCATAGTCGAGCAGCCGCTCGCCGTCCTCGGTCAGCTTGGCATGGCGCCCGTCGCGCCCGAACAGGGGGCGCCCGACCCGCTCCTCCAGCCGCTTCATCTGCATGGAAACGGCCGATTGCGTCTTGAAGACGATCTCGGCGGCGCGGGTGAAGGAGCCGGTATCGGCGATCGCGACGAAGGTCTTGAGCTGATCGGCATCGAGCACATGGGCCATGGGCGATCCCCGTCACTGTTCATCAATATCAGTGTTGCGAGACATCATAACCATTCGTTTGGCTGATGACCAGAGCCTCGCTAAGGTCCCGGTGCTCTCCAAAGCCTTCCGTCAATGGCGCGTCCGGGCGGGATGGAGAAGCCAAGATCCACGTTCCGCACTGCCAAAGGAGGCCGTCATGCTGCTCATGACCATCACCGCGAAGTCGCTCTCGTCCGTTTCGGCCGGCGTCACGCGTGTTGCCACCATCGGAGCTGCGGGAACGATTCAACTCGTGCGTGCGCTGATCCATCGTCGTGAGGTGATGCGCCTGGGCGCCGAGCTCGACGAGCGCGGCCTCAAGGATATCGGCCTCGTGCGCTCCGATATCGACGGTGCGCTGGCGGCGTCCTGGCTGGACGACCCGTCCGCTGTTCTGGCCGAGCGTTCGCGCTCCTCGTCGAATCTCGCCGCCGCGCGGCGCGATCATGCCCTGCGCCATGCCGGCGCGGCGCCGATGCTGGCCGCGAAGGCCGATATCACGGTTGCACGCTGCGCCTGACCCCTTGGCGACAGCGTTCCTGCGGGCGGGAGCTTCGTGCTTCCGCCCTTTTTCATGTCTTCAGCAGATGAAGAGCTGAAGCCGCCTCAGCGACGGCCCTGTCCGCCGCCGAGCATGGCGTCAAGGATCGATTTCAACGCGTTCTGGTGATCGTCCTGGATCTGGCGGCCGTGCTCGAACATCTGGTTGAGCGCGTCGAGGCCGATCGAGCCTGGCCCATTGGCGGCGGAAGAGGGAGCTGCCTCCTCCGGCTCGGGTTCCGGCGCGGGCGCACGTCGCGGCGCGCTGCGGGGAGCGGGAGCCGGTTCGGGCGCAGGTTGCGGGGCCATGCCGCCGAACATGCCGCCGAGAATCTGGCCGAGCCCGCCGAACGGGTCGGAGGGAGCGGCCTGCGGAGAAGGCTGCGGTTGGCCGCCCTGGCCGAACATGCCCTTGAGGATGGCTTCGAACGGATTGGCCGGCATCTGCGGCTGCTGTGGCGCCGGCTGCATGCCCGGCATCTGGCCACGCATCATCTCGGCGAACTGGCCGAGGATACCGCCCAGTCCTTCGTTGCTCGACGTCTTGGACAGGCCGCCCATCAGCATCGCGGCGATGACCGGCAGCATCTGCTTGAGGATCGCCTGGGAGACGCCGCTGGTCGCAGCCGCTTGAGCTGCGATCGCCTGGCTGACCTCGCGCGAGCCGAAGAGCTGGCTCAGCACGTCGTTGCCGGCTGTCTGGGCCCCGGTCGGGATGCCATAGCCGCCGGCCTCGAAGAAGCGGGCATAGGGCGAGGCCGTCATCATCTGCGCCAGCGAGCCGAAGGCGTAAGGGTCGCGCGTCTGGCGCTGCAGCCCCATCGAGAAGGCGGGCAGCAGGGCGTCGAGCGCGGCCTGGGTCTGCTGCATGGTCAGGCCGTATTGCTGGGCGAGATTCGGCAGCGCTTGGCCGCTCTGGGCCGATTGCATGATATCGAACAGGTTCATCATCGACGCTTCTCCCCGGCCGGCCGTTTGGCTCGATGCCTAGGACGACGATAGCAGGGTGTCCTTGCCTGGCAAATCGATCGTGGCGCTGGGTTGCGCCGCCTTGCGTTCCAGCCTTGTGATGCCGCGGAACGCGAAGACCAGCGCGAGCACGCCGAAGGCGACGGCGCCCAGCGCCGAGCCGGCGAGGGCGCCCTTCGGCCCGGCGAGATGGGCGCCGAAGATGGCGAGCGGCATGGTGCCGAGCGTGGCGCGGCCCCAGCTGAACAGCGTCGACAGGAACGGCATGCCGAGATTGTTGAAGGCGGCATTGGCGACGAAGAGCATGCCGACGAAGATCCACATCGGCCCGGCGATCAGGCAGAAGAACAGGACGAGCTCCGCCGTCAGCCCCGTGGCGTGGAAGGCGGAGACGATAGCGCCGCGGAAGACGAAGAGCAGTGCCCAGGAGACGAGGACGGAGGCCCCGGCGAAGATCGCCGCATCGGTCAGCCCCCGGCGCATCCGGTCGAAGCGCCCGGCGCCCCAGTTCTGGCCGAGGATCGGCCCGACCGCACCCGACAGCGCGAAGAGCACGCCGAAGGCGACCGGCACCAAGCGGTCCATGATCGCAAGCGCCGCCACCGCCGCATCGCCGAAGCGGGCCACCACGCCGGCGAAGACCGCATTGGCGATCGGGTTCGAGAGATTGGTCAGGATCGCCGGGCCCGCGATGGCGAAGGTCCGGGCGCTGTCCTGCCGGATCAAGGCGAGGCGCGGCCGCTCGATCATGTCGTGCACGACGACGCAGCCGTGGAAGCCGATGGCGCAGATGATGATCCGCGCCAGCACGATCGCGATCGCCGCGCCGTCCGGCCCGAGCCCGAAGCCGAAGATCAGCAGCGGGTCGAGCCCGGCGGTGACGATGCCGCCGCCAAGCGTCACGAACATCGCCCGCCTGGCGTCGCCGATGGCGCGCAGGATGCCGGAAAAGCCCATGCCGACCGCCATCAGGATGTTCGACGGCAGCACGATATGCAGGAAGGAGAGGGCGACCGCATGCGACTGGTCATGCGCGCCGAGAAGCGTCAGCAGCCGGGGCAGCAACGGCAGGGCGACAAGCGACAGGGCGAGCGCGACGATCGCCGAGAGCGCCATGGTCGAGGCCGCGATGCGCCGCGCCGCCGGGCGGTCGCCCGCGCCGACGCTGCGCGAGGTCAGCGCGGTGACGGCGATCATCAGGCCGACATTCACCGAAACCATCAGGTAGAGCACGATCGTGGCGAAGCCGACGCCGGCCGTCGCCTCCGGCCGCCCGAGCCAGGAGACGTAGAGCAGCGACAAAAGGTCGACGACGAACACCGCCATCAGGCCGACCGAGCCTGTCGCGGTCATCACCGCGACATGGCGCATCAGCGGCCCCTCGAGGAAGACGGCCTGTGACGGCCGCGCGGTCGCCTCGCTCATCGCTCGGGCTCGCCGACGCCGCCGACCGCGATCTCGGCGCCGCCATCCTCGATGACCTGCCGCGTCTCGGGCGTGAGCGGCTTCGACTTGCCCTTGGGCGCGACGAGCGGCTCGGGCGAGACGCGCGGCACGCGGTTGATCGCGGCGGCGAGCCCTTCGTGGAACTGGATCTCCATGCGCTGCGCGTCGCGGTCGCGGACATGGTCGATCACGAGCTCGGCCTCGTCGCGGGTCAGGCCCAGCGTCTCCAGGGTGACGCGGCCGAAGCCCAGCGCCGATTCGAAGGTCTCGCGCATCTGGAAGTCGACATTCGCCTTCATCAGCTCGATCGCGTGGATGCGGTCATAGGCGCGGACATGCAGGCGCACGCTCGGGAATTCGGCCTTGACCATCTCGACGATCCGCAGCGCCGCCTGCTTGTCGTCGACGCAGACGCAAAGGACGCGCGCCTTGCCGGCGCCGGCCGCACGCAGCACGTCGAGCCGCGTGCCGTCGCCATAGTAGATCTTGAAGCCGAACTGCGCGGCCGAGCGGATGCGCTCGACATCGGAATCGATGACGGTCACCTCGATATGCTGGAGCAGCAGCGCCTGCGTCACGATCTGGCCGAAGCGACCGAAGCCGATCACCATCACCGGGCTGTCGCCGGCGCCTTCGTAATCCTCGTCCATCGTCGCCGGCTTGATGCGCGCCAGCAGCACCGCGTCGATCATCTTGGCGACGACCGGGCCGAGCAGCATGCTGATCGCCGCGAGCGCGGTGACCATCGCCGCTTGCCGGGGGCTGAGCAGCCCGTTCGCGAGGCCGAGCGGTAGCAAGACGAAGGCGAATTCACCGGCGGGCGAGAGCAGGGCGCCGGCCCGTACCGCCTCGAGCCAGGACGAGCAGGACAGTCGGAGGATCGAGGTCACGACCGCGATCTTGAACAGCACGAGCAGGGGCGCGGCCAGCGCAAGCAGCAGCCAGTTGTCGGCGACGAGCCTGAGGTCGAGCGACATGCCGACCGCCATGAAGAACAGGCCGAGCAGCACGCCGCGGAAGGGCTCGATATCCGCCTCCAGCTCGTGCCGGAAATGCGAGTCGGCCAGCATCACGCCGGCCAGGAAGGCGCCCATCGCCATCGAGAGCCCGACATGCTCCATCAGCAACGCCGAGCCCAGCACGATCAGCAGCGCGGCCGCCGTCATCACGTCCTTGGCGCCGGTATGCGCGAGGATGCGGAAGAACGGATTCATCACATAGCGCCCGGCCAGCACGATCAGCACGAGTGCGAGAAGCGCGATGCCGAGGCTCGCCAGGGCCATCATCGGGCTCCCGGCTTCCTGCCCGCCTGTGGTGGCGAGCAAAGGCAGCAGCGCCAGTACGGGCGCGATCGCCATGTCCTGGAACAGCAGGATCGAGAAGGTGCGCCGGCCATAGGTCTCGTTGCCGTCGCCGCGCTCCTCCAGCAATTGCAGCGCGATCGAGGTCGCCGATAGCGCCAGCGAGACGCCGACCGCGATGGCGCCTGCCACCGACAGGCCGAAATACCAGCCGGCCAGCCCGATGCCGCCGGCACTGAGCACCATCTGCGCCAGGCCCGAGCCGAGAATGTCCTTGCGCATCGAATAGAGCCGCGCGGGCTGCAATTCGAGACCGACCAGGAAGAGCAGCAGCACGACGCCGATCTCGGCCGTGCCGCGGATCGCGTCGGGGTCCTTGATCACGCCGAGGATCGAGGGGCCGATGACGATGCCCGCCGCCAGATAGCCCAGCACCGCCGACTGGCCGAGCTTGCGGAAGAGCGGGACAGCGATCACCGCCCCGGCGCAGAAGGTCAGGATCGGCGGGAGATAGCTGGCATGCGAGGCGGCGTCGGCCATGCGGAACTCAGGGTTTTGGAACGGGCTTGGCGGTCCGGCGCGACGCTCGGCGTGGCGGTCCGTCGCTCTATCTAGGCTTTCGATGACGATCCTGCGAGAGGCAATCGGCATGGCCGCCAAGTCTTCGAGCCGTGCGGGCAACTACTGGAGATGAAGCTGTCGAACCTCCGCCGTCATTCCGGGGCGGGCCGAAGGCCTGAGCCCGGAACCCAGAGCCGATGTCCTTGCTCATGTGGGCGGTGGCCCAGTCGCGTCCTTTCGGAAACGCCATCGGTTCTGGGTTCCGGGCTCTTCGCTGACGCGAAGCCCCGGAATGACGATCGTGTCGCTCTCTGCCGCTTCGCTTCCTTGACATCGCCCCGATCCCGCCGAAAGAAGACGCGGACTGATCGGAGTTTCCCCTGCGCGTGACCAAGCCGCCGCTCGACATCCTGCTTTGCGCCCCGCGCGGCTTCTGCGCCGGCGTCGTGCGCGCCATCGACGCCGTCGAGAAGGCGCTGAAGCTGCATGGCGCGCCGGTCTATGTCCGCCACGAGATCGTCCATAACAAATACGTCGTCGAATCCCTGAAGCGGAAAGGCGCGGTCTTCGTCGCCGAGCTCGACGAGGTGCCGGACGAGACGCGTCCCGTGATCTTTTCGGCCCATGGCGTCGCCAAGGCGGTGCCGGCCGCCGCCAAGGCGCGCAATCTCTTCGCCATCGACGCGACCTGCCCGCTGGTCACCAAGGTCCATCGCGAGGCCGAGGTCCATCACAAGCGCGGCCGTCATATCCTGCTCGTCGGCCATGCCGGCCACCCCGAGGTGATCGGCACGATGGGGCAATTGCCCGAGGGCGCGATCACGCTGATCGAGACGCTGGACGATGTCGCGACGCTTCAGGCGCCGGAAGGCCAGCCGCTCGCCTATGTCACCCAGACCACGCTCTCGGTCGACGACACCCGCGAGATCGTCGAGGCGCTGCAGGCTCGATTCCCGGAGCTGATCGCCCCGCACAAGGAAGACATCTGCTACGCCACGACCAACCGCCAGGAGGCGGTGAAGCGCGTCGCCCCACAGGTCGACGGATTGATCGTCGTCGGCTCGCCCAATTCTTCGAATTCGCAGCGCCTGCGCGAGGTCGCCGAGCGCGCCGGCTGCCCGGTGGCGCGGCTCGTCCTGCGCACCGACGAGATCGACTGGTCGGTCTTCGGCGATATCCGCAGCCTCGGCATCACCGCCGGCGCGAGCGCGCCCGAGGTGCTGGTCGAGGAGATCATCGACGCTTTCGCCGCGCGCTATGACGTCCGCGTCGAGACCGTCTCGACCGCCGACGAGAACGTCTTCTTCCCGCTGCCGCGCGAATTGCGCGGCGAGGCGACGCCGGACGCGGCCGAATAATCCAAGAGAAGAGTACGATCGTGGCCGTCTATACCGAAGTGCCCGATGACGAGATGGCCGCCTTCGTGGCGCGCTACGGCATCGGCGATCTCCTCTCCGCCAAGGGCATCGCCGAGGGCGTCGAGAACTCGAACTACCTGATCCGCACGACGCAGGGCGCCTTCATCCTCACGCTCTACGAGAAGCGGGTGAATCCGGACGACCTGCCGTTCTTCCTCGGCTTGATCCAGCATCTCGCCGCGCGCGGCGTCATCTGCCCGCAGCCCGTCAGCGACAGCCGCGGCGAGATGCTCGGCCGTCTCGCGGGGCGCCCGGCCGCGATCGTCACCTTCCTCGACGGCCTCTCGGTGCGCCGCCCCACCTCCGCCCATTGCCAGGAGCTCGGCCGCGGCCTCGCGCTGCTGCACCAGGCCGGCGCCGATTTCACGATGGAGCGGGTCAATGCGCTTTCCGTGCCGGGCTGGCGGCCATTGGCCGAGCAGGCCGGCCCCGACGCCGACAAGGTCTCGCCCGGCCTCGCCAAGCGCGTCGCTGCGGAGATCGCCGTGCATGAGGCAGGCTGGCCCCAAGGATTGCCGCGCGGCGTCATCCACGCCGATCTCTTCCCCAACAACGTCTTCTTCATCGGCAGCCGGCTCTCGGGTTTGATCGACTTCTATTTCGCCTGCACCGACGCCTACGCCTACGACCTCGCGATCTGCTTGAACTCCTGGTGCTTCGAGGCCGACGGCTCGTTCAACCTGACCAAGGGCCAGGCGATGCTCGCGGGCTACGAGAGCGTGCGGCTCTTGAACGAGGCGGAGGTCGAGGCGCTGCCGCAACTCTGCCGTGGCTCCGCCCTGCGCTTCCTGCTGACGCGCCTGGTCGACTGGCTGAACGTCCCGCCCGGCGCGCTGGTCAAGCCGCATGATCCGCTCGAATACGATCGGAAGCTCGCGTTCCACCAGCGCGTCGCCGACGCGCGCGAATACGGGCTGAAGCGATGAGCGGCGACACTGTCGAAGTCTGGACGGACGGCGCCTGCTCGGGAAACCCCGGCCCTGGCGGCTGGGGCGCGATCCTGACCTTCAACGGCGTCGAGAAGGAGCTCTCCGGCGGTGAAGCCCAGACCACCAACAACCGCATGGAACTGATGGCGGCGATCGCCGCGCTGGAGGCGCTGAAGCGCCCCGTCACGGTCGCGCTCCACACCGACAGCCAGTATCTGCGGCAGGGCATCACCGGCTGGATTCATGGCTGGAAGAAGAACGGCTGGAAGACGGCCGATCGCAAGCCGGTCAAGAACGCCGAACTCTGGCAGCGTCTCGAAGCCGCGCTTGGCCGCCACAAAATCGAGTGGAAATGGGTCAAGGGCCATGCCGGCGACGAGATGAACGAGCGGGCCGATGCGCTGGCTCGTGCCGGCATGGCGCCGTTCAAGCCCAATGCCAGATAACCGATAAGCTGTCGTCGGTTGGGGCTGCGGGATGATCGACCTGCCTGCGGCTGCTCGAGTCGATAACAGCGACGCCGGGTTTCTCGTGACGTTATTCCATGGGCGCTATCGGCATCGTCGATTATAGCGCGCAGAGTGCTCGGCACAAAATATAAATGAGCCGAAAGGTATTCTCTGTTGAGGAAAATTATCGCCTGTTTATCGATATTATCTGTAATATATTTTGCTGTATCGATATAAAATCGCCTCTTAGCTCGGTTTTAGAAGCGAAGCATCGCTGATATAAACGAATTAATCTTCGAGTTTCTGAGTTCGATTGTGGCGACGCGGCCGGGCGCGCATTCAAATTCTAGCTTCCGGTAACGCAAAAGCCCTGCCTTCCGGGGAGAAGGCGCTTTGATCGCGACCCGAAGCTTCACAAAGCGCAACCCGTTGCGCGTCTGCGCGGGCGCGTGGAGTTCGGCACACACCCTAACGGAGCGATCCATATCGTCGCGCTTCGGAAGGAGCCGTCGACGGGAACTTCGCGGGCCAAGCGGCGCCCATGCGTCCCGTTGCTGCCTTCGTGCATTGAGGAGGCAGGGGCTGATGTCGATCAGTCACATCATCTCGCGAGCCCGATGGCGATGGAGTGACGATCGCTAGCGCCTCACCAGGCGGACAAGCCCCTGCGGTCTCGCGACCCAATCGGGATTCTTTCGAGAAGCGCGTGCCGCGACGGCATGGCGGCGCGTTTCCAGAGGAGCCGTCCGCGCGCGAGCGTTCCGGGACGGCGCAGGAGTCCATGAGATCGAGGCCTGGCATGCAGGAGACCCTTCTCAAACGGCCCCCCGTTCTGTTGGGATCGGCTTCCGCGGGTGGGACGCTCGCCGCCATGCGTCACCTCGCCGGTTACGGCGTCGGCGTCAATGTCGTCGCTGATCACGCCTTTTGTCCGGCCGCGTGGTCGCGCTGTGCCACGCGTCACTATGCCGGGCCGGTCGAAAGCGACAGCATGCGCTATCTCGACCGGCTGCTCGCGATCGGAAAAGCCGAGCCCGGCCAGGTGCTGCTGCCGACCTCCGACGATCTGGTCTGGCTCTATACCTCCAACGCGTCGCTGCTCGCGCGCTATTTCCGCCTGTATCAGCCGCCGATCGAAACCATCCGGCGCATCCTCGACAAGGCGTTGCTCGAAGAAGCCGCGCTGAGCGCCGGGCTTGCCGTTCTGCCGAGCTGGAACCCCCAGAATCTCGACGAGCTTGCCGAGATGGCGCCGCATCTGCCTTATCCGGTCCTGATCAAGCCCCGGACGCATGTCCATCGCTTGCGAAACGACAAGGGCGTCGTCGTGCGTTCGCCGGCGGAGCTGGTCGCCGAATATCCCCGCTTCCTCGCCCGCGAGCGCTACCGTTTCGACGACATGCCGCGTGCGCCGGATGCCGTGCGCCCTGTGATCCAGAAATTCGTCGAGATCGGGCGCGAAGGCGTGATTTCCATCTCCGGCTTCATCGGACGCAGCGCCGATGTGTTCGTGAGCCGGCGCTCCACCAAGATCCTGCAGCGCTCGCGGCCGGTCGGGGTCGGCGTGTGCTACGAGTCGTGCCCGGCCGAACCCGCCTTGTCCCAGGCGGTCGAGCGCCTCTGCCGCGCGCTGGACTATTTCGGGCTGTTCGAGGTCGAGTTCATCCTTCACGACGGCGCCTGGGCGGTCATCGACTTTAACCCGCGCCTGTTCAACCAGATCGGCCTCGACCTGCGCCGCGGGCTGCCGCTGCCGATGCTGGCTTATCTGGATGCGCTCGGCGAGGCGGAAGCCGTGCGAACGCTCGCCGCCGAGGCGCAGCACGAGGACCCGGCCGAGAAGGTCGTCTTCTGCGATACCTTCACGCTTCACGCGATCCTGCTGGCGCAGGCGCTCTGCCTGCGCGCGCGCCCCCGGCATCTCGCGCATTGGCTGGCCTGGGCGGCGCAGAACCGCGCGCGCATGGTCCATCTGGCTTCCGATCCCAACGATCCGATGCCGGGCGTCATCCATATCCTGTCCGAGCTCTATCTCGGATTCCGGGCGGCGCCGCGGTTCGTGCGAACCATGCTTCCGTCCTCCCCCATGGTCGCGCGCGAGCTGTGAGCATGGGCAAGCAACTCGTTGCGATCATCGGTGGCGGTCCCTACGGGCTCTCGCTGGCGAGCCATCTCGCGGCCCGCAATATCGCGCACCGCATCTTCGGCCAGCCCATGGCCTTCTGGAGCCAGATCGCCAGCGCCGGGTCGCGGCGCTATCTCAAATCCTATTGCTTCGGGACGAATATCTCGTCGCCCCATCCTGGCGCGACCTTTGCCGATTACAACGAGCCGCTCGGCCTGGAGACCTTCGAGCCGTGCTCGATCGCGAATTTCGCGGACTATGGGCGCTGGTTCCAGCGACGGCATGTCGACTGGATCGAGCCCGTCGATGTCGCGAACGTCTCCCGGCGGGGGCAGAGCTACCGCCTGACGCTCGGCAATGGCGACGAGGTGGAGGCGACCGAGGTCATCGTCGCCACCGGCCTCTCGAATTTCGCGAAGGTGCCGCATGTCTTGCGGGCATTGCCCGGTCCGTTCGTCACGCACACGGCCCGGGTCGACAGTTTCGCCGCCTTCCAGGGCCTCGAGGTCGCGGTGATCGGCTCGGGCCAGTCCGCCCTCGAGGCCGCCGCGCTCCTCCATGAGGCCGGCGCGTCGCCGCGCTTGCTGGTCCGCAAACCCTCGACCTTGTGGATGACCCGCGGGAGCCGCACGCCGACGCTCTGGCAACGGGTCCGCTGGCCGATCTCGGCGCTGGGGGGCAGCCCGAAATCATGGGCCCTGATGCAATTGCCCGGTGCCTTCCATCGGCTGCCGGCCTGCGGGCGTGCGCTCGTCCTGAAGAACTTCCTGCCGCCCGAGGGCGCGTGGTGGCTTCGCGAGCGCGTCGAGGCGCTGGTGCCGACCGAGCATGACACGGCGGTCGTCGAAGCACGGGCGATCGGCAATCGCGTCTCGCTACGCTTGCGGCAAGGTTCCGACGGCAAGGAGCGCGAGCTGCTCGTCGACCATGTGATCGCCGGCACGGGCTATGAAGTGAATGTGGAGCGCATCCCGTTCCTCGCACCCGAACTGCGCGGTACCATCGCCCGGCATGGCTCCGCGCCCAGGCTCGATACGTCCTTTCAATCCTCCATCCCCGGGCTGCGCTTCGCCGGCCCGGCCTCCTCGATGAGCTTCGGCCCGGTCTTCCGTTTCGTCGCGGGGGCCGAATACACCGCACGCACGATCGCAGCCGCCCTGTCCCGGCCGGCGGGCGCCCGCGCATGAACGCCGCCAGCCTGCCCGTCATCGTCCTGCCGGGTGCGAGCGGCCACGCCCCGGATTGTGCGCCGTTCTGCGCCGACCCGTCGGACCGGGAGCGTTTCGTCGCGCTGCGCTATCCGGACTGGCAGAGCTATGCCGGCGCCGGCCTCAGCGGAGATGCCCTGGTCAACGCTCTCGCGGAGGATATCAGGCAGCGGGTTCCGCAGAGACCGGTCGTGCTGCTCGGCGTATCGATCGGCGGGCATTTCGCCTATGCGACCGCGCTGCGTCTCGAAAGTCTCGGCTGCTCCGTCGCGGGTTTGTGCATCATCGATGCCGGTACCATCGCGGTCGCGCGATCGGCGCATTGGAAGGCTCGCCTCGTCGCCGATGCGGCCGATCTTCTCCGCCGCGGGCGTCCCGGCGCCGTCCTGCTCTTGGCCCGGCATCTCGCCTGGCGCGGCCTGTTTCGCCTCGCCGGAGACCGCCTGCCTGCGCTCGCGCGAGACCATGCCGCGCTGCTCAACCGGATCGGCATGCTCGATTCGATTTTTGCGGAAGAGCTGAGCATGCGGCTCCTGATCCGCATCACGGCCGCCTGGATGCCAGGTCTCGACGATCACGCAACGCATTTGCGGGCGCCGGCCGTCCTGCTGCGCACCGGCGTGACGGCATCGAACGACAATGTTTGGCGTGGGCGCTGCCCGAGCCTGAGCATCATCGACATCCCCGGCAATCACGAGACGCTGTTCGAGGCCGAGAATGTCGGCGCGCTGCGTTCGGCCTTTCTGGCGGCGACCGTGGAGTGGAATGGCGCCATCCAGGCGGCCCCGTGAAGGCGCGGCAGCCGCGCCTTCCGAGCGGCTGCCAGGGTCAAGCCCGGGACCACCGCGTGTTTCCGAGCTAAGGCGTCAAGCTATGCCGTTCATGCAGGTAGTGGGTCAGGCGCAGGAGCGGTCGCATGCCGAGCGCTTCGGCCAAGCGGATCGAGGCGATATTGTCCTCATGGACCTGGTAGCGCGCCAGCAAGCCGCGCCGGCCCAATTCATCGAGCGCTGCGCCGACGACGCGCGATCCGAGGCCGCGCCCGCGCCGGTCGGGCCGCGTGACCACGCCGCCGATCTCCCAGACATTACCGTGGCTTTCGAAGGCGAAGCAGACGGAGAGCGGGTCGTCGCCGGAGTCGATCAGGCAGGTGAAAGCCCGCCCATCCGCCAGCAGCGGCGAGAGCCATGCTCGCTCGTGTTCCTGCGTGCGATAGAGCGCGTACATCGCATTCGTGGCGCTGTTCGCGACGAGGGCGCCACCGTGATCGGGACGGCGTTCGGGCGATGTGAACGACAGGAAGCTGGTCTTGCGCAGGAGCGGATAGCGCCGCTGGACCACATCGCGCTCGGCGGCGCTGCCGAGCTTGAAGACGATGCCGCCATCGGCCGGAAGCTCGGCGAGCAACGCTTCCGTCAGCGCGGCGTCGTCACTGCGGAGCAGGGCGGCATGGGTCGCGGTCGGATAGGTCTTGCGATCGTAGTCGCTGGCCGCGGTATCGAGCAGGACGAGCGTCGCCGTGCCGAACTCCGAGTGCCGCTGAAACGCACGAGTGTGCGCGGGAAAGGCCGCGAGATGTTTCAGCAGGACGACATTGCCGAGCGGATCGGCGCCGAGCCGCTCGACGATCTCATCCCTGTCGCGGATCGCGATCACACCCCGTTGGCGCCTCAGCCGAGCGGCTGGCGGTAGACGATGAAGCCGGACTTGTCGGCGACCTTGTCGTAGAGCGCCTGTCCCTGCAGGTTGGATTCATGCGTCTGCCAGTAGACGCGAAAGCAGTTCTTCGCCCGCGCCATCTGGTTGACGGCCTCGATCAGCTTGCGGCCGACGCCGGTGCCGCGCGATTCTGGCACGGTGAACAGGTCCTGGAGGTAGCAGATCGGCTTCTCGCTCCAGGTCGTGCGGTGGATCACCCAGTTGACCATGCCGAGCGGCTTGTCGCCCTCGAAGGCGAGAAAGCCGCCCATCGGCTCCTCACCGCCGGTCAGCCGCCCGAAGGTGATCGCGTCGATCTCCGGCGGCAGCGTCGCCTTGTAGAAGGTCAGATAGCCATGCCAGAGAGGCGTCCAGGCATCCCGGTCGGTCGCGGCAAGCGGGCGAATGGTGATCTCGGACATCGGTTAATCTCCTCCGGCCCGGAAGCTAGCCGGGGCTTGCCGGCTTGTCTCATGACAAGCGCAGATCGGATTGATCAACCGGGTTGGTCCGATGCGAGGAAGCGCTCGACAGCGTTGGCGCTCAAAGCCTGAGCGGGATCTTCCCTCCAAAGATCGAGAATGATGGCTGCCAGGCGGGCTCTCGCCCGCCGCTGCTGCTGGCCGCCGACGGTGCTGACGCTGTTCACCGCGATCCAGGCTGCGTCGAAGGCGCTAGCCAATTTTGCCAGTTCCGCAGGTTCGGCAACGAAGCCTTGAAACGGCATGTCCTCACCCATGCGCCAAAGAGGTGGAACAGCTTAAGGGGGGGTGTACTGCTCGCAATGTCAAAAGCTGGGTCCGCTTATGACCCTTTGCAGACATCCCGGAGTGGCAACTAATGGCCTAGGAAGCCGTTTTATCACCAACCCTGATCAGGAAGGCTTCGCGTTCTGCGAGCATCTCTTTCTCACTTCGAACGACAACGTCTTCGTAAAGTTCCGCAGCCATCAGCGTTTTGCCATTCTCAAGGATCGTTATGCGCTTAGTGGCTTCAGACGGGCGCGGCATCATCACGCGCTCCGTGCCAAACCACCAATTCAGCATTTTTTGGAACAAGCTCATGGCCTAAAGCTACATATCGGAGGTTAATGCCGAGCTTCGAGAAACGTCAGCTTCCGACCCGTTGCAGACATTGCCCTATCCGGGCAGCCCACAAAAAAGCCCGCGCATCATCTGCGCGGGCTCCGATTTCTCTCCGTGCCCTGAGGCTCAGAGCTTGGCGAGCATCGCCTCGGCGCCGGAGGCTTCCGCCTTGCCGGCGGCTTCCTCGACGCTGAGCACCTTCACCACCCCGTCCTCGACCAGCATCGAGTAGCGCTGCGAGCGGGTGCCGAGGCCGAAGCCCGAGCCGTCCATCGAGAGGCCGATCTCCTTGGCGAAATCGGCGTTGCCGTCCGAGAGGAACTCGATCACGCCGGCGCCGCCGGTCGCTTTCGACCAGGCATCCATGACGAAGACGTCGTTGACGCCGGTCACCATGATGGCGTCGACGCCCTTCGCCTTGATCTCGGCCGCCTTCTCGAGGAAGCCGGGCAGGTGGTTGCGGTGGCAGGTCGGGGTGAAGGCGCCGGGAACGGCGAAGAGCACCACTTTCTTGCCGGCGAACAGGTCGTCGGTCGTGCGCGCGGCCGGGCCGTCGGCGGTCATGACGCGGAACGTCGCCTGGGGAAGCTTGTCACCCACTTTGATGGTCATGAGCCTGTGTCTCCGTGAAGCCTGCGGCCGACAGGGCCGCCCGGCTTCAGGGATTACGGCTTGCCGGCGGGGATGTCGAGTTCCAGACGCGTCTCGATCGGCCGTGGCGTGCCGCGCACGGTGAAGATCAGCGGGATCGGGCCGGCCGCGCCCTTCGGCCGTTCGTCGATCCGAATCTGCGCGAGGACGGTGCCGTCCGCCTGTGGCGCCAGCCGGGTCTTGCCGAAGGACCACATGCCGGAGCCTTCGACGAAGACGTCCTGGATGCTGCCGTCCGGCGGCGGCTGCAGGATGAGCCGCAGGCCGGGGTCCACCACGCTGTCATCCGGCCCGGCCTCGACGATCGCGATCTTCTCCTTGTGCGGGCCGGGCTTGGCCGGGACCGGCACGCGCGCCTCGTAGTCTTCGAGGCGCGGGGAGGTGACGGTCGTCACGCCGGGTTCGAGCCACAGGCTGGCCTCGCCCTTGGCGGGAATGCAGATCTTCTCGCAGACCGCATAGTCGAGCTTCAGCACGACGAGGACGGGCCGCGACGGATCGACCGGCTGGACCGAGATCGGGATCACCACCTCGCCGACATAGCCGATCGAATAGCCGGCCGAATCCTGGAAGCGCTCGGGCACCGGCCAGCGCACGTCGAGCCCGCCGATATTGGTAGAGCCGGACCAGTCGAAGGCCGGCGGCACGCCGAATTGCCCGGGATTGCGCCAATAGGTCTTGTAGCCCGGCGACATCACGATCTCGACGCCGACGCGCTGCTTGCCCGCAGCCGTGGTCGGGCCGGCGATCAGGCGCAGCTTTGCATGCTCGCTCGCCGACCAGGGCGAAGACGCAGCCTCCGTCGCCGCCTCCTGGGCATGGGCGGCAGGGCCGAGCGCCAGGGGCAGCAGGGCCAGCAAGGGAAGAATGCGGTTCACGGCCCAGCCTTTAACGATTGCGAGCCTGAAAAGCGAACAAAACCTGTCTTCCTCCGCCGGTCCACGCTGATGCGACACATCGGCAGTTTCGCGCAGGATTGGGGCACAATCGGGATGCGGGCCGCGGGCCGAGCGGGTGCACGCGAACGTGATGCGGCAAAGCCGGCACGCGCGGCTTCTGCGCCGTTCGAGATGGGTCGGCTTCAGCCGAGCCTTGCCGACAAGCCTTGCCGATCCGGCCCGACAGCCTCTAGCATGGCTCCATGAAGATCGGCTCACAATCGCGCGCCAGCGGCCGCTCCTATCTCGACGGGCAATGCCTGATCGCGATGCCCGGCATGGCGGATACACGCTTCAGCCGCAGCGTCGTCTATGTCTGCGCCCATTCCGAGGACGGGGCGATGGGCATCATCGTCAACAAGCCGGCGGGCGACACGAAATTCCCGGAGCTGTTGGTCCAGCTCGATGTGATTCCCTCCGAGGAGGTGATCCGCCTGCCGAGTCGGGCCGAGCGCATGCAGGTGCTGCGCGGCGGCCCGGTCGAGACCAAGCGCGGCTTCGTCCTGCATAGCGCCGATTTCTTCCTGGAATCGGCGACCCTGCCGATCGACGAAGGCATCTGCCTGACCGCGACGCTCGACATCCTGCGTGCCATCGCCAATGGCGACGGGCCGGAGAATGCGGTGCTGGCCTTGGGCTATGCCGGCTGGGCCGCGGGGCAGTTGGAGGCCGAGATCCAGTCGAACGGCTGGCTGCATTGCGCCGCCGATCCCGAACTGCTCTTCGATGAAGGCGTCGAGACCAAGTACCAGCGCGCGCTCGGCAAGATCGGGATCGACCCGGCCTTCCTGTCGCGGGAAGCCGGGCACGCTTAAACCCTTCTCCCCTCGGGGGAGAAGGTGTCTGCGAAGCAGACGGATGAGGGAAGGGCCGCGCGAGCGGCCCTTTTTTCCGTGATGTGGCGCTGCCCTCATCCGTCAGCGCTGCGCGCTGCCCTCATCCGTCAGCGCTGCGCGCTGCCACCTTCTCCCCCGAGGGGAGAAGGATTCTCAAGCCGCCTCGGTCGCCGCAGCCGCGGCGGCGCCCATCAATCGCCGCGCTTCCGCCGCGCTCATCGGCTGGCCGAAGATGTAGCCCTGAGCATATTGGCAGCCGAGCTGGTAGAGCTCGATCGCATCCGACTCGCTCTCCGCGCCCTCGGCGACGACATCCATGTGGAGGTCGGCGGCGAGCTGCACGATCGAGCGCAGGATCACCGGCGGGCGGCCATTGCCCATCTGGCGCACGAAGCTCTGGTCGATCTTGATCGTGTCGAAGGGGAAGCGCTGCAGGTAGGACAGCGATGAGTAGCCGGTCCCGAAATCGTCCAATGAGAGGCCGGCGCCGAGATCGCGGATGCGCTGCAGCATCTGCGCGGCATATTCCGGGTTCTCCATGACGAGGCTCTCGGTGATTTCGAGCTTCAGCGTGCCCGGCAGCACGCGCCGGCGCCCGAGCACCGTCTTTACGTCATGCAGCAGGTCGTGGCGCAGCAATTGCCGGCTGGAGACGTTGACGCTGGCGAAGATCGGCGGATCGACTTCGAGCGCCGCCTGCCAGGCCTCCAGCTCGCGCGCCGTCTTGTCCATGACATAGACGCCGAGATCGACGATCAGCCCGGTCTCCTCGGCGATGGCGAGGAAATCCTGCGGCATCAGCCGGCCTTCGCGCGGATGGTCCCAGCGCACCAGCGCCTCGAAGCCTGCGATGGTGCGGTCCTCCAGCCGGACGATCGGCTGGTACATGACCTGGATTTCGTTGCGCTCGATCGCGCGGCGCAGGTCGCTTTCCAGCGCGAGGCGGTCGTTGCGGTCGGTCCGCATCGCCGGCACGAAGACCTCGATCTTGTTGCCGCCCTGGCGCTTGGCATGGGCCATGGCGAGCTCGGCATTCTTCAGCGCGTCTTCCTTGCGCGAGGCCGGCGCAGGATCGAACAGGGCAAGCCCGATAGAGGGCGTCAGCACGATCTCGCGCTCGGCATAGGTGATCGGCGTCGAGACGGCGCGGCGCACCAGCTCGGCCAGAGCCAGGATGCGCTCGGGATCGCGCTCCGAGACGAGGATCATCGCGAAGGTGTCGCCGCCGATGCGGGCCAGCGTGTCCTGCGCCCTGAGCAGGCGGCCGAGACGGCGCGCCAGCGTCAGCAGGATCGAATCGCCGGCCGAGAAGCCGACGGACTCGTTGACCTGCTTGAAGCGGTCGACATCGATGACGAGCACGGTCGGGCGGATATTGTCGTCGGCGCGGGTGAAGCCGAAGATCGCCCCTAGCCGGTCCTGGAACAGCTTGCGGTTCGGCAGGCCGGTCAGGTTGTCGTGGACGGCATCGTGCAGCAGGCGCTCCTGCGCGGTGCGCTGTTCGGTGACGTCAGCCAGCGTGCCGATGACACGGATGACCTCGCCGTCGGAGCCGATCACGGGCCGTGCCTTGACGTTGACCCAGTGATAGGCGCCGCTGGCGGCGCGCAGGCGCAGGTCGAGATTGAGCTTGCCGCGGCGCTGCTCCAGCACGGCGTCGAGCGTGACGCGATAGCGGTCGCGATCGGCCACATGCATATGCTCCAGCCAGCGCGCGGCCGAGCCTTCGAGCGAGCCCTTGGGCAGGCCGAGCAGCGTCTCGATCTGCGGCGAGACGAAGATCTTGTCGGAGCTGACATCCCAATCGAAGACGAGATCGCCCGAGCCGGACAGCGCGAGCGCCCGGCGCTCCGTATCCGAGACCAGCCCTTGCGAGATCGCGCCGCCGGCAAAAGCGTGCTGGATCACGGTGAAGCCGATCAACAGCACGATCAGGACGAGGCCGCCGAGCAGGGCAGGCGCCACCAGGTCGCGCTGGAACTGCCCGGTCACGGTGAAGCTCGCGGCGGTGACCCAGACCGCGAGCAGGAACCAGGTCGGGATCAGCATCACCGCCCGCTCGTAGCCATGCGTGGCCAGATGCACGACGAGGATGAAGCCGATCGCCGCCACCGCCGCGATCGATATGCGCGCGATGCCGGACGCCATCGGCGCATCGAACACCGCAAGGCCGATCAGGCCGGCGAGGCCGAGGATCCAGAGCAGCGTGACGTGGCCGTAGCGCACATGCCAGCGTGACAGGTTGAGATACGCAAAGAGGAAGACGAGCAGCGTCGCCGCCAGCACGACCTCCGCGCCGGCGCGATAGATGCGTTCGATCGCCGGCGTCAGCGGGAACAGGCGCTGGAAGAAGCCGAAATCGAGGCCGGCATAGGCAAGAACCGCCCAGGCCAGCGCCGCCGCGGCCGGGAAAATCACCGCGCCCTTGACCACGAAGATGATGGTCAGGAACAGCGCCAGCAGGCCGGCGATGCCGATGATGATGCCCTTGTAGAGCGTCAGCCCGTTGGTCTTCTGCCGATAGGCCTCGGCTTCGTAGAGATAGAGCTGCGGCAGGTTGGGCGATTTGAGTTCGGCGACGAAGGTCACGGTCGTGCCGGGGTCGAGCGTGATCAGGAAGACGTCGGCATCGGGGCTGGCTTCGCGATCGGGCGCGAGGCCCTGGCTCGCCGTCACCGCCTCGATGCGCTTGTCGCCGAGATCGGGCCAGATCACGCCGGAGCCGATCAGCCGGTGGAAGGGGGCGACCAGCAGACGGTCGATCTGCTCGTCGGAATCATTGGTGAGCGCGAACACGATCCAGTCCGGGCGCGCACCGGACTCGCGCGCCTTCACGGCGATGCGGCGGACGATGCCGTCCGGCCCCGGCGCGGTCGAGATCTGGATGACGTCGCCGTCCGACTTGTTGCGCTCGACGACATTGGTCAGGTCGATCACGGGGGCGTCGACGGGGACGCGGACGGCCTCGACGGCCTGGGCCGGCGCCGCAGCAGCGAGGCAGAACCACAGGGCGAGGCCGGCCAGGGCGAGGCCGGCCCGTAAGATGCGCTCGGAAATGGACAAGCTGTGCTCGGCTATCAGGCGGGAAGCGATCATTCGACGTTTAACGAAAAGCCCTATCGGCCGCTCATGGCAAGGGCAAGGCGAAGCGGGCCTGTGGTCAACCGCCGCAGTCACGGCCTGTGTCCGGGCAGGGCATCGGTGGACAGCACGGCGTAGAGCAGGTGATCGGCCCAGTTGCCGTTGATCTTGAGATAGGCCCGCGCCAGCCCCTCGTGCTGGAAGCCGACACGCTCCAGCAGGCGCCGCGAGGGCTCGTTATTGGGCAGGCAGGCCGCCTCGACGCGGTGCAGGGCGAGGTCGGAGAAGGCGAAGCGCACCGCGCCGCGCACGGCCTCCGTCATATGGCCCCGGCCGGCATGGTGATGCCCCATCCAGTAGCCGAGCGTGCAGGCCTGGGCGACCCCGCGCCGGATCAGCCCGAGCGTCAGCCCGCCGAGCAGCGTCTCCGTGCCGGTTTCGAAGATGAAGAGCGAATAGGCTTCGTCGGTCGAGATTTCGCGGGCGGCGCGCTTGGCGCGCAGGCGGAACGAGGCGCGGGTCAGGTCGTCCTCGTTCCAGGTCGGCTCCCAGGGCGTCAGGAATTCGCGGCTTTCCATGCGCAGCACCGCCCAGGCCGCGTGGTCGCTGGCCTGGGGCGCACGCAGATAGAGATTCGGCGTCCGGATCAGCGGGCGGCTCGGCGGCTCGCTCGGGAAACGGAAGAGCGCCATTGCCGGTCAGTCCGCCGCCCGGGCCGCCTGGCGCAGGCGCTTGGCCGGCGGCAGGCCATGGGTGGGACCGACAGCCGCGATCGTCGGCTGGTGCCCGAGCAGGGAACGGCCCGCAGCACGCACGTCGTCGAGCGTCACCGCATCGAGTCGGGCCGCAAGCTCCTCGCGCGGGATCGCGCGGCCGAAGAGCAGCACCTGCCGCGCCATCTGCTCCAGCTTGCCGCCGGGGCTCTCGAGCGAGGCCAGCAGGCCGACCTTCATCTGGGCGCGGGCGCGGGCGACTTCCGCCTCGCTGACATCCTCCGCCGCCTGGCGCAGGCAGCCGAGCGCGACTTCGATCAGCTCCCCGGCATCTTCCGGGGCCGTCCCGGCCCCGATGCCGAAGACGCCGCAATCGGAGAAGGGCCAGTGGAAGGCGTCGATCGCGTAGGCGAGGCCGCGCTGCTCGCGCACCTCCTGGAACAGGCGCGACGACAGACCGCCGCCGAGCACCGAGGCGAAGATCTGCAGCGGATAATGCGTGCCGCCGGTGAAGGGCAGGCCGGGCAGGCCGAGGACGAGATGGACCTGCTCCTCGTCGCTGCCGATGCGCGCTTCGCCGCCGCGATATTCGCCGGCCTCGCGGGCGAGGGGCGAGGCTGGGGCTGCCGGCAGCTTCGACAGATGCTCCTTGGCGAGCGCCACGAGCTCGTCGTGGTCGACGGCGCCTGAAGCCGCGAGCACCATGTTGCCGGCGTGGTAGTTGCGGGCGAGATAGGCGCGGATCGCGTCGGGCGTGAAGCCCTTCACCGTCTTGGCGGTGCCGAGGATCGGCCGGCCGATCGGCTGGTCCGGGAAGGCGGCTTGCAGGAAGCGGTCGTAGACGAGATCGTCGGGCGTATCCTGGACGGCCGATATCTCCTGCAGGATCACGCCCTTCTCGCGCTTCAATTCCTCCTCGGTCAGGGATGGCGAGGTGATGATGTCGGCGAGGATGTCGACGGCGAGGCCGAGGTCGGAGCCGAGCACACGGGCGGTGTAGCAGGTATATTCGACGGAGGTCGCAGCGTTCAGGTCGCCGCCGACGCTCTCGATCTGCTCGGCGATTTCCAGCGCGCTGCGCCGCGCCGTGCCCTTGAACGCCATATGCTCGAGCAGATGGGCAAGCCCGTGCTCGTTGGGCAGTTCGTCGCGCGCGCCGGCGCCGATCCAGATGCCGAGCGAGACGGTCGCGGCATGGTCCATGCGCTGCGACACCACGCGCAGGCCCGAGGGCAAGGTGGTTAACGCGACATCGGGGTCATGAGGGCCTTCCGGCCGCGCCGGAGCCGCCAGCTCGGCCTCCTCGATCGGGGCGGTCGCGCTCACGCTGCAGCCCCGCGAACGGCCCGCGCATGCTCGCGCACGAAAGCCTCGATCGTGCCGAGATCGTTCGGCAGCAGCGTCACGCGCTCCTTGCGCTCCATCAGGTCGGCGAGATGGGCGGGAAGCGCCGGCTCGACGCCGCTGGCAGCCTTCACCGCCGCCGGAAACTTGGCGGGATGGGCCGTGCCGAGCACGACCATCGGCGTCGCGGGATCGCGCTTCAGCGCCTGCCGGGCCGCACCCACGCCGATCGCGGTATGCGGATCGAGCAGATAGCCGGCCTCGGTCCAGCTCTTCCTGATCTCGTTTGCGATCTCGTCCTCGCTCTGCGAAGCCGCATCGAACTCGCTGCGGATGCGCTGGAGCGGCTTGGGCGCTATCTCGAAGCGGCCCGACTGCTGCAGCGATTGCATCAGGCGGCGCACGGCCGCTCCGTCGCGACCATGCGCTTCGAACAGCAGCCTCTCGAAATTCGAGGAGATCTGGATATCCATCGAGGGCGAGGTCGTCGCGTGGACGCCGCGCATCTCATAGGCGCCGGTCTCCAACGTGCGCGCCAGGATGTCGTTGCTGTTGGTCGCGATGCCCAGCCTTTCGATCGGCAGGCCCATCTGCTTGGCGACCCAGCCGGCGAGGATATCGCCGAAATTGCCGGTCGGCACCGTGAAGGAGACCTTGCGGCCCGGCCCGCCCAGCGAGACCGCCGTCGTGAAGTAATAGACCACCTGCGCGGCGATGCGGGCCCAGTTGATCGAGTTGACGCCCGAGAGCCCGATCTCGTCGCGGAAGGCGTGATGGTTGAACATCGCCTTCACGAGGTTCTGGCAGTCGTCGAAAGTGCCCTCGACCGCGATGGCATGGACGTTGTCGGCATCGACCGTGGTCATCTGCCGGCGCTGCACGTCCGAGACGCGGCCCTCAGGGTAGAGGATGAAGACGTCGACGCTCTTCAGCCCCTTGAAGGCGTCGATGGCGGCACCGCCCGTGTCGCCCGAGGTGGCGCCGACGATGGTCGCACGCTGGCCGCGCTGGCCGAGGACATGATCCATCAGTCGCCCGAGCAACTGCATCGCCACGTCCTTGAAGGCGAGCGTCGGGCCGTGGAACAGTTCCAAAACGAAGAGATTGTCGCCGATCTGCGTTAGCGGGCAGACGGCCGGATGGCGGAAGCCGGCATAGGCCTCGCGGATCATCCCGGAAAGCGCGCCGCTCTGGACATCGCCGTCGGTCAGCGCGCCGAGTACGCGCTCGGCCACCGCCGTATAGGGCTTGCCGGCGAAACCGGCGATTTCCGTCGCAGAAAGCGTCGGCCAGCTCTGCGGTAGGTAGAGGCCGCCGTCGCGGGCGAGCCCCGTCAGCAATGCGTCGGAAAAGCTGAGCGCCGGGGCTTCACCCCGGGTGGAAACATGCAGCACGATCGTGGCCTCGGTGATCTCAGCCTGATGCTATAGGCCGGTCCGGCGCATTCGGCAAAACCGTTGAAGGTTCAGTTCGCCGCGGAGCCCTTCCGCGCCTGCCAGAGCCAGGCGGCGAACACGCCGAGCAGCGTCAGCGCCAGCCCGAACCAGGTCAGCGCATATTGCAGGTGATTGTCAGGAATGCGCTCGATCAGCTCGCGGACATCGACCCCGGCGGGCGGGGTCATGCCGTCGCCCTCGCGGGCGGCTTCCAGGTACAACGGCGCGGGCGGCTGGCCGAGGGAGGCCGCGATCGCGGCGGGGTCGCGCGTGTAGAATTCGCGGATCGCCGGCAGGTCAGCGGGCGTGAAGCTGTTGCGGGTCTCCGGCGCCCGCAGGAAGCCGGTGACGGTGTCGGGGCCGCGCGCCGGACCGACCTGGCCGAGGCGGCTCTCCGGCACGAAGCCGCGGTTGACCAGGATGACGCCGCCATCCTCCAGCTTGAACGCCTGGAAGATCCAGCGCCCGAAGCCGGAGAGCTGGCGACTGCCGGGCGGGCCGGCGGCGATGGTGGTGCGCACGCCGGCGATCCGGTCGTCGAGATAGCTGCCCTTGGCGACGACATGGGTGAGGTCGAGCGCGGCGGGATCGAGCTTCGCCCAATCGGCGCTCGGCGGCATCGGTGCCGGCGCGCCCCCGGCCTGCTGCTGGAGGCGGTCGATATAGGCATGCTTCTCGCCCATGCGCTCGAGCTGCCAGGCGCCGAGCGTGCACAGCACCAGCGTGCCGATGACGGTCAGCAGGGTGGGCAGCAGCAATCCGGGTCTGCGGGGAGTGGGGGCGGTCACGGCGGTCACGATTCGCGCCTGCCTTCCTCGGCCTTGTGGGCGTATTGCAGGGCCACCGCGAGCCCCTTCATCGGCCTGAGCAGGCCAAGGCATAGCACGATGGCCAGCGGCAGCCAGATCAGCATGTGCAGCCAGATCGGCGGCTCATAGGCGATTTCGACATAGAGCGCGGCGCCCAGCACGATGAAGCCGGCGATCAGCATGATGAAGACGGCCGGGCCATCGGCCGAATCGGCGAATTTGTAGTCGAGCCCACAGGCGCTGCAGCGCGGCTTGAGCTTCAGGAAGCCGTCGAACAGCGCGCCCTCGCCGCAGCGCGGGCAGCGCCCCGCGAGCCCCGTCGCATAGGGGGAGGGAGGTGTGGGTTCAGGAGCGGCCATCGGAGCCTCCCAGAGCATCGGCCCGAAACGTGGAATGCGGGTTTCGGGAAAGCCGATGCGAAATCAAAGGACATAAACAGGAAAGGCGGCCTCGCGGCCGCCTTTCGTCAGACGATGACCGCGAGGCGCGGTTCGGGCGTGGCGGTCAGTGTCCGGCGGCCGGCGCGCCGGCGCCCCAGACATAGATCGCGGCGAACAGGAACAGCCAGACCACGTCGACGAAGTGCCAGTACCAGGCGGCGAACTCGAAGCCGAGGTGCTGGTCCGGCTTGAAGTGGCCGAGATAGGCCCGGTACAGGCAGATCGCCAGGAAGATCGTGCCGATGATGACGTGGAAGCCGTGGAAGCCCGTCGCCATGAAGAAGGTGGCGCCGTAGATGTTGCCCTTGAAGGCGAAGGTGGCGTGCGAATACTCGTAAGCTTGGCAGAGCGTGAACAGCACGCCGAGGATCACGGTCAACCACAGCGCCTGCTTCAGGCCGGCGCGATCGTTGTTGATCAGCGCGTAATGCGCCCAGGTCACGGTCGTGCCCGAGGTCAGCAGGATCAGCGTGTTGAGCAGCGGCAGGTGCCAGGGATCGAAGGTCTCGATGCCCTTCGGCGGCCAGTGACCGCCGGTGAAATCGTAGCGCAGATAGTTGATCTGCTCGTAGGAGAACAGGCTGGCGTCGAAATAGGCCCAGAACCAGGCGACGAAAAACATCACCTCGGAGGCGATGAACATGATCATCCCGTAACGGTGATGGATCTGGACGACGCGGGTGTGATGGCCCTCGCGCTCCGCCTCGCGGATCACGTCCATCCACCAGGCGAGCATGGTGTAGAGCACGCCGAGCAGACCGACGCCGAAGACGAGCGGGCCGAGATGCATGCCGCCGATCGGCAGCGCCTTCATCCACATCACCGCGCCGATCGCCATGATCGTCGCGCTGGCGGCGCCGACGAGCGGCCACGGGCTCGGATCGACGAGGTGGTAATCGTGGTGCTTCGTATGGGCCCCGGCCATCGTATTCAGTCTCCGCGTACGGCGTCTTGTCCGCGCTCGTGGTCTAGCGTGGTTCTACAGTTTCGAATTGCCCGCGTCACCCTTGACGGGGCCGGCCTTGTCCTCCGCGACGGGCTGGCCCGACTTGGAGGCGAAATAGGTATAGGACAACGTGATGGCGTGCACCCCGTCGAGCTCGCGGTTATCCGCGATTTCGGGGTCGATATAGAACACCACCGGCGCCTCGAAGCTCTCGCCGGGCTTCAGCGTATGCTCCGTGAAGCAGAAGCACTGGATCTTGACGAAATAGGCCGCGCCCTTCTCGGGCGCGATATTGTAGGTCGCAACGCCCGTGACCGTGCGGTCCGAGCGATTCGTCATCTTGTAGAACACGGTCTGGGTCGCGCCGACCTTGACCTTGATCTCCGGGCTCTCCGCCTCGAACTTCCAGCCCAGCCCCGGCGCGACATTGGCGTCGAAGCGCACCGACATCGTCCGGTCGAGAATCCTGCCGGCGCCGGCCGTGCCGACCATGGGCGTGCCGCCGAAGCCTGTCACCTTGCAGAACAGGTCGTAGAGCGGCACCGCCGCGAACGACGCGCCGAGCATGCCGAAGGCGACGCCGGTGCAGATCAGCGCGGTGCGCGCCGGATTGCCCTTGCGCGGCTGGTGGGCGGGCTGCGTCATCACAGCGGCCGGTTCATGATCGCGGGGCCGGTCTTCACCAGCGTCACCACGAAGAAGAAGATCACCAGCCCGGCGAGCACCAGCGCCAGCGCGATCGAGCGGCGGCGGCGGCGGGCCATGTCCTCGGGCGAGAACGGGGCAGGGGGGGTCTGCGGCGGGCGCTGATCGCTCATCCCAGCACCTTCGGCAGGGCCCACATCAGGCCGAAGCCGTTCTCGACGAGCAATACGGCGAACAGCAGGAACAGGTAGATGATCGAGAAGCCGAACAGCGACCAGCACGCCTTGGTCGCGGCCGGGCCTTCGCTGCGCAGCCAGACCTGGATCGACAGGCCGATCATGACGAGGCCGGTCGTGACGGAGACGACGAGATAGAGCAGGCCGCCGAAGCCCATCAGCGCCGGCAGCACGGCAACCGGGGCCATGATTAGCGAATAGAGCACGATCTGCCGGCGGGTGGCTGCGGGGCCGGCGACGTTCGGCATCATCGGGATGCCGGCGCGGGCATAGTCGCCCGACTTGACCAGGGCCAGCGCCCAGAAATGCGGCGGCGTCCACAGGAAGATGATCGCGAACAGAACCAGCGAATGCCAGCCGAAGTCGCCGGTGACGACAGCTTCGCCGATCATCGGCGGGAAGGCGCCGGCCGCGCCGCCGATCACGATGTTCTGCGGCGTCCAGCGCTTCAGCCACATCGAATAGACGACGGCATAGAAGAAGATCGTGAAGGCGAGCATCGCCGCGGCCAGCGCGTTGGCGACGAGGCCGAGCACCAGCACCGAACCGACCGAGAGCGTCAGCCCGAAGGCCAGCGCCTCGGAGGGCAGGATGCGGCCCGACGGAATCGGCCGCTTGGCGGTGCGGCTCATCAACGCGTCGATATCGGCGTCGTACCACATGTTGAGGCAGCCCGACGCACCGGCCCCGACCGCGATCGCCAGCAGCGCGGCGAGAGCGAGCACCGGATGCACCGAGCCCGGCGCAGTGGCCATGCCGGTCAGCGCCGTCACGATGACCAGCGACATCACGCGCGGCTTCAGCAGCGCGAAGAAATCGCGCGCTTCGCCGGTGGAGGCGGTCAGGCTCTCGGTGCGGGTTTCGAACGCAGCAGACATCAGTCCAATCGTCTTCGTACTCTTGTGAACCGCGCCCGCGGGCGCCGGGTCTTCGCGGCGATGGTGCCGCCCGTCTCCGGAACGCCCTTGGGGCGCTCGGGGGAAGGGCGGCGGCGGGCCCGACAAGGCCCGCCGCCTCGAGCATCACCCGAAAAGTGGATCCCACTTCTCGGAATAATCGGATGCTCCAGCAATCGGCGAGATCATCGCGCATCCATCGACGCGCGACGATCGAAGTCTCAGTGGTCCGAGCCGGTGATGCGCGGCAGCGTCTCGAACTGGTGGAACGGCGGCGGCGAGGACAGGGTCCACTCCAGCGTCGTCGCGCCTTCGCCCCACGGATTGTCGCCGGCGAGTTCCTTCCTCGTGAAGGCAACGATGACGCCGTAGAAGAAGATCAGCAGGCCGAAGGCGAAGATGTAGGAGCCGATCGACGACCAGAAATGCCAGTGCGCGAAGGCATCGGGATAGTCGACATAGTGACGCGGCATGCCGGCGAGGCCCAGGAAGTGCTGCGGGAAGAACAGCAGGTTCGCGCCGACGAAGGCGACCCAGAAATGCAGGCGGCCGATCCAGTCCGGGATCACGTAGCCGCTCATCTTCGGGAACCAGTAATAGAAGCCCGCGAAGATGCCGAACACGGCGCCGAGCGACAGCACGTAGTGGAAATGGGCCACGACGTAGTAGGTCGCGTGCAGCGAGCGGTCGACGCCGGCATTGGCCAGCACGACGCCGGTGACGCCACCGACGGTGAACAGGAAGATGAAGCCCATCGCCCAGACCATCGGCGCGGTGAAGCGGATCGAGCCGCCCCACATCGTCGCGATCCAGGAGAAGATCTTGATGCCCGTCGGCACGGCGATGACCATCGTCGCGAACACGAAATAGCGCTGCGTGTTGAGCGACAGGCCGGCGGTGTACATGTGGTGCGCCCACACGATGAAGCCGACGACGCCGATCGCCACCATGGCGTAGGCCATGCCGAGATAGCCGAAGATCGGCTTCTTCGAGAAGGTCGAGATGATGTGGCTGACGATGCCGAAGGCCGGCAGGATCATGATGTACACTTCGGGGTGGCCGAAGAACCAGAACAGGTGCTGGTACAGGATCGGATCGCCACCGCCGGCCGGGTCATAGAAGGTCGTGCCGAAATTGCGGTCCGTCAGCAGCATGGTGATCGCGCCGGCCAGGACCGGCAGCGCCAGCAGCAGCAGGAAGGCGGTGACCAGCACGCCCCAGGCGAACAGCGGCATACGGTGCATGGTCATGCCCGGCGCGCGCATGTTCAGGATCGTGGTGATGAAGTTGATCGCGCCCAGGATCGAGGCGGCACCGGCCAGGTGCAGCGACAGGATGCCGAAATCGACGGACGGACCGGGGTGGCCGGCGGTGGAGAACGGCGGATAGACCGTCCAGCCCGTGCCGACGCCGTGCGCGCCCGGGGCGCCCTCGACGAACATCGAGATGATCATCAGGATGAAGGCGGCGACCGTCAGCCAGAACGAGATGTTGTTCATGCGCGGGAAGGCCATGTCCGGCGCGCCGATCATCAACGGCACGAACCAGTTGCCGAAGCCGCCGATGACGGCGGGCATGACCATGAAGAAGATCATGATCAGGCCGTGGCCGGTGACGAAGACGTTGTAGCTCTGGCCGTTCGCGAAGATCTGCAGGCCGGGCTGCTGCAGCTCGATGCGCATCATGATCGAGAGGAAGCCGCCGACGAGGCCCGCGATGATCGAGAAGATCAGGTAGAGCGTGCCGATGTCCTTGTGGTTGGTCGACAGAAGCCAGCGACGCCACCCGGTCGGATGGTCGTGATGGGCCTCGTCATGGCCGTGAGCGTGCGGTGCCGCGGTTGCCATCGTCTAGTCTCCTCGGCGACTTACTTGGACGCGGCAGCGAACTTGCTGCCGGCGTCTTCTGCATTGGCGAATTTCTGCTTCGCTTCCGCGAGCCAGGCGGCATAGCGCTCCTGGCTGACGACGCGGAAGGCGATCGGCATGAAGGCGTGGTTCTGGCCGCAGATGAACGAGCACTGGCCGTAATAGATGCCCTCGCGCTCGGCCTTGAACCAGGTTTCGTTCAGGCGGCCGGGGATGGCGTCGATCTTGATGCCGAAGGACGGCACCGTAAACTTGTGGATGACGTCGGCGCCGGTGACCTGAACGCGGACGATCTTGCCGACCGGCACGACCGCCTCGTTGTCCACGGCGAGCAGGCGCGGGGCCTCGGCGGCGGCGATCTTCTTGCTGGCGATCGCCTCTGCGCGGGCCTTCTCGTCCAGCATCAGCGAATCGAAGCCGAAATTGCCGCCGTCCTGAGCGTATTCATAGGACCAGTACCACTGCTTGCCGGTGACCTTCAGGGTCATGTCGGCCTGCGGCACCTCGAGCTGCAGCTTGAGCAGGCGGAAGGAGGGGATCGCGATGACGACGAGGATGAGGACCGGGATCACGGTCCAGGCCACCTCGAGCAGCGCGTTGTGCGTGGTCTTGGAGGGGACCGGGTTCGCCTTCTCGTTGAAGCGGAAGACGACGTAGATCAGCAGCGCCAGCACGAAGAGCGTGACGATGGCGATGATGACGTTCAGCCAGTCATGGAACCAGTGGATATATTCGGCGACCGGGGTGACCGCGCCCTGCAGGTTCATCTGCCAGTCGGTCGGCATGCCGGTGCCGGCGATCGCCGGGACGGTCGCCAGCGCGGCGACGGCAAGGGCCGTGGCGGCCGCTGTTGCAAAGGTCCTGCTCAGAAATCGCATCGATCCCACATGCTCCTCAATCGACTTGCATGGAAGCCGCCCTATGAGGGTCCGTGCTGGCTCCACGCATGAAGGGGCGACCGTGAAGTCGCCTCATTCTTCGAGATTGCGATAAATCAAAGATCACGCTTGCGCCAGTGGGACAATGAAGACCGCCCCCATCAACCGTGCGGCATAATCGCACGAGGCCTTGACGAGGCGCGCGGCCTGCCCTTCCGCCTTGACAGGACCCACCCTGCATGGTCCCAACGCGTTTTATGTTGAGGAGCGGCGGGATTCTCTGGCGCGGTCGGCGTTTTGCCTGAATTCTGCGTTCCTGCTGCGGTTCAAGGTCCGGTTTCGAAGGGATGGCAGGGATGATGAGGATCATCGGAGCGCTGGGCGCGCTGGCGCTCGCGCTCATGGGGACGAGCCTCGCCGCCGGCTCCGCTTTCGCGCAGGGCGCGGTGCGCTCCACACATGGCGACTGGCAGATGCGCTGCGAGGTGCCGCCCGGCGCCAAGGCCGAGCAATGCGCGCTCGTCCAGAACGTCGCGGCCGAGGATCGGCCGAATCTGACGCTTCTCGTCATCGTGCTGAAGACGGCGGACCAGAAGAGCCGGCTGCTGCGCGTCGTCGCCCCGCTCGGCGTGCTGCTGCCTTCGGGCCTCGGCCTCAAGATCGACGACAAGGATATCGGCCGCGCCGGCTTCGTGCGCTGCCTGACCACCGGCTGCGTGGCCGAGGTCGTCATGGACGATACCCTGCTCGGCCAGCTCAAGGGCGGCAAGAGCGCGACTTTCATCGTATTTCAGACGCCGGAAGAGGGGGTGGGCGTGCCTGTTTCCCTCAACGGCTTCGGCCCGGGCGTGGAGGCGCTGCCGTGATCGATCAAACCCTTCGCAAGGCTCGCTGGTTTGCGCTGCCGCTGCTCTGCCTCGGCCTCGCCGGCTGCGGCGGCTCCTCATCCGCCGGCAATTCGGCGCTCAACGTCCTGATGTTCCAGTCGACGACGCCGCCGCCGGCGGACCAGTTGCCGAAGGACGACGATCAGAACCAGCCGCTGGTCTGCCCGGAGGTCATCATCTCCGATGGCGGCGCGGCGATCCGCGCACAGGCCGGGCAGGATTCGAGCGGCCTGCGCTACCAGATCTCGATCACCAATGTCGCGCGCGAGTGCACGCAGACCGGCAAGGACACTTTCCGCCTCAAGGTCGGCGTCGAGGGACGCGTGCTCCTCGGCATGGCCGGCAGCCCCGGCAATTACGGTGCGACGCTGACCACGACCGTCATGCGCGGGACGACCGTCCTCGCCAAGCGCAGCTCCCGTGTCGGCGCCACGATCGCGTCGGGGCAGGGCGGTGCCGATTTCACCCATGTCGAGGAAGGCATCATGGTGCCGGCCGGCCAGGGCGACGTCGACATCTTCGTCAGCCTCGGTGGCGGCGGGCCTGCCGCGCCGGCGCGCAAGCGCCGCCGGTAAATCCGGTTTGCCGTGAAAAGACGCAGGCGCGCCGATTGACTCGCTCGGCGCGTCTTGTATCTGTGCCCAAGCCGCATATCCCCGCGGGAGAGACCGGGCCTGGAGCCCGGCGCCGAAGGCGCAACCGCCCCGGAAACGCTCAGGCAAAAGGGCCGCTGGGGATTTGGCGCTCTGGAAAGCGGCGGGCAGCGATGCCCGCCCACCGACGGGTGTAACTCGTCCGATCTCGTGGGTCGGGTGGGGAAATCTCTCAGGTGCCGAGACAGAGGGGGCGCGTTCCGGACACTATCGTCCGGGGCTTGCGCTTGACTCTGGGAGGGGCACGCCATGGCTGCCGAGGCCAATACCGATACCGCCGGCGCGGCTGCGCCGCTGAAGACCCCGCTCCATGCGCGCCATGTCGCGCTCGGCGCCCGCATGGTGCCCTTCGCCGGCTATGACATGCCGGTGCAGTATCCGGCGGGCATTCTGACCGAGCATAACTGGACGCGCGAGAAGGCCGGTCTCTTCGACGTCTCGCATATGGGCCAGTGCTTCCTGATCGGCCCCGATCACGAGACCACGGCCAAGGCGCTCGAAGCGCTGATTCCCGCCGATATCGTCAATCTCGCGCCCGGCAAGCAGCGCTATTCGCAGCTCCTCAACGAGGAGGGCGGCATCCTCGACGACCTGATGGTGACGCGCTCGATCGATCCCGACGAGGACGGGGCGCTCTATCTCGTCGTCAACGCCGCCTGCAAGGATGCCGACTACGCCCATATCGAGGCGCTGCTGCCGGCCAATGTGAAGTTGGTCAAGGCCGAGCATCGCGGCCTGATCGCGCTGCAGGGGCCGGGCGCCGAGGCTGCGCTCGCGAAAATCGCCCCCGAAGCCGCCGAGATGGGCTTCATGACCTCGCGCACCATGAAGGTCGCCGGCATCAAGGCCAATGTCAGCCGCTCCGGCTATACCGGCGAGGACGGCTACGAGATTTCTGCCGCAGCGGCGAAGATCGGCGAGATCTGGGACACGCTGCTGCTCGACGGCGCCGTCAAGCCGATCGGATTGGGCGCCCGCGATTCGCTGCGGCTCGAAGCCGGCCTGTGCCTCTACGGCCATGACATCGACACCACGACTTCGCCGATCGAGGCTGCGCTCAACTGGTCGATCCAGAAGCGCCGTCGCGAGGAGGGCGGTTTTCCGGGCGCGGCGCGCGTCCAGCGCGAACTCGCCGAGGGCGTCTCGCGCATCCGCGTCGGCCTGAAGCCGGAAGGCCGGGCGCCGGCCCGCGAGGGCACCGAGATCGCGACGCCCGATGGCGAGGTGATCGGCGTCGTGACCTCCGGCGGCTTCGGCCCGACGCTGAACGGCCCCTGCGCCATGGGCTATGTCGCCAAGGCCCATTCCGCGCCGGGCACGCAGCTCAACCTGATCGTGCGCGGCAAGCCGCTCCCGGCCGTCGTAGCGACGATGCCCTTCGTGCCCAACGGCTACAAGCGCTGAACCCTTTTCCGGACAACTGACGCCAGGAGGAAACCATGGCCGAGACCCGTTACAGCAAGGACCACGAATATATCCGCATCGAGGGTGACGTCGGCACCGTCGGCATTTCCGACTACGCGCAAGGCCAGCTCGGCGACGTCGTCTTCGTCGAGCTTCCGACCGTGGGCAAGGCGCTCAGCAAGGGCGGCGAGGCCGCCGTGGTCGAGAGCGTCAAGGCCGCGTCCGAGGTCTATGCCCCGGTTTCCGGCGAGGTCGTCGAGGTCAATGGCGAGCTCGAGGCTGCGCCCGGCACCGTCAACGAGGACCCGGCCGGCAAGGGCTGGTTCCTCAAGATCAAGATCAAGGACGCCGGCGAGCTCGACGCCCTGATGAACGAGGCCGAGTACCAGGACTACGTGAAGTCGCTCTGACGGCCTTTCGGTTTTCCTCGACGTCATCCCGGACAAGCCGCGAAGCGGCGCCGATCCGGGATCCATCGTAGAGCGCGCCGCCCTTCGATGGATCCCGGGTCAAGCCCGGGATGACGACGCGGTTTTCAGATGGTTCGGCGCCAACACCCGCAAACGGACATTTCCATGCGCTATCTCCCGCTCACCGATACCGACCGCGAGGACATGCTCGCGCGGATCGGCGTCTCCGATGTCGACGCGCTGTTCAGCGACGTGCCGGCCGGCAAGCTCCTGAAGGCTCCGGTCGATCTGCCCCGCGCCAAGGGCGAGCTCGAGGTCGAGCGCATCCTGGGCAAGATGGCCGGCAAGAACACCGCCGCCTCGGCCGTGCCCTTCTTCGTCGGCGCCGGCGCCTACAAGCACCATGTCCCGGCGACGGTGGATCACCTGATCCAGCGCTCGGAATTCCTGACCAGCTATACGCCCTACCAGCCCGAGATCGCGCAGGGCACGCTGCAATACCTCTTCGAGTTCCAGACCCAGGTCGCGGCGCTGACCGGCATGGAGGTCGCCAACGCCTCGATGTATGACGGCTCGACCGGCACCGGCGAAGCCGTGCTGATGGCGCATCGCGTCACCAAGCGCCGCAAGGCGGTGCTCTCCGGCGGCCTGCACCCGCATTACACCGCGGCCGTCGAGACCCTCTCCGAGATGGCCAATGACGAGGTCGTGGTCCTGAAGCCCGACGTCTCGGCCAATGAGGACATCCTCTCCCAGATCGACGACAGCACCTCCTGCGTCGTCGTCCAGTCGCCGGACGTGTTCGGCAACCTGCGCGACCTCAAGCCGATCGCCGAGAAGGCCCATGCCCATGGCGCCCTGCTGATCGCGGTCTTCACCGAAGTCGTCTCGCTCGGCGCCATCGTGCCTCCGGGCGCGCAGGATGCCGATATCGTCGTCGGCGAGGGTCAGTCGATCGGCAACGCGCTGAATTTCGGCGGCCCCTATGTCGGCCTCTTCGCCGCCAAGGCGAAATATATCCGCCAGATGCCGGGCCGGCTCTGCGGCGAGACGGTCGATTCGACCGGCCAGCGCGGCTTCGTGCTGACGCTCTCGACCCGCGAGCAGCATATCCGCCGGGACAAGGCGACCTCGAACATCTGCACCAATTCCGGCCTCTGCGTGCTGGCCTTCACCATCCACATGACGCTGCTGGGCCAGGCCGGTCTCGCCCGTCTCGCCGAGGTGAACCACGCCAATGCCGTGAAGCTCGCCGACGCGCTTGCCGGCGTCGAAGGCGTGACAGTCCTCAACGACAGCTTCTTCAACGAGTTCACCGTGAAGCTGAAGAAGCCCGCCGCCGAGGTCGTCGAGGTGCTCGCCGCCAGGGGCATCCTGGCCGGCGTTCCCGTCTCGCGGCTCCTGCCCAAGGCCGGGCTGGACGACCTGCTGATCATCGCCTCGACCGAGGTGAATACCGATGAAGACCGGGCGGCCCTCGTGGCGGCGCTCGTGGAGGTGCTGTGATGTTGAATCGTCAGGGACGTCCCACCCAGGCCGGCGAGGCCTCGCATGAAGAGCACCTCACCTTCACCGGCAACAAGGCTCTCCAGCAGATCGAGCCGCTGATCTTCGAGATCGGCCATCACGAGGCGACCGGCGTCGACATCGACAAGCCGGTGCCGTTCAAGTCGCGCCTCGGCAAGCATGCCCGTAAGGAGCGGATCGGCCTGCCTGGCCTCTCCGAGCCCGAGACGATGCGCCACTATGTGCGCCTCAGCCAGAAGAACTACGGCATCGATACCGGGCTCTTCCCGCTCGGCTCCTGCACGATGAAGCACAATGCCCGCCTGAACGAGAAGATGGCGCGGCTTCCGGGCTTCTCCGACGTGCACCCGCTGCAGCCGACCTCGACCGTGCCCGGCGCGCTCGACCTGATGCTGGAGCTTTCCCGCTACCTGATGACGCTGACCGGCATGCCGGCCGTGGCGCTGAGCCCCAAGGCCGGCGCCCATGGCGAGGCCTGCGGCATGATGGCGATCAAGGCCGCGATCGCCGCCAAGGGCGAGGGCGCGACCCGCAATGTCGTGCTCGTCCCCGAATCGGCTCACGGCACCAACCCGGCGACGGCGGCCCTGATCGGTTTCTCGGTGCGCTCGGTTCCAGCCCGCCCGGACGGCACCGTCGCGGTCGAGGACGTCAAGGCCTTGCTCGGGCCCGAGGTCGCCGCGATCATGCTGACCAACCCGAACACCTGCGGCATCTTCGAGCCGCAGATCGTCGAGATCGCCGCAGCGATGCATGAAGCCGGCGCCTATTTCTACTGCGACGGAGCCAATTTCAACGCGATCGTCGGCAAGGCCCGCCCGGGCGATCTCGGCGTCGACGCCATGCACATCAACCTGCACAAGACCTTCTCGACGCCCCATGGCGGCGGCGGTCCCGGTGCCGGCCCGGTCGTGCTATCCGAGCGTCTGGCGCCCTTCGCGCCGGTGCCCTTCATCCATGTCGAGAACGGCAAGCCGCATCTGATCGAGTCGCGCGATGAAGCCCCCGCGGGCAACCAGCCCTTCGGCCGCATGACCGCCTTCCACGGCCAGATGGGCATGTATGTCCGCGCGCTGGCTTACATGCTCAGCCACGGCTCGGACGGCATGCGCCAGGCTTCCGAGGATGCGGTGCTGAATGCGAACTACATCCGCGCGGGCTTGAGCGACCTGATGTCGCTACCCTTCCCGGACCATCCGTCGATGCACGAGGTGCTGTTCGACGACGAGTGGCTGAAGGGCTCGGGCGTCTCGACGCTCGATTTCGCCAAGGCGATGATCGACGAGGGCTACCACCCGATGACGGTGTATTTCCCGCTCGTCGTCCATGGCGCCATGCTGATCGAGCCGACCGAGTCGGAATCGAAGGCGGCGCTCGATCTCTTCATCGCGACGCTGCGCGACCTCGCCATCGCGGCTAAGGGCAACGACAAGGAGCGCTTCACCAGCGCCCCGCATCACGCCCCCATCCGCCGTCTCGACGAGACCCGCGCGGCCCGTTCGCCGGTCCTGAAATGGGAAAAGCCGGCCCCCGCCAAGGCGGCGGAGTAACGCCTCCCAGCCATGCTGACGCTATTCGTCAGCATGGTGAAGGACGCCAGCCGGTTCTTAAGCATTCCTTGACTATGTCGCGGAATGATCCCCCGGTGCCGCCCTGTGCGGCCCGGGGGTTTTCATGTCTGCGCGTCCCTCCATCCTCGCTCTTGCGGCCGCTGCTCTACTGGCCTCGACGGCGCTCGTTCGTGCGAACGAGCCGAGCTACGGCCCGAACACCTATGACCGCACGCTTGAGGCGCTGATCGCCCATGAGGACGTCGCCAATCGCGGCGGCTGGCCCAAGGTGCCGGCGACCGCGGCTTCGCTGAAGCCGGATGCGCAGGGGCCCGAGGTCGTCGCGCTGAAGCAGCGCCTGCTCGCCAGCGGCGATCTCGCGCCGGAAGCGGTGGCCGGCGACACCTACGATGCCAACGTGACCGAGGCCGTGAAGCGCTTCCAGCGCCGTCATGGCCTGTCGGATCTCGGCACGGTCGGCCGTCTGACCCTCAAGGCGATGAACACGCCGGTCGAATCGCGCCTGAACCAGCTCACCGCGACGCTGGAGCGCCTCAAGGGCAACGGCTTCAACTTCGCCAGTCGCTATGTCGTGGTGAACATCCCCGGCGCCAGCGTCGAGGCGGTCGACAACGGCACGGTCGCCCAGCGCCATCTCGCCATCGTCGGCCGGCCGGACCGGCCCTCGCCGGTGATCCAGGCCAACATCTCCTCGGTCAACCTGAATCCGTACTGGACGGTGCCGATGTCGATCGTGAAGGCCGACATCATCCCGCATATGCGCAAGGATCCGAGCTTCATCGCCAAGTCGAACATGAAGCTGCTCGGGGCCGAGAACAAGGAAATCGATCCGGCCAGCGTCAACTGGGCAACCTTGAAGAGCCCCTATTTTTACGTGCGCCAGGAGCCTGGCCCGACCAATTCGCTGGGTCAGCTCAAGATCGACATGCCCAACAGCGACGCCGTCTACATGCACGACACGCCGAAGAAGACGCTGTTCAAGAACGATGTCCGCTTCAATTCGTCCGGCTGCGCCCGCATCGAGGGCGTGCGCGACCTCGCTGCTTGGCTGCTGGATGGCACCGAATGGACCACGGCCGCGATCGATGCCGAGATCGCCAAGGGCGAGCGCAAGAACATCCCGCTCAAGAAGTCCGTGCCGGTCGCCTGGGTTTACCTGACCGCGTGGCAGGGCGCGGACGGGCAGGTCCAGTTCCGCGACGACATCTACGGGCTAGACACCCCGCAAGGCATCGTCACCTCGACGATCCAGGCCCGCAAGCCGAAGCCGAAAGCCACCGCGGCCGTTCCGCCGGCAAAGCCCGCTGAGGCGCCGAAGACGGCGGCAGGCAATCCCCCGGCAGCGCCGACGACCGCCAGCAACTGACGGAATTCGAGCTCCGGGCTTGTCATTCCGGGGCGCGTCGCAGGCGCGAACCCGGAACCTACGACTGGGTGAGACATGCCACGGCGCGTTCGAGGCGGCCCGCCCAGTCGTGGGTTCCCGGTTCTTCGCTATGCGAAGCCCCGGAATGACAAGAGTGGTTTCCCCCAGAGCGATCCCGCGATCCTTCCCGCAGCTAAGGCCTCTTCAGAATCGCCATCACCGCGTCGATCGCATCAGTACGCGCCTTCGGATCGCTTCCGATCGTGACCATGCCGTCAGGCCTCTGGGAGTAGGCCGCCTTGCGCTCGCGCAGAGGCAGGCTCGGATGGTCGAAATCGTGATAGGCGCCGGGGAAGCCGACGAAGCGCGCCCCGCCGCTGCGCGCCAGTTCCTCGCAAGGCGCGGCCGGGGTCCAGTCGTCCGCCAGCCCCTGGAAGATCGCGGTGTCGGTCTGCGCATGCCAGCCGCGCTTCAGAATGACGCGGCAGCCGGGATAGAAGGCGATGACATGGCGCAGGCGCTTGGCCTCGGGCGCGCCCGCGACCCGCAGCGCCGTCGAGCCGCCATTCGACCAGCCGATCAAGGCGATGCGCTGCTTGGCGGCAAAGCTCTGCTTGTCCAGCCAGTCTATGGCGGCAAAGGCGTCTCGCGCGCGACCGGTCGGGGTCAGCGAGCGTTCGCGTTCGTTGCAGAGCGCCTTGATGCCGCGTGACCCGAAGCTGTCGACGAGAAGCACGGCATAGCCGGCCGCGGTCAGGCGCTCCGACCAGTCGCTTTCACGGGCGCCAACCGCCCCCGAGCGCGTGTAGAGCCCGGCGCAGCCATGCAGCCCGATGACGACCGGGAAGGGGCCTGCTCCCGCCGGCCGCGCGAGCCAGCCTACGAGACCAACCGAATCGCGTGACGGGAACGCCACTTTCTCAAAGGCGCTCGCAGGGCTTGCAGCAAGGACGAGAGGCAGAAGAACGATGGCAAGCATACGAATGAGATGGCCGGTCATCCTGAGCCCCTTGGATACGAAATGGACCAATAACCTATGCCGGTTCTCCCCGGAACCGCGTCATCCCGGGCTTGCCCCGGGATCCATCGAAGGACGTCGGAGCTCTATGATGGATCCCGGATCTCCGCTTCGCTGCGTCCGGGATGACCGTGTGCTCCGCCCGCTTCAACAGGTACCTGGTGATCGCGATCGTGACAGTTCGGATCGGGAATCCGGCGGCAGAGGACCAAAGAAAAACGCCGCGTCCTTGCGGGCGCGGCGTCGAACTTCGTAACGATCGGCTGCAGTCTCAGTTGAGCTTGGCCTTGATCTCGCTCAGCCCGGAGGCGAAGGCGGCTTCGCCGGCCTTGCCGGCCATCTGGCCACGCAGGATGGTCTCGGCGGCCTTGGTGGCAGCCTCCGCAGCCGCGGCGCGAACCTCGGCCTCGGCCTGGCTCTCGGCCTGCGCGATCTTCTCCTCGGCCGCCTTGGTCCGGCGGGCGACGAAATCGGCGAGCTTGGCCTCGGCTTCCGCCGCGAGGCGCTTGGCCTCGTCATTGGCGGAGGAGACGATCTCGGCGGCCTCGGCCTCGGCGGCCTTGCGCTTGGAATCGTACTCAGCGAGCAGCTTCTCGGCTTCCTGACGCAGGCGGCGGGCTTCCGCCAGCTCCTGCGCGACCTTCTCGCCGCGCGAGTCGAGCGCCTTCACGATCGCGCCCGGCACGCCGAACTTGACCAGGATGGCAAGGAAGATGACGAGCGCGACGCCGACCCAGAAAGTATCCATCTGAACTCTCCTCAGCCGCGCGTCAGGGCCTGGTCGACAGCCGCCGACGCCTCGCTGGCGCTGGGAGCCTCACCGGTCAACTTGGTGACGATGGCGGCGGCGATATCGCTGCCGAGATCGCGCACATTGCCCATCGCCTTGGTCTTGGTCGTGGCGATGGTCGCTTCGGCCTGGGCCATCTTGGCGGCAAGCTCCGCCTCCGTGGCGTGACGCTGAGCGTCGCTGGCCTTGGCGCCGGTCTCGCGCGCCGCCTGGGCAATGCCCTGGGCGTTCTTGCGGGCCTCGGCCAGGGCCTTCTCATAGGCCTGGGCCATGTCCTCGGCCTTGGCCTGCATCTCGGTGGCCTGGTCGAGATCCCGGCCGATCGTCTCGGCACGCTCCTCCAGGATGGAGCCGAGGCGCGGCAGGGCGACCTTGGACATCAGCCAGTAGAGAGCCGCGAAGGTGATCGCCAACCAGAACAGGTTGCTTGCGAAATGGGCGGGGTCGAAGGGCGGGAAGGAGGCCTTCTCGCCGCTCAGGCCGTGCTTCTGCTCGGCAGCCTGCGCCGCTCCCGCCACCAGAGTGGCGAACGAGCCGACAGCCAGAAGCCATCCTTGTCGCGCGAACCCTGAAGATCGAACCGGCATAGCGTGCCTTTCAGCGCTTAAGACAGGAAACCGTCGCGCGCCGGCCGGAGTGGCCTGAACGCGCGACGAGAAAGCGGTCGACGAAAGCGTCAGACCACGAAGAGAAGGACGAGCGCGACGACGAACGCGAAGATGCCCAGACCTTCGGCGAGCGCCGCGCCGATGAACGCGCGGGGGAACTGGCCGTCGGCGGCCGACGGATTGCGGAGCGCGCCCGAGAGGAAGTTGCCGAAGATGGTGCCGACGCCGATGGCGGCGAGGCCCATGCCGAGCGAGGCGAGGCCGGCGCCGATGAACTTGGCTGCAACAGGATCCATGGTCTTATCTCCAGTGTGGAACTTTTTGACGGGGTGGGATGAACTCTCGCGAGCGCTGCCCTGGCCTCAGTGGCCGGGGTGAAGCGCGTCGTTGAGATAGACGCAGGTCAGGATCGCGAAGACATAGGCCTGCAGAACGGCGACGAGGACTTCGAGCGCGGTCAGCGCGACAGCCAGCAGCAGTGGCAGCGGCGCGATGGCGTAGGTGAACAAGCCTGCGGCGGCGCCGGTGGTCAGTGCGACCACGAAGCCGCCGAAGACCTTGAGCGCGATATGGCCGGCCAGCATGTTGCCGAACAGACGAAGCGAGAGCGAAACCGGGCGCGACAGGAAGGAGACGGCCTCGATCAGCACCATGAAGGGCAGGAGCCAGCCGGGCACGCCCGACGGCACGAACAGGCCGAAGAAATGGGTGCCGTGCTTCACGATGCCGTAGATCACCACGATGCTGATCACGAGCAGCGCGAGCGCGGCGGTGACGATGATCTGGCTGGTCACGGTGAAGGAGCCGGGCAGCAGGCCGAGCAGGTTCGAGGCCAGCACGAACATGAACAGCGAGAACACGAACGGGAAGAACTTCAGGCCTTCCTTGCCCATCACGCCGGTCATCGTCGCGGCGACGAACTCATAGGCCATCTCGGCGAGCGACTGCAGGCGGCCGGGAACGACCGAACGCTGGCTCGAGCCATAGATCATGATCGCGGAGACGACGGCGAGCACGATCACCATCCACAGCGAGGTGTTGGTGAAGGAGAGGTCGATGCCGAACGGCTTCAGCTCCACGATGGGAGCGATGTGGAATTGGTGGATCGGATCGATTCCGCCGCCGGCCGCCATTGTCTCGTTCCTCGTCGCGCGGCTGATGAAGCCGCCTTTCGATCAATTCGCCTTCGGGCCGCCCTTCGACCCGGAGGTCGGACGCGAACCGAGCCGATAGACGGATCTGAAGCCCGCGATGGCACCGATCACCAGGAAGGCGATCAACAGGAACGGGGACGTTCCCAGCCACCGGTCGCCGAGGTACCCGATCAGGGCGCCTGCGATGATGCCACCTGCGAGATCCGTCGCGGCGCGAAAGCCTGAGGACATCGCGCCCGCAAGCGCCTTGTCCTCTCCAACCGGGCTCGCGCCCGGCTTTTCGCTCTCTTCCGCCCGCTTGATCGCGGACTTCAGGGAGCCCAGTCTTGCGCGCAACTCCGAGTCTGAGGCGTTTGGGTCGGGTTCGGACATGGTCTTTGGTCTCCGTCTTGATCGCGTTTACGCCGCGATCCGACGAAAAACCACTATAACCACGACCAAACCCGCGCATCGAGCCGTCGTCAGCACGGCCTCCTTTATTGGCAGCCCCCCGCGCTGTCAAGGCAGGTGGATAATGTCTAACTCGTTGTAATAATTATAAATTCTGGCAAAGTGCGACAATCTTGCCGCATTGCGGGACGGAATGTGGCATTTTTTCAGCGGGGTGCGGCCACTCTACAGCCCGTTTCTGGGGATGATCGGGCTGGTCGGCGCCCGCTTATCCCGCCTCGCGGATGCGTTCCGCCGTCGCCAGGTCTACCGAGACCATCTGGCTGACGCCCCGCTCGGCCATGGTCACCCCGAAGAGTCTCTCCATCCGCGCCATGGTGATCGGGTTGTGGGTGATCAGGATGAAGCGGGTTTCAGTGTTTCGGGCCATGTCGACGAGCAGGTCGCAGTAGCGCTCGACATTGGCGTCGTCGAGCGGCGCGTCGACCTCGTCGAGCACGCAGATCGGCGAGGGATTGGTCAGGAACACCGCGAAGATCAGCGCGGTCGCCGTCAGCGCCTGTTCGCCGCCGGAGAGCAGCGTCATCACCTGCGGCTTCTTGCCGGGCGGGCGGGCGAAGATCTCCAGCCCGGCATCGAGCGGATCTTCCGAATCCACCAGCCGAAGCTCGGCTTCGCCGCCGCCGAAGAGCACGCCGAACAGCCGCTGGAAATGGCCGTTGACGACATCGAAGGCGGCGATCAGCCGCTCGCGCCCCTCGCGGTTGAGCGCGCCGATCGCCTGCCGCAGGCGCCGGATCGCCTCGGTCAGGTCGTCGCGCTCGCCCGAAAGACCTTCGCGCTTGGCCTTCAACTCGGTCAGTTCGTCCTCGGCGCGCAGATTGACGGCGCCGAGCCGCTCGCGCTCGCCCTTGAGATTGGCGAGGCACCGCTCGATGGCTTCCGGCTCAGGAAGCGCGTCGCCCGGCTTGATTCCAACGATCGCCTGCAGACCGTCGAGCCCGGTCTCGAGACCGTCCTCGATCTGCCGGATGACGTCGCTGAGGCGCTGGCGGGCGGCATCGAGCCTTGCCTCGGCCGAAGCGCGGCGCTCGCGAGCCCCCGACAGGCCTTCCAGCGCGATGCGGGCCTGCCGGTCCGCTTCCGCCAGGGTCGTCTCGCCGGCGGCCAATCTGTCGGCGGCTTCACGGCGCGCGGCTTCGGCCTGCTCGATCTCGGCGACGAGGCGCCGCCGCTCGGTGAGGTAGGTGTCGGGTGCTTCGAGAAGCGCCTTCTGCTCGGCGCCGGCAGCATCGATTCGCCGCCGCGTCTCCTCGGCGCTCTGGAGGCTCGCGGCGGTGCGCTGTTTCCAGGCGCGAATGTCGGCTGCGATGGCCTCGCGCCGTCGGGAGCGCAACTCCGCCTCGCGGGCCAGCGTCTGGACACGGGCGCGCGCGTCGGAAGCGGCGGCGCGGGCCTCGCCCAGCAGCACGCGAGCCCTGAGCAGGGTGTTTTCCAGTTCGGCGGAGGCGGGCAGGGCGGAAAGCCCCGTCTCCTGAACGGCGACTTGCTCCGCGGCTTCGGACACGGCCTGGCCGAGCCGCTTGATCGCTTCGGCCAGCGTCGAGCGCTTGACCAGCGTCTCGGCCGCCTTGCGTTCGGCGATGGTCAATTGCTCGCGAGCCTGGTCGACGCCGCGCCGCGCCTGCCGTGCCGTTTCGATCGCCGCGCTTTCGGCCTGGGCCGCCTGCCGCGCCTCGGCACTGACGGCCTCCAGCGACCGGCGCGCGGTTTCCGCGGCGTCTCGCGCCGCTTTCGCCTCGCGTTCGAGGTCGGCGAGCCGGTTTTTCTCCGATAGCCGTCGTGCGGCGGGCGAAGGGGCGTCTGCCGCGCTGGTAAAGCCGTCCCAGCGCCAGAGATCGCCCGCCTTCGAGACGAGGATCTGGCCTTGTCTCAAGGCGTGCCGTAGGGCCTGCCCCTGATCGGGCGTGACGACGCCGATCTGCGCCAGCCGCCGCCGGAGCGCCGTGGGCGCCGCGACATGGGCGAGCAGCGGTTGCGCGCCTGCTGGCAGGGCGGGATCATCCTGGCCTTCGCCGGTATCGTCCCAATGGGCGGGGGCGGTCGCCTCGGTCGAAGCGTCGAGATCGTCGCCGAGTGCGGCGCCAAGCGCGATCTCGTAGCCCTTGGCGACGCTGACGGCTTCGAGGACCGCCGGCCAGCGGTCGCCAGTCGCCGGCGCCAGCAACTTCCGCAGCGTGCCGATCTCGGTGTCGAGGTGTTGCGCCCGGCGGTCGGCCTCGGCGAGCGGCCCTCGTTGGCTGGCCTCGCGCTCGCGCGCCGCGGCGACGGCGTTGCGCGTTCTGACGACATCCGCATCGGCCGTCTTCAGCGCCTTCTCGGCGGCGATCAGTGCCTCGCGCAGCTTGTCGAGCAGCGTCTTCGCATCGGAGGCATCGAGGGTTTCGAGTTCGCGGCGCAGCTTGTCGCGTTCGGCCCCGGCGCGGTTCTGCCGCTCGCGCGCCTCGCGCAGCGAACGTTCCAAAGCGCCCCGTCGCGCGGCGAGATCGGACAAGGCGCTCTGCGCGGTGACCTGCTCGGCCTCCGCGGCAGCGAGCGCGGTCTCCGCCCCGCGTTGCGCCGCCGCGGCGGCCTCGGTGTTCGATCCGGCCCCATTGCCTTCGAGGGCGAGCGCGGCGTCTTCGTCCGCGAGCCGGGCGAGGCTTTCGGAAGCGTCCCGCCCGATGCTCTCCTGCCGCGACAGATCGGCCTGCAACTCGGCGAGGCGCTTGCCGAGCTCCTCGGCGCGTTGGCGCGCGCGCCTGTTCTCGGCTTCGAGCTCGTCCAGCCCGCGCTTCAGGCGAACCAGAGCGGCTGCCGCGGTCGCCTCGCCCTCGCGCAGTGCCGGCAATTCATGGGCGGCGATCGCCTGCCTTTTGGCGGCCTCGGCCTGGAGCCCGGTCTGGTCGGCGACGCCGCGCACGGCCTCTTCCAGCACATGCGCGGCTTGCGCCTCCTGGGCGCGGGCATCGTGCAGGGCGATGACGGCAAGCGTCGCCTCGGCCCGGCGGATATCGGATGCGAGGCTGCGATAGCGCCCGGCCTGCCGCGCCTGTCGTTGCAAGGCGTCGATCTGCCCGTCGATCTCACCGAGCACGTCTTCCAGCCGGGTCAGGTTGTCTTCGGCTCCGCGCAGGCGCAGTTCCGCCTCGTGGCGGCGGCTGTGCAGGCCGGCGATGCCGGCAGCGTCCTCAAGGATGCGCCGGCGTGATTGCGGCTTGGCCGAGATGATCTCGCTGATCTGCCCCTGCCGGACGAGGGCCGGTGAGCGCGCGCCAGTCGCGGCATCGGCGAAGAGGAGCTGCACGTCCTTGGCCCGCACCTCCTTGCCGTTGATGCGATAGGTCGAGCCTTCCTCGCGCTCGATCCGGCGGGTGACCTCCAGCACATCGGCTTCGTTGAAGGCGGCTGGGGCCTTGCGGTCGCTATTGTCGAGGGTGAGCGAGACCTCGGCCATGTTGCGGGCCGGGCGCTCGTTCGAGCCGCCGAAGATGACGTCGTCCATCCCCGAGCCGCGCATGTTCTTGAACGAGCTTTCGCCCATCACCCAGCGCAGCGCTTCGACGAGATTGGACTTGCCGCAGCCATTGGGGCCGACGACGCCGGTCAGCCCCGGCTCGATCGCGAATTCGGTCGGCTCGACGAAGGTCTTGAAACCGGCGAGCTTGAGGCGCGTCAGATGCATGGAGCCACCGCGCAGGCTTGAAATACCTCAGCCCTCATCCTGAGGAGCAGCCGGCTCGGCTGCGTCTCGAAGGATGCTCCAGAGCTCGCTGGAACCATCCTTCGAGATGCCGCTGCGCGGCTCCTCAGGATGAGGGCTGAAGTGAATGGCCTGCGCCAAGAGCCCGAGCGGAAAACCGCCCCCTCAATTGCCGAGGAGCGGCTCCAGGATCTTGTCGAACTCGGCGATCGAGAGCGCACCGGAACGCTTCTGCCCATTGATGAAAAAGGTCGGCGTCGAATCCACGCCAGCCTTGGCCCCGCCATCCTTCACCACCGTGACGGCGTCATAGATATCCTGGCGTTTCAAGCAGGCTTCGAAGGATTCCTGTGTGAAACCGGCCTGTTTCACCAGCGACGACAGGGCGTCGACCGGCTTGTCGGTGAAGGCCCAGTTGCGCTGCTGCGCGAAGAGCAGGTCCGTCATCGGGTAGAACTTCTCGTTGCCGTTGCAGCGGGCGAGCATGAAACCGGCCGTTGCCAGCGGATCGAGCGGGAACTCGCGCAGCGTGAAGCGCACCTTGCCGGTGTCGATGTACTTCGTCTTCAGCTCCGGCCAAGTCGTCTCATGGAAATGCGCGCAATGCGAGCAGGTCATCGAGGCATATTCGACGATGGTGACCTTGGCGTCGGCGGAGCCGAGCCAGACATCGCCCAGCGGGCCGGCATCGGGCAGCTTGGTCTGGGCCCGCGCGGCGGTGCCGCCGGCGAGCGCGGCAGCGGCGATGCCGGCTGCGCCGGTCAGGAGCTGTCGCCTGTTCGTCATCGTAAGCAATCCTCGAAGGGTCAAAGTGGCTTGGAGCTATAGAGACCAGCGCGATTGTGGCAAGAGCGCATCGTGCCGCGCGCCGCGCCGCTCACGAAGCCGTGTCGTCGCCTTGCGTTTTCGTGCGGAGAGCCACCGCCCGCCCGAGCCGGGCCAGCGCCTCGCGCAGGCCCTCGTCCGCGACGCCGGCGACCTGCGCCTCGACGCGCGCCGCCGTTTCTCTGTCCAGCTTGGGCGCCGGCTTCTGCGTGACCAGCGGAGCGACCGGCCCCTGCTTGAGCACGAGCTTGCCGACCGCGCGCCAGCCGAGATGGGTGTTGACGCGCTCGACCAGGAGCGGCCCGAGCTGCTGCATCTCGAGCGCGAAGGCGCTTTCGACCCGCACCACCATCGTTGCCGGCTCGGAAGCCTCGCCGGGAGCCGGCCTTCGCCGTGGCCAGTCGATCTTGAGCGGACGCGAGCGTGCCGCCAGCCGCTCGCCGACGATCTCCGGCCAGAGCGAGACGATGGCGCGGCCGGCGAAACCCTGCGCGGCAAGCGCGGGCGCGATGCAGTCGTCGATGAGCTCTGCGAGGGGTTTTGCGGCCATGGCTGCATTGTCGGCGCGATGGCCCTGTCTTACAAGGCCAGTGATCGCGACGGCGGCTTGGTTCGGGGATGGCGAGATGCGTGGAATGCTGCTCGGGCTTTGCGCGGCAATGGTCCTCCTTGCGCAGGCTTCGGCCGTAGAGCTGTCGCGAAAAGGGCCCGTGGCACTGATCAGCGGCGCGATCAAGGATGGCGACCAATTCAAGTTGCGGGAGTTCCTGGCCCGGCCTGAGGCCGCTCAGATCAGGGTCGTCTATCTCGATAGCCCGGGAGGGCGGATCGATCCGGCGCGGGAAATGGCGCGGCAGATTCGCGAGAAGGGCTATGCGACGGCTGTGGACGCCGCCAGGGCGCGCTGCGAGAGCGCGTGCACGGGCCTCTTCGTTGCCGGCTCGCGGCGGCTGTACCTGAACGCGGGCGCCATCAGCGACGGCGAGGGCAAGATCAGGCGCGGGCTCGGCTTTCACGAGGGCAATAGCTCGCAACCTGTTGGCGGCCGCGGCTATTCCGGCGGCGCGACATCCGGCATGGTCAATATCTATTATGAGATGGGTGTGCCCGGTGCCGCTTCGCTTGTTACCAAAGCGGCTTTCAACAGCATGTACCATATTTCCGCGCAGACCGCGCTGTCGCTGGGCGTCGCAACGGGGCTGTCCGGCCCGTGACTCCGCCCCGCGCCGCCGATCTTCTCGCCTGGTATGACCGCCATCGCCGCACGCTGCCCTGGCGTGCGGGCGCGGGCGAGCGGCCAGATCCCTATCGGGTCTGGGCCTCCGAGATCATGCTGCAGCAGACCACGGTCGCGGCGGTAAAGCCCTATTACGAGCGCTTCATGGCGCGTTTCCCGACCGTGAAGGCCCTTGCCGAGGCGCCCTCCGAGGAGGTCATGCAGGCCTGGGCCGGTCTCGGCTACTATTCCCGCGCCCGTAATCTCCACGCCTGCGCCAAGGCGGTGATGGAGAGCCATCGCGGCCGCTTCCCCGATACCGAGGATGGCTTGCGCGCCCTGCCGGGCATCGGCGCCTATACCGCCGGTGCGGTGGCGGCGATCGCCTTCGACCGGCCGGCTGCGGCCGTCGACGGCAATGTCGAACGCGTCATGAGCCGGCTCTTCGCGATCGAAGACGAATTGCCAGGCGCCCGGCCGCTGATTCGCGAGCGCGTGCTGGCGCTGCTGTCGCGGGAGCGGCCGGGCGATTTCGCCCAGGCCCTGATGGATCTCGGCGCCACCATCTGCACGCCGCGCAATCCCGCTTGTGGCCTCTGCCCCTGGCGCGAGCCGTGCGAGGCCCGCATCGCCGGCACGCAGGAGAGCTTTCCGCGCAAGGCGCCGAAGAAGGCCGGTGCCACGCGCTATGGCGCCGCCTTCGTGCTCGCCCGGCAGGATGGCGCGATCCTGCTGCGGACACGGCCGGCCAAGGGTCTGCTCGGCGGCATGGCCGAGGTGCCGACCAGCGAATGGCGCCCCGATTACGAGCTCGATGGCGCCGCGCAGGATGCGCCATTGCCCTTGCGCTGGCAGCGCCTGTCCGTGCCGGTGCGGCACGTCTTCACGCATTTTCCGCTGGAATTATCGGTGCTTGTCGGGCGCGTCGCCGCGGGAACCGAGGCGCCGGCCGGCATGCGCTTCACGGCAAAGGCCCGGCTGGGCGAAGAGCCGCTGCCGAGCCTGATGCTGAAGGTGGTCGAGGCTGGGCTGGCGGCGCTTACGCAGCCGCCATCTGCGCCCTGATCTCGCCGCGCAGCGCGTCGAGGATCGTGAGGCCTCCGTCGCGCTCGACATGCCAGAAGGTCCAGCCGTTGCAGGCCGGCAGGCCCTGAGCCAGCGCGCCGATTTTGTGGATCGAGCCGACCGCCGGGCCGAGCAGCAGCGTGCCGTCGGCGCGCACGGTCGCCTTGTAGCGGCGCTTCTCGTCATGGACGGTCTCGCCCGCCTTCACCAGCCCGGCCTCGACCAGGCTGAGGAATGGCACGCGCGGCTCGCTGCGCTTGGAGGGCGCGGTCGAGAACGCTTCCGGCGCCAGCGGCGTCACTGCATCGATGCGCGCGCGCGCAGCCTTGGCATAGACCGGATCGCGTTCGAGCCCGATGAAGCGGCGGCCCAGCGCCTTGGCGACGGCGCCGGTCGTGCCGGTGCCGAAGAACGGGTCGAGGATGACGTCGCCGGGATTAGAAGCCGAGAGCAGCACGCGGGCGAGCAATGCTTCCGGCTTCTGCGTCGGGTGCACCTTGGCGCCGCTCTCGTCCTTCAGGCGTTCATCGCCCGTGCACAGCGGCAGATACCAGTCCGAGCGCATCTGCAGGTCGTCATTGCCGCCCTTCAGCGCCTCGTAATGGAAGGTGTATTTCGAGCTCTCGCCGCGCGCCGCCCAGATCAGCGTCTCATGCGCGTTGGTGAAGCGCCGGCCGCGGAAATTCGGCATTGGATTGGCCTTGCGCCAGACGATGTCGTTCAGCATCCAGAAGCCGAGATCCTGCAGCGTCGCGCCGACGCGGAAGATGTTGTGATAGCTGCCGATCACCCACAGAGCCCCGTCCGGCTTCAGGATGCGCCGCGCGGCCGACAGCCAGTCGCGGGTGAAGCGGTCGTAGTCCGAGAAGGATGCGAACTTGTCCCAGTCGTCGTCGACGGCATCGACGAGGCTGTCGTCGGGCCGGCGCAGATCGCCGCCGAGCTGGAGGTTATAGGGCGGATCGGCGAAGATCAGATTCACGCTTGCCGGCGGCAGCGCGTTCATCGCAGCGATGCAATCGCCGACGAGAATCTGATCGAGCGGCAGCTCCGAGGGGATGCCGATATGTTCGGGAAGGCCCTTGGCCTTCATCCGAGCCCCCAGTGCAGGCCGTCCGGTACGCGAAACCTGAATCCGGACGGGAGCACTGGCGGTCCCGGTACGCAGAATACCCATGACGCCAAGACCGTTACGCAACTTCAACGAGGGCGATATTGGTCAGACAGGGTAAAGGTCGGGTTTCCGCTTTGAAAAAAATGCGTCCCATTCTGGGGCTGCAGTTTTTGCCTAGGCCATTGGCAATCAAGAGAAATTCGTAAACGCCGGTTAACGTTTGGGGCTGTCGTTGCGGTAGGCTGGCGGCCGTTCGATGGGGGCTGAGAGCCGTGTTTCGCGTCATGGTCGGGCTTGTCCCGACCATCTGCGTCTTCCCTTAGCGAGGACGGTGCTCAAGACGTAGATGCTCGCCACGAGGGCGAGCATGACGGAGTGAAATACCGCCGGGTTCATCGAGGTCGAGCCGAAGCTTCCTGCCCGCCGGGAGCGACGTGCGAACAGGCGCGGCTCTACCGGAACCAGACGCCCTTCACCGGCGCGAAGGAATAGCGGTGCTCGGGGCAGGGGCCGTGCGCGGCGATCGCCTTGCGGTGCTGCGGCGTCGCGTAGCCGACATGGCCGGAGAAGCCATAGGCCGGGTAGCGCTTGCAAAGCCGCGCCATCATCCGGTCGCGCGTCACCTTGGCGACGATCGAGGCCGCCGCGATCGAGGCGATCTGCCCGTCGCCCTGGATGATCGCCTCGCAGGAACAGGCGAATTGCGGCGGGTCGTTGCCGTCGACCAGGATATGGAGCGGCACAAGCGGCAGCCCGGCGACGGCCCGGCGCATCGCCAGCAGCGTCGCCTGGCGAATGTTGATGGCGTCAATTTCGACCGCCGTCACGCTGGCGACGGAGACGGCGAGCGCCCGCTCCATGATCTCGCCGAAAAGCTCCTCGCGGATCGCAGCTGGCAGCTTCTTCGAATCGTCGAGGCCAGGGGGAACTCGATCCGGATCGAGGATCACCGCAGCCGCCACCACCGGCCCGGCCAGCGGCCCGCGCCCGACCTCGTCGATCCCGGCCAGCGGCCAAAGGCCGTTGGCGATGGCGGATGTCTCGCGGTTGAAATCGGCGGGCATGGCGGGGTTATGCAGCAGAGCGGGGCGCACGGCCAGAGCTGTCGTTTGCTCGTCCCGCGTGATGGCGCTTCGACGTGGCTGGTCGGGCTTGTCCTGACCATCTACGTCTTCCTTCATGAGGTGCGCTGGTCAGGACGTGGATGCTCGCCACAAGCGCGAGCATGACGACGCGGGCCGAACAACCCTTCAAAACAAGCTCAGTTGCGCCTTCTCCTTCTCGGGCTTCACGAACAGATCCGTCCGCAAACGCCGGCGCGTCGTGTTGAAGCCGATGCGCTCGGCCGCCATCTCGAAGCGCCGCCCGATCATCCAGGCATAAGGACCGGAGCCGACCATGCGCTGGCCCCATTGCGAATCGTAATCCTTGCCGCCGCGCGTCGAGCGGATCAGCGACATCACATGCCTGAGCTTGTCGGGGTGATGCGTCAGCAGCCATTCCTGCACGATGTCGCGGACTTCGAGCGGCAGCCGTAGCAGGACATAGCCCGCCTCCTGCGCGCCGGCCGCCTTCGCCGCGTCGAGGATGCGCTCGATCTCGTGCTCGTTGATCGCCGGGATGATCGGCGCGACCAGTACCGTGACCGGTATACCTGCCTCCGAGAGCTTGCGGATCGTCTCCAATCGCTTCGGCGGCGATGCGGCGCGCGGCTCCATGCCGCGTGCAACCTTCGGATCGAGCGTCGTCACCGAAAGCGCGACCTTGACCAGCCCCTTCTCCGCCATCGGCGCGAGGATATCGATGTCGCGCTGGACCAGCGCCGATTTCGTGACGATGCCGACGGGGTGGTTGAACTTCGCCAGCACCTCCAGGATCTGGCGCATGAGCCTGAGCTTCTTCTCGATCGGCTGGTAGGCGTCGGTATTGGTGCCGATGGCGATGGTGCGCGGCTGGTAGGACGGGGACGAAAGCTCCTTCTCCAGCAGCGCCGCCGCATCCGGCTTGGCCGTCAGCTTGCTCTCGAAATCGAGGCCCGGCGACAGCCCGAGATAGGCGTGGGTCGGTCGGGCGAAGCAGTAGACGCAGCCATGCTCGCAGCCGCGATAGGGATTGATCGAGCGGTCGAAGGAGATGTCGGGCGAGTCGTTGCGCGTGATGATGGTGCGCGCCTTCTCATAGGCGATCTCGGTCGAGAACGGCGGCAGTTCCTCCAGCGAGCCCCAGCCGTCATCCTCGCCTACGCGCTGCTCGGCCTCGTAGCGCCCGCCCGGATTGATCGTCGCGCCCCGCCCGCGCCGCCGGTCCGGATCGATGCGGTGGCCGGCATAGGCCAGCGGATCGGCGGGCGCGACAACCGGAGCGGAGATGCTGGGTTCCTTGTCGGCTCGACGCAAGGGCTGCGCCGCCGGGAAGGGCCGGGAGGTGGGTCTGGCCTGGGGCATGGTTTTCGAACCGCGTCGCGCGCCGGGAATCGACGCCTTCTGGTCTCATGTAGAGTGAACATAACAAGAACAAAAGGCAAGTGGCGGGATTGTGGCATGTTGCGTTGCGACATAGGGTTTTGCCCATGCTCACAGCCGTGATCCGCAGCGATGGTTCCCAGCAGGCGCTCGCCGCGACGCTTGCCATGCTTATCCCGGCTGTTGCGGAAGGCTTTCTCGGCCATGCGGTGATCGTCGATCTGGTCGGCGTGGCCGAGACCGAGCGGGCGGCCGACGCGACCGGCGCGCGCTATCTGCGCGCGAGCCGGGAGCGGGCCTGGCAGGACGCGGCAGCGAAAGCCCGGGGCGATCGGCTCGTCCTGTTCGATGCCGGCGACGTGCCGCAGGCCCATTGGGTCCAGGCGGTGGAGCGCCATCTGCTCGTCGCGGCGGGGAAGCCGGCCCTGATTCCGTTGGGTGGCGCCGCGGCATCGTTGCGCGAGCGAATCGCGTTCTCCGTCGGTGGTCGCGGGCTCGCGGCCGGGCTGGTCATGCCCAAGGCGATGGCGCTGGCCGGTCGTCTCGACCGGGCTCCGGTGCGGCTGCCGGTCCTGCGGGAACGCGCGGGCTAGCCTGCTGCGGCGGGCCGTTACATCCCGCATTCGCTATGCCGGCTACGCATGGCGAGGCTCATTTTGATCGGGAACTTGTGCATTGCAGCATAAGTTCATATGTTGACGGTCGCCTGAAGCACCTCCCTCAGACATCGAAAGGAGAGACCCATGCTGGAACGGCACGATCCCTGTTCTGCGCTCGAAGCGGAGCGCGACGAGGACAAGCGCGAGGAACAACAGGAGGACACGGATACGTTCTCGCCTCGCGTTCATCAGGAAGGATTCTGGAGCTAGGCACCGGACCGGAAGCCGCGAAGGTTTTCAGGATCCATCTGTGCCGAGCAAAAAGCCCGATCGCCGGTAGCGGTGGTCCGGCAGCTCCATGACAACAAGGCGGAGGGCTGGATGCAGCCCTCCGCACGGAATTCCGGGCCGCCGCAGGCCCTGCTACAAGCCCTTCAGTTCTGGCGAGCCCGAAGGCCTTCCCGCCGATGATCGGCATCACCGTGCACACGAGATCGCAGGCGCGCCCGTTCTGGCGGTGGGTCGACAGGGCCGCGGCCTTGGAAGCGGTATCGTCGATCCGTGCGCTGGGCTATCCGCCCCATCTCACGCTCGCGCGCTATCCCGATCTCTCTCCCGCGATATTGAAAGACGCCCTCGCGCTGTTCGCACGCGAAGCGCCGGTTTCGCTCACCTTCGATCGGATCGGCCTGTTCGACGTCGATCCGCTGGTTTTGTGGCTGTCGCCGCGGCATGACGCCCGCCTGATCGCCCTGCACGCGAAGGTCCACGCAACCATCGGTCCAGCCCTTTGCGATCCGCATTATCGGCCTGGGCAATGGATTCCGCATCTGACGCTCGCGACGGCCATTCCGGCGAATCGGCGCGTGGATGCGCTGGCGCTTGCGGCAGAGAGAGTCGAGCCGTTCGAATTGGTTTTCGATCGGGCCGAGAGCGTTGCCTGGCCGCCGCTGCAGGTACTGGAGACGGTCCAGCTCTCCGGCTGAACGCTGCTTTCGGGGAAGGCGTCGGCTATACCGGGTTCCGGAACGTATCGCAGCTTTGCATCGAGCCGGACTGGAAGCCGGTGGTGAACCATTTCGTGCGCTGCGCCGAGGAGCCATGCGTGAACGAATCCGGCACGACCGTGCCTTGCGCCGCCTTCTGCAGCTTGTCGTCGCCGATGGCGGAGGCGGTGCGCATCGCCTGGTCGATATCGCCCTGGTCGAGCCGGCCCATCGCCTGGATGTTATGGGCCCAGACACCGGCGAAGCAGTCCGCCTGCAATTCGATCCTGACCGAGATCGCGTTCGCATCGCGCTCGGAGGAGCGCTCGCGCAACTGGTTGGCCTTGGGCAGGATGCCGATCAGGTTCTGGACATGGTGGCCGACTTCGTGGCCGACCACATAGGCATAGGCGAAATCGCCGCCGCCGCCGAGCTTGCGCTGCATCTCCTGGAAGAAGGAGGTGTCGAGATAGACCTTCTTGTCGACCGGGCAGTAGAACGGCCCCATCGCCGATTGCGCGGTGCCGCAGCCCGAGCGGTCGACGCCGGAGAACAGCACGAGTCGCGGAGGCTGGTAGCGGGTATTGGCCTGCTGCGGCAGGATCTTCGACCAGATGTCCTCGTTCTGCGCCAGCACGGCGGAGACGAAGCGGCCCATCTGGTCCTGGGGTGGCCCGGAGGATTGGCGCGTCTCCTGCGTCTGCTCGCGCCCGCCGATGCCGCCGATCAGTTCGGCGCCGCCGATGAGCAGGCGCGGATCTATGCCGAGCGCCCAGCCGAGCAGGCCGAGAACGACCATCGTGCCGATGCCGACGCCGCCGCGCCCGCCGGGCATGCCGGCAAAGCCGCCGCCACTGCCGCGCCGGTCCTCCAGATTATCGGACTGGCGGTAATCTTCCCATTGCATGAAGGCATCCCCGGCGAAGCTCCCCCGCAATCTCGCCGGGAGATGCGGGGAACTCAAGTTGTCTTTGCAGGCCGCTCCTGAACGCCGGCTGACTGCAGCGGTTCCCGCGTCAGGCTTTCGTGTCGAGTGCCGTCTTCAGCGCCCGCAGATCGCGCCAGGCGAGGCGCTTGTCGAGCGGGCGGCGCAGCAGATAGGCCGGGTGCAGGGTCGCGATCGCGCGGATGCGCCGCGCGCCGGTGTCATATTCCACCCATTTCCCGCGCGAGCGCAAAATGCCGGTGAAGCCGAGCAGCCCTTGCGCCGAAGGCCCGCCGACACAGACCAGGATATCGGGATCGGCGAGCTCGATCTGGCGCTGGATGAAGGGCAGGCAGATCGCGACCTCCTGCGGGGTCGGCGTGCGGTTGCCCGGCGGACGCCAGGGCAACAGGTTGGCGATATAGACGTCGTCCTTCCGGCTAAGTCCGATTGCGGCCAGCATGCGATCGAGCAATTGGCCGGAGCGCCCGACGAAGGGCAGGCCGATCCGGTCCTCGTCGGCGCCGGGCGCCTCGCCGACCATCATCACCCGTCCCTGCGGGTTGCCGTCGGCGAAGACGAGGTTCTTGGCAGTGGCCTTGAGGGCGCAGCCTTCGAATCCGGCCAAGGCGGTCTTCAATTCGTCGAGCGTGCGCGCCTCGCGCGCCAACGCCTTGGCGCTGACCGCCGCGTCGTCCGGGGCCGTGGCGGCCGCCACCATCGGCCGCGCCGGCGCGGCCGGCCGGCCGGGCAGGGGGCGCAGGCGCGGCTGCCCGTTGCCCCCAGTGGGAACCGGATCGGCGAAATGGTTGCGCGGCGTCTCGTCGAGCGCCTCGGTAACGCCCATCTCGGCGTACCAGCTCAGCAGCTCATAGGGATCGGGCGCGTCGGGGCCGAGTGCATCGGACAGGCTCATTGGCACATCCTATACCCTGCAAAGGCTCTTCGCGAGCCAACGCAGTTGCAAAATGGAACGCGCGCTTGGATAGAGGGGTTCCAGACTGGATGAAAGCCGGCATTGAACGACCCGGCAAGATAGTTCATATATAAACAATCGTGCGGCGCGGTTGCTGAGGCGGAGGGCAGGATGGATCTGAAGGAAGCGCAGAGCGAACCGCGCGAGAGCATGGACTATGACGTCGTCATCGTCGGTGCCGGCCCTGCGGGCCTGGCCGCCGCGATCCGGCTGAAGCAGCTCGACGAGAACCTCACCGTCGTCGTGGTCGAGAAAGGCGCCGAGGTCGGCGCCCATATCCTCTCGGGCGCCGTGATCGACCCGATCGGCCTCGACAAGCTGGTGCCGGATTGGCGCGATGACCCGGAGCGCCCTCTGACCACCGAGGTCAAGGAGGACGTGTTCTACTTCCTGACCGAGCCGAACGGCATCCGCCTGCCAAACTTCGGGATGCCGTCATTGATGAACAATCACGGCAATTTCGTCGGCTCGCTCGGGCTGGTCGCGAAGTTCCTGGGCACGCGGGCCGAGGCGCTTGGCGTCGAGATTTATCCCGGCTTTGCCGCCGCCGAACTGCTGTTCAACGAAGACGGCTCGGTTGCCGGTATCGCGACCGGTGACATGGGCATCGCCAAGGACGGCACGGTCTCCGAGCGCTTCACCCGCGGCATGGAACTGCGTGGCCGCTATACGCTGCTGGGCGAGGGTGCGCGCGGCTCGCTTTCGAAGATCGCGATCAAGAAATTCGCCCTGGACGAGGGCCGCGAGCCGCAAAAATACGGAATCGGTCTGAAGGAGCTTTGGCAGGTCAAGCCGGAGAAGTTCCACAAGGGCCGCGTCCAGCACTCTTTCGGCTGGCCGCTCGACAACGGCACCGGCGGCGGCTCCTTCCTCTATCATTTCGACGACAACCTGGTCTCGGTCGGCTTCGTCGTTCACCTGAACTACCAGAATCCGACGCTCTCGCCCTTCGACGAGTTCCAGCGCTTCAAGACCCACCCGCTGATTCGCGACACCTTCGAGGGCGCCAAGCGCATCGCCTATGGCTCGCGCGCTATCACCGAGGGCGGCTGGCAGTCGGTGCCGAAGCTGACCTTCCCAGGCGGTGCGCTGATCGGCTGCGCCGCGGGCTTCGTCAACGTTCCCCGCATCAAGGGCAGCCACAATGCCATCCTGTCGGGCATGCTTGCGGCCGAGAAGCTGGTGCCGGCGCTGCAGGCTGGCCGCAGCCATGACGAGGTCGTCGAGATCGAGAATAGCTGGCGCGACAGCGCCATCGGCAAGGACCTGAAGCGCGTCCGCAACGTCAAGCCGCTCTGGTCGAAATTCGGTACCTTGCTCGGCATCGGGCTCGGCGGCATAGACATGTGGCTGAACCAGCTCTTCGGCTGGTCGCCCTTCGGCACGCTCAAGCATGGCAAGCCGGATTTCGCGACGCTAAAGCCGCTCGCCGAGGTGACGCCGATCACCTATCCGAAGCCGGACGGCAAGCTCTCCTTCGACAAGCTCTCCTCGGTCTTTCTCTCCTCGACCAATCACGAGGAAGACCAGCCGGCGCATCTCAAGCTGGCCGACCCGTCGGTGCCGATCACGCAGAATCTGCCGCTCTATGGCGAGCCGGCCCGGCTTTACTGCCCGGCCGGCGTCTACGAGGTCGTCTACGATAACGCCGAGACCAGGACCAATCCGCGCTTCGTGATCAACGCGCAGAACTGCGTCCACTGCAAGACCTGCGACATCAAGGACCCCGCCCAGAACATCACCTGGACGGTGCCGGAAGGCGGCGGCGGGCCGGGCTACGCGAATATGTGATCGCCTGCGATTCGCAGTCCCGCGAAATAAAAAGGGCGCGCCGGCAGGCGCGCCCTTTGTCGTCAAACCGGGTCTGATCAGCCCTTGCGGACGATCTTGGCGACCGGCTTGGTCTCGTCCTTGGCGCAACCGGCGACGAAGCCGCCGAGGAGCGCGACGGCGGCAATGCTCAGAATGATCTTCTTCATTGGAATGATCCCAGTAGAATCGCTGCGGGAGCCGCAAGCGGATAAAATATAGGCCCGATATCCCTGCCAGATGATTTCTGTTTCCGGGCGTCGGCCCCTTCGTCAGCGGGATTCCGGCCACTGTTGCGCGGCTGCTACGAAACCGCCGTATTCATCGGGAGGCCGGCTTGCCCGCCCGCCCGGAAACCGCCATCTTGGCAGCCTACGCGAAGCGATCACGGTCCGCTGGAAGAGTGCGCCCCGAGATGGTGAGGCCGCGGACCGAAGGAGAATGGCAGTCGTGACATTATTGAAGAAGGTGCGTGCCTCGGGCACGGCTGCTGCGCTGTCGCTGTTGATGTTCCTGCCAGCCGTGGCTGCCGCGCAAGGAGCGACGCAGCCGCGTGCGGCCGACACGCTCGAGCCGGGTGACAGCCTGGAGGGGAACTACCTCGCGGCGATCGTCGCCGGTGCCTCCCGCGATCTCGGCGCGGCCTCGGTCTATCTGCGCGAGGCGATCAAGGAAGACCCGCAGAACAACGACCTGACCGAGCGCGCTTTCGTCGCCTTCCTGGCCGACGGCGCCATGCCGGATGCCTTCCGGGCCGCCGACAAGCTGATCCAGCAGGACCCGAGCAACGGCCTCGCCCAGCTCGTCATCGGCATCCGCTCGATCAAGCAGAAGAGCTACCAGACCGCGCGCAACCATCTCCAGCGCGGGGGCAGGGGGCGCGCGGCCGACATTACCGCGACGCTGCTCTCGGCCTGGTCCTATCTCGGCTCCAACAATCCCAAGCGCGCCATCGAGACGCTGGAGCGGCTGAAGGGCGAGCCGTCCTACAATCTCTTCCGCGACTATCACGCCGGCCTCATCCTCGACGCCGCCGGCCGCAAGGCCGAAGCCGAGAAGCGGTTGAAATCCGCCTATGACGCGGAGAAGACCACGCTCCGGCTGGTCGATCTCTGGGCGCGCTTCCAGGCCCGCAACGGCGATTTCAACGGCGCGGCCGAGACCTATGCCGGCTTCGATCGTCTGCTGCCGAACCACCCGATCATCCGCGAGGGCATGGCGCTCGTCGGCAAGAAGGAGGCGCCGCCGCGCCAGATCTCGACGCCGCAGCAGGGCGCGGCCGAGGTGCTCTACGGTCTCGCCAGCGCCGGCAACCGCCAGGGCGACGAGGCCGCCGCGCTGCTCTACCTGCGCATGGCGATCTATCTCGATCCCGGCCATGACCTCGCGATCCTGACGCTCGGCGACATCCTCGAGCGCGCCCGCCAGCCCGAGGACGCCGTTGCCGTCTACGACAAGATGCCGGCCTCCTCGCCGCTGCGTCCGAATGCCGAGATCCAGGCCGGCCTGGCTCTCGAGAATCTCGGCAAGCCGGACGAGGCGGTGAAGCATCTCGACAAGGTCATCGCGGAGCGCCCGGACGATGTCGATGCGCTCTCCGCGCTCGGCAACATCTATCGCTCGCGCAAGCAGTTCGCCGAGGCCGCGACCGCCTATGACAAGGCGATCGCCAAGCTTGCTTCGCCCGGCCGCGCCAACTGGGACCTGTTCTATTTCCGCGGCATCGCCCGCGAGCGCACCAATCGCTGGCCCGAGGCCGAGGCCGACCTGCGCAAGGCGCTGGAACTCCTGCCCGATCCGCTTGGCCGCGAGCGCGCGCTGGTGCTGAACTATCTCGGCTATTCGCTGGTCGACAAGCATCTCAAGCTCGACGAAGCGCTCGACATGCTGCGCCGTGCCGTGGAGCTCAGGCCGCGCGACGGCTACATCATCGATTCGCTCGGCTGGGCCTATTACCGCCTCGGGCGCTATGACGATGCCTCGCGCGAGATCGAGCGCGCCGCCGAGCTGCGCCCGTCGGACCCGGTCATCAACGACCATCTCGGCGACGTCTACTGGCGCACCGGACGCCAGCTCGAGGCGAAGTTCCAGTGGAACCACGCTCGCGACCTCAAGCCCGAGCCCGAGGATCTCGAGAAGATTCTCCGCAAGATCGAGCACGGCATGGATGAGCCCTCGGCCAATGTGACCGATGCCGCGAAGAAGGATGGCGGCTGACATCCTCGCGCCGCCGGCCTGAAGCCGTGGCTCTGCCACTGACGACGCGCGCCCGCGCCAAGGTCAATCTCGACCTGCGCGTGCTCGGGCGGCGTGCCGACGGCTATCATGAGCTCGAAAGCCTCGTCGCCTTCGCCGGCGTCGGCGATACGCTCTCGCTTGATCCCGGCGCGGGGCTGTCTCTCACGCTCGCCGGGCCAAGAGCCGAAGGGCTGTCCGTCGACGACGGCAATCTCGTCCTGCGCGCCGCTCGTGCGCTTGCGGCCGCCCGCCCGGACTTGCGCCTCGGGCGCTTCCATCTCGTCAAGCGCTTGCCGGTCGCCTCGGGCATCGGCGGCGGCTCGGCCGATGCGGCTGCGACGCTGCGCCTGCTTGCGCGCCTGAACGGCATCGGGCCCGCCGACCCGCTTCTGCGGGAGGTCGCTGCAAGCGTTGGCGCCGATGTGCCCGTCTGTCTCGATTCGCGGGCGCGACTGATGGCCGGCATCGGCGAAAAGCTCGGGCCCGTCCTGAGGTTGCCGCCGCTTTTCGCCGTGCTGGTCAATCCTGGCGTCGGCGTCGAGACGGTTGCCGTTTTCCGAGCGCTCGGTCTGAAGGCCGGCGAGTCGGCATCCGAAGCGCGCGCAGCGACCGTCGCGGCGCCGGCATCGGCGGCGAGGCTGCTGGACGATCTCCAGTCCACGACGAACGATCTCGCTGCGCCGGCGCGGCGGGTCGCACCGATCATCGGCGAAGTTTTGGAGCGGCTTGCGGCGCTGCCGGGCTGCCGGTTGGCACGCATGTCAGGTTCCGGCGCTACCTGCTTCGCGCTGTTCGACGACTGCACGGCGAGCGCGGCCGCTGCGAAGACCCTGGCGAGCGAGCGACCTGGCTGGTGGGTCAGGGCGACGCTGCTGCGCTGACCATGCGTGCCGGCTCGCGGCGCCCTCGATAGGCGAGGAGCGTCGCGACGAAACCGCAAAGGGCGGCGAACATCAGCCACAGGCCGGCGATCGCGCGATTGCCGGTCGCCTCGATCAGATAGGTGCTCACCGCCGGCGTGAAGCCGCCGAAGATCGCCGTCGCCAGGCTGTAGGCGACGGAGAAGCCGGTGGTTCGCAGCTCGACGGGGATGATCTCGGTCAGCGCGACGACCATCGCGCCGTTGTAGCTGGCGTAGATGAAGGACAGCCAGAGCTCGACCATCAGCAGATGCGAGAAGGAAGGGCTGACGACAAGCCAGGACAGTATCGGATAGGCGCTCACGAAGAGCAGCACCGAGAACACCAGCAGCAGAGGTCTGCGTCCGACCCGGTCGGATAACGCACCCATCACCGGCAGCCAGAACAGGTTGGAGAGGCCGACGCAGAGCGTCACCAGAAGGCTGTCGATGCTGCTCAGCTTCAGCACTTCCTTGCCGAAGGTCGGCGTATAGGCGGTGATGAAATAGAACGAGACCGTGGTCATCGTTACGAGCAGCATGCCGGTCAGCACCGTCTGCCAGTTGGCCACCAGCGCCCGCACGATCTGGCGTGGGGTCGGATGACTGGCGCTGCGCTTGCGTTCGGCGAAATCCTCCGTCTCCTGCATTGAGCGGCGCAGCAGGAAGATCAGCGGCACGATCAGGCAGCCGACGAGGAAGGGAATGCGCCAACCCCAAGCCGTCAGGCTGTCCGGTGGCAGAATGGTGGCGAGCCAGACGCCGAGCAGCGCGACGAAGATGACCGCGATCTGCTGGCTTCCGGACTGCCAGCTGACATAGAAGCCTTTATTGCCGGGCGTCGCGATTTCCGAGAGATAGACCGAGACGCCGCCGAGCTCGACGCCGGCCGAGAAGCCCTGCACCAGCCGGCCGATCACGACGATGATCGGTGCCAGGATGCCGATCGTCGCATAGGTCGGCGCCAATGCGATGGTCAGCGTGCCGAAGGCCATGAGCATGAGGGTGAGCAGCAACCCGGCCCGTCGTCCGTGATGGTCGATATAGGTCCCGAGCACGACCGCACCGAGCGGCCGCATCAGGAAGCCGGCGCCGAACGTCATGAACGCCGCCATCAACTGTGAGAATTCGCTGCCCGAGGGAAAGAACGCCTTCCCGATCGCCGAGGCGTAGTAGCCGAAGACGAAAAAGTCGTACATCTCCAGGAAATTGCCGCTCGATACTCGGACGACCGACCAGATTTGATTCTGACGATGCGATGCTTCCGACATGGCCATTCTCCGGCCTAGCGTTTGCGGGACGCAATTACGCTAGGCCTCGGCGCGGCTGCTGGAAAGAGCTAGTTTGTCTTTGTGTGGGGCGCCGGGCGAATGTCCGGATTCAATGCGCCCGCGCCACGCAGAAATCGACGGCGGCGTTCAGCGCCTGCTTCATCGGCGAAGCCGGGAAGAGCCCGAGCGCATCCTTGGCCATGCGCGCATAGTGCTCCGCGCGAGCGATGGTGTCGTCGAGCGCCTTGTGACGGCGCATGATCGCCTGCGCCTCTTCGAGATCGCCGTCGCGAATCGCGCCCTCCTGCAGCGTGCGCTTCCAGAAGGCGCGCTCCGCCTCGTCGCCGCGGCGGAAGGAGAGCACGACCGGCAGGGTGATCTTGCCCTCGCGGAAATCGTCGCCGGTGTTCTTGCCGAGCTTGGCCGCGACGCCGCCATAGTCGAGCGCGTCGTCGATGAGCTGGAAGGCGATGCCGAGATTCAGGCCGTAGCTGCGGCAGGCGGCGGCATCGGCCTTGGAGGAAGAAGCGATCACCGGCCCGACCTCGCAGGCGGCGGCGAAGAGCTCGGCGGTCTTGCCGCGGATCACCGAGAGATATTCGTCCTCGGTCGTCTCCGTGTTCTTGGCGACGGAGAGCTGCAGAACCTCGCCCTCGGCGATCACGGACGCGGCCGTCGACAGGATGTCGAGCGCGCGCAGCGAGCCGACCTCGACCATCATCTTGAAGGCCTGGCCGAGCAGGAAATCGCCGACCAGCACGCTCGCCTCGTTGCCCCAGAGCATGCGGGCCGCAAGCTTGCCGCGGCGCATGTCGCTCTCGTCGACGACGTCGTCATGCAGCAGCGTGGCGGTGTGCATGAATTCGACGGAAGCCGCGAGCTTCACATGGCCGTCGCCCTGGTAGCCGCAGAGATCGGCCATCGCGAGCGTCAGCATCGGCCGCAGGCGCTTGCCGCCGGAGGAGATCAGGTGGTTGGCCACTTCCGGGATCATCGTCACGTCGGAGCCGGTGCGCGACAGAATCATCGCATTGACCCGCGCCATGTCATCGCGAGTCAGCGCGACCAGCGGCTCGATGCTGGCCTGGTTCGATTCCCGTTCCTCGAGGGAGACGACGACACCCACTGGAAACACTCCGGGTCAGATCCGCGCGCCGGGCGGCGCGCCTTTGCCATGCCACAACCGTCGCATGGGACGCCAGCCCCTGCAAACCGACGCGACGCCGCACCTTGGCGTGAAGACAGGCCCGATGAGCGCGGGGTCTTGCACAAGCCGGGGTGCTTGGGCTCCATGGAGCCATGCACGAACTCATGCGCACCAACGATCTGATTCTGCTCGGCGCGGTCGAAGCCCTGCTGGCCTCGGCCAATCTCGAATGCCTGATCGCCGATCAGCATATCAGCTCGCTGGAGGGGATGATCGGCGCCTTCCCGCGCCGGCTGCTGGTCCGCGATGTCGATCGCAGGCGTGCCAGGGCTCTGTTGATCGAGGCCGGCTACGGATCCGAATTGCGCGATGAGTGAGGGCGGGGCGGATTCGGCGTTGGGCGAGATCGTCGAGGATCGTCTCCTCGACGGACGGTTGCGCTTGCTCCAGCCGCGCAAGGGCCACCGCGCCGGCAGTGACGCGATCCTGCTGGCAGCGGCCTTGCCGGAGCTGGGGCAGGGCGCATTGCTCGATATGGGCGCCGGTGTCGGCACGGTCGGGCTGACAGTGGCGCTGATGCAGCCGGGCTTGCGTGTCACGCTGCTCGAACGCGATCCGGACCTCGCCGCGTTGGCCGGGCGCAATGCCGGGCTCAACGACCTCGTTGGGCGCGTGACGGCCGTGGCCGGGGATGTCACGGCGCGCGCGGCCATCCTGTCCGAACAAGGGCTCGCGCCGGCTTCATTCGATGCCGTCGCGATGAATCCGCCCTTCTACCCGCCGGGCGGCAGCAAGGCTTCGCCGATTCCCAACCGCAGGGCGGCCCATGTGGCGGAAGGAGCGCTCGCGCCCTGGCTGCGCACCGCCAGGCGCCTGCTCCGGCCGGGCGGGCATCTCGCGCTCATCCATCGGGTGGAGGCTCTGCCGGAGGTGCTCGCCGGTCTCGCGACCGGTTTCGGCGCGGTCGCGGTGCGGCCGGTCCATGCCTTCGCGGAGAAGCCGGCTATCCGCATCATCGTGACGGCGGTGCTCAACAGCAAAAAGCCGGCAGCCATGCTGCCGGCTTTCGTGATCAACGGGCCCGATGGCAAGCTGACGCCGCTAAGCGATGCGGTGCATCGCGGCCGCGGACGCCTGTCGCCCGATTACCAGTAATAGGGTCGCGGGGCGTAGATCGGCGGGGCGAACAGCGGCGGCGGGCCGTAGTAGCGCGGGCCGTAATAACGGCGCGGACCGTAGTAGCGCGGGCCATAGTAGCGTCGAGGGCCGTAGTAGCGGCGCGGGCCGTAATAATACTGCGCCTGCTGAACCATGCCCTCGCTCGCGACCATGGGAGCGGTCGCGATCGGTGCCGCTCCCACCGGAGCCGCGGAGGCGGGAGTGGCGGCGAGGCCGGCCACGCCCAGCGCGCCGGCTGTCGCCATCGTGATGATCAGAGTCCGAAACATGAAAACCTCCATGAGATGGCGTCGGCAGTCCCTGCCGTCGGATGAAACGCCGCCCTTGGTGTGAGACCTTAGAGCCTCGAACCTGAACGGCACGGGATCGCGCCGTTCAGCTTGCCTTCAGCCGATGGCCGCATTGCGGCCATGGTTTATCAGCGGCAGACGCGCACCGGGCGGACGACCCAGCGGAAGCCGTTCCAGACGCGGCGGCCTTCGGTCCAGCAGCGCGGGCGGTAATAGGGACGCGGGCGATAGTAGCGGCGCGGGCCGTAATAGTACTGGGCCTGTTCGACGAGGCCTTGCCCCGCCTGCATGGTTTGTCCTGCCGGTGCCGCGGCGGGGGCAGCCGAAGCGGATGTCGCCATCAGCGCACCACCGCCGAGCACGGCGGCCGTCGCGGCTGCGAGAAGAGTTGTCCGGAACATGATGTTCTCCATGGCTGGTACGATCGGGCATGCCGAAGGTGATCAAGTCGTCCCTGATGGAAACTCTAGCTCCGAAAGCGTGAACGGCGCGATACCGCGCCGTTCAGCTGTCCTTCATCTTGCGATGCGGTGACCTCAGCGGCAGACGCGCACGGCCCGGCGGACCCAGCGATGGCCGACCCAGACGCGGCGGGATTCGGTCCAGCAGCGACGCACATGCGGGCGGCCCGGGCCGTAGTGCGGCCGGCCGCGATGGTAGGCTTGCTGGACGAGGCCGGTCTCGGCGCCCGAAGCGAGCGTCGTGCCGGCGGAAACCGGGGCCGCCGAGGCCGGGGCGCTGCTCATGGCGGCACCGAGCAGGGTTGCTGCGCCGAAGGCGGCGGCAAGGATGCGGGTTGTCAACATGGGCTAGTCTCCTTGGTTATGCGGCCGCAGGCCCGTCATCAAACGCTCGCCCCGAACATCGCGAGCCATGCGGTTGCCTCTATCGATATCAGGCCGGTCATGAACGAAATCTGTCCGCTTTCGGTTCCCGGCCGCGCTTGACCCTGGCCGGCGCGAACCCTAATCACCGCCATCCCTTTGTTATCGGAAGGTTGCAGGCACTTGTCCGCCCCGGCGCCCCTCACGCACTCCGCCATCTCGGCTTCCTCCCCGGCGATGGACCCGACCCGCTCCTTCCAGGGGCTGCTGCTGACGCTGCAGCGCTTCTGGGCCGAGCGAGGTTGCGTGGTGCTGCAGCCCTACGACATGGAGGTCGGCGCCGGCACCTCTCACCCCGGCACGATGCTGCGTTCGCTCGGGCCCAAGCCCTGGCGGGCAGCCTATGTCCAGCCCTCGCGCCGGCCCAAGGACGGCCGCTATGGCGAGAACCCCAACCGGCTGCAGCATTATTACCAGTTCCAGGTCATCCTGAAGCCGAACCCGCCGAACCTGCAGGAGCTCTATCTCCAGTCGCTCGAAGCCATCGGCGTCGACATGCTGCTGCACGACATCCGCTTCGTCGAGGACGATTGGGAGAACCCGACGCTGGGCGCCTGGGGCCTCGGCTGGGAATGCTGGTGCGACGGCATGGAAGTCAGCCAGTTCACTTATTTCCAGCAGGTCGCCGGCATCGAATGCGCGCCGGTCTCCGGTGAGTTGACCTATGGACTCGAGCGCCTCGCCTGCTATCTGCAGAATGTCGAGAGCATCATGGAGCTCAACTTCAACGGGCTCGAAGGCGACGAGAAGGTCACCTATCGCGACGTCTTCCTGCAGGCCGAGCAGGAATATTCCCGCTACAATTTCGAGTACGCCGATACCGACGCCCTGTTCAGGCGCTTCGCCGAGGCGGAGGCCGAGTGCCGCGCCCTCCTGCAAAAGGGCGAGGCCGGTGACCGCCATCTCATGGTGCAGCCTGCCTATGACCAGTGCCTCAAGGCCGGCCATACCTTCAACCTGCTCGATGCGCGCGGCGTGATCTCGGTCACCGAGCGGCAGAGCTACATCCTGCGCGTGCGCGAGCTCGCCAAGGCCTGCGGCGCAGCCTGGCTGAAGACCGCCGGCGGGGGAGCGAACTGATGCCCGATCTTCTGCTTGAACTCTTTTCCGAGGAAATTCCGGCGCGCATGCAGCGCAAGGCCGGCGACGACCTGAAGAAGCTCGTCACCGATGCGCTGGTCGAGCGCGGCCTCGTCTACGAGGGCGCCAAGGCCTTCGTGACGCCGCGCCGCCTCGCGCTGCACATCGCCGGCCTGCCCGTGCGCGGCCGCGACGTGCACGAGGAGCGGAAAGGTCCGCGCGTCGGCGCGCCCGAGGCTGCCGTGCAAGGCTTCCTCAAGGCTGCTGGCCTCACCTCGCTCGATCAGGCGACGATCGTCAGCGATCCCAAGAAGGGCGACTCTTACGTCGCCATCATCGAGAAGCCCGGCCAGGAAACCGCTGCGGCGATCGCCGAGATCGTCCCGGCGGTGATCCGGTCCTTCCCCTGGCCGAAATCGATGCGCTGGGGCAAGGCCTCAGCCGCCGGCGCCAGCCTGCGCTGGGTGCGCCCGCTGCACTCGATCCTCTGCACCTTCGGCGCCGCCGAGACCGAGGACCCGGAGATCGTGCCTTTCGAGGTCGACGGGATCGTTTCCGGCAACGTGACCCACGGCCATCGCTTCCATGCGCCCGGCCCGATCACGGTGAAACGCCTCGACGACTATGTGACCTCGCTGGAGAAGGCGAAGGTCGTGCTCGACGCCGACCGGCGCAAGGAGATCATCCTCACCGACGCCCGCAACCTCGCCTTCGCGCAGGGGCTCGACCTCGTCGAGGACGAGGGGCTGCTGGAGGAGGTCGCCGGCCTCGTCGAATGGCCGGTCGTGCTGATGGGCTCATTCGAGGAGCGCTTCCTCGACATCCCCGGCGAGGCGATCCGCGCCACGATCCGCGCCAACCAGAAATGCTTCGTGCTGCGCGATCCCGCGACGGGGACCATCGCCAACCGCTTCATTCTGGTCTCGAACCTCGCCGCCGGCGATGGCGGCGTGGCGATCACTGCCGGCAATGGCCGCGTCGTGCGCGCCCGCCTCTCGGACGCGGCCTATTTCTGGCAGACCGACCGCGGCTCGCTGCCGGACCTCGATACGCTCAAGGAGAGCGCCGAAAAGCTCGGACTCGATCTGGCCAAGCCGCTCGACCAGCGCATGGCCAAGCTCGACAAGCTCGGCGTCGTCTTCCACACCAAGCTCGGGACGCAGGGCGAGCGTGTCCAGCGCATCGCCGCTCTGGCGCGGGAACTGGCCCCGATCGTCGGTGCCGATCCCGACAAGGCCGAGCGCGCCGCCACGCTCGCCAAGGCCGACCTGCCGACCGAGATGGTCGGCGAGTTCCCGGAACTCCAGGGCCTGATGGGCCGGAAATATGCCGAACTGCAGGGTGAGGACGCTTCGGTCGCGGCGGCGATCGAGGAGCACTACAAGCCACTCGGGCCCTCGGACCGCGTGCCGACCGATCCGGTCTCGGTCGCGGTGGCGCTGGCCGACAAGCTCGACACGCTCGTCGGCTTCTGGGCCATCGACGAGAAGCCGACTGGGAGCAAGGACCCCTATGCGCTGAGGCGGGCGGCGCTGGGTGTGATCCGGCTGGTGGTCGAGAATGGGGTGCGGTTGGGGCTGGCGGATTGCATCACCAGACACATGCTTCGTTCGGTCGTGTATGCGGGCGACATTTACGGCGATGTGTTCAAATTTGATAAATCTGATTTTGTTGACGAGGAAATTAAGCTTCTCGAATCCGTTAAGCCGATTGGAGCTGTTGATTATTTCCTTCGCGAGGAAGAATCTTACAGAAAATATATCAACCATCAAAAATCTATTTTGGCCGGAGATGCGCCTTATATTGGCGAGGATGCCTACAATGAGTGGCAGGGCCGCCTGAGGCGACGTATTGAGCAGCTATTTGGCTTCTATGCGCACAATTCGTGGCTAGAGAAGGAGCCAAATTCTGTCGGCCATTGGACGGCTGAGGACAACGAGCAAGCTCGGGAGGAGCTTAGTGGAGCGGCGGGGCCTATGGCCTTGGATCTCCTCTCCTTCTTCCACGACCGTCTGAAGGTCATGCTCCGCGATCAGGGCGCGCGGCATGATCTCGTCGACGCCGTTCTGGGCGAGGGGGCTTCGGCCAATGACGACCTCCTCCTCATCACCCGCCGCGTCGCCGCGCTCGGCCGCTTCCTCGACACCGAGGACGGCAGGAACCTGCTCGCGGGCTACAAGCGCGCCGCCAATATCCTTAAGGCCGAGGAGAAGAAGGACGGGGAGGGCGCCTTCGCCGACGCTCCCGACCTGCACCTCATCGCCGATGCCGGCCTGATCGAGGAGAAGGCGCTCGCCGTCGCGCTGGCGCAGGCGACGCCCAAGGCCGAAGCCGCTGTCGCCGCCGAGGATTACGAGGGCGCCATGGCGGCGCTAGCCGAAATCCGCCCGGCGGTCGATGCCTTCTTCGACAAGGTCACGGTCAACGATCCCGATCCGGCCTTGCGCGCCAACCGCCTGAAGCTGCTCAACCAGCTCCGTCAGGCGACGCGCGCGGTGGCGGATTTCGACCGCATCGCGGGCTGACACCCGCCATCATGCTCGGGCTTGACCCGAGCATCTCGGAAACCAGTCTCCTCTGGTCCTGAGATTCTCGGGTCAAGCCCGAGCATGACGCCCCGCGACGTCATTCTCGCCCTTGTGGCGAGCATCCATGTCTTGAACACGGCTTTCGAACAGCGAAGACGTGGATGGCCGGGACAAGCCCGACCATGACGGCGGTGCTTCTCCTGCAAGCCGCGACGACCTCTTTTTGCCAGCAAACCCGCCTCCGGAACCAATCCCCGCCCGCGACGTTCTTTCGCCGGGGCCGACAAGTCGCGAATGCGTCGCGGCTGGGCTCCGGGGGGCCGGCTACCGGCCGAGATAAAGGGCTGAAAGCATGTCCATTCTGATTTCCCTGCTGATCACCGTTCTCGTCATCGGCCTCGTGCTCTACCTCGTGCGGATGCTGCCGCTCGACGGGCAGATCAAGAACGTCGTCCAGATCATCGTGATCGTGATCGGCATCATCTCGCTGCTGCGCTATCTCGCTGTTTTCTAAGGCGATTGACGGCGCCATCGCGCTGGTTCAGACTTCGTGAGGTCCAGAAGGCCCCGGACGATCCCGTCCCGGGGCCTTTTTTCGTTTCAGGACGTGACCGCGATGAACGCGCCGAACCGCAACGGCCATATCAGGCTGACCTCCCACCCCGAACCGGGCGGCGCCGCAACGCGCTTTCCGATCAAATGGGGCGCGCCGACGGCCGCAGAGCGCGGCCCGATCATCGCCTCGACCACCAACCCGGCCGACCGCAACGTCATCGGCGCCCATGGCGGCTCCTATTCGGTCTATCGCGCGCTGGCGATTTCCGCCCGCTCGATGAACCCGCAGCAGCGCCCGGACCTGACCAACACCTATCCGACGGCGGAAATCCTGCCGCAGCCGCAATGGGCCGATCCCAGGAAGATCGTCTCGCTCGATCCCTTCGGCCACACCGTCGCGCAGGATTTCGGCAAGCTCATCGGCGAGGGCATCGATATTCGCCCCTCGATCGCGATCACCAAGGCCAGGCTCAACCTGCCCGAGATCCTTGCCGCGATGGGCGCGCATCGCCTCGCCGCGGACGGGCATATCCTGCACGGCACCGGCGATATCAGCGTCACCAAGATCGCGGTCGATCCGGTCTGGTATCTGCCGGGCATCGCCGAGCGCTTCGGCACGAACGAGAGCGAGCTCCGCCGCACGCTCTTCGAGCAGACCGGCGGCATGTATCCCGAACTGGTGACGCGGCCGGACCTCAAGGTCTTCCTGCCGCCGATCGGCTCGATCACGGCCTATGTCATGGGCGAGGCCGTGCGGCTTGCCGATCCGAAGACGCGCATCGCCTGCCGCGTTCATGACGAGTGCAACGGCTCGGACGTGTTCGGCTCCGATATCTGCACCTGCCGGCCCTATCTCACGCATGGCATTGAGGAATGCGTGAAGGAGGCCCAGAGCGGCGGTGTCGGCCTCATCGTCTACAACCGCAAGGAGGGCCGGGCGCTCGGCGAGGTCACCAAGTTTCTCGTCTACAACGCCCGCAAGCGCCAGGAGGGCGGCGATTCCGCCGCGACCTATTTCGAGCGCACCGAATGCGTCGCTGGCGTGCAGGATGCCCGCTTCCAGCAGATGATGCCGGACGTGCTGCATTGGCTTGGCGTCACGCATATCGACCGGCTGATGTCGATGTCGAACATGAAGTACGACGCCATGGTCGAGAGCGGCATCGCGATCGGCGAGCGCGTCGCGATCCCGCCGGAGCTCATCCCGCCCGATGCCTCCGTCGAAATCGAGGCCAAGAAGGCTGCGGGCTATTACTCGCCCGAGGGCGCGCCCGGCGACAACGCCCTGAAGTCGACGGTCGGCCGCGACCTCGACAAGTTCTGATTCCGTCCCGCCTGCCGAGTTGATGATGCCCGACCGCGACCCCGAGCCGTTCCGCGCCCTGTTGAAACCCACAGCCGTGCGCGAGCGCGCGCAGGAGATGCTGGAGCTCGGGCTCGCCGGCGAATTGCTGCATTTCAGCGTCCACCCGGAGCGGCTCGAAGCTTGTGCCGACTATGTGCTGGAGACGATCCGCGCGAATTATCCGACGCTCGACATCCCTTTCCACGCGCGCTGGCGCCATTTCGTCGTCGACGGCGAGGATCGCTGGCGGACGCTCGACCGCGAAGCGAATTTCGCCGACCCCGCCGCGCGCGGCCGCGCCGCCTATGATCTCGCCGTCGTCAGCGTGCTGCTCGATGCCGGCGCCGGGCCGGACTGGCGCTATCGCGACGCCAAGACCGGCCGCGAGATCGGCCGCTCGGAGGGGCTGGCGCTCGCCTCGCTCGACATGTTCGCCGCCGGTCTCTTCTCCAGCGATCCGGCCGATCCCTTGCGGGCCGATGCGCAGGCGCTGATGCATCTGGACACGGGCTTGCTGGCCAAGGGCTTCCAGGCGGGGCCGGACAATCCGCTGCTGGCGCTCGATGGGCGCGCCGCCCTGCTCAACCGCCTTGGCGAGGAACTCGAAAGGCAGGAGCTGTCGCGGCCCGGCGACCTCTTCGACCGTTTCGTCGCGTCGGCCGATACCGGCACGCTGCGGGCGCCGCATATGCTCGGCGAAGTGCTCGGCGCCTTCGGCGGCATCTGGCCGTCGCGCCTGACGCTGGCCGGCATCGCGCTGGGCGACACCTGGCGCCACCCGCTTATAGCGCGGGGCAAGCCGACCGAGGGGCTCGTGCCCTTCCACAAGCTTTCGCAATGGCTGACCTATTCGCTGATCGAGCCGCTGGAATGGGCCGGCATCGCCGTGGTCGATATCGACGAGATGACCGGCCTGCCGGAATACCGCAATGGCGGGCTCTTCCTCGACAGTGGCGTCATCGCGCTGAAGGACGAGGCGGACCGGGCGAAGGCGCATGAAGTCTCGTCGCCGCTCGTGGTGGAATGGCGCGCGCTGACCGTTGCCCTGCTCGACGAAATCGGCGCCCTCGTCCGCCAGCGTCTCGGCCGTTCGCGCGAGGAACTCCCGCTCGCCAAGGTGCTAGAAGGCGGGACCTGGGCGGCCGGCCGGCGGATCGCGCGCGAAAAGCGTGTGGATGGCGGCCCGCCCTTGACCATCATCAGCGATGGCACGGTATTTTGATCCGTCGGTTGCGTGCAAAAGCGCCGTCATTCCGAGCGGAGCGAAGCGCAGACCCGGAATCCATCATAGAGCACAATGCCCTTCGATGGATCCCGGATCAGCGCCACTTCGCGGCTTGTCCGGGATGACGCGAGAGACCTGAGAACGAGAGGGAAACGGCGTATGACTTCGAGCCAGGACGGCGTCACCGTCGTCGACCATCCGCTGGTCCAGCACAAGCTCACGCTGATGCGCGAGAAGGATCGCTCCACCAAGAGCTTCCGCCAGCTCCTCAACGAGATCGGCATGCTGCTCTGCTACGAGGTGACGCGCGACCTGCCGACCGAGCTGATCGAGATCGAGACCCCGCTGCAGACGTCGATGCAGCCGGTCATCTCCGGCAAGAAGCTGGTCTTCGCGCCGATCCTGCGCGCCGGGGTCGGCTTTCTCGACGGCATGCTGGAGCTCGTTCCGGCTGCCCGCGTCGCCCATATCGGGCTCTATCGCGATCCCGACACGCTCCAGGCCGTCGAATATTACTTCAAGGCGCCTTCCGACATCGCCGATCGCATGATCGTCGTGATGGATCCGATGCTGGCGACGGCGAACTCCGCAGTGGCCGCCGTCGAGCGCCTCAAGGAGCGTGGCGCCAAAGATTTGCGCTTCGTCTGCCTCCTGGCTTCCCCCGAAGGCGTCGCCCGCCTGCGCGGCGCCCATCCCGACGTCCGGATCTGGACCGCGGCGATCGACGAGCGCCTCAACGATCACGGCTATATCGTTCCCGGCCTCGGCGATGCCGGCGACCGCATGTTCGGGACCCGCTGAGAACCGCCCAAAAAGCAAGGCGGCCCGCCCCGTTTCCGGAGCGGGCCTGACCTGAAAGTTGGGCGTGTCTGGGGTTAGAACCGCCCGCCTTTCGGGTCGGTGTTACTCGATGATCTGGACGACGCGGCGGGTCTGCGGCTCGACGATGACCGTGCGGTCATTCACCACCGTGTAGCGGTAGTTCGAGGCGTTCGGCGCATAATCGGCCGGCACCTGGTGATAGACTACGCCTTGCTCCGGCAGCACCGTGCCGACCGCGACCGGCTCGGCGTAGGTGTAGGACGGTACTCGCTGCTGGACCACATAGGTACGGAACTTCGGCTCGGCAGCATCGCCGACGATCGCGCCGACCACGGCGCCGCCGACGCCGCCGACAACCGCGCCGACCGGGCCGCCGACGATGGCGCCGCCGACAGCGCCGGTCGCGGCACCGCTGGTCGCGCCGCCGACGGCGCCACCGGAGGGCTGGCTCTGGGCAAAGGCAACCGCCGGGGTGATGGTCAGGGCGGCAACGAGAGCAAGCTTCTTGAACATGGGATGTCTCCTTTCGAAGCTAATCTTCGGCGGGACAACCAAGGCGCGTTGCAACAGTTCCCGGAAACGGGGTCACGAGATGTTAACGACCGGCAACAGAGCGGCGAAAAGCACGCGGGAGCAAGAGCTTGCCGGGTTACAAAAAAAGTCCCGCGTAGTGCCTGCCGCATGCCGCGACAGCTTGAAAACGAAAACGGCGGACCCGAGGGCCCGCCGCATCGTCGTCGAATTCGGGCGCTTCTTACTGCTTCGGCGCCGCCGAAAGGGCAGGGGTGAGCTTGTCGGCGTCGCGCTTGATCAGCGCGGCGAAGCCGGCCGGCGTGCGCTCCTCGGCCGTCGGCAGGACGGTGCCGAGATCGAGCAGGCGCTTCTTGGTGCCTTCGTCGTTGAGCGCCTTGCCGAGCGCGTCGACCAGCTTGTCCACGGCTTCCTTCGGCATGCCCTTCGGGCCGGCGATGCCGTTCCACGCCTCGATCTGGTACTCGGGCAGCCCGGCTTCCTTGGTGGTCGGCACGTCCGGCAGCGCCGGCGAGCGCTGGGCCGAGGCGATGGCATAGGCCTTGATCGTGTTGGCGCGGACCTGCTCGGCGACCGAGACGATCTGGTCGCACATGAAATCGACCTGGCCGGAGACGAGGTCGTTCAGGGCGGGGCCGGTGCCGCGATAGGCGACTGCGTTGATCTTCGGCGTGCCCAGGATGCCCTTGAGCAAGGTGCAGGTGGTCCAGGAGACCGAGCCGAGGCCGGCATGGGCCTCGTTGAACTTGTCCGGATTGGCCTTCACGGCCGCCACGAAGGCCTTGAGGTCAGGAGCCTCGAGGTTCTTGCGGGCGACGATCAGGATCGGCGTGCCGCCGGCGAGCCCGATCGTCTGCATCCCGTTGATCGGGTCGTATTTCAGGCCGGGATAGGTCGCGGGCGCCGCCGAGAAGGTGCCGAGATGCCCCATCGCGATGGTGTAGCCGTCAGGCGCGGCGGTGACCGCGCGGGTGATGCCGGTGGTGCCGCCGGCGCCGGCGACGTTTTCGATCACGATCTGCTGGCCCAGCGTCTTCGACATGTGGTCGGCGACGATGCGGGCGATGATGTCGGTCGGCCCGCCGGCCGCGAACGGCACGATCATGGCGATCGGCTTGGTCGGATAACCCTGTGCCTGCGCGCTACCCGTAAGGGCCAGCGCCGCGGCCGCGGCAAGCCCGAGAACAAGTTTCCTCATGCATTTTCTCCCTGTGATCGTTGAGGCAAGGCTGGCGGGGCATCGCCAGAGTCGCAACCCCGCCATTCGGATGGTTCACTCGGTGAAGACCTCTTCGCGCTTCTTCGAGATCGAAGGCAGCAGCGCGATGACCAGGACCAGCACGGCGACCACGAGCAGGCCGGCCGAGATCGGCCGCTCGATGAAGGTCACGAACGAGCCGCGCGAGATGATCAGCGCCTGCCGCAGCTTCTCCTCCATCAGCTTGCCCAGCACGAAGCCGAGCAGCATCGGCGCCGGCTCGAAGCCGAGCTTGATCAGGAGGTAGCCGAACAGGCCGAACAGTGCCGTGAAGGCGACGTCGAGCGGCTGGTTGTTCACCGAGTAGATGCCGATGCAGCAAAAGATCAGGATCGCCGGGAACATCAGGCGGTAGGGCACTTGCAGCAGCTTCACCCACATGCCGACCAGCGGCAGGTTGATGATCAGCAGCATCAGGTTGCCGACCCACATCGAGGCGACCATCCCCCAGAACAATTCGGGGTTGCGGGTCATGACCTGCGGGCCGGGGATGATGCCGTGAATCGTCATCGCGCCGACCATCAGCGCCATCACCGCATTCGGCGGGATGCCCAGCGTCAGCAGCGGGATGAAGGCTGTCTGCGCGCCGGCATTGTTCGCCGATTCCGGCCCCGCCACGCCCTCGATCGCGCCCTTGCCGAAGCGCGAGGGATCCTTCGCGATCTTCTTCTCGACGGTATAGCTGGCGAAGGGGCCGAGCACCGCTCCGTTGCCCGGCAGGATGCCGAGGATGCCGCCGATGAAGGTGCCGCGCAGCACGGGTGCTGCGGATTGCTTGATATCCTCCCAGCCCGGCAGAAGCCGGCCGATCTTGCCCTTGACGACGTCGCGCGCTTCCGGGCTTTCGAGGTTGCGCAGCACTTCGGCGAAGCCGAACACGCCCATCGCCAGCACCGAGAAATCGATGCCGTCCGAGAGCGAGGCGATGCCGAAGGTCAGGCGTTCCTGCCCGGTTTCGAGATCGGTGCCGACGGTCGAGAACAGGAGGCCCAGCATGATCATGCAGAAGGCCTTGAGGATCGAGCCCCGCGCCAGCACGACCGCGAAGCACAGGCCCATCACCATCAGCGAGAAATACTCGGCCGGGCCGAACAGCAGCGCCATCTTGGTCAGGGGCGCGCCGAGCGCGGCGATGAACACGGTGGCGACGCAGCCGGCGAAGAAGGAGCCGATCGCAGCGGTGCCGAGCGCGACGCCGGCGCGGCCCTGCCTGGCCATCTGGTGGCCGTCCAGCGTGGTGACGACCGAGGTCGCCTCGCCGGGGATGTTGACCAGGATCGCGGTGGTGGAGCCGCCGTATTGCGCGCCGTAATAGATGCCGGCGAGCATGATCAGCGCGCCCGTCGGATCGAGGCCGAAGGTGATCGGCAGCAGGATCGAGATCGTCGCGATCGGCCCGACGCCGGGGAGCACGCCGATCAGCGTGCCGACGAGGCAGCCGGCGAAGCAGAGCGCAATGTTCTTCAGCGTCAGCGCGACGCCGAAGCCCAGTGCGAGATTGGAGAACATGTCCATCGGTCAGATCCCCAAGAGCCAGGGCGCGAGCGGGATCGGCAGCGACAGCGCGTATTTGAACAGCAGGATGCAGCCGAGCGACATCGCCACGGCGAAGATCAGCAGTTCCTTGAGCTTGCGGTCATCGGCGGCCAGGCCCGAGAAGAAGATCAGCAGCGGGCCGGAGACGAGCAGGCCGAGCGAGGGAACTCGGATTGGGCCGATCTCGAAGCCGCGGATGGTCAATCCGAACAGGCAGGCGCCGCCCAGCGCGAAGAAGATGCCCTTCCAGGACCAGCCCGAAAGCTCCTCGCCGTGATAGCGCAGCGAGGATAGCGCCAGCACCAGGCCAAGCGCACCGCAGATCACCGCGAAGGCCTTGGGCAGCATGCCCGGCCCGAGCTGGCGCAGGGTGCCGGCCGGGAGGTCCCAGGAGAAGAAGAAGGCGCCCCCCGCGAGCAGGATCATGAACAGGCCGCCGGCCAGATCCTGCGTCGATCTCACGCGCAGGCCCTGGGCCTGTTCTATCTGGTTCAAACTCATCAGGCTCCTCCGATTGGCGACCCGGTGCGGGCGGTTCGTTTCTGCGGTTTCGACGAGACCGGGGGCAGGACGTGGCGCTCATCGAGCAGCGTCACGCTCTCCCTGAGAATGGCGAGGAAGTCGTCGCGCGACGGCAGCTTCTGCTGCGGGCGCCAGGAGACGCCGACCAGCGCGCCCGGCGGCGGCGGATCGAGCATCGCCCCACGCAGGCGCCGCATCGTCACGCCGGGGAAGGACAGGCGCGACACCCAATCGGGCGCGAGTGCCATGCCGAGCCCGGCCGCGACGGCCGACATCATCGCCGGCTTCTCGGTCGCCTCGATGGTGACGTTGGGAACCGCGCCGACGCTCTCGAAATAGGCCATGACCAAGTCGTAGGCATAAGGCCGGATGCGCTTGGACGGCACGACGAAGGGCTCGCCGAGGAGATCGAGCATGGTCAGGTGGTCGCGCGCCGCGAGCGGGTGGTTCTCGTGCAGGACCACGATCGGGCGCTCGACCCGCAGGATCTCGAAGGCGCAGTCGGTCGGCTTGCGCGGCGGCCGGGTCAGCGCGAGGTCGAGCTTGCCGGCTTCCAGCATCTGGACGAGCGCGGCCGTCATCGCCTCGACGAACTTGATCTCGACGCCCGGGAAGCGGGCGCGGAAGGCCATCAGCGCTTCCGGCACGAAGCTCGACGAGGCCGCGTCGATCGCGCCGACGCGCAGCACCTTGCCGGAGGCGAGCGACGCCTCGCGCACGGCACGCGAGGCATGCTCCATCTTGACGAGGATGCCCTTGGCCTCCTCGAGCATGATCAAGCCGGCGCGGGTCATCGCGACCTGCCGGGTGGTGCGGGTCAAAAGCGCGACGCCGAGTTCGTCTTCGAGGGCGCTGATCTGGCGCGACAGCGCAGGGGGCGCGACGCCGAGTCGTTCGGCCGCGCGACCAAAATGCAGCTCTTCCGCCACCGCGATGAAACATCGCAGTTGCCGCACATCCATGGCCGTCCCCTGTTCCCCGGTACCGCTTGCCGCGGTATCTTGAGAGCCTCTCACGTGAGCCCGAAAGGCCCGATGGGCTCGTAAGTCAGTGGATCGTGCCCTTAGAGACTCCAGCCGACAAGTCGACTCTAGAGCAATTCATAATTTTTGAGCAATAAAGCCTTTGGGCTGAGATGCCCCGACAAGAGCCTGCGAGGGCTCCCCCCGGTTTTGCTGGAAGCGCTTATGCCGGCTTGGTTCGCGGCGCCTTGAACAACCTGCCGTCGATCAGTGCAAGACCGGCGGCGATGGCGGTCATACCCAGGAAATGCCGCGGCTGCAGGGCCTCGCCGAGGAACGCTGAACCGAGCAGGATGGCGCTGACCGGCACCAGGAACGTCACCAGCATGACATTGGTCCCGCCGGCGCGGCGCATGATCCGGAAGAAGATGACATAGGCCATCGCCGTCGAGAGGATCGCGAGCCCGACCAGCGAGGAGGCGACCTTGATGCTCGGTACCGGCAGCAGCCAGGGCGGGTTGAAGGCGATCACCAGCGGAATGGTCATCACGGTCGTGGCGCTGACTTGCCCGGCGGCCGTGACCAGCGGCGGCAATTCGCGGAAGCGCCGGCCATAGAGGCCGGCGAAGCCGTAGGAGAGGGCGGCGGCAAGGCAGGCGAGCTGCGGCAGCAGCGCCCCCGAGACGCCGCCGATTGCATCGGGGCCCATCAGGATCGCGACGCCGAGGATGCCGGCACCGACGCCGGCAAGCTTCAGCCCGGTCGCCTTCTCGTTCTGTCCGAACAGATGAGCGACGATGACGCCGAAGAGCGGGGTCGTGGCATTGAGGATCGAGGCCAGCCCGCTCGCGATCTGCGTCTGGCCCCAGAAGATCAGCCCGAACGGGATGAGATTGTTGAGCAGCCCCATGCCGAAGAAGGAGAGCCACATTCGCCCGCCGACGCGCATCGACAGCCCCGACAGCCTGACGACCAGCAGCAATGTGGCAGCCGCCATGCCGACACGGGCCAGAACCACCGCCAGCGGCGGCCATTCGGCGACCGCGATCTTGCCGAAAAAGAACGAGGCGCCCCAGAGCAGCGACAGGAGCAGGAGCAGCAGCCAGTCGCTCAGATCCATGGCCTGAGGCCGGTCGGGGGAGGCGGACATGGCGAACCTGTCGGTGGGGAAACGGCGGTGCTTCACCCCGGCGGGGTCCGTCATCCCGGGGCAAGCCCGGAATGACGGCACGTTTCCGTTAAAGGGGTTTGGTCTAGGCGGAAGGTCGCCAGTCGCTCCACCCGTTTCCTGTGTTCAGGCCTCGATCAGGCGGCCTCGGCGTCGCGCGCCTGCCACATCGCCTGGAAGGCCGGCCGCGCCTGGCAGGCATCGAGCCAGGCCTTGACGTTGGGATTGGCGTCGAAGAGCTGCGTCGCCGGCTTGGCGTAGCGGATCACCTCGGCGACGTTGATGTCGGCGACGGTGAAGCGGCCGCCCATCAGATAGCCCTTCCCCTCGGCCAGGGCGCGGTCGAGCACGGCGAACGGGGCCTTCAGGGCGGCGAGTGCTGCTTCGGCCACCTCCGGCTTGCGCTTTTCCGGCGGGAAGGCGGCAAGATGCTGCTGGAGGGCGAGGGCGTTCGTCTCGCATTCGGTCGCGGCCCAGAGCGACCACATGATCGCGAGGCCTTCCTCCTGCGCGTCCTTGGGCGCGAGCGGGCCGCCATGCTTGCGGGCGAGATAGAGGTTGATCGCCAGCGATTCGTGCAGCTTGAAGCCGTTGTCGTCGATGCTCGGGATATGGCCGTTCGGGTTGATCTTGAGGAAATCGGCACTGCGGGTATGCAGCGGCACGCCCGGCGCCTGCGGATCGGGCAGGCGATAGGCCTGGATCACCGGCACATGGTCGAAGGGCAGGCCGAGCTCGTTTGCGAGCCAGATGACGCGCGTCGCGCGCGAGCGGTAACAGCCATAGATGGTCAGGGACATCGGCGGGATCCGGCGAGAGAGTGCGAACGGTGACGCAGGCCGACCGCAAGGGCCGGTTCGTCGCCGGCGACCATAGGCCGGAGAGGCCGCCTCGGCCAATGCCGATGATCGCTCCGCGAGCACGGCAAAAACCGTTTGACGCGGGCGCTTTGCGGGTGCATTGGCCTCCTGCCTCCGGCTCTTGCGGCCGGCTGCTCACAGGAACCCCCGACCCGATGCCAAGCGACAGTCCCAGCCGACAGTCGAAGCCGTCTGCCGCCGTCTCGCGCGCCTGACCGGGTCCCCCGGCTCGCCTGCGGTCCGGCCACGACGGCCCGATCGCAAGGAACAGAGCCATGAATGATACCGTCGACACCACGGACCTCCTTGCCGTGACGCTGGCCCAGACGCTGGCGCAGGAACACGTCGCCGACATCGTCGAGACGTTGAACGATCAGGACGACGCGACCATCGCACATGTCCTGGCCGAATTGCCGTTCGAGCGTGCCGTCGAGGTGCTCGACCAGCCCGAATTGACAGCCGCCGCCGAGGCGCTGGCGCTCTTGCCGGACCAGCGCGCCGGCGCGCTGCTCTCCGCCATGTCGGCGGACCGGGCGGCCGACGTCTTCCAGGAATTCGACGAGGAGACCAGGGCGCGCCTGAGCGGTCGCATGGACCGTCAGACCCGCTCGGACCTCAAGAAGCTGCTGGCCTATCCCGAGCACAGTGCCGGCTCGATCATGACGACCGAGTTCGTCAGCGTGCCCTCGAACTGGACGGTGCAGCAGACGCTCGACCATATCCGCCGCGTCGAGCGCTCGCGCGAGACGGTCTACGCGATCTACGTGCTCGATTCCGTGACCCGCAAGCTGGTGCGCGCAGTCTCGCTGCGCCGCCTGATCGCTGGCGATCCCGAGGCCCCGGTCGAGTCGGTCGTGCCGGCTCACAAGCCGATCACGGTCACGCCCGAGGTCGATCGCGAGGACGTCGCCCGGCTGATCACGAAATACGACCTGCTCTCGGTTCCGGTCATCGATGCCGATGAGCATGTCATCGGCATCGTCACCTTCGACGACGTCATCGACGCGATGATCGCCGAGACGACCGAGGATGTGCAGAAGCTCGGCGGCATGGAGGCCCTAGACGAGCCCTATAACGAGATCGGCTTCGTCGCGATGATCCGCAAGCGTGCCGGCTGGCTCTCCATCCTGCTGCTCGGCGAGATGCTGACCGCCTCCGCCATGCAATATTTCCAGACGGAGCTGGAGAAGGCGATCGTGCTGACGCTCTTCATCCCGCTGATCATGAGCTCCGGCGGCAATTCCGGCTCGCAGGCGACCTCGCTGATCATCCGGGCGCTGGCGCTGCGCGAGATCACGCTGAAGGACTGGTGGCGGGTCGTCCTGCGCGAATTGCCCTCGGGACTCGTGCTCGGCTCGATTCTCGGCGCCATCGGCATCGTTCGGATCGCGGTCTGGCAATGGCTCGGCCTTTACGACTACGGGCCGCACTGGATGCTGATCGCGGCGACGGTCGGCGGCGCGCTGATCGGTATCGTCACCTTCGGCTCGCTGATGGGCTCGATGCTGCCGTTCCTGCTGAAGCGGGCGGGGTTCGACCCGGCCAGCGCCTCTGCGCCGCTCGTGGCGACCCTGGTCGACGTCACCGGCCTCGTCATCTATTTCGGCGTGGCGGCGCTGATCCTCAGCGGCACGCTGCTCTAAGGGCGCCGTCATTCTCGGGCGAAGCGCGGCTTCGACCCGAGAAACTCTGCCCGAAGGAGGCGCCTTCTGCCGGAGGTACTCGGGTCGAGCCCCGAGCATGAGGCGCGGTCGTCACGCGACGGCTTTCGCCACCATCTCCGGATGTTGGCCGATCACGCGCACATAGGCGATGGCGAAATCCGGCGCGGTTGCCCGCGCCTGCTCCCAATCGCGCAAGGTCCCGACCGGGACCCGGAAACGGGTAGCGAATTCGGATTGCGACAGGCCGAGCCCGGTTCGCGTCTGGCGAATCAGGCGCGCGCGCTGGCCCCGGTCCAGTGCCTTGGCGGATGCGTCGAAATCCTCGGCATCGGCGGCATCAGCAGGAAGAGCGGTAGGCTCGTTCTTCACCTGTGTTGCTCCTTCTTACCGAGATGAAGCGGGGTAGATCGCCCCGCCAGACGAAAATGCCGGTGAACAGTTTGTCTGCGACGATTCCGACGACCTTGAAGCGTTCCTCGCCATCGATCTCACGGATGGACGGGATGATCAGGTGATCGCCATCCTCGAAAATCCGGTCGCCGAAGGCCAGCGTCAGCCCGTGCTTCTCGCGGTTGGCCGCGTCCTTGACGGGATCAAATCTGTCTTCCGACATCGATAGCGATTATACGGGATTTCCGTATGGAATGCAATCCGCCGCACTATGACGGCCGCCACCCTCGGGCGAAGCGGGGCTTCGACTCGAGAAGCTGCGGCAGATGGAGGCGTTCTCGTCGTAAGGTGCTCGGGCCAAGCGCGAGCACGGCGGCGCCCTGCCGTTGGCTCAGCTCGCCAGCACGCGCTGCGGCGGGAAGGTGATCTCGACCAGTGTGCCCTCTTTCTTGACGCTGGTGATCGCCATGGCCGCGCGGTTTGCCTCGACCAGCGCCTTCGTCAAAGGCAGGCCGAGCCCCGTGCCGCCGGCGCGGCGCGTCGTCGGCACCTGGCGGAACGGTTCGAGCGCCAGGCGAAGCTCATCGTCGTCCATGCCGATGCCGGTATCGCGCACCCGCAGGATCGCCTCTCCCTGGTCGCCGAGCGCGGTCGAGATGATGACCTGCCCGCCGGCATCGGTGAACTTCACCGCGTTCGACAGCAGGTTGATCGCGATCTGGCGGATCGAGCGCTCGTCCGCGACGACCGGCGGCAGCTTGGGCGAGAGCCCAGAGCGCAGCACGACGCGGCCGCGCTGCGCCTCACGCTGGAGCAGCGATACCGTCGACAGCGCGATCTCGTTCAGGTTGACGCTGACGAAGTCGAGGTCGAGCTTGCCGGCCTCGATCTTGGCGAGGTCGAGCAGGTCGTTGACGAGGCTGATCACGTAGCCGCCCGACTGGTGGATGTCGCGCAGGTATTCCTTGTAGCGCTCGTTGGCGATCGGGCCGAAGCGCTCCTCCGCCATCACCTCGGCGAAGCCGATGATCGCGTTGAGCGGCGTGCGGATCTCGTGGCTGATCTTGGCAAGCACGTCGGATTTCTGGGCGCTCGCCGTCTCCGCCGCCTTGCGGGCCTCGACCAGCTCGCCCTCGGTCTTCTTCCAGGCGGTGAGGTCGCGCAGCACCGCGCAGAAGCGCGGCTCGCTGCCATGGGCGATCTGTCCCATCGTCATGAACAGCGCGATCTTGCCGCCCTGGCGCACGCGGCCTTGCACCTCGCGCCCGTCATTGAGCACGGAAGCAACGCCGCCGCCCTTCAAGCCCTCGAGATAGTCGAGCGCCGGGGCATGGCTCTCGCTGGCGAAGAGCAGGGTGAACAGCTCGCCGGTAACCTCGCGCTGGTCGTAGCCGAACAGGGCCTCGGCCGCCTTGTTCAGCGACAGGATGCGCCCGCGATCGTCGACGGTGACGACGCCGTCCGTCGCCGTGTCGAGCATCGCTGTGAGCTCGCCGATGCGGGCATCGCGCGCATCGGCATCGAGCCGCAGTGCCTCCACCCGTGCCGCCGACTCGGATTCCTCCGCCGCGAATTCGGCCGCAAGCTCGGCTTCCTCCGCCTCTTCCGGCGTCAGCACCGGAACCTCGCTGCCATCGCCATTGGGATGGCGGAAAGCCATCAGCGTGGCCGGCTCCTCCTGCCAGCTGACGCTCGACAGCACGGCATCGACGCTGACGAGATGACCGAGCCGGTCGATCAGCGTCATCGTGCCGCCATCGGTGCGCGCTGCCTCCTTGATCAGGCGGCTGACCTTGCCGCCGGCCTTCAGGTCGGCGAGATCGGCATAGTCCAGGAGCTCCAGCAGCGTGCGGTTGGCATAGAGCGCCTCGTCGCCGCGATTGACCAGAACGGCGATCGGCAGCCGGTCGAGCACATCGGCATGGGAGTTGCGCTGGCGGGCAGGGGCCAGAGCGGCATCCATCTCCGCGGCTGCCTTCGCCGCCGGAGCCTCTTCCTTCTCCTTGACTTGCAACGGGGCCACCGGCGGCAGGCGCGGCGCGCTCGGCTCGTCGTCGCCGGCGAGCCTGGCGCCCAGCGCCTTGGCGATCTCGCGGAAGGCGTTGCGCTCGGCCGAACTCAGATGCGATTTCGACGGTTCGAGCACCGGCCGGATCGCGGTCAGATGGCCGTTGCGCAGCGGCACGATCTTGCCGGGGAGCGGCTCGGGCCCGGCGTCGGGCTGGGCAGGCGCTTCCGGCGCGGCCTCTGCCGAAGCCGCTTCCTCCGGCTGGTCGAGATCGGTCGAGGCGGCGGCTTCTCCGGCCTCCTCCTCGTCTTCCTCGAGCAGATCCCGCGAATCGTGCGTCTCGAGCGCGCTGAGGGACGTGGCTTCCTCGTCGACCGTGTCGGAGATGGCCGGATCTTCGGTGAACGGTGCGGTGACCGCCGTTTCGCCCAGGCCGGAAAGATCGGCCGCTTGGTGCGCGTTGTCGTCCTGTGAGGCCGGGGCCGCAACCGCGACCTGCTCCGCTTCCGCCTCCGGCGCGGCCGTCTCCGCCGCCACGGCCTCTGCCTCGGCCACGGGGAACAGGCAGCGCTCGTTGAGCCGGGCGATGCCGAAGCCGCGGAACCCGACGAGCTGGCGTGCGGCATCGAGCACCGGCACGCCGGAGAGCTCGACCGGGGCCGCCTCGCCGGGCGAATCGGTGCGCCAGAGCACGCTATGGCCGCTCCAGGTCGCAGCCTTGGCGAATCGTTCGATCAGCCCGCCCTCGCTGTCGGCGAAGGCGGAGCCGAGCAGGTCCTGCCAGCGCTGGCCGACCAGCCCGGCCGCGGCGGCTTCCCCGGTCAGGGTGGCGATGTTGTCGGAGAGCTTGGTCAGCCTGCCCTCGCGATCGCTCTGCCAGAGAAAGCGGACCATGGCCGGCTTGGCGGGCGAGGGGGCTTCATCCTGAGGGGCAGGTGCCGCCGGAGCGACGGTCGGCGCAGGCTCCGCAGGCGCGACCTTTGGAACGGTGATGCCCAGGCGGCGCAGCTCGGAAGCCTGCACGGCGATGGCTAGCGCGGAACGCCCATCGGCCAGCGAAACCAGCTTGCTGCCGCAGGTGACGGGCACGGCCGCAAAGCTCGCGGTCAGGCGCAGGCGTTCCAGGCGGATGCCGTTGGCCGAGGCCAGGCCGCCGGCCAGCAGGTTGAGGCGTTGCCGCGTCGGCGCCGGCAGGCTCGTCTGCCCGCCGAGCAGCGCCTGCGCCGCGGCGTCCACGAGATGCGGCTGCTCTGCGGCCGGATCCCACAGAAGCAGGGCGCCGCCGGCGGCAAAGGATGCAAGGGCGGCGTCTTCAGCCGCCGCCACGCTCCACTCCGCCCAGTCCTCTCCGGCCTCGCTCATGCCTGCCCGCTCGTTCGATCCGCGCCCGTTATGCCTAACAAAGCCTTAATAGACCCCAAACGGCAGCAAATCCATGGAACCTAAGATCGCTCTCCCGCTTCTCATCGAAACAGCGTTAACATGGCGGCTGACGCCGGTTGTCACGTTGTTGTCATTGCAACGCAACAATGATATTGCAGTGCACAATGATCTAGGGATGGATCACCACACGACAGGAGGATTCGATGAACGGCAAGCTGCCTTATGAAGTGCCCACCGAGATGCGCGAGTTCGCCGAGCGCAGCGTAGAGCAGGCCCGCAAGGCGTTCGACGGCTTCATGGGTGCTGCCCACAAGGCTGTGGACAATGCCCATGGCTCGGCCGAGAGCGCCCGCGCCAACACCCAGGAAGCGACCCGCAAGGCCATTTCCTATGCCGAGAACAACGTCGCGGCCGCGTTCGATTTCGCCCAGAAGCTGGTGAAGTCGAAGGACCTGACCGAGGTCATGCAGCACCAGTCCGAGTTCCTGAAGTCGCAGGTCGCCGCGCTCCAGAGCCAGATCAAGGACCTCGGCACCGCCGCGCAGGACGCAGCGACCAAGGCCGCCGAGACGGTCAGCAAGGCCACCAAGGGCCGCTGAGGCGTCACCGATTCGGTGTCGCATGGCGCCGTTCATCGCTAATGTGGCCGGACCGCACGGTCCGGCCTTCGCTGTTTGCCGCTGAAGGAGAGCTGTCATGGTCAAGCCTGCTCCGACCCGGACCAAGTCCAAGGTTCCGGTCAGCCTGTCCCCGGTGAAGGCGCTGACGCCCGCGCCCGCCGCGCCGCCGCCCGCCGCGACGGAACCCGAGAAGCCGAAGGCCCCCGCGCAATCCGCCGCTCCGGCCCAGCCCGCTCCCGCTAAGTCCGTACCGGTCGCGCCTGCGAAGGTTGCCGCCCCCGCGCCGTCACCTTCGCCCGCTCCCGTCAGCAAGCCCGCCGTTGCAAGTGCGCCGGCGAAGGCCGCGCCGATCAAGATCCGCATCGAGAAGCCCGTCTCGAAGGTCGCGGGGCCGAAGGTTGCGGCGAAGGCCGCCAAGCCTGCGGCTTCCGTGTCCAAGCCTGCCGTCGCTGAAGCGAAGCCGGCGCCGGCGCCGGCCAAGCCTGCTGCGATCGAGCCGACGGCTGCAAAGCCCGCGCCCAGCAAGCCCGAAGCCGTTCAAGCCGTGCCGGTTGCTCCGATCGCGAAGCCTGCGGCGCCCGCTCCCGCGCCGGTTGCCAAGGCGCCGCCTCCACAGCCCGTTACCCTCGATTCGCTCCCCCTGCCGCGCCCGCCCGAGGCTGCAGCCGTCGTCACCGCGACGGCGATGAGCCAGGCGCTCACCATGGCGCGCGCCTTCGGTGCTCTCCAAGCCCGCATGCTCGATCACGCCTGTGCCGAGCTGGAGGCGACGCTGGGCGACGCGCGGACACTGGCGCGCAGCAACAGCGCCTCCGAGGCGATCGCCTTGCAGGCCAAGGCGGTGCGCCGCAGCTACGAATCCTATGCCGAGCACCTCAAGGAACTGGCGCGCACCGCCAACGCGGCGCTGCGCAAGGACTGATCCAACGCCGGATTCGGCGCGTGCGCAGGCCGCGCCGAAATTCCGGTGCCGGAGTTGAATTACGCGGTTGCAAAAGCGGAGAACCGGCACTAGGGTCCGCGCCGCTGACGACCCCGCCACGGCGGCCGGTCGCTAAGCCTGTGTTTGGGCAGCCATAGCTCAGTTGGTTAGAGCGCTAGATTGTGGATCTAGAGGTCCCCCGTTCAAGCCGGGGTGGCTGTACCATTCTCCTTCCGGACATCGTCGGAACCTTCCGCCTCAGGGTTCGCCGGCTTAACGCCCGCTCCCCTTGAAGCGGCCTTCGCGCTTCGCCATATCTTGCTCAAGCGGAAGGGTTCGCCTTTCGCCTGCGGGATGCTGCCCGGCGGCGGGTCCCGATGTCCATGAGGCGCCTTTCGAGGGCCTGGATCGATGACGCGTACGCCTAGCCTGTCCCATCCGTTCCTGCTCGGCTTCGACGATATCGAGCGTGCGCTCGACCGCGTCGCCAAGGGCGCGAGCGAGGGTTACCCGCCCTACAATATCGAGCGGATGCCCCGGACGGAGGACGAGCCGGATCGCCTGCGCATCACCCTGGCCGTCGCGGGCTTCGCCCGGGAGCAGCTGGAGATCACGCTGGAAGAGAACCAGCTCACGATCCGGGGGCGACAGAGCGACGACAAGAATCGCCAGTTCCTGCACCGCGGCATCGCCGCCCGTCAGTTCCAGCGCAGCTTCCTGCTGGCCGAAGGCATGCAGGTTCTTGGCGCCGATCTGTCGAACGGCCTGCTCGCGATTGATCTGGTCAGGCCGGAACCGGAACGGCTCGTCCGGCGTATCGATATCATGAGCCGGGAGTAGAGGACGGAGACCCGTCCAGCTTTTGAAGGGTGCGTCAGCGGTTTTCGCATCTGTTCATAATTGAAGGCGCAGTATCAGAACCGCATTCGCACTGCTCTGAAGGAGGGCGCGATGAAACAGGACAGAATCCTTATTCAGGCCAACCCGCTGACCCCTGCGGAATTCGCCGCGCTCGGCGCCGGCGAAGTGGCCTACGTCAAGTCGATGACCTCGGACGAGCTGATGCGGATTTTCCCGCAGGCGCCGAAGATCGAGTCCGGCTTGCAGCTCTTCACCCTGCTCTCGGCCGACGGCGCGCCGATCCTCGTCACGGATTCGCGCGAGGCCGCCACGGCCAATGCTTGGGAGCACGACCTGAAGATGGTCAGCGTCCACTGACGCCGGCTACCCTCAGGGTCAGGGCGCAGTCGCCATCCCGGCGACCGCCGCCTGCAACCTCACGATATCCTCGGGCGTGGACAGGCGGTGATCACCGTCCTTGATCAACGTCAGAACGACGGGATCGCCGCTGAGATGCTCGACGAGCTTAAGCGCCTGGCGCCAGGGCACGTCGGGGTCGCGCATGCCCTGCAGGATATGCACAGAGCAGCCCGCCTTGATCTCGCCGCCGAAGAGCAGGTGCCGGCGCCCGTCCTCGATCAGGGCGCGGGTGATCGGCGTCGGTTCCGGCGAATACTCGGAAGGCCGCAGCCAGACGCCTTCGTCGAGGATCGCCCGGCGGATCGAATCGGGCATCTGCGCCCACATCAATTCCTCGGAGAAATCGACGGCGGGTGCGATCAGCACAAGCCCGCCCGGCTGGAGCGGGGTGCCGAACAGTTTGCGTGCTGCGAGCAGAGCGATCCAGCCGCCCATCGAGGATCCCACCAGGATCGGCCGCTGGCGGCAAAGGCTTTCGATCGCCGCGAGCGCGTCGCCGAGCCAGTCGGAGAGGGTGAAGCTGCCGAAGTCGCCCTCGCTCTCGCCATGGCCGCCATAGTCGAAGCGCAGACAGGCCCGGCCGTTGGCGCGTGCCCACTCGGCCAGCGCCTCCGCCTTGGTCGCGCGCATATCCGAGCGGAAGCCGCCGAGCCACACCAACGGCGCGCCGGTTCCCTCTTGCAGGAGATAGGCGAGGCGGCGCTTCGAGGGGCCGTTTCCGACCTCGAGCCATTGCGGCGGCTGGCGCTCCAAGGCAAATCTCCTGTGACGAATCAGGGCGCCGCTGCGATTAAGGGCTGCGACGTCTATCCGATAGGGGCATATTCGCCCTCGTTCACGAAAGTCCAGATCACCAGATCAAGAGAGCATGTCCTTAAAGCCGGGTGCCCATCTTTCGCTGCCGTCGACCGAAACGCATCCGCTGGCGGGGCGGACGATCCTGCAGATCATTCCCGAGCTGGAAGCCGGCGGGGCCGAGCGCACCGCGGTCGATATCGCCAAGGGCCTGACCGATGCCGGCGCGCGTGCTCTGGTCGCGACAGAGGGCGGGCGCCTCGTTGCGGAGTTGCAGGCCAAGGGCGGGGTCTGGCTGCCGTTCCCCGCGGCCTCCAAGAACCCGCTCGCGATGCTCATCAATATCCGCAAGCTCGTGCGGCTGTGCCAGCAGGAGAGGGTCGAGCTGATCCATGCTCGCTCGCGTGCCCCCGCCTGGGTCGCGCTCGGCGCGGCGCGGCTGCTGAAGCTGCCTTTCGTCACCACCTATCACGGCTCCTATAACAGCCGCTCGGCGGTGAAGACGCTCTATAATTCGGTGATGGCGCGCGGCGATGTCGTCATCGCCAATTCCCACTACACGGCCGGCCTGATCCAGGCGAAGCATCCTGTCGCCGGGGATCGGGTCAGGGTCGTCAATCGCGGCACCAATTTCTCGGCTTTCGCGCCGGCCGCCGTCGGTGCCGATCGCGTGCAGGCGCTGCGCAAGGCCTGGGGCGTCGAGCCTCACCAGCGCATCGTCCTGCTGCCCGGCCGCCTGACCAACTGGAAGGGCCAGCGGGTGCTGATCGAGGCCGCGCGCATCATGCGTGATGGCGGCGATACCGACACCGCCTTCATCCTGGCGGGCGACGCGCAGGGGCGGGACGGATACGTCAAGGAACTCGACGCGCTGATCGCCAAGGCCGGGCTCGAAGGCCGGGTGAAGCGCGTCGGCCATTGTACCGACATGCCGGCGGCGATGCTTTCGGCCGCCGTCGTCGCGGTGCCCTCGACCGATCCCGAAGCCTTTGGCCGCGTCGCGGTCGAGGCGCAGGCGATGGGCACGCCCGTCGTGGTTTCGGATCTCGGAGCCGTCCCCGAGACGGTTCTGGCGCCGCCGCAGGTCACGCCGGCGGAGCGTACCGGCTGGCGCGTGCCTCCGGGCGACGCTCCGGCTCTCGCTGCGGGATTGAACGAGGCGCTCGCCCTGCGTCCCTCAGCCCGCGATGCGCTGGCGCGGCGGGCGCGGGTCCATGTCGAGCGGCATTTCTCGCTCGAAGCGATGGTCGCGGAAACCCTCGACGTCTATTGCGCGTTGCTAGGTCGCTGATCTTCGCGCAGGCGAATGCGTGCCTTGGCGGTGTCATGCATTGACATCGTCCATCTTTGTGCAATGTGTCTGCAACAACGGCGCGACGCGCGCCAAGTACAGGAGAATACCCCCATTCGTCGTCCCTATCGCGCTGCCCCGACCCCGACCAAGGAAGGTCCCCGCTCGAACCGCGACATCCGCGGAGTTCGCGAAGTCCAGCTCATCGACGATACCGGCGCCAACCGCGGCGTGGTCTCGTTCTTCGATGCGCTGAAGCTCGCCGAGGATGCCGGCCTCGACCTTGTCGAGATCGCCCCGAACTCCGTCCCGCCGGTCTGCAAGATCCTCGATTACGGTCGCTTCCGCTTTCTCGAGCAGAAGAAGGCCGCGGAGGCGCGCAAGAAGCAGCGCACCATCGAGATCAAGGAAATCAAGCTGCGCCCCGGCATCGACAAGCACGACTACGACGTGAAGATGAAGGCCATGCACGGCTTCTTCGAGGAAGGCGACAAGGTGAAGGTCACCCTGCGCTTCCGCGGCCGCGAAATGGCGCACCAGGACCTCGGCGTGAAGGTGCTGGAGCGCGTCAAGGTCGATACCGCAGAGATCGCCAAGGTCGAGAGCGACTGGCAGCTCGAGGGCCGCCAGATGGTCATGGTGCTCGCGCCGCGCTGAGGCGCGCGTCACCCGCGATCATGTTCTGATCGAGAAAAGGGGCGCCGTCGGCGCCCTTTTTCATGTCTGCTTGCTGAGAAGCCCGTCGAGCATCGCGTCGAAGGCGTCGGTCGCGCTCTTCAGCGCCGCCTCCGGGTCGGGCGCATGCGCGATCCATTGCGCCGCGTGCTGGGTCGCGCCGAAGATCAGGCGCGCCACGGCCTCCGGATCGAGCGGGGCCAGCACGCCATCGCCGACGAGCTCGTCCAGCCCGCGGGTCATCATCCGGATGCAGTCGTTCTGGATCGGCCAGCTCCAGGGATCGCCGAGCACGGCCGGCCCATCGCGCAGCATGATGCGCTGGATTTCAGGCTCGAGAGCCATGGCGAGATAGGCCGCGCATTCGTCGCGGAAGCCGGTCCAGCGATCTCCGGCTTTTGCCGAGACGGCGCGCAGCCGGATCGTCATCTCCGCGTCGATCTGGTCGATCACGGCTGCGAACAGGCCCTTCTTGTCGCCGAAATGGTGATAGAGCGCGCCACGCGTCAGCCCGGCCGCCGCCGTCATTTCGTCCATCGAGGCCGCCGCATAGCCCACGCCACCGAACGCCTCGCGGGCAGCGGCGATCAGGCTGGCGCGGGTTTCCGCGATCATGTCGGCACGAAGTCTGCGGGCCATCACATCTCCATCACATACGCCTCGTATGTTAATTGACATACGAGGCGTATGCAATTACTCACTGACATACGCGGCGTATGTCCGCAATGCACGGTGCGAGTCATGCCTAACCCCTATCGCGACATCTTCCAGGCGCCGGGTGCGTTCGCCTTTTCCGGCGCCGGTTTCATCGCCCGCTTGCCGGCCTCAATGGTCGGCCTCGGCATCGTCACCATGCTGTCCGAGCGGCGCGGGGAATATGCGATCGCAGGCGCGGTGGCCGCGACCTTCGCGCTGGCCAGCGCGCTGATCACGCCGCAGGTCTCGCGCCTCGTCGATCGCTATGGCCAGCGCCGTATCCTGTTGCCGGCGGCCGCTGCCGGCGCGCTGGCGCTCGCCGGCCTGATGCTCTCCACCTGGGCCGGCGCGCCGAGCTGGCTGCTCTTCGTCTTCGCGCTGCTCGCCGGCCTGATGCCGAGCATCGGCGCGATGGTCCGGGCGCGCTGGACCGAGTTCTACCGCGACACCCCGCAATTGCGCACGGCCTTCGCCTTCGAATCGGTGGTCGACGAGGTCATCTTCATCGTCGGCCCGATCGTGGCGATCGGGCTCAGCGTCAGTCTGTTCCCCGAGGCCGGGCCGCTTGCGGCACTCATTTTCCTCGTCGTCGGCGTGCCCTTGCTCTGCGCGCAAAGGCGGACCGAGCCGCCGGTGCGCGCCCGTGCCGCGGAGCCCGATGTCTCCGTCATCCGCCTCGGCGGCGTCCAGGTCGTCGTGCTCGCCATGATCGCGATCGGTGCGATCTTCGGCACGGCCGAGATCACGGCGGTCGCCTTCGCCGAGGCGCAGGGCCAGAAGGCGGCGGCGAGTGTCGTCCTCGCCATCTATGCGGCGGGCTCGCTGATCGTCGGCCTTGTCTTCGGGACGCTCAAGCTCAGGGCATCGCTGGCGACGCAGTTCCTCGCGGCGATCGCGCTCGCCGCCGCGACGACCCTGCCGCTGCTGGCCGTGACCGGGCTTGCCTCGCTGGCGCTGGTCTTCTTCATGGCCGGTGCGGCGGTCTCGCCGACGATCATCATCGCCATGGGCCTGATCGAACGCCTGGTGCCGCCGCGCCAGCTCACCGAGGGCATGACCTGGGGCATCACCGGCATCGGCATCGGCATGGCCGCCGGCGCCTCGGCGGCCGGCGTGCTGATCGACGCCTTCGGTGCCCATAGCGGGTTCTGGATCTCGGTGGGCGCGGGTGTCGCTGCCCTGCTGGTCGTGCTTGTCGGCTTTAATCGCCTGCTCGGCGCGCGAGCCGAAACACTGGTCTGCGAAGCCGCCTGAAGCGACCCGCTCAGGACCTCTCGACGGATCAGCCAAAATGCGCCGTCATCCCGGGCAAGCTGCGAAGTGGCGCCGATCCGGGATCCATCATAGAGCACCGGCGCCCTTCGATGGATCCCGGGTCAAGCCCGGGATGACGATGTGTTTCCGAGCGCAATGATCCCTATAAAAAAGGCCGCCCACCGGGCGGCTTTCTGGCTCGAAGCGTCTTTCCCGAACCTCAGCGGATCGGCGGGCCGTATTGCAGGCCGCCCTTGGTCCAGAGGTTGTTGACGCCGCGCGGCAGCGGGTTGGTGGTCTTCGGCCCGAAATGGCGCTCGAAGCTCTCGCCGTAATTGCCGACGGCCTTGATGATCCGCACGACCCAGTCATTGGTGAGGCCGAGACCTTCGCCGAACTTGCCCTCGGCGCCGAGCATGCGGCGGACTTCGGGGTTCTGCGAGGTCTTGGCGAGTTCCTCGACATTGGCCTGGGTCACGCCGAGCTCCTCGGCATTGATCGTGGCGATCACGGTCCAGCGCACGAGATCGAACCAGGTCGGGTCGTTCTTGCGGACCCAGGGGCCGAGCGGCTCCTTGGAAATGACCTCCTGCAGCAGCATGTGCTCTTCCGGGTCCTTCAGGCGGCCGCGCGTGCCGGCGAGCGCCGACAGGTCGGTGGTGTAGGCGTCGCAGCGCCCGGCCTCGTAGGCCTGCACTGTATCCTCCAGCGTCGCGAAGGCGACGGTCTCGAACTTGATGCCGTTGGTGCGGCCGTAATCGGCGAGGTTTAGCTCGGTGGTGGTGCCCTGCGCGACGCAGACCGAGGCGCCGTTGAGGTCCTTGACGCCCTTCACGCCGAGCTTCTTGCGGACGATGAAGCCCTGGCCGTCATAGTAGTTGACGGTGGTGAAGGTGACGCCCTGGCCGATATCGCGGCCGAGCGACCAGGTGGTGGTGCGGGCCAGCACATCGATCTCGCCGGATTGCAGCGCAACCAGGCGGTTCTTGCTCGACAGCGAGAGATAGGTCGCCTTGTTCGGATCGTTGAAGATCGCGGCGGCGAGCGCACGGCAGACATCGGTGTCGAAGCCGACCCAGCTTCCGTTCTTGTCCTGCAGCGAGAAGCCGGGAACGCCCTCGCTGGTGCCGCAGATGATGTTGCCGCGCGCCTTGATCTTGTCGAGCGTCGATTGGGCCAGCGCCGGGGCCGAGGCGGCGGCCATCAGGACGAGGCCTGCGGCGAGGGTGAGAAGCTTCTTCACGGGGTGTCTCCAGATGCGGAACGCGCCTGTTGACCATACGGCGTGACAAGCGTTTGAAGGAAGGGGATAAGCGGCTGCCGCTTTTCCGGGCAGCCTCATGGGGATTGCCGGCTTCGCACTTGCAATAGCGGCCGTTTTCTGCGATAGGCCCGGCCTTCGATCGCCCGGCTGATAAGGGCTGCCGTGGCGATCGTGCTTTGCTTCCCGAAAGCAAGACATTGGCAACGCGTTCAAAAGACGCGCGGCCACGACCATTGAGGAGCTGAAATGCCCAAGATCAAGACCAAATCGGCCGCCAAAAAGCGGTTCAAGATCACCGGTACCGGCAAGGTGCTCTACGCCCAGGCCGGGAAGCGTCACGGGATGATCAAGCGGACCAACAAGCAAATCCGCAATCACCGCGGCACCACGACCCTCTTCGAGGGCGATGCTGCCAACGTGAAGAAGTTCTTCCTTCCCAACGGCTGACGCCACCTGACATTCCGGAGATCATGACATGGCTCGCGTGAAACGGGGCGTTACTGCCCACGCCAAGCACAAGAAGACGTTCAAGGCTGCCAAGGGCTTCTACGGCCGCCGCAAGAATACGATCCGCGCCGCCAAGGCGGCCGTCGATCGCTCGATGCAGTACGCCTATCGCGACCGCAAGAACAAGAAGCGCACGTTCCGCGCGCTCTGGATCCAGCGTCTCAACGCTGCGGTGCGCGAGCACGGCCTGACCTATTCGGTCTTCATCGGCGGCCTGATCAAGTCGGGCATCGAGCTGGACCGCAAGACCCTGTCGGCCATGGCCATCGACGACGCAGCCTCGTTCGCTGCCGTGGTCGAGACGGTCAAGGGCGTGCTGGGCGCCGAGGCCAAGGCTGCCTGAGCAGCCTTGCAGTGCTGAATTTGGAAAAGGCCGGCGGTGACGCCGGCCTTTTTCTTTTTAGCTTGGCTCCACCGTCATGCTCGCCCTTGTGGCGAGCATCCACGTCTTGAACATCGCATTGCATGAAGGAAGACGTGGATGGTCGGGACAAGCCCGATCATGACGGTGCATCTCGTTGTTACGTCTGCACGCTGCCGTTCTTCGGCAAATCCCAGTGCGCGCCAGCGCCTTCGACGATCCGGTCATAGGCCTCTTCCGGCGAATCCGCGTAAGCGAACAGCTTGAGGTCGTCCGGCCGGATGAAGCCCGCCGCTGCCATCTGGTCGAGATTGAGCAGGCCTTTCCAGTAGCCGGAATCGTAGAGCACGATCGGCACCCGCGCCATCTTGCCGGTCTGGACCAGCGTCATGATCTCGAACAATTCGTCGAGCGTGCCGAAGCCGCCGGGGAAGACCACGAGAGCGGCGGCCCGCATCGCCAGATGCATCTTCCGCATCGCGAAATAGTGGAACAGGAAGGTCAGGTCCGGCGTCGACCAGGCATTCGGCTCCTGCTCATGCGGCAGGGTGATGTTGAAGCCGATCGAGATCGCGCCGGCTTCCGTCGCGCCGCGATTGGCGGCTTCCATGATGCCCGGCCCGCCACCGGTGGCGATGACGTGATAGCGGCCGGCCTCGCCGTCGCGCAGCGCGCCGCCGCGCTCGGAGGCGATGCGGCCGAAGGCGCGGGCGGCCTCGTACCAGGGGTTGCCCTCGCGCACCCGCGCCGAGCCGAAGACCACGACGGTCGAGACGACGCCGCGCGCCCTCAGGCTGTCCTCCGCCTTCTGGTATTCCAGCATGAAGCGGACGCCGCGAGTCGAATCGCCGAGGATGAAATCCGGGTCGAGCGCGGCCAGCCGATAGGACGGCGATTCCTTCTGGGCTTTGTTGTCGGGCAAGGCATCCTCCTCAAGTCTTCTGTTCGCTCTGGCATAACCCGGCCGTTCCCGCTAGAACGCGGCCGTTCCCACGCCTTCAGATGCTTGCGACTTAATTCATGACCGATATCGCCACCCTGGAACGCGACGTCCTCGCCGCGATCGCTTCTGCCGCCGATGAAGCCGCCGTCGAGGATGTGCGCATCGCCGCCCTCGGCAAGTCCGGCTCGATCTCGGCCCTGCTGAAGACGCTTGGTGGCATGACGCCGGACGAGCGCAAGGAGAAGGGTCCGCAGATCAACGGCCTGCGCGATCGGGTTCAGAGCGCGATCGCGGCGCGCAAGGAAGCGCTGGGCGAAGCTGCTCTCGAAGCCCGGCTCGCTTCCGAGCGCGTCGATATCTCGCTGCCGGTGCAGGACGGCCCGGAGGCGCGCGGCCGCATCCATCCGATCAGCCAGGTCATCGACGAGATCACGGCGATCTTCGGCGATATGGGCTTCGCCATCGCTGAAGGGCCGGATGTCGAGACCGACGACCTCAACTTCACCAAGCTGAACTTCCCGGTCGGCCATCCCGCCCGCGAGATGCACGACACCTTCTTCTTTGCGCCGGACGAGAACGGCGAGCGCAAGCTTTTGCGCACCCACACCTCGCCGGTCCAGGTCCGCACCATGCTGGCGCAGCAGCCGCCGATCCGCGTGATCTGCCCGGGTCGGACCTATCGCAACGATTCCGACCAGACCCACACCCCGATGTTCCATCAGGTCGAGGGGCTCGTCATCGACAAGTCTGCCAATCTCGGCCACCTCAAGTGGATCCTCGAGGAGTTCTGCAAGTCCTTCTTCGAGATCGACGACGTGAAGATGCGCTTCCGTCCGTCCTTCTTCCCCTTCACCGAGCCCTCGATGGAGGTCGACATCCAGTGCTCGCGCAAGGGCGGCGAAATCCGCTTCGGCGAGGGCGACGACTGGCTGGAGATTCTCGGCTGCGGCATGGTCCATCCGAACGTGCTGCGCAACTGCGGGCTCGACCCGGAGGTCTATCAGGGCTTCGCCTGGGGCATGGGGATCGACCGCATCGCCATGCTGAAATACGGCATGCCGGACCTGCGCCCCTTCTTCGAGGCGGATGTGCGATGGCTCGCGCATTACGGCTTCCGCCCGCTCGACCTGCCGACGCTGACGGGCGGCCTCTCGTCATGACCGCACGGGCCGGGCAGGGGAGGGCGCGATGACGCCTGCGGGCTGGGCGGCGACGATCGCCGTGCTGCTGGTCGTGATGAACCTGGTCAGCCAGGCCATCGCGCTCTGGCGGCTGCGCCGGCCCCTGCAGCGTTCGGCCCTGCTCGACACCCTGCCGCCGGTCACGATCGTCCGGCCGGTGCGCGGCATCGAGGCCTTCAGCCGCGAGACGGCGGTCTCGGGGCTGGAACTCGACTATCCCCGCTACAGCACGATCTTCTGCGTCGCCGACGCGCATGACCCGATCGTCCCGCTGATCGAGGAGCTGATCGGCATCTACGGTGCCGAGAAGGCGCGCCTGATCGTCGGCGACGTACCGGTCAGCGCCAATCCCAAGCTCAACAACTGCGTGCGTGGCTGGGGCGCGGCAGAGACCGATTGGGTCATTCTCGCCGATTCCAACGTGCTGATGCCCAAGGATTACATTCAGCGCATGCTGGCAGCCTGGCAGCCCGCGACCGGTCTCGTCTGCTCGACGCCGGCCGGTTCCCGGCCTCTGTGCATTGGCGCCGAAGTCGAATGCGCCTTCCTGAACGCCTTCCAGGCGCGCTGGCAATATGTCGGCGAGGCGCTGGGTCTCGGCTTCGCACAGGGCAAGTCGATGCTCTGGAACAAGCCCTTCCTCGACGCCAATGGCGGCATCGCTGCGCTGGGCGCCGAGATCGCCGAGGATGCGGCTTCGACCAAGCTGGTGCGCGCCACCGGGCGGCACGTCCATCTCGTCGGCCAGCCCTTCGAGCAGCCGCTTGGCCGGCGCCGACTGAGGGATGCCGTGCAGCGCCAGTTCCGCTGGGCGCGGCTCCGGCGCGTGACCTTCCTGCCCTTCTTCGCGCTGGAAATCCTCTCCACGCCCTTCCTGACCGCCGTGCTCGCAGCCTTCGGCGCTTCGGCCATCGGCTTGCCGGTCTGGCTCGCGCCGCTGCTCGTGCTGCTGGTCTGGTATGCCGGCGATATCCTGCTGTCCGCGAGCGTCGGCTGGTTCCTGAACTGGCGCTCGCCCTTGGCCATGCTGGCGCGCGACATCGCCTTCCCCGGCATCTGGGCCTATGCCTTCGTCGGCGGCGAGGTGAGCTGGCGCGGCAATGCCATGAAGATCAGCACCGACGGCGCCAACAAGCTCAACGACGCGGCCCCGACATTGTCGGCGGCCAACACCAAGATTTCCGATTGATCCGAAGATACTGACCCGATAGCCCGATGAAATTCACGATCTCCTGGCTCAAAGAGCATCTCGATACCGACGCCTCCGTTGCGGAGATCACTGATGCCCTGACCCGCGTCGGCCTCGAGGTCGAGGCGATCGAGGATCGCGCCGCCGCGCTCTCCGCCTTCACCATCGCCTATGTCATCGAGGCGAAGCCGCATCCGAATGCCGACCGCCTGCGCGTCTGCATGGTCGATACCGGCGCGGGCGAGCCCGTGCAGGTCGTCTGCGGCGCACCGAACGCGCGGACCGGAATGAAGGGCGTGTTCTCGCCGCCGGGCAGCTACATCCCCGGCAAGAAGGTCACGCTCGGCAAGGGCGTGATCCGCGGCGTCGAATCGAACGGCATGCTGGTCTCGGAAGCCGAGCTCGAGCTCTCCGATGATCATGACGGCATCATCGACCTGCCGGCTGATGCGCCCGTCGGCCAGCCCTATGCCCTCTATGCCGGGCTCGACGATGCCGTGATCGAGATCGCGGTGACGCCGAACCGCGCCGATGCGCTCGGCGTCGCCGGCATCGCCCGCGATCTCGCCGCCGCCGGCCTCGGCAAGCTGAAGTCGAAGGCTATCCAGCCGATCGGCGGCTCCTTCCCGTGCCCGGTCAAGGTCACGCTGGGTTTCGCCGGGGACGACAAGAGGCTCTGCCCGGCCTTCGCGTTGCGCCTCGTGCGCGGCGTCAGGAACGGTCCCTCGCCGGACTGGCTGCAGGCGCGCCTGCGCGCCGTCGGCCTCAGGCCCATCAACGCGCTGGTCGACATCACCAATTTCATGACGCTCGACCGCAACCGGCCGTTGCATGTCTTCGACGCCGCCAAGGTGAAGGGCAATCTCACCGTCCGCCGCGCCAAGGCCGGCGAAACCATCCTCGCGCTCGACGGCAAGACCTATACGCTGACCGAGGAGCAGGTCGTGATCGCCGACGAGCACGGCGTCGAGTCGCTTGCCGGCATCATGGGCGGCGAGGCCTCGGGCTCAAGCGAGGCGACCACCGACGTGCTGATCGAAAGCGCGCTCTGGGACCCGCTCAACGTCGCCCGCTCCGGCCGCGCGCTCGGCATCAATTCGGATGCGCGCTATCGCTTCGAGCGCGGCGTCGATCCCGATTTCGCCCGGCCGGGTCTCGACGTCGCCACCGCGATGGTGATCGAGCTCTGCGGCGGCGAAGCCTCCGAGATGGAATTCGTCGGCGAACTGCCCGCCAGCCCCGCCGCGATCGAATTCCCCTGGTCCGAGGTCAAGCGCCTGACCGGGCTCGACCTGCCGCAGGCCGAAATGCAGGAGGCTCTGACCTCGCTCGGCTTCGACGTCTCGGGCGCTGGTGAACGGGTGAAGGTCGCGGTCCCGTCCTGGCGGGCCGATGTCGGCGGCAAGGCTGATCTCGTCGAGGAGATCGTCCGCATCGCCGGGCTCGATCGTGTCGCTTCGACGCCGCTGCCGCGCATCAAGGGCGAGGTCGTCAAGCCGGTCCTCACCGTGCTGCAGAAGCGCACCCGCACCGCCAAGCGCACGCTCGCGGCGCGCGGCCTCGTCGAGGCGGTGACCTGGTCCTTCATCTCGCATGATCAGGCCAAGCTCTTCGGCGGCGGTTCGCCGAAGCTCGCGCTCGCCAACCCGATCGCGGCCGATCTCTCGGATATGCGGCCCTCGCTGCTGCCGGGGCTGATCCGTGCCGCGCAGAGCAACGCGGATCGCGGTTTCCCGGATGTCGCGCTGTTCGAGGTCGGGCAGGTCTTCAAGAGCGACGAGCCGGAAGGCCAGCTCATCGCCGCGACCGGCTTGCGCCGCGGCACTGCCCGTCTCGACGGCACCGGCCGGCGCTGGGATGGCGGCGCGAAGCCCGTCGACGTCTTCGATGCCAAGGCCGATGTGCTCGGCCTGCTCTCCGGGCTCGGCATCCCGACCGGTGGTCTCCAGATCGTCGCGGGCGGCCCGGCCTGGGCGCATCCCGGCCGCTCGGCCACGCTCCAGTTCGGCCCCAAGGGCGTGATCGGCGCCTTCGGCGAGGTTCACCCGAATATCCTCAAGGCGCTGGACGTGAAGGGTTCGCTGGTCGCCTTCGAGATCCATCTGGATACGCTGCCGCTGCCCAAGGCCAAGCCGACCAAGGTCAAGCCGAAGCTCGCGCTTTCCGACTTCCAGCCGGTGACACGCGACTTCGCCTTCATCGTCGACAAGGCGGTGGCGGCCGGCGACATGGTCAAGACGGCGCAAGGCACGGATCGCGCGCTGATCGCCAATGTCGGCGTCTTCGATCTCTACGAGGGCGCGGGCGTCGAGGCCGGCAAGAAGTCGGTCGCGCTCGCGGTCACCTTGCAGCCGACCGAGAAGACGCTGACCGAAGCCGAGATCGAGGCCGTCGGCAGCAAGATCGTCGCCGAGATCGGCAAGCGATATGGCGCGACGCTGCGCGGCTGAGACGTAGATGGGCGCGTCATGCTCGGGCTTGACCCGAGCATCTCATGCAGGATGAGGTTTCCCGCCCGCTTATCGGCAGGAGATTCTCGGGGCGCCGCTTCGCAGCGCCCCGAGAATGACGGCTGCTTAGCCGTTGGTCTCCAACCATTGATCGAGATTATGTAATAATCCGTGCGCGAAATCCCTGCGCTTTCAGGGTATGCGCTGACGCATTCTTGCATTGCTACGGTCCTATGGTTCTCACCGAACGTCCCGTCACGGACAATCTGTTCCCTGGCTTTCGCCTGCTCGACGTCCAGACGTCGGGGCCGCGGATCCGCGTGCGGACGGGCGGGGAGGGGCCGCCGCTGCTCCTGCTCCACGGCTATCCGCAGACGCATGTGATGTGGCGCCGCGTCGCGCCCCGGCTGGCCGAGCGTTTCACCCTGGTCTGCCCGGATCTGCGCGGCTATGGCGATTCCGAAAAGCCGCCGAGCGCGGCCGATCACGCGCCTTATGCGAAGCGCGCCATGGCGCAGGACATGGCCGAGGTCATGAGCGCGCTCGGCCACGAGCGGTTCTTCGTCGGCTCGCATGACCGTGGCGCCCGCGTCGCGCACCGGCTGGCGCTCGACCATGGCGAGCGGGTCCTGAAGCTTGCGACCCTCGACATCGCGCCGACGCGCGAGATGTATCGCGACACCACCGACGCCTTCGCCCGCGGCTACTGGCACTGGTTCTTCCTGATCCAGCCGGCGCCGATGCCGGAGCGCATGATCGAGAGCGATCCGGAGTTCTACTGGACGAGCCGGCGCGCCTCCGACATGCGGCTGTTCGAGCCGGAGGCGCTCGCCGAATATCTGCGCTGCTTCCGCGATCCCGCGATGATCCATGCGAGCTGCGAGGATTATCGCGCCGCAGCGACGATCGACATTGCCCATGACGATGCCGATGGCGGCCGCAAGCTCGCCATGCCGCTACTGGCGCTCTGGGGCCAGCGCGGCATCATCGGCAAGTGCTTCGACCCTCTGGCCTTGTGGCGCGAGCGTGCGCAGGATGTGCGCGGCCACGCCCTGCCGGGCGGGCATTATCTCGCGGAGGAGGTCCCCGATCTCGTCGCCGCGGAGTTCGAAGCCTTTTTCGGAGAAGCCGTATGACTGGGACCAACCGCGTTTACCGCATCGCCGTGATCCCCGGCGACGGCATCGGCAAGGAAGTCATGCCCGAGGGTCTCCGCGTGCTCGCGGCCGCCTCGAAGAAATACGGCTTCGAATTGCGTCTCGACGAGTTCGATTTCTCCTCCTGCGACTACTACGCCAAGCACGGCAAGATGCTGCCGGACGACTGGAAGGAGAAGATCGGCGGCCATGACGCGATCTATTTCGGCGCCGTCGGCATGCCCCAGCAGGTGCCGGACCATATCTCGCTCTGGGGCTCGCTGCTGCTGTTCAGGCGCGAGTTCGACCAATACGTCAACCTGCGCCCCGTGCGGCTGATGCCGGGCGTTCCCGGCCCGCTCGCCAACCGCAAGCCCGGCGATATCGACTTCTTCGTCGTCCGCGAGAACACCGAGGGCGAGTATTCCTCGGTCGGCGGGCGCGTGTATGCCGGCACCGAGCGCGAGATCGTCATCCAGGAGACGGTGATGAGCCGCGTCGGCGTCGATCGCGTCTTGAAATACGCTTTCGAACTGGCCCAGCGCCGCCCACGCAAGAAGCTGACCTCGGCCACCAAGTCCAACGGCATCTCGATCACCATGCCCTACTGGGACGAGCGGGTGAAGGAGATGGCCAAGAATTATCCGGGCGTCGCGGTCGACCAGTACCATATCGACATCCTGACCGCGCATTTCGTCCTGAATCCGGACCGCTTCGACGTCGTCGTCGCCTCCAACCTGTTCGGCGACATCCTCTCCGATCTCGGCCCAGCCTGCACCGGCACGATCGGCATCGCCCCTTCCGGCAACATCAACCCGACGGGCGACCATCCCTCGCTGTTCGAGCCGGTCCATGGCTCGGCGCCGGATATCGCCGGGCAGGGCATCGCCAATCCCGTCGGCATGATCTGGTCGGGCGCGATGATGCTCGACCATCTCGGCGAGCACGAGGCCGCCAAGGGGATCGAGGCCGCGATCGAGCGCGCGCTCGGCGATGCCCGCACCCGCACCCGCGATCTCGGCGGCTCGCTCGGCACGGAAGCCGCCGGCAAGGCGGTCGAGCAGGCGCTGTGAGCCGGAATTTGACTGCAAGGATTTGATGAAATGGATTTGTCGTCGGTCTCCTTCGTCGACCCGCTTGTCTGGGGCAAGCTGGCCGAGATCGTCCTGCTCAACATCGTGCTCTCCGGCGACAACGCCGTCGTCATCGCGCTTGCCTGCCGCGCTCTGGCGCCGGCCCAGCGCGCCAAGGGCATTGCGCTCGGCGCCGGCGTCGCGGTGGTGCTGCGCGTGGTCTTCACGGTGCTGATCGCCTCGCTGCTCAACACGCCGTTCCTGCGCATCGTCGGCGCGGGCCTGCTGATCTGGATCGCGGTGAAACTGATCGTCGAGGACGAGGGCCAGGACGAGGATTCGATCACCGCCAGCAGCAAGCTCTGGAAGGCGGTGCAGACGGTCGCCATCGCCGACATCGTCATGAGCCTCGACAACGTGCTGGCCATCGCCGCCGTCGCCAAGGATTCACTCCCGCTGCTGGTCGCGGGCCTCATCATCTCGATCCCGCTGATCGTGCTCGGCGCCTCGCTGATCACCAACCTGCTGACGCGCTTCCCGATCCTGGTCTGGGCGGGTGCGGCGCTGCTCGGCTGGGTCGCCGGCGAGATGTTCGACAGCGACCCGTGGCTGATCGGCCGCTTCGGCGAGGAATTTCTGCACAAGCTGGAATATCCGGCCGCGATCCTGGGCGCCCTGCTCGTGGTCGGCCTCGGCTACTTCATCAAATCGCGCCGGCCCGATCCGGCGCACTGACCACCCGGCAATAGGGCAAAAAAAACGATGGATTTCTCCTCCTCCACCTTCTGGATCTCGCTGCTGCAGATCATCTGGATCGACCTGCTGCTGTCGGGCGACAACGCGATCGTCATCGCGCTCGCCTGCCGGTCGCTGCCGGAGAACCGCAAGAAGATCGGCATCTGGCTGGGTGCCAGCGCGGCGGTCGGCCTGCGCATCATCTTCGCGCTGGTCGTGACCTATCTGCTCGGCGTGCCCTATCTGAAGGTGATCGGCGGCGTCCTGCTGTTCTGGATCGCGATCAAGCTCGCCGTCGGCGAGGATGAGGCACATGCGGACATCGAGGCCAGCACCAGTCTCTGGAAGGCGGTGCGGACCATCGCCATCGCCGACGCGGTGATGAGCCTGGACAACGTCATCGCCATCGCCGCCGCCTCGCGCGGCCATGCCGAGCTCTTCATCTTCGGCCTGCTGCTGTCGATCCCGCTGATCATCATGGGCGCCCAGCTCCTGACCTCGATCATCGAGCGCTTCCCGATCCTGGTCTGGCTCGGCGCGGCGCTGCTCGGCTGGATCGCGGCCGAGATGATCCTCGGCGATATCGCGGTGCTGCGCTGGCTGCAGGCGAACTGGCCGACCTGGGTCGTCCCGGTGTCCACCGATGTCAGCCCGCTCGGTATCGGCCCGGCCAACCTGCCGCATTATGCGGCGGCGGTGATCGGCGCGGTCTTCGTCTGCATCATGGGCTACGTCCTGAAGAAGAAGCCGGCCAGCCAGCCGGGCTGAGGCCTCAGGCAAGAACGATCGCTGCGGCGGCCAGGACATCCTGGCCGCCGTTTTTCATGAGACGCAGTTCGCCTTGGGCTTCCGTTCCTTGCAGCGGATCGACGATTCCGAAGCGCGTCTCCGACAAAAGCGAGACGCAGAAGCTCTCCGGGGGGCGGCTGAAGCCGGTGCCGAGCGCCTTCACATAAGCCTCCTTGGCGGCCCAGACCCGGGCGAAGGCGAGGGGGCGCGCGGCGGTCCCTGTCACAGCGAGAAGCCGGCGCTCGTCCGGATGGAGCAGGTCGAGCGGCGGGGGCGCTTCAGCATCGACGCGCTCGACATCCACGCCGATCGGGCGTGCGGCCAAGCCGACCACGACGATGCCGGCCCGCGTCGCCAGCGACAAATGAAGATGGGGCGTCCCGGGCAAAGCGAGGAACGGCCGACCGGCGGTGTCATGCTCGATGGCGACGTCGTCCTCGCGGCATGCGACCTGTCGCGCCACGATCCGCCGCGCAACGCCGCGCCGTAATGCGGAGCGCTCCGTCAGGTTGAGTGGATGCGCGCCCGTCCGGACCAGCCAGATCGCGGGCAGGGCGGGGGAGACGGCATCGACATCCTCGGACCAGTGCATAGGCCACTTCTAGGACACGCGCATTCGTTCGGAAACGCGTCGTCGTTCCGGGCAAGCCGTGCGAGCGGCCCCGATCCGGAATCCGTCGTAAGGCCGGGCGTTCTATGATGGATTCCGGACAAGCCCGGAATAACGGCGCGTTTCCGCGGAAAATCGAACAGGCTCAAGAGTTCCTGCCGAAGGCTGTCGCGCCCTGCGCGGAATTCATGCAGCCGCGCCGTTCCTGCGCGTTGACCTTCGCGCCGGCTTTCCGCTTCTGGAAGGATCATGTCAGCCGATCCGAACATGCAGCCGGCCGCCTCCGACGCGCCGATCACCGCCGCCGGCATGATGCTCGGCCTGCGTAAGGTCTCGGTGCTGATGCCCGGCATCGTTGTCTTCGCCGTCGCCTTCGGTGCGGCGGCGTCAGCGAAGGGATTAAGCCTGCTCGAGGCCTTGCTGATGAGCGGCTTCGTCTATGCGGGCGTGGCCCAGCTCGTCTCGCTGGAGCTCTGGCGTCCCGAATGGACCTGGGGCGCCATTGCCGGCATCGCGGTGGTCACAGCGACCGTCAACGCCCGCATGGTGCTGCAGGGCGCCTCGCTACAGCCCTGGTTCGCGAAATACCCGAAGACGCTCAACGCCTTCCATCTCTTCTTCTTCACCGATGCCAACTGGCTGATCGGCACGCGCTACCGTGCCGAGGGCGGGCGCGATCTCGGCGTGCTGGTCGGCGCGGGGCTCGCGCTCTGGCTGGTCTGGGTCATCGCGACGGGGGGCGGCTACATGCTCGGCGCGCTGGTCAGCGATCCCCGCCGCTACGGCATCGACCTCGTCATGCCGATCTTCTTCGCCGCGATGATCGTGCCGCTCTGGCGCGGCAAGCGCGGCATGGTGCCCTGGGTCGTCGCAGGCATGATCGCGCTGGTCACGGCGCGGCTTGTCGACGGCTACGCCTTCATCATCGTCGGCTCGCTCGCCGGCGCGATCACGGGAGCGTTCCGCGATGACGCTGCCTGACCTCGGCACCTGGGGCGCGCTCATCGCCATCACCGCGATGGCGGCAGCGACCTATCTCTGCCGCATCTCAGGTGTGGCGCTGATGAGCATCATCCCGCTGACCCCGCATGTCCGCCGCGGGCTCGCGGCCCTGCCAGGCTCGATTGTCGTGGCGACCGTCTTGCCCTTGATCGAACGGCTGGGTTGGGCTGCGGCGGTCGCGTTGCTGGCCGCTGTCGGCACGATGATCCTGCGGCGCAGCGAACTCCTGGCCCTCTTGGTCGGCATGGCCGCGATCTCGGGTCTGCGCGCGCTCGGCTTCTAGGACGATTGCCAGTGCAGCTCTCATCCTGAGGAGCCGCGAAGCGGCGTCTCGAATGATGGTCCAGATGGTTCCGGAGCCTCCTGGAGCATCCTTCGAGATGCGGGCTTCGCCCGCTCCTCAGGATGAGGGCCGAGTTTCGCCAAGCTTCCGATCCATCACCCCTTCCGATTGCTTCCATCACATCACGTCATCCCGATATGCATCGCCGCATGTTGACGGCGAAGGTCGGGGGGAGGACGGTGCGGCTGAGTTAAATCGCCTACAATGGAGCGCCGTCATGGCATGGTATTCTCAGACGTGGACCTGGTTCGATGGCTCCTGGCATGAGGGCAACCCCGGCATCGTCGGTCCGCGCAGCCATGTGCTCTGGCAGAGCTCGTCGGTCTTCGACGGCGGCCGCTATTTCGACGGCGTCGCGCCGGACATCGACCTGCACGCCGCCCGCGTCAACCGCTCGGCGACGGCACTCGGCCTGAACCCGACCGTCGAGGCCGATTTCATCGTCGGGAAGATGTTCGAGGGCGTCAAGAAATTCGCCCCCGGCACGGCGATCTATGTCAAGCCGATGTATTGGGGCGAGGCCGACGGCCCGTCGACCATCATGCCCGATCCGGAATCGACCCAGTTCGCGCTCTGCCTGTTCGAGGCGGCGATGCCACAGCCGACGGCCGGCTTCTCGGTGACCAAGGGCGCCTTCCGCCGTCCGAGCTACGAGACCGCCCCGACGGACGCCAAGGCGGGCTGCCTCTATCCGAACAATGCCCGCGTGCTGAAAGCGGCGAAGGCTGCCGGCTTCGACAACGCGCTGGTGCTCGACATGCAGGGCAATGTCGCGGAGACCGCGACCTCGAACATCTTCCTCGCCAAGGACGGTGTCGTGAAGACCCCGGTCCCGAACGGCACCTTCCTGAACGGCATCACCCGCCAGCGCGTCATCAAGCTGCTGCGCGACAGCGGCGTGCCGGTCGAGGAATGCAGCCTGCGCTATGAGGATTTCGAGCAGGCCGACGAGATCTTCATGTCCGGCAACTACTCGAAGTGCATGCCGGTGACCCGCATCGACAACCGCACGCTCCAGCCCGGCCCGCTCTTCCGCCGTGCCCGCGAGCTCTACATGGACTACGCCCACAGCAAGCCGAAGGCCGCCTGAGCCTCACGGCCTGATCCCTGGCGCGCCTCGCCACGCGACTGACCGAGCGCCTCGGCATCGCCCATCCCATCCTGTCGGCGCCTAGGGCGCTGGCAGGCGGCGGTCACGCGCGCTGGCGAGATCGCCGAGCGCATGGTGGCGGAAGCGACCGCGTTGCTCGGTGGAGCAGGGCGTTTCGTCGCCTGATCAGCGCAACAGCCTGAGCAGCCCCGTCACCTTGAGCAGGCCGCCGGCCAGCACGGCGTAGAGCACAGCCGCCACACCCGACACCAGCAGCACGGTCATCAGCAACGGCTCGAAGGGCAGGGCGGCCGTGAGTTTCAGCGCCAGCGGCTTGCCCCACCAGGCCAGCGCGCCGCAGATCGCCGCCGCGCCGCAGACGATGGCCGCGAAGCCCGGCAGGTGCCGGTCCGGCGCGGTCCAGCCGCGTCGCTTGGCCAGCACGAACAGCGTGATCAGGTTAACCCAGGCGCCGGTGGCGGTCGCCAGCGCCAGTCCCGGCGCGCCCCAATCCCGCCAGAGCAGGAGCTTGAGCGCAAGATTGCAGGCGATGGCCGCCAGCGCGACCAGCATCGGCGTGGTCGTGTCGCCGCGCGCCTGGAAGGCCGAGACCTGCGCGCGGATCATCACGATCGCCGGCAGGCCGAGCGCATAGGCGAAGAGCACGGCACCGGCCGCGGCGCTCGCCTGCGCATCGAAGGCGCCGCGCTGGAACAGGCCGGCGACCATCAGTTCGGGCACGGCGACGAAGGCCGCGACGAAGGGCGCGCTGGCAACGAGCGAGATCGCGATGGCACGGTTCTGCGCGCGGTTGGCGGCCGCGTCGTCGCCACGCGCGATGGCGCGGCTCATCGCCGAGAGCGCGACGGTGCCCACCGCGATGGCGATCAGCCCGAGCGGCAGTTGGTAGAGCCGTTCGGCATAGTAGAGCGCCGCATAGCCTCCGCGGGGCAAAAGCGAGGCGATGATCGTGTCGGCGAAGATCGCGATCTGCACGCCGGCCGAGCCGATGACGGCGGGCCCGAACATCTTGAGGAAGCGCCGGACGCCGGGATCCGCCCGTGGGCGCACCAGTCTGCTCGACACGCCGGCCCGCTTGGCCGCGACATAGAGCACGATCCATTGCGCGACGCCGGAGATCGCGACGCCCCAGGCGGCGGCATGGGCGGCGCTCGGAAACAGAAAGGGCACGGCCAGCGCGCCGACGATGAAGACGTTGAGCAGGATCGGCGCGGCGGCGAAGGCGGCATAGCGCTCGACCGCGTTGAGCGTCGCGCCGAGGAAGGTGACCATGGTCACGAACAGCAGATAGGGGAAGGTGATCCGCGTCAGCGCGACCGCAAGCTCGAAGACGGCCGGATCTTTCGCGAAGCCCGGCGCCAGCAGCCTGACCAGCCAGGGCATGAGAGGCAGCGCCAGCGCTAGCAGCACGACCTGCACGATAAACTGGACGGTGAAGAGCCGGTCGGCGAAGAGATTGGCGGCCTCCTGCCCATCCTTCTCGGCGATCTGGGCATAGGTCGGCACATAGGCCTGGTTGACCGCGCCCTCGCCGAAGATCGCACGGAAATGGTTGGGCAGCCGCAGCGCGACCGAGAAGGCGTCCATCGTCGCGCCGGCGCCGAGCACGGCCGCGAGCGCGATATCGCGCACGAAGCCGGTGACGCGCGAGATCAGCGTGTAGCCGCCGACCGACAGGATGTTTCTGAGCATCTCCAACCTCGTCATGCTCGGGCTTGACCCGAGCATCTCGGGACGCTGAGGCGCCTGAGCCTCTTCCTGAACGAGATTCCCGGGTCAAGCCCGGGAATGACGCCCTGTCATGGTCTTCAACGGATCAGCGGCGGCAGGGCGTCGCCGCGCGGGTGGTCGACGGTGCGGGCGTCGAAGCCGACGCGCTCGCCGATCAGGTAGAGCGGCCGGCGCTTCACCTCGGCGAAGATGCGCCCGACATATTCCCCGATCATGCCGAGCGAGACGAGCTGGATGCCGGAAAAGAACATGATCGAGACGATCAGCGACGGGAAGCCGGGCAGGTCGGTGCCGAACAGCAGCGTCCGCAGCATGAAGTAGAGCGCCGAGAAGGTCGCGATCACCGCGATCAGCACGCCCGACCAGGTCGCGATCTTCAGCGGCACGGTCGAGAAGGAAGAGAGACCGTCGAAGGCGAAGGAGAACAGCTTGCCGTACCTGAACTTCGATTGCCCGTGCTCGCGCTCCGCGACATGGAAAGGCACGCCGGCCGAGCGGAAGCCGACCCAGGCATAGAGGCCCTTCGAGAAGCGAGCACGTTCGGGCAGCGCCCGCAGCGCATCGACCGCCTTGCGGTCGAGCAGGCGGAAATCGCCGGCGCCTTCCGGCAGCGGCGTTTCGCCGAAATAGCCGAAGATGCGGTAGAACAGCTTGGCGAAGCCGCGCTTCATGCGGGTCTCGCCCTCGCGATCGGTGCGCTGGCCGTAGACGTTGAGATAGCCTTCGCGCCATTTGGCGAGGAAGGCGGGAATGACCTCCGGCGGATGCTGCAGATCGGCATCCATGATCACGACGGCGTCGCCGAGCGCATGGTCGAGCCCGGCCGCGATCGCGATCTCCTTGCCGAAATTGCGGCTGAAGGAGACGGCGCTGATCCGCGGATCGGCGGCGTTGAGGTCGCGGATGACGGCGAGCGTGTCGTCGCGGCTGCCGTCGTCGACGAAGACGATCTCCCAGGATGCGACTTCGCCGGTCAGGGCCTCGCGCAGGCGCTCGACGAGGAGGGGCAGATTGGCGGCTTCGTTGTGCACGGGCACGACGATGGACAGCTCGGGCCAGCGGGAAGCCCGAGGCGCACGTTGAACCGGCTGGGACCCGATATCCGTCACGAACGACCTTTCACCTGCGGATGCGCTCGCCGCGCGGGCGATGCGCGACGCACAGAACCGCAAAGCTCACCGGGCGACAAGCCCGCCACGGCAAAACGGAGTGCCCAATGCACTGCCCGCCAGGGAAAAGCGTGGGTCATCCCGGATCGGCGCCGCGCACGCGGCTTGTCCGGGATGACCCGCGCGTTTCCATCCGGAAGGCGGCACGCTATAGCCCGAATCGGGCCAACGAGGGACGACACGCGCCATGGCGAAGGGCTTCATCCTGTGCGCCGACGATTTCGCCATGACGGACGGCGTCAGCCGCGCGATTCTCGATCTCCTCGGCCGCGGCAAGCTGACCGCGACGGGCGCGATGACCAATCGCCCGCACTGGCGCCGGCTGGCACCGGAACTCGCCACTTTCGCCGGCAAGGCCGATCTCGGCCTGCATCTCAACCTGACCTGCGCGGCCCCGCTCTCGGCGATGCCGCGTCTCGCACCGGGCGGCACCTTGCCGTGCCTGAAGGATGTCGCGCGCGCTGCCATTCTCTCGCCTGCCGTGCGCAAGGAGATCGCGGCGGAGATCGCGCGCCAGCTCGACGCCTTCGAGGATGCGCTCGGCCGCCCGCCGGATTTCGTCGACGGGCATCAGCATGTGCATGTGCTGCCCGGAGTTCGGCGCGCGCTGCTCGACAGCCTCGCCCGGCGCTATCCGGCCGGCTCGATCTACGTGCGCGATCCGGCCGACAGCCCGGCCGCCATTCGCTCGCGGGGCGTCGCGGTCGGCAAGGCCTTGGTCATCGCCGGCCTCGCCACCGGTTTCCGCAGCGCGGCGCTGAAGCGGAGCTTGCGTGTCAATCGTGGCTTTTCCGGCGTGGCGCCCTTCGATCCGCAGCGGGATTTCGCGGCGGATCTGGCTCGTTTCCTCGTCGAGCCCGGTCCGTGCCATCTCGTCATGTGCCATCCTGGCTTCATCGATGCCGAGCTCGCAACGCTCGATCCCGTGGTGGCGCCGCGACTTGTCGAGCACGCGGCTATCGCCGGCTTCGTGCCGCCTCCCGACCTGCCGTTGCGTCGCTTCGCTGCCTTGCAGGCGTGAGCGCGGACCGCGCGTCCGCAAGCGATTTGTTTACCGGGATCGGCGATTGTGGCGTCGGGTTCGAGGCGCCGCTCTTCACAGCAGCTTGCGCCGGTTTCGGAGATGATCGGCTCGATGAAGGTGTTCAGGCGCGTGGGCGGCGCGGGAGAGCCGGTGCAGCCGGTCGGGCAAGCCCTGGGCTCGCTCAGCCGGCAGATCGCGGCGGCCGCCGTGGCGATCGTCGCCGTGGCGATCGTCTTCGTGGTGATGGCGATCGCCCGCTACAACGATTCCCGCACGCGCGCCGATCTCGACCAGAAGGTCACAGCTCTGACGCTGATGGTCGTCAACGCCGCGCCCTCGCTGATCCTGTCGCGAGACAACAGCACGCTCGGCTATATCCTGACCTCGCTGCAGCGCGATCCTGATTTCGATGCGGGTATCGTGGCGGACGACGTCTCCGGCCTGGCCTCCTCCGGGCGCACCGTTGATGCGCGCCTGTCGCTGACGCCGCGCTGGCTGACCCAACGGGTCGGCGAAGAGCCTTGGAAGGCGCTTCTGACGCGCAACGAGATCGACGTGGAGGACGATGTCTATCTGACGAAGATCCATGCCGTTCGCGTCGGCAGCCAGCAGAAGCAGATCGGATATGTCGCGCTGCGCTTCGACAAGACCCGCCTGGTGGCCCGCGCCGCCTGGGAACAGTTCGTGACGATCGGGCTCGGCCTGCTCATCCTGCTCGTGCTCGGACCGCTGCTCTGGTTCTCGCTGTCGCGGACGATGCGGCCGCTGCGCAGCATGACCAAGGCGATCGTCAGCATTTCCGACGGGAACCTCTCGACGCAGATCGATGCGCTGGGCCGGCGCGACGAGATCGGCGCGATCGCGCGCGCCCTCGGCGTCCTCAAGATCCGCCTGGCCGAGCGAGCAACGCTGGAAGAGAAGCAGAGCGCGGCCGAAATCGAACGACGTTCGCGCCAGCAAAGCGTCGATCAGGCGATCACCTCGTTCCGCACCGATGTCGGCCTCGCGCTCGAGGCGTTCAAGAGCAATGCCGAGCGCATGCGCGAGGCGTCCGACGGTCTTGCCCGCGTCGCCGCCGAATCCTCCGAGCGTGCCGCGCGCGCCGCCGACAACGCCCATGGCGCCTCGGGCAATGTCGAGAACGCAGCACAGGCCGCCGAGGAGATGGGTGCCGCCATCCGCGAGGTCGAGTTCCAGGTCCGCCGCGTCCGCACCGAGATCGTCGAGGCAGCATCCGTCTCGCGCGATACCGCAGGGTCCGTGCGGGCCCTCGACGAGACGGCCCGCGCGATCGGCGAGGTCGTCAACCTGATCCGTGACATCGCATCCCAGACCAACCTGCTCGCGCTCAACGCCACGATCGAGGCGGCGCGCGCCGGCGAGGCGGGTCGCGGCTTCGCTGTGGTGGCCAACGAGGTCAAGTCACTGGCGGCCCAGACGGCGGACGCGACCGATCGCATCGTGGCGCAGGTCGCCGCGATCCAGGGCGCGACCGGCGAGGTCGTCGGCTCGATCCAGAATATCGCCGAGCGCATGAATGCCATCGAGAAATTCGCGAACTCCGTTGCGACCTCGATCGAGCAGCAGGCCATCGCCACCGGCGAGATCGCCAGCGGCGTCGCCATGGCCAGCACCTCGGCGCTTTCGGTGTCGAGCGATCTCAGCGTGCTAGCCGACAGCGTCGAGGAAACCGGCCGTTCGGCCGAGCAGGTGCGCGGCGCGGCCGGCGAGGTCGCCGACCAGGCGCAGCGCCTCGATTCGACCGTCGACCGGTTCCTGCGCAACGTCGCCGCCTGAGCGCCGGGGGCGCGGCTTTTGGGGCGCGGGTCATCCCGTGCGCGGTGCAGCGCGTAGCGATGCGCCGCAGACACGGGGACGTACGACGAGAAGGCGCTTTTTTCTGCGGACGGTCCCGCATCTGCGCAGCGGCACTTCGCGCCGCGGCGCGTGCGGGATAACACCAGCAAAAAAAACGGGGCCGCGAGGCCCCGTTTTCGTATTCGGGCGAATGCCCTGATTACTTGGCGGCGTCGAAGCGCTCGGCCACGTAGTCCCAGTTCACCAGGCTCTCCAGGAAGGCCTTGAGATAGTCGGGGCGACGGTTGCGGTAGTCGATGTAGTAGGAGTGCTCCCAGACGTCGACGCCGAGGATCGGGGTCGCGCCATGGACGAGCGGGCTCTCGCCGTTCGGGGTCTTGCTGACGGCGAGCTTGCCGCCCTTGACCTCGAGCCAGGCCCAGCCCGAGCCGAACTGGCCGACGCCGGCCGCGACGAAGTCTTCCTTGAACTTGTCGACCGAGCCGAAGGAGTCGACGATCGCCTTCTCCAGCGCGCCCGGAATCTTGCCGCCGCCATTCGGCTTCATCCACTTCCAGAAATGGAGGTGGTTGTAGTGCTGGCCGGCATTGTTGAAGACGGCGGGGTTCTTGCCATAGGAGCCCTTGACGATCTCCTCCAGCGACTTGCCCTCGAATTCCGTGCCCTTGATGGCGTTGTTGCCGTTGGTCACATAGGCGAGATGATGCTTGTCGTGATGGTACTCGAGCGTCTCCTTCGACATGAAGGGCTGGAGCGCATCATGGGCGTAGGGAAGATCGGGAAGGGTAAAGGACATGAGGCCTCTCCTTGGGCTGTGAAATCGCTTGAAATGAGAATGGCCTGCGCAGGGCAGGCGGAGCCGTTGAGGCCCTGCCATTCCCTGCGATAGTTAAGCGCCTCCGGGCCGGTCCACAACCGCCGCGATCGCGAAAAGCATATGTCTTCTCGACAGGCCGCCACAATCGCGCCAGATTTCTCGCTCTAAGCGGTCCGGATTGGAAACTCTCTCTTATTCAATACGTTAGATAGTTGCGCAAACGCCGGCTTCGGATCGGCGTCGGTGCGGCCCCGCCAAGGATACTGAATTGATCGCGATTTTTACCGTCCTGGGTTTGCTCCTGTTTGGCGGTGGCGCCTATGCCATCTATGACGGCTGGCCCTATCTGGTGCTGGAACGCGGCTTCACGCAGGTCATCATCGGCTCGATCGCGAGCAGCGCCGGCCTGATCATGCTGTCGCTCGCCTGGGTCCTGAAGGAGGTCAGGGCGACACGGCGCGCGCTGGTCGAGGCGATGGCGCTCCGCCCGGAGGTGCCGGTTCCCGCGACTGTTGTGGTCGAGCCGCAGCCGGTCCCGCCTTCGCGTTCCGAATTCCCTTCCTTCTCGGACAAGGCAGCTCCTGCTGCGATCGGTGCGGTCGCCGGTGCAGTGGCGACGGGCGCCGTCGCACACGCACTGGCGTCTTCCGAAGACGAAATTCAACCTGCTTCCGCCGAGGCGCCACCAGCGTCCGCGGATCGCGATCTGTTCGGCGCCCTCGTGACGCGCAACCTTCAGGAGCCGGCAGAGGAGAGTGAGCCTGAGGAGGCTCCGGAGCCCGAGCCGATCACGGCCGAGGAAGCCGAGCCGCTGCCCGATATGTTTGAGGAGGCGCTGGCGACGGCGCCGCTACAGCCGCCTCCATACGCCTTCGCGTTCAGGGACGAGGACCTGCCGGTCGAGAAGGCGAAAGCCGAGGCCGAACCGCCCGTTGAGGCTGAAGCCTTCGCTGGGCATGACGAGCTGTCGGCCCTCGATGACCGTTCCGCGGACGAGCAACATGTCGAGGAACAAGCGGCTGCTCAATCTCACGGCGTCGAAGCGCCCGCTACCGCCGAGGGCGAACCCGAATCCGACGAGTTCAGCGCCCTGCGCGCCAGCCTCGCGGGGCATCTGAACGAACCGGAAAGCGAGACCGGCCGCATCGAGCCCTCCTTCTCGCAGGAGCCCGATCCCTTCGCGGCGGCGGAGTCCTGGATGGATCGCGCTTCTCCGCGTCGCGAGCCCTGGCTGGATACGCCGCCCGTTGCCGAGCCGGAGCCCGCCACGGAGGAAGCGCCTCATTGGCCGCCGCGGACGGAGCCTCATGCTTTCGAGGTGCCGGCCGAGCCCGCGAGTGACGAGATCGGGACGCCGACGGTTTCCGAAACCGTCGCGTCAGCGTCGCATGACGAGCAGGCGGATATGGTCGGCGTGGAGCCTCAGCAGGCTGTCGCGCATGCCGAGGCGAGCGAACGGCCCGTCGAAGACGCACCGGCGCCGACGGAGGCTCGCCCGGCTTCGGACGAGGGCATCGTCGGCGCCTATCAGGTCGGCGACGCGCATTTCACGATCTATGCCGACGGCTCGATCCGCGCCCGCACGCCCGACGGCGAATACAGGTTCGCCTCGATGGACGAGCTGAAGGTCTATCTCGCCAGCGAGAAGAGCCGGCTGGGCGTCTGATCAGACGAAAAAGCCGTCATTCTCGGGCTGGACCCGAGAATCTCATGACGTCGAGGCTCATCAACCTCCTGCGGCCCGAGATGGTCGGGTCAAGCCCGAGCATGACGTGAGAGCTCAACTCCAGCCTTCGCCGACCGTATGGATGGCGAAGGCATAGGCCAGCGCCGTCTCCTTCAGCGAGTCGAAGCGCCCGGCCGAGCCGGCATGCCCGGCTTCCATATTGGTGTGCAGCATGACCGGGCCGCCGCCGGTCATGGTCGCGCGCAAGCGGGCGACCCATTTCGCCGGCTCCCAATAGGTCACGCGCGGATCGGTCAGCCCGCCCATCGCGAGGATCGGCGGATAGGCCTGGGCCGTGACGTTGTCATAGGGCGAATAGCTGCGGATGGTCTCGAAGGCCCTGACGTCGCGGATGGGATCGCCCCATTCCGGCCATTCCGGCGGCGTCAGCGGCAGGGTGTCGTCCAGGATCGTGTTCAGCACGTCGACGAAGGGCACCTCTGCGACGATTCCTGCGAAAAGCTCAGGCGCCATGTTGGCGACCGCGCCCATCAGCATGCCGCCGGCGCTGCCGCCTTCGGCGACGATGCGCCCGCGCCGGGTGAAGCCGGCATCGATCAGCGCCCCGCCGGCGGCGATGAAATCGGTGAAGGTATTGCGCTTGTTCTCGCGCTTTCCGTCGAGATACCAGCGCCAGCCTTTCTCGGTGCCCCCGCGCACATGCGCGATCGCATAGACGAAGCCGCGATCGACAAGGCTGATCGGCCGGGTCCGGAACGAGGCCGACATCGCCGAACCATAGGAGCCGTAGCCGTAGAGCAGGCAGGGCGCGCTGCCGTCGAGCTCGATGTCGGCCCGGTGCAGGATCGAGATCGGCACGCGTGCGCCGTCCGCGGCCGTCGCGAAGATACGGCGCACCTTGTAGCTCGCCGGATCATGGCCCGAGGGGACTTCCTGCCGCTTCAGCAAGGTCCTTTCGCCGGTCGCGAGGTCGTAATCATAGGTTTCGGCCGGCCGCGCCATCGAGGCATAGATAAAGCGCAGCGTATCGGTCTCGAATTCGTAGCCCGCATCCATGCCGAGGCCATAGGCCTCCTCGTCGAAGGCGATACTGCTTTCGGAGCCTGTGGCGAGATCGCGGATCACGATGCGCGGCAGGCCATCCTCGCGCTCCAGCCGGATCAGGCGCCCCTTCAGGCAGACATGGTCGAGGATGAGCCGGCCCTGCTTGTGCGCGACCAGATCGCGCCAGTTTGCCGGATCGGGAGCATCGATGGGCGCGGTGACGATCTTGAAATCTTCGGCGCCCTCCGCATTGGTCAGGATCGCGAAGACATCGCCGTGATGCTCCAGGCTATATTGCCGGCCGGGCTCGCGGCCTGCGACGAGCGCGGGCTTCGCCTCCGGCCGGTCGAGATCGAGGATGCGCGTCTCCGATGTCTCGTGATCCCCGATGGTGATCAGCAGGAAACGGCCGGATTGGGTCTTGTCGATATCGACGAACATCCCGGCATCGGCTTCATCATGCAGCAATTCGTCCGTCTCGGCGGGGGTGCCGAGGCGATGGCGCTTCACCCGCGAAGGGCGATGATCGTCATCGAGGGCGACGTAGAAGAACGAACGGGAATCCCGCGCCCAGATCATCTCGCCGGTCGTGTCCTTGACGAGATCCGGCAGGTCGTCGCCGCTCGGCAGGTCCCGGACATGGATCGTGTGAAGCTCCGAGCCGGCCTCGTCGGCGCTCCAGGCGAGCAGGCGGTGATCCGGGCTATGGGCGGTATCGCCGAGATCGAAGAAATCCTTGTCCTCGGCCAGCGCATCGGCATCGAGCATGATCTCTTCGCCGGCCCGGCCCTTCCGGCCGGCGGCGTTGCGCGGCTTGCGGCAGATCAGCGGGTGCTCGGCGCCCTTGCGATAGCGCGAATAGTACAGGAACGGCCCGTCCGGCTGCGGGACGCTCGAATCGTCTTCCTTGATCCGCCCGCGCATCTCCTTGACCAGTTCTTTCTGCAGCGCCCGGGTCGGCGCCATCAGCGCATTGCAATAGGCGTTCTCGGATTCGAGATAGTCGCGGATATCGGCCGGCAGCACCTCGGGCTCGCGCAGCACGTCCTTCCAGTTCTCGGCGCGCAGCCAGCCATAATCGTCGCGCAAGGTGACGCCATGCACCTGCGTTTTCGTGGTCCGGATTTCGGCCCGCGGCGGCGACGGCGCCCGGCCGCGCTTGCGCGGCGCGGCGGTTGGATCGCGGCTGTCCTGATCTTGTCGCATTGCGGTCTCCGGCACTGGACGCCGACAGGTAGAGGCGGCGGCAACAGCTTGCAAGACGTTCGGAACCCTACGGCTTTGATTTTACCGCTCAGTGCAATGCAGCATCCGGATGATGAATTCTTGAGCTTTGAACGTCTCAATTGGTGTAGATCGCTGGCTTGCGCAACTAAACAGTATCGACTAAACGCATATCCCGATCAGTCCGCATATCCGATTCTGAGTCGATGGTGCTTGACCCACTATTGGTAATATTTATCAGCCTATCGGATGCGAGGCGGTGGACGATCAGCCAGAACGCTATCAAGAACGACAAGGAGCGACATCGCCATGACGGAGAACGACGGGGCGGACTTCATTGAGCTGACGGCGGATATCGTTTCCGCCTATGTTTCCAACAATTCCGTGCCAGCATCCGACCTGCCGGCGCTGATCAGCGAAGTTCATTCGGCGCTCAGCCGCGTGATGGGTGGCGCTGCGCCGGTGGTGCAGGTCGAGGCTCCCAAGCCTGCCATTCCCGTGAAGAAGTCGATCACGGCCGATTACCTGATCTGCCTCGAGGACGGGAAGAAGTTCAAGTCGCTGAAGCGGCACCTGCGCACGCAGTACAACATGTCGCCCGAGCAGTATCGCGAGAAGTGGGGCCTGCCGCCGGACTATCCGATGGTCGCGCCGAACTATGCCGAGGCGCGCTCTCAGCTTGCGAAGAAGATGGGCCTCGGCCAGCAGCGCCGCAAGCGTCGCTGAACGGTCTGCCCGGCGCAATCGACGCGCCCATCTGGAGCAATCCCAGTAAACGCGGTTTTGCGTCCGGGATTGCGTCGAAGCAAAATTCTCTAGGAAAAGCCGCCGATGATCTCGGCGGCTTTTTTCATGCGCCCTGCTCCCGGACAGGGGGTGGGGATAAATCCACCTCCGGGCTTGCCAGGAGTGAAATAAGAATATAATCCTATTATGCATAGGCCCGCTGGAGGGGCGTGGCCCGTGCGAATAGGAACGTATCATGAACATAGCACGCGACCAATCACAAGTTGTCCTGCGCGCGACCGCTGAGGCGCGCCTGGCGGAGGTGGCCACCGCGGCAGCCGCCCGTATTCCGCTGGCCGGCCTGAGGGCTGCGAACCGGGGGCGGAAGCGGATCGCTCTGGCGCGCCAGACGGCGATGTATCTCGCCCATGTCGCCTTCGGCCTCAGCCTTACGCGCGTCGGCATTTGCTTCGGCCGGGATCGCACGACGGTTCGCCATGCCTGCGCGTTGATCGAGGATCGTCGCGACGACCCCCGGCTGGAATTCGGGCTCTTGGCACTGGAGGCCGCGCTTCTGGCCGCGATGGCAAAGCTGGTCGACCATCCTGTGGAGGCCAGCCGATGACGACCGAGACCCAACGCAATGAATGCAGCCGTCTCTTGAAGCATCTTAGCGGGGCAGGGTGCTATGGCCTCGCTTCGCCGCTGGGCTGCGGGCGCATCGCGCTCTTCCGGACGGTGAACGGCACCAGCCTGGGAGCCGGCTATGTCTCGGCCGAAACGGTGAAGCAGCTGGAGATCGAGGAACGCGTTGCCTGGTCGAAGGACGCGAAACAGTCCCGGCTCGGCCTCGTCTGCGCGCCGCCAGGCACCCCGGTTGCGGAGAAGGCGCAATCCGAGGCGAGCGGCCAGGCGGCCCCCGCCATGGACGATCGGGAAAGCCCGCTGCTCTGGCTTTATCGCCGCCCGGGCAAGGATGGCAGGCCGCAGATCAGCAACGAGGAATTCGCGGCCGGCGAGCGCTTTCGGGCGGACATCACGCTGGCGGGCATGTTGCCGCGCACGACGATGAACTGGGATGCGGCGCTGACACCGGAACAGGCCGGGGCGGGGCCTCGCGACGTCGCGGGCTCGTCCGACACCGCGCTTGCGGCGCGCCAGCGTGTCAGGCTCGCCTGCGATCGCCTCGGGCCGGAGCTCTCGGGCCTGGCGATCGATATCTGCGGCTTTCTCAAGGGGCTCGACCTCGTCGAGAAGGAGCGCCGCTGGCCACCGCGCTCGGCCAAGGTCGTGCTGCGTGTCGCGCTTGCGGCGCTGGTGACGCATTACGGGCTGGACCGTCGCGGCCGGCCGACAGGTATGCGGAGCTGGCAAGCGGATGGTGCCCGGCCGAGCGAGTTCCCGGCCCCCGGCTGAAACGGCTCAGGCCGCCGCGGCGGCCTGCGCGTCGCGCTTGATCCGGTCGATCATGGCGCGCACCCCGTTCGAGCGCTGGGGCGTGAGATGGGCGGCGAGGCCGAGGCGCTCGTAGATGGCGAAGGCATCGGTCGCGAGGATCTCCGAAGCTTCCCGTCCCGAGAAGATCGCCAAGGCCAGCGCCACGAGCCCGCGCACGATATGGGCGTCGCTGTCGCCGATGAAATGCAGCCGGGACTGCGGCCCGCTGCCACCCTCGCGGCGGGCGACGAGCCAGACCTGGCTGGCGCAGCCGCGCACCTTGTTGGCGTCGACATGATCGGCCTCGGGCAGGGGCTCGAGGCTCTTGCCGAGTTCGATGAGGTAGCGATAGCGATCGTCCCACTCGTCGAGCAGTTCGAAATTCGCGACGATGTCGTCGAGGCTGGTCGTCATGCCCGGCCTCTTCCCGCGATTGCGGGAGGGCGTCAAGCGTTCAGCGCTGCGGGGGCTGTTTGCCGACCACGGCCGTCGCCGCCGCGTGCAGGATGCGCTCGCGCAGGACCGGATCCATGCCCGCCAGGATTTCTGCCGCTTCGCGCGCCGCCGTCAGGCTGCCTGCGGCGTTGCGCGTCTCGGTCCGGACGGTCTCGGCGGCTTGCCGCACCGCCTGCGGCAGGTTCGCATCGGCCGGCTTGCCGCTATGGACCGGCGAGTTCACGGCGATCAGGCCGATGATCGCGATCTTGCGCAGCAGATAGGCCATGTCGGTCTCCGTCGTCGGTGCTGTCCTCTGCCCGTGAAAACACCCTAGACCGGGATCTCGAAAAATCGCGTGATTCCGAACGCTCAAATGCGAGTCGAATGCCGCGGGTGATCTTCAGCTTCCGTTCACCTTGCCGCGAACATGGCCGGAATCCGGAAAATCCCGCAGATTTTAGATAACTTCATGAAAAATATGCGGAAAACGCGGCGCCCAATTCCTGATGTTCTTTTCCCCATCCGTCGCCTTAAGCCCCGCTTAAACCGGCCATGGCGAGATGCGCCGAGCGGATGGGGGTATCCGCGAGAGTAAGGCGTTGCGTTCCGTATGGCGATGACAGCATTGAGGACACAGGCGGCGGCACTGGTGCATGCATCGGTGCAGTCCGACCCGACGGAAAGGCAGCGTCACGAGCGTTTCGTGCTGTCGCGCCTGCTCGTCGGCGGCGGCATGCTGGGCCTGGCTCCCGCTTATCTGGCCTGGCGCGGCGCGCCCGGCGCCTTCGAGGCGGCCATGATCGTCGCTGCCGCCTTGGCCGTCCTCTCGGTGGCGCTGGTCTCCCGCACCGGCCGCCTCGACGCGGCGCATGCGCTCTCCTCCGCCGCGCTCTCCCTCTTCATCGTGGCGCTGGCCGGCGCGACCGGCGGCCTGTCCTCGCCCTTGCTGCTCTGGCTGGCGGTCGTGCCGGTCGAGGCGGCCTTCTTCGGCTCGCGCGGCTATATGCTGCGGGCCGGCTGGATCGCCGTCGGGGCGCTCTTCGCCGCCATCGGATTGCAATGGCTCGGCCTGTTCGCGGAAGCGAGCTGGTGGACCGGCGAGGCGATGCCGCTTCTGGCCATGTCCGCGCTGGCCCAGGCCCTGGTCGTGACGGCGGTCCTGCTGCGCCGCCGCCATGCCGAGGAGCGCGAGCACCGCATCTCCGATGCGCGTTCGCAGCTCCTGCTCGATCACGTCGGCGATCTCGTCACCTGGCACGACGCGAGCGGCGCGGTCGTCTTCGCCAATGCCGCGGCGCGGACGCTGGCCGGCGCCGATCCGCGCGAATTGCTCGGCCGCGGCCTGTTCGAGCGCGTCCATATCGCCGACCGGCCGCTTTTCCTGAAGGCGCTGAGCGATGCTGCCCATGGCGCCGAGGGCGTCACGGTCTCGTTCCGCACGCTCTTCGTGCCCCGCGACGGCGCGGGCGAGTCCCGCTTGCCGGTCTCGCTCTGGCTGGAGATGCAGGCCTGCCGCGTTGCCGGCGCGGCAGCCGCCGATGGTGCGGCCGTGGTCTGCGTCATGCGCGACGTGACCGAGCGCCGCGCCGCCGAGGAGACCCGCGAGCGCGGCCATGCCGAGGCGCTGCGCGCCAACGACGTCAAGGGCCAGTTCCTGGCCACGGTGAGCCACGAACTGCGCACGCCGCTCAATGCGATCATCGGCTTTTCCGAGATGCTGAGTGCCGAGGACAATGGCTGGCTCGATGCGCAGAAGCGCCTGGAATATGCCCGCATCATCCATGCCTCCGGTCATCACCTGCTCGAGGTCGTGAATACGCTGCTCGACATCTCGAAGATCGAGAGCGGCGCGATGACCATCGAGCGTGAGCCGCTCGACCTCGCCGCGATGGCGCAGGATTGCTGCACGCTGATGGCGCTGCGGGCCGAGACCGGCGGCGTTTCGCTGGAGCGCGTCGTCGGCCCGGCCCTGGCGGCGATGGAGGGCGACCGGCGCGCGCTGAAGCAGGTCCTGCTCAACCTGCTCTCGAACGCCATCAAGTTCACGCCGGCCGGCGGGCGCGTGACATTGGCCGTCGTGCGCGACGGCGACACGATCGACCTCTCCGTCTCCGATACCGGCATCGGCATCGCCGCCGTCGATCTGCCCAAGCTGGGCGATCCCTTCTTCCAGGCCAAGGGCGCCTATGACCGGACCCATGAAGGCACCGGCCTCGGCCTTTCCGTGGTGCGCGGGCTCGTCGGCCTGCATGGTGGCCGCCTGACGATCGAGAGCGCGCCGGATGTCGGCACGCGCGTCTCGGTGCGTCTGCCGGTCGGCGGTGCCGGCGGCGTCGAGCAGCCTGCCAAGATCGTCACCTTCGCCCGGGCTCCGCGCCGGGGCCTGGATACCAAAGAACCTTTCCGCCTGACCGCCTGAAGACGAGCTGACCGATGTCCGTGACCATGGCCGCCCGCGCCCATTCCGGCGCTTCCCTCTCCGCACCGGTGCGCCGCGCTCAGGCTGCACGCCGCAAGACGTCCTGGCTCGGCCGGGTCGTGCGCGTCGCCGGCAAGCGGCCGGGCCGGGCGCTCGTGATGCTGGCTTTCGGCATCGTTTCGCTCGCCATCGTCGCCAATGCGCTGATGTTCCAGAAGGCGCGCCATCCGGCTCCGATGCTCTCGTCATCCACGCCGGTCTCGCAGCCCCGTGCGACCGCCGAGCGCCGCGCCGAGCCGGCGCCGGCTCCTGCCGCCGAGGCGCCCGCCCAGCCGGTCCGCCCGCCGGCGCGCCCGAACGACCTTTCGCAGGCGCCGCAGGCCCGCGAGGCGCAGCCCCGGCCGCCCGCTTCCGTGCCGGCCGCGCCGCGCGCCGCCGCGCCGGCTGCTCCGGCTCCAGCGCCCCGCGCTGCCGCCGCTCCCGCTCCTGCGCGCGATCCGATCGCCGATCTCATCAATGGCGGCGACCTGCGTCCGCCGGCCGATGTCAGGTCCGCCGGACGCGCGGCGGCGGCGCCGCGCACCTGATAGGCGGCGCCTGACATGGCGCGCCTGACCAGCGATTTCTGGGTTTCGGCCTATCTCCGGCAGGCGGGGCTCGATGGCCTCGTCGCCGTGCTGGGCCGCCGCGGCGCGCGCGAGGCGGGCGCGATCTTCGTCAAGCTCGACCGGTTGGACGGTACCGCGGCGCTTTATGGTCCGGCGCCCCAGGCGCTGGCCGAGGATGACGGCGAGCGCCGCTTTCAGCTCCTGCTCGATTCCGATCCCCTCGCGATCAAGGACCGCGTCGCGCGCGAACTGCGCTTCGACGGCGACCTCTGGCTCGTCGAGATCGAGAACCGGGCTGGTGATCCGCGGCTGCCGCTCGTCGAGAGCTGACGCAGCCGATCAAGGCGAAGCGGCTCAGCCGCGTTCGCGCTTCGCTCCGATCTTGCCGAGGACTTCCGACATGGCAGGCTGCGCCTCCGGCCGGGCATGGCCGGCGCGCGCCGGCGTTCCGCTCGGGTCCATCGCCGGCTGATGCTGGCCCCGCCGCTGCGGCGCCGCTGCCGTAGTGCCGGCGATATGCATCGCCAGGCGGAAGGCGATGGCAGGCTTCACAGAGCGCATCAACGCGACCAGTGCGAAGATGCGCTCGACCGAGTGGGCGGCATCGTCGCCGAGGCGGATCAGGAAACGGGTCGCTTCCTCGACGGTGGTGCCGCTTGCGGTCAGGGCCAATGCCGCGAGATCCCGCGACGCATCGGCCGCCATGGCTCCCGCGAGCGGCGCGCCGCCGCCGAGATGCTCGGCGATGGCGGAAAAGGCGGCGTCGCGATCCTCGGCGGCGAGATCGAGCCAGTCCGCGAAGACCGGGCCGGACAGGGCCGGACGCCGCTCGCTGGGATGCAGCGCCTCGCGGGCCATCAGCGATTCGATGATCGCTAGGCGTCGCTCCGCACCGGCATGCAGGAAAAGCGGTGCGAGCTCGATATTGGACAGGTCCGGGCGCGCCAGGAGGCCCGGCCGATAAGCCGGCTCGATCCGCGCCCGCGCGATCAGGCTGTCGACGGCCGCGCGCGGCATCGGCGCGCTGTGATTGTCGATCAGCGCGAGGTCCAGCGCGCGATTCCCCGCCGCGACCAGCATGATCACGGCCTGGGCGTTGAGGTCGGAGCGGACGGCAATCGCGGCGCGCATCGCTTCGTCCCCGGATTCGACGAGGCCTTCGAGTTCGGCCTCTGGAACGGGCATGCCGTGGCGCAGCAGCTCCGCCAGCACCGCGCCCCCCTTCGCGGCGAGCCCGGCCATGACCGGTCCCGGCGTATGCGGCCAGCCGGCGAGCTTCCGCGCCAGGATGAGCGCCGTCGCCTCGTCGATGCTCGGCAGCAGAGCCTCGGCCATCTCGCCGAAGGCGGCGAGGTCGCAGGGCGACGGTTGCGGCGTCGAGAGCAGCAGATCCGCCTTCACCCGCAGCGAGATCGAGCTGAGGTCGAGCCCGCCCTCACGCGCCAGGCGGGCGAGATCGGCAAGTTCCTCGGAAACGGATGCGGGCATGGCAGGCTCGGGAAGGGAAACCGACGGAAGGGCAGCATTAATCCCCGACTGTTAAGGCCGCGTTAACCATGTCCGGGCCTGATGGGCTTGCGGGACTTTGCGATCGGTGCTGCCCGCACCTCGCCGATTCTCGCGTTGCAACTCTGGCGCTGGATAAGGAGGCGCATCATGGCCGTCGTCATCCCCTTTGCGCCGCAGCGGCGCCCCCGTCAGGCTTTCGCCTGCTCCCTTCCGCCGCGGACGGCGGAGATCCTGTTCTTCACGGGCGTGCGCTACGAGCGCGCGCCCGAGGCGCGGCCGGCGGCCGCGAAGACGCCCGCCCCCGGTCGGGCCCGCAAGGTCGCAGTTCGCAAGAGCGCGCGCAGGCAGCCTGCGTGACAAGAGGGCCGGCCAAGCTGCTGCTCGCCATGCTGGCGGCGGTGTCGGTTTCGGCCTGCACCGCGACCACGGGCGATCTCGGCCGGCCGCGCCCGACGATCTGGTCGCAATTGGTCGCGCCCGAAGCCGGCTTCTGGTCCGCGACCTTCCGCGACGAGCAGGCCTCCTATTTCCGCCTGACCGACGACGAGGAACAGATGCGCGACCGCGCCTGGCGCTTCGTCATGCCGTCGAGCCCGAACAGCGTCTTCCAGGGGGAGGTCTCCAATCTCGCCCATACGCGCATCCTGCCGGTTGCGGCCCAGTCGACGGACGTATCAGACTATTTCCGCGGCTTGACCTCGATCTCCTTCGCCTCGCAGGCCTCGCGCTACAACCGGCTGGCGGAGGATGCCAATGCCGATCGCCTGCTGATCGGCCCCTTCCGCGCCAATGCGGGGCGCGTCGTGAACATGGACCGGGTTCGCATGCGGACCGTCGAAGGCTCCCCCGATGTGTCCGTCGACAAGCAGGCTCCAGCCTATGCCCGCGTGGTCGAGAACGAGGGGCTGGTCTTCTGGGTCTGCGAGCGCATCGATTTCCGCATCCGCAGCTACCGCTACGCCCTGGCCAATCTCGTCGTCGAAATGCCCTCCCGCGAGGCGGTGAAGGCCGAGCGCGCGATCATGGCGCTGGAGATGGAGGCGCGGCCCCTCTGCCAGATGCAGCTCAACGGCGCCTTCGGCGAAGGCAAGCGCCCGGTCGTCTACAAGGGCTAGGATCTCATGGCTTTCCGCGGAACCGCGCCGTCATCCAGGGCTTGACCCAGTATCCATCGAAAGGCAGCGCACTCTACGATGGGTCCCGGATCTCCGCTTCGCTGCGTCCGGGATGACGTGCTCCTGAAAATCATTTGGAGCCTTGTTCAGTTCGCCGCTCCGCAGGCGACATCCGTCGCCAGCGCTTCCGCATCGGCTCGGTCGGAGGGCAGGCGCATCAGGACGCGCGCCACGATCAGCCCTTGCTCGGCATCGGACACGACGCGCAATTCCCGGCTGGTCTCGCCTTCGTCATCGGCGGCGATGCGCTCGTCGCGCTGGGCCTCGGTCATCACCAGGAATTCGAGCGTGCCGCGGATCGCGGCGCGGTCAGTGATGGCATAGAGCACGCCGCCGCCCTGCCGGTGCAGCGTCAGGCCGAGCGGCAGCGTGCCGGTGCGGGCGACGATCCGCATCGGGCCGGCTGAGAGATCGTAGCTGCAGATGGCGGTGACGACATTGGGATCGGCCTCGCGCAGGGCCGGCAGGTCGCGGGCATTGCCCGGCAGGGGGATAGGCTCGGCATGGCCGTCGGTGCCGAGCGCGCGGTAGGCATGGGCGGCATCGTGCCGGGAGAGGGCGGGGATCGCCAGGACCGTGACGATATGCACGATCGCCGCGAGGATCAGGCCGGCGAGCGTCGTCATCGCGAAGCGAGCGAGGCCGGCGCGCAGGCGTGGCCGCCAGCCGGCGAAGGCCGAAGGGGGCCGCTGCGGCGGTTCGTGGCTCACGGCGCTCATCGGCAATCGACGCGCGTGATGCGCGGCAGGTTCGAGGCCCTCGTCTCGCCGGTCTGGCTTGAGATTGGCGTATCGTAGAGCCGCAGGCGAATCTGGAAGCGCCCGCTCGCCGGCAGCGGCAGCCAGTTGCCGGCCTCGGCCGCTGCCGAGGCGATGATGGCGAGCCCGCCATCCTCCGGGCGGACGATCTCCGAATCGGTGAAGCTCGTCCGCTCGAGCGGCAGCCGGAAGGGCAGGCCGTCGCCGTCGGTGATGCCGATGGTCCAGCCGCGCGTCGTCGGCGTTGCGCCGGAGAGCCGGTAGCGGCAGCGCCCGTCCAGCGCCTGTCCCGCATCGTCCCGCTCGGCGATCAGCTCCAGCCCTTCGCCGGAGCCGAGAGGCAGGTGAACGCCGCGGGCGAGATAGGCGCGCATATAGGGATCGATCTCGCGGCTGCCGCTGCGCGGCCACGCCGTCCAGGCCCCGACCTCGACCCGCCCGATCGCAGGGCGCCCGGCCACCGCCCAATGGACGGAGCCCAGCCCGAGACCGGCGCCAAGGGCGAGGATATAGGCGAGGTCGAGAATCCGCACGCTGTCCTTCCACAGTGCCGTTTCGGAGGCGGAGTTGACCCGCCGCATCGCTGGCCGTCAACAGCCCTGGGATGCCCCTGGCCTCAGCGGATCCTGGGCTCGCTGCCCGATATCTCGCGGACGCCGACCTGAACCGGGCGGCTGGCGATCCGCCGTGGCTCGACGGTCTTGAACATCGAGCTGACAGCCGAGAGCACCTCGAAGGACTGGCGTGGCATATGGCCTGCCGTGGCACCGGGCACTGCCGCGGAATTGCCGGCCTTGGCGACGGTCGCTGCCTTCGGATCGGCGGCGGGCACGCCGGGGATCGGCTTCAGCTCCAGACCCTGATGGGCGAACTGCATGATCTCCTTCCACGTCATCGCCGGCAGCGAGCCGCCGGTCATGTTCGCGGTCTCGGCCGAGTTGTCGTTGCCGAACCAGACGGCGCCGACGAGATTGCCGGAATAGCCGACATACCAGGCGTCCTTGTAGCCGTTGGTCGTGCCGGTCTTGCCGGCGGTGACGACGCCGTCGAGCGCGGCGCGCCGGGCCGTGCCTTCGGTCGGCACCTTCGAGAGCATGAAGTTCATGTCCTGCGCCACCTGCGGGGTCAGCACCTGCTTCGGCTCCGGCTCGTCGCGGTCATGGCGATAGATCGCCTCGCCCTGCGAATTGGTGATCTCGATCGCGGCATATGGCTTGGCCCGCCGCCCGCCATTGGCGAGCACGGAATAGCCGGCGGCCATGTCGATGACGGTGACCTCGCCGGCGCCGATCGGCAGCGAGACGGTATCGGTCAGAGGCGTGGTCAGGCCCATGGCATGAGCCGTCTCGACGATCTTCTTGCGCCCGATCGCGGCGGCCCGCGCCTCATGCGTCTCGCCGGTCGCCTTGCCGATCGCGATCGACATCTGCACCGGGATCGAGTTGATCGACTTCGCCAGCGCGACGGTGAGCGGCATCGAGCCGGAGAAGGAGCCGCCGTAGTTCTTGGGGCACCAGTTGCCGATGCAGACCGGCCGGTCGGTGACGATGGTGTTCGGCTTGTAGAGCCCCGCCGATAGCGCGGTCGCGTAGACGAAGGGCTTGAACGAGGAGCCGGGCTGCCGCTGGCCGGCGGTCGCGCGGTTGAACTGGCTCGCGCCATAGTCCCGGCCGCCGACGATGGCGCGTACCGCGCCGTCCGGGTCCATGATGACGGTCGCGGCCTGCTTCACCCGATAGGCCGGCCCGTGCTGGCGCAGGATCGATTCGATCGCTTCGTCGGCGCGTTCCTGGATCGCGGTGTCGTGCGGCGTCTTCACCGTCAGCACGCGGTCGTTGCCGAGCTTGCCCTCGGCCGCGAGCTCCTTCACCGCGTCGAACGCCCAGTCGAGATAGTAGTCGGGGCTGGAATCGCGCTTGCGGTCGACCGGCGTCGCCGGGTTGCGCTTGGCGCTGTCGACCTGGCCTGCCGTCATGAAGCCGGCATCGACCATGGCGTTGAGCACGTCGTTGGCCCGTGCGCGAGCGGCCGGCAGGTTGACATGGGGCGCGTATTTCGTCGGCGCCTTGAACAGGCCGGCGAGCATCGCGGCTTCAGCCAGCGAGACGTCCCGCACCGACTTGCCGAAATAGTATTCCGCCGCGGCCGCCGCGCCGAAGGTGCCGCCGCCCATATAGGCGCGGTCGAGATAGAGTTTGAGGATCTCGTTCTTGGTCAGCCGCGTCTCCAGCCAGAGGGCGAGGAAGGCTTCCTTGATCTTGCGGTCGAGCGAGCGCTCGTTGTTGAGGAAGAGGTTCTTGGCGAGCTGCTGGGTCAGCGACGAGCCGCCCTGGACGACGCCGGAGGCGCGGGCATTGACGGTCACCGCCCGGAACGTGCCGATCAGGTCGATGCCGAAATGGTCGTAGAAGCGCCGGTCCTCGGTGGCGAGAACGGCCTTGAGCAAATGGTCCGGCATCTCCTCCAGCTTCAGCGAATCGTCGTGCCGCGCACCGCGATGGCCGATCGGCGCGCCATAGCGATCGAGGAAGGTGACGGCCAGGACTTGGCTCTTCAACGCCTCCTCGTTGCCGATCCGGAACGCGGGCAGCGCCAGCATCAGCAGGAAGAGAGCGGCGACGATACCGATATTCAGGCCTTCGCTGGCGAATTCGGCGGCGATGCGCTTGCCGCCGCTGACGGTCAGCCGGTCGGCGGCGCTGCGGATGCGCTCATGGATCTCGCCGGCCCGGCGGCCGGCGCCCCAAAGGCCGGCATCGAGCCATGAGTCTGCGGCGAGCGCGAAGCGCTTCAGCCGCGTCCTCCAGCCAGCCTTCCTGAACTCCATGGCAGTTCCAGGCTTCCGATCGCCCCTGCATAAGTCCTGCCGTGTGGTCGCCCACTTGGCAACAGCAGAGCACTCCGGAAGGGCAGATGGGGATGTCCTGCGTCCGAATAAGAGGCGGGACGGTAAATTTCTTGGGTAGCGGCGAGGCATCTGCGGGCGGGAATGGCCTTCCATCTTGCTGCTGGCGGGCGCATAAGCCTGCCATGACGCAAACCCCGCCCAAAGAGCAGCCTTTCTGGCTGACGACGCCGCTGGAGGCGATGTCGAGCGAGCAATGGGAATCGCTCTGCGACGGTTGTGGCCGCTGCTGTCTGGTCAAGCTCGAGGACGAGGATACCGGGCGCATCTTCGCGACCGATGTCGGCTGCCGCCTGTTCGAGGCCGGCACCTGCCGTTGCCGGGACTATCCCAACCGCTCGCAGAAGGTGCCGGATTGCGTGACGCTGACGCCCGAGGAGGTGCGCACGCTGCCCTGGCTGCCGCCGACCTGCGGCTATCGCCTCGTCGCCGAGGGCAAGGACCTGCCCTGGTGGCATCCGCTGGTCTCCGGCGATCCCGAAACGGTGGTCGCTGCAGGGGTTTCCGTGCGCGGGCGCGTCTTCGCCAACGAGGACGAGATGCCCGAGGAGGAGGTCGCCGAGCGCATCGTCAACTGGCCGCTGCGCTGGCCTCGCGCCGCGCGCGGGAAGGGGGCCTGACCCAACCCGGCCGTGCTATTGCGCTGCATCAGCCGATGCTGCACACGCTCATTGATTGTTCATGTCGGTTTGGGCATGAGCGCCTCATCCCCGCTGCCGGTGACCATAGGTCATCGGCGGCACGCACACGAAACTTTCAGGCCGGCGCGGCGTTTGCCTCGTCCGGTTGAACAGAAGAGGCTATGTGATGGCAGGTGGGAAGTGGGTCTACACCTTCGGCGACGGCAAGGCCGAGGGTGAGGCGGGAATGAAGAACCTGCTCGGCGGCAAGGGCGCGAACCTCGCCGAAATGAGCAATCTGGGCCTGCCCGTTCCACCCGGCTTCACCATCACCACCGAGGTCTGCACGGCCTATTACGACAACGGCAAGAGCTTCCCGCCCGAGCTCGACGGGCAGGTCAAGGCCGCGCTCGCCGGCATGGGCAAGCTCACCGGCAAGACCTTCGGCGACCCCGCCAACCCGCTCCTCGTCTCCGTCCGCTCCGGTGCGCGGGCCTCGATGCCGGGCATGATGGACACCGTCCTCAATCTCGGCCTCAACGACGAGACGGTCGAGGCGGTCGCGAAGGCCTCGGGCGACGAGCGCTTCGCCTGGGACAGCTATCGCCGCTTCATCACCATGTATTCAAACGTCGTGCTCGACATCGACCACGGCCTCTTCGAGGAGGCGCTGGAAGACTACAAGGAGCGCAAGGGCCTCCATCTCGATACCGACCTTTCGGCGGCCGACTGGAAGGTGCTGGTCGGCAAGTACAAGGACATCGTGAAGAAGGCGCTCGGCTCCGACTTCCCGCAGGACCCCGAGAAGCAGCTCTGGGGCGCGGTCGGCGCCGTCTTCTCCTCCTGGATGAACGCCCGTGCCATCAAGTATCGCGAGCTGAACGGCATTCCCGCGAGCTGGGGCACGGCGGTCAACGTCCAGTCGATGGTGTTCGGCAACATGGGCGACACCTCCGCGACCGGCGTCGCGTTCACCCGCAACCCCTCGACCGGCGAGAACGCGCTCTATGGCGAGTTCCTGATCAACGCCCAGGGCGAGGACGTCGTCGCCGGCATCCGCACGCCGCAGGACATCACCGAGAAGGCGCGCATCGAGGCGGGCTCCGACAAGCCCTCGATGGAACGGGAGATGCCGGAGGCCTATGCCGAGCTCTGCCGCATCTACGGCATCCTCGAGAAGCATTACCGCGACATGCAGGACATGGAGTTCACCATCCAGGAGGGCAAGCTCTGGATGCTGCAAACCCGGTCCGGCAAGCGCACCGCGAAGGCCGCGCTCCGCATTGCGGTCGAGCTCGCGACCGAGGGGCTGATTACCCAGGAGGAGGCCGTCGGCCGCGTCGAGCCCGGCGCGCTCGACCAGCTCCTGCACCCGACAATCGATCCCAAGGCCGAGCGCCGCGTGCTGACCACCGGCCTGCCGGCCTCGCCCGGCGCCGCCGCGGGCGAGATCGTCTTCAATTCCGACGATGCCGAAGCCGCCAAGAAGGCCGGCCGCAAGGTCATCCTCGTTCGCGTCGAGACTTCACCTGAAGACATCCACGGCATGCACGCCGCCGAGGGCATCCTGACCTCGCGCGGCGGCATGACCTCGCATGCGGCGGTCGTGGCCCGCGGCATGGGCAAGCCCTGCGTCTCCGGTGCCGGCCAGATTCGCATCGACTATGCCAAGGGCACGCTCTCGATCGGTCCGACCACGCTGAAGGCCGGCGATTTCGTCACCATCGACGGCGGCAACGGCCAGGTCCTGCTCGGCGAGATCAAGATGCAGAAGCCGGAGCTCTCCGGCGAATTCGCGACCCTGATGGGCTGGGCCGACAAGGTCCGCCGCCTCAAGGTCCGCGCCAATGCGGAGACGCCGGAAGACGCGAAGACCGCCCGCGAGTTCGGCGCTGAGGGCATCGGCCTCTGCCGTACCGAGCATATGTTCTTCGAAGGGGATCGCATCCAGGCTGTCCGCGAGATGATCCTCGCCCAGGACGACAAGGGTCGCCGCGCCGCGCTCGCCAAGCTCCTGCCGGTGCAGCGCCAGGACTTCGTCCAGCTCTTCAGCATCATGAGCGGCCTGCCGGTGACGATCCGCTTGCTCGATCCGCCGCTGCACGAATTCCTGCCTCAGGGCGACAAGGAAATCGGCGAGGTCGCGGCCGCGCTCGGCGTCACGCCCGACGCGTTGCGCCAGCGCGCGGCCGAGCTTCACGAGTTCAACCCGATGCTGGGCTTCCGCGGCTGCCGTCTGGCCGTGGCCTTCCCTGAGATCGCCGAGATGCAGGCCCGCGCCATCTTCGAGGCGGCGGTCATCGCCGCCAAGGAGACCGGCAAGCCGGTCATCCCCGAGGTGATGGTGCCGCTCGTCATGGGCAAGCCCGAGCTCGACCTCGTCAAGGCCCGCATCGACGCCATGGCCAAGGCCGTGATCGAGGAGAGCGGCACCAAGATCGACTATCAGGTCGGCACCATGATCGAATTGCCGCGCGCTGCGCTGCGTGCCGCCGAGATCGCGGAGAGCGCCGAGTTCTTCTCCTTCGGCACCAACGACCTGACGCAGACGACGCTCGGCATCTCGCGCGACGACGCTTCCTCCTTCCTCGGCTCCTACACCGCCAAGGGCCTGCTCGACGCCGACCCCTTCGTCACGATCGACCAGGAGGGCGTCGGGGAACTGGTCAAGCTCGCCGCCGAGCGCGGCCGCAAGACGCGGCCCGGCATCAAGCTCGGCATCTGCGGCGAGCATGGCGGCGACCCGGCCTCGATCGGCTTCTGCGAGAGCGTCGGCCTCGACTACGTCTCCTGCTCGCCCTTCCGCGTGCCGATCGCCCGCTTGGCGGCGGCGCAGGCGGCGCTGGGGGCGATCAAGCCGAAGGATGGCTGAGGCATCTCGGCTGCCGAGCGGATAGGGTTGCGGAGGAACTGGGTTTCGATTTCCTCCCCGCCCATGCTGTCGAAATCTTCGGGCAGTTGAGGGCCGGTCATGAATCCTATTCGGCTATTTCGGATGGGAGAGTTTGAACGAGCCATTTTGCGATTGCCGGATCGTTGTCGTTGATCGGTAGCTTATCATAGTTGTGGAAGCGCCATGCCTCGACTGACCACCATCGGCTTCGATGCCGACGACACGCTCTGGCAGAACGAGCAGTTCTTCCGGATGACGGAGGATCGCTTCGTCGCGCTGCTCGGCGATCACGGCGAGGCGGCCGAGATTTCCGGGCGCCTGCTCGAAGCGGAGAAGCGCAACCTCGGCTTCTACGGTTTCGGCATCAAGGGCTTCGTGCTCTCGATGATCGAGACGGCGATCGAGATCACGCGCGGCCAGGTGCCCGCTTCCGTGATCGGCGAAATCCTCGCTGCCGGCCGCGAGATGGCTGCCCATCCTGTCGAGACCCTGCCGCATGTCCATGAGACGCTCGAATCGCTCGCGGGCGGCTATCGGCTGGTGCTGATCACCAAGGGCGATCTCTTCGACCAGGAGCGCAAGCTCGCTCAGTCCGGTCTCGGCGACTTCTTCCACGCGGTCGAGATTGTCAGCGACAAGAAGCCGGAGACCTATGGCCGCATCTTCGACCGCCATGGCAACGGGGCAGGGCGGGCGATGATGGTCGGCAACTCCCTGAAGTCCGATATCCTACCCGCGCTGGAAGCCGGGTCGTGGGCCGTCCATGTCCCGCATGAGCTGACCTGGGCGCTGGAGCATGCCGAGGAGCCCGTGGGGCACGGCCGCTATCACGCAATTCCGGATCTCGGGCCCTTGCGCGGTCTCATCGAGCAGCTCGTTCGCTAGTCCGTCGGCCGCAGGGCGCCGCTGGCGGCGGGATCAATCGACCCAGAGGCCGCGCTTGCGGTGCCAGTCCTCGATCGATTCTTCGGGATAGCCGTCGAAGCTCTGGTCGTTCGGCCCGATCGCCGGCTCGACCCAACTGGCCTTGAACCGCAGCATGATATGGGTCTTTTCGGGCGCGTGCGGCAGATGGCTGTCGATCGCGGAGGCAAAGGGGTGCAGCAGTTCCGGCCAGCGCGGGTCGAACAGCCAGAGAGCGGTGCCACAGGCGGTGCAGAAGCGGCGTTGCGCCTGCGAGCGCTCGCAGGCGCCGTCATCGCCCCTGATCTCCGCGCTGAAGCTGCCGATCCTGTCTTCGCCCTCGACCTTCAGGGTTGCCGCCTCGGCCGAGAGATTGATCGCGAAGCCGCCGCCGCCCGCCGTCTTCCGGCAGATCGAGCAGTAGCAGAGCTGATAGGGAACCGGAGCTTGGCTCTCGACCGAGAAATGGACGGCGCCGCAGCGGCAGGAACCCTTGAGCGTGATCGGCATGACGAGCCTCCCTTCCAGCCAAACCCGGGCTCGCCCGCTCTGTTCCAGGCGCTGTCGAGCCCCTTGCTGGACCAATCTTGCATTTCATGCTATCCGCACCGATGTATGACGAGATGCGGCCGGGTTCTGGCCAATCCTCCGCGCGGGCAATCCGGTCGGCGGGCACGATTCAGATCCACCACACATCGCTACAATACCATTGCAAGACGTCCGCGCGTCGAGCTCTGGGTCGCAACGATACGCGGATCTGAAACGTAAGGATTCTGGAACTATGGAAAAGGGCACCGTGAAGTGGTTCAACGCCACCAAGGGCTACGGCTTCATCACCCCTGAGAACGGCGGCCAGGACGTGTTCGTCCACATCTCCGCTGTCGAGCGCGCCGGCCTGCGCGAGCTGCGCGACGGCCAGGTCGTCTCCTTCGAGCTCATTGCCGATCGCAAGACCGGCAAGACCTCGGCCGGCAACCTCGTCGTCGCCTGAGCCGATACCAATCGACCGGGAGAGCCCTAAAGCGGCCCCGGTCCACGACAAGCCTGCCGGCGCTGTGGCTAGCGGTTCGCCGGCAGGTCCGACTAAAGACAAGTACAGGCCGGATGCGAGCCTGCGGCGCAGCCGAAACCCACATGCGCCCCTCGCATCGCGGCGTCCGGAAAGATCCTTCTTGACCAAGTTTACCGATCTCGGCCTCGCCGAGCCCCTTCTCAAGGCGCTCGCGGCCGAGGGCTATGAGACGCCCACGCCGATCCAGGCGCAGGCGATTCCCCATATTCTGCAGGGCCGCGACCTGCTCGGCGCGGCGCAGACCGGCACCGGCAAGACCGCTGCCTTCTCGCTGCCGATGCTGCATCGCTTGCTCGGCAAGCCGCGCCAGATGTCGGCCCGCAGCGTGCGTGCGCTCATCCTGTCGCCGACGCGCGAGCTGGCCGCCCAGATTGAGGCCAGCATCCGCACCTATGGCCGCTTCACGTCGCTGAAGTCGGCGGTGATCTTCGGCGGCGTGCCCGTCGGCAAGCAGATCCGCGCGCTCGGCGAGAAGGTCGACATCCTCGTCGCCACGCCCGGCCGCCTGCTCGACCTTGTCGACCAGCGCGCCGTCTCCCTGCGCGAGATCGAGTTCCTCGTCCTCGACGAGGCCGACCAGATGCTCGATCTCGGCTTCATCCATGCGCTGCGCCGCATTGCGACCCTGATCCCGAAGGAGCGCCACACGCTGCTCTTCTCCGCGACCATGCCGAAGCCGATCCGCGATATTGCTTCCGCCTACCTGACCGATCCGGTCGAGGTGGCGGTGGCGCCGGTCGCGACCACCGCCGAGAAGATCGACCAGCGCGTCATCTTCACGGAGGCCCACGACAAGCCGGCGCTGCTGGCGAAGACTCTGAACGTGCCCGAGCTCGAGCGCGCCATCGTCTTCACCCGCACCAAGCACGGCGCCGATAAGGTCGTGCGCCAGCTCGGCACCTCCGGCATCGAGGCGGCCGCGATCCACGGCAACAAGAGCCAGGGCCAGCGCGAGCGGGCGCTCGGCGCCTTCCGCGACGGTTCGCTGCGCATCCTCGTCGCCACCGACATCGCCGCCCGCGGCATCGATGTCGACGGCATCAGCCATGTCGTGAATTTCGACCTGCCGAACGTGCCGGAGACCTATGTCCACCGCATCGGCCGCACGGCGCGCGCCGGCGCGGAGGGCATCGCCATCGCCTTCTGCACGCCGGAAGAGCGCGGCGACCTCGCTGCCATCGAGAAGCTGACCAAGGTCGCGATCACCCCGGTCGGCGCCGTGCCCTATTGGGACGGCCGTACCCCGAAGAAGCCGCCGCAGAACCAGCGCGGCGGCGGGCGTGGCCAGCAGCAGAACGGCGGCGGACGCGGCCAAGGCCGCCCGCAGGGCCAACAAGCTGCCCGCCCGCAAGGCCAGCAGGCTCGTCCGCAAGGGCAGCAGCAGCCGCGCGGCGGCAAGCCCGGCGAGGGCGGCCAGCGCAGCCAGCCCGCCAATGGCGCCCAGCGCCAGGAGCGTCACGAGCGTCCGCGTCATCCCGAGCGGGGCCCGCGCCCTGAGCAGGCGGCGCAGCGAAAAGACGGCGTTTCCGCAAAAGAAGGGCTTGGCGGCGTCGCGTTCTTGCAGCAAAGAACACAGCAACCACGCACCAACGGCGCCCGGCGGCGCGCGCGCTGACGCGCGATCGACCAGAACAGGGCGAGCCTCGCAAACGATGGCTCGCCCATGCGCTCTAGGGCTCACGAAGGACGACAGATGGCGAAAGAAGAACTGCTTGAATTCGACGGCACCGTGGTCGAGGTGCTCCCGGACGGCAACTACAGGGTGAAGCTCGACAACGAGCACATCATCCTGGCCTATGCTGCCGGCAAGATGAAGAAGAACCGCATCCGCACGATCGCGGGCGACCGCGTCATCGTCGAGATGTCGCCTTACGATCTCGATCGCGGCCGCATCAATTTCCGCCAGAAGACGGCTGGTCCCGCCCCGGGCGGCCCGCCGCGCCAGAACTTCCGCCGGCGCTGATCGAAATGGCGCGCCTGTCGCGAAACGAATTGCTGTTCGTCGCGCTGGGCGCCGTCCTCGGTGCCGTCGTCGCCTATGCGGTCAAGGCCGGACTTGTCGCCCCCAATGGGGCCCTGCCGCCCTTCGCCATCGTGCTGATCGGGCTGGGCCTCGTCGAGTTGGTCGCCGGCTATGCCGCGGGCCGCTCGCCCGGCACGCTGGTCGGCATGCCCGCCCGTTTCCTCGCCTTCGTCGTCGGCGTCTGTGTCGTCCTGCTGGGCGGCAAGTTCGCCTGAGCGGGCGATAACACCTCACATCACGTTTCATCGTCATTCCGGCGCTTCGCGATAGCGAAGAGTCTGGAACCCCTGAACAGGACTGGCGTCGTCATGGTCGGGCTTGTCCCGAGCATCCACGTCTTCTCTCAGCGCGGCGGGTGTTCAAGACGTGGATGCTCGCCACAAGGGCGAGCATGACGAACGGGAGCAGGCTGGGCCTTGTAATCTGCCTCGCCGAATGACGACGCTCTTTCCCCGGAGACCGCCCAAGAAAAAACCCCGGCGCGAGGGCCGGGGTGAAAGTGGTCGTTCCGTGGGTATACAAGGGTCTACATGAAACTCTGCCCGGTCCGCTCAGTAGCGGGCGCGGGACCAATACTGCGAGCCGGGGCTGACCATCACCTGGCGCTGCCGGGTCTCGTAGACGGCGGGAATCTCTTCCCGCACGACCTGGGTCGGGCGCACCATCACCTTGCGCTGACGCTGCGTGTAGACGGCCGGGACCGTCTCGTAATCGACGGTGGCCGGGGAAACTTCGACGCGGCGACTCTGGTAGCCGTAGCGGGCGGGCACATCGACCCAGCAGCCGACCATGTTGCCGTAGGCGTCGCGGGTCACTTCCCAGCGACGGGTGGCCGGAGAGACCAGCACCTGCTCGGTCACGGTCTCGTAGACGGCGGCGCGGTGATGCGGGATGCGGCGCTCGGGAGCGATCATCACAGTGTCGGTGACGGTCTCGTATTCGGCGGGGACGACGCGATGCTGCGTCTGGGCCGGACGGACCTGATAGGTCTCGTCGATCGAGCCGTAGACCGGCGGCGTGTTGACGAGGTTGTAGCAGGCGGAGCTGCCGCAACCGCCGGCCTGGGCGGCGGAAGCGCCGAGCAGAAGCACGGTCGCAAGGCTGGACGCGGCGATGGTCCCTGATGAAAGCGAGCGCAGCATGGTGGCCTGACCTGGTCGGTTCCGGCGCCGGGGCGCCGTTCGTTGGAGACAGGAAGCCCGTTCGAAGTGATGAACGCAAGGTAAACGCTAAAACAAGGTAAAATTAACCAATTCGGCGCCACCGGGCGCATTCATCCAGATTGCGCTCAAGTAAAGGAAAATGTTCGCTTTTTAGCGGTTGGAATGCGGGCGCGGCGCATGGCGGGGCGTGAGCGGCTTCTTAACGACCGGCGCGGATGCCGCAAGCGGGCCGCCTGCCTTTTTGATACTCCCGATCACGCTATGGGGCGGCCTCCCGCGGGCATGTTTCATGCCGTGAACCCTTCGAATGCAGGACGCCGGCATCGGAATTGCTTTGCTATGAAGCGCACGGGTTTGAGCCGGTTTTGCGCTCATTCCCGTGGGCTGGTCCGATCATCCGAAGCGGAGGCCGGGTGCTTCCCGGAAAGATCTGATGGGCGATCTCAAAGGCAACGCGTTCATCGCGCTTTATCTGGGCCTCACCGCGGTCGTGACGCTGGGCTGGGTCGGTGTGATCGGCTACGGCGCCTGGCATTTCCTGTTCGGGTAGCCCAGGCGGCTCGCAGCCATCTCCCGGTAAGCAACGGGAGCGAAGAACCGCCGTCAGGTCTGCCCCGGCCGCAGCTGGTAGAAGACGTGCTGGCCGATCGTATCCATCTTCTTCAGCCGCTTCGCCCAGTAGGGGCGCACGTAATTGGCGTGGTAATGGGTGGAGGCGCCGACTTCCGGCAGATAGGTCGTGCCGTCATAGACCTCGCGCGCGATCCTTACCGCGTCGCGCCAGGAAGCAGGCTCGGTGATGCGCAGCGACTTGCCTTCGCAGGTGAAGGTGAACTGGCAGGCGAGATAGCGATTGCTGTTCTGGTAGACCACGCCGCAGACGCTGCTCGGATAGAGCCCGCTCTTGACTCGGTTCAGCACGACCTGCGCCACGGCTGCCTGGCCCAGCAGGGACTCCGAACGGGCTTCGAAATAGACGGCTTCCGCGAGGCAGCGCTGCTCCTTCGCCATGCTCTCCGGCGCGATCAGGCTGGTATAGTCCTGCTTCACGCCGGGTTCGGCGAGGCGCAGGTCGCGATTGGCCGGCGCCGAGGCGAGCGCCACGCGCCCGCGCTGCTGCGGGGCGGCATGAGCGGGCAGGGCGGGGGGCGTCAACGTGCCCATGACCGAGCCGACAAGCGGGGTCGAGGACGAGCCCTGGCTGGCTTTCGGGACCGATGGCGAGGAACCGTCGATGCTTTCCAGATGCAGCTCCGCCTGCCGCGCCGAGAGGATCTTCGGCTTGAACGGCGAGACCGGCGAGGAATCCGACAGGGCCGGATCGGTCAGCCCCTCGTCATTGGCATAGGGCTCGAAGCCGGTCTGCGGCCCGTCGACGGCCTCGGCCGCACGCAGGGCATCGATCGAGAAGCCGCCCGAGATCAGCTTCGGCTGGGTGTCGCCGAAGACGACGCGTTCGAGCTCGACGGAAGGATGTTCGGTGAGCCCCGGCCGCAGGCTCGGCAGCATGTCGCCCTTGGCCGTACGGTCGACTTCCGGGAAGCTCGCGGCGGCTGAGCGCTTCATGTCCTCGCGCGGGGCGCGGGGATCGACGACGATGCGCCGCTCGGGATCCTCGAAGGAAAGTTTCGCCTGCGTGACGGCGGAGGTCAGGGCGAGGCCCGGCAGACGGAAGGCGCTGGCCGCGACCAGCATGGAGGGTCCTTCGGCGAGCTCGGAGACCGGGCCGGGCGCGACGCGGGGAATGGCGCTGGAGGGCAGGCCGGTCGGCCCGAAATTCTGGCCGGCGGAGGCGGTGAAGGAGACGAGCATGCCGACCGACAGGGCCCAGGGCGCGACGGTGCTCGCGGCCCATCTGATGCCGAGGGGGCGCGCCCTACGCCCATGCCTGTGCACACGCCAGTGACTCAAAGCGACACACCCGTCCCGATCGCACGGAACGAAAAGCGCTGCCGACTCGCGCGCCTTCGTTGGGAACCGTTATCACCTCGGTAAGGTTGAGCGCCGGTTAACGGCGCCGAACTCGCTTGCCTTCCATGTGTCGCCGTGATGCGAGATGTCACGAAATCGCGCTGGTTGCCGCCGGGGCAGGGCACTAACGTGTAGCCACACATTCGATGCTTCGGAGAGATCCATGACGTCCACTCCAGCGCGCAGCTATGCTCCGGAGATCATCGTCGCGGCCGGCTGCCTGATCGCCCTGATCACCTTCGGCCCCCGCGCCAGCGCCGGCCTGTTCCAGATTCCGATGACGGTCCAGTTCCACTGGGGCCGCGACACCTTCAGCCTGGCATTGGCGATCCAGAATCTGCTCTGGGGCCTCGGCGCGCCCTTTGCCGGCGCGATCGCGGATCGCTACGGCACGGTGCGGGTGCTCTGCGTCGGCGCGCTGCTCTATGCGGCCGGCCTCGTGACGATGGCCTATGCCACCTCGCCGCTGCAGCTTCATCTCGGTGCCGGCGTTCTGATCGGCTTCGGCCTCTCGGCCTGCTCGTTCAACCTCGTGCTCGCCGCCTTCGGCAAGCTCCTGCCCGAGCAGTGGCGTCCGATGGCCTTCGGCGCCGGCACGGCCGCCGGCTCCTTCGGCCAGTTCCTGTTCCCGCCGATCGGCAACATCCTGATCGACACGCTGGGCTGGCAGCAGGCGCTGGTCGTCTTCGCCTTCACGCTGCTGCCGATCCTGCCGATCTCGATCGTCATGGCGACGCGCAAGACCGGCGCTGCGGCCGGCGCCGCCGCGGCCAACCTGCCGAACCAGACCATCGTGCAGGCGCTGGGCGAGGCCTTCAAGCACCGCAGCTACGTCCTGCTCGTGCTCGGCTTCTTCACCTGCGGCTTCCAGCTCGCCTTCATCACCGTGCATATGCCGGCCTATCTCAAGGATGCCGGCCTGCCGGCCTGGGTCGGCGGCTGGACGCTCGCGGTCATCGGCCTGGCCAACGCGGTCGGCTCGCTCTCCTCGGGCTGGCTCTCGACGCGGATGCCGAAGCGCCATCTCCTCGCCTGGATCTATCTCGGTCGCGCCGTGGCGATCGCCGCCTTCATCCTGCTGCCGCCGAGTCCGACCACCGCGATCACCTTCGGCGTCGTCATCGGCCTGTTCTGGCTCTCGACCGTGCCGCCGACCTCCTCGCTGGTCATGCTGATGTTCGGCACCAAGTACATGGCGATGCTCTATGGCTTCGCCTTCTTCTCCCACCAGGTCGGCGGGTTTCTTGGGGTCTGGCTCGGCGGCGTGCTCTACGAATCGATGGGCAACTACCAGTTCGTCTGGTGGCTCTCCGTCGCGCTCGGCGTCGCCTCGGCCTTGATCAACCTGCCGATCGTCGAGCGGCCGGTACAGCGGCCGGAAGCGCAGCCCGCCTGATCGGGAAGGCGCGTCTGCACACGGCCGACAAGGTTGCAGTGGCGACACGCCGCTGCAACCTTGTCGGCCTTCGTGTTCGTAGGGTTCGGAGATTGCGATGACGACGTTCAAGGCCCTCGTGGCGACCAAGGGCGAAACCGGGCCGAATCTCGCTTTCACCGATTTCGCCGAGAGCGACCTGATGGAGGGCGATGTCACCGTCCGCGTCACGCATTCGACGGTGAACTACAAGGACGGCCTCGCCGTCACCGGCAAGGCCCCGGTGGTGCGTCGCTGGCCGATGATCCCCGGTATCGACTTCGCCGGCCGGGTCGAGACTTCCGAGCATCCCGATTTCAAGCCGGGCGATCTGGTCGTCCTCAATGGCTGGGGCACGGGCGAGACGCATCTCGGCGCCTACGCCCAGAAAAGCCGCGTCAAGGGCGATTGGCTGGTGCCGCTGCCGGCGGATCTCACGCCCGCCGAAGCCATGGCGATCGGCACGGCCGGCTATACCGCGATGCTCTGCGTGCTGGCGCTCGAGAAGCATGGCCTGAAGCCTGCCGATGGCCCGGTCGTCGTCACCGGCGCGGCCGGCGGCGTCGGCTCGGTCGCGATCGTCCTGCTGGCCAAGGCCGGCTGGCACGTCATCGCCTCGACCGGCCGGGCCGAGGAGGCCGATTACCTCAAGAGCTTGGGCGCCGCCGAGATCATCGACCGCAACGAGCTCTCGCAGCCCGGTCGTCCGCTCGGCAAGGAGCGCTGGATTGCCGGCGTCGATGCCGTCGGCTCGCACACCCTCGCGAACCTGCTCTCGATGACGAAATATGGCGGTGCCATCGCCGCTTGCGGCCTCGCGCAGGGCATGGACCTGCCGGCTTCGGTCGCGCCCTTCATCCTGCGCGGCGTCGCCCTGCTCGGCGTCGATTCGGTGATGTGCCCGAAGCCGCGCCGGATCGAGGCCTGGCAGCGCCTCGCCAGCGACCTCGACCGCGACAAGCTCGCCCTGATCACCACGACCATCCCGCTGGAGGCCGTGATCGAGACCGGTAAGGCGATCGTCGATGGCAAGGTCAAGGGCCGGGTGGTCGTCGAGATCGGTTAGGTCAGTTCGAACTTCTAGACGCGGCAGTCATCCCGGACGGAGCGAAGCGTAGATCCGGGATCCATTCCTGAACCTTTTTGGTCGCGTTCCGGCATGGATCCCGGGTCAAGCCCGCGATGACGGCGTGTTTCCGAGGAAAATTGGGAGAGTTCGAGACGCTAACCCTCGAACAGCGCCCGCTGCCGCGCGAGCTCGTTGCTGCAGAAATCCATGAAGGCGCGCACGCGCGGCACGTGCCGGATATCGGGATGGGTCAGCACCCACAGGCCCGTGGCGAAATCCGGATTGGGTGGCAGAAGCCGGATCAGGTCCGGCCGCTGGTCGGCGATGAAGCAGGGCAGCGGGCCGATGCCGAGGCCCTGCGCCACCGCCTCGGCGATGCCCAGCACGGCCGAGCTCTTCAGCGCGATCCGCTCCGGCGCGACATGCTCGCGCACGAAGCGCGCCGCCTTCACATGCGAGAGCTGGTCGCCGAGCGCCACCCAGTCGCGCTGGTAGAGCAGGGCAGGGCTCGCTTCTTCTTCGGGCGTGATGCCATCCGCGGTGGGGCCATAGATCGCCCAGGCGATGGTGGCGATGCGCCGGCCGACCAGAGTCTCGCCCGGCGTGTCGCTGGCGCGGATCGCGATATCGGCGTCGCGCTTTGATAGGTTGAGCGCCTGGTTGCCGATCACGACGTCGAGCCGGATCAGCGGATGCGCCTTGCGGAAGGCGGCGAAGATCGGCAGCAGCACATTCTGGTAGAGCGTGTCGGTCGTGGTGATCCGCAATTCGCCGGAGGGGGCGACGTCGCGCCCGGCGAGGCGCCGGGCGAAGGCGGTGACGTCCTCGTCCATGCGGCTCGCCAGCGCCGCCATCTCGGCGCCGGCCACGGTCGCGACATAGCCGGTCTTGCGCCGCTCGAAGAGCGGCAGGCCGACAAGCTCCTCGATCTGGCCGAGCCGCCGGAACACGGTCGAATGATTGACCGAGAGCGCGGCTGCCGCGCCGGTCAACCCGTCATGATCGGCGATCGCCTTGATCAGCCGGAAATCGTCCCAGGCGAGCTTGGCATTCATCGGCACCGCGTCCTCCGGCGGGCACGCAAGCCGATATCTTGCAATGATGCAAGCTTGGATCGCCGTCATGCTCAGGCTTGACCCGAGCATCTCAGGACGGAGGGCTCCTGCGCCTCGCTTTCAAGAGATTCTCGGGTCTGTGCTTCACTTCGCCCGAGAATGACGCCTCAGCCTCAGCCTCAGCCTCAGCCTCAGCGCGGCGCCGCCGCGCGCCGCAGGCGGTCGTTGATCGCTTCGCCGAGCCCATGCTCGGGAATGCGGGCGACGGCGATGGTCCGCCGCCCCATCTCGTCGAGACGGCGCATATAGCCGAAGAGGTGCGCGGCAGCTTCGCGCAGATCACCGGTCAGGCTGAGATTGAGCGAGGCCGGGTGCTGGTGATCTTCGGGGCCGAAGCCGAGCCAGGCCTCGCCATCCTCCGGCGCTTCCGCATCGAGCCGCACGCGCGCCGCAGGCGCATAATGCGAGGCGAGCATGCCGGGCGAGATCGGCGCGTGGCCGGCATCGCCCGCGATCACCAGTGGCCGGCCGATGACATGCTCGATCGCCTCGCGCGGCACCCCGCCGGGGCGCAGCAGGCGCGGCGCCCCGTCGAGGCAGGCGACGATCGTCGATTCGACGCCGACCTCGGTCGGGCCGGCATCGAGGACGGCGTCGATGCGTCCGTCCAGATCGGCCAGGACATGAGCCGCGCTCGTGGCGCTGATCCGGCCCGAGCGGTTGGCGGAAGGCGCCGCGATCGGCCGCCCGGCGGCTTCCAGCACGGCATGAGCCACAGGATGGGCCGGGACGCGCAACGCCACGGAGGGAAGTCCTGCCCGCGCGAGATCGCTGACCGTGCAGCCGGACGAGGCGGGCACGACCAGCGTCAGCGGACCCGGCCAGAAGGCTTGCGCCAGCGCGAGCGCATTCGCGTCGAACAGGCCCTGCCGGCGCGCGCTCGCGAGATCGGGCAGGTGTGAGATCAGCGGGTTGAAGCTCGGCCGCTCCTTGGCGGCGTAGATGCCGGCGACCGCCGTGCCGGAGGTCGCATCGGCGGCGAGCCCGTAGACGGTCTCGGTCGGCATCGCCACGAGCCCGCCCGCCCGCAGCAGCGCCGATGCCTCGGCGATGCCGGAGGCATCGGCGGCAAGGAGCTTCGTGCGGCGGGTGGCGGGCAGAGGCTGGTTCACGACGAGATTGACCGGTGATGGTTTATATATAAACTAACTGTGAGGCGCGGCACGGGACGAAGGTCGCGCTCGCTTGCGCGTGGCTTAGGCGATAGTTCCTCGCTACCATTGCGGCAACGGCAAATGCAGGCTGCGGCTGCCTTCGTGGGCAAGCGCCCGCCTCAGGGAGAGACGATTATGAGCTATCGTGCCCCGGTTTCGGACATGCTCTCCACCATGCGCCATGTCGCTGGCCTCGACCGGCTGATCGCCGACGGGCTCGCGCCGGAGCTCGAGGGCGGCGTCGCTGAAGCCGTGCTCGACGAGGCCGCGAAATTCGCCGCCGACGTGATCGCGCCGCTGAACCGGGTCGGCGATCTCACCGGCTCGAAGCTGAAGGACGGCGCCGTCACCACGCCGCCGGGCTGGAAAGAGGCCTACAAGGCCTGGGCCGAGGCCGGCTGGAACGCGCTGCCGGCGCCGGAAGCCTATGGCGGGCAAGGCCTGCCGACGCTGCTGCAATCGGCCTGCATCGAGATGTGGAACTCGGCCGCGTTCGCCTTCGCTCTTGGCCCGTTGCTCACGGTCGGCGCGATCGAGGCGATCCATGCCCATGGCTCCGACCATCTCAAGGAGACCTATCTCGCCAAGCTCGTTTCCGGCGAATGGATGGGCACGATGAACCTGACCGAGCCGCAGGCAGGTTCGGATCTCAATGCGCTGCGCAGCAAGGCCGAGCGCGTGGGCGACGGCACCTATCGCATCACCGGCCAGAAGATCTTCATCACCTACGGCGAGCACGACTTGACCGAGAACATCGTCCACCTGGTGCTGGCACGCCTGCCCGATGCCCCTCCCGGCACGCGCGGCATCTCGCTCTTCCTCGTGCCGAAATTCATGGTCAATGCTGACGGCTCGCTCGGCGCGCATAATGACCTGCGCTGCTCCGGCATCGAGCACAAGCTCGGCATCCATGCCTCGCCGACCTGCTCGATGGCCTTCGGCGACAACGGCGGGGCGATCGGCTGGCTGATCGGCGAGGAGAATCGCGGCCTCGCCTGCATGTTCACGATGATGAACAACGCCCGCCTCAACGTCGCCTTGCAGGGCGTCGCCATTGCCGAGCGCGCCTATCAGCAGGCGCTCGCCTTCGCCCATGAGCGCAAGCAGGGCGCAGCGCTGGATGCGCCCAAGGGCGCCCCGATGAGCCCGATCATCGTCCATCCGGACGTGCGCCGCATGCTGATGGACATGCGCGCCAAGACGCAAGGCGCGCGCGCGATCTCCTATCAGGTCGCGGAGGCGCTCGACCGCTCGCATCGCGAGACCGACGGAGCCAGGCGCAAGGCTGCCTCCGAGCGCGCCGCGATCCTTACGCCGATCGCCAAGGCCTATGCGACGGATATCGGCATCGACGTCGCCTCGACCGGCGTGCAGGTCCATGGCGGGATGGGCTTCGTCGAGGAGACCGGCGCCGCCCAGCATCTGCGCGATGCCCGCATCGCCGCGATCTACGAGGGCACCAACGGCATCCAGGCGATCGACCTCGTCACCCGCAAGCTGCCGCTGTCCGACGGCGATGCGGTACATGCTCTGATCAACGAGATGCGCGGCATCGTCGGCGAGGTCGAGCGCGCCAACACTCCGGGCTTCGGCCATGCCGCCGCCCGCCTCGGTGCGGCCGTGGATTCGCTGGAACGCGCCACGGAATGGATGCTCGGCGCGATCGGTAACAAGCCGGCCGACGCGCTGGCCGGCGCCACGCCCTATCTCAAGCTCTTTGCTTTGGCGCAGAGCGGCACGGGGTTGGCCAAGAAGGCGCTTGCCACGCGCTCGGAAGCCGAAGGCACAGCCGATCTCGCCACCGCCCGCTTCTATGCCGAGTGCATCGCGACCGAGGCGCCGGCTCTCGAGCTTGCGGTGACGGAAGGTGCCGGCGCCATCGCCGACGCGGCCGCGGTCTTCGCCGCGTGAACGCAGCTGCGTCCCGCTCAGGCCGCCGCGCCCTTGCGGGCGCGGATATGCAGGAAGAGCGGTACGATATGCGTGTCGGCGAGATAGGGGACGGCCCGCGCGGTCTCCGCGTCGACATGCGGTTCGGCCATGTGCTCGATCGTCAGCCCGGTCGCGACGATCATCGCCACCCATTGGCTCAGCGTGCGGTGGAAACGCGGCACGCGGAAGGGCTCGACGCTGGCCTTGACCGCGGCCGGTGCGGCGCCGAAGCGCCAGGTCTCGATCTCGCCGTCGACGCCGTCGAAATAACGGCCGACCTCGATCGCGCGGATATTCCCAGCATTGTCGCGCAGCACCTTGCGATAGGGCGGGGCAAAGCAGGGGTGGAGAATAGAGAACTGCAGGAAGCCGCCGGGCTTCAGCACGCGCGCCGCTTCCGCCAGCGCCTTGTCCTGCGCCGGCATGTCCATCAGCGACATGAAGGCCGTGGCGAAGTCGAACTGCGCGTCGGCGAAGGGCAGGGCGGTGCCGTCGCCGAACCGGTACTCGATGCCGAGCGGCGCGGCGGCTTCCGCCTCCTGCGCATGGCGGATGAAGGTCGGCGCGATGTCGACGGCGGTCATGCGCCCGCCGGCCTCGGCGAGCTTGCGCGTGTTCGAGCCTTCGCCGCAGCCGATATCGAGGCCGTTCAACCCCGTGATATCTGGCAGGTTCGCCAGGAAGACAGGGGTGTTCAGGGCATCGCGATAAAGGTCGTAGCCAGCGCGCGCATGCCGGGTCCATGTCTCGGCATTGGCCTCCCAGCAGGCGGCGACATCGGTGCTGTCCATGGTGCTGCTCCGTTGCGAGGGGAGCGGGGCTATAGAGCAGCGGATGGAGCGTGGCTAGCCGACAATCGGTCTCCCCGCGCCGTCATTCCGGGGCTTCGCATCAGCGAAGAGCCCGGAACCCAGAACCGATGCGCTTTGAAGAAGATGCGACCGGCTTCTGTGCCTGTCCCGATGCAGGGTATCGGTTCTGGGTTCCGGGCTCGCCGCTTAGCGGCGCACCGGAATGACGGCGGTGACTTGGAGGCCGTGACGGAAACTGGATGGGGCGGCACGGCATGACCGCCTCTCTCACCAACCGCATCTGCCTCGTCGCCGGCGCCTCGCGCGGGCTCGGGCGCGGCATCGCCAAGGCGCTCGGCGAAGCCGGCGCGACCGTCATCGTCACCGGCCGCTCCAGCGAGGCCGGGCCGCGCACCGACCAGCGCCTGGAGACCTTCGAGGACGCGGCGCGCGAGGTCGAGGCGGCCGGCGGCAAGGGCTATCCCTATCGCTGCGACCATACCAGCGAGCGCGATGTCGACGGGCTCGTCGCCTGGGCGCTGCGCCGCTTCGGCCGGCTCGATTGCGTCGTCGACGCGGTCTGGGGCGGCAATGAAGGCTATGACGGAGAGCGCTATCCTGACGGCTCCGGTTTCGGCACGCCGTTCTGGCGTCGCCCCGTCGCAAGACTCGGCGAGAGCTTCGAAAGCGGCGTCTATGCCCAGTTGCTGCTGGCGCGCGTGGTCGCGCCGGCCATGGTGCAGGCGCGCTCAGGTCTGATCGTCACGCTGAGCTTCGACATGGCGGGCGGCTATCTCGGCGATGTCTTCTACGACCTCGCCAAGGCGGCGATGAACCGCCTGAGCTTCGCGATGGCGCAGGAGCTGAAGCCCTTCGGCGTCACGGCGCTCGGCCTGTCGCCGGGCCATGTCCTGACCGAGCGCGTCCGCGATGCCGGGCTGGGCGATCAGACCACCGAAACCCCGCTCTATGCCGGCCGCGCCGTCGCAGCGCTCGCTGCCGACCCGCAAGTCGCCCGCCATGCCGGACAGGTTCTCCATGTCGCCGATCTGGCACGCGCCTATGGCTTCACCGACCGGGACGGTTCGCAGCCGGCCCGCTACGTCATCACCAACGAACAGGGAGGCGGCGATGTCGCTCAAGGGTAAGACGCTTTTCATCACCGGCGGCTCGCGCGGCATCGGCTTGGCCATCGCGCTCCGGGCCGCCAGGGACGGCGCCAATGTCACCATCGCCGCCAAGACGGCCGAGCCGCATCCCAAGCTCCCCGGCACGATCTACACGTCCGCCGCCGAGATCGAGGCGTCCGGCGGCAAGTGCCTGCCGCTGATGGTCGATGTCCGCGACGAGCAGAGCGTCGCGGAGGCGATCGCCAAGACCGCCGAGACCTTCGGCGGCATCGACATCGTCGTGAACAATGCCAGCGCGATCCAGCTCACCAACACCCAGACGACCGACATGAAGCGCTTTGATCTGATGCACCAGATCAACACGCGCGGCACCTTCATGGTCTCGAAATACGCCATTCCGCACCTGGCGAAGGCCGAGAACCCGCATATCCTGATGCTCTCGCCGCCGCTCGACATGAAGACGCAGTGGTTTGCGCCGCATCTGGCCTATTCCATCGCGAAATACGGCATGAGCCTGTGCGTGCTCGGCCTCGCCGGCGAACTGGCGCGCCAGGGCATCGCGGTCAACGCGCTGTGGCCGCGCACCACCATCGCGACCGCGGCCGTCCAGAACCTGCTCGGCGGCGACAAGATGGTGCAGGCGAGCCGCACGCCCGAGATCCTCGCCGACGCCGCGCATATGATCTTCTCGAAGTCGTCCCGCGAGTTCTCCGGCAACTTCCTGATCGACGACAGCTTCATGGCCGGCGAGGGCGTCACTGATTTCAGCCCCTACCGCGTCGACCCGTCGGTGCCGCTGATGCCGGATTTCTTCGTGCCGGCCGACAGCCTGCCGCCACAGGGCGTGAAGGGCGGGGTGTGAGATCGTCGATCCGCACCGTCATTCCGGACAAGCCGCGAAGCGGCGCCGATCCGGAATCCATCGGAGGGCACGGCGCCCTATGATGGATTCCGGGTCTCCGCTCCGCTGCGCCCGGAATGACGCGGGGAGTGTCGGGTGGGCGCTGTCATCGGTTTGACACGCGGCGCGGATCGGAGTTCCTGCCGGTTTCCATCCCGACCGTGCAGCGAGATTCGTGCCCATGCTGACCATCCACGGCACATGCCCCGACTCGCGCGACAGGCTTCGCCCGGGCGCGCTCGCTGCGGAGGGGGATTTCCCGGAAGACGTCGTCTGGATCGACCTGCTGAATCCGACGCCGGAGGAGGATAAACGGGTCGAGAAACATCTCGGTATCTCGATCCCGACGCGCGAGGAGATGCACGATCTCGAGCCGTCCGAGATCATCTATACCGAGAACGGCGCGCGCTACATGACCGCGCGCGTGATCTGCCAGTCCGATACCGTCGTCCCCAAGCTGGCGGACGTGACCTTCATCCTGACCGACAAGGCGCTGGTCACGGTGCGCTATGACGAGCCGGGTGCCTTCAACATCTTCCTCAACCGCGCCAGCAAGCCCGGCGGCTGCGGCCCGCAGCCGGAAGCGGTTCTGGACGGCTTGATCGAGGCGATCGTCGACCGCGCGGCCGAGGTTCTGCGCGGCGTCGGCGACAAGGTCGACATGGCCTCGCGCCGCATTTTTTCCGGGCGCGCCCAGGATGTCGAACAGGGCGGCGTCTATCAGGTCGTGATCCAGCGCATCGGCCAGCACGAGCACATCATCTCCAACGTTCGCGAGAGCATGATGACGGTCGAGCGCGTGCTGCTCTTCCTTTCCGCCAACTATACCCGGCCGAAGAAGGCGCAGACCGGGTTCTCGGCCGAATGGCGCTCGGCCGTGCGCGACGTGCAGGCGATCGAGGAGCACGCCACCTTCCTCTCCAATAAGCTCCAGTTCATGCTCGACGCCACGCTTGGCCTCGTCTCGATCGAGCAGAACAAGATCATCAAGCTCTTCTCGGTCGTCTCCGTCGCGCTGATGCCGCCGACGCTGATCGCCTCGATCTACGGCATGAACTTCAAGACGATGCCGGAGTTGGAGTGGCAATGGGGCTATCCCTTCGCGGTCGGCCTGATGATCCTGTTCGCGGTGCTGCCCTACCTGCTCTTCCGCTGGAAGAAGTGGCTGTAAGGCGAAAGACCCGCGCGATACGTTGAAGGCCGGATGACTCAGCCGCAGATTCTCTCCGTCCTTCTCGTCGCCGGCATGATGGCCGCGTTTCTATGGGGGCGGTTGCGCTACGACATCGTCGCGATGCTGGCGCTGTTGCTCTCGGTCTTGCTCGGGCTGGTCCCGGCAGCCGACGCTTTCAAGGGCTTCTCCGACGACATCGTCATCATCGTCGGCAGCGCGCTCGTGCTCAGCGCCGCGGTCGCGCGCTCGCGCATCATCGAGCGCCTGTTCTCGAAACTGGGTTCGGGTCTCACCTCGACGCAATTGCAGGTGCCGTTGCTCGTCTTCGTCGTGGCAGTGATGTCGGCGATCATCAAGAATATCGGCGCGCTCGCGATGATGCTGCCGATTGCCTACCAGCTCGCCCGAAAGAGCGGGAAATCGCCCTCGGTCTTCCTGATGCCGATGGCCTTCGCCTCCCTGCTCGGCGGCATCGTCACGCTGGTCGGCACCTCGCCCAACGTCATCGTCGCCCGCGTCCGGCAGGAGCTCGGCGGCGAGCCCTTCCGCATGTTCGATTTCGCGCCGGTGGGGATCGTGGTGGCCGTCGCCGGCTGTATTTTCCTCAGCCTCGGCTACCGCCTGCTGCCACGCGATCGCCGTGGCGCGGTCTCGCTCGACCAGGCGATCGACATCAAGGACTATCTGACGGAGGCAAAGCTCGGCGAAAAATCGCCGCTGGCGGGCAAGACGGTCGCCGATCTCAAGGCGATCGGCGGCGAAGCCATCGAGATCGTCTCGATCCTGCGCAACGAGCGCCGTGTCCAGGCGCCGCTACCCGACGCCTCCCTAAAGGCCGGCGACATCCTGCTCCTGCGCGGCGACGCCGCCGTTCTGGAGAGGGTCGTCGCGGAGGGCGGGCTCGATCTCGCCGGCAAGGACCGCCCGACCCAGAAGGACGATGCGCTCGATCCCGATCGCATCGCCGAGGCGATCATCGGGCCGGACTCGACGCTGATCGGCCAATCGGCCGGCGACATGGCGCTGCACAGCCGCTTCGGCGTCAACATGATCGCCATCAGCCGTTCCGGCGAGCGCTTCAGCCAGCGGCTGCGCGATATCCGCCTGCGGGCCGGCGACATCGTCGTGATCCAGGGCGACGAGAAGCTGCTGCCGGAGAAGCTCTCCGAACTCGGCCTGCTGCCGCTGGCCGACCGGCTGGTGCCGCTGGGCTCGACACGCCGCGTCGTGCTGACCGTGACGATCGTGCTGGCTGCCATCATCGCGCTGGCTGCGGGGCTCGCCCCGGTGCCGCTCGTCTTCTTCGCCGCCGCGGTGCTGCTGATCGCCTTCCGCTGCGTGCCCCTGCGCGAGGCCTATCACAGCATCGACGCGCCGATCCTGCTGATGCTGGCGGCGCTGATCCCCGTCTCGGATTCGCTGCGGACGACCGGCGCGACCGATCTCTTCGCCTCCTGGCTCGCGATGATCGGCGGCGGATTGCCGGGCTGGGCCTCGGTTGCGCTCATCCTGGTGGCGGCGATGGCGGTGACGCCGTTCCTCAACAATGCCGCGACGGTGCTGGTCATGGCCCCGATCGGCGCAGGTTTCGCGAAGAACCTCGGCTACAATCCCGATGCCTTCCTGATGGCGGTGGCGATCGGGGCTGCCTGCGACTTCCTCACGCCGATCGGCCACCAGTGCAACACGCTGGTGATGGGGCCGGGCGGCTATCGTTTCAGCGACTACGCAAGGCTCGGCGCCCCGCTTTCTCTGCTGGTGATCCTGCTCGCGGTGCCGATGATCTTGCTGGTCTGGCCGCTCAAGTAACTACAGCCAGCCGTTGCGCTTGAAGCGCCAGTAGAGCACGGCGCAGGACGTCAGGATCACGCCGATCACGACGTAGTAGCCGTACTGCATCTCCAGTTCCGGCATGTTCTTGAAGTTCATGCCGTAGATGCCGGCCAGCGCCGTCGGCACGGCCAGGATGGCGGCCCAGGATGCCAGGCGCTTGGTGATCAGGCTTTCCTGGCTCTGCCCGACCAGCAGGCTCGCCTCGAAGGCGAAGGCAAGGACCTCGCGCAGACTGTCGATCTTCTCCTGCACGGTGCGGACATGGTCGGTCACGTCGCGGAACATCGGGGCGAGCGTCGGCCGGACTTGCGGCACCGTGCCGTTCATCAGGCGCTGGCAGACATCGACCAGCGGCGCCACCGCATTGCGCAGGCGCAGTAGGTCGCGCCTGAGCATGTAGAGCCGCTCGATATCGGAGCGCGCCATCGGCTTGGCCAGGACCTTGTCCTCGATCTCCTCGACCTCGTCATGGATCGCTTCCAGCACCGGCATGTAGTTGTCGACGATGAAATCGAGGATCGCATAGAGGATGAAATCCTCGCCCTTCGCCAGCGAGGTCGGGCAGGTCTCCCAATGCTGCCGCACCGACTTGTACGAGGTTGAGGCGCCGTGCCGGACGCTGACGATATAGCCGCGCCCGACGAAGATATGGGTCTCGCCGAAGGCGATGCGCCCCTCGATCAGTTGCGCCGTGCGCGCGACGACGAAGAGCGCGTCGCCGTATTGCTCGAGCTTGGGCCGCTGATGCGCGTTGGTCGCGTCCTCGACGGCGAGCGGATGCAGGTTGAACTGCTGCTGCACGCAGCGCAGCAGCGCGGGGTCCGGTTCGCACAGGCCGATCCAGACGACATGGTCGTCCTTGCGCGCCCATTCGCCGGCCTCGGTGACCGGAATGTCGGCAACGCGCACGCCATGGACATAGACGCCGGACGCGACGACGCCCTCCTGATGCGGGTGATCCTGTTCGAGGGGGACGGCGGCAGGCACCGCTTCCCGCGCTGCGGAGGACGTGAACCGAACTTCCGAGACTGACATGCGACCACCTCGCCGATCGCTGGATCATCGACGTGCAGGCTAGAACTGTTCGATCTCCGGGGGAAACACTTTTCCGGCAAAGGGGGATGATGCGGCAGCGGCCTCTCGCCGCCGCGGGCATCCATGCCCCCTTGTCATTCCGGGGCGCTCCGAAGGCGCGAACCCGGAACCCACGACCGGGTGAGCCGTGTAAAGCCCGATATAGAATGCCTCACCCAGTCGTGGGTTCCGGGTTCTTCGCTCCGCGAAGCCCTGGAATGACAGGTGAGTGAGTCTCAAACGGATCAGGGAGAATATTTTTATCGACCGAAGGTCAAAAAATGAAAATATCCGCTTTTGCAGCAGCTGGTTCGGGAGGTGTATAGGAACATTCATCTACGGCCGTGGGCCGAGCCAGAAGAGATCCTGTCATGACCACCGCAATTCCCCGGACCGGCACAGCCGGCGCCGGTTCGAAACCGTTCTACTTGAGCTTCGGCTTCCAGGTCCTGGCGGCCATGGCGATCGGCCTTGTCCTCGGCTGGATCGCGCGCTACATGGGCCCGGTCGCGCCCGGCCAGCCGAACTGGCTGGCCGTCACGCTCGCGACCACCGGCTCGATCTTCGTGCAGCTCCTGCAGGCGCTGGTGCCGCCGCTGATCTTCACCGCGATCGTCGCCTCGATCAGCAATCTCCGGCAGCTCTCGAACGCCGCCGCACTGGTCTGGCAGACGCTGCTCTGGTTCGCGATCACCGCCTTCATCGCCGTGCTCATCGGCATCGCGCTCGGCGTCATCATCCAGCCAGGCATCAATGCCGGCGTCGCTGCCGCCAGCGCCAAGGCGCCCGGCTCGGTCGGCTCCTGGCTCGATTTTCTGAAGGGCCTCGTCCCCGCCAACATGTTCGGTCTGCAGGCGACGACGCAGGTCAGCGGCAGCGGAGCGACCACGCGGCTCGGCTTCAACGTGCTGCAGCTGCTGGTAATCTCGATCGTCGTCGGCGTTGCGGCGCTGAAGGTCGGCGAGCGCGCCAACAGCTTCCTTGCGCTGAACGAGTCCTTCCTGGCCATCGTCCGCAAGATCCTGTGGTGGGTGATCCGCCTGACGCCGATCGGTACCATCGGCCTGCTCGGCAATGCCGTCGCGCAATATGGCTGGCAGACGTTGGAACAGCTCTCCTGGTACGCCTTCGCCGTCTATCTCGGCCTCGCCATCGTGCTGCTCCTCGTCTACCCGGCGCTGCTGATCCTGCACGGGCTGTCGCCGGTGCGCTTCTTCGCGGGGGCCTGGCCGGCGATCCAGCTCGCCTTCGTCTCGCGCTCCTCGATCGGCACCTTGCCGGTGACCGAGGCCGTGACCGAGAAGAGCCTCGGGGTGCCCCGCGAATACGCCGCCTTCGCCGTGCCGCTCGGCGCGACCACCAAAATGGACGGCTGCGCCGCGATCTACCCGGCGATCTCGGCGATCTTCGTCGCGCAGTTCTACGGCGTCCCGCTCGGCATCCAGGAATACGTCCTGATCGCCTTCGTCTCGGTGATCGGCTCGGCCGCGACCGCCGGCCTCACCGGCGCGACCGTGATGCTGACGCTGACGCTCTCGACGCTCGGCCTGCCGCTGGCCGGCGTCGGCCTGCTGCTGGCGATCGATCCGATCCTCGACATGGGCCGTACGGCGGTGAACGTCGCCGGCCAGGCGCTGGTGCCGACCCTGGTCGCCAAGCGCCAGGGCCTGCTCGATCAGGCGCAGTATGATCGCGCCGGCGATATCGAAGCGATCGACGGGGTTGCTGAAGCGACTTGAGGAAGCCGCTGTTTCTCAGCGTAACCACGGCGTCATCCCGGACAAGCTGCGCAGCAGCGCCGATCCGGGATCCATCGAAGGGCGTCAGCGCTCTAGGATGGATCCCGGGTCAAGCCCGGGATGACGACGTGTTTCCGTGGAAAGTGAGCGTAGCTCAGCCCATCACCTTCGCGACGACCTGCTTCAGCGCCGAGCCATCCCGTTCCAGCCAGCCGGGGACTGGGAGGTTCTTGGAGCGCAGGAATTCCGGGTTAAACAGCTTCGACTGGTAGCGCGTGCCGTAGTCGCAGAGCACCGTCACGATGGTGTGGCCCGGCCCCATCTGCTTCGCCAGCCGGATCGCCCCGGCGACGTTGATGCCGGATGAGCCGCCGAGGCACAGGCCCTCCTGCTCCAGCAGGTCGAAGACGATCTGCACCGCTTCCGCATCCGGGATCTGGAAGGCGATATCGACCGGCGCGTCGACCAGATTGGCGGTGATCCGGCCTTGGCCGATGCCCTCGGTGATCGAGGACCCCTCGGCCTTGAGCACGCCCGTCGTGTAGTAGGAATACAGCGCCGCGCCCATCGGATCGGCGAGCCCGGTCGTGACCTTGGGGTTGCGCGCCTTCAGCGCCATGCCGACGCCGGCCAGCGTCCCGCCCGAGCCGACGGCGCAGATGAAGCCGTCGACCTTGCCGGCCGTCTGCTCCCAGATTTCCGGGCCGGTCGTGTCGAGATGGCCCTGCCGGTTCGCGACATTGTCGAACTGGTTGGCCCAGACCGCGCCATTGGGCTCAGTGTTCGCCAGTTCTTCGGCAAGGCGGCCGGAGACCTTCACGTAATTGTTCGGATTGGCGTAAGGCGCGGCCGGCACCTCGACCAGGGTCGCGCCGGCCAGCCGCAGCATGTCCTTCTTTTCCTGGCTCTGCGTCTCCGGGATGACGATCACCGAGCGATAGCCCAGCGCGTTGCCGACGAGCGCGATGCCGATGCCGGTATTGCCGGCCGTACCCTCGACGATGACGCCGCCCGGCTTCAACTGCCCCTTCGCCTCGGCATCGCGGATGATGGCCAGCGCGGCACGGTCCTTCACCGACTGGCCGGGATTCATGAACTCGGCCTTGCCGAGGATGGTGCAGCCGGTCTCGGCCGAGGCGCGCTCGAGCTTGATGAGCGGGGTGTTGCCGATGGCTTCGATGACGCCGTTGCGGATAGTCATGGCAGGATTTCCCAATTCGTCCCTGACCTGATAGGCGAAAGCCTTACCGAGGTCACCAGCCAGCGGGCTTTACGCCCCGAGTTCGGAACAATGCCAGTCGCCAAGCCGCAGGCCGGGGAAATTTCTTCTCCGAAGCTCGCCATGAATGAAATCCTGACCGTCGATCGCCTCGGCCAGAAGGGCGACGGCATCGTGCAGGGCGCCTCCGGCAGCATCTTTATTCCCTATGCATTGCCGGGCGAGACCGTGCGCGCCGTGGTCGATGGCGAGCGCGGCCAGCTCGTTGAGATTATCACGCCATCAGAGTCGCGCATCGCCGCGATCTGCCCGCTCTTCACCCGCTGCGGCGGTTGCGCCGCCCAGCACATGGCGCCCGGCCTCTACCGCGAATGGAAGCGGCAGCAGGTCGTCACTGCGCTGAGCCGCGCGGGCATCGAGGCGCCGGTCGGCGATCTCGTCGATGCCCATGGTGCCGGGCGCCGCCGCGTCACCTTCCATGCCCGCCGCGAGGGCGAGGCGATGATCGTCGGCTTCATGGCGGCGCGCAGCCATGACCTGATTTCGGTCGAGGCCTGCCCCGTGCTGGCGCCGGGGCTCGATCGCGCACCCGCCGTCGCCTTGATGCTGGCGAACCGCATGGGCGGCGCCAACAAGCCGCTCGATATCCAGGTCACGGCCTCGGAAGCCGGGCTCGATGTCGATATCCGGGGCCATGGCCCGCTTGGCGACAAGCTGAGGCTCGCGCTGACGCAGCTTGCCGAACGGCTCGATCTCGCCCGGCTCTCCAACCATGGCGAGATCGTCGTGGAACGCCGCCCGCCCTTGCAGCGCCTGGGCAAGGCGCTGGTCGCGCCGGCCGCCGGCGGCTTCCTGCAAGCGACGGCGGCAGGCGAAGAGGTGCTTGCCGGGCTCGTCATGGCGGCGCTGCCCAAGGGCAAGCGCGCGGCCGATCTCTTCGCCGGCTGCGGCCCGTTCAGCTTCCGCATCGCCGAGAAGATGCAGGTGCTGGCCATCGAAAGCGACAAGGCGGCGATGCTGGCGCTGGCGAGGGGCGCCGGCGCGACGCAAGGCCTGAAGCCGATCGCAACCGAGACGCGCGACCTCTTTCGCCGCCCGCTCCTGGAACACGAACTGAACGCTTTCGACGTGATCGTGCTCGATCCGCCGCGCGCCGGCGCGGAGGCGCAGGTCAAGCGCTTGGCGGCCGCCAAGGTCAAGGATGTGGTCTACGTCTCCTGCGATGCGGCGAGCTTTGCGCGCGACGCCGCGACCCTCGTTGCGGGCGGCTATGCGCTGGAGGCCGTGACGCCGGTCGACCAGTTCCGCTATTGCGCTCATGTCGAGCTCGTCGGCGTGTTCCGGCGAGGCAGGAAGGGCTAGGGCTTCAGGATGAGCGCAATTCTCGATCGCATGGCCGGTATCGTCGGTACGAAGAACATCATCACCGATGCCGACGCGATGGTGCCCTATCTCAAGGAATGGCGCGATCTCTTCCGCGGCAAGGCGCAGGGCATCGTCCGTCCCGGTTCGACCGCCGAGGTGGCCGAGCTCGTGAAGCTCGCGGCCGAGACCGGCACAGTGCTGGTGCCGCAGGGCGGCAATACCGGCCTTGTGGGCGGCCAGATTCCGATCTCCGAGGGCCGTGAGATCATCCTTTCTCTGCAGCGGCTCGACAAGATCCGCGCCGTGGACACCGATGGCGACACGATGATCGTTGAGGCCGGCGTCACCTTGAAGCGCGCGCAGGATGCGGCGGAAACCGCGGGTCGGCTCTTCCCGCTCTCGCTGGCCTCCGAAGGCTCCTGCACCATCGGCGGCAACCTCTCGACCAATGCCGGGGGCACCGCCGTGCTGGCTTATGGCAATGCCCGCGAGCTCTGCATGGGGCTTGAAGTCGTGCTGCCGGACGGGCGCATCTGGAACGGCCTGCGTCAGCTCCGCAAGGACAATACCGGCTACGACCTGAAGAACCTCTTCATCGGTGCCGAGGGCACGCTGGGCATCATCACCGCCGCCGTGCTGAAGCTCTTCCCCGCGCCGGCTGCGCGCGCCACCGCCTTCCTCGCGGTGCCCGATCCGGCAGCCGCGCTCGAATTGCTGAACGCCGCCAAGGCCGGTGCCGGCGGCACGCTCACCACCTTCGAATTGATGCCGCGCATCGGCATGGACTTCGTGCTGCGCCACGCCTCCGGCACGCGCGATCCGCTTTCCGAGCCGTCGCCCTGGTATGTGCTGATGGAGGTCTCCGCCCAGCAGGCCTCGGGGCTCGACGAGCATGTCGAGACCTTCCTTGGGGAGGCCCTGGAGAAGGGCATCGTCACCGATGCGGCGCTGGCGGGCTCGCTGACGCAGCGTGCGGATTTCTGGAAGCTGCGCGAGATGCTCTCGGAGGTACAGACCTATGAGGGCGGCTCGATCAAGCACGATATCTCCGTGCCGATCCATGCGACGCCCGAGTTCTTGGCGCGCGCCATCGCGGCGGTGGAGGCGATGGTGCCGGGCTGCCGTCCCGTGCCCTTCGGCCATCTCGGCGACGGCAATATCCATTTCAACGTCAGCCAGCCGGTCGGCGCGGACAAGGCCGGCTTCCTTGCGCGCTGGAGCGAGATGAATGCGGCGGTCCACGCCATCGTCGCCGAACTGCACGGCTCGATCTCGGCCGAGCACGGCATCGGCCGCCTGAAGCGGGATCTGCTGCCGGGCGTGAAGGACCCGGTCGAGCTCGACCTGATGCGGACGTTGAAGAAGACGCTCGATCCGCAGGGCATCCTGAACCCGGGCGCCGTGCTGGCGGCCAAGTAAGTTCGGATCTGCAAGTAAGCTCTAACACCGCGGGGAACCCTCTCCCGGAGGGAGAGGGCAGGGTGAGGGGTAGGCCGTTGGACGTTTGAACGCGGCCTGACCGCTGCTGCGGTGAGGGCATGCCTCCTGGTCCAGGAGCCGACACCTCACCCCTACCCCCTCCTTACAGGAGAGGGGATCCCGCGCTTTTCCTGTGACGTAGTCTGTAACGCGACGCCTCAAGGCGTCGCGACATACCCATCGCGACGCGGGTCGGCGGCACCCGTAAACACCCCGGTCGCGGGGTCGACCGCGACCGCTTGCATGCCGCCGCAGCGCATCGTCCAGCCGACATCGAAGGCGCGCGCCTCGTGCCCGCGCTTGACCAGCTCGGCGATCGTCTCCGGCGTGATCCGGTTCTCGATCTCGACGAGGCGGCCGTCCCACAGGCGGGCGCGGGGCGCCTCGATCGCCTCCTGCAAGGGCAGCCCGTAAACGAGATGCTGGACCATGGCCTGCGCCTGCGTCTGCATGATGCCGTAGCTGCCGGGCGTTCCCAGCGCGAGCACCGGCTTGCCGTCGCGGGTCGAGAGCGAGGGCGACATGCACATCGGCAATTCGTCGCCGGGCTTCGAACGGTTCGGGCTGCCGGGCTGGACATCGGCCCAATACAGGAAGTTGTTGAAGCAGAGCCCTGTGCCGGGCACGACCACGCCGCTGCCGAACGGGCTGCCGAGGCTCTGCGTGATGCAGATCAGGTTGCCCTCGCTGTCGGCGACGGAGAGCGACGTTGTATGCGCCGGGTCGTCCTTGTCCTGCGGCACCCATTGCTCGGTCGGCCCGGTCACCGGCTTGCCGTTGATGAGGCGTTGCTGCAGACGCGCGACGGAAGCGTCCGACATGATCTCGGCGAGCTTCTCCGGCGAGGGATTGTTATGGGCAATGCGCTCACCCGCCGCGAGGCGGATCGCGCGATAGACGAGGTCGAGATGATCAGCCCCGTCCCTCGGCTTCGACGCAAGGTCGATCCCGTCGAGCAGCTTGAGCGTCAGCAGGAACTGGAAGCCTTCGCAGGGCGGCGGCGGCACATGCACCGAGAGCCCCTTGAAGCTCACAGCCATCGGTTCGCGCCAGACCATCTTCACCGCCGCGAGATCGGCCATGGTCAACGAGCCGCCGAGCGCCTGCAGATGCGCGATGATCTTCTCGCCGAGCGCGCCGCGATAGAAATGATCCGGCCCCTTCTCGGCGATCTCGCTCAACGTCTGGGCGAGATCGGACTGGACGAGCACGGAGCCGAGATGCATCGCGCCATTGGGCTGGTAATTCTGCGACCAGGCCGGATAGAGCGCCGGAATCTTCTCCAATAGCGGGTCGTTCTCTTCGAACTCAGCCGCGCCGAATTCGGCCAGCGCGAAACCATCCCGCGCCAGCGCGATTGCCGGCGCGAAGACCTCGGCTAGCGACTTGCGGCCATAGGTCTTCACCAGCTCGCACCAGCCGGCGAGATTGCCGGGCGAGGCGACGGCGAGCGCGCCGCGTTCCAGATCCGTGCGCTTGCTGAACCGATCGGCCGGGAAGCTCGCCGGGATCGGCGGCACGAAATCGAGCACGCGCACCCGCTTCTCGGCCGCGACCCACATCGTCGACAGGCCCATGCCGGCAAGGCCCGACATGAAGGGTTCCACCACGTTGAGGGCGGCGGCCGTGGCAGCGGCGGCATCGAAGGCGTTGCCGCCCTGCGCCAGCAGCCTTGCGCCGGCCTGTGCCGCCAATGGATGGGCCGCGGCGACCATGCCGTGGCGAGAGGTCATCGTGGGGCGGCGGCCATGCATCGTCAGTCTCCTCCTCGTCGTCTTCTGGCGACGATCAGAGCACGAATCCGGCGCTAGAACAGGCTGCCTTGCCCGTCATCCGCGGGAGGCCGGGTCGCTTTGCGCGCATGGCGCTTCGGTTCCTCGGGAGTCTCCTCCGGCGGAAGCTCGGCCAGCGGGAGCTGGATCTCGGCGATGTCGTTGGCGACCTTGTTGACCGCGTTGCCGATGGCGACGGCCTCCAGCAGATCGTCCGGCGGCGGCTTCAGCAGGCGCCCGGTCTGCTCCGGCGTGGCCTGCGGATCGAGCCAGGCCTGGTGGTCGCGCGGGTCGAGGATGATCGGGCTGCGGTGATGGATCGGGGCCATCGTGCCGTTCGCCGGCCCCGTCATCATCGCGACGGTGTCGATCTCCGATCCGTCGGGCGAATGCCAGGTCTCCCAGAGCGCTGCGAAGGCGAAAAGGCCGCGATCGGGCCTGCGGAACAGGAAGGCCTCGCTCTGCGCCTGCTTGCCGGTACCGCTGCGCCGCCACTCGTAGAAGGCGTCGGCCGGCAGCAGGCAGCGCCGCCGCGTCAGGGCGTTGCGGAACGAGGGCTTCTCGGCGGCGCTCTCCATGCGGATATTGATGACGAGCGGGAAATCCTTGGGGTCCTTGACCCAGCCGGGGATGAAGCCCCAGCGCATCAGCATGAACTGCGGCGCGCCGTCATGCGGCCTGACGACCGGCACCGGCTGCGTCGGCGCGATATTGTAGCGCGGCGGGAAGTTCGGCTGCTCGCGATAGCCGAAGGTCTCGCGCATCGCCTCGGGGGGCAGGGTGATCGCATAGCGTCCGCACATGCCCGCTGTTTACGTCGAGACGAGCGGTCGGAATCAACACTTTATTTGCGGTTGCACGAACATAGTCGCCCCGATTTGGGGTAGCGGATGAGCGTCATCGCGGCGGATATGCTGGCTGGAACGGCGGCCGATCGGCTCGACGCCGGTGCTTATCCGCGCCTGTCGACCGATTTCCTCAATCGCTTCAGCGAAGCCTTGATGCTGATCGAGATGGTCGCGATGGACGAGACGATCCTCGCCGATCTCAAGGCCTGGCAATCCGTCGGCTATCGCGAGCATTTCGCCACCTCGGCCTTGCGCTGCGCCGCTTCCGCGCTCGCTGCCTATGACGACCTGAACCCGAACCGGGCCCGGGCCTTCGACGAGGCTTGTAACGCCATGACGCGGCTGGTGCGGACGGTGACCGCGCTCCTCGCCGAAACGCCGCCTCCGCCGGAATTGCCGGTGATCATCGAGGTCGCCGGCGAGGCCCTGCGTCGGCAGATCGCCCGTGCGACCCAGTTCATCAACGCGAACGGCACGATCGATATCGGAGTGTTCGAGGACACGGCCTTGCAGGCGCAGATCGACGCGCTGCTGGCACGCTGACCGGGCATTCGTTTCGGCAATCCGGCTTCCAACGAAAGCGCGCCGTCATCCCGGACAAGCTGCGCAGCAGCGCCGATCCGGGATCCATCGTGGAGTGCGGAGCCCTCCGATGGATCCCGGGGCGAGCCCGGGATGACGCGGTGTTTCCGAGGAAAATTCTACCGGACTAGCGCCGCGCCCCGACGAGAAACTCGCGATTGCCGTCGCCGCCTTCGATCGGGGAGGGGATCGGTCCCTCGACCGCAAAGCCGAGCGCTCGCAGCGCCGCGACGATCTCGTCGCAGACCTGCAGCTGGATCGCTTCGTCGCGGACGATGCCTTTCTTGAGCGCGCCGCGTCCGGCCTCGAATTGCGGCTTGATCAGCGCGGCGATGCCGGCGGCAGGCGCGAGCAAGGCAGCGACAGCCGGCAGGACCAGCTTCAACGAGATGAAGCTGACATCGATCGCCGCGAGGCTCGGCCGCTCGGGCAGTGCCTCGACAGCCAGCGTGCGGATATCCTGTCCCTCGAAGCTGGTGACGCGCGGGTCTGATCGCAGCGAGGCGTGGAGCTGGTCGCGCCCGACATCGACGGCGACGACATGGCGTGCACCGCGTTGCAGCAGGAGGTCGGTGAAGCCGCCGGTCGAGGAGCCGACATCGAGACAGGTCAGCCCCTGCGGATCGAAGCCGAAGGCATCGAGCGCGCCCGCCAGTTTCAGCCCGCCGCGCGAGACGTAAGGATGCGGTGCCTGCGCGGTCAGCACCGCATCGGCGGCCACCATCTCGGACGCCTTGCGCACAGGGGTGCCATTGGCGGTGACCAGCCCGGCCGCGATCGCGGCCTGCGCCCGCGCCCGGCTCTCGAAGAAGCCGCGCTCGACGAGTAACTGATCGGCCCGGCTCTTCATGGCGGGGATGTCAGGCCAACTTCACCGCGCTCGGCGTGCCCAGCGCAGCCTCGACGGCCTTGACGATGCCGGCGGCGTCGAGTCCGGCTGCCGCATACATGGCGTCCGGCTTGTCATGGTCCTGGAACACGTCCGGCAGCGTCAGGCTCCGGATCTTCAGGCCGGCATCGAGCGCGCCGTTCTGCGCCAGCAGATGCAGGACATGGCTGCCGAAGCCGCCGACAGAACCCTCCTCGACCGTCACGAGAACCTCGTGCTCGCGCGCGAGCTTCAGGATCAGCGATTCGTCGAGCGGCTTGGCGAAGCGGGCATCGGCGACCGTGGTCGACAGCCCGCGCTGCGCCAGCAATTCAGCGGCCTTGAGGCACTCGCCGAGGCGCGTGCCGAGCGAAAGCAGCGCGATCCGCGTACCCTCGCGGACGATGCGACCCTTGCCGATTTCGAGGGGCACGCCGACATCCGGAATATCGACGCCGACGCCTTCGCCGCGTGGATAGCGGAAGGCGATCGGCCCCTCGTCATAGGAAGCGGCAGTCGCGACCATATGGGTCAGCTCCGCCTCGTCGGCGGCGGCCATTACCACCATGTCCGGCAGGCAGGCGAGATAGGCGATGTCGAAGGAACCGGCATGGGTCGCGCCGTCGGCGCCGACGAGCCCGGCGCGGTCGAGCGCGAAGCGTACCGGCAGCTTCTGGATCGCCACGTCATGGACGATCTGGTCGTAGGCGCGCTGCATGAAGGTCGAGTAGATCGCGACGAACGGCTTGTAGCCTTCGGTCGCGAGGCCGGCCGCGAAGGTCACCGCATGCTGCTCGGCGATACCGACATCGAAGGTGCGGCCCGGGAACTCCTTGCCGAAGGCATCGAGTCCGGTGCCGGAGGGCATCGCGGCGGTGACGGCGACGACCTTGTCGTCCTCGCGCGCCTGCTTGATCAGGGCCTGGGCGAAGACATTGGTATAGCTCGGCGCATTGGCCGGCGCCTTGGCCTGCAGGCCGGTGACGGGGTCGAACTTGACGACGGCATGGTACTTGTCGGCCGTCGCCTCGGCCGGGGCGTAGCCCTTGCCCTTCTGCGTCACGACATGGACGAGGATCGGCCCGTTGCCGGCATCGCGGACATTGCGCAGCACCGGCAGCAGGTGGTCGAGATTGTGCCCGTCGATCGGCCCGACATAGTAGAAGCCGAGCTCTTCGAACATCGTGCCGCCGGTCCAGAAACCGCGGGCATATTCCTCGGTGCGCCGCGCCTTGTCGTGGAAGAAGCGCGGCAGCTTTTCGGCGAGCTGCTTGGCGACCTCGCGAAGGGAACGATAGGTCCGGCCCGAGACGAGGCGCGCGAGATAGGCCGACATCGCGCCGACCGGCGGCGCGATCGACATGTCGTTGTCGTTGAGGATGACGATCAGCCGCGAATCGAGCGCGCCGGCATTGTTCATCGCTTCATAGGCCATGCCGGCCGACATCGCGCCGTCGCCGATCACGGCGATGACATTGTTCTTGCGCCCGGCGAGATCGCGCCCGACCGCCATGCCGAGCCCGGCCGAGATCGAGGTCGAGGAATGCGCGGCGCCGAACGGGTCGTATTCGCTTTCCGAGCGCTTGGTGAAGCCCGAGAGCCCGCCGCCCTGCCGCAAGCTGCGGATGCGATCGCGCCGCCCGGTCAGGATCTTGTGCGGATAGGCCTGGTGGCCGACATCCCAGATCAATCGGTCGCGCGGCGTGTCGAAGACATGGTGCAGCGCGACGGTCAGCTCGACCACGCCTAAGCCCGCGCCGAGATGCCCGCCTGTGACGGAGACGGCGTCGATCGTCTCGAGCCGGAGCTCGTCGGCGACCTGGCGCAGCTTGGCGTCGTCGAGGGCCCGCAGATCGGCGGGGTCGTGGATCGTATCGAGGAGCGGCGTGGCGGGACGGGGCACGAGGCTGTCTGATCCTTCACTGGAATAGCTTCGAAATAGAGCCTGCGCGGCGCGCTTGCAAACCGCGCCTGTATTTTCGGCCTGGTCCTCCGCTGGCGCCGGCCTTGCCACGAAACGGGTGGTTCCGTCGCCGGCAACGGATTTCACTGCGCCCACGACCATTTCCGGGAACGCAACGTCATGCATCCGACCGATCACACGCCCTTGCCGACGGCATTTCGTCGCATCGGCTGGTCCAACCTCTTCGCCCAGTTCTCGGAGCAGATTGCGCTTGCCGCCGCGCCCTTGGCCGCGGTGCTGCTGCTTGCGGCCGGGCCGGCCGAGACCGGTTGGCTCCAGACCGCGCAGACCTTGCCCTTCCTGCTGTTGTCGATTCCCGCCGGCCTGATGGTCGATCGCGCCTCGCGGCGCCGCCTCATGGTCGGCACGGAGGCATTGCGGGCGGTGTCACTGCTGACAATCCCGCTTTTGCTCGCGGCAGGCAGCCTCGATCTGACCTGGCTCGCCCTGATCGGTGCGCTCGGGGCCATCGGCACGGTCTGCTACAGCGTCGCGGCGCCAGCCTTCGTTCCCTCGGTCGTGCCGCGCGCCCAGTTGGCCGATGCCAATCGCTGGCTGGAGCTGGCGCGCAGCGCCGCCTATGCCGGCGGGCCGGCGCTCGGTGGCGCGCTCGTCGGCTGGATCGGTGTCTCCACCGCCTATGGGCTGGCGGCCGGGCTCTCGATCCTCGCCATGCTGCTGCTCACCGGCCTGCCGAAGGACGAGGCGCCGTCCGGGCCGCGTCGCGATCTGCTTGATGATCTGAAGGAAGGCGCCCGCTTCGTCGCCGGCCATGACCTGCTCCGGCCGATCCTGATGACGGCGGTGTTCTTCAACGTCTCCTGGTTCATCTTCCAGGCGATCTACGTCGCCTATGCCGTCCAGAATCTGGGCTTGAGCGCGACGCAGGTCGGTCTGACGCTCGGCATCTACGGCGCGGGCATGATCGTCGGCGCCGTGCTGGCACCGGCCATCGCGAAGCAGGTCACCTTCGGGACGCTGATCCTGCTCGGGCCCTTCGCCGGGCTCTGCGCCGCCGGCGTCATGCTCGCGACGCTCTGGCTGCCCTCGGTCTATCTGGTCGCCGCGAGCTTCTTCCTGTTTGGCGTCGGGCCGATCATCTGGACGATCTCGACCATGACATTGCGCCAGGCGGTGACGCCGAACGCCATGCTCGGCCGCGTATCGGCCCTGATCATGACCGCGACCTTCGGCGCGCGGCCAGTGGGCGCGGCGATCGGCGCCACCGTGGCGGCCCATCTTGGCATCGCCGCCTGCCTCGCGCTGGCGACGGCAGGCTTTCTGATCCAGTTGCTGCTGATCGGCTTCTCGCGAGTGCCGCAACTGCGGGACATCTCGGAGGCCACGTGAGGCTGCCGGCTCAGCCTTCCGGGAGCGGGATGAATTCGCTCTCGTCGCCGGGCACGGTGTCGAAGCGGCCGGTCTTCCACTCGTGCTTGGCCTGCTCGATGCGCTCCTTCGAGGAAGAGACGAAATTCCACCAGATGTTGCGCGGGCCGTCCATCGGCTCGCCGCCGACGATCATCACGCGGGCCTGGTCGATGGCGAGGATCGAGATCCGGTCGCCCGGCTTGAAGACGAGGAGCTGGCCGGCACCGAACTCGTCGCCGGCGATATCGACCTTGCCAGTGACGATATAGATCGCGCGCTCGTCATAGTCGGGATCGAGCGGCAGGATCGAGCCGGGCGAGAGCACCGCCTCGGCATAGAGCGCGTCCCACGGGAACTTCACCGGCGAGGTCTGGCCATAGGCCGAGCCCATGATCAGGCTGATGCGCTTGCCGCCCTCGACGATGCGCGGCAGATCGCCTGCGCCGTGGTGCTTGAACTCGGGCGCGGTCTCCTCATGCGTCTTCGGCAGGGCGAGCCAGGCCTGGATGCCGTAGAGCTTCGGGCCGGTGGCGCGCGCTTCCATGCCGGTGCGCTCGGAATGGACGATGCCGCGTCCGGCCGTCATCAGGTTCACCGCCCCCGGTTTGATCGCGAGCGCCGTGCCGAGCGAGTCGCGATGCATGATCTCGCCGTCGAACAGATAGGTCACGGTCGAGAGCCCGATATGCGGGTGCGGGCGGACATCGAGCCCTTCGCCGAGATGGAATTCGGCCGGGCCCATCTGGTCGAAGAAGATGAAGGGACCGACCATGCGCTGGCCGATCGCGGGCAGCGCCCGGCGGACCTGGAAGCCGCCGAGGTCATGGGAACGCGGCACGATCACCTTCTCGATCGCCTCGCAGGAGCGGGCATCGCCCAGGATCGGATCGTCGGCGGGCAGTTGCGACATGAGGGCCTCCTTGGTTGAGGCCGAATCTGACCCCGCCGGGGCCGGCAGGCAAGCGCCGGATCGCAACCGGTCGCTGGCAGAAATGCAATGCCGCGGCACCTGAGGCGCCGCGGCATTGCGTGGTGATCTTGCCTTGGAGCGGCTTGGCGCTGGGTCGGCTCAGTTCTCGACGTCGAGCGGAGCGGCCCCCGTCGGCTTGCCGTCGGCACCGATCGTGATGCGCTCGATGCGGGCTTCCGCCTGCTTCAGCAGGGCGTCGCAGCGCGCCTTCAGCGCTTCGCCGCGGGTGTAGATCGCGATCGATTCCTCGAGCGGGACGTCGCCGCGTTCCAGCCGCGCGACGATGGCTTCGAGTTCCTTCATCGCCGCCTCGAAGGGCAGGGCGGCGACATCGGCGTTGGTCTTCTCTTCGCTCACGGCCTGATTCCTCTTTGCGGGTGAGCTTATCGGCCGGAGCGCGTCCGGCCGCAACCCGTCTCGGGGCGCTCCTGACTTAGACCGGCAGGGCCGAGGTCTTCTTGATCGTGCGCAAGGTCAGCGTCGACTGCACGCGCGTGACCCCCGGCAACTGCGTGATGATATCGGTATGGATGCGCTCGAAATCGGCGCTGTCGCGGTAGATTACGCGCATCAGATAGTCATGCGCACCGGCCAGCAGATGGCATTCGAGGATCTCGGGCAGGCTCTGCACCGCCTGCTCGAAGCTCTCCAGTGAGGCGCGGCCCTGCTGGTCCAGCGTGACGAAGACGAAGGCCGTGCCGGGGAAGCCCGCGATCTTGTCGTCGAGCATCATCGCATAGCCGCGGATCAGGCCGCTGTCCTCAAGCTGGCGCACGCGGCGCAGGCAGGCGGAGGGCGACAGATGCACCTTCTCGGCGAGGTCCGAATTGGTGATGCGCCCGTCCTGCTGGAGAATCCGCAGGATGGAGCGGTCGCGCGAATCGAGCTCGATCGTCGTGGTCACAATGAAGGCCTCCCGCGCGATGCATCGTCGCAAAATTCGTTCGAGGCAAGCAATCTTCTGCAGCGATCTGGCGTAGGAGCCGTAGCATTCACAGGCCTTGCTCGGAAAGCGCGCAGGAAGCTGCGTGGCCGGAAGCGGGTATTCAGCCGAGCGGCATGGCGAATGGTGTGCCCTGGAACGCATCGGCGCCGCGCCCGATTCGCTCGATCGCGCGGATCATCCGTCCGCGCCGCCCGAGCGCGGCATCAGCCAGCGCCACGAGCCGGGCATTCGGCGTGGCGGAAGGGGCAACCGCACGTAGCGTGTCGGCCACTTCGTCTTCATCGCGGTCCGGGCCGAGCGTGCAAGCTGCGATATAGGCGGCGGCCGTCGAACGGCTGATCCCAGCCCAGCAATGGATCACCATCGGCTCAGCGCGGTCCCAATCGCGGACGAAAGCGAGCAGTCGCGCCATATGTTCTTGGCCCGCGAGGACATGGCCGTCCAGCGCCTGGTTGATATCGGACATCCCCAGGAAGAGATGCCGCTCCGGTGCGATCCCGGCCGGCCGCGCGACCGTGGTGCCGACATTGATCAGCGTCACGAGATGCCGGGCGCGGACGGCTGCGACCGTCTCGTCGAGCCGCGACAGCGGGGAAACGTGGAGGGTGGGCAAGGACGGGCTCCGTGGCGATGGGCAGACGATAGCATGATCGACAGTGCCGGCATCTCCATGACATGGAGGCGCTCACTCGATCGATCCCGCGCCGAAAAGCTCCCCATGAATCTCTGGTTCCGCCTGATCTGGCTTCTGCTGACGACGCGCTTCCGCAAGCGGCTCGACTTGCCGGCAGACGCTTCCGTCCTGCCTTTCCGGGTCTGGTTCCTCGATCTCGACACCAGCCTGCACATGAATAACGGCCGCCACTGGACGCTGATGGATCTCGGCCGGCTCGACCTGATGCTGCGCAGCGGCCTGTGGCGGGCGGTGCTGCGCCATCGCTGGCTACCCGTAGTCAATGCCGGCACCATCCGCTTCCGCCGCGAGATGCGTCTGTTCCGCCCGTTCCGGGTCGAGACGAAGATTATCTGCTGGAGCGAGAACTGGCTGGTGATGCAGCACCGCATGCTGATGCAGGGCCGGGACGGCACCGAGATCGTCGCTGCGGTCGCGCTCGTCAGGGCTGCGCTCTACGACAAGAAGGCGCGGGCCTATGTCCCGGTCGCGCGTCTGCTCGGAGAGATCGGCGTCACCGCCGAAAGCCCGGAGCCGAGCCCGGAAGTCGCGGCCTTCCTCGCTTCCGAGGATGCCATGCGCAACGCCGCCTCGGCCGCTGCCTGAGAGAGCGCCGAACCTCGACCGTCATCCCGGATGGAGCGAAGCGGAACTCCGGGATCCATCGTAGGGCTCTGCGCTTTGCGATGGATCCCGGGGCGAGCCCGGAATGACGGTCGTGGTTCCCAGCACATAGAGCTGGTGCTTACTCCGCCGCCAGCCGCGTCGCGCGCCATTGCGCCAGCAGCGCCCGCAAGGCGGCCGGTTTCAGCGGCTTGTTGAGCAGATGCACGTCGAGCGCGTTCGCCGCCTCGCGCACATGCGGCGTCCGGTCGGCCGTGAGCAGGATCGCCGGCATCGGCGTCCGGGCGCGGGCCCGGAGCGCGCTGATCGCGGTCAGTCCGTTGCCATGGTCGAGATGGTAGTCGGCGATCAGCACATCCGCCTCGCCCTTGCTGCCGACATGCGGCAGCGCCTCTTCCAGGCTGGCGGCGATCGTGACGCGGCAGCCCCAGCCTTCGAGCAGGCGCTTCATGCCGTCGAGGATGGCGGGCTCGTTGTCGATGACGAGAAGCCGCATGCCCGCAAGCTGCCCGGCCGGCGCATTGCGTGGCGCGGCCGCCGTCGTCATCGGCGGCAGCGGCGCGGCGCGCGGGACCAGGACCGAGAAGCGCGACCCCCGTCCCGGTGCCGAATCGAGCGTCAGCCCATGGTCGAGCGCCCGCGCGATGCGCTGCACGATCGAGAGCCCCAACCCTAAGCCCCGCGCGACCTTCGCGCCCTGGTCGAGTCGCTGGAACTCGCGGAAGACGGTCTTCTGCTTGCTCTGGGGGATGCCCAGCCCGGTATCGATCACCTCGACCGCGACCTGATTGTCGCGGCACCGGCAGCCGATCAGCACCTTGCCGCTCGGCGTGTACTTGATCGCGTTGGAGATCAGGTTCTGCAGCAGGCGGCGCAGCAGGCGCCGGTCGGAGCGCAACGTCAGGCTCGTCGGCATGAACACCAGCTTCAAGCCCTTTTCCTGGGCGCTGGGCTCGAATTCGCGCTGGAGCTGGCGCATCAGTTCGTCCAGCCGGAAAGAGGAGAGCTCCGGCTTGAGCGCCCCGCCGTCGAGCCGCGAGATCTCCAGAAGCGCGGTCAGGATCTCCTCGACCGCGTCGAGCGAGGCGTCGATATTTTCGGCGAGCTCGGGCTGGCCGCTGCTGCGGTCGCGCTCGACCAGCGAGGTCGCATAGAGCCTGGCCGCATTGAGGGGCTGCAGGATGTCGTGGCTGGCGGCGGCGAGGAAGCGCGTCTTCGAAGCGTTCGCGGCCTCGGCCTCGGCCTTGGCGCGCTGCAGCTCCGCGTTGACGTGCAGCAATTCCTCGGTGCGCTCGGCGACGCGGCGTTCGAGGCCTTCGTTGGCGCGTTCGAGCTCCTCCTCGCCGGCCACCGTGTCGCTGATGTCGGTATAGGTCGTGACGAAGCCGCCATCGGGCAGGGCGTTGGTGCGGACCTCGATGACCTTTTTCGATGGGTAGAGCTTGAGGCGCACCGGCTCGCGGTCGTTGATGAAGCTTTCCAGCCGCGCCGCCATCAGCTCGTCGCGCGCGCCGCTGCCATAGGCGCCGCGCGCCGCGTTGAAGCGTACGATCTCGTCGAGCCCCGTGCCGAAACGCACCAGCGAGGCCGGCAGATCGTAGAGCTGGATGAAGGCCTGGTTCCAGGCGAGCAGGCGCAGGTCCCGGTCGAGCACGGTGATGCCCTGGCCGGCATGGTCGAGCCCGTGCTGGAGAATGTCGCGGTTGTACTGGAGCGCGGCCGAGGCGTCGTCGAGCAGCTTGAAGGCCGCCTCGGTCGAGAGATTGCGCCGTTTCAGCAGCAGCGACAGCACGAGGCGCGAGGAAGCGGCGCCGATCGCCGAGGAGAGCAGGTGCTCGCCGAAGCGCAGCAGATGGATATCGGCCTGCCGCCCGCTTTCGGAAGCCTCGCCGCGGCTGAGATTGAAGCCTTCGAAGGCGCGCTGGGTGCGCTCCGCACCGAGATAGCGCGCGATCGTCGATTGCAATTCGCCTTCGGTGATCGTCGTGCGCCAGAGCGAGAAGGACTGCGCCATCGTTGCCGGCTGCGACTCGACGAAGGCGTTGGCTTGCAGCCGCTCCATCGCATTGGCCGGCCGCAACAGCGAGAAGCCGATATAGGCGGCGATATTGAGCCCGAGGCTCCAGAACACGCCATGCGGCAGCGCCGGCCATTCGAGCCCGAGCAGCGCCTCCGGCTTGAGCATCTCCGCTCCGAACGGGCCGTCGGTGACGACGCTGCTCCACCAGCCGCCGGGCAGCGCCAGGCTCGGCATCAGCAAGGTATAGGCCCAGACCAGCGTGCCGATCGTCAGTCCCGCCGCGGCGCCCAGCGACGTGCCGCGCCGCCAGATCAGCCCGCCGAAGAAGGCCGGCGCGATCTGTGCCGTCGCGGCGAAGGAGAGCAGGCCGATCGAAACCAAGGCCGCCTCGCCGGAGGCGCGGTAATAGAGATAGCCGAGCAGGATCACGAGGAAGATGCTCAGGCGCCGGATGATCACCACCTGCGAGCCGAGATCGCCACCGAGATTGCCGTCGCCCTCGCTGCGTCCGCCGAACAGTCCGAAGGCGCGGCCGGGGTCGCTGAGGCTCCGGCGTCCGCGCAGCAGGAGCGGCATGACGAGATGGTTCGAGATCATGATCGCGAGCGCGACGGAGGCGACGATCACCATCGCGGTCGCGGCCGAAAGCCCGCCGACGAAGACGACGAGCGCGATCACCCCGGCCTCGCGCTGCAGCGGCAGCAGCAGCACGGTCATGTCGCGGTCGACGCCGATGCCGGGGATCAGGATCTCGCCGGCCGCCGCCAGCGGTAGCACGAACAGGTTGATCAGCACGAGATAGAGCGGGAACATCCAGGCCGCGCGGCGCACGTCGCGGACATCGCGGTTCTCGACGATCGTCATGTGGAACTGCCGCGCCAGCAGCAGGGCGGCGCAGCTCGACAGCAGCGTCAGCGTCAGGAAATTCGGCCAGCTCGAGGTGCGCTCCCAGATCGGCAGAGCGCCGTCGGCCGGTTTTGCCGCTTGCGCCAGCAGGTCGCCCGGGCCGCCGAACAGCCCGTAGACGATGAAGAAGCCGAGCACGAGGAAGGCCACGAGCTTGATCAGGGATTCGACCGCGATCGCCAGCACGAGTCCGTCCTGGTGCTCGGTCGCGTCGATATGGCGGGTGCCGAAGGCGCAGGCGAAGCCGGCGAGCACGACCGCGACGAGGAAGGGCAGGTCGCTCAGCACCGGCACGTCCGGCGTCAGCGGATGGCCCCCGGTCGCCGCCAGGAAGACCGAGAGAGAATTGGCGACGGCCTTCAGTTGCAGCGAGATATAGGGCAGCGCGCCGATCACCGCGACGAGGCAGACCAGCGCGGCGACCCGCTCGCTCTTGCCGTAGCGGGCGCCGACGAAATCGGCGATCGAGGTGATGTTCTGCGATTTCGCGATCCCGACGATGCGCGCGACGAAGCGGTGGCCCAGCCCGATGACGAGGATCGGCCCGACATAGATGCCGAGGAAGTCGAAGCCGGCGCGGTTGGCGAAGCCGACCGAGCCGTAGAAGGTCCAGGATGTGCAGTAGACGCCGAGCGCCAGTGCGTAGATCGTCGTTCGCCACCGCCCGGTCATCAGCTTGCGCCCGGAGGTGTCGGCGACATGGGCGACGGCGAAAAGCCCGCAGAGATAGGCAAGCGCGACCAGCACCACGGACCAGGCGGGGATCATGCCGCCCTCGGGGATATCATCTGCGAGCGAGGCCGGGTTGCTGGCGCCATCGACTTCCGTTTCCGGGTTTTCCGATAGCGTATCGGACGGTCCCTCGGCCCGCCATAGGCCATTGGCGCAAGTCAACGTGCCCGGTTCATCCCCAACTCTTTGCATCCGGAGCCGTATTCGGCCGGCTTTGCCGCGCTTTCGGGCTTTCCCTGCTTCGCGAGGCTGGTCTAGCGTCCTCTGGAGGCTGTTGGGACAGTTCCGTCGATTCTCGAGGGGTGCACCATGTTGGAAGAATTCAAGAAATTCGCCCTGAAGGGCAATGTCGTCGACCTCGCCATCGGTGTCATCATCGGCGCGGCCTTCAGCAAGATCGTCGACTCGCTCGTTGGCGATATCATCATGCCCTTCATCGGCGCGCTCGGCGGCGTCGACTTCTCGAACTATTTCATCGGCCTCAACAAAGCCGTCAATTCGCCGATCCTGTCCGAAGCCAAGAAGCAGGGCGCCGTCCTCGCCTATGGCAACTTCGTCACGGTGGCGATCAACTTCCTGATCATCGCCTTCGTCCTCTTCCTGGTGGTCAAGGGCATCAACAAGCTGCAGAAGAAGGCGCCGCCGAAGGAAGAGGCTCCCGCCGCCAAGGCCGAGGATGTCGTCCTGCTCGGCGAGATCCGCGATCTGCTCAAGCAGAAGCAGGCCTGATCGCAGCCTCGCGCGGCCGTGATTCATCACGGCCGCCGATCGACCCGATCTCGCGATTTCATGCCTCGCCGCGCCGGGATCGGCTAAAGGTGGGGCATCGATTTTCGCGAGGCCGATCCCGATGAACAGCGCCATCCTGCCGGGCAGCACCCTGCTTGCCGAGCTTCGTCCCGAGGCCCGGAACGCGCCGGAAAGCGGGATCGTCGAGGTGGTCAATCACGGCCGCCTCAAGCCGGGCCTAATCCCGCTCTGGGTCGGCGAGGGCGATCTCTCAACCCCGTCCTTCATCGCCGACGCCGCGGCGCGCTCGCTCGCGGCCGGCGAGACCTTCTACACCTGGCAGCGCGGCATTCCGGAACTGCGCGAGGCGCTCGCCCGCTATCATCAGCGCCTCTACGGCCGGCCGTTCTCGCCCGAGAGCTTCTACGTCACCGGCTCCGGCATGCAGTCCGTCCAGATCGCGGTCCGCATGATCGCCGGCCCCGGCGACGAGATTCTCATCCCGACCCCGGCCTGGCCGAATTTCGGCGCCGCCGTCAGCGTCAGCGGCGCGGCGACCGTCTGCGTTCCCATGGACTATGCGCAGGGCCGCTTCACCCTCGATCTCGACCGTCTCGCGAAGGCGATCACGCCGCGCACCCGCGGCATCCTGGTGAATTCGCCGTCCAACCCCACCGGCTGGACCGCGACGAAGGCCGAGCAGGAGGCGCTGCTCGCGCTCTCACGCAAGCACGGCATCTGGATCGTCGCCGACGAGATCTACGGCCGCTTCGTCTATGACGGCTCCGAGCGCGCGCCGTCCTTCCACGACATCATGGAAGCCGAGGACCGCGTCATCTTCGTCCAGACCTTCTCGAAGAACTGGGCGATGACCGGCTGGCGCATCGGCTGGATCGAGGTGCCCGTCGCCTTCGGCCAGATCGTCGAGAACCTCATCCAGTATTCGACCTCGGGCTCGCCGGTCTTCGTCCAGCGTGGCGCGATTGCCGCCCTCGACGAGGGCGAGGGTTTCGTCGCCGAGCAGATCGCGCGCGCGTCCGAGGGGCGCCGGATCATCTTCGAAGGGCTGAAGGCGACGAACCGCGTCACGCTTTCGGCACCGGTCGGGGCGTTCTACCAGTTCTTCTCGGTCGATGGCCGCGAGGATTCGCGCAAGCTCGCACTCGATCTGGTCGACAGCGCCAATGTCGGCCTTGCGCCGGGCACCGCCTTTGGTCCCGGTGGCGAGACCGGCCTTCGCCTCTGCTTCGCTCGCAAATCCGCCGATCTGGTCGAAGCCGTCGCGCGGCTGCAGAAGGCGCTCGCCGCCATCTGACACCGGCGCCGGCGACGCAAGGCGGCCCTGCGCTCGGCGGGCAGCCGCGCGGTTGACCCGTCGCGAGGCCGTCGCCATGAACGCCCGGCGCCGCCAGTCTGCGGCGCGGCGGGAAGGCGATGAAAGCGTTCGGCTATCCTACGACCCGGCTGACGATCCTCTGGCGGGAGATTCTGGTCATCGCGCTGGCGGCGGTCGGGGGCGGCGGCTTCGCGCTGCTCGGCATGCCGGCGGCCTGGCTCTCCGGCTCGATGTTGCTGAGCACGGTCGTCGCGCTGATCCGCCCCTTGCCGACGCTGCGCCGGCCCTGGTTCGATTCCACCATGGTCCTCTCCGGCGCGATCCTGGGCTCGGCGGCGACGCCTGAGGCGCTGGCGGCGGCGGCCCGCTATCCGGCCTCCCTCCTCATCCTGCTCGTTGGCGTTGCCGCGATCATGCTGGCGACCGGCGCCTATCTCCGCCATGTCGCGCGCTGGCCCTGGATCGACGCCCTCCTGGCCGCAGCGCCCGGCGCCTTGTCGACGGTGCTCGCCGTCGCGCAGGCGAAGGGCGCCAATATCGGGCGAATCTCGGTCGTCCAGCTCTTTCGCCTGCTCGTTCTGGTCGCGCTGCTGCCGAGCGTGATGCAGCTCAGCGGCGCTTCGGCAGGCATGCCAGTTCCCGTTGTCCAATCGGTCGATGCGGGCACGATGTTCGGCGTGACGATGTCGGGGCTCGCGCTCGGGCTCGTCTTCGAGCGGCTCGGCCTCTCCGCCCCGCTGATGTTCGGCGCGACCTTCGCCAGCGCCGCGCTTCACGGCAGCGGCCTCGTCGAGGGCGCGCTGCCCATGCCGATCCAGATCGCCGTGCAGATCCTGCTCGGCACCACCATGGGCGGGCGCATCGCCCATATCCCGCGCAACGAGCTGAAGGGGCTGTTCCCGCTCGCCATCGGCGGTTTCGCGGTCTCGATCGTCGTCGCCTTCGTCTTCGCCTGGCCGGCGGCCTGGCTCGCCGATGTCTCCTATGCCAGCGGCATGGCGGCCTTCGCTCCGGGCGGTCTGGAGGCGATGGCGATGCTTGCCTTCGCCATGGGGCTGGACACGCTCTATGTCGGCGCGCACCACCTCGTGCGCTTCGTTGTCATCGGGCTTGCCATGCCGCTGGTCCTGGCCCGCGTGAAGAACGCGCCGCCGCGCTGACGACAGGTGCCGTTAAGCTTAACGATCCATTATATTTTGGGTCTTCGATTGTAGCTTCGGTGCAAATCCGAATTCATCCGCTCCTGCTAGGTAGTTAGCCGTCGACAACGGTCGATGACAGCGGAGCGACCGCCATGAATATTGCCGTGCAGGCGCCGTCCGTCTGGCGCCGCCTCGCCAAGCCTGTCGCGATCATCGGCGCCGGCATCGCCGGCCTCACCGCAGCCTATGACCTGGAACGCCGCGGCATCCGTGCCACGGTCTTCGAAGGTGGGCGCGCCGTCGGCGGCATGGCCTCCTCCTTCAAGGATGCCGAGGGCTATACCTACGATTTCGGCGCGCATTTCGTCAGCAACCGCCTGGCCGACGCGATGGGCGCAAGCGCGATCTCGCGGACGGTCCGCCATTATGGCGAGGCGGTCGCGCTGGGGCAGAAGAGCTACAGCTACCCGTTCGGCCTCGCGCTTTCGCCGCGCTACGCCGCGAGCGCCGTCGCCGCTCGCCTGAAGCCCCGGCCGGTCGGGAACGCGGCCGACTGGTTCCGCAACGCCTATGGCGAAGCGCTGGCGGAGGATGTCGCGATCCCGCTCGCCGAGGCCTGGTCGGGCGCGCCGGCAGACCAGCTCTCGCCGGCGGTTGGCAACAAGCTCGCCGCCGGCGTCATGAAGACCTTCATGCTGAAGGCGGCGTCGCGTCTCTCGGGCCGGGCGGTCTGCAACGGCTATTCGCACGAGATGCCGGAAAGCCCGCGCGTCTACCATGTCTATCCCGAAGGCGGCGTCGCCAAGCTGCTGGAGCCGACGGTCGCCCGCCTCGGCGACAGCATTGCGCTCGAGTCGAAGGTCGAGCGCGTCTATGTCGAGAACGGCAGGGTCGCGGCCGTGAAGGTCAACGGCCGCGAGATCGGCGTCTCCGCCGTGATCAGCACGGCGCCGGTCCATGTCCTGCCCAGGCTCGTCGAGGGCACCGGTGTGCTCGATGAACTCGGCGGCTTCCGCTACCGCCCGATGATCTTCGTCAACCTGCGCTTCGAAGGCCGCAATCTCCTGCCCGACACCATGCTCTGGGTGCCGGATCGCACGCAGCCCTTCTTCCGGGTTACCGAGGCACCGTTCTCCATGCCCTGGCTTGCGCCGGAAGGACGGACGCAATTGACCTTCGACATCGGCTGCGAGGTCGGCGATTCCTGGTGGACGATGTCGGACGAGAAGCTGGCCGAGGCCTGCCTGGACGGTCTCTGCCGCATCTATCCGCATCTGCGCGAGCGCTATATCGGCGCCGGCGGCTTGCTGAAGACGCCCTTGGCCTACCCGGTCTATCTTGCGCGCTACGAGGAGCGCCGCCGGAATTTCGCGGAGAGCACCGGCGTCGACGGCCTTTACAGCATCGGCCGCAACGGCGAGTTCGCCCATCTACTGATGGAGGACATCTATTGGCGCACGCGGAAGCGGATGGACGACGTCGCCGATTATGTCGGCCGGGACGTCGAAGCAGCCGCCGTCAGGTCGGCCGCGTAGCCCCGTTCGTATGCGTCATGACCGAATACAGCGAGGTCGTGCCGCAGATGAACAGGCGGTTGAGCTTCGGTCCGCCCCAGCAGACATTCGCGACGATCTCCGGGATCGCGAGCTTGCCGATCAGCGTGCCGTCCGGGTGGTAGATGTGGACGCCGTCGGCGGCGCTGGTCCAGATCCTGCCCTCGACATCGAGGCGGAAGCCGTCGAACAGCCCGGCCGTGCAGGTCGCGAACACCTTTGACGCGCCGAGCGTTTCGCCATCGGCCTCGATCGTGACGGCCCGGATATGCCGCGGCCCGTTCTCGGGGTCGTGGCTCGCGCCGGTATCGGCGATGTAGAGGATGCTCTCGTCCGGCGAGAAGGCGAGGCCGTTGGGCTTGACGAAATCATCGGCGACGATGGCGATCTCGCCGGTCCGCCCGTCGATCCGGTAGACATGGCAGGCGCCGATCTCGCTGGGAGACTTGTCGCCCTCATAGTGGCTGAGGATGCCGTAATCGGGATCGGTGAACCAGATCGAGCCGTCCGACTTCACCACCACGTCGTTCGGCGAATTGAGCCGCTTGCCGCCGAAATGGCTGGCGAGCACCGTGATCGAGCCGTCATGCTCGGTGCGCGTCACCTGCCGCCCGCCATGCTCGCAGGTGACGAGCCTGCCTTGCGTGTCGACCGTGTTGCCGTTGGCGTTGCGCGCTGGCTGGCGGAAAGTCCCGACCTGGCCGGTCAAGGCGTCGTAGCGCAGCATCCGGTCGTTCGGGATATCCGACCAGACCAGCGTGTTATGGGCCGGGAACCAGGCCGGCCCCTCCGACCAGCGTGCGCCCGTCCAGAGCCGCTCGACCCGGGCCGAGCCCGGAACGACGCGATGGAACCGCGGATCGAGGACCGTAACCCCCGTGCCTTCGAGCACGCCGAACATGCAATACCTCCCTGACGTTTTGCCGGAGCATCCCTGTCCGGGGGAAGAAGGGCAATGCCTTACAGCGCAAGCCCCGCATCCCAATAGGGCGTGGCCCCGTAGAGCTCGCCGAGATAGTCGACGAAGGCGCGCACCTTCTGCTCCATGTGCCGGCGGCTCGGATAGACCGCATAGATCGCGACGCGCGAGCCGACCGCATAGGCCGGCAGGACCCGTTGCAGTGCACCGGACTTGAGCTCGGGCCCGACATCCCAGGTCGAGCGCAGGGCGATGCCGACGCCGCCGAGCAGCGCCTCGCGCACGACCTCGCTCGAATTGGTCCGCAACGGGCCGTTGACCCGCACCGAGACCGGCCCCTCCGGCCCATCGAGCCGCCAATGATCGGCGTTATGGGCGATCAGGGTATGGCGCGACAGCTCGGCGATATCGGCCGGCGTGCCGTGCTCCGCCAGATAGCCCGGCGAGGCGCAGAGCACCCGGTGGTTGCGGGCGAGGCGCTTGGCGACGAGGCTCGAATCCTGCAGGTCGGCGATGCGGATCGCCAGGTCGAAGCCCTCGCCCACGACATCGACGAAGGCGTCGCTGAGCACGAGCTCCACCGTCACCAGCGGATTGGCGTCGAGGAAGCGCTTGAGATGCGGCGCGACATGCATCCGGCCGAAGGAGGTCGGCGCCGACACGCGCAGGGTACCGCGCACCTGCCCGGCACCACTCGACACCCAGGATTCGGCCTCCTCGATCGAAGAGAGGATCGAGACGACGCGCTCGTAGAAACCCTGTCCGGCCTCGGTCAGGGCGAGCTGCCGCGTCGTGCGCTGCAGCAGGCGCACGCCCAGCCGCTCCTCCAGCCGGCGGATGCGCTTCGAGATCACGGCGGGCGACAGGTTGAGCTGCCGCCCGGCCGCCGACATGCTCTTGGTCGTCACCACATGGGCGAACACATCGAGATCGCCGAACCGGTCCATCGCCACGCCACCTTTTCCAATCTGGAAATAATGGCTGGCTTTGGCCCCGCTGCAAGTGGCATTGAATTGATCTAATCTGCCGCGCAGAGAGAATGCGGTCTGTGGCGTGCCATGAGTCGTTGAAAGCGGAGGGAGAGATGAGCGCGATAGCTTTTCCGGTGCCGGATGCCGGCATTCTCGCCCGCCGCGAATCGATCATTGCCGGCCTCGCGCGCCTCGTTCCGCCGCAGGCGCTGATCACCAGCGACGACGAGCGCCGCCCCTACGAGACCGACGCGCTGACCGCTTACCGGCGCATGCCTCTCGCCGTTGTCCTGCCCTCGACCACGCAGGAGGTGGCGGCCGTCCTGCGCTATTGCCGGGACGAGGGCGTGCCGGTGGTGCCGCGCGGCTCCGGCACCTCGCTCGCCGGCGGCGCGATCCCGCAGGAAGACGCGGTCGTCATCGGCGTCTCCAAGATGAACCGCATCCTCGAGATCGACTATGCCAACCGCGTCGCGCGCGTCGAGGCCGGGGTGACCAACCTCGCGGTCACCGGCGCGGTCTCGGCCGAGGGCTTTTTCTACGCGCCCGATCCGTCCTCGCAGCTCGCCTGCTCGATCGGCGGCAATATCGGCATGAACTCCGGGGGTGCCCATTGCCTGAAATACGGCGTTACCACCAACAACGTGCTCGGCGTGACCATGGTCATGCTCGACGGCTCGATCGTTGAGATCGGCGGCGCCCATCTCGATTCGCCGGGCTATGACCTTCTCGGCCTGATCAACGGCTCGGAGGGCCAGCTCGGCATCGTCACCGAGGCGAGGGTGCGCATCCTGCGGGCAGCTGAAGGTGCGCGGCCCGTGCTGTTCGGCTTTCCGACCAGCGAGCAGGCGGGCGAGGCCGTCGCCGCCATCATCGGCGCCGGCATCATCCCGGTCGCGATGGAGTTCATGGACAAGCCGGCGATCGAAATCTGCGAGGCCTTCGCCAAGGCGGGCTACCCGATGGATGTCGAGGCCCTGCTGATCATCGAGGTCGAGGGCTCCGACGACGAGATGGACGCCCAGCTCGCCCGCATCGTCGCGATCGCCAGGGAGCACGGCGTGAAGACGGTCAAGGAATCGAAATCGGCGATGGAGGCGGCGGCGATCTGGAAGGGCCGCAAGTCGGCCTTCGGCGCCACCGGCCGCATCGCCGACTATATCTGCATGGACGGCACCATCCCGACCGGGCAACTGCCCTATGTGCTCCGGCGCATGGACGAGATCGTGAAGGGCTATGGGCTTCGCGTCGCCAATGTCTTCCACGCCGGCGACGGCAATCTCCATCCGCTGATCCTCTATAACTGCAATGATCCGGTCGAGGCGCAGAAGGCGGAGGATGCCGGCATGGACATCCTCAAGCTCTGCGTCGAGGTCGGCGGCTGCCTCACCGGCGAGCACGGCGTCGGCATCGAGAAGCGCGACCTGATGACCTTCCAGTTCAATCCCGAGGACCTCGCCCAGCAGATGCGGGTGAGGGCGGTGTTCGATGAGCGCTGGCTGCTCAACCCGGCGAAGGTGTTCCCGCTGGAAGGCAGGGTGGCGGCGTGACGAACCTTTCCGTCATTCCGGGGCTTCGCGCAGCGAAGAGCCCGGAACCCAGAACCGATGCGCGATATCGTTGTCTTGACCGGATCGATCCGCTTCACTGGCAGGCGGCATCGGTTCTGGTTTCCGGGCTCGCCGCTTCGCGCCGCCCCGGAATGACGGCGGAGGATGGTCTTGCCGTTCCACGTTTATTTGCTGGCGAGCGGTCAGCACGGAACCCTGTATCTCGGGGTGACACGGGATCTTGCCCGACGTGTCCACCAGCACAAAAGCAAAGCGACGCCCGGATTCTCTCAGAAATATGGGGTGGATCGACTGGTCTGGTACGAGGAGCATCAGACAGCGCAGGAAGCGATCGATCGCGAGAAGGACATCAAGAAGTGGCGGCAGGACTGGAAGGTCCGATTGATCGAGGAGGGCAATCCGCTTTGGAGCGACCTCTATCCGCTTTTGGCGCCATGAATCTCGCTGTCATTCCGGGACATGCCGCAGGCCTGAGCCCGGAACCCAGAACCGATGCGGGAGATCATTGCGCTGGTCGGATCGATCCGCTTCATCCTTGGACGACATCGGTTCTGGGTTCCGGGTTCTTCGCTGCGCGAAGCCCCGGAATGACAAGGGGTGAAGCGTGATCATCCACACCCCCACCACCGAGGCGCAGGCCTGCGCCGTCGTGAAATCGGTTGTCGACAGCGCCGTGCCGCTCACCCTGCGCGGCGGCGGCACGCGTTCCGGGCTCGGCCGCCCGGCCCAGGCCGCGAGCACGCTCTCCAGCGCCGGTCTCACCGGCATCACTCTCTATGAGCCGGCGGAGATGGTCATCGCCGCCCGCGCCGGGACGCCGCTCGCGCTGGTGCAGGAAACCCTCGCCGAGCGCGGCCAGATGCTGCCCTTCGAGCCGATGGACCATCGAGCCCTCTATGGCAGCGAGGGCGAGCCGACGATCGGCGCCGTTGCCGCCTGCAACATCTCGGGCCCGCGCCGGATCAATGCCGGCGCCGCGCGCGATTCCCTGATTGGCGTCCGGCTGGTCAACGGCCGCGGCGAGATGATCAAGTCCGGCGGGCGGGTGATGAAGAACGTCACCGGTCTCGACCTCGTGAAGCTGCTGAGCGGCAGCCACGGCACGCTCGGCTTCCTCACCGAAGTCACCTTCCGCGTGCTGCCGCGGCCGGAGCGCATCGCGACGCTGCAATGGCGCGGCCTCTCCGACGAAGTGGGAGTTGCGCTGCTGGCGAAAGCGCTGGGCTCGCCCTTCGAGCCGATGGCGGCGGCGCATCTCCCGGCCCGGATCGCGGGCGAGGAGGCGCTGACCCTGCTTCGTCTGGAGAATTTTTCGGACTCGATCGATTACCGTGCCGCGGAACTCGCGCTGCTGCTCGGCGACTATGGCACGCCCGATCTGCTGGAAGGAACGGCCCCGGCCGAACTCTGGGTCGATATCCGCGACGCGGCCTTCTTCGCCGGCAGCGATGAGGCGGTCTGGCGGCTCTCGCTCGCCCCCACCAGCGGCCCGGAGGCCGCCGCTGCGATCACGCAGATGATCCCGGCTGCACGCTGCTTCTACGACTGGGGCGGCGGACTGGTCTGGCTCGCGGTTCCCGCCTATGGCGATGCCGCCGCCGCTGTGATCCGCACCGCGCTGAAGCCCCTCGGCGGCCATGCCACGCTGGTCCGGGCGCCCGACGCGATCCGCGCCGGCGTCGACGTGTTCCAGCCGCTGGCCGAGCCGCTGATGCGGGTCACAGCCGGAATCAAGCAAAGTTTCGATCCCGCCGGCATCTTCGAGCCCGGCCGGATCTATGCGGGGATCTGATGACGCTCGCCGATACGCTTTCCGCCGAAACCGGCGATCGCCGCGCAAGCTGGGCGCCTAACCGCCTGGGCCCCGTAGCGCTCGTTCTGGTCGCCGCGCTGCTGATCGTCGGCGTCGCCGCGATCCTGCTCTGGATGGGCCGCGAGCCGATCTGCAAATGCGGGACGATCAAGCTCTGGCAGGGCACGGTGATGTCCTCCGAGAACTCCCAGCATATCGCCGACTGGTACAGCTTCTCGCATATCATCCACGGCTTCCTGTTCTGCGGCCTGTTCTGGCTGATCCGCCGTTTCACCGGCCTGCCGATCTCATTCGGCCTCGCGCTTCTCCTTGCCATCATGATCGAGGGCGCCTGGGAGATCACCGAGAACTCGCCGACCGTGATCGAGCATTACCGCTCCGCGACCATCTCGCTCGACTATTACGGCGACAGCGTCCTGAACTCGGTCTGCGACATCCTCTCAATGGTTCTTGGCTTCCTGATCGCCCGCTTCGCGCCTGTCTGGCTGACGGTGACCAGCGCATTGGCGATGGAGCTGATCGTCGGCTGGCTGATCCGCGACAACCTCACCCTCAACGTCATCATGCTGCTCTGGCCGATGGACTGGATCAAAGCCTGGCAGGGCGGGGCCTGAACGATGCAGACCAACTTCACCCCCGAGCGCCTCGCCTCCGATCCGCGCATGCCGGCCTCGGAGAAGATCCTGCGCACCTGCGTGCATTGCGGCTTCTGCACCGCGACCTGCCCGACCTATTTGCTGCTCGGCGACGAACTCGATTCCCCGCGCGGGCGTATCTACCTGATCAAGGACATGCTGGAGAACGGCAAGCCGGCCACACCGGAGGTCGTGAGCCATATCGACCGCTGCCTCTCCTGCCTCTCCTGCATGTCGACCTGCCCGTCCGGCGTGAACTACATGCACCTCGTCGACCACGCCCGCGCGCATATCGAGGAGACCTACACCCGCTCCTGGCATGACCGTTTGCTGCGCAAGGTGCTGGCGGCGATCCTGCCTTATCCAGGCCGCTTCCGCGCGGCGATGCTGATGGCGCTGGTCGCCAAGCCGCTGGCGCCCGTTCTCGGCGTCATCCCTGCAATCGGCTCGCGCCTGAAGGCGATGCTGGCGCTGGCCCCCGCACGCCTGCCGACCCGTTCCGCCATGGAGGGCCCGCAGAACTTTCCGCCGCCGGCCGAGCGCAAGCGCCGCGTCGCCTTGCTTTCCGGTTGCGCCCAGCCGGTGCTCGATCCCGCGATCAACGAGGCTACGATCCGCCTGCTCAACCGGCATGGCGTCGAGGTCGTACTGCCGAAGGGGGAGGGCTGCTGCGGCGCGCTGGTCCACCATATGGGGCAGGAGCACGATGCGCTCGCCTTCGCCCGCGCCAATATCGACGCCTGGATGGCGGAGATCGACGGCGAGGGGCTCGACGCCATCCTGATCACGGCCTCCGGCTGCGGCACGACGATCAAGGATTACGGCTTCATGTTCCGCAACGAGCCTGCCTATGCCGAGAAGGCGGCGAAGATCTCCGCGCTGGCCAAGGATGTGACCGAGTTCCTGGAAACGCTGGAGCTCGCTCCGGTGCGCGATGTCGCGATGCCGATCGCCTATCACTCGGCCTGCTCGATGCAGCATGGCCAGCAGCTCAAGGACGGGCCGAAGCGGCTGTTGTCGGGGGCCGGCTTCAAGGTCAAGGAGGTGCCGGAGGGCCATATCTGCTGCGGCTCGGCCGGCGTCTACAACATCCTCCAGCCGGAGATCGCGGGGAAGCTGCGCGAGCGCAAGATCGGCAATATCGAGCGGACCAAACCGATGCTGGTCGCGACCGGCAATATCGGCTGCATGACCCAGCTCGCGAAGGGCTTTGCGGATAAGGGCTCAGGCGTGCCGGTGGTGCACACCGCTGAGCTGCTCGACTGGGCGACCGGCGGCCCGCTGCCCGAGAAGCTCGCGCGGGCGGGGATCGAGGATCGGCCGCTGCGGGAGATTAGGCTGGCGGCGGCGGAGTAGCTAGAAGGCGCGTCATGCTCGGGCTTGACCCGAGCATCTCTTTCTCCGGCGGTGTCATTCCGGGCGACCGAAGGGAGACCCGGAATCCATCGTAGTCCGCGGCGCCTTCCGATGGATTCCGGATCGGCGCCGCTTCGCGCCTTGTCCGGAATGACGAGCCTTCTTGTCATGAGATTCTCGGGTCTGCGCTTCGCTCCGCCCCAGAATGACGCTCCGCGACTTGCTCCCTGCGTCGCGGCGGTCTAACCCGCCTCGTACGTTTTGTACCGCACGCCCCAATCCGAGTTCGCCCCATGTCCGCCGACAAATCCGCCCCTGCCAAGCTGAAGGCCCGCCAGCCGCGCGGCTTCGTCGATCGCGGCCCGGCCGATGTCGCTGCGACCGAACGCATGCTCTCCGTCATCCGCGAGAGCTTCTCGGTCTATGGCTTCGATCCCGTCGAGACACCCTTCGTCGAGTACACCGATGCGCTCGGCAAGTTCCTGCCGGATCAGGACCGGCCGAACGAGGGCGTCTTCTCCTTCCAGGACGATGACGAGCAGTGGCTCTCGCTGCGCTACGACCTGACGGCGCCGCTCGCCCGCTATGTCGCCGAGAATTTCGACGCGCTGCCGAAGCCCTATCGCAGCTATCGCGTCGGCTACGTCTTCCGCAACGAGAAGCCGGGGCCGGGCCGCTTTCGCCAGTTCATGCAGTTCGACGCCGATATCGTGGGTTCGGGCACCGTCGCGGGCGATGCCGAGATCTGCATGCTCGCCGCCGACACGATGGAAAAGCTCGGCATCAAGCGCGGCGACTATGTCGTGAAGGTCAATAATCGCAAGGTGCTCGACGGCGTGATGGAGGCCATTGGCCTCGGCGGCGAGGAGAATGCCGGGCGCCGGCTGACCGTGCTGCGGGCTATCGACAAGCTGGACAAGTTCGGGCCGGAGGGCGTGCGGCTGCTCCTCGGCGAGGGCCGTAAAGATGAGAGCGGGGACTTTACGAAGGGGGCGGGGCTGAGTGAAGAACAGGCCAACCGCATTCTTCTTCTTACTGGCCAAGTAGCCTTCCGCGAAAGCAATCCTGAACTCATCGAGGCTTCTCGTCGTCGCGAGGAACCTGCTCCGGCAGGAGATCCGCCTAGCGAAGAAACATGGCCGTCCGACGACATGACGCTTTCGTTTGCTCGGGACGCGGTGACCGGCTCGGAGCGCGGTCTAGAAGGGGTTGAAGAGCTTCGTCAGATCGCGGAACTGCTCCGAGCAGCAGATTATGGTCCGGGCCGCATCCGCATCGACCCCTCCGTCGTCCGCGGCCTCGAATACTACACCGGCCCGGTCTACGAGGTGGAGCTGACCTTCCCTGTCACGAACGACGACGGGCAGGTCGTGCGCTTCGGCTCGGTCGCGGGCGGCGGGCGTTATGACGGCCTCGTCGGCCGCTTCCGGCCCGAGCCGGTGCCGGCGACCGGTTTCTCGATCGGCGTTTCCCGTCTTTTCTCGGCGCTGAAGGCGGTCAAGTCGCCGATCGTCGATAGCCGGAACGAATTGCCGCTTGTCGTCGTCACCGCGATGGACAACAAGTCGCCGGAATTCATGCCGGGCTATCAGGCGATGGTCTCGGCGCTGCGGCAGGCCAAGGATGCGGACGGCAAGCCGCTGCTGCGCGCCGATCTCTATCTGGGTAGCTCCGGCTTCAACGCGCAGATGAAATATGCCGACCGGCGCGGCGCGGTCTGCGCGGTCATTCAGGGTTCGTCGGAGCGCGAGGCCGGCACGGTCGTCATCAAGGACCTGATCCTCGGGGCCGAGCTCGCCGCCGCCAGCCGCGACGTCAAGGATTCCGCCGAGCACAAGGCCAAGCAGGCCGAAGCCCAGTTCGCCGTGCCGGTCGCCGAGCTGGTCGAGGGCGTGAAGCGGGTGCTGGCGCGACATTCTTAAACACGGCCGTCATGCTCGCCCTTGGGGCGAGCATCCACGTCTTGAGTGCAGCTTCAGTCGGGCGAAGACGTGGATGGTCGGGACGAGCCCGACCATGACGAAGGCGGCTCCCTTCGATTCCCGTTCACCCATTTCCCTCAAATCCCTCGAAAATGCGTCGCATCGCTGCTAGGACGGCGCTCGCAACAGGACAGGACGAGCCGTGCCCGCAAGCCGCGCCAGCATCGAGACCGTGATCGCGCTCTTCGCCGGCGAGGGTTATGCCCATGCCGAGCCGGCGATCCTGCAGCCGGCCGATGTCTTCCTCGATCTCTCGGGCGAAGATATCCGCCGCCGCATCTTCATGACGCAGGATGCCGATGGCCGCGACTGGTGCCTGCGCCCGGAATACACCATCCCCGTCGCGCTCGATCACATCGCCTCGGGCAGGACCGAGCCGGCGGCCTATGCTTATGCCGGCCCGGTCTTCCGCATGCGCTCTGGAGAGCCCGGCGAGTTCCTGCAGGCAGGGCTTGAATCCTTCGGTCGCGACGACTTCACCGCCACTGACGCCGAGATTATGGCGCTGGCCATCGATGCGACGGCCATGCTCGGCCTTGCCGAACCCCGCATCGTCATGGGCGATGTCGCCGTGCTCGGCGCGCTGCTCGACGGACTGAACGTCCCGCAGGGCGCCCGCCGCCGGCTGGTCCGCGCGGTGGTGCAGGGCAAGGGTGCGGACGCTGTCGATGCGCTCGATCCGCCCGCTGCCGAGGGCGAGGCCGCCTATGCCGGCCTGCTCAAGGCGCTTGAAGGGCAGGACCCCAAGGCCGCCCGCGCCTTCGTCGAGGACGTGCTCTCGATCGCCGGCATCTCGACCGTCGGCGGGCGCTCCGCCGCCGATATCGCCGAACGCTTCCTGGCGCGCGCCGCCGAGCGCGAGAACCCGGTCAATGGCGACGTCAAGGCGCTGCTGGCGCAGGTGCTCGCCGTCTCCGGCGATCCCGATGCCGCTTCGGCCTCGCTGCGTGCGCTCGCCGATCAGGCCTCGCTCGATATCGGCCGCCAGCTCGACGCTTTCGACGAGCGCACCGGCTTCCTTGCCGCGCGCGGCGTCGATATCGGCGCTATCCGCTTCTCGGCCGGCTTCGCCCGCAATCTCGACTACTATACCGGCTTCATCTTCGAGCTTCACGACACCGCCCGGGGCGACGGCAAGCCCGTGGCCGGCGGGGGCCGCTATGACAACGTCCTCGGGCGTCTCGGCGCGAGCCGGCCGATCCCGGCTGTGGGCGCCTCGCTCTGGCTCGACCGCCTGACGGGAGACGCCGCATGAGCCAACTGCCGGATAACGACGCCCCGCTCGTCCTCGCCGTGCCCTCCAAGGGGCGCCTGCAGGAGAACGCCACGGCCTTCTTCGGACGCGCCGGCCTGAAATTCGTCAAGTCGCGCGGCGAGCGCGACTATCGCGGCGCCATCGCGGGCGTCGACGGGGCCGAGGTCGCCTTCCTCTCGGCCTCCGAGATCGTCGCGCAGCTCTCCTCCGGCGCCGCCCATATCGGCATCACCGGCGAGGACCTCGTCCGCGAGCAGCTTTCCGATGCCGATGCCGCGGTCGAGATGCTGACCCCGCTCGGCTTCGGCCAGGCCAATGTCGTCGTCGCCGTGCCGCAGGCCTGGATCGACGTGCGCAACATGGCCGATCTCGACGACGTCGCCTCCGCCATGCGCGCCCGCCACGGCAAGAAGCTGCGCGTCGCCACCAAATACGTGAACCTGACCCGCCGCTTCTTCGCGCAACACGGCCTCGCCGATTACCGCATCGTCGAAAGCCTCGGCGCGACCGAGGGCGCGCCGGCTGCCGGCACGGCCGAGATCGTGGTCGACATCACCACGACCGGCGCGACGCTCTCCGCCAATGCGCTCAAGGTGCTCGACGATGGCGTGATGCTGGCCTCCGAGGCCAATCTCGTCGCCTCGATGCAGGCGCCCTGGGGTGCGCGGGCGAAGGCCGCGGCCAAGACCATCCTGTCGCGCATCGCGGCGGAGGAGGAGGGGCGCACGCTCCGCGAGGTCCGTGCCCGGATCGATCTCGCTGCGGATGCGCTGGCCACGCTGGAGGCGCGCTTCGGCGCCCGCCTGCCGTTCGGCGCGCCGGCGGCCGGCACGCCATTGACGCTGCATTGCCCCGACAAGGTGGTCTTCGCGCTGGTCGAGCATCTCGACGGGCTCGGCGCCGACGATGTCACGGTCAGCGCCCCGACCTATGTCTTCCGCCGTGCCAACCGGCTGCTGGAGCGGCTGAACGCCCGCATCTGATGCTGCATGGCAGCAACGGAATGACGGGATCGCGCAAGGTTCAGCCTTGATCCTGAACGAATTGGATTCTAGGCGTTAACCGGTTTGGCAGCCCGGCGCGCTGCCGTGCGAGTGAATGCAGGTAAGACGATCATGATCCGACGCCTTGGCCTTGCGGCCGTTCTTGCGAGCTTGATGGTGCCGATGCTGGTTCCGGGCGAAGCCGCTGCTCAGCGTCGCGGCGGCAAGGAAGGCCAGCCGACGCGCGAACAGATGGAGGCGATGGGCACGCCGATCTCGCAGCAGGAGAAGACCTTCCCGCTTGGTGCGAGCTGGAGCGTCGTGGCGCTGAACGGCAAGCCCGTCCAGGACCGTCGCGCGACCCTCCTCGTCGACATGAACCTACGCGGCACCGGCTTCGGCGGCTGCAACACCTTCTCGGCCGCCGCCTACCCGCTGCGCCAGCAAGGCTTCGCGGTCGGACCGATCGCGCTGACCAAGCGCACCTGCGACAAGGGCATGCTCGACTTCGAGAAGGCGTTCCTGCTGGCGCTGCGCGCGACCAACAAGTGGGACCTCGTCGAGGGCCGCCTCGTTCTGAAGGGCGGCGCCGGCGAAGTGACGCTCAGCCGCTCGCTCTGACGGGCTGCCTGCGCTTCCCGCAGATCGCATAAAGCCGGATCGAGTAAAAAAGGGTCGCGCGAGCGACCCTTTTGTTGTGGCGAATGATGTTCGCCATGCCTCCGTGATGCTGGGCAGCCTCAGGCAGCCGGCGCTTTCGCGGTCGGAGTCGGCGTGAAGGTGCCGTCCGCATTCGGCTCCATCGTCACGATGGAATCGTGCATGGCGCGCAGGGTCGCGCGATGGCCGATCGAGACGATGCGGGTCAGCGGCAATTCGCGATCGATCGTCCCGTAGATTTCGCCTTCCAGCTTCTCGTCGAGCGAGGCGGTCGCCTCGTCCAGGAAGAGCCAGTCCGGCTTGCTCAGGAGTGCGCGCGCGACGGCCAGCCGCTGCTGCTCGCCGCCCGAGAGACGCTGTCCCCACAGGTCGACCTCGTCGAGCCTGTCCGCGAGATGGCCGAGCTTGACCTTCTCCATCGCGGCGCGCGTGGCGGCGTCGTCATAGGCGCCTTCCTCGGCCGGATAGGCGAGCGCCGCCCTGAGAGAGCCCTGAGGCAGGTAGGGGCGCTGCGGCAGCAGCATGATCCGCGCCTCCGCGGGAATGCCGACCTTGCCGTCGCCGAAGGGCCAGATGCCGGCGATGGCGCGGAACAGGGTCGACTTGCCCGAGCCCGAGGGGCCGATGACCAGCGTCGAGCGGGCGGTGCCGAGATCGAGCGCGCCGAGCTTTACGATCGCCTTGCCGTTCGGCAGCAGCAGCGTGGCGTCGCGGATATGCAGGCTCTCGTCGCGCGAGGTCTCGCGGCCGAGTGCCTCCTCGCTGATCGAGCCATGCTGCGCCTCGGCGATCGCTCCCTCGAAGGTCGTCAGACGGCTGATCGCGGCAAGATACTGGGCGATCGAGGAGTAGCTGTTGACGATGAAGGACAGCGCCGTCTGCACGCGGTCGAAGGCGCCCGAGACCTGCTGCAGGATGCCGAGCGTGATGGTACCCGCGAAGAAATACGGTGCCAGGATGATGGTCGGGACGACGACGCTCGCCTGGTTGTAGGAAAAGGTGAAGGCGGTGAGCTTCAGCCGGCGCCAGACCAGCCGGTAGAAGTTCTCGACGATGTCGCGGAAGCGCTGGGCGAGATGGCTGCGCTCGGTCGGCTCGCCCACCATCAGCGCGATCTGCTCGGAATATTCGCGCAGGCGGGCCAGGGAGAAGCGGAAATTCGCCTCCCGCTTCTCCTGTTCGAATTCGAGGCGGATCAGGGGGCGGCCGATGATATGCGTCAGCCAGGTCGCCGCTGCCGCGTAGAAGAACGCCACCCAGAAGATGTAGCCGGGCACGGCGAAGGAGGTGCCCGGGAAGGTGAAGGCGACGGGGAGGTTCCACAGGATGATCGAGAACGAGACCAGCGTGGAGACCTGCGAGAGCAGGGGCAGCGCGAAGTTATAGGTCGAGTTGACGAAGGAGCGCGTGTCTTCGGCGATACGCTGGTCGGGGTTGTCGACGCTGCCGGCCAGCGCGATCCGGTAATGCGTCGCATGGTCGAGCCAGCGCTGCGTATATTCGTTCGCCATGAACTGCCGCCAGCGGATCAGGATCGTGTAGTTGGCGAACAGTTCGACCAGGTTGGAGGCGACCCAGATCGTCGCCCACGGCACGAAGACCCAGAAGATCTGGTACCAGAAGCTCGGCGCATCCTTGTTCTGCAGCGCATCGAACATGTCGCGGCTGAAGAACGAGATCCTGAGCGAGATGCCGACCTGAAGCTGGTTGATCACGATCAGGAAGACGAAGAGCGAAACCGCCAGCACGCCGAGCCGGATCTTGAACGGACCGATCGGCCAGAGATTGGCGGTCGTGACCTCGTTGGACTCGAAATACGGCGAGGCGAGCCGGGCGATCTTCGCGATCACCGGCACGAAGGAGATCGCGTAGATCAGGATCGCGAAGACGCCGACCGTCGTCGGCAGGCTGGTCGGCACGGGCGGAATGCCGAGAGCCGCAGGCCACCAGCCGATCAGGGCTGTGATCGCGGCGGCGCCGAACAGCAGGTATTCGATCGCGAAGACGCCGGAGAATATCCGCAGGAAGAAGGGCAGGGCCGGCGAGCGGAAGGTCACCACCGCCAGCAGCAGGCCGATGACCCCCATGCCGATCACGCTGGCCGATCCGGCCTGCTGGCCGAAGACCAGCGTGGCAGCCGCCAGCACGGCGACGAGAATGCTCAACAGGCGCATAGGCGGGAATCCTGGCGGAAGACGATGAGAGCCACGATTCGGACCATGTCGCAGCGCGAACGCCCTTTCAATGGCGCCGCGCCCGGATGAGCAAATGTCATCTGGCGGAGAGGTGGCGGGCAACGCTCCATCTCTTCGGAATTCGCGCGTCATTCCGGACAAGCCGCAAAGCGGCGCCGATCCGGAATCTATCGTAGAGCTCGGCGCCCTGCGATGGATCCCGGGTCAAGCCCGGGATGACGATGTCGGTCCGTGAAGATCGAAGCTCTCACCGGAATCGAAACGCCCCGAGCGAGCGGGGCTCGTCCGGGGCGCGAAGCTGGCGGGGACAGGCGGGTGGACCGCCGGTCGACTACTGTGCGGCGACGATCTTGCCGGCGTCCCACCTGTACATCGAGAAGCTCGGCGAGCTCAGGTCGCCGGTCTTGCCATAGGTCAGCGTGCCGATCGCAGTCTTGACCGGCATGCCCGACTGAAGCGCTTTCGCGGCGCCGTTCGCATCGCCCGGCTTGCCGGCCTTCTCGATCGCGGCCTTGAGCACCTCGACGGCGGCATAGGCGTTGAGCGTGAAGGCTTCCGGCGGGATGCCCTTGTCCTTCAGCGCCGCGACGGCCTGGGCCGAGTCGGGGTTCTTTAGCGCGTCGGTCGCGTTGGTGAAGAGCGTACCGGTGGCGTGGTCGCCGCCGATAGCCGCGTATTCGGTATTGGACAGGCCCTCGCCGCCGATGATCGTCGCCTTGAGCCCGGCATCGGCGAGCTGGCGCGCGAGCAGGCCGCCCTCGGGATGGTAGCCGCCGAAATAGATCACCTCGACATTAGCGGCCTTCAGGCGCGTCACCACGGCCGAGAGGTCCTTGTCGCCGGGATTGACGGTCAGCGCCGCGACTTCCTTGAGCCCGCCGGCATTGATGCCCTTCTGGAAGGCATCGGCCAGGCCCTTGCCGTAGGTGCCCTTGTCGTGGACGATCGCGATCTTCTTATCCTTCAGGTTCTTCAGGACATAAGAAGCGGCGATATCCGCCTGCTGGTCGTCGCGGCCGCAGGTGCGGAAGACGTTGGTCAAGCCGCGCGTCGTCAGCGCCGGCGAGGTCGCGGTCGGCGTCACCATCAGCACGCCGCTCTCCGAGAACACGTCCGAGACCGCCATGGCGACGCCGGAAGTCACCGGCCCCACGACGAACTTGACCCTCTCGCCGACCAGGAGGTTGGCCGAGGATACGCCCTGCTTGGGGTCGCCGGCATCGTCGGCAAGCTTCAGCACGAGCTTCTCGCCGAGCACGCCGCCCGCCTTGTTGATGGCCTCGACCGCGGTCTGGGCGCCGTTCTTGACCTGGTCGCCATAGGCCGCGACAGGGCCGGTCAGCGGTACGACGAGGCCGATGGTGATGTCGGCCTGCGCGACCTGCGAGGCGAGCAGCGTGGCGGCGAAAGCGACGCCTGTGAGGAATGCGGAGGTTTTCATGGGCCTCTCCCGATGATTGCCGATCGGCGCGCCAGAAATCGGCGCGCTTGCCGTTTTTATAGGCGAAGAGACATGGCGGCGGCATGGCGGAGGCGGCCGAACGGTGCGCCGTGAACGCATGGCGCGATCATCCCGTCGGAGGCGCCGCGCTGGCGGCCGAAACGAAAAAGGCCCGGCTTGCGCCGGGCCTTCCTGTCTTTTCGCTGGGAGCGATGGATCAGAAGCCCATGCCGCCACCGAAACCGGGCTTGCCCGGTTTCGGCATTCAGACGTTTTGGGCGTCTGGACTTCCTCAGAAGTCCATGCCGCCCATGCCGCCGCCGCCCATCGGGGGCATCGGGGCGTCCTTCTTCGGCAGGTCGGCGACCATCGCCTCGGTGGTGATCAGCAGGCCCGCGATCGAAGCCGCGTCCTGGATCGCCGTGCGGACGACCTTGGTCGGGTCGATGATGCCGGCCTTGACCAGATCGCCGTACTCGCCGGTCTGGGCGTTGTAGCCGTAGGTGTAGTCCTTCGACTCGAGCAGCTTGCCGATCACGACCGCGCCGTCATCGCCGGCGTTGTCGACGATCTGACGGGCCGGAGCCATGATCGCCTTGCGGACGATCTCGACGCCGGTCTTCTGGTCGTCGTTCTGGGTCTTGATCGACTTGACGGCCTGGAGCGAACGCAGCAGGGCGACGCCGCCGCCCGGCAGGATGCCTTCTTCCACCGCAGCGCGGGTGGCGTTCAGGGCATCGTCGACGCGGTCCTTCTTCTCCTTGACCTCGACCTCGGTCGCGCCGCCGACGCGGATGACCGCGACGCCGCCGGCGAGCTTGGCCAGACGCTCCTGGAGCTTCTCACGGTCGTAGTCCGAGGAGGTCTCCTCGATCTGGGCCTTGATCTGGCCGACGCGAGCCTCGATGTCCTTCTTCTTGCCGGCGCCGTCGATGATCGTGGTGTTCTCCTTCTCGATGCGCACGCGCTTGGCGCGGCCGAGCATGTTGAGCGTCACGGTCTCGAGCTTGATGCCGAGGTCTTCCGAGATCATCTGGCCGGCGGTCAGGATCGAGATGTCCTCGAGCATGGCCTTGCGGCGATCACCGAAGCCCGGAGCCTTGACGGCCGCGACCTTCAGGCCGCCACGGAGCTTGTTGACGACGAGCGTGGCCAGAGCCTCGCCCTCGACGTCCTCGGCGATGATGAGGAGCGGCTTGCCGGTCTGCACGACGGCCTCGAGGATCGGCAGCATCGCCTGGAGCGACGAGAGCTTCTTCTCGAAGACGAGGATGTAGGGGTCGTCGAGCTCGGCGACCATCTTCTCGGAGTTGGTGATGAAGTACGGCGAGAGGTAGCCGCGGTCGAACTGCATGCCCTCGACGACGTCGAGCTCGGTCTCGGCGGTCTTGGCTTCCTCGACGGTTATGACACCCTCGTTGCCGACCTTCTGCATGGCCTTCGAGATCATCTCGCCGACCGACGAGTCGCCGTTGGCCGAGATGGTGCCGACCTGCGCGACTTCCGCGTTCGAGGTGACCTTCTTCGAGTTCTTCTTGAGGTCCGAAACGATCGCCTCGACGGCGAGGTCGATGCCGCGCTTCAGGTCCATCGGGTTCATGCCGGCCGCAACCGACTTGGCGCCTTCACGGACGATCGCCTGGGCGAGGACGGTGGCGGTGGTGGTGCCGTCGCCGGCATGGTCGTTCTGGCGCGAAGCGACTTCGCGGACCATCTGGGCGCCCATGTTCTCGAACTTGTCGGAAAGCTCGATCTCCTTGGCGACGGTGACGCCGTCCTTGGTGATGCGCGGAGCGCCGAACGACTTCTCGATCACGACGTTGCGGCCCTTCGGACCCAGCGTGACCTTCACGGCATTGGCGAGGATATCCACGCCGCGCAGCATCTTGTCGCGGGCTTCCGTGCCGAATTTGACGTCTTTGGCAGCCATGAGAGCTACTCCTTGGACTGAAATTGAATGGTTGAGAAAGCGGTCAGGCGGCTATCAGCCGACGACGCCCATGATGTCGGATTCCTTCATGATCAGGAGGTCCTGACCATCGATCTTGACCTCGGTGCCCGACCACTTGCCGAACAGGACGCGGTCGCCCTTCTTGACGTCGAGGGCAACGAGCTTGCCGGCCTCGTCACGCGCGCCGGAACCGACGGCGATGACCTCGCCCTCCTGGGGCTTTTCCTTGGCGGTCTCGGGGATGATGATGCCGCCCTTGGTCTTCTCTTCGCTGTCAAGGCGGCGGACCACGACGCGGTCATGCAACGGACGGAACTTCATGGTTCTGTCTTCCTCTCGATCTTATTCGGTTCGGGCGCCGCTGAAGGGCACCCGGGGGATGCTGTTAGCAGTCGCCAGGCGAGAGTGCTAACAGATGCAGCCGGAGATAGGCGCGGGGGTCCGGAGAGTCAAGGAAGCACCCCGCGATAAAGTGAACGTCGGCGGATGCGGTGTCGCAGGTCGCTTCAGGCCTGCTGGCAGCAGCGCTTGAACACGCTAACATGGCGGAATGACGACGCCCGCGCCCGACCCCCGTCTCGACGCCATCGCCCGCTCCTGCGTCGCGCTGCATGTGCGCATGACCGCGCGGGCCGTGACGCGGGCCTATGACGAGGCGATGCGCCCGAGCGGCCTCAAGATCACCCAGTTCGTGCTGCTCTCGGCGCTCTCGACCGGGCAGTGGAAATCGGTCACGGAACTGGCCGAACGCTTCGCGCTGGAGCGGACGTCGCTGACGCGCAATCTCCAGCTTCTGGCGGCCGAGGGCATGGTCGAGCCGGTGGAATGCCGGGGCCGGGCCTCGGTCTATGCGGTGACCGAGAAGGGCCGGGCCGCGATCGAGGCCGCGATTCCGTACTGGCGCGCGGCGCAGGACAAGATCGAGGGCGGCTTCGGCGAGGAGCGCTGGCGCGAGACCCGCGACGGCCTCAAGGCGTTGCGCCGGGCCGCGCGCGGCGAGCGCTGAAGCCGTGCCCGCTGGTTGACCATAGCCCGACCCTGTCTCTATCGTGCAGATACACGAATGGAGATCGGCATGAAGCGCGCGGTTGGGGTGGTGTCTCGCGAGGAACTTGTCGCGGGCGATGGCTTGAGCTTCCTGCGCGGGATCATCGCCGGCACGAATCCGGCGCCGCCCTTCGCGGACGCCATGGATTTCGAACTGGTGGAAGCTGACGAGGGCCGGGTTGTCTTCGTCGGCCAACCCTCGCCGCGCTTCTTCAATCCGCTCGGCACGATCCATGGCGGCTGGACCGCGACGATCCTCGATTCCGCCATGGCCTGCGCTGCGCACGCCACGCTGAAGCCGGGCGAGGGCTACACGACGCTGGAGATGAAGCTGAACTATGTCCGGCCGGTCATGCCGGATAGCGGGCCGGTGCGCTGCGAGGGCAAGCTGATCCATCGCGGCAGCTCGGTCATCACGACGGAAGGCAAGCTGGTCGACGCGCGCGGCAAGCTGCTCGCGCACGGCACCGAGACCTGCCTAGTCTTTCCGGCGAAGCCTAGAGCTTGATCTGAGCCGGTTGAATCAAGCTGGCCGCGCTGGCCTCTAAGTTACTGCAGGAAAAAGAATTTGCTAACGCCGGCTGACGGCGACGGCCCCTGCCACGATCAGCAGCGCGCCGAGATAGGTCGTATAGAGCGGCACCTCGTCGAAAAGGAAGAAGCCGAGCAGGCTCGCCCAGACCAGCGCCGTGTATTCGATCGGCGCAAGGCGCGAGGCGGCGGCCCGGGCATAGCCCGAGGTCAGGGTGAGATGCCCGGCCACGCCGAGCGCACCCGCCAAGAGATAGATGGCGAGATCGCCGAGGCTCATCGGCACGAAGGCGTACCAGGCCGGCACGGCAAGACAGAGCGCCGGCCCGACAGTCTGGAAGGCGACGATGACGGTCGGGTGCTCCCTGACCGCGATGCGCCGGAGCATGATCAGGTTGAAGGCGTAGCTGACCGCCGAGAACAGCGCTGCCGCGACGCCGAGCCCGGCGCCGCTGACATGGCCCTGCAGCCGCGGCCAGACCATCACCAGCATGCCGGCGAGCCCGAAGCCGAGCGCTTGCAGGATCCGCTTGTCGATCTTCTCCTTGAGCAGCAAGCCGCCGAGCAAGGCGACGAAGACCGGTGCGAGGAAGGAAAGCGTCAGCGCTTCCGCCAGCGGCAGCACCGAGATCGAGTAGAAGAAGCTGCCGGCGGTCAGCACGACGAGCGGTACGCGCGCGGTATTGCCGATCAGGCTCTCCCGCGTCGGCCGGGCCGGGCGCGCGATCGCCAGCACCGCAAGCGCGCAAAGCCCGCCCATCGCGAAGCGCATGAACAGCGCGACGATGAAGGGATGGTGGTGCATCTGGCCCTTGACCACCGCGTCCATGACGGTGAGCAGGGCGATACCGAACGCGGCCCGGAACGCGACGGCCGCGTTCATGACTTGCGATGCAGTGGCTTGCGGAAATGGTATTCCCAGCTTTCCGAGACGTCGCCGAGGTAGCGTTCGCCCGGCCAGCGCGCGAAGCCGAGCTTCTCGTAGAAGCGATGGCCGCGCGTGAAGCGCGTATCCGACCAGAGCGTCATCTCGGCGAAGCCGCCCTGTTCCGCGAAGTCGATCGCCCTCGCGAAGAGGGCTTGCGCCAGCCCGGCACCTCGGAAGGCGGGGTCGACATAGACCTTGGCGAGTTCCACGGCGTTCTGCCCGGGTACCGGCAGGACGCCGAGCGAGCCGGCGATGCGGCCGTTCTCCCCGTCCGCGATCCAGAGCACGCCGCCCTTGGCCGCGAAATAGGATGCCGGCCGGCGCAGTTCCGGCAGTTCCTCCTCGACGAAGACGCAGCCCGGATACTCGGCGAAGCTCGCCGCGATGAGGGCGGAGAGCGGGCCGGAATCGTCGTCGCGGGCAAGGCGGATAGGCGAGGTCATGATGTTGGCCTTAGGATCAAATCCTGCCGTCGGGAAGATGCGGGAACGGCGCCGGGCAATGCCGTGGCGGCAGAGCGGCCCCAGGGTGCTCTTTCAACATCCCCTTGGAAAACATGCCCCACGCGGCTACGCCCAAGCCGGATGGCGGCGCGCCCGGTTGAGTCGCGCGCAAGGTGGAGATCGGGACGAAGTGGGCAGGGCACGATGACCGTTCTTCTGCCTTTCATCGTCAATGCCGGGCTGAATTTCGTCCTCGGATTGCTCGTCGCGCTCTTCCTTGGCCCTGAGGCCTTCGGGCTCTACGCCATCGGCGCCGCGACCATCGTGCTCATCAACACGGCGCTGCTCGACTGGCTGAAGCTCTCCGTCGTCCGCTTCTATTCCCTGCAAAGCCGCGAGAGCGACCCCGGCATCCGGGCGACGCTCGACCTGCTTTTCGCCGGCGTCAGCCTGTCGCTTTGCGCGCTTCTCGCGGCGGAGCTGCTCGCCGGGATCGACGCCGGGCTGCCGGCGGCGCTGTTGATGGTATCGGTCGCGGGTGGCATCGCCGCCGGCTGGTTCGACTATCATGCGGCCATCGCTCGCGCCCGCTTCCTCGATGCGGCTTATGCCCGGCTCGTGCTGGTCAGGAGCGTGGCGGCTCTGTTGCTCATGGTCGGCGGAGCCTGGTGGTTCCATGATCCGGTTATCGTCCTGCTCGGCGGCGTGGTGAGTGCGGTCACTGCCGTTCTGGCCACTCGCGCGCGTTTGGCCGATGCCAAGCCGGCATCCGGCGCCTTGCGCACCGACCTGATGCGCAGTTTCGCGCGCTATGCCCTGCCGCTGGTCGCGGGCAACGCGGTCTATGCCGCGATCCCGCTTCTGAACCGCGCGATCCTGGCCGAGAGCCATGGCTTGGCCGAGGCCGGCTATTTCTCGCTGGCCTCCGATATCGGCTTGCGGCTCTTTCCGGTGCTGGCTTCGATGCTCGAGATCGTGCTGCTGCGCGAGGTCATCCGCCTCGACGAGACGCGCGGCCGTGTCGCCGCGCAGAAGCGCATCGCCCGCAACATGGTCCCGGTGCTCGCTTGCGTGCTCCCCGTCGCGCTCGGGTTCTGGCTGATCCTGCCGGCCTTCGAGCGGCTTTTTGTGCCCGCAAGCTTCCGCGGCCATTTCGCCGCTCATATGGCGCTGCTGCTGCCGGGCTTCGCGGCGATCGCGCTGTTCCAGGCGGCGCTCGCGCCCGTCTTCCTGCTGGCGAAGCGCACGCTCGTGGCGATTCTCGCGTCCCTGATCGGGCTTGCCGTCAATCTCGCCGTCATCTTCACCCAGCCGGGAACGCTGGCGCCGATAACGGTCTCGATCGCGCAGAGTGCCGCCTATCTCGCCGCGCTGCTCGTCATGGCGGTGATCGCCCTGCGGGCGCTGCCGACCTTACCGCCGCTGCGCGAGCTCGCCTGCATCCTGGCGGCCGGCGCTGCGATGGGGCTTGCGATCTGGCCGTTGCGCGGCACGCTTCCGGCCGGGCTCGAATTGCCGCTTCAGGTCGGGCTCGGCGGGCTGATCTATGCGGCGGTCATCCTGGGCTGCGATGTCGGCCGCTGGCGCACAGGCCTGAAGCTGCGCTGGCTCGCCCGGCGCGCCGCGCGCCGGTGAGGGGGCAAGGTTTCCTTCACCTTGTCGCTTGACGGCTCGCTAAGGTTAATTCTGCGAATTGCGCGGTTTAAGGCTGGTTCCAGCGCCTGAGAGTCAACGATTCACCATTCCTTTGAAAGCGCGCCGCAGGCTTTCCGGCAGTCGATGTCGAGAGTGCCTGCGTCATGCGCCGAAAGATCCTTCTTCCGCTTCTGGCCGTTGCCGGAGCCCTGGCTGCGGCCGGCCCGGCCGTCGCGCAGGGCTATCGCCAGAATTACGGCTATGCCGCGCCGAACGATCCGATGGCGTCGGGCGGCGGGCGCGGCACCTATGGCGGCGGCTTCATCGAGATGCTGATGACCGGCCGCGATCCGACGCCTTATGGCCGTGGCGGCGCGGTCTATAACCGGCCGGGCGGCTATGCCTATGGCCAGCGCATGCAGTCGCAGGGCGGCTACGAGCCCGACCCGTTCGAGGCCGCGCGCCAGCCGCGCGCTACGCGGCGCATGGCGGCGCTGGGCGAGCCTGTCGAGCCGCAGCAGGGCATCCAGCAGATCGTCGATCCGCGCTTCCGCAAGCAGGAGGTGGCCTATGACGGCCCGCACAAGCCCGGCACGATCATCATCGACACGCCGCAGCGTTTCCTTTTCCTGGTGCAGCCGGGCGGCCGGGCCCTGCGCTACGGCATCGGCGTCGGCCGGCCGGGCTTCTCCTGGGCCGGCATGAAGACGATCACCCGCAAGGCAGAGTGGCCGAGCTGGACGCCTCCGGGGGAGATGCTGAAGCGCCGGCCGGACCTGCCGCGCTTCATGGCGGGCGGCCCAGAGAACCCGATGGGTGCGCGCGCCATGTATCTGGGCTCGACGCTCTACCGCATCCACGGCACCAACGAGCCGAACACGATCGGGCAGGCGGTCTCCTCAGGCTGCATCCGCATGACCAATGACGACGTCACCGATCTCTACGAGCGCGTCCGCGTCGGGGCGAAAGTCCTCGTCATCTAGGCTCAGGAACTCCCGATCAGGATGCCGACGGCGAGCACCGCGAGGCCGCCGAGGACGATCTGGACGATCGCCGAGGCGAAGGGCGTTTCCATATAGCGCCAACGCACCCAGGCGATCACCACCAGCTCGCAGGCCACGATCACGCCGGCGATGGCTGTCGCCAGCCAGAAATCGGGGATCAGGTAGGGCAGGGTGTGGCCGAGCCCGCCGATGGTGGTGGCGAAGCCGCAGGCGGCGCCGCGCACCCAAGGGTGGCCGCGCCCCGTCACCATGCCGTCGTCGGAGAGCGCTTCGGTCAGGCCCATGCTGATGCCGGCGCCGATCGAGGCGGCAAGGCCGACGACGAAGGCATTCCAGGAATCATGGGTCGCGAAGGCGGCGGCGAAGATCGGCGCCAGCGTCGAGACCGAGCCGTCGATCAGCCCGGCCAGCGCCGGCTGGACGATCTGGAGGACGAAGAGCCGCTTACGCGTCTCCTCTTCCTCGTCGGCCGCGCCGGAGGTCTTGAGCTCCTCGCCGAGCCGTTCGGCCATGCTCTCATGCGCACGCTCTGCTTCCGCGAGGTCGGCGAGCAGCTTGCGCGTGCCGGTGTCGAAGGCCCGCTCCGCCGCGCCGGCATAGAAGCGGCTCGCTTCGAGCTCCATCACGGCCGCATGCTTGCGTGCCGCGTCGAGCTGCAGGTCCTCATGCAGCCAGACCGGGTTGCGCTTTAGGAAGCCCTTCACGTCCTGGCGCGTGATATGCGGCAGCTCCTTGCCGAAACGGCTTTCATAGAGCGTGAGCAGGCTGTGGCGATGGCCTTGCTCCTCGACGGCCATGTCCTCGAACATCCCCGCCGAATGCGGATAGTTCGCGCGCAATCGCTGCGCGAAGGAGAGGTAGATGCGCGCGTCCTCCTCCTCGTTGGAGATGGCAAGGGCCAGGATTTCGGCTTCGGTGAGATCGGCGACGCGTTTCATGTGCGGAACCATAGATTAGAATAATTCTAAATCAAGGCCCTGCCGGTGACAGGATGGTGCAGGCAGCAAAAAGCCCGCCTCGGAGAGGCGGGCTGATAGGGGTGATCGATTCCTCGAAGGGTAGGCGCAGCCGGGTCAGACCCAGCTGTCGTCGTCCCCGCCGCCATCGTCGAAGCCGGGATCGTTGTCGTCGTCCTGGCTCGCGTTCTGGTAATTGGCCTCGCCGTCATAGCCCTGGCCGTAGCCACGGTCCTGCTGTGCCTGGTCGGAGGAGCCCTTGTCATAGGCAGCCTGATCGCTGGCGCCCTGCTCGTAAGCGGCCTGCTGCGGCGTAGCCCCTGCCGTACTGGCGGAGCTGGTATCGCTTGCGGTCTGGGCCGCAGGCTTGCTGCCGCCGCCGAAGGCGTTGGTCAGGACATTGCCGAGCATCAGGCCGCCGGCGACGCCGGCTGCGGTGGTCAGCGCGCTCGCCATGAAGCCGCCGCCGCGGGACGGCTGCTGCGGCTGGTTGCTCCACGGGCCGGGCTGCGGCGCTTGCGGCTGCATCGGCATGCCCTGGGCTGGGGCTGCGGCCTGAGCCTGCGGCTGGGTATTCCAGGCGGAGGAGGGCGCTGCGGCATCGGCGCGCGGCGGCACGGGCGGAACCGAGCCGGTGCGCGGCACGGATGCGCCGCCGAAGATGCCGGACAGGAAACCGCCGGCCTGCGGCTGCACCGGCTCGCTGGCGCGGCTCTGGGCCTCGCGAAGCTGCGACTGCAGGCTCTCGACCTGCTGATGCAGATTGGTGATCGCCTGCTCCTGCACATAGACCGCTTGGGCCATGGCATAGGGCGCATAGGGCTGCTCGCGCAGGCGTTCTGCGATGAAATTCTCAGCCTCGGGGTCGCGGGGCTGATTGGCCGCCTGCTTCAGGCGGTCGAAAATCCCGGCGATCACGTCGCGTTCTTGCGGCGTCATCGTCATCTCCTCTCGTTGGGCGGCGCGAGTGCGCCGCGCTTCAAGAGGTGGGATCGCCCTGTGACGGTATCAAGGCGTCGCTGCGACAACCGTGGGCTGGCGTCAGATGTTGCCGAAATCGTCGTCCGGCGGCGGCATCTCGTCAGCGTCGGACGGGGCCTGCAGCGTGCCGCGATTCAGTACCACGACGGTCGTGCCGGTCGGGACGCGGCTGTAGAGGTCGATGATGTCCTGGTTGAACAGGCGGATGCAGCCCGACGAGACCGACTGGCCGATCGACCATGGCTCGGTGGTGCCGTGGATGCGATACATCGTGTCGCGGTTGCCCTGATAGAGGTAGAGCGCACGGGCGCCGAGCGGGTTCTCGAGGCCACCGGCCATGCCGCCGGCCCATGGACGATTGCGCTCCGGCTCGCGCGCGATCATCGCCGCCGTGGGGGTCCAGCGCGGCCACTGCGCCTTGCGGGCGACCGTGGCGCGGCCGCGCCAGGACATGCCCTGCTTGCCGACGCCGATGCCGTAGCGGATCGCCTTGCCGCCTTCCTGGACGAGATAGAGGAAGCGGTTGTCGGTATCGACGACGATCGTGCCGGGCTGCTCGCGCGTCGGGTAGGAGACGATGCGGCGCAGGAACTGGGGATCGACCTCGGAAAGGTCCGTCGCCGGCAGCGGGTGGATCTCATCCGGCCGCTCGCCATACATCGAGAGATATTCGGCGCTGATCTGCCGCCCCCGGTTCGGCACCTCGAACGGCTCCTGGCGTTGCGTCGCGACGCAGGCCGCAAGGAACAGCGGGCTCAGCGCGGCGAAGACGCGGCGTGTCGGCCGGGCGAGGGGGGAGGCAGACGGCTGGACGGGGGACATCGACGGGAAACTCGGCGTTGCAGGCGACAATGAACGGCGGGACGGCGCCAGAGTTCCATGCGCCGTTGACGACCTCCGTTCAAGGTTGCCGAGATGGCCGTGGGGTGAACAGGAGATGGCCAAATTGTGTCCGTGCAACGCTGTTGCCGTTCGGCAACAGGCGCGGATCGCGGCCTTTCGGCTCAGGCCGCCTCGTGCAGCCCCCATTTGAGCAGCCCCAGCCGTTCCCTGGCCCGCCAGCGCCAGAGCATCATCACGGCGACGACGGAGAGCCCGGTCACCAGCCCGATCCAGATGCCGCTGCCGGCGAGCGGCGTCAGGAAGCCGAGTCCGGCCGAGAGCGGCAGGCCGATGCCCCAATAGCCGATGCCGGCGAGGATCATCGGCAGGCGCGTATCGCCGAGGCCGCGCAGGATCGAGGAGCCGATGACCTGCGCCCCGTCGGCGATCTGGAAGACGGCGGCATAGAACAGGAAGATCACCGCGATCTGCGCCACCGCCTCCGCGCCGGGCTTCGACCGGTCGAGGAAGGGCGCGATCAGCCAATCCGGCACGGTCGCCATCAGGAGCGCCGTGAAGCACATGAAGCTCAGCGCCAGGATCAGTGCCATCATGCCGGCGCGCCGGATGCCCTCCTTGTCGCCGGAGCCGAAGGCGCGCCCGACCCGCACCGTACCGGCCTGGCCGATGCCGAGCGGCACCATGAAGGCGAGCGAGGCGATCTGGATCGCGATGGCATGAGCGGCGAGCGCGGTCGACCCGAGCAGCCCCATCATGAAGGCTGCGCCGTAGAAGATCAGCGATTCGAAGGCGAGCGTCAGCGCGATCGGCAGGCCCATGCGCCAGAAGGCGCGGTAGCGCGGCCAGTCCGGCACCCAGAAGCGACCGAACACCCGGTAGCGCCGGAACCGCCGGTCCAGCATGACGATCAGCGCGAGGCCGAGGAACATCAGGGCCGAGGAGAGCGCCGTCGCCATGCCCGATCCCGGAAGGCCGAGCGCCGGGAAGCCAAGCCGCCCGAACATCAGGCACCAATTGGCGAAGGCGTTGAAGGCCACTGCGAAGAGCACGACGATGAAGGCCCAGCGCGGCCGTTGCAGGGCGGCGACGAAGCCGCGCAGGCACAGATAGAGGAAGAAGGGCAGAAGGCCCCATTGCAGCGTGTGGATATAGGACGCCGCGGCTTTCGACAGGGCGGGGTCCTGGCCCATCGCCCTCAGGAGAAACTCGGCCTGCCAGAGGAAGAGCCACATCGGCCCGACCATGGTGGCGGCGGCCCAGAAGCCTTGACGGACCGTGCGGCGCAAATCCCGCACCGCATGCCTGTTCCGGCCGAGCTCGATCGCGATCATCGGCGAGACCGCACCCATCGCGCCGATCCCGAAGATCAGGGCGGCATTGTAGAGATTGGTGCCGAGCGCGCCCGCCGCCAGCGCGTCCGGGCTGAGATGGCCCATCATGATGACGTCGGTCGCCGTCATCGCGGTCTGCGCGACATTGGTCAGCACCATCGGCCAGCTCAGGGTCAGCATGGCGCGGGCTTCCGCAAGCCAGGGACGATGCGGACGGGATTCGGCGATTGCGGACATGGGGCGCCGCTTCTACCGCCGATCGGGGCATAGAAATAGCCGCAGCCACGCGCTCCGCCGCCCTGAGCCGATGCGCTGGACGCGGGTCGACAACCGCTGCCGCGGTCTGCATCTTGCCTTGCCGACTGCGGAGGAGCGTAAGCCGATGAGCACCAATCTGAGGATCGACGGCGCGAGGCTGACCTCGCGCCTTGCCGAGCTTTCGAAGATCGGTGCGACGCCGGAAGGCGGCTGCCGCCGCCTTGCCCTGACCGACGAGGACAGGCAGGGGCGCGACTGGCTGGTCGGCCAGATGAAGGCGCTCGGCCTCGATACCCGGGTCGATGCGATCGGCAATATCGTCGGCATCCTGAGGGGGCAGCAGGACGGCCCGGCCGTCATCATGGGCTCGCATATCGACACGGTCGGTACAGGCGGGCGCTTCGATGGCGCGCTCGGTGTCGTCGCCGGCGTCGAGGTTCTCGCCGCCTTGCGCGATGCCGGGCTGACGCCGAAGCGCGACATGGCGGTGATCGCCTTCACCAACGAGGAGGGCGCGCGCTTCCACCCGGACATGCTCGGCTCCTATGTCTGGGCCGGCGGCATGAGCGTCGAGGCGGCGCACCGGGAAGTCGATTCCGAGGGCATCGGGCTCGGCGTCGAACTCAAGCGCATCGGCTACGAGGGCGTGGAGAAGCCGGGCTTCCTGCCGGCCCATGCCTATCTGGAGATGCATATCGAGCAGGGGCCGGTGCTGGAGAACGAGGGCGGCGGGCTTGGCGCCGTCACCGGCATCCAGGCGATCTGCTGGCTCGAACTCACCTTGAAGGGCCGCCCGAGCCATGCCGGAACGACCCCGATGGCCTATCGCAAGGACCCGGGGCTTGCCGCCGCGCGCATCAACATCTTCGCCAACGAATTGACCAAGACCATTCCCAACCAGCTCGCCAATAGCGGCGTCATCCGCGTCCAGCCCGGCAACGTCAATGTCGTGCCCGAGACCGTGGTGATGACGCTCGACCTGCGCAATCCGCTCGATCAGCCGCTGGCCCAGGCCGAGGCCGCGGTGCGCGCCTTCTGTGCCGAACTCGCCGCGCGCGACGGCATCGAGATCTCCTTCCGCGATCTCGCGCGCTTCCCTGCGACGCCCTTCGCCGAAGAGCTGATCGCCGAGGTCGAGCGCAGCGCGGGCGAATTCGGTCTGCCGATCCGCCGCATGATCTCCGGCGCCGGCCATGACGCGCAGATGATGGCACGGCTCTGCCCGACGGCGATGGTGTTCATTCCCTCGATCGGCGGTCTCTCGCACAACCCGGCCGAGTTCAGCACCGACGACGACATGGTCGCCGGCGCGAATATCCTGCTCACCACGGCCTGGCGCGTCGCCAACGCCTGAGAGGTCCCCGCATGACGACGATCGCTACGCTTTCCGCCGCCGAGCTCGGCCCGCTCTACGCCAGCAAGCAGCTCTCCCCCGTCGAGGTGGCGAAGGACACGCTCGCCCGCATCGAGCGCTTCGAGCCCGCGGTGAACGCCTTCGCCGTCCGCGACGAGGCGGTCACGCTCGCCATGGCCGAAGCCTCGCAGGCGCGCTGGCTGAAGGGCGAGGCGATCGGCCCGCTCGACGGCGTGCCCGTCACCATCAAGGACAATCTCGGCGTCGCCGGCTGGTCGATGCAGCGCGGCTCGGCGATTGCCTCCGACGCCCCCTTTCCCGAGGATTCGCCGGTCACGGCACGATTGCGCGAGGCCGGCACGGTCTTTCTCGGCAAGACCACGATGCCGGAATATGGCTGGAAGGGCGTCGGCGACTCGCCCGCGACCGGCATCACCCGCAACCCCTGGAATACCGGCACCGGGCCGGGCGGCTCTTCGTCAGGCGCGGCGGTCTGCGCCGCCCTCAATCTCGGCTGCATCCATATCGGCACGGATGGTGCTGGCTCCGTGCGCATTCCGGCCGCCTTCACCGGCGTCGTCGGGCTGAAGCCGAGCTATGGCCGCGTGCCGGCCTGGCCGATCTCGGTCATGGGCTTCCTTGCCCATCTCGGGCCGTTGACGCGCACCGTCACCGATACCGCGCTCGCCATGAAGGTGATCGGCCAGCCCGACGCGCGCGACATGACCGCGCTCACGGATCGCCCGCCGGATTATGTCGATGGCCTCAAGGGCAGTATGAGAGGCCTGCGCGTCGCCTGGTCGCCGCGCCTCGGCCAGAACGTCACTGTCGATCCCGAGATCGCCGCGTTGACGGCCGCCGCCGCACAGGCCTTCGCCGAGCTTGGCGCGACGGTGGAGGAGGTCGATCCCGGTTTCGACGATCCGATCGAGATCCTGATGACGCTCTGGTCCTCGGGCGCGGCGCTGGCGCTGAAGAGCATCGATGCCGCCGGCCGCAAGCAGATGGATCCCGGCCTCGTCGCGGTGGCGGAAAAGGGCGAGCGGGTCCCGGCTTCGGCCTATGTCGATGCGCTCCTGAACCAGCGCAATGCACTGGCCTACCGCATGGCGCAGTTCCACCAGAGATACGACCTGCTGCTGACGCCGACCCTGCCGTTGCCGGCCTTCGCCGTCGGGCGCGATACGCCCGAGCACGGCGCCTATGGCGAGGATTGGACGCGCTGGACGCCTTTTACCTACCCGTTCAACATCACCGAGCAGCCCGCGGTCTCCGTGCCTTGCGGCCTGACCAAGGCAGGCCTGCCGGCCGGGCTCCAGATCGTCGGCGCCTTCGGCAAGGATGCGCTCGTTTTGCGGGCGGCGGCGGCCTTCGAGCAGGCGCGCCCCTTCGCCCGTGTGGATGAACCGGTCAAACCGATTTAGCCGCGGATTTTTTCGCTTTTCTCCGAACGGGCTGAAAAAGCCCCTTCGGGCGCCCAAACCCTGCGTTCTCCCTGCAGAAGTTCCGTCTGGCACGAACCGTGCAGGCGGTTGGCGGGCTCTAGCGGGCGCTGCTGCGTGTTGTCAGGCGGATTTTTTCTGCTCAAACTTGCGGCAAGGCAGCCCGTTCAGAGGCGCCGCTTCAGGGGAGAGCATGATGGATCGCAGGACGTTTCTGAAATCCGCGACGGGCGCCGGCATGGCCGCCGCGACAGGCGGGCTGGCGATGCCGGCCCTGGCGCAAAGCCCAGCCAAGACGCTACGCTTCGTACCGCAGGCCAATCTCGCGAATTTTGACCCGATCTGGGGAACGCAATACGTCGTCCGCAACGCCGCGGCGCTGGTCTGGGACACGCTTTACGGCATCGATTCGAAGTTCCAGCCGCAGCGCCAGATGGTCGAGACGGAGGAGGTCTCGTCCGATGGTCTGACCTGGACCTTCAAGCTGCGCTCCGGCCTCAAGTTCCATGACGGCACGCCCGTCACCTCCAAGGACGTGGTCGCCAGCCTCGTGCGCTGGTCGGCGCGCGATCCGATGGGCCTGATGCTGCGCGCCATCCAGGTCGAGCTCGCGCCCGTCGACGAGCTGACCTGGAAATGGTCGCTGAAGCAGCCCTTCCCGAAGATGCTGCTGGCGCTGGCCAAGAACAACGCGCCCTGTTCCTTCGTGATGCCCGAGCGCATCGCCAAGACCGACCCCTTCACGCAGATCACCGAATATATCGGCTCCGGCCCGATGAAGTTCCTGCGTAACGACTGGGTGCCCGGCGCCAAGGCGGTGTTCGAGAAGTTCGCGGACTACAAGCCGCGCTCCGAGAAGGCGGACTGGCTTGCCGGCGGCAAGAACATCCTGGTCGACCGCGTCGAATGGGTGATCATGCCCGACGCCGCGACCGCTGCCGCCGCGCTCCAGAACGGGGAGGTCGACTGGTGGGAGACCCCGCTCGCCGATCTCGTGCCGGTGCTGAAGGGCCACAAGGACATCAACGTCGATATCGGCGATCCCTTGGGCAATGTCGGCGCCTTCCGCATGAACCACCTGTTCCCGCCCTTCAACAACCTGAAGGTGCGCCAGGCCGTGCTGACGGCGCTGAACCAGGAAGACTACATGCGCGCCGTCGTCGGCGACGACGACAAGCTCTGGAAGCCGCTGCCGGGCTTCTTCACCCCGGGCACGCCGCTCTACACCGAGGAAGGCGGCGACATCCTCAAGAAGCGCAATGTCGCCGAGGCCAAGAAGCTCCTCGCCGAATCCGGCTACAAGGGCGAGCCTGTGGTCTGCGTCGTCGCGCAGGACATGGCCGCGACCAAGTCGATGGGCGATGTCACCGCCTCGCTGCTGAAGAGCATCGGCATGAACGTCGATTTCGTCGCCACCGACTGGGGCACGGTCGGCTCCCGCCGGGCCCAGAAGACGCCTCCGGGCCAGGGGGGCTGGAGCATGTTCCACACCTGGCATGCCGGCGCCGACTGCATCAATCCGGCCGCCTATACCGCGATCCGCGCCAATGGCGACAAGGCCTGGTTCGGCTGGCCGGACGTGCCTTCGGTCGAGACCGAGGTCACCAACTGGTTCAACGCCAAGGACCTCGCCGAGGAGAAGGCCGCGATGGGGCGCCTCAACAAGGCGGCGGTCGAGAACGTCGTCTTCGCGCCGACCGGTTTCTATCTCAGCTACCAGGCCTGGCGGAAGAACGTCACCGGCGTGGTCAGCGGCCCGCTGCCGTTCTTCTGGGACGTCAAGAAGGGCTGATCGCCCGCGCGGAGCAGCAAGGCGCTCCGCTACCTCGCTTCGTCGCGACCCGGAAGAAATCCGGGCCGCGGCCCCTGCTATCGCTTTGAACGAGGTCCCCCGGCCCCATGCTCGCTTTCGTCGTCAGACGCATCATCACGACCATCCCGGTGATGGCCTTCGTGGCGTTGTTCGTCTTTTCGCTGCTCTATATCGCGCCGGGCGACCCTGCGGCGATCATCGCCGGTGACCAGGCCTCGCCCGCCGATGTCGAGCGCATCCGCGCCAGCCTCGGCCTGGACCGGCCTTATCTCGTGCGCTTCGCCGAATGGTCGTTCCGGGTGATCCAGGGCGATCTCGGCACCTCGATCTTCACCAACCTGCCGGTGACGCAGCTCATCGCGCAGCGCATCGAGCCGACGCTCTCGCTGATGGTGCTGACGTTGATCTTCGCGGTCGTGGTCGCCGTGCCGATGGGCGTGGTCGCGGCCTGGAAGGCGGGCAGCTGGGTCGACAAGGCGGCGATGGGCTTCGCCGTGCTCGGCTTCTCGGTGCCGGTCTTCGTCGTCGGCTACCTGCTCGCCTATCTCTTCGCGCTCAAGCTCGACTGGCTGCCGGTGCAGGGCTACACGCCGATCGCGCAAGGCTTCTGGCCCTGGCTTAGGAACCTGATCCTGCCGGCCGTCACGCTCGGCCTCGTCTATATCGCGCTGATCGCCCGTATTACCCGCGCCACCATGCTCGAGGTGCTGCAGCAGGACTATGTCCGTACCGCCCAGGCCAAGGGCGTGGCGCAGAAGGACGTGCTCTTCCTGCATTCGCTCAAGAACGCGGCGGTGCCGATCGTCACCATCATCGGCATCGGTATCGCGCTGCTGATCGGCGGCGCGGTCGTCACCGAGAGCGTCTTCGCCATTCCCGGCCTCGGCCGGCTCACCGTCGATGCGATCCTGCGCCGCGACTACCCCGTCATCCAGGGCGTCGTGCTCATGTTCAGCCTGGTCTACGTGCTCGTGAACCTGCTGATCGACCTGACCTATACCCTCGTCGACCCGAGGATCCGCTATTGACCGCTCAATCGACCCCCGCAACCATCGCAGCTCCTGTCACCGAGCCGGTGAAGGCCGAACTGAGCCGCGCCGCCCGCTTCCGCCGCTATCTCCGTCGCCACCCGTCCGTCGCCGTCGGTGGCGGTCTCCTCATCCTGATGGCCCTGATCGGCATCTTCGCGCCGCTGCTCTGGACCACCGATCCGACCGCGATCTCGCCGTCGCGCCGCACCCGCGTGCCCTCCGAGCTCTACTGGTTCGGCACCGACATGCTCGGCCGCGACGTCTATTCGCGCGTGATCTACGGCGCCCGCGTCTCGCTGCTCGTCGGCTTCAGCGTAGCGGTCCTGGCCTCGGTCATCGGCCTGGCGATCGGCCTCTTCGCCGGCTTCATCCGCTGGGCCGACGGCATCATCATGCGCATCATCGACGGCATGATGTCGATCCCGCCGATCCTGCTCGCCATCGCCCTGATGGCGTTGACGCGCGGCTCGATCCAGAACGTCATCATCGCCATCACCGTCGCCGAGATTCCCCGCGTGGCGCGGCTCGTGCGCGGTGTCGTGCTCAGCTTGCGCGAGCAGCCCTATGTCGAGGCGGCCGTGGCCAACGGTGCGCGCGTGCCGCGCATCATCTTCCGCCACATCCTGCCCAACACCTTCGCGCCTATGAGCGTGCAGGCGACCTATATCTGCGCCAGCGCCATGATCGTCGAGGCGATCCTGTCCTTCATCGGCGCGGGCGTGCCGCCGGCGACGCCGTCCTGGGGCAACATCATGGCCGAGGGCAGGGCGCTCTGGCAGGTCCGGCCGCACATCATCCTGTTCCCGGCGGTGTTCCTCTCGATCACCGTGCTGGCCGTCAACCTGCTCGGCGATGGCCTCAGAGACTCCCTCGATCCGAGGCTCGCCAAGACGCTCTGAGGGCCCGCCCCGCGACTGGGGCAACCCACGCCCCGCATTGCCGGCGCTTGACGCGCCGGCTCGGCACATCGAAGCCTTCCCCTCAGGGTGATCCTCATCCGGAGCCTATGCCGTGACCCGTATCCTAACCGTCGCCGCCGCCCAGCTCGGCCCCATCCAGCGCGATGAAAGCCGGGCTTCGGCCGTCGCCCGCCTGATCGAACTGATGCGGCAGGCGAAGAGCCACGGCGCCGATCTCGTGGTCTATCCGGAGGCTGCGCTCACCGCCTTCTTCCCGCATTGGTGGATCGACGACGAAGCCGAGATCGATAGCTGGTTCGAGAGCGCCATGCCCTCGAACGAGACCGCGCCGCTCTTCGAGGAGAGCAAGCGCCTCGGCATCGGCTTCCACCTCGGCTATTGCGAACTCGCCTTCGAACAAGGCCGCAAGCGCCGCTTCAACACTGCGATCCTGGTCGACAAGTCGGGCTCGATCGTCGGCAAGTACCGCAAGATCCATCTGCCCGGGCATCCCGAACATCGCCCCGCGGCGCCCTTCCAGAACCTGGAGAAGCGCTATTTCGAGACCGGGGAGCTCGGCTGGCCGGTCTGGCGGACGATGGATGCCAATATCGGCATGATGATCTGCAACGACCGCCGCTGGCCGGAGAGCTATCGCTCGATGGGCCTGCAGGATGTCGAATTGATCGTGCTCGGCTACAACACGCCCAAACACAATCCGCCCGCCCCGGACCATGACCGGCTCGGCAATTTCCACAACCAGCTCGTCATGCAGGCCGGCGCCTACCAGAACGCCACCTGGGTCGTCGGCGTCGCCAAGGCGGGGCTGGAGGCAGGCGTCGACCAGATCGGCGGCTCCTGCATCATCGCGCCGACCGGCGAGGTCGTGGCCCAGGCCGTGACCGAGGATGACGAGCTCGTCGCCGCCCGCTGCGACATGGATCTCGGCAAGAGCTACAAGGCCTCGACCTTCAATTTCGCCAGGCATCGCGAGCCCCAGGCCTATGGCCTGCTCGTCGAGCGCAAGGGCGCGGTTTCCCCCGTTTGATCAGCCTCCAGAGGACAAAAAAGTGACCCACGATCTCATCCTGAAGGGCGGCCGCGTCATCGACCCCTCCCAGAAGCATGACGGCATCCTCGATGTCGCCTTCACGGACGGCAAGGTCTCAGGCTTCGGCAAGGACCTGAAGGGCGCCAAGGAAATCCGCGACGTCTCCGGCTACATCGTCTCGCCCGGCCTGATCGACCTGCACACCCATGTCTATTGGGGCGGCACTTCGCTCGGCATCGACGCCGATGAGTTCTGCCGCGTCTCCGGCGTCACCACCTCGGTCGATACCGGTTCGGCCGGCCCCGGCAACTGGCCGGGCTTCCGCAAGCACGTCATCGAGCCGAGCCAGGCGCGCATCCTCGCCTATCTCCATGTCTCCCATGCCGGCATCTACGGCTTCGACCACCGCGTCATGGTCGGCGAGAGCGGCGACCTGCGCCTGATGAACCCGATCGACTGCGCCAGGGTCGCCGACGAGAACCGCGACTACATCGTCGGCATCAAAGTCCGCGTCGGCCTTCACGCTTCGGGCGACCAGGGCACCAAGCCGCTGAACATCGCGCTGCAGGTCGCCGACGAGGTCGGCATGCCCCTGATGTGCCATATCGACCATCCGCCGCCGTCCTATGAGGAAGTCATCGCCATGCTGCGGCCGGGCGACGTGCTGACCCACGCCTTCCGTCCCTTCCCGAACGCGCCGGCGACCGCGCAGGGCACGGTGAAGCCGGAAGTGCTCGCTGCCCGCAAGCGCGGCGTCATCTTCGACATCGGCCACGGCAAGGGCTCGTTCTCCTTCAAGACCACGCGCGCCATGCTCGCCAACGGCTTCGAGCCGGACGTGATCTCCTCGGACGTGCACAAGCTCTGCATCGACGGCCCGGCCTATGACCAAGTCACGACGATGTCGAAATTCCTCTGCATGGGCATGAGCCTGAACAACGTCATCGCCGCCTCGACGGTGAACGCCGCCATGGCGCTGAAGCGCCCGGAATACGGTTCGCTCAAGGTCGGCTCGCTCGGCGACGCGACGATCCTCACCGTCAAGGAAGGCAAGTTCGACTATGTCGACGTCGTCGGCGAGCACCTGATCGGCGACCGTAAATTCGTTTCCGAGGGCGTCGTGCTCAAGGGCAAGTGGTGGCACCCGAAGCGGACCAGCAAGTTCCCGAAGGTCGCGGCGTAGGTTTTCATGTCACGCGAAACGGGCTGGCGCCGCATGGCGCCGGCCGACCTGCCGGCCGTGATGGCGATCGCGGCCGTCGTGCACCCGGGCTATCCCGAGGACGAGGCGGTCTTCGCCGAACGTCTGCAGCTGGCGCCCGAGGGGTGCCATGTACTGGCTAGCGAAGGTGGGGCGCTTCAAGGCTATCTCGTCAGCCATCCCTGGCCGGTGGGCGCGGTTCCGGCCTTGAACTCCCTGCTCGGCGGCATCCCGAACGGCATCACGAACTGGTATCTGCACGACCTCGCCTTGTTGCCGGCAGGGCGCGGCAGCGGGGCGGCGGGTACGATTGTCGCCACGATCGCCCGTCAGGCAGCCGACACCGGCCATACCAGCCTCGCGCTGGTCGCGGTCAACGATTCGACCGGTTTCTGGCGGCGGCAGGGTTTTCGCGAGGTGCATGACCCCGCGCTTGATCGCAAGCTTGCAAGCTATGACGATGCGGCCCGTTATATGCGCCGCGATGTGAACGGCTGATGCCGAGGGCATCGGCAGGACAAGAGTGAAGTGAGGAGAGACACGCCATGAGCGCCGATGACAAGCTGAAGGAGCTGGGGCTGAGCCTGCCGGACGTGCCGACGCCGGTCGCGACCTATGTCAGCTTCAAGCAGGTCGGCGACATGATCTATCTCTCGGGCCAGGGGCCGAAGCGGGCCGACGGCACCTATCCGACCGGCAAGGTCGGCGCCGACATCACGATCGAGCAGGCCTATGAGCATGCCAAGCAGACGGGCCTCGGCCTGCTCGCGGCGATGAAGAAGGCGGCGGGCTCGCTCGACAAGGTCGAGGTGATCAAGCTGCTCGGCATGGTCAATGCTGCCCCCGATTTCTCGGACCATCCCAAGGTCATCAACGGCTGCTCGGACCTCTTCGTCGCCGTGCTCGGCGACCGCGGCCGCCATGCCCGCTCGGCCGTCGGCATGGGCTCGCTGCCCAACCGCATGACCGTCGAGATCGAAGTCATCGTCAAGGTGCACCCATGAGCGTGACCGCGACTACCTCCAAATCAGTCGACCAGCCGGCCGCGACCCCGCTCGCTGCCGAGATCGCCCGCGTCTACGGCACGCCCGCCGTGGTCATCGATCTCGACAAGGTCGATGCCAATATCGCTCGTCTCCAGGCGGCCTGCGATGCGGCCGGCGTCGCCAACCGTCCGCATATCAAGACGCATAAGTCGCCCGAATTGGCACGGCTCCAGATCGAGGCCGGCGCGCGCGGCATCACCTGCCAGAAGCTCGGCGAGGCCGAGGTGATGGCGGATGGCGGCATCGACGACATCATGATCAGCTACAACATCCTCGGCGAGGAGAAGCTCGGCCGCCTCGGCGCGCTCCAGCGCCGCGTCAGGATGATCGTCGCCGCCGACAACCCCGTCACCATCTCCGGCCTGCCGCGCGCGGGCGAGATCGCTGGCCGTGATCTGGAGGTGGTCATCGAATGCGATACCGGCCGCAAGCGCGCCGGCGTCGAGACTCCCGGCGAGGCGGTCGAGCTCGCGAAGATGGTCGCAGCCTCGCCCGGCCTGCGCTTCGCCGGCTTCCTGATGTACCCGCCCGAGGATGGCTGGGAGCGCACGCAGGTCTTCCTCGACACCGCCAATGCCGGCCTGCGCGATGCCGGCCTCAAGGCCGACATCGTCTCGACCGGCGGCTCGCCCAACATCCCCAACATGGGCAAGCTGAAGGGCTCGACCGAGCATCGCTCAGGCACCTCGATCTTCAACGATCGCATGCAGATCGCGGCCGGCGTCGCGACGCTCGAGGATTGCGCGCTGACCGTCTACGCGACAGTGGTGAGCCGGGCCGGGCCGGAGCGCGGCATCCTCGATTCAGGCTCGAAGACGCTGACCAGCGACAAGGGCAATCTCGACGGCCATGGGCTTATCCTCGAATACCCGGCGGCGCGGATCGCGCAATTCGCCGAGGAACACGGCTTCCTCGACCTCTCCGCTTCGAACAAGCGTCCGCTCGTCGGCGAGGTCGTGCGGGTCGTGCCGAACCATGTCTGCGTCGTCGTCAACATGGTCGATCGCCTGGTCACCGTGCGCGGCGACAAGCTGATCGGGGAATTGCCGGTCGCGGCGCGCGGCAAGCTGACCTGATCGGAACCACGCCGTCATTCCGGGGCAGGCCGTAGGCCTGAACCCGGAATCCAGAGCCGATGCCGCTTTCACCAAAAGACACGGCAGGCGGTCCTGAAGCTCATGGCGGTATCGGTTCTGGATTCCGGGCTCTTCGCTGACGCGAAGCCCCGGAATGACGGAGAGGTTCCGTAAGAAGGCGGCGCTCTCTAATTCTGCAGGATCTTCGATCCTTTGATCGTGACATTGCCGGACGCCTTGGCTTCGAGGCGTCCGGACGCCCTGATCGTGATGTCGTGCCCTTGCATCTCGACGCCGCCGTCCTTCTTCATGTTCAGCTTGGCGTCGCCGCTCTTCAGGGTGGTTCCGTCTGCGCTTTCGATGGCGAGCGCCTTGCCGACGCGCAGCGTCATGTCCTTCCCGACGCTCATGGCCATGTCCTTGCCGGCCGTGACGGCGAAGTTTTGCCCGCTGTCGATCGCGCATCCCACGGCCGCGCTGACGGTGAAACTCCGCGTTTCGAACGCGGCTTCATGGCCGCTGCTGACGCGCAGGCGATTGCCGATGACGAGATTGGCATTGGCGCCCGCCGTCACGGCGAGGTTGGCGCCCGCCGTCAGCGTCATCGCGTTGCCGGCGGTCAACGCGATGCCCATCCCGCAATTGATGGTCAGGGAACCCGGCGCGTTGATGACCACATTGCCGCCCCGGTCCGCCGAAATCGCTTGCAGCAGGGCTTCGATCTGCGCCTCCAGCGCGGCGATGCGCCTCTGGAGGACTTCGTGCTCCGGATTGGCCATTGCCGTCTCCGCTTCTGGGCATGACAGGGTGACGAAGCGTCAGCCTATCACGCGACGGGCGCGGCGAGAATGCGTCTGGCCGGTCAGCTTTCCGGATGCCGGGCGTTCCAGCCGGCGGCGTATTCCGTGCAGAGCCGATCGAGCTCTGCGCGATCCGTAACGCCGGCGGGGCGCCCGCGCGAGGGCGAGGCCTGCTGGAACGGCACCGAGCGCTGATGCGCGACGCGCCAGAGCCGCCGCAATTCCTCCAGTGGGTCCTCATGATCGTCTACGCGGATGTCGATGCTCGGCACCGGCTCGCCGCTCCAGATGCGGATGGCGGCGGATTGCTTGCCGCGCTTGTCGCCGCCGGCTTTCTCTCCGGCTTCCAGCGCGACCAGCAGGCGCTCGTCGAAATCGAGCGCGGAGGCGGCGATATAGGCCTTCAGCGTCTCCTGCACGACCTCCGGCCCGGCCAGCATGTTGCCGGCGACCGAGACCTGCGGCCCGTCGACCGCGCCGCACCAGTCGATGCAGGCGGCGCCCGTATGGGAGGCGATCTTGCCGTCGCGGTCGATGATATGCAGCTGGCGGTGGGCGCGCCCCTCGTCGGCCGCCGTCAGCGTCGCGATGATCTCGACCGCCGAGCGTCCCTCCTGCAGCAGCTTGAGGCCGTCGATTCCGTAGAGCGGATTGACGAAGGCCTGCGTCGCGATCGCGCCGACCCGGCCGCCGCCATAGGGCACGCGGGCGCCGACGGCGAAGGCGCAGGTCGAGACGGCGACGCCATAGGCGCCGGTCGCGGCGTCGCGGGCGACGATGGACCAGGTCATGCAGTCAGCTCCTCAGCGGCCGGCGGCGTAAGCCTGCATCAGACGCGGCGTCGCGGCAGCGCGCAAGAGGCCGTCATCGCCGCGTTCCGCTGCGGTCAGGCGCCCGACCGTCCAGGCCGGGGCCTTCTCGAGCTTGTGGCCGCGCCGTTCGAGCTCGGCGAGGGCAGCAGCCCCGATGCTCTCCTCTATCATCATGTGGCCCGGCCGCGAGGAGCGCGGATAGAAGGAGGAGGGGAAGTGCTGCGTGTGGAACAGCGGCAGATCGATCGCCTCCTGCAGGTTGAGGCCGTGATGGACGCGGCGCAGGAACAGGCCGAGTTGCCATTGCTCCTGCTGGTCGCCGCCCGGCGTGCCGAAGGCGAGGCGGGGCTTGCCGTTCTCGAAGGCGATCGAGGGCGTCAGCGTCGTGCGCGGCCGCTTGCCCGGCGCGAGCGATGAGGGCAGGCCCTCTTCGAGCCAGAACATCTGGGCACGGGAATTCAGCGGGAAGCCGAGCTCCGGGATGACCGGCGAGGATTGCAGCCAGCCGCCTGACGGCGTCGCCGCGATCATGTTGCCCCATTTGTCGATGACGTCGATATGGACGGTATCGCCCTTGCGCCCGGCCGCGACCATCGAGGCCATGGTCGGCTCGCCGACGCTGGCGCCGCCCTGGGTCGGCTGGGCGATGGCACCGAGCGCCCTCATCGCATGCGCGACCTGCGCCTCGTAGCCGGAGACGACGCCCGGCCGCAGCTCCAGGGAGGCGCGCTCGCCGATCAGCCCGCGCCGCCCGGCCGCATAGTCCTCGGAGAGCAGCGTCGTGAGCGGCACCTTCACGAAATCCGGGTCGCCGTAATAGGCCTCGCGATCCGCGAAGGCGAGCTTCATCGCCTCGACGACATGGTGGACGAATTCGGGGCTCGCCGGCCCCATTCCCGCAAGGTCGACGCCCTCCAGGATCTTCAGCGTCTGCAGGAAGGCCGGACCCTGGCCCCAGGGACCGATCTTGAAGACCTCCCAGTCGTGATAGGTCACCGAGGTCGGCGTCTCGTAGGTCGGCTTGTAGTTCGCCATGTCCTGCGCGGTCAGCAGGCCCTTGTTGCGCCGGCCGGAGGAATCCATCACCTCCTGCGTGCGGCAGAACCGGTCCATCGCTTCGGCGACGAAGCCCTTGTACCAGGCGTCATAGGCGCCCTGGATCTGCTCCTGGCGGTCGCCGCCCTTGGCTTCCGCCTCGGCGAGGATGCGCTTGTAGGTCTCGGCCGCAGCCTTGTTGGCGAAGAGCTTGCGTGCCTCCGGCAAGTTGCCGCCGGGCAGGTAGACGTCGCCCGAGGTCGACCACTCGTTGGTGAAGAGATCGGTCAGCTCCCGGATCGAATCCGAGACGCGCGGCAGCATCGGATGGCCGTTCTCGAAATAGCCGATCGCCGGTTCGAGAACGTCGCGCAGCTTCAGCCGGCCATGGTCGCGCAGCAGCGTCATCCAGCCGCCGAAGGCGCCGGGGATGACGGTCGCGAGCAGGCCGGAGCCGGGGATCAGGTCGAGGCCGAGCGCCTTGTAGGCGGCGATGGTCGCAGCCTGTGGGGCCGGGCCCTGCGCACAGAGCGTCTCCACCTTTCCGGTCTCGGCCGAATAGAACACGGCCGGCATGTCGCCGGCCGGGCCGACGAGATGCGGCTCTACCACCTGCAGCACGAAGGCGGCAGCCGCGCAGGCGTCGAAGGCGTTGCCGCCCTTTTCCAGCATCGCTATGCCCGATGCGGTCGCGAGCCAGTGCGTCGAGGTGACGACGCCGAAAGTGCCGAGGATTTCGGGGCGGGTGGTGAACATGGGCGTGTCCCTGGAGTCTAGTTTTCTTTCGGATCGAGCGCGTCGCGCAGGCCGTCGCCGAGCAGGTTGAAGCCGAGCACGGCGAGGAAGATGCAGACGCCCGGCGCCACCGACATCCACGGCGCCTGCTCCATGAAGTTCTTGGCGACGTTGAGCATCTGTCCCCAGGAGGGCGCCGGCGGCTGCTGGCCGAGGCCGAGGAAGGAGAGGGCGGCTTCCAGGATGATCGCCTGCGCCATGAACAATGTCGACTGCACCACGATGGGGGACAGGGTGTTGGGCAGGACATGGCGGAACATCAGCCGGAGATCGCGCGCGCCGACCGCCCGCGCCCCCTCGACGAAATCCTCCGCCTTCACGCTCATCACCTGGCCGCGGATCAGCCGGATGAAGATCGGAACGGCCGAAAGGCCGATCGCGATCATCGCGTTGGTCAGCGATGGCCCGAGCACCGCGGCAAACGCGATGGCGAGGATCAGGAAGGGGCAGGCGAGCAGGGCCTCGGTGACGCGCGAGATCACGATGTCGACCCAGCCGCCATACCAGCCGGCGAGCAAGCCGAAGGGCAGGCCGATCACGATCGCGATCAGCACCGAGACGATGCCCGCGAGCAGCGAGGCCCGCGCCCCGAAGAACAGCCGCGTGACCTGATCGCGCCCGAGCTCATCCGTGCCGAACCAGTAGAGCTCGGACGGCGGCTTGCGGATGGCAAGGAAGTTCGACTTGAACGGGTCGGCCAGCGGCAGCATCGGCGCCAGCACCGCCATCAGCACGAAGAGCAGCACGATGCTGCCGCCGATCAGCGCCGATTTGTTGCGCAGGAGGCGGGAAAGCACGCCGGGGCGGGCCTTCACGCCGCTCGTAGCCCCAGCCGAGGCGATGGAATCGAGCGATGCCATCAGCCGGTCCTCAAGCGCGGATTGACGAGGACGTAGAGGATGTCGGCGATCAGGTTCATCAGGATGAAGCCGATCGCCGTGCAAAGCACCACGCCCTGCACCACGCCGTAGTCGCGGTTGAACACGGCATCGACGATCAGCTTGCCGAAGCCGGGGATGGTGAAGACCTGCTCTGTCAGTACCGCGCCCGCCAGCAATTCGCCGAAGAGCAGGGTGGTCAGCGTGATGATCGGCACCAGCGCGTTGCGCAGCGCGTGGCGGTGGATGACCGTATCCTCGTCGAGCCCCTTGGCGCGGGCGGTGCGGACATAGTCCGAACGCAGCACCTCCAGCATCGCCGAGCGGGTATGGCGCATCAGGAAGGCGGCGAGCCCGTTGCCGAGCACGAAGGCCGGCATGATCAGGCGCTGGATCGCCTCCCAGGGGTGGACGAAGATCGATTCATAGCCGGATGCCGGCAGCCATTTCAGGTGAACCGAGACCAGCAGGATCAGCATGATCCCGAACCAGAAATTCGGAATCGACAGCCCCGACAGCGCGGCGGCGCTGGCCGAATAGTCGATGATCGTACCCTTGTGGCGCGCCGCGAGGATGCCGATCGGGATGCCGATCGCCACCGCGACGAGGATCGAGGCGGTGGCAAGCTGGATCGTCACCGGCAGCTTCTGCAGGATCAGCCCGAGGACCGGCTCGCCGGTGCGCAGCGAGCGGCCGAAATCGCCCTGCACGACCTGTCCGAGCCAGGCGAAGAACTGGACGAAGATCGGATCGTCCATGCGGTAGATCTCGCGCAGCCGCGCGATCACCTCGGGATCGCGCTCCTCCCCCGCGATGACGAGGAAGGGATCGCCCGGCAGCGCGCGCTGCAGGGCGAAGACGAAGAGCGATACCAGGAACAGCGTCGGTATCGCGATCAGGATGCGGCGGAGGATCAGCGTGGCCATGGCGCGCTCGGAGCGGCACCGTCATCCATCGTAGGGAACTGCGCTCTACGATGGATCCCGGGTCGGCCTTCGGCCGCCCGGGATGACGGCGCGGTTGTGACGTCGGAAGCCGCCCTCACGAGCGCTTCAGCCCCGCGAGCCGGATCATGCCGTCCGGATTGATCACGAAGCCCTGCATGTTCGCGCGCAGCGCGAAATAGCGCTTGTCGTTGTAGAGATAGATGATCGGCAATTCGTCCAGCAGGATCTTCTGGGCGGCATCGTAGTGTTTCTTGCGCTCGGCCGGGTCGTAGATCGTGCGCGCCTCGTCGAGCTGCTTGTCGACTTCGGCGTTGGAGTATTTGCCGTCGTTCTGGCTGCCCTTGGTGGTGACGAAGGCGTGGATATTGCCGTCCGGGTCGATCCGGCCGGACCAGCCGATCAGGCTGAGCTGGAACTTGCCCTGCTGCTGGTCGCGCAACTGGCTGGCGAACTCGGTCGAGCGGATCTGGACGTCGATGCCGGCCTCTTGCGCCATCGCCTGGATCACCTGGCCGACCTGCGCCTGGACCGGATTGTTGGTGACGAAGAGCTCGACCGAAAGCTTTTCCGTTCCGGCCGCCTTCATCAGCGCCTTGGCCTTGGCGACGTCGCGCGGCGGCACGGGGAAATCGGCGCTGAGATAGGGGTTGCCGGGATTGAAGGGCTGCATCATCGGCTCGTAGAGTCCGTCGAACACGGCGTCGTTCAGCACCTTGCGGTCGATCGACAGCGAGAGCGCCTGGCGGATGCGCTTGTCCAGGCCCATCGGCTGTTTCGCCGCCTCGCCATTATTGGTGTTCACGGTGATGCCCTGATAGCCGAGATTGGCGATGCTCATGACCTTGAGCGACTTGTCGGCCTGGGCGGATTTCACGTCGGTCGGCGCCAGCCGCTCCAGAATGTCGAGCTCGCCCGAGCGCAGATTGGCGAGGCGCACCGTGGTATCGGGGATCGACCGGTAGACGACACGGTCGAAGCTGTATTTGTCGGCCTCCCAATGCTCCTTGAACTTCTCCAGCACGATCCGGTCGTTCTGGACGCGCTCGACGAATTTGTAGGGGCCCGAACAGATCGGCTTCGCCGTCACGTCGCCGGAGAGGCTCTTGGGCGAGAGCATCATTCCGGCGCGGTCGGTGAGCTGGGCGAGCAGCGTGGCATCCGGCCGCTTCAGCTTCAGCACCAGCGTCGTCGCATCCGGCGCCTCGACCTTGTCGACCGAGGCGAGTTCCGACTTGCGCAGCGAGTCCGGCAGGGTCATCGCGCGTTCGAGATTGGCCTTGGCGGCCTCTGCATTGAAGCTCTCGCCGTCATGAAACTTGGCGTCGCTGCGCAGCTTCATCGTCAGCGTCAGCCCGTCGGCGGAGAAACCCCATTCCGTCGCCAGCCGCGGCACCAGCTTCAGCTCCGGGGTGATGTCGAGCAGCCGGTCGCACAGCCCCATGAAGACGATGCGGCCGACGAAGGTCCGCGCCTTGTGCGGGTCGAGCATGTCGGGGTCTTCCTGCACCCCGACCCGCAAGGTCGACGGGGTCTGGGCCAGTGCCGGCAATGTCGCCAGCGCGAGCGCGGCGGCCGAAATCGCAACCTTCAGCAGATTCATGATTGTCCCCTCGTTCCGGACGTTGTCGGCGAACGTTCCCACCGCTTGGCACGCGGGTCGTCCTGCTCAATTCGTTCCTTGTGGCACTAAACTGACTCAGATCGCGCCCGCCGTCGATGACGCGCCGCACCAATTCTGAGGCAGCCCTGCCCATCGCGTGGGCAGAGGTCGTCTTGCGGGAGGCCGGGGTTCCATGTCCGCAGCGGACGTGCACGATGCGACGATAGCGGTCGCCTCATCGGGCGGCAGTCACTAGAACGACGCTCGACAGGGCTACAGGGGAGATCGAGCATGTTGCTGGGCGTGATCGCCGACGACATGACGGGCGCGACCGACGTCGCGCTGATGCTGAACCGGGCGGGCATGCGCACCGTCCAGGTGATCGGCGTGCCTCCCGCCGGCTCGACCCTGCCCGAGGCCGATGCCGTCGTCGTCGCGCTGAAATCGCGGACCAATCCGGTAGCCGAGGCCGTCGCGGATTCGCTCGCTGCCTGCGAGGCCTTGCTGCAGGCCGGCGCGCGCCAGATCCTGTTCAAATACTGCTCGACCTTCGATTCGACGGTTGAGGGCAATATCGGGCCGGTCGCCAATGCGCTGGCCGAACGGCTGGGCGTGAAGCTCGCCATCGTCTGCCCGGCTTTCCCGGCGAACGGACGCTCGATCTATCAGGGCTATCTCTTCGTCGGCGCCGTGCCGCTGCACGAAAGCTCGATGAAGGATCACCCGCTGACGCCGATGCGGGATTCCAACCTGATGCGGTTGATGTCGGCGCAGGCGAAGACCGAGACCGGCCTCGTTGACTATGCCACCGTGCTCGCCGGACCTTTCGCAGTGAGGGCGCGCCTCGCCAAGCTCCAGGCGGACGGCATCCGCTATGCCGTCACCGACGCGCTGACCAACGAGGACCTGATGACGCTCGGCCATGCCGTGTCCGAGCATGTCTTGCTGACCGGCGGGTCCGGCATCGCGATGGGCCTGCCGCAGAATTTCCGCCGCGCCGGCCTGTTGCCGGAGCATCCCGGTCCGCAGGAGCTGAAGGCGCCGGCCGGCCGCGCCGGCATCATCTCCGGTAGCTGCTCGACCGCCACGCGCGGCCAGATCAAGGCGGCCTTGGAAGCGGGCTTTCCCGCACTCAAGGTCGATCCCTTCGCGCTCGCCGATGGCCGGCAGGATGCCGCGGGCCTCGCCGCCTGGGCGCTGGCGCAGCCGCCAGACAAGCCGTTCCTCGTCTATTCCAGCGACGACCCGGCCGAGGTTGCGGCGGTGCAGGACAAGCTCGGCCGTGAAGAGGCGGGCAGCATCGTCGAGGATGCTTTCGCCGAGCTGGCACGCCGGCTTTCGGACGGCGGCGTGACGCGGCTTCTCGTCGCGGGTGGAGAGACTTCGGGCGCGACCGTGCTGGGCCTCGGCATCCGCACCTTGGAGATCGGCCCGGAGATCGACCCCGGCGTGCCCTGGACCCGCGTCGTCGATGGGCCGGAGATGGTCGTCGCGCTGAAGTCCGGCAATTTCGGCACGCCGGATTTCTTCCTGAAGGCCTGGAGCTTGCTGCGCTGATGCCCGATTTGCCTGCGCTGAATCTCGTATAGGATCAGGCTGCGAACTGGGAGCCGGCGTGAACATGGCATTTCTGGGCGAACTTCTCACCAACGTGGCGGATCGCGGCCGCGCGCTGATCGGCTTCGAGCGGTTCCTCGGCAATCGCTCGCGCCCGATCGACAAGCTCTGCGAGGATCTGCTCTCCGGCCGCGGCGAAGCCTCGGGCATGGCGCTGGCGCAGGCCGTGCTCGAAGCCTGGCAGGGGCTCGACAAGCCCGGCCGGCTCGCCTTCTTCAATGTGCTGCGGGAGCGCTTCGGCCCCGATCACGACCGTCTCGACGCGGCGATCGAGGCCTACCGCGCCAAGCCCGACCCCGCGACCGTGGCCGCCCTGCATCATGCGGCCGAGCCCCGGCGGCAGGAGCTGCTGCGCCGCCTGAACCTGGCGCCCGAAGGCACGCATGTGCTGGTGCGGATGCGCGAGGCCCTGTTCGAGGCGATGTCGGCCGAGCCGGAGCTGAAGGGCATCGACGACGATTTCCGCCATCTCTTCGGCTCCTGGTTCAACCGCGGCTTCCTCGTCCTGCGCCGCATCGACTGGCGCACGCCCGCGAACGTGCTGGAGAAGATCATCCGCTACGAGGCGGTGCATGAGATCCAGGGTTGGGAAGATCTGAGGCGCCGGCTGGAGCCGGCCGACCGGCGCTGCTTCGCTTTCTTCCACCCCCAGCTCGTCGACGATCCCCTGATCTTCGTCGAGGTCGCGCTGACCGGCGCCATCCCGCGCAGCATCGGCGAAGTGCTGGAGCCGGAGCGCGCGATCCTGCCGGCGCAGGCCGCGACGACCGCGGTGTTCTATTCGATCTCGAACTGCCAGGAGGGCCTGCGCGGCATCTCCTTCGGCAATTTCCTGATCAAGCAGGTCGCCGAGGACCTGAAGCGCGAATTGCCGGGGCTCGATACCTTCGTCACGCTCTCGCCGGTGCCCGGCTTCGCCCGCTGGCTCGCCGGCATCGCGGCCGAGCCCGGCGATCTCGTCCTCACCAACGAAGAGCGCGCCGAGCTGGCCCGCCCGGCTGGCGAGACGATTTCGCTCGACGAAGTCACGAAGGCCCGCCGCGACAAGCTGCTCGGCCAGATGACGGCGGAATACATGCTGCGGGCGCGCACCGCATCCAGCCGCGTCATCGACCCGGTCGCGCGCTTCCACCTCGGCAACGGCGCCCGGCTGGAGCGCATCAATGTCGGCGGCAACCTCTCGGCGCGGGGCCTGCGCGAGTCCCATGGCGTGATGGTCAATTACCGCTACGAGCTCGACGACATCGAGACCAACCACGAGGCTTTCGCCACCCGCAACACGGTGGTGGCCTCCTCCGGCGTGCGCAAGCTGCTGCGCCCTGCTACGAGCTAGAGCATCGGCCCGAAAAATGTGACGCGGTTTTCGGACAAAGCCGATGCTCTAAGACGGAAACGCCTGAAAGGACCCGAAATCATGGGCAATCATCTCTTCGACCTGATGCGCTCTCGCATGCCGGCGCCGGACGCGCCCTTCGCGCTGCTCGATGACGGCCGGCAACTCTCCTATGGCGACATGGTCGCGGTCTCCGCCCGCTTCGCCGCTGCGCTCGTGGGGCTCGGAGTCAAGCCGGGTGACCGCGTCGCCGTCCAGGTCGAGAAGAGCTTCGAGGCGTTGATGCTCTATCTCGGCACGGTCCGGGCCGGCGCGATCTTCCTGCCGCTCAACACTGCCTATACTCCGGTCGAGATCGAATATTTCCTCGGCGATGCCGAGCCCGCCGTCTTCGTCTGCGATCCCGCCAAGGCGGAAGCCCTGCGTCCCTACGCCGAGAAGGCCGGCGCCAAGCTGGAGACGCTCGGCATCGGCGCCGGCAGCCTGCTCGACAAGGCGAACGCCACCTCGAGCGACTTCACCGACGTCGCGCGCGGGCCGGACGATCTCGCCGCGATCCTCTACACCTCCGGCACGACCGGTCGCTCCAAGGGCGCGATGCTGAGCCACGACAACCTGTCGTCCAATGCGCTGGCGCTGGTCGACTACTGGCGGTTCGCGAAGGGCGACGTGCTGCTGCATGCGCTCCCGATCTTCCACACCCACGGCCTCTTCGTCGCGACCAATGTGATCCTGCTGTCCGGCGCCTCGATGATCCTGCTGCCGAAGTTCGATCCCGAGCAGGTCTTCAAATACCTGCCCCAGGCGACCAGCATGATGGGCGTACCGACCTTCTATGTCCGGCTGCTTCAGGACGCTCGTCTCACCAAGGAGGCGACCAGTCATATGCGCCTCTTCGTCTCCGGCTCGGCGCCGCTGCTGGCCGAGTCGCATCGCGAGTGGAGCGCCCGCACCGGCCACGCCATTCTCGAGCGCTACGGCATGACCGAGACCAACATGAACACCTCGAACCCCTATGAGGGCGATCGGGTGGCGGGCACGGTCGGCTTCCCGCTACCGGGCGTCTCGGCGCGTGTCGTCGATCCCGAGACCGGCAAGGAGCTCGCCCGCGACGAGATCGGCATGATCGAGGTCAAGGGCCCCAACGTCTTCAAGGGCTACTGGCGCAATCCCGAGAAGACGGCCGCGGAGTTCCGGCCGGACGGCTTCTTCATCACCGGCGATCTCGGCAAGATCGACCCCGCCGGCTATGTCCATATCGTCGGGCGCGGCAAGGACCTGATCATCACCGGCGGCTACAACGTCTATCCCAAGGAAGTCGAGACCGAGATCGACGAGATGCCGGGTGTGATCGAGAGCGCCGTCATCGGCGTGCCGCATCCCGATTTCGGTGAGGGTGTCACCGCTGTCGTGGTCTGCAAGCCCGGCGCCGATGTCACCGCGAAGGGCATCGCCGCGGCGCTCGAGCAGCGGCTCGCCAAGTTCAAGCAGCCCAAGCAGGTCTTCGTCGTCGCCGAGCTGCCGCGCAACACCATGGGCAAGGTCCAAAAGAACCTGCTGCGCGAGCAGTACAAGGACATCTACGCCAAGCAGTTGAAGGCGGGGGAGTAGCAGCCACTGACATTAACTAAGGGCGCGGGGAACCCTCTCCTTACAGGAGAGGGGATCCCGCGGTTGTTGTTGTCGTCAATTGCCTAGACCAGCGCCGGCACCCCGAGCTCGATCGTCTCGCCGTCGGCGGGGATGCGCAGGCGCCGCATGTCGACGCCGCGTTCCTTCGCGGCCTTGCGCAAACCGGTGCGGCTGACCGTGGCGTGATCGAGCGCTTCCATATGCGTCGCGATCACCGTCGCCAGCGGGAAGGCTTCGGCGAGATCGAGCGTCTGCTCGTCGTCCATCACGATCAGCGTGTCGTCCCATTTCGCCCCGCAGGAATGCGTGACGATGACATCCGGCCCCGTCGCCGTTGCGGCATCGCGCAGCGGCGGATAGAGCACGCTGTCGCCGCACCAGTAGAGCGTCGGTTCGCCCGGCGCCTCGAAGCTCAGGCCCATCACCGGCCCCATCTTCTCGACGACGGCGCCGGTACCGTGCTGGGCCGGATGCCGCTTCAGAATGATCGGCCCCAGCCTGATGAAGCAGTCGATCGCCGTGATCGAGGAGAAGCCAGCCTGCGCGATCGCATACTCGTCGCCAGGCCGGCAGATGATCGGCAGATCCTTTGGCAGGCGCTCCTTGGCGACCTCATCGAAATGGTCGGCATGGAGATGCGAGACGATCACGGTGTCGACCCCGGCGACGATGTCCTCGATCGGCTCCGGTAGCTCGACCATCGGGTTCTCCGAACGCCCTGTGAAGGAGCGCCGGCTATGCCGCGGGCCGAAATCCGGGTCGATCAGGAAGGTCCTGCCGCCATAGGTGAGCTTCAGCGTCGCGTTGCGGAGAAGTTTGAGCTTCATATCCGTCGGCTCCTCATCAGGGAGGGCCATTGTTCCGCATCCCGCCACGAGGAGACCAGTTCGGATTTGTGAAGCTCTTTCCACGGTCGCGTGACGTATCACGCCGCCGCGAACTGGCCATAGGGCACCGCCTCGCGCGCCTTGCGCAGCGCGCTCGCCCACCAATGCAGCTGCGCCAGCATCGTCGCCATCGCCTGTTCGGCACGGTCGGCGTCGAGCAGCGTGCCCTCCGCATCGAAGCGGCTCCAGACATCGGCGAAGGCGACGCCGTCGCGGATCGGCGCGACATGGAGCTCACCGAAGACCAAGCGCAACTGCTCGACGGCGCGCAGACCGCCGGAGATGCCGCCATAGGAAACGAAGCCGACCGGCTTGCCCCGCCATTCCGGCCCGACCGCGTCGATCAGGAATTTCAGGATCGCCGGATAGCCGCGATTGTACTCGGGCGTCACCACGACGAAGCCGTCGGCCCAGCCGATGATGGTCCTGAGCTCTTCAAGCGCCGGGTGCTTGCCGCTGACATGGCGGGGCGGCAGGTCGATCTCGCCGGGGTCGACGACCGCGAGGTCGAACGGGCCGTCGCCGGCGATCTGCGAGATCGCCCAGCCGGCGACCTTGTCGCAGAAGCGGCCTTCGCGGCTGCTGCCATAGATCAGGGCCAGCCTGATCCGCGTATCGACCTTCTGGTGCATGGAAACGCTCCGGTTTGCATCACGGGAGCGGGGCTTATAGAACCTCAAGTAAGGTTAAGGTCAAGAGTGTTTCCGGTGGCCCGTCAGACGCATTTGCCGATTGAACTGAGCGTCGGCGATGTCGCCCGCCGCAGCGGGCTCGCCGTCTCCGCGCTGCACTTCTACGAGGCGGAAGGGCTGATCCGCAGCCATCGCACGGCGGGTAACCAGCGCCGCTATGCCCGCGAGGTGCTGCGCCGGGTCGCGATCATCAAGGTGGCGCAGCGCGCCGGCATCCCGCTGAAGACCATCCGCGAAGCCTTCAAGGCTTTGCCGCAGGAGCGCACGCCGACCGTCGCGGACTGGGCGCGGCTGTCGTCCGGCTGGAAGCAGGAGCTGGAGCGCCGCATCGACCGGCTGACGCGATTGCGCGATCATCTCAACGGCTGCATCGGCTGCGGCTGTCTCTCGGTGCGGGATTGCCCGCTGCACAACCCGCTCGACCGCCTGGCCGAGGAGGGGCCGGGGCCGCGCCTGCTCGATCCCGAGTGAGGAGTTCCAAGAGAAGCGCTGTCCATCGAAAGAACGCGCCGTCATCCCGGACAAGCTGCGTAGCAGCGCCGATCCGGGATCCATTGTAGAGCTCCGGAGCCCTCCGATGGATCCCGGGTCAAGCCCGCGATGACGCGGGTGGGGTGGTCGAGCTCGATCGATCAATCCGCCTTGTAGAGCGTATCGAGCGGCATCCGCGCGACATCGGCCATCAGTTGCGCGAAGCCCTGCGCCTGCAGCGCGGCCGTCGCCTTGCCCTTCGCAGCGGTCGCGAGGCTGGCATCGCCGGCCGCGCCCGCGCGGTTCACGTCCTGCGCCATCCAGGCGAAGGCATGCGGGCCGGTCGGGCGCAGATGGGTGTAGCCTTCCTCGGCCATCGTCACCGTATGCGGCTTGAACAGCGCGGCCTGGCCCATATCGACGAGATCGGGACGGAAATGCAGCATCAGCGAGGTCTCGACATCGCCGCCATGGATGCCGTGGCGGATGTCGAGCTCGCCATAAAGCCCATCCGGCAGGCCGAAGGACATCCAGGCGGTGCAGACGGCGAGCATGCCGTGGCTGACGCGCAGCTCCCGCGCCACGATCTTCATCGGGTCGACATTGCCGCCATGGGAGGTGATCAGCACGAGCTTGCGCAGGCCGGCCCGCTTCACGCTCTCGCCGATCTCCAGCCAGGAGCGGATGGCGCTCTCCCAGCCGATCGTGACCGTGCCCGGCGAATGCAGGTGCTCGTTCGACTTGCAGACGGCCTGCGTCGGCAGGACGAGCACGTCGAGATCGGCCGCAACGAGTGGCATCGCCTCGGCCAGCATCCCGTTCATCACGGTCGTGTCGACAGAGACCGGCAGATGCGGGCCGTGCTGTTCGATCGCCGCCAGCGGCAGCACCGCCACGGTGCGATCCGGCGAGAGCGTGGCGAAGTCGGAGCTCTTCAGGTCGCCCCAGAAGCGTGCGGTCATGATCAGGCCTGTCAGGAGCCGATGTCATCGCCCTGTTTCTGTGCAGAAACCCGGCGATGCGGCGTTGCATTGTCCCGCCGTCCTATCGCATGGGATAAGGAGACGGGCCAGTGGCTGCCCGGCTGCAGGATGAGGGGAGAGAACGAGATGACGACGATGAAATATCGCGTGAACCGGCGTGCCGCGCTCGGGCTGATCGGCGGCTCCACCGCCTCCTTGCTGATCTCGGTGCCGGGCGCGCGCGTCAACGCGCAGACGCTCGACAAGGTCAGCTACCAGACCAACTGGCGCGCCCAGACCGAGCATGGCGGCTTCTATCTCGCCGCGACCAACGGCATCTACAAGAAATACGGCCTCGACGTGGAGATCCGCCCGGGCGGCCCGCAGCAGAATCCGACCCAGCTCCTGCTCGGCGGCCGCGTCGACATGATCATGGGCAACTCGCTGGAGGCGCTCAGCTTCGCGCATGAGAATCTGCCCTTCCTCTGCATCGCCTCGATCTTCCAGAAGGACCCGCAGGTCCTGATCTCGCATCCCGGCCAGGGCAACGACACGCTCGCCGACCTCAAGGGCAAGCCGATCCTGATCGCGGCGCAGGCCCGCGTCGGCTTCTGGCCCTTCCTTAAGCTCAAGTTCGGCTATCAGGACGAGCAGATCCGCCCCTATACCTTCAACATGGCGCCCTTCCTGGCCGACAAGAAGCTGACGCAGCAGGGTTTCCTGTCTTCCGAGCCCTTCGTCATTCGCAAGGCCGGCGTCGACCCGGTGGTGCATCTCCTCGCCGATGCCGGCTTCGAGAACTACAACACCACGATCACGCTCTCCCGGAAGATGGCGCAGGAGAAGAAGGACGTCGTGCAGCGCTTCACCGACGCGACGCTGGAAGGCTGGGCCGAATACATGAAGGGCGGCCCCGGCAACGCTGCCGCCAATGCCCAGATCCTGAAGGACAATCCCGACATGGATCAGGAGAAGATCGATTACGCGCTCAAGGTGATGAACGAGCGCGGTATCGTCGTCTCTGGCGACGCCAAGACGCTCGGCATCGGCGCGATGACCGATGCGCGCTGGGCGAGCTTCTACAAGACGATGAGCGAGGCGGGCGTCGTTCCGGCCGGCGTCGACGTGAAGAAGGCCTACAGCCTCGACTTCGTCAACAAGGGCATCGGCAAGGGCTGAGGGGGTAGTGTCATGCTCGGGCTTGACCCGAGCATCTCGGAAACCAGCGCGCTCTTGTCATGAGATTCTCGGGTCTGCGCTTCGCTTCGCCCGAGAATGACGGCATTTCGTAGATCGGATCATCAGGCTTTGGACACGGCCTATCTAAGCACACCCCCGCGCAACCAAAGCGCCGGCGCGCCGCTGGTGGCGATCCGGCAGGTCTCGAAGCGCTTCGCCAACGGCACGCTCGCCGTGCGCGACGTCGATCTCGAGCTCGGGGAAGGGCAGTTCATCAGCCTGCTCGGCCCCTCCGGTTGCGGTAAGTCGACGCTGCTGCGCATGATCGCGGGCCTCGGCGCGCCGAGTTCCGGCACGATCACCTGGCCGGGCGAGACCGGCGCCGCGCAGGGCAGCGCCGGCCATGGCGCGCGCGATCTCGGCTTCGTCTTCCAGGACCCGACGCTGATGCCCTGGGCCAATGCACTGGCCAATGTCATGTTGCCGCTGAAGCTCAAGGGCGTGGCCCGGGCCGAAGCCGAAGCGCGGGCCGCCGAGATGCTGGCGCTGGTCGGCCTCAAGGGCTTCGAGAAGTCTTATCCGCGCGAGCTTTCAGGCGGCATGAAGATGCGCGTCTCGATCGCCCGCGCGCTGGTGATGCGTCCGAAGATCCTGCTGATGGACGAGCCCTTCGCGGCGCTCGACGAGATCACCCGTCACCGCCTCAACGACGACCTGCTGGCGCTGTGGGAGCGCGAGCGCTTCACCGCCGTCTTCGTCACCCATTCGGTCTTCGAGTCGGTCTATCTCTCGCAGCGTATCGTGGTGATGGCGGCAAGGCCCGGCCGCGTCATGGCCGATCTCTCGGTCGATGCCGCCTATCCCCGTGACGAGCTGTTCCGGACCTCCGGCGAATACGCCCATCTCTGCCGCGTCGCCTCCACCACGCTGAAGGAGGCGATCGGCCGATGAGCGCGCCCGTCGAAACGCTTCGCTCCGATGGCACCGATGCGCAGGCGCTGCCCGTCGCGATGGCGGAGGCCCGCATCCTCGGCCTGCCGGCCAGCATCTGGCCGCGCATCCTCGCCCCGATCGTGATCGGCGTGATCGTGCTGGCGCTCTGGGAGTTCGCGGTCCGCTGGAACGATATCCCGCATTATGTGCTGCCCGGACCCATCCTGGTCGGCCAGACGCTGATCGCCGACTGGGGCACGCTCTCCGGTTCGCTCTGGGTGACCTTGAAGATCACCTTCATGGCACTGGCCGCGGCGATCGTCGTCGGCGTGACGCTTGCCGTGCTGTTCAGCCAGTCGAAATGGCTTGAAATGGCGCTGCTGCCCTATGCGGTCATCCTGCAGGTCACGCCGATCGTCGCCATCGCGCCGCTGATCATCATCTGGGCCAACGATATCGACCTGTCGCTGCTGATCTGCGCCTGGATCGTCGCCTTCTTCCCGATCCTGTCGAACACGAACCTCGGGCTGAACTCGGCCGACCATAACCTCGTCAACCTGTTCGAGCTCTACGGCGCCTCGCGCTGGCAGACGATGCGCTATCTCAAGCTGCCGGCGGCTTTGCCCTATTTCCTCGCCGGATTGAAGATTTCCGGCGGCCTCGCGCTGATCGGCGCGGTGGTGGCCGAGTTTGTCGCCGGCACCGGCGGCAGCGCCTCGGGGCTGGCCTATCGCATCCTTGAAGCGGGATACCAGCTCAAGATCCCGCGCGTCTTCGCGGCGCTGGTGATGATCTCGCTCTCGGGGATCGCGATCTTCCTGGCGACGAGCCTGATCTCGTACCTGCTGCTGCACCGCTGGCACGAAAGCGCCATCCGCCGCGAGAACTGAGCGGTCGGGGCGGGGAGCCTAGACGAAAAAGGCGAGCTTGCGCTCGGCCGGCAGGGCGTCGATCTCGCGCAGAGCGGTCTCCGACGGGCTCGCCGCCAGGCGCATCGCTTCGGGCATCGGAATATCGGCATCGCTGAAGACGATATCGTCGTCCAGCGGCGGGGCGGTGGCGAGGCGCGCCTCGTCCGTCGGCCGGTCGTTGCGTTCGAGCGGAACGGGCCGGCGGCCGTCGCTTGCGATCTCAAGGTCGTCGTAATGCCGCGGCGCGCCGGAAGGCGGTGGCACGGTCAGCGGTTCCGCGCTGGCTGCCATGGCGGCGAAGCTGACGCTGCTCTCGCGCGAGACTTCGCCGAAGGCCCGCAGGCTCGAATCCAGCATCGCGACCGTATCGGCGATCTTGTCGATGCGCTGGACCACGCCGTCGATGATGCCGATCGCGGTCGAGATTTCGGCGGCGCGGCGGTCGAGCGCATCGCAGGCCTCCAGGTCCGCGCCGCTTTCTCGCAAGCCCCAGGCGGCTTCCTGGATGCTTTCGGACGCCGAGAGCACAGTGCCCGCCGCCTTCTCGATCTGGGCTGCGAGCCCCGAGGAACGTGTCTCGGCCCTGCCGCTGACCCGTTCGAGATCGGTGCGCAGGTCGCTGATCAGCGCCGCCGCCTCGATCAGGTTGGTTTCGCGGCTGGTCTCCTGCACGCCGAGCCCAACGACCCGCTCGATCCGCTGGATGGCGCCGAGCAGTTGCAGCGTGTCCGCCTGCCGGTTGCGCTTGGCATATTCGACCATGAACCAGCGGCCGCGTGCCGTCTCCATCACCGCGGCTTCGATCGCCTCGTAGTCGGCCTGGCTCAGCGGTGTCAGCGAGCGCGCATCGCCCATGACGGATCTGCTTTCGAAGGACCGGCCGAATCAGCGGGCGGTCGTGACGGTATGGTTCGAGCCTGCCTTGCGATTTCTTAAGGAATTGCTGTCTTCGCCCCGAATTGGAACAATCGGTCGGCAAAGCCGACTTTCTCGGGTCTGGCGGGGCCTCTGCGGCGCAGCCGGAACCATTGGAGCGGCCGGTGCTTGCCAAGCAGGCGCGGCGCGGCAATACAGGGCTGGGGGTGGAAGCTGGTGCGATCGACGATCTGCGGTCGCGCCCTGCTGCAAGGCCGTTCCGGCCAGGGGAACAAGGACCTCACGGCGACATGGCGAGCGTCGATACCGCCGAACCGCAGGCGACCATCCGCGATGATGCGGGCGCTCTCGCGGTAGCGCTGGCGGGGTCGTGGAGTGCCGACCGTGCGCCGCGCATCGAGGAATTGGTCGGCGAGATCACCAAGAGCCTGACGCAGGCCGGCGCCCGGATCGATCTCTCCGGCGTGACGCGGCTCGACACGCTCGGCGCCTATGTCCTCAACCGCCTGAAGGCTCGGCAGGAGCGGGACGGCGTCGATGTCGAGCTCGTCAGCAGCAAGCCCGAGCACGGCCTCCTCCTGGCGGAAGTCCAGGTCCATGACGACGACCCGCCGAAGCCGCACCGGCATGTCGGCGTCGTCGACATCCTTGTCGATATCGGCGAGAGCGTCGTGCGCTTCGGCCGCGACATGGTCGGCGGCGCGATGTTTCTCGGCGAGGTCGTGGTCGGCTCGGCCAGCGTCGTCCTCGGTCCGCGCAAGTTCCGGGGGCCGTCGCTGGTCAACCAGATCGAGCTGATCGCCTTCAACGGCGCGCCGATCATCATGCTGATCTCGTTCCTCGTCGGCTGCATCGTCGCGCAGCAGGGCATCTTCCAGCTGCAGCAGTTCGGCGCCTCCGCCTTCGTGGTGAACCTGACGGGCATCCTGATCCTGCGCGAGCTCGCCGTGCTCCTGACCTCGATCATGATTGCCGGCCGATCGGGATCCGCCTTCACCGCCGAGATCGGCTCGATGAAGATGCGCGAGGAGATCGATGCGCTGCGCGTGATGGGGCTCGACCCGATCGAGGTGCTGATCGTGCCGCGCATCCTCGCGCTGATCATCTCGCTGCCGATCCTGAGCTTCATCTCGGCCATGGCCGGCCTTGTCGGCGCAGGGCTCGTCTCCTGGCTCTATGGCGGCATCGGCGTCGATACCTTCCTCGCGCGCCTGCAATCGGTGATCACCTGGAAGCATTTCGCCGTCGGCCTGATCAAGGCGCCGTTCATGGCCTTCGTGATCGGGCTGATCGCCTCGATCGAGGGGCTCGCGGTCAAGGGCTCCGCGGAATCGCTCGGCCGTCAGGTCACGGCCTCGGTGGTGAAGGCGATCTTCATGGTCATCGTCGTCGACGGGCTCTTCGCCATGTTCTTTGCCTCGATCGCGTTCTGACGATGACGCAGCAGGACCTCTCCCATACTGATCGCACGCAGCCCCCCGGCGAGCCGGAGGCCGTGATCCGCGTCCGCGACCTCAAGGTCGCCTTCGGCGACAAGGTGATCATGGACGGGCTCGATCTCGACGTGCTCCGCGGCGAGATCCTCGGCTTCGTCGGCGGTTCCGGCCAGGGCAAGTCGGTGCTGACGCGCACGATCCTCGGCCTCGTCCGCAAGCGGCGCGGCACGATCGAGGTCTTCGGCGAGGATGTCGACGAGCTCAATCAGCAGCAGCGGCGCGTGCTGGAGCGGCGCTTCGGCGTGATGTTCCAGCAGGGCGCGCTGTTCTCGGCGCTCACGGTCAAGCAGAACATCCAGGTGCCGATGCGCGAGTACCTCCAGCTTTCGCCAGACCTGCTCGACGAATTGGCGATGGTGAAGCTTGATCTCGTTGGCCTGCCGCGCGACGCCGCCGACAAGGCGCCCTCCGAGCTCTCGGGCGGCATGATCAAGCGCGCGGCCCTGGCCCGCGCGCTTGCGCTCGATCCCGAGATCGTCTTCCTGGACGAGCCGACCTCGGGCCTGGACCCGATCGGCGCCGCCGAATTCGACGATCTGATCATGACCCTGAAGCAAACTCTGGGTCTCACCGTCTTCATGGTAACCCACGATCTCGACAGCCTGTATCATGCCTGTGACCGAATCGCCGCTCTGGCGGACAAGAAGGTGATCGCGGTCGGCACGCTGGCGACGATGCTGGCGTCCGATCATCCATGGTTGAAGGCCTATTTCGGCGGGGAGCGCGCCATGGCCAGGCTGCCGGCGGGAGAGCAAGGACGAAGCGGCTAGACCATGGAATCGCGCGCCAATTACGCACTCGTCGGTCTGTTCACGCTCGCGGTCCTCGCGGCGGCTTTCGGCTTCGTCTACTGGTTCAACAGCGGCGGGAGCGGGCGCAAGGAGAACGTCCGCGTCATCTTCACCGGCACGGTGACCGGGCTCGGGCGCGGGTCGAGCGTGCTCTTCAACGGCCTGCGCGTCGGCGAGGTCACCAGCATCGAGCTCCAGTCGGACGATCCGCGCCGCATATACGCGGTGGTCCAGGTCGCCAACACTACGCCGTTGCGCGAGGACACGCGCGCCCGGATCGAGGCGCAGGGGTTGGCGGGCGTGGTCGCGCTGCAGCTCATCGGCGGAGATCCCGGCGCACCGGTCCTGAAGGCCAAGCCGGGCGAGCCGATGCCGACGATCATAGCCGAGCGCTCTGAACTGCAGGACATCATCGAGACCGTGCGCAACGTGGCGCAGAGGGCGGACGGGATGCTCACCTCGCTCGACGGGCTGATCAAGCAGAACCGCGAGCCGATCAACAACACCGTCCGCAATGTCGAGAAATTCTCGCAGGCGCTCGGCAACAATGCCGCCGGGCTCGACAAGCTGATGGCCGGTTTCGGCAACATCGCCGAGACGATCCAGCCGCTCTCGCAGAAGCTGCAGTCGCTCAGCGAGGAGCTGACGGGCGTGGTCCGTTCGGTCGATCGCAACAAGGTCGCGAGTATCATCGACAATGTCGACAAGTTCACCGGCGCGCTCGGCGGCTCCAGCGCCGATGTCGCCAAGGTGGTGAAGGACGCGGCCTCGATCTCGGCCAAGCTCGACCGTGCCGCCGATCAGGTCGAAGGCGTGCTCCAGGCGGCAAAGGGCTTCCTCGAATCCGGATCGGGACCTGATGGCCGCAGCGCCTTCCAGGAGGTCGCGGACGCCGCCAAGTCGATCCGCACGCTCGCCGACAATCTCGACAAGCGCACCGCCGAGATCACTGCCGGCATCAGCCGCTTCACCGGGCCGGGGCTGCGCGATGTCGAGACGCTGGCCTCGGACGGCAGGAAGACCCTGACGGAACTCAACCGCACCTTGCGGAATTTCGAACGCAACCCGCAGCAGTTCATTTTCGGCGGCAAGCCGCCGCTTCCCCAATACAACGGATCGCGCTAGCCCCATGACGACCGAGCTTCGCCTTCCTTCGGCACGCCGGATGCGCCGCTTCCTTCCGGCCTTGGTCGTGGCTTCGGCCGCATTGCTCGCAGGCTGCGGCGGCGGGGCGACGCCGACCACCTTCGACCTCTCGGCGCCCGGCGGCTTTGGCAGGGTCGGCGGCTCGCGGGGCGCGATGGTCGTGGCCGAGCCGACGGCCGTCCAGGCGCTCGATTCCGACCGCGTCATCGTCAAGGACTCGAGCGGCGCGCTCTCCTTCGTCGGCGGCGCGCAATGGGCCGACCGGGTTCCCGCGCTGGTGCAGGCGCGGCTGATCCAGACCTTCGAGAATGCCGGCCGCGTCGGTTCGGTCTCGGGTCCGGGCCAGCGCATCTCCCCCGACGTCCAGCTCAACACCAATATCCGCAGCTTCAACATCGAGGCAGCGAGCGGGACGGCGGTGGTCGAAATCACGGCGCGGATCGTCGGCGACCGGACCGGGCAGATCCAGCGGGCGCGGCTGTTTGCGGCGCGCGTGCCCGCCGGCGCGGTCGACGGGCCGGGCGCGACCCAGGCGCTCGACAAGGCCTTGTCGCAGGTTCTCGTCGAGATCGTGCGCTGGGCACGCTGACCCCGGCAGCCGGCGATTCCCTTCCGGTCGCCGTCGCGCTAGACTCTGATTCCGGCTCGGCCCGAGCCTCCCCCCTCCAGCCGGGGCAGCATCGTCATGCGGGGCATTTCCGACGAACCGACCGACTGTCCGGGTATCACGCATGAGGAGGGATTGCGCCGACTGCTCGCGATAGGAGGTTCACGTCATGATGTTGTCGGCCCCGATCCATCGTTTGAAGCGTAAAGCGCGGCTCTTGAGCCGGGCAGAGCGCATCCCGCTCCACGCCGCGCTCGACCGCGTCGCAAGGGAGGAAGGCTATCGCAGCTGGAGCCTGCTCGCCGCCAAGCAGCCGGGAATGGCATCGATGCGCGCGCTCTGGCCTTTGCTGGAAGCGGGCGATCTCATGCTGATGGCGGGACGTCCGGGGCAGGGCAAGACGCTGGCTGGTCTCGCGCTACTGGCGGAAGCCATGCGAGCCGGGCGCCGGGGCGTCTTCCTCACGCTCGAGTACACGCCGGCGGATGTTCTCTCCCGCCTGCGCGCCCTCCAGATCGAGCCGGCGGAGTTCGCGGATCGGTTCGAATGCGATTGCTCGGACGTGATCAGCGCCGATTATATCGCCGCAAGGATGGCCGATGCGCCACGTGGCACCGTTGCGGTCATCGATTACCTGCAATTGCTCGACCAGCGCCGCGATACGCCGGAACTGGCGCAGCAGATCGGAACGCTGAAGGCTTTCGCGCGGGAGAGGGGCCTGATCCTCGTCTTCCTCTCCCAGATCGATCGCTCCTATGAGGGCTCGGGCAAGCCGTTCCCCGAGATCGCGGATGTCCGGCTGCCCAACCCGCTCGACCTCGCGCTGTTCGACAAGGCCTGCTTCATGAATCGAGGCGAGGCGCGCTTCCGGGCTGCGGCTTAAGGCGTGTCCGACGCCTTCACAGCGCCGCTGAAAATGGAAAGGCCGCCCTCGCGGGCGGCCTTTCTCGTCTCGGCGGTGACGGCGGCGCTTACTCGAAGCGGCCGCTGGCATGGGCCAGCATCGTGTAGACCTTGCCGGTCTCCGAGGTCAGGTAGGTCTTGGCCACCATCGAATCGCGGTCGTCCTTGGCGGCTTCGCCGAGGAGACGCTCGAACTCGTCGATATAGCGGTCGACCGTGTCCTTGAACTCGGCGTCGCGGCGATACTTGCGACGCATCTCGTCGAAGGTCTGCTGGCCCTGCAGCGTGTAGAGCCGGCGGGTGAAGACGTTGCGCTCGCCGCGCTTGTAGCGATCCCACAATTCGACGGCGGCGTCATGGTCGATCATCCGCGCGATGTCGACGGAGAGCGAATCGAGCTTCTCGATCGAATGCGTCGTCGGCTTGCTCGGCTCGGGCTGCTTGTCCTCGCGCGAGGCGCGGGTCAGCAGGTCCGAGAGCCAGCCGGCCTTGGCCGGCTGCTGTTGCGGGGCAGGCTCCGGCTGACGGCGCTGCGCCTCCGGCACGGGCGCCGGGCGGGTCGGCACGGTCGCCGTTTCGATCCGGGCGTTCGCGCGCGGTGCGGCAGCCTGCTCGGGCTCGCTCGCCGCGTCGATGGACGGCCGCAGCAGCGGCTCTTCCGCGACGGGCGCAGGCTGCGGAGCCGGCGTGAACGTCTGCGCGGACCGTGCCGGAGCCGCCGGGGCAGGGGCGGCGACAGCCGCAGCCGCGACAGGCCGCCGGCTGGCGACATGGTCGATCGGCAGCGAGACGTCGCCGCGGCGACCGGCCCGCGTCACGATCTCGGTGAGGTCGTTCAGCGCCTTGATCTGCTCGGCCACAACCCGGCGCATGGCCGAGGTCGATTCCTGGGCTTCGGCCGGCAGCTCGAGCACGCCGCGCTTCAGCTCGGCGCGGGTCGCCTCCAGCTCGCGCTGGATGTCGCCGGTGATCCCGCGCATGTCCTGCGCCGCCTTCTGGAAGCGCTCGGTCACCTTGGCGATCTCGCCGCCGATCTCCGAGGAGACCTGGGCATAGGCCGCGCGAAGCGCCTCCGCCGTGCGCTCGCGCTCCTGGCCGGTGGCCGAGCGGATCGCCTCGAACTGCTGGGCGATGGCGTTAGTGGTCGATTCCGCGGAGTCGGAGAGAACCGTGCCGATCTGGCGGGCACGCGCCTCCGCCGTGCTGAGCGAATCGTCGATCAGCGAGGCGAACGAGCGGGTGATCGTCTCGACATCGTCGGTGCGGTGGGCAATCAGCCCGTGCAGCTGCTCCAGCGCCTCGCGGCGCTCGGAGAGGGCCTTGCCGACGCGCGCTTCGATCTGCTCCAGCCGGCCGGCGACGGCGTTGAGCGCCGCGCTGCTGGCCTGGGTCACCTCGTTCAGCGAGGTGCCGCGATCGTCGAGCTGGGCGACCAGCGCCGCGGTCTCGCGCAGCGTGCCTTCCGAGAAGCTCTTCAGCTCGGCGATCTGCGTCGTGACCTGCTGCGAGGCCGAGCCGGCCTCGGACATCACGGTGCCGATCACGGTCTGCAATTCGCCGACGCGGGTCGACAGGCTGTTCTCGACGGCGGCGAGGTTCTTGTTCGCGCCGTTGACGATCTGCTGCATCAGCTTGTTGGCTTCGCCGAGGCGCCCCAGCATGCCGCCGAGCTCTTCGCGGAGCTGCTCGTTGGTGCCGACCAGCGCATCGATCGACTGGCGCGAGCCGGATTCGAGCGTCTCGCGCAGCGCATTGGACGAGGCTTCGACCGCGTTGGCGATGGCCGCGCCTCGGTCGCGCAGGCCGGCGACGATGGCGTTGCCGCGGCTTTCGAGCGCACGCACCACGGTCTCGCCGACCGAGGCGAACTCGCTGGCGAGCGCTTCGCCGCGCTCGTTCAGGGCCTCGACGGCACCGTTGCCCTTGGCGTCGAACACGGCGCGCAGGGCCTCGACACGCTCGTCGACCGCCTGGGTGAAGGTCGCGCCCTGCTCGCCGAGGGCCGCGACGAGGCCGCTGCCCTTGGCCTCGAAGACGCCGCGCAAAGTCTCCACGCGCTCATCGAGCGACTGGGTAATCGTCTCGCCCTGGCGGCCGAGCAATTCGACGAGGCCGTGGCCCTTGGCGTCGAAGGCGGCGCGCATGGCGTCGGTCCGCTCGTCCAGCGAGTTCGTGATCGCCGTGCCCTGCCGCTCCAGCGCGGTGACGATGCCGGCGCCTTGGCCTTCGAAGATCGCGCGCAACTGCTCTGCGCGCTGGTCGAGCGCGCCCGTGATCGCGTCGCCGCGGCGGCCGAGCGCCGCGACGATGCCGAGCCCGCGATCGTCGAACAGGGTGCGCAACTGCTCGGCGCGCTCGGTAAGCGCCGCCGCGATGGCTTCGCTCTGGCCGGCGAGCGCCGAGACCATGCCGCCACCCTGGTCGTCGAACAGGGCGCGCAGCTCCTGCGCCCGCTCGGCGAGAACGGCCGCGATGGCTTCCGAACGGCCTTGCAGCGTGGCGGCGATCTCGTCGCCACGGGTGTCGAGCGTGTGCGAGACGGTGTCGAGCCGTCCGACGACGCGCTCCTCGAAGCGCGCCACGCTCTGGTCGAGCGTATCGGCGATCTGGAGGGCGCGGCCGCCCAGCGTCGCGTTGATCGTGTCGGCCTTGTCGCTGAGCGTGCGGGTGAGCGACTCGCTCTTGGAGGTGACGACCTCGCCGATCTCGTCGGCCTTGGCCGCGAGCGCCTTGGTCACCTCGCGTCCGCCCTCGGCGAGCACGCGGGCGATGTCGACCGTGCGCTCGACCAGCGCCTCGTTGAGGGCGGTGGCGCGCGAGCCGAGGCTGCCGTCGATGCGCGCGATCAGGCTGTCGAGCGTGCCGGCGATCTCGGCGCTCTTGGCGCCCGAGCGGTCCTCGAACAGCTTGATCTGGCTCTCCATCGCCTCCGCCGCCTCGCGGGTGCGGCTGGCGAGGAGCTCGGCCGCTTCCAGCGCGCGGGCGCCGGCCTTGTCGGCCAGCACGACGCTGTCCTCGGAGATCAGCTTTTCGACCTGCGCGATGCCGGTATGGAGCGCGGCGGTCAGCTGCTGCGCGTCGCCGGAGATCTTCGCGGTCAGTGCGCCGCCCTGGACGACGATCAGATCCTCGAAGGCGCCGAGACGCGCGGCGAGAGCCGTCTCGACGTCGCGGCCCTGCGTGTCGAACAGCGCCGAGAACGCCGACAGGCGTCCGCCGAGCGCTGCCTCGATCTCGTGCCCGCGCTCGTCGAAGAGCTTGGTCAGCGCGTCGTGGCGCAGCGCCAGCGCTTCGTTCAGCGCCTGAGCGCGGCCCTCGACCGAACGCAGCATCGACTCGGCATTGGCCGACAGCGCCTCGTTGACGCGCCCGCCTTGCTGGGTCAGCGCCAGCACGATCTCGCGGCCGGTGCCGGCGAGCATGGTGCGTGCCTCCTCGGCATGGACGGTGAAGGTGTCGCGCAACCCTTGCGTCGCTTCGGAGACGCGGTCGGCGACATGGCGGCCGTCGACATTGATCGTCTCGGTGAGCGTGCGGGTCGCATCGGTCATGCGGCGTGCCAGATCCTCGCTCTGCTCGCCGAGCAGGGTATGGACCTCGCGGCCGGTGCTGACGAGATCGCGCACCATAGTCTCGCGCTGCTCGCCGAGCAGGGCCCCGACCTTCTCGGCCGTGTCGCTGACGCTGGCGAGGAAGCCGGTCTGCTGCTGTTCGAGCGCGTTCTTCGCCGCCTCGATGCTGCCGGTGACGTGGGCGGCAAGCGTCGCGCCGCGCTCGTCGAGCTGCTGGTCGATGCTGGCGCCGGTCTCGGCGAGGCGAGTGATCAGCGCGTTCGAGCGCTCCGCCAGGATGCCGTGCACCGAGCGGCCGACATCGGCGACGCGGCTGGCCAGCGCCTGGCTCTCGTTGCCGAGCAGGTCCTTGATCTCGAGCCCGGCCTGCGAAACCTTCACGGTCATCGCGCCGGCCTGCTCCTCGAGCAGGGCGCTGACGCGCATGCCGGTCTCGGAGAGGCCGGTGATCAGGCGTTCGCTCTCGTTGCCGACGATGACGCCGACCTCCTGGCCGGCCTGGGTCAGGCGGCTGACGAGCAGCTCGCTCTCGTCGCGCAGGCGCGTCTCGACGGTGTTGACGGCGCCCGACACGCTGGAAACCAGCGCCTCGCTGCGCTCCGACAGGAGCTTGGCGACATCGGCGCCGGCGTTCGAGACGCGCGCGACCGTTGCGTCGCTGTGCTCGCCCATCAGGCTGGCGAGGTTGCGGCCGGCTTCGGCGACACGCTCGACGACGCCGTCACTCTGCTGGCCGACCAGATCGGCGAGCTCGTTGCCGGCGCTGGAGACGCGGCCGACGAGCTTCTCGGCCTGCTGGTCGAGCAGGGTATGGACGGTCTGGCCGGTCTCGTTCAGGCGGTCGACGAGCTTGCTGCCCTGCTCGGTGAAGAGCCCGTTCACCTGGCCTGCGACATCGGTGATGCGGCCGGTGAGCATGTCGCCATGCTGCGCGACGGATTCGCTGAGCGACTGGCTGGCATCGTTGACGCGCAGGATGATCGCCTCGCTACGCTCGCGCAGCACGTCGTCGACGGTACGGGCGGTCTCGTTGAGGCGGCTGACCAGCGTGTCGCCATGCGTGCCGATCAGGCCGTGGACGCTCTCGCCGACCTCGGTCAGGCGGGTGGCGATGGCCTCGTTCTGGCGGATGAGCAGGGTGTTGACCCCGCGCCCGACCTCGGCGAGGCGCGTCGTGACGCTCTCGCCCTCGTCGGAGAGGGCGCTGCGCAGCGCTTCGCCGGATTCCGCCAGGCGCGCCTGCAGGGCTTCGCTCTGGCTTTCGATCAGCGCGACCATGTTGCGGCTGCTGACCTCGAAGCGCTCTGCGGCTTCCGTGCCGCGCGCCGAGATGTCGCGGGCGAGGGTCTCGCCGGTATTCTTAAGCAGTTCGTTGACGGTCTCGACGCGGCCGGTCAGCGTTTCCGCGACTTGGTTTCCGGTCTCGCTGATGGCGCGGGTGACATCCTGGGCGCCTGCGGTCAGGCCCTCGGTGAGAACGGCGCCGGTGCGCTCCAGCGAACTCGCGATCTCCTTGGCCCTGCCGTCGAGCATCTCCGACAGGTTGCCGCTGGCGCCGGCCAGGCGCTCGGAAACTTCGCCGGAGGTGATCTGCAGGCGCTCGACGAGGTCGTGGCTGCGGCCGCTGATCTCCTCGATCATCTTCTCGCCGGCGCGGCCAAGCGCCTGCGTGATCTGGTCGCCCTTGGCGCCGAGCGAGCCGGTGACGCGGTCGCCGGCCTGCGAGACCGCTTCCGCGATGGCGCGGCTGGCACTGTCGAGGTCCTTGGCGAGCCCGTCATGGGCACCGCTGATGGCGAGCTTGACGCGCTCGGCATTGCCGACCACGGCCTCGCGCTGGGTGACGAGCTCGTCGATCAGCGAGCGCAGGCGGATCTCGTTGTCGGCATAGGCGCGCTCAAGCGTCGAGATTTCGCCGCGGACGATGGTTTCCAGCTCGCCGGCACGTGCCACGGCACGCTCGATGCCGTCGCCCATGGCGGCGACCTCGCGGCGGATGGTCTGGCTCAGCGACAGCACGGAATCCGCGCCGGCGACCTCCGGCTCGGCCAGGCGCAATGCGACCTCGGTCATGGCGCGCGAAATCAGGCGCATCTCCTGGGTGCGGCGATAGAGCGCTGCCAGGACGAAGAAGAACACGACCGGCGCGCCGACCGAGAGCGCGAGCAGCGTCCACTCGCCGATGCCGAAGCTGGCGACCGGCTCGGGCAGGCCGTTACTGAACGAGCCGTAGCGGCCGAGCAGGACGAAGGCGGCGCCGCCGAGCCAGGCGAGCGAGGCGAGCGCTGCGAACCAATAAGGCTTGCGCGAGGGGCGCACGGCGAAGGCCTGGACGAGCGAGCTCGAATCGCGGCGGTCGTCATTGGCGACGCGGCTGGTATCGGGCGCGATCGCGGCGCGCGGCGGCGCGGGCTGCTGCTGGGCGGGAGCGACGGAGGCGGGCGGAGGCGAGGCCGGGGCCGGCTCGACGCGCGGCAGCTCGAGCTTCAGGTCGTTCTCGCTGGTCGCGGGCAGCCTGGGCTCGGTCTCGACCGGCGTCTCTGTGCTGTCCTTGGGCTGGTCAAGGCGAAGCGCCTCTTCGATCGCCGACATCGCAGCTTCAGTGGGATCCTGGAGCTTCTTGGGTCGATTCATCGTTGCCGCCTCGCCACGCTACTGAACATGGGCGCATAAGGTGATATCCGCTGCCCCATGCCGCCTCTGGCCGGGTGAACGGAGACACTGCGCCCATCATTTACCAATTGGAAGGGTAGTGGACCCCAGGACCCTTGGAAACCCATTTGACTGCGCGATTCACAAACGTCGTTAACGCCTCGTTTACCATCCGGGCGCTTCCTGAAGAGCAAGAGACCGGCCCAGGCGGCCATTTGACGACCCGTTTCCAAGAGCTCCCGACATGACCGAGAAGGCCATCGATTTCGCCTATCTCTCCAGCCAGACTGCCGGCGACCACGAGCTGGAGCGCGAATTGCTCGCGCTTTTCGCCCAGCAATGCGTCGCCCATCTGCGAACCATCCATGCCGCTGCCGACCGGCAGGCGCGGATGGATGCCGCCCACACCCTGAAGGGGGCGGCGCGGGCCATCGGCGCCTGGCAGGTCGCAGAGGCCGCCGACCGCATCGAGGAGGGGCTCGCAGGCCCGGAGCAGAAGGCGAGCGAAACCGCGCTCGATGCCCTGGCTTTGGCCGCGGCAGAGGCGAGGGCGGTCATCGCCCGCTTCGATTGTGCCGCCTGAGCAGGCGGCTGCGGCGCGAAATCCCGTTCCGTGCCGCTTTGAAATGCTCTAAGCGGTGCCGGAGATCGTGCCGCCGGAGTTTCCCATGCCGAACATCACCTTCATCGACGCTCATGGAGAGAGCCGCACCGTCGAAGCGGAAGTCGGCTCGACCGTGATGGAGGCGGCGATCCGCAACGCGGTGCCCGGCATCGAGGCGGAATGCGGCGGCGCCTGCGCCTGCGCCACCTGCCATGTCTATGTCGACGACGCCTGGACTGCCGCTGTCGGCCCGGCCGAGCATATGGAAGAGGATATGCTGGACTTCGCCTTCGACGTCCGCCCGAACTCGCGCCTCTCCTGCCAGATCCGCATCCGCGCCGATCTCGACGGGCTCGTGGTCCGCACGCCCGCGCGCCAGGGCTGAAGCCATACTGACTTCCCCGGAACCGCTTCGTCATCCTGGGCTTGCCCCGGGATCCATCGAAGGCCTCCGGAGCTCTACGATGGATCCCGGATCGGCGCTGCTGCGCAGCTTGTCCGGGATGACGTCGTGCTTCTACCAGAAATCGGCTAGCTTTGGGCTGCACCGCGCGGCGCTGCGCCGCACCGTGCATTTTGCGCTGGATCATGGCGCGGGTGCTGGCAAACTCCATGATGGTTGCGCAACCAGCCTAGGAGGATGCGATGTATAGATCGATCATGGTCCCCGTAGATCTCGCCGAGGCCGAGCTGGCGCAGCCGGCGATCGCGGCAGCCGTATCCTTCGCCAAGATTTCGGGCGGGCGCGTGCGGCTGGTCTATGTCCGCTCGCTCATCCCGGTCACGTACATGGAATTCGTGCCGGCCGATTTCGATTCCGAGCAGCAGGAGGATGCCGAGGCGAAGCTCGCCGAGATCGCGGCGAAGGTCGATCTCCCGGCCGAGCAGGTCTCGGCCAAGGTGCTGATCGGCTCCGTCCATGGCGAGGTCCTGGCCGAGGCCGACGCCGGCGGGATCGATCTCATCGTCATCGGCTCGCACGAGCCGGGCATGCTCGCCTATGTCATCGGCTCGAATGCCTCGGCGATCGTGCGCCGGGCGAAATGCTCGGTGCTGGTCGTCCGCTAAGTTGGCAAGCTCCGTCATGCTCGGGCTTGACCCGAGCATCTCATGAAGAGAAGGCTCCGGCGCTTTGTCCGGCCGGAGATTCTCGGGTCTGCGCTTCGCTTCGCCCGAGAATGACGAAAGGGGTTAGCCTGTCCCGCCCGGGACGAGGCTTTCAGGCACCTCGCCGGTCGCGAGTTCCCGCGGCCGGTTGAGCTTGACCAGCGGCCAGACCTGCCAGAACGAGGCGGCGATCAGCAGCACGCCGAGCAGGCCGGCATTGGTCGCGCCCTGCTGGAAGGCGCGCAGCGTGAAGGCCGCGAGCATCAACAGCGACAGTGCGCCGACGACGGCGACGCCGAGCCAGATCGGCTTAGGCCGCCCGGCGACGAAGCGGGCGCGCGGATTGGCCCGCGCGATCGCGGCCGAGAGCGCCGTGACGAAGCGATGATAGCGCGGGTCGTCGCGGTCGAGATCGGTCAGCGAGCGCCAGGACAGGTTGCCGAAGGTCACCGTGCGCCCGTCGCTGAGCCTGAGCTGCGTCTTGTAGCCCTTCGACGAGATATTGCCGGGCGCATAGACGAAGCGCACCTGCTCGACCGCGCTGAGGCGGATGCTGTCGACCCGGCGCGTCCGGTCGACCTCCAGCATGTCGCCGTCGAGCTTGTAGGCGATTTCGAAGCCGACAGGCTTGGGCCGCTGGCGCCAGCTCGGGGCAGGTCCGTCGTCGTCTTCAGTCATGATCGTATTCGTCACCGCGCCAGAACCTTCATCGCGCCATCGAGCCCGTCGAGCGTCAGTGGGAACATGCGCCCGCCCATCAGCCCGCCGATCTGGCGGATCGACTGGGTGTAGTTCCACAAGTTTTGCTGCACCGGGTTGAGCCAGACCGATTTCGGGAACTTGGTCGCCAGCCGTTCCATCCAGACTTCGCCGGCTTCCTCGTTCCAGTGCTCGACCGAGCCGCCTGGCATCGCGATCTCGTAGGGGCTCATCGAGGCATCGCCGACGAAGACGAGGCGATAGTCGGACGGATAGGTCCTGAGCACGTCCCAGGTCGCGATCTGCTGGTCGTGGCGGCGCCGGTTCTCCTTCCAGACCCGCTCATAGGGGCAGTTGTGGAAGTAGAAATGCTCGAAATGCTTGAACTCGGCCCGCGCCGCCGAGAACAGCTCCTCAGCCAGCTCGATATGCCAGTCCATCGAGCCGCCGACATCGAGGAAGAGCAGCACCTTCACGGCATTGCGGCGCTCGGGGCGGAGCTTGACGTCGAGATAGCCGTGCCGGGCAGTCTCGGAAATGGTGTTGTCGAGATCGAGCTCCTCGGCCGCGCCGGTGCGGGCGAAACGGCGCAGGCGCCGGAGCGCGATCCGCATGTTGCGCACGCCGAGCTCGCGCGTGTCGTCGAAATCCTTGAACTCGCGCTTGTCCCAGACCTTCACCGCCCGGAAATTGCGGTTCTTGTCCTGGCCGATGCGGATGCCTTCGGGATTGTAGCCGTAGGCGCCGTAGGGCGAGGTGCCGGCCGTGCCGATCCATTTGTTGCCGCCCTGATGGCGGCGCTTCTGCTCATCGAGCCGCTGTTTCAGCGTCTCCCAGAGCTTCTCCCAGCCCATCGCATCGATCTGGGCCTTCTCTTCGTCGGTCAGGAATTTCTCGGCGAGCTTGCGCAGCCATTCCTCGGGAATGCCGGCTTCCTCGATCGCCTGCTGCAGCGTCTCCATGCCCTTGAACACCTGGGCGAAGACGCGGTCGAACTTGTCGAGATGGCGCTCGTCCTTCACCAGCGTGGCGCGGGCGAGATAGTAGAACTCGTCGACCCGATGCTCGGCGAGGTCGGCCTCCACTCCTTCAAGCAGCGTCAGGTATTCGCGCAAGGTCACCGGGACCTTGGCGGCGCGCAGATCGGTGAAGAGGCGAAGGAACATGAGACGGCGTCATTCTCGGGCGGAGCGAAGCGTGGACCCGAGAATCTCGCCGAAGAGATGCCCGGGTCAAGCCCGAGCATGACGACGAGCCTCAAGCAGCGCCCGCGCTTTAGGTGCGGACGCTGCTCGAACCCGAACGTTGGCTGTTACGCCACCGCGTCGGCGAGGTCCTTGGTGACCTTGAACTTCACGACGGTCTTGGCGGGCACCTTGATGGTCGCGCCGGTCGACGGGTTGCGGGCCTCGCGGGCCTCGCGCTTGGCGGCGGAGAGCTTGCCGATGCCGCCGAGCGTGACGTCGTCGCCGCTCTTCAGGGTCTTGGCGACGGTCGCGCCGAGAGAGGTCAGGATGGCCGAAACGTCGGCCTTGGTCTTGCCGGTCTCTTCGGCGATGGCGGCAATCAGTTCGTTCTTGGTCATGAAAATCCTCCTTGAGAAGGTGCTTCAGGCGTCGCGTGCTGGATGACGGCCGTTCATGCTCGTTTCCGACACGAGCGACCGCGACACATGGATGACATTCGCGGCGCGCAACTCACGCAGTTGCCACGGTTATCGTGGAAAGACGATGCCCACGGCGGTAGATACGCACAGGAAACGGCTTCGTTCCGTCCGTTTTTGGGCCGATACGCGGCCAGTTGAGAACCAAAGCAATCTGATGAGGGGCGATTGACCGAAGGTTAGGCGCTTCGAACCTGCGAATCGCCATGGCGGCGGCATGAGCGCCGCCATGGCTGGGCAAGGTCCTCAGGCCTGGATGCCGTCGACGTACCAGTCCATCTTCGAGAGCAGTTCGTCGCTGGCCTTCTCGCCGGCCTTGAGGCGCACCTCGCCCTTCTGGTCCTTCAACTCGCCGGTGAAGGGGTGGAGCGTGCCGGCGGCGATCGCCTTGGCGACCTCGTCGGCGGCGGCGCGGGCAGCCGGGGTGACGGCGTCGTTATAGGGCGCGATCTTGACCATGCCCTCCTTCAGCCCGTGCCAGACCGCGCCGCTCTTCCAGTTGCCGTCCATCACGTCCTTGACGCGCTTGATGTAGTAGCCCGACCAGTCGTCGACGATGGCCGAGAGATGGGCCTTGGGCGCGAAGGACCTCATGTCCGAGGCCTGGCCGAAGGCGAAGACGCCGCGCTGCTCGGCCGCCTGGAGCGGGGCGGCGGAATCGGTGTGCTGGGTGATCATGTCGGCGCCCTGGTCGATCAGCGCCTTGGCCGCATCGGCCTCCTTGGCGGGGTCGTACCAGGTCGAGCACCAGACAACCTTGGTCTTGAAGTTCGGGTTCACCTTGCGGGCGGCGAGGTGGAAGGCGTTGATGCCCATCACGACTTCCGGGATCGGGAAGGAGGCGACATAGCCCGCCTGGCCGGTCTTCGACATATGGCCGGCGATGGTGCCGATCACGGCGCGGCCCTCGTAGAAGCGCGCATCGTAGGTCGCGACGTTTTCGGCGCGCATATAGCCGGTGGCGTGCTCGAAATGGATCTTCGGGAACTGCTTGGCGACCTGGATGGTCGGGTTCATGAAGCCGAAGGAGGTCGTGAAGATCAACTGGTTGCCGGCCTGGGCGAGCTGGCGGATGGCGCGGGCAGCGTCCGGGCCCTCGGCGACGTTCTCGATGAAGCTGGTCTTGATCTTGGCGCCGTATTCCTTCTCCAGCGCGAGCCGGCCCTGGTTATGCGTCCAGGTGTAGCCGTGGTCGCCGATCGGGCCGACATAGACGAAGCCGACGCCGAGCGGGGCCTGCGCCGAGGCGCCGCGGCCGAGGATCGGCAAGGTGGAGGCGGCGGCCGCGCCGAAGGTCAGCTTGCGGCGGGTGATGATGCTGGTCATGTCCAAAGAACTCCCCGTTGTGGGTTGCGGCGTCAGGACGCCGAGAAAGGTTTGCCGAGGCAGGCGGGCGCGTCGAGCCGGCCGGTCTTCCGTCCTAGCGACATCATGGTCAGAACTGCAATCGTCGCAAGGTAGGGGGCCATTGCCAGAACCTCCGGCGCGAGCCAGGTGACGCCGGCTGCCTTGAGCTGCAATTCGAGCGTCATCACGGCACCGAAGAGATAGGCCCCGAGCAGCAGGCGCCCCGGCTTCCAGGCCGAGAACACGACCAGCGCCAGCGCGATCCAGCCGCGGCCGGCGGTCAGGCGGTCGGCCCACATCGGCGTCAGCGCCAGCGAGAAATAGGCGCCGCCGAGCCCGGCAAGCGCACCGCCGAAGGCAACCGCCGCATAACGGATGGCGACCACGGGATAGCCGATGGCATGGGCCGAGGCGTCGTTCTCGCCGACGGCGCGCAGGATCAGTCCCGGCCGCGTCCGGCGCAGGAACCAGCTCACGCCCGCAACCAGCGCGAAGGATAGATAGACCAGGATATCGTGGCCGAAGATCACGCGCAGGATCGGATGGTCGGAGAGCGCCGCCGGGAACACCGGCTGGAGCCGCGTCACGGTACGCCCGACGAAACCCGCGCCGATCAGCGATGACGCGCCGATGCCGAAGATCGTCAGCGCAAGACCCGTCGCGACCTGATTGGCCATCAGCGAGAGCGCAAGTATGGCGAAGACCATCGAGGCGGCGACCCCGGCGAACGCCGCCGCGACGAGGCCGATGCCGGTGCTGCCGGTCGAGAAGGCGACGGCGAAACCCGCGACCGCTCCACAGAGCATCATGCCCTCGACGCCGAGATTGAGCACGCCCGCCTTCTCGGCGACGAGTTCGCCGAGCGATGCCAGCAGCAGCGGCGTCGAAGCCGCGATCAGCGTCATCAGGATGGAGACGAGCATGGCCGAGGTCATGGCTCGCCCCCTGTCATTCCGGGGCGCGCCGCAGGCGCGAACCCGGAACCCACGACTGGGCGAACGTTTGCAAACATGCGGTTCGGAGGTCTCACCCGGTCATGGGTTCCGGGTTCGTCGCTGCGCGACGCCCCGGAATGACAAAGGTGGGTGCGCATCGAAGCTGTCACGCCGCCCTCCGCTTGAATACGATCCGCCACCTCACCAGCACGTCGGTCGCGAGCAGCATGAACAGCAGCATCGCTTGGAACAGGCCGGTCGCGGCCTGCGGCAGCCGGACCGTCGATTGCGCGATCTCGCCGCCGACATAGGTTCCAGCCAGCACGATGCCGCCGAAGACGATGCCGAGCGGGTTCAGCCGGCCGAGGAAAGCGACGATGATCGCGGTGAAGCCGTAGCCGACCGGGAATTGCGGCGTGAGCTGCCCGAACGGCCCGGCCGCCTCGAACAACCCGGCGAGGCCCGCAAGCGCACCGCTGATCAGCATCGTCGCCCAGGTCGTGCGCGCCGCGCTGAAGCCGCCATGGCGCGCCGCGGCCGGCGCAAGGCCGACGACCTTGATCGCATAGCCCGCGGTGGTCTTCTCCATCAGCAGCCAGGCGATGACCGCAAGCACGAGCGCGGCGGGGATGCCGAGATGGACGAGCGAGCCTTCCAGCACGGTCGGCAGCGTCTGGTCCGCCGTGAACATCCGCGTCTGCGGGAAATTGAAGCCGCCTGGGTCCTTCCACGGGCCGCGCACCAGGAAATACAGGAACTGCACGGCGACATAGGTCAGCATCAGGCTGGTCAGGATTTCGCTGACCTGCAGTTTGACGCGCAGGAAGGCCGGGATCGCGGCCCAGGCCATGCCGCCGAGAATGCCGGCCAGCACCATGGCGGGGAGAATCCACCATCCCGTCATGTCATAGGTGAGAAGCGCGACGCCGGTGCCGGCGATGGCGCCCATGACGTACTGCCCCTCGGCGCCGATATTCCAGACATTGGCCCGGAAGCCGATGGCGAGACCGAGCGCGATCATCACCAGCGGCGCGCCCTTGACCCCGATATCGCCCCAGCGCTGCGGCTCCAGGAACGGTGTCAGGAAGATACTTTCGACCGCATGAAAGCCGTCATAGCCCATCGCCGTGAAGACGATCATGCCGATCAGCATGGTGAGCCCGATCGCGATCAACGGACTTGCGAGCAGCATCAACGTGCTCGGCTCGCGGCGGCGGCGCCATTCAAGCATGGGCCGCCTCCGCGCCATGGACGCCGCCCATCATCAGGCCGATCTCGTCGATGCCGAGGCTCGCGACCGGGCGCGGCGCCGACAAGCGCCCCTCGTTGATGACGCAGAGCCGGTCCGCCAGCTCCAGCAATTCGTCGAGATCCTGCGAGATCACCACCACGGCCGAGCCCTTGGCGGCGAGGTCGACGAGCTCCTGCCGGATCGCGGCGGCGGCACCCGCATCGACGCCCCAGGTCGGCTGCGAGACGACGAGCACGGCCGGCTGCTGGCCGATTTCGCGGCCCATGATGAATTTCTGCAGGTTGCCGCCCGAGAGCGAGCGGGCGAGCGCGGCATTGCCGGTGGTCCGGACGTCGAAGAGCTTGATGACCTCGTCGGCGAAACGCCGGACGGCGCCCGTGCTGATGAAGCCATGCGGCGCCAGCGGCAGGCGATGGCGCGCGGTCAGCACGCCGTTATCGGCCAGCGAGAAATCCGGCACCGCGGCATGGCCGTTGCGCTCTTCAGGAACGCAGGCGAGTCCGAGCGCCCGGCGCGCGCCGGCACCGTCCAGGCCGATCGCCTTGCCGTCGAGCCGGATCGCCTCGGCGCCGTTTGCGAACTGCTCGCCGGAAAGTGCGGTCAGCAGCTCCGCCTGGCCGTTGCCGGCGACCCCGGCGATGCCGAGGATTTCGCCGGCCCGCGCCTCGAAGGAAACACTCTCCAGGTCGGTGCCGAAAGGCGGCTCGCCGGGGAGCGAGAGACCCCTGACCTCCAGCCGGACGGCGCCCGAGGTCGCCGCCTTGCTGTGCTCGATCTTGCGCAGCTCCGCGCCGATCATCAGCTCGGCCATGCGCTTGGTCGTCTCGATCTTGGGATCGCAGGTCGCGACCACGTGCCCGCCCCGCAGGATGGTGGCGCTGTCGCAGAGCGCTTTGATCTCGTGCAGCTTGTGCGAGATGTAGAGGATCGAGCAGCCTTCCGCCGCGATCTGGCGCAAAGTCGCGAACAGGCGCTCGACCTCTTGCGGCGTCAGAACCGAGGTCGGCTCGTCCATGATCAGCAGCTTCGGCTTCTGCAGCAGGCAGCGCACGATTTCGATGCGCTGGCGCTCGCCGACCGAGAGCGTATGCACCTCCCGCTCCGGATCGAGCGGCAGCGAATAGGATTGCAGGATCGCGGCGACTTGGCTCTTCAGCTCGTCGCGATCGACGGCCTCATCGAGCCCGAGCGCGATGTTCTCGATCACCGTCATCGCATCGAACAGCGAGAAATGCTGGAACACCATGCCGATGCCGAGCTTGCGCGCGGCCTTGGGCGAGGGGATCGCGACGGGCGAGCCGTTCCAGGAGATCGTGCCTTCGTCGGCCTGCTGGACGCCGCAGATGATCTTGACCAGCGTCGACTTGCCGGCGCCGTTCTCGCCGAGCAAGGCATGGATTTCGCCCGGCGCGACGCTCAGGCTGATGTCCTCGTTGGCTTTGACGCCGGGAAAGCTCTTCGAGATATGGGCGAGCGCCAGCCGCGGCGGCACATCCTGCTCACGCGGCTGATTCATGTCGCGACCGTCTCCCTTTCGCCGGCTCCCGGCGGCCAAGCAAGCAACGCACCAGCTCGGCTGCCGTCAAGGCCGCGATCACCTCCGGCCGCTTGTCGTCCACATCCGAACCGCCGATCGGACAGGTCAACCGGGTCAGCGTCTCGCGCCGCCCGCCACTGCGCAGGAAGCCCGACTCGAAACGAGCGCGCTTCGTGGTCGAGCCGATCATGCCGACATAAGCCGCATCGCCCCGCGCGAGTGCAGCCTCCGCCAATCGATAGTCGAGTGCATGGCTGTGCGAGAGCACGACGAAAACGGCATTCGCCGGCGCGCTGACAATCGCATCGACGGGATCGGCCATGCGGATGCATGTGACTGCCGCCGGCAGCCCGCTCATGACATCGTCGCGATCGTCGATCAGCGAGACCGAGACGGGTAGGGGAGCCAATGCCTGCGCCAGCGCCCGGCCGGTATGGCCAGCGCCGAAGATCAGCACCGGGGGCCGCGCCGCGGCCTCGGCCTTCTCGCGGGCACTGAACAGAGCAATCTCGGCTACTCCCGCGTGTCGCAGCGAGACGCGCACGCGCCCGCCGCAGCACTGCCCCATCTGCGGGCCGAGCGGAATGTCGAGCAACTGGTCCTCGGCGCCCTCGCTCAGCATGTGGCGGGCTATATCGATGCAATGGAATTCGAGCTGCCCGCCGCCGATCGTTCCCGCGATGGCACCTGGGCTGACCGCCATGCAGGCGCCGGCCTCGCGCGGCGTCGAGCCTTCGGCCGCCTCGATCCTGACGAGGACGATGCCGTCGCGGTGATAGGCGGTGAGGAAGGCCGCGAGGGTCATGTCGCTCTCCCGCGAGGTTGTCCCGAAGGGCGCGGGGAACCCCTCTCCTGTAAGGAGAGGGGCAGGGATGCGGTGTAGGCCGCTGGACCAGTAAAGCGGTGGATTTGCAGGGGCGCTGCGGGGAGGGCGCCGCCAAAGCGTCCTAGGACCGACCCCTCACCCTGCCCTCTCCCTACGGGAGAGGGTTCCCCGCGCTTTTCTCGGTGAAGGATGCGGCGAAGCCTCCTCATCGTCCGGCCTCCGCCCTGACCCGCTCGACCGCGTCCAGCACGCGCTCCGGCGTCGCGGGTGCATCCAGTCGCGGGCAAATCCGGTGGTCGCCGACACTCGCCACCGCGTCCGACAGCGCGTGAAGCACCGAGATCGCCAGCATCAGCGGCGGTTCGCCTACGGCCTTGGAGCGATGGATCGTCGGCTCACGGTTCGGCGCGTTTTCCCGCAGATGCACGTTGAAGATGCGCGGCCGGTCCGAGGCGACGGGGATCTTGTAGGTCGAGGGCGCATGGGTCCAGAGCCGGCCCTTCTTGTCCCAGACCAGCTCTTCGGTCGTCAGCCAGCCCATGCCCTGCACGAAGCCGCCTTCGATCTGCCCCTTGTCGATCGCCGGGTTTAGCGATTGCCCGCAATCATGCAGGATATCGACCCGCTCGATCTTGTACTCGCCGGTCAGCGTGTCGATCGCGACCTCGGCCGCGGCGGCGCCATAGGCGAAATAGTAGAACGGGTGGCCGCGCCCGGCCTTGCGGTCCCAGTGGATTTTCGGCGTCGCGTAAAAGCCTGTTGCGGAGAGCTGGACGCGGGCCATATAGGCGGCCGCGATCAGGTCCTTGAAGGCGATCTCGCGGGGGCCGACCTTCACGCGGCCCGGCAGGAAGGCGATATCCTCCGCCTCGACCTGCCAGTGTTTCGCGGCAAATTCCGCCAATCGCTTCTTGATCGTCTCGCAGGCATCGAGCGCCGCCATGCCGTTGAGGTCGGAGCCGGAGGAGGCGGCGGTGGCGGAGGTGTTCGGCACCTTGCCGGTCGTCGTCGCGGTGATCTTGATCTGGTCGAGCCCGATGCCGAAGGCTTGGGCCACCACCTGCGCCACCTTGACGTAGAGCCCTTGCCCCATCTCGGTGCCACCATGGTTCAGCGCGACCGTGCCGTCGGTATAGACATGCACCAGCGCGCCAGCCTGGTTGAACCAGGTCGCGGTGAAGGAGATGCCAAACTTCACCGGCGTCAGTGCGATGCCGCGCTTGACGATGGGGCTTTTTGCATTGGCTTCCCGGATCGCCGCCTTACGGGCCTGATAATCGCAGCGCCGCTCCAGCTCGGCGATGACATCGGCCGCGATATTGTCCTCGACCGTCTGGTGATAGGGCGTGACGTCTCGGCGAAGACCTTCACCGGAAGCTTGGCCGCCATAGAGATTGCGCCGGCGCACCTCCAGCGGGTCGAGACCGGTCGCGTAGGCGACCTCCTCGATGAAGCGCTCGGCACCCACCATGCCCTGCGGGCCGCCGAAGCCGCGGAAGGCGGTGTTCGAGCATGTATGGGTGAAGAGCGGCTCCGAGCGGGCACGCACTGCCGGGTAGAAATAGCAATTGTCCATATGAAAGAGGGCGCGGTCGGTCACCGGCCCCGAGAGATCGGCGTTCCAGCCGCAGCGCGCCGCATAGACGGCGTCGAGCGCATGGATGCGCCCCTCGTCGTCAAAGCCGATCTCGTAATCGCAGACGAAGTCGTGGCGCTTGCCGGTGATCGCCATGTCGTCGTCGCGGTCGGGCCTGAGCTTGACCGGCCGCTTCAGCTTGCGGGCCGCGATGGCCGCCACGCAGGCAAAGAGATTGGCCTGCGTCTCCTTGCCGCCGAAACCGCCGCCCATGCGCCGCACTTCGACGGTGACCGCATGCGAGCCGACACCGAGCACGGCGGCGACCATGTGCTGGACCTCGCTCGGATGCTGGGTCGAGACCAGCACGGCCATGTCCTCATCCTCGCCGGGGATGGCGAGCGCGATCTGGCTTTCGAGATAGAAATGCTCCTGGCCGCCGATCGCCATCGTGCCTTTGAGCCGGCGCGGGCTTGAAGCGAGTGCCGCCGCGAGATCGCCGCGTTCGAGCTTGAGCGGTGCGGTCACGAGCTTGCCGCCGGCTTCACGCGCGGAGGCGATGTCGATCAGCGGCGCTTCCTCGGCGTACTCTGCCTTCGCCAGCGTCGCGGCATGGCGGGCCTGTTCGCGCGTTTCGGCGACCACTGCGAAGAGCGGCTGGCCGTGAAACAGGATGGCGTCGGTCGCGAAGACCGGCTCGTCATGCAGATGCGTCGAGGAGATATCGTTGGCGCCGGGGATATCCGCCGCCGTCAGCACGGCGACGACGCCCGGCGCGGCGCGGGCCGCGTCGAGATCGAGCGAGAGAAGCCGGCCATGAGCGATGCCGCTCGTGCCGAGATAGGCGTGCAGCAATCCTTCAGGCGCCGCGATGTCGTCGATATAGAGCGCTTCGCCCGCGACATGCTTGGGCGCGGAATCATGGATGCGGGGGCTGCCGACCGGCCCGCTCTCCAGTCCGATATCGAGCTTGCGGCGCGCGTCAGCCATGACGGGCCTCCGCCAGCAGGCCGGCGACCCGCGTCTGTGTTTCAGCTTGCGTCGTTTCGATCAGGAAACGCCGCAGCAGGTTGCCGGCGATCTTGAGCCGATATTGCGCCGAGGCGCGCATGTCGTCGAGCGGTGTGAAATCCTGCGGCAGGGCGGCGATGGCGGCAGCGACGGCGGCGTCATCCCACAGTCGTCCGATCAGCGCGGCTTCGGCCGCTGCCGCCCGCTTCGGGATGCCGGCCATGCCGCCATAGGCGAGGCGGGCTTCGCGGATGCGGCCATCGCTGCTGAGCGTCAGCCCGAAGGCGCCGCAGACGGCGGAGATGTCCTCGTCGAAACGCTTCGAGACCTTGGAAGCGTGGAACAGGACACCGCCTGTCAGCTTCGGCACCAGAACGGCCTCGACGAATTCGCCCGGGCGTCGGTCCTGCTTGCGATAGTCGATGAAGAAGCTTTCGAGCGGGATGCTGCGGCGCTCGATTCCGGCTTCAGTGTGTCGTGCCAGCGTAAGCGTCGCATCGAGCGCGATCAGCGCTGGCGGCAGGTCCCCGATCGGCGAGCCGTTGGCGATGTTGCCGCCGATCGTGCCGGCATTGCGCACCTGCTCGCCACCGAACCGGCGCATCAATTCGTCGAGCTGTGGGGTGAGGGCGGCCAGCGCCGTTCTGACGTCGATATGGCTGGCCATCGCGCCGAAGCGCAGATGATCGCCCGCGTCGCTGATCGTCCGCAATGCCTCGATCCGTCCAAGATAGATCACCGGATCGAGCCGCTTCATCGCCTTGGTGACCCAGAGCCCGACATCGGTCGCGCCCGCGACAAGCGTCGCTTGCGGGTGCGTCGCTACGAGTTCAGCTAGGGCCTCGATGGTCGCGGGAGCATAGAAGCGTCCGCCCTCGCCTTGCAGGGCGAGCGTCTCGTTGTCGTTCAGGACCATGAGACGCGAGGCAATAGCCTCGCGCTCCCCCAGAAAGCGATCCGCCTCGCGTGGCGCAATCTCGTCCATGCGGCGGCCGGCGGCGATGATCGGCTCGTAGCCGGTGCAGCGGCAGAGATTGCCGGCAAGCGCATCCTCGATGCGGCCGGTGTCTGGGGCCGCCTCGTTGAGCCGGAGCGCGAAGAGCGACATCACGAAGCCCGGCGTGCAGAAGCCGCATTGCGAGCCGTGGCACTCGACCATCGCCTGCTGCACCGGATGAAGGGCGCCATCGGCGCCCTTCAGATGCTCGACAGTGAGGATCTGGCAGCCGTCCAGCGTCGGCAGGAAGCGGATGCAGGCATTGATCGCCTCGTAGCGCAGCTTTCCGCGATCGAGCCGCCCGACCACGACAGTGCAGGCGCCGCAATCGCCCTCGGCGCAGCCTTCCTTGGTTCCGGTCATGCGCTGGTCGAGGCGCAGCCAGTCGAGCACCGTCAGGGTCGGGTCGCAGCGGTCGATCTCGACCAGCTTGTCGCCGAGCAGGAAGCGCAAGCTCTCACGCATCCTGCCCCCTTCCTTCGCAAAGCCAAATCATGCCCGCAGATTAGGCACGATCCGCGCTTGGCCGGAAGCTTCGATTTGGTGCAGATGTGATGTGGAATTGTGCCGGAGCTGCCCGACGTGACTGCATCCACCGTCCTGCGCGCCCTGCGTGGCTGCCTGCTCTGGTTCGTGGATGACCCAGAGACTGCGGGCGATGCGGCGCATCGTTATGTCGAGGATGGCCTGCTCGTCATCGAGAACGGGCTGATCAAGGCGGCGGGCGAGGCGCGGGATTTGCTGCGAACGCTGCCGGCTGAGGCCGATATCGTCGACCACCGTCCGCATCTGATCATGCCGGGCTTCATCGACGCCCATATCCACATGCCGCAGACGCAGGTCGTCGCCTCCTATGGCGCCCAGCTCATGGAGTGGCTGAACAAATACACCTTCGTCGAGGAGCAGAAGCTCGGCGAGCAGGGCCATGCCGAGAAGCTCTCGCGCTTCTTCCTCGACGAATTGCTCGCCAACGGCACGACGACGGCGGCGGTCTATTGCTCGGTGCATCCGCAATCGGCCGAGGCCTTCTTCGCCGAGTCGCAGCGCCGCAACACACGCATGATCGCCGGCAAGGTGATGATGGACCGCAACGCGCCGGAAGCGCTGACCGACACGGCCGAGAGCAGCTATCGCGATTCGAAGGCGCTGATCGCGCGCTGGCACGGCAAGGGCCGGCAGCTCTATGCGATCACCCCGCGCTTCGCGATCACCTCGACGCCGGAGCAACTGGCGGCTGCGGGGAAGCTGGCTGCCGAGCATCCCGGCTGCCATGTCCAGACCCATATCGACGAGAATCGCGCGGAGATCGCCTTCGCTCGCGAGCTTTTTCCTGCCGCAGCCGATTACGCCGATATCTATCGCGGCTACGGTCTGCTCGGCCCGAAGAGCCTGATGGGCCATTGCATCCACATGACCCACAATGAATGGCAGGCCTTCGCCAAGACCGGCGCGGTCGCGGTGTTCTGCCCGACCTCCAACCTGTTCCTCGGCTCGGGGCTCTTCGACTGGGCCCATGCAAGGCAGCGCGGCGTCAAGGTCGCGGTCGCCACCGATATCGGCGGCGGCACGTCCTATTCGATGCTCCGCACGATGGCCGAAGCCTACAAGGTACTGCAGCTTCAAGGGCAGTCGCTCTCGGCCTTCGCGGCGCTGCATGCGATCACGCGCGGCAACGCCGTGGCGCTCGGCCTCGATCACTGGATCGGCAGCTTCGAGCCCGGCCGCGAGGCGGATATCGTCGTGCTCGATACCGGCGCGACGCGGGCGATGGCGCATCGCATGGAGACGGTGCGCGATCTCGCGGAGGAGTTGTTCGTGCTCGTCACGCTGGGCGACGAGCGCAATGTCACCGCGACCTATGTGATGGGTGAGTTGGCCGCCGGCGCGGCATAAGCTCTGCCGTCATTCCGGGGCGCAGCGAAGCTGCGAGCCCGGAATCCAGAGCCGATGCCTTCGGGGGGCTGTCTCGACTCCGACGCGCCCTTCCAAGCAGCCGCATCGGTTCTGGGTTCCGGGCTCAAGCGCTGCGCGCTCGCCCCGGAATGACAGGGCGATCTCAGCCCAGAACGCCGCCCTTGCGGGCGTAGTCGATATAGATCTCGCGCAGGCGCAGCGCGGTCGGGCCGGGCGCGCCGTTATGGATCGTGTGGCCGTCGATCGTGGTCACGGGCATGACGAGGCTGGTCGCGGAGGTGATGAAGGCCTCCTCGGCGTCGAGCGCCTCTTCCAGCGTGAATTCGCGCTCCTCGAAGCTGAAGCCGGATTCAGCGAGATAGGCCAGTACCGCCTTGCGGGTGATGCCCGGCAGCACCTTGTTGGAGAGCGGGCGCGAAATCAGCGTCTTGCCCTTGACGATCCAGGCGGTGGAGGAGGCGCCCTCGGTCACCACGCCGTCCTCGGTGAGCCAGGCTTCCTGCGCGCCGCTTTCCAGCGCGAACTGCTTGGCGAGAACCGGGGCGAGCAGGTTGACGCTCTTGATGTCGCGGCGGGCCCAGCGCAGGTCCGGCGTCGAGACGACCTTGATACCGGTCTTGGCGCCCGGCGCATTCACGAAATTGCGGGCCTGGGTGAACATCACCAGCGTCGGCTGGACATCCTTCGGGAAGGGGAAGTCGCGATCGGCCGCGCCGCGCGAGACCTGCAGGTAGATGCCGCCTTCGTCGAGGTTGTTGCGCTTGATCAGCTCCTCATGAACAGCGACGAGCTCGGCCTTCGACCAGGGCAGGGCGAGGCGGATTTCGCCGCAGGAGCGCTCGAGCCGGGCCAGATGCGCCTCGCAATCGACGAGCTTGCCGCCGATGACGGCCGAAACCTCGTAGATGCCGTCGCCGAAAATGAAACCGCGGTCGAAAACGGAGATCTTGGCCTCTTCCTCGGGAAGATAGGCGCCATTGACGTAGACGATGCGGCTCATCGATGCGGACTCGCTGATTGGAAGGGAACGCCGGACCTTCCTAGCGAAGCTTCGCGCCGCTTGCGAGCCTCAAGGCGGGGAAATGGCCCGGCGTCTGGTGCAGGGCCGGTTATCGAGCGGGCTCTATAGCTTTCAATGAACGTACGCGGGTCATCCCGGGCGACCGGAGGGAGGCCCGGGATCCATTCCGGAGCATGTCTCGGTGAGGCTCCGGAATGGATCCCGGATCTCCGCTTCGCTGCGTCCGGGATGAGCTGCGAAAGGGGAGTTCAGAAAAAGCTATGCCTTCAGGCTGAGGAATCGCGTCGGGATCACGCCGCGCAGGTTCTGCTCGAAGCCGACGAGCTTCGGCGAGACCAGGTTCTTGGTCGAATAGTGCAGCACCGGAATCCAGGGTTCCTCGCGGATGACGATGCTGTCGGCTTCGCGCAGGATCGCGGCGCGCCGGGCAATGTCGAGCTCCTCGGTCGCCAGCTTCATCAGCGCATCGAATTGCGGATTCTTGTATTTGCCGATGTTGAAGCCGGCATTGTCGCTCTCGAACAGGAACAGGAAGTTCTGCGGGTCGGAATAGTCGCCGATCCAGCCGTAGCGCGCGACGTCGAAATCGCCGCCATCGCGCAGATAGGCAAAATGCGTGCGGAAATCGGTTTCGACGAAGCGGGTCTCCACGCCGATGCCGCGCCACTGCTCGGCGATCGCCTCGGCGGTGTGGCGGTTGTTGTCGGTGGTGTTGAAGCGGAATTCGATCTGGAGCGGCACGCTGCCGAAGCCGGCCGAGGCGAGCAGGCGTTTCGCCTCGTCCTCGCGCTCCAGGATCGAGGCATGGCGGAAATCGAGCTCGGCCCGCTCGCCGTAATTGCCGATATGCGGGGGAATCACGCCATAGGCAGGCAGCATCGTGCCGCCCCAGACCCGGTCGGCGATAAACTCGCGGTCGATCTGCAGCGAGAGCGCCCGCCTGACGCGCTCGTCGTCGAAGGGGGCCTTGGCGCTGTTGATGATCAGGAAATAGGTCGCGAGATAGGGGCCGATCCGGACCTGATCGCCGAGCTTGTCTTTCAGGCTCTTGAACTGGTCGGCCGGGATGTCCGTCGTCAGGTGCAATTCGCCGGCCTGGAAGCGCCGCGCGGCGGCCGCGAGGTCCGAGGCCGGGTAGAAGATCACGGTGTCGATCTTCACCTCGGCGGCGGCATGGAAATGCGGGTTGCGGTCGAGCCGGATATGCGAGTTCGGCGCCAGCTCCTTGAGCATGTAGGGGCCGTTGGTGATCCAGTTTTCCGGCCGGCCAGGCTCCTGCGCGGCCTTGGCCACGCTGGCCGGGTGAACGGGCAGGGCGCTCTGATGGGTCAGCAATTCCAGCAGATAGGGCGTCGGCTGCTCCAGCACGATGTCGAGCGTGCTCTCGTCGGGAGCGGCGACGCCAAGCGCTTCGAGCGAGGACCCGGCGGTCGCCTTGTGGATGGCCTCGGCATTGCGGATCGGGAAGAGCAGGTTGGCGTATTTGGCGCCGGTTTCCGGATTGACGATGCGGCGGAAGGAATAGACGAAGTCGGAGGCCTTGACCGGGTCGCCATTGGACCATTTGGCGTTGCCGCGCAGCTTGAAGCGCCAGCTTTTGCCGTCCGAGCTCATCGTCCAGCTCTCGGCGACGCCGGGCACGACCTCGCCCTTCATGTCGTGGATGACGAGGCCCTCGCGCAGATCGCGCAGCAGATGGGCTTCGGCGACGGTCGAGGTCTTGTGCGGGTCGAGCGTCTCGGGATCGCCGTCATTGCCGCGATGGAAGACGATGCGGCCCTGGGAGGCGGCGGCGCGGGTCGCGGCCAGGATGGCGGCGAATGCCAGGGGCGCGCGGCGGCGCGTGACGTCGAGCATGGCAACCTCCCTCGAATCGGGCGTCGTTGCGAGCGATGCCCGACTTGAAGGGAAGTAGACCCTGTCGGATCGAGTCTGCCAAGCGCGAAAACGACGACGCCGTCGCCGTTTTCGCTTCTCGGTTGTCAGGAGCTGGCTACAGGTTCAGCGGCCGGCCGCAGCGGCCGCACTCTCCTGCGCCTCGACCACGGCGACGGCGGTCATGTTGACCACGCCGCGCGCCGTCACCGAGCCGGTGAGGATATGGGCGGGCTTGGCGGTGCCGATCAGGATCGGCCCGACAGGCAGCGCATCGGCCATCACCTTGGCGAACTGGTAGGAGATGTTGGCGGCGTCGAGATTCGGGAAGATCAGGACGTTCGCCATCTCCTTCAGCGTCGAGGAGGGCAGGACGCGCTCGCGGATCATCGGCATGAGGGCGGTGTCGGCCTCCATCTCGCCGTCGCATTCGAGACGCGGCGCCCGCTCGCGGATCAGCTTCAGCGCCTTGCGCATCTTGAGCGAGGAGGGTGTGTCGGCGGCGCCGAAATCGGAATGCGAGAGCAGCGCGATCTTGGGATCGATGCCGAAGCGCTGGACATGGTCGGCGGCGAGCACGGTCATGTCGGCGATCTCCTCCGCCGTCGGATCATGCTTCACATGCGTGTCCGAGAGGAAGAAGGCGCCCTTGTTGGTGATGATCAGCGTCATCGCCGCGAGATCGCATACGCCCGGCGCCAGGCCGATGATGTCCTTGATATGCCGCAGCCGCGACATGAACCGGCCTTCGAGACCGGAAATCATCGCATCGGCATCGCCACGGGCGACGGCCAGCGCCGCGATCACGGTGTTGTTGGTGCGCACCAGCGCGCGGGCCGCTTCCGGCGTGATGCCGCGCCGGCCGGCGATGTCGAGATAGGTCTGGACATAGTCGCGATAGCGCGGGTCGTCCTCGGGGTTCACCACCTCGAAATCGACGCCCGGCTTCAGCGACAGGCCGAAGCGCTGGATGCGCGTCTCGATCACGCTCGGGCGGCCGATCAGGATCGGGATCGCAAGCCCTTCCTCCAAGGCGATCTGGGCGGCACGCAGCACGCGCTCGTCCTCGCCTTCGGCATAGATCACGCGCTTGGGATCGGCCTTGGCCTTCTGGAACAGCGGCTTCATCAGGAAGCCGGAGCGGAAGACGAAGCGCGAGAGCTGTTCGCGATAGGCTTCGACATCGACCAGCGGCTTGCGGGCGACGCCGGTCGCCATCGCAGCCTCGGCGACGGCCGGCGCGATGCGCATGATCAGGCGCGGGTCGAACGGGTTCGGAATCAGCGAGGTCGCGCCGAAGGTCGAGGCCTCGCCGCCATAGGCGCGGGCCGCGATGTCGGAGGTTGCCTCGCGGGCGAGCGCGGCGATGGCGCGCACCGCTGCGAGCTTCATCGCCTCGTTGATCGTCGTCGCCTGCACGTCGAGCGCGCCGCGGAAGATATAGGGGAAGCACAGGACGTTGTTGACCTGGTTCGGATAGTCCGAGCGGCCGGTGCAGATCATCGCGTCGGGGCGGACGGCGAGCGCGTCCTCCGGCGTGATCTCGGGATTGGGGTTGGCGAGCGCCAGGATCAGCGGCTTGGGCCCCATCTGCTTGGCCATCTCGGGCTTGAGCACGCCTGCGGCGGACAGGCCGAGGAAGATGTCGGCGCCGCCGATGACGTCGTTGAGCGTGCGGGCGTCGGTCTCCTGCGCGTAGACCTCCTTCCAGCGGTCCATCAGCGTGTTGCGGCCCTTGTAGACCACGCCGTCGATATCGGTGACCCAGATGTTCTTGCGCTGCGCGCCGAGCTCGACCAGCAGGTTGGTGCAGGCCAGAGCCGCGGCGCCCGCGCCGGAGACGACGATCTTCACGTCGGCGATCTTCTTGCCCGCGAGGTCGAGCCCGTTCAGGACGGCGGCCGAGACGATGATCGCCGTGCCGTGCTGGTCGTCATGGAAGACCGGGATCTTCATCCGGGCCTTGAGCTGCTCCTCGATCTCGAAGCATTCCGGCCCCTTGATGTCCTCGAGATTGATGCCGCCGAAGGTCGGCTCGAGCGCGGCGACGACCTCGACGAATTTCTCGATGTTCTTCTGCTCGACCTCGATGTCGAAGCAGTCGATCCCGGCGAATTTCTTGAAGAGGACGGCCTTGCCCTCCATCACCGGCTTGGAGGCCAGCGGGCCGATATCGCCGAGGCCGAGCACCGCCGTGCCGTTGGTGATGACGGCGACGAGGTTCTGGCGCGAGGTCAGCTCGGCAGCTTCGGAGGGATCGTCGACGATCGCCTCGCAGGCGGCGGCGACGCCGGGGGAGTAGGCGAGGGCGAGGTCGCGCTGGTTGCCGAGCGGCTTGGTCGCCTGGATCTCGAGCTTACCGGGCCGAGGATGGCGATGATAGACGAGCGCGCCCGAGCGCAGATCGGTCGAGAGGGTGCTTTTCATGGCGCGCTTTCATCCCCGCAGTACGAGCAATGCTGGTCGCGCGAAAGTCCCCATCCCGTCAAGCCGTGGAGGCGTTGCAAGCAGTTTCGCCGGGGCGGAAAGGATGAGGCGGGCGCGAACTTGAATCAATGTGGCAAGATACTGAATCAGCATGCGAGAAGTCGCACGCAAGCGCCGGAAACGATTCGCTAAATCCTCGGCACTGCGGGCTGCTTGAATTATCCGAACCCTCATCCTGAGGGGCGCCGTAGACGCGTCTCGAAGGATGCTGCAGAGGGCAGGAGATAGCTGAAGCATCCTCCGAGACGCCCTTCCTCGCGGAATGGCTCCTCAGGATGAGGGCTCAGCCGAGGTGTCCGCTCTCAGAACGCCTTGAAGGTGATGATCGTGTGGGTATCGGCGATCTCGGGGATCGACTGCACCTTCTGCGCCACGAAATGGCCGATATCGACATCGGCCGCGACGTGGAACTTGGCCAGGATGTCGTAATTGCCGGCGGTCGAGTAGATCTCGGAGGCGATCTCGCGATCCGCCAGTTCGCTGGCGACCTCGTAGGTCTTGCCGAGCTTGCATTTGATCTCGACGAAGAAGGTCTGCATCGCGTGCTCCGAAACTCTGATGCGGTCTGGATAGAACCCTCGGCGTGGAAAGATCAAGCGCCGGCGAGCGTGGCGATGCGCCGTGTCATCGCGTTTTCCGGATCGGTCAGCCCGGCGATCACGGTGAAATGGTTCGCGCCGGGGATTTCCTCGTAGCGCGTCGCCACGCCTTCCAGACCCCAGACATCGACGAGCCGGCGGCTCTGCCGGTGGTACTCCTCGCTCTCGGCGCCGCCGACCACGGCATCCATCGTCAGCCGCGAGGGGGCCGGCCAGAATAGCGGGCTTTCCAGTTCCGCGGCGTCGAGGTCGAGGTTCAGCGCGTCGTTGATGCTGGTCTCGGTGAGGGGCTTCAGGTTGTAGAGGCCGGAAATGCCATAGGCGGCGGGCACGAGCTGGTCGGGCAGGTCGGGGTCGACATTCTTCCAGTTGGTCGCGAGCGCGCAGGCGCTGAGATGCCCGCCGGCGGAATGGCCCGTCGCGACAACCGGCAGGCCGAAGCGCCGCCACAGCGCCGCGGCCGCCTGCTGCAATTCCCAGACGATATGGCCGAGATGGACCTGCGGGCAGAGATCGTAGCCGACGACCGCGACCGGCAGGCCGAGCCGGTTCAGCCCGTGCGCCATATGCGAGAAATAGCCGCGGTCCAGCGCCTGCCAATAGCCGCCATGGATGAACATCACCAGCGCATTGCCCCGGATCGAATCGGGCTTGAACAGGTCGTAGGCCTGGCGCGCGCCCTCGCCATAGGAGACGTCCAGCTCGCACAGGGCCTCGCTGCGGTAGGCGGCGGCATCGCTCTGCCAGCCGGCGATGATGCCGGGATGTTCCGGCACGCGGGCGCGGTTGTTGTATTCGGTCTCGTAGTCCTGCGACATCGATCGTCCATCGCTGAGGGGCGTTTGATTGGGCCGCACCGTGGCAGCCCGGCGGGCTTCGCGCCAGCGCTTTTGACAGGACCCCGCTCCGGCGCCAAAAGGCGGCAAGCCCTCACGAATGGGCAATGGAGGTCGCCATGGAAAATCCCGTTCTCGCCGAGGTCACGCGCGGCAATGTCGTCGAATCGCGCCATCGCGGTGCGGCGATCGTCGTCGATGCCGATGGCGGCGTGGTGTTCTCCGTCGGCGATGTCGAGCGCCCGGTCTTCCCGCGCTCGGCCGTCAAGGCGATCCAGGGCCTGCCCCTGATCGAGAGCGGCGCCGCCGACCGCTACGGGCTGACCGAGGCCGAGATCGCGCTCGCGGTCTCCTCGCATTCCGGCGAGCCGCTGCATGCCGAGACGTCGCTGGCGATGCTGCGCAAGGCCGGCCGCGACGCCGGCTGCCTCGAATGCGGCGCGCATTGGCCCTCGAACGAGCTCGTTTCCCGCGCCCTCGCCAAGTCGGGTGCCGAGCCGAGCGCCCTCAACAACAACTGCTCCGGCAAGCATGCCGGCTTCGTCTGCCTGTCCTGCAACATGGACGAGGACCCGACGGGCTATGTGAAGGCCGGCCATCCCGTGCAGCAGGCGGTGCGCGGCGCGCTGGAGGCCGTGACCGGGGCGGTCCACAGCGCCGATCGGATGGGCATCGACGGCTGCTCGATCCCGTCCTACGCCGTGCCGCTTTCGGCGCTTGCGCTGGGCTTCGCCCGGCTCGGCACCGGCCGCGGCTTCGGGCCGGAGCGGGCGAAGGCGGCGGCGCGCATCCGGGCGGCTGCGGCGGCTCATCCCTTCATGGTCGCCGGCACGGGCCGCTACGACACGCGCCTGATGGACCTGCTCGGCGCGCGCGCCTTCACCAAGACCGGGGCGGAGGGCGTCTATTGCGCCGCGCTCCCCGAGCTCGGCTACGGCATCGCCCTGAAATGCGATGACGGCGCCGGCCGCGCCGCCGAGGTCGCGCTCGGCGCCCTGATCGCGCGCTTCCTGCCGATGGACGATGCCACGCAGGCTGCCTTCGCGCCGCTGCGCGAGACCGTCCTGAAGAACTGGAACGGCATCGAGGTCGGCCGCATCCGCGCTCCCGCCGCCGGATAGGCTGCTCGAAAACCCTAGCGAGCCCTCATCCTGAGGAGCCATTCCTTTGGGAATGGCGTCTCGAAGGATGCTCCAGCTCGCTCAGGAACCCCCGGGAGCATCCTTCGAGACGCCGCTTTGCGGCTCCTCAGGATGAGGCCTCGGGGAGGATTTAGGATTTTAACGCACCGCGTTGTTGGCGACCACGACCCCGGCGGCCCTGCCGTCGGGGGCCTTCGTCAGGTCGCCGGTGACCGGCTTGCCGTATTCGGTGCCGATCACGGCGCCATCGCGAGCCTCGGCGATGACGTTGCTGGCGATCAGCGCGTTGCGCTCCTTCGGCACCAGCGAGACCGAGACGCCGATGCCGGTCTTGCGGATGACGTTGCCGGTGGCGGCAAGGTTGCGCATGCCCCAGGACCAGCCGAGCACGATGCCGATATCGCTGGCATCCTCGATGACATTGCCGGTGACCGCCGCTTCCGCCTCGACATGGATGCCGAAGCCACCAACGGGATCCTTGCTGTAGGGCACGGCCTTGCGCGTCGCCCGGCGGATGATGTTGTTGGCGCAGACCGCCATGCGCCCGCCCTGGTCGAGATTGGTCATGGAGGCGCCGGACGCGCAGTCCTCGACATGGTTGTTGGCGATGATCGCGCCCTCGAAAGCGAATTCGCTGTAGAGGGCGACCTCGCCGCAGCGCCGCCCTTGGTTCCCGAGGATCTGGACGCCCGAGCCGGAATTGTTGCGGATGAAGCTCAGCGCGCAGTCGCGCAATTGATTGCCTTCGATGATGACGCCGCCGGCGCGGAAGACGCTGATGCCGTTGCCGTTCTGGCCGCTGCCGCCGCCATCGGTGCGGATGCGTGTGACATGGTTGCCGCGGATGATCGAGCCGTCGTCGCCTGTTTGGCTGCGCCAGATCTGGATGCCGTTGTTGCCGCAATCCTCGACCCGGTTCTGCTCGACGGTTAGGCCTTTCGAATCGATCGCGAACAGGGCGGAATCCCGCATCTCGCGGAAGCGGCTCGCCGTGACACGCCCGCCGCAACGATCGAGGGTGAGGCCCACCGAGCCGGCCTTGGCGAAGGCGCAGCCGGACATCGCGAACTCGCCGACATTCTCGGCTGTCAGCAGGCCGCTGCGCTGGGTGGTGGGAATGTCGAGCCCGTCGAAGCTCAAGCCGGAGAGTTCGGCGCGGGCGATGTTACGGGCTATGAGCAGGGGCTGGCCATTGGCCGTGACGAGATGCGTCTCGCCGGGCACGCCGACGATCCTGGCATTCTCCGGAAGGGCGACGCCGCCGACGCGATAGCGGCCCGGCGGGAGCACGAGCGGGGCTCCGCGCGCGGCTGCCTGCTTGAGGGCCATTGCGAGTTGTCGCGACTGATCCTCGGTGGCGCCGGGACGCAGGCCGAACTGACTGGCATCGAGCCCGAGCTGGCCGAGCGCGCCCGAGGCCGCGCCGCGCGACTGTGCTCGGGCTGGAAGAATGACTGAGGCCGTGCCGAAAAGGCCCATCGCCAGCATGCCGCGTCGGGACAACACCATGGAAGCTCCTGTTCCGCCAGCGTGGATCAAGCGGCGTGCCAACGTTGGCTGTGCCGATCTGGAACTGCTCCGTTTATCGCAACGGTATCCGAGAGAGGGCATTCGGCGGTTTTGCAAGGAACCGCTCCGTCATCCCGGGCTTGCCCCAGGATCCATCGTAGAGCGCCGAAGCCCTACGATGGATCCCGGATCTCCGCTGCGCCGCGTCCGGGATGACGCGTGTTTCCGAGGCAGCTGACGTCTTCTACAGCCCGAGCGCCCGTGCGATCTCCTCGGCCGCCGCTGTTGGTGGCAGGCGCCCGGCCGCGACCGCGGCTTCCAGCTCCGGCGTGCGGGCTTTAAGGGCCGGATCGTGCCGGAGCTTTGCCTGCAAGCGGTCCTGCACCATCGCCCACATCCATTTCACATCCTGCTTGCGGCGCTTCTCGGCGATCAGACCTTTGGCCTCGAAGCGAGCGCGGTGGTCCTCGACCTTGGTCCAGAGGGCATCGAGACCGAGCCCGGTCAGCCCCGATATCGTCACGACCGGCGTGCTCCACAGCGAGGATGCGGGCGCCAGGATATGCAGCGCGGCCTTGTACTGGGCCGCGGCGGCGCGGGCAGGCGTTGCGCCGTCGCCATCGGCCTTGTTGACCGCGATCATGTCGGCGAGCTCGATGATGCCCTTCTTGATGCCCTGCAACTCGTCGCCGGCATTGGGCAGCATCAGCACTAGGAAGAAATCGGTGAGGTCGGCGACCGCCGTCTCCGACTGGCCGACGCCGACAGTCTCGACCAGGATCACGTCGAAACCGGCGGCCTCGCAGAGCAGCATGGTCTCGCGGGTCTTGGCGGCGACACCGCCCAGCGTGCCGGAGGACGGGGAGGGGCGGATATAGGCGCGTGGGTCGACCGCGAGCCGGGCCATCCGCGTCTTGTCGCCGAGGATCGAGCCGCCGGTGCGGGTTGAGGAGGGGTCGACCGCGAGCACCGCGACCTTGTGGCCCTTGCCGGTCAGATAGGTGCCCAGGGCATCGATCGTGGTCGACTTGCCGACGCCTGGAACGCCGGTGATCCCGACACGGATGGCGCGCCCGGTCTGCGGGAGCAGCCGCTGGATCAGCGCCTGCGCCTGCTCTCGATGGTCGGCGCGGCGCGATTCCGCCAGCGTGATCGCGCGCGCCAAAGCTGCGCGCTCGCCGGCGAGGATCGCATCGCCGACTGGATCGGCTGGGGAACTGCTGTCGACCATGCCGCCAGTTAGCAAGTCGCGGGAGCGGGCGACAAGGTGGCCTGCTCTCGTTTGCTTCATCACTGTGTCATGGTCGCCTCTTGTGAATCCGCCGTGGCGGTGAGACGACTTGACGATGATGTGCGTGGCGATGCGGTTTCGCGTTTTCCTGTTGGCCCTGTTTCTGCCGCTGGCGCTCGCAGCCTGCGGCACGCCGCGCGTGCTGGAGCTGAGCCAGGTGCCGAAGGGCGATGTCGCCGGCACGGTCCAGATCTATGTCGCGACGACGCGCGAGGTCTCGGCTGAGCCGGTTTATTTCAGCGGCGAGCGCGGGCCCAAGCTTTCCTTCGCCCGCCTCGACATCACCGTCCCGCGCAGCCACAAGGCCGGCAGCTTGGAACTGCCCGATTCCGGACCGGGCGACCCCGCCAAGCATTTCACCGCGACCTATATCCAGAAGCTCGACCTCGCTCCGATCGTTTCGGATGTGCGCAAGGAATTGCAGCGGCGCCCGGCGTCCCAGCGCGACGTGCTGGTCTTCGTCCACGGCTACAACACGAATTTCGCCGATGCCGCCTATCGCTTCGCCCAGATCGTCTATGATTCCGGCTTCAAGGGGGTGCCGGTATTGTTCTCGTGGCCCTCGCGCGGGCAGCTCCTGGCCTATCCCTATGATCGTGAAAGCGCCTTCTACTCCCGCGATTTTCTTGAGGCGAACCTGCGCGCCATCGCCCGCGACCTCGGCGCCTCGCGCATGGATATCCTAGCCCATTCGATGGGCACGCTTCTGACGCTGGAGACGCTGCGCCAGGCCGCGATCCGCGGCGACGGCACCTTCGGCGGCAGATTGCGCGACGTCATGCTCGCGGCGCCGGATGTCGATCTCGACGTGTTCAGGACGCAGATGCGCGAAATCAGGCGGCCGGTGACCGTCTTCGTCTCGGCAGACGACAGGGCGCTCGACTTCTCCCGGCGCTTCGCCGGCGACAAGAAGCGGCTGGGCGCTGTCTCGAGCAAGGATACCGAAATCATCGCCGAGCTGGAAAAGCTCGGCGTAAAGCTGATCGACCTCTCGGAGGTCGCCTCCGGCGATAGCCTCAACCACGCGAAATTCGCTTCCTCCCCCAAAGTGGTACAGCTCATCGGCCAGAGGCTGCAGCAGGACAGGGGCATCGGCTTCGCCGGACCGCAACTCGGCGACAAGGTCGGCGACATCGCGGGTGGGGTCATCGGCACGGTCGGCTCGACCGTCGGGCTCGTCGTCACGGCGCCGATTCAGATCATCTCCGGCGCGACACAATGATGTCGCCTCCGTGCAACGCTGGCGCCGCTTGCGGCAGGCTCTCGCGCTTTTGCCCCATTCTGGCCGCGTTGGCCTGCCTTTAGAGGTTCGGCTGCCAGCTCGGCCTCTCACATTCTGACCGGATGCCTGTCCCCATGCCCGTTACAAGGCGCGCCTTTTCATGCCGTTCGCTGGCCCTTGCCGCGTTCCTGCCGCTGGGCCTCGCCGCCTGCGCCCAGAGCGAGGCGAGCGTCTCGCCCTTCTCCGAGCCGGAGCGCGCCGATACGTCCGCGCTCGGCAAGGATCCGCGCCTGCTCGTCATGACGACGCGCCGCTCCACCGGCAATGCCGCGCCCTATTTCAACACCGATCGCGGCCCGTTGACCTTCGCCGAAGCGCGGCTGTCGCCGCCCGGGCGCGGCATCTCGGGGCGCGTTTCGTCGGCGGTCAGCGGCGACTGGGAGGTGCTCGGGATCTCGCGTGAGACCACGGGGGACGCCGCGGCCCGCGCCTTTTCCGATGCCGTGAACGGCCGCGACGTGCTGCTCTATATCCACGGCTTCAACGAGACCTTCGAGACCGCTGCGCGCAGCGCAGGCCAGCTCTCCCACTCCCTGGAGTTCCAGGGCCGCACCGCCCTGTTCACCTGGCCCTCCGGCGGCAAGCTCTTCGACTACGCTTACGACCGCGAGAGCGCCCTCTGGTCGCGCGACGGCTTCGTCCAGACGCTGCAGGCACTTGTCGCCAACCCGACCGTGGGCCGCATTCACATCGTCGCGCACTCCATGGGCACCTTCCTGACCCTGGAAGGCCTGCGCGAACTACGCGATTCCCAAGACGTTTATGCCCGCATCGGTTCGGTCGTGCTGGCCTCGCCCGATGTCGATATCGACGCTTTCGAGCAGACGGTGAAGCGGCTCGGCCCGCTGGCCCAGCGCATGACCGTGATCATCGATCCCGGCGATCGTGCGCTGGCGGTCTCGGCGCGCATCGCCGGCGGCGTCGCGCGCGCCGGCGCCGCGGACCGCTCGCGGCTTGAGGCTCTCGGCGTCAGGGTCGCGGATACCTCCGGCCGGGGCTGGAGCATGCTGCGCCACGACCTCTTCCTGTCCAACAGCGAGGTCACGCAGGTCGTGCGCCGCGCGATGGATCGCGGCGTCTAGGTGGCGGCACGCAGAATCCGCCGAAAAGTGCTATCGGCTTTTCCGTACGATCCGCGAGAGGAGCAGGCGGCATGAAGCGGCTGGGCAGGGGATTGTTGGCAGTCGCGCTGGCGCTGGGCTTCGGCCTCTCCGCCGCATCCGCCGAGACACCGGCGCTTTTCGCCCAGACCGGACCGGCCGAGGGCAGCTATACCGATCCGCTGCCGGCCACGATCGCGGTCTCGACCTACGCGCCGCCGGCCTGCGCGGCCAAGCCCTGCCCGTTGCTGATCGCGGTCCATGGCATGGGCCGCAACGCGAAGAGCGCGCGTGATGCCTGGAAGGCCGCGGCCGATCAGGCCGGGTTCCTCGTGCTCGCCCCGCGCTTCGACAGCGATCAATTTCCGAGCCGCCTGTTCCAGCAGGGCGGGGTGCGCGGCGAGCCGGACAAGGCGAAATGGACCTTCGGCCTGATCGAGAGGCTGTTCGACGCCGCCCGCGCCAGCGGTCGCGTCGCCGGAAACAGTTACACGATCTTCGGTCACTCGGCCGGCGCCCAGTTCGTGCATCGCATGATCATGCTGATGCCCGAGGCGCGCGTCGCGACGGCGGCCGTGGCGAATGCCGGCTATTACACCCTGCCGGCTCTGACCGGCGAGCGCGCCTATCCCTATTCGCTCAAGGGCACTCCGGCCGTCGATGTCACGCTGGCGCGCGCCCTCGCCAAGCCGATGCTGGTGATGCTCGGCGAGCAGGACATCGATCCCAACCACCACCAACTCAACAAATCGCGTAGTGCGGAGGAGCAGGGGCCGACCCGTTTCGCACGCGGGCAGCACTTCATGGCCGCCGCCACCGCCGAGGCGCGCCGCCTTGGCGTGACGTTGCGCTGGCGCGAAATCGACGTGCCGGGCGTCGCGCATGACCAGAAAGGGATGGCCAAGGCAGCGGCAGCGGAGCTGTTCGGCGCTCGCTGAGTGGCTTTTCGAGATTGTTTTGAGAATGTGAGCCCTCATCCTGAGGAGGCCCAAAGGGCCGTCTCGAAGGATGATCCAGATGGTTCCGGAGCCTGCTGAAGCATCCTTCTAGACGCCATTCCTAGGGGAATGGCTCCTCAGGACGAGGGCTGAGAATCTCTTCAGGCTGACTGCTAGACCGGCGGCAGGCCGGAGCGCTTCTTGATCGTCGCCAGCGCGAAATTGGATTCGACCGACTGGATGCATTTCAGCCGTGTCGCCTTCTGCTTCAGGAAGCGCTCGTAGCCCTCGATGCCGTCGGTGACGACGCGCAGCAGGTAGTCCTGCGAGCCGGTCATCAGGTAGCATTCGGCGACTTCGCTCCAGCTTTCGACGGCTTTCTCGAACTCGGCGATCTGCTCCTGGTTCTGCTGGGTCAGGCGCACCGAGACGAAGACGCTGAAGGGCAGGCCATAGGCCTTGGGGTCGACCACCGCCGTATAGCCCTGGATGACGCCGGTCTCCTCCAGCCGCTTCAGACGCCGCAGGCACGGCGTCGGCGAGAGCCCAACGCGTTGCGACAGGTCCTGATTGGTGATGCGCCCGTCCTCGCGCAGAACGGCGAGAATCCGGCGGTCGATGCTGTCGAGCACGATATGCTCCATACCCATGAAAATTGAGCAGAAAGCTGCTCGGGGAACATTAGGATGATGCTGATCGGCCAAGCAATGGCGCGCTGATGGGAATAATCTGGTGCCAGAAACTAGCCTGCGTCGCAGGATCGCAAGGGAGATGGTCATGAGCGAAGACAACTACCACAAGGACCGGATCGCCAATCGCAAGCTCCATCCCGAGACGCTGATGATGGGCTTCGGCTATTCGCCGGCCATGTCGGAAGGCTCGCTCAAGCCGCCGGTCTTCCTGACCTCGACCTTCGTTTTCCAGAACGCCCAGCAGGGCAAGGACTTCTTCGACTTCACCTCGGGCCGGCGCCAGCCCAAGCCCGGCGAGAAGCCCGGCCTGGTCTATTCGCGCTTCAACCATCCCAATATGGAGATCCTCGAGGATCGCCTGGCGATCTGGGACGAGGCCGAGAAATGCGCTGTCTTCGCCTCGGGCATGGCCGCGATCGCGACGACCTGCTTCGCCTTCCTGCGCCCGGGCGACACGATCCTCCATTCCCGCCCGCTCTACGGCGGCACCGAGACGCTGCTGAAGAACCAGATGGGCGCCTTCGGCGTCACGCCCTTCGGCTTCACCGACGGGCTCGACATCGAGCAGATGCGTGATGTCGCACGGGCCGCCGCTGCCAAGGGCCGCGTCGCGATGATCCTGGTCGAGACCCCGGCCAACCCGACCAACGGCCTCGTCGACCTCGCCGCCTGCAAGGCGATCGCCGACGAGCTTGAGAAGTCGCAGGGTCATCGCCCGCCCGTCGTCGTCGACAACACCATGCTCGGCCCGAAATACCAGAAGCCGCTGAAGCAGGGCGCCGATCTCTCGCTGCTCTCGCTGACCAAATATGTCGGCGGCCATTCCGACCTCGTCGGCGGCTCGATCAGCGGCTCCGAGGCGCTGGTGCGGCAGGTCAAGGCCTGGCGCGGCTCGCTCGGCACGCAGGCCGACCCGAATTCCTGCTGGATGCTGATGCGCTCCCTGGAGACGCTCGACATCCGCATGAGCCGCGCCAATGAGAACGCCAAGCTCGTGGCGGAGTATCTCGCGAGCCACCCCAAAGTCGCCAAGGTTCATTATCTCGGCAATCTCAAGGACGGCGATCCGCGCAAGGCCGTCTTCGACCGCCAGTGCACGGCGGCGGGCTCGACCTTCGCCTTCGACGTCAAGGGCGGCGAGAAGGAGGCTTTCGCGCTGCTCGACAACCTCCAGATCATGAAGCTCGCGGTCAGCCTCGGCGGCACCGAGACGCTGGTCTCGCATCCCGCGGCGATGACCCATTCCGGCGTCGCCCGCGAATTGCGCGAGGAGATCGGCCTGACGGACGCCCTGATCCGCATCTCCGTGGGCATCGAGAATATCGAAGACCTGATCTCGGATCTGGCGCAGGCCTTCGAGGCGGTGTGATGTAGCGCGGTCGCGGCGCCTGCCTCAGCCGAGGCCGAGGAACAGCGCCAGCGACCGGTTCACCGTGATCATCATCTCGGGATCGAGGCGGCCGAAAACTGGGCCGATCCGGTCCCGACGCACGGTCATCGCCTTGTCGACCATGATCTGGGAGGCAAGGCGCAGGCCGTTCGCCGTGTCGGGCTGGACGGTCAATCGGATGAGCGGGGCATCGACGAGATCGCTGGAGATGAGCAGTAAGGTCACCGTCGCCGTCAGCTCGAACGGATCGGCTTGAACGACGAGGGCAGGGCGCGGCCTGCCGAAATCCCCCGCGATTGCGACGGTAACGAGGTCGCCACGCTTCATTCAGCGGCGCCGTCCAGGTCGTCCATTGCGGCGTCGAGGAACGCGTCCAGTTCCCGATCGACGCTGTCGCTGACGGCCACGAGACGTGCCTGACGGCGGCACTCTTCGCTGAAGCCAGGGCGTCGCGTATCGGGAACCCAGATTTGCACCGGCCGCAGTCCAGCCGCCCGCAAAGCGTCGCGGCGCTTCTGGACGCGTCTGGCGGTGGAACTGGCCATTCGGATCATTTCCTGATGAGCGTTACATGTAACGTTCTCCGCCCTGTCGTGCAAGGCTGACGGCGCGTTGGGCGCTAAACCCCGATACGCCCCCAGCCCGGCAGCTTCAGCGCCGGACTGCGCAGGTCGAGCCCTGCGACGAGCCCGAGCAGGTTGATCTCGATGCCCTCGACCCATCCCACGGTCACGCCGGCAAGCCCATAGAGCGAGGCCTGGATGCCGGTGCGGCTGGCGGTCAGCCCGGCGAAGAGGCCATCGGCGCGCCAGTCCTTGCCGAGCGCGGTCGGCGGCAACGCCTGCTGGAGTTCCGGCACCTCGGCCAGGACATGCTGGACGAAGCTGTTCGAATTCGGCCCCGGCCAGGCGAGATAGCTGCCGGGGCTGGAATAGGCGTAGTCAGCCACGGCCGCCCGGATGCGCGGGATCAGCCGCTCGGCAGCCTCGCCTCGGATTTCGATGATGGGCTCCGGCATGTTGCCGAACCAGCGGCCATCGGCCTCGCGATGATTGACCCGGACTGGCGCACCCCAGCCAACCACATCGAAGCGGGTATAGGCGCTGCCGCCACGCTCCTTCACCACGACCCAGGAATGATGCGCGAAGATGCCGCGCCAGCGCCCGACGCGCGCGGCGAAGACATGCACCGTCGCTTCCGGCTCGGCGGAAGCCGCCGGCAGCAGTTTGGCGCTCGTCCAGTCCGCGCGCTGCCAATCCGGCGCATGCGTCTGCCAGACCCACCAGCCTGCATGAGTAGCAAGCGGCAGCAGGAAAACGAGGGCGAAGAACAGCAGGAAGCGGCGGAAGAGGCGCATAGGGAGGGTATGTGCAGGGCGCCGCCCGCCGGCAAGAATGGCGCCGATCACGCTTGCGTCAGCGGGTTCGAACGGGCTGGTCGGAGTTTGGGCAACGCTTGCCTGTGCGTTGGCCTCGCGCTGCGCCGTTGGCGGTTGAAGCCCGGGGGAAAGCTGGTAGCGTGCGCGGCGTCTGAGCTTGATGGAGGGGCAGATTGGGTAGGACGACGCGACTGGCCGGAGCTCTGGCTGCCTGCGCTATCGGATTGGGACTGCTGGCAACGCCGGCGGCCGCGCAGGACAAGCAACTGCGCATCTTCAACTGGTCCGATTATGTCGATCCGGGGGTGCTCGACGCCTTCAAGAAGGAAACCGGCATCACCGTCATCTACGACACCTTCGACCAGATGGAGACGGTCGAGACCAAGCTTCTCGCAGGCAAGACCGGCTACGACCTGATCGTCGTCACCGCGTCCTTCCTGCCGCGCCACATTCCGCTCGGCCTCTACCAGCCGATCGACAAGGACAAGGCGCCCAATCTCAAGAACCTTTGGCCGGAAATCCAGACCCGGCTGTCGAAATACGATCCCGGCAACAAATACGCCGTGAACTACATGTGGGGCACCACGGGGATCGGCTACAACACCGCCAAGATCAAGGAGCGCCTCGGTCCCGACGCGGTGATCGATAGCTGGAAGATCGTCTTCGAGCCGGAAACGCTGAAGAAGCTCTCGAATTGCGGCGTCCATGTCCTTGATGCGGTCGAGGAGATGTTCCCGGCCGCTTTGCGCTATCTCGGGCTCGATCCCGACTCCAAGAACGAGGCCGATCTCAACAGGGCCGGCGATCTCCTGCGCAAGATCCGCCCGCATATCCAGAAGTTCCACTCGTCAGAATACATCAACGCCCTGGCGAACGGCGATATCTGCCTCGCCGTCGGGTATTCCGGCGACATCCTCCAGGCCAAGAAGCGCGCCGAGGAAGCCAAGAACGGCGTCCAGATCGCCTATTCCATCCCGAAGGAAGGCGCGCTGATGTGGTTCGACTCGCTGGTGATCCCGAAGGATGCGGGCAATGTCGAGGCCGCCCTGAAGTTCATCGACTTCGTCAACAAGCCCGAGATGGCGGCGAAGAATTCGGACTTCATCCAGTACGCCAACGGCAACATCGCCTCGAAGCCATTCCTCTCGGCGGCGGTGCGCGACAATCCCGGCATCTATCCGTCGGACGCGGTGATGGCGCGGCTCTACACGATCACGCCTTATGACCAGAAGGCGCAGCGGCTGGTGAACCGGCTCTGGACCCGCGTGAAGACCGGCAAGTGACCGGCACCGGGCGGATCGCTGGCGCCATGAAGAAGACCTCGCCCGGCAGCGTGCGCCGGGCCTTCCAGCCCTGGAACGACCCGGCGGCGAAGCCGCTGGTCGAGTTCCGGGGCGTGACCAAGCGCTTCGGCGACGTTACCGCCGTGGGCGATCTCTCGCTTTCGCTCTATCCGCGCGAATTCTTCGCGCTGCTCGGACCGTCCGGCTGCGGCAAGACCACGCTGATGCGCATGCTCGCCGGCTTCGAGACGCCCGATGCCGGCACGATCCTGCTCGACGGGCAGGACATCACCGGCATCCCGCCGCATCTGCGGCCGATCAACATGATGTTCCAGTCCTATGCGCTGTTCCCGCATCTCAGCGTGGCCGGCAACATCGCCTATGGGCTGAAGCGCGAGGGGCTGCCGCGCGCCGAGATCGACCGGCGCGTCGAGGAGATGCTGGCGCTGGTCAAGCTCTCCGGTTTCGGTGGTCGCAAGCCACACCAGCTCTCCGGCGGCCAGCGCCAGCGCGTCGCGCTCGCCCGTTCTTTGGCGAAGCGGCCCAAGCTGCTGCTGCTCGACGAGCCGATGGCCGCGCTCGACAAGAAGCTGCGCGAACAGACCCAGTTCGAACTGATGGATCTGCAGAGCGAGCTCGGCCTCACCTTCATGGTCGTCACCCATGACCAGGACGAGGCGATGACCATGGCTGACCGCATGGCGGTGATGGACCACGGCAAGCTCGTCCAGATCGGCCCGCCCGACGTGATCTACGAGGCGCCGGCCAATCGCCACGTTGCGGAATTCGTCGGCGACATCAACATTTTCGAGGGCCGGATCGCGGCGGTCGAGGGCGAGCTGGTTCGGGCCGAAGTGCCGCATGTCGGCACCGTCGAGCTCGATGAGGAGGCTCCGGCCCTGAAGCCGGGCGAGCCCCTTGTCGTCGGCATCCGGCCGGAGAAGATCGAGATCGGCCATGACGAGCCCTGTCAGGCCGTCAACAAGGTTGCGGGCGAGATCTGGGATATCGGCTATCTCGGCGACTTCACCATGATCCAGGTGATGCTGGGCCAGGAAAATGACCGGGGCGAGGGCGGCCAGCTCGTCAAGGTTGCGCTCGCTAACCGCACGCGCCGGCTGGCCCGCCCCTTCGCCTGGGACGACAAGGTCTGGCTCTCCTGGGATGTCGAGGCCGGCGTGGTGCTGCCGCCATGAGCGCGGTCGCCGCGCTGCAGCGGCTGCGCCGCCTCGTCGTGGCGGTGCCCTATCTTTGGCTCGCGCTGTTCTTCCTCGCGCCCTTCGTCATCGTGCTGCGCATGGCCTTTTCGCAGGCGGCGACGGCGCTCCCGCCGTATGCCCCGCATTGGGAAGGGCTCGACCAGCTCGGCGACTTCCTCTCGCAGCTCGATATCGCGAATTTCAGCCTGCTCGGCGATGATCCGCTCTACTGGCAGAGCTATCTCTATTCCCTGCGCATCGCGGCGCTGACCACCGTTTTCGCCCTCGCGATCGGCTATCCGCTCGCTTACGCCATGGCATCAGTGCCACCACGTTGGCGAGGCACCTTGCTCGTCTTCGTCATCCTGCCGTTCTGGACCTCCTTCCTGATCCGCGTCTACGCTTGGATCGGCATCTTGAGGCCGGAGGGGCTGCTCGATGCGACGCTCGCCTTCCTCGGTTTCGAGGCCGAGCCCTTGCGCTTGCTCAACACCGAGACGGCGGTGCTTCTCGGCATGGTCTATTCCTATCTGCCCTTCATGGTGCTCCCGCTTTTCGCCACGCTGGAGAAGCTCGATCGCGGCCTGCTGGAGGCGGCCGCCGATCTCGGCGCCACGCCGGTCACGGCCTTCCTGACGGTGACGTTGCCGCTCTCGCTGCCCGGCATTCTCGCCGGCTCCGCCCTGGTCTTCATTCCGGCGGTCGGCGAGTTCGTCATCCCCGATCTGCTCGGCGGGCCCGATACCGTGATGATCGGCAAGGTGCTCTGGAGCGAGTTCTTCTCGAACCGCGACTGGCCGTTGGCTTCGGCGGTGGCGGTGGTGCTGCTCGTCGTGCTGGTGCTGCCGCTGGTCCTCTTGCAGCGCGCAAGGTTGCAGCGGGAGATGGCGGCATGAGCCGGCTCGGTCCCGGATTGATCCTGGCGCTGATCGTCGGCTTCGCCTTCCTCTATCTGCCGATCCTGACGCTCATCGCCTATTCCTTCAACGCCTCGCGGCTGGTGACGGTCTGGGGTGGCTTCTCGACGCACTGGTATGGCGCGCTGATGCAGAACCAGCCGCTGCTCGACGCCGCCTGGCTCTCGATCCGCCTCGGCTTCGTCTCCGCGACGCTTGCGACGATCCTCGGCACGCTGGCGGCGCTCGCTTTGGCGCGGCACGGCCGTTTCCTGGGGCGCACCTTGTTCTCCGGCATGGTGCTGGCGCCGCTGGTCATGCCCGAAGTGGTGACGGGGCTGTCGCTGCTGCTGCTCTTCGTCGCCGCCGATGTCGAGCGCAGCTTCTGGACGGTCACGATCGCGCACGCCACCTTCAGCCTCGGCTTCGCCTGCATCGTCGTGCAGTCGCGGCTGGCGGGCTTCGACCGCTCGCTGGAGGAGGCGGCGCAGGATCTGGGTGCTACGCCCTTCGTCACCTTCTGGACCGTGACCCTGCCTTTGATCTGGCCGGCGGTGGCGGCGGCCTGGATGCTCGCCTTCACGCTCTCGCTCGATGATCTGGTGATCGCGAGCTTCACGACGGGGCCGGGCGCGACGACGCTGCCGATGCGGCTCTATTCGGCGGTCAAGCTCGGCGTCTCGCCCGAGATCAACGCCGCCTGCACGATCATGATCGGCGCCGTCGCCGTCGTCGTGATCGCGGCCTCGCTGCTTTTGAAGCGCGAGCAACTGTCCGGCAGCTAAACGGCGGCTGAACGGCGCTCTCAAAGCCCGTTCAGCCAAGCCATGCGAATGTCCGATCCGTGGCAGGGCGACCCCTGCCGGAACAGGACATGAGACCATGTTTGGCAATCGCGCCCGGATCGGTTTGGCGGCTCTCGCGCTCAGTGGCGCCGTTCTCGCAGGGACGACATTCGCCGGTACAGGCGAAGCCCAGGCCTTCGGCGGCTATGAGCGCTCCTATGACGGCCCGGCCTACGGCTATGGCTGGCGCCCGGCGCCGCCGGCCGTTCACGGCTTCTGGGGCCAGCGCCGCTGGCATCGCTATTATGACGGTTACGGCTCGCGGCCGCCCCCGCCGCGCTACGGCTATGGTTACGGCTGGCGGTAAGTGTCGCCACGTCGGTCGTGATTATGGGGCGGGCGCCGCCGGCTGGCAGCGCCCGCCTTCTTTTATTCCGAGGGATCTTCGAGCAGTTGGGTTACCACCTGCTCCAGCGCATCGAGCTCGGGTCCTGCTGTGTTGAGCAGGAGATCGATGTCGACGCCGTCATAGGCATGACGCAGGACATTGCCGATACCCGCGATGCGTTTCCAGGGAATGTGTGGATAGGCGGCGCGCCGTTCTTCGGGGATATGCCGGCTTGCTTCGCTGATGATCTCGAAGAACCGTTCCAGCGCGGCACGCAGCACCGGATCGTGCCTGATCCGGGTGTCGGAGGCCTCAGTGCGAAGGCTGCGGATATGTGCGATCGCAACTTTCATATGTGCGATGCGGTCTCGAAAGGTGGCCGCCATCAGAACAGCTCGACGGTCTCGTTTCGGATGGTGTCCGCGAGGCGTTCGGGCAGGCTGCGGCGCATGGTAATTTGGACCGGCAAGCCGATCTCTTCCGAGAGGTCCTGCTGGATGCCGACCAGATCGATAAGGGAGAAGCCGGGATCATCGACTTCGATCATCAGGTCGATATCGCTGTCCTGACGCGCATCGCCGCGCGCCCGCGAGCCGAACAGCGTCATATGACTGACGCCGCGCGCCCGCAAATCTGGCCGTCTAGCCAGAATGCGTCGCTTCAGTTCGTCCTGGCTCATCATGGCGGAGCTGTCAGTTCGAGGCCGGAACCTCGGTCTTATCACATCACTCGGCTGCCGTCCGCTGGGCGTAGCCGAGCCGCTGGTTGAGCTCTTGCAGCAGCTTTTCGGCGGCGTCCGCGATGACGGTGCCGGGCGGGAAGATGGCGGAGGCTCCGGCCTCGATCAGCGCATCGAAATCCTGCGGCGGGATGACGCCGCCGACCACGATCATGATATCCGGGCGCCCGGCTTTAGCGAGCGCTCCCTTGAGTTCCGGCACCAGCGTGAGATGACCCGCCGCCAGCGACGAGACGCCGACGATATGGACGTCGTTCTCGACCGCCTGACGCGCCGCCTCGTCCGGCGTCGCGAAGAGCGGGCCGATATCGACGTCGAAGCCGAGATCGGCGAAGGCCGAGGCGATGACCTTCTGGCCGCGGTCGTGCCCATCCTGGCCCATCTTGGCGACGAGGATGCGCGGACGGCGCCCGTCCGCCTCCTCGAAGGCCTCGCACATCAACTGGACGCGCGTCACGGCTGGGTTCATCTCGCCGACCTCCCGCTTGTAGACGCCCGAGATCGCCTTGATCTCGGCCCGGTGGCGCCCGAAGACCTGCTCCATCGCCAGCGAGATCTCGCCGACCGTCGCCTTGGCGCGGGCGGCCTTGACCGCGAGGTCGAGCAGGTTGCCGTTGCCGGCCGCGCCATTGGTCATCGCCGTCAGGGCGGCCTGTACCTCGGTCTCGTTGCGCTCGGCCTTGAGGCGCCTGAGCTTGTCGAGCTGCTGGGCGCGCACGGAAGCGTTGTCGACCTTCAGCACGTCGATCGAAGCCTCGTTCTCGGGCTTGAAGCAGTTGACGCCGATGATCTTCTGCAGCCCGCCATCGATGCGGGCCTGCGTCTTGGCGGCGGCTTCTTCGATGCGCAGCTTCGGGATGCCGGCCTCGATCGCCTTGGCCATGCCACCGAGCTTCTCGACCTCCTGGATATGGCCCCAGGCCTTCTCGGCGAGCTCCGCGGTGAGCCGCTCGACATAATAGGAGCCGCCCCAGGGATCGATGATCCGGGTCGTGCCGCTCTCCTGCTGCAGCAGGATCTGGGTGTTGCGGGCGATGCGGGCTGAGAAATCGGTCGGCAGCGCCAGCGCCTCGTCCAGCGCGTTGGTGTGCAGCGACTGGGTATGGCCCTGGGTTGCCGCCATCGCCTCGATCATCGTGCGCGGCACGTTGTTGAACACGTCCTGCGCCGTCAGCGACCAGCCGGAGGTCTGGCAATGGGTCCGCAGCGGCAGGGATTTCTCGTTCTGCGCCCCGAAATCCTTGACCAGCTTCGCCCAGATCAGGCGGGCGGCGCGCATCTTGGCGACTTCCATGAAGAAGTTCATGCCGATCGCCCAGAAGAAGGACAGGCGCGGCGCGAAGACGTCGACGCCGAGGCCAGCGCGCTGGCCGGCGCGGATATACTCGACGCCGTCGGCGAGCGTATAGCCGAGCTCGAGGTCCTGCGTCGCTCCGGCCTCCTGCATGTGGTAGCCGGAGATCGAGATCGAGTTGAACTTCGGCATGTTCGCGGAGGTGAAGGCGAAGATGTCGCCGATGATCCGCATCGAGGGCGAGGGCGGGTAGATATAGGTGTTGCGGACCATGAACTCCTTGAGGATGTCGTTCTGGATGGTCCCCGAGAGCTTGGCCTGCGGCACGCCCTGTTCTTCCGCCGCGACGATATAGAGCGCCAGAACCGGCAGCACGGCCCCGTTCATCGTCATCGACACGCTCATCTGGTCGAGCGGGATGCCGGAGAACAGCGTGCGCATGTCGTAGATCGAGTCGATCGCGACGCCGGCCATGCCGACATCGCCGGCGACGCGCGGGTGATCCGAGTCATAGCCGCGATGGGTCGCGAGATCGAAGGCGACCGAGAGGCCCTTCTGCCCGGCCGCGAGATTGCGGCGGTAGAAGGCATTCGAATCCTCCGCCGTGGAGAAGCCGGCATATTGCCGGATCGTCCAGGGCTGGTTGACATACATCGTCGGGTAAGGGCCGCGCAGATAGGGCGCGAGGCCCGGCAGGGTCTCGACGAAGGGCAGGCCGTCACGGTCCGCCATCGTGTAGATCGGCTTGACCGGGATATCCTCGGGCGTCAGCCAGACTTCGCCCGTGGGCAACGCGCCGGCGGCGGGGCGTGCGCCTCCGGCAAAGGCGAGCTTCGTGAAATCCGGGATCGCGGTCATGAGGTGCTCCCGTCGGTCCTGTCCCACCAGTGGTGGAAATGATGCACCGGTCCGTGGCCGTGGCCAACCGCAACTTGGTCGGCCGCGGCGATGGCGGCGGAGATATAGGTCTTGGCGTGGCCGACCGCCTCCGGCAACGCCAGCCCCTTGGCGAGATTGGCGGCGATGGCGGAGGAGAGCGTGCAGCCGGTGCCATGCGTGTTGCGCGTCGCGAGGCGCGGCGCGTTGAAGCGTTGGCGCACCCCACCCGCGAGCAGCAGGAGGTCGCTGCTGACGTCGCCGGTGCCGTGCCCGCCCTTGACCAGGACGTTCGCCGCGCCCAGCGCCGCGAGCTTCTCGGCTTGATCGTCCATCGCCTGCTCGGTTTCGGCCATGCTCGTGCCGAGCAGGGCGGCGGCTTCCGGCAGGTTCGGCGTGATCAGTGTCGCGAGCGGGAAGAGATGCGTGCGGATCGCCTCGACAGCCGCGCTTTCGAGCAGCCGCGCGCCGGATGCCGCGATCATGACGGGATCGAGCACGATATTCTTCGCGCCGTGGCGCTTCAGACCGGCCGCGACGGTCTCGATCAACTCCGCTGTCGCCAGCATGCCGATCTTGACGGCATTGACGTCGAGGTCCTCGAACACGGCGTCTAGCTGCTGGGCCACGAAATCGCGCGGGACGGCATGGATGCCGCTGACGCCTTTCGTGTTCTGCGCGGTCAGCGCGACGATGACGCTGGCGCCGTAGACCTGATGCGCCGCGAAGGTCTTGAGATCGGCCTGGATGCCGGCGCCGCCGCTTGAATCCGAACCGGCGATGGTGAGGGCGATGGCAGTCAAACTCTTGTCTCCGGTCAGGCGCCTGCGATGGCCTGCGCTTGTGCGAGCGTCTCGATCACGTCGCAGCCCATATGGATGAACGTGGTGACGCCGGCCTTGTTCAAGGCTTCGGCTTCGGCCGGGCGCCCGGCGAGCCAGACCGTCGCTCCGGCCTTGGCGAGCGCCTCGGTCGCTGCCGCGCCTTCTGCGGCATAGGCCGCATCCGAGCCGCACAGGCAGGCGAGCTTCGCGCCTGAGGCACGGAATGCGCCGAGCAGAGCGTCGAGATCGGTCGCGCCCTCCTTGGCGAAGCCGTCGCCGCTAGGCGCCGCCAAACCACCGGCCTCCAACAGGTTGCGGGCGAAGCCGGCGCGCGCGGTGAAATCGGCGATCGGGCCGAGCGTCGCTAGGAAGACGACCGGGCGCTTCGGCTGAGCATCGGCCTTGTCGCGCAAAGCCTCGAACGGCTCCGCCAGCCGGAGCGCGGGCAGGGGCTCCGCGCGCAGGCCTGCGGCAGGCGCTGCCAGCGCATCGGCCCGTCCGGCGCCGTCGACGAAGGAGCGGATGATCTCGCCCTGATTGCGCTCGGCGAGGCTGCCTTGGACGCGCTTGCCGTCGAGCTTGACCGGCGCGATGGCAAGGACGGCCGCCTTCTCCTCGCGGATATTCGGGAATTCGCTGGTGCCGGTGATCGGCTCGCGGCGCGTCGCCACGGCCTTGGCGCGGGCGGCGCGCTGTTCGGCGAGCGTCTTCTGGAAATGGCCCTCGACCAGGGACGCGACGATGCCGCCGAGATCGCCGCTGCGCTGCCGCTCGATCTCCTGGAATGCCTGCCACCCCTGCTCGCAGAGCGCCTGCGTCAGCGTCTCGAAGCCGCCGGCACCGGCGGCGGGGTCGGCGACGCGCCAGAGATTGCTCTCCTCCAGCAGGATGAGCTGGGTGTTGCGGGCGACACGGCGAGCGAAGACGTCAGGCAGGCCGAGCGCGGCGGTGAAGGGCTGGACGGCGATCGAATCGGCGCCGCCAACGCCGGCCGCGAAGGCGGCGACCGTGCCGCGCAGCAGGTTGACGTTCGGATCGCGCTTGGTCAGCGAGCGCCAGGCCGTTTCGGCATGGATCCGGGCGGGCTTCGGCGTCAGGCCGCAGGCCTGCTGGATGCGATTCCAGAGCAGCCGCGCGGCCCGGAACTTCGCGACCGTCAGGAACTCATCGGTATCGGCGACCAGCGTGAAGGCCAGCGCATCGCGAGCCTCCGACAGGCCCATCCCCTGCGCTTCGAGTGTGCGCAGATAGGCGACCGCCGTGGCGAGGACCGCGCCGAGCTCCTGCGCCTCGCTGGCGCCGGCTTCGTGATAGGGGCGGCTGTCGACCTCGATGAACGGGCCGGCGAAGCCGCGCTCCTTGAGCGTACGGATCGTCGCCGCGAGCCTGCGGCCAAGCTCTGGCCAGGGCGCTGCCAGCGTGCCGCGGCCGGCGAAGACGCCGATCGGGTCGAGGCCAAAGGAGACCGAGATCTCGCTCGGTGCGTGACCGTGCTTCTGGATCAGCGCGGCTAGCAGCAGGGCATTGATGCGGGCTTGCGGTGCCGGGTCGAGCCGCAAGTGGACCAGGTCCAGCATCACGCCTTGGAGTGCGGCATCCAGCGTCGCGACGTCGTCGGCGACGAGGCCGTAACCTCGGGCCGCCTGCGCGCCCGCGAAGCTGATCGTCAGCGTGTCGGCGCCCCCCTCGAGATCGGCGAGAGCCAGCGTCCGCGCCTCGCTTGGCTCCGGATGGTCGAGACGGGCCGCGACCTGCCAGCGCCCGGTTTCGGCGCGCAAAGCCCGGGCGGATGATGTCGACGCGGGATAGAGCGGTTCGATGCGGATGCCGTCTGCAGTGCGGCCGACGAGCTTCTTCTCGAAATCGGCGCCCTTCAGGACCTTGTCGACGGCCGCGCGCCACGCGTCATGCGACGGCGCCGCGAAAGCGTCGAGATAGGGAAGGTCGGATGGGGCAGCCGAGTTCATGCGCGCCGATGCTCCTCTTCCGCACAATGTGCAGCCGTGGAGCGCTGATTGCCATGGGCGCGCACGCACCGCCATCCCTACTTCGTCGCAAGGCAGGTGCGAGAATACAAAAACGCCGCGGCGCTATCGTGAGACAGCGCCGCGGCGTTCTGGAATTCGACTGAGATCAGACGAACTGGCCGAGGCCCGGGATCGCGCCGACGATGGCGCCCATCGCGTCCTCACCGGCCTTCTCGCGGCCGACAGCGAACATTTCCTTGGAAACGCTCTGGATCTGGCCCATCGAAAGGCCGGCGCTCATGAGCTGGCCGCCGAGCGCCATCACGCCGCCACCGCCGCCCATCAGGCCGCCGATCGCGCCGAGCATGCCGCCCTTCGCGCCGCCCTCGGCATCGGCCAGTTCCTGCGCGCCCGGCAGCGCCGCCATCAGCTGGCCGATCTCGGCAGCCGGCCCTTCCTTCTGCAGGAAAGCGAGGATGATGCCGACCGCCTTGCGGGCGAGCTCCTCGTTGATGCCGGCGGCAGCCGCCACGCGCGTGAGCAATTCTTCCATGAACCCAAACCCCTCGCCAAACGGCTTCGCCACGAAGCCTTCAAAAAATAGTTTACATGTTTACGATCTGATTTCCAACGGTGCCGGGCTTCCGCCTTCTGCGTCCTTTGGTTACACCCAATTCCAGAGCTTCGGGAACGAACAGGCGAATTCAATGGCGGATGACGGCGCGATTCTGATCGGCAAGAGCGGCAAGCCTGAAAATCTGCTGCTCAAGCTCGCCAATCGCCATGGATTGGTGACCGGCGCGACCGGCACAGGCAAGACCGTGACGCTACAGGTGATGGCCGAGGGCTTCGCCCGCAACGGTGTCCCGGTCTTCGCAGCCGACATCAAGGGCGACCTGTCCGGCATCGTCGCACCCGGCGATTCGAAACCCGCCTTCGTCAACCGGGCCAAGGAGCTCGGCCTGACCTACGAGCCGGACCAGTTCACCACCGTGTTCTGGGACGTATTCGGCGAGCAGGGACACCCCGTCCGCGCCACCATTTCCGAGATGGGTCCGCTGCTGCTGGCGCGCCTGCTCGACCTCAACGATACGCAGGAGGGTGTGCTCAACATCGCCTTCCGCATCGCGGACGAGCAGAAACTGCTGCTGCTCGACCTCAAGGACCTGCGCGCGATCCTGACCTTCATCGCCGAGAACGCGCAGGATCTGACCACCAAATACGGCAACGTCACCTCGGCGACAGTGGGCACGATCCAGCGCTCCTTGCTCGTGCTGGAGAACCAGAAGGGCGATCTCTTCTTCGGCGAGCCGGCGCTCGACATCAACGATCTGATGAAGACGGATCGCGACGGCCGCGGCATCGTCAACATCCTCGCCGCCGACAAGCTGATGAACAATCCGCGGCTCTACGCGACCTTCCTGCTCTGGCTGCTCTCGGAGCTGTTCGAGCAGCTTCCCGAGGTCGGCGATCTCGACAAGCCGAAGCTCGTCTTCTTCTTCGACGAGGCGCATCTGCTCTTCAACGGCGCCCCCAAGGCGCTGCTGACGGCTGTCGAGCAGGTCGTCCGCCTGATCCGCTCCAAAGGCGTGGGCGTCTATTTCGTCACGCAGAACCCGCTCGATATCCCCGATACGGTGCTGGCCCAGCTCGGCAACCGCGTCCAGCACGCTTTGCGCGCCTTCACGCCGCGCGACCAGAAGGCGGTGCGCGCCGCCGCCGAGACCTTCCGCCAGAACCCGAAGATCAACACCGAGGAGGCGATCAGCCAGCTCGCCGTCGGCGAGGCGCTGATCTCGATGCTGGAAGGCAAGGGCTCGCCCGAGATGGTCGAGCGCGCCTTGATCGCGCCGCCGATGGCGCAGGTCGGCCCCTGCACCGCGCAGCAGCGCCAGCAGGCGGTCAACGCCTCGCCCGAAAAGGGCAAATACGACACCATGGTCGATCGCGAGTCGGCCTATGAGATCCTGATGGCGCGCAAGAACCTCAACCCGGACGGCTCGCCGGTCGAGGCTTCCACGGGCGGCACGGGCGGCGGCATCCTCGACACGATCGGCGGCTGGCTCGGCGGCGGCGCCCCGCAGCAGCGTCCGAAGACCGGACCGGGCTCGCGCGGCGGCCCGCTGCCGCAGAGCATGACCGAGAAGATCATCACCTCGGCCGCCCGCTCGGCCGCGACCTCGATCGGCCGTCAGGTCGGCACCGCGATCCTGCGCGGCATTCTGGGGTCGATGACTGGTAAGCGCTGAGGACTGTTAAAGCGCGTCATTCTCGGGCGAAGCGAGGCTTCGACCCGAGAATCTCATGACGAGAGGGCGCTGGTCCTGAGATGCTCGGGTCAAGCCCGAGCATGACGGCGGTCGTTCAAGCCCCCGTCGCGAAATCGTAGATCAGCTTGAGGTTCAGCACGATGATGATAGCGGCGATGATGCCTGCGGTCAGGCTGAGCCAGCGCGGAGCGACGAGCGCGCCCATCTTCTGCTTCGAGGCCGTGAACATCACCAGCGGCACGACCGCGAAGGGCAATTGCAGGCTGAGCACGACCTGGCTCAGGATGAGCAGCTTTGCCGTCTGGCTCTCGCCATAGATCAGCGTGACCGCGATCGCCGGGACGATCGCGACGAGGCGCGTCACCAGCCGCCGCATCCAGGCCGGCAGGCGGATGCGCAGGAAGCCTTCCATCACGATCTGCCCGGCCATGGTCGCGGTCACCGTCGAGTTCAGGCCGCAGCAGAGCAGGGCGATGGCGAAGAGCGAAGGCGCGATCGAGGCGCCGAGCAGGGGCTGCAGCAACTCCTGCGCCTTGCCGAGTTCGGCCACGTCGTGGTGGCCGGCCTTGTAGAAGGTCGCCGCGGCAAGAATCAGGATCGAGGCGTTGATCAGCAGCGCGAAGCAGAGCGCGACGGTGGAGTCGATCGTCGCGAATTTCAGGGCCTCGCGCTTCTCCGGCAGCGTCTCGCCATAGGCGCGGGTCTGCACGATGCCTGAGTGCAGGTAGAGGTTATGCGGCATCACCGTCGCGCCGATGATGCCGAGCGCGATGTAGAGCATGTTCGGATTGGTCACGATCTCCGTCGTCGGCGCGAAGCCGCGGATGACCTCGCCCCAGTTCGGGTCGGCGAGCGCGATCTGGATGCCGAAGCAAACCGCGATGACGCCGAGCAGCGTGATGATGAAAGCCTCGATCCAGCGGAAGCCGCGCGTCTGCAGCCACAGGATGACGAAGACGTCGAAGGCGGTGATCAGCACGCCGATCTCCAGCGGGATGCCGAAGAGCAGGTTGAGGCCGATCGCGGTGCCGATCACCTCGGCGAGATCGGTCGCGCAGATCGCAAGTTCGGCCAGCAGCCAGAGCGGCCAGGCCATATAGGGCGGATAGGCGTCGCGGCAGGCCTGCGCGAGGTCGCGGCCGGTGGCGATGGCGAGCCGCGCGCAGAGCGATTGCAGGATGATCGCCATCAGGTTGGAGACCAGCGCGACGACGAGCAGCGTGTAACCGTACTGGGCGCCGCCGGCGAGCGAGGTCGCCCAGTTGCCGGGGTCCATATAGCCGACGGCCACGAGATAGCCCGGGCCAAAGAAGGCGAGGAACTTGCGCCAGTTCGACGAGGTCGGCGTCACCTTGATGGTGCGGAAGACATCCGTCAGGGACGGTTCGCCCCGCGATCGAAGCCAGATCGACGAGGATTCCGGGGCGCCTTGCGTCATGATGATGCCTTGCTGCAACTTGGTTGCAATAAGGGGTATCGGCTTGCCGCAGGTCTGTCAACGTAATTGCGAATGATTGGCAATTGCGGCCGGGTGAGAAGGTGCGGGCCTGTCCGGCATGCGCGAATAGAGGCTGACGCCCGCGACGTGGCTTGCCATGATGGCGTCATCTGAATCGCATCCGATGGCTGTCATGACCAAGCTCCCCGCCATTCTCGCCCGTCTCGACGAGGGGCTCGACGCCTCGCTCGACCGCCTCTCCACTTGGCTCGAAATCCCCTCGATCGGCACCGATCCCGCTTTCAACGCGCAAACGCGTGCCGCCGCCGAATGGCTGCGGGCTGATCTGGAAGGGCTCGGCTTCAAGGCTGAACTGCGCGAGACCGGCGGGCACCCGGTCGTCCTGGCTCATCGCCCCAAGCCCGGCGCGCCGCATGCGCTGTTCTACGGCCATTACGATGTCCAGCCGGTCGACCCTGTCAGCCTCTGGGACACCGACCCGTTCAAGCCGGTCGTCCGCGAGCTGGAGCCCGGCCGCAAGATCATCTCGGCCCGCGGTGCCTGCGACGACAAGGGTCAGGTGATGACCTTCATCGAGGCGGTGCGCGCAACACTGGCCGAGACCGGTGACCTGCCGATCGGCCTGACCATCCTCGTCGAAGGCGAGGAAGAATCCGGCTCGGTCAATCTGCCCGGCTACATCAAGGCCAATGCCGCCGAGCTGAAGGCGGATTACGCGCTCGTCTGCGACACCGGCATGTGGGACCGCGAGACCCCGCTGATCACCTCGACGCTGCGCGGCATGGTCTATCAGGAGGTCACGCTGACGGCGGCCGACCGCGACCTGCATTCCGGCCTGTTCGGCGGCGCGGCCGCCAACCCGATCCATCTCCTCGCGCGCATCCTCGGCGAAATCCACGACGAGACCGGCCGCATCTCCATCCCCGGCTTCTATGAGGGCGTGCACGAGCCGACCAATGCCCAGAAGGCAGAGTGGGCCGACCTGAACCTGACGGAGAAGGAATTCCTCGGCCAGGTGGGCCTGAAGCACTCCATCGGCGAGAAGGGCCGGATGCTGATCGAGCAGATCCAGTCCCGCCCGACCTGCGACGTCAACGGCATCTGGGGCGGCTATACCGGCGAAGGCAGCAAGACGGTCATCCCGGGCAAGGCCTCGGCCAAGGTCTCCTTCCGCCTTGTCGGCGACCAGGACCCCGCGAAGACCGCTGCCGCCTTCCACCAGTTCATCCGCGAGCGCCTGCCCGACGACGTGACCGCCGAATTCATCAGCCATTCCGGCTCGCCGGCCTTGGCGGTACCGGTGGATTCGCCGGTGCTCCAGAAGGCGCGCGTCGCGCTGGCCGATGAATGGGGCGGGCGCGTCGTCTCGATCGGCAGCGGAGGCTCGATCCCCGTTGGCGGCGATTTCAAGCGCACGCTCGGCATCGACACGCTCTTCGTCGGCTTCGGCCTCGACGACGACCGCGTCCACTCGCCCAACGAGAAATACGACCTGTCCTCCTTCCACAAGGGCCAGCGCTCCTGGGCCCGTATCTTGCAAGCTCTCGGTTCATGAAATCTGTCTGTGTCTTCTGCGGCTCCAATCCCGGCAACGATCCCGTCTACGCTGCGGGTGCCCGCGCTATGGGGGCCGAGATCGCCCGGCGCGGCCTGACGCTGGTTTATGGCGGCGGCGCTGTCGGCCTGATGGGCATCGTCGCCAATGCGGCAATGGAGGCCGGCGGAGAGGTCCACGGCGTCATTCCCAAAGCGCTGAAGGACAAGGAGGTCGGCCATGTCGGGCTGACCCGGCTCGAGGTCGTGGACACCATGCACACCCGCAAGGCGCGCATGGCCGAGCTCTCGGACGGCTTCATCGCCATGCCCGGCGGGATCGGCACCTTCGAGGAACTGTTCGAGATCTGGACCTGGGGCCAGCTCGGCATCCACGCCAAGCCGCTCGGCCTGCTCAATGTCGCCGGCTTCTACGACCCGCTGGCGACCTTCCTCGACCGCACCGTCGAGGCCGGCTTCCTGAAGCAAAACCATCGCGCGATGGCGATGACCGATACCGAGCCGGCGACGTTGCTCGACCGGTTGCAGAACTATGTGCCGGCCGCGACCTACAAGTGGATTGAGAGGGAGCAGGCCTGAGGCATCGCGGGCGCGCTTTTAGGTTGTAGGAATTTTGTCCTTGACATCGTGACGCTGATAGGCTAGACATCAGGAACGCTCACGAAATCTGCCCGAACGAAGCCGCCGCGCTCTCCAGCCGGCGGCTTTTTCGTGCCTGTCATCCGAGAGGGACATCATGGCCGAACAGGATGGCGCCACGCCGCAACCGCCTTCCGAACCGAAGCCGAAACCAAGGCCGGTCTCGCGCAGGGCGGTGGTGGGCCAGCTCTGGCGCGCTGCCAAGCGCCAGATCGATACCCATGAGGAGCATCTCGCCGACCTGCCGAAAGGCGCGACCGCCAGCGAGGTCGACGCCAAGGCGCTCGCCGTGCTTGCCCGTACCGTTCGCGAACTGGTCGCGATCGAGGAGCCCCCAGTAGCAAGGAAGGACAAGCATGCGGATGAGCCTTCCGCTGCCGACGATCTGCGACATGTCGCACAGCTCCGTCAGGATCTTGCTCGACGTCTTGAGGCCCTTGCCGCTCAGGACGCGGGTGAGAATTCTCAAGAAGCTGATACCGACGGCGAGCCCGGATGATGTCGAGCTCATTCGGAATACATGGGAAATCTGGGCGCGCCCCGATCAATTGCCGCCCGAACCGCTGAAGCCGATCTGGCTGGTGCTGGGCGGCCGCGGCGCCGGCAAGACCCGCACCGGCGCCGAATGGGTCAAGGGCATGGCGCTGGGCCATCCGCCCTTTGCGGATATGCGGACCGAACGGATCGCCCTCGTCGGCGAGACGCAGGCTCAGGTTCGCGACGTGATGATCGAGGGCGTCTCCGGATTGCTCTCGATCCACACCCGCTGGGAGCGGCCGACCTGGCAGCCCTCGCTACGCCGCCTGCAATGGACGAACGGTGCGATCGCACAGGTTTTCACCGCCGAGGACCCCGAGGGGCTGCGCGGCCCGCAATTCGGCGCCGCCTGGTCCGACGAACTCGCGAAATGGCCGAACCTTCAGGAGTGCTGGGATATGCTGCAATTCGGCCTGCGCCTCGGCGACAATCCCCGCCAGGTGGTGACGACGACGCCGCGCCCGCTGCCTTTGGTGAAGCGCCTGCTGGTCGAACCGCATGTCGCGGTGAGCCGGGCGCGGACGCAGGACAACCATTATAACCTCGCGGCCGAGTTCGTCCGCACGGTCACGCAGACCTATGGTGGCACGCGGCTCGGCCGGCAGGAGCTCGACGGCGAGATCGTCGAGGAGAGCCCGGACGCGCTCTGGACGCGGGCCATGATCGAGGCCGCCCGCGAGCGCGAGAAGCCTACGCTTGCCCGCATCGCGGTGGCGGTCGATCCGCCCGCCACCTCCTCGCAGCAGGGCGATCATTTCGAGGTAATCGAAGAGCGGGCAGCGATTGTGCGGCGGGTCTACGATTTGACGCTCCAAGGCGTCGGGCAGCACGCGATCACAGCGATGTTCAACAAAGAAGGGGTCGAGCCGTTCGGCACCGCGCGGTGGTGGCACCGGAGCTATGTCCGGTTGCTCCTGAAAAACCCCGCCGTGGTCGGGACGTTCATTCCCCATCGGATGGTCAACGGCCGGCGGGAGCCTCTGGAGCCCATCTTGAACTACTTCCCGCAGGTGGTCAGTTCGGAGACTTTCGAGGCCGTTAGGGCGTTAGATCGGCCCGCCGGGGAGGGGCCGACGAAAGCCATCGCATCGGTGTTCTCGGGCGTCGTAAAGTGTGAGGAATGCGGTGGGCCAATGATCCGCACAAGGAAGGGGCAGGCCCCAAAGCCCTTCTATCACGTGTTCGTCTGCCACAACGCCAAGTTGGGCCAATCGTGCGAGTGCCGCACCGTTCGACAATCGACCCTTGAAGATGCCCTCACGGCCAGCATCGACGCCTTCATTGAAAACGCCCCAACGCATGACGGCGAACTGACTGAGGAACTGGAGCGGATCGAGACAGGCATTGAGGTCACACGGGACCAAGCGACTGCGTTGGTTGAAGCAATCGCTCAAAGGCCGCTTCCGCAGCTCATAGATCGGCTTGCAGTTCTCGACACCGCTTTGGCAGAGATGGCCGTGCGCAAAACGGAGATTGAGGCGGCGCTCCGCGATACGGCGCGGCCGGTTGTGATGAAGCGTCTGATGGACCTTGAGGCTGTCCTATCAGCAGATGGGCCGGACGCGCGGCAGAGGGCGAACGTGCTCCTTCGACAGGTGGTCGATCACGCCGTGATCCGTTTCGACCGGGAGGCATCGCGCCGGAAGCCACGCGGCCGGCTGGATTTTGTATGGAAGGGGGGAGGTCGGTCATATCTGGAGTGGGGGCCGACGTTTTATCCCGAGCCGCGTAACCCCGAAAAAAATAGATGACGCTTGCTGGGGCGGCTGGAGGTCCGCGAGCATGAACCCTGCGGACCTCCGAAAGTGCAGTGACTGCACTTATGGTGTCGCCTTTACTGGAGCCTTCCGGCCTGCCCCCGTTCGTCACGCTCAATCTCCGCAAGCAGCCTGTCGAGCCGGGCCTGGAGCGCAGCCCCGTCCCGCAGCGCCTCATCATAGGCTTCCATCCGGCGCAGCAAGAAGGCTTCATCTGAACGCAATGTACCGGCCTCCCGCTTGGCCCTGAGGTGGGCGAGCCCCTGAGCGATGAACGCCTGTCGGCCTTCGACATCATCGGCCGAAATGTCGGGCACTGAGGGGGCCTTGAACGGCTCAGACAACGGGGAGCTCCAAGGCGTCTGGAGGGGCACCGATGACGGCCATGAGGTCCGCTGCCGGGACACCCGCCCTCGCGACTATCTCCTGTAGCCGTTGCCGAGCCGCGCTCCGCTCTCCGAGGGAGCGGCCGTTGACCAAGAGGTTGTAGACCTTCTTGGCCTGCGCCCTCACCATCGGCGTGATCCCGGTCGGCTTATGGACGACAGGCCGGAAGATGACAGTCGGTCGGTCGGGAGCCCGTGAGGATGCGGTGGACCGGCCAATCGGCGGGTCGTGATCGGCGCTGCTAACAGGGGTGCTAACGAGCTTGCTAACAGGGGCGGGGGCGTTAGCAGCGGGAGTGCTAACGGCATTGCTAACCGGGGTGCTAACGGCCCCCGCGCTTTTCGCGGCTTCGGCGCTTGCCCTCTGTAAGGCCCGCCGCTTGCGCATCAGGTCGCGCATGTACACTCGGCGCTTTTCCACCCGAGTTTGCGGGTCTGCGTCTGTCATTTCTGGTCCTTTGCAATGTTCGCAAAAAATACCCCGCCATGCGCGATGCTCGACGGGGCTGAGAGGGGTTTTGTGGCTGCGGTCTGGGGTTACAGGCGGAAGGCTTGCTTCATGGTCTGACCCGACCACGAGGAGTAGTTCTGCATTCCCTGCACGGCCGCTCCGATGACATTGGTAATCATCGCGCCCCTGTTGGGGCCTTGAACGGGCGCGGCGGGCTGCACGGCCTTGATGGGCGCAGGGGGATTGAGCGGCGCGTCAGGGCCATAGGTCTGGAGCGGGAGGTTGTAGAGCTGCTGATCGGCCGAAGCCTTCAGGCCCATGGCCTCCAGATTGAGCTGGCGCTGGGTGGCGCTGCGGTTCAGCTCCATGACCGTGAGGTTCTCGCCCTCCAGCCGGGAGACATCGTTGATGATCTGCTCGACCGAAGAGCCCTCGATCCCACGGCTGTCGGCCGCCGCCTGCGCCTTGGCCCTCAGGGCCTGAGCGTCACGCTGCACACCGGTCGAGTTCAGGGACGCCGCCATGCCCTCTTCGACCATGCGCTGGAGGATCGTGGCGTATTGGGCGAAGAGGTTCTCTTGGATGCTTTCGGAGGCGTTCTGTCGGGCGACAGCCTGCCGAGCAAACTCCTCTTCCTTCCATTCCTGGACCTTATGTCCGTGGTCCACCTCCTGCTGATAGACCACGTTCTGGTACTTGATGAGTTCGGCCCGGTATTTCTCGTCCTGGGCCTCAACCTTGGCATTGTAGGCCCGCTGTTCCCAAGCGGCTTTGTTCTGCGCGTTAAAGCCGATGACCTGACCGGCAATGCTCGCGCCTGTACCAATGACCGCCGCTGCGGCTGCTATGCACATGCGACAGCGTTCCGGGGCCGGCGGCGGAGGTCGGCGGGAAAAGCCCTGTACGGCCGGAGGACGGGGCCAGTGTGAGCATTTTCGATCACGGTGAGACGGGCTGCGGCTCCTACGGTGCTTCGAAGGTCAACCGTATCGCTGCCCTCACGGGTCATTTCGAGGGGCATTGTGGGGTCCACGCCCTCCCGCAAGAGGACACGGGCGGAACAGGTGAACGGGGTGTCTGAGGTGCATAGGAGACGGGAGCCGAGAGACGAGCGGAAGCGCCCCCTCCCGGCTGGGGAGATGGTAATGACCATGGATGGCTGTTTCTTGCTGTGCGGTGCTGACCAAGAACGGCCGTCGTCGCGTCGGCGGTAGGTTTGCCAAGGCAGGGGACGGGACGGCCGTTCTCGGCGGGAGGGTTACAGGGGCCGGTGATGGCCCGTGAGGGGCGGCGCTGGGTGGCGCTTGATGGGAGCCGTGAAGAGGTTGTCCCTGCGGAGGTCCAAAGCGTTCCGGTTCCGGTGGCGGACAGAGTGCCCCTCTGGCGGGTTCATGATGAGCCGGGCGACACGCTGCGTGTTGAGGGGGCGACAACCGACCCGCACGGTCTGGCCTGAAAATGACCAGTTAGCGGAGACCCCTTGGGCCATGAGGGTGTCAAAGTCGGCAGCATCGAGGATGGCGTGTGCATTGATCGAAGCGAGGGGCACCCGCACGACAGGGCGACCCCGCTCGTCAGTCCCGCGCTGGGGAGGACGAAGTGGATTGTAGATAGTCATATGATGTTGTGTTGCTGCTTGTCCTGTTGAGACGGATGGTTAGAGACGAAGACAGAATATAGCCACGGAGGGGCCTGCCTGTGGGAAGACCACGGCGACATCCACCCATCAATAACCTCAGTGAGAATGTTCAGTGAGATTTCATTGGAGGGGTATGTTGATGTGTTTTCTTTATAGGGGCACCGTGAAACCGCTGATCGCCCTTCCTTCAGTGTAACTCTAAATATCCTCACCCAGAGAGGGGGCTATAAGTGGGGGAAAATGTGAGTGCAGCGCCACTGCACCTGTTAGCACCGCCCATGCGGCGGGACTGTGCCGGCGGCTTCATAGGTGCAGTGACTGCACTTCTGGCCCGCCTTGCCGAGACGCAGAGAGCCCGTGAAGGGCACCCAAAGTCTTTCTTTCGGGGGCCGGCGATCACGCCAGCGAAGGGGGCTTATCGAGCCGTCCCGAGGGCCGCTGCTAACATCGCCCCCGGAGCTAACAGTGCTAACGCCGCCACAATCATCGCTCCCGGCCTAACGCTATCCACGTGCACCTCCCACCGGCCAAGCCAGAGCGTCGCGCTCCCGGTCGCTCTGTCGAGTGAGACGCCCCGGCCGTGATCTGCCGGCCAGCGGGTGGCGTGAGCGCAGCCGATCATTGGGAATGCGATGAAGCCGGAGCGATCCGTCCCGGCCGCGATTGTCGTGGTCGTCGTCATGGTGGATTTCCCGTGGTGAAGCGGGCGGAACTGCCCGGCCACAAGGACGCCACAGCGGCGAATGGCAATCAAGCCTCTGAAAATGCTTGCCTAATCGGGACATTCCCGTGCCCGGAACTGTTCCTTTGAGGGGACAGCTAAGGGCCTGTCGGCATGGCTGAATAGGCAAGCAGCGGTCGGCCCACTTGTGGAACTATCAGCACGTGCGGCGGACTGTCGCAGGGTTGTTCAACTGCGCTATGTCAAGACAAGGGCCGGCAAAGACATGCGCGGCGGGGCGACGATGCGTTGGGAACTGCGGTCTGTGCCGCCAGAGGAGGTCGAAGCCTGCAAGGTGGCGCTCCAGTCGTGGCAGGAGCCCGGTGCGTTCTGCGAAGCCTCCACGGAACTAAGACAGCGTCTGAGCCGGGAGGAGTTCTTCAACATCCCGGCGCTGTCATTCCTCCGGGAGGCTTGGACGCTTGGCCGTTTCGCCATGCTGTCGGGTGCCGAGAGTGTCCGGCTGGGAGACGACCGCTTCCCGGATGGGTTCGTGCGAATGGGCGGACAGGTGACCGAGGTCGAGGTGACGGAGGCAATCATGCCCGACCGACGCAGGGGGTTGGAGTTCCTGCCGGGCACGCCCCAGATCGAGGAAGATCCATTCGAGGAGTGGACCCGCCGGCTCAACACCTTGCCGGGCGTTCTGGCGAAGACAGTCTTGAAGAAGGCGAACAAGGCTTACGCCGGCCGCCCCGCGCTGGTGGTCTATCTGAACATCACGGCCTATGGGCATCGAGAGGCGGAGATGGTCTCGGCAATCGAAGCCGTGCTTTCGCAGTTCGCGGGCCGCTTTGGGGGCCTGCACGTGCTCTGGCAGGATCGGCTTTTCAGCTCTCCCCCCGCCCACCCAACCGGGGAGGCGACGAAGGGCCTGTAGGGTCCGACCCGCACACTGGGGAATGCGATTGAGTGACGGGCGCAGTCCCCACGACCGCCATCAACGCAGATTTGTCGCCAGCCATCCGGCGGCTGCCAGAAAGGAAAATAGTGACAGCCACCCGCAGACATGCGCGGCCCGGAACGTACCGCTGACGTTCTGCCCAAGTTCTTTGAGCTGCTTGTCCAACTCGGTTTGGATTTTGGCCCGTTCATCCTCGTTCTGCCCAACGATGTGGAGCATCACTCCAACGTTGAACTTGTCTTGCTCGCTCCTCATGCGAGCGAGTTCAGCGTGGCGCTGGAAATTAAAGTAGACAAAAAGCGAACATAACGCTGCAAGGACAAGCCCAGAAACAAAACCTGACGCAGAAAAACCGAGTACCCACATTCGTTCTGGGCGTGGCAGCGGACTTACGCCAAGGAAAGCAGACAGCGCCGGAAGAGAAATGAGGCCGCCGGCGTTTAACACATAGAGATTGGTCACAAGCAGCTTGGAATACTCTACCGCGAACTTCTGATACTCAACCGCCGATTTCTCCCACGGCTCGGCGGCGGCGCGAGTTTCACGCAGATAGCGTGTCCACTTCTCGAAATGGTCATTCTCGGCTCCGCCTGACATTAGTCCTCACGAGGTCGCGGGTGCGCCGTCCGCCTTCAAGATACGATGGACCTGCATCCTGCTCACCCCGAGGGTTTTAGCAATCTCTGTCGGCCCTTTGCCCCCTGCTTTGAGGTGCCACACCTTAGCCGCGTCGATCCTGCGCTTGCCCCCCGTGTAAACCCCGGCCTCCTTTGCCTTGGCAATACCGTCGCGCTGGCGGGCCTTGATGAAGCCCCGCTCCATCTCCGCCACCATGCCAAGGACCGTCAGCACGATCCTGCCGGTGTCGCCCTTCGTCGAGACATGAGGCTCCAGAACGGTCAGCGAGGCCCCCTTCAGATCGCAGTCATGGACGATGTTGAGCACGTCCCGTGTCGAGCGCCCCAGCCTGTCGAGCCGGGTCACCATCAGTTCGTCCCCGGGGCGCAGGAAGTCGAGGATTGCGGCCAACTCGTCGCGGCCATCCCGGCTTGCGGCGCTGACTTTCTCCTTACGGATGGTGGTGCAGCCTTCGGCCTTCAGCCGCTCCACCTGCCCCTCATAGTCTTGGTCCGTGGCCGAGACGCGGGCGTATCCGATCTTAGTCATGGCAGGGCCTCATGTAACGTCAGGGTTTAGACCCGAGAGGCTTGGCGTAACAAATGGCTGACGTCAACCCTGATGGGACGCTCTGGGCGTAACATTCCGATGTCACCGCAGGGTGTACCCCGAAGTGACGCCCGGAATACTCTCTGAGGAAATGCTGCGATTGCCGGGGCAGCGCCTTGCCGCGACCTGTACGCCCTGTCCTAGTTGTGATCAGGCTGCATAAAGGGACGGCGATGGGTTGGCTTGCGGGTCTCGGGTTCGTCGCGCTGTTCTGCATGCTCTTTGCTGCTGTTCCCGCGTTTCGCAGCTTCATCCTCATTCTGGTTGTCGGTGCAGGAGCACTCGTATTCTGGCTGATCGACCGGGGAGAAAAGCAGAAGGTGCAGGCAGAAGCGCAAGTGCGCTTAGCCCGGACGCAAATCAGGGCCGATGAGCTGTTGTTCACCAATCTCACGCTGGGCGAGAGTTACGGAATGTGGAAACTGCGAGGCACTGTGCAGAACAATGGCGGGACCGACCTCATTGCCTTCGCAATGCGGCTGACGGTGCAAGACTGTGCCACCAACTGCGTTACTATTGGTGATGAAGTCGTGGCTGTTTCGCCGTTCAACGTTCCGCCGGCACAGGCCCGCGCCTTTGAGCAATCTGTCCGCTTCCCTAATATGCCTACCCCAAAAAGCATTCGGTGGTCTTACACCATTCCAGAAGTGTACGGCCGCCCTCGGTGACCGACACCTAATCCCCTTCCTGTTCACTATGCGAAAACCGGATCTTGCCGCTTGCGCGGCGGCTGTCGTCTCGGAGGGCTCTCACCCTTCGAAGGCAGGGTAGTAGCCGGGGCGCTCCCGGCGGGGCTCTACGGTGGGACCCGCGCACCCGCAACAGGTCATCGAGTTGGCAGGCAGAGCGCCCCCTCGTGCACCCGGCCCGTGCCTGTGAAGGGCAGCTTGGGGGCCCTATGGGGGAAGCTGCGGTTCCGCCTGTGCGAGTAGGGGCCTCGCGATTTTGTGCCGAACATTCCCGCCCGCGCCATCACGTGTGGCCCTCGGTTATCCTGTCTCGGTCAAACGAAAGGCCTCTCATGGACCCGTTCCGAAACCTGCAAATCAATCTCTTGGCGAAAGGCGGTTGGGCGGCCCTCGCCATCATCGCCATATGCGTCACGACCCTGGGCCTCTTCGGTGCGGGTGAGCTGGCCGGACGGGCGATGACCGCATTGTTGGCCGCCGGCTTGTTGTCGCTCGGGGCAATCAACGCTTGGCCGCGCAAGTGACCGACGCAGACCGCCCAAGCGGTGTCGGGTAGGGGAGTAGCGGGGGAGGGCAAGGGCGGGCCTGTACGGTCGGACCCGTGCACCGGCAATCGGACATTGAAGTGGGCAGGATAGGTGTCCGGTCGGTTCATGACGGGACCGAGAAATGCTTCCCTTCGTTCTCAAAGGCTCCTCGGGAACCCGCCAACTATTTCTTGTGTGACAAGCGAGCAGGTAGCGCACCGGAGACAGCTTGGGCGCGCTCGGGATGAATATATATCGCAGCGATCAATGCCTCGGTCATATCCAACAATGCTGCCAGATGATCTTCGGTTGGTCGATAGCCCCGATGCATCGCCGCATGTCCCGCCTCGATCAACGCGCTCCTGAAAAGGGGTTGCTGGTGCACAGCTACGAAACCTAACTCAAAGAAGCGGGTCACGTTTCCGCCGATGCTTCCGGTGTCAGTTCCGATTTGTTCAACCATGACCCGCTCAAGGACGGCTCGGACGCCCATTGCAGCTAATCGACGCGACCCGTTTTGCAGAGCTGTGTAGATCTCTCCCAATAACTGTCCGACATCGGACTGGTTCGCCCACAAAAGATAAGAAAATCCGGAAAGCCATTCAGGCCTCCTGCGCGACATTGCAGGCGGGAAGTAGGTTGTATGAACTATCGGATCGCCTCTTTCGTTGACGTCGCCAGAAAACTCAAAATCATATCGAAGATGGACATTCTCGCACCCGGCGCAGCGGATTAGCTTGTAGGTGTGGAAAGCCCACCAATCATCACCGCTGTCGGGGTCATCGACTGAGTGCAGCACAGCATGATTGCGAACTCCTCCGCATGTGTTGCAGTGGGCCTTCATTTTCTCGTCGCTCATGCAATCCGCCCTATTGAAACGCGGCGAGATGATATGCGTTGGCTCCAAGATTGTCCGGCGTTTGCGCAGTTCTTTCACAGCTACCTGTAGGCAAATCTGTACCTCTTCAATTTCGGTGTCATTGGTTGACAATAGGAAGCCGCTCTCGCTGACGCCGGCCGAGCTCGATTTCGTCGCCGCCAAGGGTGTGGCTGCCCGCGAGATCGCGCTTGCCTTCGGCGTGCCGCCTTTGCTGCTCGGCCTGCCCGGCGACAACACCCATGCCAATTTCGTCGAGGCCAATCGCGCGCTCTGGCGCCAGACCGTAATTCCGTTGGTGCGCCGGACGGCGCAGTCGCTGGCGCAATGGCTCGGGCCGGCCTTCGGCGACGAACTGGTCCTGGAGCCCGATCTCGACGCCATCGAGGCGTTGGCCGAGGAGCGGGAATCGCTCTGGCGTCGGCTGGGCGCCGCGACGTTCCTCGACGAGGGCGAGAAGCGCGAGGCCGTCGGCTATGGCCGGCGCACCTCCGGAGAGGAGGCTTCATGAACATGCTCGAACAGGTCGTCGCGGCCTTCGTCGGCCGTGCCGATGTCGGCCATCTCGGCTTGCTGCTCTGGGCAGCGAGCGCATCCGGGCTGGCCTGGCTCGTACTGCGCGAACTGACCGCCGCGAACCGCCGCTTCGATGATTTCGTCCGCGAGCTCAACCGCTTCAACGCACGCCACGAAGGGGACCCGTCATGAAAGGCAGAAACGGCGCGGCCAAGCCGCCGGCCAAGGCGCCCGCGCCAGCCCGCGCGGGAAGGGCATCGCGCAACGGCGCACCCGTCGAGACCTTCAGCCGCTTCGTCAGCCAGCTCGCCAAGCTTGAGACCGGGCGGACGAAGGGCGGCCGCGACGGCGCGGAGGGCGAGCGATGACGCGGCCGAGTCCGACACGCGCCTCGTTCGAATCCAAGCTGCTACCGGTCCAGCCGTCGCGGATCGGGCTCGACGGCGTCTTCGAAGGCTATGCCAGCCTCTTCCGCATTCCCGATCTCGGCAAGGACATCGTCGAGCCCGGCGCCTTCCGCGAGAGCCTGCAAAGGCGCGGGCCGGGCGGCGTGAAGATGCTCTGGCAGCATGACCCGGCCGAGCCGATCGGCCGCTGGTCGAGCCTCGCGGAGGATAGCCGCGGCCTGTTCGTGCGCGGCCGGCTGTCGCTCGCGGTCGCCCGTGCCCGCGAGATCCATGCGCTGATGCTGGACGGTGCGATCGACGGCCTGTCGATCGGTTTTCGCCACGAGAAGGCCCGCACCGAGCCGCGGACCGGCCTGCGCCGGCTCGAACGCATCGATCTCTGGGAAGTGTCGGTCGTGACCTTCCCGATGTTGCCCCAGGCCCGGATCGCCGCCGTCAAGGCGACGCGGCCCCCCGCCTTCATCTGACCCATCACCCCGAGGAGAGACCATGAGCCATCTCAACACCGCGCCCGAGACCAAGGCGGCCGGCGCCGATCTCGCGCTGGCCTTCGAGGACCTGCGCTACACGCTGGAGAATTACCGCGCCACCAACGAGGAACGTCTTGCCGGCCTCGAGGCCCGCCAGGGCGCCGATCCGCTCACGGAGGAGAAGCTCGTCCGCATGGACGCGGCGCTCGACGACACCATGCGGCGCATCGACCGGCTGACGCTGGAGCGCGCCCGCCCGGCTCTGGGCCAGGACGGCCCGCGCGATCCGCTGACGGCCGAGCACAAGGCGGCTTTCGGAGCTTACGTCCGCACCGGCGAGGCCGGTGGCCTGAAGCGGCTGGAATCGAAAGCGCTATCCGCGGGCTCCGGCCCGGACGGCGGCTATCTCGCGCCAGCGACCGTCGAGGGCGAAATCCTGCGCCGCCTCGCCAATGTCTCGCCGATCCGTTCGCTGGCCACGGTCCGCACGATCTCGTCCGGCACCTATAAGAAGGCGTTCTCGACCACCGGCCCGGCTTCCGGCTGGGTGGCCGAGACGGCTGCCCGGCCGCAAGGGTCTTCGCCGACCCTGGCCGAGCTCTCCTTCCCGGCCATGGAGCTCTACGCCATGCCGGCGGCGACGCAGACGCTGCTCGACGACGCCATCGTCGAGATCGATCAGTGGATCGCGGAAGAGGTCGAGAGCGCCTTCGCCGAGCAGGAGGGCGCTGCCTTCGTCACCGGCGACGGCGTCGACAAGCCCAAGGGCTTCCTGGCCTATCCGACGGTAGCCGACACGAGCTGGAGCTGGGGCAATATCGGCGTGCTCAATACCGGCGTGGCCGGGGCCTTCCCGGCTTCTAACCCCTCGGACGTCCTCGTCGATCTCGTCTATGCGCTGAAGGCAGGCTTCCGCCAGAATGCCTCCTTCGTGATGAACCGCAAGACGCAGGCCGCCGTCCGCAAGTTCAAGGACTCCACCGGCAACTACCTCTGGCAGCCCCCGGCCTCGGCCGGAGCGCCGGCGACGCTGCTCGGTTTTCCGCTGGTCGAGGCGGAGGATATGCCGAACATCGCCAATAACGCGGTCTCGATCGCCTTCGGCGATTTCCGGCGCGGCTATCTGGTGGTCGACCGGGCCGGCGTCCGCATCCTGCGCGATCCCTATTCCGCCAAGCCCTATGTGCTGTTCTACACCACCAAGCGCGTCGGCGGCGGCGTGCAGGACTTCGCCGCGATCAAGGGGCTGAAATTCGCGGTCTGAGCCGATCTAGCGGGAAAACCACCAGCTGAAGGCGGCGCGCGGCTCGGCCGTCTGCTCCGGCGGCACTTCGCTGCCGATGGCGCGCAGCCGCGCGCTGCCTTCGGTGATCCAGCTGCGGTACTCGCTGACCGGCGTGATCGCGGTGAAGCCGCCGCAGATCAGGCGAGCCTGTGTCTTCAGCGGGCCGCTCGACCAGCTGACGATGCCGACGAGATCGCGCGAGCGGGCACCGCTGCCGCGCAGCACAGGCCCGCCGGAATCGCCGCGGCAGGCGCCAGCCCCCGGCGTCTCGCCACGGTTCTCGGCATCGACCGCGACCTTGACGGTGTTCTGCGTGGTGTAGTTGCCGGCGTTGACGAGCTGCGTCTCGCGCAGGCGCCGTGCCGTGCGCTTGTTATTCTCCGACGACAGGCCGTAGCCGGCCATGGTGACGGTCTCGCCCTGCCAGAGACCGCTGCCGAGCGTCAGAGGTTCGATATCTCCGGGCAGTGGCTGGGCCAGGCGCAGCAGGGCGAGGTCGGTGCCGGGCTGGGTGCGCGGTGTCGTGCCGGGCACGAAGCTCGGATGCGGCAGGACCGCCACCACCATCTGGCGGCGCGCCTTGAAGCGGCTGTCGAGGCTGACGACGCTGATCGAACCGCCGCCCATCAGGCAATGTGCCGCGGTGAGCACGATTTCGGGCGCGATCACGGCGCCCGAGCAGAGCTCGCCGCGGCTGGTCTCGACCCTGACGGTGGAGGCGCGGGCGCCCAGCGCATCGCGCGAATCGACGCCGCCGACGACGGCAAGCGCGGGATGAATGGCGCCAGCGGCCAGGAAGCACGCAAGGGCGAGAGACGAGCGCAGTGTCATGAAGCGAACCAATGGATCAGTAGATCAATCTAGGCTGTGCCGCGACACAGTCCAGTCCTTCCGTCAGCGGCTACCGGTCCAACGGGCGCTTTCACCCCATTTCGACAGGGTGGAATCGATCCAGCCGCGCTGCGGCGCGACGAGGACGCCCTGGCTGAGCAGCCCGCATTGGCGCCCGGAGGGGCCGGTCGACCAGCTGGTGACCGCGACGACGCCGTCATGGCCGAAGATCGGCCCGCCGGAATCGCCCTGGCAGGCGCCTGCGCCGGGGCGCTTGCCGCCGCCGGCGCCATCGGCCGCCCAGAGCAGGATGCGGCCGGGCCCGTACGGCTCGACGGTCGTCAGCGCTGCCGAGCGATAGGTGCCCGTGCTGCGCGCCTCGCCCTCGCGGGAGACGCCGTAGCCGGCGAGCGTGACGCTGCTGCCGGCGCGCGGCAGCGAGCCGTCGACCAGAGTGGCCGCGCTGAACCGGCCGGGCAGGGGCTCGGCCAGGCGGACCAGCGCGAGGTCGATCGTGCGGCGGCGGCTGCGGATCGCGCCGGCATCGAATTCCGGATGCATCGCGACCGATGACGGCACGACGAGGACGGGTTCCCCGCCCTCACGCCAATGAACACGCAATTCCGCGCCGCCGGCTGCGCAGTGCGCCGCAGTCAGGATGGCGCGCGCCGACAGCACGATGCCCGTGCAGACCCCGCCGCGGGCATTGAGTACCATCAGGGTGGAACCGGCTTCCGGCCCTCCTTCCTGGCCGGCGACCACGGCCCGAGCCGAGTAGCTCACCAGGCTTCCAGCCAGGGCGCAGGCGAGACCCACAGCTGCAGTTCCGTTGGCGATGCGCATCGGGTGCTCCTCTTCGAGAGAGCGCTGATAGCGCGCCGGGCGCCGCAGATGAACCCTCTCGGCCGCGTTTTCGCAGCCGAACCCCATGCAATCGAACGAATGAAGGGAGCGCTCATGACGCCGCTTGCCCTGGGTCCGCCGGCGACCGAGCCGGTGACGCTTGTTGAAGCCCGCCAGTTCCTGCGCCTCGACCAGACCGAGGAGGACGACCTGCTGGCCACCCTGATCACGGCCGCCCGGCTGATGATCGAGGCGGCGTCGGGGCGCTGCCTGATCGAGCAGCCCTGGCGCATCGTGCTCGACCGTTGGCCGGCGGGGGGCGAGATCCGCCTGCCGCTTTCGCCGCTGCTGCGGATCGACGCGGCGCGCGCCTATGACGTGCTGGGCTCGGCCCAGGCCGTCGCCAGCGCGTCGCTGACGCTGGACAAGGCGGCCGATCCGCCGGTCATTCGTCTGACGGGCGAGGTGCCCGAGATCGGGCGCGCCCATGGCGCGATCGAGATCGATCTCGTCGCCGGCTACGGAGCGACCGCCGCTGCCGTGCCCGCGCCGCTGCGGCAGGCGGTCCTGCGCCTCGCTGCCCGCTGGTTCGAGCAGCGCGGCGATGTCGCCGGGCGCGATGCACAGGCTCTGCCGGCCGCAATAGCGGCGCTGGTCGCGCCGTTCCGCCGCGGGAGGCTTTGAAGATGGCGCAGGAATCGGCCGCCATCGGCCGGATGCGGCGCCGGCTGGTGCTGGAGGCGCCGGTGGCATCGCCGGATGGTCTGGGCGGCGCGACACAGGCCTTCGAGGCCGTGGCCGCATTCTGGGCGCAGGTCGAATGGATCTCCGGCACCGAGGTCTGGCGGCAGGGTCGACCGGAGCAGTCGCGCAACTATCGCATCACCATGCGCTGGCGCGGCGATGTCGATGCCGGCCGGCGGCTTCGCGACGGCGATCGCATCTTCGACATCCGCTCCGCCGCCGACCCCGATGGGGCGCGCCGGCGGCTGGTCTGCCTGGCCGAAGAGGTGACGCCATGAGCGATGCCATCCTGGCCCTTCGCGCCGCCGTTCAGGCGCGCCTCGTCGCGGATGCAGACCTCACGGCGCTGATCGGCCCCGACCGCGTCTTCGACGAGGCGCCGCGTGCGGCGCGCGGACTCTATGTCGTCCATGGTGAGGTCGAGGCGCGCGATTGGTCCGCTGGCAGCGACCGGGGCTGCGAGCAGGAATTCGCGCTCGTCGTCTGGGCCGCGCAGAGCGGCTCCTCGCGCCAGGCGCTGGAGGCCGCCGGCCTCATCGTCGCAGCACTCGATCAGTCCGCACTCGCCCTGGACGGGCACGCGCTGGTCAATCTGCGCTGGTTGTCGAGTCGGCTCGCACGCGAGACGCGCAACGGATTGCCGCAAGTGACGATCCGCTTCCGCGCCGTCACCGAAACGCTCTAGCTCATAAAGGAGAAGCCGCATGGCGGCACAGAAGGGCAAGGACCTGCTTCTCAAGGCGGGGGATGGTGCCGGTGGTTTCGTCACGGTTGCCGGCCTGAGGGCGCGCCAAATCGCCTTCAACGCCGAAACCGTCGATGTGACGCACTCGGAATCGGCCGGGCGCTGGCGCGAATTGCTTGCCGGTGCCGGCGTGCGCCGGGCCAGCATCAGCGGCGCTGGCATCTTCAAGGACGAAGCATCGGACACGCTTGTCCGTAAGAGCTTCTTCGACGGCATGATCCGGGACTGGCAGATCGTCGTGCCGGATTTCGGCACGATCTCGGGGCCGTTCCAGCTCACGGGCCTGGAATATCGCGGCGACCATGCCGGCGAGGTCACCTTCGACCTCTCGCTGGAATCCGCCGGGCTCCTGGCGTTCGCGGCGCTGTGAGGAGATGGCCATGGTCAACCGTCATCGCGGCGAGACCGCGCTCATGGTCGCCGGCGAAACCCTGCCGATGCGGCTGACGCTCGGTGCGCTCGCCGAGCTCGAACATGCCTTCGCCGTCGACAGTCTGCCCGCACTGGGCGAGCGCTTCGTCGAGGGCAGGCTTTCTGCCCGCGACATCATCCGCATCATCGCGGCCGGCTTGCGTGGAGCGGGCAGGGCGATCCGTGACGAGGATGTCGCGGAGCTCTCCTTCGACGGCGGCCTGAGCGGCGCGATCAAGGCGGCGATCGCGCTGCTCGAGGCGACCTTCGGAGAGGGGAGTGACGCTGCCCGCCCTCCACAGCCGCCGGCCTAGGCGCGCCGGCGGGTTTTCCCTGGGACGAGGTGATGGTCTTCGGGCTCGGGCGGCTGGCCTGGCCGCCCGATCGCTTCTGGGCCGCGACGCCGCGCGAGATCGCGGCGGCATTGCGGGCCCATCAGAACCAGTCCCGCAGCGCGGCTCCGGAGCGTCCCGCGCTGGCGGCGCTGATGGACGCCTTTCCAGACGCCTGAGGCGGCAATTCCAACCAACCTATCGAGGTAACGGTCATGACGGACGACGATGGTATCGAGTCGGGAGGGCGCCTCTCGGACCTGAAGGCGATGGACCGGCTGACCCAGTCCCTGAGCCGATCCTCGGAGAGTTTCGGCAAGTCGATCGTCAGCGCCTTCTCGCGCGGCGTCGTCGAGGGCAAGCGTTTCGAGGATGTGCTGCGCAGCGTCGGCCGCTCGATGACCGACAGCCTGCTCAAGACGGCGCTGAAACCGCTGCAGACCGGCCTGTCGAGCCTGCTGAGTACGGGCGTCAAGAGCCTGAGCGGCCTGTTCGGCGGCATTGGCCTGGGCGGCTCGGGAGGCGGAGGCATTTCGGTCGCTCCTTTCGCGGAGGGCGGCATCGTCGCCTCGCCCTCCTATTTCCCGACCGGGCGCGGGCTCGGCCTGATGGGCGAGCGCGGCGCCGAGGCGATCATGCCGCTCGCTCGCGGACCCGACGGGCGCCTCGGCGTCCGTGCCGGTGGCGGGCAGGGGCGGCCGCTCAATGTCGTCGTGCAGGTCTCGACCCCCGATGCCGACAGCTTCCGCCGCTCGGAGGCGCAGGTCTCCGCCGCGATCGCGCGCGCGGTCGCCCGCGGCCGGCGGGCGCTGTGAGGGAGCGGAGGCATGCCTGATTTCCATGAGGTCCGCTTCCCGCTCGATGTCGCCCGCGGCGCGCGCGGCGGGCCGGAGCGCCAGACCCAGATCGTGACGCTCGCCTCCGGGCGGGAGGTGCGCAACAGCCGCTGGGCGCATTCGCGCCGCCGCTACGATGCCGGGCTCGGCATTCGCAATCTCGATGCGCTGGCGGCCGTGGTGAGCTTCTTCGAGGAGCGCCGCGGCCGGCTCCATGGTTTTCGCTGGCGCGACCAGCTCGACTGGAAGAGCTGCGCGCCTTCGCAGCAGCCGGCGGCGACGGACCAGGCCATTGGGGTCGGCGACGGCGTCGCAGCCATGTTCCAGCTCTGCAAGGTCTACGGAACAGGTGCATCCGCCTATAGCCGCGAGATCGCCAAGCCCTGCGACGGCACGATCAAGATCGCCATGGACGGCGTCGAACTGCCCGCCAGCGCCTTCTCCTGCAATCTCTCGACCGGGCAGGTCACCTTCGCCGCCGGGTCGATCCCGCCGCCGGCCGCCGTCGTGACAGCCGGCTTCGCTTTCGACGTGCCCGTCCGTTTCGACACCGACGCGATCGAGGTCGATCTCTCCGCCTTCGCGGCCGGCGAGATCCCGCGCGTTCCCGTGATCGAGATCATCCCCTGAGGCCTCCTCCATGCGTGACATTCCTTCGGCTCTCGCCGCCCATATCGAGGCGGCTGCGACCACGCTCTGCCATTGCTGGAGCCTGACGCGTCGCGACGGGCTGGTGCTCGGCTTCACCGATCACGATCGCAAGCTGTCCTTCGAGGGCGTCGACTTCGCCGCGACGACCGGTCTCGAAGCGGCGGAAAGCGCGGCGGAGCTCGGCTTCGCCATCGGCGGGGGCGAGGTCGCCGGCGCCTTCGCCGCCCTCGGCCTGAACGAGGCCGATCTCGCGCGCGGGCTCTATGACGATGCGGGCGTGCGCGTCTGGTTGATCAACTGGGCCGATCCCGACCAGCGGGTCCTGCTGGAAGACGGCTTCGTCGGCGAGATCAAACGGGGGGAAGCGAGCTTCACGGCCGAGATCCGCAGTGTCGCCAAGGCCTTCGACGAGGAGCGCGGCCGGCTGTACATGCGCTCCTGCTCCGCGGATCTCGGCGATGCGCGCTGTGGCTTCGCGCTCGTCGCGGCGGAAGCCGATGTCGTCGAAAGCGATGGCCGCCTGTCGCTCTCGGCCGAGGGCATGAGCTCCTATGCCGATGGTCATTTTACCGGCGGCCGGTTGGTCTTCACCAGCGGCGCCAATGCCGGCTTCGCCACCGAAGTAAAGCTACACGGCAACGAGGGCGCACAGGCACTGTTCCAGCTCTGGCAGGCACCCGCTGCACCGATCGTCCCAAGTGACGGCTTCAGGGTCACGCCGGGCTGCGACAAGAGCTTCGCGACCTGTCGCGCCAAATTCGGCAACGGCGTCAATTTCCGTGGCTTCCCGCATATGCCGACCACCGACTTCATCATCGGCGGGGTCCGCCCCGGCGATGGCGCACTCGATGGCGGGAGCCTGTTCCGATGAAGCGCCAGGAGATCGTCGAGGCGGCGCGGCTCTGGCTGGGCACGCCCTATCATCATCAGGCCTCGCTGCGCGGCGTCGGCTGCGATTGCCTCGGGCTGGTCCGCGGCGTCTGGCGCGATCTCTGCGGGGCCGAGCCGGAGGAGCCGCCGCCCTATTCGCCGAGCTGGGCCGAAAGCCTGCGGCAGGAGACGCTCGCGCTGGCGGCCGAGCGGCATCTGCTGCCGCTCGCTCTCACGGAAACGCGGCCGGGCGACGTGCTGCTCTTTCGCTGGCGCGAGCACCTGCCGGCCAAGCATTGCGCGATCCTCGCAAGCCCGGACCGCATCATCCATGCCCATGACGGTGCCGCCGTCGCCGAAGTCGCCTTCACGCCCTGGTGGCGGCGCCATCTCAGCCATGCCTTTTCCTTCCCCGGAGTGACCGACTGATGGCGACGCTTCTTCTCCAGGTTGCCGGCGCGGCGCTCGGATCGGCGCTCGGCGGGCCGGTCAGCGGCGCCATCGGGCAGGCGCTCGGCGGCCTCGCCGGCGCGACGATCGACCAGGCCTGGATGGGCGGCGCGGGTGGCGGGAACAAGGTCGTCGACGGCCCGCGCCTCAAGGAGGTGAACGGCCTCGCCGCGACGGAGGGCGCCGCGATCCCGCGCCTCTACGGCCGCGCGCGGCTCGGCGGGCAATTGATCTGGGCGACGCGCTTCGAGGAGGAGGTCACGGTCTCGATCACGCGCACCAAGAGCGGCGGCAAGGGCGGGCGTTCGAAGAAGACCTACGAGACGACCTATAGCTACCATGCCAATCTCGCGATCGGCCTCTGCGAGGGGCCGATCGCCTTCGTCAGGCGCATCTGGGTCGATGGGCGCGAGCTTGATGTCCAGACCGTGCAGATGCGCGTCCATCACGGCTATGAGACGCAGGAGCCCGACCCGCTGATCGCGGCGAAGGAGGCGGGCGAGGCCCCGGCCTATCGCGGGCTCGCCTATGTCGTGTTCGAGCGCTTTCCGCTGGCCGACTACGGCAATCGCGTGCCGCAGTTCGATTTCGAGGTCGTGCGCGCCGTCGAAGGGTTGGGCGGGATGATCCGGGCGGTCGCGCTGACGCCCGGCGCCGGCGAGTTCGTTTATGACATCCGACCGGTCAGCCACGAGCCAGAGGCCGGCGTCACCGAAAGCCTGACGCGCCACCAGCTCTATGGCGGCAGCGACGCCGACACCGCGCTCGGCCATCTCGTGGCGCTCTGCCCCAATCTTCGCCGTGTGTCGCTGGTCGTGTCCTGGTTCGGCGACGATCTGCGTGCCGGGGCCTGCACCGTGACCCCCCGGATCGAGATCCCTCATAAGCCGACGGTCGGCGCGGAGTGGTCGGTCGCCGGGCTGTCGCGCTCGTCGGCCCGTGTCGTCAGCCAGGTCGACGGCCGGCCCGCTTTCGGCGGCACGCCTTCGGACGAGAGCGTCGTCGCGCTGATCCGGCGCCTGCGCTTCGATTACGGCCTGGAGGTCGTGCTCTATCCCTTCCTGATGATGGACATTCCGGCCGGGAACGCGCTGCCCGATCCCCATTCGGACGCGGCCAGCCAAGCTCGTTATCCCTGGCGCGGGCGCATCACCTGCGATCCCGCACCCGGCGAGCCGGGCAGCCCGGAAGGTGGCGCGGCGCTTGCGGCTCAGATCGCGGCCTTCGTGGGAACGGTCGGCCCGGCCGATATGGCTGTTGCCGGAGCAAGCGTCATCTGCGCCAAGCCGGACGAATGGTCTTACCGCCGGCTCGTCATGCACTGCGCGGCGCTGGCCCAGGCCGCGGGCGGCGTGGAGGGCTTCGTCATTGGTTCAGAGATGGTCGGCCTGACGCATCTGCGCGGTACCGCCGGATACCCGATGGTCGATCGCCTCGCAGCCATCGCGCAGGACGTGAAGGCGATGCTGCCGGGTGCGACGCTGACCTATGCCGCCGACTGGACCGAGTATGGCGCGGATGTCCGCGACGATGGCGATACCATCGATTTTCCGCTCGATCCGCTCTGGGCTTCTTCCGCGATCGGCGCGATCGGCATCGATTTCTATCCGCCGCTCTCGGACTGGCGCGATTCCGGCGATCATGCCGATGCCGCGATCGCGCGCGGCCCGGCCGATCTCGCCTATCTGCGCCAGCGCCTAACTGCGGGTGAGGCCTATGACTGGTACTATGCCGACGAGACCGACAGGGCCGCGCAAACACGCCTGCCGATCACCGACGGCGCCTATGGCAAGCCCTGGATCTACCGGCCGAAGGATCTCTGGGGCTGGTGGAGCCAGGCCCATATCCGCCGCGCAGGCGGCGTCGAGACGGCTGCGACCTCGTTCGTACCGGGCGGGAAACCGATCTGGTTGACCGAGATCGGCGTGCCTGCTGTCGACAAGGGCGCCAATGCGCCCAACATGTTCCCCGATCCGAAATCGGACGAGGGTGGATTTCCGCCGTTTTCGAGCGGGGCGCGCGACGATCTCGTGCAGGCGCGGGCGCTGGAGGCGATCATCTCGGGCTTCGATCCGGCTCGGGCGGGGTTCGATGCCGCGCGCAACCCGGTCCATCCGGTCAGCGGCATCCAAATGGTCGATCCCAACAGGATCTTCGTGTGGAACTGGGATACGCGGCCATTCCCGGCCTTTCCCGATCTCTCCGGCATCTGGGCCGATGGGGCGAATTTCGAGACCGGCCATTGGCTGAACGGGCGCCTCGAAGGCACGCCGGTCGATCGGCTGGTCACAAAGCTCCTGGCCGATTTCGGATTGCCGGCAGCCGATCGGATCGTCGTCGACGGCTTCGTCGACGGTTATGTGCTGGATCGCCCGCTATCGGCCCGGCAGGCGCTGGAGCCGCTCGCCCAGAGCTTCGGCTTCGATGCGATCATGAGCGCCGGCGCCCTGCGCTTCGAGGGTAGGGGCGGCAAGGTCTCGCGCCTGCTCGGCCCCGACGATCTGGTTCCGGATCGTGATGGCGAGCCCTTCACATTGCGCCGCAGCCAGGAGACGGAACTGCCGCTCGAACTGCGCCTCGGCTTCAGCGACAGCGAGGCCGATTATCGCAACGCCGCCGCACGCTCGCGTCGGCTGGCCGGGGCGGCCCGACGCGAAGTCGCCGTCGAAACCGCGATTGTGACCCGTTCGGCCGAAGGGCGCCGCCTTGCGGACCAGCGCCTGCAGGAGGCTTGGGCGGCGCGCGAGAGCCTCGAATGCGAACTCTCGCCGCGGTGCATCGGCGTCGAGCCCGGCGATGTGCTGTCCGTCCCGGCCGAGACCGGAAACCGGCTGTTCCGCGTCACCCGCATCGCCGACGGCCCGACACGGCGGATCAGCGCTCGCGCCGTCGAGCCGGCGATCTATGTCTCGACCGGAGCGACCGGCGGCACGCGTCCGCCGCGCATTCCTCCAGCCCTGCCCGGACGGCCGCTGGCCATGCCGCTCGCCCTGCCGATCGTCACGGTTCAGCCGCCGCCCTTGCTGTCGCTCGCCGCCTTCGCTGCGCCTTGGCCGGGCGCACTGGCGATCTGGCGCGCCGACGAAGCCGGCCTGTTCGAACTCGACGGCTTCGTCGAGGCGCCTTCGATCGTCGGCAAGACCTTGACGGCGCTGCCGCCGGGTCCGCTCTGGCGGACGGACCGGCGTGCCGTGCTGGAGGTTCGATTGCGCGGCGGCGTGCTGTCGTCCGTCTCGCCGGAAGCGGCATTGGCCGGGGCGAACGCGCTCGCCTTGGTCGGAGCAGATGGCACGGTCGAGATCGTCACGGTTTCGCAGGTCGAGCTGATCGGACCACAGCGCTTCCGCCTGTCCGGGTTGATTCGCGGGATCGGCGGGAGCGAGGAGGCGGCTGCGCGCCTTCTGCCGGCCGGTGCCCGCGTCGTGGTGCTGGACGGTGCCTCCGTCGCGCTGACCGCCGATCTCGCCGATCTCGGCCGGGTGCGGCGCTATCGCGTCGGCCCGGCTCGCGACGATGTCGGCGATGCGACGATGGTCGAGTTCGAAGCCACGATTGCCGGAGAGCCGCTCGTCCCGCTGTCTCCCGTCCGTCCGAAAGCACGGCGAACCGGAGATGGCATTGCCCTGAGCTGGTTCAGGCGGACGCGGATCGACGGCGATTCCTGGGAACTGGTGGACGTGCCGTTGGGGGAGGAGAACGAGCGCTACGAACTCGGCATTCTCGACGGCGAGGATCTGCTCCATGCCGAAATCGTGAACGCGCCCGGATGGGTCTATCCGTCCGCACAGGAACTCGCGGATTTCGGCTCACCGCAGCAGGAGATCGCGCTTTCGCTCCGCCAGCTCAGCGCCACCATCGGGCGCGGGCGGGAATGGCGTGGACGGATCTCGGTACGCTGATCTACTGTGAGTTGTGAACGAGGCGATGCATTCATGGCGCATTCAGGCGGATGGGATTAGCCCATGTCGATGATGCCGGTCGAACCGATCCTTGCTCTTGCGCTTATCGCCTCGTCGCCGATGCCGGTCATCCGCGTCGACGATGCGTCGCCGATCTCCTGCCTGTCCTCCGAGGAAACGCGCGACGCCGTCGCAGAAGGACGCGTCATGCAGCCGGCTGAAGCCTCGCGCCACGCCCGCCACGCCGCGCCGGGCGAGGTCGTCCGCATCAGGCTCTGTCGACAGGGCGATGATTTCGTCTATGTGGTGACGACGCTGAAGCGCGATGGCCGCGTGGCGAGGGTGACGCTGGAAGGACAATCCGGCAAGATCGCCACCATTCGCTGACGTCCGTCGCGGCTACCCCCAACTGGAGCGACCCAACCGTGAGATTGCTCGTCGTCGAGGACGACAAGGACCTCAACCGCCAGATCGTGACCGCGCTGGAGAATGCCGGTTACGCCGTCGACAAGGCTCTCGATGGCGAAGAGGGGCTCTATCTCGGCGAGACCGAGCCCTATGACGCGGTGATCCTTGATCTCGGCCTGCCGAAGGTCGACGGCGTATCGGTGCTGCAAGGCTGGCGCCGCGCCGGCAAGACCATGCCGGTCCTGATCCTGACCGCGCGCGATCGCTGGAGCGACAAGGTCTCGGGCTTCGACGCCGGCGCCGACGACTACGTCGTGAAGCCCTTCCATATCGAGGAACTGCTGGCCCGCGTCCGCGCCCTGCTTCGCCGCGCGGCCGGTCATGCGACCTCGGAGCTGTCCTGCGGCCCCGTCCGGCTCGATACCCGCGCCAGCCGCGTCGTCGTCGACGGCAATCCGGTCAAGCTCACCTCGCACGAGTACCGCCTCCTTTCCTACCTGATGCACCATCAGGGCCGGGTCGTGTCGCGCACCGAGCTGGTCGAGCATCTCTACGACCAGGATTTCGACCGCGATTCCAACACGATCGAGGTCTTCGTCGGGCGGCTCCGCAAGAAGCTCGGCGTCGACATCATCGAGACCGTCCGAGGCCTCGGCTATATCGCCGCCGCCCCGGAAAAGGTCTGATCGCGGGCGATGCCGCTCAAGTCCCATCGCTATTCGCTGGGAACGCGGCTGTTCTTCTCGGCGGCCGTCTGCTGCGTGCTGATCCTGGTGCTGGCCGGCGTCGGTCTCACCACCTTCTACCGCCGCTCGGCCGAGCGCGGCTTCGACGAGCGGCTCTCCGTCTATATCAAGCAACTGGTCGCCGATCTCGCCGCCCCGCCCGAGACCGAGCGCCAGACCGTCGGCGATCTCGGCGAGCCGCGCTTCGACCTGCCGCTGACCGGCTGGTACTGGCAGATCACCAGGCTCGACGGCGAGCGGCCGAATGTCCGCGCCTCGCGCTCGCTGGTCGGCGGGCAATTGCCCAAGCTGCTCGACCAGTCGATCGCGCCGAACAGCCGGGGGCTGCGTGAAAGCTATGTCTCCGGGCCGGACGATCGCCGCCTGCGCATTCTGGAGCGCGAGATCGACGTCGGCGAGGACGGGCGCTTCACCGTCGCGGTCGCGGCGCCGGCCGACGAGATCGAGGGCGATATCCAGGATTTCCGCTTCACGCTGGCGATGACCTTTGTGCTGCTCGGCATCGCATTGGTCGCTTCCACGCTCGTCCAGGTCCGCTTCGGCCTGCGCCCGCTGGTGCGTTTGCGTTCGGCCGTCGGCGCGGTTCGGACGGGCGAGAATCCGCGGATCGTCGGCCAATACCCGCCCGATCTCGCGCCGCTCGCCAGCGAGCTCAACCAGCTCATCGATGCCAATCACGAAATCCTCGACCGCGCCCGCACCCAGGTCGGCAATCTCGCGCACGCGCTCAAGACCCCGCTCAGCGTGATGCTGAACGAGGCCGGTATGAGCGGTGACGGCCAATTGCCGCAGACGGTTCGCGCGCAGGCAGCGATCATGCGCGATCAGGTGCAGTATTATCTCGACCGCGCCCGGGCGGCGGCGCTCTCCGGTGCGCTCGGCGGCGTGACCGAGATCGCGCCCTGCCTCGACGCATTGCTGCGCACCTTCACCAAGATCTCGCAGGGCAGGGGCATTTCCGGCTCCCATACGATATCGCCCACCCTGCGTTTCCGTGGCGAGAAGCAGGATTTGGAGGAGATGCTCGGCAATCTCCTCGACAACGCCTTCAAATGGGCGGGCTCCACGGTTGAAGTTTCGCTTGCGAGCGAGAAGGCTGAAGATACCGAGCGGATCGCGCTGCTGATCGACGATGACGGCCCCGGCCTGCCCGAGGAAGCGATGGCCGAGGTTCTGAAGCGCGGTCGCAGGCTGGACGAGACAACGCCGGGGTCCGGACTCGGCCTCTCGATCGTCGTCGACATCGCGAAGCTCTATGGCGGCGGCGTGACCCTGCATCGCTCGCCGCTGGGTGGATTGAGAGCGCGCCTTGAGCTGCCTTCGGTTTAGACGAATTCCGCGCCGCGTGACCCTTTGTCACCATGAACACGAGCGGACGATTGGCTAAGAACGCCCCATGATGATCTGGGCCATCTTTGCAGCCATGACCGGAGCGGCGGTTTTCGCCTTGCTCTGGCCGCTGAGCCATGGCCGGGCGCTGGGCTTCGCGGACGCGGCCGATGCCCGCAGCCTCTACCACGCCCAGCTCAAGGAGATCGACCGCGATCTCGCCCGCAAGCTGATCGGCGACGAGGAGGCGCAGGCCGCTCGCACCGAAGCCGCGCGCCGCCTCCTGCGCGCCGCCGGAGACGAAGCCGGTCCCGCGGGCGAGACCGAACCTTCGCTGCGTCGCCGCCGCGCGAGCTCGGCCCTGATGCTCTCGGTCGTCCCGCTGCTCGCCCTCCTGATCTACGGTCTCTACGGCTCTCCCGGTCAGCCCGACCAGCCGCTGGCGGCGCGACTGGAGAATGCCGGGCCGCAACAGGATTTCGCTCTCGTCCTCGCCCGCATGGAAGCGCATCTCGCGGCCAATCCAGGCGATGCCAAGGGCTGGTCGCTGCTTGCGCCGATCTATCTGCGCCAGGGTCGCTATGACGAGGCTGCGAAAGCCTTCGCCGCCGCCGTCCGCTCCGGCAAGCCAGACCCCGAGCTTTATGCCGGCCTCGGCGAGGCCCGCATCATGGAAGCCGGCGGCGTCGTGACCGCCGCCGCGCGCGAGGCTCTGGCCGAATCCGTCAAGCTCGATCCGAAAAGCCCGCGAGCCCGCTATTATCTCGCCCTCGCCAAGGAACAGGACGGCGACGGCGAGGGCGCGCAGGCCGCACTCGCGCAATTGCTCGCCGAGGCGCCCGCCGGTGCCGATTGGGTCGGGGCCGTCCAGGCCCGGCTGGAACGCATGCAGGCCGATGCCGGCCGAAAGACGATCGCGGCGCTGCCGGAAGCCGAGCGCCAGCAGGCCATCAAGGCAATGGTCGATGGGCTCGCCGAGCGCTTGAGCGCCGGCGGCGGCAGCCTGCCCGAATGGACCCGTTTGATCCGTGCCCGCGTTGTTCTCGGCGACAAGCCCGCCGCTCTGCAGGCTGTGAAGACCGCGCGCGAGCGGCTGGCAGGCGACAAGGATGCGCTTGCCGCCATCGATGGCCTCGCCGATGAATTGGCCTTGAAGGAGGCCGCGCCATGACGATTGCCCAGCCGACGCGGCCGCTCCCGGCGAAACGCCGCTTCACCCGCAAGCAGCGCAGGCTGACCCTGATCGCGTCGGCCGGCGCCGTGCTGTGCCTGGCGGCCGGCCTCGTCCTGTTCGCGATGCGCGACACGATCGTCTTCTTCTATGGGCCGACCGAGATCGCGGAAAAGGGCGTGCAGCCTGGCACGCGCATGCGACTCGGCGGGCTGGTCGAGGCCGGCTCGGTCCAGCGCGGCGGCGACCAGCGCGTCAGCTTCGCCGTCACCGATGGCAAGAGCTCGATCAAGGTCGGCTATGATGGCCTGCTGCCCGACCTGTTCCGGGAAGGGCAGGGCGTCGTGACCGAGGGCGTCTTCGAGGGTGCGGGCCGCTTCAAGGCGGATTCGGTGCTGGCCAAGCACGATGAGACCTATATGCCGCGCGAGGTCGCCGATACCTTGAAGAAGCAGGGGCATTGGCAACCGGGCGGTGCCGGCGCCCCCGCAACCACCCCGGCAAAGCCGTGAGCCTGATATGATCGTCGAGATCGGTCACTACGCGCTCGCGCTCGCGCTCGGCGTCTCCGTGATCCAGGCGGTGGTGCCGTTCTGGGGCGTGTTCCGGCAGGATCGGACGCTGGCCTCTGTCGGCAGCAGCGCAGCGCTGGTCTCGTTCGGGCTGGTGGCGTTGTCTTTCGCGGCGCTGGTCACATCCTATGTCCGCTCCGATTTCTCGGTTGCGAACGTTGTGGCCAATTCCCATTCGGCGCAGCCGCTGATCTACAAATTCACCTCCGTCTGGGGCAACCACGAGGGCTCGATGCTACTCTGGGTGCTGATTTTGACGCTGTTCGGGGCGCTGGTGGGCTTGTCGCGCCGCTCTTTGCCGCCGCGCCTCCGGGCCGGGGCGCTTGCCGCGCAAGGGCTCGTCGCGGCCGCCTTCCTCGCTTTCACCTTGCTGACCTCGAACCCGTTCCAGCGCCTGTCGCCGGTGCCGGCCGAGGGGCAGGATCTCAACCCGATCCTGCAGGATCTCGGCCTCGCGATCCATCCGCCGCTGCTCTATGTCGGCTATGTCGGCTTCTCCATCACCTATGCCTTCGCGGTCGCGGCCCTGATCGACGGGCGCATCGACGCGATGTGGGCGCGCGCCGTCCGGCCCTGGACGCTGCTGGCCTGGACCTTCCTGACGCTCGGCATCGCGATGGGCTCTTACTGGGCCTATTACGAGCTCGGCTGGGGCGGCTGGTGGTTCTGGGACCCGGTCGAGAACGCCTCCTTCATGCCCTGGCTCGCGGGCACCGCCCTGATCCACTCGACCGTGGTGATGGAGAAACGCGACGCGCTGAAGGTCTGGACGATCCTGCTCGCGATCCTGACCTTCTCGCTTTCGCTGCTGGGCACCTTCATCGTCCGCTCGGGCGTGCTGACTTCGGTGCATTCCTTCGCGACCGATCCGGCGCGCGGGCTCTTCATCCTTTTCATCCTGATCTTCTTCGTCGGCGGCTCGCTCGCGCTCTTCGCTTGGCGTGCTCCGCTGCTGCGGCAGGGCGGGCTGTTCGCGCCGGTCTCGCGAGAGAGCGCGCTCGTCGTCAACAATGTCTTCCTGGCGACGGCTTGCGCCACGGTCTTCGTCGGGACGCTCTATCCGCTGCTGCTCGAGATGGTCACCGGCGACAAGATCTCGGTCGGCGCGCCCTTCTACAACGCGACCTTCGTGCCGGTGATGGTGCCGCTTCTGCTCCTGCTGCCGATCGGCCAGTCGCTCGCTTGGAAGCGCGGCGATCTGCTCGGCGCAGGGCAGCGCAATGCCTTTGCGTTCGGGCTCGCGGTGCTGGCCGCTCTGGCACTGCTGTTCTTCATGCGCGGCGGGCCGGTCATGGCGCCGCTCGCCATCGGTCTCGGCATCTTCCTCGTTCTCGGTGCCGGCTTCGACCTCGGCGAGCGCATCGTGGCGCGCGCCAGCGGCTGGCGGGCGATGTTGTCGCGGGCGCGTGGCCTGCCGCGTTCGGCCTGGGGCACGGCCCTGGCCCATGCCGGCATCGGCCTCAGCATCATCGGCATCGCCGCCCAGGCCTGGAGCAGCGAGGCCATCGCCGTCCTCAAGCCCGGCGAGCGTCTGACCAGCGGCCGCTACACCATCGTGCTCGAAGGCATGTCGCCGCGCACGGGTCCGAATTTCCGGGCCGAAGTCGCGCGCTTCCAGCTCTTCGCCGGAGAGCGCGAGCTCGCTCCGGTCGAGGCCTCCAAGCGCGTCTACACGGCCCGCGCAATGCCGACTACGGAAGCCGGCATCCGGACGGACGGCCTGAGCCAAGCCTATGTCAGCCTCGGCGAGGCGCAGGATGGCGGCGTCGCGGTCCGTCTCTACGACAAGCCGCTGATCCTGCTGATCTGGATCGGCTCGCTCGTCATGGCGCTCGGCGGCGGGCTCTCGCTGACCGATCGGCGTTTCCGGCTGGCCGCACCGAAGCGCGCTGCGCCGGCCGCCGCCGTGCAGCCGGCGGAGTGAGGGCGATGCGGCGGATCGCCCTTATCGTCGCCCTGATGCTGCTGGCTATGCCCGTAGCTTACGCGGTGCAGCCCGACGAAATCCTGCCCAACCCGGCGCTGGAGCAGCGCGCGCGCGCGATCTCCGGCGGATTGCGCTGTCTCGTCTGCCAGAACCAGTCGATCGACGATTCCGATGCGCCGCTCGCCCGCGACCTGCGCATCCTCGTCCGGGAGCGCCTCGTCGCCGGCGACGACGACAAGGCCGTGGTCGATTTCGTCGTTGCCCGCTACGGCGATTTCGTTCTGCTGCGGCCGCCCTTCAATGCGCATACGGTGCTGCTCTGGGGCGCGCCCTTCGCGATCCTGCTCTGCGCAGTCGCCTTCCTCTGGCGGCGTGCGCGCGAGCGAACGGCCGAGGCAAGCGCGTCGACTCCGCTATCTCCCGAAGAGCAGGCGCGGCTCGCGGCCCTCATCGAACCGGATGACAAGCCTTAGCGGCTGATCCCGCAGCGCTGGTGCAGTTCCTGCGAATAGGCGTGCATCGATCTTCCGGCGATCGCATATTTCACCATGCCGCGCGAGGCGGGCTGTGGCGAGGCATACACGGCATAAACCCGGGCGAAGCAATTGGCCTCGCTGCCCGCGTAGCCGCGCTCGGCTGCTACTCTCATACCCGCGCCATGCATGCCGCCCCGCATGCGCGGTGCGCCCGGCGCGGCGAAGCGCTGGGACTCGCGCGCCGCCGCGATATCCGGTAGCCGGTCGATGCCGCAGCGGGAGCGCTGTTCGGCATTGTAGGCGGGGGTCGAGACGGCATACCAACCGCGCCGGCCGCTCGCTCTTTCCGTGATGACTGCGTGTTTCGCGAAGACGCGCGCATAGCAATCGGCGTTGGCGTAGCCGCGCCCCTGCGCCACGCGAAGCCCGGCGCTGTACGCCGAACCCTGCTGCGCAAGTGCCGGCCCGCTCAGGCAGGCCGCGACAAAAGACATCCCCCAGATCAAACGCATCGGCATGGTCCCCGGCTCTGACGTAGGGACACAGATGGGCGGTCCACCGTCAAGGCGATCGCGATTGGCCTTAGGTCGAATCTTACGAAACCGTCATCTTCAGGCCAAAGCCGCGTAAGGCGGCGGGCGTCATGGTCCTCGTCACGAGCAGGGGAAATCGCCCTGTCGCTCCAAGAGGTTCCCGCCATGACGACACAGAACGAAAATCGCAAATCCATCCTGAAGCGCGGCGCTCTTCTCGCCGGCACCGCCATTCTCGGCATCGGTCTGGCCGCCGGCATCGCCGACAGCGCCCTGATGCAGAACCACAGCGCTTTTGCGCAGCCGATCCAGCTTTCCGGCACGCAGGCCGCGCTGCCTTCCTTCGCCGACCTCGTCGACAAGGTGAAGCCGGCCGTCGTCTCGGTCCGCGTCAAGACGCAGGTCGCCGCCGCCAAGGACGGGCAGAATCTCGACGATCTGCCGCCGGAGCTGCGCCGCTTCTTCCGTGACTTCGGCGGAGAGGATGGCGGCCGTCAGAGCAAGCCGAAGCCGCAGATCGGCATGGCGCAGGGCTCCGGCTTCTTCGTCAGCCAGGACGGCTATGTCGTGACCAACAACCACGTCGTCGAGAACTCGGTCGAAGTCCAGCTCGTCACCGATGCCGGCAAGACGCTCGATGCCAAGGTCGTCGGCACCGATCCGCGCACCGATCTCGCCCTGCTCAAGGTCAAGGACGGCGGCAGCTATCCTTACGTCCAGCTTGCCGACGCCAAGGCGCGCATCGGCGACTGGGTGCTGGCGATCGGCAACCCCTTCGGCCTCGGCGGCACGGTCACGGCCGGCATCGTCTCGGCCCAGGGGCGCGATATCGGCTCCGGTCCCTATGACGACTTCATCCAGATCGATGCGCCGATCAACCGCGGCAATTCGGGTGGCCCGACCTTCAACCAGAGCGGCGAGGTCGTCGGCGTCAACACCGCGATCTACTCGCCGTCGGGCGGCAATGTCGGCATCGCCTTCGCGATTCCCGCCTCGACCGTCCGTCAGGTCGTGGACTCCCTGAAGAAGGACGGCACGGTGGCGCGCGGCTTCATCGGCGTGCAGATCCAGCCGGTCACCACGGAGATGGCCGACGCGATAGGCCTGAAGGAGGCCAAGGGCGCGCTGGTCGCCGAGGCCCAGGGCAACGGCCCGGCCGCCAAGGCCGGCATCCGCCGCGGCGACACCATCACCGCCGTCAACGGCGAGGCGATCAAGGACGCCCGCGAGCTGTCGCGCAAGATCGCGACCTTCGCGCCGGGCGCCAAGACCACGATCACCGTCTTCCGCGAAGGCAAGTCGCGGGACGTGACCTTCGAGGTCGGCCGCCAGCCGGCGGCCTGATCAGGATTGCATCGGGGTTCCCCGGAAGGCGGTTTCCGCTTTCCGGTCCGATGCTGAAGCAGGGTCCCTTGGTTTCCTGTCGCCCCAGCCTAGGGATCTTGCTGTCGCGGCGGCAGGCCGGATGCGTATCCTCCGGCCTGCCGTTTTCGCGTTTCTTGGGATAGGGTTGGTGTATGCGACTCCTGATCGTCGAAGATGATGCCGAGGCTGCGGCCTATCTGACCAAGGCTTTCCGCGAAGTCGGCCATGTCGCCGACCATGCCGCGGATGGCTTGGAAGGCTATGCCATGGCCGAGGGCGGCGGCTATGACGTGCTGGTCATCGACCGCATGCTGCCGCGCCTCGACGGCTTGTCGCTGATCCGCTCCCTGCGCGAGCAGAAGGACGATACCCCCGCGCTGATCCTCTCGGCGCTCGCCCAGGTCGACGACCGGGTGAAGGGCCTGCGCGCCGGCGGCGACGACTACCTGCCCAAGCCCTATGCCTTCTCGGAGCTGCTGGCCCGCGTCGAGGTACTGGCCCGCCGCCGCGGCGCGCCTGCCTCCGAGCCCACGACCTATCGCGTCGGCGAGCTGGTGCTCGACCGGCTGGCCCACCGCGTCACCCGCGAGGGGCAGGAGGTCGTCCTGCAGCCGCGCGAATTCCGCCTGCTCGAATATCTGATGAAGCATGCCGGCCAGGTCGTGACCCGCACCATGCTGCTGGAGAACGTCTGGGACTATCATTTCGACCCCCAGACCAATGTCATCGACGTGCATGTCAGCCGCCTGCGCGCCAAGGTCGACAAGGGTTTCGAGCTGCCGATGATCCACACCATCCGCGGCGCGGGATACATGGTCCGTGACGCTGCCCGCTGACGCCATCCGGCGCACGCGCCAACGGTTCCTGCCGACGCTGTTCCGCACGACCGCCTTCAAGCTGACGGCGGCCTATCTCGTCATCTTCGCGCTCTTCGCCGCCTTCGTGCTCGGCTATGTCGCGTGGAACGCGCAGCGCCTGCTGACCGACCAGATCCGCTCGACCATCGATGCCGAGATCCAGGGCCTCGCCGAGCAGGCGCGTCAGGGCGGCATCCGCCGTCTCGTCAACATCGTCGAACGCCGTTCGCGCGGGCCGGGTGCGTCGCTCTATCTGGTGACGACGCCGGTCGGCGAGCGCGTCGCCGGCAATGTCGAGGCGATTCCGCCCGGCACGCTCGACAAGACCGGCGAGAGCGAGATCGAGTATTCGCGCACCGCCGAAGGCATCGACACGCCGAGCCGCGCCATCGTCCGCGTCTTCGTGCTGCCGGCCGGCTTCCGTCTGCTGGTGGGGCGCGATCTGGAGGAGCGCGACCGGCTCGGCGCCGTGATCCGCCGGGCGATCGGCTGGTCGCTGGCCCTGATCTTCCTCCTCGGCTGCTTCGCGAGCTGGTTCGTGGCGCGGCGCGTGCTGAAGCGCATCGACGGCATGAGCGAGACCGCGCATGGCATCATGGAGGGCGATCTCAAGGGCCGGATCGCCATCACCGGCACGGGCGACGAGCTCGACCGGCTGGCGCTCAATCTCAACGCGATGCTCGATCGCATCGGTGAGTTGATGGCCGGCATGCAGCAGGTCACCGACAACATCGCCCATGATCTCAAGACGCCATTGACCCGCCTGCGCAACCGCGCCGAAGAGGCGCTTCGGACCGCGCAGTCGCCCGACGCGCTCCGGGCGGCGCTCGACGGTGCGATCGAGGAGGCGGACAACCTGATCCGCGTCTTCAATGCGCTCCTTATGATCGCGCGGCTGGAGGCGGGCCGCGTCAGCGAGAACATGAGCGAGCTCGACATTTCCGAGATCGTTTCGGGCCTGGCAGAACTCTACGAGCCGCTGGCCGAGGAGGCCGGGCTTTCGCTGACCTGCGACGTCGCTCCGGGCCTGACAATCCCGGGCAATCGCGAATTGATTGGGCAGGCGCTCAATAACCTCATCGACAACGCCCTGAAATACGGCACGCCGGCGCAGGGCGGCGACGGCACGGTCGCGGTCTCGGCGCGCCAAATGGGCGATCAGGTCGAACTCTCCGTCGCCGATCGCGGCCCCGGCATTCCGGAGACCGATCGCGGTCGGGTGCTGGATCGGTTCGTGCGGCTCGATGCCAGCCGCAGCAAGCCGGGCTTCGGGCTCGGCCTGTCGCTGGTGGCCGGGGTGGTGCGCCTGCATGGCGGCCAGCTCCGGTTGGAGGACAATGCGCCGGGCCTGCGCGTCGTCATCCTCCTGCCCACCGGCAGCTCCAAGCCTGTGGACACGCCGGCCCTCACCGAGCCTGCCGCCTCGACAGCGGCGCCAAACCCTGCTGGCGTGGCCTCGCTTTGACGGCCTGCCGGTTGCACAGGGAAACACGTCGTCATCCCGGACGGAGCGAAGCGGAGCTCCGGGATCCATCATGGGGCACCGCGCTCTACGATGGATCCCGGATCGGCGCCGCTGACGCGGCTTGTCCGGGATGACGATGTGGTTCCCTGCGAACTCAGCAGCACCCAATAAGTTTGCTGAGTTGTTGGAGGCGGCTGATGACCGGAAGGCTCTGTGACAGGCTCTCGGCGGCGCCGGTCCTGCCTGCGAAGGCCAAGGCCGATGTGCTGCTCAAGCGCGAGCTGATCGAGCGGCTGCATGACGAGGAAGCGGCCGTGGCGCTGAACGCGCATCTGGCGGAGCATCCGGCGAGCGCGGCGCTCGTCGCCGGCATCCTCGCCCATTCGCCCTTCCTGACGCAGATCATGCGCTTCGACCCCGCTGGGCTGCTCGCTGCCTTGACGGAGGCGCCGGAGGCTCGCCGCGACGGGCTTCTGAGCGGCATTACGGCTTTCGCCGAGACCGGCTGCGAAACCGCCGACCTGATGCGCGAATTGCGCCGCTTCCGCCGCGCGATGGCGCTCCTGATCGCGCTTGCCGATATCGGCGGCGCCTGGGACGTCGAGACCGTGACCGGCGCTCTCACTGCGACCGCAGACGCGGCAACACGTCTCGCCACGAACCACGTTCTGCGCCAGGCAGCCGATCTCGGCCGGATCAATCTCGCCGATCCCGCCGATCCCGGCGCTGGCTCCGGCCTCGTCGTGCTGGCGCTCGGCAAGCATGGCGCCGGCGAGCTGAATTATTCCTCCGATATCGACATCGTCGTCTTCTTCGACCCCGAGGCGGCGGAAGCCGCCGGCGTCGGCGAGCCCACCAGCTTCTTCGTCAAGCTCACCCAGCAGATCGCGCGCATCATCCAGGAGCGCACGCCGGACGGCTACGTCTTCCGCGTCGACCTGCGCCTGCGGCCGGACCCGGCCTCGACCCATGTCGCGGTCTCGCTGCCCTCGGCCTACTCCTATTACGAGACGGTCGGGCAGAACTGGGAACGCGCCGCCATGATCAAGGCGCGGCCGATCGCGGGTGACATCGAACTCGGCCGCCGCTTCCTGAAAGACCTCGCGCCCTTCATCTGGCGCAAGTATTTCGACTTCGCCACCATCGCCGACATTCACGCGATGAAGCGCCAGATCCAGACGGTGAAAGGTCACGAGACCATCGCGGTCGCCGGCCATAACGTGAAGCTCGGGCGCGGCGGCATCCGCGAGATCGAGTTCTTCGTCCAGACCCAGCAGCTCGTCTTCGGTGGCCGCCGCCCGGCGCTCCGCGGACCGCGCACGCTGGAGATGCTCGGCGAATTGACGACCGAGGGCTGGATCACGCCGCAGGCCCGCGACGAACTCTCCGAATCCTATCGCTGGCTGCGCACCATCGAGCATCGCCTGCAGATGCAGGCCGACGAGCAGACGCAGACCCTGCCCAAGGCGGCCGCCGAACTCGAATCTTTCGCCCGCTTCTGCGGCTATCCCTCGACGGCTGCCTTCGGCAAGGCGTTGACGGCCCATGCGAAACGCGTCGAGGGGCATTACGCCCTGCTCTTCGAGGAAGGGCCAAGCCTCGCTTCCGAAGCCGGCACGCTGAGCTTCACCGGCTCGGAGGCCGATCCCGAGACGATCGAGACGCTCGGCAAGCTCGGCTTCCGGGACGGTGCCACGGCCGCGGAGACCGTGCGCGGCTGGCATTTCGGGCGCCGTGCCGCCGTCACCAGCGCGCGGGCCCGCGAGGTGCTGACGGAGCTGACGCCGGCCTTGCTCGTCGCGCTCGGCCGCACCGCCGATCCCGACGGCGCGCTCGCCCATCTCGACAATGCCTTCGTGCGGATGCCGGCGGCGGTCGAACTGCTGACGCTGCTGCGCTCGCACGACTCTCTGTTGACGCTCTTCGCCGAGATTCTCGGCAGCGCGCCGCGCCTCGCCAAGGTCGCGGCCTTGCACCCGCATGTGCTCGACGGCGTCATCGACCCGGCCTTCGGGCAGGCGGTGCTCGATGTCGCGGCGCTGGAGCGCCGCATCCGCAACTATGTCGGCTCCCCGCCGCCCAGCGTCGAGGACGGGCTCGACCGCCTGCGCGACGCGGCGCGGCAGGAGAATTTCCTGGTTGGCGCCCGCTTGCTCTCCGGGGTCTATCCCGCGCAAGGGGCAGGGCAGGCCTATTGCGCGGTGGCGGAAGCCTGCCTGCGCGTCGCTTTCGCCGATACGCGCCAGTCCTTCACGGAAGACCATGGCTTGATCGAGGGCGCGCAGACCGTCGTGCTCGGCCTTGGCCGGCTCGGCGCAGGTGAATTGACGCCCTCATCCGATCTCGACCTGATCCTGCTCTATGACCGGCCGGAGGAGGCCGGCCCGAGCGACGGCGCCAAGAGTCTCGACCCCGTCACTTGGCATGTCCGCTTCACCCAGCGCCTCGTCGCGGCGCTGACCGTGCCGACGCGGCGCGGCACGCTCTATCAGGTCGACATGCGCCTGCGCCCGACCGGCAACAAGAGCCCGGCCGCGACCCAGTTCGCCGGTTTCGAGGCCTATCATTCCGGCGAGGCCGAGATCTGGGAGGAGATGGCGCTGACCCGGGCCCGCGTGGTCGCCGGCGATGACGATCTGGCGAAGCGGGCGGAGGCTTCGATCCGCGCGATCCTGTCGCGCAAGCGCGAGCCGGCCAAGGTCGCAGCGGCGGTCGCCGAGATGCGCGCTTTGATCGCCAAGGAGAAGGGCGAGAAGGATCCCTGGGACCTGAAGCTCGCGGCCGGTGGCATCACCGATCTCGACTTTCTCGCCCAGTTCCTGCTGCTCGCCTATGCCAGCGAGCATCCCGGCCTGATCGTCAACGATACGGCCTCGGTTTTCGCCGCGGCCAAGGCTGCCGGGCTGCTCTCGGATGGAGATGCCTCGACCTTGCTGGAAGCGCATCGCCTGATCGGCGACGTTCAGCTCTGGCAGCGCTTCACGGTCGAGGAGGCCTTCGATCCCAAGGCCGTGCCGCCGCGAGTGCTGCGCCGGATCGCGACCGCGGTCGGCCGGCCGGATGCGAAAGTGTTGAAGGCCGAGCTGGACGAAGTCCGGGGAGCGGTGCGTGCGATCTTCACCCGCGTGCTGGGCGAGGCGCGGAAGGGATAGGGCGTCATCCAGATGTCGCGGGGAACCCTCTCCCGTAGGGAGAGGGCAGGGTGAGGGGTAGGCCGCTTACCGTGATTGCCGTGAGGTGGTCGCTGCGCAGCGATGAAGTTGCGAAGCACTGGTCCAACGGCCTACACCTCACCCCTACCCCTCTCCTTACAGGAGAGGGGTTCCCCGCGCTGTCCTCGTAATCTGAGTATGGTCGTGCTCAATCATGCCGCCTGTGCTGTGACCCGTCCCGCGCCGCCGTCGAGCGGCAGGTGCACCATGACGATCGTGCCGGCGCCCATCGCCGAGCGCAGCCGGAGCGAGCCGCCGTGCAGCTCGGTGAGCGAGCGGGCGATCGCGAGCCCGAGGCCCGAGCCCTTGTAGCTGCGCACCAGATCGCCCTCGACCTGTTCGAACGGCCGGCCGACGCGGTCGAGCTTCTCCTTGGGGATGCCGATGCCGGTATCCTCGATGAAGATGTTGAGCGCGCCGGGAACGTGGCGGGTGCGCACCGCGATCCGCCCGCCTTCCGGGGTGAACTTGGCAGCGTTGTCCAGGAGGTTACCGAGGATCTGGTAGAGCGCGTGCGGATCGGCCTCGATATGGGTGTCGAGCGGGCCTTCGATGGCGAGGATGAGCTGCTTGCGCTCCACCTCCGGCTGGACCTTCCGCAGGGCCTGGTCGAGCACCGGGCCGAGCGCGATCTCGGTCTTCTCCAGCCGCATCCGGCCGGACTCGATGCGGGACATGTCGAGGATGTCGTCGATGATCCCGAGCAGGTAGCCGCCGCTCGAGCGGATGTCGCGGACATAGTCGGTGTATTTCTCGCCGAGCGGGCCGAACAGGCCGTTCTCCATGATCTCGGAGAAGCCGATGATGGCATTGAGCGGCGTGCGCAGCTCATGGCTCATATTGGCGAGGAATTCGGATTTGGCGCGGTTGGCGCCCTCGGCGACGGCCTTCTGCTCGAGATAGCGCTCGGCGAGCTCGGCGAGCTGCTGGGCCTGTGCTTCGAGCTTCTGGCGCGAGGCCTTGAGGTCGGTGACATGCATGAGCAGCTGGTGCTCGGACTGGGTCAGCCGCTCTTCCTGCTGCTTGAGCTTGGTGATGTCGGTGCCGACCGAGACCGAGCCGCCGTCCTTGGTGCGGCGCCCGTTGATCTGCAGCCAGCGGCCATCCGACAGGCGCGCTTCGTAGGAGGCGCCGGAGGCGCCGCGCTGGACCCGCATCGGCTCGCGATCGATCTGCGGCTGGGCGGAAAGCTCCATGATCTCGTCATAGGCCGCGCCGGATTGCAGGGCATCGGTCGGGAGCTGGTGGAGCTGCTGGTACTTGGCGTTGCAGAGCACGAGCCGGTTGTCTGCGTCCCAGAGCACGAAGGCTTCCGAGATCGCCTCGACGGCGTCGCGCAGGCGGGCGTCGGAGGTCGCGGTGCGCTCGGCCATGCGGCGCTGCTCGGAGATGTCGACGACGATGCCGACGAGATGGCGCGAGCGGGTGCGGCGGTCGATCACCAGCTCGGCGCGGGCCTTGAGCCAGACCCATTCGCCGGCGGCGGTGCGGACGCGGAATTCGCGGTCGAGATGGTCGGCCTCGCCGCGGCTGATCGCGTCGGCCAGCGCATAGAGGTCGACATCCTCCTGGTTGATGAAGCTCGAGACCTCGCCGAAGGACATGTATTCGCCGGTGCGGTCGTAGCCGAGCAGGGCATACATCGAATCCGACCAGTAGATCCGGCCACGCGCGAGGTCCCAGTCCCAGAGGCCGCAATGGCCGCGGTTGAGCGCGGTGTCGATGCGCTCGCGCACGCAGTCGCAATCCTCGTCTGCGGCGCTCGCCCGCTTCGACTGGAGCATGAAGGCGAGCGTGGTGACGCCGAGCACCAGGCCGGCCGCGCCGAACAGCAGGATCAGGCCGGAACGGCGCAGTTGCCAGGTGGAGAGCGCCTGCGAGACGGGCTGCAGCACCGCGACCTGTCCGAGCGGGGCGGCGAGGTTGCGCACGCTGGCGAAGACGTCGGCGCCGTTCGGCAGGGTGATGCGCATCACGCCGGCGCGGTCGCCGAACACGGTGAGCGGCTGGGTCGAACCCAGGAAATCGACCAGCGTACGCTGGGTCTGGCCGATCGCCGGCTCGCTGGCGATCACGCGGCCGTCGGCGCCGCTGACATGGACGAAGCGGCCATGCGCGGCCAGATGACGCGTGGTCAGCGCGGCGAGGACCGCAGCGGGTTCCTTGCCGGTCAGCGTCGCGGCGTCGAGCTCGCGGGCGACCAGCGCCGAGACCAGGTCCATGTCGCTGGCGGCGTCGACGAGGGCGTCCTCGCGCATCGCCGTGGTCTGGATCAGCGCGCCGGCCCCGAGAATGACGAGGAAAAACCCAACCAGCGCCGGGATGACGGTCCGGAAGGTGGGCTCGAAGCTTTCGAAGCGGTGATACAGCGGATGGGTCAGCGACCGCGCCACACCCAGAATCGTATCGGCGCGCACAGGTGCGCAGCCCGCGTTGGCACGCGACATGCCCGGTCCCCCTTCGGAACTTTACCGTCAGTAAGATCGGGAGACGTGCCGCATCCCCGCGAATCACCGTCAGTTGAATCCGAGCGACTCGGTTTGTCTAGCCCTGAGTTGAGTCAACCGGTACGAATTCCCCTTTAGGTTGTAGCGCTTATGCCGATGAATCCTGCGCGGGTAATGAAACGTTAATCTTTTGGACAGGTCGGCGTTAACCCTTGTCAGGAGCGCCTCAGGCCAGGGCTCTTTCGGCGATATCGGCGACGTCCCGCGACAGGTTCGGTAGGCGCGCGACGGTGCCCAGCGCCTCCTGCGCGAGGCGCTTGCGGCCGGGCTCCAGCATGCGCCAGCTCTTGAACGAGCCGAGCAGGCGCGAAGCCACCTGCGGGTTGGTCCTGTCGAGCGCCACCACGATATCGGCGACGAACGCGTAGCCCGCGCCGTCGGCCCGGTTGAACTGGGTGAGGTTCGCCGCGAAGCCACCGATCAGCGCCCGCACGCGGTTCGGATTGCCGAGCGAGAAAGCGGGGTGCTGCATCAGCGTTTTGACGCGCTCCAGCGTGCCGGGCTCGGCGATCAGCGCCTGCGCCATCAGCCATTTGTCGAGCACTAGTGGCTCGCTCGCATAGGTCTCGGCGAAGCGAGCGATCAGGGCCTCGCGCCGCTCGCCGGGGATCAGCGTCATCGCGGCGAGTGCCGCGAGGCGATCGGTCAGGTTGTCGCCCTCGGCGAACTGCTCCTCGCAGAGATCGGCCGCCTCTGCCGGGGCCGCCAGCGCGGCGAGCCCGAGCAATTCGTTGCGCAACGCCCGCCTTCCGGCCGAGGCCGCATCGGGGCGATAGGCACCGCTCGACGCCAGAGCCCCGCGCAGGCCAGGCAGATCGCCCAGCAGCGCCCTGCCGATCGCGCCCGACAGTTTGCGATGGGCGGCGAAGATCGCATCGGGATCGACATCCCCGCCGATCTCGCGGGCGATATCAGCAGGCGCCGGCAGGCGCAGGACCTGCGCCGCGAAGGCCGGGTCGGACAGCGCATCGCTCTTGAGGAAGGCTTGTAGCGCCTCGCCGAGTTTGCCGGCGGTGGCCGCGAGCACATTCGCATCGGCGCCGGGCTTGCCGGCGGCCACGAGCACGCGGGTTGCGACGCTCTGGAGCGACTGCCAGCGATTGAAGGAATCGCTGTCGGCCGAGAACAGCCGCAGCAGGTCGGCATCCGAAAGGTCGAGATCGAGTCGTGCCGGGGCGGAGAAGCCGCGCATCAGCGAGGGGATCGGCGCTTCCGCGACATCCTCGAAGGTGACCGAAAGCGACGGCTGGTCGAGCACGACGAGCCCGTCGCCGGCATAGGCGTTCGAGGCGGTCTTCAGCGGCAGATCGCCCTTCGCGCCGACGAGGCCGAGCTTGATCGGCAGGACGACGGGCTGCTTCTCGGGTTGGCCGGGCGTCGGCGGGGTGCTCTGCGCGAGGTCGAGCGTGTAGCGCTTCGCCGCGGCGTCGTAGCGGCCCGACGCCACGATGGTCGGCGTGCCCGCCTGCTCGTACCAGCGGGCGAAATGGTCGAGATTCTGGCCGGAGGTCTCGGCGAAGCAGGCGAGGAATTCCTCGATCGTCGCGGCGGTGCCGTCGCAGCGCTCGAAATAGAGGTCCATGCCGCGCTTGAAGGCGTCGTCGCCGATCAGGACTTTGAGCATGCGGATGACCTCCGCGCCCTTTTCGTAGACCGTCGGCGTGTAGAAGTTGTTGATTTCCTTATAGGCGCGCGGCCGGACGGGATGGGCGAGGGGGCCGGCATCCTCCGAGAACTGGGTCGAGCGCAACGTGCGGACATCGGCGATGCGCTTCACCGGGCGCGAGCGCTCGTCGGCGGAGAATTCCTGGTCGCGGAAGACGGTGAGCCCTTCCTTCAGGCAGAGCTGGAACCAGTCGCGGCAGGTGATGCGGTTGCCGGTCCAGTTGTGGAAATACTCATGCGCGATGATCGCCTCGATCGAGGCGTAGTCGCCGTCCGTCGCGGTCTGCGGATCGGCCAGGACGTATTTGTCGTTGAAGATGTTGAGGCCCTTGTTCTCCATCGCCCCCATGTTGAAATCGGACACGGCGACGACGTTGAACACGTCGAGATCGTAGTTGCGGCCGAAGACCTGCTCGTCCCAGCGCATGCAGCGCACGAGCGAATCCAGAGCCCAGCCGGCGCGATCGGCCTTGCCGGGTTCGACATAGACGGCGAGCTCGACCTTGTGGCCGTCGGCCGTGACGTAATCCTGCCGGACATGGTCGAGCGCCCCGCCGACCAGCGCGAAGAGATAGGCCGGCTTGGGGTGCGGGTCGTGCCAGACGGCGAAATGCCGGTCTCCGCCGGGCAGTTCGGCCGCCGCGACCAGATTGCCGTTGGAGAGCAGCACCGGCGCCTCGGCCTTCGCCGCTTCGAGCCTGACTGTGTAGACGCTCATCACGTCCGGCCGGTCGAGGAAATAGGTGATGCGGCGGAAGCCGTCCGCCTCGCATTGCGTGCAATAGACCTTGGAGGAGCGGTAGAGCCCCATCAGCTTGGTATTGGCGGAGGGGTCGAGCTCGGTCTCGATCGTCAGCGTGAAATTCTGCGCAGGCGGGCTGGGGATCGTCAGCGCCTGCGGCGTAGCCGTGTAGGCGGATGCGTCGAGCGGCTTGCCGTCAATGGCGAGCGACTTCAGCACGAGCTCGTCGCCGTCGAGCTTCAGCGGCGCGCCGGGTTGTCCTTCCGGGTTCGGCCGGAGCGCCAGCAGGGCCCGCACCCGGGTCTTCTGCGGATGCAGCGAGACGTCGAGATCGACGGTGTCGATCAGCCAGTCGCTGGGGCGGTAGTCCTCGAGGCGGATCAGCGGGGCGTCTTCGGTACGCATGGAATCCCTGATGGCGAAGGTCAGGGGGTGTTTCTAGAGCATGCGAGGTCGCGAGGGAAACAAGGTCCTCATGCCGGATTCGGGCCGTCATGCTCGGGCTTGACCAGGGCATCTCATGACAAGAAGGCTCTGGAGCCTCCTTCGAAAAGAGATTCTCGGGTCTGCGCTTCGCTCCGCCCAAGAATGACGGCTAGGAACCCGCCGGAACCGCCGGTTCCGCATGGCTCACCAGCCGGCAGACCTGGGGCCGAGCAAGGCGCACCGCGCGCTCGATCGCGTCGACCGCATCATGCACGGCGGCGACATTGAGCGTCGGGTCGACGCGACAATGGTAGTTGACCACCAGGCCCTTTGCGGTCTGGCGCACGCGCACGCTGTGGATGTCGTGGATCGGCCCGGCGACTTTCGCGGCCTCGCTCGCAAGCGCCTTGCCGATATCCTCGACGGTCTCCCAGGCGGCGTTGTGGCCGGAAGGCTGGCCGGTCTCCATCGGCTCGATATGGGTCTCGACCTCGGTCTCGCCACCGAATTCGGCCCGGATCGCGCTTTCGAGCCGCGTCGCGATCTCGTGTGCCTCGCCGAGCGGCAGGCTCTGGTCGACCTCCATGTCGAGGCTGACCGAGAGCTTGCCGCCGATCGAGTGGACCGTGACGTGATGCGCCGGGATCTTCAGCTTGAGCGCGATCAGCAGCACGCGTTCGAGCGCCGTCTCGTCGTCGACCTGCACGGGATCGGCCGTGATCGTGATCTCGGCACCGGGCTCGGCCTTCACAAGGGCCTCGCCGAGCTGGGCCTTGATCGCGACCACCCGGTCGAGCGGCAGGGTGCGCGAGACGCTGATGCCGATTTCGCCATGGACGCGCCCGCCCGCCGGGCGCACCCGCAGCCAGTTGATGCCGACCACGCCGGGTACGCCGCGCGCGGCTTCGCGCAGGGCCTCGCTGACCCCCTCGGGGGCCGCATCCATCAGCGTGTCCAGCACGCGCCGGGCCAGGCGAAAGGCCGAGAAGGCGGTATAGGCCGCGATGGCGAAGGCGGCGGCCGTGTCGGCCCGCTCGAAGCCGTACCAGACGCCGATCAGGCCGGCGAGCACCAGCGTCGAACCGACGAAATCCGCCGAGAAATGCGTGGCTTCGCCGGCCAGCGCCTCGCTGCCGGTCTCCTTGGCGACCCTGGTCAGGGAGCGCCAGCGGATGGCGTCGACGATCATCGAGAGCACGAGGACGCCGATGACGAGCGGCGTCACCTCGACATGCGCGATGACGTTGGTCCAGAGCCGGTTGCCGGCCTCCCACAGGATCGCGCCGGCCAGCGTGAACAGGATCGCGGTCTCGACCAGCGCGGCGAGCGCCTCGACCTTGCCATGGCCGTAATGGTGCTCGTCGTCGGCCGGCTTGTCGGAAGCGCGGACCGCGAACCAGGTGAACAGCGTCGAGCCGACATCGACCAGGCCCTGCAGCGCGTCGGTCAACAGGGCGAGCGAGCCGGAAAGGATCGCGCCGACGATCTTCGCCGCCGTCAGCAGGATCGTCGCCATCACCGAGAGGATCGCCGCGCGCTGCTTGATCTGCGCGATCTGCGCGGGCGTGGCGCGCACGGCCGGTGCCGTCGCCGGCCCGTCTTGCGTTGTCGTCATGGCGCGTCCTGTTCAGATGACTTGGCGAGGTGGTCCAGAGTGCCGATGCTCTTGCCTGATTTGGGAAACGGATCAACCCTGCCGCCCCTCAACGAGGAACGACGATGCGATATCTCCACACCATGGTGCGCGTGACCGATCTGGATCAGGCGCTGGATTTCTACGTCAACAAGTTCGGGCTGGTCGAAACCCGCCGCATCGAGAACGAGAAGGGCCGCTTCACGCTGGTCTTCCTCGCGGCTTCCGACGATCTGGCCGAAGCCAAGGCCGGCGCCTCGCGCGGCCGCCCGACGCTGGAGCTGACCTATAACTGGGACCCGGAAAACTATACCGGCGGCCGCAATTTCGGTCATCTCGCCTATGAGGTCGACGACATCTACGCCACTTGCGACAAGCTGATGAAGGCCGGCGTCACCATCAACCGCCCGCCGCGCGACGGCAACATGGCCTTCATCCGCTCGCCCGACAACATCTCGATCGAACTGCTCCAGAAGGGCGATCCGAAGGCCCCGGCGGAGCCGTGGGCGAGCATGCAGAACACCGGGAGCTGGTGAGGCCTTGGCCGGCGTCTTCTGCCTGGGTATCGCGACGCTGGACTACGTCTACAGCGTCGAGACCATGCCGACTCGTGGCGAGAAGTACCGCTCGCGCGGGCTCGCCGTGGTCGGTGGCGGCTGCGCCGGCAATGCCTCGGTTGCGATCGCGTGCCTTGGCGGTGACTGCTGGCTGGCGACGCGCCTCGCCGACGACCTGACCGGCGACCAGATCGTCGCCGATCTCCAGTCGGAAGGCGTCGACACGGGCTTCGCGCGCCGCGTCGCGGGCCTGACCTCGCCGGTCTCGGCCATCCTGGTCGATGCCGAAGGCGAGCGCATGGTGATCTCGCATTCCGATCCGGCCATGCCGGAGGATGTCGCCTGGCTGCCGGCCGAGCTGCCGAAGGGAGCCGGCGCCGTGCTTGCCGATACCCGCTGGGGGGAGGGCGCGCTCGCCGCCCTGAAGCTCGCCCGCGCTGCCGGCGTGCCCGGCGTGCTCGACGGTGACCGCAAGCCGCCGCATCCCGATCTTGTCGGCACGGCTAGCCATGTCGCCTTCAGCCAGCAGGCCTTGCGCGAGGTCTCGGGCGAGGAGGACCCCCGCGCCGGCCTCGCCAGGGTCGCGGCCGGCGTCCCGACCTGGCTTGCGGTCACGCTCGGCAAGGAAGGTGTGCTCTTCATCGAGGGTGGCGAGGTCCGGCACAGCCCGGCCTTCGTCGTCGAGACGGTGGATACGCTCGGTGCCGGCGATGTCTGGCACGGCGCCTTTGCGCTGGCGCTGGCCGAGGGACAGGCCGAGCCGGCGGCGGTCCGCTTCGCCTCGGCGGCGGCCGCGATCAAATGCACCCGCTTCGGCGGCCGCAGCGGCGCACCGCGTCGCGACGAGGTCGAGCGCTTCCTGGCCCGGGCGGAGCGTTAGAACTGCACGTAACCACGCGGTCATCCCGGACAAGCTGCGCAGCAGCGCCGATCCGGGATCCATCGGAGAGCTCCGGAGCTTTACGATGGATCCCGGGTCAAGCCCGGGATGACGAAGCGGTTCCGACAAGAGTGGATACGCCCTGGTTATGCGCCAGGACCGCCCGGTTACTCTCCTTTCCGCCCCGGCGTCGCGCAGTCGTCACGCATATCGGGCATCTGAGCCGGCGCGCGCTGCCGCGCATCGGTCGAGCTCAGGAGAGAGCATCATGCTGGCGATCCAGGGTCTGAAATGCATCTATGACACCACGGGGAAGGGCTGGTCGATCGAACTCGTCCTGCGGGCCGATGGCGAGGAGGCCGTGCGCCGCTTCGATGTCGACGGGGCCGAGGATGCCGAACTGCTGATCGAGGCCTTCGAGGATTCCTCGGCCAGCACCTTCGATCCGGAAACCGGCGAGATCGTCTTCGGCTACGAATATCTCGACCTCGACGAAGTCGATGAGGACGAAGAGGAAGGCGAGGACGCCGATGACGAGGACGAGGACGAGGATTCCGACACTGCGGAGGAGAACGAGAAGCCGAAGGGCTGAAGCCGGAACCTTCGGCGGGCCGGCTGCTGCCCGGCGGTGATGATGAGCCCGGAGAGGCAGCCGCCTCGCCGGGCAATTCTGTTGCGATGGCGCCTGCCATTGACCGGGCTTTTTCCGGTGCCGGTATCGGCGTGAAGATCAGGTGCAATCTGCACGATGTGCGGAAGTGGTGATGGGTAGGGAATGACACAGGAACAGGATGACGATCAGGTCGCGGAGGCGCCGTCGGCCGCTCTCGCGACCTTGGCCGACGAGGCGAAACTCGCCGGGCCGGCCAGCAAGAAGCGCGGAACCTGCGCCATCAGCGGCCAGGAGACGGCGCGCAGGAACCTCATCGAGATCGGCACCTTGCGCCCCGCGCTCGCCGACCATATCCGCGCCGACTTCCCCGAGCTGCCCGACCACGCACTGATCAGCGTGAAGGAACTCGCGCGCTATCGCACCCGCTATGTCGAGGAGATCCTGCGCGAGGAGCACGGCGAATATTCCGATCTCGACCGCGAGGTCGCCGAAAGCATCGCCCGGCAGGAAACCATCGCGGAGAATACCGAGGACGATTTCGAAGAGCACCGCACGCTCGGCGAGAAGCTGTCCGACCATCTCGCGAGCTTCGGCGGCTCCTGGGCCTTCCTGATCAGCTTCGGCTTCGTGCTGGTCGTCTGGATGGCGATCAACGCCCTGCTGGGCGAGGCCAAGGCCTTCGACCCCTATCCCTTCATCCTGTTGAACCTCGTCCTGTCCTGCCTCGCGGCCATTCAGGCGCCGATCATCATGATGAGCCAGAAGCGGCAGGAATCGAAGGATCGCCTGCGCTCGCTCAACGATTACCAGGTCAACCTCAAGGCCGAGCTCGAAATCCGGCATCTGCACGAGAAGATGGACCATCTCGTCACCCGGCAATGGCAGCGCCTCGCCGAGATCCAGCAGGTCCAGCTCGAGATGCTGCAGGAAGCGCAGTTGCCGAAGGTGCGGGCGAAGCGGCGCAAGAAGCCTGCGGCCAAGAAGAAGCGCACGAAGCCGGCGGAGGCTGTCGCCGCGCCGGTTTTGGCCCCATCGTCCGAAAAGCCGGAAAGTGAGAGTTAGCGCGCCGATTGTCCCGCGCCGATTGTCCGCAAACCACGCCGTCATCCCGGGCTTGACCCGGGGTCCATCGAGGGGCGTTGCCCTCTACGATGGACCCCGGATCTCTGCTCCGCTGCGCCTGGAATGACGCGCTCTTTGCGAGTGTCGCGTATTTGAGCACCATCCAGCCCGTCGCTTGACTCCCCATCCACCCCTCGGTCTTTTCGTCGGCAAACGAATCCGCCCCGGGAGGATGATGATGGTTGCTTCGCGTTTTGCGCCGGTTGGCGCGCTGTTTGCCGGCCTGGTGCTGACGGCTCCGGCCTTCGCCCAGGGGCAAGTGACCGTCTATTGCTCGATCCTGGAAGAGCAGTGCCGCGAGGGCGCGGCGATGTTCGAGAAGGCGACCGGCATCAAGGTTGCGATGGTCAGAAAGAGCACCGGCGAGGTCTATGCGCAGGTCAAGGCCGAGGCGAGCAATCCGCGCGGTGACGTCTGGTGGGGCGGGCCGGGCGAGCCGCATCTCCAGGCGGCCGATGAAGGCCTGCTCGACGAGTACAAGTCACCGAAGCTGCCGGAGCTGCATGATTGGGCGCAGCGCCATGCCGAGCAGTCGAAATTCCGCACCAACGGCATCTATCTCGGCGCGCTCGGCGTCGGCTACAACACCGAGGTCCTGAAGAAGAAGGGCATCGCCGCGCCGAAATGCTGGGCCGACCTGCTCGACTCCAAGCTCCGCGACGAAGTCCAGATCGCCGATCCCAGCTCCTCCGGCACGGCCTATGTCTTCCTGGCGACGACGGTGCAGCGCCTCGGGGAGGAGAAGGGCTTCGAGTTCCTCAAGAGCCTGCACAAGAACATCAGCCAGTACACCAAGTCCGGCATCGCGCCGGTCAAGGCGGCGGCGCTCGGCGAGACGGCGGTCGGCATCGCCTTCATCCACGACATGCTGACGCAGAAGCTGCAGGGCGCGCCGATCGAGACGGTCGCTCCCTGCGAAGGAACGGGCTACGAGACCGGCTCGGTCTCGATCATCAAGGGCGGCAAGAACCCGGAGGCCGCGCGCAAATTCGTCGATTTCACGCTCTCGCCCGATGCCCAGAACATCAATGCGAAGCTGAAGATCAACTCGATCCCGTCGAACAAGAATTCACTGCTCTCGCCGGATGCGCCGAAATTCGCCGAGATGAAGCTGATCGACTACGACACCCCGCGCTGGGGCTCGCCGGCCGAGCGCTCGCGCCTGCTCAAGAAATTCGATGCCGAGGTCAAGGCGCTGCCGCGCTGACCGCCTCTGCGACATCCGAGCTTGGTAGCACGGCCGCCGGTTTGTGCTACTAAGCTGCGATCCGGGCTCGGGCGCGTGACGCCTTGGCCTCAAGCCATGGGATCGCCAACGATGCTCCGCGCCACCTCCGTTCTCCGCAAGGCCGCCGTCAAGGCCGAGCGCGTCGTCGACACGCTGGCCCTCGGCCATCGCGACCGCACGATCAACGGCGTGAGCGTACGCGCGACGGGCGGGCTGGAACTCGCGATCGCGCTTGACAAGGCGACGGTGCTGAACGACGGCGACGCGCTGAAGCTGGAAGACGGCGCGCTGGTCCAGATCAAGGCGGCGCCGGAAAGCCTGCTGGAGATCCGCGCCGAGAACCCGCTGCGGCTGGTGCGCCTCGCCTGGCATCTCGGCGGCCACCATGTTCCCGCCGAGATGACGGCCGATGCGCTTTACGTCCCGAACGACGCGGCGCTCGGCGAACTGGTGCGCGGACAGGGCTGCTCGATGACGGTGGTCGAGCGTCCGTTCCAGCCGGAGGCGGAGGTGCATCACCACGCCCATGGCGACGATTGCGGCTGCGGGCACGACCATCACCACCATGGCCACGACCATCACGATCATCATCACGGCCATGGGCATGACCACGCGCATCATGGCCACGATCACGCGCATGACCACAAGCATGAGCACCAGCATGCTCATGGCGAGGGTTGCGGCTGCGGTCATGACCACGATCATCATGGCCATGGCCAGCATGACCACGGTCACGGCCATGGCGCCGCGCATGGCCACAAGGGCCACTCGCACGATCACTGAGGCGGTTGAGGGGAGGCGCAGATACCGCGGGGAACCCTCTCCCGGAGGGAGAGGGCAGGGTGAGGGGTAGGCCCCTCACCGAATTTGCCGTGAGGTGGTCGCTGCTGCGCTGAGGCCGACGCCTCGCTGGTCTAGCGGCCTGCACCTCACCCCTACCCCTCTCCTTACAGGAGAGGGGATCCCGCGCTTCTATGTCGAAGGACGGCGAACGTTCACGCCGCGTAACCCTTGACCTGCGCGAGCGCGGTCATCACGCCACGCAGTTCTGCGAGACCGCGCAGACGTCCGACGGCGGGATAGCCCGGGAAGCTGCCCTTGCCGACATCGTCGAGAAGTTCGTGGCCATGGTCGGGCCGCATCGGAATCTGCCAAGCGGCAAGGCCGGCGGCCTTCCGGCGCTGCTCCTCGGCCATCAGCGCGTCTACCAGCGCGACCATGTCGGTATCGCCGCCGAGATGCTCGGCCTCCATGAACGAGCCGTCCGGGTCCTTGGCGACGTTGCGCAGATGCGCGAACCAGATCTTGTCGGCGAAGCGCCGCGCGATCTTGGGCACGTCGTTCTTCGGATTGGCGCCGAGCGAGCCCGAGCACAGCGTCAGCCCGTTTGCCGGCGAGTCGACCGAGCCGAGGATGTAGGCGATGTCGTCCTCGGTCGAGCAGATCCGCGGCAGGCCGAAGAGGGAGCGCGGCGGGTCGTCCGGATGGATGCACATGCGGATGCCGACTTCATCGGCGGTCGGGATGATCGCCTCGAGGAAGCGCTTCAGGTTGGCGCGCAGCTTGTCATGGGTCATGCCGGCATAGCGCTCGAGGATGCGGGCGAGGCCGGGCAGGTCGTAGCGATCGAAGGCGCCGGGCAGGCCGGCCATGACGCTGGAGAGCAAGCGGTCGCGATCGGCCTGCGAGGATGCCTCGAACCAGGCCTTGGCCTTGTCCATCACCTCGGCCGAATGGCCCTCGTCGGCGCCCTTGCGCTTCAGCATGAAATGGTCGAGCGCGACATATTCGTGCAGGTTGAAGCGCAGCGCCGTGCCGCCGCCCGGCAATTTGTGGGCGAGTTCGGTGCGGGTCCAGTCCAGCACCGGCATGAAATTGTAGCAGATCACCTCAAGGCCGCAGGCGGCGAGGTTGCGCATCGACTGACGGTAGTTCTCGAAGATGGTTTCGAGGTCGCCTTCGCCGATCTTGACGCTCTCATGGATCGGCAGGCTCTCGACCACCTTCCATTCCAGGCCGAGGCTCCGGTCCGAGCGGACGATGCCCTGGCGCTTCTCGATCTCCTCGACGCTCCAGACCACGCCATAGGGGATCTGGTGCAGCGCGTTGACGATGCCGGTCGCGCCCGCCTGCCGGGCCTGGGCCAGCGTCACGACATCGTCCGGCCCGAACCAGCGCCAGCATTGTTCCATGATGTGCTATCCTTGTCAGAAATGTCGCTGTGCCGAGGTCTGGCGTCAGGGGTCTTCGTGGGCGAGGCGGGAATCGTCGAAAGCGTCCGCATGGTCTTTCGCGATCGTATCGATCGTCGCGAAGACAGTGCGCAGATGCGCGCGCATCGCGGCTTCCGCGCCTTTCGCGTCGTGCTTCATCACGCAAGCCGCGATGATCTTGTGCTCGTTCAGGATCACTTCGGACCAGGACGGCGTTTCCAGCGAGAGGCAGCGGACCCGGTCCATCTGGGCCTTCATGCCCTCGATCATGCTCCAGACGGCACGATGGCCGGCGATGCGCGAGATCTCGGCATGAAACACTTCGTCGAGGCGGAAGATTTCGGAGCGGTTCCCGCTTCGCACCGCCTCCGCCTGCTCCTCGACCTGGGCAGCGAGGCGCCGGCAGTCTGCATCGCCGATACGTTGCGCGGCCAGCACTACGGTGCGGCATTCCAGCGTCTCGCGCACGAACTGGCTGTCATGGACGGCGCCGAGGTCGATCGGCGAGACGAAGGTTCCGACCTGCGGCACGGCGACGAGGAAGCCCTCGTCGACCAGACGCTTGAACGCCTCGCGCACCGGCGTGCGGCTGACGCCGAAGCGCAAGGCCATCCGCGCTTCCGACATCGATTCGCGCGGTTTCAGCGCGCCGCTGATCACGTCGCTGCGCAGGACGCTGTAGATCTGGTCGGTGCTGTGACGGGTTGCGGGGTGGGCCATTGCCAAGCTCTCGACGACTAGTATACTAGGATACTGATCAACCGGGGGCTGCGTCAACTTGGCAGGTTTCCGGGGCGAGGGCAGGGGCCGATCGAGGCGGTCGGGCCAGCGCAACATAATAATAAAGCTCGTAAGCGGGCATCCACATCTGGAGGAGAAATCATGGCTCACGACAGCATCAATCGGCGTCATTTCATCGGCGGCGTCGCCGGCCTCGGGGTCGCGGCGCATGCGCCGGGCGTCTTCGCGCAGCAGCTCAAGCTGCCGGCTTCCCCGCTGACCATCAGCATCATCGACGTCGGCGGGGCGCTCGCCCTCGTTCAGACGCCGCTGGAGAACTACCCGAAGGCCAATCCCAAGGCCGTCTCGCGCATGGTCTTCACCAAGGCCCCGGCGCCGGAGCTGCCGGCAAAGATCAAGGCCCAGCAGAATGCCGGCCGTCTCGATATCGACATGGTCATCGGCGGCCTGGACGTGCTCTCGGCCGGCATCGACCAGAAGCTCTGGGTCGATCTGCTGCCGCGCCTGCAGGCCGAATTGCCGAAGCCGGAGGAGATCTATCTCAAGCCGGCGCTCGCCATGCACAATCTCGGCCAGGGCCAGGCCATGGCGATGGTCTACTACCCCTCCGGCCCGCTGCTCGAATACATGCCGGAGCGCGTCAAGCAGGTGCCGACCACGGCGGAAGAGCTGCTGGCCTGGACCAAGCAGAACAAGAACCGCTTCTTCTACGGCCGCCCGGCCAATTCCGGCCCCGGCCGCACCTGGATCATGGGCCTGCCCTATCTGCTCGGCGACAAGGATCCGAAGGACCCCGAGAAGGGCTGGGAAAAGACCTGGGCCTATCTCAAGGAGCTCGGCGAGAACGTCGAGTACTATCCGGGCGGCACCGGCCAGACGATGAAGGAGCTCGGCGACGGTTCGCGCGACATCATCGTCTCGACCACCGGCTGGGACATCAACCCGCGCGTCCTCGGCATCGTGCCGAAGGAAGCCAAGGTCCAGGCGCTCAAGGGTTTCCACTGGGTCACCGATGCCCAGTACATGATGATCCCGAAGGGCGTCTCCGACGAGAAGCTCAACGTGCTGCTCGACGTGATCCGCCACATGCTGACGCCGAAGCAGCAGGCCTATACCTATGACGAGGGCTATTTCTATCCCGGCCCGGCGGTGAAGGACGTGCCGCTCTCGATGGCGCCGGAATCGAGCCAGAAGGCCATCGCCGAGTTCGGCCGGCCCGAATACGACAAGCTGATCGCCGAGAACCCGATGGAAACCCCGCTCAACCCGGACAAGATGGTCATCGCCTTCCGCATCTGGGACGAGACGGTCGGCGGCGCCAAGAAGAAGTAAGTCTGGTTGCGGCGGCGGGCCTGCGTCTTGCGCCGAGGCCCGCCGCCGGTTCCTTCGACCCCGTTCTCAGATCCATCCGGAAGCCATGACCATCAACGCAGCCTCGTTCCGCGAGCTCAAGCTCGATCGTCTGAGCCGTGACTTCGGCACCCATAACGCGCTCAAGGACGTCTCGCTGACGATCGGCAAGGGCGAGTTCATCGCGCTGCTCGGCCCGTCCGGCTGCGGCAAGTCGACGACGCTGAACCTGATCGCGGGGCTGCTGCCGGCGACCGGCGGCGGCATCTGGCTCGACGACAAGCGCATCGACCCGCTGCGCCCGGAAGAGCGCGGCTTCGGCATGGTCTTCCAGAACTACGCCCTGTTCCCGCATATGAGCGTGAACAGGAATATCGGCTTCGGCCTGAAGATGCGCGGCCTGCCCAAGGCCGAGATCGACAAGCGCGTCGCCGAGGCCGCGGCGCTGGTGCGCCTGCAGGGCCAGACCGAGAAATTGCCCGGACAGCTTTCCGGCGGCCAGCAGCAGCGCGTCGCCATCGCGCGCGCCATCGTCGTCGAGCCGCCGCTCGTGCTGATGGACGAGCCGCTCTCGAACCTCGACGCCAAGCTGCGTCTGGAGATGCGCGCCGAAATCCGCCGCATCCACAACACGCTGGGCGCCACCACGATCTACGTCACCCACGATCAGGAGGAGGCGCTCTCGCTCGCCGACCGCATCGTCGTGCTGCGTGACGGCCAGGTCCGTCAGGTCGGCACGCCGGAAGACCTGTTCATGCGGCCTGATCATCTCGACGTTGCCGAGTTCATGGGCTTCCGCAACAAGGTGAAGGGCAAAGTCGCGTCCGCGGGTGACGGTAAGGCGACGATCGCTGTCGGCGATGCCCAGATCTCCGGCCGTGCGCGCCATGCGGTCTCCGCCGGTGCCGAGGGCTATCTGGCGATCCGCCCCGAGGATATGCATCCCGTGGCCGCCGGCCAGCCCGGTCTCAAGGCGCAGGTCGTCTCGACCGAGTTCCGCGGCCGTGAATTCGTCGGCTTCGCCCGCATGGCCGATGGCACGGACCTGTCCTTCCTCGCCCATGACAAGCTCAGCCCCGGCGAGACTGTGACGCTCGCCGCCGAGCCCGACCGCGTCCTCGTCTATGGAGGGGCGGCGTGAGCACCGACATCTCCTCCATCCCGCTGAAGCAGCGGCTGGCGGCGCGCGGACTGGACGGGCTGACGCTGCTCGTCGTCCCCGCGATCCTGTTCCTGCTGGCGCTGTTCATCTACCCGTTCCTCTACGGGCTCGTGCTCTCCTTCGAGCCGAAGCAGGGCGGCATGTTCGCCAATTACCAGCGCTTCTTCTCGGATAGCTTCCTCTACGGGACGATCGCGACGACGCTCTGGCTTGCACTGCCGGTGACCGTCGCGACGCTCCTGCTGGCGATCCCGATCGCCTTCCGCGTCCGGCTGATGCAGAACCAGCGCCTGCTGACCACGATCCTGGTGATCCCGATCACGCTCGGTACCGTGCTCGTCGCTGAGGGCCTGCTGAACTATCTCGGGCCGCAGGGCTGGTTCAACCGCGTGCTGATGACGGCGGGCATCATCTCCACACCGGTGAAGCTGCTGCACAATTACTGGGGCGTGATGCTCTCGCTGGTCATCACCGGCTTCCCCTTCACCTTCCTGCTGACGCTCTCCTACCTGTCCGGCATCGATCCGGCGCTGGAGAATGCCGGCGCGACGCTGGGCGCAGGTCCCTGGGAGCGCTTCAAGCACATCCTGTTGCCGCTCTTGCTGCCCGGCCTCGCGATCACCTTTTGCCTGAGCTTCGTGCAAGCCTTCTCGGTCTTCCCCTCGGCCGTGCTGCTCGGCGCGCCCTCGGGGCCGACCCGCGTCATCTCGATCGCGGCCTATCAGGCGGCGTTCGAGGAATACGACTACTCCATGGCTTCGGCCGTCGCGATGATCATGGGCGTGGTTCAGCTCGCCATCGTCGTTGTGGTCCTGGCCGCGCGCGGCCTGTTGTATCGCGGCCCTGCCGGCGGCGGAAAGGGCTGAGCCATGGTCAAGGACACCCGTCTCTCGACGAAGCTCTGGGCGGCCGCCAACTGGACGCTGATCGGCTTCTTCATCGTCAACCTCTTCGCGATGATCGCGACGGTGGTGACGTCCTCCTTCTCGACGCGCTGGCTCGGCACCTGGCTGCCGGCCGGCTGGACGACGCGCTGGTATTCGGCTGCCTGGTCGGAATTCCAGCTCTATGACGTGCTGCTCGTCACCTTCCAGATCGTCTTCCTGGTGGTGGCGCTCTCCGGCCTGATCGGCGTGCCCGCGGCCTATGCGCTGGCGCGGCGCGATTTCCCGGGCAAGAAGCTCGTCATGCTGCTCTTCCTGCTGCCGCTCCTGGTGCCACCGATCACCTTCGGCATCCCGCTGGCGACGGTGCTCTACCAGACCGGCTTCGCCGGCCAGATGTCGGGCGTCGTGTTGGCGAACCTGGTGCCGACCGTGCCCTTCGTCATCCTGGTGATGATCCCGTTCATCGAGCAGATCGATACCAAGATCGAGTCGGCTGCGCGCGTCTTCGGCGCCAACACCTTCAAGCTCTTCGTGCATGTGCTGCTGCCGCTGCTGATGCCCGGCATCCTCGCGGCCTTGCTGCTGGTGCTCGTCAGGACGCTCGCCATGTTCGAGCTGACCTTCCTGACGGCCGGACCGACCAGCCAGACGCTCGTCGTCGCGCTCTACTACGCGGTCTTCGCCGCCGGTGTCCGCGCGGTGCAGTCGATCGACGCCATGGCGGTGATCTACATGATCACCACGCTGATCTGGCTCATCATCGCGCTGCGCTTCGTCAACCCGACGCAGATCGTCGCCCGCGCCAAGAAGTGACGATCGCGGCGGCGCTCCTCGCGAGCGCCGCCGTCACACTTTCTCGATGTCCTGCCGCTCGTCCTCATTGTCGGCGCTGCGGCTCTTGAAAAGCCGCCAGAGCGATTTCCGCATGCGCCTCGACGTCATGTGTGCGCCTGCCGGCCGGCGCTCCAGCGTGATCTTCTGGTCGTGATAATCTTCGAGGCCCGGACGGTGGCCGACGCTGATCAGCGTCGCCGCGGCGAGTTCCTCGTCGAACAGGCCCAGTAGTGAAGCCTGGCTACCCTCGTCGAGCGCCGAGGTCGCCTCGTCCATCACGATGATGTCGGGCTTTTGCAGCAGGAGGCGCACGAAGGCGACGCGCTGGCGCTCGCCGCCGGACAGCGCGCGATCCCAATCGTCCTCCTCTGCGTCGAGCTTCTTGGCGAGATAGCCCAGGCCGCAGCGCTGCAGGGCCGCGAGGATCGCCTCGTCCGCCACCGCGCGGTCGGAGTCCGGATAGAGCAGAATCGTGCGCAAGGTTCCCTTCGGAAGATAGGGTTTCTGCGGCACGAAGGCGATGGTCTGGCCGGATGGCACGCGGATCGAGCCGGAGCCCCAAGGCCAGATGCCGGCAAGCGCCCGGATCAGCGTGCTCTTGCCGGAGCCGCTCTCGCCCGCGATCAGCGCCTTCGCGCCTTGCGCGATGGTGACGGTGGCATCGGCGACCACTACGCGCCCGTTGCTATGGGCGATCGACAGGTTCTCGAGATGGATCGCGTCGTCCTCGCTTTCGCCGAGGACGATGCGCTCGTCCTTCTCCATGATCGTGCCGATATCCAGCGCTTCCAGCTCTTCCACCAGCTCGTCGACGCGCGTGACCGAGGCGAACCATTCGGCCAGCCGCACGAAATTGTCGACGAACCAAATCAAGGCGGCTTGAACGGCGCTGAAAGCCGCGACGACCTGCACGACGGCGCCGAGCGTGATCGCGCCGGCCAGGAATTTCGGCGCGATCAGCAGGAGCGGGACGATCGGAAAAAGCGCGCCGTTGGTATTGAGCACCAGGGCGATGATGCCTTGCTGGCGCACGATCCCGAGCCAGGCGACGACGACGCGCCGATAGCCTTCCCCGGCGGAGCTGCGCTCGTCGGCATCGCCCTTGATCAGCGCAATGCTCTCCGCGTTCTCGCGCAACCGGGTCATCTCGGCCCGGAACTGCGCTTCCATCTCGTTCTTGTGGGCGACACGCGCGACGAGCGGGCGGCCTGCGAGATAGGCTGCGAGCGAGGCGACCGTGGCATAGACCACAGCCGCTACCGCCATGTAGCTGGGGATCACGATCGTGGTGCCGCCAAGCGTGAACTCGGCGGAGCCCGCGACCTGCCAGAGGATCGCGGCGAAGGTCGCGGCCGTGACGAAGGCGGTGATCAGGCCGATCGCGAGCTCGACCAGCGGCTCGATGGCGAGGCGGGCATCCTCGGCGATCCGGTATTCCGGCGCCGTCATCTTCTTCGAAAGGAAGCCCAGGCGATAATAGCGCTGGTCCGCGATCCACCAGCCGGAGAGGCGGCGCGTCAGGTTCTCGCGCCAGCGCACCTGCAGCAGCATGCGACTGACGACGAGGCCGGAGACCGAGAGGGCTGAGGCCACCAGCAGGAACGGCAGCCAGCCTGTCGTCGCCCAGACGGCGGCGACATCGCGCTTCTCGAGCGCATCGAAGAACCAGCGGTTCCAGCGATTGATGCCGACGGCGGCGGCGGTCTGCGCCGCAATGAAGACGAGGACTGTGACCGTGAGCGCCCAGGCGCGCCAGCGCGCCTTCCCACGCCAATAGCGCGACGCGATGCGAAAGAACTGGCGCATGCGGGAGCGCCGCGAAACGGGCGGTGTGTCGACCAATGTTGTATCCGCCATCTCGGGATCGTTGCCATTTGGGAGGCCCCGCGACGCACGACCTTCTGGTCCTTTCAACCGCGGGCCGGCGGCGCGGTTCCATGGCCTGCTCGCCGTGTGGCAAGGCTGATGCAGGCCCGCCAGAAGCGGAATTCTCGGGCCCCCTCTCGCCTATCCCGGGGATTTGCGCCATATACGCCGCAGTTTCGTCGTTTCGGCTTCGGTCGACGGCACGATCGCCTGGAGCGGCGAGAAGACAACACCGACCGAGGCACCCGCGGGCCACCCACGTTGAGCATGGCTATCCAGACAACCGCAGATCGCAGCGAGGCGAGCTTCTGGCGCTTCTCCGTGGCGCCGATGATGGATTGGACGGACCGGCATTGCCGCGTCATCCACCGCCTGATGTCCCGCCACGCGCTGCTCTATACCGAGATGGTGACGGCGCAGGCCGTGATCCGTGGCGACCGCGATCGCCTGATCGGCTTCGATGCCGTGGAGCATCCCGTCGCGCTCCAGCTCGGCGGCAACGACCCGAAGCTTCTGGCGGAAGCCGCGAAGATCGGTGCCGATTTCGGCTATGACGAGATCAACCTGAACTGCGGCTGCCCCTCGGACCGCGTACAGGGTGGGGCCTTCGGCGCCTGCCTGATGCGCGAGCCGGAGCTGGTCGGCGATTGCGTTGCAGCGATGAAGGCAGCGGTTTCGGTCCCTGTCACGGTGAAGTGCCGGATCGGCGTCGACGACCAGGACCCGGAAGCGGCGCTCGATGCACTGACCGCCTCGGTGCGCGCGGCCGGCGTCGATGCGCTGATCGTCCATGCCCGCAAGGCCTGGCTGCAGGGGCTCTCGCCGAAGGAGAATCGCGAGATCCCGCCGCTCGACTACGAGCGCGCCTATCGCCTGAAGGTCGCCAACCCCGATTTGCCGATCGCGATCAACGGCGGCATCAAAGCTCCCGCCGAATGGCCGGCTCATCTGGAAAAGCTCGACGGCGTGATGATCGGCCGCGAGGCCTATCAGAACCCGGAGATCCTGCTTCAGGTCGACCCTCTGCTCTTCGGCCGGGAGGCGCCGGTGGCCGATGCCTTCGCCATGCTGGAAGCGCTGGAGCCATACGTCGCCGCCCATCTCGCAAGGGGCGGGCGCGTCCATGCCTTCACCCGCCATCTCGTCGGCCTGTTTCCGGGCCGGCCCGGCGCGCGGATGTTCCGCCGCCATCTCGCCGAGCGCTGCGTCGGCGCCGACGCCACTCTGGATGACCTGCGCGCGGCAACCGCCCATGTCTCGCGCCACGAGGCCGCAGCGGCCGCCTGAACCGGCCCGAAATCACTCGCCTGAAACGCCGACTTGACTGGCGAAGCGGCTTGCGTTTACACTTAACTCAATGGTTAAGTTTCAAGACGTTCAGCTCGACCGGACCTTCTCCGCTTTGGCGGATCCGACGCGGAGGGCCTTGCTGGCGCGCCTGGAGCGGGAGGACGGACTCTCGGTCAGCGAGCTGGCGAAGCCGTTTCCGGTCTCGCTTCCGGCCATCATGAAGCATCTCGACGTCCTCTCGGATGCCGGGTTGCTGACGCGGAGCAAGGTGGGCCGTACCGTATCTTGCCACCTGAATGCGGAGCCGATGGAGGAGGCGATGGGCTGGCTGGCGCGCTATCAGCGGTTCTGGACCGAGCGGCTCGATGCGCTTGAGGCGCTGTTCGAAACGCGGCGCAAGGGCCAGGACTAGACGGTCAAAAGTCCAGAGGGCGGGAGAGGGAAGCGAGCGCATGCATCAACCGGTGACACCCAGCCTCACGATGAAGCGCCGCCTCAATGCGTCGCCGACGGAGGTCTACGAGGCCTGGACCAACCCGGACCTGCTCGTCCGCTGGTTCGGCCCGGAGAATGTCGTGGCGCAGGAGGCGGAGATCGATCCGCGTGTCGACGGTGCCTACCGCGTCGTGATGATCGAGGACACCGGCGAGCGCCACGAGGTTCTCGGCCGCTACTTGGAGGTCGTCGAGAACGAGCGCCTCGTCTTCAGCTGGTCGTGGATCACGACGCCGGAGCGCGTCTCGCGCGTCACCGTCACGCTGAAGCCGGACGGCGACGGCACGATCCTGACGCTTCTGCACGAGAAGCTCGCCGACGATGCCGCCGTCCGTGGCCATACCCATGGCTGGACGGGGACCATGGTCAAGCTCGAGGCCTATTTCGCCTGAGCGATTGCGTGCCCGGGCACGCCGAAGCAGCCGCCGGCATCACGCCGGTGGATATTGGAGGAGAGGAGACGATGGAACACAGGATCGTATCCCGTGAGGAGTGGCTTGCCGCGCGCAAGGTCCATCTCGCCAACGAGAAGGAGCTGACCCGCCGGCGTGACGCGCTCTCGGCCGAGCGGCGTGCGCTGCCCTGGGTCAGGGTGGATAAGGCCTATACCTTCGAGGGTTGGGATGGCGGCTTGTCGCTGGGCGATCTCTTCGCCGGCAACAGCCAGTTGATCATCTACCACTTCATGTTCGGGCCGGGCGCCCGGGAGGGCTGCCCGAGCTGCTCCTTCCTCGCCGATCATTTCGACGGCGCCAACCGGCACCTCAAGCACCATGACGTCAGCCTGGTCGTGGTCTCGCGGGCGCCCTATGCCGAGTTCCAGAATTTCCGGCACCGCATGGGCTGGGATTTCCCCTGGGTGTCCTCGGCGAACAGCGACTTCAACTACGATTTCCACGTCTCGCCGAGCCCGGAGGAAAAGGCGGCCGGCCGCTACCAATACAACTACGCGATGCATGACGGGCAGGGCGGCGAGATGCCGGGCTTCAGCGTCTTCTATCGCAACGTGGCCGGCGACATCTTCCACACCTACTCGACCTATGCCCGTGGCGGCGACCTCCTGATCGGCACGCACAACTTCCTCGATATGACCCCGAAGGGACGCAACGAGGTCGGGACGATGGACTGGGTCCGCCATCACGACCGCTACCCCGCCAAGCCGCTGGGCGCGGCCAGCTTCCAGCCGGAACTCGCGGTGAGCTCCTGCTGCGGTTGAACCCGATGTCCCGGATCTGCTTCGGGCTTATCGGGTTGATATCAACATTTAAACCGCGGCGCCGCCGACGGTCGTGAACAAGGAGAAGCGCAATGGCCTATGTCGAAGGTTTCGTCGTCGCCGTTCCCGCGGCGAACAAGGATGCCTACCGCAAGCAGGCTGCCGATGCGGCGCCGCTGTTCCAGGAGTTCGGTGTCCGGCGCCATGTCGAGGCCTGGGGCGACGACGTCCCGGACGGTAAAGTCACGGATTTCAAGGGAGCGGTGAAGGCGAGGCCGGACGAGGTCGTGGTCTTCTCCTGGTTCGAATATGCGGACCGGGCGACGCGCGACGCCGCCAACGAGAAGATCATGAGCGATCCGCGCATGAAGGCGATGAGCCAGGAAATGGCGTTCGACGCCAAGCGCATGATCTATGGCGGCTTTGCTTCGATCCTCGACGAGGGCGAGGGCGGCGCGATGGGCTATCTCGACGGCGTCCTCGTTGCGGTGCCCGACGAGCGCAAGGCCGATTACCGCGACTTTTCCGCCAGGCATGCGGCACTGTTCAAGGAATACGGCGCAAGCCGCGTCGTGGACGCCTGGGGCGACGACGTGCCGGACGGCAAGCTCACTGATTTCAAGGGCGCGGTGAAGGCGCAGGCCGGCGAGACGGTGGTCTTCAGTTGGGTCGAATGGCCCTCCAAGGAGGCTCGCGCTTCCGCCTGGGGCAAGATCATGGCGGATCCGCGGATGGCCGAGCTCAAGATGCCCTTCGACGGCAAGCGCGTCGTCTATGGCGGCTTCGCGCCGATCTTCGATACCGCGCGCGGCTGACGCCACAGGCAAGCACAGGATTCGGGGAGCCGCCGACGGGGACATCTTGCCCCGGCCGGCCAAATGGCCGAGAGATCGGGCGGCTTCATCGGATCTCTCGTCATGCTTGCTGGCATTCCTATCGGCGATCTCGCCTTCCTCGCCGTCTCGCTCGTGCTGGCCGGCGCGGTCACCGGGCTTCTGGCCGGCGTCTTCGGCGTCGGCGGCGGCGCGGTCATCGTGCCCGTGCTCTATGAGGTCTTCCGCGTCATCGGGGTCGTCGACGAGGTGCGCATGCCGCTCGCCGTCGGTACCTCGCTCGCCGTCATCATCCCGACCTCGATCCGCTCCTTCAACGCGCACCGCGCCAAGGGGCTCGTCGATCTCTCGATCCTCAAGGTGTGGGCCGTGCCGGTGATCATCGGCGTGATTTTCGGCAGCTGGATCGCCCGCTATGCACCGGCCGATCTCTTCAAGATCATCTTCGTGGTCGTCGCGACGATCTCGGCCATCCGGCTGCTCTTCGCCGCAGATCGCTGGAAATTCGGCGAGGACATGCCGGGCAAGCCGCTGATGGTGGCCTATGGCGGCGTCATCGGCGTGCTGTCGGCGCTGATGGGCATCGGCGGCGGCCAGCTCTCCAGCCTGTTCATGACCTTCTACGGCCGGCCGATCCACCAGGCGGTCGCGACCTCCTCGGGGCTCGGCGTGCTGATCTCGATCCCCGGCGCGCTTGGCTTCATCTATGCCGGCTGGCCGAAGATGGACATCCTGCCGCCGCTCTCGCTCGGCTATGTCTCGCTGATCGGCATGATCCTGTTCATCCCGACCTCGATCTGGACAGCGCCGATCGGCGCAAGCCTCGCGCACAAGCTCTCGAAGCGTCGCCTCGAAGTCGCCTTCGGCCTGTTCCTGCTCGTCGTCGCCGGGCGCTTCGTCTGGTCGCTGATCCACTGAGGTCCGGATCATGAGCGAGATCGCGATCCGGCTGCTGCAGCCTGCGGATCACAATGCGCTGGCGGCGCTGATGGTCGAGATGCAGGGCCATTACAGCGTGCCTTGCCCGCCCCCGGCGGAGATTCTCGCCGGTCTCGCGGCCTTGCCCGCTGGCGTCGATATCCTGATCGCGGTGAAGGGCGAGGCGGTGCTCGGCTTCGCCGCGGCCTGCAATCTCTATCCGGGGCCGGGCCTGAAAAGCGGCTTCTTCCTCAAGGAAATCTACGTCGCCGATGCGGCGCGGGGAGCGGGGCTTGGCCGGAAGCTCATGACGGCGCTGGCGGAGCTTGCCCTGGAGCGCGGCCACCGCCGCATCGACTGGACCGCCGATGCCGACGACGCGGCGCTGCTGCGCTTCTATGACGGCCTCGGCGCTGCGGCTTATCCGAAGAAGGTGTTCTACCGCCTGACCGGCGATGCGCTGGCCGATCTGGCGGGTGCGGAAAGCTCCTGAAACACGCCGTCATCCCGGGCTTGACCCGGGATCCATCGTCAAGCGCAGAGCCTTCAGATGGATTCCGGATCGGCGCCGCTCCGCGGCTTGTCCGGAATGACGGGCATGAGCGCGGCCTTATGCTCGCAGCCGTTCAACCCTTGTGATCGGCCAGCCTCTCCGGCAACAGCGCCATGATCGCCCGCCGTTCTGCCTCGCCCAGCCGGCCCCATTGCGCGATCTCGGCGAGAGTCCGCCCGCAGCCCTCGCAAAGCTTGCTCACGGGATCGATCACGCAGACCTTGATGCAGGGCGTCGAAGCACCATTCATCGCGCCGCCCACCCTATAGCGAGAGCCAGCCCGAGATAGATCGCGATCTCCGCAAGTTGCTGGGCCGCGCCGAGGATGTCGCCGGTTTGTCCGCCGATCAGGCGCCGCGCCGTCCGCGACAATACCGCCGCCGCGCCATGGGCCAGCGCGAAGCCGAGCAGCAGACCGGCGATCGGCAATTGCGCGGCCAGTCCGATCCCGGTCGCGAGAAAGAGGCTGAGGCCCAACGCGATCCGCGCCGTCAGCACCGTCGGCTGGCCGACGGCCGCTGCTGCACCGCTGCTGCGCGCTGCCGGCTGTGTCGCCAGCATGAATAGGCCCTCGGCGCGGGACCATGGCGCCGCGACGAGCAAGGCGGCAGCCGCCGCCCAGGGGCCCGAGCGGTCGAGGATCATGGCGATCAGGCTCGCCCGCAGCAGCAGCGACAGCCCCAGCGCCAGCGCGCCATAGGAGCCGATGCGGCTGTCCTTCATGATCTCCAGCCGGCGCTCGACCGTATGCCCGCCGAACAGCCCGTCGGCGGTATCCGCCAGCCCGTCCTCGTGGAAGGCGCCTGTGGTCAGTGCCAGCGCGGTCAGCGCCAGCGCCGCGACGACGAAGCCGCTGAGACCCACCAGCCCCGCGCCCAGCGCGACAAGCGCTGCCGGCGCGGCGATGACCACAGCGGCGAAGGGCAGGGCGCGCGGCACCTCCCGAAAATCCGGGACGCCATGGCCGTCGCCTTCGCCCGGCAACAGCGGCACCGGCAAACGCGACCAGAAGCGCAGGCAGATCGCGGTCGCGATTCCCCATCCCGGCCAGTCCGGCGGGGGCGCCTCGCTCGTGGTTTCGGCCTCTGCCATATCCGCTGCCATATCCGCCGCGTCGTCTCGCTCGATTGTCTTCACGCTCTCGACCCTATAGCAGCAGCGTCAATCCTGCCGCCATGCCGATGCGCTGATGCGGCGTTCTCGCGTGATGGATTTGACCATGGCCGCCTCCGGATTGCCCTTCGACGATATCCGCGACCTCATCGCCGCGATGCCAGGTCCCGACATGGAAGCCGCAAACGCGGTCCGCGCCCGCGATGCCAACCTCACCAAGCCGGCCGGCAGCCTCGGCCGCCTGGAGGAGATCGCCGAATGGCTCGCCGCCTGGCAGGGCAAGGCCCCGCCGGAGGTGCGCCGCCCGCTGGTCTGCGTCTTCGCAGGCAATCACGGCGTGGTCGCGCAGGGCGTCTCGGCCTATCCGCAGGCGGTGACCCGCCAGATGCTGGAGAATTTCGCGGCTGGCGGCGCGGCGATCAACCAGATCTGCGCGGCCCATGATCTCGGCTTCAAGGTTTTCGATCTCGCGCTCGATCTGCCCACGGGCGATTTCACGCAAACCGACGCGCTCGACGAGCGCGCCTGCGTCGCCACCATGGCCTTCGGCATGGAGGCGCTCGTCGGTGGCACGGACCTGCTCTGCCTGGGCGAGATGGGCATCGGCAACACCACCTCGGCGGCGGCGATCTATGCCGCGCTCTATGGCGACGACGCCGCGCATTGGTGCGGCCGCGGCACCGGAATCGACGACGAGGGCCTGAAGCGCAAGGTCGCGGCGGTGGAGGCGGGCTTGGCGCTGCACCGCGCCCATCTCAAGGACCCACTCGAAGTGCTGCGCCGTCTCGGCGGACGCGAGGTCGCGGCGATCTGCGGGGCGATCATCGCCGCCCGCTCGCAGCGCATCCCGGTCATCCTCGACGGCTATGTCGTGACGGCCGCCGCCGCGATCCTGCACGCGATCGAGCCCTCGACGATCGATCATTGCATCGCCGGCCATCTCTCGGCCGAGGGCGCCCATGCCGACGTGCTCGCGCGCCTCGGCAAGGTGCCGTTGCTGGCGCTCGACATGCGCCTCGGCGAGGGCTCGGGCGCGGCGCTCGCCGCCGGCCTGGTCAAGGCGGCGGCAGCGGTCCATTCCGGAATGGCGACCTTCGAGCAGGCGCAGGTCGCGCGGAAGGATTGATGCACTCTGTCATTCCGGGGCGCGCCGGAGGCGCGAACCCGGAACCCACGACTGGGTTCACGTTCGCGATCATGGGGTTGCAAAGGGCTCACCCAAACGTGGGTTCCGGGTTCTTCGCTCCGCGAAGCCCCGGAATGACAGTGCGGTTCTCTTCGACCTACCCCGCGTAATCCGTCTTCAACCCTGCCCGCTCGGCATGGCGCTCCTGCGCCAGTTCGATCAGGCGGGTGATGAGGGCGGGGTAGGGCAGGCCGGAGGCCTCCATCATCTTCGGATACATGCTGATCGCGGTGAAGCCCGGCAGCGTGTTGATCTCGTTGAAGTAGAAGGCGCCGCTCCGGCGGTCGAGGAAGAAGTCGACCCGCGCCAGTCCGCTGCATTCCAGCGCGAGGAAGGCGTCGACCGCGAGCTGCCGCACGCGCGCCATCTGCTCGGCGTCGAGCTTGGCCGGCAGGTCGACGCTGGCGCCGTCCTGGTCGATATACTTGGCCTCGTAGGAGTAGAATTCGTGCTGCGGGCCGGCATTGAGCTCGCTGGCGACGCTCGCGACCGGGGGATCGCCGTCGAGCACGGCGACCTCGATCTCGCGGGCGTCGATGCCCTGCTCGACCAGCACCTTGGTATCGTACTGGAAGGCGTCATCGAGCGCGGCACTGAGCGCCTCCCAGCTCTTCACCTTATGGACGCCGACGCTCGAGCCCATGTTGCAGGGCTTGACGAAGATCGGTAGCGTGAGCCGCTCCTCGGCAGCCTTGGCCGAGCCTTGCGGATCACGGCGCCAGTCGCGGCGCGACAGGGCAAGATAGGGCGCGACCGGCAGGCCGGCGAGGGCCGCCAGCCGCTTGGATATGTCCTTGTGCATGCCGACCGCCGAGGCCAGCACGCCCGAGCCGACATAGGCGGCCCCCGCAAGTTCCAGCAGGCCCTGCACGGCTCCGTCCTCGCAGAGCGGGCCATGGATCACCGGGAACACGACATCGACCGGCGCGATTGCCGGAGCAGCGTTGTCGGCCGGCAGGATGGCCGTGCGCTCGCCTTGCGGCTCCAGCCGGATCATCGGCGAATCCGCCGGGATCGGCAGGCTGTCGCCGTTCGTGCCTTCGATGAGGCGCAGGTCGTGGCATTGCCAGCGGCCCTGCTTGTCGATGCTGACCGGCACGGGCTCGAAGCGCTCGCGGTCGATATGGCGCAGGACGGACGCCGCCGATTTCAGCGACACCTCATGCTCACCCGACTTGCCTCCATAGAGCACGGCGACGCGCGTTTTCCGGTTCATGATCCGAGGGTCCGAGAGGCTGGAGGAGAAGTCTGGACGAGGCGGTGAAATGCATGTCGCCGAGCGATGGGGCGAGATTCGGGCGAGAGGATCAGGCGGCGCGGGGCTTCGCCTTGGGCTCGGGCAGGGCGGCGAGCGTATCCATCACGCGCTCGGCCGGCAGCGTGATCGTGACCTCGGTGCCGGCGCGCGGCCTGGACTTCAGATGGAAGCCGCCGCCATGCAGGTCGATCAGCCCCTTGACGATCGGCAGGCCAAGTCCCGAGCCCTGCTCCGCCGTCTTGATCGCGAGCGAACCGCGCCCGAAGCTCTGCATCACGATCGGGATCTCATTCTCGGGGATGCCGGGGCCGGTATCGCTGACCGAGACGTACTGTCCGCCGGTCGCGGTCCAGCCGACCTTGATCGTGATCTCGCCGCCCTGGGGCGTGAACTTGATCGCGTTCGAGAGCACGTTGAGCACGGCCTGCCGGATGGCGCGTTCGTCTGCCCATACGCGCGGCAATTGCGGCTCCGCCAGCGCGCGGATGCTCTGGCCCTTGGCCTTGGCGCGCAAGGCGAGCATGTGCTGGCAATCCTCGACGATGCTGGAGAGCGAGAGCGCCTCCTCGTTCAACTCGTATTTGCCGGCCTCGATGCGCGACAGGTCGAGGATCTCGTTGATCAGATTGAGCAGGTGCTGGCCCGAGCCGTGGATATCGGCCGAGTACTCCTTGTAGGCGGCATTGGCATGCACGCCGAAGATCTCGTTCTTCATCACCTCGGAGAAGCCGAGGATTGCGTTCAGCGGCGTGCGCAGTTCGTGGCTCATCGTCGCCAGGAAGCGCGACTTGGCGAGATTGGCCTCTTCCGCCTTGCGGCGGGCCTCGTCGGAATTGGCATTGGCGGTTTCGAGTTCCGCGATCAGAGCGTCCTTCTCGGCGCGGAACGTGATCGAGGCGACCGAGCTGCCATAGAGCCGGTTCGCTAGGAAGATGAAGAAGAGTTGGGCCGAGGCCGCCATCAGCGCCATGGTGACGCTGTCCATGTCGCGCCGGTCCCAGAAGAAGACCATGATCCCGACGATGATCGGCGTCAGCCCGGCATAGACCGCCATCGGGATCGTCGCCGAGAGCATGACGGTGAGCGCGCTGACGATCAGCAGGGCGGTGGTGACGAAGACCTTGGCGCCGGGCGCGTCGACCGGGACGAACAGCAGCAGCAGGAGCGACCAGGCCAGGCCGTGCATGCCCTCGGCGGCGGCGAAGAGCCGGCGCCAGAGCTTCAGCCGGACCTCGTCGGGGGGCTTCGCGAGGAAGCGCCGTGCGGTCAGCACAACGATCATCGCCGTGAGCAGCACCGCCCCGCTCCAGACCGCGACGATCGGGGTCGGCAGCCAGAGGCAGGCACCGGCGGCGATGCTGAGCACGAGCACCAGCGTGCCCGCGGTGCCCGCGATGCGGTATTGCGCGAAGACGCGCAGCAATTCGTTGTCGAAGGCGCGCTCCAACCCCGTCGAGGAGGTCAGCCGCTCGCGCGCGGATTTGACCTCGCGCGTGACCAGCTTGCGGCGGGCCACGGCCGAGGGGTCGGGTCCGCGCCCGCGCTGCACCTGTTCGGCCGTCACTTCCGCCATGATCGCGAGCGTGTATCCTCGTTCGGCCGCTGCGGCATGCAGGGGCCGGCTCGCCATCATGGACACCAAATCGTTAAGCTCTTCCTGATGGCACCTCTCGGATTCGGTCGCTCACGCTATGGACCCTTCGGCTGGCGCCGCGTCGGCCGGCCGGTCGACTTTGTCGTGGCTCTCGGCCTGCTCGGCTTCCTCGGCCTCGCCGGCGCGATCCTGCAATACCGTCTCGGCCCGGCGCGGGAGCTGGTCGGCGCGGCCCAGGCGATCGACGGCGATTCGGTGCGGCTGCTCGGCGAGGAGCTGCGGCTGGAGGGAATCGACGCGCCCGAATACCGCCAGAGCTGCACCGCGCGCGACGGCAGGCCGGTCGCCTGCGGGCGCGAGGCGTGGCGCGCCCTGCAAGCCATGCTGGCGCGCGGCGTGACGCATTGCGAGATCGGCAAGGCCGACCGCTACGGCCGCGGCCTCGCCCGCTGCCGGCAGGGCGACACCGATATCAACGCGTCGCTGGTGCGCGAGGGTCACGCGGTGTCCTACGGCGCCTATCGCGCCGAGGAGGACGAGGCGCGGGCCGCCGGCCGGGGCATCTGGGCGACGCAGTTCGAGCGCCCGGAAGCGTGGCGCCGCAGCCATCCGCGCTGAGGCTTTCCGCCATGCTCGCGTCATGAAGCGCCGGCAATCCGGTTGACCTTCCGGCGTGGGCCGTGATCGGGTACGGCGGAAGACGGAGAGGATGTGATGAAGCTCTATGACGGCGGTCGGGCGCCGAATCCACGGCGGGTCCGCATCTTCTTCGCGGAGAAGGGAGTGCCGCTGCCGGAGCTCGTGCCGGTGGACATCGCCAAAAAGGAACACAAGACCGAGGCGTTCACCCGGATCAATCCCGCCCAGCGACTGCCCGTCCTCGAGCTGGACGACGGCACGGCGCTCGCCGAGACCATCGCCATCTGCCGCTATATCGAGGCCCTGCACCCGCAGCCGGCGATGTTCGGTCGCGATGCGAAGGAGCAGGCGACGATCGAGATGTGGAATCGCCGCGTCGAGCTCGGGCTCTTCGCCAGCGTCGCCGCGGTCTTCCGCCACAGCCATCCCTCGATGGCGGAGCTGGAGGATCAGGTGCCGGAATGGGCCGAGGCCAACCGCGACCAGATGGACGACCATCTCTGGCTGCTGGAATTGCAGCTCGCGGCCAATCCCTTCATCTGCGGCGAGGTCCTGACCGTCGCCGACATCACCGCCGGCATCGCCATCGATTTCATGAAGCCGTCGCGCATCCCGCTGCCGGAGGATTTCGTCCATATCCGCCGCTGGCACGGCGAGTTGTCCGGCCGTCCGAGCTGGAAGGTCTGATGCGCCGGTTCGCCCTGGCCCTGCTTGCCGTCCTGGCCCTTCCGTCGCTCGCGCCGGCTGCCGAACGGCTGAGCGGCGAGGCGATCGAACGCGCTTTCCGCGGCAACACGGTCTCCGGCCGCTATACCAATGGCGGCTTCTTCACCGAGTACCACGATCCCAACGGCCAGGCTCTCGGCCATAACGGCTGGCAGGCCAATACCGACGCCTGCTGGATCACCAAGCCGGATCGCATCTGCTATTATTACGGCCCTCCGAGCGACCGGACGGTGCATTGCTTCTCGGTCGAGATGAGTGGCGATCTCTATGTCCTGCGCAACAGCGGCAACGGCATGGTCAACGCGCTGGCCAAGGTCGAGATCGGCAATCCCCGCGGTCACACGGATAACGGCACGCCCTGGTATTGCGATGGGCTGATCTCGCGGGCGCCCGGGCCCCCGATGAGCCGCAAGCTGGCGCAGCGCTGATGGTCGGCGGGGCGCGCATCGCGGCGGCTGCTCTCGGCCTGTTGGCGGCCAGCCAGGCCTTCGCCGTGGAGCGATTGACCGGCGACCAGATCAAGCAGCTCTTCGAGGGCAACACCGTCTCGGGCCGCTATTCCGGCAGCAATCTGCCGTTCAGCGAATATCATCACGCCGATGGCCGGGCGAGCGGGCACAACCGCCATGTGACGAACACCGATGCCTGCTGGATCACGACGCCGGACTCCGTCTGCTACTATTACGGCCCTCAGGACAAGCGCCGCACCTATTGCTTCACCATCGAGACCAGCGGCGACCTCATCGTCATCCGCAACCGCCCGAGCGGGCGCATCAACGGGCTCGCGCGTATCGAGAAGGGCGACCCCTACAATTACACCGCGACGAAGTCCGACTGGGTTTGCGACGGCCTGATTTCCCAGGCCCCGGGGCGGTCCCAACTGGCGCGTCGATGAGCGCTGGCGAGACGCTCGACGAGGTTCTGGCGGAGCTGCGTGCCTGCCGCATCTGCCGCGACGCGCCGCTCTACCTGCCGCCGCTGCCGCATCAGCCCCGCCCGGTCATCCAGGCTTCCGCGACGGCGCGCATCTGCATCGCCGGTCAGGCACCGGGCACGCGGGTCCATGCCAGCGGCAGGCCCTTCACCGATCCCTCCGGCGTGCGCCTGCGCAACTGGCTCGGCATCGACGAGACGGCCTTCTACGATGCGGCGAAGGTCGCGGTCGTGCCGATGGGGCATTGCTTTCCGGGGCTCGATGCCAAGGGCGGCGACAAGCCGCCGCGCCGGGAATGCGCGCCGATCTGGCGAGCCCGCGTCTTCGCGGCGCTGCCTCGGATCGAGCTCGTCCTGGCGATCGGACGCTACGCCCAGGGCTGGCATCTCGGCCCCAAGGAGGCCGCCAATCTCTCCGCGACCGTCGCCAACTGGCGCGAAATCCTCGCCCGGCCGGTCTTTCCGCGCGTCCTGCCGCTGCCGCACCCGTCCTGGCGCAACAACGCCTGGCTCAAGCGCAATCCGTGGTTCGACGAGGAGCTCGTGCCGGTCCTGCGGCAGGAAGTGGCGCGATTGCTGCGCTGAGCCGGCGGGCTCAGTAACGGAACGGGCTGGAATCGACGCCGCGGTTGACCTGGCCGCGCACGCTGACCACCGAGCGGACCTCGCCGAGCCCGGTCTGGCCGCGGCTTTCGAGATAGAGCATGCCGTCGGTCCGGCTACCGGTTCCGGAGTGCGAGCTCTTGCTGAACTCGGCGCGGACTGCCCCGCCAGCCTTGACGCAGAACTGGGAGCCCTCCACCCGGACGAAGCCTGCGCCATATTCGGGACAGGGGCGGGCGGCGGAACTCGCTTTCGGGCCTGGCTTGGCAGGGGCTTCATGCGGCGCGGGCTTCCGCGGCAGCGGCTCGCCGATCGACTGCGCCGAGGCTGCCGTTGCGAGGCCGGTGACGAGCAAGGCAAGAGCGGTGCGGAGCATGGCTTGAATTCCGTGGTAACGGTCCCCGTTACTGAGCCAGCAAGGCGCAGTTATGGCAAGGTCGACCGGTAGGATCATCATATAGAAAAACCCCGGCTTGCGCCGGGGTGAGTATCCCTCGCGCTACGGCTCCGTTGAATCAGAGCTGGTTCGAAACGCGCGAGCGATCCGGGGACTCTCGGCCCCTCGATCGGCCGGCGCAAGCGCCATCCGCATGATTCTCATTCAGATTTGTCGTGATTTGGCTTTGGAGTTCATGGTTGCGCGATGGTTGCAACCTCAGCCCTTCGTTGCCTTACGACGAAAAAGGCCCGGCTTTCGCCGGGCCTCCTGTCGATGGGCCGTCGATGATCGGCTCTGGCGCCGGATCGTTCAGCGTGCGCGCGTGCGGACCTGGAAGACGTCGAAGCTGAGCTCGGCGACCTGCCACCAGAGATACTGATCGGAGCGGAAGGCGGCCATGGCCTCGATCGCCTTCTTGAAGTCCGGGTTCTTGGCCGAGATCTCGGCATAGAGCTCGTTCGAGGCCTTCAGGCTCGCTTCCATCACGTCCTGCGGGAACGGGCGCAGCTGCGTGCCCGCAGCGACGAGGCGCTTCAGGGCGGGCGGGTTCACCACGTCGTACTTCGCGGCCATCTGCGTGTTGGCATAGGTGCAGGCGGCGGTCAGCGCGGCCTGGTAGGCCTTCGGCAGGGCGTTCCACTTATCCAGGTTGACGAAGGCGTGAACGGTCGGCCCGCCCTCCCAGAAGCCCGGATAGTAGTAGTACGGCGCGACCTTGGCGAAGCCGAGCTTCTCGTCGTCATAGGGGCCGACCCACTCGGCGCCGTCGATCGTGCCCTTTTCGAGCGCCGGATAGATGTCGCCGCCGCCGAGCTGCTGCGGCACCAGGCCGAGCTTCTGCAGCACCGAGCCGGCGATGCCGCCGATGCGCATCTTCAGGCCCTGGATATCGGCGACCGACTTGATCTCCTTGCGGAACCAGCCGCCCATCTGCGCGCCGGTATTGCCGCAGGGCAGGCCGTAGATGTTGAACTTCTTGTAGAACTCGTTGAACAGCTCGTTGCCGCCGTTCTGGTACAGCCACGCGTTCTGCTGGCGGGCATTGAGCCCGAAGGGCACAGAGGCCGCGATCGCGAAGGTCGGGTCCTTGCCGACATAGTAATACGAGACGGTGTGGCACATCTCGACGGTGTTGTTGGTGACCGCGTCGGCCGCCTGCAGCGCCGGGACGATTTCGCCGGCCGCGAAGACCTGGATCTGGAACTTCCCGTCGGTCAGGTCGGAGACCATCTTGGCCATGACCTCGGCGCCGCCATAGATCGTGTCGAGCGACTTCGGGAAGCTCGACGCCAGGCGCCACTTGATCTCCGGATTCGACTGGGCGACGGCCGGCATGGCGACGGCGGTCGCGGCGGCACCGGCCGCGGCGGTCTGGATAAACTGACGACGCTTCATCTAGGCTCTCTCCTCGGATGTCTGGCGGGTGCGGGCGTTTCGAAACGGCTTCTGCCGCCCGGCGTTCGGAATCGGGTTGTAGCGAATGGATTTTCGAAGCGCGAGGGATTTCATCGTCGATTCTTGCAACTTTCGGCTAGTTTTGGCTCCCATCTTGGCGTGTCTCTGCGCGGGTGGTTAAAGCGGGCATGATCGAGACTCGGAATCTCAGCCTGCGCCGCCCGGAAATCGGCGATCTCGACGCCATCCACGCGATGCGCAGCGACCTCGCGGTTGTCCGTTTTCTCGGTGGCCGGGCGCTCAACCGCGAGGAGGCCTGGCACCGGCTGACCCGTATCGTCGGCCACTGGACCCTGCGCGGCTACGGCATGTTCGCCGTCGTCGAGAAGAGCAGTGGCGACCTCATCGGGGAAGTCGGGCTGTTCGACGGCTGCCGGGGGCTGTCTGCGGATTTCGACAATGCGCCGGAAGCGGGATGGATCCTCGCGAGCGCGGCGCATGGCAAGGGCTATGCGGGGGAGGCGGCCGCTGCCGCCCATCGCTGGTTCGCCGCGACCCATGGCGACAGGCGCAGCGTCTGCATCATCGCGCCTGAAAATCTTGCCTCCTTCCGCGTGGCGCAAAAGCTCGGCTACAAGAGCTTCGGACAGGTCGAATATCAGAACGGGCCGGTGGTGATGCTCGAACGCATTCCCGGCTGAACGGGGTGAGGCGGAGGCCGGGATGGATCAGGACAGGCTTGCGAAGCTGCGGCAGCGTTATCTCGGCGCCGGAGGCGGCGATATCCACGATCCGCATTTCGCCAAGGTCGCCGCGGCCCAGTTCACCGGCGACAAGCGCAAATGGCCTTTCGCCGATGTCGCGACCTTCCTCGGTGCCCCCTATTCCCCGGACGCCCTGACGGCCCCCGGCCTCGGAGGCCTCGATGTCGCGATCATCGGCGTGCCGATGGATCTCGGCGTCACCAATCGCGCCGGCGCGCGCCTGGGGCCCCGCGCCGTCCGCGCCATCGAGCGCATGGGGCCGATGGACCATGCCCTGGGCACCGCGCCCTTCACCATGCTCAAGGCCGCCGATATCGGCGACGTGCCGTTCCGCTCGCGCTATTCGCTGGAGAGCTGCCACGAGGATATCGAGGCGACCTTCAGGTCGATCGTCGAAGCCGGCGTCTCGCCGCTCGCGGTCGGCGGCGACCATTCGATCACCTATTCGATCCTGAAGGCGGTGGGAGCGAAACGCCCGGTCGGCATGGTGCATATCGACGCCCATTGCGACACCTCCGGCCCCTATGAGGGCTCGAAATTCCACCATGGCGGCCCGTTCCGGCAGGCCGTGCTCGACGGCGTGCTCGACCCCGAGCGCGTGATCCAGATCGGCATCCGCGGCGGCGCCGAATATCTCTGGGAGTTCTCCTACGAGTCCGGCATGACCGTGATCCATGCCAACGAGGTCGACGATCTCGGCCTCGACGCCGTCATCGCCAAGGCGCTCGCCGTGATCGGCGACGGGCCGACCTATGTCTCCTTCGACGTCGATTCGCTCGATCCGGGCTTCGCGCCGGGCACGGGGACGCCGGAAGTCGGAGGCTTGAGCCCGCGCGAGGCCCTCGCGATCCTGCGGGCGCTAAAGGGACGCGACATCGTCGCGGCGGATGTCGTAGAAGTCGCCCCGCAATACGACGCGACCAGCAATACGGCGCAATGCGCGGCGCAGGTGCTCTTCACCGAGCTTTGCCTGCTGGCCGAAGCGCGCGCCTTGGGAAAAGGAAGACCATGATTCGGATTCGATCGATCACGCGGATTGCGGCGATAAGCGGGTTCTGCCTGCTGGCCGTGGCGGCTCGCGCCGAGATGCCGGCAAATGGCAAGGCCTATCACGACGCCGCTTTCGCGTCCGTCGAGTCGCTTCTCAGGCTGTATAACGGCAAGCCGACCCCGCCGCGTCTGGCGGATCCGGTCGACGGCAAGGTCATGGCCGATGTCTGGAACGCGCCGGCGATCCTCGGCAAGCCGCCCTATCCCGCGGAGAATCTCTCGGCGCTGCTCGACATCATCGAGAAGCAGGCGCGAATTCTGCAGGCTTATGCGCTGTTCTCGCCGCAGCCGGGCCGCAAGCCGCCGGACCAGGTGGCGAACGCGGTCGAGTTCCAGGATGAGCTGACACGCGGGCGTGTCTTCCTGCTTCAGGCCGTCGGCGGCGCTTCGTCGGCGCTTTACGAGTTCGTCTCCAATCTGCAGGAGGCGGATAAGACCGAGGCCCGGGTGAAGGGCTTGCGGCAGATGCGGCTCGGCCTTCAGGAGATCGTCGTCGGCTCCGCGCTGGCGCTGCGCGGGACGGGGTTGCGCGATCCGAACCGCCTGATGATCGCGCAGGCTTTCGCGGATAATGCCGCGGGCATCGCCGCTTCGCTGACGCCGCCGGACCGCAATGCGCTGGTCAGCGCGCTCCAGGCGGTGAGCCCGTCGCTCAAGCCGGATGCGCAGAAGGCGATCTCGGATTTCGCCACCACGATGACCGCCACCCCCTGCGAGGGATTCTGCACGGTCAACTGAGTCGCGTCGAATCGTCGCCTCCGATCGGGGCGCGGCGATCCCGAGTCTTTACGGCTTCGTCGCCAGCCAGATCACATGCCGCGCTCCGCCGCCTGTACGGCGGGCGCGGGCCGTAACCTCCTCGGTGGCGAAGCCGGCCTGGCGAAGGCGTCGGGTGAAGCCGTGGTCCGGCCCCGACGACCAGACCGCGAGAATGCCGCCGGGCCGCAGCGCGGCCTTGGCGGCGTGCAGCCCGGACGCTCCGTAGAGCTGGTCGTTGCCGGCGACGGTCAGCCCTTCAGGGCCGTTGTCGACATCGAGCAGGATGGCATCGAGACGCCCCTTGCCGGCTGCAATGGCCTTCGCGACATCCGTGACGCTCACTTGCACGCGGGAATCGTCGAGGCTGCCGGCGAAGACGGCGGCCATCGGCCCTCTCGCCCAGGCGACCACGGCGGGAATCAGCTCGGCCACCTCAACGCGTGCATCCGGCGGCAGCTTGGTGAGCGCCGCCCGCAAGGTGAAGCCCATGCCTAAGCCGCCGATCAGGATGCTCGGCTGCCGCCGTTGCCCGAGCCTGTCGCAGACCAGCGTCGCCAGCGCCTCCTCCGAGCCGCTGAGGCGACTGTTCATAAGCTCGTTGCTGCCGAGCATGATCGAGAATTCGCTGCCGCGCTGCTTCAGGCGAAGGTCGCCGCTGCCATCCGGCAAGGCCGCGGTATCGAGATGGATCCAGGGTATCACGTTGGTCTCGCCTGTCTGGGATGCCGCCTTATAGCGCATTCCCGCCGATCGCCCGGAAGCCAAAGCGATATGCGTTGATTGCATGAAATGTCGCCATGCGTGTCGTTGATCGCTCGACGGCGCATGGCTATTTCATGTTGCGGCGCAGCATTGCGCCTGTTGCTCCGTGAAAGCCCGACATGACGCTCGCCGCGAATGATCGCAGCCTGGATGCTCCGGCGTCCGCCTCTCGGCCCGCATCTGCAGGGCTCGTGCTGTTCGCGCTCGCCATGGGCGGCTTCGCCATCGGCACCACTGAATTCGCGTCGATGAGCCTGCTGCCCTATTTCTCGGCCGGGCTCGGCGTCGACGAGCCGACGGCCGGGCATGTCATCAGCATCTACGCCCTCGGCGTGGTCGTCGGCGCACCGCTGATCGCCGTGCTCGCGGCGCGGATTCCACGGCGCACGCTGCTGATCGGGCTGATGGGCGTCTTCGCGCTCGGCAATGCCCTGAGCGCGCTGGCCCCGAACTATCACTGGATGCTGGCCTTCCGCTTCCTGAGCGGCCTGCCGCACGGCGCTTATTTCGGCGTCGCCGCCCTGGTCGCAGCCTCGCTCTCGGCGCCGAATCGCCGGGCGCAGTCGGTGGCGCGCGTCATGCTCGGGCTGACGGTAGCGACGATCCTCGGCGTGCCCGTAGCGAGCTGGACGGGACAGGTGCTGGGCTGGCGCTCGGGCTTCGCGATCGTCGCCGGCCTCGCCCTGCTGACGGCCCTCCTGATCGCGCTCTTTGCGCCGCGAGACACGGTGCAGCCCGGTGCGAGCCCGCTGCGGGAACTCGGCGCGCTGAAGCGCAGGCAGGTCTGGCTGACGCTGGCGACAGGCGCGATCGGCTTCGGCGGCCTCTTCGCCGTCTATACCTATGTCGCCTCCACGCTGATGGCGGTCACCCAGGTTTCGCCCGCGTTCGTGCCGGTCGTGCTCGCGATCTTCGGCCTGGGGCTGACGGCCGGCACGCTCGTCGCCGGCTGGGCGGCGGACAGGGCGCTCGTTCCCGCGACGGCTGGGCTGCTGCTCTGGAGCGCTTTCTGGCTGGCGGCCTTTCCCTTCGCGGCCGGCAACATCTGGGCGGTCTCGCTGGTCATCTTCATGATCGGCAGCGGCGGCGGGCTCGGCGCCATGCTGCAGACCCGGCTGATGGACGTCGCCGACGACGCGCAGACGTTGGCCGCCGCGCTCAACCACAGCGCCTTCAACACCGCCAATGCGCTCGGCCCCTGGCTCGGCGGCATGGCGATCGCCGCCGGCTACGGCTGGACCTCGACCGGCTGGGTCGGCGCGGCGCTGGCGCTCGGCGGCCTCGCGATCTGGATCGTCGCGGTTCTCGACGCCCGGCGCTGAGCTGGCGCCGGCGGGCTTGCCGTCCGAAAGCCCGCTATCTTTTTGGCCATATCCCGGCTGGAGCCGCTCGTTTGGGCGTGCACGCCGCGAAAAGCTGCGCCGCGCCCTCTTGCGAGCGCGGCGAAACTGCGCCCAACTGTCGCGACAGAACCGGACCGGGACAACAGCAAGACCGGCCGGACTGAATCGCGGAGGTTCCATGAAGAGTTTCGTTCGTTTCATCGCGGCAGCGGCGTTGACGGTTGCCGGCGCGACAGGGGCGCTTGCCCAGGCCAAGGAGTGGAAGGAAATCCGGATCGGCACCGAAGGCGCCTATCCGCCCTACAACAACCTGAACGCCAAGAAGGAGCTCGAGGGCTTCGAGATCGATTACGGCAATCTGCTCTGCGAGAAGATGAAGGTGAAATGCACCTGGGTCGTGCAGGACTGGGACGGCATCATCCCGGCGCTGCAGGCCAACAAGTATGACGTGATCTTCGCCGGCATGAACGCGACCGACGAGCGCAAGAAGCAGGTCGACTTCACCTCGGTCTACAGCAAGACCCCGATCTGGGTGATCGGCCCGAAGAGCACGAAGTCCGACGACATCTCGCCGGCCGCGCTGAAGGGCAAGTCGATCGGCGCGCAGGGCTCGACGATCCACGCCAATTATGTCGAGAAGTTCTACAAGGACTCGACCGCGCGTCTCTACCCGACCCAGGAAGAGGCCAATCTCGACCTGCTCAACGGCCGCCTCGACTACATCGTCGCCGACGCGCTCGCGCTTGCCGATTTCCTCAAGGGGAAGGGCAAGGATTGCTGCAAGAAGATCGCCGAGGTGACGCGCGACAATGCCATCCACGGCCCCGGCGTCGCCGGCGCGGTCCGCAAGTCGGACGTGGCGCTGAGGGACATGATCAGCAAGGCCATCGCCGAGACCATGGCCGACGGCTCGCACAAGAAGCTCGAGGACAAGTGGTTCAAGTACGAGTGAGCTGACTTTAGCTGACGCTTACCCGCCGGCCGCCTGAAGGCCGGCGGGTTTCATGTCCTCGCGCGCCGGCCCTCCCATGTTCGACAAATTCGCTCTGCTCGGCTTCGGGGCCGGCGGCTGGGGCTTGGCCCTGCTGCAAGGCGCCGCCAACACCATCTCCGTCGCCCTGGCGACCCTGCCGTTCGGCCTGGCGCTCGGCCTCGTCATCGCGCTGTGGAAGCGCTCCGACTCTGTGATCCTGCGGGCGCTGGCGACGATCTACACCACCGTCTTCCGCGGCGTGCCGGAGCTTCTGACGCTTTACATCATCTATTTCGGCATCCAGGTGCTCCTGCAGAAGGTCTGGACCGGCTTCTCGATCCCGCCCTTCGTCGCCGGCATGGTCGCGCTCGGCCTCGTGCTCGCCGCCTTCTCCAGCGAGGTCTGGGTCGGCGCACTGAATTCGATCCAGAAGGGCCAGCGCGAGGCCGCTTCGGCGCTTGGCCTGTCGAAGGCGCAAGCTTTCCGCCTCGTCGTCTTCCCGCAACTGATCCGCGTGGCGTTGCCCGGCCTCGGCAATAACTGGATGGTGCTGCTGAAGGAAACCTCGCTGATATCCGTGATCACGCTGCAGGACATCATGTTCATCGCGACGCGGGCCAATGTCGTGACCAAGGAGCCGTTCCTGTTCTTCGGCACGGCGATGCTGCTCTATTTCTTCTTCTCGCTGATCTCCGCCTGGGGCATCGACAAGCTGGAGCAGCGCACCAATCGCGGCCAGGCCGCCTTCGGCGGAGCGACGCGATGAACTGGTGCGAATATCCCGGTTATCTCGTCGGCAGCGAGGTCCTGCAGAATTACGGCTGCCGCATGGCGAGCGGCCTCTGGGTCACCTTCGAGCTGGTGGCGATCTCGGTCGCCATCGGCTTCGTGCTGGCCCTCGGCCTCGCCGTCACCAGACTCTACGGCCCACGCTGGGCACGGATGGCGGTCAGCGGCTACACCACGTTCCTGCGCGGCACGCCGCTGCTCTGCCAGCTCTTCCTTGTCTATTACGGGCTCGGCCAGTTCCGCGAGTTCTGGCAGGATATCGGCCTGTGGTGGTTCTTCCGCGAGCCGTTCTATTGCGCGGCCTTCACCTTCACGATCAACACCGCCGCCTATCAGGCCGAGATCCTGCGCGGCGCCATCCAGTCGGTCCCGCGCGGCCAGTTCGAGGGTGCGCTCTCGCTCGGCCTGCATCGCTGGGCGACGTTGCGCCTCGTCGTGCTGCCGCAGGCGATGATCCTGGCCTTGCGCCCGCTCGGCAACGAATTGATCGTGATGATCAAGTCGAGCGCCATCGTCTCGCTGGTGACGCTGTTCGACCTGATGGGTGCGACGCGGCTCGCCTTCGCCCGCTCCTTCGATCTCTCGATCTATCTCTATGCGGCCCTGATCTATCTGGTGCTGGTCGAGATCATCCGGCGCATCTGGGACAAGTTGGAGCTCCGGCTGAGCCGGCACATGGCACTCCGCTGATCCGGCCTCAGCCGGGCAGGGTCAGCACCACCGCGCCGCGCGGCGTCGCGACGACGGTGTGCTCGTACTGGACTGTCGGCGCGCAAGGATCGCTGTAGAGCGTCCAGCGATCCTCCTCGGTATTCTCCGCCCAGTCCGCGCCCAGCGAGAGGAACGGCTCGACGGTGAAGACGAGCCCGTTCGTCATCGTCCGGCGCTCGCTGCGATCGGGCCATGTCGCGATCTCCGTCGGTTCCTCGTGGAGCGAGCGGCCGACGCCATGGCTCGCGAGATTGCGCACCAGCGTATAGCCGTTCTTCTCGGCGAAGCGCCCGACCGCCTGGCCGATGCCGGCGAGCGGCTTGCCGGCGCCGACCTGCCCAATGCCGGCCCAGAGCGCGCGCCGGCCGTCGCGGCAGAGCCGCTCCAGCTTCCGCCGGACCGGCGGCACGGCGAAGGACGCGCCGGTATCGCCGAAGAAGCCGTTCTTCTCGGCGGAGACATCGATATTGACGAGATCGCCCGCGAGAATGCGCCGCGCGCCGGGAATGCCGTGCGCGATCTCCTCGTTGACGCTAATGCAGGTCGCGCCGGGGAATTCATAGGCGAGCTCCGGGGCAGGGCGCGCGCCATGGCGTTCGAGATAGTCGCGGCCGATCGCGTCGAGCTCGGCCGTGGTCATGCCGGGCTCGATCGCCTTGCCCATGGCCGCGAGCGCGCGGGCCACGATGCCGCCGATCTCCTTCAGCGCCTGCAATTCGTCGTCGTTGGATATGGTCATGGGCCGGAGCTAAGCCGCTGCTCCTACAGCCGCAAGGGAAAAGCCGCATGGGCGGATGGCGTGCAATCGCCTTTCCCGTCCGGCGCCTGCGCGCTAAAGCGTGAACATCTTCGGAGAAAAGCGGGAGCTCGGCATGGCCAAAGTCGCATTCATCGGTCTCGGCGTGATGGGGTTCCCCATGGCCGGCCATCTCAAGGCCAAGGGTCATGAGGTTACCGTCTACAACCGCAACCCGACGAAAGCGCAGGAATGGGTTTCCCGCCATGGCGGCGTCTCGGCGCCGACCCCGGCCGATGCGGCCAAGGGCCAGGAGATCGTCTTCTGCTGCGTCGGCAACGATGACGACCTGCGCTCGGTGACGATCGGAGATAACGGCGCCTTCGCCGGCATGGAGAAGGGCGCGGTCTTCGTCGACCACACCACGGCCTCCGCCAATGTCGCGCGGGAGCTCTATGAGGCCGCCAAGCAGGGCGGCTTCGGCTTTATTGACGCGCCGGTTTCCGGCGGCCAGGCCGGCGCCGAGAACGGCGTGCTGACCGTGATGTGCGGCGGCGAGCCCGAGACCTATGCCCGCGTCGAGCCGGTGATCGCGAGCTTCGCGCGCATGTGCAAGCTGATGGGCCCGGCCGGCTCCGGCCAGCTCACAAAAATGGTCAACCAGATCTGCATCGCCGGCCTCGTCCAGGGCTTGTCGGAAGGCGTGCATTTCGCCAAGCGCGCAGGGCTCGATGTCGAGGCCATGCTGGAGGTCATCTCCAAGGGCGCCGCCGGCTCCTGGCAGATGGAGAACCGCGGCAAGACGATGAACCAGAACAAGTTCGATTTCGGCTTCGCCGTCGACTGGATGCGCAAGGATCTCGGCATCGTCCTCGACGAAGCCCGCCGCAACGGCGCGCAGCTCCCGGTCACGGCGCTGGTCGACCAGTTCTACGCCGAGGTCCAGAAGATGGGCGGCAAGCGCTGGGATACGTCGAGCCTGATCGCCCGCCTCGAAGGTTGAGGTCCAGCCCGGGACGACGCCCTGGCGACACCACCGTTGTCATTCCGGGGCGCGCCGGAGGCGCGAACCCGGAACCCACGACTGGGTGAGACAGCTCATGCCACGTTGCAAGCCGCTCGCCCAGTCGTGGGTTCCGGGTTCTTCGCTTTGCGAAGCCCCGGAATGACAAACGGGCTTCCAGTTTATCGTGGCAACTGGCTACCTTGCTGCGGTCGCTTCTTCACGAAATAGACCGCGGCGAGACCTGCCGTCGTCAGAATCCAGACGAACAGGTTCATCGATTGCGGCCAGAGCGTCACCAGCCAACTGATCAGCACGGTAAGCGCCGCGCTGAAGCCGAGCTGGGTGGCGCCCAATAGCCCGGCCGCGGAACCCGCCAGTTCCGGGCGGGCCGAGAGCGCCTCGGCTGTCGCACCGGGAATCGTCATGCCGTTGCCGACCGCGTTCACGGCCAAAGGCAGGAACAGCGCGAGCGGTGACCACCATGGCGAGAACGAGAGCGCGAGCGCAGCCGCGGTCCCGAAGAACGAGATGACCAGGCCGCGGCGCACCATCGTCTGCGTGCCGACGCGCACGGCCAGCCGCGACATCGCGAAGTTGCCGATCATGTAGCCCAGCGCATTCAGGATGAAATAGGCGCCATAGACATCCGAGCCGCGCCCCATCGTCTCGACGACGATATAGGGCGTCGCGGCGATGAAGACGAAGAAGGCGGAGGAAGCCGAAGAGCTCGCCGCGACGTTCAGCATGAATTCGCGGTTGCGCACCAGTTCCGGAAAGACCCGGAAGACGCCGAGGAGCGAGCTTTGCCGGCCGAGATTGGGGGCGGTCTCGGGCAGGCGCGCGAGGGTGAAGATCAGCACGGCGCCGCCGAACAGCGTCATGAACCAGAAGATCGCGCGCCAGCCGAAGGCGGTCTCGATCTGGCCGCCGAGCCAGGGCGCGAGCATCGGGGCGACGACCATGACCATGGTGACGGTGGCGATCTGGCTCGCGGCATGGTCGCGGTCCGCGGTGTCGCGGATGATCGCGCGCGACAAGGCGAAGACGGCGCCGCCGCCGGCGCCTTCCAGCACCCGCGCGATCAGCAGGACATGGGTCGTGGGGGCGAACGCCCCGAGCACGGAGCCCAGCGCGAACAGGGCGACGCCCGCATTGACGCAAGGGCGGCGTCCGAAGCGGTCCGAGAGCGGCCCGATGACGAGCTGCGTCAGCGCGACCGCGACGAGGAAGAGCGTCAGCGTGAGCTGGATCGTGGCGTAGCTCGAGGCGAAATGCCGGGCGAGCGCAGGCGTCGCCGGGGCAAGCAGGTTGAGCGCGATCGGCTGCAATGCGGAGATCGCGACGAGGATGGCGAGCGTGGGCTTGGCGACAGCCGGGGTCACACCGCGGTCTTTCGGGTGAGCTTCAGGTTGGAATCCGGCCGCACACGCTGGCGATGCATGGTGTAGAGCCCGCTGCCGACGATGAGCGCGACGCCGATCGCGGCGAAGAGGTCGGGCACGTCGCCCCAGACGACGTAGCCCAGCACGGTCGCGAAGACGATGATCGCGTAGCGGTATTGCGAGATCACGCCGACATCGGTGCGCCGGAAGGCACTGATGATGAAGAAGGTGCCGATCGTCACCAGTACGGCTGCGACAGCGATATAGACGGTTTGAATCCGCCAGATCGGCAGCCAGGTCTCGGTGAAGCCATAGGCGACGGCGACGAGACCGACGAGGGCCGTCGTGGTCAGCGACACGACGGTCGAGGGAATCTCCGCGCCGATGGTCCGCGTCGTGAGGTCCCGGCCTGCGACGAGGACGGCGCTGATCACGGCGACGATCGCCGCCGCGTTGAAGGATTCCGCGCCTGGCCGCACCACGAACAAGACGCCGATGAAACCGACGATCAGCGCCGCCGCGCGCCGCCAGCCGACCTGCTCGATCCGCAGCAACGCCGCCAGCGCGACGATGAGCAGCGGAGAGGCCATGTTGATCGCGGTGAGGTTGGCGAGCGGCATCAGGCCGAGCGACCAGCCGAAGGTCAATGCGCTGAAGGCCTCGAGGATGCCTCGCTGTAGAACGCGGGGGCGCAAGGCCAGGCGCAGCCGGTCGCCTTCTCGCGCGGCGAAGACGAGTGCCAGTCCGACGATCACGGCGAACGCCGCTCGGATGGTGATCGCCTGCCCGGCCGGATAGACCTCGCGGGAGAGCTTCATGAACACGTCGTTGACGACGAAAAGCGACATCGCCACGAGCATGAAGATGATGCCGCGGCGATTTTCGGCTGCGCTGGCCAAGGGCTGGTTCCTGTCCGGAAGGCTCCAGGCCTGCAGCCTGTCCGTACGGTGTCTAAAAAATAGCCATACAGGGCCGTACCCCGCGGGTCCAATGCGTCTCTGGCAGAGGCGTCGTGCGGCGGCGTGGAAGCTTTTGTTAACGGCGCGCGACCATAACCGACACGAGCTTGACCTATGGTGAGACTGGGTAGGGGATGCAGGGCAGGATTCGACGCTGGCTGGGTGCCCGAGACGCGGTGGAGGGCATCCCCGCAGCGCCGGTGCCGGTACTGGAAGCCGTGTCTCTGCCGGCCGCGATCCCGCCCTATGATCCCTCCGCCCATGACGCGGTGGACGATATCGAGCGTGATATCCTGCTCGCGATGCAGCGGCTGACCAAGGAACTGGGCGAGGTCGAGCAGCGCTCGGCCGAGTCCGAGAGCGGTTCGCGCAGCATCCTCGAGAATGCCGGCAGCATGCGCATGGCCGTCGGCGCCGCCAGCGAGAATGCCTCCGCGCTCGCCGCCGCGACCCATCAGGTCTCGCAGGCGGCGGAGGAGGTCGACGGCGCCATGGTCAGCGTCCGCGACAAGCTCGACGCCGCGGTGCTGCGCGCCGGCGAGGCGGCGCTGATGCTGGACGGTCTCGCCGTCGCCACGGGAGAGATTCGGGGCATCGTCGATTCGATCGCCGAGATCGCGCGCCAGACCAATCTTCTCGCCCTCAACGCGGCGATCGAAGCCGCCCGCGCCGGCGAGGCCGGGCGCGGCTTCGGCGTGGTCGCGCATGAGGTGAAATCCCTGTCCGTCGAGGTCAGCGAGGCCGTCGGCCATATCCGCGAGCGCGTCGACCGCCTGACTCGCGCCGCCCAGGGCTCCACCGGCATCGTCAACGACACCTTGCAGATCGTCCGCGACGTCAACCCGATCATGGCGACGATCGGGCGCGCTTCGCAGGAACAGGCGAGCTCGACCGCCGAGCTTTCCCGGAATGCGCGGGAAACGGCCCTCTTCGTCGAGGGCGTTGCACGCCGCGCCGAAGAGATCGACCGCATCGCGCATGAAACGGTCGTGGAGAACGAGCGCGCCCGCCGCGCCACGCAGAAGGGCAGCCGCCTGGTCGGCAACATGCTCAGGCGCTTCAAGCCCGTGCTGCGCCATTCGGCCTTCGCGGACCGGCGTCGCTTCGATCGCTTTCCGACGGCCCGCAAGGCGCATCTCGTCGTCGGCGGCGTCGATATACCCGGCCGGCTCGTCGATCTCGGTCGTGGCGGCGCCTTGCTTGCCGGCCCGTCGCAATCCCGACTGCCGATCGGCGGCGTCGGCATGGTCACGATCGAGGGCCTGCCGCCGTTGCCCTGCCGCATGACGGGCGTCAGCGAGCATGGCCTGCATATCGCCTTCGCGGGGGACGCGGCCGCCGGCTGCGGCGCGCTTGCCGTCATGATCGAGGAGATCGAGCGCTCCTATCGCCCGTTAATCGAACGGGCCCAGGATTTCGCGCGCGAGATCGCGGTCGCGATGGAAGGGGCCATCGATCGCCGCCTCGTCTCGGAGGACGATCTCTTTGACCTCCGTTATGTCCCGGTTTCGGACAGCGAACCCCGGCAATATCTGAGCCCGAGCCTGTCCGCGCTCGAAACCGTCCTGCCGCCTCTGCTCGCCGCTACGCTCGGCTCCGATCCGCGGCTGGTCTTCGCCTTGCCGAGCGACCGCAACGGCTATCTGCCGGTCCATCATGCCGGCTGGTCCCAGCCGCAACGCCCTGGCGATGTCGCCTGGAATACCGCTCATGCCCGCAACCGGCGCATCATCGACAGCCGCGCGGGCTTGAGCGCGGGGCGCTCGATCCGCCCGTTCCTGATCCAGCTCAGCCGCCACGACAACGAGGATGGCCGCAGCGAATTGCTGAGCGAGATCAACGCACCGCTGCGCGTCCGCGGCCGCCATTGGGGCGGCGTGCGGATGGGTTATCGGCTTTGACGGGCTAGCCCGGCGAGACGGGGCAATCCGGACCCGCCTGTCATCCCGCGCGCGCTGCGGCATGCAATGCCGCTGCGCAGACGCGGGATCGTGCTCCGGAAAAGGCGCCTTCTCGTCGCGCGGTCCCGTGTCTGCGGCGCACCGCTGCGCGCTGCACCGCGCACGGGATGACAGCGCTACCTTACAACCGATCCCAATTCACGTTGATGGCGAGCTTCTGGAAGGCGCCTTTCCAGAGCGCCGCCGCCTGCTCGAGCCTCGCCGCGTCATAGACGCCCTGGACCTGATGCACGCTCAACTCCCAGCTCGATGCGCCGGAATCCTGCCAGACCTTGCCGAGGAGCCGCCGCAAACGCTCCGGGTCGCGCGCGCCTGCACCGGTGCCGAAGACGGTGAACTGGTTCGAGTTCTGCAGCATGTCAGAGACGAGCAGCAGCTTGCGGTCTCCAGTTGGGACGCGGTTCTCGCGGCGCGAGACGACATCGCCGATGGCCTCGACGATCGGCGACTGGTTGCCCTTGGCCGGCTGGGTCAGCACGGTCAGCGCCTCGTCGAGCGGCCGGCCGAATTTCTCGACCCATTTGACGTATTCGCGCCGCGGGTTGCCGATCAATTCGCTCGCCGTCTTGCCGGGATTGCAGAGCGAGACGAGCGAAGGAAAGCCGGGCTCGAACACGTCGTTGAACACGTAGATCGATAACAGCCTGTCGGCCGGTAAATCGTCGCCGACCTGCTTGACCAGCGTCTTCAGGCGCTTCGCCTGCACCTCGCTCCACGGATCGGTCTTGTCGACGAGGATGAGGGTGTGCCCGACGGGCCCGGTCTTCGGGCACAGCGTCTCCTGGTCGCGCGGGGGGCCGCGCAGTAGGGAAGGCGCCGCGAAGAAGCCGACAAGGCCAAGCCCGGCGAGCACGGAGGCGACAATCGCCCAGTTCTCGGTCTTCATAATCCGCTCTTTAGCGCTTCATTGCGGCGAAATCCTCCGCCGCCTGCTTCTGGGCCGCCTCGTCCTGCTCGAAGGCCTCGCGCCCGGCCTGCGCCGCCTTGAGCTTTACCTGCTCGACTTCTCCGGCGAGGTCGACGCCGCGCAGCAGCACCAGCCGATCCCGGAGCTTGGCCTCGATCAGCGCCGGCATGCTGGTGAGCTGCTGCTCGAAATCGTCGATCTGGCGCCGTGCAGCGACATATTCCGGCAGCTCCGCCGGCTGGTCGATCTCGGCGAGGTTGAGCGACTGCGCGAAATAGGCCGGCGGCAGATCGGTGCGGACCCGTAGATTGGCCTCGCGATACTGCATCATTGCGGCGTCCTTGGCGGCGCGAAGCTGCCCGAGGCGTGAGAGATAGAGGTCGCGCGCCTTCTCGGCGGCAGCCTTCACGCCCTGCAGCTTGCCGAGTTCGTCGCGGCAATCCTCGCGGAAGCCGTCGACCTGGGTGCGGATCGCCTCCAGTTCCGGCAGCAATTCGGCATCGAGCCGGCGCCGTTCCTCCTCGACCGCGCTCCAGCGCTGGCGCCAGCGCTTATAGGCGGTGGCATGGCCCGGATAAGTGCCGAAGGCGGTATAGCCCTTCGTCGCCGAGACGAAGGCGACGAGGCAGCCGATGATGACGAGCGCGACTGACTTGATGTCGTAGATTGCGAACGGGTTCTCCATCATGCGCGGCATGACCTGGAAGGAGCGCGCGTCGGGATTGGCGATCAGCATCTCCCGGTAATGCCCCACGGCGAGGTTGAACAGCACGATCAGCCCGATCATCCCGGCATAGGCCGGCAAGGCCCAGAACAGGTGCGAGCTCTTCACATGCTGGCAATAGCGCGCCGGCCCGACCCCCATGAAGAAGCCGAGCGCTATGTTGAGCGCCGAGATGATGACGGCCGTGGCCGCCCCGCCGACCAGGCCGAAATCGCTCGCCTCGGCGAAGAAATTGCCGTTGAGCAGGCTCTCGATCACCAGCGGCACGACCAGGAAGAACAGGATGAACTGCCACTTGTCGAGCTTGGGATCGGCCCGGCGCTTGTTCTCGTAGTTGAAGAAGGCGTATTCGCGCTTGGCCCGGAGCGCATCGTAGACGCGTTGCTCCAGCTCCCCGCCATGCTTGTTCAGCATCGCGCGCATCGTCGCCTCGACGCCGCGCACGCGGCCCTCGAAGCGCTGCTGCGTGAACAATTCGCGCCGGCTCGTGACCTCTGCCTGGATGGCGTTGAGGCTCGCAGCCGCCTCCTGCCGCAGCGTGGCAAAATGCTCGCGCGCCCGGGCGATCAGCGTCTGCTCGGTCTGCGAGAGCATCGTCGCATGGGCCGGCGGCTGGTTCTCGACGGCGTCGCTCGCGCCGTGATGCCCGGCCTTGACCGACTCGGCGAGATGATGGGCGGTGGGAGCAGGCGTCATGCGCACGACCCGCGAGGCAGCACTGTCGTCATTCGCCATGGGCGGCTCGCATCAGGACATGGCGGGCTTCGACGATATCCACCCAGAAGTCGCGGAAACCCGGATAGGCCGGGCGCAGATAGGCGCGCTTGAACCAGATCGTCAGCGCGACGAGCCCGCAGAGGCCAAGTATCGGCAGGATCGCGCCCGCAAGAGCCGGCATTCCCGCGACGGCCAGATGTGAGGCCATCGATGCCAGCCCGAGGGCGCTCGCGATCGCCAGCAAGGCCAGAACGCAGTGCCGCCCGGTGTCGTAGGCGAGCTGCAGGGCCGCGGTCATGATGATGATGGCTAAGGCCGCGCAGAGTTCGAGCACCGCAACCCCTGCGACGCCAGCCGCAACGCCGGCCATGATCCCGGTCGGAGAGGCCGGCGAGAGCATGGTGAAGACGCTGCGCCCTGAGGACCAGCCCAGGAACAGGCAGAACAGCAGCGTCGCGCAAAGCAGCATGGCGATCAGGGGCAGGGCACGACGCAGATTCGCAGCCATGATGGCGAGCCGCGCCGCATGGGTCTGCCTGATGGCGCCATCGATTGCGCTCGCGGCGGCCTTGATCCGGCCGGCCATCGCCTTGAACTGTGACCGCATGCAACTCCACCCGTCACGGGGACGGTGACCGCATTCCGCCTAAGGGTCAAGCGAGCGCCGGGCGCTCCGGCAGGCTCAGCCGCCGGTCACGCTCATGTGCCGGCCGACGGCGGGGCCGGAATGGCGGCGATCGATGATGAAATCGTGGCCCTTCGGCTTGCGCGCGATCGCCTCATCCATGGCGCGGAAGAGCAGGGCGTCGTCCTGCGAGGCGCGGACCGGCGCGCGCAGATCGGCGGCGTCCTCCTGGCCGAGGCACATGTAGAGCGTCCCGGTGCAGGTCAGGCGCACGCGGTTGCAGCTCTCGCAGAAGTTATGCGTGAGAGGCGTGATGAAGCCGACGAGCCCGCCGGTCTCCTTGACGCGGACATAGCGCGCCGGCCCGCCGGTGCGGTAGGGATCGTCGACCAGCGTGTACTTGTCCATCAGGCGCCCGCGCACCACCGAGAGCGGCAGATACTGGTCGACGCGGCCGGCCTCGATCTCGCCCATCGGCATGACCTCGATCAGGGTCAAATCCATGCCGAGCCCGTGCGACCACAGCATCAGATGCTCGATCTCGTCGTCGTTGACGCCCTTCAGCGCCACCGCGTTGATCTTGACCCGCATGCCGGCCTTGCGCGCCGCCTCGACGCCGTCGAGCACGACCTTGAGATCGCCCCGGCGGGTGATCTCGCGGAACTTGTCGGGGTCGAGCGTGTCGATCGAGACATTGATGCGGCGCACGCCGTAGCCGGCCAGCTCGGCGGCATAGCGATGCAGCAGCGAACCGTTGGTGGTCAGTGTCAATTCGTCGAGCGCGCCGGAGGTGAGGTGGCGCGAGAGCGAGCGGAACAGGCTCATGATGTCGCGGCGCACCAGCGGCTCGCCGCCGGTCAGGCGCAATTTGCGGGTGCCGCGCGCGACGAAGGCGCTTGCGATCCGGTCGAGCTCCTCCAGAGTCAGCAGTTCCTTGCGCGGCAGGAACTTCATGTCCTCGGACATGCAATAGACGCAGCGGAAATCGCAGCGATCCGTCACCGAGATGCGCAGATAGGAAATCTTGCGGCCGAACGGGTCGACCAGGGGCGACCGCGTCAGCGGCTTCATGTCGTCGAGCAGCACGTCTGCCTCACGTTCCCGCATTGTGGAGCGGCCGGTCCGCGCAGGATGCGGGCGCGCCTTCACATTGCTATAGCATGACATTGGCACTGCGCCCGTGAAGGTCAAGGACCTGTCCGTGGCAGTCTGCGAAGGACGAATACCGCCCATGTCATCCTGGCCGACCGAACTGCGCCTCTCCAAGGACCGCCGGACGCTGCATGTCACCTTCGACGACGGCGCAAGCTTCGCGCTGCCGGCCGAGCTTTTGCGCGTCGAAAGCCCCTCGGCCGAGGTCCAGGGCCATCATCCCAGCCAGAAGACGATCGTGCCCGGCAAGGCGGATGTCGAGATTCTCCGCGTCGAGCCGGTCGGCCATTACGCCGTCAGGCTCGGCTTCGACGACATGCACGAAACCGGCATCTACGCCTGGGACTATCTGCGCGAGCTCTGCGAACAGGGCGAGGAGAAGATGCGAGCCTATGTCGCGGCGCTGGTCGAGAAGGGGCTCTCACGCGAACGGCGGCGGTAGGATCGGTTGGACCCTATGAATGGCGAGTCGGCCGAGGGTCGTAAGCGGAACCTCTAGGCACCCCAAATTCGCAGATGGGTTCGGCATCGGGTGAAAATCACCCGACCGCCCCACGTTTCGCTCAGCTCTTTCGGCAAGTTGTTAAACCAAACATCCCAGTAAACACCGTCCGTGGTGGCTTTGCACTGCGCTGTCACCCAGTTCACGGATCGAATAAAATCGTTATGGGAGTGGATGCCTGAGACGCGGTGCACGTCTCCGTCAGCATGAACCATGCGCTCAGCGTAGGCCAAAGCATCCACCGGATGCTCAATCGCAATTTGTGCTCCACAGTCAGCGAGAGATTGATAGGAGTTGTAGAAACTGAGCCACACCCACCCGCCGCAGCCGAGGACGGCGAGGATGAAAACCAAACTTAGGCTCAAGAGCGGACGCGTCATGCACCTGAAATAGTGGATACAAGGCTGCTTGGCGAATGTCGCTAATGGGTCGGAAGCAGAAGTTAATCAAGCTGCGTCACCATCTGCCACATGGAATAGCGGAAGACATCCATGCTGCACCTCGTATTCGGTTTTGTTTGGGGAATGATGATCGGGAGTGGGCGACGCCCGTGGTGGCAAGCCGCATTGCTTCTTGCCGTGCTATTGCCGGCGCACTGGCTAAATTATACTGCCGGTCTCGTCAGGGGCGGGTTGGACCCAGTACCTTCTGACCCAATCGGACGGCTTGCTGTTCTTGTTGCAATGCACCTAACCGTGGTTTCCGTGGCTTGGGCGCTCGGCCGTTGGCTCAGAGAACGGAACCGCGTGCGCCCCAACTAAGTATCAGTGGCGCTGTGCGGTGTCGGTCATTTGCACCGGGTTCGGGAATGGGTCGTTTGCAGACGCGGGGCCCGGCGAGATTGCGCTCAACCCCGCGCCAAACGAAAAAAGCCGGCGTTTCCGCCGGCCTCTTCATCGAAATCTATAGGTCGCTCAGCGAGCCACGACGACGCGGGTGCCGACCTTGGCGCGGTCGTAGAGGTCGATCACGTCTTCGTTGAGCATGCGGATGCAGCCCGAGGAGACCGCCTGGCCGATCGTCTCCGGCTCGTTCGAACCGTGGATGCGGTAGAGGGTCGAGCCGAGATACATGGCGCGCGCGCCGAGCGGGTTGTCCGGGCCGCCGGCCATGTGGCGGGGCAGGTCGGGGCGACGCTTCAGCATCTGCGCAGGCGGGGTCCAGCCCGGCCACTCGGCCTTGCGGGTGATGCTCTGGCTGCCGGCCCAGTCGAAGCCGGGGCGGCCGACGCCGACGCCGTAGCGCATCGCCTTGCCATCGGGCATCACATAATAAAGGCGGCGCTCGGTCGAGTTGATCACGATCGTGCCCGGCTTTTGCTTCGTCGGATAGTCGACGATCTCGCGCGGAATGGCGGTGGCCTGCGCCTTGGCAGGGTCCACATATTGGACCAGCGGCTGGCGGGTCAGCGGGTCGATTTCGGCTCGGGCGGCGGAGCCCAGAGCGAGCAGGCCTAGGCCAGCGAGCAAGGCCAGACGTGTGGAGCGGATCATCGGAAGAACCTCGGGCGGATCGGGACGGCTGGGTCGCGAAAATGACGCAGAAAAGTCAACGTCTCCTCAACGTCCTGTCAGCTTCCCCAGGGTCGTGCAATGCAGCCGCAATCACATCGCCGGGAGCGATCGAGCTTTGCCGTGCCGCGTTGCGCGCATGCAACATCGCTGCTTGGCCGTCAGCTCCGCAGCACGACGCAGGCGCCACGATCGGCCTGGATCCGCCGGCACAAGGCTATGGCCTCGGCCCGCGTCGCGGCGGGCAGGCGTACCCGGTAGAAGGCGCGCGTGCCGCGGCTGCGCAGGCGCGTCCCGATCACCATCGGGGGCAGGGCGCCGATGATCGCGCGATGGCGGGCGCCCGCTCGCTGGAAGCTGGCAAGGGCGCGTGCCTTCGAGAAATTGCCGGCAAGCTGGACGCCCCACGGTGCGAAGGGCGCTTCCGCGATCGCGGGCAGAGCGGGGCGGGACTGCCGGATGGCGACGAGCGTCGGCGCGCAAGCTGCCTGCGCATCGCGGTCGCGGGTGGCCGGCGGCATCGGCGGCGAGCGCCCGTCGCCATTGGCCCGGTCGATCGCCTCGTCCGCCCAGTCCTCCGCGGTCCGGCCGGTGATGGCGAAGACATAGTTCTCGGTCTCGCTCGGCAGGAAGCGCGCCTGACCGGCCTTGCGTGCGGCGAGCCAGCCGGCGACGCGATTGGGCCCCCCGTTATAAGCGGCCGCCGCGAGGCCCCAATTGCCGAAGCGATCATGCAGTTCCGCCAGGAAATGCGCCGCCTTGGGCACGGCCTGCTCGGGATCGAAGGGATCGATGAGCCCGCGCTCGCGCGCCGTGCCGGGCATGAACTGGGCGACCCCCTGCGCGCCGGCCGGGCTGGTGACGCCGGGGCGGAAGCTCGATTCCTGGAAGATCAAGCGGGTCAGGAAGGCGGCGGGCACGGATTGCGCCTTGGCCGCGTCGTCGATCAGGCGGCAGAGCGCCTCCTGGATGCCCGATGACGCCGGCAAAGACTCCTCGGCCGCTCGTGTCGGCGAGGTCAGCAGCACAAAGGCCAGCAGCAGCGCTGTAAGCCCTTGCAGCAGATGAATGAGAGCGTAGGTGCGGCCAGGCGTCATCGGCTCTCTCTGCCATGTTCGGCCGCTTGCGACCATGCGGCGCGCCTTTCGCGTTGTGACGAGGCGCCGGCCTGTGCGATGAGGGCGCCGCGCGCTGCCGGCTCGTCGGGAGGCCGCGCTTGGTTCTGTGAAGTCTCGGAGAGAACGCCGGAATGGCGAAGGCCTGGATCCAGTGGTCGCGATGGTTCCTCGGTGCGGCGGCAGTTTGCGGCGGCCTGCTCTTCGCCTTCGTCGCAGTGCTCGATCCCTTCGGCATGCGTGTCCATGCCGGGCAGGCGCCGCAGCCGATCATGGATATCAACCAGCGCTTCATGTACCCGCAGCTCGTCCGTTCCGGGCGCTTCGATGCGGCGGTGGTCGGCACCTCGACGATGCGCCTGCTCGATCCGCAGGTCCTCGCGCGCGGGCTCGACGCCCGCTTCGTCAATCTTGCGATGAATGCGGCGACGCCCTGGGAGCAGACGCAGATGGCGCAGCTCTTCCGGGAGCATGTTCGCGCGCCGAAGCGGCTGATCTGGGGCATCGACACGACCTGGTGCGAGGCCGACGCGACGGACGAGGCCAAGCGCCTGACACCGCGGCCGGTCCCGGCCTGGCTCTCCCGTGAGGTCGGCTGGAGCGACTGGCCGAAACTGCTTAACCTCACCAATCTGGAGATCGCCGGCCGGCTCCTGGCCTATCGGCTCGGCTGGTCGCGCGAGCGCATCCGCGGCGACGGCTACGAGGTCTTCACGCCGCCGGAGGCGACCTATGATCTCGCCCGAGCGCGCGGCCATATCTATGCCGGCCATGGCGGCGCGGTCGCGGATCTGGCGCCGCTGTCGCCGCCGGCCGCCGTTGCCCCGGGTGAAAGCGCGGCTTGGCGCTTCCCCGCGCTGTCATGGCTCGAAGAGAGTATCGCTGCCTTCCCGAAGACCACGCAGGTGATGCTGGTGCTGCCCCCCGCGCATCTCGCGGCCTATCCGCGCGAGGGCTCGGCCGGCTGGCAGCGTTATGCCCGCTGCAAAGCGCAGATCGCGGCGCTGGGCCGCCGCCAGGGCGCCACCGTCGTCGACTACGCCCATGCCTCGCCGATCACGTCGCAGGACGCCAATTACTGGGATCCGCTGCATTTCCGGCTGGCGATCGCGGCCCGCTTCGGCGAGGAGCTCGCCCGGATCGGCAAGGGCGGTGCGCCGCAGGCCGACGGCGCAGCGGTGGTGATCCGCTGACCGACACGGCCGATGGGCCGCAACTCCCCTGTGGAAATCTCGGATAGCCCAGGCGCTCGGATTGCGCGCCTGCCGCTGCGCCGGTCCAATGTGGGTACGCGGGGAGTCAGCCGAATGGATATGCCGCAGCTCACGAATGCCGTAGTCGCAGCCGGCATTCCCACCGATCCAGCGCTGATGGAGCCCCGCCAGGATGCGAGCAGGTCAAGCTTGCCGCAAGCGGAGCATTCCCGGGCGCGGATGCCGGAAACCCGCCGGCCCGGATGGCGGCTGTTCCTCGCGGCTCAGGCGCCTATGGCGCTTCAGGTGGCCGCTTGGATCGGGGCGATCGGGATCGTGCTGGCCATCAAGAAATTCGGCTAGGCCGGCTGCTTCGAGCCGCCGCGAAGGCCTCCCGGCGAAGCCCTCGGCGACCCGCTCAGTGAGCGAGCGGCGACCGCCGGCAGAACTGGATGACGTTGGACGGCTTGGCGGTGCCTTGCGTTTTAGATAGCTCCGTCAGCACGTTTTCGATGCCTTTTCGCAGCCTGTCGTCCTCCGCAGTCGTGCCGGAGAGACAGAAAAACGCGCTCAACAGATGGATGCTGCACTCGTCGAAATTCGAGGCCGTGCGCCCCGGCTTGCCTTTCGAAGACATGATGACCCCACGCGATACAATTTGTTTCAATTCGGGTCGGCATCGGCATAGGAGCTCTTCGCGCAGCAATTTCGCGGCCAGCCGGCATCTGCGCTGCGCGAGGGGGCCGCGGCGCGCGGCACGGGTCGCAGTTCCGTCGGCCCGGCTTTGAACCGATGGTCGCGCCGCAACGACCACTTGATGGACGCACAATCCAGGTTTTCGCCTTGCCCGCCGGTTCGCGCCGGCGGGCCTTTTGCGTTCGGAGGAAGCGGCCGGTATGGGGTTATGACCGGGTGGTGCATGCCGCATTCTGCCGCGCTGCCTTTGACGAGATGCCTCCAGCACAGGACCGCAGCCGATCATGCCGAAGCTCTGCAAGTTCACCTCGCCTGCCGACGGCAAGCCGCTTTACGTCAATCCCGAGCAGGTGGCGGTGGTCTACCAGTTCAAGGGCGAGCCCCCGGACACGATCATCGCCTTCCGCAAGGATTTCCTCCTCGGCGTGAAGGAAAGCGTCGACGAGGTCGTAACGGCCCTGGAGCGGGCATCCTCGGACAAGGCCGGCTGACGCAAAGAAAGGTCGCCGCCGGACTTTGCGAGCTGTTCGAAGACGGCGCGATGGTGATGAGCTGTGGCTGGCGCGGCTCTTGACCGGCTCTCGGATTGGGCCTCAAACCTTAGGGAAGGCGGTCGGCGGAGTCGGAGGCACCATGAGAAACGTAATCGCGGTTCTGGTCTGCACGCTGGCATCGGGCGCCATTCCCGCCGGAGCAGCCCAGGTCACGAGGCAAGGTACCACGGTCACCGTGCGGGGCTTGATCGGGCCCGGCGACGACCTCGCCTTCGAGCAGGCGGCTCCGCAAGGCAGCTACCGGACGGTGGTTCTGTCGAGCCCCGGCGCCGGGGAGGGCGGGCTTCCCGCCGCGATCGCGATGGCCCGCAGCATCAGGGCCGCTGGCGCGTCGACGGTAGTGAACGCCTCAGGCAGCCTGTGCGGCAGCGCCTGCACCTTGCTCTTCGCCGCAGGTGCGCAGCGCTATTATGTCGGTGGCGAGCGGATCGCGGAGGGCGTTCGCGCCAAGGGGCAATCCGGCCTGGGCTTCCATCAGGCGCGCTCGCCGCGTGGAACCGCCCAGATGGCGTCCGTCTATTCGGAGATGGGCGCATCGGCTGGCGCGGACCTATCGAGCCGCTCGCCTTTCGAGACGCTCTATTACATATCCGGCGCCACCGCGCTGTCGACCGGGATCGCAACGAGCCTGAAGCGCCCCTGAGCAGCTCCGCGGCCGGCTTTTCGCGCGAGGTCGAGACGGAGTGCGGTCTCCGCAAAAGTGGCCCGTCTAGGCGACTTGTTCCGTGCGGGAGGAAAAGAGCGGCGAGCTGGGAGCAAGTGCTCGCGGAATTCCCAGCCATGAAAGCTTGTCGACACGCAGGTCCGCGCGGCGATGCACGAATTGGATTTGGGGATGTCCGGAAAAATGGTGGGCGATACAGGGATCGAACCTGTGACCCCTCCCGTGTGAAGGGAGTGCTCTACCGCTGAGCTAATCGCCCGGACCCGGCCTCTCCTAGTCGGCGCGCCTCATGCCGTCAAGGATGTGCGGGGAGGAGATTTGAACACGCGGTCGATCGCGCCGACGAGCTCGTCGAAATGCTGGATGACCAGATCCGGCTCCAGCGTCTCGATCGGCACGTCGGTATAGCCGAAGGGCACGCAGATCGACGGGATGCCGGCGGCCCGCGCCGTTGCGATATCCGTGCGGGAATCGCCGATCATCACCGCGCGCGCCGGATCGGCCTTGGCGGCGGCGATCGTCAGGGTGAGGTGGCGCGGGTCCGGCTTGAAATAGGGAAAGCTGTCGCGCCCGGCGACCGCGGCGAAGCGGCCGGAGATGCCGAAATGATCGAGCATCAGCTTCGTGTGCCGGACCGGCTTGTTGGTGCAGACGGCGAGCGCATAGCCTTGGCCCGCCAGCGCGTCGAGCGCGCCGAGAACCCCGTCGAAGAGATGGCTGCTGCCGGCCGTGTCCTGCGCGTAGATCTCCATGAATTCCTCGAAAAGCCGCTCCAGCGTCGCCGCATCGAGCGGCTGGCCGGAGACCTTGAAGCCGCGCTCGATCAGGACGCGCACGCCCGCGCCGACGAGTTCGCGGGCCCGCTCCAGCGGCAGGGCGGCAAGCCCCTCGCGCACCAGGATCAGGTTGAGGACCCGCATGATGTCCGGCGCTGTCTCGGCGAGCGTTCCGTCGAGATCGAAGACGACGATGGGGGGCAGACTCATGGTCGGAACCTTCGGGGTGATTCGGTCGGGCGAGATTCGGTTAGAAGTCTTCATCGCAGGGCTGGCAAGTCCCGCCGGGTCATCTCCCCAAATTTGCCGCGCGGAATGGTATCGTAGCGCCGATTCGTCGCGCGGCCGGCGGCAGGGAAGATTGTCATGCGGAAAACACTGGAAAAGCGGGCGGGAATCGTGGGGGCTCTGCTGGGGGCTGGATGTGCGCTCCTCAGCGCGGGGCCGGCCCTGGCCGGGCCGTTCGAGTTCGCGCCGGCGCCGCAGAACGATCTCAATCGCGTCTATCGCATCGACAAGGCCACCGGCGAAGTCGGCGCCTGCCAGTTCCAGTTGAAGGAGGGCGGTGTCGGCCTGACGGTCTGCTTCCCCTCGGGCGAGGGGGCGGGTCCCCAGGCGCCGAGCGATTACGGCCTGATGCCGTCGCGCCACGAGAAGGAAGGCGGCATCTTCCGCGTCAACATCCGCACCGGCGAAATGAGCATCTGCTACGTCTTCGACGACAAGACGGTGTGTACGCCCCAGACGAAATGACGCCCTGAGCCTTCCGCGCGCTGGACTCGACCGCTGGGCCGGGGCAGGAGAGCGCCGTTGTCGTCCGGCCCGGACGGCGGGCGTTTTCCATGAATCTGAGCCGGACGAGAGCCATGAATGCCGACGACCTGAAGAAGCAGGCTGCCGCCCGCGCGCTGGAGCTCGTGCGGCCCGGCATGCGGCTCGGCCTCGGCACCGGCTCGACGGCGAAGCATTTCGTCGACCTGCTCGGCGTGAAGGTCGCCGCCGGTTTCGAGGTTCTCTGCGTCTCCACCTCCGAGGCGACACAGGCCCAGGCGGTTTCGCTGGGCATTCCCATGTCGACGCTCGACGAGACGCCGGAACTGGATCTCACCGTCGATGGCGCCGACGAAGTCGATCCGCAACTACGCCTGATCAAGGGTGGCGGTGCGGCGCTGCTGCGCGAGAAGATCGTCGCGGCGGCCTCCGCCCGCATGATCGTGATCGCCGATGACGGCAAGCTGGTGCAGACGCTCGGCCGCTTCCCGCTGCCGATCGAGGTCGTGCCCTTCGGGCTCGAGGCGACGCGCCGGGCCGTGGCCGCGGCGATCGCAGCCTCCGGCGCGGCCGGCAAGCTCGTGCTGCGCCTGCGGGCGGACGGCACGACTCTCGTCACCGATGGCGGCCATTACATCCTCGACGCCCAACTCGGCACGATCGAGCGGCCCGAATTGCTGGCGCAGGCGCTGAACATCGTGCCCGGCGTCGTCGAGCACGGCCTGTTCATCGGGTTGGCCTCCGGCGCCATCCTGGCCGGAGCCGACGGGCTCAAGCTGCTCGGCCGGATCGAATGATTCCATTCCGGCGCAAGACACGCTAAGGAACGCGCCACAATGACCGATCCGTCATGGTCGCGGGCGCAATCGCGCGCTCCGGTGACGGTTCGCTGATAAAGGGGTTTCAACGCATGATCCGTCGTTCTCTCGTTCGGGCCGCCGTCGGTCTGGCGCTCCTCTGTGCAGCCCCGGCCTTCGCCCAGGCGCCGGCATTGGCGCCGAGCCATGTCCAGGCCGCGCGCGAGGTCCTGGAGCTGAGCGGCGTCACCCAGGGCTTCTCGAACATCTACAACGAGTTCGAGCGCAACGTGCAGGGCATGCTGGCGACGCGGCCGGAGATGAAAAAGGACGCCGATGCGGTCATCGCGGCCCTGAAGCCGGAAGTCGACAAGCGCGCCGACGACATGGCCAAGACCGCGTCCGAGCTCTTCGCCCGCAAGATGACCGAGGCGGACCTCAAGGAGGTCGCGACCTTCTTCAAGTCGCCTGTCGGCCAGCGCTACAGCACGCTCCGGCGCGAGGCGATGGACGATATCGTGAACCTCCTGGCGCCCTGGACCGTCCAGACCAGCCAGTACATGTTCGATCGCTTCTCGCAGGAAATGAGCAAGCGCGGCCATACCCTCTGAGCCGAGGCGCCGTCCGCGCGATCTCGATATCGGAAGGCCGGCGAGCATTCGCCGGCCTTTTTGTTGCGGCACCTCGGCTGGTCTCGGATCGAAGCAGGCTCTATGGCCGTGATGGTTGAAGCGCGAAGCCCGGAGCCGGCAGCATGACCCGCGATCTCGTCCTCGTGACCGGAGGCTCCGGCTTCCTGGCGGGGCATTGCATCCTCGCCTTGCTTCAGGCGGGCTACGATGTCCGCACCACGCTGCGGTCACCCGCGCGCGAGGCGGCGCTTCGGGAAGCGCTGCGGGCCGCGGGAATGGATGCCGGCGATCGGTTGCAGGTCGCTGTCGCCGACCTGATGAGCGACGAGGGCTGGGATGAGGCTGCCTCCGGCTGCGCCTATGCCCTACATGTCGCATCGCCGCTGGCTGCGGCGGCCCCGAAGGATGAGGACGAACTGATCCGGCCGGCGCGCGAAGGCACGCTGCGCTTGCTGCGCGCCGCGCATCGGGCCGGAGTGAGGCGCGTCGTCCTGACCTCCTCCTTCGCCGCGATCGGCTATGGCCGGACGGTGAAGCGCCCCTATGACGAGCGCGACTGGACGAACGCATCCGCGCCAGGTCTCGCCGCCTATCCGAAGTCGAAGACGCTGGCCGAGCGGGCCGCTTGGGATTTCGTCGATGGCGAGGGGCAAGGACTTGAGCTTGCGGTCGTCAATCCCGTCGGCATCTTCGGCCCATTGCTGGGGCCGGACCTCTCGGCCTCGATCCTGCTCGTCAAGACCATGCTGGACGGCCGGCTCTGGGCGGTGCCGCGCCTGATGTTCGGCGTCGTCGATGTGCGCGATGTCGCCGACCTGCACCTGCGCGCCATGACCGATGCAGCCGCCGCCGGCGAGCGTTTCCTGGCGACCGCCGGCGATTTCATGACGATGCAGGCGATCGCCCAGGCGTTGAAGGACGGCCTCGGTGCGCATGCGGAGCGGGTCTCGACGCGCGTGCTGCCGGATTGGCTGGTGCGCTTCGCCGCCCGCTTCAGTGCCGCGGCCCGTCAGGCGGCGACGCCGGAACTCGGCCGCAGCAAGACTGCGACGAGCGCCAAGGCGCAGGCCATGCTCGGCTGGCAGCCGCGCCCGGCGAAGGAGGCTCTCGTCGCTACGGGCGAGAGCCTCATTCGGCTCGGTCTGGTCAGTCCTCGGCAGCCTTGAACTGGTTCAGTCCCTTCATCACGAAGGGGGCCACCAGCGCGATAAAGGCGATGCCGAGCAGCGTCGCCGAGATCGGGTTCTCCAGCAGGATCATCGGATCGCCCAGGCTGATCTGCAGCGCGCGGCGCAATTGCTGCTCCGCCATCGGCCCGAGGATCAGGCCGACCACCATTGGCGCTACTGGATAGTCGTAGCGGCGCATCAGGTAGCCGAGGAAGCCGAAGGCGAAGAGCATGGCGAGCTCGGCCGGCGAGCCGTTGACGGCAAGCGTGCCCATCGTCGCGAAGACGAGGATGCCGGCATAGAGCCAGGGCTGCGGGATCGCCAGCAGCCGGACCCAGAGCCCGATCAGCGGCAGGTTCAGGATCACCAGCATGACGTTGGCGATGAACAGCGAGGCGATCAGGCCCCAGACCAGGTCCGGCTTCTCGGCGAAGAGCAGCGGGCCGGGGTTCAGCCCGTATTGCTGGAAGCCGGCGAGCATGATCGCGGCCGTCGCAGAAGTCGGCAGGCCGAGCGTCAGCAGTGGCACCAGCGTGCCGGCGGCGGAGGCGTTGTTGGCGGCCTCGGGACCGGCAACGCCCTCGATCGCGCCCTTGCCGAACTCGTCCGGGTATTTGCAGAGCTTGCGCTCGGTCGAATAGCTCAGGAAGGTCGGCACCTCGGCCCCGCCGGCCGGTAGGGCGCCGATCGGGAAGCCGAAGGCGGTGCCGCGCAGCCAGGGCGCCCAGGAACGCTTCCAGTCCTCCTTGGTCATCCACAGCGAACCCTTGATCGGGATGATCTCCTCGGGATCGCGGAAGCGCTTGGAGGCGACGTAGAAGGCTTCGCCGACGGCGAAGAGGCCGACCGCGAGCGTCGTGACCTCGACGCCGTTGAGCAGTTCCGGCACGCCGAAGGTCAGGCGGGCCTGGCCGGTCAGCTTGTCGATGCCGATGAGGCCGAGCGCGATGCCGAGGAACAGGCTGGTCAGGCCGCGCAGGGGCGAATCGCCGAAGGTTGCGGAGACCGTGACGAAGGCGACGATCATCAGCGCGAAATAGTCCCAGGGGCCGAACTTCACCGCGAGCTCGACGAGAACGGGCGCGAGGAAGGCAAGCCCGATCGTCGCGATCAGGCCGGCAACGAAGGAGCCGATCGCCGAGGTCGCGAGCGCCGGGCCGCCTCGGCCGGCCTTGGCCATCTTCGAGCCTTCGAGCGCGGTCGCGAGCGAGGCGCTTTCGCCGGGCGCGTTGAGCAGGATCGCCGTGGTCGAGCCGCCATACATGCCGCCATAGTAGATGCCGGCGAACATGATCAGCGATCCCGCCGGATCGAGCTTGAAGGTCACCGGCAGCAGCAGCGCGACGGTGAGCGCCGGGCCGATGCCGGGCAGCACGCCGACGGCGGTCCCGAGGAACACGCCGATCAGGCAGAAGACCATCTTGGAGGGTTCGAGCGCGACGCTGAAACCGTGAAGCAGGGAGAGCAGGGTATCCATGATCGGGCTCTCCTTCAGAGGAACAGGCGCTCGAGCGGACCCGACGGCAGGATCAGCGTCAGGACCTTGGCGAAGACGAGAAAGATGACGAGGCCGAGCACGAAGCCGATCACGGCATCGACCAGGAGGCCCTGCCGGCCCATGCCGCGCGCCGTGCAGGCGAAGACCACGGTGATGGCGATGATGAAGCCGCCGCCGAGCCCGATGCAGGCGATCAGGAAGATCAGGCCTCCGGCGATCCAGAGCAGCGCCTTGTTGTCGGCCTCCTCGGGCTGCGGCAGGCCTTCGCGGAAGGCGACCAGGAAATGCGCCAGGCCCAGGATGACGAGACCAGCCGCCACCACGTAAGGCATAGCGGTCGGGCCGACGCCATAGGTCGAGGTGATCGTCTGCTGCGAGGCGTCATAGCCGATAAGGGCGGCGACGATCAGCAGCAGCACCCCGACGAGCAGGGCCGGCTTGTTGGCACCTTGCGTGCGCGTATCGTTGGTCATGGGCGTCCCCACAGTCCTGGCCGGCGTCTTGTGGGCGCCTCTGGCGGTTGGAAAGGGGCCGGTTTCCCGGCCCCTGCAGATTGTAGCGTCTTGTTCGGCTTACTTCACCAGGCCGACTTCGGTCATGACCTTGGAGACACGCTCGATCTCGCCCTTCAGGAAGGTGTCGAAGGCGGCGCCGGCCAGGAAGGCATCGTCCCAGCCGCGGGCCTTGAGGATTTCCTGCCATTCCTTGGACTTGACCATCTTCTCGACCGTGTCGGTCAGGGCCTTGACCTGGTCGGCGGAGAGGCCGGGAGGGGCGACGACCGAACGCCAGTTCAGCAGCTCGAGATCGATGCCCTGCTCCTTCAGCGTCGGCGCGTCCGGCGCATTCTCGAGGCGCTTCGACGAGGAGACGGCGAGCACGCGCAGCTTGCCGGCCTTGATCTGGCCTTCGAACTCGCCATAGCCAGAGACGCCGGCCGTGACGCGGCCGCCGAGCATGGCCGCCAGGGCCTCGCCGCCGCCCGAGAACGGGATGTAGTTGATCTTCTTGGCGTCGGCGCCGACCGCCTGCGCGAACAGCGCGGCGAGGATATGGTCCGTCCCGCCGGCCGAGCCGCCGGCCCAGGTCACCTTGGCCGGATCGGCCTTGAGGCGCTCGGCCAGGTCCTTGGCGGTCTTGAGCGGCGATTCCGTCGGCACGACGATAACTTCGGCCTCGGCGGTCAGGCGCGCGATCGGCGTGACCTGGGTCAGGTTGACGGGCGACTTGTTTAGCAGGATGGCGCCGACCATGACGAAGCCGTTGACCATCAGCTGGTCACCGGCGCCTTTGGCGCCGATCAACTGCGCGAGGCCGATCGTACCGCCCGCGCCGGTCACGTTGTTGACCTGGACGCTCTTGGTGATCCCGGCCGCGGTCAGCGCCTGCTGCATCGAGCGAGCCGTGCCGTCCCAGCCGCCGCCCGGTGCAGCGGGAGCCATGATCTTGAGTTCATTGACCTGGGCGAAGGCGGCGGTGGAGAGCGCGGCAAGCGCGACCGCCGTAAGGGCTGTGCGCTTCAGGATGGATGTCAGCATGAATTCCTCCGCTTGCGGGCTTGGTCCGCGGTTTTTCTGAGACGGCTTCGCCTGTGGCACCTTGCCGCGCTGGTCGTCAATTGCGCCTGATTGCATAATCGGAAGTCAATAATTTTCAGCGATGGCGCGCGTTTTTCGTATCTTATGCGCCTTTGGTTCTACGACTTGGCCACCTGTTCGGGCGCCCTCCAACGGATTGGCGTCATCGGGTCGGCGCGGAGTGATCGGCTTCGCGCCTGTGCCCGGCGTTTCAACCGGCCCAATCTGCTGTCGGTGCCGCGGCGCCCCGGCATGTCGCCCATGTCGGGGCGTCATTCTAAGGCGCTTGAAGTTTCGCTAGGGCGCCGCCAATTGCCCGCAGTCCATCACCGGCACAATGCGCCACGCCCCGCGCTCGGAGCGTGGCGGCCCGTGTTGATGCTTGCAGGGCTCGCGCTCTTGTGGCGTTTGGGGCGTCTGCCAGTGCGGCCACGTCCGGCGCCTGGCGGTAATCGGCGGCTGGAGGCTGCCAGGGGGTATCATGGCTGAGTTCGACGTCGATCTCTTCGTCATCGGGGCAGGTTCGGGCGGCACGCGCGCGGCGCGTATCGCGGCCGGCCACGGCGCCCGCGTCATGATCGCGGAGGAGGACCGGATCGGGGGCACCTGCGTCATCCGCGGCTGCGTGCCGAAGAAGCTCTTCGTCTATGCCAGCCGCTTCGCCGAGGATTTCGAGGACGCTGCAGGCTTCGGCTGGAGCTTGCCGCAGGCTCCAGTCTTCGATTGGCCGACGCTGCGCGATGCCGTCGCGAAGGAGGTTACCCGCCTTTCAGGTCTCTATCGCAAGGGGCTGGAGGGCGCCAAGGTCGAAATTCGCGAGGAGCGCGCCGTCGTCGAGGGGCCGCAACAGGTCCGTCTGACGAAGAGCGGAGAGGTGATCCGCGCTCGCCATATCCTGGTCGCGACCGGCGGCTGGCCTTCCTTCGATCCGCCGATTCCCGGCGGCGAGCTCGGCATCTCCTCCAACGAGGTGTTCGATCTGCCGGCGCTGCCGAAGCGCCTGCTCGTGGTCGGCGGCGGCTATATCGCGCTCGAATTCGCCAGCCTCTTTGCCCGGCTGGGCGTCGCGGTGACCGTCCTGCACCGGGGCGACAACATCCTGCGCGGCTTCGACGAGGATATCCGCACCCGGCTGCGCGACGCGCTCGTCCATGCCGGCATCACCTTGCGGCTCGGCTGCACGATCGACCGGATCGAGGAACTGCCGGACGGCACCCGCCGCGCCCATTGCGCCAAGGGCGAGCCGATCGATGCCGACGTCATCCTCGTCGCCACCGGCCGCCGGCCGAACACCAAGGGTCTCGGCCTCGAACAGGCCGGCGTCGCGATGGGGCCGATCGGCGAGATCAAGGTCGACGCCAACTCGGCCAGCAGCGTGCCCTCGATCCATGCCGTCGGCGACGTAACCAACCGCGTGAACCTGACGCCGGTCGCCATCCGCGAGGGCCATGCCTTCGCCGACTCGACCTTCGGTGGTCGCAACTGGACGGTGGACCACGCCACCATCGCCTCGGCTGTCTTCACGACGCCGGAGGTGGGCACCGTCGGCCTGACGGAGGCGCAGGCCGTTGCCGCGGGGCACGAGGTCAAGGTTTTCGAATCCGGCTTCCGCCCGATGAAGGCGACGATCTCCGGCCGGCAGGAGCGCATCTACATGAAGCTCGTGGTCGACGCGCAGTCGGACAAGGTGCTCGGCGTCCACATCCTCGGCCACGATGCCGGCGAGATCGTCCAGGCGGTCGGGATCGCCGTAACGATGGGCGCGACCAAGGCCGATTTCGACCGTACGGTCGCGCTGCATCCGAGCGCGGCGGAAGAACTGGTGACGATGCGCACGCCGCGGGCGCGGTGACCGCGCCCGCCTTGAATCGCCTTGTGAAGCGCTTGAATCGGGATGTCAGGTCGTTGCCGTGACAGGGCAACGATCTCCGCCATCCCATTGCAGGGAATCGGCTTTTCGATCGTGCGTGACGAGGTGTGGAGAGGGCGTCGGCGGCGACCTCTCTGCGACGGTGGCCATTCCGCCACCATCGGTGTATAGCCGCCCCTTCGCGCTACCAAGAGGTTAACGATGCGCGATCTCACAATCAGGAGCACGTAAGTCCCATGTCCGAGCGGTGGACGCCAGAGAGCTGGAGGGCCAAGCCCGCCCAGCAGATTCCGGATTATCCGGACCAGGCAGCCTTGAAGGCGGTCGAGCAGCAGCTCGCCGGCTTTCCGCCGCTCGTTTTTGCAGGCGAGGCGCGCAAGCTCAAACGGGCGTTGAGCAAGGTCGCCGCCGGTGAGGCCTTCCTGCTGCAGGGGGGCGATTGCGCCGAGAGTTTCGCCGAGCATTCTGCCGACAATATCCGCGATTTCTTCCGGCTGTTCCTGCAGATGGCGGTGGTGCTGACCTTCGCCGGCGGCTCGCCCGTAGTGAAGGTCGGCCGCATCGCCGGCCAGTTCGCCAAGCCGCGCTCGGCCCCGACCGAGACGATCGGCGGCGTCGAACTACCGAGCTACAAGGGCGACATCGTCAACGACAACGAGTTCACGGCCGAGGCGCGCATCCCCGATCCGCGCCGTCAGCTCGAGGGCTATCGTCAGTCGGCGGCGACGCTGAACCTGATCCGCGCCTTCGCGACCGGCGGCTACGCCAATCTCGACAACGCGCATCGCTGGATGCTCGGCTTCGTCAAGGATAGCCCGCAGTCGCATCGCTACCAGGAGGTGGCTGAGCGCATCACCGAGGCGCTGGAATTCATGCGCGCCATCGGCATCGATCCGGAGACCCATCCGGAGATGCGCACGACCGACTTCTACACCAGCCACGAGGCGCTGCTGCTCGGCTACGAGCAGGCGATGACGCGCACGGATTCGACCACCGGCGAATGGTACGCCACCTCCGGCCACATGGTCTGGATCGGTGATCGCACTCGCCAGATCGATCACGCCCATGTCGAGTTCTTCCGCGGCATCAAGAACCCGATCGGCCTGAAATGCGGTCCCTCGACCACGGTCGACGGCCTGCTCAAGCTGATCGACGTGCTCGATCCGCAGAACCAGGCTGGTCGCCTGACGCTCATTGCGCGCTTCGGTGCCGACAAGGTCTTCGACCATCTGCCGGCGCTGGTGCGGGCGACGAAGCGCGAAGGCCGCAATGTCGTCTGGTCCTGCGATCCGATGCACGGCAACACGGTCAAGGCCGCGAGCGGCTACAAGACCCGTCCCTTCGACCTGATCCTGGGCGAGGTGAAGAACTTCTTCGCCGTCCACCGGGCCGAGGGTACCCATGCCGGCGGCCTGCATCTGGAGATGACCGGCAAGAACGTCACCGAATGCACCGGAGGCGCGCGCGGCATGACGGATGCGGACCTCAACGACCGCTATCACACGTTCTGCGATCCCCGCCTCAATGCCGAGCAGGCGCTGGAGCTGGCCTTCATCGTCGCCGAGCTGGTCAAGCGCCAGCGCGCCGGCCGGGCGCGGCCGGAGGTCGAGGCGGCCGAATAGGGCGCCTCACAAGGTCCATGAACAGGAAAAGGCCGGGGCTTGCGCCCCGGCCTTTTCGTTTCAGGCTGTCGTCGCTGCGTCAGAACTTGACGCCCAGCGCGGCGCGCGCGGTGTTGACCGTCGTCGTCGTGCCCTCGACATCGGCGAAGCGGATCAATTGATATTCGCCGCGCAGGAACATGTTGTCGGTCAGGGCCCAGTCGACGCCGCCACCGACGGCAAGGCCGAAGCCGTAGACGTTCTTCTTGCTGGCGCCGACGGTAAGGGGATAGCCGGTGGCATCGAAATCCTCGATACCGCCGGTGACGGGATTCGTGCGCGTCACATGCCAGGTCGCGGTGACCGTCGAGTTCGTGTTGAAGCGCCCGACCGCACCGCCAATGGTCGCGTAAGGCATGAAGTTGCCGAAGGCCCAACCCATGCGCAGCCGGGCCGTGGCGTAGTCCTGCAGCTTTGCGCCCTGATTTGTGGTCATGGACCAGTCATTAAGGGCGCCATCCGCCGTCGTCGAACGACGCGCGATGAAGTCGGTGATGGCGTAGCTGTGACCGGAACGGGTGTAGTCAGCCTCGAAGCCGAGCACCGCGTCTCCGAAAGCCCAGTTGTAGCCCGCGAAGCCGAAATACGTCGCTCCGCTGTCGCGCTTCTCGGGGAGGTCGTTGACAAACGATCCCATGTCCATTTGAGCGCCGAGATTGGTGTTGCGGAATGCGAAGCGAGCGATGTCCTGAAGCCCGGTGCCGGGCTTGAATTTGGTGTCGGAGACGCCGGCGCCGCCGCCGAAATAGAAGCCTTCCCAACTGAAGCTGCTCGGCGCGGGCGGCGCGTCCTCGATCTGCGAGCCGCGCAGGACAGGGTAGTCCGCGGCGACAACCGGCGCGGCAAGAAGGCTGGTCGCGAGGGCAGTGGACCCAAGCATGAGCGCGATGGAACGGATGCGCATCCTGATCTCCCCGAGCAGCGGTCCGGTTCCACCCGTTTCACCCTGCTCTGGAGTTAATTCATGCCTTGGTAACCCTAATGCCGGGTTAACGATGGGCAATTCCGCTGAAGCGCCGGATTGTCGCCTGCCGGCAAACGCGCCATAAGCCGGCCATGACCTCGCCGCTCGTCCGCTTCGCCCCGTCGCCCACCGGCTATCTCCATATCGGCAACGCCCGGCCGGCGCTGTTCAACTGGCTGTTCGCCCGTAGGCACGGTGGCCGCTTCCTGCTGCGTTACGACGATACCGATATTGCGCGCTCCAAGGCGGAATATGCCGATGCCATTGCCGAGGACCTGGGCTGGCTCGGCATCGTGCCCGATCAGGTGATCCGGCAGTCCGAGCGGCTGGCGATCTACAACGCCGCTGCCGATCGTTTGCGCGGGGCAGGGCGGCTCTATCCCTGCTACGAGACGGCCGACGAACTCGATCGTCGCCGCAAGCGCCAGCTCGCCCGCGGCCTGCCGCCGATCTATGACCGCGCCGCATTGAAGCTCACGGCCGAGCAGAAGGCGGCCTTCGCGGCGGAGGGGCGTAAACCCCATTGGCGCTTCCTCCTGGAGGCGCGCGAGGTCGCCTGGGACGACCTGGTGCGCGGCGCCTCCCATGTCGATTGCGCCTCGCTCTCCGACCCGGTTCTGGTGCGCGAGGACGGAAGCTATCTCTACACGCTGCCCTCCGTCGTCGACGATATCGAGACCGGCGTGAGCCATGTCATCCGCGGCGAGGACCACGTCACAAACACGGCGGTCCAGGCCCAGATCTTCGAGGCGCTGGGCGCGAGCCTGCCCACCTTCGGCCACCACAACCTGTTGACCACGGCGAGCGGCGAGGGGCTCTCCAAGCGCCTCGGCCATCTCTCGCTGCGCGGCCTGCGCGGGACCGGCGTCGAGGCACTGGCCGTGGCGGCGCTCGCGACGCTGGTCGGCACCTCCGACGCCGTGCGCCCCGTAGCGAGCCTCGACGAGCTCGCAGGCCTCGTCGAACTCGCCCATGTCTCGCGCGCGCCGGCCAAGTTCGACGAGCACGAGCTGGAGACACTCAGCGCGCGTACGCTGCACCAATTGCCTTTGGCCGCGGTCGCGGATCGGCTGGCCGCATTGGGCGTCCCGGCCGACGAGCCGTTCTGGCAGGCCGTGCGCGGCAATCTCGCGAAGCTGGACGAGGCGGCTCAGTGGTGGCGGGTCGTGCAGGGACCGGTTTCGCCGGTGCTTGCCGATCCGGGCTTTGCAACGACCGCGGCCGGGCTGCTGCCGGCCGAGCCCTTCGATGCGACGACCTGGAAGAGCTGGACGCAGGCCGTCTCGGCCGCGACGGGCGCCAAGGGCAAGGCGCTGTTCATGCCATTGCGCCAGGCGCTGACGGGGCTCGACCATGGGCCGGAGTTGGCAGCACTGCTGCCGCTGATCGGGCGGGAGAAGGCCTTGAAGCGGCTGGCCGGCGAGAGCGCCTGATCACCTGACGATTGTCGTTCCGGGGTGAGCGCGCAGCACTCGAACCCGGAAACCACGGCTGGTCAAACCACTTCAGTATCCAGTCATTGAGGGCGCGCCCGATCGCGGATTCCGGGTTCAGGTCTGACGGCCTGCCCCGGAATGACAAGATTCAGGTGCAGTCGCTCACTCGTGCCGGTGCATCGCCGAAGCGTGCTTGGTATCGCGCATCAAAGCGTAGACCAGGAACGAGATGAAGATCATGCCGGCGAGATAGTAGAAGAACCACTGTTCGTGGCCCTGCTGCTTGAAGAACAGGGCGATGGCCGGCGCCGTGCCGCCGAAGATCGAGACCGTCACGGCATAGGGCACGGCGACACCGGTCGCCCTGACGGCGGTCGGGAACAGCTCGGCCTTCACCACCGCGTTGATCGAGGTGTAGCCGGCCGTGAAGATCCAGGCGCCGCAGATCAGCAGGAACGCCGTCCAGGGGGATTTCGTGCCGGCGAGCGCCGTCAGGATCGGCACGGTGAGCAGCGTGCCGGCGATGCCGAAGAACATCAGGACGGGTTTGCGACCGATCCTGTCGGAGATCAGTCCGTAGATCGGCTGCAGGATCGAGGCGAAGATCAGCGACCCGGCGATGACATAGGTCGTGACGATGTCGGACAGGCCCACCGTCTGCTTCACGAAGGTCTGCATATAGGTGGTGAAGGTGTAGAAGGCGGCGGTGCCGCCGGCGGTCAGGCCGACGACGATGGCGACCTCGCGGGGATAGCGCAGTAGGCCCCTGAGGGAGCTCTCGCGCTTCATCGTGCTCTTTGCCGCCTCGAAGGCCTCGGTCTCCTGCATATGCCGCCGCATGAACATCGCGGTGATGGCGAGCAGGGCGCCGATTACGAAGGGCACGCGCCAGCCCCAGGCGACGAGCTGATCGTGAGTCAGGAATACGTTCTGTAGCAGCAGCAGAACCAGGATGGCGGTCAACTGGCCGCCGATCAGCGTCACGTATTGGAAGCTCGAATAGAAGCCGCGATGCTCGGGGTCGGCGATTTCGGTGAGGTAAGTCGCGCTCGCTCCGTATTCGCCGCCGAGGCTCAGACCTTCGATGATGCGCGCCAGCGCCAGGAGCGCCGGAGCGGCGAAGCCGATCGTCTCGTAGGTCGGGGTGAAGGCGATGATCAGCGATCCGAAGCACATCATCAGGACCGACACCATCAGGGAGAGCCGCCGGCCGTAGCGGTCGGCGAGGTGGCCGAACAGCCAGCCGCCGACAGGGCGTACGATGAAGCCGGCCGCGAACAGCGTGGCGGCATTGAGCTGCTGCACGACGGGGTCGCTCGAAGGGAAGAAATGCGGCGCGAAATACAGTGCGAAAGCGGTGTAGGCGTAGAAGTCGTACCATTCGACCAGGTTGCCGACCGAGCCGATGAAGATCGCCTTGATCCGGCGCTTGGCATCGTCGAATTCGATCGGATGGGCGGGAGGTGTCGCAGTCGTCTCGGACATGGCGGCCTTCTGAGCTGGGGAGCGTCAGAAGCGGGCGCGCGGCGCAAACGAGCCGTGGGACGGGTCTGGCGGCCTCCCGGAGGCGGCTTGGAAAGCCCTGTTATGCTGCGGTTCCGGTGATGCGTCCAGCGGTCATCCTGCCGTTGCCGAAAAGGTTTCCATGCACCGCCGGCATGGAACTTTCCGCGCTCAGGGCCTGACGAGCTGCGGGCTCAGATTCGGCGCGAGATTGGGCGCGACGATCCGCACGGTGCGGCGCTCGCCGGTGGTGCTGCGCGATTCGCTCTTCAGGCCGTCCTTCTTGTCGAGCACCTTCTCGCCGACGATGTCTGGACCGACGCCGGCCGATTCGGTGCCGGCCGTCGGCGAATCTTCCGACGGCATCGGCTTCTCCTCGGGCACCGCCGGAACGGGCGTCACGGCCGCCGGCTGCGGCGCCACGCCCTTGCGCTTCGGATCGACCTTAGGCCGCGACAATTCGGCCGCGCGCTGCTCGCTGATGATGACGTCGCCCTTGCGCTTGTCGAGCAGATACTCGGCATCCTTGAGGGCGGCCGACCAGCTCTGCCCCTGGCCGCGGCAGGTGCAGGCGGCATCGAAGCTGCGGGTGTATTTGCCGGCATTGGCCAGGGAGGAATAGGGCTGCCCGGTCGCGCGGGAGGCGGCGTTCTGGATGTCGCCGCCGGCGCTCATGCCATAGGCCAGCGTCTCGGTGCCCGGGCACAGCGCCTGGCACATCTCGTCGCCATTGCCGGTGTTGTTCCCGAGCGGGAAGAAGAAGCCGTCGCAGGTCCGCACGCAGACGGTCTGCGGCCCGCCGAGCCTGGGCTTCGCCGGTTCCGTCGGCTGCTCGGGATCGAGCTCGGGCAGGGTCGAATCGATTTCGCCGGGGCCGGGATCGCGCCCGAAGATCGTGTCGAAGAAGCCGCGCGGCTGTGCCCGGCAATTGTTGTTGATGGCGGCCGCGAGCTGGGCGCGGCGCTGCTCGATGCCGCCGCCCTCGGCCTGGCGCTGCAGCTGGCCGTACTGGTTCTGCAACTGGCCGAGCTGCTGGCGGATGAAATTGCACTGCGGCGGCGGCGAGTCGAAGAAGCTGAAGCCGCGGTCGCAGCCCATCGAACGATACTGATTGCTCAACTGCGCGAGCTGGGCGCCGACACGTTGCGCGGCCTGTGCCGCGCGCGGATCGCTGCCGCTGCGCCCCTGCAGGCTTTCGAGCTCGGCCCGCCAGGCATTGCAGGAAGCCGACTGCGCCACGGCGGTACCACCGAGGGCGGCCAGCATCACGAGGGCCATGCCGAAGCGTCGGGAAAGTCGAAGCATCATCGCAGGTCGGGTCACGTCATCCATAGTCGGGCCGGCAAACCGGCCCTGTCCGGGAGCAGTGGTCTAGAACACCCGCCAAACACGACGGAACTATGGAGCGGAGCCTCGCCAGACAGGCCGCGGGGACGCTCCATCGCGAGGGCATCGCATGCCATATTCGGGAGGGCGCAGCAATCCGGGGACGCGCGCGCCGTCGCTGTGGTGGAAAACCTCCGCTTTCGTTAGAAGACCTGCGGCTGCGGCCCGTCCGCGCCGGCCTTCCGTGCAGCGCCAACGAGGCAAGCCCGCCCATGTCCGACTATCTGCCTCTTCACGAAGCCGTCATCCCGGAGCTGCCGAACTACTATCGCGGCAAGGTCCGCGAGAATTACGACCTGCCCGACAACCGCCGAATCCTGATCTCGACCGACCGGCTTTCCGCCTTCGATCGCGCGATCGCCTCGATCCCGCTCAAGGGCCAGGTGCTGACGCAGACGGCGCGCTACTGGTTCGAGCAGACCGCGGATATCTGCCCTAACCATGTCCTGGAATATCCCGATCCGAACGTCGTCGTCGGCAAGCGGCTGGAGATCCTGCCCGTCGAGATGGTGGTGCGCGGCTATCTCGCCGGGACGACCGGCACTTCGATCCTGACGATGTACAAGCAGGGCCGGCGCGAGATGTACGGCATGACGCTGCCGGAGGGCTTACGCGACAACGAGGCGCTGCCGCAGGCGATCATCACCCCGACCAGCAAGGCCTTCGACGGCGGCCATGACGAGCCGCTCTCGGCCGCGCAGATCGTGGGCGAGGGGCTCCTGACGCAGAAGCAATGGGATGAGGTCTCGGCCTATGCGCTGGCGCTCTTCGCCCGCGGGCAGAAGCTCGCCCGCGAGCGCGGCCTGATCCTCGCCGACACCAAATACGAGTTCGGCACCGATGCCGAGGGACGCATCCTGCTCGCCGACGAGATCCATACGCCGGATTCGAGCCGCTACTGGTTCGCCGAAAGCTATCCGGAACGCTTCGCCTCCGGCGGCAAGCCCGAATCCTTCGACAAGGATTTCGTGCGCAACTGGGTTGTCGCGCGCTGCGATCCCTATACGCAGGACCTGCCGCCGATCCCGCAGGAACTGATCGACCAGACCTCGGCGGTCTATGTCCGGGCTTTCGAGGCGATCACCGGGACAGCCTTCGCCTACCCGCCGAAGGGCGAGGACCCTACCGAGCGGATCAGGCGCAATCTCGCGCGGTATTTCTGAGGCGCGCCGTCATTCTCGGGCGGAGCGCAGCGCTGACCCGAGAATCGCTTGCAGAAGGAGGCACTGGAGCCTCCGCGTCATGAGATGCTCGGGTCAAGCCCGAGCATGACGGCTGCTGCCGAGATGGCTCTCTAAGCCCCGTCTTCCTCGCGGTAGTTCCCGGCGAGGTGCCGGCCGCGCTCGGTCAGTGTCGAGAGCACGCGCTCGAACACCTTGAGCTCGTCGGGCGCGATGCCCTCGATCCAGCGGGCCTCGAAGCCGAGAGCCAGCGGTACGATCTGGTCGTAGATGCGTTTTCCCGCCGCCGTCAGCGTGACGAAGGATTCGCGCCGGTCCTGCCGGTTCTCGGCCCGCGAGACGAGGCCGCGCTTCTCCAGCTCGCCCACCGCGCGCGAGACCTTGGTCTTGTGCATCTGGGCGAGCTCGCCGATGTCGCGCGAGGTCAGCTTGCCGAATTCGCCGAGCTGCGCCACGACCCGCCATTCCGGGATGCCGATGCCGAAATGCTCGCCATAGATGCGCCCGAGCGCCCGGCCGCCGAGCGTGCCGACGACATTGAGACGATAGGGCAGGAAGCGCTCCAGATGGAGCGCCTTGGTTTCGGGGTCGACGGGTGATTTCGTTGTCATGGCGATGTGGAAGACGCGCCTCAGCGCGCCTTCAGCCTGTTCATGAACGAGTCGTAGGAGAGTTCGGCGATCTGCCACCAGAGCAGGTTCTCACCGCGGAAGGCGACCATCGAATCGTAGCCCTTCTTGAAGTCCGGGCTCTTCGCGCTGGTCTCGGCGTAGTATTCCTCGGCCGCTTTGAGCGCCGCTTCCATCACCGGCAGCGGGAAGCCGCGCAACTGCGCGCCCTGCGCCACCAGACGGCGCAGGCCGCCCGGGTTCACGAAGTCGTACTTCGCCAGCATCCAGTTATTGGCCGCCTCGCAGGCGTTCTGCACGATCGCCTGATAGTGCTTCGGCAGCTTGGCCCAGGCATCCTTGCCGATGATCAGGTGCAGCATCGCGCCGCCCTCCCACCAGCCGGGATAGTAGTAATACTTGGCGACGCGGATAAAGCCGAGCTTCTCGTCGTCATAGGGGCCGACGAACTCGGCCGCGTCGATCGAGCCGCGCTCCAGCGCCGGATAGACGTCGCCGGGCGCGATCTGCGTCGGCACCACGCCGAGCTTGGCGAGCACCGCCCCGCCCATACCGCCGATGCGGAACTTCAAGCCCTTGAGGTCGTCGACGCCCTTGAGCTCGTTGCGGAAGAAGCCGCCCATTTGGCAGCCGGAATTGCCGCAGGGGATCGAATAGGCGTTGAAGCGGTCGAGCACGCCGTTGACGATCTGCTCGCCGCCGCCGAAATACCACCAGCTATGCTGCTGGCGGGCGTTGAGGCCGAATGGGATGCCGGTGCCAAGCCCCAGCGTCGGGTCCTTGCCGATATAGAAATAGGTCGGGGAATGCGCGCATTCGACCGTGCCGGACGAGACCGCGTCGAGCGCCTGCAGGCCGGGCACGATTTCGCCGGGCGCGAAGACCTGGATCTCGAACTTGCCGTCGGTCGCCTCGGAGACGTATTTCGAGAATTGCTGGGCCGTGCCGTAGATCGTGTCGAGCGACTTCGGGAAGCTCGACGTCAGCCGCCATTTCACCTCGGGCTGGGACTGCGCGACCGCCGGCATCGCGACCGTCGTCGCGGCGGCGGCCAGAGCGCCGGATTTCAAAAAGCTGCGACGTTCCATATGGTTTCCTCCCGAAGGCTTGTTATGCCTTTATTGGCGCGTCCGGGAAGGAAAGAAAAGACATGAAGCTCGCCTCGCTCGCGCATGGCCGTGACGGCCGTCTCGTCGTCGTCTCGCGCGACCTCACCCGTGCCACCGATGCCTTTCCCGTCGTGCCGACCTTGCAGGCGGCGCTCGACGACTGGGAGCGATACGCCCCGCGCCTGGCCGATCTCGCCGAGGGGCTGGAGCACGGCTCGGTCCCGTCCTTCCGCTTCCACGAGCATGACTGCGCCGCGCCGCTGCCGCGCGCCTATCAATGGCTCGACGGCTCGGCCTATGTGAACCATGTCGATCTCGTCCGGAAAGCGCGCGGCGCCACCATGCCGGAGAGCTTCTGGACCGATCCGCTGATGTACCAGGGCGGCAGCGACGCCTCGCTCGGCCCGCGCCAGGCCGTGCTGGCCCGCAGCGAGGAGGACGGCATCGATTTCGAGGCCGAGATCGCGGTCGTGACCGGCGACGTGCCGATGGGTGCGAGCCGCGAGGAGGCGCTTCAAGCCATTCGCCTGGTCATGCTCGTGAACGACGTGAGCCTGCGGAATCGGATTCCCGGCGAATTGGCCAAAGGCTTCGGCTTCGTTCAGTCGAAGCCCTCCTCGGCCTATTCGCCGGTGGCGGTGACGCCGGATGAACTGGGCGGCGCCTGGCGTGATGGCCGTCTGCACCTGCCGTTGCTGGCGCTGGTCAACGGCACGCTCTTCGGCAAACCCGATGCCGGCACCGACATGACCTTCGATTTCGGCACGCTGATCGCCCATGCCGCCGCGACCCGCCGCCTCTCGGCGGGCACCGTCGTCGGCGCCGGCACGGTCTCGAATCGCGATGCCGATGGCGGGCCCGGCCGGCCGGTGGCGGAGGGCGGGCAGGGCTATGCCTGCATCGCCGAGCAGCGCATGGTCGAGACGATTCGGGGTGGCGAGCCGAAGACGCCCTTCCTGCGCTTCGGCGACACGGTCCGCATCGAGATGAAGGGTGCCGCCGGCCATTCGATCTTCGGCGCGATCGAACAGGACATCCTGCCGCACGGCTGATCGATCTCCCGGCTGCTGCGGCTTGGCGGCAGCCGGGCGGCCGGATAACGTCACGCCTATAGGCCGAAGCCGAGACGCGAGAACCGAGACGCCATGACCGAGACCGTGCCGTTCTATTCGACCGCCATCCCGCTGGCCTTCTTCGTCTGGGGGCCGGTGCTGGTGGTCGTGCTGTTCTGGCTGGTCGGCCTTTGGTCGAACCGGCAGGGCGTGCCGCGCATCCTGGAGGGCGACTGGGACGGCTACAGCGTCTCCGATGTCGAGAAGCTGTTCACGATCTATGGCGAGGACACCCGGGCCCGCTACCGCAACCGCGTGTTGCCGGCCGATGTCGCCTGCGCCTTCACCTATGCGATCGTCGGCGCCCTGATCATCGCCGGCCTTGCGATGCGGGGGCAGCCCTGGTGGGTGGCGGCGCTTTGCGGCGGTGGCTGGCTGCTCGGCGGCCTCTGCGATGTCGCGGAGAATTTCGCGCTGGCGCGCATGCTCGATCGCTACCCGCAGGTCGATGGCGGCAATGTCGCCTTCGCCAGCACCATGACGCGACTGAAGCTCGTCCTGTTCGCGCTGGGCGTCATCGGCGCGCTCGCGGCGGCCTATCTCGTCTTCAAGCCGCTGGCGGGTTGAGGCCGCGCCACGTCTCACGCGTGAGCCGAAACCGCGTGGCGATCACGGCGGGGTGGCCGATCAGGATCGTCGGGTCCATCGGCGCGGGCGAAAAGCCCAGCCGCTCGGCGAGGCGTAGCGAGGCCAGATTGAGAGGATGCGTGGTGATGGCGATCGCCGGCAACGAGAGCTCGCCGAAACCATGCCGCAGCAGGCCCGCCGCCGCTTCCCGCGCATAGCCTTTGCCCCAGCTTGCGACGGTAAGCCGGTAGCTCAGCTGCACGTCCTCCGCCGCTTCGCCATCCGGAATGAGCCCGACATACCCGATGAACTCCTCAGGCTCGGCTTTCGCGAAAACGGACCAGTAGCCCAATCCCCGTTCGACATGGCTGAAGCTGCGCGCTGCGACGGCCTCGCGGCTCATGGCGGGATCGCCGACGGCGGCGATATGCTTCATCACCGCGGGATCGGCGTTCATCCCGGCGATGGCGTTGATATCCCCGAGCGTCCGCGGGCGCAGCAACAGCCGCTCGCTTTCCAGTTCCGGCAGCATGTTTCCGTTGTCCCGAGCCAATTCACGGAATGAGATTGTGCGGCGCGGAACTCTGGTGCGCCGCTGCGCCGCTTCCCATATCCTGCCGGCGCCAAGCTGGAACGCGCCGGGAGAATGGGAATGCTGCTTCGTCGTTGGGTTCTGGCCGCCTTGGCCCTCACCCTCTCGGGAATGATGATGTCGCCGGCCTCGGCGCAGGAAGACCTGATCTTCCGGAAATCCACCGTCTGGAAGATGCTGACGCCGAACGACAAGCTCGCCGTCTACGGCGTCGACGATCCCATCGTCGAGGGCGTCGCCTGCCATTACACCGTGCCCGAGAAGGGCGGCGTCTCCGGCATGTTCGGCGTCGCCGAGGAGGTCTCCGAGGTCTCGCTCGCCTGCCGCCAGATCGGCCCGATCAAGTTCAAGGAGAAGGCGGAGCAGGGCGACGTCGTCTTCCGCGAGCGCCGTTCGCTGGTCTGGAAGAAGATGCAGATCGTGCGCGGCTGCGACACCAAGCGCAACGTGCTGGTCTATCTCGTCTATACCGACAAGCTGATCGACGGCTCCCCGCAGAACTCGACCTCGACCGTGCCGATCATGCCCTGGGGCACGTCGGGCGAACCGCCGAAATGCTCGGAATGGATTCGTTAGAGATCCAGCGATTTCGCACGGAACCGCTGCGCCATTCCGGGGCAGGCCAGAGGCCTGAGCCCGGAATCCCGAACCGGTGCTGCTTCCACGACGGACACCATCGGACCATCGCTCGAATTCATGGCGGCATCGGTTCTGGGTTCCGGGCGCTTCGCTGACGCGAAGCCCCGGAATGACGGCGCGGTTCCTCGCGCAGCCTATTGGCCGCAGGTGATGCTCAGCGGCTGCTCGGCCGCCTGGGCCGGGCTGGGCTTGGTGACCGAGCCGGTAAAATCCTCGCGGTTGGCGACGCCGAAGGCGACAGCCTTGCCGAAGCCTTGCGACTCGCACCAGGCATTGGCGACGATCTTGCCGCATTCGGCCTTGGAGGAGATGCAGTCGGCGACGCCGTAGCCGTCGCTGGCTGGGATCAGGAAGGTGCGGGGCTCGTTCGCGGCTGCGGCCGTATGGCTGGTCGGCATGATCGAGAGCGAGATGCCGGCGACGACGATCCCGAGCAGTCCGACGAAGGCCACGGCGCGGCGCATGAATTTAGGTTCCTGATGGGCAGCGGGCGCAGAACCCGCGAATCGGGAGGATGGTTCCGGGCGGTTAAATTTGAGTGAACCGCGCAACCTTCGGGCAATGCTGCATCGCAGCAATCGGGCGCCCTCTTGACGGAAAGCCCGTGGAAAGGCAATCAGGTCCGACCATGACGCGAGCCGCCATCAACAGCACTTGCATTATTTGCCGCTAGCTTTCGCTGGCCGGCTGCTCACGTCCTCGTCCTGAAAAACGAACCGACAAAAGCGCCCCCGGCCAGCGGCCAGGTCGCCCTTTCGTATTTCGCCGTTCGTTTCCCAGGATTTAGCCCCGATGTCGCCGACCCTGAGGCTCTACAACACGCTGACGCGGACGAAGCAGGACTTCGCGCCGATCGATCCGTCGAACGTGCGCATGTATGTCTGCGGCCCGACGGTCTACGACTACGCCCATATCGGCAATGCCCGCCCGGTCATCGTCTTCGACGTGCTCTATCGGCTGCTGCGCCATATCTACGGCGCGGATCACGTTACCTATGCCCGCAACCTCACGGACGTGGACGACAAGATCAACGCCCGCGCGGCGCGCGACTATCCCGGCCTGCCGCTGAACGCGGCGATCGCCAAGGTCACTGAGACGACGACGGCGCAGTTCCACGCCGATATCGATGCGCTCGGCACGCTGCGTCCGACGACGGAGCCGCGCGCCACCGAGCATATCGAGGAGATGAAGGCGATCATCGAGCGCCTGATCGCGCGCGGCGTCGCCTATGTCGCCGAGGAGCATGTGCTCTTCCACGTTCCGGCGGTCGCGCATCTCGTCAAGGCGCCGAAATACGGCACGCTTGCCCGCCGCTCGCTCGACGAGATGCTGGCCGGCGCCCGCGTCGATGTCGCGCCCTATAAGCGCGATGCGATGGATTTCGTGCTGTGGAAGCCGAGTCGCGACGGCATCGATCCCGGCTGGCCGTCGCCGGCCGGCATCGCGACGCCCGGCCGTCCCGGCTGGCATATCGAATGCTCGGCGATGTCGATGGCGAAGCTGCTGACGCCGTTCGGCGGCGGGCTCGCCTGCGACGATCCCATGAAGAACGTCTTCGACATCCATGGCGGCGGCATCGATCTGGTCTTCCCGCACCACGAGAACGAGATCACGCAGTCCTGCTGCGCCTTTGGCGGGGCGGAAGGGCAGCCGCTCATGGCCAATATCTGGATGCATAACGGCTTCCTGCAGGTCGAGGGCGAGAAGATGTCGAAGAGCCTCGGCAACTTCGTCACCATCAACGAGCTGCTGGAGACGCGCGTTTTCGGCTCCAACATGTGGCACGGCAAGGTGCTTCGCCTCGCGATGCTGATGACCCACTATCGCCAGCCGATTGATTGGACGGTCAATAGGCTCGTTGAGGTCAGGAAGACGTTGTTTGAATGGGTAAGCACGGCTTCAGGGCACAAGCCCAATAGCGCGTTGCCCGACCCAATTGTGCTCGCAGCGCTCTTTGATGACTTGAACACGGCGAAGGCGGTAGCTCAGCTCCACTCACTCCACTCCGCTTCAATGAAGATGGATGCCGAAGCTTCACAACGGCTCGCCAACACCCTTGCTTTCCTAGGTCTTTGGAGTGGTGAGGAGCCGAGCGATATTTACAGTTACGGGTACGAGGTGACGGATGGGCCGTCCGGCGCAGATATTGAGCACGCAACGATTGAGCGGTTGATCGACGCCCGCCTCGACGCCCGCCGCGCAAAGAACTTCGCCGAGTCCGATCGCCTCCGCGACGAGCTCGCCGCGATGGGCATCGCGCTCAAGGACGGCAAGGACCCCGCCACCGGAGAGCCGACGACCACCTGGGAGGTGAAGCGATGAGCCCCAAGATCCGCCCGGCGGGATCGCTCTCCTTCGCCATCAAGCTGGTCATGCTGGCCATGGTCGTGCCGCGCGTCGTCCGCTTCAAGCTGAGGCGGGAGCGATGAGCGCGGCACGCGTCCATCTCTTCGACACGACGCTGCGCGACGGCGCCCAGACAACCGGCGTCGATTTCTCGCTCGACGACAAGCGTGCGGTCGCAAGCCTGCTCGACCGGCTCGGCGTCGACTATGTCGAGGGCGGCTATCCCGGCGCCAACCCGCTGGATACCGCCTTCTTCGCGGAGAAGCCGACCAGGCAGGCGAAATTCGCCGCCTTCGGCATGACCAAGCGGGCAGGGCGCTCGGCCGCCAACGATCCCGGCATCGCGGCGCTGCTCGAAGCAAAGGCCGACGCCATCGTCTTCGTCGCCAAGAGCTGGGACTACCATGTCCATGTCGCGCTCGAGATCTCGCTGGAAGAGAACCTTGTTGGCATCCGCGAGAGCGTCGAGGCCGCCAGGGCCGCCGGCCGCGAGGTGATGCTCGATTGCGAGCATTTCTTCGATGGCTACAAGGCCAATCCCGACTATGCGCTCTCCTGCGCCCGCACGGCCTATGAGGCGGGCGCGCGCTGGGTCGTGCTCTGCGACACCAATGGCGGCACACTGCCCGACGAGGTCGGCGCGATCGTGCGCGAGGTCGTGAAAGTCGTGCCCGGCGACCATCTCGGCATCCACGCCCATGACGATTGCGGCTGCGCCGTCGCCAATTCGCTGGCGGCGGTCGAGGGCGGCGTGCGCCAGATCCAGGGCACGCTCAACGGTCTGGGCGAGCGCTGCGGCAATGCCAATCTCGTCACGCTGATCGGCGCGCTGAAGCTCAAGGAGCGCTATCGCGGCCGCTTCGAGCTCGGCGTCAGCGATGCCCAGCTTGCCGAGCTCAGCCATGTCTCGCGCGCGCTCGACGAGATGCTGAACCGCGCGCCGAACCGGCACGCGCCCTTCGTCGGCGCCTCGGCCTTCGCCACCAAGGCCGGCATCCACGCCTCCGCCGTGCTGAAGGACCCGCGCACCTACGAGCATGTCGCGCCCGAGGCCACCGGCAACACCCGCAAGGTCCTGATCTCCGACCAGGGCGGCAAGTCGAACCTCGTCGCCGAGCTGGAGCGCATCGGCGTGACGCTGGGCCGCGACGATCCCCGGCTCAACCGCGTGCTGCAGGAGGTCAAGGACAAGGAGGCGCAGGGCTATGCCTTCGAGGGCGCCGACGCCTCGTTCTTCCTGCTGGTGAAGCGCATCCTCGGCGAGCTCCCGGCCTATTTCGAGATCGAGCGCTTCACCGCCAATGTCGAGCGCCGCTACAACGCTCTCGGCGAGCTCGTCACCTTCTCCGAGGCGATCGTGAAGGTGAAAGTCGGCGACGATGTGCTGATCTCGGTCGCCGAAAGCGTGCTCGGGCCGGTCAACGCGCTCGACCTCGCGCTGCGCAAGGACCTCGGCCGCTACCAGTCGCTGATCGGCGGCCTGAGGCTGGTCGATTACAAGGTACGCGTTTTCCAGGGCGGCACCGATGCGGTGACGCGCGTGCTGATCGAGTCCGGCGACGAGACCGGCGAGCGCTGGACCACGGTCGGCGTCAGCGCCAACATCATCGACGCCTCGTTCCAGGCGCTGGTCGACTCGATCACCTACAAGCTGGTCAAGGCTGGCGCGACGGCGTGAGCCGCTTCTTCCTTCTCCCCTCGGGGGGAAGGTGTCTGCGGAGCAGACGGATGAGGGCCGTTAGCGCTACTCATCCCTCGCCCGTCAGCGCTTCGCGCTGCCACCTTCCCCCCGAGGGGAGAAGGAAATTCTGCTCACTCCGTCAGGCGGATCACCCGGTCCTTGCACAGGTCCATGTCGGCGTCGCTCTCGGCTTCGTCCTCGAATTTCGCCTGCACGGTATAGGCGCAGCCCTGCGGCTTGTTGAGCTTCAGCGCGACGCTCTTGCCCGGCGCCAGCGGCTTGGCGAGCTTGGCGACGAGGCGCGGCTGGTCGCCGGGCGTCGCGATCGCGAAATTGCTCAAGGGCACGGAGCGCTGGTTGGTGATCGTGATCTGAGGATGCGGCCGGGCGCCCTGCGCTAGGGCCGGCAGCGCGAAGATGATGGCGGCGGCGATGCCGATCCCGGAGGCGACAAGCTGTTGAGCCTTCATGGTATTTCCTTCCCCTTCTCGAGCGTCGGGCGCTCTGGATGGGATCAGATACCTGCGATGGGGCGATGGCAAGGCAGCTTTCGGGCAGTCCGAGCCATGTCCCCCACGCAACGACATTCCCCTGCAACGGCGCGCGATTGCGTCTATATGAACGCGCCAACTGGAATCGTTTGAAAATGTCCGCGCCGTCCGCGCCGCCCCCGACGTCGAGCTTCCAACGCTCTGCCGTGATCCAGCCCGGGTCCGGCTTCTTCGCCACGTTCCGGGCGCTCTGGCCCTATCTCTGGCCGGCCGAGCGTGCCGATCTGCGTGGCCGCGTCGTCGCGGCCTTCGCGCTGATGCTGTGCGGACGACTGGTGCTGATGGGCGTGCCCTTCACCTTCAAATGGGTGACGGATGCGTTGGCCGGGACCTATTCGAACCTGGAGAAATGGCTGCCCTGGCTGGTCGGCGCGCCGCTGGCGCTGACCGTCCTTTACGGCCTCGCCCGCGTCGGCGCGGCCGCCTTCGTCCAGATGCGCGATGCCATCTTCGCCCCGGTCTTCATGCATGCGGTGCGCACGCTCGCGCTCCAGACATTCGGCCATCTCCACCATCTCTCGCTGCGCTTCCATCTGGAGCGCAAGACGGGCGGCCTCACCCGCGTGCTGGAGCGCGGCCGCAACGGCATCGAGGAGATGGTGCGCCTCGGCCTCAACCAGCTGGTGCCGGTGATCATCGAGGTCATCATGATCATCACGGTGCTGCTGTACCTGTTCGACTGGCGCTATGTCGTGGTGCTGGTCACGATGGTCACGGCCTACATGACCTACACCATCAAGGCGACGGAGTGGCGCATCGCCATCCGCTCGGCGATGAACGAGTCGGATACCGACGCCAATGCCAAGGCGATCGACTCGCTGCTCAATTACGAGACGGTGAAGTATTTCGGCGCCGAGGCCCGCGAGACCGCGCGCTACGACCTGTCGATGGCGCGCTACGAGCGCAACTCGATCAAGTCCTACAGCTCGCTCGCCTGGCTCAATTTCGGCCAGGCCGCGATCTTCGCGGTGGGGCTGACGCTGTCGATGGTGATGGCGGTGCGCGGCTTCCAGGCCGGCACGAACACGGTCGGCGACCTCATCCTGATCAACGCGATGCTGATCCAGCTCTATATACCCCTCAATTTCATGGGCACGGTCTATCGCGAGATCAAGCAGGCGACGCTCGACATAGCCCAGATGTTCTCGCTGATCGGCCGCGATCCCGAAATCCAGGACAAGCCAGGCGCGAAGCCGCTGGCGGTTTCCGCCGGCGAGGTCGCCTTCGAGGACGTTCATTTCGCCTATGTGCCGGAGCGGCCTATCCTGCGCGGCGTCTCGTTCAAAGTCCTGCCGGGGCAGACGGTCGCCATCGTCGGCCCGTCCGGCGCCGGCAAGTCGACGATCTCGCGCCTGCTCTTCCGCTTCTACGAGCCGCAGGCCGGCCGCATCCTGATCGACGGCCAGCCGATCGCCGATATCCAGCAGGTCTCGCTCAGGGCCGCGATCGGCATGGTCCCGCAGGACACCGTGCTGTTCAACGACACGATCGAGTACAACATCCTCTACGGCCGCCCCGAGGCGACGCAGGCCGAGGTCGAGGAGGCCGCGCGCCTCGCCCAGATCGACCGCTTCATCCGCCTGCTGCCGGAAGGCTACGCCACCTCCGTCGGCGAGCGCGGCCTGAAGCTCTCCGGCGGTGAGAAGCAGCGCGTCGCCATCGCCCGCACCATCCTGAAGGGGCCGCCGGTGCTCGTCCTCGACGAGGCGACCTCGGCGCTCGATTCCTTCACCGAGAAGGAAATCCAGGACGCGCTCGACCGGGTCAGCGAAGGCCGCACCACCCTCGTCATCGCGCACCGGCTCTCGACCGTGGTCAATGCCGACGAGATCATCGTGCTCGACAAGGGCGTCATCGTCGAACGCGGCCATCATCGCGACCTGCTCGCTGCCGATGGCGTCTATGCCGCGATGTGGAACCGCCAGCGCGAAGTCGACGAGGCCAAGGCGACGCTCCAGCGCGCCACCGAGGCCGAGGGCGAGAGCGTCAGGATGACGCTGACGTAGAAGCCGGATACTCAAAGGCCGTCATCCTCGGGCTTGCCCCGCGTATCTCAGGACCCGTTTCGTCGTTCCGGACAAGCGAAGCGCAGACCGGAATCCATCGTAGAGCGCAGCCCCCTTCGATGGATTCCGGATCGGCGCCGCGTCGCGGCTTGCCCGGAATGACGCGGGTGTAAAGTGCCAGCCCCTTGATGCCCCGCTCCATGGCAATGGCGTGCTCGGCCAGTTTAAAACCCCTCGCAACTGCGGTCCGTTTCCTGCATGCTCTCTCGGCAAGGCTGAGCTTTGGGGGCTGCCATGTTCGATCCGACCACATTCGTAGGTTTTCATACCTGGCTAAGCCTTGTGGCGATCGTTGCCGGGTTTCCCGTGACGATGGGGCTGCTCCATGGGCATACGCGGCCGGGCTGGACCGGCGTGTTCCTCTCGACGGCCTTCGCAACGAGCGCGACCGGCTTCGGCTTTCCGGTCAGCGGTGTGCTGCCGTCCCATATCGTCGGCGCGATCCATATCGTGCTGGTCGTGGTCGCGGCCTACGCGCTCTACGGGCAGCGGCTGGAAGGGGGCTGGCGTCGCCTTTATGCGATCATGGCGGTGCTGTCTTTCTACCTGCTGGTCTTCGTGCTGGTCGCCCAGCTCTTCGGAAAGGTGCCGGCCCTGCGGGCGCTCGCCCCGACCCAGTCCGAGCCGCCCTTCGCGATCGCCCAGGGCATCGTCCTCGTCGTCTTCGCCCTGCTGACCTGGCGGGCGGCGATGCGCTTCGTCCAGGTTCCGCATCGGGCGGCCTGACCGGGCCATCCGCGACATCGCGCGCCGCCTGCCGGCGCGCGGCGGGGCTTTCCCTTGGCGCGGGAACCCCCTAAATCAGCGCAACGCTCGCTGCCGGCTTCCGGCGGCGGCATGCCATTCCCGTGCGCCCGGCGCCGACAGCTCAATGGAAACCGCCTCATGTCCCTCGTCGATTCCGTCCGCAAGGTGATCGTACCCATCCATAAGGAGGGTTACGTCTTCATCGCGATCGGCCTCGTGGCGACGATCATCCTCGCCAATCTCTGGTCGCCCTTCGGCTGGATCGGCGCGATCATCACGATCTGGATCTGCTACTTCTTCCGCGATCCCGTCCGGATCACGCCGCAACGCGAAGGGCTGGTGATTTCGCCGGCCGATGGCCGCATCAGCCAGATCGCGCAGTCGCTGCCGCCGCCGGAGCTGGAGCTGCCGGCCGAGCCGATGACGCGCATCTCGATCTTCATGAACGTCTTCGACTGTCATGTGAACCGCGCGCCCGTGCCCGGCCGCATCGCCAAGATCGCCTACACGCCCGGCCTCTTCCTCAATGCCGAGCTCGACAAGGCGAGCGACGACAACGAGCGCAACGCGCTGGCGATCGAGACCAAATCCGGCATCGTCGGCGTCGTCCAGATCGCTGGCCTGATCGCACGCCGCATCGTGCCCTTCGTCAAGGAAGGCGACGTGCTCGGCACCGGCGAGCGTTTCGGCCTGATCCGCTTCGGCTCGCGCGTCGACGTCTATCTACCTTCGCATGTCGTGCCGCTGGTCGGCGAAGGCCAGACCGCGATCGCCGGCGAGACCGTGCTGGCCGACCTCACCGGCAACGAGCCGGTCGCCCGCAGCTTCCGCGACATCTGAGGGTTGAAGGGCGCCTGAGAGGCGGTGTCATCCCGTGCGCGCTGCGGCATGTAATGCCGCTGCGCAGACACGGCACCGCCCCACGGAAAGGGCGCTCGTCCGACGCTCCCACGAAAATGCCTTTTCCTGCCAACGATCCCGCATCAGCGCAGCGGCATTCACATGCCGCAGCGCGTGCGGGATGACACGCGTCGGCGCCTAGCCTCTCATCGCGAAACCGCGTATTCCGGCTGACATGAGCGACCTGTTTCCTCCCTTCGAGCCCGAGCGCGCCGAATCGAAGCGCGCGCGCTTCAAGCCGATCCCTTTCCGGCTGCTGGCGCCGAACGTCATCACGCTGCTGGCGCTGTGCCTCGGCCTCACCGCGATGCGCCTTATCGTCGAGGGCAAGCTCGAGACGGCGACGATCTGCATCCTGATCGCGGCGGCGCTCGACGGCGTCGACGGCCGTCTGGCGCGTCTGCTCAAGGGCACCTCGCGCTTCGGGGCGGAGCTCGATTCGCTCTCCGATTTCGTCAATTTCGGCGTCGCCACTGGCTATGTCCTGTGGATTTTCGTCCTGCACGACCTGAAATCGGTAGGCTGGATCATCGTGCTGACGCTGGCCTGCGCCATGGCGCTCCGGCTCGCGCGCTTCAACGTGATGATCGACGATCCCGACCGGCCGGACTGGCAGAAGAACTTCTTCGTCGGCATGCCGGCCCCGGCCGGGGCGATCACCGCGATGCTGCCGGTCTATCTCCACATCGTCGGCGTGCCCGTGCAGGAATACGGCGCGCTTCCCGTCGGCATCTACATCCTGTTCATCGCCTTCCTGACGATCTCGCGCATTCCCTGCTATGCCGGCAAGACGCTCGGCACGCGCATTCCGCGCACGCAGGTGCTGCCGATCTTCGTCGCGGTGGTGATCGTCGCCGGCCTGCTCTTCGCCTACACCTTCGAGGTGCTGACGGTTGTCGTGCTCGCCTATCTCGCGCTGATTCCGGTCAGCGTCGCGCGTTACCGCAAGCTGGAGCGGGCGCATGCGCTGGCAGCGCCGGCGCCCACAGCGGAAGCCGTGTCCGACAGCCAGGCATGATCCTAAGCTGAAGCTTAGCGGCGGGAGCCGCTGAGCCGGGCCGCATTGGCGCGCGTGCGCCGTGCGAACGGCTCCAGCGTGCTGTCGGCGGCCCTGACCGCCGCCTTCGCCAGATCGAGCTGCCCGAGCGGGTTGAGCGCAAGCCCCCACCAGAAGGCCGCCGTCGCCTGCGTCGCGGCGAAGCTGCTCTCAAGCACGGCAGAGACCTTTTCCGCCACGGCCTTGGTCGCCTCGCGCTGGCCGCGGCTGTCGCCGAAGGCGCCCTTCATCAGGAGCGGCATCCGCATCGCGATGGTCAGGCCGGCATCCGCCTGCATGGACATCAGGCGGGCCGCAAGCACCTGCGCCTCCGCCCCGGTCGCGAGGGCGGAGCCCGTCGATTTGCGCGTGCGGGCCATGAGGGAAAACTCCGGTAGGTCGGCGGCAACAGGGGAGGAGCGCCGAACGATAGGACTGTGCGACCAACCGCGGCGCTTGGCAATGCCTGGTATACCAGAGCCACAGGCCTGGCGTGCATGGAACCGAAGCGTGTTCCGTGAATGAGGCTCCACCAACCGATACCGATGCGGATGGATTTATCGGGCTGCCGAAATGCTCTAAGGCTTGACCCACGCCGCAATCCTCCGGCCTGGATTCCTGTCGAGCAGCCTGTTGAGCCTTTTCTCCACTCCCAAACATCCCGGCTGGCGGCCGATGCTCGTCCTCGCATCCGCCTCGCCGCGCCGCCTCGCGCTGCTGGAACAGGCCGGCCTCAAGCCGGACGCGCTGCTGCCGGCCGATCTCGACGAGACCCCGCATAAGAGCGAGCGCCCGCGCGATCTCGCCCGTCGCCTGGCGCGCGAGAAGGCGCAGGCCGCGCGCGAGGGCGCCAAGGCCCGGGCCGATCTCGAAGGCTGCTATATCCTCGCCGCCGACACGGTCGTCGCCGTCGGCCGGCGCATCCTGCCCAAGGCCGAGATCGTCGACGAGGCGGCGGCCTGCCTGCGTCTGCTTTCGGGCCGGGCGCATCGCGTCTATACCGGCGTCGCGCTGGTGACGCCTTCGGGGGCGGTCCGCGAGCGCATCGTCGAGACGCGCCTGCGCTTCAAGCGCCTCTCCACCGAGGATATCGAGACCTATCTCGCCTCCGGCGAATGGCGCGGCAAGGCCGGCGGCTATGCCGTGCAGGGCATCGCTGGCTCATTCGTCGTCAAGCTCGTCGGTTCCTATACCGGGGTCGTCGGCCTGCCGCTCTACGAGACGGTCAACCTTCTCGGCGGCGAGGGCTTCCCGATCCGCTTCGGCTGGATGAACGCAGCCTGATACGGCGCCGATGCGGGTTGTCTGATGGTTTCTCGCGGCTGATCTTGCAGCCGGAAACGCGTCAATAAGGGGAAGCGGACATGACGGGGCGTCTGAGCGGCAAGGTCGCGATCGTGGCCGGGGCAGGGTCGATCGGGCCGGGCTGGGGCAACGGCAAGGCGACGGCGACCATCTTCGCGCGCGAAGGTGCGAAGGTGATCTGCGCCGACATCAACCGCGATGCCGCCGAGGAAACCGCGGCCATCATCCAGAATGAAGGCGGGCAGGCTTTTGCCGTCCAGACCGACGTGACCCGGGCCGACCAGGTCGCCGAGCTCGTCGGCCACACGCTCGGCCGCTATGGCCGCATCGACATCCTCGACAACAATGTCGGCATCGCCGAGGTCGGCAGCGTCGTCGATCTGGCGGAGGAGGTCTGGGATCGCGTCTTCAAGGTCAATCTCACCGGCGCCTTCCTGGCGATGAAGCATGTCATCCCGGTGATGCAGCGCCAGTTCGAGGAGACGGGCGAAGGCGGCTCGATCATCAACATCTCGTCGATCGCCTCGATCCGCCATACGGGCGTGCCCTATGCCAGCTACTCCGCGACCAAGGCGGCGCTGAACCAGCTCACCCGCACGACGGCGGTGCAGTTCGCGGCCCAGAAGATCCGGGTCAACGCGATCCTGCCCGGCCTGATGAAGACGCCGATGGTCGAGCATTCCGCCGGCCTCGCAGCGGTCTATGGCCAGGGCGATGTCGATGCGATGTGGGCCGCGCGCGCGGCCCAGGTCCCGATGGGCCATATGGGCGAGGCCTGGGACGTGGCGAACGCCGCGCTCTTCCTCGCCAGCGACGAGTCGCGCTATGTCACCGGCATCGAACTCGTCGTCGATGGAGGCATCACGCTCAAATATGACTGACACCGACAACGCATCGCCGGCCGCGAAACCCTGTTCGATCTGCGGCAAGCCGGCGGTGGCCCGCTTCAAGCCGTTCTGCTCGTCGCGCTGCGCTGATATCGACCTCGGACGCTGGCTCAAGGGCAGCTATGTCATCCCCGGCGAGCCTGTCGACGAAGCGGAAGAGGGCGCGCCGCAGCCGCGCCAGCGCGAGGACTAACCTCCACGGAGATGGATTGAGTTCCGGGCCCGCATCGGTGCAAGCTGAGGCACTGAGGCTAGCGCGCGGTCATCCATGGACAGAGGTTTCCCCACTGTGGTGTCGCAGCCGGTATTCGCGTCGCTGACGCGTTCGGCGATCTTCCTGGTCGTGACGATCAACGCCGGCAGCGGGCCGGAGGCTGCGGTACGCGGTCTCTGCGCCGACCTGTCCGGGCTGCTCAGGGCGATCGGCTTCCGTGATCTCGAGGGCAACCTGTCCTGCGTGATGGGGATCGGCTCGCAGGCCTGGGACCGGCTCTTCGAGGGGCCGCGGCCGAGGGAGCTGCATCCTTTCCGGGAGATCCGCGGCGTGCATCACGCGGTCTCGACGCCGGGCGACCTGCTGTTCCATATCCGCTCGACCAGGCGGATGGACCTGTGCTTCGAGCTCGCCCGGCAGATCATGATCCGGCTCGACGGCGTGGTCACGGCCGTCGACGAGGTTCATGGTTTCAACTATTTCGACGACCGCGACTTGATCGGCTTCGTCGACGGCACCGAGAACCCGACCGGACCGGATGCGATCCGCGCCACCCTGATCGGCGACGAGGATGCCGGCTTCGCAGGCGGCAGCTATGTCGTCGTCCAGAAATACCTGCATGATCTCGCCGGCTGGGAGAAGCTGCCGGTCGAGGAGCAGGAGAACATCGTCGGGCGCCACAAGCTCTCGGATATCGAGCAGCCGGATGCGCTGAAGAAGCCCTATGCCCATAATGTCCTGACCAGCATCACCGAGGACGGCGAGCCGGTCGATATCCTGCGCGACAACATGCCCTTCGGCCAGGCCGGCACGGGCGAGGCCGGCACCTATTTCATCGGTTATTCCCGCACGCCGCGGCGGATCGAGCGCATGCTGGAGAACATGTTCGTCGGCGCGCCGCCGAGCAATTACGATCGCCTGCTGGATTTCAGCCGGGCGGTGACGGGCTCGCTGTTCTTCGTGCCGACCGCGACCTTCCTGGATGCGGTGACGGCCGAGAAGACCGCTCCCGAAAGCCGAGCGACATCTCCGGCCGGGGCAACCGGGGACGGCGCGCCTGCGCCGCAGAGCTCATGAGCGCCGCGAACGACCATCACGTCGTCATCGTCGGCGCCGGATTCGGCGGGCTCGAAGCTGCGCGCAATCTCGCCGCCGCGCCGGTCAGGATCACGCTGATCGACCAGCGCAACCACCACCTGTTCCAGCCGCTGCTCTATCAGGTCGCGACCGCCGCGCTCCCCACCTCCGAGATCGCCTGGCCGATCCGCTTCCTGCTGCGCGGCTACAAGAACGTCACCACGCTGCTGGGGACAGTTACCGGCGTCGACCGGGCGAATAAGCAGGTGCTGCTGGAGGGCGAGCGGCCGATCGGCTTCGATACGCTGATCCTGGCGACGGGTGCCCGCCATGCCTATTTCGGCCATGACGAATGGGAGCCCTATGCGCCGGGCGTGAAGACGCTGGAGGACGCGACGCGCATCCGGCGGCGCATCCTCTCGGCCTTCGAGCAGGCGGAATGGGAGACCGATCCTGTCCGCCGCGCCGAGTGGCTGACCTTCGTGATCATCGGGGCCGGGCCGACCGGCGTGGAGCTCGCCGGCACCATCGCCGAACTTGCGCATGACACGCTGCGCGGCGATTTCCGCAATATCGATACCCGCAGCGCCCGCGTCATCCTGGTCGAAGCCGGCCCGCGCATTCTGGCCGGCTTCACCGAGGATCTATCGGCCTATGCCGAGCGGGCGCTGGAGCGCCTGGGCGTCGAGGTCAGGCTGGGGCAGCCGGTCTCCGACTGTCGCGCCGACGGCATCATGCTCGGCGGCGAGTTCGTGCCGGCCCGCACCACCTTATGGGCCGCCGGCGTGGCGGCCTCGCCCGCGGCGGAATGGCTGGAAGCGCCGGCCGACCGGGCGGGCCGCGTCCGCGTTGAGCCCGATCTCACGGCGCCGGGTGAGCCCGACATCTTCGTCATCGGCGACACCGCTTTCGTCGCCGGCGCGGACGGCAAGCCGGTGCCCGGTGTGGCGCCGGCCGCCAAGCAGCAGGGGCTCTACGTCGCCGCTCTCATCAAGGCGCGGCTGCAGGGCAAGCCGGCCCCGCCGCCCTTCGCCTACAGGAATGCCGGCAATCTCGCGACGATCGGCAAGCGCGCGGCCATCGTCGATTTCGGCTGGATCAAGCTGCGCGGGCGCCTGGCCTGGTGGATCTGGGGCATCGCGCACATCTTCTTCCTGATCGGCCTGCGCAACCGGCTCGCCGTCGCGCTCAACTGGCTCTGGATCTATGTCAGCGGCCACCGCAGCGCCCGGCTGATCACCCAGCGCGATCCAGGAGGCGGCCGCGAGGCGCGGTGATGCTGCCGGCCGGAAAGAACCAGCTAACCAAACGGCAGGTTTTCGCCACCGCCGGCCGGCTTGGATGATACTCTGAACCCTGGCTAACCGGCGCAATCTCCTTATCCTCGGAGGAGCCATGGCTGACTGGCTGCAAGATCTGCTGGCGCGCGATATCGAGACGCTGCGCGCCGACGTGCTGAAGGCCGGCATTCTCAATGCCAAGGCCCTGCAGGAACGCGCCGAGGCTCACGTCGCGCATCTTCATGACGTGCTCCACGAATCCCGCGAACTGCAGGAAGCCTCGTTCCAGGTGATGAACGACGTCATCGGCTTCGCCAGGCTGCTCTATGGCCATGCCGCGATCGCCGAATCGGAGCGCGGCCGGCGCGCGGCGCTCGCCGCGATCGATCGCCTTGCCGCCGTGCTCGGCCATTGCGAATGGCGGCAGGCGGCGGTTTCCTCCTAGCGGGATCGACGCCGGTTTCGGCCTTCCCATCCACAGGCATGAAGCCAGTTGGCGCGACATTGAAGAAAGCCGGCTGAAGTGACTGGACAGGCCGAGCGCGTGCCTCTATATCGCCCCCACCAACACGGACGGCCCTGCGCCGCTCCCGGTTCGCCCAGGTAGCTCAGTTGGTAGAGCATGCGACTGAAAATCGCAGTGTCGGCGGTTCGACTCCGTCCCTGGGCACCATTTTCCTTCCAAGCGCTTCTGTAGACCTCCAAAAAGCCTGAGATTTCGGGACCTTCGATCGGGTCCGGGCGGCTAAGCGTCCACCGGCTTCCATTGACGGCCAACTCAAGTATCGGCCACGCTGCCCTCTGTCGGCCTCAACGGTCGAACGCCGTCAGGGGCGTTTCGCGACGCGATCCGGGCCGAAGGCCTCGCGCAGCGATCGAGCAGGCTGGCGTTGGGATCGGAGCCGCGGCAGCCGGCCGGACGAGCGGCGCCGGCTGCGCGGCGATAGGCGCTAGGCCAGGAACGCGCGATAGGCGTCGATCATATCGTCGACGGCCGCCGCAAACAGCCTTTCGCCATGCTGCGGCGTGGACAGCGACGGATCCGAGCCAATGCGGCCATCGGGATAGCGCTTGCGATAATCGAAGCAGTCGAAGAATGACGTGCTCGCCGGGGCCACCCTGGGCGTCATCTGCGCATGCTTGATCGCTTCCGGATGGTAGAATTGCGCGAGTGAAACCTCGGCGGCCGTGGCGTGAGAGCCGTTGACCCCGGGATACAGGTCCTCGGCGATATCGGTCGCACGCTTGCCGTTCGACCACATCACCATCCGGCAGCGTATCGGAGAAGGCTCGCCATTGGGCTGCAGCGAGAGCGAGGCATAGACCTCGTCGAAGGCAGCCGTCACGGTCGCGATATTGCCGCCATGCCCGTTGATGAAAAAGAAGCGCTCGAAGCCGTTGCGCGCAAGCGAGCGCACGATGTCTCCGACCATCGCGATCATGGTCGACGGGCGCAAGGTGACCGAGCCTGCGAACCCGAGATGATGCTGCGACATGCCGTAGGCCAGCGTCGGGGCGACCATCGCGCCGATCTTGTCGCCGACTCCCTTGGCAATGAACTCGGCGTCGAGGTGATCCGTGCCGATCAGGCCGTTGGGCCCATGCTGCTCGGTGGATCCCACGGGCACGATGATGCCGCGCGACGTTTGGAGATAGTCTTCGACTTCGTGCCAGGTCGCGAGAGCCAGTTGCATAACCCGATGTCTCCAAACGAGGCGGAACGTCTGTCGATCCGGCTCAAAACCTAGGAAGCGGGAAAGCTTGGGGTCAACCGCCGTCAGAGACCTGACGGCCATGCGTTCGCACGATCCGACCCGCCCGGCGGCGTTTGTGCCCGGTCAGGCTGGAGATCAGCCAAAGGAAGCGTTGACGCTGCAGGTCGATGCGGAAACGATGGGGCATGTTTGCTGCTGTGGCTCCCGCGTGCCGGGGCGCTGATCGGCCAGGACGGCGACGCGTCCGCGCGAAGGCCGGCGCTTGGCCGCAGAGCCGCCAGACACCGATTTCCCGGAGTTTCCGACGATGAACCAGACGAGCCCGCTCGCGGCGCCGGCACAGTCGCTGCGCCTGACCAGCCTGGCCCATGGCGGCGGCTGCGGCTGCAAGCTGGCGCCGGCCGTGCTCCAGCAATTGCTGGCCGGGCATCCGGCGGCCGGCCCCTATAGCCAGCTCCTCGTCGGCACCGAAACCGGCGACGATGCCGCGGTCTGGCAGGTCGACGATAACACCTGCGTCGTCGCGACCACTGATTTCTTCATGCCGGTCGTCGACGATCCCCGCGATTTCGGCCGCATCGCCGCGACCAATGCGATCTCCGATGTCTACGCGATGGGCGGCAGGCCCATCATGGCGCTCGCGATCCTCGGCATGCCGCTCGACAAATTGCCGATCGAGGTCACCCGCGAGATCCTGAAGGGCGGCGCCTCGATCTGCGCCGAGGCCGGCATCCCGGTTGCCGGCGGCCATTCGATCGATGCGCCCGAGCCGATCTACGGGCTTGCGGTCATCGGCCTGCTCAAGCCGTCGAACCTGCGCCGCAACAGCGGTGCCAAGCCCGGCGACGCGCTGATCCTGACCAAGGCGCTGGGCGTCGGCATCTATTCCGCCGCCTTCAAGAAGGGCGAGCTTTCCGCCGCCGCCTATGAGGAGATGATCGCCTCGACGACACTGCTCAATCGCATCGGCGTCGATCTGGCAGAGGACGAGGCTGTCCACGCGATCACCGATGTCACCGGCTTCGGCATCCTCGGCCACGGGCTGGAGATGGCGCGCGGCTCCGGCGTCACGCTGAAACTCCGGCTGTCCGACCTGCCGTTCCTGTCGCAGGCCGAACGCCTGGCGCAGGAGGGCAGGGTGACCGGAGCGTCGCATCGCAACTGGGCGAGCTATGGCGAGGACGCCGTGCTGCCCGCGAGCCTGCCGGACTGGCAGCGCCATCTGCTCACCGACCCACAGACCTCGGGCGGGCTGCTGGTCTCCTGCGCCGCCGAGCGGGCTGAAGCCGTGCTCGCGCAGATCAAGGGAGCAGGCTACCCGGCCGCGCGGATCGTCGGGACTGTCGAGGCCGGGCCGGCGCAGGTCGTCATCGGCTGACGGGCTTCAGCGCGCTTCCTGAACCTCAAGGTTCCGGCCCCAGACGTCGAAGAAGGCGCCCTTGTTGAGGGTGAGCCGGTCCTCGCGCAAGGCGGCCTCCAGCTCGCGCAGGCGGTTGCGTGCCAGATCGTCCGGCACGAGCCCGCCATCGTCGTCGCGGGTCGGGAAGAAGGCGGCGCCGTCCCAGTTCACGCCGGCGCCGCGCAGCATCAGCACGATATCGCCCCAGTCGATCTCGTCGCCGACGACATGGACGAAGGTCGAGCGCAGCGGCTCGACCTTCGGCTCGGCAATCTTCACCAGCACGATCAGCGCCGTGAACGGGCCCTTGCGGAAAAGCTTGCCGAGCCAGCGGTCGAAATCGGTGCCCAGGCCTCTAGATGGCGGCATACGACATCCCGGGCAGGTGGCGGGCGATGAAGGCGATGGGAGGGAAATCCGTGTCCGTCATGCGCCCTCACGGAACTGGCGGAAGAGAATGGGAGTCGAACCCACCAGAGACCGTCTGACGGCCCCTCCCGGATTTGAAGTCCGGACGCCCCACCGGGGACGTTTCTCCTCCATCGCTCAAGCCGGGCGGCGGGCCGAACAGGTCGAGCCGCCGCCGGTTGAGACGCCTCAGGTCGCCGCGGCGGATCGTGACGCCATGGCGATCGAAGAACTCGAGAATCTGGATAGCGACCTTTCGGCCATTGTCGAGCCTGTCACGGAACTGGGCCGCGTTGAAGCCATCAGGATGCAGTTCGGCGAGCTCGGCCGCGATGCCGACCATCTCGGCGAGCGTGCTGCGCAGGAAGAAATGGTCGAGCGCGACCTCATGGACATCGCCGCGCCGGCCGGTGAGCCGCAGCAGGCGCCGGATTTCTTCCTCGGGTCGCCCGAGCAGATGGCCGATATCGCGCACGCGCGGCGGGCGGAAGCGCTCGTCATCGGCGATTAATGGCCTGATCCGCTCCCAGAGCGCCTCGTCCTCCGGCGAAAGCCTGGCCTCGTGGCCGGGGCGCCTGATCCATGAGCCCGCGGGCACGAGCACGCCGTCCTCCGCCAACGGGGCGAGTGCCTGCCGGAACAGCGGGGCCGGCCAACGGGGAGCTATGGCGAAGCACAAGCGCTCCAGCCCCATCCCGGGAAGGTCGGGATGTTCGGCATGGAAGGCGTCGAGTCGTTCCGTGGCGGCCTGCGCCAGCGCCTGCCAATGCGCGGGCAGTATCGCGAGCGGGCCGATCCTGACGAGGCCAAGCTGGTTCGTCAGGGTCTCCGCGGCCTGGGCGCCGAGCGCGCGGTCGCGGACGAAGCCGTCGATATCGGCATGGTGCGGGGGCACCGACAGCAGGCCATGCAGGGCCTCCGCGGGATCGGGCAGGCCGAGCGCGGCGAGTTGGGCGAGGCGCTCCGGGCTGCGGCGCCGGCGCTCCGGCGCGCGCAGGTCCAGGAAACGCCCGCCGCCGATCGTGCGCGAGGCGCTGGTATCGCGCAAAACGAAGCGGTCGAGCCCGGCGGCGGCCAGCGGGGCATCGAGCACGAGCTGGATCAGGCCGTCCGTACCGGGCGCGATCGCCTCCCCCAGCAGCACGACGCGGGCGCCGATCTCGGCCGCTGCGTGATGCAGACGCACCGGCTGCCACATCGTCAGCGCCTTCTCGCCGGGCAGGAGCGTCACCTCCGCATCGATCCTGATCGTCGGGGCATGGAGCGCCGGTGCAAGCACCATGTCGCCATGCCGGATGGCATCCTTCGTGATGCCGGGGCCGGCGAGATTGAGCGCGCAGCGCTCGCCGGCCAGGCCACGCTCGGCCGCACGGTTCTGGGCATGGATCGAGCGCACCCGCGCCGGCAAGCCGTTGGGGGAAACGACCACGCTGTCGCCGACGCCGATGCTGCCGGACAGCACGGTGCCCGTGACCACAGTCCCGGCGCCCTGCAGGGTGAAGCAGCGATCGACCGCGAGCCGAAAGGCGCCGTCGCCTTGCCGTGCCCGGGCTTCGCGGGCGCGGGATGCGAGCAGGGCGGCGAGCTCCGGCACGCCTGCTCCGGTCGGCGTCGAAACGGGCAGCATCGGTGCTTCGGCGAAGGGGCCTGGCGCCAGCAACGCCGCGATCTCGCTCTCGACCGCCTCGATCCGCACCGGCTCGACCAGATCGACCTTGGTGATGGCGACCACGGCCTCGCGGATGCCGAGCAGCCGGGCGATGGCGACATGCTCGCGCGTCTGCGGCATCACGCCGTCATCGGCCGCGACGACCAGCAGCAGCAGGTCGATGCCGGCGGCGCCGGCCAGCATCGTGTGCACGAATTTCTCATGGCCGGGCACGTCGATGAAGCCGACCACCGAGCCGTCGGTCTGCGGCCAATAGGCGAAGCCGAGGGCGATCGAGATGCCGCGCGCCTTCTCCTCCTTCAGCCGGTCGGTATCGACACCGGTCAGGCGCCGGACCAGCGAGGTCTTGCCATGGTCGATATGGCCGGCGGTACCGATGATCATGGCGCAGGCTCCGTCGGTGCGACGGCTGCGCGCGCAGCCTTGATGAACGGGGCCGCGAGCGTGCTGCCCTTGCTTTCGGCCGCGAGCAGCAGCGCCAGCGCGCGCTCCGCGTCAGCGGGCACGCCCTGGCCGAGCAGGGTTGCTGCGCCGAGCATCGCCTCCGAATCCGGATCGCCGGCGGCCATGCCGCGCTGCCACCATCGCGCGGCCGCATCGGCGTCGCGCCCGACGCCCAGCGCATCGTGATGCATCATGCCGAGCCGGGTCATGCTCGTGGCAATGCCGGCCTCGGCCGCGGCCTGCGCCCAACGCAGGGCCTCGGCGCGGTCGGCAGGATTTCCGCCTTCCAGCAGCATCCAGGACAGCATGTCCTGCGCTGGGGAGTCGCCCTGCTCGGCAGCGAGCCGATAGAGGCGAATTGCCTCAGCATCGCTCTGCGCGACGCCTTCGCCCTTGAAGTGCAGGGCCGCTAGATTGCGCTGCCCGACCGGATCGCCGCTCTCGGCCGCCAGCGTCAGCCAGCGCAACGCGAGAGCTGGATCGCGTTCCACGCCGAGTCCCTCGGCGAAACAGGCGCCGATATTGTTCTGCGCCCGCCCGATGCCGGCATGGGCGAGCGGGCCCCAGAGCGCGAGGGCGGCCGCATGGTCGCCGCGCTCGACGGCAGCCGTGGCCTGCGCCATGTTTGCGGCGACGTCATCGCTGGCGGCTTCACTACGGCCGAGCAGGCGTTCAAGCCAGCGCATCGAGCCGCTCTGGTTTCAGGGCATCGAGCTGCGCGATGAACAGCACCTCGTCCTCCAGGCAGCGCAGGTCGAAGACGAGCGCGCCTTGCGCGATCCGCCCGATCACCGATACCGGAACAGCGCGGAAGGCCGCTGCCAGTTTTTCGACGGCGGAACCCGCGGCCTTGCCGGCCGCCCGCACTGCGAGACCTGCGCTCGGCAGCGTCTCCAACGGCAGTGCGCCCGAGCCGATCTGGCTCGCGCAATCGATGGCCTCCACGGTCCAGTCGGTGCCGATCGCGGCGGCCACTTTGGGCTGAAGACGTTCGGCCAGTGCGTGCAGTTCGGTAGGCTTACGCGTGAACAGCCGGAGCGTTGGCAGGCGCTGGGCCAATCGGTCGGGATCGCGATAGAGCCGGAGCGTCGCTTCCAGCGCCGCGAGCCGGAGCTTGTCGAGGCGCAGCGCCCGCTTCAGCGGGTTCTTCGCCAGTCTCGCGATCAGGTCCTTGCGACCGGCGACGATGCCGGCCTGCGGTCCGCCGAGCAGCTTGTCGCCGGAGAACGTGACGAGATCGGCGCCGCCCTTCAGCGCATCCTGCACCGTCTTCTCGCGGCGCAGGCCCCAGCGCGAGAGGTCGATGAGCGTCCCCGAGCCGAGATCGTCGACGAAGGGCAGGTCGTGCTGGCGGGCGAGCTTGGCCAGTTCGGCCGGCTTGACCTCGGCCGTGAAGCCCTGCACCACGTAGTTCGAGGTATGGACCTTCATCAGCAGGCCGGTTCCGGGCCCGATCGCTTCGGCGTAGTCCCTGAGGTGCGTGCGGTTGGTGGTGCCGACTTCGCGGAGCGTCGCGCCGGCACGGGCCATGATGTCCGGCATGCGGAAGGCGCCGCCGATCTCGATCAATTCGCCGCGCGAGACGATCGCCTCGTGGTCCTTGGCCAGCGTGTTGAGTGCGAGCAGCACGGCCGAGGCGTTGTTGTTGACGAGGATTGCGTCCTCCGCGCCGGTCAGCTCGGTGATGAGGCCGCGGACATGCGCGTCGCGCTCGCCGCGTTGCCCGGCCTCGATCTCGTATTCGAGATTGGTCGGCGCCCGCATCGCCGCGACCACGGCCTCGATCGCCTCTTCGGCCAGCAGCGCGCGGCCGAGATTGGTGTGCAGCACCGTGCCGGTCAGGTTGATCACCGGGCGCTGCGAAGGCCGTTCGCGCTCGCCGAGGCGGTCCAGCGTCATCAGGCCGATCTGTTCCACCGAGGCCGCTGCCGGCGCATCGCCCACCCGCAGCCGTTCGATCACATGCCGGATCGCATCGGTCGCAGCCGCACGCCCATGGCGCGCGGTGGCGAGTTCGCCCTCGGCGCTGCGCAGCACCGTGTCGACGGAGGGCGGACGGAAATGTTCCGGCTTGTTCATCAGGCTCCCTCCGGGAGACGCTCGACCACGCTGCTTATGATATCCGGAAACGCGACCGTCATCCCGGGCTTGCCCCGGGATCCATCGAAGGGCTGCGGAGCTCCAGGATGGATCCCGGATCTCCGCTTTGCTCCGTCCAGGATGACGGCGGTGATTCCACGGAGAGCCGACAATCTCAGTATCCGAGCAGGAATGGATTCACTCCCGCGCGCCGCCAGCCGGCCTCGGTCACCAAGAGGTCGAGCCCGAGGCTCGCGACATCGTCGGCCACGGGCTCCAGCTCCGGCGCCTTGCGGCGGTTCAGGATCTTCATATAGGTCCGGCATTCGTCGCAGGTCTCGGCTTTGATCATGTCGGCGACGCCCTCGATCTCCTGATAGGCGATGCCCTTGGTCGAGCCGCACGTGACGCATTTCACCCGGACATGGTTCCACTGCGCCGCGCAAAGCGAGCACTGGACATAGCGCACCCCCTCGACATGAAGGTCGGCGACCACTGCGCTCGCCACGGGTGGCCCGCCGCAGCAGGGGCAGACGCCCTCAGCGACCGGCTGGGGCAGGGCGGGGTCGATCAGGGCGCTGCGCCGGGCCGCGACGACCTGAAGAGCGGCGGCGGCGAAAATATGCTCGGCCACGGCCTCGACCGGCACTTCATCGGCGAGCACGGCGGCGAACATAGCCTGTTTCGCGTCCGGTTCGGCCGCGATCACGCGCGCCAGAGCAGCCCGGGCGGCATCCGGCATGGTAACATCGGCCAGCAGCTCCGCGAGCCGGTCGAAGGCCTCCGAGGTGGCGGGGTCGGTCGCCAGGTCCTCGCGTGGCAGCACAGGCATGGCATTGGCGGCCCGCAAGCGCAATTCCTGGGCGGCGGGAAGGGTGGGTGCGTCGATCGCGGCGGAAAGTGTCGCCTGCGCCCCGCTCAGCCCGGCGAGAAAGCCGAGATAGCCCTCGAGCTGGTGCCCCGGCGCCAGCGCCGCGAAGCGCACCGCGCGTGCGGCAAACAGCGTCGCAGGGTCCGGCAGGCGCACGAAGGGCGGCCTGTCGCGTTCGGGCGTGCCGACATCCTCGAAGGTGGCAAGGCCGGTATCGTCAGTCATCCAGGGCCCTCTCGAACCGCACGGGTCACGGGAGGCGGAGCAGCTCGCGCCGCTCCGCAGTCGAAATCATTCGGCCGGGCCGACGCCGTGATGGCGCGGCGGCGCCTGGCGTTCGTCGATCACGCCCTCGCGCGCTTCCTTGCGCAGCCAGAGCCGATGATGGCGGAAGGCCCAGCCGCCCGTCACCTTTCCCTCGGTCATGGCGTTCATCGTGCCACGGACGTAGAAGCCGGCATAGATATGGACGATGACGACGAGCAGCATGGCGATTGCCGCCAGCGCATGCAGGATATGGCCGAAGCGCTGCTGCTCGATGGTGAAGCTCGCGCCAAAATATTCGTACCAGATCATGATGCCCGTCCCGAACAGGACGAGGATGAGCAGCGTCATCAGCCAGAAGACGATCTTCTGCGCGCCATTGTACTTGCCGATCTCGGGCAGGTTCTCCTCACGCCCGGACATGACGTCGCCGATCTGGCGCATCCACTGCGTATCGACCTTCGCCCAGAAATTGTAGCGGACCATCTGGACGAACAGGATCGCGAAGCTGGCGAGCAGGACGACCCCGAGCCAGGGATGCAGCGCGCGCGTGTTGGAGCCGCCGCCGAACAGGCCCGACAGGAAGAACAGAGCCGGATGGAACAGCGCGGCCCCGCTGATCGCGAGCAGGATCAGCGAGAGCGCGGTGACCCAGTGATTGACGCGCACGCGGCCAGGGTTGCGATCGACGGTCGTGCGCTCCTCTTCACGCCTGACGGCCACGGGCTGCCTCCTCGTCGATCAGATGCTCGGCCTCGCGATCCTCCGCGCGGCTGACATCGTTGCGCCGGGCCACGATGCCGTGGACGAAGGCGAAGGCCGCGGCGAAGCCGATCGCCGCCATACCGGCATATTTGGTCAGCCCCTTCCAGAGCTCGACGACCTGGCTGATCTTCGGGTTCTGCGGCAGGTTCGCGTAAAGCTGCGGCTGGTCGGCATGGTGCAGCACATACATCACATGCGTGCCGCCGACGCCCGGCGGATCGTAGATGCCGGCATTCTTGAAGCCTCGCGACTTCAGGTCCGTGATGCTCGCCTGCGCATAATCCAGCATCGCCTGCTTGGTGCCGAAGGTGATCGCGCCAGTGGGGCAGGCCTTGGCGCAGGCCGGCGCCTGGCCGACAGAAACCCGGTCCGAGCAGAGCGTGCATTTATAGGCCTTGTGGTCGGCCTGGCTGATGCGCGGGATGTTGAAGGGGCAGCCCTTCACGCAATAGCCGCAGCCGATGCAGTTCTCCGAAACGAAATCGACGATGCCGTTATTGTACTGCACGATCGCGCCGGGGGAGGGGCATGCCTTGAGGCAGCCCGGATCGGCGCAATGCATGCAGCCGTCCTTGCGGATCAGCCATTCGAGATTGCCGCTCTCGGTGTTCTCCCATTCGGTGAACCGCATCAGCGTCCAGGTATTCGGCGTCAGATCGTGCGGGTTGTCGTAGACGCCGACATTGATGCCGACCTCCTCGCGCAGGTTGTTCCACTCGAGGCAGGCCGCCTGGCAAGCCTTGCAGCCGATGCATTTGGAGACGTCGATGAGCTTCGCCACCTCGAAATCGTGGCGGACATCCGGCGGCCGGAAATTGGTCGCCGAGATGCGGGCGAAGTCCTGGCTCTGCAGTCCCATGGTCTTCGCCTCCCTAACTCGTCGCCGGACCGTTGGACGGCTCGACATTCACCAGGAACGCCTTGAACTCGGGCGTATCGGTGTTGGCGTCGCCGACGAACGGCGTGAGGCTGTTCGGGCCGAAGCCCTTCCTGGCCGCACCGGTAAAGCCCCAGTGGAGCGGGATGCCGACGACATGGACGGTCTTGCCGTCGCAGATCAGCGGCTTGATGCGCTTGGTCACCACGGCCTTGGCATAGACCGAGCCGCGGTTGGAGGAGACCTTCACCCAGCCGCCCTTCTGGATGTTCTTCTCCGCGGCCAGCTGTTCGCTGATCTCGACGAAGAACTCCGGCTGGAGCACCGCATTCACCCAGACATGCTTGGTCCAGTAGTGGAAATGCTCGGTCAGGCGGTAGGAGGTCGCTGCATACGGGAACTTGTCGGAGGTCCCGAGCGCGGCGAGGTCGGCGGGGAAGATGCGCGCGACCGGGTTGCCCCGGATCTTGGGCGCCATCACGTTGGCGACCGGGCTCTCGAACGGCTCGTAATGGGCCGGGAAGGGCCCATCCCGCATCAGGCCGCGGGCGAACAGGCGGCCCGAGCCCTCTGCATTCATGATGAACGGGCCGACATCGCGCGGCTTGGCGTTCACGGCGATGTCGGGCACGTCATAGCCGGTCCAGGCCGTGCCGTTCCACTCGATCAGCTTGCGCTTGGGATCCCAGGCCTTGCCGTCGAGATCGGCCGAGGCGCGGTTGTACAGGATGCGCCGGTTGGCCGGCCAGGAGAACGCCCAGTTCGAATAGGCGCCGGTATTGCCGGGATCGCTGGTGTCGCGCCGGGCCATCATGTTGCCCCGCTCGGTCCAGCTGCCCGAATAGATCCAGCAGCCGCAGGCGGTCGAGCCGTCGTCGCGGAGCTGGCCGAAGGTGTCGACCTGCTTGCCCTTCTCCAGCAGCACCTTGCTCGGGTCGGCCGGATCGGTGACGGTGGAGACGACGTAGCCGTTCATCTCCTTGGCCATTTCGTCGGGCTGCGGGTCCATCGGGTCGCGATAGGGCCAGTGCAGGTTGACGATCGGGTCGGGAAAGGCGCCGCCTTCCTTCCGATAGAGCTCGCGCAGGCGCATATGGAGCTGCGCCATGATCCAGGTGTCGGCCTTCGCCTCGCCCGGAGGTTCCTGGCCCGGCCAGTGCCATTGCAGCCAGCGCCCGGAATTGACCAGCGAACCCTCGTCCTCGGCGAAGCAACTCGTCGGCAGTTCGAAGACTTCGGTCTGGATCGACTCCGGCTTCACGTCGTTATGGACGCCTTCGTCCTTCCAGAACCGCGCCGTCTCCGTCTGCAGCGGGTCCATCACCACCAGGAACTTCAGCTTCGACAGCGATTCCGTGATCTTATTGCGGTTGGGCGCCGATAGCAGCGGGTTGAAACCCTGGCAGAAATAGCCGTTGACCTTGCCCTGATGCATCAGGTCCATGATGCGCAGGAGGTCGTAGCCGGAGACGTCGAGCTTCGGCAGCCATTGATAGGCGAACTCGTTCTCCGCCGTCGCCGCCGGGCCCCACATCGACTTCAGGAAGCTCACCATGAACTTCCCGTAGTTCTGCCAGTAGCTCATCTGGTTCGGCCGCAGCGGCTTGAAGCCGCGCGTCGACATATAGGTCTTGAAGTCGACCTCGCGATCCTTGGGAATGTTGAGATAGCCCGGGATCAGGTCCGACATCAGGCCGATATCGGTCAAACCCTGGATGTTGGAATGCCCGCGCAGCGCATTCATGCCGCCGCCGCGCACGCCGATATTGCCGAGCATGAGCTGCAGCATCGCCATGGTGCGGATGTTCTGCGCGCCCTTGGAATGCTGCGTCCAGCCGAGCGCGTACATCGACGTCATCGTCTTGTCGCGCGCCGAGCACTCGGAGATCATCTTGCAGATCGCGAGATACTTGTCCTTCGGCGTGCCGCAGATGCGCTCGACCATCTCCGGCGTATAGGCCGCGACATGCTGCTTCAGGAGCTGGTAGACGCAGCGCGAGTTCTGCAAGGTCTCGTCGACCTGGACATAGCCGTCCGCCCCGAGCTCGTATTCCCAGGTCGAGCGGTCATAGTCGCGCTTGGCCTCGTCATAGCCGGTGAAGAGACCGTCCTGGTAGGCGAAGCCGTCCTTCACGAGATAGGGCGCGTTGGTGAACGCGCGCACATAGTCGTGCTGGATCGTGTCGTTCTCGATGCAGTAGCGGATCACGCCCAGCAGGAAGGCGATGTCGGTGCCTTGCCGGATCGGCGCATAGAAATCCGAGACAGAGGCCGTGCGCGTGAAGCGCGGATCGACCACGATCAGCTTGGCGCCGCGCTGGGCCTTAGCCTCGACGACCCATTTGAAGCCGCAAGGATGCGCTTCGGCCGCGTTGCCGCCCATGACGATGATGAGGTCGGTGTTCTTGATGTCCGTCCAGGAGTTGGTCATCGCACCGCGACCGAATGTTGGGGCCAGACTGGCCACCGTCGGTCCGTGTCAAACGCGCGCCTGGTTGTCGAACGCCAGAACTCCGAGGCTTCGCACGACCTTGTAGGTCAGGAAGGCCGTCTCGTTGGTGGTGGCCGAAGCGGCCAGGAAGCCCGTCGTCAGCCAGCGATTGACCGTCTGGCCATCCTGGTTCTTGGCGATGAAGTTCTTGTCGCGGTCGTCCTTCATCAGACGCGCGATGCGGTCGAGCGCCTCGTTCCAGCTGATCTGGCGGAAGGCCTTCTCGCCGGGGCCGCGATATTGCGGCACCTTGGTGCGCGTCTCGGAATGGACGAAATCGAGCAGGGCGGAGCCCTTCGGGCAGAGCGTCCCGCGATTGGTCGGATGGTCCGGGTCGCCCTCGATATGGATGACTGCCGGATGGGCGTTCTTCGACTTGTCGCCGAGGCTGTACATGATCACGCCGCAGGCGACGGAGCAGTACGGACAGGTGTTTCGTGTTTCCGTGGTGCGGGCCAGCTTGAAGGGCCGCACGGCCTGGGCCAGTGCCTCTTCGGCACCGCCAAACCCAAGCGCGGCGACGGCGGAACCGGCGACACCCGCACCTGCGGCTTTCAGAAACTGGCGACGCGAGAGCTCATGCAGCATCTCAACCTCCCAGGCGACGACGAAGCGTCGTTCGATTTGGAATAGTGAAACTCTGCGGGAGGGGCGTCAAGGCGAGGGCCTCCCGGCCGGATCGGTGGGTTCTTAGACTTTCGCCGTACGATCGTGGTGCGGCGGAGGGCGCGACTGCGCGCTTGCGTCAGGCGCGAAGGATGGTGGCAGCCGCGCCCGGAAGCGGCTCATGGACGACGTTGATGTCGACGGTCGCGCTGCCGCCCCAGGCCGATGCGAGCTGCGCGACGATATGCCGGCCGAAGCTCTCATAGGGGATGCGGATCGAGGTCAGCCAGGGTGCGATCCAGAAGTTGATGGCGTTTCCGTCGATCCCGACGAGCGCGCAGCGCTCGGGGATTGTGATGCGGGATTCGGTGGCGCGGCGATAGGCGCCATAGGCGATCATATCGCTGACGCAGAGGGCCCCGTCCGGCCAGCCGAAGCTTTCCTCCAGGCTTTTCGCGGCCGCGTAGCCGATCTCGATATGCGACAGGCCCGGCGCGCTGGCCTGACGGATTTCGGCCTCCGGAACGCCGTGCGCGACCAGTTGGCGGATGAAGCCTTCCGCGCGTTCGGCAGTGCTCGAGGCGTTCTGCGTCGCCATCAGCACGGCCGGGCGCCGGATGCCCTGCGCCAGCAGATGATCGGCGGCATCGGCGCCGGCCTGGCGATTGTCGATGCCGACATAGGCGCCGCCGCCGAGCGGGTTGCGCCGCGCGACGAACACCACCGGGTCGCCGCGGGCCAGGACATCGGCGAGGCCCGCGCTGGCGACCGCGCTGACCATGACGTAGCCGGCGACGAACTGGTCGCGCATCGCCTGCAGATAGTCGTCCTGCAGATCGGCGCGGTCATGCGTGTCGCAGAGGATCATGACATAGCCGGCGTCGCGCAGCGCCGCTTCGGTCGAAACGGCGATCGCCGCCATGGCTGGATTGTCGAGATTGGGGGCGAGCATCGCGACCACCCGGCTCGCACGGCGCTTCAGCGCGCGCCCGACCGGGTTGGGCCGGTAGCCCAATCGCGCGATCGCTTCCTCGACCCGCGCGACCGTGTCGGCCGAGGCCCGCCCGTTCTTGCCGTTGACGATCCGCGAGACGGTCGCGACCGAGACGCCGGTCTCCTGTGCGACCGTCGCCAGCGAAACGCTGTCCGTCAGCGGCTTTGCGGCCTTTGCCGTCATGGCCCTCCCCAAGGCGCGCGGATCATGCCGCGCCCGTCGACATATCCGAAGCCAGCTATTTCAGCCATGCCGGTTCGCCTGCCCGTTGACAAGCTAGGCAAACGTTTGCCTTACTGATTGTCAAGGTGCCCGACGAGGTGCCGTGATCGGCAAGGGATGGAACGCAGATGCAGGGTAAGCACTGGATTTCAGCGCTCGCGCTGACGGCCGGCCTCGCGATGGGCGGCACGGCCTTCGCCCAGACCACGGTGCGCATCGCCTGGTATTCCGACGGCAACGAGGGCGAGGTCGTCGCCGATCTGCTCAAGCGCTTCGAGGCCCAGAACAAGGACATCAAGGTCGTGCTCGACCAGGTGCCCTACAAGGCGATTACCGAGAATCTGCCGGTGCAGCTTGCCTCGGGGCAGGGCCCGGATATCGCCCGCGTCGTCGATCTCGGCGGCGTCGCCCGCTACGCGCTCGATATGCGGCCCTATCTGAAGGACGCCGCCTATTGGGAGAAGAATTTCGGGCCGTTCCTGCCCTGGATGCGTCCCGAGGGCGATTCCAGCGCGATCACCGGCTTCATGACGCAGCTCACCGTCACCGGCCCCTTCGTCAACAAGACGCTGTTCGAGCAGGCCGGCATCGCCATGCCATCAGCCAAGGCGACCTGGGAGGACTGGGGCACGGCGGCGAAGGCCGTGGCCGATAAGGTGCAGGCGCCGTTCCCGCTCGCCATGGACCGGTCCGGCCATCGCTTCTTCTCGGTCGCGGTCTCGGAGGGCGCCAAGGTCCTCGACGACAAGGGCGAACCCGCCGTCGTCGACGACGGCTTCAAGCGCGCCGCCAAGCGCGTCTATGACTGGCACAATGCCGGCGTGATGAAGAAGGAGCTCTGGGGCTCGGTCTCCGGCACCGCCTATCGCGGCGCCAATGACGAGTTCAAGAACGCCCAGGTGGTGATGTATCACTCGGGCTCCTGGCAGATCGCCCAGTTCGACAAGACGGTCGGCGACGCCTTCGACTGGGTCGCGGTTCCCTCGCCCTGCGGCGCCGGTAACTGTTCCGGCATGCCCGGCGGCGCCGGCCTCGTCGCGATCAAGACGACCAAGAGCCCGGAAGCCGTCGCCAAGGTGATGGATTATCTCGCTAGCGAGCCGGTGCTGAGTGAATTCTATGCCCGCTCGCTCTTCGTGCCCGGCCATCTCGGCATCGCCGCCAAGGGGCTCGACTACAAGGATGCGAGCCCGCAGGCCAAGGCCGCGCTCAAGGTCTTCTCCGATCAGGTCGCCGAGCTTTCGCCAGTCGCCTACAAGCTGCAGGGCTATGTCAACAACCGCGTCATCTTCAACGCCGTGATCAGCCGGCTCGGCCAGGCGATCTCGGGCGAGGGCACGCTCGACGAGGCCTATAAGCGCATCGTGGCCGACATCGCCCAGCAGATCGCCGAGCGCAAGAAGTAGGCGCCATGGCCCCCGCCGAGACAAAGCCGCGCCGCGAGGGTGCGGTCGCCGCTGGCCTCCTCGCCGCGCCGCTCGCGCTGCTGATGCGGCTCGTGGACGGCCCGATGGGCGCGCTCCAGCGCCTGATCGGCGAGCGGCGGATGGCCTATGTCTTCATCCTGCCGAACCTCGCCTTTTTCTCGCTCTTCGTCTTCCTGCCGCTGATCATCAACGTGATCTTCTCGGTGACGGGCGGGGCGGGGCTGTTCCCGAGCGAGCGTCCTTTCGTCGGGGCGCAGCAATACGGCTATCTCTTCGATTGCGGGTCCTTCCTCGACCCGTCCTCCTGCCGCGAGGACCATTTCTGGCGCGGCGTGTCCAATACCGCGCGTTTCACCGTCTTCCAGGTCACGGCGATGGTGCTGTTCTCGCTGCTGACCGCGATCGTGCTCAACATGAAGATCCGGGCGCGCGGCTTCTTCCGCGCCGTCTATTTCTTCCCGGTGCTGCTTTCGCCGGTGGTGGTGGCTCTCACCTGGAAATGGATCCTCCAGCGCGACGGCCTGCTCAATGCCGCGATCACCTCGATCGGCGGCGAGCGCATCCTCTTCCTGGTCGATCCGTCATGGGCGATGTTCTGGATCGTCTTCGTCTCGGTCTGGGCCCATATGGGCTTCTACACGCTGATCCTGCTCGCCGGCCTGCAGGCCATCCCAGCCGATCTCTACGAGGCGGCCGAGATGGACGCGACGCCGAGGTGGCGCGTGTTCTGGCGCATCACCCTGCCGTTGCTCTGGCCGAACATGATCGTCGTCATCGTGCTCGCGCTGATCAAGGGCGTCCAGACCTTCGACGAGGTCTTCGTCCTGACCGGGGGCGGCCCGGGCACCGCGACGCTGATGATCGTGCACTACATCTATGAGACCGCCTTCGCCAATCAGGTCCAGAATTTCGGGCTGGCGGCGGCAGCCTCCGTCGTGCTCGGCGTGGTGCTCTTCGCGCTGACGCTGGTCCAGCTCGCGGCGAGCCGCCGCAAGGGGGCCGCATGAGCCTCGTGACCAAGCTCGCCACCGCCCGTCGCAAGCCCGGCCGTTGGCATTGGACCGATATCGCGGCCTATGCCTATCTCGCGCTGGGCGTCGTCCTGATGTTCGGCCCCGTCCTCTGGCTTGGCATGTCCTCCTTCAAGACGCAGGCCGGCCTGCTCGAATTCCCGCCCTCGCTGCTGCCGATGTCGCAGAAGGAGGTGGCGGTGCCCGGCCAGGCGCAGAAGCTGCCGCTCTTCGAGGTCGAGATGCCGGACGGTTCCAAGCGCGTGCTGGCGCAGGTCCGCCGCATCGGCATTCAGGCGCAGATGGTCGACCCCGCAAAGCCCGGCGAGACCATCCGCGTCCCCATCGACAAGCGCACGCCCGTCCGCGAGTTCAAGCTTGCCACCGAGAACTATACCGAGCCGCTGGAACGCTTCGCCTTCACGCGCTTCCTGTGGAATTCGGTTTTCGTCACCGTGGTCGCGACGATCATCACGCTGATCATCAACTCGATGGCGGCCTATGCGCTCTCGATCTACGAATTCCGCGGCAAGACGGCGGTGATGCTGATGGTCATCGGCACGCTGATGATCCCGATCACCATCATCCTCGTGCCGGTCTATCTGGTCGCCACCAAGCTCGGCCTCGTCAATTCGCTCTGGGCCGTGATCCTGCCGGGCGCCGCGACCCCGACCGGCGTCTTCCTGCTGCGCCAATACATGCTCACCCTGCCGCGCGACCTGATCGAGGCCGCCCGCATGGACAAGGCCTCCGAGTGGCAGATCTACTGGCGCATCGTCATGCCGCTGGCCCTGCCGGCGCTGGCCGTGCTCGCGATCTTCTCGATCATGTGGCGCTGGAACGAGTTCCTCTGGCCGCTGGCGGTGCTGACCAAGACGGAATCCTACACGCTCCAGATCGGCCTCAACGCCTTCCAGGGCGAGTTGCAGACGCAGTGGCACTACCTGCTGGCGATGACCGTCGTGACCTTGCTGCCGGTCGCGCTCGTCTTCGTCTTCCTGCAGCGCTTCATCACCACCGGCATCGCCAATACGGGAATGAAATAATGGCCGGCCTGAAACTCTCCGGCGTGCGCAAGGCCTATGGTGCGACGACGGTGCTGCACGGCATCGACCTCGACGTCGCCGGTGGCGAGTTCGTCGTCTTCGTCGGCCCTTCCGGCTGCGGAAAATCGACCCTGCTGCGCTCGATCGCGGGGCTGGAGGAGATCACCGGCGGCACGATCGCGATCGACGGCACGGATGCGACCCATCTGCCGGCCTCCGAGCGCGGGCTTGCGATGGTTTTCCAGTCCTATGCGCTTTACCCGCATATGAGCGTGTACGCGAACATGGCCTTCGCGCTGGAGAACATGGGTCTCAAGCGCGACGAGATCGACCGGCGCGTAAAGCGCGCGGCGACGATGCTGCGCCTCACCGACTATCTCGAGCGCAAGCCCAAGGCATTGTCCGGCGGCCAGCGCCAGCGCGTCGCCATCGGCCGCGCCATCGTGCGCGATCCAAAAATCTTCCTGTTCGACGAGCCGCTTTCGAATCTTGATGCGGAACTGCGCGTCGCGACCCGCAAGGAACTCGCCGCGCTCCATGCCGAGATCGGCGGGACGATGATCTACGTCACCCATGATCAGGTCGAGGCGATGACGCTGGCGGACCGCATCGTCGTGCTCCAGGGCGGGCGGATCGAGCAGGTCGGCACGCCGCTGGAACTCTACAACCGCCCCGACAATCTCTTCGTCGCCGGCTTCATCGGCTCGCCGCGCATGAACCTTTTGCCCGGCCGCGTCGCGGCGCCCGGCCGGGTCGCCGTCGGCGAGGAGGGGTACGAGGTTGCCTGCGAGACCGCGAGCCTCGCTGTCGGCGCGCCGGTGACGCTCGGCATCCGTCCGGAGCATCTGGCGCTGGCCGAGGCCGGTGGCCTCAAGCTCACCGTCGAGTTGGTCGAGCGGCTGGGCGGTGAGAGCTATCTCTACGGCGCCGCCGCCGGCTTGCCGCAGATCACGCTGCGCCTCGACGGTCAGACACCGCATGAGCGCGGCGCGACCGTCGACCTCGCCTTCCCCCAGGCCCACCTGCACCTGTTCGACGAGGCGGGGAAAGCCGTTTGGGTTTGAAGATGCGCGCCGTCATTCCGGGGCTTCGCGAAGCGAAAAGCCCGGAACCCAGAGCAGATGCCGTCATGGAGAAGGGCCGGGCGGTCCAATCTCCTCCTGAGAGCGCATCGGTTCTGGGTTCCGGGCTCAGGCCTCCGGCCTGTCCCGGAATGACGGCGCGAATGAAATTTAGGTATTCGGAGACCACCCCATGAAAGCCCTCAGCCAAGGCCGCTATCTCGGCCGCGACGGCGAATCCGCCCTGTTCGATCTCGGGTTCGGCCATACGCTCGCGGTCCGCATCCTCGAAGGCGATATCGGCCGGGTCACGCTGAAGCCGCAGGACGGCTACCGGCTCGACCGCGGCTGGTCGATTGCGCCTGGCGGATTGGAGCCGGGCTATGAGGGGCGTCCGCGCGACAGCCTCGACGGTTTCGCCTGTCCGAAGACGGATATCCGCGCCAGCGCTGACAAGGTCGTGATCGCTGCAGGCGGGCTGACCGCGGAGGTCACGCTCTCGCCCTTCGGCATCGCCTGGCGCCGCGATGGCGAAGACAAGCCCTTCCTGCAGGACCGCACCACACAGGCTTATCTGGTTTCGCCGCGCACCGGCGCGCTCGCTCATTTCATGGCCCGTGACTACCACGAGCGGCATTTCGGCCTCGGCGACAAGGCCGGGCCGCTCGACCGCACCGGCCGCCGCTTCGCCATCGATGCCGTCGATCCCTGTGGCTTCGATGCCGAATTGTCGGACCCGCTCTACAAGATGCTGCCCTTCTTCATCGTCGATGGGCCGGCCGGAGCCCACGGCGTCTATTACGACAACCTCTCGACCGGCAGCGTCGATTTCGGCTGCACGCTCGACAATTATCACGGCCTGTTCCGCTCCTGGAAAGGCGATGACGGCGATCTCGACTATTACGTCATGGCCGGCCCGACCGTGCCGGATGTGGTGCGCCGCTTCTCCTGGCTGACGGGCGGGCAGGCTTTCGCGCCGCTCTGGTCCTTCGGTTTCGGCGTCACCTCGATGGCGATCGCAGACGCGCCGGACGCCGATGCCCGCATCAGCGACTTCATCGGCAAGCTGGAGACGCACCGCATCCCCTGCGATTCCTTCCATTTCGGCTCGGGCTACACGCAGATCGGCCATCGCCGCTACGCCTTCAACTGGAACCGGGAGAAATTCCCCGACCCGAAGGCGACGATGCAGCGACTGAACGATGCCGGCATCTTCACCGTCGCGAACCTAAAGCCCTGCCTGCTCGACGACCATCCGCGTCTGAAGGAAGCCCTCCACGGCGATTTCCTCGTGCGCGACGGCGACAGCGGCAAGCCTGCCGTCGCCCAGTTCTGGGACGGGCTCGGCTTCCATCTCGACTACACCAACCCGAAGGGGCGGGCCTGGTGGCGCGACGGCATCGAGACTGCACTTCTCGACTACGGCTTCACCACCGTCTGGAACGACAACAACGAATACGAGATCTGGGACGAGGATGCCGTCTGCGACGGCGATGGCCGCCCCTTCCGGCAGGCGCTGGCGCGCCCGGCGCAGCCGCTCTTGATGACCAAGCTCTCTTATGAAGCGCAGGCCGACCGCGAGCCCGGCAAGCGGCAATATGCGATCACGCGCGGCGGCTGCGCCGGCATCTCGCGCTATGCCCAGACCTGGTCCGGCGACAACGAGACCGCCTGGAAGACGCTGCGCTACAACCTGACCCAGGGCCTCAATATGAGCCTGTCGGGCATGTTCTCGATCGGCCACGATGTCGGCGGCTTCCACGGCCCGACGCCAGGCCCCGAGCTCTTCGTGCGCTTCAACGAGTTCTGCTCGCTCTGGCCGCGCATGGTGATGAATTCCTGGAACGATGACGGCGTCGTCAACTTGCCCTGGATGTATCCGGAGATGGTGCCGCAGGTGCGCGAGGCGATCGCGCTGCGCTACCGTTTGATGCCCTATCTCTACACCTTGATGTGGCGCGCCAGCCGCGACGGCACCCCGGCGATCCGCCCGCTGCTCTGGGATTTCCCGCAGGATGCGACGGCCGTGAAGACCGACGACGCCTTCATGCTCGGACCGGACGTGCTGGTCGCGCCGGTGCTGGAGGAAGGCGCGCGGGAGCGCAGCGTCTATCTGCCGGCCCATGCGGGGGGCTGGTACGACTGGCATACGGGTAAGCATTTCGACGGTGGCGCAGTCGCGACTGTCGCAGCCCCGCTCGGCCGCCTGCCGGTCTTCGTCCGGGCCGGGGCGCTGATCCCGCTCGGCAACCCCGAGGGCATCGACGATCTCCGCGAAATCCTCGTCTGTGGCCTCGTCGAGGGCGCATCGGGCGAGCTTTACGAAGATGACGGCGATACCGCCGACTGGCGCGGCGCGGGCGCGACGGTCATCCGCTTCAAGGTCAAGAATGGCGAGATCGCCGTCGACCAGGAGGGGGATCGCGACCCGCTCTTCGACCGCATCGCGATCCGGAACATCGCTGAGGGAGCGGGGGCGACTTAGCCCCCGCGCATCGCGCGTCTCAGCGCGACATCATCTGCAGCGGCCACATCACGATCTGCGGGAAGATCACCAGCAGGGCCAGCACGATGAGCTGGGCGACCATGAAGGGCGTCACGCCCTTGATCACGCCGGTCATCGGCACCTTGGCGACGCCGCAGACCACGTTGAGCACGGTGCCGACCGGCGGCGTCACCAGGCCGATCGCGTTGTTCATGATGAACAGCACGCCGAAATAGACCGGGTCGATGCCGGCCTGCTTGACCACCGGCATCAGCACCGGGGTCAGGATCAGCACTGTCGGCGTGAAGTCGAGCGCCGTGCCGACGATGAACACCATCACCATCAGGATGGCCATCAGCAGCATCTTGTTCTCCATGAAGGGCGCGACCATGTCGGCGACCTGCTGGGGAATATTGGCCGTGGTGATGAGCCAGGCGGAGACGCCGGCGGCCGCGACCAGGAACATGATGACGGCGGTGGTCTCGGCCGCGCGGTACATCAGCCCGAACAGGTCGGGGATCTTGATTTCGCGATAGATGAAGACGCCGACGAACAGCGAATAGGCGGCGGCGATGACCGCTGCTTCCGTCGGGGTGAACCAGCCGACCTTGAGTCCGCCGATGATGACCACGGGCAGCACCAGTGCCCAGCCGGCATTGCGGGTTTCGACCAGCCGTTCGCGCATGTTGCGCTTGGGCTCGACGCGCGGATTGTCGCGCTTGATGCTCCAGCGCCAGGCCAGCATGATCGCGATGCCCATCATCACGCCCGGCACGATGCCGGCGATGAACAGCTTGGTGATCGAGACGCCACCGGTGACGCCGAAGATGATCATGCCGATCGAGGGCGGGATTACCGGCGCGATGATGCCGCCGCACGCGATCAGGCCGCAGGAGCGGTTGATGTCGTAGCCGGCATTGCGCATCAGCGGCACGAGCACGGAGGCGAGCGCCGCGGTGTCGGCGACGGCCGAGCCCGAGAGCGAGGCCATGATGACGGCGGCGATGACCGCGACATAGCCGAGGCCGCCGCGGATATGGCCGATCCAGGCCATCGCCATGGTGATGATTCGGCGGGTCATGCCGCCGGCATTCATCAGCTCGCCGGCCAGCATGAAGAAGGGCACGGCCAGCAGCGGGAAGGAATTGGCGCCGTCCCACATGTTTTGGATGATGATCTGCGAGTCGGTGATGCCCATGTAGAGCATCATGGCGAGGCCGCAGCCGATCAGCGCGAAGGCGACCGGCATGCCCAGCGCCATCAGGCCGAGCAGGGACGTGATGAAGACGAAGACGATCACGGCTTGGCTCCTTGCGCCTTCATGTCGCGCTCGGCCTCGAGGCCCTCGGCCATTCCCTCCTCGTGCACGTCGATCAACTCGTCGTCGGCGACCTGTCCCAGCGCGAGGCGGATGAGGTTCGACAGGCAGATCAGCGCGATCGCGGCGCCGGTGACGTAGCTCACGCCATAGACCCAGAGCATGCTGAGCTGCGCGACCGGCGAGGCGTTGCCGGCGATGATGTCGTGCTGGAGATAGGTGCCGTAGAAGATGAACAGGGCGCAGATCAGCATGATGACCTGGCTGATCGCCCAGCAGATCTTGCGGCCGAAGATCGGCAGGGCCTGGACCACCATGTCGACGCCGAGATGGCTGCGCCGATGCAGGCCGATGATGCCGCCGAGGAAGGTCATCCAGACGAAGGCGAAGCGCGGGATTTCCTCGGACAGGTCGATGCCGGTGTTGAAGAACAGTCGCAGCATCACGTTGCCGAAGACCATGACCAGCATCACGGCCATGCAGATCACGAGGATGACCTCGATCAGGCGGTAGAAACCGTCCGTCGCGGTCTTGAGCAGGCTGGTCATCGGTCACCTCGCCGGCGGCAATTTGAAGGGGATCGCCGGCTCGGCGCCGGTAGGAAGAAAAAAGGCAGCCGGCCCTGGAGGCCGGCTGCCGTCGCGTGCCTTACTTGGTGGCGCGGGCCTTTTCGATCTCGGCGACGAAGCCGTTCACGAATTCCTCGCCGATCTGGCCCTTGAACTTGTCGACCACCGGCTGGACCTTGGCCTGCACCTTGCGCAGGTCGTCGGCCGAGACCGTGTCGACCGACACGCCGGCTTCCTTGAACTTGGTGATCACGTCGCGGTCGCCCTCGTCGAGCAGCTTGCGCTGCAGCAGACCGGCCTCGGTGGCGGCCTTCTGGACGCCGGCCTTGTCGGCGGCTGAGAGCGTGTCCCAGAACTTCTTGGAGGCGACGAGCGCGACCGGCGTGTAGACGTGGTTGGTGATGGAGATGTGCTTCTGCACCTCCTGCATCTTGTTCGCCCACATGTGCTGGAGCGGGTTCTCCTGGCCGTCGAGGGCCTTGACCTCGAGCGCGGTGAAGACTTCCGAGAAGGCCATCGGCACGGCATTGGCGCCGATCGACTTCCAGGTGTCGAGCGCCACCGGGTTGGCCATCACGCGCAGCTTCAGGCCGTTGACGTCCTCGGCCGTCTTCACGGCGCGGCGGCTGTTCGAGAGGTTACGGAAGCCCATGCCGGTCCAGGTCAGGCCGACGAGGCCGCTCGGCTCGATCTTGTCGAAGATCTTCTTGACCGAGGCGCCGTCGAGGACCGCGTAGACCTCCTTCTCGTTCTGGAACAGGAAGGGCAGGTCCCAGACCTGGACTTCCTTCACGCGGGTCGAGAGCGGCGCCAGCGTGCCGATGTAGAACTCCTGCGTGCCGGCCTGCGTCGCCTGGAGCTGCTTCTCGTCGCTGCCGAGCATGGCCGAGTGGAACGCCTGGATCTTGACGTTGCCATTGGTGTAGGTGCTGGCGAGCTCCGTGAACTTGTTCACCGCGGTCGCCTGCGGATGCGTGTCGGGCATCGCATGGCCGATCTTGGCCTTGACCTCGGCCACGGCCGCCGTCGAGCCCAGCAGGACAGCCGTCAGCGCGGCGATGAAAGCGAAGCGGGTCGGATGGGTTTTGGTCACGATACGCGTCTCCGGAACAGTTGCTGCGGATGTGTCATCGAACGAATGCAGGCTCAACCGCTCGGCGGCGTTTTCCACCGCCGACGGTAGGGGCTCATGTCCGGTGCTTCTTGATCTCGGCGTAGAAGTCGTTGACGAAGGCGGCGCCGATCGTCTCGGTGTTCTTCTCGATCACCGGCTGGATCGCCTTGCGGATGGCATCGAGCTCGGCCGCGGGCATCTCGGTCGTCGCCATGCCCTTGGCCTTGAGCTCGCCGAGCACCTCGCCGGCCTCGCGCAATTCCGCCTCGCGCTGGAAGGCGCGGGTCGCCTCGGCCGCCTGCTGCACGGCCGTCTGCTGCTGGGGTGTCAGCGAGGCCCAGAATTTCTTCGAGGCCACCAGCGCGACCGGCGTATAGACGTGGTTGGTAACGGTCAGGTACTTCTGCACCTCGAACATCTTGTTGGCGTACATGTCGACGAACGGGTGCTCATAGCCGTCCAGCGCCTTGGTCTCCAGGGCGGTGTAGACCTCCGTAAAGGCCATCGGCACGGCGTTCATGCCCATGGCGTTGAAGCTCGCCAGCGCCATCGGGCTCTGCATGACGCGGACCTTGAGACCCTTCATGTCGGCGAGCGTGGCAATCGGGCGCTTGCTGTTCGAGAGATTGCGGAAGGCGCCGCCTGACCAGGCGAGGCCCTGCAGGTTCATGTCGGCCAGCCCATCCAGCAGCCGCTTGCCGGCGGGGCCGTCGAGCACGGCGGCGGCCTCGGCATCTGTCGCGAACAGGAATGGGAAATCGAAGATCTGGAGCTCTTTCTTGCGCGCCGCGATCGGCGAGAGAGCCCCCATGTAGAAATCGATCGTGCCGGCCTGCGTCGCGATCAGCATCTTCTCCTCGGAACCGAGCGCAGCGTTGCCGAAGACCTCGACCTTCACGCCGCCATTGGTCGCCTTGGCGACCTCTTCCGCGAAGCGGCGCATCGCGGTGGCGCGCGGATGCGAGTCGGCGAAGGAGTGGCCGAGCTTGGCGGTCTTCACGCCCTGCGCGCTGGCCGGCCCAAGACCTGTGGCGGCAAGCGCCGCTCCGGCGGCAAGCAACGTCCGGCGGGTTCCGTTGAACATGTCGGTCCTTCCCTGTGCTTGGCGCGCTTTGTCGCTCTGGGGGCGGCGCCGTTGCCGCACCCATAACGCGGCAGAAGTCAGGTTGTCAAACAACTGACAACGTGACAATGATGGCCTCATAGGAACCCGCCATGCAGCTCTCATCCATCGGATCACGGCCCAATCTCGCGAGCGACGCCGCCACCGCGCTGGCGACCTCGATCCGGTCCGGCGCCTTGCAGCCTGGCGCGCGGTTGCCCTCCGAGACGGAGCTCGCCCGCCAACTCGGCGTCAGCCGGCCGGTGGTGCGCGAGGCGATCGCCTATCTCAAGGCGGACGGCATCGTGGAAAGCCGGCGCGGGCTCGGGCTCTTCGTCAATCAGCAGGATTCGTTCCGGCTGCGGCGTGCCGAAATCGCGGCCTCCGAGCAGTCGATCCTGCAATTCCTGGAATTCCGTCTCGGGCTGGAAGTGGAGGCCGCGCAACTGGCTTCGCTACGCCACACGCCCGAAGACCTGGCACGCATCGAAGCGGCCGAAACTGCACTGAACGCAGCCGACGATGCGGGGGAGGACAGCGCCGCCCATGATCTCGCGCTCCACCTCGCCATTGCCACAGCCGCGCATAATCCGCTCTTCCTGACCGTGCTCCAGTTCGTCTCGAGCCCGCTGCTCAACTCGATCCGCAGCATGCGCGACAAGGATCGCGGCGAGGAATCCAACATCGCCATCCGCCGGGCCGACCACGCAGCGATCCTCGATCGCATCCGCGCCGGAGACCCTGACGGGGCCGGCGAAGCGATGCGCAAGCATATCGGCGAATCCTATCGCCGTTATGCAGGCAAGCTCGCCGCGAGCGGCACGATGCCGGCCCATCCGGCCCTTCAGACCACGCCGAAATAGGACCCTTCTCGTGACCTCTCCCTTCGATCTTTCGGGGCGCACTGCCCTCGTGACCGGTTCCTCGCGCGGGCTCGGCCGTGCTATGGCCGAAGGGCTCGCGGCTGCGGGCGCCAGCATCATCCTCAACGGCGCCAATGCCGGGCGCCTCTCCGAGGCGGTCGCGGCGATGAACGCTGCGGGATACACCGCGCGCGGCCTCAACTTTGACGTGACGGACGAACAGGCGGTGGTCGGCGCCTTCGCCGCGCTCGACGCCGAGGGCGTGGCGGTCGATATTCTCGTCAACAATGCCGGCATCCAGTTCCGCAAGCCGATGCTGGAGCTGGAGACGGCCGACTGGCGCCGCGTGCTCGACACAAACCTGACCAGCGCCTTCGTCGTCGGCCGCGAGGCCGCCCGCCGCATGGCGAAGCGCGGCCATGGCAAGGTCATCAATATCGGCTCGCTGACCAGCGAGCTCGCCCGCGCGACCGTCGCGCCGTACACGGTCGCCAAGGGCGGCATCAAGATGCTGACCAAGGCCATGGCGGCCGAATGGGGCGAGCTCGGCATCCAGGCCAATGCGATCGGCCCCGGCTACATGATCACCGATATGAACCAGGCGCTGATCGAGAACCCGGCCTTCGATGCCTGGGTGAAGGGCCGCACGCCGGCCCGCCGCTGGGGACGCCCGGACGAGCTTGCCGGCACCTGCGTCTACCTCGCCTCATCCGCTTCCGACTATGTCAGCGGCCAGATCATCTATGTCGACGGCGGCATGATCTCGGTGCTGTGACCCCCCGATAGCCAACAAGCGGCGAGGGGCCTGGAGCCCGCTCCCGAAAAGATCGAACAGGACGGAACGCCATGAAGATCACCGCCATCGAAACCCTGCGCGCCGAGGAGTTCGGCAATGTGCTCTGGGTCCGCGTCCACACCGATTCCGGCCATATCGGCCTCGGCGAGACCTTCTACGGCGCCGCTTCGGTCGAGGCTCATATCCACGACACGCTGGCCGGGCGCCTGCTCGGCAAGAACCCGCTGCATATCGAGGCCTTGCATCGCGAGATGACCAACCTTCCGATGGCGCAGTCCTCGACGGGCGCGGAATCCCGCGCGACCTCCGCGATCGACATCGCGCTCTGGGACCATTTCGGCAAGGTCTGCGGCCAGCCGGTGCACCAGATGCTGGGTGGTCTCTGCCGCGACAAGCAGCGCATTTACAACACCTGCGCCGGCACCCGCTATGTCCGCTCCAGCAATATCAAGCCGGTCTCGAACTGGAGCCTGGGCGACGAGGCCAGCCCTTATGAGGATCTCGACGGTTTCATGAACCGCGCCGATGTCCTGGCCGAAAGCCTGCTGGAGCAGGGCATCGGCGCGATGAAGATCTGGCCCTTCGATCCCGCCGCGATCGAGAACCACGGCCTCCACATCACCGCCGAGCAGATGAAGAAAGCCGTCGAGCCCTTTGAAAAGATTCGCAAGGCGGTCGGCGACAAGATGGAGATCATGGTCGAGTTCCACTCGCTCTGGAACCTGCCGACCGCCAAGCAGATCGCCCGCGTGCTCGAGCCCTACAAGCCGACATGGTACGAGGATCCGATCCGGATGAACTCGCCGCAGGCGCTGGCGGAGTACGCCCGCTCGACCGATGTCTGGGTCTGCGCCAGCGAGACGCTGGGTTCGCGCTGGCCCTACAAGGACATGCTGGAGCGCGACGCCGCCCATGTCGTGATGGTCGACCTGTGCTGGACCGGCGGCCTGACCGAGGGCCGCAAGATCGCGGCGCTGGCCGAGACCTGGCACCGCCCCTTCGCTCCGCATGACTGCATCGGCCCGGTCGGCTTCGTCGCGGCGGTCCACACCTCCTTCAGCCAGCCGAACACGCTGATCCAGGAATCGGTGCGGGCTTTCTATCGCGGCTGGTACCTGGAGCTGGTCACCGAGATGCCGCGGATCGAGAACGGCTATGTCTATCCGATGGAGGCGCCGGGCCTCGGCATCGACCTGTTGCCGGCCGTCTACGAGCGCTCCGACCTCACCGTGCGCCGCTCGACGCTCTGAAAGCTGTCGCGTCTTGATCATCGCGGCCTAGCCTTCACGCTTGTCATTCCGGGGCGCGCCACAGGCGCGAACCCGGAACCCACGACGGGGTGAGACATTCCGTGCCCAGTTGCAGGCCGCGCAGCCGGTCGTGGCTTCCGGGTTCTTCGCTGGGCGAAGCCCCGGAATGACAAAGGGGGCCGGTCGCTCGCTCAAAACATAAAAAAGCCGCCGCCGGAATGCCGGCGGCGGCTTTCGTCTTGTTGCAGATCGGGCTTACTCGGCCGGGGCCATCAGCGGCTCGTCGAGGAAGTCGGGCAGCTTGCCGGCGAGAGCGGCCTTCAGCCGGTTCTCGTCGAGCTCGCCTTCCCAGCGCGCCACCACGATCGTGGCGACGGCGTTGCCGATGAAGTTGGTCACTGCGCGGCATTCCGACATGAAGCGGTCGATGCCGAGGATCAGTGCCATGCCGGCGACCGGCACGGCCGGAACGACGGAGAGCGTCGCCGCGAGCGTGATGAAGCCCGCGCCGGTGATGCCGGCCGCGCCCTTCGAGGAGAGCATCGCGACGAGCAGCAGCAGGACCTGGTCGCCGAGCGGCAGGTGGATGTCCATCGCCTGGGCGATGAACAGGGCGGCCAGCGTCATGTAGATATTGGTGCCGTCGAGATTGAAGGAATAGCCGGTCGGGATGACCAGGCCGACCACGGAGCGCTTGCAGCCGGCCGCTTCCATCTTCTCCATCAGGCTCGGCAGCGCGGCTTCCGACGAGGAGGTGCCGATGACCAGCAGGATCTCGTCCTTGATGTAACGGATCAGCGCCAGCACCGAGAAGCCGTTATAGCGCGCGACGAGGCCGAGCACGCCGAGCACGAAGACCGCCGCGGTGATGTAGAAGGTCAGGATCAGGAAGGCGAGGTTGGCGACCGAGCCGATGCCGTAGCGGCCGATCGTGAAGGCCATCGCGCCGAAGGCGCCGATCGGGGCGGCCTTCATCAGGATCGCCACCAGCTTGAAGATCGGGGTCGAGAGCGCCTGCAGGAAGTCGAGCACCGGCTTGCCGCGCTCGCCGACCATCGCAAGCGCGAGGCCGAACAGCACCGAGAAGAACAGCACCTGCAGGATGTCGCCGGAAGCGAAGGCGCCGACGATCGTGTCGGGGATGATGTTCTGCAGGAAGCCGACGACGCTCGCGTCATGCGCCTTGGCGGCGTAGCCCTGGACGGCCTTGGCGTCGAGGCTGGCGGGATTGATGTGCAGGCCCGCGCCCGGCTGGATCAGGTTGCCGATGATGAGGCCGACGATCAGCGCCAGCGTCGAGAAGCACAGGAAATAGATCATCGCCTTGCCGGCGACGCGGCCGACCTTCTTCATGTCGGTCATGCCGGCGATGCCGGTCGAGACCGTCAGGAAGATCACGGGCGCGATGATCATCTTCACCAGCTTGATGAAGGAATCGCCGAGCGGCTTCATCGCCGCGCCCTGGTCCGGCCAGAAATGGCCGAGCAGGATGCCCGCCGCGATGGCGAACAGCACCTGCACGTAGAGATGTTGATAAAACTTCTTCGGGCGCGCCGGGTGAGCGGGCGCGATGTCGATCGGGGTCGCCATGTTCTGCTCCTTGGGTCGGCGGTCGTTTTGGTTTTGTTTGAAACCGCTGCTCCCCGGTTCGCAACCTGCGTGCCAACTGGCTCGCGCAAGGATAATTCAGCGAAACCAGGCGCTTGCGATTCCGCCCTGAATCAATTTGCGAGGGCCCTCGGCGGAATTCCGCACGCGGCCTCTTGATTTGTGCGGGATTCCGCACAACGACAGGGGATGAATCGTTCCGGGCGCGATCCATGGCAGAGTGCCGTGACGCTGCGCTGGCTGGTCTTCGGGCTGGTCGTGGCGGCGCTGGCTGTCGCCTCGCTTTTCGCCGCCGGCGAGATCGGCCGCAGCCGCGCCATCGCCGCGACGGAGAGCCGGGCGACGGACGGCGGCACGCTGGCGCTGGCGATCCTGCGCGGCGAGCTGGAGAAGCAGCGCGCTCTCCCGGTCATCCTCGCCCGCGATCCCGATGTCCGGCAGGCGCTGGCCGGCGGCAATCGCCACGGACTGGACCTCAAGCTCGAAGTGATCGCGCGCGAGGCCCGCACGGCGGTGATCTACCTGCTCGGCCCCGACGGCATCACCATCGCCGCCAGCAACTGGAACGAGCCGACGAGCTTCGTCGGCAACGACTACAGCTTCCGCGATTATTTCAGGGGTGCGGTCGCGAACGGCACGGCCGAGCAGTTCGCCCTCGGCACGGTCAGCCAGCGGCCCGGCCTCTACATCACCCGGCGGATCGAGGAGGGCGGCCAGAGTCTCGGCGTGATCGTCGTCAAGGCCGAGTTCGATCGCGTCGAGGCGGATTGGCGGGCGCTCGGCGGCCAGACCTATGTCGTCGACAAGCGCGGCGTCGTGCTGCTCTCGACGGTCGAGGACTGGCGCTTCCGCGTCGAGACGCCGCTCGATGCCGCGACGGCCGCGGTCATCCGGGATTCGCTCCAGTTCGGCACCGCGCCGCTGACCCTGCTGCCGCTGCAGGAGCGCGACGAGCTCGTTCAGGGCACGGGCGCCTATGCCGGCCTCTACGCCCGCATCCGCCAGCCCGTCGCGACCACCGACTGGCTGCTGGAGGTGCTTCAGCCGGTCGATGCCGCCGTCGCCGCCGGGCGCACGCAGTCGCAGGCGCTGGTCGCGCTCTTGCTCATGCCGGGGGTGGGGCTGGCCGGTTTCGCTCTCTACCGACGTCAGCGCAATCTCGCCCGGCAGGAGGCCGATGCCCGCTCCAAGGCCGAGCTGGAGGAGCGTGTCGACGAACGCACGGCGGAGCTTGCCGGCGCCAATGAACGCCTCGTCGCCGAGATGGCGAAGCGCACGCGGGCGCAGGAACGCCTTTCCAATCTCCGGGAAGAACTCGCCAAGGCCAACCGCCTCGCGACCCTCGGCCAGATCACGGCGGGCGTCGCGCATGAGGTCAACCAGCCGCTCGCGGCCTTGCGGACCTATGCCGAGAACGCTCGCGCCTTCCTCAAGCGCGCCGAGCCTGCGGATGCGGACGGTGCGCTGGTTCGGATCGTCGCGCTGACGGACCGGATCGGCGCGATCACCGAGGCGTTGCGCGGCTTTGCCCGGCGCAGCAAGGAGCCGCTCGCGCCGGTTGCGATCGGCACGATCATCGAGGGTGCCCTGACCCTGCTCGAAGGCCCCTTGCGCCAGGCGGGCGTGACCCCGCTCGTGACGGCCCCGCCGGAGCCGGTCCATGTCATCGCGCGCCCAATCGAGCTCGAACAGGTCTTCGTCAACCTGCTGCGCAATGCGATCGAGGCTGTGATGGAAGGCGGGCAGGGCGGCGAGCCTGCGCTCGCGATCACGGTAACGCCCAGCGACGACCGGGTCGAGATCGCGATCACGGATCGCGGCCCCGGCCTGTCTGAACAGGCGTTGGCGCAGCTCTTCGTCCCGTTCAGCACGTCGAAGCCGAAGGGGCTCGGCCTCGGGCTGGTGATCTCGCAGGACATGATCGTCTCCTTCGGCGGCACCTTGACCGCGACGAGCGTTCCCGGTGCCGGCGCCAGCTTCGTCATCAATCTCGAAAGGGCCGGGGCATGAGCGACACCGAAGCCTCCGTCGCGATCGAGGTCTCCTTCGTCGACGACGATCCCGACCTGCGCGACGCCAATGTCCAGGCGCTACGCCTCGCCGGCTTCCGCGCGGTGGCGTTGCCGTCCGGCGAGGCGGCCCTGGCGCGCATCGGTCCCGATTATGCCGGCGTCGTCGTCACCGATATCCGTATGCCCGGCATGGACGGGATCGAACTGTTCCGGCGCCTGCGGGCGCTCGATCCCGACATTCCGGTCATCGTGATCTCCGGCCATGCCGATATCGCCACCGCCGTAGGTGCGATGAGCGAGGGCGCCTATGATTTCATCGCCAAGCCCTATGCCGGCGAGCGTCTCGTCGAGACCTTGAGACGCGCGGCCGAGAAGCGCGCACTCGTCCTCGAAAACCGCCGCCTGCGAGCGCTGGCCGAGCAAGGCGAAGAAGAGACCGCATTGATCGGCGAGACCCCCGCCATCACCCGCCTGCGCCAGACCATCCGCGAGCTCGCCGATGTCGATGTCGACGTGCTCGTGCTCGGCGAGACCGGGACCGGCAAGGAGGTCGTCGCCAGCCTGCTGCACCGGCTTGGGCGGCGCCGCGACAAGCCTTTCGTGGCGCTGAATTGCGGCGCGCTGCCCGACAGCGTCATCGAGAGCGAGTTGTTCGGCTACGAGCCCGGCGCCTTCACCGGCGCGCAGAAAAAGCGGATCGGCCGCATCGAGCATTCCAGCGGCGGCACGCTTTTCCTGGACGAGCTGGAGAGCATGCCGCCCTCCGCCCAGGTCAAGCTGCTGCGCGTGCTGGAAATGCGCGAGATCGCGCCGCTCGGCTCGAACGACCTGCGCCGCGTCGACCTCAGGGTCGTCGCCGCGACCAAGGCCGATCTCGCCGACCCCGCCCAGCGCCGCGACTTCCGCGAGGACCTCTATTATCGCCTGAACGTGGTGACGCTGCGCATCCCGCCCTTGCGCGAGCGCAGGCGAGACATCCCGCTGCTCTTCACGCGCTTCCTGGCGCGTGCGGCGGAAAAATACCGCCGGCCTCTGCCTGTCCTGGATCGCGCCGTCGAGCGCCATCTGGTCGAGAGCTACTGGCCCGGCAATGTCCGCGAACTCGTCCATTTCGCCGAACGTGTCGCGCTCGGGCTTTCCAGCGACCTGCCGGCGCAAGCGGCTCGCTCGGACGCTCTCGTCGCGAGCCTGCCCGACCGCCTCAACGCGATCGAGGCGAACCTGATCCGCGACGCGCTGGAAGCCAATCGCGGCGATGTCCGCGCGACGCTGGAGATGCTCGGCATCCCCCGCAAGACCTTCTACGACAAGCTCGCCCGCCACGGGATCGATAGGGCGGCGTACGCGATAACCGAGTAAGCTGCTGCGGGAGCCTGCTGACTATCATCGGAACCACGGCGTCATCCCGGGCTTGACCCGGGATCCATCGTAGAGCGCAGAGCCATACGATGGATCCCGGATCTTCGCTTCGCTCCGTCCGGGATGACCCGCTTTTTCTTGAATGCCGCTAGCTGAGTGCTTAGCCGAACAGCGCCTGCGGATCCGGCGTGTACCGCCCGAGCTTCTCGCGATCGATGGTGACGCCGAGCCCCGGCAGGTCCGGGATCGTCAGCCAGCCCTCGGCATCGAGCGCGAAAGGCTTCGCCAGGATGCCGTCGACATAGGGGCTGCCGCCGATGAATTCGACGAGGTCGGCATCGGGGAAGGCCGAGGCCATCTGCAGATCGGCGGCGAGGCCGAACGCCGTGTTCCAGCCATGGCCGACATATCTGATGCCGAGGTCATAGGCCATCCAGGCGATGCGGCGCTGTTCCGAGATGCCGCCGACCTTGGTGACGTCGGGCTGGACGATGTCGAGCGCGCCGGTCGTCAGCCAGGGAATGAAGCTCTGGCGCCGGGTCAGGACCTCGCAGCCGGCGATCGGTACCGGCGAAGAGCGGCGCAATTCGCGATAATCGTCGATGGCGTCGGGCCTGACCGGCTCCTCGAACCAGCCGACCTCGTAATCGGCAAGCATTTCGGCGGTGCGCTTGGCCCATTTCAGCCCATGCGGCCAGAGCGCGTCGCTGGCGCCGGCATCGACGAAGAGCTTGGACTTCTCGCCGGCAGCCTCGCGCGCCGCCCGCACGATCGCCTCGTCGAGCTTCACGTCGAGCGCTCGGCCGAACGGCCCCCAGCCGATCTTGAAGGCGCTGAACCCCTTGTCGCGATAGCTGGCGACGACATCCTTCATCGCCGCCGGCTCTTCCATCAGCAGCGAGCAATAGGGTTGCACGCGCTCGCGATAACGCCCGCCCAGCAACCGCCCGACGCTGAGCCCCGTGGCCTGGCCGAGAATGTCCCACATCGCGATGTCGATGCCGCTGATCGTGTGGGTCAGAGTGCCGCCGCGGCCCATCCAGAAGGTGTTTTGATGCAGCTTCTCGCTGACGAAATCGGGCGAGAGCGCGTCCGCACCGAGAAACAGCGGCTCCAGCACCTTCAGGCCCGCCTGCACGAGCCGGCCATCGGTGAAGACGCTGCCATAGCCAGTCAGGCCCTGGTCGGTATGCACCGCGATCAGCGCGTGGATCGAATCCTCCGGCCGGATCTCGGCCGACCAGCCGCCCTTCGGGCTCTCGCCGAAGAGGGGGGCGGCCTCGATGCGGGTGATGCGGAAGGGCGGGAGCCCCGCTCGGCCGGCTGCGCGCGTCTGGATCGGCTGGTCGTTCACGGCAAATCCCTTTCCCTGCGGCGCTGGGCGACGATGGCCTCGTAATCCATCGCGTGGTTCATGACGGTGATATGCTCGTCGAGCGTGCGGGTGATCACCGCGATATCGCCGGCCTCGAAGGCCGAGAGCAGGTCGACATGCTCCTCGACCACGCCGGCCATCGGCTTGCCGAAGGTCGCGAGGCCGAAAATGATCGTGCATTGCGGCGCCAGCGTCTCCCACAGGTCGAAGGTGACGCTGTTGCCGCCGAGCCTGCAGAGCGCGCGGTGGAACGCGGTATCGGCCACCGCGACGCCATAGGCGCTGCCGCGCGCCGCCATCAATTCCATTTCGGCCACGGCGGCACGCAGTTCGTCGAGATGGGCCCCGCGATTGCGGCCGGCGGCGACCGCGCGCACCACTGCGCTCGCCTCCAGGGCTATGCGCGCTTCGATCAAGTCCGAGACGCGCTCGTTCGTCACCGGGCGGAGCCGAATGCCCTTATAGGGCTCGCTGACCACGACGCCCTGGCTTTCGAGCAGGCGCAAGGCCTCGCGCACCGGCACGCGGCTGACGCCGAGCTTGCGGGCGAGATCGACCTCGACGATCCGGTCGCCCGGCAGGATCAGGCCCGCGGCGGCCCCGGCAATGATCGCCTCGATGGCATGGTCCACGAGCGTCTGCGGCTGCAGGGGCTGCCAGTCGGGGCCGGCGCTTCTCGCTCGCTCCTGAACGGCCGTCCCGGATGCCCGCATCTGCTCGCTTGCTTCAGTCATCCGGCTCGCTGCCTCTCGCTTGACAGGTCGTATGATCGTATACAATCATACGAAACGCAAGAGCGGGAAGGGGTTCGCCATGGCTTCGGAAAGTCGGATTCGTTGCGAGATCGACTTTGAAGCTTCGGGCCGGCAGGCCGGCTATCTGCGGGCGCCCCTGTCGCGCAACACCTCCGGCTGGGGCGTCGTCGAGATCCCCGTGGTCAGCGTGAAGAACGGCTCCGGTCCGACGGTCCTGTTCACGGGTGGCGTCCATGGCGACGAATACGAAGGGCAGATCGCCGTCTCGCGCCTCGCCCGCAGCCTCGATCCTTCGAAGGTGCAGGGCAGGGTAATCATGATCCCCGCGCTCAATATGCCGGCCGTGCTCAACGACACCCGGCTTTCGCCGGTCGACAACCGCGACATGAACCGCTGCTTCCCGGGCAATCCCCGCGGCACCTTCTCCGAGATGCTGGCGCATTTCGTCGATACCGTGGTGCTGCCGCTCGTCGATATCTCCGTCGATCTCCACACCGCCGGCCATTCCGGCGACTCGGCACTCTCGACGAACATGCATTACGTCGCCGACGCAGCCCTGCGCGAGCGCACCATGGCGGCGGCCGCAGCCTTCGGCGCGCCCTACAATGTCGTGTTCTGGGGCGTCGACGAGGGCGCGACGTTGACCTCCTCGGTCGAGAAGCGCGGCATCCTCTCGCTCGGCACCGAGCTCGGCGGCTGGGGCCGCGTCAATGTCGAGGGCGTGCGCATCGCCGACCGGGCGCTGACCAACATCCTCAAGCATTTCGGCCTCATGGACGGCAAGCCCGACACGACGCAGCGCGACGGCTCGCCCGGTACGCGCCACATGATGGTGCGCGATGCCGCCGGTTATTCCTTCGCGCCGGCCGGCGGCCTGTTCGAGCCGCGCCATGTCGTCGGCGATGTCTGCCGGGCCGGCGATCTCGCGGGCTATCTGCATTTCGTCGAGGACATCGACCGTGACCCGCTGGAGGTGCGCTATCGCCGCGATGGCGTGCTCTGGATGTCCGCCGGACCCGGTCGCGTCCAGCGCGGCGATGCCGTCGCCGTGCTGATGGAGGATTACGACGCGGTGCGCGCCGCCGCCTGACCAAGCCTATGCCTGAACCACACCGTGCCTGACCATCAATCCTGAGGGGACAAGAACATGGCAAAGCACATCATCTTCGGCGCGGCCCTCGCGGCGGCGCTCATGCTGGGAGGGGCGCAAGGCGCGCTGGCCCAGCGCAAGGGCGGCGAGGTCGTCATCGGCATCAGCCAGGCACCGCCTTCGCTCGATGCGCAGATCACCTCGGCGCAGGCCTCGCGCAATGTCACGCTTCATATCTTCGAGACGCTCTATGCCCGCGACGAGAACGCCAAGCCGGTGCCGGAGCTGGCCGAAGGCGTGACGATTTCGCCGGACGGAAAGACCTATGTCTTCCCGATCCGCAAGGACGTAACCTTCCATAACGGCAAGAAGCTCGATGCCGCCGATGTCGTCGCCTCGCTGGAGCGCTACCGCAAGATCGGCGCCTCGCCGGCGCTGGTCGCGGCGATCGACACGATCAAGGCGAGCGGCGAGCACGAGGTCACGGTCACGCTGAAGGAGCCGCAATCGACCTTCCTCGACAATCTCTCGTCGCCGCGTGCCCCGATCGCGATCTATCCCGCCAGCGAGGCCGCGAAGGAAGCCGGCAAGATCGAGATCATCGGCACCGGCCCCTACAAGTTCGTCGAGTACAAGCCGGACAGCCACGTCAAGCTGACACGCTATGACGGCTACGCCCCTAATCCGAAGGGCACCGGCCGCGACGGCTTCGCAGGCAAGAAGGAAGCCTTCCTCGATACCGTGACTTTCCGCTTCATGCCGGAAGGTGGGGCCCGCACCGCCGCGCTCGAAGCCGGACAGATTCAGTTCAACGAGACCGTCGACGGCCCGACCGCCAAGCGGCTCGGCGCCGACAACCGCTTCACCATCCACAAGGTGATGCCGTTCGGCTTGCAGGTCATCAAGTTCAACCAGGCTCAGGCGCCGGCCAATGACGTGAACTTCCGGCTCGCCGTCCAGGCGGCGCTCGACATGGAGGAGATCATGGCGATCTCCTATGCCGACATCTACCAGATGGACCCGAGCTGGCTCTATCCCGGCGCGGCCTTCCACTCGACCGTCGGCAGCGACAAGTACAACAAGTCGGATCTAAAGCTCGCCAAGGAGCTGCTGGCCAAATCCTCCTACAAGGGCGGCAAGGTCACCTTCATCACCGACAACCTGCGCCCCAATGTCGACACCGCGACGCTGGTCCAGCAGAAGCTGAAGGAGATCGGCGTCGAGGTCGATATCGCAGTCGCCGACTGGCCGACCGTCTCGAAGATCGGCTTCACGCCGACCGGCTGGACCTTCTGGACCCATGGCTTCGGCATCGAGCCCTATGAAGGTCCGGGCTCGGTGATGGCACCCTGGGTCAACGGGCTCTCGCAGCAGGCGAAAGACCCGGATATCGACCGCATCGCCGCCGCCTTCAACGCCGAGATGGACGAAGGCAAGCGCAAGGCCCTGTTCGATGCCTTCCAGAAGCACATGTACGATGCAGCGGTGGCGATGAAGGCCGGCAATTACGGGATCTTCCAGGCCTCGACGGCCAAGCTCAAGAACTTCAAGCCCTATCGCATCCCACGCATGTGGGGCGTCTGGCTGGAGCCTTGAGAGCGCGCCAAGTTAGCCGTCGTAAGCCTTGCCTGCTCTCATAATGCGCGATGTCATCCCGGCCGGAGCTTAGCGAAGACCCGGGATTCATGCCCGAGCCTTCTTCGGAAGTGCTCCGGCATGAATCCCGGGTCTCCCGGAGCCTGCCATCGGGCCGACCGGAGGTCGGACCCGGTGGGTCGCCCGGGATGACGCGCGCCTTTCCCGACCATCGACCAACGCTCGGAAGGAGGGCGGCATGGGACATTTCCTGATCCGCCGGCTCGCGGGCGCCTTTCTCGTGCTCGCCCTGGTCTCGTTGTTGTCCTTCGCGCTGATCTGGCTGGTGCCGGGCGATCCGGCGGCGGCCTTCCTCGACGCCTCGGCGACGCCCGAGCAGGTCGCCAAGCTGCGCGGCGCGCTGGGGCTCGACCTCTCGCTGCCGCAGCAGATGCTGGGCTGGTACGGCCGCATCCTCAGCGGCGATCTCGGACAGTCGATCCTGCTCAACCGCTCGGTGACGGCGGCGCTGATCGAGCGCCTGCCGGTCACGCTCTCGCTCGCCGCGCTGGCGCTGGCGTTCGCCGTGTTCTTCGGCGTCGCCGCCGGCATCATCGCCGCCGTCAATCACAACCGCTGGCCCGATCAGGCGGTGATGACCACGGCCTTGCTCGGGCTCTCGGTGCCGGATTTCTGGCTCGGCCTCGTCATGGTGCTGGTCTTCGCGGTGTCGCTCGGCTGGCTGCCGAGCGGCGGCTTCACGCCCTTCATGGAATCGCCGGGCCAATGGCTGCGCGGCATGGTGCTGCCGGCGCTGACGCTCGGGCTGGTCCAGGTCGGCTTCATCGCCCGCATGGCGCGCGCCTCGATGCTGGACACGCTCTCCCAGGACTATGTCCGCACCGCCGATGCCAAGGGGCTGGCAAAGCTCCATGTCGTCCTGCGCCATGCATTGCCGAACGCGATGATCCCAATCCTCACCGTGATCGGCATCGTCTCCGGTGCGCTGCTTGGCGGCGCGGTCATCGTCGAGCAGGTCTTCTCGATCCCCGGCATCGGCCGCCTGATCGTCGGCGCCATCGCCTCGCGCGATTTCCCGGTGCTGCAGGGCGGGTTGCTCTTCCTCGCGGTCGTCTATCTCGCGATCAATCTCGTCGTCGATATCCTCTACGCCGTGGTCGATCCGCGCGTGAGGCTAGCCTGATGCAGGGTATGCCACTTGTCGGCCGCGCTCTCTGGGGGCGCCTTTTGCGCAACCGCTCCTTCGCGATCGGGGCGGTGCTGGTGCTCGTCATGGTCGCGGTCGCCCTCTTCGCCGATTGGCTCACGCCCTTCGACCCGCTCAAGAGCAACGTCCGGGCCCGGCTGGCCGCGCCCGATGCCGCGCACTGGTTCGGCACCGACCATTTCGGCCGCGACATCCTCTCTCGCGTCATGATCGGCGCCCGCATCTCGCTCGCCATCGGTGCCTTCACGGCGGTTCTGGCCGGGATCGCCGGCACGTTGAGCGGCGCGATCGCCGGCTATTTCTACCGTCTCGACCAGCCGATCATGCGGATCATGGACGCGCTGATGGCGTTTCCGTCGATCGTGCTCGCCATGGTCGTCTCGGCCGTGCTCGGTGCATCGCTGACCAATGTCGTGATCGCGCTCGCCATCGCCACGACGCCGCACACCGCCCGCATCGTCCGCGCCTCGGTCCTGCTGGAAAAGGAGCAGGAATATATCGCCGCCGCCCGCTCGATCGGCGTCGGCGAGTGGACCATCCTGTTCAAGCATGTGCTGCGCAACGTCGCCGGGCCGCTGATCGTGCGCCTGACCTATGTCTTCGCCATCGCGATCCTCGCCGAAGCCGCTCTGTCCTTCGTCGGCGCCGGCCCGCCGCCGCCGGCCGCCTCCTTCGGCTCGATCATCGCGCAAGGCCGCGACTTCATGCGCGAAGCCCCGTGGATCACGGTGTTCCCGGGCCTTGCGATCATCGCCTGCGTGCTCGGCCTCAACCTGCTCGGCGACGGCCTGCGCGACGTCCTCGATCCCCGCCTGAAATTCTGACCTGCCGGAGCCGCCCGATGAAGCGCATCCTGATCGCCGACTGCAAGCAGGAGATTTCCTCCTTCAATCCGCTGCCGTCGCATTACGAGAACTTCCTGATCCACCATGGCGACGGCCTCTACGTCCAGCGCGGCAAGAACCAGGAACTCGGCGGCGCCCTCGCGGTCTTCGAGGCGAGGCCCGATATCGAGATCGTGCCGACGATCTGCGCGCGTTCCGGCAGTGCGGGACCGCTTTCGGCCGCAGGCTGGAAGAAGCTCTCCGCGGAAATCCTCACGGCCATCTTCGCCAAGCTCGACCGCATCGACGGCATCTATGTCTCGCTGCATGGCGCGATGGGCGCCGATGGCGAGCTCGATCCGGAAGGCTACCTGCTGGAGAAGCTGCGCGAGCGTGTCGGGCCGGACATGCCGATCGTCATCTCGCTCGACCTGCACGGCATCCTGACCGACCGCATGCTGCGCAGCGTCGACGGCTTCGCGATCTACTGGACCTATCCCCATGTCGATTTCGCCGATACCGGCCGCCGCGCCGCCGAACTGCTGCTGAAGCTGATGGCCGGCGGCATCAAGCCCGTCGCCGCCCGCGTCGTCATTCCCGCGCTGGTGCGCGGCGACGAACTCATCACCAAGACCGGCTGCTATGGCGAGCTTCTCGCCGAATGCCGCCGGCTGGAAGAGGAGGGGCGGGCGCTCGCGGCCGGCATCATGATCGGCAACCCCTTCACCGACGTGCCCGAGCTCTGCTCGCAGGTGCTGATCCTCACCGATGGCGACAGGGAGACCGCCGAGCGCGAGGCGATCCGGCTTGCCGAGGAATTCTGGCCTTTGCGCTTCCGCATGCAAGGCAAGCTCGTCCCGCTCGAGCGCGCCATCGCCCAGGCCCGCAGCATCGACGGCCCGGTGATCTTCACCGATGCCGCCGACGCGACCTCCTCCGGCGCCTCGGGCGACAGCAACGCGATCCTCGCCGCCCTGCGCAAGGCCGGCTACGGCAAGCGTGTACTGGCTCCGATCGTTGACGCGCCGGCCGCCGCCGCGGCGCATGAGGCCGGCGTTGGCGCGACGATCGAGGTCCCGCTTGGCGGCTCGATCGATCCTGCGCGCTTCCCGCCGATGCAGGTGAAGGCCAAGGTCAAGCTGCTCTCCGACGGCGAAGCCGCGCTGGAAACGATGAAAGCGCCGCTCAGCGCCGGGCCGACGGCCGTGCTGACCTGGGACAATGTCACCGTCGTCGTGATGAGCCGTTCGGTCAGCCTGTTCGACCGCGCGATGTATTACGCCAACGGCATCGACCCCACCGATTTCGACCTGATCGTGGTGAAGTCGCCCCACACCGAATTCCACATGTTCGACCAGTGGTGCGCGCGGAATTTCAACATCGACGCGCCCGGCGCGACCTCCGCCAATCTCAGGAGCCTCGGCCACACCATCTGCGCCCGGCCGATCTACCCGCTCGACGAGGGCGTCACCTTCGCGCCCCGCGCCACGATCTACGAACTGTGAGGATGAAGCCCGTGCCCAGGATCGAGGCCGTCGATTTCTTCTATCTCGCCATGCCCGTCGTCACCGACGAGGCAGATGGCAGCCAGGATGCCTTGCTGGTCAGGGTCGCCGCCGGCGGCCATGTCGGCTGGGGCGAATGCGAGGCGGCGCCGCTGCCCTCCATCGCCGCCTTCATCTGCCCGATGTCGCATGGCGTCTGCCGGCCGGTCGCGGATTCCGTGCTAGGGCAGAATCTGGAGAGCCCGGAGGACATCGCCCGCATCGCGGCGGCCGTCGCCTATAACTCGATGGACCTGCTGCAGGCGCCGCATACCTTCTCCGGCGTCGAGATGGCCTTGTGGGACATCCTCGGCAAGATGCGATCTGAGCCCGTCTGGCGCCTGCTCGGCCACGCAAAAAGCCACCCCAAGACGCCCTATGCCTCGGTTCTGTTCGGCGATACGGCGCAGGAGACGCTCGAACGCGCCCGCGATGCCCGCAGCCGCAGCTTCCGTGCCGCCAAGTTCGGCTGGGGGCCGATCGGCCGCGGCAGCGTCGAGGCCGATGCCGAGCATTTCGTCGCAGCCCGTGAGGGGTTGGGGCAGGACGGCATCCTGTTGGTTGATACCGGCCAGATCTTCATCGAGGATGTCGCGCGCGCCGCCGCCCGCTTGCCGGCGATGGAGAAGGCGAACGTGCTCTGGTTCGAGGAGCCGTTCCACGCCAGCGCCCTCGAAGCCTATGGCGCTCTTGCCAAGCGCAGCCCCAAGGTCCGTTTGGCCGGCGGGGAGGGCGCGCATAACGAGTCGATGGCGCGGCAGCTCATCGACTATGGCGGCATCGGCTATGTCCAGATCGATTGCGGCCGGATCGGCGGCATCGGCCCTTCCAAGGCTGTGGCGGATTACGCGGTCGCCAAGGGCGTGACATTCGTCAACCACACCTTCACCTCGCATCTGGCGCTCTCGGCCTCGCTCCAGCCCTATGCCGGCCTCGCCGATCACGAGATCTGCGAATATCCGGCCATGCCGAAGCCGCTGGCCACCGCGATCTCCGCCAATCATCTGGAGCGCGACGCGAACGGGCAGGTCGCGGCGCCCGACGCGCCCGGCCTCGGCATCGAGGTCGCGACGGCCGCGCTGCGCGGCTATCTGCAGGAGGTCGAGATATCCGTGGGCGGCAAGCGGCTCTACAGCACGCCGAGCCTTTGAAGTAGCGAGCTACCTCCGCCGTCATTCCGGACAAGCGGCGAAGCCGCGCCGATCCGGAATCCATCGTAAGGCGCTGCGCTCTACGATGGATTCCGGGTCCGCGCTTCGCTTGCCCGGAATGACGGCGTGACATTCTGAAAGGAACTCTCCAGGCCCACATCTGCTTGACGCAGCGCCGCACCCTTATAGGGTGGGCGCCGATCGAGGTTCTCCGGGTTGCTCCCGGAGCTAAGAGGGAATTCGGTGCTGCGCGCTACGCGCAAATGCCGAGGCTGCCCCCGCAACTGTAAGCGGCGAGCTCTCCACCCATCGTCCACTGGCGCCAGACGCGCCGGGAAGGCCGGGCGGAACAGGCATCGACCCGCGAGCCAGGAGACCTGCCCCGGTCGTCGAAGAAATCTTTCGGACGGGGTGTTCCGAAGCCTGTGTGTCGATGGCGGCCCTTGCGGCCGGCCTCCCGCCCCACATGCCCGAAGCTGCCCCGGCCGTCATCTCGGGGAGCGATGAAGTCCATGTTCACGAAGACCACCACCCAGGCCGCTCAGGGCGGCTTGACGGCTGCCTGCCGCGCACTCTATCAGAAATGCAACATTGTTACATTTCGGATGACCTCGATGCCGGCTACGCGCGCGTTCAAGTCCCTGCTTCGCGTGTCGGCCGCCGCGCTGTTCGGCGCTCTCGCCGCAGGCACGGCCAATGCAGCGCCGACCAAATACCCGCTGACCCTTGAGAATTGCCGCGAGACGATCACCTTCAATGCCGCGCCCAAGCGCGTCGTCGCGATCGGCCAAACCCAGACGGAAATCCTCTATGCGCTGGGCCTCGGCGACCGTGTCGTCGGCACCGCGGTCTGGTTCTCGCCGGTGGCCAAGCCCTATGAGGCGATCAACGCCAAGGTGAAGCGCCTCGCCGACAACGATCCGAGCTTCGAGGCCGTGCTGGCGCAGGAGCCTGATCTCGTCACCGCGATGTTCGAATGGCATGTCGGACCCAACGGCATCGTCGGCAAGCGCGACCAGTTCGCCAAGGTCAAGGTCCCGACTTACGTCTCGCCGACCGATTGCGTCGGCAAGGACAATTCCGGAGCCGGCGACGGCGTCCGGACCCAGATGTTCACGATGGAGCTGGTCTATCGCAACATCCGCGAATTCGGCGCGATATTCGACGTCGCCGACCGGGCCGAGAAGCTCGTCGCCGAGCTCAAGGCGCGCGAGGACAAGGCGGTCGGGCAGGTCGCGAAGCTGAAGGCGCAAGACGTGCCGGTCGTCGTCTGGTTTTCCAGCAAAGACATCAAGGGCGACGGCTTCATGGCCGGCAGGAACGGCGTGCCCGCCTATATCCTGTCGAAGCTCGGCGCCCGCAACATCATCACGACCAACGAGGAATGGCCTCTGGTCGGCTGGGAAAGCATCGCCGCCGCCAACCCGGCCGTGATCGTCACCGTGAAGATGGATCGCCGCCGTTTCCCGGCCGACGATATCGAGAAGAAGCTGGACTTCCTGAAGACCGACCCGGTCGCCAGCAAGCTCGACGCGGTCAAGAATAACCGCATCGTCATCCTGGATGTCGGCGCGACCCGCGCCGGGCTCGACACGGTCGACGGCATCGAGACGCTTGCCAAGGCGATCGCCGGCTTCGGGCTCGCGCGTTGAGCCACGCCGCCCATGGGCCGAACTGGCCGGCGCGGATCGGCATCGCGCTGGCCTCGCTGCTGGCGCTGACCTTGTCGGTCGCGCTGGCGGTGACGATCGGCGAGATGCGCATCCCGCTCGACACGGCCCTGAAGGCGCTCGGCAACGGGCTGTTCGATCTCGACTTTCCGGTCAGCGCGATCCAGCAGGGCGTGATCTTCGATTATCGCCTCAGCCGGGCGCTGATGGCAGGGCTCTGCGGCGGTGCGCTCGCGCTGTCGGGCGCGATCCTGCAGGCGCTGCTGCGCAATCCGCTGGCCGAGCCCTATATCCTCGGCATCTCGGCGGGCGCCTCGACGGGGGCCGTGGCGGTGCTCATTCTCGGCATCAGCATCGGCGGGACGGTGCTCTCGGTCTCGGCCGGCGCCTTCATCGGCTCCTGCGCCGCGCTCGTCGTCGTCGCTCTGCTGGCGGCGGGGGCAGGGGGCGCGAGCGACCGCGTCATCCTCGCCGGCGTCGCCACCTCGCAGCTCTTCAATGCCGCGACGGCGACGATCGTCACGACACTCGCCAGCGCCGAGCAGGCGCGGGGCGTGATGTTCTGGCTGCTCGGCAATTTCGGCGGCGTGCGCTGGCCCGACATCTGGATTGCGGCGCCCGTCGCTTTCATCGGCTTCGGCATCTGCATGCTGCACGCCAAGGTGCTGGACGCCTTCGCCTTCGGCGTCGATGCGGCCGCTTCCCTCGGCGTCGCCGTCACGCGGGTCAAGGTCGTGCTCTTCGCGACGACGGCCGTGATGACGGCGGTGATGGTCTCGATCGTCGGCACGGTCGGCTTCGTCGGGCTGATCATTCCCCATGCCGCGCGCTTCCTCGTCGGCTCGGGCCATGCCCGACTGCTGCCGGCCTGCCTCGTCATCGGCGCGATCTTCATGATCCTCGCGGACATCCTCTCCCGCGTCCTGATACCCCAACAGATCCTGCCGATCGGCGTGGTCACCGCGCTGTTCGGCGCCCCCGTCTTCGCCTTGATTCTCTACAGAGCCCGGAGGCCGGCATGACGCTCGCGACCCGCGAGGTCCGCTGGGGTGCCGGCGGCCGGATGATCGTCGATGGCGTGACGCTGGCAGCGGCGCCCGGTCGCGTGCTCGGCCTGATCGGCCCGAACGGCTCGGGCAAGTCGAGCCTGCTCCGTTTGCTCTGCCGCTTGCGCAATGTCGCGAGCGGCGTCGTCACGCTCGATGGCAACGACATCGCCGCCGTGCCGCGTCGCGATCTCGCCCGCCGTCTCGCTTTCGTCGAGCAGCAGGCGACGACCGAGATTCAGCTCTCCGTCTGCGATGTCGTCCGCCTCGGCCGGACTCCGCATCGCGCTGCGCTCGCCTCCTGGAACGATGCCGACGAGACCGCCGTCAACGAGGCACTGGCGCGGGTCGGGCTCACGGAACGGCATGATCAGTTCTGGCATACGCTCTCAGGGGGAGAGCGTCAGCGCGTCCATATTGCACGGGCGCTCGCTCAGGAGCCGAGCGAGCTGATCCTGGACGAGCCGACCAATCATCTCGACATCCAGCACCAGCTCTCGATTCTGAGCCTGGTCCGCCGCCTCGGCATCACATGCATCATGGCGCTGCACGATCTGAACCTCGCCGCCATGTTCTGCGACGAGATCGCCTTGCTCCATGACGGGCGCCTGCAGGCGGCCGGTGCGCCGGAGGAAGTGCTGACGGCAGAGGCGATCCAGCGCATCTTCGGCGTCGCGGTCTCGATCCGCCCGGGCGCATCAGGGCGCCGCCACATCGAATACCTGGTCGAGGCCGAGCCGCGGAAGGGCATGCCGGGAGGCGGTTAGTCGACCGCTCCTAAGCTCCAGGCAGCACGAAATCCCGGCGCATCGGCGTGAACACGTCGACGAGGATCCCGGCTTCGATATTGACGGCGCCATGCACGGCATCCGGCGGCACGGTGAAGCTGTCACCGGCGACGAGGCGCTCGGTCCGCCCCGATATGGTGATGTCGAAGGCGCCGCTTTCGACGAGCGAGCACTGGATATGCGGATGGCTGTGCGGCGGGCCGATCGCGCCGGCCTCGAAGCGCACGCGCACCATCATCACGTCGTCGCGATAGGTCAGGATCTTGCGCGTCACGCCGATACCCGCCGGCTCCCAGGCGAGGTCGGCATCATGGGCGAAGGGCTCGTTCTTGCGGTCCATCTCGATCTCCCTCAGCGCAGGTCCCCGGTCGCGACCATGTCCATGTCGGTATAGTCGACATTGTCGCCGCCCATGCCCCAGATGAAGGAATAGGCCTTCGTCCCAACGCCGGAATGGATCGACCAGCCCGGCGACAGGATCGCCTGCTCGTTGGCGAGGACGAGATGGCGGGTCTCCTGCGGCTCGCCCATCAGGTGGAAGACACGGGCGTCTTCGGGAACGTCGAAATAGAGATAGATTTCGCAGCGCCGGTCGTGGGTGTGCGACGGCATGGTGTTCCAGATGCTGCCTTCGTCCAGCGTGGTCACGCCCATGACGAGCTGGCAGGTCTCGCAGACGCCCGGGATGATGTACTGGCGGATCGTCCGCTTGTTGGCGGTCGCCTGCTCACCGAGATGCAGCGTCTTGGCGTCGGACTCGCGGATCACCCTGGTCGGGTGCGCCGCATGGGCCGGGGTCGAGAGCAGGTAGAACTTGGCGGGGTTCGCGGCATCGTCGCTGGCGAAGGAAACCTCGCCGGCCTCCTTGCCGATATAGAGCGCGTCGCGCTTGGCGAGTGCGTAATCCTTGCCGCCGACCGAGACCTTGCCGGGGCCGCCGACATTGACGATGCCGAGCTCGCGGCGCTTCAGGAAGGCGTCGGTGCCGACCGCCTTCGGCGTCGGCAGCACGACCGGCTTGCCGGCCGGCATCGCGCCGCCGACGATGACGCGGTCGAGATGGCTGTAGGTCAGCCTGACCTCGCCGGAGACGAACAGCGTCTCGATCAGGAAATGGCGGCGCAGCTCGGCCGTGTCGAAGCCCTTCACGGCCTCGGGATGCGAAACCTGGCGGATCTCGATGGTCATGTCAGGTCCTTCAGTGGAACAGGCGCGGCAGCCAGAGCGACAGGCCGGGCACATAGGTGACGAGCAGGAGCACGGCGATGCTGGCGCCGTAGAACGGCCAGATCGTGCGCATCGACTCGCCGATGGAGATGCGGCCGATGGCGCAGGCGACGAACTGCACCGAGCCGACCGGCGGCGTGTTGAGGCCGATGCCGGCGTTGAGGATCAGGATCACCCCGAAATGCACGGGATCGACGCCGAAGGCTTTCACCACCGGCAGGAAGATCGGGGTGCAGATGATGATCATCGGCGCCATGTCCATGAAGGTGCCGAGCACCAGCAGGATCAGGTTGATCATCAGCAGGATGGTGATCGGGTTGTCGGAGACGGCCTTCATCGCCGCGATCGTCGCTTGCGGCACCTCCAAGAAGGCCATCAGCCAGCCGAAGGCGCCGGCCGTCCCGATCACCAGCAGCACCATCGCCGTGGTGCGCACGGCGCCCAAAGTCGCCTCGACGAAGGCGGTCCAGGTGAGCTGGCGATAGACGAAGATGGTGACGAGGATCGCGTAGACGACAGCGACGCAGGAGGATTCCGTCGCGGTGAAGACGCCGGAGCGGACGCCGCCGAAGATGATGCCGATCAGCAGGATGCCGGGCAGGGCCAGCACGACATAGCGCCCGACCGTCGCGAAACCGGGGAAGGGCTCGCGCGGATAGCCGCGCTTCACCGCGACCGCCCAGGCGGCGACCATCAGCGCGGCGCAAAGCAGCAGGCCCGGCACGACGCCGGCCGTGAACAGGTCCGCGATCGAGAGATTGCCGCCCGCCGAGAGCGAATAGATGATCATGTTGTGCGAGGGCGGGATCAGCAGGGCAATGATCGCCGCGTTGGCGGTGACGTTGACGGCGTAGTCGGCGTCATAGCCGCGCTTCTTCATCTGCGGGATCATCAGGCCGCCGACGGCGGAAGCATCGGCCACGGCCGAGCCGGAGATGCCGCCGAACAGCGTGCAGGTCACGACATTGACCTGGCCGAGCCCGCCGCGCAGATGGCCGACGAGGCTCGCCGCCATCTGGATCAGCCGCTCGGCGATGCCGCCGCGGATCATCAGGTCGCCGGCATAGATGAAGAACGGGATCGCCATCATGGCGAAGGCGTTCATGCCGGAATTCATCTGCTGGAAGACGACGACCGGCGGCAGACCCATATAGGCGACGGTCGCGACCGAGGCGATGCCGAGGCAGAAGGCGACGGGCACGCCGATCAGCAGCAGGAGCGAGAAGACGCCGAAGAGAATCCAGAGTTCCATGGCTCAGGCCTCCTGGCTTTCGCCGAAATGGACGAAGCCGAGCGGCGCCTGTTGCTCGCCGGTGACGAAGAGCAGCAGCTTTTCCAGCGCGAACAGCGCGATCAGCGCGCCGCCCGCCGCGATCGGCACATAATCCCAGCCGCGCGATATGCCGATGATCGGGATGCGATCGGCCCAGGTGCCCGCCGCGAGCTGCCAGCCATAGCCGAGCATGGCGAGGCCGAAGGCGCAGACGAGGGCCTCGCCGATGACGATCAGCGCCGCCCGCAACGGCGGCGGCGACATCACCAGCCCGACCTCGAAGCCGAGATGGTCGCTCTCGCGCACGCCGACGGCGGCGCCGAGCAGGATGAACCAGGACATCAGGAAGAGCGAGCCGGCCTCGACCCAGATCGGCGTGTCGTTGAGCACGTAGCGGCCGAACACGCCCCAGGCGACCATCACGGTCATCAGGACGAGCCCGGCCCCGGCGGCGATCAGTGCGTAAAGGCTGAGCTTGGCGTCGAGGCGTGTCAGGAAAGCGGTGAAAGCGCGCATGGGATGTCCCGGCTTTGTCGATAAGGACCCGTCATCCCAAGCGGAGCGAAGCGGAGACCCGGGATCCATGCCTGAACCATTCCGGCATGGATCCCGGATCGGCGGGGCTTCGCCGCTTGTCCGGGATGACGACGTCGGACGAGGCGGCTGGAGAGCCGCCCCGCCTGAACGAGGCTCAGTTCACTGCCTGGATGGCGGCGACCATGTCCTTGAGCTTCGGGTCGGTGACGAACTTGTCGTAGACCGGCTTCATCGCGTCGATGAAGGGCTTCTTGTCGACCTGGTTGATCTGGGCCCCGCCGGCCTTGACCTTGGCCTCGGATGCCTTCTCGCGCGCATCCCAGAGCTCGCGCATCTTCAGAACCGACTCCTTGGCAGCGGTCTTGATGATCGCCTGGTCGGCGGCGTTGAACTTGTCGAAGCTCCGCTTCGACATCACCAGCGCTTCCGGCGAGAGCGAATGCTCGGTCACCGAATAGAACTTCGAGACCTCGAAATGCCGGGTCGATTCATAGGAGGGCCAGTTGTTCTCGGCGCCGTCGATCACGCCGGTCTGGAGCGCGGAATAGACCTCGCCGAAGGGCATCGGCGTGGCATTGGCGCCGAGCGCCGAGACCAGGGCGACGAACATGTCGGATTGCTGGACGCGGATCTTCAGGCCCCTCATGTCGGCGGGCGTGTTGATCGGGCGCTTGGAGTTGTAGAACGAGCGCGAGCCGGAATCGTAGAGGGCGAGCCCGATCAGGTCGTGCTTCTCGAAATCCTTCAGCAGGTTGTCGCCGATCGGCCCGTCCATCGCTTTCCGCATGTGATCGACCGAGCGGAAGATGAAAGGCAGGGAGGGGATATTGGTCGCCGGGATCAGGTTGTTGAACGGCGCCATGTTGATGCGGTTGATGTCGATGACGCCGAACCGGGTCTGGTCGATCGTGTCCTTCTCCTGGCCGAGCTGGGCGGAGTGGAAGACGTTGATCTTGACGCGGCCCTGGGTGCGCTCCTCGAGCAATTTGCCCATGTAGCGGACGGCCTCGACGGTCGGGTAGTCGGTCGGGTGGATGTCGGCGGAGCGCAGCGTCACGCTCTGGGCGAGGGCGCTGGTCGCTGCCGCGGCCGAAAGGGCCAGCGCGGCGGTGTAGGCGAGGAAACTGCGGCGTGCGGTCATGGTGCGTTCTCCCGTGAGTTCGAGCACCCTGCCGTTTGCCGGCTTGTTCGCTGGCGCCTCGAACGTAAGCTTGCTGCCCGCCCCGGCATCCGGTTGCGGTAGTGATTGTATGGTAGTATGTTGCGGTATGGTACGCAACAGGCCCAGGAGATTTTCGACGTGAGCCTTTCGTTGGCCTCATCCGCCACGCTTCAGGGCACTTCGGCGGCCGGTCGCGTCGAAGCCGAGTTGCGGCGAGCGATCGTCGCGCTCGAATTGCCGCCGGGCACGCGCCTGTCGGAGCAGGAGATCGCGCTGAAATACGGCGTCTCGCGCCAGCCGGTTCGCGAGGCGCTGATCGCGCTCGCCAAGACGCGGCTCGTCGATATCCAGCCGCAGCGCGGCACGGTCGTGGTGAAGTTCTCCGTCCGCAAGATGATGGAGGCGCGCTTCATCCGTGAAGCGGTCGAGGTCGCGATCGTGCGCGAGGCCTGCACGGTTTTCTCACCCCAGAGCCGGCAGAGGATCGCCGATCTCCTCGAAGTTCAGGAGAAGGCGGCGCAGCGCGACGACCATGCCTCCTTCCAGCGCTATGACGAGCTCTTCCATGTCGAGTTGACCGAGGGCGTGGGCATGCCGCTCGCCTGGGAGGCGATCCGGGACATCAAGGCGCATATGGACCGGGTCTGCCAGCTGACCCTGCCCGGTGTGGACGTGATGTTGCCGTTGGTGCAGCAGCACCGCGCGATCATGGCCGCGATCGACGCGCAGGATGCGGCTCGAGCGGAGGCCGCCATGCGCCACCATCTCACGGAGATCCTGCGCGCCCTGCCGAAGACCGAGGCCAATCACCCCGATCTGTTCGAGTAGCGCGCGCGGCTGATCGTCTTCAGCGTGACATGCGTAGGCAACTGACAGAATCCGTCCGAACCTGCGCGAAGCTGCGGGCCTGATTCCTGAAGCCCAACTGCGTAGCGGGGGAGTTGAGCATGTTTGCCATCGTAGGCGCCGCCGGAAAGGTCGGCTATGCGACTGCCAGCGCCTTGCGCGAGGCCGGTCAGCCGGTGAGGGCGATCCTGCGCGATCCCGCAAAGGCGGCGCGGCTCGGCGGGATCGGCTGCGAAACCACCCTGGCCGACCTGCAGGATACCGCTGCGCTCGCCGCTGCGCTTGCCGGCGCGGAGGCCGCGCAGATCGTCCTGCCGGTCGCACCGCAAGCGCAGGATACGATTCCCGACATGGAGCGATCGATCGAAAGCCTCGCGACAGCACTGGAGCAGGCGCGTCCGAAGCAGGTGCTGGCGATCTCCGATTACGGGGCTCACGTCGCGGCCGATATCGGAATGCCCAGCATGTTCCGGCGTTTCGAGGAGCGGCTGAGGCGGCTGGATAGCCGAAAGCTGTTCCTGCGATCGGCAGAGCATATGCAGGGCTGGGTGCGCGCGATCCCCGGTGCCATCGCTTCCGGCACGCTGCGGAGCTTCCACGATCCAGTCGACAAGGCGCTGCCGATGATCGCGGCGCCCGATCTCGGTCGGATCGCCGCCGACCTCTGGCTACGGCCAGCGACCGGCATGGAGGTGGAGATCATCCACGCCGAAGGGCCACGCCGCTACAGCCCCAACGATGTGGCTGCGGCGTTGAGCCAGATTCTCGGCCGGCTGATCGAGGCGCAGGCCGTGCCGCGCTCGCAACGCAGGGATATCCTCGAGCGGATCATCAGTGCGAGCGCCGCCGAGTTGCTGTTCAAGCTCTACGACGCCCATGCCGCGGGCAGGTTGATCGAGATCGAGCCGGATGCGGGCGAGGTGCGCCACGGTTGGACGGAACTCGTGGACGCGTTGCGGCCGCTCGTTCCGCCGCGGTGAAGTCCGGTCAGTCGAGCAAGGTCGCGCCGAAATTCCGCTGCGGATCCATATCGGCAACGAGGCGGCCGGTCGGCATCGCGGCGCTGCCGCCGGTGCGCGCAAGCCAGCGGCCCGAGCCGGGGGCGGCGTGCAGCGTGTCGCCGCTCACGACATCCTGCCCGCGGACGAGGACATGCTCGGGCCAGCCGGTGACGCTGCGGCCGGCGAAGGGCGTGAAGCCGGTCAGGTCGTGCATCGCCGCGTCGGTGATGGTCACCTGCTTGGCAGGGTCCCAGATCGCGATATCGGCGTCGTAGCCGGGGAGCAGCGCGCCCTTGCCGGGGAGGTTGTAGATCTTGGCCGGCGCCGTCGCCGTCAGGTCGACGAAGGCTTCGAGCCCGCGCCCGGCGAATTCCGGCCGCCCCTTCGAGACCAGCGCATCGAAGAGCAGCGGCAGCCGCGTTTCCAGCCCCGGCAGGCCGTTGGCGATCTGCTTGAAATTCGGGTTCGGGCCGGCCGAGAGCTTGCCGGTCTCGTCGAAGCGATAGGGTGCGTGGTCGGAGGAAACAGTCTGGATGTCGCCAAGCGCCAGCGCCTGCCAGAGCGCATCCTGATCAGCCTGCTCGCGCGGCGGCGGCGAGCACATCCATTTCGCGCCTTCCAGGCCGGGCTTGTCGAGATCGTGCCGGGTCAGGAAGAGATATTGCGGGCAGGTCTCCGAGAAGACCTTGAGGCCGCGGCCGCGCGCATCGCGGATCGCCTGCGCGCCTTCGGCCGTCGAGACGTGGAAGATCATGATCGGCTGGTCGAGCAGTTCCGCCGCGGTGATCAGGCGGTTGAAGGCCTCGGCCTCCGAGCCGCGCGGATGGCTGATCGCGTGGTATTTCGGCGCGACATAGCCCTTCTCGACGAGCTTCTTGCCCATCCAGGAGATCATGCCGTGGTTCTCGGCGTGGACGCAGACCAGCGCGCGGTTCTGCCGGGCCGTCAGCAGCAGGTCGAGCAGCGGCTCGTCGTCGACCTTGATCAGGTCATAGGTCATGAAGACCTTGATCGAGGCATGGCCCTCGCGGATCAGGGCCGGCAGATCCTGCTGGACCGTCTTGGCGTCCGGGTTGGCGACGATCAGGTGGAAGGCATAGTCGATCAGCGCGCCGCGCCGGGCAAGCGCCGCGTAATCGTCGACGACTTTCCGGAGATCGAGACCGCGATGCTGGGCGGCGAAGGAGATCAGCGTCGTGTTGCCGCCGAAGGCGGCCGAAGTGGTGGCGCTCTCGAACGTGTCGGCGTTGAGCAAACCGCCGGCCGAGACCTGCTCGACATGGGCGTGGGTGTCGATGCCACCCGGCAGGACGAGCTTGCCCGTCGCGTCGATCTCGCGGGCGCCCGCGCCAAACCCGAGACCCAGAGCGGCGACCTTGCCGTCCTTGACCGCGACATCGGCGCGGAAGCTGCCGGTCGCGGAACCGACCGTGCCGCCGCGAATGACCAAATCGTAGTTCGCCGTCATCTGCCCTCGTCCTTCCTACCCAGTTCCGCTTTTCGAGCCCGCATCCTGAGGAGCCGCGAAGCGGCATCTCGAAGAATGCTCCCGATGGTTCCAGAGCCCTCCGAAACATCCTTCGAGACGCAGCCTGCGGCTGCTCCTCAGGATGAGGGCTGATCTTAGAATCGTCCTCTTCAACGCACCATCAGCGTGCCGATCGCCATGGCGACCGCGGCCTGCGTCGGATCGATCACGGGGATGCCCAGCGCATCCTCCAGCGGCCGGCGATGGCGCGCCATCCCGGCGCAGCCCATCACGATGGCGCCGGCGCCGTCCAGCTCCGTCAGCTCGGTGCCGATCGCGATCATGCGCTGGAGCGTGCCTTCGCCGGAGGCGCTCTCGGCCACCGACATCTCCAGCGGTCGCTCGCCGGCGAGCCGATCCATCAGTCCCATCTGGCGGAGATAGCGGATATGGCGCGGGATCGAGCGCGACTTGATCGCGATGACGCCGAAGCGGTCCGCTCGCGTGAGCGCCGTGAGCACGCCGCATTCGGCGATGCCGAAGACGGGGCTGGCCGTGCCCTCGCGGGCGATATGCAGGCCCGGGTCCGAATAGCAGGCGATGACGAAGGCATCGATGTCGTTGGCGGCCTCGACCCGGCGGCGCAAGGGGAGGGTGACGCTTTCGACATGCTCCTGCGTCTCGATGCCCATCGGCCCCTCGCGCAGGCTCTCGCAGATGATTTCCGGCCCCTCACTGAAGGCGAGCGGCACCAGCGCCTGCCGAAGGCCCTCGGTGACCATCTCGTTGGAGTTGGGGTTGATGACGAGGATGCGGGGGCGGCGGCTCATCGCGAAGGGTCCGATCTAGCAGGTCTATGGTTCAGCATGGCATTGCCGGCCGGCTCAGGCGATCTCTCGCACCACCCAATCCGCCAGGATGGTGCAGGCCGCAAGGAAATCGTCGATCTCCATCGCCTCCAGCGGGTTATGGCTGCCATGCTCGTTGCGCACGAACAGCATGGCGATCGGCACGCCGGCGGCGGCGAAGGCGGCGGAATCATGGGAAGCGGGGCTGCCCAGCGGCATCGTCGGAATGCCCTGCCGGTCCGCTGCCGCCTCTAGCCCCGCGACGATGCCGGGATCGACCGGGCCGACCGCGGCGCTGGCGCGCGTGCCGAGCTCGAAGCTGACGCGCCGGCGCGCCTCGATTTCGCTGATGCCGGCCAGCATCTTCGCCTCGACGCGCTCCAATACGGCCGGATCATAGGCCCGTACGTCGAGGCTGAAGGCGAAGCTGCCGGGCACGGTGGTCAGGCCATGGACGGCCGGATCGGTATGAAAGCGCCCGAGCGTCACCGCCATCGGGAAGCCGGCTTGCTCCTCTTCCTGCCAGAGCCGGTCCAGCATCACCGCGAATTCCGCGCCGGCCATGGCGGCGTCGCGGCGGAAGCGGCGGGGCGTGCCGACATGGTCGTGTCGCCCGACGATGCGCGCATCGGGATAGCGGAAATTGCCGGGCACGCCGGTGCAGATCGCAACCGGCAGGCCGGATTCGACAAGGCTCGGCGCCTGCTCGATATGGACTTCGAGGAAGGCGCGGATCGCGGCGGGGTCGAGATGGCGTTCGCGCCGGCGGATCGCTTCGGAATCGCCGCCGCTGGCGTCGATGCTGGCGGCGAGGACGCGGCCGTCATCGATGCGCTTTGCCTCCAGAGCCCCGTCCGGCAAGGTGCCGAGCGCCGAGCGGCTGCCGATATAGGAAACCTGGAACCAGACGCTTTCCTCGGCCCGCACGCCCATCGCGGTGACGTCGCAGCGCGGCGCGATGCCGAGCGCCCGCAGCGTCTCGATGACGACGAGCCCGGCGACGACGCCGGCTGCGCCGTCGAAATTGCCGCCATGCGGCACGCTGTCGAGATGCGACCCCATCAGGATGCACGGAGCGTTCGCCTCGCGGCCTTGCAGGGTGACATAGGTGTTGGCGGCAAAGTCCCGCGAGACCGCAAGCCCGCGCTCCTCGCCATGCTCAGCCAGCAGGCGATGGCCGAAATCCTCGCCCGCGCCATAGGTGTCGCGCGTGATGCCGGGGAGGTCGCGGCTGCCGGCCGCCAGCCGATCGAAAAGCGTCTCGACCCAGCCGCGCTGGGCCGCGACGGCCGTGGCGATCGTCGTGTCGGTGTGCGGCGTCCTGACGGTGGCGGTCATATCGGTCCGGTCGGGTATCGGTTGCGGCCCGGCCGCGCGCCCGGCGATAGGGCGGCGACCGGGCCTGCGCTGTCTTGTGAGCCTCGCCGCCGGGAGGCGGCCGGGAAACTGTGGGCCAGCCCGTGCGGCCGGACAATGGCGGCGTCTATGCGGATTTCCGGGGCGGCATTCGCAGGCTGAATAGCGCGAGCCCGCTCAGCCGGATCCGAGCTTGGCCGCGGTTTCCGCAGCCACCAGCCGGACCTCGCGCAGGAAGGCGTCGGCAGCACGCGAGATCGGGCGCTTGCGCGAGCGCACGGCCGAGGCTCGGACCTCCGAAGCCGGCGCGAAGGGGCGGATGGCCAGGTCGTAATGACCGCTGAAAACCGGTGAAAGCGGATCGACCACCGCGACGCCGACACCGCTTTCCGCCAGCACGCAGGCCGTGTTGCAATAGCGGACCTCCACGGAGAAGCGATGGGGCACATCGGCCTGGGCGAAGGCGCGGCGGACGATCGTGCCCATGCGGGTGCCCTGTTCGAGGGCGATATAGGGCGCCTCGCGCAGGTCGTCAGGCGTGATCGTCGCCTTGGCCGCGAGAGGATGCTCGGGCCGCATGACGCAAACCATGTCGCCGGTGAAGAAGGTCTCGGCATCGAGCCCGCGATCGTCGTCCATGCCCATGACGAAGCCGAGCTCGGCCGTTCCGTTCTCGACGCTCTCCAGCACATGCTCGAAGCGCCGGACATCGAAGGAGACCCGGACCTTCGGCCGCTTGACCAGGAAATTGCGCAGCGCCGCAGGCAGGACGCCGTAGCCCAGCGGCGGCGTCGCGATGATGCGGATATGGCCGGCGCGGTTCTCCTTGATGTCCTGCACCCTGGCCTCGAGGGCTGCATGCAGGGCGAAGATCGGCTCGGAATCCTCGTAAAGCGAGCGGGCCTCGGCCGTCGGGAACAGGCGGTTGTTGACGCGCTCGAACAGCGGGAAACCGACCTGGCTTTCGAGATGCTTGATCGCGTTGCTGACGGCCGGCTGCGACAGGCCCAGTTCCTGCGCGGCGCGAACCGTCGTCTCGCAGCGGACGACGGCGCGCAGAAGCTCGATCTGGCGAAGGTTCATATGATCTGTCCGAATAGAGTGAGGGCACTCTATTCGGACAGCAAATCATATGCCAGCCTCTCGGCTTTACGCCCAGCGCAGGCTTGGCGGCGAGAGTTCGTCGACTGAGCGCCCGGCCCAGTCGAGCGAGGAGGCCTTGGCCAGCGCCCGGCGCTGCGCCTGCTCCAGTCCGTCGGAGGCGGCCTGATAGTCCATGGTCAGCACCTTGCCGTCGGCGACGACCTGCTTGCCTTGCACGAAGACATGGGAGACGGCGCGGTCGGCGGCCGCGTTGATCAGGCTCTTCAGCGGATCACGCGTCGGGCGCATCATCGGATGGGTCAGGTCGACCATGACGAGGTCGGCCTGCGCGCCCTTGGCCAGGCGGCCGATATCGTCGCGGCCGAGCAGCCTGGCGCCGCCCAGCGTCGCGGCGCGGAAGACTTGGCCCGTCGTCACCACTGCATGGCTCTCGCCGGTGATGCGGGCATAGACGCCGGCATGGCGCAGCTCTTCCAGCATGTTGTGCGGGAAGGTATCGGTGCCGATGCCGATATTGACGCCGGCCTCCAGGTAGCGGCCGAGATCGCGCAGCGTGAAGCCGCGGCGGCCGAAGACGGTCGGGCAATGCGCGACAGAGGTGCCGGTCTCAGCGAGGCGGGCGAGATCGGTCCGGGTCGGCCAGCGCACCCAGGGGTGGTCGTCGAGGAAGATCGCATGGGCGATCGAGGCGTTCGGCGCGAGGAAGCCGACGCTGTCGAGCCACTGGATCGGCGAGAGCCCGCTGCGGCGGACCATCTCGTGAAATTCGCTGATCGACTGGCCGGCATGGGTCTGGATCGGGATCTTGCGCTCGGCCGCGGCCGCGATAGAGGCGCGGAACAGTTCTTCCGTGCAGGTGTCGATCTGGGCCGGACAGGCGAGGCCGGAGAGCCGCCCGGATTCATGGGTGAGCGCAGCGTCGATCACCTTGAAGGCGTCTTCCATCGCCGTGCGGCCGGCGGCATCGTCGAGCTCGTATTCGACCTGGTAGCCGTTGCGGGTGAACCAGCGGCCATTGCGGTACATCGGCGCCATCACCATGCGCAGGCCGCTTGCCGCGGCGCGGTCGAGCCAGCCCTCGCTCGGAAAGGAGAGATCGACCAGCGTGGTCGTGCCGGACATCAGCAGCTCGGACCAGGCGACGTGGTTCAGATGCGGGATGCCCTCGGCATCGGCGCGGAAAAGCCAGAGGAATTCGTAGAGCGAGGAGTTGTAGAGCTTCGGCGTGCCGACTTCGTCGGTCATGCCCTTGTTGCCGGGCTCGCTTGACGGGTGGGAATGGATGTCGACGAGACCGGGCATGACCATGAAGCCCTTCCCGTCGATCTCCCGCGCGACCTCGCCCGTGTAACCGTCGCCGAGATGCAGGATGCCGCTGGCGTCGAAGACGACATCGAGATCGCGGCGATAGACATGGTCGTCGGCCGCCGCGTCATAGGCGATGACGATGTCGGCATTGCGGATGCGGGTGGTCATGGGGGCCTCGTTTGCGCTCGGCTTCTTCGAAGACTGCCGTCATCCCGGACAAGCGGCAAAGCCGCGCCGATCCGGGATCCATCGGAAGGCTCCGGAGCTCTACGATGGATCCCGGGTCTCCGCTTCGCTCCGCCCGGGATGACGGCGGAGCGTGGATGGCGGGACTCAACCCGCCTTCTTTTCCTGCGCGATGAAATGCTCGGCGATCTGCTGGCCGGTCGCGATCCAGACGTCTCCGAAGCCGCGCGCCCGTGCCAGGAATTCGCGCATGATGCCGATCCGCATCGGACGCCCCGAGACCTGCGGGTGCATCACCATCGAGACGAGGCCGCCCCATTCGCGGAGCTGGTCGAGCTCGTCGTTCCAGATCGAGAGCACATGTTCCTTCGGGAACATCGGGCGCGGGGAGAAGCGCTGCGACAGCCCGTAGAGCCAATCGTCGAAATACATGTCCACCGGCAGCTCGATCGGGCCTTTCGAGCCGTCGCGCAGCTTGTGGCGATACGGCCGGATGTCGTCGCGGAAGGAGGAGGAGTAGAGGATGCCCTTGTCGCGGAGATAGCCGAGCAGCTCGTCGTAGTTCTCGCCCGAGGGCGCGCGGTAGCCGACCGGCGTGACGCCGAGGATGCGCTTGAAGATCTCGAGCGTCTTGTCGATCTCCTCCTTGTCGACGGCGAAGTCGCCGGGCTCCGGCCGCTTGTGAGAATAGCCGTGATGGCCGATCTCGTGCCCGTCCCTGGCGATGGCTTCGCACATCGCCGGATGCACCTCGACGACCCAGCCGGGGATGAAGAAGGTCGCCTTGATCTCCATGAGACGAAGCTGCTCGAGGATCTTCGGCACGCCGACGCGCTGCTCGTAGCCGCCATGCGAGAGCGTCACCAGCCGGTCGGTATTCTTCGCATCGTAGTTCAGCCAGGCCGTCTCAGCATCGACGTCGAAGGCCGGGAAGACCGCGCTGCGATAGCCCTCCGGCCAGGGATAGTCCGGCGCGGGGTCGGCGAGATTGGCGACGCGGTGGGGAAAGTCGGTGAGCATGGCAGGCGTCTTTCGGGTGGGAGTGCCCCCGCCGGACAGCAGGGGCATGGATGCGATTATGGCGTGATCAGTTCTTGGCTTCGCCGTTGATCATGAGCTTGTCGACCTTGGCCTCGCCGAGCTCCCATTTCTTCAGCACGGCGGCATAGGTGCCATCAGTCAGCATGGTCGCAAAGGCCTTGGCGACGGCGTCGCGCAGTTCGGTGTCCTTCTTGGCGAAGGCCAAGCCCTGATAGACGGTGGTGAAGGGCGTGCCGAGAATGGCGTAATTGCCGGGCTCCTGGCCCATCAGATAGGGCAGGGTCTCGCTGCCCTGCACGGCGGCGTCGAGCCGCTTCTGGCGCAGTTGCGTGCGAGCATCGGCCGAGCCTTCGGTGCCGACGATCTGCATGGCTGGCTTGCCCTTGGCCTCGCAATTCTCTTTGCTCCAGGTCTCCATTTCCTTCGGGAAGGAGGTGCGGCGGCTGGCGCCGACCTTCTTGCCGCAGAGCGCGGCGAGGTCCTTGAACTCGTCCTTGCGGTCGGCATTGGTGTAGAACTGCGCGCCCGAGGCGAGATAGTCGACGAAATCGAGGGTTTCGCGCCGCGTCGGCAGGTCGCTCATGCCCGACAGGATCATGTCGACGCGGCCGGTGGTTAGCGCCGGGATCATCGCCTCGAAGCCGATCTCCTCCCATTTGATGGTGATGCCGAGCTTCTGCGCGATCGCATTGCCGAGATCGATGTCGAGGCCGGTGAGCGTGCCGGTCTTGGGATCCTTGAATTCGAGCGGCGGATAGTTCGGCACATTGGCGACGGAGAGCGTCTTCTTCTCCAGGATGCGCGCCGGCAGGCTCTGGGCCTGGGCGAAACCGGCGGTGGCGCAGAGCGCGATAGCCGTAAGGCCGAGCAGGATGGAGGTCTTCGACATGGTATTCCCCTTTTGTGATCAGTGACGGACGGCGTTGATGAAGGCGCGGGTGCGCGCCTCGCTGGGATTGGTCAGCACGGTGCGCGGGTCGCCGAGCTCGATGATCTGGCCCTGGTCCATGAAGGCGACGCGATGGCCGACATCCCGGGCGAAGCCGAGCTCATGGGTGACGCAGATCATGGTCATGCCGCTCTCGGCGAGGTCGCGCATGACCTTCAGCACCTCGGAGACCAGCTCGGGATCGAGCGCCGAGGTCGGCTCGTCGAAGAGCAGCAGTTCCGGGCGCATGGCGAGCGAGCGGGCAATCGCAACGCGCTGCTGCTGGCCGCCGGAAAGCTGCGAGGGATAGGCGTCGCGCTTGTCGGCGAGGCCGACGCGCTCCAGTAGGGCGAGAGCCCGCTTCGTCGCGTCAGCCGGCCGCTCGCGCAGGACCTGCACCGGCCCCTCGATGATGTTCTGCAGGGCGGTGAGATGCGGGAACAGGTTGAAGCGCTGGAACACCATGCCGATCGAGCGGCGCTGGCGGGCGATCGCCTTGTCGTCGAGCTCGTAGAGCTTGTTGCCCTCGCGGTGATAGCCGACGCGCTCGCCGGAAACCCAGAGCGCGCCGCCATCGATGCGCTCGAGCTGGTTGATGCAGCGCAGGAAGGTGCTCTTGCCCGAACCGGAGGGGCCGATGATGCAGAGCACCTCGCCCTTGGGGACGGCGATGTCGATGCCCTTCAGCACCTTGAGCTGGCCGAACTGCTTCTCGACCCTCTCGGCGAGGACGAGCGGGGCGCCGGCGATATGGTCAGGGTCGATCGGCCGGATGTTGGGGAGGATATCGGTCATGGCCCGCTCCTCAGCGCTGCGCCGGCGCGGCGACGCCGCGGGCATAATAGGCCTCGATCCGGCCCTGGATCAGGCTGAGCACGGTGACCACGACCAGGTACCAGATGGCGGCGACGATCAAGAGCTCGATGACGCGCGAATTAGCGTAGTAGATGTTCTGCGCGCTGTGCAGGATCTCGGCGAACTGGATGACGCTCGCCAGCGAGGTGAGCTTCACCATGCCGATGAACTCGTTGCCGATCGGCGGCACGATCACGCGCATCGCCTGCGGCATGATGATCCGCCGCAGCAGCTGGAGCCGCGTCATGCCCAACGTCTGCGCCGCCTCGTACTGGCCGTTATCGACCGAGAGCAGGCCGGCGCGCACGACTTCCGCCGTGAAGGCACCCTGCTGGATGCCGAGCCCGAGCAAGGCCGCGACGAAGGGCGTCATCACGTCGACGGTCTTGAACGCGAACAGGCCGGGGATGCCCAGCGTCGGGAAGACCAGCGCGAGGTTGAACCAGAGCAGCAATTGCAGCAGCGCCGGCACGGCCCGGAAGAACCAGATATAGCCGATCGCGGTCTTCGACAGCACGGGATTGGCCGAGAGCCGCATCACCGCGAAGACGACGCCCAGCGTGATGCCGAGCAGCATCGCCAGGATCGCCATGACGATCGTGTTGACCAGCCCGTTCAGGATGACCGGTACGGTCAGGAATTCGGCGACGTAGTTCCACTCGATCTGGCCGACGGCGAAGGCCCGCACGATCGCGGCGAGCGCGATGCAGACGATCGCCGCGCCGATGATCCGTCCGAAATGTCGGCGGGGAACGATGATGAGGTTTTCAGGTTCGGCGGTCATCTGGCCTCGATGGCTTGAGGTCGTCGGTGAAAGGCGGTGGCTAAGCAAAACACTTGCCGCTGGTTCAGGCAGCAGCCTCGGACGCGATCAGCAGGATCTTTCCGACATGGCTGCCGCCTTCCATGTAGCGATGGGCGGCGGCTGCCTCCGACAGCGGAAAGCGGCGGTCGATGACGGGGCGGATGCGGCCGGCGGCGACATGCGGCCAGAGATCGCGAAGGACCCCGGCGACGATCCGCGCCTTGGCGGCGGGGGGCCGGTCGCGCAGCGAGGTCGTGAACAAGGCGGCGCGCTTGCGCATCATCGCGCCGAGATTGATCTGCGCCTCGCGCCCGCCCTGCAGGCCGATCATCGCGATCCGCCCGTCGAAGGCGAGCGCGGCGACGTTCCGGCCGAGATAGGCGGCGCCCATATTGTCGAGGATGACGTCGGCGCCGCGCCCGCCGGTTTCGGCTTCGATGACGGCGACGAAATCCTCGTCAGCATAGGAGATCGCGCGGGCGGCGCCGAAATCGCGGCAGCGATCCAGCTTGTCGGCGCTGCCGGCCGTGGCGAAGACGCGGGCGCCGATCGCCTTGGCCGCCTGGATGGCGAAGGAGCCGATGCCGCCGGCACCGCCATGGACGAGCAGGGTCTCGCCGGTCTTGAGGGCGCCGAGATCGAGCACGTTCGACCACACCGTGCAGGCCGCTTCCGGCAGGGCGGCGGCCTCCGTCAGGTCGATGCCGGCCGGGATCGGCAGCACCTGCGCCGCAGGCACCGCAACGAGGCTGGCATAGGCGCCACTCGAAACCAGGGCGCAGGCGGGATCGCCGACGCGCCAGCCGGTCACGCCCGACCCGATCTCGGCGACGATGCCGGAGCATTCATAGCCGATGATGCGCGGCAGGCTCTGCTCAATGCCGTAGGTGCCGCGGCGCTGCAGCAGGTCGGCATAGTTCAGCGCCGCCGCGCGGACATGCAGCACGATCTCGCCCGGCCCGGCGCGCGGGGCCGGAGCGTCGCCCCAGACCAGCGCCTCCGGCCCGCCGAACTGCGCGAGCATCACGGCCTTCATCAGCGTGCTGCCCGTGCCGGTCTCCTGGGCCAACATCACTGGCCGGCGTCGATCATGGGCTCGGAAAGGCCCTGCCGTTCGAGGCCGAATTTCTTCAGGGCCTGCTGGTAGCCGCCATTCTTCATCACCACCGTGGTCGCCTTGGCGACGGCGTCGCGCAATTCGCCGTTCTTCTTCTCGAAGGCGAAGCCGAACAGCGTCTTGTTCAGGGGCTCGCCGACGAAGGCGTAGGTGTTGGGCTCGTCCGCCATGAGATAGGCGACATATTCCGGCCCGAGCACGGCGGCATCGAGCCTACCCTGCTTGAGTTCGAGCCGGGTCGCGGTCGCGCCGGCCGTGCCGTTCACGGTGATCGCGGGCTTGCCGGCACCGGCGCAGTTCTTCTCGCTCCAGGCCACCGTCACCGGCATGTAGCTCGTGGTTCGTGGCGCGCCGACAGTCTTGCCGCAGAGATCGGCATTGCTCTTCAGTTCGCCGGCCTTGGCCGAGAGGGCGAAGGGCTGCGCGCCGGTCGCGAGGTAATCCACGAAGGTCAGCTTGTCGCGGCGGGAGGGCAGGTCGCTGATCGCGGTTCCGATCATGTCGATGCGGCCGGTGGTCAGCGAGGTCATGAGCTGCTCGAAGCTCATCTCCTCCCATTTGACGGCGAGGCCGAGCTCCATCGCGATCGCATTGACGAGCTCGACATTGAAGCCGGCCCGCTCGTTGGTCTTCGGGTCCTTGAACGCCATCGGCGGATAGGTGGTCTCGATGCCGACGACGATCTGCCCGGCCGATTTGACCGCGGCGGGCAGCGGGATGCCGCTTTGCTGCGCCGAGGCTGGCACGGTGAAGGCCAGGCCGAGAGCCAGCATGCATAATGTTGCCGAATATCGGCTGACGTGAAGATTGGCGGTCATGATCATTCCCCGTTTTTGTCGCTGACGAGGTCGCGCCCGGAAGGCACTGGCTCGACAGGCGGCGCCCTGTCGATCGACGCCGCAGCGATCTTAGCGGGCGCGTTCCGGAACGGGGTGGGGGCGCGCTATGATTTGTTCCTGGCCGCTATTCGGCGCGCTTATACGCGCCGCGGGGCGTTTACAACGATCGCATGGTCCTTTTCATGAATGCGCAGGACCGGCAGGATCGCGGGCTGGATTCAGGCGCGCGCATCGCGCTCGATACGATCAGCGAGGATGGTATCAAACGTCGCGTCGACGGCCCTTCTGCGACGGGACGCATGCCGCTATCAAATTCAATGCGAAGTGATGCCGGTCCGTGCAAGCTTCGCCGATGGACAGGCTTTCGGAGTAGCCCGTGAAAAATCCCTACGAGGTTCTGGGTGTCGCCGCGACGGCCTCCGCCGCGGAGATCCAGAGCGCCTATCGCAAGCTGGCGAAGAGGCTGCACCCCGATCTCAACCCCGGCGACAAGGCGGCCGAGGAGAAGTTCAAGGAGGTCGCAGGGGCTTATGACCTGCTCAGCGACGCCGAGAAGCGCAAGCGCTTCGATGCCGGCGAGATCGACGAGTCCGGCGCCGAGCGGCCGCAGCACCACTACTATCGGGACTACGCCACCTCGGACCAGGGCGATCGCTATGCGGATGCCGCCGGATTTTCCGATTTCATGGATCAGGACGACGCTTTCGCCGAGCTGCTGCGCCGCAGCCAGCAGGCGCGGGCGAACCGCCGCGGGCAGGACCTGCATTACCATCTAGCGGTCGACCTGGTGGATTCGATCGCCGGCGCGACCAAGCGGCTGACGCTGCCGGACGGCGGGACGATCGATGTGAAGATCCCGGCCGGCCTGGTCGACGGCCAGACGCTGCGCCTCAAGGGCAAGGGCGCTCCCGGCTCCGGCAAGGGCGGGCCGGGCGATGCCCTGATTGAGGTGGAGGTCAGGCCCGATCGCCGCTTCACCCGCGAGGGCGACGACATCACGCTGGAGTTGCCGATCTCGCTGACCGAGGCGGTTCTCGGCGGGCAGGTGCGGGTTCCCACGCCGACGGGCGATGTGACGATGTCGGTCCCCAAGGGCTCGAACACCGGCACGAAGCTGCGGCTGCGCGGCAGGGGCGTGCCGCGGCGCGAGGGGGGCCAGGGCGACCAGTTCGTCCAGCTCAAGGTGGTGCTGCCGAAATCGTCCGATCCGGAGCTCGAGAGCTTCGTCTCGGGCTGGAAGGACAAGGATTACGATCCGCGTGAGGGCAGGGCGTGATGAGGATGACCAAGCAGGAATTTCTCTCCTCGTCGGGAATCCAGGTCCAGGTGCTGGAGCTCTGGCTGGAACAGCGCTGGCTCGTCCCGGAGGAGGCCGAGGCCGGGTTGCTCTTCGGCGAGATCGAACTGGCGCGCGCGCATCTGATCCGGCAGCTCAAGGACGATCTCGGCGCCAATGACGCGGGCATCGACGTCATCCTGCATCTCGTCGACCAGATTCACGGCCTGCGGCGCGTGCTCACGGAACTGCGCGAGGAGATCAAGGGGCGGTGAGGGGGACGCGCGGCACTTATCGAAGTGCCGGGAAATCTGGAACTGGGTCGAGCGGCTGGCGGTTATCGTTTCGACCGCCTTGGCGGGCCGGCCCCCGGCACGGGGTTCGATGGCGGACAGGTTTCAACCCAGGAGGAATGGCGATGAAAAACGGGATCAAGGAGAACATGGACGTCATCGGCGCCGACGGCGTGCATATTGGCACGGTCGATCGCGTCGAAGGCGAGCGCATCAAGCTCAAGAAGAGCGATTCCTTTGGCCGGCATGAGGGTCATCACCACTTCATCGAGCTCGGCTTCGTCGCCGGAGTCGAGGGTGACAAGGTGCGCCTGTCTGCCAATGCGGACATCGCCGTGACGCTGGAGGAGGAGTCCTCCGGCAAGCCGGTGAACCTCTGACGCTTCCAGCCGCGATCCCCGCTCGCGGAGGATCGCGGTCGACTTGCCCGGAAAGGGATGGCCCCGATGCAGCGATAGGGATTTCTGCCTCGACAGCAGGAAGCCCGCGATCATCCGGCGAGGGCTTGCCGGGCATCGGCTCCAGGAACAGGCAGGCCATGAATGATCGGCGCCGGGAGCTTGCCCACGACGCTCGGAAACACTCAAGCGCGCAGCGTTCTCAGGCGAGCTGCCACTGGTCCTGTGCCGAGGGCGCTTCAGCGAGAACCCCGTTTCTCCGGTGTAAGTTCTGAGGCCGGACCTTCGCGTGATGTTTCCATCAATTGTCAGAATATAGGTTTTGAAGCGCACGTATTTTACGAGGCTCAAAAATATTCGACCTCACTTGTCCAAGAAAAATAAACTGAGTTATTTTTGATATGTGTGATATAGTTCTTCACGGAAGATTTTCATTCCGCAAATCGGAAGGGTTTTCCATGAAAATCCCCTCACAGACCAAGCCTGCCATCTGGGGTGCCGTTGGTGGCGCGATTGCCCTTGCCGTTGTCGGATTCACCTGGGGCGGCTGGTCGACGGCCTCGTCGAGCGAACGCGTGGCGAAGCTCAGGGCCGAGAATGCCGTTGTCGCAGCCTTGTCTCCGATCTGCGTGAGCAACTTCCAGAAGCAGCCCAATGCCGATGCCGCCCTTGCCGAGCTGAAGAAGATCAGTTCGTGGAGCCAGGGCGATTTCATCGCCAAGGGCGGCTGGGCCACGATGATCGGCAGCCCGTCGCCGGACGCGGCCGTCGCCAAGGCCTGCGCCGAAACGCTCGGCACGGCCAAGACCTGAGACGATCGGCGATCGCCGTAAGCAGCGACATCGCTCACGATCACGAGCCATTCCGCGTGAGCAGCGCGGAGATGGTGGCGTTCATGTCGCCTTCCTGCTCCGCAAGAGGAGTTTCATATGGCCAAGGGACAGACGCGCGGCAATCGAGAGGCCAAGAAGCCCAAGAAGAAAAAGGAAGCGGCGGCAGTGCCCGTGTCCGCAAAGGGCCTGCCAGTCGCGCTCGAACTCGCGGGAAAACCAAAGAAGAAGAGCTGACATGAATACCCGCAGCCGGGAAACCACGGTCACATTCAGGAAGCCGTTTAGGCTGAGCGCGTTGGACCATACGCAGCCTGCCGGCACTTACCGCGTGGTGGTCGACGAGGAGGAGATTCCAGCCGCCTCGTTCCTGGCCTATCGCCAGATCGCCACCATGCTGCACACGCCGTCGCTGTCTTCGTCAGGCAGCTCACAGGTGTTCGCAGTGAGCCCGGGCGAACTGGCCAGCGCGTTGGAGGCCGACCTCAGCGCTTGAAGCATACCGGTGCGGAGGCCCGCGCGACAGCCTCCGCAGCGGCGGCACATGCGATATCGCGCGGCGGACGCCCGCGATGCGTCACTCCGCCATCGCGCGTTTCGATCCCGAGTCGAACGACCGGATCGATCCGATCGCTCGGAAGATTGCTCCAAAACCACGAGTGCGGCTGGCGTCCTTCCGAGCCGCGCCAGCCAGCCGAGGCCGCTTGCGATAGGCGATCGCTCGCGCCGGCGCCCACGAACGGCCGCGACCCAGGGCGGCGTGGGACGATCCGTCGGTCGATGTCCGGCCGCACGAACCAGGAGCCCTATCATGGCGCTCGAACAAGCCTGCATGGAACTGATCCCCAAGCCCTGGGGATCGACCGACCTGCTTCCCTGGAGCGGAACCGGGCAGCCCGGCATTCCGATCGGCGAACTCCGGTTCCAGCGCTGCGACAAGCACGCGCCGGAGCCAGCCCTGCTGCTCAAACTCCTGTTCACGGAGGAGGCTTTGTCGATCCAGGTACATCCGGACGATGCCGCCGCCCATGCGATGGGCCTGCCGCGCGGGAAGACGGAAGCCTGGTACATCCTGTCCGCTGCATCCGACGCGATGGTCGGAGTCGGTCTCGAGGCTGTCGTCAATCCGGAGCAATTGCGGGCGGCCATCGCCGATGGATCGATCGCCCGGCTCGTCGCATGGCACAAGCCGCACGCCGGGGAGGTCATCGCCGTCCCGGCCGGGACGATCCACGCGATCGGCGCAGGCCTCGTGCTCGCCGAGATCCAGCAGCGCAGCGACACGACGTTCCGGCTTTTCGACCATGGCCGTGCCCGCGAACTGCACATCGAGCAGGGCGTGGCGGTCGTTCATGCTGGCCCCACGAAACGGACCATGCCGGCGCGGCGCGTGAGCGACGTCCGGACCGTGCTCGTCGCAAATCCCTATTTCGTCTTCGAGCGGATCGACCTGCCTGCCGGATCGATCTGGGACCTCGATGCCCGGTACGAGACCTGGCTGGCTGCCATCGCCGGCGACGCCAGGATCGGCACTCTGCAAATCGGCGTTGGCCAGGGCTGCTTCATCGAGGCGCAGGCCGCGCGCATCGCGCCGGGCGAAGCCGGCCTGTCCTGCCTCGTCGCCTATGACGCCGCAACGCCCAGCCGCGATCTCCTGCAACGGGTCGACGGTGAGGGCATGCCCCGGTTCCGCGAGACGGTTTCACCATCGACCGGGCCGCCGCAGGCCGTTGCGAGTTCGCCAGTTCCGCCCACGGAGGCACGATCATGAGCCCGACCAAACGCATCGCCTTCATCGGCAACTCGCTGCCCCGCCGCTGCGGGATCGCGACCTTCACCACGGATCTGCAGCAGGCGATCGCATCCTCCGATCTCGACACCTCCATCGTCGCCATGAATGACGCGGGCGAGCGCTACGACTATCCGTTTTCCGTGCACTGCCAGATTTCCGACCAGCGGCTGGAAGACTATGCGCGTGCGGCCGATTTCCTGAACGAGGGCCGCTTCGATGTCGTCTCCCTCCAGCACGAGTTCGGCATCTTCGGCGGCGAGGCCGGGAGCCATGTCATGGCGCTGCTGTCGCGCCTGACCATGCCCGTCGTCACGACGCTCCACACTGTCCTGGCCGAACCGAATGCCGCGCAGCGCGACGTGATGGAGCGGATCATCGATGCCTCGGCCCGCGTGGTCGTCATGGCGGAGAAGGGGCGCGACCTGTTGCGGACCTTCTATCGATTGCCGGCGGACAAGATCGAGGTGATCCCGCACGGCATTCCCGAATTTGCCTTTGTCGAGCCCGATGAAGCCAAGGAGCGGCTGGGCTTCGGCGGTCACTCCGTCATCCTGACCTTCGGCCTTTTGTCACCCAACAAGGGCATCGAGGTGATGATCGACGCGATGCCCTCGATCCTGAGGCGGCGCCCCGACGCGATCTATGTCGTTCTCGGCGCCACGCATCCCCAGCTCGTCCGCGAGCATGGCGAGGCCTATCGCGAAAGCCTGATGGCGCGTGTGCGCGAGCTCGGGGTCGAGGATCACGTCGTCTTTCTCGACCAGTTCGTCGATCAGGCGACGCTGCTCGGCTTCATCTCCATGTGCGATGTCTATGTCACGCCTTATCTCAACGAGGCACAGATGACGTCGGGCACGCTGTCCTACAGTTTCGGTCTGGGCAAGGCCGTGGTTTCGACGCCCTATTGGCACGCCAGGGAATTGCTTGCTGACGGGCGCGGCATCCTCGTGCCCTTCGGCGATGTAGTCGCTATCGGCAACGAGATCGCGGGTCTGCTGACCGATGCGCCCCGGCGCCAGGCCATGAGGCTGCGTGCCTATGCAAGCAGCCGCTCGATGACCTGGGAGCGGACCGCGAAACGCTACCTCGCCGCCTTCGAGGCGGCCCGCCGAGGCCGTGTGCTGAGCGCCGTCGCGGGCTCGAGCCAGCCGAGTGCCCTCCCGGCAACCGTCCCGCCGCCGGAGATGCAGACCTGCCACCTCCTGTCCATGTGCGACGATACCGGGCTGTTCCAGCACGCGGTTCATTCCGTGCCGGATCGCTCGCATGGCTATTGTGTCGATGACAACGCCCGCGCTCTGCTCCTCGCCGACACCCTAAACGGTACCGGCGAGACGCGTCTGCCGGACGCGCTGACGACACGTTTCGCCTCCTTCATCCAGCACGCCTGGAATCCTGATCGGCGGCGCTTCCGCAACTTCATGAGCTTCGATCGGCGCTGGCTCGAGGAGGCCGGGTCGGAAGACAGCCATGGCCGCACGCTCTGGGCGCTCGGCGTCTGCGCCCGTGACGATGCGAGCGCTTCGCGGCGGCAATGGGCTGCCTCGCTCTTCGCCGAGGCCCTGCCCATCATCGAGCGTTTCAGTTCTCCGCGGGCCTGGGCTTTTGCCTTGCTGGGCCTCGACGCTCATTGCACCACCGCGGCGGCCGCGTCCGTGCGCACGCTTCTCGCCGACCGCTTGCTCGGCCTCATCACGGCGGTCGAAACGCCGGACTGGGTCTGGTTCGAGGAGGGGCTCTCCTACGACAATGCGCGCCTGTCCCAGGCCCTGATCGCGACGGGATTGGCGGCGAAGGTGCCAGCCTATGTCGAGGCCGGCCTGCGCTCGCTGCGTTGGCTCACGCATCTCCAGACGACGCGGGCAGGCCTGTTCAGGCCGGTCGGCTCGGAAAGCTTCGGCGACAGGCGCAGTTCTCCGAAGGCTTTCGACCAGCAGCCGCTGGAGGCGACGGCGGCGATTTCGGCCTGCCTCGCAGCCTGGCGGGCCGATAACGACCCGCAATGGCGCAGCGAAGCCGCGCGCGCTTTCGCCTGGTTCCTGGGCGACAACGACCTCTCCGCGCCCCTGGTCGACCTCGACACCGGCGCCTGCCGCGACGGCCTGCATCGCGACCGGCCAAACGAGAACCGCGGCGGCGAATCCGTGGTATCCTATCTGCTCAGCCTCGCCGAGATTCGCCAGCTTGCCCGCGTCAGCGGGGATCGCCCGAAACTGGCGCCGCTTCGGGCCTTGCATGCCTGAGCCTTCGGCGACCTTGCTCAAAACAGATCGGCGGACGTCTTGTCCCAGCCCAGTTTCCTGAACCGACAGACCCTGCATCTGCGTCCAGACCCCTCGCGGGTCGTCGTGCGTCGGTTCGGCCACGCCGGCGAGCCACGGGATTTCAATGCCGCCGAGAAGGCCAAGGCGAACCACATCGTCAACCGGGTTCTATCGCTCGACCCGGAGGCGGCAGCGAACCTGCTGGCCGAGGTGCTGGAGAATTTCAACGGCCGGCACCGCAACCTGCTGGAGCGGTTCGAGACGCGCGCCGACGAAATGGAGGATGCCTTCGCCGCTCACGGCGCCTTCACCAAGGTCCAGCGCCAACTGGTCGGGGCCTATTTCCTGCACGAGTATTCGTTCGAGGCGGCGGCGCTATTCAACCCGAGCATCATCGCGCATCCCGACCAATCCAATGCTCCAGCGGGCGGGCTTCGTTTCATCCTCAGCGTTCGCGCGGTGGGAGAGGGGCATATCTCGTCCCTGACATTCCGCTCCGGATCAATCGCGGGCGATGGCGAGGTGAGCGTCGATCCGACCTCGCGCCTGGCGACGATCGCCACCTTGCACAACCGGATGGCGCGGCTCGATGGCGAGGATGTCGAGGTCGTCTTCGCAGCCGATAGCGACATCAGCGAGCGGGTGATCTTCCCCGTCACCGTGTCACAGTCGAACGGCATCGAGGATGCGCGCTTCGTCGCCTTCGAGGAGGATGACGGCATCGTCTATCGCGCCACTTATACGGCCTATGACGGCAGATCGATCCGCTCGGAGCTGATCGAGACCCGCGACTTCCTGTCGTTCCGGCTGTCGCCGTTGCGGGGGTCGGCTGCCGTGAACAAGGGCATGGCGCTGTTCCCGCGCAAGCTCGGCGGCCGCTATGCGATGATCTCGCGTCAGGACAATGAGAACCTCCATCTGATCTATTCGGATGATCTCCTGACCTGGGACGGCGGGGTCGCGCTCCTGAAGCCGCGATACCCGTGGGAGTTCGTGCAGATCGGCACTTGCGGCTCGCCGCTCGAACTCGACGAGGGCTGGCTCCTCCTGATCCATGGCGTCGGAGCGGTCCGAAAATATACGATCGGGGCGGTTCTGCTCGACAAGGCGGACCCTTCGAAAGTGTTGGGACGCCTGCGCCAGCCTTTCGTCCAGCCCGAGCCTTCGGAACGGGAAGGCTACGTGCCGAACGTCGTCTACACCTGCGGCGCGATACGCCACGGCGACCTGATCGTCCTGCCGTATGCGGTCTCGGACACCTTCTGCCATTTCGCCACGGTGAAGGTCGCAGCCCTCCTTGAAGCGATGCAACCGGGCTGCGCAGCCTCGGATGCGCCCGGCGAAGACAAGCGGCTTCCCACCGGACAGCCTATTCTCGAAAGCCAAAAACCATGACCGAACGTCCCATCAAGGTCGGCGATATCGTGCGCCTGTCGTTCGGCTTCGCCGATCGCTCTGGAGAGGGCGATTACGCGATTACCCGCATGATGCCGGCGCGGGAAAGCGGTGAGCGTCATTACCGGGTGAGAGGCATCGACGGCCGCGAAAGGGCTATCGGTCACGACCAGATCATCGCTTCGGAAGCGAAGGCCAAATCGCTGGCATCCGGCTATCAAGGATGATCCGCAGCGGCGCCATGGCCGCCGATGGAGAGGAAAGCCGCATGACCGAACACTCGAAATCGCGCATTCAGGCGGAGGCTGCGTTCCTGAAGACGCAGACCCAATCGCTCTCGCGCAATCGCCTTCTTTCGGAGACTGAAAGCCTCAACCGGGAGCGCGACGCGAAGACGGCCCGGCTGAAGGAACAGCGGCTGCGCAAGGAAGCTGATGAGCGCGCTGATGGTGCGGCAATTCCACCGAAGGATCTACGGTGAATCCGCTCCCGGTCGTTCGTAGGACGGCGGAATTGCTTTAGGCGGCTTGGTTGTTCAACAGCCGGCGATAGTGATCGGCCTGCTGATAGAGACGCTCGGCTTCGACCTTGTCGCCGATCATCTCCGACCCACGCGCGAGGATCAGCGCACGCTCGTATCGGGCTTGCAGGTCGGGTTTTCGAGGGGCTTCGATCTGGCCGCCTCGATCGTGAGCGCGTCGCTTGCTATGATCCGTAGTCATGGTTTTCTCCTCAACCCAGGATCTCGGCGACGATCTCCCGCAATTCAGCGCGCGATAGACCGCTGGAAGCGCGACGTCATTCCCGATCTGCGTATGGAGGCACGTCTACGAGCGTCCCGATGAGACGGAGCAAGGCCCGTTGCTCGGGACGGTCCGACTTTCCGGAGACGAGGAAGGCTCCCAGCTCCATATGCGATAGCTGTCCGCCCCCTGGGCCATTCGGTTGATGGATCACGAAGGCTGCGCCGCTCGTCGGCTCCCGCCCCAGAAACCAGCAGTCGCCCGCGGGGCTGCGATAGAGCTCTCGTCGTTCGCTCATGATGTTGCGCCCTCCTGCGATTGACGATGCCTGCGCAAACGCGAAGCCGCAAGGTTGTGGCATCTCGATGCTGCACTGCGTCCAGCACCAGTCCTCTGCGAGCAGCCGGTAGCCTCCCGGCCCTTGCTGGAGCCTCTGCGAGCAACGCGGACACCCGTTCGCGTGAGGGTCATGCGATAAAGCAAGGACTAGCTGAAGTTGCCGGCCGACAGCCGATGATAGCCGCCGCGCTTCTTCGAATAGGCGGAGCGAGCGGCCCGCAAGATCGTGGATCGATTGAGGTCGAATGCGACGAGGAACGAACTCTCGCTTCCGTCGATGATCGCGGGGCTCAAAGTGCGGAGAACATCGAGCTCGATCTGGAACATCACTTCCAGCGAAGCTTCGGAGCCCCAGAAGCTCACGCAACCGCGTCCGGGTTCGTAGCGCCGGATCGCATTGGGAAAGTCGATACTCATGACCTGAGCCCTCCGCCAAGACGCAGCAATTCAGCCCGAAAGGCAGCGACATGGCGCCGCTTGCGCGTCTTTCGCAGCCAGATCCCGACGGGAAAAGCGATCAGCGAGCCCGCAACAACCAGCGACAGATGGGGGATAAGGGGCATGTCATAAAATTGGCCCGCTCCCCACATCCCGACGCTCCAGAGCGCCATGCCGATCAATCCATAGATCAGCGCAGATGCCTCCGGCGCCGGAGCATAGCCGGCGGCTGCGAGCCGAGCCTTTTCGAGCGGCGCTTCCACGGGAGACATCATTTCACGACGAGCGCGAACGCCAGCGCGAACGCGGCGATGAGGCCGCCATGCGCGAACCAAACCAGATGGCGATCTGCGGCCCAAATCCGATAAATGAACCAATTTCTGGAAATATCTGTCATGGCTGGGCTCCGTTTGGCCCAGATCGGGGCGCTTCGCGCAAATAGCGTGAAGTATAATATCGATACGGTTCGATGTAATTTTGATGTGGGGTGTCTGATATGATCTCGCAAGGCACGAGGTCATTTATTTCAATGTGGCTTCCATCATGGTGATTATCGCCGAGTTCACCGCTACGCGCAGAGCATGATTCATCAGATACTTCTTGCTATCTGCCCGAATAAGGGGCCTCATGTAAGCAATGCTACCTTCGCGCGCTTTCCGTGCGACCGAGCATTTCGGGCGGCAATCACGATCGAGACCATCGTGCAACCCGGCCAGGCAGTCTGATCCTGCGCGACGGCACGAACGTTCCCGTGGGCCAGCGGATGATCGAAACAGCGCAGGCCGAGCGCGGCGCGTTTAACTGCGAGGTCCTCCTCCAGCGCGGTGAGGGTGCAGCGGTCTATCTCGCTGTGACCGACTGGCCTGACCGGTGTGGCGCTTGTCGAACGACGGCTGCCCGCGCTCGGCGAAGTCCCGCTTTGGCGCGTCAGAAGGATCTTCAGCTCGCTCTCGGCTCCAGAGGGCATCAAACCAAGGAGCGAGATATGTCGCATCAATTCAAGGTCGGGGACCGAGTCAGCCTCGCATTCGGCTTTTATGATCAGGGCGCCACTGGCACCTATGCCGTGACCCGGCTTTTGCCCACGCGCATCAACGGCGAACCCCAGTATCGCGTGAAGGGAAGCGATGACCGCGAACGCGTCATAGGCGAAGGCCAGATCGTGCTGCCCGGGAAGGCCAGTTCGTTCGGGCGCCGAAAAAGCGGCCACAATCCCATCACCGATGCCCTGAATCGGATAACCGACAAGACGTGAGAGATGCCGCAACCGGACGCACAGCGGCTTTCGGCGCCTCTCGTCTTCCTAGATCCATGAGCAGAGACGCCGAAGCGCGCCTTCGACGCGTCGGTCATGTGCCTAGATGACCTCTTCGGTGATCACCTCGAAGCGGTTCAGCACGTGCGGGCCGAAGGTATGGACCATCGGGATGTCGGCTGCGTCGCGCCCCCGTGCCACGAGGATGCGACCGATGCGCGGCATGTTGTGGCGCGCATCGAAAGTCCACCACGTCCCGCCGAGATAGGCCTCGAACCAGGCGTTGTAGTCCATGGGCGCCGGATCGGGAGGAACCCCGATGTCGCCGAGGAAGCCGTTGCAGTAACGCGCCGGAATGTTCATCGCCCGGCACAAGGCGATGGCCAGATGCGTGAAGTCGCGGCAGACGCCGACGCGCTCGCTCATCGCCTGGGCGGCTGTTCTCGTGCTGCGCGCGTACTGATAGTCGAAGCGGATCTGCGCGTTCACGTAATTGCAAATCTGCTGAACCCTGTTCCAGCCCGGCGCGAAACTCCCGAACAGATTCCAGGCCGTGGCCGACAGCTCGTCGACCTCGCAATATCGGCTGGGCAGCATGTATTCGATCACGTCAGGAGGCAGATCGGCGGGCCATATCTCCGCAGCCGTCTGGTCGAACTGATCGGGCATCCCGGAATCGCGCACCACCATGTCGTTGGTGAAGATCGCGCCGCCCGCGGGAATGACGAGCCGGCGGCAGAGATTGCCGAAGCCGTCCGTATACGCCTCCACGGGCACCTCGGCTCCGTCTGCGATCGAGACGGCCCGCGGGTTTGGCTCGCTCACGAAATCAGCCTGCCGGCCCGGATGGGGATCGAGGAGCAGGATGCCCGGGACGGCCTGGATTGCGCCGATCTCGATGCGGTAGCCGACGCGAATGTCCATGAATGCCTTCTCACCTGAATGGGTGAGAGCGCAACACGCGGCCGCCGAGCCGGGTTCCGGAGAGTTATGGTTAGATTTTAGACAGGAATGCGCAGTGCGGACGCGCCGCGCTCATCCACTCATCGTTGCGCGTGGCGGCGCCCGATTTTGAATCCGCCTGGCGCCGGCGCCTGCAGAAATTCTCGCCAGCCGTCGAGGAGCCGGCTGGATGGGCGAGACTAAATGGCCGGCGATAGGCCCCGTTCCGGCAATCCGATCTCGAGACGCGTGTCGATGTCAGCCTTTGGCCTTCGCGCGCTTCTTTTTGGGCGGCGGCGGCGATGCGAGAGCCAGGGCCTGATCTTGCGCCTCCTTGGCAAGCCGCAGATCGCGCAGGCGGGCCGTGTTCTCGGCGCGCTGCTGAATAATGCTCTCCATCTCCGAAGTCATTCGACCTCTCGACAGCGATTTGGTCTGGAGCTTGAGAAATTGATTGTCGGCAGCCATGCGCTGCTTGGATTGTTGAAGCATGTTGTTCTCCTTGCGTTGTTATCGAGCACTGGCGCGAGCAGAAGCTATGTGCGCCCTGCTGGCCGCATCGTGTCGGCCCGGCCGTGGCCGTTGAGCGTCGGCGATCTCAAAAGCAAAAAAGGCCGAGCATGAGCCCGGCCTTTCCGATGGCTATGGTCAAGGCGCCAGTACATCCGTGGTCGCCGATGACACATTGCCTGATCACGCAGCCTGGAGCTGCTCCGCGGCCATCTTGCCGGACTTGTTGTCGCGAGCGACCTCAAACCCGATCTTCTGGCCCTCGCGGAGATCCCGCATGCCAGCACGCTCGACGGCGGAGACATGGACGAACACGTCCTGGCCGCCATCGTCGGGCTGGATGAAGCCGAAGCCCTTGGTGGAATTGAACCATTTCACGGTGCCGGTGGTCATGAAAACCCTCCTTTTGGCAAACTCTGTCGCTCCCCGACAGGATGTCGGGTGAGTTCAGAACGATTTTGAAGGGGGGATCATCGATGCCGCGCTCGGAGCGCGGTAAAACAAAAACCAACCAAGCAATCTCGATGCATTTAGATCTAGATTATATCTTTCGAAAACACAAGAAAATTCTTTCGCAGAAAACGCGAGATACGAGATTATCGCTTTTTATCTTTTCCGAAGATCGTTTCGTGCCGAGCGGGGCAGGGGATCATCGCGACAACGAATGCGGCGCCACAAGCGTCCGAAATCCCTTGCCGACGGAGCGCCGTCCATACGTTGCGCAATCCGGCAGGCGACCTATGTGGCGCTGTTTCGGAGAAACGTGACGACGTCGTCGAGCACCGGCGCTTGCCACTGCAGAATCCGGGACAGCGCCGTGGCCGTGCCGGCATGGCCGAGCCCCTGATAGATCTTCAGCGACACCGATCGCGCGCCCGCCTTTCGGAGCGCCAGCGCCAGGCGCTCGCTATTGCGCGGAAGCACCGTCGTGTCCTCCGATCCCGTGGCCAGAAAGACCGGCGGTGCGTCGCGCCTTGCAAAGTTGATCGGCTGCGTCTGTGCGGGGTCGCGCGCGTTTCCGAACGCCTCCTTCGTCACGTCGATATCGAACGGGAGAAAGTCGTAGGGGCCGGAGAGGCCGACAATGGACCGGATATCGCCGGCACGCATGCCCACGGCGGCGAGATATCGCTTGTCCAGTGTCAGCATCATCGCGTTGTAGGCGCCCGCCGAGTGCCCCATCAGGTGGATCGCCTCCGGGGCGCCGCCGAAGCGGGCAATGTTGTCTCGCACGAAACGCAGCGCGAGCGCGCCGTCCTCAATGAAGACCGGGAAGCGGACCTCCGGAACCAGGCGGTAATCCGCGATCACCGTGACGAAGCCGCGCGCGGCAAGCGCGTCGCCCACGAAGGAATAGGTTTCTTTGGCGCCGCTGGCCCAGGACCCGCCATAGATGAAGAACACCACCGGCTTCGGCGCGTCTCCGCGGCCCCGAGGCACGTAGATGTCCATGCGCTGCCGGGGATGGGGACCATAGGCCACATCGCGCGCGCCTTCGGTCAGGACGCCGGGGCGCAGGGCTGCGCAGGCAGGCAAGGCGAGTCCGGCAAGCAACGGCAGGATGGTGCGTCGGATAATCCGGATCGTCATGGTCACCTGCGTTCGGGGAGGTATCGCCTTCTATACGCTCGGCCCGCCGGAACGGATTTCCACGGCGATAGGCCAGGATCGCAAGCGGAACTGAACCATCTCAGCCCGCTCGGCGTATCTCCCGCAAGACCAGGGAGATCGCCATGCGCTTCGTTGCCGGTTACGTCGCCTTCATCATCGCCTTCGGCATCTGCGACGCCATCTGGCTGGGCACGATGACAACGAGGCTCTACCGGCCTGCGCTCGGCGATCTGATCGTGGAGCAGGTGCGCTATTGGCCGGCGGCGCTGTTCTATTTCGGCTTTCCGCTCGGGGTCGTCTATTTCGCGCTGATGCCCGCGCTGCGGGACGGCAGTGCGAGCTCCGCCTTGCTCAATGGCGCGCTCATCGGCCTGCTGGCCTATGCGACCTATGACCTGACCAATTACGCCACGCTGCGGCCCTGGACGCTGACGATCACGCTCGTCGACCTCGTCTATGGCACGGTCGTCGTCGGCCTGTGCACATGGGTCGCCTTTATCGTGGTCCGGCGCCTGGTCGGCTGGGGCTGGGTCTGATCCCCAGCCCGGCCAATCGGTCAGGCCGCGCGCAGCCTGTAGTGATGGACGCCCCAGGCGTCGCCACCGGCATGGCCGAACAGCCCGCTCGTCGCCAGGAAGAACAGCCGCCAGCGCCGGCGCCAGAGCGGCGCATCCGCACCATAGGTCTCACGCAGGATCGGATCGATCTGCGCGAGGTTGCGATCGAAATTCGCCAGCCAGTCCTCGGCCGTGGCGCGGTAGTGCTCGCCGCTCCAGCGCCACTCGTCCTCCACCGTGAAGAGATCGGGGAACTGGTGCGCCAGCGTTGCGCTCGGCATCAGGCCGCCGGTGAAGAAATGCTGCGCGATCCAGTCGCCCGTATCGCCCGCATCGAAACGGTAGCAGCCCTGCCGGTGGGCGAAGACATGGATGAAGAGCCGTCCGTCCGGCTTCAGCCAGCCACGAACCCGCCCGAGCAGTTCGCGCCAGTTCGCCATGTGCTCGAACATTTCGACGGAGACGACGCGATCGAAACGCTCCTCCGTCCCGAACGCATTCATGTCGGCGGTGACGATGCGGAGATTGCCGAGATGACGGCGCTGCGCCTGCTCTTCGATATAGGCGCGTTGCGAAGCCGAGTTGGAAACCGATACGATCCGTGCCTGCGGATAGCGCTCCGCCATCCATAGCGAGAGCGAACCCCAGCCGCAGCCGAGTTCGAGGATGTCCTGCCCGTCGGCAAGATCGGCGTGCTCCGCGGTCAGCTCCAGCGCCTTGTCTTCCGCCGCGGCCAGCGTGTCGCCGGGATCCGCGTAATAGCAGGAGGAATACTTGCGCCGCGGGCCGAGCACCTGATCGAAGAAGGCGGCCGGCACCTCGTAATGCTGCGCGTTGGCCGCATCGGTATGAACGGCTATCGGAAAATCCGCCATGTCGCGGGCGAAGGCCGCGGCATCGGCCGATTGCGCGGCCAGCGACCGGGCCGTGCGCCCGACCAGCGACGCGATCACCATGCGGCTGACGGCATCGGGAACGGGCAGCCCTTCGCCCCAGGTCGAAAGCTTCTGCATGATCGTCATGACGTTGCTCCTTTCGGCGGCAGCGGGATCAGGGCGCTGGTTCGATTCTGGTACGCCCGATAGGCCTCGCCGTGCTTGGCGAGCATGTGCTCTTCCAGGGGCGGAATGCCGGAGATGCGGGTGAGCAGCAGCGTGATGCAGGCCGGCGCCAGCAGGGCGAGCCAACCCCAGGGGTAGCCGGCGTCGAGCGCGATCACGGGATAGCAGCACCAGAGCAGGCACTCGAAGAAGTAGTTGGGATGCCGCGACCAGCGCCACAGGCCGGAGTCGCAGACGCCGCCCGCTCCCGAGCGTGCGAAGGCCCGCAATTGGCCATCGGCGATGGCGCCGCCTGCAAGGCCGGCGACGAATACGGCGACACCGGCAAGACCCTGCCAACCCAGCGCCGGCGCGGGGCTATGCGCCGCCAGGACGATCCCCAATCCCAGGGGTATGCTGACCAGCGCCTGCATCTGCAGCAGCCGGGCCAGTTGCTGCGGCGCGGCGCTTCCCCAGTCCCGCTTCATTTTCGCATAGCGGGGATCTTCGGTGATGCCGGCGGTCCGTCGCGCGATGTGCAGGCCGAGCCGAAGCGCCCAGGCTAATGCGAGCCCGGCCACGAAAATGCGCCGTGGCATCGACCCCGTCCCGAAAGGCAGCAAGGCGCCGGCAACCCCCGTCAGCCCCAATCCGAAAGTCCAGACCACGTCGATCCAGCCGGAATTGCCGGTGCGGCGCTCGATCAGCGTCGCTAGGGCCATGAAGGCCGACATGGCTACGGCCACGAAGACCAGAGCTGCTGCGAAGGACGCGATCGTCAAAACCGCACCAGCGGTTGCAGCAGCCGGCCGAGCCAGCCCTGCAACTGCACGCTCCCCGTCATCGCGACGATGCAGGTGCAGCCCTCAACGGGATCGACCCGCGGCGTATGGTCATGCTCGGCATCGGCCTCGTCGAAATCGCCGGCTGCGTAGCGCCCATATTCGTGCTCATAGGCGCCGGCGAGGATCGTGGTCCACTCGAACCCGGTATGCTTGTGGTGCGGCAGGGAGATTCCGGGCCCGGCGCGCAGCATGAAGACGCGCGCGTCTGCTCCGGGAACTTCGACGCGTCGCATGGCGATGCGGATGCCGATCGGGCGCCAGGGGCCGAGGCCATAGGGGCGCAGCACCTTGGGCATCCCCTCGGACATCGGTGCGGTCTCAACCGACGCTGCCTCGGGTCGTGCTGCAATAGCCGCAGGAGTTGGGCCGGAAGCCATCGCGACGGGCTCGGCCGCATCCAGCAGCGCGCCTTGCACGGCCTGGAGCTCGCGCAGGCGGCCACGGCTCTCCTGATCCGCCTCGATATGGCAGGCGACGACGACCGCGAGGCCTTCGTCGAGCTGGCCCGCTGCGAAGGCGGCGAGCGTCTCGTCGGATGGGCGATGCATCATGCTCATCGCAGATCCTCCAGCCGGCCGCGCAGATGCGACAGGGCCAGGCGCAGGCGGGATTTCACCGTGCCCAGCGGGATCGCGAGGCGATCGGCGACATCCTGGTGACTGAAGCCTTCGATGAAGGCGAGTTCGACCACGCGGTACTGGTCGGGTGAAAGGTGGCTCATCGCGGCTCGCACGCGCGCATCGCGTTCGGCGCCGGAGAGCATCGCATCGGGTTGTTCAGGGGCTTCTTCATCCAAGATCTCGTAAACTTGCGACAGCCGCGAACGGGTCTCACGTCGGGCGATGTCGATGCGCAGGTTGCGCGCGATCGTTGCGATCCAGGTGGAGGCGCTGGCCTTCGCCGGATCGAACAGGGCAGCCTTCCGCCAGACGGCCAGGAGCGTTTCCTGCGCGACCTCCTCGGCCAACTCGGCCGGGGCGCCGCCGCGCATCAGCAATCCCTTCACGCGCGGCGCGAAATGGTCGAACAATTCGGCAAAGGCCGCCCGGTCGCCCGAGCGCGCGATGGCGGCAATCAGACTGTTGGGGTCGAACAAGACGATAAACCGAACTCCTTGCGCGACAGCTCCCGCGTTGCGCATGCCGTCGACGGTCAGGGCGAGTGCGGGAACCATATACGAGATACGCGGCCGGCTCCGCACTGGATCACCGGGACGAGAGCGGGCGCCATCACTCCACGGCCTTCCAGTTCACGTCACGGCAGATCAGTTTCGCCGCGATGCAGCCGCGGGTGGTGAGAGCACCGGGTTTCGCGGTGATCGTCATCGAATAGGTCCAGTCGCGCTTCGCATCGTAGGCGCTGCCGGAAAACGTACCGTCGGGCTGGCGAGCCAGCGTCATGACGAGCTTGTCGCCGGCCGCCTCGCCCGTGCTGGTGTCGCCGATCCAGAGATTGGTGGCGCAGATCTTGTCGCCGCAGGGCGCGATCCGCACGCGGGCATTGCCGTCGTCGCGCAACCATGTCCCGTCGAGATCGTTGGCGGCGGCGCTATGGGCCGAAAAAGCGATGAGGGCGAGGACAAGCGGAAGGCGCGTCATGATGAAGTCCTTTCGGCGGATGCGTTTCGTCTACGCTCCGGGGGCGTCGCCGGTTTCATCGGCGCGCGAATTTGTGTCTAGACGCCCGACGAACAGCCATCCGATCAGGACGGTCAGGGATGCAGCGCTCAGAAAATTCAGGCGCTGCAAGGCTGCGTATTCGTCGGGCCCGTAGAGATGTATCGGCGCCCCCAGGATGGCGGCCGGCAGCAGATAGGCGGCGAAGGCGAGTGCCGCGAAGCCGAGCGCGAAGGGGCGCTCCGTGCGGCGAAACAGCATCATCGCCAGCATGAGGCAAGGAAACAGGAAGACCTCGACCCCTGAGCCGGGGCCAAAGGCGGCCCGGCAGAGCAAGGTATTGCCGATGCCGGCGACAAGAAGCAGCGATCGCCCGAGCACGGCGCTGCGCCGCATGACGGCTGGCACCGCCGCGAAGAAGGGCGTCGACAGGAAGGTGACATAGGACGGCGTGACGACGGGTGAGACCGCCAAGTAAAGATAGAGCGGGTAGAAGGGCTGGTTCGAGACGATGACCAGCGCGACGGTATTGGCGATCGCGGCCCGCGGATCGGGATGCGCCACGTAGGCGCCGATCGCAGCAGCGACCCGTTTCATTCGGCTCATCGGCATCGTCGCCCTCGCGGAAAGTCCCGACCTGTCTTCGTTTACGCAGGAAGCGCTGCGGCGGGTCACTCGGCCGGCGCGCTTTTGCTGGCGCGGCGGCAAATCCAGTCCGGCCCTGGCCGCGTATACCCGTCATGATCGATGAAGCAGCGACGATGGAACAGGCACCGGGCAAGGCGATGCGGATCGCCGTGATCGGTGCCGGCATATCCGGTCTCTCGGCGGCCTGGCTGCTCGGGCAGGCGCATGACGTGGTGCTGTTCGAGGCGGCGCCTCGCCTTGGCGGCCACGCCAACACGGTGCGCGTAGCGGGGGCTGGCGGCGAGACGGCGGTCGATACCGGCTTCATCGTTTACAACGAGGCGACCTATCCGAACTTCATCGCGCTGATGGATCATTTGCGCGTCGCCACCCAGCCGACCGAGATGTCCTTCGCCGTCTCGCTCGATGGCGGGCGTCTTGAATATAGCGGCACCAGCGTCGCAGGCCTGTTCGCCCAGCGCAGCAATCTCGTGCGCCCGCGCTTCTGGGCCATGCTGCAGGACATCACCCGCTTCTACCGGAATGCATCGAGGGATGTGCTGGCGGGGCACGCTGCCGATATCTCGCTCGGCGACTATCTCGCCGCCGGAGGCTACGGAACCGCTTTCCGGGACGATCATCTCCTGCCGATGGCGGCGGCGATCTGGTCGGCTCCCTGCTCGGAGATCCTGTCCTATCCGGCTGCCGCCTTCCTGCGCTTCCATCACAATCATGGGCTGCTCCAGCTCACCGACCGGCCCGTCTGGCGCACCGTCACAGGCGGCAGCAGCGTCTATGTGCAGAAACTGCGGGCTGCCTTTTCCGGTGAAGTCAGGGTCGGCGCGCCGGTGCGTCAGGTTCGACGTGGTGCAAACGATGTCGTCCTGAAGGGCGACGGCTGGATCGAGACATTCGACCAGGTCGTCTTCGCAGGCCATGCCGACCAGACGCTCGCCATGCTCGCCGATTCCAGCCCGACGGAAGCCGAGGCGCTGGGCTCCTTCCGCTACAGCCGCAACCGCGCCATGCTGCACGGCGACGAAGCGTTGATGCCGAAGCGCCGCCGCGCTTGGGCAAGCTGGAACCATATCGGTCAGCGCGCGCAGCCGGATTCCGCCTGCGCGGTGACATACTGGATGAACCGGCTCCAGGACCTGCCGGAGGCTCAGCCCTTCTTCGTCACGCTCAATCCACCGGATACGCTGCGCGAAGAGTCGATTTTCCACGAGGAGATCTACGAACACCCGCTGTTCGATGCGGCGGCGCTCGATGCGCAGGAACGGCTCTGGTCTTTGCAGGGGATGCGTCGAAGCTGGTTCTGTGGTGCCTATTTCGGATCGGGCTTCCATGAGGATGGCCTGCAGGCGGGGCTTGCCGTCGCCGAGGCGCTCGGCGGCGTCCGCCGGCCCTGGAACGTCCCCAACGAATCCGGTCGCATTCCGATCCTGCCCCGGCTGGAGCAGGCCGCATGACCCTGCGATCCGCCCTCTATGTCGGCCTTGTCAGGCATCATCGGTTCCGGCCCCGGCCGCATGCGCTGTCCTATCGCGTGTTCTGGACGCTGCTCGATCTCGACGAGATCGACGGGCTTTCGGCAAAGCTCCGCTTCTTCTCGCGCAACCGCTTCAATCTCTACGCCTTTCGCGACGCGGATTACGGGGATCGCAGCGGGCGGCCCCTGCGGCCCCAGATCGAGGAAACCCTGGCCGAGGCCGGGATCGCGCATGACGGCGGCCCGATCCGCCTGCTGACCATGCCGCGTATCCTGGGCTACGCCTTCAATCCGCTCAGCACCTATTTCTGCTACCGCCGCGACGGCAGCCTCTGCGCGACCGTCTACGAGGTGCACAACACCTTCGGCGAGATCCATAGCTATGTGGCGCCTGCCGATATCTCGCAAGGTGGGCTGAGGCAGGAGGCCGACAAGGTCTTCCACGTCTCGCCGTTCATGAACCTCGACATGCGCTACGCTTTCACCGTCACCGCGCCGGGAGAACGCGTCTCCGTCGCCATCGAGGGCAGCGACGCCGAGGGGCGCCTGATCACCGCCGTGTTGAGCGGCAAGCGCACGGACCTGAGCGATGCGGCCCTGCTGCGGCTGCTCGCAACCCATCCGCTGCTCACGCTGAAGGTCACCGCGGCCATCCACTGGCACGCCCTGCGCCTGCTGGCGAAGCGGATTTCCTGGCGGCCCCATCCGGCGGCGCCCGAACACTCCTTCAGTCTTGGCAGAGCCGTGACAGCCCATGCGAAAGGACCGATGAAGCCATGAGCCGTCCCGACGCGGAACAGCATTTCAGCATGCCCGAAGAGGCGCTCGCCTTGCCAGGTGGTATCGGCCTGTCGCGCTGGTTCCTGCGCCGCGTGCTCTCCCGGATCGCCATCGGCCACCTGACGATCTTCACGCCGGATGGCGAGCGGCTCTGCAGCGCGCCCGGCCTGCCGGGGCCGCAGGCGACGATGATTCTGAACAACTGGCGCTCGATACGCCGCCTTCTGCTCGACGGCGATATCGGCTTGGCGGAAGCCTATCGCGACGGCGACCTTCACACGCCGGACCTCACCGCCCTGATCGAGCTCGGCGCGCGCAACGACGCGACGCTGCGCGGCCTGGTGTCGGGCGCCTGGCCGGCGCGGCTGCTCAACCGCCTGCGCCACGTTCTGAACGCCAACACCCGCCGCGGCAGCCGCCGCAACATCACGGCGCATTACGATCTCGGCAACGCGTTCTACGGCCGCTGGCTCGACGCCAGCATGATGTATTCCTCGGCGCTCTACGAGACGCCGGCCGAGACGCTCGAGGCCGCCCAGCAGCGCCGGCTCGACCGGATCGTCGCCATGCTCGACCTCTCGGGCGGCGAGCATGTCCTGGAAATCGGTTGCGGCTGGGGTGCGCTGGCGGAGCGGCTGGCCCGCGAGGGCTGCCGCGTGACCGCGATCACCCTGTCGCCGGCGCAGCTCGAAGCCGCAAGAAAGCGCATTGCCGACGCGGCCCTGTCCGAGCGCGTCACCATCGAGCTCAGGGACTATCGCGACATCGCCGGGCAGTTCGACCGCATCGTCTCGATCGAGATGATCGAGGCGGTCGGCCGCGCCTACTGGCCGTCCTATTTCGATACCCTGAACCGCTCATTGAAGCCAGGCGGTCGCGTCGTCCTGCAGGCGATCACGATCGACGATGCGTTGTTCGAGAGCTACCAGCAGGGCACCGATTTCATCCAGCGCTACATCTTCCCCGGCGGCAGTCTGCCGTCGGTCCCGGTGCTGAAGAACAGTGCCGAGGCCGCCGCTCTCGCCGTGGTCGAGCAGCTCGACTTCGGCGGCAGCTACGCCCTGACCCTGAAGGAGTGGCGCCGGCGCTTTCTGGAAAGCTGGGCCGAGATCGCGCCGTTGGGGTTCGACGAGCCGTTCCGCCGGCTCTGGGAGTTCTACCTCTGTTACTGCGAAGCCGGCTTCCGCGCCCGGACGATCGACGTCAACCTGCTCGCTCTGGAAGGCCGCTGACGCTCGGCCTCGCGCCATCTTGCTCCTGTCATGCCTCGTGGCTTTAGAGGCGTCGCGCCGTCAGCCCCTTGGCGACGATCGGGCCGGTCGGGCGTCCGGTCGGAGACCCGGCAGCGGGTTCCACCGTGATCTCGAAGAGCTGATCCGCCCCCAGCGGCAGGTTGTCCAGGCGCAGCTGCACGGCCTGGGCCCTGTCGATCAGGCCGACCGAGCGCGGCCCGGTGGCACGATCCCATAGCGTCCAGATTTCCAGCGCGCGGCCTTGCGGCACGGCGATATCCTGAAGCGGCAGCAATTCGACGCGCCCATCGGCAAAGGTGTTCACCACCGCCGCAGCGAGATTGGTCTCGGTCAGCAGAACGGCGACCATCACGGGCTGGCGGCGCGCGCGATCGAGTGCCGCGACGAGTCCAACGGCGAGCAGGAGCGCGGCGGCGATGCCGGCCAAAGCCATCCCGCGCCAGAGCCAGAGACTGTCCCACCATTGCGAGAGCCGCGCGCCGAGCGCGGATTGCGGGGCCGTCGCCTGGCTTCGAGCGGGGGCTTGGCCGAGGCCGCTCTCGATGCGCTGCCACAGACCCGTCGAGGGCTCCATCAGCGGGGCGGTGGCATCGATCGGCGCCAGCCGCTCCTGCCAGCGGGCAACCGCAGCATCGAGTTTTGCGTCGCTCGCCATCCGCTTCTCGAACGCTTCCTTCTCGGCGTCGTCGAGCAGGCCCAGCACATATTCTCCAGCGACAATCTCGCGATCCGTTTCCTGCGTCATCCCAGGCACTCCTTGAGTGCGAGCAGAGATCGGCGGATCCAGGACTTCACCGTCCCGAGCGGCATGCCGAGCTTGCCGGCGATCTCGCCATGGCTCAGCCCCTGTACGAAGGCGAGCAGCACCATCCCGCGCCGCGGAGCGGGCAGGGTTTCCAGGCAGCCGCGCAAGGCCTTGGCATCGGAGAGCTTCGCCATCACGGTTTCCGGATCATCCTCCTCGCTCGCGGCCTCCTGGCCAATCGGGCTTTCGTCGGTCTCCAGGCGTTTCTCGTCTCGCAGGATCGAGAGCGAGCGATTGCGCAGGATGGCGTAGATCCAAGTCAGGCCCGAACCGCGTTGCGGATCGAAGCGTCCCGCATGCCGCCAGATCAGGATGAAACTGTCCTGCACCGCTTCCTCCGCCAGGGCGCGGCGCTTCAACATGCGCTGCGCCACACCGATCATACGCGGGCATTCCTGGTCGTAGATGCGCCGGAGTGCGTTTTTATCGCCGCCTGCACAGGCAGCCAGCGCCTGCTCTATGCCTGCTCCCTGCGATTGCGCGGCATTGACGGCCATGCGGGATCCCTGAACTCGGCGGCCCCCGGTTGGGTGGCGCGACGGGAGGATACGCTGCCTGCGTGACGATGGATGCACCCCGGCGGCTTTATTTTTTCGAGCGCATCCAAGGCCTTGCTCCAGCTCTATCCGGCATGAGCGCCGCCGCAAGGCACCCAGCCAGCGGCGCTGACAAAACCGGAGGACAAGATGACCAAGACGATCCGTTTCGCTCTCGTCGTTTCCACGTTTCTCGGCAGCGGTCTTGCCGCGCAAGCTGCCATGCTGGCAGCCCTGACCGGCGACGACACGCTCACCATGGTCGATACCGCGACTCTCAAGGCCAGCAAGCAGATGAAGGTCACCGGCATTGCGGGCAAGATCGCCGGCATCGATGTCAGGCCGGCTGACGGCATGCTCTATGCGCTCGCGGTCGACGGCACGATCTACACGATCGACAAGGCGGGCAAGGCGACGATGAAGTCGAAGATGGACACCGTGCTTCCTGCCGGCGCCATGGCCACGGTCGATTTCAATCCGGCCGCCGACCGGCTCCGCGTGATCGGCTCCGACGGCACCAACCTGCGGGTCAATGTCGATGACGGCAAGACCACGGTCGACGGCAAGCTGAAATTCGCCGAGACCGACATGCACAAGGGCGAGGCCCCTATGATCGTGGCCGGCGCCTACACCAACTCCGTCAAGGGCACCAAGGAAACGGCCCTCTACGACATCGACGGCAAGATCGGCGGCCTGATCAAACAGGCGCCGCCCAATGACGGCGTCCTCGGCGCGGTCGGCAAGCTCGGGATCACGGCGAAGGCGATCGCCTTCGATATCGATACGGCTACCGACGGGACCAATACCGGCTGGCTGCTTGCCGACGGCGCGCTCCATAAGGTCGACCTAGCGACCGGCAAGGCGACTGCGATGGGCAAGGTCGCCGGGCTCGGCGCGGCGGCAAGGGACATCGCGGTTCTTCCCGCGATGTAGGCTTGCTTTGGGCGATCGGGACGCTCGCCACCCGGCGGGCGCCCCGATCCCGTCTCATCCAACGGTCCCTGCACCGGTCAACCGGTCCGAATGACCGCCTTCTGACAAGCTAACGATGTGTCCTTACGAAGCGCAGTGCTGAAGAACCTGCCAAGCGCGGCGTGGGCCGCCAGGCGCGTCAACGATGCTCCAGATACGCGCTGGTATAGCCCAGCAGGCTGCGCATCGCTTCGCGCGCCGCATCGGCATCCCCCGTCTCGATGGCGGCGGCTACGGCGCCATGATTGTCGAGATTCCCTTCGAATACGGTCACCGTGAAATCGAAGATCGCGCTCAACAGGGCGTCGATCGCCCCGTGAAGGCTTTGCAGGACAGGGTTATGCGTCGCATCGAGAATGGCCAGATGAAAGGCCTTGTCGGCTGATATCGCGCGGGCCGGGTCGTGGCGGTCGTATGCCATCGCCTTATGGGCCGCGCTGATCGCTTCTCGCTGCGCATCGGTGGCACGGGCGGCGGCGAGTGCGGCCGCCTCGGGCTCGATGATGCGGCGCGCTTCCGCGAAGGCGAGAAGATCGGCGCGGCTGATTCCGCTGGCGGCGATCCAGCCGATCAGGTCGCGGTCGAGCCAGCTCCATTCGTGCCGCGGCCGCACATGCGTCCCGTGGCGCTGGCGCACGCTGACCAGCCCCTTCGCCGCCAGCATCCGGACGGCCTCCCGCACCACGCTCCGGCTGACCTGGAAGCGCGCCTCCAGCTCGGGTTCGGCTGGCATCGTAGCGCCGGGGAGCGGGTTGCCGCCGACGATCTCGATGCCGAGCTGCTCGACCACGCTGCTGGTCCGGGCGGGTTTGCGGTTGGTCATGAGCCTCGAACGATAGGAGCTGGCAGGCTTCTTAGCCGCCGCCGGCAGCCGTCACAAGCGAGCCGGATGAGCGGGTGACATGCTTGCGATCAAACATCAGATGTTTTACATCAGATGTTAAGAAGGCCTGGCGCAACGACCAAGGCTGTTAAAAGTGCGGGAGGATCGGGGCAATGACGACCGTCGAGGGAACCGTGAACCGGAGCGAGACGATGCGGCGGGTCGGCTGGCGCCTGCTGCCGTTCCTGATGCTGCTCTACCTGATCGCCTATATCGACCGCTCGAACATCTCGGTCGCGGCGCTTCAGATGATCTACCAGCCGCAGCTCGAGCTTCTGGCCTATCTGCGCAGCCAGGGCTTCAAGACCTTCATCGTCTCGGGCGGCGGCGTCGAGTTCATGCGCACCTTCGCCGAAAAAGCCTATGGCATCCCCCCGGAACAGGTCGTGGGCTCCTCCGGGAGCGTGACGTTCCGCCTGGGCGCCGACGGCAAGCCCGAACTCCTCAAGACCGCCAAGGTCGAGTTCGTCGATGACGGGCCGGGCAAGCCGGTCGGCATCAATCGCTTCATCGGCCGGCGGCCGATCCTCGCCTTCGGCAATTCGGACGGTGACCTGCAGATGCTGCAATATGCGGCGGCCGGCAGCGGCGCGCGCCTGGCCCTGATCGTCCACCACACCGATGCGGAACGGGAATGGGCCGATGACCGCAAATCCCCTATCGGCAAGCTCGACAAGGCGCTCGACGAGGGAAAGACTAGGGGCTGGATCATCGTCGACATGAAGACGGACTGGAAAACCGTCTTCCCGACGCGATGAACGGAGGCGGGATGGCTGACAGCGCGTTGATCGATCGCCCCGGCCGGACCGACGGCATGGTGCGCATCGAGGGCGGCACCTTCCGGATGGGCTCCGACCGGCACTATGCCGAGGAAGTGCCGAGCCATCGCGTCAGCGTGGACGGCTTCTGGATCGACGAGACGCCGGTGACCAACCGCCAGTTCCGCACCTTCGTCGAGGCGACGGGCCATGTCACCTTCGCCGAGATCGCCCCCGATCCCAGGGATTACCCCGGCGCCTTGCCGCATATGCTGCGGGCGGGATCGCTGATGTTCGACCCGCCGACGCATCCGGTCGACCTGCGCGACTGGGCGCAATGGTGGACGTTCAAGTTCGGCGCGACCTGGCGCAAGCCCTATGGCGCCGGCTCCTCGATCAAGGGCCTGGACGATCACCCCGTCGTCCATGTCGCCTATCGCGATGCCGAGGCCTATGCCGCCTGGGCCGGCAAGGCGCTGCCGACCGAGGCCGAATGGGAGTTCGCCGCCTGGGGGGGCGCGAGGGCTGCGAGTTCGCCTGGGGCGACGAATTCACGCCGGATGGCCGCCACATGGCCAATACCTGGCAGGGCCATTTCCCGAACGAGAACACGAAGGACGACGGCTGGGCCCGCACCTCGCCGGTCCGGGCCTTCCCGCCGAACGGCTACGGGCTCCACGACATGATCGGCAATGTCTGGGAATGGACCGCCGATTTCTGGTCCGTCCGCCATGAGGCCGATGCGCCGAAAGCCTGCTGCGTGCCGCAGAATCCGCGCGGCGGCCCGGAGGCCGGGAGCTACGACGCGCGCCAGCCCGAGATCCGCATTGCCCGCAAGGTGCTGAAGGGCGGCTCGCATCTCTGCGCGCCGAGCTATTGCCGGCGCTATCGCCCGGCGGCGCGCCATGCCGAACCGATCGACACCTCGACCAGCCATGTCGGCTTCCGCTGTGTCGTCCGGGCAGGCGCCCCGGGCGATCGCCGATAGATGCCGCGGGCCCGTCGGCTTTGCTGCGGGCCGGCCGTCGATCTACCGGCCTGAGCAGGCTGCGCTTCCAGGCGCTCCCTGCCGTAACCGTTACAAGGCTGACACCATGGCCGGTTCGGTCAAACTTGCCTCGCGGACACGACCGAGGATATGGCGATGGATGGAGCCGGGCCAAGCGCGCGCGAGGTGGTCCGCGATCTGCAGGCGAGGATAGGGCAGGACATCATCGGACAGGAGCGTGTGGTCGAGCGCATCGTCATCGCGCTGCTTGCCGACGGAAACGTCCTTCTGGAGGGCCTGCCGGGCCTCGCCAAGACGCGGGCGATCAAGAGCCTGTCGAAAAATCTCGAATCGGATTTCAGCCGCATCCAGTTCACGCCCGACCTGCTGCCCTCCGACGTCACCGGCGGTGAGATTCTCCGGCAGGACGGGCAATTCGAGTTCCGCAAGGGCCCTGTTTTCGGCAACCTCATCCTCGCCGACGAGATCAACCGGGCACCGCCGAAAGTCCAGTCGGCTCTCCTCGAGGCGATGGAGGAGCGCCACGTCACGGTCGCCGGCAAGCGCTACGACCTGCCGCCTCTCTTCATGGTGCTGGCGACGCAGAACCCGATCGAACAGGAAGGCACCTATCCGCTGCCCGAAGCGCAGATGGACCGGTTCCTCATGCATATCCGGATCGACTATCCCTCGGACGCCGACGAGGTGAAGGTGATGCGGCTCGTACGATCCGAGAATGCCGCGAGCGGCAAGACATCGTCGCCACCAAAGATTCCGCAACAGGTCATCTTCGACGCGCGGCGGGAGATCGACAGGGTGACCACGAAGGACGTGGTCGAGACCTATATGGTGGCCTTGATCGCGGCGACGCGTCGCCCGGCCGAATATGCCGACAAGCTCAAAGACTGGATCGCCATCGGGGCCAGCCCGCGCGGCTCGCTCGCGCTCGACAAGTGTTCGCGGACCTATGCCTGGCTTCAGGGCCGGGATTTCGTCACCCCCGAGGACGTTCAGGCGGTCGCTCACGACTGCCTCCGGCACCGTATTTCCCTCGGCTACCAGGCAGGGGCCGACGGCGTCTCGGCCGACGCGGTGCTCGACGAGATCATCCGGCAGGTCGCCGTAGCCATTTGAGGGAAGCCAGGCATGCCCGAACCCGGCGGCAGAGAAAGGGACGGCGGGAGCGGCGATGCCCGGGTCTTCGTCACGATCGGGGAGCTCTCGCGGCTTCGCCATCGGGCTCGCGGCTTCAGCTTCCTGCCGCGCCAGCCCGTGCACAGCCTGCTCGCCGGACGACACGCCTCGCGGCTGCGCGGTCGCGGCCTCAACTTCGAGGAACTGCGCCACTATTTCGAGGGCGACGACACCCGCAACATCGATTGGCTCGCGACAGCCCGGCTCGGCTCGCCGCATGTGCGCGTCTATTCGGAGGAGCGAGATCGTCCCGTCCTGCTGCTCGTCGATCAGCGCTCGACGATGTTCTTCGGCAGCCGCAGGGCGATGAAATCGGTGGCGGCCGCCGACGCCGCGGCGCTGGCCGCCTGGCGCGTCACCTCGCTCGGAGACCGGATCGGCGCCATCGTTTTCGGCGACTCCGGGCTTGTCACCGTCAAGCCTCAGGCCCGCGATCACGGCGCGCTGCGGGTGCTGTGGGAAGTCGTGCGGCAGAATGCCAGCCTCGGGGGGGCGCGCGATATCGGCTCCGCGCCTGCCCGATTGAACGAGGCGCTGCGCGCGGCCGCACGGCTGGCGACCCATGACTGGCTTGTCTGCCTCATCTCCGATGCCGCGGGAGAGGATGAAGAGACGACAAGCCTGGTCACGCGGATCTGCGCTCATAACGACGTCCTGGCGATGTTCGGACACGACCCGATGGAGCAAGACCTTCCGCAGATCGGCATGGCGAGCTTCTCCTCCGGGGAGGCGCAGATCGAGGTGGATGCGTCGGCGCGCGGCCTGCGGGAGCGCTTCTCGTCCGAATACACGCAATGGCGCGCGCGACTGGCCGCGCTTTCCCGCAGTCGGGCCATTCCCGTTCTGCCGATCTCGACCCACCGGGACGTTGCCGATCAATTGCGCGAGTTGATCGGGCGGCGGCAGGCGCAGCGTCTCGCGCTCGCGAGCCCGCCATGAGCGGCGACCCCGGAGACCTCGCCAACATGGCGGGCCTTGCCCTGCCGGCCCCCGTCTCCTTCTGGCCGCCGGCGGCAGGCGTCTGGATCGTCGGCATCGCAGCGGCGGGGATCCTCGCGATCGCGGCCGGGCGGGCGCTCCAGCGATACCGCGCCGATGCCTATTTGCGCCGGGCGGCTGCGGAGATCGGCCACCCGATTCCGATCGCGCGATTATCCGAGGTGCTGAAGCGAGCCGCCATCGTCGCTTACGGGCGAGATCGCGTGGCTTCGCTCACAGGCGTGGGCTGGGCGGAGTTCCTGGCGCGCACGGGGCGACCGGGCGAGACGGATATCTTGGTGTCCGCATTGACGACCGCCATCGCCTCGGACGGAACCACCCCGCCTTCGGCGGTCGCGCAAGCCCGACGCTGGCTCGCCATGCAGCGCGGCCGCGTGTCGAAGGAGGCCTGAGATGCTCTCCTTCGGCTATCCCTGGATTGCATGGCTCGTTCCACTGCCACTCATCGCCTGGCTCGGCCTGCCGCCCCATGCCGAACGGCGCCCCGGCCTTCGGGTCCCGTTCTTCGACAGGCTTGTGCGCCTGAGCGGACAGCAGCCCTTCTCGGGGGGTGTGGTGACGCCGCGCCATGCGCCACGGCTCGTCCTGTTGGTTTTGGTCTGGCTTCTGACGCTGGCCGCGCTCGCCCGGCCGCAATGGATCGAGCCGCCGCTGCACCGCGATCTGCCGACGCGCGATCTGCTGGTCCTCGTCGATCTATCCGGATCGATGGACACCAAGGATTTCGTCGATGCATCCGGCAAGGCGGTGGACCGCCTGACCGCCGTGAAGCAGGTGCTCGACGACTTCCTCTCCCGTCGCAAGGGGGACCGCGTCGGCGTCGTGGTCTTCGGCGATGCTCCTTTCGCGCTGGTGCCGTTCACCACGGACCTGGACCTTTGCCGGACCATGCTGCGCGACACGGCCGTCGGCATGGCCGGGCCGCGCACGGCCTTCGGCGATGCGATCGGGCTCGGTATCGGGCTGTTCGCGAAAAGCACGGTCAAGGCGAAGACGATCATCGCGCTGACGGACGGCAACGACACCATGAGCAAGGTGCCGCCGACGGAGGCTGCGCGCGTCGCCAAGGACAAGGGAATCGTGATCCACACCGTCGCCGTGGGCGATCCGGCGGCGGTCGGTGAGGACAAGCTCGACGAGGCTGCCCTGAAGGAGATTGCGGGCGCGACGGGCGGCGGCTTCTATCGCGCCCTCGACAGGGCGCAGCTCGCCGACATCTATCGCCGCCTCGACGAGGTCGAAACCCGCCGCGTCGATACGGTGAGCTTCCGGCCGCGCCGGGACGTTTATTGGGTGCCGCTCGCCGCCGGACTCGCGCTCGTCCTGGCCGCCCAGGCCGCAATGCTGGCGCTCCGCCTCCGTCGTCGTTGCCCGCCGGCCGTCCCGGCGATTGCGGGACGCGCGCGATGATGGACATCCTGTCCGCCTTCCATTTCCAACGGCCGCTATGGCTCCTGGTCCTCCTGCCGGCCATCGCCTTATGGATGCTGGACCGCAAGGGTTCGGACGCCATGCTGAAGTGGCGCCGCGTGATCGACGCCGCGCTGCTTCCCCATCTGCTGGTCGGCGGCGATGGACGATCCCGCGGCCGCCCGGCCGACTGGTTGCTCGTTGCGCTGCTCGTCACGAGCGTCGCGGTCGCGGGGCCGGCCTGGCAGCGTGAGCCATCGCCCTTCGCCGATGCGAAGCCGGCCGTCGCCGTCGTGCTCAAGGTCACACCATCGATGCTGACCGAGGATCTGGCGCCGACGCGGCTCGATCGGGCGCGGCAGAAGCTCAGCGACATCCTTGCCGGGCGCGAGGGCGCCGCGGCGGCGCTGATCGCCTATGCGGGATCGAGCCATATCGTGCTGCCAGCGACGCCGGACAGCGCCGTGGTGCTCGACCTCGCCAAGGCGCTCTCGCCGGAGGTCATGCCGAAGGAGGGCGACGATCTCCGCGCCGCGTTGACGCTGGCCGACCGGGCCTTGGCGAGCAGCGCGAATGGCGGGTCGATCCTGCTGCTGGCCGATACGATGGAGCCGCAGGCGGGCGAATGGCCCGAGCTCCGGAAGCCCGTGACGGTTCTCGCGCTGCTCCCGCCCGGCACGGCGACCGACTCCTTCGCGCCGATCCCGCATGCGGCCATCATCGCCACGACGCCGGACGAGGCTGACGTCGCCGCCGTGCTGCGGCGGCTCGACAGCGACGACGCGGCGGCGAGCGTGGCCGGCGAAGGCGAGCATTGGCGCGAAGCCGGCTATTGGCTGACGCCGCTGCTCGCACTGCTGGCGCTGCTCTGGTTCCGGCGCGGATGGGTGCTCGCATGAGGCGCGCCGGCTGGATCTACGGACTCATCGGACTCGCTGGCGGCATCGCGCTGGCCGGCGCCGGATACAGGCTCGGCTGGCAGGATCTCTGGCTCCGGCCTGACCAGCGCGGCCGCCTTCTGCTGCGCGAGAACCGGCCCGCGGAGGCGGCACGGGCCTTCCGCGATCCGCTCTGGCGCGGCGTGGCGTTGTTCGGGGCCGGCGCGTTCAAAGAGGCCTCCCAGGCCTTCGCCGCCCTGGATACGGCCGAAGCTGCCTTCAACCAGGGCAACGCGCTGGTGATGCTGGGCCAGTATGACGACGCCTTGAAGCGCTACGACCATGCGCTCGCCCTGCATCCTGGCTGGCCGGCAGCCCTCAAGAACCGCGAGATCGCCCGCATCCGCGGCGAGCGCAAGAAGACGCAAGGCGGCGTCAACCCGGACGCAGGTCTGGAACCGAACGATGGACCCGATGCGGTCGTCTTCGACAAGACGAAGAAGGGTGGCGAGGATACGACCATCGCGGGCGACAAGCTCATGTCGGATGAAGCCGTCAGGGCGCTCTGGCTGAAGCGCGTTCAGACCAATCCGGCCGATTTCCTGCGAGCCAAATTTGCCTACCAGTTCAGCGACAGAGCTGCGGGGGCCGCGCCATGAGAGCCGTGCTGGTCGCCATGCTGCTGATGCTGATGGGACCGGCCTTGGCCCAGGCGCCGGCGCCGCTCGTTCGCACGACGTTGACTCCGGCGCAGGGGGCGGTCGTCGGCCAGCCCATCCGGATCAACGTCGTCGTCCTCTTCCCGGGAGAGATGCCGCATCCTCCGCTGGTCAGCGTGCCCGAGGCGGCGGGGGCCCAGATCCTGCGCTTTCAGAGCCAGGCGACGACGATCCGTGACCATGTCGATGGCCAGGACTATGTCGGCCAGAACTTCGAGTTCGTCCTGTTTCCGCGCCGCGGAGGGGAGATCGCGATTCCGGCCCCGAAAGTAACCCTGCTCGACCAGGGCGGCGAACCCGTTGGCGCGACGAGCGGCCAGCCCCTGACTCTGATCGTTTCGGTCCCGCCGGGGATCGATCCATCCGGCCCGGTCCTTGCCGCCGACAGGGTCTCGGCGACGCAAAGATGGACGCCCAATCCGGTCGGCCTGCGGCTCGATCCCGGCGGGGCGATCGTCCGCACGATCACCCGACGTGCCGATGGCGTTCCCGCCCTCGGGATGGTGGATTTCGCCTTTGTCGCCCCCGAGGGCGTGCGGGTCTATGTCGACGCTCCGGTCATCGACGACCGTGTCGACCGCGGCAGTGTCGACGGCCGCCGCACCGACAAGGTCACCTATGTGTTCGAGAGGGGCGGGACTTATGAGCTTCCGCCGCTCACCCAGCCATGGTGGAGTCTGGCCGACAAGCAGGCGCGGACGCAGACGCTCCCGGGAACCTCGGTCACGGTCGCGGTAGCAGCCCCGCCGAAAGTAGGGCCTCGACGCCCCATGACGGGCTGGCTCGGCATCGGCCTGCTCGCGGTGGTGATTCTTGTGGCGGCCTGCCTGTCCTTCGTCCGGCTGTGGCGACCCTGGCGCGCGCGATATCGCGCCTCCGCCGCCTTCTCCCGGACGCTTTTCCTGAAGGTTGCCATGACCGGAGACGCGCCGGCGACCTACCGAGCGCTGGGGCAATGGCGCGACCGCCTGTCCTGCGACGATGCCGCAAGCCTCGCCTCCGATCCCGGGTTTGCGCGAGAGTACCAAAGGCTGCTCGCCGCGATCTTCGCGGATACGGCAAGCTGGGATCGGCAATCGGGCAGAGCCCTTTCCAAGGCTGCCGCTTCCTGGCGGAACCCTTCCGACCCGGACGGGCTGACCGATCCGCTTCCACCCCTCAACCCTGCCGAGCGCGGCCCTGCGGAAACAGGGATTCCCGCCTCACGGAAGCCGACCAACAAAGAGGATGCCCGCTCATGAACCCGCCTGCCCGGCTGCCGCCGATCACTGGAGGAAGATGATGTCAGGTCTCGATATCTTCGCCTGGATCGTTCTCGTCGTCCTCGTCGCGAGCACGGTCTTCGTCGTCGTCTTCATGGCGATGTGGCCGGGCATGGTCGCCAGGCGCCGCAACCACCCCTGGGCGGAGGCCGTGGCGATCGGCGGCTGGGTCACGCTCTTCCTCGGCTTCGTGCTCTGGCCGGTCGTGCTGATCTGGGCCTATGTCGACGTGCCGGCGAACCCTCGCAGGCAGGTCGTTGAAGGGGAGGGCTCACGATGATCGTCGTCCTTCTCAACGGCTATCTCGCGCTGCTCTTTATCCTCGTGAAACTGCGGATCGTGCCCTTCAATCTGTTCTGGAAGGTCTCTCCGGTCCTCGTCCTGCTGCTGCTCCTGATCGGCCTCTTCATCCCGATGAACTGGGGCGCGCCGCAGGGCTCGGCACTCGTCGTGCGTCACTCGGTGGCGATCGTTCCGGACGTCGCGGGCGAAGTCGTCGACGTGCCGGTCCAGCCCAACCAGCCGCTCAAGGCCGGCGACGTGCTGTTCCGGATCGATCCGGTACCGTTCCAGTCGCAAGTCGACGCTCTCGCCGCGCAGCTCAAGTTTCAGGAGACGCGGCTGGCGGAGATGACCCAGTTGCAGACGCGCGGCACCGGCCGCACCTTCGATGTCGAGCAGCGCGAGGCCGAGGTCGAGCAGCTTCGCGCCCAACTCGCCGGAGCCAAGTGGAACCTGGAGAAGACCACGGTGCGCGCGCCGGCCGACGGCTACGTCACCAATGTCGCGCTGCGCAAGGGCGCGCGCGTCGCCAATCTGCCGTTGTCGCCGGTGATGGCTTTCATCGACACCTCCGACACCATTGTCGGCGTCGAGATCAACCAGATCGACGCGCGGTACCTGGCGCCGGGCCAGCCGGTTGAACTCACCTTCAAGATGAGTCCCGGCACGGTCCAGACGGGCAAGGTCGAGAGCATCCTTCAGGCGGTCGCGTCGGGGCAGGTCCAGACCTCCGGGTCGGCCGTGATGCCGAAGGCGCTCCAGGCCGCCCCCTTCGTCGTGCGCGTGCGGCTCGACGACGAGGGCTTCGCGAGATCGCTGCCGGCCGGCAGCGCCGGCGATGCGGCGATCTTCACCGATCGGGTCAAGGCGGCCCATGTCATCCGCAAGGTCCTGCTGCGGCAGATCGCGATCACCAACTACGTCAACCCGTTTTAGCGACCGACCCGCCCGGTTCGGACATTGGCAAGGGAGACCGTGATGAAGTTCATTCGATCCATGATGGCGGCGATTGCCGCGACGCTGCTGCTGGCTGCACCGGGCTTCGCCCAGCAGCAGAATCTCGGCCCCGCCACCGGGTCGGTTTCGATCAGGCAGATTCAAGTCGCCTTCATCGGTTCCGGCCAGATCGGCGGCGGCACGTTGACGTACCGGGGAAAGAGCTACGGCATCACGGTCGGCGGTCTCGGCGTCGGAGGTATCGGCGCCTCGCGCGTGACGGCGACCGGCGCGGTCTATGGATTGACTAAACGATCCGATTTCACCGGTGCCTATGTCCAGCTTCGCGAAGGTTGGGCCGTCGGCGATCAAGGGCGTGGACGGCTCTGGCTGCGCAATGACAAGGGTGTGACGCTGCGACTCGCGACGCGACGCCAGGGCTTGCAACTCTCGCTCGGAGCCGACGGCGTGCTGATCGGCTGGAAGTAAGGGGACTGCCATAAGTATGGCAGGCCCGATCGGAGCGCTCGGCGCGGCGTTGGCCGCTGCGCCGGCGCGGGCTCAGGACGCAGCGGACCTTTCCAAAAGGCTCGCTGCCCTATGGGGGCGGTCCATCGCAACGGCCAGGCATCGACGGCGAATATTGAACCCGTCATCCCGTCCCTCTCAATCAAGGCTAGAACCTGATCATCAGGACCAACCTGCCCGTGGTCCATCTAGACAACTATGGTTTCTTTAATGGCAGGGGCCTGGCCGATTCGCCCAGAGCTCTTTCCTCGAGCCGACAAACAGATGCCACTGATTTGGGGCATCGGCCCGGCCTTTCTCTGGCCAACCGGAACCGACGATCGCTTCGTGAAATGGGGCGTGGGACCGAACACGGGCGACCGCTACTTCACGTTCGAAATGGCCGACATGTACTCTGACAATTTCGGCTACATCGGAAAGCACACGACGGAATCGCAGGCGGGTGCATTCGTCGGACCGAACTGGAACGGCGTCAAGCCGACCGACGTTACCGGGGTCATCCGCGCGCCGACGCCGAGCGCGCTCGTCTTCGGCCGTACCTTCGTTGGCGGGCCAGACGAGCTGAAGACGGTCACCGCATTGCATGACCAGTATCGGGTGGTGCCCCTTAGTCTCTGGGGTCGAACCGGGGCGACCCTGCCCGTGAAGCGCAATGTCCCTGTCCCGTTCGCGAGGGGATCGGGCCCGCTCGCGGACTTTAGGACCATCAATCAGGCGAGGGACGAGAACCCGCCGCGGGAACGCGAGATGGTGCTCCTGGAGCAGTTCGCCAGCATTGGGATAGGGCAAGGGCAAAGCGCCGCCTTCGACAGGCTGGACGAAAGCAGCAAGCGCGGCCTTGCGAGAGCGGACGCCGATGGTCGGAAGGCCATCCAGGCGATGGTCGTCGAGGCGTGAGCGACTCCAGGGTCAATGGCTGGCTTTACCCCTCGCTGGACTTCGGCAGGCAGGGCTTGAAGGACGACTTCCGCGGCCGCTCGATCTGCGCGCTTGGAGGGATCATCTGCAACGACGCGGCAGAGGCCGTCTACATCGCCGCCTTCACCGACGTCGACAACAAGCTGCTCGATGGAGGCAGCAGCTACACGCTCACCTTCGCGAAAGGCGCCCTCCCTCCCGTCAACGAGTTCTGGTCGGTGACGATGTACGGGCCGGACTACAACCTCGTCCCCAACCCCCTCAACCGGTTCGCGATCCGGGACCGGACCTCCAACGTCAAGCAGGGAGCAGACGGCTCGACGACCTTCTATCTTCAGGCGACCTCGCCTGGGCCCCACCCCCCGGACCGGGCGGTTCGGCATGTTGTTGCGCGCCTACGTGCCAAAACAGCCGATCCTTGACCGAAGCTGGCTCCCACCAACTGTCAGGAGGCTCGCTGGCTGAGCCCCGCGCCCCTTTATCGTTGGCCTTCGGGAAGGAACTCGGCCGGGCAATCGGCTTCCTCGGCGTCGCCGCCATCCACGAGATCGCGGCCCCTAAGCCTCTGGACGTCGGCGGGATCGGTCTCGGGTCCTCCGGAAGCGGCAGTTCCTTCCGATGATTCCCAACCTGTCGTACCCCGTCAGCCGTAGGAACGCGTCATTGGCTAAGGCGATCGGATTGTCCGGCAGGTTCGGATCGGTGATCGTCATAGGCATGCGGGTCGCGCGGCCCGCCGACGCGAACGGGTTATTGGCCTTTTCGACCATCTGACCGCGTACGTTTTCTTCAAGCCGAGCTCGTCACGATGCAGACTGCCGCGCACCAAAGACCGCTTTTCGGCAATGAGCCAATGTCCGGAGTTGCCGCATCTCGCCCAGCCAGCGTCGTTCGTCACTCCCGGCATCCGCGCAAACTGGGCTAGGTGCATGATACGCACGCGACTAGCGTTCTGAGAGCGCCGGTCGTCGTTTGTCGTGAGTTGTCAGGCGATCGACGATCGTTGCGGTGGCCTGGTTCATGCCCGCGACCTCGACGGGAATATCGTTGGCACGGTAGCGGCCGACCACCTTGTCGAGCGCAGCGACCGCCGTCACGTCCCAGAAATGCGCCTGGCTAATATCGATGCGCACGCTGGATTCGTCGTGCGATCCGAGATCGAAGGCCTCGATGAATGCATCGGCCGAGGCGAAGAAGACCTGGCCGGTGACATGATAAGTCAGCCTGCCCGTCGCGGCATCCGGTTCGGCCCTGACCTGCATCAGCCTCGCGACCTTGAAAGTGAAGAAGACGCCGCTGAGCAGGACGCCGACGAGGACGCCCAGCGCCAGATTGTGGCTCACCACCGTCACCGCCACCGTTGCCAGCATGACCGTGCTCGACATGCGGGGATGGGCGACGACGGCCTTCAGCGAAGACCAGCTGAAGGTATCGACCGAGACCATCACCATGATCGCGACCAGCACCGCGACCGGCACCTGCGAGACCCAGGGCTTCAGCGCCACCATCAGCACGAGCAGGAAGGCGCCGGCAAACAGCGTCGAGAGCCGGCCGCGCCCGCCATATTTCACGTTGCTGACGGTCTGTCCGATCATGCCGCAGCCGGCGATGCCGCCGAACAGGCTGGCGGCCATGTTGGCGAGGCCGAGGCCGGTACATTCCCGGTTCTTGTGGCTCGGCGTCTTGGTGAGGTCGTCGACGACGGTCGCCGTCATCAGCGATTCCAGCAGGCCGACCATCGCAATCGCGACCGCAGGGCCGGCGATGATGCGCAGAGTTTCCCAGGAGAGCGGCACGGTCGGCCAGGCGAAGCTCGGCAACGAGCTGGGCAGGAGGCCGAGATCGGCCACCGTCTTGACCGGCAGATGCAGTAGGCTCGCCGCCACCGTCAGCACGGCGATGGCGACCAACGGCGACGGGATCACCGTCGTCAGGCGCGGCACGCCATAGATGATTGCGAGCCCGGCGGCGAAGACCGCATAGGTCTGCCAGGCCTCTCCCATCAGATGCGGCATTTGCGCGGCGAAGATCAGGATCGCCAGCGCGTTGACAAAGCCGGTGCGGACCGATTGCGAGACGAAGCGCATCAGCACGCCCAGTCGCAGCACGCCGAAGACGATCTGGAGCAGCCCCGCCAGAAAGCCCGCCGCCAATAGATAGGACAGCCCATGCGAGGCGACGAGCGGCGCCGCAACCAGAGCGACAGAGCCCGCGGCAGCCGAGACCATGGCCGGGCGCCCGCCCGTGAAGGCGATAACGATGCCGATGACGAAGGATCCGAAGAGGCCGACCTGTGGATCGACGCCGGCCGCGAATGAAAAGGCGATGACCTCGGGGATGAGGGCGAAGGTGGCGACCGCGCCGGCAAGAAGTTCACGCGGCGGATTGGTCAGCCATTCGCGCCGAAGGGTGGTGAAGAGCATTGTGGTCTCGCAAGGCAACGTCAGTGGCCGGCTGATGAGGCGGGCACGAAGAGCGACCGAGAGGCCTGTTGCGTGGTCCGGCGGATCGGCGGCCGGAAGAGCCACCCGGGATTTCACCGGGTCCGAGGTGGTGGGACCCCTTATACCCACCAGATAGCGTGGCACAACGGCCGATCCGGCAGTAACTGCTAAACTGCCTGACTACAGAGCTACGATGAGTCCGCCTTGGGGCCAAACAGGCCGTTCAGCCGCTGATATGAAATGTCCGCCCCAGGGCAAGTACCCAGCGTCCGCTTGTGGCGCGAATCGGAATTGCGTTGCTCAATGAGTGATTGGGGCCTCAAGCCGTCCTAATCAATTGTGAAGCGTGAACGAGTGTTGGGGTGATAGTTGGGGTGTCAAGCGCTGGAAATCCTTGATTTCTAAATCAAATCATCTGCTTGGCACAGGGAGAGTGGCGGAGACGGAGGGATTCGAACCCTCGATACCCTTGTGGGGTATGCTCATTTAGCAAACGAGTGCCTTCAGCCTCTCGGCCACGTCTCCGGCGAGAGGCTCTATGCCTGATTGCCGAGGCGTTTGACAAGCCTTGTCGGCAACTTCCTTTGCTAGGCTTGTGAATGCGTGCCGCGAGGGTGGGGGAGCACTCCTTTGGTAATGGAGTGATCGAGAGGGTGCCGGGGGCGGCTGATAGACCGAGGCTGCTGCAAAGGAGCTCTGCGCCGGCCTGCCTTGCTCCTCCGCCGGGCAGCCACTAGATTGAACCCGTCCGTTGGGGTGCCGAAAGGCTGAGAGGCGTGATTCGCGCCAACCCATCGTACCTGATCCGGGTAATGCCGGCGAAGGGAACGGTCTTCGGTTCGCAGACATCGCGCTCGCGCCCCAGGCCACTGCCTTCCCGGAAGCAGGGAAGAACATGACGGCACAACGCCCTCAGTCTGGCCTGAACGTCGCGGTGGTCGGCGCCGGCGTCGTCGGGCTGGCCTGCGCGACCGAAGTGTTGGCCCGTGGCGCCCAGGTATCGATCTACGAGCGCGGCCCGCGAATCGGCGCCGAGGCCTGCTCCTGGTACGCCGGTGGCATGCTCGCGCCCTGGTGCGAGGGCGAAAGCGCCGAGGAGCCGGTGGTTCGGCTCGGGCAACAGTCTGCCGATTGGTGGGAACACCATGCCGGTGGCGTCGCCCGCAACGGCACGCTCGTCGTCGCGCCCAGCAGGGACCGGTCTGAACTGCGCCGCTTCGGCCAGCGCACCAGCCATTTCGAGGAGATCGACGGCGAGGCCATCGCCGGCCTGGAGCCCGATCTCACGGGGCGTTTCTCACGAGGGCTGTTCTTCTCGGGCGAAGGCCATCTCGATCCGCGCAAGGCGATCGCGGCTTTGGCCGGGCGGCTGGTTGCCAACGGCGCCGTCATCCATTTCGACAGCGCCGTCGAGCCGGCCGATCTCGATGCCGATATCGTGCTCGATTGCCGGGGGCTGGCGGCGCGCGACATCCTGCCGGAGCTGCGTGGCGTCAAGGGCGAGATGCTGCTGCTGCGCAGCCACGACATCAGCCTGTCGCGGCCGGTCCGGCTGCTGCATCCGCGCATACCGCTCTATATCGTGCCGCGCGCGGACGGACTGTTCATGGTCGGTGCGACGATGATCGAGAGCGGAGAGCGCCGTCGCATCTCCGCCCGCGCCATGCTCGAACTGCTCGGCGCGGCCTATGCCCTGCATCCGGCCTTCGCCGAGGCTGAGGTGGTCGAGATCGGCACCGATGCCCGTCCCGCCTTTCCCGACAACCTGCCGCGGCTGACGCGCCGCGGCCGGGTGATCCATGTCAACGGGCTCTATCGCCACGGCTTCCTGCTCGGCCCCGCCATGGCGCGGATGGCGGCGGAGGCTGCACTGAACCCGCAAGCAACCCCGGAGATGCTGCATGACCTTGCTGCTTAACGGCGCACCCCAGACTGTCGCTGCCAGGACGCTGGCCGAGGTGCTGGCCGAACTGGGCTTTGGCGGCCGCATCGTCGCGACCGCGGTGAACGGCGATTTCGTGCCGGCCCGCAAGCGTGCCGAGACGGCGCTGAGCGAGGGCGACCGTATCGAGATCGTCGCGCCGATGCAGGGAGGCTGAGATGGCGTCCTTCTATGGCTTCGAGCCGCAGAACCCGCTCTTCCTGGGCACGGCGCAATACCCGTCGCCCGCCATCCTGGCCGAAGCGGTGAAGCGCTCCGGCGTTGAGGTCGTCACCGTCTCGCTGCGGCGGGAATCGGCCGGCGGGGCCGGACAGGCGTTCTGGGCGCTGATCCGCGAGCTCGGCGTCAAGGTGCTCCCGAACACCGCCGGTTGCCACACGGTGAAGGAGGCCGTCACCACCGCGCAGATGGCGCGCGAAGTCTTCGGCACGGACTGGATCAAGCTGGAGGTGATCGGCGAGGACGACACGCTCCAGCCGGACGTGATCGCGCTGGTCGAGGCCGCCCGCATCCTTACTGACGACGGCTTCAAGGTCTTTCCCTATACGACGGAGGACCTCGTGGTCGGCGGGCGCCTGCTCGATGCCGGCTGCGAGATTCTGATGCCCTGGGGCGCGCCGATCGGGTCGGGCAGGGGGCTCAACAACCCCTATGGCCTGCGCAGCATGCGTCAGCATTTCCCGGATGTGCCGCTGGTCGTCGATGCCGGCATCGGCCTGCCCTCCCACGCCGCGCAGGCGATGGAGCTGGGCTATGACGGTATCCTGCTCAACACCGCCGTCGCCAAGGCCGGCGATCCCGCCGCGATGGCGGAGGCCTTCGCGCTCGCCATCCGCGCCGGCCGCCAGGCCTTCGCCGCGCAGCCGATCGAGGCGCGCGACATGGCCGCTCCCTCCACGCCCGTCATGGGCAAAGCCTTCCTGGCCTGAAAGACTGACTCCGCATGAAGCTCGATCCGTTCTACCCCATCTTCGACAGCGCCGACTGGCTGGAGCGGATGCTGCCGCTCGGCGTCAAGCTCGTGCAGTTGCGCGTCAAGGATCGCCCCGAGACCGAGGTCGCCCGCGAGATCGCCCGGGCGAAGACGCTGTGCGCCGCGGCCGGTTGCGTGCTCGTCGTCAACGACTACTGGAGGCTCGCCATCGCCGAGGGCTGCGATTTCATCCATCTCGGCCAGGAGGATCTCGACGACGCCGATCTCGGCGCGATCCGCAAGGCCGGCCTGAAACTCGGCATCAGCAGCCATGACGAGCCTGAGCTGGAGCGCGCGCTGGCGGCCAGGCCCGATTATGTCGCGCTCGGCCCGGTCTACCCGACGATCCTGAAGCAGATGCGCTTCGGCCCGCGGGGGCTGGAGCGGGTGACCGAGTGGAAGCGCCGCATCGGCGACCTGCCGCTTGTCGGCATCGGCGGCATCTCGCTGGAGCGGGCGCCGGGCGTCTTCCAGGCCGGCGCCGACATCGTCGCGGCGGTGACGGACATCACGCTGAACGCCGATCCCGAGGGCCGGCTGAAGGCCTGGGTCGCGGCGACGCGGAAGCACGCGGCCTGAGAGGGCGTCATTCTCGGGCTTGACCCGAGAATCTCATGACGAGAGGGCACCGGTTTGCGAGGTGGTCGGGTCAAGCCCGACCATGACGGCTCGCAGGCGCTCTCAGCTCTCCGCCTCCGCCGACATCGTGTGGCCGTCGACATGGCCGAGGCTGCGCTCGGGGTCGAGCCGGTCGCGCACGCGCTGCTTCAGGACCTTGGAATCCGGGAAGCCGCCATCGGCCTTGCGATCCCAGATCAATTCGCCGTCGTAATGGATCTGGAAGATGCCGCCGGTGCGCGGGATCAGCGCGACCTCGCCGAGATCCTGCCCAAAGGTCGAGAGCAACTCCTGCCCGAGCCAGGCTGAGCGCAGCATCCAGTTGCACATCGAGCAATAGGTGATGGCGATGCGGGGGGCGGGCTTGGTCTGGGTCATGATCGGTCACCGAAACAGGAGGTCGTCTCCGACATCCTGCTTCATGTGCCCTAATGCAAGCCCGAAAGCTGCATGGCCGACCGGCATGAAAATCCGATCTAAGCCTTTGTTTCGAATAAATAAAATGAGGGTGTTCAGATCTCGTCGATATAGCGGCGGCGCAGATGCACCTTGAACACCGAGGCGTCGAGCGGGCGGCCGGTCGCCTCTGTCAGCAGCTCGTCGGTCGGCAGCAGCGAGCCCTTGCCGTGGATATTGGTCCGCAGCCAGCCGACCAGCGGGCTGAAATCGCCCTTGCCGATGCCGGGCAGGATCGCAGTTTCGGCCTTGCAGGCGGCGTCGAAGATCTGGGCCGCGGTCATCGCACCCAGCGTATAGGTCGGGAAATAGCCCCAGCCGCCGGACGGCCAGTGGATATCCTGCAGGCAGCCGAGCCGGTCATTGGGCACGGTGACGCCGAGCAGGGACTTCATCCCGGCATTCCAGGCCGAGGGCAGTTCCGCGAGCGGCATCTCGTCGGCGATCAGCGCCTTTTCGAGCCGGTAGCGCAGGATGACATGGGCGGGGTAGGTGACCTCGTCGGCATCGACGCGGATGAAGCCTGGCTCGACGCGGGTGTAACGATGCCACATCGCCTCGGCTTCCCACGAAGGACCCGCACCTCCAAAACTCTCGCGCATCAGCGGTGCGGCGTAAGTCAGGAACTGGCGCGAGCGGCAGGCCTGCATCTCCATCAACAGCGACTGGCTCTCATGCAGGCTCATGCCGCGCGCAGCGCCGACCGGCTGGTTGAGATAGCCTTGCGGCCGGCCCTGCTCGTAGAGCGCGTGGCCGGTCTCGTGCAGCACGCCCATCAGCGCCTTGGTGAAATCGGCTTCGTCATAGCGCGTGGTGATGCGGACATCGTTGTCGGCCCCGCCGCAGAACGGATGGGTCGAGATGTCGAGTCGCCCGCGCTCGAAATCATAGCCCAGTGCCGCCATGAACTTGAGGCCGAGCGCGCGCTGCGTCTCGGTCGCGAAGGGGCCTTCCAGCGCAGGCAGGGACGGCCGGCGCGCCTGCACCGCCATCGCCTCCTGCGTGAAACCGGGCAGGAAGGCGGCGAGGTCGTCGAACAGCGCGTCGATCTTGGCGGAGCGGCCGCCGGGTTCGTAGTCGTTCAGCAGTGCGTCATAGGAAGAGAGCCCGAGCTTCTCGCCCTTGGCCCGGCCGATCTGGCGCTGCAGGTTCAGGACCTCGGCAAGATAGGGCAGGAGGCCGGCGAAATCGGCATCGGCCCGCGCCTGGCGCCAGCGCATCTCGCAGGCCGAGATCGCCTTGCTCGACGCCTCCACCAGCTCGGAGGGCAGGGCGGTATCGACGGTCCAGACCCGCCGGATCTCGCGCAGGTTCGCCTTCTCCCAGGCGCCGAGACTGCCGTCGTTCTCAGCCTTGTCCAGCCAGTCCCCGATGCGGGCATCGGTCGAAAGGCCGTGGCGCATGACCTGGAGCAGGGCCATACTCTCGGCCCGCGTCTCGGCCGCGCCCTTTGGCATCATCACGTCGTTGTCCCATTGCAGGATGCCGATGGCATTCGACAGCGCCGCGATGCGGCCGAAATGGGCGGAAAGGTCGAAATAGGCGGTCATGCGGGCTCTCTGGACAGGGGCTGACATGAAAAAGAAGGGATTCCGTCATTCTGGACAAGCGGCGAAGCCGCGCCGATCCGGAATCCATCGAAGGGCCCCAACTCTACGATGGATTCCGGGTCCGCGCTTCGCTTGCCCGGAATGACGGGGCTACGGCAAATTCAGCTGAACAGCTTCGAATACTGCCGCGGCTGCGAGCGCAGATACTGGTTCGGCGCCTTGACGCTGGCGCCGAGCTGCGCCGCGGCATGCCAGGGCCAGCGCGGGTCGTAGAGGATGCCGCGCGCCAGCCCGATCAGGTCGGCCTCGCCGGTGCCGATGATCGCCTCGGCCTGCTCCGGCTCGGTGATCAGGCCGACGGCGATCGTCGCGATGCCGGTCGCCTGTTTCACCGCCCGCGCGAACGGCACCTGGTAGCTCGGGCCGAGCGGGATCTTCTGCGCGGCAGAGAGGCCGCCGCTGGAGACATGGATGAAATCGGCGCCGCGGGCCTTGGCCGCCTCCGAGAAGGCGATGCTCTGCCCGATATCCCAGCCGCCCTCGACCCAGTCGCTGCCCGAGATGCGGAAGCCGACCGGGAAGCCCGCCGGAACGACAGCGCGCACCGCGTCCAGGACCTCCAGCGGGAACCGCATGCGGTTCTCGAGCGAGCCGCCATAGTCGTCCTCGCGCCGGTTGGAGAGCGGCGACAGGAATTGGTGCATCAGATAGCCATGCGCGCCATGCAGCTCGATCGCCGCCAGCCCGAGCCGCACGCTGCGCCGCGCCGACTCCGCGAAGGCTTCGACGAGCCGGGCGATATCGTCGCGGGTGAGGGCGCGCGGCGGCCGCGGATAGGTTTCGAAGCCGAGATCCGACGGCCCCTCGACCGTCCAGCCGCCCTGGTCGAGGCCGAGCTGGCCGCCGCCCTTCCAAGGCTGCGCGACCGAAGCCTTGCGGCCGGCATGGGCAAGCTGGATCGCGATCGGCATGTCCGACCAGCGGCGGGCGGCGTCGAGCGCCTTGCCGAGTGCGGCCTCCGTCTCGTCGGACCAGAGACCGAGATCGAACGGGCTGATGCGCCCGTCCGGCTCGACGGCCGTCGCCTCGACGATGAGAAGCGCGGCGCCCGACAGCGCGAGATGGCCGAGATGGATGGTGTGCCAGTCGGTGGCGCAGCCGTCCTGTGCCGAATACTGGCACATCGGGGCGATGACGATGCGGTTGGCGAGCGAAAGGCCGCCGAGCTGATAGGGGCTGAAGAGCTGGCTCATGGTGGGGAAAGGTCTCGGAAGGGTACAGGTTTCCCGCACAGTCTAGAAGCCTCCGCGCGGCCAAGGCCAGTGGTCCTCGCGCAAACGCGATGCCCGATGCGTGCAGATGCACCTCGCGACACCCGCGATCCCGATGCTAGCCTCGCGAGGACCATCCCCGCGCTCCGGAGACCGCCATGTCTGACACGTCTGACACCGTCCTGCTGACCCGGGATGGCGGCGTCGCCATCCTGACGCTCAATCGGCCGGCACAGCTGAACGCGATCGATGCCCCGATGGCGGCGCTCTTCCTCGCTCACGTCAAGACGATTGCAGCCAGCGGCGATGTGCGCGCGATCCTGCTGCAGGGGAATGGCCGTGCCTTTTCCGTCGGGGGAGACATCTCGCAATTCCTTGCCGGCGGCGATGTCGCGGCCGGCATCGAGGCGATCATGGCGCCGCTGCACGAGGCGCTGTGCCTGCTCGATTCACTGCCGCAACCTTCGGTCGCCTGTCTGCACGGGGCCGTCGCGGGCGGCGGTTTCAGCCTCGCGCTTGCATGCGATCTCGCCATAGCGGCCGACGATGCGCGCTTCACCATGGCCTATTCGCGAATCGGCGCGACCTCCGATCTCGGCGGCACGTACCGGCTCGCCCGCCTCGTCGGCCAGCGCAAGGCGCGCGAGATCGCGCTTCTGGCGGATGTGTTCGGGGCAGCCGAGGCGCTGGATATCGGCCTCGTCAATCGCGTCGTGCCGGCCGCAGAGGTCCACGATGAGGCTCTGGCGCTGGCGCGCAGGCTCGCAGCGGGGCCGACCCAGGCCTATGGCCGGATCCGGACGCTGCTGGCGGAGGCCGAAGATGCAGCTCTCGCCAAGCATCTCGACGCCGAACGCGATGCCTTCCGCGCGACGACGGCGACAGCCGATTTCCGCGAGGGCGTGACCGCATTCCTGGAAAAGCGCGCGGCGGTCTTCATCGGCCGATAGTCGCGGCGGCGCTTGGCCCGTTCCCACCGCAGGAACCCCGTTCGCTGGAACTGGAGTGTCCTCGTATCCCTTCTAGCATTTCCAGCCTTTCCGCGTGCAGCCTCACCTTTGCGTGTGCGCTGCACAAACCTCTCGTCAAATTGCCGTAATCCGACATATGATAAGCAGGCTTACGGTTGGGAGGCCTGTCGATAATGAAGCGACCCCTGCGGCGGGAACTCGTGTTCCAGCTCGTCGAAACCTCGCGGCTGCTGCGGACCTATGTCGAGCAGCGGGCGCGCCAGCACGGCACGACGCGGGCGCAATGGGGGGTGATGTCGCGTTTGCGGCGGCAGGAGGGGCTCAATCAGGCCGCGCTCGCCGACCAGATGGACCTGCAGCCGATCTCGCTCGCACGCCTGCTCGACCGCCTGCAGAACCAGAACCTGATCGAGCGCCGCGAAGACCCGACCGATCGACGGGCCTATCGCCTCTATCTCACGACGGAAGGCCGGTCGCTCGTCGATGATTTGGATGCCGTGCGGACCGATATCGCCCATGAAGTGCTGGGCGATGTCGACGAAACGTCGATCCTGTCTGCGCTCGAGACGCTCTCTGCGATCCGTGAGCAGACCCGCACCCGAACCGAAGACAAGGCCCCGGCTTCCGCCGGCCATGCTGCCTGAGCAAGTGGACAGACAATGAAGCGTTCAGGATTGGTCACCGGCGTCGTCATCGTCGGGCTTGCTGCGGGCGGGATCTGGTATTGGCGCACGCATGCGCCGGAGGCTTCTCAGGCCGCGCGCGGCGGCCGGGGCGACGGCGGGGCGGTCGCGGTGATCTCGGCTGCCGCGATCCAGGCGGATTTCCCGGTGCGCAAGCACGCCATCGGCTTCGTCGAGACGCCGGCGAGTGTCCTCGTGCGCTCGCGCATCGACAGCCAGATCATGACGCAGAACGTCGTCGACGGGCAGTTCGTCAAGGCCGGCGACCTGCTCTTCACCCTCGACGATCGCGACATCAAGGCCCAGATCGCCAAGGACGAGGCGACGTTGGCGCGCGACGAGGCGACCCATACCCGCAACCTGGCCGATCTCGACCGCTACAAGCAGCTCCTGGTGCGCAATGCCGGCACGCAGGTGCAGGTCGACCAGGCGATCGCCGACGAGAAGAGCTCCGCCGCCAGCATCCAGGGCGACCACGCCACGCTCGACGCGGACCGGCTCAAGCTGGGCTACACCCGCATTACCGCGCCGATCGACGGGCGCGTCGGTGCGGTGCAGGTCACGCCGGGCAACCTCGTCAATGCCGCCGCCAACAACAGCGGCACCGGGCTCCTGACGATTACCCAGATGAAGCCGCTGCGCGTCTCCTTCGCTCTCCCCGAGAGCGAACTGCCGACCTTGCAGGGCGCGCTCGCTGCGGCCAAGCCCGTGCCGGTGACGGCCCGCGTTCCGAACGCCAAGAGCCCGCCCGCCGAGGGCAAGCTCAATTTCGTCGATTCCTCCGTCGACATCACGTCCGGGACGATCACCGCCAAGGCCGCTTTCGCCAATGACGATCTCACCCTCTGGCCCGGGCAATATGTCGATGTCGAGATCATCCCCGATACCCTGGCCGGGGTCACGGTGATCCCGACCGTCGCCGTGCAGACCGGGCAGAAGGGCTCTTACGCCTTCGTCGTGAAGCCGGATTCCACCGTCGACCTCCGGCAGATCAAGGTCGCGCTCAGCGATGGCGACCGCACGGCGGTGACGGAAGGTATCGCGCCGGGCGAGCGTGTCGTCGTCGACGGCCAGATGCGGCTGAAGCAGGGCACGCCGGTGCGCGAGCGGGCGGCGACGGGCGAAAAGCCGCCGCAGGCGACGCCGGTTGCGGAGGGCGCGCGCTCATGAACGTCTCCGGTTTCTGCATCCGCCATCCTGTCGCGACCATCCTGATGTCGGTCTCGCTGGTCCTGGCGGGGCTGTTCGCCTGGCGCTTCCTGCCGGTAGCGGCGCTGCCGCGCGCCGAGTTCCCGGTCGTCAACGTCTCCGCCCAATTGCCGGGCGCCTCACCCGACACGATGGCGACCTCGGTCGCGACGCCTTTGATCAAGCAGTTCGGCACCATCGCCGGCATCGACTCGATCTCGACCATCAATTCGCAGGGCTCGACCTCGATCGCAATCCAGTTCGTGCTGAACCGCAATATCGACGCTGCCGCCGCCGACGTTCAGGCGGCGATCACCCGCACCCAGCGGCAATTGCCGATCGAGATGACGACACCGCCGAGCTACCGCAAGGTGAACCCGGCCGATGCGCCGATCATCCTGCTGGCGTTGAAGAGCGACGTCGTGCCGCTCTCGCAGCTCGACGCCTTCGCCCAGCAGGTGATCTCGCCGGCGCTCTCCACCGTCGACGGCGTCGCGCAGGTGCTGATCTGGGGCAGCCAGAAATACGCGGTGCGCATCCAGATCGACCCGACGGCGCTCGCCGCGCGCGGCATCGGCCTCGATGAATTGCAGGCGGCGATCACCGCGACCAACGCCAACACGCCGGTCGGAACGCTCCAGAACACGGCCCAGCAGCTCACCATTCAGGCGCAGACGCAGCTCGCCAACGCCGCCCAGTTCACCAATGTCATCATCACCACGCGCTCGGGTAAGCCGGTCCGGCTCGGCGATGTCGCCAAGGTGATCGACTCCGTCGAGAACACCCAGACCCGCAGCACCTATGACGGCATGCCTGCGATCGTGCTCGCCGTGCAGCGCCAGCCCGATGCCAACACCGTCGAAGTCGTCGATCGCGTCAAGGCGATGATCCCGTCCTTCGAGGCGCAGTTGCCGGCGGCGGCTTCGCTCTCCCTGCTGAACGACCGCTCGACCTCGATCCGCCAGGCGGTGGACGACGTGCAGTTCACCCTGCTCCTGACCATCGCGCTGGTCATCATGGTGATCTTCGTCTTCCTGCGCCGGGTCGCGGCGACCTTCATCCCGGCTGTCGCGGTGCCGATCTCGATCATCGCGACGCTTGCCGCGATGTACATGCTCAATTTCTCGATCGACAACATCTCGCTGCTGGGTCTGACGCTCTCGGTCGGCCTCGTCGTCGACGACGCCATCGTCATGCTCGAGAATATCGTCCGGCACATGGAGGAGGATGGCCTCTCCGCCTACGAGGCCTCGCTCAAGGGCGCCGGCGAGATTGGTTTCACGATCATCTCGATCTCGCTTTCGCTGGTCGCGGTCTTCATCCCCGTCCTGCTGATGGGCGGCGTCATCGGCCGAATCTTCAACGAGTTCGCAGTTGTGGTGACGGTCTCGATCCTGGCCTCCGCCTTCGTCTCACTGACGCTGACACCGATGCTCTGCTCGCGCCTGCTCTCCGGCTACGGCGAACATCACGAGGAGAACCTTGTCGGCCGTTGGCTTGAGAAGGGATTCGACGCCATCGTCCGCGGCTACGATCGCGGACTCGCCTTCTGCCTGCGCGTCCAGCCCCTGATGCTGCTCGCCTTCTTCCTGACCATGGGCGGCAGCGTCTGGCTGCTCCAGAGCGCGCCGAAGGGCTTCTTCCCGCAGGAGGATATCGGCCAGCTCCAGGTCACGACCGAGGCCCGGCAGGACATCTCCTTCGATGCGATGCTGAAGCTGCAATCCGAGGTCGCGGACATCTTCCGCAAGTCGCCCTATGTCGCGCATGTGGCCTCGTCGGTCGGCGGCAATGGCAACGGCGGCAGCGCGCTCAATTCCGGGCGCCTCTTCGTCGAGCTGAAACCGTTGGACGAGCGCCCGAAGCTGCAACAGGTCCTCGGTTCGCTGCGCCGTGACCTCGGCCAGGTGCCGGGCATCAACGCCTATATGGTGCCCGTCCAGAATCTGAACATCGGCGCGCGCTCCTCCAAGAGCCAGTACCAGCTCGTCGTGCAGGGGCTCGACCAGGGGTTGATGAACGACTGGGCCCTGCGCCTGGCCGATGCGATGAGCCGCGACCGCTCGGTCTTTGCCGACGTCACCACCGATCTCCAGAACAACGCGCTCCAGGCGACGGTCGTCATCGATCGCGACAAGGCCAATGCGCTCGGCGTCGGCTCCGACATCCTGCGCTCGACGCTATATTCCGGCTTCGGCGTTCGTCAGGTCTCGACGATCTACACGGCCGGCGACAGCTATCAGGTGGTCGTCGAGTTCAATCCGAACGAGCATTGGAGCCCTGAGCGGCTGAACGCCATTCGCGTCCGCACCAAGTCCGGCACGCTGGTGCCGCTCGGCGCCATCGCGCGGATCGAGCGGACAGCCGGCCAGCTCACGGTCAACCAGCTCGGCCAGCTTCCGGCGGTGACGATCTCCTACAACCTGCCGGCCGGCGTCGCGCTCGGCGACAGCGTCCTGCGCATCGAGGCGATCAAGGACCAGCTCAACCTGCCCAAGTCGATCACGACCACGCTCGCCGGCACGGCCAAGACCTTCCAGGACTCGCTGGCCAACCAGGGCCTGCTGATCGCCGGCGCGATCCTGACGATCTACATCGTGCTCGGCATCCTCTACGAGAGCTTCATCCACCCGCTGACGATCCTGACCGGCCTGCCTTCGGCGGCGGTCGGCGCGCTCGGGGCGCTCAGGCTCTTCGATCTCGAGCTCTCGGTCATCGCGATCATCGGCCTGCTGATGCTGATCGGCATCGTCAAGAAGAACGCGATCATGATGATCGACGTGGCGCTCGTCTTGCGACGTGAAGGCATGTCGGCGCAGGACGCGATCCACAAGGCTTGCGTGATGCGTTTCCGCCCGATCCTGATGACAACGCTGGCGGCGCTGATGGGCACCTTGCCGATCGCGCTCGGCGCCGGCGCCAGCGCGGAGCTGCGCCAGCCGCTCGGCATCGCCGTGGTCGGCGGCCTGATGATCTCGCAGGTGCTGACTCTGTTCATCACGCCCGTCCTGTTCCTCTACATGGACAGGCTTTCGGGAGGGCTGGTGAAGCTCGGCGGTTATATCCGCGGGCCGAAGCACGCGCCGCCCGTGACGCATCCGGCGGAATGAACCAGTGCATCCGCCGCCGCTCCAGAACATGCGGATAGCGCGGGGAACCCTCTCCCGGAGGGAGAGGGCAGGGTGAGGGGTCGGCCGTTTGAAGGTTTGCCGGAACCTCACCGCCGCGTCGGTGCGGGCATAATTCGCTGGTCCAGGGGCCCACACCTCACCCCTGCCCCTCTCCTTACAGGAGAGGGGTTTCCCGCGCTGTCTGAGCTTCTCTGGGATAAGTTGTAGCTTGGGGACTTGCCCCAAGCAGGTTTCCGGACTGACGTCGCGCCGCAGCCTCAGGCCGCGTCCAGCCCGTAGAGCGAGTGCAGCGTGCGCACCGCGAGCTCGGTATAGGCGGAGTCGATCAGCACCGAGAACTTGATCTCGGAGGTCGTGATCGCGCGGATATTGATGCCCTTCTCGGCCAGCGCCCGGAAGGCGCGCGCCGCGACGCCCGCATGCGAGCGCATGCCGACGCCGATCGCCGAGATCTTCACGACGTCGGTCGCGCCCTGGATCTCCTGGTAGGAGATCGTCTCATGCTTGCTTTCGAGCAGCGTGCGGGCGCGCTCGTAATCGGCGGTCGGCACGGTGAAGGTGATGTCGGTCGTCGCCTGGTCGTCCGAGACGACCTGGATGATCATGTCGACATTGATATTGGCATCGGCGAGCGGGCCGAAGATCGCCGCGGCGATGCCGGGCTTGTCGGCCACGCGGCGGAGGGTGATCTGGGCTTCGTCCCGGGAGAAGGCGATGCCGGTGACGATCTGCTGTTCCACGATGTCGTCCTCGTCGCAGATGAGGGTGCCAGGATTGGGGTTTTCGGGGTCGTCGAAGGAGGAGCGCACATAGGTCGGCACGCGCTGCGTCATGGCGATCTCCACGGAGCGCACCTGCAGCACCTTGGAGCCGAGCGAGGCCATCTCGAGCATTTCCTCGAAGGAGACCTTGTCCATGCGCCGGGCCTTCGGGACGATGCGCGGGTCGGTGGTGTAGACGCCGTCGACATCGGTGTAGATGTCGCAGCGATCGGCCTTGAGTCCGGCGGCGAGCGCGACCGCGCTGGTGTCGGAACCGCCGCGGCCGAGCGTGACGATGCGGTGCGTGCGCGGGTTGACGCCCTGGAAGCCGGAGCAGACCGCGATCTCGCGGTTGCGGTCGAAGCCCGCGAGGATGCCGGCACCGTCGACGCTCTCGATCCGGGCCGAGCCATGCGCGTCGGAGCCGTAGAGCGGAATCTGCCAGCCTTGCCATGAGCGCGCCGGCAGGCCCATCTCCTGAAGAGCGATCGCCATCAGCCCCGAGGTGACCTGCTCGCCCGAGGCGACGACGGTGTCATACTCGGCTTGGTCATAGATCGGCGCCGCTTCCTTGCACCAGGCGACGAGCTCGTTGGTCTTGCCCGACATGGCGGAGACCACGACCGCGACCTGATGGCCGGCGTCGAACTCGCGTTTGACGTGGCGCGCCGCGTTCTTGATCCGCTCGACAGTGGCGACTGAGGTGCCGCCGAATTTCATCACCAGACGGGCCATGACGGTCTTTTCGATAGCTGCCCCGGCTTGGGGCCGGGTCGAAAGGTCGCCCTCGCACTTGCAGCGGGGCGGGTGTAGATGACGGGCGACAGGCGCGGTGTCAATGCGGCATCGCATAAGCGAAGGACCGGTTCATGGCGGCTGCGACCCAGCGCACAGGCTCGACGATCGACCCGGCCGAGGTCGCCCGCTTCGACGCGATCGCCCGCGACTGGTGGGATCCGAAAGGCCCCATGGCCGTCCTGCACAAGTTCAATCCGGTCCGGCTCGCCTTCGTCCGCGACGAGGCCTGCGCCCATTTCGGCCGCGATCCGAAGACGATGCGGGCGCTCGATGGCCTGAGCCTTGTCGATATCGGCTGCGGCGGCGGCGTGCTCTCCGAGCCGCTCTCGAGGCTTGGCGCGGAGGTCACCGGCCTCGATCCGGCGCCTACCAATATTGCCGTCGCACGCGCCCATGCCGGGAAGAGCGGCCTTGCGATCGATTATCGCGAGGAGACGATCGAGGCGGTCGTGGAATCCGGCAAGCGCTTCGACATCGTGCTCGCCATGGAGGTGGTCGAGCATGTCGCCGATGTCGAGGCCTTCGTCGCGGCCTGCTGCGCCGCGGTGAAGCCGGACGGGCTCCTGGTGATGGCGACGCTCAACCGCACGCTGAAATCCTATGCGCTCGCCATCGTCGGCGCCGAATATGTCCTGCGCTGGTTGCCGAAAGGCACGCATGACTGGGAGAAATTCGTGACGCCGGCCGAACTCGGCGGCGCGATCGAGAGCAATGGTTTCGCCCTGGGAACGCAGACCGGCGTGGTCTTCAATCCGCTGACCGGTCGCTGGAGCGCCTCGCGAGACATGGACGTGAACTACATGCTCGCCGCCAGCCGGGCTGGCCGGGCCTAGCTCCCGCTCTCTGCGCGGAGAGCGACGAGCTCGCGCGAGACGCTGTTGTAGAAGGTCGGCGGGGCAATATCTCCGGCCTTATTCTGCGCCTCCTGCCAGGCCGGCAGCGCCGCCTGACGCTTACGGCCGGAATACCGCCAGGGTTATCAATAGCAGCAGGCCCGAGCCCGTCGCGACGACGGCCCGCACGGCCTCGGCTGGAAAGCGCGTCGGAATGCCGTAGCGATGCCAGAGCCAGGCGCCTGCGAAAGCGCCGACAAGCAGGATGCCGGCATTGAACATCGTGCCGAAGCCGCCGTCGTCCAGCAGCAGGTCCGCGAACCAGCCGAACATCATGGCGCCGAGCACGATCATCGTGACGACCAGGATCAGGGACAGCAATGGCATGTCGGGCAGGCCGACCATCATCAGCAGACCGCGCATCATGTCTCCCTAGAGCATCGGCCCGAAAGGCGGGGAACGGCTTTCGGAAAAGCCGATGCAAGATCAGAAGCCCGGATCGTCGCACCGAATGCGGTATTCGGTCCGATGCGCCAAGGCTGCGCAGGCCCAAAGCATCGCGGCAAACGATGAAGAAAGCGCAAGCGCCGGAAAGAAAGTGTTTTGCGCTGCGGTGTGATTCCTTAGGTTAATGGCGCAGCGCAGCATATGGTGCATGATCGGCATCCCATACCGCCGACGAGCTCCGGGCTGGGCAACGACGGAAGAGAGCAGGGAGACGACCATGTCGAAGTCGCAGGCCGCCGTGAAGCCGCTCAAGGATCTCTACGAGCTCGACGAATTGCCGCCGCTCGGCCATGTCCCCGAGAAGATGTATGCCTGGGCGATCCGCCGCGAGCGCCACGGTGCGCCGCAGGAGAGCTTCCAGGTCGAGGTCGTGCCGACCTGGTCGATCGGCGAGGAGGAGGTGCTGCTTCTCGTGATGGCCGGCGGCGTCAACTACAACGGCATCTGGGCCGGCCTTGGCCAGCCGATCTCGCCCTTCGACGTTCATAAGGCACCGTTCCATGTCGCCGGCTCCGATGCCTCGGGTATCGTCTGGGCCGTGGGCTCCAAGGTGAAGCGCTGGAAGGTCGGCGACGAGGTCATCGTCCACTGCAACCAGGACGACGGCGACGACGAGGAGTGCAATGGCGGCGACCCGATGTTCTCGTCGACCCAGCGCATCTGGGGCTACGAGACGCCGGACGGTTCCTTCGCCCAGTTCTGCCGCGTGCAGTCGCGCCAGCTCATGCACAAGCCGAAGCACCTCGCCTGGGAGGAGGCCGCTTGCTACACGCTGACGCTGGCTACCGCCTACCGCATGCTGTTCGGCCACGCCCCGCACACGATCAAGCCCGGCGACAACGTCCTCGTCTGGGGCGCCTCCGGCGGTCTCGGCGTCTTCGGCGTGCAGCTCTGCGCGGCCTCCGGCGCCAACGCCATCGGTGTGATCTCCGACGAGACCAAGCGCGACTACGTGCTCGGCCTCGGCGCCAAGGGCGTGATCAACCGCAAGGATTTCAACTGCTGGGGCCAGATGCCCAAGGTCAATTCGCCCGAATATAACGAGTGGACCAAGGAGGCCCGCAAGTTCGGCAAGGCGATCTGGGACATCACCGGCAAGAAGGATGTCGACATCGTCTTCGAGCACCCGGGCGAGGCGACCTTCCCGGTCTCCTGCCTCGTCGCCAAGCGCGGCGGCATGGTGGTGTTCTGCGCGGGGACCTCGGGCTTCAACATCACTTTCGACGCCCGTTATGTCTGGATGCGGCAGAAGCGCGTGCAGGGCTCGCATTTCGCCCATCTCAAGCAGGCGAGCGCCGCCAACCAGTTCGTGATCGACCGGCGCATCGACCCCTGCATGTCCGAGGTCTTCCCCTGGGACAAGATCCCGCTCGCCCATCACAAGATGTGGAAGAACGAGCATGCGCCGGGCAACATGTCGGTGCTGGTCTATGCGCCGCGCACGGGCCTCCGGACCTACGAGGACGTCGCCGAGGCTCTGGCGGGCTGAGGCCTGCTTAATTTTCGCGGAAACGCGCCGTCATCCCGGACAAGCCGCGAAGCGGCGCCGATCCGGGATCCATCATAGGGCACCGCGCTTTACGATGGATCCCGGGCCAAGCCCGGGATGACGGCGCGTTTCCGCGAAAGATCCGATGCCAGACACGGCGCTGAATCACGACCTTGCGTGCGGCAGCATCTGCTCGGCTCAGGCGGCCCGCTCGCTCGCGTTCACCGCTTCCATGCGCTGCAGGAAAGCCTCCACGGAGATGGTGAGCGATCCCGCCACCTCGGCCATGACCTCGGCCGCCTGCCGGGCCTTCTCGATCTCGGACTTCGTCTCGCCCACGGCGCCGTAGGCCTGCTCGACACGCTCGGTCACCTGACGGCTGTGATCCGCCGCGGAGTCGATGTTGCTGGAGATGGCTTCGGTCGCGGCCCGCTGCTCCTCCACGGCGGAAACGATGGCGTGCGTGACCTCGTGAACGTCGAGCACGGCCCCGCGGATCGCCTCGATCGAGCGCGTCACATTGGTGGCCGAGGCGCCGATCGCGCCGATCTTGGTGATGATCTCGTTGCTCGCCTCGGCCGTCTGCGCTGCCAGGCCCTTGACCTCGGCGGCGACGACGGAGAACCCGCGGCCGGCCTCGCCGGCGCGAGCCGCCTCGATCGTCGCGTTCAAGGCGAGCAGGTTGGTGCGCCCGGCGATGGCCTGGATCATCTCGACGATGCCGGTGATGCCTTGCATCACGCCCGCGAGCTGGGCGATGTCGCTCATAGCCGTCGCGCTGATCGAGACGGTATCGCTGATCACGGTTCCCGCGCGGTAGGTCCGCTCGCCGATCAGCGTGATCGCGTCGTTGAGATGGCCGGTGCTCGCGGCGATGGCGTCGATCTCGCCGGTGGCGCTCGCTGCCGCGATGCGCGCCGCCCCTGCCTGGCTCGCGGTCGTTTCCGCCGTGCCGGACAGCGAGGCGGCGCTGGCCGCGATGCCCCGGGTTTCTCGCCGGACGACATCCTGGAAGCCAGCCATGGACTGCCGGAAGGTGGCCACGATCTCCATGAGCTCGCGGTGCCGCCGGCTCGCCTCGTCGCGCTCCGCCAGTGCGGTGTGCTGGAGCAGGGCCCGCTCCCGGCTGCTTTCGATCGCGGCATTGCGGCCCCGCACCGCCTCGGTCAGCGTCACGCCATAAGCGGTCACGTGGCGGGTCATGAACGCGAGATAGAGCACGAGCAATATCGCCGCCGTCAGCGCGGTTCCGGCCGAGTGCTGGGCGAAGGAGAGAACGGCGATCGTGCTGAGCGTGACGCCGTAGATCAGCGCCGCACCGGGAACCAATACGAAGCGCGTCATGCCGCTGGCGATCATGCCGGTGATGACCAGGCCGATCGCGATGTTCTCGCGGGGATCCATGGTGGCGCCGGCGATCCAGGGCAGCACACCCCAGATCAAGCCGAGAACCGGCGCCCGCAGGTGCACGATCCGCGTCGGCCACGGCGAGCGCTCATGCAGGCGTCTGCGCCAGGCCGCGATATCGAGCCCCATCGACAGCGAATAGGCGGCCGTGGCCGCAACCCAGCCGATCAGGACCGGCTCGCGATCTGGACGCCACAGCAAGGCGGCCACGGCGACGACGGCGGCGAAGTTCAGGATCGCCGAGGCGAACGCGTTCCGCGCGAAGGTGGCAAAGCCTTCATGCTCGCTGTTCAGCAGCTCTGCGTCTTTGGCGGGGAGGGGGAAAGAATTGCTGGGCATCGTCACTGTGTTCGATCGAAAACGACATTGCGTCAGCGGCGTTGACGATTGGTTGACGATGCGGAAGGGCCTGTGTCGCACTTTGTTAAGAATTGCGGCCCGCTGCGGCCCGGCGCTTCAGTCGCCGGAAAACCGATTGCAGAATGCAATCGGTTGTCTTATGCAAGGGCAGCTCAAGCCGATGCAGGAGGAGCCCGTGTCGCTCACGCTCTACGCCCATCCGTTCTCGTCGTATTGTCAGAAAGTGCTGGTGGCGCTCTACGAGAACGCGACGCCGTTCGCCTATCGCCAGCTCGGCATGGACGACCCCGAAGCCGGTGCCGAATTGGCCAGGCTGTGGCCGCTGAACAAGATGCCGGTGCTCGTCGATAGCGACGTGCCCGTCGTGGAATCGAGCGTCATCATCGAGCATCTCGATCTGTTCCATCCGGGACCGGCCCGGCTGGTGCCGGCCGATGCCAAGCAGGCGCTGATGGTGCGGATGATGGATCGCGTCTTCGACAACTACGTGATGACGCCGATGCAGGCGATCGTCTTCGACCATCTGCGTCCTGCCGACGACCGGGATCCCTTCGGCGTGGCCCGGGCCCGTGAGAAGCTGGAGGATGCCTATCGCTGGCTCGATGGAGCCCTGGCCGGACGGCAATGGGCCTGCGGCGACGCCTTCAGCCTGGCCGATTGCGCGGCGGCGCCCTCGCTGTTCTATGCCGACTGGGTCCACGAGATCGGCGAGGCCTTCGGGAACCTGCGCATCTACAGGTCTCGATTGCTGGCGCGGCCCTCCTTCGCGCGTGCCGTCGAGGAGGCCAGGCCCTTCCGCGAGCTGTTCCCGCCAGGCGCGCCCGATCGCGACTGAGAGGCGCGCATCCCCGGCCAAAGCATGGGCAGGGCGCGTTGGCGCTCTGTCTGCCGCGGCCAATCGGCGCTAGAGACGGCGAAGCCCGGCGGTTTCAGGTTCCGATGTCCTCGCCTTTCATCCTGCGCACGATCCCGCTCATCTTCACCTTGCTCTGGTCCTCGGGCTGGGTGGTCGCGGGCTATTCGGCCCGTTATGCCGATGCGCTGACCTTCCTGGTCGTGCGCTTTGCCTGTGCGGCGCTCATCGTCTCCTTGCTGACGTTGGCGACGGGGGCGCCCTGGCCGCGCGGCTGGCGCGCGCTGCGCAATGCCGCGATCTCCGGCATCCTGCTGCATGGCATCTATCTCGGCGGCGTCTGGTGGGCGGTGCGCCATGGCCTGCCGGCCGGCATTTCCGGCCTCATCGCCGGACTGCAGCCGGTGCTGACGGCACTCTTTGCACCGGCCCTTCTGGGGGAGCGCATTTCTCCGATCCGCTGGCTCGGCATTCTCTGCGGCTTCATCGGCATCGCGCTGGTGCTGGAGCCGCAATTGGCAGGGGTCGAACCCGCTGCGCTCTGGGGTATTCTTGGGCCGATCCTGATCAACGTGATCGGCATGTTCTCGGTGACCTTCGGCTCGTTCTATCAGAAGACGCATCTCTCCACCGGCGATCTACGGACGGTGACGGCGATCCAGTATGTCGCGGCCTGCCTCGTCGTTCTGCCTTTCGCCTATGCCTTCGAGCCGATGCGGATCGAGTGGAACCTGACCATGTGGCTGGTTCTCGCCTGGTCGGCCGTCGTGCTCTCGCTGGGAGGCATCGGGCTTTACTTCTACATGCTCCGGCGCGGCGAGGTCTCGCGCATCGTCACCTTCCTCTATCTGGTGCCGGCGCTGGTCGCGGTCGAGGCCTGGCTGCTCTTCGGGGAGACTCTGACCCCGCTCCAGATCGGCGGCATGGCCGTGACGATCCTCGGCGTCGTGCTCGCCAGCCGGAAATAGGCTTCTCCCCAAAAAGGAGGGTTTCGGTTTCGCTTGATCTCCCTTTATGCTGCGTCGCAACAAAGGGAGGGTCGAAGAAATGTCTGCCAATACGGCCGCGAAGGCTGAGAATCGGGCGAACGCAATCGAACTGATCCGGGCCGCGCTGCCGGGCTTCGAGACCCTGTTCCACGAGGCCGTTGCCGCAGTGCGGCAGAAGGTTCTGGTCGACGGCCGCATCTCCTCGGCACGGCTGGAGGCCGAGCAGCACGCCGCCCACGGCCTGTCCTGGCTCGCGACCTATGTCACGGCTCTGCGCGAGCTCAAGGCCTATGGCGAGCGCCTCGAGGCGGAAGGCCGCTACGGCGCCGTCGAGGATTATGCGCTCCGCATCGGCGCCGGCGAATATGCCGCCCAGATCTTCGGCGGCATTCCGATGAGCCAGGGCGAGATTCTCCGCCTGCCGGCGCTAGGACTCTCGCAGAAGGCGGTCGCCGCTGCCTGCTCCGATGCCGCCGAGGCCTTGATCGCCGAGGGCAACACCCCGGAGAACCGCGCCCGCTTCGTCGCGCTGTTCAGCCAGGAGCAGGGCGCGGCCAGCATCGGCGATACCGGCCTCGACGAGACGCTGGAGGCGATCCGCTCGGAAATGCGCCGCTTCTGCGCCGCCGAGGTCACGCCGCACGCCCATGAATGGCACCTGGAGAATGAGTATATCCCGATGCCGGTGGTCGAGAAGATGGCCGAGCTCGGCGTCTTCGGCCTGACCATCCCCGAGGAATTCGGCGGCATGGGCTTGTCGAAGGTCTCGATGTGCGTCGTCTCGGAGGAATTGTCCCGCGGCTATATCGGCGTCGGCTCGCTCGGCACCCGCTCGGAGATCGCGGCCGAGCTGATCCTCTGCGGCGGCACGGACGCGCAGAAGGAGCATTGGCTGCCGAAGATCGCCTCGGGCGAGGTTTTGCCGACCGCCGTCTTCACCGAGCCCAATACCGGCTCCGACCTCGCCTCGCTGCGCACCAAGGCGGTGAAGGAGGGCGATGTCTGGAAGGTCCATGGCAACAAGACCTGGATCACCCACCCCGTCCGCGCCGACATCATGACGCTGCTGGTGCGGACTGATCCGTCCGAGCCCGGCTACAAGGGCCTCTCGATGCTGATCGCGGAGAAGCCGCGCGGCAGCAATGCCGATCCGTTCCCGGTCGAGGGCCTCACCGGCGGCGAGATCGAGGTGCTCGGCTATCGCGGCATGAAGGAATACGAGCTCGCCTTCGACGGCTTCGAGGTCAGGGCTGAGAACCTGCTCGGCGGCGTGCCCGGCCAGGGCTTCAAACAGCTCATGCAGACCTTCGAGGCGGCCCGCATCCAGACGGCGGCCCGCGCCATCGGCGTGGCGCAATCGGCCTTCGATCTCGGTTTGCGCTATGCGCAGGAGCGCATCCAGTTCGGCAAGCCGCTGATCGCCTTCCCGCGCGTCGCCGACAAGCTCGCGATGATGGCGGCCGAGATCCTGATCGCCCGCCAGCTCACCTATTTCGCGGCCCGCGAGAAGGATGCCGACCGGCGCTGCGATCTCGAGGCCGGCATGGCCAAGCTCTTGGGCGCCCGCGTCGCCTGGGCAGCGGCCGACAACGCCCTGCAGATCCATGGCGGCAATGGCTTTGCGCTGGAATACCCGGTGAGCCGCGTGCTCTGCGACGCCCGCATCCTCAACATCTTCGAGGGCGCGGCCGAGATCCAGGCGCAAGTGATCGCAAGGCGGCTGGTGGAAGAATAGCCAGGGGCCTCAGAGCGAGGCGCGGGACGAATCCGGCAACATGCGCTGCAAGACACCGTCCTTGCGGATGAAATGGTGCCAGCATGCGGCGACGGCGTGGAGGCAGGCGAGCGCGATCAGCGCATAGGCGGCCCATTCGTGCCAGGTGCGGATCGGGCGCGTGATGGCGCGCGGCTCCGCCGCCTGGAGTGGCGGCAAGGCGAACAGGCCGAAATCCAGGCCTTGCCCGCGCCTGACCGCATAGACCAGCCCGAGGACGGGCACGATCAGCATGGCGAGGTAGAGCGCGGCATGGCCTGCCCGTGCCGCGAGAGCGAGGATCGCCGGACCTTCCTCCGGAGGCGGCGCCCGGTGCGTCAGGCGCCATCCGAAGCGAGCGAACAGCAGGAGCAGAATCGCCGTCCCGATGACCTTATGGGTCTCAACAAGCGCATGATCCCAGCTCTTTGGAAAGAGATCGACGGTGAGGCCGAGAGCGAAGGCAACCACGATGAGCGCGGCCATGCTCCAGTGCAGCGATCGGGAGACCGCGTCATAGGCGGCGGGAACGATCGGGCGGATGGGAGAGGCGGTCATTGGGGTGTCCAAAGATTAGATTTATTCTAATCTAGAGGGCGCGGGCGCCGTGCGAAAGTTAAATCTCCGTCATGATTCATTCCTGCGGGACATTGCCAGTTGCGAGGAGGAGCTGATCCGGGCCACCAGGGGAGCTCGCGCTGATCGCCCCCGCACCGTGATAATTTCGACATCATCGGGCGCTTTGGCATCGTTCCGGCCGTTCGGCCGCGGAATTTTCAGGAGTCACAATGTCTAACCTCTTCGTCCCCGCCTTGGCCGGAACCGCTCTGATCGCTGCCGCGATGTTGCCGGTTACGTCCGCCACGGCTCAGGAGGATGCCGGCCGGCGTCCCAGCCCGCGCGTCAGCGTGATCGGGGAGGGCGAGGTGAATGTCGCGCCGGACATGGCGATCCTCAATCTCAGCGTCCTGCGCGAGGCGGATACGGCGCGCGCGGCGCTCACCGCCAATAACGAGGCGATGAAGCAGGTGCTGGCCGCCTTGAAGGAGGCCGGCATCGCCGAGCGCGATCTCCAGACTTCGGGCCTCAGCATCCAGCCGCGCTATGCCCAGCCGGGCAAGGACCGCGCCGGCGAGCCGAAGATCTCGGGCTACAGCGTCAGCAATGCGCTGACCGTCCGTGTGCGCAATCTCGCGGATGCCGGCGGCATCCTCGACAAGGTGGTGGGGCTCGGCGTCAACCAGGGCGGCGGCATCGCGTTCGTCAAGGACGACATGAAGCCGACGCTGACCGAGGCGCGCAAGCGCGCCGTCGCCGATGCCGTGGCGCGGGCGAAGACCCTGGCCGAGGCCGCCGAGATCAAGCTCGGCAAGATCCTCTCGATCGAGGAGCAGTCGAGCATGCCGCGCCCGATGCCTTACGGCGGCGCGCTGCGCATGGCGGCCAAGGACGCGTCCGTGCCCCTCGAGAGCGGCGAGAACACCTACCGGACGCAGGTCAACGTGATCTTCGAGATCGCGCCCTGATCGGGAACGTCAAGCGCGCCCGGCCTGCTCCGGGCGCAGCTTCGCAGCCACTGACACCGGCAGGCTGGTGATGACGACGCCGCAGAGCACCCAGAGCCCCGGCAGCAGAAGTTCCGCCGGTGGCGGTTCCGCCAGCAGCAAATAGGCGGCGAAGGTGATCAGCGGTACGCGCAAGGTGTCGGCGCTGCAAAGCTGCAGCGGCGATGCATGGCGCGAGGCATTGGCGAGCGCGGCCTGCGAGACGAAGCCGCCGACGATGAGCGCGAGCACGGCGCCGCCGATCACGGCAAGCTCGGGCAGCGCGAAGGCCAGCCGGTAGGGCTGGGGCGGCGGCGACCACTGTTCCGGCACGAAGAGCCAGAGCAGCAGGTAGAGCGGCAGCTGGATCGCGTGCATCAGCAGCACGATCGAGAGCGTGTTGCGCTGCGCCGCGAGCCGCGCCAGCATGAGATTGGTGGTGGTCAGCATCGCGACGGCGCCGATGGCGATGGCGATGTCGCGATTGGGGACCGCGTCCAGCCGGAAGACCAGGAGCCCGATCCCGGTCGCGAGCACGGCAAGCCCGATCGCAGGCCCGATGCCGGGCCGGCGGCGCAGCACGAGCAGGAGCAGCACGGCTGCGAAGAGCGGGCCTGAGAACTCGATGGTGGTGACGAGCGCGAGCGGCAGATGCGCCAGGCTCCAGATCAGCGCGAGCGAGCCGGCCAGATGCAGGACGCTGCGGACGACATCCTCGCGCAGTTTGGACTGCAGGACATCGCGGCGCTGCTCGGCCCCGCCCGCCCAAACAGCCGAGGCTGCGATGGCAAGGCTGCCGACCGAGCGCAAGAGCCCGATCTCGATGACGGTGAGATAGCCGGACAGCAGGCGGATGGAGACGGCGATCGCGAGATAGGAAACGAGATAGGCGCTCATCCACCCGAGGAAGGCCGGAAAGCCTCGGCTTGTCCCGTCCAGGGTATCCCCAGCAGCATGCGTTCCAGAATGGCCATTCGCATCGGCACGGACAGCTGGACCTGGCGGAAATAGCCTGCGTTCGGGAGGCTGTCGCATGAGGTGTCGAGCTCCGAGAAGCGCGGAAGTGGGTTGAGGATCAGCGTGTCGGAACGTGCATCCAGGACCTTGCGGGCGGTCAGGGTGAAGGGTTCGCTTTCTTTTTCCTTGTCCACCGCCTCGTTGCCAAGAGAGGCGTGGGCGAATTTGCTCATGTCCTGCATCTGGATGCTGAGCACGTCATGATCGAGCGTGTGGCGGATGTCGTGCACGAGGCCGACCTGCGTGCCGAGATCGGCGAGCACGGTCATTGCCTCCCGCATCGCCGGATTGATCGGGGTGTCGGGCAGGCAGCACAGTGTGAAGCGCTTCGGCGGCGAGAGGCGCAGCATCTTCACGAAGGAGATGGCGAACCGCGCCCGCGAATCGCTCGACAGGGCGATGCTGAGCGTCTCGATCGGGCCGCGCATCTGCCGGATCGCGAAGATGTCGATCAGCGCCTGGGTCGGGTGCTCGTCGGCGCCATTGCCGGCATTGATCACAGGCAGATAGCTCAGGCGCCCGACGCGATAGGGCATGTCCTCCAGATGCGAGCGCACGATCAGCAGGTCGCTGTAGAGCTCGACCGTGTGGATATGGTCCTCGATCGATTCGCCCGTGGCCGTACCCATCCGGCTGCGATCGGTGTCATAGGCGTCGATCGACTGGTGGCCGAGCCGCGCGGCCGCGGACTGGAAGCCGAGGCGTGTGCGCGTGCTGCGCTGGTCGAACAGCGTGGCGATCACCTTCGGCCGGCGGCGCGGGGCCGGCGGCTGCTCGGGCAGGGGCAGGCCGGCCTTTTCGAGCTCTTCCTCGTGCAGGTGCCGCTCGGCGCGCGCGATGATGTCGTCGAGGTCGAAGCGCGAAACGGCATCGGCGCTCAGCAGATCCTTCCCGCTCGGATAGTTCGGGCGCTGCATCAAGGCCTCCGGCTCGCGCGATCGTATGCGTCCGGGGCGTCAGGCAACCTGGCTGTAGCGCCCCGGCTTGCGCGAGCCGGAGCGCGAGCGCGCCGACCCCATCCGCCCCGTCGCGACACGATTGCCGATCATGGGCAGTAAATCGCCCGCTGTCATCGGCCGGGCGAAGATGTAGCCCTGAATGCCGTGGACGGCGTGCTTCTCGATGATGGTGAGCTGCTCCTGCGTCTCGACGCCCTCGATGATCAGGCGCAGCTTCAGGTCATGGGCGAGCTGGGCGATCGCGTTCATCAGCGAATCCGCCTTGCGCGATGTGCCGATCTCCTGCGTGAAGGCCTGGTCGATCTTGATCGTGTCGATCGGCAGATGCGCAAGATAGCTGAGCGACGAATAGCCCGTGCCGAAATCGTCGAGCGCGATCCGCACGCCGAGGGCGCGCAGGGCCACGAGGCGGGAGACGACATGGTCGGGGTCGTCGATCAGCGAGCTCTCGGTGATCTCGATCGTCAGCCGCTGCGGCTCGATGCCGCTCATCCGCAGCAGTGCTTCGACGACGCCGACGATGTCATGGCCATGGTCGAACTGGCGGGCCGAGACGTTGACGCTGACGCCGACGCTGCGCGGCCAGGACAACGCGGTGCGGATCGCCTCGCCGAGCACCCAGGAGCCGAGCACGGTGATGAGCCCGGTGCGCTCGGCCAGCGGGATGAAGATGTCGGGGCTGACCATGCCGCGCCGCGGATGGCGCCAGCGCAGCAGCGCCTCTGCCATGGTCGCCGTGCCGGAGCGGGGATTGTAGATCGGCTGGAAATACAGCTCGAACTCGCCGCGGCGGATGGCGTCGCGCAGTTCCGTTTCGAGCGCCACGCCGTCTTCATGCTCGTTGCGGATGGCATCGGTGTACATGACGAAACGGTTCCTCCCGTCGAGCTTGGCCCGGTAGAGGGCGATGTCGACGCATTTCAGGGCCTCGTCGATCGAGGCGGCGCAGCCGGCGGGCGCGATGCCCATGCTGGCCGTGGCGGTGACGTGGCGCCCGCCGATGACGCGCTGGCTGGCGAGCATCATGACGAGGCGGGCGGCAAGCGCGCTCGACCCTTCGGCATCGCGCGAGGTCGCGACCATGAACTCGTCGCCGCCGGTGCGTGCGGCGATGTCGCCGACGCCGAGCTCGGCGATCAGCGTCTCGCTGAAGCCTTGCAGCAGCGCATCGCCGATATCGTGGCCGAGGCTGTCATTGATGCTCTTGAAACGGTCGATGTCGATCGAGATCAGCGTCACCGGCAGCCCGGACGCGGCCATCTGCCGGATTTCCCGCATGAAGCCGCGGCGGTTGTAGAGGCTGGTGATCGTATCGTTGACCGCCAGATGCTCCAGCTCGCGCATCGTGCGCAGCCGGGCGAGGAAAATCTCGTGGATCACCTGGGCGCTGGAGAAGGTGAGGACGGTGGTGAGCAGGACCGAGAGCCCGATCACCAGATAAGCCGGATCCCGCGTCCAGAGCAGGGCGAAGGTGAACGGCATCGCGGCTGCCAGCACCTGCACGCGGGTGATCACCGGCCGGGAGCTGTTGCGCCCGGAAATCCCGGCGAGATAGCCGATCGTCTGGGCGATCGCGAGCGTGGCGACAGGCTCGTAGGTGTAGCGCAGGATGGCGTAGCAGCCGAAACCCGAGATCAGGGCGGCCGTCGACCAGGCGCCGGCCATGGCGAGGTTTTCCAGGGTGCCGATCTGGCCTTCGCTGGCGGACCCGAGATGGACGCCCTTGTAGTACCGGTGAGACAAGTAACGGAACAGGCCGATCGCGACCATGGCCGCGGCCATGGCATGGAACGCCAGGTCGCCGGTCAGCAGGGCGCTCGCGGCCATCACCGCTGCCACCGTGACGGTGCCGATGAAGATCGTTCCGGGCGTGGCATAAAGCGCCGCCACAAGCTCCGATTTCATCGAGCTGTCGTTCTCATGAACGTCGACGATCATCAGGCGTCCCGTCACTGTCTATGTCTGTTTGTCGCCCGGCCTAGCGGCTATCCTCGCTAAAAATCTATTAAAGAACTGTATGTCGCTTCGGAGGTTTCGCCGACAAATTATAACTTACCGCCGATGCCGCGCAGTCAGCCGCGCAACCGGTACTTGGCGAAACCTTCGGGCCCATCCCCCGCCGGCTCCGCCTTCAGGCCCGGGGGCAGCTTGCCGGCTGCTGCCGGAGAGGTCAGGAAGGTCACGTCGACGCCGGGAGGCAGCGGCGCGAGCGACCAGTTGCCGTCGGCTTTCGGGTCGATCGTCTTCTTGCCGAGGATATGGCGCACGACCACGTCGCGGTTGAGATCGGGCGCTTCCAGTACAACCGTGGTCTTCGTGCCCGGGAAGTTGCCGCCGCCTCCGGCGCGATAATTATTTGTAACGATGAGGAATTCCGCCTTCTCGTCGATCGGCTGGCCGGCGAAGGCGAGGTCGCGGATACGGTGCGCTTCGCCGGCGACGAGCTTGCCGTCATTGTCGTAGCGCGAGGCTTGCGTGACATCGATCCGGTAGGTCACGCCGTCGATCACGTCGAAATTGAAGGCAGGGAAAGCCGGATCGATCAAGGGCTGCTCTTCGCTTTTCGCCGGGTCGATGCGGTTGAAGATGCCGGCGGAACGCTCCAGCCATTCCCTTACGTCCGCGCCGCTGACTTTCACGATCTGCACCGTATTCGGGTAGAGATAGATGTCGGCGATATTCTTCAGCGCCAGCGGGCCGGCAGGAATGTCGGTGTAGAAGGAGGGGCCGGAGCGCCCGCCAGATTTGAACGGCGCCGCCGCCGACAAGACCGGCAGGTTCTTCCAGCGCGTCTGCGCCATCAGGGGCGTGGCATAGGCGATCTGCGCCTCGGCGACGATCTGGATCGACGGATCGTCCGCCACCAGCGCGAAATAGGAATTGATCGGTGCCGCCGTGCTGCCCACCGGCTCACGCATATAGGCCAGCGTCGCCTCGTGGTCGGTCTTGACCGCAGCCAGGATCGCCGGCTCGGCCGCGGCCTTGGGCACGATCCTGCGATCGGGCGTGCGCTCGTAGATGGGCTTCGCCTCGACCTTGAAATCGGCGATGGTCCAGCGCTCGCCGCGCTTTTCCAGGTCGAGATCGACGATACCGAGATGCGAGCCCCAGAAGCCGGGTTGGCAGGCCGGCTTGCCGTTGAGCGAGCCTTTGATGTTGTCGACACCGGCAATGCCGTCGAAGGACTTGCCGCCGGGAAAGACCAGATGCTGGTGGCCGGTCAGGATGACGTCGATGCCATCGATCTTCGAGAGATGCAGCGCGGCGTTCTCCTCCATGCCACGCCGCGAGCCCCCGGCGATGCCGGAATGGCAAAGAGCGATCACGAGGTCGGGCTGGGCGTCGAGCAGGTCCGGTATATGCTTTTCGGCGGCATCGACGATATCCGTCGCGACGATCTTGCCGTCGAGATTGCTCTTGTCCCATTGCATGATCTGCGGCGGCACGAAGCCGATCACGCCGATCTGCAGCACATGCCGGTTGCCGCCCTCGTCCTCGAAGCTCTGCTCGAACAGGCGCCAGGCATCGACCAGCGGGCCCCCGCCGGCGCGCTCGACATTGGCGCAGACCATCGGGAATTCCGCCTTCGCGAGCCCGTGGTCGAGGAAGTCCAGGCCATAGTTGAACTCATGGTTGCCGAGCGTGCCGCAGAGATAAGGAAGGGCATTCATCGCGGCCAGCATCGGATGGGTCTCGCCGGCCTTCAGCCCCTTCTTGTAGGCGATGTAGTCGCCGAGCGAGGAGCCCTGCAGGAAATCGCCGTTGTCGAAGAGCAGGCTGTTTTTAACGTCGCCCTGGGCCGCCTTGATCAGGCTCGCGGTCTTGGCGAGCCCGACGGTGTCGTCCGGGCCGTCGCGGAAATAGTCGTAGGGCACGACATTGACGTGGATATCGGTGGTCTCGAGCACGCGCAGCTTCAGCTTTGCCGGCGCCTGCGCGGAAGCCGCCCCGGGCAGGGCGGCGCAGGCGGCGATCGCGGCCCCGGCCTTGAGCGTCTCGCGACGGTTGAGACGACGATCCTGTGCCATGCCCGGCTCCCACTGCCCTTGCCGGGACAGGACGTTAGCATTGCGGCGCGGCCGTGACACAGGGAAGATGCCGGGCCCGCCCGACATTCGAAAGATGGTGAACGGAGAGGGCAAGAATCCGGATCGACGGGCCAGCACGAAGCGTTCAGGCCGGGCGGTGGACGCCCTCCATGCGCACGCGCCCGTCCACGCCTTCGGTCCAGCCCCTGACGCTGCCATCGGCCTGCCGCTTCGCCTTCACCCGGAAAATGTCCCCTGCGATCAGTGGATGGAGGCCGCGGTAGTCGAGCCGGATCGGCGCGCCCTCTGTCATCGTCGCGATGATATTGGCGATCAGCGTCGCCTGGATCGGTCCATGCACCACGAGCCCGGCATAGCCTTCCATCCCCGTCACATAGGGGAAATCGTAGTGGATGCGATGGCCGTTGAAGGTCAGTGCCGAGTAGCGGAACAGCAGCAGCGGGCTGCCTTCGACCTCCCAGGTGAGATGGGCGGGCTCGCCATCGGCTACCGGGCCGGGCGCTCCGGCAGGAGAGGCGCCGGGCTGCGCCGCTTCGCGATAGACGATGTCGTGTCGCTCGCGCAGTGCGATGCCGCGCTCGGTCGCGTAGTCATGATGGACGGCGACGAAGCAGAGCGGACCGCTGCGTCCTTCCTTGTATGCGATGTCGCCGATGCGGGAATGCCGGGTGACGCGATCGCCCTCGCGTAACGGTGCCAGCGTCTCGATCCGTCCGCCGGCCCACATCCGCCGCGGCAGCGGCACCGGGGGCAGGAACTCGCCCTTGGCGGCATGTCCGTCGGGGCCGCAGGCGTCGATATCGGAGATCGGCGGTGCCAGGCACCAGTGCAGCGCCAATGGCGCTTCGTCGGGCGCGTGAGGCGCGAGATGGCGGCCGAAAGTGGCAGCGAAGCTCTGCATCAGGCGTGGCGTCACGATGTCCTGCGCTTCCTCGGTCTTGCCGGTCCAGCCAACGAGGTGGGCGATGTCGATGCTCATGGAAACCTTTCCTCGATCCGGCGCGACCGTTCCGCTCAAGCGGATTTCGCTTCCGCTTTACGGATGAATTCGGCACGCAGCGCCGCGTCGTGCTGGCCGAGCGCCGGCACCGGCCGCATCGCGACGCGCTGTCCATCGACGACCGCCGACGGCGCCAGCACTTCGACCGGGCCGTTCGGTGTCGGGACGGGCAGGGCGGTCGCCGCCGGATGGTCGATCAGCCCGCCGACGCTGGAGACGGTCCCATAGGCGATCGCATGGCGATCGAGCGCGGCAGCGACATCCGCGAAGCGCCGCCGGCCGAGCCGCGCCTGCACCTCCCCGTCGAGGGCTTTACGGTCTTTCACCCGCAGCACATTCGAGGCGAAGCGCGGATCGACGGCCAGCTCCGGACTTTCCAGCACGTCGCGGGCGAAGACCTGCCATTCCCGCTCGCTCTGGATCGAGACCAGCACCTCGCCATCGAGCAGCGAGAACACGCCGTAAGGCGCGATCGAGGGATGGGCGAGCCCGACGCGTGCCGGCTCGATGCCGCCATAGCGGCGCGTCAGATAGGGCACGTTCATCAGTTCGGCGAGCGTATCGAACAGCGAGAGCGCGATTGCCGAACCCTCGCCGGTGCGTGCCCGCTTCAGGAGCGCTTCGAGGATCGCGGCATAGGCCGCCTGTCCGGTCGCGATATCGGCGATCGAGACACCGATGCGCGAGGGACCGGATTCAGGCGTGCCGGTGATGGCGGAGAGGCCCGATTCCGCCTGGATCAGAAGGTCGTAGGCCTTGCGCCGCTCATGCGGCGTGCCCCGCGCATAGCCGGAGATGTCGCAGGTAATGAGGCGCGGATGGCGCCGCCGGAGCGTCGCGCTCCCGAGCCCGAGCCGCTCAGTGGCGCCGGGCGCGAGGTTCTGGATGAAGATGTCGGCCGACGCGATCATCGCCTCGACCAGCGCGAGATCATCAGGCTGCCGCAGGTCGACCCGGCAGGATTCCTTGCCCCGGTTGATCCAGACGAAATAGGAGGACTGCCCCTTGGCGAAACCGTCATAGCCGCGGGCGAAATCGCCCTCCGGCCGCTCCAGCTTGATGACGCGCGCACCGGCATCGGCAAGCTTGCAGCTCGCGACCGGCGCGGCCACGGCCTGCTCCAGCGCGACCACGACGATACCTTCCAGCGCATTCGACATCGGCATTCCCTCAGTAGTGCGGAGAGGAAAAGCGCCCCGCCGCGGCAAGTCAAACGCGGGCGGCGGGTTGGCGCGGGAGGGGCTCTCTCGAAAGCTTGGCATGCCGCATCGCGAAGCGATGCGCAGCTTGAATCAACATCTCATGAGCGGGCGTCATGTCCTTGGCGTAGCAGGGAAACAGCCGCTTGTTCCAAGCGTGCTGCGTCCCGCATCACATCCTGACGATGTGGCGGATGGTGCGGCCTTCGTTGAGCGCGTCGAAACCTTCGTTGATCTCGTCGAGGCTGCCCGAACTGGTCCAGAGCCTATCTACGGCCAAGCGTCCGCGCTGATAAAGTTCGACGAAGCGCGGGATGTCGCGCGAGGGCACGCAGGAGCCGACATAGGACCCCTTTAGCGTCCGTTCCTCCGCAACCAGCCTGACCGGTGACAGCGACAGCGTATGGGCGGGGTTGGCGAGGCCCGCCGTCGTCGTCGTGCCGCCGCGCCGGGTGATCTGGTAGGCGAGATCGAGCGCCCTGACCGAGCCGGCCATCTCCAAGCCGTGATCGACGCCGCCCTTAGTCGCCTGCCGGATCGCTTCAACCGCGCCCGGTTCATCGGCCTTGAAGGCATCGGTCGCGCCGAGCGCCAGGGCCAGATCGAGCTTGTCCTGCGCGAGATCGACGGCGACGACGCGCGAGGCACCGCAGGCGATGGCGCCGAGCAGGGCCGAGAGCCCGACGCCGCCGAGCCCGACCACCGCAACCGTCTCGCCCGCCTTGATCCGCGCCGTGTTCACGGCGGCGCCGACGCCGGTCAGCACGGCGCAGCCGAACAGGGCGGCGATCTCATGCGGGATATCGGCCTCGATCTTGACCAGCGAACGGCGCGAGATCACCGCATGCTCGGCGAAGGCGGAGACGCCGATATGGTGATGCACCGGCTGGCCGGCGACCGAGAGCCTGCGCCCGCCGCCGAGCATTTCGCCGCGCCCGTTGGCGGCATTGCCGGGCTCGCAGAGGGCAGGGCGGCCCTCGGCGCAGGGCGCGCAATGCCCGCAGGATGGCACGAACACCATCACGACGCGGTCGCCGGGCATCAGATCGTCGACGCCTTCGCCGGTCTCCACGACCTCGCCGGCGGCTTCGTGGCCGAGCACCATCGGTACCGGGCGCAGGCGGTTGCCGTCGATCACCGAGAGATCGGAATGGCACAGCCCCGCGGCACGGATTCGGACCAGAACCTCGTCGCGGCCGGGCGGGGCGAGGTCGAGCTCCTCGATCCGCAGCGGGCGGCTCTGCGCATAGGGCGCCGCGACCGGGCTGGCGTTCAGGACGGCGGCGCGAATCTTCATGGGCAGGCTCCGGTCTCGGTATCCGCCGCCATCCCGACAGGAGAGGGCACCGCTGTCAAAGCAGAATGGTCCCGTCATTCCGGGCGCAGCGAAGCGGAGACCCGGAATCCATCATGGAGCGCGGCGTTCTTCGATGGATTCCGGATCGGCGCCGCTGACGCGGCTTATCCGGAAGGACGGCGAGGAAATTCAAGCCGCATCGGTCAGCGTACCGCCGAGGAAAAGCTGGCCGATGCGCGGATCGGCGAGGATCTCCGCCGCCGGGCCTTGCATGCGCGTGCGGCCGAGTTCGAGCACCAGCCCCTCGTCGGAAATCTCCAGCGCCGAGCGGGCATTCTGCTCGACCATCAGGATCGAGACGCCCTTGGCGCGCAGGTCTTTCAGGATGCCGAAGGTCTCCTGCACCATCAGCGGCGAGAGGCCGATCGAGGGCTCGTCGATCAGCACGAGCTTGGGATCGAGCAGCAGGCCGCGCACGATTTCGAGCTGCTTCTGCTCGCCGCCGGAGAGCGTCGAGGCCTGCTGGTCGGCCTTGCGCCGGAGGGCCGGGAAGCGGTCGAGCGCCGCTTCGATCCGCTGGGGCATGTCACTGATCCCCGAGCCGGCGGCGACCGTGCCGAGCTCGATATTGTGGCGCACCGAGAGCTCCGGGAAGATGTTGCGCCCCTGCGGGACATAGCAGATGCCGGCTTCGAGCAGCTTGCGCTGGTTCCACCCGGTGATGTCGCGGCCATCAAAGCGGATGCGGCCCTCACGCAGCTTGAGCAGGCCGAAGATCGCCTTGAACACGGTCGACTTGCCGGCCCCGTTCGGGCCGATCACGGTGGTGATCGCGCCGCGCTTCACCGCAAAGGACGTGCCGTTCAGGATGGTCATGGCGCCGTAGCCGCCGACCACGCCGTCGAGTTCGAGGATGGGGGTGCTCATCACCATGCTCCTCAATGCCCGAGATAGGCTTCGATCACGGCCGGATTGGCGCGGACCTCGGCCGGAGTGCCCTCGGCCAGAACCTTGCCCTCGGCCAGCACGATCACACGCGTGCAGAGCGACATCACGAAATCCATGTTGTGCTCGATCACGACGAAGGTCGCGCCCTGTTCGGCATTGATGGCGCGCAGCCGCTCCTTGAGATCGCCGAGCATGGTCAGGTTCACGCCGCCGGCCGGCTCGTCGAGCAGCACGAGGCGCGGGCCGGCCATGAAGGCCATCGCCGCATCAAGCAGCTTCTGCTGGCCGTAGGACAAGCCGCCGGCCTTGGCATCCGCGAGATGGCCGAGCTTGAAGAAGCCGATCATCTGCTCGGCCTTCTCGGAGAGCCCGGCATCGCGCGCGCCGAACAGACGCCCGAGCATCGAGCCCTGATGCTCCTGCCCGGCGAGGATCAGGTTCTCGCGCACCGAGAGTTCGGGGAACACCTGCAGGAGCTGGAAGGTCCGGCTGACGCCGAGCCGGTTAAGCGCGGAGGGGCGCATATTGGTGACGTCCCGGCCGTCGAGCTTCACCGCGCCTTGCGTCGGTTCGAGCTGTCCGAGGATGCAGTTGAACAGGGTCGACTTGCCGCAGCCATTCGGCCCGATGATGCCGAGGATTTCGCCCTCGTTCACCGAGAACGAGACGCCGTTGACGGCCTTGATGCCGCCGAAGGCCTTGTGCAGGTCGTGGACTTCCAGGACCGGGCTCATCGCGCGCCTCCGGTCTTGCGGCGGAGCGCATGCCAGCCGCGCTCGATCAGGCCGCAGACGCCCTGCGGGCAGGTGACCAACAAAGCCAAAACGATCGTCGCGAAGATGATCAGGTAGAGCGAGCCGGCGAAGCGCAGCCATTCCGGCAGCACGACGCCGAGGAGCGCGCCGACGAACGGTCCGAAGAGATAGCCGGAGCCGCCCGCGACCACCATCAACAGCAGGAACAGGCTCTGCGAGAGCGAGAAGGGTGAGGGGTCGATGAACTCGACCAGCGGCGCATAGAGCGAGCCGGCGAAACCGCCATAGGCCGAGCCGATGGCGAAGGCGAGCAGCGTGTAAGCGCGGGTATCGATGCCCAGGCTCGCGGCGCGGACCGGGTTCTCGCGCAGTGCCGTGAAAGCGCGGCCCCAGGGCGAGCGGACGAGCCACCACAGCTTCAGCGACAGGATCAATGTGACGACGACGACGAAGCGGTGGAATTCCAGCGCGCCGAACAGCTTGATCCCGAAGAAGTCCGGCCGGTTGATGTTGGAGATGCCGTAGACGCCGCCGGTGAGCCATTGCTCGTTGCGGATGACGAGCCAGATCAGCGTCGAGAAGGCGAGCGTGACGAAGGCGAGGTAATGGGTCCGCACCCGGAGCGCCGGGAAGCCGAGCAGCAGCCCGACCGCGAAGGTCAGCAGGCCCGATAGCGCGAAGGCGGCATACCAGTTCACCCCGTATTTCGTGGTCAGGATCGCGGTCGCATAGGCGCCGAGACCCATGAAGGCGGCCTGCGCCAGCGAGCTCTGCCCGGCATAGCCCAGCGTCAGGTTCAGCCCCATCACGCCGATGCTCATGACGAGCCAGAGCGAGAGCACATAGGTGCCGTAGCGGCCCATCCCGACCGGGGCGAACCAGAGGATGATGGCGCCGAGAATGAGAGCGACCAGTGCGGCATCGATCCGGCGGGCCGGACGGCGCGAGGCAGCGGAATTCTGGACAGCGGGGGCGCTCATACGCGGCGCTCCTCCTTGCGGCCCATCAATCCTTCCGGCTTCACCAGGATGATGGCGACGAGCAGCACCAGCGGCACGGCCAGCCGATATTGCGTCGAGATGTAGGCTGCGGCGAGCGAATCCGCGACGCCGATCAGGATGCCGCCGACAAGCGCTCCGCGCACCTGGTTGAAGCCGCCGACGATGGCCGCGATGAAGGCGAAGAGGCCGATGGTCTCGCCATTCGAGAACTTCGCCAGATAGATCGGCGAGATCAGGAGCGAGGCGACGACGGCGAGCGCGGCATTGAGCAGGAAGGTGAGCAGCACCATCCGCTCGACGGGAATGCCGAGAATGCGCGCGACGGGGGGGTTCTGCGCCGTCGCCTGCATCTGCCGGCCGAGCCGCGTGCCGCCGACGAACCATTGCAGCAGGCCGATCGCCGCGAAGGCGACGACGATGATCGCGAGGTGCTGCAGCGAGATCGATGCGCCCAGCAGGTTGATCATGTCGGTCGGCACCAGCGAGGGGAAGCTCTGCGCCTCTGCCGAGAAACCGTCCTTGGCGCCTTCCTTCATGATGATCGAGAGCGCCATGGTGGCGATGGCGAGCGGCAGCACGCCGTGCTTGATCATCGGGTCGACGACGACGAGCTTGAAGCCCGCGCCGAAGATCAGCAGGAACACCGCGATGCCGATGAGGCCGCCGGCCCAGAGCGGCAGGCCGAAGAGCTTGACCGCGAGCAGGATCAGAACGGCCGGCAGCATGACGAACTCGCCCTGCGCGAAATTGATCGTCTGCGAGGTCTGCCAGACCAGCGTGAAGCCGATCGCGGCGAGCGCGTAGATCGAGCCCGTGGCGATGCCGGCGATGAGATAGGCGATGAATTCGGCCATGGCTTCCGCTTTGTGCCGTTTGCGCGCTTCCTTCGGAGGAAACGCGCCGTCATTCCGGGCTTGACCCGGAACCCATCATAGAGCGAGCCGCCTTACGATGGATTCCGGATCGGCGCCGCTTCGCGGCTTGTCCGGAATGACGCTGGAGGTGTTGGGACGTTACGGCTTGATCCGCGGCAGGGTGGTGTTGATCACCTGCTTGCCGTTGACGATTTCGGCGAGGAAGCTGTCGCGGTCGAGGTCGCCGTTCTGCTCGATCACCGTGTCCATCAGGATGCCCGGCTCCTCGCTCGCCTTGATGGTCGCGCCGCGCAGCGTGTCGGCGACGCCCTTCTTGTCCAGCTTCTTCTGCTTCTCGGTCGCCCATTTCACCATGAACACGGCCATATAGCCCTTCACGCCGTTATGGTCTGAGGAGAAGCCGTATTTCTCGCGATAGCGCTTGCCGAAATCCTGCAGGGCCGGGATCGGCGCGTCGGTCGAGAGGCCGACATGGCCTTTTACGCCATTAGCGGCGTCGCCCGCGAGCTCCAGCACCTTGGCGCCGAGCAGGGTGGTCTCGCCGATCATCGGCTTGGTGATGCCCTGCTGCTTGGCGGCGCGCAGGAAGCGGGCGCTCTCCTCCTCGTTCAGATAGACGAAGACGGCGTCGGCATTGGCGTTCTTCACCTTGATGGCGTCGGCGGTGAAGTCGGCCTGGCCCTGCTCGGTCGAGACGTCGACGGCGACCTTGATGCCGGCCTTCTCGAGCTCGGGCAGGATGGTGTCGCGCCCGCCCTTGCCGAAGTCGTTATTGACCCAGACCACGGCGATCGAGCCCGCCTTCAGCGTCTCTTTCATGTATTTGGCGATCTTCGGCATCGCCGCCGCCTGGCTGATCGAGGTCCGGAAGATGTAGGGGTTGCCCTGGCGGGTGAAGCCGGCCGCCTCGCCGCCGACGATCTGGGCGATCTCGGCACGCTGCGAGATTTGCATTGAAGCGCCGATCGGGCCCGAGAAGATCGGGCCGAGGATGGCATAGGCGTTCTCGTCGATGGCGCGCTGCACGGCGGCGCGGGTGTTCCCCGGATTGGTCTGCGTGTCGTAATGGACGATCTCGACCGGCTTGCCGAGGATGCCGCCCTTGGCGTTGATGTCGGCGGCGGCCATGTCGGCGCCGTTCTTCCAGTTGGTGCCGGCGGCGGCGCCCGCGCCCGACAACTCGATGACGTCGACCAGCTTGACCTTGTCCTGCGCCTGCGCCGGCAGGCTGAGCGCGGCGCCGAGCGCGGCGGCCATGACCCAAAGCGATTTCATATCCTGTCTCCTCCGGGACGTTTCTCACGCGCGATCTTGAAGCCGCGGCGTCCGCCCGCTTCTTGCCGGGCTTTGGGGCGGGATGTCCAGAGGCGGCAGGGCATGACGGGGCCGGGGTTGCCGCTTTGCCGGGGATGGCGGCGGGCGGCCGCTGACGCCGGCTGTCAGCATGCGGCCGGGCCGGCCTGTCGTCCGCGATCGATGGTGCTAAATGGGAAGGGCGTTGCCGGAGGAGCCCCCATGAAACAGGACCCGTTATTCGAGCGCCTCTGGGATGGCTCCGCCGCTCTGGAGGAATGGACTGCCGCAGTCTCGCATGGCGCGATCACCCAGGTGGACGACAACATCATCACCGTCCACACCACCTATTTCTGCGGCAGCGTCACGGCGATCCGCACGGGCGAAGGCCTCGTCCTGATCGATACGGCCAAGCCCGACACCGCCCGGCAGACGCTCGACGTCATCCGCTCCTGGGACGATGGCCCGATCCACACGGTGATCTTCACCCACGGCCATATCGACCATACCAGCGGCATCAAGCTGATCGACGAGGAGGCGGATGCGCGCGGCTGGCCGCGCCCCCGCATCGTCGCCCATCGCAATGTCGCGCGGCGCATGCAGCGCTATGTCGATTCGCGCGGCTTCAACAGCTTGGTGCAGGGCCAGCAGTTCAACATGCCCGGCTATGTCTATCCGATCGGCCAGCGCCGCCCCGACGAGGTCTATGACGACACCCTGTCGCTCGCGATCGGCGGGGAGAGGCTCGAACTCTTCCACGGCCGCGGCGAGACGGATGACGCGACCTTCGTCTGGCTGCCGGAGCGGCGCGTGCTGGCGAGCGGCGATTTCGTGATCTGGGTGTTCCCCAATGCGGGCAATCCGCGCAAGGTCCAGCGCTATGCCGCCGAATGGGCGCAGGCCTTGCGGCGGATGGAGGCGCTTAAGCCGGACATCCTCATCCCCGGCCACGGCCCGGTCGTCTTCGGAGCGGAGCGTGTCGCGCGGATGCTGAGCGACGGCGCCGAGGCGCTGGAGCATCTCGTCCACGAGACGCTGGCGCTGATGAATGCGGGCGCGACGCTCGAAGACGTCCTGAGCAAGGTGAAGATCCCGGCGAGCTATCTCGCCAAGCCCTATCTGCTGCCCAAATACGACGACCCCGAATTCCTCGTCCGCAGTATCTATCATTTCTATGCGGGCTGGTTCGACGGCAACGCGGCCCATCTCAAGCCGGCCCCCACGGCCGAACTCGCCGCCGAACTGGCCGAGCTTGCCGGCGGCGCCCGCAAGCTGGCGGAGCGCGCCGAGGTTCTGGCAGGGCAGGGGCAGAACCGGCTCGCCGTGGCGCTGGCGGAACTTGCTTCATCGGCCCTGCCGAATGATCCCGTGCTCCAGGCGATCCGCGCGGCCACGCTGCGGAAGTTGATCTACGGCGAGAGCTCGCTAATGGGCAAGGCCTTCCTCTCCGTCTACGAGCGCGAGGCGGAGGGGCGATCGAAGGGCTGATCGCCTCAGGGCGCGACCGGCAATCCCTGCGATTTGCGATCCAGTTCGCGGAACACCGGCAGCGACCGCGCTGCGAAGCTTTTCAGCTCGGGATCGTCGCCCTCGCTGGCGTAGCGCTCCATCAGCACGGCGACGTCGTGATGCGTCGCGCGCTGGGCTTCGACATAGGCCTTGTCGAAGGCTGCGCCCTGCTTGTCGGTGAGATCGCGCAGCAGGTCGAGATGGCGCCCGTCCGGCCGGTCGGGCAGGGCGATATCGGAGCGCCTGGCCAGGATGCGGCGCAGGCCGCTGGTCACCGCGCCCTGCTGGCTGGCGAGATCATGCGCAAAATCCTTGATCGCCGGCGAACTGCTCTTGTGCAGCGCCAATGTCGCCGATTCCATGCCGAACATCTGGGCGATGGCGGTCTGGCGCACGAAATCCTGGGCGGGAACGGATGATTGTGCCGCAGCCGCGGAGCCGAGCAGGGCGAGCCCGGTGAGACCCTGCAACAGCGCCCGCCGGGTGCGATGAGTGATCTGTGCCATGCTCGGGGAACCGCCAGGCCACCGAGAGGTTCCATGGCCCGGACGCCGGACCCGGCTGCATCGGCTCGCCTTGTCGCATCCCGCCCGCTGCGATAGCAGGGCGGGGTACGCTTGCCGCCCGGATGCAGAGGAAGATCCATGCCGACCACCGTCGAGACCGTGCGCGATGCGCTGGTGAAGGCCCGCCGCGAGCGTTCGCTGGCCGAGATCGCGAGCCTGCCGGTGCCGGCGACCCTGTCCGAAGGGCTCGTCGCGCAGGCCGAGGTGGGCAAGGCGCTTGGCCTTCCCGAGGCCGGCTGGAAGGTCGGTATCGCCGAGGACGGCACGGCGGTCGCCGGCCTGATGCCCGGCCCCTGGCTGGCGCCTGGCGATGTCTATGAGGGCGCGATCGGTGCCGAATTGCGGATCGAGATCGAGATCGCGCTTCGGCTCGCCCGCGATGTGCCGTTCCGTCCGGCTCAGGCCTATTCGCGCGCCGAACTGCTGGACTATTGCGACAAGGCCTATCTCGGCATCGAGATCGTCGAGAGCCGCCTCGCCAACTGGTCCGGCAACGTCGCGTTTCCGCTCTGGCTCGCCGACGCGATGGGCCATGGCGGCTACGTGATCGGCCCCGAGCTCGACATTGCAACGCTGGATGATCCCACCGGCCTCGGCTGCTTCATCTCGCTCAACGGCGTGACGATCTACGACCAGCCGGCCGTCCACGGAAACGGCGATCCGATGACGCCTTTCCTTGCCTGGGCGAACCGCAAGAGCGACGATCTCGGCGGCCTCAAGGCCGGTCAGATCGTGACCACCGGCAGCCTCTGCGGCGGCGTGCTCTCGCCCGGGAAAGGCGAGATCGTGACCAGGCTTTCGCCGCTCGCGACCGTGACCTTAACCCTTCGTTAGCAGGAACGTTCGAGTCCTTGAGCATTGCACATGCCTGTCCGCTCCCTATGATGGCGGCGGGCATGGGCACGGTTTGAGTGTGGGGGTTGCTTGGAGGGCGGATGCGGTTTTGGCGTAGGGCAGGGCATGCGGTCGCGCTGAGCGGCGGTTGTGCGTTTGCCACACTGCTGAGCCTGCAGGCGGAACCGGCCCGGGCTTTCGATCTCTCGTCGCTGGACGTGTTCGGTCTCTTCACCAAGAAGGACGAGCCACCGGCCCCGAGCCCCTCAGCCTTGCCGTACAGGCTCGAATTCGATCTCGGCGAGGCCGACGACGCCAAGGCGTTGACGCGCTCGCTGCAGGATGCCTCGCTGCTCTATCGCCTGCGCCAGGATGCCCCGCCCGATGGCGAATCCCTGTCGCGCCGGATGGCGACAGACCTGAACCCGATGCTCGATGCGCTCTGGTCGCAGGGCTATTTCAACGCCGATGTCACGCTGATCGTCGACGGTGTCCCGCTGAAGATCGGGGCCGAGCCCGATGCTACGCTGGTGCGGACGCTTGAAGCCCATCGCAACCGCGACGCCGTGCCGATCACGGTCAGGGCAAGGCCCGGCAAGGTCTTCGGCCTGCGCAGGATCGATGTCGTCGAGCGCGACGAAGCCGGCCCGCCGGCCATCGCCGATCCCGTCAAGGTTTCCCGGCTGAAAGCGGGTGAGCCGGCAACCTCGGCCGCCTTGAAGGCTGCCCAGGCGGCCTTGGTCGATTACATGCGCGCGCAATCGCGCCCGCTGGCAAAGGTCGTCGAGCTGCGGCCCGTCGTCGACCATGCCGCCGGCATCATGGACGTGACCTATGTCATCGCGCCGGGCCCGCTCGCCGGCTTCGGCGACATCACGATCGGTCAGACCGACGAGATCCCGCCCGCGGTCGTGCGCTCCTTCATCTATCTAGAGCCCGGCGATCCCTATTCGCCGAAGGCGCTGGCCGATACCCGGCGCTCGATCGCGACCATCCCCGCCGTCGGCTCCGTCCGCATCCGCGAGGGCGACAAGCTCGACGGCGCCGGCAACCTGCCGATCTTCGTCGAGGTGACCGAGCGGCCCAAGCGCTTGCTCGGCTTCTCGGCCCGCTATTCGACCATCGATGGCCCGGCGGTGAAGACCTATTGGGAGCATCGCAACCTGTTCGGCGGCGCCGAGCGCCTGCGGCTGGAGGCCAGCGTCTTCTTTGCGCCGCGCATCGACGGCACCAAGATCCAGCGCTTCGGCGATTTCAAGGAATCCGATCTCGGCGGCCGCTTCGCCTTCAGCTTCATGAAGCCGGCGCTGAACGGCAGCCGCAACGACCTGCTGATCGACGGTGTCGCGACGCGCGAGCGTGTCGGCCTCAACCGGTATGGCGGCTACACCGCGCGCTATGCCAACGTCACCACCGCGATCCGCCATCGCTTCAGCGACACCTTCTCGGTTCAGGCCGGTATCGAGGTCGAGCGCGGCCAGACCAGCGACGTGCTCGGGCAGGTGGACTACACCTTGGTCGGCATTCCGCTCTCGGTGAAATACGATTCGACCGACAACCTGCTCGACCCCACGCGCGGCTTCCGGGCGACGGCCTCCTTCACGCCCTATCCGACCTTCCTCGGCTCGACGGTCGGCATCTACCAGACCAAGGCTGCCGTCTCTGCCTATTACGCGCTGGACGAGGATGCCCGCTACATCCTGGCCGGCCGCGTCGGCTTCGGCTCGATCGCAGGCGCCAGCCTCGAGGACATCCCGGCGACGCGGCGCTTCTATGCCGGCGGCGGCGGTTCTGTGCGCGGCTATGCCTATCGCAGCCTGTCGCCGCTCGGTCCGTTCGGGCAGATCACAGGCGGCCGCAGCCTGCTGGAAGCCTCGGTCGAGGCCCGCATCAAGATCACCGACACGATCGGCATCGTGCCCTTCTTCGATGCCGGCACCGCCTTCGAATCCAGCTTCCCGGACGGCAAGCAGAAGCTGCAGATGGCCGCCGGCCTGGGCTTCCGCTACTATACCGGCATCGGGCCGATCCGCGTCGACATCGCCGCGCCGCTCAACCCGCGCAAGGGCGACAAGCCGGTTGCGCTCTATGTCAGCATCGGACAGGCCTTCTGATGCGCCGGCTCCTCACCATTCCCCGCCTCGCGTTATTGGCCCTGCTGCTGACGGCGGGCTTCCTGTTCTCCGCCCATTTCGGCGGCTTCGCCCAGAATGCCCAGACCGATCGCGGCGTCGTCGCCGACCTGATCTCCAAGGCCTTGTCGAGCAGCACGAGCCAGGTCTCGATCGGCGAAGTCAACGGCGCGCTCTCCTCCGATGTCGAGATTCGCGACATCGTGCTTTCGGATCGCGACGGCGCCTGGCTCAGGCTCGATCGGGTCCGCCTGGTCTGGACCCGCAGCGCCCTGCTGCTGCGAAGGCTGGATGTCGATCGGCTGGAGATCGGCAAGCTCGAAATCCTGCGCAAGCCTGCGCCGCAGCCGGCTGGAACCGCGCCCCCGAGCAACGAGCCGATCCTGCCCGAATTGCCGCTCAAGGTGATCATCCGCGCCCTCCAGCTCAACGAACTGGCGCTTGGTCAGCCCGTGCTCGGCGTCGCCGCCCGCCTCAGCGCCAATGGCGCTGCACGCTTCGGGCCGCCCAACGAGGGGCTCGACCTCAAATTTCAGGCGAAGCGGCTCGACATGGGCGGGCTCTTCGATGTCACGCTGTCCTTCGTGCCGGAGAGCACGCGCCTGCAACTGGCCGCCAAGCTCGACGAGCCCGCGGGAGGCCTGATCTCGAAGGTCGCCGGCCTTCCTGGCGAGCCGCCGGTGAAGCTCGATCTCACCGGCGACGGCCCGCTCGATTCCTTCCGCTCCAGCCTCGTCTTCACGGCGGGCCCGACGATCGGCGCCAACGGTTCGGCAACGCTGACCCGCGCCGGTGCCGAGCGCTCGCTCGCATTGGCGCTCGATGCCCGCATCGAGGGCCTGATGCCGGCCCCGGTGGCGCCGGTCTTCGCCGGCTCGACCAAGCTCGACGGCGCGATCGGCCTGCGTGACGACAGCGGCGTCGAGATCCGCAATCTCGCGCTCGTCTCGGCGCTGGCGCGCCTCGACGTGCTCGGCCGCTACAATCCCGACAAGACGCTCGATTTGCGAGTCTCGGCGGCTTCGCGCCCCAACGAGGGTGGCCGCACGGTCGCCTCCGGCACCGAGATCGGCAAGCTCGCCTTCGACGCGACGATCCGTGGCCCGGTCGCCGGGCCGACCGTCGTCGCAAAGCTCGACGCCAACGACGCCAAGCTGCCGGCCGGCCAGTTCGGCAAGGTCGCGCTCACCTTCAACGCGACGCCGACCGGCACCATCGGCGAGCCCGGTACCCGCATCGCCTTGACCTCCGACGGCGAAGCCAGCGGGATCGTCCTGGCCGACAAGGCGTTGATGCGCGCGGTCGGCGACAGGGTCACCTTCACCTTGCGCGGCACCGGCAACGACGACGGCACCGCCGATTTCGAGACGCTGAAGCTCGCGCTTTCCGGCGTCGAGCTGGACTACAAGGGCAAGCTCGGCCAGGCGCGCATGCTCGGCCAGCTCAAGGCCGTGCTGCCCGATCTCGCCCGCTTGAGCGGTCTTGCGGGTCGCCCGCTGGGGGGCAGGGCGGATATCACCGCCGACCTCGACGCGACGCCGCGCCTGAACAACTACACCGCGACGCTCGCGGGCAAGGCCGAGCGTCTTGCCACCGGCGAAGCCGCGCTCGACCGCCTCCTCGCCGGCAACCTGACCCTTGCCGGCCGCGTCAATACGCTCGCCGGCGACTATACGGTGAGCGGCCTGCGCGTGGTGGGCCAGCATGCTGCCTTCACCGCCGACGGCTCGCTCGGACAGCAGCAATCCGACCTGAAGTTCGCGCTGAACCTGCCCGATCTCAAGCGCGCCGATCCGCGTCTCTCCGGCCGGGGCGACGTCACCGCTCAGATCACCGGTCCGCAGAACAAGCTTGACGCCACCGCCCGCATCGCCGTCGCCAACGCCACCGCGCTCGCGCGGCCGATCCCGCGCCTGACGATCGACGCGGTGGCGAAGGACCTGCAGGGCGCGCTCGACGCCAGCGTGACCCTGTCCGGCGAAGTCGATTCCAAGCCGGCGACCGGCTCGCTGCGCCTCGCACGCCAGCCCGACGACGGCTGGAATCTCTCGACGCTCGATTTCGCGCTCGGCTCTGTCCGCCTGAACGGCGGCCTGACGCTCGATCCGGCGAGCCGCGCGGCCGGGCGCCTGACGCTCGCGGCGCGCAATCTCGACGATCTTTCGGCGCTCGCGCTGACCAAGCTCGGCGGCCAGCTCGATGCCGACATCGTGCTGGCGGCGCCGGAGGGCCGGCAGGATATCGACCTGACCGCCCGCGGTTCGCGGCTTGCCGGTCCCTCGCTGGCCATCGACAAGCTCGATGCCCGCGCCAATGCCAAGGACATCTATGGCCGTCCGATGCTCGATGCTGCGATCGCAATCGACCGAGCCGTCGCGGCCGGCGAGGTGATCAGCGGCATCCGCTTCGATTCGAAGGGCGCGCCCGATGCCAGCGCCTTCACGCTGAGCGCCAATGCCCGCGGCTTCGCCCTGAAGGGCGCCGGCCGTCTCGTGCCGGGCGAGCCGTTGAAACTGGAACTCGCCTCTTTCGACGCGCGCCGCGACGGCCGCGCGATCACGCTGGCCAACGCCGCTTCGTTCAGCTTCCCGGCCTCCGGCGTCGAGATCGCCAATCTCGCCCTGTTGATCGACAAGGGGCGGGTGACGCTCGAGGGCCGCGCCGGCGAGACGCTCGATCTGCGCTTCGCCGCCCGCGACGTGCCGCTTTCCGCGGCCAGTATCGCCGTGCCCAGCCTGAAGCTCGGCGGCACGCTGAACGCCGAGGCGCAGGTGAAGGGGAGGCCGGGCGATCTCTCGGGCCCCTGGAAGCTCAGGATCGCCCAGCTCGTCACGCCCGAAACCCGACAGGCCGGGCTGCCTCCGATCGAGATACAGGGCGAGGGCGCGCTCAAGGGCGATGCCGCCGGTATCTCCGCCAGCGTGAATGCCGGCAAGGGCGCCAACCTGACCCTGCGCGGCACCGCGCCGCTCAACGCCACCGGCCCGCTCGATCTCACGGCTCAGGGCCGCGTCGACGCCGCGCTCGCCAACACGATCCTGGGGGCGAGCGGCCAGCGCGTCACCGGCGTGGTCGCGCTCGACATGCGTGCCGGCGGAACCGCTTCCGCCCCGCGCCTCAGCGGCAACGCGACCTTGACCGGCGGCAGCTTCACCGACGCCCTGCAAGGCATCCGACTCAACGCGATCGAGGCCCGTATCGCCGCCAACGGCGACAACCTGACGATCGAGCGTGCCTCCGCCCAGACGCCGAACGGCGGCACGATCTCCGCGAGCGGCCAGGTCAAGGTCGATCCCGCAGCGGGCTTCCCCGGCACCATTCGCATCCGCGGCGACCGGGCCCAGCTCGTCTCCAGCGGATTGGTGACGGCCGTCGCCGGGTTGAATCTCGAAATCGCCGGGCCGCTGGCCCAGCGCCCGCGTCTCGGCGGCCGGATCGACATCGTCTCGCTCGACGTCTCCGTGCCGGACCGTCTGCCGGCGACGCTGCGCCCGGTCGACGGGATCAAGCATGTGAACGCGAAAGGCGCGGCCGCCGCACGCCTCGCCGCGGCCCGCAAGGCGCAGCAGGCCAAGGGGCGCGGCGGCCGCGCCGCACCGGCCTTCGATGCGACGCTCGCGCTGACCGTCTCCGCTCCCAGCAAGGTCTTCATCCGCGGCCGCGGCATCGACGCCGAGCTCGGCGGCGAGATTCGCGTCGGCGGCACGTCTTCGGCACCCGCGCTGGACGGCGGCTTCGAACTGCGCCGCGGCAGGCTCAGCGTCCTGACCCAGCGGCTCGATTTCAGCCGCGGCCGATTGACCTTCGCCGGCGGGCTGATTCCCGATCTGGATTTCATCGCCCAGACCAGCGCCGGTGACGTGACCGCCAGGATCATCATCAGCGGCCCGGCCGACCAGCCGGCCTTCACCTTCACCTCGCAGCCCGAATTGCCGCCGGACGAGGTGCTGTCGCGGCTGCTCTTCGCCCGCGCCTCGGGTTCGCTGTCGCCCTTCCAGGCCCTGCAGCTCGCGCAGGCGGCGGCGCAGTTCGCGGGCGGCGGCGGCGACGACACCTTCGAGCGGCTGCGCAAATCGCTGGGCGTCGACAATCTCGACATCCAGATGGGCGCGGGCGGGCCGACCGTCGGGGCCTCGCGCTATATCAGCGACAACATCTCGGTCGGGGTGAAGGTCGGCTCCAAGCCGGAGGACAGCGGTGTCTCGGTCGGCATCGACGTCACCAAGCGCCTGAAGCTCCAGGCCGAAACCGGGGCGGATGGCAGCGCCGCGGTGGGAATCGGTGCCGAGTGGGAATACTGAATCGGCCTCGCTGTCCGGAAACCCGGCCGCGAGGAGATTCGGCCCGAATCCCGTTTTTCAGGGTGCGATTCTGGGCGCCGGCAAGCCGAAAACCTCTTGTGCGGTGCCGTTGGGGTTAATGCTTGGTGAATTTCGCCGGTCAAAGCGTGGCTCCCCTGCAACACCGGTTTCCAAAGCACCCCATTCCCGGCTTCGGGTGGCGGATCGTGGTTGATCGGCAGGGCGGCTTTCGTATGGTGGGAATGCGTCGGGACGTTCCCGGTCGCTGTTTTTCGCCTTCGCCTCCGAGATAGGTCGGTGACGCAGGCGAAAGACCGGGAATAGGCAGGTTCTGCGATCAGGCTAGAAAGCTTGGGGCGGGGGGCAGGCTGAAGCCCGAGGGTCTCGAAACTCTTTTGGAGGTTACCAAATGAAGCTCGTCAAGAGCCTCCTCCTCGGTTCCGCCGCCGGCATCGCCGCGGTCGCCGGGGCTCAGGCCGCCGACCTTCCCTCGCGGAAGGCCGCTCCGGTCGAATACGTTCGTGTCTGCTCCGCTTTCGGCGCCGGCTTCTTCTACATCCCGGGCACCGACACCTGCCTCCGCGTTGGTGGTCGTGTCCGCGCTGAGTACATCGTTCAGCAGCGCTTCAACGGCATCGGCGTTGACGCTCAGGACCAGTACGGCATGCGCGCTCGCGGCCGTATCTACATCGACGCTCGTAACCAGACTGCCTATGGCACGCTGCGCACGTTCGTCCGCCTCGATACGACCGTTTCGAACGGCTCGTACGGCCAGGGCGTCAACTCGACCGGCCCGCAGTACACCTCGATCGTCGCCAACGGCGGCGCTGGTGCCAACAGCTCGAACCTCGATCGCGCCTTCGTTCAGTTCGGCCCCCTCACGGCCGGTCGTTCGCAGTCGTTCTTCGACTTCTACGCTGACGCTCTGAACTACGGCCCGATCCGTGGCTCGGACAACGTCGTCAACCTGCTCGCCTACACCGCGACCTTCGGCGGCGGCTTCTCGGCGACGATCGCTCTCGAAGACTCGAACGAGCATCGCGTTGCCAACGGCAACTTCACCCAGGGCGGTTCGGACTATCCGGATCTCGTCGGTTCGTTGAACGTTGCTCAGGGCTGGGGCTCCGCTCAGCTGTCGGGCGCCGTGTTCCAGCGCAAGACCCTCGCCAACGTCGGCGTCGGCTCGGGCGACAAGACCGGCTTCGCTCTGCAGGCTGGCGTCAAGATCAACCTGCCCATGCTCGCCGCTGGCGACGAGCTCTGGCTGCAGGCTGCTTACGCCGAAGGCGGTATCTCCTATCTCGGTTACGGCGGCAACTCGGCCGGTTCGACCTGGGGTGCCAACACCAACGTCGGCCGTCTGCTGATCACGAACTCGGACGTCAATGCCGACGTTCTCGGTTCGGTCAAGCTGACCAAGGGCTACGCCCTGACCGCCGGCTTCCTGCACTACTGGACCCCCACGATCCGTCAGGCCGTGTATGGTTCGTACTCGAAGCTCGACTACTCGAACAACATCGGTGCTCTGGGTGCTGTCAGCCTGGATCCGGAAGAGTGGCGCGTCGGTTCGAACCTGATCTGGTCGCCGGTTGCCGGTCTCGACATCGGCGTCGAGGTCCTCTACGCCAACGCCCGCGTCAAGAACTTCGTCCAGGCGGCTGGCCGTCCGGTCGGCGTCCTGACCAAGTCGGACGATGCCTGGCAGGGCCGTCTGCGCGTTCAGCGCGACTTCTGATCGGTCTCCGATCTCTAGTCAGGAAGCCCCGGGGAAACCCGGGGCTTCTTTTTTATGTGGGTTGCTTCGGCTTCCCTGTTGACGGCGACCCGCCACCCGGCCTGATCTGGCAAGGGCGTTCCGGCCGCGATCCCGCCAGGGAATGGCGCCGAGCGTTCGTTGAAACGATATCTGCGGATCGCTCAACAAGCCTTTGAAAAACGAGGGCGCTTCCGATCAAGAGGTACCGCGCCGGGCCTTCGGGCAGGTGCGGGCAGGGGGCGGTGCATGTCTCAACCGGCGCGTTGGCTCTGGGGGCTGATCCCACTGGGCTTGTTGTGGGGAGCCGGCAATCTGGCGCTCGACGCGGCCATCGAGCGCGATGTCGGCTTGCGCGCGGAGCAAGCCGTGGCGGCCGCCGCAGGCACGCCGCCGGGTGCCCGTCCGGTCGTGGCCCAGGTCGATGGCCGCGACGTCACCATCGGCGGCGAGGTCTTGTCCTCCGATGGCGCGAACAAGGCGATGGCCCGGCTGCATGGCGAATTCGGCGTGCGCCGGACACTTGGCGGGTTGTCGCAGGTCGTTGCCCAGAAGCCCTATTCCTGGTTCGCCAGCCGCCAGCCGGACAGCGTCACGCTGGGTGGCTTTGTACCGGATCTTGAGACGGCCGCGGCCAATGCGGCGGTCGCTTCGGCGGCCTTGCCCGGGCTGCGGATCGACGATCGGCAGACCGTCGCCTTCGGCGCGCCTGAGGGCTTCGGCGCGATGGCCGTGGCGATGCTGGCCGAATTGCCGAAACTGGCCGTGGGGCGGGTCACTCTCGACGATGGCCGGTTCTGCATCGAGGGCAAGGCGGCGACCCCGGATTCGTTCCTCGCTCTCGAAGCGGCGATGGCACGGGCGGAGCGGCCGGGCTTCCGCGCCGTCGGGTGCGACCTTGAGCCGCCGATACAGACGCCCTATCGCTGGAGCATGGAGCATGACCCCGCTGCCGGTCTGACGATGCGCGGCTTCTATCCCGACCAGGAAACACGCGGCCAGATCCTGGCTGCGGCGCGGCAGGCTTTGGGGGCAGGCGCTGCATCCCTTCGCGACGAGATGAAACCGGCGCTCGGCGCCCCTGCCGCCTTCCTGGCGAAGGTGACGCGCGCGATCGGCGATCTGGCCCGGCTACGTCAGGGCAAGGCCGAGATCGAGGGCGAGAATTACGCCCTGGCGGGGAAGGGGCCCGAGACTTACGAGGCCTGTCAGGCCTTGCGTCTGCAGATCGCTCAGCTGGATGGCCCGGATTCGGTGGCCCAGGCCACGATCGAATGCCCACCGGCGCCCCCGCCGCCGGTGCCGGTCGTCGTCCCCTTGCCGGAAATGCCGGGCTTGATCTTGCATGACGTGCTGCCCGCTGCGCCGAAGCCGGAAGGCTCACCACCCTCTTCGGCCGCGGGCTCGGCAACGCCGCAAGGTCCCGGCTCCGCTGCGACGGCGGGTGCGCCCGTGGCGGCGCCGCGCGCGGTCTTGCCAGTGCCGCTGGAATGGAGCGCAACGCGAACCGAAAGCGGCCTGCGCCTGAACGGCAAGCTGCCGGATGAGGCGGCCCGCGCGGGCATTATTGCGGCAGCGCGCGGGCTCTTCGGCGAAACGGCCCTGGACGATCGCATGATCGTCGAGCCGGCGTTGCGTTCGGATCTCGACTTGCGGGCCTCGGCCGCCTTTGCGCTTGAAGCCCTGTCCAAGCTCAAGACCGGCTCCGTAGGCATCCGCGACAAGGCTTTCACCATCGCCGGAGAGATTGCCGACGCGGCAAGCCTGTCGGCGTTGCGCGAGCTTCTCGCTCGCAATGCCCCCGCCGGCCTGGCGCTGGCAAGCCTGCCGGAGAGCGTGGTCGTGCGGCCTTACGGCCTGTCGCTGTCTGCCGACCGGACCGGCCTGCGCCTCTCCGGCTACCTGCCCGACCAGGCGGCGCCAGGAGCGTTGCGTGCGCTGGTGGCAGATTCGCCGCTGAAGGACCGCTTCGAGGATGCGACGACGCTCGTCCCGGGAGCTCCGGCGGGCTTCGCCGATGCGGCCCGCGCCGTGCTCACCGACCTGCTGCGCCTCGATCTCGGTTCGGCATCGATCGTCGACGACCGCGTGACGCTGCGTGGCCTGACCTGCCGTGACCTGATCAAGAGCGAGATCGAGACCAGTGCCGCCACGGGCCTCCCGCATGGCTTCAAGGCCGATGCGGTGGTGGAGTTGCGCCAGACCGGCTGCGTGGTCGACCCGCCGGCGAGCTGCCAGAACGATCTCGACGGGCTGACCAAGCGCAACACCGTCCTGTTCAGTCAGGGAACCTCGGTCGTCGAGCTGGACGCAACGACCGACCGCGTCATCGGCGAGGCTGCTGCGATCCTGAAGAAATGCCCCGGCTCGCCGGTCGTGATCGAAGGACATGCCAATCGCGACGGCGAGCGCCGCGGCTTCGACAATATGGATTTGTCGCTGCGCCGGGCCTTGCGCGTGCGCGACGAGCTCGCGCGGCGCGGCATCGATCCCGGCAAGCTGGCCGTCAAGGGCTATGGCAGTACCCGGCCGCTCGTTCCGCACGAAGCGCCGGAGGCCCGGGCGATGAACCGCCGTGTCCAATTCACCGTGGCGAAGTAGGAGGCTGACATGCTCTATCTCGCCAGCCAGTTCGTCTGGTTCCTCCTCGCGGCCTTCGGGCTCGGCTTCGCCATGGGCTGGATCAGCCAGGGCGGCGGCAAACCCCGCTTCTGGAACGGGGCCTGGAGCGTGCTCGCGGTGTTCTGGGTCGCGGGCGCCGCAGTGACCTGGTTCCAGCTTCTGAACGGCATGCCGGCGACCTGGGTCGAGACAGCCCTGCTGTTCATCGCAGCCTATTGGGCGGGCTGCGTCTGCGCGGGCCTCCTACGCAGGCCGGCTGTACGGGAGGTCGTGCAGGCCGGCGCGGCTGCCGTGGCCGAGCCTGTACCGGCTGCCGCCAAGGCATCTTCTCCGGCTGTGCTGCCGGTGAAATCGCAACCGCAGCTTCCGCCCGTCGAGAACGAGGCGGAACTGCCCGGCCAGCGCCCGACCGGGTTGGTCGCAGCCCGCGACGAGAAGGCCGACGACCTGAAGCTTATCAAGGGCATCGGCCGGCAGAACGAAGGCCGGCTGCACAGCCTCGGCATCTGGCATTTCGAGCAGATCGCCGGCTGGACGGCCGAAAACGTCGAATGGGTCGGCGGCTATCTCGCCTTTCCCGGCCGGATCGAGCGCGAGGACTGGGTCGATCAGGCCAGGCTGCTGGCGGCGGGAACCGAGACGGAATTCGCCAGGCGGGCCAAGGCCGGCGAGGTCGAGACTTCGCGCGACGACGGCACGGCGGGGCAGAGAAACGTCGCGGAGATCGCGGCGGGCACGGCCGAAGCCAAGCGCCCGAAATCCTGACTAGATCCTGCTGATTTTACGCGGAACCACGTCGTCATCCCGGGCCTGCCCCGGGATCCATCGGAGGCCTCCGGAGCGCTACGATGGATCCCGGATCGACGCGGCTTCGTCGCTTGTCCGGGATGACGTCGTGGTGCCGTGAAAACGAAGCACGCTCTCGGATCAGGACGCGCGGCGTTCGGACCGCGCGACCAGCTTGGCGACGCGCCGGATCATGTCCTTGGTGCCGAGCAGCGGCGCATGGCCTTGTCCGGGCGCGGTGTAGATCTCGCAATCGGGATGGCGCTGCGCCATCTCCTCCAGGGTCTTCTCCGCCAGGAGGTCGGAATTGGCGCCACGGATGGCCAGCATCGGCACGGTCTTGAGCGCATCGAAATAGACCCATAGGACCGGCAGCGGCGCCTCGAGATCGAGCTCCTCCAGCCCCTTCATCAGCTTGACGTCGTAATCGGGCCGGAGTGCGCCGTCGCGGTCGGTCCAGGTACGGCGCGCCATCATCTCCCATTCCGCCTCGCCCAGCGCGGGGAACTGCTGGTCGGAGAGCCGCTTCAGGATCTCGGCGCCTTCCTGGAAGCTACGCGGTACCGGCAGCTTGCCGACATAGCCGCGGATGCGCAGCAGGCCCCGGGCGTCGATCACGGGGCCGACATCGTTGAAGACGACGCCGCGGATCAGGGCGGGCCGCGCCGCCGCCAGCGCCATGGTGAGGAGGCCGCCGCGCGAGGTGCCGACGAAGACGGCCTGCTCGATGCCGGCCGCGACCAGCACCTGGGCGAGGTCGTCGAGCTCGATGCGGATATCGTAGTTCTTCCAGTTGCTGTCGTATTCGGACAGGCCCCGGCCGCGATAATCGAGCGCCAGCACGCGGCGCGGCCGGGCCTCGTCCTGCGACAGGGCAAGCGCCAGCTCATGGAAATCGGCGGCGGTGCGGGCGAGGCCCGGCAGGCAGATGACGGGCAGCGCGGTCGCGGCGAGCGGCCCGTAATCGCGGAAATGCAGCTTGAGCCCGTCGCTGGCGCTGACGAAGCGGGAGATGAAACCGGTTTCGGGCGTCATGAGGGACTCAAAAAAGGCTGCGCAGGCGGCGGGAGCGCACCTAACCATGGCAACGCAGCCTGCGAAAGCCGGCTTTCGGTTCAGGAGGCGCCCCAGCGTCGCAGCTTGTCGATGCAGCGGTTGAACTGGGCGAGCTCCTCCGGCGTCAGCACGGAAAGGAAATCGCGCTCCATCTCCTCGCCCAGCCGGTCCGCGGCCTCGCGGATCGCGTCGCCATCTGCGGTCAGGTGCAGCGCGACGCGCCTTGCGTCGGCGCTTTCCAGCGCCCGCTGGACCAGCCCTGCATCGACCAGCTTGCGCAGATGCTTCGAGACCAGCGTCTGCTCGATGAAGGTCGCTTCCGACAGGGTTCGCGACGACAGCCCCGGCTGGTCGCCGATGGCGCGCAAGACCCTGAGCTCGCGGATGTTGAGGCCGAGTCGCTCCTTGTAGACCTGCGAGGCCTTCGACATCGCGGTCTGGCTCAACTGGTCGAGCCGGAAGGTCAGGAAGGAGTCGCGGGCCATCGGGCTCCCTTGCTTGGCTTTGCAGGTTTTGGCGTTGCGAGTCAGCCCTGCGGGCGCGTCCGGCTCGCCAGCCCGAGCGCGAGCAGCGAAACGGCCGTGCAGGCGAGCAGGTAATAGGACGGCACCATGTCGGAGCCCGTCTGGGCCACGAGCCAGGTCAGCGTGAAGGGCGCGAGCCCGCCGAACAGCAGCACCACGACATTGTAGGCGATCGACATGCCGGTCGAGCGCACCTGCGTCGGGAACATGCCGGCGAGCAGGCCGGGCGTCGGCGCCCAGATCGCGGCGATCGAGAGGGCGCAGACCGCCTGCGCGGTCAGCAGCCGCTCGAAGCTCGGCTGCGCCACGATATAGGCGAGCAGCGGGTAGGAGAGCAGGGCGAAGCTCAGCATGCCCAGCAGCCAGACCCGGAAGGCGCTCCAGCGATCGGCGAGATGGCCCATGATCGGCACGAAGATGAAGAGCAGGATGCCGCCGATCAGCGAACTCAGCATGGCGCTGGTGAAGGGCAGCTTGAGCTGGCGGATCACATAGCCCGGCAGGAAGATGAACCAGACATAGTTCGAGGCCGTGCCGGGGATCATGATGCCGAAGCAGCGCAGCAGCGCGTTGCGATGCTCGGCGAGCACGGCACGAAAGGGCGTATGGCCTTCGCTCTGCCCGCTATCCTTCTCGTATTCCGGAGATTCGTCGACGAAGCGGCGGATATAGAAGCCGAGCGGCGTGATCAGCGAGCCCAACAGGAAGGGAATGCGCCAGCCCCAGCTCTGCAGGTCCTGCGGCGTCAGCAGCGTTGCCAGCGCATAGCCGGAGAAGGCCGCGAGCGCGAGCGCCAGCGCCTGCGAGCACATCTGGAAGCTGCCGAACATCATCTTGCGGCCGGGCGGCGCATATTCGACCAGCATGGCGGTGGCCGAGGCGAATTCGGCGCCGACGGAAATGCCCTGCAGGATGCGCGCGAGGATGACGAGAATCGGCGCGAGGATGCCGATCGTCGCATAGCTCGGCGTCAGCCCGATCAGCACGGTCGAAAAGCCCATGATCAGGATCATCACCGTCAGGATCGGCTTGCGGCCGAAGCGGTCGGCATAGGTCGAGAGCAGCACGCCGCCGACCGGCCGCACGAGGAAGGAGATCGCGAAGGTCGCGGCCGTCAAGAGCGTCGAGACCAGCGGATCGGAGGTCGGGAAGAAGACCTGGGCGATGATCGTGGCGAAGAAGCCGTAGACCAGGAAGTCGTACCATTCGAGGCCATTGCCGATCACCGAGGAGATCACGGCGCGGCGGATCATGGCGGAGGAGCGCGGCTCGGCGCTTGGAATCGCGGCGGCGGTCATGCGTTGGCTCCGGTCTGGCGCTCGACGAGGCGGCACAGGATGCTGGCGCCGACCGGCAGCAGCCGGTCGTCGAAATCGAAGGTCGGATGGTGGCACATCGCGCCGGGCTGGCCGAGGAAGATATAGGCGCCCGGCCATTGCCGCAGCATCAGCGCGAAATCGTCGGAGAAGGGCAGGGGCGTCAGATCGGTCTGCACATTGGCGTCGCCGAGAACCTGCCCTGCCGCAGCGGCCGCAGCCGCTGCAGCGCGGGGATCGTTGAGGCAGGGCGGGCAGCTCGCCTTCTTCGTGCAGGTGATGGTGCAGCCGGACATCAGCGCCAGACCCCGGCAGGCCGCATCGAGCTTGTCGATGATGCGGGCCTCCGTCTCGGGATTATAGGTGCGGATCGTGCCGCTGAGTTCGGCCGAGTCGGGGATGATGTTCGAGGCCGTTCCGGCGACGAGCTTGCCGAGGCTGATCACGGCCGGCTGCATCGGATCGACATGGCGGCCGACGATCGAGGAGATCTCGATCGCGAGCCGCGCCGCGACCTGCAGCGGGTCGTCTGTCGTATGGGGCGCCGCGCCGTGGCCGCCCTTGCCCTTGATCGTGATCTCGAACACGGTCGTGCCGCTCAGCGTCGGGCCGGGCCGGACGGCGGCGGTGCCTTCCTCATAGAGCGGGATGGTGTGGAGCGCGTAGACCTCGGAACAGGGAAAGCGCTCGAACAGCCCGTCCGCGATCATGCGCTCGGCGCCCTGGCCGATTTCCTCGGCCGGCTGGAAGATCAGGTGGACCTTGCCGCGCTTCGGCGGATTGGCAGCGAGATGGCGCGCCGCAGCGAGCAGCATCACGGTATGGCCGTCATGGCCGCAGCCGTGGAACTGGCTCTTCGTGGTCGAGCGGTAGTCGAGCCCGGTATCCTCTTCCATCGGCAGCGCGTCCATGTCAGCGCGCAATCCGATGGTCGGCCCCTCGGCCGCACCCTTGATGACACCGACGAGGCCGGTCCCGCCGAGCCCGCGATGCACCTCGATGCCGAAGGAGGCCAGCGTCTTCGCGACGAAATCCGAGGTTCGGAATTCCTGGAAGGCGATTTCGGGATGGGCGTGAAGGTCGCGGCGCCAAGCCTGAAGCGTGGGCGCGAAATCGGCAATGTCCTGCAGCATCGAAATTCCTCCGCTGCCGGCAGAAACTAATTGAAAGTTTCAAATATTGCAATCGGCAGGGAAGATCATTGCGATGCGGGCGCAAAGGTCTGGCTCTCACCTTGAAGCGCGTCATTCCGGACAAACGGCGAGGCTGCGCCGATCCGGAATCCATCGGAGGGCCGATCCTTGTCACGAACTTGGCTCTACGATGGATTCCGGGTCTCCGCTTCGCTGCGCCCGGAATGACGGCGGGAGACGGCAGGGGCAGCGTTCAGTCCCGCTTGCCGCCGCGCTTCAGGTCATAGTCGATCAGGTAGGCCGTGCGCTGGTTCAACCGCTCGCGATAGACCTGCAGGTTCTCCATCACGCGCTGGACATAGTTGCGCGTCTCCGAGAACGGGATGCGCTCGACCCAGTCGACGGCGTCGACCTCCGGGTCGCGCGGGTCGCCATAGGCGGCGATCCATTTCTTCACACTGGGGGAGCCGGCATTATAGGCGGCGAAAGTCAGGATGTAGGAGCCGCGCCATTCTCTGAGCAGGTCGTTGAGATGGGCAGCCCCCATCCGCGCCGCATAGAGCGGGTCCTGCCCCAGCTTCTCCCAGTCGAAGGGGAGTCCGGCGCGCCGCGCCGTCTCGCGGGCGGTCGCCGGCATCATCTGCATCAGGCCGCGCGCGCCGGCACCCGACATCGCAGTCGGATCGAAGGCGCTCTCCTGCCGGGCGATGGCATGGACGATGGCGCGCTCCATCGGGTCGCCGAGCACGTCGAAATCCGGAATGCCGCTGACCGGATAGGCCGTCATGTCGAGCGGGAAACCGCGTTGCAGCGCAGCCTTGCCGATGCCGACCTGCGCGCGCGCATCGGTCTCGCGCCGGGCGATGGCGGCGATTGCCTCCAGCGCTTCGGTTGTGTGCAGGCGCTGCGCCAGATCGTTCAGCATCAGCGTGGCGAGGTCGCGCTCGCCGATGCGGTAGAGCAGGCGGACGGCCCGATGCCCGGGCAGCGTGTCGAGCCCGGCCGCCACCGTGCGCCGTAAGGGCAGCCCGGAGAGGCCGAGCTTCGCCCGCGCCAATTGCCCGTAATAGGCGACCGGCTGCTCCGCGGCCTTGCCGAAGGCGGCTTTGGCCTCCTCGGCCTTGCCGAGGTCCTCATAGGCGCGGCCTTGCCAATAGGCGGCGCGCGCGATCGAGATCGGCGTCTCGGCGATGCCTGCCGCCGCATCGAAATGCTTCAGCGCGACATCCGGCTTCTTCAGGAAGCGCAGAGCGATGAAGCCCGCATGCCATTCGGCCTCGATCCGCTCGGCCGCATCCTCGGCGCCATGGCCGGACGAGACCTCATAGGCCTTCTGCGGCTGGCCGGCATCGAGGAGCTTGCGCGCGATGATACGCCGCTCCTCCCACCAGCCATCGCCGTCGCCGAGCAAAGACGGGTCGCGCGGGATAGCGGTCAGCGCCTTCACGGCATCGTCGAGCTTGTCGCCGCGGCGCGCCTGCTGCGCCTGGAGGAAGGCGAAGGAGACGTCGCCGCGCAGCGAGGCTGGGACGGCGGTGATGAGCTTATCGGGGATCGGCCGGCGCGCCTTGGCGCTGGCCAGTCGCGCCTTGGCCAGCACGACATAATCGGCCGAGACGCGGGCGGCGTTGCGCAAGGCCGCCTCGCCATTCTCCCGGAACAGGAAGCGCTCGGTGCGCAGGCGATGGTCGTCCTTGGTCAGCACGGCTTCGAAGGCGCCGAGGACGATCCTTTCCAGCGACTGCCCGAACGGGTCCTTGCGCCAGCTCTGGCGGATGACGGCGCTCGCCTCTTCGGCCTTGCCTTCCTCCTTGAGCGCGAGCGCCAGCGCGATCCGCCCGGCCGGAGAGACCGGCTGCTGGCCATGGAAGAAGGCGCGAACGATGGCGGGGTCCTTCTTCTCCGCGATCAGCGCCTCCTCGGCGCGGCGTCGAAAACGGGTCGTGGCCGGATAGTTGGGGTGCTCGCGCAGGAAGGCGTCGATCCGCAGGAAGGGCACGGCGCCGGCATTGGCATGGATCGCCACCCATTCGAGCAGCGAGCGCGCGGAGCGGTCGTCGATGCGCGCCGCGAGCTTGTCGCCTTCGATCAGCGCGCCGCGGCGATAGGCGGCGACTACGGCCTTCACCGCTTCCGCGCTGACCGCGTTGTCGCCCCGCAAGGCATTGGCAGGGAAGGGCGGCAGCGCACTCGTGGTCTCGACATCGCCGAGCATGGCGAGCTTGCGCTGGCTCGCGAGCATGCCGTCGTCCCCCGCCATCGTCGACGATGCGGACAGCATTGCGGGCAGCAGCAGGCCGATCAGTCTCCTCACGGCGGCAGGCGAGGCCATGGCGGAACTCCAGGCTCGTATGGTCATCGGGGGATGGTCGGGTAAGCGGGTTTATGAACCTTTAACTATGAGGCCACGCATTTTCATGGCTTGCCGGCTTTGCCTTGGCGGAACGACGGTTTATGTGTGGCGGCCCCGTCACTCGCTTTTCGTCCCAGGATCGTCCCATGACCAAGCACATTGCCTTTACAGGCTCGATGCCCGCTCTGGTCACGCCGTTCAAATCCGGCAAGGTCGACGAGGCGGCGCTGTGCGCATTGGTCGAATGGCAGATCGAGAACGGCTCGACCGGGCTCGTCCCTGTCGGTACCACCGGCGAGAGCCCGACGCTGTCCCATGACGAGCACAAGCGCGTCGTCGAGATCGTTATCGACCAGAACAAGGGCCGCGTCCCTGTGATTGCCGGTGCCGGCTCGAACAACACCATCGAGGCGGTCGATCTCGCGGTTCATGCCGAGAAGGCTGGCGCCGATGCCGTGCTCGTGGTCACGCCCTATTACAACAAGCCGACCCAGGAGGGCATGTACCAGCACTTCAAGGCGGTGAACGACGCGATCGGCATCCCGATCATCATCTACAACATCCCGCCGCGCTCGGTGGTGGACATGTCGGTCGAGACGATGACGCGGCTCTACGAGCTCAAGAACATCGCCGGCGTGAAGGATGCCACCGCGAACCTCGCCCGCGTCTCGCAGCAGCGCCACGCCATGGGGCCGGATTTCATCCAGCTCTCCGGCGAGGACATGACCGCGCTCGCCTATATGGCGGCCGGCGGCCATGGCTGCATCTCCGTCGTCGCCAATGTCGCGCCGCGGCTCTGCGCCGACCTGATGGAGGCTGTCCAGAAGGGCGACTACGCCGGCGCGCTGAAGGTGCAGGACCGGCTGGTGCCGCTCCATGACGCGATCTTCAAGGAGCCCGGCCTCGCCGGCGCCAAGCACGGGCTCGCTCTGCTCGGCCGCATCGAGGAGGAGGTTCGCCTGCCCTTGATGCCGGTGACGCCGGCGACGGGCAAGGTCATTCGCGAGGCCATGGTTTTCGCCGGGCTGTTGAATGCTTAAGTAGGATGGATGGCCGTGCCGGATAGGGCACGGCCATCCGCTCGCCCCGCCGGGGCGGGCGGAAGAATGACAAGACCAGTGGCTTCAAAGGCTTGGGCGCCGATTCCGAATCGGATTCTCAAGCTTTGGCAGCGCCGGTCGAGCAGCATGGATTCAGCGGAACGGCATGAAGAAACCCGATCCGGAGCGCTATCGTCTCGCGGCGGATAACCGCAAGGCGCGCTTCAATTACGAGATCAAGGAAACCGTGGAGGCGGGCATCGCCTTGCAGGGGACCGAGATCAAGTCGCTGCGCGGCGGCAAGGCGACGATCGGAGAGAGCTATGCCGGCCCGATGGGGACGGAGCTCTTTCTGTTCAACGCCCATATTCCGGAATATCTTGAGGCGAACCGCTTCAATCACGAGGTCCGCCGGCCGCGGAAGCTCCTGCTTCACCGGCGGGAGATCAACAAGCTGATGGGCGCGGTCCAGCGCGAGGGCATGGCCCTGATCCCGCTCAAGGTCTACTTCAACGACCGGGGCAGGGCGAAGGTCGAGCTCGGCCTCGGCAAGGGCAAGAAGCTCCACGACAAGCGCGAGACCGAAAAAGAGCGCGACTGGAACCGCGACAAGCAGCGTTTGCTGAAGAGCGGCGGGTAAAATTCAATCGTCATGCTCGAGCTTGACCCGAGCATCTCGGAAACCAGCGTCTTCTCGTCATGAGATTCTCGGGTCTGCGCTTCGCTTCGCCCGAGAATGACGGCTTCTGTCACCCCTCCGCCGGTTCGTCGCCCTGGCGGATGCCGTAGCGGCGCTCCAGCGACGGGTTTCCGGGCGTGCCCGGCGCTCCCGCCGCGCCGCCGCGGCTGGCGCGCTCCGCCGGGTCGCGGCCGATCTTCTGCATGAGCTGGGCGAGATCGACGAACTCGTCGCATTGCCGGCGCAACTCGTCCGAGACCATCGGCGGATTGGTCGAGATCGTCGAGACGACCGAGACCTTGACGCCCTTGCGCTGCACGGCCTCCACCAGCGGCCGGAAATCGCCGTCGCCGGAGAACAGGTAGATCTGGTCGAGATGCGGCGCGAGCTCCAGCATCTCGATCGCCAGCTCGATATCCATGTTGCCCTTGACGCGGCGCCGGCCGGTGGCGTCCGTGAACTCCTTCGCCGCCTTGGTGATGACGCGGTAGCCGTTATAGTCGAGCCAGTCGACCAGCGGCCGGATCGAGGAATACTCCTCGCTTTCCACCAATGTGGTGAAATAGAAGGCGCGGATCAGGTTGCCGCGCCCCTGGAACTCGCGCAGCAGGCGCCGGTAATCCATGTCGAAGCCGAGCTGCTTCGAAGTGGCGTAGAGATTGGCGCCATCGATGAACAGCGCGATGCGCGGTGCGGCGCTCATGGCAATCACTCCTGCTTAAATGTCTTTAGGCGTCAAAATGGCGACAAAACGCGTTCGAACAATGTCGTTTCACGACTGAAATTTGACAAGTTACAAGGGTGTAACGTGGCATCCTGACGCAGCGTACGATGCCTCTCGTCAGGGACGCAGCCGCGCCGGATTGCCGACCGCGGTGCCCCCGGGCGGCACGTCGCGCGTGACCACGCTGCCCGCGCCGATGATGGCGTCGTCGCCGATCGTGACGCCGGGCAGGATGATCGCGCGGCCGCCGATCCAGACATTGCGGCCGATCGAGACCGGGCGCCCAAATTCCAGCATCTGCCGGCGCTCGGCGGGATCGCGCGGGTGGTCGGCGGTCAGGATCTGCACGCCGGGGCCGATCTGGGTGCCGTCGCCGATCGTGACCGCCACGACGTCGAGGATGATGCAGTTGAAGTTCAGGAAGACGCCGTCGCCCAGGCTGATGTTGTAGCCGTAGTCGCAATGGAAGGGCGGGCGGATGACGACGTCTTGCCCGACATGCCTGAGCGCTTCGCGCAGCAGCGGCAGCCGTGCTTCCGGCGTTGCCACCGTCGCGTTGAAGCGCTCCATCCAGGCGCTGATGCGGCGGTTGTCGGCGATGAGCTCGGGGCTGTCGGCGCGGTAGAGCTCGCCGGCCAGCATCTTGTCCTTCTCGCTGCGCATCACGTTTGCTGCGCCGCTCAGGCTTTGCCCTTGGGGAATTCCAGCCCCATCTCGCGGTAACGCTCCGGATCGTCGCTCCAGTTCTCGCGCACCTTCACGAACAGGAAGAGATGGACCTTGGCTTCGGCCGCTTCGGCGATCTCGATGCGTGCCTTCTGGCCGATTGCCTTGATCGTCTGGCCGCCTTCGCCAAGCACGATCTTCCGCTGGCCCTCGCGCTCGACATAGATCGTCTGCTCGATGCGCACGGAGCCGTCCGGCTTCTGCTGCCAGCTCTCGGTCTCGACGGTCGAGCGGTAGGGCAATTCGTCATGCAGCCGCTCGAACATCTTCTCACGGGTGATCTCGGCGGCGAGGAAGCGCAAGGGCGCGTCCGAGATCTGGTCTTCCGGATAAAGCCAGGGGCCGTGCGGCAGGCGGTTCTCCAACCAGCTCAGGATGTCCTTGACGCCATAGCCTGTCAGCGCCGCGACCATGAAGGTCGTCTCGAAGTGGCCGCGCTCGTTCACCTTGGCGGTGATCTCGAGCAGCTTCTCCTTCGGCACGGTGTCGATCTTGTTGAGGATCAGGAATTTCGGCTGCTTCAGCTCGGCAAGCCGCTCGAACAGCGCGGTGTTCTCCTCATGGTCGAAGCGCGCGACGTCGATCAGCACGCCGATCAGGTCGGCATCGGTCGCGCCGCCCCAGGCGCTCGTTACCATCGCCCGGTCGAGCCGGCGTTTGGGCGCGAAGATGCCGGGCGTGTCGACGAAGATGATCTGTGCGGTGCCGGAGAGCGCGATGCCGCGCACCTGCGTGCGCGTCGTCTGCACCTTGCGCGAGACGATCGAGATCTTGGCGCCGACGAGCTGGTTCAGCAGCGTCGACTTGCCGGCATTGGGTGCGCCGATCAGCGCGACGAAGCCGCAGCGCGTGGCGTGATCGGTTTCAGACATTCTCATTTTCCAGGTTGTCGTTCCACAGGCCCTCGCGCTTGAGGAACGTTTCGGCCGCGGCCTGCTCGGCCAGCCGCTTGGAGGGGCCGCGCGCCTCGGCGTCGGCAAGCCCGGTGATCTTGGCGGCGACGACGAAGACCGGCGCGTGGTCGGGGCCGGACCGGCCCCGCTCGCTATAGGTCGGTGTCGGATAGCCCTTGCCTTGTGCCCATTCTTGCAGCGCGGTCTTGGCGTCGCGCAGGGGGCGGACCGGCTTCAGCATGCGTTCGCCGAAGGCGCGCTCGACCAGCGCACGCGCAGCCTCGTAGCCGCCATCGATGAAGACGGCGCCGATGATTGCCTCGCAGGCATCGGCCAGGATCGCCTTGTTCTTGCGGGCGCCGCCCAGGATCTCGCCTTCGCCGAGCCGCATGAACTGGCCGAGATTCCAGCCCAGGGCTACCTCCGCGCAGGTCTCCTTGCGCACGAGATCGGCCAGCCGACGCGAGAGATTGCCTTCCTCCGACTGCGGGAACTGCCGGAACAGCAGCTCGGCCACCGAGAGGCCGAGCACACGGTCGCCCAGGAATTCGAGGCGCTGGTAGCTGGCGAGGCGCGAGTCTTCGGCGCTCATATGGGTCAGCGCGGTCGCGAGCAGGCTCGGGTCCGCGAAACGGTGCCCGAGCGCGGCTTCGAGCCGCGCGGTGTCCGGGCCCTTGCGCCCGCCGTCGCCCGCCTTGCTCACTTGATGGTGCTGAACAGACGGTTCCAGCGAACCGTGGAGGGCCATTCCCAGATCTTCCAGGCGGAAGCCCCGTCCTCGATCGAGAAGAAGATGATCTCGGCCCGCCCGACGAAGTTCTCGAAGGGCACATAACCGACGCTGCGGTCGCGCGAGTCCAGCGAGTTGTCGCGGTTGTCGCCCATCATGAAGAAATGGCCGGCCGGCACGATGAAGACCTGCGTATTGTCGAAGGTGCCGGTATCACCCTCGCGCTCGATGATCTGGTGGCTGACGCCGTTGGGCAGCGTCTCGCGATACTGGATCACCGGGACGCTGCGGCCCCAATTGTCGGTGGTCACGTAGTCGGCGATGCGCTCGCGCTTCACCGGCTGGTTGTTGATATGCAGGATGCCGTCGATCATCTGGATGCGGTCGCCCGGCAGGCCGATGACGCGCTTGATATAGTCGGTCGAATTGTCGCTCGGCAGCTTGAACACGGCAATGTCGCCGCGCTTCGGCTCGGACGCCCAGACCCGGCCGGAGAACAGCGGCGGGCTGAACGGGATCGAATGCTTGGAGTAGCCGTAGGTGTATTTCGACACGAACAGATAGTCGCCGATCAGCAGCGTCGGGATCAGCGAGCCAGAGGGGATGTTGAAGGGCTGGAACAGCAGGGTACGGATGACCAGCGCGATGAGCAGCGCCTGGACGACGACCTTGATCGTCTCGAAGACGCCGCCTTCATCCTTGGCCGCCTTGCTTTTGCTGTCGACGTCGTTGGCCACGCGGGCGCTCCTGAGGCTGCAGTCCTGCGCGCGGTCTAGCCGACTATCGCGCCCGCGACAACGCGCAAGAGCGGTAAGGGGGAAGGGCGCCAATCGACTGGCGAGACTATGACAAACACAGTCGAGAACGGGAAAACGGCAGGATCAGGGCAGTTTTCATGCCGCGGGCAGATTGACTGCCCGCGTCTTCATCAACAGCATCACGGATGCGCGACACTTGGGGGAATCACTCATGAGCACGAAGAAGCTGGTCGCCGAAGCCATCGGCACATTCTGGTTGACCTTTGCGGGTTGCGGCAGCGCGGTCATCGCCGCGGGATTTCCGAATGTCGGTATTGGGTTGCTCGGCGTTTCGCTGGCGTTCGGCCTCACGGTCGTGACGATGGCCTATGCCATCGGCCACATCTCAGGCTGTCATCTCAACCCGGCGGTGACGGTCGGCCTCGCGGCCGGCGGGCGCTTCCCGGCGGGTCAGGTCGTTCCGTATATCGTTGCGCAGGTGATCGGCGCCGTCTTGGCGGCCGGTGTGCTATATCTCATCGCCCGCGGCGCGCCGGGCTTCGATCTTGCCGGCGGCTTCGCCTCGAACGGCTATGCCGAGCATTCGCCCGGCAAGTACAATCTCGTCTCGGCTTTCCTGATGGAAGTCGTGATGACCATGATGTTCCTCTTCATCATCATGGGCTCGACCCATGGCAAGGCGCCGGCCGGCTTTGCGCCGCTCGCGATCGGCCTCTGCCTCTGCCTGATCCACCTCGTCAGCATTCCCGTGACGAACACCTCGGTGAACCCGGCCCGCAGCACCGGCCCGGCGCTCTTCGTCGGCGGCTGGGCCATCCAGCAGCTCTGGCTGTTCTGGGTGGCTCCGTTGATCGGCGGCGTGCTCGGCGGCGTGATCTATCGCTGGCTGAGCGACGAGCCCACGGGCGAGGTTACCGGCCGCTGATCGGCCGGGCGGCTCGCCACGAGCCTCGAAAAGCCGCCGCCGATCCAGTGCATCGCCAAAGCGGTGCCCCGGATCGGCGGCGGTTTCTGTTCGAAGAAGAGCGATCTCAGCCGACCGGCCGTGCCTCGATCACCACGAAGGCCTGCGCTAGGGGCGGATCGTCCGTCAGCGAGACATGGACGAAGGCCTCGAAGCCGGCCGGGGTCATGGCCTTCAGCCGCGCGGCTGCGCCGCCGGTCAGCCGCATGGTCGGACGCCCGCCCGGCAGGTTCACGACTTCCATGTCGCGCCAGAACACGCCATGGCTCATGCCGGTGCCCAGCGCCTTCGAGCAGGCCTCCTTCGCGGCGAAGCGGCGGGCATAGGACGCGGCGCGGGTGGCCCGGCCGTCCGATTTCGTCCGCTCGCCTTCGGTGAAGATGCGATGCGTGAAGCGCTCGCCGAAGCGATCGAGCGAACGCTCGATCCGGCGGATGTCGCAGAGGTCGGAGCCGATGCCGAGGATCATGCCCGCGATGTAGCGCGCTTTGCGCCGGATCGGAACCGTCTTCGGACAGGGAAAGGGCGGTAGTTGGCCGCTCAGCCCTCGCTCCGGCCCTCGTCCATGGCCTGCCGCATCCGGCGGATCGCTTCCTCGAGGCCGATGAAGATGGCCTCGCCGACCAGGAAATGGCCGATATTGAACTCGACGAAGGCCGGCACGCGAGCGAGCGTGCGCGCCGTATCGTAGTCGAGCCCGTGCCCGGCATGAACCTCGAGGCCGAGCTTCGCCCCCAGTGCCGCGCCGTTCGCGAGCCGCTGGAATTCCGCTTCCGCCTTGGCGCCCTCGCCGTCGATGACGGCGTGGCACCAACTGCCGGTATGCAGTTCGATGACGGGTGCGCCGAGCTTGGCGGACATTGCGATCGGCGCCTCGTCCGGCTCGATGAACAGCGAGACGCGGCAGCCTGCCGCTTTCAGGCGGGCGATCGCGGGCTTGAGATGGCTTTCCTGGCCGACGACGTCGAGCCCGCCCTCGGTGGTGCGCTCCTCGCGCTTCTCCGGCACGAGGCACGCCGCATGCGGCTTGAGCCGCTCGGCCAGCGCGATCATTTCCTCGGTCGCGCCCATCTCGAAATTGAGCGGCTTCGTCAGTTCCGCGGCGAGGCGCTCCATGTCGCTGTTGCGGATATGGCGCCGGTCCTCGCGTAGGTGGGCGGTGATGCCGTCGGCGCCGGCGGCGATGGCGAGATGCGCCGCCCTGACCGGATCGGGCAGGGTGCCGCCGCGCGCGTTTCGCACCGTGGCGACATGGTCGATATTGACGCCCAGACGCAAGCCTTTGGCCATGGTGCACAAACCCCCTGTTTCTTTCAGTCCTGCTTAAACGAAAGCGGCATGGAGGCTCAATGCAGGGATTGTGATGCCGGGCTCACGAATTCTGATCGGTGCCGCCGCGGGCCCAACCCTTGCGATTTGTTGAAGAGGAATGGCGGCTCGCCGTGAAGGTAATCGTAACCGAAGCTCCGTAACGTCGACCGACGACATCACAGAGTTTCACCCGGCCGATGCAACTGCCACTGAAGACCGCGGCCTTCCAGACCGATGTCCTCCCGGACAGGCGCGAGATAAACCAGCCCCCGGAACGGGCGCTCGGCCGGGTCATCGCCTGCGACGGCTCGCGAGCGACGATTCTCAGCGCGGTTTCGACCGGGAGTTGGCTCGCCGGCGACGCCTGGGCCATAGGCCGTATGGTCTCGATCAATCTGGGTTCGAGCCGTATCGTCGCGCTGGTCTACAAGCTGCACGCGGTCGAGCCGGCCTGGAGCGAGGCGGAGGAGAACCCGATCCGGGTCGAGGTCGAGCTCCTCGGCGAGGTCCTGGAAAGCGCCGATGGGCGCGCCCGTTTCCAGAGCGGCATCAGCACCTTTCCGCCGATCGGCGCGATCGCCCACCGCATCCGGGCAGGCGATCTCGCACTCGTCCATGATCTCGGTGACCGCGGCGGCGTCGAGATCGGCCATGTGACGCAGGATGCCAGCATCCCGGCCACCGTCAGCATCCAGGACATGCTCTCGCGCCATTTTGCCCTGGTCGGGACCACCGGCGTCGGCAAGTCGAGCGCGGTCGCGCTGCTGCTGCGTCGCGCGGTCTCGGTGCGCCCGCGGCTGCGCGTGCTCATCCTCGATCCGCATAACGAATATTCCAGCGCCTTTCCCGATCTCGCCCTGACCATCGATGGCGAAAGCCTCGATCTGCCCTTCTGGATGTTCAGGCAGGAGGAGTTCGCGGAGGTCGTGTTCCGCGGCCGGGCGCCTCTCGACGACGAGCCGGATATCCTGCGCGAGGTCGTCCTGGCGGCGCGGGCGCGCTATCGCATGCCCAGCAGCGGCCAGGACATGGCGCGCGATCTCGGCTCCAGCCTGTTGAAGCGCCCGCTCGATCTCGGCGCCCCGCGCCAGCCGGCCGAGGCGCCGCAAGGCGGCGTCGTCGACGCGGCGACACCCTATCGCCTCAAGGATGCCTTCACGGTCATCGACGAGATGATAGGCCTGCATGAGCAGCGCTGGCCTCGCGCCGCCCTGCGCTCGCTCAAGGTGCGGCTCGAATCGCTGCATGCCGATCCGCGCTACCGCTTCATGTTCGGCCGCGCCAACATGTACGAGACGGTGGCCCCGATCCTGGCCCAGGTCTTCCGGATTCCGATGCACGGCCGGCCGATCACGGCGTTCCAGCTCGGCGGCCTGCCGGGCGAGGTCGTGAACGCCGTGGCCTCGGTGCTGTCGCGCCTCGCCTTCGACCTCGCGGCTGCGAGCCAGGGAGCCTGCGAGATCCTGGTGCTCTGCGAGGAGGCGCATCGCTACGTGCCTTCCGACACCTCGCTCGGCTTCGCGCCGACGCGGCAGGCGCTCGCCCGCATCGCCAAGGAGGGCCGCAAATACGGCGCCTATCTCGGCATCGTGACGCAGCGGCCGGGCGAACTCGATCCGACCATTCTCTCGCAATGCTCGACGGTCTTCGCGATGCGCCTGGCCAACGAGCGCGACCAGCAGATCATCCGCTCGGCCATCTCCGACGCTTCCGCCAGCACGATCAACTTCCTGTCCTCGATCGGCAATCGCGAGGCGATCGCCTTCGGCGAGGGCGTCGCCACGACGATGCGGATGCGTTTCGCCGAGCTTAAGCCGCATGAGCTGCCGGCAATGGGCGCCCGCGGCGGCGAGGCTGCCGGCCGGCTAGAGCCCACGCTGGATGACATGGTGCGCCGCATGCGCGCCTGATGCGCGGGTGCGAATTTCTTGCATCGCGGTGGCTTTGCCTGTAAGGCCGTGCTCAATCCATTCCCTTCATCGCTGAGATCGGAAGAAGCCGGCCATGGCTCGCGTTACCGTTGAAGACTGCATCGACAAGGTCGAGAACCGCTTCGAGCTGGTGCTGCTCGCCAGCCACCGCGCGCGGATGATCCAGTCGGGCTCGTCGATCCTCGTCGCCCGCGACAACGACAAGAACCCTGTCGTCGCGCTGCGCGAGATCGCAGACGAGAAGCTCAAGCCCGAGGATCTCAAGGAAGACCTGATCCACTCGCTGCAGAAGCATGTCGAGGTCGACGAGCCGGAGCAGGAGACCGTTCCGCTGCTCGCCAGCCCCGCCAGCGCCGCGACCCCGGACAGCGAAGTCCAGTTCGACCGGATGAGCGAAGAAGACCTGCTGCGCGGCCTCGACGGCCTCGTGCCGCCGACCGAGAGCGCCGACGACGAGGATTGATCCTCGTCGGATAAAACGGCGGCATCGATCATATGTGAATCGATTGTTCACCGTTTCCCAGTAAAGCCCGGCACTGCCGGGCTTTTTTCATGGCCCCTTCCGGAAAACGCCTTGCTGCCGCCGATGCCTGTGCAAATAATAATGTGTTGCAATGATCGCAGGATGAGGTTGGGGCCCGCATGGGCATGATGCGGCAATATGAGCTCGTTGACCGGGTCAGGAGCTATAATCCGAATACCGACGAGGACCTGCTCAACCGGGCCTATGTCTATGCCATGCGCGCCCATGGAACGCAGAAGCGCGCCTCCGGCGATCCGTTCTTCGCGCATCCGCTCGAAGTCGCGGCGATCCTGACCGATCTCAAGCTCGACGACGCCACCATCGTCGCCGCCGTCCTGCACGACACGGTCGAGGACACGGCCGCGACGCTCGAAGAGATCGAGACCATGTTCGGGCCGGACATCCGCCGGCTGGTCGACGGCCTCACCAAGATCAAGAAGCTCGACCTCGTCTCGAAGAAGGCGGCGCAGGGCGAGAATTTCCGCAAGCTGCTGCTCGCCATCGCCGACGATATCCGCGTCCTGCTGGTCAAGCTCGCCGACCGCCTGCACAACATGCGCACGCTGCATTTCGTCCCGCCCGAGAAGCGCCTGCGCATCGCCGAGGAGACGATCGAGATCTACGCCCCGCTCGCCGGCCGCATGGGCATGCAGGAGCTGCGCGAGGAACTGGAGGAACTCTCCTTCCGCCATATCAAGCCCGAGGCCCACGCCACCGTCACCAAGCGGCTGGAGGAGGTGACCGAACGCGAGGGCAAGGTCATCGGCGAGATCGAACAGGACCTGAAAGGTAAACTTGCCGCCAGCGGCATCCAGGCCGAGGTCTTCGGGCGGCGCAAGCGCCCCTATTCGATCTGGAAGAAAATGGAGCGGAAATCCGTCTCCTTCGAGCAGCTCTCCGACATCTTCGGCTTCCGGGTCATCGTCGACAGGCCGGAGGATTGCTATCGCGTGCTCGGCATCGTCCACATGACCTGGCCGATGGTGCCGGGCCGCTACAAGGACTATATCTCGACGCCGAAGCAGAACGACTACCGGTCGATCCATACGACCGTCGTCGGGCCCGGCCATAGCCGCGTCGAACTGCAGATCCGCACCGACAACATGGACCGCATCGCCGAATACGGCATCGCCGCCCACGCCCATTACAAGGATGGCCGGGCCGGCGAGCCGATGGGCCTCGCCGACGAGAGCCGCGCCTATCAATGGCTGCGCCGCACCGTCGACCTGCTGGCCGAGGGCGACAGCCCCGAGGAATTCCTCGAGCACACCAAGCTCGAGCTCTTCCACGATCAGGTCTTCTGCTTCACGCCGAAGGGGCGGCTCATCGCCCTGCCGCGCGGCGCGACGCCGATCGATTTCGCCTATGCCGTCCATACGGATGTCGGCAACAGCGCCGTCGGCGCCAAGATCAACGGCCGTATCGCGCCGCTGCTGACCGAATTGCAGAACGGCGACGAGGTCGAGATCACCCGTGCCGACGGGCAGGCCCCGCCGGCTGCCTGGGAATCGCTCGTCGTCACCGGCAAGGCCCGCGCCGCGATCCGCCGCGCCACCCGCGCCGCCGTCCGCCGCCAATATGCGGGCCTCGGCCGCCAGATTCTCGAACGCGCCTTCTCCCGCGCCGAACGCGCCTTCTCCGACGACAAGCTCAAGGCCGCGCTGAAGCGCCTCGCGCGCAACACGGTCGACGACGTGCTCGCGGCCGTCGGGCGCGGCGAGATGTATTCCGGCGACGTGGTCAAGGCGGTCTATCCCGACCTCGAACCCGAGAAGCGCGGCTCCTCCGACGGCAAGCCGGGGGCGGCCGCCAACGGCAAGGGCTGGTTCGAACTGCGCAAGGGCGAGAACCTCAAGTTCAAGCTGCCGGGCGAGGAGCCGGATACTGCGATTCCGATCCGCGGCCTCGGCGGCGACCTGCCGGTGCGCTTCGCGCCGCATGGCGGAGCCGTGCCGGGCGATCGCATCGTCGGCATCCTGACGCCGGGCGAGGGGGTGACGATCTACCCGATCCAGTCGCCCGCGCTCGCCGCCTTCGACAACGAGCCCGATCGCTGGCTCGATGTCCGCTGGGACCTCGACGACAAGGTGCCGCAGCGCTTCCCGGCGCGCATCGCCCTGAAATCGATCAACGAGCCCGGGTCGCTCGCCCAGATCACCACGACGATCGCGGAGCATGACGGCAATATCGATTCCGTCTCGATGAACCGGCCGAACCAGGACTTCACCGACGTCACCATCGACCTCACGGTCTGGGACCTGAAGCACCTCTCGGCCATCATCAGCGAGCTCCGCGAGAAGCGCGTGATCAGCCGGGTGGAGCGCGTGGTCGGGTAGTGCGGCAGAGGCAGTAGCCCGCCGGTTTCTTGCTGGCACCACCCTTGTCATTCCGGGGCTTCGCGTAGCGAAGAACCCGGAACCCACGGCTAGGCGAGACATCCGGAGTTCGGTCGTGAGTGGCTCACCCAGTCGTGGGTTCCGGGTTCGCGCCTGCGGCGCGCCCCGGAATGACAAAGGGGGGCTGAGGTCCCTGCGATCGGACGTTGCCAGCCGCTACCCCCGGAACGCCGCCGCCAATTCCCGTACGAAAGCGCCCGCGCGCGGCGTCGCGACATTGCTCCTGAGCACGACCTGCGACCCGCCGAGCGAGGGCAGGCCCCATGCGGGCCCGATATCGATCGTGCCTGCCGGCGCGATCCGCGCGGCCAATGGCGAGACGCCGAGCCCGACCTGAATTGCGGCCGCGACCGCCGCCATCCCGCCGCCGACGAAGGCCTCGCGCCAGGCGATCCCGGCGCGGTCCAGCGTATCCATGCTGTGTTGGCGGAGGCGGCATTCGGCGACGAGGCTGACCAACGGCACCGGTGCATCGGCCTGCCGCACGAGGCCGGGCGCCGCGAACCAGCCGACGGCATCGTCGCGCAGCACTTCGCCGGTCCACCCTGCCGCAAGCCGGCGCACGATCACGACGTCGAGCTCGCCGCGCTCGAACGCCTCTTCCAGCATCCGTGACGGTTCGATCCTGAGATTGATGACGATGCCGGGGTCATGGGCGGTGAGACGCGCCAGCACGGCCGGAACCTCGGCGCCGACAGCCTGCTCGCTGATGCCCACCGCGATATGCTCCGGCGTCACGGTAAACGCGGCGAGCGCCTTGCCATGCGCCGCCAGCAACTCGCGCGCGGCCGGCAGGAAGCGCTCTCCCTCGGCCGTTAGTCGCACCAGCCGGGGATGACGCTGCAGCAGCAGCCGTCCGAGTCCGTCTTCGAGCCGCTTCACCCGCGTGCTGACCAGCGATTGCGTCGTGCCGAGCGCCTCGGCGGCGCGGGTGAAGCTTTTCAGCTCGGCTGCGCGCAGGAAGGAGGCGACGGCGTCGATGTCCAGGGTGCTCATAAATCATGATACCATATCATTGATATCATCATAGATATGATTTTCAGATCAAATGAGGCGGTCTATGGTCTTCTCCGAAAGGCGCGGTTGCGCCTCGATGGAGACAGACCATGCCCCTGATCAGGATTTCCATGCGCCGCGGCCGCCCGGCTTCCGAGCCGGCCGCCATTATCGATGGCGTCTACAAGGCGCTGCGGGAGACCTTCGAGGTGCCGGAAAAGGACCTCTTCGCCGTCATCCACCAGCATGACGCGGACGAGTTCGTCTTCGACGCCAACTATTTCGGCTTCAACCGCAGCGCAGGCCTCGTGATCATCCAGATCACCGTCGCCAACACCCGCGGCGTGACGCAGAAGAAGAAGCTCTACGCTGCTATCGCCGAGAAACTCATGAAGGAGCCCGGCCTGAAGCCGGACGACATCTTCATCAACCTCGTCGAGGTCAAGCGCGAGGACTGGTCCTTCGGCGGCGGCATCGCGCAGTATGTGGCGTGAGGGCGCGCGCCCGTCGTCACCAACCGCGCCGTCATCCCGGACAAGCTGCGGAACTGCGCCGATCCGGGATCCATCGTAGAGCGCTGCCCTCCGATGGATCCCGGCGCTCCGGCCGGGATGACGATGCGCATGAAATTGCGGTGCCGCGCGTCACGCCCTAAACCCTCTCCTCATGGAATGGACCGACGAGGGCACGATCATCGGCCTCAAGGCTCATGGCGAGAGCGCCGTGATCCTTGAGGCGATGACGCGTGGGCACGGCCGCCATCTCGGCCTCGTCAGGGGCGGACGCTCGGCCAAGGCGCAGGCTTCGCTCCAGCCCGGGAACGCCGTCTCGCTCACCTGGCGCGCCCGGCTCGACGAGCATCTTGGCGAATACAAAGTCGAGCTCCTCACCTCCCATGCCGCCCGCCTGATCGCGGCGCCGGTTGCGCTCTACGGGCTCGGCACGATCGCCGGCCTGCTGCGTCTCCTGCCGGAGCGCGATCCCCATCCCGGCCTCTATGAGGGCCTTTCCGTCCTCGTCGCGCATCTTGACGAGGCCGAGATGGCGCCGGCTCTCGTCATCCGCTTCGAACTCGCGATGCTGACGGAGTTGGGCTTCGGGCTCGATCTCGCCCGCTGCGCCGTCACCGGCTCGCCGGACGATCTCAGCCATGTCTCGCCCAAATCCGGCAAGGCGGTCAGCCGGGCGGCTGCGCTACCCTATCTCGACCGCCTGCTGAAGCTGCCGTCCTTCCTGGTCGAAGGGCAGGGCGGGCGCCGGCCGTCGCCAACGGATATCCTCTCGGGCTTCGCCCTGACCGGCTTCTTCCTGCGCCGCCATATCCTCGATCCGCGTGGCCTGCGCGAGCCGCCGGAGCGGGCGCGATTGGTCGAAATGGCCACGCGGGCCGCAGCGAATGCGCCGCCCGGCGAATCATCCACCGCCTAAGCACGAAAAGGCCATCCCTGCGTTTGCGCAGGGCTCTTCGTACCTGCATTGTTCTGGCGGGCTGATTCGTGCTGTGCCATAGAGACCACGCGAATTCTGGACGAGACGAGGGCTGACGCAGCATGGGCAAACCGGTCGATCCGCCGCCGGAAGACGAGTCCGAGCGCATCGATCTGAAATCGGCGCTCGAAGAGCGCTATCTCGCCTATGCGCTCTCCACCATCATGCACCGCGCCCTGCCGGATGCGCGCGACGGCCTGAAGCCAGTCCACCGCCGCATCCTGCACGCCATGCGGCTGCTCCGCCTCGATCCGGGCCAGGTCCACAAGAAATGCGCCCGCATCGTCGGCGACGTCATCGGCAAGTTCCACCCGCATGGCGACCAGTCGGTCTATGACGCGCTGGTGCGCCTTGCGCAGGATTTCGCCCAGCGCTATCCGCTCGTCGACGGGCAGGGCAATTTCGGCAATATCGACGGCGATAACGCCGCTGCCTACCGCTATACCGAAGCGCGCATGACCGAGGTCGCGCGCCTGCTCCTCGACGGCATCGACGAGGACGCGGTCGATTTTCGCGAGACCTATAATGGCGAGGACGAGGAGCCGGTCGTGCTCCCGGCCGCCTTTCCGAACCTGCTCGCCAACGGCTCGCAGGGCATCGCGGTCGGCATGGCGACCTCGATACCCCCGCACAACGCGGCCGAGCTCTGCGACGCCGCGCTCTACCTGATCCAGCACCCGGAAACCTCCTCCGAACAGCTCATGACCTTCGTGCCCGGCCCGGATTTCCCGACCGGCGGCATAATCGTCGAGAGCCGCGCCTCAATGGCGGAGACCTATCGCACCGGGCGCGGCGCCTTCCGCACCCGCGCGCGCTGGCATGTCGAGGACCAGGGCCGCGGCACCTGGCTCGCTGTCGTCACCGAGATCCCCTACATGGTCTCGAAGGGCCGGCTGATCGAGAAGATCGCCGAGCTCCTGAACGACAAGAAGCTGCCTCTGGTTGCCGATCTGCGCGATGAATCGGCCGAGGATATTCGCATCGTCATCGAGCCGCGCGCCCGCAATGTCGATCCCAACCTGATGATGGAATCACTCTTCCGGCTCTCGGAGCTGGAAGCGCGCATTTCCATGAACATGAACGTGCTGACCGGCGGGCTCGTGCCGCGCGTGCTCGGCCTTGCCGAGGCGCTGCGTGCCTGGCTCGACCATCGCCGCGAGGTCCTGCAGCGGCGTTCGCGTTTCCGCCTCGGCCAGATCGACAAGCGCCTCGAAATCCTGCGCGGCCTGCTGATCGTCTATCTCGACCTCGACCGGGTGATCAAAATCATTCGCGAGGAGGATGAGCCGAAGATCGAGCTGATGCGCTATTTCGAGCTGAGCGAGGTCCAGGCCAACGCGATCCTCGACACGCGCCTGCGCGCCTTGCGCAAGCTCGAGGAGATGCAGCTCAAGACCGAACTCGACGAACTCACCAAGGAGAAAGAGCAGGTCGAAGGCCTGCTCGCCTCCGAGGCGACGCAATGGAAGACGATCGCCTGGGACATTCGCCAGGTGAAGAAGACCTTCGGTCCGGAAACGGCGATCGGCAAGCGCCGCACCGATTTCGCCGATATGCCCGAGACGACCGATATCGACCTGACCCAGGCCATGGTCGAGCGCGAGCCGGTCACGGTCGTGATCTCGAAGAAGGGCTGGATCAGGGCCTTGAAGGGCCATGTCCAGGACAAGTCGAGCTTCTCCTTCAAGGGCGACGACGCGCTCCAGACGGCCTTCTTCACGGAGACCACGGCGAAGGTGCTGGTGCTCGCCTCGAACGGCAAGGTCTTCACGCTGGATGCATCCAAGCTCCCCGGCGGGCGCGGTTTCGGCGATCCGATCCGCCTGATGATCGAGCTGGAGGAGACGGCCGAGATCGTCTCCGCCTTCCCCTACAAGCCGGGCTCCAAGCTCCTGATGGTGACGAGCGAGGGCAGGGGCTTCGTGGCGCCGGCCGACGATGTTGTCGCCAATACCCGCAAAGGGCGGCAGGTGCTCAATGTCGATGGACCGCATGTCGCGATGCTGGCGGTGCCGGCCGATGGCGACCATGTCGCGATCATCGGCGAGAACCGCAAGCTGCTCTGCTTCCCGATCTCGGAAGTCGCGGAGATGGGTCGCGGCAAGGGCGTGCGGCTGCAGCGCTACAAGGATGGCGGCCTCTCGGACGCCAAGACCTTCAACCTGGCTGACGGCCTGACCTGGCTCGACACCTCCGGCCGAACCTGGACGGTGACGCAGGCCGATCTTCTGGAATGGCTCGGCCACCGCGCCGAAGCCGGCCGCCTGCCGCCCAAGGGCTTCCCGAAGAGCAACACGTTCGGGGGGTGAGGGGCTGGCACGCGCGTCATGCTCGGGCTTGACCCGGGCATCTCTTGACCAGCGCCTTCTCGGCAGGAGATTCTCGGGGCAAGCCCGAGAATGACGCCGGATCAAAGGCTTGCTGGCGAAACCGGAATCAATCCCGCAGCCGCCTGAATCAAACTCTCAGCGAATCTGCTGCCCTATGACGCTGGCTTCGAGGCCGATCGTGAGCTTGTCGGTAACGGCCCAGAGCACGCCCGCGCGCGCCTCGGGCCGCACGGCGATATCGCTGCGGCTGAAGGGCGTGGAGAAATTGGTGGCGCCGTAGCGCCAGGTCTCGTTGGCCGCGCTCAACCCCGCCGAGGTGTAGAGCATGACGTCGGGCGTCACCAGCACGCCGGCCTGGACCCTGAATGCGCCGGCGAGGTCGCGCGTGAAGGCGGCATTGCCGAAGCTCGGATAGCCGTAACCGCCGACCGCAGGCGCATAGTCGATCGCGCCGGCGATGCCGTAGACGAAATTGCCCTCGCGCCGCATCGTGCCGGCTTCAAGCCCGATCGTCGGGCCGGCGCTGGTGCGCATATGCTTGCTGCTGGTGACCTGGAAGCCGGAGGAAATCCGGGCATAGGACCCCTCCCATTTCGGCGAGAGGCTGGGGCTGTCCCAGGCGAAGGAAGGCAGCGGCGCGAAGCCGGACAGGGGCAGGAAGGCCTGTGCTTGCGCCGATGCGCCAGCGCCCATGAGAGCGGCGAGCGTCGCGGCGGAAAGAAGCGGAAGTCTCACGTCGAAAGCGTCCTCGCGACAGCGTGCCCCGTCGGAAGCTAGCATGGAGCAGGGCGAATGTCGCGGTTTTGTGGCGTCGCGTGCGGGCGCCGCTCAGGCGATCTTGGTCCTGAGCTTGAGGAAGCGCAGCGTCCGCTCCGCCGTCGCGAGATCGAGCTTCTCATAGGCGTCGACATCGTCGTCGACATCGCGCGAGGAGAAGTAGAGGCGACGCGCCCGCAATTGCAGGATGGCGCGGAAGGCGGTGGAGCCGATGCCGAGCGAACGGCATGCCACCGCGATGCCGCTGGAATCGCGCTGCATCAGGACGCGCAGCGCCTGTTCGATCGAGATGCCGGCGATCTCCGAGAGCACCTGCGAGAGATGGTAGGCACGATCCTCGTCGGCCAGCATGACGAGCACATCGTCGACTTCGCGCACCTTGGCGGCGAGGTCGGAGAGCAGCAGCTTGACCTCGAGGCGCTGCTGGCGAGCCTGACGGGCGAGCGAGGCGCCCGCTTCCGTGGCCGGCGCAGCGCTGCTGCCGTCGGAGAACTGTTCGACGATGCGCAGGACGCGCTGCGCGCGGTTCGGCGCTAGATCGGAGCGACGGGCCAGCGCGTCGGTGATCGCCGCATCGCGCTCGCCGCGTTCGAGCAGCCGGTCGAAGCCGCGATCCGAGAAGGCCGCGCCCTCATTGGCGCTGACTGTGTGCAGCACCTTCTGGTCGCCGCGCTCGACCAGGATGTCGGTGACGCTTTCGGACAGGCGCGCGCGCTCGGCGATGGCGACGAGATGCTGCTGCGACTGGCTGACCGCGATGGCGGCGAGGTCGGTATCGGTCAGGACCGGCGAGAGCGACAACACCAGCCGCGCGACCTCGGCATTGCCGTCGCCGCCGAGCGTGAGCGCGACGTTATGCGGCAGGGTCGGCAGGGTCGCGACGCGATCGGCATAGCCCTTGCGGTCCTCGTCGCCGAGATGGCCGAGCGAACCGGCTGCGATTTCGCCGTAATGCTCCTTCACCGCCTCGGTCGGCTCGTGGTCGAGCAGGAACAGGTCCGTGACGGCGTGCAGAAGCTGCCGGCGCGAATCCGACGACATCTCCGCCGGCATCCGGGTCAGGTTACGCAGCATGAGGGCCCCCACGGCAAAGCAATGGCGGCACTTTGCGCAGGGACGGCTTGATTTACTCTTAAGGCGACAGCGTTCTTTTCTGGACAACGGGGCGGCGACGCCCCGTTGTCCAGTCCGTGGGTAAGCCTGCTGCTCGGGTGAGGCAGGCTTCGCAATTTATGCACTCATAGGTTGCAATTTCGTTATCAAGAAGCCGTCGATGATCAGCATGGCGATGAGCGACGCTCCGACCAGCGGGAAGACGAGCCCGCCGACGGCAAGCAGGGCGACGACGACGCGAAGCGTCGCCTTCTCCGCCGGTAGCGGCGGAACCCCGAGCGACCCTTGCGGGCGGCGCTTCCACCACATCACCAGCGCCGAGATGCAGAGCAGGACGATGGCGAAGCAGGCGGCGAGCATCACGAGCTGGTTCGCCAGCCCGAATTCCTGGCCCATATGGACGTTGATGCCCCATTCCAGCGCTTTGCCGAGCGGGCCGTAATCGGCATAGCTCATGTCGATCAGGGGCTTGCCGCTATACTGGTCGAGATGGATGACGCGCTGCAGCGCCATGTCCTTGGGGTAGACCGAGCCGGTATAGACGCCGCCCGGGCCGCTCGGGAGATTGACCGCATAGCCGCGCGTCAGGTTCAGGCGGTCGAAGGTCGCGACCGCGGTATCGAGGCCGATCGACGGGCCTCCCGCGGCCTGCGAAACCGGCAGCTTCGCCTGTTCGAGGGACCACGTCGTCGGCGCGGCATGGGCGAGGTGTTCGTCCGACATCGGCACGGCGACGCGAACCCCGGCGGGGTAGCCGAAATTATGCCCATTGGCCCATTGGTTGACCTTGTTGCCCCAGAGCACCGACCACGGCATTCCGGTGATCGCCAGGAACAGGATGAAGCCTCCGGCGAGGAGCCCCGTCACCGCATGGAGATCGCGCCAGAATACGCGCTGGCGCGGCTTACCCCTGACCGTGACAACGCCGCCGCTCTGCTTGCGGGGCCACCACAGATAGAGCCCTGTCAGCACGAGCAGGATCGCCCAGCCGCCGGCAATCTCGATCGCGCCATTCGCGATCGGCCCGAAATAGGCGAGGCTGTGGATCTGCCGGATCACCCACATCACCGTGCCCTTGTCCGGGATCTGGCCGAGCACGCGGGCATCGTAGGGATCGACATAGACCACCATCCGCGTTCCCGCCGCGTCGCGGATCGTGACTTCGGCGGAAGCGGTCGCGCTTTCGGGCGGGATGAATTTCACCGCCTGGCCGGGGAAGGCTTTGAGCGCCTGCGCCACGATCTCGCTGGGCGGCCGCTCGCCCGTCGTGCGGACCTCAACTCGTTTCACGTCGCGATGGATCAGGCCGTCGATCTCGGCCCGGAAGAGGTAGAGCCCGCCGGTCACGGCCAGCAGGATGAGGAAGGGCAGGGTGATCAGCCCGGCGTAGAAATGCCAGCGCCAGACGGCGCGATAGAGGGATGCGGCTGGCCGGCCCGCGCGCTCGGGCGCGGCCGCTGCCGTTGAAACGATTGTCATCGGAGAATCCTGGTCTGAGCTGAAGAGGGAGAGGCTTCAGACCAGGGCGGGCGGAGCGCGGGCGCCGAGCGGATAGCCCGGTGCGGACGGAGACGAGACCTGTTCCGCCGGCAGGTTGCGGGCGAAAGAGCGCACCGGCTGTCGTTCGACGACAATGGTGGCCGGCGATGGCGGCGGCAGCGCGATGGCCGCCGACAGGCAGAGCGTCGCGCAGCAATCCGGCAGCTTCGCGCTGCCGCTATCCGGCGCCGGGTCGAAGGGCGCCGTCTGGCCGGGAGCGCAGAGCGGGTGGACAAGGCCGGGTGCAGGCTGCGCCGACAGGCCCGTGGCAAGCGCGACCAGCGTCGTCTGCAGGACGAGGACATAGACCGCGACGAGCGCGATCGCGCTCCTCCGCCAGTTCATCCGTCCCGCCGTTGTCGTCATGGACGCAGGCTTAGCCAATCTCCGGGATTGGTGGAAGCGCTCTTCGTGACGCGGCTGTTTACCCCGCCGGCAGGCAGGCGGGGCCGAGCGGCTCGAAGCTCTTGTCGGTCAGGATGAATTCCCGATGGCCGAGCTTCTTTTCCTTCCCTCTGGAGGTCATCCCGGACGAGCCGCCCTGGAGGTGCCGATCCGGGATCCATGCCCGAGCCTCGATCCCAAGCGCTCCGGATTGGATCCAGGGTCTCCGCTGCGCTGCGCCCGGGATGACGGCGCGGATGGAATATCCGTCAGAACTTGCCGTACTTGAGATAGGCCTGCTGCGGATCGGTGCCGGCCAGGATCGCGGTGCGGACCTTGTTCTCGGCCGAGATCGCGGTCTCCGATTTGTCGAGCACTTCCTCGATGATCTCGACGGGAATGCGGACGACACCGTCGCGATCGGCCAGGATATAGTCGCCCGGCCGAATCCAGACCTCGCCGATCTTGATCGGCTCATCGACCGCCTTGGGCAGCCAGGCGCCGACGATGTCGCGCGGCGTATAGGCCTTGAAATAGGCCTGGAAGCCCATCTCGACCATGAATTCGGTGTCGCGCGAGAGACCGTCGATGACGCAGCCGCGCACGCCCTTGTTCTTCAGGGTCTCGGCCGAGAGCTCGCCCATCAGCGCGATCTCGTTGGTATTGGGCTGGCAGACCCAGACATGGCCGGGCTTGGCGGCCGAGAGCAGGCCGGTCCAGCCCAGCAGCGTCTCATGCGCGTCGAACTCCCCGGTCTTGCCCTCGACGGTGAAGGCCGGGCCGGCCAGTTTCTGGCCCGGCAGGAGCGGGCGCAGTTCCGGCGGCAGGACGAAGTCCGTCAGACCCATCGCCCGCATCGTGTCGTGGATGATGCCGGTGTAGCAGCGCTCCAGCCTGTCGGTCAGTTCCTGGCTCATCATTCCTCCGCTTCGGTCCCTGTCGCGCGCATAGGCTGCGGGCCGTTGCCGCCAGAGTGTCGGGAGGAACACTGTGCGGCAAGCGCGTTTTCTGCGCGTCGCTGATGCGTTTCAATCGGTTGAAACGTTCCGGTCCACGCGTTCCCAGCCCTGCGGCGTCAGGCGCTCCTGCGGCAGGAAGCGCGCCTTGTAGGCCATCTTCGGCGAGCCATCGACCCAGTAGCCGAGATAGACGTAAGGCAGGCCGAGGCGCCGCGCCCGCGCGACATGGTCGAGCACCATGAAGGTTCCGAGCGAGCGCAATTCCAAGCCGGGATCATAGACCGAATAGACCATCGAGAGCCCGTCCTTGAGCGTATCGGTCAGCGCCATCGCGAAGAGATCGCCTTCGCCCCGCCCGGTGAAGCCGGAATCCGGGCCGCGGCGGCGATACTCGATCAGGCTGGTCTCGACATGGGTGTCCTCGACCATCATCGCGAAATCGAGCGCCGACATCGTCGCCATGCCGCCATCCGGGTGGCGTTCGTCGAGATAGGAGCGGAACAGGGAATAATGCTCGGAACGCGGCCGCGGGGGCAGGGCCTCGCCGATCAGGTCGCTGTTGCGCGCGAGCACGCGCCGGAAGCTCCGCGACATCCGGAAATCGTCGACGCAGACACGGACCGAGACGCAGGCACGGCAAACTTCACAAGCCGGCCGATAGGCGATGCTTTGCGAGCGCCGGAAGCCGCCTTGCGATAGCACGTCGTTGAGCTCGCGCGCCCGCGAACCCACGAGATGCGTGAACACCTTCCGCTCCTCGCGCCCCGGCAGATAGGGGCACGCGGTCGGCGAGGTCAGGTAGAATTGCGGGGCATCCCGCAATGGGCGCGTCACGTCGGCTGGCTCCCCGGAAGCTTCCGACTCCCAATGTAACATCGGCCGCACGGTCAACAAGCACGGCGCGGCCGATCAGAGGTGGGGTCGCGGTTTTTGACCTGGCTCAACCGGTCAGGCGCGAACGACCACGAACCCCGTCAGCAGGTCGTGGCCCATGCGCCGGTCCTCGCGGGCGAACCCGCAGGCGACGTCGACGAGCCACAGCAGGAAAGTGCCCGCCGCGACATAGAACAGCAGCGCATGCACCGCGGCAGCAAGCCCATCGGGGCGTCCGCCGCTGGCGGTCTCGACCTTCAGGCCCGCGACGCGCATGCCCCAGGTCGACTGCTTGCGCCCACCGATCGTCAGCGCGGCATAGCCCAGCGCGGTCGCGACCGTCGCGATCGGGATCAGCAGCCAGGTCGCACCGAAGGTGACGACGCCGAGCACGCCCAGCAGGAACACGACCAGCCAGCCCAAAAAGAACAGCACGACGATGTCGACGAGCCAGGCGAACAGCCGCGCGCCGAGAACGCCGCTGACGTTCTGGTAGGGACGCGGCTCCAGTGCCGTGATCGGCGGCTGGCCATAACGGGTATCGCTCATCGGGACTTCGATCCTCCATCGGCGCGCGGAAACTGGCGCCGGGAGATAATGTTTGATCAGCGAGCCGGTTCCGCAAGACCGCGAGGCAGAATCCGTCGCGGCGCGAAGCCGTTTTTGGCCAAGGCATCCTCGATCCCACGCGAATGCGCCGCCCCGCGCGTCTCCACCGTGACGTCGAGCGTGACGCCCTTGGCCGGCACGTCGAGGAAGAGCCGGCCATGGCTGACCTCGAGGATATTGGCGCCTTCCTCGCCGAGCAGGCTTGCGATCCGGCCGAGCAGGCCCGGCCGGTCGCTGGTGGTCAAGCGGAAGGCGACGATACGATCGTCGCGCTCCAGCTCGCGCACCATGATCGCGGCGAGGAGGCGCGTGTCGATATTGCCGCCGCTAAGCACGAGCCCGACCTTGCGGCCCGCATAGCGCTCCGGCTCCTTCAGCATTGCGGCGAGGCCGGTCGCGCCCGCGCCTTCCGCAAGGCTGTGCTGGAGGCTGGCATAGGCGTTGACCGCGCGCTCGATCAGGTCCTCGCCGACGAGCACGATGTCGCTGACGAGGGCCGAGATCACCGGCAGGGTCAATTGGCCGACGGTCTTGACCGCGATGCCCTCGGCCAGCGTCGGCCCGCCGATCGGCCTGTCCTGCTGATGCACGGCATTGAAGAAGGAGGGATAGAGCGCGGCTTCGACGCCGACCAATTCGATGCCCGGCTTGATCGCCTTTGCGGCGACGGCGTTGCCGGCCATCAAGCCGCCGCCGCCGAGAGGGATGATCAGCATGTCGAGATCGGGGGCCTCGGCCAGCATCTCGCGCGCGAGCGTGCCTTGGCCGGCCATCACGGCGGCGTCGTCATAGGGGTGGACGAAGGTGAGCTTCTCGGCTCCGGCGAGCTCATGCGCCTTCTGGCTGGCCTCGGAGAGCGTCTCGCCATGGAGCACGACGCGTGCGCCATGGGCGCGGGTGTTCTCGACCTTCACCAGCGGGGTCGTCTCCGGCATCACGATCGTCGCCGGAATGGCGAAGCGCTTGGCATGATAGGCCACCGCCTGGGCATGGTTGCCGGCCGACATCGCGACGACGCCGCGCGCGCGCTCGGCCTCGCTGAGCGTCAGCAGCTTGTTGACCGCGCCGCGCTCCTTGAACGAGGCGGTCGCCTGCATGTTCTCGTGCTTCACCAGCACGGTTGCGCCCGTCAGTTCGGACAGGCGCGGCGCCGGCACCAGCGGCGTACGCAGCACATGCCCGGCGATCCGCCCGGCCGCGGCGTCGATATCCTCGGGGGTGATCGCGAAGCTCTCGCTCATGCTCAGGTCTCGGTTCGGTCGGCAGGCGAAGGAGAGGGCCTCACACGCGCCTTGGCGTCAATTCGCCGTCGCCGAAAAAGCCGCCGGGGCGCCAGATCAGCACGATGGCCAGCAACGAATAGACCGCGAGGTCGCGCTGCTCGATCGGCAGCGTCGCCGACCAAACGGTCTCGAAGATCGCGATGAAGAGACCGCCCAGCGCCGCCCCGCTGACCGAGCCGATGCCGCCAAGGATCGCCGCGACCAGCGCCTTCAGGCCGAGCGAAAAACCGCCTGCGAAGCCCATGCCGCCATAGATCGCGGTGACGATGACGCCGGCGACGCCGCAGCAGGCGCAGGCGATGATGACGGCGAGATCATGGACCGCGCGGGCATCGACCCCGAACAGCGCGGCGGTCTTCGCATCGTCCGAGACCGCCCGCCAGGCGCGGCCATAGGCCGTGCGGCGGATGAGCAGGACAACGCCGAGCGTCGCGGCAAGCCCGATGGTGGCGAGGGCCAGAGCAAGCGGGTTCAGCGTGACCACGAAATCGCCGGCATGGGCCAGCGCGACCGGCGCGTTGAAGAAGGGCGGCAGCCAGCGCAATTCCGGTCCCTGCGCCAGCCGGAGATATTCCGACATCGCGATGGCGAGCCCGATCGTGGCGATCAGCATCTGCTGGCCGGTCGCGCGTTCGAGATGGCGCAGCACGAAGCGGCCCATGGCGAAGCCGTGCAGAGCGCAGACTGCGATCGCGACGACGAAGGCGACGACAAGGCCCGAGATCGGCGTCGAAACCGAAAGCGAGAGCAGCAGCGCCACGCCGACGACCGAGGCCAGCGCGCCCAGCGCCGCGAATTCGCCGAAGCTCAGGATGATCCGCCCGGTCAGTCCATAGACGAGGGCATAGGCCGCCGCCAGCATGCCGTAGATCGCAGCCGAGGGCAGGGCGCTCAGGCCCTGCTGCAATCCGTAGGCGAGGCCGGCCGGAATCGCCGGCAGGGTCTCGGCCGAGGGGTCGGCCGGATCGGGCGGCGGCGCGGCGCGGTCCTCCAGATAGAAGCGGCGCAGCAGGTAGAAGCTAGCGTCGCCCATCGGCCGCCCGTCCGAGGCGATGCCGATCAGCGCGCCGCGGCTGGGCCCGCTGCCCTCGCCGGCGAACAGGCAGTCGATGCTGCGATGGCGCGACAACCCGTCGCCGAGCTGGACCCGGTAGAGCAACCTCAGCGTCCGCGCCACCGGTCCCTTGGTGGTGCGCTCGATCTCGATATGGGCGTTCGGCGGGTTGAGCGGCGGGATCGCCTGCCGGCAGAGCCGGGTCTGGTCGGTGTCGAAATCGGCGCCGCAGCCCGCGAGGGCGAGCGTGACGACGACCAGAATCGACAGGAGGAACGGGCGCATGCCCGGTGACGGTAACGCTTGCCGGGGCGCGCTGTCATCCCGTGCGCGCTGCAGCACCGGAGTGCTGCTGCGCAGACACGGGACCGCGCGACGAGAAGGCGCCTTTTCCTGCAAACGATCCCGCATCTGCGCCGCAGCACTTCGTGCCGCAGCGCGTGCGGGATGACACCCTCGACAGCGCTGCTTCTTGCCTACGCGCCGGCCTTCAGCTTCTTCGCCACGCGCGGCGCGAAATAGGTGAGCACGCCATCGGCGCCGGCGCGCTTGAAGGCGAGCAGGCTCTCCAGCATCGCCTTGTCGCCGTCGAGCCAGCCATTGTTGGCGGCGGCCATGATCATCGCGTACTCGCCGGAGACCTGGTAGGCGAAGGTCGGCACGCGGAAATGATCCTTCACCCGCGCCACCACGTCGAGATAGGGCAGGCCGGGCTTGATCATCACCATGTCCGCGCCTTCCTCGAGATCGAGCATCACTTCCGCGATCGCCTCGTCGGAATTGGCCGGATCCATCTGGTAGGTGCGCTTGTCGCCGACGAGCGTGGCATTGGTGCCGATCGCGTCGCGGAACGGGCCGTAGAAGGCCGAGGCGTATTTCGCCGCATAGGCCATGATCTGCACGTCCTCATGGCCATCGCCGTCGAGCGCCGCTCGGATCGCACCGACGCGCCCGTCCATCATGTCGGAGGGGGCGATCACGTCGGCCCCGGCATCGGCAAGCGCCAACGCCTGCCCGACGAGGATCTGGACGCTGGCGTCGTTCAGGACGCGCTCACCCTCCATTACGCCGTCATGGCCATGCGAGGTGTAGGGGTCGAGCGCGGCATCGCAGATGATGCCGATTTCCGGCACCTCGCGCTTGATCGCGCGCACTGCACGGCACATCAAGTTGCCGGTGTTGAGCGCCTCGGACCCGGTCGGGTCGCGCAGCGCCTTGTCGACATAGGGGAAGGGCGCGATGGCGGGGATGCCGAGCGCGGCAGCTTCCGCCGCCCGGCGCACGGCCTCGTCGATATTGAGCCGGTCGACGCCTGGCATCCATTCGACTGGGGAACTGGCCTCCCGCGAATCCATCAGGAAGATAGGCCAGATCAGATCGTCGGTCGTAAGCCGCGATTCCCGCACCAGCCGGCGCGACCAATCCGCCTTGCGGTTGCGGCGCATGCGGCGCGTCAAGCCGAGAGACGGCGCCTCGTCATGGCGGGATTTCAGGGTCGGGAAAGGCCGCACGACCGGGGATTCCATGGCAACTGCCTCAAGCGATGAACGGTACGGCGGCTGTCGTCATGCGGGCGAAACCGGCCGAAGGCTTCTTTATCACATCGGAACGATTCCAAAACAGGGCGCATGGTCGCAATTGCGCGGGCATTACTGCGTAGGGTCGCTTTCCACCCCCTTGTAGACATAGCGCAATGGCCCTTTCATGCCGGAATGATCGGCGACCAAATCCCGCATATCTACGACGAAGTTCCCGGCGGACCAGATCTGCTCCGTTGGTTTGGACGGGTCCCGAGTTTCCATGATGCAGAGATCATTAGCCTCGAGCTGCGTCGGTCCGGGAAGAGCTTTCTTCAGGTTCACGGCTGGGTGGGAACAGAGCACGTGGATGAGAATGGCTACATCGTTCTTGATAAAGACGCTGTCGTAACCTTCGCTCTAGAAGAGATCATGGACCTGCAACTGGACGGCTTCAGCCACCAGAACGTTATCTTCGGCCTGAAATTGCAGCGTGCGACAGATCGCGGCCGATCTAGCTATTATGCGCTGCCGCAGTCGCCTGAAGATATTGAGATCGAGCTTGAGCCCTGCTTCGGCCTCGACGGTGTAATCCGTGCCAAGCGCGTGTCCATCTCGTTTGAACCCGGCGTTCCTGATGAACCTTCGATGGATCGAAACGGCGGATAACAACCCAAGCCGATCTCCACACCCACACGCCCCCCGCGTTGACAAGCCATGCCTCGCCTTCCAGAACCGCTGCCCACGGAGGCCGGATCGGACCATGACTCAGGATCGCGAGATCATCTGCGAGATTCGCGGCGCTGCCGGCGTCGTGGTGCTCAACCGGCCGAAGGCGCTCAACGCGTTGAGCCTCGGCATGGTCCGCGAGCTCGCCCGTGCGCTGGACGCCTGGGAGAACGATCCGCAGGTCACGCGCGTCGTCGTCGTCAGCACGAGCGAGAAGGCCTTTTCCGCCGGTGGCGACATCCGCTGGCTGCATGATTGCGGCAAGGCCGGCCGCCACGACGAGATGCTCGCCTTCTGGGGCGAGGAATACATCCTCAACCATCGCATCAAGACCTATCCCAAGCCCTATGTCGCGTTGGTTGACGGCATCGTCATGGGCGGCGGCGTCGGCATCTCCCTGCATGGCAGCCACCGCATCGCCGGCGACCGCTACCTCTTCGCCATGCCGGAAGTCGGCATCGGCTTCTTCCCCGATGTCGGTGCGACCTATGCCTTGCCGCGTCTCGAAGGCGGTTTCGGCGGCTTCCTCGCGCTCACCGGCGAACGTGTCGGTGCGGCCGATGCATTGGCGGCTGGTCTTGCGACCCATGGCGTGCCGAGCGAGCGCATGGCGGAACTCGCGGACGCGCTGACGAAGCCCGGCTCGCTCGACGACATCCTCGCGGGTTTCACCTTGCAGCGCGGCCCCGGCCCCTTGCATGCCGAAAGGGCGGTGATCGCCGAGGCCTTCACGGCGGCGGCCCTGTCGGACGTGATCGCGCGCCTGCGCCGGGCCGCGGAAACGGGCAGCGCCTTCGCGGGCAAACTGCTGCAGACAATCGCGGTCAAATCGCCAACCAGCGTCGCCATCGCCTTCGAGCAGATGCGGCGCGGTGCGGCCCTCGATTTCGCCGAGGCGATGCGCACGGAATACCGCATCGTTTCGCGCATCGCGCGGGGGCATGACTTCTACGAAGGCGTGCGCGCCGTGGTGATCGACAAGGATCAGGCGCCGCACTGGCAGCCGGCGACGCTGGATGAGGTCGCGCAGGCCGATATCGACGCCCATTTTGCGCCGCTCGGCGCCGGCGAACTGAAGCTGGAGGGCTGAGCTTGGGTCTGGGCGGAGACGGCGAGGCCCTGCGCGGCGCCCGGACGGGCGAGGACGAAGGCAAGCAGGCGAACCGCTGGCGGGTCGTCCTCGTCTGGTTTCTGCGCCTGCTTTCGGCCTTCTGGCTCGCCAAGGGGCTGACGGCCTGGATGGTGATCTTCGGCCTGCCCGGCAATCCGCAGCCGCCCTTCGAGAATCGCCTGCTGAGCTATCAGGCGATCATCGTCTACTTCGCGGTGATCGATCTCGTGGCCGCCGTCGGGCTCTGGCTGACCTCGACCTGGGGCGGCGTGCTCTGGCTGCTGGCCGCGATCAGCCAGATGCTGCTGAGCTTCCTCTTCCCGCGCTTCGTGCCGATGACGGCCTGGCTCGTCGGCCTCTATATCGGGCTGATCGCGGTCTATTTCCTGGCGACCTGGGCGGCCGAGAACGAGGCCGAGTAGCGAGCGGCGCGCCGGCGGAAGGTGTTTTCCCGTGTCTGCACAGCGGCATGCAATGCCGCTGTGCAGACACGGGACCGTCCTCAGGAAAAGGCGCTTTTCTCGTCACGCGGTCCCGTGTCTGCGGCGCACCGCTGCGCACTGCACCGCGCACGGGATGACAGTGCGGGTTGGCCGCCCGACCCTTCGATTGCCCCGAGTCATGGTAAGAATCGCTTTAGCTTAAGCGTTTCTGGCTTCACCTACGATTCACCCAAAGGGGTAAATCCCTGATTCATCCTGATATTTAAACTCGTTTTCATCCCAGCCATCATATGGTGTGTTTCAGAAGCGGACCGGGAAACAAATCCCGGCCGACACACAACAGGCGGGATATACCATGAAAGCGAGCGTCAAGACTTCTGATGTTGCCAAGACGAGCGATGCAGAACTCAACGTGAAGCCTCTTTATCTTGAGTCCCTCACGCTGGTGGAGCGTCTGCATCGCCGTCTGCTCGACGTCATCAAGGACGAGTTCGAGCGTCGCGGCCGGGATGACGTCAACAGCGTGCAGGCCCTGCTGCTCTACAATATCGGCGATGCCGAGCTGTCGGCCAGCGAGCTGCGCACCCGCGGCTACTATCTCGGCTCGAACGTCTCCTACAACGTCAAGAAGCTGGTGGAGCTCGGCTATCTCCACCATGCCCGGTCGCGCATCGACCGCCGCTCGGTGCGGATCAGTCTGACCGAGAAGGGCGCTGCCGTGCACGATATCGTGAAGGGCGTCTACGACAAGCATGTCCGCACGGTCGAGCAGATCGGCGGCATCGCGGCCGACGATTTCGAGCGGATGAACAACGCCCTGCTGCGCCTGGAGCGCTTCTGGACCGACCAGATCCGCTACAAGCTCTGAGATATCGGCCGGTTTCCGGCATTCGAATGCTGCCCGCCTGGCAGGGGCACGACAGGGACGTCATCCCGGTCGTGCCCATACGGCTTTGTCGAGCTGCGGCGGCGACTGTGGTTTTGCTGCCATGCACGCGGCAAAACGTTGCCATGCCCTAAATTCGCCTCTGTCATCACGCCTCGTTAACTGTGCTAGGACACCGTCGATCGCCGATAGGTCGTCCGACGCGCCATTGGTTGTCAGCGTCGCCCCTGCAGGCGACGTTTTCGTGTGGCCTGTGTGCTCGCGTGAAGTCTTGAAGAGGGAAGAGATGTCGCAATTGAGCCTGACCCGCCGCGAAACCGTGCTGGCTTTGCTTTCGGGCGTCGCCACGGCTGCCGCTGCACCGGCGCTCGCCCAGCAGGCCGAGTGGCGCCAGAGCTACGATGCCGGCGCCCGCAACGCCGTGGCGCGGTCCTCGACCCCGATGCTGTCGGCCGAGGCGCTGCAGGCGACCGAGCAGGCGATCGTGGCCTATCGCGACCTCGCCGCGCGTGGCGGCTGGCCCCAGGTTCAGTTGCCTGATCGGATGAGCGTCGGCGCCAAGGGGCCGGGCGTGGTGGCTCTGCGCCGCCGCCTGATCGTCACCGGCGATCTCGATGCCGCGGCCGGCGAAAGCAGCATCTACGATTCCTATGTCGAGGCGGGCGTGCGCCGCTTCCAGTCCCGCGTCGGCCTGTCGACCACCGGCTCGATCAACCGCGCCACCGTCGTCGCCCTCAACGTGCCGATCGACCGTCGCATCCGCCAGCTCGAGACCAATGTCGTCCGGCTGCGCAGCTGGTCCGGCAATCTCGGCAGCCGCTATGTCGTCGCCAACATCCCGGCCGCGATGGTCGAGACGGTCGAGAACGGCCATGTCGCGACGCGCCATGCCGCGGGCGTCGGCAAGATCGATCGCCAGTCGCCGCTGCTGCAGACCAAGATCCCCGAGGTCAATTTCAATCCGACCTGGACGGTTCCCGCTTCGATCATCAAGAAGGACCTCATCCCGAAGATGAGGAAGGAGCCGGGTTACCTCACCGAGAACAAGATCCGCATCATCTCGCCCAGCGGCGGCGAGATTTCGCCGGCCAGCGTCAACTGGAATTCCGACGAGGCTACGCGCTATACCTTCCGGCAGGATCCGGGCGGCGATTTCAATTCGCTGGGCTTCGTGCGCATCAACATCCCGAGCCCGCACGGCGTCTACATGCACGACACCCCGTCGAAGGGCATCTTCGGCGACGACTACCGCTTCGTTTCCTCGGGCTGCATGCGCGTCCAGAACGTGCGCGACTATGTCGCCTGGCTCCTGAAGAACACGCCCGGCTGGGACCGCGCCAAGATCGACGAGACCATCCAGTCCGGCCAGCGCGTCAATGCCCGCATCGCCGATCCGGTGGCGTGCTACTGGGTCTATATTACGGCTTGGGCCACGCCCGATGGCGGCGTGCAGTTCCGCGACGACATCTACAACAAGGACGGCCTTGGGCCGGAGCCCGTTGCCGCGCTGCAGGGCGATCAGGACATCTGACGCTCCCGCTTCACGCGCGTATCGACAAAGCCCATCGGTTTCCGGTGGGCTTTTTCATGGGCGAAGCCTCACGGATGCCGTGTGTCAGGCTTCAGCGCGTCAGCCAGGACGGCATGACATAACCCACGCAGCGCGCCTCTCCGCGGCCCGGATTCAGCACTTCGAAAGCCGGGACGGGGCAGTTGTTCGCGGGGGCGGGGTTGTTGAGCTGAACCATGTGGCGCGGGCCGCCGTACACGCGGCGCAGCACGGTTGTGTGCCCGCCCGGGTAGTGCTGGCTGGTGATCTGCCATCCCTGGGCCGCCGCATCCTGGCTCATCATCGGCATGGACAAGGCGACCGCGCTCGCACCGCCGAGAAAGACCTTCCTGACCTGGGCCGAGAGCGGCGCGGCCGAAGCCGGAACACGGCTCGCGTGCTGTTTTGAGGCGTTCTGTGTCATTGAGAGGCATCCAGTGTTGCGCTAGGTCACACGCAGCAAGCCGCAAGCCATAAATTGTTAACCATAAAGGCGGCGGGACGATCGCCGGTTCCGCCGCCGGCTTTCAACTCCTTCGATTATCGGGCTGGGACGATCAGCCTGTCGCGCGGACGAGGCCGGTGAAGCGCGCCAGCACGGCCGCCAGAGCCATGATCCCGAGCAGGCAGGCGGTATCGCGAAACAGCGCGCCGTAGCCGTAAGCTGCGATCAGCGGGGTGCTGGCCAGCGGCGAACAGAACTGGCCGATGAAGATCGAGGCGGTCAGGATGCCGCCCGCCAAGCCTCGGGAGCGCCGAGGTGCCAGATCGAGCGCCATGGCGACGAAGCTGGGGGAAACCAGCGCATAGCCGGCCCCGATCAGCAACGCTGCTGCAAGCAGCGGCGGGGTCGATGCCGCGCCGGACAGGAGCAGGAAGCCGAACGCCATCGCGCCATAGCCCGCCGCGAAAATGCCCGCCGAGCCGATCGACCGCTGGATGCGCCGATAGAGCAGGGCGCAGCCACCCCCCGAGATCATCAGCAGGCCGAGGACCGTCCCGGTCATCACCGCGCTCTCGTAGCCTCGGGCCTCCAGGAAGAACGAGATCTGCGTCGGCATGAGAAAAAAGATCATGTTCGTGAGGCCCTGGAGAAGGACCAGCGCGGCGAGCAGGCTGCGCCAGGACGGATGCCTCTCCTGCTTGTCCGCAGGTGCGGCGCGCGTCAGGGCGGAGGCGCTTGGCGGCTCGACGATCGCCAGCCACATCAGCGGCAGGGCGAGGGCGGCGAGCCCATAGATCGCAAAGGGCAGACGAGGCGACAGGGCCGCAGCCCAGCCGGCCAGCGAGATGCAGACGAGCCCCCCGAAATTCCGTGCCGAAATCTGCAGTCCGGTGAGTGCATTGCGGTCGTCTCCGGTGAAATAGTCGCCGACCAGCGCGGTCTGCGCCGTCATGATCAGGGCGACGGCGATGCCGAGCACGAGGCGGCTCGCGAAGATCGATGGCAGGTCGGGCAGGACGAGCCCGGCACAACCCGCGATCACGAACAGCACGACGCCGGCCAGCAGCATCAGGCGCCGGCCGATCCTGTCGGCGGCGAAGCCTGCGAGCGGAGCGAACAGCGCGACGCTGAGCGAGGGTGCCGGCACCAGAAGCCGCGTCAGCAGCGCGGCGTTCGGGTCCTCAGTGAACAGCCGCTCGATGCCCGGAAGCGCCGGGCTGATCGTCGCATTCGCCATCGTGGTGAGCGATGCCGCCACCAGGAGCGCGATGGCGCGCGGCTCCTGCCAGATCAGCCTTTCTCTCGTTACAGCAATGTCTTCCATGATTTTTCCTCTTGCCGGATTGATCCGTTCGGCAGAGCCTACGAATTCAAGTCGACTTGAGGTCAAGCATGCCGTTGCTCGATATCGGAGAGGTTTCGGAACGCTCCGGCGTGCCGGCCTCGGCCCTGCGCTATTACGAGGAGATCGGCCTCATCCGCTCGGAGGCACGGCGCGGGTTGCGGCGACAATACGACCCCGATGTCCTGCTCAGGCTGTCTCTGATCGGGCTCGGCAAGACCGCCGGCTTCTCGCTGGACGAGATCGCCGCGATGTTCGGCGCGGACGGGCAGCCGAATATTCCCCGCGAGCAGTTGCGCGCGCGGGCCGACGCGTTGCAGCGGCAGATGATCGGGCTCAGGACACTGCGCGACGCGCTGCGCCATGTCGCCGATTGCCGCGCACCGACTCACCTGGAATGTCCGGCTTTCCGGGCACTCCTGAAGACGGCTTCGCGCCGGCCGCTCGCCTACACGCCGTCCCGCCCGGAGCCGGAGAAGAAATTGCTGCCGAAGCGCCGAAAACCGGGCGGTTGACGACGCAGCGGCGTCGCTGTCGCCGCATGGTCATCTATCGCTTGGACAGCCCCCCGCCGCATGATAGGGGAGCCGCGACGAAGCCGGGCGCTCACCGGCCGTTGAACTTCAGGAGCCGGACATGACCGACGCCGCGCTGAACAAGCACCTCTCGAACTCCTTCTTCGGCGCCTCGCTGCATGATGCCGATCCCGAGATCGCCCGCGCGATCGACCTGGAGCTCGGTCGCCAGCGCGACGAGATCGAGCTGATCGCCTCCGAGAACATCGTCTCGCGCGCCGTGCTCGAGGCGCAGGGCTCGGTGATGACCAATAAATATGCCGAGGGCTATCCGGGCCGGCGCTATTATGGCGGTTGCCAGTTCGTCGACATCGCCGAGAAGCTGGCGATCGAGCGCGCCACCCGGCTCTTCGGCTGCGCTTACGCCAATGTTCAGCCGAACTCCGGCAGCCAGGCCAACCAGGGCGTCTTCATGGCCCTGATGCAGCCGGGCGACACCTTCATGGGCCTCGACCTCGCCGCCGGTGGTCACCTGACCCATGGCGCGCCGGTCAACCAGTCCGGCAAGTGGTTCAACGTCGTCTCCTACGGCGTCTGCGTCGTCGACCAGATGATCGACTATGACGCGATGGAGCGCCTCGCCGTCGAGCACAAGCCGAAGGTCATCGTCGCCGGCGGCTCGGCCTATGCCCGTCATTGGGACTTCGCCCGCTTCCGCGAGATCGCCGACAAGGTCGGTGCCTATTTCATGGTCGATATCGCCCATTTCGCCGGGCTGGTCGCCGGTGGCGCGCATCCCTCGCCGTTCCCGCATGCCCATGTCGTCACCACCACGACGCACAAGACGCTGCGTGGCCCGCGCGGCGGCATGATCCTGACCAATGACGAGGCGATCGCGAAGAAGGTCAATTCGGCGATCTTCCCGGGCATCCAGGGCGGCCCGCTGATGCATGTCATCGCGGCCAAGGCGGTCTCGTTCCACGAGGCGCTGCAGCCGGAGTTCAAGACCTACGCCCACGCCGTCGTCGCCAACGCCAAGGCGCTGGCCGAGACGCTGAAGTCCAAGGGTTTCGACCTCGTCACCGGCGGCACCGACAACCACCTGATGCTGGTCGACCTGCGCTCGAAGAAGCTGACCGGCAAGGCCGCGGAAGCCGCGCTCGGCCGCGCCCACATCACCTGCAACAAGAACGGCATCCCCTTCGACCCCGAGAAGCCGATGACCACCTCGGGTATCCGTCTCGGCACCCCGGCCGCAACCTCGCGCGGCTTCGGCATCGCCGAATTCAAGCAGGTCGGCGAGCTGATCGCCGAGGTGCTGGACGGGCTCTCGGCTCATGGCGAGGAGGGCAACGCTGCCGTCGAGCAGGCCGTCTCCGCCAAGGTCAAGGCGCTGACGGCGCGCTTCCCGATCTACTGAGAACCTGACCGCTTTAACGCGGAAACACGCCGTCATTCCGGACAAGCCGCGTCAGCGGCACCGATCCGGAATCCATCATAAGGCGTTGCGCTCTAGGATGGATTCCGGGTCAAGCCCGGAATGACGGCGTGTTTCCGCGAAAGCCGAGCCAAGTCCAAGTTCGTAATAGGGCGTCTCCGCGATCCGGGCTCAGGGGAACGTGCCCTTGAGCTCGAACATGATCATGTTCTCGCTCTGGTTTCCCCTGTCGGGACGGTTCTTGCGGCTGAGATCCACGCCAAGCTTCAGGCTCTCCGCGATCTGGTAGGAGGCCGAGGCGCTGCCGGTCACGTTGTCGTCCTTGATATTGGCGGCAACGGACAGGCCGAAGCGATCCCTGGTGGCGCTGAGCTTCAGCGTCAGGTCGACCTTGGGCTTCGTCAGGTCCAGCTTGTTGGTCGCGGTTAGGTTGATCACGCCGTACTTTACCCCGACCTCGCTGGTGATTTCGGGTGCCTTCAGGTTGGCCGTGACGATCTGCAGCGACAGGTCGATCTTGAGCTGCTCCCATTCGAGCTTGCCCGTCACCTTCCCGCCATAGCGCTCGGCGGTGGGGTCGAAGATGATGTTGCCGACGCCGAGTTTCAGGGCGCCGACCTTGAGCACTTCGAATTTCAGCTTCTCCAGCTCCCGGATGCCCATGCCGTAGAGCGTGCCGGAAGGCTTGGTGATGTAGAGCGCGACGCCGGCACCGACCGCGAGCACGGCGCCGACCACATAGAGAATGCCCTTGTTGTGATCGACCCAGACGCCGATCGCCGATGATTTCGCCGCGTCCTCGAAGTTCTTGAGCTGCTTCTCTAGCGCCTTGAACTTCGACGAGTCCTTGATCTGCTTGAGATAGGCGTCGGTCGCGGCTGTTTTGACGCCGTCGATCACCGAGGATTGCAGCTTGCCGATCTCCTCCGGCGTCAACTGGGAGCTGGCAGTCGGGCTGCGGGATTTCGCGAAGTTCAGGACCGCATTCTCGGCCGCCTTGAGCAGCATCGGGTTCTTGAAGGTCTGGATGAGGCGTTCCGGAGACCGGGCGATCTCGGAATCCAGGAGGTCGAAGGCCAGCAGCACCAAGCCGCCGAACGCTTCGCCCATGTTGCCCTCGTTATCTGCCATGATAGAAGCTCCGCCGCGCTCGCTGTGAAGGTCGAGTCTTCGTCGTCGTGTTGCGCTTCGAGGTTCACTGCCGCGCGCAGCATAGCAGCAGCGGCGCCATGACGTCTGGCGCGACAACCGGCGCTGGGGCAAAGAAGCGTCGGGCGTTTCGCCCGTCAGGCCGAAGGATAAGCGCATGCGCTGCCCCTATTGCAGCTCCCTCGATACGCAGGTGAAGGATTCCCGTCCCACCGACGATCATGCCTCGATCCGCCGCCGGCGGGTCTGCCCAGATTGCGGCGGCCGCTTCACCACCTTCGAGCGCGTGCAGTTGCGCGAACTGACCGTCGTGAAGCGCTCGGGCCGTCGCGCCCCCTTCGATCGCGACAAGCTGGAGACCTCGATCGCCCATGCGCTGCGCAAGCGCCCGGTCGCGCCGGAGCGGATCGAGCGCATGGTCAACGGCATCGTGCGCCAGCTCGAAAGCTCGGGCGAGGCGGAGATCCAAAGCTCGGCCATCGGCGAGTTGGTGATGGAGGGGCTGAAAGGCCTCGACGACGTCGCCTATGTCCGCTTCGCCTCGGTCTACAAGAATTTCCGCGAGGCCAAGGATTTCGAGGAACTGCTCGGCCAGCTCGGCACGATCGAGGAGGAGGGCGTCTCCGCCCCGCCGCGCCGCGCCGATGACTGATCCCAAGGCCTCTGCGCGCGAAGCGGGCTCTGCTTCGCGCGAGGGACACGCATCGGAACGGCAGCAGGCGACCGATCGCGCCTTCATGCGCCAGGCGTTGGCCTATGGCGCGCGCGGTCTCGGCACGACCGGGACGAACCCCTCCGTTGGCGCCATCGTCACCCGCGACACGCCGGACGGCCCCGTGGTCGTCGCCCGCGGCCACACCCAGCCCGGCGGCCGTCCGCATGGCGAGGCGCATGCCTTCTCGCGGGCCGGCGCAGCCTCGATGGGCGGCACGCTCTATGTCACGCTCGAACCCTGCTCGCATCGCTCGGTGCGCGGCGGCATTCCCTGCGTCGAGTACACCATCCTCTCGGGCGTGAAGCGCGTCGTCTCGGCGATGTCCGACCCGAACCCCTTCATCGCCGGTCTCGGCCATGCCTTGCTGCGGACAGCCGGTATCGAGGTCACGGTCGGCGTCTTGGAGGAGGAGGCGCGGCAGGCGCATCGCGGCTATCTCACGCGCATCACGCAGGGCCGCCCGATGGTGACCTTCAAGATCGCCCGCACCGCCGATGGCTATGCCGGCGGGGCAGGGGGCGTGCCGCTCGCGGTATCGAGCCCGGTCGCCGGCGGCTGGGTCCATCTCCAGCGCGCACATCACGACGTTATCATGCTCGGTATCGGCTCGGTGCTGGCAGACGACCCGCAGCTCACGGTGCGCTTGCCCGGCCTGACGGAACGCTCGCCGATCCGCGTCATCCTCGACACGCATCTGCGCCTTCCCCTGACCTCGAAGCTCGTCCGCACGGCCCGTGAGGTCCCCGTCTGGGTGATCGCCGCCGAGACGGCGCCGATCGAGCCGGAGCAGGCGCTGGTCGCGGCCGGCGTCGAGGTCATGCGGGTCTCGCTGGGGCCGGACGGCCATCTCGATTTGCGCGAGGCGCTCACCCTGCTCGGCACGCGCGGCATCAACCGTGTCTTCTCGGAAGGCGGCCCGCGCATCGGCGAGAAGCTCGCGCTTGCCGGGCTCGCCGACGAGGTCATCGTCTCGACCTCGCCGAAAACGCTGGGGCAGCCCGGCATCGTTGCCGTGCGTCCGGGGCTTGCCGGCTTGCTTGCCGACCCCGATCTTTACGCCCTTGTCGAGACCGGCCTGATCGGTCAGGACCGTTTCGAACATTTCACGAGGAGAGGCTGATGTTCACCGGCATCGTCACCGCCATCGGCGAGGTCGTGGAGGCCGAGCGCAAGGGGCCGAGCCTCAAGCGCCTCGCCATCGCCTGCCCCTATGAGGCCGAAGGCATCGCGATCGGCGCCTCGATCGCCTGCGCCGGCGTCTGCCTGACCGTGACCGCCCTGCGTCCGCGCACGGATGGCGAACCTGGCTGCATCTTCCAGGTCGAAGCGGCGGCCGAGACGCTGGCGAAAACGAGCGTCGGCTCGTGGGAGCCCGGCACGCGGATCAATCTGGAGCGCTCGCTCAAGGTTGGCGAGGAGCTCGGCGGCCACCTCGTCACCGGCCATGTCGACGGCGTCGGGCGCATCCTCAAGATCGAGGCGATCGAGCCCGATCCGGATGAGCCCTGGGGCGCGACGGCGCGATTCCATATCCGCGCGCCGCAGGGCCTGCCCCGTTTCATCGCGACCAAGGGCTCGATCTGCCTCGACGGCACCTCGCTCACCGTCAACTCGGTGGAGGACGATGTCTTCACCGTCCTGTTGATTCCGCACTCCTTCGCTGTCACCACCTGGGGCCAGCGAAAAGAGGGCGACCCCGTTCATGTCGAGGTCGATCTGATGGCACGGTATGCTGCGCGGCTTGCGGAGGCGCGCCCGCAAGGGTAACCAGCCCGATCACATTCCAAGAAGGACAGAAGAAATGGCCGGACCCCGGCAGACCTCGGCCGACAAGGCCGCAACTCCTGCCGTCGAGATCGACGGCGCCCGCGTCCTCGTCGTCGAGGCACGCTTCTACGACAAGTATGCCGACGAATTGCTGGCGGGCGCACTCGCGGTGCTGGAAGAAGCCGGCTGCCGCGTCGATGTCGTCACCGTTCCCGGTGCGCTCGAAATCCCCTCGGCGATCGTCATCGGCCTGCGCGCCGCCGACGAGGCCGTCGACCCCTATGAGGCGGTCGTCGCGCTCGGCACCGTCATCCGCGGCGAAACCGGCCATTACGACATCGTCGCCGGCGAAAGCTCGCGCGCGCTGATGGACCTTTCGGTCGCTTTCGCCCTGCCGCTCGGCAACGGCATCCTGACCGTCGAGAACGAGGCGCAGGCCTGGGCTCGTGCCAATCGCGCGGACATGAACAAGGGCGGTGGCGCTGCAGAAGCCGCGCTTGCCGTGCTGCGCTACAAGCGCTCCCTGGCGGAGCAATCCAAGTGAGCCGCGCCGAGAAGCGGCGCGGGGCGCGGCTCTCGGTCGTGCAGGCGCTCTACGAGATGGAAATCGGCGGCCGTGGCGTCGTCGAGGCGATGGCCGAGTTCGAGCATTTCTGGATCGGCAAGGAGGTCGAGGAGATCGAACTGCCGGAGGCCGAGATCGCCTTCTTCCGGGACATCCTCGGCGGCGTCGTCCGCGAGCAGCGCCTGGTCGACCGCACCGTCGACGAATTGCTGGCCAAGGACTGGCCGCTGAAGCGCATCGAGGCCGTCGTGCGCGCGATCCTGCGTGCCGGCGCCTATGAGCTCGCCTTCCGCAAGGACGTGCCGGCCCGCGCCGTCATCTCCGAATATGTCGCGGTCGCGCGCGCCTTCTACGAGGGCGATGAGATCGGCATGGTCAACGCCGTGCTCGATCGCATGGCCCGCGACTTCCGCGCCGACGAGTTCGATCCGGCGGCTTAGCTCCTTGAGTTCTACGCCGTCATTCCGGACGCAGCGAAGCGGAAATCCGGAATCCATCGTCGGGCGTTGCGTTCTATGATGGATTCCGGGTCGGCGCTGGTATCGCAGCTTGCCCGGAATGACGACGGACAGGTTCGGAAACCTTGGAGGCCGGTCGACGATGGCCGATAACCAGCGCCCCGGCGAATTCGAGCTGATCGCCCGCTATTTCGCGCCGATCGCCGGGCCGGGCGGGCTCGGCCTCCTCGACGATGCCGGCCTGCTGCGGCCGGGCCGCGGCTACGAGGTCGTGGTCACGGCCGACGCGTTGGTCGCCGGTGTCCATTTCTTCCCCGACGATCCGCCTGACGCGATCGGCTGGAAGGCGCTTGCCGTCAATCTCTCCGATCTCGCCGCCAAGGGCGCCAAGCCCGAGGGCTTCGTCCTGACGCTCGCGCTGCCGCGCGGCTGGACCGAGGGCTGGCTCGCCGATTTCGCCGCCGGTCTCGCCCGCATGGCCGAAGCCGCCGGTTGCCCGCTGATCGGCGGCGACACCGTCTCGACCGCGGGGCCGCTCACGCTCTCGATCACGGCCTTCGGTACGGTTCCGGCCGGGCGGATGGTCCGGCGCTCCGGCGCGAAACCCGGCGATGTCGTGCTCGTCTCCGGCAGCATCGGCGACGGTGCGCTCGGCCTCAAGGTTCACGGCCCCGACAAGCCGGATTGGGTCGCCGCGCTGAATGGAGAAGATCGCGCCTTCCTCGCCGATCGCTACCTGCATCCGCAGCCGCGCCATGCGCTGGCCGATGCGTTGCAGCGCCACGCCTCGGCGGCGATGGACATATCCGACGGGCTTGTCGGCGATCTCGCCAAGCTTCTGAAAGCCTCCGGCGTGGGTGCCGAAATCGATCTCGATGCGATCCCGCTCTCCGGCGCGGCCCGCGCCGCGCTCATGGCCGCTCCCGCGCTGGCGGAACTGGCCTGGACCGGCGGAGACGACTACGAAATTCTCTGTACGGCCTCGGAAAGGGAATATCCTGCTCTGATTGCGGCGGCGGAGGGAGCGATGCTTCTGCTGACGGCGATCGGGCGGATCACCGCCGAGGCCGGGGTGGTGACTTATCGCGGGAAGGGTGAGGCGCGCGGCTTCGCGCAGGGCTCCTTCTCTCATTTCTGACGGCGGCGCATCATGGCGGCCGCGAGGCGCGTTGTGATGAATCAGCATTTCTCGGCTCTCGACGGCGACAGGCTCGCAAAGCGCAACGCGCTTGTCCTCGCCGGCGCCCAGGCGCTTGGCGGCGCCAATCCGGCGATCATCGTCTCGCTCGGCGGCATCGTCGGCGCCCAACTCGTTGCCGACCAGGCTTTCGCGACCGTGCCGGTCAGCCTGCTCCAGCTCGGCATCGCCTCCGGTGTCATTCCGGCCGCGATGATCATGCGCCATTTGGGCCGGCGAAACGGCTATCTGATCGGGGCGCTCGTCGGCGCGACGGGTGCGAGCATCGCGGCCGGCGGCGTCTCGTTGCGCCTGTTCTGGCTGTTCTGCCTCGGCACCTTCGTCTGCGGGCTCTACGGCTCCTTCGTGCAGAGCTATCGCTTTGCTGCCGCCGATACCGCGACCAACGATTTCAGGCCCCGTGCGATTTCCTGGGTGATGATCGGTGGCCTCGCGGCCGGTGTGATCGGCCCGCAATCGGTCTACTGGACGCGCGACCTGACGCCGGCCGCGCCCTTCGCCGCCAGCTTCGTCGCGCAAGGCATGCTCGCGCTGATCGCGATCCTGATCGTTTCGCGCCTGCGTGCGCCGCCGGTCGCCGCCGTCCGCTCGGGCGGCGGGCGCCCGCTCGGCGAGATCATGCGCCAGCCCAAGTTCATCGCCTCGGTCACGGCCTCGCTCGTCGCCTATGGCCTGATGAGCTTCGTCATGACGGCGGCGCCGATGGCGATGGTCGCTTGCGGCCATTCGGTCGGCGACGCGACGCTGGGCATCCAGTGGCATGTGCTCTCGATGTTCGGGCCGAGCTTCTTCACCGGCCGCCTGATCGCCCGCTTCGGCAAGGGCACTGTGACCGCAGTCGGGCTAGGCCTGACGGCGCTGGCCGCGATCGTCGGCCTGACCGGTCTCAGCGTCGGTCATTTCTGGCTGGCTCTGATCCTGCTCGGCGTCGGCTGGAATTTCGGCTTCATCGGCGCGACCGCGCTCGTGACCGATTGCTACCGGCCGGAGGAGCGCGTGAAGGTTCAGGCCGCGAATGACTTCCTCGTCTTCGGTTCGGTCGCCATCGCCTCCTTCTCGTCGGGCGGCCTGCTCAGCCATGGCGGCTGGAATGCCGTGAACTGGCTGGTCTTCCCGCCGGTCGCGATTGCCCTCATGCTGGTCGCCTGGCAGCGCTTCCAGCGGCCGGTTGCGGCCTGAGCCTGGCCGCCGACAGATTCACGACCGGAGCAGATTGATGAACAACCGCGCTTTCCCGCCTGCGACCGGCCAGGTTCCGCCCGGCGCCATCGGGCATAATCGCGGTGTGATCAAAGCCAACTACGCCTTCATGCCGCCGGATGGCGTGCTGGTCAGCCGCCTGCCGCAATATCGCGACACGATCGTCCGCGTCCTGACGGGGCCGGTGATGGGCGCGGCCTTCGCCCAGTATGTCCTTGAGATCGCGCCGGGCGGCGGCACGCCGGCCGCGTTCAGCGAGGACGGCATCCAGCATTTCTTCTACGTCCTCTCGGGCGAAGCGCGGATCGCGGTCGCTGGTGGCGCTGCCCAAACGCTCACGGCCGGCGGCTTCGCCTATCTGCCGCCGGCGACGCCCTTCACCCTGCGCAACGAATCGACGGAAGGCATCCGTGTCCTTGCCCTGCGCAAGCGTTACGAGATGGCGCCGGGGCTTGCCGTGCCGGAGCCGATCGTCTCGCATCAGGATGCGGTGCCGATCACGAATCACACCGGCATGGAGGGGCGCGGCTTCCAGTTCCTGCTGCCCTATGGCGACATGCGCTTCGATTTCGAGATGAACCTGATGTGGTTCAAGCCGGGCGTCTGCTTCCCGGCGGTCGAGACCCATGTGATGGAGCACGGCCTCTACATGCTGGAAGGGCAGGGGCTCTACCTCCTCGGTGCCGACTGGCACGAGATCTGGGAGCGGGATTTCATCTGGATGGGCGGCTTTTGCCCGCAGCAGTTCTACCCCACGGGCTATGGCGACGCCTGCTATCTGCTCTACAAGAACGTCAATCGCGACCTCGCGCTCTGAGCTTTCGCGAATCTGCCTGACATTCGACCAAATTTGTAAGCCGGGGCGTTTGCGCTCCTCGCCGAAACTTGCCACAAATTCGCCTGACACTGGCGACGCGGAGCGGGCCTTGAGTCTCTAGGGCCCGTTTTTTCGCTGCCTGACGTCCAACGCTGCAAAGAGGAGCGACAGCGCTCCCGACGGCTCGGAAGCTCAAGGTCAGGAAAACGAATGTCAGCTCTGCTTATCATCATCGTATTGAGTGCGCTTTCCATAGCCTACGGCGTCTGGGCCTATGGCGATGTGATGAAGCGCGATGCCGGCAACCAGCGCATGCAGGAGATTTCCGGTGCGGTCGCCGAAGGCGCGCAGGCCTATCTCAAGCGCCAGTACCTGACCATTTCGTTGGTCGGCGTCGTGCTCTTCGTCGCGCTCGCCTGGCTGCTCGGCAAATGGGTGGCGATCGGCTTCCTGGTCGGCGCGGTGCTCTCGGGCATGGCCGGCTTCATCGGCATGAACGTCTCGGTGCGCGCCAACGTCCGCACGGCCCAGGCCGCGATGCAGTCTCTCGGCGAGGGCCTCGACGTGGCCTTCAAGGCGGGCGCCGTCACCGGCATGCTCGTCGCCGGTCTCGCGCTGCTCGGCGTGGCCGTCTATTACGGCGTCCTGACCTCCTATCTCGGCTTCGAGCCCTCCAGCCGCACCGTGATCGATTCGCTGGTGGCGCTCGGCTTCGGCGCCTCGCTGATCTCGATCTTCGCCCGTCTCGGCGGCGGCATCTTCACCAAGGGCGCTGACGTGGGCGCCGACCTCGTCGGCAAGGTCGAGGCCGGCATTCCCGAGGACGATCCGCGCAACCCCGCGACCATCGCCGACAATGTCGGCGACAACGTGGGTGACTGCGCCGGTATGGCCGCCGACCTGTTCGAGACCTATGCGGTGACGCTGGTCGCGACCATGGTGCTCGCCGCGATCTTCTTCGCCGGCCAGCCCGTGCTCGGCACGATGATGCTCTATCCGATGGCGATCGGCGCGGCCTGCATCGCCACCTCGATCATCGGCACCTTCTTCGTGAAGCTCGGCGCCAACCAGTCGATCATGGGCGCGCTCTACAAGGGCTTCATCGCCGCGGGCGTGCTCTCGGTCGGCGCGATCGCCGCCGTGAACTATGCGATGTTCGGCGGCTTCTCGGCGGCCTTCAAGACGGTGCAGGGCGTTGGCTTCACTTCGGGCGCGCTCTTCGGCTGCGCTCTGGTCGGCCTTGCCGTGACGCTGCTCATCGTCGTCATCACCGAGTACTATACCGGCACCGGGAAGCGTCCGGTCGTCTCGATCGCCCAGGCTTCGGTGACCGGCCATGGCACCAACGTCATCCAGGGCCTCGCGGTGTCCTTGGAATCGACGGCACTGCCGACCATCGTCATCATCGCCGGCATCATCGTGTCCTACAGCCTTGCCGGCCTGTTCGGCATCGCCATCGCCACCACGGCCATGCTGGCGCTGGCCGGCGTCGTCGTGGCGCTCGACGCCTTCGGCCCGGTGACGGACAATGCCGGCGGCATCGCCGAGATGGCCGGCCTGCCCAAGGAAGTTCGCCACTCGACCGACGCGCTCGACGCGGTCGGCAACACCACCAAGGCGATCACCAAGGGCTACGCGATCGGCTCGGCCGGCCTCGGCGCGCTGGTGCTGTTCGCGGCCTATACCTCGGACCTGAACTTCTTCATCGGCGAAGCCAACAAGGCGGGGTCGACCACCTTCCAGTACTTCAAGGGCGTCACGGTCGATTTCACGCTGTCCAACCCCTACGTCGTCGTCGGCCTGTTGCTCGGCGGCCTGATCCCCTTCCTCTTCGGCGGCATGGCCATGACGGCGGTGGGCCGCGCGGCGGGCTCCGTCGTCGAGGAAGTGCGCCGGCAGTTCAAGGAGAAGCCCGGCATCATGCAAGGCACGGAGCGGCCTGACTACGCCCGCGCCGTCGACCTGCTGACGAAGGCCGCGATCAAGGAAATGGTGGTGCCCTCGCTCCTGCCGGTGCTGGCGCCGATCGTGACCTATTTCGTGATCTACTGGATCGCCGGCAAGAACAACGCCTTCGCGGCCGTCGGCGCCATGCTGATGGGCGTGATCGTCACCGGCATCTTCGTCGCGATCTCGATGACCTCGGGCGGCGGCGCCTGGGACAATGCCAAGAAGAGCTTCGAGGACGGCTTCGTCGACAAGGACGGCGTGCGCCATCTCAAGGGCTCCGACGCCCACAAGGCCTCGGTGACCGGCGACACCGTCGGCGACCCCTACAAGGACACGGCGGGCCCCGCCGTGAACCCGGCGATCAAGATCACCAACATCATCGCCCTGCTGCTCCTGGCGATCCTGGCGCATTCCTGATCGCAAGCCTGGCCGAGGCCATCACGGACCCGCGGCGAAAGCCGCGGGTTTTCATTTGACGGCGCCAAATGAGTTTTCTCGGAAACGTACCGTCATCCCGGGCTTGCCCCGGGATCCATCGAAGGGCTCCGGGGCTCTACGATGCATCCCGGATCGGCGCTGCTGCGCAGCTTGTCCGGGATGACGCTGCGGTTTCGTCAGAAATCAGAAACATTCCCGTCGGCTGTCAGAAAATCTTTGCAACGAACAGCTTGCGGCTCCCGCTTGAATCATTTTCGCAACCCCTTGAATCAAGCTCGCAAGCTACGGCCATGACCGTAGTGTTGCCGCATGCCGTCAGCCGAAAGTGCTGGCATGGTCCCGCCGACCAAGGAGGGACCATGTCCACGCAAACGCTCGACACCGCATCGGCCGCCCCGAACCGTGCCACCGAAATCGCCTTGCTGCTGCTGCTGGCGACGCTCTGGGGCGGCTCCTACAGCTTCATCAAGATTGGCGTGGAGACGATCCCGCCCTTGACCCTGATCGCGGCACGCACCCTCATCGCCGGGCTGATCCTGCTCGCGGTCATTCGCTGGCGCGGCCTGCGCCTGCCGCGCGACCTCGTGGCCTGGCGGCGCTTCCTCACGCAGGCCCTGCTGAACAGCGTCGTGCCGTTCACGCTGATCGCCTGGGCCGAGCGCAGCGTCGATGCCGGCCTCGCCTCGATCCTCAACGGCACCACGCCGGTCTTCGTCTTCCTGATCTCGCTGGCACTGATGCCCAAGCGCCGGCCCGACTGGCGCAAGGCCCTCGGCGTCGCGGCCGGCGTCGCCGGCATCAGCCTGATCGTCGGCGTCGATGCCTTTTCAGGTCTGGGCTCGCAGGCAGTACCACAACTGGCCATCGTGGCCGCGACCATCGCCTATGCCTTCGCGGCCCTGTTCGGCCGGCATTTTACCGGGATGGATCCGTTGCTGCCGGCCGCCGGCTCGATGCTGACCGGCACGGCCCTGCTGATCCCGGCCGCCCTTATCGTCGACAGGCCCTGGACGCTGGCGCCTTCGCAGGAATCCGTGCTGGCGCTGCTGGCGCTTTCGGTCGTCTCGACGGCGCTCGCCTTCGCCATCTATTTCCGGCTCATCCGCACGCTGGGTTCGGTGGGGACGACGGCGGTATCCTATCTGCGCGTGCCGGTAGGCGTCGCGGTCGGCTTCGTCTTCCTGGGCGAGCGCCTGCAGCCGACAGCCTGGATCGGGCTTGCGCTGGTCGTCCTGGGCGTCCTGTCGATGACGCTCCCGGAGCGAAAGGGCGCTGCGGGCTGAAGCCTGGATCGGCGGACAAAAAACAAACCCCGCGGCGAGGGCCGCGGGGTTTGTCGCATTCCGAAAGGGGGCGTGCCCGCCTACGAACCGAGCGGGTTGAACTTGGTGACGCCGCGGAACAGGTTGCGCAGGAAGCTCTGTTCCTCGCCGCCGGTCGCGGTCGTGCGGCTGATAAAGTCGAAGATCACGCCGTCCTGCAGCCCGTAATGGGCGATACGCTCGACCTTGAAGCTCTTGTTGAAATAGATCACCAGCACCTGCTGGTCGATGGTCTGCGGATCCTGGAACTGGAACCGGCGGCGCATCGTCTGGCTGATATAGTAGAAGGTGCGGTTGCCGACCGTCGAGGTGGTCGAGGGGGTGCCGAGCGTGGTCAGCACCGCCTGCACGTCCATCCCGACCTTGACCTGCGCGATCAGCGCTTCGTCCATCACGAAGCCACGCTTGAATTCCTCGTTGATGCCGGCGGAGGTTGGCAGCACGAAGCCGCCGACATCGGGGCCGCAGCCGGCCAGCACAAGGGAAGTAGTCGCGAGGGCTCCAAGCAGAGCCGTGCGGCGGGTGATCTGGGTCATGCGGGCACGATCCGAAAGGCGAGCACGGCTCGGGACGATCCCAAGCCGCTTGTCAAAAGGGTAAGGGTTGGCGTAACGCCCGAGGATGGCTTTGGCAAGGCGAGGGCGCCCCGTGCAGGAGCGGGCAGGAGCAAACAGGTGATTTTCGGGTTGTTCGGCAAGCGCGCCAGTCGGCGCTCTCCTGTGGACACGCTGTTCGGGCGGGTTGCCGAGGCCTCGCGCCTGCCGGCTCTCTATATCGAAGGCGGTATTCCCGACAGTTTCGAGGGGCGCTTCGAATCGCTGACCTTGCATGTTTTCCTGGTGCTGCGCCGCCTGCGCGAGTTGCCGCCCCCGGCTGCTGAGCTGGCCCAGGAATTCATCGATGCCTGCTTCGCCTATCTCGAGCTCGGCTTCCGCAATGGCGGCATCAGCGATATTGCCGTGCCCAAGAAGATGAAGAAGATCGGCCAGATGTTCTATGGCCGGGTGCAGGCCTATGAGGCCGCGCTGACGGCGCCCGGCCCAGAGGCGCTCACCGAGGCGCTGGGGCGCAATGCCTGCGCGCCCGAAACGGCTGCCGTGCTCGCGGCCTATATGCGGTCCGCCCAGGAAGGGCTCGCCACGGCCGATCTCGACGGCATCATGAACCGTGAGCAGCTCTTTCCCGCCTTCTCCATCCAGGAGGCCGTCCATGGCGCATGATCATCTGCCGGCTTCGCCGCTCAAGCATCCGATCCGGGTCGAGGCGATCCGCCCGCGCGGCAGCGAAGTCGTGGTCCGGGCGGAAGCCGAGCAATTGCCCGCCATCGCGGTGCAGCTCGGCCTCGTCTCCGTCGAGGCGCTGGAAGGGCGCTATACGCTCACGCGCAATGGCGAGCGCGTGAAGCTCGACGGCCGCATCGCGGCCCGCTTGCATCAGGCTTGCGTCGTGACGCTGGAGCCGTTCCCGGTCCAGCTCGACGTGCCCGTGCAGCTCGATTTCGCCCCGGAGGAGGACATCGCGGCCTTCGCCCGGCGCAATGACAGGGACGATGCCGAGATCGATATCGAGGTGCTGCTGAACGAGGCCGATCCGCCGGAGCCGATCGTCGACGGTGTCATCGATCTGGGCTCGGTCACGCTGGAGTTCCTGGCGCTGGCGCTCGATCCCTATCCGCGCAAGCCCGGCGTCAGCTTCGAGTCGTCGGCGGGCGACACCGGTACGGAATCGCCTTTCGCGGCGCTGGCAAAGTTGAAACGCGGTGACTGAAGCGCCCTCCGGCTCTTGCGCTGCTTGCGGCTACGGTCCAAGTCGCTATTGTCCGGCCGGCACTGCGCCGTCCCGGATCGAAGGTCGGCCATTCCCGGGACACGCCAGAATTCCATGACAAGACCGGTTACAATCGCGCTCGATGCGATGGGCGGGGATCACGGCCCTTCCGTCGTCATTCCCGGCGCCGCCATGATGCTTGAGCGCCGCCCGGATTGCCGCTTCGTCATCTTCGGCGACGAGAAGCAGGTGCTGCCGCTGATCGACCAGCACCCGAAGCTCAAGGCCGTCACGACCTTCCATCACACCGAGGTCTCGGTGAAGATGGACGACAAGCCGAGCCAGGCGCTGCGCTACGGCCGCTACAAGTCCTCGATGTGGCGCGCGATCGATGCGACCAAGACCGGGGAGGCGGACGTCACCGTCTCGGCCGGCAATACCGGCGCGCTGATGGCGATGTCTAAATTCTGCCTGAAGTCGATGCCTCAAGTCGACCGGCCGGCGCTCGCCGGCCTGTGGCCGACGGCGCGCGGCGAAAGCATCGTGCTCGATCTTGGCGCCACCATCGGCGCCGATGCGCGCCACCTCGTCGATCTCGCGGTGATGGGTGCGGCCATGGCCCGCGTCGTGCTCGATCTCGACCGGCCGACCGTTGGCCTGCTCAATGTCGGCGTCGAGGAGATCAAGGGCGTCGAGGCGGTCAAGGAAGCCGGGCGCATCCTGCGCGAGAGCAACCTGCCGCATTTGGCCTATCACGGCTTCGTCGAGGGCGACGATCTCGGCAAGGGCACGGTCGACGTCGTCGTCACCGAGGGCTTCACCGGCAATATCGCGCTCAAGACCGCCGAAGGCACCGCCAAGCAGATCGCCGAATATCTGCGCGCGGCGATGGGCCGTTCGCTGATGTCGAAAATCGGCTATGTTTTCGCCCGCGGCGCCTTCGCGGCGCTGAAGGACAAGCTCGATCCGCGCAAGTCTAACGGCGGCGTCTTCCTCGGTCTGGAGGGCATCGTCGTCAAGAGTCATGGCGGCACGGACGCGATCGGCTTCGCCAGCGCCGCCGAACTGGGTTATGAAATGGCACGCGAGGACCTGATGGCGAAGGTCCGCGAAATGGTCGCCGCGAGCACGCGTCCGGAGCTGACGGCCGCGCAGCCCGCCGAGACCGAGTAAGGAACAACCGCCTTTGTCCATCCTGCGCTCTCAAGTCGTCGGCTGCGGCTCCTATCTGCCCGCGTGCATCGTCACCAATGCGGAGCTGGCCGCCCGCGTCGACACCAGCGACGAGTGGATCGTCCAGCGCACCGGCATTCGCCAGCGCCATGTCGCGGCCGATGACGAACCGACATCCATCATCGGCCTCAAGGCGGCCCAGGCGGCGATCGCCGATGCCGGCATCGACCCCGACGAGATCGACCTGATCATCGTGGCGACCGCGACCCCGGACCACACCTTTCCGGCGACGGCGACCCAGATCCAGGCGGCGCTCGGCATCAACGGCGGCGCGGCCTTCGACGTGCAGGCGGTCTGCTCGGGCTTCGTCTTTGCGCTGGCCACCGCCGACAAGTTCCTGACCACGGGCGGCGCCCGCGCCGCACTCGTGATCGGCGCCGAGACCTTCTCGCGCATCCTCGACTGGGAGGATCGCGCCACCTGCGTGCTGTTCGGCGACGGCGCCGGCGCCGTGGTGCTGAAGGCCATGCCGGGCGAGGGCACGCTGGCCGATCGCGGCATCCTCACCACCCATATCCGCTCGGACGGCCGCTACAAGGACAAGCTCTATGTCGACGGCGGCGCCGGATCGACCAAGACGGTCGGGTTCCTGCGCATGGAGGGCAAGGAGGTCTTCCGCCACGCCGTCACCAATCTCGCCGAGACGGTGCGCCACACCTTCGCGCAGACGGGGCTCACCGGCGCCGATATCGACTGGTTCGTGCCGCACCAGGCCAACCGCCGCATCATCGACGCGACCGCAGACAAGCTCGGCATCAGCCACGACCATGTCGTCATCACGGTGGACCGCCACGGCAACACCTCGGCGGCCTCGATTCCGCTCGCTTTGGCCGAGGCCCATGCCGATGGCCGCATCAAGCGCGGACAGCTCGTCCTGATCGAGGCAATGGGCGGCGGCTTCACCTGGGGCTCGGCTCTAATCCGCTGGTGACGTTGCGGGATTAATTCGCGAAAATTGTCATGAAAAATCGCTATTTCGGGTCGAATCCGGCCTGAGCGGGCATATTGGCCTCGCTTGAGGATTGACCCGGGCGACGGGGGCGCCTAGCGTCCGCCGTCCGTAATGGCGAAGGGCCGGCGGTTTTCCGCTGCGCCCGCAATACGCCTTGGAGGATATGAATGGCGGGGCAAACGGTCACTCGCGCGGACCTGTGCGAGGCTGTGTACCAGAAGATCGGCTTGTCGCGGACGGAGTCGTCGAAGCTCGTCGAAGCGGTGCTCGACGAAATCTGCGATGCGGTCGCGCGCGGCGAGAATGTCAAACTCTCTTCGTTCGGTTCTTTCGTCGTACGAGACAAAGGCGAGCGAATCGGGCGTAATCCCAAGACTGGCGTTGAGGTGCCCATCGAGCCGCGTCGCGTGATGGTGTTCAAGCCCTCGAACGTGATGAAGGCCCGCATCAACGGGCAGACGGGTGAGGGTGAGACTGAGTGAGCCTGGAGTTCCACGCCGGCGACACCGAGGCCGAATTGGACACCAAGAGCCCAGATGCCTTCCGGACCATCAGCGAGGTCGCCGAAGACCTCGACATACCCCAGCACGTGCTGCGGTTCTGGGAGACACGCTTCAACCAGATCAAGCCGCTGAAGCGTGGCGGCGGACGCCGCTACTATCGCCCTGACGACGTCGCCCTGCTCAAGGGCATCCGGCGCCTGCTCTATGGCGAAGGCTATACGATCAAGGGCCTCCAGCGCATCCTGAAGGAACAGGGGCCGCGCCATGTCCAGGCGATCGGACGCGGTGCGCCGATCGGTGCGATGGGGGCCGGTACGCCGGTGCCCGGCGGTCCGGCGGCTATGCCTAGCGACCTTGCCGACGGCGCGGACGAGCGGCAGCAGCCTTATCGGCAGCCCGTTCCCGAAGGGCTCGACGACGTCTCCATCCTGACCGCGGTCATGAAGGAGCTCGGCGAGTGCCGGCGCATCCTCGAACAGGCCCTGCAGCCGGCGCCTGACGCGGCCTGATCGGAGGCGAAGCGGCGGCTCTGCCCCGCTCCGCCTCTCGTGTTTCCGCTGGCTCGCTCAGGAAGCCTGTCGCTGGCTAGCCCTGCGGCGCTTCATCGGCCTCGGCGCGCGGGGCGCGCTCGCGGCGGATGCCAGGCTTGTGCTTTCCGCGGCCAAGCGGGCCGGCCTTCTTCAGCGGCACGAGGCTGGCGAGGACCGGGTTGGGAAAATGCTCAAGCGTCGAGCCCGTGGCTGCGTCGACCCCCATGCCGACAAGTCCGCCGACCAGGATATTGCCGGCGAAACCGGCGGCGCCGGCTCCGGCGATACGCGTCGAAACCGGCACCTGCATCTCCGCGTATCCTTCCTTCGAGAAGGTGACGACGAATTCCGATTTGCGGCTGACTTCCCAGGTGCAAGGCGTAGCGGTGCAGGCATGGCCCAGCGACGAGCGGGCCTCGGCGCCTCCGGGCTCGCTGCTGATCGTGATTTGATTGGTTGTCCCGCGCGTGACGGTCGCGCACCCACCCAGCGTCGCGGCCAATGCGGCTGCGCCGAGAACTCGTATTATCAGCATGTTAAAGCCCCTTTCCCCAGGGCTAGCTAGATTCTGCCGCGGCAAAAGAGCAAGGCGAACATGCGCGCCAACTGTGTACAACTTGCAGGCGCGCCAGATTGACGGCCTTGATGTCCCAATCCCGCCACATAGCTACGAAAGTGCCGCGAGGAATCTCGGGCTTTTTGGGCGCGAGCTGTTGCGCCTGACCTCTTGGGGAGCGCTGGCATGGCTTGGCTCTATCTGTTCGTCGCGGGCCTGTTCGAGGTCGGCTGGGCCATCGGTCTGAAGTACACGCAAGGCTTCACCCGGCTCGTTCCGACGCTGTTTACCGGTATCAGCATGGTCGTGAGCCTGGGCTTGCTCGGCCTTGCCCTGAAATCGCTGCCGGTCGGCACGGCCTATGCGGTCTGGACCGGCATCGGCACGATCGGCACGGCGATCCTCGGCATCGCCTTGCTGGGCGAGCCGGCTGGCGCCCTGCGACTGGCCTGCATCGGCCTGATCGTCGCCGGCATCGTCGGGCTCAAGCTGGTTTCGGCGTGAACGAGGGGCTTAGCTGCGGCGCCAGGATTCCGGCCAGTAGCCGCCGCGCTCCAAAAGCACGATCAGGACGATGATCGCGAGTGTGACGACGACGGTCATCAGCTTCGCGTTCCAGGGCACGCCGCGGCCGACAAGCCAGATCAGGCTGAGCCCGATGATCAGGGGGATGACGATCTCCATGGCAGGAGCCTAGCCTGCGAAGCGGCCGGGCTGCAATTCCTGTGGGGTCGTCGTTCGCTAACGGAACTTCACCGTCATCCCGGACAAGCTGCACCGCAGCGCCGATCCGGGATCCATCGTAGAGCGCCGAAGCCCTGCCATGGATCCGGCGGCAAGCCTGGGACGACGGCATGAACTGAAGTAACGCTCGGCGATCTAGACGACTGCCGAGTCCGTCGAAGACATCTCTGGCCCCGAAGCCCTGCCGATCGGGCGATCGCCCTCGACCAGCGGCCTCAACCGTCCGAGTTCGACGGCCAGGAAATCGAGGAAGAGCCTGACCCGCGGCGTGTGCCGCATGTCCGGATGGGTGAGCAGCCAGAGGTCGGCGGCGAGATCGGGATCGGGCTCACTGAGCCGCCTCAGGGCGGGACGCGTGTCGCCGATGAAGCAGGGCAGGAAGCCGACGCCGATCCCGGCCTCGACTGCCTCGGCGAGCCCGAGCACGGTGTTGAGCCGGTAGACGACGCGCTCCGGCGCGACATGGCGGGCGAGATAGCGCACCGCGCTCAGCAGGGTGAACTGGTCGCCGAGCGAGACCCAGCTGCGCTCCCAAAGGCTTTCGCGCGACGGCGGTTCGGCCTCGGGAAAATCGACGGCGCGGCCATAGAGCGCCCAGGCGATCCGGGCCGGCTTGCGGCCGACCAGCGTCTCCGGCGGGTTGTCGGTGGCGCGGATCGCGACATCGGCATCGCGCTTGGAAAGGTTGGCCGCCTGGTTGCCGATCAGGATATCGAGCCGGATATCCGGGCATTGCGCGAGGAAGCGGGCGAAGAGCGGCGTCAACAGGTCGACCAGCAGGGAATCGTTGGTGGCGACGCGCAATTCGCCGGCGGGTTTGATCTCCTGCCCGGCGAGCTTGCGGGCGAAGGCGGTGATGTCGTCGTCGACGCGGGCGGCGAGCTGGATCATCTCCTCGCCGGCCGGCGTCGCGACATAGCCGCTGCGATGGCGCTCGAACAAGCGGGTGCCGAGCGCCTCCTCGATCTGGCCGAGGCGGCGGAACACCGTCGAGTGATTGACGCCGAGCGCTGCCGCGGCGGCCGGCAGCGCCCGTTTGTCGGCGATCGCCTTGATAAGGCGGAAATCGTCCCAGGCCAGGGGCTTCGCGGCTTGATTCATCCGCTCACTCTCGGCCAAGGCGCGCGCCCCTTCAAGGCGGGTTCGCGTCACGCCAGGGCCGGCTTGGCGGCAGCCGTGGAACGCGAGCCGGTGACGGCAAGCGCGCCGTCGCCGATCAGGACATGCGCGAAGGCGGTCAGCGCGAGGAAGGCGGGATATTCCCAGCCACCGTTCGGCGCATTGAAGACCCAGCCGTTGCCGGCATGGACCGAGAGCGCGCCGAGCAGGATCGGAATCAGCGCCAGCGAAACATAGCGGCCATGGAAGCCGACCAGGATGGCAAGGCCGCCGAGAAGCTCGGCCAGCATGATCGGCCAGGCGAGGAAACCGGGCAGGCCGACCTGCCCGAGGAAGCCGGTAAAGCCGGCCGGCGTGAAGATGACGAGCTTGAGATAGGCGTGGGCGATGAACATCACGCCGAGCGCGACGCGAAGGCCGAGAGCGCCGTAAGGGGAGAGGCGATTGTCGATCATGGGAAGTCTCCTGAAACGGGACCGGTTGGTCTCGGGGCAGAAGATCGGTCGGCCTGTTCCGCAAATCAAATTGTCGTTTGGCGTTCTATGCATTGCATCAATGCAATGAATTGGCTCTGGTGCTCGGCTGCTTCCATGCCGATCTTCCAGTCAACGGAGCGGATGTCCGCTGATCGTGATCAGGAAAACGGAGGACCCAAACCATGCAGACCAACGGCCTTCACCACGTCACTGCCATTTCCGGCCCGGCGCGTCGCAATCTCGACTTCTACAGCCGCGTTCTCGGCCTGCGCCTCGTCAAGAAGACCGTCAATTTCGACGACCCCGGCACCTATCACCTCTATTTCGGCGATGCGGATGCCGCGCCCGGCTCGATCCTGACCTTCTTCCCCTGGGAGCATGCCGCTCCCGGCCGCCTCGGCGTCGGCGAGACGCAGGAGACGGTCTTCCGGGTTCCGGCGGGCTCGATCGGCTTCTGGGCCCACCGCTTCGTCGAGCAGGGCGTGCCGCATGAGGCGCCCGCCAAGCGCTTCGGCGAGACCGTGCTCAGCTTCCGCGATCCCGACGGCATGCGGCTCGCCCTCGTCGGCTTGCCGGGTGTCGAGAAAGAGCCGGCCTGGGCTGACGGCGGCATCCCCGCCGAGCATGCGCTGCGCGGCTTCCACAGCGTCAGCCTGCTGCTGGCCGATGCCGCGCCGACCGGCGCCATCCTCAGCGACGTCTTCGGCTTCACCGAGATCGGCCGCGAGGACACGCTGATCCGCTATGCCGCCAAGGGCACGACGGTCGGCGGGGTCATCGACCTGCGCGTCGCCGGCGGGTTCCTGCCGGCCCGTCAGGGCGCGGGCTCGGTCCACCACATCGCCTTCCGAGCGGCCGATGACGCCGCGCAGCAGGAGATGGTGCGCCGTCTTGTTCAGAACCATGGCATCAGCCCGACGGAGCAGCGCGACCGGAACTATTTCCGCTCGGTCTATTTCCGCGAGCCCGGCCATGTCCTGTTCGAGATCGCGACGGATATCCCTGGCTTCGCGGTCGATGAGCCTGCGGCCGAGCTCGGCCGTTCGCTGAAGCTGCCGCCTCAGTACGAGGCGCATCGCAAGGAGATCGAGGCCGTCCTGCCCGATCTCGGCTGAAGACCCGCCGCTCGCCCGGACAGGTGGGCGGCGGAGCGAAACCACGGCGCCCTGCCTGCTTGTCTGAAGGGGCAGGGCGCTTCCGCTTGATCAAGGGAGATGGCCATGACCGCCACGACCGTCGATGCCGATTTCATCCATGTCTTCGAGCCGGGCAGCGATCCGGCCGGCCGGCCGCTCCTGCTCCTGCACGGCACCGGCGGCGACGAGCGCGATCTTCTCTCGCTCGGCCGCACTGTCGCGCCTGGCGCGAGCCTGCTCTCGCCGCGCGGCAAGGTGTTGGAGGGGACGGCACCGCGCTTCTTCCGCCGCCTGACCGAGGGCGTCTTCGACGAGGCTGACCTGAGGCGCCGCACCGATGAGCTGGCGGAGTTCGTGCTCGCGGCGCGGGAGCGCTACGGCCTGCCGGCGCCGATCGCGCTCGGCTTCTCGAACGGCGCCAATATCGCGGCGGCGCTCCTGCTGCAGCGGCCCGAGATCCTCGCCGGCGCGGCGCTCCTGCGCGCGATGGTGCCCTTCGGGGAGCCGCCACGTGACGATCTCGCGGGAAAGCCGGTGCTGATCCTGTCGGGCGCGCTCGATCCGAGCGTGCCCAAAGCCAATGCCGAGGCGCTGGCGCGGCAACTCGGCGAAAGCGGCGCTGCCGTCGAGCATCGGGTGCTGCCGGCAGGGCACGGCCTCGGCCAAGCCGATATCGGCCTGCTCAAGGACTGGCTGGCGTGCCGCTGAATGGATGGCGGCATCGCGGAGAACGCTCCGCGGTGCCGCATCCGGCGCACAAGCTCGGATATTCCCTAGTCGATCAGGGGCATCAGGACGGCCATCGTGATGGCCAGAAGCACGAGCACGCGCAGCAGGACGGCCCACTGGCTCGAAACCGGCATATCCACCGAACGCGACACCGCACGCATCCTCGACCTCCCAATCGACGCTACGTCAGGGGATCGTGAGGCCTGACGTAACGTCTGGCAAGCCGGCTGAAGATTATGGGGAGTGGACAACTGCGGCGGCCGCGATCCGCAAACGAGATCGAGCGGCAGGGCGATGGCCGCTGGACGTCGGTCCTCAAGCATGTCCCAGCGAAGCGGCCGCCGGTTCGCGTGAAGGAAATGCCAAAAAGTCTTAGAGCAATGCCGTGCAGACCGGGTCGGCGACGATGACGCGGCGCGCCTTGCTGGCCTGCTCCGCCATCAGGATCTGGTCGACCCGGCGGCGATACTCGGCCCAGGAGCCGAGGCTCAGGCCGCAATTGGCGCAGGAGACGACGCTGGTGTCGCTGAGCGTGTGCGGAATCGAAACGCCCGGCGAGCCGCAATCCCCGCAATGGAACCCGTCTTGTCTCAACGCGATACCGTCCATGCTCATCGTTGACGCTACGGCAATTCGCGTGCCGCGGCGGCATCAAGAGCCATTCCATATGACTGTCGGCTGAACGCAGGGTTCAGGATCGAACGCGGCTATTCGACGGTGGAAGCCCGTCCGGGATGATCGGCTTGCGGGTCCCGATCGGTCTCGTAGCCGCCGGAGGTCACCAGGCGTAGGGCCGGTCGTCCGGCCGGTTGCGCCGAAAGATCGTTTTTGCGGATGGCGGCTGCGCGCCGGATCTGGGCGCGCCGCGCGATGAGAGACATCTGCCGCTTGTGTTTCATGATCGAACTACCTGACGCCGCATCGCGATCATCGTCCCCGATGGGGCGAGCGCGCACCCCCCATTTGGGGGAGGCGCCTGACAATCGGACGATTCGCGTCGGGGTCAGATCACCAGCAGCAGGACCAGCGCCGCCGCGCCGTTGATCGCCGACAGCAGCCAGTGCGGCACGGCGATGCCGATGGCCCTTGCGGTGTCTTCAGCCAGATCGAACATGAAATCCTCAAGCGACGGCAGAATGAAGCCGCAGCCGAGGCAGCCGCGCACCCCCCATTTTGGGGGAAATGGTCCGTTTCGGGGCGCGCGGGCCGGGTGGGAGTAGGGGGCACCCGCCGCCGCCTGGGGGCAAATGCCGCCTGCCGATCGGGGTATCCGGGTCCTCGGGACGGATTGTGCAAGATCCTGTCGAAGCGCATTGCATCTGCGCCGTCCCGCCACTATAAGCCGAGCCGTCGGAGCGTAGCGCAGCCCGGTTAGCGCACTTGTCTGGGGGACAAGGGGTCGGAGGTTCGAATCCTCTCGCTCCGACCATTTCACTGCCGGACATCGTTGAGACGTCTTGATCTGCCCGCGAGGGCGGATCGTGGATTTCTGCGGCCCCGCCGGTGACCGGGCTATTCGGCGGCCCACTCGCGTCGCGCGAATGGTTCTTGCGCAGACGGCGATAAGATCCGGTGCCGTTCCCGCGCGATTTGAGGGCGATATCCGTTAACCTTTGCTTAGGCTTGTCGTTGCGATCGCGCCGCCGAGCGGCCAATCTCGTGACGGGTGGGAGGAACCGAAGGCGGAAGCGATCATGTCCATGGCCAGCCTTGCGATCACGGGTGCCGAGACGAACCGTCGCGCGACGGCGCAGCCGGCCGGTTCGCTCGCGAGCTTCTTCGATGAGGTCAGGCCCGACTGGCATTCGCAATGGGCCTGGGATCACTACGAGGCGACCATCCTCGGGCTGGCGCATCAATTCGGCCTGCGCCGCGTCTGCGAGATCGGCGGTGGCCGCGATCCGCTGTTCACGCAGGATGAAGCCAGCCGCAACGGTATCGAACTGATCGTCAACGACATCGATGCCGGCGAGCTCGCCCTGACCGGACGCGGGCTTCAGACCGCGCGCTTCGACATCGCCGGCGACCTGAGCGAGCCGGATGTCCGGCGCGGCGGTTACGACATGATGGTTTCGCGCATGGTCTTCGAGCATGTCGATGGGGTCGAGCAGGCCTGGCGCAACATCCATGAACTGCTGGCGCCCGGCGGCGTGGCATTGGCCTTCTTCCCGACGCTATGGGCGCCCGTCTTTGCGCTGAACCATGTCCTGCCGGAAAAGGTCTCGCACGCCATCGTCCATGCCCTGTTCCCGGCTCGCCGCGATGGCGGCGGCGACCCGAAATTCCCGGCGCTCTACGATTGGTGCCGCGGCAATCCGGCCATGCTCGAGCCGATGCTGAAGCGCGCCGGCTTCGCCGAAACCCATGTCCAGCGCTTCTGGGGACATGGCTATTTCGACCGGATGCCGGGGCTGAAGCAGGTCGACCACGCCTTCAACGCGCTGGCGGCGCGGGTCGGCTGGAACTTCGTCACGACCTACGCCTATGTCGTGGTCCGCAAGGGCAGGGCCTGAGCGCGTTCCGTTGGCGTTGCGCCGGCTCCGCGTGAGCCGGCCTTGGCCACCGGAAACCGCAGCCACCGGCCGATCGGGCGCTCGACCCAGCGATAGAGCAGGGTGGATGCGATGGCTGCGACCGTAAGCGCGACGGCGATATAGATCTCCAGCGGCAATGCGTCGCCGACCAGCTTGACCCAGACCTCCCGGAGCGGCCGCAGCGCGAAGGGGTGGAACAGGTAGAGGCTGTAGGAGGCGTTGCCGAGCCCGGTGAGAAGCAGGGCGAGGCGCGGCGGGGCACCGCGATAGAGCGCCGCGCCGCCGACGATCAGCACGGCGGGAAGCCCCCAGCGCAAGGCTGGCGGGACCGTGCCCGCCGCGTCGAGGCCATGGGCCTTGACCATGCCCGCGAAGCCCAGCGCGACCAGCAGAATGGCGGCTGCGGCAGGCAGCCTGACGCATTGCCGATGCAGCAGCGCCAGCAGACAGCCGAACAGGAATTCGAGGATGATCTGCTGCGTCCAGAAGGCGAGCTGCACCTGTGTCGGCCGCAACATGGCGCCCGCCAGCGCCAAGCCGGTGATCGCCAGCGCGAGAGCGATCATGCCGCGCTTCAGCGGCAGCAGCATCGCCGCGGCGAACAGCACGTAGAAGAACATTTCCAGGTTGAGCGTCCAGCCCAGCGCCATCACGGGCCTGGTCTCGTCCCCGCCGCGCAGGCTCGGGATGAAGAGATAGGAGGCCAGCACATGCTGCCAGTCGCCGACCGGAACGTTCAGGAGCCGGGGCGCGACGAGGCTTCCGAGCAGGAGGACGCTGGTCAGGAGCCAGTAGAGCGGCACGAGCCGGGCGATGCGCCGGGCGAGGAAGATGCGCCAGGCTCCGGGCCGGCCGAACAGGTCGGCCGACGTATGCACCATGATGAAGCCGGAGATGACGAAGAAGATATCGACGCCGATGCCCCAGTGCAGGAAGGACGGGTCGATGGCCGGCAGGCCCACGCGCGGGCCGATCGCCTCCGTCTCATGCGCGGCATGGCCGAAGACGACCAATAGCGCCGCGATGGCGCGCAAAGCCTGGATGGTCTCGATCTGGTCTGTCGAGGCTCTGCCGGCGGCGCATGTCGCTGCGGTCGTCATGGCCGGCCCGTGGCCCCCTCGCCATCGGGGCCAAGCGCCGCCAGGCCCCAGATCAGGCCCATCATCAGGTAGAGATGCCGCCAGTGGTCGCTGTCGATCTGGAAGCCCTGGAGGATGGTGACGAAGAGCACGGACCAGATCGCGATCGCGTGCAACTGGGTCGGGCCCGGCCGGAACACCACGCGCCAGCCGACATAGCAGGTCGCCACCATCAGGCTGATCCAGGACAATCCGCCGAGCCAGCCATAGGAGGCGAAGGCGTTGATATAGACATTGTGCGGGTCGGCCTGGTTGAACAGCCAGCGGAATTGCAGCGGCCCGAAGCCGTTGGGCGCATCCAGCAGCATCGGGATGGCGCGCAGCTGGTTGCCGAAGCGGCCGGTGACGCCCTGGTCATAGTCTTGGTCGAGGCTGGCGCGCGCGTCGAAGACGCTGCGGATCTCTTCGAAGGACAGCGCCACCAGCAGCGCCGCGATCATAGCGACGAGCGCGGCCAGCGACATCGCGACGATGCGCCCCCGGCTCGCGGCGTTCGGCGCGGTCAGGAAGGTGAGGGCGATCATCAGCGCCGTCGAGACGACGAGAACGCCCCAGGCGCCGCGGGAGAAGGTGAAGAACAGCGCGGCGAGCGGCACGCTCAGCGCGGCCAGGCCCCGCACCATGCCGGTCTGCCCCGTCAGGATGCGCTGCAGCATGTAGACGATCGGCAGCGCGAGATAGGGGCCGAGCACGTTCGGGTCCTTGAACGTGCCGGAAGCGCGGCCGTAGAGCGTGAAGGTCGAACCCAGTCCGGCCACGTCGAAATAGCCGAGAAGCGCCGCGAAGCCCGCGACCCAGGCGGCGAACAGGTAGCCGCGGCGCAGCGTCTCAAGCCGGCCTGCCGCATCCTGGGACATGATGCCGGCGATGAAGACCGCGGTGATCATCAGATAGACCGACACGGCGGTGAAGCGCACCGCGTCCCCGTCGCCCATCCAGGGGATGAGCGAGAAGATCCCGCCGATATTGTAGCCGAGCAGCAATATGGCGAGCGGCAGGAGCTTCTGCGAGAACCGGATGCCGGTTACCGCGAAGACGAACAGGGCCAGCAGGAAGACGACTTCGTAGGGCGAAGGCTCGACCAGCGCGAGCCCGCTGGCGGCGCCGAGCAGCCATAAGGTGCCGCGCTTGATCGCGGCATGGGAAACCGCCAGGCGCGGCGCCCGTGCGTTTTGCCGCGGCTCCTGCGCGAGCGCGCTCAATAGGCGTTCTCGTTCTTGGTCATCAGCGAGAGCGGCGTCTTCACGAGAATGTAGAGGTCCAGCAGCACCGACCAGTTCTCGATATAGTAGAGGTCGTGCTCGACGCGCCGCTGGATCTTCTCGTCGGTATCGGTCTCGCCGCGCCAGCCGTTGATCTGCGCCCAGCCGGTGATGCCGGGCTTGACCTTGTGGCGCGCGAAATAGCCGTCCACGACCTGCTCATAGGCGCGGTTCGAGGCCTTGGCGTGGATGGCATGCGGCCGCGGGCCGACCAGAGAGAGGTCTCCCTTGAAGACGACGTTCAGGAGCTGCGGCAATTCGTCGATCGAGGTCTTGCGGATGAAGCGGCCGACGCGCGTGACGCGCGGGTCGTCCTTGGTGACCTGCTTGGCCGCGGTATGGTCCGCCATGTCGTGACGCAGCGAGCGGAATTTCAGGACGCCCACGGTCTCGTTGTTGAAGCCGTATCGCTTCTGGCGGAAGAACACCGGCCCCTTGGAGTCGAGCTTGATCGCAAGCGCCGTCGCCAGCATCACCGGGGAGAGCGCGATCAGCGCCAGCGTGCCGACGACCTTGTCGAAGGCCCATTTGACGACGATGTCCCAGTCGGCGATCGGCCGGTCGAAGACGTCGAGCACCGGGACCGCGCCGAAATAGGAATAGGAACGCGGCCGCAGGCGCAGCTTCGACAGATGGGCCGAGAGGCGGATGTCGATCGGCAGCACCCAGAGCTTGCGCAGCATCGTCAGAAGCCGCGCCTCGGCCGAGATCGGCAAGGTGAAGATGACGAGGTCGAGCTTGGTGCGGCGCGCGAATTCGACGAGGTCGTCGATCGTGCCGAGCTTGGGATAGCCCGCGACGAGATCGGGCGAGCGCTCGTCGTTGCGGTCGTCGAACACGCCGCAGATGCGCAGCCCGGTGTCCTTCTGGCCTTCCAGGGCACGGATCAGCGCCTCGCCGGCCTCGCCGCCGCCGACGATCGCGGTGCGCCGTTCGAGGCGCCCGGTCCGGGTGAGATGGCGCACGCCTGCCGTCATGACGATGCGCCCGGCGAGCAGCGCGCCCGCGCCGGCGAAATAGAAGCCGATCAGCCAGCCGCGCGACACCTGGTCGCCGATCTTCAGGAAGAAGAAGGCCGCGAGCGCGACCAGGAACAGCATGGTCCAGCCGGTGACCAGCCTAACGGCGCTGCCGATGACATTGCGCAGCGCCCCGATCGGGTAAAGCTGCAGCGCCTGGAACAGCGCGAGCGAGCCGAAAGCCAGCGCCCCGACGGTCACCTGATAGGGCAGCGTGTATTCGACCTTGCCGGCGGCGTAGAGCCAGTAGATCAGCCCGCCCGTCGCGACGATGGCGATCAGGTCGAGCAGGCGGGCCGCGCCTTCGATCATCACGGGAGAGAGTGTCGGCTTGACCGGGATCGCGGCGATGCGCTCGGCCAGCGGATGGAAGCGCCGTGTCTGGCCCTTGTCGGTCCCGCCGAACATCGCCGGCGTGGCCGAGGCGGCCGCATCCGCCTTCATCATATCGCGGACGTCGAAAGTCCCCATCACCCTACACCCTCAACTCGGAGCGCCGCGCCGGGGGGACGGCGATCCCGGTTCGGCTCTATCCGAAATTGCTCACGGAAGATTTAATCGGACCGCTCGCTGTTTCCCGGGATTCGTAAACTCTGGGGCGGGGCGAAGGCGCTCTCCGCATGCGCTTCGGGCGGCGCCGGAATGCGGTGTCGAAAAAGTGGATTTTGTCGTGGCCGGCCAGTGATTTGACGCAGGTCCGGATCGATCGAAAAAGTCTCGATTTCCCGCAAGTGATTGTTATTGCAAGTGATCGCGAGTTGACAGAACGAGATCGCCTAGGCATATTGGCTAACGATGAGTGTTTGAGAAGCATATATCGCTCGTGATGAGCGCCGCGCCCCGACAGGTGTTTTGCCTATGGCGCCGGCTGCTGGATTAATTCTCCGGCTAAGTCTTCTTCTCGGATCTATCGATTTAAAACTCTAACGATTGCTTGGCCATCCCTGCGTCGCACCCGCGACGTTCAGCGCCCGCCTCGCCTGTGTGCAACATGTCTTTTCACTGGTTGGTTCTGCTCGCGGCCATCGCCGTCGAGATCGTCGCGACGGCCGCGCTGAAGTCGGCTGTCTCCACCTCATGGCTCGTCGGCACCTTGCCGCTGATCCTGATCGGTTTCTCCTTCATCCTGCTCAGCATCGCGCTGCGCGTCATCCCGATGGCGGTCGCCTATGCCGTCTGGGAGGGGCTCGGGATCGTCGGCATCGCGGTGATCGGCCATGTGCTCTTCGGCGAGCACCTGACCACCGCGCGGGCGGCGGGTCTGGCTGCGATCCTGGCAGGCATCCTGCTCATCGAGAACGGAGTGGGGCACGAACGCAGCGAGGATCGCGGGAGGCTCGCGTGACCTCCTCCTTCATGCAGGCCGCCCCGTTCCTCTGGCTCCTGCTGGCCGTCGCGCTCGAAATCGGCGGCACCTACCTGCTCAAGCTCTCGGACGGCATGACCCGCCGCACGATGGGCGCAGGCGGCATCGTCCTCGTCATGGGCGCCTTCGCGGCGCTCGCCCAGGCGATCAACGGCATGGACCTTTCGGTCGCCTATGCCGTCTGGGGCGGGGCGGGGCTGGTGATCACCGCGGTCATCGGCGCGCTGGTCTTCGGCCAGCGCATCCGGCCGCTCGGCTGGCTCGGCATCCTGCTCGTGATCTGCGGCGTCCTAGCTCTCAAGCTGCTCTGAGGTGCGTCGGAGACACCCTGTCATTCCGGGGCTTCGCGCAGCGAAGAACCCGAAACCACGACTGGGTCGGCCATCTGCAAGTCGCCATGGGATGTCTCCTTGGCCGTGGTTTCCGGGTTCACGCCTGCGGCGCGCCCCGGAATGACAAAAGAGACGTCTCAGGCGATGCCGCGCGCCTTCAGAGCGTCGCGGTAGGCGGTGATGACGCCGTCGATCATGTCGTCCAGGCGGAAATTCTGCCGGACATGGCCGGCGAGGTCGGCGGCCTGCGCAAGACGTTCGGCTTCCGGCGTCTCCAGCATCGCCCGGATCGCCCCGGCCAGGATCGCGGGATCGTTGGCTGCGATCAATCGCTGGCGATGGTTGGGGCCGTAGATCTCGCCGATGCCGCCGACATCGGTCGAGATCAGCGGCTGCGCGGCCGCTGCTGCTTCCAGGATGACATAGGGCAGGGATTCCGCCCGCGACGGGATCACCATCGCGCGGGCCCTGGCCAGGGCCTTGCGGATCGGCGCCGGCGGCTCGAACACGCATTGATCGGCGATGCCGCGGTCGCGCGTCATTTGTTTCAGTTCGACCTCGTCCGGGCCGGAGCCGACGATCAGGATCCGCGGCGTCAGACCGTCCCGGCGACGCAGCAGCGCCAGCGCATCGATCAGTGTGTCGACGCCCTTGGCCGAGCGCAATTCGCCGAGATAGAGCAGGTCGAATTCCGCCGCGCGGTGGTCGATCGGCTCGAATTCCGCGTCGGACACGCCGTTGAGCACGACACGATAGTCCGTGCGCGGGAGATGGCCGACATGGGCCTCGAACCGGCCGGCGATGAAGCGGCTCTCGAACAGGAACATGTCGGTCGCGCCTTCGAGCAGCCGCTCGACGGTCATGTAGACCTTATGCTCCATGCTGCCGGGCTTGTAGTTGAAGCTGCCGCCATGGGGCGTATAGGCGGTGACGTAGCGCCGATTGGGCGCGAACAGCGCGGGGATGCGGCCATAGACGCCCCCCTTCGAGCCGTGGCAATGCACCACATCCGGCGCCAGGCGCCGCCGCAGCGCCATCTCGGAGAATTGCGCCTTGAGGTCTGTCACGCTCGGATAGCGTGACATCGGCACGCGCGTCACGCCCAGCGTCAATTGGCTGCCGAGCTCGCGGAAGACCTCGTCGGCCCGCGCCCCGCCGGTATTCGAATCGCAGAAGATGCCGACATCGTGCCCGCGCTCGACCTGTCCGCGGGCCACGTCGAGGACATGCCTGAACAGCCCGCCGAGCGGCGCGCGGAAGACATGCAGGATTTTCAGGGGGCGGGCGGCCAGGCTGTCCCTCATCGGTCGCGCCGCGATCTCAGAACCAGCGTTCCTTGATGACGATGGTGTCGCCGGGCTGCACCGGATAGGTGATCGGCACGCTCGCGGTCACCGTCTGGCCCTCGATCTGGCGCGTCACTTCGGCCGTGTCGCGCTGGCCGCGCGGCGTGAAGCCCCCGGCGATGGCGACGGCCGTCTGCACCGTCATGCCGTTCACATAGGGGAACTGGCCGGAATTGGTGACCTCGCCGAGCACGAAGAAGGGGCGGTAGGTATCGACCTCGACCGAGACCTTGGGCTCGCGCAGATAGCCGCCCCGCAGCTTGGCCTCGATCGCCTGGGCAAGCTGCTGGGTCGTGCGGCCCTGCGCCTCGATCGTGTTGATCAGCGGCATGGCGATGCGCCCGGCGCCGTCAACCGCATAGATATTGGAGAGATTGTCCTGTCCGAAGACGATGATGCGCAGCCGGTCGCCGCTGGCGAGCCTGTAAGGCCCCGCCGGCTCGGCGAGCGCATAATCCGCCGCCGGATAGCGGGGCGTGCAGGCGCCCGCGATCATGGCTGCGGCCAAGGCGAGAGAGGCGATGCGTCGACTCATCACTGGCTTATCCGTGCAGAACTCGCCCGATCTTTAGGCTTGATATGGTTAACAAAGGCTTCCCGTGGCCCTGTCGCGTGCGTCTGGCCGGGCGGGGGATGGCCCTGGCGCACGGTCGGCGGGCGATTGCTGCCGCTTTCCTGGTGGCCGGCCGGGGGTGCCGGAAATAAAGACGCTGCCGACTGCTACGCTGTGGGGGTAGCTGCAGTCGGCAGCGGCCCGATCATGGCGACACGTTTGATCGAGCGACTCAAGATTCGCTTCTGTCGCTGAAGGGCCGATGAAGCCGCCGTTCAGGATTCGGATAACCCATCGTTAACCTTCGTTACCGCGCGAGGGTCTTTCGTGCCGAATTCATCGATTTCGATGGGCCGGGATGGCGCATGCCGGCGGGGTGGCGTGATCGGTGTTTACGATTTGCGGTTCCGGTCGGGGGCAGAAGTGCCGTTCTGCAGGTTCAGTGGACTTGCGCGAAATCGAGGCGATGCGGTGCCTTTGCTCCGGCGGAAGGTTCGATCGAGGGGCGGCCGCCCGGGGGGCGAGGCGTCTTGCGGTGGCCGGCTCCCGCGAGGGGAGCAGGGAGCCGCAGATCAGAAACAGCAGCGTCATTTACCCGGCGATAACCTTACCGAGCGTTCAATGTCGCCCGCGTCCCTCGATAGGGACGAGAGTTTTGCGTCGATAGGTGGGCCCATGACCGCTCAAGCTGGGATTGATGCGCGCGGCGCCGGCGAAGGCCGGGGCGACATGCTCGATCTCTCCGCCCTCTGGGCGGCGATCAAGCGCCGCAAGTTCTGGATCGTCGCGCCGACGCTCGCGGCGCTGGGCCTGTCCTTCGTCGCCGTCAACTTCGTGACGCCGCGCTACACGGGCGAGGCGAGGCTACTGCTGGAAAGCCGCGGCGGCTTTTACGCTCTGCCGGGCCAGGCGAGCAGCGACAGCGGCCAGTTCGACTCCGAGGCGGTGCAGAGCCAGGTCCAGATCATCATGTCGCGCGACCTGGCGCGCGAGGCGATCAAGCGGATCGGGCTCGTCGGCAATGCCGAGTTCGATTCCGGCGTGGGTGCGCTCAGCGCCGTGCGCAAGCTTGCCGTCATGATCGGCCTCGGTGGCCATCCTGCCGATCGTTCGCCGGAAGAGCGCGTCCTCGAGAAATATTACGACCGTCTGCTCGTCTATCCGGTCGGCCGCTCGCGGATCGTCTCCATCGAGTTCACCTCGCGCGACGCGGCGCTCGCCGCCAAGGCGGCCAACACCATCGCCGAGACCTATCTGGAATTCCAGGAGCAGGCGAAGCAGGAGAACGCCCGCAGCGCCTCGAACTGGCTCTCCACCACGATCGAGCCGCTCCGCAAGCGCGTTGCCGAGGCCGAGGCCAAGGTCGAGGATTTCCGCTCCAAGAACGGGCTGTTCGCCGGCCCGAACAACACCACCATCACCTCCCAGCAGCTCACCGACCTCTCGGCGCAGCTCTCGGCAGCCCGTAGCCAGCAGGCCGAGTCGCAGGCCAAGGCCGGCCTGATCCGCGACGCGATCAAGCAGGGCCGCACCTTCGAGATTCCGGACGTCGCCAATAACGACCTCGTCCGCCGCCTGATCGAGCAGCGCGTCAACCTGCGCGCCCAGATCGCCGCGGAATCGCGCAGCCTCCTGCCGGAGCATCCCCGGATCAAGGAGCTGAATGCGCAACTCCTCGATCTCGAAGGCCAGCTCCGCGCCGCCGCCGAGCGCACCGTGCGCACGCTGGAGAACGAGGCGAAGATCGCCGGCCAGCGCGTCGAGAGCTTCCAGGCTGCGCTCGACGGGCAGAAGAAGAACGTCTCCACTGCCAATGACAGCGAAGTCCAGCTCCGCGCGCTGGAGCGCGAGGCGCGCACGCTGCGCGAGCAGCTCGAGCAGTACATGCAGCGCTATCGCGAGGCGTCCGCGCGCGACACGATGAACGCGACGCCGGCCGATGCGCGCATCATCTCGCGCGCGGTCGAGCCGACCGAGCCCTCCTTCCCCAAGAAGGTGCCGGTGGTGCTGGTGTCGACGCTCGCGACCTTCCTGATCGCGCTCGCCACGATCGTGACGCGCGAGTTGCTCAACGGCCAGGGCCGGCCCGTTCCGAACGCCCCGCGCGGGCCGCGCTGGGTGTCCGCCAATGCGTCCGAGGATGAAACGGAGGCCGCCGGCCCGGTGCCGGGCGCACCGCGCCATGCGCGCGTCGCCGGCCTGCTGACCCATGCCGGAAAGCTCGGCCAGACCCGGCTCGACCTCGATCACCCCGAACTGACGCTGGCCGAGATCGCCGAGCGCACCCGCGAGCCCGCACGCGGCATGGCGCCGCTGGCCCTCGTGCTCGACGGCGCCGGAGACGAGGCCGCGCGGCCGCGCGATCTCGCCGAGCTGCTTGCCCAGCGCTGCCGCTGCGTGCTCGTCGATCTCTCGTCCGACAACGAGGGCGGCGAGGCCGGCTTCTCGGAACTGCTCGCCGGCGAGGCGCTGTTCTCCGACATCATCATGCGGGCACCAGGTTCGCGGCTGCATCGCATCGGTTCGGGCCGGGCCGGCCGCGCCGCCGTCCTGGCTGCGCCCGACCTCGTCGATGTCGCGCTCGATGCGCTGTGCGAGACCTATGACTGGGTACTGGTCGCTGCCGCCTCCAACGATGACGGCACGGTGCTGGCACCGGTGGCGCGCCGGGCGCAGGCCGGGCTCGTGATGAGCGGTCAGGTCGGCAACGGCCATGCCCTGGAGACCGCCTATCGCCTGAGCGAGCTCACCGAGGCGCCGGTCACGCTCATTCTCGATGCCGAGGGCGGCGTGCCCATGCAGCCGGTCTCGCGCTCGGAAATGCCCGTCGGCGCCTGATCGCGCGGCGGGGCAGGGCGGCCCCTAGTCCTCTTCGGAGCGCTTGCCCCGCAGCCAGCCCGACGCGCGCTGCGCCAGCTTCAGCGCGACCGGCGAGCGCTTGATCCGACGCTTCAGCTCGCGCTTCGTCCGGGCGATCCCTGCGAAGAGGCGGCCCTTGACGGTCAGCGGCAGGAAGCTGTCGACCAGATCGTCATGGTCGTCGCAGAAGGTCGTCTTGTAGCGGGCCTCGCCGACGCCGAGATCGAAGACCGCGACGCCTTCGCCGGCTTTCAGGCGAATCAACTCGGCCAGGAGCAATTCGCCGGGGCTGGTCTTGACGGTCTCGCTGCCCATGTCGAACGAGGTCGCCATCCCTGAGAAACGTTCGCCCTGCACCGCGCCGACATAGGTCGCCACCGATCGGCCATCGAGATCCAGCGAATAGAGTTCGATCGTCGGACGTCTGGCGCCGTCCGCCAGGGCGGCGCTTTCCAGGAAGATGCGCATCGCCGGCTCGGCGAAGGGATCGGGCACGCCCATGGCGCGGAAGCGCTCCGCCTTCTGCGCCAGGAAAGCATCGATGATCCGCGTCGCCTCGCCGGGCGTCGTCGCCCGCGTCAGCGCCGACGGGCCGAAATCCCTGAAGCGGCTGTGCTTGTTCTTGAGTTTCTTGCGCGCATGGCTGCTCATCGAGCGCTTCAGCGTCGCGTCGCCGTCGCCGGGGATCAGCGCGAGCTTGTAGGCGCGGCTCGGGCTCGGGCCGGCGGCGAGCAGCGCGGCCGGGTTGGGGACGCCCTGCCAGGTGACTGGCTGGTTGACGAAGGCCAGCGCGTCGAGCCCGCCGATCGCGTTGCCGACCTCGGTCAGCAGCTGCTTTGCGAGGCGTGCGTCGAGCTGTGCGGCGAAGGCGGGGGCATAGAGCCCCATATGGTAGTTGGCGTGCTTGCCGCCGATGAACTCGGCGAAGCGGAAACCACTGCGTCCGGTGATGGTGAGCGGCAGCAAGGCGCAGAGTGCGCCGCCGGCATCGCGCACCAGCGCGTAGCGCAGCGCCATGTCATGGGCGGCGCCGATCGTCTCGACGAAGGGCCTGATCCAGTCATAGCTCTGATAGGGCGTGACCAGCGCGGCGGCCTCGAAGGCGCGCCAAACCTTCGCGAGGGCGGCGATATCGGCCTCGATCGCGATCGAGGCCCAGGGGCACGAGGCAGTGCCGCTGGTCGAAGTCACACCAGGCATGGCCGATGTTGAGGCAGTAGCAGCGGGCATGGTTCCTTCGCCCATGGCGAGCGGGACAGATGGCGCCTCCTTAACCCGTCATTGTGAACGGATCGGCCACAATCCGCCGGCCCGGCCGCGCGATCGCACGATAGCGTTAGCGGGCGGTTGCATGAGAGAGCGATGAACGCGCGTCACAAGGCCATCGCGGCCGCATTCCGGGTGATGGCGGCGACGGGCGCCGATCGCTGGAGCCGTGGTTTCGCGCAAGGGCAGGGCGTGATCCTGACGCTCCACCATGTACGGGGGACTGAGCCGCGCAGCTTCGCACCGAACGCCCTGCTCGACATCACCCCGGACTTCCTCGATCGCGCGCTTCGCCTCATTCGGGCCGAAGGCTACGACATCGTCTCTTTGCAGGAGGCACTGGCGCGCCTGCGCAATCCCAGGCCTGGCCGCTTCTTCGTCGCGCTCACCTTCGACGACGGCTATCGCGACAATGTCGAGGAGGCCTGGCCCGTGCTGGCGAAGCATGAGGCGCCCTGGACGCTGTACGTGACGCCGGGCTTCGCCGACCGGACCGCTCGGCTCTGGTGGCTGGAGCTGGAGGAGGCGATCCGGGCGCTGCCGCGGCTCGATCTCGCCCTGCCGGATGGCCGCTTCACCGCCCGGACCGAAAGCGATGCCGAGAAGTCCCGCGCCTTCGCCAGGCTCTACTGGCGTCTGCGCCGCGGCCCGGAAGCGATTCTGCTTTCAGCGATTTCCGCCCTGACGGCGGAAGCCGGAATCGACCCCGCCGCGCTGGTCGAGCGCGAATGCCTGCCCTGGGAGACGCTGCGGGCCTTGTCCGGCGCGCCGGGCGTGACGATGGGTGCTCATACCCTGACGCATCCGATGCTGGCGAAGCACGAGGCCGATGTCGCGCGCCACGAGATCGTCGAGAGCAAGGCGCGGCTGGAGGCGGAGCTGGGAATCCCGATCCGTCATTTCGCCTATCCGGTCGGCGATCCCGGCTCGGCCGGGCCGCGCGATTTCGCGCTTGCCGCCGAGGCGGGTTTCGAGAGTGCGGTGACGACGCGTCCGGGCCAACTCTTTCCCGAGCACGCCGCCCATCTCCACGCCTTGCCGCGCGTCTCGCTAAACGGCCTCCACCAGAACGAGGCGGCTCTGCGGGCGCTGCTGTCGGGTCTGCCGTTCTGGCTGCGGAGTAGGGGGCGGCGGCTGGATGTTAGCTAGAGCTTTGCCTCTCGGCTTGTCATTCCGGGGCTTCGCGGGAGCGAAGAACCCGGAACGACAAGGTGGTTCTCTCGTCGGGATCGACGGAAGCCTCAAGCCTCGTCCTTGCGCTCCATCCACTTGATCAGTGGCAGCAGCGGCAGCACCCAGGCGAGGCCGAGCGCGATATAGGCGACGGTCTGCACCAGCTTCGGCGCCTCGGTGATTCGCCCCTGCGCCAGCGCCATCGCGACCAGCGCGTAGACGCAGACGAAGACGAGGATCAGCACGGTCCCGATCAGCTTGCGGTTGCGTTGTTTCATTGGGCTCTCCACCGCGCAGGTCTGGCTGCTGCGGCAATGCGGGCGTTGTCGCGCCGGAGCGACGGGTCTATGTCACCGGCGAGCGCGCTTGTGAAGCGCCGGCGTCTGCGACCGAAAGCCCTTGAACCTGTGACCCTCGCTCTTAACCAGACTGCCGGCGAACGCGCCAGGACCGACCATGCCGGCATCCGCCGCTGGCTCTGGATCGTGGCCGGCCTCGTCTTCCTGATGGTCGTGGTCGGCGGCGCGACGCGGCTGACCGGCTCCGGCCTCTCGATCACCGAATGGAAGCCGATCACCGGAGCGATGCCGCCGCTCTCGGCCGACGCGTGGGCCGAGGAATTCGGCAAGTATCGTGCGAGCCCGCAATACCAGCTCCTCAACGAAGGCATGAGCCTCGGCGAGTTCCAGTTCATCTACTGGTGGGAATGGGGCCATCGCCAGCTCGGCCGCTTCATCGGGCTGATCTATCTCGTAGGCTTCCTCGTCGTCGCGCTGCGCCGCCTGCTGCCGGCCCGGCAGATCGCGACGCTCTTCGGCATGGGCCTGCTGCTCGGGCTGCAAGGCGCGATCGGCTGGATCATGGTGGCCTCCGGCCTCCAGCCCGGCATGGTCGCGGTCGCGCCGGTGAAGCTGACGCTGCATCTGACCTTCGCCGGCCTGTTCTTCGCATCGGTCGTGGCTTTCGCCACGACGCTGACGCCCTCGCGCCGGATCGAGCCGGCGCGGGGCAGGGCGACCGCGTGGCTCATCCTGTTGCTGCTCTTCGTGCAGGTCGCGCTCGGCGGCCTTGTCGCGGGTTCGAAGGCGGGCTTCACCTTCAACACCTGGCCGCTGATGGATGGCGCGCTGGTGCCGCCGGGGTCGCTGCTCTTCGCCCAGTCGCCCTTCTGGGAGAACTTCGTCGACAATGTCGCCCTGGTGCAGTTCAACCACCGCCTCGGCGCCTACATCCTCTTTGCCGTTGCGCTCTGGAATGCTCTGAGGCTGCGCCGCGCTGCGCCGGGATCGGGCAGTGCCAAGCGCGCGACCGCCATCGCCGGGCTGGTGCTGGCGCAATCGGCGCTCGGCATCGTCACGCTTTTGCTTGTCGTGCCGCTCTGGGCTGGGCTCGCTCATCAGGCGCTCGGCTTCGCCGTGCTGGCGATGGGCGTGGTTCACCTCACCCGGACCGAGCAGGCGGCGCGGGCGTAGAACGTCATGCTCGGGCTCGACCCGAGCACCTCCCAAAGAAAAAGGCGCCGTTTCCGGCGCCTCCTCGATCATGAGATTCTCGGGTCAAGCCCGAGAATGGCGCGCTGGATTATGCCAGGGCCTGATCCAGGTCCGCGATCAGGTCCTCGACATCCTCGAGGCCGATCGAGAGGCGCACCACCTGCGGCCCGGCGCCGGACGCGATCTTCTGCTCGTCCGTGAGCTGGCGATGGGTGGTCGAGGCCGGGTGGATCACCAGCGAGCGCGTGTCGCCGATATTGGCGAGATGCGAGAACAGCTTGAGGTTCGAGACCAGCTTGACGCCGGCGTCGTAGCCGCCCTTGAGGCCGAAGGTGAAGACCGCGCCGGCGCCCTTCGGCGCATAGCGCTTGGCGAGCTCGTGATACTTGTCGTCGGGCAGGCCGGCATAGCTCACCCACTCGACCGCCGGGTGCTTGGCGAGATGTTCGGCGACCTTGAGCGTGCTCTCGCAGTGCCTCTGCATGCGCAAGGGCAAGGTCTCGATGCCGGTCAGCAGCATGAAGGCGTTGAAGGGCGAGAGCGCAGGGCCCAAATCGCGCAGGCCGAGCACGCGGGTTGCGATGGCGAAGGCGAAATTGCCGAAGGTCTCGCCGAGCACCATGCCGTTATATTCCGGCCGCGGTTTGGACAGCATCGGGTAGCGGTCGTCGCCGACCCAGTTGAACGAGCCGCCATCGACGATCAGGCCGCCGATCGAGTTGCCATGGCCGCCGAGGAACTTCGTCGCCGAATGCACGACGATGTCCGCGCCGTGCTCGAACGGGCGCAGCAGATAGGGCGAGGCCATCGTGTTGTCGACGATGAGCGGGATGTTGTGCTTCTTCGCGATGGCGCTGATCGCGGCGATGTCGACGATGACGCCGCCCGGATTGGCGATGGATTCGATGAAGATCGCCTTGGTCTTCGGCGTCATGGCGGCGGCGAAGCCCTCGACATCATCAGGATCGGCCCAGATCACGTTCCAGCCGAAGCTCTTGTAGGAATGGTTGAACTGGTTGATCGAGCCGCCATAGAGCTTGCGCGCCGCGACGAACTCGTCGCCCGGCTGCAGCAGCGCATGGAAGCACAGGAACTCGGCCGCATGGCCCGAAGCGACGGCGAGCGCCGCCGTGCCGCCTTCAAGCGCCGCGACGCGCTCCTCCAGCACCGCGTTGGTCGGGTTGCCGATGCGCGTATAGATGTTGCCGAAGGCCTGAAGGCCGAACAGCGAGGCGGCGTGGTCGACATCGTCGAAGACGAAGGAGGTCGTCTGGTAGATCGGCGTGGCGCGTGCGCCCGTCGCCGCGTCGGGGGCCGCTCCGGCATGGATGGCGAGTGTATGGAAACCCGGTGCGCGGTCGGTCATGGCTGCTCCCTGACAATCTGACGTCGAAAACGGATCGTTCGATTTAACGAACGGTTGGCGAAGCGTCAATTCGGGAGGCGGCCGGCCGCGTCAGGTCCCCGGCCGGTGGATCGTCAGCTTCTGGAAGCCCTTGCCGGCGAGCACCGGCTTCTTCGATGACAGGATGCGCGAATTGATGCCCTGCCAGCCGATTTCGCCGGAGAGCCGGCCGTACTCGATCTTCGGGCAGCGGTTCATGATGACGGTGACGCCCTTCGCCTCGGCCCGCGTCGCGGCCTCGTCGTTACGCACGGAGAGCTGCATCCAGATGACCTTGGGCAGCGGATCGAGCGCCAGCGCCTCGTCGGTGATCGGGCCGGCCGCTTCCGAGTTGCGGAAGATCTCGACCATGTCGATCGGGCCGGGGACGTCCTTGAGCGCGGCATAGACCGTCTTGCCGAGGATCGTCTGCCCGGCGAGGCCGGGATTGACGGGGATGACGTCGTAGCCGCGGTCGATCAGGTATTTCGTCACGATCCAGCTCGGCCGCGCCTCGTTGGCGGAGGCGCCGACCAGTGCGATCCGCTTCACGGATTTCAGGATGTCGCGGATCAGGCTGTCGGGATAGGCGTCGTGGGTCATGTCATACTCTGCGTCATTCCCGGACGTAGCGAAGCGCAGACCCGAGAATCTCTTCGAGGGAGATTTCTGGTTTCCAAGATGCCCTGGTCAAGCCCGGGGAATGACGGCCGTCATCCCTCCCACACCGGGGGACGCTTTTCCATGAAAGCGCCGATGCCTTCTTCGGCATCCCGCGCCAGCATGTTCTCGACCATCACCGCCGAGGCGTGGTCATAGGCCGCCTTCAACCCCATCTCCCGCTGCTCGTGGAAGGCGCGCTTGCCGATCTTGACCGTCGTCGGAGATTTCGAGGCGATGATGCCGGCAAGCCGCTGCGCTTCCGCCAGCGCCTGTCCGGCTGGAGCGACGCGATTGACGAGGCCCATCCGCAAGGCTTCCCCCGCCGGCACCATCTCGCCGAGCAGCAGCATTTCCAGCGCGTGCTTTGCGGAGAGATTGCGCGACAGCGCGACCATCGGCGTCGAGCAGAACAGCCCGATATGGACGCCCGGCGTGCAGAAGCGCGCGGCTTCGCCCGCGACCGCGAGATCGCAGCTTGCCACGAGCTGGCAGCCTGCGGCCGTCGCCGTGCCCTCGACGGCCGCGATCACCGGCTGGGGCAAGGCGGTGATCTGCTGCATCATCGCCGAGCAGCGTCCGAGGATATCCGCGAAATAGGCCCGGCCCCGGTCGGCATCGGCGCGATGGGCGGTCATCTCCTTGAGATCGTGCCCGGCGCTGAATACCGGCCCGGCTGCCGTGAGGATGACGACCTTGACCGATCGGTCGGCGGCAATGGCGGCAAAGGTCTCGCTCAATGCCTGCAGCATCGCCTCGCTCAGCGGGTTGCGCGCTTGCGGGCGGTTCAGCGTCAGCGTCGCGATGCCCTGCGCATCCTCGCGCAGCAGGACGGGCGCGGCCTCCGGCTTGTGATGGGCGTTCATCGGGCTTCCCTCGGCGCTTCCCTCAGCATTTCCGCCTATTGTCGGAGGCCGTGCGCCATGCTGCAAGGGGATAACCCCTAATGCAGCCTGTGGTTTTCCGCATGACGACCCGCATGAGCGCCTTCGAGATCGATGCCTATCTCGACGAGGTCTTCCCCCAGCTCCATTATGGCGGGCGCACCTATTTCATCGAGGAGGTCGGGCCGATGACGGCCCGGATGCGCTGCGACTATCACGAGAAGCACCTGCGCCCCGGCGGCACGATCTCGGGCCCGACCATGATGGCCCTGGCCGATCTCGCGCTCTATGCGGCGATCCTGGCCCAGATCGGCCCGGTCGGCTTGGCGGTGACGACGAGCCTTAATTTCAATTTCCTGCGCAAGCCGGGCCAGGCCGCCCTGATCGGCGAGGCGAAGCTGCTCAAGCTCGGCAAGCGACTCGCGGTCGGCGAGGTCTGCCTTTACTCGCAAGGGGAGGAGGAGATGGTCTGCCACGCAACGGGGACCTATTCGATCCCCGCGCGCTGAATGCGGCCCGGCAGGGCCTGCTACTTCTTCGCCGGGATCGGGTCGAGCCCGGTCTTGCGTATAGTCTCGGCCGCATCCGCGCCGCCGAGGCAGGCGATCAGCGCCTTCGCGGCTTCGGTTTCCTTGGCGCCGGCTGCCAGCCCGGCCGAGAACACCGTCACGCGCTGGACCTCCTCCGGCAGCGTGCCGACGAAATCCAGGCCTGCGATCGGGACGAGCTCGCTGACCTGCTGGAAGCCGAGCTCCGCCTCGCCGCGCGCCACGATCGTGCCGACGCGCTCGCTGAAGATCTTCTTCGACTTGGCCATCACCTGGCCGCTCGGATCGAGCTTGGGAAAGAGTTCCTCTGACAGATAAGTACCGCTGGCGCTGGCCGAGTACGCGATCGACTTCGCCTCCATCAGCGTCTTCTTGAGCGCCTCGACCGTCGAGATGTCGGGCTTGGGCGCGCCCGCCTTGACCGAAAGGCCGATCGCCGAGCGGGCGAGGTCGGTGCGGGTGCCGGCCATGCCCTTGCCATCCTTCACCAGCTTGTCGAAGGCGTCACTCGCCAGGATTATGACATCGGCGGGCTCGCCGCGCGCCAGCCGGTTGGGGATCGCATCGGGCGCCGCACCCATCGACGCGCCATAGGCACTGACCACCTTTTGGCCGATCTTCGCCTCGCAGGCCGGGACGAGGTCCTTATAGGCCGCGGTGAACCCGCCCGAACTGATCACGTTCACATCGGCGAAGGCGGGCAACCCCCCGAGCAGCAGGCCGGCGGCAATGAAAGCGCGTTTGCGTGTCATGGCGTATCCTCCTGCGGCCGAATGCTGGGTCAGGGGTTCGCACAGCGCAAGAGAAGAAGGCGGTATCCTGATACCTTTTGTTCCATCGCTATGAGAAAATTGAATTTTTTCGACTCTGGCAGTTTCGGTAATGCTTGACAGCCGGCTTCCTTGCCCCTATCCCCACGCCACACCGCCGCCGGGCTCTCCGGCGGCTTGTCCTTTTTTACGCAACCGAAGGGGTACCGCGATGAAGACCGTCTCGCTCAAGCCCGCCGATGTCGAAAAGAAGTGGGTTGTGATCGACGCCTCCGGGCTCGTCGTCGGCCGTCTCGCCTCCGTTGTGGCGATGCGTCTGCGCGGCAAGCACAAGGCCGCTTACACCCCCCACGTCGACTGCGGCGACAATGTCATCGTCATCAACGCCGAGAAGGTCTCTCTGACCGGCCGCAAGCGTGACCAGAAGGTGTATTACCACCACACTGGCTTCCCGGGCGGCATCAAGGAGCGTTCGGCCAAGTTCATCCTGGAAGGTCGCTTCCCGGAGCGTATCGTCGAGAAGGCTGTCGAGCGCATGCTGCCGCGCGGCCCGCTCTTCCGCCAGATCCTCGGCAACCTGCGCGTCTACAAGGGCGGGGAGCATCCGCACGCTGCCCAGTCGCCGGAGGCGCTCGACGTCGCCGCGCTCAACAGCAAGAACAAGAGGGTCTGACCGTGGCCGAAGTTCTTCAGTCTCTCGCCCAGCTCGGCGACGTCGCCAAGCCTGAGCAGCCCGCTGCTCCCGTCCACGTCAAGAAGATCGATGCGCAGGGCCGCGCCTATGCCACCGGCAAGCGCAAGAACGCCATCGCCCGCGTCTGGATCAAGCCCGGCTCCGGCAAGGTCACGGTCAATGGCCGCGACCAGGAGGTCTACTTCGCTCGCCCGGTGCTGCGCCTCGTGCTCAAGCAGCCGCTGCAGCTCGTCGACCGCGTGACCCAGTACGACGTCGTCGTCTCGGTCAAGGGTGGCGGCCTCTCCGGCCAGGCCGGCGCGGTGCGCCACGGCATCTCCAAGGCGCTGACCTTCTACGAGCCGGAGCTTCGCGGCCCGCTCAAGAAGGAAGGCTTCCTGACCCGCGACTCGCGTGTCGTCGAGCGTAAGAAGTTCGGTAAGGCCAAGGCCCGCCGCAGCTTCCAGTTCTCGAAGCGCTGATCGTTTCCGGGATTACCGGTATGCGGAAGGGCGGCTCGCAAGAGCCGCCCTTTTCGTATTGGCTGGCCCTGTCGCGCCAGATCAGCAGGAGCCTGCCATGACCCGCCCCGTTCTTCTCGTCACCGGCGGTAGCCGGGGCATCGGCGCCGCGACCTGCATCATGGCGGCCGGGCGCGGCTATGACGTCGCGGTGAACTACCGGGGCAACGCGAAGGCCGCCGCCGAGGTCGTCGCGGCCTGCGAGGCGGCGGGCGCGAAGGCCGTGGCGTTGCAGGGCGACATGGCCGATGCCGACGACATCACCCGCGTCTTCGCCGAGGCCAAGGCGGCGCTGGGCTCGCTGACCCATGTCGTCAACAATGCCGGCATCACCGGCAGGTCCGGCCCGCTCGTGGACGCCGATACCGCGGTCATTCGCGAATGCATCGACGTCAACGTCACCGGCGCGATCCTCGTCGCGCGCGAGGCCGCCCGCGCGCTCATCGTCAAAGGTGGAGGAGAGGGCAGGGCGATCGTCAACATCTCCTCCGTAGCCGCAGAATTGGGCTCGCCGGGGGAATATGTCTGGTATGCGGCCTCGAAAGGCGCGGTCGATTCCCTGACCATCGGTCTCGCCAAGGAACTGGCCGGTCATGGCATCCGCGTCAACGCAGTGGCGCCCGGCATCACCGAGACCGAGATTCATGCGCTCTCCACCGGCGAGGCCGGCCGTGTCGAACGCCTTGCGCCCATGATTCCGCTGAAGCGTGCAGCGACAGCCGACGAGATCGCGGAGTCAGTGCTGTTCCTGCTCTCGGAGGCTTCGCGCTACACGACCGGGGTGATCCTCAAGGTCGCGGGCGGGCGGTAGCGCCCGATCCTCTTGCTCCAACCGCGCCGTCATCCCGGAGAAGCCGCGCAAGCGGCGCAGCTCCGGGATCCATGCCCGAGCTTGGCCGATAGCGGTTCCGGCATGGATACCGGGTCTCCCTCCGGTCGCCCGGGATGACGGCGCGGTTGTGACAGGACATATAGTCATCTCAGCCGACAACCCGCCCGGAACTCCATGCGCGTCCTCCTCGTCTTGATCGCCTTCGTCCTGATCGCCGTGCCGGCCCTGCTGATGCTGGCGCGCGAAGAACTCCCGCGTGGACGGCGCATCGGCCGGGCACTGGTCGTCTTCCTGGCGCCAGCCATTGCGCTAGGCTTCATCCATGGCGTGCCAGAGCTCGACGGGCGCGCGCTCAACAATCCCTACGCCTGGACGATGCTGCGGCTCGTCCTGACCGCGCTCGCCCTGATCCTGCCCTGGTGCCTCTATGTCTGGTTCACCGCGCGCCGCTGACGTGAATCGGCTTGCGAAGAACGGTCGCGAAGCGATTCCAATGAATCGCGTTTCCTGGCCTGGGCTCGTCATGCGCGAACTTGGCCCGAGCATCTCCGACGGGAGGAGATTCCCCGTGTCCCGCCTTCAAGGGATTCTCGGGCCAAGCGGGGGGAGTGACGCCTGCCTCAAAGCTGCGATTGACACCCGGCTCAAGCGCGAACATATACACGGCCATGATGACCAGCTTCATCCGACGTCGCCCTGTCCAGGCCGCTCCGGCGCGCCCGCGATGACGCTCGGCTGACGTCCGAACGCCCGCGACCGCGCCATGGAGCGCGGTTTTTTTATGCCCGGGCATCGGGCCGAAAAGTGGGTACCACTTTTCGGATTCACCCGATGCTCTCGTGAAATGGATCGCCACCGGCGCCCGGCAGGGCGCCCGGCGATCCAGCCAACTTGCCTGCCAGCCGCCGGGGTGCCCGATGAGCCAGAACCTGAAATCCATCTTCATCGACGGCGAAGCCGGCACGACCGGTCTCGGCATCCGGGAACGCCTGGCCGTGGTGCCCGAGGTCTCCGTCAAGAGCATCGACCCAGACAAGCGCAAGGACCCGGCCGCTCGCAAGGACATGATGGCGAGCGTCGATCTCGTCGTGCTCTGCCTGCCGGACGATGCGGCGAAGGAATCGGTCGCACTCGCCGATCAGCTCGGTTCCGACGCGCCCAAGATCGTCGATGCCGCGACGGCGCACCGGGTCGCGCCGGGCTGGGTCTACGGCTTCGCTGAGCTCGAGCCCGGCCATGCCGAGAAGATCGCCAGAGCGGACCGCGTCGCCAATCCCGGCTGCTATCCGACCGGCGCCATCGCGCTCCTGCGTCCGCTCGTCGATGCCGGGCTGATGGCGCAGGACCATCCTGTCACCGTCAACGCCGTCTCCGGCTATTCGGGCGGCGGCAAGGCGATGATCGAGGAGTTCGAGACCGGCGTGGCTCCAGCCTTCGAACTGTACGGCCTTGGGCTTCGCCACAAGCACCTGCCCGAATTGCAGGCCTATGCCCGGCTGACCCGGCGGCCGATCTTCGTGCCCTCCGTCGGCAATTTCCGGCAGGGCATGCTGGTTTCGGTGCCGCTGCACCTCGACACGCTGCCGGGGCGGCCCTCGATTGCCGATCTGCATCAGGTGCTGACCGAGCGCTATACCGGCTCGACCTATGTCAGCGTCCTCCCGCAGGACGGCAGGAACGGCAAGATCGAGCCGGAAGCGCTGAACGACACCAACAAGCTGGAACTGACGGTGTTCGGGCAGGACGATCTCGGCCAGGCGGTGCTGGTCGCGCGGCTCGACAATCTCGGCAAGGGCGCCTCGGGCGCGGCCGTGCAGAACATCCGCCTGATGCTTGGCCTGCCGGAAGGCTGAGGCCGGCGTCTGGCGTCTGCATCCAAAGATGCATCTCGTCTCCTCTATTTAGAGGAGACATTTTCGCGTCTTGCGCGCTAGATTGGTTGTCCCTTGGGCGAGGGGTCGATGTGGCAGGCAACGCGTTCGAGAATGGGTTGATCGACGGCATCTACGAGGCCGCGATCGTGCCCGAGAACTGGCCTGCCGTGCTTCGCGATACCGCGCGGATCGCCAATTGCCGCGAAGCGCTGCTCGGAACCGTGCTGCATGACGACGTCCGCCTTCTGGCGTCGTCGCCCGCGTTCTGCGCGGATTACGAGGAGATCCTGCGCCGCATCCCCTTCGCGGTCAACGAGCGCGCGCAGAGGCTGCTCGCATGCGGCCGGCACGGCTTCATCACCGACGAGGACGTTTTCAGCGACGACGAAATCAAGCAGGAGCCGATCTACCGGGACTTCCTGGTTCCGTCCGGATACGGCTCCGCCGTCGCGACGGTGATCTCGGCGCCGACGGGCGACACCACGATCGTCCATTGCGAGCGGACTTTTGCGGAAGGCGCCGTCGACGGGGCAGCCATTGCCGCGCTCGATCGATTGCGGCCGCATTTTGCGCGGGCCGGATTGCTGGGGCGCCGCTTGGCGATGGAGCGCGCGCGGGCTGCGTCGCAGGCCCTGGAGATGATGGGGCTGCCGGCCGCGGTCCTTGGTCTGAACGGCCGCGTGCTCGACGCCAACGCCCTGTTCCAGGACCTGATACCCGGCGTTTTTCTCGATCGTGCCGCCCGTCTCGCCCTGGCCTATAGTCCGGCCGACGAGATGCTGGCAACTGTGATCGCGGGGTTCGCGCACACGGACTTGCCCCAGCTTGTCCGTTCCTTGCCGATCCCGGCCTGGCGCGGCAGGACTCCCATGGTCGTGCATGTCGCGCCGGTGCGCGGCCGGGCGCGCGACATCTTTTCCTTCGCTGGCGCCATCATCGTGGCGACTCCGGTCGCCGCCGGGGCGGGGCCCGATGCCGGCCTGATCGCCGGCCTGTTCGACCTGACCCCGGCCGAGGCGCGGCTGGCCGCCGCCATCGCCGCCGGCCATCCGCCGCGTGACGCGGCCGCCCGGCTCGGGGTGACCGAGGCTACCGCGCGCACCACGTTGAAGCGCATCCTGGCCAAGACCGGCACGCGCCGGCAGGCCGATCTGGTCGGCCTGCTGAAGAGCGCGGCCGGGCCGCGCTAACGCGCCGACCATGGATGCTCCCATTTGGGGGATGGCGAATTCTGCCGCCGCGGGCAGGGTGGATGTACTCGAAGGTCGTACGACTGCCTGCGAGTCTCAGCTTGCACTGTCGAAGCCGGGTCAAGCGGCTTCGACAGTGCCTTTTCCCGCTATTTTGCTCCAGCGCCCGGGCTCGCACAGACCCGCTTGCGCACATGCCGTGTCTTCAAAACCGCCACCGACGCGAAGCCGCAAGCGATCCGTGTCTCGGTTAGATCCGTTGCCTCGGTCAAACATGCCACGCCCTGAAACGAAAAACGCCGGCTGAGCGCCGGCGTTCCGTGTCGTGCGAAGGGGATGATCCTGTCAGGATCAGCCCTTGTAGGTGACGAAGTTCTGCTTCTGCTCGCCGAGGCCCTCGATGCCGAGGGTGACAACCTCGCCGCCCTTCAGGAAGCGCGGCGGCTTGAAGCCGAGGCCGACGCCGGGAGGCGTGCCGGTGGTGATCACGTCGCCCGGATCGAGCCGCATGAACTGGCTGATGTAATGCACCAGATAGGCTGCGCCGAAGATCATCGTCTTGGTCGAGCCGTTCTGCACGCGCTCGCCGTCGACTTCGAGCCACATGCCGAGATTCTGGATGTCCTTGATCTCGTCGGGGGTGACGAGCCAGGGGCCGAGCGGCCCGAAGGTCGGGCAGCCCTTGCCCTTGGCCCACTGGCCGCCGCGCTCCTGCTGGAAGGCGCGCTCGGAGACGTCGTTGCAGACGCAGAAGCCGGCGATCGCCGCCATCGCATCCTTCTCCTCGATATAGGAGCCGCCGTCGCCGATCACGATCGCGAGCTCGACCTCCCAGTCGGTCTTCTGCGAGCCCTTCGGGATGACCACGTCGTCATTCGGCCCGACGATGCAGTTCGGAGCCTTGTTGAACAGGATCGGCTCCTTCGGGATCTCCGCGCCGGTCTCGGCGGCGTGATCGGCGAAGTTGAGGCCGACGGCGATGAAGTTGCGCACGTCGCCAACGCAGGCGCCGATGCGCGGCGAGCCCGAGACGAGCGGCAGCGAGTCCGGCGAGAGCGCCTTGATCTTGGCGAGCGAGGCCGAGGTCAGCGCCTTGCCGGCAAGGTCGGGAATGACGCCGGACAGGTCGCGCAACCCGCCCTTGGCATCGAGAAGGGCCGGCTTCTCCTGGCCGGGTGCGCCGTAGCGGAGCAGTTTCAAGGTGTTTCCCCCGTTTCAAACGATCTAAATGGGTGGCGGGATTCTGATCGGATGCCGGCCGGAAACACAAGCCCGTCCTTGCGCATGGGGCATCCGCGATCGGCAGACGTTCAGGTTGTTGCGCGAATGCAACGGGGCGACTCAAAGCGACACTTGCCCCTAGGAGAGCCGCAGCCAAGCGGGAAAGGCGAAACGCCCGAAAACCGGCAATAGTTCTTATATAAACGATATCTTTCTGAACAATCTTGCCGGCACAGGCTCGAAAATCGTCGTTTTCGGCCGGTTTTTGCGGGTGCGGAGGGCAAATGCGGGGATCATGTGGCGATTTCTGGGCGCTTGAAGCGGGATTGCGGCGAGAAACGGCTCGGGTCATGCTTCGAATCAAGCGGGGTGTCTGGCCTCGAAGAACTTAGAACCGGGATGGATTCGATGAAGGGCCTTGTTCGTACCGCCGCAGCCGCCACGGTTTCGCTCGCCGCTCTCGTTGCGGCCGGAGCGGCCTCGGCGAGCTCCTTCGCCATCCGCAGCGGCCAGGGCGCCGAAGGTCTCGGCATGGCCTATGCCGGCGCGGCTTCGGGCGGCACCGGCATTGCCGGCATGGCGTGGAACCCCGCGATCATCACGATGTATCCGGGCCGCACCAGCAACTGGAACTTCACCTATCTCAATGCCAACGCCTCCTACGATCCGAATGCGCCGACGCGCCTGGCGGTGCCCGGCCTCCCGCTGAGCCCGATCCAGAACGGCACCGGCAATATCGGTGGCGACGGCGCCTTCATCCCGGCTTCCGCCTCGGCCTGGCAACTCACCGACCGTTTGTGGATTGGCATGACCAGCGGCGCGCCTTACGGCTTGCGCTCGAAGCCCGATCAGCAGGTAAACGCCGCCCAGGTGTATGGCCGCTCAGCCAAGCTGGCGACCGTGAACGTCTCGCCGACGGTCGGCTATCAGATCAATGACTGGATCTCGGTCGGCGCGGCCCTGCAGATCCAGTATCTCAATGCCTCGCTGAAGCAGGCGTCCGGGATCGCCCCGACCGCCGCCCCGGTCATTCTCGACGGTGACACGATCGATTTCGGCTACCGTTTCGGTGTCAACCTGACGCCGTTCCAGGGCACCTCGATCGGCATCGCCTATCGTTCCATGATGCACCAGACGCTGGAAGGCTCGTTCCGCACGCCGCTGACCGTCATTCCGGTCAAGGCCAATCTCAATCTGCCCGACTCGGTGGTGTTCGGCGTCTCGCAGGTCATCAACGATCGGTGGCAGGTCCATGCAGGTGTCGAGTGGACGAACTGGAGCCGCTTCCGCAACATCCCGATCGTCGCGCGCGGCATCGGCGTTCCCGTCACGAGCCTGAATTTCCAGTATGACGATGCCTGGTTCTTCTCGGTCGGCGCGGAATACAAGTACAGCAACGCCCTGACGCTGCGCGCCGGTGTCGGCTACGAGCTGTCGGCGGTGAACGACCGCAACCGCACGATCTTCATCGCGGATAACGACCGGCTGTGGCTCTCGGCGGGTTTGAGCTATCAGGTCACGGAGAAGCTGAAGCTTGATCTCGGCTACACCTTCATCGACGTGAAGAAGGCGAACGTGAACTACACGGGAGCGCACCCGCAGCAGAGCGCCGTGCTCTACTCGGCCGATGCGAAGCCCTATATCAACATCGCCTCGGTTGGCATCACCTATCGCTGGGATGATCCGACCCAGACCATTCCGGCGCAGCCGGTGGTGCGCAAGTACTGATCCTGGATCGATCGATCCGGAAAAGCCGGCCTTCGGGCCGGCTTTTTTATTGCCGCTATGCCGCCGGCTTTCTCGGGATGCTGGCACCTTCGTCGCGCGGCCGGGTCTTGCGCGGCAGCAGCGATCCGGAGGGGAAATGACGGTCACGATTGAGAGCGCCGGTGAACGGCATCTTGCCGAATGGGCGAGACTGAGGGCCGAGCTCTGGCCGGACGAGGATGCCGGACAGCATCGCGAGGAACTGGCGGAGACGCTCGCTGCCGCGAACGGCCGCGATTTCGCCTGCTTGGCCCTGACGGATGAGGGCCGCTGCATCGGCTTCGCCGAAGCGGCGTTGCGCAGCGACTATGTCAATGGCTGCGAGACGTCGCCGGTCGTCTTCCTCGAAGGGATCTTCGTCGCCGAACCGCACCGCCGCTCCGGCATCGCCCGGATGCTCTGCCGCGCCGTCGCGGCGTGGGGACGCGCGCGGGGATGCTCTGAACTCGCCTCCGACGCAGCGATCGACAATGCGGCGAGCCTTGCCTTCCACCGCGCGCTCGGCTTCATCGAGACCGAGCGCGTCGTTTTCTTTCGCAAGGCTATCGGCGCGCCCGAGACAGGCGAGGGCTGATCGGGACGTGCCGATGTTCGCGCCTAAGCCTTCGCCTTCACATAGGTGCCGGGCGCATCGGCGAGGGCCTTGAGCTTGCCGCCGCCCGGTTCGCGGGCCGCAACCTTCTTCGGCGCTTGGGCCTCGAGCCAATTGAACCAGTGCGGCCACCAGGAGCCGGGATGCTCCTCCGCCTTGGCGAGCCAGTCGGCATAGCGGCCCTTGGCCGGGCCGCCGGTCCAGTACTGGTATTTCACCTTGGCCGGGGGATTGACCACGCCGGCGATATGGCCCGAGCCGGCGACGACATGCTCGACCGGCCCGCCGAAGCATTGCGAGCCGTTGAAGACCGACTGAGCCGGCGCGATATGGTCCTCGCGGGTCGCGAGGTTGTAGATCGGGATCGTCACCCGCTTGAGGTCGAGCGTCTTGCCGCCGATCCGCATCTCGCCCTTGGAGAGCTTGTTGTCGAGATAGCAGTTGCGCAGATAGAAGGAGTGGTTCGCCGCCGGCATCCGCGTCGAATCCGCGTTCCAGTAGAGCAGGTCGAACGGCGTCGGCGCCTTGCCCTTCAGGTAGTTGTTCACGGCATAGGACCAGATCAGGTCGTTCGGCCGGAGCATGTTGAAGGCGCCCGCCATGCGCGAGCCGTCGAGATAGCCGGTGCGGGCCATCTGCTCCTCGATCGCGCGGATCTGCTCCTCGTCGACGAAGACCGAGAGCTCGCCGGCCTGCGAGAAATCGACCTGCGTGGTGAAGAAGGTCGCGCTCTCGATGCGCTTGTCGCGGACGGCCGCCATATAGGCCAGCGTCACGCCGAGCAGCGTGCCGCCGACGCAATAGCCGATCGCGGAGACCTTCTTTTCGCCCGTCGCTTCCTCGATCGTGTCGAGCGCGGCGAAGATGCCTTCGCGCATGTAGCTCTCGAAATCCTTGGCCGCATGGCGCGCATCGGGATTGACCCAGGAGATGCAGAAGACCGTCAGCCCCTGTTCCACGCACCAGCGGATGAAGCTCTTCTCCGGGTTGAGGTCGAGGATGTAGAACTTGTTGATCCAGGGCGGCACGATCAGCAACGGCCGCTTCAGCACCTGCGGCGTCGCAGGCGCGTACTGGATCAGCTCGATGATCTCGTTGCGGAAGATGACCTTGCCCGGCGTCGTCGCGATATTGACGCCGACCTCGAAAGAGCCGGCATCGGACTGGCGGATCTTGAGCTCGCCGCCGCCGGCCTCGACATCCTCGGCATACATCTTCATGCCGCGCACGAGGTTCTCGCCGTTCTGCTGCAGCGTCTCGCGCAGCAATTCGGGATTGGTCGCGACGAAATTGGTCGGCGAAAGAGCACCTGCGATCTGCTTGATGTAGAAGCGGGCCTTCTCGCGCGTATGCGGATCGAGATCGTCGGCCTTGTCGACCATCGTCTCGGCCCAGCGCGAGCCGATCAGATAGGCCTGCTTGATGAAGTCGAAGGTCGGGTGATTGCTCCAGTCCGGGTCCTTGAAGCGGGCGTCGCGCTTGTCCGGCTCGGCGACGGGAGCGACCTCCTCGCCGCTGGCGCGCTTCAGGGCCGAGCTCCACAGGTTCATGAAGTCGCCGGTGAGAGAGGCTTGCGCCTCGATGATCTTGGAGGGGTCGTTGACCCAGCGTTCGGCGACGCGGCCCAGCGTCTTGACCATGTCGCTGGCCTCGTCGGCTTGACCGGCCTTGGCCTCGCCGCGTTCGAGCGGCTTGAGATAGGCGGCGGTGACCTTGCCGTACTCCTCGACGAGCCGGCCCATGTTCTGCGCGAATTGATCGAAATCGGGAACGGCAGCTTCAGCCGGGCCGGTGGTCTCCTTGGCCTTGTCGTTGTTCCGGCTCATGCTGTGGTCCTTTCCCCCAGTCGTTATAAGGTAGCGCATCGCGCTCCAATTTTGGTCCTATTAAGGACGCAGCCGCTGTGCTTTACCAAGCAAAATCGTCGAACAGCCGGAAGCTCTCATGCCGATCGATCTCTCCGCGAAAAAGCCGCTTCTCCTCTCGGTGGCGCTCCTGGCCGGTGGCGTCCTGGCGGGGTGCGCGGGCGAGGGCGGCCTGAAAGGGCCGGCCGAGGCCATCGGCATGGCGACTACGCCGCAGGAATCGAAGGCCTTCGTCCGCGAGACCCGCCCGGCCAGCGCCGAATATATCCCTGTCGGCACGTCGATTCCGGTGGCGCAGCTCTGCGCCGGCCCGACGCCTCCTCCCGCCTACGTGCCGAGCGGGAACGCTGCGCGGTTCGCCACGCCCAAGCCGATCTACGATCCCAAGGCGCCTTGCAAGCCGCGGTCGGACTTCAAGTCGATCGAGGGCAGGCTCGATGGGCTGCAGAAGACCAACCAGGCCGCGGGGGACACCGCCAAGGCATTGGGCGCATCGACCAAGCCGCCGAAGCCTGCGGATATCCCGCCGACGAACTGACGCTCATCCGGCCGCATGGGCTCGCAATCGCCCGGCATTGGCCCTGCCGCGATCTGCTCGTCGCAATATATTGCGTTTTTATCTCTGTCCTGACGAAAGATGCGATGCTAAGCAGCTTCGACGCAAGGATGTGATCCGCGCCACACCATGACACCGCCGCAGGCGGCCGAGGACCTGTTCGAGATGACCGATTTTCACCGTATCAAGCGCCTGCCGCCCTACGTTTTCGAACAGGTCAACAAGATCAAGGCAGCCGAGCGCGCCAAGGGCGTTGACATCATCGATCTTGGCATGGGCAATCCCGACCTGCCGGCGCCGAAGCACGTCATCGAGAAGCTGGTCGAGACCGCCGGCAAGCCGCGCACCGACCGCTATTCTGCTTCCAAGGGCATCGGAGGCTTACGTCGCGCGCAGGCGAACTATTACGAGCGCCGCTTCGGTGTGAAGCTGAACCCCGACACGCAGGTCGTCGCCACGCTGGGCTCGAAGGAAGGCTTCGCCAACATGGCGCAGGCCATCACCGGGCCGGGCGACGTCGTGCTGGTGCCCAATCCGAGCTACCCTATCCACGCCTTCGGCTTCCTGATGGCAGGCGGCGTGATTCGCTCCGTCCCGGCCGAGCCGACGCCGGCGATGTTTCCGGCGCTGGAGCGGGCGATGATGCATTCGGTGCCGAAGCCGATCGCGCTCGTCACCTGCTATCCGGCCAATCCGACGGCCTATGTCGCCTCGCTCGATTTCTACCGGGACCTCGTCGCCTTCGCGAAGAAGCACGAACTGATCCTGCTCTCCGACCTTGCCTATGCCGAGGTCTATTTCGACGAGAACAACCCGCCGCCCTCGATGCTACAGGTCCCCGGCGCGATCGATGTCGCGGTCGAGTTCACCTCGATGTCGAAGACCTTCTCGATGGCCGGCTGGCGCATGGGCTTCGCCGTCGGCAACGAGCGCCTGCTCGCGGCGCTGGCACGCGTGAAATCCTATCTCGATTACGGCGCCTATACGCCGATCCAGGTCGCAGCGGCTGCCGCTCTGAACGGCCCGGACGACTGCATCCGCGAGATGCGCGAGATCTACCGCAAGCGCCGCGACGCGCTGGTCGAGAGCTTCGGCAAGGCCGGCTGGGACTTCCCGGCCCCGGAGGCCTCGATGTTCGCCTGGGTCGCGATTCCCGAGAAGTTCCGCCATCTCGGCTCGCTTGAATTCTCGAAGCTGCTGATCGAGAAGGCCGAGGTCGCGGTCGCGCCCGGCATCGGCTTCGGCGAGCATGGCGACGACTATGTCCGCATTGCCATCGTCGAGAACGAGCAGCGCATCCGCCAGGCCGCGCGCAATATCGGCCGCTTCCTCAAGGGCGCCGACACGACCCTGCATAACGTCATCCAGATGCCGAAGGCGGGGTAGGGCGGCCTTTCGTCGTCGGATCGGGAACGGCGGTCATCCCGGATCGGCGCGGCTGCGCCGCTTGTCCGGGATGACGGCGCGAAGTTGTCTTGGGTAGCGACATCCTTGGCTCTGGACCGCGCTGCCAAAACATGGGAACCGATGCGGTGCGGACGGATTGCTCCGCATCGCGCTCGGGGCTCTTTTCCATGTCACGACAAGGCCGCCTGCTCGGCGTCGCTTTCGCCGTCTTCGCGCTGGTCTGCTTCGTCGCGACCTACGACTATTCCAAGGGCCGCATCCCGCAGACTCGCTCCGCCCTGGTCTCGGACGTGCTCGAGGTCACCAACGGCCGCGAATGCGCGCGCGATGCCACCGATATCGTCACCCGTTACATTCCTGTCGGAACCAGCCGCGCCGATGCCGAGCGCGCCCTCTCCGAAGTGACGATCGACCCGCCGAAGCCCTGGTTCTGGACGCCGGCGGTCGAGAACAGCACGGTCGCGGAGGGAGCGACGATCGAGGCGTTGCACACCATCAAGGCGACGGCCTTCGGCACCAACCTGCTGCGCATCTATCTCGGCTTCGAGGACGGCAAGGTGAAGCGCGTCGCGGCCGAGGTCATCTGCCATTTCGGCTGAGGCGCCATCCGTCCGAACAAGCCTGTTTCGTTAGGTCAATCGCCGGGTTATCCTGAGCGAGGGCTGCAACGACAGGTGCTGCCATGGAAGCGACGGACAAGGTTTTCGCCGGTCCCGTTCCCCAGATCTACGACCGGCTGCTCGTGCCGCTGATCTTTCAACCCTATGCCGCGGATCTGGCCGCTCGCGTGATGGCGGCCGAGCCTCGGCGCATTCTCGAGATCGCGGCGGGAACTGGAGCGCTGACGCAGGAAATGGAGGCCCGCCTCGACGGCGGGAGCATCGTCGCGACCGATCTCAACCCGGCGATGCTCGATATCGCTGCCGCGCGCTTCGCGGGCGATGGCCGGATCACCTGCCGGCAGGCGGACGCGCTCGACCTGCCGTTTGCGGATGAGAGCTTCGACATTGTCGCCTGCCAGTTCGGGGCGATGTTCTTTCCGGACAAGGCGAAGGGCTATGCGCAGGCGCGCCGCGTCCTGAAGCCGGGCGGCCGCTTTCTGTTCAATGTCTGGGACACGGTCGAGGCCAACGCGTTCACCGCGGTCATGCTGGATGCGCTGGCCGAGCTCTTTCCCGCCGATCCGCCGCGCTTTCTGGCGCGCACGCCGCATGGCTATCACGACGCCGGCACGATCGAGCTCGACATCATGGCCGGTGGCTTTCCACGGCCGGCGATCGAGCGGGTCGAGAAGCGTTCCCGCGCCGATTCCGCGGCCGATGTCGCCATCGGCCTGTGCCAGGGCACGCCGATGCGCGGCGAGATCGAGGCGCGTGGGACATTTGGCCTTGAGGCCGCCACCGAAGCCGTCGCGAAGGCTCTGGAGCGCCGCTTCGGCACCGGCCCGATCGAAGCGGCCTTGTCGGCTTTCGTCGTTTCGGCCCGGCGTAGCGAGGCTTGAGGCGATTTCGGAGGCGTCGGAGCGTGGCTCTCCGTTGACACGCATCGCGCCTCATGCGACCCCGCGCCCATGACCAGCGCGATCCTTTCGACCCCGTCCCAGCCTCTGCGCGTCGGCATCGCCGGCCTAGGCACGGTCGGCGCGTCCACGCTGCGCATCCTGCGCCGGCAGGAGAATGCGCTTGCCGCCCGCTGCGGCCGCACGATCCGGGTCACGGCCGTCTCGGCACGCGACCGCAATCGCGATCGCGGCATCGACCTTGGCGGCCTCGCCTGGTTCGACGATCCGGTCGCGTTGGCGAAATCGGATGAGATCGATTGCTTCGTCGAGCTGATCGGCGGCTCGGATGGCCCCGCAAAGGCTGCGGTCGAGACGGCCCTGTCTGCCGGGAAGCATGTCGTCACCGCCAACAAGGCGCTGCTCGCCGCCCACGGCGTCGCGCTCGCCGAACTTGCCGAGAGCAAGGGCGTGGCGCTCGCCTTCGAGTCCTCTTCAGCCGGCGGCATCCCGGTGGTGAAGACGCTGCGCGAGGCGCTGGCCGGCAACAATGTCAGCCGCATCTCCGGCATCCTCAACGGCACCTGCAACTACATCCTCTCGCGCATGGAGGGAGAGGGGCTGACCTTCGAGGCCTGCCTCAAGGACGCTCAGCGCCTGGGCTACGCCGAAGCGGACCCGACCTTCGACGTCGAGGGCTTCGATACCGCCCACAAGCTCGCGATCCTGACGAGCCTCGCTTTCGGCACGAAGATCGACGCCGAAGCGATTCATGTCGAAGGCATTTCGGCGATCACGCCGCTCGACCTGAAGATGGCCGACGATCTCGGCTACCGCATCAAGTTGCTCGGCGTCGCTGAGCGCACCAAGACCGGTATCGAGCAGCGCGTGCACCCGACTATGGTGCCGAAATCCTCGCCGATCGCGCAGGTGATGGGCGTGCTCAACGCCGTCGCGATCGATGCCGACGCCGTCCGCGAGATCACGCTGGTCGGCCCCGGAGCCGGCGGCGACCCGACGGCCTCGGCCGTCGTCGCCGACATCGCCGATGTCGCGCGCGGCACCGCCGGCCTGCCTTTCGGCCTGCCGGTCGCCCGCCTCGAGGAGGCGAAGCGTGCGCCGATGCAGCGCCACGAGGGCGGCTATTATATCCGCCTCGCCGTCGCCGATCGCCCCGGCGCCGCCGCCGCCATCGCGACCCGCATGGCCGATGCCGACATCTCCCTGGAAAGCATCGTCCAGCGCCGCTCGCCCGAGGCTGCCACCCGCGATCCCGGTGGCCGTTCGGGCGCGCCGGTCCCGGTCGTGCTCATCACCTACGCCACCAGCGAAACCGCGATCCGCGCCGCGCTGGAAAAGGTCACCGCGGACGGCCATGTCGCGGAACCGCCACAAGTTATCCGGATTGAACGCGAACAGGTCTGAGAAGACCTCCTTTCCATCTCCGATTTCAAAGGGGACTCCATTTCATGTCCGTCGATCTCCGCATCTCCCCCGACCAGATCATCGAGCGCTATCTCTCGATGGAGCTCGTGCGCGTCACCGAGCGCGCCGCCGTCGCGGCGGCCCGCCTGCGTGGCCACGGCAACGAGAAGGCGGCCGACCAGGCCGCGGTCGACGCGATGCGCCGTGAGCTGAACCGGCTGCCGATCGACGGCGAGATCGTCATCGGCGAGGGCGAGCGCGACGAAGCGCCGATGCTCTTCATCGGCGAGAAGGTCGGCAACAAGCAGGGTCCGAAGGTGCATATCGCGGTCGATCCGCTCGAAGGCACCACGCTCTGCGCCAAGGACATGCCCGGCTCGATCGCGGTGATGGCGATGGCCGGCGCCGGCAGCCTGCTCTACGCCCCCGACGTCTACATGGACAAGATCGCTTGCGGCCCGGGCTACGCCAAGGGTGTGATCGACCTCGACGCCTCGCCGGCCGACAACATCAACGCGCTGGCCAAGGCCAAGGGCGTCAAGCCGAACGAGATCTCCACCCTGATCATGGACCGCCCGCGCCATGCCAAGCTGATCGAGGAGGTCCGCAAGACCGGCTGCTCGATCCGCCTGATCACCGATGGCGACGTCGCCGGCGTGATCTTCTGCACCCAGCCCGAGAAGACCGGCATCGACCTCTATCTCGGCATCGGCGGCGCGCCGGAAGGCGTGCTCGCTGCGGCGGCACTGCGCTGCGTCGGCGGCCAGATGCAGGGCCGCCTCATCCTCGACACCGAGGAGAAGCGCGTACGGGCGCACGGCATGGGCGTGCTCGACCCCAACAAGAAATACGACATGTCGGAGATGGCCTCGGGCGACGTCATCGTCTGCGCCACCGGCGTCACCGATGGCGGCATGCTTTCGGGCGTGCGCTTCGGCAAGGATTTCATCGAGACCGAGACGCTGGTTTATCGTTCGATCACCGGCACGGTCCGCCGCATCTATGGCGAACACCGCGAGTTCTCGAAGTTCCAGCTCGATTGAGCTGAACCAAGTCGACTGGGCATCATTCTCGGGCCTGACCCGAGAATCTCAGGTCGGAAGAGGCGTTGGAGCCTCCATCTTCACGAGATGCTCGGGTCAAGCCCGAGCATGACGGCGCTACCCCGCCGGTCTTATCCCAAAGCCGCCGCCGCCGCCCGCCCGGCGGCGCGGCCCGAGAAGATGCAGCCGCCGAGGAACGTGCCTTCCAGCGCCCGGTAGCCATGCACGCCGCCGCCACCGAAACCGGCCGCTTCGCCCGCCGCATAGAGCCCCGGCACCGGCGCGCCGCCATTGTCCAGCACGCGCGACGACAGATCGGTCATCAGCCCGCCCAGTGATTTCCGCGTTAGGATATTGAGCCTGACCGCGATCAATGGCCCATGCGCGGGATCGAGGATGCGGTGCGGCTTCGCCGTGCGGATCAGCCTGTCGCCCAGATAGTTGCGCGCGCCGCGCAAAGCCGTGATCTGAAGGTCCTTGCCGAAGGGATTGGCCAGCGCCCGGTCTCGCGCCTCGATCTGCCCGCGCAGATGCACCTCGTCGATCAGCGCCTCGCCGGTGAGCGCGTTCATCCGCGCGACGAGTCGCGAAAAATCGCTCTCGACGATGAAATCCGCGCCCTTGTCCATGAAGGCCTGCACCGGGCCGGGCACGCCGCCGCCGGCGCGGCCCAGCACCTGCTTCCAGCTCTTGCCGGTGAGATCGGGGTTCTGCTCCGAACCCGACAGCGCGAATTCCTTGGCGATGATGCTGCGGTTCAGCACGAACCAGGAATAGTCGTGGCCGGTCTTCATGATGTGCTCGAGCGTGCCCAGCGTATCGAAACCGGGGAAGAGCGGCACCGGCAGCCGGTTGCCGCGCGCGTCGAACCAGAGCGAGGAGGGACCGGGAAGAATGCGGATGCCGTGGCGGGGCCAGATCGGCGCCCAGTTGGCGATGCCCTCGACATAGTGCCACATCCGGTCGCCGTTGATCAGGCGCCCGCCTGCCGCTTGCGCGACGCCGAGCATGGCGCCGTCGACATGATCCGGCACGCCCGAGAGCAAGCGGGCAGGGGCTTGGCCAAGGCGTGCCGGCCAGTGGACCCGGACGAGCTCGTGATTCCCGCCGATGCCGCCCGAGGTGACGATCACGGCTTGCGCGTTCAGGCTGAACGAGCCCACAACGCCACGTCCGCTCCTCTCGCCACGCGGGACATCGCTCGGCTCAAGGACCTCGCCTTCGACGCCGTCGATCATGCCGCCGCTGCGGCCGATGCCGGTGACGCGATGGCGGAAGCGGAAGGCCAGCAGCCCCTTCGCCTGCGCTTCCTTCGCCCGGCGCAGGAAGGGCTCCAGCACGCCGGGCCCGGTGCCCCAGGTCACATGGAAGCGCGGCACCGAATTGCCGTGACGGGTCGCGAGATAGCCGCCGCGCTCGGCCCAGCCGACGACCGGGAACCAGCGCATGCCCATCCCATGCAGCCAGGCTCGTTTCTCGCCCGCGGCGAAATCGAGATAGGCTTCAGCCCAGCGCCGCGGCCAGTCATCCTCGGGCCGGTCGAAACCGGCTGAGCCGAACCAGTCGTCCCCGGCCAGCGCGCGCGAATCCCGAATGCGCAGGCGCCGCTGCTCGGGCGTGTCGATCATGAACAATCCGCCCAGCGACCAGAAGGCCTGCCCGCCGAGCGACTGCTCCGGCTCCTGCTCGACCAGGATCACCTTACGGCCGGCATCGGCGATCTCGCAGGCGGCAACCAGCCCTGACAGTCCCGCGCCGACGATGACGACGTCGCAATCCCTCTCCATGGCCCGCCTTTTCCACTGTTTGCAGCGAGTATGGCGATCGGCCACGGCCCGGCAAGTTCGACACAGGTTGACCTTGCCGGCCGCTTGCGCGACGCCGGGTGCATCATGAGTCTGATGCCGCCCCGTGCTTTTCTCGGCGTGACCCGTTCGGCGCTCGGCCGCCCGTGGCGCGACCGGCTCGATATCGCCGGCCTCGGTCGGGCGGAGGCGCTGAGCCAGCAGCAGGGCCTGCCCGACATCCTCGCCCGCCTGCTCGCCGCGCGCGGCGTCGAGCCCGCCGAGGCCGCGCGCTTCCTCGAACCGAAGCTGCGCGACGTCCTGCCCGATCCGAGCGTCCTCACCGATATGGGGGCCGCCGCCGCCCGGCTGGCGCAGGCCGGCATCAAAGGCGAGCGCGTCGCGATCTTCGGCGATTACGATGTCGACGGCGCCTGTTCCTCGGCCTTGCTCGCGGGCTTCCTGACCCAGGCCGGCGCCCGGCCGCGCATCCACATCCCGGATCGCTTGATCGAGGGCTACGGCCCCAACAGCGAGGCGATCCGCATGCTGGCGGGCGAGGGGGCGACCCTGCTCGTCACCGTCGATTGCGGCACGACCAGCGATGAACCGCTGGCCGAGGCGCGCCGGCTCGGCCTCGATGTCGTCGTGCTCGACCACCATCAGGCGCCCGAGCGGCTGCCGGCCGTCGAGGCTCTGGTCAATCCGAACCGGCAGGACGATCTCTCCGGCCTCGGCCATCTCTGCGCCGCCGGCGTCGTCTTTCTCGCGCTGGTCGCAACCAGCCGCGAATTGCGCCGGCAGGGTCACTGGGCGGCGCGCGGCGGCGAGCCCGATCTGCTGGCAGTGCTCGATCTGGTCGCGCTGGCGACGGTCGCCGACGTCGTGCCCCTGCAAGGGCTCAACCGTGCCTTCGTGCGCCAGGGGTTGGCGATGATGCGCAGCCGCACCCGGCCGGGTCTCGCCGCGCTGATGGATGTTTCCGGTCTCGATGGGCCGATCCAGCCCTGGCATCTCGGCTTCCTGCTCGGCCCGCGCATCAATGCCGGCGGCCGCATCGGCGATGCCGCGCTCGGCGCCCGCCTGCTGCTGACCGATGACGAGGTCGAGGCGCGCACCATCGCGACCGAGCTCAATCGCTTGAATCAGGAGCGGCAGGAGATCGAGCGGCAGGCCGTGTTGGAGGCGGTTTCGCAGGCCGAGCACGAGCTTGCCGGCATGGCCGAGATGCCGGTCCTGCTCGCCGGCAGCGCCGACTGGCATCCCGGCATCGTCGGCCTCGTCGCGGCGCGATTGAAGGAGCGCTTCCGCCGCCCCGCCTTCGCGCTGGCGCTGAACGTGGAGGGCGGCGCAACCGGCTCCGGCCGCTCGGTCGCGGGCGTCGATCTCGGCCGTGCCGTGCGGGCCGCCGTCGAGGCCGGCCACGCGGTCAAGGGCGGCGGCCATGCCATGGCGGCGGGCGTGACGCTGGCGGCCGGCCAGGCCAGCGACTTCCATGGCTTCCTCAACGACTATCTGCTGCGCGAGGTCACGGCAGTCGGCGATGCCGAGGCGCTCTTGGTCGACGCTGCGCTCAGCGCCGGCGGCGCCAATCCCCGGCTCCTCGCCGAGATCGACAAGGCCGGCCCCTTCGGCTCGGGCAGCCCGGAGCCGGTCTTCGTCTTCCCGGCCCACCGCCTGACCGATGCCGTCGAGATCGGCTCCGGCGGCCATGTCCGCATCAAGCTGCGTTCGGGGGACGGCGCCAGCATCGGCGGCATCGCCTTCCGTGCGGCGCAGGAGCCGCTCGGCCAGGCTCTGTTCGCCGCACGCGGCGAGATGGTGCACGTGGCCGCGACGCTTTCGCTCAATCGCTGGGGCGGCCGGGAAACGGCGGAATTGCGCATCCTCGACGTCGCGCGGCCGGTCTGAGACGCTGCCGGCTATTTTCTTGTGAACGGGTGCTTGCGGAGCGGCAGGCCTGCCACTATACCTCGCCCCGCTTCGGCACGAACCCCAGCGGTTCGCGGCAAAGCGGTCTTCGTCTATCGGTTAGGACACCAGCCTTTCACGCTGGGAAGACGGGTTCGATTCCCGTAGACCGCGCCACTCTTGCGCACCCTCGCGATATCAGGCCGCTTCGCACTCCGCCCGCCGGGGCTGCGACGAATGCGCCCGTCGTTCTCCCGGGTTGCGCCCGGCAGATGCTGTGTTCTCCCGACGGACCTGCTAGGGGAAGGATATTCTCCGTGTTAGCCGGCAGGGCCTCATGCAGCTTTCTCCCAATTTCGACGAGCGGATCGATCGCCGCGGCACCCATTCGGCCAAATGGGACAAGATGGAAACCGTCTATGGCGTGCCGGCCGATGGCGGCATCGCGATGTGGGTCGCGGACATGGATTTCCGCCCGCCGGCCTGCGTGCAGCACGCCCTCGACGGCATGAACGCCCATGGCGTCTACGGCTATTTTGGCGATGACCGGGCCTATCTCGCCGCGATCCGCTGGTGGATGTCGAACCGGCACGGCTGGGAGGTCGACCCCGCTTCGGTCTTCACCACGCATGGCCTCGTCAACGGTACTGCGCTCTGTGTCGAGGCCTATACCAAGCCCGGCGACGGCGTCGTGCTGATGACCCCGGTCTACCACGCCTTCGCGCGCATCGTGACCTCGTCCGGGCGCAACGTCGTCGAATGCCCGCTGGCGCGCGAGGACGGCCGCTACGTCCTCGACATCCCCACCTGGGATGCCGCGATGACCGGCAAGGAGCGCATGCTGATCCTCTGCTCGCCGCATAATCCCGGCGGGCGCGTCTGGACGCGCGACGAACTGCGCGCTATCGCCGATTTCTGCAAGCGCCACGACCTCATCCTGGTCTCGGATGAGATCCACCATGACCTCGTCATGCCCGGCCAGAAGCATACCGTGATGCCGCTCGCGGCGCCCGAGATCATGGACCGTCTGGTCATGATGACGGCGACGACCAAGACCTTCAACATCGCCGGCGCCCATATCGGCAACGTCATCATCCCCGACGAGCGGCTGCGCGAGCTCTTCCGCGGACGCATGGACGCGCTCGGCATCTCCCCGAATTCCTTCGGCATGGCGATGGCCACCGCCGCCTACAGCCCCGAGGGTGCGGCCTGGGTCGATGCGCTGAACCTCTATCTCGACGGCAACCGCCGCATCTTCGACGCCGGGGTCGACGCGATCCCCGGCGTGCGTTCGATGCCGCTGGAATCGACCTACCTCGCCTGGGCGGATTTCTCGGGGACCGGCATGGACCCGGCCGAGTTCACCGCGCGCGTCGAGAAGCAGGCGAAGATCGCCGTCAATCACGGCCCGACCTTCGGCAAGGGCGGCGAGAGCTTCCTGCGCTTCAATCTGGCGACGCCACGCTGCGTCGTCGAGGAGGCCGTAGCACGCCTGAAGCTGGCTTTCGCCGATCTGCAATAGGCCGGAGTGCCGACGCTTCGGAAGGGAAAGGCCCGCGCTGCCGATTGACGGGAGCCGGGCTGCGTGAAACATCGTCGGTCCTATCGTAATATGGGGATGGAACTATGAAGCTTACCCTGGCGCTTGCCGCTGCTGTCGTTTGCGCCGTTTCGGTTTCGGCGGAAGCGCAGACCCTGAAGACCATCCAGTCGCGCGGTGTTCTGAACTGCGGCACCGGCGCCAACCTGGCCGGCTTCGCCGTTCCCGATGCGAATGGCGTCCTCACCGGCATCAATGCCGATTATTGCCGGGCCTTGGCCGCGGCGGTCTTCGGCGACCAGACCAAGGTCAAGTTCATCCAGTTGCCGTCGAAGGACCGGATCACGGCGCTCCAGTCGGGCGAGACCGATCTCATCGCCGCGACCACGACCTGGACCATGAGCCGCGACACCACGCTCGGCCAGAACTTCCGGCCGATCTACTACTATGACGGCCAGGGCTTCATGGTGAAGAAGTCGCTGAACATTAAATCGGCCAAGGAGCTCAGCGGCGCCTCGATCTGCATCCAGCAGGGCACCACGACCGAGCTCAACACGGCGGACTATTTCCGCAAGAACAACATGAAGTTCGAGCCGGTGACCTTCGCCACCAACAACGAGGCGACCGAGGCTTATGAGAGCGGCCGCTGCGACGCCTTCACCACGGACGCCTCGGGCCTCTATTCCGAGCGCATGCGCTTCAAGTCGCCGGGCGACCACATCGTGCTGCCGGAGACGATCTCGAAGGAGCCGCTCGGCTACGTCACCCGCCATGGCGACGACCAGTGGTTCGACATCGTCACCTGGGTCCATTTCGCCCAGATCACCGCCGAGGAACTCGGTGTCACCCAGGCCAATGTCGACGAGCTGCGCGCGAAGTCGGACAATCCCGAGATCAAGCGCCTGCTCGGCAAGGAAGGCACCTTCGGCGAGTCGCTCGGCCTGAAGAACGACTGGGCCTACAACGCCATCAAGGCCGTCGGCAATTACGGCGAAATGTTCGAGCGCAATCTCGGCGAGAAGTCGCTGCTGAAGATCGCGCGCGGCCAGAACGCCTTGTGGAGCAACGGCGGCCTGCAATATGCGGCGCCGATCCGCTGATCGCGGCGCAATCCGTTGACGGAATAGCGAAGGGCCCGGCTGCTGCAGCCGGGCCCTTCTGCATCCGGCTAAGCGTCTGGCGCTGGCCGGCAATCCGCCAGAACCCCTTGCGATCCGCCGCCGGGAAGCGGAATGAGGGAGCGGCTGTTCAAGTCAAAAAGAAGAGGGTGAAGGCGATGGCGGCTCCAGTCGTTCCGGCAAGCGAGGCTGTGACCGAAAGCGAGGCGTTCCGCCCGCATACCTCGCATTGGGGCGTGTTCTCGGCCCGCATGAAGGGCGGGGAGCTCGAAGTCCGCCCGCATCCGGTCGATCCCGACCCGAACGAGATCATCCAGAATTTCCCGGCCGCCCTGCGCCACCGCGCCCGCATCGCCCAGCCCATGGTCCGTCGCGGCTGGCTGGAGAACGGTCCCGGTCCCGACAATCGCCGCGGCAGCGACGAATACGTGCCGATGTCCTGGTCGGCGGTGCTCGACAAGCTTGCGGCCGAACTGCGCCGCGTGCGCGACGACCACGGCCCCGGCGAGATCTTCGGCGGCTCCTATGGCTGGGCCAGCGCCGGCCGCTTCCACCATGCCCAGAGCCAGATCCACCGCTTCCTGAACACTTCGACCGGCGGCTATGTGAAGTCGGTCAACAGCTATTCCTCGGGCGCGTCTTCCGTCCTCGTGCCGCATATCATCGGCGACTACGAGGATCTGGTGAAGCGCAACGTCTCCTGGGAGCAGATCGCCGATCACAGCGAGATCGTGCTCGCTTTCGGCGGCATGGCCCTGAAGAACAGCATGGTCGCCGGTGGCGGCACCAGCCGCCATGTCGAGCGCGGTGCGATGGAGCGGGCGCAGGAGCGCGGCTGCGAATTCGTGCTGGTCAGCCCGCTGCGCGGGGACCTGCCGGCGGAAGCCGCGGCCGACTGGGTGGCGAACAAGCCCGGCAGCGACACCGCCCTGATGATGGCGCTGGTCCACACGCTCGTCGTCGAGGGCTTGCACGACCGCGCCTTCCTCGATCGCTTTACGGTCGGCTGGCCGGTCTTCGAACGCTACCTGCTGGGTCAGACCGATGGCCAACCCAAGGACGCCGCCTGGGCGGCCCCGATCGCCGGCCTGCCAGCCGAGGAGATCGTCGCGCTGGCCAAGCGCCTCCACGGCAAGCGCGCGCTCATCGTCGTGGCGCATGCCCTGCAGCGCGCTGCCCATGGCGAGCAGCCGGTCTGGATGGGCATGGTGCTCGCGGCAGCGCTCGGCCAGATCGGCCTGCCCGGCGGCGGCTACGGCTACGGCCTCGGCGCCATCGCCTATTACGGCCGGCGCTACAACGCCGTGCCAATGCCGACCTTCTCCCAGGGCAAGAACCCGATCAGCGATTACATCCCGGTGGCGCGCATCTCCGACATGCTGCTCAATCCGGGCACGACCTATCGCTATAACGGCCAGACCCGGACCTATCCCGAGATCAAGCTGGTCTACTGGGCCGGCGGCAACCCGTTCCACCACCACCAGGACTTGAATCGCCTGCGCGAGGCCTTCGCCCGCATCGACACGCTGGTCGTCCACGAACTCGCCTGGACCGCGACGGCCCGCCACGCCGATATCGTGCTGCCCTGCACGATGACGCTGGAGCGGGAGGATATCGGCGGCAATCCCAACGACCCGCTACTGGTGCCGATGCATCCGGTGGTCGCGCCCTATGGCGAGGCGCGCGACGACTACGCGATCTTCGCCGATCTGGCCGAGCGCCTCGGCACCGGCGAAGCCTTCACCGAGGGGCGCACCGTCCGGCAATGGCTGGAGCATCTCTACGAGCCGACCCGCAAGGGGCTGGCGGCGAAGGGCCTGCCGGCACCGAGCTTCGCCGAGTTCTGGGCGGGCGAGGGCTTCGACCTGCCGCAGCAGCCCGACGATGGCGGCAACCTGCGCGCCTTCCGGGTCGATCCGGATGCATCCCCGCTGCCGACGCCGTCAGGCAAGCTCGAGATCTTCTCGGAGACGATCGCCGGCTTCGGCGAGGCCGATTGTCCCGGCCACCCGACCTGGCTCGGCGCCAGCAACGTCCCCGACGAGAGCACCCCCTATGTGCTGGTCGCCAACCAGCCCCGCACCCGCCTGCACAGCCAGTTCGATTTCGGCGGCCATAGCAGCGAGGGCAAGCTCCGCGGCCGCGAGGTCGCGCGCATGCATCCGGAGGATGCCGCGGCGCGGGGCCTCGTCGATGGCGACATTATCCGCATCTCGAACGAGCGCGGTGCCTGTCTCGCCGGCGTCATCATCACCGACGGCATCCGCAAGGGCGTCGTGCAATTGCCGACCGGCGCCTGGTACGATCCGGTCGATCCGACCGAGGACAAGCCGCTCTGCGTTCACGGCAATCCGAACGTGCTGACCCGCGACATCGGCACCTCCGCGCTGGCGCAGGGCTGCACCGGGCAGCTCACGACGGTTCAGGTCGCGCGCTTTGACGGCAACCTGCCGCCGATCCAGGCTTTCGACCCGCCGGGATCGCGCACCGTGGAAGCGGCCGAATAAGCTGTGGTGAGATGAAAATGCCGGTCCGCCGCTGTGGAAACCAGCGGCGGATCGCGCGATAGCTCACGACGAAAGCCACCGCCTGTCCTTCGCGAGACCGCATGTCCTCCTCCTATATCGATACCTATTACCGCCGCACCCTCGCGACGGAGGAGAGCTATCCGCCGGCCGAAGGCACGCTGAAGACGGATATCTGCATCGTCGGCGGGGGCCTCGCCGGTCTTACCGCCGCGCTCGATCTAGCCCGCGCCGGCCGTTCCGTCCTGTTGCTGGAGGCCGAGCGTGTCGCCTGGGGTGCGTCTGGCCGCAATGGCGGCTTCGTCAGCCCGGGCTATGCGACCTCGCTTGCCGCGATCGAGCGCCAGACCGGCCGCGACCAGGCCGACGAGCTCTACCGTCTGACGATGGAAGGCGTCGAGATCGTCCGCAGCAATATCGAAAGCCTTGCCATCACTGAGGCCGCGCCGTCGCCGGGCATCATGAAGGTCGTCCGCTATGACGGTGGCGCCGGGCTTCAGGCGGTGCGCGACACGCAGGAGAAGCGCTTCGGCCGGAAACTGCGTTATCTCGGCCGCGACGAGACGCGCGCGCTGCTCAATTCGCCGAAATACCACGCTTCGCTGACGGCCGACGATTCCTTCCATTTCCATCCGCTGAACTATGCCCGCGCGCTCGCCCGCGAGATCGTCCGGCTCGGCGGCAAGATCCACGAGGGCTCGCCGGTCATCTCCTGCGAGCTCGACGGCGCGGTGAAGCAACTGAAGACGGCCAAGGCGACGATCGAGGCCGACCAGGTGCTGTTCACCACCGGCGGCTATACCGGCTCCGTGCTGCCGGCGCTGCGGCGCGCCTATATCCCGATCGCGACCTATGTGCTGCTGACGGAAGCGGCGCCGGACCTGATCCGTTCGGCGATCCGCATCGGCACCGGCGTCGGCGACGACCGGCGGGCGGGCGACTACTACCGCACGGTCGAGGGCGGCTCACGCATCCTCTGGGGCGGGCGCATCACCACGCGCACGACCGAGCCCGGCGACGTCGCCGCGATCCTGCGCCATGAGATGGTCACGACCTACCCGCAGCTCGCCGAACTCAAGATCGAGACCGCCTGGTCGGGGCTGATGTCCTATGCCCGCCATCTCATGCCACAGATCGGGCAGTATCGGCCGGGCGTCTGGTATTGCACGGCCTTCGGCGGTCACGGCATGAACACGACCGCCATCGGCGGCACCGTCATTGCCGAGGCGATCCGCGGCGCGAGCGACCGCTACAAGCTGTTCGCGCCCTTCGGCCTGGTCTGGAACGGCGGCCCGTTCGGCACGGCGGCCGTCCAGTTGACCTATTGGAGCTATCAGGCGGCCGATCTGATCCGCGGCCGATAGGCCGTTGCTCGCAGCAGCGTCGCACCGCACATGTTGTCATTCCGGGGCTTCGCGTAGCGAAGAACCCGGAACCCACAACTGGTGAGCGGCTGGCAGGACGGCTAGAGCATGCTGATTTTATGCGGAGCCGCTTCGTCATCCCGGATGCAGCGCAGCGGAATTCCGGGATCCATCATAGGGCTCGTCGACGCCTCATGATGGATCCCGGGTCAAGCCCGGGATGACGGCGTGTTTCCATACAAAATCAGTACGCTCTAGATCAGCGCCAGCAGATGCAGTCCGACGAAACAGCCGGCACCGCCTGCGATCAGCAGCAGCGGATTGACTGGCGTCAGCATCAGCAGGGCTGTCGAGACGAGCGCGATGCCCCGGCCGAGCCAGCCGGTGTCGAGGGACTGGATCAGCACATAGCTCGCCGCCAGGATCATCCCGGCAGCGACGGGCCGCAAGCCCTTTTCGAGGGCGCGCAGCGCGCGGGCGCCCTCGTAGCGGGACCAGATATGGGCCACGCCGTAGATCAGGAAGGCCGTCGGCCCGAAGATGCCGACGGTCGCCGCGACCGCTCCCCAGAACCCGGCGATCTGCCAGCCGATCAAGGTCGCCAGCAGGGAGCCCGGTCCCGGCGCCAGCCGCGCGATCGCGAAGGCGTCGACGAATTGCGAAGCGCTCATCCAGTGATGCACATCGACGATCTGGCGGTGCATGTCGGCGATGGCGCTCTGCCCGCCGCCGATGGTGACGAGCGAGAGCGGCAGGAAGACGAGGAGGATGCTGAAGGGCAGGGATTGCATCCGGACGCTCAACCGTTGCGATAGGTCACGGCGACGCTGAGCGAGCCGGCGCCGAGCACCGTCCAGAGCAGCGGCCATTTCAGGATCGCGACCGCGACGAAGGTCGCCGCCATCATCGCCAGCGGGAACACCCGGCGCGGTACCCGCCTTGCGGCGGTCAGCCCCATCGCCAGCGACAGGCCGATCGCGGCCGAGGCCGCGCCGCCGAGCGCGACATGGCTGAGCTCATAGCCGCTGAGCGAGGCGAAGACGCTGCCGATCAGCACGATGACGAAGGCGGCCGGCACGACGATGCCGAGCCAGGAGGCGATGGCGCCGTTGCGCCCGCCGAGCTTGTAGCCGATCCAGATCGCCATGTTGGTGACGTTGACGCCGGGCAGGGCCTGCGCGACCGAGAGGCCGTTGAGGAAATCCTCCTCGCTCATCAGGCGCCGCCGCTGCACGAATTCCCGGAGCATCCAGCCGCTCAGGCCGCCGCCGAAGCTGGTCAGCCCGATCCGTGCGAAGATCAGGAAGAGTTGCAGCGCGCTCGGGCGCTCGGCCAAGGCATCCGGCATCTGATTCTGCGTCCTGAGACGGCTGACGAACCCAGAAAGCAGGCTTCACGGGAATTGACCAGCACCGAAGCGCATTGCCGACATGAAGCTACGATTTGATCGTCGGCGAATCTGGGGTCGGTCTTCAGCGCGACGGCGCGTCCGGGCGTCGCAAGGTGCGCCTGACGGCTCGTTTCAGCTGATCGCCGGCCTTGCGCACGAGTTCGCGATTGCCGCGCTCGCGCCCGTTGCCGGATGACATCGCGGGGAGCTGCAAGGGGGCTTCCTTGTCTCGTGCTGCCACGGAATGGGAGGCAGCCTCGGCCGGAATGCGCTCGAAATCCGGCCCGCTCACCGGCAGCGCCGCCATGGCCGGATCGACGAAGGCCTTGATCGGCAGATGGTCGGAGGCGACGCGCGCCAGCGGCGTGTCGTGGACCGCGACCTCCGACAGGATTTCCGGGCGGTTGGCGATGATCCGGTCGAGGGCCAGCAGGGGTAGCCCGGCCGGGAAGCTCGGCACCGGCACCGGCATGGCGCCAAAGGCGGCATCGAGCGCGCTCAACGCCGAGCGGCCGCCGAGGCGCCATTCGTTGAGGTCCCCGAGCAGGAGGGTGGGGCGCTCGTCGCGGCTGCGCATGAGCTCGATGATCATCCGGGCCTGCTGCGAGCGCGAGCGCCTGAGCAGTCCGAGATGCGCCGCGACGATGCGCAGCGCCGCGCCGCTTTCCAGGTCGATATCGACGACCAGCGCGCCGCGCGGCTCCAGCCCCGGCAGCGAGACCTGGTGGACATCGCGCACCAGCCCCTGCCGGAACAGCACGACATTGCCGTGCCAGCCATGGGCCGCGGCATTCGCGCTTTCGACGGGAACGGGCACAAGCCCGGTTTCATCCTTCAGCCGGGCCAGGTCGAGCAGGCCGTGGCGGGCGCCGAAGCGCTTGTCGGCCTCCTGGAGCGCGATGACATCCGGCGCGATCTCGCGGATCACCTGTGCGATCCGGCCGGGGTCGAAGCGGCCGTCGACGCCGACGCATTTATGGACGTTGTAGGAGGCGACCAGCGTGCCGCCGGAGCGCCCGTCACCGCCCGCCGCCGCGGTGCCGGGGCGGTTCCTGCGCTGGCGCAGCGAGGCGATGATGCTGGCGGGCAGGCTCTGGTTCTTCTTCTGCATCGCTCCGCCGGCTCGTGCTCCGGACCCGCCATGATGGGGCGGGCCACGGCTTAGGCATCCATGGCGTCAGGGATATGACCGCATCGGTTCACAGATAGGGCGAGCCGAGCCAGATCAGCCTGTCGATCAGACGCATGACATAGGGCCGGGCGCGCAGGCCGGCAAGCGTGACCGGGGTCGCACTCGCCATCACCGTCTCGATCCGGCGCTCGATTTCGCGGGCGAAACCATGGTCGAGAACCTCCAGGTCGATCTCGAAATTCAGGCGCAGCGAGCGCGGGTCGAGATTGGAGGAGCCGACATAGGCCCAGCTCCCGTCGACTGCGAGCAGCTTGGAATGGTCGAAGGCGCCGGTCGAGCGCCAGATCCGGCAGTAATTCTTCAGGATCTGGTCGAATTGCGCGGTCATCGCGCGGTCGACCAGCACGAGATTGTTGACCGAGGGTACGACGATATCGATGTCGACGCCGCGCCGGGCGGCGGTGACGAGCGCGCTGATCAGTTCCTGGTCCGGCAGGAAATAGGGCGACATGACCTTGACCGAATCGCGCGCCACCGACAGCGCGCCCATCAACAGCTTGTGATTGGTCTCCAGATAGGCATCCGGCCCCGACGGCACCGCACGCGCCAGCACCGGCATGCCGCCGCGTGCGGTGACCGGAAACTCCCAGGGCGTGCCTGCGAGCACCTCGCCGGTGGCGAAGCACCAATCCTCGGCCGCCACGGCGAAGAGATCGGCCACGACCGGGCCTTCGACGCGGAAATGCGTGTCATGGGCGAAGGCGTCGCCGGCGAATTCGCGGGTGAAGCCCTCGCGGATGTTCATCCCGCCCATGAAGCCGATGACGCCGTCGACGACGATGATCTTCCGGTGCGTCCTGAGATTGGCATAGGGCAGCCGGAGGCCCATGATGATGTTGCCGTTGAAGACGCTGACCGCGACTCCGCCTTCGCGCAGATGCCCGGCGATGCTCGGCACCGAATAGCGCGCGCCGACCGCGTCGATCAGGACGCGGACCGCGATGCCGCGCTTATGGGCCGCGATCAGCGCGTCGGCGATGCGCAGGCCAAGCGGATCGCGATCGAAGATGTAGCTTTCCAGGATGATGCTGCGCTGCGCCGCGGCGATGGCCGCAAGCATCGCGCCATAGGCCTCGTCGCCGGTTTCTAGGATCTCGATGCGGTTGCCGGTGGTCAGCGGATGGCGCGCGACGCGGTCGCCGAGCGTCTTGAGCGCGAGGAAGCGCCGGCCGAAATGCGTCGCGACCGCCTCGTCCTCGACATGGAAATCGGCCGCCGCCATGCCGTGGCCGGGGCGGTTGGCCAGGATCGAGGCGCGGCGGATGCGGTTGATCCCGGCGATGGCATAGAGGAGCGGGCCGATGATCGGCGAGAGGATGATGACGCCGACCCAGCCGATGGCGGCGCGCACCTCGTCCTTCGTCATCACCGCATGCGCGCCGGCAACGCTCGACGTCACGATCGTGATGACGGCGAGGATATGCGGCCAGTAGTCTTGGAGAATCCCCCACATGCAGCCGAGGCTAACCTGCGCCGAGGCGATCCGCCATGCTCAGCCGGCCTTTATCGCCCCGTCGCCTGTGGGCTTCATGATCGTCGCTTGCGACAGCATCCTGACGGTCGCGAGCACGGCGATGGCTGAGATCGCGGTCGCCAGCGAGAACAGGACGCCGTAGCCCATCGCATCGGCGAGCTTGCCGGCCAGCATCGAGCCCGCGAGATAGACCAGCAATTGCGCGCAGGCGAGGATGGTGAAGTCGGTGCCGGGCTGCTCCGAGGTCGTCACTGCCATGAACAGCGAATAGAGCGCGACGATCTCCATGTAGCGGATCAGGGTCTGGAAGCCGGCGGCGCCGAACAGCGGCCAGACGCCGACGACGGCGCCGAGCGCATGCGCGGCGAAAAGCGCGAAGCAGACCGTCCGCATCCCGCCGAGCAGGGCGAGCACGAAAGACAGCCCCTGCCGCTTCACCATCCAGGCCGCGATGGCCGAGCCCGCCAACCCCGCCGTCGTTGCCGAGAGGCCGGAGAGATAGCCGATCTGGTCGAGCGGGATGCCGGCATCGACCAGGTACGAACCCTCCATCGCCTTCACGAGGCCTTCGCTGGCCCGGTAGGTCAGGGCGATCCAGAGGATCTGGCGGGCTTCCGGACGCCTCATGAAGGCCCGGATCGACGGGCGCGGCGCGGGTGCGGTCCCCGGCACCGGATCGTCCTCGCGCATCATCGCGGCCGCGACCAGCGGCAACAGCGAGATCGCGGCGATGGTCACCAGCATCCCGGTCCACCCGATATGATGGTAGAGCACGAGCCCGAGCGTGCCGCCGATCACCACGCCGAAAGCGACAGAGCCGCCCTGGATGGCGTTGCCGATGGCGCGGTCCGCTTCCGGCAGGTATTTCGCGGCATAGCCGTCGGTCGCGATGTCCTGCGTCGAGATCAGGAGCGAGGCGACGAAGCCGATCGCGATGATCGCGTTGACCTCGGTCGGTCCGACCAGGATCAGGGCGAGGATGGCGAGGATCGTCAGGCTCTGGGTGATCAGGACCCAGCCGGCGCGATGCGCCCGCGCGAAGGGGCGGATGCGGTCGACCCAGGGTGCCCAGATGAATTTCAGCACGAGCGGCAGCAGCAGGATGCTCATCGCGCCGATCGCGGTGCGGGAGACGCCGAACTCGCGCATGATCGGCGGCAGCGCCGCGACGAAGAGATAGGACGGGATCGCCTGCGCCAGATACAAGCCGCCCAGCACGGCGAAGAGCCGGTAGCGTTGGCGCGGCGCGAGCGCGGCCGGCATGATAGCGGCTTCGGTCGCGCTGCTCATGGCTTCGATCCGCTGTATTGGCTGAGCAGGAAGGCGCGGCCAACCGCCTCCTCGCGTTCGGCAACGATCGGGAAGGGCCAGAGCCGGCGGAAGATCTCGGCGGTCTTCTCGCTGGCATCGGGACGCACGATCGCGCAGGCCCGGCAGGCGCGCGAGACCCGGTCCCGCGTCGCCTTGAACCAGAGCGCCTGCTCGCGTTCGCCCGCCTGCGAGAGCGCCCGCCCGCCGCCGAAGATCGTCAGCAGGGTATAGGGCACCTCGCGCTGGCCGATCTCGTGAAGCGCATCGAGATAGGCGCGCTCGTCCTCCGGCTGATAGGGCGGCATGAAGCGCAGCGTCACCACCGCATCCGTGTCGATCTCGAGGCTGACCATCAAATTCACCGGAATGACGAGGACATCTCAGCCCTCATCCTGAGGAGCGCTCGAAGAGCGCGTCTCGAAGGATGGTCCAGTGTGCTCTGGAGCATCCTTCGAGACGCCGTTTCACGGCTCCTCAGGATGAGGGCTGAGATTTTGTTTCTTCAGAAGGTCTTGCGGAAGCCGAGGGTGACGGTGCGGCCCCAGCCATAGTTCGGCAGGTTGCGCACGGAGGTCGCCGTCGGGTTCTGGTAGGCGCGGTCGAACAGGTTGTTGACCGCGACATAGGCCTCGCCCTCCCAGACGGGGGCGGTCAGCGCGACGTTCATCGTCGCCGCGCCCTTCAGCTTGTAACGCGTGCCGCGCAGGTCGATCGCGACGTCGCGGTCCGAGAAGGCCTCGCCCTCGACACGGAGCTGCATGCCGTTCACGAAGCGGTAGCTGCCATAGAGCATGCCGCGCCAGGGCGAGCCGATGCGGTTGTTCGGCAGGTTGCTGTCGAGCCTGCCGTCGCCATTGGTGTCGTAGCGGCCCTCGCGATAGGACAAAACCGTGCCCATGGTGAAGGCGTCGGTGATGGTGACGTCGCCGGTCGCCTCGACGCCCCAGATCCGCTCCTTCTGCTGCGACATCGTGTTGGTCACGGAATCGAAGGTGACGCCGTCATCGGATGTGCTGACGAAGCCGGTCAGCGAGCCCTTGAAGCGGTCATAGCTGCCGCGGATGCCGAGCTCGTAATTGTTGACGATCTGCGCCTTCGGCGCGATCGCCGAATAGCTGATCGTCTGGCGGTTGGCCGGCAGGCAGTTCGGGAGCTGCACCGGGCAGGCATATTGGGTCGAGATGCCGGCGCGGCGGGTGAAGGCGCCGACATCCGGCAGCGCAAAGCCCTGCGAGAAGCCGCCGAAGAGCTCGCTGCTCTCGGAGAGCTTGATCGTCGCACCGAGATTGGCGGTCACCGCCGAATAGTCGAAATCGCCGCCGAGCACCCGCAAAGCCGGCAGCACGAAGGCCTGGTAGCCCTGCGCATTGTTGGCCGCGACGGCCGCGTAAGCCGCCGGACGGGTATAGTCGTTCACCGAAAGCGAGAAATGCTCGTAGCGCAGGCCGCCGCGCAGCACGACGCGCTCGCCGATCGGGATCTGGAGCTGGCCGAAGCCGGCGGCCGTCGTCTGCTTCAATGGCGTGAAGACGTCCTGCCCGCTGGTCAGGGTCTGCCAGGTCTTCTCCTGGATCAGGTCGCCGCCCCAGGTCAGCTTGGCGCCGGGCAGGATGCGATCAAGCGGGGTGTCAATCGTGACGTTCACGCCGCCGCGCTGCGAATAGAGCGTCGTCTGGTTGTCCCGGCTCGTCGGCGAGAGCGGGTTGAACGAGTAGTAGACCTGCGAATTGTAGGGATAGGAGAAGGTCGAGTAATTGAAGCGCTTCTTGATGTCGTTGTAGTAGCCGAGCACGCTGAGCTTGCCGAGCGCGAAATCGGCGTCGCTATAGCGCAGCGACACCGACTTGGTGTCCTCCAGAACGCTCTGGCCGGTATAGAGCTGCGTCCGGTCCGGCCGCGCGAAGGGTGCGGCGTAGTTGGTCAGGTATTTCGGGTCCTGGTCGAAGCCGATCCAGGAAGCGTTGAACTCGATGCGCTTGCCGCCCGCGAAATCATAACCGAGCTTGGCGAGCAGGTTGCCGGCCTTGTAGCGATCGCCGCCGCCCTGGCCGAGCAGGCCGTCCGACGGCAATTCGCGCCCGGCGCCGTCATAAGTGCGGCCCGCGCCGCGGATCTGACCGGAGAACAGGTAGTCGACGCCATCCGGGACCTTGCCGGAGACCGTCACCGAGGTTTCCGGCGCGAGCGAACGGCCTAAATTCTGGGTGAAGCCGCGGATCGCGGTGTTGATCGTGACGCGCGGCTTGCCCTCGGCTGCCTTCCGCGTGATGAAATTGACCGTGCCGCCGGTCGCGCCCGCGCCGTATAAGCTGGAGGCGCCGGCGACGACCTCGATCCGCTCCACCGTGTTGAGATCGATCAGCGAAAGGATGCGCGAGACGTCGCGCAGCGGCGTGTTCATCGGCACGCCGTCGATCATCACCAGCAGGTCGCGGCCGCGATAGTTCTCCGAGGCGCTGGAGACCGTCTGCGTCGACATCGAATAGCCCGGCACCAGCTTGCCGAGCGCGGCAGCGGCGTTGGGGCTGAACTTCATCTGCTGCTCGATCTCCGTCCGGTCGATGACCTGCACGGATTGCGGCGTCTCGGCCGTGCTGCGTTCTGCGCGGGCGGCGGTCACCGTGATCGTGTCGAGATCGATCGTGGTCGGCACATTCGCGGCGCGGTCCGATCCGGCAGGGCGCGCTGCGGACTCCGGCGAAACCTGCGCGACCGCCATAGAGGAGGCGAGGAGGGCCACGAGGCTGGTGGCGAGGCTGATCGATCTGGTCATGGTTCTACCTGGCGGCGCTGGCTGCGGTCCTGCCCATGTGTTGGGCAGAAATCCGAAACCGTTCTGATGGCGGATTACTTGTGTTGTCTCAGAATTCGTTCTTTAGAATTATAGTAAAGTAGCTTGATTTCATTACGGATTCGGTCTTGGGTGAGGTCCGTGATCGATTTCAGTTGTTGCTGTAATGATGTTTCTGCGGTCTAAGCTTGGACTTCCGCGAACGCGCTATGGGACTGAGACGAATCCGGTGTCGAAAACGGGAGATGTGGCTGTCGCGACACGCCCCGGGCGGGAGGCGGCGCCTGAATCGCAGAATTTCGTGCCGTTCTGGCTGGTCTCCGCCGGTGTCGGCCGGGACGAGGCGAGCACGCTGTCGCGACGCATCCTCGGCCGCACCGTCGCTCGCGAAGCTGCGGCGCCCGATCTGCCCCTGCCTTTCGATGCCCGCTGCATCCTGACCACGCGCCCCGATATCGGCCTGCGCTCCTGCTTCGCCCCGGCGGCGCACTGGGTCTGGCGGCCGGAGCGAGCCGGGGAGGGAGCCCGCCACATCCTCGTCCGCCCGGCCGAGGGGCGCGTCGTGATCCGGCAGGGCGACAGGCGCATCGCGCTCCGGGCTCGCGAGGCGGCGGCGCTCGCTCTCGACCAGCCGACCGAGTTCGTCCTGGCCCAGCCCGGCCGCATCGATGTGATCGAGCTCGATCGGGCGTTATTGCCTTCGCTCGGGGACGATACCGCGCTGATGCAGATCATCCCGCGCTCGAATCCGGGTTTGCAGGCGCTGGCGCATTACGGCGCGCTCCTGTTGCGCGGCCTGCTGCCCTTGAACTCCGCCGATCTCCAGGCCCTCGCCAAGGGCCATGTCCACGATCTCATCGGCGCGGCCCTCTCGGATCGCGAAACCGCGGCGCCAGCCGCGATGGCCGACCGGCGGGCCGGCCGCCTCGCCGCCATCAAGGCCGATATCGAGGCGCGGCTGGAGCGGCGCGAACTCGGCGTCGAGATGATCGCGTCTCTGCACGGCGTCAGCGCGCGCGTCGTCCAGAAGCTGTTCGAGGCCGAGGGCCGGACCTTTTCCGACTATGTGCTGGAGCGCCGCCTCGACCGTGCCTGGCATCGGCTGGTCACGGCCGAAGGCGCGACGCTCACCATCAGCGCTGTGGCCTATGAGGTCGGCTTCGGCGATCTCTCCTATTTCAACCGCTGCTTCCGCAAGCGTTTCGGCCGCCCGCCCTCGCAGGTGAAGGCGCAGGCCGTCAGCGGAGAGGTCTGAGAGCACGTTGGACGCTCAGCCCTCATCTTGAGAGCCTGCCCGGGAATGATGCTGGTCATTTCAGGCGTTTGAGTTTTGACCTGAAAGGCGCGGGTCATCCCGGATGGAGCGAAGCGGAGATACGGGATCCATTCCGAAGCGCTTCCGACCAAGATTCAGGCATGGATCCCGGGTCTCCCTTCGGTCGCCCGGAATGAGCAGCGCATTTCGGCGATCAAATACTCTTTGAAATCATGATGCTAACTCGCGGCCAAACTCTGAGGAGCGCTCAGGGGATTTCCAAACGGCCTCCGCTCCGCGTCACCCGCTGACAGGGGCATGGGGACGGCCGGAAGACTCGACTCGCCTTCCGGCAAGGCACGTTCTATAAAAGAACAAAGAGAGAACAATTATCGTGCTCCCATGCCGGAAACCGCCCCGACCCTGTCCGATCTGCGCCGCAGCCTTGCCGAGGCCGCTCTACGGAGCGGTCCGGCCGCGGCCGGGCGGATCGACCTGGGCGTCCTCGCTCTGGACGGGGTCTTGAACGGCGGGCTCGCGCGGGCCGCGCTGCATGAGATCTACGCCGCCGAGGTCGCCGATCTCGCCGCTGCGACCGGGTTCGCGCTCGGCCTCGCGCTGCGGGCGGGGCGGATCGACCGGAAGGGGGGCGGAGGCCCAATTCTCTGGGCGCGGCAGGATTTCGTCGATGCCGAGGCCGGGCGGCTCCATGCGCCGGGGCTGAACGAGCTCGGTCTTGATCCCGCCCGCCTGCTGCTGGTGCGGGCGCGCGACGGCGAGGGCGTGCTGCGGGCCGGCGCCGAGGCAGCGCGCTGTGCCGCGCTCAGCGCCGTGCTGATCGAGCCCTGGGGCGAGCCGCGCCCTTTCGACCTCACGGCGAGTCGCCGCCTGGCTTTGGCGGCGGAAGCCTCGGGCGTGCCGGTGCTGCTGCTGCGCGTCGCGGCGGCCGAGGCGCCGAGCGCGGCGCGCACGCGCTGGCAGGTGAGGGCGCTCGCCTCGCGGGCGCTGGAGGCGAATGCGCCGGGCGCGCCGGCCTTCGCCCTGAGATTGCTGCGCCAGCGCGGCGGCGCGGCCGAGCGTGAGTGGCGTGTGGAGTGGGACCGTGACCGACATTGCTTTGCGGAACGCAGCCTTTTCGATCGATCTGCCCGGACGGACCATGCCGCGCCGCTATCTCGCCCTCTGGTTCCCCTTTCTGGCGACGGACAGATTGCGGCGGACGGGCGCGATTCCGGCCTCCGACGCACGGGCTGAGAAGCCGCATGTCCTGACCGAGATGCAGGGCAACGCCTTGCGTCTCGTCGATTGCGACCAGCGCGCCGTCGCTCTCGGCCTGACGCGAAATATGACGCTGGCCGATGCCCGCGCCCGCATCCCCGATCTCGTCGCGCTGGAGACTCAAGCCCAGGCCGATCGCGAATTCCTCGAAGCGCTCGCCGGTTTCTGCGACCGCTTCACCCCGCTGGTCGCGCTCGACGACCCGCATGGTCTGATGCTCGACATCACCGGCTGTGCCCATCTCTTCGGCGGCGAGGCCGGGCTCGGCAACCTGGCCGCGCGCGCCATGCAGCGGGGCGGCCTTCAGCTCAAGGCCGCCATCGCCGGGACGCCGGACGCCGCCCGCGCCTGCGCCCGCCATGGCCGCGGAGGCATCGTCCCGCCCGGCCAGGAGGAGGCGCTGCTGCGTTTCCTGCCGACCGCCGCCCTGGACACCGACGCCGAGACCGTGATCGCGCTCTCCCGCGCCGGCCTCAAGACGCTCGACCATCTCGCGGAGCGCCCCTCGGAAACGCTCTCCGCCCGCTTCGGCGAGGCGCTGGTGGTCAAGCTCCGGCGCATCCTCGGCCATGAAGACCGTCGCATCACGCCCTTGCGCGCGCCGCCCGATTGCGTGGTCGAGCGTCATTTCGCCGAGCCTTTCGCCGATACGGCGAGCCTCGAGGCTGTCGTCGTCAGGCTGATCGGGGAGGCGGCGCGGGTGCTGGAAGCGCGCGGCGAGGGCGGGCGTGTCTTCGAACTCGGCTTCTTCCGCAGCGACGGTACTGTCCGCCGCCTCGCCATCGAGACCGGCCGCCCGTCGCGCGACGCCAAGGCGCTGCTGCGGCTCTATCGCGAGCGCATCGAGACTTTGTCTGACCCGCTCGACCCCGGCTTCGGCTTCGATGCGATCAAGCTCGCCGTGCCGCTTTGCGAGCCGCTCGACACGCCCCAGCACAGCCTCGACGGCCGCGCCATCGAGGAGGAAGCGGTGGCCGATCTCGTCGACCGGCTCGTCACCCGCTTCGGCCGCGACCGGGTGCTGCGCTTCGCGGCGCAGGACACGCATCACCCCGTCCGCGCCGCTAAAGCGCTTTCGGCTGCTGCCCCTCTGCTGGAAATGCCCTGGTCTGCGCCGGAGCCGCAGGAACCGCCGGCCCGCCCGCTCCAGCTTTTCGAGCCCCCCCAGCCGGTCGAGGCGATCGCGGAGGTGCCGGACGGACCGCCGATCCGCTTCCGCTGGCGCCGCCTCACCCATGACGTCGCCTGCGCCGAAGGCCCCGAGCGCATCGCCCCCGAATGGTGGCGCGACGGCTCGGACGAGCCGATGCGCGATTATTACCGCGTCGAGGATGCGCAGGGCCGCCGCTTCTGGCTCTACCGCATCGGCTTCTACGAGGCCGACAGCGCGCCGCCGCGCTGGTTCCTGCACGGGCTCTTCGCATGAATCAGATTGCGAATGCCTTCGCCGAACCTGTTGCCGCCACGCATTTTTCCTTCCTGCGCGGCGCCTCGCCGGGGCCGCATATGGTGCTGACGGCGCTGCTGCTCGGTTATTCCGGCATCGGCATCCCCGACCGCAATACGGTGGCCGGCGTCGTGCGCGCCTGGGCGGCGTTGAAGCAATTGCGCGAGGACGGGCTGCCTGCGCCCGACAAGGTCAGGGAGGGCGGCAGCCCCGGCGAATATTACTGGGTCGAGAACCCCGAATTCGCCGCCCTGCCTTTCACGCCCGAGGAGATCAAAGCGAAGGCGGAGCGCTTCAAGCTCGCGACCGGCACCCGTCTCGTCTTCGCCGACGGCACGCCCGATATCGTCGTCTATCCCGCCAACCGTGCCGGCTGGGGAAGGCTCTGCCGCTTGCTCAGCCATGGCAACCTCAAGGACGGCGTGAAGAAGGGCGAATGCCATCTCGTCCTCGACGATCTCCTGAGCGATGCCCGCGACCTGCTGCTGATCCTGATGCCCGCGCGCAGCCTCGATGGCCTGCCCGCATTGCTCGCCCGGCTCGACGACGCCGCGCCCGGTGCGGTCTGGCTCGCCGCCAGCATGCACCGGCGCGGCGACGATCGCCGCCGCCTTGCGCGCCTGAAGGCGATCGCGGCAGCGACCCGCACGCCCCTGATCGCGACCAATGATGCGCTCTACGATTCGATCGGGCAGCGCGACCTGCAGGACGTGCTCACCTGCATCCGCGAGGGCACTACCATCGAGCGGGCCGGGCGCCTGCTCGAATCCAATGCCGAGCGCCATCTCAAGCTGCCGCAGGAAATGGCCCGCCTCTTCCGCGATGCGCCCGAGGCCATCGCCGAGACGCAGCATTTGTTCTCGCGGATCGAATTCGATCTGGAGCAGTTGGAATACGAATATCCGGACGAGCCGATCCCGCCGGGTTGGAACGATCAGGACTGGCTGGAAGAACTCGTGCGCCAGCGCAGCCTGATCCGTTACCCGGAAGGCGTGCCTGCATCTGTCAATGAGCTGCTGGTCAAGGAATTGATCCTGATCCGAAAGCTCAGATATGCCCGCTATTTCCTGACCATTCGCCAGATCGTCGAATTCGCCGACAGCCGGGGTATTCTCTGCCAGGGGCGTGGTTCGGCTGCCAACTCCGCCGTCTGCTATGTGCTGGGCATCACGGCGGTCGATCCCATCGAAGGCAATTGCCTGTTCGAGCGTTTCCTTTCGGAAGAACGCCGCGAACCGCCGGACATCGATGTGGATTTCGAGCATGAGCGGCGCGAAGACGTCATCCAGTGGATCTATGGGAAATACGGCAGGCATCGGGCCGGCATCGCCGCGACCGTGATCCGCTACCGTCCCCGCAGCGCCATCCGCGAGGTCGGCAAGGTGCTGGGGCTGACCGAGGATGTCACCGCCCGCATAGCGGACACCAATTGGGGGAGCTGGGGCAGCGAAATCGACGATACCCACGTCCGCCAAGCCGGGCTCGATCCGACCAATCCGACGATCCGCCGCGCCGTCGATTTCGCCATCCGGCTGCTCGGCTACCCGCGCCATCTCTCCCAGCATGTCGGTGGCTTCGTGCTAGCACGCGGACGCCTCGACGAGATGGTTCCGATCGGCAATGCCGCGATGGATGAGCGAACCTTCATCGAATGGGACAAGGACGACATCGATTCATTGAGGTTGATGAAGGTCGATGTGCTGGCGCTGGGGATGTTGACCTGCATCCGGAAGACCTTCGATCTCTTGCGCGAGCACGAGGCGACGGACTGGGGTTTGGCGGATATCCCCAAGGATGATGAAGAGACCTACGACATGCTCTGCGAGGGCAAGTCGCTCGGCGTCTTCCAGGTCGAGAGCCGGGCGCAGATGAACATGCTGCCCCGCTTGAGGCCGCGTGTGCTCTACGATCTCGTCATCCAAGTCGCGATCGTCCGGCCTGGCCCGATCCAGGGCGACATGGTCCACCCTTATCTGAGGCGGCGGGCCGGGCTCGAAAAGGTGAACTATCCGGCTCCCGCGCCGGAACATGGCAAGGCCGATGAGCTGGTCGCCGTGCTCGACAAAACCAAGGGCGTCCCGCTCTTTCAGGAGCAGGCGATGCGGCTGGCCATGGTCGCGGCGAAGTTCGACGACATTGAAGCCAATGGCCTGCGCAAGGCGATGGCAACCTTTCGCAACGACGGCACGATTGGGAACTATCAAGAGAAGATGGTCGAGCGCATGGTCGCGCGGGGCTATGAGCGGGATTTCGCCCAGCGCTGCTTCGATCAGATCAAGGGCTTCGGCAGCTACGGTTTCCCGGAGAGCCACGCCGCCTCCTTCGCCAAGCTGGTCTACATCTCCTCCTATCTCAAGAAGCATCACCCGGCCGCATTCGCCTGCGCTTTGCTGAATTCTCAGCCGATGGGCTTCTACGCTCCGGCCCAGATCGTTCGGGAATCCGAGGAGAACGGCGGTGTCGAACCGCGGCCGATCGATGTGAACCTAAGTACGTGGGATAATGGGCTGGAGAGGAGTGGAGACCACTTCACTGTCATCCCGGGCGACCGGAGGGAGACCCGGGATCCATGCGGGAGCGCTTCTGAAAAAGCCGCAGGAAAACCTCTCCCGGAGGGAGAGAGCAGGGTGAGGGGTAGGTCGTTGGACAATGTGCCGGAACCTCATCGGGGCGCCGTTGAGATGTGGCGCCCAACTGGGCGAATGGCCGATACCTCACCCCTACCCCTCTCCTTGCAGGAGAGGGGTTCCGCCGGTTTCCGTACTCAAAATGCGGCAGCCGGGCCGGTAAAGAAGCACCGCTTCGCGCTGCGTCTGGGCTTCCGTCAGATCGACAGTTTCAAGGATGAATGGGGCAACGCCATCGCCAGGGAGCGTGAGGCGCGCGGCCCCTATCGCGACGTCGAGGAACTGATGCGCCGCGCCGGCCTTCCCGCCCGCGCCATGCGCCTGCTCGCCGATGCCGATGCTTTCCGCTCGCTTGGGCTCGACCGGCGCGAGGCGCTCTGGGCCGTGCGCCGTCTACCGGATGATGCCGTTCTGCCGCTGTTTAAGGCCGCGCAGGCGCGCGAGCTCGGCTTGGAGCGGAGCATGGCGTTGCCGGTTATGCCGCTGGCCGAGCATATCGTCGCCGATTACCAGACCGTCCGGCTCTCGCTGAAGGGGCACCCGATGCAGCTCCTGCGCCCGCGCTTCCGCCGCGAGGGCATTCTGAGCTGCGCCGAGACTGAGGCGAAGCCCGACGCCGCCTTCGTCCGCACCGCCGGAATCGTGCTGGTGCGTCAGCGCCCCGGCAACGGCAAGGCCATCTTCGTCACGCTGGAGGACGAGACTGGCATCACCAATGTCGTGATCTGGGCGCGGCTGTTCGAGCGCTTCCGCCGCGAGGTCATGGGGGCGCGGTTGATGCTGGTTGAGGGCCGGGTGCAGAAAAGCGTCGAGGGCGTCACCCATCTCATGGCCCAGCGCATCGCCGATCGCTTGATCGATCTGCTCTCGCTCTCGGACACGCATCGCGCCGAGGTTCCGATGCCCATCGACGAATTGAAGAACCCGCCGCTGCCGCGCCACCGCCACCCGCGCAATGTCCGGGTGCTGCCGAAATCGCGGGATTTCCATTGAGGGTCAGGCGTTTCGCCCAGTCTTAGCCATCTCCACGCGGGTCATCCCGGGCGAGCGCAGCGAGACCCGGGACCCATCGAAAAGCTGCGGAGCTCTACGATGGATCCCGGATCGGCGCCGCTTCGCGGCTTGTCCGGGATGACGATGAGGTGGGTGTGAGGGCAACGTCCATTCCCGAACAACGTGCCGATCGCCGTCAGTCAAAACAAACTTCTCCAATGGAAGTAAAATAAGAAAAAACACGCTACCTGCTGTAAATTGAACCTTCGCCGCCATGGGTATAAGTGGTTCGTTCGATTTACCGAACAGGCGGCCAGGACTATGGCGAACGGCTTCGGCGCAGACGAACCCTCGACGAGAGCGCCGGCAGAGGCGCTGCTGGCGCATCGTGCGGCTGCGCTCGATGCGGCGTTCGGTGCGGCGGAGGTTCCCCAGCGCCTCGCCGGTATCGTCGCGCAGGCCACGGGGCCCGTCGTCTTCACCACCTCCTTCGGCCTCGAGGACCAGGTGCTGACGCATTTCATCGCGGCCGCGAAGCTGCCGGTCATCTTCGCCACGCTCGATACCGGCCGGCTCTTTCCCGAGGTCTACGCCCTCTGGCAGAAGACCGAGGAGCGCTATGGCATCCTGATCTGCCCGTATTACCCGCGCCATGATGCGGTCGAGCTCCATGTCCGCCAGAACGGCATCAACGGCTTCTATGCCTCGCGCGACGCCCGCAAATCCTGCTGCGACATCCGCAAGGTCGAGCCCCTTGGCCGGGCACTGGCCGGCGCCGATATCTGGCTGACGGGGCTTCGCGCCGACCAGTCAGCCGCGCGGGGCGGCGTCAAGCTCGCGGAAGCCGACCCGGCGCGCGGCCTCGTCAAGGCGAGCCCGTTGATCGACTGGACACGCGAGCGCGCCCTGGCTTTCGCCGAAGAGAATGCCGTGCCGATCAATCCGTTGCACGCGCGTGGCTTCGTCTCGATCGGCTGCCAGCCTTGCACCCGCGCGATCCTTCCCGGCGAGCCCGAGCGCGCCGGGCGCTGGTGGTGGGAGGATGACGCGGCCAAGGAATGCGGTCTGCATGTCGGGTCGGACGGAAAGCTGGCGCGCGGAAAATCTCCTTCGCAGGAAATCCGGCCGGCGGAGGCGCGCGCGTGATCCAGCTCAGCCATCTCCAGAAGCTTGAGGCCGAAGCGATCTTCATCATCCGCGAGGTCGTCGCGACCTGCGACAAGCCGGTGCTGCTCTATTCGATCGGCAAGGATTCGGCCGTCCTGCTGCATCTCGTGATGAAGGCGTTCTATCCGGCCAAGCCGCCTTTCCCGCTGCTCCATGTCGACACGACCTGGAAGTTCCGCGAGATGATCGCCTTCCGTGACGAGACGGCAAAGCGCCTCGGCCTCGACCTCATCGTCCATATCAACCGCGAGGGCGTCGAGGCCGGGATCAATCCCTTCTCTTCCGGCTCGCGAGTCCATACCGACGTGATGAAGACGCAAGGGCTGAAGCAGGCGCTCGACCTCCACAGGTTCGATGCGGCCTTCGGCGGCGCGCGTCGCGACGAGGAGAAGAGCAGGGCCAAGGAGCGCGTCTTCTCGTTGCGCTCGCCCGAACATCGTTGGGACCCGAAGAACCAGCGGCCGGAGCCCTGGCAGCTCTTCAACACCCGCAAGCATCGCGGCGAGAGCTTTCGCGTGTTTCCGCTCTCGAATTGGACCGAGCGCGATGTCTGGGACTACATCGCGCTGGAGAACATCCCGGTCGTGCCGCTCTATTTCGCGGCGCCGCGCCCGGTCGTCCGGCGCGACGACGCCTGGATCATGCGCGACGACGAGCGCATGGAACTGCGCCCCGGCGAGACCGTCGAGACCCGCATGGTTCGCTTCCGCACGCTGGGCTGTTACCCACTGACCGGCGCCGTCGAGAGCGAAGCGGCGAACCTGACCGACATCATCGCCGAGATGCGCTCCTCCCGATCCTCCGAGCGGCAGGGTCGCGTCATCGACCACGACGGCTCGGGCTCGATGGAGCAGAAGAAGCAGGAAGGCTATTTCTGATGGGGTTCGCCATCGCCAAGAAGAAGGCACCGAAACCGGTGCAGACGCCCTTTCCGGCCAATGATGCCCCGGCTTCATCCGCAACAGGCCAGCATTCGCTGCTGCGCTTCATCACCTGCGGCTCGGTCGATGATGGCAAGTCGACCCTGATCGGCCGCATGCTCTACGAGGCCGGTGCGGTCTTCGACGACCAGCTCAGCGCCCTCGACAGCGACTCCAGGAAATTCGGCACCCAGGGCGAGGCGCCGGATTTCGCGCTGCTGGTCGACGGCCTCTCGGCCGAGCGCGAGCAGGGCATCACCATCGACGTCGCCTATCGCTATTTCGCCACGGACACGCGCAGCTTCATCGTCGCCGATACGCCGGGCCACGAGCAATACACCCGCAACATGGCGACCGGCGCTTCCACCGCCGATCTCGCGATCATCCTGGTCGATGCGCGCAAGGGCCTGCTGCCGCAGACCCGCCGCCATTCCTTCATCGTCTCGCTGGTCGGCGTCCGCCATGTCGTGGTCGCCATCAATAAGATGGATCTCGTCGGCTATGACGAGACCGTCTTCGCGCGGATCGCGGCCGACTACCGCGCGGCTGTACAGAGCCTCGGCTTCGCCTCGATCCGCTTCGTCCCGGTCTCGGCCCGCGACGGCGAGAACGTCATGCGCCCGTCCGCGCTGATGCCCTGGTATGACGGGCCGGCGCTGCTGCCCTATCTCGAAGACGTCGCGATCACCCGGACCGCGCCCGGCGAAGAGGCTTTCGTCCTGCCGGTGCAATGGGTCAATCGGCCCGATCTCGACTTCCGCGGCTATGCCGGCGCAGCCGTCGCCGGGCGTGCCCGTGTCGGCGATCCCGTCGTCGCGCTGCCCTCCGGCCGCGCCAGCCGCATCGCGCGGCTGATCGGCGCGGCCGGCGAGGCGAGCCAGATCGCCGCCGGCCAGGCGGCCACGGTGACGCTGGAAGACGATATCGACATCTCGCGCGGCGATGTCATCGCCGCGGCTGGCACTGCACTCCCGGTCAGCCGTGGCCTCAAGGCCCGGCTGCTCTGGACCGGCGAGCGCGCCATGCTCGAAGGCGGCCAGTTCCTGGTGAAGCTCGCGACGCAGAGCGCCAATGCCACGGTCGAGACGCTGCATCACAGCATCGATATCGAGGGCTTCCAGCCGCTGCCGACGCAGAGCCTGGGCATGAACGGCATCGGGCTGGTGACGCTGCGCCTCGATCGTCCCCTGGTCTCGCTGCCTTATGCCAGGAGCCATGAGCTCGGCGGCTTCATCCTGATCGACCGCATCAGCAACGAGACGGTGGGCTTAGGCTTCGTCGAACCGGGCGAGGGGGTGGTCCAGCAGGCCGTCGGCGAAGGCGGCGCTCTGGCGCGAACGAAGCGCGGCGTCATCCGCATCGTCGGCCGCCCGGGTACGCCGGATCGCAGGGCGTGGCTGGCCGGCGTGAGCTGGCGCGTGCTGAGCACGGCGGGGCTGTTTGCGGCGGCTTTTGCGCTGACCGCCAATGCGGCGGCGTCCCTGGCGCTGGCCTTCGGCGATATCCTGCTGCGGCCGGGTTTGCGGGCGTTGCATATGCGGCTCTGGCGGAAGGCGCCGGCCGGAGCCCTGCAGGACGGGGCGGGGATCTGAGGAGCGGCGCCAGCGGCTTCTGCCGTCGGCGTCGGGGATATTGCGGCTGCCACGGGTCTGCGCGGCGACCGGATGGCAGGGTTCAAGCCGCCTGGGTGTAGGTCGTGGCTGCGCTGTTCGAAGCCGAGAGCTGCGACGCGCTGCCATAGGCCTGCGACGCGTTCTGGAGCGCTTCCGGCGGCGGCCGATGACGGTGGTGATGCCCGCCGGCCTGCTGCATCGAGGACTGGAAGGACTTCACCTCGTCCTGCGAGACCGAGCCGTCGCCATTCTGGTCCAACGTGCTGAAGAGCTTGTTCAACTGGTCGCTGTTCAGGCGGCTATCCTTGAAGGCCGCGCTGAACTCGTCCTTGCTGATCCCGCCATTGGCGTCGGTGTCGATCGCAGCGAAGGCCGACTTGCCGTCCTTGTCGGCGTCGCTGTCCGAGGCCGTGTCGGCCTTCTGCGGTCCCCCCGCCTGCAGCGAGAACAGGAAGGACTGTAGCAGGCTGTCGGCCTTCTTGGCCTTGTCCTTGAACGCATCCGACTCGGCCTTGCTGATCGAGCCGTCGCCGTCGGCGTCGATCTTCTTGAAGAGCTCCTCGCTCTTGCTGCTGTCGGCGCCCTTGGGGGCGGCGCTCTCGAATTCGTCGAGGCTGATGCCGCCGTCGCTATTGCTGTCGATCTGCTCGAAGCTGGGAGGTTTGTGGTGCGGCCGGGCGCCGCCCCCGATACTACTGATACTGGACATGGAGATACTCCGGAGACGCCGCGACCCTGCGGCGCTCCGAGAGTCTCGGCCCGGAATCTTGGTGAATGCCTAATGAATCGGATTGCGTGAGTTTTTTTCCCACGAGTCGATCCGCGGCATTTTGACGCAAGGTTTATTCAGCTTGCGACGACCGCCGTCGCTTCGATCTCGACCAGGGCCTCGAGCTCGACCAGAGCCGCCACCGCGACCACCGCTATGGCGGGGAAATGCCGGCCGAAAACCTCGCGATAGATCGGTCCCAGTTCCTTGAGGCTGGCGCGATAGGCGGCGATATCCGTGACGTACCAGGTCAGGCGCACGATATCCTCGACGCGCCCGCCGCCCGCCTCGACTACCGCCCTGATGTTGAGGAAGGTCTGGCGCAACTGCCCGACGAAGCCCTTGGCGAAGACGCCTTGCGCATCCCAACCGACGAGCCCGCCTGTGACCAGCACGCGGCCTTCCGCCACCATGCCGTTGGCATAGCCGCGCGGCTGCGGCCAGCCCTCGGGCAGGATGGCGCGGGATTGCGGGAGATTGGACATGGAGGATCGCCTCGGTTGAGCCGTTCGGCTCGGGTTGAATGAGTTCAGGTCTCGCCTTGCGCGAGTTGGCGCAGCGCAAAGCGTTGCAGCTTGCCGGTCGCCGTCTTCGGCAGGGCCGGAACGAATTCGATCGCGCGGGGGTATTTATAGGGCGCGATGCCGGCCTTCACATGCTCTTGCAGCGCCTTGGCCAGCGCCGCGTCGCCGGTGACACCCTCACGCAGCACGATATAGGCCTTCACGATCTGCCCGCGCTCGGGGCAGGGCGCGCCGACCACGCCGCATTCCGCCACCGCCTCATGGGTCAGCAGGCAGGCTTCGACCTCGGGACCTGCGATGTTGTAGCCGGCGGAGATGATCATGTCGTCGGAGCGGGCCTGGTACCAGAAATAGCCTTGCGGATCGCGCAGATAGGTATCGCCGGTGATGTTCCAGCCGTTCAGGACATAGCGCGCCTGCCTGGGGTCGGCGAGATAGCGGCAGCCGGTCGGCCCGCGCACCGCGAGCCGCCCCGGCGTGCCGTCCGGCACCTCCTCGCCGTTCTCGTCGACGATCTTCGCCTCGTAGCCCGGCACCGGAATCCCGGTCGAGCCCGGCCGGATCGCCTCGCGCGGCGCGCCGATGAAGATATGCAGCATCTCGGTCGCGCCGATGCCGTCGAGCAGCGGCATGCCGGTCCGGGTCTGCCAGGCGTCGAAGGTCGCCTTGGGCAGGGCCTCGCCGGCCGAGACGCAGGTTCGCAGCGAAGAAATGTCGCGCCCGTCGAGCTTGTCGAGGATGGCACGATAGGCGGTCGGCGCCGTGAAGACCACGCTGACCTTGTAGCGCTCGATCGCGTCGAGGAGATCGGCCGGGCCGGCTTTCTCGGGCAGCACCATCGCCGCGCCGATCCGCATCGGGAAGAGCACGAGCCCGCCGAGCCCGAAGGTGAAGGCGAGCGGTGGCGAGCCGGTGAAGCGGTCCTCGGGCGAGGCCTTCAGCACGCGGGCGCCGTAGCAGTCGCAGATCGCCAGCATGTCCTGGTGGAAATGCATGGTGCCCTTGGGCTCGCCGGTGGTGCCGGAGGTGAAGGCGATCAGGCAGACATCGTCGCGGGCGGTGTCGACAGCCTCGAAATGCTCATAACCGGACTGTGCCATCAGCGCTTCCAGCTCGCTCCCGGTGCTGCCGAAGGCGACGATGCGGGCGAGTTCCGGCACCTGTCCCTTGGCGGTCTCCAGCTCGGCTGTGAGGCGGTGATCGCAGAGCGCCAGCGTGATCTTCGCCTTGCGCAAGGGATAGGCGAGTTCGCCGGCCCGCAGCATCGGCATGGTCGCGACCGCGACGCCGCCGGCCTTGATCACGGCGAGATAGGCCGCGACCATCATCGGCGTATTGCCGGCGCGCAGCAGCACGCGGTTGCCGCTGACCATTCCGAGGTCGCGGGTCAGCACATTGGCGATGCGGTTCACCATCTCGGCGAGATCGGCATAGCTCCAGTGCAGGTCGCTGGCGATCACGGCGGTGCGCCCGCGACGCCCCTCGGCGATATGCCGGTCGAGCAATTCGGCGACGCAGTTCAGCCGTTCGGGATAGGTCAGCCCTGCCTCTTCCACTCTCAGGTCGGGCCAGCTTTGGCGCGGCGGCAGGTTGTCCCGCGCGAAGCTGTCTTGATGCCCCGATGTCGCGAATCCGGTTGCTGTCATGCTGTTCCCCTGCAAGAGCCGGATCCGATCAGGTCCCCTCGGCCCGATCGGTTGAATCCGCCCCTAACGATCTGCTCTTCCGGCATGTGTCTTGAGCAGGTCGCGCGCGATCACGACCTTCTGGACTTCCGAGGCGCCCTCGTAGATGCGCAGCGCCCGGATTTCCCGATACAATTCCTCCACCTTGACGCCCTTGGTGACGCCGAGCCCGCCATGGATCTGGACGGCCCGGTCGATCACGCGCTGGGCGTTCTCAGTCGCGACGAGTTTCGCCAGCGCCGCTTCGCGGGTGACGCGGGCCGCGCCGCGGTCCTTGGTCCAGGCGGCGCGATAGACGAGGAGGGCGGCGGCATCGACTTCGGCAGCGCTATCGGCGATCGCCGCCTGCGAGAGCTGGAGATCGCCGAGCGTCCCGCCGAAGAGCTTGCGGCCATTGGCATGGGCCAGCGTCTCGTGCAGCGCGCGGCGCGCGAAGCCGAGCGCGGCGGCGCCGACCGTCGAGCGGAAGATGTCGAGCGTCGCCATCGCGACCTTGAAGCCGTCGCCCGGCCCGCCGATGCGGTTTTCGAGCGGCACGCGGCAGCCCTCGAAGCGGAGCGTCGCCAGCGGATGCGGGGCGATCACCTCGATGCGTTCCGCGATCGTCAGGCCGGGCGTATCGGCCTCGACCAGGAAGGCGGAGAGCCCGCGCGCTCCGGGCGCCTCGCCGGTGCGGGCGAAGACGACATAATGGTCGGCGATGCCGCCATTCGAGATCCAGCTCTTCTCGCCGTCGATACGGACATGGGATGCGCCGTCCGGCGTCGCGGTCGTCGCCATGGCGGCGACGTCGGAGCCCGCTTCCTTCTCGGACAGCGCGAAGGCGGCGATGCGCTTGCCGGCCGCGACATCCGGCAGGATGCGCTGCTTCATCGCCTCCGAGCCGGCGATACTGATCGAGCCGGTCCCCAGCCCCTGCATGGCGAAGGCGAAATCGGCGAGCCCGTCATGCGCCGCCAGGATCTCGCGGGCGAGGCAGAGCGTGCGCACGTCGAGCTTGTCGGTGAGCCCGCCATAGGCCGCCGGCACGGCAGCCTTCAGGAATCCGGCTGCGCCCAAAGCCGCGACGCGCGCCCGGCAGGCCTCGTCGACATCGTCGTGAGGCAGGTCGGCGAGATAGGAATCGGCCCAGCCGGAGAGCTCCGCGGCGAAAGCGCGGTGGCGTTCCCCAAAGAACGGCCAGTCCAGCGTGTCGCCGAGAATGTCGAGGCCGAGCGGAGAAGCGCTGCCCATCTCAGTTGCCCTCGAACACCGGCTTCTGCTTGTTGGCGAAGGCGTGATAGGCGCGGGAAAAGTCCTCGGTCTGCATGCACAGCGCCTGCGCCACGGCCTCGGCCTCGATCGCGCTCTCGACCGACATCGCCCATTCCATTTCGAGCATGCGCTTGGTCATGGCGTTGGCGAAGGTCGGGCCATCAGCCAGCTCGGTGGCGAGCGCCTGCGCTTCCGGCAGCGCGGCCTCGGATGCGCAGAGCCGGTTGAGGAAACCCCAGCGCTCCGCTTCCTCGCCCTTGAGCACGCGGCCCGTGTAGAGCAGCTCGGCGGCGCGACCCTGGCCGATGATGCGCGGCAGCATCGCGCAGGCGCCCATGTCGCAGCCGGCCAGGCCGACGCGGTTGAACAGGAAGGCTATCTTGGATCCGGCCGTGCCGAGCCGAAGATCGGAGGCCATCGCGACGATCGCACCTGCGCCGGCGCAGACGCCGTCGATCGCGGCGACGATCGGCTGCGGGCAGGCACGCATGGCCTTGACCAACTCGCCCGTCATCCGGGTGAATTTGAGCAGGTCCTTGGTCTCCATCGCGACCAGCGGGCCGATGATCTCGAAGACGTCGCCGCCCGAGGAGAAATTGCCGCCGGCGCCGGTGACGACGATCGCCTTGACCGCCTCTTCCTTCTGCGCGGCGAGGAAGAAATCCGTGAGTTCGCGGTAACTTGCGAAGGTCAGCGGATTCTTTTTCTCAGGCCGGTTCAGCGTCACCGTCGCGACCTTGCCGGAGACCGAGAGGCTGAAATGCTCCGGCTTGAAGCCTGCCAGCGGCAAGGTGGTGGCATTGGCGATCTCTGCCATCAGGCATCTCCCTTGGCGGCGTCTTCGGCCCGCCCCGCGATGGCGCGATGCAGCGAGGTCTTGGTTTGTCCGAGCAGCCGGAACAACTGTCCGCGGTCGGCCTGCTCGAGCCCGGCGAACAATTCGGCGATCCAGTCCTCATGGCGCTCGGCCATGGCGCGGAAGACCTTGCGGCCCTGTGCCGTCAGGGTGAGGATCTGTACCCGCCGGTCCTGCGGGGCGGAGCGCTTGTCGACGAGCCCGTCCGTCACGAGGCCGGCGACGACGGCGGTGACATTGCCGTTCGAGACCATCAGGCGTTGCGAGACCTCGCCGACCGTCATGCCGACCGCAGTCTTGTCGAGCTGCGCCATCAGGTCGAAACGCGGCAGCGTGGTCTTGAATTCCTCGCGCAGGCGGTTGCGGATCTCGGTCTCGATCAGGGTCGAGCAGGTCAGCAGCCTGAGCCAGAGGCGCAGCTCGTCCTTGTGGTCGCCGGGGCGCTCGCTCGCCTTGGTCTCGCGGTCGAGGATCAGGGAAGAGGAGGGCGTCTCCATCTCAGAACTCCCCGCCATTGACAAGCAGGGACTGGCCGGTGACGGCGTCGCTGCCTGGCCCGCAAAGATAGAGCACGGCTGCCGCGACCTCTTCCGGCGCGATCAAACGGCCCTGCGGATTGTCCTTGATCATCGCCGCCAGCGCATCCTCGCGGCTCTTGCCGGTCTTGGCCGCGACAGTGTCGATGCTGGCGGTCGCCATGTCCGTATCGGCATAGCCCGGGCAGACGGCGTTGACGGTGACGCCGGAGCGCGCCGTCTCCAGCGCCAGCGATTTCACCAGCCCGACCACGGCATGCTTCGCCGCCACATAGGCGCTGACATAGGGATAGCCGCGATGCCCTGCGGTGGAGGCGATCGCGATCAACCGGCCCTGACGCTTTTCCAGCATGGCCGGCAGCGCGGCATGGAACAGGTTCACCGTGCCGATCAGGTTGATGTCGAGCATGCGGCGGAAGCGCTCGCTGTCGCTGCGCATGAACGGACCGGTCTCGACCGCGCCGGCATTGGCGATCGCGATGTCGAAGGCATGCTGGCGGGAGAGCTTGTCGAGCGCCGCGGAGACCGAGGCTTCGTCACGCACGTCGCAAGCCGCGAAATCGGCGGCGACGCCGTTGGCGACGGCCTCCCGCAGGGTCGCTTCGTCGCGCCCGAGGATGCTGACCTGCGCGCCGGCCTGCGTCAGCGCGTCGGCGATGGCCCGGCCGATACCGCGTCCGCCACCCGTTACCAATGCACGCCGTCCCCGCAGTGTCATGGCCACTCGACCTCCGATCACGAATATATTTTAAGTCTGAAGGAATTTGCAAGCGGCCTGATGGCGGCACGGAGGGAGGGGCATTTTGCGGCGCAAAAGCCCGTCCACGACGGTGTTTCGAGATGGCAGGTCGCCGCGCGTCTCGCCGGATCGCCGCAAAAGCCTCTTGAGCTCAAAAACATTTTAGGCTTAAAATAATTTCTCAAGCCGGATCGGCCGGCTCCCGAATGGAGGCGTCGATGCGTATCGCGGTCGTGGGCGGAGGGCCGGCGGGGCTCTATTTCGCGCTGCTGATGAAGCGGGACTGGCCGGAGATCACGGTCGATGTCTTCGAGCGCAATCAGGCTGACGACACCTTCGGCTTCGGCGTCGTCTTCTCCGACCAGACGCTCGACACCTTCAAGGCGGCGGATGCGAAGAGCTATGCCGCGATCCGCGACAACTTCGCCTATTGGGACGATATCGAGATCCGCTTCAAGGGCGACAGCTATCGCGTGCCCGGCAACGGTTTCTGCGGCTGCTCGCGCCGGTCGCTGCTGATGCTGGTGCAGACGAGGGCGCGCGAGCTCGGCGTCAACCTGCATTTCGGCGACGATATCGCCGATGTCGAGACGTTGAAGCGCGACTACGACCTCGTCGTCGCCGCGGACGGCGTCAACAGCCGCCTGCGCGAGAACTGGCGTGACCGCTTCCAGCCGCAGACCGACCTCAGGCCGAACAAGTTCACCTGGATGGGCTCGACCCGTCCCTTCGACGCCTTCACCTTCTTCTTCAAGGATACCGAGCACGGGCTCTTCATCGCCCATTGCTACCAGTACGAGGCCGGGCGCTCGACCTGGGTGCTCGAGACCGATCCCGAGACCTTCGCGAAGGCGGGCTTGAGTGCCCTGGACGAGGCGCAGTCGGCCGCCTTCCTCGAAGGCGTCTTCGCCGAGGAGCTCGAAGGCCACAAGCTCATCACCAACCGCTCGCTCTGGCGCAATTTCCCGATGATCCGCTGCCGCAACTGGGTGGTCGAGAATGTCGTGCTGATCGGCGACGCTAAGGCGACGGCCCATTTCTCGATCGGCTCGGGCACCAAGCTCGCGATGGAGGACGCCATTGCCCTGCACAGAGCGATGGGGCAGGCGAAGCTCGATGTCGCGGCCGGGCTGAAGCTGTTCGAGACGCAGCGCCGCGAGGAGGTCGAGAAGACCCAGCATGCGGCCGATGTCTCGCTGGTCTGGTTCGAGGAATTGAAGCGCTTCTGGGATTTCGAGCCGCTGCGCTTCGCCTTCGGCCTGATGACCCGCTCCAAGGCGATCACCTACGACAATCTGGCCCTGCGCGCGCCGGAGATGGTCACGGCCGTCGACAAGCTCGTCGCCGATGGGCTCGGGGATCTGGCGAAGCGGCGCGAGGACGGCTCTCCCGTGCCGCCCGCCTTCCAGCCCTTCAAGCTGCGCGGGATGCGGGTCGAGAACCGCATGACACTTTCGCCGATGTGCCAGTATTCCGCCGAGAACGGCCTGCCGGGCGACTGGCACCTGATGCATTACGGCTCGCGCGCCATCGGTGGTCCGGGCCTGATCTTCACCGAGATGACCTGCATCGCGCCCGATGCCCGGATCACCCCCGGCTGCACCGGCCTCTGGAACGACGAACAGGAAGCGGCCTGGAAGCGGATCGTCGATTTCGTGCACGGCCACTCTGCCGCGAAGATCTGCCTCCAGCTCGGCCATGCCGGCCGCAAGGGCGCGACCAAGCTGATGTGGGAGGGCATGGACCGCCCGCTGCCGGAAGGCGCCTGGCCGATCATCTCGGCCTCGCCGCTGCCTTACTATCCGGAAAGCCAGGTGCCGCGCGAGATGACCCGCGCCGACATGGGCAGGGTCAAGGCCGAGTTCGTCGCCGCGGCCGAACGGGGGTTGCGCGCCGGTTTCGACATGCTGGAGCTGCACTGCGCCCATGGCTATCTGCTCGCGAGCTTCCTCTCGCCGCTGACCAACAAGCGCACCGACGACTACGGCGGCTCGGTCGAGAACCGCCTGCGCTATCCGCTCGAGGTCTTCCGGGCACTGCGCGAGACCTGGCCGCGGGAGAAGCCGATGTCGGTGCGCATCTCCGCCACCGACTGGGCCGAAGGCGGCCTCTCCGCCGCCGATTCCGTCGCCATAGCCGAAGCTTTCGCCACCGAGGGCTGCGACCTCGTCGATGTCTCGACCGGCCAGACGGCGCGGGAATCGCGCCCCATGTACGGCCGCATGTTCCAGACGCCGTTCTCGGACCGCATCCGCAACGAGGCTGAGGTCGCGACCATGTGCGTCGGCAACATCACCACGGCCGATCAGGTCAACACGATCGTCGCCGCCGGCCGCGCCGATCTGGTCGCGCTCGGGCGGCCGCATCTGGCCGATCCGTCCTTCGTGCTGCGTGCCGCCGCCTGGTACGGCGTTGATACCGAGCAGCCGGTGCAGTACGGGCCTGGCAAGGACCAGCTCATGCGCAACACCCCGCGCGAGCGCCAGGACCTGGAAGAGCTGAAGCTCAAGGCCAAGCCCAGCCGCCACGCCGTGGCGCATTGAGATCGGTCGTGTTTGCCTGAACCGCTTCCGTCATTCCGTGCTCCCGCAGGGACGAGCGCGGAATGACGGGGTGAAACTCGCCGAGCTACTTCCCTTCGGCATCGCTCCTGCGTCCCGCGGGCGAAACGTCGGGAATGGTTGGGGCGGTCGGCTTGCGCTCGGCGAAGGGGTTCGCCTCCGGCGGCTTCACCCGCAGGCGGAAGGCGAGGTAGATGCCTGTCGCAAGCGACAGCGTGCCGAGATAGACCAGCAGGCCCTGCGGCCCCATGACCTGCATGAAGGCGGTCGAGACCAGCGGGCCGATCGCCGAGCCCGTCGCCCAGAGGAAGAGCAGTTGCGCGGATAGGCCCAGCGCGCGCTCGCGGCCCAGCCGGAAATAGGCATGGGCGACCGCGACCGTATAGATCGGCATCGAGCCCGCGCCGATCAGCGCGAACAACCCGAACTGCCAGAGCCGGCTATGCGGCAGGGAAAACCAGAAAACGGCGCCGAGCGCCAATGTGCACAGCACGACCGAGGCGGTGGCGCTCAGCATGATCTTGCGGCTCTCGATGCGGTCGGCCATCAGCCCGAGCGGCCATTGCAGGACGAGCGCGCCGATCTGGATGCCGGCGGTGAGCAGGATCGCCCATTTCTGGGTGAGGCCGATCAGGATGCCGTAGGCCGGCGCGACATTGGTGAGCGCCCCGCCCATCAGCCCGACATAGAGGCAGCCGATGACGGCCGCCGGCGCATATTGCCAGATCGTGTTGAGCCTGACCGAGATCACGGCGCCCGATTCCGGGCCCCTGGCCTTCGTCATGCCGACCGGGATCAGCGCGATCGAGAAGGCGGCGCTGGCCAGCAGGAAGATGTCGTTCGACTGCATCGAGACATAGCCGACGCCGATCTGCGAGCCGATCAGGGCGAGGCGGTTGAGGATCTGGTAGAGGCCGAAGACGCGGCCGCGCTGCCCGGCCGAGGCCTGCCCGCTGATCCAGCTCTCGATGCAGATGGCATGGCCGGCGCCGGCGAAGCCCATGCCCAGCCGCGAGATGCCCCAGAGGTCGAGCGGCGTCGCCGCGAAGCTCAGTGTCAGCACGGCTTGAAGCGCCGCGAAGACGGCGAAGGCACGGATATGGCCGACGCGGCGGATGAAGGCGGGGATGACGAAGCAGCCGGCGAGGAACCCGACGGAATAGGCCGAGCCGACGAGGCCGATCAGCAGCGGCGCCTTTTGCTCCAGCGCCATCTTCAGCGGCACGGCCGTGTTCACGATGGTCGCGGCGATCTGCAGGATCAGCGCGCCGCTGACGATTGCGCCCAAGGCGGCGACGGAGCTCGTCTTCGGCTCGGCTGGCTGGCTCACGACGGTCCCGGCCTCCGGCGCAGGCGCGCTGGAACCCTGCGATTCCGGCGGCTGCAACTCATGCGGTTGCGATGCTTGCGACATATCCGATTCGAAGGTCGGTTTGGGAAAAATGGGCTGAGATCGCAGCTTTGCCGGAAAAGATGGGCCAATCGGGGCAGTCCGCGAAAAATCCTCGTCTTTCTTCCTTCATCGTCCGGACTCGATCGCGCCGTCTTTCGATGGTCATGCATCCCCGCGCCGAAGCCTGTCCCGCCATGCGCGAAACGCGAAAATTTATCGATGCGGTTCACCGGCGATTAACCAAGGCAGCGCCTTATCGATACGGAACGAAGTTTGGGTTCTCCCGGCATGCTCTGTGACATCGCGACGTGTATCGCGCCTCCCTTGGTCGAGGCGCGGGCCGCGACGCTGTGCCTACGGCTGCCGGGCGTGGCGTAAGCGTATCGAGAGTGCGGCGGATGACCTATGCGACCTATGTCCGGGAAGGTGGCGCGCCTTATGTGCGGCCTCGCCGCCGCCGGCGGCCCCTGCTGAAAGGCTTCCTCGTCGCGCTCGCCCTGAGCGGCGGCGCGATGTCCGGCTTCTGGATGCTGGGGCAGGGCACGCCTGCTCCCGATGCCGCCGATACGCTCTCCGCAACGGCCCGGAAAGCACCGAACGCCCGCCTCGGGCAGCAGCCGGCTCCGGCTTATAGCGGCCTGCTCGATCCGGCTCTGTCGGGTGCCAAGGGCGCCTCCTTCGTGCCGGGCGCTCCGGTGCGTTCCGCCTTCCAGCCGGCCGCGCAGCCGCCGTCTTCCACGCTCGCCGCCGTCGCTGCCGCCGAACCCGCCTTGCCCTTGCCGCCACAGCCCCCGGTCACGCTGGCGGAGAAGGCTGCGCCCATGCCGGTGCCGCGCCCGCTCGACCTGCTACCGAAGGCCGAGCCTCAGCAAATCCAGCCGCAGCAGCTTCAGCCGCGCGTCGCCCAGCCCGGCACGTCGCGCCGCAACCGCACCGCCGCGGCCGCGCCGACGCCCGAGGACAACCGCAACTTCTTCGAGAAGCTGTTCGGCGTGCAGAAGCAGGCGGAGCCGGCCGGAACCGCGCTCGCCTATGCCGCCCCGCAGGACGATATCGTCGACCGCGGCCGCATCACGCGCCTCAGCCCCTCGGCCGGCACGCCGACGCGCACCGCCGAGGCCGGCATCGCGATCTACGATATCGCCGCCAAGATGGTCTATATGCCGAATGGCGAGCGCCTGGAGGCCCATTCCGGCCTCGGCGAGATGATGGACGATGTCCGCTACGCCCATGTCCGGATGAAGGGCGTCACCCCACCGCACACCTATACGCTGACCGAGCGCGAGGCCCTGTTCCACGGCGTGCGCGCCATCCGGCTGAACCCGGTCGGCGGCAGCGGCGCGATCCATGGCCGCGCCGGGCTGCTCGCCCACACCTACCTCCTCGGGCCGCGCGGCGACTCGAACGGCTGCATCTCGTTCAAGGATTACGACCGCTTCCTGCAGGCCTTCCTGCGCGGCGAGGTGAAGCAGATCAGGGTCGTCGCGAGCCTTTGAGCGCGGTGTAGGGCACTGGCTCTCGCCGGGTTTCCGCGGAAACGCGCCGTCATTCCGGACCAGCCGCGATAGCGGCGCCGATCCGGAATCCATCATAGAGCTCGGCGCCCTTCGATGGATTCCGGGTCAAGCCCGGAATGACGGCGAGTTCTGCATGAAACCAGCGCGCTCTAGCGCTGCTTGAAACGATGGGACATCCGCAGCGCAATCCCCGTCGCAGCCATAACGCAGCCCAGCACGAAGGGCGGGACGAAGACCATGAGGGCTTCGGTATCCTCCCAGCGAAAGCGGAACCGGGAGAGGCTGCAACCGCCGGAAGCCAGGCCGCAGGCAAACAGGTTGAGCCCGACCCAGCCCGCGAAGGCGACGAGGCAGAGAACAGCCCCGCCTCCGATCAGAAGCCAGCTCGCAAGCCGCATCCAGGCCGCTCCGTGAAGCCGCGGCGCCGTCAGCCGCGCGCGGCCTTCGGCGCCTTCTTCGCGGCCGGCGCCGCCTCATCGGCCTTCTTGGCAGTGGCCTTCTTCGCGGCAGGCTTCTTCGCCGGCGCCTTGGCCTTGGCTGCACCGGCAGCAGCCTTCGGCTTGCCCTTGCCGCCCTTCGCCTCCGCCTTGGCGTTGGCGAGCTCGATCGCCTGTTCCAGCGTGATGCTTTCGGCGGTCATGGTCTTGGGCAGGGTCGCGAAGATCTTGCCCCAGGCGACATAGGGGCCGTATTTGCCGGCCTTGACCTCCAGCGCACCGCCGGCCGGATGGTCGCCGAGCGCCCGGCCCGGCGTCGCCGCAGCCCGGCCGCCGCGCCCGCCGCCGCTCTCCTTGGCGACGATCAGGTCGATGGCGCGGTTGGCGCCGAGTTCGAGCACATCGTCGTCCTTGTCGATATTGGCGTAGACCTTGCCGTGCTGGACGTAAGGCCCGAAGCGCCCGATGCCGACGAGGATCGGCTCGCCGCTCTCGGGATGCCGGGCGACTTCGCGCGGCAGGGAGAGCAGGGCGAGCGCCTTGTCCAGCGTCACGCCGGCCGGGCTCATGCCCTTGGGCAGGCTGGAGCGCTTGGGCTTCTCGCCGTCGCCGAGCTGGATATAGGGGCCGAAGCGGCCGTCGCGCAGCGTGACTTCGAGGTTGGTCGCCGGATCGGTGCCGAGGATGCGCACTCCCGGCGCGCCCTGGCCGCCCTCGGCCGAGGCCTCGCCATCGGCGGCAGGGACGGAGAGGGGGCGCGTATAGCGGCATTCCGGATAGTTCGAGCAGCCGACGAAGGCGCCGAATTTGCCGAGCTTCAGCGAAAGCTGGCCGTTGCCGCAGGTCGGGCACACCCGCGGATCGGAGCCGTCGGCCTTCTTCGGGAAGATATAGTCGCCGAGGATGCCGTTCAGCGCCTCCAGCACGTCGCCGACGCGCAGGTCCTTGGTCTCTCCGATCGAGGCCTGGAACTCGTCCCAGAAGGCGCGCAGCAGCGCCTTCCAGTCGATCTCGGCATTCGAGACGCGGTCGAGATTCTCTTCGAGATTGGCTGTGAAGTCGAACTCGACATAGCGCTTGAAGAAGCTCTCCAGGAACGCCGTGACCAGCATGCCCTTGTCCTCGGGCACGAGGCGCTTCTTGTCGATGCGGACATATTCGCGGTCACGCAGGGTCGACAGCGTCGCAGCATAGGTCGAGGGCCGGCCGATGCCGAGCTCTTCCATGCGTTTGACCAGGCTCGCTTCCGAGAAGCGCGGCGGCGGCTCGGTGAAATGCTGGTCGGCGGCGATGGCGCGCTTCTCCAGCTTGTCGCCCGCCTTCATCGCCGGCAGCTTCTTGGAGTCCTCGTCCTCCTCGTCGTCGCGGCTTTCCTGATAGAGCGTCAGGAAGCCGTCAAAGAGCACGACCTGGCCGGAGGCGCGCAGGTCGAGATTACGGGCGCCGACCTTGGCCGCGATATCGACCGTGGTGCGCTCCATCTCGGCCGATTCCATCTGGCTGGCGATGGTGCGCTTCCAGATCAACTCGTAGAGCTTGGCCTGCTCGGGTTCGAGCTGGCGCGCGACCATGGCCGGCAGCCTTGCGAGATCGGTCGGGCGGATGGCCTCGTGGGCCTCCTGCGCGTTCTTGGCCTTGACCATGTATTTGCGCGGCGCGTTCGGCACGTATTTCGCGCCGAATTCCTTGCCGATGACGTTGCGCGCCGCCGTGATCGCCGAGCCGTCCATGTCGACGCCGTCGGTACGCATATAGGTGATCAGGCCGACGGTCTCGCCGCCGATATCGACGCCTTCATAGAGCCGCTGCGCGAGCTGCATCGTCCGCGCCGGGGCGAGCCCAAGCTTGCGCGAGGCCTCCTGCTGCAGCGTCGAGGTCTGGAAGGGCGGCTGCGGGTGGCGCTTGACCGGCTTGGCCTCGACCTCGGACACGCTGAAGAGGGCGGTTTCCAGCGCCGCCTTGAAGGCCTTGGCCTCTTCCTCGTTGCCGATATCGAGCCGGGTGATCTTCTTGCCGTCGGCGCCGGCGAGGCGGGCCTCGAAGGTCTGGCCGGATGCGGTCGCGAGCGTCGCGACCAGCGACCAGTACTCACGGGCCCGGAAGGCCTCGATCTCGCGCTCGCGGTCGCAGACCAGACGCAGCGCCACCGACTGCACGCGGCCGGCAGAGCGGGCGCCGGGCAGCTTCCGCCACAGCACCGGCGAGAGCGTGAAACCGACGAGATAATCGAGTGCCCGGCGCGCCAGATAGGCATCGACCAGCGCCTGGTCGATCGCACGCGGATTGGCCAGCGCCTTCTGCACGGCGTCCTTGGTGACGGCGTTGAAGGTAACCCGCTCGACCGGGATGCCCTTCAGCACCTTCTTTTGATTCAGCGCCTCCAGCACATGCCAGGAGATCGCCTCGCCCTCGCGATCCGGGTCGGTGGCGAGGATCAGCTTCTCGGCGCCCTTCACGGCGCGCGCGATCTCGGCGACCTGCTTGGCGCCGCGGCCCTCGATCTCCCACTTCATCAGGAAGTCGTTGTCGGGCTCGACCGAGCCGTCCTTGGCCGGCAGGTCGCGGATATGCCCGAACGAGGCGATGACCTCGTAGTCGGAGCCCAGATATTTGTTGATCGTCTTGGCCTTGGCCGGCGACTCGACGACGAGGAGCTTCATGATTTTTGTGTCTCGATGACAGCCTTGATCAGAGCGCGGAACCAGCCCTGACGGACGGTCCCGCGACCCGCAAGACCGCTGCGGTTCGGATTTGCGCGCGAAAGTGGTTCAGCGCGCCGGCTCTGTCAAACCCCGAATGGATGACGACGACGATCGCCGGCCCGCTGATGCAGCGGTGAGACATGGGGGCGGTCGCGGGCTTTGCAAGGCGGGGAGGCAGGGAAAGGTGCTCCCCCCGTCATTCCGGAGCAGGCCGCAAGTCTGAGCCCGGAGCCACCCACCGCCGTCATGCTCGGGCTCGACCCGAGCATCTCCTGCCGATGGAGGCTCTGGAGCCCCTTCCGGGAAGAGATTCTCGGGTCTCCGCTACGCTTCGCCCGAGAATGACGGCTGGGGCTTCAGCCCCGCGCCGCCACCAGCCGGTCGATGAAGCCGTCGGTCTGGGCGCCGTTGATCCAGCGCAGCACCGCGACGACATCCTGCTCGGGATCGACCCAGATCACGTTGCTGCCGGCGCCAAGCGCCGAGAAGGACGAGGCCGGCACGCCGGGCCGCGCCGCCAGCCACCAGAGATAGCCGTAATTCGCCAGGGTGGGCGAGGGCGTCAGCATGCGCCTGACCCAGTCGCGCGACAGGATCTGCCGGCCGCCCCAGTCGCCCTGCCGGCCGATCAGGAGGCCGAAGCGGGCATGGTCGCGCGCGCCGATGAACAGCCCACCGCCCCAATGGCCGCCGCCCGGCACCGACTGGATCGAGCGGCCGTCTATATCGGTGAAGGAGGTGCTGTAGCCCTCCCAGCGCCAATCCGGCGAGGCGCCGATCGGGTCCATCACCCGCTCGCGCAGAACCTCCGGCAGGGGCCGGCGGAAGCGCTCCAGCAGCGCGTAGGACAGTACGTTCACGCGCACGTCGTTATATTCGTAGAAGGAGCCGGGCGTCCTGAGTTCGCGGCGCTGGCCCTTGCGGCTGTTGTCGGCGCCGGGGCCGATCTGGCGGTTATGGTCAACCTGGTCGGACTTGCCGAAGATCTCGCCCTGCCATTCGCTGGACTGCTGCAGCAGGTGGCGCCAGGTGATCTGGCCGTTATGCGCCCCGGAGAAGACCGGACCGGCGACCGTCGCGCCGACCGCCTCGTCCACATCCTTGATCAGCCCGTCGTCGAAGGCGATGCCGGCGAGCACCGCGAGATAGCTCTTGGCGATCGAGAAGGTCATGTCGGTGCGGGCGGTGTCGCCCCATTCGGCGACGATGCGCCCGCCCTTCAGGATGAGCCCGGCCGGGCCGCCGCGCTCGCGCACCGGGCCGACGATCTCGGTCCAGGGCCCGCTCTCGTTCCACTCGCGATTTCCGACATAGCTGCCGTCCGGATAGTAGAGGCTGCGTGGCCAGGGGCTTTCCTGCTCGCGGGCGAAATCGACCGCTGCCTTCAACCTGTCGGGGTCGAAGCCGGCCTCGGCGGGCGCGATCGTCTGCCAGAGGGTGCCGTCGGGGGCGGGGACGAAGGCATCGGTCGGGCTGGACAAGGCGGCATCCTCACGCAAGGCGGAAAATCCGATTGGTAGCGTCGTTTTCCTGAAAGCTCCAAGACCCGCAAGGCAACACCCACAGGACATGCGCCCTTCGAGTCGGGAGTCGCTTGCGCCGCCAACGACTCGCGCCTAAACAGCCTGCTTCAAATGACATCGCCAGCACCGCTCTATCCGCACCGCCATCTCCTCGGGATCGAGGGGTTGTCCCATCTGGACATCGAAGCGCTATTGGACAGGGCGGAGAATTACGTCTCCCTTTCCCGGCAGGTCGAAAAGAAGACGGCGACGCTGCGCGGGCGCACCCAGATCAACCTCTTCTTCGAGCCCTCGACCCGCACGCAGGCCTCCTTCGAGCTGGCCGGCAAGCGCCTGGGCGCCGACGTGATGAACATGTCCGTCGCCTCCTCGTCGGTGAAGAAGGGCGAGACGCTGATCGATACCGCCGCGACGCTGAGCGCGATGCGCCCCGACATCATCGTCGTGCGCCACCATGCGGCTGGCGCGGTCAACCTGCTCGCCCGCAAGGTCGGCTGCTCGGTGATCAATGCCGGCGACGGCGCCCATGAGCACCCGACGCAAGCCCTGCTCGACGCGCTGACGATCCGCCGCAACAAGGGCCGCATCCAGGGCCTGACGGTGGCGATCTGCGGCGACATCCTGCATTCGCGCGTCGCCCGCTCCAACATCATCCTGCTCAACGCGTTGGGCGCCAAGGTCCGCCTGATCGCGCCGACGACGCTGCTGCCGCCCGGCATCGAGCGCATGGGCGTCGAGATCTTCACCGACATGAACAAGGGGTTGGAGGGCGCCGACATCGTGATGATGCTGCGCCTCCAGCTCGAGCGGATGAACGGCGCCTTCGTGCCCTCGGCGAAGGAGTATTTCCGCTATTACGGGCTCGACCAGGAGAAGCTGGCGCGCGCTCAGCCCGACGCGCTGGTGATGCATCCCGGCCCGATGAACCGCGGCGTCGAGATTTCCTCGGCCGTTGCCGACGGTGCCCAGTCGCTGATCCGCGAGCAGGTCGAGATGGGCGTCGCCGTCCGCATGGCCGTGCTCGACGCGCTCGCCCAGCACCTGCCGAATGTCTGAGCGTAAAGAGACCGACATGGCTGAAACGCAGGACATGACGTCGAGAGACTTGGCAATCGTCAACGCGCGCCTGATCGACCCGGCCACCGGGCGCGAGGGCACAGGCTCCGTTCTCATCCGCAACGGCGCGATCGCCGCGGTCGAATGGCAGGGCGCGCCTGCCACGGGCGAGGGCGTGCGCCGCATCGATGCCAGGGGGCAGGTCCTAACGCCGGGCCTCGTCGATCTCCGCGCCTTTCTCGGCGAGCCCGGCGCCGAATTCCGCGAGACGCTCGGCACCGGCTCTCAGGCTGCCGCCGCCGGCGGCGTCACCACGGTCGTCTGCCGGCCGGATACCAATCCGGTGATCGACGACCCCGCGATCATCGATTTCGTCAAGCGCCGCGCCCGCGACAAGGCCGTCGTCAACGTGCTCTCCTGCGCCGCCCTGACCAAGGGTCTGGAGGGCAGGGAGATCACGGAGTTCGGCCTCTTGCTGGAAGCAGGCGCGGTCGCCTTCTGCGACGGCGCCAAGGGCCTGCGCAATCCGCAGGTCATGCGCCGTGCCATGATCTATGCCCGCAATTTCGACGCCCTCATCATGAACCATGTCGAGGACCCCGATCTGCGCGGCTCCGGCGTGATGAACGACGGCGAATTCGCCAGCCGCAAGGGCCTGCCGGGCATACCCTTGGAGGCCGAGACCGTGATGCTGGAGCGCGACATCCGCCTCGCGCGCGCCAGCGGAGCCCGCTACCACGCTGCGATGATCTCCTGCGCGGAATCGGTCGAGATCGTGCGCCGCGCCAAACAGGACGGCGTGCGCGTCACCTGCGGCGTCTCGATCAACAATCTCACCCTCAACGAGAACGATGTCGGCGAGTACCGTACCTTCTGCAAGGTCACGCCGCCTTTACGCCATGAGGACGACCGGCTCGCCATGGTCGCGGCCCTGGCCGAGGGCGTGATCGACGTCGTCGTCTCCGATCACGACCCGCAGGATGTCGAGACCAAGCGGCAACCCTTCGCCGAATGCGCGGACGGCGCGCTCGGCATCGAGACCATGCTCTCGGCAGCCCAGCGCATGGTCCAGGCCGGGCAGATCGGCCTGCCGCAACTCCTTGCCGCGCTGTCGGCGAGGCCGGCCGCGCTGATCGGACTCTCGGCGGGCAGGCTCGCCGTCGGCGCACCCGCCGACCTCGTCCTGTTCGATCCCGAGGCGCCCTTCGTCGTCGACAAGCGCAAGCTCAAGTCGCGCGCCAAGAACTCGCCCTTCGACGAGGCGCGGCTGGAAGGCATCGTCGCCACAACCTTCGTCGGCGGCCGGGTAGTCTACGAAGCCGAGCCGGGCTAGGCTGTCCGCGAACCGCGGGGGAAAAGGGGCGGCATGACGGATGTTCTGAACTGGGGCCTCTCCGGCCCGGCCACGCTGATTGCCCTCGTCGTCGGCTATCTCTTCGGCTCGATCCCCTTCGGTATCATCCTGACCAGGCTCGCCGGAGGCCCCGACCTGCGCAGCATCGGCTCCGGCAATATCGGCGCGACCAACGTCCTGCGCACCGGCAACAAGAAGCTCGCGGCGGCGACGCTCGTCGGCGACATGCTGAAGGGCACGGTCGCGGTCCTGGTCGGCGCGTATTGTCTTGGCGGGCCGCAAGCCGCGCTGGCGGCCGGCATCGGCGCTTTTCTCGGCCATCTCTTCCCGGTCTGGCTGGGCTTCAAGGGCGGCAAGGGGGTCGCGACCTATATCGGCGTGCTGATCGGCGTGAAGGCCTCTGTCGCGCTCGCCTTCGCCGTGATCTGGCTGGGACTGGCCTATCTGTTCCGCTATTCCTCGCTCTCGGCCCTGATCGCCAGCGTGGTCGCGCCGCTGCTGCTCTGGTTCTGGGCCGGGATGCCGCAGGCCGCGCTCGTGATGGCAGCCCTGTCCGTCCTGCTCTGGATCATGCACCGGGAGAACATCGCCCGGCTGCTGGCCGGGCGCGAAGGCAAGATCGGCCAGAAGGGCTGACAGAGGGATGGCTGGGATCGTCCTCTCCGATCGCCAGCGTCTCGATTGGTTGCGGCTGATACGCAGCGAGAGCATCGGCCCGCGCAGCTTCCGCTCCCTGATGAACCGTTTCGGCGGCGCGGCCGGGGCGCTGGACGCGCTGCCGGATCTTGCCCGGCAGGCCGGCCGGCGCATCCGCATCTGCCCGGCGGATGAGGCGGAGCGCGAGTTCGAGGGATTGTCGCGCCTCGGCGGCTGTTTCATCGCGCTGGGCGAGGCCGGCTATCCCCTTCCGCTGCAGGCGATCGATTCGGCGCCGCCCTTGCTGGCCGTGCTCGGGCGCGTCGAGACCTTGCAGCGGCCGGGCGTCGCGCTCGTCGGGTCGCGCAATGCCTCGGCTGCCGGGATGAAGTTCACCGCGAGGCTCGCGCGCGATCTCGGCGAGGCCGATTTCACGGTGGTCTCGGGCCTGGCGCGCGGCATCGACACGGCCGCTCACGAAGCGAGCCTGGAGACCGGCACCGTCGCCGTGCTCGCCGGCGGGCTCGACGAGATCTATCCGCCCCAGAACATCCCGCTCGCCCGCCGCCTTTTGGAGCGCGGCGCGCTCGTCAGCGAGATGCCGCTCGGCTGGGTCGCCCGGGCCCGCGACTTCCCAAGACGCAACCGCCTGGTCTCAGGCCTTTCGCTCGGCACGGTCGTGGTCGAGGCGGCGCGCCGCTCGGGTTCGCTCATCACCGCACGCTTCGCCAACGAGCAGGGCCGGCTGGTTTTTGCCGTGCCGGGCTCGCCGCTCGATCCGCGGGCTGAGGGCGGCAATCATCTCATTCGGGAGGGCGCCACGCTCTGCGCCGAATCGGCCCATGTCATCGAGGCGCTGCAGCCCCTGCGGCAAGGCGAGCTCGATCTGCCTCTCCCCACCCACATCATGCGCGAGACGATCGGCGAGCCGGCGACCGAGTCGATGTGGGACGAGCTGGACTGGCCCGAGATCCTGCCGGCGCCCGGCTATGCCAGGCATGAGAACGGCTTCGCGCTCGAGCCGGCATCGTCGTCGCAGCCGGCCGGAGCCGTCGATCCCGGGCGCCTCGTGCTCGATCTTCTTGGCCCCACGCCGGTTGCCCTCGATGATCTCGTGCGAACCAGCGGTCTCGAGGCGCGCGAGATCGGCCATGTTCTGGTCGAACTGGAACTCACGGGGGCGATACGGCGCCATCCCGGCGGGACCTTGTCGCGCGTCCTGCCCTGACCCTCGGCCCGGTATCAATGCCGCTCGCTGCTCGGCGCGGCCAGCCGCTCGATCTCGGCCGAGGCCTCCAGCCTGGCCATTTCGAGAAAATAGGAGAGGGCGCTGAGCTTGGTGCTGCGCGCCATGACGCGCAGTTCGGCCGCCATGCCCTCGATGAAGGAGGCGGCTTCCAGCGGCGTCATCGGCCTGCGGGGGATATCGTCTTCATCGCGCCCTTGCGCGATGGCTTCGAGCGAGACCAACTTGGATTCTTTAGGCTTCATGGCGAATGGATTCCCTCGCATAATGGGGGATCAACTCGTCCGCAGGACTGCGATTCCCGACGGATATGCAATCATAGATTGCATTTATGAATAAATTTCAAGCGTTAGTATATTAGACGAGAAGAAAGACCGCCGCTGGAAGCGTCGCCAGCGCGAGCAGTGTCTGGAGGGTCGTGATCTCGGCCATCAGCGGTGCATCGCCGCCGAGATCGCGCGCCAGGAAATAGGCTGCCGTCGCCGTCGGTACCGCGCCGGCGACCACCGTCATCGCCAGCGCCGGGCCGGTCACGCCGAACCAGCCGGCATAAAGCCAGGCCAGCACGGGCATCAGCCCAAGCTTCAGGCAGACCGCCACGGCATGGGCCAGCCGCGGCCGCGCCAGCTTGCTCAGATCGAGCGCCGAGCCGACCACGAGCAGCCCGATGCCGAGCGAGGCGCGGCCGAGCACGTCGAGATAGCCCGTGAAGGCGCTGGGCAGCATCCATTGGAGCTGGTTGAGCGCGAGCCCGACCGCCGAGGACCAGATGAAGGGGTTGTAGAGGATCGATCGGATCGTTGCGCCCAGGCTCATCGGCTTGCCGCTGGCGAAACGGGCGAGCACGAACACGCACATCACATTGAGCAGGGGGATCATCGCGGCGACGGCGATCGCCATCAGCGTCGTTCCGGTGCGCCCCTGCAGGCCGGCGGCGAGCGCTAGCCCGACAAAAGTGTTCCAGCGCACCGATCCCTGGAAGATCGAGGTGAAAGCCGGCCCGCCAATGCCGGCGCGCGCCAGCAGCGGGCGGGCGAGCAGGAGCAGCGCGGCGACGGTCAGGATCGCGAGGATCAGGCTCGAGCCCATGCCGAGCACTGGCATGCTGCGCAGATCGGCCATCGCCAGCGTATGGATCACCACCGCCGGGAACAGGACCTGGTAGGTCAGGCGTTCCACGCCGACCCAATGCGCCGGAGAGACGACGTTGCGCACTTTCAGGAACCAGCCCGTCGCGATGACGAGGAAGACGGCGATCAGGCTGTCGAGCATGGCGGGCCGGAACGGAGGGCAGGGGGGATCAGGAAACTGCCGCAACGGGCCATGGCGGGAACAATGGCGGCGGGCGGCCGTTCTAACTGGCGAACTGACCTGTCCCTGTCATGCCCCGATCTGGCCGGCAAGGGCGCCGGAGAAGGACCGCTCTGTCCCTGCCGCAATGCTGCCGCGATTGGTTCAGGTCCCATTCAATCGGATTGCGCCATCCTTCCTGCAAGGTTGGAGTGATCTCGTGAAAGGAGATGCCGCCATGATGTCTCTGCAGAAAAAGGTCGCCATTGCGCTGACCACCGCCAGTATCGCTGCCGGCAGTTTCGCCGTTCCCGCGATGGCGAAGGAGGTGCGCGGCTTCGACGCGGCGCGTCTCGACAAGGCGCAGGTCGAGTATTCGCAGTATCGCTACCGCCATTGGCGCGGCCCGTCGCGCGGTGCGGCGGTGGCCGGTGCCGTCGGCCTCGGTATCCTGGGCGCGGCCGCGATCGCCGCGCAGAACCGCGCCTATGCGGCGCCGACCTACTATTACGACGACGACTACTATGCGCCGCCGGCGCCGGTCTACGTCGCCCCGAGGCGCTACTATAACCCCTACGGCGCCTATGACTTCCGCGACTATCGCTGAGGTCGACCGCAACTAAGCCTGCAAGGCCCGCGCAATCTGCGCGGGCCTTTTTTGTGAGGACATTCTTCGGATTTCGGCGTCATGCATGGCGTCGTGGATCGATCGACAAGGGGGACATGATGACATCGCTTCGACGCGCCGGGATCGTAGGCCTGGGCCTGATCGCACTGGCCTGGGCTTCCGCTCAGCCCGCGGCCGCGCAGTATTACGGCAACCAGGGTTATGAACGCCGCCCCAGTGAGGGCTACGAGCGCCGTTCGCGTGACGGCTACGAGCGCCGCGACTATGAGCGCCGCGATTCCCGGCGCTATGAGGACCGGGCGCCTCGTTTCGGCGCGGGCGAGGGCTATGGCCGCGACGACCGCCGCGGTTATGGCCGCGCGCAGAATCCGATGGCCGGCATGACCCTCGAAGAGCAGAAGCGCGCGGTGAAGAACGAGCGCGAGGCGCAGAAGAAGGCGATCAAGCGCGGCCAGATCTTCAACTAGGCTACCGCTGACTCAAGCCCGGTTCCGAAGGCTTTCACGAAGGCCGCTTCGCCATCGCGCGGGGCGGCCTTCAGTCGTATTGGCCGTCTTCCTCGGCGTCCTGCGGGCCGAGCCGGCCCAGCCGGTCGAGCGCGCCCTGCAGGATATAGGCGGCCGCCATCTTGTCGACGACGGCGGCGCGCTTGGCGCGCGAGGCATCGGCGTCGAGCAGGGTGCGCGTCACCGCCAGCGTCGACATGCGCTCGTCCCAGAATACGATCGGCAGATCGGTGAGGGGCACGAGATTGCGCACGAAGGCGCGTGTGGACTGCACGCGCGGACCTTCGGTGCCGTCCATGTTGAGCGGCAGGCCGATCACCAGCCCGGCCACCTGATGCTTTCCGGCGATCTTCAGCAGCGCTGCCGCATCGAGCCCGAACTTCACGCGCTGGATCGTCTCCAGCGGCGACGCGATCTGCCGTTCGACGTCGGAGAGGGCCAGTCCGATCGTCTTGCTGCCGAGGTCGAGCCCGAGCAGGCGCGCATGCGCAGGCAGGTCGATAAAGGCTTCGAGCGGGACGACGGCGCTGGTCATGGCATGGCGGTATCACGCGCCGGGCTGTCTCGCGAGCGATACCTGTTGCGACCCATGCGAGGAATCGCGGGTTTCCGCTCCCTGTAGCGCGGAAGTCATCGCGCATCGTCGGCCGTCGCGCTATACGCGCCGGCTATCGGACTCTTCCGAAAAAGGATGCCTCCCGTGCCTGCGCGGATCTCGCTGCAAGTTCCCGACAAGTCCCTGCTCGACGCCTATCAGGCGGCCTTGCGCGGCGGCTGGTCGCCGAATACGACGCGCAATGTCGCGCCCGAGCAGCTCGCGGCGATCGCCGCCGATCCCGACGCCTTCCTCGCCGAGACCCGTGGCGGCCCCGGCCGCATCAAGCTGCCCGATGGCCGCGAGGTCGATCGCATTCCCGGCCCGACGCGCTGGATCTTTGCCGAGGATCGGCCGGAGCGGCCCTTCATCGGCTCGATCAACCTGCGGTGGCAGGAGAAGGACGGCCGCCCGATCCTGGCCTTGCCGGAGCATGTGCTGGGGCATGTCGGCTACACCATCCTGCCGGCCTTCGCCGGCCAGGGCTACGCCACCGCGGCGCTCGCCGCGATGCTCGGCGTGGCGCGCGAGGCCGGCTTGCCCGAGATCACCATCACCTGCGATGCGACCAACCTCGCCTCGCGCCGCATCATCGAGAAGAACGGCGGGCGGCTCGTCGAGACCTTCGTCGCGCCGCTCTACGGCCCCGATCAACGCCTTCGCTTCAGCGTCAGCACCGCGCCATGACCGATATCGTCATCACCGAATTCATGGACGACGCCGCCGTCGCCAATCTCAAGGCGCGCTTTTCGGTCCATTACGATCCCGAACTCTATGCCGACCCGGACGAGATGGCCCGGCTCTTCGCCGATGTCTCGGCCGTGATCGTCCGCAACCAGACGCAGGTCCGCGGCAAGGTGCTGGCGGCGGCCAAGCGGCTCAAGGTGATCGGCCGCCTCGGCGTCGGCCTCGACAATCTCGACATGGAAGCCTGCGCGGCGCGTAGTATCCGCGTGTTCCCGGCGACCGGCGCGAACAGTCTCTCCGTTGTGGAATACGTCATCGGCACGACGATGACCCTGCTGCGCGGCGCCTATTTCGCCAATGCCGCGATGCTCGCCGGCGAATTCCCCAAGACCAAGTTGATCGGCCGCGAGATCGCCGGCAAGCTGATGGGCCTCGTCGGCTTCGGCTCGATCGCCCGCGACGTGGCCCATCATGCCCGCGCGATCGGCATGGAGGTGGCGGCCTACCATCCGCGCCTGCCCGCCGACGATCCCGTCTGGAGCGGCGTGCGGCGACTGGAATTCGACGAGTTGCTGGCCGAGGCCGACGTGATCAGTCTGCATGTCCCGTTGACCGCGGAAACCCGCGGCATGATCGACAAGAAAGCCATCGCCCGGATGAAGCCGGACGCGATCCTGATCAACACGGCGCGCGGCGGCATCATGGACGAGGCGGCTCTGATCAAGGCGCTCAAGGCCGGCAAGCTCGGCGGCGCGGCGATCGACGTCTACGAGCAGGAACCGCTCGGCAAGGACGCCGCCAAGGTCTTCGCCGGGGCGCCGAACCTGATCCTGACGCCGCATATCGCCGGCAACACGGTGGAGTCGAACGGGCGGGTGTCCGGGCTCGTCGCGGAGAAGGTCATGGCGGCGTTGGAGGAGCGGATTTAGGGCGGAGACTGGCAGATCGAGCGCGGTTGATTTTGCTCGTTGCGGTTATTGCGAGATTCCATCTGAGAAACCCTGCAATCTAGAGGCAAGCATGTCTGCAAACAGCAGAGATCAATCAAGTGCCAGAATCTTCGTCGTTGCGTCGGCCTTGAGCTGCGGTTTTGCGATGCTACTCGGTTCGGGAGGCGGATTAGCCACTTCTATAGGCTTCGGAGCCGTCGGTCTTGTGATGCCCGTGCTCTCAACGGCGCTCCTTACTATAGTGCTGGTCACGGGTGAGCCTTGGGTAGTGGTCGATAACCACTGGCTCCCTCGGACAGTCCTAGCTGTGGTCAGTATTGTGACTATTGCAGGATCGGTAATGCTACTGTGGCGACTTCGCCACGCGGAATCTTAGGCTTGCCGATGTTTCGCACGGCCGCTGCAGCAGCGCTTTGCGTCGTCGTTGCTGGCTGTGTGGGTGAAGGGATACACAGCGTCGAGCTGCGCCGCGAGAGCGATGGCGCCAGAGCGATCTGCATGAGTAATGTCTACGCAGCGTATCCGCTTTCGTCCTCTCCGTCAGAACACGAAGCCCGCCAGTATGTCGTAGGCTGCGTTGCGGCCTGCGCAACAGTTGGCTTCACAATTGAAGGGCGTGACTCGCTCTCTGCCTCTTTCAGAGGTGCCGAGGATCGCGCGGCCCCTGAAGAGAAGTGTCCCATCGCGTCCAAGCGATAGCGTCCACTTGCGGCTCATAACAGACACAAGCTCGTCGCCGACACTCACACGAAATCGAACCGATCCACATCGACCAACCCCTTGTCGGTGATCTTGAGATGCGGGATCACCGGCAGGGTCAGGAAGGCGACCTGCAGGAAGGGCTCGGCCAGCACGACGCCGAGCGCCTTTGCCGCGGCGCGCAAGCGCTCCAGATCGTGCCGCACCGCTTCGAAGGGCTGCTCGCTCATCAGCCCGGCGACCGGCAGCGCCAGCTCCGCCGTAACCCGCCCGCCATCGGCCGCGGCAAAGCCGCCGCCGATCTCGATCAGGCGGTTGGCCGCCGCCGCCATCGAGGCCTCGTCGACGCCGACGACGCAGAGATTATGGCTGTCATGGCCAACCGACGAGGCGATGGCGCCGCGCTTCATGCCGAAGCCGTGGACGAAGCCGCCGACGATGCCGCCGTTCTTGCCGTGGCGCTCGATCACGGTGACCTTGATCGCGTCCTGCGCCAGGTCGGGCAGGGCCTCGCCGTCGCGCGAGGGCAGCGCCATCGACAGCCGCTCGGTGATGATCCGCCCCGGCACCACGCCGATCACCGGCGTCTCGCCGTCGCGGGCCTTCACCGCGAAATCGGCAGGGGAGAGCTTGCGGCTCTTCACGCTGCCGAGCCCGACCGGTGCTATCGTCGCTCGGTCCGCGAACAGCGCCTCCTCGACCAGCCGGCCGCCGGTCAGGACCTGCTTCACCGAACAGGCGGCGAGGTCCTCGACCAGCACGATATCGGCGCGCTTGCCCGGCCCGATGAAGCCACGATCGAACAGCCCGAAATTCCGCGCCGCCGACAAGGAGGCGATGCGGTAGGTCGCCAGTATATCCGCGCCCTCGGCGATGGCAGTGCGGATCATGTAGTCGAGATGGCCTTCCTCGCCGATATCGAGCGGGTTGCGATCGTCGGTGCAGAAGGCAAGGAAGGGCGAGGCATCGCGCGAGATCAGCGGGATCAATTGATGCAGGTCCTTCGAGACCGAGCCCTCACGGATCAGGATCGCCATGCCCTTGGCGAGCTTTTCGCGGGCTTCGTCGGCGGTCGTCGTCTCGTGGTCGGTGCGGATGCCGGCGGCGAGATACGCGTTGAGGTCCATTCCGCGCACCAGCGGAGCGTGGCCGTCGATATGGCGATGCGAGAAGGCCTCCAGCTTGGCGAGGCAGCCGGGATCGCGATGGATCACGCCGGGGAAATTCATGAACTCGGCCAGACCGATCACCTTGGGATGATCCATCATCGGCGTCAGGTCGCCGGCCTCGAGCTGGGCGCCGGCCGTCTCCAGATGCGTCGCCGGCACGCAGCTCGACAGATTGACGCGCAGGTCCATCCGCATCGCCTCGGCGCAGGCGAGGAAATAGCGGATGCCCTCGACGCCGAGCACATTCGAGATCTCGTGCGGGTCGCAGATCGCGGTGGTCACGCCATGCGGGAGCACGCAGCGCTCGAATTCGAGCGGCGTCACCAGCGAGGATTCGATATGCAGATGCGTGTCGATGAAGCCGGGCACCGCAATCAGGCCCTTCGCATCGATGACGCGATTGCCTTCGTAGGTTCCGTAGGTCCCGACGATAGTGTCGCCGCAGATTGCGATATCGCTCTCGACCAGCGCGCCGGTGACGAGATCGAGGAGCTTCGCGCCCTTGATGACGAGATCGGCCGGCTCGTCGCCATGCCCCTGGGCGATCCGGCGGGCGATCGTTGCTGCGTCGGTCATGGGGCGATTCCGTGGGTTCGTCATGGCGCCAGCCTGCCTCTCTCCGCCTGCAATGTCGACTTGGTCGGCGGGCCGGATGGGCCTAGATAGGGGCCGGCATTTCGAAAGCCCGGAGCCTTCGCATGAAACTCACCTGGTACGGCCATTCCGCTTTCCGCGTCGATATCGACGGCGCCGCCATCCTGATCGACCCGTTCTTCACCGGGAACCCCGCCTTCGAGGGCGATGTCGCGGCGATCTCCAAGGGCATCAGCCATATCGTCGTCACCCACGGCCATGGCGACCATGTCGGCGACACGCTCGATATCGCAGGGAGGACCGGCGCCACCGTCATCACCAATTACGATCTCGCCATGCATCTGGCCTCGCAGGGCCTGAAGAACTTCAGCCCGATGAACACCGGCGGCACGGTCGATCTCGGCCCGTTCAGCGTCACGCTGGTTCGTGCCGACCATTCGGCCGGGATGGGCGAGGGCGGCGTCAACGTTCCCGTCGGCAACGCCAATGGCGCGATCATCAAGGCCAAGGGCGAGAAGACGCTCTGGCACATGGGCGATACCGACATCTTCTCCGACATGGCGCTGCTCAGCGAAATCCACGGCGTCGAGGCCTGCATCTGCCCGATCGGCGACCGCTTCACCATGGGCGGCAAGGTCGCCGCGCTCGCCATGACCCGCTTCGTCAAGCCGAAGGTCGCGATCCCCGCCCATTACGGCACCTTCCCGATCATCGACCAGAACGCCGATGCCTTCGTCGCCGGCATGCAGGGCAGTGGAATCGAGGTTATCCTGCCGAAGAAGGGCGAGGCTTTCGCGATCTGAGCCGGAGAAACCGGCCTGATCGCTCAATGCTGATTTACGTTTGCCCGTTCGCCGCGCTATAGCGCGGCGAACCGTTTTCCGGCGCGTGATCCGCGCCCTGTCCAGGAGTCCGCCATGTCGGTCGATCTCGCCACCGTCAAACGCGTCGCGCATCTCGCGCGCATCGCCGTGCCGGCGGCCGATCTGCCCAAGCTGCAAGGCGAGCTCAACGCCATCCTCGGCTTCGTCGAGCAGCTCAACGAGGTGAATGTCGACGGCGTCGAGCCGATGACCTCGGTGACGCCGATGGCGATGAAGCAGCGCGAGGACGTGGTCACGGACGGCGAGATCGCCGACGCGATCGTCGCCAACGCCCCGGCCTCCGAGGACGATTATTTCATGGTGCCGAAGGTGATCGAATAAGCGCGCGCCGCGCTCATTCGATCATCCCGGAGGCGGTAGGCGCCATCCGGGATCGCCATCCGCATGCAGAACGGAATTGATACCGTGACCGATCTAACCCGCCTGACGCTGACCGAGGCCCGTGACGGCCTGAAGGCCAAGAGCTTCTCCGCGACCGAACTCGCGAAGGCGCATATCGCCGCCGTCGAAAAGGCCCGCGCCCTCAATGCCTATGTGCTGGAAACCCCCGAGCACGCCCTGAAGCAGGCGGCAGCCTCCGACGCGAAGCTCGCCAAGGGCGAGGCCGGCCCGCTCGAAGGCTTGCCGCTCGGCATCAAGGACCTGTTCGCGACAAACGGCGTGCGCACCACCGCCTGCTCGAAGATCCTCGGCAATTTTGTGCCGGCCTATGAATCGACCGTGACGAGCCAGCTCTGGCGCGATGGTGCCGTGATGCTCGGCAAGCTCAACAACGATGAATTCGCCATGGGCTCGTCGAACGAGACCTCGGCTTTCGGCAATGTCGTGAACCCCTGGCGCCGCAAGGGCTCCAATGTGGGCGCCGGGCAGGGCGGGTCCGTCGAGGGCAACCATCTCGTGCCGGGCGGCTCGTCCGGCGGTTCGGCTTCCGCCGTCGCCGCCGATCTCTGCCTCGCCGCGACGGCGACCGATACCGGCGGCTCGATCCGCCAGCCGGCGGCCTTCACCGGCACGGTCGGCATCAAGCCGACCTATGGCCGCTGCTCGCGCTGGGGCACGGTCGCCTTCGCCTCTTCGCTCGACCAGGCCGGGCCGATCGCCAAGACCGTGCGCGACGCCGCCGTGATGCTGCGCTCGATGTCCGGTCATGATCCGAAGGACACCACCTCGGTGGACATGGCCGTGCCGGATTACGAGGCGGCTATCGGCCGCTCGGTGAAGGGCATGAAGATCGGCATTCCCCGTGAGTACCGGCTCGACGGCCTCAATGCCGAGATCGACGCGCTCTGGCAGCAGGGCATCGAATGGCTCAGGGCCGCAGGCGCCGAGATTGTCGAGATCTCGCTGCCGCACACCAAATACGCCCTGCCGGCCTATTACATCGTCGCCCCGGCCGAGGCCTCCTCGAACCTCGCCCGCTATGACGGCGTCCGCTACGGCCTGCGCGAGCAAGGCAAGGACATCGTCGAGATGTACGAGAAGACCCGCGCCGCCGGCTTCGGCGCCGAGGTCAAGCGCCGCATCATGATCGGCACCTATGTGCTTTCGGCCGGCTATTACGACGCCTATTACGTCCGCGCCCAGAAGATCCGCACGCTGATCAAACGCGATTTCGAGACGGTCTATGGCCAGGGCATCGACGCCGTGCTGACCCCTGCCACGCCTTCGGCCGCCTTCGGCATCGGCGAGAAGGGCTCGGCCGACCCGGTTGAGATGTATCTCAACGACGTCTTCACGGTGACGGTGAACATGGCCGGGCTGCCCGGCATCGCCGTGCCGGCCGGCCTCGACGCGCAGGGCCTGCCACTCGGCCTCCAGCTCATCGGCCGCCCCTTCGACGAGGAGACGCTGTTCTCGCTCGGCGAAGTGATCGAGCAGGCGGCCGGCCGCTTCACAGTCTCCGAGCGCTGGTGGGGCTGAGCCGGCTTCGGCTTTGCCGAAGCCGCTTTGAAGCACGCTGGCCATCCCGGATCGGCAGCGAAGCCGTGCCGGTTCGGAGGGCATGCCGGGCCGTTCCGGACGGGATCCCTGGTCGCCTCGCGCATCCGGGATGACATGCCCGTTCCTTGGTCGTTAGGGTAGCCGGCTCTCTCCGAGGAAACGGCGATGATCTTCAGCCGCGTCATGACCTATGCCTGTCTGACGGCGCTGGCCGCCATACTCGCTGTCGTCGTCGCGCTGATGATCCTGCTGACGGTCGTCCAGCTCCTGCGGGGAGAGGCGATCCCCGATCCAGCCGCGCGAGCTATCGGAGCCGCCATTGCTCTCGGCCTCGCGCTGATCTGCCGGGCGGTGGCGAAGCGGCTGGTCTGACGGCTCCCCACCCGAGTTCGGAAGGCGCTGCGCTAAATCTAGGAAGACGAAAAAAAGGGGCCGCTGAGCGGCCCCTTTTCAGATCGGTTGTCGTAGGTGCGCAGCGGCGTCAGTGAGCCGCCGTCGGTGTCACCGGCGGCTGGGCCGCCGCAGCCTTGCGCCGCTTTCCGCCGAGATCCGCCAGCCAGCGCACCATCACGTAGAACACCGGCGTGAAGATCAGGCCGAAGAAGGTGACGCCCAACATGCCGGAGAAGACCGCGATGCCCATCGCCTGGCGCATCTCCGCGCCGGCGCCGACCGAGATCGTCAGCGGCAGCACGCCGAGGATGAACGCCATCGAGGTCATCAGGATCGGCCGCAGGCGGGTGCGGGCGGCGGCGATCGCCGCGTCGCGGCGATGCATGCCCTCGTCCTCCGCCTGCTTCGCGAACTCGACGATCAGGATCGCGTTCTTCGCGGCGAGGCCGACCAGCACCACCAGACCGATATCGACCAGGATATTGCGGTCGAGATTGGCGTAGTTCACTCCGAACATCGCCGCCAGGATACACATCGGCACGATCAGGATGACCGAGAGCGGCAGGAGCCAGCTCTCGTAGAGCGCCGCCAGCAGCAGGAAGACGAACACCACCGCGAGCCCGAAGGCGATGATCGCCGTGTTGCCCGCGAGCTTCTCCTGCAGCGCGATCTCGGTCCATTCGAAGCCGAAGCCGGCCGGGAGGCGCTCCGCCGCGATCTTCTCGACCGCCTCGATGCCCTGGCCGGTCGAATAGCCATGCGCCATCGAGAGCTGCACCTCCGCTGCCGGATAGAGGTTGTAGCGCGGCACGCGATAGGCGCCGGTCGTGTCCTGGAAGGACGCGACCGAGCCGATCGGCACCATCTCGCCATCCGCGTTGCGGGTCTTGAGATTGGCGACGTCGCGCGTGGTCAGGCGGAACGGGTTGTCCGCCTGCGCCGTCACGCGATAGGTCCGGCCCAGCAGGTTGAAGTCGTTGATATAGGCCGAGCCCATATAGATCGACAGCGTCTCGAAGATGCGCGTCACCGGCACGCCGAGCATCTCCGCCTTGGTGCGGTCGATATCGGCATAGATCTGCGGCGTCTTGGTCGAGAACAGCGTGAAGGGCTGCTGGATGCCCGGGACCTGCCCGGCCGAGCCGGCGACGATCCAGGCCGCGCCTTCGAGCGCCGCGAGCCCGCGCCCGCCACGATCCTGCACATAGCCCTTGAGGCCGCCGCCGGTGCCGATGCCCGGGATGGCGGGCGGCTCGATCAGCAGGGTGAAGGCTTCCGAGATGCCGAACATCTGCTGCCGGAGATCGGCGAAGATGCCCTGCGTCGTCAGCCCCTGCTTCTCGCGGTCCTTGAACGGCGACAGCGTGACGAAGGCGACGCCGGTATTCGGCGCGATCGTGAAGGTCGCGCCGTCGAGGCCGGCGAAGGCGACGGTATGTGCCACGCCGGGGCGCGACAGCAGGATCTCGTTGGCCTTGCGCAGCACGGCGTCTGTACGCTCCAGCGAGGAGCCGGGCGGTAGCTGGATCACGGCGATGAAATAGCCGCGGTCGAGCTGCGGCACGAGGCCGGTTGGCGTCTTGCGGATGTCGTAGACGGTCGCGGCGATCAGGCCGGAATAGACGATCAGCAGGATCACCGCGATGCGGATGAGGCGCGAGGTGACGCGCCCATAGCTGCGCGACAGCCAGTCGAAGCCGGCGTTGAAATAGTGGAAGAACCAGCGGACCGGCGCGCCCAGCTTGTAGAAGAAGCCGTGCTGCTCGTTCGGGTCATGCTTCTTGTGCGCCTTGAGCAGCACCGCCGACATCGCCGGCGACAGCGTCAGCGAGACGAAGCAGGAGATCGCCGTCGAGGCCGCAATCGTCACCGCGAACTGCTGGTAGAAGGTGCCCTGCAGGCCGCTGATGAAGGCGGTGGGGATGAACACCGCGCAGAGCACGAGCGCGATCGCGAGCAGCGCGCCACCGACCTCGTCCATGGTCTTGTGCGCGGCTTCCTTGGGCGTAAGGCCCTCGGCGAGATAGCGCTCGACATTCTCCACCACGACGATCGCGTCGTCGACGACGATGCCGATGGCGAGAACCAGCGCCAGCAGCGAGATCGTGTTGAACGAGATGCCGACCGCGCTCATCACCAGGAAGGTGCCGACCAGCGAGACCGGGATCGCGACGATCGGGATGATCGCGGCGCGCCAGGTCTGCAGGAACAGGATGACCACGATCACGACGAGCACGATCGCTTCGAGCAGGGTGTGCACCACCGCGTCGACGGATTCGCCGATGAACTCGGTCGGGTTGTAGATGATGCGGTGTTCGAGGCCGACCGGGAACTGCTTGGCCATCTCGGCCATGGTCGAGATCAGCTTGTCGGAGGTCGCGAGCGCGTTCGAGCCCGGCCGCTGGAAGACGCCGATGGCGACGGTGTTCTTGTTATCGAGATAGGCGTTGGTGGTGTAGTCCTGCGAGCCCAGCTCGACGCGGGCGATGTCGCGGACGCGGATCGTGCCGCCGTCCGCGTCCGAGCGGACGACGATGCTCTCGAATTCGGAGACGTCGGTCAGGCGGCCGAGCGTGTTGACCGAAAGCTGGAAGGCTTCGTCCGACTTCGCCGGGGCTGGTTGAGCGCACCGGCCGCGACCTGGACGTTCGCCGCCCTGAGCGCCGCGACGACGTCGGCGCCGGTCAGGTTGCGCGCGGCGACCTTGGCGGGGTCGAGCCAGATCCGCATCGAGAAGTCGCGGGCGCCGAAGACCTGCACGTCGCCGACGCCGTCGACGCGGGTCAGCACGTCCTTCACGTAGAGCGAGGCGTAGTTGGAGATGTACTGCGCGTCGCGCGACCCGTCCGGCGAGATCATGTTGATGACCATCAGGAAGTCGGGCGAAGCCTTGCGGACCTGAATGCCGAGCGCACGCACATCCTGGGGCAGGCGCGCCTCGGCCTGCGAGACGCGGTTCTGCACCAGCACCTGCGCCTGGTCGATGTCGGTGCCGCCCTTGAAGACGACGTTGATCGTCACCCGCCCGTCGCCGGTCGACTGCGAGGTGATGTAGAGCATGTCGTCGACGCCGTTCACCTCCTGCTCGATCGGGGTCGCCACCGTGGCGGCGACCGTCTCGGCGGAGGCGCCGGGATAGGTTGCGGTGATCGAGACCGTGGGCGGCGCGATCTCGGGATATTCGGCGATCGGCAGCGAGCGCTGCGCGATGGCGCCGGCGATCGTCAGCAGCACCGAGAGAACGGTGGCGAAGATCGGCCGGTCGATGAAGAAATGGGCGAAGCGGAACATGGGAATGTCCTGGCCGGAATAAGGCGGGTGGGCGCCCGGTGGCGTCCATGATTCAGTGCCGGGCCAGGATTGGCCCGAGAGGCAGGCGCCGGCTTTCAGGGAAAGCCGGCGCGGCAGGCGCTCAGTTGGTCGTCGCGACCTTGATCTCGCCGGGCTGCGGCGTCACGGCGACGCCCGGGCGGACCATCGGGTTGGCGTTGCCGCCGACGATCACCTTGTCCTCGGGCGTCAAGCCGGAGCGGATCACCCGAAGGCCCTCGCTGAGCGGGCCGAGCACGACCGACTTGGGCACGACCTTGTTCTCGGGGCCGACCGTGAGCACGATCTTGTGGGCCTGGTCCGAGGCGATGACTGTGTCCGGCACCAGCAGCGCGTCGGATTCACCGGCGAAGAAGCGCAGGCGGCCGAAGGTGCCGGGCGTCAGGAACTGGTCCTTGTTGTCGAACACGGCGCGGCCGCGGATCGTCGCCGAACGGGCGTTGAGCGCGTTGTCCAGGAAGTTGACCTTTCCGCGGCGGCCCCATTTCGGCTCGTCGGACAAGCGCACCTCGACAAGGGTTCCCGCATCCCGGCTGGCACCGTCGCGTGGGTTGCTCATCCGCGCATAGCGCAGGAAGTCGGCTTCCGAGACGTCGAAGGTGAAATAGATCGGGTCGACCGCGACGATGGTCGTCAGCAGCGTCGCGCCCGACTGGCCGCCTGCGATCAGGTTGCCGGGATCGACGCGACGGTTCGAGATGCGCCCCGCGATCGGTGCGCGCACCTCGGTCCATTCGAGATTGAGCTGGGCATTCTTGAGGGTGGCCTCGGCGCCCTGCTGCGTGCCGATCGCGCTGTTCAGGTTGGCGCGGCGCTGGTCGACGTCGCGCGCCGTGATCGTGCGGTTCTGCGTCAAGCCCTCGGCGCGCTCGACCTCGTTCTGGGCAAGTTCGACCTGCGCCTTGGCGCGGGCGACATCGGCGCGAGCGACGTCGACGGCCAGTTTGTAAGGTCGCTGATCGATGGTAAAGAGCAAGTCCCCCTTCTGGATCAGTGCGCCGTCGCGGAAATGCACGCTGTCGATGAAGCCGGAGACGCGGGCGCGCACCTCGACTTGATCACTGGCCTCGAACCGGCCGGTGAACTCGTCCCAGTTGGTGATGCGCTTGGCGAGCGGATTGGCGACCTGCACCGGAGGAGCCGGCGGAGCTCCCTGCGCGGCAGCGTCGAAAGCGGTGAGCGCGGTCGACGTGAAGGCGGCGGTGAGCACCAGACCGATGAAACGGCTGCGTGACATGACGGAACTCCGGGTAACGAGCCGGCACAACCAATGGGGGTTTCCGGCATTTTGCGCAAGAAGGGTTGGCGAGTGACGAATGTCAAGAACCATCACCCGTCAATTTGCACGATCTTGCGCCAGATACGCCACATTCCCGCCATCCGGTTGCAGGAGCGCAACGCGGCGAGCGGTTTTCGCCTCTCACGAGTGCCGTGCCGGTGCAACGGAAGCTTGCCGCCCGCCCGCCGACATCGTAACGCGTAAGCGAATATAGCAGCCGGAAGAGACCAGATGAACGCGCATGCCCGCCCCGCCGACCCGAAGAAGCTGATCAAGGGCGCGACCGGCGATTGGGAGATCGTGATCGGCATGGAGATCCATGCCCAGGTCACCTCCAATGCCAAGCTGTTCTCGGGCGCCTCGACCGGCTTCGGCGCCGAGCCGAACGAGCATGTCAGCCTCGTCGACGCGGCCATGCCCGGCATGCTGCCGGTGATCAATGCCGAATGCGTCAGGCAGGCGGTGCGCACCGGCCTCGGCCTCAACGCCCAGATCAACAACCGCTCGGTTTTCGACCGGAAGAACTATTTCTACCCGGACCTGCCGCAGGGCTACCAGATCAGCCAGTACAAGAGCCCGATCGTGGGCGAGGGCGAGATCGTGGTCGATCTCTCGCCGACCGAGCAGATCACGGTCGGCATCGAGCGGCTGCATCTGGAGCAGGATGCCGGCAAGTCGATCCATGACCAGCATCCGACGATGAGCTTCGTCGACCTCAACCGCTCGGGCGTCGCGCTGATGGAGATCGTCTCCAAGCCCGACCTGCGCTCGGCGGACGAGGCGAAGGCCTATGTCTCGAAGCTGCGCACCATCCTGCGCTATCTCGGCACCTGCGACGGCGACATGGAGAAGGGCAATCTCCGCGCCGACGTGAACGTCTCGGTGCGCAAGCCGGGCGACCCGCTGGGCACGCGCTGCGAGATCAAGAACGTCAACTCGATCCGCTTTATCGGCCAGGCGGTCGACACTGAAGCGCGCCGCCAGATCGGCATCATCGAGGATGGCGGCACGATCGACCAGGAAACCCGCCTCTACGACCCCGGCAAGGGCGAGACCCGCTCGATGCGCTCCAAGGAAGAGGCGCATGACTATCGCTACTTCCCGGACCCGGACCTGCTGCCGCTCGAATTCGACGATACCTTCGTCGAGAGCCTGAAGGGTGCGCTGCCGGAACTGCCGGACGCCAAGAAGGCCCGCTTCATCGCGACCTACGGGCTCTCGCCCTATGACGCCTCGGTGCTGGTCGCCGAGCGCGAGCAGGCCGATTACTTCGAAGCGGTCGCCAAGGGCCGGGACGGCAAGGCCGCCGCCAACTGGGTGATCAACGAATTGTTCGGTCGCCTGAACAAGGAAGGCAAGGACGTCACGACCTCGCCGGTCTCGGCCGCGCAGCTCGGCGGCCTCGTCGACCTGATTGGCGAAGGCGTCATCTCCGGCCGCATCGCCAAGGATCTGTTCGAGATACTCTGGACCGAAGGTGGCGATCCGCGCGGGATCGTCGAGGCCCGCGGCATGAAGCAGGTCACCGATACCGGCGCCATCGAGAAGGCCGTGGACGAACTGATTGCCGCCAATCCCGACAAGGTCGAACAGGTCAAGGCCAAACCGACCATGCTGGGCTGGTTCGTCGGCCAGGCGATGAAGGCCTCGGGCGGCAAGGCCAACCCGCAGGCCCTGAACGAGATCCTTAAAGCAAAGCTCGGCATCGAGTGATCGAACATGGCGTCATCCCGGACGCAGCGAAGCGGAGATCCGGGATCCATGCCTGAACCTTCATCGGAAGCGTTCCGGCATGGATCCCGGGTCAAGCCCGGGATGACGACGGTGTTTCCTGCGCAAGCTGGACGATTGGGATGACCCCCGCCGATCTCGTCATCCGCGACGCCGAAGCCGCCGATCTCCCGGCGGTCAGGGCGCTTTTGGTCGAGACCTGGCACGCCACCTATGATGGTATCTACGGCTGGCAGCGCGTCGCCGAGATCACCAATGCCTGGCACTCCCTGGAGAACCTGAAGGCCCAGCTCGGCCGAGATGAGGGCGTCTTCCTCGTCGCGCTGGTCGGCGAGGAGATCGTTGCCACGGCCTCCGCCCGGCAGGAGCGCGACGGGGCGGCGCTGCTGACGCGGCTTTATGTCCTGCCGAACCGGCAGGGCATCGGCATCGGGCGCACCTTGCTGCAGGTCGCACTCGCCTGTTTCCCGGAGGCGCCGGTGGCGCGGCTGGAGGTCGAGGGCCAGAACGAGCCGGCCATCATCTTCTACGAGCGCATGGGCTTCTTCCTGCAGCGGCAGGCCCGCTTCGACGGGCGCGACGACACGCCCAATACGCTGCTGATGGCGAAGAGGCTGTTCGTCATATGAAGACCCATGACGTAATCCCATTCGGTGAACGGCAGTTCCTGCTTCACTTTTGGCCTGTCACGGACTTCTTGGAGCAGTTTGACCCCGGACAATATTACGCGACCACCTGCAAGATCGTGCTCTCGGATGGCCATGCAAACTTGCATGACTGTATCGTTCGGAGACTCCGCAAGCGAAATTTTGCCAACGTGTTGGTCGACAACGCCTATGTCCTCGTGAAGTCAGGTCTTGTCGCGGAGGCGCTTTATTCCGCGACCTATTATATGACGCATGTCGGCGAGGTGATCAGCGAGGCTGATGCCATAGCTTGGAGAAAGGATCCGTGGTCGCCGGGTCATGACGTTGCAAACGAAATGAAGAAACCTGCGGATGACCAGCGTGAACAATGACATGATCCAGATGCGTCCGGCCCTGCGGGAGGACGTGCCCCGCGTTGCCGAACTCATCATGCATGGCGCGTCCGTACAGAAGCGCACCGCTGAGCAGATTGCGGAAGAGGCGCGAGACCCGGTCTATCTCAAGGCCTTCGACGTCATCGCCGCCAATCCCTACAACACGCTTTTCGTCGCCGAGTTGGAGGGCAGGGTGGTCGGCACCTACCAGATCACGATCCTGCCGGGCCTGGCCGAACGCGGGCGCATCCGCGCCAAGATCGAAAGCGTCCATGTCGCACCGGAATGCCGAGGTCGGGGCATCGGCGCGATCATGATGCGCCATGCGATCGCTTTCGCAGCGGAGAAGGGCGTCGGCCTCGTCGAATTGACCTCGCACAAGGCGAGGCCCGACGCGCATCGCTTCTACGCCGGCCTCGGCTTCGTGCAGAGCCATGAGGGCTTCAAGATGGCACTCTCGCCCTGAGCGTTTCCTGACGAGACGAAGAACCTCCTCGTCTTCCCGGATCTCCGCTTCGCTCCGTCCGGGACGACACGCTCGCGAGGCAGCGGAGGCAGGCGCGGGAAGGGGCTCCTTCAAGACATGGTGCGGTCGCGCCGAAAGCGCACCGCAGCCCCTTCCAGACCCTTCGCAAGCTTCCTAGGTTCTGGAGCGAGGCCTCCCGCCTGAAAGGAAGCGACCGATGTCCGAAGCCCCCGCCAAGCCGATCGACCTCTATTACTGGCCGACGCCGAACGGCTTCAAGATCACGATCATGCTCGAGGAGACCGGGCTGCCCTACACCATCGTCCCGGTGAATATCGGCAAGGGCGATCAGTTCAAGCCGGATTTCCTGGCGATCTCCCCGAACAACCGCATGCCGGCGATCGTCGATCCCGATGGGCCGGGCGGCAAGCCGATCTCGGTCTTCGAATCCGGCGCGATCCTGCAATATCTCGGCCGCAAGACCGGGAAATTCTATCCGAAGGACGAGCGCGGCCGCGTCGAAGTCGACGAGTGGCTGTTCTGGCAGATGGGCGGCTTCGGCCCGATGCTCGGCCAGACCCATCATTTCCGTCTCTACGCGCCCGAGAAGGTGCCCTATGCCATCGACCGCTACACAAACGAGGCCAACCGCCTCTATGGCGTGCTGAACCGGCGCCTCGAAGGCCGTGACTATATCTGCGGCGATTACTCGATCGCCGACATGGCCTGCATCGGCTGGGCTCGCGGTTGGGAGCGGCAGGGCCAGGATATCAAGCAGTTCCCGAACGTCGCGCGCTGGCTGGAGACGATGATGGCGCGGCCCGCCGTGCAACGCGGCGTCAAGGTCGGCGAGGAATTGCGCAACCCCGCCGGCATCAGCACGCCAGAGGAAAAGGCGATCCTCTTCGGCCAGAAGGCGCGTTGAACATTGGCCGTCATGCCCGGGCTTGACCCGGGCATCTCTGGATCAGGAGATCCTCGGGTCTTCGCTTCGCCCGAGGATGACGTTTTCCCGCCATCGGCGGCAAAACGTCAATTCATCCGGTTCCACTTCACCGAGCGGCAGATCAGCCCGCCCATGACGCAGCCGGCGGTCGTCAGCGTGCTACCGGACAGGGTCATCGTGCCGGAATAGGTCTTGCCGTCCTCAGGGTTGAAGGCGCTGCCGTTCCACTTGTTCGCGCCGTTCGGCTTCATGTCGTAGAAGATGCGCTGGCCGACCTTGGCCGGCCCGTTCTCGTCCTTGAGCCAGGAGAGCGAGCCGCAGAGCGCCTCGCCGCATTTGGTGAAGCGCACGCGCGAGGCGCCGGTGTCGCGCTCCCAGGTGCCGACGACCTCCTGCGCCGCGGCGGCGGAGACGCTGGCCAGCAGTCCGAGCGCAGCGAAGGCCGCAAGCTTCGATCCGGTTCCGTGATGCATCCGATCCTCCCTGTTCGACCAGCTATGTCTGCATGGTTCAGATATGAACCATATCCGGGATTTGGCCCGCCTCCAAGCTGCCGCAGCGGAAGAGGTTTTCGCCGCTTCCGCTGCGCAAGGTGAATCCATTCTCAACGAGCGCGGACGCGACGTTAGATCAGGTCATTGAAATCATGTCTGTTTTCGGGATTCCGAGATGAATCCTTCGTTGATTTAACCGGCTGATTACGTCTCGTTGAGACTCGATTCATCGCGAAATTTAGGACGCATTTTAAAGATCGGACCCACTCTCGCATTCATCAGCCGGGGCCTTTGGACGGGTGGCCGGCACAACGACAAGAGGGTGGTTTGTCATGGCACGCATGGAGATGAGCGCTGTTCCTGCTTCGCTGGTGATCCCGGCGGAGGTGTCGGCGGAAGCCTATTACGAGCTGGGCCTGATGCATGCTTCGGGGCGGGCGGGAGCCGTCGACCTGGTCAAGGCGCAGATGTGGTTCAACGTCGCCTTTGCCCGTGGCTGTGCCCGTGCGGCGGCGCATCGCCAGGAACTGGCGCTGGAGATGGATCGGGACCAGATCGCCTCGGCGCTGCGCGAGGCCCGCGCTTTCCTGACGCGGCACTGAGGCCACGTTCGGCATCCGCAAGGATGGCGCCTTGCGGCGCCGTTCAGAACGCCGCGACGCCGCCCGAGGGCGGGGGCTGGTTGCCCCTGCGATCCCTGGTGATGGAATCGGGCGTCACGGACAGGATTTGACAAAGCAGCGCCAGGCAGCTGGCGAAGGCGAGACCAATGAGCAGCATAGGCAGGCTCCTCGTCGTCAACGCCTCAATCTAGCATCGAATTGATCTGCCGGCTCATCGATTCCGGGCATGACGGCCCTGCGCACGAGCCTTGTGGGGTGCGAAGGCGGCAGCTATAAGCGCGCCGCATTTCCTTTTTTTCGTACCCGTTCCAAGGATCGATCGATGGCTGTCCAGCGTACCTTCTCCATTCTCAAGCCCGACGCGACGAAGCGCAATCTCACCGGCGCGGTCAACGCGGTCATCGAGAAGGCTGGCCTGCGCATCGTCGCGCAGAAGCGCATCCAGATGACCAAGGCCCAGGCCGAGACCTTCTATGCCGTGCACTCGGCCCGTCCGTTCTTCGGCGAGCTCGTCGAGTTCATGACCTCCGGCCCGGTGGTCGTGCAGGTTCTCGAAGGCGAGGACGCCATCGCCAAGTATCGTGAAGTGATGGGCGCCACCAACCCGGCCAACGCCGCCGAGGGCACCGTCCGCAAGCTCTTCGCCCTCTCGGTCGGCGAGAACACCGTGCATGGCTCGGACGCGCCGGAGACCGCCGCGATCGAGATCGCGCAGTTCTTCGCGGGCAACGAGATCGTCGGCTGATTTTCAGTCGCCTGCTAAAAAGCGGAAAGGCGGGCCGGTATCCGGCCCGCCTTTACTTTTTTGCCTGTGGTGAGGCCATGGCAGGGAAGCCCCGGCCATGGCGCGCGAAGCTTCAGAGCCCGAAGGAGTAGCTCGATCCTGTGTCGAACGAGTAGCTCGCCGACAGGCCGAAGGTGAGCGAATCCCGCGAGCCGAACGGCCTCACGATCGGGGAGCGCGTGGCGTCGCCGACCAGGCGCTTGTACTCGACATAGGCAGTGGTCTTGAGCTGGTCCGACCAGCTATAGGTGACCTGCGCCAGGGCGCCGTAGTGATGGACGCCGGCATTGAAGCGCTGCAGCAGGCCGCCCGTGCCGGGCATGGCGCCGGCGGTGCCGAAATAGGTCCGGATGTAGTCGGCGGATGCGATCCGCATGCGCGGGCCGATGCCGAGCGTCCAGGGACCCATGGTCGAGAAGGCATCGAGCTTGAAATCGGCAACGATGCCGTCATGCGCGACGATGCCGCGGCGCACGTCGACGCGGCCGCGCAGCCAGGAAGTCGGGTAGAATTCCGCGAAGCCGCCGGCCTCGGCGCCGAACTTGGTCGCAGGCACGGCGACGAGGGCCGGATTGACCTTGGCGCTACGCTTCCAGAGCAGGTCGCCCGAGAAGCCGATGCGCCAGCCCTGGCCGGAGAACACGCCGATGCTGAGCATCGCGTCGTCCTCGGCGCTCCACCAGGTGCTCTTCAGGCCCCGGCCCAGCGAGATGATCGGGCGCGCCCGGAAAACATAGTCGTCCGAACCGGTATAGTCCGGCTGGTAGCGCACGCCGGCACCCAGCGTGAGGTACCAGTTCTGCGCCGACTGGGGCGAGGTCAGGGTCGAGTAGTCCTTCGACTGGGCCCTGGCCTGGCCGGGCAGCAAAAGGGCGAGGCAGGTCGCAAGACCGGCCAGATACGCAACGCAACGCATGATCCAGAACTCCGACGCTATGGCGTCTCAGATAGGCGATGCCCGCAATCTGGCTGACGAGGTTTAATGCGCGGTTAAGGTTCCCATTTCGTTATCTTCAGCATTTTCAAGTGGTTGACTTGCCGAGCTTTTCATCCGCGAGCGGCGCCGGCTTCAGCGCGCACCAGGAGGCTCGGTCTCGGGCGGAGCGCTCTCGGGACCGATGAATTCGAGGATCGCTTTCGAGAACGCCAATATGGCGGCCTCCCGATTCACGACGCACATCGCGTGCGCGAGATCGGCGAAGTCTTCCGCGCCGATCTGGGCCACGACCTTTGAGTTGCCGCGCCCCGAGGCAATCGCGCCGCTGACGGTGAGCCCGCTTCTTTGCAGGCCGTCAGAGCCTCTTCCGACCCAGGTACCGTGGCCGATTCGAACGCGGCCCTCGTACTGCCAGCGGCCGCCGCCTTGCAGGGGCGCCCGCCAGAGCTGGCTGTGTTCGCTCATCATGTCACCTTCGCTTTGCCCAGGTTGCCTCATGAAGCAGTCGGGCGGCGAAAGCCAGATGGGTGCCTGCAACACGAAATGCGACGGCAGGTGGTTTTGAATACCGCCCATTAATCGATGGTGGGGAGAATGATCGCAAGGCCGGAATGCCGGTCGAAGACACTCCAGAAGGAGCGGCGATCATGGAACTGGCGATCCTCTGGCTGCTCTGCGCAGCCATCTTCCTCGAATTGGCCGAGCGCGCGCCCGAGATCGATTTCGACTAGAGCCCTGGCCCGAAATCGAAAGCGCGGTTTCGGGAAGAGCCCATATCGGTACAAGGGCTGGTCGCGTTTGAGATGCGCCCGAGGGGACGCGTGGTCGCGATCTAGCCGTCGCCCAGGAGCGACCAGGCCGCCCAGCCCAGGAAGACGATCCACGCTGTCATCGTCACGGTGATGCCGCCCAGGAGCAGGAAGCTCACGGCCTTGCTTCCCGCCTTTTCCGCGTCGCGCTCGGGTTCGTCCATCATGTCATCCCGTGGCCATCGGGCGGCCGAAGCGCCGTTGGGGGCTGCGGCCGTTCGCCGGGGCCGAGCCCGGCTGCAAGGACCGCATTGCCTCTCCCGCGAAGCTTGACGCGATCGGCTGGCGGCGCAGCAACCCCCAAATGGGTGCAGGCAGGGTCGCAGCCCTGGCGCGGGAGTCGCACAGTCCTGAAATCGGCAGCTCGGCAACGATGCGCCTCTTGACCTCCGGCCCGCTCTATGGCCATGCCGGAGCACGGGCTGGGCATCGTGGTCTTCGATGCGCTCGTTCTCGAAGGACAGGCGAAGTCATGAAGATGCGGCGGATGGGTGCGGTCGTTCTGGCCGGTGGACTGTCGATTCTGGCGAGCGTTTCGGCCTATGCCGCAAGCAGCTCGACGACCTTGCCGCCGCCGGACCCGACGGCGAAGAACCTCACTCCCTACATGATCCAGCTGCGCGCCTTCGACGCCTGCCTGATCACGCAGTCGCAGTTGATGGGCACGACGCGCGAGGCGGTCCACACCCCCTGCAGCTGCTATGCCAAGGGCACGGTGAATGCGATGACCAAGGACGAGATCCAGGCCTTCCGCGATACCGGCTATTTCAACGACACGGCCCGCCAGAAGGGCCTGCAGTTCATCGACCAGTGCAAGCTGAAGCGCCCGTTCTGAGCGCCCTGCAGGCTTTCTCACTCTGGTAAGATAGATGGGTCATTCGGGGCGACCCACCGAGTCCGACCTTCGGTCGGCCCGATAACAGGCTTCGCAAGACCCGGTATCCAGGCCTGAATCGTTCCGGCATGGATCCCGGGTCTTCGCTTTGCTGCGTCCGGGCTGACCAGCGCGCATTCCGGCAAGGCCTCAGCCTTTCGCCTTGCTGCTGACAGACTCCTGACAGAAGCTGTCAGCGCGGCTGAGCCATTCTGCCGCAGGTCCACATCACAGTTCGTTCGATCGGTCCCGGTCGAACGCAACGGGTGTTGGACCGGGAGACGGGTGGGAGACGCCGCCGTGCAGCGCGCTGAACGATTGCTCGACATGATCCAGAGCCTGCGTCGCCGCAGGCGCCCCGTGACGGCAGAGACGCTGGCCTCCGAGCTCGACGTCTCCGTGCGCACGGTCTATCGCGATATCGGCGCGCTGGTGCGCCAGGGCGTACCCGTGCGCGGCGAGGCCGGCATCGGCTACGTCCTGGATGCAGGCTTCGACCTGCCACCTCTGATGCTCTCGCCGGACGAGATCGAGGCCGTGCTGGTCGGCATGCGCTGGCTGAGCGAGCGCGCCGACCCGGTGCTGGCGCGCGCCGCCGAGGATGTGGTCAGCAAGGTCGCGGCGGTGCTGCCGCCGCATCTGCGGCCGATCCTTCTCGACGGCGCCCTGTTCGCGGCGTCGCATCCGGGGGACGTGCCGCCCGATCAGGTCGATGTCGCGGCGGTGCGCGCCGCCATCCGCAACGGCCGCAAGCTCTCGATCCACTACAGCGACGAGAGCGGCCAGGCGACCCAGCGCATGATCTGGCCGATCGGCATGACCTTCTACGAGCGCGTGCGCATCGTCATCGCCTGGTGCGAGCTCAGGCAGGCCTTCCGCCATTTCCGCACCGACCGCCTGACCGGCCTCGTCGCGCTGGAGGAACGCTATCCCGCCCGCCGCGCCGACCTCTTCCGCCGCTGGCAGAAGGAAGAGGAGAGGGCGAAGGAGGAGTGGGAGCGCTGCAAGCGCGAGGGCGACAGCGCGGCTCAGCCGCGGATGACGGCGCCGCCTTCGAGCCTGGCGCGGCCGGAAGCGACTTCCGCCAGCGCCGCCGGATAGAGCTTGTGCTCCTCGACGAGGACGCGCTGCGCCAGCGTCTCCTCGTCGTCGCCGGGCATGACCGGCACCTTGGCTTGCAGGATCACCGGCCCGGCATCGAGCTCCGGCACGACGAAATGCGCCGAGCAGCCATGCTCGGAAACGCCGGCTTCCAGCGCCTGCCGATGCGTATGCGTGCCCTTGAACAGCGGCAGCAGCGAGGGGTGTATATTGATCATCCGCCCTTCCCAGCGCGCCACGAACCAGGGCGTCAGGATGCGCATGAAGCCGGCCAGAACGATGAGCTCGATCTGGTTGACCCGCAGCACCTCGTCCATCGCCCGCTCGAACGCTTCGCGATCCCGATTGAAGGCGCGATGATCGACCGTCGCCGTGGCGATGCCGAAATCGCGCGCCCGGTCGAGCCCGGCGACACCGGGAATGTTCGAGATGACGAGCGCGATCTCCGCCGGATAGCCCGGCGCCTGCGCGGCTTCCGCCAGCGAGATCATGTTGGAGCCGCGCCCGGAGATCAGCACCCCGACGCGCTTGCGGGGAGGGGCGGCGCTCACAGCGAGAGCTTGCCGCGATAGCCGACCTGCTCCTCGCCGGCCGCGACAGGCACGATCTCGCCGAGCTTCACCGGCGCCTCGCCGGCCGCCTTCAGCGCCGCGAGGACCTCGTCCGCCTTGTCGGCTTCAGCCGCGACGATCATGCCGATGCCGCAGTTGAAGGTGCGCAGCATCTCGCGCTCGGCGACGCCGCCGACCTTGGCGAGCCAGCCGAACACCGCCGGAACCGGGATGGCGGGCAGGTCGAGCGCGACGCCCAGCCCTTCGGGCAGGACGCGCGGAATATTGTCGGGGAAGCCGCCGCCGGTGATATGCGCCAGCGCCTTGATGCCGTCGGTCGCCTTCAGCGCCTGAAGGAGAGGCTTAACATAGATGCGGGTCGGCTCCAGCAGCGCCGCGGCGAGGCTCTTTTGGGGAGCGAAGGGGGCAGGGGCTTCCCAGCCGAGGCCGCTGAGCTGGACGATGCGGCGAACCAGCGAGTAGCCGTTCGAATGCACGCCGGAGGAGGGCAGGCCGAACACCACGTCGCCGGGCTTCAGGTCCTCGCGGGGCAGCAGCGTGCCGCGCTCGGCGGCGCCGACCGCGAAGCCGGCGAGGTCGTAATCCTTCTCGGCATACATGCCGGGCATCTCGGCGGTCTCGCCGCCGATCAGCGCGCAGCCGGCCTGGCGGCAGCCATCGGCAATGCCGCGCACGATCTCGACGCCGACCTTCGGGTCGAGCTTGCCGGTGGCGTAATAGTCGAGGAAGAGCAGGGGCTCGGCCCCCTGGACGATGAGGTCGTTGACGCACATCGCGACGAGGTCGATGCCGATCGTCGAGTGCAGCCCGCTTTCGATCGCGATCTTGACCTTGGTGCCGACGCCGTCATTGGCCGCGACCAGGATCGGATCGTTGAAACCAGCGGCCTTGAGATCGAACAATCCGCCGAAGCCGCCGATCTCCGCGTCCGCGCCCGGCCGGCGCGTCGCGCGCACCAGCGGCTTGATCTCGTCGACCATGGCATTGCCGGCGTCGATATCGACACCTGCCTGCGCATAGGTCAGTCCGTTTGCGCCGGGCTTGCTCATTGCGTTTCGCCTTCCTTGCGTGCTCGCGGGAGCGATAGGCAAGCGCGTCCGCCATGGCAAGGCGTTAGGGCCGGCTTTGGCGATTTCTCACAGGTGAGAGAGGCGTCATTCCGGCCGGGCGCAGGGTCTCTGACGAGAGAGCATTGGTCTTTCCGGCGGTTCGCGCGACAGTGCCGCCATGACGATCCCCAACCTGATCACGATCGGACGCCTGTTTCTGGTGCCGCTGGTCATCGTCATGATCGCCGGCGCGAACTGGCAGGCGGCCTTCATTCTCTTCGTCGTGGCCGGCATCTCGGACGCGGTCGACGGTTTCCTCGCCAAGCGCTGCGGCATGGCGAGCGAGCTCGGTGCATGGCTCGATCCGGCCGCCGACAAGGCGCTGATCGTCTCGATCTACATCACGCTCGCGGTTGTCGGCGCGATCCCGGTCTGGCTCGTCGTCCTCGTCGTCGCGCGCGACCTGATGATCGTGGCGGCCGTGATCCTGTCCTGGCTGCTCCACAAGCCGCTGACGATCGCGCCGATCATTGTCAGCAAGCTCAACACCGTCGCGCAGATCGGTTTCGCCGCGCTGGCGCTGGGCTCGCGCGCCTTCGGCATCGATCTCGGCTCCGTCGCGCCGGCCTGTGAACTCGTCGTCGCTCTGTTGACGGTCGCCTCGATGACGGCCTATCTCGCCTTCTGGCTGCGCCATATGGCAGGTTGACGGGGCTTTATCAGCCATTGCGGTTGGCAATGCGGCCTCCGATGCACATCTGACATGTCCGCCGGCCCTGAGATGCGAGAGAGGCTGATCGATGACGTTGCAACGCCAGATCGGCTTCTGGGTCGGTTCCCTTCTTGTCTTCGTCCTGTTCCTGGTGGTGCTGCGCGACGTGCTGCTGCCCTTCATCGCGGCGCTGGCGCTGGCCTATCTGCTCGATCCGCTCGCCGACAGGCTGGAGCGCATGGGCATGAACCGGCTGGCGGCGACGATCGTCATCCTCGTCGTCTTCCTGCTGATCTTCGTGCTGGCGCTGGTTCTTTTGGCCCCTCTGCTCGGCCAGCAGCTTGCAGGCCTCGTCGCCCGCCTGCCCGGCGATGCCGCCAAGCTCCAGGCGCTGGTGCTGGAGAAGGGCGCGCCCTGGCTCGAGCGCTTCGGCGGCACCGACCTCACCAAGGAAGCGCAGAACTCGCTCGGCAATCTCGTCGGCGACGGCATGAAATGGGTCGGCGGCCTGCTGCAATCGCTCTGGAGCGGCGGCACCGCCATCGTCGGCGTCTTTTCGCTGCTGGTGCTGACGCCGGTCATCGCCTTCTACCTGCTGGTCGACTGGGATCGCATGGTCGCGACCGTCGATAGCTGGCTGCCTCTCGACCATCGCGACACCATTCGCGGCCTTCTGCGCGAGATGGACATGGCGATCGCCGGCTTCCTGCGCGGGCAGGCGCTGGTCTGCGTGTTGCTTGGGAGCTTCTACGCGGTCGGCCTCAGCATCGTCGGCGTCAATTTCGGCGCGCTGATCGGCATCATCTCGGGCTTCCTCTCCTTCATCCCCTATGTCGGCTCACTGACCGGGCTCGTGCTCTCGGTCGGCGTCGCGACGGTGCAGTTCTGGCCGGACTGGACCTGGCCGCTGGCGACGCTCGGCGTCTTCCTGGCCGGTCAGTTCCTCGAGGGAAACATCTTCCAGCCTAAATTCGTCGGCGACTCCATCGGCGTGCACCCGGTCTGGCTGATGTTCGCGCTGCTCGCCTTCGGCTCGCTGTTCGGTTTCGTCGGCCTGTTGCTGGCGGTGCCGCTTTCGGCGGTGATCGGGGTGCTCTGCCGCTTCGCGCTCCGGCAATATCTCGGCAGCAACCTCTATCGCGGCGTCCATCCGCAGCCGACGAAGATCGATGTGACCATCGATATCGAGCGCTGAGTTGTCGATGTCCGAGTTGCCCCCGCGTCCGCGTCAGCTTGCCTTCGACCTCCCTGTCGACAGTCGCCATGGCGTCGAGGACTTCCTGGTCGGCGCCTCCAACGAGGCGGCCTACGGCCTGATCGAGCGCTGGCCGGCCTGGCCCGAGGCCTGGCTGCGCCTCACCGGCCCGGAAGGCGCCGGCAAGACCCATCTCGCCGCGATCTGGGCCCGCGCCGCCCATGCCTGGACGATCCCCGCCAGGGAGCTGAACGAGGCGCAGGTGCCGCACCTCGTCTCCGGCGGCGCGCTGGTGATCGAGGATTGCGATGCGGGCACCCTCGACGAGCACGCCCTGTTCCACCTGATGAACGCGATCAAGGCGCGGGGCGGCTTCCTGCTGCTGACGGCGCGAAGCGCGCCCGATCTCTGGGGCCTGAGCGTGCCGGACCTGCTGTCGCGCCTCCGGCTGGCCCCGGCCGCGACGATCGAGCCGCCGGATGACGGTTTGCTGCGGGCGCTGCTGGTCAAGCTCTTCATCGACCGCCAGCTCGTGGTCGACATCGCGGTGATCGACGCCCTCGCCATGCGGATGGAACGCTCCTTCGCCGCCGCGCGGCAGGTCGTCGATCGGCTCGACCGGATGGCGCTCGAACGGGGCCGAAGGGTCACGCGCCCGCTGGTTCAGGAGGCGCTGGCGGAACTGTTTCCGGAGGAGCCGGGTTGAAGCCGGCTATATTCGCGCGGCCGATGCCTCAAATCATGTCGCTTGTCATCGAACCGTCACGCTAGGATGGCTTCAACGGCTGCATGAGCGGAAAGATGACCAGGACCCGAGCGAAGAGCATGCCTCTCGAGACCGCGATCGACGAGCCGGAGAAGCTCTCCAGCGAGGCCGATCCGGCGCCGCTGCGCCACCAGCCGGAGCGCTTCATGAACCGGGAGCTCTCCTGGCTCCAGTTCAACCGCCGCGTCATGGAAGAGGCCTCGAATCGCAGCCATCCGCTGCTGGAGCAATTGCGCTTCCTCTCGATCTCCGCGAACAATCTCGACGAATTCTTCATGGTCCGCGTCTCCGGCCTGCGCGAGCAACTCAAGGCCGGCGTGATCACGCGCAGCCAGGACGGCCTGACGCCGGCCGGCCAGCTCGTCGCCATCGGCGAGGCCGTCGCGGCGCTGACCGCCGACCAGCAGGCGCGCTGGGCCGAGCTGCGCCAAGACCTGCACGAGAATCGGATCCATATGCTCCAGCCGGGCGATATCGGCCCGCAGGACCGGATCTGGCTGGAGGACTACTTCCTCAACTACATCTTCCCGGTGTTGACGCCGCTGGCGATCGATCCGGCGCATCCCTTCCCCTTCATTCCCAATCTGGGCTTCACCATCGCGCTGGCGCTGGAGCGCAAGAGCGATGGTCGCCAGCTCGACGCGCTGATCCGCGTGCCGACCAAGATCGACCGCTTCATCGAATTGCCGGACCTGGCGCGAGAAGGCTTGCATCGCTTCATCGCGCTCGACGACGCCGTCTCGCTTTTCATCAGCAAGCTCTTCCCGGGTTACGAGGTGAAGGGCGCCGGCTCCTTCCGCATCATCCGCGACTCCGATCTCGACATCGAGGAGGAGGCGGAGGATCTCGTTCGCGTCTTCGAGACCATGCTGAAGCAGCGCCGGCTGGGCGTCGTCATCCGTCTCGAACTCTCGATCGGCATGCCGGATCACCTGCGCCGGATGATCGTGCGCGAGCTCAGGGTCGACAGCGACGAGGTCGTCGAGATCAACGGCATGATCGGCCTGAACGAGCTCGCGCAGCTCGTCGGCGTCGATCGGCCGGATCTGAAGTTCAAGCCCTACAATGCCCGCTTCCCCGAGCGCATCCGCGAGCATGGCGGCGACTGTTTCGCCGCGATCCGCCAGAAGGACCTGCTCGTCCATCACCCCTATGAGAGCTTCGACGTCGTCGTGCAGTTCCTGCAGCAGGCGGCGCGCGACCCCAATGTCGTCGCGATCAAGCAGACGCTCTACCGCACCTCCGCCAATTCGCCGATCGTCAAGGCGCTGACGGAGGCGGCCGAGGCCGGCAAGTCGGTCACCGCGCTGGTCGAGCTCAAGGCCCGCTTCGACGAGGAAGCCAATATCCGCTGGGCCAAGGAGATGGAGCGGGCCGGCGTCCAGGTCGTCTACGGCTTCATCGAGCTCAAGACCCACGCCAAGCTGTCACTGGTGGTGCGCCGCGAGGCCGGCCAGCTCGTCACCTATTGCCATATCGCGACCGGCAACTACCACCCGATCACGGCGCGCATCTACACCGACGTCTCCTTCTTCACCGCCGACCCCGTGCTGTCGCAGGACGTTGCCCGCATCTTCAACTTCATCACCGGCTATGCCGAGCCGGCCGGGCTGGAGCGCATGTCGGTTTCGCCGACCGGCCTCAAGCAGCGCCTGCTGGCCGACATCGCCGAGGAGGTCGCCCATGTAAAGGCTGGCCGCAAGGGCGCGATCTGGGGCAAGTGCAACGCGCTGGTCGATCCCGAGATCATCGACGCGCTCTATGACGCGAGCCAGGCCGGCGTCGAGATCGACTTCGTCGTGCGCGGCATCTGCTGCCTCAGGCCGGGCGTGCCCGGCCTCTCGGACAATATCCGGGTCAAGTCGATCATCGGCCGCTTCCTCGAGCATACCCGCATCTACGCCTTCGGCGCCGGCCATGGCATGCCGTCGCCCAAGGCCAAGATCTACATCTCCTCGGCCGACCTGATGCCGCGCAACCTCGATCGCCGCGTCGAGGCGCTGACCCCGATTCTGAACCCGACTGTGCATCAGCAGTTGTTGGATCAGATCATGCTGGCCAACCTGCTCGACAACGAGCAGAGCTGGACGATATTGCCCGATGGCGGCTCGCGCCGCATTGTCCCCGCGCCGAACGAAGAGCCGTTCAACGCGCATAAGTACTTCATGACGAACCCGAGTCTGTCCGGACGTGGAAAATCGCTCTCCAATTCAAGTCCCCGTTCCCTCTCGCGCCGAGGGGGACGCAAGGCCTGAGCTCAGGCACGCGCCAGGGCGGCTCGCGTTGTCCCACACCATCGCCATCGTCGATATCGGCTCGAACTCTGTCCGCCTCGTCGTCTACGAGATGCTGGCCCGCGCCCCGGCGCAGGTCTTCAACGAGAAGGAGATGGCGGGTCTCGGCCGGCAGGTCGCCTCGACCGGCCGGCTGGCCGACGATGCGGTGGCCAAGGCGATCAGCGCGCTGGTGCGCTTCCGCATCCTATGCGAAGCGATGCATGTCGGCGAAATTCGCGTCATCGCCACCGCCGCGGCGCGCTATGCCAGCAACGGGCCGGAATTCATCGCTCGTGCCGAAGAAGCGATCGGCCAGCCGATCGAGCTGATTTCGGGCGGGCGCGAGGCCATCCTCTCCGGCCTCGGCGTGATCTCGGGCTTCGACAATCCGGACGGTGTGGTCGGCGATCTCGGCGGTGGCAGCCTGGAGCTGATCTCGATCAAGGACGGCGCGGTGGGGCAGGGCGCCAGCGTCCCGCTCGGCGGCCTCGCCCTGCTCGACCGCTCGAAGGGCTCGCTGCGGGCGGCCGAGAAGATCGTCAAGGACGAGCTCGACAAGCTGCCGCAGCTCGCCGCCATGAAAGGGCGCGACTTCTACGCCGTGGGCGGCACCTGGCGCGCGCTCGCCACGCTCCACCAGCACCGCGTCGGCTATCCGCTGAACGTGATGCACGGCTATTCCGTGCCGACCCGCGACGTCGCGGATTTCGTCAGGCTGGTCGAGCGCGCCGATATCTCGGTGCTCGATGCGATCGATGCCGTGTCCTCCGCCCGCCGGCCGCTGCTGGCCTATGGCGCGCTGGTGCTGGACGAACTGATCAAGCGCGGCAAGCCGCGCGAGATTATCATCTCGGCGCAGGGCGTGCGCGAAGGGCTGTTGCACGAGCAACTCTCGCCGGAAGAGCAGAGCGCCGACCCGCTGATGCAGGCGGCGCGGGACTACAATCTGCTGCGCGCCCGCGACCCGCGCCATGCGGCCGAGCTGATCAACTGGACCCGCGGCATCCTGGAGACGGCCGGCCTGCCGCAGGACGAGCCCTCCGGCCGGATGATCGAGACCGTCTGCCTGCTCTCCGATATCGGCTGGCGCGCCCATCCCGACTATCGCGGCGAGCAGAGCATGAATGTCATCGCCCATGCCTATTTCACCGGCCTCGACCATGTCGGGCGCGCTTTCCTGGCGCTGACGATCTTTCATCGCTATGCCGGGATGAAGGCGAGTTCGCCGGCCGCGGCCGGGCTCAAGACGCTGCTGCCGCCGCCGATCCTGGCACGGGCGCTCCTGATCGCCGCGATCTTCCGCGTCGCCTATCTGCTCTCGGCCGGCATGGCCGGCATCCTACCGCGCATCCCGGCGGCCTGCGTCGACAACCGTCTGCTCCTGCGCTTTCCCGCCGATCTCTCGGCGCTGGCGAGCGATCGCGTCGAGGGCCGGCTCAAGCAGCTCGCGAAGCTGCTCGGCCGCGATTTCGAGATCGGCAGGCTATGAGGCCTACGAACCCGCGTCATGCTCGGGCTTGACCCGAGCATCTCTTCATCCGGTTTCGTCATTCCGGGCGACCGGAGGGAGACCCGGAATCCATCGTAGGATGTCGAATTCTATGATGGATTCCGGATCTGCGCCGCTTCGCAGCTTGTCCGGAATGACGCTCGAATAATCCGGAGATTCTCGGGTCGAAGCTTCGCTTCGCCCGAGAATGACGGAGCGTTTTCGGTGCCGCTTACCCCACCGCCCGCAGCCGGGCGAAGCCGGCATCGAGATCGGCCTTGAGGTCTTCGATGTCTTCCAGCCCGATATGGATCCGGATCGTCGGCCCCTTGAAGTCCGGCGTCGTCGCGGTGCGGTAGTCCTTGCAGTCGAACGGCAGCACCAGGCTCTCGTAGCCGCCCCAGGAAGCGCCGATCCCGAACAGCGTCAGCCCGTCCAGCATCGCGCCGACAGCCTTCATCGAAACGGGCTTCAGCTCGAACGTGAAGAGCGAGGAGGCGCCGGTGAAATCGCGCTTCCAGATCTCGTGGCCGGGAGCGCCGGGCAGGGCGGGGTGCAGGACGTTTGCGACCTCCGGGCGATCGCGCAGCCATTCCGCCATGGCGAGGCCGGCCGGCATCTGCTCCTTCAGGCGGATCGCCATCGTGCGCATGCCGCGCAGCGTCAGGAACGCATCTTCCGGGGCGACGATGAGGCCGAGCTGGCCCCAGGCCGCGCGCAGCTTCTTGTAAAGTTCCGGCGTCCGGGCCGAGACGGTGCCGATCAGCACGTCCGAATGGGCGGCATAATACTTCGTGCCGGCCTGCACCGAGAGATCGACGCCGAAGGCGTGGGCATCGAAGAACAGCGGCGTCGCCCAGGTGTTGTCCATCGCGACCGGGATGCCGCGCTCGCGCGCAGCCGCGACGATCGCCGGAATGTCCTGCATCTCGAAGGTCTGGGAGCCAGGCGCCTCGGTCCAGATCGCCCTCGTGTTCGGCTTGAACAGCTTGGCGATGTCGCCGCCGACCAGCGGATCGTAATAGGTCGTCTCGACGCCCATCCGCTTCAGGAAGGTGTCGCAGAAGATTCGCGTCGGCCGATAGACGCTGTCCGTCACCAGGACATGGTCGCCGGCCGAGAGCAGGGTCAGGAAGGCAAGCGTGCAGGCCATCAGGCCCGATGGCGTCACGACGACGCCGGCGCCGCCTTCGATCGTGTTGGCGGCAGCGATCAGCGCGTCGATCGTCGGGTTGCCGTCCGTGCCGTAGGTGTAGCGCGCCTTGCGCACCAGGAAGTCTTCGGTGTTCGGATAGACCACCGTCGAGCCTCGTACGATAGGCGCATTGACAAAGCCGTAGCTGTCGGCGGGGTCCCGGCCGGCCAGGACGAGGCGCGTGCGCTCGCCGAGGCGCGCAAATTCAGGCGAAGTCAGCTTTTTCATAGGACGGCACGGCCAGAAATTGGGAAAATCATGGTCAGGCTTGACCACTCCCCACAAACTCGCATGTGATATATGCAGGGAACAAGGGGCGGCTCATGCGTATGGCGGTTGCTTGACGCTCATGAATCGCTCTGGCAATCGACTCGAGGATATGGCGACGCCGCGCGCAAGCGGGACGAACCGAGCGGCGAAAAAGCCGCCGGCGGCGTGACCAGAAATATCTTCCGGCATCAGCCGGATCAGGGGTTCCAACGGGAGAGTACTGATGAAGAAGTTTGTAGCGGCCGCGCTTGCGGCAGGGTTCGGCATGGCGCTGTCAGCGACCGGGGCCTCGGCCCAGGCCACGCTGACGCAGGTCAAGCAGCGCGGCATCCTCAATTGCGGCTCGAACACCGGCCTCGCCGGCTTCGGCGTGCCGGACGCGCAGGGCAACTGGAAGGGCCTCGACGTCGACCTCTGCCGCGCCATCGCGGCGACGGTCTTCAACGACCCCAACAAGGTGAAGTTCATCCCGCTTTCGGCCAAGGACCGCTTCACCGCGCTCCAGTCGGGCGAAGTCGACGTTCTCGTCCGCAACTCGACCTGGACGATGACGCGCGACGCCTCGCTCGGCCTGCTCTTCACCGGCGTGAACTATTATGACGGCCAAGGCTTCCTGGTCCGCAAGAAGCTCGGCGTGAACTCGGCGCTGCAGCTCAACGGCGCCTCGGTCTGCACCCAGCAGGGCACCACGACCGAGCTCAACCTCGCCGACTACTTCCGCGCCAACAACCTCAAGTACGAAGTCGTGGCCTTCGCGACCTCGGACGAGACGGTCAAGGCCTATGATGCCGGCCGTTGCGACGCCTTCACCACCGACGCCTCCGGCCTCTATGCCGAACGCCTGAAGCTGACGAACCCCGACGAGCATATCGTTCTGCCGGAGATCATCTCCAAGGAGCCGCTCGGACCGGCCGTCCGCAATAACGATCCGCAGTGGTTCAATCTGATCAAGTGGGTCCATTTCGCCATGCTGAACGCTGAGGAGCTCGGCGTGACCCAGGCGAATGTCGACGAGAAGACCAAGTCCGACAACCCGGAGATCAAGCGTCTGCTCGGCACCGAAGGCAAGTTCGGCGAGCAGGTCGGCCTGACCGCGGATTGGGTCGTCCGCATCGTCAAGCATGTCGGCAATTACGGCGAATCCTTCGAGCGCAACGTGGGCCAGGGCTCGCTGCTCAAGATCGCCCGCGGCCAGAACGGTCTCTGGACCAAGGGCGGCCTGCAATACGCCCCGCCGGTTCGCTAAGAGGCATGTGGGGCGCCGGTCTGTCCGGCGCCCCGTTTCATCATCGCGCGCCGAAACGGCCCCGGCCGGCGATGGGCGCGATGTGAGTGTCCGGTTGCCGTATGGTGTCGCTGCTGTCGTCCAGGATCCGTTCTGCCATTTCCAAGGCAAGGATGCCGCTCCTCGTCGCGATGGCATCTGCCGCCATGGCCGCCCTCGCGTCGATTGACGGCCGGGCCGCACCGGCAGGCGGCTTGCTCGACAAGGTGAGACAGCGCGGTGCCGTGATTTGCGGCGTCGCGCCTTCGCTGGCCGGCTTCTCCCTGCCCGACAGGCAGGGCCGCTGGACCGGGCTCGATGTCGATCTCTGCCGTGCGGTCGCCGCCGCGATCTTCGACGATCCCGAGAAGGTGACGTTCGTCCCGCTCCTGTCGAAGGACCGCTTCACCGCGCTCCAGACCGGCGAGGTCGATCTTCTGTCGCGCACCTCGACCTGGTCGATGGCGCGCGATACCGCGCTCGGCCTCAACTTCACCGGCATCAATTTCTATGGCGGCGAAGGCTTCATGGTGCGCGGCAAGCTCGGCCTGACCTCGGCCCAGCAACTCGCCGGAGCCTCCGTCTGCGTCGAGCAGGGCACCACGACCGAACTCAATGTCGCCGACTTCTTCCGCGGTCACGGCCTGAAATATGAGATCGTCGCCTTCAAGGACAGCCAGGAAACCCTCGACGCCTATGCCAGTGGCCGCTGTGACGCCTATGCCTATGACCGGGCTGGCCTCGCGATCCAGCGCGTGGGGCTGGCGGCGCCGCAGGAGCACGTCATCCTGCCCGAGACGATCTCGAAGGAGCCGCTCGGCCCGGCCGTGCGCCACGGTGACGACCAATGGTTCGACCTGGTCAAGTGGACGCTATTCGCCATGGTCGATGCCGAGGAGCTGGGCGTGGGCCAGGGCAATCTCGATTCCATGCGGGCCTCGGAGCGACCGGATGTCCGCCGGCTACTCGGCTTGGAGGGCGATTTCGGCGAGCCGCTCGGCCTGAATCGCGATTGGGCCTATCGCATTCTTCGCCATGTCGGCAATTATAGTGAATCTTTTGAGAGAAATCTCGGTCGGGACTCGCCTCTGAAGATCGAACGTGGCCAGAATGCGCTGTGGACTCGGGGAGGGCTGCAATACGCTCCCCCGATCCGCTGAGGACGGCTTGGCAAGGGCCGGACCGAAAAATGAAACGGGGCCGCAAGGCCCCGCACGAGACGAAGGAACAAGGGCAGGGTTCGGGCGGCTTGGCCCGGGACTTGCTCACGAGCCGAGGGCGGGACGAACCCGCTCCGAACAGGGGAACGAGATGGAGATCATGGCAGAATCGGTGATTGCCGGTGCCGGATACCTGTCGCAGCGCATGGCGCGGACAGGGAACGGGGGCTGAGGGAAGGGCGCGCGGCTTGCCGGCCGGGCGCCGTTCGCGAAACCGGAACAGTGGCACGGACAACAAGACGACCACGGCGCAACCGCACCGCCGCAGGATCGCCGGCCACGACAAGCGAAGCAAAAAAGGGCGTGACAGGTGTCGAGCATCCCCAGCGAACAGGTAACCCCCGGCAAGGCGTCGTTATTCTACGACCCGAAGATCCGGGGCTATGTCTATCAGGCCGCCCTGGTGGCGATCGTCGCCTTCCTGATCTGGTCGGCGGCATCGAACGCGATCGAGAACCTGCGTGCGCAGAAGATCGCCTCGGGCTTCGGCTTCTGGCACAACGCGGCCGGCTTCGACATCAACCAGAAGCTGATCACGTTCTCGGCCTCGGGCGGCTCGACCTATGGCGACGCCTTCATCGTCGGCCTGCTCAACACGCTGCTGGTGGCCGGCCTGGGCATCATCTTCGCGACCTTTCTCGGCTTCTTCGTCGGCGTCGCCCGACTCTCGAACAACTGGGTCATCTCGAAGCTCGCGATGATCTATGTCGAGGTCATCCGGAACATCCCGCTGCTGCTCCAGCTGTTCTTCTGGTACAACGCGGTGCTGAAGCCGCTGCCCAACCCGCGCGATTCCATCGCGCTGCCGGCCGGCGCCCTGCTCAACAACCGCGGCCTTTACCTTCCCGATCCGCAGCTCGGCCCCGGCGGCAACCTCATCGTCTGGGCCTTCCTGATCGGCCTTGTCGCGACCTTCATCTTCCGGTCCTGGGCGCATAAGCAGCAGGCCGCGACCGGCCGGCAATACCCGATCGGCTGGGTCGCGCTCGCCCTGATCGTCCTCCTCCCCGCGCTGATCTATTTCGTGACGGGCCGGCCTATCTCCTTCATCTATCCCGAGCGGGCCGGCTTCAACCTGCGCGGCGGCATCCAGATCTTCCCGGAATTCGTCGCGCTGCTGATCGGCCTGACCACCTATACCGCGGGCTTCATCGCCGAGGTCGTGCGTGCCGGCATCCTCGCGGTGTCGAAAGGGCAGACCGAGGCCGCCAATGCGCTGGGCCTGCGCAACGGGCCGACGCTGAAGCTCGTCGTCATCCCGCAAGCGATGCGGGTGATCATTCCGCCGCTGACCTCGAACTACCTCAACCTGATCAAGAACTCGTCATTGGCGGTGGCGATCGGCTATCCCGATCTCGTCCAGGTCTTCACCGGTACGGTGCTGAACCAGACCGGCCAGGCCGTCGAGGTCGTGGCGATCACGATGGCGGTCTATCTGACGATCTCGCTGGTGACTTCGCTGTTCATGAACATCTACAACAAGCGCATGGCGCTGGTGGAACGGTGAGGGCCGCGCGATGACCGACGCAACAACCGAGAACGCGCCCTTCGCTTTCGTCCGCAAGGAGACTCTTCCGCAGGAGCCGGCGCCGCTTTCCGTCGCCGGCCCCCTGGCCTGGATCAGGACGAACCTGTTCTCGAGCCCGCTCAATATCATCCTGACGCTGCTCTGCGTCTGGCTGGTTGTCGATACGGTTCCGGGAATGATCCGCTTCTATTTCCTCGATGCGGTCTGGACCGGGACGAACCGTGACGCCTGCCTCGCCGACAAGGTCGGGCGCCCGGTCGGCGCCTGCTGGGCCTATATCGCCGATCGCACCCAGTACTTCATCTACGGCTCCTACCCCGTGTCGGAGCGCTGGCGCGTCAACATCGTCTTCGTGATGTTCGCGCTCGGCGTGGTCTGGCTGCTCTGGAACAAGGTGCCGCTGAAGAAGGTCGGCTTCTTCTTCTTCTTCGTCATCATGCCGGCCAGCGCCTTCATCCTGCTGCTCGGCGGCGAGCGCGCCGAGAGCTTCCTGCGCTTCCTGATCATCGTCACCTTCGCGCTGGCGGTTTTGTATCTCGTGCTCTCCTTCGTGCCGGGGCTGATGAAGTTCTGGATCGGCGAAGGGCAGCTCGCGGTGGAGGAAGCCATGCCGGTGTGGCAGCGCTTCTACCGGCCCAAGCGTCTGATCCTGATCTCGCTCGTCGTCTTCGGTCTGCTGGCGGTGCTCGCCGACAAGGTCGGTCTGCCGCGCGTCGATACCGGCCTCTGGGGCGGCATGACCGTGACCTTCCTGATCTCGGCGGTCGGCATCGTCTTCTCGTTGCCGCTCGGCGTGCTGCTGGCGCTCGGCCGGCGCTCCAAGCTGCCGGCGATCCAGCTGCTCTCGGTGATCTTCATCGAGTTCGTGCGCGGCGTGCCGCTGATCACCGTGCTGTTCATGGCCAACACCATGCTGCCGCTCTTCGTGCCGCAGGAATATTCGCCGGATCGCTTGCTGCGCCCGCTGATCGGCGTCGCGCTCTTCGCCGCCGCCTATATGGCGGAGGTGGTGCGCGGCGGCCTGCAGGCGATGCCCAAGGGCCAGTACGAGGGCGCGATGTCGCTCGGCCTCGGCTACTGGCAGATGATGCGCCTGATCATTCTGCCGCAGGCGCTGCGCATCGTGATCCCGGGCATCGTCAACACCTTCATCGGGCTGTTCAAGGATACGACGTTGGTCACCATCGTCGGCATCTTCGACTTCCTGCGCACCATCGAGGCGACGCTGATCGATCCGACCTGGGCGACGCCCACGACAAGGTCGACAGGCTACGCTTTCGCCGCCATCTTCTATTTCCTGTGCTGCTGGGGAATGTCGCGCTATTCGATTGCGGTCGAGAAGCGCCTCGCCGCCGGCCAAAAACGTTGAGAGGGACGACAACCATGGCAATGGCAGAAACCAAGACGACCGGCTCCCGCCCCGCGGCGCTGAAGCAGACCTCGCTGAACACCGCCACTGCGGTCGAGATGATCGGCGTGAACAAGTGGTACGGCGAGTTCCACGTGCTACGCGACATCAACCTGAAGGTCGGCCGCGGCGAGAAGCTGGTCATCTGCGGCCCGTCCGGCTCGGGCAAGTCGACGATGATCCGTTGCATCAACCGGCTGGAAGAGCACCAGAAGGGCCAGATCATCGTCGACGGCACGGAGCTCACCAACGATCTCAAGAAGATCGACGAGATCCGTCGCGACGTCGGCATGGTCTTCCAGCACTTCAACCTGTTCCCGCATCTGACGATCCTCGAGAACCTGACGCTGGCGCCGATCTGGGTGCGCAAGATGCCGAAGAAGGATGCCGAGGAGATCGGCATGCACTATCTCACGCGCGTCAAGATTCCCGAGCAGGCCCATAAATATCCGGGCCAGCTTTCGGGCGGCCAGCAGCAGCGCGTGGCGATCGCCCGCTCGCTCTGCATGAGCCCGAAGATCATGCTGTTCGACGAGCCGACCTCGGCGCTCGATCCCGAGATGGTCAAGGAGGTGCTCGACACCATGGTCTCGCTGGCCGATGAGGGCATGACCATGCTCTGCGTCACCCACGAAATGGGCTTCGCCCGCCAGGTCGCCGACCGTGTCATCTTCATGGATGCCGGCCAGATCGTCGAGATGAACACCCCCGACGCGTTCTTCAAGAACCCGCAGCACGAGCGCACCAAGCTCTTCCTCAGCCAGATCCTGCACTGAACCGGGAAGACTTGTTCGACAACAGAAGGGCGCGCCGGCATTCCGGCGCGCCCTTTCCGTTTAGATGGCATGACGCCGCGCGTTTCGTTTTCGCGAGGCGAGGGCGCTTACTTGCCGTCGCGCGCCTTCACGGCCTGGTCGGGGAAGTCCGAGAACAGCCCGTCGAGGCCGAGCGCGAAGAAGGCCTTGTACTCGGCGCCCGCATCGCCCTTGAAGTCGGAGGTCAGCCGCTTCGGCTCGCTGCGGAAGGTCCAGCTATGGACCAGGAGCCCGGCCGCATGGGCGTCCTTCACCACATTGGTCGGGGCGATCAGCGTGCGGTCGCGCTCGTCGATCGTGCCGTCGCCGTTCAGGTCCTGCGGCTTGCCGTCGGCGCCGATCGTCTGCTTCGAGCCGATCAGATAGGGCTTCCAGGGGCCGACGCCGTCGGCATAGGTCGCGATCTCCTTCAGGCCTTCGGCCGAGAGCATGTCCTGGAAGGTCCGCTTGTCGCCGAGCACGGCGAAGTCGTACGGGCGGTCGAAGGGCGCGACGAGCGTGACCTTGCCGTCCTTGTCGACGCCGTCGCCATCGACGAGTTGGACGAGGCGCAACTGCGTCTTCGGCCGCAGGTATTTCAGGTTCGCGGTCTCGAAGCTCTGGATGAAGACCGGCGCGGTCTTGTCGGTCCAGCCGGCGGCCTTGAGCATGTCGAGCAGCTTGTCCTCGAAGGCGAGGCCGAGCGCGGCGTGATAGGTCGGGTGCTTGGTCTCGGGATAGATGCCGATGGTGCGGCCGGTGCGGGCGCTCTCCGCCTTGGCGAGGTCGATCACCTCCTGGAAGGTCGGGATCTGGTACTTGCCGTTATGCGACTGGTCGCGGTCGGCGAAGGCCTGCTTGGCCTTGAGCGTCTTGATCTCGGCGGCGGTGAAGTCGTTGGCGAACCAGTCGGTGGTGTCGACGCCGTCGACCTTGCGGGTGGTCTTGCGATTGGCGAATTCCGGCCGGTCGGCGACATCGGTGGTGCCTGACAGCATCGGCTCGTGGCGGACGACGAGCACGCCGTCCTTGGTCGAGACGAGGTCCGGCTCGATGAAGTCGGCGCCCTGCTGGATCGCGAGCTTGTAACCCTCGATCGTGTGCTCCGGCATGTAGCCGCTGGCGCCGCGATGGCCGATGACGAGCGGCTTCTGGCCCGACAACGTCGGGGCCGCCTGTGCGAACGCAGCCGGAACCTGGAAGGCCAGCGCGGCGAGAAGCGTGGTCGAGAGAAGGAGGTTCTTTGTCATGATCTGCCCAGCCTCACGGAAATGCGGGCAACCTTAAGAGGGTGGATATGACATCGCCATGAAGGCCGGCGGTTGGATTTGAGGGGAGAGGGGCCGGCGAATGTGGCCGCGGCGTCGAGCGAAGACGGCGGCAACGGATAGGTATGGAGCAGTTTCCGATTCATTGCTGTCCAGGCGGCACGTTAGGCATGAACAGCTGCTGCAATTGAAATTGCGGCGCCTCCGCAGCGATATTGAAGACAATCGCTTACCGGACCAATTCTTTACAATGGCCGCTTTCTTTGCAGTTTTGATTGCAACCTTTATGGGGGGAGTTACCGGTCTTATCGCGTTATCCGCGATGTTGCCGGTGGTTGCGGTGGGTTTTGCATTCGCATTCAAGACGCTTTGGTGGCTTCCGCTCGCTCTTGCCGCGCCCACCACGGTCATCATCCTTCCAATGATCCATGCGTTCGTGCCAAATCCGTTCCTTCGAACCGCAGCGTTGGTTCTTGGCGGGGCATTGAGCGGGGTAGCCACGATCTACATCGTTTTGGAAGGCCTGGCAGGTGGTGTCGACAGTATGCGGCATCAGGCAATCTTCTACGCGGGAAGCATCGCTGGTCTCGCCGCCGCAGCTGCGTTCGATAGCATCGCCAGAGAGATCGATTGATCGCCAGTCGACCCATGGCTGTCGTCGTTCTCCCAACCCTCTTGCCGCCCCAACCCAGTAAAAAGCCCGCCTCGGCGAATGCGAAGGCGGGCTTGTACGGTCGCCGATACAAATGAGGCTGCCGGCCGGGAAGCCGCAGCCCTCCCGCGCAATCAGCGGCGGTGGGTCTCGAGGGTCGTCTTGGCGTCGAGACGCTTGGAGGCCGGCGGGGTGTAGTCCGGCTGCGGCTGGGTGGCGCAGGCGGCGAGGCCGAGCGCGACGAGGCCGAGGACGAGAATGCGGCTGGCGCTTTTCATGTGTGGATATCCCGTTCACCGCGACATGCGGTTGCATCGTCTTTCCGCTTGTGGAACGACCGCGTCAAGAGTGTGACACTGGGGGCTTCATGTCCCTGCGTCATGCTTGAATCGGTCGAAATCTGTTCGGCCTCGTCTTTGCGGCGTCCCGGAATCCGTGCGGCGATGCCAGGATTGAAGCGTCATGACCCCAGCCGCCCGGATCAGCGCCGCCATCGAGGTGCTCCAGGATATCGTCGAGCGCCGCCGGCCGGCCGCCGATTCGCTCAAGGACTGGGGCCTTTCGCGCCGCTTCGCCGGCTCGAAGGACCGGGCCGCCGTCGCTTCGCTGGTCTATGACGCGCTCCGGCGCAAGGCCTCGTCCGGCTATGCGATGGCGTCCGAGACGCCACGCGCGCTCGTTCTCGGCATGCTGGCGGGCCTGCGCGGTCTCGGCGTCGCCGAGATCGCGGCGCTCTGCTCGGGCGAGAACCACGCGCCACAGCCCTTGAACGACGACGAGACGGCGCTGCTCACGGCCTTTTCCGTCGAGGGTGCGCCGGACTGGGTGCAGGCCGACGTGCCGGAATGGCTCTGGCCCTCCTTCCGGGCGGGCCTGGGCGAAGCAGCCATCGCCGAGGGCGAGGCTCTGGCCGCCCGCGCGCCGATCGACCTGCGCGTCAATCGCCTCAAGGCAAGCCGCGACGCGGTGCTCAAGGATCTCGCCCATCTCCAGCCGGAGCAGGGCCCCTGGTCCCCGGACGCCTTGCGCTTCCAGCCGGGCCATGACGGACGCGGTCCCTCGTTGCAGACCGAGCCCGGCTTCTTCGCCGGCGCCTTCGAAATCCAGGACGAGGGCTCGCAACTGGTGACGCTGCTCGCCGGCGCCAAGCCCGGCCAGACCGTGATCGATCTCTGCGCCGGGGCAGGGGGCAAGACGCTGGCGCTTGCCGCGCTGATGGCCAATCGCGGCAGTCTCTACGCCACCGATCTCGACAGCCGCCGCCTCGCGCCATTGCATGACCGGCTGGCCCGCTCGGGGGCGAGCATCGTCGAGGTCCGCATTCCCCGCTCGCGCGGTCACGAGCCCTTCTCCGATATCGCAGGGCAGGTCGATCTCGTGCTGGTCGATGCGCCCTGCACCGGCTCCGGCACCTGGCGGCGCAACCCCGACGCGAAATGGCGCGTGCGGCCCGGCGCACTGGCCGAGCGCATCAAGGACCAGGCCGAGGTGCTGGCGCGGGCCGCCAGGCTGGTGAAGCCGGGCGGCCGCATCGCCTATATCACCTGCTCGGTGCTGCCGGAGGAGAACGACGAGGCCATCCGTGCCTTCCTCGGCAAGCATCCGGGCTTTGCCGCGGTCGCGCCGATCGACGTGCTCAAGGATGCCGAAAGCGATGTCTCGCTGCTCGCTCGCTTCGCCACCAGCTACGGCCTGCAGTTCTCGCCGCGGCGTACCGGCACGGACGGGTTCTATCTGGCCTGTCTGCAGGCCTGAGGCCGCGAACGCTCGCTGCGCGGTGTGCGACAGTATCCTCCGCCTCACCAGGAGCGAAAATTGTGCGTTCTTGTGCCGCCGAGCCGCTTTGACGATGTCATGATCGCTACCAATCGCATGGGAATGGTCATGAGCGCGAATACGGAAACCTTCGTCTCCCTTGCCGTCTTGAAGGCGAAGACCGGCCGGCGGGAGGATCTGCGGGCGGCGCTTCTGGCCCTGATCGAGCCGACGCGGGCCGAGGCGGGTTGCCTCGACTATGTCCTGTTCGAGCAGCGCGACGAGCCGGACACGTTTTACATGCGCGAGGCGTTCCGCAACCGTGCGGCGCTCGATACGCATATCGCCACCCCTCATTTCCAGGCTTTTGCCGCGGGGATGGAGGCGCTTCTGGCCGAGCCGCTGCGCTTGATCGTTCTGGATCAGGTTTCTTCCTGAGGCGGCCTGCTTTCCGGCATGGCCGCGCCCTGATGCGGTGGCCAAGCCGTTGCGCGCGTCCGCGCGATCCATTAACGGAACGCGATGACGAGCGCTCAGCCCCATCACGACTCCATCCTCATCATCGATTTCGGCTCGCAGGTGACGCAGCTCATCGCGCGGCGCATCCGCGAGATCGGCGTCTATTGCGAGATCGCCCCGTTCCAGTCGGCGGCCGATGCCTTCGCCCGCATGAAGCCGAAGGGCGTGATCTTCTCGGGCGGCCCGGCCTCGGTGCCGGACGAGGGCAGCCCGCGTGCCCCCGAAGCGGTCTTCTCGGCGAATATCCCGCTGATGGGCATCTGCTACGGCCAGCAGACCATGGCGCATCAGCTCGGCGGCAAGGTCGAGGGCGGGCATGCGGCCGAGTTCGGCCGTGCCGATGTCGAGATCGTCGCGCCGTCGAAGCTGTTTGAAGGCGTCTGGGAGAAGGGCGCGCGCTATCCCGTCTGGATGAGCCATGGCGACCGAGTCACCGAACTGCCGCAGGGCTTCTCGGTCAAGGCGACCTCCGAGAACGCCCCCTTCGCGGTGGCAAGTGACGAGACCCGGCGCTTCTACACCACGATGTTCCACCCCGAGGTGGTCCACACCCCGGATGGCGGCAAGCTGCTGCGCAATTTCGTCGTCGAGATCTGCGGCTGCAAGCCGGACTGGAGCATGTCGGCCTATCGCGCCGAGATGCAGAAGAAGATCCGCGAGCAGGTCGGCACCGGCCGCGTCATCTGCGGGCTCTCCGGTGGCGTCGACTCCGCGGTGGCGGCGGTGCTGATCCACGAGGCGATTGGCGACCAGCTCACCTGCGTCTTCGTCGATCATGGCCTGATGCGGATGAACGAGGCCGAAGAGGTCGTCCGCCTGTTCAGGGATCACTACAACATCCCGTTGGTCCATGTTGAGGCCGAAGAGCTTTTCCTCTCCGAGCTCGCCAAGTGCGGCGCCGATCCGGAAGCCAAGCGCAAGACCATCGGCCGGCTCTTCATCGACGTCTTCGATGCCGAGGCCGCCAAGCTCGGCGGCGCCGATTTCCTGGCGCAGGGCACACTCTACCCGGACGTGATCGAGAGCGTCTCGTTCTCGGGCGGCCCTTCGGTGACGATCAAGAGCCACCACAATGTCGGCGGCCTGCCCGAGCGCATGAAGATGAAGCTCGTCGAGCCGCTGCGTGAATTGTTCAAGGACGAGGTCCGCGTGCTTGGTCGCGAGCTCGGCCTGCCCGAGGCTTTCGTCGGCCGCCACCCCTTCCCGGGGCCGGGCCTCGCCATCCGCTGCCCCGGCGAGATCACCCGGGAGAAGCTCGACATCCTGCGCAAGGCGGACGCGATCTATCTCGACGAGATCCGCAAGGCCGGCCTCTACGACGTGATCTGGCAGGCCTTCGCTGTGCTGCTGCCGGTGCGCACCGTCGGCGTGATGGGCGACTACCGCACCTATGACCATGTCTGCGCGCTGCGCGCCGTGACCTCGGTCGACGGCATGACGGCGGATTTCTATCCCTTCGACATGAACTTCCTCGGCCGCGCCGCGACCCGCATCATCAACGAGGTCAAGGGCATCAACCGCGTCGTCTACGACGTGACCTCGAAGCCGCCCGGCACGATCGAGTGGGAGTGATCGGACACTGTTCCGATCTGCTCGGATCGCGCTCGGGCTGACGATAGACCGTTGAGATAAATCCATCCGCCATCGGCTGACCATCCCGGACGATGGCGGGTAGATTTTTCGTTTGAGCATCATCGCGCCGAGCGACGTTTGCCTCTCCGAAACGACTGGCGGTCAAGATGGCGGCCTGTTCTCCGGAGGTGGATGTGGAAACGTCGCTCTATCTGCCTGTCAAGCGCTTCCTCGAAGGGCTGGGCTACACCGTCAAGGGTGAGATCGGGCCTTGCGATCTCGTCGGTCTTCGCGATGGCGATCCGTCCATCGTGGTGATCGGCGAGCTGAAGCTGAGCTTCAATCTCGAGCTCATCCTGCAGGGCGTGGACCGGCTCAGCCTCGGCGACGAGATCTGGCTCGCGGCGCAGCTTTCCGCCAGGGGCAAGGGGCGCGAAAGCGATCCGCGCTACCGCAATCTCTGCCGGCGCCTCGGATTCGGTCTGCTCGGCGTCTCCAGCACCGGGCAGGTCGATATTCTCGTCTCGCCGGCGGCGCCGACGCCGCGCAAGGATCCGCGCCGGCGCTCGCGGCTGGTGGACGAGCACAAGCGCCGCAAGGGCGACCCGGCCATGGGTGGCGGTACGCGCAAGCCCATCATGACAGCCTATCGCCAACAGGCGCTGGCCTGTGCGGCTGCGATGGCGGCAGAGCCGAAGCGCCCGCGCGATCTCAAGCCATCCTGCCCCGACGCCCAGAAAATCCTGCATCGCAATGTCTATGGCTGGTTCGAGCGGTCCGGGCGCGGCGTCTATGCGCTCACCGATGCCGGCCGCAACGCGCTCGCGATGTGGTGCGCCCCAGCCCCGGCAAGCCCGGAGACGACGGGGATTGCAGCCTGAGCGCTGCCATCCGCTTGCCACAGCCGTGCCGGATCGGGATCGTAGGGCCTCTCGGACCGCGATTGGCGACGAAAGGAACTGGTCGAATGCTGGGTCGGAACCTGCTCGCCGCTGGGATCTTGTCGCTCGCCGCGTCGACGCTGGCGGCCTGCCAGAGCGATGCGCAGCAAGCTCCGGCCCCCAGCTTGCCCGGTCTGTGCCGGGAGGAGGCGGCCGAGAGGCTGGCAGGCAAGGGGCGCGTCAGTGATGCGGAAGCTCGGCAAGCCACCGGCGCGACCATCGTGCGCCAGATTCGGCCGGGGCAGGGCGTGACGATGGATTACCGCGGGGAGCGTGTGACCATCGAGACCGATCCGAAGACCGACAGGATCATCCGCGCCTCTTGCGGTTGAGCGGTGCAGTTACTGACGGTGTCATCCCGGACAAGCTGCGCAGCAGCGCCGATCCGGGATCCATCGTCGAGCGCTGAGCCTTCCGATGGATCCCGGGGCAAGCCCGGGATGACCGCATGGTTATGAGAAAAGCTGGCCGCAGAACGAAAAAACCGCCCGAAAGGGCGGTTTTTCAAAGCGAAATCAAGATGTTGGGCCGATTAGCCTTACTTGATCTTGGTTTCCTTGAACTCGACGTGCTTGCGCGCGACGGGGTCGTACTTCTTCTTCGACATCTTCTCGGTCATCGTGCGCGAGTTCTTCTTCGTCACGTAGAAGAAGCCAGTGTCGGCGGTGGAAAGCAGTTTGATCTTGATCGTCACGGCCTTGGCCATGGGTCTATCCTCGAACCATGCGGGCCGAAGGCCCTCGGAAAAGAAAATGGCCGGGCGAACCCGGCAAACCGTCAGCGCGGGGAATGCCGCAAAGGGCCGGCGAAGTCAAGGAAGAATAGCTCCGCGGCGCGAACCGGCTCTCAAAGCTCCTCGCGCACGAAGCTGCCGCGCTTCTCCCAGTAGAACGGGACGGGCAGATAGGGCGCGAAACCGCCCTCGATGCGGGCCTCGACCTCCTGGATGATCACTTTGGTGATCGTCGGCAGATCGAGCTCCTTGGCCTCGTCGAAATCGACCCACACCAGGTCGACCAGCTCCGAATCGGGGCCGATGATGCCGTCCACCCGCTTGGCGACCGCGGAGGCGTCGATCACGAAGAAGCGGGTGTCGAATCGCTTCGGCCGGCGCGGCGGCGTGATCGCGCGCGCGACGAAGGTGACCGCCGAGAGATCGGGGTAGATGCCCTGGGCCGCGAACTCGCTCCAGCTCCCGGGTGGGGCGGCTTCCGGCGAGCCGAATTCGTCGGAGCCGAAGAGCAGGCCGGTTTCCTCGAAGGTCTCGCGGATCGCGGCCATTGCCAGCGCGCGCGCCTTGCCGGCGCTCGGCCGCAGGCAGCGCTTGCCGAGCCGGTCCTCGCAGATCTGCGGCACGGCACCGGTCGCGACCATCTGCCGGTCGCCGGCATCGACGCGCCCGCCGGGGAAGACGTATTTGCCCGGCATGAACTTGTGGCCCTCGTGGCGCTTGCCCATCAGCACCTTGGGGCGCGATCCGCTGCGATCCAGGATCATCATGGTCGCGGCGTCCTTGGGACGCTGGTTGGCCGTGTTGCGCGTCCGCTCGGCCTGGGTGAGTGTGACGGTGTGGTCGGTCATGAACGTGAATCCGAAGGGGGCAGGGGCTGGCGCTCGGGCCGGTCGGGCTCGCCGCCGAAGCCATGCATGCGCACCGCCCATTGCAGGCCGACGACGCCGCCCTTCACAGGCTGCATCAACGCGAAGGACAGAATGACCGTGAGGAGCGGCCAGACCGTCATGTGTAGCCACATCGGCCAGTCGCTGAATTTCTCCGCCAGCAGCAGGCCGCCGACGATGACATGGCCGACGATGGTGATGACGATATAGGGCGGCAGGTCGTCGGCGCGCTGGTGGTGCAGGTCCTCACCGCAGACCTCGCATCGATCGACCGGCTTGAGGAAGGCGCGAAACAGCCGGCCTCTGCCGCAATGCGGGCAGCGCCCCTTCAGGCCGCGCGCGACCGCCTGGCGCCAGTCACGCTCCTCGAGATGCCCGTCCGCGCTGTGAATTTGGACGCCCATCACCGCCTCTTGCCGGGATTGCCCTTGCCCGGCTTGCTTTTGCCGAAGCCGCCTCCGCCCGGCTTGCCCTTCTTGCCGAAGCTGGCCGCCGGCCGGCTCGTTCCGAAGGGCGCTGCGCCGCCGCGCCGCCGGCCTCCACCGCCTGTGGCCACTTTCCGCCCGGGCGAGAGGATCTCGAAGCGCAGGGCGCCCGCGACCGGCGCAGCCTCGACCAGCTTGACATGGACCCGGTCGCCGAGGCGCCAGCTCTCGCCGGTGCGCTCGCCGATCAGCGCATGGGCGGCCTCGTCATAGCGGTAGTAGTCGCCGCCGAGCGTCGAGGCTGGGATGAAGCCGTCGGCGCCGGTGCCGTCGAGCTTCACGAACAGGCCGGCCTTGTGCACGCCGCCGATGCGCCCGTCGAAGCTCGCACCGATCTGGCCGGCCAGGAAATGCGCGATCAATCGGTCGGTGGTCTCGCGCTCGGCCGCCATGGCGCGCCGCTCCGCCGCGGAGATGCGGGTCGCCACCTCGCGCAGTTCCGCAAGCGTGGCGCTCTTCGGCAGGCCGTCATCGCCGAGCTTGAGCGCGGTGATCAGGGCGCGGTGCACGATCAGGTCGGCATAGCGCCGGATCGGTGAGGTGAAATGGGCGTAGCGGCGCAGGTTCAGGCCGAAATGCCCGTAATTCTCCGCGACATATTCGGCCTGCGCCTGCGTGCGCAGCACGACCTCGTTGATCAGCGTCTCGTTTTCCGAGCCCTTGATCATGCCGAGGATGCGGTTGAACAGCACGGGCCGGAGCGCCCCGTCCTGCGGCAGCTTGATGCCGATCGAGGCCAGGACTTCGCCCAACGCGCGCATCTTCTCCAGCGAGGGCTCGTCATGGCAGCGATAGATCAAGAGGCTGCCGGCCTTTTCCAGCGTCTCGGCCGCCGCGACATTGGCGAGGATCATGAATTCCTCGATCAGGCGATGCGCTGCGAGCCTCTCCGGCACGATGACGCGATCGACCGAGCCGTCCGGCTTCAGGACCAGCTTGCGCTCGGGCAGGTCGAGTTCGAGCGGCTGGCGCTGGTCGCGGGCGCGCGCAGCGATGCCATAGGCCGCCCAGAGCGGCATCAGCACGCTCTCGCGGATCGGCGCGGTCTTCTCGTCGGTCTGGCCGTCGATCGCGGCCTGGGCCTGCTGGTACGAGAGCTTCGCCGCCGAGCGCATCAGCACGCGATGGAAGGAGTGGCTCTTCTTCGAACCATCAGCCTTGAGCACGAGCCGGACGGCCAGCGCCGGCCGGTCCTCGTGCTCGCGCAGCGAACAAAGGTCGTTCGAGATCCGCTCCGGCAGCATCGGCACGACGCGGTCGGGGAAATAGACCGAGTTGCCGCGCTCCAGGGCCTCGCGGTCGAGCGCCGAATGCGGCGTGACATAGGCTGCGACATCCGCGATCGCGACGGTGACGACGAAGCCGCCGGGATTGGCAGGGTCCTCGTCCGGTATGGCATGGACCGCGTCGTCATGGTCCTTGGCGTCGGCCGGGTCGATGGTGACGAGCGGCAATTCGCGCCAGTCCTCGCGACCCTTCAGGCTGGCGAGCGGCGCGTTTGCCGCTTCCTGAAGCGCGGCCGGCGGGAATTCGTGCGGAATGCCATGGGCGTGGATCGCGATCAGGCTGACGGCGCGCTCCGACTTGATCGAGCCCAGCCGCTCGCGGACATGCGCTTCCGGCGGGCCGAAGCGGCTTTCGCGGCGCAAGCTGACCGAGACGAGGTCACCGTCTTCAGCCTCTCCGGTGCGGCCCTTCGGGATGAGCGCCTCGCGCCCCAGCGATTTCTTGTCGATCGGCACCAGCCGACCTGAACCGTCGGGCAGGGCGCGGAAGATGCCGAGCACCGCGGCCTTGGCCTTGCCCATCACCTTGAGCACGCGGCCGGAATAACCAAAGCCATCGACGCCGCGCAGGCGGGTCAGCTTGAGGATGACCTGATCGCCGACGCCCGGCGCCGGGGCGGCGGACTTGTCCTTGCGTCGCCCCTCGCGGCTGCGCTCGATCAGGATCTGTGGCGGGGCACCATCGTCCGCTTCGTTCCATTCCAGCGGCTGGGCGACGAGGTCGCCCTCGCGGTCGCGGCGCTTGATCTCGGAGAGCAGGACCGGGGGGAGGACGCCGCGCGGATGGACCGGGCGCTCTTGGCCGTCGCCGCCGATCTCGCCTTCCTCCGCCAGCTCCTTGAGCAGGCGTTTCAGCCAGATCTTGCCGCCGCCATCGAGCCCGAAGGCCTTCGCGATCTCGCGCCGGCCGACCTCGCGGCCGGCAGCGCGCTCTTCCTCGATGAAGTCGAGAATGGCCTCGCGGCTCGGATCAGGAACGGACACGGCCGGTACTCGGGGCATTGGGCAGGGAAAAGCGTGACACGCCGCCTGTCTGCCACGGCTCGCGGCCACGCGCCAGCATTAGCCGCTCAAAAGCAAGAAGGGCAGCCCTTGCGAGCTGCCCTTCCATTGCCGAACCGCGATCCGGCGAACCGGATCTGAAGGTGCGAAAACTCACGCGGAATAGAAACCCCAGCAAGAAGAGGTCCAGGTCCGCCCGCTCTGCACCAGCGGTTGATGACAATGAGACACTGGATCACCTCCTTTCAGTTGTTACCGACAAGAAGGAGGCTAAGGCGATTCTCCCGGACTCGTAAATGCCAAAAAATGCGCTGGACGATCACGTCCACGGCCGCGCTCAATGCCGTCAGAATATGAGCCGGCTCTTGCATTGCACAGCAATGAGGCAGGCAAGACTACCGGGCGGGCAGGTGCTGCAAGGCGTCATCCGTGCAGCTTCAGCCCCTTGACGATCTTGTCGATCTCCTTGCGCTCCGCATGCAGGCCGAGGCCGACGAGATCGAGCGCATCCGTCGTAACCGCGGCAACGGCCGCGCGATTGTCGACGTCGTTGCCGGTCGCGAACAGCTCCTGTGTATAGAGATGCGGCCTGACGCCGCGCTGCTGAGCCCGCTGGAGCACGTTGCTGAGCTCCGCGGCGCTCGCCGCGAAGATCAGCACGGGCTGGCGGATCAGCGGCCCGTAGAAGCGGCCCGATGCATCCTGATAGGGTTCGCCAGCCAGTTCTGGGGAGGTTCCGACGAGCCCGCCGGCAAGGAAGCTGGCGACATTGAGCTTTTGCCAGGCTGCGAGATCATCGCGAACCACGAGGGCGATTTTGGTATCGTAACGCATGGGCTCATCGCTACCCGAGGCCGGGAAGGCCCGTCTTGAACGATCGTGCGGGCCGGAGCAGGACTGGGCCCGGCTCGGCTCTGGCGCTGATGGCATCGAGCGCATGGAGGCGTTCTTCCGCGGCTATGCCTACGATCCGCACCGTCACGACACCTACGCCTTCGGGCTGACGCTCTCGGGCGTGCAGTCCTCCGATTACCGCGGCACGCGGCGCGACAGCCTCGGTGGCCATGCCATCGTCCTGCATCCCGACGAGGTGCATAACGGCCGTTCCGGTATCGAGACCGGCTTCCGCTACCGCATGCTCTATGTCGAGCCGCGCCTGATCCGGCAGGCGATGGGCGAGGGCGGCCGGGCCTTGCCCTTCATATCCACAGCCGTTTCGCAGGAGCCCCGCCTCGTCGCGGCGATCGCCCAGGCCCTGCGCGACCTCGACCAGCCGCTCGACCCGCTGCAAGCGGATGATCTCGTCGAACGGCTCGCGCTGGCCTTGCTCGCGCTCGACCCCTCCGCCGGAACCGCTCGGTCCTCCCGGATCGACGCCGCGGCATTGGAGCGGGCGCGCGATTATCTCGATGCTCATGCGACGGAGGCCGTCGATTCCAGCCGGCTGGAAGCGATGACCGGGCTCGATCGCTTCGACCTGGCGCGCCAGTTCCGCGCCGCCTTCTGCACGAGCCCCTATAACTACCTCGTGATGCGCCGGCTCGACCGCGCCCGCCGGATGCTGGCGCAAGGCACATCGCTGGCCGATGCGGCCTTCGCCTGCGGCTTTGCCGACCAGAGCCATCTCACCCGCCAGTTCCGCCGCGCCTTTGGCGTCACGCCGGGGCGTTGGCGGGCCCTGCAACGGCAAATCCGGGCCTGAGACCTGCGTCGAGGCCGCTTGCCCCGCCCGTCGCCTCCATGCTTGAAGCAGGAAAAGCCGGCTTTACGGAGTATCTGACATGCAGCTTGGAGTGATCGGCCTCGGCCGGATGGGCGGCAACATCGTGCGCCGGCTGATGCGCGCCGGCCATGAATGCGTGGTCTATGACCGCGATCCGAAGCCGGGCCAGGCGCTCGCCGCCGACGGCGCGACCGTTGCCTCCGACCTCAAGGACATGGTCGCCAAGCTCAAGGCGCCGCGCGCCATCTGGGTGATGCTGCCAGCCGGCAAGATCACCGAGGCGACGCTGGCCGAGCTCGCCGGCCTCGTCGAGGAAGGCGATACGCTGATCGACGGCGGCAACGCCTTCTGGAAGGACGATGTCCGCCGCGGCAAGGAGCTGGCGGCCAAGGGCATCCACTACATGGATATCGGCACCTCCGGCGGGGTTCACGGGCTCGATCGCGGCTATTGCCTGATGATCGGCGGCGACAAGGAAGCCTTCGACCGGCTGGAGCCGATCTTCGCGACGCTGGCGCCCGGCAAGGGCGAGATCGAGCCGACCAGGCATCGCGAGGGCCGCAACCCGACGAGCGAGCAGGGCTATCTGCATTGCGGCCCGACCGGCGCCGGCCATTTCGTCAAGATGATCCATAACGGCATCGAATACGGCATGATGCAGGCCTTCGCGGAGGGGTTCGACCTGCTGCGCAATGCCTCGGCCAAGGAAGGCCTGCCGACCGAATACGGCTTTGATTTCGACGTAGCCGAGATCGCCGAGGTCTGGCGTCGCGGCTCTGTGGTGACCTCCTGGCTGCTCGACCTGACGGCCGAGGCCCTGGCCGCCGACGAGGAACTCTCCTCCTATACCGGCAATGTCTCGGATTCGGGCGAGGGCCGCTGGACGGTCGATGCCGCCGTCGAAACCGCGACCCCGGCCGAGGTGCTGACCTCCGCGCTGTTTGCGCGCTTCCGCTCGCGCGTCGATCACACCTTCGGCGAGAAGATCCTCTCGGCGATGCGCGCCGGCTTCGGCGGTCATGTCGAACCCAAGAAACAGGGCTGACGCGGTGGCGGAGCTAGTGAGTGGCGGCCGCCCGGCCGTCGTCGTCGTCATGGGCGTCGCCAGCTCGGGCAAGACCTCGCTCGGCGAGCGGCTGGCTCAGCGCCTCGGCTGGCCGTTCCGCGACGCCGATTCCTTCCATCCGCCGGAGAACGTCGCCAAGATGGCCGGCGGCACGCCGCTCAACGACGAGGACCGCAAGCCCTGGCTCGCGGCGATCGCCGCCTGGATCGACGATCTGCGCGCGAAGGGCGAGCACGGCATCGTCACCTGCTCGGCCTTGAAGCGCGCCTATCGGCAGGTAATCGTCGGTGACCGGCCGGATGTCGCGCTGGTCTATCTCAAGGGCTCGCGCGAACTGATCGGCCGGCGCATGGCCGCCCGCCAGCACCATTTCATGCCGCCGGCCCTGCTCGACAGCCAGTTCGCCGCGCTGGAGGAGCCGGGCGACGACGAGCGCCCACTGGTCGTCTCGGTCGAGGACAGCAAGGACGCGATCGTACAGGACGTGGTGGATCGGTTGGGGTTGTAAGGGCTTTCCACCCGCTGGCGTCATTCCGGGGCTTCGCGTCAGCGAAGAGCCCGGAACCCAGAACCGATCCCCTTACAGCTAAGCACGCGACGGAACCCGCGCCTTGTTCCGACGAGCGCATCGGTTCTGGGTTCCGGGCTCAGGCCTTCGGCCTGCCCCGGAATGACGGAAGCGGAATCCTTCACGTCACCTCGAACCAGCTCCACAGCCCGAGATCGAAGCGCTCCAGCACCGTCGACGAGATCAGCCAGCGGCCGGGGTTGTCGGCGATGAAGGCGATGTGCAGCTTCTTGCGCTCGGGAATCTGCACGGTGTCGAGGAAATAGTTCTCCCAGCCGTCGTCGAGCGGGTGCAGCAGCCGGAAGCTGTGGCCGTGGATATGCACGGGCTGGATGAAGGCGGTGCGGTTGTCGATCGCCATCACGATCGGCGTGCCGCGCTTGACGCTGAACAGCGGCTTGCCGTCGAACGAGCCGGTGCTTCCGTTGACCCGCCAGGGGCTGGCGAGGTCGAGCCCGGAGAAATCGAGCTTCTGGTCCTCGGTCAGCTTCGCGCCGCCCTCGATGACGAGCTCGGGGCGCAGCGCATCCTGCATCCGCACGCCGAGCGGCAGGGCCGGGTTGAGCTTCAGGGCGGGCGCGGCTGCCGGCGGCACCTGCGGCTCGCCCGCGGTCACGATCCGGACCAGGGGCAGGCCGCCGCCGATCAGGGCGCTGACATTGACCGCGGCACCGACCTCGATCGGCAGGTCGAGGATCACGTCGTAGCGCGTGCCCGGCGCGAAGGGCAGCTGCGAGCGCACCGGCTCGAAACTCTCGGTCGGCTGGCTGTCGACCGCGATCACGGTCGCCTTTCCGCCTTCGAAGCGCAAACGCATGATCCGGGCGTTGCAGGCATTGGCGAGTCTGAGGCGGATGCGCGCGCCCGGCCGCGCCGCGATCGGCTGCGGCGGCGAGCGGCCGTTGACGGTGAGCCAACTCCCGAGTCGTCCGGCCGATGCCGAGGCATTGCTCTGGAGAACGAAGGGCTGGATCGCCTGGTCGTCGCCGATCAGCCAGTCGGCGATGAGCACGGGCAGGTCGAGATCGACCGGAAGCGGCTCCTTCTCCGCGACGATGACGAGCCCGCTCAGGCCCCGGCCGGCGGGCTCGGACGAGGCGCCGGCTCGCAGCGGGCGGTAGAGCAGGGTGCCCGAATCCGCCGGCGTGATCCGGAACTCGCCGGTCTCGCCGGGGGCGATGGGCGGCCGCGTGAAGCTGGCGGCGCCGTCGCGCTCGGCCTCGCCGCGCAGGCCGTACCAGTGCAGGTCGAGCGGCGCGGTCGTCTTGTTCTCCAGCTTGAGAGCCAGGGTCTCGCCCTGCTTGATTCGCAAGGTCGGGCCGGGCGTGGCGCCGTCGAACGCCCAGATTTCGGTGTCGACCGGCGGCGTCGGGCGCAGCCGCGCCTTCATCGGCGCGGCGACGAGCGTCTGCCGCAGCGGCTCGGCCGCAGGCTTGGCGGCCGGGGCCGGCGCCTGTGCCAGGCCGGTCCGAGGGGCGAAAAGACTGGCCGCGGCAAGCCCCCCCAGGCATTGGCGGCGGTTGACAGGGGGCAGGGCGGCGGCGGGCGGCTTCGTCATGCCCTATCGCATAATCCGCCCGATCGGCTCTGGCGAGAGCCGGCTCCCGCCTTGCTCCCGAAAGCCGATCGGAAGGCGCGATTTGCAGAACCGTCATTTTTTTGCTGCATGGCCCGGCCGAAATGCGTATAGGCCTGCGGCTTGGACGATGGCCGCGCTGCGTTTGCTCGCGTGCAGCGCTATCGGGCCGGCGGGCGTGGCGGAATTGGTAGACGCACTGGTTTTAGGTACCAGCGGCGAAAGTCGTGGGGGTTCGAGTCCCTCCGCCCGCACCATCGGTCTCGATCATCGCGCGCCCGTCAGGGTGCGAATACGATGATCGATGTGGAGAGTTTTTCGCGAGCGCGGCGGCGGTCGAAACCGGCGTCGCGCTTTGGACATTGAGACGTAAACGAGCTGTTGGCGGTACAAAAATGAACGTGACCGAAACCCTGTCCCAGGGCCTCAAGCGCGAATTCCAGGTGGTGCTGAACGCCGCCGACCTGAAGTCCAGGCTCGATGGCAGCCTCCAGGACCTCCAGGGCAAGGCCAAGATCAACGGCTTCCGCCCGGGCAAGGTGCCGGTCGCGCATCTGCGCCGCCTCTATGGCCGCTCGGTCATGTCCGACGTGCTGCAGAACGCCGTCAACGAGGCGAACCAGAAGATCGTCGCCGACCACAACCTGAAGCTTGCCTTCGAGCCGCAGATCCGCTTCCCGGAGAATCAGGAAGAGATCGAGGCCGCGATGGAGGCCAAGGGCGATCTCGCCTTCACCGTCGCACTCGAGGTTCTCCCGAAGATCGAGCTCGCCGACCTCTCCGACGTCGCGCTCGTGAAGCCGGTCGCCGAGGTTCCGGACGCCGATGTCGACGCCGCGCTGCTGCGCATGGCTTCCGGCAACCGCAGCTACGCCACCAAGGGCGAGAAGGCCAAGGCCGAGAAGGGCGACCGCCTGATGATCTCCTTCGTCGGCACGCTCGACGGTGAGAAGTTCGACGGCGGCACGGGCGAGGGGATCCCGCTCGACCTCGGCGCCGGCCAGTTCATCCCGGGCTTCGAGGAGCAGCTCGAAGGCGCCAAGACCGGCGAGACCCGCACGGTCAAGGTCACCTTCCCCGAGAACTATGCGGCCGAGAACCTCGCCGGCAAGCCGGCCGAGTTCGAGGTCACCGTGACCGACGTCCAGGCTCCCGAGGCCATCAAGATCGACGACGAGCTCGCCAAGTCCTTCGGCATGGAATCGCTCGACAAGCTCAAGGAAGCCGTGAGCGAGCAGATCGGCCGCGACTTCACCGCCCAGTCGCGCCGCAAACTCAAGAAGGGCCTGCTCGACGCGCTCGACGGCAAGTATACCTTCGAGCTGCCGCCGACCCTGGTCGAGCAGGAGTTCGCCAGTGTCTGGAGCCAGGTCGAGGCCGACATGAAGCAGGCCAACAAGACCTTCGCCGACGAGGACACCACCGAGGACGCCGCCCGCGCCGACTATCGCAAGATCGCCGAGCGCCGCGTGCGCCTGGGCCTCGTGCTGGCCGAGATCGGCGAGCAGGCCAAGGTCCAGATCTCGGATGACGAGGTCACCCAGGCCCTGATCGAACGCGCCCGCCAGTTCCCCGGCCAGGAGAAGCAGGTCTGGGAGTTCTACCGCAAGAACCCGCAGGCTCTCGCCGAGATCCGCGCCCCGATCTTCGAGGAGAAGGTCGTCGACCATCTGCTCGGCCAGGTGAAGGTCGAGGACCAGACGGTTTCGCGCGAGGCGCTCTACGCCGACGACGACGCCGAGGAAGCCACCGAGGCCAAGCCGAAGAAGGCTGCCGCGAAGAAGACGAAGAAGGCCGAAGGCAAGGCTGACGAGAAGGCCGACGACGCCTCCGCCTGAGCATCGGACCGAAAAGTGGGCGCCACTTTTCGGAGCGATCCGATGCTGGCCAACGAGCCGGATCGCCGCTTTGCGTCCGATAGGACGCCCGGCGATCGGGCCTCGCGGCAACCTTAACGACAGCATTCGCGCCGCCGGCCTTCGCGACCGGCGGCGCTTCCCTTTTCAGCCGCGATTGTCGTGCTTAAGTGGGTGTCTTCCGAGACGCTGCCGATTCGACATCTCGCTGGGTTTCCCAGCGCTCCACCTCAAGGACAGATCCATGCTTCGCGATCCGCTCGAGACCTACAACAATCTCGTCCCGATGGTGGTCGAGCAGTCGAGCCGCGGCGAACGCGCCTTCGACATCTACTCGCGCCTGCTGCGCGAGCGCATCATTTTCCTGACCGGCCCGGTCGAGGATTACTCGGCCTCGCTGATCGTGGCGCAGCTCCTGTTCCTCGAAGCCGAGAACCCCAAGAAGGAAATCTCCTTCTACATCAACTCGCCCGGCGGCGTGGTCACCTCCGGCCTCTCGATCTACGATACCATGCAGCTCATCCGCTGCCCGGTGACGACGGTCTGCATCGGCCAGGCTGCCTCGATGGGCTCGCTCCTGCTGACGGCCGGCGCCAAGGACATGCGCTTCGCCCTGCCGAACGCCCGTATCATGGTCCACCAGCCCTCCGGCGGCTTCCAGGGCCAGGTCACCGACATCCTGATCCATGCCAAGGAGGTCGAGAGCCTGAAGAAGCGCCTGAACGAGATCTACGTGAAGCACACCGGGCGCTCCTACGAGGACATCCACGCCGCGCTGGAGCGCGACAATTTCATGACCGCGGAGCAGGCCAAGGAATTCGGCCTGATCGACAAGGTCATGGAGCGTCGGCCGGAGGCAGAGGCCTGATCGCGGCGCTCGCGATCCTGTGGGTTGGCCCTGCTCATCGGAGCCCCCATATTGAACCAAGGACGGCCCCGTGTTTGCATGGGGCCGGGGGTGAGCGGACAGGCGCTCCATTCTGATCCGGCTTGGGCCGGCCCTGCGTATCCGACTGTACCGGAACGGGCCGTTAACCTAATCATCGTGATCTGAGCGCTTAAGTATGACGGAGAGACGACGGCCGCACCCGCCACGCGCGATGCGGCTCCCGGCTCCCGAACTGGAGATGAACGGATGGCTAACAAGCCCGGCGGCGACTCGAAGAGCACGCTTTACTGCTCTTTCTGCGGCAAGAGCCAACATGAGGTGCGCAAGCTCATCGCGGGCCCGACCGTGTTCATCTGCGATGAATGCGTCGAGCTGTGCATGGACATCATCCGCGAGGAATCGAAATCCGCGCTGGTGAAGTCGAAGGACGGCGTGCCGACCCCCAAGGAGATCCGCAAGGTCCTCGACGACTACGTCATCGGCCAGGAGCACGCCAAGAAGGTGCTCTCCGTGGCGGTGCACAACCACTACAAGCGCCTCTCGCACGCGACGAAGCAGAACGACGTCGAGCTCGCGAAGTCGAACATCCTGCTGATCGGGCCGACCGGCTCGGGCAAGACGCTGCTCGCGCAGACGCTAGCCCGCATCCTCGACGTGCCCTTCACCATGGCCGACGCGACGACGCTGACCGAGGCCGGCTACGTCGGCGAGGACGTCGAGAACATCATCCTCAAGCTGCTCCAGGCCTCCGACTACAATGTCGAGCGGGCGCAGCGCGGCATCGTCTATATCGACGAGATCGACAAGATCAGCCGCAAGTCGGACAACCCCTCGATCACCCGCGACGTCTCGGGCGAGGGCGTCCAGCAGGCGCTGCTCAAGATCATGGAAGGCACCGTCGCCTCCGTGCCGCCGCAGGGCGGGCGCAAGCATCCCCAGCAGGAGTTCCTGCAGGTCGACACCACCAACATCCTCTTCATCTGCGGCGGCGCCTTCGCCGGCCTCGACAAGATCATTTCGAGCCGCGGCAAGGGCACCTCGATCGGCTTCGGCGCCAAGGTCGAGGCCCCGGACGATCGCCGCATCGGCCAGATCTTCCGTCAGGTTGAGCCCGAGGATTTGCTGAAGTTCGGCCTGATCCCGGAATTCGTCGGCCGTCTGCCGGTCCTGGCGACGCTGGAGGACCTCGACGAGCCGGCGCTGAAGACCATCCTGACCGAGCCGAAGAACGCGCTGGTCAAGCAGTATCAGCGCCTGTTCGAGATGGAGGACACGCAGCTCACCTTCACCGACGAGGCCGTCAGCCTGATCGCCCGCAAGGCGATCGAGCGGAAGACCGGCGCGCGCGGACTGCGTTCGATCATGGAGGGCATCCTGCTCGAAACCATGTACGAATTGCCCGGTCTCGAAGGCGTCGAGCAGGTCGTGATCGGCCCCGAGGCTGTCGAGAACAAGGCGCGGCCGCTCTTCATCTATGCCGAGCGCGAGGACGAGACCAAGACGGCCTCGGCCTCCTGATCTCTCACCGATTGCGACAACAGGACGCGCGCCCTTGGCGCGCGTTTTGCGTTTGAGATGCGACGAGGCTCGACATGGAACCTCGCCGTCATTCCGGGGCATTGCGTAGCAATGAGCCCGGAACCCAGAACCGATGAACTGTCTCGAAAGGGCACCGGCGTTCGCGCTCGTTGGCCAAGGGTATCGGTTCTGGGTTCCGGGCTCGCCGCCAAGCGGCGCCCCGGAATGACGGCGGCGGATTCATCCAAGCCTCGCTTCGACGGAGATGTCCGGTCTTCCAGCTACGCAAGGCTGTAGTGCATGAGCCGGATACCTCGCTTGAAAGCCGGCGAGGAAGTCTCCACTTTAGGTGCACTTGCGAGAGTCGCATGCCTGATGAGGGTGCGATGCGCGAGGGCGGAGAGGCGAATGGTCGCCTTGGCCGCACACGTCCGATCGCTCCGCCCATCTTGGGGGTCCGCCGGGCGCAACTGCAAAGGAACTGCCATGACTGGCTCGACGCCCCGCGCTCCTTTCGTCACAGGCGAGACCGGCACCTACCCGGTTCTGCCTTTGCGCGACATCGTCGTATTCCCCCATATGATCGTCCCGCTCTTCGTCGGCCGCGAGAAGTCCATCCGTGCGCTTGAGGAAGTGGTGAAGACGGACGGGCTCATCCTGCTGGCGACCCAGAAGAACGCCGGCGACGATGACCCGCAGCCCAACGAGATCTACGAGATCGGCACGCTCGCTCGCGTGCTGCAGCTGCTGAAGCTGCCCGACTCCACCGTGAAGGTGTTGGTCGAGGGCGTCGGCCGCGCCAAGGCGCTGTCCTATTCCGCGTCCGATTCCTTCTACGAGGCGGAGGCCACCGGCCTGGCCGAGGAAGAGGGCAAGAAGGTCGAGGTCGAGGCGCTCGCCCGTTCGGTCGTCAGCGAGTTCGAGAGCTATGTGAAGCTCAACAAGAAGATCTCGGGCGAGATCGTCGCCGCGGTCACCCAGATCGACGAGCCTGCCAAGCTCGCCGACACCGTCGCCTCGCATCTCGCGGTCAAGATCGCGGATCGCCAGGGCGTGCTGGAGATCACCAACGTCGCCCACCGCCTGGAGAAGGTCCTGTCGCTCATGGAGAGCGAGATGTCCGTGCTTCAGGTCGAGAAGCGCATCCGCTCGCGCGTCAAGCGCCAGATGGAGAAGACCCAGCGCGAGTACTATCTCAACGAGCAGATGAAGGCGATCCAGAAGGAGCTGGGCGACGGCGAGGAAGGCCGCGACGAGCTGGCCGAGCTGGAAGAGCGCATCGCCCAGACCAAGCTCACCAAGGAAGCCCGCGACAAGGCGACGGCCGAGCTGAAGAAGCTGCGCCAGATGTCGCCGATGTCCGCGGAAGCGACCGTGGTGCGCAACTATCTCGACTGGATGCTCGGCATACCCTGGGGCAAAAAGTCCAAGATCAAGAAGGACCTCACCGCCGCCCAGCTGGTGCTCGACGACGACCACTTCGGCCTCGACAAGGTCAAGGACCGCATCGTCGAATATCTCGCCGTGCAGCAGCGCGCCAACAAGCTCGCCGGTCCGATCCTGTGCCTCGTCGGCCCTCCGGGCGTCGGCAAGACCTCGCTCGGCAAGTCGATCGCCAAGGCGACCGGCCGCGAGTTCGTGCGCATGTCGCTCGGCGGCGTGCGTGACGAGGCCGAGATCCGCGGTCACCGCCGCACCTATATCGGCTCGATGCCCGGCAAGATCATCCAGTCGATGAAGAAGGCCAAGACCTCGAACCCGCTCATCCTGCTCGACGAGAT